>PJTZ01000001.1_pt1 | contig 2376128 bp, 2223 predicted proteins | sample 1512131 | NCBI WGS metagenome assembly PJTZ01 (sample SAMN08177679, study PRJNA422409) | Soil metagenome, whole genome shotgun sequencing project. | reverse complement strand
CGGTGCGCGCAGGAAGAACCCATTCACATTTGTCCACCCGTTTGGCGCGGGATGGAGCAGCCCGGTAGCTCGTCAGGCTCATAACCTGAAGGTCGTAGGTTCAAATCCTACTCCCGCAACCAAACAGCCGGATAATGACGCCCCTCAAGTCAGGCACTTGGTGGGCTTTTTTGCGTTCTGGTGACAACTTGCCCCGCCCACGGCTTGCCGCAGGGCGATCACAAGCGCATGGAGGCGCCTCGAACGGGACGAGGCATGGATTTCAGCGCAATCGCAGAACCGGGCGCCGGGCTGGCGCAACAGCTTGCCGACACGGGCTATGTCCATGTCGATGCCGCGGATTTCCGCGCAATGGCGAATGCCCTGGATCCGGATGTGTTCGCGCGCTTTGCCGCCAGCTGGAACGATCTCGCTCAGGACGATTATATGGCCGATGGCGGCCGCTATCGCCGCCGCCGCTATGCCGCGTTCCGCTTCCAGGGCACAGAGGCGCTGCGCAAGCCGCACCAGCCGCATTTCCAGAGCATCGACTATAACCCGCTGAACGGCGACACCCAGCGCTGGTTCGCACCGGCAACCGATGCGCTGGTCGATCATCGGATCGTAGGCAACCTGTTCGCCCTGTGCACCCCGCTCTTCACCGCGCTTGAGGGCGGCGATCCCGCGCAGCTATGGGACGGCGAGTTCCACCAGTTCCGGATCGAAGTGCTTGGCGGCGAGGCGGGCCAGCCGACCCCCGAGGGCATGCACCGTGACGGTGTCGACTGGGTGCTGGTGATGCTCGTCGACCGCCGCAATGTCGAAGCCGGCACCACCCATATCGAGGACGAGACCGGCGGCCGCGCCAGCTTCACCCTGACAACGCCCGGTGAAGCCGTGCTGCTGAACGATCGCCGCATCCGCCACGGCGTTACCGCGATCCACGCGCTCGATCCTGCGCTGCCGGCCTGGCGCGACGTATTGGTCATCACCTGGCGCAAGGCCGGGCAGGGCAGCTAGCCCGCTGCTCAGGCTGTCACAATCGGCAGGCGGAACGCGAACACCGCGCCGCCCTCCGGCTGGTTGCGCACGGTCAAATCTCCCCCCATCGCTTCGATCGTCGAACGGCAGATTTGCAGGCCCATGCCCATGCCGCTCGCCTTGGTGGTGAAGAAGGGCTGGAACAGCCGATCGATATTCTCCTCGGCAATGCCCGGGCCGCTATCCGCGACCGAGACTTCCGCGATGCCGTCCACCTGGCCGATCGTCACCCGGATATGTCGCTCGCCCGGCTGATCGCGCATCGCTTCGGCCGCGTTGTTGATCAGGTTGACCATCACCTGCTGGAGTTGCACCGGATCGCCGCTCACATCGGGCACGCCTTCCGCGCAATCCAGCTCGAAATGTACCTTGGCGCGGCGCAGCTCGCGTTCCAGCAATTCGCCGGTCTCGCTTGCCATCTTGCAGAGATCGATCGGCCTGGTTTCGCGCTGCCCCGCGACCAGCGAATCCCGGGTGTGCTGGACGATCCCGGCGACGCGCTGGGCAGTGCGGGACAGGCGCTGGAGGATGCGCTCGGCTGCCACGGTGTCGGGCTCGTCACGGGTAAGGAAGCGCAAGCCGGTCTGCACATCCATCACCATCGATGCAATCGGCTGGTTCAGCTCATGCGCGATCGAGGCGGAGAAAGCGCCGACCGTGGCGATGCGGTTCGCGCGGGCGAGCTCCTCCTGCGCCGCTTCGCGCAGCTCGCTGATCCGCTCCTGCTCGCTCAGATTGACATGGCTCGACAGATGCAGCCCCTCGGCCAGCCGGTTCACCGTGAAATAGACGGGCACGCGGACATTGTCCTTGCCGGTCAGCACGGTGCGGCCGTCGATATGGTCGACGCCGTAATAATACATTTCCAGCTGGCGTAGCAGCACTTCGGCGGCGGTATCGGCATTCTGGACCGGCGGATTGGCGACCAGATCGGCGACATCCTCATAGCCCATCAGCCGGGCCAGCGCCTCGTTCACCCGCGTCGTGCGGATCAGCGAGAGCATATGCGCGAACTCGTCGGGATGCGCATTCAGATAGGAGGCGAGGTCGGTCACGCCGTCCTCGCGCAGCTTGTCGAGCAGCGGTTCGGTCGCCCGGAAGTCCATCTCGGCGAAGGTCATGTTGCTGACTTCGAACAGGCCCGCATAGCGCGCCTCGGTGCGCAGCAGCTCGTCGGTGCGCTGGACGACGCGTTGCTCCAGCGTTTCGTTCAGCTCCCGGACTTCGGCCTGCATGTCCATCGCCAACTGGATGTCGCCGGCCCCGCCGAAGCGCTCGATCCTGCCGGTGGCCGGTGAGGTCACGGCATGGTCGTACAGGTGCATCCAGCGATAGCCGCCATCGGCCTGGCGGACGCGAACATGGGTGTCGGAGATACCATTGGTGGCAACGGCATGGGCGATCCGCTCGCCGAGGTCCGGCAGGTCGTCAGGGTGGACCATTTCCAGATAGCGCTGATCGACGAGCGCTTCCTCGCGGTCGAGCCCGGTGATTTCGGTCCAGCGCTGGTTGAAATACTGGACCTCGCCCGCGGCGTTGCTGCGCCACAGGATATAGGGAACCGAATTGGCGAACAGCTCGACTTCGGCGCGCGCCGTCTCAAGCTGCGCGCGCGTGCGTTGCAATTCCTCGCGCGCGACGACCTCGGCATGCACGTCGGACGCGCCGCCATAATAGCGCAGGACATTGCCCTGCGCGTCGCGCACCGGCCGCCCGACGACATGCATCCAGCGATAGGTGCCGTCCGCAGTCATCAGCCGGCAGATCGCGCTCAGGTCTTCGCCCGACCCGAAGGACCGCTCGACTTCGGCCATGTACCAGCCGCGATCGTCCGGGTGGAAATCGTCGAGCCAGCTCTGGTTGCCCATCGTTTCCTGGGGATCGCGTCCGATCACCTCGCGATAGCGCCGATTGTAGAAATCCACCTCGGCGGCGGGGGAGGCGCGCCACAGGATGTAATGGACCGAGTCCATGAAGTTGAGCAGCTCGGCGCGGCTCTCTTCCAGCTCGGCGCGCAGCCCCTCCATTTCCTGCTGGGCGAGCACCTGCTCATGCACGTCGGTATTGCCGCCATACCAGTAGAGCCGATCGCCGTCCGGGGTCGGCACGGTGACCGGCCGGCCTTCCACCGACATCCAGCGATAGTCGCCGGCGGCGTTGCGGATGCGGATGTTGATCTTCACGCCGTCGCCGCTGGCTTGCCCGGCGTCCATCGCGCGGCGGAGCCGGACCAGATCCTTCGGATGATAGCGCAGCGCCCAGCTTTGCAGGCCGATCGCATCCTCAAGGCTGTCGCCGGTAACTTCGGCATAGCGGCGGTTGAGGAAGTCGAGCTCGCGCCGGTCGTTCGTCCGCCACAGGATCTGGGGCACCGAGTCGGTGAAGTTCTGCAGCTCCGCCCGGCTCTCCTCCAGCGCGGTGCGAAGCTGCTGGGCCTCCTCGCGCGCCAGCACTTCGTCATGGATATCGGTAGCGCCGCCATACCAGTTGACGATCTCGCCATTCTGCGGATCGCGGACCGGGCGGGCCAGGATCTGCATCCAGCGATACTCGCCATCGGCATAGCGAATGCGCATCTGTGCCTTCAGCGGCCCTTCAAGCCCAACCGCGCTGTTCACCCGTTCGATATAGGCAGGCAGGTCGTCCGGGTGGATCACGTTGAAATAGCTGGAGCTGGCCACCGCTTCCTTGCCGTCGCGACCGGTGATCTCGTCAAAGCGGCGGTTGAAGAACTCCACCCTGGCGAAGCGATCGGTCCGCCACAGCAGGTTGGGCACGGAATCGGCGAACAGCTGGACTTCGCCGCGGCTGCGCTCCAATTCCTGCCGCACCGCGTTCAAATGCTTGCGGCTGATCAGCAGCGCGGCGGTCACGCCGATCGCGGTGCTGGAGAAGACCAGCCGCAGCCCGCTCGCCAGGTTCGTGTCATCGCCGTGCACGACCAGCCAGGAAAGGATCGCCAGCGCGATACAGGCCAGCGCGGCGCGGAAGATCTGCCGCTCGCTGCCATGCCAGGCGACCAGCGCCAGCGCGCCGATATAGAGGATCGAGATCGACACATCGAAATTGGCGACGCAATCGATGGTGAAGATCATCGCCGCGACCAGGATCGCGGCGGCCTGTGTCAGCCGGGTCTTCCACGCCATGCTCATTGCCGTGCGCTCCCCCACCAGCCTTGCCCATGCAAGTGCTGTCGTCGCCGCCAGAGCCATCCTCTACCAATGTCCATATCGTTTCCCGCGATCCCCGCCTGCACTTGGGCCGGCAGAGGAGAAACGCCATGGATCGTCATCAGACAGCCCCGACCCGCCATGTGGAGGTGGGCGCCGCTCGCTATGCATATCGTCGCTTCGGCAAGGAGGCGAGTCACCCGATCGTACTGCTCCAGCACTTCACCGGCGGTCTCGATCACTGGGATCCGCTGCTCACCGACGGGCTGGCCGAGGATCGCGAAGTCATCCTGGTCGATCTGCCTGGTATCGGTGGCTCGTCCGGCACCGCGCCCGAGACGATCGAGGGCATGGCGGAAGCCGCGCTGGCCTTTGTCGATGCGATCGGACTTGCCCAGTTCGATCTGCTCGGCTTCTCGTTCGGCGGCATGGTTGCCCAGGCCTTTGCGAAGCAGAACCCCGCGCGCGTGCGCCGGCTGATCCTGTGCGGCACCAGCCCCCGCGGCGGCGAGCCCAGCCCTTATATGGAGGAGGTCCGCAGGCGCGCCACCGGCAATGTCGGGCTCGATGATTTCCTCTGGCTGTTCTTCGGCCATTCCGAAGCCGGCAAGGCCGCCGGCCGCGCCTTCTGGCAGCGGCGCGAGGCGCGCACCGAGGATCGCGACCCGCCGACCAGCGCGGAGGGCATCATGGCCCAGGCCAGGGCCGGGCGCGACTGGCTCGAGCCGCATGGCGAGCGCTTCGCCGATCTCGCGGCGATCACCATGCCCACCTTGGTGGTCAACGGCGCGCTCGATGTGATGCTGCCGACGGTCAATTCCTTCCACCTCCAGCAGCACATCCCAGATGCGCAGCTGATCCTCTATCCCGATTCCGGCCATGCCGCGCAGTTCCAATATCCGGAGCTGTTCCTGGCGCACGCCCGGCTGTTCCTGTCCGCCTAGGGACGGGCCGGCGGGGGCAGGGGCGCGCCCTTGTTCCCGCCGATGCCGCGCGCATGGCTGCGAAGCCTTGCAGCCATACCAAGGAACGGGTGCGGCCGACCGCCGCACATATGTTGGCCGATGGGTATTTGGGTCAGTCTCCTGACTGACCGGGCCGGGCGAGCATCCCCTCCCTCCGCCATGCTGCACATTCGCCCCCCAGCGCAGCATGCCGGCCCGGCACTTCCGCAAGGCCCGAGGTGCGCGCATGGTCGAGACGATTGCCAGCCGGTCACGCATCGGCGAATTCACTTGCCGCAGTGCCTCGTGCCGCGCGGCGGATCACCTGGGGGGGCTGGCCGAAGGCACGCAGGAAGGCGCGGCGCATTCGGTCGCGATCCGCAAAGCCGGTCTGCTGGGCAACCACGTCGATCGAATGGTTGCTGTCCTCCATCAGCGTCCGCGCCGCTTCCAGCCGCAGATTCTCGATCGCCTTGGCGGGCGACTGGCCGGTCTCGGCCTGGAACGCCCGGCTGAACTGGCGCGGCGACAGATGCGCGACTTCGGCCAGGTCCTCCACCGAAAGCCGGCTCGTCAGGTTGCGCCGGGCATGGGTCAGCACCGCCTGCATCCGGTCGGACTTGGGCTCCAGCTCGAGCAGCGTGGAGAATTGCGACTGGCCGCCGCTACGCCGGTGATAGACGACCAGCTTGCGCGCGATCTGCCGCGCCGCCTCGATCCCCAGATCCTCCTCGACCAGCGCCAGCGCCAGGTCGATGCCCGCGCTCATCCCCGCCGAGGTCCATACCGGACCGTCGGCGATGAAGATGCGATCCTCCTCCACCTTGATGCGCGGATAGCGCTCGGCCATGCCGCGTGCGTACATCCAGTGCGTGGTCGCGCGGCGGCCGTCGAGCAGCCCGGCCTCGGCCAGCACCAGCGCGCCGATGCAGGGCGCAGCGATCCGCCGGGCGAATTGCGGCGCGCGGCGGACGAACGCCACCACTTCGGGCGTCGCATCATCCATGCTGCCGCCGACCACCAGCAGATCGAGATGCTCGCCCGAGAATGCCTCGGTCATCACCTCGAAGCCCACCGACGTCCGCACCGGCCCGCCGGTCTCGGACAGCATCCGCACGTCATAGACCGGCTCGCCCGCCTGCAGGTTCGCGGTCTCGAACACGGTCGAGACCGCCAGGCTCATCGGCGAGTAGCCCGGGTGGAGGATGAAACCGACCTTGCGCATCGCGCCTGTCCTTCAATGTCCGAAATCGCCGTTTCTATGTCATTTGAGACATTGCGAGGCAAGCCTATTTGTCGGCGCACACCAACGGACGACGAAGGAGACACCCCATGAGCAACCTTGGAACCGCACTCATCACCGGCGCATCGAGCGGCATCGGCGCGGTCTATGCCGATCGCCTGGCGAAGCAGGGCTATGACCTGATCCTGGTGGCCCGCAACACCGGCCGCCTTCAGGATGTCGCCGGTCGGATCAGCGATGCCACCGGCCGTTCGGTCAATGTGCTGAGCGCCGATCTCTCGGACGCCGACGATCTGTTCCGGGTCGAAAAGGTGCTGCGCGAGAATGCCGCGATCACCATGCTGGTCAACAATGCCGGCTTTGGCGATGTCGCGCCGCTGCTTCAGTCCGATGTCGAGCGGATGGAGCTGATGGTCGATCTCAACGTCACGGCGCTGATGCGGCTCAGCTATGCCGCCGCGCCGGGCTTTGCAGCGCGGGGCAAGGGGACGATCATCAACATCTCGTCGATCGTGGCGATCGGGCCGGAAATCCTCAACGGCGTCTATGGCGGCACCAAGGCGTTCGTGCTCGCCTTCACCCAGTCGCTCCAGCATGAGCTGGCCGATAAGGGCGTGCGGGTCCAGGCCGTGCTGCCGGGCGGCACCGCCACCGAATTCTGGGGCATCGCCGGCGCCGGCGACTATGCCAGCCATCCCAGCGTGATGACCAGCGAAGCCATGGTCGATGCCGCGCTTGCCGGGCTGGCGATGGGCGAAATCGTCACCATTCCGCCGCTCCAGGACGGCGCGCTGTGGGACACCTACGAGGCGCAACGCCGCCGCATAGCGAGAGACCTCGCCCATGCCGAACCGGGTGCCCGCTACCTGGCCACCCAGGCCTGATCCCCACAATCATTTTCAACGGGAGAACTACCGTGCAACTCACTGACAACACGATCTTCATCACCGGCTCCACCTCCGGTATCGGCCGCGGGCTGGCCGAGGCGTTTCACAAGCTCGGCAACAAGGTGATCATCGCCGGCCGCCGCAAGGCGCTGCTCGACGAGATCACCGCCGCCCATCCCGGCATGGAATCGATCAGCTTCGACATCACCAGCGAAGCGAGCATCCAGGAAGCCGCGCTAGAGCTGGTTTCGCGCTTTCCGAAGCTCAACGTGCTGGTCAACAATGCCGGTATCATGCCGTTCGACGATCCCTCGGGCATCATCGACGACAGCGTCAGCCAGTCGATCCTCACCACCAATCTGCTCGGCCCGATCCGGCTTACCTCGGCGCTGATCGAGCATCTCAAGCGTCAGCCGCGCAGCACGGTGATCCACAACACCTCCGTGCTCGCCTATGTCCCGCTTGCCGGCAACGCAGTCTATTCGGCGAGCAAGGCGGCGCTTCACAGCTATGCGCTGTCGCAGCGCTTCATGCTGCGCGACACGTCGGTGCGGGTGCAGGAAATCGCGCCGCCCTGGGTCAACACCGATCTGGTCGGCAAGAGCGAGGATCCCCGCGCCATGCCGCTCGACGCGTTCATCGCCGAGACCATGGCCAAGCTCGCCAGCGATGACGAGGAGATCATCGTCGATGCGATCAAGGCAATCCGCGACAATCCGGGCGCCAACGAGCACGCCCTGATCAACGGCTTCAATGCGGAGATGATCGCCGATCCGATTCCGCTTCCCCAGGCCGCCTGATCAGCCGCAGCGCCGAAGGGGCGGGGCTCCTTGGGCGCTGCGCCGCACATGCATCCGCGCATGGCCCATATTCGGGCCCGGTAGTGGCGCGGCGCGGGGCGCGTCCCCATAGTCGATCCCTAGTTTTCAAAGCGAGGAAATGATGACCACCAATCCCGAACAGATCCAGCTGATCGCGCATCTGGTTGCCAAGCCGGGCAAGGAACAGGCGCTGATCGATGCCGTGCTGGCGATCGTGCCGGCGGTCCTGGAGGAGCCGGGTTGCCTCGGCTACACCCCGCATGTCAGCCGTGCTCGCCCTGATACGGTGGTGATGTACGAAGTCTGGGAAAACCAGGCAGCGCTAGACGTCCATGCCAAGGCCCCGAACCTGGCGAGCCTCGCCGCGCGCTTCGAGGAACTGCTCGCCGAACCGCTGCGCCTCGAGCCGCTGCGCCGGCTGGATTGAGGCTGGGCGTTAAAGATCGGCTCGAGGCCGCGATGGTGGCTTCGAGCCGGGATTCAGCGTTTTCGTCTCGCTTTCGACATGTGTTTTGTTGCGAGTTGTTCGATCGGAGGAGCGGCCTCAGTTCGGAAACACAGATTTCGCTTCCGGTAATAGGCTCGAATGGCCGTATCTCTCTCGGTGCGATCCCCCTGCCAGTTCCGGAACCGGGGGTCTTCGTCTTTTAGACGCGTTGTGCAGGAGGCCATGGCCTTGCAGAAAACGCGATCGGCCCGCTTGTCCCCGGAACTGCCCACCGTCCTGCAGACAAAGCTCTGCTTCTTCCGGTCATAATATGGGAGTGTGAAGCGCCACTTTGTCGCGCTGTCGGTGATCCGCTGGGCTTCCTGTTTAACGAGAGCGTCGACTGGTTTAGCCGCTGGTGTCGCCTGCAACAGCAGGCCAACGATTCCCGTTATCACCAGATGGTTCATGCGCCGCCGTTCCCCCCGTCAATGGCCGACCCCGATGACATCCGGGCGTCGATCACGCTCCACATCTGTCTTTCATGGCCGAGAGTGATCGAAGTCCGCAACGGGGCATTTCCGGAGCGTGGGCTAGGTTGAGCAGGGCCTCGCCCGAAGTGCCTGCCTGCGCCCGGCCCAACAAGGGTACTCTGTACCCTCACAAACGCCTGTCGTCATGGCGTTCTGATCCTGCTCCTCGTTCAAAGCTGAGGACCTCTCCGTCAAACAGAATTGTGCCGGGTGGGCCTTTCTTCGAGAATTCAAGCACCCCGGCAGCGCAAATGACCTTCTGCCCATTGATCTTGCAACTGGTCGGCATCGGGATGTGATAGCCTCCCAGATATGTTGCATCGTTCGTGACTACTATCAGCCAATTGACGCCATGGTCGACTACTGCAGCCTTGAACAGGCCGCGATATAGGTAGATTTGATAATCGGTGCGATCTTGCTGGATATGGCCAACATATCTGATCGTCTCTCGCCCATTCAAAGGGCCCGGGAAGCCCTGCTCACGTAGCATGGCTCGAACGTCGCCACTTGTCAGAGCGCATGCGGCAAGGATCGATATGAGTTTTAGCATGCATCCGCTCCCCTAAGCATATGGATAGATGGGATTGTCTCCATGGCCGCTTCTCAAGCCAAATAATCCATTAGGCTTATACGCTGAAATCTAAAGCTTGCGCTCAGGATCTGGCGACCCTCTAGGATGAAGCGAGATTAACTCCGCTTTAGCGGGCCATTCGCTAGGCGGAGACTTCTTCGCAGCACGAGGCTGGTCATGGCATTTGCTTTAAGTGTTTCGGTATTTGGCCTGGCTGTCGCGGGAGCCGTGCCCGTCTACGGCGCGCTCCCGATCACCGCTGAGAACGCACTCAGCCAATATTGCGAGCCGCTGATCGCCGGCTCAACGGCGGCGCAGGTCACGCAGGCTGCGCAGAAGAACGGCTTCAAGAGCGATCAGGTGGGCGGCCACCCGGTGCTGATCGATGGAGAGCTTATTCTCAGCGTGTCGGATGCGCCGCGGGTCTGTCTGGTTCAGGCTCCGCCCGCGATGACCTTCGCGCAGGGTATCGCTCTGGTTGATGCCTGGGCCGCGCGTCATCCGGGCGCAATGCTCGGGGCCGCAACAAAAGGGCCGGACGGCGCGCCGGTGCGGATGTGGGCGGTGCCGAAGCAGAACAAACGTCTGCTCGTGTCCGAACAGACCAACCCGCGGGGTCAGAAAATACTCACCTTCATCATGGCGCCGACGTCTGCCCAATAGGCCAGCATCTGCAGCCGGGCGATCCCTTGCCCGGCCGCATCGCATCTCATTCCTCGCCGGAAGCGGCGAAGGCGTCCATCGCGCGGGTCGAATAGACCAGCCCGGCGCCGGCATTGAGCGAGATCGCCACGCCCAGTGCTTCGGCCAGTTCCTCCTCGGTTGCGCCCTCGGCGCGGGCGGCCTTGGTGTGGACCGTGATGCAGCCGTCGCAGCGCAGCGTGATCGCGCAGGCGACCGCGATCAGCTCGCGGGTCTTGGCGTCGAGATGCCCGGTCTTGGCGCCGGCGCCGCCCAGCATCGCATAGCCGCGCGTCGTATCCGGGGTCAGCTTGCCCAGCGCACCGACGCCAGCCAGCACCTGGCCACGATATTCGTTCCAGTCCATCATGTGCATCATTCTGTTCCTCTTGGGGGTGGTTATTCCTTGCGCATGCGCTTCACGTCGGCAGGGGTGATCCGCGAAGGCTTCGATCCGAACCGCGCCGTCACATAATTGGCCACCGCCGCGATCTCGGCATCGGTATAGGCGGTGCGGAACGAGGGCATGTACGAGCCATGCTTCTCGGGCGAACCACCCGTGCCGTTCAGGATCATCATCGCGACATTGGCGGCGGTCGCGTCGTTCACCGCGCGGTTGCCGGTCAGCTGCTGGTCGCTGGTGATCGCGCCGTGTCCGCTCCAGGCATGGCAGCTCGCGCAGGCGCCCTCGAAGATGCGCTTGCCCACCGGGTTGCCCTCGGGCCCGGTGCTGGCGACAGCGGGGGCGGGCCCGGCCATCTGCGGCAGCGCTTTGGTCTCAATCGCCGGGATGGTGCGCAGATAGGCGACCATCGCGGCAATGTCCGAAGGCGTCATTCGGCTGGTGCTCAGCTCCACCGCTTCGGCCATCGGGCCGGAGGCGACGCCGCGCCCCTCGGCATGGCCCTTGCTCAGATATTGCGCGATCTCGGCATCGGACCAGTCGCCGATCCCGCTCAGCCGGTCGCTGGTAATGTTGTAGGCGTTCCAGCCCTCGGCCTGGCCGCCGGCGAACTTGCGGCGCGTGTTCATCGCCTGCGTCAGCGTGCGCGGGGTGTGGCATTCGCCGCAATGCCCGGCCGCTTCCACCAGATAGGCGCCGCGGTTCCACTGGGCGCTGCGCTCTGCCACCGGGCGGAAGCGCTGGTCCGGATTGAAGAACGTGCCCCAGATCGCCATCAGCCAGCGCTGGTTGAACGGGAAGGCGAATGTGTTGGGCTGGTTCGCCTGGCGCACCGCCGGCAGCGTGGCGAGGTAGCGGCGGATCGCCAGCACATCCTCGTCGGTCAGCATCGTGTAGGAGGCATAGGGGAAGGCGGGGTAGAGCCGCTCGCCGCCCTTGCCGATGCCCTTGTGCACCGCGCGCAGGAATTCCGCGTCGCTCCACCCACCAATGCCGGTCTCCCGATCAGGCGTGATGTTGGGCGTGTAGATCGTGCCGAAGGGCAGCTTGAACGGCCGCCCGCCCGCGAACGGCTTGCCGTCCTTGGCGGTGTGGCAGGCGGCGCAGTCCGCCGCCTCGGCCAGATACTTGCCCCTGGTCAGCGGATCGGCCTTGGCCAGCTCGGCCGGCACGCCGACCGGGGAGGGGCCGCGATACTCGGCGAGCGATACCTGCGTGCCCCCGGCAAAGGCGAGCGCGCCCGGCAGGAACAGCATCCGCCAGGCGACCACGCCCGCGAACAGCAGCACGGCAGCGCCAAGGATCAGCCAGTTGCGGCGACGCGGGCTCATCGGCGTGCCTCCTTCGTCAGCAAGGCAGGGTCGATGGGCAGCCGGGTCAGCTGCACCCCCGTCGCGGCATAGATGGCGTTGCACAGGGCGGCATGGACCGAGACCGTGCCCGGCTCGCCAATCCCACCCGGCGCCTCGCCGCTGCGCACGACATGGACCTCGATCCTGGGCGTCTCGTCCATCCGCACTACGCGGTAGTCATGATAATTGCTCTGCTCCACCCGCCCATTGGTGAGCGTGATCTGCCCGTGCAGCGTGGCGGACATGCCGAAGATCATCCCGCCCTGGATCTGCGAGGCGATACCGTCCGGGTTCACCGGGAAGCCGCAATCGACCGCGCTGGTCAACCGGTGGACCTTCACTGCACCGTCATCATCCACCGATACTTCGGCGATGGTGCAGACATAGCTGCCGAACGCGAATTGCAGGCTGATCCCGCGCCCGCTTGCCGTGGGCAACGGATCGCCCCAGCCGGCACGCTTGGCGGCAAGGTCGAGCACGGCGCGGGCGCGCTTCTGCTTGCCGATCAGCGTGCGGCGAAATTCGAGCGGATCGGTGCCGGCCTCGCGCGCGACCCGGTCGACGAAGCTCTCGGTCGCGAACACGTTCATGTTGGGGCCGACGCCGCGCCAGAAACAGGTGTCGACGCCCTTGGGTTCGTAGCGCACCCAGGTGACGAAGCTGGCCGGGAAGTCATAGGGCGTCTCGACTGCGCCCTCCACGGCGTCGCCGTCGATCTTGCCGTCAAAGGCAGGCGGCAGCCAGCGGCCGATGATGCTCGGGCCGACCACCTTGTGCCCCCAGGCGACGGGCTTGCCATCCTCCAGCCGTGCCCGCATCCAGCAGCCATAGATCGAGCGATAGGGCGCCTTGCCGATATCCTCCTCGCGCGACCAGGTGACCTTCACCGGCCCGTCGACATGGCGCGCGATCCGCACCGCCTTGCGCACCCCGTCCACTTCGAGCCGCCGGCCGAAGCCGCCGCCGATCAGATGGTTGTGCACCGTCACCTGATCTGGCGTGAGCCCGGCTTCCTCGGCGGCGGCGCGCTGCGCCATCGTCATCACCTGGGTGCCGATCCAGATCTCGCAATGTCCCGGCGTCAGCTGCACCGTGCAGTTCATCGGCTCCATCGGCGCATGCGCGAGCAGCGGGATTTCATAGGTTGCGGAGATCACCCCGTCGCCGTCCAGCTTCGGCTTCGCGCCGGTATCCAGCGCGACATTTCCCTCGGCCTTGGCCGCCTCGACCAATCCCGCGCGGATCGTCTCGGTCGAGACATTGGCGTTCGGCCCGTCGTTCCAGGTGATGTTCAGCGCCGCGAGGCCGCGCATTGCCGTCCAGCTGGTGTCGGCGACCACCGCGACCATGTCTTCCAGCACTACGATCTGTTGCACGCCGGGCACGGCCCGCGCCTGGCTGTCATCGACATGGGCCACTTTGCCGCCGACCACCGGCGCGCAGGTCAGGCTGGCGAAGCGCACACCCTCTGGCATTGCGTCGATGCCGTATTTGAGCGCGCCGTTGGTCTTTTCTGGTGTATCCAGCCGGTGATGCGATCGCCCGATCAGGCGGAAATCATCGGGGTTCTTGAGCGGCGGATCTGCCGGCGGCGTCTCGCGCATCGCGGCGGCGGCCAGCGATCCGTAATCGGCGCGGCGTCCGCTGGCGTCGTGCAGCACCGCGCCGGCCTCGGTCCGGCAGCTCGCCGGATCGACCTGCCAGCGGCGCGCGGCGGCGGCGACCAGCATCGCCCGCGCGCTCGCGCCCACCTTGCGCAGCGGCAGCCAATACGCGCGTACCGAAGTGGAGCCGCCGGTCGCCTGGATCTTGAAGATCGGATTGCCGTATAGCTTGTCGCTTGCCGGTGCCGCCTCCAGCTTCACCCCGCCCAACGGCAGGTCCAGCTCTTCGGCGATCAGCATCGAGAGCGCGGTGTAGATGCCCTGGCCCATCTCGGTCTGGGGCATGATCAGCGTCACCTGCCCGTCGGTCGCGATCCGGATGAAGGCATCGGGGGCAAAGGCGGCCGGCTGCTTGTCGGATCCCGCCGCGATGCTTGCGGTGCGCAGGTTGATGCCGAGCAGGAAGGCGCCGCCGCCCAGGGCGCCGGCCCGCAGCGCCTGACGGCGCGAAAGCGTTGCTTCAGCCATTTTGCGCCGCCCGCTTGATGCCCTCACGGATGCGGACATAGGTGCCGCAGCGGCAGATATTGCCCGACATCGCGGCGTCGATCGCGCTGTCGTCGGGATGCGGATTGGCAGCGAGCAGCGCGGCGGCCGCCATGATCTGGCCGGACTGGCAATAGCCGCACTGGATCACTTCCAGGTCGAGCCACGCCTTCTGTACCCGCGCGCCGGCCGGCGTGTTGCCCACGCCCTCGATCGTGGTGATCTTGCGATCCCCCACCACACCCACCGGCAGGCGGCAGGAGCGGGTGGCCACGCCATCCACATGCACGGTGCACGCCCCACACTGCGCGATGCCGCAGCCGAATTTGGTGCCGGTCATCCCCAACTTGTCGCGCAGCACCCACAGCAGCGGCGTGTCGCCGTCCACATCGGTGCTGTGTCGCTCGCCATTTATCGTGATGTCGACCATCCAGTCCTCCGCTGCAGCACCGGGGTGCGGCAAAAGCGGGCGGTGGCCCAGATATACGACGGTATTGCCCTATCGGGACCGGCGTAGGCCTCCGCCTGCTTTGCGCGCGTGCCCCATCAAAGTTCGAGAAGCTTGATCTTGCGCACCATGTCGGCAACCGAGATCGACTTGAGCTTCTTGCCCGCGCTCGATCGGTGCATCTTCACGGTCACTTCGGTGATGCCCAGCTCATAGGCGATCTGCTTGTTGAGCAGCCCGCGCGCCACGCCGCGCAGCACATCCACTTCGCGCGCGGTCAGCTGCTTCGCCAGGTCGCGCACCGCATTGCGCTCGCGATAGGCATGGCGGCGCTCGGTATCCCGGCGCAGCGCGTCGGACACGGCGTCGAGCAGCTCCTGCTCGCGAAACGGCTTGGACAGGAAATCGAGCGCCCCGGCCTTCATAGCGCGCACGCTGGTCGGCACATCGGCATGGCCGGTGACGAAGATGATCGGGATGTCGATCCCGTCGCGCGTCAGCTGCGCCTGCAATTCCAGCCCGCTCGATCCGGGCAGGCGCAGGTCCAGCACCAGGCAGCTCGGGCTGTCGGGCAGGCTGTCGTCGAGCAATTCGCCGGTGCTGGCATAGACGCGCGTCGCCATGCCCACCGAGTTGAACATGTCGGTCAGGCTCTCGCGGACATCGGGATCGTCATCGACCACCAGCACGACGGGGGAATCGGTCAAGGCACCTCGCTCACGGCTGGTCGTCACGGCTCTTGCTTCTGCAAACAACATTGCCTCCCTGGGACATGTTCGCCGAGCGGCCATCCTACGCCTCGATTAAGGGGGTGGCCAGCGCGGAGGGGATTGGGTGAGCCATACTTGAGTATGGGGTGCCGCGCCCGGCCGGCCCTTGCGCCGCGCCCGATCCGCGCCGAAGAAAGCGCCATGGCCGGCAAGCTTTCCCACAAGCGGATCAACTGGGACGATCTCCGGCTTTTCCGCGAGATCGCCCGTGCCGGCACGCTCACCGCCGCCGCGCGCCAGCTCAGGCTCAGCCAGCCCACTGCCGGTCGCCGCCTGCGCGGGCTGGAGGAAACGGTCGGCGCCGCGCTGTTCCAGCGGACCGCCTCGGGCTTCCGCCTCACCGATGAAGGCGAGGCGATGCTGCTCCACGCCGAGCATATGGCAGACGAGGCGATCGCGCTCGAGCGCAAGCTCGCCGGCGGCGCACGCGGGCTCGAAGGCGTGCTGCGTATCTCTGCGTCGGACTGGGTTTCGTCGCGCGTTCTTGCCGCGCCGCTCGGTACGCTCGCCGCGCAGCATCCGGGGCTGACGATCGAGATCGTCGCCGATTCCCGCATGCTCGATCTCCAGCGCCGCGAGGCCGATCTCGCCTTTCGCTTCTCGCGCTTCGACGGCGCCGACATCGTCCAGCGCAGGTTGGTCGAGATCCGCTACGGCCTCTACGCCGCACCCGCCTATCTCGCGCGCATCGGCGATCCGCTGGCCAGCGCGCGGGGGCAGGGCTTCCAGCTCATCACCATGGACTCGGCGCTTGAGCGCCAGCCCGATGTCGGCTGGCTGCGCGGTCGCTGGCCCGATGCCGCGCTCGCCTTTCGCAGCAACAGCCGCGAAGCCCAGGGCGCCGCCTGCGAGGCCGGGGCAGGGCTCGCCGTGCTCCCCCGTGTGATCGGCGACCATCTCGCGCTCACCCGGCTCGACAGCGCGGTGCCGCCGCCCCGCGAGCTGTGGCTCGGCTATCACGAAGACCTGCGCCGCCTCCGTCGCTTGCGCGTGCTGATCGAGCATCTGACCGAGCTGCTCCCCAGCACCCTCTGATCGCTGCTCCATACCGGAGTAGGCATGGTCGCATCCGGCAGCACCGTGCATCCTCCCGCCTGCGCCATGCGAAAACGCACGGCCGTCGTTCGATCCTGGCGGTAGCGCGCCGGCGGCCAAGGCCCGATCTGCGCTGCTCAGGAAGATCATGGAGATATTCAGATGAAGGCCATCGGTTACCATCAGCCCGGCGCGATCGATCGCGCGGACGCCCTGCTGGACCTCGACATTCCGGCGCCGGAGCCCGGTCCGCGCGATCTGCTGGTGCGGGTCAAGGCGGTTTCGGTAAACCCGGTCGACGTCAAGGTCCGCGGCTCCAGCGGCCGCCCCGATGGCACCCCGCGCATCCTCGGCTTCGACGCCGCCGGTGTGGTCGAGGCAGTCGGCGCCGAAGTCACCCTGTTCCGCCCCGGCGACGAAGTCTTCTACGCTGGCGATCTCACCCGCCAGGGCAGCAATGCCGAATTGCACATTGTTGACGAGCGCATCGTCGGCACCAAGCCGCGCACGCTCGATTGGGCCCAGGCCGCAGCACTGCCGCTCACTTCGATCACTGCCTGGGAGCTGCTCTTCGATCGCCTCGGCGTGCCCTATGGCAGCAAGAAGACCGGCGGCACCCTGCTCGTCATCAACGGTGCCGGCGGCGTCGGCTCGATCCTGATCCAGCTCGCCCGCCGCCTCACCGGCCTGACCGTGATCGCCACTGCATCTCGGCCCGAGACGATCGAATGGGTCACCAAGATGGGCGCGCACGAAGTGATCGATCACCACAAGCCGCTCGACGAGGAGCTGGCTCGCATCGGCCATCCCGAGGTCGATTATGTCGCCGGCCTCACCGCCAGCGACCGCTACCTCGCGCTCTTCCCCAAGATCGTCGCCCCCCAGGGCCATATCGCGCTGATCGACGATCCGGCGATCTTCGACATCGTACCGCTCAAGCGCAAGTCGATCAGCGTGTCCTGGGAGCTGATGTTCACCCGCTCGATGTACGCAACGGCGGACATGATCGAGCAGCACAAGCTGCTGGAGGAAGTCTCGCATCTCGTTGATGCCGGCGTGCTGCAGACCACGCTCACTCAGAGCCTGTCGCCGATCAATGCGGCCAATCTCAAGCAGGTCCACGCGATCGTCGAAAGCGGCAAGGCGATCGGCAAGACCGTGCTCGAAGGCTTCTGAACCTCCGCGGGCGGCGGACGAGAAACGGCCCGCCGCCCGCAAGGAAAATGCACCGAATCAGAAGGTAAACGCTGTCAAACGGCCCAACCAATACCACGGTATAGGTCGGGTTCCCCGGGCCCTCGGTGTAGTAACGATTGATATCGAAACATCGCGACTTGAACCCCAATCGGGGCGATCGCCGAGGGATGGTCGAAGCCTTAAGGAGACCGTCTGTTGGTTGACGCATCGCCGCCTGTTTCCGCTGCAAGGGTGATCGTGGTCGTCGATGATGATGAGGATGTCGCGGCGGCGCTCGGCAGCCTGATCGAGAGCATGGGGTTGCAGAGCCACATCTTCCCGTCCGCTGATGCCTTTCTCGCCGGGCCGCAGGAAGTGCCGGTCGCGCTGGTGATCAGCGATGTCCAGATGCCCGGCACCAGCGGCATCGAGCTTGCCCGCATCCTCCAGCCGCGCGGCGTCCCGGTGATCCTGATCACCGCTTTCCCCGGCGCCGAGATCGAGCGCAAGGCAAAGGAGGCAGGGGTCCACTGCTTCCTGCTCAAGCCCTTCGACCCGGCAAACCTGATCGCCTGCATCGAGCGGGCCTTGGAGGAGTAGGGGCACCCTCCGGATTTCCTGCGATCGGCGCTTTCTGCTATTGTTACCCCTGCCTTCGGCGCTCGGTGGCCCCCGGCACAAGGCCGGGGTGACGCGAATTTCGCCTGGAGCGTTCCGCTGCTGCTCCCCCAAGACAAGCCGCCTCCACCCCGATAAGGTCCGTCGGCAAGCAATGAGGTAGATCGGATGCAGACGAACGACGCGCTCGACGAGGCTGTCGCCAGCCAGACCGGCAATGGCCGGTTCCAGCTGGCCATTTCCGCTGGCGGCGCGCATTTCATGGCGGACGAGCCGGTCGAGGTCGGAGGGCTCGGCACCGGGCCCACGCCCTATCAGTTGCTCGCTGCTGCGCTGGCGGCCTGCACCACGATGACGCTCCAGCTCTATATCGATCGCAAGGGCTGGCCCGTGCGCGTCCATTGCACTGCGGTCGGCCATCGCCGCGAGGATGGGCAGAGCCCGCCCGATGCCTTTTCGCGTCGGATCAAGTTCGAAGGTGAGATCACGCCCGAGCAGCGCACCCGCCTGCTCGAGATCGCCGATCGCTGCCCCGTCCACCGCACGCTCAGCGAAGGCGCCCGCGTCCGCACGGCGGAGGCGCTGCCCGAAGCGGCGCCAGCGATCACGCATATGGCGGATATGGAAGCGCTGATCGCGGTCGGCCGGGGATCGTTCGACTTCACCGAATGAAAAACGGGCGGCACCTTTCGGCGCCGCCCGCAAGTTCAGGAGAGGATGCCCAAGGGGGGTGGGCAAGTGGAATTTGGCGCCTTTCGCCGAGTCCTGCCATTATACGATGATATGCATCTGCCTGTGCCGGGGTGTTTACGGCCGGTCCGCCTGCTGGTGCGGATCAACGCAGCAATCAGCACAAGCAGTCTTTGGAAAGTGCGGGGATGTGCCGGATACTACCTTGGGATAATAAGGGAATTATTGGGTATATCTAATACCTTCGTAGCCTGATGCTTCGCGGATTTCGTCCCTAACTCGCCTCCATCGATCGCCAATGGTCGGACCAAAAGGAGGCTCACATGTTCAAGAAATTCATCGCTCCCGCGCTCGTGCTGGCATCTGTCTCGGCAGCCGCTCCCGCCATGGCCCAGGATGGCGCCGCGTTCACCGGCCCTCGCATCGCCGTCACCGGCGGCTGGGATCGTGTCGATCATCGCGGCGAGAATGGTTCGGGCTTCGTCTATGGCGGCACCGCCGGCTATGACGTCGCGATCGGTGATGTGCGCCTCGCGCCCGAGATCGAAGCCACCGGCACCACCCAGAAGGCCTGCTACAGCATCACCGGCGGCCGGCTGTGCGAACGTGCCAACCGCGACCTCTATGTCGGCGGCCGCGTCGGCTATGTCGTTGCCCCCAGCGTGCTGATCTACGGCAAGGCCGGTTACACCAACGCCCGCTTCGCCGAGCGCGCCGCCACCACCGCCGTCTCGTTCGACAATCATGACGATCGCTCGGGCTTCCGGGTCGGCGCCGGTGTCGAATATGCAGTGAACAAGCAGTTCTTCCTCACCAGCGAATATCGCTATTCGAACTATTCGGATGGCTTCTCGCGCAACCAGGTCATCGGCGGCGTCGGTTTCCGCTTCTGATCCGCCCCGCTGCCGTTTCGGGCAAACAGTCTAATACCCCCGTATAGCTTGGTTTGGAACGGCCAAGGCCAGAAATTGGGCGCGTCTGCAATGCGGGCGCGCCCTCGGCATTTCGGCTGCGGGCGGCCTGGGAGCTCTGGCCATCATGACCACCGCAAACCGGGAATATCGCTTTTCGCCCGAAGAGAGGCCGCTGTTCCCCGGCGCGCCCTGGTCGGCGCGGCATACCCGGCGTAACCGGATACTCTATGCCATCTCCGCTGTGGTCATGGCGCTGGCCAGCGGCCTCGGCAACGGCATGATCACTGCAAACATCGCCGTGATCGCGGGTGATATGGGATTGTTTGCTGCCGAGGCGAACCTGCTCCTCGCGGTCTATGTGGCGTTCAATGCAACGGCAAATCTTCTGCTGGTAAAGGCCCGGATCCAGTTCGGAATCCCCGCGACGATGCATGTCGTGCTCGGCGCGCTGATGGCAGCACAGGTCGTCCAGCTGCTCCACCCCACGCTCGGCACCGCGCTTTTGGCCCGCGCAATCAGTGGGATAGCGGCCGGTGGCCTCACCACCATGTCGCTCTACAACATCTTCCAGGTCTTCCCGATCCGGCTGCGCCCGATGGCTGCGGTGATCGGCTTCTGCCTGCCCCAGCTTGCCGTTCCACTCGCCCGTATGTTCCCCTTGGGAGACATTGCCCCCAGCGGCTGGCAGGGGTTGCATCTGGTCGAGCTGGCGATGGCGCTCGGCGCCTGGGCGATGCTCAACATCATTCCGCTGCCGCCGGTCGATCGCGGCAAGGCGTTCGAGCCGCTCGATGCGGTGACGACGGTGCTCACCATCTCGGCGATGCTGCTGATCTGCGGCGTGCTGGCGCTGGGCCGCTATTATTGGTGGACCGATGCCCCCGCGCTCGGCTGGGCATTGGCGGCTGCTATCCCCTTGCTGGGATTGGCTTTGTTGATCGAGGACAAGCGCAAGCGGCCGCTGCTGTGGGTGCGCTGGTACGGCACCCGCGAAGTGCTGTTCTTCATCCTGGTCGCGGTGGTGGTCCGCATCGCGCTCAGCGAACAGACCTATGCCGCGGTCGGCCTGCTCACCTTGGGCGGGCTCACCAGCGATCAATTGCACCCGCTGTTCGCCGTCGTCTTCCTGTCGATGGCGGCCGGGATCGCGGTCGTCGCCTTGACGGTTCGGCCGAACCGTATCGTTCCGATCCTGATGCTTGCGGCGTTCATTATCGCCCTCGGCGCCTGGCTCGATACCCATGCGACGAGCGAGACGCGGGCGACCGAGCTCTTTTTCAGCCAGGCGCTGCTCGGCTTCGGGACGATCCTGTTCCTGGGGCCGGCGCTGATGTTCGGCATCGGCCAGATCATCCGGCGCGGGGGCAATTATCTGGTGAGTTTCGTGGTGTTGTTCAGCACCACCCAGAATGTCGGCGGGCTCGCCGGATCGGCGCTTTTGAGCAGTTTCCAGGTGATGCGCGCCCGCGTTCATGCCGAGCAGCTGGCCGAAACGGTGTCGCTCGGAAATCCGCAGGTCGTCAGTCGGATCGGCGCCTATGCGCAGCTCGTCGGGCCCGAGATCACCGATCCCGCGGCGCGTGCGGGGCAGGCCAATGCGCTGCTCGGGCAGGCGCTCAATGCCCAGGCCAATATCCTCGCCTTCAACGATACCTTCTGGGTCGTGACTCTGATCGCGCTCGGCATGGGCCTGTTCATCGCCGCCGGCATCCTGCGCGAGCGCTTACTTCCGCGGCCCCAACAGACCGGAACTGCATCCACATGACTGAAACCGTCGCGCCCCCGCCGGAGCCCGCGCCCGCACCCCAGACGGCTGTCCCCCAGGCCTGGCATCCGCCCCGCCAAAGCCCCCTGGTAACGGCCCTCCTGGCGGCAACTTTGCTAATATCCGTGGCCATTGTGCTCCAGGTCTGGGGCATAGGTCCCTTCGGCTCGGGCGCGGAGAAGACTGACAATGCCCTGGTCCGCGGCCGCACCATGGTCGTGGCGCCGCAGGTCAGCGGCTATGTGAGCCGGGTGCTGGTCCGCGACTATGCCACGGTGGTACCGGGCCAGATCCTCGCCCTGATCGATGACGACATTTACCGGGCCAAGGTGGCGCAGGCCGAGGCAAACCTCGAGGTCCAGCTCGCAAATCTCGCCAATAGCCGCCAGGCCCATGCCGCCCGCGCCGCGGGCATCGCCGGTCAGGACGCCGCTGCCGCCGATGCCTCCGCTCAGCTCCTCCGCGCCAAGGCCGACATGGCCCGCGCGCTCGATCTGGTCGGTGACGGTTCGATCTCCGTTCGCGAGCGCGACCAGACCGCCGCCGCGCTCGCCGCGGCCGAGGCGAACCTGCGCCAGGCCACCGCCAAGACCGAGATCGCCCGCCAGGATCTGCGCACCGTCGATGTCGGGAAGGGCGGGCTCGATGCCCAGGTCCAGGTCGCCCGCGCCCAGCTTCGGCTGGCCCAGATCGACCTGCTCCACACGGTAATCCGCGCGCCCGAGGGCGGGCAATTGGGCGAGATCCATGTTCGCCTCGGCCAGTTCGTCACCAACGGCACCTCGCTGATGGAATTGGTGCCGCCCGAACATTGGGTGATCGCCCAGTTCAAGGAAGCGCAGACCTGGCACATGGCCGTCGGCCAGCCGGCGAGCTTCACCGTCGATGCGCTGGGCGGGCATCGGCTGAAGGGCAGGGTGGCGCAGATCGCGCCTGCCACCGGCTGGGAGTTCGCGGTGCTAAAGCCCGATAACGCCACCGGAAATTTCGTGAAGGTGCCCCAGCGCCTCGGCGTGCTGATCCGCGTCGATCCCGGCCAGCCGCTCGCGGCGCGGCTGCGGCCCGGCATGTCGGTCGAGGCGCGCGTAGACCTGTCGGGTGCGCGATGAAAAGGACCGGTACCGCGATCCTGATCGCCGGCCTGCTCTCCGGCTGCGGCGCCGGTCCGCGCCCCGAGCTGCCAGCGCAGAGCGCCGTCACCGCGCCCGCGCAGTGGCGCGAAGGGGCAGGGGCGACCGCGCCGATCGACGCCGAATGGTGGCGCCAGTTCGGCGATCCCGCGCTCGATGCCCTGGTCTCCCGCGCGCTCGCCCGGAATGTCGACCTGCTGCTCGCAGGCACCCGCATAGCCGAGGCGCGCGCCCAGTTCCGCCTCGCCGAGAGCCGCACTGAGCCCTCGGTCGGGGTGGGGGGGAACTTCGGCCGGAATCGATCCGTCAACGCCTTCGGCCAGGGCGTGGACCAGAACCAGGCCAGCGGGCAGCTCAGCATCGCCTATGAAGTCGATCTGTTCGGCCGCCTCTCCGCCGCCACCGATGCCAGCCGCAAGTCGCTGATCGCAAGCGCGTTTGCCCGCGATGGCGTCCGCGTCACGCTGATCTCCACGCTGGTTTCCGGCTATGTCGCCCTGCGCGGGCTCGATGCACAGCTCGCGATCGTTGAGGATACGCTCAAGTCGCGTGAGGCCGAACTGGCGCTGATCCGACGCCGCTTTCAGGCGGGCTATGCCGGCCAGCTCGAGCTGCGCCAGGCCGAGATCGCCTATGAGGCGACCGCCCGGCTGGTGCCTGCCACGCGCCTGTCGATCACCCGGCAGGAAAACGCGCTGAGCCTGCTCGCCGGCGATGCGCCCGGCCCGATCGCCCGCGGCAAGCCGCTCGATGCGCTGGTCGGGATCGACGTACCCACGGCGCTGCCCTCCGATCTCCTCCGCCAGCGCCCGGACATTGCCGAGGCGGAGATGCGCCTCGCCGCGTCGGACCGCAGCCTCGATGCCGCCCGTGCCGCCTTCATGCCCAGCTTCCAGCTCTCGGCGACAGGTGGCGGGGTCGCCTCCAGCCTGCTCGGCGATCCGATCAGCCTGTTCTCGCTCGGCGGTTCGATCCTCGCCCCGCTGTTCCGCGGCGGCCAGCTCCGCGCCGATGCCGATGCCGCCACCGCACGGCGGGATGCCGCTGCCTTCACCTATCGCAAGACCGTGCTCACTGCGTTCGGCGAGGTCGAGGATATGATGGCCACGCTCCAGCGGCTGGGCGAGGAAAGCGCCTCGCTCGATCGCCAGCTCGATGCCAACCGGGCTTCCTTTGCGCTGGCCCAGCGGCGCTACCGGGCCGGCTATGCCTCCTATCTCGACCAGCTGGATGCCGAGCGCTCGTTGCTCGACGCCGAGCTCCAGCGGGTAAACCTGCAATCGCAGCGGCTTGCGAGCGTAGTGGGACTCTATCGCAGCCTGGGCGGTGGCTGGCGCCGGAACTGAGCACTTCGGCATTGTGCAGGCATACCGCGGTAGGGGAGGGCGATCGCCCCGCCACCCGCTACTTCTCTCCCCTCCAGCGAACGGTTCGCGGGAACCAGGGGGAGCTAGCACGGTCGTGGAAAGCAGCGATGGCCAGACCGGCAACAGCTATCGCTCGCTGCTGCGCAACCTTCCGCTCGCCTTGTGCAAGGTAAATGGCGACGCGCTCACCCCCTTCTATGCCGAACTCGGCATCGGCCAGGATACGGACATCGCCGCCTTCTTCCGTGAGCGCCCGGATCTGCGCGATCGCGCGGCAGCGCTCTGCATCATCGAGGAGGTCAATCCGCTCGCCGTCCAGCTGCTCGGCGCGCGCTCGGCGGAGGATCTGCTGGGCCGTTCGGTAGCATTTGTCTGGCGCACGCGGCCGGACCATTTCGTCCAGACGCTGATCGCTGGTGTGCAAGGGCGGAATTATGAATGCGAGACCCGGCTCTGCGCGCTGGATGGTCGAAGCGTCGATGTGATCCTGGCCAGCGCGATGGTCCGCGAAAATGGCCGCCGCGCCTCGATCATCGGCATGATCGATATTGGCGAGCGGCTGGCCGAGCAGGCCGAGCTGCTACGGCTGCAATCGCAATTCGCGCATTCCTATCGCCTGTCGATCCTCAGCGAGCTTTCCGCCTGGTTCGCGCATGAGATCAGCCAGCCGCTGGTTGCGATCGCGGCAACCGGCTCCACTGGTCGCCGCTGGTTGGATCGCGAGACGCCGAGCATCGCGGAGGCCCGTTCCGCCTTCGATCGGGTGGTCGCCTATGCAGGCCGGGCGAGCGGCATCATCGATCGGGTGCGAGCTATGGCGAGCAGCTACGATCCGATCCTCACGCCGGCGCCGCTCGGGGACGTGGTCTTTGCTGCGCTGAAGCTGGTCGAGGCTCAGGCTGCGGCGGCCCGGGTGGCGATCGACTATCGCCGCCTGGGCAGCGATGACCTCGTCTCGGTCGATCGCACCCAGATCGGGCAGGTGGTGGTCAATCTGGTCACCAACGCAATCGAGGCGATCGAGCGCGCCGACGCGGCCGAGCGCCGCGTCGAGGTTCTGGTGCAGTCGAGCGGTTGCCATGCGATGTGCGACATAGTGGATAGCGGTCCCGGCATTGCCGATCGCGACATTGGCCATGTCTTCGATGATTTCGCGCCGGGTGCTTCGCCCGAGGCCGGCTTTGGTCTGGCGGTGAGCCGCTCGATCATCGCGCTGCACCAAGGCCAGATGTCGCTCGAACGCGCGTCTCACCTCGGTGGTGCGCGTGTCGCTTTCCGGCTGCCGCTGGCCTGAGCCTGTCGCGGCTGAGCGATCGGGCATACCGAAGTCTGCCTGCCCGCCGGCTTCCGCATGATTCCGCGGTGCGCCCGGCTTCCCTAGCTGTGGATGCAGACTCTCTACCCAGGAGCATGAACATGGCAGAATGGCCCGCGCCCGTCCTCGAAGGCATCATCGCAGCGGATGACCTGAAGGTCGCGCCGTTTCGCGAGGACGGTACGACCTATGGCACACTCACCTGGATCTGGTGCGTCGCGGTGGATGGCAGGCTCTACGCCCGGCCCTGGAATGGGGTGAGCTCGCGCTGGTATCAGGCGGCGATGGCGCAGCATGCTGGCCGGATCGTCGCGGCCGGCGAAACCTATGAAGTGTCGTTCAGCCGGGCCGATCCTGCCCTGGCCGAGGCAATCGACGATGCCTATCGCGCCAAATATCCGGGCAAGGAATATCTGCCTGACATGATCGGGGAAGGGCCGCGCCGCGCTACGGTCCGGATCGACCTGAAAGCCCGGGCTGGCCGTCCGGTTAGTTGAGCAGCGCGGTGATAACGCCCTGGCCGTTGTTTTGGCCGGGCATGCCGAGGAACAGGTCGAAATTGCCCCGTGTGGCGTGCGAGAGCTGATAGGTCTTCTGGCCGGCGAGCGACTGGCCGGTCGCAAGCTGGAACGTCGCGAAAAAGCCGAGATGCCGGGCCAGCGTACTCGGGCGCGAGGCATCGACAATCTGCTCGATGCTGGCGAGCACCGCGGACACCTTGCCGCTGTCGGTGGTGATGACGAAGGACGAGCCGAGCAGTTTCTGCCAGTCGCTCATCTCGGACGCGGTCAGCACGGGGCCGCTGGGCGTTGCCTGGCTTACGGGCGGCGTGACGACGCTGCCGCCGCTCGAGCTGCCTCCGCTGCAACCGGCGACTCCGGCGCCTGCTACGACCACACCCCCAACAACGAAGCTTCGACGTGAGCTGTAAGTCATTGTTTTTCGCTTTTCCTGCGGCCAGGCCCGGGTGCGACGCATTGCACGGGCCTTTCCCTGAACAGGCTTACTACCATTTCGGTTCTGTTTCTGCACTCGGGAAATATGGAGCACCGACCCATCGCGGGATTGGCGAGGCGCGTATCGCTTGCCTATAGCGACAATGCCGCATGACCGATGCGGTTGGGGAGGTTGATGACATGACGCTGGATCGTGCGCCCGGGGTTCCGCAAGACGGGGCAAGGCAGCTCACCCTGGCGGATTTCGAGACGCTGATCGGCGCTTCGTTCGACATCGAAACGGAATTTGGCCCGCAGCAGCTGTTTCTATCCCAGGTACAGGAATTGCCGAATGCGGAGCGGGCCGGGGGCGGTTTCCGGCTGGAATTCACCGGCCCCCGGGATCCGCGCCTTCCCCAGTCGATCTATACCTTCCCAGTCGACGGCATCCTGCACGACATCTTCATCGTGCCGATCGGCTTCGCTCCTGAGGGCGGTATCCGATACGAAGCGGTGTTTTTCTAAGCCTGTTCGGCGGCGCGCGGGGTTCCAAGCTCCATCAGTTCGTAAATGCCCTTGTCCTCGGTGACGACAAAGCCGAGCCGCTGGTACAAGCGCCGTGCAGGATTGAATTTCTCGACATGGATCGAGACGCCCTTTCCGCTCTCCGCGCCCCATTCGATCACATCGCGCAGGATTGCTTCGCCGATGCCCTGGCCGCGCGCCGCCGGGATCAGTGAGATATCGATGATGCGCAGCTCCAGGGACCAGGCTTCGACATAGAGTCTGCCGATCGCCGCGCCGTTACGCTCCACGAGCAGGCGCTCGGCGTTTGGGTAATAGGTGGCGTAATGGCGGTGCTGGGCGCCGTGCTGCTGTGTCAGGAACGCTTGCTTCTGCTCGGCCGGCCAGTCGCTCAGTGCCAGCTCTTCTTCCCGGGTGGAGAAGTAGAGCGCTTCGACGAAACCGAAATCGCTCTCCGCGAACGGCCGATACGACAGGTCGAAACGCGCGGCGGCACGCGGGGGCGGGGGCATGGTAGCGAGCTTTCGATCAGCTGCGCGGCGGGAACACGCCCTGCATCGCGATGCAGAAATAGAAGGTCAGATAAGGCTGCATATTATTGTGCGGAGCGCTTCCGCCTGCCGGTGACAGTGCCTGGGGCGACATGGCGACCAGGTTGGTGTTGGTCGTGCTCTGGTAGAGCGAACCACCCGTGCTTGTGGAAAGCGAGACGCCGTTGGCGAGCGTCCCCTGGGTCGCATCCTCCACCGACCCTCGCAGCGTGTGCGAGTGGTTGGGGATTTCAGATTCGAGCAAGGTCACGGTGCTTACGCCGCCAGTCTCGCCGAGGCTGTGCAAGGACAGGCCGGGGCCTTGTCCAGGGTGCATCGGGGCGTTGCCCTGCATATTGGGCAGAGCGAAATTGCTCTTGCCGTTGCCGCCATAGGTAGTGCCCAGCAGCGAGAACAGTGCCGTGTTCTGGGAGAGCGGCAGGAGTTGCCCGTCGCACCATGCCCAGCCCTTCGGAGCGAAGTTGAACGGGAAGATGCGGATTTCGGCGACAAAGGGATCGGCCATGGTGCGTTCCTCTCAGTTCTGGCTCGGGAAGATGCCGAACAGCGAGATGATGTAGTTCAGGCAGAGATAGGGCTGCAGGTTCGTGTGCGGCAGGTTGCCGCCGATCGACGTGACCGCCGAGGCAGACAGTGCCGTATCTGCTGCTTCACCCGAATAGAGCTTCACCAGCGTGGAACTGGCCAGGACATTGTTCTTCGGATTGGCCTGCGTGCCATTGCCCGACGCGCCCAGCAATGGGTGGCTATGGCTTGGGATCTGGCTGATCGACAGCGTCACTTCCTCGACGCCGCCAGTCTCGGCGATCGTGTAGGTGGAGCCGCCACCGGAGCCCTGGTGGATCGGCAGGCGACCACGCAGATCGGGAAGCGCGAAGGTGCTCTGCCCGTCGCCGCCATAGGTGGTGCCGATCAGCTGGAACAGTGTCTCGTTCTCGGAGATCGGCAGGAGTTGCCCTTCACAGAACATCCATCCCGCGGGAGCGAAGTTTCCGGCGAAAATACGAAGCTCGCCGACATAAGGCTGTGCCATGGAGCGTTCCTCAGTTCGGGGACGGGAAGATGCCCGCGAGGGCGATGCAATAGGTCAGCGTCAGGAACGGTTGCATGTTCAGATGCGCCTGGCTGCCGCCGTTGTTCGCCACGGTGCCGGCATTGAGCGCGACCGCAGCGGGCGTGAAGCCCGTGGAATAGGGATTGCCGGGCTCGGCTGCGAGCACATAGCCGGTGCCGCTGAAATTGGGGTTCGTCGCATTGCCATTGGCATTCGATGCCTGGAGCGTGTGGACGTGGGTAGGTATCTCGCTGATGCTCAGCGTGTGCGCCACCTCGCCGCCTTGCTGGCCGAGGAAGTAGCCGTTGCCGACATGGATAGGCACGCGCCCGCGCAGATCCGGCAGCGCGAAGGTTGTCTGTCCGTTACCGCCAAAGGTTGTGCCCAGCAGCGAGAACAACGCCTGATTCTGGTTTATCGGCAGAAACTGGCCATTGCACAGCGCCCAGTTCTTGGGGGCGAAGTTGAACGACATCAGTCGGATTTCCGACAAGAATGGTTCTGCCAATGCCAGTCTCCCCCAAACGGTAATTGGATCGATACCTAACCGAAACGGGAGCCGCTGGCCATAGGGTCCGGCATGGCGGGCTGACCCGCGATGACGCGTTCCCCTACGGGATGCTACGTAGAACATAGCTTGAGCCCTGCGTCCGGTAATGATAGCCGTTGAGCAGGCGTCACGAACTATAGTCGCGGCACTGGCGATATCGCAGTGTCAGGGAGGTGGGCGCCGATCAGGGGAGATTGTCGGTGCAGAAGCTCAACCGTGGCCGCCTGCTACTGTCCACGTGCCTCAGCGGCGTTGCGCTGGCTTGGGCACCTGGCGTGCAGGCGCAGGCTCAGACGCAGGACAGCACCGCCTCGACCTGGCAGCCCCGTGCCGAGGTCGACGCCCGGGCGGCGAACGGCAACAGCCAGGTCTCGTTCGAACTGTTCGCGCCGGTCGCGCAAAACGACTCGAACCTTTTGTTCGTCGCCGGCCGTATCGGCACCGATGAGCGCTATGACCGCAACGGATCGGTCACGATCGGCGGGCGCGGCAAGATCGGCGAGGACGTCGCGATCGGCGTCAATGCCGGCGTGGACTTCTACAAGACCGACATCACCTCGCGCGACCAGACCGCGGTCTCATTCGGGCTTGAGGGCTTTACTTCGGTTTTCGACCTGCACGCCAATTATCGCCTGCCGGTCAATCGTCGCCGTACGATGGGCTATCTCGATCCCAATGCCAGCCCGGTCGGGGTGGTCTCGATCGAGAACAACCGTCTGATCGAGCGCAAAAGCGGCTGGCGGCTTGAGGAAGTGCCGCTTGCCGGCGCCAATGCCGAAATCGGCGCAACGGCACCGCTCAGCAAGCAATTGAGCGTTCGTGCGTCGGTTGCCGGCTTCGATTATCGCGACGATGCGGCGAGCAAGTCCTTCCGCGGCATCCGCGGCGGGCTGGAGCTTGGCGTCGAGGATCCGCTCGGCACCGGTGGCCGCTTCTCGCTGGGCGCCGAACTGCAGAACGACAATCGCTGGGGCACACAGGCACGCGGCACCGTCCGCCTGTCGATTCCGCTGGGCCGCGGCTCGCGTGATCGCAGTGCCGGCACCCATGGGCTCGATCGCCAGATGGGCGAGCGCCTGCGCCGCGACTATGTGACGCCCTCGGGCACGCGCTATACCGACCTGACCAGCACCAGCCTCGCGGTCGACGCGCGTACCGGCGTGGCGTTCGGCGGCGTCTATTTCACCAGCGGTTCGGGCGTCGCGGGCGCGGCGGGCACCAGCACGGCCACCACCACGCTGAGCGACGCTGTCAGCCGTGCGGGCGCGAACGGCATCGTCGTCGCGCTTGGCAATGCCGGCACCATTGCCAGCAGCGGCGTAACGCTTGCCACCAACCAGTATCTCGTCGGCGGCGCGAGCAGCGTCAATGTGCGTCATTCGGACGGCTCGGTCAGTGCCTACAGCTTCGGCGGGACCAACGGCATCGTCGCGGGCACCAATGCCGGCGGCGCGGCGGTCACGCTTGGCCAGGGCTCGGTGGTGCGCGACGTTACCGTGCGCGGCGCCGGATCGGGCATTCTGGCGAACGGCGTGGGCGGTTTCGCGCTTGAACGCGTCATCATCGAGAATACCGGTGCGGCCGGCCTGACGCTGACCAACACCACCGGCGCGGTGGTTGTCGATGGCATCACTATCCGTGGTGGGGCAGGGGCGGGTGTCATCGTCAATGGCGGCAGCAACGTCACGCTGCGCAACTCGACCATCGGCGGCGGCGCGGGCGCGATCGACATCAACGATGCCGGCAGCAACCTGACCACCACTCTGTCCAGCCTGACGCTGTCGGCAACCGGCGGCACTGTACTCGATATCGACGGATCGGGCGCGGGCACCGTCACCGTGGCGGGCCTCTCCGGCATCAACATCACCGGTGGCACAGGCGAGACCGGCGGCTTTGCTGCGCGCAACGTTACCTTCGATTCGAGCACCGCGACTGGTATCCAGGCCGTCAATGCCGGTGCCATGCAGGTGGGCACGAGCACGGCCCGTGTCGGCGGCGCCGGCGTCACGCTGACCGATGTCGACGGCGCGCTGAGCTTCACCAACCTCAACATCGCCAACAATGGCGGCACCGGCCTGACGGTCAACAACACCAAGACCGGCACCTTCACGCTGAGCAACGCTGCGGGCAGCGTCGATACGACCGCCGGCACCGCACTCAACCTCGATCCGCTGCTGATCGACCTGACCTTCTCGAGCGTTCGCTCGGTCGGCGCGACCGGCGCCGGCATCGTCCTCGACAATGTCCAGGGTGCGGGCACTGGTGGCAACGCGCTGACCATCGGCACGCTAACGATTACCAATAGCGGCCAGCAGGGCCTCTATATCACCGGCGGTTCCACCGGACTGGTGACCATCGGCGGCGGCACGATCACCAATAGTGGCGGCGCATCGGTGCAGATCGGCGACGCCGGCGTGGCAGGCAGCGGCGGCACGATCGGTCTCAATCTCGGCGCGGCGATCACCGACGCCGGGGCAGGGCCGCTGGTCTCGCTGTTCAACGTGGGCGGCGCGATCCGCTTCGGCGGCGCGATCACCGGCGCCGGACCGATCACGATCGACGGTACGACGGGCAGTTCGAGCATCGCCTTTGCGGGCAGCACGACGATTGCAGGCGCGAGCGGTACTGCGATCTCGATCAACAACATCGGTGGAGCCCTCGGCTTTACCGGCACCGTGACGATCACCAACCCCACCGGCAGCGGTATCTCGATCGGCAATACACTGGCGGGATCCAGCGTGGTCTTCAGCGGCGCGACGACGATCACCGGTGCGGCGTCTCCGGCGCTTGCGCTGAACAACCTGGCGGGCTCGACCGCCTTCAGCGGTACGCTGACCATCGCCAATCCGGCCGGCACCGGCATCGTGATCGGCAATGTGCCGGGTGGCGTGACCTTTGGCGATGTCGACATCACGGGTCTTGGTGCCGGCACCGGCCTTGACGTGAAGGGCACGCAAGGCAACGTAACCTTCGGCACGCTCGACATCTCCGGCACCGGCGCCGCCGGCTCGACCGGCATCGATCTGACCGGCGCAACCAATGCCGGCGCAATCACCATCGCCAATCCCAGCGTGATCCAGGGCGTCGATATCGGCGCGAACCTGACCAACGCCAACATTACCGGCAGCTTCCAGTTCGGCGACGGCAATGCCGCCGATGGTGTCGAGAGCCGGATCACCGCGAACACGGTGATCGTCGTCGCCGGCATGAACGGGACACAGGGCACCTATAATTTCGCCGATGTCATTCTCGACGGCGATACCAACAACATCACCGGCGGCAGCTTCACTGCCTATTACGTCCTGGCCGGCGCAGCCGGCACGGGCACCGCCAACGATCCGGGCAGCATCGCAGGTGCTGCCGCATCGGGCGCGCAATATATCGTGCTGCTGAACGACCCCAATGGCGGGCAGGACGTGATCGACACGTCGGTTCTGGTCGGCGGCGCGCTAAACCTGAGCGCTGGCCAGTCGCTGGTCAGCTTCCTCAACAGCGATTTCTTCGCGGTCACCGGTGCGACGGTGCCGGCGAACCTGATCGTCACCAATCTCGGCCCGACGGGCATCGTCAACACCTATGCCGGCTCGGGCGCGGCGATCCTGACGAGCAGCACGGGCGGCGCGACGGTCAACCTCGCCAATGACAGCCGTATCGACGGTGTCGTCATCCATAACGATGCAGCGGGTACCGGCATTGTCGGCAGCGGCGTCTCCAACGTCATCATCCGCAACTCGACCGTGTCGGGCAATGGCGGCGCGATCTCGATCATCGACGGCGGCACCGCCGCCTCGGCCACGCTGACCAACCTCAACCTGTCGGCAAGCGGCGGTGCTGTGCTCAACCTGAGCGGCGCGGGGGCAGGCACGCTCAACGTCTCGGGTACCGGCATCAACATTGTCGGCACCGGCGCGGCGCAGGGCCTGGTCGCCAATGACGTGACGGTCGGTACGCTCGACATCGGCTCGGTGAGCACCGGGGCGGCCGGCGGTCTCGCTGCAGTGCAGGTCACGCAGGTGGCTGGCGGCGCGCTGAACATCGGCAGTGTCAGCGTGGGCGGCGCCACCGCAGGTGTAGGCCTTGGTGTCGCGAACAACTCGGCGAACGTAACCGTCGGTGCGGTGAGCGCGACGAACACCGCCGGTGTCGGCGTCGTCGTGTCGGGCAACACCGGCAACATCACGCTCGGCGCGGTTACGGTGACGAACACCGGTTCTGACGGCGTGCTGGTCACCGGCAACAGCGGCAATGTCTCGATCGGCGCGGTAACGTCCACCGGCGCCGGCGGCTCGGGCATCCGCGTCTCCAACACCACCGGCAATGTCGATATCGCCAGCGCTTCGATTACCGGTGCGGCGGACGGCTTCGAAGTCTCCAACCTGTCGGGCAGCCTGACGGTCGGTACGACGAGCATTGCGAACAGCACCGGCGTCGGCATCCTGGTCAACGGGGTGGGTGGTACGCTCAGTTTCGGCGCTACCACGATCGCGAACAGCACGGGCATCGAGCTGGGGGCGGGCAGCACCGGTTCGATCAGCTTCGGCGATACCGACATCACGGGCCTGGGCGCGAACCAGACCGGTGTCGATGCGCGCAGCAGCGGCGGCACCGTCACCTTCACGACGCTCGACATCACCGGCGCCTCGACCACCGGCACGCGCGGTATCGACCTGACTGGCGCGACCTTCGCCGGCAGCTTCTCCGTGACCGGCAGCAGCACGATCACCGGCGTCGGCACCGGCGTCGATCTGACCAACGCGGCGATCACGGGCAGCTTCCGCTATGGCGACGGCTCGAACACCGACGCAAACGGTGCGGCCTCGACGATCAATGCGATCACCCCGATTGCGATCGGCGGCCTCAACCAGACCGTCGGCACCTACAACTTCTCCGACGTAAACCTGGTTGGTGACATCACCAACCTGGCGATCAACCCGGTCACCGTCTTCTTCGTCGAGCAGGGCCGCACCGGCGCCGGCACCAAGACCGACCCGGGCAGCTTGGCCGCTGCCCAGGCATCGGGCGCCAACTATATCGTGCTGCTCAACAATCCGACGGGCGGGCAGGACGTGCTCGACGTCGCGGGCCTCGGCACGCTGACGCTGGGTGCCAACCAGCATCTGATCGGATTCCTCAACGGCGATACCCAGGCGGTGGGCGGCGGCACGCCGGCGAACCTGTTCCTCTACGGCATCACGCCAGGCATCGTCACCAATCCCTATCTGGGCTCGGGTGCCTCACTGCTGACCAACACCGGCGCGGGCGCGACGGTGACGCTGTCGAACGGTTCGACGATCGACGGCCTGCGCATCGGCGGCGCCGGCATCGGCGTTTCGGGCATCGGCGTGTCGAACGTCTCGATCACCAACTCGATCATTTCGGGCAACGGTGGTGCAATCAGCCTGCTTTCGGGCGGTGCCGCCGCTTCGGCGACGCTCAGCAACCTGACTCTTTCTTCGGCCTCTACGACTGGCGCGGCGGTGCTCAATCTGTCCGGTGTCGGCGGTTCGCTGACGCTGGGCGGCTCTGGGCTGAACCTCGCCGCGACCGGCGACGCTCGTGCGCTTGCGATCGATAGCGTCACGCTGGGCAGCAACTTCGGCTTCGGCGCCGTCACCGTGGAGAATTCGGACGGTTCGGGCATCTCGCTTGCCAATATCGGGGGCGCCGGATCGCTCAATTTCTCCAGCATCGCGGTGGACGGCACCAGTGCCGGCAACGGGATTTCGCTCGCCGGAAACAGCATCGCGATCGACCTCGGCACCGTGACGATCGGCAGCGTCGCGGACAACGGCGTTTCGATCACCGGCAATACCGGCGGCGGCATCAACTTCACCAGCATCGCTGTCGGCGCCACCGCCGGCGGATCGGGTGTTCTGGTGGACGGCAACGCCGCGGCAATCGGCCTTGGCGACGTTACGGTCGCCAACGCAGCGGGTAACGGCATCGAGGTCGCCAACAACACCGGCAACGTCACGCTCGGAACGTTTGACATCAGCAACACCAGCCTGAGCGGGGTGCTTGTGTCCGGAATGTCCGGCACCTTCACCGCAGCGGGTGGCACCATCGCCAACGCCGGCGCAGCAGGCATCGCCATCGGCGGTCTCGCCGGCTCGGCGACCTTCACCGGGGCAGTAACGATCACCAACCCGGGCGCGGCGGGCGTGGTGCTTGGCGCGGGCAGCACCGGCACGATCGCTTTTGCCGATGTCGATATCCTTGGCCTTGGCGACAACGCCACCGGTCTGGATGCGCGGCTTGCCTCGGGCAACATCAGCTTCGGCACGCTCGACATCACCGGCGCCTCGATCAATGGCACGCGCGGCATCGACCTGACCGGCGCGACGTTCGGCGGCAACCTGATCGTCTCGGGCAGCAGCACGATCACCGGCGTCGACATTGGCGTCGATCTGACCAACGCCGCGATCACCGGCAGCTTCCGCTTCGGCGACGGATCGAACACTGATGCGAACGGTGCGGCTTCGACGATCAACGCCGAGACGCCGATCGTGATCACCGGGCTGAATGCTGCGATCGGCGCCTATGACTTCGCCGATGTTAATCTGATCGGCGAGACCAGCACGCTTTCCAGCTCGGCCACGGTCTATTGGGTTGTCGAGAACGGTACCGGCGATGGCTCGCGCAACAACCCGGGTAGCCTGCAGGGCGCGTTGAACGCGAACCGCGACGTCATCATCCTGCTCAACAACCCGACCGGCGGCAACGATATCATCGACGCAGCCGGCGTGACCAAGGGTGCGTATACCGGCACCGTCGTCCTCAGCGCCAACCAGCAGCTGCTCGGCTTCCTCAATGGCGACACGCTGGCGCTGCCCGGCGGGACACCGGCCAATCTTTTCCTTTACAACATTGCCCAGGGCGTTGTGACCAATCCCTTCGCGGGATCGGGCGCGCCGACGCTGACCACCACCCAGGGTGGCGGTGCGGACACGGTGCGCGTCACAGGCAATAACCTGATCGACGGGGTACGGATCACCGGCGCGGGCACCGGCATCTATGGTTCGGCGGCGCCGAATGTCACGATCCGCAACAGCATCATCTCGGGTGGGGACAGCGCGATCGAGCTGGCCGCCGGCGGCGGCGCTGCCAGCGCGGCGCTGAGCAACCTCCTGCTGACCACCACCGGCAATTCGATTCCGCTGGCGCTGTACGCCGTGGGCGGCGGCAGCATGACCGTTACCCAGCTTGCGAATATCACGATCAACCAAGGTGTCGGGTCGTTCGGCGCCTATCTGGAAGGCGCGACCTTCGACGCCGATCTCGCCATGGCGGGCTATCAGGCCGTCGACGCATCGCTGTTCATGGGCAGCGCCGGCCAGCGGCTCGCCGGCACTGCCGTCAATCTCTCGAACGCGCTGGGCGCGCTCAACTTCACCGATCTGGCGATCTACAACGAGAGCGGCACGGGGATTCTTGCCACCGGCACCGGCCTGACGCTGACGAGCACGGCCGGCACGATCGATACGCTCAACGGCGCTGCGCTCTCGCTGACCGGCACGAGCGCCGATCTGGTGCTGGACAGCGTGACGCATGCGGGCACCGGCAATGGCATCACCGCGCTCAATGTGACCGGCGCAGGCATCGGCGGCCGGGCGCTCGACGTGGCCAAGCTCACCATTACCAGCGCCGCCAACGGCATATCCATCGGTGGAACGACGACCGGCAGCTTCGCCTTCGGCGCGGATTCGAGCATCAGCGGCACGAGCGGCGCGGCAATCACGCTCGGCACGACTGCCGGGCCGCTCGACTTCACCTATGCCGGCAGCGTCAGCGTCGCGGGTGCGTCTGCGCTGCTCGACGTGAGCGGCCATGCCGCAGGTACGGTGACTTTCACCAGCACCAGCAATCTCAGCGCTACCAACGGCACCGGCCTGAACTTCACCAACGCCGACGGCACCTATGTCTTCAACGGCACGACCACGCTGAACGGCGGCGATGCGGGCATCGACATCCTTGGCGGTTCTGCAGGCAACTTCACCTTCGGTACGGGTACGTCGATCACCAGCCCGACGGGCATTGCCTTCAACATCGCGGACAGCACCGCCGCTGTCACCTATAGCGGGAGCATCACCCAGGCGAACAACGCCGCGCTGGTGTCGATCGGCAACCATTCCGGCGGGACGATCACCTTCCAGACCGGTACGCTGAGCGCCACCAACGGCACCGGCGTGCAGTTCACCAATGCCGATGGTGTGTATAATTTCAACGGCACGGCCACGCTGAACGGCGGCACTGCGGGGATCGCCATCCTCACCGGCTCGAGCGGCAGCTTCAGCTTCGGTTCCGGCACCACGATCACCAACCCGAACAATCCGGCCGTCTATGTCACCAATGCTACGGCGGACCTGACTTATCTCGGTACGATCAACCAGTCGAATGCGGGCCAGCTCATGCTGGCTGTCGTGGGGCATTCGATCGGTACGCTCGACTTCAGCGGAGCAACGCTGAACGTGACCGGCGGCGACGGCCTGTTGCTCGGCAACGCCGGGGGCACCTACAAATTCGGTGATCTGGCGCTTTCGGGCGGTTCGCGCATCCAGGTGATTGGCGGCTCGGCTGGCACGTTCACCTTCGGCAATGTCGACATCACGGGGCTGGCGGCGAACACCACTGCGGTGGACCTGACCGGTGCGACCGGCAACGTGACCTTCGCGACGCTCGACATCACCGGTGCCTCGACAACCGGCACGCGCGGCATCGACATGACCGGCAGCACGACTGCGGGCAACGTGATCATCAGCGGCAGCAGCCAGATCACCGGCGTCGGCATCGGCGTTGATCTCACCAACGTCGCGATCACCGGCAACTTCCGCTATGGCGATGGCTCGAACAGCGATGCGAACGGCGCGGCGTCGAACATCACCGCAGTCACGCCGCTGGTCATTGCCGGCCTGAACGGCGGCTCCGGCATTTACAACTTCGCCGACGTCAACATGAACGGCGACACCACGAATCTGTCTGTCTCCGCCTATTTCGTGCTGGCGGGGGCGACAGGCACGGGCACGCGGAGCGATCCGGGCTCGCTGGCCGGCGCAGAAGCTTCGGGTGCGACCTATATCGTCCTGCTCAACGATCCGACCGGCGGCACCGACGTCCTCGACGCCACGGCGGATGCGGGCGGCTCGCTCAACCTTGCCGGTGGCCAGACCCTGTACGGCTTCCGTGATACGGACAGCTTCGTCGTGGGCGGCGGCGCGCCGGGCAATGTCCTGCTGTTCAATGTCCAGACCGGCGTGATTTCCAACCCGTTTGCAGGTTCGGGGGCACCGACGCTGACGGCAAGCGGCGGCAACGCCACCGTCACGCTCGGTGGCGGCAATACGATCGACGGCGTCGTCATCGCCAACTCGGGCACCGGCGCGGGCGTGCTCGGCAATGGCGCTGCTGCGCCCATCATCCTCCGCAACAGCACCATCTCGGGTGGTGCTGCCGGTGCGATCCGCATCTATGACAATGCCGCGAACGTCACGCTGGCGCTGAACAACCTCACGCTTGCCGCGAACGGCGGCAATATCCTCAACCTCGATGGCAGCGGCACCGGTAGCTTCATCGTCACCCAGCTGTCGAACCTGACCGTCAACCACACGACGGAAACCGGCGGCTTCGTCTTCAACGACCTGACCTTCGATTCCGATACGGTGACCGCAGGTATCCAGGCGGTTTCCGCCGGCAACCTCACGCTGGGCACCACCGGTTCGCGCATTACCGGCGATGGCCTGAGCCTGACCAACGTCGTCGGCACGCTGAACTTCGGCGATCTCAACATTGCCAACAACGCCGGCACCGGCCTGATCGTCGCCAATTCCAAGGCGAACAACTTCGTCCTCGGCACCACCGGCGGTGCGATCGACACGACCAACGGCACCGCGATCAATCTTGATCCGCTGACCATCCACATGGTGCTCGGCTCCGTCCGCTCGACCGCCGGTGCCTATGGCATCCTGCTCGATCAGGTAGAGGGCGACTTCACGGTTACCGGGGGAGTCAGTGTCACCGGAGCGACCAACACCTCGATCGCGATCCGCAACAACACCGCGCAGACCGATCCGCTGGACGTCCATTTCCAGGGCGGGACCATCCTCGACAGCGCGCTTACCACCGGCGCGGGCGTTTCGCTGACCAACAACAGCGGCGCAACGGTCGAGTTCACCGGCAGCCTGGGGATCTACACCTCCACCGGCGCCGGTCTCACGACCAGTGGTGGTGGAACGATCAGCGTCACCGGCGCCTTCAACGGCATCTACACCGGCAACGCTGCGGCTCTTTCGCTGAACGGCGGTACGATCGGTTCCGGCGGGCTGAATTTCGCCCAGATCACCGCCGCACCGACTGCGGGCACGGCAGTCAGCGCCAGCGGCGTTACGCTAACCGGCGCGGTCAACATAGGCGGCCTGGACATCGATGGCGGCGGCACGGGCGTGGCGTTGTCGAATCTCAGTGGTGGGGGCAGCGTCAACCTGACCGGCACGCTCGATCTCGACACCAGCGGCGTCGGCTTCGATCTGTCGGGTGCGCTCGGCACGGTCAACATCGCCAACGCGTCGGGCTCGACGCTGACGATCGACGGCGCCTCGACCGGCATCCGCCTCAACGGCCTCACCAGCGGCACGATCAACGTCGCGAACGTCGTGGGCTCCGCCTCGATCGGCGGCACCACCAGCTCGACCGTGGCGGCGATCGGCATCACTGGCAGCTCCGGCGGCACGCTGAACTATGGCGGTACGATCAATGCGAGCGCGAGCTCGGCGCTGACCGTGTTCAGCAGCAGCATGCTGGCCACGCTCTCGGGCGCGATCACCTCGACCACGGCCGGGACCGCGTTCAGCTTCTTCGGCGCTGGCGGCATCTACACCATCGCCGGCGCGGTGAGCCACAATGGCGGCATGGGCGTGGACATCAATGCGACCAGCACCGGCAATGTCAGCTTCCTGAACGCGAGCAAGACCTTCAGCACGGGCACCAACACCGCGATCAGCATGGCCGGTACCGGTACGTTGACGCTGCTCGGCGGCGGTCTCGGCATCACCACCACCAGCGGCACCGGTCTCAGCGGGACTGCCGGCACGGTTTCCGTCCTCGGTTCGGGCAACACGATCGCCACCACCACTGGCCAGATCCTCGGCCTGAGCGGCGTGACCAGCGGCTCGGGCGGTATCACCTTCGATTCGCTCACCGCTACCGGCACGGTCGCCAACAACGGCATCCTGCTGGACAACCTCACCGGCGCGGCGTTCAATGGCGGCACGGTCAACATCGGTGGCACCAGCGGCGCGGCCAATGACGGCATCAAGGTGACCACCGGCACCGCGGCGATCACCTTCGGCGACACCACGATCGGTGCGGCCGGCAGTAATGCGATCGAACTCAACGGCACCAATGGTGCGGTGACGTTCGGTGCGGTGAACCTCACTGCCGGGACGAACGGCGCCACGCTGGCGATCATCGATGCGACCACTCCGGTCACGCTGGGCACCGGCACCATCACCAGCACCGGGCCACTCGTTGCAGCCCTTATCTCGGGCGGCACCGGCGATGTCACGCTCGCCGCGGATATTGCCGGATCGATCAGCATTTTCGATCACGAGACCGGGACGGTCAATTTCAGCGGAAACGTTACTGCGCCCTCTGCCGGCATCTCCATGACGGGGAACAATTCGGGCACGTACAACTTCACCGGGCAGAGCCTGGCACTGGGCGCCATCACGCTCAGCGGCAATGCTGGAGCCACAATCGATTTCAACCCGACGGCTGGCGGCAGCGGAATCGACCTGTCCTTCGGTGCCGGCACGGCCTTCTTGGCGACCAATGGCGGCACCATCAGCGTCCAGGGCAATGGCAACTCCATCACCACGACTACCGGCCGCGCCATATATTTCATCGGCATTGAAGTTGGAGCCGGCGGCATCAACTTCGACAGCGTGACCGCCAACGGCGCCGCGACTCCGATATTGCTCGATAGCGTCAGCACTTCCAGCGCCGGCATAATCGCGCTCGGCACGGTCAACCTGCAAGGCGTCACCTCGAACGCCATCGATATCGCCAACAGCCTGTTTGGGCGGCTGACGATCAGCGATCTCGATATAGGCCTGAACGGCAGTAGCGCGGTCGCCCTCGACCTGAACGGCGCGACGCTTTCGGCGCCGATCGTCATCGGCGATTTCGATGTCACCAATTCGGGCGGTGCGGGCACCAGCATCGGCGTCGACCTGCGCGGCACCACCGGCAACGCCGCCATCCAGCTGGGCGGCATCATGGGCGCCGCCAGCACCATGACGGGCCTTGGCACCGGCATCTATCTCAACGCTTCGACCAACGCGCGCCTCACCTATGGCGACGGCGATGCCGCCAGCAGCGTCTCAAGCATAACGGCCGATACCGCGATCAACGCGACCAACGCGCCGACGGCCGGCACGTACAACTTCCGCGATGTCACGTTCAGCGGCAGCCCGGGTACGGGCTTCGGGCTGAACAAGGTCTATTTCGTCAACTCCACCGGCGGCGGTTCCGGCCTGAACGGCGCCAACCCGATGACGCTCGCCCAGGCCGAGGCAGTGGCGGCGGCCGAGGATGTCATCATCCTGGTGAATGACGGCAATGTGATCAGCGCGGCCAACTCGAACGGTAATAACGCGCTGAATCTCGCTGCGAACGTGAAGCTGCTCGGCTTCGGCGACGGCGTGGGCGGCGGTGCGGGCACCGGCAGCGCGCCGATCGCGCTCACGCTCACCGTGCCTTCGACGATCCTCCTGTCGGGCGGCAACACGGTCAACATCGCCGATCCAACCGGATTGGGCGCCGCGACGCTCACCACGACCAGCGGCAACCTGATCAACCTGACCGGCGCGAACCAGGTGATCGCGGGCATCAAGCTCGAGGGCAATAGCCGGGCGGTGTCGATCGCCGTGAACGGCTCGGGCAATGCGGGCACCGTGCTTCGCAACCTGTCGGTCAACGCCTTCAACTTGTCGGCGATCAACATGAGCGCCACGAGCGGCGTGCTGTACGACAATCTCAGCTTCTCGAATGCCGGATCCAGCGACATGTCGCTGACCGGGGCCAACATGACGGTCCGCAACATCACCAGCACCGGCGCAGGCGGTACCGCCTTCTCGCTGTACTTCGGGCCGATTTCGGGCACCACCACCGTTGCGAACATCAACGTCACCGGCGGGGGTGGCGGCATTGCGTTCGAGAACTCCCATGGCACGGTCAACGTCACCAATGCCGATATAACGGGCGGCAGCGACGCAGCGCTCGGCATCTTCGGCGGCGACGCCATGATCGTCTTCGATGCGACCAGCTCGATCACCCAGGCCACCAGCGGCGGCGTGCTCCGGGTCAGCAGCACGCTCCCTGCCGGCACCGCGAACACCGGCAACCTCTATTATGGCGGCACGATCAATGCCACCAACGGCTATGGCATGTTGTTCAACAATGCCGACGGCAATTACTTCTTCATCGACGGCACCACCACGCTGAACGGTGGCGATGCCGGCGTCGATATCGTCAACGGCTCGGCCGGCCTCTTCAACTTCGGCACGAACTTCAGCATCACCAGCCCGAGCGGCACCGCGTTCAACGTTGCCGACAGCACCGCGTCGGTCACCTATAGCGGCAACATCACCCAGGCGAACAACGCCGCGCTGGTCTCGGTCACCAACCATCTGAACGGCACGCTGACCTTCCAGACCGGCACGCTGAGCGCGACCAATGGCACCGGCCTGCAGTTCGACAATGCCGATGGCGCGTACAACTTCAACGGCACGACGACGCTGAACGGCGGCGATGCGGGGATCGATATCCTCAATGGCTCGGCCGGCCATGTTACGCTGCTGAATGCGACGATCACCAGCCCGACGGGCGCGGCGATCAACGTCTCGGGCGGCACCGGCAGCCTGACCTATAACGGCAACATCACCCAGGCGAACAACGCCGCGCTGCTCTCGGTCGCCAACCAGCCGAGCGGTACCTTCACTTTCCAGAACGGCACGCTGAGCGCGGCCAACGGCACCGGCCTGCAATTCTCCGGCGCCGGCGGCACCTTCAACTTCAACGGCACGACGACGCTGAATGGCGGTGACGCAGGCGTCGACATCATCAGCAGCTCCTCCGGCACCTTCAACTTCGGCACCGGCACGTCGATCACCCATTCGGGCGCCGGCAATGCGTTCGTGCTGACCGACAGCATCTCCAACGTGACCTATTCGGGCAACATCACCGACAGCAACGGCTATGCGGTGCGCATCGACAATCACGAGATTGGCACGATGACGTTCGACACCGGCACGATCCTGTCGAACGGCGCCAATGCGCTGGGTATCCTGGTATCCGCCAGCAATAGCGGCACGATCAACTTCAACGGCCAGACCACGCTGTCGACCCAGGCCAACAATGCGCTGACCCTGACCGGGAATGCGGGCGGCACGGTCGCGTTCACGCCGGATGCTGGCAACGGGCTCGCGCTCAACATCACCACCACCAGCGGCACCGGCATCGCCATGTCGGGCGGCGGCATCTTCAATGTGGCCGGCAACTTCAACAGCATCAGCACCGGCTCGGGCACGCTGTTCGACATTTCCAACACCAACGCGGCGACGACCACGCTGGGCCTGAACTTCGTGAACGCGGGCAACACGCTGGGCGCCAACGGCATCCTGATCAGCCGGACGGCGGGCACGCTGAACGGCAGCGTCAACATCGCCAGCGGCGCGATCACCGCGACCACCCGCGGCATCGATGTCGATGGCGGCACGCTGTCGCTCTATTATGCCGGCAGCGTCGCCACCAGCGGCACCACGGCGCGCTCGGTGGAGGTCACCAACCTCACCAGCGGCAGCATCACCGTCGCGGGCAACCTCACCGACAATGCGCTGGGCATCAACATCGCGAACAATAGCGGTGGCCAGGTCGCCTTCTATGGCCAGAGCATCGCTCTGAACACGGTGGCCAACGCCAACGCAGTGACGCTCGCCAACAATACTGGCGCATCGCTCATGTTCTCGTCGGCGGCCGGCGGAAACGGCATCGACATCGTCGCCTCCGGCACCGGCAACGGCATCGACTTTACCGGTGGCGGCACGCTGACCGTGTATAGCGACGGCAACTCGATCCAGACCCAGAACGGCCAGATCCTCAACCTGGTGAACGGCAATGTCGGCTCGTTCGGGCTCAAGTTCGACTCGCTGACCAGCACCGGCACGGTCGCGGACAATGCGATCAACATCAATAACATCGACGGCTCCGGGACCCTGAACGCCACCACCGTCAACATCGCCGGCACCAGCGGCGCGACGTCGGACGGCATCTTCTTCGGCGGCGGATCGACGATGAACGTCAATCTCGGCACCGTGACGATCGCCAATACCGGCGACGAAGGCATCGAGATCAACGGCGCCGGCAACGGCTCGTTCGTCGCTGCTAGTGTCTCGATCAACAACACCGCGGGCAATGGCGTGGAGATCAACGGCTCGACCAACAGCGTCAGCCTGGCTGGCGGCGCGATCGGCGCCACCGACGATCCGGCCGGCTACGGCGTCTATGTGCTGAACGGCACCGGCGCGGTCACCGTGATGTCGTCGATCACCAAGACGACGGCGGGCAATGTCGTGTTCGTCGACAATCACGAGACCGGGCTGGTCAACTTCTCGGGCAATATCAGTGCCACGGGCGGGCTGAACAACGGCATTGTGGTCCAGAACGTCAACAGCGGCACTGTCCAGTTCGGCGGCACCGTCACGCTGAGCACGGGCGCGAACACCGCGGTCAACCTGCTCAACAACGCCGGCGGCACGATCAGCTTCCCCAATGGTGGGCTGGGCATCACCACCACCACCGGCACCGGCTTCAGCGCGACCGGCGGCGGCACGGTCGATGTCCAGAACAGCCTCAACACGATCAGCAGCGGCGCAGGCACCGCGCTGAACATCGTCAACACGACGATCGGCTCGTCGGGGCTCACCTTCCGCAGCATCTCGTCGAACGGCGCGGCAAATGGTATCGTGCTCAACAACACCGGCTCCTCGGGCGGCCTGCGCGTCACCGGCAACGGCGCGGCGGGCTCGGGCGGCACGATCCAGAACGCGAGCGGCGACGGCATAAGCCTGACCAGCACCGAGAATGTCCGCCTCGCCTATATGAACGTCACCAACAATCTGGGCGACGGCATCGGTGGCGCGAACATAAACGGCTTCCTGATCGACAACCTGACGATCAGCGGCAATGGCGACGATGCCGGCACCGATGAATCGGGCATCAACATTACCAACCTGAGCGGCAGCGCTTCGAACGGGGCGCGGCCAACCGGCATCTTCAACTCGACGATCCAGAACAACAACGAGTTCGAGGTGCAGATCAGCAACTCGAGCGGCACGCTGTCCAACTTCCAGATCGTCAACTCGACCATCGCGTCGAACGGTGTGGGGATCAACGGCAACGGCACCAGCCCGCATGGCAACCTGGTCAACTTCCTCGGCACCGGCACGTCGTCGATGGGGATCAGTGTCTCGGGCAGCTTCTTCACCGGTAACTGGAACGCGGCGAGCCCGCCGACCACGATCGTCGGCAGCGGCCTGTTCATCGACAGCTCGGGCACGACCATGAACGCCCAGATCAGCGGCTCGACCTTCACCAACACCAATAATGGCATCAACGTCTCGACCGGCCCGGGCTCGACGACGCTGACCTACAGCATCGACAACAACGTCTTCACCGGCACCCGCTCGACTGCGATCAACGACTTCCAGAACGGCAACGCGCCGTTCGGCCGGACGGTCAACGGCCGGATTACCAACAACATCATCGGCAACAACGCGGTCACCAATTCGGGCTCGAATGTCGGCAACGGCATCAGCATCGGCAACGAAGGCGGGGTGAACGCCAGCTATCTGATCAGCGGCAACACGATCCAGCAGATCCAGACGACGCAGGGCATCGTGGTCAATGTCGGCCTGGTCGGCCAGCCAACGGGCAACGGCACCACCAACGTCACGATCCTCAACAACACGATCCGCAACATCAACGGCAGCCGCGCGATCGTAATCAACAACAACCAGAACATCGGTGGCTTCCCGACGGTGAACGTCAACATGTCGGGCAACAGTTTCTCGAACATCGCTGGCCAGGCAGGCAATGGTCAGTTCCTGCGCTTCTCCGCCAGCGGCGGCGGCTCGATCAACATCACCCAGGGCCAGGCCACCGCGGCCGCCATCGCCAGCGAGATCGATGACGCCAACGGGTTCAACGACACGACCAAGGTCAGCATCGGCACCGGTACCTTCAACTGGGGCCAGCCGGCTCCGACGCTGCCGCCGGCAGTCGTTCCGCTGCCCTGATACGGAAAAAGAGCGCGGCGGGCTTCCCCGTCGCGCTCTTTTTCCGTCGTCCCGCATGGGGGAGGGCGCTATTTGCGCCCGAACCGCGCCCGATAGTCGGTCAGTTCGAAGCTGAAATCGTCGCGCTTCGCAAACTCGGCGTCGGACAGTTTGGCCATGCCTTCGCCCGCCTTGTACCAGGCGGCATAGTCCGGGATCTCGGTGCTGAACTTCTGGTAGTGGGTCGACCAGGTCCGCACCCGGACGCTCGGCTTCGCATCGTCCAGCTGGAAGGTCAGCAGCCGCATCCAGCCATCGCCGAGCGGCGCATTGGCCCTGGTCGAGCCGGCTTCCTTCGCCACCTGCCAGCGGCTCTGATAGTCCGCCAGCATCTGGTGGACCTCATGCCCGGCCAGGTTGCGATCCACGCTATAGCCCTGGCCGCTGATATGGCCGCTCAGCACCAGGAAGATTTGGTCGTTCTCGCTGATGAACTTGTCCCACACCATCTGCGGGTTGTTGTCGCGATGGTCGAGGATGCTCTGGTCGAGCGCCGGGGTGTCCGCCCGGGTGCCGTCGCGATCGAGATATTTGTGGGTACTGACGATCGTCGGCACGCCAGGATAGCGGTGGATCACCCGCTTGGCCCAGGCGAGCGACGCGTCGGGCGCATCGAACTGCAATCCGATATGCAGGAACCGGCACTGGCCGACGCGGAACAGCTGCGCGCTGTCCGCCCCGCCATCATGCGAGTCGACATACCAGGGCTGGCCCTTGAAGAATTCGGACTGGCTGGAGAAGGCCGAACTGAACCCGTCGAACCCGCCCAGATGGCGCAACCCGATCTTCAGCGAGTCGCTGCGCTCGGGCTGGGGCGGATGCGCGGCATCGGTCCACATCGCATCATAGTCGTGATTGCCCGGTACCACCGAAAAAGGCAGCTTCCCCTTGAGGATCTCGAATCCCTTGATCGCCGCCGGAATCTCGAATTCCCGCGTCTGCTTGCGCGGCCCTTCGGCGACTTCCGGCCCCGGCGGCATCGCGCGGAAGCCGCGGACTTCGTGTGCCGGGTCGATCCATTCCGAGTAGTGCTGCCACACGTCGCCGACCTGGGTGGCGAAGACGATGTCACCCCCGGCGCTGCGCGCATTGGCCGCGATCCAGCGCATCTGCGCGTAGAACAGCTCGGTGCCGTCGAGCGGATAGCCCGCTGCCTTCTGGTGTGTGTAATCCGTATAGTTCTGCGTGTCCGGGATCATCGCGATCGTGAACGGCCCGCACTTCGGCTGGGCCCTCGCCGCGCTCGAGGCGAGCAGGGCAAGGGCGGCTGCGGCAAATCGGATGCGCTTCATCTGAACCTCGCGAAGGGGCTGGGCGAGGGGCTCGCTATCACCGCCCGGTGCGTCAGGCGAGCGCTTGTTTTCGCACCCATCCGGACCTTTTGACGCCCGTCAAGTTGGCTGCCCCGGCGCTGGGGTAAAACGGGGAAGATGCGAAAGATCACATCATGACGGTTCCCATTTCGCCTTTCGATGTGCCCATGAACATTTCAACCTTTGAGATACTGGAAGACGATCACGTCGTGCAGCGCAGCCTCTGCCACGAGCTGGAGATTGTCGCCGATCGCCTGCCAAGGCTCCCCGCGGCGGACGAGATATTGCGGCTGTGCAAGTCGATCCAGCGCGTGACTGCTACCCACTTCACGCGTGCCGAGCATTTGTTCGCCGATCTGCCGCTCGCACATCGGCCCGGCCCCGCCTTCCTGTCAGCGCTGCACGAGATGCACCAGTTCGACCGGATGCATGGCGAGGATCTCGCCAGCGAGCTGTGGCACAGCATCGAGCCGGATGCCGAGCGCGATGTCGGCAAGCTCTCTTACATGCTGCGCTGCTTCTTCGACGGTTGCCGCCGGGCGATCGCGCTCAAGGAAAGCGGGATCGAGATCGCCCGGCGCGGCTTCATGCCGGGTTGAGGATCGCCCGCAGCCGATCCTCGCCCAGCACCGTGCAGCCGCGATCGCCCTTGGCAAAGGCGAGGATGCCCACCGCCTTGAGCTGCGAGAGCTGGCGGCTCACCGTCTCGATCGTCAGCCCCAGATAATCAGCCATCTCGCCGCGGCTGATCGGAATCGCGATCAGCACCCCGCCATTGGCGGCAGGCTTGCCGGTACGATCGACCAGATCGAGCAGGAAGCCGGCGATCCGCTCCTTGGCGTTGCGGCGGCCGAGCGCCAGCATCCGCCCGCGCGCGTCGCCCAATGCTGCGATCGTACGGCGCAGCATCATCCGCTCCATGCGGGGGTGATCCTCCAGCGTCCGCTCGAATGCGGCGCGGGGATAGGTGCACAAATCGGTATCGCACAGGGTCGATACGGTCAGCGTCGCGTCGTCTTCAAACAGCTCGCCGACAAAGTCGCCCGGGAACAACAGCCCGACGATCTGCTCGCGGCCATCCGAGGTCGAGGCGGTGACCTTGAGCATCCCTTCCACCACGGTGGCGCAGTGGTTGTTCTGATCACCGGCCCAGTTGAATACCTGGCCCGCGGGCAGGCTGCGGCGGCGGCCGATCGCGTGCAGCGCCGAGATCTCGCCGTCGTCCATCGCCGCGCACAGCGAATTGCCGCGCGCCTTGCAGGCCTTGCAGCGGGCGGGGGCGCAGCCGGGCGTGGTCGGCGTGCGATCGAGGAGCAGGGCGTCGGTGAGCATAGGGGACGCTTTCGGCTGGAGGGTCAGACGGCGCTGCTGAAGCGCGTGGTGCTGGCGGCACGCCAGGGATCGAAGGTCGCGGCGATGCTGCGGGCATAGGGCAGTGCGCCCTGGTCGAGCAGCAGCCGCGTGCCGGCCCAGGCGATCAGCCTGCGGTCCTCGAATGGCGTCAGCCGCGCGCGGATATCGGCCAGATCGGGCAGGCCGGTGCATTCCGCTTCACCTCGGCAGAGCAAGGCCTCGATGATCGCCCCGCGCCGGCGGTCGCCCGCGCTGCGGCGGATGCCGCGTGCGGTGGCGAGCTGGCCATTGCCGATGCGCAGGTGATAGCGGCCGGCATTCTTCTCGTTCTGGAGCAGCGCGCCGGGAAAGGCGCTGATCGACGAAGCGCCGAGGCCGATCAGCACATCTGACTGGTCCTCGGTAAAGCCCTGGAAGTTGCGGCGCAGCGTCTTGCTGCGGTTGGCGCGGGCGATCGCGTCATGCGGCATCGCGAAATGATCAAAGCCGATCGCGTCATAGCCTACAGCAGTCAGCCGTTGATGCGCCTGGTGCGCCATCGCGAAGCGGGCGGCGGCACCGGGCAGGCGGGTCGCGTCGATCCGGCGCTGGCGCGGCAGCAGATGCGGCACATGCGCATAGCCGAACACCGCGAACCGCTCCGGCCGCATCGACAGCGCGATGCCCAGCGTCTCGTCGAGATCCTCGGCGAACTGGCCGGGCAGGCCATACATCAGGTCGAAATTGATCGACTCGACCCGGGCGGCGCGCAGCCGGCCGACGGTGCAGGCGATTTCCTCGGTCGGCTGGATGCGGCCGATCGCGCGCTGGATATGCGGCGCGAAGGTCTGCACGCCCAGGCTGGCGCGAGTCACCTTGTTGCGACCGAAGCAATCGGCCCAGCCCCAGTCGAAGCCGCGCGGATCGAGCTCGACCGATACCGTCGCCTCGTTGCACGCAAAGGCGGCGCGCACCCGGTGCATCAGCGCATCGAATTGCGCCGGGGCCAGCGCATTGGGGCTGCCACCGCCCCAGGCGATCCGGGCGACCTTGCCGCGGCCGTCGAGCCGGCGGGCGATCAGGTCGACTTCTTCGCCCAGCCGCTGGACATAGGCGGCAACCCGGCTGGTGCGATTGGCGGCGCCGGTGTTGCAGCCGCAATACCAGCAGATCTCATGGCAATAGGGGACGTGGAGATAGAGCGAGATCGCCTCGTCCTCGCCCACACGCGCCAGCGCATGCTCCATATCGGCGGGGCCGACATCGTCACCGAATTCCGCCGCGGTGGGGAAGCTGGTGTAGCGGGGCACCGGCGTGGCGAGCAGCTCAGGGTGATAGTTCCACATGCCATTCTGTCTGCGGGCAGGGGCCTCCAGCGGCTTTGACACCGATCAAATCGCCGTTTGCGTTGCTGCAATGCGGGGCGATTCGGCGGGGTCCATTGGCGATGGGGTCAACAGTGGAGGTAACAATGAAGACCCTGATCGCTCTGGCCGCAGCTGGCCTGATGGTCGCAGTCCCCGCCAGCGCCCAGACGAGCGACGAGACCGGTATTCGCGCCGGCGACGTGCTGCTGCGCCTGCGCACGATCGTGGTGACTCCGAACGAGAAGTCGACCGGCATCACGCCCGCTTTCCCCAGCGAGAAGGTGAGCCTTGGCAATGCGGTGATGCCGGAAATCGATGCGACCTACATGGTCACTGATAATATCGGCTTCGAACTGATCGCATCGACCACCAAGCACAGCTTCGGCGGCACCAGCGGTACCACCGGCACGATCGGCAAGCTCGGCTCGACCTGGGTGCTCCCGCCGACGCTGACTGCCCAGTATCACTTCAATTCGCACGGCAAGATCCGTCCCTATGTCGGCGCCGGCGTGAACTACACGATCTTCTGGGACGAGAAGGCATCGAGCGGGCTTGAGGGCGCCGTGGGCGCAACGAAGGTGCGCATGTCGGACAGCTTCGGCTGGGCCGCGCAGGCCGGCATCGACGTCGATATCACCAAGAAGGTCTTCCTGAACCTCGACGTGAAGTACATCGACATCAATACCGATGCCCGGCTCGATACCACTGCGATCGGCACGCTGCGCAGCCATGTGAAGGTCAATCCGCTGGTGTTCGGCGTGGGCCTCGGCGTCCGCCTCTGATCCAGCACACCAGCTGAAGGGGGAAAGGGCCGGCAGCGATGCCGGCCCTTTTTATGCGCCTTGCAATGTAGGATTTCGCCTGCTTGCCTTGGGCGGTCGTACTTAGGTCCGGCCGCTCTTTGAGGCTGTAGGAAAGATAGGATCACGCTCGCGCAAGGATGTTACGAGATGCGATGTGCATCCGAGAAAATAGGGAAAATAGCCGGCCGTAAAACCCGCTCTTGGTGTGTACTTTTGTGTACTTCCGCGAGTCGGCCTGGCGAGGCTGTAGGATACAAGGCTTGAATGTTCCCCGGCGAAAGCCGGGGCCCAGGGTTTCTCTGCTTTGTCGCTTGTGGTTCTGGCGAGCCTAAACCGGCCGTGGCGCCAACCCCTCGATCGCCACACTACGCTCCACCAGCGAAAGCGGCGCCGCCCGGTGCGAGACAAGCACCAGCCCGGTCCCGGTCTCGCGCAGCCATTGGTCGAGCCGGGCAACCAGCTGGCTCTCGGTAGCCGCATCCAGCCCCTCGGTCGGCTCGTCGAGCAGCAGCCAGGGCCGCCCGGCCAGCAGCGCCCGCGCCAGCGACAGTCGCTTGCGCTCGCCGCCCGACAAGGTGCCGCCTGCCTCGCCCAGCCGCGTGTCGAGCCCGGCCGGCATCGCTCTCACGCGCTCGTCGAGCACCACGGCCTTGAGCGCAGCCCACATCGCCGCATTGTCCAGGCCCGACCGGGCAAGGCGGAGATTGTCGCCGATCGTCCCGGCGATCAGCGCAGCGTCCTGCGGCGACAGCGCGAACTGGCTGCGCAGCGTGGCGCCGGGCTGGGCGAGGGGCGATTTCTCGCCGATCACGGCATCGACCTCGACGGCACGCATCCCGGCCAGCGCTTCGAGCAACAGCGTCTTGCCCGATCCCGAGCGCCCGGTCACGGCAACCCGGCCACCGGGCGCAAGCCGCAGCGAGCCAAGCTGGAGTGGCAGCGGCGCGCCACCCGCCTCGGCGGCGACAGGCTCGGGCAGGGCAAGCAATGTCTCAAGCCGCCGCAGCCCCTCGCTGATGCTGGCCTGACGGAAGGCAGTACGAGCCAGCCCGCCCATCGCCTCGATCGCCCCGGCCGTGGCGAGCAGCGCCAGTGCGACTTGCGGGGCAGGGCTGGTCGCGAGCGACAGAACGGCGGGCACTGCCAGCCCGGTATAGCCGGCAAGGATCGCCGCGATTGCCCCTTCGCCCCGATGCAGCCGCGCCTGGGCGGCATCAAGCGCTTGAGTGAGCGGTGCAAGGTCACGCGTCACCCGGTCAGCCAGCCCATAGGCGGCGATCTCGGCCCGGGCGGCAGCATATTCGACATAGCGGGTGCGCAACGCCCCCAGCGCCTCCGCTGCGTCATGGGCTGGCTGGCTGGTCAGCCTGCGGGCGGCGCTGTCGAGCAGCGGGGGCAGTGCCGCCAGCAACAGGAGCAGCGCCAGCGCCGAAGCCCAACCGGCAAATGCCGCAAGCAGCACGCCGACGCCTGCCGCGACTAGGCTGGCAGGCCGCGTGGGCTTGCGGACGATCAGGTCCTCAAGCGCATCGATATCGCCGATCAGCCGGGCGCTGGCATCGCCGCCCGAAAGGTCGGGCCCGGTGCGGGCATCCTGCGCTGCGAGCTTGCCGAACAGGCTGCCGCGCATACCTGCCATCGCGCCCAGCGCCGCCTGATGCGAGAACAGCCGCTCGCCATAGCGCGACACGGTGCGCAGGATCGCCATCAGCCGGATGCCGGCACTGGGGATCAGATAGTTGAAGCCCAGTGCGATCAGCGGGCCGCCGGCCCCCGCCAGCGCCGCGCCGGTCAGAAACCAGCCCGATATGGCGAGCAGCAATATGCCGGCCAACGCGGCGACGACCGCGGCAATGCTCGCCCGCCGCAGCCAGCGGCGCCCGGTGGGATCAAGGGTCAGGACGCTCACAGCGCCACCTCCAGTCGTGCCGCGGCCGCAAGGATCGGGTCATGCGTCACGACCAACACGGCGCGGTCTTGGGAAAGCGCCTTGAGCAATGCGATGATCTCGGCAGCGCTTTCGGCATCCAGGTCGGCAGTCGGCTCGTCGCAAAGCAGCAGCGGTCGTCCGGAGAGGATCGCCCGAGCCAGCCCGATCCGCCGTCGCTCGCCGCCCGACAGGCCCGAGCCGCGATGGTCAAGCTCGAGCCCAAGCCCGCCGCGTGCCGCGAGCAGCGCGTCGAGGCCAACCCGCAAGGCGACCTCGGCGATCTCCTCCGGAGTAGCGTCTGGGCGGGCAAGGGCGATATTCTCGGCCAGCGTGCCGGGCAGCAGCAACGGGGTCTGCGCCGCCCAGGCAATGTCGTCGGGATCAAGCGCGCCACCGCCGAGGGTGCGCACCGTACCACTCGCCGACACGATCTGCCCGGCAATGGCGGCGAGCAGGCTCGATTTGCCGCTGCCAGTCGGGCCGGTAAGTGCGACCATGTCGGCAGGCGCCAGCGCGAAGCTGACCGGGCCGATATGCAGGTTCGGCCACAGGATCGCGAGATCGCGCACCTGTAGCCCGTCGAAGCGTGCTGTGGTGGCCGGCTCGGACATCTCGACTTCGACCGCGGCCAGCGCATCGGTCGCCGCATCGCCCAGCTGTTTCTCATGATAGGCGGCAGCCAGACGGCGCATCGGCAGGTAGAATTCCGGCGCCATCGCCAGCGCAAAAAAGGCCTGGCCGAGCGTCAGCTTCTCAGGGGCAGGGAAGGGTAGCAGCCCCAACAGACTGAACCCGCAATAGACCGCGACCAGCGCAACGGAGAGTGCGGCGAAGAACTCAAGCACCGCCCCGGAAAGGAAGGCTACCCGCAGCACGGCGACGGTGCGCTCGGCGACTTCGCGCGTGGCAATGCCGACCTGGCGGGTGACCCGGTCCTCGGCGCCGAAATGACGGATAACGGGCAAGGTGCGGACGCGATCGACGAACAGGCCGGAGAGCTGGGCGAGCGCGGCGAGCTGGCGCTCCGAGGCACGGCGCGCGGCGGTGCCGGCCAGGATCATGCCGAACGCGAAGGGGATCAGCGTGACGATCAGGATCCCAGCCGACACCCAGCTCGCAAAGGCAACGATTGCGGCGACAAGCAGCGGCGTCGCTGCCGAGGCGGAACGCGCCGGCTTGAAGCGCGCCTGATAGGCCTCGATCGTCGCCATATGGTCGATCGCCAGTGCAGCGCTTTCGCCGGCAAGCAAGGGGCGGGGAAGGCGGCTGGCGAGCAGGCGCGGGAACAGGCGGGTGCGCCACGTGGTAACCACGCGCTGGGCAGTACCGATCGCGGTGGCGTGAACCAGCATCACGGCCCCCGCGCGGATCAGTCCGCCCGCCAGGATCATCAGGGCAGCGAGCAGCGAAATGCCATCACCCGCCGCAAGCCCGCTCACCGCCAGCGCGATGCCGCCAGCGAAAAGTGCCGCACCGGGTATATCCAGGAGCCAGATCATATCATCCCTTAGCCCGTATTGTGTTCGTAGCGTATTTGCCCATGGTCAAAGTCGCCTTCGGGGCTCGCTTCTAGGGAAAATGAGGACGCGACCAAACCCGTTGGGCGCAGACTCTTGCGTAGGGGGATTTCCTGCGATGATCAGCATGGCAGTCGTGGAGTTATCGAGACTCCAATTCGCGCTGACTGCGCTTTACCATTTCCTGTTCGTTCCCTTGACGTTGGGCATGTCGTTCATGCTCGTCATCATGGAGAGCGTCTATGTGATGACCAACCGCCCGATCTGGCGGGACATCACGCGGTTCTGGGCAAAGCTGTTCGGCATCAACTTCGTCCTTGGCGTCGCCACGGGCCTCACCATGGAATTCCAGTTCGGGACCAACTGGTCCTATTACTCGCATTATGTGGGCGACATTTTCGGCGCCCCACTGGCGATCGAGGGCCTGATGGCCTTCTTCCTGGAAGCGACCTTTGTCGGGGTGATGTTCTTCGGCTGGGATCGCATGTCGAAGCAGGCGCACCTGTTCACCACCTTCATGGTGGCGCTGGGCTCGAACCTGTCGGCACTGTGGATTCTTGTCGCGAATGGCTGGATGCAGCACCCCACGGGTTCGGTGTTCAACCCCGAGACGATGCGCATGGAAGTCACCGACTTTGCGGCGGTGATCTTCAACCCGGTCGCCCAGGCGAAGTTCGTCCACACCGTAAGCGCGGGCTATGTGATGGCCAGCGTGTTCGTGATCGGCGTCTCGGCCTTCTATCTGCTCAAGGGCAAGCATATCGAACTGGCCAAGCGCAGCTTCACGGTCGCCGCGGCATTCGGTCTCGCCTCGTCGCTGTCGGTCGTCGTGCTGGGGGACGAGAGTGGCTATGCGCTCACCGAGAACCAGCAGATGAAGCTCGCCGCGATCGAGGGCATGTGGCACACCGAGCCGGCGCCCGCTGGCCTCGCGATCTTCGGTCTCCCCTCGAACAAGGGGCATGAGACCAATTACGAGGTGAAGATCCCCTATGTGCTGGGCCTGATCTCCACGCGCAGCCTGACCGGCGAGGTCAACGGCATCTTCCCGCTCGTCGCCAAGGCCAAGGGCCGTATAATCAACGGCCTGACCGCCTATGACGCGGTCGAGAAGCTCAAGGTCAACCGCAACGATCTGGTCGCGCGCGAGGCTTTCGAGAAGACCAAGAACGACCTCGGCTATGCGCTGCTGCTCAAGCGCTTCGTTGCCGACCCGCGCACGGCGGACGCAGCGACGATCGACAAGGCGGCGTGGAGCACCGTGCCGAATGTTCCGGCAATCTTCTGGCTGTTCCGCATCATGGCCGCTATCGGCTTCGTGATGATCGCCTTCTTCGCGGTGGCCTTCTACTATTCGACCATCCGCAAGTTCGACGCCCGCTGGTTCCTGCGGCTGGCGCTGATCGTGATGCCGCTGCCGTGGATCGCCGCGGAAGTGGGCTGGGCGGTGGCCGAGGTTGGCCGACAGCCCTGGGCGGTGGAAGGCGTGCTGCCGACCTTCCTGGCGCCGTCGAGCCTGACCGTGCCCGAGCTGTGGCTGACGATCATCGGCTTCACCGCGCTTTATGGCTCGCTGGCAGTGATCGAAGTGCGGCTGATGCTGGCGTCGATCAAGAAGGGGCCTGAGGAACACCGCCCGGCCGCAGAACCGGCGCCTGCTGACCCCGATTTCCACGCCGTTCCGGCCGAATGAGCCGAACCAGGGTTTTGGAGACAGACCATGTCCATCCCTCTCGATTTTGAAACGTTACGCATCATCTGGTGGCTGCTGCTCGGTGTGTTGCTGATCGGCTTTGCGCTTACCGATGGCTTCGATCTGGGCGCCGGCGCCCTGCTGCCCTTTGTCGGCAAGACCGATGAAGAACGTCGGATGGTGATCAACACCATCGGCGCGACCTGGGAAGGCAACCAGGTTTGGTTCATCCTGGGCGGCGGCGCGATCTTTGCGGCCTGGCCCTTTGTCTATGCCGTCAGCTTCTCCGGCTTCTACCTTGCGATGTTCCTGGTGCTTTCGGCGCTGATATTGCGGCCGGTGGGTTTCAAATACCGCTCGAAGCATCCCGACCTCAAATGGCGCTATCGCTGGGACTGGGCGCTGTTCGTCGGCGGCTTCGTTCCCGCCTTGGTCTTCGGCGTCGCGGTGGGCAATGTGCTCAAGGGCATTCCCTTCCGCCTCGATAGCGACCTGCGCGCCTTTTATGAGGGCTCGTTGCTCGGCCTGTTCACGCCGTTCACGCTGGTCACCGGCCTGCTTTCGGTGGCGATGCTGGTGCTGCACGGTGCGGGCTGGCTGAGCCTCAAGTCCGAGGGCGTAGTGCTCGAGCGTGCCCGCCGCTTTGGGCAGGTCGCCGCGGTGCTGGCGATCGTGCTGTTCGCGGTCGGTGGGCTGTTCGTCGCCTATGGCGGGCTTGGCTACCGGCTGGACGGCCTGGTCGATGCCGGCGGCCCGTCCAACCCGCGCTTCTCGACCACGGTTGCCGAAGGCGGTGCCTGGCTGGCCAACTACAGCGCGCATCCCTGGATGCTGATCGCGCCGCTGCTAGGCTTTGTCGGCCCGGTACTGGCGCTGCTCGGCATCCGCGGGCGCAACGACGTGCTGGTGTTCATGGGCTCGTCGCTGGCCAATGTGGGGATCATCTCCACGGTCGGCCTGTCGATGTTCCCATACATCCTGCCGAGCTCGATCGATCCGCTGTCGAGCCTGACGGTGTGGAACGCCTCGTCGAGCCACGGCACGCTGTTCACCATGCTGATCGTGACCGCGATCTTCCTGCCGCTCATCCTGATCTACACGGCTTGGTGCTACCGGATCATGTTCGGCCGGGTGACCGAGCAGGACGTCCGCACCAATCCCGACTTCTACTGAGGAGCAGTTCCCATGTGGTATTTTGCCTGGATCCTGGGTGTCGGCCTTGCCGTCGGTTTCGGCATCCTCAACGGCCTCTGGCACGAGTTCCGCTCAGAGTCCAAGGACGGCGTAATCTAGACCCCGAACGACGTGCGGCGCGGCTTCAGATCTCGATGAAGCCGCGCCGTGCCGCGATGATCACGGCGTGGGTGCGATCGGCCACGTCGAGCTTGGCGAAGATGTTCTTGAGATGCGCCTTCACCGTATCGGTGGAGAGCGAGAGGCGCCAGGCGATCTGCTTGTTGGGATGCCCCTCCGCGACCAGACGGAGAATGTCGGTCTCGCGCTCGCTCAGCCGGTCGTCAAAGGCATGGAGCGCGATTTCCTGGGCGACATCGGCGGCGATCGCCCGGCGCCCCTCGTGCACCGCCCGGATCGTATCGAGCAGGTCCTTGCGGATACAGCTCTTGAGCAGATAGCCGGTCGCCCCGGCCCGCAGTGCGCGCAGCGCATGGGTATCGCCCGGATAGGTGGTGAGCACGACGAACTGGGCGGCCGGGAATTCGCGGCGGATCGCCTCGATCGTCTCCACGCCGTCCATGCCGGGCATCTGGATGTCCATCAGCGTCACATCGGGCTGGATCTCGCGATATCGCTCCACCGCTTCGGCACCGCCCTGCGCCTCCGCGACGATCTCCATGTCCGCCTGACGCTCGACCACCGCGACGATGCCCTCGCGCAGCATCGGATGATCGTCGACCACCATCACCCGCACGGTCTTCGTGCGTGTCGCCAATGCTGCTTCAACCAATTCGGCCTCCTGTGACCAGACTGCGCCACTTGCGACGCCGTGTATTCGAATATGCGATCGCCGCGGGGACGATCAGAGCGATCTCGGTGCCGCCCGCTGGCGGCCTTTGTACTACAAGTCGCGACTGGATCTTGGCGGCGCGCTCTCGCATGCCGGGCAAGCCGAAATGGCCGTCGCGCTTGCCATCCCGCAATATCTCTTCGGCGATCCCCACGCCATCGTCGCGAAAGCGGACGCTGAAGCAATCGGGCTGGAAGCCGATGCGGATGATGATCTGCCGGGCATGGGCATGGCGCCAGATGTTGAACAATGCCTCGTTGGCGATGCGGGCGACTTCGTCCCAGACCAGCGGATCGAGCGGGCGCGGATCGCCGTCGCTGACCACTGAAATCTGGGTAGCGGGGGAGAAAACCTGCTTGCGGGCGATTTCAAGGATCATGTGCTCGATATCGTCGGCGCCCCCGATCATCCGCAGATCACGCACCCGGTCGCGCCCTTCGGCAAGGACATTGTCGGCACGGTCGAGCGCTTCCTCCATCTCCCGGCGCGTCGGGTTCTCCGGGGAGATGTCGTCGGCGACGAGCTGGAAGCGTAGTACCAGTGCCTGCACACCCTGCAGCAGCGTGTCGTGCAGTTCGCGGGCGATCCGCTCGCGCTCGGTGAGCCGCTCCCGCATGCGATCGCGCATCTGCGCGGCCAGCGTGCGTACCTTTACCTGGTAGAACAGCCAGAACAGTCCGATCGCCACGAGCGCGCAGAGCGCGGTGAACCAGTGGCTTTGGAAGAAGGTCGGCGGGATGGTGAAGTTCAGCGTCGTTGGCGTCGGGTTCCAGATGCCGTCATTGTTCGATGCGATTACCCGGAAGCGATAGGCGCCGGGCTCGAGATTGGTGTAGAACGCCTGGCGGCGCGTGCCGGGATCGACCCAGCTTCTATCGACGCCTTCCAGCATGTAGCGGAAGCGCACCCGGCTCGGGACCGAGAAGCTGAGGCCGGTATATTCGATCGAGAGATTGCCCTCGCCGTGGGGCAGGGTGATCCGCGTGGGATCGACGAAGCGCTTGCCGTCTACGGTCAGCGCGCGGATCGCAACGGGCGGCACCACGGTATTGCGGGTCAGGCGGCTGGGATCGATCCGCATCACGCTCTGGCGCGTGAGGAACCATAGCCGCCCGTCGCCGCCTGCCGCGATCTGGGGACCATCGGCGCGCTGGGTGCGGCTGGCGAAGCCATCCTGTTCGTCGAACAGGTCGTGCGGGATCGGGCTGTGCGGGGTGGAGAAGGCACGATCGAGATCCGCGGTGCGCAGCTTGAGCAGGCCGAGATTGTTGACCATCCAGGTCTCACCCGACGCGGTCTGCACCAGTCCGCGTATGCCGCGTAGCCAGGGATGTTCGGTGATCGAGAGGCGATCGAACCTGCCGTTTCGCCACAGCGCCAGCCCGTCGCCGCCCGCCACCAGCATGCCCGCACGGCCGGCATAGACGCCGGTGAGGCCGGAGACGCCGATCTGCTCGTTGGTCCAGCCACGTGCCGTGGTGCCGACGACGCGGACGATGCCCTTGCGATCGAGGATGATGACGGGATTGCCGTCGCGGTCGATCACGATGTCCTGCGGACGGCCGGGCAGGGGGAGGTTGGCCTGGTGCCAGCCCTTGCCACGCCAGACGAGAGCGCCGTGCTGGAAGCGCGCCACCCAGAGCCGGCCCAGGCCGTCCTCGGCGCAGCCATAGGTCTCGCCGGTGCCCGGCAGGTCGATCGTCTCGGCTACCTGGCCGCCACGCATCCGCACCATGTGCCGGGCAGTGCTGAGCCAGACAGACCCGTTGCCGCCGCGGCAGAGCGCCTGAATGTCGCCCTCTTGCGTGGCGAAGCGGCGTGGCTCCTGGCCCGGAAGTGCGCGGTAGAGGCCGGGGCCGCTCGCCAGCCAGATCGCGCCGGCATCATCGGCGGCGACCATATAGCCTTCCGCCGCACCGTCAGAGGGAGGTTCGACGCGGAAAAGGTTGGCGGGGCGGAACTGGTCGAGGCCTAGCTCGGTGCCTACCCAGATATTGCCTTCGCGGTCCTGCAACAGCGACACGGCCTGGTTCGATGTCAGGCCATTCTCGGTACGATAGAAGGCGATATTGCCCTCGGCGCTCGCCTTGTCGGCCGCGCGATCGATCTGGAAGATGCCACTGGTGAAGCTCGATCCCCAGAGATTGCCGTCCCTGTCGAAGATAATCGCAGTACGCCGAACCGGGCCGGCGAAGGGGAAGAGGACCGAGTTGCGGGCCTGGCGGGCGCCGGCGGGATAGTCGGGCAGCATACGGGTGCCGTGCGCGTCGGACAGCCACATATTGCCCTCGGGATCGAGCGCGAGATTGGCGCCGAAGCCGAGCGGCACGCCCAGCGCTTCGAAGCGGCGTGCGCCGGGCCGCAGCAAATAGAGCTGCTTGTCGGTCGCCACCCAGATCGATCGGTCGCGGCCGGCGGCCAGGCTGGAGACATAGTCCTTGTCGGGAATGCCCCAGCGCTCGTCGATCGTCTCCCAAGTGCCATTGCGGTAGCGCTTGAGTGCCTTGCGGCTGCGGCCGCCGACAGCCCAGATTGCGCCGTCCCTGTCCTCGCGCAGTTCGGTTATCTCGCCGGCGGCGTCGCGCATGCCGGTGCTGACCATACGGCCGCCGCGATAGACCTCGACTCCGCCGCCGCCGACATAGGCTGCCCAGAGCTCGCCGCGTCGGGTCACCAGCAGCGCGCTGATCGGGATGGCGCCGCGGGGATGATCGGGGGCGGGGGCGATGTACTCGAATGTCACCCCGTCGAACCGGAACAGGCCGTTGCCGGTGCCGACCCAGATATAGCCGTCTGGCCCCTGCGCCAGCGCCTGGACCATGGCGGGGACGCCGTCCTTGCTGGTCCAGGTTGCGTGGAGATAGCGGCTGATGCCCTGGCCCGGCGCGTTGGCGGTCGCCGTGCCGGTGCAGCACAGCGCGATCAACCCGGCGATGAGCAAGGCTAGTCGCAAGACAATCCCCCTTCTCACGCGACGCTTCCGAAAGCGTGCACGGTAGCACAGAAATGCGAAGGGGCGGGAGGTACCCGAAAGAGTGAGGCAGGGCACCGGCCCGGGCTTTCCACCGCCCGGCCCGCATGGGACTTCTCTGGCCGGGTTCGGCAGGAGGAACGGCATGGGCGAGCATATCGAGACCACGCGCCGCGGGTTCGTCGCGGGTGCGGCGGCAACTGCGGCGATCGTGGCATTGCCCATTCCAGCCCTGGCCGGGACGGCATCTTCTGCAGGAGAGAAGACGATGGCGACGATCAAGACCGCAGATGGCACCGAGATCTTCTACAAGGACTGGGGCCCCAAGACTGCCACGCCGATCATGTTCCACCATGGCTGGCCGCTGAGCGCGGACGATTGGGACAGCCAGATGATGTACTTCCTGATGCAGGGCTACCGCGTCATCGCGCATGACCGGCGGGGGCATGGCCGCTCGACCCAGACCGACACCGGCAACGAGATGGACACCTATGCCGCCGATGTCGCGGCGCTGACCGATCATCTCGACCTGAAGGGCGCGATCCATGTCGGCCATTCGACGGGCGGTGGCGAAGTCGCCCATTATGTCGCCCGCGCCAAGCCGGGCCGGGTTTCCAAGATGGTGCTGATCGGCGCGGTGCCGCCGGTGATGCTCAAGAGCGAGAAGAACCCCGGCGGCCTGCCGATCGAAGTGTTCGACGGTATCCGCGCCGGCGTGCTCGCCAACCGTGCCCAGCTCTATATCGATTTCCCGACCGGGCCCTTCTATGGCTTCAACCGGCCGGGCGCGAAGATCAGCCAAGGGATCATCGACAACTGGTATCGCCAGGGCATGATGGGCGGGATCAAGGCCCATTACGACTGCATCAAGGCGTTCAGCGAGACCGACTTCACCGACGATCTCAAGAAGATCACCGTGCCCTCGCTGGTGATGCATGGCGATGACGACCAGGTCGTGCCTTATGCGGACTCAGGCCCGCTTTCGGCCAAGCTGCTCAAGAACGGCACGCTCAAGACCTATAAGGGCTATCCGCACGGCATGGCGACGACCCATGCCGATGTGATCAACCCCGATCTGCTCGCCTTCATCAAGGGCTGACCTCTCCGGGGCCTTGCCCCAGTTCGGAGTAATGGATGGCCGCCACGGTCATGCTCATCCACGGTGCCTGGCTGACGCCAAGCGCGTGGGACCGCTTCCGTCAGCGCTTTGAAGCGGCGGGCATGGACGTGGTGGTGCCGCCCTGGCCCTGGCTCGATCGCCCGGTGGATGCGCTGCGCCAGTCGCCCGACCCGCGGCTGGCGAAGCTCGGCCTCAAGCAGATCACCGATCACTATGCCGCGCTGATCGAAGCGATGCCACAGCCGCCGATCGTGATCGGGCATTGCTTTGGCGGGTTGATCGCCCAGCTGCTTGCCGATCGCGGGCTGGGCGCGGCAGTGGTGGCGATCGACCCGCCACCGCCCTTTGGCGTGCGCTTGCATCCGCTGATGCTGTGGAACTCGCTCTGCGTATTCCTGTCGCTCAATGGCTGGAACCGGGTGCTGCATATGCCCGAGCGGGCGTTTGCCGCGGCCTTTGCCCAGACCCTGCCCGAGGCAGAGAAGTCCTATGCCTGGGGGAAGTTCATCGTGCCTGCGCCGGGGCGGATCTTCTTCCAGTTGCTGCTCGGCATCGGTGCCCGGGTGCGCTGGGACAATCCCGACCGGCCGCCGCTGATGCTGATCGCGGGCGGCAAGGATCGCACCGTGCCGCCGGCGATGGTGCGGGCCAATTACCGCAAGCAGCTGCGCGCGCCGTCCGATACCGCTTTCCACGAATTCCCGGGTCGATCGCATTGGCTGTGCAATGAGGACGGCTGGGAGGAAGTTGCCGACCGGGCGCTGTCCTGGGCGCGGACGGCGGCGGTGCGCTGATCCTACAGCGAGGTGTCGGTGACTCGCGGAAGTACACAAAAGTACACACTAAGAGCCGTTTTTTCGGGCCACTATTTTCCCTGTTTTCTCGGTACTGTGCCGGATCTCGCAAGATTGTTGCGCGCGCGTGATCCTATTTCTCCAAGGGTCTCCAAGAGCGGCCGGACCAGAAGCCCGACCGCCCGAGGCAATCATGCGAAATCCTACATTGCAAGCCGCGATCAGGCGAATTCGGGCATCCCCTCCAGCAGCTTGTCGAGCGTGACCGGATAGTCGCGTACGCGCACGCCGGTGGCATTGTGGATCGCATTGGCCACTGCTGCGCCGACGCCGCAGATGCCGAGCTCGCCGACGCCCTTGGCCTTCATCGGCGAAGTGGTGGGATCGGTTTCCTCAAGGAAGATCACGTCCTGGTGCGGAATGTCGGCATGGACGGGCACTTCATAGCCGGCGAGATCGTGATTGACGAAGAAGCCGAAGCGCTTGTCGACCGCCAGCTCCTCCATCAGCGCGGCGCCGGCGCCCATCGTCATCGCGCCGATCACCTGGCTTCGCGCGGAGACGGGATTGAGGATGCGCCCGGCGGCGCACACCGCGAGCATGCGGCGGATACGAATCTCGGCCGTGGCAAGATCGACACCGACTTCGACGAAATGTGCGCCGAAGGTCGATTGCTGATATTTCCGCCCGAGATCGCCATATTCCATCACGTCCTCGGCAACGATCTCGCCGTCCTTCGCGGCGTCCGCGAGTGCCGCACTGCGCTTGCCGCCCTTGACCTTGCCCCCGGCGAACACGGCGTCCGCCGAGTTGAAGCCGAGCTTCTGGGCCACCGCGTCGCGCAGCTTGGCGCAGGCAGCATAGACACCGGCGGTGGCGCTGTTGGCGCCCCATTGCCCACCCGAGCCGGCGGAGACGGGGAAGCTGGAATCACCGAGCTTCACCACCACCTTGTCGAGCGGCACGCCCATCATCTCGGCCGCAGTCTGCGCGACGATCGTGTAGGTGCCGGTGCCGATATCGGTCATGTCGGTCTCGACCGTGATCACGCCCCTTGCGTTGAGGCGCACACGGGCGGCGGACTTCATGTTGATGTTGTTGCGGAAGGCGGCAGCCATGCCGATGCCGACCAGCCAGCGTCCATCGCGGACCTGGCCCGGCTTCGGATTGCGCTTCGCCCAGCCGAACTTGTCGGCGCCGGTGCGCATGCATTCGATCAGCCGGCGCTGCGAGAACGGACGCTGGGGCTTTTCGGGATCGACCTGGGTATCGTTGAGCACGCGGAACTCGATCGGATCAATGCCGAGCTTCTCGGCCATCTCGTCCATCGCGATCTCGAGCGCCATCATCCCCGGCGCCTCGCCCGGCGCGCGCATCGCATTGGCTTCGGGCAGATCGAGCACGGCGAGCTTCTGGCCGATCAGGCGATTGGCGCCGGCATAGAGCAGGCGCGTCTGCGCTACCGAATTCTCGCCGCCGCCGCCGGGAAGGTCGCCGCACCATTCCTGATGCGCGATCGCAGTGATCTTGCCGTCGCGGCCCGCACCGATCCGGATGCGCTGGATCGTTGCCGGGCGGTGGGTGGCGTTGTTGAAGATGAAGGGGCGGGGCAGGGCAACCTTCACCGCGCGCCCGGCCGCCTTCGCGCCCAGCGCCGCGAGGATCGCATCGGCGCGCACGAACAGCTTGCCGCCAAAACCGCCGCCGATGAACGGCGAGATCAGCCGGACATTCTCCTTGGGAATGCCCAGCGTCTTTGCGACATCGCCCTGGCCCCAGGCGATCATCTGGTTCGAGGTCCACAGCTTGAGTTTGTCGCCATTCCACGCCGCGATCGAGGCGTGGGGTTCCATCATCGCATGGGCATGATCGGGCGTGGTGTAGCGCTGATCGAACTGGACCGGGGCGGCCGCGAAGGCACCGTCGAAATCGCCGACCTTGCTGTTGTTGCCACCGGCCTTGACGGCGCTGTCCGTGGTGGCGGCAAGATCGAAACTGCCCTTCTCGCGCGCATAATCTACGCGGATCAGTGACGCGGCGGCGCGCGCCTGCTCGAAACTTTCCGCCACGACGATCGCGATCGCCTGATGATAATGCTCGATGTCCGGGCCGCCGAGCAGCTTCGCAGTGTTGAAACTGCCCTTGGTAAGCTTGCCGGCATTCTCGGCAGTGACGATGGCGAGGACGCCCGGCGCGGCCTTGGCATCGCGCAGGTCTATGGCCGTAATCCGCCCCTTGGCGATCGCGGAGCCGAGGATATAGCCATAGGCCGGGTTGGGCGCCTCATGCTGCTCATAGGCATAGGGCGCCATGCCGCTGGTCTTGAGGGGACCGTCGATGCGCGGGGTCGGCTTGCCGACCAGCTTGCCCTGGTCGATCGGATTGGTGCCGGCGGGTTCAGTGAACTTCATGGCTCAGGCTTTCGCTTCGGCAATGGCGGCGGCGAGCGTGCGCTCGGCCAGCACCAGCTTGAACTTGTTCTGCTCGGTCGGTTTGGCGCCGGCAAAGGCGAGCGCGGTGACGGCCTTTGCGCCTTGGGCCAGCGCCGCCTCCGCCGCCTCGACCCGCCATGGCTTGGGCGCGACGCCGCCGAATGCGACGCGGCCGCTGCCGTCCTTCTGGAGGATCGCCCCGACCGAGACGAGCGCGAACGCGTAGGAGGCCCGGTCGCGGACCTTGTGATAGATATGTGTGCCGCCGATCGGCTTGGGCAGCGTGACCGCAGTGATGAACTCACCGGCGGCGAGGCTGTTCTCGACGTTCGGCGTGTCGCCGGGCAGCGTGTGGAACTCGGCGATCGGGATAGCCCTTGTGACGCCGTCGGCGCGGACGGTTTCCACCACCGCGTCGAGCGCGCGCATCGCGATCGCCATGTCGCTGGGGTGCGTTGCGATGCAGGCGTCGCTCGTGCCGATCACGCCGAGGGCGCGATTGACCCCGCCGATCGCCGCGCAGCCGCTGCCGGGCTTGCGCTTGTTGCAGGCCTGATTGGTGTCGTAGAAATAGGGGCAGCGGGTGCGCTGGAGCAGATTGCCCGCCGTGGTTGCCTTGTTGCGCAGCTGGCCCGAGGCGCCGGCGACCAGCGCGCGGGAGAGCAGGGCATAATCCTTGCGCACGCGCTTGTCGGCGGCGAGATCGGTGTTGCGGACCAGCGCGCCGATGCGCAGCCCGCCCTCGGGTGTCGCTTCGATCGTATCGAGCCCGAGATGGTTGACGTCCACAAGATGCGTCGGCGTCTCGATCTGCAGCTTCATCAGATCGAGCAGGTTAGTGCCGCCCGCGATGAAGCGCGCGCCCTGGGTGCGGCCGACGATCGCGGCGGCCTCGGCTGGGCTGTGCGCCCGCTCATAGGTGAACGCCTTCATGCCTTCCTCCGGGCAGCGACTTCGCTGATGGCTTCGACGATGTTCGAATAGGCACCGCAGCGGCATATATTGCCGCTCATCCGCTCGCGGATTTCCTCGACGGTCATTCCCGGCTTGGCCGCGACATCGCCGGTGACATGGCTGGGGATGCCGGCGCGGATCTCGTCGAGCACGGCCACCGCCGAGCAGATCTGGCCGGGGGTGCAATAGCCGCACTGATAGCCGTCATGCTTCACGAACGCGGCCTGCATCGGGTGGAGCTTCTCGGGCGTGCCGAGCCCCTCGATCGTGGTGACCGCATCGCCTTCGTGCATCACTACAAGGCTGAGGCAGCTGTTGATCCGCCGGCCATCGACGATGACGGTGCAGGCGCCGCACTGGCCATGGTCGCAGCCCTTCTTGGTGCCGGTGAGCTGGAGGTGCTCGCGCAGCGCATCGAGCAGGGTGGTGCGGGTGTCGACCTCAAGCGCGTGCGGCTTGCCGTTCACCTTGAGATTGACCCTGGCCAGCACCGGCGCGCCGGCACCTGCGGACGCTGCTTCCTGCGTTTCCGCCACGGCCGGCGGGGCCGCCGTCATCGCCACGGATGCCGCGCCGCCGACAAGCATGCCGCGCCGCGAGAGTTCGAAATCACCTGGTCCGTGCATATCCGTTTCTTATCCCCTTGCATCTCGCCCGAGCTTCGAGATTGGCCGGTCATGCCCTGCCTTTCATGGTTCTAATGGGAACAACGATCGGGGGGAAGTTTGGCTCATCGGGAAATTTGACAGACATCAAATGGATAAATCCCTGAGAGGGCGATAGCATCGCTCTGGAAAATTGGGATAAAGCCGGCCGATCGATCGGGTCGTACAGCTTCGGAACGGGATGAAGCCGCCACAGGGGTCCAAAACTGGCCAGGATGGCCATACGGAAAATGAACCTGCCGCGGGGCGGGAGCGATGGAACGCGTCCGGCTGGCCGAGCGTCGTTTCGCTGTTCGATACCGAGCCCGTGGGCGAGTTCCGCACCTCCACCGAAATGCTCATGTTCGATGAAGTCGCGCTGCTCCTGGGCTCGGCAACGGCATGCCGGTTCGACCGGACGACCAAACATACCAGCCGCGACGGGCTGAAGGCACTGGCGGGCAGCATCTGGCTGGAAGGGAGCGCCAAGGGCACCGCCAGCGGGGAACCCTTTGTGGTGGAAGCCGGGCAGATGCTGCTGGTCGACATGACCCAGGAAGTGTCGGTGACGATGACCGACAGCCGGGTGATCCAGTTCGGCGTGCCGCGGGTACGGGCCGAGCGCGAGATCGGATCGGTACCGCGGCTGCATGGCTGGGTGATCGACAGCGACACGACCGGATTGCTGCAAAGCCATCTCCTTCAGCTTTTCGAAGGCCTGAAGCGCATCCCTGAAAGCGATGCGGAACGCGTGGCGCGCACTTTGATCGACACGTTGGCGCTGTCGGTGCGTGTGGCGGGGGAGAGTGGGGCGTGGGAACCCGCATCGCAGCCGCTGGCGCAGCGCGCGCGAGGCGAGATCCTGCGCAATCTCGGATCCAACAGCCTCAATATCGCCAGCCTGTGCCGCCGGCTGGGCGTGTCGCGCTCGACGCTGCACCGGCTGTTCGAAGCCGAAGGCGGGGTGCAGGCGCATATCCGCAACCTGCGGCTCGACGAGGCGCGTACCGCGCTGCTCAAGGGGACAGAGCACCAGCGGATCGGCGATGTCGCCGAGCGACTGGGGTTCAGCGACGCCGCGCATCTGAGCCGGCTGTTCCGCCAGCGCTTCGGCGAGAGCCCGAGCGAATGCCGCGAGCGCGCGCGGGGAACGGCGGACAAGGAGGAATGAAAAGGGCCGGGAATGCAGTCCCGGCCCTTTCAATATGTAGCCGGCGCGGAACTTACTGGCCGGCCAGTTCCTCCTCGATATCGAGGTTGCTGTTGTCGAGCTGGATGATGATCGCGGTGTAGCCGATCCGCAGCAGCTCGCCGAGACGGCTGACATTGGTGACCACCACCGGCGGCCGCTGGTTGCTCTTGCCCTCGCCGGCCGGGGCGATCAGCCCGCGGGCCAGGCCGGTCGGCAGCTGGATCTCGCCATTGGCCGAGACGGTGCCGCGCGCCGGAATCACAAAGGTCGTGTAGGACAATCAGGATAGCGCGCAGCATGCGGTGCTGTTCGTCGAGGCCTATGGCCGGAGCTGGGTGCTCGACAACAAGTTTTCCGCGCCGGTGCCGGCTGCCGAGGTGGTGGCACGCTGCCGGGTGATCTGGTCGGTCAATCGCGACGGCGCGGTGCTGGCGGCGTCGAGCGATGCGGGGCAGGGGCAGCTCGGCTGCGCACTGCGCTGTGCGGCAGGAGGCTGTTGTTGCGGACGCGCCCCGTACGCAGCGAGCAGGTCGAGCCGGCGGGTGTGCGGCGCGACGAGACTGTCGTCGCACGGCCAGTGCCGATCGCGATTGGCGGATTGGGGCCGCGCTAATGCGAGACTCGCAGCAGGCAATTGAGAGCGCTTCCAAAATTCGCGCGAATTCGCTTCGCGACGAGCTGGCCCAGGCTGGCGAAATCGTTATCCGATACGCCGGGAAGTAGCCAGAAATACCGGACTTTATAATGGCTTGGGTAGTCTCTGCCACCATGGCTGTAACAAAATTGAGAACGTTCTTGAGAACGCTCTCAATCTATGCTCTAAGCGCCCCATTGGAGCGACAGACTCCACGAACGGATGAGGGGTGTTGAACAGGCTGCCGTGCGCGCCATGCGGTGTCGTCGGCTTGGTTTGTCGCAGAATCCGACAGCGTTGTCGGAAGAGGCCTCCCCCAGGTTGGATCGGATAAACAGGCATGCCTTCGGGTGTGCGCGGTGCCGCTTCGTGCGTGCGCCGAAGGGGAGAGGTGAATGTTGTTCAGCCTGCGGCACGGGGCACGCTCCATGGCGTTGCTTGCCGCCACTGCGCTTGCCGGGACGATGACCGCACATGCGCAGGTCGCGCCCGCTGCGTCTCCGGTTCAAGCCGATCCTTCCGCTCGTCCCTGGTCCGATGCCAGGCTGCCGGCTGCTGCGCGTGCGGAAATGCTGCTCGGGGCGATGACGCTCGAGGAGAAGCTGGCGCTGGTCTATACGTGGTTCCCGCCCTTCGCGAAGGGGCCGGATGCGCCGACCGACCTGATCCCCTCCGCCGGCCAGCAGCCGGCGATCCCGCGGCTGGGCATCCCGGCGTTGCGCGAGACTGATGCCAGCCTAGGCGTCGCGAACCAGGTCGAGCAGCGCAAGGGCGATACTGCCACTGCGCTCCCCTCCGGGCTGGCGCTGGCAGCGAGCTTCGATCCGCAGCTTGCGTATGACAGCGGCGCGATGATCGGCAGCGAGGCGCGGGCCAAGCGCTTCAACGTGATGCTTGCCGGCGGCATCAACCTGACCCGCGATCCCTGGGGCGGGCGCAATTTCGAGTATCTCGGCGAGGATCCACTGCTCGCCGGCGTGCTCGCCGGGGAATCGATCAAGGGCATCCAGTCCAACCGGATTGTCTCGACGATCAAGCATTTTGCGCTCAACGCGCAGGAAACCGGTCGCTTCGTGATGGACGCGCGGATCGGCGAGGCGGCGCTGCGCGAAAGCGACCTGCTCGCCTTTGAGCTGGCGATCGAGCGCGGCAAGCCGGGTTCGGTGATGTGCGCGTACATGTCGCTCAACGGCGACTTCGCCTGCGAGAATGCGTTCCTGCTCAATACAGTGCTCAAGCAGGACTGGGCCTATCCGGGCTGGGTGATGTCCGATTGGGGCGCAGTGCATTCCACGGTGAAGGCGGCGCGCAACGGTCTCGACCAGCAATCGGGGGGCGAGCTCGATACCCATCCGTTCTTCCGCGCCGACCTGCGCAAGGCGGTGGAAACCGGCGAGCTGCCGATGGCGCGGCTCGACGACATGACGCGGCGGATATTGAACGGGATGTTCTCGACCGGCGTGATGGACGCGCCGGTGGTTGAGACGCCGCAGCCGATCGACACTGCCCGCAACGCCGAAGTCGCCCAGCGTGCGGCCGAAGCGGGCATCGTGCTGCTGCGCAACGAGAAGAACCTGTTGCCGGCGGCGAAGACGGCGAAGCGGATCGTGCTGATCGGTGGCCATGCCGATGTCGGGGTGCTTTCGGGCGGCGGCTCGTCGCAGGTCCGCTCGACGGGCGGTGCGCCGGTCGAGATCCCGCTCAAGGACGGCGCGCCGGCATCCTTCTCGCGGATGACCTGGCACGCCTCGTCACCGCTGGCGGCGATCCGGGCGATCGCGCCCAAGGCGAACGTTACCTATCTCGACGGCAGCGACCCCGCAGCCGCGGCGGCGGCGGCGCGCGAAGCTGATCTTGCGCTGGTGTTCGCGACCCAGTGGACCACCGAAGCGGCGGATCCCGATACGGGGATCGAGCTGCCGGGCAACCAGAATGTGCTGATCGAAGCGGTTTCCGCCGCCAATCCGAAGACCGTGGTAGTGCTGGAGACCGGCGGGCCGGTGTTGATGCCGTGGCTGGAGCGGGTGCCGGCGGTGCTGGCGGCCTGGTATCCAGGGCAGCGCGGCGGCGAGGCGATCGCGCGGGTGCTGTTCGGCGAGGTCAATCCGTCGGGTCGCTTGCCGATCACCTTCCCGGCCAGCGCATCGCAGGCGCCGCGACCGGTGACGCCGGGGATCGAGCAGGTCCGCACCTCGCCCGATCACGGCACCGATGCCCGGGCGATCAAGCCGTTCGCGGTCGACTACAAGGAAGGCTCAGACGTCGGCTATCGCTGGTATGCCCGGCAGGGTCAGAAGCCGGCTTTCCCGTTCGGCTATGGCCTGAGCTACACCCGCTTCGCCTATGCGAACCTCAAGGTGGAAGGCGGCAAGGCGCTCAAGGTCAGCTTCGACGTCACCAATCGCGGCAAGCGGGCAGGGGCTGACGTGCCGCAGCTTTACGTGACCACGGCCACGGGCACGCGCCCGCTGCGTCTCGCGGGCTTCGAGCGGGTTGCGCTCAAGCCCGGCGAGACCCGCCGGATCACCCTGATCGCCGAGCCGCGCATCGTTGCGGATTACGACACCGCCCAGCCGGGCTGGCACCTGGCGGTGGGAAGCTATCGCGTCACGATCTCGCGGGATGCCGGCCAACCGGTGCTCACGGGCGTGGCGGATTTGCAGGAGCGCCGGCTGGCGCCCTGAAGAGACAGCACCGGGTTAGGCGCGCGTAGATGCGCCGGGGTGCGAAACAGAGTGGGAGGACGAAGGGAATGAAGGGAATATCCAGTTTCATGGCCGGCTTGCTGGCGACGACCGCGATGGTCGCGCCGGCATGGGCCCAGGATACGGCTGCCGTGCCGCAGGAGACACAGGAGGATGGCGGCGAGATCGTCGTCACCGGCATCCGCGCCTCGCAGGCCAAGTCGGTTGACATCAAGCGCAACGAGACGGCGATCGTCGATGCGATCTCGTCCGAAGACATCGGCAAGCTGCCGGACGTGACCATCGTAGATGCGCTCCAGCGCATCTCGGGCGTCCAGATCCAGCGCAGCGCCGGTGAAGGCTCGACGGTCAACATCCGCGGCCTGCCGCAGGTGATCACGCTGCTCAACGGCGAACAGTATCTGAGCCCCGGTAATCTCGGCACTGCCCAGCCGAACCTGAACGACATTCCGGCGCAGCTGATGAATGCCGTGGTCGTCTACAAGTCGCAGGATACGCGCAACGCGCTGTCGGGCATCTCGGGCACGATCGACCTGCGCACTCGCCGTCCTTTTGATATGAAGGAGGGATTCGTACTCTCCGGGCAGGGAGAGTATGCGCGGGGTGGGAACACCAAGCATAACGACTATCTGTTCAGCGGCCTGGCGAGCTGGCGCACCGATCGCTTCGGCGTGATGGTGGGCGCGGCCTATAGCCGCAACCGGCTGGGCAACAGCTATGCCGGCATCGGTGGCGGTGTGTTCGGCAACAACGACTGGGGCGGTTCCGGCGCCAACTGGATCTCGCCGCACGGCTATGAATTCTTCAACCGCGAAGTCGAGCGCAAGCGCCTCGGCATCAACGGCGCCGTGCAGTTCAAGATCGACGACGACTGGACCGTTACCGGCGAAGTCTTCCACACCGAGCTGACCGAGCACAACCGCGCCGCCGGCATCAACATCTCGAACCGCTGGAACGGCCTGGGCTGGACCACGCCGACCGAGTCCACGCCCTCCGGGCAGACCAACCCGGCCAACGGCCAGCCCTGGCTCGACGTCAGCCAGTATGATCTCAATGTCTGGTGGTTCAACTCCTTCTCGGTCAACCGTACCGCGCGGGAGCATTCGACCAACTACAATCTGTCGATCGACTACGACAAGGACAACTTCAAGTTCAGCGCCCGCGCGCTGAAGTCCAACGCCAACATGCTCAGCATGAACGGCCAGGTGCAGGGTGACCTGAGCAACTGGCAATACGCGCCCGGCCGCGCGTTCACGCTGTTCCGCAACGCCGCAGACCGCACCCGCGGCCCGTTCTACCCGGCGAACATCGCGTCGCAGTACCCTGCCTCGCAATATTCAAACGGCGTGGTCGGCTCGCGTGGCGGCCGCTACATCAACCCGAACCCGCTCGGCTATGGCCAGGACCCGCAGCTCCATCTCGACCTGCGCGGCTCGAACCCGGCGATCAGCGGCTTCGACAATGCCATCTCGGGCGGGCTGGGCGCCGGCAAGACGCTCAAGGACTATATGGCCAATCTCGACAGCTATGCTGTCGCGGCCTTCTCATCCGAAGGCAACCAGGAGAACCATGCGAGCCTGGGCGTGTTCCGCGCCGACGGCAGCTATGAGTTCGACGAAGGCGGCCTGTTCGGCCTGCTCAACCGCGTCGATGTCGGCGTGCGCCGTTCGGATCGCCAGACCCAGATCCGCAACTTCCACCTCTTCTCGAACTTCTATGGCGGCAACGGCGCTGCGGTTCCGGAAGGCTGCCTTGCGCAGTGGAAGGCGATCGACGTGGTGATGGACAACGCCCAGTGTTCGGCGGGCGAGTTCGTCTCCAATCCGGGTTACAATGCGGCGCTGCCGGCGGCGACCGCGCCGTCGAACTGCACCGCGGCCACCGTCGCCAACGCGCCGACCTGCTTCCAGGGCTATACCGTCAACCGCCCGACCAAGCTCAATGCCTATACCCCGGTCTATTTCCAGACCAACTGGGGCGGCGTGGTCAACGGCATGCCGGGCCTGTGGGTCGCCGATCCCAAGGCGTTCGACGATGTGAAGGCGTTCCAGGACAAGGTCTTCGGTCCGTCGACCGAAGTGACCATCCCGGGCAACACCTATGACGTCGATCTGGTCGAGGAGAGCGCGTATCTGAACACGTCCTTCTCGAGCGGGGCGTTCAAGGCCAATCTCGGCCTGCGCGTGATCAACACCAAACTCACCGTGAAGCAGAACCTGACCGGTGACACGCGTGCCTATGGCGACACCAATCTCGATACCGGCGACGTGGTTTCGCGCCGCTCGTACCTGGATTGGCTGCCGACCGCGACGCTGTCGTACGACTTCACCCGTCAGCTGCGCCTGCGTGCGGCCTTCGCCAAGACGATGATCCCGCTGGATCTGGGCAACTATGGTGGCGGCCTGACCATCTCGACGGCGGACTCCGCGTGCAGCCCGACCCCGGGGCCGACGGACGCGCCCTGCGGCGTGCGCCAGGTCACCGGCGCCAGCTCGAGCGGCAATCCGAACCTGAACCCGTGGCGTTCGAACAATTATGACGTCAGCCTGGAATATTATCTGGGCCGCGCCTCGATGTTCAATGTCGGCCTGTTCAAGCTCGACATCAACAGCTTCGTCACGAGCATCACCACGCCGAATGCGGTGCGCTATCCGGATGGCGACGGCGTGATCCGCCGCTCGGTGCCGATCACCCAGCCCGAACAGGGTACGGGCGGATCGCTGCAGGGTGCGGAAGTGGGCGTGAAGCTCGCGTTCAGCGACCTGATCGGCAGCGGCTTCTTCCGCAACTTCGGTATCGACGCCAACTACACCTATTCGGACAGCAAGCAGAACAACCGCGCCCTGAACGGCGAACGCTTCCCGTTCCAGGACAATTCGAAGAGCCAGGTCAACCTGGTCGGTTGGTACCAGGACGATCACCTGCAGCTGCGCGTGGCGTATAATTACCGCACGCCGCGCCTGGCTTCCACCTTTGGCGGCATCGGCATCTATCAGGATACCGCGCAATATGTGGACGCCAACCTGACCTACAACATCAACGATGCGTTCGCGATCTACGCGAACGGCTCGAACATCTTCGGTCAGCGCGAGCGCTACTACTTCCAGTTCGACGACGACTCGAAGCAGTATCATTCGCAGAACCGGTTCGAGCCGCGCTACTCGGCGGGCGTGCGCGTCCGCTTCTAACGAGCCAACCCTCCTGGGCCGGCAGTTCCCATGGACTGCCGGCCCATTTTTCAGGAGCGAAGGCAGGCGGTTTCGCTTGCGATACCGTTACCAAGACTATCAGATGACTTCATGAAGGATGGGGGAATGGCCAGCGGCGCGATCGAGCGTGTCGTCATCGTCGGCGGGGGTACCGCAGGCTGGATGGCGGCGGCGGCCCTGAGTTCATATCTGGCGGGGACGGGTACCCGGATCACGCTGATCGAGAGCTCCGAGATCGGCACGATCGGCGTGGGCGAAGCGACGATCCCGACCATCCGGCGCTTCTATGCCAGCCTTGGCATGACCGACGCCGAAGTGATGCGCGCCTGCGAGGCGACCGCCAAGCTGGGTATCCGTTTCGTCGACTGGAAGCCCGGCACCAGTTTCGTCCACCCCTTTGGCCGCTTCGGGCAGGACCTGCGCGGCATCGACTTCCATCATTTCTGGGCCAAGGCGCGTGCCGCCGGACAGGCCGGGCCGCTGGAGGAATATTCGCTGGGCGCGATGCTGGCGCGCGAAGGCCATGCCAGTGTGCCGCTGCCCAATCCGCCGAGCCAGCTCTCGATCTTCGACTGGGCGCTGCATTTCGACGCCGCGCTGTTTGCCGCGCACATGCGCGACTATGCCGAGCGCAGCGGCGTCACGCGGATCGACGCGAAGATCACCGACGTTTCGCTGCACGGCGAGACCGGCTTCATCGAGAGTGTGACGCTGGACAGCGGCGAGCGGATCGCGGGCGACCTGTTCATCGATTGCTCGGGCTTTCGCGGGTTGCTGATCGGCGAGGCGCTGGGCGTCGGCTATCAGGACTGGTCGCACTGGCTGCTCTGTGACGGCGCCTTTGCCGTACAGAGCGAGCGGGTGGGCCCGCCGCCGAGCTGCACCACCGTCACCGCGCGCACTGCCGGCTGGCAATGGCGCATTCCGCTGCGGTCTCGCGAGGGCAATGGCATCGTCTTTTCGAGCAATTTCCAGAGCGACGAAGATGCGCGCGCCGAGCTGCTCGCCCATGTGCCGGGCAAGCCGACGATGGAGCCACGCCGGCTGCGCTTCACGCCGGGGCGGCGCGAGGTTGCCTGGGCAAAGAACTGCGTGTCGTTGGGGCTCGCCTCAGGGTTTCTCGAGCCGCTGGAATCGACCAGCATCGCGCTGATCGAGACGGGGATCGAGCGGCTGAAACAGCTCTTCCCGGACAAGGGCTTCGATCCGGCGGTGATTGCCGAATATAATGTCCGGTGCGCCGAGGAGATGGAGCGCGTTCGCGACTTCATCATCCTGCATTACCATCTCAGCCCGCGCGAAGGGCCGTTCTGGCTGGCATGTCGTGACATGACCTTGCCCGACACGCTGGCCGCCAAGCTGGATCTGTGGCGGGCGCGAGGGGCGTTCATCCGCTATCGCTGGGAGATGTTCCACCCGGCATCCTGGCTGGCGATCTATGGTGGGTTCGAGCATTTGCCCGATCGGATCGATCCCGGTGTCGCGGCGGTGAGCGTGGCCGAGTTGGCGTCGGCACTCGAGCAGATGCGGGCGGCGGTGGCGCGCACCGTCTCCGATACGCCGACGCATGAAGAGTTTCTCGCCACGGTGGATGGCGCTGCCGCGCCGATAAGGACGCCCGCATGAACAGTCCCGACGCGCTCCGCAAAGTCTGCATCGTCGGCGGCGGCACCGCCGGCTGGATCGCTGCCGCGCTGATGGCGCACCACATGAAGGGCAGGCTCTTCGAGATCGAGCTGGTCGAGAGCGACGATATCGGCACGATCGGAGTGGGGGAGAGCACGATCCCGCCCTTCATGGAGCTGATCGCGAAGCTGGAGATCAACGAGCAGGAATTCGTCCGCGAGGTGCAGGCGAGCTTCAAGCTGGGGATCGAGTTCAAGGACTGGCACCGCAAGGGCGACGCCTATTTCCATCCGTTCGGCGACGTCGGCCAGCGGGTGGAGCTGAGCGATTTCTACCAGGTGTGGCGCAAGGCAGTGATGGCCGGCCATGACTTCGCATTGCAGGATTTCGCGCCGGCCACGGTGATGGCGCATGCGGGCAAGTTCATGCTGCCGTTCAAGGCGAAGAACACGCCGATCGGTGGCGCTTCCTATGCGCTGCATGTCGATGCCAAGCGGGTTGCCCAATATCTGCGCGGCCATGCCGAGGCGCGCGGGGTGAAGCGGACCGAGGGGATCGTTACCGATGTCGCGCTCGACGATCGCGGCTTCGTCTCGACGCTGACGCTCAAGGACGGGCGGACGGTGGAAGCGGACTTCTTCATCGACTGTTCGGGCTTCCGCGCGCTGCTGATCGAGAAGGCGCTGGGCGCCGGCTATACCGACTGGTCCGACTATCTGTTCTGCGACCGGGCGATCGCCGCCCAGACCGAGAATGTCGGCGCGCCCAGGCCCTATACGCTTGCCGAGGCGCAGGATGCCGGCTGGCGCTGGCGGATTCCGTTGCAGCATCGCACCGGCAACGGCCATGTCTTCTCCTCCGAGTTCATGAGCGACGACGAGGCGACGCGCATCCTGCTCGACAAGGTGGAGGGCGACGTGGTCGCCGGGCCGATGGTGGTTCCGTTCAAGACCGGCGTGCGCGAGAAGATCTGGCACAGGAATGTGCTCGCGATCGGCCTTTCCTCCGGTTTCATCGAGCCGCTGGAGAGCACCGCGATCCACCTGATCTATCGCGGCATGGACTTCTTCTTCCGCTTCCTGCCCGATCGTCACTGCGATCCGGCGCTGGCCGAGGAATATAACCGGCGGATGATCGCGGACTATACCGAGATCCGCGACTTCATCGTGCTCCACTATTGCACCACCGCGCGCGACGACACGCCGTTCTGGCGCAAATGCCGCGACATGGAATGGCCCGATAGCCTGAAGGAGCGGATCGCGCTGTTCCGTACCAACGGCACGCTGCGCGAGGGGGTGGACGAACTGTTCCGGGCAGTCAGCTGGTTCTCGGTGCTGGAAGGGATGGGGGTGCGGCCGCGCACCTATCATCCGCTGGTCGACCGGATCGACGAGGCCGGGCTCTATGCGGGCATGGCGCAGGCGCGTGAGCAGCTCGCGGCCTTTGTCCAGCAGTTGCCGAGCCAGCAGCAATTCATCGACGCGCATTGCCGTGCCGAGAAGGTCGCTCTAGGCAAGCCGGCGATGGCCCGGGGCTGATGCAGAAGAAGCGCGCGATCACGATCAAGGATGTGGCGGCCGAGGCGGGGGTCTCGCTGCAGACGGTGAGCCGCGTCATCAACAAGGGGCCCAACGTGACTGCCGGCGTGCAGGCGCGGGTGCAGGCGGCGATCGACAAGCTCGGCTATGTGCCGAGTCTGGCGGCGCGGCGGCTGGGCGGATCGCGCTCCTATCTGATCCTGGCGTTCAACGACGAGCGGCCGACGCTCGAGGGCTGGCAATCGCGGCGCGGCAATGACTGGGTCGATCAGATGCTGTTTGGCGGCATGCTCAAATGCGCCGAGCATGGCTATCGCATGCTGTTCGAGCTGGTGGATTCGCATTCGGACCAGCTCGAGGCACAGGTCCAGGCGGCGCTTTCGGCGCTGCATCCCGACGGCGTGATCCTGACGCCCCCGCACAGTGACGATCCTCGGATCACCGAGCTGCTCCACCGCAACGGGCTGATCTTCGCGCGGCTGGGCTCGCACCAGGAAGGGCCGGGCTTCGCGGTCTATATGGACGACGAGGCAGCGGCGCGGCGGGCGGCCGAGCATCTGCTCGACCTGGGACATAGGCGGATCGCCTATGTCCAGGGGCATCCCGAATATGCGATGAGCCCGGACCGGCTGCGCGGCTTCACCAGTGCGATCGAGGCGCGGGGGCTCAAGGTGGATCCGGCCTATCTCCAGCCGGGTGACTTCACCTATGAGGCAGGGATCGCCGCGCTGAACGCGCTGGCGGCGCTCGACGTGGCGCCGACCGCGGTGCTGGCGAGCAGCGACGAGATGGCGCTGGGCGTACTGCATGCGGCGGGCCCGCTGGGGCTGTCGGTGCCGGGTGACCTCTCGGTGGTGAGCTTCGACGATACGCCGACGGTGCGGATGAGCGTGCCCGCGCTGACCGCGATCCGCCAGCCGATCGCGGCGATGACTGCGCGTGCGGCCGAGCTGTTGATCGAGGGCAAGGCGCGGGGCGGGGCGCCTGATTATGCGCGGCATCTGCTGCCCTTCGATTTCGTCGAACGTGTCTCGACCGCGCCACCGCGGCGTTGACTCGGGCGCGGGGCGCGCCGATGTTCCGCCGCCCATGCCACGCTTCGTTTCGCCCGGCCGCGGCTTCATCTTCCTCTACGCGCTGGCCTATTCGGGCATGTTCGTCAGCTTCATGCCGTTCGTCATGGTCATGCTGCCGCTCAAGGCGGCGCAGGCGGGCGGCGCGCATGCGGTGCAGCTGCTCAGTGCGGGTGCGCTGGGCGGCGCGGCGATCGCCAGCATCACCAATATCCTGTTCGGCGCACTGAGCGACCGCACCCGGCGGCTGTACGGAACCAGGCGACCCTGGGTAACGGTGGGGCTGGGGGTGCTCTGCGCCTCCTATGGGTTGCTGCTGGTCTCGGCCGATCCGGTGAGCCTGCTGGTCGCGGTGTTCTGCATCCAGATCGGCATCAACATGATGTTCGCGCCGATCGCCGCGGTGATGGCGGACGAGATTCCCGATGCGCAGAAGGGGGTGGTGGCGGGGCTTACCGGCATCGCGCATCCGATCGGAGCGATGTCGGCGGTGCTGGTCACCCTGCCGGGGCTGGGCAGCGACCTGACCCGCTATGCGCTGCTGTGCCTGTTGTTCATCGCGCTGACCGCGCCTTTCCTGCTGCTCGCCCGCGAAGGCGCCGCGCTGCCGGCGCCGCCGCCCGAGCCGCAACGCGAGCTACGGCGGTTCGACTTCATCCTCGCCTGGACCTCGCGCATCCTGTTCCAGGTCGCGGGCAACGGGCTGTCGACCTATGGCTTCTATTATTTCCTGTCGGTGCTCGACCGGGAGGACATCAGCAAGTCGAGCGCAGAGGCCAGTCCGATCGTTGCGACGATGACTGCGTCGACGATCGTCGCGGTGTTGCTGACCGTGCTGGCGGGGCGTTTCTCGGACAGGATGATGCGGCGCAAGCCCTTCCTCGCGGCAGGGGCGGTCGGCATGGCGGCGGGGCTGGCGGTGATGGCGTTCGCGAAGAGCTGGGGCATGGCCGCGGCGGGGCATGCGCTGGCACTATCGGGGCTCAGCGTGTTCCTCGCGATCCATTCGGCGATCGCGATGCAGTTGCTGCCCAATCCCGAGCATCGCGGCCGCGATCTGGGCGTGCTCAACCTGACCAACACGCTGCCGGCAATGGTCGCGCCGCTGCTGGCGCTGGCGCTGGCGCCGGAGAAGACGGGCTATATGCTGTGGCTGCTGATCCTGGCGGGCGGCACACTGGCCGGCGGCGCGGTGTCGCTCTGCATCCGGACGCAGGATTAAGGGGCGGGAGCCAGCGGCCCCCGCCCGGTATCAAACTTAATGGACCGGTTCGCCGGCGCTCGAATTGCGATCGACCTTCGAGGTCATGCCGGTGGCGGCGGCATCGTCCTGGGTCTGCTCGTCGGGTGCGAGATCCGGGGCGGTCGGCGCCGTGTCCGTCGTGGTCACGTTGGTCGAGACCGTCGGCGTGGCAACCGGCTCGTCGATCGTGACGTTGGAGAAGCTCTCCGGCTCGCCGATATTGGCGACGACCGTCTCGTTCGCGCTTTCGTCGGGCTTGCCGCCCGAGCAGGCGGCGAGCGCCAGGCCGGCGGTGGCGATCAGGGTGAGGGTGCGGATCTTCATCTGGTTATTCCCCTTGTGTCTTGTCTCAACGTGCGGAAACGGCGGCGGCCGTAATCGCGGAACGCTTCTCGATCTTTGCCGCGAGATCCTTGTCCCAGCCATAGGGATCGCCGCGGAAGTTCATCGTGCCGTTCGCATTGGCGAAGGCCGTCCAGTACAGCAGATAGACCGAGACCTGATCCTGCGGCTGCAGGCTCACGCGCAGCGTATCACCCTTGGAAAGCGCTTCGTTGATCTGCTCGGGCTGCCAGTTCGGGTCGTTGCGCAGCAGCAACTGGGCGAGCGGGCCCGGCTTTTCGAGCCGGACGCAACCATGCGAGGCCAGGCGGCTGAAGCTCGAGAAGGTCGACTGCGACGGCGTGTCGTGCAGATACACGGCGAAGTTGTTCGGGAAATCGAACTTGTAGCGGCCAAGCGCGCTCTTCGGGCCGGGCTGCTGCTGCAGGCGGCGGTTCGCGCCGGTGCCGATGATCTTGTAGCCCTGCGCCTTGAGCGCGGCTTCGCCCTTGGGCCAAAGCTCCTTGGTGGCGATGCTGCTCGGCACGTTCCACGGCGGATTGAGCACGATCGAGTGGATTTTCGACTGGAGCATCGGTGTCTCGTTGCCCGGGCGGCCGGTGACGGCCTTCATCGATGCGATCGGAGCATCGCCCTCGAACACGGTGAGCACGGCGGCGGCGATGTTCACCTGGATGCGCTTGGCCGGCAGCTCGCTGGGTAGCCAGCGCCAGCGCTCCATGTTTGCCATGATCTGGCCGACCCGGTCCTGCGCCGGCACGTTGAGCGCAGCGAGGGTGCCGGTGGAAACGACGCCGGTGGGGTTGAGGCCGTAGCGGCGCTGGGCGCGGACCACGGCTTCCTTGAGCTCGGCATCGAACTTGTCGCCGGTGGCCGCGACCTGATTGTCCTCCACCGCGAGGCGCTTGCGCAGCGCGGCGACGCGGGCGCCGCTGGCACCGACGCTGAGATCCGGACCGGCGACGAGCTTCTGCCAGCCGCCATTGGCGACGATCTGGCGATAGGTGGCAAGGCCCTTTTGCAGCGTGTCATAGCCCGACCAGGGCGGCGGCAGATCGCGCAGCCACGCGCCGATCCGGTTCTGCTTCACCGCCTCGGCAAAGGCGGGCAGGGGATCATAGGCTGTGGGCTTCAGGCCCCAGTTGGGATCAAAATCGGCCTCTGCCAGCCGGCCCGAATGAACTGCGCGGGCATAATCGAGCGCGGCGCGCACCAGCGTCTGATTGTCTCGGAAGCTCGGCGTAGGGTCGCCGACGCGGCGCAGGCCCTGGGCGAAGCCAGCTTCGGTGAGGATCGGGGCAAGCTCGGCGGCCTGGGCGGCAGTGAGCACGGGCAGCGGAACCGGCGCGTTGGGAACGAACGGCGGCACGGGTACCACCGGGAGATTTTGCGAGGGGCTGGTCTGCGGCGCGGGGACAACCTGTTGCGCGACAACGGGCGCGGCAATTCCGGCTAGTGCCGCGGTCCACGCGGCCTGGCGGGCCACCCGGCCCGAAAACACTTTGATCACTCGCAATCTCCTTCGCGGCCGCCCTGAGACCGGGCCACCTGAATCGCCAACGGTTATTAAGCCAAAGGGGACGCATGTGGCGAGCAAGGAATTTGCACTTTGCGATGACGCGCCTTGACAGTGGCAACGTTGTCGGAACATTTCGCTCCAACGCCAGCCGTGGCAAGGAGCGGGCGACGTCCGCAGGGAGAGTTATTTTGGCATCCGCACGTTCTACCCAGACGACGCTGGCATTCGCCGCCGTCACCACGCTTTTCTTCGCCTGGGGATTCATCACCTCGCTGGTCGACCCGCTGGTCGCCGCAGTGAAGGGCATCTTCACGCTCACCGATTTCCAGGCGCAGGCGAGCGCTTTCGCCTTCTTCTTTGCCTATTTCGTCGTCTCGATCCCGGCCTCGGCGCTAGTGTCGCGGCTGAAGGCAGTGCCTTCGATCATCGCCGCGCTGATCACGATGATCGCGGGCTGCCTGATCATGCTGAGCGCCGCCAACGCCGCCAATTACTGGCTGGTGCTGCTTGGCCTGTTCGTGATGGCCAGCGGCATCACCGTGCTGCAGGTGGCGGCCAATCCGCTTGCCGCCGCACTGGGTGACCCGAAGGGCAGCCATTTCCGCCTGGTGCTGAGCCAGACCTTCAATTCCTTCGGCACCTTCCTGGGCCCGCTGCTCGGCGCACACCTGTTCCTGCAGGGCGTCGAGGTGAAGGAAGGCACGACGATCACTCCGGAAATCCGCGCTCAGGCGCTGCAGGGCATCGACTCCGCCTATTTCTGGATCTGCGGCCTGATCGCCGCGCTTGCGGTGTTCTTCTTCCTCAGCCGCCGTGTCGTGACCGACGCTGCTCCGGCACCGGCTGCGACCAGCGACGGCCTGTTTGCCGCTTTCTCGTCGAAGTGGGCGCTGTTCGGCGGCCTTGCCATCTTCCTGTATGTCGGCGCCGAAGTGTCGATCGGCACGCAGATGGCACTGTTCCTCAACTCGAACGCGATCTGGGGCCAGTCGGACGCGGCGTTCAGCGTGCCGCTGCTCGGCTATGCGATGGGCAGCGACGGTGTGCTCGGCGTCTCGCTCCAGGAGGCCGGCAAGGCCGTTGCCTTCTACTGGCTGGGCGCGATGGTCGGCCGTGCGATCGGCTCGGGCCTGCTCACCGTGGTCAAGGCGCACAAGCTGCTCGCGCTGTTCACCGCGATTGCGGCCGCAATGTGCCTCTATGTCGTGATGGTGGGCGGCGTTACCGCCGGCTTCGTCGCGCTGGCGATCGGCCTGTTCAACTCGATCATGTTCCCGGTGATCTTCACGCTCACGCTGGAACGCTCGACCGCGAGCGCCGAGTCGACCTCGGGCCTGCTCTGCACTGCCATCGTCGGCGGCGCGATCCTGCCGCTGCTGGTGGGCCTGGTTTCGGGCTCGCATGGCTATAGCTTCGCGCTGGTCGTTCCGGCGCTCTGTTATGTCGCTTTGTGCTTCTTCGCGATCGTGGCCGGTCGTGCGCCGGTGACGCAGGCGAGCGGGGGCAAGTCGATCCACTGATAGCTTCGTTCACTTGCCGCCGGACCCCGGATACTCCCCTCCGGCGGCAAGGAAACGAACTGGTGCGCGTCACGCTTGCGACCCGATCCCGGCGTTCGCGCACAATACCGGACCGATCCACTGAACGGCCGGTTTCTCCAGAACTTGCGCAGCTTTCTTTCCGTCGTGCGCTGATGGCGTGAAGCGCTTCCTTGCGCACCGGGCCGGCGCTACTGTTATCGCTATCTGCCGATGCCGGAGAGTGCCGAGATGCCGATCGTCCGCCGTGGATTCCTTGCCGGGGTGCTGTTCTTTCCTGTCGCCGCCGGTGCCGCGCGGGCGCAGGAGAGCTGGGAGGACAAGCATCAGCGCCAGCTCAAGGAAGACTGGCCGTGGCTCGGCCGCTATGCCGCCGACAACCAGAAGCTGATCGCCTCGGGCAAAAAGGTCGACATCGTCTTCATGGGCGATTCGATCACCGAGGGCTGGCAGAGCAAACACCCGGCCTTCTTCACGCCCGGGCGGATCTGCCGCGGGATCAGCGGACAGACCACGCCGCAGATGGTGCTGCGGATGATGGCGGACGTGATCGCGCTCAAGCCGCGGCTGATCCACATCATGGCCGGTACCAACGATATCGCCGGCAATACCGGCAAGATGACCGTGCAGCAGAGCTGCGACAATCTCCGCATGATGACCGAGCTGGCCCAGGCCAACGGCATCAAGGTGCTGCTTGCCTCGGTGCCGCCGGCGGATCATTTTCCGTGGCGGCCGGGGCTGGCTACGGTCGGGCCTATCCGCGCGATCAACGCCTGGCTGGCCGACTATGCCCGCCGGGCGCGCGCGACCTATGTTGACTATACCGGCGTGCTGGCGACTGAGGCGGGGGCGATGAAGCCGGGCATGGCCTATGATGACGTCCATCCGACCGAACAGGGCTATGCTGCGATGGAGAGCGTACTCGCCCCGGTGCTGAAGGCGCACCAGGCATGAGGCTCGCGCTGGCCGCATTGGCGCTGCTCTCTGCTGCGCCTGCCTCCGCACAGCAGCTGCTCACCGCCGTCTCGCCCGATGGCAGCAACCGCATCTCGATCCAGCTGAACGGACAAGGCACCCCGATCTATGCGATCTCGCGGGCCGGGAGCATCGTGATCGCGCCGTCGCCGATCCTGCTCGATCTCGATGCGGATACGCTGGGCTATAATCTGGCGATCACCGGCTCCGAGACCGCGAGCGCCGATGCGCGCTATCCGATTGTCGCGGGTACCGCCTCCGAAGGGCGCGATCATTACAACCAGCTCACCGTGCACTTGCAGGAGAAGGCGGGGGCAAAGCGCAGGCTCGACATCGTGCTGCGCGCCTATGACGATGGGGTGGCGTTCCGCACGGTCGTGCCTGTCCAGCCGGCCACTTCGGCGGCGATTGTCCGCTATGATCGTACCGGCTTCTATTTCCCGCCCAGCTACAAATGCTGGGGATTCAATGTCGGCAAGTTCGGATCGAGCCATGAGGGCGAGTTCGACCCCGTCGACGTACCGCATCTGCGCGACCATAATCTGTTCGATCTCCCCTTTGCCTGCGAGACCGGCAAGGCCGCCTTCGCGATCACCGAGGCGGACCTGATCGATTTTGCCGGCATGTATTTGACCGGGCGCGGCGATGGCGGGGCGGGGCTGCAGGTGAAGCTGTCGCCCTCGCTCGACGATTACCGGATCGCGGTCCACACCCGTGTCGGCAGCCCGATCGTCACGCCGTGGCGGGTGGTGATGCTCGCCGACCAGCTCGGCAAGCTCAACGAGAGCAATCTGGTCAGCAACCTCTCCAGCCCGAGCCGGATTGAGGATACCAGCTGGATCAAGCCGGGCCTGACCAGCTGGGACTGGTGGAGCGGACCGGTGATCGCCTCGCTGCCCGGCCAGCGCAGCACTACCGCAGTCGCCAAGGCGCTGATCGACTTCGCCGCCGCCAACGGTCTGCCCTACACGATGATCGACGAGGGCTGGTATGCCGGGGCCGGTGGGGGCGGGGTGCGCCGGCCGGGTGTCGACATCACCAAATGGGCCGATGCGCTCAATCTCCAGGAAGTCGCCGACTATGCGAAGTCGAAGAAGGTAAAGCTCTGGCTGTGGATGCATTGGCAGGCGCTGGACGAGCAGATGGAGGATGCGCTCGCGCTCTACGAGAAGCTGGGCGTGGCCGGCATCAAGGTCGATTTCATGGACCGGGACGACCAGTGGATGGTCAACTGGTACACCAAGCTGCTTGGCGCGGCGGCCCGGCATCACCTGATGGTCGATCTCCACGGCGCGTTCCCGCCGCGCGGGCTGATACGGACCTGGCCGAACTTCATGACGCAGGAAGGCGTGATGGGGGCCGAGTATAACAAATGGAGCAAGCGGGCGACCTCGCGGCATAATGTGATGCTCGCCTTCACGCGCGGGCTTATCGGGCCGATGGACTATACGCCGGGTGGCTTCCGCAACGTGACGCCCGAGGCCTTCCGCGTCCGCAATGACCTGCCCTTCGTGCAGACGACGCGGGCGCATGGGCTGGCGATGTATGTGGTGTTCCTGTCGCCGGTCGCGGCGGTGGCGGACAGCCCGGATACCTATGCGGCGAGCCCGGCGGGGTTTGATTTCATTAAGGCGGTGCCGGCGAGTTGGGACGAGACGCGTTACCTGGCGGGTGAGACCGGCGAGTATATCGCGCTGGCGCGGCGCAAGGGAAAGATCTGGTATCTCGGCGCGATGAACAGCGAGACGGCGCGCAAGATTACCGTGCCGCTCGATTTCCTGGGCAACCGGGGTGCGGCGATGCGACTGTGGAGCGATGGCGACAAGCCGGACGCGCCGGTCTATGCCGAGCGCCGCGTTGCTGCGGGAGATGCGCTGGTGCTCGATCTCGCCGCCCATGGCGGTGCCGCAGCGATCTTCGCGGAACGATAACAAGGAGAGACGCCATGGACCGCCGCTCGATTTTGGGCATTGCCGGCATCGCCGCGATGCTGCCGCCGGAGGTGCTCGCCCAGTCGCAGAGCTCGGGCAATGCGCCGTCGGAGAATGCCGCGCCGACTGGGCCGGAGCCGGGGGTTAAGCACCGCGTCGATTTTGGGGTGATCGGGCTCGACCACGCGCACATCTATTCGATGACCGACGCGATGATCCGCGGCGGCGGTGTGCTCAAGGCGTTCCATTCGGCCGATCCAAAGCAGGTCGATACCTTCCGCAAGCGCTATGGCAATGCGATGAAGCTCGCGCGCAGCGAGGATGAGATACTGGGCGACAAGGCGATCAAGCTGATCGTCGGCGCGCCGATCCCCGATCTGCGCGCGCCACTGGGCATCCGGGCGATGCGCGCGGGCAAGGACTATCTGGGTGACAAGCCGGCGATCACCAGCCTCGAGCAGCTCGCCGAGGTGCGCAAGGCGATCGCCGAGACGAAGCGCAAGTTCGCGATCATGTATTCCGAGCGGCTCGAAGTGCGTGCCGCCGTCCATGCCGGGGAGCTGGTGCAGCAGGGGCGGATCGGCAAGGTGATCCAGACCGTGAACCTCGCGCCGCACCGGGTCGGCACCGGCCGGCCCGACTGGTTCTGGGACAAGACCCGCTATGGCGGCATCCTCACCGATATCGGCAGCCACCAGGCCGAGCAGTTCCTGTTCTACACCGGATCGAAGACCGCGCATGTCGTCGCCGCGCAGACCGGCAACCTGCAATGGCCGGACAAGCCGGGGTTCGAGGATTTCGGCGACATGATGCTCACCGGCGACGGCGGCACCGGCTATGTCCGTGTCGACTGGTTCACGCCTGACGGCCTGCCAAGCTGGGGCGACGGGCGGCTCTTCATCCTCGGCACCGAAGGCTATATCGAATTGCGCAAATATGTGGACATCGCCGGGCGGCCCGGCGGCAATCACCTGCTGATCTGCGACAAGCAGGGCGTGCGCTATATCGACTGCTCGAAGATGCCGCTGCCCTTCGGCCCGCAGTTCATCACCGATCTGGTCGAGCGCAGCAGCGTGGCGCAGGATCAGGAGCAGGCGCTGCTTGCGGCCGAACTGGTGCTCACCGCGCAGAAGAACGCCACCCGGCCGGTGGTGGCCGCATGATCCGCACCGGAATTATCGGCTATGGGCTGGGCGGGCTCGCCTTTCACGCGCCGCTGGTGGATGCGGTGCCCGGGCTGGAGCTCGCCGCAATCGCCACCTCGCGCGCCGAGGCGGTGCACGAGCGCTATCCAGACGCAGTCGTTACCACGCCGGATGCGCTGCTTGCTGATCCCTCAATCGAGCTGGTCGTCGTCACCACGCCCAACGACACGCACGTGCCGCTGGCGCGCCGGGCGCTCGAGGCGGGCAAGCATGTAGTGATCGACAAGCCCTTTGCGACCAATGTGCCGGACGGCGAGGCGCTGGTCGTGCTGGCGAAGCAGAAGGGGCTGATCGCGAGCGCGTTCCACAATCGCCGCTGGGACGGCGATTTCCTGACCGTGCGCAAGCTGATCGACAGCGGCGTGCTGGGAGAAGTGGCACTTGCCGAGTTGCGCTGGGACAGGTTCCGTCCCGCGCTCGCCCAGGCCTGGAAGGAAAATCCCGACGCCGGGGGCGGCATCCTCGCCGATCTCGGGCCGCATCTGATCGACCAGGCGCTGCAGCTCTTCGGCACGCCCGAGGCGGTGTATGGCGACATTGCCGTCCAGCGCGAAGGCGGGCGGACCGACGATTATTTCGAGATCACGCTTTTCTATGGCGAGCGCCGGGTGACGCTTTCCGCCGGTCGCCTGTTCGTCACGCCGCGCCCGCGCTTCTGGCTGCACGGCACCAGGGCGGACTTCGCCAAGCATGGCCTCGATCCGCAGGAAGTGCGGGTGAAGGAAGGCGCGCGCTACACCGATCCGGGCGTGGGCGACGAGGAGGCGCAGTTCCACGGCACGCTCACCCGCGCCGATGGCAGCAGCGAGATCGTGCCGACCGAGACGGGCGACTATCGCGGTTTCTACGTGGGGATCGCCCGCGCCATCGCCGAGGGCGGGCCGGCGCCGGTGCCGGGCGAGGAAGCGGTGCTGGGGTTGCGGATTGCCGAGCTGGCGCGGGAGAGCGCGAAGACAGGGCGGCGGTTCACGCTTTAATCGTCATTCCAGGCCCATCACCGTCATCCCGGCGAAAGCCGGGATCTCAGGCGAAGGCGCGGGAAAAGAGCCGCACGAGATCCCGGCTTTCGCCGGGATGACGGCTAATTTCGGATGGCGGCTTTGATCACGGCCGCCAGCCCACAGCGATCGTCCGCGGCGAGAGCGTCACCGGCACCGTCGCGACGATATCCTTGGCCGAAGTGCCGAGCATCACCTGATAGCTGCCACCCGCGATCTTCCAGCTATGGCTGGCCGCATCCCAGGTCGCGAGCAGGCGCGGATCGACCTTTAGCGAGAGCTTCTTCTCCTCGCCCGGCGCCAGCTCGACCTTGCCGAACGCGCCCAGCCGCTTGGGCGCTTCCCAGCCAGCGCCTGCGACATAGAGCTGGGGCACCGCCTTGCCCTTCACCTTGCCGGTGTTGCGCACAGTGAAGCTGGCGGCGACGCTGCCGTCATCGGCGCGGGCGCTCAGGCCCGAATAGCCGAACTCGGTGTAGCTGAGGCCGTGGCCGAACGGGAAGGCCGGGGTCAGCCCCTTGGCATCATACCATTTGTAGCCGACCGTCGCGCCTTCGCTGTAGGTGGTGTCGCCCTTGTTGGGGACCGAGGGCTTGGGCAGTTGATCGAGGCTGGCGGGGAAGGTGGCGGGCAGATGGCCCGAGGGATTGACCTTGCCGAACAGCAGATTGGCGATCGCGCTGCCGCCCTGCGTGCCCGGATACCAGGCAGCAAGGATGCCGGCGACCTCGCCACGCCACGGCGTGAGCACCGGCCCGCCCGTTTCCAGCACGACCACCGTACGCGGATTGGCCTTCGCCACCGCCTCAATCAGCTTGTCCTGCCCATCGGTGAGGGTGAGCGACACATCGAAAGCTTCGCCTGCCCATTGGGTAGCGAAGATGATTGCGACATCGGCGTCCTTGGCCAACTCTGCCGCGTTGCCGGGATTGCGGCCATCGGCAAACACCACTTCGGCGCCCGGCGCTTGCGCCTTGATCGCAGCGAGCGGCGCATCGGGATAATACATTACCGGGCCGGGCCAGGTGGTCGGCTCAAGGCCGGGCACTGCGTTGCCGCCGACCGGATAGACCAGCGAGGAGCCGCTGCCTGCCAGCACGCCCTTGTCGGCACGGCCGCCGATCACGACGATCTTCTTCGTCGCCGGCGAGAGCGGCAGGATTGCGCCCTTGTTCTGGAGCAGCACCGCGCCGCCCTCGGCATCCTTGCGCGTAACCTCGCCATGATCGGCAAGCATCGCGGGGGCGAGGTCCATCGGCGCATTGGTCACCGGCTGGTCGACCAGCCCGTTGGCGAACATCGCATGCAGGATCGCGCCGGCCATCGCATCGAGGCGGGCGGCCGGAACTTCGCCCTTCGTCACCGCAGCCTTTAGCGGTGCGCCGAAATAGGGTTCCTTGTCGAACGGGAAACCCGAGTCCTGATCGAGCCCGGCATTGGCGGCGGGCGCGGTAGAGTGGGTGGCGCCCCAATCCGACATCACATAGCCCTTATAGCCCCAGTCGCGGCGCAGCACATCGTTCAGCAGCCAGGGGTTCTCGCAGGCATAGATGCCGTTGACGTGATTGTAGCTGCACATCACCGAGCCGGGATCGCCCTTCTCGATCGCGAACTGGAAGGCGAGCAGGTCGCTGGTCCGGGCTGCACTCTGGTCGATGATCGAGTTGCCGGTGTCGCGATCGGTTTCCTGATCGTTGATCGCGTAATGCTTCACGGTCGAGACGATATGGTTCGACTGGATGCCGGCGATCTGCGCGCCGACCATCGTGCCGGCGAGCAGCGGATCCTCGCCGCCATATTCGAAGTTCCGTCCGTTGCGCGGCTCGCGCATCAGGTTGACGCCGCCGGCGAGCATCACGTTGAAGCCCGATGCGCGCGCTTCGTTGCCGATCATCGCGCCGCCGGCATGGGCGAGATCGACATCCCAGCTTGCGGTGGTGGCAAGGCCGGAGGGCAGGGCAGTGCGCCCACGCTTCTTCACGGCGCTGCCCTGGGTGGCGACGCCGACGCCGGCATCGGTCTGCCACTGGGGCGGGATGCCGAGCCGTGGGATGCCGGGGATATAGCCGGCCGAACCGGGGCGGGCCTCGGCCGGTGCCTTGTACTTCTTGGACTCGTTGTCGGTGCCGAAATAGCCGAACACCAGCAGGAGCTTCTCGTCCTCGGTCATCTGGGCGAGCACGGCCTTTACCCGCTCGTCGGGCGCACGTTTGGCATCGAGCCAAGGTTTGGCCTGATCCTGCGCGGCGGCGGGTGCCGCAGCGGCAAGGGCGATCCCGAGTGCGATCAGTGAACCGGCAATCGCGTGACGGCGCATCTTCATGATTCCCTCTCCCGACTTTTTGTCAGCGTTGTCGGGAAGCGCGAGGCCGTCAAGCCATGTCGGCGGCCTCGTGCAGATTGGAAGCGGTTCCAGCCAGCCAGCGGTCCCGCATCCAGCGCTGGGCGGCGATTTTCACGATTTCCGGATAGCCGGGATAGGCGGGGCCGATCAGCGGCAGGTCGAAGGCGGCGATGGTCGCGGCGATGCCTTCGGCATCGAGTGCGTGGCCGGCGGTGCGGGCATGGCGGGCGATTTCCAGCTCCTGCCCCCAGAAATAGATCGCGCCGGCCTGCACATTGGCCTGCATGCGGCGGACTTCCTCGACGCGGCCGTCGCTCATCAGCGGCAGCCAGATATCGGGCATCAGCAGGTCGACCGGCGTGTCCGGGCGCCATTCCAGCGCATCGGCCTGGACGATCTCCAGCTTGGCGCGGGCAGCTTCGGGCAGCTGGGCGAACAGGTTAAGCTCGCGGTGGATCGCCAGCACATCGCCGTCGCGCTCGACCACGGTCACTTTGGTCACTTCGTCACGCAGCGTGGGGGCCATCGCGGCCCAGCCCATGCCCATGCCCATCACCGCGACATGGCCGTGCGCGAGCGCGATGCCGATCTCCTGGCTCTCCATTTCCATGGGCGTGAGCGACATCCACACATCGTCGCCGCGCAGCAGCGCGGGCAAGACGGTCACCAATACGGTCGGGCCCCAATAGCCTTGGGCCAGCACGCCACCGGAGATGCGCATCGACCAGTCGCCGCTCTGCATCGGACGGTATTCGGGCATGAACCAGCGCGTGGTGAAACTCGCTACTCCCGGCAGAAGGCTGGCCAGCGTGTCCAAGCTCGTTTCCCCATTCGCTCCACTGAAGCATATTGGCGGGACTGGGGGCGTCGAGCGCGAATGGCACCGATTAGGTGCCCACAACTCCGTCATCCCCGCCTTCGCGGGGATGACGATGGGGAATTAGCTGCGGTCTGTCAGGGCAGGTTCGCCTTGAGTTCGTCCAGCCATGCCCGCGCCACGCTGTCCGACGGCGCGCGCCAGTCGCCGCGGGGGCTAAGCGCGCCGCCGGCCGAGACCTTGGGGCCGTTGGGCAGGGCGGAGCGCTTGAACTGACTGGTCTGGAAGAAGCGGAACAGGAATTCGCGCAGCCATTTGGCGATCGTCGCCAGATCATAGTGGTTGCGCGCATCCTCGGGGAAGCCGATCGGCCATTGTCCTGCACTCGCGTCCTGCCAGGCATGCCAGGCGAGGAAGGCGATCTTGCTCGGCTTGAGACCGTGCCGGATCACATAATGCAGGAAGAAGTCGTGCAGCTCGTACGGCCCGATCCGGTCCTGCGTGCTCTGCATCTTGCCATCGGCATCGGCGGGCACCAGCTCGGGCGAAATCTCGGTGTCGAGGATCGCGGTCAGCACCTCGGCAGCCTCGCCGGTGAACTGGCCGGTCTGCACCGTCCAGCGGATCAGATACTGGATCAGCGTCTTGGGCACGCCGGCATTGACGCCGTAATGGCTCATCTGGTCGCCGACGCCATAGGTGCACCAGCCGAGCGCGAGCTCGCTAAGGTCGCCCGTGCCGAGCACGAAGCCCTGGCGCTGGTTGGCGAGGCGGAAGAGATAGTCGGTACGCAGCCCCGCCTGGACGTTCTCGAAGGTCACGTCATAGACCGGCTCGCCATTTGCATAGGGGTGGCCGATTCCTTCGAGCATCGTGTTGGCTGCGGGGCGGATGTCGATCTCGGCGCCGGTCACGCCCAGCGCGTTCATCAGCGCCCAGGCATTGGACTTGGTGCCATCGCTGGTCGCGAAGCCCGGCATGGTGAAGCCGAGGATATCGGTGCGCGGGCGCCCGAGCCGGTCCATGGCCCTGGCGGCGACGATCAGGGCGTGAGTGGAGTCGAGACCGCCCGAGACGCCGATGACGATATGCTTCGCGCCGGTGGAATCCAGCCGCTTGCGCAGGCCCTCCACCTGGATATTGAACGCCTCGTAGCAATCCTCTTCGAGCTTCGACGGCGTGTTGGGCACGAAGGGGAAGCGGCGGAGCTTTCGCAGCAGTCCCTTGTCGGCATAGTCCGGGCGGTGCTGGAAGCTAATCCGGCGGAAGCGGGTCTCGGGATCGCCATTGGCGGCGGCACAGTCGTTGAACGTGCCCATCCGCATCCGCTCGAGCCGGATACGCTCGAGATCGATGTCCGCGCAGACGATCTCGGTGGTCAGCTCGAAGCGCTCCGTCGTCGCGATCTGCTCGCCGAGCTCGTGGATCATGCCCTGGCCGTCCCAGGCGAGGTCGGTCGTGCTCTCGCCGGGGCCTGAGGCCGAGTAGATATAAGCCGCCACCGCGCGTGCCGATTGCGCCGCACAGAGCAATGCCCGCTCGCGCGCCTTGCCGACGGTGATGTTCGAGGCGGAGAGGTTGCACAGCACCAGCGCTCCGGCCAGCGCACCTTCGGTCGAGGGGGGCAGGGGCGCCCAATAATCCTCGCAGATCTCGGCGTGGAAGACGAAGTCGGGCAGTTCCTCGGCGGCGAAGATCAGGTCGGTGCCGAAGGGCACGGTCTGCCCGGCGACGTCGATTTCCAGTCCGGCGAGGCCGGCGCCGAGCGCGAACCAGCGCTTTTCATAATATTCGCGGTAGTTGGGCAAATAGCTCTTGGGCACCACGCCCAGGATGCGTCCGCGCGCGATCACCACCGCGCAATTATAGAGCCGCCCGCTCCGCCGCAGTGCCGCACCGACCAGCAGCACCGGCTTCAGCTCGGTGCTGGCCGAGACGATCGCCGCGATCCCCGCCTCGGTCGCGTCACAGATTACGTCCTGCAAATGCAGATCGTCGATCGCATAGGAGGTGATGCTGAGCTCGGGGAAGACCAGCAGGTCCGCCCCCATTTCGTCGCCCTGCCGTGCCAGCGCGATCGCCGCCTCGGCATTGGCGATGGGATCGGCCACCGTCGTGATCGGAGTGCACACGCCCGCCCGGATCATTCCCTGGCGGTGGATCGAATAAAAGGGGTGGGACTGGGCCATCGTCTCCGTCTTGCAACGATATGTCTCGATCTGTTGCATCCCCTAGTCGCTCCGGACGCCTTGTGCCAACCCTGCTCAGGCTCTACCCGCTGGCCATGCTCCACTGGATCCGTCGCCAGTTCGATGCGCATCCGGTGCGCGCCGTCATGGTCGTCTTCGCCGCCTATACGGTGTTCAAGATCAACATTAAGTTCTTCGCACCGGCGGGGCCGTGGTGGCGCGGCTGGCACGATCAGGGGCAGTATCTGAAGTCGGCCAAGGCCTTCCTGCATCTCGACCTCAACCCGGATCTGCACTGGTATCCTTTGCTCTATCCGCTCACCGGCGCGCCCTTTGCCTGGACGCCGACGCCGTTCGTGCCGATCAACCTGCTTTGCTACGCACTGGCCTTTATCGGCTTCCGCCGCATCTGCGCGCGCTTCGGCGTGGGCAATCTGGGGGCGGGGCTGCTGTTCATCGCCGCGACGATCGGCGATCTGCGCATAGCCAAATTCTGGATGGAGCCGTGGACGACGACGATGTCGACCGCGTTCATCTGGCTGGCCTTTGCCGAGGCGGCCGACATGATGTTCGGTGAGCGCCGCCGGCCGTGGCTTCTCGGCGCGTTGCTGATGGGGATCGCGCTGGTCCGCCCGGCTGACGTGGTGGTGAGTGCTGTCATCGGCGCCTTCGCGCTGTGGCGGCCGGTGCTGATCGAGAAGCGCTGGGGCGACCTGTTCAAGGGGCTCGGCGGGGCAGGAGCGGCGTTGCTGCCCTATGCGCTGCTTTACCTCGCCATCTATGGCCCGCGGCTGACCGATTACACCATCCTCTCAGGGGATTACGGCTTCGCCTTTGCCGATCTCGGCTGGAAGGCGAGCGTGTTGCTGGTCGATCCCTCGCCCTGGTTCCCCGGCGAGACCGGCCTGCTGCGCGAACTGCCCTGGCTGCTCACCGGCGCTGCCGGGCTGATCCTGGGCGTGATGCGGCTGCATGGGCCGGCGCGCTGGCTGACGCTGGGTATGGCACTGTCCGCGCTGATCTACACCACGATGATGCTCGCCTATGTCGATCTGGTGCCCAGCGGCATGTGGCGCTTCTTCAACGCGCATTATTTCAAGTGGCTGCTGCCGATGGTGGCGCTGTTCACCTGGCTGCTGTTCAGCTGGCGTGACGCGCGCGGGATCGCGGTGGTGCTGGCGTTGGTGCTGCTCGCCAGCTTCCGCATCGTGCCGCGCCCGGCCGAACCGCAGGAGCCGGCCAAGGCGCTCAGCTTCGTCGCGCCCGATGCCCGCTGGCAGGACATCTATTTCGCGCGCTCGGCGATCGTCGATGCCAAGGGCGCCCAGCGCAGCCCCGCCGATTATCACCAGCTGCCGATCGGCAATCGGGTGACGGCGATCGCGTTCAAGCGCCCGTTCGAGGGCGATGCGCTCTGGTATGGCGTAACGCCGCCGGCCGTCGCGACCTGGGTCAAGTCCAGCGGGCAGCCGGATGTGGTGCTGCCCGGCACCTGGCCGCAAAAGCCGCTCGCGCGCTATGCGACCAAGCTGACCTTCGGCTATCCGTGCTGGGCACCGCCTTTCCCGTGCGGGACCGGGCCGGGGCCGGGGCTGCCGAAGAACTGAGCTCACCTCCTGTGCTCCCCTCCCTGGAAGGGAGGGGTTGGGGGTGGATTGCGAGCGTAGCGAGCTCGGCGCGAAGGTTCGGAAAAAGAAAGGCCGGGCATCGAGCCCGACCTTTTCTAGCCCAGCCCTGACCCCTCCCTTGCAGGGAGGGGAATCAACCAGCTCAAACCTTGGCGGCGTAGATCATGCGGCCAGGGCCTAGGCGCTCGAACAGCTTGGCGAGCTGGTTCTCACCGACGGCGAAACAGCCTTGGCTGCGGCCGAGCTTGCCGTGCTTGTCGATCATGTCGGCATTGGCATACCAGGCCGAGTGGACGACGATCGCGCGATCGAGCGCGTTGTTGTTGGTTGGATCGAGGCCGAGCAGGCGCTGCGAATCCCCATGCTTGCCGACATAATAGTCGGCGGTTAGGAACGCGCCTTCGCAGGTCGCTTCCGAATTCACTTCGTTCGAGAAGCGCTGGAGCATGCCGCTATGGTTCGGGTCCGAGCCGATGCCGTGCGCGACCAGAAAGCGTTCGACCTGGCCGGTGCCGAGGTTGACGACGTGGAAGCGCGGATTGTTCGACGAGGAGGCGAAGTCGGCGATCGCGATGCGATCATGCGAGGCGACGCGCATCGAATGGCGGTTAAGCGCGGCGATCGCCTTCTTGAACAGCTCGGGACGGATGCCGGCGGGAACGCCGGGAACCTTGGCGGCGGCAACCACTTCGGGCGCCTTGGGAATCGCGGCGACCGGCGTGGGAACCGGCACCGGAGCCGGAGCCATCGCAGTGGAGATCGTGCGCGAGGCGCAGGCCGAAACTGCCGCGCCACCTGCCATAACCATCGCAGCCTTCAGCAAGGCGCGACGCGTCTGAATCGTTTCGAGGCTATCCATATAATCCAAAAGACCCGCTGCTTTACCCCTTGGGGGAATCTATATCAGACAGATGGTAAGCGCGGCGCTTAACATCCGCTCAAAGTTGCGCGGCTCGCCGCAACGCATGCCCGGTTCGCCGAAGTGGAGCGAAAATCCGGAACATTGCCAACGATTTGCCTGGGCGAAATATCGCTGATTCGGCAACCGAGCGAAATTAGGTTAATTTCGTTAAGGAATCGCCCTGAGCCGTCCTGGCTCACCGCATTCGGAGAGCTGCTTGATGCGTTCCGGCCCCCTTGCCGTCCTGTTGCTGGCCAGTGCCGCGATCCTTCCCGCCAGTCCCGCCACCGCTCAGGTCGCCGCATCGGACACGATGCAGCTGGCTCCCGAGGCGCTGCGCAACGGCCAATCGGTCTGGTATGAGACGCCGCAGCTGATCAAGGCGAGCGCCACGGACTGGGAACCAGTATCGATCGTGGTGAGCATCCCGGACCAGCGCGCCTATGTCTATCGCGGCGGCACGCTGGTCGGCGCCAGCACGGTCTCTACCGGATCGAACGGGCATGAGACGCCGACGGGGGCCTTCACCATCCTTCAGAAGAAGGAGTTCCACCGCTCCAACCTCTATTCCAATGCGCCGATGCCCTATATGCAGCGGCTGACCTGGGGCGGGATCGCTCTCCATGCCGGACGGCTGCCGGGCTATCCCGCCTCGCATGGCTGCATCCGCTTCCCCGCAGCCTTCGCCAAGCAGCTCTATGCGCTGACCGAGATGGGGGGCGACGTAATGGTGACCGACAAGCCGGTGCGGACGCGCGAGCGCGCCCGGCCCGCAGCGCCGCTGCTGGTAGCGGACGCCAGCAATCTGGGTGGCGACGTGATGGTGATTGACGAGCCGGTGCTGACGCCTGGGCGTGTCGCCCCCGCGGCGCTGGTGCTGATGGCCGATGCCCGTAACCTGGGCGGGGACGCGTTCAACATGGTGACGATGTCCGGCCCGCCGCCGCGCCTGGAGCCCGCGACGTTCATAACCGGCCCGATGCGCGAGATCGTCCAGCCGATCGGGCGACGCGGCTCGAAATAAATTCTGTAATGCGCGCGTAGCCTTGGATCGGCTAAGCGCGAGTCCATGACGATGTCCTTTGAAGAGGCGGCGCAGGGTCTGGTCGAGGTCGGCCGGCGGATCGATGCGCGCGGCTGGGCGCCTGCAACGGCGGGCAATTACTCGGTGCGGCTCGACGATGGCAGCATCGCAGTCACCGTGTCCGGCTGGCACAAGGGGCGGCTGACGCCCGAAGGCGTGATGCGCGTCGATTTGGTGGGCAATCCGCTCACGCCGGGCAAGCCCTCGGCCGAGACCGATCTGCACCTTTCGATCTACCGGCTGTTCCCGCATGTCGGCGCCGTGCTGCACGGGCATTCGCCCGAGGCCGTGGGCATGAGCCGGGCCGCTGCGGACGCCAGCGAGTGGGTGTTCGCCGGGCATGAGATGCTCAAGGTCTTTCCGGGCAACACCACGCATGAGGCGGAGATCCGGCTGCCGATCGTCGACAACAGCCAGGACATGGCGGTGATCGAGGAAGCGATCCGCCCCGCTTTGCTGGCGCCGAACGCGGCGCCTGCCTATCTTATCCGCAGCCACGGGCTCTATGCTTGGGGAAAGGACCTGGCCGAAGCCGAGCGCGTGCTGGAAGGCACCGAATGGCTGATCGCCGCCGAACTGGCCGAAAGGGCATGGAAACGATGACCCATCTCCGCATCTTTGACGAAGCCGGCGGTGCTTCGCTGGTGGATACGCGCGACGCTGGTGAGATCGCCGGCGTGCTGGGGCAGATCGGCGTGCGCTTCGAGCAATGGCCGTCACGGCCGCTCGCCGCCGATGCTGGGCAGGACGAAGTGCTCGAGGCGTTCGCACCCGAGGTCGAGCGGCTGAAGGCCGAGAATGGCTATCAGTCGGTCGATGTGATCCGCATGGTGCCCGATCATCCGGAGAAGGCGAACCTGCGCACCAAGTTCCTTTCCGAGCATCGCCATTCGGAGGACGAGGTCCGCTTCTTCGTGGAAGGCGAGGGGCTGTTCACGCTGCGCGAGGGCGAGAAGATCTATGCCGTGCTGTGCGAGGAGGGCGACCTGATCTCGGTGCCTGCCGGCACGCGCCATTGGTTCGACATGGGGCCTTCGCCGCGGTTCACTGCGATCCGGCTGTTCACCAATGCCGATGGCTGGATCGCCAATTTCACCGGCGACGCGATCGCGGATCGGTTTCCGCGGCACGAGCCGGCCTGACTGTGGCGCCGTAACCCTTTCCCTCGTCATCCCCGCGAAGGCGGGGATCCAGAGCCAAGAACGACGTGGCCCGTAACCTTGGATCCCCGCCTTCGCGGGGATGACGAAACAGGGGAGGGTGACGACAGGAAGATTGATGACCACTCACACCCCTCCCAAGCAGATCCTCCTCGACATCGAAGGCACGACGAGCAGCATCAGCTTCGTCGCCGACGAGCTTTTTCCCTATGCGCGCAAGCATCTGGCAGCATTTGTTGCAGCCAATCCCGAAATCGTCGCGCCGATCCTGGCGGAAGTGTCGGGCGACGATCCGGTCGCGACCTTGCTCCAGTGGATCGACGAGGACCGCAAGGAAACCCCGCTCAAGACGCTGCAGGGGCTGATCTGGGCGCAGGGCTATGCCGATGGCGAGCTCAAGGGGCATGTCTATTCCGACACGCCCGAGGCGCTGCAGCGCTGGACCGAGGCCGGGTTGCGGGTGAACATCTATTCCTCGGGCTCGATCGCGGCGCAGAAGCTGATCTTCGGCCATTCGATCGCCGGCGACCTGACGCGGTTCCTCAGCCGCTATTTTGACACCACCACCGGGCCCAAGCGCGACAGCGATTCCTATACCAAGATCGTCGATGCGCTCGATCTCGCGCCGTCCGAGCTGCTGTTCGTCTCCGACATGGTGGCCGAAGTCGATGCCGCGCATGCAGCGGGGCTCCAGGCATTGCTGATCGATCGCGACGGCGGCGCGGCCGATGTCCATTCTCTTGCGGAAGTGCTCCCATGATCCTTGAAGGCCGTCCGACCCGCTCGATCCGTCGCACCGATGACGGCAAGGGCGCGGTGATCCTCGACCAGCGCAAGCTGCCCTGGGAGATCAAGTGGGTCGAGCTGCGCGATGTCGATGCCGCCGCCGTGGCCATCCGCGAGATGTGGACGCGGGGGGCGCCCATGATCGGCGCGACGGCGGCCTATGGCTATGCAATGGCGCTGGCGGTCGATCCGGGCGATGCGAACCTCGCGGCTGCCTATGACACGCTCTTCGAAACGCGGCCGACCGCGATCAACCTGCGCTGGGCGCTCGACGCGGTGCGCGCGGCGGTGGCCGGACTGCCCGAGGCCGAGCGCGCCGAAGCTGCCTTCACGCGTGCCGACGAGATTTGCGACGAGGATGCCGAGCTGTGCCGTTCGATCGGCGAGCATGGGCTGGAGCTGTTCCGGCAGCTGCACGCGAAGAAACCCGGTCGCCCGCTCAACATCCTTACCCATTGCAATGCCGGCTGGCTGGCGACAGTGGACTACGGCACCGCCACCGCCCCGATCTATCTCGCGCATGATGCGGGCATTCCGGTGCATGTCTGGGTCGATGAGACCCGTCCGCGCAACCAGGGCGCGCTGCTTACCGCGTTCGAGCTCCGCAACCACGGCGTGCCGCATACGGTGATCGCCGACAATGCCGGCGGGCTGCTGATGATGAAGGGGCAGGTCGACGCCGTGGTGGTCGGCACCGATCGCGTCACGCGCAATGGCGATGTCTGCAACAAGATCGGCACCTATCTGAAGGCGCTCGCCGCGCACGACAATGACGTGCCTTTCTACGTCGCGCTGCCCTACACGACCTTCGATCCCAACACCGAGAGCGGCGCCGACATCCCGATCGAGGAGCGCAGCGCCGAGGAGCTGACCCGGATCAGCGGGCCGCTGGCAGGCGGGGAAATCGGCACTGTCCGTGTGACCGACTCCCCCGCCGCCAATCCAGCATTCGATGTGACTCCCGCACGCCTGGTGACGGGGTACATCACCGAGCGCGGGGTGCTGGACAGGATCTAAGCCTGTCCCCCTCGCTGCTTAGCGCGGCTCGGTCTTCACCGTCGTCGTGGTCGTCGTCGAGCTTGCCGCCGGGCGCGTGACCGTGGTGGTGGTCTTGCGGACCGGCTTCTTCACGGTCTTCTTGCTCGAATAGGTGCGCGCCGGCTGGGTGGTCGTAGTCTCGATCGTGGTCGCGACCGGCTGGGCCGCCGCTGCACGCGCCGCCGCCGCATCAGCCGCCGCCGACTGGGCCGCTACTGCCGCAGCATCCGCCCGGGCATTAGCGGCTTGGGCATCCGTATTGGCCGCCATGGCTGCGTCCTGGGCGGCTTCCTTCTGGCTGGCTTCGGCCGCTGCGGTCGCCTGGGCGTCGCGGCGGGCATCCTGCTCAGCCGCCATCTGGGCACTCTTGTTCTGCTCGGACTCGGCGAGCGCCGCATCGGCCAGGCTCGAGGCGCGGCGCGCCTCGTTGATCGTCGAATCGCGGTGGTCGCGCGCCAGCTGGTCCTTGGCGGTGCGCAGCGATTCCTCGGCGCGCGTATAGGCTTCGGGGGCGTATTTTTCGGCACCCGCGGTCTGGGCCGCTTCCACCTTGGCGGTAGCTTCGGCAACGGCGGTGCGTGCGCGGTCGATCCGGCTCTGGGCCAGCGACGGCGTGGCGATAAGGATGGCGGCAACTGCAGCGCCGCGCATCAGGAACTTCATGTTACGCATGATACAACTCCAACTGTCCCGCGGCGCGGCGAACGTGCCGGAAACAGGACGAGTTGCGCGGTTCGGGCCGAGCCGGGCGTTTCCGGCGATGAAATGCCCTTGCTGCGAGTCGTCAGGCGAGCCGGTCGCGGGCCTCGGCGATGCGGGCAATCGCAGCGTCAAGCGTGGCGTCTTCCTTGACGAAGCAGAAGCGCAGCACGTTGGTCACGGCGTCCTCGGCATAGAAGGCGGAGACCGGGATCGAGGCGACGCCGGCCTCGTCTATCAGCTTGTTGGCGAAGCTGACATCGTCGATCGCGATGCCCGAGGCAGTTAGATCGACCGAGAGGAAATAGGTCGCGGCGCTGGGCAGCACTGCGAAGCCTGCACCCTCAAGACCAGCACGCAGCCGGTCACGCCCGGCCTGGAAGCGGTGGCGGGCTTCCTGCACCCATGCGTCCTGGGTGGCGAGGCCCTCGGCCACCGCCCATTGCAGGTTGGGCGGGGTGGTGAAGGTGAGGAACTGGTGCGCCTTGGACAGCACCCGCGCGATCGCCGGCGTGGCGCACATCCAGCCGACCTTGAAGCCGGTCAGCGCGAAGATCTTGCCGGCCGAGCCGATCTTCACCGTGCGCTCGCGCATGCCGGGGAAGCCGATCAGGGGCAGGTGGCGTGCGCCGTCGAAGGTGACATGCTCCCAAACCTCGTCGCAGATCGCGATCAGGTCGTAGCTGACGCAGAAGTCCGCCAGCATCGCCAGCTCGTCGGCGCCGCACATCGTTGCTGCGGGATTGAGCGGGTTGTTGAGGATCAGCACCCGCGTCTTGTCCGACACGGCTGCTTCGAGTGCGGCCTTGTCGATCTTCCATTCGGGTGGGCTCAGCCGTACGAATTTCGGCACGCCGCCGGCCTGGCGGATCAGCGGCACATAGGCGTCATAAAGCGGCTGGAAGCAGATTACCTCGTCGCCCGGCGAGACGCAGGCGAAGATCGCCGCGGCCAGTGCCTCGGTCGCACCGGAGGTGACCACCACTTCCTCGGCAGCAAGGTTCAGGCCCTGATGGCGCGCATAATGATCCGCCACCGCGCCGCGCAGCTCGGGCAGGCCGATCATCGGCGGATATTGGTTCGACTTCTCGATCACTGCCCGGGCGGCGGCTTCCAGCACCACCTCGGGGCCGCGCCCGTCGGCAAAGCCCTGGCCGAGGTTTATCGCCCCGGTTTCGCGGGCGCGCGCCGACATGGCTTCGAAGATGGTGGTGCCGAGCTGGGCGTAAAGCGGGTTCATGGCGCAAGCTTGTGACCGCTTGCATCTTTGGGTGCAACCGCCGCATTAGGCTGGCGTTCAGCCTGGTGCCAATAAGGGAAAATCATGACCAAAACCCCGCCCAAGCCGCAGGAAGCAAAGTCGCCTTACCCGATCGAGGAGGCGCCGCACGACCACTCCAGCGAAGGCAGCGAAGCGCTCCAGGCGGTGAAGGACATCGCCGAAGCCAGCAAGCGCTGGAAGCCCGATGCCAAGCAGATCGGCATGGGCGCTGCCATCGGCATCGGTTCGGCCGCGATCGTTGCCGGTCTGCTCTACTGGCGCGGCGGCAAGAAATAAGCTTCGGCGGCGACGAACCCGCTTCGTCGCCCGATCCTCTGCCTACGTCGCACCCGGCTCGCCTGATGGCGCACGCTCGGCCACAGGCCCTTTGTGCCGTTTCGACCTGAACCCGACAGTCGGAACGGCATCATCCCTGTGCTGGTGCGGATCGACGCCCGACCCGGTGCCTGACGGACGCTCCGCAAAGGGGCGTCCGTCCTGGATGCCCGATGCACGGGCCAATTCACAACATCGCTGAGACGATTTGATTCCCGATCCCGTGCGCGTGCGTGCGGGGAGGGTATCGTCAGGTTGTGCGTGCCGGCTGGAGCGCGGGCAAATAAAAAGGCCCGCCTTCCGAAGAAGGCGGGCCCAGTGGCTTCAGGGAATTGAAGCTTAGAAGTTGACGGTCGTGCTGAAAGCGATCTGGCGGCCGAGCGAGTCGTACCGGGCCGAGATCGTGTTCGCGCGCGACAGGCCGATGTCATACGAGTTCGGCATGACCGGCGGCGTCTTGTCCAGGATGTTGTTCGCCGAGATCCGGAACGAGAAGCTCTTCTCGATGCGGAAGCCGAGCGACAGATCGAAGTAGTCGAACGCGTCGATCCGGTAGAAGGTCGAGCGCACCGAGCTCGCATCCGCGCCCAGGCTGACTTCGCCCGAGTTCGAGGTGCGGGTCAGCGGGCCGAGGTGACGCCAGTTCAGCGAAGCCGTGAAGAACTGGTCCGGCGTGGTGTAGGTGCCACGCAGGTTGTGCGTCCACTTGGCGATGAACTGGCCGCAGCCAGCGCCGCCATAATAGCCCACGCAGTTACGCTCTGCCAGGAACGACGCGTCCTGTGCGCCGGCCAGGGTGGTCAGCGTACCGGCGAAGTCGAAGTCCAGGCGACCGATGTTGCCACCGAGCGGAAGCGCATACTGGCCCTGGAAGTCCCAGCCATGCGACTTGCTCTTGTAGTAGTTGGTCGTGCCCTGGCGAATGAAGCCAGTGCCCGGGTTGGTCGTCGGGTTGCTCGACAGCGTGCCGTCCGCATTACGCACGAACATGCTGCAGAAGAACGGATCGGCGGTCTGGACGCAGCCCTGCGAGAAATAGGCATAGTCGTTATAGCCGATCGACTGGTTCAGATCGATCAGGAAGCGATCGGCCGAAACCACCAGGCCCGGGAGGAAGCGCGGCTTCAGGACCACACCGAAGGTCTTGGTGTAGGCCGTTTCCGGATCCACGGTGAACCCGCCCGCACGATAGGTGCAGCCGACGTCGGTCGGGCAGAGCAGGGTGGCGCTGCCGTAGAGATTGTCGGCGAGGCCGGTTGCACGGCATGCTTCGCGCGATGCCACCGGAGCGCCATAGACGTTGACCGGATTGCCCGAGACCGGATCGATCGACGTGCTGACGATCGACGGCGCGCAGATGTCGTTATAGGCGGTGGTGATCCGGCCGTAGCTGGTGTTCGAGCCCTGGAAGGCTTCGACCACCGTCGGCGCGCGCTGCGCCCGGTTGATCGAGCCGCGGAACGTGATGTCCTCGATCGGAGCCCAGATCGCTTCGGCCTTCCACGTCGAGAACGTGTCCGGGTTGCTGCTGTACTTCGACAGACGATAGGCGCCGTTCACCTGGAGCAGGTCGGCGAAGGCCTTGTGCTGGGCGAGCGGAACCTGAAGCTCGACGTTACCTTCCCAGACGTGCTGGGCGAGATAGCGATCGGCGTCGTCGCTGACCGTCTCGCGCCAGATCGCGTCGGCATGGCTCTTCAGCTGGTCTTCGCGATATTCGGCGCCGAACGCGATCGCCACGCCTTCGTCCGCCCACGGGCTCTTGATCCCGTAGGTGCCGAGATCGCCCTGGATGGTGGCGATGCCGTTGTAGAGCGTGTTGGTCGTGGTCGAGGTGCCGTAGGTGCCCGCGACGAGGTAGTTGAACAGCGTCGAGTTGTTCGTTGCCGAGTTGGCGCTGAACGGATCGAAGGGCACGCAGCCGTTCGCCGTGTCGTTGACGCAGCTGATGGTGCCATTGTTGTTCACGACGTTGAGCGCGTTGTTGACGCGATCGTACAGCGGGCCAGCCATGCTGGTCTTCATCGCGTTGCGGGCGTAGACGCCGCCGATGTCGTAGCTCCAGCCCTGGGCGAAGTTGCCGCGGACGCCGCCGGTAACGCGCAGGCCCTCATTGGCATAACGGTCTTCGAGATCCGGCACGCCGGTCATGCGATAGCGCAGTTCGATCGGCACGACGGTGCTGGTGCCAGCTGCCGCGCCGCAGATGGCGGACGACTGTGCGGCCGACATGAACGGGTTGTTGCAGGCCACGCGATAGGGGCCGTCCGAATAGGCGGTCGAGCTGTAGACGCGGGCCGGATAGACGTTAGCCGACTTGTCGCGGAACCACATTGCGTTCGCATAGACTTCGGCAGCGTCCGAAATCTTGAACGACGCGAAGCCACCGGCATTCCAGCGCTCGTTCTTGCGCTGGAACGAGTAGCCGTCATACGGGTTCGCGGCGAGCGCAGATGAATAGGGCACGAAGGTGCGCGTGCCGTTCGGATTGTTCAGATAGGCGTTGCCTGCGTTCGGGCCGCTCGACGGCGAGACATAGCCGTAGCCGGTGTAGGTCGAGATCGAGCAGCTCAGCGGGCCGTCCTTGGTGCCTTCCACGAGCTGGCAGCCCGAGGTTTCACGCGCGCTGTAGGGAACGAGGTTCGCCTTGCGGTAATCGACATAGGCCGACACGTGCATGCGATCGTCGAAGAACTTCTTGCCGGCGGTCAGCGAGAGGTCGACACGGCCGCCATCGATGCTCAGGCCCTTGGCGGGCTGGGCGAAGCCGTAGTTCTTGGCGATGTCGGAGACGAGGCCCGGCTTGTTGTCGTGCGCGTAGAAGTTGTAGTTCGCGTTCGCCTGGATGCCTTCGAAATTGTTGTCCAGGATGAAGTTGACCACGCCGGCGACGGCGTCCGAACCGTAAACGGCCGAAGCGCCGCCGGTCAGCACGTCAACGCGCGAGACGAGCGCGGTCGGGATCATGTTGGCGTCGAGGCCGTTCATCGTGCCGAGGCGCTTGCCATCGACCAGGATGAGGGTGCGCTCGAAGCCGAGGTTGCGCAGCTTGATGCGCTGGCGGCCGTCCGAGTCCTGATAGTTCTGCTGGCTGTCCGGTGCGACCGACGGAATGCGGTTCAGCACTTCTTCGATGTTCACCGCTGCCTGGGCGCGGATCGCTTCCGAGGTGACCGAGGTGATCGGCGACGCTGCGGCTGCGTTCGGACGCGTGATGCGGCTGCCGGTGACGACGATGGCGCCGCTGTCCTGCGTGTCCGCCGAAGCCGAAGCGGTGGTGCTGTCCTGGTCGGTGTCCTGCGCCATGGCCGGCGCAGCGAGCAGCACCGCAAAACAGGTGGTGCTCAACAGCAGGGTATTGAATTTCTTCATTAAGTTTCCCCCCTTCGAGGAAATGGGTTTTGGGTTATTTGGCGGGCGCGGGTTTTTTTAGGCTCTCTGCCGCCCTGACTTGCGTTCGTCCCACAAGGTCGGTCACTGCGAAGGTGAAACCGGGTTGGAGTGCGAAGGCGCCGATTTCGCCGCGATCATTGATCGCAAGGAAACCGACCTGCGCATCGCGCACCGCGTCGCCGCGGAGCTTTGCGATGTGAAGTACTGCTTCGCGGCAGGCCGCTTGGGGCGACATGCCGGCGCGCATCGAGGAGACCACCCGCGCCGAACCGGCGATGCGAGTGACTTCTTCGCCAACGCCGGTCGCGGTAGCCGCGCCGACGCCAGCCTCGACAAACAGGCCCGAACCGGCCTGTGGCGAATCGCCTACGCGTCCGCGAAGCTTGAAGGCCATGCCCGACGTGGTGCAGGCGCCGGCCAGACGCCCGTCAGGGCCGCAGGCGACGATGCCGATCGTATCGTGATCGAGCGCCGTGCCGCGGATATTCTCGCTATTGGCGATGGGCTTGTACTTCGCGGTCTTGAGCCATTCGCGCCATGCCGCCTCAGCCTCTGGGGTGAGCAGCTTGGTCTGCTCGAAGCCCTCGGCGATTGCGAACTGGCGGGCGCCTTCGCCAACCAGGAAAGTATGTGGGGTCTTCTCCATCACCCGGCGCGCGACCGAGATCGGATGCATGAAATCCTCAAGCGCGGCGACCGCGCCGACATTGCCGCGATCGTCCATCAGGATGGCGTCGAGCGTCACATGGCCATCGCGATCAGGGTAGCCGCTATAGCCGACCGAATGGTTCTCAGGGTCTGCTTCGGGAACGCGGGCACCAGCTTCGACCGCGTCGAGCAGGCTGTTGGTCTTCTTCCACTGGGCATAGGCAGCAGCGTTGGCGGCTGCACCGAAATCCCAGGTCGAAACGATCAGGGCACGCTCACCAGCCTTGGCGAGAACAGGGGGCGTAGCAGCGAGCGTAACGCCGCCGATCCCCAATGCCATTGCTCCCCGACGTGAAGTGTCCATCGATGCCAACCCCTGCTGCTAGCGCTAACATGCGCCGGCCAAATGGTTCGGATCGCCGCGAGGGCGTCCTTGCCTTGTCCCGAGGTTGTCATAGGTAGAATATCACTTCAATACCAAAATCCACTTTGGTGCTATCGGTCCTATAAATAGCATATGGCCGTTGCAAAATTGCGTCACTGTCCGGCGTGACCAGCCAAAAGCAAGGCGTTGAACGGGGAAGTTGATACCCGGCGGAGCCCCTCCGGACTGGATCCAGAAGGGCCCGCAAGGCTTAGCGCGCGGGCAGGAACCCGCCGATTCCCGCAATTGCGAGGCGCCCGGCCGGTACTGCCGTCTCGGCAAAGGTCAGGCGCAGGTATCGTGCGGTGCGTGCCTGAGCGAAGGCGACGCGCTGTGTGGAGAGCGCATAGGCGATGTTCGAGAACTCGCCCGACGCAGCCGGTTCCCAATTGGTACCATCGACACTGGTCTCGGCGATATAACCGCGGGGCGGGGCGGCACCGGTCATCACCTGACGGGACGGGGTAAGGCTGAAGCCCGCAAGCTCGGTCGGTACGCCGAGATCGACGGTGACCTTGGCCGGCGCGCCTGGCTTCGGGCTGGGCTGAACCCAGATCGTGCTGGCCTCATTGTCGAGCAGCTTCTCGGCGCCCGGCGCGCTGGCATCGACGACGCGCCACTTGGTCACGTCCAGCACGGTCGGATCGGTCGAGACGATCGCCGGCACCGGCACGGGCGCAACCGAGGCGAACAGCGAGAACTCGCTGATCGCCGGGCAGGCGGGCGCCTCGAGGATGCGCAGGCGCACGCGGCGCGGCGCGATCGCGACGGGGAGGCGGATCACGCGCTGGGCCGAGATGCACTCATGCTCGACCAGCGTTTGCCAGCTGCCGTTGATCTCGGCATCGATTGCGAAGCGCGTCACCCGGACGCCAAGCGGCAGATATTCGCGCAGGCGGATCACGTCGAAACGCGTGCCGGGCTTGAGGTCCAGCGTCAGGACGGGCTCGACCGCCTTTTCGGGGGTGGTCCAATAGGTCTCGCGATTGCCGTCAAGCACCCTGGACGGCGCGAAACCAGGGCGGCTCGCGCTCGCGTGCGCTACCGCACCCTTGGCAAGATCCTTGGCGAAGGTCGCGCGGATCGCATCGCCGAACGACTTGAGGATCTTGAAGTCCTGATCGGGAATACGGCCACGCCGATCGGGGGGGATGTTGAGGTTCAGATTGGTCCCGCGGCCGACGGACTCGTCATAAAGGCGGATCAGCCGCTCGGGGCTCTTGACCTTGGAGTCCTCGTCCGAATGGTAGAACCAGCCCGGGCGGATCGACACGTCGGTCTCCGCCGGCCACCAGATTGCGCCGCCGCGCACGCCGGCATTGCCGTTCTTCTGGTCATAGGGTTCGTCCGGCATGGTCGGCCAGCAGGGATCGCCGGCGACGCCGTCCTCATTGCCGACCCAGCGGATATCGGCGCCGAGCGGATCGAAGGTGCAGGCGTTCGGCTGCAGCTTGTGGACCAAGGCGACGATCGAGGGCCAGTCATAGTAGCGCGGCGCATCGATCTTCCGCGCCTCGCGCGCACCGCCATAATAGCCGTCGCCGCCATTGGCGCCGTCGAACCAGACTTCGAACAGGTCGCCATAGCGGGTGCACAGCTCGGTCAGCTGGGCGCGGTAATAGGTGACATAGGCCGGGCGGCCATATTCGGCATGGTTGCGGTCCCAGGGCGACAGATACAGGCCGAAGGGCAGCTTGGCGCGCTTGCAGGCGTCGGCCATCTCGCGGACGATATCGCCCTTGCCGTCCTTGTAAGGGCTGTTGCGGATGCAATGCTCGGTGAGCAAGGTCGGCCACAGGCAGAAGCCGTCATGATGCTTGGCGGTGAGGATCAGCCCCTCGAGCCCGCCGGCCTTGACCGCGGCGACGATCTGATCGGCATCGAAGTCGCTGGGGTTGAACAGCTTCGGGCTCTCGTCGCCGAAACCCCATTCCTTGTCGGTGAAGGTGTTGATCGAGAAATGGACGAAGGCATATTGCTCGCGTCCATGCCAGCGCCACTGGCGCGGGCTCGGCGTGGCGCCGAAAGGCTTCGGCGTATTGGCGGGCGCTGCGCCGGCCTGCGCGGGAACGGCAGGCAGGGCACCGGCGGCGAGGCCGGTGGCGATCAGGGTGCGCCGGGACAGTTCGGTCATGGGTTTCTCCGGGATCAGGCGGGGCTGCGGCCGAAGGACGGCGGCCGGTCAGCGAGCGCGCGGCCAAAGGCGCGGTTCGGGGTGGCGGACATGGTGAAACGCAGCGTGCCGCCGGCAGCGAGGTCACGATGCGAGATCCAGCTCTTCGTCCAGGGGCGACCGTTCCAGGTCACTGCGGCGACATAGGGGGTGTCGGCGCGGTTGCCCGGCGCCTCGACCACCAGCTTGCGGCCCTTGCCGAGCTGCATCTCGGCGCGCTCGAACAGCGGCGAACCGAAGACATAGACGGCCTCGACCGGATCGACCGGATAGAAGCCGAGCGACGACAGCACGAACCACGCGCTCATCTGGCCGCAATCATCATTGCCGATGATGCCGTCGGGATCGTTCTTGTACATCTCGACACAGAGGCGACGGATCATCACCTGCGTCTTCCACGGTGCGCCGACATAGCTGTAGAGATAGGCCGCGTGCTGGTCCGGCTCATTGCCATGGGCGTACTGCCCGACCAGCCCCGAAATGTCCGGCGGCGCATTGTCGGGCAAGGTCGAGGGCGCAGTGAACAGCGCGTCGAGCTTTGCCTCATACGCCGCATCGCCGCCCATGTGCGCGATCATGCCATAGATGTCATGCTGGTTGAGGAAGGTCGCCTGCCAGCCATTCGCCTCGGTATAGTCGCGCCACCACGGCTTGGGCATGTGGCCGAGCTGGACGGGATCATAGTCCTTCCACCACTGGCCATTCTCGAAGCGGGGGCGGGCGAAGCCGATCTTGCCGTCGATGACATTGCGCCAGTTACCCGAGCGCTTGTGCAGCCGCTCGGCATCCTCGGCCGCGCCGGCCACGCGGGCGAGGTGCGATGAGGCCCAGTCGTCATAGGCATATTCCTGCGTCCGGCTGACGCTTTCGAAGACCTTGTCTGCCGGCACATAGCCAAGCCGGTCATAATAGTCGCGGCCAAGGCTGTTGTCCTTGTCCGGCGCCGAGAAATCGAAGCTGCGCTTGCGGATCGCCGGCCAGGCGGCGGCATAGTCAGCGGGGATGCCCTTGGCATGCGCCTCGGCGAGCGGGACGACGCCGTGCCAGCCGATCATCGTGCCGGTTTCCTTGCCTTGCAGCGGCCAGACCAGCGGGCCGAAGCGCGACTGGGCCGTCTGGCGGATCATGTCGTCGATCAGCAGCTTGGTCTGCTCGGGCGCGACCAAAGTGAGCAGCGGGTGCAGCGCGCGATAGGTGTCCCACAGCGAATAGGTGCTGAACGCCGCGCCGCCCTTGGGCACGGTCTGCGTCTTGCCGTCCATGCCGGGATAGCGGCCATCGACATCCGATACGAGCGTCGGGGCGAGCTGAGCGTGGTAAAGCGCGGAGGACAGGATCGTGCGCTGGTCAGGCGTGCCGCCCTCGACCTTCACGCTGTCGAGCGACTTGCTCCACAGGGCTGCGGCATTGCGGCGGACCCGATCGAAGTCCCAATGCTTTGCCTCGGCGGCGAGGTTGGCGCGGGCGCCTTCGGCATCGACGGCCGAGATGCCGCAGCGGATGATCAGAGGCGCACTGCCGGCGTCGTCATAATGGAGCACGGCCTTGAGCCGCTTGCCCGCCACCCTGGTCGCGCCTGCCGGCTGCGCGACATCGCCGTCGCCGATGAAGGTGATGCGATCGGGCTTCCGCGACAGCTGCATCGCGAAGAAGATCCGCCGGCCCTTGGCCCAGCGGAACACGCGGCGCGTGCCGCTGAGCGTGCCGTTCGCGGCAAGCTCCAGCAGGGCCTCGTCCACCAGCGGCGGCGAGTCCGATTTGTCGAGGATCAGGTGCGACAGGTCGATCAGCACATGGCCCTTGCCCGCCGGGAAGCGATAGCGGTGCCAGCCGGTGCGCTCGGTAACGGTCAGTTCGGCCTGGACGCCGGTTTCCAGTGCGACCCGGTAATAGCCCGGCTCGGCATGCTCGCCGGAGAAGCGCTGGCGATAGCCTGCATCCGGGTTCTCCGGCGTGCCGGGCACCAGAAGCACCGGGCCTGCCGACGGCACCACCAGCACATCGAGCATGTCGCCGATGCCGGTGCCCGAGAGATGGGTGTGCGAGAAGCCGAGGATCGAAGTGTCGGTCTTGTAATAGCCCGAACAGGTTTCCCAGCGCTCGACGCCGGTATCCGGGCTCAGCTGGACCATGCCGAAGGGCAGGGTGGCGCCGGGATAGGTATGGCCGGTGCCGCCGGTGCCGATGAACAGGTTCGGCCTGGTTCCGGCAACGGGAGTCCGGGCATGGGCGGGAAGCGCGGCGGCGGCGGCGGCGGCGGCAAGGCCGAGGCCGGTCGAAGCGAGGAGTTGGCGGCGAGTAGGGGTCACAGCGTTTCTGCCAGCAATTGGGGACGGGTATCGGCGAGGTGGACGATGAGTTCGCCGAACAGGCCATTGGCCCAGGCGAACCACTCGCGGGTGAACTTCGAGGGATCGTCCTGGTCGACCGCTTCATGGATGAAGCCGGTGCCGCCATCGCTGTCGCGGATCATGCGCAGGCACTGGCGGATCGTCGCGTCATCCGACGAGGTGAGCGCGCGCATCACCAGCGACATCGGCCAGACCTGGCCGAGCCCGACATGCGGCCCGCCAATGCCCTCAACGACCTTGCCGCGCGACCAATAGGGGTTGTTATCGCTCCACGCCGCCGCAGCGGTGCGCTGGAACAGCGGATCATCCGCCTTCAGGCAGCCGAGATAGGCGAGCGCCGAGAGCGACGGGACATTGGCGTCGTCCATGAAGACAGCATTGCCGAAACCATCGACTTCGAACGGGATCACTTCGCTGCCATCGGGCAGGCGCATTCGCGCATATTTGCGCAGCGCCGCATCGACTTCATCCGCCAGCTCGACGGCGTCATTGGCCAGCGCCGTGTCGCCGCGTGCGGCATTGGCGACCACCGCGAGCTCGCGCAGCGCCGTCACTGCGAAATAGTTGGACGGGATCAGGAAGGGATAGATGCAGGCATCGTCCGAGGGACGGAAGCCACAATGGATCAGCCCGACCGACCGGGAAGGCGCGCCATAGCCTTCGAGCATCAATGTCTCGGTAGGGATGTTGCTCTTGCGGCGGAAGCGATAGGGGCCCTTGTCGGTCTTGCGCTGCTGCTCGCGGAAGGTCGCGATGCTCAGCCGCGCGGCTTCTGCCCAGCGCGCATCGAAGGGCGTCTTGTCGCCGGTCGCCTGCCAATAGCCGTGCGCGAGGCGCATCGGGTAGCAGAGCGAGTCGATCTCCCATTTGCGCTCGGCGACGCCGGGCAGCATCTTCGTCTGGTCCTCAAGCGCCCAGCTGAGATCGGTCTTGGCGGTGGGATCCTCCATGAATGCATTGGCATAGGGATCGAGCAGGATCGAGCGCGACTGGCGGGCGATCAGCCCGTGATAAAGCCGGCGCAGATCGGCATCCTGGCCAGCGAGATGCAGGTACGGTTTCACCTGCGCCGAGCTGTCCCGCAGCCACAGCGCATTGATGTCGCCGGTCCGCACGAACGCATCGGGCGCGCCGTCGATCGTGCGCATTGCTACGGTGGTGTCGAGCGTGTTCGGATAGCAATTGCCGAACATCCAGCGCAGCTTGGTGTCGCCGATCTTCTTCGAGACGCGGACGATCTCGCGCTCGACCGACTTGCTGACGAACTTGCGGTCGGCAGGGGCGGGGCGGTGGCTGGTGAAGCCGGTCGCCTTCTGGGCGAGGGCCGGTGTGGCGGTGAGGGCGAGCCCGGCGCCGATCATGGTGCGACGGTCCATCTTCACTTGGGCAGCTCCTGTGCTTCGCCGGTCAGGGTAAAGTCGGTCCACTGCCCCGGCGCAGTGCCCGGCTGGCCACCGCCGATCCACAGGCGATAGGCGCCCGGAACCACCTGGCGGGTGCCGTCGCGCGATACAGAGCTGATGCTGCGTGAATCGAGGCTGAAGCGCAGCGTGCCCGCCTTGCCCGGCTTGAGCGACACGCGTTGGAAGCCGACCAGCTCGCGCTGGAGCACGGGGGTGGTCATGCCGTTGCCGCGCGCCTTGCTGGCCGGCGGCACCAGATAGGCCTGGACCACTTCCTCGCCCGGCCGCGCGCCACTGTTGCGCACGCGCACGGTGACTTCGACCGGGGCGCTGGTGCTGCCCGCCTTGGCGGCAAGCTGGTCATAGGCGAAGCTGGTATAGCTCAGGCCGTGGCCGAAGCCCCAGAGCGGCGTACCGGTGAAGAAGCGATAGGTGCGCTCCTTCATGCCATAGTCGATGAACGCAGGCAGATCGGATGCCGACTTGTAGAAGGTCACCGGCAGGCGGCCCGACGGGTTGTTGAGCCCGGCCAGCGTCTCGGCGATCGCGGTGCCACCGCTCTCGCCCGGATACCAGGCGGCGAGGATCGCATCGCCCATTGCCGGATCGACCGAGACCGCGCTGCCGCTGGTTACCACCACCACCACCGGCTTGCCGGTGTCGCGCAGCGCCTGGAGCAGCCGCTGCTGAGCGAAGGGCAGGGTGATCTCGGTACGGTCACCGCCGACGAAACCGGGGACGGTCACCTGCAGCGCTTCGCCTTCGAGATCGGGCGAGAGGCCGACCACCGCGACGACCACGTCGCTGTCCTTGGCGGCATTCACCGCCTGGGCAAGCAGCGGCTCGGCGGGTGGGAGCCACATCAGGCGCAGGCCCTCATCCTCGCCGGCATGGTCAATCTCCATGCGGAAGGCATGGCGCTTGCCGTCGCTGGAGAAGGGCAGCTCTACCCGGCCCTTGCCGAGCAGCCCCTCGTGCAACGGCTTGCCGTCGACCCAAAGCCGCACGCTGTCATGCGTCTTGCAGTCCTTCCAGCAGGCGGGGATGTCGATCGCCAGCGTATAGCGGCCCGGGCCCGGCGGCACGATCTCGCCCGACCAGCGGACGGCGAAGCCCTTGGGATCGAGCTGCGGCAGCGGTGCCACGCGGGTATAGTTGAAGTCGATCCGGCGATCCTGGCGCGTGACGACGGGTGTGCCGGTCACGGTCGGGCTGGCGAAATACTCGGCCTTGAGCCCTGGCTTGCCATCGGCCTCGAACGCGGTTTCCGGCATTACCACCGGCGCGCCATCGGCGAGCACCGAGCCTTGTGCATAGACGACATTGGCCGCGCCGAACTGGCGGCGGATGCCGTCGAGCGGGGTGACCGGGTTCTGCGCGGTGCCGTGATAATTGCCCTCGAGCACGCCGAGATCATCGGCATCGGCGCCGATCACCGCGATGCGGCTGCCGGGCTTGAGCGGCAGGCGGTCGGCATCGTTCTTGAGCAGCACGATCGCCTTGCGGGCGGCATCGAGGGCCAGCGCGCGGTGGGCCGGCGTGCCGACTTCGCTCGGCTTGATCCGGCTCCACGGGCTGGTCGCGCCGAAGATCGTACCGAGTGCTTGACGGGCCGACAGCGAACGGGTGAGCGCCGTGTCGATTTCGGCCTCGGTCACCAGGCCACGCTTCACGGCCTGGGGCAGCGCAGCATAGGTGGTGCCGCAATTGAAGTCGTTGCCGCCCTTGATCGCGGCCGCCGAAGCAGCGGCGGCATCGAGCTTGTAATGGTGGAACATGTGGATGTTGGCGACGGCATCGCAGTCCGAAACGGTGAAGCCGTTAAAGCCCCAGTCAGTGCGCAGCCGCGTGTTCATCAAGTTGGACAGCGCGCAGGCCGGGGTGCCGAGGATCGAGTTGTACGCGCACATCAGCGAGCGCGCCTTGCCCTCGGTAACCGCGAGGCGGAAGGCGGGGAGATAGGTCGATTCCAGGTCCTGTGGGCTCGGATCGACGTCGAACCCGTCGCGCCCGGCCTCGGGGCCACTATGCACCGCGAAATGCTTCGGGGTAGCGATCACCTTCGGATATTTGGGGTCCGGACCCTGCAGTCCCTGGATGAAGGCGACGCCGAGATGGCCGGTGAGGTACGGGTCCTCACCATAGGTTTCCTGGCCGCGGCCCCAGCGCGGATCGCGGAAGATGTTGATGTTAGGCGACCAGATCGTCAGCCCCTCATAGATGCGCCGGTTGGCGCCCAGCGGCTTGGCGTTGAACTTGGCGCGCGCCTCGGTCGCGACGACATCGCCGACCTTGTGCATCAGATCGACGTCCCAGGTCGCGGCAAGGCCGATCGCCTGGGGGAAGACCGTGGCATAGCCGTTGCGGGCGAGGCCATGCAGGCCCTCGTTCCACCAGTCATAGGCGGGCAGATCCGCCTCGGCATTGGCCGGCGCGGTGCTCTGGAGCTGGGCTGCCTTCTCCTCGATCGTCATCGTCGCGATGGCGCGGGCGAGCGCATCGGCGTCGGGATCGGGCTCGGCAGCGGCAAGAAGCAGAAACGGAATCATTTACTTGGTCCCCAGGGTACGCAGGGTCAGGGCGCTTTGCAGCGCTTCGGCAGTGGCTTCCGAGCGCACCTCGATCGTGACGCTCTCGCCGGGCAGCAGGTCGAAACCGTCATCGCTCGGATGCGCGGCGATGGTGCCGAAATCGAGCATGACGGCGCGGGCCAGCGCGCCGGCGGTGATCGTTACCCGCTTGCCGTCCCAGCGGGCGCTGAGACCGGGAGCGGGATAGGCCATGTCCTTGGGCAGCGCGCGCTCAAGGATGGTGCGTGACACGGTGCGACCGTCGATCAGCAACTCGGCCACGGCATAGCTCGCTTCGGGCGCAGCGCCGGCGAACAGGTCCGCATCGGCGATGCTGGCGGCTTCCTGCGCGCCGAGCGGGGTGAGCGAAACCTTGGCGTCACGCTCGCCCAGCGGCTTGCCGGCCATGTCGAAGGCGCGGATCCGCCATTCGGCAGCGATAGGCGCGGTCGCATCCGAAACCAGCGCGACACGGGTCGCGCCGTCCTTGTGCTCGGTCACGATCGCCTGCGGCGCGAAGAAGCGCTTTGCGGCATACTGCAGCAGCTTCCACTGGCCATCATAGCTGATGCTCGCCCAGGAAATGGCGGGCCAGGTATCGTTGAGCTGCCAGTAGAGCGAGCCGAGTGTCACCGGACGGCAGGCGCGGTGATGGCGTGCCGCCATGTCGATCGCCTGCATCTGGTTGACCTGAGTCAGGTACACCGTGTCGGCAAAGTCCTTTGCCGGGCGCAGCCGCTGGTCGAGATAGAACTGGAGCCGGGCGTTGCCTTCGCCCGAGAGGAAGCGCTGGTGCGCCTTGAGCACCGGGCTTTCCAGCGTGAACGGTCCGTCGCCCGCGAAGTCGCGGATCGTTGACAGGCCCGGCATGCTCTGGAAGCCATATTCCGACATGAAGCGCGGGCAGCTGTCGAGATAGCGTTCGACCGGCTTGGAGCCCGACCAGACGTCCCAGAAATGGCGATCGCCATCCTTGTCGGTATCGGTCGGCGCCTCATAGTCGGTGGCCGGCGAGTTGTTCCAATAGGGCGTGCCGGGCGCGCGCGTGATCACCGCGTCGCGCAGCACACGATCGAACAGCACGGCCATGCCGACGCCGATCCGCTCCTGCTCGTCGGCGCCGACGCGCTTCTTGAACGCCTTGCGATCGGACCAGTTCTCCCAGCCCGCCAGGATCTCGTTGCCGCCCGACCAGGCGATCACCGAGGGGTGCGGTTGGAGCCGCTCGACCTGCTCCTCGGCTTCGACGCGGACATTGTCACGGAACTCGGCATCGGGCGGAGTGATCGAACCGCCGAACATGAAGTCCTGCCAGATCATCAGGCCGAGCTCGTCGGCGATCTCGTAGAATGCGTCGTCGAGATAATAGCCGCCGCCCCAGACGCGGATCATGTTCATGTTGGACTCGCGGGCGCTCTGCAGCACCTGCTGCATTTGGGAGCGGGGCACGCGGCTGGGGAAATTGTCGAACGGGATCAGGTTCGCGCCCTTGGCGAAGATCGGAATGCCGTTGACCTTGAAGCCGAAGCTGCCGTCCTTGCGGATCAGTTCGACGGTGCGCAGCCCGGTCTTGTGGCTGACGCTGTCCGCCTTGCCGTCACGATCGGAGAGTTGGCCCGACACGTCGTACATCGTCTGCGCGCCATAGCCGACCGGCCACCAGCGGCGCGGCGAGGCGATGGTGAGCGGCACACTGACTTCGTTGACGCCGGGCGCCACGGTGACGCTGCGCGATACCGTCTGCTTCTTGCCATCGGGGCCGGTGAGGGTGGTACGCAAGGTCAGTTTGGTGCTGGCGCCGGCGACGATCCGGTAGCGGGCGACCAGCCGCGCCTCGGCATCGTTCAGCGCTTCCTGATCGACGCGCATATTGTCGATCCGGGCATTGTCCCATGTCTCGATCCGCGCCGGGCGCCAGATGCCGATATTGACCAGGCGGGGACCCCAATCCCAGCTGTAATGATATTTGGGCTTGCGGATGTACGGCGATGTCTGCTTGCCCTTGGGCTCGTCGCCGAACTCGGAATCATATTCGCCGGGCAGCGTATTGGCCTGGGCGAGCACCATCGGCTGGAGCGTGCGGATCGGCGAGGCGATCGCGATCACCAGCTCGTTGCGGCCGAGCTTGAGTGCCGACTTGGCGTCGATCCGCCAGCGGCGATGCGCATTGGCGGTGGTGAGCAGCTTCTGGCCGTTGAGCGACACGGTGGCGAAGGTATCGAGCCCGTCGAACACCAGATCGATATGATCGCGCTTGAGCATTTCCGGGGTGACTTCGATCACCTTGCGGAACTGCCAGTTGGTGAGGCCCGCCCATTGGATCGGCGCCTGATTGATGCCCTTGAACGGATCGGGCGCGCGGCCCGAGGCGATCAGATCCTGCTGGACGCTCCCGGGCACCTTTGCGGCAAACCAGCTCGCTTCCTTGGGGTGGGTCTTTGCCGCCTCGGCGTCGGCGGGATCGATGCGGACTTCCCAGGCGCCGTCGAGCGATACGGTGTCGCGCGGGCCGGCCCAGGCAGCGGTGCTGGCGAGGAGCAGCGGCAGGAGCAATGCGCGCTTCACTGGGCGGCTCCCTCGGTCAGCACGACCTTCTCGACGGTGTAGAAGGGGGCGGATGCCGGTGAAGTGAACTGGAAGCAAAGGTCGTCCTCTCCCTGCATCTGGGGAATCTTTCCCGAGAAGCTGAACTGGTTGGGTGCCTTTTCGGGATCGGGCAGCGCGAAGCTGCCGATCACGATCGGCTTGATGCTCTTGTCGGCGGCGGCAGCGGTGCAACGCGCGGTAATCACCAGCTCGCCATGCATCGTCGCGGGATAGGGATCGCGGCGCCGGCCGGTGTCGTGCGCCAGCCCCCAATGCCGCGCCAGCCGCGCGACGCTGACGGTGAAGCCCCGCGCGATGTCGAGCGGCGCGGCCGGATAGGCGGTGCAGGTGTTGAACAGGTCGACATTGTAGACCGGCGTGTTGGCGGTCGAATCTGCCGTGAGCGGGATGCGCAGATAGAGCGAGCCGCCCGGACATGCCGCCATTTCGGAAGTGGTGCGCGTCAGCAGCGCGGCGCGGCTGGTGTCGAACGCGCGAGGCGCGGCCGTCGCATTGCCACCCTTGTCGAACGCGGCTGCGCGGATCGTGACGCCCGGCTTGACTGCCAGAGGCGTTTTATAGGCGGGCGACTTGGCGGTCGGCTCGCGGCCGTCGAGCGTATAGCGGATCGTGCCATAGGGCGCCTGCGTCGCCAGTGCGACGGTCGCCTTGTTCGCACGAAGCGCATCGCCGCGGCTTCCCTGTAGCTGGTAACCGACCGCGAAAGCGCCATCGGCTACTTCCATGCCCGAGCGGCGCCAGCGTGCGATCTGCGGCTGGACGCGATCGAGGAAGCTGGTGAAGTCACGCCGATCCTTCGCGGACCAGGTCATCTCCGCGATCGCGGCGGCGCGCGGGAAATAGGCATGCTGCACCTGTTGCGGCGTGATCATATACTCGCTCCAGGCATTGCCCTGGGCGCCGAGCACATGCTTGGCCTTTTCGGCATCGATCCCGGCCGGAACCGGCTCATATTTGTAGATCTTCTCGAGTGACTGCACCGCGAGGCGGCCGTTCAGTTCGTCGGGAAGGTTGCTCTGCAGCTGGTCGAGATAGAGCAGGGGAGCGGGGCTCAGTACCACGTCATGCCCCTGATTTGCGGCTTCCACCGCGCCCTTCTCGCCGCGCCACGACATCACCGAAGCGGAGGCTGGCAGGCCACCTTCGAGGATCTCGTCCCAACCGATCAGGCGGCGGCCCTTGCTGGCCAGGTAAGTGCCGAACTGCTCAATCATCCAGCTTTGCAGCTGATTCTCGTTCTGCAGGCCAAGTGCCTTGATCTGCGCCTGCACCTTGGCAGAACGCTCCCACTGATCCTTGATCGCTTCGTCGCCACCCAGATGGATATAGGTGCTCGGGAAAACCTCGATCAGCTCATCGATCACGTTCTTGATGAACGCGATGCCCTCGGGCGCCGGGTTGAACAGATAGGGCATCACGCCCCAGTCATGGCCGACACCGGGCGCATCGGCGAAGACGCTGAACTCGGGATAGGCTGCGGCTAGCGCCTGGGCGTGGCCGGGCAGGTCGATCTCGGGAACGATCGTCACGCCGCGCTCGGCGGCATAGGCGACCAGCGCCTTGAGTTGCTCCTGGGTATAGAAGCCGCCATGCTTCGGGCCGACGGGGCCGCCGCTTGACGGCGGGGTGCGCCAGGCACCCACTTCGGTAAGCTTCGGATAGCGCTTCACCTCGAAGCGCCAGCCCTGGTCGTCGGTTAGGTGCAGGTGCAGCGTGTTGAGCTTCACCGACGCCATCTGGTCAATGACCTTCTGCACTTCCTCGATCGGCTGGAAGTGGCGCGCCACGTCCATCAGCAGGCCGCGCCAGGCAAAGCGGGGCGCGTCTTCGATGGTCGCGCTGCGCACGAGGACGGGCTTGCCGAAAGCGCGGTCGGGGCTGAGCAGCTGCGAAAGCGTCATCGCGCCGTAAAGCAGCCCGCGATCGCCCGAAGCGGCGATGCGGATGCCCTTGGCATCCACGGTAAGGCGATAAGCTTCATCGCCGTTGATCGCGGGATCGCGGACCAGCTGGATCGCGCTCGCCTTTGCTTCGGGCGCCAGTGTGATTCCGCGCTCGGTCTTTACATGGGCGGCGAGCAGGCGTGCAGCTGCCGCGGCGCCGGTATCGCCTTCGGCAAAGCCGATGGCCGCGCCGTCGCGCACGGTAAAGCCACCCGTGCCAGGCGTGACCGCCGCGGGAAATGGCGTGATCGGCAGGTCCTGCGCGATCGCGGCAGGGCTTGCCAAAAGGGCTGCCCAGGCCAGATGCCGCATCCGCCGAACCCCAAGCTTGCTCATGCCGTCCTCCCGTTCTGTTATCGGCCTAAGCCTGGGGAGCGGTGTAACCAATATAAGTCCTGTGGCACAATAGGGTCGTGCTGGTTGTGCCTCCCGCAAGGGCATTGCGCCTGCGGGCCGGATGTCGAAACATTGCTATTGTAGCGAGTACCAATATAAATCCACAGCAAGACGTTGCTCAGGCTGCATTGGTACGATAGCTTTGCCCCTAACGGAGTGCGCGGGGGCAGCGCCGGGGAGGATTGATGGGATTTTCTGACCAGTTAGGACGTTTTCGCGAGGACAACCCGTCCCCGCTTTACCTCCAGCTGCAGCAGCTCATTCGCGATGGCATCGGATCGAACGTGCTCAGCCAGGGCGATGCGATCCCGCCGGAGCGCGATCTCGCGACGGAATATGACGTGTCGCGCATCACCGTACGCAAGGCGATCGGCGGGCTGGTCGAGGAAGGGTTGCTTACGCGTCGCCGCGGTGCCGGCACCTTCGTTGCCGGTCGCGTCGAGAAGAGCTTCTCCAAGCTTTCGTCCTTCACCGAAGACATGGCCGCGCGTGGTCGCAAGGCCAGCAGCAGCTGGGTTTCGCGCGCGCCGGGTCAGGTAAATCCGGAAGAGGCAATGATGCTGGGGTTGTCGCCGGGCGCGCCGGTGCTGCGTTTCGCGCGCATCCGCTATGCCGATGACGAGCCAATGGCGCTCGAATTCTCGACGATCGCCGGCTATTGCCTGCCTTCCGTCGATGCGGTCGAGGACTCGCTCTATGGCGCGCTCGAAAAGGTCGGGCATCGCCCGGTGCGCGCGCTTCAGCGGCTGCGCGCGGTGCCTTTCGGGGCTGAGCACGCCAAGATGCTGGGCGTCGATGCTGGCCATGCTGGCCTGCTGATCGAGCGCCGCGCGTTCCTGCGCGACGGTCGCCCGGCCGAAGTCACGCGCTCTTACTATCGCGGCGACGCCTATGATTTCGTGGCCGAGCTGAGCGACATCTAACTTTCTTTTCCCTGCCATTCGGGCCGCGCAGTGTCGCGGCCCCAGTCGGAGTATCGCCATGGATCGTCGTCAACTCCTGCAAGGGAGCGTCGGCGTCGGCGCTTTGCTCGCGGTTCCCATGGCGGAGGCCGGAGCGGCGTCGGTTGCAGCTGCAACCGGCGAGGGCGGCGGCTTCCCGATGCCGCAACCGCTGAACAGCGTGGCACCGCGCCTGCCCGAGAGCGACCCTTCGCGGACGTTGCTCGAACTCGGCTGGCGTTTCCATGAGGGCGACATCCCCACGCCCGAGCCGCAGGGGCATCACGAGACCTATCTCAGCGTCAAGGCGGGCAACGCGCTTGGTGCGGCGGCGACCGGCTATGACGATAGCGACTGGCCCGAGGTGCGCTTGCCGCATGACTGGGCGGCGGCCCAGCCTTTCGTCGAGACTGCCAATGTCTCGCAGGGCTATCGTCCGCGCGGGATCGGCTGGTATCGCCGCACGCTGCGCCTCGATCCGGCGGACCAGGGCAAGACGCTCGAGCTTCATTTCGATGGCATCGCCAGCAATGCGACGATCTGGATCAACGGCAGCACCGTCGCGCATAACTGGTCGAGCTATAACAGCGTCTATGTCGATCTGACGCCCTTTGCGCGTTTCGGCGAAGAGACCAATGTCATCGCGATCCGCGTCGATGCCAATGCCAAGGAAGGCTGGTGGTACGAGGGCGCGGGGCTGTATCGTCATGCCTGGCTGGTGCGTCGCCCGTCGGTCGCGATCGTCAGCGACGGTGTGCACTGCGATCCGCGCCTCTCACACGGCAAATGGCATGTGCCGACCACCGTAACCTTCGCCAATGTTGCGCGCAGCGAAGCGACGGTGATTGTGCAGGCGACGCTGCTCGATCCGCAGGGGCGTGAAGTCGATGGCAGCGAGACGTCGGTCACGGTGCCGGTGCTCGGCAATGCCGATGCGGTGATGGATGTGATGGCCGGCACGCCGCAGCTTTGGTCGGTCGAGAGCCCGACGCTCTACACGATGCGCATCCGCACCCTGCAGAACGGCATGGTGATCGAGGAGCGGCGCGTCGCGGTCGGTTTCCGCACGATCCGCTTCGATGCGGACCAGGGGCTGTTCGTCAACGACAAGCACGTCAAGCTGAAGGGCGTGTGCCTGCACCAGGACCATGCCGGGGTCGGCGTGGCGGTGCCGGATTCGCTGCACCGCTGGCGGCTCGAACGGCTCAAGGACATGGGCTGCAATGCGATCCGCATGTCGCACAATGCGCCGACCGCCGAGCTGCTCGACTGGTGCGACCGGATGGGCTTCCTCGTCATGGACGAGAACCGCCTGTTCAACCCCGCGCCCGATTATCTGGCCCAGCTCGAATGGCTGGTCCGGCGCGACCGCAATCACCCGAGCGTGATCCTCTGGTCGGTGTTCAACGAGGAACCGATGCAGGGCACCGGTGCCGGCGTCGAAATGATCCGGCGGATGATCGCGGCGGTGAAGAAGCTCGATAACAGCCGCCCGGTTACCGGGGCGATGAACGGCTCGTTCTACAACGAGGTCAGCGTCGCTGGTGAGTTCGATGTGATGGGATTCAATTACTATCAGGCCGATTACGACAAATACCATAAACTGCACCCGAACCAGCCGATTACCAGCTCGGAAGACACCAGCGCCTATGAAACGCGCGGGGCCTTTGCCAGCGATCCGGCGAAGCACGTCATCACCTCCTATGACACCGAGGCAACGAGCTGGGGGGCGACGCACCGCGACACCTGGAAGAACATCGCCGAGCGCCCCTACGTTGCGGGCGGATTCGTGTGGACCGGGTTCGACTATCATGGCGAGCCGACTCCCTATGCCTGGCCGACCATCGCCAGCTTCTTCGGCATCCTCGACCTGTGCGGCTTCCCCAAGACCGCATTCGACATCCACCGCGCGCACTGGATCGACGACAAGGATGTCGTGGCGATCGCGCCGCACTGGACCTGGCCGGGCAAGGAAGGCGAGGCGATCAAGATATTCGTCAGCTGCAATGCCGAGACGGTGGCGCTGCGGCTGAACGGGCGGGAGCTTGGCGTCCAGAAGGTCGACCGGATCATGGGCAACGAGTGGAGCGTGCCCTATGCGCCCGGCCGGCTTGAGGCGATTGCCATGCGCGGTGGCAAGGTTGTCGCTCGCGCCGTGCAGGAGACCGCCGGCAAGGCCGTTGCCCTGCGGCTTACGCCTGCGCGCAGCCTGATGGCGGGCGATGACGAGGAATGCCAGGCGATCACGATCGACGCGGTGGATGCCAGGGGCAGGCACGTGCCGACCGTTAACCTGATGACGGAATTCTCGGTTGAAGGCGCGGTGATCATCGGCGTGGGGAATGGCGACCCCAACAGCCACGAGCCTGAGCAGGTCAAGCCGGGCGCGGGGTCGCGTTCGCTGTTCAATGGATTGGCGCAGATGCTGATCCGCGCGGGCACCGGGCGCGGGCGGATCACTATTCGTGCGCAGGCCGAGGGCCTTGCGCCGGCATTGCTGACGATCGGACGCACGGACGTTGCGCCGCGCCCGCAGGTGCCGGTCGTGCCGCAAGTGCAGGACCTGCGCGAGTGGCGGCGTTCGCCGTTGCTGGTGGAGAAGCCCGCATCGACTTTGGCGCCGGCGGACGGGGACAATAACAGCTGGGACTTTGTCCGCAGCGGCGTGCCGACGCCTGCCGAACAGGCGGGGTGGCGGGTCTATCGTACCCGCTTCACGCCGTGGAAGCGGGTTGCTGGTGAAGGCGGGACAATCACGTTCGAGAATTTGGGCGGCAAGGCCGAACTCTGGGTGGGTGACAAGCTGCTGGCGAGCAAGACCAATGCTGCACCAGGACCGCTGCGTGCGACGCTGCCGGCCGGGCAGGGGCCGCGGATCGTGGCGCTGCTGGTCGAAGGTGCCGCCAATGCGCCTTCGGGACTGCTGGGCGCGGTGACGATCACGCCGCGCTGAGGCTTCCGACAAAATGAAAGGGCGGCCGGCTTTTACGCCGGCCGCTCTCATTAGCTGCAGGACAGCGAAACCCTGGCCCCCGGCTTTCGCCGGGGTGCTGAGGGGCTTTACGCTGCCACCAGTGCCTTCGCGCCATCGGGTGCGAGGAGCAGGTGGACCACGCCTTCGGACGGATGCGCGACCGAGCGGACGCCGAGGGCGGCCAGCGCGGGCTCACGGGCCTTGGCGGTCTCGCACAGCTCGACGCGCAGGCGCGAGCCGAGCAGGCGGGCGCCGATCACATTTTCCGAGCCGCCCAGCGCCGCAAGGGCAACCGGGGTGAGCACGGTCTGCGTGGCTGCTTCAGCAACCGGCGCCGCGGTAGCGACAACCCCACCCATTGCCAGCGCATCGCGGATTTCGACCGCAACCGAGTCCGCGATCGGGCCGAGCACGACCTGCAGCGCATTGGCCGAGGGACGGATCACGCCACGCGCGCCGAGCGCCTTGAGCGCGGCTTCGTCGACCTGGCCCTGATCCTTGACCATCAGGCGCAGGCGGGTGGTGCAGGCATCGACGCTGGTGATGTTGGCACCGCCGCCCAGCGCGGCAGCGAAGTCCGCACCGCGCACGCCGGTGGTGGCGACAGCCGGCGTGCCCGCCACCGCAGCCTCGGGCTCGCGGCCCGGGGTCTGCAGGTTGAAGCGGCGGATCACGAAGCTGAAGATGCCGTAATAGAGCGCGAAATAGACGATGCCGACCGGGATCAGCAGCAGCGGGTTGGTCGCCTTGCCGAAGTTCAGCACATAATCGAACAGGCCCGCCGAGAAGCCGAAGCCAAGCTTCACATTGAGCATGTCCATCACCACCATCGCGATGCCGGTGAGCACCGCATGCACCGCGAACAGCGCGGGGGCGAGGAACATGAAGCTGAACTCGATCGGCTCGGTAACCCCGGTGAGCGCCGAGGTGAGCGCGAGGCTGAACAACATGCCGCCCACGGCCTTGCGCCGCTCCGGACGCGCCGCGCGGTACATGGCGAGGCAGGCAGCGGGCAGGCCGAACATCATCACCGGGAAGAAGCCGGCCATGAAGGCTCCGGCAGTGGGATCGCCGGCGAAGAAGCGGCGGAGATCGCCGTTCGCGCCGTGATAATCGCCCTGCACGAACCAGAACACGTTGTTGAAGATGTGGTGGAGGCCGGTGACCAGCAGCAGCCGGTTGATCAGGCCGAACAGGAACAGGCCGATCTCGCCCGCGCCGGAAATGCCATGGCCCAGCCCGTCAATGCCGGCGCTCAGCTGCGCGAAGCTGAGGCCGATCAGCCCGGCGATCAGCACGCCGGCAAAGCCGCTGATGATCGGCACGAAGCGGCGCCCGCCGAAGAAAGCGAGATATTCCGGTAGCTTGATCGTGGAGAAGCGGTTGTAGAAAATGCCGCCGATCAGGCCCGACAGGATGCCGATCGGCACGTCGAGACGCGTGATCGCCTTGGCCTTCCACGCCGCAGTGGTCAGCTCGAGCAACGGGCCGTCCATTCCCGCGATCACATCGGCAGGAACGGTGAGCAGCACCTTGGCGGCTTCGGTCGAGACCAGGAAGCAGGTGATGCCGGCCAGCGGCGCGGCGCCATTGCCGTCCTTGGCATATCCGGTGGCGACGCCGATCGCGAAGAGCAGGCCGAGATGCGAGAACAGCGCATCGCCGGCCGCGCTGATGAACGCGATGTTGAGCAGATCGGGCTGGCCGAGGCGAAGCAGCAGGCCGGCGACCGGCAGCACCGCGATCGGCAGCATCAGCGCGCGGCCAAGCGGCTGGAGGAGTTCGAGGATCGACTTCATGCGGTGAACTCCCGGGCAAGAGCGCGGACATCGGCAGCGGTCGCGCAGGCAAGCGCGGCTTCGGCATGGGCGCGGAGGGCTTCGCTGCGGAGGCCGGACACCAGCGCCTTGATCTCGGGGACGATGGCGGCGGTGGCCGACAATTCGGTCACGCCCAGGCCGATCAGGATCGGCACGGCGAGCGGATCGGAGGCGAGCCCGCCGCACACGCCGGTCCAGCGGCCCTTGCTCGCTGCGCCCTTGCAGGTGTCGGCGATCAGGCGGAGCACGGCGGGGTGCAGCCCGTCGATCGCGCTGGCCACGCTGGCATTGCCGCGATCCATCGCCAGGGCATATTGGGTGAGATCGTTGGTGCCGATCGAGAGGAAATCCGCCTCGGCGGCGAGCAAATCGGCAGTGACTGCCGCTGCCGGAGTCTCGACCATCACGCCCAGCTCGACCTTTTCGGTGATGCCGAGCTCGGCACGCAGCCGATCGAGGATTTCGCGGACGCGGCGCAGCTCATCGACCCCGGCAATCATCGGGATCATGATGCGGCACTGGCCGATCGGCTGAACGCGCAGGATCGCGCGGATCTGATCCTCGAGCAGCTGCGGATGGGCGAAGCCGACGCGGATGCCGCGCAGGCCGAGCGCCGGGTTCTCCTCCGCCGGGATCGGCAGATAGGGGGCGGGCTTGTCGCCACCGATATCGAGCAGGCGGATGATCAGCGGGCGGCCGGCCAGCGTATCGGCGATCGCCTGATAGTCGGCGGCCTGCTCGTCGACGCTCGGCGCGGTCTCGCGGTCGAGGAACAGGAATTCGGTGCGCAGCAGCCCCGAACCCTCGGCGCCATTGGCGATGGCGATCTCGGCATCGGCCTGCGAGCCGAGATTGGCGAACACTTCGATACGGGTGCCGTCGGCCATGTGGCAGGGCTGGGCAGCGGCGGCGAGCGCGACGGCGCGGCGGGCGGCCCGATCGGCGACTTCGCGGCGCGCTTCGTCCAGTGTCTCGACGCTCGGGCCGACCTGGAGCCGGGCGAGCCCGGCATCGAGGATCAGCGGCGTGTCCTCCGCGATCTGGCGCAGCACCGGGCCGAGCGAGACGAGCATCGGCAGGCCGATATTGGCGGCGAGGATCGCAGCATGCGAGGTTGGACCGCCGCGCTCGACGCACAGGCCGATCACCTGGCGCGGATCGATCGCAGTGACCTGCGACGGCAGCAGATCGTCGGCGATCAGGATGGTGTTCGGCGGGAAGGCGAGCGGTGCTTCCTCGGTACCGGCGAGGATCAGCAGCACGCGGCGCTCGAGATCGCGCAGATCGTCGGCACGCTCGGCGAGGCGGGCGTCGCCCGATGCGACGAGCGCTTCGGCCTGCGGCGCGATTGCGGCGCGCCAGGCGGTGCCGGCGCTGGCGCCAGCCTGGATCGCCTTTGCGGCGCTGGCGCGCAGATCGGCATCGCCGAGCATTGCACGGTGCGCTTCGATGATTGCGCGCTGCGGGCCCGCGGCATGGCCGATCTCGGCATCGAGGCGCGCGTTGAGCGTTGCGCGGGCAGTGTCGAGCCGGGCCTGTTCCTCGGCCGCGCCCTTGCTGGTCGCATCGACCTGGACTTCGGGCAGGCGGAAGCGGCGGGCCATGCCCACGGCGAGGCCGGGAGCGGCGGTGACGCCGGTGAGGATGCCGTCGGCGGGAAGCGTTGCCGGGGCCTGGACAGCGGGGGCAGCCGGCGCGGTGGCGACAGCGGCGGGGCCATGGCCCTTTTCGCCCATGCCGCTTTCGATCAGCGCGGCGAGCGCGTCGATCGTGGCGGCGGCATCGGGGCCGGTGGCGAGGATCTGGATTTCATCGCCATAGCCGATCGCCAGCGTGAGCAGGCCGACCGGGCTGCGCGCATTGGCGCTGCGCTGCTGCTTGGTGATGGTGACGTCCGCGGCATGCTCGCCGAGCAGATCGCGGATGCGCGCGGCAGGGCGGGCATGGATGCCATGGGCGAGCGGCACGGTGATCGTGCGCTCGATCGTCTCGCCGGTAACCGGGGCGGTTTCGGTATCGGTGGCGGTGGCCGTCCGGGGCTCAAGCGCGAAGATCGCGTCGCCGACCGCGACCGGGCCATCCTCGCGGCTGCGGACCAGCGCGAAGCCGGGGGTTTCGAGCAGCAATACCGGGGTGATCGTCGCCGGCGCGGCGCAGGCGATCGCGTCGAGATCGAAGCGGATCAGCGGATCGCCCTGCGCGACGCGGTCCCCGACGGCGACGCAGGGGGTGAAGCCTTCGCCCTTCAGCGCCACGGTATCGAGGCCGATATGCATCAGGATCTCGGCACCCTCGGCGGTGCGGATCGTCACGGCATGGCCGCTGGGCTGAAGCACAGTCACTTCGCCGCTGCACGGGGCGTGTAGGCAATCGCCGGTGGGATCGATCGCGATCCCGTCTCCCAGCATACGCTGGGCGAAGACGGGATCGGGGACTTCGCTCAGGCCGGACAACCATCCGGCGAGCGGGGACACGACGACGATGCGCCCCGCGGGAGTTTCGTCGAGCGGCGGCGGCGAGTGCGTGGGCAGGGCTTGTCTCCCGGAGATCAGGCGATGCGATTGCCAGCGATCCAGGTGCCGGCCGGCATCAGATCGCTGGTGAGCTGGACCCAATCGGCGACGAGGCCGGGGGCAAGTGCCCCGCGCTCGTTGCTCAGGCCCAGGAAAGCGGCAGGACTGGTCGCAGCCATCATCGCGGCATCGGCATGCGACAGGCCGATGCGGTTGACAGCATTGCGGAACGCGCCGGCCATGTCGAGCGAGGAACCGGCAAGCGTGCCGTCCTCACCGACGCAGCGCCCGCCTTCGACCAGGATGCGGCGGCCGTGCAGATCGAACTCGGTCACATCGGCGCCGACACAGGGCATCGCATCGGTGACGAGCAGGAAGCGATCGAGCGGGCGCGCGCGCATCGCGATGCGGACCGGCGCATCATGAACATGGAAGCCGTCGAGGATCAGGCCGCAATAGATGGACTGGTCTTCGATCGATGCGCCGACTACGCCGGGTGCGCGGTGGAGCAGCGGCGACATGGCATTGTAGAGGTGGGTCACCCCGGTCATGCCGGTGACGATCGCTGCCTTGGCGGTGTCGTAATCCGCGTCGCTATGGCCGATGCTGAGGATCACGCCGGCGGCACGCAGCCGGGCGATGTCCTCGAGCGTGACCATCTCGGGCGCGAGCGTAAGCATCACCTTGCCGCGGCGCGGGCTGGTGAGCAGCGCGAGGAAATCCTCGTCGAGCTGGCGGAACTTGTCGGCGTCGTGGATGCCCTTGCGGGTGACGCTGATGACCGGCCCTTCGATATGCACGCCGACGACGCCGGGCACGCCGGCCTCGATCGCGGCATCGGTGGCGTCGAGTGCCTTGGCGACGATCTCGGGCGTGTCGCTGATCAGCGTTGGCAGGAAGGCGGTGGTGCCATAGGGCGCGTGCGCCTTGCCGATCGCGGCGATGCCTTCGACATCAGGCGCATCGTTGAACAGCACGCCGCCGCCGCCATTGACCTGGGTATCGATGAAGCCGGGCACGATCCAGCCGCCATCAAGATTGATGGCGGTGTCTGCCGCGGCATCGGGCGTGATGCTGGCGATGCGGCCGTCGATAACCTCGATGGCTGCCTGTTCCAGTACGCCGCCGGGCGTGACGATATGCCCGTTGGTGAAGGCGAACACGGTCATCGCGTCTCAGTCACCTTCTTGAGGTAGAGCGGGCGATCGGGATCATGGCCGCGCGCCAGCGACAGCGCATTGGCCATCGGATAGAAGCTCTGGACCATCAGGATCGGTTCGATCGCGGGATGGCCGGGGATGCCGGGCAGGCTGCCGCTCGCCTTGGCATCGGCCAGGCAGATGCGCGCGCCGCGCTCGGCGAACTCGTTGACGGCGTCGCGGACGCTGTCCCCGGCGGTGTCGGAGGTGGCGAAGGCGAGGATCGGGAAGCCCTGGCCGACGATCGCCATCGGGCCGTGGCGGACCTCGGCGGCGCTGAACGCCTCGGCGTGGAGGCCGCAGGTTTCCTTGAACTTGAGCGCGGCTTCCTGAGCGATGCCGAAGCTGTAGCCGCGGCCGATCACGAAGAGGTTGGTCGCGTCGCGGAGCGCAGTGACCGCGTCGCTCCAGTCGAGATCGCGGGCGACCTCCAGCTCGGCGGGGAGGGTGTCGAGCGCGGCGGCAAGCGCTTCGTCCTGCGACCATGCGGCGACCAGCGCGACAAAGGCAGCGAGGGCGGTGATGTAGGACTTGGTCGCGGCGACCGAGCGCTCCGGGCCGGCCTTGAGGCCGATCAGCGTGTCGGCCATTTCGGCGAGCGGCGAGGTCTCGTCATTGACGAAGGCGACGACATAGGCGCCGGCGTCCTGGTGCGCGCGGACGGTGGCGAGCAGGTCCGGGCTGCGGCCGCTCTGCGAGATTGCGATGCACAAAGCCGAGCCGGGCGCGACAGGTGCGGCGAAGACCGAGGCCACGGAGGGCGCGGCGGAGGCGACGGGGATACCGATCAGCGTCTCGATCAGGTACTTGCCATAGCTGGCGGCATGGTCCGACGAGCCGCGGGCGCAAGTGACGATGCGGGCGGGCGGGTTGGTGCGGAGGCGCTCGGCGAGCGTGGCGAAGCTTGCCTTGTTGGCCTCGACCAGCCGGCGGACGGCGTCGGGCGCCTCGGCTGCTTCGGTTTGCATGAGCGTGGCGCTCGCCACCGCAAGATGTTCCTCAGCCGCCATGATACCCCTGCCTTACTGTCTAAGCGGGCAGTGATAAGTCATATATTGGTACTGTTCAAGGTTCTATAGTCGGCGATGATGCGACGCAGCGTAGCGACCTTGTCCGGATCGGTTCGCAGGCTGGGGCCGGTCTGGAAACCGAAGCGCTGCTCCGCCTCGCCGGGGGTGCTTCCTGCACTGCGGCACGAGGCGTGGATCTCGGGGACGCCGGTCGCCAGGATGGCACGAACATTGGTAGCGTCAATACCACTTCCGGCGAGGATGAGGATGCGGCCATCGGCCTGGCGGGCAAGCGCGGCAAGCGTGTCGAGCGCATCGGCGGCGCGGGGCTGGCAGCCCGAGGTGAGGATGCGGTCGAAGCCGAGCGCGATCGCGGTCTCCAGCGCCTCGCGTGGATCGGGGACCAGATCGAAAGCGCGGTGCAGGGTCAGGCTGAGCGTGCGGCCGGCCTTGGCGCCCTCGGCACGGGCATGGGCGACCCAGGCTGCGAGCAGCTCGGCATCGAGCCGGTAGTCGGCCGCGCTCGCGCCGATCACCACGCCGGCCAGTCCGGCTTCGGCGGCGAGGCGGATGTCGTCGGCGACCATCGCGGCTTCGCCCGGACCATAGCGGAAGTCGCCGTCGCGGGGGCGGCAGAGCAGGTGCGAGGGGATCGGCGCGGCAGCGGCGCGGGCGATCAGCGATTGGGGCGGGGTCAGCCCGCCCACGGCCAGCGCCGCGCACAGCTCAAGCCGGTCCGCCCCGCCGGCAATGGCGGCGTCGATCCCGGCAAGCGTGTCGATGCAGATTTCGAGCATACGGGCTCCGTGGGGCGGGTCGATGAAAGGAGATATGCCGCGGCGAAGAGCCGGCGCTCCCCAAGGCGTGGCGCATTTTTCACATCGCCCCGATTTGCACAAGCCCGCGGCACTCGCTCAAATAGCAGGAAATCACGGAGTTGCGCCCACCGCTTGTCACCGGGGCAACAGCGATGCGAAGCAGGCATGCAATTATTGCACTTGCGAGTCATTATTAGTTTTTTATCTGGCGGGCATGTTCGCTCAGGTCCGTTCGCTGGGACTCGCGTCGCTGGTTCAGGCGGCCATCCTGCTGCTTTTCCTCCATCTCGTCGGTGGCGAGGCGTCGCGCATGGCCGGCGCGCAGAAGCGGTTGAGCAGTTTCGATGTCAGCATGCCCGAGGTCGCGCAGGAGCCCGCCCGACAGCGCGTCGCGGCACCTTCCGCCCCGGCCGCCCCGCAGCGCGAGACGCCGCCGGTGCCGAGCGCAGGGCCCGTGCAAACGCCGGCCGTGCAGAGTTTTGCGTCCGGTGCCGTGCTCGCGTCGCCCGCGCTGATCGCAAGTATCGAAAGCGCCGGCGTGACGACGGAGACGGCGCCGATCCGCGCCTCGGCTCCGGCCCCGCTGGCCGGCGCGGTCGAGGAGCGCCGCGCCGATCAGGGGCAGGATAAATATGCGCGCCATGTGCTGGCTTGGATCGAAGCGCGCAAATCCTTTCCACGCGACCTCGCCAGCCGGTTGCGCGAAGGCGTGGTGCATGTCCGCTTCGCCCTCGATGCGCGCGGGCGCGTGATCCATTGCGGGATCGTGCGAACCAGCGGCACCTCCTGGCTCGACCAGCTGGCGCTGTCGCAGATCCGTGAGGCTTCGCCCTTTCCTCGTCCGCCCGCCGGGCTGGAGGCGGAGGGACGGGTGTTCGAGGTGCCGCTGCGTTATCGGAGCAGCTGAGGGAGCGTCAGAGCGTCTGGAGAAAGGCGACGAGCGCGGCGCGTTCCTCGGGCGTGAGCCTGAGCGGCTTCACCAGCGGATCGGCAACCGGCGAGGGCGCCCCGCTCGGCGACACCGCCCCCCGCCGATCGCGTCCGCCGCCGCCATTGTAGAAGGCAACGACATTGTCGAGCGTGCGGAACAGGCCGTTATGCATATAGGGCGCGGTGCGTCCGATCCCGCGTAGCGAGGGCGTGCGGAAGCGCCCGACATCCTCGGCCAGATGCGTGACGTTCCAGCGTCCGAGATCCTCAAGGCTGCGCCCGTAAAAGCTCAGCCCAAGATTGTGGAACTTGCCGTCGCTCAGCAGCGGGCCATTGTGGCAATTGGCGCAGCCGGCCTTGTTGCGGAACAGGTCGAGGCCCCAGAGCTGCTGGTCGGTAAGGACCGCGCTTCCGCGCGTCAGCATCTGATCGAATTGCGAACGCGGCGGGCGCAGCGTGCGCTGGAAGCTGGCCAGGGCACGGGCGATGTCTATGCGGGTGATCCGTCCGCGATGGCCGATCTCTGCATAGGCTTTGCGATAGCTCGCGTCGCCGTTGATCCGCCGCTCGACCTGGCCCAGCGAGGCCGCCATCTCGACGCCATCGGTGATCGGGTGCAGTGCCTGATCCTCGAGCGTCGCCGCGCGTCCGTCCCAGAACATCGGGCGCATCCAGCCGGCAGTGAGCAGCGACTGGGAGTTGCGCTTGCCGCGCTGGCGGTCATGGCCAAACGCGGTGCGCAGGCCATCGGCAAAGCCCAGCTCGCGCGCATGGCAGGAGCTGCACGCGATCTGCTTCGAGCGGGACAGCTGCGGATCGTCGAACAGCCGCGCGCCGATGGCCGCGAGCCGTTTGTCCTCGGCGGGCAGCGCAGGCAGGGGAGCGAACTCGGCAGAGTCCGCCCCCGCTTCGATCCGTGGCCGCGGCCAGCTGTCCGGCTTGCCGGCATAGCTGGTCCGCAGCCCGGCCAGGTCCGGCCCCAGGCTCTGCGCCATGCCCGCAAGCAGCAGCACGGCACCGGCGCCGGCGGCGCAATTGAGCAGGCGCCGGCACCAGCGGGGAAGGGCTTCCGCTTCCATCAGAAGCGGAAGGTCAGGCCCGTCCATACCGAGCGCCCGAACTGGTAGGGCTGGGCGATGGCGGTGGCGTTGCGGACGGGGATCCGATCGAACAGGTTGGCGATGCGCAGGTCGAGCGTCAACGCACCGATCTCGTTGCGCAGCAGCTCTGCCTGGACGTTGAGATTGGCGTCGATGCTCGCTGGATAGCGGAGCCAGGCATATTGCTGGTAGCGCTGGCCATCGATCGTGGTGCTCGTGCCGGTATCCTCGATCCGGCGGAAGGGATCGAGATAGCGCAGGTTGAGATTGGTGGTCAGCCGGTTCTTCCACCATTTCGCGGACCAGCTGGCATTGACGAAGAAGGGCGAGGCGTAATCCTCGCGGCTCGACAGCAACAGTAGCTGTTCGAGCTGATAGACCTTGCCCTCGAACGCGACCAGATCGCCTTCGAGCAGATCGTCGGCGGTGGCCAGATAATCGTCGTTGGTGGTGCTGGTCTTGGAGAAGTTGGTGTTGAGCGCGATCGTGTGCTTGCCGAAGTTGCGCTGCCACTCGACCGATGCGCCGCGGTAGCGGCTGGAGCCGCCATTGGTCAGCCCATATTCGGTGTAGGTGGTGGTGCGGCCATTTTCGAGCACGGTGGTCTGCGTGACGCCGAGCGAGCGGGTGAGCTCATTCGCGCCGCGGCGATAGATGCCACGCACGGTGAACATGCCGCCCAGGATCGGCGCGTTCAGCGTCGCGGTCAGCTCGTCCGAACGCGGCGTGCGAAGGGCATTGGTGCCCGTATAGGCCGTGCTCTTGCTGGTGGCGCTCAGCGTGTAATTGTCCGAATAGACGGCGCGCCCGCCCTGGTTCACCGGGGTACGCAGATAGGTGAAGTTGGCGGGATATTGCTCGCGTAGCGCATAGACGAGCAGCGAACGGCCGAAATAGCGATTGGCGCCGACGCCGATGCTCCAGCGCGTGCCGGGCAGGGTATAGGCGGCCGAGAAGCGCGGGGCGAGATTGTCGTTGCCCAGATAGCTTTCCCGATCATAGCGCACGCCGGCGCGCACGTCGAAGGGCCCGCTATCAAGGCGATATTCCGCCCAGGCGGCAATGCTGTCGAGCGAGACGTCGGCGCGGTAGGCGCGATATTGCTGATAGCGGGTAAGCGCATATTCGCCGCTGACACAGGTGAGGCTGTCGCCGGCGGCGCACAGGATGTTCGTGCCGAGCGCAGCCGTCTGATAGGCGCGAACTTCCTTTTCGCGTTCGCGCACGGCGTTGATCCGCTGCAGGTCGACGCCGCCGGAAAGCCGGCCCGGGCCGAGATCGGTCGCGCCCTTGATCGCGAGCGCGTAGTTGGTCTGTTGCTGCTTCAGATCGCCGAAGCCGCCGATCGTGCAATTGGTGCCGCTGCAGATCGGACCGCCGACGCTGGTCTGCGAGGAGATCGAATATTGTTCGGGCGGCGCCTCGCGTCCGCTATTGCTGTGGACCACGCTGCCCTGTACCGACCAAGTGACCGGGCCATCATGCTCGAGCAGCATTCGTCCGGTGATGCCGCCGCCCTTGGTGGTGATCTGGTTGTTGATGCCGTTGGCCGAGGCCGCTTCGCTCTCATAGGGCGAATAGGCGACCTGCGCGGTCAGCCGCGTCGCAGGATCGAGCGTTGCGATGACCTTTGCCAGATAGTTGCTGCTCAGGCTGTGCTGGCCGAACGGGCGGCCGCCATAGGTGGCGTTGCGATAATAGGTGACGTCGGCGCGCGAGCGGTTCGCCGCGAACAGCGTCTGGATGCTGTCGGTGACCGGCACGTCGAGCGTCATACCGTAGCGGATTTTCTCGAACACTGGCTTGTCCGGCAGGACGCCGGCCAGCCGATCCAGCACGCCATCGGCGATCTTGAGGCTCGTCATGCCGTCGGCAGTGTAGGAAACGGTCGCGCTGCCGCCGAACACCGGCCGGGGCTTGCGCATCTCGATGTCCAGCGCGCCGCCGGTGAAGCGGCCGAATTCCGCCGACACGTTCGAATCTCGCAGGGTGATCGCGCCGACCAGATTGGTGTCGAGCCAGAGCGATTGCGGGCTCGCATCGACGAGCTCGTTGAAATTGAAGGCGGTGTTGGTGGTGTTCTTGACGGTGTTGAGCCGTGAGGAGGTGTCGATGCCGTCGAGCGTGAAGAGGTTGTCATAGAGCCGCCCGCCCGAGATCGAGATATCCGCCGGGCGGATGTCCTGGATGTCCTCGCGGGTTGCCAGCCCGGTCTCGCGGCTGAACTGCACGGTGGGGAGGATCTTCAGCAGCTGGTTGGCATCGCCCGAACCCGGCGCGCGTGCCTGAATCTCGCCTGCCTCGATCCGGGTGGTGCCGCTGTCGGCGCCCTTGCCGGGCTCATAGGTTGGCGAAATCCGGTCTCCGCTGGCGACCACCTCCGGCAGTTTCTGCGCATCCTGCGCCCTGGCCTGCGACGCTGCCGCAAGAGTGGTGCACAGAAGGAATGTCCGGAAAGATCGCATATCGCAGCCCCGCTTTTTTGTTGAGGGCGGGCCAATAGGGTTCATCATTTGCTAATGCAACTGACTCTCAATTGCGTTTAATGCAGCTAATGTTGCTTCCTCCGTATGTTGCCGCGGAGACGCCGGATGCGGGGGGATTCGCGGGGTGCGGAGACGGGCGCGCGGCGCGGCAACTGGGCGCGTCGAGGCTGTGGCGAAGAGAGAAATTGGCGCGCCCGGCTGGATTCGAACCAGCGACCACGAGCTTAGAAGGCACGTGCTCTATCCAACTGAGCTACGGACGCGCGCCGGGGCTCCCTAGCGTGGATTGCGCGGCAGCGGAACCACGATCATAGATACCGCCATGAACTCCGGGGATGGGAAGCCGGCGCAGGTCGCCGCAAACACGCTGCGCGGCGGGCATTTCCGCTATTACGACTTCGTGATGGCCGCTTTCGTCGCGATCATCCTGCTGTCGAACGTGCTGGGCGCGGGCAAGGTCTCGCAGATCTGGCTGCCGATCTACGACAATTATTGGCCGTTCGGCGCGGGCATCCTGTTCTTCCCCGTCTCCTATGTGATCGGCGACGTGCTGACCGAGGTGTACGGCTATGCCCGTGCGCGGCGGGTGATCTGGGCGGGCACCGGCGCGGTGCTGTTCATGGCGCTGATGTCCTGGGTGGTGGTGGCGCTGCCGCCGGCTCCGAGCTGGGGCAACCAGGCCGCCTATGAGACGATCTTCGGCCAGGTGCCGCGCATCGTCCTCGCGTCGGTCTGCGCCTTCTGGGCTGGCGAGCTGGTCAATTCCTATGTCCTCGCGCGGATGAAGATCTGGACCGGCGGCAAGATGCTGTGGAGCCGCACGATCGGCTCGACGATCGCGGGCGAGGGGATCGACAGCCTGATCTTCTACCCGCTCGCCTTTCTCGGCGCGGAGGGCTGGACGACGGCGCTGGTGATCCAGGTGCTCTTCACGCAGTGGGCGCTCAAGGTCGCCTGGGAAGTGATCCTCACCCCGGTCACTTATCTCGTCGTCGGCTTCCTCAAGCGCCGGGAAGGCGTCGATGTGTTCGACGAGGGAACGGACTTCACCCCCTTCGCCACCCGCGTCTGAAAACTTTCGCATACCCGAAGGAGTGGGTGACGCAACCCGACAACGCTGGCATCCTCCGCGCGTAATTCTCTGAGGAGGGCAGAGCATGACCGCGACCACGGAAGAAACGTTCGGCAGCACCGGCCATATCAACATCTTCTTCCGCTCGTGGCTGCCCGAGGGCGAGCCGCGCGCGGTGGTGGTGATCTGCCACGGGGTGAACTCGCATGGCGGCCAGCATGAATGGACCGCGCAGCGCTTCGTCGAGAAAGGCTATGCCGCCTATGCGCTCGACCTGCGCGGGCGTGGCCGCTCGGAAGGCGAGCGCTTCTATGTCGAGAAAATCTCCGACTATGTCGATGATGTCGCCGGCACGATCGCGATCGCCAAGTCGCGCCATCCGGGGAAGAAGGTCTTCCTGCTCGGCCACAGCGCCGGCGGCGTCACCTCCTGCACCTATACGCTCGACAATCAGGAAGAGTTGGCCGGTTTCATCTGCGAGAGCTTCGCCTTCCAGGTGCCAGCGCCCGGCTTCGCGCTGGCGGCGATCAAGGGGCTGAGCCATGTCGCGCCGCATCTCGGCGTATTGAAGCTCAAGAACGAGGATTTCTCGCGCGATCCCGAATGGGTCGCGAAGCTCAATGCCGACCCCTACATCAAGGACGAGGTCCAGCCCGCCGCGACGGTGGCCGCGCTGGTGCGCGCCGACGAACGGATGCGCAAGGAATTCGACACGATCACGATTCCCGTGATGATCCTGCATGGCACCGAAGACCATGCCACCGTCTGCCACGGCAGCGAGTTCTTCTACGAACATGTCGGGTCGAGCGACCGGACGCTCAAGATTTATCAAGGCCATTATCACGATTTGCTCGCCGATCTTGGCAAGGAAAGCGTGATGGCGGACATATTGGAATGGGTCGAGGCGCGAACGTAACGATCAACTTTGCGTAATTTATGTAATTGTACGCAAAGGCAAAATTATTGTTACGTATATTGCCGAAGCGGCGTTTACCGTGACTGGGCGCTCTATAATGCCGAGGTTGGCAACATTTTGTTGCATGCCTTGAGAGAATGCCCATGCACTGGTTCGTCGCTAATGCGCCTATTCGCCGGAAGCTGCTTGTCTCCTTCGGCTCGATGACGGCACTTGTTGCGCTTACGCCTCTGGCGCTGCTGTTGTTTCCCAAGCTTGCGCTCGCGGTCGGCATCGCTGCCACTGTCGCGGCGGCGGGCTTGGGCGTCTGGTATCGCAAGGCGATTGCTGATCCCTATGTCACCACCGTGGTGCGCATGGAGGCTCTGGCCGCGGGCGATCTCGCCAGCACCATCCGGTTCACTGAGTATCAGGACTGTGTGGGCCGCCTGACCAAGGCGATGTTCACCTTCCGTGACGCTGCCGCGGCGCAGATCAAGCAGAATGAGGAAGCCGAGCGCCACGGCGAGATCGTGCGCGGTATGACCCGCAACCTCGAGCGGCTGGCGCAGGGCGACCTGACTGCCGACATCGTCGAGGACTATCCGGCGACCTACGCCAAGCTGCGCGAGAATTTCAACGCGGCGCTGGCGTCGCTGCGCGCGTTGCTCGGCACGGTGACCGAAAGCACCATCGCGATCCGCACTGGCTCGGGCGAGATCGCTCAGGCGTCGGAAAGCCTGGCGCGCCGTACCGAGGCGAACGCTGCCAGCCTCGAGCAGACCACGGCGGCGATCAATCAGATGGACCAGCGCCTGAAGGGCACTGCCGAAGCTGCCAACCGCACCGTGGAACGTGCCGATGGCGCGACCGCGACGGTCTCTGACGGTCGCCAGGTCGTTGACGAGGCGGTGCAGGCGATGAACCGTGTCAACGACAGCGCCAAGGGCATCGACAGCGTGATCGAGGGCCTCGACAAGATCGCTTTCCAAACCCGCGTGCTTGCCATGAACGCCGCTGTCGAGGCCGGTCGCGCCGGCGAGGCGGGCAGGGGCTTCGCGGTCGTCGCCGATCTCGTCTCCGCGCTGGCGATGCGCGCCGAAGAAGAGGCCGGGCGTGCCCGCGAACAGCTTACGGCCACTCAGGTCGATATCGTCGCTGCCGTGGAAATGGTGCAGAAGGTCGATGGCGCGCTGGCGCATATCGCCGAGGATGTCAGCGGCGTGCATGAATTGCTCAACCAGATGGCGACCGACAACCGCGCCCAGTCGAACGTGATCAGCGAGATCAGCTCGGCGATCGGCACGATGGACCAGTCGACCCAGCAGAACGCCGCGATGGTCGAGGAAACTTCGGCGGCCGCGCGCAACCTGACCGTCGAGATCTCGGCGCTGGCCGATCAGGCTTCGCGCTTCCGCACCACCGGCGCTGCGCCGGTCACGGCATCCGGCGGGCGTCCGATCTCGTTCCCGGCGCGCGGGCTGGCAGCTACGTCGGACGCGATGCCCGGGGAGCATGCGTACAACTGATTTGCGGCCCCGCGATTGGGCGTGGGGCGGCTGGGGTGAGGCGGTCACGGGGGCTATCCGTGGCCGCCTCTCTCGTTGTTCCGGCCTCGGCCATCGGAGGAGCCTACCCGCGCGCCCATGCCCTGCGTCGCTCTTTCGCGGATAGATGGAGCCAGCCGTCGGCGAAATCGCGGAACTTCTTGTCAAATTCTTCGCCGAGCAAACCGGGCGCCTTCACCGGCCCGCCGCATTTCGCATCGACCTCGGACAGTAGCTGCCGCATCATGGTTTTCACCTCGCGCAGTTGCGCCGCGAAGGGGCGTTCGAAGAATGCGTGTTTCACGGACCCGAAACCTGCTTCCTCGGCTGACGGGCAGGAGCGGGTGCGGATTGCCACGCGGAAATTCGGCCCGCCAAGCAGGACGGAATCCGCTTCAAAATCGATCGCCACGTCGCCTTCGCACGCCGTGAGCCCGCTCCACCACTTGTTTCCGAACACGGTGAGTTTGGGCTTCTTGCATGCTCTCCAGGATCTCTTGACCGGTTCGGCAACAGGTTGCGGCCGCGTGGGCATTACCTCGGTAGTGTTCACCAGCTTCGGCTCGGATTGTGTGCCGCAACCGGCCAGCAGAATCAGGGCGAAGATGGCGATCCTTCTCATTCAGGAAGGTTTCCATGCTGCCTTGGCATACGCAACGGGGCCGTCTGGCGCGATGCCCGGGATTGCTGGTTTCTATTCCGGAATGGACCTATTTTATCTATTGATAACAGTGCTTTGTGGCAGTTGGCGCGCAGGCTGAAAGAGCTTCGAAATCGAAACTTAAGGGGCCTGTGGCTAGCGTGCCCAAGTGCAAACGAGCGAAAGCCCTTCCTGCGATCGGCTGCTTGAGAAGCAGCTCAACAGCGGGCGCTCGGGCGCTGACGCGGGCTGGTCGCGCTGGTCGCTCGGATCGCGCATTCCGGCAGCCGGCCATGTCGCCTGGCTGGATGGTTGGCGGGGGCTGTGCATCCTCATGGTCCTGCTCGGCCATTTCGGGCCGCGCGCGTTCGGTAACTTCGGGCCTTTCGGGGTCGAGATGTTCTTCGTCCTCAGCGGACGGCTGATGGCGGAGATTCTGATCGTGCGCGGTCAGGCCCTGCCGTCCTTTGCGCTTCGGCGGATGTCGCGGGTGCTGCCTCTGTTGATCTTCTATGTCGTGGTGATGGGCATTGCGCTTGGGCTGGCGCAGCTTGTGGGCGGCGCAAAGGTCAACTGGCTCAGCGTTGCGGGGGCGTTGCTGTTCTTCAACAGCTATGTCCCTTATCCGGCGCCTTTGCTTGAGCACACCTGGTCGCTCGCGGTGGAGGAGCACAGCTATCTGCTGCTCATGCTCATCACGGCGCTTTCCGCGCGAAAGGCGGGCGTCGCCGGCATTCTCGCCCTGGTTGTGGCCGGCTGCATGGTCCTGAACGGCGTGCTGATCTTCAGCCACTTTGCGCCGCCGGCGCCCCATGTCTTCATGCGATCTGACGTACGCGGGGCCTCCGTGCTGCTTTCCCTCAGCATGTTCCTGATGCTGCGGCACTGGCAGCCGGTGGTGTTCCGCCCGGTGCTGGCCTGGCTGTCGCCGGCGTGCCTGATCGGAGCCGGTGCGATGCTGGGCGCTGCCGATATGGTCACGCCGTTTTACATCACTGCCTGCACGATCCTCATCGCGATCGCGGTCAACACCATCGAGTTCGCCGCGCCGGTCTATCGCCGGTTGCTGTCGGCGCGAGCCCTGACCTGGCTCGGGATGCTCTCTTTCTCGATCTATATCTGGCAACAACCCTTCTTCATCGCGGCCAAGGGCGGTGTGCCGTCGATCGTGGCGCTGCCCTTCATCTTTGCCTGCGCGATCTGGAGCTATGTCCGCATCGAGGCTCCGGCGCGGCGCTATCTGAACCAGCGCTGGGATGATGCCCGAGCCGAGGGCAGGCAGGGGTGGCGGCTGGTCGCGGCGCCGATGGGGAGGGCGGTCGGCTAGGTGTGTCTTGTGGCTGGCTGGATTGCGTCCGGGCGGGCGATTTTCAGAGACGGTTTTCCGGATCCCAATCGCCGACGCTTGGGGTTGTGGGCAAGCCGAGACTTTGGCCGTCGAGCCATTCGACAGTGCGTCCCTTCCCGTTTCGTGCCGCGAGCAGATCGGTGTGCGCAGCCATCATGCCCAGCAACAGCGCCTGGACCTCGTCCACGCCGCCGGCACGCTTTGACTTCGTGCCCTCTGGCCAGTCGATCTCGTATCGGCAGAAACAGCTCCCGCCATCCTCGGTCGGTCTGAAGAATCGGCACTCAGCATCGTGCCCGTCAATCCGGAACGATCGCCGCGCTACCACGTCTTCGGTCATGCAGGTTCCTTTGGGGAATCTCCGCGGCTGGCGCCACGCTTAGCTGCCCGCGCGCTGCTTCGCGATCAGTTCATAGACGTTGCGGACATTGTCGATGCGCAGGAAGCGCGGAGCACTATCCGTCGAGGCGATCCAGATGCCGATATTGTTGTTCTGGAACCAGGAGCGGCTGGTTTCGAAGCGGATATTGCCAGATCCATCGCCTCGCTCGCTCAGCTCAAGCATCGGCAGCCGTGCGATGTCGAACGACTTGGCGGTGCCGAACGGTCCGTCCCGCTCGATCAGCACGCGCTGGTTGGTCACGGCATACCGGGTGCGTCCGCGAAGCCATGCATCGACGAAGAAACGGCCGATCACGGCGAACAGGCCGAGCGCGAGGAATAGCAGGCCGATGGCTAGAAAAGGTGCCGGGGCGGGTCCGGCCACCCCGCTCCAGACCCCATAATTCCAGAAGACCATGAAGCCGGCCCAGACCAGGCTCATCGGCACGAGCAGCACGTCGATGCCGCGCAGCAGAAACAGCCCTTGCCAAGGCTGGCCGCTCAACAGCAGCTTCTCGCCAGCGAACAACCGGCTTTCGATCATGCTATCCCCCGAGCATGTTGCCCGGCAGAGGAAATGGCTTACGCCACTGCCTCAAGCAAGCCCTCGAACAGGCGGCGGCCGTCGGTGCCGCCATGGGCGGCTTCGATGCGGCGCTCGGGGTGCGGCATCATGCCGAGCACATTGCCGGCCTTGTTGAGCACGCCGGCGATGTTGCGGGCCGAACCGTTGATGTCGGCGGCATAGCGGAAGGCGACGCGGCCTTCGCCTTCGATCCGGTCGAGCGTCTCGGCATCGGCGAAGTAATTGCCGTCGTGATGCGCCACGGGGATCGTGATCTGCTCGCCCGAACGATAGCCCGAGGTGAAGATCGACTGCGAATTGTCGACCGTCAGCGGCACGTCGCGGCAGACGAAGTTGAGGCCCGAGTTGCGCATTAGCGCGCCGGGCAACAGCCCGGTCTCGGTGAGGACCTGGAAGCCGTTGCAGATGCCGATCACCGGCATGCCCTTGTCGGCAGCCTCGATCACGGCCTTAACCACCGGCGAGCGCGCGGCGATCGCGCCGCAGCGGAGATAGTCGCCGTACGAGAAGCCGCCGGGCAGGGCGATCAGGCCCAGGCCCTGGGGCAGCTCGGTCTCGCCGTGCCACACCATGGCGGGCTTGACGCCCGTCACCGCTTCCAGCGCGACTGCGATGTCGCGATCGCAGTTGGAGCCCGGAAAGACGATGACCGCGGTCTTCACAGCTTTTCCACCCGGTAGTTTTCGATGACGGTGTTGGCGAGCAGCTTGCGGCACATCTCGTCGATGGCCTCGTCGCTGGTGCCGTCTGCGAGGACGAGCTCGAAGATCTTGCCGGCGCGGACGTCTTCGACGCCGTCAAAGCCGAGGCCGCCAAGAGCGTGCTGGATGGCCTTGCCCTGGGGGTCGAGCACGCCGTTCTTCAAGGTGACGATGATGCGGAGCTTCATGGGCAGCGCCTATGGCGCGGAGTGCGCCGGGCTGCAACCCCATCAATCCGTCATCTCCATGAAACCGTCATCCCGACGAAAGTCGGGATCTCAGGAGAAGGCGCGGGACAGGAGCCGCGCGGACATGGGGAAAGAGCCGCCCGAGATCCCGGCTTTCGCCGGGATGACGGGTTGATTGTGGATGACGGTATTGGCTTGCGAGGCTTACTTGCCCCGGCGCTTCCGGTGGCTTTCGAGGTCGAGCACTGCCGAGTCGTCGCCTTCCGGGAACAGGCCCAGGCGGCGTGCGACTTCCTGATAGGCTTCGACTTCGCCGCCCAGATCGCGACGGAAGCGATCCTTGTCGAGCTTTTCGCCGGTGGTCATGTCCCACAGGCGGCAGCCGTCCGGGCTGATCTCGTCGGCCAGGATGATGCGGCCGAAATCGCCGTCCCAGATCCGGCCGAACTCGAGCTTGAAGTCGACCAGGCGGATGCCGATGCCGGCGAACAGGCCCGAAAGGAAGTCGTTCACGCGGATGGCCATGTCGGCCATGTCGTGCAGCTCTTCCTGGCTCGCCCAGCCAAAGCAGAGGATGTGCTCGTCGGTGACCAGCGGATCGCCGAGCGCGTCGTCCTTGTAATAATATTCGACGATCGTGCGGGGCAGCGGGGTGCCTTCCTCGATGCCGAGCTTCTTCGCCAGCGAGCCGGCGACGACGTTGCGCACCACGACTTCGATCGGGACGATCTCGACCTGGCGGATCAGCTGCTCGCGCATGTTGAGGCGGCGGATGAAGTGAGTCGGGATGCCGATGCCGGCGAGCAGCGTGAAGACGTGCTCGGAGATCCGGTTGTTGAGGACGCCCTTGCCGTTGATCGTGCCCTTTTTCTGGGCGTTGAAGGCGGTCGCGTCGTCCTTGAAATACTGGATCAGCGTGCCGGGTTCGGGACCCTCGTAAAGGATCTTTGCCTTACCTTCGTAGATCTGCCGGCGGCGTGCCATCGGGTGCGTTTTCCCCTGGAAAGTCATTGCCCCGGCGGCACGGGGAATCCGCGCACGTGCCGGGGCGAGAGGGCGGCCTATAACGAAAGGGGGGCAGAGGCGCAATCACACATCCTCGTTAACGCCCGCCAATCCCGCATTGCGCCAGCGGCGCAGCAGCGGGCGGGCCGCGAACAGCGCCAACGCGGCGATCAGCGCCCATGGGGCGAGGTAGATGACGAGCAGCAACAGCGTGCGCGCCGTGCCGGCCACCGCGGCGCCCGATTGCGCGATCGCGTCGCCGATCTGGCCGAGGAAACCCTGGCGGGTCGGGGCCGCGACCGGTGCGGTGACCGGGGCATAGCTGATCGAGAAGTCCGAATAGGCGACGCGGCGGCGCAGTTCGCTGAGCCAGCCCTTGGCCTGATCGAGCTCCTCCTGCGCCTGGGCGACGCTGCGCTCGGCCTCGACCAGCTCGCCGACCTTGCCCTGGCGGCCGCGCAGCATGTCGGTGAGTCGTCCGACCAAGATCTCGCGCTGGCGCAGGCGTGCATCGGTATCGACCAGATCCTTGGAGACGTCCTCGGCGGAAATCTGGGTATCGACCGCGCGGCCGCCCGCCTTGCCGACGGCGGCGGTTAGGTCGCTCGAGATCTGCTGGGCGACCGCGCTTGCCACGCGCAGCTTGAGATGGGCGCTCTGGGTGCCGTCATCGCCGCTCGCGCGCTGCATCGCGACAAGCTGGCAGCGCGGGCCGAGCCGGTTGCACAGGTCGATATGCGCCTGCTGTGCGCCCGCTATCGCGGCAGCGGGCAGGCGGTAGCCCAGCGTGAAGCTGTACGCGATCTGCGGCACCGCGACCGGGATTGCCGAGGCACCGACGCTTTCACTGGTCGGTTCAATTGCCGGAGCAGGGGCGCTTGGGCTGTCATAGGTTGCGAGCATCATCGGCTCGGCGCTCTTGCGGATATAGTTTCGCTGCGTCGTGCTGAACAATATCGCGCAGGTGATCGTCACAAGCAGTGCGGCCAGTCCGCCGCTCACCACCAGCACCCGTCGCTTCGGCCTGAGCATCGCATCTCTCCCCTTATTTATCATGATATAACATCACAACAACGAGGCAAAAACAAGCGGGGCAGTTTTCACCGCCCCGCTTGCCTCCCTAGAACCAGGTTGGGTGATCAGGCCGTTTCGGCCGGCTTGGTGCGCTTGCGGCGGATGAGCAGAACCACCGGGATCGCCAGCAGCACCCAGGGGAGCAGGTAGATCGCCAGCGTCAGCAAGGTGCGCACGCCGATCAGGAAGCTGGCGAACGAACCCTGGCCTGCCTCGGTGAGCTGGCCCGCGACGCTGCCGGAATTGGTTGCCGGGGCGATCGCCGAATAGCGGATCTCGAAGTCCGACATCGCGACCCGGCCCTGCAACTCGCTCAGCCAGCCCTTTGCCTGGTCGAGCTCCTCCTGGGCGGCGGCGACGCTGCGCTCGGCCTCGACCAGCTCGGAGACCTTGCCGGAACGGGTGCGCAGGACTTCGGTCAGCCGGGCGACCAGCAATTCGCGCTGGGCGATCCGCGCCTTGGTGTCGACGATCTGCTTGGAAACGTCGTCGGTGGCGACCTTGGTGCCGGTCGCCCGCCCGCCGGCATCGTCCGCAAGTTTGCCGAGCGCATCGGAGAAACGGTGCGCCTCGCTGGTGACGACACGCAGCCTGGTGAGGGCGTCGCCTGACTTGTCCTGGCTGTCGTCGCGCTCGAAGGCGAGTAGCTGGCAGCGCGCCGGGCCCATATCCTCGCAGAGCCGGCGATGCGCATCCTGCACCGAAGCCAGCCGGTCGCCGGGCAGGAGGTAGCCGAGCGAATAGCTATAGGCGAGCTGGGGCAGGCTGACCTTTACCTTCTCCGCCGCGGCGCCGGCCTTGGCGTCGCCGGCCGGTGCGTCGGCGGGCTGGGTCATTTCCTGGGTGGTTTCGATGGTCTGGCTGGTCTGGCCGTTATCGGCGGCTGAGCATGCTGCCAGCGTGCCCGCCAGCAGGAACAGGGGAACAAGACGCTTCATAATCCCTCCTTGCCACAATATGGCCATAATCCATCACGGGGATGGGATTTGTGTCAAGACACAATTTTGCCTTAATTGTGGCATCATTGCGGCGAATGATGTGGGGTGGGTGCCAAGGTTTGGTTCTGGCGTGGGCGCAAACGCGCTCCCTCCGTCATCCTCGCGCAGGCGGGGATCCAGGTGGCAAAGGAATGTCCTGCGTGGCTCTGGATCCTCGCCTGCGCGGTATGACGAGGCGTAAGACGGGGAAGGGTTTGCGCTAACCGTTCCCCGGCGAAGGCCGGGGCCAGTTCCGGCGCAGTATCGTTGGCGCTGGAGACCCTCGAACGGCATTGCAGCTGGATCTCGGCCTTCGTCGGGGTGCAGGTAGGTTTCGGATAACGAAAAGAGCGGAAGGGTAACGCGCCGCCTAAGCGTGCTGATCCTCCTCATCGCGCGAGAACCAGCGCCGGATCAGGTTGCGATTGCCGGCGCGCGGGCGGGTGTCGGGGTCGTCATGATAGCCTTCCGCGCGGCGCGGTTTGGGGGGGGGGCGATTGCGCGACCATGGATGATCCAGCGCAGCAGCAGCACCGCGAGCATCGGCAGGCACCACGGCCCGATGCTGGCGAGCAGCTGGAGCAACTGGGCGGCCGAGGCCTGGAGCGTCTGCCCCGCGGTCTGGAAATTCGCCTCGGGTGAGCCGAGCCCGCTCAGTGCGCTGCTCGATTCATAGTTGAGCAGCATCTGCACCGTGGCAAGCGACTGGCCCTGGCTGGCTTCGACTTCGGAGATCGCTGCCAGCGCATTCTGCAACCGGGCATCCCCTTCCGGAATAGTGCGAAGTACATCAGTTTCGCTTATGGTTGGCGGGCGGCGTTGCAGGGCCGCCCGCCGCTTCGCGGTTCCGAGGGATCAATCAGGGAACGGCGGAGATGCGTACCGCGCCGGCGCGCTGCGCCTGCTGGCGGGCATTGGCGATCTGCTGACGGGCATGTGCCTGGCAACGCAGCGCCTCAGATGCGCCGGTGAGCTGGCCGGGGCGTCGGCTGGGGCAGAGCTGTTCGAGTGCCTTGTCGATCCGCCGGTCGAGCATGGTCCGATCCGATGCGCGCGACAGGTCGAGATCGGCATAGACGATGCGTACGCTCGTCTCCGCCTGCTGCGCCCGGGCGATCAGCGGGAGGGGAATCAGGGTCTTCAGCATGGCTTGGTTCCTTGGGCATCGCGCCATGTTCGGCACCCCCGCCATTTGCGCTCGAAGCGGCGGCCGGACCAACTAATCCTTGGCTTCAATCCATAAGTCATGCTTGTATATGAAAATGCGCAGATTGCCGCCCCTTGCCGCCGTCCGGGTGTTCGAAGCCGCCGCACGGCATGGCAATTACACCCGTGCCGCCGAGGAGCTGGGCATGACCCAGGCGGCGGTCAGCTATCAGATGAAGCTGCTGGAGGAGCGGCTGGGCGTGGCATTGTTCGCACGCGCCGGGCGCGGCATCGCGCTCACCGAGGTCGGGCAGCGGATCGCGCCGCAGCTCACCGGCGCCTTCGATGCGATGGGGAAGGCGTTCGCGTCCGTCCATGCCGAGACGGAGAGCGTGATCAGCATCACCGCGCCGCGCACCCTGGCCACCAACTGGCTGGCGAGCCGGCTCGGCTCGTTCCAGCTCGCCCGGCCCGATCTGGCAGTGCGCCTGCATGTCGGCGACGAGATGGTCGATCTGCTGGCGGGGGAGGCGGATGTGGCGCTGCGCGGGGCGCCGGGGCCGATTCCGGGCCATTGCTGTCACTTCCTGATGCGCATGCCGGTCACGCCGATGGCCAGCCCCGATTTCCTGGCACGGCACCCGCCGGTGCGCACGCCGGAGGATCTGCTCAAGCTGCCCCGGCTTACCTATCGTGACGATTGGTGGGACTTGTGGTTCGCTGCCGCGCTGGGCGAGGCGCCCGATACCAGCCACCTGGCCGGCATCCGCTTCGATTCGCAGATCCTGGATGGCAATGCGGCGATCGCCGGCCATGGCTTCGCGATCCTCAGCCCACCCTTGTGGCAGCCCGCGATCGATGCCGGGCAGCTCGTCCAGCCGCTGCCGCACGTAGCGCAGTATCGCAACGCCTTCTGGCTGATGTATGCGCAGAGCAAGCGCAACCAGCCCAGGATCCGCGCCTTTCGCGACTGGCTGCTGGCCGAAGTGAAGGCATCGTTGCGCGACGATCCGCTGGGCGTGGGCGTGCCGCCGGAGGCGTATCGGGAAGGCTGAACAGGGGGGCGGGGACAAGCCGCCCCCCTGCCGGCATCACGCTTTAGAAGCGCACGCCGATGCCAGTGAGTAGCTGGTGGCGATCGTTGTGGCCCCGATAGTCTTCAGATCGCGTCAATCGATATTCGGCCTTGGCGTAGACGTTCCTGGTCAACTTCTGCTCAACGCCGGCGCCGACGCGAAGACCATTGGCAACACCGGGGCCATAGTCCCGGCCGTCGCTACCATGGGTATCGTAGCGCAGGTCCGCCCAGCCGGCCTTGGCAAAGATCAGCGTCTTCGGACTCAGCGCGTAGCCGATCCGAGCAGAGACATCGATGTCGCGCGCTGCATCGGTCTTGTAGGTAGTGGACCCGGTGCCCGGAAACGGTCCGCTCTTGGCGCTGCCTGCGATGACCCAGCCGATGCCGCCTTCGACGCCGATGGTAACGCGCTTGCCGATGGCCACGTCATAGCCGACCGCGCCGCCCGCGCGCAGACCGGTCAGTTCTGCTCCAGAAAGTGCATCGTCGCCGCTCTGGTCCAAGCCGATGGTGGCTTCGACGCGCGGGCCCGCAAATGCCTTGGCTGGTGCAGTTTCCTGAGCAAAGGCGGTGTTCGCGCCGGCGAGGCAAGTCGCGGCAGCGATAATCAGGATTGAGTTACGCATGTTGCTTACTTTCGTTCAAGTTCCCCTGTGATCTTGGGACGGAGCGCGCGATATTATCCCGTAATATCCGGCGATAAATTGTAATGATCCGGAAATTTGTACGTAGAATTAAAAGAATGAGGCGTAGTTGTTGGCTAAATGCTGACTCGAATGTGGCGAGTTTAGAGATTTATGGCGATTTTGCCTTTTTTGTTACGGCGGCGAAGCATTCTTCAGGGGTGTGCATGCTCTCTGTCGTCCAGGCCGTAATTTAGGGGGCGGATTCCTGCGGGATCAGCACGGGCGGGCAGGTCTTCAGCCTGGTGCGCGCTTCGGCCAGGGTCTTCTGATGTAGCGCAATCCGAACCGCGGATGCCGGCACCTGCAGCACGGTTTCGGCCAGCACCGTCTCGCCCCGCCGTCGCTGGAAACGGAAGGCGCCACCCGCCTCCAGCATGCGCGCAAGCGGGCGGGTGGGTTCCATTTCGGTCACTATCGGGAAGGACCCTGCGATACCGGCCCGGCCCGAGCGTGATTTGAGGTTGAGCACCTTCGCCCCGCGATCCCAATGCTGGCCGTCTGGTGCGATGATCCGCAGACTGTCCACCTGAGCCACCGGCGCGGCGCCGCGCGCATAGAAATAGGCTTCTACCCAGGGCAGGCCAGTGCCCGGTTCGGGAAATCCCATGTTGAGGAGGAAGGGGGTGTCGCTACCGCCAAGTTCCAGCCTGCCCACTTCGACGAGCGGCTTGCCGTCATGGAGACGGAGCAGCGTCTTCATCTCGCCGCCGGCAATCGGCGCGGTGATCAGCGCCTCCTGGCATCCCTGCGCAAGCGCGCCTGGAGCGGCCAACGTCACCAAGGCGATTGTGGTCAGCAGGATCGATTTGCGCATGAGGTGGCCCGTTCCGGAGTGAAATCTCTGATGGGCGCATGGGAATGCATTTCCGCCGGGCCGCAGGCGATTTTCGACAAGGCAGGACGGCGCTGCGACCAGGTCGGGCTAGGCGGCTGCTGCTACCGCAGCGCGTCTGGGGGCTGGCAATGTAGGGAATGTTCTGCTTTGGTTCCTGCATGGCCTTTAACCGAGCTTCTGCCGTTTCCATGGCTTGCCCGAGTGCGGCTCACGCGTGTGCGTGGAGACTCAAGAGATTCAACATTTTTGAACCGCGCTTTTGGAATTTTCTGAAAAATCAAAGGATTGCGAATATGGGTTTGGCTAGGCTCCCGCAGGTGCCGGTGCATGGGGCTAAATGTCGCACCCGCCCGGCTTGGCGCTTTGACGTTGCTGCTGCTATCCGGGGTGGGAAATGAGCCTAGACACCGATCTCCAAGACCCCGGCGCGCCTTCCGACGTCCCCTTCGATAGCGCGCTTTCCGAGCGTTACCTGGTCTATGCGCTCTCGACGATCACGGCGCGCTCGCTGCCCGATGTCCGCGACGGTCTGAAGCCCGTCCACCGCCGCCTGCTCTGGGCGATGCGGCTGCTGCGGCTCGATCCCGCTTCGGGCTATAAGAAGTGCGCCCGCGTCGTCGGCGACGTCATCGGTAAATACCATCCGCATGGCGATCAGTCGGTCTATGACGCGATGGTTCGCCTCGCCCAGACCTTTGCGCTGCGCTATCCGCTGGTCGACGGTCAGGGCAATTTCGGCAATATCGATGGCGATAACGCCGCGGCCTATCGTTATACCGAGGCGCGGCTCACCCAGGTCGCCATCGATCTGATGGACGGGCTCGACGAGAATGCCGTCGATTACCGCCCTACGTACAATGGTGAAGACGAGGAGCCGGAGCTTTTCCCGGGCCTGTTCCCTAACCTGCTCGCCAATGGCGCCGCCGGCATCGCGGTCGGCATGGCAACGAGCATCCCGCCGCACAACGCCGCCGAGCTGATGAACGCCGCGGTGGCGCTGATCGACAATCCCCAGGCCAATGTCCTCGATTATGTGCAGGGACCGGACTTCCCGACCGGCGGCATCGTCGTCGACAGTCCGGCGGCGATCGCCGAGGCGTATAATACCGGGCGTGGCGGCTTCCGCGTCAGAGCGAAGATCGAGAAGGTAACCGAGAAGGGCGGGGGCTGGCACCTTGTCGTCTCCGAGATCCCCTATGGTGTCCAGAAGGGCAAGCTGATCGAGGGGATTGCTGAGCTCATCAACGAGAAGAAGCTGCCGATCCTCGGCGATGTCCGCGACGAAAGCGCCGAGGATATCCGCATCGTGCTCGAGCCGCGCAGCCGCACCGTGGTGGCCGAGGACCTGATCAACAGCCTCTATCGCCTCTCGGACCTCGAGACGCGGGTGCCGCTCAACCTCAACGTGCTCGACAAGCACCGCACCCCGCGGGTGATGAGCCTGCAGGAAGCGCTGCTCGGCTGGATTGAGCACCAGTTCGTGGTGCTGCGCCGCAAGTCCGAGCACCGCGTGGCCAAGATCATCGACCGGTTGGAGCTGGTCGGCGGCTATATCATCGCCTTCCTGAACCTTGACCGGGTGATCGAGATCATCCGCACCGAGGACGAGCCCAAGGCCGTGATGATGGCTGAGTTCGAGCTGACCGACCGGCAGGCCGAAGCGATCCTCAACATGCGGCTGCGCAGCTTGCGCAAGCTCGAAGAGATGGAGCTCAAGCGCGAGCGGGACGCGCTGGAGAAGGAAAAGGCCGATCTGGAGACCTTGCTCTCGTCCGATGCGCGCCAGCGCACCCGGATGAAGCGCGATCTCGCCAAGATGATCGAGCGCTATGGTCCCGAGACGGTGCTCGGCAAGCGGCGCACCGTGGTGGAAGAGGCTGCCCCGGCCCGCGAGATTCCGCTCGAGGCGATGATCGAGCGCGAGCCGATCACCGTGATTCTCTCGGCGCGCGGTTGGATTCGCGCGATGAAGGGACATGTCGAGGATCTGTCTGGCGAGGCGCTGAAGTTCAAGGAAGGCGATTCGGCTTTCCTGGCCTTCCATGCCCAGACCACCGACAAGCTGCTCCTCGCCGCCGATAATGGCCGCTTCTACACGCTGGGGGCGGACAAGCTGCCCGGCGGGCGCGGGTTTGGCGAGCCAGTGCGGTTGATGATCGACTTGGAGGGCGAGCGGAACATCGTGGCACTTTTGCCGTCGAGCCAGGCGCCCAGGCTGCTGGTCGCTGCCGATGATGGGCGCGGCTTTATCGTGAAGGTCGAGGACGTGATCGCCGAGACGCGCAAGGGCAAGCAGGTGGTGACGCCGCGTGCCGGGGCGCATCTCAAGCTGGTCAGGCCGATCGGCGTGGAGGATGATGCGGTGGCGGCGGTTGGTGACAACCGCAAGCTTCTGGTATTCCCGCTCTCCGAAGTGGCCGAGCTTGGCCGCGGGCAGGGTGTGCAGCTCCAGCGTTACCGCGATGGCGGGTTGAGCGATGCGCGGACCTTCCGCATGGTCGATGGCCTGAGCTGGGCGATGGGCGGCGAGAGCGGCCGGACGCGCACCGAAACCGATCTCACGCCCTGGCGGGCGACGCGCGGTGCGGCGGGGCGGATGGCGCCCAATGGCTTCCCGCGGGACAATCGTTTCTGACCCGCCGATAAAAGTCTGTTGTTTCAGGTGGTTTTAACCAATCGGGGCTAGGTCGGTCGCGATGGTATTCGCCAGAGTGAAGAAGAAACGAGTCGAGGCTCCGCTGCCGCCGCCGCAGCCGGTGGAGCCGCTTGTCTTCGGCCCTGGCGTCTCGGCGATGATGCTGGACATGCTGCCGGTGCCCGCCGCGATCATCGAATTGCAGGAAGACGGTTTCGTCTTCGACGCCGTCAACCGCCCGTTCCGCCTTGCCGGGCTCGGCACAGTTGCCAGCGAATCGCCGCTGGTCCGCCTGCTCGGGCCGCGTCTCCGCCGCTTCGTCGAATCGAACGACATGCAGTGCGAGATTGGCTGGCAGTTCGGCGACGAAGTCGATGCCCGCCATTTCCGCGTCATCATGGCCAAGCGTGCCGATCGCCGCGCCTTTCCGCGCTGCATGGTCACGCTGATCGACCACACTTCCGAGCTGCGCACCGAATATAGCCTCCGCCGCGAAATGGCGACGGACAGCCTGACCGGTCTGCCTAACCGTGCCGGTTTTTCCGATGCGCTCGAGCATGCGATCACGCCGGAAAATGCCCGCGATTTCGCGGTGATGGTGGTCAATCTCGACCGGTTCAGTCGCGTCAACGCCTGTATGGGCGGCCTGGCTGGTGACGAGTTGCTGATCACGGTGGCGCGCCGGGTTAAGGGCGCGCTGCGCAGTCGCGACACGCTGGCCCGGATGGGCGGCGACGAGTTCGGCGTGCTGCTGACGCTCGACGAGGGGCCAAGCGATGCGCTCCACGTTGCCAAACGTATCCAGGCTGCGCTGGCCAATCCGTTCCGCCTCTCCGATTTTGAGATCCGGGTCGATTGCTCGGTCGGCATCGCGCTTGGCGCGGATAATGACGGCGATCCCGAGGATCTGGTGCGCAACGCCCAGTTCGCAGTGAAGCGCGCCAAGAAGAGCGGCCGCACCGAGATTTACCAGACGCACACGTTCGACATCGCCCGTGAGCAATTCGGCATCGAAACCGAGCTGCGCCGGGCGATCGAGAACGGGCAGATGACGCTGTGCTACCAGCCGATCTGCGACCTTGCGAGCGGCCGGATCACCTCGTTCGAGGCGCTGGCGCGCTGGACCAATGAGGATGGCGTTCGCCTCTCGCCCAATGATTTCATTCCCGTTGCCGAGGAATCTGGCCTGATCATCCCGCTCGGTCGCTGGGCGATGGAGGAAACGGCGCGGACCATTGCGGCCTGGGATCGGATCGCGGGCGGCGATTGCGGCGTCAAGGTTGCGGTGAACCTGTCGGCGATCCAGCTGCAGCGGGATAATATTCCGGCGATGGTCAAGGCCGCGCTCGATCGGCACGGGGTGGATGGCAAGCGCTTGACCCTGGAGCTCACCGAGAGTGCGATCGTCACCGATCCGGACCGCATCGCTCAGACGATGAACGCCCTCAAGGACATGGGCGCCACGCTGGCGATGGACGATTTCGGCACCGGATATTCGAACCTGGCCTATCTCCAGAAGCTGCCGATCGACCTGCTCAAGATCGACCGCAGCTTCGTCTCCGGCATGCTGGCGGACCGCGACAAGGTCGCCATCGTCCGCGCCATCCTCAGCCTCGCCCAGGCGCTGGGCATGCAGACCACAGCTGAGGGCATCGAGACCAATGAGCTGGCCCAAACGCTCGCCGCACTGGGGTGCACCTATGGTCAGGGCTTCCTCTATTCGCGTGCGCTCGAGCGCGACGACGCCTATTCGCTGCTGACCGAGCGCAACGCCTGAGCGACCGCTTCGTCGGCCAGGGCCGAGACGCGGGATTCGTCCGGAAAGCCCTCCGCGATCCAGCTCTGCTCGACCTGCTTCATCAGCCGTGCCACTTCCGGTCCGGCCTTCACGCCGCGCGAGACGATCGCGCCGCCGCTGAGCTGAAAGCGGGGCGGTTGCCAGTCGCGGATTTCCAGTGCGTCGGTGATCGGGCGGTCTGATAGCAGCAGCTGGTCGAGCGCGGTTTCCACGCCGGTGCGGTAGGCAAGGGGGCAGGGATCGCCCTCCGGCGCGACCACGGCGGCCGCGAGGCGCTTGCGCTGGGCGTTGGAGAGCTTGAGTCGCGCGGCAATCAACTCCGCCAGCGCCGGATCTGCCGGGATAAGCGACGCGAGGCGGCGGATCGCGCTGGGGACAACGCTTGCCTCGACTTCGCGCGCAGCAAGATGGGCGAAGCGATCCGCCGAGCTGATCTCGGGCAGCACCGACAGGAAGATGCCGCGCTCGATCATTAGTGCGACGACGCGCACCGCGTCCTTCGCCATCAGCAGTTTGAGCAACTCGTCGGCGATTCGCTCGCGGCTGAGCGCCATCAGGTCTTTCGAACGCGCGGTGCAGGCTTCGAGACCCGCCGGATCGGCGACTTCGCCGAAGCGTGCGAGGAAGCGGAAGAAGCGCAGGATACGAAGGTGATCCTCGGCAATGCGCTCGAGCGGATCGCCGATGAAGCGGACATGGCGCGCGTCGAGATCGGCCTTGCCGCCGAAATAATCGAAGATCTCGCCGGTCGCCGGATCGGCATAGAGCGCGTTTATCGTGAAATCGCGCCGAGCGGCATCCTCGCGCCAGTCATCGGTGAAGGCGACGGTGGCGCGGCGGCCATCGGTGGAGACGTCACGGCGCAGCGTGGTCACTTCAACCGGACCGCTTTCCAGCACCACGGTGACGGTGCCGTGGTCAATGCCGGTGGGCACTACGCGGATGCCGGCGCCTTTGAGCACCTCGATCACGCGCTGCGGCGACAGTGGCGTCGCCACATCGACATCGGATACGGGCAAGCCAAGCAGTGTGTCGCGCACCGAGCCGCCGACGAAGCGGGCGTCGCCCAGAACTTCGAGCAGCGCTGCGAGCCCCTCGCGGTGGCGCCAGTCCGCATCGGGCAGGATCATGCCGCCCATTTCAGCCGCCTCGACAAATTCACCAGCATCGCCGCCGTCGCTCCCCAGATCCGGCGATCCTGCCAGAGTATCTCGTAATATTGCCGATCGCGGCCCTGATATTGCGTCACTTGCGGGCGCTGGTTGGCGCTGTCGAGCAGGAAATCGAAGGGGACCTCGAACACGCTGGCAACCTCGGCCTCGGATGGGGTGAGGAGCAGATCGGGCGGCACGACGCCGATTACCGGGGTGACGACATAGTTGGTGACGGTGCGATAATCGTCCGTTGTGCCGACGACATCGACCACGGCCGGCGGTAATGCGATCTCCTCCTGCGCTTCTCGCAGGGCTGCGGCGATCGGGCCGTCATCGCCGGGATCGATGCGGCCACCGGGGAAGGCGACCTGGCCGGCGTGCCGACGCAGCGTCTCGGTGCGCTGGGTGAGGATAACGCCGGGCGAGGTGCGATCGGTGATGGCGATCAGTACCGCTGCCGGATTGCCCCGCACTTCGGGATCGAAATCATAATGATCGCCCGGCAGCAACAGCGGCGCATGATCGGCGGCAAGCGCAAGGCGGAGGCGGTCGGCGAGGCTCATGCGGCCGGCTCCAGCGCGAAGAAGCTGCCATTGCTCCACACGCCGGGCGGCGTGCTGCCATTGGCGAGCGCGATCTCGGCCAGTTCGTAATAGACGGTGCGCGCGACCAGCGCCTCCAGCCCACTGCGGACATGGAGATAGGGGCGGGGGCCATCCTCTCGCTCCTCGAAGCGCAGGCCGTGTTCTGGCCCGGCGGTAACCAAGTCGCCGGTGTTGAGCCGGAAGGCGAGCTTCATCGCTTTGCCTTCGCCCTCGCGCTTCATCTCCACTGCGACGAACGGCGCATCCTCGACATCGATGTCCAGCTTCTCGACCGGGGTGACCAGGACGAATCGGCCATCGGGCTCGCGGCGCAGGATCGTCGAGAACAGGCGCACCATCGGCAGGCGGCCGATCGGCGAACCCTGATGGAACCAGGTGCCGTCGCGGGCGATGCGCATGTCGCTATGTCCGCAATGGGAGGGATTCCAACTTTCGACCGGCGGGAGGCGATTCTCGTCGGCCAAGCGTGCGATCTCGGCGAGCGAGAGGTTGGCGAAGTCGGGCGGGGGCGGGGAGGGCATCGAGTCGCCTCAATCGGCAGCGCGGCCGGGGCCGCGGAAGTTTATGAAGTACACGCCACGCGGGGCTCGATGTCCCGACCCCGAACCGTTCCGCGAACGAAGGAGGCGAAGGAAAGGCTGCACAAGATCGGCCATGCCGGGAACCCAAGCAGACAAAATCCAACATGGGAAGCGGAGACATGGCTTTTCCCCGGCTTTCACCGGGGAGCGGCTTCGACCGGATCAGCGTTCAGGCAGCTCGTCGAAGACGGGCCCCTAGCAGGCCCGGGCCAGCCGGAACCCCGGGGCCACGCGCAAGCAGGCGATGCGGCTCGAACGGGCCGGGGAGGCGCCAGCCCGCGGTCTTTTCCGCGGTGAAATCGAAGAAACGGCCATAATATTCGGGGTCGCCGATCAGCATCAGCGCGTCCGCACCGGGAAGCGAAGACTCTTCGGCCGCTTCGAGCATGCGCTCCATCAGCATGCGGCCGATGCCGCCCTGCTGGCGATCGGGCTGCACCGCGACCGGGCCGACCATCACCATCGGCGCGCTGCCGCCGCCATCGCATTCGAGCACGACCGGCCAGGCCTGGATCGAACCGAGCAGGCTGCCATCCTCCGCAACCGCGGCGAAGCTGAGTTCGGGAATCTCGGAAGTGCCAAGGCGAACCTTGTAGGCAGTGCGCGCACGTCGGCCCGGACCAAAAGCACGGTCGAGCAACGTCTCGACGGCCTGAGGATCCACGGTTCCGAGGGGCAGCAATGCGATCACTTCATACATTCCTTTCATAACGCCCGAGCGCAGAGTCGGGGCCGCGCGAAATAGCGACGATCAGCGCTTTCGCAATACTGAATATAACGCAGCGGCCGTGGGGCAGGAGGGGCGGGGTTTCGCCGGCGCGCGCATCTGCTATGGGCCGCGGCCAGTTTCTCCTGAAAAGGCCCAGGCCACTTGTCCGATTCCCTGCAGCTCCAGGTGCATGACCTGGAAGTCGAACTTCTCACCGGCGTCTATTCGGAAGAGACGCATCTGCCGCAGCCTCTGCGCATCTCGGTGACGGTCGACATCGACATGCCCGAGCGCTTCGAGCCGGACACCCCGCTAAAGGCGTCCAAGAACTATATGGACGTGAAGCACGCCGCGACCGACGGGCTGCCCAAGGACGTGCACTTCACGCTGGTGGAAGCGGTGGCCGAGCATATCTGCGACACGCTGTTCGTCGGCGATCCGCGTGTGCGCCGGGTCGAGGTGCGAATCATCAAGCTGGCGATCGCCGAGCAGGGCGAGTCGATCGGCATCACGCTGGTGCGCGGACGGAAGTAATTCCGCTTTTTCCTTCTCCCGCTTGCGGGAGAGGTTGGGGAAAGGGCGTGCTGGCCGCGAGGGCTTCGCTTGCCGCTCCCATTGACCCTCACCCTTCCGCCGCTTTGCGGCTCCCTCCCTCTCCCGCAAGCAGGAGAGGGAGTTTCAGGTCACTCACACCGCCCCAGCGAACGGAGGACGAACTGATAGTCCTCGCGCGCCTTGGCGGCGTTCTGGGCGTCGTCCGACTCGACCGCTTCGGCGGGCAGGGTGCGGGGCAGGCCGCAGGCCAGGCGATACCAGAGGAAGGTATTGGGCTGCGGCGCTCCGGCCGATTCGTCGACAATGTCCCCCAATGACACACTCCAGCGCGCCTGCTCGCCCGGGCGGCGCAGGATCTGGAGCGATACCGGCGCGCCGCTCGCGGTCTGCAGGAAGACCTGAGTCTCGCCTTCGCCGGGCAGCGATCCGGGAACATGGAAGGCGTTGCCCACGCCGGTGATTGCCGGTGCCGCATCGGCGGCCAGCGCATCCCTGGTGATCGCGCGCACTTGCGCATCAAGTTCCGGCAACCAGTTCATCTGGCTCTGCAATCCGGTGAGCTGCACCATGCCCGGGCGACCGGGGACGGGGCGGGCGAAGAGCAGCACGCGCTGCTTGGCGAGCTTGGGCGGCTTGCCCTTGGCGTTGAGCGGGACATCCGCAGTGTAGGTAATGCGCGAAGCCATGGCCTGCGTGCCCCGAATCAGGGCGGAAACATCGGCTTCGACCAGGAATCGGACCATGCCGGGCGCCAGTCCGGGCGATTCCTCCACCTTCAGGCGATCTGCCTTGCGGATGCGTGCATCGATGATCAGCGGAGCCCCGGTCACCTGCCGCGCAAGGGTGGCATAGCTGGGTAAAACGGCTGTGGTTTGTGCCTGTGTTTGCTGGGGTTTAGCGCCTGCATCTAAGGGTGCGGCCAACGCAATTGCGCAACAAAATATGGCGGGAAAGGTTCGGTTCATGCCGTTCGAGTTACCGGATTGTGGCTCGGCTATACAGAAATAATTCTGTCATTGGGCGATTGTACGCCCGGTTTGTCCGACAAAGGGTTTGCGTCCTCTCGGTGCGCGCGATAGAGACTCGCCCGCTGCCGAACAGGACGCATATAGCGCACGGCGGGCAGGCATGTGCACGGGTCGCAAATCCGCCGCACAGGACTGCATGTCAGGGATTAGAGGAGTGACGTTGCCGAATGGCTTACGCTGACCGTAATACAAGTGGCAGCCGTGTAATCGCGATCGTCATGGTCGCGGTCATCGTGGCTGGCATGGGATATGCCTTCGTCACCGGCCTAGCATATCAGTACATCAAGAAGCAGGCGGAGAAGCTGAACACGTTCGACGTGCAGGAACCGCCGCCCCCGCCGGAGGAAGTGCCGCCGCCGCCGCCGCCGCCAGACACGCCGGTTCCGCCGCCGCCCACCCAGATCGTGGTGCCGCCGGCTCAGGTTCCGGTGCCGACTCAGGCGCCGCCGATCCCGACGACGACCGTTATTCCGCCGGCTCCGCCGATCACCCCGCCGGCACCGCCCGCGCAGCCGGCTCCGCCGCAGCCGCCGGCACCGCCGCGGATTGCCAAGAAGCTCAGCCCGCGCGGTTCGCCGCAGAGCTGGGTTACGGACGATGACTATCCTGCCTCCGCACTGCGTGCCGAGCAGGCTGGTACCGTGCGCTTCCGCCTCGACGTGGACGCCTCGGGCAAGGTTACCAATTGCACCGTCACCGGTTCGAGCGGCACGTCCGTTCTCGACACCACGGCGTGCAACCTCCTCAAGCGCCGCGCCCGGTTCAACCCGGCCGAGGACGAGGGCGGTAACAAGATCCCGGCACCGTATAACGGCAGCTTCACTTGGAAGATTCCGAGCTAAGCCGTGTGATTGGATGGCGCGCGCCGATCCGGTGCGCGCCGGATTTGGAAACAAAAAGCGCTATTTAGTTAGAGGAAAGAACCGAAAATGCTCACCACCATTCTCGCCGCCGCTGGGGCGCCCAAGGAAAATCCGTACGGCCTGATTCCGGCGCTCCGTGAGGGCGGCCTGATCTCGCAGACGGTGTTCGGCATCCTCGTCCTGATGCTCTTCTTCTCGCTCTACATCCTGTTCACCAAGCTGTTCGAGCAGCAGAAGATCCTCAACCAGGCGAAGCGCGTCCGCGCCGGCTTCTGGAACGCCAACAGCCTGCGTGAAGGCGCTGCGAAGCTCGAGAAGAACTCGGCCTATCGCCAGCTGGTCGATGACGGCCTCGCCGCTCAGGAGCAGCACTCGAAGCTGACCGATCCGGTCGAAGCCCATGACTGGCTGCACGGTTCGCTCGCCCGCTCGGAAGACCTGATCAACTCGCAGCTGAAGGGCGGCCTGTCGTTCCTCGCTACCGTGGGTTCGACCGCTCCGTTCATCGGTCTGTTCGGTACCGTTATCGGCATCATCCGCGCACTCGTGAAGATCGGTGCGGCTGGCCAGGCGTCGATCGACGCGGTCGCCGGTCCGGTCGGTGAAGCGCTGATCATGACCGCCGTCGGTCTCGCCGTCGCCGTTCCGGCCGTGCTTGCCTTCAACTGGCTGCAGGCTCGCAACAAGAAGATCAACGAGAGCCTGAACGCGTTCTCGAACGATCTGCTCGGCTACCTGGCTTCGGACGGCCGCGTCCGTCCGTCGGTTGCCAAGGCTGCTCCGGCTGCCAAGGCTGCTCCGGCTGCGACCACCACGGCACCGCGCGCCTAAGCGATCTGGAATATAAGGGCCGCGTTTCCCGCAACGGGGGCGCGGCCCTCTCCGGCTCCTTCGGGGCTGGAGGCTTGGATTAGAAGAATAGGATAGCGCGCATGGGCATGAGCGTAGGAGGGGGTGGCGGTGATGACGCCCCTATGTCGGACATCAATACCACGCCGCTCGTTGACGTGATGCTGGTGCTCCTCATCATCTTCCTGATCACGGTTCCGGTCGTGATCCAGACGGTGAAGCTGGAGCTGCCGAAGGTTCAGTTCGAACCGACGATCACCAAGCCCGAGAACGTTGCGCTCTCGGTCACGGCCAGCGGTGGCAAGTGTGAAGTGTTCTGGGGCATGACCCCGGTGACCAGCCAGGAGCTGGTGGAGCGTGGCGCGAAGAAGCTGAAGGCTGAGATCGACAAGCAGGGCGGCGTTAACGCTGCTGGCCTCGAGCTCCCCGAAGTGCATATCCGCGGTGACGTGAATACGCCGTACCGCTGCATCGGCGGCACGATCTTCGCCATGCAGATGGCCGGGTTCGCCAAGGTCGGCTTCATCTCTGAACCGCCCGCCGGTTCGGCCACGACCCGTCTCTGACGGCCGGCTCAAAGGAGTTTAGACTATGGGTATGAGCGTGGGCGGCGGTGGTGATGACGGCCCGATGATGGAAATCAACACGACGCCGTTGATCGACGTCATGTTGGTGCTCCTCATCATGATCATCATGACGATCCCGATTCAGACGCATGCCGTGAAGGTTGACCTTCCGCAGAACAGCCCGAACCAGGCGCCGATCGTCGAGACGACCAAGAACAAGGTCTATATCGACGCGCAGGGCCGGGTGTTCTGGAACAGCATGCCGGTCGATGACGTGACGCTGCGTCAGTATCTCGACCAGTCGCTGCAGATGTCGCCGGAGCCGGAGCTGCACTTCCAGCCCGATCCGCAGACGCCGTACGACGTTGTCGACCGTATTCTCGCGATCATCAAGCGCGCGAATGTGACGAAGCTCGGCTTCGTCGGCAACGAGCAGTATCGCAACGACTTCTGATCCAGCGCCCTTCGGGGCCGGGATCCGGAAAAAGGAAAGGCGGTCCTTCGGGGCCGCCTTTTCTTTTGCCCGTATATCTACGGATCCGCGCAAATGCGCTTGCAGGGTAGTCATGGAAGTGTAACACTATTGTCTTCAAAGAGTCATGGAAGTGTCTCCATGGCGTAACAGAAGGAGTAGGAGTTATGCGCACCGCGCTGATTGTCCTTGCAGCCGCCCCGTTCGCGCTCGCCGCGCTGCCCGCGCAGGCCCAGCGCCTGGACGGGGATCCCGTAGCGAGTAGCGCCATCCAGCATGGCCAATATGCCCAGGCGGAGCGCCAGCTCACCGCCCAGCTGCGCCAGAATCCGGGCGCTCCCGAGCTTCTGCTCAACCTTGCCGCAATTTACGCCGAGACTGGCCGCGCCGCCGAGGCCCGCGCGCTTTATCGCCAGGTGCTCGGGCAACGGAATTTCGAGATGGACCTGCCTGGAGACCGCCAGTCGACCTCCTATGCAGTGGCCAATAAGGGTCTGCAGCGCGTCAGTGCGCTCCAGCTGACTTCGCGCTAGGCGCGATCACCGTCGGCGGCCGCGCGCTCCCTCTTGCGCGGCCGGCGGCCTGCAGGGCAGGCTAATGGGCACCGGTAGATTCCGGTGCCTTTTTCATTTCAGGTCAGAGGTTTAGAGCCGGGGCAGGGTGACGCCGCGCTGGCCCATATATTTGCCCGCGCGATCCGCATAGCTGGTCTCGCAGGGCTGGTCGCCCTTGAGGAACAGGAACTGGCAGGCGCCCTCGTTCGCATAGATCTTGGCGGGCAGCGGTGTGGTGTTCGAGAATTCGAGCGTGACATGGCCTTCCCATTCGGGCTCGAGCGGGGTCACGTTCACGATGATCCCGCAGCGGGCATAGGTCGATTTGCCCAGACAAATCACCAGCGTGTCTCGCGGGATGCGGAAATATTCGACCGTGCGGGCCAGCGCGAAGCTGTTCGGCGGGATGATGCAGACATCGGTCTTGCGATCGACGAAGCTGTTCGCGGCGAAGTCCTTGGGATCGACCACGGCCGAATCGACATTGGTGAAGATCTTGAACTCGTCGGCCACGCGCGCGTCATAGCCATAGGAAGACAGCCCGTAGCTGATGCAGCCCTCGCGGCGCTGGGCCTCGACAAAGGGCTCGATCATCCCGGTGGTTTGGGCCTGTTCGCGAATCCAGCGGTCTGAAAGGATCATGCCCATCGTTTTGCCGGAAGCGCGGGGCGGGGCAAGCCCCTGTTGCCCGATTGCGCTTCGCTGCGCATAACGCAGACAAATAGAAGGGAAGAGGGCGATGCGGGGTGCGGCGGTGGTATTGGGGCTGGCGATGGTCTGGGCGGGGCCGGCGCTGGCCTGCAAAGGGGCGGTGACGGTATGCGCGCGCTCGGCACCCACCAGTTTCGCGCTGATCGCCGCGGGCAGGCCGGCGATGGTGCTGGTCGATCCCGGTGCCGACCCGGCGGTGCGCCGGGCAGGCGATGGCTTTGCGGGCGATCTGGAACGGGTGAGTGGTACGAAAGCTGCTCGCCTACACGCATTGGCAGGCGGTAACGGTCCGGTGGTGCTGATCGGGGTGCTCGGCCAGAGCCCGGCGATCGATGCGCTGGTCCGCGCGGGCAAGATCAGGGCACAGGACATTGCGGGCGAATGGGAAGCGTTTCGCCAGATCGTGGTCGACAATCCCGCGCCGGGCGTGCCGCGAGCGCTGGTGATCGTCGGCTCGGACCGGCGCGGCGCGGTCTATGGCGCCTATGACTTGTCCGAGAAGATCGGGGTGTCGCCCTGGCACTGGTTCGCCGATGTGCCGGTGGTGAAGCGCGCCAATGTGTGGCTCACCGCCGGATCGCGGCGGGACCAGCCAAAGGTGCGCTATCGCGGCTTCTTCATCAATGACGAGGCGCCGGCCTTTTCCACCTGGGCGCAGAAGAAGTTCGGCGGCGCGAATGCCAAGGCGTACGCGCATATCTTCGAACTCGAGCTGCGGCTGAAGGGCAATTATCTGTGGCCGGCAATGTGGGCGCCGCGGGCGTTCAACGACGACGATCCGCGGAACAAGATCCTCGCCGATGGGATGGGGATCGTCATGGGCACCTCGCACCATGAGCCGATGACCCGCGCGCAGGACGAGTGGCATCGGGGCACCGATGGCGGAGTGACGGGTGGCAAATGGGACTATGCGACCAATGCCGCGAACCTGCGCGCTTTCTGGCGGGGCGGGATCGAGCGGATGATGTCGAAGGGCGACGGCAAGGGCTATGACAGCCTGATCACGGTGGGCATGCGCGGCGATGGCGACGAGCCGATGGCCGAGGGGACGGCGACCAGGCTGCTGGAGGGCATTGTCGCCGACCAGCGCAGGATCATCGCCGAAGTTACCGGCAGGCCGGCGGACCAGACGCCGCAGGTGTGGGCGCTCTACAAGGAAGTGCAGGACTATTATGATCACGGCATGCGGGTGCCGGACGATGTGATCCTGCTGTTCGCCGATGATAATTGGGGGCAGGTGCGCCGGCTTCCCGATCCGGGCGCTGCGCCGCACAAGGGCGGGTACGGGGTCTATTACCACTTCGACTATGTCGGCGGGCCGCGCAACTACAAGTGGCTGAACAGCAATCAGATCGAGAAGAGCTGGCAGCAGATGGACCTGGCCTGGGAGCGTGGGGCCAGGGCACTGTGGATCGTTAATGTCGGCGATCTGAAGCCGATGGAATATCCGCTGAGCTTCTTCCTGAAACAGGCCTGGGATCCCGAGGCGATGACATCCGAGGCACTGGCTGCCTATCCGGCGGAGTGGGCGAAAGCGCAGTTCGGCGCCAATGGCGATGCGATCGGAGCGCTGCTCACCCGCTATTCGCAGCTCGCCGCGCGGCGGAAGCCCGAGTTGATCGATGCGGGCAGCTTCGGGCTGGGGCAGGGCGACGATCCGGCGCGGAAAGGCGGGGAATTCGGCGCCATGGTCGATGAATGGGATGCGCTGGAAGCACAGATGCTGAAGGTAAAGGCCCGGGTTCCTGCCGGTGGCCAGGATAGTTTCTTCCAGCTGGTGGAACACCCGATCGCCGCGATGGCGAACCTGTACCGGCTCTATTACGTAGTCGCGCGCAACCGCCGGCTCGCCGCGGCCAATGATCCGCTCGCCAACGACTTCGCAGACCAGGCCGAGCGCTTCTTCGCCCGCGACCAGCAGCTGAGCGACCACTACCATGCGATCGTTGGCGGCAAATGGGATGGGATGATGCTCCAGACCCATATCGGCTACACCAGCTGGCAGCAGCCCGAGAAACAAGTGATGCCCGAAGTGAAGCGTGTCACCGGCGGCCCGCGCATCGCCGTCACGCCCGCTCCGGGCAAGCCGGACACCGATGCCACCACGATCGAGGCCGGCGACTATGCCCGTGGGATCGGCGGCAAGGGACTGGCCTGGCGCGCGATCCCGCACCTTGGACGTACCCACGGAGCAGTCCTGGCGCTGCCCCAGGGCCAGCCGGCGACCACGCCCGCCGACGGCATAAGGCTGGAATATGCGATAACCGCGCGCGCGCCGGGCACGCTGGCGGTGCAACTGATCCTGGTGCCGACGCTCGGCACCGGCGCGGAAGGCACGCTGCGCATCGGTGTGTCCATCGACGACGGCCCGGTGCAGATACTGCGCGACCTGCTCACCCCGGCACCCAATGCCGCCGACACCCAGCCCAAGCGCGACTGGGAACGCGCGGTGTCGGATAATGCCCGCACGCTCAACGCGCGCTTTCCGGACATCGCAAAGGGCAGGCATGTGCTCAAGGTCTGGCGCATCGACGACAATGTCGTGCTCCAGCGGATCGTGGTTGGCACCGGTACGCTGCCGGCAAGCTATCTGGGCGGGCGATAGGGTCGCGCTGCCCCTCCACAGGGGCAAAGAGCGGCCGGTAAAATCCGGACGGTGAACCAGGCAGGCAAGGCCCCGCATTACAAGAGTGCCATATTGGTGAGGCGAGCCGTGGGTGTCGCTCGCCTGGCAAGCTAGCCCTGGACGACGTGCCACAGCTCGCCGCACGGGCCGAACACATAGGCGAGGGTGAGGCCCCAGGGCATCAGCGCGGGGGGCTTGGGTTCGGCGACGCCGAACTGGCCGGGTAGGTCGAGCGCCTGGATATGGTCCCACCAGGCATCGAGATCCTTGACGATCAGCTGCATCATGAAATTCTCGCCCCAGCCCTGATGATAATAATCCTGGAGCAGGAAGCTGCCCGAATCACAGGCGAAGCCCGCCACGCCGCCCGCCTCGAAGGTCAGCTCGAAGCCGAGCGCCTGGTAGAAGCGCTTGGAAAGATCGAAATCCTTGCCGCCCGGAACAAAGGGACGGATCGTGGTGGTGGCGAGATTGGTCATACGCGCAGCATCCCGATCTGCGCGGCGGCTGCAAGTGTCACGTGCAGGTTGTCAGGCGACGCCGCGCAGCGGCCTTGGCGGAGCAGGTTGCGGGGTGGGGACATCCACTTCCCATTGCATCACTGCGTTCCGGCCGCTGCGCTTGGCGCCGTATAGCGCCGAATCGGCCATGGCGAGCAGTTCGACCGGCTCGCTCGCTGCCTGCGGGACCATTGCGGCCACGCCGACGCTGACCGTTACGATCCCGCCGGGGGCAGGGGACGCGAGGCCGAGCGCTGCAATCGCCTGGCGCATCCGCTCCCCAAGCATGGCTGCGGCATCGGCGTCGACGCCCGGCAGGATCGCGGCGAATTCTTCCCCGCCATAGCGAGCGACGAGTTCGCCGGCGCGGGTTGCGGAGGCGGCCAGCGCCTCGGCGACCGCGCGCAGCCGGGCATCGCCCACCGGATGGCCCAGCCCGTCATTGAGCAGCTTGAAATGATCGATATCGACCAAGGCGAGCGCGACCGGCATGCCCGAGCGACGCGCGCGGTTCCATTCGTTGAGCAGCGTCTCGTCGAACTGGCGGCGATTGGCGAGGCCCGTGAGCGGATCGATCCGCGAGAGCCGGGCAAGGTGATCGCGCTCGTCGATGCTGCGGATCTGGACGAGCACGTTGCGCAGGCCATAGCCCAGCAACGCGGCGATGAAGCCGCTTACCGCCAGCCCGGGCGAGCGCGAAACCAGCGGCCCCGACACCGCGAGCAGCGTCACCGGCAGCATCAGCGGGCTGCCGGCATGGACCAGCAGGGAGAAGCGCGGCGAGGTGGGGCGCCGATGCTCATGGCCGATGGAGGGACCGCCGCGACAGGCCAGCCAGGCAAGCAGCAGGAAGGGCATGTCGATCAGGATGTCAGGTGCCTGACCGAAATCAGCATCGATCTGGAAGTGGTTGATATAGAAGGCGATCGCCATATAGGCGCCGGCGAAGATCGCCAGCGCGCCGAACAGGGCGCGGCGCCGCGGATCGGAGCTTGCCCGATGCCGCACCAGCGCGAACAGCAGCACGAACAGGTTCTGGATATCGAACATCAGGCGGATGTTCAGCACGCCTTCCGCACTGGCATCGGTGATCGTCGCGAACGTGAAAGTATGCACCCAGAATATCCAGCCCAGCGCTGCCGCGAGCAGCCCGTCGACAAGGCGGGCAGGCCAGGGATCGCGGGCCGGGCTGGCGACCAGGAAGGTCAGCGGCACGCCGTAGAGCACATAGAGCAGGATGCTGAGCCCGGTGATCGGGCCAGCATCGGCGAGCAGCAGGTCGGCCGACATGTTCACCGTCATGCCGCCGGCCCAGAGCAGCATCGCCAGGGAAAGCGCGGCCCAGCCATCGACATTGCGACCCCGCCGGGCGCGCAGGGCGCAGGCAAGCGCAGCGGCAAGCGGGGCCAGGATCAGGAAGGCAAAGGAGAGCGGCTTGGCATGCGCGGGCAGGAGCAGCATCGCGGCCAGATGCGTGAACGGCCAGGCAAGCAGCATCGCCGCGCGCACCATGGCCGCGTTTCGATTTCTGCCCTCTCCGATCGCTACCCCGTCCATCGCAAGCGCTCCGCCAGCCGGATGGGCCGGAATAGCGGAAACGCGGCTAAAATCCGGTTACGCCGGGCCTGCGGGCGATACCGGAGGTGGGGACTGGAAGCTCCGGTGCGGAGAGAAAGGGTAAGGCTGCAGGATAACTGGAAGTGGAGCGGCCTGCAGCGTGCGGCGGCGGGCTCTTTCTCCGGGAAAGAATTGATGGGCAGTTCAGGTCATGCCGAGGTCACGCGGGCCGAATGCGGCCGGGAGCAGTTGCGAGAGCGTGTATTCGGCGATCTCGTCGCCGGTTGAGCCCCCGCAGAACACCGGCAGGTCGCGGCCGCCGAGCTGGGCGGCTTCGTTGATGATCTGGCGGCAGCGGCCGCAGGGGCTGACCGGCGCGGTGTCTGCATAGCCCATCCGGCCGCCGATCACGCCGATCGCAACCACGTCCTTCAGGCGGCCGTCGCTGCTGGTCTTGGCCAGCGCCACCGTCTCGGCGCAGAGTGACAGGCCGTAGCTGGCATTTTCGAAATTGGCGCCGGTGACGATGCTGCCGTCCGACAGCAGCACGGCGGCGCCGACGGCGAAGTTCGAATAGGGGGCATAGGCGTTCTTCGCGGCTTCGCGGGCGGCCTCGATCAGCGCCTTGGGGTTCACTTCGCTCATTTCGCCATCACATCCCAATTGACCGGTTTGCCCACACCTTCGATCCGGCGGTGGCGGTTCGCCTGCCATATCGACCATGGCCGCGCGAAATACGAGGGGGAGAAGAAACCCTGTCGTGCCCAGAGCAGGCGCGGGAAGGCGTCGCTGAGCCGATACTGGTCCTCGAAGCGGCTCGACACCAGCAGGATCGCCGGCTTGCCGAGATGCGTCTCGACGTCATGCAGGAAGCGGCCGAGCTCGCCGATCACCACCTGGCGCTCGGGCCGGGCGCGGCATTCGGCCTGGAAATCGATCTCCACCGCGGGCGGCAGCTGATCGTCCGAGCGCGGCACCGTGCTCATGAAATTGCCCGACTGATCCGCAGCGACCTGGCAGAGCGAATAGACGTGCATCGCACCATGGCGGATCCCGGCCTCCAAGGTCGCGTGCCAATTCTCCGGGAAACGCAGGTCGCGCGCCTGGGCGCCGCTGGTCGCGCGGATATAGGCGAAGTCGATCCCCGCCTTCTTGGCGGTCCACCATTCGATCGGGCCGGTTTCCTCCGACACGTCCACACCCTGGACCGGGAAATCGGTGGGCGAGGGGCGCCAGCGCGAGGCGAACAGCCAGGCGCTCCAGCCGAGCAGGGCCAAAAGCAGAAGCGCCGGCACGACGAAGCGCAGCCGGCGTACGAGAACGCGGATGTGCAACGTCCCTAACCTTTTATGTGGAGCACGCAGATCAGCGTGAACAGGCGGCGGGCAGTGTCGAAATCCACGTCGATCTTGCCTTCCAGCCGTTCCTTGAGCAGCGACGCCGCGTCATTGTGTATGCCGCGCCGCGCCATGTCGACGGTTTCGATCTGGGCGGGCGTGGCGTTGCGAATCGCGGCATAATAGCTGTCGCAGATCGCGAAGTAATCGCGGATCGGGCGGCGGAATGCCGCCAGGCCGAGCACCAGTGTCTCCTGATGGGAATCGTCCTGGCGCCGGATATCGAGCGCGAGTCGGCCTTCCACCACCGCCAGCTGGAGCTTGTAGGGGCCGGCATAGCCGTCCGCCTGGGGGCGCTGGGGGGCGAAGTGATTGTCCTCGAGCAGATCGAAGATCGCGATCCGGCGCTCCTGCTCGATATCGGCCGAGCGCCAAAGGATAGTGCGCTCGTCGAGTGTCACGTCTATGATCCGCGGATCGGCCATGAATCGGCGTCTAGTCGTTCATGCCCGTTATCCACAAGCATTGAGCGTTGAAGTGGCGTTGATGACGCCGGGTGAGCGCGTAACAGAGTAATCATGGCCCAACCGATTCCCCTTCCGATTCCCGAGTCTCCCGAGGGCCTGAGCCTGCCCGCCAATATCGAGGCGGAGGCTGCGCTGCTCGGCGCGATGATGATCGACAACCGAGTCGCGGAAGACGTGCTGCAGAAATTGCGCCCGGAGCATTTCTTCGAGCCGCTGCACGGACGGATCTATGACGCGATCTCGACCATGGTGGGCGACAACCGGCTGGCGACGCCGGTGACGCTCAAGCCGCTGTTTGCGGCGGACCCGGCGATGAAGGAGCTGGGCGGCCCGGCCTATCTCGCGCAGCTGACCGGCAACCCGGCCAGCCTGATCGGTGCGCGTGCCTTTGCCGACCAGGTCTATGATCTTGCTGTGCTGCGCGCGCTGGTGGGCGTGGGGCGCCATCTGGTCGACAATGCGCTCGACACCAGCCAGGAAATCAATCCTGCCAAGCAGATTGAGCAAGCCGAGCTAAAGCTTTACGAAGTCGCGGAAAAGGGCGGCGAGGATACGGGCGCCAAGAGCTTCACCCGCGCCGCGACGGTGGCGGTGCGGCATACCGAACGGGCGATGAATTCGGGCGGCAGCGTCTCGGGCATCACCTCGGGTCTTACCGACTTCAACGCGATGACCGGCGGTCTCAACCGCTCCGACCTTCTCATCCTTGCCGGCCGACCGGGCATGGGCAAGACCTCGCTTGCCACCAACATGGCGTTCAACGCGGCCAAGCGGTATCTCGACGATATCGAGGCGGGGATTCCCGAGGAGAAGTCGATCGGCGCGCCGGTGGCGTTCTTCAGCCTCGAAATGTCGGCTGACCAGCTGGCGCTGCGTATTCTTTCCGAGCAGTCCGAAGTCTCGTCGGAGAAGCTGCGTACCGGCAATATCTCGGGGCCCGAGTTTATGAAGTTCGCGCGGGCGGCGGGCGATCTCGAGCGGCTGCCGCTCTATATCGACGATACGCCCGGCCTGACGATCGCGGCGCTGCGTACGCGAGCCCGCCGCCTGAAGCGTCAGTACAAGATCGGCTTCGTCGTGGTCGACTATCTCCAGCTGCTGACCGGCTCGGCCAAGGCATCGGGCGACGGGCGCGTGCAGGAAATTTCGGAAATCAGCCGTGGTTTGAAGACCTTGGCTAAGGAACTTCATGTTCCGGTGCTGGCGCTGTCGCAGCTCAGCCGCGCGGTGGAAAGCCGCGAGGACAAACGACCGCAGCTCTCCGACCTTCGTGAATCGGGCTCGATCGAGCAGGACGCCGATATCGTGCTGTTCGTGTATCGCGACGAGTACTACCACGACTTCAAGGCGCCCAAGGTGCCTGACGGCAGCTCGACGCCGGACGAGATCGCGAAGTACCAGGCCTGGCAGGACCACCAGCTGCAGGTGGCAAACAAGGCGAGCGTGATCATCGCCAAGCAGCGTCACGGTGCCACCGGTACGGTCGACCTGCGGTTCGATCGCCAGTTCACCAAGTTCAGCGATCTGGCGCCGGGCGGTTACTGATCCGGCTTGCCGGGCTTTGATACGGGTGCGTATCAAGTCGGCATGTTGTTCGCGTTCGCCCTTGCCGCCGCATGCCCGAGCGGACAGCTTACCCCCGCCCAGGCGCGGGAGGATGTCGAGCTTGCCATTGCGGCGGCCGAGGCGGGGTTGCCCGATCTCTACTGGCGGCAGAGCCGCGCCGACTGGGCGCGGCGCAAGGCGGCGGCGCGTGGGGCTTCTGCTGTGGCGACCAGCGAGGAGCAGCTTTTCCGCGCGCTGAGCCCGTTGCTGCGTGGGATCGGCGAGGGGCATCTCTCGCTGGCACGCAGCGAGGGGATGGGCTGCCGGTATCGCGAGACGGCGCAGCTGCTGCCGCTCGACCTGCTGTGGCGCGACGACGGCGCCTATGTCACTGCCGGTTACGGGGATGCGGTGGATGTGCTGGCGGGGAGCCGGTTGCTGTCGGTGAACGGTGCGGGCTATCGCGCGATGCTGGCCGAGATGATGCGGACGAGCGCGCATGACGGCGACAACCACACCGGCGTTATGCGCGATCGGTTAGGGCGCGGCTACGCGACGGTGCGCCAATGGATGCACGGCAACGAGCCAGGCTATCGGGTCAGGCTGCAATTGCCGGACGGGAAGCGGGTGACGCGGTGGCTGGCGCCGGTGCCGGTCAGCGCCCGGCCTGCGCCGCCCGAGGATCCGGCACCGGTGGCGACGCTCAGCTGGATCGATGCGGAGACGGCGTATCTTTACGTGCCGACCTTCAGCAACCGGCGCTACCGGGGGGCGGGAGCGGAGTATCGCAAGACGATGCAGGGCATCTTCGAGCAGCTTGCCGCGCGCGGCGCGACGAAACTGATCCTCGATCTGCGCGACAATGGCGGAGGATCGGAGCCGAACGAGAGCATCCTCCTGTCCTATCTGATTGCGGAACCCTTCCGGAAATACGCATCGGTGCGTTCGCGACCGAACCGGCTGCAGGTGACCAGCCTTTCGGGCAAGCTGTTCGAGCAGGACATCTACGACGCGGACGAGCTGCAGACGGTGGAGGCCGGGCCGAACGGCGACCTGCTGCGGATCAACGCGCCGCCCGAGGGACTGATGACGCGCTGGGAGAAGGCCAGCCCGGTCTACACGGGGCAGCTGGTGGTGTTGGCGGGCGGCTATACCTTCTCGGGCGGGGCCGAGCTGGCATCGATGCTGCGCGCGACCAATCGCGGGCTGTTCGTCGGTGAGGAAGTGGGCGGCACGCATGGCGGCAACACCAGCGGCTATAAATGGGAGATCACCTTGCCCAATTCGGGGATGGAGATCGGCGTCCCGCTGCTCGCCTTCCGCTTCGTCTGGCCCGAGCCGCACCCGAACCACGGCGCGATGCCGCATTGCTTCGTCCAGCCGGGTGTGGGGGAGATGCGGGTGGCGAAGGACGCCGCCTATGACCTGGCGGTACGGGCGCTGGGCAAGACGTGGACGATGCCTGGCAAGGCCGCCTGTCAGTAACCCAGCCGCTTCAGTTCCTGTTTCACCGCGGCGATCGTCTTGAAGCGATAATGGGTGTCACCGCCCTCTCGCGAGCTGCATTCGCAGCCGACGCCGCCGAACTTCTTGCTGAGGCCCTCAAGATAGGTCAGCGCGAGCTTGCCGGGCGCGGGGGTATCAAACAGGCGGACCTCGTAGAAGGCGCCGCTGTAATCGTAATGCTGCTGCGGCCATTTCAGGATGACGATCAGCTCGCGATCGGGATCCCGATCGGCATTGGCAAAGCCGATCGCCGCGACTTCGGCGTCGCCGCCTTCCTCCTCGCCGGTGGTGACCGCGATCTTGCGCCAGCTGCCGTCGGGCTGCTGGACCAAGGCGAACAGCTCGCGGAAGCTGACGGTGTAGTTGTTCTGGAGTTCGCCGCGCTGATAGTCGGCGAAGAGCGTGCGGCGGCCGTTCCAGGGTGCATCGACGATGTTCAGCTCGCCTTCGGGCTGCCCCAGCACGCGCGCGGCGAAATGGGCGGGCGTCTCGCCGGGTTCGAGCCGCCATTCCGGCGCGGGAGCGGCGGCAGTGGCGAACAGGGCGAGGAGCGGGAGCAGGGGCCGAATCGACATCGGCCAGACCCTATCAGAAGCTCGGCTGGTTGGGGTCGCCGTCTTCGATTGCGGTGTGGATGCCGCACTCGGTCTTGTCCCAGCCGCGCCAGCGCCCCGAGCGCGGATCTTCGCCCGGCTTGACCACGCTGGTGCAGGGGGCGCAGCCGATCGAGAGATAGCCCTGCGCCTCCAGCGGGTGGCGCGGCAGGCTATGCGCTTCGAAATAGGCTTCAATGTCCTGCTTGGTCCAGCTGGCGAGCGGATTGAACTTCATCCGGTCCCCGTCCAGCTCGAAGCGGGGCAGGGCGTTGCGGGTGCTCGCCTGGAACGCCTTGCGGCCGGTGATGCTGGCATCGAAGCCGGCCAGCGCCTTTTCGAGCGGGATGACCTTGCGGATCTCGCAGCAGCCGTCCGGATCATAAGACCAGCGCAGGCCGGTGCCGTCGCGCTTCTCGATCGTCTCGGCATCGGGCGCGATGATCTGGAGGTTCGTGAGGCCGATGAATTCTGAGAGCTGCTGAACATAGGCCAGCGTCTCGGGGAAATGCTTGCCGGTATCGAGGAAGATCACCGGCGTGTTCGGATCGGCCTGGGCGACCAGATGGAGCAGTGCTGCGCTCTCGGCACCGAAGGACGAAACGAGCGCGACATCGCCGAGCATATGGTTGCCCAGCACTTCGCGCAGCATCTCGGGCGTGTCGGTGCCGCGGAACAGGTTGTTCAGGCGGATCGCGTCGGCCGCCGTCCAGCGCGGGGCGACGTCGATGCGGTCAATCTCGCGGTCCAGTTTGCGCGCGGCCTCAGCCATGCCGGCGTTTCCATACCGGCACTGCCGGGTCAGCGGCGGCCTGATAGTGGAACTCGTAGCGGGCGAGCGACGCGGCCAGCACGGCTTCGTCGACCGGTGCCTCGGGTGCGAAACTGTCAAAGCCGCAGCGGCGCATCAGCGGGATCTGATCGACCAGCACATCGCCCTGGGCGCGCAGCTCGCCGGTATAGCCCGCCTCGCGCAGGATGCGGCCAGTGGAATAGCCGCGGCCGTCGCGGAACTTGGGGAAGCTCACTTCGACCAAGGCGAGGCGATCGAGATAGGGCAGGAGCACGCGGGCGTCCTCGCCGCTCTCGATGCGGACAGCAGTGGCGTTCGACTGGCCGAGGAACGCGTCGAGCGTGACTGCGGGCTCTTCGTGCGTTTCGTCGTCGCGATAACGGAGCAGATCACCCATAGATCGCCTCCTTGAACGGGGCCATGCCGAGGCGGCGATAGGTGTCGAGGAAGCGCTCGCCGTCCTCACGCTGGGCGAGGTACAGATCGGTTGCCTTCTCGATCGCGTCGACGATGCCGTCTTCGCTGAAGCCGGGGCCGGTGATCGTGCCGAGCGACACGTCCTCCGCGCCCGAGCCGCCGAACGACAGCTGGTAATTCTCGACGCCCTTACGGTCGACGCCGAGGATGCCGATGTGACCGGCATGGTGATGGCCGCAGGCATTGATGCAGCCGCTGATCTTGAGCTTCAATTCGCCGAGTTCACGCTGGCGGCCGATGTCCGAGAAGCGCGTCGCGATCTTCTGGGCGAGCGGGATCGAGCGGGCATTGGCGAGGCTGCAATAATCGAGGCCGGGGCAGGCGATGATGTCGCTGATCAGGCCGAGATTGGCTTCGGCCAGCCCGGCATCGCGCAGCTGCTGCCAAATATTGTGAAGATCGCGCACAGCGACGTGCGGCAGAACGATGTTCTGGGCGTGGGTAACCCGCAGCTCATCGAAGCTGAACTGCTTGCCAAGATCAGCCATCAGATCAATCTGATCAGCCGTGGCGTCGCCGGGGATGCCGCCGATCGGCTTGAGGCTGATCGTGACGACCGCATAGCCCGGCTGCTTGTGTGCCGAAACGTTCTGATCGAGCCAGACGGCGAAATCGGGATCGCTGCGATCGAGCGCGTCCGACAAGCCGGTCTCACGGGCGGGCGGCGCGAAATAGGCGGCGATGCGATCGAACTCTGCCTTGGGCGGATCGATGCCGAGCGCCTTCACTGCGGCGAATTCCTCCTCGACCTCTTGCGCGTATTTGTCCGCACCAAGCTCATGGATCAGGATCTTGATTCGCGCCTTGTACATGTTGTCGCGGCGGCCATAGCGATTGTAGACGCGCAGGCAGGCCTCGAGGTAGCTGACGAAATCGTCGAAGGGCACGAAGTCCTTGATCAGCGGGGCGATCATCGGGGTGCGGCCCATGCCGCCGCCCACGTAAATCGCGGCACCGAGCTGGCCGTCCTTCTCGACGAGCTGGATGCCGATATCGTGCAGGCGCATCGCCGCACGGTCTTCCTTCGCCCCGATCACGCAGATCTTGAACTTGCGCGGCAGGTAGCTGAATTCGGGGTGGAAGGTGCTCCACTGGCGCAGCAGCTCGGCCCAGGGGCGCGGATCGGCGAGTTCATCGGCGGCGGCACCGGCGAACTGGTCCGACGAGATGTTGCGGATGCAGTTGCCGCTGGTCTGGATGGCATGCATCTCGACCGTCGCCAGCTCGGCGAGGATGTCCGGCGCGTCCTCGAGCTTGATCCAGTTGTACTGGAGGTTCTGGCGCGTGGTGAAATGGCCATAGCCGCGATCGTACTTGCGGGCGATGTGCGCCAGCATGTGCATCTGGCGGCTGTCGAGCGTGCCATAGGGCACGGCGACGCGCAGCATATAGGCGTGCAACTGGAGATAGAGACCGTTCATCAGCCGCAGCGGCTTGAACTGGTCCTCGGTGATCTGGCCAGCGAGGCGGCGGTTCACCTGATCGCGGAATTCCTCGACGCGCGCGGCGACAATGGAATGGTCATATTCGTCGTATTTGTACATTTCAGATCACCCAGCTGCCGGCATTCGGGTCGGCGGGCTTGAGGGTCAGGTCCGGGCGGACGGTCGGGCCGAGCGCGCGGATGCGGTCCTTGATATGCGCGGGGCGCGGGCCCTCGGGCGTTTCGGTCGCGTCGATTATATAGGGGCCGTTGACGCGGCGCGCGGCTTCCTCGACCGCGGCGATCGCTTCGCCCTGATCGCCGACATCCTTCGCGTCCTCGACATGGCGCGACCAGCCGTCGCCGGTCCACCAGGTGACGTCGCCGCTGGCGAGATCGTTGCCGGTGAGCAGCTTCATGCCAGCGCCTCCGCTGCCTTGGCCCAGTTGGCGAGCTTGTCCTCGGCATCGGCGAGCATGACGACTTCGCCGACGACGATGATCGCGGGGCTCTTCACCTTTTCACGGGCGACCATCGGGCCGAGATCAGCAAGCAAGGTGCGCAGCGCACGGCTGCCCTCCAGCGTGCCGCGCTCGAGCACGGCGACGGGCATGTCGGGGGCGACACCGTCGTTCATCAGCTTCTCACTGATATCTGGGCAGGTCGCGACGCCCATATAGATCACCAGCGTGCGGCCCTTGCCGGCGAGGCCGGACCAGTCCTGCTCGGACAGGCCCTTGCACTGGCCGGCGACGAAGCTGACCGCACTCGACCAGTCGCGGTGGGTGAGCGGCAGATTGACCTCCGCGGCGGCACCCAGCGCGGCGGAGATGCCGGGGATGACTTCGACGGGGAGGCCGGCGGCGCGCACGGCTTCGACTTCCTCGCCGCCCCGACCGAAGATGAACGGGTCACCGCCCTTCAGGCGGACGACGATCGCGCCGGTCTTCACATGGGCGACGATCAGCGCGTTGATCGCGTCCTGCGGCACCGTGTGCTTCGAGCGCGACTTGGCGACCGAGATGCGGTGTGCCTGGGGGGCGAGATCGAGGACGCGGGGATCGACGAGGCCGTCATGAACGAGCACGTCGGCCTGCTTCAGCGCTTCGACGGCGCGCACGGTGAGCAGGCCCGGATCACCCGGGCCGGCACCAACAAGTATCACGCGCCCGCGCGCGGTGGGATCGAGGAGCGTTGCCATTGTCGGCAAATGGGCTCCGCAGCAGCGCGGGGCAACGGACGGTTGCTTGGGACGGGGCTAGGGAAACTTTTCCTACCGGGAGCGTGGGTGTTCGGTCAGCTGCCCGCCAATGCCCTGGCATGCGCCTGGATGACCGCTCGCGTAGAGGCGTCGCTGTCGAACACGCCGTACCATCCCTGGGGCTCGTGCGGCGGGTCGCCGAGCCAGGCGGTGTCGCCGGGGCGGAAGCGGTGGTCGCCGTGGACCGGGCGGCCTTCGCCGTTCCAGGCCCAGAAGTTAGAGCCGGCGATGATTGCCGGGTTGGCCTCCACGGCGTCGTAGATCAGCTTGTAATACAGATCCTTGTAGTTTGTTGCTGACTCGGGATCATAGCCGCCGCCGTCGCGGGGATAGCCGAATTCCTCGATCACCAGCGGCTTGCCCATCTCGGTGGCGAGGGCGACGTGCTGGGCGATATACTCGCGCACCTTGGCGAAGCTCGCTTCGTTGGTACCGGCGATGTCCTTCGCATCGACCCAGCCCCAGTTGAGCGGCCAGATATGGGCGGTGAGATAGTCGATCTCGGGAAAGGTGTGCGCGGTCTTGTAGACATCGGCGCGTTCGATCGAACCCTTGAGTCCTTCGCTGCCGGTGGAGACGAGGTGTTTGGGCGAGAGCGACTTGATCAGCTTCGCGGTGCCCTGGATCCAGCCATTGTACGCCGCGAGGTTAGGCTCGGCGGATTTGGGGCTACCGCCGGGGCGCGGTTCGTTGGCGAGCTGCCAGGCCATGATCGTCGGGTCGCCGGCGTGGCGCTTCACGGTGGCGCGGACATAGTCGTGGAACAGGGCTACGGCTTCACTGTTCGCATAGAACTGTGCGGTCATGTCCGGAAATTCCGGCCAGGGGTGTGCCGGGTCGTTCATGTTCAGATACTTGCCGCCGTTGACCCAGCTGAGATAGGTCATCATCCCGCCCGACCATTCCCAGAAATTGGTGAGGTAGAGCACCGCCTTCATGTCGCGCTTGCCCATCTCGGCAAGGGCATAGGCGAGGCCGTCGACCAGTGCGGGGTTCCAGGCGCTTCCCCTGGTGCGGAAGGCGGGCTTGACCGAGTTCTTGAGCGGAGAATCTTCTGCCGAGGCGGCGATGCGCAGGTTGCGGACACCGATCGAGGCGAGCGTGTCGAGTTCGCGGCGCAGGCGGTCGCGATTGCCCCAGGGGGCGTCGGCGCCGAGCCAGGCGGCATACCACATATTGCTGCCCACGAAGCGATAGGGCTTGCCGCCGAGGAACAGGCCGGTGCCCCTGCGGGTGACCAGCGCGCCGGGAGCATTTGCAGTGACGGGGAGAGGGAGTGCTGCGGCGCTGAGCGCGGCGGCAGTGGTGCCCAGCACGGACCGGCGGGTAATCATGGTCTTCCTCCCCTGTTAGCGATCACATGATAGCCAGTGTGGCGCGGGGAGGAAGTGGGGTTGGACGGGGCGCGACCCTCGCAGGTGAGGGGGTGGAAGAGCCGCGCTCCCGTCCGCCCGTGTGACTGCGCCGTGCACACGGGCTGGGAAGGTTCAAAGGATCAGTCGAACAGTTCCTCGAGGAACGACTTGCGGCGCTTGGGCGGGTATTTGCCGCCACCATGGCCGTAGCCGCCACGATCGTCGTAACGGGGGCGCTCGTCGCGATATTGCGGCTGCGGCGCCTGAGGCTGGGCGGGCGCCGCCGAGACGGCGCTCCGCTCGATGATCTTGTCCAGCTCGCCGCGATCTAGCCACACGCCGCGGCAGCTGGGGCAATGATCGATCTCGATTCCCGAGCGCTCGATCGGGACCAGCACGGTGCCGTCGACGGGGCAGGTGAAGCTGGCCATGCCGGTTACTCCCGTTCGCCCATCAGGTTCAGCAGCAGCTGGAACATGTTGATCAGGTTCAGATAGAGCGACAGCGCGCCCATGATCGCCAACTTGTCGGCAGCTTCGCTGCGGCCGTAATAGGCGTATTCGCTCTTCAGGCGCTGGGTGTCCCAGGCGGTGAGGCCGGCGAAGATCACGATGCCGATGACCGAGAACAACGTCTGCAGCAGCGACGAGCCGAGGAAGATGTTGACGATGCTCATCAGCACCACCGCGATCAGGCCGACCATCAGGAAGGTGCCAAGGCCGGTCAGGTCGCGCTTGGTGGTGTAGCCGAACAGGCTGAGCGCCAGGAACATGCCCGCCGCCGCGAAGAAGGCGGTGGCGATGCTCTCCCCGGTGAAGACCAGGAAGATGCTGGCCATCGACACGCCCATCACGCCGGCAAAGGCGAAGAAGGCAGTGCGGGCGCCGGCCACGCTCATCCGCTCGATGCGGAACTGGAAAAAGAAGATGAAGGCGAGCGGCGCGAACATCGCCACCCACTTGAGCGGCGTGCCGAAGATCAGCGCGACCAGCGCCGGCGTGTTCGCCACGCCAAGCGCGACGAGGCCGGTGATCGCCAGACCGATCCCCATGTTGCGATAGATGCCCAGCATGTGCTGGCGCAGTCCCTCGTCAAAGCGCGCGGCAGCGGCGCCGGTGCGGGGGATCTGGTAAAGAGGGTTCACGTGCGAAAACTCCAATCGAAGCATGTTCGATCGAGCGGCACCCGGTTCAGGCTTGGTGGGGTGGGAAGGGGGGATAACCGTCCAAACCTGCACCGAGCGCGCTCGATGCGGTCCGACATCACGAGGGGCTTTGAAAGCCCTCGCCAGAGGGGCCCGGTCCGCAAGGGATAATCTAGGGGGCGGTTATGGCCGCTTCAACGACGCTACGGTTACAAAGTATTGCTGGGTGCCGGATGACCTGCCTTTAGCTGCTCAGGCGTCGCGCAGGCCGACGCCCAGCGAGGCGCGGGCGGACTCACTTTCCGAGGAGACCACCGGATAGGCGCAATAGTCCGCGGCATAATAGGCGCTGGGGCGGTGGTTGCCGGACCAGCCCACGCCGCCGAACGGCGCCGCCGAGGATGCGCCGTTAGTCGGGCGGTTCCAGTTGACGATGCCGGCGCGGATATTCGCCCAGAACTGGTCGTAGAGCTTGGGATCCTGCGAGACCAAACTGGCGGACAGGCCGTAGCGCGTGTCGTTCGCCTCGGCGATTGCCTGCTCGAAGCTGTCTGTCCGGAAGACCTGGAGGATTGGGCCGAATAGCTCGACATCGACCTTCTCGGTCGCGTTGGTCATGTCGATCATGCCGGGGGTGAGGAAGGGGCGATCCTCGATCAGCCGCTCCATATAGCGCAGCGGGCGGCCGCCCATGGTGGAGAGCGCCAGGAAGCTCTCGGTGAGCATGTCGGCTGAATCATTGTCGATCACCGGGCCCATGAACGGGGCGGGATCGGCATGCGGCTCGCCGATGATCAGGCGGCCGATCAGCTTGTTCAGCTCGGTCATCAGCGGATCGAACAGCTTCTGGTCGACGATCAGGCGGCGGGCGGCGGTGCAGCGCTGCCCGGCGGTGGTGAAGGCGGACTGCACCACGAGCACGGCGGCCGAATAGAGATCGGGCGTGTCCCAGACGACGATGGGGTTGTTGCCGCCCATCTCGAGCGCGAGGATCTTTTCAGGGCGCGTGGCGAACTGGCGGTTGAGCGCGATGCCGGTGTTGGCCGAGCCGGTGAACAACAGCCCGTCGATATCCGGATGACCGGCAAGCGCCTTGCCCTCGTCCGGGCCGCCGACCAGCAGGCGGACACAGCCTTCGGGAATGCCGGCGGCGTGATAGCAATCGACCAGGAAGGCGCCCGAGGCGGGGGTCTTCTCCGATGGCTTGAACACCACCGCGTTGCCGGCAAGCAGCGCGGGGACGATATGCCCGTTGGGCAGGTGGACCGGGAAGTTGTACGGCCCGAGCACTGCGAGCACGCCATGCGGCTTGTGGCGCAGCGCCAGGCGGGTGTTCATTGGCGCATCGATGCGGCGCTGGCCGGTACGCTCCGAATAGGCGGTGATCGAAATATCGACCTTGGCGATCACCGTCTCGACTTCGGTGCGCGCTTCCCAAAGCGGTTTGCCGGTCTCGCGGGCGAGGAGATCGGTAAAGGCATCGGCCTTTTGCCGCACCACATTGGCGAAGCGGCGCAGCGCTTCGATCCGATAGGCCAGGGGATGGGCGGCCCAGGCGGCCCAACTGGCGCGCGCCTGCGCGACTTCGTGATCGGCATCTCCGCACCTCTGGCGCCACAGAACGGCGCCGGTTGCGGGTTCGGTCGAGATGATTTCGGTGCCAGGCATCGATGTGAGGAAAGTTGGTCTTTCGGGAAGGTTCAGCCGCTCTTGCACCAAATTCGGCGTCTAGACCAGTGGCTGGCCCGAGGCGTTTTGACCACGGCTATGCGCTGGGGGACTCACTGAGCGCTTCGCCCATCTGCCGGATTGCGGCGACCTTGGCTTCGAGTGGGGCCCAATCATCGGACTCGGCGATCGAGGCCCAGATCGCCTCCACTTCGTCGATCAGCATCGAGCAGGGTTCGCCGGACCAATAGGCATGGTCGCGGGCCTTGCGCGGCTGGTAAAAGGCGAGCTGGCCACGAAGATCGTCGAACGCTTCGCCATATTCATCAGGCAATGTGCCGCCGAATGCATCGAAGAAGAACTGGTCGATCGGCGTGAGCGTCTCGACCAGCGCCTTTTCGAGCACGCCGGCAAGTACCCGGTCGGCCTCGGTGCTGCGCGGGGCAACCCCCAGGCGCCAGAGCAGGGCGGACGTGACTTCGCGCTGATAGACTTCGGCAAAGCCCTCCATCGCGGCGATCAGCGGCTCCTCATCGGCGATCTGGCGCAGCGCAATGGCGAGCTGCATCACGTCCCAGTAGATCGCCTCGGGCTGGCGGCCAAAGGCGTAGAGCCCGGCATGATCGAAATAGGCGGCGGTGAAGTTCGCTTCCCAGAAGGGGGCGAAGCGCCAGGGGCCGTAATCGAAGCTCTCGCCGGTGACGTTGATATTGTCGGTATTGAGTACGCCGTGGACGAAGCCGGCGGCCATGAAGCGCGCGGCCATCGTCGCGGTGCGTTCCGCGACATGGGTGAGCAGCCGTGCAGGGGCGTCTTCGCCGGCTTCCTCGCCATAATAGTGGCGCAGCACATAGGCGACGAGGCGCTCCATCGCCTCGGCCTCCTGAAAATGGGCGAGGCGCTGGAAGGTGCCGATGCGGATATGGCCGTGGTTCATCCTGACCAGCACCGAGGCGCGGGTGGGCGAGGGCTCGTCGCCGCGGTGGAGCTCTTCGCCGGTCTCGATCAGCGAGAAGGTACGCGAGGTGGGCACGTTCAGTGCCTCGAGCATCTCGGTGGCGAGGATTTCGCGGACGCCGCCCTTGAGGGTGAGCCGGCCGTCGCCGAAGCGGCTGTACGGCGTCTGGCCCGATCCCTTGGTGCCAAGGTCGAGCAACCGCCCCTTGTCGTCGGTCATCTGGGCGAACAGGAAGCCGCGGCCATCGCCGATCTCGGGGTTGTACACGCGGAACTGATGGCCGTGATAGCGCAGCGCCAGCGGGGTCTGGAGCGAGCCCTTGAGCGGCTCGAATCGGCCGAAATGGGCGATCCATTCCTCGTCCGACAGGCCCTCCAGCCCGACCTGCGCTGCGGCGCGATCGTTGCGGAAGCGCAGGATGGTCTGCGGGAAGCGTGCGGCTGCTACGCGATCGTAGAAGCTGTCGCCGAGTTCGAGGATCGCCTGTTGCGGAGTGAAGTCCATGCAGCGATATGGGGAAGGATGGCCGAGCGACGCAACTATTCCGACGGTTTCTGGTGGTCGCGGGACGGGATTCGTCTCCACTATCGCGAATATGCAGGTCCGGCGGACAAGCCGCCGGTGCTGTGCTTCCCCGGACTGACGCGCAATGCGCGCGATTATGAGGCGCTGGCCGAGCGGCTGGCGGGGCAGTGGCGTGTGCTGTGCGTCGAGTTTCGCGGGCGCGGCGAGAGCGGCTATGCCAAGGATCCGATGTCCTATGTGCCGCTCACCTATTTCCAGGACGTCGAGGCGCTGCTCGAGGAGCAGAAGATCGACAAGTTCGTCGCGGTCGGCACGTCGCTGGGCGGGCTGGTGACGATGCTGCTCGCCGCGACCGAGCGGGACAAGCTGGCGGGCGTGGTGCTCAACGATGTCGGGCCGGAGATCAATCCAGCCGGGCTGGCGCGGATTCGCGGCTATGTGGGCAAGGCAGTCTGGTATCCGACCTGGATGCACGCGGCGCGCGGATTGGCGGCCAGCAATGGCGATGTCTATCCGGCCTATGGCATCGAGGACTGGCTGCGCATGGCCAAGCGGCTCTACCGGGTGAACAGCTCGGGGCGGATCGTGCTCGACTATGACATGAAGATCGCCGAGCCGTTCCGTGTGCCGGGCAACGAGACCGGGCCGGACATGTGGCCGACGATCGATGCGATCAATGGCCGCCCACTGTTGATCGTGCGCGGCGAGCGCTCCGATATTCTGAGCGAGGATACCGCCGCGAAGATGGTGGCGCGGGTACCGGGTGCCGAGCTGGTGACGGTGCCGGGCATCGGCCATGCGCCGACGCTGGAGGAGCCGGAAGCGGTGGCGGGGATCGAGCGGTTGCTGTCGAGGGTGGCGGGCTAACCAGCTTCTATGGTTCGTCATCCCCGCGAAGGCGGGGATCCAGAGTCATGAAGGGCGTCGCTCTGTTACCCTGGATCCCCGCCTTCGCGGGGATGACGGAGTATTTCATTTGGCGCGATCCAGTCCGGTCCAAGAGTTACGAACTCTTGCCATTTGATCTCGCGCCTTTCGCTGCGGCGATGATGCGGCTAAGCACCCCTTCCAACGATGCCCATCCACATCCTCCATCTCCATTCGACCTTCAACCTCGGCGGCAAGGAAGCGCGTGCCGTGCGGTTGATGAACGCGTTCGGCGACAAGGCGCGGCACACTATCGTCTCGGCGATGCCCGACCAGCTTGAGGCGCGGGCGATGATCGAGCGGGGGATCAAGTACGAGATCGCGCTCGATCCGCCGCCGCTGACCGGCAAGCCTTCGGTCAAGCGCTATGAGGCGATCGCGCGCTACATGCGCCGCTTCGATCTGGTGCTGACCTATAATTGGGGCGCGATCGACGGAGTGATGGCGGCGCGGGTGTTCGGCAAGGGCCTGCCGCCGGTGATCCACCACGAGGATGGGTTCAACCAGGATGAGGCCGAACGGCTCAGCCCGGTGCGCAACATGTATCGCCGGATCGCGCTGCCCGCCGCCAATGCGCTGGTGGTACCGTCCGAAGTGCTGGAGCGGATCGCGCTCAAGCAGTGGCGCCAGCCGGCCGACCGGTTGTTCCGCATTGCCAATGGCATCCCGACGATGAAGTTCGCCGGTAAGCCTGACATTGATTTGATCCCCGAGCTCAAGAAGAAAAAGCCCGGCACGCTGGTGATCGGTGCTGTGGCGGGGCTGCGGCCGGTCAAGGACCTGCCGATGCTGGTCCGCGCTGTGGCCGGGCTCAATACGCGCTTCAAGCTGGTGATCGTCGGCGAGGGCCCCGAGCGCCAGACCATTCTCGACGCCGCCGAGGCGATGGCGATCGAGGATGACGTGATCCTGCCTGGATTCCTGCGCGAGCCGCACCGCTATATGGGGCTGTTCGACGTGTTCGCGCTTTCCTCGAAGAGCGAGCAGGCGCCGCTTTCGGTGCTGGAGGCGATGGCCGCCGGGCTGCCGGTGGTCGCGCCGATGGTGGGCGATATTCCTTCGATGGTCAGTGACCGCAACCGCCACTTCCTGCCGCCCGAGCGCAGCGAAGTGGTGCTGCGTGACCGGATCGATATGTTCGTGAAGCATCCCGAGGAGCGCAAGCTCGTCGGCGATGAGAACCGCGCGCGCGTCCGTGCGTTCTACGATGACAGCGAAATGGTTGCCGCCTATGCGCGGCTCTATGGCGCCGCAATGGGACGGCCTGACGCACTGCAATAACGAATGTTGCTCGCTTGTTGCGTCCAATGCGTCTAGCGTCGCCCGAATTTTAGTCTGCCCGAATTCTTAGTCTGGAGGTTCTGTGTTCAAGGGTCTGTCGCCCATCCTGTACAACGGCCGCGAGGTCTGGCCGATCGTCGAGGGGGGCAAAGGTGTGGCTGCCACCAACCACGCCAGCGCAGGCGCCTGGGCCGCTGCGGGCGGCATCGGCACGGTCTCTGCAGTCAATGCCGACAGCTATGACGCCGATGGCAAGATCATTCCGCAGATCTATCGCGCGCTCACCCGCCGCGAGCGCCATGAAGAGCTGATCGAATACGCGATCGAAGGCGCCGTTCAGCAGGTCAAGAAGGCCTTCGAGATCGCCGGCGGCAAGGGCGCGATCAACATCAACGTGCTGTGGGAAATGGGCGGTGCGCAGCGCGTGCTGCACGGCGTGCTCGAGCGCACCCGCGGCATGGTGGCGGGCGTCACCTGCGGCGCGGGCATGCCCTACAAGCTCAGCGAGATCGCGGCGTCGTACAACGTCAATTACCTGCCGATCGTCAGCTCGGGCCGTGCTTTCCGCGCACTGTGGAAGCGCGCGTACAGCAAGGCGAGCGAGTGGCTGGCGGCAGTGGTCTATGAGGATCCCTGGCTCGCCGGCGGTCATAACGGCCTGTCGAACGCCGAGGACCCGTTGCAGCCGCAGGATCCGTATCCGCGCGTCAAGGAACTGCGCGCGGTGATGCGCGAGGGCGGCATCTCGGACGATGTGCCGATCGTGATGGCCGGCGGCGTCTGGTATCTGCGCGACTGGAACGACTGGATCGACAATCCCGAGCTCGGCAAGATCGCCTTCCAGTTCGGCACGCGTCCGCTGCTGACCCAGGAAAGCCCGATCCCGCAGGGCTGGAAGTCGAAGCTGACCGAGATCGAGGAAGGCGAAGTGCTGCTGCACCGTTTCTCGCCGACCGGCTTCTATTCGAGTGCTGTGCGCAATCCGTTCCTGCGCAACCTTGAGGCGCGCTCGGAGCGCCAGATCCCCTATTCGACGGAAGAGGCGGGCGACCACACTTTCCAGCTCGACGTGGGTGTGAAGGGCAAGAATTTCTGGGTGACCCGCAACGACCTGCTGCGCGCACGCCAGTGGTTCGGCGAGGGCTTCACCGCGGCGCTGAAGACTCCGGACAACACGCTGGTGTTCGTCACGACCGAGGAGCAGCAGATCATCCGCACTGACCAGAAGGACTGCATGGGCTGTCTCAGCCAGTGCGCCTTCTCGTCCTGGGCGGATACCGAAACTAACTCGACTGGCCGGCTGGCGGACCCGCGCAGCTTCTGCATCCAGAAGACGCTGCAGGACATCGCGCATGGCGGCCCGACCGACGAGAATCTGATGTTTGCTGGGCACGCTGCCTATCACTTCAAGCGGGACCCGTTCTATTCGAACGGTTTCGTGCCGACGGTGAAGCAGCTGGTGGACCGGATCCTGACGGGCGATTGATAGCGATCGAGGGGTTTCCCGCGTGGCTTCGGCCACGTCTCGGAAAGTCGTCAGGAAGCTTCGGTCAAATCCGCCGTGGCGGTGTCGCGGCGGCTATGGCCGCGGATTAGGTCCATGCCGGCGCGCAGCCAGCTCTGGAAGATGCTCGGGGAGCCATCGTCCGGCAGGGCGAGGGCCGGGGCGGCGCTCTGGCCAGTCCGCGCCGTGCGGTTGTTGGTGATGGCCAGCGTTTCGTTGGCGGCGCGCAGCAGCGCGTTGAAGTTCAGCCGCTCGATCAGCTGGATGCCGAGCGTCTTGCCCTTCACCCAGACGACCCGGCCGATCATTGCCAGCGAGGCCCGGCGGACCTCGACATAGCTGCCCGGCCTGGGCGGGAACGGCGCCAGCAACATCATGCCGTGCGGCGAGATGTTGCGGATGGTTACGTCAGACCATCCTCGCTTGCTGCGCATCTGGGCGGGAATGACGACCTCCCGCCTCGATTCTCTCGGTTGCATTTGTGTCCCCCGTGCTGGGCACCCTATAGGTGACTTTGCGTAGGGTATAACTACCGGTAAATGCGTTTACCGATGCCTTGCTGACTTTGGTTAATCGGGCGGAAGATGCTCCGTAACGGAGCTATTGTTCCAAATAACGCAAAGTATTTATAAGATAATCTACAGCCAGCCGTCGAGTACTTGATCTGGCGGGCGATGTCCGTCGGACCAGGCGCGGATATTGGCGATTACCTTGACGCCCATATCCTCGCGTCCTTCGAAGGTCGCCGAGCCGAGATGGGGGAGCAGCACGACGTTATCGAGCGCGATCAGGCGCGGATCGACGGCGGGTTCACCCACATAAACGTCGAGCCCGGCACCGGCGATGCGACCGTCAGTGAGCGCCGCGATCATCGCTTCATTATCGACGATTTCACCGCGCGCTGTGTTGATCAGCCAGCCTTTGGGGCCGAGCAGATCGAGCCGGCGCGCGTCGATCAGGCCGCCGGTGGTGCCAGTATGCGGCGTGTGGATGGTGAGGATGTCGGCCGCCTCGAGCATCGAATCGAGTTCGTCGTGCCAGGTGGCGCCAAGCTGCGCTTCCAGCACCTGGGGCAGGCGGTGGCGGTTATGATAATGGATCTGCAGGCCGAAAGCGCGGGCGCGCATCGCGACGGCCTGGCCGATCCGGCCCATGCCGAGGATGCCGAGCTTCTTGCCGCCGATCCGGTGGCCGCGCATCGAAGTGGGCGCCCAGCCTTTCCATGCGCCCTGCCGGACCAGCTCGTCCCCCTCGACCAGCCGGCGCGGGACGGCGAGGATCAGCGCCATCGCCATGTCGGCAGTATCCTCGGTCAGTACGCCCGGGGTATTGGTGACGGTGATCCCGCGCTCGCGGGCGGCCTTGAGATCGATATGGCCGACACCGGCGCCGTAATTGGCGATCAGGCGCAGGCGATCGGGCACGGCCTGGATCAGTTCGGCGTCGATCCGGTCGGTTACGGTGGGGACGAACACGTCGCAATCGGCCATTGCGGCGGCGAGTTGTTCGCGGGTCAGCGGCGTGTCGTCGGCATTGGTCGCCACATCGAACAGCTCGGCCATGCGCCCCTCGATGCTATCGGGCAGCGCACGGGTGACGATCACCCGGGGGCGGGAAGGGCGCGGGCCTTGTGCCATAAATGGCGGATTGGCGGGTGCGGAGGCCCCAGTCAACGGTTGAAGGCGAGCGCTGCATCTGCGTAAACGGTTTCCGAAGTTTATTCATGGGGGTTGCAATGCGTTTCGGGAAATGGGTCGTACTCGGCGTCGTTGCGCTGGGGCTGGCCGTTCCCGCGTCGGCGCAGCGCAAGACGCCCTATTTCGTCTCGATCAAGGCGGAAAAGGCGCGGATGCGCACCGGCCCGGGACGCAACTATCCGTCGAACTGGCTCTATCAGCGCCGCGGGCTGCCGTTGAAGGTGATCGCCCTCTATGGCGAGTGGCGCAAGGTCGAGGACCCGGACGGCACCCAGGGCTGGATGCTCGCCAACCTGCTCGACGATGTCCGCACCGCCATGGTGATCGGCACGGTGAGCGAGATGCGCGACTCGCCGCGCTTCAATGCCCGGATCAGCTGGCGCGCGGCGCCGGGCGTGGTCGGCCGGGTGAGCCGCTGCGCCAGTGGCTGGTGCTGGTTCGATGTTGCCGGGCGCGGCGGCTATATCGAGCAGAGCCATATCTGGGGCACCGACCCGGGCGAAGCGGTGAACTGATTTCGCGCCGGAGTACGGTTCAGAATCTATTCGCGATGAGAAAGAGCCTGACGAGCGTGTCAGGCAAAATCCTACATTGGAGAGGCTAAATCACGCCAGCTTGTAAGGCGTCGGATCGCCGCGTTCGGCGATCAGCTGGCGGCGGGCTTCGGTGCGGGCCTCGTCATACCAGGCGCGGGCGGTTTCGGGGAGCGAGGCGAGGATCGCTTCGTCGGGTTCCACCGCGATGCGGGCGACCAGCTGGTCGGGCTCTGTCCCCAGCAAGGGCGCCAGCAGGCGCATTGTTCTCGCGCGCAGGCGGAATTCGAAATCGTCGAGGCGCGCCGATTCGACCTCGGCCTTTTTGAGCAGCGCGCCTCGAAGATCGAAGACCATCAGTCCAGCAGCTCCACCGCCATCGCAGTCGCTTCGCCGCCGCCAATGCAGAGCGAGGCGAGGCCGCGGCGGGCACCGCGGGTCTCCAGCGCCGAGAGTAACGTGGCGAGAACGCGGGCGCCGCTGGCGCCGATCGGGTGGCCGAGCGCGCAGGCGCCGCCGTTGATGTTGAGCACGGCGTGGTCGAGCGACAGCTCCTTCATCGCGATCATCGCGACGGCGGCAAAGGCTTCGTTGACTTCGAACAGATCGACATCGCCGATTTCCCAGCCCGCTTTTGCGAGGGCTTTCTTCATGGCGAAGACTGGGGCGGTGGTGAAGCGGGCCGGGGCATGGGCGTGCGCGGCATGGGCGACGACGCGGGCGACCGGGGTGAGGCCGAGCTTCTCAGCGACCGACATGCGCGTCATCACCAGTGCGGCGGCGCCGTCGGAGATCGACGAGGCGTTGGCGGCGGTGATCGTGCCGTCCTTCGAGAAGGCAGGCTTGAGCGTAGGGATCTTGGCCGGATCGCCCTTGGCGGGCTGTTCATCGGCGGTGACCTGGAGGATGCCCTTGCGGGTCTTCACCTCGACCGGCACGATCTCGCGATCGAAGGCGCCGCTGGCTTGGGCGGCCTTGGCCCGCTCAAGGCTGGCGATGGCGAAATCGTCCTGGGCTGCCCGGGTAAACTGATATTCCTGCGCGGTTTCCTCGGCGAAGCTGCCCATCAGCCGGCCGGGCTCATAGGCATCCTCGAGCCCGTCGAGGTACATGTGGTCCTTGAGGACGTCATGGCCGATGCGGGCGCCGGCGCGGTGGCGGAGCGAGAGATAGGGTGCGTTGGTCATGCTCTCCATACCCCCCGCGATCAGCATGTCGACCGAACCGGCGGCGAGCGCTTCGGCGGCCATGATCGCCGCCTGCATGCCTGAGCCGCACATCTTGTTTACCGTAGTCGCTTCGATGTGATTGGGCAGACCGGCCTTGAGCGCGGCCTGACGCGCCGGGGCCTGGCCGAGGCCGGCGGGGAGGACGCAGCCCATATAGATCCGCTCGATCGCCTCGCCCTTCAGCCCCGCGCGCTGGACCGCGGCACCCACCGCGGCAGCACCCAGATCGGTGGCGGAAGCATCGGCCAGCGCGCCCTGGAAACTCCCCATCGGAGTGCGGGCATAGGCAGCGATGACGACGTCGTCGGCGGACATTCGGGATCCTCTCATTGGTTTGGGACCATCTAGTATCGGAAGTGATCGTTTGCAAAAGTTGCGCGCTCCGGCATGACGGGGGGATGGAGCGGATCGGGGTGCCAGATGACGATTGACCCGGTCTGGGGATGGGCGGTTTTGCTGGGGGTGCTGGGGCTGGTCTTCGGCAGCTTCATCGCGACGCTGGCGATACGCTGGCCCGCCGGAAAAGTGATCACTACCGGACGCTCTGCCTGCGATGTTTGCGCCAAGGGGCTGCGCGCGGGCGAGTTGATCCCGGTTCTGAGCTATCTTCTCCAGCGCGGGCGCTGCCGGGGATGCGGCGCACCGATCCGCGTACAACATGTCCTGACCGAGCTGATTGGCGGCGCGATCGGCGTTGCCGCGGCCATCGCCTCGCCCGATCCGGCGGGCGCGGCCGGCGCGGTGTTCGGCTGGCTGCTGCTGACCCTCGCGGCGCTCGACGTGGCGGCGCTGTGGCTGCCCAACAAACTTACCGCGACGCTTGCCATCGCCGGATTGGCTACGGGATTCATGGGGTTACATCCGCCGTTACAAGATCGGTTGATCGGCGGCGCGGCGGGCTTCGGGGTACTGTGGATCGTCGCCTGGAGCTACAAAAGGCTGCGCGGACGCCAGGGACTGGGTGGCGGCGATCCCAAATTGTTCGGCGGCATCGGGCTGTGGCTCGGGTGGCAGGCGCTGCCTTTGGTGTTGCTTGCGGCCTGTTTGATCGGACTGGCGGGCGTGCTGGGGCTGATGCTGGGCGGGCGCAGGATCACCGCGACAGACCGGCTGCCCTTCGGCGTGATGCTCGCCGCCGCCGCTTTCGCGGTATGGATGGGGCAGGCGATCAACCCACCACCACCATCCGCCGATATTGTCATGATGCGAAACGATTGAGGGGAGATCGATAGATGCGTGACCTGCTTGATGCCCAGCGTGCGGCCTTCATGGCCGAGCTGCCCGTTTCGCTTGATACACGCCGCGACCGGCTGAAGCGCACGATCGCGATGGTTTCCGACAATGCCGACAAGCTCTGCGACGCGCTGAGCGAGGATTTCGGGCATCGCAGCCGCGAACAATCGATGATCACCGACATTGCCGCATCGGTCGGCCCGCTCAAGCATGCGCTCAAGCATCTCGCGCGCTGGGCGAAGCCGCAGCGCAAGCCGGTGCTGTTCCCGCTCGGGCTGCTCGGCGGGCGCGGGCATATCGAGTATCAGCCCAAGGGCGTGGTGGGGATCATTGCGCCGTGGAATTTCCCGGTGCAGCTGGTGGTGAGCCCGCTCGCCGGGGTGTTTGCCGCGGGCAACCGCGCGATGGTGAAGACCAGCGAATATACGCCGGTGACCAGCGAAGTGATGGCCGAGCTGGCGGCGCGCTATTTCGATGCGACCGAGCTGGCGTTCGTCAGCGGCGGGCCGGAGGCGGGCAAGGCCTTTGCCGAGCTGCCGTTCGACCATCTGCTGTTCACCGGCGCTACGGGCATCGCCAAGCACATCCTCCATGCAGCGGCGGACAATCTCGTGCCGGTGACGCTGGAGCTGGGCGGCAAGTCGCCTGTGGTGGTCAGCCGCTCCGCCGACATCGCCCAGACGACCGAGCGGGTGGCGCTGGGCAAGATGCTCAACGCCGGCCAGATCTGCCTGGCGCCCGATTACATGCTGGTGCCCGAGGAGAAGGAGGCCGAAGTGGTTGACGGGCTCGTCGCAGCGGCTTCGCGCATGTATCCGACGCTGCTTTCCAATCCCGATTATACCGCCGTGATCAACGACCGGCATTATGAGCGGCTGACCGGCTGGATCGAGGATGCGCGGGCCAAGGGCGCCGAGGTGATCGCGGTCAACCCGGCGAACGAGGATCTCGGCAGCTCGAACGCGCGCAAGCTGCCGCTCCACATCATTCGTAACCCGACCGACGACATGACGGTGATGCAGGAGGAGATATTCGGCCCGATCCTGCCGGTGCGGCGCTATGGCAAGCTGGAGGACGCAATCGGCGAAGTGAACCGGCGCGACCGGCCGCTGGCGCTCTATTATTTCGGGCGCGACGCGGACGAGAAGCGGCAGGTGCTCGACCGGACGATCTCGGGCGGGGCGACGATCAACGACGTGATCTTCCATGTCAGCCAGGAGGAGCTGCCGTTCGGCGGCATCGGCCCGTCGGGCATGGGTGCCTATCATGGCGAGATCGGCTTCCGGACGTTCAGCCATGCCAAGGCGGTGTACAGCCAGCCGAAACTGGATGTGGCCGGGCTGGCGGGGCTCAAGCCGCCTTATGGCAAGAAGACGCGGGCGGCGATTGCGCGGCAGATGAAATAGGGGGGGATGGTTCCAAAGCCCTCCCCCTGGTGGCAGGGGAGGGTAGAAGGGTGCCGCTTCGTCGATCGGATTAGCGCGCGTATTTCCGTAGATCGGCGGGAAGCATTCGCACCGGGCAATAGCGGTAGGAGGAGGCCGGGCCACGGGTGCGCAGCGTGAATGTGAGGGCGTCCGGCACAGTGACTTCCTGCCGCTGGGTGACGCGTGGCGCCGGGCCCGCCCCGGCATCGATGCACGACTGGCTGACCGTGTACCGATTTCCCTTGCGCGCAAGCACGCGGGCGCGACATTCCCGGCTGTGCGGATCGCTGATGCCGAGCCCGTCATATTGACGGATCGCCGCGTTTGGCGGGGATCCGCAATCGGCGCCCTTCTGCACGTAGATGCCTGGCTTGAGGCGATAGACGCCGCCTGGCTTGTCCGATTTTCCGCTTTGCGCGACAGCGGGGCCGGCTGAAATCGCCAACAAAATCAAGGTCACGGCGGCGAGCGGCTGTCCCATGCGCATCAAGCAATTCCTCATCCAAAAGCTAACCCGGAGAAAAGCGCCCGCCGGTGCCAAGGGCGGGGGTGCTCTGATCCGGGCCCGGAGATGGCGAGCAAGCGGAGGGACGGCAAGTTGATTTGAGCATGCGAAGGCCATCTCCGCACGCCCGATCGAACTTCATGTCACAAACGTTCAAATTGGCGGCCAGGACAACGGTTGCCCAGCCTTTGCCCGGTGGCTGCGGGGATCCAGAACCGGGAGCCGAGACTGAAGGGCTCGCCCTGCGCGCTCCGGCACGCATACGCTCCTTTTCATCGCGCACCCCGAGCTATCCTGGATCCCTGCCTTCGCGGGGATGAGGAGGGGAAAATTCTGGAAGATGACTTGCGGCACCGGCGCGCTGCTGAATGCCGATTAAGCCCCGAGGGGGGATGGCTGTCCAGCTTTCGCGTCCTGCCCGCAAAGAGGGCGGTCACTCGCCGGCGACGCGGAACCGCACCGCGCGGCTGCCGCCCGGCATCGGAACCAGGATGATGACCTTGTCTCCGATGGCCAATCCGCTTGCCTGCCGATCATATTCGATCTGCACGATGGTCGTCGCTTTCGGCTTCAGATGCAGCGGTCCGGCGCCAAGCAAAGGGCGGCCCAATGCGTTGCCCGGTTCGGGTGCCGAGCGATCCCATGCAGCCGTGGCGGGCGCGCTCTGCCCGTTCCAGGTCGATCCCGAGGCTATCGGCACATCGGCAGCTGTCTGCGAGCGGTACCGAATTTCCACTGACTCGCCTTGATCCGACCAAAGGCCCGTCACATCGGCGGTAACGCCGCCGCTCGACAGGCGCGCGGTATCATTCGGAAGGCCGCCTGTCGAAACCAGCGTGATGTCGGCAGCGGCTTCGGGCTGGAGCGCCCCGTGATTTCCGGGGGAGCAAGCGGTCAGCACGGCCAGCGCTGAAACCAGAAGGAGTGCCGGGCGTATCATTGCGCGGCCTTCAATCGGCCGATCGGTTGCAAAAGCAACTGGCGAGTCTCGCTATGGGGCCCGCCAAGTTCTCGATCTGCTTTCAGGCCGTTGCGCGCCTGAAACGCCTTGACCGCGTCGAGCGTCGAACTGCGCGCCCTGCCGACCAGACCATCCGCCTGGCGCGGATCGAGATATCCCAGTGCCACAAGCTTGTCCTGGAGTTGCTTTATCGCCGGATCGCTTCCTCCAGGCAGTTGGACCGGCACATATCCCGCCTTCGGACGACCCTGGCGGATAACATCGCGAATATAGGGGAAGCGAGCATCATAGGGCGACATGTGTGCGCCGAACACACCCGGCCCATCATTACCACGTCGGCGGCGCAATGCCTCGTCTATGTACCAAGTCTCGACGATCTTGCCCTGCTGTTCAACGTTGAAGGAAGACCAAGGCCGCCCAAACCAACTGGAATCCAAGCGATATGCCATGCTGCGGTGGCGATCCCAATTCTTGATCGCGCCCTCATAATCCCTGGTCTTGATGATATCGCGTACGCCGTCGGTCAGCTGTGCCGCGACGGACTTGGCCATGTAGGTTCCGGACCATCTGCCATTGTTGCACCCCTGCCAGACGTGAGTCATCTCATGGATGAAGGTCGCCTTGCGCCCCTCGTCGGCCATGACATTGGCAAAGCCGGCACGCCAACGGATCGTGAACGACCCGTTGAAATGCGTCGTAATGACTTGCCCTTCGATGCCAGCGTTACTGATGGATACGGCATCATAGCGAATGCTTTTGCCAAATATCGCATAGGCAAAAGCACGCTCGGCGGAGTTCAGCTTTCGTGATGCCATGACCCGATAATAGCCGGGCCGGGAATGTGATCAACACTGCAAGGCACCATATCGAAGTCAAAACCTGAGTTGTTCGGCCAGGATCTCGTAAATACGCACATGATACTTTTGTGCGGTTACCGACATTGCCGTTGCGGGTCGGGCACCGGATGGGTTCTGATGTTCGGAGCGCATCGAGTTTCCATCTGCGGAATGCAGAGGCGTCGAGGGAATGGCAGGGCGCGGTTGTCTGGCCCTTGCGCACGGCATCCGCTCCGCGCAAAAAAAAGGCCGCCCCGAAGGACGGCCATGAAAGTCTTAGGAGAGGATGCCTGAAAGGCCCGATCTTTGTGCATCGCAGCGGTTCATATCGCAAGTGCGTAATGTTACCGGTAGCATTGCATAAAATGCAACTGTCCAGCGTTGTCAGTTGCGCCAGCAGGAATATGATAAATGAGCTATCGCGATGACCGTGCTGAAACTTGACGATTTTCTGCCGTACCGCCTGTCGATCGCGTCGAACGCGGTGTCGGACGCGGTGGCGAGTGCCTATCGCGCGCTGTTCGGGCTGAAGATTCCCGAGTGGCGACTCGTGACGATTCTCGCCGAGGGCGGGGCGATGAGCCAGCAGGCGCTGTGCGGGCGGACGCGGATGGACAAGGTGACGGTGAGTCGCGCCGCGATCGCGCTGTCCGAACGCGGACTGATCAGCCGGGCGAGCAATCCCGGCGACCAGCGTTCGCACCTGCTGACGCTGAGCAAGGCGGGCTGGGAACTGTACGAGGAAGTCGCGCCCAAGGCGATCGAGCTGGAGAAGCAGGTATTCGCCGGGTTCAGCGCCGAGGAGCGGCAGCTGCTGCGCGTGATGCTCGACCGGGTGGAGGCGGCGGTGAAGGATCTGGAGCATAAGGCTTGATCCCGGGGGCAGCTATCGCCTAATCGGAACTTGCCCTCCCCAGGCGAACGTTGGTGTATCGTTTCTGCCAGGAGGTTTTGCATGACCGTCATTCGTTCCGGCCTGTCCGTCGCCGAGCCGCTTGCGCGCTTCGTCGAGGAGCAGGTGCTGCCCGGGCTCGACATCGCAGCCGAGGGGTGGTGGGCCGGCGTGGCGGAGATCTTTGCGCGGTTTGCGCCGGAGAACAGGGCGCTGCTGGCGAAGCGCGATGCGATTCAGGCGATGATCGACGTCAATCCGGCGCTGTCGGGCGACGAGCAATTCCTGCGCGAGATCGGCTATCTGGTCGACGAGCCGGCGCCGTTCGCGATCGGCACGCGCAATGTCGATGCCGAGATCGCAACGATGGCGGGGCCGCAGCTGGTGGTGCCAGCGCTCAATGCGCGCTTCGTGTTGAATGCGGCGAATGCGCGCTGGGGAAGCCTGTATGACGCGCTCTACGGGACGGACGCGTTGCCGGGGGCGGCGAGGCCGGGCGGCTATGATGCGGCGCGCGGGGTGCAGGTGATCGCCTATGCCAAGGCGTTTCTCGACAAGGCGGTGCCGCTTTCCAGAGGGCATTGGGAAGACGTTACCGGGATCACAATCGAAGCCGGGCGACCCGTTTTCGCGAGGGCAGAGTTTTCGATGAACCTCGAGGCAGACTGGCATGCCGAAGGGGAAGAGCAATGGGTCGGGTTCCGCGGCGAGCCTGATGCGCCGAGTGCGCTGATCTTCCAGCACAATGGCTTGCACATCGAAGTGGTGATCGACCGCGACCATCCGATCGGGCGTGACGATCCCGCCGGTATCGCCGATGTCGTGCTGGAGAGCGCGCTGACTGCGATCGTCGATCTGGAGGATTCGATCGCGGCGGTCGATGCCGAGGACAAGGTTGCCGCCTATGCCAATTGGCTTGGGCTGATGAAGGGCGATCTGGAGGAGAGCTTCGAGAAGGGCGGGCGGGCGCTGACCCGGCGGCTCAATCCCGATCGCGGGGCGCTGCCCGGCCGTTCGCTGCTGTTCGTCCGCAATGTCGGGCATCTGATGACCACGCCGGCGCTGCACCTGGCCGATGGCAGCGCGGCGCCCGAGGGCGTGCTCGATGCGATCCTGACCAGCACGATCGCGCTCTACGATATTCGCGGGCTGGGCCGGTATCGCAACAGCCGGACAGGCTCGGTCTATATCGTCAAGCCCAAGATGCACGGGCCCGAGGAATGCGGCTTCACCAACGATCTGTTCGACGCGGTCGAGGATCTGCTCGTGCTGCCGCGCCATACGATCAAGGTCGGCGTGATGGACGAGGAGCGGCGGACCTCGGCCAATCTCGCGGCGTGCATCCATGCGGTGAAGGACCGGATCGTCTTCATCAATACCGGCTTCCTCGATCGCACCGGCGACGAGATCCATACCAGCATGCGCGCCGGGCCGATGATCCCCAAGGGCGAGATGAAGGGGGCGGACTGGATCAAGGCTTATGAGGACCGCAATGTCCGGATCGGGCTGGCCTGCGGGCTGAGCGGCAAGGCGCAGATCGGCAAGGGGATGTGGGCGGCGCCGGATCGGATGGCCGACATGCTCGCGCAGAAGATCGCGCATCCGATGAGCGGAGCCAATACCGCCTGGGTGCCGAGCCCGACTGCGGCGACGCTGCATGCGCTCCATTATCATCAGGTCGATGTGTTTGCCCGGCAGAAGGAGATTGCCGGGGAGGCGATCCCGCCGTTGAAGCCGCTGCTCACCGTGCCGCTGGCTGAAGGGCGCAACTGGCAGGCCGAGGAAGTGGCGCAGGAGCTCGACAATAATGCGCAGGGCATCCTTGGCTATGTCGTGCGCTGGATCGATCAGGGGGTGGGCTGCTCCAAGGTGCCGGATATTCATGACGTCGGGCTGATGGAGGACCGCGCGACGCTGCGGATTTCCTCGCAGCATATGGCCAACTGGCTGCTCCACGGGGTGGCTGAGGCGGCGGATGTCGATGCGGCGCTGCGCCGGATGGCGGCCAAGGTCGATGCGCAGAATGCAGGCGATCCGCTCTACCGGCAAATGGCTGGGAATGAGAATGACAGCCTGGCGTTCCGGGCGGCGCGGGCGCTGGTTTTCGAGGGGCTGGAGCAGCCGAATGGCTATACGGAACCACTTCTCCACAGGTTTCGCGCCGAAGCGAAGGCACTAGCACGCTGAAATACCCGGATTTTCGCAAAAGTGGGGACCCAAAGCGCATTTGGGTCGTTACGCTTGCGAGAGGGCCGGGGTAGGAACACGGCTCGAAAGGGAGCGCGTGCGTAGAGGGGTGAAGCGGATTTGGCTGGCAGCGCTGGCCGGCACGGCGTTCGTGCCGGGGCTTGCGTATGCCCAGGTCTCCGACCCCAAGCCGGGGCAGGGCGCGCCGCCCTCCGGCCCCGCGCCTGCGCCTTCCGTCAGCCCAACGCCTGCGCAGGACGGCACGGTGGTGGCGCCGCCGGTGGACGAGAGCCCGATCGTGCCCGACGACCAGTTCGAAGCGGCGATGCCCAAGATCGAGGGCGACATCAACGCGCCGCTGGAAGCGCTGCCGTCGCCGACGGGTGGCGCGGCCAAGCCGGTGCCGACGACGCAGAGCCAGGCGACCCAGCAGATCCAGCAACAGGCGGAGGAGACCTTCGCCGCGGCGCCTGCGGAGGATGCCGAGTTCGCCCAGCCGCTGCCGCCGCTCGCCGAGTTCAAGGTCGAGCCCGCGCCCGAGGACAAGGTCGCGGACAAGAAAGCGGTGACGATCCGCTATGTGACGCGCGAGGAAGGGCTGTCGGACGTCGGGCTCGAGGGGCTGTTCGAGGATCTGTCGGCGCTGGAGAATGGCGGCGGCAAGGCGGCGAACACCGCGATGGTGGCGGCGCGGGCGCGCGAGGACGAGCGGCTGGCTATCCGGCTGCTCAATTCGCGCGGCTATTATGACGCGACCGCGCTCTCGACGATCGACCAGAACCCGAAGACGCCGGGCACGGTGACCGCGACGATCGTGGCGACGCCGGGGCCGCTCTACCGGCTGGGCGATGTGAAGGTGCAGAGCGACCCGACCGTGCCGCCGGGGCTGCTGCTGCGCGAGCTGAACCTCAATCCGGGCGATCCGATCGAGGCCGAACGCGTGCAGGGCGCCGAGGCGAATGTGGCGCTCAAGCTGCCGCAGCAGGGCTATCCCTTCGTGAAGGTCGGGCAGCGCGACATCCTGCTCGATGAGGAAAGCCATATCGGCGACTATTCGCTGCCGATCACGCTGGGGCCGCGGGCGGTGTTCGGCGATATCCGCACCGAGATCGGCACCGGCACGCTGGCCGAACAGGCCGAGCGCCGGGCGGAACGAGGCAAGCGCAACGGCGCGAACGGCGAGCGGCGGCAGCGGCGCCAGCGCAAGCCGCGCCAGCTGGTGTTCGACGCGCAGCACATCGATGTGCTGCGCCGCTACAAGCCGGGCGACCTCTATGACGTGCGCGCGGTGGACGATCTGCGCGAGGCGATGATCGCGACCAGCCTGTTCTCCACCGTCTCCGTCGAGCCGGTGCGGACCGACAAGGCGGGGCCGGACGGGACCGAAGTGGTTGACCTGCTGGTGCGCCAGAACCCGGGCCCGGCGCGAACGCTGGCGGCGGAGCTTGGCTATTCGACCGGACAGGGTATCCGCCTGACCGGCAGCTGGACGCACCGCAACCTGTTCCCGCCCGAAGGCGCGCTGATCGTCGCGGGCGTGCTAGGCACGCAGGAACAGGGGCTGACCACCACCTTCCGCCGATCGAATGCCGGGCAGCGCGACAGGACCTTCCAGATCGCCGCGCAGCTTAACCACCAGGATTATGACGCGTACGAGAGCTATACCGGCACGCTCTCGTTCCGCTTCTCGCGCGATTCCACGCCGATCTGGCAGAAGCGCTGGACCTATTTCTACGGCGCTGAGCTGGTCGGATCGAACGAGGACCGCTGGAACTACAACAGCAACAAGCGCGACCGCGGCACCTGGCTGATCGCGGCGCTGCCGCTGTTCCTGGGGCATGACCGCTCGGACAATCTGCTCAATCCGACGCGCGGCTTCCGGATCAAGGCGAATGCCAGCCCCGAAACCTCGGTGCGCGGCGCGGTGCGGCCCTATGCGCGGTTCATGCTGGAAGGGACCTATTACCAGCCGGTGTCGAACAGCATCGTGATCGCCGGGCGCGCCCGCGTCGGTTCGATCGTCGGCGCGGCGCGTGACGATCTGCCGCCCTCGCGGCGCTATTATGCCGGCGGCGGGGGATCGGTGCGCGGCTTCGGCTATCAGGAGCTTGGGCCCAGGTCGCCGGACGGCAAGCCGGTGGGCGGGCGCAGCTTCAACGAATTTGCGCTCGAAGCGCGCTATCGCTTCGGCAATTACGGCATCGTGCCGTTCATCGATGCCGGCCAGGTCTATGAGGGCATTTACCCGACCGGCCAGAACATCCGCTTCGGCGCGGGCATCGGCGGACGGCTCTACACCAATTTCGGCCCGATCCGTGTCGACGTGGCGACGCCGATCAAGCGCAAGCAAGGTGAGTCCAAGATCGCGCTCTATATCTCGATCGGGCAGGCCTTCTGATGGCCGAGGATATGCCCGAGGCCGTGGCACCGGCCGAAACCGAAACCGTGGTGGCGAAGCGGCCGCTGTGGCAGCGCATCGTCAAATGGACCGGGATAACGCTGGCCGGCCTTGCGCTGGCGGTGGGCGCGCTGGTGCTGGGAATCAATACCCAGCCGGGGCGGCGCTTCGTTGCGGACCAAATTGCGGCATTCACGCTGGGATCGGGGCTCAACTTCCGCATCGGGCGGATCGACGGATCGCTTTATGGCGCGATGATCCTGCGCAATGTGCAGGTGCGCGACACCAAGGGCGTGTTCGCCACCTCGCGCGAGATCCGGGTCGACTGGCGGCCCTTCGCCTATCTGAACAACCGGGTGGATATCCGCAGCCTGACCAGCCCCGAGGTCAAGCTGCTGCGCATGCCGGCGCTCAAGCCCTCGGGCGATCCGAACTCACCGCTGCTGCCCGATCTGAACATCGATATCGACCGGCTCGACGTGGCGCGGATCGATATCGCCAAGGAAGTCGATGGCCGGGCGCGCTATCTCGGGCGGCTGGCGGGCAACGCGCATTTGGCCGACGGACGCGCGCAACTGGTGCTCGACGGCGCGACGCTGACCGCGCCGGGTGTGGCGGGCGGCGACAAGCTGGCGCTCACGCTTGATGCGACGCCGGACAAGAACAAGCTCGACATCGACCTGAAGCTCGATGCGCCGGCCAAGGGGCTGGTTGCCGGGCTGGCCGGGCTTGAGGCGCCGCTGGCGCTCGCCGTGAACGGCAAGGGCGACTGGGCACGCTGGCAGGGCAAGGCATTGGGCACGCTGGGCGGCGCGCAGCTCGCCAATCTCGACCTGATCGCGACCAATGGCCGCTTCCAGCTGCGCGGGCCGCTGCATCCGGGCGTGTGGCTCAAGGGGCCGGTCGAGCGGCTGGCATCGCCGCAGCTCGATCTCGACCTCGACGCCAAATGGGCCGACCGTGTCGCCGACGGCGTGGTCAAGCTCCACTCCGATGCGATGTCGGTGGAGGCCAAGGGCAAGATCGACCTGGGCAACAACCAGTTCGACGATTTCAAGGTCGATGGCATCCTGCTCAAGGCAGGCGCGATCGCGCCCAATCTGGTCGGGCGATCGGTGCGCGCTTCGCTGGCGCTGGACGGCGCGTTCAACAAGCCGGTGGTCGATTACAAGCTGAGCGCGGATGCGATCGGCTTTGGCGAGATGGTCGCCGAGCAGCTCTATGCCGAGGGCCGGGCGCAGGTGGATGCCAATCGCATCCTGGTGCCGGTGAAGGCACGGGCCAGGCGCGTCTCCGGGCTGAACGCCGCGGCGGGCGGGCTGGTGACCAATCTGAGCGTCAATGGCGATCTGGCGATCTCCGGCCAGCAGGTGCTTTCCGACAATCTGCGCATTCGATCGGACAAGATCGATGCGACGGCGATCATCGCCGCCGATATGGGCACGGGCCGTTATACCGGCGCGCTCAAGGGCCGGGTGAACGACTATCAGATCGACGGGGTCGGCATTGTCGATCTCAAGACCGATGCCCAGCTCTATGCGGCGCCGGGCGGCGGCTGGGGCATTCGTGGCCATATCGCGGGCAATTCGCGCAAGATCTTCAACGATGGCGCGCGCGAGTTCCTGGGCGGCAACGCGGTCGCCTCGGCGCGGCTGGTGCTCGATCCCAAGGGCGTGATCAGCATCAGCGACGTCAAGATGAAGGCGCCCAAGTTCCGCGTGCTGCGCGGTTCGGGACGCTATGATCCGGCGGGGCCGATCCTGATCAACGCCGATGCGGTTTCCGACCAGTACGGCCCGCTGACCGCGCGGGTGACCGGCACGCTCAATGCGCCGGTGGTACTGCTCAAGGCGGCCAAGCCCGGGCTGGGCATCGGCCTTGCCAATCTCGAGGCGCAGGTGCGCGGCAAGGGCAATGCCTGGGCGGTGCTGGCCAAGGGCGACACCGATTACGGGCCGTTCAACGCCGATGTGCTGGTGCGCACCGGCAACCGGCTGGCGATCGACATCAATTCCGGGCGCTTTGCCGGCATGGATATCACCGGCAAGGTCGCGCAGACCGCCGCCGGGCCGTTCGAAGGCGAAGTGGCGTTCAACGGATCGGGCGTGGTCGGCCGCGCGGCGCTGTCGGCGCAGGGCAAGCTGCAGCGGGCGGACGTGAAGGCGACGGCCTCGAACGCGAAGATACCGGGCCAGGCGGGGCTGACGATCGGCCGCGCGCTGATCGACGGCAATGTCGTGCTGGCCGATACGCCGGAGATCAATGGCGACGTGCAGATCGCCAATCTGCGCCAGGGCAATTTCGTGCTCAAGACCGGGCGGGCGAAGATCGCCTATGCGGGTGGCAACGGCACTGCCCAGCTCTTCGCCAATGGCTCGACCGGGGTGCCCTTCCAGATCGCGGCCAATGCCAGGCTGGCGCCGGACAATTGGCTGGTGGCGCTGCAGGGCCAGGGCGCCGGGATCGGCTTCAAGACCGGGCAGCCGGCACGGATCGAGCTGCGCGACGGCGTCTATCACCTGCTGCCGACCAAGGTCGATTTCGACAAGGGCACTGCGCGGATCGCGGGCAGCTATGGCAAGGGCATGGTCCTGCAGACGCGGCTCGACAGCCTCGACCTCGCGGTGGTCAATGCGTTCGTCCCCGATCTCGGCATCGGCGGCACGGCGACCGGCAGCCTCGATTTCGCCCAGACCTCGCCCGAGGCCTTCCCGAGCGCCGATGCGCGGCTGGAGATCAGCAACTTCACCCGGGCCAGCCTGGCCAGCCTGTCGACGCCGGTGAACATCAGCTTTGTCGGCAAGCTGCTGCCCAATGGCGGCGACGCGCGGGCGCTGATCCGGCGCGGCAACACCACGATCGGGCGGGTGATCGCGACGCTGAGCCCGCTTGGGCCCGATGCCGGCAGCTGGACCGAGCGCATGTTCGCGGCGCCGCTATCTGGCGGCATCCGCTACAACGGGCCGGCGGCGGTGCCCTTCTCGCTGGCGGGGCTTACCGGGCAGCAGCTCGACGGGCCGATCGGGATCGCGGCGGACTTCTCGGGCAAGGTCGAGGCGCCGCAGCTCTCCGGTGTCGTGCGGGCGAGCAACCTCCATTACGAGAACGAGAATTTCGGCACGCGCCTGACCGGCATGCAGATCGACGGGACCTTCTCGAACGACGAGTTCATCCTCAATTCGCTGAGCGCCAGGGCCGGGGACGGCACGTTGAAGGCGCAGGGCAAGGTGAGCCTGTCTTCGGCGAACGGCTATCCGATTGCGATCACCGCCGATCTCGACAATGCGCAGCTGGCGCGCAGCGATGCGCTGGGCGCGACGGCTACGGGCAAGATCAGCATCACCAAGAACCCGCAGGTCTCGCGGATCGAGGGCCGGCTGACTATCCCCGAGGCGCGCTACCAGATCATCCGCCAAGGCGCCGCCGAAGTGCCCGAGCTGACCGGCGTGCGCCGCAAGGCCGCCAATGGCGAGGAGGATGCGCCGGCGCAGGTGATCCGCCGCTCGTTCGGCGACTTCGACCTCAATCTGCGCATCAACGCCGACAACCGGCTGTCGGTGAGCGGGATGGGGCTGGAGAGCGAATGGCGCGCGCAGATCAATGTGCGCGGCACGACGCTGGCACCCGATATCCGCGGGACGATGGAGATCGTGCGCGGCACCTACAGCTTCGCCAGCCGGCGCTTCGACATCTCGCGCGGCACGATCCGCTTCCAGGGATCGGCGCTGACCAACCCGTCGATCGACATCCAGGCGACGACGACGGCGGAGGGGATCACCGCGATCCTCAACGTCTCGGGCACCGCGCAGCAGCCGCAGATCGCGTTCACCTCGACGCCGACGCTGCCGCAGGAGGAAGTGCTGGCGCGGCTGTTCTTCGGGACAAACGTGACCAATCTGTCGGCCACCGAGGCGATCCAGCTGGCAGCGGCGCTGCAATCGCTGAGCGGATCGGGTGGCGGGCTCAATCCGCTGGGGCAGCTCAAGTCCGCGACCGGCATCGACCGGCTGCGTATCCTGGGTGCCGATGATGTGAGCGGACGCGGCACGGCGCTGGCGGCGGGCAAGTATCTGACCGACGACATCTATGTGGAGATCATCACCGACGCGCGGGGCTTCACCGCCACCCAGCTCGAAGTCTCGCTGAGCCGCACGCTGAGCCTGTTGTCGCAGGCAGGGTCGTTCGGCGGATCGAGCGTCAGCCTCAAATATTCACGGGATTATTGAGCCCGCCGATTTCTCTGCTTACAGTGATGTAAACAGATCGGCGGGAGAGGATATGGCCGAGCATTTCGACGTGGTGATCGTGGGCGCGGGTATCTCCGGCGTCGGCGCGGCATATCATCTGCAGAAGAACAGCCCGGATCGCAGCTATGTCGTGCTCGAAGGGCGCGAACGGCTGGGCGGGACTTGGGACCTGTTCCGCTATCCGGGCATCCGATCGGACTCGGATATGTTCACTTTGGGCTTCTCCTTCCGGCCCTGGACCGAGAGCAAGGCGATTGCCGACGGCCCGTCGATCCTCAACTATCTCGATGAGGCCGTTCAGGATTACGGGATCGGCGAGCATATCCGCTATTCGACCCGGGTGACGGGGGCGAGCTGGTCTTCGGCGGATGCGCTGTGGAGGGTGACCGCCGAGCGGGGCGGGGAGGTGGTGAGTTTTACCTGTTCGTTCCTGTTCCTGTGCACCGGCTATTATAATTATGCGCGGGGCTACACGCCCGATTTCGCCGGGGTGCCGGACTTCCAGGGGCGGGTGGTCCATCCGCAATTCTGGACGCCGGACATCGATTACAAGGACAAGCGCGTCGTCGTGATCGGCAGCGGGGCGACGGCGGTGACTTTGGTGCCCGAGTTGGCCAAGCAGGCAAGCCATGTGACGATGCTGCAGCGTTCGCCGACCTATATCGTCTCGCGGCCTTCCGAGGATGCGGTGGCGAACTGGATGCGCAGCTGGATGCCGGCCAAGACCGCCTATGGCATCACGCGGTGGAAGAATGTGCTGCTCCAGCAATTCTTCTACGGTCTCGCACGGCGCAATCCGGACAAGGCGAAGGAGCGGATCGTCCAGATGGTGCAGGACGAGCTGGGGCCGGACTATGATGTCGGCACACACTTCACCCCGCGCTACAATCCCTGGGACCAGCGCGTGTGCCTGGTGCCTGATGCCGACCTGTTCGCCACGATCAAGAGCGGCAAGGCCGAGGTGGTGACTGACACGATCGAGCGGTTTACCGGGAGCGGGCTCAAGCTGGGTTCGGGCAGGGAGATCGAAGCCGATCTGGTGGTGACTGCGACGGGGCTGGAGATCCAGCTGTTCAGCGGGATGCCGATCACCGTGGATGGCAAGCTCTTCGATTCCGGCAAGGCGATGACCTATAAGGGCATGATGTTCGCCGATGTGCCCAATTTCGCGATCTCGTTCGGCTATACCAATGCGAGCTGGACGCTGAAGAGCGACCTGACTGCGAACTATGTGACGCGGCTGCTCAACGCGATGAAGAAGCGCGGGATGCGCCAGGTGACGCCGCGGATCGCCGCGCCGGTGGAGGAAGTACCGTTCCTCGACTTCACCTCGGGCTATGTCCAGCGGGCCAATGACCGGCTGCCCCGCCAGGGCTCGCGCAAGCCGTGGCGGCTCAACCAGAATTATGCGCGCGACGTGATGGCGCTGAAGTTCGGCGGGATCGACCAGGAGATGGAGTTTTCCAATCCGGTGGCGGCAAAGAAGGTCGCATAGAATCCGTCATCCCCGCGCAGGCGGGGATCCAGGGTTTCTCTGCCGTCTCGCTTGGGACTCTGGATCCCCGCCTGCGCGGGGATGACGAATTTTGGAACTTAGCCCAGCAGCGCCTTCGCTGCCGCGACGCCGGTGTTGTAGGCACCGTGGGCGGTGGAGAACTCCCCGTCTGAGGTCGCTTCGCCGGCAAAGCGGATGCGCGGATCGATACCCGCGCGCAGCACTGCGCGCGCGCCGTGCTGGCCGGGGCGGGCGTGGCTGTAGCCGCCGAGGACATAGGTCTCGCGGCCCCAGGCCGAGCCGGCGACGAACCTCAGCCGGCGCCGCCAGTCGCTGCCGAGCAGATCGACCAGCTCGCCGATCGCGAAATCGGCGGCGCCGTTCAGCCCTTCCTTCTCCATAGCCCGCGCGCCGTCGCCGCCGAGCATGCATTCGACCAGCGGGCGGCCGAGCGGCTTGAGCGTGTAGGTGCCGGTGAGCGCGCTGCGCGGATTGCCGAGGAGATGGGCGTTGTCGTCGACATCGCCGGCATCCTCGAGCGTGAAGAACAGCTTGTCGGCGAGGCCGAGCGGGAGCTGGGCGGCGGCGTGGAGGATCGCGTCATGCCCGGGCAGGCGAAGCGCGCCGCTGCCAAGGACGTTCGACGAGACGGTGACGATCGCGGCATTGGCGGTGATGGATCCGCGCGGCGTCTCGATGCGGAGCTGCTTGCCCGACGCGTCGATCGCGGTGACCGGGGTGCCGAGCACCACCGGCAGCCAGGCGGCGTGCGACGAGACCAGCGCACCATAGCCCTGCTCGACCCGCCAGTTCACGTCGAGCGAGGCGTCTTCATAGGCCTGCCAGTCGATCGCCGACATCTCGCGGATCGGGGCGCCGTTGATATAGCCCGAGAGCGCGTCGAGTGCGGGGTTCCATTCGCCATCGGCCGGGAGGAGATCGGCGGCGCAGTCGCTCGGCGGCGGGCTGCGCATCGCTTCCATGAAGCTTTCGAAGGCGTGCCATAGCGCCTGCTGCTCGGCCTTGGTCGCGCCGAGGCCGCGCCATTGCTCGCCCCAGCGCGCCGGAGTGCGATAGATGCCGAAGCCACGCGCCTCGGCAATCGCGACCCAGGGGTTCTTGGGGGCTGAATGGAGCCAGCCGGCGCCCATGTCGATCGGCATGCCGGCGATATGGACGGTATGGGCGCGGCCGCCGAGCCGGTCCTGCGCTTCGAGCAGCAGCGCGTCGCGGCCGGCATCGGCAAGGGTGCGCAGCGCCGCCACGCCTGCCGCACCGCCGCCGATCACGACGATGTCGGCGCTGTCCTTCATGCCGCGGGCCGGCTCTTGAGCAAGGCCGAGCGCACGCACTCGCAGACGATTTCGTCGCGCTGGTTGCGCATGCGGTGCTGCCAGGTGACGATACCCTGGCCCGGGCGCGACTTGCTCGGGCGGAGCTCGGTCACTTCGCTCTCGGCGCGCAGCGTGTCGCCGATGAAGACGGGCTTGGGCATGCGCAGCTGGTCATAGCCAAGATTGGCGACCAAAGTGCCGGCGGTGGTGTCGCCCACGGTGATGCCGACCATCAGGCTGAAGGTGAAGGTGCCGTTGACGAGGATCTGGCCGAACTCGCTGGCCTTCGCCGCCTCGGCATCGAGGTGGAGCGGTTGGGTGTTGTGGGTCATCGTCGAGAACAGGAGATTGTCCGTCTCGGTTACCGTGCGGCGCAGCTCATGGGCGACCACGTCGCCGACCTGCCATTCGTCGTAGAACCTGCCTGCCATTCCCGTCTCGCCTCTTGTTTCGTCATCCCCGCGCAGGCGGGGATCCAGGGCCAAGCAGGCCCGTCCTCTGTAACGCTGGACCCCGCCTGCGCGGGGATGACGGATTAGAGGTCGGCCTTCTCGACCTTCACCAGCAGCGTCCCTTCGCTCACCTGACTGCCCTGTGTCACGTTCAATTCGGCGATCGTGCCATCGAAGGGGGCAGTGAGGCCATGCTCCATCTTCATCGCCTCCAGCGTGACGAGGCGCTGACCCTTGGTCACCGTGTCGCCCGCTGCGACTTCGACCGAGGTCACGCGGCCCGGCATCGGGGCGAGGATCGCGCCGTCGCCGGCGCTGCCGGCACCCGAACCGTCGAAGCGGGCGAGGCGGATCGCGAAGGTCTGGCCTTCCTCGTTGACCATCACCCGGTCGTCGATCTGGCGCATGTACCAGTTCTCGGCGGGCTCGACGAAATCGACGGGGACGCGGGTGCCATGGACGTCGAGCACCGTCTGCAGCCGCTGCGGCGCGTTGAGGCGGAAGCCGGGGAGGCGGGGCAGCTCGCCCTCGGCATCCTCGATCAGCCGCCAGGCCGCGCCGCGCAGCACATCCTCGCGCGGGAGCTTCGGCGGGAGCCAGGCATCGCCCTTGCGCGCGATCAGCCCGGTATCGAGCCGTGCCGCGACGAAATCGGGATCGGCCAGCGCCTTGAGCAGAAAGGCGCCATTGGTGCGCACCGGCCAGACGCTGCTGCCGAGCAGGGCGTTGGACAGGCGATCGATCGCGTCCTGGCGGTCCTCGCCATGCGCGATCAGCTTGGCGATCATCGGATCGTAGAAAGGCGAGACTTCGCCGCCTTCCTCGACGCCGCTGTCCGAGCGGATCATGCCGTCATTGAGATCGAACTCGGTGAGCGGCCCGATCGAGGGGAGGAAGCCGGTCGCCGGGTCCTCGGCATAGAGCCGCGCTTCCATCGCCCAGCCGTCGATCTCCAGTTCGTCCTGCGCTAGCGGCAGTTCCTCGCCCGAGGCAACGCGGAGCTGCCATTCGACCAGGTCCTGCCCGGTGATCGCCTCCGTTACCGGATGCTCGACCTGAAGGCGCGTGTTCATCTCCATGAACCAGATACGATCGGCGCGCAGGCCCTCCGACCCGTCGGCAATGAACTCGATCGTGCCGGCGCCGACATAGTCGACGGCCTTGGCGGCGCGGACGGCGGCGGCGCAGATCGCCTCGCGGGTTTCCGCGTCCATGCCGGGGGCAGGGGCTTCCTCGATCACCTTCTGGTGGCGGCGCTGGAGCGAGCAGTCGCGCTCGAACAGGTGGACGACATTGCCATGGCTGTCGCCGAACACCTGCACTTCGATATGGCGCGGCGAGAGGATGTATTTTTCGAGCAGCACCCGATCGTCGCCGAACGAGCTGGCGGCCTCGCGCTTGCAGGAGGCGAGCGCGTCGAGGAAGTCCGCGGGGCCTTCGACCAGCCGCATGCCCTTGCCACCGCCGCCGGCCACGGCCTTGATCAGCACGGGATAGCCGATCGCATCCGCTTCGGCCTTCAGGCGATCGGGTGACTGGTCCTCGCCGAGATAGCCGGGGGTGACCGGCACGCCGGCAGCGATCATCCGCGCCTTGGCAGCATCTTTCAGGCCCATGGCGCGGATGCTGTCGGGATTCGGCCCGACCCAGACCAGACCGGCGGCGATCACTGCTTCGGCGAAATCGGCGTTCTCGGAGAGGAAGCCATAGCCCGGGTGGATCGCCTCGGCACCGGTAGCCTTGGCGGCGGCGATGATCTTCTCGCCGACCAGATAGCTCTCGCGGGCCGGGGAGGGGCCGATATGCACGGCTTCGTCGGCCTCGCGGACGTGGAGCGCCTTCGCATCGGCATCGGAGAAGACCGCGACGGTGCGGATGCCCATCTCGCGCGCGGTGCGGATGATGCGGCAGGCGATCTCGCCGCGATTGGCGATGAGCAGGGACTGGATCACGGGTGGCGCTCCGGGAAGCCGTGGCGGGAGGCGAGGGCGGCGAGCAGCGCCTCGATGTCGTTGGCGAAGCCGACGTCGCCGTCTTCCTTGGCCCACACAAGCGCCGGCAGGTTCTGGTTGTCCTCGCCGATCGCGTCGATCACTGCGGCGCGGGGGCGCGGCCAGGCGACGCGGACGATTTCGATATTCTTCGCGTGCTCGGGGAAGGTGGCGAGCAGGCCCTCCACGATCATGCATTCCTTGCAATAGAAATGGCGCTCGCCGCCATAGGCTGGGTCGGCCCAGTCGGGATCGAGCAGGAAGAGCGTGTCGCGGCTCATTGCGCGGAGCATCCGGTGGTGCGCTGCGACCAGGTGACGTTGAGGATCTTCCAGCTGCCATTCTCGCGCAGCAGGTCGAAATGGTTGATCCCGCAATGATGTGCCTTGCCGTCGATGAGGAAGACATAGGGCACCCAGACCATGGCGATGTCGCCATCGACTTCGATCGCGGGAGTGGAGATGCGCTCCTCGAGCTTTTCCGGGCCCGACTTGATGCCGCCGGCGAAATCGGCCCAGCTGATGTGCTTGATCGCACGGCTGCCATCCGGTTTCTCGATCGCGACCGTGGCGCCGCCTTCGGGGCGCGTCTGGGCGAGAATCGCGGCGCCGTCCTTGGCGGCGAGGCCGGCGAACATGGCGTTGACCGGCGTCATCACCGCGGCTGCTTCGGCATCCTCATAGGGGAGCGGATTGGCCGGGGGGAGCTTGGCCGTAGGGGTGACGGGCCCGGACTGTGCCAGCGCGGGGAGCGGGGCGAGGAGAAGGGCGAGGGTGAGGAGAAGGTTGCGCATCGGCGTTCCTTACAATTCCTCCCCGGAACGGGGAGGGGGACCGCCGGCCGCAAGGCCGGTGGTGGAGGGGGCCTGCGTGCGGCAGGCATGGACGATGCCGCGGATCACGGCATCAAGGTCTTTCAGGATCTCAGCGGCGGGAATGCGGAGCGTCTGAAAGCCGATCTCGGCGAGGCGCTGATCCCGAACAGCGTCGCGTTGCGGCCTGTCGCCCCGGTCATGGAACTCGCCGTCCACTTCGATCGCAAGGCGTGCCGCGAGACAGGCGAAGTCGAGGCGATAGCCAATCTGCGGGTTCTGGCGCCGGAAGAGAAAGCCGCCTGGTTCCTTCCGCAGTGCTTGCCAGAGCAGGACTTCCGGGAATGACATTTCCTTCCGGGCGGCCCGAGCCTTTTTCACGTCCTTGATCGGCGCGCACAGGACTTTGGGTGGGCGTGGGACCCCTCCACCACGCGGCTTTGCCGCGCGGTCCCCCTCCCCGTTCCGGGGAGGAGTTGAAGGGGGGACGCCCTCCGGCATCACATCCGGAACACGCCGAACGCCGGGCGCTCGGGGATCGGGGCGTTGAGCGTCGCCGCCAGGGCGATACCCAAAACATCTCGGGTCTGGGCCGGGTCGATGATGCCGTCGTCCCACAGCCGCGCGGTGGCGTGCCAGGGGTTGCCCTCGTCCTCGTAACGCTGGCGGATCGGGGCCTTGAAGGCTTCGGTCTCTTCCGGCGTCCATTTGTCGGCGTCGCGGTGGACCGTCGCCAGCACGCTCGCCGCCTGCTCGCCGCCCATCACCGAGATGCGGCTGTTGGGCCAGCTGAACAGGAAGCGCGGCGAATAGGCCCTTCCGCACATGCCGTAATTGCCGGCGCCGAAGCTGCCGCCGATCAGTATCGTGATCTTGGGCACGGTCGCTGTGGCGACTGCGGTGACCAGCTTTGCGCCATGTTTCGCAATGCCTTCCGCCTCATACTTGCCGCCGACCATGAAGCCGGAGATGTTCTGGAGGAAGAGCAGGGGAATGCGGCGCTGGCAGCACAGCTCGATGAAATGGGCGCCCTTCTGCGCGCTCTCGCTGAACAGCACACCGTTATTGGCGATGATGCCGACCGGCATGCCCCAGATATGCGCAAAGCCGCAGACCAGCGAGCTGCCGTAGAGCGCCTTGAACTCGTGGAACTCGCTATTGTCGGTGATCCGGGCGATCACCTCATGCACGTCATAAGGCGCGCGGACATCCTCGGGGATGATGCCGTACAGCTCTTCCGGCGCATATTTCGGCGCGCGGGGATCGAGCAGCTTGAGGTCCGGATTGCGATCGGCGGGGAGGTGGCTGACGATGTCGCGGACGATGGTCAGCGCATGCTCGTCATTCTCGGCGAGATGATCGACCACGCCCGACTTGCGGGCATGGAGATCGCCGCCGCCAAGATCCTCGGCGCTGATCACTTCGCCGGTCGCGGCCTTTACCAGCGGCGGGCCGGCGAGGAAGATCGTGCCCTGTTCGCGGACGATCACGGTCTCGTCGGACATGGCGGGGACGTACGCACCACCAGCGGTGCAGCTGCCCATCACACAGGCGATCTGCGGGATGCCCTTGGCCGACATATTGGCCTGGTTGAAGAAGATCCGGCCGAAATGCTCGCGATCGGGGAAGACCTCGGCCTGGTGGGGCAGGTTGGCGCCGCCGCTGTCGACCAGATAGATGCAGGGCAGGTGGTTCTGCTCGGCGATCTCCTGGGCGCGGAGGTGCTTCTTCACCGTCATCGGATAATAGGTGCCGCCTTTCACCGTGGCGTCGTTGCAGACGATCATCACGGTGCGGCCCGAGACCCGGCCGACGCCGGTGATCATGCCGGCGCCGGGTACTTCGCCTTCGTACATGTCACAGGCGGCGAGCTGGCCGATCTCGAGGAACGGTGCCCCCGGATCGAGCAGCCGCTCGACGCGCTCGCGGGGGAGCAGCTTGCCGCGACTGGTGTGGCGGGTGCGCGACGCCTCGCTGCCGCCGAGCGCAGCCTGGGCGACGTCGGCGCGCAGCTGATCGGCCAGCGCGCGGTTATGTGCGGCCCGCGCGCGGAATTCCGCGCTGTCGGTCGCAACCCTCGAATCGAGCACCGGGGCGCTCATAGATAGGGCATCCTTCCTGTCCTAGTTTTCCTCTCCCTACACCGGTCAGGGTGGCATGGGAAGGTGCTGGTGCAAAGGGTTAAGCAGGAGTAGCACCCCGGCAATACAGTAATATCGGAGAGTCGCGTTGAAGACCCATGCACTCCTTGTCGCAGCCCTGCTTGCGACCACCGCCTGCACGCCTTCCGGCAACAATGCCGCCACCAGTGTTTCGGCCGGCACCGGCGTCGGTGTCGATCTGGCCGGGCTCGACAAGCAGGTGAAGCCGGGCGACGATTTCGAAGAATATGCCAATGGCGGCTGGCGCGCGAAGACCGAGATCCCGGCCGATCGCACCGCGACCGGCATGTTCCTCGACGTGTTCAACAAGGCCGAGGCGAACAACAAGGCGATCATCGACGCCGCGCTGAAGGCGAATGCGGCGGTGGGCACCGACACGCGGCGGATCGCCGACTGGTATAATGCCTATACCGATACCGCGGGGATCGAAGCGCGGGGGATCGCGCCGCTCAAGCCAGTGCTCGATGCGATCGCTGGGGTGAAGGACAAGAAGGCGCTTTCGGCGATGCTGGGCGGTAATGTCCGCGCAGATGTCGATCCGCTCAACGCGACCAATTTCCACACCGAGAATCTGTTCGGCCTGTGGGTGAGCCAGGCGCTCGACAAGCCCGATGTGACCGTGCCGTACGTGCTGCAGGGCGGGCTGGGGCTCGAGGACCGCGACTATTATCTCTCGCAGACCGACGAGATGAAGAAGGCGCGTGAGGGCTATAAGGCGTATCTGGTCAAGATCTTCACGCTGGCCGGCATGAGCGATCCGGCGGCGCGGGCGGCCCGCGTGTTCGAGCTGGAGAGCAAGATCGCCACCGCGCATACCGATCTGGTCGCGAGCCAGGACGTTAAGAAGGCCGATAACTGGTGGAAGAAGGCGGACTTTGCCGCCGAGGCGCCGGGGATCGACTGGGACGGCTTCTGGGCCGCGGCGGGGCTGGGTTCGCAGCAGGAGTTCATCGTCTGGCAGCCCGAGACCACGGTGAAGCTCGCCAAGCTGGTCGAGAGCGAGCCGATCGAGGCGTGGCAGGACTGGCTGGCCTTCCACCAGATCAACCAGGTCACCGCGGTGCTGCCGGCGAAGTTCGACCAGGCGAGCTTCGACTTCTTCTCGAAGCAGCTGCGCGGCCAGCAGGCGATGCGCCCACGTGACAAGCGCGCGATCGCGAGCGTGAACAGCAATCTCGGCGACGCGGTCGGCCAGCTCTATGTGAAGGACTATTTCCCGGCCTCGTCCAAGGCTGACATCCAGAACATGGTGGCCAATATCAAGGTAGCGTTCGACAAGCGTGTGTCGGGTCTGAGCTGGATGGACGAGGCGACCAAGGCCGAGGCGCGCAAGAAGATCGAGACGATGCGCGTCGGCGTCGGCTATCCCGAGACGTGGCGCAGCTATGCCGCGCTCGAGGTGAAGGCGGACGATCCCGTCGGCAATCTGATCCGGGCGGACAAGGCCGAGACGGCGCACCAGCTCGCCAAGATCGGCAAGCCGGTCGACAAGGGCGAGTGGTGGATGACGCCGCAGACGGTGAACGCAGTGAACCTGCCGCTGCAGAACGCGCTAAACTTCCCGGCGGCGATCCTGCAGGCACCGTTCTACGATCCCAAGTCCGATGCGGCGGCGAACTATGGTTCGATCGGCGCGACGATCGGGCATGAGATCAGCCACAGCTTCGACAATACCGGGTCGAGCTTCGACAGCGCCGGCAAGCTGCGCAACTGGTGGACGCCGGAGGACCTCAAGCATTTCGAGCAGGCGAGCGCGGCGTTGGCGGCGCAGTACAGCGCCTATGAAGTGCTGCCGGGCCTGTTCCTCAACGGCAAGCAGGTGCTGGCCGAGAACATCGCCGATGTGGCTGGCCTGACCGCGGCCTATGAGGCATACCATGCCTCGCTGAAGGGCAAGGAAGCGCCGGTGATCAACGGGCTGACCGGCGACCAGCGCTTCTTCCTCGCCTTCGCCCAGAGCTGGCGCGAGAAGCAGCGCGACCAGGCGCTGCGGGCCGAAGTGGCGACCGATCCGCATGCCCCAGGCCGCTGGCGCGCCTTCACCGTGCGCAACCTCGATGCCTGGTATCCGGCGTTCAACGTGCAGCCGAACGAGAAGCTGTACCTCACGCCCGAGAAGCGCGTGAAGATCTGGTGATGCCGAACTTCCCCTCCCGCTTGCGGGAGGGGTTAGGGGAGGGTGTGTAAGAGCAGCAGGCGCCAGGCTCGCGGCCCAGCACTCACCCTCACCCTTCCGCCGACTTTGTGGGCTCCCTCCCTCTCCCGCAGGCGGGAGAGGGATTATCGCTTCAGGCGCCGATCAGTTCACGGCCGATCAGCATGCGGCGAATCTCGTTGGTGCCGGCGCCGATATCGAGCAGCTTGGCGTCGCGGGCGAAGCGTTCGACCGGCCAGTCCTTGGTGTAGCCGGCGCCGCCCAGTGCCTGGATCGCCTCGAGCGACACCTTCACCGCATTCTCCGACGCGAGCAGGATCGCGCCGGCGGCGTCGAAGCGGGTGGTCTTGCCGGCATCGCAGCTCCTGGCGACGGCATAGACATAGGCGCGGGCCGAGTTGAGCGCGACATACATGTCCGCCACCTTGGCCTGCATCAGTTGGAAGTGGCCGATCGGCTGGCCGAACTGCTTGCGCTCGCGGATATAGGGCAGGACCACATCGAGGCAGGCCTGCATGATGCCGAGCTGGATGCCCGAGAGCACGGTGCGCTCATAATCGAGGCCGGACATCAGCACGCCGACACCGCCGTTGAGCGGGCCCATGACGTTTTCCTCGGGCACTTCGCAATCGTTGAACACCAGCTCGGCGGTGGGTGAGCCGCGCATGCCCATCTTGTCGATCTTCTGGCCGATCGAGAAACCGGGCATGCCCTTCTCAATCAGGAAGGTGGTGATGCCGCGCGAGCCGTCGCCGGTCTTGGCATAGACGACGAGCGTGTCGGCATAGGCCGCGTTGGTGATCCAGAACTTGGTGCCGTTCAGCACATAGCCGTGATCGGTCTTCTCGGCGCGCAGCTTCATCGAGACGACGTCCGAGCCGGCGCCGGCCTCCGACATGGCGAGGCTGCCGACATGCTCGCCCGAGATCAGCTTAGGGAGATATTTGGCCTTCTGCTCCGGGTTGGCCCAGCGGCGGATCTGGTTGACGCAGAGATTGGAGTGGGCGCCGTAGCTCAAGCCGATCGAGGCCGAGGCGCGGGCGATTTCCTCCTGCGCGATGACATGCTCGAGATAGCCGAGGCCGAGGCCGCCAAATTCCTCCTCGACGGTGATGCCGTGCAGGCCGAGTTCGCCCATCGCCGGCCAGAGCTCCTCGCGCGGGAACCAGTCATCGGCGTCGATCTTCGCGGCGAGCGGCTCGATGCGGTCCTTCGCAAAGCGCTGCGTCGTCTCGCGGATCATGTCCGCGGTTTCACCCAGGCCGAAATCGAAATCGGGCGTCATGGCCACTCTCCAAAATATGGTCAGTATTGCTGACTTATTATCGCCTCTAATCCCGCATTTCGCGGGCCCGTGCAAGGGCGATCAGGCAGTGACGATCTTGCCGTCGACCACCGTCACCGGCCAGGGGCGCAGCTTCGCGCCGGTGCAGGGGCCGCCGACGCAGACGCCGTCCTCGATCCGGTACAGCGCGCCGTGCCAGCTGCACTGAATATGGCTGCCATCGGGGGTGAGATAGTCGTCGAGCTTGTTGCTCAGCGGCAGCGCCATATGGGCGCAGAGGTCGAGATAGCCGCGCACGGTGTCGCCCTGGCGGACGACGAAGCCGTGGAAGCGGCCGGCGCGCATCTCCAGCACGAAGTTGCGCGCCTTGCCGTCGGCGATCAGGTCGAGCGGGCCGAGCGTGACGTTGGGCGGCGTTTCGGTGAGGCGTTCGCTCACTTCGGCAGCTGCGCCTTCGAAAAGCCTTCCCATGCCGCGTCGTAATCGGGCTGGGCGCGGTCTAGCGCGTATTGCGTCGGCTTATAGGGCCAGCAGGTCTCGACCATGAACGCCATGGTGCCCGCGATCTTGTGCGGCTTGAGATCGGCGTTGGTTGCGCCCTGCCAGCTCGTCACGTCTGGGCCGTGGCCGGCCATCAAATTGTGCAGCGAGAGGCCGCCGGGGGCGAAGCCCTCGGCCTTGGCGTCATAGGCGCCGGTGATCAGGCCCATTGCCTCGGACATGATGTTGCGGTGGAACCAGGGCGGGCGGAACGTGTCCTCGGCGACCATCCAGCGCGGCGGGAAGATCACGAAGTCGGCATTGGCGCGGCCCGGTACGTCCGAGGGCGAGGTCAGCACCGTGAAGATCGAGGGATCGGGATGGTCGAAGCTCACCGTGTTCATCGTGTTGAACCGGGCGAGGTCATAGCGCCACGGCGCGAGATTGCCGTGCCAGGCGACGACGTCGAGCGGGCTGTGGGGCAGGGTGGTGGTCCACAGGCTGCCGAGATGCTTCTGGATGACTTCGAAGGGCTCGTCGCGATCCTCGAACCAGGCCGTCGGCGTTTCGAAGTCGCGCGGATTGGCGAGGCCGTTGGCACCGATCGGGCCGAGATCGGGCAGGCGGAACAGCGCGCCGTGATTTTCGGCGACATAACCGCGCGCCTCGCCGTCCGGCAGCAGCGCGCGGAAGCGGACGCCGCGGGGGACCAGCGCGACCTGGCCGGGGGCGATGTCGATCTTGCCCAGCTCGGTGAGTAGGGTCAGGCGGCCGGCCTGGGGAATGAACAGCAGCTCGCCGTCCGCATCGAAGAAGACGCGGGTCTCCATGTCCTTGTTGGCGGCGTAGACATGGACCGCGACGCCCTCCAGATCGGCGGGGTCGCGGTTGGCGAGCATGGTGACCATGCCGTCGAGCAGATCGGTGCCGGGGGCGGGTGCCTCGACCGGGTTCCAGCGCAGGCGATTGGGAGGCAGGGGCTCGTCGACCGTGCCGGGCGCGAAGTTCGTCGCGCTCCGATAGCGGGTGAAGGCCGGATGCTCGGCAGTCGGGCGCAGGCGATAGAGCCAGGAGCGGCGGTTCTCATGGCGCGGCGCCGTGAACGCCGTACCCGAGAGCTGCTCGGCATAAAGGCCATAGGCCGGCCTTTGCGGGCTGTTGCGTCCCACCGGCAGCGCACCGGGCACCGCTTCGGTCGAAACATGGTTGCCGAAGCCGGGGAAATAGTCGGTCATCGCATCCTCTCCATGCCCGACTCTCTGTAGCGGCGCACATAAAGTGTCAAATGATACTATCTTGCGGAGGGGCAGCTTTAGGGGCGCGAACCTAAACTTTGTTGGGACCCGCTGGGTTAATTCCTACTTCTTTGGTGGGTTTAATTCCGGAGTCGTAACCAATGGCCACAACCAGCGCAGTCGCAGCCCCGCGGCGCCTACCGAGTTTCGGCGTGCAGGTCGCGATCGGCATGGTCGCCGGTCTGGCGCTGGGTCTGGCGGCGCGCTCGATCGGCAGCGATGGCGAAACGGCGAATGGGCTGGCGCAGGCGCTGCAGACGGTCGGGCAGATCTTCGTGCAGCTGCTCAAGGTGCTCGTGCCGCCGCTGGTGTTCACGGCGATCGTCGCCTCGATCGCGGCGCTGCGCGACCTCAACAATGCGGCGCGGCTGGTGGTGCGCACCCTGCTGTGGTTCGCGATCACCGCGGGCATCGCGGTGGCGATCGGGATCACACTGGGACTGGTGCTCCAGCCGGGGCATCATAGTGCGGTGGCTGCGGCCGCTGCATCGGCACCTGCGAGTACGGGCAGCTGGCTCGATTTCCTGAAGGGACTGGTGCCGGCGAACTTTCTCGGCATCGCGGCCTCGACCAAGGTCACGGACGGCGGCGCGACTACGGGCCTGTCGTTCAACGTGCTCCAGATCATCGTGCTGGCAGTCGCGATCGGTGCGGCGGCGGTGAAGGCGGGCGAGGCGGGGCACCGTTTCCTCGACTTCAACGCCTCGGCGCTTTCGGTCTTTCGGCTGCTGCTGCGCTGGGTGATCCGCCTGACCCCGATCGGCACCGCTGCGCTGATCGGCGATGCGGTGGTCCGCTATGGCTGGGAGTCTCTGGCGGCGCTCGGCACCTATGCGGGCGCGGTCTATCTTGGACTGGGGCTGGTGCTACTGGTCGTCTATCCGACCTTGCTCGCGGCGCATGGACTGAGCCCGCGGCGCTTCTTCGCCTCGGCCTGGCCGGCGATCCAGCTCGGCTTCGTCTCGCGTTCCTCGGTCGGCACGCTGCCGGTGACCGAGGAGATCACCGAGCGCGCGCTCGGCGTGCCGCGGGCCTATGCCGCCTTTGCGGTGCCGCTGGGGGCGACGACCAAGATGGACGGCTGCGCGGCGATCTATCCGGCGATCTCGGCGATCTTCGTCGCGCAATTCTATGGCATCCCGCTCGGGCTGGAGCATTATGCGCTGATCGCGATCGTTTCGGTGCTGGGCTCGGCCGCGACCGCGGGGCTGACTGGTGCAACGGTGATGCTGACGCTCACCCTGTCGACGCTCGGCCTGCCGCTGGACGGCGTGGGGCTGCTGCTGGCGATCGACCCGATCCTCGACATGGGCCGGACGGCTACTAATGTGGCGGGGCAGATGCTGGTGCCGGTGATCGTTGCCAAGCGCGAAGGGCTGCTCGACGAAGCGCGGTTTCGGGAAGGGGCGGAAGAGGTGCGGGGCGAACCCGCTTTTGCCTGAAAATTTGGCGCCTGAAGATTTGGTGCCTGATCGGGGTTGTGGCCGGGGTGGAGCAGCGCGTTACGCTACAAGCGTCGCTCCCCCCGGTCTCCCTCTCCAAACTTCCGTCCACCCTAACGCGGATGGCATGAAATGGTTCACTCGGCTCAGCGCATTACGCTACGGAATGCGGCCACGCAATCGCGGCCGTTTTCCCGTGCCTGTGTGAAGAAAGCGTTCAGGCGTCGACCTTGATCACGCCGCGGCGGATCTGGTCTAGTTCGATGGATTCGAACAGCGCCTGGAAGTTGCCGTTGCCGAAGCCTTCATTGCCCTTGCGCTGGATGATCTCGAAGAAGATCGGGCCGAACATGTTCTCGGTGAAGATCTGGAGCAGGATGCCCTCGTCACCGACATTGCCGTCGATCAGGATGCGGTTGCGGCGCAGGCGCTCGAGATCCTCGCCGTGGCCGGGGACGCGCTTGTCGACCAGCTCGTAATAGGTCTCGATCGTGTCCTGCAGCTTGACGCCGCGGGCGCGCAGCCGCTCGACCGTGTCGAAGATGTCCGGGGTGGTCAGCGCGAGATGCTGGATGCCTTCGCCCTTATACTCGCGGATGAATTCCTCGATCTGGCTCTTGTCGTCCTGGCTCTCGTTCAGCGGGATGCGGATCGCCTTGTCGGGCGCGATCATCGCCTGGCTGAACAGGCCGGTCGCCTGGCCCTTGATGTCGAAATACTTCTGCTCCTCGAAGGCGAAGAGCGTCTTGTAGAACTCCGACCACACCCGCATCTGGCCGCGACGGACATTGTGGGTGAGGTGGTCGAGCAGATCGAGCCCGACATTATTCTCGGCCTCGGCAGCTTCCCAGCCGTCGAACGCGGCCCAGTCGGCATAGAGGTCGGTGCCGTCCTGGATGAAATAGAGGTACGAGCCGCCAATGCCCTGGATGACGGTGTCGTCTTCCTCGGTCGGCTTGGCGCCGTGCGCGAGCGCCCATTCCATCGCCTTGGCCGGATCGGCGACGCGGAAGGCCATCGCGCTGGCCGAGGGACCGTGCTCGCCGCGGAACGCCGCCACGCGGCCGGCCTCGTCACGGTTGAGCATCAGGTTGATGCGGCCCTGCTTGTAGCGGGTGATGTTCTTGGTCGGGTGCCGATGCGTCGGCACGAAGCCGAGCTGCTCGAACTGCTTCGCCATCGCTTCGGGATCGGGCGAAGTGAATTCGACGAACTCGAAGCCGTTGAGGCCGAGGGGGTTTGCAGGATCGGTCATTGGGGCACGCTCCAAGTGGATGAGGCGCGAGCTATATCTTTGGCCATGTAGTGTCAAATGATACTAACTCATTCCTCCCCCAGCTTGCCTCGGGGAGGAATTTATCAGAGCCCTTCGCCGCCGACCCAATGGGCATTGGAGAGGCGGCGGGCGACGCTCCAGGTTTGAGTGCGGATGTCGGGTACCGCGACGATTTCCCAGAAGGCGCCGCGGGTCATCGGGCCGAGCGCGTAGAGAGTGCCGTTGGGCCCGCCGCTCGCGTTGATCGTCTGGCCCTGATTGTCGACATCGATGCCGAGATGCGCCGCGTCCGGGCGAATCACGCCGCGTGCGGCGAGCTTCTGGAGCAACGGCTCCTCGGTGCGGTTGAGGTCGCCCAGGGGGCCGGTGCAGTTGACGATGCGCTGGACCGTCATCGTTTCAGCCGCATCGGCGCCGCGACGGCGGAGCGTTACCTCGATGCCTTGGGGCTTTTCCTCGAAGCCGAGCGTCTTGCCGGCGATCACTTCAAGCTGACCGCGCTCGATCACTGCCATCAGCCGGGCATAGACCTCGGGTGCGAGGCGGTGGCGGTGGACGTCCCACCAGGGACGGAGATGGCGCAGGAAGCGACCGCGCTCGGCTTCGCTGGCATTGCCCCACATCGCCTGGGTGAAGGGACGCAGCTCATCGACCGCATTGCGCCAGCCGATCGCCTCGGCGCGTTCGCGCACCGCGCGGAGCAGGCCGGAGGCGACGGTGGCGGGGCGTTCCTGCAGCTTCTTCCAGTCGCTGCCCGGGGCGTGGCTGCGCGGGAGCAGGCCACGGCGGGAGAGGGCGACGATCTTGCCCTGGAAGCCGCGCGCATCGAGCAGCAGCACGACGTCGATCATCGTCAGGCCGGTGCCGATCACCAGCACGGTATCGTCGGGGCCAAGGCCCTCGGGCACGCTCGCGTCCCAGGGATCGCCCTTGTAGCGGCTGCCCGACAGCGCTTCGGGATCGAGGCCGGGCGGATCGTGCGGGGGCAGGTTGCCGACGGCGAGCACGGCGGCATCGGCTTCGATCGTCTGGCCCTTGAGCCGCACGGTCACGCTATCGGCGAATTCCAGATCCTCGACCTCGTCGCGCACCAGCCGGAGCCGGTCGGGATGGTCGAGCAGCGCGGCGTCGAGCAGCTCACGCAGATATTCGCCGTATGTGACGCGCGGGATGAAGGCCGTCGCGGCATTCTCGACGCCGCGGGCTTCGAGCCAGCGGACGAAGTGCGAGGGATCGTCCGGGAAGGCGCTCATATTGGCGGCGCGGACGTTCAGCACATGGCTGGGATGCGCGGCGCCATAGGCGAGGCCGAGGCCGGCGACCGGTGCGCGCTCGATCAGGGTTGCGCGGGGGCCTTCGTGGCGGAGCAGGTTGATTGCCTGCAACGTACCCGAAAAGCCCGCGCCGATAATGGCGACGTGCTCGATCATGTCAGGCGGTCCCCCCGCTCAGATTTCGTATTCGATCTGCCACTCGGGCTGCTGGTGCGCGAGCGGCTTGGCGTTCATGCCCGGCTGGCGCGCCATCATCTGTGCATAGAGCCGCTTCACTGCGTCGCTGGCGGTGCGGACGAACAGCGCCGGGAAGATCGCATGGACGACGCAGGCGGCGCCGCCGATGATCATGGTGAAGCCGAATCGCGCGGCAGTGGCAGCATGCTCGCCATAGGTCTCGCCTACGGCGCGCGGGTGGGAGAGGAAAAAGCGCTCGAACATGACGCGGACTCTACCGCGCCGCAGCGAAGCTGTGAAGTACAGCTTTTGCGATCCCAAGCTGCGCTTTGGGCGGAAAGAGCTTGCCGTGGTGCGCGGCATCGCCGAACCTGTCGACAAGGCGTGCCGCAGAGCGCGCGAAGCGACGGGGGTTCCAACCACGGCAGGACTGTGGTTGGTTAGCGCTAACAATATAAGGGGAAGATAGCTTGAGCCAGGATCTGACGTCCGACACCCCGTCGGCGCCCGAGGGCGATCATCACACAGCCACGAAGAACGAGAAGATGGTGATCGCGGCATCGTCGCTGGGCACCGTGTTCGAATGGTATGATTTCTACCTGTACGGGCTGCTTGCCACGACGATCTCCGCCCAGTTCTTCGCCGGGGTGAACGACACCACCGCCTTCATCTTCGCGCTCGCCGCCTTTGCCGCCGGGTTTGCGGTGCGGCCGTTCGGCGCGCTGGTGTTCGGGCGGATCGGCGACCTGGTCGGGCGCAAGAATACCTTCCTGGTGACGATGGGCATCATGGGCGGATCGACTTTCGCAGTCGGCCTGCTCCCCAATTTCGCGACCGCCGGGGTGGCCGCGCCGATCCTGCTGGTGACGCTGCGCGTGCTGCAGGGGCTGGCGCTGGGCGGCCAATATGGCGGCGCCGCCACTTATGTCGCCGAGCATGCGCCCAACCATAAGCGCGGCCTCTATACGAGCTGGATCCAGACCACCGCGACGCTCGGCCTGTTCGCCTCGCTGCTGGTGGTGATCGGCACGCGTTCGGCGCTGGGCGAGGAAGCCTTTGCGAGCTGGGGCTGGCGCGTGCCGTTCCTGGCTTCGGTGCTGCTGCTCGGCGTGTCGCTCTGGGTGCGCCTGCAACTCAACGAGAGCCCGGTCTATGCCCGCATGAAGGCGACCGGCAACGTCTCCAAGGCGCCGCTGACCGAGGCGTTCCTGCGCTGGGGCAATCTCCGCATCGTGCTGATCGCGCTGTTCGGCGCCGTCGTCGGCCAGGCAGTGGTCTGGTACACGGGGCAATTCTACGCGCTGTTCTTCCTCGAGAAGACGCTCAAGGTCGACGGGATGACGGCGAATGTGCTGATCGCGGTGGCGCTGGCATTGGGCACGCCGTTCTTCGTGTTCTTCGGCTGGCTCTCGGACAAGATCGGGCGCAAGCCGATCATCCTGGCGGGCTGCCTGCTCGCTTCAATCAGCTATTTCCCGCTGTTCCATGCACTGACCCAGGCCGCCAACCCGGCGCTGGCCGAGGCCCAGGCGCGCGCGCCGATCACCGTGACTGCTGATCCGGCCGAATGCTCGTTCCAGTTCGATCCTGTGGGCAAGAACAAGTTCGACGGCTCGGGCTGCGACATCGCCAAGACCTGGCTGGCGAAGGCGGGTGTGAACTATCACAACAAGGCGGCGCCGGCGGGTAGCACCGCGGTGGTGCAGATCGGCGACAAGGCCATCACAGCCTATGATCCGCGCAAGGATCCGGTGACCGACAAGGCCGCGCACGGCATCGCGATTGCGGATTTCCAGGATGCGATGAAAGCGGCATTCAGCGAGGCCGGTTATCCCGCCAAGGCCGAGGACGCGCGGATCAACAAGCCGCTGGTGGTCGCGATCCTGTTCGCGCTCGTGCTGCTGGTGACCATGGTTTACGGCCCGATCGCCGGCATGCTGGTGGAGCTGTTCCCGAGCCGGATCCGCTACACCTCGATGTCGCTGCCCTATCATCTGGGCAATGGCTGGTTCGGCGGCTTCCTGCCGGCGACGGCCTTCGCGATGGTCGCGGCGACCGGGGATATCTATTACGGGCTCTGGTATCCGGTGGTGGCTGCGGCCTGCACCTTCATCCTCGGCCTGTTGCTGCTCCCCGAAACCTTCAAGAAGCGGATCGAGGATTGACCGTAGAAACCGTCCGCGCGTGGCTTGCCGAGCATGCGCCCGATCTCAGGCTGATCGAGCAATCGGCGAGCACCGCGACGGTGGCGGAAGCGGCGGCGACGCTCGGGGTCGAGCCCGGGCGGATCGCCAAGACGCTGGCACTGCGGGTGGGCGAGGGCGTGCTGCTCGTCGTCGCCCGCGGTGACGCCCGGCTCGACAATCCGAAGACCAAGGCCGAGTTCGGCGGCCGGGCATCGATGCTCGGCGCCGACGAGGCCGAGGCGCTGACCGGGCATCCGGTGGGCGGTGTCTGCCCCTTCGGGCTGGCGACGCCGCTGCCGGTCTATTGCGATGTGTCGATCCGCGGGTTCGACACGGTGTTCCCCGCGGCCGGATCGCGTACGGCATCGGTGGAGATCGAGCCCGAGCGGCTGGCCGGGCTGGTCTCGCAACGCTGGGTGGATGTCTGCAAGCTGGCCTGAGGCCGGCCGCTCAGAGTTCCTGCGATAGGACCCGGCAGGCCTTGCTCGGTTCGGGCACCCGGAAATCGCAGGCGACGCGGACGCGGCTGGGATGGGCCGGCCCGTTCCATCTGACGGCGCCGATGATCGGATTGGCCGCCGGGCCCCTCAGGCGGATCTGGAGGCTCTGCGCGTGCGGGCCGTCGGCGTGAAACTCATGTCGTGCCGGAGCTGAGATGCAGCGTCCGTCTTCGAGGGCGCAACTCGAAATCCGCTGATCGCGCGCGAGGGTGCCGTTGCGCAGCGGATCGGTGCCTTCCTCGCCATAGATCAGCATCAGCGAGGGTTCCTTCCGCGGCGCGGCGGGCGGGGCGCTGGCCTCGATGATGAAGGCCGGCATCACCGGCCGCCAATGGACGAAGCTGGCGGCATAGGCCATCCCGCCCACCCACAGGGTGGCCAGGACGGCGATGAACACGAAACCCCGCTTCACTTAACCGTTCCCCCATAGGCCATGCGCGACTACGCCAGTGTAGCCGGTGGGACGGGCACCGCAACGGCCCTGCGAAGCGTGTAGGGGTTATTTCGACTTGGGCGCGCCCTCCCAGGCCGGGGTCGGCTTGCGATAGTCGAGCGCGGGTGCGCGGGTGCCGAGCAGCGCGTTGTACTTGAAGTCCGGGCCGCGGGCCTTGTCGAGCTCGGCGCGGGCTTCCTTCAGTATCTCGGGCGAGAGGAACAGGTCGGCGCCGGTCAGCGCGATCGTCTTGGCGGCGACGGTGGCGCCCTTGATGCCTATCGAAGAACCCGAGGCAGCGACTGCCTGCCAGCTGTGCGCCGGGGTGCCGGGCACCCAGGTCGCGGTGCTGAGGCCGATCGTCGGCACGGTCCAGCTGATGTCGGACACGTCGGTCGAGCCGCCGCCATCGGGGCCGCGTTCGCGCGAGCTGGTCTGCGTGACGCTGTCGAGCGGCTTTTGCGTCGGCAGGCTCTTTTGCAGCTCGGTCGCCCAGGCGATCTCCTCGGGCGTCCAGGTCTCGCCGCCGACTGCGTTGAGATTGCTGCTCATCACCCTGGCGAGCGTTTCGCTGGCGAGCATCGAATAGACGCCGCCGGTGATCTCGTAGTCGACCGTGGTGCCGGTCGCCATCGCCGAGCCTTCGGCGGCCTTGACCACGCGGCCCCATACGTCGCGGACGATCGCCGGCTCGACGTTGCGGACGTAATAGTAGCTCTCGGCGAAGTCGGGTACGACGTTCGGGGCTTCGCCGCCGGCGGTGATGATGTTGTGGATCCGCGTCGAGGACGGGATGTGCTCGCGCATGAAGTTAACCGCGACGTCCATCACTTCGACGCCGTCGAGCGCCGAGCGGCCCTTGTCGGGCGAGGCGGCGGCATGCGCGCTGACGCCGTGGAAGCGGAACTTGCCCGATATGTTGGCCATGCTCTTGCCGGTGGAAACGCCATTGGCGTCGCCGGGATGCCAGTGGAGCACGGCGGAGACGTCGTCGAACAGCCCGGCGCGGACGAGATAGACCTTGCCCGAGCCGCCTTCCTCGGCAGGCGAGCCATAGACGCGCAGTTCGCCCTGGATCTTGTTGGCGATCATCCATTCCTTGATGGCTATCGCGGCTTCGACGCTGGCCGCGCCGAACAGGTTGTGGCCGCAGCCATGGCCGGCGGCCTTGCCGGCAATCGCGGTCTTGGTGGGGGCATTGGTCTGGGCGAGGCCGGGCAGGGCGTCATATTCGGCGAGGATGCCGATCACCGGGCCGCTGCCCTGCTTGAAGCTGGCGACAAAGGCGGTCGGCATGCCGGCGACGCCTGGAGTGACGGCGAAGCCCGCCTTCTTGAGCCGGGCCTGGAGCAGCGCGGAGGACTTGGTCTCCTGATAGCCGACTTCGGACCAGCCCCAGATCGCCTTTGCGGTGCTCTCCAGATCGGGTGCACGCTTGTCGATGCCCGACAGGATCGCGCTGCGCTGTACCTCGGGCACGGCCTGCGCCTGGACGGAAAGCGGCGCGAACATGCTCGCCAGCAGCAGCGCGGTCCTGATCTTCATGTCGTGCATTCTCCCCTTATTTCGCGCCGACGGCCGCGGCATCGGGTCGGCGCGTGTCGGCCGATCCCAGGAACTTGTCGCCTTCCACCATGATCGACTGGACCGATCCCATGGTGTTCGAGCTGCGCACCTTGTGCCCCTTTGCCTCGAGCAGGGGAATGATGTCCGGCGAGAAGCCTTCCTCCAGCTCGATCGGGCCGTCGCCGCCCGACTGGTTGATACGCGGGCGCTCGGCGGCCTCGGCGACGTTGAGGCGGTGATCGATGACGTTCGAGAGCATCTGCACCATCGTCGCGATGATATAGCCGCCGCCCGGCGTGCCGGTGACGAGCCAGGGCTTGTCGTCGCGGAACACGATCATCGGCGTGATCGTCGAGCCGACGCGCTTGCCCGGCACCGGCTGGGTCGCCTTGCTGTCCGGGCCGCTGCGGCCCCAGGCGAGGTTGCCGAGCGAGTTGTTGAGCAGGATCCCGGTGCCCGGCGCGACGACATGCGCGCCGTAGGAGGCGGAGAGCGTGTAGGTGTTGCTCACCGCATTGCCGGCGGCATCCGCCACCGAGAAATGCGTCGTGTCCTTGCTCTCATACGGATAGGGATTGCCGTCCGGCAGCGTCTTCGCATCGAGCGATGCACCGGGCTGGATCAGCTTGGCCCGCTCGGCCGCATAGTCCTTGCTCGCCAGCCCCTTGGCCGGCGTCCGCCAGTCCGGTCCGCCGCCCACCAGCTTGCGGTCGGCCCAGACGATCTTGAGCGTCTCGGCGAGGAGGTGGAGATTGGCGACGCTGCCCCAGCGCTGCTCGCGCACCGGGAAGCGCTCGAGGATGTTCATCGCCTCGGCAACGCTCACGCCCGAGGCGGTGGGCGGCATGTACGCGATCGGCATGCCGCGATAGCTCGACCAGATCGGCTCGGAGATCACCGGCTGGTAGGCGGCAAGGTCGGTCGTATCGATCACGCCGCCGCCGGCCTTCATGCCCGCGGCGATCTTCTGCGCGATCGTGCCGGTGTAGAAGCCGTCGCGGCCCTTGGCGGCGATCACCTGCAGCGTCGCAGCGAGTTCGGGCTGCTTCCAGCGTTCGCCGGGCTGGTAGGCGCTGCCATCGCGCTTGAAGAAGACGGCGAGGGCGGCGGGATCGTCGCTCATCGCCTTCTTCTGGTCGGCGTTTGCCTTGGCCTCGTCGTCGGACAGGATCACGCCGTCGCGGGCCATCGCAATCGCCGGCGCGATCAGCGTGCCCCAGGGCAGCGCGCCGAAGCGCTTATGCGCTTCCCACAGACCCGCGACGGTGCCTGGGATCGCCACGCCCTTCATCGAATAGCCTTTGGCGGGATCGAACTTGCCGTTCGCGCCAAGCAGCAGGTCGGGCGTCGTGTTGCGCGACGCCTGGCCATAATAGTCGATCGCGATCGTCTGGGCCGGCTTGCCATCCTTCGGCGCCATGTGGATCAGCATATAGCCGCCGCCGCCGACATTGCCGGCGCGGGGCAGGGTGACCGCCAATGCAAATGCCGTCGCGACGGCGGCGTCTACGGCGTTGCCGCCCTTGCGCAGGATCGCCGCGCCGATATCGGCCGCGATCCTGTTCTGGCTTACGACCATGCCGCCGCGCCCGATCGCGGGCTTGTGGATCTGGTCATAGGCGACGATGTCGCCGCCGGAGACGCGCTGCGTGGCGGGCGCCTCCGGTGCTTCCTGGGCGAAGGCTGGCGTCGCGAGCGACGCCAGCGCGAGGATCAGGGCGATCCGCATCAGAAGCTCGCCCGCATGTTGGCGTACCAGTAGCGGCCATAGGGGCTGTAGAGCGACCCCAGGAAGCCGTTCGAGCTGAGCGGCGGCGCCTCGTTGGTGAGGTTGCGCACGCCGATGCGCAGGCGGTAGCGGCCGCCATTGTCGCGCTTGCCCACGGTGACCTGGCCATAGAGGTTGAAGGTCATCCGGTCCTCGATCAGCCAGGCGGCGCCGGCGGAATCGAGCAGACCGGTGTCATCGACGTCGCTGGTATATTGGGTGAAGCCGCCGATCTGGAACGGCCCCTTCTCCCAGGTGAGCGAGCCGGTGACCTTCCAGCGCGGCTTGCCATTCTGGCGGACGAGATCGCCAGCATCGGCGATGTTGGTGCCCGCATTGATCGTGCCCGCGGCGCGCGCGGCGATCAGGTTCTGGATCGGCGGAGACGGCTCGAGGAAGAACTTGTCGAGATAGGCGGCGTTGGCGTTCAGGCTGATCTTGCCGGCGCCGAAATCGGGCAGGCGCCAGTTCATGCTGAGGTCGACGCCGGCCGCTTCCTGCGGCAGCAGGTTCACATATTTGTCGTTAACGTAGAGCACGCGGCCCACCGGAGCGAGGCCCGAGCCGGCGAACAGGGTATTGTCCTCAGCCGTGGGGGCCGCGCGGATGACGTTGGGGTCGCTCGAGCCCTGCACGCGCAGCAGATAATCGTTGATCAGCGCATTGCCCTCCCCGAACAGGCCGACAATGCCCTTCTGGCTGACATGCCAGTAATCGGCGGTGAAGGTGATCCGGCCGATCGTGGAATCTAGGAAATGCGGCTCCAGCACCATGCCGACGGTCCAGGTCTTGGACTGTTCGGGCTTCAGGTCCGGATTGCCCGAGCGCCGCGCGGTGGTCGCGAAGCCCTGCGAGCAATTGGCGAAGCTGGAGATCGCGCCGGTGCGCAGCTGGGCTTCGCAGCGGACATAATCGGTACGGGTGTTCGAGCGGGTGACCATCGTGGCGTTGATCTGCTCGAGGTTCGGCGCCTTGAAACCCTCGGCATAGGAACCGCGCACGCGAATGCCGCGCACGATGTCCCACGCCGCTGCCACCTTCGGCTTGGCGACCGAGCCGACGTCCGAATAATGCTCGAAGCGGCCGGCGAGCTGGAGCTCGATGTTGCGGATCAGCGGGATGTGCATTTCCGGCGAGATCACCGGCACTGCGAGTTCCATATAGGCAGCGGCGACGGTGCGGCGGCCGCTGGTATCGGGCGACGGGCTGGTGCCGATCAGGTCCGATCCGTTGACCGCGCCGGTGATTGCGTCGGTGAACTGGATCGTCCCGTCGAGGCGCGCATCGCGGTCGTCATTCTGGGTTTCGCGGCGCACTTCGCCGCCGATCGCCAGGCCGAGATCGCCGCCGGGCAGGCTCAGCAGATGCGTGGTCGATCCCTTGATGTCCCACATCGCCAGCGTCGACTTGCTGATGCGGGTGGTCTTCACCTTGATCGCGTTGATCGCAGCGAGGCTGCTCGGCATGTTGTCGTTGCCGCTCGGCGGGGTGAGGCCGCTGCCGTTGAACGGGTTATAGGCATCCGGCGTGGTCAGGTTGATCTGGCGCTGGAGCAGGGTCTGGCTGATGCCGTCCGAGCGATCGCGCACCCGCGCTTCCGAATAGAGCGCGGCGCTTTCCCACTGGAGCCCCAGCGCATCGAAGCGCAGCCCGCCGAGCAGGCGGTACTGGGTGTTGAGCACGTCGACATGGTTGGGGCCGACATCGGCGAAATTGTAGCTCGAAAGCGTGATCGCCTGGCCGGCCGCAGCGGCATTGATGCCGGGCAGGCGGTTCGCGCTGCCGGTCGGGCCGAACGGGTTGTAATAGGCGTTGGCGGCGATCGTCAGCGGGCCGGAGGACAGCGTGCCGGTCGATGCCTGGATGCTGTTGCTCTTGCCGTTGTAATAGCCGGCCTCGCCGAACAGCTCGACGCCGCCGCCCAGCTCGTAATGGCCGTTCATGAACAGGTTGATGCGGCGGATGTTCGGCGTGACGTTGGTGTTGAAGGCGAGCGGGGAATCGAAGCGCAGCTCGCGGATCGCGGCCGCCGAGCTGGTGCCGGTCGCCACGCAATTGGTGCCGCCGATGATACCGGCGCCGCCGGCCGGGCAGCCGGTGAAGCTGGTCGGCTGGATATGGAACTGGCCCGAGGTGTTGGTGAGTGCAGTCGTGCCCTGGCGGACGACGGTGTTGCCGACGGTCTGGAACGAGCCCCAGGGGGTGATCGTCGAGCGGCCATCGAGCGAGGTCGAGCCTTCGAAGCGCGTGCCGGCGAACAGCGAGCGCAGATCGTTGGTGCGGGTATAGTCGAAGTCGCTGGCCATCACGCCTTCGCGCTTGTCGTAGCTGGCGAACAGCGTGATGTTGCCGCGATCGCCCAGGTTGCGGCCGGCGAGCAGATGGGTGTTGGTCTCGAACAGGCTCGAACCTTCGCCCCAGCCGACCTGACCTTCGAGCTCGACGCCGTTGTAATCGGTCTTGAGCACGGTGTTGACCACGCCGGCGACTGCGTCCGAGCCGTAGATTGCAGCAGCACCGTCGCGCAGCACTTCCATGCGCTCCAGGCCGAAGACCGGGATCGCGTTGGTGTTGACCGTGAGCACCGGCACGAGATTGTCGTCGGCGCGGCTGGTCGGGTGGTTCACGACGCGGCGGCCGTTGAGCAGCACCAGCGTGTTGCCGACGCCAAGGTTACGCAGGTTGATCGAGCCGACATCGCCGCGCGCTGAGTTCGAGCTGTTCGGCAGATAGGAGCTGTTGAAGCTGACATCGCCGAGCTGCGGGATCGAGCGGAACAGTTCGTCGCCCGAGGTGGCGCCGGTCGCGCCGATCTGCGCTTCATCGACCACGGTGACGGGGAGGGCGGCGGTTACCTTGCTGCCACGGATCTGTGAGCCGACCACGACGATCTCGGCGGGTGCCGGGCCATCGCCATCGACGGCCTGCTCGACCGCGGCGGTTTCGGCTGCCCCCTGCTGATCGCCGGTCGGCGTGGGGGCGGGTGTGTCCTGATAGAGCGCGACCGGGCGGCTGGTAGCCGGCACGTCGCTGCGCGGCATCACGCGCACGCTGTTCGGGCCAGTAAAGCGATAGGTATAGCGGCTGTTGGCGAGCAGCAGTTCGAGCGCGTCGCCGATCGTGAAGCGGCCGTCGAGGCGCGGTGCCTTGAGGCGGGCGATCGCGGGATCGGTGAAGACCAGCTGCACGCCGGTCTGCTGCGCGACCTGCATCAGTGCGGTATCGAGGCGGCCGCCGGCGAAATGGATTTCGTGGCGCATGGTTTCGCGCGCCTGTGCGGCGGCGGGAACGGCGGCAAAAACGGCAACGGTGGCAAGAAGAAGCTGGCGTGTGTGCATGAAATCGACCCCCCTGAATCGATGCCTGGTCGCGGCAATCACGGTTTATGACGCTGGTGCGACACACACGCGAACCGGATCGGATCAATTTTTTTCGAGTGTTGCGCGATTGCACGGTTCGCCTTTGCGATAATGGCGCGTCATGGCAGTAGGAAAATGAAGGGGAGGGCGCGGAATTGTCCGCTGGGCGATCGGAAATGCAGGCGGAGCCACTGGGCGAGGAAGGCACGTTCGATGCCTATCGCGCGGCGCTGCGTGCGTTCGTGGCGCGGCGGATCGACAATCCGGCCGAAGTCGATGACCTCGTTCAGGAAGCCTGTGCCCGGTTGGTCGCCAGCGCCCGCGAGCGGACGGTCGATGAACCCCGCGCCTATCTGTTCCGTATCGCCGCGAACCTGATCGCCGATCGCCACCGCCGCGCGCCGCCGGTGGTGCCGCTGGGGCCGGACATCCATCCGCCGGTGCGCCCGGTGCAGGAGGATCGCCGCCGGGTGGCCGATCTCCAGTCCGCGCTTGAATCGGCGCTGGCCGAGTTGTCGCCGCGCTGCCGCGAGGTGTTCGTGATGCGTCGCTTCGATGAGCGCGGCACCGGCGAGATCGCGCGCGAGCTCGGGATTTCGCCGCGCATGGTGCAGAAGCACCTCAACCACGCTCTTGCGCATCTCTATGACCGGCTGGCGCATCTGATGGAGCGCGGGGCATGAGCGAGCGCAATCTCGGCAAGCGCGCGCCCGCGGTGTTCGAGGCGTTCCTTGAGGGGCGCGAGGGCGACCTGCATCCGGCCGACCGTGCCGAAGCATCGGAATTCTGGAACTGGCTCGGCGAGTTCGAGCGGCCCGGCCCGGTACCTGTGCCGGTACGCCAGCGGCCGGTGTGGATCGGCCGGGCGATCGCGGCGAGCGTCGCGGTGCTGCTTGCGTTCGGCGGGACGGTCTGGATGATCCATCCGCAGCCTGCGCAGGAGACGGTGCAGAGCATCGCGACGGGCCATGCCGAGCGCCGCCGCATCGCGTTCAGCGACGGATCGGTGGTGACCCTGGCGGCGGACAGCCGGGTGGATGTCGCCTATGTCGCGAAGGAGCGCCGCCTGAAGCTGGTCGCCGGCGAGGCGCTGTTCAAGGTCGCGCATGACAAGCGCCGGCCCTTCGTCGTCGAGACCCGGCATGGCGAAGTGATCGCGGTCGGCACGATGTTCGATGTCAGCGTCGGCAAGCGCGAGGCGGAAGTGACGGTGGTCGAGGGTGTGGTGCGGGTTGCGCTGTCCGAGCCCGGCCGGCGCGGCGCTGCCGAGCCGATCGAGAAGCTGGCGCACAAGGGCGAGCGCCTGTCCTTTGGCATCGCCAAGGGCACAAGCGGGGATACCGGCTTTATCCGCCAGGCGGCCGATATCGATGCTGACAGCGCGGTTGCCTGGACGCGCGGGCGTCTGGTTTTCCAGGGCGAGCCTCTTCGCGACGTGATCGAGGAAGTGAACCGCTATTCGCGCGACCGGCTGGTGCTGACTGATCCCCGGGCGGGATCGGTGCGGGTCTATGGCGTGGTCAACCAGGGCGATACCGCGGCGATCCGTGATCTGGTGGCCAATCCCGGCGCTGTCGCGGTCGAACCGCGCGAGCCCTGATCGGGCCTTACGCTGGTGGCGTGATGTGGTAAGGGGCAGCGATGCGCGCGTTGCTGCCCTTCCTTGCCTGTCTGATGCTGGTGCTCACCAGCCTGACGTCGATCGCGCATGCGACCGAGGCACCGGACGGTGGCGTGTCGACGGCGGAAATGGCTGCCTGGCATTCGCCGGGCGATGCCGACGAAGTGCAGGGTGATCCCGACAAGGACACGCCGCACCATCATTCGATCTGCCACGGCCATGATCTCGCGGCCTCCGCCAAGATGCCCGCTACCCCCGTGGCGTATCCCGCATTGGCAATGCTGCGCCCGGCAGAGACGGCTGTGCTGATCGCGCGGATGAGCGATACGCCGCTCCGTCCACCCATCGCCTGACAGCGACTGCCCGCGCCCCTGTCGCGCGTCTGTCCCTGTCAGGAGTTTTCACGAATGAACCGAATTGCAGCGGCGCTTTGCGTCGCGACGCTCGTTGCCGGCTGCGGCAAGCCCGCGCCCGAACCCGAGAAGGAAGCCGCGGAAGCGCATGCTGATGGCGCGATCACCCTCACCGCCGAGCAGATCGCGGCGGCCAATGTCACGATTGCCCGGCCCGATCGTGCCGGTGCCGGCGCGGCGATCGAAGCGCCCGCGCTGATCGAGAGCGATCCCGATGCCATGCGGGTGGTGGCGGCCCCGCTTGAGGGCCGTGTCGTTTCGCTCACCCGCAACATCGGCGATCCGGTGCGGCGCGGCGACGTGCTTGCCGTGATCGAGAGCCGCGAGGCGGCGAACCTGCAGGCCGAGGTGGAGAAGGCGCGTAGTCGGCTTACCCTGGCCAGCGCCACGCTGTCGCGGGACGAGGCATTGTACGCGCGCGGTTTTCGGCCGCTGCGCGAAGTCGAGATATCGAAGGCCGCGCATGAGCAGGCGGCGACCGACTTGCGGCTTGCCCGCCAGCGCGTTGCCGCCTCGGGGGTGCGCGGCGGTTCGCTCAACCGCATCGTCATCACCGCGCCGATCTCGGGGCGGGTGGTCGCGCGCACTGCCTCGCTGGGGCAGGTCTTCGCAGCCGACGCGGCCGAGACGGAGCTGTTCCGCATCGCGGCGCTTGACCGGCTGAACGTCGTGCTGTCGATCGCCGCGGCCGATGCCGCGCGCGTGCGCCCCGGCGATACGATGGAAGTGACGGCTGCGGGGCGGATGGCTGCGGCGCGGGTGCGGCTGGTCTCGCCGGCGCTCGATCCGCAGACCCGGCTGGTGCGCGTGGTCGCCGATCTGGGCAACCGGCGCAGCGAGTGGCGCGTCGGTGAACCGGTGCAGGCGCGGATCGTGATCGGCGGTGCGGGCAATGCGCCGCTGATGGTGCCCGCCACCGCGGTGCAGACGCTGGAGAACCGGCCGGTGCTGTTCGTGCGGACCGCGCAGGGCTTCCGGGTGGTGCCGGTCACGCTGGGTGCCCGCGACGGGGCGACGGTTGCGGTCCTGTTGGGGATATCCGGCGACGATCAGGTCGCGACGACCAACACGTTCACGCTCAAGGCCGAACTCGGCAAGGGCGAAGCGAGCCACGAGGACTGAGCATGATCGCTCGCATCACCAGCTGGGCGGTCGACAAGCGCTGGCTTGTCCTGCTGCTCACCGCCATCGCCGCAATCGTCGGCGCTTCCGCCCTATACCGGCTGCCGATCGACGCAGTGCCGGACATCACCAACAATCAGGTCCAGATCAACGTCCGCGCGCCGGCGCTTTCCACCGAGCTGGTCGAGAAGCAGGTCGCCTTTCCGATCGAGACCGCGCTGGCCGGGATTCCCGGCCTCGAATATACCCGCTCGCTCAACCGCAACGGATTTGCCCAGGTCACCGCGGTCTTCTCCGACGCGACCGACATCTATTTCGCCCGTGCGCAGGTGAACGAACGGCTGGGTGGCATCGACGATGCCCTGCCGCCCGGCGTGCGGCCCGAAATGGGGCCGATCGCGACTGGTCTGGGCGAGGTCTATATGTGGACGGTCCGGCTCGATCATCGCAAGGAAGACACTCACAAGCCGGGCGAGCCGGGGATGCAGCCCGATGGCAGCTACATCACCCCGGAGGGCGAGCGGCTGGCCAGCGAGACCGAGAAGGCGACCTATCTGCGTACCGCGCAGGACTGGATCGTGGCGCCTCTGCTCAAGAACGTGCCGGGGCTGGCGGGCATCGACTCGATCGGCGGCTATGCCCGGCAATATCTGGTGGTGCCGGACGTGGCCAGGCTTGCCTCGCTTGGGCTCACGCTGACCGATCTCGCCACTGCGATCGAGCGCAACAACACCGCCAGCGGCGGCGGCTCGATCGACCGGAACGGCGAGGGGCTGGCGGTGCGCGCCGATGCCCGGATTCGCAATGCGGCGGAACTGGCGCGGGTGGTAGTCGCGAGCCGTGGCGGCGTGCCGATCACGCTTGACCAGGTGGCGACGGTGCGCACCGGGCAGGCGGTGCGAATGGGATCGGCGTCCGAGAACGGCACCGAGGTGGTGGTCGGCACGGCGATCATGCGGATCGGCGAGAACAGCCGCACCGTGGCGACTGCGGTGGCGGACAAGCTCAAGTCGATCAACGCCTCGCTGCCGCCCGATGTCGTCGTACAGCCCGTGCTCGACCGTACCGCGCTGGTGAACGCGACCATCCAGACGGTGGGGCGCAACCTTGCCGAAGGTGCGTTGCTGGTGATCGCGGTGCTGTTCCTGCTGCTGGGCAATTTCCGTGCGGCGCTGATCGCGGCGGCGGTGATCCCGGTGACGATGATGCTGACCGGCTTCGGCATGCTGCGCGTCGGCGTCTCGGCCAATTTGATGAGCCTGGGGGCGCTCGACTTCGGGCTGATCGTCGATGGCGCGGTGATCATCGTCGAGAACGCGTTACGCCGGCTAGCCGAGCGCCAGCACGATGCCGGGCGGCCGCTGCTGGAAAGCGAACGGCTCGAGACCGTGTCCGAGGCAGCGCGCGAGATGATCCGCCCCTCGGTCTATGGGCAGGCGATCATCATGCTCGTCTATGTGCCGCTGCTCACCCTGAGCGGAGTGGAGGGCAAGACCTTCGTGCCGATGGCGCTGACCGTGCTGATCGCGCTCGCCTGCGCCTTCATCCTGTCGCTGACCTTCGTACCGGCTGCGATTGCGATCTGGCTGTCGAAGCGGGTGGAGGAGAAGGAAGGGCGGATCCTGGGCTGGCTGCGGCGACGCTACGAGCCGGGGCTGGGCAGGGCGATGGCGCATCCCCGCATCACTATCGGCGGGGCGCTTGCCAGCCTGGGCGTGGCGGCGCTGGCGTTCCTGTCGCTCGGCCAGGTGTTCCTTCCGCAGCTCGACGAGGGCGACCTGCTGATCCAGGCGCTGCGCATCCCTGCGACATCGGTGCAGCAGAGTCAGGCGATGCAGGTGCCGATCGAGCAGCTGGTCGCGCGCCAGCCTGAAGTGAAGTTCGCTTTCTCCAAGACCGGCACGGCGGAGCTCGCGTCCGATCCGATGCCGCCGAACGCCACCGACATGTTCGTGATCCTCAAGCCGCGCGACCAATGGCCCGATCCGGGCCTGTCCAGGGAAGCACTGGTCGAGCGGCTGGAGGGGCAGCTCGCGAAGATCCCGGGCAATGCCTATGAGATCACCCAGCCGATCCAGATGCGTTTCAACGAACTGATCGCCGGCGTACGCGGCGACATTGCGGTGAAGGTGTTCGGCGACGACTTTCCGGCGATGAACACGACTGCCGAGCGCATCGCGGCGATCCTGCGCAAGACGCGCGGGGCGACCGATGTGAAGGTGGAGCAGACCGGCGGGCTGCCGATGCTCGACATACGGGTGAACCGCGATGCGATGGCCCGGCTCGGCGTCACCGCGCAGGATGTGCAGGACACGATCGAGGCGACGCTGGGTGGACGCGAGGCGGGGATGATCTTCGAGGGCGATCGCCGCTTCCCGGTGGTGCTGCGCCTGTCCGAAGCGCAGCGCGGCGACTTCGAGGCGCTGCGGCAGGTGCCCGTGCCGGTGGCCACAGGCGGGTTCGTGCCGCTCTCCAGCGTGGCCGAGCTGGTGGTGGTCGACGGGCCCAACCAGATCAGCCGGGAGAATGGCAAGCGCCGGGTGGTGGTGCAGGCCAATGTGCGCGGGCGCGATGTGGGCGGCGTGGTTGCCGACGCGCAGGCGGCCGTGGCGCGCGAAGTGCGGTTGCCGCCGGGTAACTATTTGGAATGGGGCGGGCAATTCGAGAACCTCGCCGCCGCGAGCCAGAGGCTGGCGCTGGTCGTTCCGGCCTGTTTCGCGCTGATCCTGCTGCTGCTCTACGGGGCGCTGGGATCGATACGCGATGCCGCGATCGTCTTCACCGGAGTGCCACTGGCGCTAGTCGGCGGTGCCCTGGCACTGGCGCTCAGGGGAATGGACTTCTCGATCTCGGCGGCGGTGGGGTTCATCGCCCTTTCCGGCATCGCTGTGCTCAACGGGCTGGTGATGGTCTCGTCGATCCAGGACCTGGTCCGCTCGGGCATGGACCGGGCCGAGGCGGCGCGGGCCGGGGCGATGCAGCGGCTGCGGCCGGTGGTGATGACCGCGCTCGTCGCCAGCCTGGGATTCGTGCCGATGGCGCTGGGGCATGGCGCGGGGGCGGAGGTGCAGAAGCCGGTCGCGACCGTGGTGATCGGCGGGCTGATCTCGGCGACCTTGCTCACCCTGTTTGTGCTGCCGACGCTCTATGCGCGCTTCGGGAAGCCGGGGGCGAGCGAGGTGACATGAGGGGGCGGTGGCCGGGCTGCGTAAGGATCGTGGCGGCGCTGGTGCCGCTGGCTGGAGACTCCCTAGATGCGTAGCCTGATTTCCGCCTTTGCCGCTATCATCCTGATCGTCGCGGCGCCGGCGCTAGCCCATCCCAAGCTGCTCGCCTCGACTCCGGCGGCCAACGCCACGGTCAAGCCGCTGGCCAAGGTGGAGCTGGCTTTCTCCGAGGCGCTGGTGGCGCGGCTTTCGACTGCGCAGCTGGTGATGACCGGCATGCCCGGCATGGCCGACCACCCGGCGATGCCGATGCAGGGCCGGGTGGCGATCGGGCCGGACGGCAAGAGCCTGGTCGTCACCTTCGCCCGGCCGCTGGCGACCGGGAGCTACAAGCTGAGCTACCAGGTCGTCTCCGCCGACACCCACAAGGTGGAAGGCGCGATCGAATTCAAGGTTCGCTAAACTCTTGGAAGCGCTCGCCATCTCGGTTCGTTTCCTGCTCTATCTCGACCTGATGGCGCTGTTTGGGCTGGGGGCGTTCGGCCTCTATTCCCTGCGCCCGGACGAGCGGGTTTCGGGGACGGTGCTGCCGTTCCGGGCGCTATTTCGGCTGACTGCGGGGCTGGGACTTGGCCTCTCGCTGTTGGGGCTGGCGGTGCTGGTGGCGAGCCTTGGAGGGACCGGGTTGCTCGCCCTAGACCGGGACGTGCTGGGGGCGGTGCTGTTCGGGATGAGCGGGGGGACGGCTTGGCTGGTGCGGGGGGCTGCGCTTGCCCTGGTGCTGCTGCTTGGACGTGGCGCCTTGCCCTTCGGCGGGGTCGCGCTGGTGAGCCTTGCCTGGGGCGGGCACGGGGCGGCGGGGAGCTGGCTGCAGCTCGGCGCCGACATCGCGCATCTGCTGGCTGCCGGCATCTGGATCGGCGCGCTGATCGCCATGGTTTGGCTGGCCTGGCGGCTGAGGGAACAGGCGGATTTATGGCGCCTGCACAGGGTGTTGCGGGGCTTCTCGGGTACCGGAGCCGCGGTGGTCGGGGTGCTGATCGTGACCGGGACCGTCAACCTGATCGGGGTTACCGGAGGGGCGCTTCCGGGTGCTCTCTATGGGATGCTGATGTTGGCTAAGGTTGCGCTGTTCGGCCTTATGCTGGGGTTGGCTGCTACCAATCGCTGGCGGCTGGTGCCGGGGTTCGAGAGGGCCATGGCAGAGGGGGATTCCGGTAGAGCGCTGGGGCGCCTGCGGGCCAGCCTGGCGGTTGAGGCCGGGATCGGGGCTTCCATACTCCTGATCGTCGGCTGGGTTGGCACTCTTGATCCCTCCGGCCTCGGATAGTTGCACTCAGCCCTTTGCGAGCGACTCCAGGATCGGGCAATCGGGGCGCGCGTTGCCGTGACAGCGGCCGGCGAGGTCGAGCAGGGTGCGGCGCATTGCCTCGAGCGCTTCGGCCTTGCGGTGGAGCTCTGCCGCCCGGGCAGTGGCCAGCGCCTTGACCTCGGCGCTCGATCGGGCGCGGTCGTTCCACAGATCGAGCAGCGTGCTGATCTCGTCGATCGGGAAGCCGAGATCGCGGGCATTGGCGATGAAACGGAGCCTGTGAACATCGGCGTCCGAATAGTCCCGATAGCCGCTGTCCCGGCGCGAAGCCGCTGGGATCAGGCCGATCTTCTCATAGTGGCGGATCATCCGCTGGGAGACGCCGCTGGCCTGCGCGGCCTGGCCGATGTTCATCGTGCAATCCTTAGCGTTACAAATGGACCAGACGGAGACGGAGCGCGTTGCTGATTACGCTCACCGAAGACAGCGCCATCGCCAGCGCCGCGATCGCCGGGGAGAGCAATATGCCGGTGAACGGGTAGAGCAGCCCGGCCGCGATCGGAACACCGGCGACATTGTACGCGAACGCGAACACGAGGTTCTGGCGGATGTTGCCCATCACCGCGCGCGACAGGCGGCGAGCGCGGACCAGACCGTTCAGGTCGCCCTGAAGCAGGGTCACGCCCGCGCTCTCGATCGCGACGTCCGAGCCGGCACCCATCGCGATGCCGACTTCGGCGGCAGCAAGCGCGGGGGCGTCGTTCACCCCGTCGCCGGCCATCGCTACGGCACGGCCCTCGGCGCGGAGCTTGTTGACCACCGCCGCCTTGTCCTCGGGCAGGACTTCGGCCTCGACCTCGTCGATGCCGATCCTGGCCGCCACGGCGAGCGCGGTGGTGCGGTTGTCGCCGGTCAGCATGACGACGCGGATGCCTTCTGCCTTGAGCGCGCGGACCGCTTCGGGCGTGCTCGGCTTGATCGGATCGGAGACGCCGATCAGCCCGGCGAGCGTGCCGTCGATCACCACGAAGATCGCGGTGCCGCCTTCGCCGCGCAGCGCCTCGGCCGGATCGGCGAGCGCGGCGATATCGACGCCATTCTCGCGCATCAGGCGCGGGCCGCCGAGGAGCAGCGTGCGGCCCTCGACGGTGCCGGTAACACCGCGGCCGATCGGGGCGTCGAAGTTCGCGACTTCGGCGAGCGCGAGCCCGCGATCGGTAGCGGCGCGGACGATCGCTTCGCCAAGCGGATGCTGGCTGGCGCGCTCGACACTGGCGGCGAGGCGGAGCAGCTCGGCTTCGTCCTGGCCATCCGCCGGGCGGACCAGGGTGACTGCCGGGCGGCCCTCGGTAAGCGTGCCGGTCTTGTCGACGATCAGCGTGTCGATCTTCTCGAAGCGCTCGAGCGCCTCGGCATTCTTGATCAGCACCCCGGCCTGGGCGCCGCGGCCGACGCCGACCATGATCGACATCGGGGTGGCGAGGCCGAGCGCGCAGGGGCAGGCGATGATCAACACCGAGACGGCGGCGACCAGCGCATAGGCGAAGCGCGGCTCGGGGCCGACCAGTCCCCAGGCGAGTGCCGCGACCAAAGCGACGGCGATCACGGTGGGCACGAACCAGGCCGAGACCTTGTCCGCCATGCGCTGGATCGGCGCGCGGCTGCGCTGCGCCTCGGCGACCATCTGGACGATGCGGGCGAGGAGGGTGTCGGCGCCCACCTTGTCGGCGCGCATGATGAAGGCGCTGGTGGTGTTGAGCGAGCCGGCGATCACGCTGGCGCCGGGTTCCTTGGTGACGGGCATGGATTCGCCGGTGACCAGCGACTCGTCGATCGCGACACGGCCTTCGAGCAGTTCGCCATCGACCGGGACTTTCTCGCCGGGGCGGACGCGGAGACGATCGCCGACCTGGATCAGATCGAGCGTGACTTCCTCGTCGCTGCCGTCGTCGCGGATGCGGCGGGCGGTGCGCGGGGCGAGATCGAGCAGCGCCTTGATCGCGCCCGAGGTGCGCTCGCGGGCGCGCAGCTCGAGCACCTGGCCGAGCAGCACGAGCACGGTGATGACCGCGGCGGCCTCGAAATAGACCGGGACGGCGCCGTCATGGCCGCGGAAGGCGTCGGGGAAGATGCCGGGGGCCAGCACCGCGACGACGCTATAGGTGAAGGCGACGCTCACTCCCATTGCGATCAGGGTGAACATGTTGAGGTTGCGTGTCTTGAGCGAGGCCCAGCCGCGCTCGAAGAACGGCCAGCCGGCCCAGAGGACGACGGGGGTGGCGAGGGCGAACTGGATCCAGTTGGACAGCTGCTGGCCGATCGCCATGGTCAGGCCGAAGAGGTGGCCGCCCATTTCGAGGAGGAAGACGGGCAAAGCGAGCGCGAGGCCGAACCAGAAGCGGCGGGTCATGTCAGCCAGTTCGGGATTGGGGCCGCTATCGAGCGTGATCGTCTCGGGCTCGAGCGCCATGCCGCAGATCGGGCAGGAGCCGGGGCCGACCTGGCGGATCTCGGGGTGCATCGGGCAGGTGTAGATCGCGCCGGCCGGGGCCTCGGGCTGCGGCTGGGGGGAGAGGTAGCGCTCGGGATCGGCGAGGAATTTGGTGCGGCAGCCGGCGCAGCAGAAATGATAGTCGGTGCCTTCGTGCTGGGTGTGGTGCTGGGTGGTCTCGGGATCGACGGTCATGCCGCAGACCGGGTCTTTGGTGGCGGGCTTGGCGTGATGGCCGCCGCAGCAGCTGTGGGTTTGTGCGGCATCGTGGTGGGTGTGGCTTGGCATGACGGTCCTCCGATGCCGGGCTATGTAAGGGTTGACATCGTGTCAGGGTCAAGAGGTGCTTTGGTTTGGGGTTTGCGGCTTCCCAAACCGTTGCCTTGGGGGGCGTTCAACAATCCTCCCCAGGAGGGGGAGGGGGAGGGGGAGGGGGACCGCCGCGAAGCGGTGGTGGAGGGGTAGCGCGCCACAGGCTGCATCGCTCGCGGAGATTACCCCTCCACCAGCCTGCGGCTGGTCCCCCTCCCCCTCCGGGGGAGGATTGAGAGGACTAAATTTCGCTTTGCGTTGAGGGCCAGCGGCGCGCAGTGCGTAAGGGGTTGGGGAGAAGACCATGCGTGACGATCTCGATGACATGCTCGGGCGGCTGGCGGCGCGGCCGGTGCATCCGGGGCTGGAGGATATGTCGGCTTCGGTGCTCGACCGGATCGCTGCGCCCAGGCCACGGCAGGACCGCTTCGCGGTGACCGGCGCGCTGGCGGCGGTGCTGGCGGTGGGCATCGGGCTTGGCGGCAGCTGGGTGATGCAGGCACCGGCGCCGGGCAAGGTCGCGACCTTCGACAGCAGCCTCGCGCTGGCACCCTCGACCCTGCTGGGCGGCAGCTGATGGGCGCGCGGCGGCTATTGCTAATTGCGCTGATCGCGTTCGTGGCGGCGCTGGGCGGCGTGGCGGCGGGGCGGTTCCTGTGGCCGGCGGCGCAACCGCCAGGGGGCGAGCTGCATGCGCTGCTCCATTCGGGGCTCGACCTGGATGCCGCGCAGCATGCGAAGATCGAGACGCTGGAGCGGCAGTTCGCGCTGAGGAAACAGGCGTTGGAGATGGCGCAGCGGGCGGACAATGCCCGGCTGGCGGCAGCGATCGAGGGCGAGCATTCGGCGGGGCCGGACGTGCGCGCGGCGGTCGATCATATCCATGTGACGATGGGCGAGATGCAGAAGGAAACGCTGGCGCATATCTTCGCGATGCGCGCGGTGTTGCGTCCCGATCAGGCGGCGAAGTTCGACAAGGCGGTGGTGAAGGCGCTGACCGCCGAGGCGCGGTGAGCCTCGATTTCAAAGACCTGAGCGACGGCGAGCTGGCTGCGCTGAGCCTGGCCGGGCGGACGGCGGCGTTCGCCGAGATATTGCAGCGGCACCGCGAGGCGATCTACCGGATCGTTGCCGGGTCGATCGGCGATCCCGACGAGGCGCTCGACCTGGTGCAGGAGACCTTCCTCGCCGCGCATGGCGCTTTGCGCCGTTACGATCCGGCGCGGCCGATGCGGGCCTGGCTGACTACGATCGCGATCAACAAGTGTCGCGACTGGGGCCGGCGCCGCGCGGTTCGGCGGTGGATCGCCTTTGCGCTGCCGATCGACGATGCGGCGGAGCGGGTGGCGGAGGATCGTCCTGGGCATGATGTGGAGGTCGCGGACCGCGAGGCATTGGCGCGGGCGTCTCGGGCGATCGCGGGGCTGCCTTCTGCGCTGCGTGAAGTGATTGTGCTGCGGACGATCGAGGGATTGTCGCAGGCGGAGACGGCGGCGGCGCTGGGGGTCAGCGAGAAGGCGGTGGAGACAAGGTTGCGGCGGGCAAGGCTGCGGTTGGGGGAAGTGCTGGGGGTGTGAGCCGCCGCCAACAGCCGTCATCCCCGCGAAGGCGGGGATCCAGAGTCACGAAGGACAGCGCTCTGTTACCTTGGATCCCCGCCTTCGCGGGGATGACGATTTTTAGAGAGGGCTATCCCGATCCCCCGCGTAACTCCGGGTAAGCGCGGTGCTCGCGCGGAGGAGATCGGTGTGCTGGATCGGCGGGGATTGTTGCGGGGATCGGTGATGGCCGGCGGGGTGGCGCTGGGGGCCTGGTTTCCGGCCTGGGCGCAGACCAATACGCCGGGGGCGCTACCCGAGGTTTCCGGCGAGGAGATCCATCTGCGCATCGCCCATCAGATGCTCGCCGTCGATGGGCGCGAGGGGCATGCGATCGGGATCAACGGCACCGTGCCTGGCCCGCTGCTGCGGCTGCGCGAGGGGCAGAAGCTGCGCGTCCATGTCGAGAATGCGCTCGACGAGGACAGCTCGATCCACTGGCACGGGCTGCTGCTGCCCTTCCAGATGGACGGCGTGCCGGGGATCGCCTTTCCGGGGATCAAGCCGCGGTCGAGCTTTATGTACGAGTTCCCGATCGTGCAGGCGGGGACATACTGGTATCACAGCCATTCGGGGCTGCAGGAGCAGGTCGGGCTGTTCGGGCCGATCGTGATCGAACCACGCGAAGCCGATCCGGTGCGCTTCGATCGCGAGCATGTCGTGATGCTGTCCGACCATAGCCCGCTGCATCCGCATGCGATCTTCAAGAAGCTCAAGCAGCAGCCCGGCTATTTCAACCGGCAGAAGCAGACGCTTACCGGTGCCGGGGGGCAGACGGCCAAGGAGCGCTTCGACTGGGGCGGGATGCGGATGGACCCGACCGACATCTCCGACGTGACCGGATCGACCTATACCTATCTGGTCAACGGGCATGGGCCGAAGGACAATTGGACGGCCTTGTTCCGGCCGGGCGAGCGGGTGCGGCTGCGGATCATCAATGCCTCGGCGATGACGATCTTCAATGTGCGGATCCCGGGGCTGAAGCTGACGATCGTGGCGGCGGACGGGATGAACGTGCGGCCGGTTGAAGTCGATGAGTTCCAGATCACCGTGGCCGAGACCTATGACGTGATCGTCGAGCCGGAGGACCGGGCCTATACGCTCGTCTCCGAGGCGGTGGATCGCTCGGGCATGGGCCGGGCGACGCTGGCGCCGCGTGCGGGCATGGTCGCGGAGGTGCCGGCGCTGCGGGCGCGGCCGATCGCGACGATGAAGGACATGGGGATGGACATGTCCGGCATGGATCATGGCGCGATGGGCGGCATGGCCGACATGCCCGACATGCCCGACATGCCCGGAATGGATCACGGGTCGATGAGCATGAAGATGCGCGATCCCGCCAATGCGCCGCAGGTCGCGATGGGGCCGGGGGTGCAGACGATCGCGCCGATGCCGGTCGACCGCACCGGCGAGCCGGGGCAGGGCTTGGGCGATGTCGGGCACAAGGTGCTGGTCTATCGCGACCTCGTTGCGCTCGAGCGCAATCCCGATGTGCGGGCGCCGGGGCGCGAGATGGAGGTGCATCTGACCGGCAATATGGAGCGCTTCATGTGGGCGTTCGACGGCGTGAAATTCTCCGACGCGAAGGTGCCGCTGGCGTTCGAGACGGGTGAGCGGGTGCGGGTGACGCTGATCAACGACACGATGATGGCGCATCCGATCCACCTGCACGGCCATTTCTTCGAGCTGGTGACCGGGCATGGCGACCATGCGCCGCGCAAGCACACGGTTAATGTCGCGCCGGGGGGCAAGGTGAGCTGGGACGTCACCGCCGAGCCGGGCGACTGGGCATTCCACTGCCATTTGCTCTACCACATGCATGCCGGGATGATGCAGACCGTCCAGGTTCGCCCGCTTGCCGGAGACGCGGCATGACGGCGCGGTGGCTGAGCGGCGCGGCGGCGCTGGTGCTGGCGGTGCCGGCGATGGCGCAGGACCATTCGGGGCATGCCGGGCATGATATGGCGACGATGCCGATGCCGGCGCCTTCTTCGACGCCTGCACCTGCGCCCGCTGATCCGCATGCCGGGCACGACATGGCCGGCGAGGGCGAGAAGTCCGGGACCGATCTGCCTGCGGGCAATGCGACCGCGCCCGCGCCGGTGCCGGGGCGGGCGGCGGATCGCTTCTGGGGGGCGGAAGCGATGGCGAAGTCCGCGCAGGCGGTGCGGATGGAGCATGGCGGGATGGCGCTGAGCAAGGTTATGCTCGACCTGGCCGAAGTGCAGGTGCGCAGCGGCGGAAACGGCTATCGCTGGCAGGGCGAGGGCTGGTGGGGTGGCGATATCCACCGGCTGTGGATCAAGTCTCAGGGCGAGGGCGCGTTCCGCAAGGGGATCGACGGTGTGGAGGTGCAGGCGCTCTATGGCCGGGCGATCGATCCGTACTGGAACCTGCAGGCCGGCGTGCGGCAGGATCTGGGGCGCGGGCCGCGGCGGACCTGGGCGGTGCTCGCGGTGGAAGGGCTGGCGCCCTACTGGTTCGACCTGGAGGGTTCGGCGTTCCTCTCCGACAAGGGCGATCTGCGCGCGCGGATCGAGGGGAGCTATGACCAGCGGATCACCCAGAGCCTGATCCTCCAGCCGCGTGCCGAGCTCAACCTGTCGGCGCAGGACATGCCGGCGAACGGGGTGGGCGCGGGGCTGTCGAGCGCCGAGCTGGGCCTGCGGCTGCGCTATGAGCGAGTGCGCGAGTTCGCGCCCTATCTGGGCGTGAGCTGGGAGCGCAGCTTCGGGCGGACCGCAGATTATGCGCGGGCTCGGGGTGACGGCACGGGCGGAGTCAGCTTCGTCGCGGGCGTGCGCGCCTGGTTCTAGGGGTGGGCGTGACGCGGATCGTCGCGCGGATCGATATAGTCGATCCCCAACGGGCCGGTGCCGGTGACCTGGGTGACGTACTCGCCTGACTGCGCCCAGTGGAAATGCGGGGTGTTGTGCGGGAGGATGACGACGCTGCCGGGGCCGTATGCCTGGAGCTTGTCCGGATCGAACTTGCTGCCGAAGCCAATATAGAAGACGCCCGAGATCACCGTGTAGACCCGATCCTCCGGATGGATGTGGGGCATCAGCCGGACGTCATTGGGCACCTTCACGCGCACCACATAGGGCCCGGGACCGGTCGGATTGCCGACCACCCTGGCGAGTAGCGCGCCCGCGGGGAAGGCCGCGAAGGGCTCGAAATCGATCGCTTCGGCATGGACCGAGCCGATCTGGGTGGGGGAAAGGCTCTGGGCCGTGGCGGGGGTGCTGGTGGCGGTCATGGCGAGGGCCAGAGCGAGCGGGGCGAGCGCGGCGCGGATCACAGCAGCGCCAGCAGCGCGTGGGCACCTGCGGTGGACGAGGCCGGGTTCTGCCCGGTGACCAGCCGCCCGTCGGTGATCGCGAAACTCTCCCAGTTCGCCGCCTTCTCATAGCGCCCGCCCAGACGGACCAGCTCGTCCTCGACGAGGAAGGGCACGACATGGGTGAGCTGGACCTCTTCCTCCTCGCTGTTGGCGAAGCCGGTGACGCGCTTGCCTTTCACGATCGGCTGCCCGTCGATCTTCACACGGTGCAGCACGCCCGGCGCATGACACACCGCGGCGACCGGCTTGCCGGCGTTGTAGAAAGCCTCAATCAGCGCGATCGAATCCGCATCCTCGGCCAGATCCCACATCGGGCCATGGCCGCCGGGATAGAAGATCGCGTCATACTCCTCGGCACGGGCGTCCTTGAGCAGACCGGTATTGGCGAACACCTGCTGCGCCTCCGGATCCTGCTTGAAGCGCGCCATGGCCGGGGTCTGGTTCTCCGGCAGATCGCTCTTGGGATCGACCGGGGGCTGGCCACCCCTGGGAGAGACCAGCGTGACCTCCGCGCCGGCATCGCGGAACACATAATAGGGCGCAGCGCCCTCTTCGAGCCAGAAGCCGGTCTTGCGGCCGGTGTCGCCGAGCATGTCGTGCGAGGTGAACACCATCAGGATCTTCATGTCTTTCGCGCCTTCGCATCAAGGGTGCCGATACCCGACCAGATAGCGGGCGGCAGAGGCGGGCGCAGTTGGACCTTGGTGTCGCCAAGACGATGGTATCAGATGCGGTGCGGCTGCGGCGGAGCCTCGCGAGATCCGCCGTTCAGCGCTGGAGCTTGGTCGCCAGGATCACTGAGGAGGTGGTGCGCTCGACGCCTTCCATTGCGCCGATCAGATCGAGCAGGTCGTTGAGGCGGTTAACATGCGGGGCCTCGATCATCGCGATCAGGTCATATTCCCCCGAGATCGCATAGAGCGCCGCGACTTCGGGCATCGTCGCCAGCGCATCCTGGGTTGCCTGGGTGCCCTTGGGATAGAGCTTGATCATCACATGGGCGCGGATCAGGCTGCGATCATATTCTTCGCCCAGCCGCACCGTGTAGCCGGTGATCGTGCCCTGGCGCTCGAGCCGCTCGATGCTGCTGTAGACGGTGGTGCGGGATACCCCGAGTTCGGTCGCCAGTTCCGAGACATTGCGGCGGGCATCCGCGCGCAGCAGCGCCAGGAGCCTGAGGTCGATCTCGTCGGGGCGCTGGGTCATTTCGGACCCGGAGCCCCGACCAGCTTGCCGTCGATGACGTTCGCCGTTCCCATGAAGGCGGAATTTGTGACCGCCAGGGTGTTGAGGTCAAGCCGGCTCTCCGGGCCGATACCGGTGACGCGGACATCCTTCCAGGCAAGCGGCTTGCCCGTGCGGAGGCGCGCAGCGGCGGCCGGCTGGACCAGCCAGGCATGGCCACCCGGCGGGGTGAAGAGGCGGGCGGTGCCATCCGCTTCGACGCAGAGCGCGGCCCCTTCATCGACTCCGAGGCCAACCGCGCGCGGATCGCGCAGCCGCGCTCTGGCGACGAAGGCGAACAGGCGGCCGAGCCGATCGCGCTTCGCGAAATGCGTATCGGTGACGATGTGCGCCATGCGCGGGAGATGGAGGAAGTCGGTGACGAGCGTCACGGCCGGGCCGGCTGGATCGGCGAGCGCGGCGGGACTGTCGATGCTGCCGCCGTCCATCGCGCCATAGCCGGTGCCGCCGAGGATCGCGAGGCCGGCACTGGTGCCGCCCAGCGGCCGACCGGCCCGGACATGCGCATCGAGCGCGCGAGCGACCTGCGTGCCCTTCCAGTAGCGGACATAATTGGCCTGGTCGCCGCCAGCGAGGAAGATGCCGTCGGCCTTGGCGATGATGGCGAGCACGCGCGGATCGGTGGATGCCGCGCGGCTGTGGAACACGATCGTCTGGACCGAGGCGACGCCGCCGACCTGCTTGTAGATTTCCTCGTTCGCCTGATCCTCGCCCGAGGCGCGCAGTACGACGATATGGCCATGCCCGGCGCGCTCGGCGAACCAGCGAAAGGCCCGGTAATCCCAGTCGCCGCCGCCCACCAGCATCAGCGCGGGAGCTGTGGGAGCGCTCCGCGCGGCGGCGAGATCGCCAATCTCATAATAGCTGTAGCTCGCGTCCGGGGCGGCGGTGGCCGCGGCCGAAGTGAACAGCGCGAACATGCCGATGGCGAGGCGCAACAGTGTCTTCAAGGCCATAGTCCTTTGCAATTCGTTCGCAGGCTATGCGCAGAATGCATTTTTCTTATTCCATTCTGTGGCCCGACGATATCAATATGTCACAACGCTATCAGGGGGTCGATATATGCGCCGTACAAAACTCACCGCTCTTGCGTTGGCCGGAGCCAGCCTGATCGCATTGCCGGTCGCGGCGATGGCGCAGGCGGCCTCCAGCGACACGAGCCCGGCACCGACCAGCCAGGAGGCAAGCGAAGGCGAGGGGCAGATCACCGTGATCGGCTCGCGCATCCCGCGCATCCAGGCGGAGGGGCCGGCGCCGGTGACGACGATCACTGCCGAGGACATCCTGCGCAACGGCTATCAGAGCGTGCCTGATGTGCTGAAGGCGATCACCCAGAATGGTGGTGAGACGCAGAGCCAGCAGAGCTTCTCGGGCGCCGACTTCACCCCCGGCGCGCAGCAGGTCGATCTGCGCGGGCTCGGGCCGAACCATACGCTGGTGCTGGTCAATGGCCGCCGCATCGCCGATTTCCCGCTGCCGTTCGGCGGCAACAGCAATTTCACCGATATTTCGAACATCCCGGTCGGCCTGATCGAGCGGGTCGAGGTGCTGAGCGGCAGCGCCTCGGCGATCTACGGGTCGGACGCGATCTCGGGCGTGGTCAACTTCCAGCTCAAGTCGAAGCCGGACGGCACCCGCATCGATTACCGCGCCGGCTTTACCGAGCATGGCGGCGGCAATTCGCAGCGCCTGTCGCTCACCACCGGCTGGGAAACCGGCGGCTTTCACGGCGTGGTCGGTATCGAGCTGCTCGATCAGCGGCCGCTCTGGGCCTATCAGCGCAAGCTTCAGGATTCGAGCGCCGACAGCCCGTCGCCCTCCACGGCGATTGCGCGCCGCAACTTCCTGCGCACCGATGAGGATAATGACTATCTCGATCCGGGCGCCAGCGTCTGTGCTTCGCTTTCCGGGCTCAACGGCGGCACCACCCAATATGCCACGCGTCCAGAGTATGGCTACGACATCGTCAACGACGAATATATCGACGGCCATTATTGCGGCAGCAAGGAAGCGATCGGGTACGGCACCACGATCAGCCGGCGCCGCGCGGTTAGCGGTTATGGCGCGATCGGCTATGACATAAGCGACCGCGCCCAGCTGTTCCTCGATGTGCAGGCCAGCTATTCGGACCTCAAGCTGTTCCGCGACGTGCTCGATTGGCAATATGTCGCGCCGGACGGCAACGAAGAAGGCACCTTCTTCAATCCCAACATGCCGACCGACCTCACCTATAGCGGTGCGCAGCTCGACAATTGGTACCGGCTGTTCACGCCCGAGGAGATGGGTGGGCTCGAGGCGGGCATGACCCGCAACCGCTCCTTCACTTACAACGTCACGCCCGGCATCAAGGGCCAGCTCGGCGACAAATGGAATTACGAGCTGAGCTACAACCATGCCGAATACAGCTCGAAGGTCGGCTTCCCCCAGGTGGTGATCGACAAGTCGAACGCCTTCTTCCTCGGGCAGCAGCAGGGGATCGACCCGGCGAGCGGCTATGCGATCTTCAATGCCGACATCAGCCGGCTCTACAAACCGCTGACCCCGGCCGAATATGCCTCGATCACTGCGGTCTCCACCTATCGGCCCAAGACCTGGGTCAACAATGTCTCGGCGACGATCAACACCACCGAATTGCTCCAGCTCCCTGCCGGGCCGGTGGGCTTCGCCGCGGTCGTCGAAGTCGGCGATCAGGGCTATGAGATGAACACCGATCCGCTGGCGCTCGGCCAATATTATGTCGGGCTGGTCGATTCAGACGGCCAGGGCACCCGCCAGCATTGGGGCGCGGGTGGCGAGCTGCGCGTGCCGGCCTTCACTTTCCTTGAGCTGAGCGGCGCTGGCCGCTACGACCATTACAGCTTCGCCGGCAACGGCTTCGGCAAGTTCACCTATAATCTTGGCGCCGAGCTGCGCCCGATGAAGAGCCTGTTGATCCGCGGCGCCTATGGCACCGGCTTCCGCGCACCCGATCTCCATTATGTCTTCAAGGGCCCGGGCAACACCCATACCGGCGGCACAGATTACCATCTCTGCCGGGTCAATAACCAGGATATCGGCGACTGCGATTACGAGGATGTCGATTTCATCGCGCGCCACAACGGCAATCGCCGCCTGCGCCCGGAAACCTCGACGTCGATCAACGCGGGCTTCTTCTTCCAGCCGAGCCGGAACTTCGATTTCTCGGCGGACTATTTCCGCGTGAAGATGAAGAACCAGGTGCTCAACATGAACATCGACACGGTGCTCCGCGACGAAGCGGACTGCCTGGCAAGCGGTGCGACCACGCCGACCTGTGTGGATGCCATCGCCCGCGTCCAGCGTTATGCCAGCGGTGCGCTAAGCGGCGAGATCCAGTCGGTTTCGATCAACCCGATCAACATCGCCGAGGAGACCACCGACGGCGTCGACATCGCCGCGCATCTGCGCGTGCCAACGGCCGGGATCGGCCGCTTCTCGCTCGCGGCGAGCTACACCCATGTGTTCAAGCACACGTTCCGCCAGTATCCGGGCGATCCGATCATCAGCAAGCTGGCTTTCGACAGCGGCTATTACATCCCGCGCGACAAGGGCACGGCCAGCCTCACCTGGGATCTCGGCAAGTTCTCGACCACGCTGACCGGCCTGCGGCTCAGCCGCCTGCCCAACTATGCCGAGGACGGCTATATCAAGGCGAGCTACCTCTTCAATCTGTCCGCGCAGTACAGCATCACCGATCGCGTGCGCCTGTCCGGCACGGTCAACAATCTGTTCGATCAGAACCCGATCAAGGACCGCACTTACAGCGCATATCCGTACTACGACATTTCGTGGTTCGACGGGGTGGGCCGCAGCTTCTATCTGCAGCTGACCTACAAGATGGGCGGAGCCAAACTCTGATGCGCATGACGATGGCCGCGCTGGCGGCACTGACCCTCACCGCGGCACCCGCCGCGGCGCAGGGACTGTCCAAGGCGGAAAAGCTGATCGACCGCACTGTCGATGCCGAGTTCGAGCGTTCGGTGGCGCTGCTCGCCCGGCTGGTCGACCAGAATAGCGGGACGCTCAATCTGGAGGGCGTCACCAAGGTCGGCGAGATGATGCGCGCCGAGCTGGAGCCGCTGGGCTTCACGATCAGCTGGAAGCCGATGACCGAAGTGCAGCGCGCGGGCCATTTGATCGCAGTCCACAAGGGCAAGCCGGGCGGCAAGCGCATCCTGCTGATCGGCCATCTGGATACCGTGTTCGAGCTGAGCTCGCCCTTCCAGAAGTTCGTCCGCACCGGCGACAAGGCCGAGGGGCCGGGCGCAGGCGACGACAAGGGCGGCATGGTCGTGATCGTCTCCGCGCTGCGCGCGATGCAGGCGGCGGGCACGCTCAAGGACGCCAATATCGAGATCGTGCTGACCGGCGACGAGGAAGATGCCGGCAGCCCGCACAGCATTTCGCGCGCCGATCTGATCGCAGCCGGCAAGCGCGCCGATGTCGCGCTCGATTTCGAGGGGCTGGTGATCGATGGCGGCAAGGACATGGGCTCGATTGCGCGGCGTTCGGTGACCGACTGGAAGATCACCGCCAGCGGCAAGACCGGGCACAGCTCGCTGATCTTCACGCCGCAATATGGCGATGGCGCGATCAACGAGCTGGTACGGATTCTGGCGGCGTTCCGCAAGGAGCTGCCCGAGCAGAACCTCACCTTCAACGCCGGCGTGATCGCCGGTGGCGCCCGCGCCGAGATCGACGACAGCGGCAATTTTAAGGGCGGCGGCAAGACCAACATCATCGCCGAGACCGCCATTGCCGCCGGCGACTTCCGCACGCTGAGCGTCGAGCAGACCACGCGAGTGCGCGCGAAGATGGAAGCGATCGTCGCCGCGCATGCGCCGGGCACCGACGCGAGAATCGAGTTCGGCGAAGGCTATCCTGCGATGGCACCGACCGAGGGCAACAAGGCACTGCTCGCCGCGCTCAACGGGGTGAACCGCGATCTCGGGCTCGAGGCAATGGCGCCGCTCGATCCGCTGAAGCGCGGGGCGGGGGACGTGTCCTTCGTCGCGCATGACGTGGACAGCCTGGCGGGGCTGGGCACCTACAGCACCGGCGACCATGCGCCGGGCGAGACGGTGGACCTGGCCAGCATCCGCCGCCAGGCCAAGCGCGCCGCGATTCTGATCTCCCGGCTTAGCCGAGCACGTCCGTAAGCAGACGGCGCCAGTTGCCGCCCATGATCTTGTCGACCTCGCGTGCGCGGAAGCCCGAGGCGGCGAGGGCGGCTGCGATGCGCTGCATCCGGTCGATGCGGTTGAGCTCGGGGATCACGACATGCTCGGGCGTCCATTCGAAGCCGGGCACGCCCTGTCCGCGCAGCGCGCGCCACCATTCGAGATATTCCTCGACACCCTTGGCATTGTCGTTGTTCAGCTTGATCAGGTTAGTCTGCCCGGCCATCGGGAAATCGTTGGCGACGCCGACCGCGTCGATCCCGCCGACGCGCGCGACATGGCGGATCTGCGCGACATAATCGGCGACGGTCGGCACCTTGTTGCGGGTGAGCCAGAAGCTCATCATGAAGATGCCCATCACGCCGCCGCGCTCGGCGATTGCGCGGATCGCTTCGTCGGGGGCGCAGCGCGGATGATCGACGATGGCGCGGGCGGCGCCGTGGCTGAGCGCGATCGGGGTCTTCGAGCGGCGCGCGGCCTCGAGCATCGTCGGCACCGAGCCGTGTGACACATCGGGCAGGATGCGCAGGCGGTTCATCTCCGCCAGCCCCTCGATCCCGAGCGGGGTGAGGCCAGTCTGCACCGTTTCGAGCGCGCCGCCGGCATATTGCGTGTTATTGTGATGGGTGAACTGGAGGACGCGCAGGCCCTTGTCGTGGAAATGGGCGATGCGCGAGAGATCGTCGCCCATCATCTCGGTCGACTGGAATTGGAGGAAGACGGCGCAGCCGGGGCGGCTGCCGATCTCGCTGCCTTTGCGCGCCAGCCAGGCGACCTTGGAGCCGTTGAGCTTCGCCACGGCGCGGTCGATCGCCGGGTCGTTCGCCGCGAAGTTGCGGCTGTAGCGCGGCACGCCGTCGGCGCCGCGGACTTCGATCAGGTCGGAGACGTCGGCGATCATGCCGCCGAGCCCGGCAGCCGGGATCTCGTTCATGTCGTCGGGCAGGAAGCTGAGCGAGTCGAAGAACAGGCGGTCAGTGCGCGCGGCTCGCGCCACCATCGGCGCCGCCAGCGCCGTCGTTGCCATCCCGATCATTGCCCCGCGCCGCGTCACCATGAATTATTCTCCCGAGAAGCCGCCCGAATCGGCATCGCCGCGCCCGCATCCGGGAGTGCAAGCCTGCATGACTCTGCAGCAATCAAATGTTTCGAACGCGAAAACAATCGTTCACAAAATACCATATTAATTCAGTAGGATTTGTCCTAGCCATGTTTCGCCCGCGTTGCCAGCGTGTTTCGGGACCGTTGGGGTACGGCGCGGGAAAAGGCATCAACAGGAGGAAACATGCGTCAATTTCCCAACCGACAAGCTCTGTTCCGGGCGGTTTCGCCCATGGCGACAGCGCTTGCCCTGTGCGTAGGCGGTGTCGCCCATGCCCAGCAGGCCGATGGCCCGGCAGCAGATGCCCAGGAACCCCAGGGTGAGATTATCGTGACCGGCTCGCGCATCGCGCGTCCGGATGTTGCGGGCTCCGTGCCCATCGCCGTGGTCAGCAGCGCGGACATCGCGCGCACCGGCGCCGCCAACATCCAGGACGTGCTGGCGGACCTGCCGGCGGTGGGCCAGAACATCAGCCGCACCTCGACCAATTTCTCGACCACCGGCAACGGCCAGGCATCGGTGAACCTGCGCAGCCTCGGCTCGTCGCGCACCCTGGTGCTGGTCAATGGCCGCCGTTACGTCGCCGGTATTCCGGGCACGTCGATCGTGGACCTGAACACCATCCCGACCGACCTGATCAAGCGCGTCGACGTGGTGACCGGCGGCGCATCGGCCGTCTATGGCTCGGAAGCCATCGCGGGCGTCGTCAACTTCATCCTGGACGACGAGTTCGTCGGCCTGCGCCTGCACGGCCAGGGAACGCTGAGCGACAAGGGCGATGCGCCGCGCCAGCTGGTCTCGGCAGTGGCGGGTACCGCCTTTGCCGATGGCCGCGGCCATATCGTCCTGTCGGGCAGCTACGACTTCGACCACGGTCTGCGCTCGCGCGACCGCAGCTTCTCCGCGACGGACAATCCCAATCGCAGCTCCTTCTCGGCGCAGGGTCTGTTCAGCCCGAACGGCAGCTTCGCTCCGGGCGCGGGCACCTTCACCTATGACGCGCTGAACAACCTGAAGCAGTATCAGAGCGCGAACATTGACGGCTATAACCGCAACTTCGATCGCTATCTGGCGCTGCCGGTTGAGCGCTACCTCGGCTCGGCGCTGGCCAAGTTCGAGATCGCGCCCGCCGCGACCGTCTATGGCGAGTTCCAGTACGCGAAGTCGAAGTCGCGCAGCTCGCTCGAGCCGCAGGCGGTCGCTTCGACCGATCTGGTCTATTCGGACGGCACGCCGTTCGCGGGCATTCCGATCACCAACCCGCTGATCCCGACCGCAATCCGCAATGCAATGGTCAACGCCGGCGTGACCGCGCTGCCGTTCCGCCGCCGCTCCAACGACATCTTCGACCGCAGCAACCGCAACGACCGCGAGACCTGGCGCGGCGTCGCCGGCATCCGCGGCGACCTGTCGCCGACGCTGCGCTACGACGTCTATTACACGCATGGCGAGACCCGCGACGTCACCCAGTCGGGCACCGTCTACGGCCCGAACTATGCCAATGCGCTGAACGTCGTGGCGGGGCCGAACGGCCCGGTCTGCGCGATCAACGCGGACGCCAATCCGAACAACAACGACGCGGCCTGCGTGCCGCTCAACATCTTCGGCTTCAACACCGTTTCGCCGGCGGCCGCGGCCTATGTGACCCGCAATGGCGAGCAGACCCGCTATGAAGCGCGCGTGAAGCAGGACGTCGTCTCGGCGACGGTCTCTGGCGACCTGTTCCGTCTGCCGGGCGGTCCGCTCGGCTTCGCGATCGGCGGCGAATATCGCCACGAAAAGAGCACCGAAGACTTCGACGAAGCGACCAACCTGGGCCTGACGCTGGGCAACCAGCTGAGCGACACGCGCGGTTCGTACAACGTCAAGGAAGCCTTTATCGAGCTCAACGCCCCGATCCTGGCCGATAAGCCCTTCTTCCACAGCCTGAGCATCGAAGGCGCGGCGCGCTATGCCGATTATTCGACGGTCGGCGGCGTGTGGAGCTGGAAGGCCGGTGCCGAATGGGCGCCGATCCCCGACATCCGCTTCCGCGGCGTCTATTCGCAGGCAACGCGCGCACCGAACATCTCCGAGCTCTATTCGGCGCAGAACGAGACGTTCCCGGCGGTGATCGATCCGTGCGACCAGCGCGAGGGCAATGGCGACGGCGCCCCGATCTCGCTGACCAACCTCTCAGCGGCTTGCCGTGCTATTCCGGCAATCGCAGCGGCTGCAGCGGGTGGCGGCTTCGTCTATTCGACCGCGCAGATCCAGACGATCAACGGCTTCACCGGCGGCAATCCGAACCTGCGTGAGGAAACCGCCAAGACGCTTACCCTGGGTGGCGTCTTCCAGCCCCGCTTCGCGCGCGGCTTCAGCCTGTCGGTCGACTATTATAACATCAAGGTCGAGAACGCGATCGGCATCATCGGTCAGCAGACCTCGCTCGACGAGTGCTTCAACGGTGGTGGCGAAGCGATCTTCTGTAACAACATCATCCGCGACAACACCGGCCACCTGACCAGCGTGAACGCGATCAACCTGAACACCGGCTCGTTCGAAGTCTCGGGCATCGACACCCAGGCGCAATATTCGACCAAGCTGCCGTTCGCGAAGATCGACTTCAACCTGCGCTGGACGCACCTGCTCAAGCAGGAGCAGACCTCCTATCCGGGCGGCCCGACGCAGGACGAACTCGGCCAGCTCGATTGCTATGCCTGCGGTCGCCTGGGCACCGGCTTCCGCGACAAGGTCAACGCGTCGGCGACGCTCGGCTTTGACGGCGTGTCGGTCAACTGGCGGGTCAACTATCTGTCATCGGTGGTCGATGACCTGACCTCCGCGACGCCGCGCGCGACCGGCGACTTCTGGTATCACGACGCGCAGGTGCGTTTCGAACCGGCGGGCACCCGCTACGCCTTCTACCTCGGCGTGGACAATGTGTTCGACAAGAAGCCGCCGATCTTCGGCGACACCAGCCTGGTGACCTTCCCGGGGACCCAGACCTCGGCGACCACCTATGACCTGTTCGGCCGCATGCTCTATGCGGGCGTGGACTTCCGCTTCTGATGTGGCATCCCCGGGGAGCCCGCGCGGCTCTCCGGGGATATCCGAATGCAAGGGGATCGGATTGTATCGCGCGGGCGGCTCGCGCATAGAGCGGCGCCATGCTTTCGCAGAAGACCCGCTATACCATCCGCGCGCTCCAGCACCTTGCCGATCGCTATGGCCAGGGCCCGGTGCCGCTGGCGGAAATCGTCGATAAGCAGAATATCCCTGGCAAGTTCCTGACCGTCATCCTTTCCGAGATGAACCGCGAAGGGCTGGTCAATTCGCAGCGGGGCAGGGACGGCGGCTATATGCTCGCGCTGCCGCCCGAGCAGGTCCGCATCGGCGATCTCGTCCGCAAGACGCATGGCTCGCTCGCGCTGGTGCCCTGTGCGAGCCGCTTCGCTTATGAGAAGTGCGACAATTGCGTGGCTGAGGAAGAATGCCGGCTGCACCACCTGATGCTGTACCTGCGCGACGAGACTGCGCGCATCCTCGACGGCGTCACGCTGGCCAATCCGCTGCCCGAGGCACTAAACTCTACTTATAAGATAGACAATTAATCCTGCTTTGCCGATCGCCGGCTGAAAGGCTGGTCTGTGCGCTCCATCCCAAGGGCAGGAGTGAAGGCCATGTCGGGTTTCATCGGTTCAGGCGCGGGGACACGCAGTCCGCTCAATTTCCTCTGGTTCATCCCGTCGGGCGGCGACAATCGCCGGCTCGCCTGGCCCGAAGGCGAGCGCGCGCCCGATCCCGAATATCTGCGGCAGGTTGCCGTTGCGGCCGACAAGCTTGGCTATTATGGCGTGCTGATGCCCACCGGGGCGATGTGCGCCGATGCGTGGATCACCGCTGCCTCGATCGCGCCTTTCACCGAGAACCTGAAGCTGCTGGTGGCGCTGCGCCCGGGCCTGACCGCGCCCGCCGAAGCGGTGCGCCAGGCGGCGGCACTCGATCGACTCTCGAACGGCCGCGCGCTGCTCAATGTCGTCACCGGCGGCAGCCCCAAGGCACTGGCGCAGGACGGCATCTTCCTCGACCACACCCAGCGCTATGAGCAGACCGCCGAGTTCCTCGACATCTGGCGCAAGCTCGCGCGCGGCGAGACAGTGACGCAGAAGGGCGAGTATCTGAGCATCGAGGACGGTCGGCTGATCTTCCCCTTCGTCCAGGAGCCGCATGCGCCGATCTGGTTCGGCGGTTCGTCCGAGATCGCGCGCGAGATCGCGGCCGAGCATGTCGATGTCTATCTCGCCTGGGGCGAGCCGCCGTCGCAGCTCAAGGAGATCATCGACGACGTTCGCGAACGCGCGGCGAAGCGCGGCCGCACGATCCGTTTCGGCCTGCGCATCCACTTCATCGTCCGCGAGACCGAGGCCGAAGCCTGGGATGCGGCGAATGACTTGATCCGCCATGTCACCGACGAGCAGATCGCGCTGTTCCAGTCCTTCCTGACCAAGGGCAGCGATTCCGTGGGGCAATCGCGGATGCAGGCGCTGCACAAGGGCAGCCGCGCGAATCTGGAGATCGCGCCGAACCTGTGGGCGGGCATCGGGCTGGTCCGCACCGGGGCGGGCACGGCGCTGGTCGGCGATCCCGATACGATCGCCGAGCGACTGCAGGAATATGCCGATATCGGGATCGATACGATCATCGGATCGGGCTATCCGCATCTTGAGGAAGCCTACCGCGTCGCCGAGCTGCTCTTCCCCAAGCTCAACTTGCCGCATCGCCGGGGCGCGACGCTGCCGCCACTGCGCCCCTTCTTCACCCAGGCCGATGTGAAGCTGGCGGCGGAGGGACTGGCGAAGGAACCGGTGCCGGCCGGACGGTTTACCTAGCGCGCGGGGGCCTGTGCCGGTGGCTTCGGCCACCACATCGCGTTGACGATCATCCAGCGGGTGCCGAAGCGGCCCATGTGGAAGAAGTCGACGAACCACGGCGTTTCGACCCGGACGACGGCGACATTGCCAATGACGTCGAGCACCTTTACCGAGCGCTGCCATTGCTCGGGCGGGGTCTTGAGGGCGCCTTCGACGGTGAGGGTGACCAGTTCGTCGGCGGTCATGCGGCGCAGCGGGAAGACTTCGCGGCTGTTCGGCCCGTCGCCGACCACCGCGCGCTTGGCGAGATCGGGATGGAGCGAACGGGCGACGCGTGCGGCGTCCCCCGCCAGCTGGCCGTCGACATAATCATACGCGACCTGCTCGATCGCCTTGATCGTCGCGGCATCATCGTCCGATGCATGGACGGGCGCGGCGATTGCCGATGGGGCGATGGCGGCGAGGATCAGCGCGCCGGCGCGGTGGGAAGCGGTCAACGCTATCCTCCCTTGGGATTAGGGTTTCGCGGCGGTGGTTGTGAGGTGCGCGCCGCTGGTTGTCGACAGCTGGGAATGGCCGGCCGCTCGCGGTCGATCTTCTCGGCTCCCTTGCCGGCGGGATCCTCCGCACCTTCGGGGATCAGCCCACGTCCCAGGAAATTGCCCGCGCCCGTACGTCGGGCAGTGCTGAGCACGCCCGGCGCTTCCTTTGCGGGTGACGTGCCCTGGCACGGGGTAGACTGGGTGAGATCGGTGACCAGGGACGGTACCGTACCCGCCCAGGCGCCGATCATGGCGAGGTTTCGGCGCAAGCCGCGCTTGTTCATTCTCGTCTCCGTGAACCGGGCCGTTGCAGTGGGCATGATCTAGGGCGGTACGAGAAGCGCCGCCGCGATGCTGCGACCGAGCCCGGCGCTCTGGCGGTGCGGCCATGGCCATGCGACAAGGGCCGACGGGGGTGCGACGAAGGTGGACGCCGACGCTGCCGGGATTGCGTATGAGGCGCGAGCGAAAGGGGGGCTCGAAGTCGATGAAGCTGATGCCCGAAATCCGGCAGGCCACCTATCTGGTTGCCCTTACCTGGATATTGTCAGGCGTATTGTATCTGATTCCCTATCAGATCTTCACGGGGCTGAGCGCCTATGTGCTTGTCTCGGTCGTGTTCATCTGCGTGCTTGGCGCGATGCTGTCGGGCGGGGTTTATCTGGCGGTGCGGGGCGCGCGCGGACGCAGCCCGCTGCTGCGGTTCGCGGTGGCCGGTGGCGCCGTGGTGCTCGCATCGGCGCTGCTTGCCGTGATCGACGGGACGATGAGCGTGTGGATCGCCGAGCTGATGGATTCGAAGCAGCCGCCCGCGCCGTTCGGGCTGCGCGCGATCAACAATTTCGTCGCGCTGGTCTGGCAGTTCGCGCTGCTTGGCGCGGCCTTCACGGTGATCGAGGCGAACAATCTCGCCCGTTTGCGTGAGCGCGAGCTTGCGGCAGCACGCGAGATGGCGAGCCGGGCCGAGGCTGCGGCAACGGCCGCGCGGCTGGCGGCGCTGCGCTATCAGCTCAACCCGCATTTCCTGTTCAACACGCTCAATGCGATCTCCTCGCTGATCGTGACGCGCGAATATCGCCCCGCCGATGCGATGCTTGCCGAGCTTTCGGAGTTCCTGCGCGCGACGCTGGCGGCGGACCCGGACGCAGTGATCGCGCTGGAGGACGAACTGGCGACGCTGCAGCATTATCTCGAGATCGAGAGCGTCCGCTTTGGTGATCGGCTGGCAGTTGAATTCGAGTGTCCGCCCGAGCTTGAGGATGCGCTGCTGCCCGGCTTCACGCTGCAGCCGCTGGTAGAGAATTCGATCAAATATGCCGTGGCGCCGAGCGCCGATGCCGTGACGATCCGGGTTGCGGCCCGGGCGGAGGAAGGCCGGCTGGTGATCACCGTCGAGGACGACGGCACGGGCGGCGAGGTCAAGCCGGGCACCGGGGTCGGCATCGCCAATATCAGCCAGCGGCTCGCGACGCTCTATGGCGACGATGCCTCGCTGGAGACTGTGCGCCGGGATCCCGGCTTCCGTTCGACCATAAGATTGCCGCTGGTCCGGCGCTCGCATTCCGGAGATTCCGCATGAGGCCGCTGCGCGTTCTGCTTGTCGATGACGAACCTTTGGCCCTGAAGCGACTGGCGGCGCTGTTCGAGGACATTGACGGGGTCGATCTGGTCGGCACTGCGGCAACCGGCGGGGAGGCGGAGACACGGATCGCCGCGCTGACGCCGGATCTGGTGATGCTCGACATCTCGATGCCGGGGAAGAGCGGCCTTCGCGTAGCGGCGGACCTGCCGATCGGCACCCGGCCCGAGATCGTGTTCGTGACTGCTTTCGAGCAATATGCGCCCGATGCGTTCGAAGTGGAGGCGGCAGACTATCTGCTCAAGCCGGTGCGTTTCCACCGCTTGCGGCAGGCAGTGGAGCGTGCCCGGCGGCGCCAGGCCCAGCGCGACGCGGCGGACCGGTTCGCCGCGATGCCCGATCCCACGCCCGATCCGCGCAGCGAGGCGATCTGGGTGCAGGTGTCGAACGGCCAGCTGCGCCTGCCGCACGATCAGATCGAGTGGGTAGAGGCGGCCAAGGACTATGTGATCCTCCACACCGCGACGCGCAGCTTCATCCACCGCATCTCGATGAAGGTGCTCGATACGATGCTCGCGCCGAGCGGACTGATGCGCGTGCACCGCTCGACCTTCATCCGCCCTTCGCTCGTCAAGGGCGTGCAGCGGTTGGGCAAGGGGCTGATCGCGCTGGAAATGCAGGACGGCGCGCAAGTCCAGGTGGGCCCCAGCTACGGCAAGGTGGTGCTGGCGCGGCTAGGGCTTGGCGCGGACGCGGCGTAACGCTCTACCGACCCTGCGGGTAGCTGCCTCCCAACGCCCGGACCATGTCCGCCGCAACGCCGAGTTGCGTGCTGCGGGTGATCAGCAGCGCGCGACGCGCATCGAGCGCCGCGGTTTGGGCGGTGACCACATCGAGATAGTCGGACGCGCCGTCGCGGTACCGCGTCATCGCCAGGTCGCGGGTGCGATCGGCGGCGGTTGCCGCGTCGAGCTGATTGCGCTCCTGCGAGGCGAGGTTGCGCGCGGTGGCGAGATTGTCCTCGACCTCGCGGAATGCGTCGAGGACCGCCTCGCGGTAGCGCGCCGCCGCTTCGTCGAACTGCGCGCGGGCAATGCGCACATTCGCGCGCCGCGCGCCGCCATCGAAGATGGATGCCATCGCCGCCAGCGGCCCAAGCGCCCAGAAGCCGTTCGAGGCCGAGAGGATGTCGCCATGGATTGTCTCGAACCCGCCCTGCGCGCCCAAGGTCACGCGCGGGAACAGTGCGGCACGCGCCACGCCGATCCCGGCATTGGCAGCCGCGACCCGGCGCTCTGCGGCGACCAGGTCCGGCCGGCGCTGGAGCAGGGTGGAGGGCAGGCCGACCGGGATAGCCGGGGCCTCGACCAGCTGGTCGACGACGGGAAGCGAGAAATTGGCAGGCGCCTCGCCGATCAGGATCGCGATCGCATGCTCGTCGCGCGCGCGGGCTGCGGCCACCGCGTCGAGCTCGGCACGGGCATTGGCGAGGATGGTCGCCGCGCGGCTGACATCCAGGCCGGACGCGATGCCGCCGCCATGCCGGGTCGAGGTCAGGTCATAGGCGCGCTGGAAGGCGGAGACGCTCTCGCGCAGCAATGCCAGGCGTGCGTCGAGCCCGCGCAGGTCGAAATAGATCGAAGCGAGCTGCGTCTGGAGCGCGAGCCGGGTCGCAGCCAGATCGGCTTCGCTGGCCTGCGCGCCGGCGCTCGCCTGGCGCACCGAGTTGCGGATGCGGCCGAACAGGTCGAGTTCATAACTGAGCGACGCGCCGACGCTGCGATCGCTATAGGTTGCCGATCCCGGTGCGGTGGGCGCACGCCCCGCCGATACGCGGGCGCGGGAGACATCGGCGCCGGCACTGACGCTCGGCAACAGATCGGCGCGCTCGCGGCGAACCTGGGCTGCGGCCTGATCATAGCGTGCCACGGCGGCGGCAAGGCTGGGGCTACCGGCTTCGATCCGCGGGATCAGCGTGTCGAGCGTGGTGTCGCCGAATATCCGCCACCATTCTGCCGTCGCCGGCATGTCGGTACCGGCCGTCACCCAAGGGCCTTGTTCCTTGAACGCCGGCACGGCGGGCAGTTCGGGGGGCGCATATTGGGGCGCAGTCGCGCAGCCGGACAGCAGCGCCATCGCCAGCAGCGAGAACCTAGCGCGCATTGGCACCGCCCTTCGCAACGCGCACTGTGTCGCCGGTCTGGAGCGACTCCGGCGGGCTGTCGATCACGCGGTCGTTCGGCGACAGGCCCGCGCTGATTTCGATCGTCTTGCCCAGATCGCGCCCGATCGTGATCTTGCGCAGCTCGGCCTTGCCGTCGGCACGCAGCACGGCGACGCGGGTGCCGTCCTGGCCAACCATCAGCGCGCTTGGCGGCAGCGTCAGCGCATTGCCGCCGCCATGGATCGGGAAGCTCGCCTGGGCATAGGCGCCGGGCTTGAGCGCGCGGTCGCCATTCGCCGCCTGCAGCTCGACCAATACGGTGCCGGAGCTAGGATCGACGGCGCCGGCGCTCCGGGTCATCGTCGCGGTGAAGGTGCGGCCGGGATATTCGGGGAGCGCCAGCGACACTTCCATGCCGGGCTTCACATCGGCCGAATAGCCCTGCGGCACGCGGACCAGCGCGCGGATGCGATTGACGTCCGCGACCACGAACAGTGGCTGGGCATTGGCGTTGCCCGCCGTCACCAGCGCGCCGACTTCGGCATTGCGGGTAGTGACGATCCCGTCGAACGGCGCGCGCAGGCGGGTGAAGTCGATCGTCGCCTGGAGCCGGCGGACATTGGCCTGGGCCGCCGCTGCAACGGCAGTACGTGCCGCGAGCTCGCCGCGCTTCTCGTCGGTCTCCTGCTGCGACACCGCGTCCTTGGAGAGCATCGTGGTCCAGCGCTGCGCCGTGGTGTTGGCGAGTTGCTGGTTGGCGCGGGCGGTCTGCAGATCGGCCTGGGCGGCGGCGAGTTGCTGTTCGACTTCGGGCGCGTCGAGAACCGCGAGCACCTGGCCGCGATGGACGGTGTCGCCGATATTGACCAGCCACTGGCGCACATAGCCCGAGGTGCGGGCATAAATCGGTGCATTGTTGAGCGCCTGGAGGTTGGCTGGCAGAGTCAGCGTGTCATGGTTGGTGCCGGCCTTGGGCGCGATGATGTTGACCGTCGGCACCGAAGCGCTTGCGGCAACGGTCGTCAGCTCCTGCTCGGCATGGATGCGGCTGTAGATGCCGGATCCGACCAGCGCGACCGCCACCGCGGCCGCCGCGACACCCCACCATTTGCGACGATTGGGAGCAGTGTCAGGCATGGGCTTCCTCCAGGGGGGCAGGTGCGGGCGCGGGCGCCGCTGCCTTGCGCTTGTGGGCAAGGCTGAAGATTACGGGGACGAACATCAGCGTGGCGAAGGTCGCGACCAGCAGGCCACCGATCACGGCGCGGCCGAGCGGGGCGTTCTGCTCGCCGCCTTCGCCCAGGCCGAGCGCCATGGGCAGCATGCCGATGATCATTGCGAGCGCAGTCATCAGCACGGGGCGGAAACGGGTCATGCCGGCTTCGAGCGCGGCTTCCACTGCGTCGCCCAGTTCGGCCAGCTTCTCACGGGCGAAGCTGACAACAAGGATCGAGTTGGCCGTCGCCACGCCCATGCACATGATCGCGCCGGTAAGGGCAGGGACGGAGAGTGTGGTGCCGCTCAGGAACAACATCCAGACGATGCCGGCCAGTGCGCCGGGCAGGGCGGTGATGATCACGAACGGATCGAGCCAGCTCTGGAAGTTTACGACGATCAGCAGATAGATCAGCACCACCGCGCCGAGCAGGCCGAAGCCCAAGCCGGTAAAGGCGCTCTGCATCGTCGAATACTGGCCGCGCAGCGTGATCGTCGTGCCCGGTTCCGCCTTTGCCTGAGCAGCGCGGATCACCTTCTGGATGTCGGCCGAGACCGCGCCCAGATCGCGGCCGCTGGTGGTCGCATAGACGTTGATCACCGGGGCGATGTTATAGTGCGAGACAACGGCGGCGGCGTTGCTGCGGGTGATCGTCGCGATGCCGCCCAGCACCTGGCTGTTCCGCGGATCGCCGCCGCTGCCGGTGACCGGAATGTTCGACAGATCGCTGATCGAGCCGACGCGATATTCCGGCGCCTGCGCGACGACGGGATAGGACACGCCGTTCTGCGGGTTGAGGAAGAAGACCGGCGCGGTCTGCTGCGTGCCCGCTAGCGAGGCGCCGACGCTGGTCGTCACGTCGCGCTCGGTCAGGCCGAACTGGCCAATGCGGTTGCGATCGACATTGACGTTGATCTGCGGATAGCGCGCCGATTGCTGGACACGGGCATCCGCCACGCCCGGAATGCGAGCGATCCGGCGCGATATGTCCTGCGCCAGCGCAGTGTTGGCGGCGACCTTGGTGCCGTTCACCTGGATATCGATCGGGGCTGGAGCGCCGAAGTTCAGGATTTGACTGGTGATGTCGGCGGGGAGGAATGCGAAACTGAAGCCGGGGAAGAGCTCGGGGAGCTTCTTGCGGAGCTGTTCGACATAGTCCGCCGTCGGGCCGTGATCCTTGGTGAGCTGGATCAGGATGTCGCCATCCTGCGGCCCGAAGGTGCCCGAGTTGTTGTAGACCGTGTTGATCGAGCTGACCGGCAGGCCGATGTTATCGACCACGGAGGTCAATTCCTTCGCGGGAATGATCTCGCGGATCGCGCGCTGGATGCGGTCGAACTGCGCCGAGGTTTCCTCGATACGGCTGCCCACCGGCGCGCGGACATGGATCGCGACTGCACCCGAATCGACGGCCGGGAAGAAGTTCTGGCCGAGGAACGGCACCAGCAGGAACGATGCGCCGAGCACTGCCAGGAAGCCGATTATGAAAGGCTTCGGCCGGGCAAGCAGGCCCTTGAGCATCTCGCCATAGCGCGCGCGGATCCGCTCGAAGCGATGCTCGAACGCACGCTGGAAGCGCACCAGCGGGTTGCGGCTGCCGGGCGCGCCGGCCTCATGGATATGCCCCGGCGCATGCGGCTTGAGGATATAGGCGGCCATGGTCGGCACCAGGGTGCGCGACAGGATGAACGAACCGATCATCGCGAAGACCACCGACAGCGCCATCGGCACGAACAGGAAGCCGGCGACACCGGGCAGGAAGAACATCGGCACGAACACGATGCAGATGCAGAGCAAGGCGACAAAGGCAGGCGCGACGATCTGCTGCGCGCCGTCGAGGATCGCCTGATGCACTGGCTTGCCCTGCTCCAGGTGCCAGTTGATGTTCTCGATCGTCACCGTCGCGTCGTCGACGAGGATGCCGACGGCGAGGGCCAGGCCGCCAAGCGTCATTACGTTCAGCGTGTTGCCGGTCAGCGTCAGGCCGATGATCGCGAACAGGATCGCCAGCGGGATCGAGATCGCGATGATCACGGTCGAGCGCCACGAGCCGAGGAACAGCAGGATCATCGCGGAAGTCAGCGCCGCGGCGATCGCGCCTTCGACGATCACGCCCTCGACGGCGGCGCGCACGAATACCGACTGGTCACCCAGCTCGACGATCTTCACGCCCGGCGGCAGTGTCGGCTGGATCGCCTTTACCTTGTCCTTGATGCCCTGGACGATGGCGAGGGTGGAGGCCGAGCCGTTCTTGAGGACAGTCAGCACCACCGAGCGGCCGCCATCGACATGGACGACATTGGTCTGCGGCGAAGCGCCGTCGCGGACATGGGCGACGTCGCGCATGCGGATCGTCGCGCCGCCGACGACGCGCACCGGCAAATCGTTGAGCTCGTCGATCGATTGCGGGGCGTTGTTGAGCCGCACGGCGTACTGGAACTCGCCGATCTTGGCGAAGCCGGCGGGGTTGATCTGGTTCTGCGCCGCGATCGCGTTGCCGACATCCTGCGCTGACAGCCCCTTGGACTGGAGTGCCTGCGGATCGAGATCGATCTGCACCTGGCGCTGGCTGCCACCCTGGGGCAGCGGCACGGCGGCACCCGGCACGGTAACCAGCTGCGAGCGGATCTGGTTGAGCGCGATGTCGAACAGCTGGCTCTCCGATACGCCCTGGCCCTGCAGCGCGAGCTGGAGGATCGGCACGGTCGACGCGTTGTAGTTCAGGATCAGCGGCGGGGTGGTGCCCGGCGGCAGCTGGCGCAGCAGCGTCTGCGAGATCGCGGTGACCTGCGCATTGGCGAGGCGGATGTCCGCACCCGGCTGGAAGAAGATCTTCACCACGCCGACGCCCTGCATCGACTGGCTCTCGATATGATCGATGTCATTGACCGTGGTGGTCAGCGCGCGCTCATAGGGGGTGATGATACGCCCGCTCATCTCCTCCGGCGGCAGGCCCGAATATTGCCATGCGGTGGCGATCACCGGCACGCGGATGTCCGGGAAGATGTCCACCGGCGCACGCATCGCGCTGAGCACGCCCAGCAGTGCGATGAAGATCGCCATGACAACGAAGGTCAATGGCTTGGACAGTGCGACGCGGACAATGCCGATCATGCGCGGTCTTCCCGTTCTGGTTGGAGCGCCGGGGCCCGGGGAGGGGGGAGGCGGGTGCTGCGCTGCACCATAGGAATATTTCCATGGTGCGACTGCGAAGTGTCGCTAGCGACGTGTCTAAAATTTCATGTTTGCCCCGGGGGGATCCCCCCGGGGCCATGGACGGGTTGAGGTTGGCGGTCAGGCGTCGTTGCCGGCGAGTGGGGCATCACGGCCGACCATCGCCATGTTGGCCGGCGTGTAGCGGTCGCCCTCGACGGTGATCTGCTCGGCTGCCTGGCGGATCTCGGCGAGATCGGCTTCGCTGAGCTGGACCTGCTCCGCGCCGAGATTTTCCTCGAGCCGGTGCAGCTTGGTCGTGCCCGGGATCGGCGCGACATAGGGCCGCTGGGCGAGCAGCCAGGCGAGCGCGATCTGCGCCGGCGTGGCTTCCTTATCCGCCGCGACGCGCTTCAGCAGATCGACCAGCGCCTGGTTCTTCGCCATCGCCTCGGGCGCGAAGCGCGGGATGCTGGCGCGGAAATCATTCGCCGCGAGCTGGGTGTCCTTGGTCATCGCGCCGGTCAGGAACCCCTTGCCGAGCGGGCTGTAGGGCACCAGCCCGATGCCGAGTTCGTCGCAGGCATCGAGGATGCCGTTGCTCTCGATCGCGCGCCACCACAGCGAATATTCGTTCTGCAGTGCGGCGACCGGCTGCACGGCGTGTGCGCGACGCAGCGTCTGGACGCCGGGCTCGGACATGCCGAAATGGCGCGCCTTGCCCTCGGCGATCAGATCCCTGACCGTGCCGGCGACATCCTCGATCGGCACGTTCGGATCGACGCGGTGCTGATAGAGCAGGTCGATCGTCTCGACGCCGAGGCGCTTGAGCGATCCTTCGACCGCGGCGCGGATATGCTCGGGGCGACTGCTGAGCCCGCGATTCTGGCCGGTCTCGAAATCGATGTCGAAGCCGAACTTGGTGGCGATCACCACCTGGTCGCGCACCGGCTGGAGCGCCGCGCCGACGACTTCCTCATTCTCGAACGGGCCATAGACCTCGGCCGTGTCGAAGAAGGTGACGCCGCGCTCGTGCGCCGCGCGGATCAGGGCGATGCCTTCGTCCCTGGTGAGCTTGGTCGCGTAGCTGAAGCTGATGCCCATGCAGCCAAGGCCGAGGGCGGAAACCGACAGGCCGTTGCGGCCGAGTTCGCGGGTTTGCATGTTCATGTTCCTTTGATGCGGGGAAATCAGTTCGCGTCGGCCTGATCGAACGCCTTGCGGATGATCGTCAGGGCCGAGCTGGCGGTCGGCCAGCCGGAGTAGAAGGCGAGGTGGGTGACCATCTCGATGATATCGTCGCGGGTGACGCCGTTCTCGAGCGCCTTGCCGAGATGGAAGGGCAGTTCGTTGCCTCGATAGAGGGCGATCAGCGTCGCCACGGTGATGAGGCTGCGGTCGCGCGGGCTGAGCCCGGGGCGCTGCCAGACATCGTCGAACAGGACGGTATCGCTGATCTCGGTAAGCCGGGGCGCGATATCGCTCCACGGCGCGCGCATCGGGGTTTTGGTGTCGGACATGATTGCTAGTTCCTTCCGGGAAGCAATCTAGGCTCGAGCGCTAAAGCCGATTAGAGTGGATAATCTGGACGTGGCTTTGAACTGAATTCAACAATGGCGCGGAACAATTTCAACGATCTGCTTGCGTTTCGCGCAGTGGCGACGGAGCGCAGCTTCACCCGGGCGGCGGCGCAAATGGGGGTTTCGACCTCGGCGCTCAGTCACGCGGTGCGGGGGCTGGAGGAACGGCTTGGGATCCGCCTGCTCAATCGCACGACCCGCACCGTGGTGCCCACAGAGGCGGGCGACCGGCTGCTGGAGTCGGTGGGCGCCCTGTTCGATGGCGTCGAGACGGAGCTGGCGCGGTTGAGCGCGTTGCAGGATCGCCCCTCGGGCACGATCCGGATCACGACCAGCGCGCATGCGGCGAAGACCATTTTGGAGCCAGCGTTGATCCCGCTGCTCCTGGCCTATCCCGATCTCAAGGTGGAGCTTAACGCCAATTCCGGCTTCGTGGACATCGTTGCCGAGCGGTTCGACGCCGGCGTGCGGCTGGGCGAGACGGTGGCGCAGGACATGATCGCCGTCCGGATCGGGCCCGATCTGCGGATGGCAGCCGCGGCGTCTCCGGCTTATCTCGCACAGCATCCAGCGCCGCTGACGCCGCACGACCTGAGCCATCACAACTGCATCAACCTGCGCTTCCCGACCTATGGCGGGCTCTACGCCTGGGAGTTCGAGAAGGATGGCCGCGCGCTCAATGTGCGCGTCGACGGGCAGATGATCGTCAACGACACCACCGTTGCGCTTCAGGCTGCGATGGATGGTGTCGGCATCGCGTTCATCACCGATGACCAGGTGCTCCCGCTCATCGCCGAGGGGCGGCTGGTGCGGGTGCTCGAAGACTGGTGCCCGCCATTCCCGGGCTACCACCTCTATTATCCAAGCCGCCGGCAACACACTTCGGCCTTCGCGGTTTTGGTCGAGGCTTTGCGGTATCGCGACTAGCGGCGCGCGCTATTGCGGATCGGTGCCCCGGAGACGCGCGCGAAGTTCGGCATTCTCCTCTTCCAGCTCGGCCAGCCGATCTCGGATCGGCTCCATCGCGCCCTCGATCTGCATGTTGGTGAAGCGCGGCGTGATGTGCTGGGGGCAATTCCAGTCGAATGCGGCAAGGCGCATCCGGTAAATCCGCTCGATCGAGGCGCGGTATCCGCTGTCCGTCACCTGCGCGCGCAGCTCCGGATCGCTGTCGAGCGGAACGATCTCGGCATGGGCATAGATCTTGAGCCGCGCCCGGCGCGGATAATCGACGAGGAACAGGCAGACCCGGTCCTCGGCATTGATGTTTCCGGTGCTGATATACTGGCGGTTGCCGCGATAGTCGGCGAAGGCGAGGGTACGATCGTCGATGAGCTTGAGGAACCCCGGTGGCCCGCCGCGATGCTGGACATAGGGCCAGCCGGTTTCCGATACCGAGGCGATGTAGAAGCTGTCCCGCTCCGCCAGGAAGGCGGCTTCGTTCTCGGTGAAGCGATCCGATAAGCGGTTGCCCTTGAAGTCGCGCCACAGATGGTCGCTGTCCATGGCGGCTTGGGCGGCAAGGACACTGGGCGTGATCGCGATGTCGAGGAAGCCATAGGGCATCAGGCACTTCTAGCGCACTTGCAGGGCGCGCGCCATGCGTACCGCCTCTGGGCGATCGCCGTTAAGACCTATGGATGGTGGCGCGCGGAGGCGTTCGACCGCATTTTCCCAAAGTCGCCCAAAAGGTAGCGGCACCCACCTCGTCGAAGGGCAGGCGCAGGCTCGCCCCGCTTTCATTGCGATTGCGGGAAGGGAGGACGTTTGCCTCTCCCTGGAGAGAGCCGAAATGAACCCCAATCCTCCCGCACGATCGACGGGTTTTGCCGATGTGCCGGCAGCATGGGCACCCGATGCTGCGCCGCATTCGATCCGGTTGCCGCGCTGGCGCCTGCCGTCGCTGCGCCAATATCGCCTGTATATGGGCCCGGCGCTGCTGGTCAGCGTGGGCTATATGGATCCGGGCAATTGGGGCACCGATCTGCAGGCGGGCGCGCTTTACCAATATGGGCTGCTCTGGGTGGTGGCGCTGGCCAGTGCCATGGCGATCGTGCTGCAGCTGCTGGCCGCCCGGCTCGGCATCGTATCGGGCAAGAACCTCGCCGAGGCATGCCGTGCCTGGTACCCAGCCTGGTGCCGCATGCCGCTGTGGATCTTCTGCGAGATTGCGATCGCGGCGTGCGATCTGGCCGAAGTGCTGGGATCGGCGGTGGCGATCAACCTGCTGTTCGGGGTGCCGCTGTTCTGGGCGGTGGTGATGACCGCCGGCGATGTTTTCCTGCTTCTGCTGCTCCAGCATCACGGCATGCGAATGATCGAGCGCGTCGTGCTGGTGCTGGTGCTGACGATCGCGGGCTCGTTCTTCATCGAGCTGTTCGTGATGCCCGGTACGCGGCCGGACTTCCACCAGATCGGCACCGCGCTGGTGCATCCGACGCTGGCTACGGCGGGCATGGCCACGGTCGCGGTGGGCATCATCGGCGCGACGGTGATGCCGCACAATCTCTACCTCCATTCGGCGCTGGTGCAGAACCGGGGGGATGACGACAGCGAGGAGACGAGGAAGGTCGCGCTTCACTGCAACGCCGTGACCACCGGCGTCTCGCTGACGCTTGCCTTCTTCGTCAACGCGGCGATCCTCGTGCTGGCGGCAGTGGTGTTCCATGGCCGCAGCGAACTGATGCTGGGCGGGCATCTTTACGTGCTGGGCGACGATACCGACTGGATCAACGTTGCCTATCTCACCTTCGCGCCGGCGATCGGATCGGCGCTGGCCAGCGTCATCTTCGCGGTTGCGCTGCTTGCGGCCGGCCAGTCGAGCACGATCACCGGCACGATTGCGGGGCAAGTGGTGATGGAAGGCTTCATGCACTGGCGGATTTCGCCGTGGAAGCGCCGGATCATCACCCGCGCGATGGCGATCATTCCGGCGATCATCGTGATCGGCCTGCGCGGGGACGGCAGTGTCAATGACCTGCTGGTGCTGAGCCAGGTGGTGCTGGCGATGCAGCTTCCCTTTGCGATGTTCCCGCTGCTCCACTTCATGACCGCGCGCCGCTTCGTGCCGGGCTGGCCGACGCCGAAGCTGCTGCTGGCGTTCGGCTGGGTGACGGCGATCGTGATCACCGTGTTCGATTTTGTCGGGCTGCCGGGCAGCATCGGCGATGCGGTCCGCATCCTGGGCGGCAGCTGAGCGTCCCCAAACCAGCGTATGATTTCGTGCCGTCCGTGCGCGGATAGACAGGACGGGATCAATCTACTCCCCGGAGAACGCCATGCACCGCCCCAAATTGTTCGAGCCGCTCCAGGTCGGGTCGCTCAAACTCGACAACCGCATCGTGATCGCGCCGATGTGCCAATATTCGGCGCAGGACGGGCAGATGACCGACTGGCACCTGATGCATCTCGGCCATCTGGCGCTTTCCGGTGCCGGGCTGCTGACCATCGAGGCGACCGCGGTTACGCCGGAAGGGCGGATCACGCCGTCCGATGTCGGGCTGTGGGACGATCAGACCGAAGCCGCGATGCGCCGGGTGATCGAGGCGGTGCGGAGCTGGTCGTCGATGCCGATCGCGATCCAGCTTGCCCATGCCGGCCGCAAGGCATCGGCCGAGGCTCCCTGGCGTGGCGGGCGACATATTGCCCAGCATGACCCGCGCGCCTGGCAGACGCTGGCGCCTTCCGCGGTTCCGCTCAGCACCGGCGGCATCACGCCGATGGCGCTCGACAAGGACGGCCTGGACCGGTTGCGCGATGCCTTTGCCCAGAGCGCACGCCGGGCAGGGCGGCTGGGGCTGGATGCTGTGCAGGTCCATGCCGCGCATGGCTATTTGCTCCACCAGTTCCTCTCGCCCTTCTCGAACAAGCGCGAGGATGCCTATGGCGGTTCGCTCGAGAACCGGATGCGCTTCCCGCTCGAAGTCTATGACGCGATCCGCGACGCCTTTCCGCACGATCGGCCGGTAACGGTGCGCGTGTCGGGTACCGACTGGATCGAGGGTGGTGCTACGATCGAGGAGGGCGTGGCGTTCGCCCGGGCACTTGAACAACGCGGTTGCGCAGCGCTCAACGTCACCAGCGGCGGGCTCGATCCCGTCCAGCGGATCGAGGACGGGCCGAACTATCAGGTGCCCTTCGCCCGCGCAGTGAAGCAGGCGGTGTCGATCCCGGTGGCGGCGGTGGGCCTGATTACCGAATTCGAGCAGGCCGAGGCGATCATCGGCACAGGCGACGCCGATCTGGTCGCGATCGCGCGCGCGGCGCTCTATGATCCACGCTGGCCCTGGCACGCTGCCGCGCATCTGGGCGGGCATGTGCGGGCACCCGCACAATATCTGCGTTCCCAGCCCCGGCAGTACGGCACGCTCTTCGAGTTCGACGAGTGGGAAGAAAACTGAACGGTTCGTTTTCCAGACCTGGCTTAATCTGGCGGGGCGGAACCGATGGTTCCGCCCCGTTTGCTTGCAGGGATAAGATAAACATTCATCGATTTGAATGTTGTTTTGGGATTCTTTGGATGATCTGGAATATTATCGGTACGAAAATGCTATTATCTACGATCGGCTTTCAGTGAGCCTTCCAAATAAACCTTGGTATGGCTGAAATAATACCATCCTCGGTCGATATCTGATCTGACAGTGATGATGCGCAAGCGGTCGCAGCATCGCAGCATCGCAGCATCGAGGGAATGGTTCGCCGAACAATTCCATTCCAGAGCGAACGCCTGGCAGGAGCGTCGCGCCAAGGAACTGATCGAGGAATCGCTCGACGGCAATGTTTCGCTGGATGTCCTCGCCGAGGAGTGTGGCTTGTCGCGTGCGCATTTTTCGCGTTCGTTCCGGCAGTCGACGGGCATGCCCCCGCATCAATGGCTGCTGAGCCGCCGGGTAGAGCGGGCCAAGGACATGCTTTGCGGAAATGGCGATGCGATCTCCGACATTGCGGCGCGTTGCGGCTTTGCCGATCAAAGCCATCTCAGCCGGGTTTTCCGCAAGTTCGTTGGCGTTTCTCCGCTGGCTTGGCGCAAGAGCCATATGCAGCGGGCGTGAAGCGCTCTAGGTACAAGCGAATGCTGCGCTTGCACACTGCCTTCAGCTCCTTGTGGATGGCCAAGGGTGAGATGCGCATCGGCCTGACCGGATTTGATAGCAACGGGCATCGCCCGGCGAACCGGGGACTCTCGGTTTGACGCGCTTGCTCGGTTTCTGCCTTCGCTCTTGCATTCTGCTTCTGTGTTTCTGTCTCTCGGTCGTGCCTGTGCCGGCAGCTGCGCCCGGCCAGTCCGGGATGTCGCTGTCGCGCTTCCATCAGGATAGCTGGAACGAGAAGGACGGCGCACCGGCTTCGATCTACCGCATCCGGCAAACGCCCGATGGTCTGCTGTGGCTCGCGGCGAATGACGGGCTGTGGCGCTTCGACGGCATTTCGTTCGAGCGCATTACCGGCTTCGATGTGAAGGGAAGCAATCCAGCGGCCGCCACGGCGCTGTTGGTCACGCGCAAGGGGGAGCTTTGGATCGGCTTCGGCCAGGGCGGCGGCGTCGCGCGCTACGTGAATGGGCGCGTCATCGACATGAAACTGCCCGATCCGCCGGCATCAATCACCTATCTGGCCGAGGGGCCTGACGGTGCGATCTATGCTGAATGGGGTGGCATCTCCCAGCGGCTGTGGCGCTGGAACGGTGTGCGCTGGGATCAGGTCGACGAAGCACTGGGCCTGCCTGCCGGCTATCTCATGGAAATGGTGGTCACGCCGGACGGCGCACTCTGGGCACCGGTTCTTTCCGCGGACTGGAGCGAGACGCGGATCGCAAGGCTGATGCCCGGCGAACGGCGATTCCGGATGTTGCCTGGCACGAACGGCCTGGGGCAACTAGAGAAGGATCCGCAAGGGCAGCTCTGGCTGTCGAGCCGCCTCGGGATACGGCGCTATATTCCGGAAGGGGGAACCGCGCCTCTTCATGCATTGCCCGGAGATGGCGGCCAGCGATATTTCGGTTTCGATCCCTGGGGTGGGATCTGGAGCGGAACCAAGGGCGACGGCACGATCGCGCGCGTCAATATTGCCGGGTCGCCGGGCGGGCGCCTGGAGACTGTTCAACCCGGTGAAGCCAGCGCTTCCGGCCGGCTGTTTGACATCTACACCGATGTCCAGGGTGCGGTCTGGGTGTCGGATAGTCGCGGGCTGCATCGGTTCCGGCCCGCCGATGTCCAGATGCAGCCGGGGATCCCCGGGGACGGACGCGCGGGGATAAGGCTGGCGGTGACCGGAGACGGCACCGTCTACGCCGCGGCGCGGGGGCAGCTCTATCGGTTCCGCTCGGGATCGAATGCAGAGCCTCTCATGGCGCTTGCCGATAACGGCACCTTCTGTGGTGGTAGCGGGAGTACGCTCTTCGTCTTCGACAGCAATAAGCTCTACAGCTTCGAAGGGGTTGGGGGGCTGCGATACCTAACCACCGCGCCCGCCGATCCCAGCGACTGCGCCGTCGATGCCGGGGGCAGACTCTGGCTCCGCGGGCTGGATGGCAGTACCTGGCGCTACGAGCAGGGCAGATTCCGCAATTTCCCTCGCCTGCAAGCCAGGGCACGCGGCGGTCTGCTCGGTATTGCCGCCAACCGCGCCGGCGAGATCGGGGTGCCGCTGGATCGGGACCGCGTCGCCGTTATCTCAGGCGATCGCACGCTCCTTTACGATCTGCGGGCGGCCGGGGGCAGGGAGATGAATGCCCTGTCGCCGGGAATGGGCGGGTTCGTGGCATTGACTGCGACGGGCCCGGTCCGGCTGGCCAACGGCCGCGCCACTCGACTAGATGCGACGTCGGCGCCCTGGGTGCGGCGCCTTGGCTCGATGGTGGAGACGGCACGCGGCGAGACCTGGTTCACCACCGCTGACGGCTTGTCGACGGTGCGGACGGCCGATCTGCTGGCGGCGTTTGCCAAGCCCGGAACGCCACTGCCCCGGCGCAAGTTTGACGAGAGCGACGGCGTTGCCGGTCAGGCGCAGCGGATCGGGCTTACCGGCACGCAATCGGTTGTCGGCGGCGATGGCCGGATATGGGCCATTCGCTCCGCAGGGCTTGCCAGCGTCGATCCCGCCGCGCTGTCCGACAACCGCACGCCGCCGAGCATCGTCTTCCGCGCGCTCGTGACCGAGCAGGAAAGGATCCGCGATCCGCGCTCTGCCTCGCTGCCATCCGGAACCCGTTCCGTGCGCTTCGAATTCTCGGCGACCGGGATCGGCAATCCGGAGCGCGTGCGGCTCCGGTATCGGCTGGAAGGTGCCGATCATCGCTGGACTGATGCCGGAAAGCACCGCGAAGCGAGTTATGCCAATCTCGGGCCGGGGCAGTACAGCTTCGTCATCATGGCGGCGAACGAGGAGGGGGAATGGCGCACGGGCACGCTGTCCTTCCAGATCCAGCCGACCTTCCTCGAAAGCTGGTATTTCAAGGCGATTTGCGCGCTGCTGCTGATCGCGCTGCTTTGGCTGGCCTATCGCATCCGGGTGATCTCGATCAGCCGCCGCTTGCGGGTTCGCCTTGCCGAGCGGCATGACGAGCGCGAGCGGATCGCCCGCGAACTGCACGACACGCTGCTCCAGTCGGTGCAGGCACTACTGCTCGACTTCCACCTGACTGCAGCCTCCCTGCGCGAAGGCAAGGCCGGCGCGGACCGGCTCGACAGCGCGATCGAGCATGCCGAAGCCGTGATCGCCGAGGGGCGGGATCGGGTGCAGGATCTGCGTTCGCGCTCGGATATCGATACGCTCGAGCCGCTTCTGCGAGCGGTCGCCGAACGGCAGGGGCTGATCGAGGGGCAGGGGCTGCGCATCACCAGTTCCGGCCCGTCGCGCCCGCTCGATCCCTGGGCCGGGGAGGAGATCGGGCGGATCGCCACCGAGGCACTGTTCAACGTCGTCCGGCATGCCAGCGCCACCCAGGTCTCGATCACGATCAACTATCTGCCGAAGACGCTGACGATTGCCTTTATCGACAATGGCGTGGGCATCGATCCGGTGGTGCTCAAGGCGGGGCGCCGGCCCGGGCATTTCGGGCTTGTCGGGATGCAGGAACGGGCGAGGAAACTGAAGGGCCGCATGCTGTTCGATCGCCGTCCGGGCGGCGGCACCGAAGTTACTTTGGTTCTCCCCGGCGCCATGGCCTTTCTCGACGACGGGTTCTCGCTTCCGAAACCGCTGCGTTGCCTGCGGCGGTTCCTGTCGCGCAGATAGCGATCACGGCACCAGCAGGATCTTGCCGAACGGGTTGCCGGCCTCCATGCGGCGCTGGACTTCGGCGGCCTGGGACAGCGGATAGGTCGCCTCGATCACCGGTTTGATCCGGCCGCTCGCCAATTCGCCCAGCCAACGCGTGCCGAAACGCCGCACCATGTCGCGTTTCTCCTCCTGCGGACGGGATTTCATCACCGTTCCTATTACCCGCAAATGGCGCAGGATCAGCAGGTCGAGCGGCAGTGCGCCGTTCCGGTCGCCCGCCATCATGCCCACCTGGACCAGTCGACCGCCATCGCCGAGCAGGAAGATGTTCCGCTCGAAATAGGGCGCGCCGACAAAGTCGATCACCACATCGACGCCGCGCCCACCGGTTTCGTTGCGCACGACCTTTGCGAAGTCATGCGCGCGATAATCGATGCCGACATCGCCGCCCAGCGCCAGGTTGCCGAAAGGCCGGTTTTACCAGCCCCGCTTCGACTGGATCTCGCGAAACTTCTCTACCGTCTGCGGCTTGACGAGCAGCAGCGAGACTTGCGGCAGGCCGCGCTTCACCCGGTCTTCCATCTCGATCACGGCGCGTTCGATGTCCGCTGTTCGGCACTCCGGTCGAAACGCGATGCTGATCGATACGAACAGCCGCTCGGGCCCGATGCGGACCGAGATCATGCCATTGGCATTCTCCACTTCCGGGACGGAGGCGACCAGATCGAGGATCTTGCGCTCGCTCTCCGGCGCTGCCGAGGCGCCAATCAACATGCTGCGGCTCTCATTGGCGAGCAGCAGTGCCGTTGCCGCCATCATCAACGCGATGGCCAGCGAGGCAACGCCATCGGCCGCGGGAAAGTTGAAGCGGGTACTGAACAGGATCCCCAGCGCCGCAATGGCGACGCCGGCCAGCGACGCGGCGCTGGTGAACAACACGGTCATCGTCGCGCCGTCCCGCGAGCGCTTCAGATAGCGGATCAGATTGTGTTCGCTGCTCGCCCGGATAATCTTGCGGCAGGTGAAGATCGCGAAAACGCCGTCGATCAGGAAGGAGAGCAGCAGCACGATATAGCTTGTCGTGCTCGGCCCGAGCGGCGTTGGCGCCATATATTGGTGCCAGCCTTCGCGAAACGCGAATCCCGCGCCGAGCGACAGGATCAGCATCGCCGCGATCAGGTTCCAGAAGAAGGCAGCACGGCCATAGCCGAGCTGGAAGTTCCGGTCGGCCGGACGGCCTGCCGATGCCAGCCCATAGAGCAGGATGATTTCCGTCAGCACGTCGAGCAGGCTGTGGACGCCTTCGGTGAACAGGGCGGTCGCGCCGCTTTCGCGCGCGGCGGCGAATTTGAGCAATGCGATCAGCACGTCTGCGGCCAGGCCGAGCAGCACGATCGACATGCTCGGCGACCCGCGGCGCGTACGCGCGGGAGCCTGGTCACCCTGGTTCAGAAAAGTCATGCGCGCGATCCTAGGATCCGCGTGGCGGGAGGGGCAGCATACTTGGGTTTACGTCCGCCGGATGAGCAACGCGAATTTCACGCAACCTGTCGAGGTCACTGCCGAAATATTCTCCAGAAGAGCTCGAAAACATGGGAGACGCCGGCATTGAGTTTGCACCAAGGTGGACTGAAATGCATAACCATGACTAGCTATTGTGCTTATCCGGCGTTCAAATAGATGTTATATCGGCGGTGATCTGCTGCCTGTGTGCGTGTCATCGACGCGGCGCCGGAGCGGGCAACGCGCCAACCAAAGTCGCAGCGTTGGGTTCTTGGGCAGGCGATAAGTAGGACTACGCATCGCCACCTTTCCCACGCGCACTAGGATGTAAGCGTTGTCATAGTGATGCTGACTCGGCGAGTTGCGGGGGGCCGTTCTCGGTCGGAGCGCTTGAATTTGCGGGCTGGCCTGCGCCTGTCCCGTCGCAATGTCCAATTCACATGAGGGCAAGGCCGGAGATGTCATCGCGCAGAGAAAGCTTGCCGCAGCTTCTGCTGATCGAGAGCGAAGCTCCGATACGTCGGAGGTTGCAATTGCTGTTGCAGGGGAAAGGCTACCAGGTTCTCTCTTTTGCCAGTGCTTCCACTGCGCTGGCGGATCCGGTCTCGACGCAAGCGCCGTATGTCGTAGTCGATTACGCCTTGCCTTATTGCGATGGCATAGAGGCGTTGCACAGGTTGAAGGGCATGGGCTGGCAAGGCGTGGCCGTGTTGATCACCGCATTCTTCTCGGAGACGCTGCGGGCGCAAGCGATTTCGGCCGGCTTCGTCGAGGTCTTGTCCAAGCCGTTCAGTGACGATGCGTTAATGGAGGAACTTGGCGGGGTAATCGAACAGGCTTTGTGAAGTCGTCCCATTTTGCAGCACGCTGCGTTCTCGCGGCGGCTATCCGTATGTTTCCGTAATATTTCAGTTTCGTTTCGCGTGTGATATGCCCGTTTCATCCGCTGCAAGGAGAGGATGCACGCCTAGTGTGTCCCCGGGTCTACGGCGGTGGAGACTGCGGTGGCCGATGCCCGGAGAACATCGGCGCGCGACCTTGTCGCAGCCTATGGGCTTGCGGTCGGCACGGTCGTCGTCGCCACGACATTGCGCCTGGCCCTTGAGCCCTGGCTGAGCGGTCGCGGCCATTATCTGCTTTTCGCGGTAGCTGTTCTGGTGACCGGCGCGTTTGCCAGTTCCGGGCCCGCACTTGCGGCAGCCTTGGTTTCCGTTTTCGCCGTGATCCTGATGGGATGGGCCAATGGCCCGACCGCGGGCCTCGAGCGATGCGTGTTCCTGCTGGCCTGCGTCGTGATCGTACTGGTCGTCGGTTACATAACTCGTTTGCAACAGCGGATCCGAACCAGCGAGCAGCTTGCCAAGCGCCGCGCGGATCGCGCGCATGATCTGGCGGAGACGCTCAACCTGCTTATCGACGGTGCGGAAGGGTACGGCATCTACATGCTCGATCCTGACGGCAAGGTGACGATCTGGAACAAGGCAGCCGAGCGATTGAAGGGATGGAGCGAGCGGGACGTCATCGGTCGGCATTGCTCGATCTTCTACCCCGATGGCGCGCTGGCCCTGGGCAAGCCGGAGCAGGATCTCGATCGCGCCCGGACGGAGGGCTACCTGGAAGAGGAAGACTGGTGCGTTCGCAAGAACGGCTCCGAATTCCTCGCGCACACGATGCTGACGCCGCTTTACGACGAGCAGGGCGCGCTTCGCGGCTTTGCGAAGGTCATTCGCGACGTGACCGAGCAACGGGCGGCAGAGCGCCACCTCCAGGCAAGCGCGGCGCAATTTCGGTCCATCCTGGCGGCGGTGCCCGATGCGATGGTGGTGATCAACGAGACGGGCAAGATTCTTTCGTTCAGTGCTGCGGCCGAGAAGTTGTTCGGTGTAAGCGAGGCCGAGATCGTCGGGGCCAATGTCAGCCAGCTGATGCCGGCGCCGGATCGCGATCGGCATGATGATTATCTTCGCCGGTATCTTGGGACCGGCGAGGCGCGGATGATCGGTGTCGGCGGGATCGTGCTGGGCCAGCGCCATGATGGGACGACATTCCCCATGGACCTGTCCGTGGGTGAGGCAATGTCCGAGGCGGGCCGCGTCTTCATCGGGTTTATCCGCGACCTTACCGACAAGGTGGCCGACGAGGAGCGCATCGAGGCACTGCGTTCGGAACTGGTGCATGCCGCGCGAGTCAGCGCGATGGGCACCATGGCATCGACGCTGGCTCATGAACTCAACCAGCCGATCACCGCCGTTGTCACCTTCGTGCGCGGGGCCAGAAGCCTGTTGCGCGAAGGCGGTGCAGAGGATCGGGAAGCCATTGAGGAAGGGCTCGACGAAGCTTTCGAGGAGGCGCTTCGTGCTGGCAGCATCGTGCGCAGATTGCGCGAGTTCGTTGCGCGTGGCGAAGTCGAGAAATCGATCGAGGCGCTTTCGGCACTGGTGGAGGATGCTTCCGAGCTTGCCCTGATCGGCGCCCGGGAAAAAGGGGTGGAAGCGAGCTTCCGGCTCGATCTGTCGGTGGACAGCGTGCTCGTCGATCGCATCCAGATCCAGCAGGTGCTGATCAACCTCATGCGCAATGCCATCGAGGCAATGATCGGGGCGCCGCGTCGCGTGCTCACCATAGCCACAATTCCCGATGAGCCAGGTTTCGTCCGCGTTACCGTTGCCGACACCGGTCCGGGGGTACCTTCGGGCATCGCCGAGAACCTGTTCCGGGCATTCCACAGCACCAAGAGCAGTGGAATGGGCCTGGGGCTGTCGATTTGTCGGACGATCGTCGAAGCCAATGGCGGACGCATCTGGCTTGAGCCGGACAGCGGCAACGGCGCCCGTTTTCACTTCACCCTGGTTCGTGCTGATGCGGAGTCCCTGGAATGAGCGACAAGCCGTTGGTCCATGTCATTGATGATGAAGAGAGCGTGCGCCGGGGCGCAAAATTCTTCTTGAGTGCTTCGGGCTATGCGGTTCGCGTATGGTCTTCCGGGGCGGCCTTTCTCAAGGAGGTTCGACATGCCGAGACCGGATGCATCCTGCTCGACATCCGAATGCCCGAGGTAGACGGGATCGAAGTGCAGCAGCAGCTCAGCGCGCGCGGCGTGACGATGCCGGTAATCGTGCTCACCGGCCATGGCGATGTCTCGGTGGCGGTAAAGGCGATGAAGGCAGGCGCGGTCGATTTTCTGGAAAAGCCGTTCGACACCGATGCGCTCCTTGATGCCATTGGCCGCGCCTTCGATCGGATCGCTGCGGGCAAGGACATCAGCGCCAGGGTCGCGGAGGCGGGAGTAGTGCTAGGCATTCTGAGCGCGCGCGAACGCGAGGTGCTCGAGCGACTGGCGGAAGGGCTGCCCAACAAGACCATCGCCTATGACCTTGGCATCAGCTGCCGCACCGTCGAGGTGCACCGAGCCAACATTATGGCGAAGCTGCATGTGCGCAGCCTTTCCGAAGCGCTTCGTATCGCCTTTGCTGCGGGGATGGGGCAGGGGCAGCCCGCCTTTGCCGGTGCGCCGCGAGCCTGACGCGCGGCCGATTTCCTGCCGCGGATGCTGTTACGCCCGCAGTGCGTCAGCTTACGGATGGGCCGTTTAACCGGACATCAACCGCTATGGGTGGAGAAAGAACCGTTCTGGCGGGAGTTTCTTCATCATGCAGTACAACAACAGCGTTTCTTCCACCCTGCGCCGCCTCGGCGCGACGGCCCTGTTCGGCGCACTGGTCGCAGCGGCCCCGGTTGCCTCCGCCGATCCGTCGCAGGACGGTTATCGGCTGATGGTCAGCGGCTATGTGCCGGTGGTCTGCCGTGCGAACCTCGACAGCTCGGTCGCTTCCTCGAATGGCGGCCAGGTCGATCTCGGCACGCTGCACGAATTCTGCAACAGTGCGAACGGCTATAAGGTTACCGTCGATCACTCGCCGGAGCTGGCTGGTGCGACTCTGATGATCGACGGCAATGCCGTACGTCTGTCGGATGCCGGGTCGACGGTCATCTCGGGTGCTGCCCAGCCGGGCATCGCCGCGCACAAGGTGTCGCTGGTCACCGAGAACGGTCAGGCCAACGGCACGCTGTCGATCCGCGTCACGGCGCTCTGATCCGGCGCAGGCAGGATCAGGAGCAGATCGTTCCCGGTGTGCCCGCGGCCAGCGGGGAGATCGTGACGGTCAATATATCCTGGTAATTGGGGGCGGGCGTTCGCGTCTGCCCCCCTTGCAGCAGCCGCACGTTGACGGGCAACAATATGCCCTGGTTGGGCGGTGACCCTGTCAGGCCGGCGCGCGTGCAGGTCTGGTTGATCGGGGTCGTGTTGGTCGGGCTGCGGGTCTGGCCGACAAAGGTGGCCGAATAGCTCATCGATTGCGTCGCGTTCGCCGGATTGCCGCCGGGGAATGTTAGCTTGTAGCCATTCTGTGAGGTGACGTTGATCGAATAGGGGCCCGAGCTCGCGACGCGGACATAGCCGGTGCGGATGATCGGCGTATTCGTCACGTCGGTATCGGTCTTGTCGCCCACCTCGCCGAAATCGAGCGCCGGGCCAGCGTAACTCGCCTGCAGCGCACTCAGCACATTGACGTTGATATGGATCGCACTCGACAGCTTGGTCGGGGTGGTGACGTCGGCCATGCCGCCGGTGCCGTTGCAGACGTAGAGAATGTCGAAGTCGATCGGCAGCCCGGCCGACAGATCGACATTGGCCGGCACCGTGACGACCAGATTGAACGGCGTCGACTGGTCCGGCTGTGATGCGCCGCCGAAGTTATAATTGATCTCACCCGCAGCCTGCGAGTTGATCGTAGGATGCCCCATGGTGTTGCCCTCTGTGTAGAGGATGCTCGAGCCATTGTAGAGGATCTGGTAGTTCGGCGTCCCCACTGGCTTGGTCAGCACGAAATTGACTGTCTGGGTTTTCGCTGCCCCCGTGCCGAAGCGCGTCAGGATCAGCGGGATCGTAACCTGGGTAAGCCCGGCAGGGGAGAAGGGATCATAGGTGATCGTGGGCGAGGCCAGCGCCTGGCCGGATACGCCGCAGGTTCCCTTGCCCTGCGCCCAGGCCGGCGCGGCGCCGGCGATGCCGAGGACGCCGCAGATGGCTGCGAGCAGCGGTATCTTCTTGCTCATGGCTTGGTTCCGTCCTTCGCTGCGGGCGTGAGTTCGCCAAGACGCACCACGCCTTCGGCCTTCTCCGCGATATCAATGACGTAGCTGCTCTTCTCGGTGTCGAGCATGTCGATCCGCCAGCGCCCGGCGGCGAGACCGGTGGCGGCGAAGCGTCCCTCCCGGTTGGTGAAGACCGTGATCGGCTCACGCTCGGGATGGGCAAGTTCGGTCGCTTTGCCGGTGACCAGCGAGACGGGATCGCCGTTGCGATCGGTCATCCGGCCCATCGCGGTCAGGTTATAACCCGAGCCGACCTCCAGCCGGTAACCGCTGCGATAGGGCGGGAAGAGGCGATAGGCACCCTGACCGAGATCATATCCCGCGGGCGCGTTCGGAGAGTCGATCTTGACCGTGCGCTCTGCATAGGAGCTAAGGCTCGGCTGCAGCGCCGTGCCCAGTGCCCCGGTCGAAGCGGTATAGCCGAACTCGGTCGGATCGACGCGGACATTGGCGCCCTTCAGGCTCTCATGCCCCTTCACCACGGCGAAGCTGTCATAGATCGGCCGGCCGATCGTCAGCGCGCCATCGGCGAGGGCTATCGCGGTGCCGAAGCGGAACGAAGTGCGCTGCCCGGTGGAGCCGCCGAAATCATTGTCGAAGGTGCCGAAATGGCTGAAGCCGAGATCGGCGCGGTTGCTCACATAATTGCCGGCGACGCTCACGCCCGCGCCATTCCGGTCGCGCTCGATATCGGCGGCGATGTTGTACGAGCCGACGCCCTGGCCATGCATCATGTTGTACGACAGGCGCGCGCGCTCGGTCCGCGTGTCATAATCGGCACGGAAGTTCGAGTAGCGGCCGAGGCGCAGGGTCAGGCTGAGCAGCCCGCCCAGCCCCTTGCGGACATTGTCGCGCTCGTAGCGCATGTCGCCGGTCAGGGTCAGGCGATCGTTGATCCGCCAGCCCATCGTCGCGCGGGCGGTGTAGAGATCGCGCTGGCCGTCGCGTCCGCGGGAGTAGCGCCCGTCGATGCCGCCGTAGAGATAGTCGGTGAACGTGTGCGAATAGCCGCCGCCGGCTTCCCAGCTGAACGGGTTGCGCGGGATCACCGTGCCGATCGGTCCGAAATTCCTGCTGCGGCTCTCGAAGAAGAGTGTGATCGAGTCCGAGCGGCCATTGGGACGCTGGATCAGTCGCTGGAAGGTCGCCAGCGCGGCGCGGCCATGGCCGATCCCGTCGATCTGCGAGAGCGAGAAGCTGCCGGAGAATGTGCCGAGCCTTGTACCCCACACAGCTTCCACACCCCCCATCACCACCCGGCTATCCGCCTGGATGTTGGCGCCCAGCGTCAGCGCATCGCTCATGCCGTGCCGGAAGAAAGCCGATACTGCGGGCTTGCTGGTGTAATTGGGGCCATGCGCCTCGAGCGGCGCCATCACGCCGGCGTACAGGCCGAATTCGCTCAGGCCCGATGCCAGCTGTGACTGATCGAGAAAAACGTTGAAGCGCAGAATCTCGCTGCGTCCGGCATCGTCGAGGATCGACAGGCGCACGTCGTTCGCGCCCTGGGTGAACGGGAAGTCGCGCAGATTGTAGGTGCCGGGCGCGAGCTGGAGCCGCCGCACGAGCTCGCCATTGACATAGACCTCTACGGTTGAGGGGCGGGTGAGCTGGAAACTGCGATCGCCGCGCGGTCGCACGATCTCCTGCGGTTGCAGCACGCTGTAGGAGCGGAAGACCGACAGGCCGGCGATGTCGGGTACCGACTGGAACCCGCGCGTGACTGGCTGGAGGTCGCCCAGCGTCCAGCGTACCAGCCGCTTGGGATCGTCATAGACCAGGCGGGTTCCAAGGCGCTGGAAGTCGGTTGCGTTGCTGCCTGGCTGCCAGACGGCCTGGCTTTCGAGTACGGCACCGAGCGCCCGCATTGCGCCGTCGAGGAACAGGACCGGCGATTGCACGCCCCTGTCCGGGCCGCTCCACAGATAATCGACATTGCCGCGGACGTTCAGATAGGCGCTGAACTCGGCGGGCTTGACGTAGGTGCCGACCCGGTCGCGATCGAGCGGACTCACCATGACGGTGCGTGTCGCGCGCCGTTCGCTGGCGATGTCGAGCGCGATTGCCAGCTGCTGCGGGTCGTAACGGATCTGGATCCCGGATGCCTGGAACGCTTCCGGCCCCAGCGCGGTCTTGCCCGCGAAGCTCGCCTGCAGATTGCGCAGTACGTCGGGGTCGAGCACGTTGGAAAGCAGGTCCATCAGCCGCCGGGAAGAGAACTCGATCGAGTCGTCCGGCTGGATGGTAACGACGATGTCGCCGAGATAGACCGGGCCGTCCTTGGCGGCGACGGTCAGCGTTATCGCCTTTCCCGTCGGGTTGATCCGCGCCTGGGGATCGGTACCTGTTGTCGGCTTGGGCAGAACGATGTGGCGTTCCTGCTCCTGGCTGGTCTGCTTCGGTCCGTCTTCATTGGCGTGGGCGGCCGGAGATACGAGGATGGGTGCGCAGCCCGCCATCAGGACGATGGCGAACCAGCGCAGAGGGCGCCTAGCCCTCGGGCGTGAATTGGGCATCGATCGTGCCTTCACTGGTGGGGAGCTGGATGGGGATGAGCAGCCGGCGGGTCTGACCCGCGCCGACCAGGCCGAATCCTACGGTCTGCTGGATTTCGGGCCCGGCGAGCGTGCGACGGAAGACTTCCTTGCCGCTGCGGTCGCGCTCGACGATCCGCAGCCGGCCCTTGGATAGATAGCCATGGGCGGGGCTGTCGTTGGTCAGGGTGATCGCCGCGATCGGCTTGCCCTTTTCGTCCAGCGCGACTTCGCTCTTGGCGATCTTGAGTTCGGGCTTGGCGCCGCTCGGCCGGACGCTCACCAGCACCTGGAAATTATACAGGATCTGGATGGCGGACTGGCCCTGGGGCAGTTGCACCGGCAGTTGGGCGACGGTGACGTAATAGTGCCTGCTCCGCGCCAACGCCGGATCGCCGATATACTGCACGCGGAAGGATTGGGTCTGGCCCGGCTGGATGATCGCCTGGGGCGGAAAGATCAGCAGGTCGCCGGAGTCCTTGCCCGTGCCATGCAGCCCGGCCTGATCGAAGGTCAGTTCCTCGACCCGCAGCTCGACGGGAAGCGGCTGGGTGAAGGTGTTCTCCACCGTGATCGTCTGGCTCATCCCGCTGCCGGTGGACGAAAGATCGACCACCACGGGCTGCACCGTTTCCGCCTGGACCAGCGGACTGCTCGCGAGCAGGGCGGCAGCCAGTGCCGGGCCAAGCGCGAGACCAAGGACCCATTTCTTCATCTGTTTTTCCTCCCGGTATTGCGGTGCGTCAGTCGGCTACCTGGATCTCCAGGACGATCTCGTCGGTGTAGTTGCCCGCCACGAGGGGGGCTCCGCCGCTGGCGAGGGTGAAAAGGACGGCAAGGTCGCCGGATCGGGCGCCGCTCGCGTCGATCGTGATCGGTGCGCCGTCATCGGTGCCGCGCTCGGTCTGGTCCGTTCCCCAGCGGACGCCCAGCCGGTAAGGCAGCAGCTGGCGGAAGGGGGCGACATTGGCCACCGTCGCGCCCTCCCGCCGCAGCCCACCATTGCCGCTGCGCAGCACGATGCGGTGGGGTGCGTTGCAGATCACCGGCAGCTCCACCCGGATCGCGGCGGCCAGTGGCGTCGCGTCGTTCAGGCTGGCGAGCTGATCGATCCGGATCCTGCCGGTGCCGGACGAGACGGGATCGAAGCTGGCATTGGTGCCGCTCGCTCCGGCCGGCGACTTCATCAGGCAGGCGGCGGGCGCCTCGCCGATGATGTCGAGATGGCCGGTTACCGGTTGGGGCTGGCTCTGGGCGAACGCCGGTATCGGAAGCGATGCCAGGGCAACGGGGAGCAGGATCCTCTTCATTGCTGCGGCTCCAGGGTGATGCGCAGCGTGTCGCCATAGGTGCCGGCGACAAGCGGCGCGTTTGCGCGGTGATTGGTGGCGCCGGCATCGATCTCCAGGCGGAGTTGCAGCGTTCCCGTCGCGGTGTCGCTGACGAACAGGCTGTTCTCGGCCATGCGGCGCAGCCGGGCGTCCGCGAACAGTGCGAGTGTCTGCGACGCCCAGTAGAGCGTGGCGCGGTATGGCACCGCGTCCCCGAACCCTTCAGGCGCGTTGCCGGCGCGCTCGCTGGTCCGCCACAGCCCGTTGTTCTGGCTCTCCACCCGCAACAGGTGCGGGAAGGCACAGACGGCGTCGAAGCTGATCTCTGCGGACGCCGGCCGGGTCGACAATGTGGTCCGGTCTACCAGCTGATCGATCGGCAAGCTGTTGCCGTTGATGCCGCGGAAATTGGCCTGCGCGCCGCCCAGGCGCGGGGCGCCAAGTGTACAGGTGCCGGGCACCTGACCGGTCACGTCCATCGACCTGACCTCGCTGATCGTCTGCGCGCCGGCGGGAAGCGGGAGCAGGACCGCGATCGCGAAAAGGGGGAGGCTGCGCATGTCTTGCACTCCCTCAGTCGGCCACCGACAGCGTCACCGTGACCGCGCCGCGATAGAGCGGATCGGATACCAGCCGCAGCCCGGTGCCGCCGCCGGTCAGGAAACTGTCCAGCGTGATGATGATGTCGCTCTGGAATGCGGTGGTGCGGTTCTGCGAGGCGGCCGGATTGCTGGCAGCACCTGTGGTGAAGACCGCCGACGAGGGCGTCCAGCCGCTGGCGGTGGCACGATAGTTCACGGTCCGCGAGAAGCCGGCGGGCGGCGTACCGGTCGCGTTCTGCGACAATAGCGGCGTCGCTTCGACCGAGATCACGCTGCGGGTGCTGCAGAATGCGCCAGTCAGGGTGCGGGTCGGTGCGGGCAGGTCGGTGCGCAGCAAGCCCGTCGAGGTGTCGATAAGCACGCCGAGATCGATGTTGCTGCCGCCGGACAAGGTGCCGCCAAAGCAGAGCGAGGGCACCGTGCCGGTAACCGTCACCGTTCCGCTTGAAGTCGTGCCGGTTGCCTGGGCCCATGCGGGCGCGCAAATGACCAGCGAGGCGGTCAGAGCGGCGCCGAAAACCATATGCTTGTTCATGCTTGCCTCCCAATTCGGTCTGGAGCGGTGCCCGGCGGGATCAGTCCCCGCCGCCGCCGCTGAAGTTGGGCGTGAGGGTGACAACGACCTGGCCACCGTAATTGCCGGCGACGAGCAGCCCGCTCGCCGGCGTCGATGACTGCGACAGGGTCACCCGGATATTGCCCGTGAAGAGGCCGACATTGACTGCGCTGCCCGGTCCCGGGCTGGTGCTCAGCGAGGTGTCGGTCGCGGAAGCGTTGTTCGCGGCGGCGGTGGCGCGATAGTCGACCCGCGTGTCGAAGCCGGAGATCGGCGTGCCGCTATAGTCGAGGTTGAGCAGCGGTTGCGCTTCGACGGTCATCGTCGCCGCGGTGCCATTGCACCAGCCGACCAGATCGCGGAACTGGTTGTCGACGCGGGTCGTGTCGAGCTTGCCAGCGGCCGCGCCTGTGCCGCTCTGGGAGATTTCACCCAACGCGATGACGGCGGAGGGAACGGTGAACAGGCATCGATCGGCGACGGATCCGTTTACGTTCACCGTGCCGTTTGACTGCGCCAGTGCCGGGGTCGCGACCAGCGCGGCCGGGATGGCGAGCAGGAAAGAGTTGCGCATGATCGTTCTCCAGCGGGGATGTCTGGGCGAGGGAGGAGAGGGGGCGGCCTCCCTCGCCCAGCACGGGTCAGGCGGACGGGCTCACGGTGAGTGCGATCACGCCTGAGTAGTTGCCGGCTTCCAGCATGTCGGTCGCGTTGGTGGTGTTGCCGTTCGAGACCGTGAGCACGATGTTGTTCGGCGCATTCGCCAGGTGATCGCCGACAAGCGCAGTGGTCGCGCCGGCCACGTTCGAGGTGTCGATCGCCGAGGTCGTGCCGCCGGCCGCTTTCGAGGCAACCATGGTTGCGGTGTAGTGCACCGTATTGGTGTAGCCGGCGCTCGGGCTCACGATCGCGGAATTGACCAGTGCCGAGGCATCGACCGAGATCTGCGGATTGGCACTGGTGCAGGTGACTGTGAACGAACGGCTCAGGCCGCCCACATTCGCGGAGAAGGTCGGATTGACCTTGCCGTCCGCCACGGCGAGCTCGCCCAGGTTGATGCTGCCGTTCAGGCCGCCCGCGGAAGTGCACTTGGCCGCGACCGTGCCGGTCACGTTGACATTGCCCGACACGCTCTGCGCGGCTGCCGGGACCGCCGCCAGCGCCGAACCGGCGAGAAGGGCGGTGAACAGAAGCTTCTTCATGTTGCTCTCCTTTGAAGTCGGGCAGATCAGGCCGGAGCGGCGCGACTGCCATTTCTGCTTGGGGTAGAAGCCCGGAGGATCTGGCGCCGGCCGCCGGGCCGAACCGGCAGTTCGCCGTCAGGGCGATGCGCTGAGCGTCACCGTCAGGACGTCGGAATAGGTGCCGGTCACCAGCGCGGATGCACCGGAATAAGGCGGGGCGGAGACGCGCAGATAGGAGCCTGCCTGCAGCGTCGATGCGGCGGAAAGGCGCAGGCCCTGTGCCGTGCTGGCCGGCCCGAGGAAGCTGCAGGTGGAACCGGTGGGCAACGTCGATGCGGCGCAAGTAGCGTCTGCCGTCGTGCCGCCGCCATTGGCAACGAGATGCAGGCTCACATCATAGGGCGCGCGAACGGTATAGCCGGTCGGCGCAGTCCCCGTGGTGAGCAGGCCACCATTCTGCGACACCACCGCCACGCGCGAGGGGCCCGTGCAATTCAGGACGAAGCTGAAGTCGTGGAGCAGGCCGGTTTCGTCGAAATTGATTTGATTGTAGGAGCCGCTCGGCGTTCCACCATCGGCGAAGCCGCATCGGCCGCCAACGGATGCCGTCACCGGGATCGACAGGACGATCTGGTTCGGTGTCCGGCCTGAGTCGGGGGAATATGCGGTTGTCTGCGCAAAGGCGGTGCAAACCCACCCCGTGCAAACCGCGATTGCCAGATGCGTCCTGATGCGCATGTCCTCACCCTTCTGGTTCGCGACACTCTCGGCATCGCGCCTTGGTCAGAAGGATGGTGAACAAACCGTTAGGTAGAACCTGTGGTTTTCCACATGTCGGGTATTGCGTATTACCCTACTAAGTCACATTGTAATATATTGATATTATTTGATATTTATTCTGTGGCGCGGTGTCCTGGGTGAGCTCGTCCCGATTCGGAGCACGAAGACTGCTTCAATTCTACTAAATGGTGCAGCCTCCGTTCGTAATGGTTGGCGGCAAATCCGTGGCTGCCAATGCTGACATCGTGTGCGGATCGGCTCTGCAACTTCAACGCACGTGCGGATCAAATGCAATCGACACGCCGTTGAGCGTCCTGTTCGGAAGGGACGGCTTTCCCCTACGTTGCTCGCCAGAAACGTTACTTGGCCGAATTGATATCTGAAAATTGCAGTAAAACATCAGCTTCCTTGGGCTTCCTCCTAAAATGGCATGGGGAAGCCCATAGTTCCGGCCCATCGCCGGCGACCTCATGGGCATTGGGACATGGGGGAAACGATGCATCAGCTCCTTGAGCTTCAAGGCTCGCAAACCGTGCGCACCGCGCCGGAACTGCAAAGCAATCTGCTCGCCAGCTTCGAAGCTGGCACCGATATCATACTCGATATCTCCGAAGTATCGGAGCTGGACCTCAGCTTCGTCCAGACCGTCTGCGCCGCGCGGCACCATGCCGCGCATGAAGGCAAGACGCTTCGCCTTGCGCGTCCTGCGCCGGGCCCGGTGGCCGCGCTGCTGACACGCGCCGGTTTCCTCACCGACATCACCCCCGCCGATCTCGATTTCTGGTTCCATGGAGAGCTCGCCCAATGACCGCCTCGATCCTTACCGTTGACGATTCCCCCAGCCTGCGGATGGCGATCCGCATCGCGCTGACCGGCGCGGGCTATGCCGTTACCGAGGCAGGTGATGGCGTCGAGGGGCTGGCGGCTGCCAATGCGGCCAAGTTCGATCTGATCATCACCGATCTCAACATGCCCAACATGGACGGGCTGACGATGATCCGTGAGCTGCGCAAGGACCCCGCGCAGTGCGGCACGCCGATCATCTTCCTCACCACTGAATCCGATGATGCGATGAAGCAGCAGGCGAAGGCCGCCGGTGCGACTGGCTGGCTGGTAAAGCCCTTCGTGCCCGAACAGCTCATCAAGGTTTCGCGCAAGGTTCTGGGTCGATGATCGGGCAGGATCCGATTGCGGCATTCCGGGTCGAGGCCGGCGAACTGCTCGAGCAGATCGAGCAGGGCCTGCTCGACCTCGGCCACCGGCTGGACGATCGCGATCTCGTCGACGCAGTGTTCCGCGGCCTGCACACCCTCAAGGGTTCGGGTGCGATGTTCGGCTTCGACGCGCTGGCGAATTTCACCCATCATTGCGAGACCGCGTTCGACCGCGTTCGCAAGGGACTGGCCCCGGCGACGCAGGAACTGGTGGCGGTGATCCTCTCCGCACAGGACCATATGCGCGCGCTTGTCGATGGCGATGGCAAGGGTCTCGAAGCCACCGGGGATGCGATCCTCGCACGGCTGCAGGCAGCCATTGATGGCGCGGCGGATACGCCTGTCGCCGCGGCTGCGGAAGCGCCCACCCAGGGGTGGCGGCTGTTCTTCCGCCTGCCGCCCGAAGCGATGGCGAACGGCTCCAACCCGCTGATGCTGCTCGATGAGCTGCGCGAGCTGGGCGAGTGCAAGATTGTCGCACGCACCGACGCCATTCCTCCGCTCACCGATCTGGTGCCGGTCGAATGCCATATCGGCTGGGACGTCGAGCTGCGCGGCGACATTTCGCGCGACGATATCGACGATGTCTTCATCTTCGTGATGGACGACATGGAGCTCAAGATCGAGGCGCTGGCCCCGGAGGCGGAGCCTGTCCCCGAGACCATCAGCCTGCCGGTTGCCGCCAACGACGCGCCGCCACCGACGGAAGCCAATCCGGCCGCCGGTCGCCCCGCCGCCAAGGCAGGCGAAAGCGTCCGCGTGCCGGCCGAGCGGCTGGACGAACTGATGGACCGCGTCGGCGAACTCGTCATTGTCCAGAGCCGGTTGTCGCAGCTTGCCCATGGCAGCGCGGTGGGATCGGAAATGGCGCTGCGCTCGATCTCCGAGGAAATCGAGCGGCTCGCCAGCGAATTGCGCGACACGATGATGGTGTTGCGGATGGTGCCGGTCGCTACCCTGTTCGGTCGCTTCCGTCGCCTGGTCCATGATCTGGCGCGCGACACCGGCAAGACCATCGACCTGATCACCGAAGGCGAGGCCACCGAAGTCGACAAGACGGTGATGGAGCGGCTGGCGGACCCGATGGTCCATCTGATCCGCAACAGCTGCGATCACGGCCTGGAAACGCCAGAGGAACGCGTCGCTGCCGGCAAGCCGGCCGCGGGACAGGTCCGCCTGTCCGCGCACCAGCAGGGCGGGGAAGTGGTCATCACCATCCGTGACGACGGGCGCGGCATCGATCGCGAGCGCGTGCGTGCCAAGGCGGAAGCGCAGGGGCTGATCCAGCCCGGCCAGGTGCTGGCCGATCAGGAGCTGCTCCAGATGATCTTCCATCCGGGCTTCTCCACGGCAGCGGCAGTCACCAACCTTTCCGGCCGCGGCGTCGGCATGGACGTGGTCAAGCGCACGATCGAGAGCCTGCGTGGCGCGATCGACATCAAGAGCGCGCCGGGTGAGGGATCGACCGTCACGCTGCGCATCCCGCTGACGCTGGCGATCATCGACGGCCTGCTCGTCCGGGTGGGCGAGGGGCGCTATGTCATCCCGCTCGCCGCAGTCGAGGAGTGCATCGAGCTCAGCCTCGAAGAGGATCTGCGCTCGCGTGGGCGCAGCTTCATCACGCTGCGCGAGCGGCTGGTACCCTTCCTGCGCCTGCGGGAGATGTTCGAGACGGGTACGCGCCCGGATCCGCACCAGAAGATCGTCGTCATCGCCACCGGCGCGGAGCGGGTCGGCCTGGTCGTCGACCAGATCATCGGCAGCCACCAGACCGTCATCAAATCGATGTCGGCGCTGCACCGCGACGTCACCACTTTCGCGGGTGCCACCATCCTGGGCGATGGCGGGGTCGCGCTGATCCTGGACGTCGTCCAGCTCGTCACCCTTGGCCAGCATCAGGAGGAGCGGCTTCGCGCCGCTGGATAAGTCCATGCAGGAACAAACAGCTACGCAATGGGACGCCAATGGCGCCCTCGAAGTCCTGACCTTCGATCTTCAGGAAGAGACCTTCGCGCTCGAGGCCATCATGGTCCGCGAAATCCTCGACCTGCTACCCGAAACGGTCGTCCCCGGCGCACCGCCGCTGGTCGGCAGCGTCGTGAACTTTCGCGGCAAGATCATCCCGATCGCCGATCTTCGGCTGGCGTTCGGCATGCCCGCTGCGGAAGCGACGGTCGACAGCCGCATCGTCGTCATCGAACTCGAAACCGACAGTGAGACGCTCCAGCTCGGCATCCGTACCGACAAGGTGCACGAGGTCGCGACGCTGGTGCGCGACAATAGCGAGGCGCCACCTGCGGTCGGCCTGCGCTGGCGCCGCGATTATGTCCGCGAGCTGGTGCGCACCCAGGACGGCGTGATCGTCCTGCCCGATCTCGCCACGATTTTCCGCACGTTTCTCGGCGCCGGCGATGCCGCTGCGCTTTCCACCGTTCATTGAGCCAAGGGGGGCTTAACATGCACGCATCCATCAAGCTGAAGCTGGGCGCCACCTTTGCGCTCCTGCTCATCATCATGACTGCAGTCATCTTCATCGGCGTCTCGCGCCTGGCATCGCTGAACGACGCGATGAGCACCGTCATCAACGGCCCGGCCAAGCAGCTCGATCGCGCGCGCGCCATCGATAGCGGCGTGAGCATGATGATCCGCGCCGAGAAGAACCTGACGCTGACCGACGATCCCAAGTTCCGCCAGGAAATGGAAACCTCGCTCGCCAATTGGCGCGGGCGCGTCGAGGAAGCGCTGGAACAGGCAAACGCCAAGCCTTCGGAACGCACCAAAGACATGTGGGGCGAACTGCGCGACGACTATAACAATTTCAAGCCGGTGAACGAGAAGGTCGCGACCCTCAGCGCCACCGACAAGGCAGCGGCGGTCGCACTCAGCATCGGTGATTCCCGCGACAAGGCCGGGGTGCTGACCAAGAAGGCCGAACAGCTCGTCAAGCTGCAGCAGCAGATGATGAGCGAAGCCGAAGAGAACACCAACGCGCTGTACAATTCCGCGCGCATCACCATGCTGGTGATGGGTATCGCGGCCTTCGCCATCACGATCGCCGCCGCGCTCTATCTGTCGCTGCTGATTGCACGCGGTCTCAAGTCCGCCGGCGATGCGATGCGCCAGGTTGCTGAAGGCGACCTTACCCGCACTGTGGAGGTCAAGAGCCGCGACGAAATCGGTGAGCTGCTGGGCCTGGTCAACAGCATGATCGAGCGCCTGCGCGGTGTCGTCGGCGACGCGAACGTCGCGGCCGACAACGTGTCGGCGGGCAGCCAGGAGCTGTCGGCCAGCTCCGAGCAGGTTTCGCAGGGTGCGACCGAACAGGCCGCAGCGGCAGAGCAGGCATCGGCTTCGATGGAAGAGATGGCTGCCAACATCAAGCAGAACGCCGACAATGCGGCGCAGACCGAGAAGATCGCGCGCCAGTCGTCGAAGGACGCCGAAGCCAGCGGTGTCGCGGTCGACAAGGCTGTCGATGCGATGCGCACGATCGCCGAGAAGATTGGGATCGTCCAGGAGATCGCGCGCCAGACCGATCTGCTCGCTCTGAACGCCGCGGTCGAGGCGGCACGTGCCGGCGAACATGGCCGTGGCTTTGCAGTGGTCGCTTCGGAAGTGCGCAAGCTGGCCGAGCGCAGCCAGACGGCAGCTGCCGAGATCGGTGCAGTCTCCACCGACACGGTGCGTGCTGCGACCGAAGCCGGCGAGATGCTGACCAAGCTGGTGCCTGATATCCGCCGGACCGCGGAGCTGGTCTCCGAGATCAGCGCAGCGTGCCGCGAACAGGACATCGGCGCATCGCAGATCAACGAAGCGATCCAGCAGCTCGATCAGGTGACCCAGCAGAATGCGGGCGCATCGGAGCAGATCTCGACCACGTCGGAAGAACTCGCGGCCCAGGCCGAGGAGCTTCAGGCCAGCATCGCCTATTTCCGTACCTCGGAGAACGGCCATGCCCGCCCGACGGTAGCGCCGATGGCGGGGCGCCGTCCGGTGGCATCGGCTGCGCGCTCGTCGCTGAGCAAGAAACCGATGATCAAGGTCAAGCCGAACTCGGTGGCCGATCAGCAGGCACGCGTGAACGGCTTTGCCCTGGATCTCACCAGTGGTGGGCCGGACGCGGACGATGCCGCCTTTGGCAGCCAGGCCGCCTGAACGCCGTTTGCCGGCACAGCAAAAATTCAAATCGCTTAGCGAATAGATTCAAGGGTCGTGAACATGCGCGCAACAATCAAAATGAAATTGGCGGCAACATTTTCTCTTATCATCATTGCACTTGTCGTCGTGGTGAGCGTTGCACTGCTTCGCCTGAGCACGCTCAACACGATGATCACCGACATCATCAACGGTCCGGCAAAGCGCATGGAAGTGGCTTTGATGATCAATGGCGAAATCGGTCAGGTTCTCCGTCTCGAGAAGAACATGGCGATGACCAACGATCAGAACCTGTTGGACGGGTTCGATATCCGAATGACGAAAAGCAAGGCAGCGATCGAGAAAATGATCGCCACGGGCACTGCCGAATCGTCAGAAGAGGGCAAGCCGGTCTGGACGCGGCTGAACGAGCAGTGGAACAGCTACAAGCCGATCAGCGAAAAGGTTCGAGCGCTTGGCCTGGCCGGGCAGAATGATGCTGCCGCCGCGTTGTCGATGGGCCAGTCGCGTGCCGCTGCTGGGAGCATGGAGAGCACGATCGACGAGCTGGTCAAGCTTACCAAGCGCATGATGAATGAGGCCGACGCCAAATCCTCGGAAATGTACGAGCAGGCGCGCATGATGCTGATCATCATTTCGATCATCGCGTTCCTGGTCGCCGTCGGCGGCGCAGTCTGGGTGTCGATGCTCGTGTCGCGTGGCCTGCGCCGTGTGTCGGTCGCGCTCGATGCGGTCGCGATCGGCGATCTCAATCAGGAAGTGAAGGTCACGTCGAACGACGAGATCAAGGATCTGGTCGATACGGTCAACAAGATGACCGGCAGCCTGCGCATGAGCGCCGGGTTGGCCGACAAGATCGCCGATGGCGATCTGACGGTCGAGCACAAGCCGCTTTCCGAGAAGGACACGCTGGGTCTCGCGCTGGTTCGCATGGTCGAGCGCCTGCGCGGCGTGGTGGGCGATGCCAATGTGGCAGCGAACAACGTCTCGTCGGGCAGCCAGGAACTCTCGGCAAGCTCCGAGCAGGTTTCTCAGGGTGCGACCGAACAGGCCGCAGCGGCAGAGCAGGCATCGGCTTCGATGGAAGAGATGGCTGCCAACATCAAGCAGAACGCCGATAACGCCGCGCAGACCGAGAAGATCGCCCGCCAGTCGTCCAAGGACGCGGAAGCCAGCGGTGTTGCGGTTGAGCGTGCCGTGATCGCCATGCGCACGATCGCCGAGAAGATCGGCATCGTCCAGGAGATCGCGCGCCAGACCGATCTGCTGGCACTCAACGCGGCCGTCGAGGCGGCGCGTGCCGGCGAGCATGGCCGTGGCTTCGCGGTGGTCGCTTCGGAAGTACGCAAGCTGGCCGAGCGCAGCCAGACTGCGGCCGCCGAGATCGGCGCTGTCTCCAGCGACACCGTGACCGCGGCAACCGAAGCCGGCGAGATGCTGACCAAGCTGGTGCCGGATATCCGCCGGACCGCCGAACTCGTCGCGGAGATCAGCTCGGCATGCCGCGAACAGGACATCGGCGCATCGCAGATCAACGAAGCGATCCAGCAGCTCGATCAGGTGACCCAGCAGAATGCGGGCGCGTCCGAGGAAATCTCGACGACGTCGGAAGAACTCGCGGCGCAGGCCGAGGAGCTTCAGGCCAGCATCGCCTATTTCCGGATCGACAACCGCGCGGCTCAGGCCACCGCGAAGGTCACCCCGGTGGCACAGCGCAGCGCACCGGCTCGCAAGCCGGCAGCACCCGCCAAGGCCAAGGCACGGCCGAACTCGATCGCCGATCAGAAGGCGCGCGTGAACGGCTTCGCCCTCGATCTTACCAATGGCGGCCCGGACGCGGACGACGCATCCTTCGGAGCACAGGCAGCATGACCGACACGCAGGAAATCCAGACCGTAACCTTCGGGCTGGGGGCGGAGACCTTCGCGGTTCCCGTGGCATTGGTTCGCGAAATCCTCGATTATCGCGAGACCTTTCATATCCCCAACGGCCCGGATTACCTGTTGGGGCTGACCGACATGCGGGGGGAGGGCATCGCCACGATCGACTTCCGCCTCAAGCTCGGCATGCCGCATGTCGATCCGACGCCCAACACGCGCATCCTCGTGGTGGACGTTCCCGTCGCCGATCGCGTGCTGGTGCTCGGCCTGGTGGTGGATCGGGTGCTGGAAGTCAGCACCTTCCACAGCGACCAGATCGGCGCTGCGCCCGATATCGGCGTGCGCTGGCCGTCCGAATATATCGCCGGGGTGGTGAAGCGGACGGAAGGCTTTGTCGTGCTGGTCGATGTCGCGCGCATCTTCTCGGCAGGGGAAGCCGCTCTGTTGCTGCCGATCTCCTCGGCGGCCTGACGAAACGGCCCGGCTCGCCTCTGCGCCGAGCCGGGCCGGATCGCCCCAACTCCTTTTTCGCCCGCGTTCCCGCAACCGGGCCTCCAGTCTTTCGGAGCAGGTCCATTGGCTACCGCCGCAACGACCCTTAGCGCCCCGTCTACGGGCACCGACCAGATGAACCGGCGCAACTTCGCGATGCTGTCGAGCTACATCTACGACTATTCCGGCATCAAGATGCCTGAGAGCAAGAAGACGATGCTCGAAGGACGGCTGCGTCGCCGCTTGCGCGCCACTGGCTGCCGCACGCTCGACGACTATTGCGACTATGTATTCAAGGGCGATCATGTCGCCGATGAGGGGCTTCACCTCATCAACGCCGTGACCACCAACAAGACCGACTTCTTCCGCGAGCCGGCACATTTCGATTATCTGACGGATACGATCCTGCCGGCGTTCAAGGCCAGCGGCATGCGCACGATCCGTGCCTGGAGCGCAGCCTGCTCGACCGGGCCCGAGCCCTATACGATGGCGATGGTGCTGGACGATTTCGCCGATACGCGGGGCGGTCCCTCCTATGGCATCCTCGCCACCGATCTGGATACCGAAGTGCTCGCCGCGGCGCGTGCGGGTATCTATCCGTCCGACCTGGTCGAGCCGGTGCCGGCAGATCTGCAGCGCAAATATGTGATGCGCTCGCTCGATCCGCGCCGTCGCGACATTCGCATGCGGCCGGAACTGCGCAGCGCGATTGGCTTCGCCCGGTTGAACCTGATGGACGATCGTTACCCTGTGGGCGAGGCGATGCACCTGATCTTCTGCCGCAACGTGCTGATCTATTTCGACAAGCCGACGCAGCGAAAGGTCGTGACCCGGCTGGTCGATTGCCTCGCGCCGGGCGGGTACCTGTTCCTCGGCCATTCGGAATCGATCACCGGTCTCGATCTTCCGCTGACCCAGGTCGCCAACACCGTCTTCAAGCGGAGCTGACCGACATGCCGGCTGCCCGGAAAATCCGCGTGCTCGTCATCGACGATTCCGCCAGCGTGCGCCAGACGATGACGGCGATCCTGCAGGAAGATCCCGAGATCGACGTCATCGGCGCGGCATCGGATCCCTTCACCGCCGCCAAGCGGCTGCAGGAGGAAGTGCCCGACGTCATCACCCTGGACGTCGAGATGCCGCGGATGGACGGCATCACCTTCCTGCGCAAGCTGATGGCGCAATGCCCGGTGCCGGTGGTGATGTGTTCTTCGCTCACCGAAGAGGGGTCGGAGACGCTGCTGCAGGCGATGGAAGCCGGCGCGGTGGACGTGATCCTGAAGCCGCGCATCGGCGTGGCCGATCATCTTGCCGAGCATAATCTGCAGATCCGCGATGTGGTGAAAGCCGCGGCCAAGGCACGAGTGCGGGGACGTCCGGCCTATCGCGAGCCCAAGCCGCTGGTGCCGGAGCGGAAACTAACCGCCGACGCCGTGCTGCCTCCGCCAAGCGGTCGCGCGATGAGCCGGACCACCGAGATGGTGGTGTGCCTCGGCGCATCGACCGGCGGCACCGAAGCGCTGCGCGAAGTGCTGGAGGCGTTGCCGGCCAATGCACCGGGCGTGGTAGTGGTGCAGCACATGCCGGAGAATTTCACCCGGGCCTTCGCCTCGCGGCTCAACACGCTGTGCGAAGTCGATGTAAAGGAGGCGGCGGACGGCGATCCGGTATTGCGCGGGCATGTCCTGATCGCTCCGGGCGGCAAGCACATGATGCTGGAGCGCCAGGGCGCACGCTATCACGTTTCCGTCCGCGACGGGCCGCTGGTCTCGCGGCATCGTCCTTCGGTGGACGTGCTGTTCCGCTCCGCCGCGCGGGCCGCCGGATCGAACGCGGTCGGCATCATCATGACCGGCATGGGCGATGATGGTGCGCGCGGGCTGCTCGAGATGAAGCAGGCCGGCGCCCGCACCTTCGCGCAGGACGAGGCGACTTCGATCGTGTTCGGCATGCCGAAGGAAGCGATCGCGCGCGGTGCTGCCGACCGGGTGGTGCCGCTGGGCAGCATCGCCCGCGAATTGCTGCAGGCAACCGCGCGATGAGCGCCACGCCCGCGCTCGAAATCAGGACGTCGAGCCCAACCCGACGGTTCGACGACAGCAAACTTTATCACGGTCGCATCGGCCATACCGGAGGACGACGTGTATCTTTCGAAGATCGCTGATCAGCAGCCCGAGCCCGTAGCGGCATTGGAAGAGGTGCGCCTGGCACTGGGCGGCGTCGCCAGCAACCTGGACGCGCGCTTCGTCGAGGCGGGCACCGCGCTTGCCCGCACCTATGACATTGTCGAGAAGCTCGTCTCGTCGCTTGAGCGCGTCACCAATGCGCTCGATCGCGAAGGCACCGAGGCTGCGATCGAGAATATGCGCGGCACCGCGGATCGTCTCATGCGCCTGCCCGACGTGCAGGCCGAGCGGGAAAAGGCACTGGGCGCCGTCCAGCAGGCCGGGGCCGCGCTGAAGGCGCAGATCGCACAGGTCAACCGGACCCTGCGCTTCCTGCGCATCTGCGGCCTGAACATCAAGGTCGCGGCCGCCGGCATCGGCGAATTCTCGGACTTTTCCGACGGCATGTTCACTCGGCTCGATATCGCCGAGGCCGAAATACAGGGTATCGCGCACGAGATCGAGCGGCTGACCAGGAGCGTGCCCGACGTGCTTGCCGTCGAGCAGCAGCTGGCGGTGGAATGTGCGACGATCGTGCCGCATGTCCCCGCGCGCCTCGCCGATGACGCGATCGCATTGCAGCGCCACCAGGCTGAGCTGGCCGAGCGCGCGGCACGGATCGCCGATGTAGCGCGCGATGTCCGCACCAAGGTCGGGACTGCGCTCGGCGCGCTGCAGATCGGCGACATCACCCGCCAGCGCATCGAGCATGTGGTCGACGGCGGCCGGCTGCTCGATAGCTTCCTGGAGGAACATGGCGAGATCGATCTTGTCGCGGCCGATGCCATTCGCGGCCACATGCTGGCGCTGCTGGCCGCGCAGGCGGTCGATACCGTCGCCGATTTCCAGCGCGAGACCCGGCTGCTGACGCAGAGCCTGCACGACATCCGCCCGAACACCACGGCGCTGCTCGAACTCCAGAATACTGGCGACAGCGATGGCGGGCAGGAGGAGGGTTCCTTCCTCAACGTGCTGGAGCGCAGCGTTGCCGAGGTCGAAAGCGTCACCGGGCAATTGCGCGAAGCCGATGCGCGCTCGCAGCAGATGGGCAACGCCACCTCGGAAACCGCCCGGAACCTGGGCGAGCGGCTGAAGAACGTGCACCGCGTCAAGAAGGACGTGGAGCATATGGCATGGAACACCGATCTACGCTGTTATCGCATGGGCAATGAAGGCCGCAGCCTGGCCGTGGTCGCCAGCGAGATCCGTGGTTTTTCCGCGGAGCTCGAGCGTATTTCGGTGGCGATCGGCGGCTCCTTCGAGCAGCTTGCCGGTGCGGCGGAAGCGATGGCGGACCCTCAGGGCAACAGCGAGGCCGGGCAATCGCTTGGGGACTCGCTCGAGTGCATTCGCGCAGGCGGGCGCAAGATGCGCGACGGTTTATCGGGCCTCGATGGCGATGCCTCGCAGATCGCCGACATATTGCGCGAAACGACAGAGAAGGTCGATTGCGAGGAAGTGAGCGAAACGCTCGCCGGTCTGGCCACCCGGCTTTCGGCCTTCGCTCAGCCGCAGGCCGAATTTGCCGACGAAACGGCATTGCTGCTGTCCGAACTGCTCGCGGTGCTTGCCAAGAGCTACACGATGGCGAGCGAACGGGTGATCCATAAGCAGTTCGCCGTCACCGAAGAGGCCGAAGTGGAAACCTCTGTGAGCTTCGATATAGACGACGATGATGATGACGACGGCCTGTTCTAGGTAGCCGTGCAACGGATTTCGGCCTGAGTGCGGGCCGCTGCGCTCACTGACGTAGCGGCCTGGACATAGGGCTTGTGCGGGGACTTTGGTGTCCGATCGTTCAAAAAATATACAGGATTAGTCCTATAATTTTATGCCGTCGTTAGCGGGTAATTAACTCTGAGAAAGCAGATGCAGGCATATGAAAACGCCTGCAAAAATAGCAAAGATCCCGTCCTCTCTGACGCTCCTTCGCGCGCTTCTGACAGGATCAACCGCCCTGCTCCCGACGAGCGCCTATGCGCTCTCGCCCGGCTGCACTGCGATCAACAGCTTCTGGAATGCCAAGCCGAGCGCCTATGGTCTGGCCAGGACCTACCAGGCCGATCAGTTCGAGGCAGGCGATCAGGTCAGCTTCACGCTCGTCGATCGCACCGTTTTCGGTCAGTCGGGCGCTGCAAGCTTTATCCTTGCCGGCACCGGCTATAGCCCCATGTATCTCAACTACTACACCAGCAGCTATAATCGCGAGCGGACCTACTACACCGGATCGGCATCGACGATCGTCACTTCGGCTCAGCTCCTGTCGAAAGGGCTGATAATCGAGAACGGCAGCACCAACGAACAGTCGTCGACCGCAACTGTCACCGTACGCTGCACCAACGTCCCGCCGCCCGTGCCGGTCGCGACTGGCAGCACCAGCACTGTCCCAGCGAACAGCACCGGCACGAACATCGCCCTCTCGCTGACCGGCGGCGCTGCCAGCTCGCTCACCCTGGTGCGCCAGGCGCAGCACGGCACGGCTTCGATCAGCGGCACGAACATCAGCTACAAGCCCAATGCAGGCTATTCCGGCCAGGACAGTTTCCAATATACGGCGACCAACAATGGCGGAACCTCGGCTACGGCAACGGTCCAGCTGACGGTTAGCCCCCCGACGCTGAGCTTCAACCCGGCAGCCGGCGCGCTGCCGGCCGCGCCTTATGGCCAGTCCTATACCGGCAGCATCGCCGCGAGCGGCGGTGAAGCGCCGTACAGCTATATCGTCTCCACCGGTACGCTTCCCGATGGCCTGACGCTCGATACCGATGGCGCGCTTCACGGCACGCCCACCGCACTGGGCAGCAGGACCTTCACGGTGAAGGCGACCGACAAGAACGGCGCAACCGGCACCGTTAGCTATTCCATCAATGTGGCGCTCGCCGTGCCGATCGCGGGCAATGGCAACGCCTCGGTCGCAGCGAACAGCAGCGCCCAGCCGGTCACGCTGAACCTCTCTGGAGGTGCCGCGGATTCGGTCACCGTCTCCACGCAGCCTGCCCATGGCAGCGCGGTGGCGAACGGCACCAGCATCACCTACACGCCGGCACCTGGCTATTCGGGTTCGGATCATTTCAGCTACACCGCGACCAATATCGCGGGCGTGTCGCAGCCGGGCACGATCACGGTGACGGTCGCCGCCCCGACGCTGGTGTTCGGCCCAGTTGCCGGGGCTCTGACGAGCGCCATGCAGGGGCAGGGCTATACCCGGACGATCAGTGCAACCCAGGGCCAGGCGCCGTATCAGTATCTGGTGACCGATGGCGCGCTTCCCGCCGGTCTGGTCCTTGATACGGACGGCAGCCTGCACGGCACGCCGAGCGTAGCCGGAGACTTCGCATTCACCGTCACCGTCACCGACAAGAACGGCGCGAGCGGCACCGCCCGTTATTCGCTGTCGGTCGTTGCCGCAGCGCCCGTCGCAAGCGATGGAACCGCAACGGTTGCGGCCAACAGCCATGGCAACACGATCGCGATGACGCTGTCCGGCGGCACGCCCTCCGACTATGCGATCACCGGCCAGCCCGCGCACGGCACCGCGACGCTTGTCGGATCGACGATCAGCTACACGCCCAATGCCGGTTATTCGGGCACGGATACGCTCACCTATACGGCGGGCAATGTCACCGGGCTTTCCCAGGCAACCATATCGATCACGGTAACCGCGCCTGCACTGGTCTTCGGTCCGGGCGAAGGCAACCTGCCCGCCGCGGACTACAAGATCGCCTATAGCCAGGTGATCACCGCAACCGGCGGCGAAGGGCCGTACAGCTATGTTCTTGCCTCGGGTGTGCTTCCCGAAGGCATGACGCTTGATGCCGATGGCACGCTGCACGGCACGCCGACCGGACTGGGCCACAAGAGCTTCACCGTGAAGGTGACCGACAAGAACGGCGCGACCGGCACCGCGACCTATTCGATCGATGTCGCGCTGGCCGTGCCGATCGTGGGCAACGGGAACGTGACGGTGGCGGCGAACAGCAGCGGCCAGCCGATCACCCTGGATCTCTCCGGTGGCGATGCAGATACCGTCGCCGTTTCCGTTGCGCCCGCCCATGGCAGCGCGATCGCGAGCGGGACGAGCATCACCTACACGCCGGCGCCGGGATATTCGGGTTCGGACCATTTCAGCTACACCGCAACCAATCTCGCCGGTGTCTCCCGGCCGGGCACGATCTCGGTGACGGTAACCGCGCCGACGCTGGTGTTCGGTCCCGCAACGGGGGCGCTGGCGGGTGCTACCCAGGGCCAGGCCTATACCCAGGCGATCAGCGCGACCCAGGGGCAGGCGCCCTATCAGTATCTGGTGACGGAAGGCGCGCTTCCTGCCGGACTGGTCCTTGATGCGGACGGTAGCCTTCACGGCACGCCGAGCCAGATCGGTGAATTCGCGTTCAGCATCACGGTTACCGACAAGAATGGTGCGAAGGGTACCGCCAGCTACTCGCTATCGGTTGCCGTCGCCGCGCCGGTCGCGAGCAGCGGCACCGCAACCGTCGAGGCCAACAGCCAGGGCACCACGATCGAGATGATGCTCTCCGGCGGTGCTGTCGCTACCTATGCGATCACCGGCCAGCCCGCGCATGGCACGGCGACGCTCAGCGGATCGACGATCAGCTACACGCCCAATGCCGGCTATTCGGGTACGGACTCGCTCACTTATACCGTGAGCAACGCCACTGGGCTCTCCCAGGCAACGGTGTCGATCACCGTCGCGGCGCCGACGCTGGTCTTCGGCCCGGCCGTGGGCAGCTTGCCTGTCGCTACGCAGAGGGGCGCTTATAGCCAGGTGATTGCCGCGACCGGCGGAGAGGGGCCCTATCAGTATGTCGTGACGGCAGGCGCGCTGCCCGACGGCCTTACGCTCGCTGCGGACGGTACGCTCAGCGGCACGCCGAGCGGCTCGGGTAGCGCCAGCTTCACGATCACCGTGACCGACGTTCACGGGGCGACCGGTACGGCAGCCTATACACTGCAGGTCGATGCCGTGCCTCCGCCGGTGGCCCGCGATCCTGATCCGCTGAGCGTCGCCGGTGCGACTACGACGCAGACCGGAGAGTCCGCCAGCATCAACCTGAGCGACCTCGTCTCGGGCGACGTGCAGAGTGTCCAGATCGTCACCCAGCCGATGCACGGTTCGGTGGTGCTGACCGGCGCGGCCGGCCCCAGGGTCGATAGCCAGGGCAGGACGATGGCCGTTGCCGCACCGGCGGTAAGCCAGATGGTCGCGGTATATACGCCGGAGCCCGGCTATAGCGGCACGGACAGCTTCCAGTTCGTGGCAGTCGGTATCGGTGGTACCTCGGCCCCGGCGACGGTGCAGATCAATGTCGAGGGCTCGCCGCCCGCGGCGCGGAACCTGACCGCGAGCGGGATCGACAACCAGACGGTTTCGGTCGATCTGACTGCGGGGCGCACCGATGGCCCGTTCACCAATGCGGCGATCATCGACATCACGCCGGCCGACAAGGCGACTGCGACGATCGTGGCGGGCGGCACTGCGGATGCGCGCACCTATCGGCTCGACATCAAGCCGGCTGCACATTTCTCGGGCACGGTGCAGCTGCGCTATACGCTCACCAACGTGTTCGGCGCTTCCGCGCCCGCGACGATCACGCTGACGGTCGCCGCGCGTCCGGATCCCTCGGCGGATGCTACCGTGCGTGCGATCTCCGACGCGCAGAGTGAGGCCGTTCGTCGCTTCTCCCGTGCGCAGGTCGATAACTTCATGCGTCGTGCCGAGAGCCTGCACAATGTCGAGTGCGGTCGTTCGACCATGGGCGTGAGCCTGACCTCGACCGATCGGGTGAACACTCAGCCGTTGCCGGGTGCCTTGCCCGAACCGGGGGAGCTGCGTGCGGACAGTCGCGCCGGTGCGGCACCGGAAACCGCGGCCCGGGGTGGCGGCAGCCAGCAGTGTGGCAATGACGGTCTCGGCTTCTGGGCCGGCGGCTCGATCGCCATCGGCACGCGCGATGCAGTGACCCAGCGTGACAAGATCAGCGCGACGACGAGCGGCGTGAGCATCGGTGCCGATATTCGCCTGCTGCCGGGCCTGGCGCTCGGTATCGGCGGTGGCTTCGGGCATGATTCGAGCGCCATCGATGGCGGGGCGGGTCACGTCGCCTCCGACAGCCGGACGGTTGTGGTCTATGGCAGCGCGACGCCGGTGCATGGCATCTTCATCGATGGCATGGTCGCGCGTGGCTGGCTCGATTTCGACACGCGCCGCCTGGTTGCTGCGAATGCGGCTACCACCAAGGGCAAGCGTAGCGGCGATTTCACCACCGCTTCGCTCTCTGCAGGCACCGAGCAGGTGTCCGGCCTGCTGCGCTGGTCGGTCTATGGCCGGGCGGAGTATCTCGATGGCACGCTCGATGCCTATCGCGAGAATGGAGCGGGCATCTATGATCTGCGCTTCGATGATCGTGACGTGCGTTCGGTGCTCGGCGTTGCCGGTTTCCGGTTCGCCTGGAACGGCAAGCTGGCCAATGGAACGATCACGCCGTCCTTCCGTGGCGAGTGGCTGCACGAGTTTGCGGATGCGTCCAGCCAGGGGCTCGATTATGCCGATGTCAGCGGTGCGGCGTTCTATCGCTTCAGTGCGCAGGGCTGGGGGCGTGAGCAGTTCGCGCTGACGCCCGGTCTGGACCTGCGCCTCAATTCGGGCTGGCAGTTCGGGTTGGAGATCGGCGCACGCATCGCGGACGGCGAACGCGCCACAACCTCGCGGATCCAGCTGCGCAAGCAGTTCTAGCGCGAGAATCCGCCTTGGCATGACAGCCGGCCCCGGAGACGAGTATCCCTCGTTTCCGGGGCCGGTTGCGCATGGGGCGCCGGCCCTGCTGGCATTTGTTGTACGATTGTTTAAAACGGCGCGCCTGGATAGGGTTGGGGCTTGCAGTCTCCTTCTCCGGAGGAGCGCTGGGGAATATGGATTGGTGAAGCCGAAGAACCTTGGGTCGGGCGATGGCATTGGGGCCGCCGGGCAGGTCGCGCGTGCGGCGCGGACCAAGGCGCGGATCGCCGATGCCGTCATCACCTTGCTCGCCGAATCGGGTTCGAGCCGCGTGACGCATCGGCTGGTTGCTGCAGCCGCCGGCGTGTCGCTCGCCGCGACGACCTATCATTATGTCACCAAGAGCGAGATGATTGCCGACGCTTCCCGGCGCTTGCTCGATGGCTACGTCGAGTCTTTTCGTCGCGCGGCACAGCGACAGCGTCGAGGCAGGGGTAGGGCGCTCGATCTCGGTAGTTTCGTCACCAAGCTGCTGACCAATGCGTCCGGTCGATATCGGCGGCTGGCACTCGCCTGGTGCGAGATCATCCTGGAAGCCGCGCGTACTACCGAAGGCCATGCGATCGCGGACGAATGGTTCGGCAAGCTGTTCGAGGCGTGGGCCGATCTGGCACGCGCCATGTATGGCGAATTGAGCGATGAGGCGATCCTGTCCGGCGTCGACACCGCCATTGGCCTGTTGTTCATCACGCTGCCGCTCGAACTCAAGCCCGCGCAAGTTGCCGCGGTTTTCGCGGCGGGTGCCGATCCCGTCACCCATTGGGCGCCGCGCGATCCCGCGCCCGAGGCCGGGCAGTCACCGCCTGTGCGGCGTACGCCCAAGGCGCGTGAAACGCGTGAACGCATCCTGGAGGGCGCGATTGCGGTGCTCGTCGCGAACGGCGCGGGCGCCGTCACCTACAAGGCCGTGGCGCAGGAATGCGGGCTCACAATCGCTGCGCCGGCCTATCATTTCGGATCGATCGACGGCCTGCTGAAAGCGGCGGAAGTCGAGTTGTTCGCGCGCTCCAAGCACCGCTATCGCGACATGGTGGGCTCCGCTGCGCCAGGGCAGACGCTGGACGGACTTGCGGACCTGACTGCGGCCGTGTTTGTCCGCGAAGTGACGCAGCACGGTCGCGCCGCGATCGCGATCTATTCGATCGGCATCGAGTCGGCGCGACGGCTGGATCTGCGCGCAGCCGTATGGAGCGTGATCGCCGATCAGGCGAAGGCATGGCGTCGCCAACTCGAACAACTCAATCCGGATGTCGCTGCATTCGACGCGATGCGGATGCAGGCGGTCTTCATCGGAAAGCAGATCCGGGCGCTTTCAACCGGTTGCCCGATCGCGCAGCTCTCTGCCGCGCGCGGTGCGTTCCGCGACGAGATTGCAGCGGCCGGCAAAATGCCAAGCCATTAACAGTACATATTTTTAAAAATATTGACGCGTCGGTCCGGAGGCCGTAACTCTGAATAGTGCAAACCGCTTCAAAAAGTGGGGCACGACCGGGGAGGCGCCTTGCGCCTCGCCAGCCGAAACGAGCCGGGAATCCGGCCATCGGGGAGGATGGGATGAACGGACAAGTTGCGGACCGCGGCAACGCGGGATTTGATTTGCTGCGCCTCGGCGTCTCGGTAGCGGCGATCGCCTGGGTTCTTGGCGGGGGCAGTGCCGCATACGCGCAGGACAGCGCGGTTGCGGCGGAGCCTGTCACGCAGGCCGGCAAGGCGCCACAGGATGCCGCGGCAGAAAGCGGCGAGGACAGCAGCATCGTCGTCACCGGAACGCTGATCCGCGGCGTTGCACCGGTCGGCACCAATGTGATCGGCATCGATCGCGAAGCCGTGGTGGCGACGGGTGCCGTCTCCACCAACGATCTGCTCGCGCAGATCCCGCAGGTCGGTAATTTCGGGACGGTGCCGATCGGTACCGGCAGCTATGCCCTGCCGATCATTCGCCCCAATATCCGGAACCTTGGCGCGTCGGGCGGGGCGACCACGCTGGTGCTGATGAACGGCCATCGTCTCGTCGGTGCGGGCGTGCTCCAGACCTCGGTGGACCCCTCGATCATTCCGCCCGATGCGATCGAACGCGTCGAGATCATCCCGGATGGCGGCTCGTCGATCTACGGATCGGATGCGATCGGCGGCGTGATCAACTTCATCACGCGCAAGCGCTATGACGGCATCGGCATCAACGCGCGCTACGGCATTGCCGACAATTACAAGTCGTTCGACGGCAGCCTGATCGCGGGCAAGGACTGGGAATCGGGATCGATCTTCGCCTCCTATTCCTATGCCTGGCACGATAATATCCTGGGCATCGACCGCGACTATGTGACTGCGGACAATCGCGCGCGCGGCGGCAATGACAATCGGGGCACGGCCTGTTCGCCCGCCAACATCCTGATCGGCGCCATTCCCTATGCGTTGCCGGGCAAGATACCGGGCACGATCAATCGCTGCGACCAGACGGACTATGCCGACATCGTCCCGCGCGAAAAGCGGCACAGCGTGTTCGCCGGACTGACGCAGGACTTGAGCGACACGATCCATTTCTCGCTCACCGGCTATTGGTCGCAGCGCGAAACCGTGACGCGCAGCGCGCAATCGACGCAGAGCGACACGATCACGATCCTCAATCCGTACTTCTCGCCGATCGGCACCGAGCTTTCCCAAACCGTGGCGATGTCGTTCGATACGGTGTTCGGGCCGAGCAATGTCAGCCCGGCACGCTTCTCTTCCTATGGCATCACCCCCACGATGGAATTCGACCTCGGCGGTGGCTGGCAGCTGCGCGCGCGCGCCAATCTGGGGCGGAGCGAGAACGAGACGACCGAGGATACGATCAATTCGAGTGCGGTGACCGCGGCGCTGGGCGCGACGACCACGGCGGCGGCGCTCAATCCCTATAATCTCTCAGCGACTGCTCCGGGCGTGCTCGCGCGGATCAACGACTATGTGAATTACGGCCAGGCGACGCAGGAGCTCGCCGAGGGGCGGGCCGTGGTCGACGGCCCGTTGTTCGCGTTGTCGGGCGGCGAGGTTCGCCTCGCGGCGGGTGCCGAATATCATTATGAGAATATCCGATCCTTCACCGGAAGCGGCCCTGTCGCGGCGGTCACGGGCGCCAGTTCCTTTGCCGATCGCGACGTGAAGTCGGTGTTCGGCGAGCTGCTGGTGCCGGTCGTCGGCGAAGGCAATCGCTCGCCGGGGCTCTACAGCCTCGAGATCTCCGGATCGGTGCGCTACGACGACTATAGCGATGTGGGTGGGACGACCAATCCCAAGATCGGCATCACCTATCGCCCGGTCCGCTCGCTCACCCTGCGCGGCAATTACGGAACCTCGTTCCACGCGCCGAGCCTCGCGGATCTCGGCAATTCGGTCGATGCGCGCGTACAGGTCATTCCGTTCAGCCCGTTCCGCGCGGCGAATAGCTCGCCTTTTGACATCCTGCGCCCCACCATCGCGATTGCGGGCGGCAACGCCAATCTCAAGCCCGAGAAAGCCGATACCTGGTCGCTGGGCTTCGACTTCAAGCCCGAGTTCGCGCGCGGGCTGGTGGTGAGCGCGACTTACTTCAACGTCCGCTTCAGCGATGCGATCGCAGTGCCGCCATTTACCTCGCCGGTGCTCTTCGCCGATCCCAATTATGCGAGCTTCTACATCCTCAATCCCACGCTCGCGCAGGCAACGGCTGCGGCTGGCGGCCTGCGGATCGACGGTGTGCCGAGCCTTGCCGCGCTCTATGCGGTCAGCTCGCCCTATGTCCTGTTCCTGGCGACCCGCGCCAATCTGGGCGCGGTGCATACTGACGGGATCGACTTCAATCTCGCCTATGTCCACACGACGTCGTTCGGTTCGCTCAATGCGAGTTTCGCCGGGACCTACACGCTCGGCCGCAAGACCCAGACGATCAAGGGTGGCCCGTTCAGCGACGATCTGAAGAACGGCACCGGGCGCCTGACCTTCACGGCGGGGCTGGGCGGCAAGGTCGGCGGATTTACGGGTCAGGCGACACTCAACCATCGCAGCGGATTCCCGCTGGGCGGCGTGCTTCCGCAAACACGCGTTTCCGCGTTCGACACGGTTGACCTGTTCTTCTCCTACGATCTCGGCGGCCTGATCAAGAACACCTCGCTGACGCTGAACGTCGATAACGTGTTCGATCGGGATCCGCCCTTCCTGAACAGCGCACCGGGCTACACCAACGGTGGCACGCTGGGGCGGATGTTCGCCTTTGGCATCCGGACGAAGTTCTAGGGAGCGGAAGTTGGCGGCGGTGCGTATATCGAGCTTGAGGGGGGATGGCGGCGTGCGGTGGTACCGTTGCCTCCTGCCGTTGTTGGCAGGGTTGATGTCCGCAGCGCCGGCGACAGCGGAGCTAGGTCGCCAGGGCCCGGATTCGTGGAATCTGAAGGTCGAATATGCTCGGGCTCCGTTGGGGCTCGATGAACCCGCGCCGCGCCTCGCCTGGCATTCGCCGGTGGCCCGCCAGACGGCCTATCGAATCCGCGTGGCAGCGTCGCCCGCAGCACTCCAGACGGGTACCTATGTGTGGGACAGCGGCAAGGTCGCTTCCAATGCCAATGTCCAGATCGCTTATGCTGGCCCGAAGCTCGAGGCGCGCCGGCGCTATTGGTGGCAGGTGCAGGTATGGGACGGCGATGACCGTGCCAGCGAGTGGAGCACACCCGGCTGGTGGGAAATGGGGCTACTTGTCCCGGCTGACTGGAGTGCGCGCTGGATATCCGGGCCCGATCGCCGCGACCACGACTGGGGCGACGTCACCTTCGACGCCGAGCTGACGCTCACCGGCAGTGCCATCGACGTGCTGTTCCGTGCGCTGCCGCACGGCAAGACCTTCGGTGACGCCTATGTCTGGACGTTGCGCGAGGGCAAGGACGGGCCCGAGCTGATCGAGAGCCTGCGGACCTATCCGGGCGGAACCAGCTCGGCCGTGAAGACGGTCCAGCTGAAGCGCGTGCCACTGGCGAAGCCGCTTCGGGACGTGCGGCATCGGTTGCGTATCCAGGCAGCTGGCCCGCGTATCGTCACCAGCCTGGACGGTGTGGTTGTTGATACGCTCGACGACGCGACACATCGCCACGGCACGATCGGGTTCAGCGCGAAGGAAGCGCGGGCGGCCGTGATCCACGCTGTTGCGGTATCGGGCAGCGGCAGCCCTTCGATCTCGGCCGATTTCGCGCGCAACGACAATCCCTTCACCGGCGGCAGCGTTTCGCCGCAGGGGCTGGTGGTTGCGAGCGGCGTCCCGAACGTCGACCTGGTGCTGCCGATCGAAGCGCCGGCGCCGCTGGTACGCCATGCATTCCGGCTTACCCCGGGCAAGAAGGTCATCCGCGCCCGGCTCTATTATGCCGCCGGCGGGATGCCGCGGATCACGTTGAACGGCGCCGCGGTGGGTTCGCCGCTGGGGGCTGGATTCACGGCCCATGACAAGCGCGTGCTGGCGTACGCCGCCGATGTCACCGGCCTCCTGCGTGCCGGGCAGAACGTCATCGGCGCTGAACTCGGCCGCGGATGGTACGGGCTCACCGATCCCAACGAATGGTATTTCCATGCGGCGCCCTGGCACGCTGAGCCGGCGCTCAAGGCCCAGCTCGAGATCGATTATGCCGACGGCTCCCGCCAGACGGTTGCCAGCGGCTCCAACTGGCAGACGCGCTCGGGCCCGACGCTGGGCGATTCGATCCATCGAGGCGAGCGCTACGACGCACGGCTGCTGCCCGCTGGCTGGGATCGCGCCGATGCCGGGCGTGGCTGGCAGGCCGCGCGCGTGGTCGCCGGGCCTGCGGGCAAGCTGGTGGCCGCGAATTCGGAGCCGATCGCACCGGTGGAGACGATTGCACCGGTCGCGGTCACGCAGCCGGTGCCCGGGATCTGGGTCTATGACTTCGGGCGGATCGTCGCGGGGTGGCCGGTGCTCGCGGTGCGGGGACCGCGTGGCGCAACCGTCTCGATGGTTGCAAGCGAGCGGATCGGCGATGACGGGCAGGCGGTGCCCGCCTCGGGGCTGATCGATGTCCAGCTCCAAACCGATCGTTATACGCTGGCGGGCAGCGGGCTTGAGCGTTGGGAGCCGGGCTTCGGCTATCGCGGCTTTCGGTACGTCCAGGTCGAGGGCTATCCGGGCACTCCGGGCGATGGGGCACTCCGTGCACGCGTGGTGCGTTCGAACGTCGCGCGCATCGGTAGCTTCGCCAGCGCCAACCCGCTGCTGGACAAGATCGACGCTGCTGCCACCGCGACGATCCTCAACAACCTCCATGGCTTCCAGACCGACACGCCAACCTATGAGAAGAATGGCTGGACGGGCGATGCCCAGGCGTCGGCCGGAGCCGCGGCGCGCAGCCTCGACATTGCGCGTGTGTGGACCAAATGGCTCGACGATTTCGGCGACGCCCAGTCGGACAAGGGCGAGATCCCCGAGATCGTGCCGGCCACGCCCTATTACGGCTATGAGGACACGCCGGGCTGGAACCTGATGTGGGGCCCGACCACGCCCTGGGACGCAGCGGCGCTGATCCTCCCCTGGGAGCTCTACGTCACCGGTGGCGACACGCGCATTCTGGCGCGCAGCCATGCGATGCAGCGGCGGCTGGTCGACTATACCGCGACCTTCATCAAGGCGCCCGAATTCTACCGGGCCAAGGGGCTCAGCGAATGGCTGCCGCCGGGAAGTCTGGACTTCTTCAATGCGCGCGGCGGCGGCGTCGATGCCGTGACCACGGCTTATTTCTTCCATGAGGCGGACCTGCTCGCCAAATCCTCGGCAGTGATCGGGGCCGAGGCGGATGCGGCCCGGTATCGTGCGCTCGCCGATGCCATCCGCACGGCCTATAATGCGCGCTATTGGGATGCCGCGAACGGCTGGTACCGCGCCGTCGATGCGAAGGGCGTCGCCGGGCCGCCGCTCCAGGTGCAGAATGTGCTCGCGCTCGCCTTCGGCATGGCGCCGGAGGGGCGTGCGCAGAGCGTCGCCGATGCGATCGCCCGCGATGTCGAGAAACAGGGGCTGCGCACCGGCGTATATGGCACGCGCCACCTGCTCGAAATGCTGAGCGACTATGGCCATGCCGATCTCGCCTACAAGCTGGCGACGCGCACCGACGAGCCGAGCTGGGGCTGGTGGATCGTCAACGGCCACTCGACGATGTTCGAGAGCTGGGGCCTCGGAAGTCGCTCGCGCGACCATCACTATTTCGCGTCGATCTCCGATTGGATGCGCCAGCGGCTCGCGGGGCTGCGGCCGGGCGAGCCGGGCTACAAGACGGTGCTGGTGAAGCCGGCGATCCCTGCGGGGCTGGCGAGCGCGGAGGCCGTGATGGAGACCGTGCAGGGCCGTGCCGCGTCACGCTGGCGCGTGGGGGCGGGGCGGTTGACGCTGGCTGCGGAGATCCCCGCCAATGCGTCTGGCAAGATCTGGGTGCCGCTGAGCTTCGGCGCGATCACGGCGCCAGCCGGTGCGGAGCCGGTACGCGAGGAGGGCGGCTATGCCGTCTATCGTACCGGTGCCGGCAGCTTCGTATTTCAGACGGGAGGCAGGCAATGATCCGGATAGTGGCCGCAGGCGTGTTGCTCCTCGCGGCGATGCCCGCCGCAGCGCAGCAGGTACCTACCGAGGCCGGGCCGGTGCGCGGTACCGGTGCCGAGGGGAGCACGGCGTTTCTCGGGATTCCTTATGCCGCGCCGCCGGTCGGCGACCTGCGCTGGCGTCCGCCCGCGCCGCCCGCGCATTGGACTGCGCCGCGCGATGCCAGCCGGGCCGGCAAGGATTGCATGCAGAATGCGATGCCCGGCGTCACGACGAGTGGCCAGCCGACCAGCGAGGACTGCCTGTTCCTCAACGTCTGGACACCGAACGCTTCCGCCGGGGCAAAGCTGCCGGTGATGGTATGGATCCATGGCGGCGGCTTCGTCAGCGGATCGGGCTCGCTTGCCGAGACCGATGGCGCACGGCTGGCATCACGCGGCGTCGTGGTGGTGAGCTTCAACTACCGGCTCGGCCGCTTCGGCTTCTTCGCACATCCTGCGCTCGCTGCTGAAGGCAAGGGCGGCAATTACGGCCTGATGGACCAGATCGCCGCGCTGGAATGGGTGAAGCGCAACATTGCGGGCTTTGGCGGCGATCCCGCGAACGTCACGATCTTCGGTGAATCCGCGGGCGGGGAATCGGTGCTGCGGCTGATGGCGGCGCCGGCGGCACGCGGGCTGTTCGCCCGGGCGATCAGCGCCTCGGGCGGCGGGCGCGATCATTGGCCCGTCTCGTCCGAGGCGGAGGCCAAGGGCAGTGCCTTTGCCGCCGCAGCAGGTGCGAGCGATGCCGCCGGCCTGCGCGCATTGCCGGCAGCCGTGGTGCTTGGCGGCATCAACATGCTCAACAAGGAGGACGCGCGCTATTCGGGGCCGATCACCGATGGTGAACTCGTGCCCGATGACGTCGCGCGCATCTTCCCGGCAGGGCGCCAGGCCAGGGTGCCGCTGATCGTCGGCAACAACGACGACGAGCTGGGCTTTGTCCCTGTCGGATTGCTGCCGATGGTCAACGGCCCGGTGCTCGCCGCGCTCGGCAAGGGCGCCGATGCCGTCAAGGCGAGCTATGCCTCGCCCGACAAGGCCACGCGCTATCTCGCGGGCGACGCGATGTTCACCGAGCCGGCATTGGCGATGGCGCGCTGGCACGCCGCGACGGGCGCGCCGACCTGGCTCTATCGCTTCGGCTATGTCGCCGAGGCCAAGCGCAAGGAAGGTATCGGCGCCGGCCACGCGACCGATGTGATCTTCCAGTTCGACAATCTCGCCAAGGGCGATGCGAAGCCGAGCGCCGGCGATGCGGCGGTGGCAGCGCGGATCGCGGACTATTGGACCGGTTTCGCGGCGACCGGCGACCCCAATGGTACGGGATTGCCGCGCTGGGATCGCCTGGGCGGCGCCGCGCCGCGCCTGCTCGCGATTGGCGCATCCGCGGCAATGGCGGAGGCCGGCAGCCCGCCGCTCACCGCGATCGCCGCCGCACGGGAGGCAGGGCAATGACCATGAAGAAGACGCTGCGATGGGGCGCCGTGCTCGCCCTACTGACGATGGGCTGCGCCCCGCATGTGCTGCCGCAGGATCCGGGTGCTCGGCGCATCTGGCCCGAGCAGCCGACACCGGCACCTGCCCATCCCGAAGTGACCGAGACGCGCTTTCCGTTTGGCACGATCGTCCGCAATGTCAGCGATGCGACGATCACCGTCTATCGCCCCGATCCGGCCGTCGCGAACGGCACCGCGGTGATCGTCGCGCCGGGCGGCGGCTTCCACCTGCTGTCGATCGAAAACGAAGGCGCCGCGGTGGCGAAGTGGCTCAACAGCATGGGCGTGACTGCCTTCGTGCTGCGCTACCGGCTGTTGCAGACCGGTGACGATTTCACCGGCCAGTTCATCCGCCGATTGACGCATCTGCCCGAGCTTGCCGACGCCATCGTACCTTTGCGGCCGCTGGCGACTGCGGACGGCGAGCAGGCCGTGCGCTTCGTCCGCGCCCATGCCGCGCAATATGGCATCAAGCCGGATCGGGTCGGGCTGATGGGCTTCTCCGCCGGCGGGGCAGTGACGGTATGGACGCTCGCCGCCGGCCACCGCGACAGTCGCCCCGATTTCGCCGCGGCGATCTATCCCGGGCTGCTTCCCGATCCGATCGCGGTGCCGGCACACGCGCCGCCGCTCTTCGTGCTCGTGGCTGATGACGACAAGCTATCCCGGATCGACAGTGCCCGGCTGGACACGGCCTGGCGCGCGGCGGGCGCCAGGTCGGAGTTCGTGACCTATCCCGATGGCGGCCACGGCTTCGGCATGGAGCGCAAGGGCAAGTCTGTCGACCAATGGACCGCGCGGATGCGCGACTGGCTCGAAACGCTGGGGATGCTGCGCAAATGAAGCCGATCCATCTGCTCTCCGCCGGCGCGCTGGTGCTGGCCGTCACCGGGGCCGCCGAAGGCAGGCGACTGTCTCCGGCACCCGCCCGTCCGGCCGAGGGCTGCGTGGCGCTCACCGGGCTGGCGCTGGCCAATGGCCGTGTCGTCTCCGCCACGCCGGTTGCCAAGGGGACGACGATCGACACCGAGCCCGGCAAGCCCGGGCTACCCGCAGCAGAGTCCTTCTGCCGCGTGCAGGCGGTGCTCGAGCCCGTTCCCGGCTCGTCAATCAAGGTCGAGATCTGGCTACCCGAGCTTGCGGCGTGGAACGGCAAGCTGCTCGGCGCGGGCAATGGCGGCTTTGGCGGCAGCCTGATGATCCCCGCGCTCACGATGCGCGGCGGCGTTGCGCGTGGTTATGCCGCGGTCGGCACCGATATGGGGCATGTCGGCAGCAGCGACGTCGACGGCAAATGGGCCCTGAACGCGCCCGAGAAGATCCGCGATTTCGGCTGGCGCGCGAACCATCTCGGTGCCGAGGCGGCGAAGCGCCTCGTGGCGGCCTATTATCCCCGTCCGCTGGCGGCGAGCTATTTCCACGGTTGCTCCGATGGCGGCCGCGAAGCGCTGATGGAAGCGCAACGCTTCCCGGAGGATTATGACGCGATCGTCGCCGGTGCGCCGGCGATCCCGTGGACGCGGATGACCAGCGCGTTCGCCGCCGATGCCCGCATCGCCTTTGCGCGGCCCGAAGCGGTGATCCCCAACGCCAAGCTCCCGCTGCTCCAGAACGCCGCGCTCGCGCAGTGCGACGCGAAGGACGGCGTCGCCGACGGGGTGATCGACGATCCGCGTAGCTGCCGCTTCGATCCGGGCACTCTGCTGTGCAAGGCCGGCGACGCACCGGGCTGCCTCACCGCGGCGCAGGTTGATACCGCACGCGCGCTCTATCGCGGCGTGCGGACGGCGGACGGCAAACCCTTCTACCCCGGCTATATGCCCGGCGCCGAGGCGGTGCCGGGCACCTGGGATCTGTGGCTCACCGGGCCAAACGCGCAGCATGGCCGCTTCGCGACCGACTTCCTGCGCTACATGGTCCATTCGGACCCGTCCTGGGACCTGACGCGCTTCGATCTGGCCCGCGATTATGCGCTGGCGAAGCGGCTCCAGGGCGCGAACCTCGATGCCGACAGTCCCGATCTCCGGGGCTTCTTCGGCCGCGGCGGCAAGCTGCTGATGTATCACGGCTGGCAGGATGCGGCGATCGCACCCCAGAACACGATCGACTATTTCACGCGTGTGCAGCGGACGAACCGGGCAGCCGCCGAATCCGCGCGGCTGTTCATGATGCCGGGCGTGTCGCACTGCCTTGCCGGCCCAGGCCCCAATGTGTTCGACGCGCTCGGCACGATCGATGCCTGGCGCCAGGGCGGCGCAGCACCCGAGCGGATCGTGGCGACCAAGTTCGACAACGACCTGTTCGGCTATCTCGGCTTCCCCGCCAAGCCGGTCCGCACCCGGCCCCTGTGCGCCTATCCCAAGGTTGCGCGCTGGAACGGCACGGGATCGACGGACGACGCGGCCAATTTCATCTGCACCGCGCCGGGCAAGCCATGACCGCACACGCGCTCAGCCATGTCACCGGGGCGACAGCGCCCGCGCTGCTCGACATCACCATTGGCGAGGCGCTGGTGCGCGCCGCGGATCGCTGGGGGGCGCTGGATGCGCTCGTATCGGTCGCGCAGGGCGTTCGCTGGAGCTTTGCCGAGCTGCTTGCCCGCGCCGATTCACTCGCAGCGGGGCTGCTCGCGCTGGGGCTCGAACCGGGGGACCGGATCGGCATCTGGTCCCCCAATTGCGCCGAATGGACCCTGACGCAGTTCGCCGCGGCGCGTGCGGGGCTGATCCTCGTCACGATCAACCCGGCCTATCAGCTTTCCGAAGCCGAGTTCACGATCAACCTGGTCGGGCTCAAGGCGCTGGTGGCGGCCGAGCGCTTCAAGACCAGCGCCTATCTCGAGATGATCGAGGCGCTGGCGCCCGAACTCGTCGGGAGCGAGCCCGGCCGGCTGGTCGCGGCGCGGCTGCCGACATTGCGTGCGGTGATCCGGATCGGCGGCGATCGGCGTCCCGGCTGGCTGGCGTTCGAGGACATTGCGGCGATGCGCCCCGGCGCGCGTGCCGAGCTCGATCGGCTCGCCGCCACGCTCGATCCGGGCGATCCGATCAACATCCAGTTCACCAGCGGCACTACCGGCTTGCCCAAGGGGGCGACGCTCTCGCATCGCAACATCCTCAACAACGGCTATTTCGTCGGGCGCGGCATGGCGCTGGGGCCTGACGACCGCATCTGCATCCCGGTGCCGCTCTACCATTGCTTCGGCATGGTGATGGGCAATCTGGCCAGCATCACGCACGGCGCGGCGATGGTCTATCCTGCGGCGGCGTTCGATCCCGGCGCAGTGCTCGCCGCCGTCGAGGCCGAACGCTGCACCGCGCTGTACGGCGTGCCGACGATGTTCATCGCGGTGCTCGCGCATCCCGAATTCGCCCGCTTCGATCTCACCTCGTTGCGCACCGGGTGCATGGCGGGCGCGGTATGTCCCGAGCCGCTGATGCGCGACGTGATCGCCCGGCTGCACATGCGCGATGTCACGATCGGCTATGGCATGACCGAGACGAGCCCGGTGAGCTTCCAGACCGGGCTGGGTGACAGCCTCGATCGGCGCGTGGGCTCGATCGGGCGGGTGCTGCCGCATCTCGAATGCAAGGTAATCGGCGGCGACGGCGCGACGCTTCCCGCCGGCCAGCCCGGCGAATTGTGCACCCGCGGCTATTCGGTGATGCTCGGCTATTGGAACGACCGCGAGCGCACTGCCGATGCGATCGATGCCGAAGGCTGGATGCACAGCGGCGACCTCGCGACCATCGATGCCGAGGGCTATGGCCGGATCGTCGGGCGTATCAAGGATGTCGTGATCCGCGGCGGCGAGAACATCTATCCGCGCGAGATAGAGGAATTCCTGCTCGGCCACCCCGCGATCGAGGACGCCGCGGTGGTCGGCGTGCCGGATGCGCGGATGGGCGAGGAGCTCTGCGTCTGGATCCGGTTGCGGCTCGGCGCGTCGGGCGATGAGGCTGCGGTCCGCGCCTTCTGCAAGGGGCGCATCGCCCACTACAAGATCCCGCGCCACATCCGCTTCGTCGATGCCTTCCCGACGACGGTCACGGGCAAGATCCAGAAGTTTCTGATCCGCGAGGCGATGGCCGCCGAACTGGGTCTCGAACCACCGGTGCCGGTTTCCGGCGAATTCCAGGAGATACGAGGATGATCATGTTGCTGGCTCTCGCCGCGGCCGCGCTGCCGCAGACTGCGCCCCAGGCCAAGCCACAGACGGCGCCTGCTGCGAGCCCGGCGCCGGCCGCCACGCCGAAATACACGCTCGACACGCCGATCGAGACGCTCGCCGCCAATGAGGCGACGAAGGCCGTGCTCAACGCCGATCTGCCCGGACTGCTCGAGATTCCGCAATATGAGATGATCAAGGGTCTCAGCCTGACGCAGCTCCAGCCCTATTCTGGCGGCAAGCTCACCGACGAGCTGCTCGCCAAGACCGCCGCCGATCTCGCGAAGATTCCTTGATGCGCAGCCTGGGTATCGCTTTCATGGTGACGCTGTCGCTTTCTTCCGCCGCCGGGTTCACGCCCGCCCTGGCGCAGGACGCAGAAGCGCCGGTGTATCGCCGGGCCTCGGCGCCGCTGGACGCGCGGGTTGATGATCTGATCGCGCGCATGACGCTCGACGAGAAGATCGCGCTGCTGGCCGGCGCCTCCTCGATGATGACCAACGGTGTGCCACGCCTCGGCGTGCCGGGGATCAAGATGACCGACGGGCCAACCGGGGTACGATCACCCGAGGGCAAGCCTGCGACCGTGTTTCCCGTCGGGGTCGCGATTGCCGCGACCTGGAATCCGGCGCTCGCCGCGCGTGTGGGTGGTGCGATCGCCGAGGAGGCTCGGGCCGATGGCGCTTCCGTGCTGCTGGCGCCTACGGTCAACATCGTCCGCACGCCGCGCTGGGGCCGCAATTTCGAAACCTATTCGGAGGATCCCCATCTCACGGCGCAGATCGCGCTTGGCTATGTCGGCGGCGTCCAGCGCGAAGGCATCGGGGTATCGCTCAAGCATTTCGTTGCGAACAATCAGGAGACCAACCGCTTCTTCGTCGATGCCCTGGTTTCGCAGCGCGCGCTGCGCGAACTCTATTTCCCGGCCTTCGAGGCGGTGGTGAAGCAGGCCGATCCCTGGTCGGTGATGGCGTCGTACAACAAGGTCAACGGCACTTATGTGTCGCAGAACCGCCTGCTGCTCACGGACGTGCTCAAGAAGGATTGGGGTTTCCCCGGTGCGGTCGTATCTGATTGGGGCGCTACGCATTCGACGGCGCCGGCCGCCAATGCCGGGCTTGATCTCGAAATGCCGGGCCCGCCCGCGCAGTTCGGCGCGAAGCTGCGCAAGGCAGTCGATGCGGGCGAAGTGAAGCTTGCGCAGATCGACGACAATGCCCGGCGCGTGTTGCAGATGATCCTGCGCAGCGGCGTGCTGGATCGCGCGCCCTCGGCACCGGCTCCGGCGCGCAATCATGCCGATGTCGCGCGCGCTGCGGCGGAGGAAGCGATCGTCCTGCTCAAGAACCAGAAGGTGCTGCCGCTTGGCTCCGACATCCGCACGCTCGCAGTGATCGGTCCCAACGCCGCTTCCGCGCGGATGCAGGGTGGCGGGAGCTCCGAAGTCGTGCCGTTCGATGCGATCGCGTCGCCGCTCGATGCGCTGCGTGCGGCCTATCCGGGAGTCCGGATCACCTACGCCCAGGGCGTCGACAATGAGGAAACGCCACCCGCGGCCGATGCGGCGCTGTTCAGTCCCGATGGCGGCCATGCCGAGTCCGGGCTGCACGCCAGTTATTTCTCCGCCGCCGACTTCGCGGGAGAGCCGGTGCGCAGCGCGCGTGAGACCCGCTTCGTCAAGCGGATCAGCGGCAATGTCGCGAGTGCCAGCGTCATCGGCTATGCCGCGATCCGCTGGGAAGGATGGCTATGGCCGCGCCGCAGCGGCCGCCACGAGCTCAGCATTCGTGGTACGGGCTCGGCGACGCTCCTGCTCGACGGCAAGACGATCCTCGACAAGAGCGTGAAGGGCGTGCCGGATGCGCGCGACGTGATCGGCTTCCCGGTGCTCCGCCGCACCGTCGCGCTCGATCTGGAGGCCGGGCGCGGCTATCGCATCCGCCTCGACTATGCGACCGGCCAGACGCCTTATGAGGCGCTCGCTTTCGGGCTGCGTGAGCCTTCGCCGTCGCTCGATGAAGCGGTGGCGACGGCGCGCGCGGCAGACGCAGCGATCGTGCTTGTCGGCTCGTCCTCGACGACCGAGGGGGAGGGCTATGATCGCCCGACGCTCGCGCTGCCGGGCGATCAGGACAAGCTCGTCGCCGCCGTCGCCGCCGCGAACCCACGCACGGTGGTGGTGGTCAACAGCGGTGCCGCCGTGACGATGCCGTGGCGCGATCAGGTGCCCGCAATTCTCCAGCTTTGGTTCCCGGGACAGGAAGGTGCGCAAGCGCTCGCCGCCATCCTCGCCGGCAAAGTGAATCCCTCCGCCAAGCTCCCTGTGAGCTTCCCGGCTTCGGATGCCGATGATCGTGCCGATCTCTCCACGATCAAGAGCGACTATGCCGAGGAGCTGCTCGTCGGCTACCGCCGGTTCGACACGGCGGGCACCACGCCGCTGTTCGGGTTCGGGCATGGGCTTTCCTATTCGCGCTTCGCCTATGCGGGGTTGAAGGCGCCGCGTCACCTGAAGGGCGGGGCGCCGCTCAGGGTCCAGCTCCTGCTGCGCAACGAGGCCGGCCCCGCCGGCAGGGAAGTCGTCCAGCTCTATGTTGCGCCGGTCAGGCGGGGTGAGGGCGAGCCGGTGCGGCAATTGCGCGCCTTCGCGAAGGTCGCGCTCGCACCCGGCGAGCGGCGCAGCGTCACGCTGACGATCGATCCGCGTGCCTTTGCGACATGGGATGAGGCGGCGCGTCGCTGGCGGGTGCGACCGGGCGCCTATGCGCTCCAGGTCGGCGGCGGTTCGGACGATATTCGGCTGCGCGGCGAGGTGGTGATTGCCGGCGGGGAGGCTTTCGTGCCTTGAAGGGCCGGGACTGGCTGACGTTCGGCTGCACAAGGCAAGTCGTTCGTCTGCCAGCCAATGGCGTCCGGCCAACGCGGTCGGGAAGACCTGTTTTGCTTATATTTGAAGAATTCCCGCTGCCTCAGGCTAAATGCCCAGAAACGCTGGTGACCCCTACGAGCAGACTACCCTCATTGCAGGACGTTCCAATGCATCTCAACCTATTGAGAATGCTTGGGAAGTGTTGCTGGGTGTGTACCCCTTGATTCCACTTTGTCTCGCGAAATCGCGGACACTTCGTGGGGCAGGGCGGGGTACAGAAAAATGAGGGAATCCTGACTTGGCACTCACAGCTCTCAAGGTTCGCACGGCAGGTCCGGGACGGCATTCGGATGGTCATGGCCTCTATCTGGTAGTTCGCCCACCAAGCTCCCGTGCCTGGATGCTGCGGATGCAGTTCAAAGGCAGGCGGCGCGATTTCGGGTTGGGACCGGTCCATGACGTGTCCCTGTCGGATGCGCGGTGTCTTGCCATCGAACTCCGCAGGATGGTCCGCAGTGGCAAGGACCCGGTGAAGGAACGGGGCTTACGTCGCGCAAGCTCCCCCACCTTCGAGATGGTAGCGCGCCGTTGCTACGAGGCGATGAAGGGTGGCTGGAAGGATAGGCGAAACGTGTCCTGGATTTCCAGCTTCGAAAATCACGTATTCGGAGAGATCGGCGCCAAGCGGATCGAGACCATCGACAGTGTCGAGGTGCTCAAGGTGCTGGAACCGATCTGGCTCGCGAAGCCCGATACCGCGCGTCGCCTTCTGCAAAGGATCGGGACGGTTCTCGATTACGCACATATCAAGGGCATGATCCCGGCCGAGATATCCCTGCGATCGGTCACGCGAGGCTTACCCCGCCAGAACCGTCAGGTCGAACACCGCGCGGCCATGCCTTATGCCGATGTGCCGGCATTCTTGCAGAAGTTGGCGCGTCAGGATCGCAGCATTGGGCGGGATGCCTTGCAATTGACCATTCTGACCGCCGTGCGATCGAACGAGACGCGATATGCAACTTGGGACGAGTTCGACCTGGATGCGTCGACATGGTCGATCCCGGCGGCTCGAATGAAGATGAAGCAGCCCCATGTAGTGCCGCTTTCCGCGCCCGCACTGTCGCTACTGAAGCGCCTCCGGGCAGAACACGAAGCCCTGGATGGTCAAATTCGCGCGGGAAGAATGCTGTTCACGCAAAGTGGGAAGAAGCCGATCAGCGATACGACGATGCTCAAAGCGATCCGTGATATGAAGATTGAGACGATCACCGTGCACGGGTTCCGGAGCAGCTTTGCCGACTGGGCGGCAGAGTGCACACACTTCCCCAAAGAAATCGCGGAGAAGGCTTTAGCGCACCGCGTGCCGAACGCCGTCGAAGCAGCCTATCGCCGCACGGATTTTTTCGAGAAGCGTCGAGCGCTGATGGCAAAATGGGCCGAACACCTGACCAAGAAGACATGACCACTCTTGGCCCGGTTGCTGACTGGCAGGTTCAGACGGTCGAAGAAGGATAACTGCCCCAAGACCGAGCCGGGGGCCCGACTGCTTCCGACCAAAGCCGGTCGTTCAGATCAGCCCCTGCGAACGTCTGCTCCTGACTAAAGCTGCCAATGGAACGCTCCACAACAGGCTGTCAGGAAGGCGCCCCAATTATCGCCATTCCAGCGCTCAGGGGGTGAGCCCGAAAGTTCATGTTGCCCGTGAAGGATTTCCGGTGGCCGCCTGCTGGAACGTTGCTGCGGTTGGATGCGACATGCCGAAAGCAACTTTCGTGAGGAGCTTCATGTTTGGCGATCGTCCGACCGGCATCACAAACTGAGCTAGGGATCACGATCGCCGCAGTCAGACGGTCCAACACTCGCTCATTAGACCGGCGAGGATTCGCTCTTCTCACCCGACCTCATCGGGAAATCCCTTGTTTTACTAGCCTATTCGAATCCTGCTGCGACGCCGCGAAATGCTGTATCGGCAGGCGGCCGCGGAAGCCCTTCCGCCGGTGGGCCGCGCGGCGGGAGCGATGATCACTTAACCGCTTCTGCGGTGCAAGCAGGGCCGGGTGGTCTATGGCGAGGCGAGAGTACGAACTTGCTGTAATTAGTACGATTCTGCTGAAAAGTGTGCGGTCGCGCGATCCTTAACCTTCTAACCCATATCAGCTCGCGATAAGCGGTTCGGCCCGTTGATTATGGTCGTTCGGGGCAACGCGAGCAGAGGGAGGTGTTGGTGGATTCGAGTGCCCGGTCGGCAGTTGTGCCCTTGTCCGAGTTTCCGGAGGAGCCGCAGGTCGGGGCGCCTGGCGGTGGAACGACAAGTGTTCGGCTGTTCGGCCGGCTGCGGGAGTCGGCCGTGCTGGCCGAAGCGTTCGCTCGCGTGTCTGCGACAGGTGTGTCGGAGATCGTCCTGCTATCGGGCCCTCCCGGTATCGGCAAGTCGGCGCTCGTCCGGCGTTTCCAGTCCCTTGTACGGGTAGGTCGGCATCGCTTCGCCCAAGGCAAGAACGAGCATAGTCAGAACGGCGCTGTTCTCGCACCTATTGCCCAAGCGCTGCGGGGGTTGGTCAATATGGCGCTCGGCGAGAGCGATGACATGCTTGGAACCCTTCGACTGCGCTTGGAAGAGAACGTTGGGAACGCCGGGCGCCTGATCAACGATCTCGTCGACGAAGCACGTATTCTCCTCGGCGATCTCCCAATGCTCCCCGAACTCCCCGCGGGCCTGGCCCAAGCCCGTCTTCATCGCGCCTTATTCGGCACGTTCGGAGCGTTCGCGAGCGCGCAGCAGCCACTGGTCCTGTTCATCGACGACCTACAATGGGCCGATACGGCGAGTCTCGCCTTGCTGGCTGCCTTCGCTGCCGACCCGCCGGCCAACATCCTGCTGGTGGGATCCTACAGACTGGAGGGGGCTGATCGGCTTGAGGCGGCCGATGGGCTCGTCTCGTTGGTCCGCACTGCCACGATCCGACACAGCGAAATTTCGCTGGCCCCGCTAGATATTGCCGCCACTGAGGATCTGCTGGCCCACGTCCTGAAAGAGGAGCCGGCGAAGCTGGTGTCATTGGCAAGCATCATTCACGCCCAGGCTCTGGGTAATCCGTTCTTCATAGAACATTTCCTGCGGAGATTGCTGGAAGACAATATTCTGCGGCGTGATCCCAGGGCCGGACGCTGGGTCTGGGATGATGCGCGGCTACACGCGCTTCCGGGTCGCGGCGACGTGCTGGACTTCATTGCAGGCCGCATCTCGCGTCTAGAGCCTGCGCAGCGCGCCGTGATGGCGTCTCTGGCGGCGCTTGGCGGGCATGCTGATCTAGGCTTGATTGCTTCGTTGCTCGCGAAGGATGTGTTGGGAGTGGAGCTGCTCGCTGAAGAGCTGATGTCGCTCGGCCTGCTTACGATCGAGGGCGGCGAGCTAGGCTTCTCTCACGACCGGGTGCTGGAAGCCTCGGAGCTGCTGACTCCGATCGAGGAACAGGCCTCGCTGCATGCGCGGATAGCCCGGTTGTTGCTTGCGCGGCGGCTCGATCGACACCCGGGACAGATCTTCGAAATTGCAGGCCATGTCCTGCGCGCCCTGGACGGGCGCGGTGCCATTTCGCTGAAGCCGGGACACAAGCTGCGCTTCGCCTCGGTCCTGCGCGATGCAGCCGAGCAGGCGCGACACGCCGCGGTCCCCGAACAGGCCGCACTTTACCTGGATGCCGCCTCTCGGCTGGTGGAACACCAATGGTGGGTGGCTTCGCCTTGCCTCGCATTCGATGTCACCTATCTTTGGTGCGACAGCCTTTTGTTGCGCGGTCAGGTCGTGGTTGCTGAAAAGACGATGGTCGGCTTGCTTGAGCGTGACCTGTGTGATCGCGACCGCGCCTCCGCCTATCGGTTGCTTGCGGCATTGCGGACCGTTCAGTCTGACTATCTAGGCGCCACCACGGCGGCGCTTGCCGGGCTTGCGCTGATGGGGCACCCGCTCGAGCGGGCGCCTTCGCCAGAAGTCTGCCGGGCGGCCGCGGATCGCATCTCGGAGCTGATGGGTGACCGGCCGGGTGTCGCGATCGCCGATCTGCCGCTGGCACAGGATCCGGATGTGGCTCTGACGATGTCCCTGCTCTCTACTCTCTTCGTGTGCATCTTTACCGGCGACGATCTGCGCTTTCTTCATCTCGCGAAGATCGTCGAGCTCACTCTGACTCACGGAGTCACCGCTGACTCCGCTTACGGCATGGCTTGGTATGGCGTGATGATCTCCGAATTTTACGGACGGTTCGAAGATGGCTTCTCCTATGGTTTGGCGGCGCTCGCGCTCGTTGATCAGCATGGGTTCGAAGGACAGCGAACCGGCACACTTGTTGCGGTCGACCAGCTAAGCCCTTGGACCCGTTCGTTCGATGACGCCTTGGCGAGAGTGCATAACGCCATTGACGCGGGCCATGCGGCGGGAGACTTGGCGATGACCTGCTTCGCCCGCAATCATTTAGTCTCTGACCTCCTCCAGATGGGTCGTCCGCTGATTCAGGTAGAAGCAGAGGCCGATCTGGGGCTGGAGCTTACCCGCCGCATTAACTTCAGGGACATCGAGATATTGATCAGCGCCCAGCGCGACCTTGCGCGGCGCCTGAGTTCAGGGGAGATGGCCGCTCCATATGAGACGCTGGGTGAGATCAGCTCCGTCTCCACCCAATTTTGGGTCCGGCTGTATGATGGAATCGGCGCGTTCTTTTTTGAGGACTTCGCTCGTGCTGCCAAGTCGTTCGGCGAAGCTGAGCCGCTTTGCTGGGCGCTTTCGGCACATATCGATCTGGTCTACCATGCGCTGTTCGCGGCGCTCACGTCGGCGAGGAACCTGCCGCCGCTGTCGGCGCTCGCCGCCATGGAGCCCTACCGCGCCCGACTGGCCGCGTGGGCGCCGCTCAATCCGTCGATGTTCGGTCATAAGCTGCTAATCGTGGAAGCCGAGATGGAGCGGCTTCGCGGTGGCGGGCTCGATGCGCTTCGGCTCTACGATCAGGCCATTCTCTCCGCAGGGTCGTTTGTGCACGAACGCGCGTTGGCGCGTGAGATGGCCGGACGCCATTGCGTCGACCTCGGGTTGGAAGGTCTGGCACGCCGCTATTTCAAAGATGCTGAGGTGGATTTCCGGCTTTGGGGCGCGACAGCTAAGGCCGCGCGCATGCCCATCGGCCGTCCCGCCGATGATGAGGTCGCCCTGCTGCAGAACCTTCTCCAGGCCATGGAGGCGATTCAGGGCATCACCAGTGAGACTGACCTGGTGACGCTGCGGGTGCAGGTGCTTCGTGCGCTGATGGCGCATGCCGATGCGGATCGGGGCAAGCTTGTCCTCTTCCACGACGGCGACCCTGTCATCGAAGCAGAGGCAAGCAGGGCGGGTGACGAAATTGCGGTGACGGTCGCGACGGTGATACCGACGCCGGACCGGATACCCGCCGACCTGCTCGCTTTGGCAGTCCGTTCGCGGGAGCCGATCCTAAAGGACATGCTAGCTAGGCCCGGAGATCCGATCGCTGCCAATGGCATGCGATCAGTGATTGTGCTACCGTTGCAGTTTGAAGAGCACTTCGTAGGCATTGCTTATCTCGAGGCCAACCCGAAACGCTTCACTCGGTGCGTCCGTCGGCTTCCGATCCTTCGCCTGCTGTCGGTACAGTCTGCCGTCTGTCTGGAGCGTGCGCAATGGCACGCCACGAACTATGACAATTTCGAGCGTCGTGCCGAGGCGGAGAACGCGCTCCGCGCGGCGCGCGCGGAACTGGCCCACACCTCGCACCTGGCCACAATGGGCGGCCTTGCTGCCTCGATTTCACATGAGATCAACCAGCCGCTGTCGGCGATCGTCTCCTACGCATCCGCCGGCACTCGCTGGCTGAAACGTGCCGAACCGGACGTTGGTGAAGCGCTCCATAACCTCGAGAGCATCCGCCTTAACGGCAAGCGTGCCTCCGAGATCGTCGCTGCGCTGCGGTCTCTTGCCAAGCAGGATAATGTGCAACGCGAGCATCTCGACTTGAACGCAGTCATCCGCGACGTGCTGGATCTCACCCGGCTGGAGATGGAGGCTCGCAAGGTGCGGCTCGAAGCCGCGGTGTCGGACCTGGAGTTTGTTGTTTCAGGCGATAGGGTGCAACTGCAACAGTTGGTGCTCAATCTGGTCAACAACGCTGTCGATGCCATGGAGAGCGTCGCGGCGGAGAAGCGCCTACTAATCGTAACCTGTGTGGAGCGCGACGGCTTGGTTCTTACCCGCGTCGAGGACCGGGGATGCGGAATCCCCGAGGAAGCGCTGAAAAAGGTGTTCACGCCACTTTTCTCGACCAAGTCTAAGGGTATGGGCATGGGGCTGGCGATCTGCAAATCGGTAGCTGAGGCCCATGGCGGCGAGTTGCGGGCGGGCCCGGTGCCCGCCGGCGGCACGTTCTTCGAATTCTCACTGCCAAGGGCCGTCCGGCCGACATCCGAGTAGAAGACTAAGTCGATAGGGCCGAAGTATTGGCCGTGCACCCACAGGCCGGGCGGTACCTTGGCCCAATCAATGCCCCCATTGCCCCGCCATTCAAGAGCTCCACCGACCTTGTTGACGAGGCCGTCTGAAGGTCAGTTTGGTCACGCATTACCGAAATTTTGGTTGCCGGCTCGTTCTGCCAGTAATCTGGAGCCGTTCGGCACGAGCAAGTGCGATTGGAATCTCGTTGTGAGCTGGGTTGAAGGTGGAGAGCTTCGAACTCTATTTCGAACGGATTTTCGATCTTCAGCGCCACGATCAGGGATCGAAGCCGGTCAATCGATCCGGCGCCCGTAAGGAGGGGAACAGTGGCAGGGGGACGAGCGATAGCACCCGTGGCCAGAACCGCGCGAATGCTAGGTCGTAGATTCGTAAGCGGGCAGCCACCGCCGCACTGAGGCAAGCTGCAGCATTACGGGGAAGTTGACGGCAAGCTTGTTGTAGCAGGTCGCGACGCGGCGGAAGCGCTTCAGCCTTGAGGGGAATCCGCTCAATCAGATTGCGTTCTCGGTAGAGTCGCCTACTGACGCAGGATTTCCACTTGCGGATGCTCTTGAGCGGGATGTTTTGCGTTGCGCCATGACGCGGGATCATCTCGCGGATGCGGTCGGCGTCATAGGCTTCGTCCGCCAGCACAATGGTGCGCGGGCCGACGTGGTCGAGCAATTGATCGGCGATCTGCCCATCCGGCGCCTGATCCGCACTCAGCCGAGCCGGATCGAAAGGACTGGACCGTCAGAAGCAGCATGGAGGGTACGTTGATCGGCGACTAGTCACGATATCGGGAACCGACAGCAAATTTCACTACGGCCCGTTGGTCGTCGAGTGGACATCGCCGAAACGTGGCGGCTAAGCCTTGTGCAGCAAGCCCGGAGCTTGCGCGCCAGCAGGCGATTTGCCTTCAGGCGTTGCGACGGCGCCAGGCCGCCGGTGTCTCGCCTGTCGCCTTGGAGAAGACGCGGGTCAGGTGACTCTGGTCGGCAAATCCCGAAAGCTCGGCGATGTCTACGATCCTGTGATCTGTGCCTGCCAGCATCTCCTTGGCACGCTCTACCCGTCGTGTGAGCAGCCATTGATAGGGAGGGACGCCGGTTGTTGCTCTAAATGCGCGAGCGAAATGGCTGGTGGACAAACCGCATTCGGCCGCCAAGTCCGCGAGGGAAATGTCGGCCGTCAGCCTCGTCTCCATCATCTCCTTGGCACGCATCTCCTGCCACGGTGCCAGGCGGCTCTTGCTTGGCCGGGCGGCCCGCGTGATGTCCCCATGAGCCTGCGCCACATGGGCGCTCATCGCCCAGCCCAGATGATCTAGGAAAAGTTGGTTGGGCTCGGCAGGCGCGTTGAACGCCGGTGCAATCGCATTGACGAGGCCGAGGAAAACGGGATCCTCCACCGGAACGCCTGGCTTGTATCGAAGTGTTTCGACCAACCCTCCGCCTTGCTCTTCGGTCACGGCGGACAGCACCGAACGGGGCATATGAATATTGATGCAGTCGAAGACTGAGCGGAGATACGCGCCCCATTCAAGCCGATAATCGAAGATGCAAAGCCACCCCAGCGCTTGCCGGCGGAATGAAAGCTTGCGGCCATTCAGGAATATGTCGCCGTGGTAGTCGCGCATCTGGACGCTTAGGAGAAAGGCGTCCTCCGGAATAACCGGATCAGTGAAGCCATTGTCCTCTTGATCCGAGCGTGCGCGCGTCACGCCGATCGGCCGACCGCCAGGACCGTTCAGAGTAAAGGTTCGGGTGATCGGAGACCGCAGATAGCGCTGAAATCGGTTGGTTCGCTCGGAACGGAGCATCAGCGACGCCCGAACGGAAAGGCGGGCCGCGCCCTAACCGGTCCTGTGAAACCGTGCTGAAGAGACATCCGAAGTTTCATGGTGTGCGGGAGGCCAATCTAATGTCAGTCGCGGCTTTGATCCACATCTATGTGTGGGCGATACATCCGTTTAGTCATTTGTCGTTGAGGGGCCCCGCTCAAGTTTCTCCGGGGGGGGCGTCTGCCGGTAGAGTGAAAAAGAAGGCCGGGCTGGTCCCCACCGTGCTTCCCGCCCATAGCTTGGCGCCTTGCGCTTCGATCGCATCGCGGCAAGCCCTCAGCTCCATATCTGCGTCCAATCGCTGCGCGCCAGTGGCTCGTTGCGCGCACCTCGCACATCATTCCAGCAATCGCGATAGCCCGGGCAACCGCTCGAGCTGGGTCCGTGTGGAAGTGCCCAAGCCGCCAACGAGCCTCGCCTTCGTGATTGCGAAGGCAAAAAGGCGATTGAGGCAACCAGAGCAATACATATCGAACGACGGCGCTGCACCCAGCTTCGCGAGGATGCGTTCGGCAAGCGTCAGCATGGTCTTTGATGGGGCCGTCCAAAAGCGGACCGTCACCTAGCGGCCCATCTCCAGTCGCGCTCTGATGGCCCGTTTGGGAAGCACCCAGACGTCCGCTGCTGGCGAGACCTGCCGTTCGACGCGTCACTTCTTAAGGGCAGGATTGTCCCAAGGGCAGTCAGAACGCCTCCGTTGCCGACGACAGTTCTACTCGCTGCTGCGTTTGAACATCATGCTACCCTCCGGCCGGTGCAGCGTCAGTGTTCCGTCTTGGAGGTCGGCGTGTGTGCCGGTCAGGTCCGCGACCCCGAAGTCGTTTGGCGTCAGGATGAATGTCGTGATGGTGCCCGGCCGCGCCTCCAGCGGGAGGCGTTCGGATCGGAGGCGGTAGGACGGCATGCTGAAGGTGACGAACTTCGGGGTTCGGGCTTCTTCTGGCGGCAGGGTCCACGGATGTCCGGCCATGTAGGATTCAAGCGGTTCGCCACTGTCGAATTCGAGCAGCAGATCGACGCCCGGCATATCCCCACCATTGGGAGTCAAAACCCGTAGAGCAAAAGGTTCGCCTGTCGCCGTCACTGTTTTTCCCGGAGTGATGGTCGGCGCGACAGGACGGGGATCACTGGTGAATTCGATGCGATTGCCCGAAACTCGCCAGCGCCCTTGCGCTCGCTCGTCGAGCGAACCGACAGTTAGCCCGTATTGGAAGGTTCCGTCCGGGTTGAGGCGAATGCCTGCCACCAACTCTCTCTCGGAGTGGACATAGTCCCCGGCGACGGCGGCACGCTGGGCGCTGTCGGGCGTCGGGCTGTTCTGCGCATCGGCAGGGTAGGCGAGGCAGAACAGGGCGATCGAGACTGCGCGATATGCACGTCGCGCGCGAACTATCCTGAGTGGCTGCATCCCGATCTCCTTCATGATGAGATCGGGATAGCAGCGTTCGTCGGCTGCCTGTCAAACCCCTGCGCGGGCCTCCGGCCACGCCGTAGGGGTTTCAGGCATGTCGCGCGGCTTCGCTTTCTTCCCAGCGATAGAAGCGCGGGTTGTTCTGCCATTCGCGCAGCGCGGACTCGCGCCAACCGGCGCAACGTGTGCTGATCTTGACGTTGGGCGGGAAGGTGCCGTCCTGCATCTTTCGGTACAGTGTCGAGCGGCTGAGGCCGGAGCGTTCGAGTACGGTCGGAAGGCGGAGTATCCTGTCGGGCGTGTCGGTGGGCATTGGCATTTCCTTGCGTTCAATGCGGTTTCGTGATGCCCCCGGTAAGCAGATTTGGAACGATGCTGCAGAACGTCAAGATGGGCTAAAACTACGCTAGAACAGCAGGTTGTCCGCAGGCGTTCGACATGGTCCGAGGCGGTATCCCAGGCTGCGATAAAATAAATTTCTGACCTTGCCGGAGCGTGTGCTGTGCGTCCCGCGGCGGTGCGCGGCGGGCTCTACGGCGCGGATGCGCCGCCGAGCGGCTGGTGCGTCTCGGCCCATTCGGGTTGCGATCCCTGACGCAGGATTGCGCAGGACAGCAATCCTGGCTGGCGATTGCCAGCAAGCAGAACGCGGGGATCAGAGGTGCGCACACTGGCGCGCTCCTGCGGAGGTGCCAGAGATCGCAGCTTTTTGGTTTCCGCGTGGCACGCTCGATCCGGCCGGAGGGCGCGGCGGCGGCTGGCACACGGGCGCGTGCGCACGCCGCCGCGACGGCCGGCCGGATTCGAGAGAGCCGTTCTCGATGCAGCGCCGTTGGCGCTGGGCAGCGCTGCGCGCTGATGCGCTGCGGACGCGCCGCTGCGCGGCGCGGCGTTTGGCCTCCGGCACTCGAACTGGCGGGGTGGGCGTCGCTACCCTGTAGTCCCGCCGCGGCGCGCCGCAACCCGGCGTTGCCGGGTCTTCCACTGCGTTGCAGCCCTTCGGGTGCAGCCCGCCTTCACTCGGCGGGACTGTCGGTTCGCTCCTGCCGCCCACCCCGCCATTCCGGCGCCGGTCGCGGTGGTTTGAGGAGCAGGAAGATGGAACTCAAGCATATCGACATCGGCAATCTCTCCGTCTCGGCCACGAACATGCGGGCGCGGGGCAGCAAGCCGGACATCGCCAACATCCTGCCGTCGGTCCGGGCGCGAGGGGTGCTGGTCCCCCTGATCGTGCGGGCGGCACAGGACGACGGGCGGTTCGAAATCGTGGCGGGTAAGCGGCGCTATCACGCGGCGCTGGCGGTCGCGGCGGAAGGCGGTGAGGCAGAGGCTTTGCCGTGCGCGATCATGGCGGCGGGCGACGATGCGGCGGCGCTGGAAGCCTCGCTGATCGAGAATGTTGCGCGGCTGGACCCCGACGAGGTGACGCGCTGGGAGAGCTTCACGCGGTTGGTGCGGGAAGGGCGGACCCCGGAAGATATCGCGCTCACCTTCGGGCTGACGGAGTTGCAGGTGAAGCGCACGCTGGCGCTGGGCAATCTGCTGCCGCGCATCCGGGGGCTGTACCGCAAGGGCGACATCGACGTCGCAACGGCGCGGCATCTGACGCTCGCTTCCAAGGCACGCCAGCGCGAATGGCTGGACCTGCGCGACGATCCCGAGGCGTACACGCCGACCGGGCACCAGTTGAAGGCGTGGCTGTTCGGCGGGGCATCGATCCCGGTGAGCGCAGCGCTGTTCGATCTGGACGGCTATCCCGGCGAGATCGTCTCGGACCTGTTCGGCGAGGAACGCTATTTCGCGGATAGTGCGACCTTCTGGACGGCACAGACGGCGGCCATCGACGCCAAGGCCGAGAGCTATCGCGAAGCCGGGTGGTCCGACGTGATCGTGCTGCCGACCGGCGAGGCGTTCCAGAGCTGGGAGCATGAGCGCTGCCCCAAGCGCAAGGGCGGCAAGGTGTTCCTGGCGGTAGGATCGCGCGGCGATGTCTCGATCCACGAGGGCTATCTCTCAAGCAAGGAGGCCCGCAAGCGCGAGATGGGCGAGGTACTGGTGACGCAGGTGCGCCCGGAGAACAGCGCTGGCATCCGCAACTATGTCGATCTGCACCGGCATGCCGCTGTGCGTGCGGACCTGATCGACCAGCCTTCGGTCGCGCTGCGGCTGCTGGTGGCGCACGCTATTGTCGGCTCTCCCTTGTGGAGCGTGCGGATCGAGGACCAGCGTGCCACAAGCGACGCCATTGCCGAGAGCGTCGAGGGCTGTTCGTCCGAAGCGCGGTTCGACGACAAGCGGCGCGCGGTGCTGGCGCTGCTCGGCTTCGATTGCGAAACGCCGACCGTGACGCGAGGCTATGATGGCGACCACGGCGTCGCCGGGCTGTTCGTGCGGCTGCTGCAGCTTCCCGATCCAGCGCTGTTCGACGTGGCGGCAATCGTCATGGGCGAGACGCTGGAAGCTGGGAGCGCGCTGATCGAAGTGCTGGGGCCATTGCTCGGCACGGATATGGCGAAGGTCTGGAAGACCGACGACGCCTTGCTCGACCTGATCCGCGACCGCGAGGTGATCGGGTGCGTGCTGGCGGATGTTGCGGGCGAGGACGTCGCCAGCGCCAACGAGGCCGGAACGGGCAAAGTGAAGCGCGGGATCGTGCGCGATTGCCTGACTGGCGAGAACGGCCGGGCCAAGGTGGAGGGCTGGGTGCCGAAATGGATGGCCTTCCCGCCTGCCGCCTACACGGCGCGCGGTGGCGTGCCGACCGTCGCCCGGGCCGAGAAGATGGCGGGCCTCGCCATCACTCCCGAACCGCAGCCGCTACGTGCAGCCGCGTGACCGGTGCTGGCGGTCGCGAGGCCGCCAGCTTCCTCACAGGAGAGAGATTTGTCATGACCGACACCCCCGATCCCCGCACGCTGCGGCGGCTACGTCGAGCGATCCGCATGCTGCCGCGCGACCAGCATGCGGTGTTCTGCGCCGTGCGATACGAAGACTTGGACTACGAACAGGTCGCCGCGCGCACCGGGCTCGCCGTCCGCGAAGTCGAGCAACTGCTGGCGCAGGCCATGTTCGCGATTACCCGCGACATGGACCGACCTCCGCGCCGCCCGTGGTGGCGCCTTCGGTAGCCTCAACCTGGGCCTCGCGGCGCATCGCGTCGCGAGGCTGTGCTTTCCCGCAATGCTTCGATAGGATCGTTTCGCAATGCGCACCGACCTCGACCATCTGCCCCCGGCCAAGCAACGCGAGCTGGAACGCGTCGTCCAGATCCTGTTCGAGGAGTTTCGTGATGCGACCGCCATCGCGAGTTCCGACTGGAAGAAGAACGCGCGCATCCTCAAGGTCATCCTGTACGGCAGCTATGCGCGCGGCGGCTGGGTCGATGAACCACACACCGCCAAGGGCTATCAGTCGGACTTCGATCTGCTGATCATCGTCAACAATCAGAAGCTCACGGACCGGGTCGATTTCTGGGTGAATGCCGAGGACCGGCTCAACCGCGAACTGGCGATCACCAGGACGCTGCGCACGCCGGTCAACTTCATCGTCCACACGATGCACGAAGTGAACGATGGGCTGGCCCATGGCCGCTACTTCTTCATGGACATCGCTCGGGACGGGATTGCGCTCTACCAGAGCGAGGACACCGAGTTTCACGAGCCCAAGCCGAAGACCCCCGAGCAGGCGCTGGCGATGGCGCGCGAGTATTTTGGTGAGTGGTTCCCGGCAGCGGCCGGGATGATGGAAACTGCGCAGTTCAGTCGATCACAAGGCAGGATGAAGGACGCAGCGTTCTTGATGCATCAGGCGGCAGAACGCCTCTACCACTGTGTCTTGTTGGTCTGCACTTTCTACACGCCGCACACCCACAATCTCAGCTTCTTGCGCACGCAAGCCGAGCGGATCGATCCGCGGTTGATCTACGCATGGCCCCGCGACGCCAAGCCGGATCGCTCGCGCTTCGAGAAGCTCAAGGAAGCTTATGTGAAGGCGCGTTATTCGAAGCATTATCGCATCAGCGCGGAGGAACTGGCTTGGCTCGGCGCGCGCGTTGAAGCGCTAGGGCAGGCGGTTCAGGTAATCTGCGAAGAGCGCATCGCCGCTTTGGAAAAAGGCGCAGCTGCATAAGTAGCTGCCGCTTACACCTGTTGCGCGGAGGGCAACCCCAGAATCGTGGCTAAACGGCGCGCCGGTACGGTCGCGCAATGGTTGGCACCGAATAAAGAAACATGCGTTAGTTCGCGAAATTTCAGGGAATTTGGGCGATGTCTGATACCCGGGTTGTCGCGATTGGATTGTTGACGAGGGCTGACCTCGAGCGCCTCGGAAATACGTTCAGCAGCATGATCCCAGTCGACGGGGACGATGCGATCTTCGAGGATCTGCTAAGGCAGCTCGACCAGATTGAGGTTGAGCAGTTCGGCAAAGGTATTGTCATTCGGCCCGACATCAAGGCTTAGGCGTCGGCACCGCTCTCAATGGCAAATGCGCGTTTGCCGCGTCGCCGCCAGATCGAAAGCGCCGCGTCGCGGCGGTCGCTTCGAAGCGTCGCGGCACCTCTGACGAGAATTCCAAAGATCACAGCCCGGTCGTCATCGGTCAGGTCTATCAGGCCTGCCTTTGCAACCAGTCCGCCGAGTTCGATTAGCTGGCGCGTGCGCTCGCGGCGCTTCATCACCCAGGCTCGCTTGTCGTCACGCGCGATCCTGGCCTGCAGGCGGTAGCGCGCCGCCATCGCCCGACGCAGCGCGCTGCTGATTGCTCCGAGCGCCGCTGCGAGGCGTGGTTGCGTGCTGAAAGAAGGTCACGCCGCGCTTGCGCCAGCCCTCCTTGGTCGCAGCATCCTTGATGTCGGCGGCGCTCAGCAACGCGCCAGCCAGTTGCTCGATCGGCAGCACGTCTGCGCCACTAGCGATCACAAGTTCGCCGAGTTGGCGTAGCTTCTGTTCGCGAAGCTGCCGGGCCTTGTCGTTGAGAGCCTTCAGCTCTGAGTCGTAGTCACGAGGTTTGCGCATCGCTCGATCCTCATTTGCATGATGAGGATCGACCAGTTATCGCTGTTATCGATCAGCGACAACGCCCTGAAACTTCATGGGATTACGCAATCCCGAGAAAGATGAATTCTTTGGAGGGCGCGCTTATACGTCGTGCCGACGTGCTGCTTGAGGTGTAGATGGATTGCCGCAATGGCGATCTACCACTTCTCGGTCAAGCTCATCTCCCGCGCCAACGGATCGAGTGCGCTGGCGTCGGCGGCGTATCGCTCGGCCTCCCGGCTCTACGACCAGCGCCTCGACCGTCATCACGACTTCTCGAACAAGGCCGGCGTCGTTCACTCCGAAGTGATACTGCCCGACGGCGCGTCTGAGCATCTCTCCGATCGCGAAACTCTCTGGAATGAGGTCGAGGCCGCCGAGCTTCGCAAGGACGCGCAACTCGCCCGCGAGATCGAGTTCGCGATTCCACGCGAGCTATCCCCAGAAATGGGTATTGACCTCGCCCGCAGCTTCGTCCGCGCCGAGTTCGTCGAGCGCGGGATGATCGCCGACCTCAATGTGCATTGGGATGCCGGCGCCGATGGCGAAGCCAAGCCGCACGCGCATGTGATGCTGACAACCCGCGAAGTTGGAACGGACGGGTTCGGGAAGAAGAACCGCGACTGGAATCGCACTGAGCTTTTGGAGAAGTGGCGCGAGCGTTGGGCCGAGTGCGCGAACCAGCGCATGGCCGAACTCGATATCGATGCGCGGATCGACCATCGATCGCTTGAGGCACAGGGCATCGACCTCGAGCCGCAGCACAAGATCGGTCCGGCGGCGTTGCGCATGGCGGCGCAGGGGCTCGAGCTCGAACGCGTCGATGAGCATCGCGAGATTGCGCGTTCGAACGGCGAGAAGATCATCGCCCAGCCGCGTATCGCGCTCGACGCTATCACGCGCACCCAGGCGACATTCACGACGCGCGACCTCGCGATGTTCGTGCATCGGCACAGTGAGGGGAAGGAGCAGTTCGATCATGTGATGGCCGCGGTGCGCGGCTCGCCGGAGCTGGTCCCACTCGGCAAGGACGGACGCGGCCAGGATCGCTTCACCAGCCGCGACATGATCGAGACCGAACAGCGGCTGGAGCGCGCGACCGTTCAGCTGGAAGCGAGCCGACGGCACAATGTCGCCGAGCCGTGTCGCGAGTCCGCGATCACCGCTGCCACGAAGCGTGGGCTGGTGTTGTCGAGCGAGCAGCGTTCGGCGTTCGAGCATGTCACCGACGCGAAGGGTATCAGCGTCGTGATCGGCTATGCCGGCACCGGTAAATCCGCGATGCTCGGCGTTGCGCGTGAGGCATGGGAACGTGCCGGGTATCAGGTCCAGGGCTTGGCGCTGTCGGGCATTGCTGCCGAGAATCTGGAAAGCGGTTCGGGCATAGCTTCGCGCACCATCGCCAGCATCGAACATCAATGGGGGCAGGACCGCGAATTGCTCACCCGCGATCATGTGCTGGTGATCGACGAGGCCGGCATGATCGGCTCGCGGCAGATGGAGCGTGTGATTGCGGAAGCAGAGAAGCGCGGCGCCAAGGTCGTGCTGGTCGGCGATCCCGAACAACTCCAGGCGATCGAGGCGGGTGCGGCGTTCCGCTCGATTGCCGAGCGCCATGGCAGCGTCGAGATTACCGACATCCGCCGTCAGCACGAGGACTGGCAGCGCGACGCCACCCGGCAGCTTGCAACTGGCCGTACCGGTGAGGCGCTCCGAGCCTATACCGAGCATGATCATGTCCATGCTGCCGACACACGCGAACAGGCGCGTGCCGGTCTGATCGATCGCTGGGATCGCGATCGTAAGGCGATGCCGGCTGCTACCCGCATCATCCTCACCCACACCAATGACGAAGTGCAGGCGCTCAACCAGGCCGCGCGCGACCGGCTGCGCATCGCCGGTGACCTCGGCGAGGATGTCGCACTGCGCGCCGAGCGTGGGCAGCGGACCTTCGCCGCAGGAGACCGGATCATGTTCCTCAAGAACGAGCGCAGCATGGGCGTGAAGAACGGCACGCTCGGCATCGTCCAGAGCGCGACCGCCGCGCGCATGGCGGTGACGCTCGACGATGGTCGCATGGTCGCGTTCGACCTCAAGGACTATGCGCATGTCGATCACGGCTATGCTGCGACCATCCACAAGGCGCAGGGCGTGACGGTCGATCGGGCGCATGTGCTGGCGACACCGGGCCTTGATCGGCACGGCGCCTATGTCGCGCTATCGCGGCATCGCGATGCTGTGGACGTGCATTACGGTCGCGACAATTTCACCGAACCCTCGAAGTTGGTCCGGGCATTGTCGCGCGATCGGGCCAAGGACATGGCCTCGGATTACGTGCGCGACTTCGCCGATCGTCGGCACATCCGGTTGCCCGAGCCTGCAATTGAGAAAGCGAAGCCCGCCCCGGCGCGCGATCCGTTCGCCGGTCTGGACCTACGGCCCATGGCGCCACCGCCGACGCGCGGCATGTTCGATGGCGTGCGGATTGCAGCGCCACAGCCGGGGCGTGCGCCACAGCCCATAGGTCTGGAAACTGCCGTGCAGCGCTTCGCCCGGGCGGCCGCTGACGTCTTGCGGATGCGCAACGATGGCTATGCCGAATTGCCGCACCAGCGGATCGCCTATGACAAGGCGCGCGAGGCGCTGGACACTGCGCGACCGGAAGCGTCGCGCGATCTGCGCGCCGCTTTTGCCCGCGATCCCGGCATGATCAGCGAAGCCGCGCAGGGCCGCACCAACGCTGCGCTTCGCGCGATGGCGCTGGAAGCGGAGTTGCGCGCCAATCCGCAGAAGCGCGCCGATCGGTTTGTCGAGGACTGGCAGAAGCTGGCCAACGCGCACCGCGCGTTCCGTTTCGCCGGTGATGAGGCGGGTGCCCGTGCCATCGGTCAGCAGATGGGCGCCTGGGGCAAGAGCCTTGAACGCGATGCCCAGGTCGAGTCGCTGGTCAAAAGGCTGCTCCCGGAACTCGGGATGAGGGCCCGGGAAGGCGCTTCGATATCCCACAGCGTGCAGGAATGGCTCGGCCTCTCGCGTGGTCGCGGGCTTGAGCGATAGACCTGCGCGAATGGATCAGGAAACCAACCGCGAAGTCGATACCAGCCTCGCCGCCCATGCGTTTGGCGAGCTGCGTGCAGAGATCAGCCTGCTGCGTCGCGCCGTCGAAAGGCTGACCGACGAGCGAACATCGCAGCCGGATTATGCGCCCAGCCTTGAAGCAATTGCCAAGCGGCTGGAGGATGTCTGCGTCTCGGTGGAGCGGCTGTCGGAGCGGCCGGCGCTGAAGCTTACGCCCCAAACCATGGCGCAGGAGATCGCGGCCGCCGCGACCGCAAGTCGGGAAGCCGACCGGGAGATGTTAAGGAGTGCAGTCGCCAGCATGAACGGCGCCGCCGGTAACCTGGGCGCTGCGCTTGCTGGCGCGCGATCGGCTGCGGAGCAGAACCGCGAGTTGCTGCACAACCGCGCCGCCTTTGCCGTCGCTGGCATGGTGACGTTTGCGATCCTGCCAGGCGCTGTTGCGCGATCGCTGCCGGTCAGTTGGGCGGTACCTGAGCGGATCGCTGCACGGATGTTGGGTGCCGATATGTGGCGGGCCGGTCAGCAGATGATGGCGAAGGCCGATCCAGAGCGCTGGGAACAGATTGCCACCCGCGAACAGCATCAACTGCCAATCAAAGGGGAGTAGCGGCTTTGAGCCGTAAAGTCGGTCGTACGGCGCTCGGGTCCGTAAATCCCGAAAACTGCCATTCATCCATCCTGCTTGCCGAGTTCCGCGAATTTCCTGCACGCAGCCGCGAAGCGATTGCTTCTTTCAATTTCGTCGCGGCACCCGTCCAAGCAACAAGACGCTCGTAAGCTAGACCTGGAATTTCAGGATAACGTTGTCGACAAGATCCTCGATAAAATCTATCACCTTCGACTTGTTGATGGTCACGCCGGAAGGGTGCGCACACGAGTTCCGCGTGCCAAGTTTCTGATCCAAAATCTTTCGTACGTCATTTGAGACGATGCCCGCCGCTCGGCACAACTCGATGAACTTGGTTTCCTTGATTTCGGTAAAATCGTCGCGCTGCGACACCGACGTGATTTTTACACCTTTGTCCTTGGATAGGGCGGCGTTGAAATCTATAAGCTTGTGCGCAAGGATGTAGGCGAACAGGTGGTCCATCGCCAATATCCAGGTCATGATGATCGCTGCTCGATTCGCGCCGATCTCGAAGCAGTCGATTGCCTCCTTCAAGAACTCTTTGTCGGCGCCAGCGGGCAGCTTGTGTTCGAGACCCCGAAGCGTGGCACTGGTCTGAGCGGTCACGGTCTCGGCACCGAGCTTCTTCGACAATGCTTCTCGCATATGGCGTTGGAGCTTATATGCGCCCTTGGTTTTGATGTACTTGGGTGGTTTGGCTTTCAGCCCCTCGGCTAGCCGCGCGCTGACGTTCGCGGGCACCGTCAGGTCACAAGCCTCAAAGCAGCTGGTGATTTGCTTGGGCGTGGCAGCTTCGTGTCCCAGTTCCACCGTCAGAAAATAGACGAACAGCTCGACCAAGCCGCTCTGGCTCTGGCTGGCCGCACCTTCGATGGAATTGTAGAAGCGATTGACTGCGTCGTTCATTCAGCAGCCTTCCGCTTCATGGTGTGGTTAAAGTGATTGTCGCCCGCGATGGTGATGGGGAGGTCAGTGGACGACCTAAAATCGATGTAACCAAGTTTGCTGCTGGTGTCGTAGAACGCCTGTGCGAACGCCTTCGGTATCTTGTCACCCGTGGCCTTGAAGCAGGTATAGACCTGATCCGTGTTCGGACTTTCAATATGCAGCGAATCTGTCATGAACTTCAGGAAGATGAGAATCTTTTCTGCGTTGTTCTTCGGCGCAAATTGGCCATAGAAAGTGCCGAGGCCAGACGTGTCCAAATTCTTGTCGAGCTTGGGTGAGTCTGCGACCACACCGCTGCCGCTCTCGTCGCCGTTAGTCTTCTTCTTCGAAGCGGGACGACGCTTCGCCCTGGACTTGGGTGCGGGCGGGGTCTGTTCATCAGTGTCAGCCCCGGCAGCCGCACCCGAGGGAGCAGGAGGAGCGGGCTGAGCGAACTTCACGCCTGATAAGAGGTGAGTCTTGAAGTCGGCGTAGATTTCGCGGACCAGTTCGGGATCGCCCTCAATGTCGATAAGACCTTGGGTAATGTCGATGCGCAACTTCGTGGTCATGTGTTCTTCCCTGTTCGACGATCGCGCGGCTTGCCCGGGCCAGCGCTTCTTCAAGTGAAGGTACGAATCCGAATGGACTCTTCAAGAGAAGCGCCAAGAAAATGGTTGCGATAGTGCAACGTCCGATTAGCCACCAGACCTCGCGCGCCGGTACAAAAGGCATCGCCAAAGGGAACAACGTTGTCCGTCGCGCCACGCTTGATCAACCTCGGCATCGAAGCGCTCTCAAGAGTTTTAGTTCAAATCGGATCAAAGGCGCGCCCAGCCCTCGACGCGGGACCAACTGTCCCGCAGTATGGTCCAGGAGCGGTTGAACAAACAGGGGAGCGATGGCTGGTCCGGGGGTAAGCGGCCCAGCAACAAGGCGCCTCAATTTCCGCCGTTTGAAGCAAGTTATCGCCATCGGGCACGAATGACCTGATATCTTTACCGGCGCAGTTCTTCCGCCACCGTCGTGAAGTAGGCGGGGAACGCTTGGAGCGCCGCCATAATCCCACCGTCGGCGGCGCGGCAGACGGCGCGGACGCGCGCCCTGTCCGTCGCGTCCGGCCAGAGAACCCCAAGCGTGCCCGCCACTACGCGGTCCGCGAAACCAGCCTCATACATCGCGATCGCCGATGGAAGCGTCAGGCCGTATTTCACCCGCTTCTGCAGGACGCTGAGCGCCAAGTGCACGTTCCCGTCGATCGGCTCGACGAGGTCGGCTATGGCCGCGACCAGCATCGCCACGTCGTAGCCGAACCCTCCGTCGCCGAGCGACACGGCGTCCTCGACAGTCGGGTTGCGGTTGGTGACCTTGACGCGGGCCTGCACGAGGATGGCCAGCAGAACGTCGTAGCCCCGGCCGTCCGCCCAGGCGGCGAGCAGCTGAGGCAAGACCGCCCGGTCGGTGAGTTTTCGGATCGACCCATCGCTGGCATGAGGCAGGACTGCTTCCCCAACGACGTCGAGCAGCGTGCCGTCGAGCGCGGCGTCGCGCATGCGGTCGATGTTGGCCGTCGCCCAGACCTGCAGATCGGCGACGACCGCCGGGGGCAGGGGCGATCGGCGGATCAGGCTCTGCATATCGCCATCCGCGCGCTCGCGTATCGACTCAGCGATCATGCGGAACACCTCGATCAGCGCGGCCCTGACGGCGTCGCCTGCCAGGTGATAGGCGAGCGTGTTGGTCGCGAGTTCGGCCACGCGGTCGTCGGCGGCGGGGTCCGCGAAGTCCATGTTCGCGACCAGAAAGGCGGCGACCTGCTGGATGGCGTGCGCGCGCTCCTCGATGAAGGGGCGGAACTGGGCCGCGCTGATGTTGGGTTGGATTGCGATGGCTTCGGCGACGATAGCGTCGATCCGTGCCTGGTCCGCGAATGCGAGATTGAGCCATTCGGCCCGCATCTCCTGCACGACTGGGGGCTGTCCACGTTGCTCGAACGTGTTGAATAGCTTTAGCAGTCCGCTGCTGCTCGGCTCCGAGTTCGCAGAATCGAGCAGTCGCTTCGCGGCCCGCCACTTCCATCCGTCCTTGCGATCCCCGCGTTCGTCGAAGATCGACGGCGACGAGAAGATCACGCTGCCCTCGGTATGCATGCCCGCTCGGCCGGCTCGTCCCATCAGGTTGTGGAAGTCCCGCACCATAATCGACTCCTTCCCCTGCTGGGTGGTCGTGATGATGAGGTAGCGGATGGGGAAGTTGACGCCTTGGGCGAGGGTGGAGGTGCAGATGACGAAGCTGGCCAGACTGACCTTCATCGCGTGCTCGACGGCGAGGCGAAGCCCATGTGGGGTCGCGGCGTGGTGGGAGAGGATGCCCATCCGGGTGGCCGCAGTCGCCGGGCATTCCCCGAGGTGCTGCGCAGCGAGGGACGCGATCTTTCCGATCTCGTCCGCATCGCATGTCTCGATCGGACGCGGCACAGCAAGGCCCCGACCGTATATCTCGATGGCGCGCTTGGTGAGGCTGGTGACGCTGTCCTTGCGCCCGCAGAAAATGGCGACGCTGCCGTTGCCGACCAGATGCAGTCCGAGGGAGAGCCCGATGTCCTTGGCATCGCGCTTCGGGAACACTCGGGGTTGTTCGCGTGGTCGCACTACGAGGGGGGTGGTCGTGATGATCCTCGGCACGAAATACTCGCTGGTGTCGGGATCGTTCGGCGCGACGTATTGCAACTGGCCGCGCGCATGCTGCCAGCTCGCGAATGCGATGCTCTTGACTGTCGGAAGCAGGCCCTGACCGCCGATGACGGCGTCGCGATCGCCGATCAGCCATTCGGCGACGTCCGGCGCGTTGCCGATCACCGCCGAGATGAGCACCGACTGCGTGCCCTGCGCCAGCTTCATCCGCAGAGAGGTGAGCAGAAGTTCGTAGGTCGGCCCCCGCGCCATTCCGTCGAACTGGTGGCCCTCGTCGTAGATGATCAGCCCGATCCGGTCGGCGAGCTCGGGCGCGCGCCGCAGCATGTAGAGCAGCTTCTCCGGCGTGACGATGAGAACCGTGTCGCGGGCGAAGAGCTCGTCGAGTTCGACGTCGAACTGGAAGGCATCGCTCGCCTCGTCGAGCGAGATCGCATCGCCGGCGAAGGCGCTGGACAGATCACCGCGGATGTCATGGCACAGGGAGCGGTAGGGCGCCACGATGACGGCGAGACTGGCGCGATCGGAGAGGAATGCGGCCCTTATGATGAGTTCGGTCGCGCGGGTCTTTCCGGCGCTGGTCGGCATCTGGATCACGGCCGAGCGGCCGCGCAGCAGCCCGGCGGAGGCGATCCGCTGCTGCGCGGGCCACAATTCGATCGGGAACCCCGGCCTGGCAATCGCGGGTCGCCACGTATCGAGGGGCAGGTCCGAGGAAGGGGGAAGCAGAGTCCGGGAGGCGCTTGCGACCTTCAATCGGCTGACCGCGCACACGATGTCGGCGTAAAGCAGGACCCGCGCGTCCCCGGTCGCGTAGGCACGGGACCGCAGCACCGCGCAGGAAGTCTCGATCTCGTCCGCATCACCCTCGAGCCGGAAAAACCGGCCGAGTGCATCCAACACCGGTGCCGTCACCTCGCGCAGGGGATGGTCACCGTCTATCGAGCCCATATTGCCGCGAAGGATCCGGTGGATGAGCAGCCCCAGTCCGTCGGCGAGCTCGATGTCGGGCGTCTTCATCCGCCGCACGACGACGACCGCGCTGCCCACGTTGCCGCCGATGTAATAGGCGGCGGCGCAGAGCAGCGACAGCTCCTCCGTCAACTCCGCGTCCAGGTCGGCGTTGAGGAACGCGTCGAAGAAGTTGTACACGAACCGCAGGGCTTCTGGCACCGGCAGGTCGTGCTGCCAAGCGACCGGCCGCGGCTGCTCCCCGCCCACCGCCTCGCCGGCGGGCTGGCGCGCGATCGTCGCGGCGACGTCCCCGAGGATGCCGACCGCGATCGAGAATAGTGCCGCGGGGTCGCGGGCGGCGATGCCGTCGTCCGCGGCGACGCGGAACTCACGCAGCTTCGCCGTCGCCTGCGTGTTCGAGAGGACCAGCCTGGATGTGAATTCAGGCCTCATCGGCGGCCTGCTCATAGAGGGCGTGGACGAGCTTCATCATCGCCGCTCCGCGGATGACGACGAGCCGCAATCCGGCCGCGTTCCCATGCGCGGAACCATCCACCGCCGGGAGGCCGCTCGCGCCGAACACCTCGTTGTCGAGGACGGCGGCGGCTCCATTCAATCGGACGAAGGGAAGGTCGCTCTCGTTCTGGAACCGCTGCACCCGGAGTGCGGCATCCATGTCGTCGCGGTCGACCATGCGCTGCTTCAAGGCGTTCAACGTCATAGATTCCCGCATCGCGTCCTTGATGGAGTCCGTGACTGCATCCTGGAGCCGGTTCGCGGCGGCCCCGGCGGTCAGGCCGGCCTTGGCCTCGACCACGAACATCTCGTCGTTCGGGTTCGTCGCACCGTCGGCCATGAACTTGAAACCGATGATGTCGGCGCCCTTGGTGGAATCGTTGCGGTTGAACCGTCCCTTGTAGCGGTCGCGGGGGCACCAGTAGCCGCGCTCGAATTCCAGGAAGTCGGCGACAAGTATCTCGGCGAAGTCGCCCGACCGCGTGCTCGGCCCGGGGGCCGTCTTGCCATCGGGGAAGATGGTTCCCCGCATGTATTCCGGGTTTGTCTTGCCTGTGCCCGCGACCATCACGGGCAGCTTCGCGTCGTCGATGTATTGCTGCCGGAAGTGCGTTGCCCAGGCGGACAGGATCGCCGGATCATCGTCGGGTTCGAGCGACCAGACCTCGACCTCGTGCCCGCTCGCAACGGCGATGCGTTCGCCGGTATCGCGCAGCCAGTCCATGTGAGCCGGCCTCGCCGCCAATGTTCTGCTCCTAGTTGCTTAGTGTTCTGTATAGTCGGTGACAATTGACATCGGCGGCTGCTCGATATTTTCTGCCTGCCCCTTATCCCTTTTCTCTACCAATAGTTAGGCGGTGAGCAACATCGGGTGTAGCTGAGGCGCTCAGCGAGTTCTTCGGTCCAAGCCATAAGCAAGTGGGGTGCCTGCAGTCTCTCGATAGGCCGTGAAAATGTCTGCTTCCAAAACTCGACGCCCAATAGCCGCCATTCCACAACCGGCCCAGAAGCAGTCGATAGTGACCGAGCTTTCGGGGAGAGAATCGCAGACGCCGTCCAAGCGCATGCCAGTTCATGCCAGTGAAGCCGTGAAAAAATGTGGGACGAAAAGTGGGTACGACTTTGGTCAAATCGTCCGAAATGGCGGATTTCTGCCATTTTCCGCTTGACGATGGTGACCCCTACGAGAATCGAACTCGTGTTTTCGCCGTGAGAGTACACGCAACGGGGGGTGTCTACGTCCATGCGGATGCGTATGTATTCGTTATAATTCAAACTGTTATGGAGATTTCGATCCTAGCGCGTCCAGGCCAATTCTGCTACGGTTTTGCAGTAAATTTGCAGTAAGTCGGGGAGGCTTGGCATGGCGCGTATCGTCCGCAACCAACGGCTCGACAGCAGGAGCGCCAGGGCGCTGCTCGCCAGGCGCCACGCGCCGTATTGGCATGCGCTGACGCGGGGCAGGGCGCTCGGCTATCGCAAGGGCGCCAAGGGCGGCATCTGGATAGCCAAGTACCGCACCGCCGACGGCAAGCGCGAGCAACTCCTGCTCGGCGCCGCCGACGATGCCTTCGACGGCGAGACCTCAGACGTGCTGAGCTTCGCCGCCGCCCAGGCCAAGGCGCGCGACTGGTTCGAGGCGCTGGACCGCGACGCAGGCAGGCGGCGTCCGCGCTACACCGTTGAGGACGCGCTCGACGACTATATCGCCAACTTCGCCGGCAAATCGCTCGACAAGACGCGCTATGTGATCGACCGTCTCGTGCGGCCCGAGTTCAGGAACGTGCAGGTGAGCGATCTCACCACCGAGCGGTTGCGCGAGTTCCTCGAGAAGATTGCGTCGCGGCGCTCGGTCTACCGCGCGAACAAGAAGGGCGTGCGCAAGGAGCGGCCGGTTCGCGACGATGCGGTGCGCGTCCAGCAGGCGAACGCCAATCGTGCGTTCACGCCGCTTCGCGCCGCGCTCAACCGCGCGTTCGCGCTGGGCAAGGTCGCGGACGATAGCGCTTGGCGCCGGGTGAAGCCCTACGCCAAGGTCAGCGCTCCCAGGATCCGGTACTTCACAGGGCCGGAGATCCATCGGCTGATCGAGCATGCGCCCGGCTGGTTCCGGCCGCTGATCCAGGCTGCGCTGTTAACGGGCGCGCGCTGGTCCGAGATCCACCGCGTGCGGGTGCGCGACGTCGACCTGATGAGCGGCGTGCTGACGTTCCCGGATACCAAGAGCGGCCGGCCTCGCTTCGTGCACCTGAGCGATGAGGGCATCCAGCTCTTCCGCGGGCTGTGCATGGGAAGGAGAACCGACGAGCTCGTCTTCCTGAACCAGCATGATCGGGAGCTCGGCACGTCGCACCAGATCAGGCCGATGCGCGAGACCTGTGAGGCGGCCGGGGTGGAGCCTGCGGGGTTCCACATTCTCCGCCACTCCTACGGGTCGCGGCTGGCGATGGCCGGCGTGCCGATGGCGGTTATCGCGGAGGCGCTGGGACATGCTGACGAGCGGATCACACGCAAGCACTATGCGCATTTGTGTCCGTCCTACGTTCGCGATGCGGTGCGGGCGGGGCTGGGTGACTACGGCATCGTTCAGAAGCAAGCGGGTCTTCGTCTGGTTAGGTAGGCCTCCCCTGTGCGGCTGGATCATTGATCTGCGCAATAATGGTGGCGGAACATGTGGCCCATGCTGAACGGAGTGGACCCTTACCGAGGTGAAAGTCCGCGACAGGGCTGGCAAGAGCTACTCAACGCCATGGCAGGGTATGTTCGAGATCGATGCCGACACCCCTGAGGACGCGATCAAGCGGATCGCCAATGGTGAGGTCAACCTGCCGACCGCCTCGGACGATCCGCGCGGAGTCTGGACCCTGGAGCATAGCGTGATCGAGAATGAGGCCCATTTTCCGGCCTGAGGCCCACTTCAAGCCTTAGCTGATCGTGTCGCCATCGCTGAGCCTGGAGATCGGCGCCACGATCAGGCCGTCCGTGCCCAGGACAATCTTTTCCCGCGCGCGCTTCGCAGCAAGGGGAGCAAGTCGCCCCTTGCTCAGATAGGCCTTCAGGACTTTCTCATCGATCCCGACAAATTGCAGCATCCGAGGATCAGGCAGTCCTGCGCTAAGCGCCTGTGCTTGCTGCAGATCCAGATCGAGCCGACCAAAGGGCGAGAAGACCATCCCTCGGAACTCGCCCGGGACGTCCGCGGAGCTGGCGGCGAAGTGCCTGCCCTTCAACGTCGGGCTGTCGATCTCCGGATTCTCGATCTCCTCCTGTTCGACAATGCCGAGCCCGATCGCCAGCAATTCGACATGACGCCGTGCGACAACCTGCTCCAACTCGTCCTTCTCGCTGGCGCTCAAAGCCTCGCCATCCGTGTCCGGATCCAGCGCATAGAGATAGGGATCGCGCGGCGGGTTCGCCGTTCCCCAGCGCGACATCACCGCCCATCCCTTCACCTGTTTGGCGACCCAATGGGGAGCCGCTCCCGCCGTTATTAATTTCTCGACCTGCACGCCCTTGATCTGCTTCCCGGCCTTCTTGATCGGCGCCGGCGTTCCCTTGGGCGGAAATGCGCCTTCGATATTCGATCCCTTGGCCTCGCCGATCGCGAGCTGGCCGGGCTTCGCGCAGATCCAGTCGGGCATGTCCGTCTTCTGCGTCGGTTTCCGTCGGACCCTCCAGGTCGGGGACAGCAAGTAATTGTCGCCGTCGATCGGATTGAACCAGGTGAAGCCGTGGTTCAGCTGCAGATAGGCGCGGGCGAAGAAGCGCCCGAACATCCCCGAAAAGGCCCGCCGCATTTCCGTCCCGCGACCGGGGCCGCTGGCTTGCCAGACAAGATCTGTCGATGACGGCGCGAGCAACGCCTCCATGATCCCTGCAAGCGACTGTGCCCCAGGCGCTGCCTGCAGGATTTCCCCCCATGCCGACGCCGCGACAAGATCGATGTCGAAGGGAATCCGCTTCATCGGCGTGTTGTTGGGGTCCCGCAAATGGGTTGGGCATGCTGCCTGCGGCTCGATGTGGTAATGCTGGTTCCGTACACTCATGATCGTAACGCTTGCGATTCCAACGACAAAAGCAAGGGCGGAGCTCGGCACTAAGCCTCTGAAACGAACCATTTCGGTGTGACTGGTTGCATTCCAGGTCGGCAGGGGCCAGCGTTTTGGAGTAACGGAAGCCCGGGATCGGAAATTACCCACAACCGGGCAGGGAGAAAGCGGGATGCGGCTGGATCAGATCGACAGGCAGCTGCGCGACCTCGCCTTCGATTTCTTCTACTGGTTCTCGCGCTTCGAATATGTCCTGAAGGACCGGCGTTTTCTCAAGAGGGACGAAGTGGGCGCGCCGGCCGAACCCAACTGGGACGCGTTTGTGTCGGAATATCGCGGCGCCTATAAGGTGAGCCCGGCGGCGAAGGCGCTGATCGCGGAAAATCCCCGGCGGCAGATCGTTGTCGCGGCCGGTCTCGATTTCGACGACCTTCGGTTCTCGCAGAACACCGCCGACCTCGACAGGGTCGTCGCCTATGCCAAGACCGTCCGCAACAACCTCTTCCATGGCGGGAAGCATGGCTATGACCAGTGGGACGATCCCGAGCAGATGCGCCGGCTGCTTCCCCTGACAATCACCGTGCTCGACGAACTCGCCGTGCTTGGCGACTTCCACGGCGATTATTCCCGCGACTATTGAGGCTTCGCCTTGCCGGCCGCCCCACTACCCTTGGGCTTTCCCGATCCCGGCTTCTTCCTTGCCGTCTCAATCCGCGCGTCCTCGCGCTTCTTCTGCAGCGGGATCACCGCCGACACATCGATGGCCACGACAATCGGCTGAGGTCCAAGCGCCGAGCTCTCCCGGATCCTTGTCGCCAGCGCCTGGAGATGCGCCAGCACCTGCGGGAACGGCACAAGGGGCTCTCCCGGCCTCAGCGACCAGCCGCGCGCCCGCGCTTTCTGGTAGATCAGCAGCAGGATGCCGTGCCGCATCGATGCATGCCGCAGATATTGGGCGCAAAGCTGGGTCTCGAGCGCGGCTTCCATGTCGGGCACCGTCATTCCGTCGACGATCTTGATCTCGATCGGCAGCTCGACCCCGCTGTGGCGGCTGGTGAGCGAAATGTCGGGCTCTTTCTCCTCCGCATGATGGGTTTCGCGCTGCACGGTATAGGCATTCGCCTGTCGGGCCTCGAACTGGTCCGCCACCCAACGCTGAACCGAATTCTCGTCCACCAGCCCCTGCAGCGTATCCCCTTGGGCAAAGCGACCATGGAGGAGATCGTGCTCGATCCCTTCCAGGCGCCTGCGCGCGAGCGATTGCAGATCCGCCGTGGTCCGCGGGGGGCGGTCGAACTCGAGCTCGAAGGCCACCACATCTTCCGGCTGCCACGCGGTGAGGGCCGCATCCCGCTCCGCCTGTTGCAGAGCGACGCTCTCGACCACGTCAGGCCTGATCGGAAAATCCGGGATCGCAGCCAGCCGCATCAGCGCGGCATAGGTCGCTTCGCCCGGCATGTTGGCGATCCTGTCGAAGATGAAGTTGCGCGCATCCTGCGCTTCATCGCGGAGTTCGGGCGAATATACCTCGCCGCTCGGCCGCCGGATGTCTTCGTCCGGTCGCACCCCTTCATAAGCAAGCGACAGCAACTCGGCCATCCGGCTCACCGAAAGCGGCGGCGTCGGTGTGGCCGTTCGGTGGAAGCGGTCGCCAAACAGCCGCGGCAGCACCGTGTAGCAAAGCCTCGCCTGACCCGCCGGATCGAGAGTCGCCATCTTCACCCGCATCGCATCGACCGCGGTGTCGCCTTCCAGCACGAACAAGATCACCAGATAATAAGCAGCGACGTCCGGATCGCCCGCGCTCGCAACCCGCATTTTCGCCAGCGCATCCAGGCCCGGAAAGGCGAGGGGAGTTATCCGCAAAAGGACGGACACGATCTTTTCCAGCATCGGGGCCGGGATCTCGGCATGCGTCTCCAGATAGGCGACTAGGTCCGCGCCGATCAGCTCGGCGAGCACAGCATCGGCATATTCGAGCCGATCAAGCATGCCATGAGCCTGCGGATCGGCCTGTTCGAGCTGGCCGAGCATCCCCTTGCACAGCACCGCGCGCACCGCGTCTGGATGCGTCTTGGCAAGCGGCACCAAATAGTCCGGGAAGCCGTTCAACTCGATCACCGCTAGTCGCGCCGCCTGATCAGCCCGGTCGCTGTCGATTGTCTCGGCCCAACGCGGGATCGTGGCGGCCGCGAGCGACATGCCGGCGAGCGCCATGATGTCGAAATTGCTGACCGAGCGCTGTTGCGAGCCCGTCTCCACCTCGAGCGATGGCCCATGCGCATAAGCGAAGGCGATCAAGGCGTCGCGGAAACGCCGGGTCAACTCTGTCCCAAAAATGGGTTCGACACTGTCTAGGCTGGTGATCGAATGGCGGCTGCGCGACTTGGTCCGCCACGACAAGAACTGCCAGAGATGGAAGAGCCGCGAGTCAACGGATTTCTCTGTCTGCGGCGTCAGCTGATCGAAGACGCTCGGGTCCTCGCGCAGCTCTTCGATCAGCGTGATCCAGCTCTTGTCGCGTTCCGCGGCCCGCTCCTCATTCTCCCGGCTGAGCACCTTGTGGCGCTCGGTCATCGCAATGATCTCCGGCGAATCGGGTTGCGGAGACAGCCATAGAGCAAGCTTGGCGGCCAGGTCGGGAGCGCCCTCGGCGGCAGCCTGCAATCGGGCAAGCAGAGCATCGTCATTGCTGAACTGACGCCAGAGCGAGTGCGCCGCCCTCAGTGCGGTCAGTTGATCGCGTGGGTCCGTGCGATCGCGCACATCCTCGATCAGCCAGTCGATGTCGGACGCGTCCACGCCCACCGGCCAGCCCATATGCTGGACCAACCAGATGTTCGGGTCGTCGCTGCCAGGCACGAGGGGGTGCGCGCGCACGCGCTCCACCGCCCGCCAGAACGAGCTGCGCCGGCGCCCCGGCGAGGTGTTGAATGCTCGGGCAAGCAGCCTCCAGTTGTCGTTGAACCCTGCGTAGGCTCGTGACTCATGGAGGAGCATGGTCAGATTCGTAACGACATCGGGGACTTCGTCCGGATAAGTGTCGAGAAGGCGCACCGCCGCCGCGGCCGCCAGGCTCGAAAAGGCGTCCCGGAAGGGATGGTCCTCGCCGGTGCCGGTCAATTCGCCCGAGCGCGCCACAATTTCCTCCAGGAAGCGCTGCAGGTCGCCTGGGCAGGCCAGGCCCTCGGGCAGATCAGGGCCGACTGGCAGGATCGAATTGTGACCGTCACTGTCCGTGATTCCGACGGCATCGATCAGTGCAAAGAACTGGTCGACCGACAAATGCGCGGGGAATAGCAAGTCTAGCGCCTGGAGGACGATCGACCGCTTCAGCTCGGTATGATGCGTCAGGATGTGGGCCGCATAGCTTGCGCGATCCGCGTCGATGCCGAGCGCGACCAGCGCCCGTCCTGCAAGGAGCTGGCTGATGTCGTCGACGGTCCTGTCGACCGCGACCGCGCGCGCGATATCGAGTCCGCCCGTCTGACGGCCGAGATGGATCAGGCGAAGCACAAGGTGCCGCGCCTCCTCATTGTCCCTGGCCTTGTCCCACCAGCCGGGCAGGAACGGGTCGAGACCCGGATGGGCAAAGCGGCGCAGCGGTTCCTCGATGAACCAGAGCCTCTGCTTGTTGATCGTGTTGACCTGCTCGATCGCCGCTTCGAACGCTTTCGCCCGCGTCGCAACGGGAAGCGATCCAGGATCGCCATCGACCAGGAGATTAAAGGGCGAGCGCCTGATCAATTCCTCTGCGACCGCCGGGACCTTGCCGGCGAGCCACGCCGCGCTCTCCTGCATATTGGGCCGCACTAGCCGGTGGCCATAGACATCCGCGAAGAGGATATCGAACACCGTCTGGAGCGGGCAATTCTGTTCGAGCCGGCCCTCGAGCCAGCGCGCGGCGAGATAGGCGCGCAGTGACCCCTCATTGTCATTGTGCAGCCGGGCACGATCCAGGGTGGCGGGGTCGAAGACCGGCCGGCTCAGCAACAATTCCCGGTTTCGATCGCTCCATTCGGGAAGTAGCGCCTCGAGCGGCAGCGACTTTTCCTCCGGGGTAAGCTCGCTCCCGGTACCGGGGACGCGGACCGTGTCCTTGTCGCAGAAGAGAAAGCCCGCCCCGATGCGATCGAGCGCCCGTTCGGCGGCCTCGCCCTCGAGCGTATCGGCTTTCCGCCGCTCCCTGTCGGGGTCGAGGCGGCGCGCTTTGATGCTCTCCTCGATCATCTCCCTCAGCGTGCCCAGACGCTTATGGCTGACCCAGAAACCGACCATCCATTCCAGGTCGAGGGGACGCCTGGCGAACGACCAGAGATTTCCCTGTTCGATCGCGCCGAGCAGCGCATCCACATCGCCGAGGCCCGCGCCCTCGGCATAACAGCGCACCTGGCTCGCGGTGAGGGGTTCGAGCAGGAGGACGCTAATTTCCTCGATCGGCTCCGACTTGGGTGGTTCCCGGTTCTGCAGCGTCGCGCTGATCTCCTCCTTCAGATCGAGGATCGGCGGCGGCGCCTGGGGCAGCGACAGCCAAGTCTCCATCAATTCCTTGTCGGCCGTCTTGTCCCAATCGGTGAAGCGGCCAGAGACATAGAGATAGACGCGCGTCTCTCGGCCGGCGATCGCCGCCTCCAGATTGCGGACGGTATCCTCGAAGCGATGTCCCTGGTCCTTGGCCTCATCGACCGAATCGACGAAGATCCAGCATTCGGCATCGGGCTCGGCTTTCCATTCGGCGAATTCCGGCCGGTCCTTGGGCGGCAACGCACCTTCAAGGCCATATTTCGCAACTGCGGCGACGCTCACATTGAAGGCGAACTTCCCTTCGGCCCGCAGCGCTGCGCCCTGGCCTCGGAACTCGCTAGACTTGCCGCTTCCGGCCTCGGCGAGAATAACGACGCGCCGCTTCTTGCGCACCTCCGTCCAAGTGCCTTCCTCTTTTGCTGAATCGCCGAAAAGGCCGCGGAACGGCCGGTCCTCTTCGCTTGCCGGCCGAAAGCGACGGTCGAGATTTATGAGCGCCCCTGTCATTCGGTTTGATATAGATGCGCAACGATCCGCGCCAAATACACTTGTGCTGCTGATCGCCGAAACCTTGTGGGTAGATTGGCGGACCGAATTGAAACCTTCCTCTTACTTTATCGACGAGAGCGGCCATAGCGGCGACCTCGCCTCGGCCAAGAGCTTGGACTTTGCCGATCAACAGGTCTTCGCGCTCGCCTGTATCGGGGTCATCGACGAGGCGGGGCTGGCCGCCGAGCTTGATCGCCTGCGCGCCGTCCATCGCTGCGGTCCAGATGAGCTCAAGTCGAGCATGTCCGCGCTACCCGGATTCGTGCTCGACCTGGCGGACTATTTCGAAGCCCGCGACTGCCCGCTCTTCATCGAACTGGTCGACAAGCGCTATTTCATCGCCATCCATGTCGTGAACCATCTGCTGTGCGGCGGGACGGATCCGGGGCGGGCGCCGATCGAAGCCCGGGTCGCGATCGCCGAATTCTTGACCGATGCCGGGGCGGACGCGATCTTGCTCGACTATATGGCCCTCTGCCGGGAGCCTCGGCTCGAGGCTGTCCGCCCCCTGTTCGACAAGCTCTGGGACTGGCTCGACGAGTCCGACGAGGATGTCGCTCGCGACGCGCAGATCCTGACCATGGAAGCCCGCGATCGACTGAGCCTGGGAGAAGCGACGCTCGACGGCTTCCTACCGCTGCCGGACCTCAGCGAAACCAACCGCCAGGTCTGGATGCTGCCAAACCTGACATCGCTCGCCCATATCTATGGCCGCATCAACCATTCCAGGCCCGATCCTCTGGACGGCGTGACCCTGGTCCATCACCAGCAGCTCCAATATGGCGGCGTCCTCGAACGGACGAAGCAGCTCATGGAGCGGCTCGCGCGAGACGGTAACGTCGCTGCGCTGCCCTTTGCCGACTATGACCTTTCGGACGCGGCGGAACTTCGCTTCTCCGATTTTGTCCGCGACCCGTGCCTTCAGGCCGCCGATCTGCTTGCCGGCTGTGCGATGCGCTACGCCCGGGACATGACCTCGCGGCGCCGCCGATCCGATCCGGAGCTTCGCCGCGCCTTTTTCCGCCTGCTCGAGCTAACCGACGAAAGCGAGGGCAGGGGCATCAACTTCGTCTTTACCGATGCCGCGCTTCAACGGATGGAGGTGCCGGTGTTCCGCCTGCCCGACTGGCTGGATTTCGACGAGAATGGATGACATCTGGGATCCCGAGGATCCGACCGCGGCGGATCTCTATGTCAGATTCCGCGAAGTCGAGGTCGGCTACTCGACCTCTATCTTCGTCACGGCCGACCAGGCTGAGGCGATCCTCGCCGCCGAGGAAGGCGAGATGCTCCGGCTCGATGAGACCCGCTGGATACGCCTGCAGTCCGGTGGGGAGGCTGCACCCGGGCGCCGCGTCTATCATTATTATCACGGTGAGCCCGGCGGCTATGGGTATGTCCTGGCGGACGAAACCGAATTGCGGCGCGCTCTCGCGTCCGCGTTGTCCGACACCTATGCCTGAGACCGCTTGCCCCTTGCTTGGCCCGTTAGCCCGGTCGGCGCGATGATCGTGATCGAGCCCCTGATGGAAAGGCTGGCCCGGCGCCGGCCGATCTTCCATTCCGAGAAGGACTTCCAGCATGAGGTCGCGCTCGAACTATGCGCGATGGACCCAACCCTCCAGCTGCGCCTCGAATATCCCTTCGGCCTGGGCGCGCGCGCCAGCCTCGACATTCTGCTGCGCAAGGATGGCGTGCAGGCGGGCCTGGAGCTCAAATATCTCTGTCGCTCCGCCTATGCCGTAGTCGATGGCGAGGAATTCCGCCTCAGCCATCAAAGCGCCCATGACATCCGGCGCTACGATGTCTGCAAGGACGTGGTTCGCATGGAGGGCTTTTGCGAGCGTTTCGGCGCGACCGCCGGTGTCCTGATCCTGACCAATGATCCTGCCTATTGGTCTCCGCGCCGGCGCACCGATACCTTCGATGCCGATTTCAATCTCGCCGACCTGCGCCGCCTCGGCGGCACGCTCGCCTGGGCTGCCGGCACGGGCAAGGGAACGACCAAGGGCCGTGAGGCGGCCCTGGTGATCAGCGGCAGCTACACGCTGGAGTGGCGTGACTTTGCCGATGTCGGTGGCGCCGGAGGCCGGCTGCGCTATCTCTATATCCCGGTCGGCGCCAGGGCCGCGGCCGCGGATCGGCCCTGAGCGCGGAAACTGCCGGGCGGCGGAGACCGCCCGGCAAGCGCATCAATAGGTGATGAAGCCCCGGTGCCGCGCGGCGCGCTGCCGTTCCCGGTCGCGCCGTGCATTGGCCCGCGCGCCGTCCGGCCGGATCTCGCAATCTAGGTCGAAGAGCGACACCTTGGCCATGTTGAATCTGGCGTTGAGCGTTTCGCGCCCATATTCATCTCTATTGGGCTTCACCTCGAACTCGGCATGCGCCGCTGCCGCAATGAGCAGGCCATTGGGCACATAGACCGGCCCCAGCGTCTCCCCGTCCGGATATGTGCAGGCATAATCCTCGGCGACGTGCTTCAGCCAGTAGCTGTTCGTCGCTGGCCGGATCGTCTTCGTACGCTCGACCCGGGAGAGAAACGCAAGGCTCGCCAGGAATGGCTCGACGGCAAAGTCGCTCACCAGTTCGGCGCGATCCTCCGCGAACTCCCGATGACGCTCCGCCGGGGTCTTGTCGAAGCTCCAGTCGCCCATGCCGAAGCCGCTGGTAGTGAGCGTCGGGAAGCGCTCGGCCACGTTCTGCAGCGCCGCCTTGGCACCGGCCCGATAGAGTGCCGAGCCGGGAACGTTGAAGTCATGCTGCGCCAGGTAGCCGGTGAACGCTTCGCCATCGAGCGTGGCGATGCGCTGCTCCCCCGATCGCGCAGCCACGAGAAAGGCGGCATGGGTGTTGAAGCCAAAGCCGCGCGCCATCGCTTCGCAGCGATGCGAGGATTTGACCTGAGGCAGCGCCTTGGTCAGCGCCAGCTTGGTGGTGTCGAGAGTCGAAAAGGGGTGACAGGCAAAGACAGGTTGAACACGGAACGCCTCCGATTTCAGGGCAATGCCGTTCGCCGATTACGCAGCAAGCCCCATCGGTGGGTTGCGTGTCGTTTGATGCTCAATCCAGACGTTTGACCCGGCGAAAGGTCACAGGTGCCTAACCAGAAGGGCGTTTTAGGAGTCGGGACTCGGCCCCGCAAGGGAATATTCGCGGTTGTCCGGCAACCACCAGGATCAGGTGCGTGGCGGCATGTGGCTCGCATCCAGCCTGCGGTGGATGAGCGACACCAAGGTCAGCAGGTCTTCCGCGTCCCCTTTGGTCATCGGCCAGTTGATCTTGGCCTCATGGGCGGTGGTGTTGCGGAACATGCCGAAGGTCCCCCGCACCAGATTGGCGAAGCCGCTTTGCTCGCTCTTCTCGCTAGGGGTCGAGAGCGGGTTGATCGCCAGCATCGGCGGCGTGCCCGACAGCGCCCGGTCCACCAGCACCGAACCGTCATCGGTGAGGCCGGTCTTGCCGCGAATCTTGTCCGCGACGCTTTTGACCGCCTCCTGGACGGCGTGGAAATAATTATCGCTGAGCAATTCCGCCCGGCAGAAGCGCAGCACATCGGGATGGACGCCGCGCGTCTCCAGATCGGTCCTGAGTTCCTTCGCCCGGCGCTGCGCCTCCGGCAGGGTCGTTGCCTGGTCGACCTTCTCGATCGCGCCGGCCTCGGTGACCACAAGGCCCGCAAAGGCGAGCGCCCGATTGAGATTGGCCCGCATCGGCTCGAACCGGTACGGCTCGCGTGCATAGCGCGCCGGATCCATCGCCTTGCGGATGAAGCCCAGAATGCGGGTTCGCTCCTGCCGCGTGTTCTGGCTCTCGGCAAAGGCCTGATAGAGGCGGTGGCGCTTGGTGATCTCGCCGGGATCGACCATGCCGCATTGCGCGATGAACCCCGCGATCTCCGGGCCCTTCAGTCCTTCGTCGGTATCGCCGAGCGCGCCTGCGATCGCCTCCAGTTCCGCCTGTGAGAAAAACTGCCCCATAGGAACAGTAGTGCAGCAGAAACTACGGTTGCCGCCAAGCAGGGATTTAGTGTGGCGAAGAGGGCGGCCGCCCGCGGGGGCAGGCGCCGATGCTCTATCTGCTTGGCGCGGAAGCGCTGGAGATCGTGTACGAGTTCCACCGGGGTCACCCTCGGATGACGCTAGGTGCCTGCGAATTCCTTCTGCGGAGATTTGATCTCGACTCCGATACGGTTCCGGTGCGGATCAGTCCGCAGCAGGTGACGCGGGCTGTCTGGGGCATCGAGATGAACTCGCGATGTGGGCAGAGGGTGAGAGCCAACTGAACCCATGGCGGTAAGCGATCAACCTTCTCGTTTTCGCGCGAGCATTGATGCTCGCGAGGAGCAGGTTTCGCTCCCCCGCGAGGATTAGAAACGTCGAGCTAGACGGCTCCGCGAGTGTGAGACGGAGCGGGTGACTGCTGCATTGATCGTCATATCAGCCCCCCTGTGGCGGCGATGTGGTGGACACTGACTTCGATCCTGCAAAAAGGGGCGTTTCGCGCCGTCGGCGCGACCGCGCTCTATTCCGCTGCGCTCCATCGAGCCCCTGCGGGTCTCGGCCGCTGACACGGTGACGATCGGCTAACGCAAGGGCCGGCAAGCTGAACGCGGTTTCGATTGAGCGCACACTGGCGGACTCCTGCGAGCCACCAGGGTTCGCGGCGTCTTTGTTTGCCGCGTGGCACACTCGATCCGGCCGGAGGGCAGGGCGGCGGCTGGCCCACAGGCCCGCGCGCACGCCGCCGCGCCGGCCGTCCGGATTCGAGAGTGCGTCCTTGCTGCTCCTGGCGGAGCCGGCAGCGCTGCGCGCTGAAGATATCTGCGGACGGCGCGTGGGCGCCGGCGTTGCTTGCCGGCCGCGGCCAAGGGGGGTGGGCGTCGCTGCCCTCTAGTCCCGTCGCGGCGGGCTGCAACCTGGGCTTCGCCCAGGTCCTCCACTTCGTTTCGGCCCTGCGGGTGCTGCCCGCCGCTCAAGCGGGACTGCCGGTTCGCTCCTGCCGCCCACCCCCCTTTTCCGGGGCCGGTGCGGTGTTTTGAGGAGTAAGGACAATGGAACTCAAGCATATCGACATCGCCAAGCTGAGCGTCTCGCCCGTCAACATGCGTGCGGGCAGGAAGGCGCCGGACCTCACCAACATCCTCCCGTCCGTGCGCGCACGCGGCGTGCTGGTACCACTGATCGTGCGGGCCAATGGCAGTCCCGACACCTACGAGATCGTGGCGGGCAAGCGGCGCTATCACGCGGCGCTGGCCGTGACGGCGGAGGGCGGCGACATGGACGCGCTGCCCTGCGCGGTGATGGACGCGGGCGACGACGCGGCGGCGCTGGAGGCCTCGCTGATCGAGAATATCGCCCGGCTGGACCCCGACGAGGTGACGCGCTGGGAGACCTTCACGCGTCTAGTCCGCGAGGGTCGTAGGCCCGAGCATATCGCCATCGTGTTCGGGCTGACCGACGTTCAGGTGAAGCGGACGCTGGCGCTGGGCAACCTGCTTCCGCGCATCCGATCGCTCTACCGGGACGAGAAGATCGATGCCGTGACCGTGCGGCACCTGACCCTCGCGTCGAAAGCGCAGCAGCGCGACTGGCTCACGATGCTGGATGACCCGGAGGTACGAGCACCGGTCGGTCCGGCGCTGAAGTCGTGGCTGTTCGGCGGCGCGACCATCTCGACCAAGGTGGCTCTGTTCGATCTTGCCGGGTTCAAGGGTGAGATCGTCGCCGATCTGTTCGGCGAGGACAGCTATTTCGCCAGCGCCGAGCAGTTCTGGGAGGCGCAGAACGCCGCCATCGCCGAGCGTGCCGAAGTCTATGGCGCGGCGGGCTGGACCGAGATCGTGACACTCGAGCCGGGCCAGTTCTTCCAGAGCTGGGAGCATGAGAAGCGCGCCAAACGGAAGGGCGGCAAGGTCTATATCGCCATCGGCCATCGCGGCGATGTCGCCTTCCATGAAGGCTATATCAGCCTCAAGGAAGCGCGGAAGCTCGCGAAGGGTGGCGCGGACGAAGCCGCCGACAAGCCCAACCGTCCTGAGATCACCGCTGCGGGCAACGACTATGTCGATCTGCATCGTCATGCGGCGGTTCGCGCGAAGCTCGTCGAGGCGCCCGGCGTGGCGCTGCGGGTGACGGTCGCGCACATGATCGTCGGCTCGCCGCTCTGGTCGGTAAAGGTCGAGCAGCAGCGGGCGGCGAATGCGATCATCGAGAGCGTCGAGCTTTCCGCGTCCGAGACCGCGTTCGATGTCAAGCGCCGCGAGATGCTGGCGGTGCTCGGGTTCGATAGCGACACGCTGACCATCACCGGCGGGGAAGGCATGGGATTGGCGGCTCTGTTCGCCCGGCTCCTGCCGCTCGATGAGGCGCAGGTCTTGTCGATCCTTACCATCGTCATGGGGGAGACCCTCTGGGCGCGCAGCGAGATGGTCGACCTGCTCGGGGCACATCTGGCGGTGGACATGGCCTCGGTCTGGCAGGCCGACGATGCGCTCTTCGACCTGATCCGCGACCGCGAGGTGCTGCTCGCGATGGTAGAGGAGGTCTCGGACAAGCAGGTCGTTACGGGCAATGCCAAGGAACCCGGCAAGGTGCTCAAGGCGATCATTCGCGACTGTCTGGACGGCAAGAAGGGGCGGACCAAGGTCGAGGGCTGGGTGCCGCGCTGGATGCGCTTCCCGGCGTCCGGCTACACGCCGCGCGGCGGTGTCGCTGCCGCCGACCGCTCGGCCTCGGTGGTGTCATTGATCGCGCCCGAGCCCAGGACGGCGGACCCGCGGGTCGAGTCGCTCCGCGAAGCCGCATGATCACCCTGTCCATGCCAGCGGCACCGTTCGGTGCCGCTGGCTCCCTGAGTAGGATACGAACCTATGGAACAGGAGCTTCCGCGCGCCGAACTGCTTCGGCGCATCCGGCACGCGCTGGACACGATGGACGAACTGCCCCGCGCGGTGTTCGAGCAGTACCGCTATCGAGACCTGGACTACCAGCGGATAGCGGCGGCGCTGGGCATCAACATCGCGGAGGTAGAGCGCCACATGGCCGCCGCCATGCTGCATCTCCTTCGCTGTGTGAACGGGAACGGCGGGCGTTGAGCCCGCCGCTTTTCCTTCTTCACTTGGTATTCTAAGCCATTGGCATGAGACTAGCGCGATGAAGACCGGCCTCGACCATCTGCCCCCTGCGAAGCAGCGCGAGCTGGAACGTGTCGTCCAGATCCTGTTCGAGGAATTCGGCGATGCGACTGCGATGGCGACGGTCGACTGGAAGCGGCAGGCCCGCATCCTCAAGGTCATCCTCTACGGCAGCTATGCGCGCGGCGGCTGGGTCGATGAGCCACACACGGCCAAGGGCTACCAGTCCGACTTCGACCTGCTCATCATCGTCAACAATGAGAAGCTCACCGACCGCGTCGAATTCTGGCTGCGCGCCGAAGAGCGGCTCAACCGCGAACTCGCGATTACGAGGACACTCCGGACCCCGGTCAACTTCATCGTCCATACGCTGGCCGAGGTGAATGACGGGCTCGCGCACGGACGCTATTTCTTCATGGACGTCGCCCGCGATGGCATCGCGCTCTACGAGAGCGACGACACCGAGCTGCACCAGCCCAAGCCGAAGACGCCTCAGCAGGCGCTGGCGATGGCGCGGGAGTATTTCGAAGAATGGTATCCGAGCGCTGCTCGGTTCAAATCGGCGGCCGAGCATCTCGTCGCTCAGCAGGGGCTAAAAGAAGCCGCGTTCAACATGCATCAGGCTGCCGAACGCCTCTACCACTGCGTGCTTCTCGTCTGCACTTTCTACACGCCGCACGTCCATAACCTCGGGTTCCTGCGTACCCAGGCCGAACGCATCGATCCGCGCCTGATCGATGCATGGCCGCGCGATAGTCGTACTGATCGGGCCCGCTTCGAGAAGCTCAAGGAAGCCTATGTGAAGGCCCGCTACTCGAAACATTATCGGGTCAGCGAGGAAGAGCTCGTGTGGCTGGGCGAGCGCGTCGAGGTGCTCGGTCAGGCGGTGCAGGTGATCTGCGAAGAGCGTATCGCCGTGCTTGAAGACAGCGCTGCCGCGTGATCGCAGTTGGGAAGTGACCGGCAGCGGCCAGCTTTCCTTCCCGACAATTAGACGCCTAGTTGCGGTTACCCGACGACGGTCCTGCGCTGCCGAATGTGACCGTCGACATCTGCCGACGAGCCGATGCGCATCGCCAATTTTCGGCCCCTCGAAAGGCGAAGTTCTAGCAGCGAAGGTCAGATGCAATCGCTTGCCTTGGGCGGACTTGACGCGGGCCGGCCCATAGGGCTTGAATTGTAACGGGTAAGTTTCGATGTAGTTTGCTACAAAGGGGGTTACCATGAAAGAGAAGCAATTTCCGAAGCAGAGCGCATACCTAAAGGTCCCAAAGGCCTTGGCGGAAAATCTCGCCGATATTAAATCCGATTTGGTGCAAATCGCCGCGACAAAGCGGATCGCACTTAAGGACATTCAAGATGGTCTGTATTCGCACGTAGGCCTTACGGCGGACGATGCTAAGATCGCTGTCCGTTCAGAAAATCAGCCGCTTCCGACGGCGGGAAAATGGTCTGAACGCAATCAGTTCGGGTGGGAAATCGTCCGAAAAGACCTGCCGATGACGACGAAATCTTTCTCTTTCGAGGCTCCAAACTTCGGTGACGCTGCGCGCAATGGTACCAGTATGCGAGTCATTCAGCGGGAGGTATATCAGCGGCACATATTCGAACCGCGAGGGCTCTTAATCAGCACGGAATTGATGGCAGAAACCGACGACGCTGTCGTCATCAAATTCTCTCTGAACGAAGTACTCGACCGGAAACATAGGGAGTTCGAACGCCTCTTTCTGTGGTCGCTTAACGTCCTGAAGGAAAACACCGGCGTTACGGGCGTATACGCTTCCGACGCGACCCGTGAAGACTTCCTTGGAAGCCTCACTTTGTCGTGGGAAATTTTCCCGCCCGGCACCGTCAACGAGGTGATTGCCCGGTTGGCGAAATCGCCCGCTCAGCCGGGAAATGCGCCCGATTTCGAGAAGCATATACGTGACCGAGTGGCGCTGTTCGAGAAGCTCAAACCGGTCAACTATATCCGTGGCCAAGGCGGGTTCGGTTCCTATTTCGGAGCGCAATTCGCCGACGATCTCGTCGTTTTCGAAAACCTGCGATATGGCAATGCAATCTATGTCCTCTATGAGGGCTGGGAAGACATTTCGAAGCGATCGCGCCTCGATTTGCTGCGCGACAATGATGCGAAATTCGACCGCATTTTACACGTCGCGGATTGGCAAGAGCGGCTCGGGGAACTGATCAAATTTCAGCTCTACCAGCGTCGGCGCCGGCGCCGCTAAGGTCGGCTCAGCGACTACCGTGCGACACAAAAAATGCGTCCTCCGATGCGTGATTTGAAAGCGATTTTCCCGCCGGCATCACCATCTATCGCGCTATGCTTCCTGACCATTTCTTTGGGTCGGGAATAGGCGGGCGAAGATGTAAGGCGTGGGTTTGGGGATTGGGACCGAAGAGAACCGCATAAGGCAAGATAAAAGCGGTGCCTCCACGAGGCCCCGGAAGTGGCGTCTGCACGTCGTTTTCTATGGAGGCATGTCCAAGGCCATGCCTCCAATTGTTGGGGTGATCCTTCGAAACACCAGCATTTCTGCGGCCTCTCCGAGGTTGTCGATTGGAGGCCCTTGAAGGGTCGTTCTGGCGCTCCCTCATCTGACGCTTTTGACCGCGAGGAAGCGTCATGGCCGAGAATGATTTAGAGCTTTGGTTGGGGGTGATCGGCAAGGATCGCCCGTTCGCGCAACAGGTCCGCAGGGCCGCCAATCTGGCCGGCGGCGCGCAGCGATCTTCGGTCGCCCGGGCGCGGCGCTTCGACGGCAGCCGCATTGGTCGCGGCTCGGCCATTGGACGGCTGCTCGGATCGTCGGATCGCTTCACCGGATTCCGGGCGCGCCGCGTGGTCGTCAAGGCGCGCTTCGTGAAGCTCGCCGGCAAGGGTGCCAAGGCGGCCGTCGCGCACCTTCGCTACCTGCAACGCGACGGCACCACGCGAGAGGGCGAGCGCGGCACGCTGTATGGGCCGACCAGCGATGTCGCGGACGGCAAGGAATTCCTCGAACGCGGTGCCGGCGATCGGCACCAGTTCCGCTTCATTGTCGCACCCGAGGATGGCGCGGAATATGAGGACCTGAAGCCGCTGGTGCGGCGCTGGATGGCCCAGGTCGAACAGGACCTCGGCACCAAGCTCGATTGGATCGCTGTCGACCACTTCAACACAGGCCATCCGCACAGCCATGTCCTGGTGCGCGGCATGGACGATCGCGACAAGGATCTGATCATCGCCCGCGAGTATATCAGCCGGGGCCTCGCCGGGCGCGCCACCGAGTTGGTCAACCTCGACCTGGGGCCGCGCAGCGATCGCGAGATCTTCGAGGCGCGCAAGCGCGAGATCACGCAGGAGCGGTTCACGAACATCGACCGCAAGCTGTTGCTCGCGCGCGATGCCGACGGGCTGGTGTCGTCCTGGCATGGCGACAGCATAGAGCAGAGCCTGCGCGCGGGGCGCCTCGGCACGCTCGCGCGCATGGGGCTGGCGACGGAAGAAGCGAAGGGACGCTACCGGCTCGCCGACGATCTGGAGGAGACGCTCCGCGCCATGGGTCGGCGCGGCGACATCATCGCCGCCATGCATGAGCAGATGAAACTGCGGGCGCCTGAAACATCGCCGCAGGACTATGCGATCTACGATCCAACCGAGGGCAAGCCGCTGGTCGGTCGCGTCGTCGCGCGCGGGCTCTCCGATGAGTACAACGATCACCACTACATGATCGTCGCGGCGACCGATGGGCGCAGCCACTATGTCGAGCTCGGTGAGCGATCGATTTCAGAGATGCTCAGCCATCCCGAGATCGTGAAGGTGGATCCGATCGTTCCGGCGGTCCGACCAGCGGACCGCGTCATCGTGGAGGTCGCCGCGGCCAATGACGGGATCTACAGCATCGAACGGCATCTCCGGCACGATCCGACCGCGACCCGGCGCTTTGCCGAAGCGCATGTGCGGCGGCTCGAAGCGATCCGGCGGAGCCGAGGGGAGCTCGAGCGGTTGCCTGATGGTAGCTGGAAGATCGCGCCCGATCATCTCGACCGGGCGCTGGCGCACGAGCGCAGCGTGGCTGCCGCGCGGCCGGTCGAGGTCGAAACGCTGGCCGAGCGCCCGCTAGCGCAGCTTGTCCGTCACGACGGCGTGACCTGGCTGGACGAGCAGCAGGCGGCGAAGGAACCGGAGACGCTGGAGCGTGGGTTCGGCGCGCAGGTACGGCGGGCGATGGCACTCCGTCAGCAATGGCTGATCGAACAGGATCTCGCGTGGCGCGACGGGAACCTGATCAACTTCCGCCCCGGCATGATGGCCGAGCTTCATCGACGCGAGCTGCGGCAGGTAGCCGGGCAGCTCTCGAAAGAAATGGGGCTTGGCTATGTCGAGCATAGCGGCGGCGCGATCGAGGGCACGTATCGCAAGGCAGTGCAGGTCGGTTCCGCGAGATATGCGGTGATCGAGAAATCGAGGGAGTTCACGCTCGTGCCGTGGCGCCCGGTGCTCGAGAAGCAGATCGGCCGTCATGTCTCGGGGATCGACCGCGCTGGTTCGATAAGCTGGACGTTCGGGCGCCAGCGCTCGGGTCCGGAGATGGGCGGGGTTTGAGAGTCACCACAAACGTATCTGGGGGCACCAGCGAGGTACTGTTTTCCGAGCGAGGAAACGCGGACTCTGCATCTCATGCAGACGAGCAAGACACGCCATCAATTCTATCTCCCCGATGAGTTGTCGGCGAAGCTCGATGCGATGGCCGCACAGCCCGGCTCGTCCAAGACCGCGATCCTCACCGATGCGCTGACTGCCTGGTTCGATCGCCGTGCCGGCCATGAACTGGACCAGCGGTTCGGCGCGCGGCTCGACCGCCAGAACCGGATCGCCGACCGGACGGAGCAGAAGCTCGATTTCCTCACCGAGGCGCTCGGGCTGTTCGTCCGCTACCAGCTTACCCTCACCGCTCACCAGCCGGCGTTCGATGCCGAGACCAACCGGCTCGGCCGCCTTCGCTACGATGAGTTCATGAAGCGTGTCGGCCGGATGCTCGCCAGCGCGGCGCCGGGGCAAGACTTACCCATCGTCAATTCCCCAGAAATGGGGATAGACAAATGAAGGACGACATCATGCGTCATTCGCCGCATCGCCAGCACGGCGATCTGTCACCGATCACGTTGAGGATCGCCGACGCGTGTCGCGTCACCGGCATCGGCCGGTCGAAGTTCTATGCGCTGATCAAGGCGGGTGAGATCGAGGTGATCAAGGTCGGCGCGATCACGCTCGTGCCGATGTCCGGCATCCAGGCGCTGCTTGAGCGTAGCCGCCCAAGGACAGCCGGGCGCGCACAACGCGGCCTGGATGAAGCGATGCATCCGTTTCTGGCGAGCGCGATACTGACCGCGAGCATCGCAGGAACGGCGGAGTCAATTCGCCGCGAGCTATCTTCGAAGGACGAGGAAACACGAACGAAAGCCGAAGACGATATCATTGAGCGAATGATCGCGGCGCTTTACGAGCCGCACGACGAAGCGCTCAAGGCGGCTTAGCGCCCTAGGTCCGGTCGTTCACTGCCATCGCGACAATACCCGGAAGCTGCCGCGCGCTCGCGGATTCAAAACGTGGCCTTAGAATTTCTGCTCCAATTTGGATGTATGGTTTGGAATTGCTCCAAAGCTTTTATGAATGTTATCTGCGTGTTGGGGGAGCGCCTGAGGGAGGCGATCCAAAACATTTGGTCATGCGATGCTGCTCTCTTCATTGTCACTGCAGCCTTTCACTTGGCTCGATCCGCCGTTCCCGTCGAGGCTTGACTATTGTCCGCGGCGTGCGGGGGTAAATGACCGTCGCATATGTTGGACACCCGATGCTGACGTAATACCTATTGGTCGGCGGTTTCGAGAAGCTACATCCGGCGGGCGATCGCGTTCGTGACGGGCGCTGGCTTGGCGTCGGACGCCGGGGCCATTTCGGCACGCCGCGGGTTTCGTATTCAAGATCACGTCGCGGCGCGCGTCGTGCTCGAAATGCTTCAAGATCAGGCCATCTCGCAGGTTGAGTGTGAGACGGGCGATGACATCGTGGTCCGGCGGCAGCATTCAGGACGATCTGTCATAGAGTATATTCAGGTCAAAACGACCGAGAGTGACACGAATTGGAATCTGACCGAGCTTACTGCGCGGGTCGATTCCCGCAAGCGGACTTCCATCTGCGAAAAGTCGCTCCTCTGCGACAAGCACGGTGAAATGGCTTGGTTTCGTCTTGTCACGACAAGATCGGTAAATTCGAAGCTCGCGCCTTTCCGCCTGCCGCGGGCGAGCCGTCAGGGCAACGCCCCGCTCGCCGCACTCATCAACAGTTTCTCGACAAAATACCAGGACGTGAGATCGGCCTGCGGCAGGTCTCTAAAGGACTGGGCTGAAAATCTTTTGTGGGAAGTCGAGGCGGACGAGGACGCTTTGATGATCCGCAACACAAACGTGCTCCTGACTATAGCTTCTGGCCGCGGGCTCGCGCCTGCCAAGGAGCTTATCGACAAAGTCTATGACCGCCTGGTCGGAAAGACTCGCACCATGGCTGACGCGCCATCGCACGAACCGGACGAGAAAGTGTGGAGCCGCCTCGACGGGCTTAGCTGGTGGGAGGACGAAATCGCACGTCTGCGGCGCGAGGCCGTATCGACCGTGAAGGTTTATCAGATGCCGCGCCTGACGGCATTCTTCTCCGAGTTGACCGCCCTGAACGAAGGGCCGCTTCGACGAGAGCTCCACGCATATGACGTTCAGTACGACGGAACCGTATGGCGAAAAGACGAATTGATCGAGCATCTGCGCGAGTGGCTCCCGGAAGTTGCGCTACCGCCCAGCGTCCTCGCCGGCTTCGATTATCTGTCGGCCTACCGGTTGCCCGGAAAGGCGCTCAGGGAGATCGATAACAGGGGCGGCGTGGATATGAGCAAGCTCGTGGCGGCCCTCATGTTGCACGCGATCCTGCGCGTGCATTTCCAAGCCGAGCCGATCGCTTGCAGGATATTCTACTCTATCGCTGGCACGATGCGCGCAACGAGTGCCCATATTCTTCAATTGGAGGGGCGCGACGAGATTTGGCTGGGGCGGTCCAGTCTCGTCACCGCAACTTCACATCTACGGGTCGTCGATGAAGTGCTGGCCGAACTCCGGACGGCGCTCGGCAGGGATGTCCTAAAAGACGAACGGGACATCATCATACAGCTTCGGGAGCCCCATCATATGCGGGCTCATAGCCTGGACGCGCTCCTGACACATACCTCCAAGACCGCGGATCTCCTGAAGGTCGTCCGACTTCCGATCTTGGTCGCGTACGACAGCGCCACGCTCAAGGCTGGCTTCGACGACGACTACGTCGAGCAACTCAAGGCCGAGGTTCACGGCGAGTACGAGCGGATCAAGGCCCGGATGGGGATAGAATTGAAGGACGTCGAGGTATCGATCTTTCTCGTCCCCGTGGAATGCGCAGCAACACTGGCGACCGACTTCGAGACGGATATCAGGAGCCGATAATGGAACTCGCTTTCATTCGTGAATGCATCGCGGATCCGGTCAAGCTGGCGGATAATCAGTTTTTTGTTTTCCAGCACGTGACGCGCCTCGCGAACAGTGACAGCACCGTGGCGACCGCGCGTGATTTGGTCATACGCCTTCTGGCTTTGAGGAGCGAGCTTGCCGACGGCTACGACACGCTGCTCGATGCGCTAGTCCGGGGGGTAGGGCTCTTCCCATATGCAGACCGTGACCGGTATCTGTCGCTCGAGGATCAGATGCTCCTCGAAGCGCATCGCGTGACAGGTGTCGGTGAAGACAGGTTCTTTCATAGCCTGCAGCTCTCCGTTTATCAGGAGCTGTTGAAGGGACGAAACGTCGTGCTCAGTGCGCCGACGAGCGTGGGAAAGAGCTTAGTCGTTGACGCGGTGTTGGCCACTAAGATGCATAAGCGCTCGGTCGTCGTCGTCCCGACTATCGCACTGATCGACGAGACGCGCCGAAGGATTGTCTCGTCGTTGGGTGCGAGTCATGACATCATCACGCATCCCAGCCAAGAGCGCTTGGACGACGGTCGGCCCACTGTCTATGTGCTCACGCAGGAACGCGCTCTTGCCCGTCGGGATTTGAACGAGGTCGACTTTTTCGTGATCGACGAGTTCTATAAGCTCGATCTCCGAGGTGAAAACAACGAGCGCGCGATCGACCTGAATATTTGCTTCCATCGTCTGGCAGAGCAGGGCGCGCAGTTCTATCTTATCGGGCCGAATATCGCTTCAGTACAGGGGCTCGCCTCCGAGTATAAGCATGTCTTCATGCCGTCCGCCTTTTCGACTGTGGCGCTCGACATAACATACTATAACCTCAAATATCGAGGGGATGAGCGTGCCGATAAACTAGTCGAGCTATGTAATGAGCTGAAGACCCCGACGCTCGTTTATTGCCAATCTCCGCGAAGTGCGCGGGTCACAGCAAGCACCATTTACGAGCGATGCGCATTGCCTAACTGCGATGCAACCAAGGATGCGGTGGCATGGCTGGAGAAGCATTACCCTTCGGAGTGGGAGGTCATCCAGGCGCTGAAAAGAGGAGTGGGGATCCACCACGGCAACGTCCCACGAGCCATCCAGCAATATATGGTGCGCGCATTCGAAGAGCGTCGAATTCAATTCTTGGTGTGCACGTCCACCATCATCGAGGGTGTGAACACGGTTGCTGAGAACGTGGTCATATTTGATCGACGGCTGAACAACACCACGATCGACGATTTTACGTTCCGGAACATCGCCGGCAGGGCAGGTCGCATGAACCGGTATTTCATCGGCAAGGTCTACGTCCTAGAAGAGGCTGTCCCGGAAGGTGAACACAGGGTCGATCTCCCCGTGGATCGGCAGGACGCCCAGACTCCGCTTTCGCTGCTGTTGGATTTACCTGCGACGAGTCTCACGCCAGCGTCGAAGGAGCGGATTACGGCAGTCTTCGAAGGATCGATGTTGAGCGAGGCGACGATCAGATCGAACCGCTATATTCCGGTGGAATCGCAAAACGAACTGTTTAACGCGGTGGTTGCGAAGTTCGATCAATCGCCGAGCGCGCTGCAGTGGCGGGGTGTCCCGAAGGCGCACCAGTTGCGCGCGGTGTGCGATCTGATCTTCGACCATGTCGACCACGGGAATTCATTGCGCAGGCACGGCATCTTCGGCGGCGATCAGCTTCACGCCGTGCTGACCCAGTTGATGTCTGCGGACAGTTTCCGTGCGTATATCAATGATCGTGTATCGAACAGATTCTTCGGCACCTCGGTCAGCGATGCGGTCGAGGAGGCTTTGTCTTTCCTACGCAATTACGTGGGATATACGTTTGGCCGACAGCTAATGGCTGTCAGCAGGGTTCAGGCCGATGTCTTGGTTCGTTACAAGGGCGTGAGCCCAGGCGACTATAGTCTTCTGGCAGCACAAGCGGAGTCACTGTTCATGCCAGCGGGTCTCTATGCCCTGGACGAGTATGGTGTGCCCGCGGAGATCGCAACCAAGCTGCAGGGCCTATGGGGGAATGTCGAGAATGTCGATCAGGGTCTGCGCATGCTGGCACGTCTAGATTTGGGTAGGATGGAGCTCGATCCCTTCGAGCGGGATTTACTAGAGAATGTCCGCAGTTCGCTGCCGGTACGCGCATTCGTTGAAACAGCCCAATAAGACGGCGCTTGGTCTCCGTCTACGCCGTAGCGGCCCTTGCCGCCGAGGTGCGGTGCCGCGCTTCAACATGCATGTTCTAGGGCTGATCATTTTGCTGCGCCCTTGGTTTCGCCGACCAATCGGCGCGATCACCACCTTAACCGGTGCGGTGCCACTAGCTGCGCGGTTTGAGCGCATCGATAATCTCACAAAATCCTAAGTGATCGCGATCATTTTCATCGCTGCTGACAAAATCCCCGCGACTAACGTGCTCGACCGAGCACGCCTGCTTTGCTTATAGCCCTTCCTGAAAGCGGTCAGGCGGCTGACGGCCCAAAAGCTGCCCGACGGCAACGCGCCCCATAGATGCCGTTCGGCAGAACTGACGTCGATCCCGAAAGCGGTCGTTGAATCGAGGTCGCAACGCAGGTTTTGCGGCGTTGATGCCCGTCGCCTGTCCAGCCGCAATTCTTCGGTGTCGGCGGTGTCCGAATAGTAGCAAGGGTAAGCGCATGCCTGTGCTACAATGCGCACAAGGTCGAGTCCGCCAAGTTCATGCGTACGGCCGCGCGCTCTACATGGGACTTCATTCCGAAGAACCTGGGGGCCGAAAGGACTCCACATGTCAGCCGAAGCACCTGAAACTCCTGAGCTGAGCCTCAATCTCGACATGGCCGTTGTCGCGTCATCGCATGCGCCAGTGTTGCTGCTGGACGAGAATCGCGCGGTGGTCGGTGCCAGCCAGGCCTTTTGCGATGCCTTCGGCGTTGAGGCCGGCACCATCACGGGCCGCGAATTCTCCAAGCTCGGCGCGGGCGAATGGGCTGTTGCTCAGCTCCAATCCCTGCTGAAGGCGACCGCCTCTGGCCTCGCCGAAGTCAAGAACTATGAGTTCGACCTGAAGCGGGAGGGCCGCGCGCCGCGCTGTCTGGTCCTGAACGCCCACAAGCTCAATTACGGCGAGGGCGAACCGGTGCGGCTGTTGCTCGCCATTGCCGACGTCACCGACGCACGGATCGCGGAGAAGATGACCGAGGATCTGATCCGAGACAAAGGGACGCTGCTTCAGGAGCTGCAGCACCGCGTCGCCAACAGCCTGCAGATCATCGCCAGCGTATTGATGCAGAGCGCGAAGCGGGTGCAGTCCGAGGAGGCGCGCACGCATCTGCACGAGGCCCATCACCGCGTTATGTCGGTCGCCGCCATCCAGAGGCAGCTCGCCGTCTCTTCGATCGACCGCGTCAGCCTCAAGCCCTATTTGACTCAGCTGTGCGAAAGCATCGGCGCATCGATGATCCACGATCCTGGCCAGATCAGCCTTGAGGTCAAGAGCGACGAGAGCCGCGTCAACGCCGAAGTGTCGGTCAGCCTCGGTCTCATCGTGACCGAACTGGTCATCAATGCGCTGAAGCATGCCTTTCCCGAAGGGCGGCAGGGCAAGATCGTGGTTGACTATGACAGCCATGGCCCCGCCTGGCCCCTCTCGGTGGTGGACAACGGCGTCGGAATGCCGAAGCAGCCGACCCGGGCTGCGGCCAAGCCGGGCCTAGGCACCAACATCGTCCAGGCGCTCGCCAAGCAACTGGAAGCGCACATCACGATCTTCGACGCGGCACCCGGAACGGCAGTACTGCTGGAGCACGGCAAGACTGAGGCTGAGGATACGACGCCTGCCGACGCCGTCTAAGGATGGCGAGGCCTTAGCAGAACTGCGACAGGCTGTCGTTCAAAGACAGACGTCAGGCCCTGTCGCGCGAGGCGAGCATCCGGCGGATGCGATCCAGTACCAGTTGATGGTCGTACGGCTTCGCAATAGCTGGCCCTTGTTCGCAAAGATCGCCGGCCTTTTCGGCCGCCTTATCCACGGAACCGGCGAGAATCACCGCGACACCCGGGTGGGCATCACGCACCCAGCTCGCGAGCGCAAACCCGCCGTCGCCAGCCGCATCCGCGAGGATGACATCGATAGATGTCGCAGCGGCTTCGACATGCTGCCGGGCCTCCGTCGCGCCGCTCGCCTCCAGGACGTGATACCCGCATTCCCGAAGATATTCCGAAAGCGGGCTGCGGATGAGGATATCGGATTCGACCACGAGAACAATGCGCTTTTCTTCGTCCATCATTGCTCCTCGGCCCGGGGTGCGACTCCAAGCGTCTTGAGTACCAGCGAGACCGCCTCCGCCAGCCGATAGGGTTTCGGGAGAAATGCGCTCAGGTCGGTTGATGTGTCGGGCACAACGTTGCCCGAGGTAAGGATGACCGGGAGCGCCGGATTGGCAGCCCGAAGGCTGGCGGCCAAACCGATCCCGTTCAGCGAGCCTGGCATCTGGATATCGGAGAATACGAGATCGATGTTGCGGTTGACGTGCACATAGGTGAGCGCCTCGTCCGCGCTGGCAGCCTCGACGACGTTGAAACCCACATCACGCAATTCGTCAGCTAGGAGCGATCGGAGAAGTGGCTCATCCTCAACGATGAGAACGTAGATCGGCCAGACCTCGTCATCCGGTTCCAGCGCCTGCATTTTTCCGACCCCTCTGGGACTTAAGACTCCCGGCGAGCGGGAGTGTTCCTTCACTCTTACACGATCGTGCAGCGGACGTAGGCCGCAGAATTGCGATATGCGCCGGCCGAACGCTAGGCGCCATCGCCGTCGAGCATCGTCAGCAGCCGCCGGGCACTCCATGAATCACGCAGAACCAGCCGTCGTTCAGCAGTCTGCGGGAACCGAGTTCGTCCAGCGGCGCGGCAAAGAGATAGCCGTGGCCCACCAAGCAGCCCAGCATCCGCATGATTGCCCGTTCCGCCTCGGTCTCGATGCCTTTACCGACGACGCGAATGTCTAGCGCGGCTCCGAGTTTCACGATGCTCTCGACGATAACGCGCTTGGCGAAGCTGTGGGCGGCATCGTGAGGGGCGCCGGTGATGGCAGATTTGCGCCCTAATCCCGGTCGTTCCGTTTGAAGCGGTAGGTCCGCGAAAGCTGCCGAGCGTTCATTCAGCTCGGCGTTGTCCGTACCGGCCAAAAATGGGACCAGTTAGACCCGTCTGTCAACGGTCGTCCTCCAAGATTGAGGGCCAAATATGAGCAAGTTTGTCGGGATTTTTGACTATGTAAATCGCAACGATCTTACCGTCCTCCATCTCGAGCGCCGTTGTTTGCAATGCGCGACCCTGATCGGCACTGATGTAGCCGGGCAAACCATCGATTATCACGGTGCGAACCAGCGTTGGCGGTGGCGCATTCTTGCGACGCACCGCGGCGAAAACACGAAGTGCAAACTCCATGCCTCGTACGACATTCCGGAAGGCGAGCACCTTGCCACCGCCATCGGTATGGATCTGGACGTCCTGCGCCAGGATTTCCGAAAGTCGGGCCGTGTCTCCATCCCGCGCGGCGGTGAAGAAGGCGCGTGCAAGCCTGTCCGCTTCGGCTGCCTTGATAATGAATCTCGGCCGAGCCGCCTGAACATGTTTGCGGGCTCGTGACGCGAGCTGACGCACGGCGGCAGGCTCTCGTTCCAAGGTCACGGCTACCTCGGGCAGGGAAACGTCGAACACGTCGTGAAGAAGGAATGCCGCCCGCTCAAGAGGTGACAGGCGCTCCATCGCCAGCATAAGCGTGAAAGTGACGTCGTCCTCGAATGTCTCGTCCTGCCAGATGGAGTCGATCAGCGGATCGGGCAGCCACGGCCCGATGTAGGTTTCACGCTTTGCGTGCGCCGATTTCTTGCGGTCAAGGCACAAGCGGGTAACGATCCGGGTCAAATAGGTCGCAGGGAAGCCGATATCATCTTCGACCGCTTCCCATCGCAGCCAGGCATCTTGGATGACATCCTCGGCATCGCTGAGCGAGCCGAGCATTCGGTAAGCGAGCCGGTTCAAGCGGCTGCGTTCGGCCTCGAATATGGAGGTGCGCTGTTCACGTCGCTCCTTCCGTCGATCGGCGGCATTTCCGCTGATGCCCGTCGGCACCAATGTCTCCTTCATAATCATGCCCACAAGACGAAGCAGCGTGCCCGGTAGTGACATGCACTCCGCCCCGCACGGAAAAATTTCGCCGGAGATGTCACACTGGTCCGTCCTGTTTCGTCAAGTGCGGGAGCGCCGCTGAGTGGCGCCGCAGGCTAAGGACATGATCATGAGCGAGACGAAAAGGTTGATCTGGCACGAGGTCGCGCCACAGGGCGCTAAGGCTCTCTTCGGTATCCACCACTACATCACAACCGGCACCAACCTACCGGAGGAGCTGATACATCTCGTGTTCCTACGGGTGTCACAAATCAATGGCTGCGCGCATTGCATAGACCTCCACACGCGCGACCTGCTGAAGACGATGTCGGTCGACAAGGTCGCCTTGGTCCCGGTCTGGGCGGAAGTGCCGCATCTTTTCCCTGAGCAATATCGTGCTGCACTGGCTTGGGCCGAGGAGGTTACACTCGTAAGCGAAACCCATGCTTCGGACGAAGCCTATGCGGCCGCATCGGCAGCATTTGAACCGAAGGATCTGGTGGATCTCACCATCGCAATTGCAGCGATGAATGCTTTCAATCGCCTTGGCGCACCGTTTCGGCTGCCCGTTAAGGCGAAGGCCTGAGTCGGTCCGGAACGGTTGGCCCGATCAGTGAAAGATCCGACCGGCTATCGGGGGATTTGGACGGGGCTGCTGGATATCTCGGTCCAGCGGCTTCGGTCCTGAAAGGATGAACGCGCAACGGCCGCTTTAGCCAGCTGCCGGTCCCAAACCTGCCGGTCTGCAACCGGCCCAATTCCGGTCATTGGTTGGCGTCTTCGAATCGACACCGGAAGGGGAGGGCCCATGCCCTCGCGAAACGCAAATTTCGTCCGCGTGAGGCCACGCGCATCCGTAGAAAAATATTTGATGGATATTTGACACGCAGGGCGCCGTGACGGCTAACTCATTGATATTATTGGTGACCCCTGCGGGAATCGAACCCGTGTTTCAGCCGTGAAAGGAGAGGGGGAAGGCGGCTATTGGGCCGTTTGCTCACTGGCCGCTCCTGGAAGCCAGTCCGCAATAGCTGCCAATAGGGAGAGTGTCAGCCGAACGACCATTAGCGTCGGACTTCAGAAGCTTCTCACAATCCTTCTCAGATCAGAAAGCTAACACTTGCGGAGACAGAAAGTCATTAGACCCGAACGGCTGAACTATTTGCGATTCCCGCCACCTTCATTTTCCCAATCGTCAAGCGCCTTGCGCAGTTGATCGTCGCGCGTTTCAGGGCGGATTTTGCGCCAGGTCTGCTCCAGCGGAACAACCACCGTGTCCAGCAATCCGCGATAGGCCTTTGCCATACCTTCATGGGCGATTCGGGAAGTGGGCTCCGCCGCAGCCTTTGCCGCAGCCAAAGATTGCTTCAATCGCCTCGCGTAATATTCCATACTCATCGTGCACGCTCCCGTGAAACGGAGCACGATGATCTCAAGTCAAGGTTGCCCGGCGAGTCGCCCTTTATGTGCGCAACATATCACAATTATCATATCTAATAATATAAAATGATGCATAGGGCTGGGCTAAATGTTTCGGCGCGACGCCCAAGGAGCACGCTTAACCGCCCCGCTGAGGACGCGCGAGCCGTAGGCTTGCGCCATAGTGGCTGCATCTTTGGCATTCATGAAGACGACGCGCGTTCCTCGCGGCAGCAGCGGTTCGATTGCACTGATGACGGCGGCATGTTTGACCGACATCGCCGTTACATCGGCAACGGTGGCATCAATGTTCAACGCGCGGGACATGGGAGATTCCTTTCAAGCTGCTTGGCCGTATTCGCCTGGCCCCACAGCGAAGCGAGTTGGCTTGTAAACAAGCCGGCTCGCGTCGGCTTCGCGGAACAGGAAGTCGCGGGAACGACGAATGGAACCGACCAGTCTTCATGGTGGGTGCGAGCGGATGCACAGGCCTGATGACCCCAAGCGCCCCGGCGTGATTACGCCAAATCAGCGACATCCCAGACTGGCACCTTTTCCGCTCAGGATCGTAGCGGAGCCGGCGCCGGTGCGAAGAGCCACTACGGCGGCGGCGCATTCCTGCTCACTCGTATAGCCGGCACTGGTCGCTAGCAGCGCGCCGGATCCAGAGCGGAATTGCCACCGCCAGTCGCCGCCCGACAACAGGATGGAAGTGAGGCGCACCTCATCGGCACGATAGATTTCGAAACAGCATTGTCCGTCCGCCTCCGGGCGGCCGCTATCGTTTGCGGCGGAGACGCTGAGAAGTGCTTCCGAAACATCTGCAGGCAGGTCAGTGACTGCGGCATGGGGCCGCTTCAGTTCGCAGAATGTGGAATTGGTCGACACATGATCTCTCCCGTGGGCAAGCGGGAGCAATTGAATTTCTCTCGGGCGTCGCGCGCTTGCGAAGCGGATGAGTCGACGATCCGCGCTTTGTACATGCATTCGCCTTGCCTGGCCATCATGCGCACCGGAATACTTGCCGGCAGCATGAGGAGCACGCCTGCAGGTCAAGGCTTTTCCGTCAGAATATTAGCCTCGGTATCGGCATCCATTGGTAATTTGGTCGCAGCTCACCATATCGGGACGATCGCGCCAACTGCCACGAGCCCGGCCGCGACCGAGAGATGCTTCGCGCTCCCGCTCAGTGATGGAGACAAGCCATGGGCATCTACCCGCCGATTACGGACGCGAATATGCGAACACCAACGCCTTCGACCGATCCGACGGCCCTCCAGCTGGAAGCCGACGCACTGGAAGCAAGCCTTCGCGACATGTCTGCCTCCTTCTCGCGCGATTATGTCGCCGGCCGGATGGGCGTCTGGCACAACACCTATCAACATCGCGCGCGCGTCCTGCGGCAGTTGACCGCGCAACTCGCGGCGATGCGTGCCGAAGCTCTGTTGTCCGCATCGTGATCTCGGAGCGCTAATCGACCGCGCGGATCAAGGGTGTGGCTCGCCGCGGTGGCGCCCCGCCTGGATCCGCGCCTCTTTCCGCAATCGCCGGCGATAGGAACGGGCATGCCCGTGATAGATGCGGTACGCGATGAAACCTGCGACCAGCAGGGTCATGACCAGCGTCAGGCTGTAGGCGGCGATCAGTCTGAGTTCCATCATGCACCTCCTGGGTTGCTCGCAGTGTTTTGCAGGGGGTCGGCGGAAACCACGACCTCTACCGTCATGCCGAGAAAAGCCGCGGCGGGGCCTAGGTAATGCCCCTCCACCGGACTCAGGCGGGCGATGTCGCGCCCCACCGCGACCGGCACGAGATTGGCCTCTCCCATGCGCCTGTTGGTCGGATCGAAGGCGATCCATCCGGCGCCGGGGAGATAGACTTCCGCCCAGGCATGGGTTGCGTCGTGCTGGCGCCCCTGTTCGCCGGGGACGTCTGCCGGCGGATCGAAAACATAGCCGGACACCGCGCGCGCAGCGAAGCCCAGATGCCGCACCGCTTCGATGAAGAGCATCGCGATGTCCCGGCACGAGCCCGATCCGAGATCGAGGGTGGTCGCGGGGGCCTGCGTTCCTTCGGCGTCGCGCGCGACATAGGCGACGCCGTTCCGGCTGGCGATGTTCACGTCCTGGAGTAGAGTCAGTGTGTCGGCAGGTTCCGAGCGAACCAATGCACGGACCCAGGCTTCCAGGCGATTATAGGGGTCGCGATGGATGGGCACCAGCAGCGTGCCAAGATCGGCTCTTTCCTGTTCGGAGTAGCGAAACGGATAGCTGTGGGCGTGCGGTGCGATGTTGAAGACCGGCCAGGCATCTGCGGTCTGCTCGACCACCAGCAGGCTGCGGATCTCAAGCCGAGTGGTCAGATGCGAGAAGGACGCGGTGGCGATCAGGTTGCCGAACACATCCTGCGTCCATGCCAACTCGGCCGCGGGCGTGCAGCGAAGCTCGGCGAAGACGGGGCTGAGGACCGGGGAGGCTCGCGGGCTCAACATCATGCGATGCGGCAGCAGCACGACGGGGTCGCGATAGGTGTAGCTTGTGGTGTGGGAGATGTGCAGGCGCATACACGCTTACCCTTGCTGGCTAGCGCGAGCAGTGTGCGGCAGACCGAATTCCGGACTGCCGCACCGCGGCATCAGGCTTCCTGTAGGTTTACAGCCGAAGTCTTTCCGCGCTGATCCGACTCCACCTCGTACGAAAGGCGCTGGCTCTGCTGGAGCGTCGTCATGCCGGCGCGTTCGACGGCGCTGATGTGCACGAAACTGTCATTTCCACCGTCCTCGGGAGAAATGAAGCCATAGCCCTTGCTGCTATTGAAGAATTTAACGGTGCCGACAGGCATGATCTGTTCCTTTCGCGAAAAATGAAGTGCCGGGCCGCAAATACGATCCGAGCCATGAAGCGAGAAAAGGAAGATCTGCCCAAAGGCATCAATTTCCGTCGCTAGCGACGTCAGCTAAACCGAGATGGGTGAAGTTATGGGCATTACAATGCTCGCGCCAGATATATCTTTATGCAACTTCGAGATTATAGAGGCCGCGATCCGGATTTTCGCTCAAGCCGCGATCTTCCACGCACGTCGGTTCGTCCTTTATCATGCCAGCCCGGGCAATTTCCTGGGTGCGCAGCTTGCGGGCCTCGCGGTGTTCGGCGGCAGTGCCCTCCTTCGCCCAGGCAACAGCTGCCACAATGGCGATATGCCTAACGTTCTCGAGCGTGGCCTTGTCGGCCAAGGCGCGCTGGCGCGCCTCTTCCGCGCGGCAGAATATGGCAGTCGGTTGCATGGATCGATCTTTCGACAGGAGGGCGTAATGGCGTGTGAAGTCACGTTTTCTTGAGAGGCTGCACCAGTGGCGTGCCCTTCAGTGCCGTGCTGACCGGAGCCAGCTTCGGCGGTGCCGCCTTTTTCGGCTTGCGAGCTTCCTTGTTGCTGCGGCGTTGACCCTTGGCCATGCGATGTTCCTTTCCTGCAGGTTTCAGAGGCGTGTGAAGCGAACCGACAAGCGCGGACGAAGACGTGCCGGTGCCGTCTCGGAAGGGATTGGCCGAGGCGAGCTGCTGCCTGGCTGCGCCCGCTCAGCGGGCGGCGTAGTTATCTGGACGATTTGCATAGGGAAGCTCCGCTTCAGAGCGGGAGCATAAACTCTCAGTCGCACCAGGCTCGTGGCAGGCGGTGCGATACAAGTTATGTGGGGTGTCGATGGCGGTTACGCCACCCCGCCCCCGATAAATCGCAGTTTCTCAGCCAGCATGGGTTGTGCCCGGCCAAAGTTGGCCCGATATTGTGCGGTGCAGCAATTGGCCTGGCCAGGGACGGTTGCTGCATTGTCAGGGCTTCCGCCGTGGCCAGGAGAAGGCCACATGCGACGCCTGAACGACACGATAAAACACCTCAATGCATTGCGCGCCGGGCAGAATATCATCCCGACAGGTGCGAGCCGGCTCACGGAGCTGAGCGACTTCGGTTCCAACCCCGGCGCACTGCGAGCCTTTTGCCATGTGCCGGCGAGCCTGGGAGAAAATGCAGCGCTGGTCGTCGTGATGCACGGCTGCACCCAGGATGCCGCCGCCTATGATCGCGGCTCGGGCTGGTCCGAGCTGGCCGACGAGCAGGGCTTCGCCGTGCTCTTTCCCGAGCAGCGACGCGCCAACAATGCGAACCTGTGCTTCAACTGGTTCAATCGGGAAGACACGCGGCGCGACGCTGGCGAGGCGCTGTCGATCCGCCAGATGGTGGCGGCGATGATCGCGACATACCGGCTCGATCCGGCTCGCGTCTTCGTGACCGGCCTCTCCGCCGGCGGTGCGATGACCTCGGTAATGCTGGCGACCTATCCGGAGGTCTTCGCCGGAGGCGCCATCATCGCCGGCCTGCCCTATGGCACCGCGGAGTCGATCCCGCAGGCCCTGGACCGCATGCGCGCGCAGGGTGGTCCGAGCGGGGCCGCCTTGGGAGTGCTGGTGACGGCGGCGTCCGCCCATACCGGCCGATGGCCAAGTATTTCGATATGGCACGGCACCAGCGACATGACGGTCAGCCCCGCAAATGCCGCGCTCGTCCTCGAGCAGTGGCGCCGGCTGCACGGCGTTGCAGAGTCTCCCTGCGAAACCGGTGCCGTCGAAGGCCATACCCATCGCCTATGGCGGGATACCGCAGGCCGCGAAGTGATCGAGGAATATCGCATTGCCGGGCTCGGGCATGGCACGCCGCTCAGCACCTCGGGCTCCGACGCCTGCGGAGTCCCGGGACCTTATATGCTGGAAGCCGGCATATCCTCCACGCGCCATATCGCGCGCTTCTGGGGGCTGATCGGGACCGGGGCCGCGCGCGCGCCTTCTCGGGTCCGGGAAGCCGCCAGGATAGAGGACAGCCAGCCCGATAAGGCAGATACCGGTCCGGGAGTTGGGCGGATAATCGAGGACGCGCTGAGGGCAGCCGGATTGATGCGCTGATCGCGCCGGAAGGAGCTTCTATGCAGCCGCCGCACGACCTCTACATCCAGTTGATCGCAGGAGTCGGCGCACTGGTGCTGATGACTGCCTGGCTGCCGATGCTACTGCGCAAGATGCCGCTGTCGCTTCCTATCCTTTGCGTGGCCGCCGGCGCGGCGCTGTTCGCGCTTCCGGCGCTACGCCCTTTCGCGGTCCACCCGCTTGCCTTTCCGGTGACGGTCCAGCGACTGAGCGAGCTGGTCGTCATCGTTTCGCTGATGGGCGCGGGCCTCAAGATCGACAGGCTGATCGGCCTTCGCCGGTGGGCGCTGACCTGGCGATTGCTGGGCATCGCGATGCCGATCACGATGCTGATCGTTGTTGGTCTCGCCTGGGGAATATTGGGTCTCGGCCTTGCCGCCGCGCTCCTGATCGCCGCGGTGCTGGCACCCACCGATCCGGTGCTGGCAAGCGACATCCAGGTGAACGGCCCAGGCGAAGGCGGCGAGGACGAAGCGCGCTTCACGCTCACGTCGGAAGCCGGTCTCAATGACGGCCTCGCATTTCCGTTCGTCTATCTGGCGATTGCGCTGAGCGCGGCAGGCGTCGGCGCGGGAGATGCTCTCACCTGGCTGGCACGCGACCTGCTCTGGAAGACCTTGCTCGGCGTGGCCGCCGGTTATGCGATCGGGCGGGGGCTGGGCTATCTTACCTTCCACCTTCCCAACCGCGCCAACATCTCCCGCACTGGCGACGGTTTCGTCGCGCTGGCCGCCACCTTCCTCGCCTATGGCGTGGTCGAGATGCTAGGCGGTTACGGCTTCCTGGCGGTCTTCGTCTCGGCACTCGCCTTGCGCAACGCGAGCCGGGACCATGACTATCAGGAGCGGCTCCATGGCTTTGCCGAAGAGGCGGAGCGGCTGCTGATGATGTCGTTGCTGGTCCTGTTCGGCGGCATCGTGACCTATAGCGGGCTGCTCGCGCCATTCGATTGGGCGATGCTGCTTTTCGTGGCTGGGATACTTCTGGTCGCGCGGCCGGTGGCGGGCATGATCGGCCTGGCGGGGACTAGATTGCCTTGGCGGGAGAAGCTGGTGATTTCCTTCTTCGGCATCCGTGGCATGGGATCGATCTACTATCTGGCCTTCGCCCTAAACCACGCGAATTTCTCCGATCCGCGCCGCCTTTGGGCGACGGTCGGCGCGGTGGTGCTCGCCTCGATCCTGCTGCACGGGATCACAGTGACCCCGGCGCTCCAGCTGATGGACCGGTGGCAGCGTAGGAAAACTGCTGGTTCAGGTTCGTAATGCGGCTAGTCGATAAGCCTGCAATTAAAAATAATGATCCAGATCAGTCAAATAGATCATTGCGGCCTCTATGGGATGCTAACGACTCGCAACAGGAAATTTCTTGGAACGTATATTCTTTTCATCCTGTTTGATCTTCGTCTCAGGAGAAATAACATGGCTGACACCAAGAAAGATGCAATCGCCCTTCTCAAGGCCGATCACCGTAGCGTGGAAGCGTTGTTCGAGCAGTTCGAAGGGGCTTCGGGCGACGGCAAGAAGCAGAAGATCGCGATGCAGATCTGCATGGAGCTGACCGTCCATGCGAAGATCGAGGAGGAAATCTTCTACCCGGCCTGCGAGGGCAATATCGAGGAAGACCTGCTCAAGGAAGCCTATGTCGAGCATGACGGCGCCAAGGTGCTCATTGCCGAGATCGAAGCCGGCGCGCCCAGTGACGATTTCTACGATGCCAAGGTGAAGGTGCTGTCCGAGCAGATCGAGCACCATGTCGGCGAGGAAGAGCAGCGCATGGAGGGCATGTTCGCCCAGGCGCGCAAGGCCGGGCTGGATATGGACGCGCTGGGCGAACAACTGCTCGCCCGCAAGACCGAGTTGCTCGCCACCTATAAGGCGAGTGGGCTGCCGAAGCCGGAGCTTACCACGATGACCGACGTCACGGTCTGATCGCAAACTACAAAGACGCTTCGTGATACGGGCGGGCGAACCCTTTGCCCGCCCGTCGCATTTCCACCTGCTTCTATCGCAGCGCCTGCGCTTCGTTATGCCAGCGTTCTGAGACCCGGCTCGCGAGCGTAGAAGCGTTTTGCTGCGGCTGGCACGAACCCGTCATCCAGGCCGGTAACGCCATCGTCGGGCTCAATACCGGCCTTGTCGAGCAGCGGCTTTGCCGCGTCGCTGGCGCCGATCGCCTTCAGGTGACCGAAGGCGTTCATCACCCACTCGACTGCCGCACCTTCGTTCATCAGTGCCGCGCAACCTTCTTCCGAAAGCACCACCGCCACTGCGTCGAAGATCTGCGATGGCGTTCCTGCTAGTTGCCCGTCGGCCTTCTGCACTTTGCCGTCGGACAAGATCGCACCGCCCACCTTGGGTGCGACGATTACCGCCTTGGCTTTGGCCTTTTCGATCGCGCCGATGAGCGTGCTCAGTTCTGCGGCATCGGTGCCATCTGCGATCAGCACGCCGATCGCGCGGCCCTGGAGCGTGTCCTTCATGTTCTTTTGGATCGACAGCGCATCCGACGGCGCGATCTCCACTGGTTCCCGCGCGGCTGGGGCCTTGGGCGGCAGCGGGATACCGAGACCGTCAGCCACCCGCTTGGCGAACGCTTCATCGACATTACGAAGATTGGCGACCATCCGGCCCGGTACCTGGTCGAGCAGCCCGACCTTGGAGAGTTCGAACACGAAGGATGAGGCGATATGCGCCTGCTCGCTTTCGGTCTGTGAGGCGAGGAACACCCGCGCCTGGCTGTAATGGTCGGCGAACAATTCGCTCCGGACGCGCAGCTTATCGCCCGTCTCGTCCGGGCCGGTAGGCGCGGTGCTGGTGGCGAAACCCCTGGCGGGGCATTCGCGCGGCCCGCCTTCTTCGCCATGGGCCGCAAGGCTGTTGGGCTCATAGTTGGCGCGCCCCTTGGGCGCCGCCATCTGCATCATGCCATCGCGCTGGAAGTTCGCCATCGGGCACCGCGGCGCATTGACCGGGATCTGGTGGAAATTGGCGGTGCCAAGCCGCGATTTCTGCGTGTCGAGGTAGCTGAACAGGCGCCCCTGCAGCAGCGGATCGTTGGAGAAATCGATGCCGGGCACGATGTTGCCTGTACGGTGCTTCAATTCGCAGGCTACAGGCTCACGGCCTCGATCGAGATCTGTCCCATAGAACGATTTTTCGGATATTACGAACGACGGCTTTCGGGTGTGCGCGAGCGTGGTCGAACGACCGCAACTGGGGCGCGAATCAGACATTGGCGACGCGCCAGCGAACCAACTGCTGTGCGGAACAATCCGAGAAAATCCGCCGATTTCCAGCTACGGTTTTGCAGTAAATCTGCAGTAAATTGCACGAATATGAAGCTATCGGGCAACTAAGTGCCTGAAAACGCTGGTGACCCCTACGAGAATCGAACTCGTGTTTTCGCCGTGAGAGGGCGACGTCCTGACCGCTAGACGAAGGGGCCGTGCAGCGGAAGCGGGCAATTACGGGGCGTAGCGGGACCCGTCAAGCGCCTTTCCGGAAGGCATGGCAATTTTATTTCGAGGGCGGCGGTTCAGCCCGTAATCGGCAGGCGCAGCGTGCCGTCCGGCTCGTAGCCGACTTCGCTATAGGCCGTGACCACGTCGAGCGACAGCGGCGCATAGAGGTGTGGGAACAGCTGGCCGCCGCGTGAGGGTTCCCATTGCACCGCGTCGCCCATCGCTTCCAGATCGACCGCCGCGAGCCACAGGCCGGTCTGGCCGGCGAAATGCTTGTCCAGCGTCTCCTGGGCCTGCGCGGCGGTGGAGAGGTGGATATAGCCGTCCTGCAGATCGATCGGCGCGCCCTTGAACACGCCTTCATGCTCGAGGACGTGCATCTGCTCGGCAGTGAGGATCTTGTAGGCGATATTGTCGGGCATGATGGCTCGGCCTTCAAAGCCCTCTCCCGCATGGGCGGGAGAGGGTATCTGTCTTACTGACCGTCTTCCGGGCCGCGGGCGAGATCCTCGCCGGTGGCGCCGTCAGGGGTAGCTTCGCCGACGGTCGGGCCGTTGCCCAGCTCCGCCTCGGCATCGCCTTCGCTTTCCTCGATCCGCGCGGCCGAGACGACATGCTCGTTCGCGCCGACGTTGAACAGGCGCACGCCTGCCGAGCCCCGACCGATCACGCGCAGGTCGCCCAGCGACATGCGGATCATCTTGGCCTGGTCGGTGACCAGCATCAGCTGGTGCCCCTTGCTCGCCGGGAAGCTTGCCACCACCGGCCCGTTGCGGCCGATATTGTCGATATTGGTGATGCCCTGGCCGCCACGGCCGGTGCGCCGATACTCGTACGCCGAGCTCAGCTTGCCATAGCCATTGGCGCAGACCGTGAGGATAAACTGCTCGCGGTCCTTGAGCTCCTCGAAGCGTTCGGGCGCCAGATCGGGCTGGCCTTCCTTTTCGGCCTTCCACGGCGCGAAGCGGAGATAGGCCTCGCGCTCCTCGCTGGTGGTGCCCACGCGGTGGAGGATCGACAGCGAGATCACCTCGTCGCCTTCGGCCAGCTTCATGCCGCGCACACCGGTGGAGTTGCGGCTCTGGAACTCGCGGACATCATCGGCGGCGAAGCGGATCGCCCGGCCCTGGCGGGTGGCGAGCAGCACGTCGTCGCCTTCCTCCAGCAGCGCGACGCCGATCAGCCGGTCATCGGCATCCTCGCCTTCGAACTTCATCGCGATCTTGCCGTTCGAGGGCACGTTGTTGAACGCGTCCATCGCATTGCGGCGCGCCGAACCCTTGGCGGTGGCGAACATCACATGGAGGTTTGCCCACTCGCTCTCGTCCTCGGGAAGCGGGAGCACGGTGGAGATGGTCTCGCCCGCCGCCAGCGGCAGGATGTTGATCATCGGTCGTCCGCGGGTGGCCGGGCCGCCCTCGGGCAGCTTCCAGACCTTCATGCGGTAGACCTTGCCGAGGGTCGAGAAGAACAGCACCGGGGTATGCGTCGAGGTGACGAACAGCTCGGTGACGGCGTCCTCGTCCTTGGTCGCCATGCCGGCGCGGCCTTTGCCGCCGCGGTTCTGGGCGCGGAAGCTGTCGAGGCTGGTGCGCTTGATATAGCCCTGCACGGTGACGGTGACGACCATGTCCTCGCGTTCGATCAGGTCCTCGTCCTCGATGCCGTCGGCGGCGGGGGCGATCTCGGTGCGGCGCGGGGTGGCGTAAAGGGCGCGGACCGTGGTCAGTTCCTCGACCATCACTTCATAGAGCTTGGCGCGGTTGCCCAGGATCTCGAGCAGCTCGGCGATCGAGTCGGCCAGTTCCTTGAGTTCGTCGCCGATCTCGTCACGGCCGAGCGCGGTCAGGCGGTGCAGACGCAGATCGAGGATCGCGCGGACCTGCACATCCGACAGGCGATAGCTGTCGCCGGTGATCTCGGTTTCGACTGCTTCGACCAGCTTGATATACTGGGCGATCTCCGCGATCGGCCACTCGCGCGCGAGCAGCTTGTCGCGGGCTTCGGCCGGGCTCGACGAACCGCGGATGATCTTCACGACTTCGTCGAGATTGGTGACCGCGATCACCAGGCCGAGCAAGATGTGGGCGCGCTCGCGGGCCTTGGCCAGCTCGAACTTCGAGCGGCGGGTGATGACCTCCTCGCGGAACTTGACGAAGGCCTCGATGATGTCCTGCAGGTTGAGCAGTTCCGGGCGGCCGCCGCGGATCGCGAGCATGTTGGCCGGGAAGCTCGACTGGGCAGGGGTGTTCCGCCAGACCTGATTAAGGACGACCTCCGGGGTCGCGTCGCGCTTGAGATCGATGACGATGCGGACGCCTTCGCGCGACGATTCGTCGCGAATGTCGCTCACGCCTTCGATGCGCTTGTCCTTCGCGGCCTCGGCGATCTTCTCGACCAGCGCGTTCTTGCCCTGCTGGTACGGGATCTCGGTGAGCACGATCGAACGGCGATCGCCGCGCTGCTCGAACTCGTGGCGCGAGCGGACCATGATCGAGCCGCGGCCGGTCGAATAGGCATTGCGGCAGCCGGTGCGGCCGAGGATCAGCGCGCCGGTCGGGAAGTCCGGACCGGGGACGATTTCCATCAGCTCCTCGAGCGTCAGCACCTCGCGCTGGCCCAGCATCGCCTTGATGTGCTCGAGGCAGGCGTCGATCACTTCGCCGAGATTGTGCGGCGGGATGTTGGTCGCCATGCCGACCGCGATGCCGCCGGCGCCGTTGACCAGCAGGTTTGGGAAGCGCGCGGGGAGGACCGCCGGCTCGCTCTCCGAACCGTCATAGTTCGGGACGAAGTCGACCGTGTCCTTCTCGATATCGTCGAGCAAGGCCGAGGCGACCTTGGCGAGGCGCGCTTCGGTGTAACGCATCGCGGCGGGCGGATCGGGATCCATGGAACCGAAGTTCCCCTGGCCGTCGATCAGCGGCACCCGCATCGCCCAGTCCTGGGCCATGCGCGCCATTGCATCATAGATCGAGCTGTCGCCGTGCGGGTGGTACTTACCCATCACGTCACCGACGAGGCGGGCTGACTTGCGATAGGCGCGGCCGGCGACATAGCCGCCTTCCTGCGCGGCATAGAGGATGCGGCGATGGACGGGCTTGAGGCCGTCGCGAACGTCCGGGAGCGCGCGTGCCACGATCACGCTCATCGCGTAATCGAGGTAGCTCGTCTTCATCTCATCGACGATCGAGATCGGCGTGATGTCGGAGGGGTCTTCGGCGAGGATGGTCTCGTCGGTCAAAGGAACACGCTTTCGGAATTTGTTACGATCCTATGGCTCTAGCCGGGCCAAGGCATCCTGCCAACCCCGCCCGCGCGCACGCGCGTACGCGTGAGAAACCGGTGGATAACTTTCGCGAGCAGAGGATTGACTCTAAATCTACCTAGGTAGATTTAATGTGCATGGTCCGAAATCGTTCGCTGTCGCCCGCTGCCCGCAACGTCCTGGCTATCCTGCTCGATGCCGGGGAGGGCTGGTCGCATGGCTATGCGCTGGGGCAGGCGGCGGGGATCAAGTCAGGTACGCTCTATCCGCTGCTGATCCGGTTGGAGGAGAAGGGGCATCTGGAGGCGCAGTGGCAGCCACCCAGCGAACCGGGGCGCCCCGCGCGCCACGCCTATCGGCTGAGCGCGGAGGGGCGAGCCTTCGCCATCGAATTGCTGCGCGGTGATGCATCCGATCTGGTGGAGAATCTCGCATGATCCGGCTGGTGGCGGCTGCGCTGGCCGATCTCGCCGCGGCGCTGCTGCCTGCGCGGCTGGGCCATTGGGGCGATGCGATGCGCCGGGAAACCGCGGAGATCGCGCAGCCGGGCGAAGCATTTCGTTTTGCGCTTGGCTGCCTTTGGGGTGCGCTGGGTGAAGCGCTGCGGGTTCAGATTGGGGAGGGTGGTATGACGGCAAGGCGACTGGTGGGGCTCTGCGCGATCGGCGCGACCGGACTGGGGATCGGCTATATGGTGATCGGCGGAGCGCCGCTTGGTTATCCGCTGCGCAATCTGGCGGCGCTGGCGATCGGTTTCCTGGCGGTCGGGATCGTAACCCATGTGCCGCGGATGCGGTGGCTGAGTGTGGGACCAGTGGTGCTTGCGCTGGGGCTTCTGCTACTCGCGTCCGATCTGGTTGGGGTCACCAATCAGGGGGCAACGCGCTGGGTGTCGATCGGCGGACTGAGCATCCAGCCGAGCCTGATCCTGATGCCGGTGCTGGCGATCGGCTTTGCGAATGCCCGGGACTGGACAGGGGGACTGGGCGTGGTCGCGGCTGCCGTCGCACTGGCGTTGCAGCCGGACCGGGCGATGGCGGGTGCGCTGGCAGCGGGGCTGGGCGTGCTTGCGCTGGTGCGTCCGGAGCGCTGCGTGCTGGTGGTGCTTGCAGCGGCGGTCGCCGGGTTCGTGGCGACGATGCTGCAGTCCGATATCCAGCCTGCCATGCCCTATGTCGATCAGATATTGTTCACGGCGTTCGGCGTGCATCTCCTCGCCGGACTGATGGTCCTCGCAGGATCGGCGCTGCTGCTGGTGCCGGCACTCGCGGGATGGCGGCGCCATCCGGGTTATCTCGTGTTCGGCGGCGTGTGGCTGGCGATCGTGCTTGCCGCAGTGCTCGGCAATTACCCGACGCCGCTGGTCGGCTATGGCGGCAGCGCGATTGTCGGCTATCTGCTGTGTGTAGTCGGTTTGCCGGGCGCAACTGCCGCAAGGGACCCCGCGATCGAGCGAAAGCGCGCCGATCCCGCTGCACGCACCGACCTTCAGCGCAACTGGGGTCAGTCGGGAAGCTTCTTGCAGCTCTGATAGAGCGTATCGAGATTGCCGTGGTCGAGCGATGCGCGGAAGGACACCGACATCGCCTCGGTCATGGCATCCTTGTTGTCGCCGATATTCTTGGTCTTGCGCGCCGCTTCGAAGCGCTGAACGAAGCGCGGCATCTGGCTCATCACGTCCTTGGAGAGCGTATCGTCGCCCTTCTCGGCGATGCGATTTGCTGCGCCGGCGAGCATCGAAACCGTGCCCAGACACAAGATGTCCCGATCGGCCGGATTCTCAGGCAGGCGCGCCGGCGTGGTGGCGCGGGCGAGCGGGAAACGCGCATCGCAGCTTGCAGCAGAAGGCACCGGATCGGGTTCGGCCCCGATCACTTCGGTCATGACGGTGACGGCGCTGGACAGGAAGTCCTTGGTCACGCCATCCGCCTTGGTTGCGGCCATGGCGAGATAGATCTGCTGGGCAAAGCCGCGCAATGCGCCGGGGTCCTTGTCCGCCGCAGCCGTCATGAAGACCTTTGCGCAGGCCCGTGCTGCCTTGCCGGTATCGGTGGGGAGCGGGGCGTCTTGGACAAGCATCGCGATCGGCAGGAAGAACATGGCACCCCCTTATAGTGTATCGGGGTGCCCTAACCGGAAGCCGGGCGGGGAGGGAAGTGGCCGGCGACGAAGCGGGAGGAGGATGCGCCCCGCCGCCGGCACCTGAGGAAGCACGCTGTGCCGGCGCGCTCCCCGAAACAAACTCAGTGAGACGTGCCGGCGTGCGGCAGGCGGATGACATACTGGCCGTTGGCCTCGATGCCGCTGGTGTCATCCTCGAGCTCACCACCGACCAGCTTGCCGAGATTGGCGAGCGCACCGACAACGCCGAACCCCGCCGAGAACGGGCGACCACGCGCGTCACGCCGCGGCTTGGGGCGGGCGTTGCGGGGTTCGCGGCGGCGGGGCGGGGGCGCCATGCGGGCCATGCGCGCGGCGACCGAGGCTGCATCGCCGGTGCGGCCGAATTCGCGCCACACTACCTGGAAGCCCTCGGGAACTTCGCTCCATTCTCCACCGTCCGGGCGGATCAGGTCGCAGCCGCAATGGTGGCAGGCAGCGAAATCCAGGCCCTGATTGTGGTGATGGGTCGCACCAGCGGTGTGGCCCATCATGTTGCAGCGGATGCTCATCTCAATGCACTCCCTTGGACATGGTACCGCGCATCCTCAGCCGGAATTCGGCCAGGGCGCGGAAATGCTCGTCATCGCTTTCAAGCGCGAGCATGGGGTTCCAGATTTCGAAGCTGTCGCCGGCGCCGACGAACAGCGCGAGGTCGTCGATGCGACCGAGATGCCGCATCGCGGCCGGAATGCGCAGGCCCTTGCCTTCGCGCTTCATCCGCTCGGAAAGGCCGAAGGTGCCGCGCATCCGGTGATAGTGATTGCGGGCTTCCTCGCCCCGGGCTTCCTCTGCCAGCCGGCGGCGCTCGGCGCGCTCGGCGAGGGTGGCAAGGTGCTCGCGGCCATAGCCGACGAGGCAGCTGTCGCCCTGATGCTTGGCGACGATGATCTCGGGCGCGGTTTCGGGGGTAAGTGCGGTTTCGAGAAAGGCGGGGATCGCGACGTTTCCGTCCGCGTCGACCTCGCAAAGCTCGCTGCCATGGAAAAGGGTGTTCATGGTTACTGACCGTCCGAAAGATCGCGGTTGCCGTGCTATGGTTTACCGCTGTTAACCATGGTTCTGGACGAGCACGGCGATCGCCACCATTCAGGAGAGCACCCGTCCGATTCCGCGCGTAGGGAAGAATCCTGAGCCCAAACGCTTGAAAATTGTGGAAAACGCTCCCCACGGGTAGCGCCACGGAGAGCAGACCCCTAATATCGGGCGATGCATTCCGGCTTCGTTCCGCTTCGGGTCTTCTCGTCCTTCACCATGCTGGAGGGCGCGATCGAACCCAAGGCGATCCCCAAGCGGGCGAAGGAACTCGGTTTTCCGGCGATCGCGGTGGCCGATCGCAACGGCCTCTACGCCTCGATGAGCTTCGGCGACGCCGCGTTGAAATCGGGCATCCAGCCGATCATCGGCACGCTGCTCGCAGTCAAGCGCCCGAACATGCCCGACGGAGTCGCGGCGCCGATCGACTGGCTGGCGCTCTATGCGCAGGACGATGCCGGCTATCTCAACCTGTGCGACCTCGTCTCGATGGCGCATCTCGATCGCCCGCTCGAGGAAGAGGCGCACATCCCCTTCGACGCGCTCGAAGGGCGTACCGACGGGCTGATCTGCCTGACCGCGGGGCGTGAAGGTGCGCTGGCGCGGCTCTATGCCGAGCAGCAGGACAGCGCGGCGGCCCATTATGCCAGCCGGCTCGAGTCGCTGTTCGCCGACCGGCTCTATATCGAGATCGTCCGGCGCCTTGACGAGGTAGAGGGCAAGGCCGAGCCCAAGCTGCTCGACTTGGCCTATGACCGGAACCTGCCGCTGGTCGCCACCAATCCGAGCTGCTTCGCCGAGCCGACTTTCCACGAAGCGCATGACGCGATGCTCTGCATCGCCAACAGCTCGTATATTGAGACCCAGGACCGCCCGCGTTCCTCGCCCGATGCCTGGATCAAGCCGGCGAACGAGATGAAGAGCCTGTTCTCGGACCTGCCTGAGGCCATTGCCAACACGCTCGTCGTTGCCCAGCGCTGCGCCTGCATCGCGCCCAAGCGCAAGCCGATCCTGCCCAGCCTTGCCGGCGACCGCGAGGGCGAAGCAAAGGCGCTGCGCGATCTCAGCTGGGAAGGGCTCGAGAAGCGCTTTGAACGCGCCGGGATCACCGATCCTGCGGAACGGGAGCGCTATAACGAACGGCTCCAGTTCGAGCTCGACATCATCATCCAGATGGGCTTCCCGGGCTATTTTCTGATCGTTGCCGACTTCATCCAATGGGCGAAGGCGCACGACATTCCGGTGGGTCCGGGCCGTGGTTCGGGTGCAGGCTCGGCGGTCGCCTGGGCGCTGACCATTACCGATCTCGACCCGCTCAAGCTCGGCCTGCTCTTCGAGCGCTTCCTCAACCCGGAACGCGTCTCGATGCCCGACTTCGACATCGACTTCTGCGAAACAAGGCGTGGCGAGGTGATCCGCTACGTCCAGCAGAAATACGGCGCCGATCACGTCGCGCAGATCATCACCTTCGGTACGATGAAGGCGCGCGCGGTGGTCAAGAACGTCGGCCGCGTGCTGCAGATGAGCTATGGCCAGATCGACCGTCTCGCCAAGCAAATCCCGAACCACCCGACCGATCCTTGGACGCTCGAGCGCACGCTGAACGGCGTCGGTGAGTTCCTGGCCGAGTATAACAACCACAAAGAGATCAAGTACCTCGTCGATCTCTCGATGCGGCTGGAGGGCTTGCCGAGCCACTCGTCGACGCACGCCGCCGGCGTGGTGATCGGCGATCGCCCGCTGTCGCAGCTCGTCCCGCTCTATCGCGATCCGCGCTCGGACATGCCCGTCACCCAGTTCGACATGAAATATGTCGAAGGCGCGGGCCTGGTGAAGTTCGACTTTCTCGGCCTCAAGACGCTGTCGGTGCTCAAAAAAGCGATCGAGCTGCTCGCCGATCGCGGGCTCGACATCGATCTCGATGCGCTGCCCTGGGACGATACCGAAGTCTATGACCTGCTCCAGCGCGGCGACACGGTGGGCGTGTTCCAGCTGGAATCGGAAGGCATGCGGCGCACGCTGACCGCAGTGCGCCCGACCAACTTCGGCGACATCATCGCGCTCGTGTCGCTCTATCGCCCGGGCCCGATGGACAACATCCCGAGCTTCGGCCACCGCAAGGCCGGGCGCGAGGAGATCATCTACCCGCACGACCTGCTCGAGCCGATCCTGAACGAGACCTACGGGATCTTCGTCTATCAGGAGCAGGTGATGCAGGCCGCCCAGATCCTGGCCGGCTATTCGCTCGGCGGCGCAGACATGCTTCGCCGCGCGATGGGCAAGAAGATCAAGGCGGAGATGGACGCCCAGCGCGAAACCTTCGTGAAGGGCTGCGCTGAGCACAACAACATCAAGCCTGCCAAGGCCAACGAGCTGTTCGACTTGATCGACAAGTTCGCCGGTTATGGCTTCAACAAGTCGCACGCGGCAGCCTATGCGCTGCTCGCGTACCAGACGGCGTGGCTCAAGGCGCATCATCCGCACGAATTCTTCGCCGCGTCGATGGCGTACGACATCCACCAGACCGACAAGCTGGCGATCTTCGTTGATGACATGAAGCGGCTCAACATCGATTACCTGTCGCCCGACATCAATCGCAGCCAGGCCGATTTCTTCGTCGAGAAGACCGAGGAGGGGCTGGCAGTCCGCTATGCGCTGGGCGCGCTCAAGGGCGTGGGCGAAGGCGCGATGGAAGAGCTGGTGCGCGATCGCGAGGAGCGGGGCGAATACAAGTCGCTCGACGATTTCGCGCTGCGCACCAATCCGCAGCTGATCAACAAGCGCCAGCTTGAAACCCTGGCGGCTTCGGGCGCGTTCGACTCGATCAACGAGAACCGGGCCGGCGTCTATGGCGCGGCTGAGCGGATCATGGCGGTCTGCCAGCGCTCGCACGGGGAGCGGAACAGCTTCCAGGCGTCGTTCGACATGCTGACCAAACCGGCCGGCGACGAAATCCGCGTCGCCGACGATGTCTACTGGTCGACATCCGATCGGACGGGGCATGAGCGCGAAGCCTTTGGCTTCTATTTCCAGGCGCATCCGCTTGATCGCTTCCAGCATCTCGCCCGCACTTTTGGTGCGATCGATCTCGTGTCGTTGAACGATGTGGATGTGCCGCCGGGCACGCGCGTGGGCGCCACGCTGGCGGTGCTGGTCGAGGATTGCCGCCCCCGCACCTCGGCGCGCGGCAACAAATATGTGATGGCCTCGATCTCGGACAAATCGGCCCAGACCATTGCCAGCTGTTTCGAGGACAGCGCCGTCCCCGATCTGGAACGCTGCGCCCGCGAAGGCGGCTGCGCGGTGCTTACCGTGGAGCTCGACAAGCGCGCGGGCGAGGATACGCCGCGCGTTTCGATCAAGCGTGTCCAGAGCATCGAGAGCCTGGCCAATACCGCAAGACTGGTGCTCGACGTGACCATCGACGATGCTCAGGCGATCCCGATCCTGGCGGGCATCATCGCCGATCAGCGCGGCGGGCGCGGCGAGGTGGTCCTGCATGTCGGCATTGCGGGCGGCATGGCGGACGTCGTGCTCGGCCGCGACTTCCGGCTCGATGGCGAGCTGCGTCAGAAGATCGAGAATGTTCCCGGCATCCGCTGGGCGACGTTGAAGAGCGCTGCTGCGAAACTGGCCGAGGCGGCCTGACAATGCCGTCACCCCGGCGAAAGCCGGGGTCTCGTGCGACTCTTTTCCCGGATCATCTCCTGAGATCCCGGCTTTCGCCGGATGACGGGTTTTGCCCGAAATCCTTCCTTACACGCCTCGCTCTCGACACCCGCGCCATCTGCGGGTTACGCTATCGAAAAATCGGTATGGAGAGCCAGGATGCTGGGTGGAATGCAGGACTTCGAGCTGCGCGTTACCACGCTGCTCGATCACGCGGCGCGTGAGCATTGGGGGCGAGAGATCGTCACTCGCTGGGCCGATGGCAGCGAGACGCGCACAACCTGGGCCGGCATCGCCCGTGATGCCCGCAAGCTTGCCCAGGCGCTGGAACGGCTGGGCGTGAAGAAGGGCGACCGCGTTGCCACGCTGGCGATGAACCACGCCCGCCATCTCGTCGCCTGGTACGGCACTGCCGGCATGGGCGGTCTGATCCACACGATCAATCCGCGCCTGTTCGAGGACCAGCTCGCCTTCATCGCCAACCATGCCGAGGACAAGGTGCTGTTCTACGACCGCGCTTTTGCGCCGCTTGTCGAGAAGCTGAAGCCGCAATGGACGACGATCGAGCATTATTACTGCTTCGATAGCGACGGTCCGGACGGGTTCGAGGCGCTGCTCGCCGCCGAGGACGGCAATTATGACTGGGTACAGGGCGACGAGCGCGATCCCTGCATGATCTGCTATACCAGCGGCACCACCGGCAATCCCAAGGGCGTAGTCTATAGCCACCGCTCCAGCGTGATCCACGCGCTGGCCGAAATGCAGCCCGATGTGTTCGACCTGTCGGCACAGACGGTGGCGATGCCGATCGTGCCGATGTTCCATGCGGTCGGCTGGGGCCTGCCCTGGGCCGGGGCTGCAGCGGGTATCAAGTTCGTCTTTTCGGCGGTGAACGATCCGCTGGTGCTGTGCGAGCTGATGAACCGCGAGAAGGTGACGCACACCGCCGGCGTGCCCACCGTCTGGTTCGCGATGTTCCAATATATGGACGCGACAGGTGCCAAGCCCGAGCACCTCAAGATTGTCACCATCGGCGGATCGGCAGCGCCGCGTGCGATGATCGAGCGGCTGATGAAGATGGGCATACGCGTCAACCACGCCTGGGGCATGACCGAGACATCGCCGATCGGCACGATGGGGGCGCCTTCCTGGGATTGGGACGATCTCAGCTTCGAGCAGCAGGTCGATCAGGTCTGCAAGCAGGGCAAGGTGCCCTATGGCGTCGAACTGCGCGTCGTGGACGATGAAGGCAATGTCCAGCCGCGCGACGGCAAGAGCTCGGGGCGGTTGCAGGTGCGTGGGCCGTGGATCGTCGAGCGCTATTTCAAGGCGGAAGAGTCCGCCGTCGATGCCGATAACTGGTTCGACACGGGCGACGTCTCGGTACTCCACCCGGATGGCACGATGCAGATTACCGATCGCGCCAAGGACGTCATCAAGTCCGGCGGCGAGTGGATCAGCTCGGTCGATCTGGAAAATGCAGCAGTCGGCTGCCCGGGCGTGGCCGAGGCTGCGGCGATCGGGGTCTATCACCCGAAGTGGGAGGAGCGGCCGATCCTGCTGGTGGTACGCAAGCCTGGCAGCGAGGTGACTGCCGACCAGGTGCAGGCACATCTCGCCGAGCATGTCGCCAAGTGGTGGCTGCCCGACGAAGTGCATTTTGTCGAAAGCCTGCCGCACACCGCGACCGGCAAGCTGCTCAAGACCGCGATCCGGACGCAGTACAAGGACTTCAAGCTGGCGGCGGCGTAATAATTCCTCCCCGAGACAAGCTCGGGGAGGAATTGAACGTCACATCGCGGCGAAAGCCTCGGTCACTTCACCCGCCTTGGCGTCCTTGAAGCGGGCACAGTTGCGGATGCCTTCCACGGCACGGTCAAGCGAGAGCGTGCTGCCGCCTTCGCCGCGCAGCTTCGCATCAACGATGTCGGCCGCCGCGAGCGAGCATTGCGACTTGAACATCTGGGCCGAGCGACCCGAGAAGATGCCGCCGCCACCGGTGGTCTTCGAGAACTCGTCGAAATGGGCGAGCATATAGGCCAGCGCCGTGTCGCGCGTGTCGGCGTCGTTCATGAAGGTCGCCGAGGCAAACAACCGCTCGCGCGGGGCGTAGCGGGGGTCGTTGAACTCGGTGAAATACCATTTGGCGACATCGGCATTGCCCGAGCTGGCGATCGCGCGGAATGCCGCCTGGCGCAGGCCCGGCGTCTTGCCGGCCAGTGCCGCCTCGGCCAGCGTCCTGGCGAAGGGCACGCCGCGATCCTGCACGGTGACGGCCAGGGCGAGCGGCGCGTACTCGCTGTCGAGTGCTTTCTCGTCGCCGGCGAGCCAGGCATCCGCAGCAGCGCTCAGCTTGGCGCGGAGCGCTGCGTCATGGCCATTGTCCGCCACGAAGCCGACCAGCTGCTCGCGCAGTTCTACGGTGTCGGCATTGTCGCTTTCATGCGCGCCGGCCTTGGGATCGAAGCCGATCTTCGCGAGCATCGGGCCATAGATGTCGACGAACAGCTTGCGATAGGCGGGCAGGGCGTCTGCACCGATCAGCCCGCGTTCGCGCAGGCCGGCAAGGCGGGTGCCGTTGTCGAGCTGCATCTTGGTCTTGGGGTGCGCGGCCATCGAGCGGGCGAGGGCGACGATCTGCTTCGTCTTGGCCTTGCCGGCATAGAAGCTGGCCCAGAGGCTGTCGTCGAGCGCCAGTGCCTCGCCGGTCGGCAGCGTCGGCGCAGCGGTGATCAGCGCATCCCAGTCGGCGGGATCGAGCTCGAAGCGATAATAGCCCCAGCCACCGGCATTGGGCACGAGCGTGCCGGTGCCGTTGGCGACGATCGGCATGCTCGGCTTGTCGAGCAGGGTGCAGTTCTTGGTCTCGCCCTGGCGGACGCAGACCGGCACGATCCACTGTTCGGCCGGCGCGTTGGTGCCGAAATAGGCGAAGCGCTGCTGGCTGGCGGTGGTGATGCCGTTCTGGCGGTGGAAGGTGACGACCGGAACGCCCTGCTGGTCGACGAAGCTCTTGAGCGATTCCAGTACGCGCGGATCGTGCGCGGCATCGGCGAGCGAACCGAAGAACTGCTCGGTGCTGGCATTGCCATATTCGTGGCGCTTCATGTGCAGGCGCACGCCTTCGCGGAACTTCTCGTCGCCCATATAGGCGGCGATCATGCCGACGACCTGGCCGCCCTTGCCATAGGTGATCTGGTCGAACGCCGCGTCGATATCGGCATCGTTGGTGATCTTCTGGTGGATCGGGCGGCCGGCGACGAGCGCGTCGAGGTCCATCGCGTCAAAGCCTTCGGAAATCGCATCGACGCCGATGTCGAGATCGGGGCGCCATTCATTGCCGATGCGGTAGCCCATCCAGTTGGCGAAGCTCTCGTTCAGCCAGATATCGTCCCACCAGGCCGGGGTGACGAGATCGCCGAACCACTGGTGCGACAGCTCATGCGCCACGACCATGCCGAAGGTCTGCTTGCGTGAGGTGGCGTCGCTTTCGTCGACGAACAGGATGCCGTCGCCATAAATGTCGGCGCCCGCATTCTCCATCGCGCCCGGCATCACCGGCGAGCCGATCTGGTCGAGCTTGGGGAAGGGGAAGGGCTGGCCGAAATACTTCTCGAGCAGCGCCACGATCGGCCCCGAATTATCGAGCGCGAACTGCATCTCGTCCTTGTAGGGCTTGGTGCCGACGATGCGCAGCGGCAGCGGGGTCTTGCGCTCGGCCGTCGCCGCGACCTTGGTGCCGATCGTCTCGAACGGGCCGACGACGAAGGCGACGAGATAGGTCGGCAGCGGCTTGGTGGCGATGAAGCGGTGCCTGACCAGCTCGCCGACCTTGGTGGCCTTGCCCGTTTCCGGCGCGTTGGTCAGCGCGACGAAGCCCGGTTTGGTGGTGAGCGACACGGTGAAGGGCGTCTTGAATCCCGGCTCGTCAAAGCCCGGGAATGCGGCGCGTGCGTCGATCGACTCGAACTGGGTCCAGCTATACCAGTCGCCCGCGACGTTGATCCGGTAGGGCCCCGAGGCACCGCCGCCGAACGCTGCGTCATAGTCGAACTTCAGCGTGATCTTGCCCGGCTGCACGGTCTTGCCGAAATCGATCTGGGCGAGGCCATAAGGGCTCTTCTGCGTGAAGGTGAGCGGCATTTCCTTGCCGCCGACCAGCGCCACGGCCTTGGTCACATGCAGGTCGCGTCCGTGCATCCACACCGTCTGCGCTGCCTTGTTCAGCTTCACATCGATCTCGGTATGGCCACTGAAGCGCGGCTTTTCGGGGACGATGGTAAGGTCGAGCCGATAGGCGAGGGGTGTTACCGTGTCCGGCAGCTTGCCGGTGGGCTGGGCGTCCTGGGCATGGGCGATGGCGGGAAGCGTGAGTGCGAAGGCAAAGGCAAGCGCGCGCATGGAGTGTCCTTATGGTCTGCCGGCAGGCCTAGGCGCGGTCCCCGCATGGCGCAACAAGGGGATTATGTCGGTTGGACTACTGTATGTTTCCGTAATGTGTCAGGCTGGATGCAAGGGCTATTATGCTCTCAGATCTTCGGATCTCCGGGCGACGTTGGATCCCTCTTTCCGTCGCCCGGCCCTATACTTCTTCGGCCACCAGCGCCCGCGGGTGGCCTTTTTTTGTCCCGTCGTCACGCCGAAGATCGCCATTGCACCGCGAAATGCGTTAGTTATGGTAGCGCTATCATAATGATAGGGTACAGGAGAGGGATATGGGCCTGATCGCGCGCCTTGCGGCGCTGGTCCTGTTGCTGGGCGCCGCGGCGCCGCCGGGCGAGCGCTGGGTCACTGCCTGGGCCACTTCGCAGATGATCCCTGGCAACAATGCATTGCCGGTCGAGGATCTGAAGGATGCGACCCTGCGCCAGGTCGTCCGTATTCAGATTGCCGGACCGAAGCTCCGCGTGCGCCTGACCAATGCCTATGGAACCCAGCCCCTGCGGATCGGCGCGGCGACGATCGGGCGGGCGATCGATCCCGCCTCACCGAAAGTGGATGCCGCCGGAATTGTATCGCTGACCTTCGGTGGAGCGAAGAGCGTGACCCTTCCGGCGGGGGCGGATTACTGGTCTGATCCTGTTGAGTTGCCAGTAAAGGCTGGGGCCGATCTCGCACTGTCCCTGTATCTTCCCGATGCCCCGGCGCAGCAGACTGGCCATCCCGGTGCGCGCGCGACGAGCTATTATCTGCCCGGTGATCACACCCGCGATGCGGATCTCGCCGAGGCGAAGAGGATAGATCGCTGGTTCCAGATTGGCGCCATCGAGGTGGCTTCGCCCAAGGCTTCGGCGGTGGTGATCCTGGGCGACTCGATCACCGACGGCTATGGCGTGCCGACCAACAGCAACACGCGCTGGACCGACGCGCTGCAACTCCGCCTGCGCGCGACGCCGGCGCTTGCCGACATGGCGGTGCTCAACGCCGGCATCGGCGGCAACCGGCTGCTCAATGATGGGCTCGGCCCCAATGCAATGGCCCGCTTCGATCGCGAGGTGCTGAGCTATCCGGGTGTCACCCATCTGGTGATCTTCGAGGGTGTCAACGATCTCGGCACGCTTACCCGCGATGCGCTGGCGACACCCGAGGCGCATGCCGAGCTGGTCGAAGGGATGATCGGCGCCTATCGCCAGATGGTCGCCCGTGCTCGCGCGCATGGGATCAAGGTGATCGGGGCGACGATCACGCCCTATGGTGGTTCGGGCTATTACCATCCCGACGCACAGAACGAGGCCGATCGTGCCGCGGTCAACGCCTGGATCCGCACGCCCGGCAATTTCGATGGTGTGATCGATTTCGACGCGGCGATGCGGGATCCTGCCGCGCCGACGAAGCTGCGCAAGGAATATGACAATGACGGGCTCCACCCCTCGGCCACCGGATACCAGGCGATGGCGGATGCGGTGCCCTTGTCGCTCCTGTCGGCCAAGGTTGCCGACAAGGGCAGGGTGGCCGCTGCGCCTTCCAGCCCGGCGCCGATGATCGCCTTTACCTTTGACGACCTCACGGCCCATGCGCCTTTGCCCCAGAGGTACACCCGTGTCGGCATTGCCGAGCAGATCATCGCCGCACTCAATGCCAGCGGGGCGCCGGCCATGGGTTTCATCAATGGTGTTCAGCTCACCAACGAGCCTGCCTCTGCGCCGGTGCTCGACAAATGGCGGGCTGCCGGGCTGACGCTCGGCAACCACGGTTGGAGCCATGCCAATCTCGACCAGCTCAGCGACGAGCAGTTCCTAAGCGAACTCGAGAAAAATGAGCCGATCCTCAAGGCCAGGATGGGCACGGCGGACTGGCATTGGTTCCGCTACCCTTTTCTATCGGAGGCGGCTGCCAACCCGGAGCGTCGCGCACATATTCGCAAGCTGTTGGCGGATCGTGGCTATAAGGTCGCGACGGTGACCATGGATTTCTCCGACTGGGCTTACAACAACGCCTATGCCCGGTGCGTCGCGAAGGGCGACGCCGATGCGATCCTCAGCATGGAGCATTCCTGGTTAGGCACTGCCTCGGTTCAGGCGGACCGTGCCCGGGAAATGGCGAAAGCGCTTTATGGTCGTGATATTCCCTATGTCCTGCTGATGCACCTCGGTGCCTTCGACGCGCATATGATGCCCAGGCTGATCGCGCTCTACCAAGAGAAGGGCTATCGTTTCGTCAGTATCGAGGAAGCGGGTAAGGACCCCTATTACGCGGCCGAAGTGAACCCGGCTTTGCCGCCGCAGCCCCAGGGCCTGAACGGCGCGATGGCGGCGAAGGGTCTCAAGGAACCACAGGCGCCCTCGCTGCTGCCGCTCGATACGATGTGCAGATAGGTGCTCAGAACAGCTCCCCCTGCGGCCCCGCCGGTGGCCTGAACAGGTCGGTGCGCAGCCGCAGCACTTCCTGATCGAGCCCGTAGCGCTTCGCCGCCATCCGGAAGCGGGTGCGCAGCAGATCGGCCCAGGGGCCGTGCCCCCGGAAGCGGGTGTGGAAATTGGGATCATTATCCTTGCCGCCGCGGATCGACTGGATTGTCGCCATCACCTTGCCCGCGCGATCGGGGAAATGCGCATCGAGCCACGCGCGGAACAAGGGCGAGACCTCATGCGGCAGCCGCACCGGCAGGAAGAACGCCGTCCGCGCACCTGCCTCGGCTGCGCGCTCCAGGATATGCTCGAGCTCGTGATCGGTGACGTGCGGGATCACCGGCGACAGCGAGACGAACACCGGCACCCCGGCATCGGCAAGCTGCTTCACTGCCGCCAGCCTTTTCTCCGGATGCGGCGCACGCGGCTCAACTGTCATCGCGATCTTCGGGTCGAGCGAGGTGACCGAGACCATCACCGCCGCCAGCCCCTTCGCCGCCATCGGCGCGAGGATATCGAGATCGCGCGTCACCCGGTTCGACTTGGTGGTGATCGTCAGCGGATGATCCTGCTCGGCCAGCACCTCAATGCAGCCCCGAGTGATCCGCCACTCCGCCTCGATCGGCTGATAGGGATCGGTGTTGGTCCCGAACGCGATCGGCCGGCAGACATAGCCGCGCTTACCCAGTTCAGCGCGTAGCAGCGCGGGCGCATCGGGTTTGGCGAACAGCCGGCTCTCGAAATCCAGCCCCGGCGACAGGTCTAGATAGGCATGGGTCGGCCGGGCGAAGCAATAGATGCAGCCATGCTCGCAGCCGCGATAGGGATTGATCGAGCGATCGAAGGATATGTCGGGCGACTGGTTGCGGGTGATGATCGTCCGCGCCCGCTCGACCGTTACGGTGGTGCGCAGGGGAGGCGGGGCATCGTCCAGATCCGTGCGCGCATCGAGCCAATCCCCGTCCGCCTCGCGCGCGGGCAGGTTGAAACGGCTGCTCGCCTCGTTGAGCGTAGCGCCGCGCACGGGCCGATTCTTTGCCATTGACAAAGGCTAGGCGCACATCCAGAACATAGCAAGAACATCGGAGAATTTTATGGCACGGATCAGCTATCTCGAACTGCCCGCAAAGGATGTCGCCGGCACCCGCGATTTCTATGCCAAGGCGTTCGACTGGAAGTTCACCGACTTCGCCCCGCATTATGCGGCGACCACCACGGGCGACACCGATCTCGGCATCAGCGGCAGCACCGATCATGTGATCGAGCAGCTGCTGCCGATCATCGAGGTGCAGGACCTCGAAGCCGCGCTCGAAGCCGTGCAGGCGGCGGGCGGCGAGATCGTCGTGCCGATCTTCAGCTTCCCCGGCGGCCGCCGCTTCCATTTTCGCGATCCCGCGGGCAACGGCCTGGGCGTGTTCGTCAACGAGCCGGACGCGGAATGATTGCCGAACGCCTGTAGCATGTTAGGGTAGCTTGATAAGCCAAGGGCGAAGCTACCCTATTTCTTCGCCATGCAGGGGGAGGGATTATGCGTGGGATGTTGATTGCGGCCACACTAGCGGCTGGCCTGTGGGCGGCGCCGGCGATGGCGCAGAAGGGCGACCTGGCGCGGCTGGTCGACATTTCGCAGCCAGCGGAAGTGGTCAAGCTCCTCCAGGGCGAAGGCTACAAGGCCGAGCTCAAGAAGCATGAGGACAGCGGCGATCCCTTCATCAGCAGCGCCGCCAACGGATCGCCCTTCACGATCGAATTCTACGATTGCAAATCGGCCAAGGGCTGTACGTCGATGCAGTTCTTCTCCTGGTACAAGAAGAAGCCGTATTTCTCGGTCGAGATGGCCAATCGCTGGAACGCCAAGAAGCGTTTCCTGCGCATCGTGATCGACAAGGACGGCGACCTGTCGACCTGGATGGACATCACCAGCATCGGCAAGACCACCTACGCCAATTTCGCCGACACGATCGACTGGTGGTCGTCGATGACGGGGGATTTGTTCACGTTCATGGACGAGGAAGAAGGGGCGTTCACGCAGAAGAAGTGAGGGGCGGGGCCTTTTTGTTGGGGTGCCGGGGTGAATTAATCCCGGGTGAAAGCCTGGATCAATCCGGCGGTACGCGATTGGCACGATCGACGGGGTGCTTCTTTGTCTGCTGCTGGCCAAGCTGGTGCAGGTTCAGCGCTCGCGCGCTGGGTGCGCCCTTGATCGACGGAGACGCTGTGTGCCGCGTCGGGGCGTGCCCACGTCTCCACGCTGAATCTGACTCGATCGCGTGGATTTTGAAGGCTGATCACAAGCCTGCCGAAAGTCAGCGCTCCTCCAGCCGAGGCAGTAGTTCAACGAAGTTGCACGGCTTGTGCCGCACATCCAGCTGGGTCGCGAGGATGCCGTCCCAGGCGTCGGTAACGGCGCCGGTGGAGCCGGGCAGGGCGAAGATATAGGTGCCGCGGGCTACGCCGGCAGTGGCGCGGGACTGGATGGTCGAGGTGCCGATCGACTGGTAGCTGAGCCAGCGGAAAAGCTCGCCGAAGCCGGGGATCTCCTTTTCCTGCACACGGGCCAGCGCCTCGGGCGTGACGTCGCGGCCAGTGACGCCGGTGCCGCCGGTGGTGAGCACCACTTCGACCTGAGGATCGTCGATCCAGCGGGTGAGCTGGGCGGCGATCAGATCGGCATCGTCCTTGAGGATCGCGCGGGCGGCGAGGATGTGGCCGGCGGTGGACAGACGCTCGACCAGCCGGTCGCCCGAGCGGTCGTCGGCAAAGGTCCGCGTGTCCGAAACCGTCAGTACTGCGATCCGCACGGGGCGGAAGGCGATCGCTTCATCGATTGGCATTGCTGTCCTGATGGAAGGCGAGCTTGCGCACGTTCATCTTGACCGAGGCAGGTCCCTGCATGCCGGGGAATTTCGGCCACATGCCCTCTGCCAGCGCCTCGCGGCTGCTCGACTTGCGGCCTTCCTGGTTCTCGTACATCCAGTAGTTGCGCAGCACAGTCATCACGTAACCGCGCGTCTCCCAGTACGGGATGCTCTCGATATAGAGCAGCGGATCGCCGCCGTCCTTGATCAGCGTGTTCCAGTTCGAAACCGGGGTGGGGCCGGCATTGTAGGAGGCGATCACCTTGGGCAGCAGGCCCCCGGTGAAGGGCTGGTCCCGCAGCTGCTCAAGATAGGACTGGCCGATCTCCATGTTGACCGAAGGCTTGGTCAGGTCGCTGGCGGCATAGGTGACCCCGTGGCGGCGACCGATGTCGATCGCGGCGCCGGTCTTCACCTGCATCAGGCCCATCGCGCCGGCGGCGCTGCGGATCTCCGAGTTGAAGCGCGATTCCTGAAGCGTGTGGGCGAAGACCAAGGCCTTGTCGACGCGCCAGCCGCCGGCCGGCTTCCAGTTCGGCGCGGGATAGCGCGCGGCAGTGAGCGGCTGGGTGCCCTGGGGGCAATTATGCGTGAGCCAGAGCTGGGTGGAGGGCAGGCTGAGGCGGCCGGCAAGGCGGGTGAGCGCGACATGCTCGGAGGGCGATCCGATCTTGGCCTGATAGCGCAGCACTTCGTCGGCCAGGCCATCCTCGTCGATCTCGACCAGGGCGGCGGCGACGCGGACATTGGGGCGGCGCTCGAGCGCGCGCCAGTCGTCCGCGACGAACTTCTCGCCCTTGCCGGGCTTTTCCTCGATGCCGAGCGCCGATTTGGCGAGCAAGCCGTAGAAGGTCTCGCCATATTGGGTGGCGGCGCGGAGCTTGGATTCGACCTTGTCAGGGCGGCCGCAGGCCATTTCGGCGCGAGAGCCCCAATACAGGCCGGCGGAACGCAGTTCGGTATCGCCGGCGCGGGTGGCGACGCGCTCGAACGCGGCGGTGGCGCCGGCGCAATCCTGCTCGCGCCAGGCGGCGAGGCCGGCGACCCAATCGGCCTGCGGGGCCCAGTCGCCGGTGCCTTCCTGCGCCTTGGCGGCGACGCGGCGGGCATTGTTGTCGTCGCCCGCGACATAATAGATCCAGGCGACCTTCTGCTGCCACTCGGTCTTCGCCTCGGGCGTGAGATCGGCTTCGAACTTGCTGACCACGCCCTCTGCCTCAAGGCCCTGATCGGCCTTTACATAGGGCTGGATGGCGAGCGCGATCTCGGTGGCGGCGGTATCGCTCTTGATCGAGCGGGCGCGCTGGCGGACCGGAGCACCATCATACCAGATCAGGCGCGCGGCGGCCGGGATGGCGGGCGTATTGGTGGCGCCGCGGGTCTTTGCCATGCGGCTGAGCTGGTCGGCCTGGGGCAGCTCGGGCGCGTCGCCGATCAGCTGGAGCAGCGGGGCGAGCTCGACCTTGGGCGAGTTCTTCGCGGTATAGAGCTCGGCGCGGGCGATCGCGTGGAGCGGGCCCGGCTTCATCGAATCGAGCTGGATCTGCGCGTCCTGCCAGCGCTGGGCGCGGATCGCGGCGAACACCTTGCGGTATCCATCCTTCTGGTCGCTATCGAGCTGCGAGGGAATGCCGTCGCCTTCGCGAAGTGCCGGGGAGGCGCCTTCGTCGGCATCGCTGGCGTTAGTATTGTTGGTGCCAGCCGGGAGGTTGGCAGCATGAACATAGGCCGGCGACGCGAGCAGCGCGGCGGCAAGCAGGATACGCATGGTCACAGGCTCCCCCGGGTCAACAGCAACAAATGCTTCCAGGCTTCGCTTTTGGCGGCCGGCCGATCCAGCAGGAAGCGTGGATGCAGGCTCGCAACAGCCTGTGTATGTGCGCCAAAATGGTTAACATCCACTAAACCATTTGCCGGCGGGCCGTCATTCGTCTCGGCAATCGCACGGCTGGCCGTTTGGCCCAGAATCAGCAGCTTGGCGGGCTGAAGCAGCTTGAGGTGATGGCGGGCGATCTCGATCAGCCGCGCCTCCTGATCGGGCGGGATGCGCCCGGCGAGCGGGCGGGCGACCGCGAGCGAGACGAAATGGACCGAATCGCGGGCGACTCCGGCGGCGGTGAGCATACGCGAGAACAGCTTTCCGGCCGGGCTGTCGCCGAGAATTTCGCTCTGGTCGTCGCTTTCCGGCATGTCGGTAAGCACGACGAGCGGGGCGTTCACCGGGCCGCTCGGGGCGATGCGCGGGGTCAGCCAGCCAGCCTCGGGCACGGTCTCGCCGGTGCGCCAGGCCGTGAAAGCGGCAAGGGTGTCGGGCAGGATTTCGGGCTGCGGCGACGTTACGGCAGCGGGCGCCGCCTGCACGGCAGCGGGCCGCGCGAGCCAGTCGCGAGCCTCATCCTCCTGAAGGGTTTCGACCCCCGCATCGCGCCACCATTCGAGTGCGCTCGCAAGGGTACGCCCCCAATCCGCTGTGTATTCGCCTCCCACCCTTCCTTAGAGTCACGGCTTGACGGGCGGGTCAATCTGCCTTCATCGACCAAGGGACAAGCCGTTGCCAGCATGCGACGACAAGCAGTGCGGCATGGGCCAGACCAAGACTAGAAGGATGCGATGATGAGCGAACGGGAGTCGATGCCCTATGACGTCGTGATCGTCGGGGCGGGCCCTGCGGGGCTTTCTGCGGCGATCCGGCTGAAGCAGCTGGCCGCGGAAGCCGGCAGCGAGCTTACGGTGTGCATCCTGGAAAAGGGCTCCGAAGTGGGTGCCCATATCCTCTCCGGCGCGGTGATCGATCCCAAGGCGCTCGACGAGCTGCTGCCGAGTTGGCGCGAGGATGGCTGCCCGCTCGCCGCGACGCCGGTGACCGAGAACCATCACTGGATCCTGAGTGAGAAGGGGCGTTCGGGCTTCCCCGAGTTCATCACCCCGCCGTTCCTGCACAACAAAGGCACCTATACCGGCTCGCTGGGCAATCTCTGCCGCTGGCTGGCGGGCAAGGCCGAGGAACTGGGCGTCGAGATCTTCCCGGGCTTTGCCGCGGCGGAGATCCTCTATCACGACAATGGCAGCGTGAAGGGCGTCGCCACCGGCGACATGGGCGTTGCGCGCGACGGCGAGCACAAGGGCGATTACCAGCCCGGGCTTGAGCTGCATGCCAAGTATACCTTCTTCGCGGAGGGGTGCCGCGGGCACCTGACCAAGCAGCTGATCCGCAATTTCGAGCTCGACAAGGACAGCCAGCCGCAGATCTATGGCATCGGCATCAAGGAGCTGTGGGACATCGATCCGGCGCTGCACGTGCCCGGCCGCGTGATCCACACCCAGGGCTGGCCGCTGACGGACGGCGCCAATGGCGGTGGCTTCCTCTATCACCAGGCCGACGGGCAGGTCGCGCTCGGCTTCGTCACCTGGCTCAACTACAAGAACCCCTATCTCTCGCCCTTCCAGGAGATGCAGCGCTGGAAGACGCATCCGGAGATCGCGGCGATCCTGAAGGGCGCCAAGCGCGTCTCCTATGGCGCGCGGGCGATCTCGGACGGTGGCTGGCAGTCGGTGCCCAAGCTGGTCGCGCCGGGCGCGGCGCTGATCGGCGACGCGGCAGGCTTCCTCAACGTGCCGCGGATCAAGGGCACCCACACTTCGATGAAGAGCGGCATGATGGCGGCCGAGGCAGCCTTTGCCGCGGTCGGCGCCGGGCGCGAGGCGGACGAGCTGGCGGCCTATCCCGAAGCATACGAGAAGAGCTGGGTCTATAAGGAGCTGCGCGGCGTCCGGAATGTCGCGCCGCTGGTCAAGAAGTTCGGCGACACCTGGGGCACGCTGCTTGCCGGTGCGGCGATGTGGAGCGAGCTGCTCGGCATCCGCTGGCCGTTCACGATGAAGCACAAGCCCGACAATGAGGGCATGTGGCACGCATCGGTGGCGCCGAAGATCGAGTATCCCAAGCCCGACGGCGTGCTGACCTTCGATCGCCTGTCTTCGGTGTTCCTGTCGAACACCAACCACGAGGAGGACCAGCCGGTCCATCTTACGCTGAAAGACCCGGAAATTCCGATCGGCTACAATCTACCGGTGTACGCCGAGCCCGCGCAGCGTTACTGTCCGGCGGGTGTCTATGAAGTTGTCGGAGAAGGCGACGATCTGCGCTTCCAGATCAACGCGCAGAATTGCGTCCACTGCAAGACGTGCGACATCAAGGACCCAACCCAGAACATCAACTGGGTGGTGCCCGAAGGTGGCGGCGGCCCCAATTACCCGAACATGTAGTTTTGCGCTTGCGCTGCTGCTGGCCCTGCCGGCGGCGGCGCAGCAGTTACCGCAGCAGCAATCGGCGACGCCCGAGATCGACCTGCGCGACTATGCCCGCGCCCGCGCTGCCGATGCGGCGGGGGAGCCGGCGCTGGCAGCGCCCGGCTATGCCCGCGCGCTGGCAGTGGTGCCCGATGACAAGGTGCTGGCGATGCGTGCCTATCGCCAGGCGCTGGCGGCAGGGGACTATGCCCTGGCCCGCCGCGCCGCCGATGCGCTCGCCCGCGCCAAGGCAGCGCCGCCCGATACCGAGATCCTGAACTTCGCGCTGGCAGTGAACGGCCGCGACCGGCTGGCTGCAGAAAAGGCGCTGGAGCGGATGTCTAAGGCGCAGCTCGATTTCCTGGTGCCGGTGCTCGGCGCCTGGCTGGCGCTCGATCGCGGCGCCGACCCGCTGCCGCTGCTCGACACCGCGCGCGGCAATCCGCTCGCGCTGCGCTTCACCAATCGTCACCGCGCGCTACTGCTGCTCGCCGAGGGCAAGGCCGAGCAGGGCCTGTTTGCGCTCGCCGCCGCGCGCGGCACCGAGGACGCGCCGGATGTGCGGATCGACGCGGGCATCACGCTGCTGCGCACCGGTCGCAAGCGCGAGGCCGACCGGGTGCTCGGCGACTTTGCCGGGGCCACCAAGGCATGGCGCAAATGGGTGGCCAAGGGGGGCAAGCCCGGCGTCGCATTCGGCGCGGCGCACGCCTTTCTGAGCCTGGCCAATGATCTGGGCGGCGAGGAAATGGCGCCGCTCTCGATCCTGCTTGCTCGCGCTGCGCTGCTGCTCGATCCGCAGGAGGAGCGGGCACGTCTGGTGCTCGCCGAAGCACTGTCGAAAAGCGGCGCGACCGAGCTGGCATTGCAGACGCTGGCGGGCATCCGCACCGATGGCCCATTCGCGCGTGGCGCGGTCGCGGGGCGCGTCTCCGCGCTCCGCCGCGCCGAACGCCTGCCGGAAGCGCTGGCCGAGGCCAAGGCGCTTGCCGGATCGAACAAGGCATCCGCGCAGGAGGTCGCCGTTTATGGCGAACTGCTGTTCAGCGCCGAGCGCTATGGCGATGCCGCCGACGCCTTTGGCCGCGCACTCGATCGCGCCGAGGGCGATGGCGGCTGGGAGCTGAATTATCGCCGTGGCGCTGCACTCGACCGGGCCGGCAAATGGGACGCGGCGCTGCCTGCGCTACAGCGCGCGGTACAGCTGGGGCCCGACGAGCCCGAGGCGCTGACCTGGCTGGGCAATGCCCAGGCCGAGCGCGGCGTCGACCTGCCCGGCGCGCAGGCGCTGCTTGAGCGTGCGCGCCGGCTCAAGCCCGAGGATCCCGAAGTCATCGATTCGCTCGGCCACGCTTATTATGCCGATGGCGAGTTACAAAAGGCGCTGCCGCTGCTCGAAAAGGCGGTGCAGCTCGATCCGGGCGGGACCCGGCCGAACGAGCATCTAGGCGATCTCTACTGGAAGCTCGGCCGCCGGATGGAAGCGCGCTATGCGTGGCGGGCGGCCGAAGTCGCTGCCGAGGCCGGGGATGCCGAGCGGATCAAGGCCAAGCTGGCGAACGGGCTGAACTGATGGTCACCGAAATCGCCAAGGCCAAGCTCAACCTGGCGCTGCACGTCCGCGCGCGGCGGCCCGATGGCTATCATGAGCTGGAGACGTTGTTTGCGTTCGTCGCGGACGGCGATGTCGTGCAGGTCGAACCGGCGGAGGTGGACAGCTTCACGCTCACCGGGCCGTTCGGCGCGCTGCTCAGCGGGGAGGGCGACAATCTCGTTACCCGGGCGGCTTCGGCGTTCCGCGAGAGCTTCGGTGGCGGCGCGCATGCGATCACGCTCGACAAGCGCTTGCCGGTCGCCTCGGGGATCGGTGGCGGCTCGGCCGATGCGGCGGCGACCTTGCGGGCGCTGGGCGCGCTGCACGGGGTCGCGGTCGAGGATATGTTCGACATTGCCGACCGGCTGGGTTCGGACGTGCCGGCCTGCCTGTTCGGGCAGAGCGCGATCGGGCGGGGCAGGGGCGAGCAGCTGGAGCCGGTTCCGGGCCTGCCGGGAACGCCGGTGTTGCTGGTCAATCCAGGGGTGGGGGTTTCCACCGCCGAGGTGTTCCGGCGCTGGGATGGTGTGGATCGTGGGCCGCTGCCGGCCGATCCGCGTGAAGGGCGCAATGATCTGGAGCTTCCCGCGCGGGCGATTGCGCCGGTGATCGACGACGTGCTGGAAGCGCTGGCTGCTGCGCCGGGAGCGGGGCTGGTGCGCATGTCGGGTTCGGGGGCGACCTGCTTTGCGCTGTTCGACAGCGATGGCAGCCGGGATGCTGCCTGTGCGGCGTTGGCGGGTCGTGGCTGGTGGATGCTGGCGTCTAGCCTCACCTGAGTACCCAAAGCTGTTCTGCGTTAGTATTCGCTCGCCGGGGAGCAGCGAGGGCGCCGGAGAGCGGATTGGCTTCCGGGTGAAGTTGGTGGCGGCGAGTTAACCAGTCTCGCGAACCGGTCCTTCGCAGTTTCCGGAGTAGATAGTCCCCAGCGGATCGACTGCCGGGAGCAGAACGTCTGTCGGTGGCGCGGGCGCAGGGGCTTTGCCCTATAGCCCGCCCCATCCCTCCAACTCCCGCCCCTTAACAGCGCCGCCGCAATCGGGCACAGCCAGCGCCATGATCCAGCTGACCCGCAACGGCCCCGTCGCCACGATCGCGCTTAACCGTCCCGAGGCCCGCAACGCGCTGCCCACCGCTGCCTGGCAGGCGCTGGCCGCCGCGGCGCGCGAGGTGGGCGATGCCCGGGCAGTGATCCTCAAGTCCGATGTCGCAGGGATTTTCTCGGCGGGCGCCGATGTTCGCGAATTCGAGCAGTTGCAGGGCGATCCGGCGCTGCGCACCCGGTTCCGCGAAGCGATGCGGGAGGGGATCGAGGCGATTGCCGCGCTGCCGATGCCGGTGATCGCGGCGGTCGACGGGGGCTGTTTCGGTGCTGCGGTGGCGCTGATCCTGGCGGCTGACATTCGCATTGCCGGCAAACTCTCCGAATTCGCGATCACCCCGGCGCGGCTCGGCCTTGGCTATCCGCGCGAGGATGTCGCGCGGCTGGAAGCGCAGGTCGGCAAGGGCATGGCGTCGCTGCTGCTGTTCACCGGCGACAAGCTGCGCCCCGACGAGGTCCACAAGATCGGGCTTGTCGAATTGAAGACCGGCAAGGCGATCGAGACTGCCACCGCGATGGCCGGGGCGATCGCCGGCAATGCGCCCGAGGCGATCCGGCTGCTCAAGCGGACGCTGCGCGGCGAGCAGACCGACCAGGGTTTCGAGGATGCGTTCGGCGGGGCCGAGTTTGCCGAAGGGCTGGCTTCGTTCCGCGAGCGGCGGAAGCCGGTCTGGTGAGCGCTGCGGAGATCATTCCGGGTGCGGGGCCGGTGCTGCTGCTCGGCGACCATGCCTCGAACGCGGTGCCGGCGGACGTGGATCTCGGCATCGATCCGGCGCTGCTCGACAAGCATATCGCGGTGGATATCGGCAGCGCGGCAGTGGCGCGGAGCCTTGCCGCGCGGCTGGGCGCACCGGCGATACTCGCCAATGTCTCGCGACTGGTGATCGACCTCAATCGCGAGCCCGACCATATCGGGCTGATCCCGCACCGGAGCGACGGGCATCTGATCCCGGGCAACGATAATGTCGATCGCTTCGAACGCATCGCGCGTTTCCATGCGCCCTATCACCGGCTGATCCGCGACCAGATCCGCGCGCAGCGGCCGCGACTGATCCTCTCGGTGCACAGTTTCACGCCCTGCCTGGAGCATGGTGGCAGCGACCGGCCGTGGCAGGTGGGCGTGCTCTACAATCGCGACACCCGTGCGGCGCTGCCGGCGGTGGACTTCTTCCGCGCGCGCGGCTTCGTCACCGGCGACAACGAGCCCTATTCGGGGCGGCTGCTCAATGCGACGCTTAACCGGCATGGCGAGGGGCAGGGCATTCCGTCGTTCGCGATCGAGATCCGCAACGACCTGATCGCGAATGCGAGGGGCGCGGAGGATTGGGCCGGAGTGCTGGCGGAGCTGGTCGCGCATCTGGGCGATACTCTCCAACTCGTTATCCCCGCGCAGGCGGGGATGACGGAGTAGGGGCGGGCCTGGAAAGAGTGCATTCGTGCATTCGAGAAAATTCTTTGCGCAATAGTCTTGCGCGAAAGTGCCTTCTGGCGACATAGGCTTGCGCATCATGACCAAGCGATTCGACAAGTCCAAGCTCCCCAGCCGCTACGTTTCCGTCGGCGTCGAGAGCGCCCCGCACCGCAGCTATTATTACGCCATGGGCCTCACCGAGGAGGAGATCGCCCGGCCGTTCGTCGGCATCGCCTCGGCGGGCAATGACAGCGCACCCTGCAACACCACGCTCGACCAGCAGGCCGATTGGTGCCGCATCGGCGTGAACGAAGCCGGCGGCATGCCGCGCCGCTTCAACACGATCACCGTGACCGACGGCATCGCGATGGGCCATCAGGGGATGAAGTCCTCGCTGGTCAGCCGCGAAGTCATCGCCGACTCGGTCGAGCTGTCGGTGCGAGGGCATTGCTATGACGCGCTCGTCACCTTCGCCGGGTGCGACAAGTCGCTGCCGGGCATGATGATGGCGCTGCTCCGCCTTAACGTGCCGTCGATCTTCGTCTATGGCGGCTCGATCCTGCCGGGCCGCTATCAGGAGCGAGACCTCACCGTCATCGACGTGTTCGAGGTGGTCGGCCGCTATGCCGCCGGCAAATGCCCGCTGTCCGAAGTGACCGCGATCGAGAAGGCGGCGTGCCCGGGCCATGGCGCATGCGGCGGCCAGTACACCGCCAACACAATGGCCTGTGTTGCCGAGGCGATCGGTTTGTCCTTGCCGAACAGCAACATGGCACCGGCACCTTACAAGTCGCGTGAAGAGATCGCGATTGCCGCGGGCCGTCAGGTGATGACGCTGATCGAGAAGCAGATCCGCCCGCGCGACATCTGCACCCGCGAAGCCTTCGAGAATGCCGCACGCATCGTCGCGGCGACCGGCGGCTCGACCAATGGCGCGCTCCACCTGCCCGCCATGGCGAACGAGTGCGGCATCGATTTCGATCTGTTCGACGTCGCCGAGATCTTCAAGACCACGCCGTACATGGCCGATCTCAAGCCCGGCGGTCGCTATGTCGCGCGCGACATGCATGAGGCCGGCGGCATCTACATGCTGATGAAGTCGCTCGCCGATACCGGCCTGCTGCACCTCGATTGCATGACGGTGACCGGCAAGACGCTAGGCGAGAATATCGACGAGATCACCTGGAACCCCGACCAGAAGGTCATCTACGACGCGAAGACGCCGATCACCCCCACCGGCGGCGTGGTCGGGCTGCGCGGCTCGCTGGCGCCCGAGGGCGCGATCGTGAAGGTGGCGGGCATGAAGCGCCTGCAGTTCACCGGCACCGCCAAGGTGTTCGAGCGCGAGGAAGATGCCTTTGCCGCAGTGGAAGCCAATGCGATCAAGGAAGGCACCGTCGTCGTCATCCGCTATGAGGGGCCGAAGGGCGGCCCGGGCATGCGCGAGATGTTGTCGACCACCGCGGCGCTTTATGGCCAGGGGCTGGGCGAATCGGTCGCGCTGATCACCGACGGCCGCTTCTCCGGCGGTACGCGCGGCTTCTGCATCGGCCATGTCGGGCCCGAGGCGGCCGATGGCGGGCCGATCGCGCTGGTCGAGGATGGCGACGAGATCAGCATCGATGCCGAGGCCGGCACGGTGGATCTCAACGTCCCCGAGGATGTGCTGGCCGCGCGCCGGGCGAAGTGGCAGCCGCGGACGAACGACTATCAGGCGGGTGCGCTGTGGCGCTTCTCGCAAAATGTCGGCCCGGCCTATAAGGGAGCGGTCACGCATCCCGGAGCCAGCGCCGAAACCCATGTCTTTGCCGATATCTGATCAAGTTCGCCCTCTCGGTGAGGAGAGGGCTGGGGAGAGGGGAAGGGCACGACGAGCAACCATGCTCGCGGCCCTTCTTTCCCTGACCGCCTGCAACAACCAGGTTCGTGACAAGGCCAGCGAGGCCCGCAACACTGCCCATGCCGAGAAGATGGAAAAGGCCGAGGGGCGCGTCGAGTGCGTGCCGCCCGGTGCTGCCGGTTTCTCCTATGCCTGCACGATCGATCGCACTCAGTCGCAGGATGGGCTGTTCCTGACGTTGCGCCATCCCGATGGCGGGTTCCGCCGGCTGCTGGTCACCACTGACGGGCGCGGCGTGATCGCTGCCGATGGTGCCGAGAAGGCGCAGGTGGCGGTGATTGGGCCGAACCTGATCGAAGTCGCGATCGGTGATGAGCGCTACCGCTTGCCTGCGACCGTGCGCGGGGCCAAACCGGCACAATGATCCCGCCCGGCGCACCGATCGTAACCGCCGCCCAGATGCGCGCCGCCGAGGAGGCGGTGTTCCGGCGCGAGCCCCAGGAAGACGTGATGGAGCGTGCCGGGGCCGCAGTGGCGCGCGAAGTCGCCCGCTTCGCGCACGGCGCCCCGATCCTGGTGCTGGCCGGGCCGGGCAACAATGGCGGGGACGCCTATGTCGCCGCGCGCCTGCTGAAGGCAGCCGGCCATGACGTCGCGATCGCCGCTTCGGGCGAGCCGGGCACCGGCGCCGCGCGGGCGATGCATGCGCGCTGGGGCGGGGAAGTCGGTTCGCTCTATCAGGCACGACCAAGACCGGTGCTGGTCGACGGACTGTTCGGCACCGGGCTCAGCCGCCCGCTCGAGCGTGGGATCGCACCGGTGTTGGCTGAGCTGGTCGCCGCTGGGCGCTTTTCCCTTGCGATCGATCTACCTTCGGGGCTGGCCACCGATACCGGCGCCGATCTCGGCGCGCCCAAGGGGATCAGCGCGACGCTGGCGCTCGGCGCGCTCAAGCCGGCGCATGTCCTCGACAGGGGGCTGGAGCGCTGCGGGCATGTTCTGCTCGCCGATATCGGCATTCCGGTGGAGAGTTCGTGGCGTAGCGTCGCGCGGCCCCGGCTCGCTGCTCCCGGCGCACGGGCGCACAAATATAGTCGTGGGCTGGTTGTGGTGGTCGAGGGCGACATGCCCGGCGCCGCACGGCTCGCCGCCCATGCCGCGATGGCGGGCGGGGCGGGCTATACCGTGCTGGCCAGCGCCGGCGACACCAGCGGCGGGCCCGATGCACTCGTCCGTCAGCGCATCGCCAGCGGCGACGATCTCGCCGATTTCCTCACCGAGACCCGCATAGGCGCCGTCGTGGTCGGCCCGGGCCTTGGCCGCGATCGCCGGGCCGAGGGGCTGCTCAAGGCGGCGCTGAACGCCAATCTCCCGCTGATCCTCGATGGCGACGCGCTGACCCTGCTCGGCAAGTCCGCCGCCGCCTGGCTCCAGCGCCGCACCGCGCCGACCTGGCTCACCCCGCATTCGGGCGAGTTCGACCGGATGTTCGAAGGCACCGAGGGCGACAAGATCACCCGCACGCTGATGGCGGCCGCCGAATCGCGGGCGACGGTGATTCACAAGGGCGCCGACACGGTGATCGCGACTCCGCGCGGCGAGGTGCGGGTGCTGTCGCGTGCTTCCTCCTGGCTCTCCACCGCCGGCACCGGCGATGTGCTCGCCGGCACGCTCGCCGCACAGGTGGCGGGCGGCAACAAACAGGCTGCCGAAGCCGCGGTCTGGCTGCATGCGCGCGCGGCGGCACTTGCAGGACCGGCCTTCATCGCCGATGCGCTGCCGATGCATCTTCCCCAAGCGATCTCCGAATGTCTGTAAGTGAAGTCCTCCGCGTCGCGGGGCGCGGCGAGGGCGTCACTGCCGATGGCCGCTACGTCCCCTTCACCGCACCCGGCGATACCGTGGACGCGCAGGGCGCGATCACGCGTGGGCCGCACCACCCCGAGCCGCCCTGCCGGCATTTCCCAGAATGCGGCGGCTGCCAGCTCCAGCATCTCGATGACATCGCGTGGAGCGGCTTCATCGTCGACCGCATCGCCGGGGCGCTCGCCCAGCACAAGCTGAAGACCGAGATCCGCCCGCCCATGCTCTCGCCGCCGCGCACCCGCCGCCGCGCCACGCTCCACGCCGAGCGCCGCGGCCGTCAGGTGCTGCTCGGCTTCACCGGGCAGGGCAGCCACAATTTGATCGACCTGGCCGAATGCCATGTCCTCGATCCCGAGCTGTTCGCGCTGCTCGCGCCGCTACGGGGCCTGCTCGCCGCGCTGCTGCCCACCTCGCGGCGGATCAACGTGCACCTCGCCATCGCCGATCAGGGCGTGGACGTGCTTCTCGACGGTCTCGAAGCCGAGGGGCTGGCAGCTGCCGAGGCAATCACCGCCTTCGCGCACCGCCACCAGCTCGCCCGTTTCTCGATGGACGAGGGGCTGGGTCCGACGGCGCGCTGGGAGCCCGATCCCGTCACCATCACGCTGGGCGGGGTGCCGGTGCCGTTCCCGCAGGGCAATTTCCTCCAGGCGACGCCCGAGGGCGAAGCGGCGCTGGTCGCCACGGTGCGCGAGATCGTCGGCGATGCCGGCACGGTCGCCGATCTGTTCGCCGGGCTGGGCACCTTCACCTTCGCTTTCCCCAAGGCCAAGGTCTATGCGGCCGAGGCGGCACGGGACTCGATCCTGTCGCTCAAGGCTGCCGCGGCCAGCGCGCGCCGTATGGTCTTCGCCGATCACCGCGACCTGTTCCGCCGCCCGGTGACCGCCGCCGATCTCGACAAGTTCGAAGCCGTGGTGATTGATCCGCCGCGCGCCGGTGCGCGTGAACAGGCGGCGGAAATCGCCAAGGCTAAGGCACCCGTTGTCGCCTATGTTTCCTGTAATCCCAATACCTTTGCACGGGATGCGGAGATGTTGTGTCAGGGTGGATGCCGGCTCGACTGGATCCAGCCGGTCGGCCAGTTCCGCTGGTCGACGCATGTCGAATTGGCGGCGCGGTTCAGCCGCTGAATTGGTTCGCGCAGAGGCGCAGAGGCGCAGAGGCGTTGTGCGCGCGGAGGGCTGACTGGTTCTTCTTCTCCGTCATCCCCGCGAAGGCGGGGATCCAGGGTAGCTCGGGATGCGCGACGAAATTGGGCTAGTCCATGCCGGAGAAGGCAGGACAGGCCCTTGGTTTCCGGCTCTTGGCTCTGGATCCCCGCCTTCGCGGGGATGAGGGGGATGAGGGGGAGGACGGGGAGGATGCTTGGAGGGCGCCTCCACGTCCTCTGCGCCTCCCCGCGAACAACAATTCAAACTTCTTCGGGATAATCCGCCCGCAGGAAGAACAGCCCGTCCGACGGCGCATTGAGGCCCAGCGCCGCGCGATCCCGGGCTTCGAGCGCCGTGGTCATGTCGTCGGGCGTCCAGCGGCCCTGGCCGACCAGCACGATGCAGCCGACCATCGAGCGGACCTGGTGATGCAGGAACGAGCGGGCCGAAGCGAAGACGCTGATCCGTTCGCCCTCCGCCACCACTTCGAGCCGGTCGAGTGTGCGCAGCGGGCTGTCCGCTTGGCAATGGGCCGAGCGGAAGGTGGTGAAGTCATGCCGCCCCAGCAGTCGTGCCGCACCCTCGGCCATCCGCCCGGCATCGAGCGGCGGGATCACCCGCCAGGCGAGACCCTTTTCCCAGGTCAGCGGCGCGCGCCTTGTTGAGATCCTGTATTGATAATGGCGTGCAACGCACGAAAAACGCGCATGCCAATCATCCGCGACCTCGACGCAATCGAGAATCGCCACCGGATTGGGCCGCACCCGCGCATTGAGCGCTTCCATCAGGCGGAAGGCGGTGATCGGCTTCTCGATATCGATATGCGCGCGCATGCCGAGGCCGTGCACCCCGGCGTCGGTACGCCCGGCGGCCTGGACCGAGGCGCGCTCGCCGGTCACCGCAAAAGCGGCGTCCTCGATCGCCTGCTGCACGCTCGGCCCATGATCCTGCCGCTGCCAGCCCATGAACGGCCGGCCGTCAAACTCCACCGTCAGCGCAAACCGCGTCAAAGCCTGGCGCCCTTAGGGAAGGCAAAGCCGCGCAGCAGTTCGGATGCCGTCATGACGCCGCGGCCTGCGCGCTGCACGGAGGTCGGACGGATCGCGGCCTCTCCGCAAGCGATGGTCAACGCGTCGTCGAGCAACTCGCCCGGTGCGCCCGTGCCCTCAACGATTTCCGCGGCATGAACCCGGAAACGCTCGCCTTCGAACTCGAAGAACGCTCCGGGTGCCGGATTGAACGCGCGCACCTGGCGTTCGACGTCGATCGCCGGCCGGGTGAAATCGAGCCGCGCCTCGGCCTTGTCGATCTTCGCGGCGTAAGTGATGCCGTCCTCGGGCTGGGTGACAGCCGGATGCCCGTCGAGATCGGCCAGCACCGTCACCATCAGCCGGGCGCCCATCGCGCTCAGCTCGGCAGTGAGTTCGCCCGCGGTCTTGCCGTCGATCGGGGTGCGCTCTTCCAGCCGTACCGGCCCGGTATCGAGCCCGGCTTCCATCTGCATGATGCCGACGCCGGTTTCGGCATCGCCGGCGAGGATCGCCCGCTGGATCGGCGCGGCGCCACGCCATTTTGGCAGCAGCGAGCCATGGACGTTCAGGCAGCCATGTTTCGGTGCGTCGAGCACCGCTTGGGGCAGGATCAGGCCATAGGCGGCGACCACCGCGACATCGGCGTCCAGCGCCTGCAGGGCCGGCAGCGCCTCGGGATCCTTGCGGAAGGACAGGGGTGTGCGGACCTCGATCCCCAATTCCTTGGCGCGGGCATGCACCGGCGACGGCGTCAGCGCCTTGCCCCGCCGCCCGCCGGCACGCGGAGGCTGGCTGTACGCCGCCACGACTTCGTGCCCGGCCTCGACCAGCGCATCGAGCACCGGCACGGCGAATTCGGGCGTTCCCATGAATATCACTCGCATGCGGAGCCCTTAGCCCCAACCGTCATCCCGGCGAAAGCCGGGATCTCAGGCGGAAGCGCGGGAAAGATGCCGCACGAGATCCCGGCTTTCGCCGGGATGACGGCCAGTTTCCTTTTCGTTCCCGGATAGCTACATCCCCACACATGGCATCTCCCGAGATCGAAGCGCTCACTCAGGCCCTGTCGCGATTGCCCGGCCTTGGGCCGCGTTCGGCCAGACGTGCAGTGCTCCATCTGCTCAAGAAGCGCGAGACGGCGCTCGATCCCTTGCTCTCGGCGCTGGGGGCGGTGAGCCGCAACCTCGCCACCTGCGGCACCTGCGGCAATGTCGATACCTGCGATCCCTGCCAGATCTGCGCCGACCCGCGCCGCGACGTACGTTCGCTCTGCGTGGTCGAGGAAGTGGCGGACCTGTGGGCGCTCGATCGCTCGCGGCTGTTCCCGGGGCGCTTCCATGTGCTGGGCGGCAGGCTCTCGGCGCTGGAGGGCGTGCGACCCGAGGATCTCGGCATCGACCGGCTCGTCGCGCGTATCGCCGCCGGCGGGATCGATGAGGTCGTATTAGCGATGAACGCCACGCTCGAAGGCCAGACCACCGCGCACTATATCGCCGAGCGGATCGAGACCTATCCGGTGCGCGTAACCCAGCTCGCGCACGGCCTGCCGGTAGGTGGCGAGCTCGATTATCTCGACGAAGGCACGCTGGCGCAGGCGCTGCGGGCGAGAAGGCCGGTGGCCTAGGGCTTTTCCCCTCTCTTGCCGGAAAAGCCGTACGGGACTAAATTACCCCCATGGCAATTCTACCCATCGTCGAGATTCCCGATCCGCGCCTGCGCCTCATTTCCGAACCCGTTGCGGAAGTGACCGACGAGCTGCGCGATCTGATCGCGGACATGTTCGACACCATGTATGACGCGCCCGGCATCGGCCTTGCGGCGATCCAGGTCGGCGTGCCAAAGCGGCTGATCGTGATGGACCTCCAGGAAAAGGAAGACGAGGAAGGCAAGCCGATCCGCGAGCCGCGCGTCTTCATCAATCCCGAGATCCTCGATCCGGCCGAGGAGCAGTCGGTCTATACCGAAGGCTGCCTGTCGATCCCCGAGCAGTTCGCCGATGTCGAGCGCCCCGCGCGCTGCCGCGTGAAGTGGCTCGACGAGAACGGCGTCGCCCATGACGAGCTGTTCGAGGGGCTGCTCGCCACCTGCATCCAGCATGAGATGGATCATCTGCAGGGGATCGTGTTCATCGATCACCTGTCGCGCCTGAAGCGCGAGATGATCGTCAAGAAGCTCAACAAGGCGCGCAAGGCCGCCGCCTGATCCCTCAGGCCAGCGACACAATCGAGCCGTGGGCGGCAACGCCCGCGGCTTTTGTTTGCGCGGGGCAAATTCGCGCTGTCCTCCCGCGATCGTTCGGTTTATGTTCCGCGCCTGCGGGCGTTCGCGCGCTCTTGTGAACATTGGAGGCGAGGTTTGGATTTGCTGGCGGTTGTGATCGCGGTTGGCGCGCTGGTGATCGGGCTTGGGCTCGGCATGCTCCTGGGCGGGCGCCCGGCGGCGCAGATGCGCAGCGAGCGCGATGCGCGCGAGGCGCAGTTCAAGGCGGCGATCACGGATCTTGCCGCGGCCGAGGAGCGTGCCAGCCATGCCGAGGCGCTGCGCACCCAGGCCGAGATGCTGCGTGACGAGCGCGACGATGCCCGGCTCCAGCTGACCGAGCTGCGCACCAAGGCCGAAGCGTTCGAGGAGCGGCTCGCCGAGTTCAAGGGCGCGCGCGAGGCGATGGCGGGCCAGTTCCGCGAGCTGGCCGGCGCGATGCTCACCGAAACCCAGGCCGCTTTCCTCAAGCGAGCCGAGGAGCGGTTCAAGGAGTCCGAGCAGACTTCGGGCCAGAACCTCAAGGCGCTGCTCCAGCCGGTAAACGAGCGGCTGCAGCGCTATGAAGAGGGCGTCGCCAAGGTCGAGGCCGAGCGCCGCGATGCGTTCGGCGAGCTGAAGGGCCAGATCGAGCAGATGCGGATCGGCCAGGAGCGGGTGAGTGCCGAAGCGGCCAAGCTGGTCAATTCGCTGCGCAACGCCCCCAAGTCGCGCGGCCGCTGGGGCGAGCAGCAGCTGCGCAACGTGCTCGAGACCTGTGGTCTGTCCGAGCATACCGATTTCGAGACCGAGGTGAGTGTCGCCCAGGAGGAGGGCGGCCGGCTGCGTCCCGATGCGATCGTTCGCGTGCCGGGTGGCCGGGCGCTGGTGATCGACGCCAAGGTCTCGCTTAACGCTTATCAGGACGCATTCGGCGCGGTCGAGGAGGAGGAGCGCCGCACCGGCCTCGCCGCCCATGCCGCGGCGATGAAGGCGCATATCAACGGGCTCGGCAACAAGGCCTATTGGACTCAGTTCGAGGAAGCGCCCGACTATGTGATCATGTTCGTGCCGGGCGAGCATTTCCTGTCCGCCGCGCTCGAATATGATCCGGCCTTGTGGGACTTCGCCTTCGAGAAGCGCGTGCTGCTCGCGACCCCGACCAATCTGATCGCGATCGCGCGCACGGTTGCGGCGGTGTGGCGCCAGGAGAAGCTGGCCAAGGAAGCCCGGCAGATCGGCGAGCTCGGCAAGGAGCTGTACGATCGCCTTGCCAAGGCGCTGGGCGATCTGCGTGTGGTTGGCTCGGGGCTCAACACGGCAGTCAAGAATTTCAATACCTTCGCGACCAGTCTTGAAACTCGTGCGCTGGTTTCGGCGCGCAAGCTCAAGGATCTGAACATCGAGACCGGCGCGCGTGAGATCGAGGCGGTGCCGCCGGTCGAACTGCTCGCCAGCCACGCCGGGGAGCCTGAGGCCGAAGCAGCGGAGTAGGACGGCGATGCCGCGTTACCGGCACACCAGCCTGCCGCCGCCCTATCTCAAGCGGATCTGGCTCGACCCGGAGGCGGAGGCGGACTGGCGCGCCTATCCCTGGTGCCTGCCGCTGTTTCGCGATCGCAGGTTCGAGCTCAGCTTCGATGCGCCGGTGACGATCATCGCGGGCGAGAATGGTGTCGGCAAATCAACTTTGCTCGAGGCGATCGGCGTGGTCGCCGGGTTCGATGAAAGCGGCGGTGGTCCGGGCTATCTGGCGGTGGACAACAGCCGCGCGCTGGAGAGCAGCGGCGGCGCGCTCGCCGCTACGCTCAAGGCAAGCTGGCTGCCCAAGATCGGCCAGGGCTGGTTCTTCCGCGCCGAGAGCTTCTTTGCGGTGGCGCGCTATCTCGACGTCGCTGCGCGAGAGGGTGGTGCCGCACCGCCGGATTTCCTGTCGCACTCGCATGGCGAGGGCTTTGTCCGCTTCTTTGAGGAACGCTGTGCCCGCCCAGGCATCTTCCTGTTCGACGAACCCGAGTCGGCGCTGTCGCCCAATCGCCAGTTCGATTTCCTCCGCCTGCTTCATCGCATCCGGCAGGAGGGCAAGGCGCAGGTGATTATGGCCACGCATTCTCCACTGCTGATGGCGCTGCCCGGCGCGCGCTTGCTGGCGATGAACCGCTATGGGCTCGATCCGGTCGAGCTTGAGGATACGCTGCATTTCCGCCTCCAGCGCCAGTTCGCGCTCGATCCGCACGGCATGGTGCGGGATCAGCTGGAAGGGCAGGCCGGGGACGGCACTGACAGATTTTGGTGACGGGGCAGCCGCCCGAGGATAGGCTGGCGGCACTATCGAAGGAGGGGCTCGATGAAGTTGGCGTCTGCATTGCTGTTTGCTCTGATGCCTTTAGGTTCTGCCCAGGCGCAGGACTCGACGAAGGACGCGCGGCTTGGCGAGATCATTCAGCTGATCCAGGGCGGCCAGCCGCAAAAGGCGATCGATCTGGTCGATCCGATCATCGTCGAATATCAGGGGCAGTATCGCGGCGATCGGCAGAAGCTGTGCGATGTCGAGCCGGAAGAGACTGCAGCCTATGCCGGCCTGCCAGGCGGCAAGAGTGCGCAGCTGGTCGATGGCGGCTGGTGCATTGCACTGTGGGCCAAGGGCTTTGCGCTGATCGATCTCAAGAATCTCGACGGCGCGACCCTGTTCCTCGAACGCGCGGTGAAGATGGCGCCGCTCCATCCGCATTATCTGTCCGAGCTCGGCTATGCCTATCAGGCGCAGAAACAGTGGCAGAAGTCCTACGACCTCTATGTCCGCGCCGCCGATGCGGCGCAGCGCCAGACCGGCGAGCGGAAGAACAAGTCGCTGCGCCGCGCCTGGTTCGGCATGGCCTATGACATGATCGAGATGAGCCGGCTCGACGACGCGGAGCGGTTGTTCCGCAAGTGCCTGGAGGTGTCGCCGGGCGACGAAGCGGTGAAAAACGAGCTCGACTATATCGAACAGCAGCGCGCGAAGCAGAAGGCCAGCTAGGCTCGGATTGCCGTCGACCGCCCGTGGGCGATCGGCGGCATCAAAGTTTATGGCCGGTTGCGGACCAGCGTCATCGTCCGGCCGCGTGCGCCGGTGAGCACCAGCTTGCCGGCGCGGTTCTGCGAGACGACCAGACGGTCGCCGAGCAGGCCGAGGATCGCCTGTTCCTGCAGGTTCCGTCCGCGATCGAGGCAGGCCATCTTGGTGCTGGCGATGCGATCGGTGGTCAGCCGGCCACGGGCGAAAGTGAAGCCGCCGGTGAAGCGGTTGCAGCTGGCGTTGCCCGAGACGCGACCCTTGTCGAATGCGATGCTCGGGCTGGTCCCGCGCATTACCGGTCGGCCGTTCAGCGCCTCGATCCGCCAGCTGCCATCGACCAGCGTCGTGCCCGGAATGGCGACCGGCTCGCCGCCGCAGCCCTTGTAGGTGCGGCCATCGACGGTGACGGTCACCGTGTCGGGATAGGAACGATCGCTCATCCCGTCGCTGCACTTGATATGGTTGGTGTTCACGTTGATCCGGCGCGTCTGCCACATTTCGCCGGCAAAGCCGTGGATCACCTTCGGAGTCGCCACGCTCACCGGCTGGCGGCCAGGCGCTTCGAAGCGCATCGTCCGCGCGCCGATGGTCAGGCTCCAGAACGGCTCGGTGCCGCTGGCGCGATAGTCGGGCTGACCCTGGGCCTGAGCGGCGGCGGGCAGGGCAGCCAGCGCGATCAGGCTGGTGGCGGCGATCTTCGGAATACGCATTGGTTCACTCCCTCTATGTGGAACGCAATGCATGGGACGGTCTGAACGGTGAATGGCCGTAACGATTAGCCTCCGTTCAGCTTGGCGTTCAGCTTCGCTGCTGGCCGAGCACCTCATAGGCCATGACTGCGGTGGCGATCGCGGCGTTCAGGCTGTCCGCCTTGCCGAGCATCGGGATCTTGACCAGCAGGTCGCAGGCTTCGGCCATGAAGCCGGGCATGCCCTGCGCCTCGTTGCCGGTGAGCAGGAAGGTCGGCGCCTGATAGAGCGGCGCGCGATAGTCATGCTCGGTGTCGAGGCTGAGCCCGACCAGCTGGCCCGGCCCCTTGCGCAGCCAGACGAGGAAATCGCCCCAGCTCGACCGCGCCACCGGCACGGTGAACAGCGCGCCCATGCTGGCCCGCACGGCTTCGACCGAGAAGGGATCGACGCAATCGTCGATCAGGATCAGCCCGCCGGCGCCCACTGCATCGGCGGTGCGCAGGATCGTGCCCATGTTGCCCGGATCGCGCAGCCGCTCGGTAACCAGCCAGATGCCCGACTTGCTGCGATCGAGATCGGCCAGGGTGACGGCGAAATCGGGATAGACGCCGACCACCGCGCCCGGATTGTCCTTGCCCGAAAGCTTGGAGAGGATGTCGTTGTTGGTCTCGACCGCCCAGCCGCCTGCGTCCTCGGTTGCGGCGATCAGCGTGCGGACCAGCGCATGGCCGGCCATATCCTTCGAGAAGAACAGATATTCGGGCACGCGCCCGGCCTCATGCGCTTCGGTCAGGATGCGCAGCCCCTCGGCGAGGAACAGGCCCTCTTCGCGGCGGTGCTTCTTGTCGCGCAGGTTGCGGACGCGCTTGATCAGCGGATTGGAAAAGGCGGTTATTTCGCGAGGCATCGGCAGCCTTTAGCCAGTCCTGGCCGCCGAGGCTATTCCTCGTTGAACCGCGCTTCGACGAGCTCGACCAGCGCTTCCACAGCGCCATCCGCGCCGTCGCCCTCGGCACTGATCGAGATCGTGTCGCCCTTGGCGGCGCCCAGCATCATCAGGTCGAGGATCGACGTGCCCGAGGCGGTATTGCCGTCCTTCTCGACGGTGAGCTCGACCGATTGGGCGGTGGCGAGCGTCACGAATGCCATGCTGGCGCGCGCGTGCAGGCCGCGCTTGTTCAGAATCGTGACGGTTCGGATCGTGCGATTCAAGCGGCAGCCTCTCCCAGGACTTCGGATGCGATGGTGATGTACTTGCGGCCCGCATCGCGTGCCGCGGCCACCGCTTCGGTGACCTTCATCGTCTTGCGCGCGCTTCCCAGGCGAATCAGCATCGGCAGGTTGATTCCTGCGATCACTTCCACCCGGCCGGCTTCCATCAGCGAAATGGCAAGATTCGAGGGCGTGCCGCCGAACAGGTCGCTCAGCACGATCACGCCGCGTCCCGAATCGACGCTCTTGATCGCCTCCGCGATATCCGCGCGGCGACCTTCCATGTCATCCTCGGGGCCGATGCAGATCGAAGCGATCTGCTCCTGCTTGCCGACTACATGCTCCATCGCGACTACGAACTCCTCTGCGAGTCGTCCGTGCGTCACGAGCACCAAACCGATCATCTCAAACTCCGCCCCCTGCCACGGTCACCGGTAGCCCCTCCAGCGAGTCCTGCGGCGCGGTCTTGGTATCACGATGTGTCACCGTGGGCGAAAAACCCGCGGCGCGCAACCGGGCGGCCATATGTTCGGCGACATGCACCGAGCGATGGCGGCCTCCCGTGCATCCGAACGCTATCGTAACATATGCCTTCCCCTCGGCCTGGTAACGCGGGAGCAACAAAAGCAGCAGCGACTCGATCTGCGCCATCGCCGCCGGATAGGCGGGATCTGCGGCGATATAGGCCGAGACATCGGCGTCCTTGCCGGTGCCGGGGCGCAGTTCGGGCACCCAGTGCGGGTTGCGCAGGAAGCGCATGTCGAACACCAGGTCGGCATCGCGTGGCAGTCCGCGGGCAAAGCCGAAGGAAAGGACGGAAATCACCGTCTCGCCCAGGCCCTCGCCCGAAAAGGTCGCGCGAATCTGCTGCGCCAGCTCGTTCGAGCTCAGGTCGGTGGAGTCGATCAGCCGGTTCGCCCAGCGGCGGAGCGGCACCAGCAGCTCGCGTTCATGGGCGATGCCGTCCTGCGCCGGGCGATCCTGTGCCAGCGGATGGCGGCGACGCGTCTCGGAGTAGCGGCGCTCCAGCTCGGCGCCCGAGCATTCGAGGAAGAGCGTGCCGATGTCGTGGCCATGCTCTTCTCGCAGCTTCTTGATGCGGCGCACGATGCTCTCGGGATCGAAGCCGCGCGTGGTGCTGCCGATGCCGATCGCCAGCGGACGATCATCGTCGGCTTCGGCGGGGGCAGTATCGAGCAGCCGGTTGAGCAGCAGCAGCGGCAGGTTATCGACGGTTTCCCAGCCCAGATCCTCCAGCGTGCGCAGTACGGTCGACTTGCCTGCGCCGGACATGCCGGTGACGAGAAGGATCTGTTTGGGCGGGCGAGGTGCCTTGCTCATTTGGGCAGGGCTTTCAGCGCATATTCCACCTTGATCGGCGCGGCGGGTTCGCCCGGGCCGAGCGCCAGTACTGGGACGGCGACACCGGCGATGTTGCGGAAGCGGCGGTCTTCGGGCAGCCGCGGCAGGGCATCGAGTACCACCGCGATCAGCGCAACCGATGCTTCGGCCTGACTTTCGATTGCCACCGGGCCGATGCCGCGGATATCGACATTCCCCTCGGTGCCGGCAAGCGGTGTCGCCACCAGCACGTCGCTGCGCCGCTGGCAGATAGTGCGGGCATCGGAAACCAGCGTCGCACCGCGATCGAGCAGGCGCAGCAGCAGGTCGGTGCGCTGCAGCTCGTCGCGTGCCTCGATCAGCACGCCCTGTCCATCGATCGCCACACAGGCGCCCTGAATCGTCTCTGAAGAAAGCTCGGCCATCAATTGCGTCCCGCCAAAGGCAGCCGCACCACGAACCGCGCGCCGCTTAGTCGGTCCTCGCGCGATTCGACTGAGATGCTGCCCTGGTGCCCCTCAACGATCGTCCGGGCGATGGCAAGCCCCAGCCCGGAATGCTGGCCAAAGGCTTCCTGCTGCGGCCGCACCGAGTGGAAGCGACGGAAGATATTCTCCCGGGCTTCCTTGGGTACGCCAGGGCCTTCGTCTTCCACGCGGATCGTCAGGTCTTCTTCGTCACTCGACGCGGAAATCGCGATCAGGCCGCCCGTCGGCGAGAAGGAAATCGCATTCTCGATCAAATTCTCGAACACCCGCTCCAGGCGTGCACCTTCGCCTAAAATGGTCAGCTCCGCACCGGCGGCGCGATCGAAGGCGATGCGGATACCATTGGGAATGCCGCGGGCTTCGCGCTGGTCGAGCAGGGCACGGATCATGGCGCCGATGTCCACTGGCTCGAAGGTGGCTCGGCTGAGCTGCGCATCGAGGCGGGATGCTTCGGAAATGTCGGTAATCAGCCGGTCGAGCCGCAACACGTCGTCGCGGACGATCCCGAGCAGCTGGTCGCGATGCTCCTGCTTCTTAACCGCCGCCAGGCTGTCCACGGCGGAGCGAAGCGAGGCGAGAGGGTTCTTCAGCTCGTGCGTCACATCGGCGGCGAAGGCTTCGGTGGCATCGATCCGGGCGCGTAGTGCCTGGGTCATGTCGGAGAGCGCGCGGGCGAGCAGGCCGATCTCGTCGCTGCGATCGGGCAGGCGGGGCACCACCACTTCGCGCGCGCGGCCCAGCCGGACCCGGATCGCGGCGCGAGCGAGCAGGCGCAGCGGCCGCACGATCGTCCGCGCCAGGAACAGCGAGAGCAGGATCGAGAAGACCGAGACGAACAGCAGCACCATACCCAGCCGGAAGCGCTCGGCGCGCACCGTCTGGGTGATGTCGCGGGCATTGGCGGTGGTCATCACCACGCCGAGCTCGGTGATCGGCGCGGCGGCGGTGATCACCGGGGTACGGTCCGGCGCGCGCCATACCGTCGCCGGCGTGCCATGGGCGGAGAGGGCGGTGCGCACATCGGGCCAGTCCAGCCCCTCATCGATCGCCCGCTCGCGATAGAGCGGCGCGCGATCGGCGCCGACCACCGTGTCGATCACCGCGTCGAGGATGCGCGCGGCCTCAAGCCCCCAGGGATCTTTGTCCGGATCGCGCAGCACCACGTTGCGCAGGCCCAGTGCCTTGCTGTCGGCGAGCAGCTTGCCCTTTTCGTCGAACAGCCGGATGCGCGTGCCGGTGTCGCGCGCCAGACTGAGCACCAGCAGGTCGCGGCGCTTCGCGTCCTTGGTCGAGGCGAGCGCCTGGGCGATCAGCCGAACCTCGCGTCCGGCCTGCTCGACGCGGCTGTCGACCATCCGGCTGCGATACGAGTCGAGATAGTAGAAGCCACCGCCCAGCAGCGCGAGCGCGACGATGTTCACCGCGAGAATGCGCGGCGTCAGGCTGACGCGATTGGACCATTTGAGCGCGAGGTCGCGCTCGTCCCTATTCGTCCGAGAACCGGTAGCCCGCGCCATACAATGTCTCGATGGCGTCGAACTCGGAGTCGACCTGCCGGAATTTGCGGCGCACGCGCTTGATGTGGCTGTCGATGGTGCGATCATCGACATAGATGTCGTCCTGATAGGCGGCATCCATCAGCTGGTTGCGGGTCTTCACGATGCCCGGGCGCTGCGCCAGCGTCTCGAGGATCAGGAACTCGGTGACAGTCAGCGTCACATTGGTGCCGTTCCAGGTCACGCGGTGGCGCGCCGGGTCCATCACCAGCCGGCCGCGTTCCAGTGCCTCGGCAGTGACTTCCTCGCCGCCCTCGATGCTGGGCTGCGCGGCCTCGGTGCGGCGCAGGATCGCGCGGATGCGGGCGATGAGCAGGCGCTGACTGAACGGCTTGGCGATATAATCGTCCGCGCCCATCGCCAGGCCCAGCGCCTCGTCCAGCTCGTCATCCTTGCTGGTCAGGAAGATCACCGGGATCGCGCTCTTTTCGCGCAGCTTCCGCAGCAGCTCGAGCCCGTCCATCTTCGGCATCTTGATGTCGAGCACCGCCAGATCGGGCGGATTGTCGATCAGCGCCTTCAGCGCGCTCTCTCCGTCGGAATAGACTCGCGTCAGGAAACCCTCGGTCTGCAGGGCGATCGAGACGGAGGTGAGGATGTTGCGGTCATCATCGACCAGCGCGATCGTAGCGGTCATGCGTTTGCGACACTCGGTACCATGGGTTGGACGGCGTAACCGAAACTTCTTTGCCGCTCAATCGGCTGACAACGTTTACTCGGGTTGACCGCGCCTCGGGGCGGGTTCAATGCCCACGCAATAATCTTGCACCGGAGGATAACAATCCGGGCAAGGCATTGGAGACGGAGGCCAATTTGACCGAGCGCACGCCGCGCCACGGTCTCGATGCGATGGGCATCGGGACCGGCGCCGATATTTTGTGGAATCTCGAAACCGCCCAGCTTGTCGAGCAGGCCGTATCCTGCGGGGAGGGCAAGCTGGCCAAGGATGGTCCGCTGGTCGTCACCACCGGCAAGCACACCGGGCGGTCGGCAAAGGACAAGTTCATCGTCCGCGACGCCACCACCGAGGACAGCGTCTGGTGGGGCAAGGTCAACAAGGCGATGAGCCCGGCGCATTTCGCGGCGCTCAAGGCCGATTTCCTTACCGAAGTGGCCGCGCGCGACACGCTGTTCGTGCAGGATCTCTATGGCGGCTCGCAGCCAGAGCACCGGGTCAAAGTTCGCATTATAAACGAGCTGGCCTGGCATAACCTGTTCATCCGCACGATGCTGGTGCGTCCGGCGGCGGCCGAACTGGCGGGCTTCCAGCCGGAATATACGATCATCGACCTGCCGAGCTTCCGCGCCGATCCCGAGCGCCACGGCACCCGCAGCGAAACCGTGATCGCGGTCAGTTTCACCGAGAAGCTGATCCTGATCGGCGGCACCGCCTATGCCGGCGAGATGAAGAAGAGCGTCTTCGGGCTGCTCAACTATCTGCTGCCCGTCGATGGCATCATGCCGATGCACTGCTCGGCCAATATCGGCCCCGAGGGCGACACCGCCGTGTTCTTCGGCCTGTCGGGCACCGGCAAGACCACGCTTTCGGCCGATGCCTCGCGCACGCTGATCGGCGATGACGAGCATGGCTGGTCGGACACTGCCGTCTTCAATTTCGAGGGCGGCTGCTACGCCAAGATGATCAACCTCTCGGCCGAAGCCGAGCCCGAGATCTTCGCTACGACGAAGCGCTTCGGCACGGTGCTCGAGAATGTCGTAATGGACCCGGACAGCCGCACGCTCGATCTTGCGGACAACAGCCTCGCCGAGAACAGCCGCGGCGCCTATCCGATCGACTTCATTCCGAACACCTCCGAGCGCAATCTCGGGCCCGTCCCGCGCAACATCATCTTCCTGACCGCCGACGCCTTCGGGGTGATGCCGCCGATCGCGAAGCTGACGCCCGATCAGGCGATGTACCACTTCCTCTCGGGCTACACCGCCAAGGTGGCCGGTACCGAGATCGGGGTGACCGAGCCGGAGGCGACCTTCTCCACCTGCTTCGGCGCTGCCTTCATGCCGCGCCACCCGGCGGTGTACGGCAATCTGCTCAAGGAGCGGATCGCGGCGGGCAAAGTCGATTGCTGGCTGGTCAACACCGGCTGGAGTGGCGGCCGCGCCACCGACCCCGGCATCAAGCGCATGCCGATCAGGGTGACGCGCGCGCTGCTCAACGCCGCACTCGACGGCAGCCTGGCGCAAGCCGAGTTCCGCAAGGATCCGAATTTCGGGTTCATGGTCCCGGTCGCGGTCAACGGGGTGGACAGCGCGATCCTCGATCCGCGTGCGACCTGGAGCAACAAGGCGGACTACGACGCCACCGCCGGCCACCTGGTCGACCAGTTCGTCGAGAACTTCGCCCAATTCGCGGATCACGTTGATGCGGGGGTGCGCGAAGCAGCCCCCAAGGTAACCGCAAACGCCTGACTGGCCCGGTCATCGATCGGGCGATAGGAGCCCGATCGATGACCGAGTTCACGCCAAGACTGTTCGCCACCGACGCCGAGATCGTCCATCTCGGCGAAGGCCTGCTAGCCTGCTCGCTCGCGAAAGAGGAGTGGACGCATGAAGCGCATCTCGCTGCCTGCCTGTACCTGATCGCCGAGCGCCCCGATGTGGACGTCGATGCTCAGATCGCCGGGCTGATCTCGCGCTTTAACGAGAGCGTGGGCGGGGTGAACGACGACAAGGGCGGCTATCACGACACGATCACCCGCGCCTATGTCGCCGGGGTGCGGCTGTTCCTGTCGCAGACCGGGGAGGCCGGACTGGTCGAGCGGGCCAACGGGCTATTGCGCTCGCGGGTCGGCCGGCGTGACTGGCCGCTCGGCTTCTACAGCCGTGAGCTGCTCTTCTCCGTCCAGGCGCGCCGCGGCTTCGTTCCGCCGGACCGGGCACCATTGCCGTTGGGCTCCGCTGATTCGGCGTGCTAGATACGATGCCGTTCCAATCACCCCATTGGGAGGTAACAGCATGAGCATCCTCGACGGCATCCTGGGCCAGGTCACGCAGAATGTGGATATCGCCAATCTCGCGGCAAAGGTCGGGCTCTCGCCCGAGCATGTCGAGCAGGCGGTGCAGGCGCTCGCCAAGTTCCATCCGATGGACACCGACACCGCCGAAGGCGCAGCCGGCGCCACGGGGCTGCCGATCGAGAAGCTGCAGGAAATCATCGGCCATATCGGCGGCGAGGGCTCGCTGGGCCATTTCGCCAATTTGCTGAAGACCGACGGCGAAGGTGTGCTCGGCCAACTGGGCGGGCTCGCTTCGGGCTTCCTCGGCGGCAAGAGCTGATCCGCGCGGGGCTCGCCGTCATCCGGCGAGCCCCGACGCTTTAGCGCACCGCCGGCAGGATGTGGTCCGGCGTGTATTTCTCCTGGGGTACGAGCATCACCCGGTCCCCATAATTCCCGCCGAAGATCGCGACGACGATGTCGAGCTTCGGCACCACCATCACCACCTGGCCGCCATTGCCCGCCGCATAATAGGCCGGCAGCGTCTGGCCCTGCCAGGGCAGGTCGATCCCCCACCAGAGATAGCCATAATGCAGCCCGCGCAGTTGCCCGCGCGGCGCGGTGGAGCGCTGCACCCAGTCGGCGCTCAGGATGCGCTTGCCCTGCCAGGTGCCGCCGTTCAGCATCAGTTGGCCCAGCTTCATGAAATCCCGCGGACGGAACTGCGCGCCGCCGCCCATATAGATCTCGCCGGTGGGCTGCAGGTTGAACGCATAGGGGCCGAACTGCATCGGCCGGGCGATCAGCCGGTCGAAACTGTCCTCCAGCGGCTCGCCGGTTACCTTGGCGAGCACGCCACCCGCGAGATTGGGATTGGTGCTGCAATAGACCCGCTCGCCGCCCGGCTGGGCGACCATCGGCAGGTCCAGCGCATAGCGATACCAGTCCGGCTGCGCGTCCTGGCTTTGCATCACGTCCTCATTGCCCGGCGCCTTGGGGTCGCGATCGTCGCAGTGGAAGCCTGAGGCCATGCTGAGCAGGTCGCCGAGCGTCATCGCCCGCTTGCGCGGATCGAGATCGGTGGGAAGCGCCTTCTCCAGCGTCGCATAGACCGGCGTTTCCGGCCCGATCTTCGCCCCGTCCTGCATCGCCGCGCCGACCAGGATTGAGGTAAGGCTCTTCGCCGCCGAGCGCGTATCGTGCAGCGCGTCGCCGTCGGTGCCGTGGAAATATTCCTCCAGCACCAGCTTGCCGTGCCGGGCGACCAGCACCGCATGGATCTCCTGCGAATGGACGTTGGCCATCGGCTCGTCGATCAGCATCTGGACGAAGCGCTCGATCGTAGTCTGGTCGATTTTCTCCGCCGCCAGCGTCGAGACCGGCCAGCCATCGCCCTTCGCCAGCGGCGCGCGCCAGGCATAGGGCGCGGTGAGGCCGGGGCGGGGATAGAAGTCGCTCAGCGCGTCGGCCGGCTCGAAATCATAGGTGTTGCCGCGCCCGGGAATGACGATCGAGAGCAGTTTGTTGTCGGCATCGAAGCTGCCCGTGGCGATCTCGACTTCCTCGGCCATACCGCCGGGCTTGCCAAGCAGCCGCACCCGGCCGTCCTTCAGCTCGATATGCTTCAGGTCGACATTGCGCCCGACATTGCGGTCCGGGTTACGCATGAACACGCCGAGCCGCCCGTCCGCCTCGCGATCGACCTTCAGGAAGAGCGTGAAGCTGTCGTCGAGCGGTCGTACCTCGCCGCGCCATTGCGACGGGCCGGCGGCCTCCAGCACCACCGGCGTGGAGAAGCGCATCCCGCTCGTCGCCATGCGCGGCTGGACCCAATGGCCGCGGATGCGCGAGCCCTCGATCCGCCCGCGAAAGCTGCCGCGCTCGCCAGGCAAGTTGAAGCGCAGCGTGTTGCCTGCTTGCTCGACCACAGCCTCGCGCCCGGCGATCTGCGCCCGCCATGTCGCGCCGTCGCGCGCCACAGTAAGGGTGCCGTGCACATCGGGGCCGAAGCGCTTCTTCGCGGCCCACAGGCCGACAAGATCCGGCTGCGCCTCCTGCGCGGCAAGGGGGGTGGGAAGGGTCATCGTGCAGGCGAGCAGGGTGGAGACAAGGGCTTTACGCATCGAAACGCTTTCATCTGTTGCGTCAGCCGCTCTGCGATGCGGACGCGCCGCCGTCTTGTATCCGCGCAACCTCCCGCCGCCAGCGTGAGGGCGTGGCGCGGAAGGCATCGCGAAAGGCATGGCTGAGATGCGCCTGGTCGACAAAGCCGGTGGCATAGGCGACATCTGCCAGCGAGGCGGTGCCATCCCCCAGCATCGCCGCCGCGCGCTCCAGCCGGCGCCCGCGCAGATGCTCGCCCGGGGTGCAATGGAGATAGCGGCGGAAGACCCGCGCCAGATGCACCGGATGCACCCCCGCCTCGGCAGCGAGATCGGCGACACTCAGCTCGGGATCGTCGGCGGTAAAGGTCATCTCGAACACGCGTTTGAGCCAGCTTGGCGGCTTGCTCGCGTTGCGCGCCTCGTCCGAGGAGAGCGGCTGCATGGTCGCGACCAGCTGGTGCGCGCGGCCGTCGAACGCGAGCGGGGAGGGAGCGCTCTGGTCGAACTGCGCGGCGACCGCATGTGCGGTCCAGATCGCATAGGGATCGAGCACGCGCACCGCCGGGCCTTCGCCGCGCTCATAGCCGCCGGAGATGGCGAGGAAGCTGCCCTGGCCGCCATGGAAACGGTCGCGGTGGGTCGTGCCGGGCGGGTTGAACACCAGCAGCGGCGTGCGCGACACCGCCGGGGCATCCCGGGCCGAGGATTTGTAGCCACCCGACAGGACGAGCACGAAATGCGCCTCGTCATGCGTATGGGTCTCCACTTCATGCTCGGGCGCGGTGGCGGCAAGGCGGTGATAGGTAAAACCGCCGATCGCGCGAAAGGCCGGGCCGTCGCCCCAGAACTCATGCCGCGCCCGCCGCAATGCCATTGTTGCCGATCCCCGTTTCGGTCTGTGGCTGTGTTATCTCGATAATACGCGCCGATCAACCAGCAGTGCGATCGCGGCGCCTGCGGCATAGGCGACGAAGTCGAGCCACTCGAACCCGGTGCCCAGCACCACCCGGATTACCGGGCTCTGCACACCGAGCAGGTCGAGCACATGCACCGCCTGACCGATCTCGATCACCGCGCCGATGCCGAACGCCAGCAGTGCGGCGGGCAGGGGCCGGATCGTCAGCACCGCCCGCAACCCGCAATAGACCAGGATCACCGCCAGTACGTCACCCAGATAGGGCCGCACGAAGCGATCGCGCACATACAGCGCGATCACCACTTCGACGGCAAAGAGTGATACCGCTAGGGCCGCATATCCACCGCGCCAAGTCAGGCCGAACATCGCGTCACCGCTTGCCCGATTTACAGGCTTTCAGATACTCGATCCATAGCGGAGCTGGCTTATCCGACGCCGCAAAGGGTGGGGTGCTGAACGTCTTTCCGCCCGGCACTTCGCATCCGAATTTTGCGCCGCCTTCGTTGCGCAGCACCACGTAAATACTGGCAAGTTCGGGATAGCCCGGCGTGTCGTAAAACGCGCCGGCCCTTCGTAGCAGATAGTCTAGGATCGTCTCCCCGCTATCGTCCGGGATAACATTCAGATCGAGTTTCCAGACAGACGCTGCATTCTTGAGAACATGATAGGATCCCGACGAGATCGCGTATTTGAGCACGTTGCCGTCGAGTATCTCGAACGTGGTCGATCGGCAGCGGAAAAGCGGCAGATTGGCGCGCCAATAGTCGCGCAGGGGCTTCAGGGCGGCGGATTGGCTCCGCACCGCAGCATCCAGCTTCGCAGCTGCAAAAACAATCCTTTCATACTCATATCGAAACCCGCTCTCCGGCGCGGCGCGCGCCTTTGTCGCCACACTGTCGCACAGACCGATCAGCGGGGCGGGTAAAGCTTGCTGCTGCGGTGCGGCAATACTCGCCGTGCCAAGCAGGATGTCGATCAGCACGCTGCTTAGCCCTTCCGCTCTGCGATATGCCGATCGATCACATGGCCAAGCACCGTCATCGGCACATTGCCGCCGAGGACTACCGCATCGTTGAACCCGCGGAAGTCATAGCGGTCGCCCAGCGCAGTCTTTGCCTTGTCGCGCAGGCGATTGATCGCGATCTGGCCGACCTTGTAGCCACAGGCCTGGCCCGGCCACGAACAATAGCGATCGACCTCGCCCGAGACTTCCTCGACCGAGGAGCCGTTGTTGGTGACGAACCAGTCGATCGCCTGTTGCCGCGTCCAGCGCTTGGCGTGCAGCCCGGTATCGACGACCAGGCGACAGGCGCGGAAGCCCATCGACTGGAGATAGCCCAGCTTCTCTGCCGGGTTCTCGGCATAGACGCCCAGTTCGTCGGCCAGCTGCTCGGCGTAGAGCGCCCAGCCTTCCGAATAGGCGTTGAACGCCAGGATGCTGCGGATCAGCGGCATCCGGTTGGCATATTCGCCCTGCCAGACATGGCCCGGGATGCCCTCGTGATAAGCGAGGTCGGGCACGCTGAACCGGGTGTGCAGGCTGGTGGTGCGCAGGTTGAGCCAGATCTTGCCGGGCACGGTGCCGTCGATCGAACCCGCACCGCCATAGGCGCCGGGCGCGCCGGGCTCTTCCTCCAGCGGCAGGCGCTTCACCTCGAGATTGCCCTTCACCAGCGTGTGGAACGCCTGCGGCATCCGCCCGCGAATGTCGGCAACCCGCTCCTGCATGAACTTGATGATCTCGGCGCAGCCGGCGTCATTGTCGGGGAAGGTGAAGCGCGGGTCCTTGCCCAAGGCTTCCATCCGCGCGCCGACCGAGCCCTGCGAATAGCCTTCCTTCTTGAGGATGGCGTCCATCTCGGACTGGATGCTCGCCAGCTGGTCGAGGCCCATCTGGTGGACTTCGTCGGGCGTCATCGTCGTGGTGGTGCCGGCGCTCAGTGCCCAGGCGTAATAGGCGTCGCCCTCCTTGAACTTCCACACGCCGGCATCGCTGGTTGCGCGCTTGCGGTGCTTTTCCAGCTCGGCGATCTGGCGATCGAGGGCAGGGGTGAGCTTGTCCTTGGCGAGCAACCAGGCGCGCTCGCCGAAATCGCCGTCCATGCCGGCGGTGCGGTTCGCAACCGAGGTGACCACGCCCCAGCCAGCCGGATCGCCGCTGCGCGCCTGCCTGATCTGCTTCAGGCATTTGTCGAGCAGGAAGTCCGGCGCGATGACACCCTTGGCGGCGGCGATCTTGAGCCGTTCGGTCTCGCCGTCCACCTGTTCGGCATAGCTTTCCAGCCGGTCGAGATAGCCCTCGGCATCCTCGGGCACGGCGATCTGGTGGTCGCTGTCGAGCATGCGCGGCGTGTCGAGGAACGCGCCGACATTCTGCACCACCACATAGGGCGAGTTGCGCCAGCTGCCGGTGGCGACATCGCCATAGCCGAAGGCGAAGCCCTTGAGCGCGTTGGAGAAGCTCGCCTGGATCACGTCGACATGGGTGCGCATCGCAGGGCTCAGCGCATTGAGGTCGAGCTTGGCGATGTCGGCCAACGCTTTTTTCAGGTTCGCGGCGATCTTCGCCTGACCCTTCACCGATCGATCCATCAGCTGATGCTTCAGGTTGGCGCGTTTGTCCTTGTCGACGCCGAGCGTGGTCGCCGTCTCGGGATAATCGCGCAGCATCTGCTCGGCGACCCGGTCGATCAGCGCCTGTGCCGGGGCGTCATTGTCGGCCAGCAGCGTGCGGGCAGCAGCCGGCGTGCCCGCCAGCGCGAGAGTGGAGCCTGCACCAAGCAGCAACTGGCGGCGAGTGGTGTTCATGCAAAATCCTCAAACAAACCGTCATCCCCGCGCAGGCGGGGATCCAGAGCCAGGAGCAGTGTCGCCGGTAACCCTGGATCCCCGCCTGGGCGGGGATGACGAAGAAAGAAACATCAGGCCGGCTCGACGTCGAGCGAACCGTCGCGGGCGCCGGTGATGCGAACGTGCGCGCCGGCAGGGGTGTCGGGGCCGTTGGCCGGCCATTCGCCGTCGCCGACCTTCACTCGGCCCTGACCCGCCGAAATCGGCTCGACCACGGTGACCACCTGGCCGATCAACCGGGCGACGCGGTCGTTGAGCAGCGGATCGGCGCTCGGCACCGGGTTGCTGCGATACCAGCCCCGCCCGATCGCCACTGCAGCCGCCGATGCCGCGGCGAACAGGAACACTTCGAACACCAGGCCAAAGCCCGGCACGATCAGCGTGACGATGCCGGTGATCGCAGCGCCGGCGGCGACGAACACCAGGAAGATGCCCGGCGCCAGCAATTCGGCAATCGCGAGCAGCGCCGCCAGGATCAGCCAGGCGAGGCCGCTGTTGACGGTGATCAATTCCTGTAGGTTCATCTCACCCCTCCTGCGCGCCGCCAAAGGGGCGGGGGCGCGGCGTCGTGGGCGTGGCGGGCGGGCGCGGGGCACCGCCATTGCCGCCGTCGTTACCCAGCGCATCCTTGGCCAATTCGCCGATGCCGCCCAGTGTGCCGATCAGCTGCGTCGCCTCGACCGGGAACAGGATCGTCTTGGCATTGGGGCTGGTGGCGAACTTGCCGACCGCCTCGACGTACTTTTGCGCGATGAAATAGTTGATCGCCTGCGCGCTGCCGCTCTCGATTGCGTCCGACACCATCCGCGTCGCGGTCGCCTCTGCCTCGGCCGAGCGTTCGCGGGCTTCGGCATCGCGGAACGCAGCTTCGCGCCGGCCCTCTGCCTCAAGGATCTTCGACTGCTTCTGACCCTCGGCGCGCAGGATCTCGCTGGCGCGGGTGCCTTCGGCCTCGAGGATGTTGGCGCGCTTCTCGCGCTCGGCCTTCATCTGGCGGGCCATGGCGTTGACGATGTCGGCCGGCGGGCGGATGTCCTTGATCTCGACGCGAGTGATCTTCACGCCCCAGGGCGTGGTGGCGTGATCGACCACCGAGAGCAGCCGCGCATTGATCTCGTCGCGCTTGGACAGCGTCTCGTCCAGGTCCATCGCGCCCATCACCGTGCGCAGGTTGGTCGTCACCAGATTGAGCAGCGCGATATAGAGGTCGCTCACCTCATAGGCCGCCTTGGCCGCGTCGAGCACCTGGAAGAACACCACGCCGTCGGTGGAGATCATCGCATTGTCCTTGGTGATGATTTCCTGCCCAGGAATATCGATCACCTGCTCCATCATGTTCACCCGCCGGCCGACCCGGTAGAAGAACGCAGGGAAGAAGTTGAAGCCCGGCCCGGCGACGCTGGTGAAGCGGCCGAAATGCTCGATCGTGTATTGATAGCCCTGGCGGACGATGGTCACGCTGGAGAAGAGGTAGAGCACGACAACCACGGCGACCGCGCCCAGGAAAACATTGAGTACGAGCATCCGACTCCCCCTTCACGATTTGCCTCTTGCTAGCATAGAGAGGGGGCATGACCACAGCCCGTCTCGCACCGCGCACCGCCCTGTTCCTGCCCGCGTCGAACCCGCGCGCGATCGAGAAGGCACGCGGGCTCGGCGCCGATCTGGTGATCCTCGATCTCGAGGACGCAGTGAAGCCCGCCGACAAGGCCAGCGCGCGGATCGCGGCGGTGGAAGCGGTGGTGCAGGGCTTCGGCACCAGCCTCTCGGCGATCCGCTTCAACGCGGTGGACACAGCTGAGCATGGCGAGGATGTCGCTGCCATCGCCGGTTCGCAGGCCGACTTCGCGGTACTGCCAAAGGCCGAGAGCGCCGATGCGGTCGCGGACGTCGCCCGATCGCTCGGCAAGCCGCTGCTGGTGATGATCGAAACCCCGCTGGGCGTGCTGAACGCCGCCGCGATCGCCGCCGTGCCGGGCGTTGTTGGCCTGATCATCGGCACCAACGATCTCGCCGCCTCGCTCCGCCTGCCGCCCTTGAGCGGCCGTGCGCAGATGGGTCTGTCGCTCCAGGCTGTCGTCCTTGCGGCCCGTGCTGCCGGCATCTGGGCGCTCGACGGCGTGTTCAACAAGCTCGACGATCCCGACGGCCTCACCACCGAATGCTGCGAGGGCAGGGCGCTCGGCTATGACGGCAAGTCGCTGATCCACCCCAACCAGATCGCCATCGCCGCCCGCGCCTTCGGGCCCAGCGAAGCCGAACTGGCCGAGGCTCGCGCCCTTGTCGCCGCCGCGACTGGCGGGGCGGAGCGCTATGACGGCCGGATGATCGAGGCCATGCACGTCGATCAGGCCCGCGCGCTGCTCGGCCGGGCAATGGATTATGCCGGATCGGATGATTTCCTCGCCTAGGTAGGACCCCCTAGGCCGGGCAGCGTCCTATTATATGCATATGTCCGGATTGCCCAAGCTCCACAGTGATTTGCTCGCCGCCCTTGACGAGCTCGAACAGCTCCTTGCGCAGCCTGCGCTCGATCAGCTGCGTCTGTCGCGCGTCCGCCTCTACATTTCCAAGGTCAATGGCGAGCGCCGCACCCGCGTCGACCAGCTCTGCGAGAAGCTTGAGCGCGAGGCGACCGGGGTCCAGGCCCAGCAGATCGCCGCCTTGCGCCAGTCCAATATCGAGAAGCGCATCGAATACACTGTCCATGTCGGCAATTGGGGCCTGCGCGAAGTCGCCGCCGACTGGCCGGGCTATTGCCGCGCCTCGATCGAGCTGTGCCGCAGCATCCGCCAGCAGGTCATGATCGAGCAAGTTCTGCTTTGCGAGCACCAAGATGATGCCGACCCCCTAGCGCTTTCGCACCCTCGCGGTTACATGGGCCGCCAACTTCCGAATCAGGACATTGGCGCACCCCATGGACATCCCCCTCGGCCTCACCTTCGATGACGTTCTCCTCTATCCGGGGGAATCCGAAGTCCTGCCGAGCATGGCCGACACCCGTACGCGGGTAACCCGCGGCCTCTCGCTCAACATCCCGATCCTCTCCTCGGCGATGGACACCGTCACCGAAGCCGACATGGCGATTGTCATGGCGCAGCTCGGCGGCATCGGCGTCCTCCACCGCAATCTCGACATCGAGGAGCAGGTCGAGGCGGTCCGCGCGGTCAAGCGCTTCGAGAGCGGCATGGTCGTCAACCCGATCACCATGACGCCCACCGGCACGCTGGCCGAGGCGCAGGCGCTGATGGCCCGCCACAAGATCAGCGGCATTCCGATCGTCGAGGAATCGGGCAAGCTCGCCGGCATCCTCACCAACCGCGACGTCCGCTTCGCCGAGCGTCCGGACCAGCTCGTCTCCGAGCTGATGACGCATGAGAACCTCGCTACCGTTCGCGCCGGCGTCAGCTCGGAAGAGGCGCGCCGCCTCCTCCACGCCCGCCGCATCGAGAAGCTGCTGGTCGTCGACGATGCCTATCGCTGCGTCGGCCTGATCACGGTGAAGGACATCGAAAAGGCGGTGAACTACCCGAACGCCACCAAGGATGCTGCCGGCCGCCTCTGCGTTGCCGCCGCCACCACCGTCGGCGACAAGGGTTTCGCCCGCACCGAGGCGCTCGTCGACGCCGAAGTCGATCTGATCGTGATCGACACCGCGCACGGCCATAACATCGAAGTCAGCCGCGCCGTCGAGCGGGTGAAGAAGCTTTCCAACCGCGTCCAGGTCATCGCCGGCAACATCGCCACCGCCGAAGCCGCCAAGGCGCTGATCGGCGCGGGCGCGGACGGTATCAAGGTCGGCATCGGCCCGGGCTCGATCTGCACCACCCGCGTCGTCGCTGGCGTCGGCGTGCCGCAGCTCACCGCGGTGATGGAAGCCGCCAACGAAGCCGCCAAGCATGACGTGCCGGTGGTCGCCGATGGCGGCATCCGCACCTCGGGAGACGTCGCCAAGGCGATTGCCGCCGGCGCCTCGACCGCGATGATCGGCTCGCTGCTCGCCGGCACCGAGGAAGCCCCGGGCGAGACCTTCCTGTACCAGGGCCGCGCCTACAAGTCGTATCGCGGCATGGGCTCGGTCGGCGCGATGGCGCGCGGCTCGGCCGATCGCTATTTCCAGCAGGACGTGAAGGACCAGCTCAAGCTTGTCCCTGAGGGCATCGAAGGCCAGGTGGCGTTCAAGGGCCCGGCCAAGGACGTGATCCACCAGCTGGTCGGCGGTGTGAAGGCGTCGATGGGCTATGTCGGCGCCGCGACGATCGACGAGTTCCAGAAGAAGGCCCGCTTCGTCCGCATCACCAATGCCGGCCTGCGCGAGAGCCACGTCCATGACGTGACGATCACCCGCGAAGCGCCGAACTACCCGACGCGCTAACATTTTTCTTCCCCGCCAGGGGGGAGGTGTCAGCCAAAGGCTGGAAGGGGGAGGTAAGCAGCCGGCTATCGGCTCGCTTGCCTCCCCCTGGTCGTACCAGATCCCTTCGGCCGAAGTGATTGCGCGCGCTCGCCAATTCGCTATCCATGGCATCAGTGCCAAGTTTCGATCACGGCCGGAATCCGCCGGCCAATGCCCTTTTTCGCCCGCTCGCAGCAGCGCCCGAAAACCTCGCCAACCCCGTTTCGGAGCATTGTCTACCCGCCTCGGCCGGCTTCTCCCGCACACAGATATGGGGTGCGCTCGGGCTGAGCATCGCGGTCTGCGCCCTGCTGTTGTGGAAGGCCGGGCTGCGGGTGGACTTGCTGCGGCCGGGCAATTCGCCGTACTTCATCGGCCTCGCGCTCGCCTTCGCCGTCCGCCCCGCGCTCGCCCGCACCAACTATCGCTGGGCCAGGCCGCTCTCGGACGGTGCCGAATATTTCGGCCTGTTCACGGCGATGGCGCTCACCGGCGCCGTCGCCAGCTATCCGATGGCGGCGCTCTCGCACGGCTTTGCCGACGCTCCGCTCCAGCGGATCGACGAGGCGCTGCATTTCCACTGGCTCGCCTGGTACGAAACCACCGCCAGCCACCCCAGCCTGCAGAAGATCAGCGTCGCCGCCTATCAATGCATCTATGTGATCCCGGCGGTGCTGCTCGGCGCCTTCGCGATCCGCGGCCAGCAACGTGAGGCGCATCGCTTCCTTGCCGGTTTCTGGCTGGCCGCGATCCTCACCCTGACGCTCTATTTGTTCATGCCCGCCGTCGGCCCGCTCACCTATCTGTGGAAGGGCCCGATCCCCTATATGCCGACCAGCGCGCTCTGGCAGGAGCAGCTTATCCCGGCCCTGCGCGCCCACCAGTTCACCCAGGTCAACCTCAACGAACTGCGCGGCCTGGTCTCGGCCCCAAGCTTCCACACCGCCTCCGGCACTCTCTACATCGCCACCGCGTGGCGCAGCGGCAACCTGCGCTGGCCGCTGATCGCCCTTACCGCCGCGATGCTGCTGGCGACGCCGGTTGAGGGCACGCATTATGTGTCGGACATGCTGATCGGCGCGGCGGTCGCGCTCGTCGCGCTGGTGCTGGCGAAGAAGCTGGTCGATCGCTTCACCGGGAACGCGGTGACAGACTGATACGCCTCCCGCGCCGGCTCGGGGAGGAGCCGGCGCAGGGCAGGTCTTCAGCCTGCATGGGCGAGCGCGACGGCGTCGGGGCCGGCAGGGAAGTGCAGCGTGCCGGCGGTATCGTGTACCGCGTTCCACACAGCCTCGGCGACATCGCTCTCCTTCGTGGTCATTGCCGGGCGTGCAAACGCCTCCAGGATCGGTCGCGCGAAATCGGCATATTCGCCCGGAAGCAGGTCCTCGACCGGTACGATAGCGTTCGCGCCGAACCGCGTGGTCGGGGCATAGCCCGGCTCGACCAGCTTCACCTGCACGTCGAAATAGCCGAGCTCATGCGCGAGCGAGCCGGTGAAGCCTTCGATCGCCTGTTTTGAGCCGGTATAGGCGGCGGCAAGCGGGAAGGCGCCGAGCGTTACGCTTGAGGTGACGTTGACGATTATGCCCGATCGGCGCGCCCGCATCTGCGGAATGATCGCCTGGCACATCGCCATCACGCCGATCGTGTTGGTCTCGATCAGCTGGCGGATCAGCGACATCGGCATCGCCTCGAACGCGCCGACACCACCTACGCCGGCATTGTTCACCAGCACATCGACCGGTCCCGCCGCCTCGATCAGCGCACTGATGCTCCATTCGTCGGTAACGTCGAGGGGCAGCAGGTGCAGTCGCTCGGTCGGGCCGGCGAAGTCTGCGGCATCCGGCCGGCGCATCGTCGCGATCACGTTCCAGCCGCGTGCTAGGAAGAGCTCCACGGTGGCCTTTCCATAGCCCGATGAGGTGCCGGTGATGAGGATTGTCTTGGTCATTGCCTGTCTCCTTGGTCTCGATAATGCGGAGATAGACGAGGGGTATCGGACGATATATAATCCATAATCCTTATTTGATTACGGATCGTCCAGAATGGATCCACTCAGCGATATCATTGCCCTGCTCCGGCCGCGCGCCGCCGTCTCGAAGCCGATTTCGGCGCGAGGGCAGTGGGGTGTCCGCTACGCAGCACACGACGCGCCGGGCTTCACCCTCGTCCTGTCCGGTGAGGCCTGGGTCAGGTTTGAGGGCGGCGAGCCGATCCGGCTGGCAAAGGGCGACTTCCTGTTGCTGCCGACAACCCCGGCCTTCACGTTGAGCAGTGCCCCCGATGTCGCATGTGTGCCGGTCGAGCCCAGTGCCGAGCCTGTCCGGCACGGCGAACCGGAAGGGGAACCCGATTTCGTCGCACTGGGCGGCAGCTTCGCGTTCGAACGGGTCAACGCGCCGTTGCTGCTCGCGCTGTTGCCCGGCCTCATCCATATCCCGGCGGCGGCGGGCCGGGCGACCCGGTTCGGTCGCCTGATCGAACTGCTTGCCGAGGAATGCGGCGCCGAGCACCCGGGCAAGGAACTTATCGTTCAGCGCATGCTCGAGGTGCTGCTGGTCGAGGCCCTGCGCTGGCGCGGTATTGACGATCAGGCGATGCCCGCCGGGCTGCTCAACGGCATGGGGGATCCGGCGCTGGCGCGCGTGCTCCAGGCGATCCATGCTGACGTCCGGGCGAGCTGGACGGTAGCCGAACTCGCCGGAATCGCCGGCATGTCGCGATCCGCCTTCTCGGCGCGGTTCGGCGAGCGGCTGGGTTGTGCGCCGATCGAATATCTTGCCCGGTGGCGCATGGCGATTGCCAAGGACGCGCTCACCCGGGGCGTGAAGTCGCTCGATCGGATCGCGGACGAGATCGGTTACGAATCCGCCAGCGCATTTAGTACGGCGTTTCGCAAGCGGCTCGGCTGTTCGCCCGGCAGATTTTCTCGGGCGCCTGCCGGTTCGGGACAGCACCCGGTTTAGTCCCCGTAGCCGATCCGCACCTTGCCCGCCGCCTCGGCTGCCACCCGCCGCGCCGTATCGGTATCGCCGGCCAGCGCCAGCGCCACGCCCATCCGGCGATAGGGCCGCGCGTTCGGCTTGGCGAAGATGCGCACGTCCACTTCGCCGCCTTCGGTCGCCAGCGCCTCGGCCAGGCCTTCATAGGACAGCGTCTCCGAAGCCCGGTCCGCCAGGATCACCGCGCTTGCCGAAGGGCCGCGCAGCGCGATCGACGGGATCGGCAGGCCTATAACCGCGCGAGCGTGCAGGTCGAACTCGCTGAGGTTCTGCGAGATCAGGGTGACCATGCCGGTGTCGTGCGGGCGCGGGGAGAGCTCGGAGAAGATTACTTCCTCGCCCTTCACGAAGAACTCGACGCCGAAGATGCCGTAGCCGCCGAGGTCGTCCACCACCTTGCGGGCCATGTCCTGCGCGTCGGCGATCGCCTGGGCCGACATGGCGGCGGGCTGCCAGCTCTCCTGATAGTCGCCGCGCTCCTGGCGGTGGCCGATCGGCGGGCAGAACAGCACGCCGTCACGGGTGCGGATCGTCAGCAGGGTGATCTCGTAATCGAAATCGACGAACTCCTCGACGATCACCCGCTTGCGGTCCCCGCGCATGTTGGCGACGGCATAGTCCCAGGCGGCCTCGAGCGCGCCGGCGTCGCGCACCGTGCTCTGGCCCTTGCCCGAGGAGGACATGACCGGCTTGATCACGCAGGGCAGGCCGGTGTGCTCGGCCCCGGCCAGCACTTCCTCCAAGCTTTCGGCATAGCGATAGCGCGACGTGCGCAGGCCGAGCTCGACAGCGGCGACTTCGCGGATGCCGTCGCGGTTCATCGTCATCTGGGTGGCGCGGGCGGACGGGACAATGGTGAAGCCCTCGGCTTCCAGCTCTGCCAGCACCTCGGTGCGGATCGCCTCGACTTCGGGCACGACATAATCGGGCCGGTGCTTCTCCACCGCGGCACGCAGCAGCTCGCCGTCGAGCATCGAGAACACCTCGAAACCATCGGCCACCTGCATCGCCGGGGCGCCCTCATAGGCATCGCAGGCGATCACATGCGCGCCCAGCCGCTTGGCCGAGATCACGAACTCGCGGCCGAGTTCGCCCGAGCCGAGGAGCAGGATCTTCGCCGTGAACGCCATGTGCTTGCCTTCCTGATTGGTTGGCGCGGCTGTGGCGGGAATGGGCGGGGTTGTCCATTGCCCAAGGTCCGGCACGAGCCTCAAACAGACGGCTTAACAGTTCCCCGGCTTTTGGCGGGGAACCGGAAGGGAACGCCGTCCCAGCAATTTCCGCTACCAAAGTAGGAAATCTTCTGCTTCTGCTTGGAGCATGCCGAGCGCTATCTACCCGTCTCTTGTCTCCCCGCGCACCCGTGTGGGTACTCAAGAGATTCAACATTTTTGGTCCTGCGCTGTAGGTGCGTCATGAACCCCGCCGCCCGCATCCAGGCCGCAATCGACCTGCTCGACAAGATCACCGCCGCTGCCCGGGATCAGGGCGGATCGGCTGACACGATCATTGCCAAATGGTTCGCCGAGCGCCGCTATGCCGGCTCCAAGGACCGCCGGGCGATCCGTGAGCTGGTCTATGATGCGATCCGCATGCTCGGCGAGCGACCGGAAACCGGCCGTGCTGCGATGCTGGCGCTGGTCGAGCGTCGCCCGGAACTGGCGGAATGGTTCAACGGCTCGCCCTATGGCCCCGCACCGATCCAGCCCGGCGAGCCGGTTGCCGAAGCGGGGGTATTGCCCCGCTGGCTGGCCGCTGCCTTCACCGCCTCTGGCCTCGACGCCGGGGAACAGGCTGCGCTGCTGGAGCGCGCGCCGCTCGATATCCGGGTCAACACGCTCAAGGCTGATCCTGCGGTGATCCAGGCCGAAATCCCCGGCTCGGCGCCGCTGCCCTGCCTGCCCGCCGGGCTGCGCGCGCCGTCGGACGCGCCGATCGAGCAACTGCCGGCGTACAAGGACGGCCAGCTTGAAGTGCAGGATGCCGGCAGCCAGTTCGTCAGCCTCGCAGCGGGTGTCGAGCGTGGTCAGCATGTCATCGATCTCTGCGCCGGCGGCGGCGGCAAGACGCTGGCGCTGGCGGCGGCGATGGCCAATCACGGCAGCATCCTCGCTTGCGATATCGACCGGCCCCGGCTCTCCCGGCTGATGCCGCGCGCCGAGCGGGCAGGGGTGAGCATCGCCGAGACGCGGTTGCTCAACCCGAACCAGGAGCGCGCAATGCTCGCCGATCAGGTCGGCCGCGCCGATGTCGTGCTGGTCGATGCGCCCTGTTCGGGCACCGGCACCTGGCGCCGCAATCCGGAGGCACGCTGGCGGCTCAATCCGCAGCGGCTCGATCGCTATGTCGGGATGCAGGCTGCGTTGCTCGACATCGCCGCCGATCTGGTCCGTCCCGGCGGCGTGCTGGTCCATGTCGTCTGTTCGCTGCTCGATGCCGAAGGGGCAGGACAGGCGCAGGCGTTCCTCGACCGCAATCCCGGCTGGACTGTTGAACCGCTGGCGCTCGGCGCCGGCACGCCGCGTGGCCCGGGCGTGCGCTTCACCCCGCTAAGGGACTCGACCGACGGCTTTTTTGTCGCGAGGATGCGGCGGCCATGATAGCGACCGGCAAGATTTCGGAGAATGTGATGCGTTTCACTGCGATTGGGGCGGCCGGTGCGTTGCTTTTGCTCTCGGTTTCCACCTCGCTGATGGCGCAGCGTGCTGACGACCAGATCGATCCGCGTTCGGTCGAGATGGTCAAGCAGGGCCGCGCGATGCTGGCCGCTGGCAATGTCCAGGGTGCTGGCGACGTGCTCGAAAGCGCGCTGGCGGTCGATCCGCGCAATCGCGAGGCTTTCCTGGTGCTCGCCGATATTGCCCGCAAGGTGAACCTGCCCGGCAAGGCGATCCGCCTTTACCGCGAGGCACTGAGCCTTGAGCCGAACGACACCGCCGCACTGCGCGGCCAGGGTGAGGCGATGGTCGCCAAGGGCGCGATGGAGCGGGCCAAGGAGAACCTCACCAAGATCGAGAAGCTCTGCGCCAAGGGCTGCGCCGACGCCACCCAGCTCTCCGCCGCGATCGCCAAGGGGCCGCCGGTGGTCACTGCCCAGGCCGAGCCGGCCCCCGCGCCCACCGCGACGCCAACGGCCAAGCCCTGATTGGCTTGTAATGTAGGATTTCGTCTGATTGGGTAGAGCGGTTCGGCAAATGCCGGGCCGCTCTTTGACAATCGGGCTAGTGCCCAAAAGCGCGTTCTTGGCCTGTACTTTTGTGTACTTCCGCGCTCAGCTCAGTGCCCGGGCAAGCGTGACGAACTCGGCGACGGTCACCGTCTCGGCCCGCCGGGCAGAGTCGATGCCAAGAGTTTCCATGGCCTCCAGCGCGCCTGGCACACCCTTCAGGCTCTGGCGCAGCATCTTGCGGCGCTGACCGAAGGCGGCGGCAGTGAGGTTCTCCAGCGTCTTGAGCCGCACGCCCTCGGGGGCCTCGGCGGGGACGATATGGACTACAGCCGACATCACCTTGGGCGGCGGGGTGAACGCCGAACGATGGACGTTCATCGCGATCTTCGGGGTGGATCGCCACTGCGAAAGGACGGCAAGCCGGCCATAATGTTCGCTGCCGGCCTCGGCGACGATGCGCTCGGCGACTTCCTTCTGGAACATCAGGGTGAGGCTGGCCCACCACGGCTCCCACTCGGCCGACAGCCAGCCGACCAGCAGCGCGGTGCCAACATTATAGGGCAGGTTGGCGACGACATGCGGCTTGCCCTCGAACAAGGCGGGGGCATCGACTTCGAGCGCATCGCCCTCGATGACGCGAAGCTTGCCAGGGAAGAAGCTGCCAAGCTCCTCCAGCGCCGGGATGCAGCGCCGGTCACGTTCCACGGCGGTAACGCTGGCGCCGCCTTGGAGCAGTGCCCGGGTCAGGCCGCCGGGGCCAGGGCCGACCTCGAAAACCTCGGCGCCGTCAAGCTTGCCCGGCACCTTGGCGATGCGGGCGAGCAGCTGGTGGTCGAACAGGAAATTCTGGCCCAGCGCCTTGCTCGCGCTGAGACCATATTTGCTGATGACGTCCCGGAGAGGTGGAAGCTCGGTCACGCCGCGGCGTCTGCCCGGCGCTGGGCGGCGCTGGCCGCCATCTTGATCGCGGCGATCATCGCGCCGGGATTGGCCTCGTCCTTGCCGGCGATGCCGAAGGCGGTGCCGTGGTCGGGCGAGGTACGGATGATAGGGAGGCCGAGAGTGATGTTCACGCCTTCGTCGAAATGGAGCGTCTTGATCGGGATCAGCGCCTGGTCATGGGTGGGGCAGAGCGCCGCGTCATAGCCGGCGCGGGCGCGGGGATGGAACATCGCATCGGCGGCAAAGGGGCCGATCGCGTCGATGCCTTCCTCACGGAGCTGCGCGATGGCCGGCTGGAGGACGTCGATCTCCTCCCGGCCGATCTCACCGCTTTCCCCGGCATGGGGGTTGAGCCCGGCAAAGGCGAGGCGCGGCCGCTCGATGCCGAAGTTGCGCAGCAGGCCGCGTGCGGTGGCGCGTGCCTTGGCGAGCACCAGTTCGGTGGTGAGCAGGCTCGGCACGCTGGCGATCGAGACATGGACGGTGATCGGCACTACCCGCAGCGTCGGGCCGGCGAGCATCATCACAGCATTCTCCGGCGCGATGCCGCAGCGCTCGGCGACAAACTCGGTCTGGCCCGGATGGCGGAAGCCGATCTTGTAGAGCTGGACCTTGGAAACCGGTCCCGTCACCACACCGCCAGCGGCGCCGGCGTTTGACAAGCCAACCGCCAGCTCGAGCGACTGGAGCGCGGCCTTGGCGCTGGCTTCATCGGGGCTGCCAGGCGTCACCGCGCAGGTGTCCCCCACCGGAAGCACCGGCAGTGCGGTGGCGAAGGCAGCCTGGGCTTGGTCGGGATTATCGATCCGAGCGATCGGGCCGTCCCAGACCTTCTCGACAGCATCAGGGCAGCCCACCGCAAAGAAGGGCGCGAGCGAATGCAGCTCGCGCGCCTTCCACGCCTTGGCGGTGATTTCAGGGCCGACTCCGGCCGAATCGCCCATCGATATGGCGAGCGGCCGGATCATCGCCTCAGCGATATTCGATCAGTGCGTCGCGGCGAATGTCGCGAAGCATGCGCTGGGCGCGCAGGTTGGTACGCTGCTCGGCAACCTGATCCTGGATCTGATCGCGGGTCGGCAGGCCCGGGGGAGGCGGATCGTCGCGGCCGCAGATCACCAGCACGCGCACGCCGTCCTCGATCGTGCCGAAAGGCTGGGTAACCTGGCCCACCTGGAGCGGCAGGATGATCTGCTGGAGCGCCGCGGGCAGATCGCCGAGGGTTACGCCATCCTTCTCGACCATCTCCGCATTCTGCGACGCGGCGACATTGGACGCGTCACCGCAGCCCTTGATCGTCTGGGTTGCCTGAGCGAACTGGCCAGCGCGTGCCTGGGCCTGCGCTTCGGTCGTGCCCTTGGGGAAGGTAATAGTGATCTGGCGCAGCGAAAGCTTGGCACCGCGCGGATCGGCCATGCCGATCTTGCGCTTGTCCGCCAGGTACACGATCGAGAAGCCGGTCGACAGCGGGATCGGGCCTGCAACCTGGCCGGGGGTCATCTCTTCGACGGCCTTGGCCATCTCGTCCGGCAGGATGCCGGGCGCGAGGCGGAGCCAGCCGAGATCACCGCCCTGACCCTTGGTCGAGCTTTCGGAATAGGTCTTGGCGAGATAATCGAACGGCGCGCCTTCCTTCATCTGCTGGATGATGCGCTGCATGCCCGTATAGACTTCCTGCTTACGGTCGTCCGTGGCGTTCATGTAGATTTCGTAGACGTGATATTCGTCGCTGCCCTGCGCGGCCTTGAGGCGGGCGATGATCGCATCGGCCTCTTCGTCGCTGACATTGATATCGACCTTGCGGCGCAGCACGCGGCTCCAGGCGACTTCGCCTTCGATCTGCTTGCGCATCGTGCGTTCCGAGGCGCCGGCCTGGCGCAGGAAAACGCGGAGTTGCTCCGGCGACATCTTCAGGCGGCGGGCGACGCCGCCGAAGCTCTGGTCGATCTCCTTGGGATCGACGGTGATCTCGTTGGCCTTGGCTTCCTGAATCTGCAGCGTCTCGTCGATCAGCTGGCGCAGGATCATCATGCGATACTGGTCGCGCTCTTCCGGCTTCAGGTTCAGCTTGTTGAGCGCGATGATCAGGTTGAGCCGCTGATCGACGTCGGTGCCGGTCAGCACCGTGTTGTTCACGATCGCAGTGGCCTTGCGGATATTGGGATCGGCCTTGCCGAACAGCTTGAGATCGGCGGGAAGGTCGAGCTGTGCGGCGAGCGCTGCGGCTGCCTCTTCCTGCTGCTCGGGCGTCGCCTGCTGCTGCGGCGGTGCCACCTGCTGCGGTTCTGCCTGCGGCTTGGCAGGCGCTGTCGACTGTGCCTTGGCCTGAGCCGCCGGCTTTGGCTTTACGGGTGCCTTCTGCGCCATAGCCCCCGGCGCTACGCTGGAAACGGCGAGCGCGAGAACGGACAAGCGGCCTGCGCGGATCGCCTTGCTAACACCAATGTTCACGTGATTCCGTACCCTCAAATATGCCGGAAGGTGGCGCTTAATGGCCAATTGTGCCTGAACTTAGGCTTTACCGGTGGTTCCCCTCTGTCGCGCAGCCTAGCGCCCCAGATTCTTGAAAGCCAGCGACAACAGATAGGCATTGCCGCGTGAAGCGTCGCCGGTGGTGGCGTAATCGCGCCGCCAGGTCAGGCCCAGGCGAAGGCAATCGTCCTCATAGGTGAGCCCCAGGCGGTGGCGCACCGGCTCGAACCCGTCGGCAAGCGAGGTCGGGTCCTCATTGCGATTGGTGAGATCGACCAGCGTCGAGCCTGAGAGCGACCAGAAGCGCGCGATCTGGATGCGGGCGCCGAGGCGCAGCTCCTCGCGGTCCTGAAGGTCTTCCAGCGACGCGTTGATGTTCCGGTTCAGGCGAAGATAGCCGATCTGCGCATAGGTAGCGCGAGAGCCGAGCGTCATGTCGACTTCGTTGCGACGAAACGCCAGGCTGTCCTTGTCGAGCCGGTAGCGGTGCGTGAAGCTCACAAAGTCACGGAAACGGATCACGGTGCGGCCGACGATGTCGGACACGCGATCGTTCAGACCTGTCCCATCCGGGAACAGCGTCGGGCGCGAGGAGATGCGGTAGCTCTGGCCGACATTGGCGTCGATCGAGAAGCCCGGCAGGTAGAGCGCGTAATCTAGGCCCCAGGTGAACCGGGTCGAATCCTCGAAACGATCATAGCCGGGGAAGCGATTGAGCGCGAAGAGGTTGGAATCCTCAAGGTCCACCGCGCGGGCATCTTCGTTCGGTACTTCCAGATTGGCGATCTTGGGTGATGCAACCATCTGGAAACGCGGGGTAATCCGCTGGGTGCCGCCGAACAGTGTACCGACCAGCGGCCATTTCACGTCCACCGCCAGTGCGCCGATGCCGCGGCCATGGAAGCCCTCTTCGCCGCGATAGCTGGCGATCGTCGTCAGCATCGTGTCCGACGCATTATAGACGTCGCCGCGGGCATAGGCGGTGAAGGTGACTTCCTGGCCCCAGTTGGTCAGGCGGCGCAGGTCCCAGCGGGCGCTGGCAAAGGCGCGCTGCGAATCCTGGCCATCGGAGCGGCCGATCGCCAGCGTGTTGACCTGGAACTCGAAGCGGCCGCCGATGATGCCGTCGTCCATACGGCGACGATAATCGATCTCGGGCAGGGCATAGGGCTGGAGGCCCTGGCGCTCGCCGACGCGCAGCGTCTGCACGACCCATGCGTTGATCGAGAAATAACTATCTGCATCAATGCGTTCGACGCGAATATTGTTACGAAGTCTGTCGTCGCGCGAGATGTCGTAACGGCGCAGGAAGGTCCGGTCGGTGGTAACCCGGAACGAGGCGCTGGCGCTCCAGTTCGGATCGAGCTGGAAATTCCCGACCGCATCGACATAGCCGCGGAAGTCGTTCTTCGACGTGGTCGGTGTGACCGGCACGGTGAGATCGTCGGCGCGGCGGCTATAGGTGCCATAGGCACTGACGCGGAAGGCGCCGAGCGAGTTGAGCTCGCGATAATCCGCCTGCAGCATCGGCAGCACGCTGGAATAGATGCGCGGGGTGATCGTCAGGTCGCGATTGGGCGCGAAGCTGAAATAATAGGGCAGCGCAAACTGCACGCCATTGTTGCGGTTGTACCGCAGATCGGGCGCGAGAAGGCCGCTGGCGCTCTGGCCGCCGACCGGATGCGAGAAGACCGGCAGCGGGATCGTCGCGAAGCCGAACACCGAGATGCGCGCGCCAGTGTAGCGCAGGCGCTTCTTGCCGGGTTCATAGACCACGCGGCTTGCGGTGATCTTCCAGCTCGGCTCCTTGGGGCAGCCGTCCGAATTGGTGACCGAGCAGGGGGTGTAGGCAGCGTTCTCGACCGTGTAGCTGCCATCCTCGTGCATCTGGCCCTGCGCCGCCGCGATGCGGCCGCCGGCATCGAGCACGACCAGCATGTTGTCGACCACGCCCTGCTTGAGCGTGTCGGTCAGCTCGACCTTGTCGCCATAGGCCGAATCGCCCTGCGGATTGACCAGGACGACATTGCCCTCGGCAAAGACCTGGCCGCTCTTGCGGTTCCAGACGACCTTGTCCGCGCGGAGGCGCTCGCTGCGGCGATAGAGACGGACATCGCCGGTGGCGGTGACCACGTCCTGATTCTCGTCATATTCGAGCTGATCGGACGTGAACTGGATCTGGTCGTCGCCCTCGGGCAGCGCAGTGGGCGAGGGGGGCGGCGGTTCCACTGCCGGGGTCTGCAGATCGGGGCCGGCGGTGGGCGCGGGGGCGGGCGTGAGTGCCGGAGTCGCGGGCTGCGGCACGGTCTGAGTGGGCGCGGCAGTCTGCTGCGCGCGCGCCTCCGCCGTCAGGCACAGGCCAGCAGCGGCCGACAGCAGCAATGCCTTGCGCGTCACTTCGATTCCCACCTTTGTTTCTCACTCCCGTGCACGCGGCAATTATTTGCCCTATCGCAGCGGTTGCGGCTCCGCAACGTCACGTGCGTTGGCCCGAACGCACGGAAGCGCTAACAGGAGCCAATGCAGGTCGATTTCTACCATCTGACGCAGCTCCCCCTGGACCGTGCGCTGCCCCGGATCGCCGAACGCGTGGTCGAGACCGGTGGGCGGCTGCTGATCGTCGCCGGCGAGGCGAACCAGCGCGCCCGGCTGGACCAGCTGCTCTGGACCTATAGCCCGGAGAGCTTCCTGCCGCACGGCCAGGCGGGCGGGCCCGACGACGATCGCCAGCCGATCCTGATCGCCGGCGAGCCGGGGACGCCGGCCAATGGCGCGCGCAACATCGCGCTGGCCGACGGCGTGTGGCGCGAGGAGGCGCTGGGCTTCGACCGGGTATTCCACTTCTTCGACGAGGACCGGATCGCCGAGGCGCGGGCAGCCTGGAAGGGACTGGCCGGGCGCGAGGGGGTGGAGCGGAATTACTGGAAGCAGAATGAGCAGGGGCGCTGGGAGAAGGCGGCCTGAGTGTACGCTTTTGGTCGCCGATGTTTGCGTAGGTTGTGCGTAGCGGCGGTTTGAAACCGCCCGGTTTGATATGGTTCTGTGGCGGTTTCCCTCCGTGCGGGGTGTTGCACTCGGAGGCGATTTGGACGCGGAAGTTTGCGTTGTGCAGTTCTTCCCCAAGTTTCGTCCTCTCCGCCAAGGCGGGGATGAGGATGATAAAAGGAGATACCGGTTTGGACGGGTAACGGGCACACGCCCGCGATCCCGCGGCCGCAGGACATCGCATCTTCTTCACGGTTCAAAGAGCTTCTGTCGGAACAATAGCAGAACGCGAGCCTGTAGGACAGCACGGCGCGCTTGCATCCGGCGCTGCGCGGGACTAGGGAGCCGCGACTTTTCCAAACCCTCAAAAGCAGGAGCCGCACGGCCATGGCCGCGAACCGGACCTTTTCGATCATCAAGCCCGATGCCACCCGCCGCAACATCACCGGCGCCGTCACCAAGATGCTGGAGGAGGCCGGCCTGCGCGTCGTCGCTTCGAAGCGCATCCAGATGACCCGTGAGCAGGCCGAAGGCTTCTACGGCGTCCACAAGGAGCGCCCCTTCTTCAACGACCTGGTCGAGTTCATGATCTCGGGTCCGGTCGTGGTGCAGGTGCTCGAGGGCGAGAACGCCGTGCAGCGCAACCGCGACATCATGGGCGCCACCAACCCGGCGAACGCCGATGCCGGCACCATCCGCAAGGAGCTGGCCGAATCGATCGAGGCGAACTCGGTGCACGGTTCGGACTCGGACGAGAATGCCGCGATCGAGATCGCGTTCTTCTTCAAGCCGGAAGAGATTGTCGGCTAAACGCTGACTTTCTTGCACCGATTTGGATGCGAAGGGCCGGGGCGAAAGCTCCGGCCTTTTTCGTGTTTGGGGGTGTGTGCAAGCTTTGGGGGATAGTGCGTCCAATCATCTCGTTCTGCGGCACTTGCTCTCAACATGACGGATGCTTGTGGGCGGGCATCTTCCGTGTGAGCATAGCCTATGCGGAACCTGCCCCTTCTTGTCGCAGCCCTTTGCACGGCGGCCTGTGCCGACCGGCAAGCTCCCGTCCTTGAACGTGTCGAGATCGGCGTTCCCGGTATGAAGATTGCAATCGACGGGCGAGGACAAGGGCGCTTCGAGCGCAATGCCTTGGCGCGGGAAAGCGGCGAAGGGAGCTTTAGGCTGTCGTCCGGCCAATATGCGCGTTTGGTAGATCGGCTTGAGCCCTTCCGGCGCGGCCAGGATGCAGTGTCTGGCCAAGAAATGGTGGCTCGGTTGAACGCACCTTGTGAGGGCGAATACATCACCGACCGCGGCGCCATCTATCTGCATTGGGTTGGACCGAATCTCGATCGCTATTATGGGATCGATCTCGGCTGCGAGCCGGAACGGAACGCCAAGCGAAATGCGGAATTGCGCGCTATCGTGAAGTCCCTGCCTGTTCCTGGCGCTTAGCTCCGCGGCAGGGTAATCGTGGCCACAAGCCCGCCGCCTTCGCGGTTGGCGAGGCTGATCTCACCGTTTGCATCCCGAACGATTGCACGCGCCAGTGCGAGGCCCAGGCCGGCGCCGCCGGTCTCGCGGTTGCGGGATTCCTCAAGGCGGGTGAAGGGATCGAAGACTTTCTCGAGCTTTTCCGGCGGGATGCCGGGGCCGCGATCGCAGACTTCGATGCGGACATGGCGCTCGTCCGGGCGCAGGCGGACCTCGGTGGCGCCGCCGCCATATTTCACGGCATTCTCGATCAGGTTGCGCACCGCGCGGCGCATCAGCGTGGGGCGCAGGTGCATGCGCAGCCGCGGCGCTTCCTCGAAGCTTACGTCCTGATCGAGATCGCGGAAATCCTCGACCACGGCGTCGATCAGGGCGGACAAGTCAACATCGGTGGGTGGTTCGCTCGGACGGCCAAGCCGGGCGAGGCTGAGGATGTCGTCGAGCGTGTGGTTCATCTCGTCGATCGTGTCCGCCATGCGGGCGCGATCCTCATCATCCTCTACCGACTCGATGCGGACGCGAAGCGCAGCGAGCGGCGTGCGCAGATCATGGCCGATCGCGCCGAGCATGCGATCCTTCTCGTCGAGCATCGCGGTGACGCGCTTGCTGAGCGCATTGTACGCGGCGATCACCGCGCGGACGTCGCTGGGGCCGCTCTCCTCGACCGGATCGGCGTCTTCCCCGGGATGGAAGGCGCTGGCGGCGGCGGCGAGTTTGCGCAAGGGACGGGCTATGCGGTGTCCGGCCCAGAGCACGGGCACGAGCACGACGATGTAGAGGATCAGCGTCTGGGCGAGCAGCTGCCAGATCAGCGCGCGCTCCGAGCGGGGCCAGGCCGAGCTGAGCGATAGCCAGCCCTTGCCGGGCAGTTCGACCGCGATCATCAGCTCTGCACCGAGGCGGCGCATGCGATCGGCGCGCGCCGGGTCCATGCGCTTGAGCAGGGGACGGTTGGGATCGATCGGACGGACCACCGCGATCACCTGGCCGACCTGCACGCCGCCATCGGTGAGGCCGCGGCGCAGATCGCGCTCGATATCGGCGCGGCGACCGAGTTCGGCGGGGATCGGGTTGGCGGGGACGAAATCGACCCGGCCGCCGCGCATCTGGCGGCGGTCGCGGCCGTCACGACCATCCCGGGCGTCCCGATCATGCGCGTCGCGGCGATCTGCGCCGGCCAGCGTGTCCGGGCGCGGGTTTACCGGGGTGCCGAGGCGCTCTGCGGCATCGATCAGCCGGGTGACAGTGGGGACGATCACCTGCGCGAAGCGGGCGTTCTGGCGCTCGCGGACGAGCAGGCCGAAGTTGATCGCCTGGGCCAGGAACAGCGCGACCGCGACGAGAAGCGCGATCTGACCGGTGAGCGAGCGGGGGAAGAGGCGGGTCAGCAGCATGTTGCCACTACCTCCAAACCGTCATCCCGGCGAAAGCCGGAATCTCGTACAGCTCTGTCCCCGGGCCATCGCCTGAGATCCCGGCTTTCGCCGGGATGACGGGCAGAGATCATAGCCGGGTCACTTCGGCGGCCAGCGTGTAGCCGCCGCCCCAGACGGTCTTGATGATCGCGGGGTTCTTCGCGTCGACTTCGATCTTCTTGCGCAGCCGGCTGACCTGATTGTCGATCGCGCGATCGAAGGCGGCGGCTTCGCGGCCCTGGGTCAGGTCGAGCAGCTGGTCGCGGGTGAGCACTGCGCGGGGGCGGGTGACCAGTGCGTGGAGCAGGTTGTATTCGCCGGTCGAGAGCGGGACCGAGACGCCTTCGCGGTCAACCAGCGCGCGCTCGCCGGTCTTGAGCACCCAGCCGGCAAAGGCGAAGCTGCCCGCGTCGGGCGCGCTCTGGCGCACGCCGCCGGCCTGGAGGCGGCGCAGCACCACCTTGATCCGGGCGGCGAGCTCGCGCGGGGAGAAGGGCTTCACGACATAATCGTCGGCGCCCATTTCGAGCCCGACGATCCGATCGGTCTCCTCGCCGCGCGCGGTGAGCAGGATTACCGGCGTGTCGCTGGTCTCGCGGATATGGCGGCAGAGCGACAGGCCGTCCTCACCGGGCATCATGATATCGAGCACCACCAGATCGATCGCATAGGCGGCCATGCGGGCGCGGGCGCCCTCGGCATCGCCGGCCTGGGTGATACGAAACCCCTGTTTGGTGAGATATTGCGCGAGCGGTTCGCGGATCGAGCGCTCGTCCTCGACGAGCAGCAGGTGCGGCGTTTCCGACATATCGGGTTCGTAGGTCATGGGCGGGCCGCAACACAAGAGGGGGTGCCCGGGCAGGCGAGGAGGCAAGAGCCCGCCCGGGCATGTTTCCGGGGGCTCAGTTGTTTTCCGAGCCGCCCGGCGGGGGACCCTGGCGATCGCGCATCCGCGCCATCACCATGTCCATTTCGGTCTTGTCGATCTTGCCGTCGTGATTGGTGTCGATGCGGTCGAAGCGCTGGGCGGCCTGGGCCTGCATCTGGTCGAGCGTGACGTCACCGGTCATGCCGCGCATGCCCATGCCGCCGCCACGGCCCGCGGCCTCGCGCTCGGCTTCGCTGACCTTGCCGTCCTTGTTGGTATCGAGCGCGGCGAAGCGCGCGGCGATGCCGGCGTTGTATTCCTCTTTGGTGACGATGCCGTCGCCATTGGTGTCGAGCCGGCCGAGCATGCCGCCGCCGCGCTGCGGGGCATCCTGCGCGAAGGTCGGAGCGGCGATGACGGATGCGGCGAAGGCGACGAGGAGAAACTTCTTCATCGGGTGCGAACTCCTTGGTCCCGGAGGTTCCTGGCCCCCGTCAGAGTTCGCTTTTTCACGCAAGGCTGTCGCACGGGTTTGTCACCCGTGCGGGAAACTGTCGCAACTTGTATCAGCCGAAAATGGCGACGCCCTGCATGGCCTCGGCGATCGGTTCGCCGGCGGCGTTCCAGATCGACATGCGCTGGGTGGAATAGCCGTGGTGCGCGGTGTCGGCATCGGCGTGGAGCAGCCACCAGCCGTCCTGGGTCCGCGGCTCGGCGGTCTGGAAGTTGATCTGCCAGTTGAGCGAGCTGAGCGGGGTGCGCTTCTCCTCGGCGAGTTTGTAGGCGGCGGGCGGGAGCGCGTCGCCAATCGCCATCAGCTCGACGAACGGGTGGAGGCCATCGCGATCGCGCAGCCGCGCCCAGCGGAGCCATTCCGCGGGGCCGGTCTGGTCCTTGTGATCGAAGAAATTGAAGTTGCCGGTGAAGAACTCTTCGGGGCCGGTGTAGAGGTCCGCGTCCGCTGGCGGCGGCGCGACGGGTGCGCGCCTGGCCGTGTCGTGGACGATCGCCGAGGCGAGCGGGGCCATGAAGACGAAGGTGGCGCGCAGGCCGAGGCCGGCTTCGGAAGTCACGTCGGACTGGATGAAGGCGGCGTTGCGGCCGCGGCGCAGCTTGGTAGCGGTGACGGTGATGTCGCCGGCGAGCGGGCCGATGAATGCGACCTGGGCGGAACGGAGCGGCGGCAGGTCGGGCTCGACTTCGAGCGCGGCCTGGAGCGCGAGCGCGGCGGACAGCCCGCCATAGGCCGTGCGGCCCTGCATCCAGCTGGTCGGGACGGCACTGGTGAAGCCGGTTTCGGTGCGGACCGCGTCGGCGAGGATCTGGTGGAGCGGGATCATGCGGCGATCCGATCGCGCAGTTCGCGCTTGAGGATCTTGCCGATCGCGCTGCGGGGCAGCTCGTCGAGCTTGTGGAGGTCGGCGAGGCGCTGGGTCTTGCCGACCTGGCCGTTGAACCAGGCAAGCACCTCGGCGGGGTCGCCGGGACCGGTGAAGAAGCCGACCGGGGTTTCGCCCCATTGCTCGGACGGCACGCCGATCACTGCGCAATCAGTGACTTGTTCGTGGGTGATGAGAATCGCTTCGAGGTCCGAGGGATAGATGTTGAAGCCGCCCGAGATGATGAGGTCCTTCTTGCGGTCCATCAGGATGAGGAACCCGTCCTCGTCGAAGCGGCCGACATCGCCGTGGCGGATATAGCGATTGCCCTCGGCGTCATGCCAGGTCGCATCGGCAGTGGCATCGGCGCGGCCGTGATAGCCGGTCATCATCGCGCCCGAGCGGCCGACGACTTCACCCATTTCGCCCCGGGGGACTTCGTTGCCGTCTTCGTCGATCAGGCGGAGGTCCTGGCCGGGGAGCGGCACGCCCACCGTGTGGAGCTTGGTCGGGTTGGCGTTGCAGATCAGCACAGTAGTGCCGCCGCCTTCGGTCATGCCGTAATATTCCACCAGGAGTCCGGGCCAGCGGGCGAGGACATCGGCCTTGAGCGCGGCGGGGAAAGGGGCGCTGGTGCAGGTCTTGAAGACGAAGCTCGACAGGTCGAAGCTGTCGAAATCGGGCAGCGCCATGATCCGCTGATACTGGACCGGCACGAGCATCGCATGGGTGGCGCGGTGCTTCGCGGCCTGGCTGACAAAGGCGTGGGCATCGAACTTGCCGAGCAGGATCGCGGTGCCGCCCCAGGCGATGGTCGGGATGAAGCTGACCAGGGTGGTGTTCGAATAGAGCGGGGTGGCGATCATCGTCACCGCGCTGCCGAAGCCGCCGGGCGCGCGGGCGATATGGATCCAGCGCATCGACTGGGGCTGGACGATGCCCTTGGGCGTGCCGGTGGTGCCCGAGCTGTAGATGATGTTGAAGGGATCGTCGGGGGTGATCTCGACGGGCTGGGGCTTGGATCCCTCGGGAGCGAGGAAGGCTTCGAGCGCTTCCAGGCGGACGATCTTCGCGGAAACCGGGGCGTCGCCGAGCGCTTTGACGCCGGTTTCGTCGAGGAACAGCACCTTCGCGCCGCTGTCAGCGATCATCGCGGCGAGCTGGGCCGGCGTGGCCGAGGGCTGGAGCGGGGCGGGGACGCCGCCGGCGCGCAGGGCGGCGAAGAAGGCGGCGCCATATTCGATCGAGGAGGCGGCGAGGATCGCGACCGCGTCACCCTTGCCGACACCTTCGCGCTGGAGCGCCGTGGCGAGGCGATCGAGCAGCGGATCGAGCTCGGCATAGGTGATCGCGCGGTCTTCGTGGATCATCGCCGGCTTTTCCGGGCGCTCGGTGGCATGGCCGCGGATCAGATCGGAGACCGTGGCGAAATCGCCGGCCAGCATTTCCTCGGTACGCATCGACCCTCCCGGTTTTGGGCAGGACTAGAAGAGCGCCTGCGCGAATGCCATACGCAATTTTCGAAAAATCACTCGGGTGCGGGTTCGGGCTCCGGCGCGCGCATATGGACGAACAGCGCGATAATGAGCGCGGCGATCGCCATCAGCGCGCCTGCGACGAGGAAGGCGGCACCGTCGAAACCATGATGCGAACCGGCGGCCAGCGCCTGGGTGGCGATCAGCGGGCCGAGGATCGCCGCGACATTGTTCATGCTCGATACGCCGCCCTGCAACGCACCCTGGTGCGACGGGCCGACCATGTTCGATAGCGTACCGTTGAGCGCCGGATAGGCGAAGGCACCGAACGCGCCGATCAGGAAGAAGGCATAGACCTGCCAGCCCTGCTGGATGAAGGCATAAGAGAACAGCGTGAACGACGCGCATCCGAGCGCGATCAGCGCGGCGCCGCGCTCGCCGAAGCGCTTGATGACCCGGGCGGTGAGCAGTGCCTGGACCAGCACGGTGAGGAAGCCGACATAGGCGAGCGACCAGCCGATCGCGGTCGCGTCCCAGCCGAAGCGGATCGCGGCCCAGAAGGACCAGGTCGAGGGATAGACGGTGCCGGCGAGCTGCCAGAAGAACCAGGCGAGCAGCAGCGGCCCGGCATTGCCGGCATGGAAGAGCGGGCGGAAGGCGCCGATGATGTGCGCGTCCGACCAGCGGAACGGGCGGCGGTTCTCCTTCGCGAGTGTCTCGGGGAGGAAGAAGAACATCACCAGCGCGTTCACGGCGGCGCAGATCGCGGCGATCAGGAAGGGCGCGCGCAAGCCGAGGCCCGCGCTGATCCCGCCGAGCGCCGGGCCGAGGATGAAGCCGACGCCGAATGCTGCGCCGACCAGCCCGAACACCGCGCTGCGCTTCTCGGGCGGGGTGACGTCGGCGATGACGGCGCTGGCCGGGCCGAAAGTGGCGCCCGCAATGCCTGCAATGACGCGGCCGACGAACAGCCAGACGAGGCTGGGCGCCCAGGCCATCAGCGCATAGTCGATCGCAAAGGCGACCATCGAGAGGATGAGGACCGGGCGGCGGCCGAAACGATCCCCGAGATTGCCGAGCACCGGGCCGGCGAAGAAGCCGGCGATCGCGAAGGCGGCGAGCATCCAGCCGGCGATGCGGGTGGCCTCGTCCAGCCCGACATGGCCGAGCTCGGTCACCAGCGCGGGCAGCACCGGCATGACGATGCCGAAACCGATCACGTCGATCAGCACGGCGACGAGCACGATCGGCACCGCGCGATGTTCGAACTTCATGGCTGTCCCCTCTTGGGCAAGGGTCTTACCTTTCCCGTCATCCCGGCGAAAGCCGGGATCTCAGGCGACGGCGGGAAATAAGCCGCACGAGATCCCGGCTTTCGCCGGGATGACGGTTGTGGTGCGGATGGCAGATTAGATGGCTTGACGCCGTTCGAGCCATACCGCAAATTCGAAACCAATAAGCAGACTATCCCGGGAGAGAGTGATGGCGACGGCCCCCGATATCGATGCGCCGGCGAATCCGCTGGACGCGTTCCGCAACGAGGCGCGCGAATGGATCGCGGCGAATTTTCCGCCGGGCCTGAAGGGCAAGGACAATGCGATGTCCGCGGTCGAGGGGCCGCACACCAACTCGCCTGACGAGGATGCCTGGCAGATGGCGATGGGCGAGAAGGGCTGGGGCGTGCCGACCTGGCCGAAGGAATATGGCGGCGGCGGGCTCAGCCGGGCCGAGGCGCGGGTGTTGCAGGAAGAAATGCAGCGCGCGGGCGCCTGGAACCCTATCGGCGGCATGGGCGTGATGATGTTCGGCCCGACGCTGCTCGAATATGGCACCGAGGAGCAGAAGCGCGAGCATATCCCGGCGATCGCCAAAGGGACGGTGCGCTGGTGCCAGGGCTATTCGGAGCCGGGTGCGGGATCGGACCTGGCTTCGCTCCAGTGTTTCGCCGCCGATGCGGGCGATCATTATGTCGTCAACGGCCAGAAGACCTGGACCAGCGGCGGGCAATGGGCGGACAAGTGCTTCATGCTGGTCCGCACCGACAAGACCAAGAAGCATGAGGGCATCACCTTCGTGCTGTGCGACATGGACACGCCGGGCGTCGAAGTGAAGCCGATCCAGCTGATCTCGGGCTCGTCGCCCTTCTGCGAGACGTTTTTCACCGATGTGAAGGTGCCCAAGTCGAACCGCGTCGGCGCGGAGGGCGAGGGCTGGACGATCGGCAAGCGGCTGCTCCAGCATGAGCGCTCGAGCCTGTCGGGCGGCGGATCGACGGCGGGGCGGATGTTCTCGGGCGCCTCGCTCGGGCAGATCGCCAAGAAATATGTTGGCACCGACAGCGAGGGGCGGATTGCCGATGCCGATCTGCGCGCGCGGATCGCGCGCCACGAGATGGACCTGCGCAGTTTCATGCTGACGCTGCGCCGCACCGCGCTGGAAGCCAAGTCGAACCAGGGGCCGAGCGCCGCCACCTCGATCATGAAGAATGTCGGCGCGCGGATCATGCAGGAGCGCTCCGAGCTGCTGATCGAGATCCGCGGGCTGGCGGGTCTTGGCTGGGAGGGCGAGGGCTTCGAGGAGGATGCGCTGAAGGACGTGCGCACCTGGCTCTTCGGCAAGGCGGTGTCGATCTATGGCGGATCGACCGAGATCCAGAACAATGTGATCGCCAAGCGCATCCTGGGGATGCTGGATCATCAGTAAAGTTCGTCACCCCGGCTAAAGCCGGGGTCTCCCTCCATCTAGCGTGCGCTTGCTGCACGAGATCCCGGCTTTCGCCGGGATGACGAGGTAAAAATGGCCATTCTAACCGAAGAACAGACGATGCTGCGCGACATGGCGCGGGAGTGGGCGGACAATGAGGCGCCGGTCAGCGCGTTCCGCAAGATGCGCAATGCCGCGCCGGCCGCCGGTTATGATGCGGAGATGTGGCGGGCACAGGCCGAGATGGGCTGGGCCGGCATCCTGGTGCCCGAGACACAGGGCGGGGCGGGCATGGGCTATGTCTCGCTGGGGCTGGTGCTCGAGCAACTGGGCCGCAACCTGGTCGCGACGCCACTGGCCAGCACGGCGGCGGCGACCAGCGCGATCCTGATGGGCGGTAGCGACGCGCAAAAGGCCGAGTGGCTGCCGAAGATCGCGGCGGGTGAAGTGGTTGCTACGCTGGCGATCGACGAGGGACCGCGGTTCGATCCTTCCAAGATCGCGACCACGGTGAGCGGCGGCAAGCTGAGCGGGGTAAAGGCTTTTGTGCCCGAGGGCGACAGCGCGCAGCTGTTCGTCGTTGCGGCGGCCGACGGGCTGTATCTGGTTTCGGGTGACGCCGGCGTGACGCGTTCGCCGCGCCGCCTGACCGATGGCCGTAGCCATGTGCAAGTGACGTTCGACAATGCACCGGCCGAGGCGCTGGGCGGTGGGACCGAACTGATCGGCCATGTCTCGGACCGCGCGGCGGCGGCGGCCTCGGCGGAGATGCTCGGCATGGCCGAGAGCGCCTTTGCCCAGACCAATGACTATCTGAAGACGCGCGTCCAGTTCGGCCAGGTGCTGGCGAGCTTCCAGGCGCTGCAGCACCGGATGGCGAAGATGTTCACCGAGCTGGAGCTGTGCCGCTCCGCTGTGGAGGGCGCGCTGGAGGCGATCGACAGCGGGCGGGCCAATGTCGCGCAGGAAGTCAGCCTCGCCAAGGCGGTGGCGAACGAAACGCTGCATCTGGTGAGCCGCGAGATGATCCAGCTGCATGGCGGCATCGGCATGACCGACGAGCATGACGCCGGTTTCTACCTGAAGCGGGCGCGGGTGCTGGAGGCGCAATGGGGGAATGCGGCCTGGCATCGCGAGCGGTTTGCGCGATTGAACGGGTATTGAGGGGTTAAATCCGGAATTCGTTCCAACCGTCATCCCCGCGAAGGCGGGGATCCAGAGTGGCGAGGCGATGTCCTTCGTGTCTCTGGATCCCCGCCTTCGCGGGGATGACGCTTTTTTAGGGACGTCGCTATAATTCTGGAGTGGCGGCTACAGGCCGATGGCTTGTCGCAATTTCCGGATTTGCGCCGTCGCTGGTATGGAAACGCAGCCGAAACATATGGCATTTGCGCAACACTGCTAGTTCAGTCCCCTTTTGCAACCTTTGTTCTGCTTGACGTCCCTCAGGGAAGTGGCAGTATTCGAGGATAGGGTATGGAGCCGCTAAAGTGCTCCGGCCCGTGGTGGGAGAGATGATGATGCGGTTACGCCTTTTGTCGTGCGTTGCTGTTCCGGCGCTTTCGATTGCGCTTGCAGCCCCAGCTTTTGCCCAGAACAGCCAGACGCCGCCAGCGGACGCGACCGCGCAGGATGAGGGTGCGAGCGATCCGAACGAGATCGTGGTTACCGCGCAGGGGCGCGCGCAGGTGCTGGCCGACGTGCCGCTGGCCGTGTCGGCGGTGACTGCCACCCAGCTCGAGCGCACCGGCGCCAACGATATTCGCGCGCTTAATCAGGTCGCACCGTCGCTGCTCGTCTCCTCGACCGGCAGCGATGCCAACACCTCCGCCCGTATCCGCGGCGTCGGCACGGTGGGTGACAATCCGGGCCTGGAAAGCTCGGTCGCGACCTTCATCGACGGCGTCTATCGCTCGCGCACCGGGCTGGGTCTCAACGATCTCGGCGAGATCGAGCGGATCGAAGTGCTGCGTGGTCCTCAGGGCACGCTGGGCGGGCGCAATGCCTCGGCCGGTATGCTGAGCGTCACCACCAAGGGGCCGCAGTTCACCTTTGGCGGCATGGCCGAGGCGACCTATGGCAATTATGACGCCTGGCGCCTGCAGGGCGCGGTGACCGGGCCGCTCTCCGAGCAGGTCGCGTTCCGCCTCGACGGGCTCTATTCGAAGCGCGACGGCTTCTATCATGACGTGAACACGGGCCGCGACATCAACAATCGCGACCGCTATCTCGTGCGTGGCCAGCTGCTGTTCCAGCCGAGCGCCGATCTCTCGATCCGCCTGATCGCCGATTACAGCCACCGCAAGGAAGATTGCTGCGCTGCCGTCTATGCGACGGCCGATGTCTCGCCGACCAATGTCGGCCTGATCGCGCCGGGTACCCCGGTGGCGACCGTGCTGACCGGGATTACCGGCAAGACCTTCGCCGAATATTTCCCGAGCTATAACAACGCCTATTCGCGCCGCATCGCGACCAGCGCCAACCGCTCCTATACCGGCAAGACCAAGGACTGGGGCTTCTCTGGCGAGATCAACTGGAACCTGGGCGATGTCGAGATGACCTCGATCACCGCCTATCGCGACTATGACAACACCCAGGCGGCGGACGCCGATTACGGCTTGGCCGACATCCTCTATTTCGGCCCGAAGAGCGGCCGCCACTTCAAGACCTTCACCCAGGAACTGCGCTTCCACGGCGATGCGTTCGGCGGCAAGCTCGACTGGCTGGTCGGCGGCTATTACGCGCACGAGGATCTCGACACCGCGAGCGAACTCAAGTTCGGCAACGACTATGGCCGCTTCGCTGCGTGCCGCGTGGTCTATGGCTCGTTCAGCGCCTTCTACAACCCGAACAATGTCGGCTGCCTGACGCCGACCGGCGTGGCGGTGCTCAGCAACACGTTGGGGCCGCTCGGCGCGGCGGGCTCGGCGATGGTGCAGGGGCTGCAGCGGCTCGATACGGTGCGCAATGTCGGCGACGATACCGCGAACTTCGACCAGACCAGCTCGAACTTCGCCTTCTTCACCCACAATATCGTGCATATCGCCAAGGGCCTCGATCTGACCCTGGGTGCCCGGTACACCAATGAAACCAAGAAGTTGAACGCCAACTTCAATAACAACAATACGGTGTGCCCGGCCCAGCAGGCAGCATTGCTGCCCTATATGGGCGTGGCTGCGCTGGCACCGCTGGCGGGCGGCATCATTACGCTGAGCTGCCAGGGCGGTTCGTCCTCGGCACTCAACGCGCTGGCGCTCAACGACACGCGCAAGGAGGACAAGTTCACCGGCACGGCGATCCTATCGTACAAGCCGAGCGACGATGTGATGATCTATGCGAGCTATTCGCGCGGCTACAAGGCGGGTGGCTTCAACCTCGATCGCTCGGCTTTCAAGAACCCGAGCGCGGCCCAGCCGCTGCCGATCTTCCCGATCAGCACCGCCAATGCCGGCTATTATGCCGATGTGCTTCAGTTCGACGAGGAAACGGTGAACGCCTATGAGGCGGGCATGAAATACTCGACGAAGGGCTTCAACCTGAACGTCGCCGGGTTCCGCCAGGAATTCAGCAACTTCCAGCTGAACACCTTCAATGGCACGGTCTACCTCGTCCAGAACATCAATGGCTGCAAGCAGAGCCTGAACGGCGGCGATCGCGATCTGAGCGCGACCACTGGCGTGTGCCCGGCGGGCCAGATCAAGCCGGGCGTGGTTTCGACCGGATTCGAAATCGAAATGGGCATGACGCCGGCGCGTGACCTGAACTTCAACTTCGGCCTGACCTACGCCAAGACCAAATATGCCAACAACCTGGTGGGTTCGAAGACCGGCGCGCCGCTCGATCCGGCGCTGCGCCTGCTGCCGGGCGGCCTGCTTTCGAACGCGCCGGAACTGGTGGCAACGGGTTCGGCGGCCTGGACGCCTTCGCTGGGCGGCGGGCTGCGCGGCCTGCTCTATGTCGATACCCGCCTGGCCGACAACTACAACACCGGCTCGGACCTGTTCCCGCAGAAGAACCAGGACAGCTTCGTGGTGGTGAACGGCCGTATCGGTATCGGCAGCGAGGACCAGAAATGGGCGCTGGAGTTCTGGGTGCAGAACGCCACCAAGGCGAACTACATGCAGGTCGGCTTCAACTCGCCGTTCCAGGCGGTGAGCACCACGCCGACCGCCGGCTATCCGGGTGGTTCGCAGATCTTCTCGGCCTTCCTTGCCGAGCCGCGGACCTATGGCCTGACGCTGCGCTCGCGCTTCTGATCGCCTGAGAGGGAAAGGAACGGGCTCGCGGGATGACCTGCGGGCCCGTTTCCGTTTGACGGATGGGGTGTTGGCGGCGAGTTCTGTCGAATGGCCAACAGCATTCGACCCGTCTTCTCCAGCACCAGCTTCGCGCGGACGCGGGGCTTTTTCGAGCGACTTGGCTTCGCGGTGCGGGAGGAAGGCGAGGTACTCGTCGTCGCGGATGACGGCGCGGAGATCGCCTATCTCGACCTGTCTCCACCCGAGGGTGAGGCGCTGCCGGAGGCGGAGTTCCGCAACGAGACCTGTGTGATCCTGGTCGATGACGTGATGGCCTGGCATGCGCGAATCCGGGCGTCGGGCCAGCGCTTCCGGTCGATGTCGCCACCAAGTTATCGCGGGGAGCCGCGGGTCAATGCCTGGGATCGGTTGGCGACGGCAATCACCGATCCGGATGGGAATTTGATCTGGTTCCTGCAGCGGGGCTGAGGGGCAGGATTTGGCTTTTCAGATCGTGTTCAGGCGGCGGGCGTGAAGATCGGGCATTGTTCTGGAGAAGTCCGATGCGTTCGCTGGTTCCTGTTCTTGCCTTTCTGACCCTCGCGCTGCCGGCGAGCGCGCATGCGCAGGGCAGTCCTGCGCCGCAATGTGCGGTCAGCGTCCAGTTCGCCAGCTATGCGATGGGGATCGACCGGCCGGCCTTTGACAGGGTGCAGGCGCTGCTCAAGCGCGACCGCGGCGTGCGCGGTGTCGAGCTGCAGCGCTGGGGGCGGGAAGGGGAGACCAATCTCTGCGTGCAGACGCGCAAGGTCAGCGATGCCCGGCGGATATTTGGGCGCGTGAAGGCTGCGTTGCCAGCCAAGCCGCGCGGGCCGATCGTGGTTGAAACGCGCAGCGGTTTAAGGTTCGAGGCGCCACGTTCACGCTAAATCGTGCATAATTGTGCGAGTTGACTCGTATGATTGTGCACGATAGTGCGCCTTTATGACTGTTGATCCCCCCAATGCACGGCGCGATGTGATCGCCGCGCGGCTTGCCGAGGGCCAGCCGGTTTCGGCTGGTGCGCTTGCCGCGGAGTTCGAAGTTTCCGAGGATGCGATCCGCCGCGACCTGCGTGCGCTCGCAGCCGAGGGGAAGTGCCGTCGCGTCTATGGCGGGGCGCTGCCGATCTCGCCGATCACCGCGCCGATGGCGGCCCGGGTCGAAGGCAACCAAGGGCCCAAGCGCGCGCTGGCCAAGACGGCGGCGACGACGATCCGGCCGGGGGAGTTCCTGTTCCTCGACAGCGGCAGCACCAATCTCGCGCTGGTCGAGTTCCTGCCCGAGGACGATGACCTGACCATCGCCACCAACTCGGTGGACATCGCCACCGCAGTACTGCGCCGGCAGGATTTGAAACTGATCGTTCTGGGCGGCCAGGCCGATCCGATGATCGGCGGCTGCGTGGATGCAGTCGCGATGCAGGCGCTGGTGCAGATGCGCTTCGACCGGGCGTTTATCGGAGCCTGTTCGGTGTCCGATGACGGGGTCGGCGCGGCACAGCTCGACGATGCGACCTTCAAGCGGGCGGTGCTTGCCGGGGCGAAGCGGACGGTGGTGCTGGTCACCAACGACAAATTGGGTCGCGAGGCGCCGCATCGGGTGGCGGGTCTCGACCGCATCGACATGCTGGTGATCGAAGCGAGTGCCAGCGATACGCAACGCGGCGCGCTCGACGCGGCGGGATGCCGCGCGATCCTGATCGCCGATCCGGCCTGAGCGGGAGCCAAGGCATGAAGATTTCCGCCGACAGCCCGGCCACGCGGCTGGCCACGCGCCTTTCGTTCCTGGTCGCCGGGTTCGGGATTTCCTGCTGGGCGCCGCTGGTGCCATTCGCGAAGGAGAGGCTGCAGATCGACAGCGCGATGCTGGGCCTGCTGCTGCTCTGCATCGGCATCGGATCGATCCTGGCAATGCTCGCGACCGGGCCGCTCAGCGCGCGCTATGGCGGCAAGCCGGTGATCGTGATCAGCGGCATCGCACTGGCGTTGATCCTGCCGTTGCTGACGATCGCTGCGACACCGTTGACGCTGGGAGGCGTATTGCTGCTGTTCGGCGCGGCGCTGGGCTCGCTCGACGTGGCGATGAATGTCCATGCGGTGGAAGTGGAGAAAGCGGCGCCCAAGCCGATGATGTCTGGCTTCCACGCGCTGTTCAGCATCGGCGGCTTTGCCGGTGCTGCACTGATGACGCTGTTCCTGTCGCTCAAGGTGAGCGCACTTGCCGGCAGCCTGGTGTGCGCGGCGATGATGCTGGTGGCGATGCTGATTGCCTGGCCTCGCCTGTTGCCGGCGGTGCAGGCCGAGGACGCGCCGCTGTTCGTGCGGCCGCACGGCGTGGTGGTGCTGCTGGCGGTGCTCGCCATGGCGACTTTCCTGGCTGAAGGCGCGATGCTGGATTGGAGCGCGCTGCTCATCACCCAGATGGGGCTGGTAGGCGCGACCCAGGGCGGGCTCGGCTATATCCTGTTCGCGATCGCGATGACCACCGGGCGGTTGCTCGGGGACGGGCTGACCGCGCGGCTGGGCGATTACTGGACGCTGTTGGGCGGCGGGCTGGTTGCGGTGGCGGGGTTCGCGGTGCTGCTGAGCGTGCCGGTGGCGCTGATCGCGCTGGGGGGCTTCCTGTTGATAGGTCTGGGCGCATCGAACATCGTGCCGGTGCTGTTCCGTATCGCCGGTTCGCAGACGCATATGCCCGCTGCGCTGGCGATCGGGGCGATCACGACGCTGGGCTATGCCGGCATCCTCGCGGGGCCGGCGGGGATCGGCGTGGTCGCGGAAATGGTTGGGTTGAAGACTGCGTTCTGGATGTTGGCGGTGCTGTTGCTGCTAGTGCCCTTCACGGCCCGGCGGACGGCGCGGGCAGCGGGCTTGGCGTAAAGCGGCTTAGTGTGTTGCATGTGTAATACAATGGCGATAGCCATGGGGACACATGCAAAACCAGTCGGGGCGCTTCATGATTCAGTTTGCCGGTCGATATCTGTTGTCCATTGCCTTGCTCGCGGGCGCAGTCCCGGCGGTGCAGGCGCAGGAGTATCGGCCGGACTTCCACCCCGACCAGCTCAAGGGTCCGCCGCCCGGCAAGCCAAACGAAGTGCTGGTGCTCGGCACCGCGCATCTGAGCGCGCTGAAGGACAAGCTTCGCCCGGAAATGCTGGTGCCGGTGATCGCGCGGCTCGAGGCTTGGCGACCCACGGCGATCGCGACCGAGGACCTGTCCGGTCTCCAGTGCGACAGCCTGCGCCGCTATCCGTCGCGCTACGCCTCGACGATCGAGGATTACTGTCCGGATACCAAGGATGCCGGACAGGCGACCGGGCTCGACGTGCCCGCGGCCAATGCCGAGGTCGAGCGGCAGCTTGCAGCATGGCCCGCGGCGCCAACCCCGGCCCAGCGGCGACACCTGTCGGCCTTGTTCCTGGCGGCCGGCGAGCCAGCCTCGGCACTGGTGCAATGGCTGCGGCTGGCTCCGGCGGAGCGGCGCATCGGAGACGGCCTGAATGCCGAACTGGTCGGCAAGCTTAACAAAATCCAGGCACGGCAGAACGAGACCGACATGATCGCCGCGCCGCTCGCCGCCCGGCTGGGGCTGGAGCGGGTGTGGAGCGTCGACGATCATTCGGCGGATCGCCCCGATCCTGCAGATCCCAAGGCCTATGGCGCAGCGATCATGAAGGCATGGGACAACCCCGATTCCGCCGCACGGCACAAGCAGAACGAAGCACTGGCCGCCGGGCTCGCCAAGCCGGATGGCCTGCTCGACATGTACCGGGCCTATAATGCGCCGGGGCAGGCGATGCCGACCTATCGATCGGATTTCGGCGCGGCGTTCCTCGAGCCTTCACCGCAGAGCTATGGCCGCACCTATCTCACCTATTGGGAGACGCGGAACCTGCGCATGGTCGCCAACATTCGCGACGTGCTGGGGCAGGCGCCGGGCACGAGGCTGCTCGCGATCGTCGGCGCTTCGCACAAGGGCTATTACGAAGCCTATCTGAACCAGATGCACGATGTGACGCTGGTCGATGCGCTGAGGGTACTACACTAATGGGCTATTGCGACTAACTTGCATTAAATAAGTCGCGCTGCTAGCGGCGCCCCCGAACCAGCCGTTGCCCGTGCAGGCGCGGCGCCATTTTCAGGGGTCTCCCACCATGTTCGTTCGTTCTTCCTTGCGTTCCCTGCCGTTGCTAGCGCTCGTCCTGGCCATGCCGCAGATTGCGCATGCTCAGCAGGCCGAGCCGGAGAAGGATGGCGGGGAAGGCGAGGAGATCGTCGTCACTGCCGCGCGCACGGTGCTGCCGCCCAACGCGCTGCCGCTCACGATCGACATCATCGACAAGCAGCGGCTTGACCAGCAAATCGCAATCTCGGGTTCGGTGGCTGATGCAGTGGCGAACCTGACCCCGTCCTTCTCGCCGACCCGGCAGAAGCTTTCGGGCGCGGGCGAGAGCCTGCGCGGCCGCTCGCCGCTCTATGCGATCAACGGCATTCCGCAGTCGACCCCGATGCGTGACGGCAGCCGCGACGGCTTCACCATCGACGGTTTCTTCGTCGATCGCGTCGAGCTGATCTACGGTTCGAACGCGCTGCAGGGCATTGGCGGCACCGGCGGCATCGTCAATCAGGTGACGGTCGGCGCGCCGAAGACCGAGGGTATCAGTGGCCGCGTGCTGCTGCAGGGCACCGCGGACAACGACTTCAGCAAGGACGGGCTGGGCGGCAAGGCTGCCGGGCTGGTGCAGTGGAAGTCGGGCCGGTTCGATGCGACCTTTGGTGCTGCCTATGAGAAGCGCGGCGTCTTCTACGATGGCGACGGGCGCCGGGTCGGCCTGAACCTCACCCAGGGCGAGACGCAGGATTCGCAGACTGTCTCTCTGTTCTCGCGGCTGGGCTATCAGGTGGGCGAAACCGGGCGGATCGACCTGATCGCCAGCCGCTTCGAGCTGAAGGGCGATGGCGACTATATCGCGGTGGTGGGCAACCGGAACACCGGCCTGCCGACCAGCGCGACGCGCGGCGATGCGCCTGGCAAGGCCGCGGCGAGCCGTACCGAGAGCGTGGCACTGACCTATACCGACACGGCGCTGGGCGGTGGCAATTTCGTTGGCCAGATCTTCTTCAACCGCACGCACGACATTTTCGGCGGCGAGATCCTGCCGATCGCGACCTTCCAGGATCCGGCGATCGACCCGACGCTGAAGCTGTTCGACCAGTCCGAGAACCGCTCGCGCAAGCTGGGTGCCAAGCTGAGCTATGAGCGCGCGGTGCCGGGCTTCGAGGCGCTGACCGCGACGCTGGGCTTCGACGCGCTGGTCGACAAGACCGAGCAGCGGCTGATCGCCACCGACCGCGCCTGGGTGCCGCCGAGCGATTTCCGCAGCCTGGCGCCGTTCGTGCAGGGCAATCTCAAGCTGTTCGGCGGCAAGCTCCGCCTGGCCGGCGGCGCGCGTTACGAGAATGTCGCGATCAAGATCGACGATTACCGCACGCTTGCCTCGACCACCTTCGTCGCCTGCCCGGCGGGCCAGCCGCCCAGCGCGACCTGCGGCGTGTCGACCTATGGCGGCGTCGCGGTTTCGGGCGGCAAGCCGAAATTCGAGGACCTGCTGTTCAATGGCGGCGTGATCGTCGAGCCGGTGCCGGGCATCCGAGCCTATGCGAGCTATGCCGAGGGATTCACGGTGCCTGACATCGGCCGCATCACGCGGGCGATCAAGGTGACCGGCGTGAACCTGAACAACTATCTCGACATCTCGCCGATCGTTTCGAACAATCGCGAGATCGGTGTCGAGGTGAAGCGCGGGCCGCTTGACGGCTCGGTCACCTATTTCTGGTCGTCGAGCGACAAGGGGCAGCTGCTGATTGCGCGCGCGGCGGGCATCTTCGACGTGCAGCGCCAGCGGGTGGAGATCCAGGGCCTCGAAGTGAACCTGGGCGTGAAGCTGCCGGTGCCGGGGCTGAAGGCGAGCGTGGGCTATGCGACGCTCAATGGCCGCTACGACGCGGACACGGTGCCGGACGGCAAGGTCGATACCGATCTCGACGGGACCAACATCTCGCCCGATCGCGTCAACCTGGCCGTGGACTATGCCAAGGGGCCGCTGAGCGCGCGCGTGCAGACGCAATTCTATCTGTCGCGGCACTTTGACGGCCCGGCGCGGCGGCTCGACGATGCCAATCCGCTGCGTCCGCAGAAGCTCTACATGAACGATTTCGGCGGCTATGTGCTGACCGACGCCTATGTCCGCTACCAGACCAGGCTGGGCGGGCTGAGCCTGAGCGTCGCCAATCTGTTCAACAAGATGTACATCGATTACAGCTCGGACACCCGGCTGCCGAACGACAACACCACCTATTATGCAGGCCGTGGGCGCACCTTCACGCTGAGCTGGGACTATCGCTTCTGATGCAACGTGGCGTGATGGGATGGCTGGACCTGATCCACCGCTGGACCGGCGGTGTGATCGGGCTGGTGCTGGCCATCCTGGGGCTGACCGGCGCGATCCTCGTCCATGAGGAGAGCTGGCTGGGCTGGACGCTGCCGCACGCCGCGGATGTCCGCGTCGCCGATCCACAGGCGATCGCGGCGACGGCTTCGAAGCTGATGGCAGCGGAGCCGAAGACGCAGAGCATCATCTTCGCTGATGAACGGTTCGGGTTGCACCAGCTGCGCCTGCCCAAGGGCGCCGGTGCCTATGCCGATCAGGCCGGCAATGTGGTGACGCACTGGGACAGCCAGTGGAGCCGGCCGGAGCTGTGGATCTTCGACCTGCACCATCATTTGTTCACCGGCGATTTCGGCGAGACGATCATCGGGATCGCCGGGCTGGCGGGCATATTGTTCGTCGTCACCGGATCGATCCTGTGGTGGCGAACGCGCAAGACCCTCAAGTTCCGGCTCTGGCCCAAAAGGCTGAGCCGGCCGGCGATCGTGATGCAGCATCGCGATATGGGCATCGTGATGGCACCGTTGCTGCTGCTCTCGGCAGCGACCGGCACGATGATGATCTTCAAGCCGTTCGCGCAGCTGATCACCATGCCCTTCTCCTCGCCCTCTGCCGATGCGGCGGCGATGAAGCCGCCCAAGGTAAAGAGCGGGCCGCTGGCTGAGCATCCGGACTGGCGGGAGATTATCGCGGCTTCCTATGCCCGGTTCCCCGACGCGCAGATCCGCATCCTCTCGCTGCCCCGCAAGTCCGGTGATCCGATCCTGGTGCGGATGAAGCGTGCCGGGGAATGGCTGCCGAATGGCCGCTCGAACATCTGGTTCGACGCCACGGACGGGCAAATGCTCGGCTCGATCGACGCGTTGGCGCTGCCCAAGGGCGCACAGATATTCAACGGTGCCTATCCGGTCCACGCTGCCAAGGTGGGCGGGCTGCTCTACCGGCTGGTGATGACCTGTTCGGGGCTGGCGATGCTGCTGCTCGGCAGCCTGGCGGTGTGGACCTTCTGGTTCAAGCGGCCGAAGCCGAGGAAGCCACGCAAGGCCTGAACCTCCGGGCGCTGGGGTGCCCGGAGGTTCGGCGTATCGGCTTACATATTGGCGGCGGTGGGGCGGACGATCACTTCGTTGATGTCCACGCCGTCGGGCTGTTCCAGCGCGTAACGGATCGCGCGGGCGATCGCGTCCGGAGTGAGTGCCTTCTGGCGCCAGTCCTTGAGCGCGGCGGCGACCTGGGGATCGGTGATGTCGTCGCCCAGTTCGGTGGCGGTGACGCCCGGGGAGATGATCGTGGTGCGGATGTCGTCATGCTCCTGGCGCAGGCCCTCGGTGATCGCCCAGACTGCGTATTTGGTGCCGCAATAGACCGCGGCGGTCGGCAGGACGAGGTGCGCGCCGACCGAGGCGACGTTGACGACATGGCCGTTCTGCTGCGCCACGAAGCGCGGCAGCACCGCGGCGATGCCGTTGAGCACGCCGTGGATGTTGACGTCGATCATCCGCTTCCACTCGTCGGTCTTGAGCGCGGCGAGCGGGGAGAGCGGCATCACGCCGGCATTGTTGATCAGCACGTCGATCCGGCCGAACTTCGCTTCGGCGGCGTCGGCGAAGGCGGCGAAGTTCGCCGCGTCGGTGACGTCGAGTTCCTGCCAGGCGATGTTGGCGCCGAGTTCCTTGGCGAGCGCCTGGAGACGGTCGCCGCGGCGGGCGCCGATGAAGAGCTTCGCGCCGCCCGCGGCGAGCTCGCGGACCGTGGCTTCGCCGATACCGCTCGACGCGCCGGTGATGAGGATGACCTTGTCGCTAAGTCCCGTCATGAGGTGGTTCCTTTCCGTCTGGATGACGAGAAGGGATTTGGGGCAGGGAGGGGCCGAGGCGGTAGAGCGATCGCCCGGAGGCTTTGCACGATCCTCCAGATCTGCGCGAAAGCGGTTGCGGGCTGCCCTTACATGCGGGAAGCAGAGGCATGCACGATATTACCGATCTCGCCGCCGCGATCTTGCGGCACACGCCGGAAAACGGAATGGCCGGGACGGCGGTCCAGCGGCTGACGCTGATCCGAGCCGACCAGCCGAGCATGCCCGTGCCTTCCGTCTACGAGGCATCGCTTTGCCTGATTGCCCAGGGATCGAAGCGAGTGTCGCTGGGCGATCATAGCGTGATCTATGACGCGTCGCGCTATCTGCTGGTTTCGGTGGACCTTCCGCTGGTTGGGCATGTGCTCGAGGCGAGTGCGGATGCGCCCTATCTGTGCTGCAAGATCGATCTCGACCTGCCTGCGCTTGCCGATCTGATGATTGCCGAGGGGCAGGCTGTGTCGGGCGCGGAGCTGCCGGCCATGGCAGTGTACCCGGGCGATGCCGACCTGATCGATGCAGCGTGCCGGTTGGTCAAACTGCTCGACCGACCTGCGAGCATCGGTGCGCTGGCGCCCTTGATCGAGCGGGAAATCCTCTACCGACTGCTCACCGGGCCGCACGGCGCGACGCTGCGGCGGATGGCGGCGGGGGACAGTCATCTCGGCCAGATCAGCCGGGCGATCGCGCGTATTCGGGGCGGGTTCGACCGGCAGCTGCGGATCGAGGAGATTGCCGATGCGGCGGGCATGAGCGCATCGTCGCTGCACGCGCATTTCAAGGCAGTCACGCGGATGACGCCGCTCGAATATCAGAAGCAGCTCCGCCTGCAGGAAGCGCGGCGGCTGATGATGGCCGAGGGGGCGAGCGCGGGCTCGGCGGGGTTCGCGGTGGGCTATGACAGCCCGTCGCAGTTCAGCCGCGAATATCGCCGGCTGTTCGGCACGCCGCCGCGGCAGGATATCGAGCGGTTGCAGGGGGCAGGGCGGCTCGCCGAGGCGCCCTACTAGCTGTCAGCCCGCCAAGACCCGATCGTCGAACAGGCCGAAGGCGATCGTCGAGGCATAATAGGCCACGGCCTTGTCGCGCGGCATGGTGCTGGCCCATTTGCGCATGTCGAAGGCGGCGTTCTGCAGTGCCATCAATGTCTGTGAGGCGACCAGCGGGTCGATTGCGCGGATCGAGCCCTGCGCGATGCCGTCGGACAGCATGCCGGCAAAGCGGCGGGCGATGCGGTTCGAGCGATCGATCATCGTCGAGCGGACCTGGGGCGGCAGGCCGGACAGCGCGGTGGTGCGCAGCAGCGGGCCGCGCTCGCTGAACTGATAGTCGAGCAGGGTCGCGATCGTGCTTTCCAGCTGCTCCCAATGGGTGCCGCCTTCATTCTCGGCCAGGCGCTGCGCATCGGTGATGATGTCGAAGCTGCGCTTGTAGCAGGCGATCACCAGATCGTCCTTGGCATCGAGATGGTGGTAGAAGCTGCCCTTGGTGACGTTCAATTCGCTGGCGATCTTCTGGACCGAGGCGCCGCGATAGCCGAGCTCGTTGATCAACCGCGTGGCGGCGAGCAGGAAGGCTTCGCGGCCGGGCTCAGGCTCCTCATGCTCAAGGTCGAGCATATGCGGAGTCCAGGCCTCGCCCGGGGCGGCGATGCCGGTGCGGAACACGTCCATCAGCCGCGCCTCGACGCGGGGATATTCGTCGACCTCGTAGCGGGGCAGCCACGCGGTCAGCCAGAAGGTATTCTCGAGCAACACGTGCGCGCGGGCGCCGTGGAGATCGGTTTCGGCGCGCGTGGTTGCCGGGCCCCAGAGCGTCCGCGTCTTCCGGAAGACGCCGCGCCAGCGATCGAGCAGCTCGCGCTTGATCGGGCCTTCCATGGCGCGCAGATCGGACAGGATCGCGAAATCGCGCTCCTCACCCCGGCGGATGCGCGCAAGCCGCTCCATGTTGATGTTGAGATAGCGCGCCACGCGCGCCTCGGGGGTCGGCTCCTTGGCGGCGTCATCGAGCATTGCCTCCAGCCGATCGAGCGTCTGCTCGAAGGCGGCGGCGGCAAGGTCTTCCTTGCGCTTGAAATAATAGGTGACCGATGTGGTGTTCAGGCCGACGCGGCGGGCCACGTCGGCAAAGGTCATCCCCTTGGCGCTCTGCTCGTTGATCGCGTCCGCGGCCGCGGCAAGGATCGCATCCCGCTTGGCCTGGAAGCGTTTCGTCGCGCTTGCGGTTTCTAGTTTCCCCGGTGCATTCATTGCAACCAGTCTAGCGGATTTGACGGCTAGCCAAAGCGGTTTTTTGAATCGAGGTTGTGCCGATTTTCGCGCCGGCCCGACTTTACCGAATATCCGGTATGCTCTACGCCGATCCGTGAACCAGAAACGGAGAGGATGCGCCATGGATTTCACGCTGAGCGAGCGCGAGACCTATTTCCGCGACCGCGTGAAGGCCTTTATCGATACGAAGATCCGGCCCCGCGACGGCGACTATCACGCCCAGCAGAAGGAAGGGGATCGCTGGAAGGTGATCCCGGTGATCGAGGAAGTGAAGGCCGAGGCAAAGGCCGCCGGCCTGTGGAACTTCTTCATGCCGCCGCATTCGGGGCAGGCGCATGTCGATGACAGTTTCGAGTTCCAGGGCACGCAGCTGACCAACCTCGAATATGCGCTTTGCGCCGAGGAGATGGGGCGGATCGGCTGGGCATCGGAGTGTTTCAACTGCTCGGCGCCGGATACCGGCAACATGGAAGTGTTCCACCGCTATGGCACCCGGGCGCAGAAGGACCAGTGGCTCAAGCCGCTGATGCAGGGCGAGATTCGCTCGGCCTTCCTGATGACCGAGCCGGCGGTGGCGTCGTCCGATGCGACCAATATCCAGACCAGCATGGTGCGCGACGGCGATCATTATGTGATCAACGGGCGGAAATGGTGGAGCTCGGGCGTGGGCGATCCGCGCTGCGCGGTGTCGATCGTGATGGGCAAGACCGATACGGGCGCTGCCAAGCATGCCCAGCAGAGCATGATCCTGGTGCCGATGGACGCGCCCGGCGTGAAGATCGAGCGGATGCTTTCGGTTTTCGGGTATGATCATGCGCCGCATGGCCACGGTGAAGTGGTTCTCGAGAATGTTCGCGTGCCGGTCGAGAACATGCTGCTCGGCGAAGGGCGCGGCTTCGAGATCGCGCAGGGTCGGCTTGGGCCGGGTCGCATCCACCACTGCATGCGGACGATCGGGGTTGCCGAAGAGGCGATCGAGGCGATGTCGAAGCGGCTCGTGTCGCGTGTGGCGTTCGGCAAACGGCTCTCGGACCATTCGGTGTGGGAGCAGCGGATCGCCCGGGCGCGCATCGATATCGAGATGACCCGGCTGCTCTGCCTGAAGGCCGCGGACATGATGGACAAGGCGGGCAACAAGGCTGCCCAGCTCGAGATCGCGATGATCAAGGTGCAGGCGCCGCAAATGGCGCTGCAGATCATCGACGACGCGATCCAGGCGCATGGCGGCGCCGGCGTGTCGGGCGACTTCCACCTCGCGCATGACTGGGCGGGCATCCGCACGCTGCGGCTCGCGGACGGTCCGGATGAGGTGCATGCCCGGGCGATCGCGCGGAACGAGTTCGGGAAATATGCCGACTTCAAGGCGGACCGGATGTCGTCGGGCGATGTGGGAGTTTCGCGTTAATCGTCACCCCGGCGAAAGCCGGGGTCTCAGGCGACGGCGGGAAAAGCGCCGCACGAGATCCCGGGTTTCGCCGGGATGGCGGAGTGTAGGATGGGAGAGGGATGAAAGCAGCTGTTCTCTACGAAGCGGGCAAGCCGCTCGAGATCACCGATATCCGGGTGTCGAAGCCCGGCCCCCGCGAGGTGCTGATCCGCACCAAAGCGGTGGGCGTGTGCCGTTCTGACCTGCACTTCGTCGACGGGGCCTTCCCGCATCCGGTGCCGACGGTGCCGGGGCATGAGGCAGCGGGCGTGATCGAGGCGGTGGGCAGCGATGTCGCGCATCTGAAGGTGGGCGACCATGTCATCACCTTCTTCACCGTCTTCTGCGGCAGCTGCGAGATGTGCGTGACCGGACGACCGTCGCTGTGCATCGATCCTTCGACCCGGCGTCCGAATGGTGCCGAGCCGCGGCTGTCGCTGCAGGATGGGACCGGGCTGGCACCGTTCCTCAACCTCTCTGCCTTTGCCGAGCAGATGCTGGTGCACGAGAATGCCTGTGTGGCGATCTCGAAGGAGATGCCGCTGGATCGCGCGGCGCTGCTCGGCTGCGCGGTCATCACCGGCGCGGGCGCGATCTTCAACGACAGCCGGGTGCGGCCGGGCGAGAGTGTCGCGGTGATCGGTGCGGGCGGGATCGGGCTTGCCGCGATCAACGCCGCGAAGATCGCCGGGGCGGGGACGATCCTGGCGATCGATCCGGTGGCGGAGAAGCGCGAGCTGGCGCTCAAGCTCGGCGCCACCCATGCGCTGGACGCGATGGCCGAGGGACTTGCCAAGGATGTGCTCAAGCTGACCGGCGGCGGCGTCCATTATGCGATCGAGGCAGTCGGGCGGCCCAACACTGCTGAGCTCGCCTGGAACATCCTGCGGCGCGGCGGCACTGCGACGATCCTGGGGATGATCGCGCCGGGCGGCAATGTCAGCCTGCCCGGGCCGACCTTCCTGACCGGCAAGAAGATTCAGGGCTCGCTGCTGGGCTCGACGCGTTTCCCGATCGACATGCCGCGGCTGGTGCAGATGTATCTCGACGGGCTGCTCGACCTCGACACGATGGTCGCCGAGCGGATCAGGCTGGAGGATGTGAATGATGCACTCGACAAGCTGCGCAAGGGCGACAGCGTGCGCTCTGTGATCGAATTCGCATGAGCGATCTCGACGAAGCGAAGCTGGCGGACTGGCTGGCGGTGAATGTCGCGGGCTTTGCCGGGCCGATCGCGGTCACCAAGTTCGCGGGCGGGCAGAGCAACCCGACCTACCGGATCGATGCGGAGAGCGGTTCCTATGTGCTCAGGCGCAAGCCGTTCGGGCCGATCCTGCCCTCGGCACACGCGGTGGAGCGCGAATATGCGCTGATCGCGGCGCTGCATCCGACCGGCTTCCCGGTCGCGCGGCCCTATGGGTTGTGCGAGGATGTGGAGGTGCTGGGTTCGGCCTTCTACATCATGGAGATGGTGGAGGGGCGGACGCTGTGGGATGGCGGGCTGCCCGGGATGGAGCCGGTCGAGCGGACCGCGCATTACCATGCGATCATCGATACGCTCGCAGCGCTGCACTCGGTGGATTACGAGGGCGTCGGGCTGGGCAGCTATGGCAAGCCGGGCAATTACTTCGCCCGGCAGGTCGAGCGCTGGACCAGGCAGTATCGGGCGAGCGAGACCGACCAGTTGCCCGAGATGGAGCAGCTGATCGCGTTCCTGCCGCGCACCGTGCCCGAGCAGACGCGGACGAGCATCGTCCACGGCGACTTCCGCATCGACAATATGATCTTCGCGTCGGCCGAGCCGCGCATCCTTGCGGTGCTCGACTGGGAGCTGTCGACGCTCGGTGATCCGCTGGCGGACTTCTCCTATTTCCTGATGAGCTGGGCGACCGAGCCGGAGGGGCGCTCGGGCGTGAAGGGGCTTACGGGGCCGGAAACGGGCATCCCGACGATCGAGGATGTCGTGGCGCGCTACTGCGCGGCGACCGGGCGAGACGGGGTGCCCGATCTGAACTGGTATTTCGCCTATAATCTCTTCCGGCTGGCGGGGATCGTCCAGGGCATCAAGAAGCGGATGATCGACGGCAATGCCTCGAGCGCCAATGCGGCGGCGACGGTGGAGCGACTACCGGGGCTCGTGGCGCAGGCCTGGCACTTCGCGCAGGGGGCCGGGGCGTGAGCGGATTGTTCGACCTGACCGGCAAGGTCGCGATCGTCACCGGTTCCTCCCGCGGGATCGGCAAGGCGACGGCCGAGGCGCTGGCGGATGCGGGCGCGAAGGTGGTGATCTCCAGCCGCAAGCAGGATGGGTGCGATGCGGTCGCGGCCGAGATCAACGCGAAGCATGGCGAGGGCGCCGCGCTGGCGGTGGCTGCGAGCATCTCCGACAAGGAAGCGCTGCGGCATCTCGTGGACGAGACCCGGCGTGTGTTCGGGCAGGTCGATGTGCTGGTCTGCAATGCGGCGTCCAATCCATATTATGGGCCGCTGGAAGGCATCGGCGACGAGCAGTTCCGTAAGATCCTCGACAACAATATCCTGTCGAACCACTGGCTGATCCAGATGGTTGCACCCGAGATGCGGGGGCGGCGGGACGGGGCGATCGTGATCATCTCGTCGATCGCCGGCCTGCGCGGCTCGACGACGATTGGCGCCTATGGGATTTCCAAGGCGGCGGACCTGCAGCTTGCCCGCAACTATGCAGTGGAGTTCGGCCCGGACAATGTGCGGGTGAACTGCATTGCGCCAGGGCTGATCCGCACCGACTTCGCCAGGGCGCTGCTCGAAGATCCCGAGCGGATCAAGGCGACCAACGAGACCACGCCGCTGCGCCGGGTCGGCGAACCCGAGGAGATTGCCGGGGCGGTGGTGTATCTGGCGAGCCGGGCGGGCGCATTCATGACCGGCCAGGCAATGGTGATCGACGGGGGAGTGACGATCTGATGCAGTTCGCGGGCAAGGTGGTGATTGTGACCGGCGCGGGTTCCGGGATCGGGCGGGCGACGGCGCGGGCTTTTGCCGAGGCAGGAGCGAAGGTGGTCGCTGCCGACCTGAGCGAGGCAGTGGACGAAACCGTCGCCGGGCGTGAGGGCATGATCGCATTGCATATGGATGCGGGCGACGAGGCCGATGTCGAGCGCACGGTTGCGGTTGCGGTCGACACGTTCGGCGGGCTCGACATCTTCTATGCCAATGCCGGCATCTCGGGCGGCGTAACCGGCATCTTCGACACACCGACCGAGCTTTGGGCCGAGGTGCTCCGCGTCAACCTGATCGGGCCAGCGCTGGCGATCAAGCATGCCGGGCCGCGGATCGTCGAGCGCGGCGGTGGTGCGATCCTGTGCACCGCGAGCGTAGCGGGGCTGCGTTCCGGCGCGGGTGGGCCGGCCTATTCGGCGAGTAAGGCAGGCGTGATCAATCTGGTGCAGACCGCCGCGCAGCAGTTCGCCGGATCGGGCGTGCGGGTGAACGCGATCTGCCCCGGGCTGATCGAGACCGGCATGACCGAGCGCGCCTTCACCTATGCCCGCGAGAACGGTAAGGAAGACAAGCTCGGCCGATTGAACCCGTTGCGGCGGGCCGGGCAGCCCGAAGAGATCGCGCGGGTGGCGCTGTTCCTCACCTCGGACGCGGCCAGCTATGTCAACGGACAGGCCTGGGTGGTGGATGGCGGGCTTTCCTCGAGCCATCCGGTGACCCGCCAGGAGTTCGGCAAGCCAGCGTTCTAAAGCGTCACCTCGCCGCGGAACACCGGCACGCAGCTGCCGGCGACGCTGCTTCGAATGCCGTCAGGCGTGCGGCGGGCGGTGACGATGAGGGTGCTGGAGCGACCCATTTCGACGCCCTGGCGGACATGGAAGCGCGCAGTTTCCTCCTCGCCCAGCGACAGCAACAGCGCGCCGAGCGTGGCGTTGGCGCTGCCGGTGGCGGCATCTTCCCAGGTGCCGGTGAGTGGTGAGAACATGCGGGCACGGATGCGATTGCCCTCGCGGGCATAGAGGAAGATCGACAGGCGTTCGGCCTGCGCGCGTTCTGCATCGGCGAGGCGGCGATAGGCGGCGATGTCGGGCTGGGCGAGGCTGAGCGCCTCCTCGGTCACCTCGACGAAGACGAAGTCGACGCCAGTGGTCGCGCGGGTCGGCAGGTGCGCGGTAGTGACGAGGTCGGCGGGATCGAGGTTCAGGCAGTCGGCTATGCCTTCGATCGGCAACGTGCCAAGCAGCTGGAGCGGCTGGGGTGCGTCGATCTCAGCGCCGAGCGTAACGCCGTTTGCATCGCGTTCGATCCGGACCTCGACCAGCCCGGCGATTTCTTCGAAGCGGAGCGTATCGCCGGCTTCCGGGCGCAGGCCGGCGAGGACATAGCCGGTGCCGACATTGGGGTGGCCGGCAAAGGGCATCTCGGCGGTGCGGTTGAAGATGCGGACGCGGGCGGTGTTGGCCGGGTCTGCGGGCGGGAGGACGAAGGTCGTCTCGCTATAATTCATCTCGGCCGAGAGCGCCTGCATCTCGGTGTCGCTCAGACCGTCGGCATCGGGAAACACTGCCAGCGGATTGCCGCCGAAGCGGGTCTCGGTGAAGACGTCGAGCGTGACATAGGCGAAGCGGCGCGATGTGGTTTCCATCGCGCCGGTCTAGCGGCTGGCGGCTCAGGCGCAATCGGGATCGGTGACGGGAATTGCCGGGCTCCCGGAGGGCTTACGCCTATGCGTGATCTCGGAACGCCAGGTCGTCGCAGGCGGGGCACGGGGCGTCGTCGCTGGCGATAAGTCCCTGGCAGCGTGGGCAGAGGCTGCGGTTGCGGGGCTGGAGCGCGTGATCGACGGTGACGCGCTGGTCGAACACGAAGCATTCGCCCTGCCAGCGGCTCTGCTCGGGCGGGACCTGTTCGAGATAGGCCAGGATGCCGCCCTTGAGGTGATAGACCTCGTCGATTCCCTCGGCCTTGAGGAAGGCGGTGGACTTCTCGCAGCGGATGCCGCCGGTGCAGAACATGGCCACGCGCGGCATCGGGCCGTCTGCCTCGCGGGCGGCGCGGAACTTGCGGAACCATTCGGGGAACTCGCGGAAGCTGCGCGTCTCCGGGTCGATCGCGCCCTGGAAGGTACCGAGCGCGACTTCATAGGCGTTGCGCGTGTCGATCACGATCGTGTCCGGCGCGTCGATCAGCGCGTTCCAGTCCTGCGGCGCGACATAATGGCCGACATCGGTGAGCGGATCGATGTCCGGCTCGCCCATGGTGACGATCTCGCGCTTGAGCCGGACCTTCATCCGGTCGAACGGCATCGCGGCGGCGCGCGAGTACTTCACGTCCACGCCGGCGCAGCCGGGCAGGGCGCGGACATGGTCGAGCAACCCCGAAATCGCCGCGTCGCTGCCGGCGATGGTGCCGTTCAGTCCCTCATTGGCGAGCAGCAGCGTGCCCTTGATACCCAGTTCTTCGCAAAGGGCGAGGAGCGGGGCCTTCAGGCTCTCGACATCGGCAAAGCGGGTAAACTGGTAGAGCGCGGCGACGCGGACGGGCAGGTCCGCGTCGGATACGGGCGCCGGGTCAGGACTGGCCATAATCCTCGAAACTATCGGTCTTGGTGACGGGGCCGTGCATCGGCTTGACGGCAGGCTCGGCTTCGCTCGGCGCGTCGAGCTTGCCTTCCCAGCGGGCCACGACGACGCTGGCGACGGCATTGCCGATCACGTTGGTCGCGGTGCGGCCCATGTCGAGGAAATGGTCGACGGCGAGGATCAGCAGGATGCCCGCTTCCGGGATATTGAAGTGGCTGAGCGTGCCGGTGATGACCACCAGGCTGGCGCGCGGCACGCCGGCGATGCCCTTGCTGGTGACCATCAGGATCAGCAGCATCTGGATCATCGTCATCCAGTCGAGATGGATGCCGTACGCCTGGGCGATGAAGATCGACGCGAACGTCATGTACATCATCGAGCCGTCGAGATTGAACGAATAGCCGAGCGGCAACACGAAGCTGGCGATGCGGGGCGGCACGCCGAACCGGTCGAGCGCATCGAGCGTGCGCGGATAGGCGGCTTCGGACGACGCGGTGGAGAAGCCGAGCAGGATCGGATCGCGGAGATAGCGCAGCAGCGTGCCGGTGCGCGGGCCGACGAGCAGGAAGCAGGCGCCGAGCAGCGTTGCCCACAGGGCGAACAGGCCCAGATAGAAGCTGCCCATGAAGAAGGCGAGGTCGCCGACCACGCCGATGCCCTTGGTCGCCAGCGCCTTGGCCACCGCGCAGAACACTGCGACCGGCGCGAACAGCATGACATAGCCGGTGACGGTGAGCATCACCTGGACCAGTGCCTCGAGCCCCTTGACCAGCGGCTCCCCCTTCTCGCCGACGGCGGCGAGGCCGACGCCGAAGAACAGCGAGAAGATCACGAGCTGGAGGATGTCGTTGCTCGCCATCGCATCGATCCCGCTGGTCGGGATGATGTGGATGAAGAACTTGGCGAGATCGAAGGCGGCGCGATCGACGCCGCTCGATGCAGTGGCGGCCGGGATCTCGAGGTTGAGGCCGACGCCGGGCTGGAGCAGGTTGACGAAGATCAGGCCGAGGGTGAGCGAGACGAGGCTGGCGCAGACGAACCAGAAGAACGCCTTGAGGCCGACGCGGCCGATCGCGCCGCCACCGCCCATATGCGCGATGCCGACCACCAGCGTGGAAACCACCAGCGGGGCGATGATCATCTTGATCAGGTGGAGGAACATCTGGGTTGGGATGTCGAGGCCGTAAGCCCAGTTCTCGATCGCCTTCGCCCCTTCCGACGTGCCGGACAGCGAGATGTTGAGCACATAGCCCAGCACGCCGCCGAGCAGCAGCGCTGCGAGAATGAACCAGGTAAGTCGCTTGCCCAAAACAGGGTCCCCCAAAATTTCTTCGCGCAGGCAAAGGGGATTGCGCGCGCCGGGTCAAGCCCTGCGCGTCCAGCCGATGCACGCTCCCCTATGCACAGCGGGTATTGCAGCGACCCGGAAAGCGGCCCTATCGCATGCGCCATCCTGTCCGGAGAATGACGATGCGCCTCGACCGCCGAACCCTTGTCCGCGCCGCTGCTGCTGCGCCGCTGCTCGCCCTGCCGGGCGTGCTGCGCGCCGCCGAGCCGGATCTTTCGGCGCTGCAGGATATCACCAAAGGCGCGGTGCCGATCGACAATGCCGAGCGCGCCGCGCGGCTCGCTCGGGCCCAGAAGCTGATGCAGGCCAACGGCATTGGTGCGGTGCTGATCGAGGGCGGATCGTCGCTGATCTATTTCACCGGCCTGCGCTGGGGGCGCAGCGAGCGGCTGACCTGCGTGGTGCTGCCGGCCGAGGGCGAGCCGTGTATCGTCACCCCCTTCTTCGAGGAAGCGCGCACCCGCGAAGGGCTGGCGATCCCGGCGGAGATCCGCGTGTGGAACGAGGACGAGGACCCGCTCAAGACGGTTGCCGGCTTCCTCAAGGACCGCAAGCTCGCGCATCTGCCCGTCGGCATCGAGGAGACCGTCCGCTATTTCGCGGTCGATGGTCTGCAGAAGGTCGGTCTCAAGGTCGTTTCCGCCAATCCGGTCGTGCGCGGCTGCCGGATGATCAAGACGGCGCCCGAAATCGCGTTGATGCAGCTGGCGACCGAGGTGACGATCGCCGCCTATCGCTGGGTCTATCCCCGTGTCGAGAAGGGGATGAGCCAGCGTGACGTCTCGGCGCTGATGGACGCCGCCACTCGCAAGCTGGGCGGTAGCCCGGAGTTCAGCATGGTGCTGGTCGGCGAAGGTGCTGCCTATCCGCACGGGACCAAGACCCCGTCGCCCGTCGCCGATGGCCGAATCGTCCTGATGGACTGCGGCTGCACGGTGCAGGGCTACCAGTCCGACGTGTCGCGGACCTGGGTGCATGGCAGCGCCAATGCCGAGCAGCGCAAGGTGTGGGACCAGGTCGCCAAGGGCCAGCAGACTGCCTTTGCAGCGGCCAAGCTTGGCGCCACCGCCGGCAGCGTCGATGACGCGGTGCGCCGCTACTACGCCTCGATCGGCTGGGGCCCGGATTACAAGCTGCCGGGTCTCTCGCATCGCACCGGGCATGGCATCGGGCTCGACGGGCACGAACCGGTCAATCTGGTGCGGGGTGAGGCGACCAGGCTGGCGCCGGGCATGTGCTTCTCGAACGAACCGGGCATCTACATTCCCGGCAGCTTCGGCGTGCGGCTGGAGGACTGTTTCCACATGACCGAGACTGGACCGAAATGGTTCAGCCAGCCGCCCAGGTCCATCGACGCGCCGATGGGGTGATTCCGCCGTAGCTGGGCTTCGGAAGTTTACGAAGCATATGATGCGGGGGGCCTGGTTTCCGCACGTCGAAATTAGAACCCGGCGCAGGAAAAGGTGCACGCGGTGCGATGGCAAAGGCGCTGTTGGCAGCATCCGCAAGGGTAGAACAAATCAAGTCCTACATTGCAATAAGGCGCAGATGTCCAACCGGGGAATTCCGGCACGGGGGAAATGATGCGGGCGCTGGCGATGATGATCTTCTTCCTGACCGCTTTTGGCGTGGTGGGCGTGCTGAGCGAGCATTTCCGCGGCGACTCCGGTCTGGTGATGCGGCTCGCGGTGGATGCGCTGCTCTGCTTCGTCGCGGTGCTGGTGCATGAGCTGGGCCATGCTGCCGCCGCGCACCGGCTGGGCGCCGACATTCGCGCGATCGTGGTGCTTCCCTTCGAATACAGCATGCGCCAGCGTCGGCTGCGGCTGAAATGGCGGGCAGGGGCGGGCGATCTGGGAGGCTATGTGTCCTATGTGCTCGACCGGATCGATGCGCGGCGCAAACATATGCTGATCGCCGCCGCCGGGCCGGTTGCGAACCTGTTGCTCGCGCTGCTGGCCGGCACCGGCGCAGCCCTGATCGGCGGCGCGACTCTGCCCGGGGCCCTGCTCGGCGCGCTCGCTTTTCTCTCGGCGGGGATGGGAATCGCCAATCTCGTGCCGTTCAAGGGCAGTGACGGGCACCATATCCTGCAAGGTTTGCGCGCCGGCGCCCGCAACAAATCGGCGAGATAGCGGACCTTTTACGCTGATCGAAGTGTTTCGCTTGAGCGAAAGCCTGTCCGCAACTAAGTCGGCGGCTTATGACTTCGACCAACGATATCCGCCGTTCGTTCCTCGACTATTTCGAGGGCCAGGGCCATGCCCGTGTTCCCAGCGCTCCGCTGGTGCCGCACAACGATCCGACCCTGATGTTCGTCAACGCAGGCATGGTGCCGTTCAAGAACGTGTTCACCGGCCTGGAGAGTCGCCCCTATTCGACCGCGACCAGCTCGCAGAAGTGCGTCCGCGCCGGCGGCAAGCACAATGATCTGGACAATGTCGGCTATACCGCGCGGCATCACACGTTCTTCGAAATGCTCGGCAACTTCTCGTTCGGCGACTATTTCAAGGAGCAGGCGATCACGCATGCGTGGACGCTGCTGACCAAGGAATGGGGCATTCCGGCGTCGAAGCTGACCGCCACCGTCTATCACACCGACGATCAGGCGTTCGATCTGTGGAAGAAGATCGCCGGGCTGCCCGAGGAGCGGATCATCCGCATCCCGACCAAGGACAATTTCTGGGCGATGGGCTCGGACGGTCCGTGCGGGCCGTGCTCGGAAATCTTCTATGACCATGGCGACCATATCTGGGGTGGCCCGCCGGGATCGCCCGAGGAAGACGGCGACCGCTTCGTCGAGATCTGGAACCTCGTCTTCATGCAGCATCTGCAGGAGAATGACGAGATCATCGGCGACCTGCCGCGTCCGTCGATCGACACCGGCATGGGCCTGGAGCGCGTTGCGGCGGTGCTGCAGGGCGTGCACGACAATTACGATACCGACACGTTCAAGGCGCTGATCGCTGCCTCGGGTGCGCTGACCGGTGCTTCGACCACCGGCGAGAATCAGGCGAGCCACCGCGTGATCGCCGATCACCTGCGCTCCTCGGGCTTCCTCATCGCCGATGGCGTTCTGCCTTCTGCCGAAGGTCGCGGTTATGTGCTTCGTCGCATCATGCGCCGTGCGATGCGTCATGCGCACCTGCTCGGCGCCAAGGATCCGCTGATGCATCGCATGGTGCCGTCGCTGGTTGCCGAGATGGGCGCGGCGTTCCCCGAGCTGGTTCGCGCGCAGCCGCTGATCGAGGCGACGCTGCTACAGGAAGAGACGCGGTTCCGGCGGACGCTGGCGAACGGCCTGCGCCTGCTCGACGAGGCGACTTCGGACATGGGCGAGGGCGGCGTGCTGCCCGGCGAGACGGCGTTCAAACTCTATGACACGTTCGGCTTCCCCTACGATCTGACCGAGGACGCGCTGCGCGGCCAGGGCATGACCGTGGACCGTGCCGGTTTCGATACGGCGATGGCCGAGCAGAAGCGGGCTGCGCGCGCTGCCTGGAAGGGCTCGGGCGAAAAGGCTTCGGAAGAGCTGTGGTACGATCTGGCCGACGAGCTGGGTGGCACCGAGTTCACCGGCTATGCCGGCACCCAGGGCGAGGGCCAGGTGGTGGCGATCGTCAAGGACGGCGCCAAGGTCGAGAAGGCTTCGGCCGGCGACAGCGTGACCATCCTGACCAACCAGACCCCCTTCTACGCCGAGAGCGGCGGCCAGATGGGCGATGTCGGCGTGATCTCGAGCGACAAGGTGAGCGCGGCGGTGGACGACACCTCCAAGCCGCTCGGCCGCCTGCACGCGCATCATGCCAAGGTCGAGACCGGCGAGATCGCCGTGGGGGACGCGGTGCAGCTCACCGTTGATGCCGATCACCGTGATCGGGTTCGTGCGAACCACTCGGCTACGCACCTGCTTCACGCGGCGCTGCGCAAGCGGCTCGGCTCGCATGTGACGCAGAAGGGCAGCCTGGTGGCGCCCGATCGCCTGCGCTTCGACTTCTCGCACCCGTCGGCGCTGTCGGCCGAGGAGATTGCGGATATCGAGGCCGATGTGAACGCGCAGATCCGCCACAATGGCGCGGTCGAGACCCGGCTGATGACCCCGGACGACGCTATTGCAGCCGGCGCGATGGCGCTGTTCGGCGAGAAGTACGGCGACGAGGTTCGCGTGCTTTCGATGGGGCTGGGCGCAGATGCGTCCTATTCGGTCGAGCTGTGCGGCGGTACGCACGTCAACGCCACCGGCGACATCGCGATCTTCAAGATCGTCTCGGAAAGCGCGGTTTCGAGCGGTGTGCGCCGGATCGAGGCGCTGACCGGCGAAGGCGCGCGACTGTGGCTCAATGGCCGTGACGCGCAGCTGCGCGAGGCAGCTGCGGCGCTCAAGACCTCGCCCGACGATGTCGTGGCGCGTGTCGGTGCGCTGGTCGAGGAGCGGCGCAAGCTCGAGCGCGAGCTGGCCGAAGCCAGGAAGGCGCTGGCGCTGGGCGGCGGCGGTGCTGCGCAGGCGGCCGGGCCGGAGCAGGTCGCGGGCATCAACTTCATCGGCCAGGTGATCGACGGGCTCGAGCCCAAGGAACTGCGCGGCGCGGTCGACGAGGCCAAGCAGCGCGTTGGCGCGGGCGTGGTGGCGCTGGTCGCGGTGAACGACGGCCGGGCTTCGGTTGCGGTCGGCGTGACTGCCGGGATCGGCGCGAGCGCGGTCGATCTGGTCAAGGTCGCGGTGGCGGTGTTGGGCGGGCAGGGCGGCGGTGGCCGTCCCGACATGGCCCAGGGCGGCGGCCCGGACGGCGACAAGGGCGCGGAAGCGCTTGCGGCTGTGAAGGCTGCGCTGGCCGAGGCTCTGGCGGCGGCTTGAGCTTCCTGAACTCCTCCCCGTTCCGGGGAGGAGTTTTACGATCACATTCCCGGTGCCCAGCCGTCCTCGGGCGATACCCACAGCGCGCGCTGGGTCATGTCACTGCGGACCAGTCCGTCGATCGTCACATTGGACATGATGCCTTCGCCGTCCGCCTGATCGCGGTAGCAGCGCTTCCGGCCGGCGAGCGGCTGGAGCTGGAGCATCAGGCGTTGGCGCACCGATGCTTCCAGCGCGGGCGCGAGCGGAGCATGGTCCTTGGTGAGCTTGCCCGAAGTGAAGTCGATCGGGCGGACGATAGAGCAGGCCGCGCCGTCCTCGATCTGCCCGGCGCTGTGATATTCGATCAGCACCAGCGGGTCGGTGGAGACGACACCGGTGACGGTCGCGTCGAAGCTGCCATCCGCATGGACATTGTAGCGGACCATCGTGGTGCAGGTGCGCTGGCGCGTGTCGGGACCAACGCAGCGGATCTTGCCGGCCCGGGCAGGGTCGAGCAGGTCGGGCGCGGGGGCCGGCTGCGGCGCAGCGGTGGCGAGGAGGAGCAGGGTGGCGATCATCATCAATTCCCCAGCTTGTAGCCGTCCTTGTCGCTCACCCAGACGAACTTCTGGCTGAGATCAGGGCGCACCGCGCCATCGACGGTGAGTTCGTTGAGCAGCAGGCCGTCGGCGCCGGGCTTGAACGTGCTGCAGGCGGGCTTGCCGTCGAGGGCGGAGACGGCCGCGGCCATCTGGCTCTTCACGGCAGTCGCGGTCGGCGCATCTGCCGGCTTGCCGTTCACATAGACGGTGCCGGCCTGGAAATCGGCCAGCTTGATCGTCTCGCAGAGCTGGTCGCCCTTGATCGTGCCCCTGGTGCGCAGCTCCATGGTGATCAGCGGGCTGGGCGCGAGGAACAGGCGGGTAGTCGATTCATAGCTGTCGCCGGAGATCTTGTAGCTCGTCGTGCCGAGGCAGGTTTTCTTCTGCTGATCGGGGACGACGCACTGCGTCTTGCCGGCGCGGGCAGGGGAGACCGGATCGGCCTGCCCTCCGGCTGCGGTGGCGGCGAGGAGGAGCAGGCTGGCGAACATCAATGAAACTCCCGAACTATATGCGGCCCAAGGGATGCGCCGGGGCCGCGCGGCGGGCAAGTGCAAATGGCCTCAGACCGGCGCGTCCGCCTCTTCGTCGATCGCGCTCTTGTCGAGCTTGACCCGGCGGAAGCGGGGTTCGCGATCGAGCCCCGCCACATCCTTGATCTTCTTGCGCATTTCGTCGCGCTTCTCATGGATCGAGGCAATCACCGGGCCGACGGCCATGCCGAGATCGACCAGCACCACTTCGGAGAGCTGGAGCGAGCTTTCGAGCGCTTCGGGCACCGCTTCGCTGACGCCGGCGCGGTAAAGCTCGGCGGCGTGCGCGGTGTCGCGAGCGCGGGCGATGATCGGCAGATCGGGCACCCAGCCGCGCACCCGACGGGTGAGGCGGACGGTGAGGACGGGATCGTCCATCGTCAGCACCAGGGCCTTGGCATGGCCGAGGTTGAGCTTGTCGACCAGCTCCGAGCGGGTGACATCGCCGAACAGCACATTGTAGCCGCCGCGGCGCGCTGCGTTGACGTTGTCGATATCGGCATCGACGCCGATATAGGGCAGGCCGTGGCGGCGCAGCATGTCCGCCACCGTGCGGCCGACGCGGCCGAAGCCGATCACCACCGTGCCGGCCTGGACATGGGCGAGATCGGCATCCGGCGCTTCCTCGCCCTTGATGCGCTCGATCCGCTGCGAGATCATCTTGCCGGCCTTGGCGAGCAGCGGCGTGGCGGTGAGGCCGATCGCGGTCACCGTGGTCCAGAAGGCGGCGGTGCTCGGGCTGATCAGGTTGGCGGCGCCGGCGACGCCGAGCACGATCAGCGTCGTCTCGGACGGGCTGGCCATCAGCACGCCGGCTTCCGCCGCGGTGCCGGTGCGCGCGCCGGAGAGCTTGAGCAGCCCGGTGGTGACCGCAGCCTTGACCAGCATCACGACCAGAGAGGCGCCGAGCAAGGGCGCCCAGTTATGGACGATGAAGCTCAGGTCGAGCCGCATGCCGACGGTGATCAGGAACACACCGAGCGCGAGGCCCTTGAACGGCGCGGTGATCGCTTCGACTTCGCCGTGATATTCGGTCTCGGCGATCAGCAGGCCCGCGATCAGCGCGCCGACGATCGGGGAGAGGCCGACTGCGCTGGTCGCGAGGCTGGCGGCGATCACCACCAGCAGGCTGGCAGCGAGGAACAGTTCCGGGCTCTTGGTGCGCGCGGCCTGGGCGAACATGCGCGGCAGCAGCATGCGGCCGCCGACGAACAGGATCGCGACGGTGGCGAGGCCGAAGCCGAGCGTCTGGGCGAGCTTGATCCATCCATCCGCGTTGGCGGCTGCCGGGGCGAGCGCGCCGAGCAGGAAGATGATCGGGACGAGCGCGAGGTCCTCGAACAGCAGCATCGCGAAGGCCGAGCGGCCTACCGCGCTGGTGGTGCCGGCGATCGGCAGCACGATCGCAGTGGAGGAGAGCGCAAGCGCAAGGCCAAGCCCGATCGCACCGCTGGTGCTGAGCCCGGTGAAATAGAGCGCGGCGGCGAGGATCAGTCCCGATCCGAGCAGTTCTGCCGCGCCAACGCCGAACACCAAAGTCCGCATCGACCAGAGGCGTTTGAACGACAGCTCGAGCCCGATCGAGAACAGCAGCAGGATGATGCCGAACTCGGCGAACGGCTCGATCGAGTGCGCGTCCGAAATGGTGATATGGTAGAGCCACGGGTTGCTGGGCACGAGGCTGCCCAGCCCGAACGGCCCGACCAGCGCGCCGACCAGGATGAACCCGATCACCGGGCTGATCCGGAAGCGGGCAAAGGCCGGGATCACCAGCCCGGCGGCGCCGAGGATGACAAGGGCATCGGAAAGACCGCTGTTGCCGAGGTTCAGCATGGAGCGATGGGGCGGATTTGGATGCTGTGGATCATGCGATCAGGGCAGCATGCCGGGGCGCAGTTTGCAAGGCCGCACGCACCAAAAAGATGGCGGAAATCAGTGAGTCGTCCGGCCCCCGGCGGCAAGCAGGCCCGGAAGGCGGGAGGCGAGCGCCAGTTGCGAGCTTGGCCGGCCACATAGATACCCCTGGGCCTCGTCGCATTGTTCCTGCCGGAGCAGGCGCAATTGCTGCTCGCTTTCCAGCCCCTCGGCCAGCACCGGCACGTTCAGGCTGCGGCCGAGCGCCAGCACGGTGCGCAGGATCGCGCGCGCCTGGGGGCTGCCTTCGGACTCCATCAGGAACGACTTGTCGATCTTGATCTTGTCGAACGGGAAGGAGTGGAGCGTGTCGAGCGAGGAATAGCCGGTGCCGAAATCGTCGATCGCGATGGCGACGCCGAGCGCCTTGATCTGGCGCAGCACATGGAGCGCGCGCAGTTTGTCGTCGATGAACGCGGTTTCGGTTATCTCCAGCTCGAGCCGCCGGGCAGGCAGGCCGGAGCGGACCAGCGCATCCTTGACGGTTTCGACCAGCCCGACGTGCATGAGCTGCACGGGTGAGAGATTGACCGCGACCCGCCACGGCTCCGGCCAGCGCATCGCTTCCATGCAGGCGGTGCGTAGCGCCCATTCGCCGAGCGTGACGATCTCGCCGCTTTCCTCGGCGATCGGCACGAATTCGGCAGGCGGCACCCAGCCGTCGCGCGGATGGTGCCAGCGCAGCAGGGCCTCGTAGCCGGTGATCTCCTCGGTCTTTACCGAGCGCTGGACCTGATAGACCAGACTGAGTTCGTCGCGCGGGATCGCTTCGCGCAGATCATTGGCGAGCGTGCGGCGCAGGCGCGCGGCTTCGTCCATGCCGGGCTCATAGAAGCAGGTCTGCTGGCCGATCGCTGCCTTGGCCCGGTACATGGCGAGATCGGCGTTGTTGAGCACCTGTTCGCGGTTCTGGCCATCGGTGGGATAGATGGCGACGCCCAGGCTGGCGCCGGTGAACAGCGACAGGCCATCGATGTCGATCGGCGCGTTGAGGCCATTCTCCAGCCGGGCGATGAAGTCGGCAAGCGCTTCCTCGTCCTCATAATGCTTGAATGCGACGAACTCGTCGCCGCCGAAGCGGGCGATGCACTCGTCCGAATGGGCGGCTTCGCGCAGCCGCGCCGCAAGCGCCTTGAGCAGCGAATCGCCGACGCTGTGGCCGTGGGTGTCGTTGACTTCCTTGAAGCGGTTCAGGTCGATCCCGATCACTGCAACCCGGTGGCCGCGCGCATCGGCGGCCGTGAGCGCGGCTTCGAGCTGCTCGTTATAGCTCATCCGGTTGGGCAGGCCGGTGAGCGCATCGTGCAGCGCCATATGGGCGATGCGCTGCTCGGCGCGGCGGCGCTCGGTGATGTCCTCGAAGGTCGATACCCAGCCGCCGGTGGCGGTGCGGTGATGCGCGATCGACAGAGTGCAGGTGGGGGTGAAGGGAACCACCAGCGTGCCGCCTTCCGGCTGGGCGATGCAGGCACGGTGCCGCGCGAGCACTTCCTCGACCATCGCATCGGGCACCGGGCCGGCGGCGCGCCTTTCGAGCGTCAACCGGTACAGATCCTCGAACAGTACGCCCGGCGCGCATTCCTCGCTGCTGAGCCCGAAAATGGCGCTGTAGCGGGCATTGGCGATCACCAGTCGCTCGTCCGCATCGAACAGGCACAGGCCGTGATGCATGCTTGACAGCGCGGTGTCGAGATTGGCGGTGAGCGCCTCCAGCCGGTCCTGGGCTTCCTTGAAGCGGGTCATGTCGCGGGTGATCTTGGCGAAGCCGTGGAACTTGCCGGCGGCGTCATGCACCGCCTCGATCGTGACATGCGCCCAGAAGCGGCTGCCATCCTTGCGATAGCGCCAGCCTTCGCCGGTGAACTTGCCGTCCTGCCTTGCGCGCTCCAGTCCCTCCTCATGCAGCCTGCGTTCGCGATCTGCAGGGGAATAGAAGGCGGCCAGATCGAGGCCCTTGGCCTCGTCCGCGGTATAGCCCTTGAGCCGCTGGGCGCCTGCGTTCCAGCTGACCACCCGGCCTTCAGGGCTGAGCATGTAGAGCGCGCAATCGGTGATGCCTTGGACCAGCGCACGGAATTCCTGCTCGCGGGCGGCGATCGCGGCGCGAGCGCGGCTGCTAAACACCGCGGCGATGATGCCGATCACCAGCAGGCTGAACGCCATGCCCGCCACCGCAGTCGCCATCGCGAGCGGCGAGAGCAACAGGGTTACTTCGTCAGGCTCACCGTCTGGAATGAAATCCATGCCGGCCATGCCGGTGAAATGGAGCAGCAGGATCGCGACGACGATCAGCAGCCCGGCGCCGATCGCGCTGCCGGGGCCACGCCGATCCAACGCGAGACTGAGTGCCGGCACCATGGGCACGATGGCGAAGGCGATAGACGCGATCACATAACCGGTCGCCCAGACGAAATGGCCGGGCAGCTCAACGGCCTGCATGCCGAGATAGTGCATCGCCGCCACGCCGCTGCCGACCAGTATGCCGGCGACGCAACGGGTGACGATGCGGGGCGAGCGGAAGGCGAGGAGGAATCCGGCGCTGGTCGCGCTGGCCGCTACGACGAGCGAAAGGAAGGTCGGCCAGGCCTCATAGCCGTAGATGGCGCCGGGATCGTAGCCCATCATTGCGACGAAATGGGTGGCCCAGATGCCGAAGCCACTGGTCAGTCCGGCGCCGCCCAGCCAGCGCAGCCGGTATTTCCCGCGCTGATCGCGCGCATGGCGCAGCAGCACTACGGTCGCCATCGATGCCAGCACGCAGATAAGCCCGGCCAGCGCAACGATGCGCAGGTCGTGCTGGTCGTGAAGGCAGTAATAGATGCGCAGCATGCGGGCCCGGGTGCTATGAGCAGCTGCAATGCCCGGGAAACATTAACAAAACTTGCCGACTCTCTACGGGCTATGCCGGAGGTCGCAGGGAAATGCGCTCCCCTTCCGCGCCGGGAAGGGGAGCGCTTTCCGTCAGGGCTTAGCCCCAGGCAGCCATCTTCTTCTCGAGGTTCTCACGGATCGCCTCGAAGAACTGCTCGGTGGTCATCCAGGGCTGGTCCGGACCGATCAGGATCGCGAGATCCTTGGTCATCTTGCCGCTCTCGACGGTCTCGATGCAGACCTGCTCCAGCGTCTCGGCGAACTTGGTGACGTCCGGCGTGTTGTCGAACTTGCCGCGGAAGGCGAGGCCCTGGGTCCAGGCGAAGATCGACGCGATCGGGTTGGTCGAGGTCGCCTTGCCCTGCTGGTGCATGCGGTAGTGACGGGTGACGGTGCCGTGGGCGGCTTCCGCCTCGATCGTCTTGCCGTCCGGCGACATGAGAACCGAGGTCATCAGGCCGAGCGAGCCGAAGCCCTGCGCGACGGTGTCCGACTGGACGTCGCCGTCATAGTTCTTGCAGGCCCAGACGAACTTGCCCGACCACTTGAGCGCCGAGGCGACCATGTCGTCGATCAGGCGGTGCTCGTAGACGATGCCGGCGGCCTTGAACTTGTCGGCGAACTCGGCGTCGAAGGTCTCCTGGAACAGATCCTTGAAGCGGCCGTCATAGGCCTTGAGGATCGTGTTCTTGGTCGACAGGTAGAGCGGCCAGCCGCGATCGAGCGCGTAGTTCATGCTCGCCTTGGCGAAGTCGCGGATCGACTCGTCGAGGTTGTACATGCCCATGGCGACGCCGGCGCTCGGGAAGTCGAACACTTCGTACTCGAGCTCGTCGCCATTGGTGCCGACCCACTTCATCGTGAGCTTGCCGGCGCCGGGGACCTTGAAATCGGTCGCGCGATACTGATCGCCGAAGGCGTGACGGCCGACGACGATCGGGTCAGTCCAGCCCGGAACCAGGCGGGGAACGTTCTTGATCACGATCGGCTCGCGGAACACCACGCCGCCCAGGATGTTGCGGATCGTGCCGTTCGGCGACTTCCACATCTTCTTGAGGCTGAATTCCTCGACGCGGGCTTCGTCCGGAGTGATCGTGGCGCACTTCACGCCGACGCCGTACTGCTGGATCGCCTTGGCGGAATCGATCGTGACCTGATCGTCCGTCGCGTCGCGATTCTCGACCGAGAGATCGTAATATTTCAGGTCGATGTCGAGGTACGGCTTGATCAGGCGCTCACGGATCCATTCCCAGATGATCCGCGTCATTTCGTCGCCGTCGATCTCCACGACGGGCGTTGCAACCTTGATTTTAGCCATTGCTCGCTGTTCCTTTTTGAAGGGGTTGGCGAGCGTCTAGGAGCAAGGGGCGGGGGGATCAAGCCCGGCCCCTGCAACCGGTATCAGTCGTTCCAGGCCCACCAGAGCTGTGCAGGCGGAATGTTGATCCACTCCATCGCATGATCGATGTGCGACCAGTGCGGGGTGAGGAAGTTCTTCACGCGCGGGTTGTACTGGTAAACCAGGAACGCGCCGCCCTTGCGGATCACTTCGCGGGTCGCCTTGGCGATCGCGTCGCCCACGCCCGGCGGCAGCGTCGAGAAGGGCAGGCCCGAGGCGATGTAATCGGCATGTTCGAAGCCATGCTCGGCGATGATCTGCTTCACATCGGCGGCCGAGCCCTGGATCGCGATCAGGCGCGGATCGGGGATGCTCTGCTTCAGGTAGCGGATGAAATCGGGATTGGTGTCGATCACGATCAGCTTGCCGTCGGCCGAAAGCTTGTCGAGGATCGGGCGGGTGAAGGTGCCGACGCCGGGGCCGTACTCGACGAACAGCTTGGTGTTCTCCCAGTCGACCGGCTTGAGCATCTTGTTGATCGTGAAGCGCGACGAGGGCGCGACGGCGCCGACCATGACCGGGCGCTTCAGGAAGCCGCGAAAGAACATGCCCCAGGGCGACGGCGTGCCGGCAGGACGGCGGTTACGCGTACGGGCCTTCGCGGCGGTGGAAGCGGGCATGGGCGACCTTGTTGCAATTTCGGGACAGTCCTCCGCATTTGGGCAATTCGAGCGAACATGCAAGCGTGACGGCGGTATTTCACCGCATCTTCGGGCCTTTGCTGTGGGCAAGTCCCGGTTCGGCACGATCGAGGCGTAACGAATGTGTCCTGCACCGCGCGCGGCGGGCGACTCGGTGAAGGTTACGCCGAGGGCGGGATTTCCTCGATCGCCACGCGCATCGGCAGGCCCTCCTTTGGGCGGATGCTCGCGCTGGCTATCGGCCAAGGCGTGGACAGCGGCGTGAAATCCGCGGCGCGGATCAGGGTGGCGAGTACCACTACCAGCTCGGTCATTGCGAAGACAGCGCCCAGGCAGACGCGCGGGCCGGCGCCGAAGGGCATGTAGAGGTGCCGATCGGGCATCGGGTTGCCCGGGGCGAAGCGATCGGGGTCGAAGGCGTCCGGATCGCGCCAATATTTGCGATGGCGGTGCATCGCATAGACCGGGATCAGGATGCGCGTGCCGGCGCGGATCTTGCGGCCGTCGATCACGATATCGCGGACGCAGACCCGGGTGAGTTGGTAGCCGGGCGGATAGAGACGCAGCGTCTCCTGGATCACCTGGCGGGTGAAGACCAGGCTATCGAGATGCTCGGGGCCGACCGGGGCGCCGGCGGTAACGGCTTCTACTTCGGCACGGATGCGATCGCGGGTAGGCGTGTGGCTGGCGGTGAGCCAGAGTGCCCAGCCGATCGTGACCGCGCTGGTTTCGTGCCCGGCGAGGATGAAGCCCAGCAGATTGTCGCGCAGCAACGCGTCGTCCATCGGGCGACCGGTCTCGGGATCGGTGGCGCCGAGCAACAGGTCGACCAGATCGCCGCGCGGCGGAGCGCTCCGCCGGCGCGCGATCATCCGGTCGACATCGGCGCGCAACTGCACCGCCTCGGGGGCGGGCTTGTTCAGCTTACCGGCATGGGCACGGTCGGGGAGGAAGAGATAGCTGAGCCGGCGATAGTCGAGCTGGTTCAGGAAGGCGCGGACGCGGGTTTCGGTCTCCGAGCGGTCGAAATCCTCGCCGCCGGACAGGACCGTATCGAGGATCACGTCGAACGCGATGCGGCCGGTTTCCGCTGCAATGTCGATCGGCTGGGCGGCGCTGCGCCAGCGTTCGAGCGCAGCCTCGGCGGCGGCGCGCATGCGCGGGGCGAGCGCGGCCATCTGTACGGCACGGAATGCGGGGGCGGCGGCGCGGCGTTGCCAGCGCCAATCATCTCCTTCAACCGCCACCAGCCCGTCGCCCCAAGCCGGGTGCAGGATTCGGCGCCAGAGATGGCCGTGCGGAAAATCCTCGGCACGCTCGACCATCGCGGCGCGGACCGCGGCGGGATTCATCAGGAACACGGCTGCGCCGGGGAAAGGCGGGTGCCAGCTGGTTTCTTCGAACAGGATACGGGGCCAGGCTTCGATCGGGTTGCGCATCGCTCGGGGGAGAACGCGCCAGGGCAGCATGCTCTCAAGCGGTTCGGGATGGGGTGGGATAAAGGGCGTCACTGCGGGCTCGCTTTCGGCAAACCCCTGGATCGCGTCCCCGGTCAGCATCGCATTCCCCCGAATATCGATGCGCGGCTTCTACGCCGGGTGATTTTCGAGGGAAAGAGGCGGTGAGATGCGCGTTTTGTCAGGTGCGTTGTGTTCGCTGCAACAGGAAGCTAGAGCCTGCCGATGGCATCCATGGACAAGCCCCCGCTCGGCACCCCCACGATCAAGTGGCGTTTCCCCGATATTCACCCCGAAGGCCGCAAATATGTGGCGATCGCGGCGGCTATCGCGCTGCTCAGCCTGTTCGTGTTCGACTTCATCACTTGGCCCCTGGTGTTCCTCACCTTCGGCGTTGCCGCGTTCTTCCGCGATCCGATCCGGGTTACGCCGCAGACCGAGGGCGTGCTGGTCGCGCCGGCGGACGGCCTGATCACGATGATCCAGCGGGTGGAGCTACCGCCCGAGCTCAAGGGGCCGCAGGCGCTGGGTGAAGCGCCGATGGTGCGCGTGTCGATCTTCATGAGCGTGTTCGACGTCCATGTGAACCGCACGCCGATCACCGGCACGATCCGCCACGTCATCTATATCTCGGGGCGCTTCCTTAACGCCGATCTCGACAAGGCGAGCGAAGAGAATGAGCGCCAGCACTTCATTGTCGAGGACAAGAACGGGCTGCGCATCGGTTTCACCCAGATCGCCGGCCTGGTCGCTCGGCGTATCGTCAGCTTCACCAAGCCGGGCGACATGGTCGTTGCCGGCCAGCGTGTCGGCCTGATCCGCTTCGGCAGCCGTGTCGATGTGTTCCTGCCCGAGGATTATGTGGCGCAGGTCACGCTCGGCCAGCGTACCATCGCGGGCGAGACGATCATCGCGAAGCAGGGCGGCGCGGCCGTCACCGGCATCTCGCAGTGAGCGACCGGCGCGGCGACGTAAGGCTTCCGCGCACGCTTCGGCCCCGCCGCATGCGGCGGATGCGGCCGGTGCGCGGTATACCGCTGCGTGCTATCGCGCCCAATACCGTTACCGCGCTGGCGCTCTGTTCGGGGCTTACTGCTATCCGCTTTGCCATTGACGGCAAATGGGAGCTGGCGGTGCTGATGGTGCTTATCGCCGGCCTGCTCGACGGCATCGACGGCAAGATCGCCCGGATGGTGCGTGGCGAGAGCCGGTTCGGCGCCGAGTTGGACAGCCTGTCCGATGCGATCTCGTTCGGCGTGGCGCCGGCGCTGATCCTGTATCTTTGGTCGCTGCAGACGCTGGGTCGGTTCGGCTGGATGATCGCGCTGATCCATGCGCTGTTCTGCGCGCTGCGCCTCGCGCGGTTCAATGCGCAGATCGATGCCGAGGAACAGCCGCACAAGTCAGCCGGCTTCCTGACCGGTGTCCCGGCCCCGGCCGCGGCGGTGCTGACGCTCCTGCCGATCTATCTCTGGCTATTCACCGACGAGCCACACCTGCGCCTGCCGGTGGTAGTGGCGCCGTGGACCGCGTTCATCGCGGTGCTGATGATCTCGAGCGTGGCGACCTTTGCGCCGCACATCCGGCTCAAGCAGCGTATCCGCTTCGAGGCGATTGCCGTGCTGGTGGCGCTGGTGGCGGCACTGGTCGCCGCGCCCTGGCCAACGCTGGCGGTAATCGCGATCCTCTATCTGATCTCGATCCCGTTCAGCATCCGGAGCTATCGCCGGATCAGGCAGCTTCGCGCAGCGGGAATGCCGCCGGGCGACGTGCCGGAACCGACCGGGCAGTAATCCGCACCGGCACCAGCTCGGGCAGCGGCTGGACCGGATTGATGTCGAGCAGCTCACGCATGCGGGGGAGCTGACCTACGACCGAGTCCACGATCGTCCAGAGGGAAACCGCGAAGGCGGTGCCGAGCAGCAGATAAGCGAACAGCGAAACCATAAAGACTTCCTCCTGGGCGAGGGGAGTGCTTCTGCCTTCCCCGAACCGCTTATGTACGTTTAATGTTCCGTTAGTGTTCCGTTGTCAACGCGAAAACGGAACAAAAGTGAACGCGTGTTCCGTTTTCCTTGTGTGGGAGGGAGATGGGTGCGCCTCGGACGGGCTGCTATGCCAACCTTCGTATTAAGGAAGGTGTCGATCTTGGGCTGGGCGACGGGGAGAAGTGCGAGCCGATAGTTGGCTGCTTAACTCCCCCTCCGTCGCGCTTCGCGCGCCACCTCCCGCTGGCGGGGGAGGAGAGTTGGGGCTGGCGAGCGCTAGCGTAATGCCTATATAAACAGCCTGGTTGCGTTCCCGTGCGCTTTCGCGTAGGGGCGCCGCCTCAACCCCGCATGGGAAGCAACATACACCGGTGCCGAACGCCGTTCGGTCACTCGCTTCCCAGAGGAACAACCGGAAGGAGTTATCCCTATGGCGGCACCTGTCGTCTCTCTGCAGCAATTGCTCGAATCGGGCGCGCACTTCGGTCACCAGACCCACCGCTGGAACCCGAAGATGAAGCCCTACATCTTCGGCGAGCGCAACGGCGTTCACATCATCGACCTCTCGCAGACCGTGCCGCTTTTCGCGCGCGCGCTCGAGTTCGTGTCGTCGTCGGTCGCTTCGGGCGGCAAGGTGCTGTTCGTCGGCACCAAGCGCCAGGCCCAGGAGCCGATCGCTGAAGCAGCTCGCAAGTCGGGCCAGCACTTCGTCAACCATCGCTGGCTGGGCGGCATGCTCACCAACTGGAAGACGATCTCGCAGTCGATCAAGCGCCTCAAGACGCTCGAAGAGCAGCTCGGCGGCGACACGCACGGCCTGACCAAGAAGGAAGTGCTGCAGCTTACCCGTGAGCGCGACAAGCTCGAGCTGTCGCTCGGCGGCATCCGCGACATGGGCGGCCTGCCCGACGTGATGTTCGTTATCGACGCGAACAAGGAAGAGCTGGCGATCAAGGAAGCCAACACCCTGGGTATCCCGGTTGTTGCGATCCTCGACTCGAACGTGAGCCCGGACGGCATCGCTTTCCCGGTTCCGGCGAACGACGACGCCTCGCGCGCCATCCGCCTGTACTGCGAAGCGATCGCCATCGCGGCGACCCGCGGCAACCAGGACCGCCAGGCGAGCTTCGGCGTCGACCTGGGTGCCCAGGAAGTCGCTCCGGCCGAGCCGGCGCTGAGCGAAGCGGCTGAGCATGCCGTCGAAGGCGAGCGCCAGCTCGACGCGTAAGCTTGCAATGGATTGTCTCCGAACTGACATAGGCGCGCATTAGGCGCCGGTCAGTTCGGGGCGTCATCCCATCCCCGTTCGGGCTGCGCATGTCGAAGCCCCGTACTTCTTCTCCCAGCCAGGGCCGCAAGAAGACGGCCTTCGACAAGCGCAGGGCGAACGGGGATTGATTTATCGGCCGTGCTCCGGCGCGGCCCAAACAAGAGGAATTGAACATGGCCGAGATCACTGCAGCAGCCGTGAAGGAACTCCGCGAGAAGAGCGGCGCGGGCATGATGGACTGCAAGAAGGCGCTGACCGAGACCAACGGCGACATCGAAGCCGCAACCGACTGGCTGCGCACCAAGGGCCTCGCCGCTGCCGCCAAGAAGTCGAGCCGCACCGCCGCTGAAGGCCTGGTCGGCCTCGAAGTTTCGGGCACCAAGGGCGTGGCCGTCGAAGTCAACTCGCAGACCGACTTCGTCGCCAAGAACGAGATCTTCCAGACCTTCGTTCGCGACGTGACTTCGGTTGCGCTCGAGCTGGGCGACGACATCGAGGCTATCAAGGCCGCTCCGCTGCCGGCCGGCACCGTTGAGGAAGTGCTGACCAACAACATCTCGACGATCGGCGAGAACCAGGTTCTCCGCCGCGCCAAGAAGGTTGAAGTCACCAAGGGCGCGGTTGTGCCTTACGTCCACAATGCGCAGGCTCCGGGCCTGGGCAAGATCGGCGTGCTCGTCGCGCTCGAGTCGGACGCTGCTGCGGACGTGCTCGAGCCGCTCGGCAAGCAGGTTGCGATGCACATCGCCGCTGCCTTCCCGCTGGCGCTGTCGGTTGAGGATCTCGATCCGGAAGTCGTCGAGCGTGAAGCTGCGATCCTGCGCGAGAAGAACGCCGAGAAGATCGTCGGCAAGTCGGCCGAAGTCGCTGAGAAGATCCTCAACGGCCCGATCGAGAAGTTCAAGAAGGAGAACGCTCTCCTGACCCAGCTCTTCGTGATGGACGGCAAGACCCCGGTTCAGGACGTGATCGCCAAGGCGGCCAAGGACGCCGGCACGACCATCGTGCTGAAGGACTATGTCCGCTTCCAGCTCGGCGAAGGCATCGAGAAGGAAGAGAGCGACTTCGCTGCCGAAGTGGCTGCGACCGCCGGTCTCACCAAGTAAGGTCTTCCCGGACCTGATGCGCGGGCGCTGTCACCCCAGGGTGACGGCGCCCGTTTGCGTTTCTGAATGTTGCGCGGGGCAGGGGTGCTGCCGCAATCTCTCGACATTGCCCGCGTGGTTTCCTACCAATCTAATACCTTTCACGGCAGGAGCCTGTTCAATGCGAGAATCCCGTTCCCTTCGTGCTGCTGTTCTGGCCCTGGCGATGGGAAGCGCGATGCCCGCATTGGCTCAGGTTTCGACCCTGCCCGCGATCTTCCCCGCGCCGGTGTCGCTGCGTGTGTCGGGCCAGAGCGTCGCGCTGGGCGAGTCGGTGGTGCTGGTGCGCGATGCCGGCGCGGATGCGGAGACCGAGAAGGCGGTGCGCGCTGTGCTGACCGAAGCGGGCGTGAAGAACATCCGGGTCGAGACGGTGCTGCCGAAGCGGCTCTTCCTCACCCATGTCGTGATCGGCGGCGCCAGCGCTGCGGCGGTGCGGGACGGGCTGGCGCGAACCGGCGGCGAAGTGCCGAGCCAGGCCGAGGGCTATGCGCTGGGTAGTGCCGCGCAGGGTGATGGCGCGCTGATCGTGCTGGGCGGCCGGGACGGGGATGGCCTCTACCATGCCGTGCAGAGCCTGCGGCAGATCATCAACCGCGGGCGTGTCTCCTCGGTGGTCGTCTCGGACTATCCGGCGATGCCGGTGCGTGGCTCGATCGAAGGCTTTTACGGCAAGCCCTGGTCGATGGAGGAGCGCGAGAGCCACATCGCTTTCCTCGCCCGGTTCAAGGCAAATACCTATATCTACAGCCCGAAGGACGACGTGTTCGCCCGCGAGAAGTGGCGCGAGGCCTATCCGGCGGACACGCTGAAGGCGCTGGGCAAGGTCGTCAGCATTGCCAATCGCGAGCATGTCAATTTCGTCTATGCGATCTCGCCGGGCCCCTCGATCTGCTACAGCGATCCCGCCGATCTGGAAGCGGTGCGCCGGAAGTTCACTGCGATGCGCGGGCTGGGCGTGCGCAGCTTCTACGTCGCGCTGGATGACATCGAATATACCAAGTGGAACTGCGCGGCCGACGAAGCGGCGTTCGGTGCGCCCGGTCAGAAGGCTGCGGCGGCAGCGCAGGCCAAGCTGCTCAACGCGGTGCAGGCGGACCTGACCGCATCGGGGCATGGCGCGCTGATCATGGTGCCGACCGAATATTACAACACCACCGAATCGCCCTACAAGGCGGAACTGCGCAAGGCGCTTGATCCGAAGGTGGTGGTGCAGTGGACCGGGACCGATACCGTGCCCGCCGCGATCTCGGTCGCCGACGCCAAGAATGCCACCAAGGCGTTCGGCCGCAAGACGCTGCTCTGGGACAATTACCCGGTGAACGATTATGGCGAGAGCGCCGGGCGACTGCTGGTGGCGCCTTATGACCGGCGCCAGGCCGGGCTCTCGGCGGAACTGGGCGGCATCGTCTCCAATCCGATGAACCAGGAAGTGGCGAGCCGTCCTGCAGTGGCCGGCGTGCTGGCCTTTTCGTGGAACGACCGCAATTATGACGCCCAGCGCACCTGGCGCGGCGCGGCGTTCTACCTTGCCGGTGGGGATGCCGGGACTGCCGAGGCGCTGCTGACCTTTTTCGACACTCAGCATTTGGCGCCGACCTTCGGCCACCAGCCCTGGCAGCCTCAGGCGCCGAAGCTCAAGGCACTGATCGACACCGCGCGCAATGCGCTGGCGGATAACGACCCGCAAGCGATCGCGAGGTCGCTCGGCGCACTCGGTGAGGCGGCTGACGCCCTGACGGCAGCGCCCGACCGGATCCGTGCGGGCGTGGTCGTGCCGGGCTTCGTCCGCGAGTCCGGGCCGTGGCTCGAGGCTGCCGAACTCTGGGGGCGTGCGCTGCGCCTAACGGTGGACGGCCTGACTGCTGCCAGCACCGGTCAGCCGGGCGCCACCCGCGCCTTCGCCGCTTCGGCGGAGCTGGCGAAGAAGGCTGCGGCGATTCGCTCGATCCCCGGCGCCACGCGTCCAGAGGGCCCGATCAAGATCGCGGACGGCGTGCTGGACAGCTTCATCACGGATGCACCGGGCCTGATCTACCTCGCTCCGGCGCCTTCGACGAAGGACTGATCGCAGGCGACGTAGCGTCGTCCACAATTGTTACCGCTACTAGGAGCGGGCGCATGGCAAATAGGCCGTGCGCCCGCTTGTTCCTTTGGGCGCGCTCCTCTAGGGTCCGCGCGCTTCCCGTATCCGGCGTAACCAAAAGGCTTTCATGACTGCTCCTCGATTCAAACGCATCCTTCTGAAACTGTCGGGCGAGGTCCTGATGGGGCAGGGGCAGTTCGGCATCGATCCGGAGACCTGCGAGCGCGTCGCGCTCGAAGTTAAGGCTGCCAAGGAAAGCGGGCTCGAGGTCTGCATGACTGTCGGCGGCGGCAACATCTTCCGCGGCATGGCAGGGGCGGCACAGGGCATCGATCGCGCCTCGGCCGATTATATGGGCATGCTCGCAACTGTGATGAACGGCCTGGCGATGCAGAGCGCGCTGGAGAAAATCGGCGTCGATACGCGCGTCCAGTCGGCGATCCCGATGGCATCGGTATGCGAGCCTTACATCCGCCGCCGCGCCGAGCGCCATATGGAGAAGGGCCGGGTCGTGATTTTCGCCGCCGGTACCGGCCTGCCGTTCTTCACCAGCGACACCACCGCGGCGCTGCGCGCGGCCGAGATGCAGTGCGATGCGCTGTTCAAGGGCACCAGCGTGGATGGCGTCTATGATGCCGATCCCAAGAAGGTGAAGACCGCAAAGCGTTACGATACACTGACTTACGATCGTGTCCTCGCAGACAATCTGAAGGTGATGGACGCGTCCGCCGTGGCGCTGTGCCGCGACAACAATATCCCGATCGTCGTGTTCAACATCCGCGATGCCGGCAACCTGACCAAGGTGCTGGCGGGCGAGGGTACCTCGACCGTCGTCCAGAACGAAACCCAATCCGCATAAGAAGGAGCCGATAATGGCCGCTTACGACAAGGCTGATCTCGAGCGCCGCATGAATGGCGCGGTGGAGTCGCTGAAGCATGATCTGCAGGGCCTGCGCACGGGCCGCGCGAGCACCACTTTGCTCGAGCCGGTGACCGTCGAGGTTTACGGCGCCCATATGCCGCTCGCCCAGGTGGCGACGGTTGCAGCGCCTGAGCCGCGCCTGCTCTCGGTCACCGTATGGGACAAGAGCAATGTCGGCCCGGTCGAGAAGGCGATCCGCTCGGCCGGTCTCGGTCTCAACCCGATCACCGATGGCCAGACTTTGCGCCTGCCGATCCCGGACCTGACTGAGGAGCGCCGCAAGGAGCTCGCCAAGCTCGCCAGCAAATATGCCGAAGCGGCCCGCATCGCGGTGCGCAACGTGCGTCGTGACGGCAATGACAGCCTGAAGACCGACGAGAAGAAGGGCGTTTTCTCGGAAGACGAGCGCAAGCGCCACGAAACCGAGGTGCAGAAGCTTACCGACGCCACGATCGCCGAGATCGATGCGGCGGCTGCTGCCAAGGAAAAGGAAATCCTGGGCAAGTGACCCTGGCGCGCGCCCTGCCTGTTTCCTGCCGGAATGACGTCAAGGGCGCGTTCGATGGCCGCTAAGCCTGCGCCGGACAGCGAGGGCGCTTCGCCCCCGCGCCATGTCGCCATCATCATGGACGGCAATGGCCGCTGGGCGAAGAAGCGGTTCCTGCCGCGCATCGCCGGGCACAAGCAAGGCGTCGAAGCCGTGCGTCGGATCAGCCGCGCGGCGCGCACGCTCGGCATCGAAGTGCTGACGCTCTACGCTTTCTCCTCGGAGAATTGGCGGCGTCCGGAGGAGGAGGTGCGGGACCTGATGGGCCTGCTCCGCCACTTCCTGGCGAGCGAGCTCGACGAACTGGTCTCCGAGGGTGTGAAGCTCCGCGTGATCGGCGCGTGGCGCAAGCTTTCGCCGGATCTGGTCGCGATGATCGAAGGCGCGATGGCGCGCACTGTCGATAATCCCGGCCCGACGCTGGTGATCGCGCTCAACTATGGCGCCCAGGCGGAACTGGCCGATGCCGCACGGCTGTTGGCCGAGAAGGCGCGGGCAGGGGAGATCGATCCCGCCTCGATCGACGAGGCTGCGTTCGAGGCGGCGCTCGATACCGGCGACCTGCCTCCGCTTGACCTGCTGATCCGGACCTCGGGCGAGCAGCGCCTGTCGAACTTCCTGCTGTGGCAGGCGGCCTATGCCGAATTCCTGTTCGTCGATACGCTGTGGCCCGATTTCGACGAGAAGGCGCTTGCCGCCGCGCTCGATCAATATGGCCGCCGCCAGCGCCGTTTCGGGGGTCTGTGAGCAAGAACGGTTCCGAACTCGCTACCCGGCTGGGTGTCGCCTTCATCCTGATCGGCCTGGCCTTTGCAGCGCTCTATTCGGGCGGTCTGGGCTTCTGGCTGGTCGTGAGCGTCGCCGGTGTGCTGATGATGGGCGAATGGGCCTTGCTCGCCGGCGCCAGCGACAAGGGCAAGCGGCTCGCGCAATATGCGATCTCGGTGCCGCTCGCTGCGATGGCGCCGGGGCTGGCCGCCGGGCCGGGTTTCCTGGCGCTGGGACTGATCCTGGGCGCCTTCTGCTTCCTGATGATCATCACGCGCGGGCTTCAGTTGGCGCTGGGCGCCTTTTATGTCGGCCTGCCGATCCTGGCGCTGGTGCTGCTGCGCGAGCAGCCGGAGCAGGGACTGTTGCTTACTTTCTGGGCGATGGCTTTGGTCTGGGCCTGCGATAGCGCTGCCTATTTCGCCGGTCGCGCGATCGGCGGGCCTAAGCTCGCCCCGGCGATCAGCCCGAACAAGACCTGGGCCGGGTTCCTGGGCGGCGTTGGCGGCGCGACCTTGTTCGCCTTTGCGCTGGTCTGGCTGTTCGATCTGCCGATCGCGCTGGCCTGGGCGACGCCGGTGCTCGGCGTGCTGTCGCAGCTGGGCGATCTGTTCGAGAGCCATCTGAAGCGCGCCGCCGGGGTTAAGGATTCCGGCAATCTGCTTCCCGGCCATGGCGGCGTGCTCGATCGGCTAGATGGGCTGGTCACGGTTGCACCGGTTGCGGCGCTGCTGGTGCTTTGGCTGGCACGATGAAGCGCAGCGCCACGATCCTGGGAGCCACCGGTTCGGTGGGCGGCTCGACGCTCGATCTGATCGAGCGTGAACCCGAGCGCTTCGAAGTGATCGCGCTTACCGCCAATTGCGATGTCGAGAAGCTCGCCGCCGCCGCGATCCGCACTGGCGCGCGCCATGCCGTAGTCGCGGATGAGAGCTGCCTGCCGGCGCTGCGCGAGAAGCTCGCCGGGACTGCAATCACCAGCGCTGGTGGCCCTGAAGCCGTCTGCGAAGCGGCGCGGATGGGCGCGGACTGGACGATGGCGGCGATCGTCGGGCTGGCCGGGCTGGGTTCGGCAATGGCGGCGATCGAGCAGGGCGGCACGGTGGTGCTCGCCAACAAGGAGCCGCTGGTTTCGGCCGGCGACCTCGTGATTGCGGCGGCGGAGCGCCACGGTGCCACGATCCTGCCTGCCGATTCGGAACATAACGCGATTTTCCAGTGCTTCGATTTCGATCGGCCTGAACGCGTTCGTCGGATCATCCTGACTGCGAGTGGCGGGCCATTCCGCGACTGGGACATCGATGCGATGCGGGGCGTCACGCCGTCCCAGGCATGCGCGCATCCGAACTGGTCGATGGGTGCCAAGATCTCGGTCGATTCGGCGACGATGATGAACAAGGGCCTCGAGCTGATCGAGGCGGCGCGGCTGTTCCCGGTCGCGAATGACGCACTTGAAATATTGGTGCATCGCCAGTCGGTTATCCACTCGATGGTGGAATATGTCGATGGATCGGTGCTGGCCCAGATGGGGCCTTCGGACATGCGCGTGCCGATCGCGCACACGCTCGCCTGGCCGGATCGTATGGCAACACCGATGCCGCCGCTCGACTTTGTGGCAATGGCAAGGCTGGACTTCGAAGCGCCCGACGCGGTGCGCTTCCCGGCATTGCGACTGGCGCGCGAGGCGCTGGAGGCCGGCGGCGCTCGGCCGGCGATCCTCAATGCCGCCAATGAGGTAGCGGTCGCAGCCTTTCTTGCGGGCCGTCTCGGCTTTCTTGAAATTGCCGCAATCTCTGCGGATACGCTTGCCAGCTACGACCCGGTCGCTCCGGAAAGCCTCGAAGCCGTTTGGGCAATCGACGCAGAGGCTAGGCGGATCGCGGGCGAGCGTGTGAAGGACGGCGTCGCTTGATTCAATCTCCGGGCATCCTGCTGACTATCCTTGCGTTCGTGCTGGTGCTCGGGCCGCTCGTGTTCCTGCACGAGTTGGGTCATTATCTCGCCGGGCGCTGGTTCGGCGTGAAGGCGGAGGAGTTTTCGATCGGCTTTGGCCGCGAGGTCGCCGGCTTCACCGACAAGCGCGGCACCCGCTGGAAGTTCGGCTGGTTGCCGCTGGGCGGCTATGTACGCTTCGCTGGCGACATGAACCCGGCCAGCCAGCCGTCGCCGGAATGGCTCTCGCTGCCGCCGAAGGAGCGTGCGCAGACCTTCCAGGCCAAGTCGCTATGGCAGCGCGCGATCATCGTCGCCGCCGGGCCGATCATGAATTTTCTGGTCGCGATCGCGATCCTCAGCGCCTTTGCGGTCGCCTATGGCAAGCTGGTGACCCCGCCGGTGATCGGCAGCGTCGCGCCCAAGAGTGCGGCGGAGAGCGCCGGCCTGAAGGCCGGCGACCGGATCCTGTCGCTCAACGGGCGCCAAGTCGATGATTTCATCGATATCGGCGTCTTCTCGATGATCCGCTCGGGTGAGACGGTGAGCATCGAATATCAGCGCGGCGGCCAGACCGCGCAGACCAGCGCGACGATCGGCTCGATCACCGAGAAGGACCGCTTCGGCAACATCACGCATCGCGGCGTGCTCGGCATCGGGCGCGTGTCGTCCGAAATCCGGCCCGTTGCGCTCTGGGAAGCGCCGGGCGAGGGGATCAAGCAGACGATCGGGATCGTGAAGACCACGATCGAGGGACTGCAGCGCATCATTCTGGGACGTATCCCGGTGAGCGAACTGGGTGGTCCGCTCAAGATCGCCAAGGTCTCGGGCGAGTTCCTTTCGATGGGCCCGGTCCAATTGGTCTATCTGATCGCGCTGATCTCCATTAATCTGGGATTCATCAACCTGTTGCCAGTCCCGGTGCTGGATGGCGGCCATCTTCTGTTCTACGCAGTGGAAGCCGTTCGCCGCCGCCCGGTGGAGCCGCAGGTGATGGAGTGGGCTTATCGTGGCGGTTTGATCGCAATACTCGCGCTCATGCTGTTCGTTACGTTCAACGATCTCGGCACGTTCGGCGTGTGGAGAAATCTGGCCGGGTTGATCGGCTGATGTGGTTCGTGCAGGGCGGTGCAAGCCGCGTGGCTGTCGGCCGGGTATTTTGATTTCCGACTCTGGGGTGGGATTGTGACTGCGATCAAGGCAACGAAAATCGGCGCGCGCGCCACGGCGACCCTCCTCGCGGGCACGGTGCTCTCGGGCGCTGCGTTCGCGCAAACCGCGCCCCAGACGACCCCGGCGCCCGCTCCCGCGGCGGCTCCGGCCGTGCCGGTTCCTGGCCTGCCGGCCCCGGTGTCGCGCACGATCAAGTCGATCCGCGTGCAGGGCTCGCAGCGTATCGAGCCGGAAACGGTGATGAGCTACACCCGCCTGCGCGTGGGTGACGCCTATACCAACGAGACGCTCGACCAGGCGATCAAGGACCTGATGGCGTCGGAGCTGCTGGCCGACGTGCAGATCGAAGGCGCCGAGACTGGCGATCTGGTGGTCCGCATCCGCGAGAACCCGGTGATCAACCGGGTGATCTACGAGGGCAACAAGCGGCTCAAGGAAGACAAGATCAAGAAGGAAGTGAAGCTGGCGCCGCGCCAGATCTTCACCCGCACCGCGGTCCGCGCCGACGTGGCGCGCATCGTCGAGCTCTATCGCCGCCAGGGCCGTTTCGCCGCCGTGGTCGAGCCGAAGATGGTCAGCCTCGACCAGAACCGCGTCGACGTGATCTTCGAGGTCCATGAGGGGCCGAAGTCGAAGGTCCGCCAGATCAACATCATCGGCAACGAGGTGTTCTCCGACGGCAAGCTGCGCGGTGAGATGGCGACCAAGGTGGCGAGCATCACGCACCTGATGAGCTCGAACACGTCGTACGACCAGGATCGCCTGGCCTATGACCAGCAGAAGCTGCGCCAGTTCTACCTGACCAACGGCTATGCCGATTTCCGCGTGATCTCGGCCGTGGCCGAGCTGACCCCGGACAAGAAGGACTTCATCATCACCTATGTGGTGGAGGAAGGCCCCCGCTATAAGTTCGGTCCGGTCACCGTCGACAGCGCGATCCGCGACTTCGACGACAAGAAGCTCGCCAGCGCGCTGAGCATCAAGGAAGGCGACTGGTACAATGCGAAGGCCGTGGAAGACACGGTCGAGCAGCTGAGCGAGACCGCCGGTATCGCCGGCTATGCGTTCGCGGACGTTCGCCCGGACTTCCAGCGCGACAAGGAATCGCTGACGATGGGGATGAATTTCCACATCGCCGAAGCGAACCGCACCTATATCGAGCGCATCGACATTACCGGCAACCGCCAGACCCAGGACAAGGTGATCCGGCGCGAGTTCCGCGTGGCCGAGGGCGACGCCTTCAACACCTTCCTGGTCAAGCGCTCGCAGGACCGCATCAACTCGCTGGGCTATTTCCAGGACAAGTTCGAGATCGAGCGTGTCGAGGGTTCGGCACCGGATCGCATCGTGCTCAAGGCGAATGTCGAAGAGCGCGCGAACGGCGAACTGACGCTGTCGGCCGGCTTTTCGAGCCTTGAGCAGTTCATCCTCCAGGCCTCGATCCGTCAGCGCAATTTCCGCGGCATGGGCCAGACGGTGTCGGCCTCGGTCGATTATTCGAGCTACTCCAAGTCGGTCGAGCTGGGCTTCACCGAGCCCTATCTGTTCGACAAGAACATCGCGCTCGGGGGCACGATCTTCCGTCGCGATTATAACGCGTTCAACTATATCGGCTCGGATCGCTCGACCACCTACAGCCAGGTGTCGACCGGCTTCCAGCTCGTCGCCGGCGTGCCGCTGACCGAATATTGGACGCTGTCGGGCCGCTATTACCTGGCGCAGGACGATGTGACGCTCGACAAGTCGAGCTTCTACACCGACGGCCAGTGCGATCCGCTCAAGGCCGGCCGCTATTATTGCGAGGCCGTGGGCAACCGCATCACGTCGCTCGTCGGCGTAACGCTGACCTATGACAGCCTGAACAGCCGCCTGCGTCCGTCGCGCGGTCAGCGCCTGTCGCTCAGCGGCGACTTCGCCGGCGTCGGCGGCGACGTGCGCTATCTGCGTGCTCGTTTCGATGGCGACAAGTACTGGAATGTCGGCAGCGGCTTCATCGCCTCGCTGTCGGTCGAGGGCGGCTATATCCACAGCCTGGAGAAGAGCCGCGGCGCCGGCATCGATCCGGTGCGCATCACCGATCGCTTCTACCTGGGTGAGCCGCAGTTCCGCGGCTTCGACATCCGTGGCGTCGGTCCGCGCGTGCAGCGCATCAGCTACACCGGCACGGTGGCGGGCGGCGACCAGCTGCTGGTCACCGATCGCGACCAGATCATCGACGACGCGATCGGCGGCAAGGCCTATTACCTGACCAAGGCAGAGCTTGAGATCCCGCTGGGTGCCGGTGCGGCCGAAATGGGCCTGCGTCCGTCGATCTTCGTGATGGCGGGCAGCCTGTTCAACATTACCCGCCCGGGCAAGACGATCGAGTTCGAGCAGGCGCGCGACAGCGGCGGCAAGCTGCTGTTCAACGCCGACGGTTCGCCCTCGCTGCTGCCGAAGGACAATTTCATCAAGGATTCGGCGGGCAACCAGCTCTACATCGTGAGCGCCTCCGATCCGACCTATTCGGGCTATTACACCACCTGTAAGGTCGGTTACTCGGCCAGCGCGAGCGCCGCTTGCGTCGGCACCTCGATCAACGCCGTCGCCAATCAGCCGATCACGCCCTTCTACGAGCGCTATGTCGGCGACAGCCCGTCGCCGCGTCTTTCGGTCGGCTTCGGCGTGAACTGGAATTCGCCCTTCGGCCCGCTGCGTATCGACGTGGCCAAGACGTTGCTCCACGCCAAGGGCGACGACACCAAGCTTGTAACCTTCAACGTAGGGACTCAATTCTGATGATTACCAAGAAGCGCATTCTCGCCGCGCTGCTCGCGGCGCCTGCCGCGCTCGCAGTTGCTGTTCCGGCACACGCGCAGGTGAGCGGCAGCATTGCTACCGCGAGCCCGGTTCGCGTCGTCGATTCGTCCAAGGCATTCACTGCTGCCCAGCAGCAGATCCAGACGACCTACAAGTCGGCCTTCGAGCAGATCAATGCGCGCCGCCAGGCTGCGCAGAAGGAAGCCGAGCCGCTTCTCGCCCAGCTCGACACCAACAAGGACAAGAAGGTCGACGACGCCGAGCTCAAGGCTGCCCAGGCTGCCAAGAACCCGGTCCTCGACAAGATCGCCGCGATCCAAAACACGGCGAATACCGACGTTCAGAAGCTGAGCAACCCGGCCGCCCGCGCCGAGCTGTTCGCGATCGAATCGATCCTGCGCCAGTATGACGCCGCCCAGCTGCGTGTCGTCACCGCCCGCAAGATCGGCGTGATCCTGTCACCGGAAGTGTTCATGTACGCGCCGGATTCGGCCGACATCAGCGACGCGATCACCGCCGAGCTCGACAAGACCACCCCGACCGTCAGCATCCAGCCGCCGGCCGAGTGGCAGCCGGCGCGCGAGACTCTCGCGATGCAGCAGCAGCTCGCCCAGCTCGAGCAGATCCGCGCCTATCAGGCTGCTGCCCAGCAGCAGCGCGCCGGCCAGGGTGCCGCTCCGGCAGCGCCGGCTCCCGCCGCCCCGGCTGGCGGCAAGAAGCCCGCTGAGCCGCGGTGAGCGAGGAAGTAACGGCACGCGCCGACATCGGCCCGCTTGATATCAAGCGGGTGATGGCGGCGCTGCCGCATCGCTACCCGATGCTGCTTGTCGATCGCGTCGAGGAACTGGTCCCGGACCAGCGCATCGCCGCGATCAAGGCGGTCTCGATGAACGAGGAATTCTTCCAGGGGCATTTTCCCGGAAGGCCGATCATGCCCGGCGTCCTCCAGATCGAGGCTCTGGCGCAGGCGGCGGGTGTGCTCGCGGTCGAGAGCCTTGGCCTCGCCGGCTCGGGCAAGCTCGTCTATTTCATGTCGATCGACGGAGTGAAGTTCCGCAAGCCGGTTGAGCCCGGCGTGCTGCTTCGCCTTGAGGTCGAGTTCATCCAGAAGCGCAGCCGCGTCTGCAAGTTTGCGGGCAAGGCTTTGCTGAACGGCGAAGTCGCTACCGAATGCGAATTCACCGCGATGATCGCGGATCCGCCTTCGGACTGATCGCCCCGATATTTACGCTTTCCGGCGCCGCGCAGCCCCAGGTTGCGCGGCGCTCGCGTCTCTGCTAGGCGCGCGCCTTCCGCTGCCGGTCGGAAACCGGCGGCTTTCCAAGGAATTCGATGTGAAGAACGACACGCATCCCGACTACCACATGATCAAGGTCCAGATGACCGACGGCACCGTCTTCGAGACTCGCTCCACCTGGGGCAAGGAAGGCGATCTGATGACGCTCGACATCGACCCGCTGGCGCACCCGGCCTGGACCGGTGGTTCGCAGCGTCTTCTCGACCAGGGCGGCCAGGTCGCGCGCTTCAACAAGCGCTTCGGCGGCCTCAACCTCGGCAAGAAGTAATCTTGTGGGCTTTCGGCGCGTTACGTTGTTAACGCGCCGTTAGCCAGCAAGGTCTAGCTTGCCTCACATGGCAAGCGCAGCACGAGCATTCGCAGCAGAATTCGAACCAGCCGAGGAACTCGGCAGGCGGAGATCGATGCGTGCGCCGGTTTCGCTGGATGCGAAGATCGGGCGGGGCGGTCTGGACCGCGCTCTGTGCAAAGTGGTGGACGTTTCGCTCCACGGCGCCCGGATCCACACCTATTCGGTAGTCAAAGCCAATTCGATGATCTGGCTGGCGCTGCCCAGGATCGGGCATGTCGCGGCCCGCGTGGTCTGGTCGGATGATTTCGAGGCGGGCCTCGAGTTCCAGACTTCGCTGACACCCGAGGCTTTCGAGACACTTACGGCATAACGAAGGCCCTGTGCGCCGAAAGGTTGCACGGGGTGATTGCGCAGGCGCGCAAACTAAGACATCTTCCACGAACTTCACCTGCTGGGGAAACTGGTGATGCTCAAGGGTCTGCTGCTTAGCGCGGCGGCATGTGCCGCGCCCACGACGGTTATTGCAGGCGATAAGGACCTGCCAATCGTCCCGAACCTGAAGGCGATTGTCGCCGCGGATGCTGGCGCGCGCCCTGCGCCCGGTCGAAAGGTTGCGGCGGCAACCCCGCCGAGTTTCACGCCGATAGCCTATCGTGGCCTGGAGCGAGGCGATATCTCCGCTGCCACGGTTTCTCAACCGCCCATCCGGCTGCAATCCACGGCGACTGTCGCCGATCTCAAATCGGCACATAGCTGGCATCTCGCGGTTACCGAGAATAGCGAGAACGCGACTAGCGCCCGCGGTGGCAGCTGGGCGGTTTATGACGCGCTTTCGGATCATCGCAAGCCGCGCTTCCGCCGGTCGGCGCTCAGCACGATGCTGGTGCTGAAGATTGACGGCAAGGAAGACACCTCCACCGTCAGTGTGGGTGGTGGCGGTGTTGCATCGGCGCTGTGGAAGGCGATGCCCGGGGACTAGCCCCGGTACCTGCTCAGTTGGGCTTGGCCTCTGCAATCAATTTGATGACGTGTGCGGCATATTCGTTGTTCGCGTCGAGCGCTTTCGCCTGATTGGCGGCGTTTCTGGCGCCGACCTGATCCTTCAAGGCGAACAGCGCGATGCCCTTGGCCGCGATCAGGTTCGCCCGTTCCGGCCCGGCAAGATCGGTATCGCTGGCGATGAATTTCTCTACGAAGCGCGGGACTTCCATATAGGCCGACATGCTCAGCAGCGTCGCGACATATTCCTTGGTGAGGTCGTGCTGGTTCGGCGCGATGGCGAGCCCCTTGTAATAGCTCGCCTTGGCACTGGCATAATCCTCCATCTCATACTGGATCCAGCCGACCGCATAAGCGAGCTCGGCATAGCGCGTGTTGGTCAGCACGAAGTTTGAGTTGGCGGGGAAGCCGTCGATCACCTTCCCGGCCTTCTTCGCTGCATCATAGGCGAGATACTGATGCTCGTCATAGACGCGCACTTCATTGCCGCACCGCTCGGCCGCCGGCATTGTGGCGGGGAGGGTGGCATAACGCTTCTGCAACGCGGGGAGCATGGCGGCAAAGCCTGGCTTGTCCTGCGCCTTCATCAGCGCGAAGGCCTTGTCGAGATCGGGCGCCACTGCGGCGGCGAAGGCAGCCTTGTCCTCGCAGGAACCTGCCAGGGCGGTGCCGGGGAGAATCAGCGTGATAGCGGTGACAGTTGCGATCCAATATCTACGCATGCCCATATCCCTTTGAAGAATATGGCGGAGAGGGTGGGATTCGAACCCACGGTAGGCTTCCACCTACGGCGGTTTTCAAGACCGCTGCCTTAAACCACTCGGCCACCTCTCCGCGTAGCGAATCCCGCTATCCGGATTGGCGACGATCCGCCACAATTTGTTGACGAAAAGCCGTGGATAGGGGTTCAGGAACGCGTCCCCCTGTGGCACAAAAGGCGCATGCGGGGATCGAGTAGTGTGATGCGTAGCCTGTTGGCGCTGGGTGTTGCCGTGATCGCGGCGGCGCCGGTAGCGGCGCCTGCGATCGCGCAGGATGAGAGCGGGTTCCAGACCTATCTGGGCGAATTGTCGCGTCAGGCGGCCGCGCAAGGCGTCAGCCGGCGGACGATCGATTCGGTGATCCCGACGCTGACTTACAATGCTCGCGTAGTGCAGCTCGACCGCCAGCAGCCCGAGACCGCGCCCAACGCGCCGATCTCCAATTTCGAGCCCTATCGCGTCAAGCATGTCGATGCCGCGCGGATCGGGCAGGGGCGGGCGGCCTATCAGCGCCAGCGCCCGCGCCTGCAGCGGATCGAGAACGAAACCGGCGTGCCCGAATCGATCATGGTCGCGATCTGGGGCCATGAGACCAATTACGGGCGGGTGATGGGCAATTTCGACCTGCCGCGTGCACTTGCCAGCCTCGCCTATGAGGGGCGGCGGCGCGATCTGTTCGCCGGCGAATTCATCGCGACGCTCAAGATGATTGACCGCGGCGTGCCGCGCGAGAAGCTGATCGGTAGTTGGGCAGGGGCTTTTGGCGGGCCGCAATTCCTGCCCTCGGTCTATCTCCGCCTCGCTGAGGACGGCGATGGCGACGGCATGGCCGATATCTGGACCAGCGAACCCGATACGCTGGCCTCGATCGCCAATTATTTCGTCAATGCGGGGTGGCGCAAGGGCCAGCCCTGGGGCTTTGCGGTGACCGTGCCGGCCAACCTGAACCGCGCCGCGATCGCCAACAAGACCACCGCGCCGCGCTGCCCGCGCGTTTTCGACCGGCACAGCCGCTGGAAGACGATGGCGGAATGGCGGGCACTCGGGCTGGTGCCCATAACCCGCGCCTGGCCGGGCGACAATGTCCAGGCAACGCTGCTCGAGCCCGATGGCCCGGGCAAGACCGGCTATCTGCTTACCGGCAATTATCGGGTGATCCTCGATTATAATTGCTCGAATTTTTACGCTTTATCGGTAGGGCTGCTTGCCGATGAGGTCGAACGCTAGCATTTTCGCGCTCACGCTCACGGCGGTTGCCGTAGCCCCGAGCCATGCCCATGCCCTGCAGCAGAGGGGTTCCGTCGGTGCGCAGGCCTATGGCGGCGCGCCGGACGGCCAGTCGAGCGAGACCTGGCGTGCTGCGGATGGCACGCTGCGCTCGCGTCCCGCGCCGGTAACCCAGCCGCGCGTCGAGGCGCAGCCGGTGGAGGTCGAACCCCAGCCGCAATGGAGCGATCCCGCCCCGCAGCAACAGGCAAGCGGGCCCGGCGCGTCCTATGCTGTGCCGGACACCGCGCCGGCCAAGGCCCGCGCCAAGTCCGCACCGGTGCAGCGCCAGCCGCAGTACCAGCCCCCGGCCCAGCAACAGGCCCCCGAAGGCTATTCCGACCCCACTGCCGGCGCCCAGGGCCCGAGCGGCTCGTCGCAGCCGGCACCGGGCGAGACGCCGCGCTATGACGAGATCGGCTATGCCGGCATCCGCCCAGTCAGCGGTTCGGCCGACCAGGCGGTGGTCGCCGTCCATCGCTCGCTGCCCGCGAACTCCTATGTCGAAGTCACGTCGCTCGACACCGGCAAGACGATCCTGGTGCTGGTCACCGGCACCGATCCCGGCGCCGAGCACCCGATCGACCTTTCTGCAGGCGCTGCCCGCCTGCTCGGCGCCACGGGCGACACGATCGGTGTGCGCGTGCGCGGCGTGAACCCGCCGTCGATGGACAAGGCCGCGCTCCAGGCCGGCCGCCCCGCCGGCGACCGCGCCGACGCGCCCAAGGTGCTGCTCACTGCGCTGCGCAAGCGCCTGCCCAGCCGCCCGAGCTATGTGGCAGCGCCCAGCTACACGCCGCCGGCCTATACCCCGCCGCGCAGTACGCCGCCGCGTCCGGCTCCGGTTCGTGCTGCCCCGCCAGCGGCGCGTCCGGCCGCAAATGGTAGGTTTATCGTGCAGGTTGCCGCACTTTCTAACGCCCAGCGTGCACAAGCGCTTGCCCAAAGCCTTGGTGGCTTCGTAAAGCCGGGTGGCGGGCTCTATCGTGTCCAGCTCGGTCCCTTCGCCACGGCGGGCGCGGCCGAAGCGGCACGGCGGCGCGCCGCGGGCGCGGGCTATGGAGATGCACGCGTCCAAGCCAACTGAAAGGCCGGACGAATCACATGAAGAAGTTGCTGCTTGCCGCATCGTTCCTGGCGCTAGCCGCCGCCCAGTCGACGAACGCCGCAGGCCCGCCGCCTTTCGACACGCCGGCGCCGGTTGCCTATATGGAGGACCTGTCCTCGGGCGCGGTGCTCTACGCCAAGGATGCCGACCGGCGCATGCCGCCGGCCTCCATGGCCAAGATGATGACGGTCTATGTCGCCTTCGACCTGATCAAGAAGGGCCAGCTCAAGCTCGACGAGCCGGTCGAGGTGCGGCCCGAGACCTGGAAGAAGTGGCATTCGCAGGGCTCGACCATGTTCCTGGCGATCGGCGACAAGCCGACCGTGTCCGACCTGCTCAAGGGAATCGTCACGCTGTCGGGCAACGACGCTTGCGTGGTCCTTGCCGAAAAGATTGCCGGCACCGAGGAAGCCTTTGTCAGCCTGATGAACGAGCAGGCCAAGCGCCTGAAGCTCACCAACAGCCATTTCGGCACGTCGAACGGCTGGCCGGACGAAGGCCGCACCTATGTGACCGCGCGCGACCTGGCGCACCTCGCCAAGGCGACGATCCAGGATCACGAGAAGCTCTACAAGGACTTCTATTCGCTCCCCAGCTTCACCTGGGGCAAGACTCTCGGCGCCGGTGCCGATATCAGCCAGACCAATCGCGATCCGCTGCTTGGCCGCGTGCAGGGCGCTGACGGCCTCAAGACCGGCCATACCGAGGAAGCCGGCTATGGCTTCACCGGCTCGGCCGAACAGAATGGCCGCCGCCTCGTCATGGTCGTCGCCGGGCTCACCTCGTACAATGGCCGCGCCGATGAATCGGTGAAGTTCATGAACTGGGGCTTCCGCGCCTGGCAGAGCAAGGCGCTGGTCAAGAAGGGCCGCAAGGTCGGCGACGTCCAGGTCCAGGGCGGCACGACCGGCAGCGTCGGCGTGATCGCGCCGCGCGACCTGAGCGCCACCGTTCCTGCGGGCACCGCGCCCGAGATGCAGGGCCGCATCGTCTATAAGGGCCCGGTCGAGGCCGGCTTCAAGGCGGGTGACCATATCGCCGACCTGATCATCGATTCGCCGGGCCTGCCCTCGCAGACCGTGCCGCTGGTCGCCGAGAAGGACGTGGCGGAGGCCGGCTTCTTCGGTCGCGCCTGGCGCGGCTTCTGGTCGCTGTTCGGCTACTAATGTTTCCCTCTCCCATTGGGAGAGGGAAGGGATCCATCGCGTCAGCGATGGGAAGGGTGAGGGGCGACCTCGCCCTTCGACCCTCACCCTTCCGGCGCTGCGCGCCTCCCTCCCTCTCCCAATGGGAGAGGGAATGATGTTGATCGGCAACGAACCTGCCCGTGAGGCACTGGCCGCAGCCATGCACGGCGGCAACCTGCACCATGCCTGGCTGATCGCCGGGCCCGAGGGGGTGGGGAAGGGCACGTTCGCCCGCCAGGCAGCGCTTCGCTTGCTTGCCGAGGCGGCTGGCCGCGATCATCTCGCCCCCGGTTGGGACGTCCCTGCTGAAAGCCAGACGGTCCACCTGGTCGATGCCGGCGCGCATCCCGATTATCGCGAGCTGGTCCGCCTGCCCAAGGATCCGGACAAGCCCGACGAAGCGCTGGCCCGCTCGATCACGATCGCCCAGGTCCGCTCGCTCCAGGCGCTGTTCGCGACCAAGCCGAGCTTCTCGTCGCGCCGCGTCATCGTGATTGACGCGATCGACGATCTTGAGCGCGGTGGCGCCAATGCGCTGCTCAAGAACCTCGAGGAGCCGCCCGCCGGCACGATCTTCCTGCTGGTCAGCCACGCGCCGGGCCGGCTGCTGCCGACCATCCGCTCGCGCTGCCGGCTGCTTCGCTTCGAGGCCCTGTCCGACGCGGACGTGACCGAGATCCTCCACCAGCAGTTGCCCGACGCGCATGGCAACGAGATCGCCGCGCTGGTTAAGGCAGGCGAGGGCTCGCCGGGTCGCGCGCTCGGCTTTGCCGGGCTCGATATCGGCACGCTGGAGAACGAGATGGCGGCGCTGGTCGAAACCGGCGACCCTTCGAACCAGGTTCGTGCCCGCCTCGCCAAGCTGCTCGGCGCCAAGGCCGCGCAGCCGCGCTACGAAGCGTTCCTCGAGCGCGCGCCGAGCTTCATCGCCGAGCACGCCAAGCTGCTTTCGGGCGATGCGCTGCGCGAGGCACTCGACGCCTATAGCGCCGCGCGCGAGCTTGCCGGTGCGGCGACCGGTCTGTCGCTTGATGCCGCCGGCACGGTGTTCGAGATGAGCGGCATCCTCGCCCGGCTGGGGCGCGCTTAACGCGGTCTTAGCCATCCCCGGTTATTCCGGCCCCGGAACAGGGGAGACTATCATGACCGCGATCACCGGCATTTCCGGCATCGGCGCCAGCGCCGCGGCGCAGCCCGCCGGGACCAACGGCACCAGCGACCTCAATTTCGATGCGATCCTGGAAGCGTTCAAGAAAGCCGCCAGCCAGACCCCGGAACAGCGCGCCCGCGACGCGGTGCTCGAAAAGCACAAGCTCTCCGAAGAGGATTACCAGAAGCTTCCGCCCAAGGAGAAGGAAGCGATCGACAAGGAAATCGCCGAAGCAGTCCGCAAGGTGCATGAACGCAAGACGGGCGTGTCGATCGCCGATGCGCCTTTGCCCACCGAAAAGCTGTTCGGATAACTGCGCCCAGGCGGATCCTCTATTTGTCTCCCCAGCCCAGCAGCTCGTTGGGATCGGGTGTGTCCTCCATGAACAGCGGCTTGCTCGGCTTCTTCACCTTCTTCTCGGCGATCTTGTCATAGGCCGCGTCGCCGCCCTTGGTGTTCAGCTTCAGCGTGCGGGTGATCTGGTCGCCGGTGAGCAGGTTCCAGCTCAGCTCACTGCCGTCATGGGCATAGGTGCGGCTGTATAGCGTCGCGTCGATGCCGATCAGCCGCATCCGGGGCCTGGCGCCTGGCATCAACCGATAGCGATAGATGGTGTTCACTGCCGTCGTGCCGCCTACCAGGTCGGTGATCTTGAGCACGCCTTTGGTGATGCTCACCTCGGCCGCGCCCAGCGAATAGGTGTCGAGCTTGAGCGTGCCGACTGGTGTCAGGTCGATGTCGAATTCGCCTTTGGTGAGCAGTAGCACCTTCAACGTGCGCGCATCATCGCCCCTGCCGATCAGCACCGTGTCGGGCTGACCATCGCCGTTCAGGTCGCCATCGGTACGGCTCTCCACTTCCTCGCCCTTTTCGAGGAAGTTCTTGATCGCCTCGTCGTTGATCGGCGAGGCCGTCTGCGCCGCTGCCGGTGTGGCGATCAGCAGTGCCGCGAGTGCCAAGATCCGCATGCCCGTTTCCTCTCCAGGTTTCCCCGTCTTTATACTCTTTTTCGTCATCCCCGCGAAGGCGGCGATGACGGGGATCGGAAGGATGACAGGGAAGGGCGTTAGCCGGGGTGACGCAGCGAAACGGATCGCCTAAAGGGCCGCAATGGCCGACCCCTTCTATATCACCACCGCGATCCACTATCCCAATGGCCGCCCGCATATCGGGCATGCCTATGAGATGATCGCCGCCGACGCGATCGCCCGCTTCCAGCGCCAGCAGGGCCGCGACGTCTTCTTCCAGACCGGCACCGACGAGCATGGCCTCAAGATGGTCAAGACGGCGCGCGACCGCGATATGACCGCGCGCGAGCTGGCGGACGAGATGTCTAGCTATTTCAGTGAAATGGCCGAGAAGCTTGATATTTCGTGCGATCGTTTCATCCGCACCTCGGAAGCCGATCACTACAAGGCCAGCCAGGCGATCTGGCAGGCGATGGCCGATGCCGGCGACCTGTACCTCGATCGCTATGAGGGCTGGTATTCGGTCCGCGACGAAGCGTTCTACGAAGAGAAGGAGCTGGTCGAGGGGGAAGGGGGCGTGAAGCTCTCGCCCCAGGGGACCCCGGTCGAGTGGACCGCCGAGGAGACCTGGTTCTTCAAGCTCTCCAAGTATGAAAAGCCGCTGCTCGATTTCTATGCCGCCAACCCCGACTTCATCCGTCCGGAATCGCGCCGCAACGAGATCCTGCGCTTCGTCGAAGGCGGGCTCGCCGATCTCTCGGTTTCGCGCACCAGCTTCGATTGGGGCGTGCCGGTGCCCGGCTCGCCCGGGCATGTGATGTATGTCTGGGTCGATGCCCTGACCAATTACCTCACCGGCGCGGGCTATCCCGACGACCAGGAAAGGCTGGCGCGCTACTGGCCGGCGGATATCCATCTGATCGGCAAGGACATCGTCCGCTTCCACACCGTCTATTGGCCCGCCTTCCTGATGTCGGCGAAGATCGCGCTGCCCAAGCAGGTGTTCGGGCACGGCTTCCTGCTCAACCGCGGGGAAAAGATGTCCAAGTCGGTCGGCAATGTCGTCGATCCGATGGCGCTGGCCGATTATTACGGCGTCGATGCGCTGCGCTATTTCCTGCTGCGCGACGTCAGCTTCGGCCATGACGGCACGTTCAGCGACGAGGCGATCGTCATGCGCGCGAATGCCGATCTGTCGAACAGCTTCGGCAATCTCGCCCAGCGCACGCTCGCCTTCATCGCCAAGAATTGCGAGGGCAAGGTCGAGACCGGCCGCGTCGAAGAAGCCGACGGCGTGCTGATCGCCGAAGTCGAGAATGCCTGTGGCGGCTTCATCCGCGCGTTCGAGGATCTGGCGCTCAGCCAGGGCGTTGAGCTGTGGATGGCCGGCGTGTTCGCCTGCAACGCCTATATCGATGCCCAGGCGCCCTGGGGGCTTCGCAAGACCGATCCTGAGCGGATGCATGCCGTGCTGACCACGCTGCTGCGCGCGATCCGGCGTCTTGCCGTCACGATCGCGCCGGTGGTGCCGGGCTCGGCCGAGAAGCTGCTCGCGCAGCTCGGGCCGGAAGGCGATGCGGACTTCCGGATCGCGCCGCCGACACCGATCTTCCCGCGTCTGGAGCTTAAGGAAGAAGCGTGAACCTCGCCGACAGTCACTGCCATCTGATCTACAAGGGGCTGGGCGAGCAGCAGCCCGAGGTGCTGGCGCGGGCGCGCGAAGCCGGCGTGGTGGCGATGCTCAACATCTCGACGCGCGAGCGCGAATGGGACGAGGTAATCGCGGTTGCCGAGCGCGAGCCCGATGTCTGGGCCTCGATCGGCATCCATCCGCATGAGGCGGACGAGCATCCCGATGTGGGGGCAGCCAAGCTGATCGAGAAGGCGCAGCATCCGCGCGTCGTCGGTATCGGCGAGACCGGGCTCGACTATTATTACGATCACAGCGACCGCGATCGGCAGAAGGCGAGCTTCCGCGCGCATATCGCGGCGTCGCGCGAGACCCAGCTACCGCTGATCGTCCATACCCGCGATGCTGAGGCGGATACCGCCGAGATCCTGCGCGACGAGATGGGAAAGGGGGCCTTTCCGGGCGTCATCCACTGCTTCACCGCGAGCCGGGAATTTTCGCAGATCGCGTTGGAGCTCGGCTTCTACATCTCCATTTCCGGGATCGTGACCTTCAAGAACGCGAAGGACTTGCAGGATACTGCGGCGCAGCTGCCGTTGGAGCGGCTGCTGATCGAGACCGACGCGCCATTCCTGGCCCCGGTGCCGCATCGCGGGAAGACCGGCGAACCGGCCTTTGTCGCGGACACTTGCAGGTTCCTTGCGGGGCTGCGCGGAGAAGACGCTGACGCTCTGGCAGAAGCGACGCGCACGAACTTCCACACGCTGTTCGCCAAGACGCGCGCATGAGGCTTCGCATCCTCGGTTCTGGCACATCGTCCGGCGTGCCGAGGATCGGGAATGATTGGGGCAGCTGTGATCCGGCGGAGTCGAAGAACCGGCGCACCCGCGCTTCGGTGCTGGTCTCGACGGAAACGACACGCATCCTGATCGATACCAGCCCGGATTTCCGAGAGCAGGCTCTGGCCGCCGGTTTCAGCGACATCGACGCCGTGATCTGGACGCACGATCACGCCGATCACTGCCACGGTATCGACGACCTTCGCCAGATCATGCACGCGCGGAATGGTGAGCCGGTGCGGGGCCTGGCCCGGCCGTTCACGCTCGAGCAGCTCGACCTGCGCTTCTCCTACGCGTTCCATGGCCGCGCGCTTTATCGCCCGACGATCGCGATCGAACCGCTGCCCGATGCGATCACCATCGGCGATATCGATATCCGGGTGGTCGATCAGCCACATGGCGGGATCACCTCCGCTGGCTTGCGCTTCGAGGCGAACGGAAAATCAATAGCTTATGCTATAGATTTCAATGCGATGACCGGTGATATGCGCAGCATGTATCAGGATCTTGACCTGTGGGTGGTTGATTGCCTGCGCCGCGAACCGCACCCGACGCACGCCCATCTGGGCGAAGTACTGCAATGGGTAAAAGACCTGCGGCCTCGCCGGACCTTGCTGTCCCACATGGACAATTCGATGGACTATGCCACGCTCGTCGAAACGCTGCCGGCAGGGGTTGAGCCCGGCTATGACGGGATGGAAGTCATCATATGAGCGAATTCGACACGATGCGCCTGGTCTATCTGCTCGGCGCGCTGGTTCTGGTCACGAGCGGCTTCTGGGGCAGCAGGATCGGGATCGGCCAGCTCGCGCGCATGGTGCTGGCTTGGGTCGGGATATTCGTGCTCGCATATCTGATTGCCGTGAATGTCGGGCCGGTCGGTCGGGCGCTTGGACTGATGAAACCCGCAGCCGTGAGCAAGGACAGCGTCTGACGGGGTGACAGGGGCATGAAGGCTTTGACGCAAGCCTCAGCATAGACCATCTCGCGTCATTCTTTATTTTACATAATGTATATTATCGATCCAGCACAGTAGCGCTTCTTCTAACGCCCTGCCGCTGTTTTCCGTAGTTTTTTGAGCGTCCGATCGGAAACCCTGCTTTGCCGATATTGCACGGAACGCGCCTTACTGAGGAAGCGCGTGGCAAGGGCGTCCCTGCCGGGCGCTATGGCAAGCCCCAGGAAGTCGCCGGGCTCGTCGCCTTCCTGGCCTCGGATGACGCGACCTATATCAACGGCTCGTTCCACACCGTCGATGGCGGGCTCGACGCCACGGCCTGAGCCTTTCTTTCGCGCGGCGGCCTGACTAGGGTCGCCACGCATCTATTGGAGGCTCAATTGACCGATCCCGCTCCCGCCATCGACCGCCTTGTCGCCATCATGGCGCGTCTGCGCGATCCCGAGACCGGCTGCGAATGGGACACGGTCCAGACCTTTGCGACGATCGCGCCCTATACGATCGAGGAAGCCTATGAAGTCGCCGACGCGATCGAGCGCGGTGACATGGCGGAGCTGAAGGACGAACTTGGCGACCTGCTGCTCCAGGTCGTGTTCCACAGCCGCATGGCCGAGGAAGCTGGCGACTTCGCACTGGCCGATGTCGCCAACGCGATCAGCGACAAGATGGAGCGCCGCCACCCCCACATCTTCCTCGGCGCGACCGAGGGCGGCCATCATCTGTGGGAACAAATCAAGGCCGCGGAGCGGGGTGAAAAGGGCCATGAAAGCGCGCTTGACGGGGTCGCGATCGGCCTCCCCGCCCTGCTCCGCGCCGAGAAGCTCCAGAAGCGCGCGGCCCGCACCGGCTTCGACTGGCCCGACCCCAGCGGCGCCCGCGCCAAGATTGACGAGGAACTGGCCGAGGTCGAAGCGGCAACCACGCCGGCGGAGGTAGAGGAGGAAGTCGGCGACCTGCTGTTGTCGGTGGTCAACTGGGCGCGTAAGCTTGGCGTCGATCCCGAGGCTGCGCTGCGCAGGGCGAATGCGAAATTCGAGAAGCGTTTCAAGGCTATGGAAGCCGAAGCTGGGGATGCTTTCCAGAGCCTGGACTTGGATGCAAAGGAAGAACTCTGGCAAGTAGTTAAGCAGGATTCCCGAATCTAGGAGGATCTATATGGCTGCCCTACCGATCCTGGATCAGAATCTGACCTCGGAGGAACGGGTAGAGTGCTATCGTGCAATAGGCCAGTTCCTAGTTCTGCAGACGAGCTTGGAGCTTGCCGCGAGCTCCTTCATTATTGCTTGGATGAACGCTACAGGCACCCCTTTCATCAACCAATTGTTTGGTATCATCGATGCCGGAAACAAGAAGCGGATGCTTGATGTCATCGTAGGGCGCTTGAAGGAGAATCCCAACGCCCCCGAGGAACTTAAGGCCGCAAAGGCCCTGTCGGCGACCCTGGGCAAGCACCTCGAAGTGCGAAACGTGCTGGCGCATGGACTCCCGCACAAAGACAATGGCCGGATTTTGATGGCCACGTTGAGCCCGGCCGCAGCCTTCAAGGTTACGTCTGGCATCGACAAGTGGGTCTATCTCGATGAGCTGCCGAGCCTGCTCACCAAGCACGCGGAAGTCTACAAACACGCACAACACCTACAAGCTTGGATCGCTGCCGGCCACGCTTTCAACGCTGCGCAGCGCGCTGCTTCAGGTGAGTGATCGTCCAGTCTTTTAAGTCGAACGCGTCAGGAACCGCTCATAATCCCGCGGCGCCATGCGGACTTCATAGACCGCCTGGTCGCCGTCCATGCCCTGCTCGATCACCTCGCCATGCTGGTGCAGCCACGCAGCAGCGGCGCCGTCGGCGGGGTCGAGGTGGAGGGTGTAGCGGCGATGGCCTTCGGTGAGACGGCCGGCGACGGCATGGATCAGGGCATCCACCCCTTCCCCGGTCACGGCCGAGACCGGCATCACGTCCTCGCGCCTAGCGGATTCGGCCAGCAGGTCCTCGCGGCGCTCCCCGTCAAGCAGGTCGATCTTGTTCCACGCCTCGAAGCGCGGCGTGGTCTCGGCGACGCCGATATCGGCGAGCACTGCCTCGACATCGTCCTTCTGCGCCTCGCTGTCGGGATGAGCGATATCGCGGACATGGATCAGCAGGTCGGCGGAGACCACTTCTTCCAGCGTCGCCTTGAAGGCGGCGACGAGTTGGGTCGGCAGTTCGGAGACAAAGCCCACCGTGTCCGACAGGATTGCCTTATCGATGCCCGGCAGCGAGATCTGGCGCAGCGTAGGATCGAGCGTGGCGAAGAGCAAATTCTCCGCCATGACGTCACTTCCGGTCAGGCGGTTGAAAAGCGTGGACTTTCCGGCGTTGGTATAGCCGACCAGCGCAATCACCGGCCAGGGCGCGCGCTGGCGCCGGTCGCGGTGGAGCGTGCGGGTGCGGCTGACCGAATCGAGCTCGCGACGCAGGCGCGCCATGCGGTCGCGGATCAGGCGGCGGTCGGCCTCGATCTGGGTTTCGCCCGGGCCACCGAGGAAGCCGAAGCCACCGCGCTGGCGCTCGAGGTGGGTCCAGCTGCGGACGAGACGGCCGGCCTGATAATCGAGATGCGCCAGCTCGACCTGGAGCCGGCCCTCTGCAGTGCGCGCACGCTCGCCGAAAATCTCGAGGATCAGACCGGTCCGGTCGATCACCTTGCAGCCAAGCCCGGTTTCGAGGTTGCGCTGCTGGACCGGCGTCAGGCTCGCGTCGAACACGGCGAGCGTCAGTTCCCTGTCGCGTACGGTCTCGGCCAGGGCTTCCACCTGGCCCGAGCCGATCAGCGTGCCTGGCTTGGGCGCGCGGATGCGCAAGGGCACTCGTTCGACAACCTCGACGCCGATCGCGGCCGCAAGGCCGGCAGTCTCTTCCAGACGTGCATCCGCATCGCGCGAGCTGCCGCCGAGGTCCGGATAGACCACGACCGCTCGCGCGCCCCGGGTGAATTCATCGGGGTCGCGCTCAAAACCGGTAGTCATAGTATCACTCAGTCGTCGCTATTCTGTTCCTCGGCGAGGTTCAGCGGGTGCGCCGGCTGGATCGTCGAGACAGCATGCTTGTAGACCAGCTGGGCCATGCCCTCGCGCTGGAGCAGCATGCAGAACAGGTCAAAGGCCGCAATCTGGCCCTGGAGCATCACGCCATTGACCAGGAACATCGTGACATTCTCCTGCTGGCGGCGGACCGCGTTGAGGAAAATCTCCTGCAATACCGGGTTCTTGGACTGATATTCTCCAACCGCTTCGAGAAGCGGCGCAAGATCGACCGGGCCCGAGGGCATGATCGTGGAGATCGCGTGCTTGTAGATGAGCTGCGACTGGCCGTCGCGGCGGAGCAGCACCGAAAAATTGTCGAACCAGGTGACAATACCCTGGAGCTTGACGCCCTTCACGAGGAACATCGTGACCGGGGTCTTCGACCGGCGCAGCGAGTTGAGGAACAGATCCTGAAGCGAGGTCTGCTTTTCGGCCATCGTATGTGACTCTCTTTGTTGGCGGGAGTTTCCCGCTTGGCGCCGTTCTCTGGCGTCGGGTCCGCGCACCCGCGTGGCGCGCAGCGTCGTCCTTTTATGCTTTGGCTGTCGAATCGTCCAGCCGGGGAATGCGTCAGACTTTGATTGGGGTATGGCCCTGCCCTATTCTTCCCGGCTGTCGGTGATCCCGAGCAGCTTGAGCTTCCGGTGCAGCGCCGAGCGCTCCATGCCGATGAAGCTCGCCGTGCGCGAGATGTTGCCCGAGAAACGGCGGATCTGGACACGGAGATATTCGCGCTCGAAGCTCTCGCGTGCTTCCTTGAGCGGCGCCCCCATGATCGCGCTGGTGCCCATGCCGCCGCTGGTATCGGCCGGGCGGCCAAGGACTTCGGGGGGCAGCAGATCGATGTCGATGCGGCCGATCCGGTCGCCGGGCGCGAGGATCACGGTGCGCTCGACGACGTTGCGCAGCTGGCGGACATTGCCCGGCCATTCATAGCTTTGCAGCGCAACCATCGCATCCGGCGCGATCTCCGGCGTCGGCACGCGGCGTTCATTAGCGTAATGCGCGACGAAATGCTCGACCAGCACCGGAATGTCCTCCCGGCGATCGGTGAGCGGCGGGATCGTCACCGGCACCACGTTGAGCCGGTAATAGAGATCCTCGCGGAAGCGCCCCTCGGCGATCTCGTTCATCAGGTCACGCGCGGTCGCCGAGACCACGCGGACATCGACCTTGACCACGCGGGTGCCGCCGACACGGGTAAAGCTCTGGTCGGTCAGCACGCGCAGGATGCGCGCCTGGGTGGCGACCGGCATATCGGCGATCTCGTCGAGGAACAGCGTGCCGCCATGCGCCTGTTCGAGCAGGCCGGTGCGAACAAGGTCCCCGCCCTCCTCGACGCCGAACAGCTCCTCCTCAACGCGCTCGGGCTGCATGCGCGCGGCGCTGACAATGACGAAGGGCGCGGTGGCGCGCTGGCTCCAGCCATGGAGCAGCCGTGCAGCGACTTCCTTGCCGGTGCCGGCGCCACCGGTGATCAGCACCCGGCTGCCGGTCGAGGCGACGCGCTTGAGGGTTGCGCGGACGGTGTTGATCGAGCCCGACTGGCCGGTCAGATCTTCCTCGCGGCCTGCGGAGGCGCGCAGTGACGCGACTTCGCGCTTGAGGCGCTCGGTTTCCGTCGCGCGCTCGACGAGGAACAGCAGGCGCTCCGCCTCGAACGGCTTCTCGATGAAGTCAGAGGCGCCGCGGCGGATCGCGGCGACGGCAGTGTCGAGATTGCCATGGCCGGAGATCACCAGCACCGGGATCGAAGGATCGCGACGCTTGATCTCGTCGAGGATCTCGAGCCCGTCGAGCTTCGAGCCGTGCAGCCAGACGTCGAGCAGCACCAGGCTGGGCCGGCGCTCGGCGATCGCTTCCAGCGCTTCGTCGCTGTTGGCGGCGCCACGCGTCGCATAGCCCTCGTCCTCCAGCACGCCGGCGACCAGTTCACGGATGTCGCGCTCATCGTCGACGACCAGGATATCGAGACTCATGCCTTCCCACTTCCACTACGCGTAAGCACGGCGGGACGCGGTTCTTCGCCGCCCTCACCTTCAGGAGAACTCACCATTTCGGCGAGCTGATCGGTATCGAAGCAAAGCGTCACCAGCGTGCCGCCACCCGGACGATCCGAGAAGGCGATGGTGCCGAAATGCTCCTCGACGATCTTCTTCACGATCGCGAGACCGAGGCCGGTGCCGCGGCTGCGCGTCGTCATGTACGGCTCGACGATCCGGTCGCGCTCGACCGGCAGGCCGATGCCGTTGTCGGCGAGCGTCAGGGTGACCTTGCCATTCTCCTCGGGGCTGATCGTCATGACGATATGACCCTGGGGCAGCGCCTCCCCTTCCCCGCGCGCCTCGATCGCCTCGACGGCGTTCTTGACGATGTTGGTGAAGGCCTGGCCGATCTGGCGACGATCGCAGATCAGGCCGGGAACGGTATCGGGCAGGTCCATCTCGAAGCGGACTGTCGGGTGCGCGACTTCGTGGAGAAACATCGCCTGGCGCGCGATGTCGAGCAGAGATTCCTGGCGGAACATCGGCTTGGGCATACGTGCGAAGGAGGAGAATTCGTCGACCATGCGGCGCAGATCGCCGACCTGGCGGACGATCGTGTCGGTCAGCTGGGCGAAGGTACCGTCCTCGGGCTCGATCTTCTTGCCATAGCGGCGCTTGAGGCGCTCGGCGGCAAGCTGGATCGGAGTGAGCGGGTTCTTGATCTCGTGCGCGATGCGGCGCGCGACGTCGGACCAGGCAGCGCGGCGCTGGTCGTTGAGTTGCTGGGTGATGTCGTCGAAGGTGAGGACCTGGCCCGCCTCGTCGCTGGTGACCTTCACCGCGAGAGTACGCGCATCGCCGCCGGTGCCGAGCTGGATCACTGCTTCGCGGTCGCCGGTGTCGAGAAGGGCGTTCAGATCGGGCGCGAGTTCGGCGAGCGGATGGCCGACCAGTTCCTGCTCGCCCTGATGGAGCAGTTCGATCGCGGACTCGTTGATCAGGCGGACCTTGCGCTGGGCATCGATCGAGATAACGCCCGCGGAGACGCCGGACATCACCGCTTCGATCAGCACACGACGGCTTTCGAGCTGGGCGTTGGCGGTACGCAGGGCGCCGGTCTGCTGCTCGAGCCGTTCGGTCATGCCGTTAAAGGCATCGCCAAGCGTGCTGATCTCGTCACCGGTCTGGGGAATATCGACGCGCGCGGCAAGGTCGCCGCCCGCGATGCGGCGGGCCGCAGTAACGAGCTGGTCGACGGGTTTGACCAGGCGATCCGCCACGGCAAGCGCGATCCAGGTGGCGATGCTGACGATCAGCAGCGCAACACCGAACAGGACTGCGTTGAACTGGAGCTGGAGGGCTCGCGAGCGGGCCTGCAAGGCATTGAACTCAGCGACGATCCGGTCGGCGCCCGAATTCTGCCGGTTCATGAAGTCGACGTTCACGCTATTCGCGACGTAAAGGAAGATATTCTGTCCGCGATCGAGCGGGGTGACCACCCACTGCTTTTCGGCGTCGAAATTGGTATAGCTCTGCTCGTCCTTGAGCAGGTTCAGCACCTGGCCGGAAACGCGGGCAGCGAAAGCCTTCGCGGGGGGCGCTTCCCAAGCGTACATCGCCTCGACCTGCTTGCCGCCGACAACGCGAAAAACCACCGCCTGGTCGAACGACCGATAATAGAGCTGCTGGAGCAGACTGCTCTGAAATGCCTGTGAATTGGTCGGAATCTTGGGGAATTGCTCGTTGAGATCATCGACCATGGTGCGGGCTTCGCTCGCCCAGCGCTGCGCTACGAGACCACGACCTTCCTTGGCCAGATCGGTGGTGGCGTTGAAAGCGCTACGGGCCCGATCAGAACCCCAGAGCTGAACGCCCGACTGGAACATCACCGAGGCCGCGATGACGGTCAGCACGATCGGGATGCTCGCCATCAGCGTGAACACCGCGACCAAGCGCACATGGAGGCGCCCGCCCCCGGCCAGTGCCGACTTGGCGGCGCGGTGGATCGCAATACGACGGCCAATCAGCACGATCAGCGCTACGTAGGGCAGCAGGTTGGCCAGTAGCATCGACGCGGCGACGCCCGGGTTGAAGACCTGATGCGAGAAATTGCGGACGAACAGGAATGTGGCAACCGGCGTGGCAATGGCCAGCGCCACCACCACCATCTCCAGCAACCGGATAGGCGCCAACTGCCGCTTCTGCGGAGGAACCTCGATCAAAGACTCGGTGGCGACGGCATCCATCCTCGCCAAGCTAGATGGAGATTGTGGCAAAAAGAACACATAATCGTACGTGGTGTGTCGCTATTCTGTACCATCCTGTCGATTGGGGCCGACATCGATGCCCAGCGTATCGAGCCGCTTCCGTAGCGTATTCCGGTTGATCCCCAGCGCACGCGCCGCCCGGAGCTGGTTGCCGCCGTGGCGCGCGAGCATCGCTTCGATCAGCGGGCGCTCGACCTCGCCGATAATGCGATCGTAGAGCGTGCCGTCGTCGAGGGCACGGGGCTCCTCGATCGCGATGCGTTCGAGCCGGGCACGGACGGCGGCCTCGATGCCTTCGTCGCGGGTTGCCTGGACTGGCATGGCGCTCGCCTCACCCAGCGCGCGGCGCAGGGCTTCGCCGTCGATTACTTCGTCGCGGCTGAGCGCGGCGATGCGGCGCATAAGGTTCTCTAGCTGGCGCACATTGCCGGGCCAGTCGTAGGTCTCGAGTACCCGCACCGCGTCGACCGCGAGGCTCTTGCGCGGCAGGCCGTCCTCAGCGGCACGATCGAGGAAATGCCGGGCGAGCAAGGGCACGTCGTCGCGGCGCTCTCGCAGCGACGGCAGCGCGATGGGCACGACGTTGAGGCGGTAGAACAGGTCCTCGCGGAACTGCCCGGCCTGGACGAGCGCCGCCAGATCCTTGTTGGTCGCCGCGACGATGCGGACATCGGCCTTGATCGCGCGGGCACCGCCGACGGTGGTGAACTCGCCCTGCTGGAGCACGCGGAGCAGGCGCGTCTGGGCGTCCATCGGCATGTCGCCGATCTCGTCGAGGAACAAAGTGCCGCCCGCCGCCTGCTCGAACTTGCCGGCAACTCGGGCGGCCGCGCCGGTGAAGGCGCCGCGCTCATGACCGAACAGCTCAGCCTCGATCAGCTCGCGCGGGATCGCGGCCATGTTGAGCGCCACGAAGGGCGCCCGGCGGCGCGGGCCGAGATCGTGGATCGCCTTGGCGACCAGCTCCTTGCCGGTGCCCGACTCGCCCGAGATCAGCACGGTGAGGTCGTTCGAGACGACGCGCGCAATGACCCGATAGACTTCCTGCATCGCCGGCGAGCGGCCGATCAGCGAGGAACCGCCGTTCAGCTCTTCCTCGGGCAGTTCGGCGGGCGCGTGGCGGCCGCGGGCGATGGCGCTGCGCACCGCTTGGCCGAGCACGTCGAGGTCGAAAGGCTTGGGGAGGTAGTCGAAAGCGCCGACTTCGGTGGCGCGGACTGCCGTGGCCAGGGTGTTCTGGGCGGAGAAGACGATCACCGGCAGTGCGGGATGCTCGGCGGTGAGCTTCGCCACTTCGTCGAGGCCGTTGCCGTCGGGCAGGATCACGTCGGTCACCAGCACGTCGGGCAAGGCGGCGCCGATCGCGCGGCGCAGCTCGGCGAGGCTGGCTGCCGTCGTGACGGCATGGCCTTCGCGGCGCAGCGCCGCGGCGACCACGGTGCGGATCGCGCTGTCGTCGTCGACGACTAGGACCGAGCCGCTCATGCCTTGGCTCGCGGGAGCAAAATACGGAAGACTGTCATTTCAGGGGGGCGTTCCCGGGCATATTGGATGATCCCGCCCATGTCGCGGACCAGCTTCTCGACGAGCGGGAGGCCAAGCCCCTTCCCCTCCGGCTTGCCCGAGACAAAGGGCTCGAACAGGTGCTCGGCAATGTCCTCGGGCGCGCCGGGGCCATTGTCCATCACGCAGATCTCGATCGGCAGCGGCACGCGCGGGCGCCCGGCGCCGGTGCTGACCGACATGCCATGGCGATAGGCGGTAGTCAGCACGATGCGCGGCTGGGCGAGCCCGATCAGCGCCTCGGCAGCGTTCTTGAGCAGGTTGAGCATCACCTGCTGGAAGGCATCGGGATCGATAAGCACCGGCGGCAACGAGGGGTCGAAACGCTCCTCGATCACCATGCCCCGGGCAAAGCCGGCCAGTGCGACGCGGCGGGCATGATCGAGCAGCGGATAGACGTTGGTCGGATCGAGCTTGAGCGGCCGCGTGTCGGTGAAGTCCTGCATCCGGTCGATCAGCGCGACGATGCGGTCGACTTCGGTGGTGATCAGGCCGGTGAGCTCGCGGTCCTCGCCCGAGCTGGCGAGCAGCTGGGCGGCGCCGCGGATGCCCGAGAGCGGGTTCTTGATCTCATGCGCGAGCATCGCGGCGGCACCCACCGCGGCACGGGCGCCAGCGCTGCGATCGGCACCCTGGGCGACCCTGCGCGACTGCGGGGCGTGGTGAAGGGTGACGATGCGCCAGCCCGGACGGTCGGCGACCATGGTCTCGACATAGTCCACCCGGATGCGCGGGCCGCGGATCGCCTCGATCTCGATGTCGAAGGCGGCGAAACCGTGCCCGTCGCGGCGATCGACATAGCCGTCGGGCGGGCTCAGCACCGCGTCATAGGGCTGGCCGATCATCGTGGTCTCGGCATGGTTGAGCATCGCCTCGCACGCCGCATTGGCATGGGCGATGCGGCCGTCGGGATCGATGACGAGGACCGCGACGGGGAGTGCTGCGAACATCTCCGCGAAGCTGGGGCCGGTGGCGGGCGGCGCTGGCCGCAGCCGCCTCAGGCCGCCGCGCGGGAACGCCACGGCGCGTAGAATTCGTCGAGCATCGCCAGCACCGTCTTGGCGTCGGCTATCTGATTGACCTTGTTGCGGAATTCCGCCGAGCCGGTGAGGCCCTTAGTGTACCAGCCCAAGTGCTTGCGCATCATGTTGACGCCGGTCATCTCACCATAATGTTCGAGACTATCGACGTAATGCTCGATAATCACACGATATTGTTCGTCGATAGTCGGGTCGGCGCGCTCGCCCTTGCCGGTCAGCGCATCCATCACCTGGCGCAGCACCCAGGGCTTGCCATAGGCGCCGCGGCCGATCATCACGCCGTCCGCGCCCGACTGGCGCAGCGCCTCGCGGGCATCCTCAACCGAGCAGATGTCGCCATTGACGATCACCGGGATCTTCACCGCGTCCTTGACCGTGCGGATGAACGCCCAATCGGCCGAGCCGCGATACATCTGATTGCGGGTGCGGCCATGCACGGTGACCATCTTCACCCCGAGATCCTCGGCGATGCGGGCCAGCTCGGGCGCGTTGAGGCTGTCATGACACCAGCCCATGCGCATCTTGAGCGTGACCGGCACGTCGACGGCCTTGACGCAGGCATCGACCAGCGAGGCGGCATGCTTGAGGTCGCGCATCAGCGCGGAGCCAGCATCGCCATTGGTCACCTTACGGACCGGGCAACCCATGTTGATGTCGATGATCGCGGCGCCGCGATCCTCGTTGAGCTTGGCGGCCTCGGCCATTTCGGCGGGCGAGCAGCCGACGAGCTGCATCGACACCGGCTCCTCGATCGGATCCCAGGCGGCCTTCTGGATCGACTGGCGGGTGTCGCGGATCGCGGCGGCGCTGGCGATCATCTCGGTGACGTTGAGGCCCGAGCCGTAGCGGCGCACCGCACGGCGGAACGGCAGGTCGGTCACGCCGGTCATCGGCGCGAGGATGACCGGGTCTTCGACCGTAACCGGGCCGATCTGGATGGGGGCGAGTTCGCTCATAAATATGCCTGAAAAATAGGCAGGCGCACCTACAGGTACAAGCAGATATTGGCAAGTGGACGGTTACGGAGGCGGATGTTGGCGTTGGTTGCGCGTCAGCCGGGATTGCGCCGGACGCTTCGGGGAATGGAAGCGGCGCGGGAATGGCGGAAATGCGTGGGTTTCTGCGGAGTCGATGTGTGCGCTGCTTGACGTCTTGAACGCGGATGTTTGCACGGGTTGCTCGCGGGTTTGCGGCAAGCCGTTGTGCGGGCGCGGGAAATCCTGCGCTCGCTTTGGCGGATGGACGGTTCAAAGAGCGGCCGGGGGTAGCCGGCTGAGCGTCGAGGCTGTCAGAGGATTTCCTACATTGGAAGCCTATTGTGCGGTCGCAGGCCCCCAGGAATAGCGATGCCACCAGTGGGGCGAGCGCCATTTCTCCCCGGCCTGCTTCTCAGGCTGGAAGCGTGCGCGGCGGCGGAGGAGCGTGCAGGCCTCGCGATCCCATTTTCGCGCGCCGCTGGATACATCGACCCGGCACGACCGGACCATCCCGCTTTTCGCGACCTTGAGGATCACTTCGATCTTGCCGACCCGCTTCAACAGCGCCGGCGGATAGTCGGCGGGCTGGAGCCACAGATCGGGATCGCCAAGCGGCTCGGGCAAAGGGATGCGCTCCGGAGCTGGCGTGAAGATGCCCAAGCCGCAGTCGTAGCAGACGCTGTTGAAGTTTGGGTCATAGGTGATGTCCGCCGGTAGCTTCCAGTCGATGCTGGCGCTCCAGCGATCGGGCGCCGGCTTGCGATCCTTGCTCAGCGCCGGCGCAAAGCGGACGCGGCGGGTGATGATCCGACAGCTTTCCCGGTCGAGCAGATCGACGCCGCTGGAGGCCAGTACGGTGCAGGTGGCGACGCGCCCCTCGGCATCGGTGTCGAGGAGCAGGCCGACCCTGCCCTCCTGCTCGGCACGGATCGCGGCGCGGGGATAGTCGCCATCGGCGAACCACAGCGACGGATCGATCTGCGGCCGGGCGCGGGCGACGAGGCCCGGCACCGGCGCGACATCGGGGGCACCGGTCACGATCTGTGCGGTTGCCTGCAGCGGCGCTGCAAGGAGCGCGGCGGCGAAGAGATGGTGTGCTCGGAACATCGCGTTGCCCTGCCCGCCCCCTTGCGGTGCGGGGAGGCTAACATTGGCGGTTCCGTCCGTCACGCATTCCGTCATCCCGGCGGAAGCCGGGATCTCGTGCGGCTCTTTCCCGCGCCTTCGCCTGAGATCCCGGCTTTCGCCGGGATGACGGTTATGGATGGGATGACGACCGGGGGAAGTTGCTCTAGGCCCCGCTCCATGAAGACCGTTGCCATTATCGTTGCCGCCGGGAGCGGTACCCGGGCCGGGGGGAGCGTGCCCAAGCAGTTCGCGCCGCTCGCCGGCAAGCCGATGCTCAAGCATAGTTTCGACGCCTTGACGTCCCATCCCGAAGTGGACGCGGTGGTCGTGGTGATTGGCGAGGGCCAGGAAGCCGCCCTGCGCGCGGCGCTGGGGGATGTATCCTTTGCGATCGGTGGGAGCACGCGGCGCGAAAGCGTGCGGAACGGATTGGTGCTGGCCGGCGACGCGGACCGGGTGCTGATCCATGATGCCGCCCGCCCCTTCCTGAGCCACACCGTAATCGACCGGTTGCTCGGCGCGCTGGCGCAGGATGCGGGTGCCATTCCGGGGTTGCCGGTGGCGGATACGCTCGTTTCCGCGTCTGGTGCGTCTGTTTCGCGCGAGGGGCTGGTGCGGGTGCAGACGCCGCAAGCGTTTCGCGGGGCCGACATCGCCGAAGCGCATGCGGCGTGGCCGGTGGATCAGGAAGCAACCGACGATGCGCAGATGGTGCGCGCGCTCGGCAAGACGGTTTCAGTCGTGGAAGGTAGCACGATGCTCGAGAAGATCACCCATCCCGCCGATTTCGCTGCTGCCGAGGCGCGGTTCGGGGCGTCGATGCGGGTGCGGACCGCGACCGGCTATGACGTGCACCGCTTCGCCGAGGGCGAGGAGCTCTGGCTGGGTGGGGTTCGGATCCCCTATTCGCGCGGGCTTTCGGGGCATAGCGACGCCGATGTGGCGCTGCATGCGATCACCGACGCGCTGCTCGGCACGATCGGCGCGGGCGATATCGGCATGCACTTCCCGCCGAGCGACCCGAAATGGCGCGGGGCGGCTTCGGCGCAGTTCCTCCAGCATGCGGCGGGGCTGGTGGCAGCCGAGGGCGGTGTAATCGATTTCGTCGATGTGACGATCATCTGCGAGGCGCCCAAGGTGGGGCCGCATCGCGAGGCGATCCGGGCCAGCATCGCCGCGATCCTGGGGCTGAAGGTTTCCGAAGTGAGCGTGAAGGCGACGACCACCGAGCGGCTGGGGTTCACCGGGCGTGGCGAAGGCATGGCGGCGCAGGCCGCGGCTACGGTGCGGGTGCCGGGTTAGGTTTGTTCGGGCGGCTTTGAAGAAGAGTGGTTCACACGGAGGCGCGGAGCCGCGGAGAAGAAGAAGGTTGGTTCGCGCAGAGGCGCAGAGGGGGTCCCGCGCCGCGCCAGCGGTGCCCTCCAAGATCAGGCTGCAGCAAATTCTGCCGCTAACGCGGCACAGGCGCTCCCCGCAAAGCACGTCCTCTCTGCGCCTCTGCGCGACTAAACCTTCTTCCTGCTCCTCCTCTTCTTCTCCGCGTCTCCGCGCCTCCGCGTGAAATCTGAAAACCCCCAGCGACGTTGGGATTGAGACACACCGCCCTTTTTCCCCGGTGCCGGACGGAGGAGGTTGTCCCACGCGCAACTCCTCAGGGAACGAACTGACTCGCGTCGGCAACAATAGGGTGGCACATGCCCCGCCCTATGGACACGATTCTCCCGCCGGAGCTGGTCGCCGCAGCGCGCAAGGTGCTTGAAGCCAATCGCGCAGCCGGGCGCCGCATCGCCGTCGCCGAGAGCTGCACCGGCGGCCTCGTCTCCGCCGCGCTCACCGAGATCCCCGGCTCGTCCGACGTCTTCGACGCCGGCTTCGTCACCTATTCGAACGAGGCCAAGCACGATGTGCTGAAGGTCGGCAGCGATGTGCTGGAGACGTTCGGTTCGGTTTCGATCGCCGTTGCCTGGAGCATGGCGCAGGGCGCACTCGCGCGTACCCATGCCGATGTCGCGGTGGCGATCACCGGGATCGCCGGCCCCGATGGCGGCAGCGAGAAGAAGCCGGTGGGCACGGTGGTGTTCGCGCAAGCGGTGCGCAACGCCGATCCGGAGCATATCGTGGCGGACGCCCGCCATTTCGAGAATAACGGCCGTGGCGGCATCCGCCTTCAGGCGGCGTTGTGCGCGCTCGAGCTGCTGATGCCGGGCGCGTCGGGTCCCGAGGATACCGAAGCCGACGTCGAATCGCCGTAGAGCCGGGCGGCGCGTTCCTCGAACGCGTTGATCATCTTGCGCAGCGCCCGGTCGAACATCTGGCCGGCGAGCATCTCGAACACCCGGTTCTTGAACGCGAAGTCGACGGTGAAGTCGACCAGGCAGCCGCCCTGCCCGTCGCTGCGGAACGCCCAGTCATTGTTGAGGTGTTTGAGCGGGCCATCGACATATTCGATGTGCAGGCTGGCCGGGCGCGCCTTGGTAACGCGCGAGGTGAAGGTCTCGCGCAGGCCCTTGAAGCCGACGATCATGTCCGCGACCATCTGGGTGTCGCTGTTCGAGCGGACGCGGATCGCGCTGACCCAGGGCAGGAACTCCGGATAGCGCGCGACATCGGCGACCATGTCGAACATCTGCTCCGGCGTGTAGGGCAGCGGGCGGGTTTCGGAATGCTTGGGCATTGCTTCTCTTAAATCCTCCCCGAGCTCGTCTCGGGGAGGGGGACCATCGCGATAGCGATGGTGGAGGGGCGGCGGTGGAACACCGCCGTCTGCGACGGCGGCCCCTCCACCACTGCCTTCGGCAGCGGTCCCCCTCCCCCAGCAAGCTGGGGGAGGATTTTCATGCCTTGCCCTTCGCCAGCTTGGCTTCGCGGGCGGCCTTCATTTCGGCGAAGTCCTCGCCGGCGTGATAGCTGGAGCGGGTCAGCGGCGAGGAGGCGACCTGGAGGAAGCCCTTGGCACGGCCGATCGCGCCATAGGCCTGGAAGGCCTGGGGCGTGACGAACTCCTCGACCTTGGCGTGGCGCGGGGTCGGCTGGAGATACTGGCCCATCGTCAGGAAATCGATGTCGGCCGAGCGCATGTCGTCCATCACCTGATGCACTTCGAGGCGCTGCTCGCCGAGGCCGAGCATAATGCCCGACTTGGTGAAGATCGTCGGATCGAGGCGCTTGACCGTCTCCAGCAGGCGCAGCGACGCATAATAGCGCGCGCCCGGGCGGATCGTCGGGTAGAGCCTGGGGACCGTCTCGAGATTGTGGTTGTAGACGTCCGGACGCGCCTCGACGATCGCTTCGATCGCAGCTTCGTGCTTGTTGCGGAAATCGGGGGTAAGGATCTCGATCGTGGTGGTCGGGTTCGCCTCGCGGATCGCGTGGATTACCTTGACGAACTGCGACGCGCCGCCGTCCGGCAGATCGTCACGATCGACCGAGGTGATGACGATGTGCTCGAGGCCCATCTGCGCGGCGGCTTCGGCAACGTGCTGCGGCTCCAGCGGATCGACCTTGCGCGGCATGCCGGTCTTGACGTTGCAGAAGCGGCAGGCGCGAGTGCAGACGTCGCCGAGGATCATCACCGTGGCGTGTTTCTTCGTCCAGCACTCGCCGATGTTCGGACAGGCCGCTTCCTCGCACACGGTGACGAGGTTCTTCGAGCGCATCAGCGCCCGGGTTTTCGCGAAACCTTCCGAGGTCGGGGCCTTTACGCGGATCCAGTCGGGCTTGCGCTGGCGTTCCGGGCGCGGTGCTGCGGAGAGATCGTTCATGGGGGCCAGATAGAGCGGGTGGGCCGACGATTCCAGCCCTGCATGCACTTTCGTCAAGCTGTGTCCTCCGCAACACTTCGATACAAACCTTGGCAGCGCCCCGGGCCGGCGCTAGGGCAAGCGACATGACCGACTTCACCGACCTGCTCGACGGCTATCAGCGCTTCCGGACCAGCGAATATCGGCGGCATCGCGACCGATGGTCCGGTTTCAACGAAGGGCAGAGCCCGCGGGTGATGGTGATCGCCTGCTCGGACAGCCGAGTCGATCCGGCGCAGATCTTCGATACCGTGCCGGGTGAAATCTTCGTGGTGCGCAACGTCGCCAACCTGGTGCCGCCGTTCGAGGACGATGCGAGCCGGCATGGCGTGTCGGCGGCGCTGGAATTCGCGGTGAACCAGCTCGAAGTGCCCGAGATCCTGGTGCTGGGCCACGGCGCGTGCGGCGGTGTCGGCGCGGCGCTGTCGCAGCGCTTCAAGGGGGCGCCGAACGGCGAAGGCGGGTTCATCGCGCACTGGGTCGACATGCTCGACCCGGCACGCGAGCTGGTCGTCGCCAAGCACGGCACCGGGCCGGAGGCGGCGCGCGAGCTGGAGATGGAAACGGTGCGCGTCTCGCTGACCAACCTCACCACCTTCCCGTTCGTCAGCAAGCGGCTGGCCGAGGGGCGGCTCAAGCTCCACGGCGCATATTTCGCGATCGCCGATGGCGTGCTGCATGTTATGGGCGAGAACGGGGAATTCGCGCCGGCCTAACGCGCCGCGGCGCCGAGTTCGGCCACTTCTTCCAGATAGCGTTGGCGCGGGGTCCAGCCGCCGTCGACGCTGCCGATGATCTTGTGGCGGACGGGGCCGAAGCCGCAGAAGCGCAGGATGTTGCGCTCCAGGCTCTTGAGGCTGTGGGCCCGGTATAGCCAGCTATAGACCGGCGCGGGCGTCTGCATCGTCACGATCACGCGCGCCGAGCGGCCTTGGAGCAGCGGCTCGGGGAAACCTTGCTTCACATAGCGGAAGGCGAAATCGGGGCGGAGCAACTGCTCGAGGAACGCCTTGAACCAGGCGGGTACGTCACCGAGCCAGAGCGGATAGAAGATCGCGACATGCCCGGCCCAGAGCAGATCGCGCTGGATCGCCTCGATCACCGGCAGGACAGCTTCCTCGCGATATTCCGCCTGGGTGCGCAGGATCGGGAAATCGATATCGGCGACGCGGACGCGGCGGACTTCATGCCCTGCCCCCACGGCCCCCTCGGCATAGGCATCGACCAGCGCATGGCCGTAGCGGGCGGGATCTGGGTCGGGATGGCCATCGAGCAGCAGGATGCGGGTCATGGCGCGAACCTGCCGAGGGCGTAACGACTTCGCCTTGTGCTGGGTCAAATGGGGCTGCGCACACCCGGCTCGTCATCCCGGCTTTCGCCGGGATGACGATTTTGGGCTATGGCGTTACAGTCCCAGCGCCTTCTTCGCGACCTTCTCCACCTCGGGATCGAGCTTGGGCGGGTCCATCGGGACATGCTTTTCCAGCGCATCGGCGATCGCGGTGAGCGCGGCGATGCGGGCGGCTTTCTTGTCGTTGCCGTCGATCACGATCCAGGGCGCATGCTCGGTACTGGTGCGGGCGAACATATCGTGCATCGCATCGAGATATTCGGGGCGCTTCGCCCTGTTGCGATAATCGTCGAGGCCGGTCTTCCAGCGCTTCCAGGGATGTTCGAGCCGGTCCTTGAGCCGTTTGTCCTGGGTCTTCTGGGTGACGTGGATGAACACCTTGACCAGCGTGGTGCCCGCCGCGACCTGCTGCGCCTCGAAATCGTTGATCTCGGCATAGCCGCGTTCCCATTCGGCCTTGCTGGCAAAGCCCTCGACCCGCTCGACCAGGATGCGGCCATACCAGGTGCGGTCGAAGATCGCGATATTGTGCTGGGCGGGCAGCCGCCGCCAGAAGCGCCAGAGGAAATGATGCGCCAGTTCCTCCTGGGTCGGCGCCGAGATCGGCCAGACTTCGTAATAGCGCGGGTCCCATTCGGCGGTGAGGCGCTGGATCACCCCGCCCTTCCCCGCCGCGTCCCACCCCTCGAACGCGACGATCGCGCGGCGGCGGTGGACGATATGAGCGTAATGGATGTGGCTCAGGCGCTTCTGGATTTTGGCCAGCGCCTTGTCATAGTCACCGTGGAGCTTCTCGCCCTTCTCATAGTCCGAAAGATCGATCGTCATGCCGCCTCCATTTGCGCGAAACGCACGATCCGCGTTGTCGGTGCCGCTGGCAAGCGCGAAAGCGCTGCGCTAATCTGACAGGGAAACGGGTGGGATAACAGCATGTTCAAGGCGATTGGTCATAACCTGGCGCGGCTCGGCAGCTTTTCCGGGCGCGATACCCGCGAGACGTTCTGGCCCTATGCGCTGACCCTGTTCGGGCTCACGGCGATCGGCTGCACCCTGAGCGCCGTGCCGACCATTGTAGGCGCGATGGAGCGGATGCAGCGCTTTGCCACCGAGCATCCCGACCAGGCGACCGTCACCCAGGGACCGGGCTCCTATTCGATCCAGGTCCAGGGCAACCACCCGGAGCTGATGCCCGACATGCACGGCCTGACGACAGGCATGGGCATTATGGTGCTGCTCTTCGTGCTGCTGACTGCCGCTGCGGTGGTCCGGCGGCTGCACGATCGGGGCAGCAGTGGGCTTTGGGCGCTGCCGCCGGTGATCTTCCTGGCGATCGACCTTGCGCTGATGCCAGAGGTGTTCGTCCCGGCGGGCAACGCGCCGGACCCGTCGGCTTTCCTGCTGCTGTTCGGCGGCAATCTGCTCTATCTAGTCTCGCTCGGCTGGCTCGGCTTCCTGCTGGCGCGGGACGGCACGGACGGGCCCAATCGCTATGGCCCGGATCCGGTTCCCGCCGAGGTTCGCGCGCGCCGCAGGCTGCCCCCGGCCCCGCGCCGCTGAACGGTCAGCTCCGCGCCGCGCTCGCGATCCGATCGGCATCGACCCGGTTCTCGAGCGTCCGCCCGGCCTCAGCATCGGCGGCACTGCGCAGGGTGGTCTCGGCAATGGCGGCCAGCGCTTCCTCGGTGAGGAAGGCCTGGTGGCCGGTGACCAGCACATTGGGGAAGGTGAGCAGGCGCTGGAACAGGTCGTCGGCGATGATCTCGTTCGACAGGTCCTCGAAGAACAGATCGGCTTCCTGCTCATAGACGTCGAGCGCGACCGCGCCGATCTTCCGGCTCTTGAGCCCCTCGATCAGCGCGGCCGTGTCGATCAGCGCGCCGCGGCTGGTGTTGACGATCATCAGGCCCGGGCGGGCGGCCTCGATCGTCGCCGCGTCGATCAGGTGGCGGGTGTCGGGAGTGAGCGGGCAATGGAGGCTGACGATCTCGGCGGTGCGCAGCAGTTCGTCGCGGGGGACGTAGCGAACACCGATCGCTTCCAGTTCGGGATCGGGATAGAGATCGGCGGCGAGCACTTCGCAGCCAAAGCCGAGCTTGAGCCCACGGGCGACCAGCGCGCCGATCTTGCCGGTGCCGATCACGCCGGCGGTGCGGCCGCTGAGGTTGCGCCCGATCAGCCCGTCGAGCGCGAAGTTGTTGTCGCGCACCCGGGCCCAGGCGCGCGGGATATGGCGATCGACCGCGAGCAGCAACCCGATGGTGAATTCGGCGACGGCATGTGGCGAATAGGCCGGCACGCGGACGACGGCGATGCCCAGCCGGTGGGCGGCCGCAAGATCGACATTGTTGAACCCGGCGCAGCGCAGCGCGATCAGCTGCGTTCCCTGCCCGGCCAGCAGTTCGAGCACTTCGGCATCGATCGTGTCGTTGACGAAGACGCAGACCGCCTGATGCCCGGCAGCGAGCGGCGCGGTGGCGGCTTCCAGACGTGGCTCGAGGAAATGCAGATCATGGCCGAATGCCGCGTTCGCTTCGGTCAGGAAGCGACGGTCATAGGATTTGGTGTTGAACACGGCGATACGCATGCATTGCTCCCTGTAACCCGGCCCATCGATACCCTTTGCGCATTGCAGCTGCATGTTTTGTTATGGCCAATGCCGAGACGGGCAATGATAGCCTTCACGCTTGCGCAATCTGTGGTGGGGCCATGACCCGGTTGTTCTTCGTGCTTTTCGGCATCCTCGCCTATGCGATGTTTCTTGCCACTTTCCTCTACCTGATCGGCTTCGTCGCCGATTTCGACGCACTACCGCGTACCATAGACAAGGGGCCGGCGCGGCCCTGGACCTTCGCGCTGCTCGTCGATCTCGGGCTGATCGGGCTGTTCGGCATCCAGCATAGCGTGATGGCGCGACCCGCATTCAAGCGCGACTGGACGCGGTTAGTGCCCGAGCCGATCGAGCGCAGCGTGTATCTGGTAGCGAGCAGCGTGGTGCTGGCGCTGGTCCTCTGGCTGTGGCGGCCGATTCCGGGGCATGTGTGGAGCGTGAGCACGCCGGCGGGGCTCTGGCTGCTGACCGGGCTTTCGCTGTTCGGCTGGGCGATCGTGGTGGTGAGCACGTATCTGCTCAACCATTTCGAGCTGTTCGGACTGCAGCAGGTGTGGCTGCATTTCACCGGGCGCGACGCCGCGGCGCCGGTGCTGCGCAAGCCGTTATTCTACCGTGCGGTAAGACACCCGCTCTATAGCGGCTTCCTGCTGGCTTTCTGGGCGACGCCGGTGATGAGCTGGGGGCATCTGGTGTTCGCTGCCGGGATGACCGCCTATGTGCTGATCGCGATCCGGCATGAGGAGCGGGACTTGGGCGCGCTGTTCGGCGAGGACTATGCGCGATACCAGCGTGAGGTCGGGGCGATCGTGCCGGGGATTGGGCGGCGCTGATCCTTCCGTCATCCCAGCGAAAGCCGGGATCTCAGGCGAAGGCACGAGACGCGGGAAAAGAGCCGCACGAGATCCCGGCTTTCGCCGGGATGACGGCCTTGTTCAGCAGGCCACCACGTTCACCGCGAGCCCGCCCTGCGCCGTCTCCTTGTACTTGGAGCGCATGTCCTCGCCGGTCTGGCGCATCGTCTCGATCACGGCGTCGAGGCTGACGATGTGGCTGCCGTCACCGTGCATCGCCAGGTACGCCGCGTTGATCGCCTTGATCGCGCCCATCGTGTTGCGCTCAATGCAGGGGATCTGGACCAGGCCGCCGATCGGATCGCAGGTGAGGCCGAGATTATGCTCCATGCCGATCTCGGCGGCATTCTCGATCTGCGCGTTGGTGGCGCCGAGCGCCGCGGCCAGCCCGGCGGCGGCCATCGAGCAGGCGACGCCGACTTCGCCCTGGCAGCCCATCTCGGCGGCCGAGATCGAGGCGCGCTTCTTGTAGAGGAAGCCGATCGCCGCCGTGGTCAGCAGGAAGGTGCGCGAACCGGCGGGCGTGGGATTGGCGCAGAAGGTCTCGTAATAGCGCAGCACTGCGGGGATCACCCCCGCCGCGCCATTGGTCGGCGCGGTGACGACCCGGCCGCCGGCGGCATTCTCCTCGTTCACCGCCAGCGCCCAGAGGCTGACCCAATCGAAGACCAGCGAAGGATCGGTGCGCGGCCCGCGCGCGATCAGCCGCTGGTGGAGGTCACGGGCGCGGCGCTTGACCTTGAGCCCGCCGGGCAACTCCCCTTCCCCGCGCATGCCGCGATCGATACAGGCCGACATCGCGGCGCGCAGGCTGTCGAGGAACGCATCGGTCTCGGCATCGTCGCGCCAGGCGGCTTCGTTGGCGCGGACGATGTCGGCGATCGAGGCATCCTGGTCCGCCGCCACCGCGAGCAGCTCGGCGCCCGAGGTGAAGGCGAAGGGTAGCTTGATATTGGTCTGGGGCGGCTCGCACCCGCCTTCGACGATCGCGCCGCCGCCGATCGAGTAGAAGAAGGTCTCCCAGGGCTCGCCCTCGGGATAATGCGCGACGAAGCGCATGCCGTTGGGATGCGCGGGCAGGAACTTGTCGTCGCGGAAGATCAGGTGGCGGCCCTCGACGAACGGCACGACGACATGGCCGCCCAGCGCCAGCTGCTGCTCGGCGCGGATCGTCTCGACGATGGTGTTCACTGCGTCCGGGTCGACCGTCTCGGGCTGATAGCCAGCAAGGCCGAGGATCGTGGCGATATCGGTGGCATGGCCGCGCCCGGTCAGCGCGAGCGAGCCATAAAGTTCGCAGGAGACGGCAGTCGGCGTGCCCTTGTCGAGCGCCTGCTCCGCGAAGGACGCAGCGGCGCGCATCGGGCCTACGGTGTGCGAGCTCGACGGGCCGATGCCGATGGTGAACAGATCGGCGAGCCCAATCGTCGCCTCCGCCCGGGCCTTGGCCCGCGCGGTATTATCGTCAGACATTTCTACTCCTGCGTCCCGACTCTGTCGGCCGGATTGCCCAAACTGGTTGTAGTTTTATGTCTGTAGATTGTATTTTTCTATCTTCAAGCCGGTGTGGCTTCCGGAAGCCCCTTCCGTCACCCCGGCCTTGAGCCGGGGTCCCGCTACCTGCCTTCCGAAGAAGAAGCGGGATCCCGGCTCAAGGCCGGGATGACGAATAAGAGGTTCAGCCCGCCGCGGGATCGACGATGCCGTCGGTGCCCTTCTTGGCGAGGTCCGCAGCGACCTGCGGGGCGAGGCGGATGTTGAGTTCCTTGAGCTGCTTCTCGCTGACGAAGGACGGGGCCTGCATCATCAGGTCCTCGGCCTTCTGCGTCATCGGGAAGACGATCACTTCGCGGATGTTCGGCTCGTCGGCGAGCAGCATCACGATGCGGTCCACGCCCGGAGCCGAGCCGCCGTGCGGCGGGGCGCCGAACTTGAAGGCGTTGATCATGCCCGCGAAATTGGTGTCGACATCGGCCTGGGTGTAGCCGGCGATCTCGAACGCCTTGTACATGATCTCCGGACGATGGTTCCGGATCGCGCCCGACGACAGCTCGATGCCGTTGCAGACGATGTCGTACTGATAGGCGAGGATGTCGAGCGGATCCTTGGTCTCCAGCGCTTCCAGCTCGCCCTGCGGCATCGAGAACGGGTTGTGGCTGAAGTCGACCTTCTTGGCGTCCTCGTCATATTCGAACATCGGGAAGTCGACGATCCAGCAGAATTCGAAGCGCTTCTTGTCGATCAGCTCAAGCTGCTCGGCGGCGCGGGTGCGCGCGAGGCCGGCGAGCTTGGCGGCCTGGGCTTCCTTGCCCGCGGCGAAGAAGATGCCGTCATTCGGGCCGAGGCCCATCGCGTCGGCAATCGCCTTCATGCCTTCCTGGCCGTGGTTGTTGGCGATCGGGCCGCCGAACACGCCGTCCTTCTGGGTGGCATAGCCGAGGCCCGGGAAGCCTTCCGACTGGGCCCAGCTGTTCATGTCGTCGAAGAACTTGCGGCTCTTCTCATGCGTGTTCGGTGCCGGGACCGCGCGGACGACATCGCCGCCCTCGACGATCGAAGCGAAGCGGCCGAAGCCCGAGCCCTTGAAGAACTCCGAGACGTCGGTGATCAGCAGCGGGTTGCGCAGATCGGGCTTGTCGTTGCCGTACTTCAGCATCGATTCGCGGTACGGGATGCGCTTGAAGGGCAATGCCGAGACGCTGCGGCCCATGCCTTCCCAATCGGCGAATTCCTCGAACACGCCGTGCAGCACCGGCTCGATCGCGGCGAACACGTCGTCCTGGGTGACGTAGCTCATCTCGAAGTCGAGCTGGTAGAACTCGCCCGGCGAGCGATCGGCGCGCGCGTCCTCGTCGCGGAAGCAGGGCGCGATCTGGAAATATTTGTCGAAGCCGGCGACCATCAGCAGCTGCTTGAACATCTGCGGCGCCTGCGGGAGCGCGTAGAACTTGCCCGGGTGGACGCGCGACGGGACGAGATAGTCGCGGGCACCTTCCGGCGACGACGCGGTGAGGATCGGCGTCTGGAACTCGGTGAAGCCCTGGTCGATCATACGCCTACGCAGGGAAGCGATGACGCTCGAGCGCAGCATGATGTTCTTGTGGACCTTCTCGCGGCGCAGATCGAGGAAGCGGTTCCGCAGGCGGATCTCTTCCGGGTATTCGGCATCGCCGAACACCGGCAGCGGCAGTTCCTGCGCCTGGCTCTGGATCTTCGCCTCGGTAACGCGAATCTCGACTTCGCCGGTGGGAAGGTTCGGGTTCACCGCTTCGGCTGCGCGGGCGACGACCTTGCCGGTCATCGTCACCACCGATTCGCTACGCAGCGACTCGATCACCTGGAAGGCCGGGCCGTCCACTTCGGTGACGATTTGGGTGATGCCATAATGGTCACGCAGATCGATGAAGACCAGGTCGCCATGGTCGCGCTTGCGGTGGACCCAGCCCGAGAGGCGGACTTCCTGGCCGACATGTTCGGCGCGGAGCTGGGCGCAGGTGTGCGTGCGATAGGCGTGCATGGGTCCCTTGTCTTCTTCTAGGTCGTCATCCCGGCGAAAGCCGGGATCTCCGGGTAACGGAGTTCGCCGCTTGCCGCACGAGATCCCGGCCTTCGCCGGGATGACGGTGATATGTTGCGTGCGCTTTCCCCTACCACCCTCTTTTGTCAACCCGAAGACCAGTCTATGGGCTGCGGATGCATATCCATGGTCTGATTGAAGACAGCGCGACTCTCGCCAACCTCTGCGCCCGCCTCGCCAACAAGCCTTACGTCTGCGTGGACACCGAGTTCATGCGCGAAAACAGCTATTGGCCCGAACTCTGCCTGATCCAGATCGCCGACGACGAAGAAGCCGCCGCGATCGATCCGATGGCCCCGGGAATCGATCTCACCCCCCTGCTCGACCTGATGGTCGACAATGAGGACGTGCTGAAGATCTTCCATGCCGGCGGCCAGGACATCGAGATCGTCTACAACCTCACCGGCAAGACCCCGCACCCGCTGTTCGACACCCAGGTCGCCGCGATGGCGCTCGGGCTGGGCGAGCAGATCGGCTATTCGAACCTGGTCGACACCTATCTGGGCTTCACGATCGACAAGGGCGCCCGCTTCACCGACTGGAGCCGCCGCCCGCTCGACAAGCGCCAGATCGATTACGCTATCGCCGACGTGACTCATCTCTCCAAGATCTTCCCCAAGATGCTGGAGAAGCTGAAGAAAACCGGTCGTGGCGCCTGGCTGGACCAGGAGATGGAGCGGCTCGCCGATCCCGAGAATTATCATAACGACCCGGACGAAGCGTGGCAGCGCGTGCGCGTTTCCAGCCGCAAGCCCGAGGTGCTCGGCCGCCTGAAGGCGCTGGCCCGCTGGCGCGAGCTCGAGGCGCAGGGCAAGGATCTGCCGCGCGGCCGCATCGTCAAGGACGAGACGCTTGCCGACCTCGCCGGCAACCCGCCGCGCAAGCAGAGCGACCTGGGCAAGGTGCGCGGGCTCTCCGCGGCCTGGGCGGGCAATGATATCGGCGGGCGGCTGATGGCGGCACTCGACAATGCCGAGCCGATGTCGACCGGCGAGATGCCGCCGCGCGACGATCGCAAGCCTTCGCTCGGCAAGGACGGGGCGCTGGTGGCCGACCTGCTCAAGCTGCTGCTCAAGATCCGCGCCAAGGAGATCAATGTGGCGCCGCGCCTGCTCGCCCGCTCGGACGATCTCGAGTCGCTGGCCGCCGGGGTGCGCGACGGGCTCGCGATCCTGGAGGGCTGGCGCTATGAGCAGTTCGGCCGCGACGCGCTGGCGCTGGTCGAGGGTCAGCTGGGGTTCACCGTGAAGAATGGTAAGCTCAAGATGACCCGGACCGAGGAACCTGCCGCATGATTCGCGTTGTTTTGCCTGCTGTTGCCGCCCTGGTGATGACCAGTGCCTGCACCCCGAAGACTCCGCCCGAGACGGTTCCGGGTGTGGAGTGCAATGCGGACAGCGTGAGCGGACTGATCGGCAAGAACCGCAGTGCCGAGGTGGAAGCCGAAGCGCTCAAGCTTTCGGGCGCCAAGACGGTCCGCTGGCTGACGCCCGATTCGATGATGACGATGGATTTCCGCGTCGATCGGCTGAACCTGCACCTGGGCACTGACGGGAAGATCGGCTCGGCGCGCTGCGGGTGATTTGGCCGTCATCCCGGCAAAAGCCGGGATCTCGTGCCGTATTGCGCCTTCGGCTGAGGTCCCGGCTTTTGCCGGGATGACGGAATAGCCTCAAACCCGAGGCGCGGCCCCGAACAGGTCATCCGCGAACAGGTCGATCGCCCGTTGCGAGATGCCGGTGTTGTTGAGCAGCACGATACTTTCCTGCGTGTCGTAGCGATGCGCGAGCAAGGTGCGGTAGCCGGCGGCGCGGCCGGTTTCCCAGGCTGCCTCGACCGGCTTGCCGGCGATCGTCATCGTCCGCACCCGGCCGCCGAGCGAATAGTCCTGATCCGCCACCCGCACGGTGCGCAGCGCCCTGAGCGAAGCCGGCGAGACAAAGCCCTTGTCGAATACCGCTCGCGCGACGCGGAGCAGGTCGCCGACATTGCTGTAATAGCCGCCCGAGGCCGCCATGATCGGCACGCGCGGATTGGGCCACTCCACCACCGGATCCATGGTGCGATAGGACATGGCCGAACCGGGCTGGTTCTCGGTACCGATCACCGCGGTGGTGTGCTTGAGGCCGAGCGGATCGAGCGTGATCTCGCGCATCGCCTGCGGGAAGGGCTTGCGGGTCACCGCCTCGACGATCGCGACGACGATGAACCAGTTGGTCATCGCATAATCGAACTTGCTGCCCGGCTCGAAGGCGAGGTCGCCCGAAGCGAAGCGGCGGACCGACTCGGCGGTGCCGATGTCGCGGGTGGTGAGATCGGGCTCGGCCTTTGCCTCCGTCAGGAATGCGTTGGGGATGCCGCTGGTGTTCGACAGCAGATGCGCCAGCTGAACCTTCGCACCGGTATCGGCGCGGTAGCCCGGCAGCAGCGTCGCGATCGGCGCGTCGAGGGCCAGCTTGCCCGCTTCGACCAGCTTGAGGATCGTCACCGTGGTGAGGAACTTCGAGATCGAGGCGATCGCATAGACGGTGTCGGTGGTCACCGGGGTCTTCGCGGTGATGTTCGCCAGCCCGAAATTGCGGGCATAGACCGGCTTGCCGCCCTTGGCGCGGACGATCGTGCCGCCAAAGCCATTGGCCTTCACGAAAGCATCGATCTTCGCGTCGTCCGGGTGACCTTTCGCCCAGCCCGGCAGCGGCGCCAGCGCGGTCACGCCAGTGGCCAGCCCAGCCTGCAGCAACATCCGTCGATCGATCAGCATCCAGTCGTCCCTCCCTACGCCTTCACAAGGGTGAATTCATTGCGGGAGCGACATGAACGCCATGTTACTAGACTTCGAGGATCGGCTCTTTCCCGAACGCCGCGGCCAACGCCTTGTGGCGCTTCTCGACCGCTTCACCGTAAAGCGCTTCGTCCTCGGGATCGAGGCAGAGCGCAAGCGTCTCCTCGTCGAGATGCAGCTCCGAGCGCTTGATCGGCGCGGCGACGCCGCCCGACAGGCGCTGGCCGAGACGGATGGCGAGGCCCCAGAGCTTGGCGCGCCACAGCGTGTCGTCATCGGCGAGCTGAGGGAGCGGCGCCGGCGTATCGAGCCCGCCACCGAGCGCGGTGTAGAGCGCCTGGCCGAGCGCGGCGCGGCCCATCGAGTCGATCGCCACCCAATTGCCGTGCAGCGCCGCATCGAGGCCGCGTTCGGCGCGGAATTCGGGATTGGCGTGCCAGCCGACATCGACCAGCTGGCAGGCGGCGTGGCGCAGACGGGCCATTTCGGGCGGCTCACCGGTGAAGAGGGGCGCGATCCACTGGTCGAGCAAGTCGCCATGCTCGGGGAAGCGGCCCTGCCGCTCGCCTTCGTCACGAGTGGCGGCGATCAGCGGATCCTGTTGGCGGACTTCCGGCGCCAGGCGCTGATAAAGCAGCCCTTCGCGCAGGCCATAGGCCGAGACGATCGTGCCCTTGCTGCCAAGCTGCTTGAGGACATGGCTGAGCAGCAGTGCGGCGTCTTCGAGCGATCCGGCGCGGGCGCTGGAAAGATTGGGGATCGCCTTCAAATCCGCCTTGGGCATCGCCGCGATCGAATTGGCCAGTTCGGCGATCCGCGCGACGGCCATCGGATATTGGTGGGCGATCGGCAGCGGATAATGCTTCAGATGCATGTCGAGCCGGGCAAGGCTGCGCCACGAACCGCCGACCAGATAGAAGGGCAGCCCCTTCCCCCGTCCCTTCCACCCGGCATCGCCGAGCAGCTTCACCACCTTGCGCTCGAGCGCGGTCTTGCCCTCGGCGCGGATCGCGGCGAGGCGGAGGACGCCGAGCGGGAAGGACACGCGATCGGTGACCGTGCCGGCGACGACGCGGACCAGCTCCAGCGAGCCGCCGCCAAGATCGCCGACAATGCCGTCTGCCTCGGGAATGCCCGAGAGCACGCCCAGGCCCGAGGCAGTCGCCTCTTCCTCGCCCGACAGCGTCTCGACTTCGAGGCCAAGATTGCGCGCGGCATCGATCAGCTCGCGGCCATTGGAGGCATCGCGAACCGCGGCGGTGGCGACGGTGCGCAGCTCGCCGACCTGCATTTCGCGGGCGAGCGCCGAGAAGCGCGACAATGCGCCGCGTGCGGCCGCCATACTAGCAGGCTCGATCGCGCCGGTCTCGGCCAGGCCGCGCCCCAGCCCCGCCATCACCTTCTCGTTGAACAGCGTGGCCGGCAGGCGTGCCGAGCCCTGATAGACCACAAGGCGCACCGAATTGGAGCCGATGTCGATGATCGCAGTACGACCCTCGATCCCGGCCGGCTTGGCGCGCGGCTTGCGGAAACTAAGCGTGGTCATGCCTTGGCTCGGGCCCTCGACTTGCGCTTCAGCTGGAGCTTGGGCACCGGCTTGCGCGCATCGAGCGCGGCGCCGCGGCCCGAAAGCGACGGGTTGGTCATGAAATAGCGGTGCAGGTTGAAGTTCCCATCCTCGCCCGGCGCAATGCGCGTGTAGTGGCCGTCCGGCTGGAGCACCCAGCTTTGCTCATTGTCGAGCAGGTTCGCCACCATCACCTGATCGAGCACCTGATCGTGCACCGTCTTGTTGAGGATCGGCAGCATGAACTCGACGCGGCGATCGAAGTTGCGCTGCATCCAGTCGGCGGAGGAAATATAGACTGCGGCGCCGTCATTGGGCAGCGCCTTGCCCCGACCGAACGCCCAGATGCGGCTATGCTCGAGGAAGCGGCCGACGATCGACTTGACCTTGATGTTCTCGCTCATGCCGGGAACGCCGGGGCGCAGGCAGCAGATGCCGCGGATGATCAGTTCGATCTCCACCCCGGCATTGCTCGCCTCATAGAGCTTCTCGATCACCGCCGGATCGACCAGCGAGTTCATCTTGGCCCAGAGCTGACCCGGGCGCCCGGCGCGGGCATGGGCGATCTCGTCATCGATCAGCCCGACCAGCCGGTTACGCAGGTCGCGCGGGGAAATGCCGATCAGCTCCAGCGCCTGCGGCTCGACATAGCCGGTGACATAGTTGAAGATTTGCGCTGCATCGCGGCCCACGCGGGGATCGGCGGTGAAGAAGCTGATATCGGTATAGATGCGCGCGGTGATCGGGTGGTAATTGCCGGTGCCGAAGTGGCAATAGGTGCGATAGCCATTGCCTTCGCGCCGCACGACCATCGAGACCTTGGCATGGGTCTTCCAGTCGATAAAGCCATAGACGACCTGGACGCCCGCCCGCTCAAGGGCAGTGGCCCAATAGAGGTTCTGCTCCTCGTCGAAGCGGGCCTTGAGCTCCACGACCGCAGTGACCGACTTGCCGGCTTCGGCCGCGGCGATCAGCGCGTTGATGATCGCGGGCTGCTTGCCGGCGCGGTAGAGCGTCTGCTTGATTGCCACCACGTCGGGATCGGACGCTGCCTGTTGCAGGAACGAGATGACGACGTCGAAGCTCTCGTACGGGTGGTGGACGACGATGTCCTTGGCCTTGATCGCCGCGAAGCAATCGCCGCCATATTCGCGGATCCGCTCGGGGAAGCGCGGCGTGTAGGGGGTGAACTTCAGGTCCGGGCGGTCTTCGTCGACCAGCGCCGCCAAGTCGCCGATACCCAAGAAACCGCCGGTCTCCGTCAGCAGCGCCTCACTGCCGCCCAGCTCTTCCTTGAGCACGGCTTCCAGCTCGGGGGAGATGCTCTCCTCCATCTCCAGACGGATCACCCGCCCGCGACGGCGCCGCTTGATCGCCGAGCGGAAGGTCATCACCAGATCCTCGGCCTCTTCCTCGATCTCGATGTCGCTGTCGCGCAGCACGCGGAACGCCGCGGCGCCGAGGACGTCATAGCCCGGGAAGAGCAGGTGCGAGAAATGCTTGAGCACCGCCTCGACCGCGACATAGCGCGCCGGGTTGCCCGGCAGGCGGACGAAGCGCTTGATCGCAGTGGGGAGCAACACCAGCTCGCGCACCGGCTCGCGGTCCGATTGGCGGATCAGATCGAAGATCACGCTCGATCCCTGGTTGGGGATGAACGGGAACGGGTGCGCGGGATCGAGCGCCTGGGGCGTCAGGATCGGGAAGATCTGGTCGCGGAAATGGGTTGCCAGCCAGGCTTCGGTCTCGCCCTCGATCGCATTGGCATCGAGGACGTGGATCCCCGTTTCGACCAGATCGGCGCGGATGCTGGTCCACACTGCCTGCTGGTTGTCCGCCAGCGCCTCGGCCTCGGCCGAGATCGCGGCGAGCTGCTGGCCAGGGGTCAGGCCGTCGACCGAGCGGGTCTCCACCTTCTGGAGCTGCTGCCCCATCAGGCCGGCAACGCGGACCATGAAGAATTCGTCGAAGTTCGAGCCGGAGATCGACAGGAAGCGCAGCCGCTCGAGCAGTGGATGGGCGGGGTTGGTCGCCTCTTCCATCACCCGGCGATTGAAGGCGAGCCAGCTCAGCTCGCGATTGAAGTAACGTGCGGAAGTGTCCGGCAATTCGGTCATGGAAACCCCTTCGGAGGCGCGCTGCTTCGCTGCCTTGACCATGCCGTTAGTCGCCCTCCGTTGCGGTTATGAGACCAGCTTCGATCAATGTGGCGCGCACCGCCGGGATCGACAAGCGCTGCCCCTCCTCCACCAGCTCCAATGCATCGGCAACGCGCAGGATCGCGATATGGCTGCGCTCGATGCGCTTGGCGATCCAGGCCGTCACTTCGGGCTTGGCGTGGAGCAGGTGCCGCTCGAAGGCGCGTTCGAGCAGCTGGGGAATGAGTGCGTCGTCGGGTGGTCCGATTTCGAGCAGCGGCGATGCGGCGAGGCGCGACTTGAGATCGGGCAGCTTGACCGCCCAGGTCGGCGGCGCGGCCTGGGCGACGATCAGCAGCGGGCGGTGATCGGCCTGGGCCTGGTTCCAGGCGTGGAAGACATCGGCTTCCCTGGCGAGATCGGCATCGTCGAAGATCCGCGCGCCGGTCTTGGCCGCGAAGATGCGCGCCAGCAGGCTGCGGCCGGACTTGCGCGGCCCGGTGAGCAGCGCCGACATGACGGGCCAGGTGCCCCAATGTTCTAGCTGGTGGACGGCGCGGGCGTTGGAGTCGCTGACCAGGAATTCCGTCTCGCGTGCTTCGGGCAGTCCCAGCGGCAAGCGGAGCTGCGTCATCCGCCGTTCGGGGCTGGTGTGCCCATGCCCGTGGGCGCCGGTATCGGCTGCGGTTGCGGCCGCGTTGCCCCACCGCTGTCGCCCCCGCCGCGGCGGATGCGGAGCACCCCTGCTCCTTCCTGCACGCTCCAGCCGCGCGCCTCGAGCTGGGCGCGCAGCGACGCGATCTGGCCGTCGAACGAGACGCGCATCACCGACACGCCGCCGAGCGCAAGGCTGGACGTGACTGCCGAGCGCACCCCCGGAATGCCGCGCAGCGCCGCCTCGCCGGCATTGACCGCGCCGACATTGGGCGTGTCGAACTGGATGTTGACGCCGCTGGTGCTGGTGGCGTTGATCGCGCCGGCATCGGGCGTGGGCGTCGCGACTTCAGTCGCTTCGTCCGTCGGCTTTTCTTCCTCGGTCTTCGGCGCGGGCGGTCGGGTGGCGAGCAGCCGATCGGTGCCGAGCAGGCCGAGCGCGAGCGCCTGCTGATAGGCCTTGTCGAGCCGCTGGACGCCCGCATCCATCAGCGTATCGAGCGAATCGCCATTATCGACGCGCAGGGCGAAGTCTGCGATCTTCTGGCGATCGGGGCCATGCTTGGCGGAGAAGATGCCGATGATCGGCCCGCCCGGATACTCCCGGCGGATCTGTACTTCGGCGATCAGCACATCGGCCGCGCCATATTGGTCGAGCACCGAGCGCCACCAGTTGCGGCCGCGACGCAGCACCTGGCCTGCGTTGAGCAGCATCGAATCGGGGCCATTGCCCTGCACGCGGACATAATCGACCGTGCTGCCGCCGCTCTTGAAGCGGTTCCAGGCCTTCGCCCAGGCCGTCTCACGCTCGAACACCTGGCCCGAGCCGCCCGAATATTGCAGCGGCACGATCAGCATCGGCGGCGACTGGTTCACTGCGACCGACACGCCCAGGATGCTGCCCGCCTTGTTGCGATCGAACAGCACACTCAGCCGCGCGATATAGCGCGTCGGGCCGATCTGCTCCTTTTCGACGACAATGCCGGTAACCAGCGAATCGAGCGCCGAATCGGACATGTTAGAGGGCTTGCCGGTCAGTTTGCGCGACAGCATTTCCCAGCCCTTGCGCTGGGCGAGCCGCCAGCCGCCATAGCGCGCGGCATCGGCATCCTTGCCCTTCACATCGACTTCGACACCGGCAACTTCGAAGCTGCCCGAGGCGTCGATCGGCACCGCGCTGCCGCCGCCCTCGGCCTTTTCCCCTTCGGCGAACACGGCGCCGAGCCCCGCAAGCGCGAGCGCGGAGGCAATGCCGATGGTGAGGGATTTGCGGGCAAGGGTCATCTGGGGGCCCTTTTGGCGAAGGGCGCGGGGAAATCCAAGCGTAGATGTAACCTAGCGTTACGCCTAATTTCCGTCATCCCGGCGAAAGCCGGGATCTCGTGCGGCTCCTTCGCCGCGCCATCTCCTGAGATCCCGGCTTTCGCCGGGATGACGATTTCAGGCGAAAATGGAGTTACGATTTTCGTGTGACGGCGCTATGCGCGCCGCATGAGCGACCAGAAGAACTATACCTATGCCCAGGCGGGCGTCTCGATTGCGGCCGGCAATGCGCTGGTTCGTGCGATCGGCCCGCTCGCCAAGTCCACGCGCCGCCCCGGCGCCGATGCCGCGCTTGGCGGGTTCGGCGGGGTGTTCGACCTGAAGGCGGCCGGGTTCACCGATCCGTTGCTGGTCGCGGCCAATGACGGCGTGGGTACCAAGCTCAAGCTCGCGATCGATTACAACGCGCATGACGGCGTCGGCATCGATCTGGTCGCGATGTGCGCCAACGATCTGATCGTCCAGGGCGCCGAGCCACTGTTCTTCCTCGACTATTATGCCAGCGGCAAGCTGGTGCCCGAGACGGCCGAGCGCGTGATCGCCAGCATCTCCGAGGGCTGCCTCCAGGCCGGCTGCGCGCTGATCGGCGGTGAGACTGCCGAGATGCCGGGCATGTATGCCGAGGGCGACTATGACCTCGCCGGCTTCTGCGTCGGCGCGGTCGAGCGCGACCGGCTGCTCGACGGCAGCGCGATCCGCCCCGGCGACGTGCTGCTCGGCCTTGCGTCCACTGGCGTCCACTCGAACGGCTTCTCGCTGGTCCGCCGCCTCGCCGCCGACAAGGGCTGGAAGCTCGATCGCCCGGCGCTGTTCGATCAGGACGTGATCCTGCTCGATGCGCTGATGGCACCGACCCGCATTTATGTGCAGAGCCTGCTTCCGCAACTTCGCAAGAACCGGATCCACGGCCTGGCGCACATCACCGGCGGCGGCCTGCTCGAAAATGTCCCGCGCGTGCTGCCCGAGGGCTGCCATGCCCGGATCGACGCCGGCTCCTGGCCGCTGCCGCGCCTGATGGCGTTCCTGCAGGCGCAGGGGAATATCGAGCCCGAGGAAATGGCCCGCACCTTCAATTGCGGCATCGGCATGGTCGCGGTCGTCCCGGCCGAGGTGGTCGAGGCGGCGAAGGAAGAACTGTACGCTGCCGGCGAGGACGTGTTCGTGATCGGCGAAGTCGTCGAGGGCGAGCGCGGCTGCACCGTGTTCGGCCAGGGCGAGACCTGGAGCGCCCGTTCGGACTGGTCCGCCACGCATAATGCGTAAGAAGCTCGGCATCCTGATTTCCGGGCGCGGCTCCAACATGGCCGCGCTCGTGGAAGCAGCGCGTACCGAGGATTGCCCCTATGAAGTCGCGCTCGTCGCTAGCGACAAGCCGGCGGCAGAGGGACTCGTCTGGGCCGCCGAACAGGGTGTCGCCACCTTCGCGCAGAGCCCCAAGGGCATGCCCAAGGCGGACTATGAAGCGACGATCGACGCGGCGCTGCGCGAAGCCGGCGTCGAATATATCGCACTGGCCGGCTATATGCGCCTGCTCACCGACGATTTCGTCGCACGCTGGCGGGGGCGGATCGTCAATATCCACCCCTCGCTGCTGCCCAAGTACAAGGGGCTGGACACGCACGCCCGGGCGATCGAGGCGGGCGACAGCCATGGCGGCGCGTCGGTGCATATTGTCACCGAGGAGCTGGACGCCGGCGAAGTGCTCGGCCAGGCCGAAGTCGCGATCCTGCCCGGCGATACCGCAGAAAGCCTTGCACAGCGCGTGCTTAAGGAGGAACATCGGCTCTACCCAAGGGTAGTCGCCGAGTTCCTATGTCGCTGACCGCACATTCGACCCAGCTCGCACGCATCCTCGCCATTCTCGGCGCGCTGACCGTTACCGGCGTCGCTGCACAGACCGCACCGCCGCGCACGACCGGAGACGGCAACCGCCCCGGTGGTTTCGTCACCGCACCCCTGCCGGCACCCTCGCGCCCCAAGCCGATCCCCAAGCCCCTGCGCGCCGCCACACCGCCGAAATTGCTCACCGCGCTGGTCGGGCCGGAAGATTATCCGATCCAGCTGATCCGCGAAGGCGCGCAGGGCCGAGTCGGCTTTCAGGTGCGCGTCTCGCCGGACGGAGCGCCCTTGCAGTGCGAAATCTACCAGAGCAGCGGCTATCCGATGCTCGACGCGCATAGCTGTACGCTGGTGATGCAGCGCGCCCGGTTCGAGCCGGCGCGCGACGAGAAGGGCGATGCGGTTCGCAGCCAGGTCCGGCTCATGGTCGCCTGGGTCATCCCCACGGACTGAAGGAAAGGAGCGCCATGCCTTTGAACGCCGATCCGGATACCGCTCTCGCCCAGGTCCGCGCGATCGCGCTGGAGCTTCCCGAAAGCGAGGAGCGCCCCAGCCATGGCCAGGCAACCTTCTTCGTCGCCGGCAAGCAGTTCGCCCAGTTCCGTCACGATCATCATGGCGACGGCCGCACGATCGTCGCAGTGAAGACTGCCGACGATCAGGAGGGGCCGAACCTGATCGACATCGTGCCCGACGTCTATTCGAAGGTCGCCTATTTCGGCGTCGGATGGGTTGGCATCTCGCTGGCCGGGCCGGATATCGACTGGGATTTCGTGGGTGACCGGATTGCGCGGAGCTGGGAACTGGCAGCGCCGCGAGCGTTGCTCGAAGCCGGCGGGCGCTGAAATTCCCCGGTTTTTCGTCGCATAGCCCGGATATTTTCCCGTTCATCTTAGTTGGTCCCGCACGCATCGCCTCACTGCGAGGCCGGGCGAACCGGAAAGAAGAACATGGGACAGAAGATCTCGACCACCGAACCGGAACAAGTCGCCGGCGTCGCTACTGCCGAACAGGGCGTGGTGCTGCTCGACGGGCCCAATGGCGTCGCCATCTCGATGACACCCCAGGCGGCGGAAGAAACCGGGCGCAGGCTGGTCGCGGCGGCGCAGGAAGCCGCGAGCCAGGGCAATGCGGAGGCGCATCCGAGCTGAGCGCGGCAATGTTGACCCCCAGCCCTCGCCCCCGCGATAAGGGGCGCCGATGATCAAGGTTGCCAGCTACAATATGCGCAAGTCGATCGGCACCGATCGCCGGCGCATGCCCGAGCGCACGCTGAAAGTGCTGTGCGAGATCGGTGCCGATATCGTCGCGCTCCAGGAAGCCGATCGCCGCTTCGGCGAGCGCGCGGCGGTGCTCACCCAGCACCTGCTGTCCGAGCATAGCGATTATAAGCCCGTACCCTTCGGGACCAAGGCGCGCTCGATGGGCTGGCATGGCAATGCGCTGCTCGTGCGCAAGGATGCGACGATCCTCGATTGCGAGGCGATCCACCTGCCGGCGCTGGAACCGCGCGGCGCGGTGATGGCCGATGTGAAGCTGGCGAGCGGCCCGGTGGTGCGCGTCGTCGGCATGCATCTCGACCTGTCCGGTCTGTGGCGTCGGCGCCAGGCGCATGCGATTATCACCCATCTTCAGGCCAGCACGCACCAGTATCCGACGATCCTGATGGGCGATCTGAACGAGTGGAGCGCCCAATCCGGCTGCCTGCGCGATTTCGCCGGCCATTATGCCTTTGCCACCACCGGCAAGACCTTCCATGCCCGCCGCCCGATGGCGCGGCTTGACCGGATCATGGCCAGTCCGGAGTTGACCATTACCGATGCAGGCGTACACGACAGCTTGCAGGCGCGCACCGCGTCCGATCACCTGCCCATCTGGGCAACCTTAAAGGTCTAATGGCCGAAACACGCGACAAGGAACTGCGGCTCGCACTGGTCTGCTACGGCGGGATCAGCCTTGCCGTGTACATGCACGGCATCACCAAGGAGATCTGGCGCCTCGCCCGGGCCAGCTGCGCCGAGCGGGACGGCAGCGATGGCGGACCGGACGTCTATCGCGAGCTGCTGGAGGAAATCCGCGAGAGCTGCGGCGTCAATCTGCGCGTGCTGGTCGATATTCTCGCCGGCGCCAGCGCGGGTGGGATCAACACCGTGTTTCTCGCCCAGGCAATCGCCAGTGGCCAGTCGCTCGATCCGCTGACCGACCTGTGGATGGACAATGCCGATGTCGAGGCATTGCTCGAGCCGCGCCAGCGCCCGTCGCACCGCTTCGCCAAGCTCTGGGCGGTGCCGATCGCCTGGCTGGTCGCCAACCGCTCGAAGACGGTGGACGAGACCGTGGAAGCCGGCGCGCGCGAGGAAGTGCGCACCAAGCTCGAGCATTTTGTCCGCTCGCGCTGGTTCGAGCCGCCTTTCGGCGGCAAGCGGCTTGCCAACACGATCCTCGACGCCTTCGCCGCGATGGCCAAGGGACCGCGGGAAAAGCGGCTGCTGCCCGAGGGGCAACCGCTCGACCTGTTCGTCACCGTCACCGATTTCCGTGGCCATCCCGAAGCGTTGCGGCTCAATTCGCCGGCCAGCGTGATGGAGAATGAGCACCGGCTGGTCTTCTCCTTCACCGATCGCGGCTATCCGGGCGAAAGCTTCGCCGATGCGCCGAGCCTGACCTTTGCGGCGCGCGCGACCTCCAGCTTCCCCGGCGCCTTCCCGCCGATGACGCTGGGCGAGATGGACGAGCTGCTCGCCGAGCGGAAACAGAGCTGGCCGCAGCGCGATGCCTTTCTCGAACGCGTGCTGCCGCGCCAATGGGCGGACAACAAGGCGGAGAAGGCGGTGCTGATCGACGGATCGGTGCTCGCCAACGCGCCATTCCGCCCGGCGATGGAAGCGTTGAAGGAGCGCCCTGCCCGCCGCCAGGTCGACCGGCGCTTCGTCTTCGTCGATCCCTTCCCCAATTTCCGCTTCGATTTCTATGGCGGCGACGAGGGGACGCCCGGCTTCTTCGCGACGATCATCGGCGCGCTTTCGGAGTTGCCGCGCGAGCAGCCGATCCGCGACAATCTGGATGAAATCGCCCGGCGCTCGCACCGGATCGAGCGGATGCTCGGCATCCTCACCGAAATCCGCGCCGATGTCGAAACCCAGGTCGAGGCGCTGTTCGGCTATACGCTGTGGCTCGACTATCCGAACCCCAAGCGGCTCGCCGCCTGGCGCAAGCGCGCCCAGGTCTCGGCTGCGGCCAAGGCGGGCTATGGGCATACGGCATACGGCCTGCTCAAGGTCGAAGGTGCGATCGATCGCACTGCGCGGCTGCTCTACACGGTCGGTGAGCAGCATGGTCCCGAGCGGCTGCACGAGATCCGCGAGGCGCTGGCCTCTGCGGTGCAATCGCGCGGGGCGGACAAGTTCGGTGCAATGCATTCGAACGGCGCTTCGCCCGAAACGCTGGAGTTCCTGCGCGCCCACGACCTGGGCTTTCGAATCCGTCGCCTCCGCCTCCTCGCCCGCCGGCTGACCGAGATCGACCTGCCGACCAGCCATGGCGAGCTGAAGCCGATGCGCGAGGCGATCTATGATTCGCTGGCCAGCTATCTCGAACTCAAGCGTGCCGACACCTATGCCGATCTGCGCGACGAGATCCGGATGATGACCGACGATGCCGGGCCGATCCTCGATCGGCTGGCGGACCGGATGCAGCTCAAGAAGCTCGATGGCGAGACCGATGCGCGGCTGGCCGAGGGACTGAGCACGCTCTCCAAGGAGCTGCGCCGCCCGATGCTGCTCGCGCATCTCGGCTTCCCCTTTTACGACATCGCCACCTTGCCGTTGCTCCAGGGCGAGGGCGTCGACGAGTTCGACCCGATCCGGGTGGATCGCATCGCCCCCGACGACGCCACCGCGATCCGCACCGGCGGGGCCGAGGCGACGCTCAAGGGCATCCAGTTCAACAGCTTTGGCGCGTTCTTCAGTCGCGCCTATCGCGAGAACGACTATCTCTGGGGCCGATTGCACGGCGCGGACCGGTTGATCGACATCGTCCTGTCCACGCTCGATCCAGGCGTGCGCCTGTCCGAAGAGCGCACGGCGGCGATCAAGCGGCGCATGTTCCATGCGATCCTCGACGAGGAGGAGCCCCGCCTGACCAGGATCCCCGGACTGTTCGCGGAGCTCAGGGCGGAGATTGGATAAAATCCCTCTACCGCTTTAGCGGGAGAGGGACGGCGCGCAACGCGAGCCAGGGTGAGGGGCAGTGCGTGCAACACACGATCCGCTCGCGGCCAGTACTCACCCTTCCGCCGCTGCGCGGCTCCCTCCCTCTCCCGCAAGCGGGAGAGGGTAACGACACTGGCCAAATCCCCGCACCCGCCCTAAAGTCCCCGTCACCTAACGCGGGAAGGGAGACGAATGCGGTTTCTGAAGGTGCTGTTCTGGCTGTTGCTGGGCGGCCTTGTCGCGGGCTTCGTGATCTATAATGGCGACGAGCGCGTGAACGTGCACCTGTGGAGCGGGTTGATCGCTGATTTCAGCCTGCCGCTGCTCCTGATCCTCGTCTTCCTCGCTGGGCTGCTGCCGGTGCTGCTCGCCTATCATGCGCTGCGCTGGCGGATGCGCCAGCGGATCACCGGGCTGGAGCGCGCCCTCAATGATTTGCGTGCGATCAATGCGATGCCCGAGCCTGCGCCGGTAACGGCCGAGCCGGCACCTGTTCTCCCTGCTTCTGTTTCCGCCCAGGGCGGCCTGCCGCTGGGAGACGCATGATGAGCCCGATCTATGTCGCGATCGACACGCCCGATCTGGAGCGCGCGAAAACCATTGCGCAGCGCGTGAAGGCGCATGTCGGGGGCATCAAGCTCGGCCTTGAGTTCTTCATGGCGAATGGCCGCCACGGCGTGCATGAAATGCATGACATCGGCCTGCCGATCTTCCTCGATTTGAAGTTCCACGACATCCCCAACACGGTCGCCAAGGCGATCCAGGCGCTGCGCCCGCTCGAGCCGGCAATCCTGACCATCCACGCCGCCGGCGGCCGCGCGATGCTGGAAGATGCCAAGGCCGCGGCGCCGACCGGCACCAAGGTGGTCGCGGTGACGATGCTCACCAGCCTCGACGACAGCGACCTTACCTCGATCGGCCTCAAACCCGATCCACACGAGCAGGTGATGCGGCTGACCGAACTGGCCAAGGCTTCGGGCGTCGATGGCATCGTCTGCTCGGGCGAGGAAGTCCGCGCGGCGAAGAAGATCTGGCACGACGGTTTCTTCGTCGTACCCGGCGTGCGCCCGGCGAACGGCGTGATTGGCGACCAGAAGCGCGTGGTCACCCCACGCGCCGCGCTCGATGCCGGCGCCTCGATCCTGGTGGTCGGCCGCCCGATCACCCAGGCCGCCGACCCCGACCTCGCCGCGCGCGAGATCGAGGCGACGCTCTGACATGGCCGGCGGCGCGGCCCTGCTGCTCGCGCTGCTGTTTTCACAGACCGTGCCGCAATCGGGCGGTGTCGTGATCTTCGAGTCCGACAAGGCCGGAGAGATGCTGCGCCAATGCTCGCGGGCAGCGCCCAAGGCCGGCGAGGGCGGCTGGCTGCCGACCGCGAAGGATGTCGCCAAGCTGGAGACGAAACTGCCAGAGGCTCTGCGCGTGGCGGCGCTCAACGCCTATGCCTACAAGGAACTACAGGGCGCGCCCAAGGGCTGGGTCCGCCAATATGTCGGCATCGTCCGCGGCGGGAAGCGCTTCGTCTATGGCAATTACGCCCCTGCCGGGGGCAATTTCACCACCGGGTGGCGCGGGCAGCCGATCAACATCTGTGACGGCGGCCCGGCGCTGTTCGGCGCGGAATATGACGTCGAAATGGATGCGATCAGCCATCTCGCCTTCAACGGGGTCTGATAGACCCCGCCGACGCGACCGGCCACGTCCCGGCCGCGCCGACAGCTGGGCTCAGTGCGTGCCGTCGTTGAGGATGGCGAACACCTTTTCATAGTCCCCGCGCGCCTCCGCGAAGCGGAGGAACTTGACCCGCTCGGTCAGGTTCTCGGCCGCGCCCGCCTCGAACTGCGCCATGGTCTCGGCGATATAGTCGGCGAGCGGCATCGAATTGGGGTTCTGGGCATGACCCGGCATCAGGTCGGTCGCGACTGCCGGCGGGGCGATCTCGATCACTTCGACGCTGGTGTCCTTGAGCTGGTGGCGCAGCGACTGGCTCCAGCTGTGGATCGCTGCCTTGGTCGCCGAATAGGTCGGCGTGGCGACCAGCGGGACAAAGGCCAGGCCCGAGCTTACCGTAGCGACCGTCGCCTTGGGCTGGGCGAGCAGGTGTGGCAGCAGCGCGGCGTTGAGGCGGATCGGCCCGAGCAAATTGGTCTCGATCGTCGCCTCGGCAATCGCCAGGTCCGCACCTTCGCCGATCAGGTTCTCGGCCTGCATGATCCCGGCATTGTGGATCACCACGTTGAGCGCCGGATGCGCCGCCACGATTTCGCGGGCGAAGCGTACGATGTCGTCCGCATCGGCAACGTCGAGCGTCGCAGTGGCGATGCCCGGATTGGCGGCGGCGACTGCCTCTAGCGCGCTCGCGCGGCGGCCCGAGACGATCACCTTGTTGCCGCGTGCATGCAGCGCCTCGGCCAGTGCGCGGCCGATGCCCGAGCCGCCGCCGGTGATCAGGATGGTGTTGCCGGTCATGTCCATGTTCGCGTTCCTTTCGAATGTCTGGACGCTGGATATCGCAACGTGGTACCCATTGGGGAGTAGGCACCCAAAATATTCATACATACCTTTTGGAAACCATGGTCCTCAATCCTCATCACGACTATCCCGATCTCGACCCGCGCGTGGAAGCGCTCGTCACCGAGATCATCGGCCGCGTTGCCGACAAATGGACGATGATCGTCCTTGAGGCGCTGGCCGAGCAGGGCGAGCTGCGCTTCTCGAAGCTGCGTGCCGAATGCGGCGGGATCAGCCAGAAGATGCTCACCCAGACGGTCCGCGCGATGGAGCGCGACGGGCTGCTGATCCGCACCGTCCATCCGGTGATCCCGCCGCGCGTGGAGTACAAGCTCACCGAGCTGGGCGGCAGCCTGGCCGAAGCGTTCTGCGGCGTGTGGGTATGGGCCGCGCGCAATCTGGAGCGGATCGAGGCGTCTCGGGTGGCGTTCGATGCACGGGGCGTCGAGTAAGCTCCGGTACCTCCGCCCTTTCCGTACTCACGCCTCTCCCGTCATCTCCGCGCAGGCGGAGTCCACGGTAACGGAGCGCGATGCTATCTGGCTCTGGATCCCCGCCTGCGCGGAGATGACGATGAAAATGGTGCGCTCGGCTCGCCCCTAATCGACGTACAGATTAGGTGTACTTGCCAACGCCGTCCGAGCATCCGACAGGAGCGGCATGTCCGTTCCTACGATCCGCCCCGCTACGCCCGAAGACCTCCCGGCGCTTCACCCGGTAATCGAGCGCGCCTATCGCGGCGACGCGGCGCGCGGGGGCTGGACGCATGAGGCCGACCTGATCGCCGAAGGCACCCGCACCGACCTCGCCACGCTGGAGGCAATCCTCGCCGACCCCGCCCAGCGCCTGCTGATCGCCGTTAGCGAGAGCGGCCCGATCGGCTGCGTACAAGTTACCGACAAGGGCGACCGCCTCGCCTATCTCGGCCTGCTCTGCGTTGATCCGAACCTCCAGGCCGGCGGCCTCGGCAAGCTGCTGGTCGCCGCCGCCGAGGACTGCGCGCGCGAGACCTTCGGCGCGACCCGGATGGAGATGACGGTGATCGACCGCCGCATTGAGCTGATCGCTTACTATGAACGTCGCGGCTATGTGAACGCGGGCGAAAAACGCGACTTCGTGATCCCGCTCGATCCTCCGCTGTTTATGGATGTGCTGGTGAAGGCGCTCTAGAAGCCGTTGATCCGCAGGATCTCGCGGATGGGTTTGATCGGAATTCCCGCGCCGAACTGATGCTCGTCGGCCACGGCGCGGCTGCAGGCGATTCCCACAGCAGCCTCCATCTTGGTGCCTTGGCGGATATCCTCCCACCCATCACCAAGCGGCCGTTGCAAGGTGATCCTGCCTTCGCTGTCATAGGAAGTGAGCCGGTCCGACCGGCTCCGGTTCAGCTTGCAGTCGAAACTCGTGTCCACGATCACGGCAGCGGTTCTGTCCGCCTTCGTGTCGCCGGTTTCGGAATAGACCGCCAACACCTTCGCGGTCTGCACATCGCCAGGCTTGCGCGTCACGCTGTCGATATCGACGAGGAGCGCTCCGCCCTGTCCCGGCCCCATGGAGACGACGCGCCAGTCCTCCGCATATGCCGGGAGTGCGCCAGCAGACAAGGAAAGCGCGGTGAGCAGGAGAAGGCGAGGCATTGTGACGAGACTAAGCAGGGCTGTTGTGCCCCGCAAGGATTGATGTCTGGCCTGTAGCGGAGACAACGCCTATCGGCCTCGCATGTCTGTCACCGCCAAGATTTGCGGCCTGTCCACGGCCGAGACGCTCGATGCCGCGATTGCCGGCGGCGCCAGCCATGTCGGCTTCGTTTTCTTTCCGCCCTCCCCGCGCAACGTTTCGTTCGATCAGGCCCGCGCGCTGATCGCCCGGGTGCCCGCGCATGTCGGCACGGTCGGCGTGTTCGTCGATCCCGACGAGGCTTTGCTCAGCGCTGCGCTCGCCACCGGCATCAAGGCAGTACAGCTCCACAAGACCGCACCCGATCGCGCCGCTGCGATCCGCATGCGCGTGCCGGTCTGGGCTGCGATCGCGGTGAAGACCCGCGCCGATGTAAGCCAGGCGGCGGCCTATCGCGGTGCTGCCGATCGCATCCTTTACGACGCCAAGACCCCGGAGGGCGCCGCGCTGCCCGGCGGCATGGGCCTGCGCTTCGACTGGAAGCTGCTCGAGAACCTGCCCCAGCCGCTGCCCTGGGCGCTTTCCGGCGGGCTCGATGCCGGCAATGTCCGCGAAGCGGTAGGCATCACCGGGGCGAAGCTGGTTGACGTTTCCTCGGGCGTGGAAAGCGCGCCCGGCGTCAAGGATGTTGCCAAGATCGCTGCATTCCTTAAAGCGGTCGAGCAATGTTGAGGCCTTTCGCTCCTGTCCGCATCGAGTTTCGATGGCGTTGATCGCTTGCCCCCACGCCAGCGCCTGCCATCCGAACCTGTGAGATACGCATGACCGATACTGCCACCCTGCCGAACAGCCTGCGCAACCTGCCCGACGAGAATGGCCATTTCGGCCAGTTCGGCGGCCGCTTCGTCGCCGAGACGCTGATGCCGCTGATCCTCGATCTGGAGCGCGAATATCGCGCGGCCAAGGCAGATCCGGCGTTCAAGGCCGAGTTCGACGATCTGCTCGAACATTATGTCGGCCGCCCGAGCCCGCTCTACTTCGCCGAGCGGCTGACCGAATATTACGGCGGCGCCAAAATCTATTTCAAGCGCGAGGAGCTGAATCACACCGGCGCGCACAAGATCAACAACTGCATCGGCCAGATCCTGCTGGCGATGCGGATGGGCAAGACCCGGATCATCGCCGAGACCGGTGCGGGCCAGCATGGCGTCGCCACCGCCACGGTTGCGGCGCGCTTCGGCCTGCCCTGCGTGATCTTCATGGGCGCCAAGGATGTCGAGCGGCAGAAGCCCAACGTCTTCCGGATGAAGCTGCTCGGTGCCGAAGTACACCCCGTCACCTCAGGCGCCGAGACGCTCAAGGATGCGATGAACGAGGCGCTGCGCGACTGGGTCGCCAACGTCCACGACACTTTCTACATCATCGGCACCGCGGCGGGGCCGCACCCCTATCCGGAGCTGGTCCGCGACTTCCAGAGCGTGATCGGCATCGAGGCGCGCGAGCAGATCCAGAAGGCGGAAGGTCGCCTGCCCGACCTGCTGATCGCCGCGGTGGGCGGCGGATCGAACGCGATCGGCCTGTTCCATCCCTTCCTTGATGACAAGGATGTCGCGATGATCGGCGTGGAAGCTGCGGGCCACGGTATCGAGACCGGCCAGCACGCCGCCTCGCTCACCGGCGGCGGCCCGGGCATCCTGCACGGCAACCGCACCTATCTGCTCCAGGACGAGGACGGCCAGATCACCGAGGCCCACTCGATCTCGGCGGGCCTCGACTATCCGGGCATCGGCCCCGAGCATAGCTGGCTGCACGAGAGCGGCCGGGTCGACTATCTGCCGATCACCGACCAGCAGGCCCTCGACGCCTTCCAGCTCTGCTGCAAGCTCGAGGGGATCATCCCGGCGCTCGAAAGCTCGCACGCACTCGCAGCATTGGAGACCAAGGCACGGGAAATGGGCCCGGACAAGATCATCGTGGTCAACGTCTCGGGCCGCGGCGATAAGGACATCTTCACAGTGGCCGAGCATCTCGGGGTGGAGCTGTGACGCTCCGAACTGTAGCGCTGGATCTTCTGATCTTCGCAGCCGCGATGCTGCTGGTCACCATCCTGGTAAACTGGATGAGAGCGCGTCCGCTGCTGGAGAGAGACGACATAGTCTTCACAGCAATTGTCGCCTTGGTGATCGCGGTCGGGCGCTATGTAATCCATGGAAGGAAGCCGGCATGAGCCGTCTTCCGATCCTGATCGGGGCGATGCTGCTCGCGCTCCTGTTCGACGTCGCGCTGATGCGCGACATTGCCGAGGCGTGGCAGATCCCCGCCGACGTCCACCGGCTGCTGACCATGACGGCAGGCGTGCTGATCGGCGTGTACGGCATGCGCGCCCTCACCCGCGTCGCGGCGGGCAAGCCGCAGCGGAAGGTGCGGTCGTGAGCGCCGCCTCGGTGTTGCGCGCCCTGCCCGGGGTGCTGGTCGCCTCCGCGCTCTTCGTGGCGGTCGATCTCAGCGTGCAGATGCTGGCAAAGGGTATGACGCTCGACCAGGCACTGGCGGGTTTCCCCGGTCGCGCCTGGAACCTGCTGCCCTGGCTGGCTCTGTACGGCGTATTCCGCATGGTATTTTCTTCGAGCCGAGAGGCAGTCCAGTCATGAGCCGCCTTTCCCATGCCTTCCCGGCCGACCGCGCCGCTTTGGTCACCTTCATCACCGCCGGTGACGGCGACACCGCCGCCAATCTTGACGCGCTGGTCGCGGGCGGCGCCGATGTGATCGAACTGGGCATGCCCTTCACCGATCCCATGGCCGATGGCCCGGCGATCCAGGCGGCGAACCTGCGTGCGCTCGGTGCCGGTACCCGCACCGCCGATGTGCTGGCAATCGTCCGTGGCTTCCGCGCGCGGCATCCGAACGTGCCGCTGGTGCTGATGGGCTATGCCAACACGATGACGCGCCCGACCCCCGCCGACTTCGCGGCCCGGGCTGCCGAAGCCGGCGCCGACGGCGTGATCATCGTCGATATCCCGCCCGAGGAAGCCCCCGAAGTCGCGCCGTTCACGGCGAACGGCATCGACGTAATCCGCCTCGCCACCCCGACCACCGATGCCGTGCGCCTGCCGGCGGTGCTCGAAGGCGCGTCGGGCTTCGTCTATTATGTCTCGGTCGCCGGGATCACCGGGCTGCAACAGGCAGCCCAGGCCTCTATCGAAGACGCCGTGGCGCGGCTCAAGGCCGCCACCGACCTGCCCGTCGCGGTCGGCTTCGGCGTCCGCACCCCCGAACAGGCCGAGGCCATTGCCCGCGTCGCCGATGCCGTCGTGGTCGGCTCGGCAATCGTTGAACTTGTCGGAAAACACGGGAAGGATGCGCCGGAACCCATCCGCGCCTATATCCACTCCCTCAAGACGGCCGTGGAGGCCGCAAGGAAAGAAGTCGCATGAGCTGGATCGATCGCGTCCGCAACGTCCTGGCCTTCACGCCGAAGAAGGACACTCCCGACAATCTCTGGCACAAGTGCAAGGGTTGCGGGCAGATGACCTTCGTGAAGGAGCTGGAAGCCAATCTGCATGTCTGCCCGCATTGCGATCATCATGATCGCATCGGCCCGGCAGAGCGCTTCGCCTATCTGTTCGACGAGGGCAGCTACACGGTGCTCGCCACGCCCAAGGTGGCAGAGGACCCGCTCAAGTTCCGCGACCAGAAGCCCTATCCGGCGCGCCTCAAGGCCGCGCGGACCAGCACCGGCGAGCAGGACGCGTTCATCAACGCCTCGGGCACGATCCTTGGCCGCAAGGCCGTGATCGGCGTGCAGGACTTCGCGTTCATGGGCGGCTCGATGGGCCAGGCCGTGGGCGAGGCGTTCATCCAGGGCGTCGAGGCGGCAATCGCCGCACGCGCGCCCTTCATCGCCTTCACCGCCTCGGGCGGCGCGCGCATGCAGGAAGGCATCCTCTCGCTGATGCAGATGCCGCGCACCACCGTGGCGATCGAGATGCTCCACGATGCCGGCCTGCCCTATATCGTCGTGCTGACCGACCCGACCTCGGGCGGCGTGATGGCCGCCTATGCGATGCTGGGCGACGTCCAGATCGCCGAGCCGCGCGCCATGCTCGCCTTCACCGGTCGCCGCGTGATCGAGAACACGATCCGCGAGAAGCTGCCCGACGATTTCCAGACCTCGGAATATTATCGCGACCACGGCCTGATCGACATGGTCACCCACCGCAAGGAGCTGCGCGATACGCTGGGCCAGCTGATCGGGCTGCTCTGCGAGGGCAAGAAGGCGGCGTAACTCAAACGCTAAGCCCCTCCCTCTCGGGGGAGGGGTTGGGGTGGGGCATGTGTCTCACCGAGACTTTCGTTCACGGATAGCCCTCGCCCCAAGACCATGGCCGACCACGCAACCTCCTCCGATCCGCACGTCCAGCGCCAGCTCGACCGGCTGACCGCGCTCTCGCCGGGCGCCGACATCCTCGGGCTCGACCGGATCACCCGGCTGCTTGAGCGTCTGGGCAGCCCGCAACTGGCGCTGCCGCCGGTGCTCCATGTCGCCGGCACCAATGGCAAGGGATCGACCTGTGCCTTTCTGCGCGGCGCGATCGAGGCGGCGGGCATGCGTTGCCACGTCTATTCGAGCCCGCATCTCGTCCGCTTCAACGAGCGCATCCGCCTGTCCGGTGACCTGATCCATGACGCGATCCTCGCGCCGCTGCTGGAAGAGGTGCTCGATACCGGCGGCGATATCGGCGCGAGTTTCTTCGAAGTGACCACCGCTGCAGCTTTCCTCGCCTTTGCGCGGGTGCCGACGGATGCGCTGATCCTTGAGGTCGGCCTCGGCGGCAGGCTCGACGCGACCAATGTAATCGACACGCCGGCGGTGACCGGCATCGCCCAGCTCGGCATCGACCATCAGAGCTTCCTCGGCGACACGCTCGAGAAGATCGCGGCGGAGAAGGCCGGCATCGCCAAGCCCGGCGTGCCGCTGGTGACGATGCGCTATCCGCGCCACATCGCGAAGATTGTCGCGGATACCGGGGCCCCGGTGTTCGCGCAGGGGACCGCCTGGGACTTCGAAGTACGCGGCGACCGGATCGTCTATCGCGACGTCCGCGGCGAAGTGGAGACGCCCCTCCCCGCCATGGCCGGGCCGCACCAGCCCGCCAACCTCTCGCTCGCCATCGCGATGCTGCGCCACCAGCAGGCACTCGTGGTGCCGGACACGGCCTTTGCCACCGCCGCGACCAGCACGCGCTGGCCCGCCCGCATGCAGAAGCTCGGCGACGGTCCGCTGCTCCACCTCCTGCCCCCCGGCAGCGAATTGTGGCTCGATGGCGGGCATAACGAAGCCGCCGCCGCCGCGGTGAGCGCCACGCTCGCCCAGGTCGCGCAGGGCCGCCCGGTCAAACTCGTGCTCGGCATGCTCTCCAACAAGGACGCGCAGGGCCTGCTCGCGCCCTTCGCCAAGCTCGCCTCTGGCTTCACCGCCGTACCCGTCCCCGGCCATGAGCACCACGCGCCGGCGCGACTCGCCGAGGTGGCGCAGATGCTCGGCATCCCCCATGCCGCGACCGCGCCCGACGTGCCCCGCGCCCTCACCGCGATCGCCCGGGAAGGCGGTGCCCCGCTCGTGCTGGTGCTCGGCTCGCTCTATCTCGCCGGCACCGTGCTGGAGGCGAACGGGGAATTGCCCAGCTGACGCACGAGCCGTGCCGGGCATGCGACAAATTGCCCATGCCGCCTGACTCTATTGCGATTGACTATCAATAGCGGATGCGCAAGATTTCCGGTCACAGTGATCGGAGTCCCCATGACCGTCAGCGCAACCCTAACCGCCTTGCCCGAACTCCAGCCCGAGGACCCCGGCGCGCGGCTGCTGCTGTTCGGCGTCCGCCAGATGGGCGCGCACGGCATCCATGACGCCTGCACCGCCCACGCCTTCGTCACCGCCTTCGGCAAGAGCTTCCAGCGTCCGCTGGTGCTGCTGCGCGCGCTGATGCAGGAGATGTCGGCGCTTTCCGCCGGACCGATCCAGATCGCGCCCTGGTGCTGTGCACGGATGACCGGCGCCGAAGCCGCGCTCCTCCAGGTGCTCGGCCGCGTCCGCACCCAGCCCCAGCTCTCCGCGATGCTGCTCGCCGACATGCTCGGCGTGCGCGACGCCACCGGCGTGCTGATCACCGCCCATGCCCTCGCCAACAGCTTCGCCGATATGGGCCTGGCGCTCGACGCCGAGGACTGATTGTACCGCTTCCAAAAGGCAGTACTGGGCTGGCTGTTTCCCGGAACTAGAAAACGTCGGGCGGAAGCTGGATCGCCTCCAGCTTCCACGTCATCCCCCGCATCCGGAACTGCAGCGCCGCCCCGTCACTCCGGGTCAACTCGAAGCGATTGAGCGCAAGCCGCCGGTAGCGCATCTCGTTCGCCTTGAGCTTGATCGTGTTCGGCCGCTCGGTCTCGGCCAGCGGCGCGGCGGCGAAGATGAAGCGCATCCCCTCGGGCGAGACCGCGGCATCGACCACCGTATCCCCGATCCCGGAGCGTACCAGCGCGCCCAGCACGCCGCCGCCCTCTCCGGGCAGATGCGCCGCGATCTGGCTCTTCACGCTGCCGCGCACCGCATCGAAATCGATATGGCTGGTCAGCGCATCCACGTCGCGCGCCTCCGCCGCCCGCTTCATCTGCCACAGCGTGTAATAGGGTGATCCCCACACCCAGCCGCCGACGCCGAGCACGGCGACCACCAAAACGGCGATGATCCAGCGCTTCCTCACGCGGTTACGCCCCGCGAACGCAGCCCGGCCAGGGTCTCGGTCGCCCAGCGATACATGTCCGCTTCCGCCGCACGCTGCTGGCGATCCATCTGCTTCATCCGTTTCTCGACCTCTTCGAGCACCACCAGCGCCTTGCGATCCCAGCCCTGCGCGATCAACAGCGCGGCATAGCGGCAGCGCGCTTCTTCGCCCGGCATCCGGGTGATCAGATCGGCATAGAGCTCCAGCGCCTCGTCCGTTCGGTTCAAATGCTCGAGGAGCTTGGCGCGCAGCAGCCCCTGCCGGTCGCGCTCGCTCTGCCCCATCGGCGGCGGCACCTCATCGAGCAGCGCCAGCGCTTCCTCGCCCTTGCCGACTTCATAGAGCGTGTTGGCCAGCTTGCCCTGCGTCCGCGCATCGGGCTCGCCCACCGTCATCCGCAGCGACTCGCGATAGAGCGGCTCCGCCTCCTCATGCCGCCCCAGCTCGGCCAGCGCATCGGCAACGCGCAGCCGGTTGCCGGCGGTATCGGCCAGGTCGAGCGCAGCCCGGGCCGCACGCAGCTCACGTTCGGGATCGAGCGTCGCCACTGCCTTGGCCCGCGCGGTGCGAACATGCCGGTTCTGCCCCAGGCCGGGGAGAATCTCGACGAAGAAATAGGCGATGGCGCTGACCACGGGCAGGAAGATCAACGCAGTAACCCATAGCGGGTTTCCGCCCCGCCGCATCAGATGGACGATGCACGCCACCTGCAGCGCAATGACAAGGAGATAGGGCATCAGGCGGCCTCGCCGTCCCCGGCGCCCTCCCGTGCCTTGCGGACGCTTTCGACCACAAAGCCCTTCTTCCACAGCACCCAGAGCAGGATCATGCCGGGCAATGCGACCACCGTGGTCATCACCCAGAAGCCCGGCCAGCCCAGATCATCGGCGAGAATGCCGGCCGGGGTCGAGAGCCAGGTGCGGCCAACGCCGGCCAGCGACGAAAGCAGCGCGAACTGGGTCGCCGTATAGGCCAGGCTCGAAAGGCCGGAGAGATAGGTCACGAACACGGTGAGGCCGAGGCCGGAGGTCACCTGCTCGGTCGCGACCGCGATCGTCAGCCACAGCGGCGAATGGCCCTGCGTCGCCAGGATCGCGAAGGTCAGGTTGCTCAGCATCATCAGCACGCCGGTGACGAACAGCGCGCGCCCCATGCCGAGCCAGGCGAGCAGCGGCGCCGAAAGCGCGGTGCCGACGATCAGGCCCCAGAAGCCGACGAACTTGTTGATCGCGATGAATTCGGTGTCGCTGAAGCCCAGTTCGACGATCATCGGATTGAGCATCGCCTGACCCATCGCGTCGCCCAGCTTGTAGACGAGCACGAACAACAGGATCAGGATCGCGCCGCGGCGGCGCAGGAACTCGAGGAACGGGCCGACCACCGTGTCCATCAGCCAGGCCCCGGCAGAGCGCGGCATTTCCTTGTCGAGCACGCGGTCGTGCAGGCCCGGCCCGGCCCAGAGCGCGGCGATGATGCCGGGGATCACGCAGAGCGCGGTGAGGCCATAGGCCATCGCCCAACCAAGCCCGAGGCCCTCGGTCGAAGCGATTGCGATCGTGCCGACACCGGCCATGAACGCGCCGAAGCGATAGCCGAACTGGTTGTTGGCGGTACCGTGCGCCAGCTCGTCTTCGGGCAGGATCTCGATGCGATAGGCGTCGATCACGATGTCCTGCGTCGCGCCAAGGAACGCCGTCACGATCGCCCAGAAGGCGAACAGCCCGATATGCTGTTCGGGCTGGCTCGCCCCCAGCATCCACACCGAACCGAACAGCAGCGCCTGAATGAAGAACAGCCAGGCCCGGCGCTGGCCGAACCATCCGGTGAGCAACGGCAGCTTGAGCCGGTCGACCAGCGGCGCCCACAGGAATTTGAGCGTGTAGGGCGTCGTCAGGCCGATCGCGAAGCCGATCGTCTTCTTGTCGATGCCGACCTTGGCCAGCCAATAAGTCATCGTGCCAAGCAGCAGCGCCAGCGGAAAGCCGCTGGAGATACCGAGCAACAGGGCGGCGATCGGCCGAGGGCGCAGATACGGACCCATCGTAGCGGCGAAGCCCCCACGCGTGCCTTCCTCCAGAACTGCCTGCCGATCCATTCCTGCTTGACCCCCACGAATAACCGGCGCGAAACTAGCCAAAAATATCAGGAAGAGGAATGCCATGAATGCGCCGACCGAGGGGCAATTGGCGTTGGCCGGAGCGCTGGCGCGGGGCGGATCGAAGGGCGAAGGCGAAATCGCCCATGTAGCCGCCTCGGTCTATACCAGCCCGGAGCGCTTCGCCGAGGAGCAGGAACATGTCTTCGCGAAGGTGCCGCTGGTCATCGCGCCCTCCGCGCTGCTGCCCGACCCCAACATGGCGATCCCGCATGACGGCTTCGGCAAGCCGCTGCTCATCACCCGCGACAAGGCGGGGCAGGCGCATGTCTTCCTCAATGTCTGCCGGCACCGCGGCACAAGGCTGGTCGAGGGCTGCGAGTCCGTCAAGGGCGGCCGTCTGGTCTGCCCCTATCATGCCTGGACCTACACTTTCGACGGGCGGCTGATCGGCCTGCCCCGCCCCGATACGTTCCCGGGCCTCGACAAGGGTGAATATGGCCTCAAGCGCCTGCCCACGCATGAGGCGGGCGGGCTGATCTGGTTCTCCTTCGCCGAGGATGCGGACTTTGCCGAGGCCGAGTTGCTCGCCCGTGATTTCGAAGCGTTCAACCTGTCCGGCCAGCAGCTGTTCCGTCGGCGCACGCACAGCGTCAACGCGAACTGGAAACTGATCATGGATGCCTTCCTTGAGGCCTATCATGTCCAGCGCCTCCACGCCGCGACGATCGCCCCCTTCTTCCAGGACGGCGTCTCCACCGCCGACACGATCGGTGTCCACCAGCGCTCGGCGGTCGGGCGCGAGGCGGCGCTGGCAGCACTGTCCTCCAGCGACTGGGCAACGCTCCGCGCCGCGATCACCTACACCTATCAAATGTTCCCCGGCACGGTGCTGGTGGTCAGCCCCGATTATATTAACCTTATGGTCCTGATGCCCCAGTCCGAAGGCCGGGTGCTGGTCGAGGATTTCATGTTGATCCCCGAACTGCCGACCACCGAAAAGGCGCTCGCCCATTGGGAAAAGAGCTGGGAGCTGCTCGACGGCGGCGTCTTCGCCTCGGAGGATTTCCGCGCCTGCGAGCTGGGCCAGCAGGGGCTTGCCTCGGGCGCGGTCGAACGGGTCACTTTGGGCACGCTCGAACTCGGCATCCGCCACTTCCACGACGCAGTTAATGCGCATCTCCGGTAGAGCACGGAGGGTAATTCCTCTGTATATCCTCCGCTCCGGCGTGGACGTACCTAAATTGGGTATTCGAGAGGATCATCCCATGCCGCTGCCGCTTCCGCCCCGCGAATTCCTGGACATCAACGACGAAGACCGCCTGCCCCGTGGCACTGGCCTGATCATCGCCTTTGGTATCGGCGCCTTGAGCTGGGCGATCATCGTGGCCGCAGCACTGGTCCTGCTGCGGCACTGAGCCGCGTCCCCATCCGTTTCCCTCATTCCACCCCGCCTCCGCGGGGATGACGAGAACGGGAATGGCGAAGGGAAACCTAAGCCACGCTCACGAACAAACTGAAATTCCCCGGCAGCTTCCGGGGCGCCTTCAGCCCTTCCAGCACTGCTTCGATCGCATCGATCGCCACCAGCAGGTCGCGTTGCATATAGGGTTTGGCAAGGCAACCTGCCGCCAGCGCCCGGGCTTCCTCGGGGAAGCTTCCCGTAACGAACAGCACCGGAAGGCCCCGTCCCTGCGCGGCGCGCGCCACTTCCACGCCGCTGCCATCGGCCAGTTGGATGTCAGCCAGCACCAGATCGAGTTCCGGATCCTCGGCGATCACCTGCAGCGCCGCGGCGACCGTATCGACCGTCGCCGAAACCGCGAAACCCTCGCCATGCAGGAAGTGCTCGGTCTCGAACGCGACCAGCGGCTCGTCCTCAACGACGAGGAGTCGCGCAATCCTCCGCTTTTTCCGTCCGAACAACATGCCGCCTGAAGCCCGCCAAGTCTCTGAACCAACACCGCTAACGCGCAAATCCCTTTCGAGGACGCAATAATTTTTGAAGCGGCCGCGACAATCGCTATATCGCCCCTGTGTCTCCATCCAATCCCAAAGAAACGCAGCGCATTGCGAAGCTGCTGGCCCGTGCAGGAATCGCGTCCCGTCGCGATATCGAGCGCATGATCACCGACGGGCGAATCGCGCTCGACGGCAAGGTGCTCGATACCCCCGCGACGCTGCTCACCTCGCTGCGAGGCGTCACTGTCGACGGCAAGCCCGTCGCCGAGCCCGCGCCTGCCCGCCTGTTCCGCTATCACAAGCCTGCCGGCCTGCTCACCACCGAGCGTGATCCCGCGGGCCGCCCGACCATTTACGATCATCTGCCCGAAGGGCTGCCCCGCGTCATGCCGGTCGGCCGACTCGACCTGAGCACCGAGGGGCTGCTGCTCCTTACCACCGATGGCGAGTTCAAGCGCGAGCTGGAACTCCCGGCCACCGGCGTCGAGCGCAGCTATCGTGCGCGTGCCTATGGCAACGTCACCCAGGCCCAGCTCGAGTCGCTGATGCTCGGCGTCGAGATCGAGGGCATCCGCTATGGCTCGATCAACGCCAATATCGAGCGCCGCACCGGCGCGAATGTCTGGATCGAGATGACCCTCACTGAGGGCAAGAACCGCGAAGTCCGCCGCGTGCTCGAATATCTCGGGCTCGAGGTGAACCGGCTGATCCGCACGCGCTATGGTCCCTTCTATCTCGGCGACATGCCGGCGGGCGACGTGGACGAGATTCGCCGCGCCGATCTGATCACCTTCCGCACCGTGCTGTCCAAGCCGGGTGGCGGCAAGTCGGCCTCGAACCTGCAATTCGCGGTGCGTTCGCGCGTGGTCGAGCCCGCGCCGCGTCCCGAGCCGGTGCCGACCGGCGGCCGCGAGCCCGAAGGCCGTCGCCGGATCGCCAAGCCGGTCGCCGCGCCGAAGAAGCCGATGTTCACTGCGCGCGTAACGCCCGAGGCGAAGCGCGGCGAGGAGGCACAGGAGCGTCCGCGTGGCCCGGCCCGCCCCGGTTTCAGCCCCCGCGGTGAGCGGAGCGATCGTGCGGAGCGCAGCGAGCAGCGCCCGCGCGGCCCGGGCAAGCCCGGTTTCGCCCGCAACCGTGACGAGGCTCCGAGCGAGCGTCCTCGCGGTCCCGGCAAGCCTGGCTTCGCGCGCAATCGTGACGAAGGCGCTGTCGAACGTCCTCGGGGTCCGGGCAAGCCCGGCTTCCCGCGGAACCGCGACGAAGGCGCCGTCGAGCGCCCCCGTGGTCCCGGCAAGCCCGGTCCGCGTCAGCCGCGCGAGGAAGGTCTGGCCAATCCGGCCCGTGCTGCCCGTGCGCGCGCGCACCGTGAGGCGCGTGAACCTCAGCCCGGCGATTTCGTCGATCGGCCCAAGGGGCCGCGTCGCCCCGATCGTGGCCCCGCCGGCGGTCGCGGCAAGCCGAGCAAGCCCGCCCGCCCGCCAAGGACCCGCAAGTAATGCGCATCATCGCCGGAGAATGGCGCGGCCGCCCGCTCGTCGCCCCCAAGGGGGATACAACGCGCCCCACTGCCGATCGTTCGCGTGAGGCTCTGTTCTCGATGCTCGCAAGCCGCCTCGGCAGCTTCGAGGAACTCGCCGTTGCGGACCTGTTCGCGGGTTCCGGCGCCCTGGGTCTCGAATCCCTCTCCCGCGGCGCGGCGAGCTGCCTTTTTGTCGAGCAGGACAAGCCGGCACTCGATGCCCTGCGCGCCAATATCGCCAAACTGGGCGCCAAGGGGGCTGAGGTCCGCGCGGGTTCGGTACTGTCGCTGGGGCCGGCCCGCGCGCCGCTCGACCTGATCCTGATGGATCCGCCCTATGGCACCGGCGCCGGCAGCGTCGCGCTCGACAAGCTCGGTCGTTTGGGCTGGGCCGGGCCTGCGACCTGGATCAGCATCGAGACCGCCAAGGATGAAGTGCCCGATGTCGCCGGCTTCACCGTCGATGTCAGTCGCACCCATGGCAAGGCACGGCTCACGCTCTTGCGGATGGCTAGCTAAAGCGAGGCCGGGCCGTGCGCGGCCTGGCTTCCTCCTGTCCAACATCGGCGTGGCGGGCGACTCGCCAAAGGTCTCAAAGTTCGCGCCAAGGCGCCGTTTTGCCAGCGCCTGATCGGGCCAGTTCGGTCGCGCGCCACATGTCCGCGCAACATGCTTGCGCGCGCGTGATCCTATTTCGCCAACGGCATCAAAGAGCGGCCGGCCCGGGAGCCGGCTGCACGAGCCAAACAGACGAAATCCTACATTGCAAGCGTGCCTGAGCGCTTCCGTACGAGCAGCAGCCCCAGCAGGCTGAGCATCCCCGCCGCGGCGAGGTAGTAGCCGACCCAGGTGAGCCCGCCCTGCTTCACCAGCGTCTCGGCGATCAGCGGGGTAAGCCCGCCGCCGAGAATGCCGCCGAGGTTGAAGGTGACCGACACACCAGTATAGCGCACTCGCGCCGGGAACAGGCTCGGTAGCCAGCCACCGAGCGGGCCATAGACGAAGCCCATAACGAACAGCCCGAAGGCAAGCCAGGCCGCAACGCTCATCAGCGATCCCGGCACCAGCAGCGTCGCCATCGTCATGCCCACCGGAATGGTGAACAGGCAGCCGAGCATCAGCACAGAATTGGCGGTGCGCTTGTCGGCGCTGATCCCCGCGGTGACGATGCCCGCCGCCATGAACAGGATCGCGACCAGCTCGATCGCCAGGAATGTCTCGCGGTCATAGCCGAGCGTCTTGGTGCCATAGCCGATGATGAACACGGTCGAGATGTAGAACAAGGCGAAGCAGGCGATCGTGCCGACGGTACCGGCGAAAGTGGCGAGCGCGCTGGTACGGAACAGCTCGCCGATCGGCACGGCGGGCGGCGCTTCCTTCTCGGTCGCGGCGACATATTCGGGCGTTTCGGTGATCTTCAGGCGTACCCAGAGGCCAAGGAACACCAGCACTGCGCTCGCCAGGAACGGCAGGCGCCAGCCCCATTCGCGGAAGGTCGCCTCGTCCATCACCGCGCCCAGCACGAGGAAGAAGCCATTGGCGAAGATGAAACCCACCGGCGCGCCCATCGGCGGAAAGCTGCCATAGCGGTTGGCCCAGCCCGGCGGCGCATTCTCCACCGCGAGCAAGCTCGCCCCGCCCCATTCGCCGCCCAGCCCCAGCCCCTGGCCGAAGCGCAGCAGGCAGAGCAGCAGCGGCGCCACCCAGCCGAGCAGCGCATGGCCGGGCAGGAACCCGATCAGCACGGTCGAGATGCCCATCAGCATCAGCGAGGCGACCAGCGTCGACTTGCGCCCCAGCCTGTCGCCGAAATGGCCGAACAGCACACCGCCCAGCGGCCGCGCGAAGAAGGCGACCGAGAAGCTGGCATAGCTGGCGAGCTGACGGATCCAGGGCTCGCTGGCCGGGAAGAACAGGTCGGGGAAGACCAGCGCCGCAGCGGTCGCGTAGATATAGAAATCGTAGAACTCGACCGAGGTGCCCACCAGGCTGGCGAACAGGATGCGGCGGTGCGATGCGGCGGCTTTGGTCATGCCCTCTCCCTTTAAACGCCTCCTTGGAGCGATTGGCCGCAAAGGGGAAGCCCGTTCATCGGCAGGACAGTTTCGCTCCCGTACCGGAACAGCCCTCAGCGACCGGCAGTGTGGGAGACGGGCGATGCGTGAATCGGCGGGCAGGCGGCTGGCTTATGCCGTATTCTTTGCAATCCTCGCCGGACTGATCGTCGCCTTCTGGAACCCGATTGAGCATTTCAAGGCGGATCTGCGGGCTGATGGCCAGGGATTCAAGTTCAGCATCGAGCTGGCCAGCCATCTGCTCGAGCTGGGCGCCAAGCGGCTCTAACCGCTTTCACCGACGCAAAGATTGGCGCTACCCTTTCGAAAATTCGAGAGGACAGCATGCGTATCACCAGCCTCGTGGCATTCGCCCCGCTCCTCCTCGCCTCCGCTGCTCCCGCACCCCATTACGCCGTTGTCCATGGCTGGCCGATCCTGCCCGAAGGCCGCGTGCTTGGCCCCTGTTCAGGCGTGGCGGTGAACAGCAAGGGCGAGGTGCTGGTCCTGCATCGCGGCAATCGCAGCACCGATGTCAAGGGACTGGCCCCGGTGAAGGAGCCGGTGGTCGAGGTGTTCGACGGCGCCACCGGCAAGCTCAAGCGCGAATGGGGCGGCGGGCTGTTCGTCGTACCGCACGGGATCAGCGTCGGCCCCGGCGATCATGTCTGGATTACCGATACCGGCACCAGCCAGGTCTTCGAGTTCGCGCCCGACGGCACGCTCCTGCGCACGCTGGGCGAGCGCGGCGTGCCCGGCGCCTATGCAACCCATTTCGATCGGCCGACAGATGTCGCTCCGTTGCCGGACGGAAGCTTCTATGTCGCGGACGGCTATGGCAATTCACGCGTCGCGCGTTTCGCTGCGGATGGGCATCTGCTGTCCGAATGGGGCACGCGCGGCACCGCGCCGGGCCAGTTCAATATCCCGCATGCGCTGGCAGTCGATGGGTCAGGCCGCGTCTATGTCGCGGATCGGGTGAACGACCGTGTCCAGGTCTTTGACCCCAAGGGGCACTATCTCACCGAATGGAAGTCCTCCGCGATCGGACGCCCCTTCGGCCTCGCGCTGCTTCCCGACCGCCGCATCGCGATACTCGATGGCGGCTCGAACCCGGACAAGGTGCCCGATCATGACGGCGTGACCATCGCAACGCTCGATGGCCGCGAAGTCGAGCATTTCGGGCGGATGGGCAATCAGGACGGCCAGTTCTGGATCGCGCATGACATCGCGGCGGACCGGGCCGGCAATCTCTATGTCGTCGATATTGCCGGCCAGCGCGTCCAGAAGTTCGTGCGGCGCTGAGGCTTAGAGCCCCAGCACCTTCACGCCATTGAGCATCGCCCAGTAGAGGCAGCCCGACAGCGCCATCGCTGCCGGCAGGGTGAGCAGCCAGGCCAGTGCCAGATTGCGCAGCGTGCGTGCCTGAAGCCCCGCGCCGCTCGCCACCGATGCGCCGGCGACGCCCGAGGACAGGATATGCGTGGTAGACACCGGCAGGCCGAAGCGGTCGGCCGCCAGGATCGTGCCCGCCGCGACCAGCTCCGCCGAAGCGCCCATCGCATAGGTCATGTGCTGCTTGCCGATCTTCTCGCCGACGGTGACGACGATCCGCTTCCAGCCGATCATCGTGCCCAGGCCGAGCGCGATCGCGACGACGATCTTCACCCAGAGCGGGATGAAGCGCGTCCCCTTCTCGAGGCCATCCTGATAAGCCTTCAGCGCGGCAAGCTCCTCGGGCTTGTAGCCATCGGGCTTCTTGGTCGCGAGGCGGGTGGTGTCGAGCACCAGGTACATGTCGTTGCGGACATTGCCGGTGGCTTCCGCGGGAACCTTGCTCAGCGAGCCATAGGCCTGGACGCGGTTGGTGAGATCCTTGGACAGGCCCTCAAGCGCGGCGAACACCTGCGGCCCTTCGGCCTTGCGCTGCTGGAGCGCGGTGGTGAGCACCTTGCGCGCCTCGACCGGCGCCATGTCCGGAAGGCCGCCACTGCGCGCGTCGAACACTGCTGCGGCGACATTGGCGGTCTGCACATAGGCCGGCGTGGCGCTTGCCGACTGGGTGCGGTTGAGCGCGTAGGCGGTGGGAGCGCAGCCGATCAGGATCAGCATGATCAGCCCCATGCCCTTCTGGCCATCGTTCGAGCCATGGCTGAACGAGACTGCGGTGCAGGTGAAGATCAGCGCGCTGCGGATGCCGAGCGGCGGCGCGGTATGCGGCATTGGCGAGGTGTAGAGCTTCTGGTTCTTCAGGAAGATCCGCATCACGACGAGCAGCGCCAGCGCGGCGAAGAAGCCGATCAGCGGCGCCATCCACAGGCCGGTGAGGATCTTGGTCGCCTGGCTCCAGTCGACGCCGGCGGTGCCGCCGCGCGAGCCGGCATTGATCAGCTGATTGGCGAAGCCGACGCCGAGCACCGAACCGATCAACGTATGCGACGAGCTGTTGGGCAGGCCGATATACCAGGTGCCGAGGTTCCACAGCACTGCGGCGAGCAACAGCGCGAAGATCATCGCGAAGCCACCTGCGGAGCCGACATTGAGGATCAGCTCGACCGGCAGCAGTGTGATGATCGTGTAGGCGACTGCTCCGCTCGAGAACATCACGCCCAGGAAGTTCCAGAAGCCCGACCAGACCACCGCGAAATGGGCAGGCATCGAATTGGTGTAGATCACCGTGGCGACGGCGTTGGCAGTATCGTGGAAGCCGTTCACGAACTCGAAGCCGAGCGCGATCAACAGCGCCAGGCCGAGGAACAGGAACACGCCGGTGGCCAGTTCCTCCCCCACGCCGTGCGTGTCGGTCAACACGCTCCAGCCTGCGAAGACCAGCCCGCCCACCATGATCGCCGCGAAGAGCAGCTTGGCGAGAGGATGGGTCTTGTAGTCGAATCGGGGGCCGGGCTGCGGTTGGTCAACCGGTGCGGCTTGGTCCAGAGCGAGTGATGCCATGATGTGCGCGCCTCTGGCCGGAGGGTGTGACAGCCATATGACAAAGGCATGACAGGGCCGTGGATCGGCGAATTTGCACCGATCAGAAGCGCAATTGCATATAGGCCTTGGGCCCCGGCTTGATCCCGCGATTGCCGCCCGGCACGCTCGCAAAACCCTTGCCGCGCAAACGCCGCAACCAGGCAAAGCCCAGCTCGACCTGGTTCGACGCTTCGAAGCTCAACCGCGCCCCGGCATAATGCCGTGCATCGCGCATCACCCCGCGATCGGCATCGAAGCGCGGAGTCTGCGCCACCGCACTCACTCCCAGCCAGGTATGGCCGAGCACCTGCTTCTGAACCGAAACGCCATACGAAGCCTTTGTCTCGTCCGCGCGCCACGCCTCGCTCGGCTCGCGCACGGTCGCGCTGGTCCGCAGCCACAGGCCGGAGACATGTTCCTCATTCTTCACGCGAATTTCCGGCCGCAACACCAGATAGGCGGCCTGTGCGCTTGCGATTGCCTGTGCACATGCCGGCGCGCAGGCGAAAATCGCCCCCGCCGCAGCAATCAGACCCGCTCCCCGAATCATCATTATCCCAGCTCCCCAGCTATGGGATTTGGCCGCAAACCGGTGGCTTGCGGCAAGTAGGTATTATTGCGGGTTTGTTGCAGGCGCCAGCCTATTGTTGCGAAGGCGTTTCCATAACCCCGGCTGCGCACGGAGCTTGCGGCGGCCCAAAGCGTTCCCTAGTTGTTCGCCATGACCCTGCCCGTAGAGACCGACGCCAACGCCCCCTATCTGAGCGGCCTGAACCCGCCCCAGCGCGAGGCGGTGCTGACCGCCGAAGGGCCGGTGCTGGTCCTCGCCGGCGCCGGCACGGGCAAGACCGCGGCGCTCACCGCCCGCCTCGCGCATCTGCTGTGGACCCGCCGCGCCTTCCCGTCCGAGATCCTGGCGGTCACTTTCACCAACAAGGCGGCGCGCGAGATGAAGGAGCGCGTCGGTCGTCTCGTTGGCGAAGCAGTCGAGGGCATGCCCTGGCTCGGCACCTTCCACGCGATCGGCGCCAAGATGCTGCGCCGCCATGCCGAGCTGGTCGGGCTGCAGAGCAATTTCACCATCCTCGACACCGACGACCAGCTCCGCCTGCTCAAGCAGCTGATCCTCGCGGCGGAGATCGACGAGAAGCGCTTCCCCGCCCGCCAGCTCGCCGGGTTGATCGACGAATGGAAGAACAAGGGCCTCACCCCCGCCGAGATCGGTGCCGGCGAGTCCGAGCGCTACGGCAATGGCCGCGGCGCCGCGCTCTACTTCCTCTATCAGGAGCGGCTGAAGGCACTCAACGCCTGCGACTTCGGCGACCTGCTCCTCCACATGCTGGTGATCCTCAAGACCCATCGCGACGTGCTGGAGAGCTATCAGAAGCGCTTCCGCTACATCCTGGTCGACGAGTATCAGGACACCAATGCCGTCCAGTATCTCTGGTTGCGGCTGCTCGCGCAGGAGCGCAAGAACATCTGCTGCGTCGGCGACGACGACCAGTCGATCTATAGCTGGCGCGGCGCGCTGGTGGAGAACATCCTGAAGTTCGAGAAGGACTTCCCCGGCGCCAAGGTGATCAAGCTCGAGCAGAATTACCGCTCGACCCCGCACATCCTCGCCGCGGCCAGTGGCGTGATCGCCAACAATAGCGGCCGCCTCGGCAAGACGCTGTGGACCGACAAGGACGAGGGCGAGAAGGTCAAGGTGCTCGGCGTGTGGGACGGGCCCGAGGAAGCCCGCCGGGTCGGCGAGGAGATGGAAGCGCTCAATCGCGGCGGCAAGTCGTTCGACGACATGGCGATCCTCGTCCGCGCCCAGCACCAGACCCGCGAGTTCGAAGACCGGTTCATCGCGATCGGCCTGCCCCACCGTATCCTGGGCGGCCAGCGCTTCTACGAGCGCATGGAGATCCGCGACGCCGTCGCCTATCTCCGCGTCATCGCCCAGCCGGCGGACGACCTCGCCTTCGAGCGGATCGTCAACACGCCCAAGCGCGGCCTGGGCGACAAGGCGCTGTCGAAGGTCCACCAATATGCCCGCGCGGCGCAGGTGCCGCTCACCGTGGCGGCGGCGCGCATCCTCGATACCGACGAGCTGACGCCCCAGGCCCGCCGCGCGCTCGGCAATCTGGTCGGCGACATGGCGCGCTGGCGCGCCATGGGCAACGACCTCCAGCACCCGGACCTCGCCCGCATCGTCCTCGACGAGAGCGGCTATACCGCGATGTGGCAGGCCGATCGCACCGCCGAGGCTGCGGGCCGGCTGGAGAACCTCAACGAACTCGTCCGCGCGATGGAGGAGTATGAGACGCTCGGCGCCTTCCTCGAGCATGTCAGCCTCGTCATGGACAATGAGAGCAGCGCCGACGAGCCCAAGGTGACGATCATGACGATCCACGCCGCCAAGGGGCTGGAATTCGACACGGTGTTCCTTGTGGGCTGGGAGGAAGGCATTTTCCCTTCGCAGCGCTCGCTCGACGAAGGCGGCAACGCGTCGCTGGAAGAGGAACGCCGCCTCGCCTATGTCGCGATCACGCGCGCGCGGCGCCAGGCCTTCATCCTCCACGCCGCCAACCGCCGCATCTATGGCCAGTGGAACTCCTCGATCCCGAGCCGCTTCGTCGCCGAGCTGCCCGAAGCGCATATCGACAGCGAAAGCACGATGACCGGCGGCGCCTCGCTATGGCAGGCAAATTGGAGCGAGCGCAGCGACCCCTTTGCCGACGTCTCGCGCGGCACCGGCCGCGGCCCCGGCTGGCAGCGCGCCGCGGGCGTCGACATGAAGAATCCCGGCGGCGGCTTTACCGCGCGCACCTTCAACCGCGAACCCGCCCGCGTGGTGGAAAGCCGCGCTTCTGCGGTGAGCTTCGGCGCCAAGGCCCGCGACGACCTGTCGCTAGGCATGCGCGTGTTCCACCAGAAGTTCGGTTACGGGGTGATCGCCGAGATCGAAGGCAACAAGCTGGAGATCGACTTCGAACAGGCCGGACGGAAGCGGGTTATGGATAGTTTCGTCACGGTAGGATGAGCGCGCCCGGCGCTTCGCCGAACGCGTGTAATTTTCTTTGGCTATATTGGAAAACCCATCCCTGATGGGCCGGCAGTATAGTATAACACTGCCGAAACGATCAGCCGAAGGACGATACATGCAACGCTTGCTGCCTCCCGCCCTCCTGCTTGCCACTCTCCTCGCCGCTACCTCAGCCCAGGCCCAATCGACGCCTTCCGATCTCACCGACCTTGTCGGCGCGCGCGGCGCCGGCGGCGAGACCCAGCTTCAGGCGCGTGGCTACAGCTTTGTCACGGTCAACACCGTGGGCAACACGAAGTGGTCGCTCTGGTGGAGCGATCGCCAGCGCCAGTGCGTCCAGATCGCGACCAGCGATGGCCGCTATTCGGCGATCCAGCGCGTGCCCGACCAGAATTGCAACGTCCGCCCGTCGCGCCCCGATCAGGGACCGCCGCCGGGACGCCCCGACTATGGCCCGGACCGTGACAACATGCCGCCGCGCGGCGATCGCTTCGGTCCGTCGATCACCTTGGTCTGCTTCGGCGGCGGCAGCACGCCGTCCGCGCAATATCAGTCTGGCTATGTCTATAATTCGCGCAGCCACCGTTTCGAGCCGCAATATGGCACCACCCTGGGGCGCGATGGCTTCGCTTCGGACCTGCAGATCGAGATCTGGCACGGCCGCGGCCGCATCCGCCCGGAGGGCAAGCTGGTCTCGCCGATCCATTCGGGCGGCGACAATGGCTGGTGGGACATCCAGAACCTGGTCGTCACGCCGGATCGCATCACCGGCGAATATCGCATGAACGGGCTCAACAAGCCGCGGTTCGAGATCGATCGCCGCACCGGCACGATCCGCATTCGCGCCGCCACCAACTTCACTGGTCGCTGCGAGGCGGGCGACTGGCGTGGCGGCGGCGGCTTCTGAGGAATGCATATCCCTCCCGACCCCGCGTCGGGAGGGACTTCAGGCGATCAGCGCACACAGCAGGACGAAGGCAATGGTGCTTTCGATCATGCCGCGCGTGGCGAGCAGGAAGCCTCGGAACCTTGAAACGTCCAGTGCCTGCGCGAACCAGATGGTCTGCAACGTGCCGAACCAGATAAACGCGAAGATAATCACCCCCAGCCCGGCGATTGCCGGCACGGGAGCATGCATCTGCGCTCCGATCGCGCCGAGGCCCAGCAGGAAAGCGAATACACTGGTCGGGTAGCATTGCGCGTAGAAGGGAAGCCTAAGGCTGTCGCGGGTGAGCGGCTGCTTGCGCCGGCGCAGCAGCAGCACCGACATGAACAACGGGAAGACTGCGAAGAAGATCAGCCGCACGAGCAACAGGCTGGTATCGTCATTGATGAAACCGGCGAGCCCCTTATGGCTTGCCACGATCGGGTTCTCACCGAGCAGAGCCACCGCCAGTCCATGGCTCAGCAACAAGGTTAGCAACAGGAAGATCGGCGGGCTAAGCACGTCGGGATACCGGCTTTCCCGCCCCTCTTCGAGTTCGCTGTCCGCATAGGCCATCATCGTGAAAGGCCGGCGGATCGTCTTCCACAGCGTTACCGGGTAGAAGACCAGCCAGGTGATTATCTCGTAAAGCAGGTCGTCTAGCGACTTGAGAAACTGCATGAAGATCATGGGCTGCTTGGAGCACATCCGAATTCCGCTTCCAATGTAGGAAATCGTCTGATCTACACTCGTAGATGGACGACACTTCCGCCAATCCGCCTGAAGACGGGCCCAGCCGGCTCGACTTCGCTCCCGTGCCGCTAGCCCATGTCCGCCATGACGGCTGGACGGAGCAACGACAGCGCGACTTCATCAGGGCTTTGCTCGCAATGGGCTCGGTCCGCCACGCCTGCCGTGCCGTCGGCAAGACCCGGCAATCGGCCTACAAGCTTCGCGATCGGCCCGGCGCCGAAAGCTTCGCAGAAGCCTGGGATGTCGCGCTTTCGGCGGGGTATTGCGATGCCTTCGATCGTGCGCTGGAACGCGCGACAGTCGGCGTCACGACGCCGCGCTTCTACAAGGGCAAGCAGGTCGGCACGCGGCACCGGATCGATTGGCGCCTTGCCATGGCAGCGCTCAACGGCATGCCGCCGGTCCCTCCGCAACTGCGCAAGAATGTTACGAGATGAAGAGCGTTTGCGGGAACTATGTCAACTTCCCGCAGCCGCGCCACACACCAATGTGTATTGCATAACTATTACACCCTTGACGCGACCTTCGCTACAAATGTAGCCTTGAAGGCGAAAGGGATCAAACCATGCAGCAAACCGTCACCAGCCCTCGCCTCAACCGTCGCCAGCTCCTCGCGCTGATGCCCGCCTCCGCCGGCATGGCGTTCCTGCCCTCCTTTGCCCGTGCCACCACCAAGACCGATCCGGTGCAGGCGCTGGTCGAGGAATTCGTGGCCAGCGGCAAGGCCGATGGCGTGTCGGTGGCAGTGGTCCGCGACGGGGCGACGCGCTTCCACCAGGCCGGGGTGGTCTCGCGCGAGAGCAAGGCGCCGGTCACCGAGCATTCGGTGTTCGAGATCGGCTCGATCTCCAAGACCTTCACCTCGCTAATCCTCGCCCATGCGATCCGTGACGGGCTGGCGAAGCTCAACGACGATGTCCGCAAGCACCTCCCGACCGGCTATGACAATCTCGTCCGCGATGGCCGCCCGGTGCGGCTGGCCGACATGGTCACCACCACGTCCGCCCTGCCCGACAATATCCCGGACTGGATGACCGAGCTCAACCATCTGCCGCCCGCCGAGCTTCCCATTGCGGTGGCGAAGCTGCTGGACGGGTTTAGCAAGGAACAGTTCCTTACGCAGCTCAGCCAGGTAAAGCTGGTCGATGTGCCCGGCAAACTGCCCCGCCACAGCAATGTCGCCTCGCAGGTCCAGGGGATTGTGGTCGAGCGGCTCTATGGCCAGCCCTATGACGCGCTGGTGGCGCGGTTCATCGAAAAGCCACTCGGCATGCGCCCCGGCGGGGCAGTGATCCCGGCGGTGCTCAAGGTGACCGGCTATAGCCGCGGGCGGGCAATGCCGCTGATCGACCAGCCGGTGATCCGCGCGGCGGGCGGGTTGCATTATTCGGCGGTGGACATGGCGCGCTATCTCTCCGCCCAGATCGCCGCGACCGATCCCGCCATTGCCCTCACCCACCAGCCGGTGTTCGGCTCGGACGATGCCGGGCACATCGGCTTCCACTGGGTGATCGGCAAGACGGCGGACAGCCTGACCTATCTACGCCATTCGGGCGGCACCTTCGGCCAGTCGAGCTATTGCGATTTCTATCCGGCGCAGCGCTACGGCGTGGTCGTGCTGGCCAACAGCTCGGGCGCGCAGAATACCGGGCAGGCGCTCGCCGATGCGATCCACGGCGCGCTGTTCGGCCCACCCAGGGGGCTGCGGGCGTTGGAAGCGGCGCTGGAGAGCAGCGACTATGCCGATGTGCCGGGCACGATCGCGGCGATCAAGGCGCGCTTCCCCGAGCTCTTTCTCCACGAGGATTTCGTGAACCGCTGGGGCTATCGCCTGTTGCAGGACAAGCGGGTGGCGGCGGCACGCGGTATCTTCGCCTGGAACGTGGCGGCGCGGCCCAACAGCTGGAATGCGCATGACAGCCTGGCCGAAGCGCTGGCGGAGAGTGGCGACAAGGCCGGGGCGATCGCCGAATATCAGCGCTCGCTCGAACTCAATCCGGCCAATGACAATGGAAAGGAGATGCTCGCAAAGCTGCAGAAGCAGCCCTGAGGCGGAGCAGCGCTAGACTTCGATCCCGTTCCACTCGGTGGTGGTGTGGAAGGCGGGGAGCGTGGCATTGCCCTTCCCTGCCCTCTGGCCTTGCCCTTGCAGCCCGAACTCGCCGAGCAGCTTGGGGGAGACGCGGTGCCGGGTGGTGAGCACGCCATTGGCGTCCTCGACCAGCGGTTGCTCGAATTCGATGCCCTGCTGATGCTGCATGGCACGTCGGACGATGGCGACGACCATCTGGCCTTCGCCAAGATCGATGACGAACTGGGTGCCTTCCGGCACGTCGACAATGCCCTCGATCAGCGCGCCCGATGCGGAGACGTTCTTGAGCACCGCCGGGTAGTAATGATTGTCGTGGATCACACCGACCTTGCGGAAGGTGGTGTGGCGGATGTGGCGCTGGCGGGCCGGGCCCTGCGGCTTGAGCACCCATTTGCCGTGTTCGAGGTGTCGACCGAGTTCGCCGGCCGAGACCGCACCGCTGTAGAGAAATCCCTGGATGTGGCTGACGTTGAGGCGGCGCATCGTCTCGAGCTGGTCGAAGCTTTCGATGCCCTCGGCCGTGGTCTCCATGCCCAGCGCGTTGGCCAGGGCGACGATGGCGGCGATGATGGCCTGGTTGCGGGCGCCTTCCTCGGTGGTGCCGCGGACGAAGCTCTGGTCGATCTTGATCTTGTCGAACGGCGCGCTCTTGAGATAGCCGAGCGAGGAATAGCCGGTGCCGAAATCGTCCAGCGCGAGCCGGACGCCGAGCCGCTTGAGCGCGGCGAAACGGGCATCGGTCTCGGCGGTTTCGCCAAGGAACACGCTCTCGGTGATCTCGAGCTCGAGCCGCTCGGCCTTGAGGGTGGAATTGGCGAGCGCGCTCATCACGATGGCGGGCAGCGCCTCGCTGGCGAACTGGATCGGCGAGACGTTGACCGCAACGCGGAGGTCGCCTGGCCATTTGGCTGCGTCCATGCAGGCCTGGCGGAGTGTCCACTCGCCAAGCTGCGGGATCAAATTGGCGTCCTCGGCGATCGGGATGAAGATCGCCGGCGAGATCCGGCCGCGCTTGGGGTGGTTCCAGCGCAGCAGTGCCTCAAAGCCGGTGACGTCCTCGGTGCGGGCGCTGAGGATCGGCTGGTAATGGACCGCGAGCTCGCCATTGGAGAGTGCGTCGATCAGGTCCTGCTCGAGCAGGCGGCGGTCGGCGGCAGCCTGGAGCAGGTCGGCCGAGAAGAAGCGCGCCCGGCCGCGCCCGGCGCCCTTGGCGGCATAAAGCGCGAGGTCGGCATTGCGGACCAGTTCGTCGCTGGTGCTGGCGTCGAACGGGCTGACCGCGATGCCGATCGAGGCGCCGATGATGCAGCGGCTGCCGTTGATAGTGTAGGGGTGCGAGAGCGCTTCGATGATGCGGCTGCCGAGATCGGCAAGGCCGACCCGGTTATGGGCATCGGGCAGGATGACCTGGAATTCGTCGCCGCCCATGCGGGCAATCTGTTCCGGGTTGCCAACGACCGTGGTGAGCCGCTCGGCAACCTGCTTGAGCAGCGCATCGCCCACCGGATGGCCCAGGCTGTCGTTGATCGCCTTGAACCGGTCGAGGTCGATCAGCATCAGCGCGCAGGCGCGTTCCTGGCTGCGGAAGGCGGCGATGGTGTTGTCGAGGAGGCTGCCCATCCGGCGCCGGTTCGGCAGTCCGGTGAGCGGATCGTACATGGCGAGCCGGATGCTCTCGCGGGTGGCGCGCTGCTCCTTGGTGACGTCGACGCCGTGGCCGAGATAGCCGCAGAAATCGCCGCGGCTGTCCCGTGCCGGCTGCCCGGAAAGCGCCCACCAGCGCTCCTCGCCGACAATGTCGACCAGCAGCGGGATCGAGTCGAACCGGGCCTGGCGTGCCATCTGGAAAGGCATGGTGCGACGGCGCTCGGCGTCCGCCTCGTCATTGGGGTTCTTGAACAGCGAGACCAGATCGCGGCCGATCAGCGCGTCGCCGGTCTTGCCGAGCGACCGCGCCGCGCCCTCGCTGATATAGGTGATCTGGCCGTCCGCATCGGTCGCCCAGAACCAGCCCAGGTCCATCGCCTCGTAGTTGCGGAACAGGCGCAGATGCTCGGCGGCCAGCGGATCGGGGCCGTTCCGGCGCATGAACGGGATGGCCGCGCCATTCCCGATCGCCTTCGCCGCACCAGCACCTGTACCGCCCATTCGTCCTCGCCCGAGATTCGCGCCAATCTGGTCGCTTTCCTAAGCGGTGACCCTTTAGGTTGTATGAAGGACGGGGTCCGGAGCGTTCCGTTGGTGCAGTATCCGGACGCGCGTTCAGGCCACCGCCATCAGCGTTTCGCCCTGATATTTGTCGAGCGTAGGATCGAACAATTCGCTCTTCACGAAATCACGGTCGGTCACCGACATCCCCGTCAGCCCGTCGAGCTTGAAGGTGCCGATCTTTTCCTCGCGGGGCGGCGCGCCTTCCTTGAGCACGACCACGCCATCGACGTGAAGAGCGTCGTGGCGGGTGTAAAGGATGTGCGGAGCCAGTATCATCGCCGTGCGATTATACGTCACGGACAGGCATTTCTGACGTACGATCCCCTCCAGCACCATCGGTGTGGTCGGGGCGGGCGTGGCGGCGGAATCGGTTTCTTTACTCAACAGCATGGGGCCTTATGGCAATTTTTGCTGCGTCGCAGCAAGCTTTTGGCGCGAAATGCAAGGTTTTGCCGGAAAGCGCCCTTCCGGCAGCCCCCCTTACCTTATCGTCCTTGATGCAAACTTTCGAGTGTAGTCCTCGGTTTCTCTGGTGCGCTCCACCGCAGATCATTACGGTTCCGCCGCATCCGCGACGTCCGTTCAGCCCGGCTTCACGCGGATGTCCGGAACGTTTCAGCGTCCCTGGCCGTATGGGCCTTCGGGAAGGAGAATAACATGAAGCACCTGGTAACCCTCGCCGCGGTCGCCGCAGCCAGCCTGGCCGTCGCCACGCCGGCAATGGCGCAGCGCGCGCCCGTTTACGCGCAGGACGAGGAAGCGCGTTTCGACGCCGCGCAGCAGCGTTTCGAACGCGAATATGACCAGTTCCAGCAGGCGCTGGAGCGCTACCGCGCCTATAAGCAGCGCCCGGTGGCCCCGCCGCCTCCCCCGCGTGGCGGCTATTCGAGCTACGACCCGCGCGATGACGAATTCTATGATGCATCGCGTGACTATCGCGCCCCGCCTCCGGGCTATCAGGAGCGAGTCCTCACGCAGGACGACCGCATCTATCGCGGCAATGACGGCAAATATTATTGCAAGCGCTCGGACGGCACGACCGGCCTGATCGTCGGCGCGGCAGCCGGCGGCCTGTTCGGCAACGTGATCGCGGGCGGTCGCTCGAAGACGGTTGGCACGCTGCTCGGCGCGATCGCCGGTGGCGCGCTCGGCAGCTCGGTGGACCGCGACCAGGTTCGCTGCCGATAACTGAAGAGAGGCCCCGTCGCCGCAGTGGCGGGGCCTCCGTAGCATCCCCAATAGGGTTAGCTCCTGAGCCGCGACTTCACACCCGCGCAGGCATACTGCGCCAAAATGGGGGAATGAGGAGTCGCACAATGCCCGTGGAGCGCGTGCTGAGGCAGCATAGCCACATTCTAGCCAATGCCGATGCGCTCGAAGCAATGGTTTCCGGGCCTCGTCCGGCCAACGTCGATGGATTGGGCTTCCGGCGCTGGATGTTCACCCGCGACTTGTTCATGCATTTCGCCAAGATGGAGGGCCAGGTCTATGGTCCCCTGATGGATGGGCTCGGCGAAGATGTTGCCAGCACCGCGAGCCAGGCGAGTGCCGAAACTGCGGCGCTGGTATCAGATTTCCGCGAGCATGTGACACGATGGCATGGCTTCCCGAGCGAAGCGCAGTGGGAAACCTATGCGCGCTCGATCCGCTGGCTGATGGGGCGCATCCGCGAGCGCATCGAGCGCGAAGCCATCGATATCCTGCCGCTGATGCCCCAGCTTCCCACGAACGACGAAGGCGCCTGCCCGGCCAAGCCCGACCATCGCTATGTTTCCGATGCATGGGAAATTCGGGAACTGATCTTCACCGGATCCATCGCGGTGATCGAAAATCGCGCCAATTCGGGAGGCCCAGCGGCTTGCTGACGCCCTAGTGCCAGAAGAGCAGGATCAGCAGGATGATCGGGATCGGAATGCCCAGCAGCCACAACAGGATACCCTTACCCATCATTCTCTCCAACTATTTGGTTTAGGTTGCGAAATAACCCTTTCGGGTGGGGTTGGGTTCCCGCTGGAACCACGGCCCGTCTTGGGGCACTGAGCAGCATATGACCGACGGTCTCCCCCAGCCGCGCCGCACACTGGCCATCACCGCGATCTCGTTCGGCACGGCACTGGTCGTGATCGACGGCGCGATCGCCACTGTTGCGCTGCCCACCATCGCGCGTGACCTGCATATCGACAGCTCGGCCGCCGTATCGGTGGTGACGGTCTACCAGCTGGTGCTGGTCATGCTGCTCCTGCCCTTTGCCGGCCTTGGCGAACGGATCGGGCTCAAGCGGATGTATCAGGCTGGGCAGCTGGTCTTCACCGTTGCTACCATATTGTGTTTCTTCGCCAAGAGCCTGCCCTTCCTCCTCATCGTCCGTGCCGCACAGGCAGCCGGCGCAGCAGCCGCGCTCAGCGTATCCTCGGCGCTGATCCGGCAGGTTTATCCGGCCAAGCATCTCGGGCGGGGGCTCGGCATCAACTCCGTCGTCGTATCCAGTTCAGCGGCTCTGGCGCCGACGCTGGGCGGACTGGTATTGGCGATTGGCCCCTGGCCCTGGGTATTCGCTTCCGCCGTACCCTTCGCAATTGCGAGTCTGGTCTTCGGTCGTTCCTTGCCGAAGAGCGAGCCGCGCGACGAACCCTTCGACATATTGGGCGCACTGCTCTGTGCTGGCATGTTCGGTTTGGTGATCGGTGGGCTGGAAAGCGCGGTGCATGGTGACAGCCCGGTAGTATCCGGCGCCGTGGTCATCGCGGGGGCGGCGATCGGCATCCTGTTCGTTCGCCGCGAATTGCATGAGGCCAAGCCGATCCTCCCGGTCGACCTGCTCGCTCGTCCGGTGCTCGCGCTATCAGTGGTGGGAGCCTTCACCGCATTCATCGCGACGATGACACTACTGCTCTCGCTGCCCTTCCGCCTCCAGCATGGCTATGGCTTCGCGCCGTCCGAAGTCGGCGCGGTGATCGCACCCTGGCCGCTGACCACGATGATCGTCGCACCACTCGCGGGCTCGCTGTCCGATCGCTATCCGGCAGGCGCCTTGGGTGCGATCGGCATGGTGATCGCCGTTACCGGTTTGATCTTCCTGGCGTTCCTGCCCGTCGACCCGAGCTGGTTCGACATTGCCTGGCGCATGTCGCTCACCGGCGCTGGGTTCGGCATGTTCCTGTCGCCCAACGCCCGCCTGATCATCGGCTCCGCGCCGATCGACCGCGCTGCGGCGGCAGGCGGGCTGGTTTCGACGACGCGCATGGTTGGGCAGACGACCGGCGCTACTCTGGTCGCAGCACTGCTGGCGATGAGCATCGGTGGCGGCACTGCCCCGGCATTGGTCGCAGCGGGGCTCGCAGCAGTTGCCGGTCTGTGCAGTTTCGCGCGCCTGCGCCCGGCGATCCGCAACCCGCGCAGCGCCGAGACCGAGGATGTGCAGCCCGCCAAACTTCGCTGATCGCCCATATCTTCGTCTGATTGGCGCGTTCGCCTGCAATCGTTCGTTGCGGTTCCGGTATACAAGCGCCTAGAGGCCGGATCATGGCCGCCGAAGCAACGCATCCGTTCGCCGTTCCCAACTTCCGCTATTATTTCCTTGCCCGGCTTTCGGCCACGCTCGGGCAGATGGCGATGGTGATCGTGATCGGCTGGCAGGTGTACGACATCGCCCGCCGCACGATGACCGTGAAGGAAGCGGCCTTCCAGCTCGGGCTGATCGGCGTCGCGCAGTTCCTGCCCCTGCTTTTCCTTTCGCTCTTCGCCGGCTGGGTGGCCGATCGGCTCGACCGCCGCTGGATCGCTCGCGCCTCGGTGGCGCTGGAAGCCGCCTGCGCGATCAGCCTTGGCGTGCTGACCTATACCAACACGATCAGCCTGCCGGCACTGTTCGGCATCGCCGCCTTGCTCGGTGTCGCCCGCGCCTTTGCAAGTCCCGCGCTCAGTGCACTTTCGCCCAACCTTGTGCCCAAGGCAATCCTGCCGACCGCGATCGCGCTCAGTTCGCTGTCCTGGCAGATCGGCACGGTGATCGGCCCGGCGATGGGCGGCTATCTCTATGCCGCGGCGGATTGGCTTTCCTATGCCGTCGCCGGTGGGCTGTTCCTGCTGTCCTTCGTTATGCTGATGCTGATCGGCCCGGTGCCCCGTACCGTGCGTAAGTTCAGCGGCAGCCCCTGGGCGCAGATGGTGGACGGGCTCCACTATGTCCGCCGCAACCGGCTGGTGCTCGGTGCAATCTCGCTCGACCTGTTCGCGGTTTTGCTCGGCGGCGCCACGGCGATGCTGCCGGTCTATGCTCGCGATATCCTGGAGGTTGGCTCTTCCGGGCTCGGGCATTTGCGCGCGGCCCCGGCGGTCGGCGCGGTGCTGACTGCGATGTTCTTCTCCTGGCGGCCGCTCAAGCATGATGTCGGCGTGAAGATGCTGCTCGCCGTCGCGCTGTTCGGCGTGGCGACGGTGATCTTCGGCCTGTCCGCGCCACTGTTGGTGCCGGTATTGGGACCGAGCGCAGTCGGGCATGATACCGCGCCTGCGGTGCTGATCGCGCTGTTCGCCCTGTTCGTGCTGGGTGCGGCCGACATGGTCTCGGTCTATGTCCGCCAGTCGTTGATCCAGCTATACACACCGGACGAGATGCGTGGCCGTGTCGGCGCGGTCTCCACTTTGTTCATTTCCGGCTCGAACGAGCTCGGCGAGGCCGAATCCGGTTTCCTCGCCGCGCTCATCGGCCCGGTTGCCGCAGTGGTCGGCGGCGGCATCGGCGCGGTGCTTGTCACGATCGCATGGGCCAAGCTATTCCCGGAGTTAAGGCAGGCTCGCACCTTCGATCCTCCGGCCAATCTCGAGATTCCTCCCAAGGAGATGACGACATGAAGGCCAATACGATCCTCGAGACGATCGGCAACACGCCGCACATTCGGGTCAGCAAGCTGTTCCCGGACGCTGAAGTCTGGATCAAGTCCGAACGCACCAATCCCGGTGGCTCGATCAAGGACCGCATCGCGCTGGCGATGATCGAGGCCGCCGAGAAGGACGGCAGCCTGAAGCCGGGCGGCACGATCGTGGAGCCGACCAGCGGCAACACCGGCGTCGGCCTCGCGATGGTCGCGGCGGTGAAGGGCTACAAGCTGATCCTGGTGATGCCGGAAAGCATGTCGGTCGAGCGGCGTCGCCTGATGCTCGCTTATGGCGCGACCTTCGACCTGACGCCGCGCGAAAAGGGCATGAAGGGCGCGATCGAGCGGGCGATGGAAATCGTCGAGACCACGCCCGGCGCCTGGATGCCGCAGCAGTTCGAGAATCCGGCGAATATCGACGTGCATCACCGCACCACGGCACAGGAAATCCTCAACGACTTCGCCGACACGCCGATCGATGTGGTGGTTACCGGGGTCGGCACCGGCGGTCACATCACCGGTGTTGCCGAGACGCTGAAAAAGGCGTGGCCGAATGTGAAGGTCTATGCGGTCGAGCCCGAGCTTTCGCCGGTGATCTCGGGCGGCCAGCCCGGCCCGCACCCGATCCAGGGCATCGGCGCCGGTTTCGTGCCGCGCAACCTGCATACCGACGCGATCGACGGCGTGATCAAGGTCGACGCCGCCGTCGCCAAGGACATGGCGCGCCGTGCAGCGCGTGAGGAGGGCATGCTGGTGGGCATTTCCTCGGGCGCGACTCTGGCTGCCATTTTGCAGAAGCTGCCCGACCTTCCCGAGGGGGTTCGGGTGCTCGGGTTCAATTATGATACAGGTGAGCGCTATTTGAGCGTGCCGGACTTCCTTCCGGAGAGCTGAATCTCTGAAATGATACCGCGTGTGCTGGAAACGTCATCCAACGTGCGCGGTGTTGCAAAACCATTGCGGCGTTTCGGCGCCGCAATGGTTCCAACCTGCATAGTTCTGCGTTATGGGCGGCGACCCCATGGCGACCCTTCCCTTTCTTCGCAGCTTTGCAGGCTCCTCGCGCCCCGTCTCGCCCGTGCTTGTCGCGGTGCTCGGGCTTGTCATGCTTTCAGCGATCGCGTTGCCGGCCTGGCTTGTGGCGCACACGCCGCGAACCGTTATCGGCAAGCCTTCGGCACCCGTAAAAGTCTCACGCCGGGTGGTGCCCAAAAACGAACTACCCGAAGTCGAGCCAGTCGAATTGCAGGTCGTCACGCCGGATGACGCGCGGGCATGGAACGCTACCGTACCGTTCTCCACTCTGCCCAATCCCGCGGCCCGGCCGTTCAATATCTTCGGTACAGAGGATAGCCGCGCTCGCGCGGTCGATTGCCTGGCTGCCGCGGTCTATTATGAGGCCGGCGATGATGCCGTGGGAGAAAAGGCCGTCGCCCAGGTCATCATCAACCGCGCGCGACATCCGGCTTTCCCGAAGACTATATGTGGGGTTGTTTTTCAGGGTTTTGAGCGTTCGACCGGGTGCCAGTTCACTTTCACCTGTGACGGCGCGATGCTGCGCTATTCTCCCACTACCGCAGCATGGGAGCGCGCACGGTACATCGCGCGCAGCGCACTGACCGGCACGGTCTATAAGCCTGTCGGCCACGCCACCCATTACCATACTGACTGGGTCGTTCCCTATTGGAGCGCCAGCCTCGAGAAGATCACCGAGGTCCACACCCATCTGTTCTTCCGCTGGGCCGGCTGGTGGGGCACCCCGCCCGCGTTCAACCGCGCCTATACAGGTGTCGAACCCAATATTGGACTGATGTCCCGCCTATCCCCGGCCAACTTCAAGGGCGACCCGGCGCTCGACGCGCTGATGCCCGGCGCAATCGGCACCGATGGCGCATTCGTCGACCCTGCCACGATCCCGACCAGCGCGATCCCCGCACCGATGCCGGTCGAAGGCGGCGGCGATTCGAACAACTTCATGCTAACGCTGCCCGCCGGCATGAACCCCGACGCGTTCGCCGCCCTCGCCATCCGCACCTGCGGCGAGCGCCCCTATTGCAAGTTCATGGCCTGGGCCGACCCGAAGCAGACACCGGCCCGACTGCCGCTGGGCAGCAGCCAGGTCGCGACCATGTCGTTCAGCTATCTGCGCGACGAAGCCCAAGGCTTTGCCAAGGCGCTGTGGAATTGCCAGCAGTTCCGCCGCCCGAGCCCGGTGCAATGCATGCGCGCGCAGATCAGCGCCGCCCCGGAAGCCGCGCCCGCGCCGGCGGCAACGCCGCTACCGGGCGCAGTGCCCGTCGTCGCACCGACGCCGCTGACCGGCATTCGCCGCAAGGCCGACGCCACGGCGCCCGCCGCCGCACCGACCAACGTACCCGCGCAGGGCAAGGGCGCGGTGAGCTTCAGCCTGCCGGTGCCCCGGCCCTCGCCTACGCCGCGGCCGACGCCGGTTCCCTGACGGCCCGCGCCTAATCCACCTTCGCCGCAAGCGCCTGCGCCAGCGAGAGCGCCGCGTCGAGCGGGGCATCGGTGACATCGGGGCGGTACAGGCCATTCGCGCCTGCCGTATCCACCGATACCGTCGCCACGCCCAACCAGCGCTGGAGCAGGCCCTGCCGCACGGTGAGTGTCTGGATCGAGTCGAAGGGCACCACCCAATCGCGCTGGGCCAGTACCCCGCGCATCACTTGGAGGCTGGTGTCACGCAGCGTATAGCGATGAAAAGCGCGCTGGAAGAGTGCGACCCCCACCAGCACCGGCACCAGCAACAGCCCCCACCAGAGTAGCGGCAGGAACCAGCCAGCGATCCCGAAGGCCAAGGCGACGGGTGCGCCGTGGCGGAGCGCCGAACGCAGGATATGGGCGGCGGCAACCGGTCGCAGCCCGACACGCTCGAAGGCGGGCAGCGGCGTGGCGGCCAGCACCTCCGCCGCCTCCGCCTTTGTGGCGAAAGGTGCCAGTTCCTGACGACCCGAAGGATCAGCGCTACCGCCCAGAGTCTGCACTTCGACGCTGTTCCAGCCCAGCCGCCCCGAGATCATGCCGCGATGGACCAGCCCGAGCTGGATGCGACGATCGGCGATCACGACTTCGGAACGGGTCAGCAGCCCGCGCACCCGGCGGAAGCGCCCGGCCTCATGGGTGAGCGTGAAGCCATAATCGCGGAGTAGCGTGCGCACGATGCCGGCGATCAGGCTGACCAGCAGCGTCAGGACAGCGACCAGCACCAGCGCGGCGATGCTGAACCGCGCCGTGGCGACGCGCTGCGCCTCGCCGAACAATTGCTCCCAATCGAGATTGAGGATCTCGCCGAGATAATGAAGGCCGCCATAGATCGCGGCGATCCAGACCAGCGAGAAGCCGAACACGCCCTCGATCAGTACCCGGCCAAGCGGCATGGCGAAGATGGTGCGGCGCTCCGGCGCGGGGGCGGCTTCGACCGTCTCGGTCTCCGAGGTGGCAGCGATCGGCGTATGGCTGCGAAGCAAGGCGCGCAGCCGCTCGGCCTCGGCCAGCGAGACGCTGTCGAGATGCGCTTCCTCCTGCTCGCCGCCGCCGGTCTCGAGCTTGACCACCGCCAGGCCGACGATGCGGGCAAAGGGACCGCGCTCGATCGATACGTCCTGGATGCGCGCGCGCGGGATCGAGCGGCGGCTGCGGCGCAGCACGCCCTGCTGGATCAGCACCTCTTCCGCGCCGATCCGATAGGTGAAGCACCACCAATCGAGGAAGGTTGCGGCGATCACCACCAGCGCAAGCGCGGCAAAGGCGCCGAACATCAGCACCGGATGGAAGTCCTTGCCCGCGAAGCCGATCGCGAGCGGTGGGATCACCAGCGTGGAGGGTGCGCGCTTCACGAAGCGCAGGATCACGGTGAGGACGTGCAGCCGCCGGGGCAGGCCTTCAGCGTCAGTCATGCGCGGCGCTGCCGATGCGCTCGCGGATCGTGTCGCGGATCTCCTCGGCGGTGGCGCGGGCGATTCCGGGCAGGACGACGACATTGGCATCGGTGCCCGCCGTATGGAGGACGAGGGTGGCGACCCTAAACAGCCGCTCCAGCACATCCTGCTGCACATCGATATGCTGGACGCGCAGCACCGGCACGATGGTGTGGACCCGGGTGAACAGGCCATGCTCGACATGGAGTTCAGTGCCGGTGAAGGCATAGCCCCAACGCCGCCAGCGCCGCGGCGGGGCGATCACCACCATCCAGAGTGCGAGCAGCAGCACCGGGACAAGGAACATGCCCGGGATCAACGGCAGCCCCTTCTCCGCAAGTTCCGGCGCGAACCATTCGGCCGCCCCTGCGATGACAAGCAGGATCACCGCGCTGCGCAGCGCGCGCAGGCGGATCACATGAAGCTGCCCGCGTTCGAGCGGGGTGAGCGGGACAATGGCCAAGGTCATGAAATAGCTATCGTCTTCCTCGGGGTGTGGCTCAACTGTATTACTGCACCATAGCGGCTGGATGCGACAAATCACGCCAGATTTGATGGGGCGCGCCCATAAGCCGAATTTCACGCTCTCCACATCTGGCCGCACCCCGGCGAAGGCCGGGGGCCAGTTGCAAAGGTTTCCCGAGGGCGTGGGACGGCCGAGAAATCAGCTGACCGCGAGGCTTCCCCGCTCCATGGGCTGCGCCGAAGCTGGGCCCCGGCCTTCGCCGGGGTACAGGTTGGGGTGCGTCGCTGGTTCATTGAAGCATAGAGTGACGGCGGGGAGAAATCCTTATCGGTGCGCTTGATGATTGTCGCCACGGCGCAGGGATGACGAAGGGACTTCAGAGATTCGTCCAACTCTTCAGAATTGCATCGATGGCTCACCCATCAGCGGCCAATGAGTTCCGGCGCCCTCCCGGATCAGCTTGTAGATGCCGTTGTTCGGGTGCTCCCGCCCGCAATAGCCTCTCAGATTGAAGGTCATGCCCTTTTCGCGCAGCTCGGTAAGGTGATTGGGGCCGTGAAAACACGGGGCCGGCAGAGCAAGCCCGGCTTTCCGGTCGTGCTTTGGGGCGGGCCTGAACAGCAGGGCGTGGATGCGATTGGCGGTGCCGGCATAGCGGCAATCGCCTTGGAGGCAGAAAGCGAAGCTCGGGGCGTGAGCAAGGACGACGGTGCAGCGCGACTTATCGCTGGGCTCGCATTGATACCGCACGGTATCGAGCGACGCGACCGCTTCCCCCTTTGAGCCCGGCGTGATGGTAAGGATGTTATGCTCGGCTCCGCGCCATGGCGGGGAGGTGCTGAACCGGATTGCCTCATCGCCGAGCCGGGCGAGCGATGGCGGCGGAAACGGGTTCTGATCGGCGGGCTTGGTGAGCCAGGAATCGCCGGTGCTGCGCTCGGGATCGGATTGGGGGTTGAAGCTGTCCTGAGGGAGCAGGAGCAACAGGGCGAGTGTGAGCATGGGTGCCTCCTGAGAGGTAGGCAAGCATTTGGGATCTGGGCGAGCAAGGGAATTCGGAGCCGGTTCGGCCGTTCGCCACGCGTAGATGCTCCCCTCCCTGCAAGAGAGGGGTTGGGGGTGGGTTGCGAGCATAGCGAGCCCAACAAGGCGGCGGAGACAAAGAAAAGGCCGGGCATCTAGCCCGGCCTTCTAACCCATCCCTATCCCCTCCCTTGCAGGGAGGGAAAACAGGAGAGCAATCACGCCGCCCGGAACAGCTCCGGATCGAGCGCCATCACCGTCTCGCTGCCGGCTTCGATCTTGCGGCGCAGGCCGCTGGCGTCGGGGAAGAAGCGTTCGACGAAGAAGCGGGCGGTGACCAGCTTGGCTTCGTAGAACTTCGCATCGCCCTCGCCCGTGGCCAGTGCGGCGAGTGCCGCCTTGGCCATGCGCAGCCACATCAGGCCGATCGCCACCGTGCCGGTGAGCTGCATGTACGGATAGGCGCCAGCTCCGACGTCGTTCGGGTTCTTGAAGCCGTTCTGGGCGAGCCACATCGTCGCGCCCTGGAGATGGCCGAGGGTCTTCTCCAGTCCCTCGGCGAGAACGGCGAGCTTTTCGTCGGACTTGGCGGCCGCGGCTTCCTCGGCGACCAGCTTGAAGAAGGCCTGGACTGCGCGGCCACCGTTCATGGCAAGCTTGCGGCCGACCAGATCCATCGCCTGGACGCCGTTGGTACCCTCATAGATCATCGAGATGCGGGCATCGCGGACATACTGCTCCATGCCCCATTCGGCGATGTAGCCATGGCCGCCATAGACCTGCTGGCTGTCGGTCGCGACCTTGTAGCCGATATCGGTGCCGACGCCCTTGATGACGGGCGTGAGCAGGCCGACCAGATCGGCGGCGAGCTGGCGCTCCTCCTCAGTGGTGGCGGCATGCTCAAGATCGACCTGGAGCGCGCCCCACAGGCAAAGAGCGCGCATGCCCTCGGTCTGCGCCTTGGCTTCCATCAGCATGCGGCGGACGTCCGGGTGGACGAACAGCGTGTCGGCCTTTTCGTTAGGCTCCTGCGGACCGGTGAGCGCGCGGCCCTGGCGGCGGTCATGGGCATACTGGACGGCGTTCTGGAGGGCGACCTCGCCGACGCCGAGGCCCTGCAGGCCGACGCCGAGACGGGCAGCGTTCATCATGATGAACATCGCGGCGAGGCCCTTCATCTCCTCGCCGACGAGCCAGCCAGTGGCGCCGTCATAGTTCATCACGCAGGTCGAGTTGGCGTGGATGCCCATCTTGTGCTCGATCGAGCCGCAGGTGACGGCGTTGCGGTCGCCCAGCGAGCCATCGTCGTTGACCAGGAACTTTGGGACCACGAACAGCGAGATGCCCTTGCTGCTCTCCGGCGCGCCGGGCGTCTTGGCGAGGACGAGGTGGATGATGTTCTCGGTCAGGTCATGCTCGCCCGACGAGATGAAGATCTTGGTGCCGGTGATCGAGTAGCTGCCATCGGCGTTCGGCTCGGCGCGGGTGCGGATCAGGCCGAGATCGGTGCCGCACTGCGGCTCGGTCAGGTTCATCGTGCCGCCCCACTGGCCGGCGACCATCTTGGGGACGTACTTTTCCTGCTGCTCGGGCGAGCCCTTGGCGAGGAGCGCCGCGACGGCGCCGTGCGTGAGGCCCGGATACATGGCGAAGGCCATGTTCGAGGAGATCATGAACTCCTGGAACGCGGTCGAGATGACGTGCGGCATGCCCTGGCCGCCGAACGCCTCGGGGAAGCTCAGCGTGCCCCAGCCGCTCTCGACGAACTGGTTGTAGGCTTCCTTGTAGCCGGCGGGCGTGGTGACGCTGCCGTCGTCATGGCGCTTGCAGCCTTCCTGATCGCCCGAATGGTTGATCGGGAACAGGACTTCGGCGACGAACTGGCCGCCCTGCTCGAGCACGGCGTCGACCGTGTCCGGGGTGGCGTTCTCGAAGCCGGGCAGGTTGGCGTAGCGATCGAGGCCGATCACCTGCTCGAGGATGAAGCGCGTGTCGCGCACCGGCGGGGTGTACTGGGGCATTTCAGGGTTCCTCGGGGTTAGTCGCTGCTTTTGAGCAGCTCGACGAATTGCTGGAGCTCGGCGATGTGCGCGTCGATGTCGCGCTTCTGGTTTTCGAGCAGGTCGATACGGTCGAGGCAGCGCTCGAGCGTGACCTGCACCTGGGTGCGGCGACCGTCGCCGACATCGTAGAGGTCGATCATCTCGCGGATTTCGGCGAGGCTGAAGCCGACGCGCTTGCCGCGCAGGATCCAGGCGAGCCGGGCGCGGTCGCGATGCGAATAGATGCGGGCGGTGCCGCGGCGCTCGGGGGCGATCAGGCCCTCGTCCTCGTAGAAGCGCAGCGCGCGCGGGGTGACCGAGAATTCGGCGCACAGGTCCGAAATGGAGAAGCTGTCGCGGTCCGGGCGCTGATCGATCGGTGCCAGGGCTTCGAGCGGAAAAGCTGGTGCGTTCATGGGCATGGAAAATAGTTTCCCCTTACGTGAACGTCAACACGCTTATCTCAGCCGCCGCATAACCTTTTGCCGTTCGCGTCACGCATCGCGGCGGCCTCGGCGGCCGACTCGCTGAGCCGGGCGACTTCGAGCCCGGCATAGGAAGCGCGTTTTGCGCAATATTTGTTGCAGCCGTCTGGCAGTGCGCCGGGAAAGGCGATCTTGTCGCCGTCATATTTCGCGTCGAACGAGCAGCTGCCGTCCTCGCCGAACTCGATATGGAGCGACTCCCCTACCCGGCTCGCCCGGCCGGTGCCGCTGCAGGTGATGCGGTCGCCATAGTCGACGAAGGCGCCGATCCGGTAGCCGAGCTCGGCATCGGGGGCGATGCAGATGCGGTCAGTGTCGCGAGCATAGAGGCCGGCGATGTCGGTGTCGGCGGGATTGCGGACGAGGCCGCGCTCGATGGCGGCCTTTTCGAGGTCCTGGGGCGGCTGGGCCTTGTTGTCCGGTGTCTTGTCGCCCGACGAGCAGGCGGCGAGGAGGAGTGCGAGGAGCAGCCCGGCGCGCGTCATCCGCGAACGAGCTTTCCGCCCTCGACGATCCGGTAGAAGCAGCTCGACGCGCCGGTGTGGCAGGCGGGGCCGTGCGGCTCGACCTTGAGCCAGACGGCGTCCTGGTCGCAGTCGATCCGGGCTTCGAGCACCTTTAAGACATGGCCCGAAGTCTCGCCCTTCTTCCACAGCTTGCCGCGGCTGCGCGACCAGAAGGTCGCCTCGCCGGTGTCGAGCGTCGCCTGGAGCGCCTCGGCATTCATGTGCGCGAGCATCAGTACCGTGCCCTGGGGATCGGTGCACACCGCGGTGATCAGGCCGGCGGCGTCATATTTGGGGTCGAGCACCAGGCCCGTTTCGCGTTCATTATCCACGCGGACGCTCTAGCGTGGCGCGGCCCGGGCCTCAATGATCGCGGATGGCTTTCACCAGATCGTCCTTGTCCATCTTCGAGCGCCCCTCGATGCCGATCTCCTTGGCTTCATCGTAAAGCTGGTCCTTCGACCGGCTCTCCAGCGTGCCACCGGGATGGTCGAGCGTGCCCGCTGCTTCGGCATTGGCGATTCGCGCCGCCTTCTCCTTAGAAGCGCCCTCATCGCGGAGTTTCTCGTAGAGTTCAGGGTTCTTGATCTGGGGTCCGTGGTCGTGGCCGGGCATCGGAGAGCTCCTTTCGCCCCTGAAAAACCACCGAAAAACCCTGTTAGTTCATTTCTTTGTGACAGACCGGCGACAAATCGGATCGAAGCGCCTATATGCGCGCCGGACAGTTCCAAACCCCTTGAGGGCTGATGCTTACCACAAACCCGTTCGACGACGACAAGCTGCACGAAGAGTGCGGCATTTTCGGTGTTTCCGGCATGGACGGCGCTGCCGCCGCGGTCGCGCTTGGTCTGCACGCGCTGCAGCACCGTGGACAGGAGGCGGCGGGCATCACCAGCTTCGATGGCCGCCAGTTCCACATCCATCGCGCGATGGGCCATGTCGCCGGCAATTTCGATCGCGACGACGTGATCCGCGGGCTGCATGGTGACACCGCCTGCGGCCATGTTCGCTATGCCACCACCGGCGGCTCGGACCTGCGCAACGTCCAGCCGCTCTATGCCGAGCTGGCGACCGGCGGTTTCGCAGTGGCGCATAACGGCAATATCTCGAACGCGATGCGGCTGCGGCGCGACCTGGTCCGCCGCGGCGCGATCTTCCAGTCGACCAGCGACACCGAGGTTATCATCCACCTCGTCGCGACCTCGCAGTACCGCACGCTGATCGACCGGTTCATCGATGCGCTCAAGCAGGTCGAGGGCGCCTATTCACTGATCGTGATGACGCCGGATGGCATGATCGCCTGCCGCGATCCTCTGGGCATCCGTCCGCTCGTCATGGGCAAGCTCGACAACACGATCGTGTTCGCATCGGAGACGGTGGCGCTCGACGTGGTCGGCGCCGAATATGTCCGCGATGTCGAGCCGGGCGAGCTGGTGATCGTGAAGGGTGGCGAGATCAGCTCGCACAAGCCCTTCGCGCCCGTAGCTGCGCGGCCGTGCATCTTCGAATATGTCTATTTCTCGCGCCCTGATTCGATCAGCGATAACCGCTCGGTCTATTCGGTGCGCAAGGCGATCGGCGCGCAGCTGGCGATTGAAGGGCCGGTTGAAGCCGACCTTGTCGTCCCCGTCCCCGATTCGGGCGTGCCGGCGGCGATCGGCTATGCCCAGCAGAGCGGCATTCCGTTCGAACTCGGCATCATCCGCTCGCACTATGTCGGCCGCACCTTCATCCAGCCGGGCGACAAGGTCCGCCACCTGGGCGTGAAGCTGAAGCACAATGCCAATCGCGAGCTGATCAAGGGCAAGCGCGTGGTGCTGATCGACGATTCGATCGTGCGCGGCACCACCAGCCTCAAGATCGTGCAGATGATGCGCGAGGCCGGCGCCGCTGAAGTGCATATGCGCATCGCCAGCCCGCCGACCCGGCACAGCTGCTTCTACGGCGTCGACACGCCCGAACGCGCAAAGCTGCTCGCCGCGAAGCTGGACGTGGGGGGGATGACCGACTTCATCCATGCCGACAGCCTGTCGTTCATCAGCATCGATGGCCTCTACAAGGCGCTGGGCGAAGCGCACCGCGCGGACATCCATCCGAAGTATTGCGACGCATGCTTCACCGGTGAATATCCGACGACGCTGACCGACCAGGATGAGAACGGTCCGCCGACCGACCAGTTCGCGCTGCTCCACGAGCGCGTGGGCTGATCCAGGCATGGGCGACGGGGCACTTTCGGGGCGCACCGCGCTCGTCACCGGCGCGAGCCGGGGCATCGGCGCAGCTACGGCGCTCGCGCTGGCCAGCCAGGGCGCGCATGTCATCCTGACCGCGCGCACTGCTGGCGGCCTTGAGGAAGTCGAGGAATCGATTTTCGCGGCGGGCGGATCGGCGACGATCGCCCCGCTAGACCTGACCGAGAATGACAGCATCGCGCGGCTCGCTGAGGCGATCTCGAGCCGCTGGACGGCACTCGACGTGCTGGTGCTCAACGCGGCCCAACTCGGCACGCTGAGCGCGGTGCCGGCGATCGACTTCAAGGAATATGCCAAGGTCCTGACGCTCAATGTCACCGCCCAGGCGGCGATGCTGGCGGCGTTCGATCCGATGCTCAAGGCCGCGCAGAACGCCCGGGTGATCGGCGTCACGTCCAGCGTCGGCCGCAAGGCGCGCGCCTATTGGGGCGTGTACGGTTCGTCCAAGGCGGCGTTCGAGAATTTGCTGCTGACCTATGGCGAGGAAGTCACGCATATCAGCGGCATCCGCGTAGCCATCCTCGATCCGGGTGCCACCCGCACCAAGATGCGCGCGCGCGCGTTTCCGGGTGAAGACCCGGCGACGGTGAAGGCGCCGGAAGTGGTGGCGGAGCGGATCGCTGCGCTGGCGGCTTCGGGTTTCGAGGGCGGGTATTTCGAGCGCGTTGATTAATAGCCGTCATCCTGGCGAAAGCCGGGGTCTCGTGCGACTCCTTTCCCGCGCCATCGCCTGAGATCCCGGCTTTCGCCGGGATGACGATTACTTTGCAGCCTCGAACAGCCGATTGAGGAACGCCGTTCGCGCCTGGCCATAGGCGTCGTCACTCGCCTTGGACGCAGCAGCAGAAACCGCGATCACCACTTTCGACTTCGGATCGATGCGGATCGTCTGGCCGAAGATGCCTACGGCGCCGAACCGGCCCTCCGGATAGGTCCACCATTGATAGCCATAGCCGCGGCCGGGCACGCCGATATCGGCATGGGCGGTGGTCGACTGGCGATACCAGTCGGCGGGGACGACGCCCTTGCCGCCCTCCAGCACGAACTGGCCCATCCGCGCATAGTCGCGCAGGCTCACCGAGAGGCAGCAGCCGCTGACTTCGTGGCCGGACGGATCGACCATCCAGAACGCGTCCTGCTCCATGCCGTAAGGCTGCCAGATCTTCTCGCTGAGATAGGTGGCGAGCGGCTTCTTCGTCGCGCGCATCACCAGCACGCCGATCAGATTGGTCTCGCCGGTCTTGTAGACCCACTTGGCCCCCGGCGCGAACTCGCGGGGGAGCTTCTTCATGTAGAAGACGGTGGGGTCCTCCCCTGCCGGCACCGGCTCGAGGAACATGCGGGCGACGTCCGACTTCGCGTCGGTATAATCCTCGTTCCACTTCACGCCCGAGGTCATGGTGAGCAGCTGGGCGATGGTGACGCCGTCATAGCCGCTGCCGGCGAGCTCGGGGATGTATCTGGTCACCGGCTCCTCGACCGACTTGATATAGCCGTCCCGGATCGCGGCACCGACCAGCGACGAGGTGAAGGACTTGGCGACCGAGAAGCTGGTCCAGCGGCCCTGCTGCGAATAGCCGCGGGCATAGCGCTCCAGCACGATCTTGCCGTCCTTGAGCACGATCAGCCCGGCGATGTTCTGCTCGGTAATGAAGGCATCGAGATCGGCATCGGGGAACGCCAACGGCTTGCCAGCGGGCAGCGCATGGACCTTCCCGCCGGCCTTGACGATGTTGCCGGGGAACAGCTTCTCCATGTACGGGAAATTCTGGTCGCGCTGGGCCTGGCTCCAGAACAGCACTTCGGCGCCGACCTTGCGCAGGCCGCTATTGTCGCCGGATTGCAGCTTCACGTCCGACGACTGGACCGCCTGGGCGGACGCCCCCTGCCCCGCGAATGCGCCGAGCGCGAGCGCGCCGGCCAGCAGCAATGCCTTCATATCCCCTCCTCCTTGACCAGGGTGATCTGGATGACGTCGATACCGCCACCTCTGAACCCACCCTCGCAATACATCAGATAATAGCGCCACAAGTCTATGAACTTGCTATCGAACTGTGCAGGAAGCGTGCCGGTAGCCACGGCCACGTCAAAGCGCTCGCGCCAGATGCGCAGCGTCTCGGCATAATCGAGGCCGAAGGCGTGGCGGTCCTGCGTGCGCAGGCCGCGCGCGGCGGCGAGCGCGGCAAAGCGCTGCTCGGACAGCAACAGCCCGCCGGGGAAGACATAGGCCTGGATGAAATCGACGTTGGCGGCGTAATCCTCGAAGAACGCGTCATCGAAAGTGATGACCTGCAGCGCGGCGCGGCCACCCGGCTTGAGCGCGCCGGCAATCGCGTCGAGATAGGCGGGCCAATAGGCCTGCCCCACTGCCTCGGCCATTTCGATGCTGGCAACCGCGTCATAGCTACCCGTGACGTCGCGATAATCGGTAAGGCTGAAGCGGGCGTTTTGCGGTACCCGCGCTTCGGCCCAGGCCTTTTGCTCCGTGGAAAGCGTAATGCCATGGACCTTGCGGCCCTGCGCAACCGCCAGCTCGGCGAAGCTGCCCCAGCCGCAGCCGATCTCAAGGATCTCGTCACCCGGCCCGGTGCCGGTGCGGGCGAGGATCGCGGCGAGCTTCTCGTGCTGGGCCGCTTCGAGCGCCTGGCCGGGCGCGGTGAAGAGCGCGCTCGAGTAGGTCATGCCCGGATCGAGCCAGAGCCGATAGAAATCGTTGCCCAGGTCGTAATGGAACTGGATGTTGCGCCGCGATCCGCCGCGATGGTTGCGGTTGCGCCAGTGGAGCAGGCGCTTGAGCCGCTTCGAGAAGCCTGTAGCGCGGGCCCGACGGGCAAGCTCGGCGCGGTTGAGGCCGAACAGGGCGAAGAGCTGGACCGGATCGGGGCTGGCCCATTCGCCGAGCGCCCAGGCCTGATACCAGCCAATCGAGCCGCCGAGCGCGAGACGAACCAGCGCGCGCCAACTGTGCAGATCGACGATCGCTGCAGGCCCCTCGGCGCGGCCACCGAGCAGGCGGGCGGTGCCATCGGGCAGGCTCAGTGACAGGCTGCCCTGGGCGATGCCGGCGTCGATCTTGTCGAGCTGGCCGCGGAACAACGGCGCGAGGACGCGGAGAACCAGCTTGGCGGTTGGCTGGGATCGGGCTGGCTCAGGGGCGCGTGCATTTCGCCGCGCACAATGCACGCGGCGATGAGTCGGGCAACCCCAACTTAGGTGCGCTTCTTCGGCCGCTCGCCGTTGAACAGATAGCGCAGCGCCGGGCTACGCTTGATCAACTTCCAGATGCCATAGGACCCGAAGAAGGCGATCAGGCAGAGCAGGATGAAGCGCGGCCAGAGCGGGATCGGCAGCAGGTCGAGTACCGGAGTGACCAGCACGATCAGCGGCTCGTGGAACAGGTAGATCACAAAGGACGCCGAAACGAGCGCCTTCACCCAGCGGCGCTCGCCATGGATGAAGTGCGCCAGCGCGCCGAGCGATGCCTGGGTGAGGCAGAGCGCGGCGACGCCGGTAAATACCGGGCGCCAGAGGAACGGAATGGTGCGCGGGTAGAAGGCGACGACGATGCTTGCCGCCAGGCCGGTGAGGAACAGGATCCAGGAGAAGCGGGCGAAACGCCGGTCAAGCGCCGGGATACGCTGGAGGATCGCGCCGAGCAGGAACCAGGGCAGATAGTCGAGCGCATAGCGAGCCGAGAGGAAGTTGACCGCGAAATTGTCGAGATAGCGATAGCGCTCGAGCTGGAGCGAACCGAGGCCGCACAGGCCGAGAAGGAGGCCAGTGGCAAGCGTCAGCGGGATAAAGCAGCGGACCAGCAGGCGCTGCTCGCCCTTGAGCTCGGCATGGGCGAGCGTGGGGAAGATCCAGACCAAAGCGGCGAGCCCCGCTGTGTAATAGAGCAGCACCTGGACAAACCAGAGATGCTCGAACGGGTTGCGCTCGCGCATCGTCATGATTTCCCACCAGCGGCCGAGCGGGTTCGGGTTGCCGGCGATGAGCAGCAGCAGGAAGTGCATGAGCGGCACGAGCAGCAAGGTACCGGCGAGGAAGGGCGGGATCAGCCGATGCAGGCGCGAGGGCAAATAGCTCGATATCGGGCGCCGCTGGAGCAGCATCGCGGCGAAATAGCCAGCGATCATGTAGAAGCCCGGCATGCGGAACAGGTGGAGATAGTCCGCCACATAGATGAAATCGATCGAAGGATCGTGGAAATTGGCGATCCAGCCGCCCGGCCGCGCGGTGAGCGAGGCATGATAGGGAATGCCGAACAGCAGGAACACGGCCCGCAGCGCGTCGAGATCGTGGCGGCGGGCTCGCTCGGCGGGAGTACGGAAATTGCCGTCGGCGGGGGTCATCGGGAGAAGACGCCTGGGGCCGGCGCAAGTTCATGCGCGATGCGGCCAACGGATACGCGGGTCAACATGAACGGGGCGATAGGCCAGTCGGCCGCCAATGCAAGCCGATAGCGCATCGGCTCAAAGCTTGTGCGGCTCCTTGTCGACCATCCAGGTCTGACCCTTCGACACCAGCTTCTGGAGATCGGCGGCCTTGCCTTCGCTCACCGCCCTGTTCTGGGCGATCACCGCGCTCTCGAAGGTAGGGGCGGGATCGTCATAGAGCACGCCGAGCGCCATCGGGAACGGGCCGAAGGGCATCTCGACCAGCATATGCGCGATGGCGCGGTTGGTGACGTTGTGGACGATAACCCCTGCCCCTTGCCAGTCGCCCTCGCTGACCTCTACCACCTTGAGGACGAGCCGTTCGGGATCGAGCGCGAGGCCGCGGGTGCCGCCGGCGAACAGCAGCGGCTGGCCGTGCTCGGCCCAGAGCTGGTTGGCGGCGGCATTGGGCTTGGCGGTGAAGGATTCGAAAACGTCGTCGTTGTAGACGATGCAGTTCTGGAAGATCTCGACAAACGCCGCGCCCTGATGCGCATGCGCTGCCTTGAGCACGCTTGGCAGGTTCTTGTGGACGTCGATCCCGCGGGCGACGAAGCGGGCGCCTGCCCCCAACGCGAAGGCGCAGGGCCTGGCGGGGTGATCGACCGAACCGAAGGGCGTGGACGGGCTGCGCGTACCCTCCCGACTGGTCGGCGAGTACTGGCCCTTGGTGAGGCCGTAGATCTCGTTGTTGAACAGCAGGAACTGGCAGTTCAGGTTGCGCCGGAGCAGGTGCATGCTGTGGTTGCCACCGATCGACAGCGCATCGCCGTCCCCGGTGATGATCCAGACGTCGAGCTCGGGATTGGCGAGCTTCACCCCCGTCGCCACCGCCGGCGCGCGGCCATGGATGGTGTGGAAGCCATAGGTCTCCATATAATAAGGGAAGCGCGAGGAGCAGCCGATGCCGCTGACGAACACTGTGTTCTCCGGCTTCACGCCCAGCTCGGGCATGGTGCGCTGCACGGCCTTGAGGATCGCATAATCGCCGCAGCCGGGGCACCAGCGGACCTCCTGGTCGGTCTCCCAGTCCTTGGGGGTGCTGGGGCGGATAGTGGTGATCTCGTTCATCTTCATTCCCTCGTCATCCCGGGGCATGCCGGGATCTCGTGGTTCAGGTCGCGTGGGTACGGATCAGGGATTTACCGCCTCCGGGCTGGGAAGCTGGCTATTACTGGGCGGGAGTTCCTGGTCGAAGTCCGCGCCGATATGCTGGGCGATCGCCTTCTCAATCTCGGCGATGCGGAAGGGTTGGCCGGAAACCTTGGTGAGCGACTTTGCGTCCACCAGATACTGGTCGCGCAGCAGGGTCTTGAGCTGACCAGTGTTCATTTCCGGTATAAGGATATGCTCATAGGACTTTAATAACGAACCAAGATTTCTCGGTAACGGCCAGATATGGCGGATATGGATGTGGCTGACGTCATGCCCCTTGTTCCGGGCACGCCGCACTGCCTGGGCGATCGGGCCATAGGTGGAGCCCCAGCCGACTACGGCCAGCTTGCCGCCCGCCTGCCCCTGCTCCACTGCCTGATCGGGCACGGCGATGCCCATCACCTTGTCGCGGCGCATGTCGGTCATCGCCTGGTGGTTGGCGGGGGAATAATCGATATTGCCCGAGCCCTGCGCCTTCTCGATGCCGCCGATGCGGTGGAGCAGGCCCGGTGTGCCCGGCTTCACCCAGGGCCGCGCGCGCCTGTCGTTGCGGGCATAGGGCTGGAATTTCTCACCTTCGGGCGGGACTTGGGTGTGGAACTGCACCGGGAACGGCTCGTAGGCCGACATGTCCGGCACCTTCCAGGGCTCGGCGGCATTCTGGAGATAGCCGTCGGTGAGCAGCATCACCGGGGTCATATATTGGGTGGCAATGCGAACCGCCTCGATCGCGACATCGAAGCAATCCGCAGCCGAGCGGGCGGCGAGAACCGGCACCGGTGCATCGCCATTTCTGCCATAAACTGCTTGGTATAGATCCGATTGTTCCGTTTTTGTGGGAAGTCCGGTCGAAGGCCCGCCGCGCTGCGCGTTGACGATTACCAGCGGTAACTCGGTCATGATCGCCAGCCCGATCGCCTCGGTCTTGAGCGCGATGCCCGGCCCCGAGGAACAGGTGACGCCAAGGCTGCCTGCATAGGCGCTCCCCAACGCCGAGGCGACCGCTGCGATCTCGTCCTCAGCCTGGAAGGTGGTGACGCCGTACTCCTTGTAGCGCGACAGCGTGTGCAGGATCGCGCTGGCCGGGGTGATCGGATAGCCGCCGAAGAACATCGGCAGGTTGGCGAGTTGCGCGCCCGCGACAAGCCCGAGCGATATCGACTCCGCACCGGTGACCGTCCGGTAGAGCCCAGGCTCGGCAGGTGCTGCAGCGACCTGACGCTGGGTGATGCCCATCGCTCCCAGCTCCGCAGTCTCGCCATAGGCATGGCCGGCATTCAACGCGGCGATATTCGCCTCCGCCAGCTCCGGAGCCTTGGCGAACTTGGCCTTGAGCCAGTCCACCAAAGGCTGGCGATCGCGATCGAACATCCAGAGCGCCAGGCCCAGGGTCCACATATTCTTGCAGCGCAGCGCTTCCTTGTTGCCAAGGCCGAAAGGCTTCACGGCGTCGAGGGTCAGCTGCGAGATATCCAGGCGGAGCAGCTGCCATTTGGCGAGGCTGCCATCCTCGAGCGGATTGGCGGCGTATTTCGCCTTGTCGAGGTTGCGCTGGCCGAACTCGCCTTCATCGGCGATAATCAGACCACCGGGCTTGAGCGCCTCGACATTGGTCTTGAGCGCCGCCGGGTTCATCGCGACGAGCACATCGGGCTGGTCGCCGGCGGTATCGATCCGGGCCGAGCCGAAATTGATCTGGAAGGCGGAGACGCCGAACAACGTACCCTGGGGTGCGCGGATCTCGGCGGGGAAATCGGGAAAAGTGGCGAGATCGTTGCCGGCCAACGCTGTGGAGAGCGTGAACTGGCCGCCGGTGAGCTGCATGCCATCGCCGGAATCGCCGGCAAACCGAACAACGATCGCTTCAGGTGCGGGATGCGCCGACGCCTCTTCGGGCGTGAGCATATGCGCGGCAGTCGCCACAGCCTCTCTCCTGCAATTTTATATCGTTATGCAGGTGTGTACGCCCCAATCTCTCCCAACCCAAAGCGGAAAATGCGGCTCAGCCGCGCGACGCACCCTGCCCCAGTGCGAGGATCGAAGCGACGTGGCGGCGCGAGACTTCGAGCGCATCCTCGCCGTACCCGCCGCCCAATGCACTCGCGAAGGGGATGCCGCGTGACGTCATGGCGGCGGAAATCCAGCGATCGCGCTCGACCAGCCCTTCATAGCTGAGCCCGAGACGGCCCAGCCGGTCTCCGGCAAGCGGATCGACACCCGCCTGATATAGAACCAGATCGGGTGCGAAACCTTCGAGCAGCGGGGTCAGGCTGCGCGCCAGCGTGTCCAGATATTCTGCATCGCCCACACCGTCAGCGAGCGGCACATCGAGCGTCGAGCGCGCCTTGCGGACCGGGAAGTTCTTTTCGGCATGGATCGAATAGGTCGCGATCTCGGGGCGGCCCGCGGTGAGCGCCGCGGTGCCGTCGCCCTGATGGACGTCGCAATCGACGATCAGAATGCGATGCCCTTCCTCGGCCAGACGGACGCCGGCAACGGCGAGATCGTTGAACACGCAGAAGCCGGCGCCGGTATTGGCGAGTGCATGATGGCTGCCGCCCGCGGTGTTCGCTGCGAAACCGTGCTCGAGCGCGAGCTGCGCCGCGAAATACGTGCCGCCGGGTACGGCCTGGGACCGGCGGGCGACTTCCGGGGTGACCGGGAAGCCGATGCGGCGCTCCTTTTCGGGCGGCACTGCGGCACTGAGCACTTCCTCGACATAGTCCGGGTCATGAACGGCCTCCAGCCAGGCGCGCGGCATCGGATCGGGCTGGTGCCAGGTGAAGATGGCACCTTCCTCGCGCAGCAGGTCGCGGACCAGGCCGTTCTTGTTCCACTGATATTGGCTGCGCTTGGGCGCCGGAGCGACATAATCGGGGTGGTGGACAATGTGGATCATTCGCTTGGAAGGTAGGTTGCGTCCCCCAATTCGTCATCCCCGCGCAGGCGGGGATCCAGAGCCAAGCAAGCCAGTCCTTTGTCACCTGGATCCCCGCCTGCGCGGGGATGACGAGGGTGGTTTGGTCGCCCATCTCGCGCTACGAGGCGCCCATGACCGATATCGCCTCCCTTCCCTATCGCCCCTGTGCGGGCGTGATGCTGCTCAATCGCCATGGCCAAGTGTTCGTCGGGCAACGGCTCGATTCCGTGGTCGAGGCCTGGCAGATGCCGCAGGGCGGGATCGATCCGGGTGAGGATGCCCTCGAAGCCGCCTGGCGCGAGCTTTGGGAAGAAACCGGCGTGGCCCGCGAGCTGGCCGAACTGGTGGCCGAGGCGCCGGACGAGCTGTTCTATGATCTGCCTGAAGAGCTTGCCGGCCGGATCTGGAAGGGCAAGTGGCGGGGACAGCGCCAGCGCTGGTTCCTGTTCCGCTTCCTCGGCGAGGACGGCGATGTGAACATCGAAACCGCCGAGCCCGAATTCCGCGCCTGGCGCTGGGCAGAACCGAAAGATCTTCCGGAGCTGATCGTGCCGTTCAAGCGGCAGCTCTATAAGGAACTGTTGACCGTTTTTGAACAACATCTCGTCTGATCCTGCCCTAGTTTCGCACCCATAACGGCGATACGGACCTGCTCATGCGCGCTTCGCTCCTTGCCCTGCCATTGCTGTTTGCCGCCGTGCCAGCGATGGCCATGCCGCTGGATGACGATGATGATGTCGCCGCGGCCCTCGCTACGGCGAATGTGCCGCAGGCGCTCAAGCTTATGCTCGAAGCGGCGATGGAATCGGGCAACGAGAATGACGTTGCCGTGATCGTCAAATATGCGCGCGACGCAGCACCGGACGGCGCGGACCAGCTGGTGCGTATCGCGGCCGACTGGCGCGATTCCCGGACGAAGAAGGCGCAGGCCAAGATCCGCAGCGCCGATTTCTTCGCGCTGGTGAAGGGCCATGCCGAGCTGGGCGGCTATGTGACCACCGGCAATACCGAGAATGTCGGCATCGCGGCAGCCATGGAGCTGAAGCGCGACGGGCTGGAGTGGCGCCACAAGGTCCGCTTCCAGGGCGATTATCAGGAGAGCCTGGGCGTCACCACGCGCGAACGCTATCTCGCCGCGTACGAGCCGAACTGGAAGTTCGACAACCGGGCGTATCTCTACGGCGCCGCCCAGTATGAAAGCGATCGCTTCTCGGGCTTTTCCGACCGCGTCTCGCTGTCGAGCGGTATCGGCTATAGCGCGATCAAGTCGCCGGCGGTGAAGCTCGATCTCGAAGTCGGTCCGGCGTTCCGCTACACGCGCTTCATCGATCAGGCTGCCGAAAGCAATGCCGCTGCGCGTGGCAGCCTGGATTTCGGCTGGAAGATCACCAAGGGCATTTCGGTGACGCAGAATGCCTCGGCCTATCTGCAGAACGCCAACAGCACGGTCTCGTCCAAATCGGCGCTGCTGACCAAGCTGTTCGGGCCGCTATCGGCGCAGTTCAGCTATTCGCTGCAATATGAAAGCACCCCGGCGATCGGGCGCAAGAGCACCGATTCCACCAGCCGCGCGGCACTTGTCGTCGATTTCTGACGCCCTATTCCCAGATTGCATGAGCTACCGCGCTGGGCGGGGCTGACGGCAATAATATTTCGCGCTAGGTCCGGTGGATGACCGAGCTTTCCAAGACAGAACGCGCGGCGGTGGAGAGGGCTGCGGCCTCGCCGATGCTGGCGCGCACCGAAGCCTGGACGGCGATCAACAGCGGCACCCGCAATATCGCGGGACTTGCCCGCATGGCGGATACGCTGGCTGATGCCTTTTCCGCCCTGCCCGGCCCCCTCGCGCTGGTCGAGCCCGAGCCCGCCGACAGCGTGACCGCCGATGGACAGGTGCTGCCGCTCGCCCATGGCCGCCATCTCCATCTCGCGGTGCGCCCCGATGCGCCGGTCCAGATCCTGCTGACCGGTCATATGGACACCGTCTATGGCGCGGATCATCCATTCCAGGCGAATAGCTGGCTTCCCGACGGCAATCTCAATGCGCCGGGTGCTGCCGACATGAAGGGTGGCCTTGCCCTGATGCTCGCCGCACTGGAGGCGGTGGAGGAAAGCCCGCTCGCCTCGCAACTCGGCTATGAAGTGCTGATCAATTCCGACGAGGAGACCGGCTCCTTCTCCTCCGCCGGGCTGATCGCCGGCGCTGCACAGGGCAAGGTCGCCGCGCTTACCTATGAACCCGCCCTGCCCGATGGCACGCTGGCGGGGGCTCGAGGCGGCACCGGCAATTTCTCGATCGTCGTGCATGGCAAGCCTGCCCATGCCGGCCGCAATCCGGACGAAGGTCGCAACGCGCTGGTCGCCGCGGCAGACCTGGCGATGCGGCTCAATGAAGCCAAGGCACCCGGTCTCGCAGTGAACCCGGCGAAGATCGATGGCGGCGGACCGAACAATGTCGTGCCCGAGCTGGCGATCCTGCGCGTCAATTTCCGCCCGAAGGATGCCGAGGCGATTACCCGCGCCCGGATCGCGATCGACCAGGCCGTGGCGATCGTCTCGGTGAAGCATGACGTGCGCGTGCATGTGCATGGCAGTTTCAATCGACTGCCCAAGCCATTGGATGCGGGTGCTGAGAAATTGTTTGAACTTGTGCGCGCATCCGGCGCCGATCTGGGCATTCCGGTCGCCTGGAAATTCTCGGGCGGGGTCTGCGACGGCAACAACATTGCCGCGTGCGGCGTGCCGGTGGTCGACACGATGGGCGCACGCGGCGGCCTGATCCACAGCCCGGACGAATTCCTGATCCCGGAGAGCCTGGCCGAACGCGCCGCGCTGTCCGCCGTCACCATGTTGCGTATCGCCGAGAAGGGGAAATTATGAGTTTCGTGATCCGTGCCGCCCGCGACGAGGATCTGCAGGCGCTCTACGAGATGGCGAAGCTGACCGGCGGCGGCTTCACCAATCTTCAGCCCGAGAAGGACGTGTTGCGGGCCAAGCTCGCGCGCAGCCATGCCGCATTCGAGCGCGGCGAGGAGCCCGGCGGCGACCATGTCTATGTGCTGGTGCTCGAGAATACCGATACCGGCGAAGTGCGCGGCACCTGCCAGATCTTCACTGCGGTGGGCCAGCGCTGGCCCTTTTATTCCTATCGCCTGGCCACCGAGACCAAGCATAGCGAGGAGCTGGGCCGCACCTTCCGCGCCGAGACGCTGAGCCTGGTCAACGACCTGGAGGGATGCTCGGAAGTGGGCGGGCTGTTCCTCCATCCGGGCGAGCGCGCCGGGGGGCTTGGCATGTTGCTCGCGCGCAGCCGCTACATGTTCATCGCGCGCCACCGCCAGTGCTTTGCCGAGCGGATCCTTGCCGAGCTGCGCGGGGTGATCGACGAGGCCGGGGGCTCGCCCTTCTGGGACGGGGTGGCCGGACGCTTCTTCGGGATGAACTTCCAGGAGGCCGACAGCTTCAATGCGATCCATGGCAACCAGTTCATCGCCGACCTGATGCCCAAGCACCCGATCTACACCGCGATGCTGTCCGAAGGCGCGCGCGGGGTCATCGGCCTGCCCCACCCCTCGGGCCGCGCCGCGATGCGGATGCTGGAGAGCGAGGGCTTTGCCTGGGAGCGCTATGTCGACATCTTCGACGGCGGCCCGACGATGACCGCGCGCACCGATCAGGTGAACACGGTGCGCGGTGCCAGGACTGCGCCGGTGGTGGCAATCGAGACCGGTGGCGAAGCAGCGCTGGTCGCGACCGGGCAGCTCACCGAATTCCGGGTAACCCAGGGTCGGGTGACGGCGCGTGAGGACGGCGTCGTGATCGATCCGCGCACTGCCGAGCTGCTCGGGGTCGGCGTGGGCGACGAAGTGATGCATGTTGGCCGCTGATGCTTACCGAGATCAATTTCGACGGGATTATCGGCCCAAGTCATAATTATGCGGGGCTCAGCCATGGCAACCTCGCGGCGACGCGGAACCGGGGCGAGACCTCCTATCCGCGCGCGGCGGCGCTGCAGGGGGTCGCCAAGATGCGGTCGAACCTCGCGCTGGGGCTGACCCAGGGGATATTGCTGCCCCATGCCCGGCCCGATCACCGCTGGCTGGCGAACCTCGGCACCCGCTTCGAGGATGCGCCGCCGCACACTCAGGCGCAGGCGCTCTCCGCCTCGCCGATGTGGGCGGCCAATGCCGCGACCGTTTCGCCGGCGCCAGACACCGGCGACGGCAAATGCCATCTGAGCGTCGCGAATCTGGTGACGATGCCGCATCGCAGCCATGAATGGCCCGAGACGCTGGCGCAGCTCCGCCTCGCCTTTGCGAACCCTGCCTTCGCGGTGCATGGCCCGGTGCCGGCGCCGTTCGGGGACGAAGGTGCTGCCAATCATATGCGGCTTGCCATCGAGCACGGTGCGCCGGGCGTGGAAGTGTTCGTCTATGGCATCTCGGGCGGCCCCTTCCCCGCCCGCCAGCACCCCGATGCCAGCGCCGCGGTGGCACGCCGGCATCGGTTGGAGCGGGTGCTGTTCGTCCAGCAGTCCGAGGAAGCGATCGCCGCGGGGGCCTTCCATAACGACGTGGTGGCGGTAGCGAACGGACGCGTGCTGTTCGCGCATGAGCAGGCCTTTGCCGACAAGGACCGCTTTTACGCCGATCTGCGGGCGATGCTGCCCGAAGTAGAGATCGTCGAGGTTCCGGCCGCCAAGGTCAGCCTCGCCGATGCGATCAAATCCTACCTTTTCAACGCCCAGCTGGTGACGCTGCCCTCGGGCGAGATGGCGCTGGTGCTTCCCGGCGAGGCGCAGGCTACGCCGAGCGTGTGGAACTGGCTGCAGGAACATGTTGCCGGAAACGGGCCGATCCGGCGACTTGAAGTAGTCGATGTCCGCCAGTCGATGGCCAATGGCGGCGGGCCCGCCTGTCTGCGCCTGCGCGTGGCCTGCGATCCGGTGACGGTCGATCCGCGCTTCCTGGTCGATCACGCCAAGCTCGATCGCATAGCTTCGGTGATCGAAGCGCACTGGCCCGAGGCGATCCCTTTCCACTCGATCGGCGAACCGGCGTTGATCGCGCAGGTGGAGGCGGCGCGCGCCGCGCTTCTGGAAACGCTGAATCTGTCGGATTTACTTACAGGTAACCACTTAATTTAACAGACAACTACGTATTTTGGCGCTTGGCCCGGGGCTTGCTTAACCCTTGGCATGTTCTACCGCATCGGCCGCCTCTTCACGATCAAGTCCAAGTTCGAGGCGTTCCTCGTCATATACGGCCTCGCCTGTGGGGCCACCGAGCGTGGCGTCCATTATCTCGGCAAGTTTCCGGGCGTGGGCGGCTGGATGCTCTTCGCACTCTGCCCGATTGCTGTATTCATGGCGGGTGCGAAGATCCTGGACAGCTTCGATGTTCCGGATTGACCCGCGCATTGTTTCTGTAGCGATCGGGGTTTAGCGGTCATCGGGCCGGCCTGTGGGGAGGTTGTGAGCGCGTGCGTTTGTTCCGGGGTATCTTCACTTCTCTTGCGGTCCAGGCACTGCTGGCTGCAGTCGTGCCGGGTGGCCTCATCGCCTTCGTGATGCACGAAAGCCACCAGGCGGAAATGGTTCAGCGAGATCGCGAGCGGCTCGCTGCCTTTGCGCAGGTCGCGGCAGAAGTCGCGCGCGCCGGACGCCCGCTCGACCAGGCAACGCAATATGCCGGCCCGCTCGCCGGGCGGGTGCTGATCGTCGATCCGCAGGGCCATTCGATTGCAGGCCCCACCACCAGTGTCACCCCGCTCGCCGAGCGCCAGATCCAGGTCGACGGCCGCACCGTCGCCACCGCCAAGATCGTACGCCCGCCTGAACTCGACGATCAGGACCGCCGCGTGTTCGCCACTCAGTATATCGGCGTGGCAGCGATCGTGCTGATGCTGTTCGTGCTGCTGCTGGTGATGGCCTATGTCTTCGCCCGACGCTGGTCCGGGCCGCAGCTGCAGCTCCACCGAATGAGCCGGGACGTGGTAAATGGAGACCTGGACCTCTATTTCGAGGAAGAAGGCCCAACCGAAGTGGTGGCTACGATGCGCAACCTGCGCCGTATCGCCAGCCAGTTCAGCCGCCTGGAGACTGCTCGCCGCACCTGGCTGGTGTCGATCTCGGGCGAACTCAAGACGCCGACCGAGAATATGGGCGAGCATTTCATCAAGCTGTGCGAGGTCGACCCGCCACTACCGCCCGAACTGATCGGCGCGATCGAAGACGATACAAGGCGTCTCATCCATATGGCGGAGGATCTGAATGCGGTGGCGCTGGCCGATCTCGGCCGCCTGCCCGTCAGCTTCGAGCAGGTCGATCCCCGCGCGCTGATCCACAACGCCATCTATGCGGACAGGAAGCGCGCCGAAGCGCAGGGCGTGCGGCTCGAGACCGGCACCCTACCCGAATATACAGTGATCGTGAAATGGGACGGCGCGCGCATCGAGCAACTGTTCGGCGCGCTGATCGACAATTCGCTGCGTTACACGCCGAAGAGTGGCCGGATCGTGCTCGGCATCGAAAGCTCGCGCGATGCGTGGCGCCTGATCATCGACGATAACGCGCCGGGCGTGGACGTGATGCTCGCGCAACGGCTGTTCGAGCCCTTCTTCCGCAGTTCGGATCGCGTGAACGAATCGGCGGCCTCGGGCCTTGGCCTGGCGACTGCGCGCGCGATCGTCGAGGCGCATCATGGACGGATCGAGGCCAGCCGTTCGCCGATTGGCGGCCTGCGCGTAACGGTGATCCTGCCGGGCAACCCGCCTACGGCCTGATCTCCCCTTTAAGTGTCAACGGACGCCAGCCCCACCCGAGCCCAGTCGGCGTGGGGCTTTTTCTTTGGGAGTGTCCCTGAAGCGCGGATGGGGAACCAGCGGCGCCATGACCGCCAAAACATAAAAACCCCGCTAAGCCGTTGGCCTAGCGGGGTTTTTAATGGCGCACCCGGAACGATTCGAACGTCCGACCCTCAGATTCGTAGTCTGATGCTCTATCCAGCTGAGCTACGGGTGCACTGTAAAAAATTGCATGTAAATATTGGCGCACCCGGAACGATTCGAACGTCCGACCCTCAGATTCGTAGTCTGATGCTCTATCCAGCTGAGCTACGGGTGCGTTGTGGAGGGGAGCCTTTAGAAGCGGTTTTGGGATCGCGCAACCCGTTGCGTGCACTTTTCCACAAGCATATGGCAATTTAATGCGATTTCTCCTGCTGACCAGTTTGGTCGCCCTTTGCGGATGCACCGAAGCCACGGGGCGCTACCCCTCGCTGCTTCCGCGCCCGATAGAATCGACCAGCCTCGCCGAGCCGGAGCGCCCGCCCGTGGTGGCGGCTCCCGACCCTGCGCTGGACAAGCGGATCGCCGAGATCCGCGCGACGCTGAACGAGGGGATCAGGGCGTTCACCGCCGGGGCACAGGACGCTGAGGCGAAGATCGCGGTCTCGCGCGGACTTCCGCAGGGCTCCGAGGCATGGCTGCAGGCGCAGGTCGCGATGGGATCGCTCGCCGAGCTTCGCCGCCCCGCCGTGAACGCCCTGTCCGAACTCGAGGAAATGGCGACGCAGCGCGGCGTCGACGGGCTGGTGCCCTACCCCGCGCTCGATTCGGCCGTTGCCGACGCCGATAAGGCAGCGGCGCAGCAACAGGCGCGAATCGATTCGCTCGAAGCCGCGCTCGGCGGCTCCGGCAAATAAGCGGTCAGTCCTCGGCGAGATTCGGGTTCAGCACGCGCAGCACCGGGATCACAGAGGCATAGTCATCGGTCCAGGGCTGGAATTCCGGCCAGCTCTTGAGCTGCCGCCAGCCCCCGCCCCGCGCCACCAGTCGTTGCAGCACCGCAGGATCATGGCTGAGCGCGATCCATACCGATGCCGATTCGGCAATCGGCTCGACCTGTTCCACCCGGGTGCCGCCACCGGGCACCGGCTGGGCCACGAAATGCGGCTCGGGCTCATAGGACAGACGGATCGCCTTCCAGCCACCATCGCGAGCCGCGGCCGAGACCACGGGGGCAAGCGCCATGAAGCGGTTCGAGATGTGCACGAGCAGCAGCCCCCTGGGCGCCAGCACCCGGCCATAGGTGGCGAATGCTTCGCGCGTGAGCAGGTGCATCGGCACGGTGTCCGACGAAAAGGCATCAAGCGCGAGCAGGTCGAGGCTGGCCGTTGGCGACTCGGTCAAACGCACGCGCGCATCGCCGATCGATATCTGCGTCTGCGGAGCGCACTGGCGCAGGAAGGTGAACTTGCCCGAATCGCGGGCGAGATGGACGATCGCCGGATCGATCTCGAAGAAGCGCCATGCCTGACCGGGCTTGGCGTAGCAGGCCAGCGTCCCCGTCCCCAGCCCGACCACGCCAACGCGTGCGGCGGGACCGTATAGTGCGGGCAGCGCCTGCATCGCCTGCCCCACGCCCGAGCCGGGGACATAATAGGTGGTCGGCTCGGTCGAGTGTGCGCCCTTGAGCTGGACGCCGTGCAGCGTGGTGCCGTGCGCCAGCTGGTTCTGGTTCTGGTATTCCGAGACCGTGTAGACGCCGAAATAGCTGCGGGTGCGCGCGTCGGTGAGCGATAGCTGGATCGAGCGATACCCCCCGAACAGGATCAGGCCGCCGGCGAGCGCCGCCAGATAGGCAGGACGCCGCCCCACCGCGATCAGACCGAGCGTGGCAACCAGCACGAACGCGACCTGCTCGTGCATCTCGCCGAGCAACTGCCCCGGATTGGCGATGCCGATCCATACCAGCAGCGCCACCAGCGCGCCGATCAGGATCGTCTTGCCGCTGGCGCCATGCTGCCAGAAGTCACGGAACACCGGCAGCAGGAAGATCTGCGGGCTGAGGATGCCGGCCGCGAACACAAGCAGCGGATATTCATAGGTCCAGTCGAACAGGATCGGCGCGAGCAGCCCGGCGAACACCCCGCCGAGCACCCCGCCGAACGACATGGCGAGATAGAAGCCGGTCAGCCGGTCCGGCGCCGGACGCAACGCATACATGCGGGCGTGCAGCGTCACCGAGACAGTGAACAACAGCAACAGACCGATCAGCGCATTCAGATAGGCGAGCTGCTGGTGCCCGGCGATCAGCGTGGCGCCGAACATCAGGATGATGATCGGGGCGAAACGGGTGAGGATATCCGGCAGCGCGGCATTGTCGCGGAAGGCGACCGAGAAGCTCAGCAGGTAGAGCCCGAGCGGCAGCACCCACAGCATCGGCACCGCGACGATATCGGTGGTGAGGAAAGTGGTGGTGGCCAGCATCAGCCCCGAGGGCACGAACGCCAGGATGATCCAGTGCAGCACCCGGCTGCGGGGCGGTGCCGGCGTGTGATGCGCGACATGCGGCTCGCCCTCCGCCTGGCGCGGCAGGCGTGCGGCGCAGGTGGCAACGAGCAGCAGGACGAGGACATAGCCTGCGGTCCACAGCCAGCTCTGTCCCTTGAGCGCGAGCGCCGGCTCAACGACCAGCGGATAGGCGATCAGCCCGCCGAAGCTGCCGATATTGGAAGCGGCATAGAGCGCATAGGGATCGCGGCCATGGCTGGCGATGCTGTACCAGCGCTGGAGCAAGGGCGCCTGCGCGGAAATGGCGAAAAAGAGCGGGCCGATCGAAGCGACCAGCAGCCAGGGCACCCAGAGCGCCGGCTCGGCATTGCCGGGCAATTCGGTCGCGCTGACGCCGATCGGCAGCCAGAGCGCGGCGACGACCAGCACGCCGATGTGGATGGTCGCCTGCATGCGCGGGGGAACGCGGCCAAGCCAGTGCGCATAGGCATAGCCGCCGAGCAGCAGCGCCTGATAGACCAGCATTGCGCTGTTCCACACCGCCGGCGCGCCGCCGAGCCGCGGCAGGGCCATGCGCGCTACCATTGGCTGGACGAGGAAGAGCAGGAAGGATCCGGTGAGGATCGCCGCCACGAACAGCCAGCGCGTGGCGCGCTGTCCCGCCTGCGGCGTCACGTCGTCGATATGGTCCTCCATCCCCTCAGCGCCCCATACCGATCTGGACGGAACCGGATTGCCGATCGCTGAACCGGGCCGGGAGGATTGATTGCGCGAGATACGGGACGAACATGGCGCGGAGGCAAGCAGAGGAAACCCGGCTAGTAAAGGGAAAGCATGTTTCCGGCGACCAGCCCGGCAGGATCAGTGCGCCGGGCGATTGATCCGATAGGTGATGTGCGGGTTCAACCAGTCCGGCGCGTTGGGATGGATGAAGTCCTCATCGTGCGCGCGCTGCATGCCGAGCCGCTCCATCAGTCCCCAGCTACGGGTGTTCCCGAGTACGGTCATCGCGGCGACCTGCGGGGTATCGAGATTGGCCCATGCCCAGTCGAGGCTCGCCTGGGCAGCCTCCTTCGCATAGCCCTTGCCCCAGCCGGCAGCAGCGAGACGCCAGCCGATCTCGACCTGCCCGAACAACGGCGTGCCCTCGGGCCCGGGCTTGAGCCCGCAAAAGCCGAGGAATGCGCCGTCTTCCTTGCGCTCGATCGCCCAGAAACAATAGCCGTGCGCATCGAGCAGGGCGTTCTGGCGGGCCATGGCTGCGTCAGCATCCTCAGGACTCAGCGGCGAACCGAGGAACTCCATCACCGCGGGATCCTGGCCCATGGCATGCCAGGCCGGGCGGTCGCTGTCCTGCCAGCGGCGGAGGATGAGGCGGGTGGTCTCGATCATGAAATGCTCTTGCGAAATAGCTGCCGCGCGCGCGGAGGGGATGAAAGCGGAGGTAGCCCTATAGCCGCCTCAGGAGCGTTCCAGAATATAGACGATCTGGGCGCCAACCGGGTCGCCGGGCGGGTAGCCCTGGTGGTGGAAGTCGAGATCGTGCCTGCGGACCATCCCCAGGCGTTCCATCAGACCCCAGCTCGCGCGGTTCTCGATCGTGGTCCACGAGCCGATAGCTGGGGCATCAAACTGGGCCCAGCCCCAGGCGATACTCGCCTGCGCCGCCTCGCGGGCATAGCCCATGCCCCAATAAGCCTCGCCGATCCGCCAGCCTATCTCCGGCATGCCCGCCACTACCGCATCATCGGGGCAATCCGAGGCGATCCGTATCCCGCAGCTGCCGATCAGCGCGCCCGTGTCGCGCAGCTCGGTCGCCCAATAGCAATGGCCGAAGCGGGAATAATCGTTCAACCGCCGCTCGAACATCGCATCGACGATCGCGGTCGACTGCAGGCCGCCGAGGTGCCGCATCATCGCATCGGTGTTGATTAGCGCACCGAATGCGGCACGGTCCGCCGTCGTCCAGGGTCGCAGGCGAAGCCGGGGTGTTTCGATCATGCCGGGCGATCGATCGCATAAACGATCATCGCGCCGAAGGGATCGCCCTCGGCATAATCGGGATGCCGGAAATCGAGATCGGTGCGCCGGCGCATGCCGAGACGCTCCATCAGGCCCCAGCTGCGGTTGTTTTCGATCACCGTCCAGGCGGCGATGCGCGGGCGACCGGTGTTGGCCCAGCCCCAGGCGATGCTCGCCTCGGCCGCTTCGCGGGCAACGCCCTGCCCCCAGAATTTCTCGCCGATCCGCCAGCCGATCTCAAGCTCCTCGGGCACCGGTGTGTTCGGATGGCCGCCGATGCGGACACCGCAGACCCCGGCCATCTCGCCGGTGTCGCGGATCTCGACTGCCCACATGCAATGGCCGAAACGCGCCTGCTGATCGATCATCCGGTCGATGATCGCGTCGTGCTTCGCCTGGGGCACCGGGCCGCCAAAATGCTCCATCATCGCCGGGGTGTTGGCGAGCGCGTGGAAGACGGGCTTATCCGCCTCGGTCCAGGGGCGAAGGCGGAGGCGCGCGGTTTCGATCACCTGGCCAGCAGCTTGGCCGCCAGCGGAGCGTGATAGGTCAGCACGCCCGAGCAACCGGCACGACGGAAGGCGAGCAGCGTCTCCATCACCAGCGCCTCGCGCTCGCCCGCCCCGGCAGCCGCCGCGGCTTCGATCATCGCGTACTCGCCGCTCACCTGATAGGCGAAGACCGGCACCTGGAACTCGCTCTTCACGCGCAGGATGATGTCGAGATAGGGCAGGCCCGGCTTGACCATCACGCTGTCCGCACCCTCGGCAATGTCGAGTGCGACTTCGCGGAGCGCTTCCTCGGCATTGGCCGGGTCCATCTGATAGGTCTTCTTGTCGCCCTTGAGCAGTCCGCGCGAGCCGACCGCGTCGCGGAACGGGCCGTAGAAGGCCGAGGCATATTTGGCGGCATAGGCCATGATCTGGACGTTGACGTGACCGCCCTCTTCCAGCGCCGCGCGGATCGCGCCGACCCGGCCGTCCATCATGTCCGACGGCGCGACGATGTCGGCGCCCGCTTCGGCCTGGACCAAAGCCTGATCGACCAGCAACGCGCTGGTGGCGTCATTGAGGACATAACCGTTCGCATCCACCAGCCCGTCATGGCCGTGGGTGGTATAGGGATCGAGCGCGACATCGGTGAGCACGCCGATATCGGGGACCGCGTCCTTGATCGTCCTGATCGCGCGGCACATCAGATTGTCGGGATTGAGCGCCTCGCGCCCGTCATCGGTGCGCAGCTCGCGCGGGGTGTTCGGGAACAGCGCCAGGCACGGAATGCCCAGGTCGCGCGCTTCGCGGGCACGGTCGGCGATGCCGTTCAGTCCCCAGCGCGAGACACCGGGCAGCGAAGCGATCGGCTCCTCCGCATCCCCTTCGGTGACGAAGAGCGGCCAGATCAGATTGGCCGGGGTGAGCACGGTTTCCGCATGCATCCGGCGGCTCCATTCGGAGGCGCGGGTGCGGCGGAGGCGAAGCGCGGGATACTGACTCATGGACTAGCCTCTGCGCCTTCAGCAATTGGGTTTCAAGCGCCCGGCGGGTTCGGTGGTGGCAAGCGTCTCTTCCTCGACCTTTTCGGGCTCGGGCGGCACCACCAGCACCTGCGAGCGCCAGCGGCCATAGCGATAGTAGAGCGACGCAAAGAGCAGCGAGAAGGCCGATCCGATCGGAAAGGACAGCCACAGCGCATCGGTGCCGAACCAGCGCTGGCCGAAGAACGCGAAGCCGAAGCGGATCGGGAACAGGGTGATCGCCAGGATGACCAGCGGCGGCACGGTGGCGCCATTGGCGCGCACGGTGGAGAACAGCACCATGGTCGCGCCGAACATCAGGAAGGTCCAACTGGCGAGCAGCTGGATATGGCGGGCGATCGGGATGGCGGGGCTGTCCGAGCCGACGAACAGCGCCATCACCGGGCGATCGAACAGGATGATCGCGACGATCACGATAAGTGTGATGATGGTGTTGAAAACCAGCCCCGAGCGGGTGATCGCGCCGACCCGGTCCCACTTGCCCGCGCCGATATTCTGCGCGGCCATGCCCGACACGGCGACTCCGATCGCCATCGCCGGCATCTGGATATAGGTCCAGAGCTGCTGCGACACACCGTACGCCGCGGCGGTATCCACACCCAGCCGGTTGACCAGTCCGACCATGGTGAGGCCGGCGGTGGACATCACCAGCATCTGCGCACCCATCGGCAGGCCCTTGGCGACGATCGTGCGGACCAGCGCGCCTTCGGGGATCAGGTAACGCAATTCGGGGCCGCGCAGCCGCACCGGCAGGTCGCGCCAATAGACATAGGCGAGCAGGCCGAGGCTGGAGACTATGCCCGCGATCAGCGTGGCGGTGGCCGAGCCGGCAATGCCCATGCGCGGGAACGGACCGATGCCGTCGATCAGCAACGGGTTGAGCCCCGCGTCGATGATGACGCTCAGCACCATGAACCAGAGCGGGGTGACCGAGTCGCCGGTGCCGCGCAGGCTCATCTGGATGAGCACGCCGAGCATGCTGAACGGCAAGCCGAGGAAGATCACGCGCAGATAGGCGAGCGCCATCTGCTGCGCCTCGCCCGGGGTGGCGAGCAAATGGAGGATTTGCGGGGAGAATATCCAGCCGATCGCTGCGATCAGCACCGCGCCGCCCATCACCAGACCGATCGCGGAGCCGAAGGCGCGGCGCGCGGCCTCGATATCGCGGCGGCCCATCGACTGGCCGATCAGGATCGTCGCCGCCATGCCGAAGCCGAACACCGCCGAGAACATCAGGAACATGATGATATTGGCATTGGCCGTCGCGGCCAGCGCCTGTTCGCCGAGGAAGCGGCCGACCCAGATCGTGTTGATCGAGCCGTTGAGCGACTGGAGGATGTTCGAGCCCAGCGTCGGCAGCGCGAACAGCAGCAGGGTGCGGCCGATCGGGCCCTGGGTCAGGTCGTGTCTGGGAGGAGGGCCGGCCATGATGCTCGCTTCGGTTGGGCGGGAAGAGGGACTCCCCGCCTGCCCTTCACCAGCATTGGCCGGCGTTCAGGTCAAGCTATCCGAGTGCGCCGGCGGCGCATGGCCCACAGGCCGATCGCGCCCAATGCGAACAGGCCGACCGCCTCGCCCGGGATCGGGCTGGGGCCGCCACCGCCGGGGTTGCCGGTGCTGGGCGGGTTGTAGGTACCGGTATAGGTGCCGAGGTGGAACTCGCCATTCTGGGTCAGGCTGCCGAACACTGCCGAGCCCTGGATGTAATTGCCCGTGGTCGCCGCCGCATTGGGCGCGAGGACAGAGCCGCCCCAGGCGGTGCTGGCGTCGAGCTTGGTGGCATCGGGGAAGTTCCAGATGACATGCTCGCCCAGCCCGTTGGTGCCGCCGAGGAAATTGTCGTTCAGGTTGACGGTCGCGCCGCTGACATTGACGATCGCGGTGTCGGCGCCGTTGAGGTTGAACTGGATCTCGCCGATCTTGTCGAGGTCCGCCGCGCTGATGTTGAACACCGCGACGCCGTCGGCGTTCGGCACGGCGTTGAACGTGCCGCGATTGCCGGCGATGGTCAGGTTGCTGTTCGCGTCAAGGCCGCCCAGCGTCTTGGACAGATCGGTGAGGCTCGAGCTGAGCAGGCTGCCCTGCTGCTTGAGATTGACCGAGAAGCTCGGATCGCTTGCCGCCAGGCCCGACTGGACCGTGTTCTGGTTGACGTTGGTGTTGGCGATGGTGCCGCCGACCTTCACCGTCTGCGCCGCACCGTTCAGGTTGAAGCCGCTGTTGACGTTGCCGCCGATCACCGCACCCGAACCGTTGTTGAGGTTCTTGGTCGAACCGTTGACGTCGCCGACCACGGTGAGGCCGGGCACGCCGAGCGGGCTCGGCTTGGGATTGGCGATCTGATAGTTGGACGAATTGCCGTTGAGGTTGCCGCCCACGAAGGTCCGGCCCTCGACTTCCGACGACGAGGTCAGGTCGCCGAGCACCACCAGGTTCCAGGTCCGCAGCGCATCGAGCCCGGCGATCGACTGGGCGGAAGCGGGTGCGGCGGCGAACAGCGCCACGGCAGCCACGCCGGCAGACATCAGGGAACGGCGCATGGAGAACTCCGAGAGGGTTACGACTCGAAGTTGGTTAAAGCCGCTGCGGTGCAGCAAGGGAAACGCGAAGCTTGGTTAACAGCGTCTCGTATTGGGAACAGCAACGAAACGACACCGACCAATTCGTCATCCCGGCGAAAGCCGGGATCTCAGGCCGCACGCGTTTCGCTCAAGATCGCATGAGATCCCGGCTTACGCCGGGATGACGGGTATTTACTAGCCCAGCCGCTTGAGCGCCGCGCTCAGCCGCTCGGCCTCGGCGGACTTTTCGGCATGGTCGGCGCGCGCCTTCTCGACAGCCTCGGGCTTGGCCCTTTCGACAAAGCTCGGGTTGTTCAGACGGCCTGCGAGACCGTCACGCTCCTTCTCGGCCGCGGCGATCGCCTTGGCGAGACGGGTCTTCTCGGCTTCGATGTCGACCACGTCGCCGAGCGGCACCACAAAGGTCGCCTCGTCGACGACGATCTGGAGCGAGCCGCCGGCAGGCACTTCGCCGCTCGCCTGATCGACACGCGCCAGACGGGCCAGCGCCGCTTCCTGACGACCAAGACGCGCAGTGGTTTCACCCGATGCATCGCGCACGAAGATCGGCAGACGGGCGCCCGGCGGCACGTTCAGCTCAGTGCGCGCGGCGCGGATGTCGCTGACCAGACGGATCAGCCAGTCGATCTCCTGCGCGGCCGAGGGATCGAGCGCGCGGGCATCGGCCATCGGCCATTTGGCGACGATCAGCTCATAGTCGCGCGGGCCCATCTTCGACCACAGCTCTTCGGTGATGAAGGGCATGAACGGGTGGAGCATGACGAGGATCTGATCGAGCACCCAGCCGGCGACTGCGCGGGTCTCCTCGGAGCCCTCTGCGCCTTCGATCTGAAGAACCGGCTTGATCAGCTCGAGATACCAGTCGCAGAAGCGGCTCCAGGTGAACTGGTAGATCGTGTTCGCGGCTTCATCGAAGCGCAGATCGGCCAGCGCCAGGTCGAGCGCCTGCACGGTGGCAACCGTCTCGGCGATGATCCAGCGATTGACCGCCAGCTGTGCCTCGGGCGCCTCGATCGTGGTCGAAGCCACAATGCCGTTCGACTGGGCGAAGCGCGCCGCGTTCCACAGCTTGGTGCCGAAGTTGCGATAGCCCTCGATCCGGCGCTCATCCATCTTGATGTCGCGGCCCTGGCTTTCCATCGCCGCCATGAAGAAGCGCAGCGCATCGGCGCCGTAATTGTCGATCAGCCCGAGCGGATTGACGACATTGCCCTTGGACTTGGACATCTTCTGCCCGTCTGCCGCGCGGACAAGGCCGTGGAGATACAAGGTCTTGAAGGGCACTGCCTTCATGAACTGCAAACCCTGCATCATCATCCGGGCATCCCAGAAGAACAGGATGTCGAAGCCCGAGATCAGCACGTCGTTGGGATAACGCCCGCCAAGTGTGGGATCCGGGTTCTCGGGCCAGCCCATCGTCGCGAACGGCCACAGCGCCGAGGAGAACCAGGTGTCGAGCACGTCGGGATCGCGGGTGAGCGTGGCGCCCTCACCTGCCTGCGCCTGGGCTTCCGCCTCGGTCTCGGCGACATAGGCGGTGCCATCGGCATCGAACCAGGCCGGAATCTGGTGCCCCCACCAGAGCTGGCGCGAGACGCACCAGGGCTGGATGTTCTCCATCCAGTTGAAATAGGTCTTTTCCCAGCTCTTCGGCACGATCTTCGTGGCGCCGGAGCGAACTGCCTCGATCGCCGGCTTGGCCAGCGTCGCGGCATCGACATACCATTGATCGGTCAGCCAGGGCTCGATCACGTCGCCCGAGCGATCACCGAACGGCGTCGCGATCGTGCGCGGCTCGGCGTCATGTTCCTCGCCGTCCTTGTCGACATGCGGGATCAGGAAACCTTCTTCCTTCAGCCGCGCGACCACGAGCTTGCGCGCCTCGAACCGATCGATGCCGAGCAGTTCCTCGGGGATCAGCCCGTCACTGGTCTGGGTGATGCGCGCCTTGGCATCGAGCATGTTGAGCATGTCGCGCGCTTCGATCCCGGCGCGGCGACCGACTTCGAAGTCGTTGAAGTCATGCCCCGGCGTGATCTTGACCGCGCCCGAACCGAGCTCGGGATCGGCATGTTCGTCGGTGACGATCGGGATCAGGCGGCCCGTGATCGGCAGCTTGACCTGCTTGCCGACCAGCGCAGTGTAGCGCTCGTCGGTCGGGTGCACCGCCACCGCCATATCGGCCAGCATCGTCTCGGGGCGCGTGGTCGCGACCTCGATGAAGCCCGAGCCATCGGCGAGCGGGTATTTCAGGTGCCAGAAGCTGCCCTTGACGTCCTTGGTCTCGACCTCGAGGTCGCTGATCGCGGTGCCGAGGCCCGGATCCCAGTTCACCAGTCGCTTGTCGCGATAGAGCAGCTTCTGCTTGTGCAGCTCGACGAACACCTTGAGGACGGCCTTGGAGAAGCCCTCGTCCATGGTGAAGCGCTCGTCGGACCAGTCCATCGAGCAGCCGAGGCGGCGGAGCTGCTGCGTGATCTCGCCGCCGCTCTCTTCCTTCCACTCCCAGACCTTGGCGACGAATTCCTCGCGCGTGAAGTCGGTGCGCTTCTGCTGCTTGAGGTTCATCTGGCGCTCGACGACCATCTGGGTCGCGATGCCGGCGTGATCGGTGCCGACCACCCAACGCGCATCCTTGCCCTTCAATCGCGCGTGACGGACGAGGATGTCCTGCAGCGTGTTGTCGAGCGCATGGCCGATATGCAGACTGCCGGTTACGTTGGGCGGCGGGTTGACCAGCGTCCAGGGATCGGCGCCATCGCGCTCGGGGCGGAACAGGCCGTTTGCTTCCCAATGCTGATACCAGCGGGATTCGAGTTCGGCGGGGTCGAAGGTCTTGGGGAGTTCGCTCATGATCGAGCGGCTTTAGCGGCGAGCCGGGGCCCGGGTCGATACAAAACTCGCGGATAATGCAGGTTGTTGATACAAATGCGTAACGATCGAGCCGTGAGAGGGAGGCAATGATGCGTCTGGAAATGTCCGTGCTGGTGTGGAGCTGCCTGTTGGCGCTGGTGCATATCTTCGGGGCCGCACAAGTGAAGACCCGGCAATATGGCACCAAATGGAACATGGGCGCCCGTGACGAGGAGCTGCCGCCCCCTGCCCCGATCGTCGGCCGGATGACCCGCGCCCAGGCCAATTTCTTCGAGACCTTTCCACTCGCGATCATCGCGGTGGTAGCCCTGAGCATTACCGGGACGCAGACCTTCTGGACCCAGCTCGGCGCTTTGCTCTGGCTGGGCGGGCGGATCGTCTACCTGCCGCTCTATGCCGCCGGCGTGCCGGTGGTGCGGACGATCGTGTTCCTCGCCAGCCTGGTCGGCATCCTGATGATGCTGTGGCCGTCGCTGGCGCTGGGCATCGGCGCGAACACGATCCTGGGCTAGGCTTCGCGCTAGAGCGTGAGGTCGATGTCGACGATCGCGCGGTCGGCCAGCGCGTTCGGTCCCCAGACCGGCGAATGGACGATCGTGCCATCGGCCTTGGTCCAGGACAGGCGCACGCTGATCGGCACGCCCGGCGTCACAACATAGCCGCCGCTCGTCGGAAAGCGGCTGCGATCGCGCAGCAGCCATTTCGCGAAGCCGGTAAGCGGCCTCGCGCCGGTGATCTGGCCGGCGATCATCCAGCTGGTGGCGCCGCCGTCGCCCGCCGTGCCGATCTCGACATCGACCGGCCCGCTCGCATCGACGCGGCGATGCTCCACTGCGATCCAGGCATCGAGCGGTTGCGGGACGGGGTTGCGCTCGGCAACGGGATCCACGGGACGGATGCCCAGGTTACGCAGCAGGCGGTTCACCCCCGCGCTGCCGCCCGCCAGCACCAGCGACTCAATGAGCCGGCAGAGGAAATGCGCGTCCGCCCCGGCAGTATCGTAACCGTAATTGGCGAACAGCCCGATCAGCAGCACCGACTGGAAGCCGAAGGTCACCGCCAATGCGAATACGCCGGAGATGATCGGCTTGATGTTCCGCCCGTTGAAGAAGGCCGCGACGAAGCTGAGGTTGAAGAACCAGGCCAGCGCGGACTCGAGGATCGCAGCGAGCACGAACAGCACGATCAGCGCCTTGCCCGATTCGGCGATCACCTGCGGCGCTTGCGGATCTCCTGCATCGGCGCCGGGCTGCGCCGCCTGCGGCGGAACTGCAGCTTGCGGCGTGGCCACATCGCCTGGCGCAGCGGTCTCGTTGGCGACAAACGCACCATCCTGCTCGTTGGCAACCAGTACGCCGTCCTGTGCAAGCGCAGGCCCGGCGACCAGATTGGCGGAAAGCAGGAACAAAATGACGAACAGGCTGCGCATCTGGCGTCTCCCCCAAAGACAAGGGAGCAAACTACCCGATGCGCAGCCTGTTAGCTAACGGACTTCAGACCGTTTCCGAGCGAAGTTATTCGCCGGCCTTGCCGGTGTACTTGTCCATCCAACCGAGCACTTCACGATACCATTGCAGCGAGTTCTTCGGCTTGAGCACCCAGTGATTCTCGTCCGGGAACACCACGAGCCGCGACGGGATGTCGCGGCGCTGGAGCGCGGTGAAGGCGGCCAGGCCCTGGGTATAGGGGATGCGGAAGTCCTTCTCGCTGGTGATCACCAGCTGCGGGGTCTTCCACTTGTCGACATGGTTGACCGGGTTCCACTTCTCGAACGCCGCGGGGTCCTCGAAATAGGCCTTGCCGCCATGTTCCCACTCGTCGAACCACAGCTCCTCGGTCTCATAGGCCATGGCGCGGGCGTCGAACACGCCGTCATGCTGGACGATGCACTTGAACCGATCGGGCCACTGGCCCTCGATCCAGTTCATCATATAGCCGCCGTACGAGGCGCCGAGCGCGCAGGCATTGTCGCCGTCGAGATACGAGAATTTGGTCGTAGCCGCAGCGAGACCCTTTTGCAGGTCTTCGAGCGGCCAGCCGCCCCAATTGTTGCGGATCGCGTCGGTGAAGGCCTGGCCGTAGCCAGTAGAGCCGTGGAAATCGACCGCGACCACGGCATAGCCGGCGCCGGCGAATACGGCCGGGTTCCAGCGATAGGACCAGCTGTTGTTGCTGCTTCCCTGCGGCCCGCCATGGACGACAAAGGCGATCGGCGCCTTCTTGCCTTCGGCCAGGCTGGCGGGCCTCACCGAATAGCCCCAGACGGTGTCGTTGTTCGCGCCGGCAAAGCTGAAGCGATCGACCTTGGGCATGTCGATGCCGGCGAGCTTCTCGGCGTTGACCGAAGTCAGCCGGGTCGAGGCCTTGCCCTTCAGCGCATAGAAGTCATCCGGCGCGGTCAGGCTGTTCATCGAATAGACCAGCCCGCCCTTCACCGGCACCACGGCCGAGACATTGCCGATCTGGGTGAGCCGGGCGACCTTGCCGCTCGCGGGATCGACCGACCAGATCGGGTTTTCCTGCGTATCCTGCGCAGTGACGTAGATCGTCTTCGAATCCGGCGACCAGGCGATCGAGCCGACCGAACGGTCCCAGGCCTGCGTCAGCGCCTTCACTTCGCCGGTGGCGAGGTTGCGCAGCTGGAGCACCTGACGATCGGCTTCATAAGTGGCGCGTGCCATCGAGAAATAAGCCAGCCACTTGCCGTCGGGCGAGACGGTGGGGAGATTGTCCATCCCCTCGTTCGCCTTGGTCAGGTTGACCGGCGCCGAGCTGCCGTCCGCGGGGGCGGCGAAGATATCGAGATTGGTCGAGGTAGACTCGATCCGCCCGGCCTCGCGCAATGCGAAATAGACCGTCTTGCTGTCCGCGCTCCACGACACTTCCTCGCCACCACCGAACGGCTTGGAGGGCGCGTCGCCGATCAGGCCGCCCTCGATCGGCGTGCCGTTGCCGGTGGCACCGTTCGGACCGAAGGGCAGCACGAACAGTTGCGAGCGCTCGCCATTGCTCCACGTATCCCAGTGGCGGACGAACAGCTGGTCATAGGTGCGGCCCGAGCCGGCATTGGGGTCCTTCTTGACCATTGGCAGCTCGAGGCTGGGCGCATTTGGCTTTCGATCGGCCCAGACGAGCAGCTTCGAGCCATCGGGCGAGACTTTGAAGCCGCTGAACCCGCCCGGAATATGGGTGAGCTGGGTCGCAGTGCCGCCGGTGACCGCGACGCCCCACACCGCATCCTCGCCGCCCTTGTCGGACTGGAACCAGACGGTCTTGCCGTCGGCGGAGAATTGCGGGCTGGTCTCATTGACGTCCGCCTCGGCGACCAGCTTCTCGGGCTTGGCGCCCTTCACGGTCAGGTCGAGGCGCCACAGGTCGTAGCGACCACGATTGGCGGCGAGATCGGTCTCGCGCTGCTGCCAGACGAGCCAATGGCCGTCGGGCGACACTGCCGGCGCACCGACGCGCGACAAGGTGGCGACGTCCTGGATGGTGAGATCACGCGCCAGCGCGGGCGCAGCGGAGGAAGCGAGCGCAGCGCCCGCGAGCAGGATGTGCTTCATGGGCGGGACGATAGCCGCAAGCTTGCGGGGGTTACAATCTGTCGCGCGCAACAAAATATCGTCATTCCCGCGAAGGCGGGACATCAAGCAATGGCGGGAAAGAGCCGCACGAGATCCCGGCTTTCGCCGGGATGACGGATTGAGAGAAGCGAATTACCGCCCGGTGATCCGCGAAATTTCCTTCGCGACCATGTCTTCCACCAGACGCGGCAGATTGGCATCGAGCCACTCGCTGAGCATCGGCTTGAGCATCGCGCGGACCATGCCCTCGAGCGTGTCCGAACCGGTCACTTCGGGCTTCACCACCATCCGCGACAGTGCCTCAAGCCGCCCGCGAGTCGCCTCGGCTGCGCTTTCGGACACGATCGGCTCGGCAGGCTGCTCCGCCGGATCGGCGGCAGCAGCGACTGCAGCCTTTTTGGCGGGAGCTTCGGGCTGCGAGGGGGAACCCATCGACATCGGTGTCGGCGTCTCCAGTCTGTCGTCTTCGACCGGTTGGCTGAGCTCCAGTATCTCGTCAACCGTGGCGGGCTTGTCGACCGCCGTCGTTGCACGACCGCCACGACGCGCACGCGTCGCAATCGCCGTATCGCCCTCTTCGGCGATAATGCGTTTAATGGAGGAAAGAATCTCCTCCATCGACGGTTCGCTACTGATGTCCCCCATCAACCGGCTACTCCTGAAAGCCCCGGGGTGGGGTAATCACGGCTTTTTACGGTTAATGTCAACAGGGCGCGTGGCGTCATTACGCTGCAGCACCGGATCGAGCGATGCCCCCGAGACGTCCGGAGTCTGCGCCGGCGTCTGGTTGGTGCGGGTGCCCACGGTCTGCGGCTCGGGATCATCACTGCGATCCCACCAGCGATTCTTCACGCGCTTGTAGTTGACCTCGGGGTCGTAGAGCGGCCCGCCATCAAGGTTAAGGTCGCGCGCCTCTGCCCGGCCCATCGCCGCCAGCAGCTGGAAGCCGGCGACATAGGCATCGCGCTCCGCCGTGACATAATTGACTTGACTGTTGAGCAGCTCCTGCTCGGCATTCAGGATGTCGAGGATCGTGCGCGTGCCGACGCTGTTCTCGGCGCGGACGCCCTCAAGACTGAGCTTGTTGGCATCGACCGCGACGCGATTCGATTCGATCACGCGCAGCGAGGACTGATAATTCGCATAGGCTGAACGGACCTGGGCGATCACGCCGCGCTCGGTGAGCGTGACGGTTTCCATCGCCGCGGCACGGCGCGCCTGGGCCTGACGAACCTGTGCGGCGGGAAGGCCACCCTGGAAGATCGGCAGCGTCACCTGCGCACCGACGCTGTTGGCGATGCCGCTGGTGTTCTGCCCGCCAAGCGCGCGGCGCTCCTCGCTGAGCGACCCCAGATAATTATAATAGCTGGTGTTCGCGGTCAGCGCGACCTGCGGTGAGCGGCTTGCCCTCGCGGCACGCACGTCGAACGCGGTGGCGTCGCGCTGCTTCTCGGCCGCCTCAAGATCGGGGTTTCCGGCGATCGCCGCCTGCTCGGCGTCCTGCACGTCGCCCGGCAGGTTCGGCAGTGCCGGCGGCTGGGCCAGCACGCCCGGAGGCGCGCCGATAACGCGGATATAGGTTTCGCGGGCGCCGATCAGTCCGGCTTCGGCGGTACGCAGCTGGCTCTGGGCCAGCGCTAGGCGCGCTTCCGACTGGGCGACGTCGGTGCGGGTCAGGTCACCGACCTCGAACCGGTCGCGAGTCGCCTGAAGGTTGACCTCCAGCACATGGACGTTCTGCTGGTTGAGGCGCACGATCGCCTCGAAGCGCAGCACATCGACATAGGACGTCACGGCATCGGTGAAGAGCTGCGCTTCCGAACCGCGCAGGCTGGCCTGGCCGGCATCGACGCGCGTAGCGGCGGCGCGCACCGAATTACGGACGCCGCCCCCCGAGTAGACCGGCACCGAGACATTCAGACCGGCGCGCGCATTGCGAGTCGGGCCGGCGAGCGGGCCAGTGCCCGCATCGCTGTCATAGAGGCTGTCGGTGGCGGTCAGCGTGCCATTCAGACCGGGGCGACCGGCGGCTCGTGCGATCGGGACATTCTCGTCGTTCGCGCGCTGGGTGGCACGATCCGACTGGAGCCCCGGATTGGTGTTGTACGCCTGAACCAGTGCATCGCGCAGCGTCGTCGTCGGCTGCGCGGCTTCCGCCGGAGCAACCGTGCCGACTTCGACACGCACCGGCGTGCTGGTGCCGGACCGCGTCGTCGTGGTCTGCGCTGCGGCAGGCACGGCAATCGCAACCAGGCTGACGCCCAGGAACAGAGAGGAAATTCGCATGAGCCTCTTCTTCAGATCAGAATTTAAAGGTTCGTAGGCGTTCGAAACCGGGAAGCACTGCACATTCGATGTCGGCGAAATCGGTGAGGCCGAAGCCCCCTTCGGTCCGCTGACCGGTGGCGAGGCGGGTAACGCCGCGATCCACGATACCGGTGACCACACGGCCATCGGGCTTGAGCTGATCGAGCAGCGCGGCGGGAAGCTCCTCGACCGCGCCGTCGATCACCAGAAGATCATAAGGGCCTTCCGAGGCGTGACCGGCGGCCAGCGGACCCTCGATCGGCTCGACATTGGCATAAGCTGCCAGCGCGGTGCGGGCGAGCGCGGCCAGCGAAGGCTCTTCTTCGACCGCAACCACCGCGGTGGCGAGATCGGCGAGCAGCGCCGCGGTGTAACCGCCGGCCGAGCCGATTAGCAGGACCTTGTCGGTCGGGCGCACATTGGCGACCGTCAGCAGCCGGCCCGTCGCCAGCGGCAGGTTCTGGCTGCGGCCACCGGCGAGCGGCAGCAGCGTATCGCGATAGGCAACTGCGCGGTTCTCTTCCGGCAGGAAGTCTTCACGCGGCACGCGCGCCATGACTTCGACCACGCGGACATCGTTGACCGCATTGGTACGCAGCTGGCTGGCGACCATTGCGTGGCGCATCACTTCGAAGCGGTTTGCCTCGACAGGCGCGGTATCGACCGAAAGAGTCATCATCACTCCGGATATCTGGCACAACCGTATTAGTTGCGCAATACACTGTTTCTGTAGGCGGCTTGTATCCCCTTCACATGCCTTCGCCAAGCAATGCGCGCAGCTATTTTTGCACTGCAATGTTGACAGGACACCAAGCACCTGCGCATTGCCGCCCCTCGCTCCGAGGCCCGATGGCGGAGTGGTGACGCAGAGGACTGCAAATCCTTGCACGCCGGTTCGATTCCGGCTCGGGCCTCCAAGCTATTTTCACACCGCAAGTCACCACAGGCGGTGTGGCTTTCCCGCCACTTATCCACCGAATCGCACGGCCCGTCGCTACCGTACCGACCCGGATGCGGAACAAATCACGATTCAGCGCCGTTAACCTCTCGATTATCGGGAGACGACGCATGTACGATTTCGGCATCCGACACGCTCTTACCGGCTATCGTGTCGCGTATCGTCCGCAGCAGCCGAATTATTGTCCGGGCTGCGGGGGCTCGCATTGGATGATCGGCCGATTGACCGCCGAATGCGCCTATTGCGCGACGGCTTTGCCGCTGATGGCGGGCGGCAGCTCGGGCAACGGACTGATCCGTCGGCAGGGGGACGCGGCGCTCGCCGCCTGAACCTCCCTGCCCCTTCATGCGTTTCCGCGGGTCTGAACTCCGCGAACAGGAGCGCGCATGTCCGATGTTTCCGTCACTTCCCCCGTCGAGCGGATCGCCCGGGTGATCGCCGCCGAGATGCTGAGCCCCAATGGCGAGGCGTTCGAGGAGCCGGCGGAACCGGTCGGCCTCATGGTCGAGCGAATCTGGCCGGTCGAGATCGAGCGGGCAATGGCGATCCTGCGCACGCTGCGCGAGCCGACTCAGGAAATGGTCGAGGCCGGGCGTGCAGCGGGCGATGATCCCGCGCTGATCTGGAATGCGATGGTCCGCGCCGCGCTGGAGAGTGCGCTCGACCTGGCGCCCGAACCCGCCTGAGGCTTGCAGCCCGGGCGCGAGTCGCTAATGCCTCCCGAATGACTGGCGCCCAACTAACGCTCTACAATTCGCTCACCCGCAGCCTGGAAGCCTTCCAGCCGCTCGACCCCGCGCAAGGTGTGCGCGTCTATTCGTGCGGGCCGACGGTCTATAATTATGCCCATCTCGGCAATCTGCGCGCCTATGTCTTCACCGATACGCTGAGCCGCGTGCTGACGTGGAAGGGCTATCCCCTCACCCATGTCATCAACATCACCGATGTCGGCCACCTGACCAGCGACGCCGACGCCGGCGATGACAAGATGGAAGCCGCGGCCAAGGCCCAGGCCAAGAGCATCTGGGATATCGCCGCGCATTACACCGCGGCGTTCAAGCAGAACATTTCCGATCTCAACATCCGCCAGCCGAGCCGCTGGTCGGTGGCAACCGATCACATCGCCGAGATGATCGACTTCGCCGAGAAGATCGCGCCGGAACATTGCTACGAACTCGAGTCGGGCCTGTATTTCGACACCACCAGCGTGCCCGATTATGGACGCCTCGCCGGCAACCAGGATGACGCCGCCGAGGGGCGGATCGATCCGGTGGCGGGCAAGCGCCATCCGCAGGACTTCGCGATCTGGCGCAAGTCGCCACAGGGCGAGCAGCGCCAGATGGAATGGGACAGCCCCTGGGGCAAGGGCGCGCCGGGCTGGCACCTCGAATGCTCGGTGATGAGCATCAAATATCTGGGCGCGCCGTTCGACATCCATACCGGCGGCATCGATCACCGCGAGATCCACCACCCCAATGAGATCGCGCAGAACCAGGCGTTCTGCGGCTGCTCGGATACCGGCTCGCATTTCTGGATGCACAACAACTTCCTGGTCGATCGCCAGGGCAAGATGTCCAAGTCCAAGGGCGGCTTCACCACGCTGCAGTCGCTAATCGACGCGGGCGTGCATCCGCTCGCCTATCGGCTGATGTGCCTTTCGGCCCAGTATCGCAGCGAGCTGGAATTCTCGGCCGAGAACCTTGCCGCCGCGCTTACCCGCCTCAAGCGGCTGGTAATGACGGTGAGCGCGCTCAAGGCCCGCACCGAGGGCGAAGGCACTGCCCCGGCCAACTGGCTGGAACGGCTCGACGAAGCGGTGTCGGACGATCTCAACACGCCCAAGGCGCTGCCTGCGCTCGACGAGATGCTCGCCGAGAAGAAGCTGTCGCCCGCCGACCGCCTTGCGGGCCTCGCCGCCTTCGACGCGGTGCTCGGCCTGCGCCTGCTCGAGCTGACCCGCGAGGAATTGCGCGTCCGCCCGGCCAGCGCGACGATTACCGCGCAGGAGATCGAGGACCGGCTGGTCGAGCGCAAGGAAGCGCGCGTCGTGAAGGATTTCCAGCGCTCGGACACGATCCGTGACGAACTGGCGGCTGCCGGCGTGGAAGTGATGGACGGCGATCCGCTCGGCTGGGACTGGAAGCCGGCACTTTAAGGACAGACTTCGCAGCATCGGCGACCGGATTGGTCGATGCGGGCTGGGCTTTGATCGCCGGGGCTGCACCGGGCGGGGCATTGATCCTGTCCGGAGATGCCGACGATGACCTATCCCCGCCCCATGACCGCGCTGATTGCCGCGCCGTTCCTGCTCGCCACCCCCACCGCCTGCGCCAATGGCGAAGAGCCCCGGCTTGCCGGCAACTGGTCGCAGGCATCGGTAGGTCAGGAACTCGTGATCGCACCGAAGTTCAAGCTGCAGCCAAGCATGACGCCCAATTACGGCACCAGCCTCGGCGGCAGCGTCGGCGCAGGATCCTACACCAACACCACCATCGTCACCGAAGCGACGCCGATGCGCGTCGATCGCCGCATGATCCTCTCGATCCGCCCGGACGGCAGCTATAGCTGGAACATCACCAAGGTGCAGCCGGAGGGCGAGCGCTGCACCCGCACCATCGAGCAGGTGAAGCAGGGCAAGGTCTCGATCGCCGGCGACAAGATCAGCTTCGCGACCAGCAGCGGCACCGAGACCTGGCGGAGCAGCTGCGGCAAGAGCGGCAATGGCACGGTCACCGCCCAGACCGAGACCTATAGCTATTCGTTCGACGGCGGCGCGCTTTCGGTGCGTGGCTCGGGCGGGGTGAACTGGCAGTTTCGCCGCAATTGAGCTTTGAAACGGGCGGGCGAGCGCAGTAGCTTCACGGCATGAAGGCCGTTCTCCCCGCCCTCGCCCGCCCGCTGGTGGAGCCGCAGCTCCCCGCCGGGCTCGACGTCCATTGGTTCACCAGCACCGACGAAGCAGTGGCCGAGGTGGTCGACGCCGATATCGGCTGGCTCGACAACAACAATCCACGCGAATGGGCCCGCGCCGTGGCGGCGGCGGGCAAGCTCCAATGGCTGTCGACCATCTATGCAGGGCTCGACGTGCTCGACACTGCGCTCCTGCGCGAACGTGGCACGCGGGTGACCAATGGCAGCGGAGTCAATGCACACACCGTCGCCGAATATGCGGTGATGGGCGCACTGGTCGCCGCCAAGCGCTTCGACCAGGTCGTCCGCGCCGCCGATCGCCATGAATGGCCGACCGATGCGCCGGGCAAGCTCGAACTGTTCGAGAGCAGGGCGCTGGTGATCGGCTATGGCACAATCGGCAAGCTGATCGGCGAGCGGCTAAAGGCTTTCGGCGTCGAAGTGACCGGCGTCACCCGCTCCGGCGCCGAAGGCACGGTCGGCTCCGATGCCTGGCGCGTACTGCTGCCAGAGACCGACTGGGTATTCCTCGCCGCCCCTTCCACCGATCAGAGTCGGGCGATGATCGGTGCCGAGGAACTGTCGGCGATGAAGCCGGGCGCCTGGATCATCAATGTCGGCCGCGGCGAGCTGATCGATCAGGATGCGCTGATCGACGCCTGCACAAGGCGCCGCATCGCCGGCGCGTTTCTCGACACCGTCACCCCCGAGCCGCTGCCGCCCGAACACCCGCTCTGGGCCACGCCCAACATCATCCACTCGATGCATTTGTCAGGCCGCAGCCAGACGCGGATGTTCCTCCGCGCCGCTGCGCTGTTCGTCGAGAACATCAACGCGTTCGTCGAGGGACGCCCGTTGCGCAACGAAGTCGATCTCGCCGCCGGTTACTAGGCGCCTACCACCTCGGGCAACGCGGCGGCATAGCGCTTCACATCCTCGATCCGGCCGGTCGATACGCGCGACCACTCCGTCCATTTGCCATAGGCACCACGGATCTGGATGCCCTTTGCGGCCATCGCCTTCTGCACGGCATCGGCATCGGGCACTTTCACATAGACGAAGTTGGCCTGGCTCGGCGCCGCCGTCAGCCCCGCCTTCCTGACGGCGTCGAGGATCAGCCCTCGCCCTTCCAGGATCCGGTTCTTTGAGAAACCGGTGAAAGCAGTGTCGTTGTACGAAGCGATCGCCGCAGCGAGGCCGGCGGTATTGCCGCCAAAGCTCATCTCGTACTTGCGGATCGTCGCGATCGTCTCGGGCTGGCCGATCGCGAAGCCGACGCGCAGCCCGGCCATGCCATAGATCTTGGAGAAGGTGCGGCAGACGAGCAGATTATGCCCCGCCTTCACCAGCGCCGAGACCGAGCTGTAATCGGGGCGATCGGTCAGCTCCATATAGGCCTCGTCGACCAGCACCGTCGCGCTCGGCCCGACCTTGCGGACAAAGGCACGCATCGCGTCGCCGTCGAGCAGCCGCCCGGTCGGGTTGTTCGGGTTGCAGATATGGACGAGCCCGACATCGGGGCCGACCGCCGCCGCCATCGCATCGAGATCGATGTCGAGATCGGCCTTGAGCGCCACCCGCTTCAGCTTCGCGCCCTTGGCCTCGGCATAGAGCGCGGTCGTATCCCAGAACAGTTCGGGGCAGAGGATCGCGCCCCTGCCCTTCAGCGCCAGGCCGGCAGCGCTCAGCACTTCGGTCGAGCCGCTGCCCAGCGCGACATGATCCGGCGTTACCCCGAAGCGCTCGGCGATCATCGCGGTCAGCTTCCGGGCGGCAGTGTCGGCATAATAGCATCCCTTGGCCGACCATTCGGCGATCGCAGCGATCGCGCTTGGTGCCGGGCCATAGGGGTTCTCGTTGCGCGAAAGCTGCGCGATGTCGGCGGCGGGGCCGAACAGCGGCGCCTCGGCACCCGGCGCGGCATAGGCAAGGCGCGGCGGGAATGCGGCACAGGCCGCGGTTGCGGCGCCGCCGCGGATCAGCGTCCGTCTCGAAAGCTCGACCATCTTCGCCTCCTTCATTTGAGTCCGTTGCGGATCATCACGATCCCGATCAGCACCAGGTACAATCCGAATATCCGGCGCAGCAGCGACGGGCTGAGCGCATGCGCGGCGGCGACGCCCCAGGGCGCCGAGATCAATGTGGTCGAAGTGACGACTAGTGCCGCCGGCAAATTGACGAAACCCAGCGAGCCAAAGGGCAGCCCCGGCTTGCCCAGCCCGATCGCGATGAAGCCGATCACGCCGGGGATCGCGATGATCGCGCCGATCCCCGATGCGGTGGCGATCGCCCGGTGGATCGACTTGCCGCACAGCGTCATCACGATGATAGCGATCGTGCCGCCGCCAATGCCGAGCAGCGAGGAAAAGGCGCCGAGCCCGCCCGCGATGCCGGCCCGCGCCGCGCCTCCCGGCATGGCAGTCGCCAGCTGGCGCTCGGCGAGCAGCGGGAACAGGAAGTGCAGCGCCATGATCAGCACGCCGGTGCCGAAGATCGCGGCCAGTCCCGCCCCCGGCACACGCGCCGCCAGCAACACGCCGCCGCCGACCCCGAGCACGATCCACGGCGCCCAGCTCCGGAGAACTTCGAAGTCTACCGCACCGCGCTTTGCATGCGCGTGGACCGATCGGATCGAGGTTGCGACGATCGTGGCCAGCGACGTGCCGATCGCGACATGTGCCAGTTCGTCCGGACTACCGCCCAGCAGCGGCAGCACTGCGAACAGCGCCGGCACCACGACAAAGCCGCCACCAATCCCGAATAGCCCGCCGGCAAATCCGGCCACCAGCCCGGCAGCCAGCATGGCCACGAGCGCTTCCGCCCAGGCAACCGCGGTCACCGGGCATTTCCTTGAAGACTGGGCACGCGCAACAGAAACTTGGGCACGAAACTCTCCCGCTGAGCTTCCTGCCTCTCCCGTCGCGGTACGCTTCCCGGTCCGCGCCCTTTGGGCCGTCGAACGGTGCGCGCCGCTATGTACGTTCCTTGTGACGACGCATGGCCGCGTCGCTGCCGGCCTGCGATTCCGGCGGCACTGAGGCTAACAGAGCCTGTGCCGACTGCAAGCGCGCATGAATTACCCCGCTGGGGAAATTTTTCGCTTGCAGGATTTTACCCAGCGGGGGTAAGGCGCACTCGCTATGACGACACTTGCAGGCACCAAGATCCGCCGCTTCCGCGAGGAACGCTCCCTCACCCGCGCCGCCTTTGGCGCCTGGTTCGATATTCCGGGCTCGACGGTGCAGGGCTGGGAGAAGGACGGCAAGCGCGCCAATGCCAAGGTGGCGAACCTGATCGCCGCGCATGGCATTGCCGGCCATGCCGATTGGAATGTGACTGTGCGCGACGCGGAGAATGACATGCATGCAAGCTGGACCCCTTCGAGCTGGAAGGCCGCCGAAGCGCGCCAGCTCCCCAATTACCCTGATCAGGGTGCGCTCGACGCGGCAACCAACCAGCTGACCTCCTTCCCGCCGCTCGTCTTCGCCGGCGAAGCGCGCGACCTGACTAGCGAGCTGGCCAAGGTATCGCGCGGCGAGGCATTCCTCCTACAGGGCGGCGATTGCGCCGAGAGTTTCGCCGAGTTCCACCCGAACAACATCCGCGACACCTTCCGCGTGCTGCTCCAGATGGCGGTGGTTCTCACCTTCGCCTCGAAGCTGCCCACGGTGAAGCTCGGCCGGATGGCCGGCCAGTTCGCCAAGCCGCGCTCGGCCGATACCGAGACGATCAACGGCGTCGAGCTGCCCAGCTACCGCGGTGACAATGTCAACGACATCGCCTTCACGCCCGAAGCGCGGATTCCCGATCCGCAGCGCATGCTGCAGGGCTATTCGCAGTCGGCGGCGACGCTCAACCTGCTGCGCGCCTTCGCACAGGGCGGCTATGCGAACCTGCATCAGGTCCATAAGTGGACCCACGACTTCATGGGCCGCAGCCCCTGGGCGAAGAAATATGCCGATGTCGCCGACCGGATCGGCGAGGCGCTCGACTTCATGGCTGCCTGCGGCATCGATGCGGACAGCGTGCCGCAGCTGAAGGCGACCAGTTTCTACACCAGCCACGAAGCACTGCTGCTTCCCTATGAGCAGGCGATGACCCGCCAGGATTCGCTGACCGGCGACTGGTACGACACCTCGGCGCACTTCCTGTGGATCGGCGATCGCACCCGCTTCGAAGGGTCGGCGCATGTCGAGTTCCTGCGCGGCATCGGCAATCCGATCGGCATGAAGTGCGGGCCGAGCCTTGAGCCGGACGCGCTGCTGCGCCTGCTCGATACGCTCAATCCCGGTCGCACCCCGGGGCGGATGACGCTGATCACCCGCTATGGCCATGACAAGATCGAGGCCGGACTGCCCAAGCTCGTCCGCGCAGTGAAGCGCGAGGGTCATCCGGTGGTGTGGAGCTGCGATCCGATGCACGGAAACGTCGTCAAAGCGGCAAATGGCTACAAGACCCGCCCGTTCGATCGAATCCTCGCCGAAGTCCGCGGCTTCTTCGCCGTGCACCGCGCCGAGGGCACCTTCGCCGGCGGCATCCATGCCGAGATGACCGGGCAGAACGTCACCGAATGCACCGGCGGCGCGATCGACATTACCGAGCAAGGTCTCGCCGATCGCTACCACACGCATTGCGACCCGCGTCTCAATGCGGGACAGAGCCTGGAGCTCGCATTCCTGTTGGCCGAAATGCTCAACGAGGAAATGTCCGAACGGCGAAAGGCTGCCGCCTGATCTATTGTTACGGAACTGATCCGTAATTTAGCGGATTTACATCGCTGTCAGCATTTCCGAAGGACTATGGTTCACGCGGAGTTTTCGATTGGCAACGGTGAGGGAACGTCTGCCAGACAATTTGGTAGCGACGGTGCGTCCGGCGCTGATGCTGTTCGCCGGTGCATTGGCGGGCTGCATCAGCTGGGCGTTGTGGCACCGCTTCACCGGACATAATCCGCCGATCGGCATTGCGATCGGCATTTCGGTCGGCGGACTGATCCTCACCAACATCCGGTACTGGCCACTGCTCGCAGTGGCAGTGCTGCTCACCTATGGCATCTTCGAGCCCGAGCATCCGCTGATCGGCAAGCTGGCTGCGGCCGTCGGGCTGTCACTTGGCGCCTGGCTGACCGCCGCGCTGATCAAGCGGCACGGCATCGAGCCAACCGAGCTGCTCGATCCCAGGTCGATCCTATGGGTGTTCGTCGCTGCGCTTGCCGGATCGATATTGGCGGCGGCCTTTGTCGCGCTGGGCCTGATTGCGATCGGCCGCCCGACCTTCTTTATCGACAAGCTGGCGCAACAGGGTCTGGGCATGATCCTCGCCGCGCCGCTGGTGCTGGCATGGGCAACCCCGCCGCGCGAACGCTGGTCCGCATCGCGATGGGCCGGTTTCGGCGCCACGATGCTGCTCTGCGCGGGCGTCGCCTGGCTGGTGTTTCTTACGCCTGGCTATGTTCCGGTTGCCTGGGCGATCTTCCCGCCGCTCGTTCTGGCCGCATTGGGATGGCATCTGCGCGGCGCCACCAGCACAATCGCGATCTGCGCGGTGGCGGTGCTGTGGAGCACGGAAGCGGTAACCGGCCCGTTCGCGCTGGCGCCCGCGGAAAGCCGGGTGTTGTTCGCACAGACTTTCATCGCGATCACCTGCGCAACCATCCTGCTGCTCGCCACCTATGCCGATGAGCGCCATGCCGAGGACAAGCTGAGCCTTGCCGAAAAGCGCCTGGCAGTGTCGCGCCGGAACCTCACCAACATGGCGCGCGACGCCACCACGGCGGTGGCGATCCTCGATCGCGACATGCGTTATGTCGCCGCGTCCCAGCGCTACGTCTCCGACAATCGCCTGCCGCATGATATATCGCTTGAGGGCCGCAACCATTTCGAGGTCTTCCCGGAATGCCCGCCGGACCGGCGGGCACTGTTCGCGCGCGTCTTGGACGGCGCGCAGCTCTCGGGCGACGGTGATGCGGTTTATTATCCCGATGGCAGCATCGACTATATCCGCTGGAGCCAGCGGCCCTGGTATGACGAAGACGATCGCATCGCCGGGATCGTCCTGACCAGCGAGATCATCACGGCCGAGATGGAAGCCCGCCGCCAGCTGGAGGAAGCCGAGCGGCGCTATCGCGCGGTGTTCGAGCAGGCCGGCGTCGGCGTCGCCCGCCTCTCACTCGATGGCACCTTCCTCGAAGTGAACAACCGCCTCTGCGAGATGACCGGCTATACGCGCCGCGAACTGCTGGGCGAGAATTACCGCAAGGTCAGCGCGGAAGAGCAATGGGCGACCACCGAACAAGGCATTCGGTCGCTCGCCCGGGGTGAAGTCGCGCTCTATTCGGACGATCGCGAACTGCGCCTGCCGAACGACATGCTGCGGCCCGTCCATTGCACCGCCAACCTGGTACGCGCCGGCGACGGCAGGCCCGATTATATCGCGGTGGTGCTCCTCGATATCTCGCGCCGCATCGCCGCTCAGCAGGCGATGGAAGCCAGCGAGAAGCTGCTTCGCCTTGCCCAGGAGGCCGCCGGTGTCGGTGTGTGGGAGATCAACCTGGTCGGTGGCGGCTCACGTCATTCGCAGGAGAGCGCGCGGCTGTTTGGGCTGGAATGGCATGAGGGCGAATATCGCATGGCCGATGTTGCCAAGCAGCTCGGCGTCGATCAGGTCGTCGATCTGCGCAAGGCGATCGGCACGGCCCGGCGGAACAAGGGGCCGCTCGACATGACCCTGCGCCTCACCATGCCCGATGGCGACACCCGCTGGGTAACGCTGCAGGGCCGCTATGATCCGCATGACGGTGAGCCCCGCCTGCTCGGGCTTGTTATCGACATCACTCACGACGTTGAGGGTGAGGCCCAGTTGCGCGAGGCGCATGAGAAGCTGCTGCGCCTCGCGCGCCTGAATGCGATGGGTGCGATGGCCTCCACTCTGGCGCACGAGCTCAACCAGCCACTCGCGGCGATCACCAATTATCTTGAGGCCTGCCGCTATCTCACTCGCTCGCGCGGCACCCCGGATCACGACATCCTCGACGCGCTGGACCGCGCCCGGGTGCAGGCGCTGCGGGCAGGCGACATCATCCGCAAGATCCGCTCCTTCACCGTCACCGGCGAAGTGAACCAGACGCGCCTCGACCTCGACAAGGTGATCCGCACTGCCTGCAACGCGGTCCGCCAGCTCAAGGTCGCGCGCGAAGTGACGATCGAGTGCGATTGCGCCGCCGAAACCGACGATGCCATCCTGATCGGCGACCCGCTCCAGATCGAGCAGGTCCTGACCAACCTGATCCGCAACGCCGTGGAAGCAACGACGCACAGCCCGTTGCGCGACGTGAGCGTGACTGCGCGCATGGAGGGGGAAGAGGTGATCGTCCGGATCTCCGATACCGGCCCCGGTCTCAGCGACGATATTCTCGACAATCTGTTCGAGCCGTTCCGCACCACCAAGGAGACCGGCACCGGCCTCGGCCTGCCGATCTGCCGCACCATCGTCGAGGCACATGGCGGGCGGCTCTGGGCCGAGAACCGGCCGGAGGGGGGCGCCACCTTCAGCTTCACCCTGCCGGGCGGGCAGGACGACGCAACAAACTGAAACACCGCTGCAAGACCCGGCCGCCAGAGGGAGTCGGGCCGGCGCCTTACCCCTCTGTGACGCCGGTCCCCCAAACCTACGGGGCGGCCGAATTCAACCCCTGACATTCGGCCGCCCCGGCCTTTACGGGAACAGGTCCACCACCTCGGCGCCCTCGCCTTCCGCGGCGAGCAGCAGGGTGCGGTGGCAATGCGCGGGATCGCGCTCGAAACAGAGCAGCGCACTCGGCTTCTCCGCGGCCAATTCCCGCATGATCGCCGCCTCTGCCTGCGCCTCGGGCAATTCGAGCTGGCCGGCATAGACACCGCGCAGCGTCTTCACATCGCCCTTCTTGGCGGCATCGCGCCCGAGCTTGGGCGTGCCGAGATTCCTGAGCAGCACATAGTCGATCCCCGCATCCTTCAGGCTCGCCGCGAGGATATTCTTCGAGAATCCCGGCCGCCGCGACAGCGGCACCGCGCGCACATCGATCACTCGCTCCACCCCGGCCTTGCGCAGCGCCGCGATGAATTCGTCCATCGTCGTCGCTTCATAGCCGATGGTGAAGATCTTCATGCCGCCGGCTGGGCCCGGTTCAGGGCATGCACGCCGCCCCAGGCGATCAGCACCTGGCCGATGAAATAGGTCGGCCACACCAGCAGCTGCGCGATCAGCGCCGGCATCATCCGCCCTTCGCTCAGGAAGATCAGCCAGTCCGATACCGAGAACAGCACCGCGCCCACCGCCACCAGCACGCCCAGCCGGCTGAGCAACGCCGATGCCGTCATCAACGACAGCCCGAACACGTAGAAGGCGAGCAGCTCGACCTGATAGCCGCCGCGGAACACCCACCAGGCCAGCAACGCCGCGCCCATCGCCACCGGCGGCGCAATCCACTGCGCGCCCGGCACCCGCTTGTGCCGGAGATACAGATAGGCGCCAAGGAAATGCCCGGCCAGGAAGGCAAGCCCACCCGCCGCCAGCCCCTGCGCCTCGAGCAGCACATCGCCCAAAGCTCCCAGCGCCAACACCGCGCCGAGCACCCGCCCGTCGCCGCTCACCGCCTTGCCCCGCGCCCAGAAAGCGAGCAGGCCAACACAGATGCCCTTCCACACCAGCCCGGCCGTTCCGCCGACATCCAGCCAGACATTGGCGTAATAGGAAGCGCCGGCGATCAGGGCGAGCGCGAAGAGCGGGTCGATACGGGTGCGGTCCATTTACCCTTGATGCCGTGTGACTGGCGCATTGCCAAGCTTGGCGCTACCGGAGCGTGCATGCACGACATTCACATCATCGGCGGCGGCCTCGCCGGCTCGGAAGCCGCATGGCAGCTCGCCAACAAGGGCTTCAAGGTCCGCCTTTCCGAAATGCGCGGCAGCGGCACGATGACGCCGGCGCACCAGACCGAGGGACTGGCCGAGCTGGTCTGCTCGAACAGCTTCCGCTCGGACGATGCCCAGAGCAACGCCGTCGGCTTGCTCCATCAGGAAATGCGCGACCTCGGCTCGCTGATCATGGCGCAGGGAGACATCCATAAGGTCCCCGCCGGCTCGGCCCTTGCCGTCGACCGCGACCGCTTTTCGGACGGCGTCACCGCCGCGCTGATGGCGCATCCGAACATCGAGATCGTCCGCGAGCGCGTCGACAAGCTGCCCGAGAGCGGCCTCACCATCGTCGCCACCGGCCCGCTTACCGCCCCCGGCCTGGCCGAAAGCATCGGCACCGCCACCGGCAAGGACCAGCTCGCCTTTTTCGACGCGATCGCTCCGATCGTGCATCGCGAGTCGATCAACTTGGACGTCGCCTGGTTCCAATCGCGCTGGAACAAGGTCGGCCCCGGCGGCACGGGCAAGGATTACATCAACTGCCCGATGACCAAGGAGCAGTACTACGCCTTCCACGCCGCGCTGATGGCGGCTGAGAAGACTGAGTTCCGCGAATGGGAGAATGTCCCCTATTTCGAGGGCTGCATGCCGATCGAAGTGATGGCGGAGCGCGGGCTGGAAACGCTCCGCTTCGGCCCGATGAAGGGCGTCGGACTCGATGACCCCAAGACCGGCCGCTGGCCCTATGCGGTCGTCCAGCTGCGCCAGGACAATGCCAGCGCGACGCTGTGGAACATGGTCGGCTTCCAGACCAAGCTCAAATATGCAGAGCAGGTCGCGCTGTTCCGCACGATCCCCGGCCTCGAAAATGCCGAGTTCGCGCGCCTCGGCGGCCTGCATCGCAACACCTTCATCAAATCGCCCGAGCTGCTCGACGGCCAGCTGCGACTCAAGAGCGCCCCGCATGTCCGCTTCGCCGGCCAGATCACCGGCTGCGAAGGCTATGTCGAAAGCTCGGCGATCGGCCTGCTCGCCGGGCGCTTCGCCGCCGCCGAGCTCGCCGGCGAGACGCTGACGTCGCCGCCGCGCGAAATGGCGCTCGGTGCCCTGCTCTCGCACATTACCGGCGAGGCGGAGGCCGAGACCTATCAGCCGATGAACGTCAATTTCGGCCTGTTCCCGCCGATCCCGGGCAAGACCAAGAAGGCCGATCGCAAGCTGATGTACACTGATCGCGCCCGCGAGGCGAAGACCGGCTGGATGGCTCAGCCCTCGCTGTCGTCCGCCGCCTCCTGAGTTGTCGGGGTCTGCGCACCCGCCTTCGCTCCGGCGGGTGCGCAGACGCAGCGCGGCTTGGCCGGCTTGCGCTTCACTGCGGTGGCCGCGAACTCCGTCCGAGTCAGCACGCCGGACTTGTCCTTGTCGGCCCCGGCAAAGCGCTCGACTGCCTTTACCGACCATTCCTCGAAGCTCAGTTTGCCGTCATGGTCGGTATCGAGCCGGGCGAACAGCTTGCGGCGCAGGGCGAAGAACTCGTCCTTGCTGATCGCGTCATTCTTGTCCTTGTCGATCCGATCAAAGCGCTTCTGCTCGCGGGTCTTCTCGCTGGCACTGGGCGGCTCGCCGGGAACATCCTGCTCCGTTTCGGACGCATTTGGCATGAAAGGCGGCGGCGGAAGCCGTTTTTCGGTGCTCGCGTCTCCGCGAAACAGGAACAAGCCTGCCACGACCAGCAGCAGTGCACCGCCCGCGCCCACCAGATAGCGCCACATTTCCCGCTCTCCCCACTGAGATGGGCGAGGCTAACGCGGCAGCGGGGTCAGCGTCCAGTCAGCCGGTGCCAGAGCAGCCGCCCCACCCGCCCCGGAGCACCCGCCGGCTTGGGCGTCTCAGCCAGATCCATCCGCGCCAGATGCGCCAGTGCCCCCAGCGCCCGCACAGGCCGGCTCCACCGCACAGCCCCGACCTCGGCCAGAAGCGGCGCCGCGAGATCGCGCGCAATCGCCCGTTCGTCCTCGGCTTCCAGGTTCCGGCCAAGATCGGCCATCGCCCAGCCCTGCCCCGCCTTCGCCAACGGATCGCTGTCTCGGGCGCCCAGAAGCGCGCCCGCCGCCACGAACACATGCCCACGCCCTTCGCCGAACCGCCGGATAGCATCAGCCTCCAGCACGTCCTCCTCGATCAGCACTTCCCAACCATGGACGATCGGCACCAGCGATGCCCCCGTCACGCCTCGGGGCAGCACTTCGGCTTCGATTGCGCGCAGCACCGGCTCGGCCGGCGCCGGCGCGCGATCGAGCTTCTCCAGCGCCTCGCGCCACCAGGCCAGTCGCATCTGGCCGACAGCCGGCTCGCGGGTGGTGCGCAGCAGCTTGGCGAGGGCATCATCGAGCGCCAGCAATGCCAATAACCCAGCCCGGTTGGCAGTTGGCGCATAGCTAAGTGCAAGATCTCGTTCCGGATTTTCTACAACCTCGATCACGCTGCACGTCCCGTTGCAAATAAGCTCTGCATTAACCTTCCGGATTTATACGTATTTAGTGACAATCGGGCGATGCCGTCTCGTTGTCGGGGGATGAGGGGCCCAAAGATGAGTGACGACCGGCCGTTTTCGGGTGGTTCCGTGCGCGCGTTTCTTGGTGCGCTGGGGCGCGACACGCGCGCCAACACGCTCGCCATCATGGCAATTGCGCTGATCCCGCTGGCGGGCATGGTAGGCGGCGGCGTCGACATCAGCCGCATGTACATCGTCAAGACGCGTCTGCAACATGCATGCGACGCGGGTGCCCTTGCAGGCCGCAAGACGATGGGCGGCGGTGTCTGGAACTTCAACAGCAATTTCGCCAACACCCAGGCCGAGAAGTTCTTCGACGCCAACTACAACAGGGACGCCTATGGCGTCACCAGCGTCACCAAGGCCTTCAGCGAGAATGCCGGCAAGGTCACCGGCACCGCATCGGCCGTGCTGCCGATGACGCTGATGCGCATCTTCGGCAAAACCAGCGAGACGCTCACCGTCAATTGCGACGCCGAAATGCGCCTGCCAAACACCGATGTGATGTTCGTCCTCGATACCACCGGCTCGATGGACGCCGATGACGGTTCGGGGAAGATGAAGAAGATCGACGGCCTGAAGGTCGCCGTGAAGTGCTTCTACGAGATCGTCGCCCGCTACGATACCGATGCCACCTGTGATGGCGGAGCGCCCAGCGGCGGCACCGGCAGCCAGGTCCAGATCCGCTTCGGCTTCGTCCCCTATGCGACGAACGTGAATGTCGGCCGCCTGCTCAAGACCGAATGGATGGCGGATAACTGGACCTATCAGACGCGCAAGCTCAAGACGGCGGCCTCAGGTAGCTGGGGCAGCTGGTCGAGCTCGCAATATATCGCGTGCAACAGCGTGCCCGACGACACCGAATCGCGCCAATATTCGGTCGAAAATTCGGGTTGGGGCTTCTGCACCTATCGCACCCGCACCTGGTCGGGCACCGCTGCAAAATGGGACTATGGCGCGCTCGTCCAGCCGATCTCCGGCCTGAAGAGCGGCACCAACTGGAACAACAGCTTCACCTTGCCGATCGGCACCGGCGGCGCGCAGAAAACGATCAGCTGGGATGGGTGCATCGAGGAACGCGGCACCGTTTCCCAGGCCAGCTATCAGCCGATCCCCAGCGGGGCCACGGATCTCAACATCGACATGGTGCCGAATTCGGAGGCTACCCGCTGGGGCCCGGCACTCCCCGATGTGATCTTCACGCGCAAGACCGGGGCGCGCACTGGCGGCAGCTATGACATGGCCGCAGTAAGCAACACCGACGCGATCTACAGCAACACATCCTATTACGCCTGCCCCACCCCGGCGAAGAAGCTCCAGCCCTGGAACGCCAGCGACTTCGACGATTACGTCGACAGCCTGAAGCCAGAGGGCAATACCTATCACGATATCGGGCTGCTCTGGGGCGCGCGGCTCCTTTCGCCCACCGGCCTGTTCAAATCGGAAAACGCCTATACGCCCCAGGGCGGCGAGATCGAGCGCCACCTGATCTTCATGACCGACGGCGACACCTGTACCGGCGTCAACAACTACACTGCCTATGGCGTTTCCTGGTTCGATCGGCGCACAACGGACAAGAGCGTTGCGCCCACCGAAGGCTGCACCGACACCGGCACGCTCACTACGCAGGTCAATGCGCGCTACGCCGCGCTTTGCGACGCGGTGAAGAAGAGCAAGATCACGCTATGGGTGGTCAGCTTCGGCAAGGTCGCCGCGACGACCGAGGCACGATTGAAGACCTGCGCAACCGACGAGCGCTATTTCAACACCACCGATTCCAAGGATCTGCAGGCCAAGTTCCGCTCGATCGCGGACCAGATCTCGCAGTTGCGGCTCACCAGATGATCCGGCGCTTCCTCCCCCATCTCGCCCGGGACGAGCGCGGCGCGACCATCGTCGAGTTCGCGATCGTCGCGCCGGTGATGGCGATATTGCTGCTCGGCGCCTTCGACATCGCACACTCGCTTTACATGCGCGCCGTGCTCCAGGGCATCGTCCAGAAGGTTGCTCGCGATTCGACGCTGGAAAGCGGCCTGGATGCCACCACCCAGGCGACGCTCGATGCCAAGGTCAGTCGGCAGGCCAAGGCGCTGGTGAACAATGCGGATGTCTCGATCACGCGCAAATGGTATCGCACCTTCAGCAATGCGGCCGCTGCCAAGTTCGAGCCGTTCACCGATGCGAACGGCAACGGCATCTGTGACGGACCTTCCGGGGGCACGCCTGGCGAACTCTATGAGGACAATAACGGCAACGGCCGATGGGATGCGAGCGGCGGCAACACCGGCGCCGGCGGCGCCAAGGATGCCGTCGTCTACACCGTCACCGTGAACTATGCCCGCATGTTCCCTGTCTACGGCCTGTTCGGGGGATCGAACACCAGCAGCGTCACGGCGTCCACGGTGCTGCGCAACCAGCCCTATGGCGATCAGGGCGTCCCCACTGTGAGGAATTGCCCATGAGGCACCTGCTCCTTCGCCTGCGCCGCGACCAGAGCGGTGTTGCCTTGCTCGAGTTCGCTTTCGCGCTGCCGATTGCACTCACCCTAGCACTGGGCGGGGCCGAGCTCGCCAACTATGTGATCACCAAGATGCGGATCAGTCAGATCGCGCTCCATCTTGCCGACAATTCGGCGCGTATCGGCTCGGGCTCGCAGCTCCAGGCCAAGACGATCGATGAGCTGGACATCAACGATCTTATCACGGGCGCCGATCTGCAATCGGGCGAGCTCAAGCTGCTCACCAATGGACGCGTGATCATCTCGAGCATCGAGCCGGATCCGACCTATAGTGGCAAGTCGATGATCCGCTGGCAGCGCTGCAGCGGCGCCAAGACCGGGTTCAGCTCCACCATCGGCTCGGCGGGGACGAACAACAAGGATGCCTTTGGGCCCACCAACCGCCAGGTCGGCGCGCTGTCCGATGGCGTCACCATGTTCGTCGAGGTCCGCTATCAGTACAAGCCGCTGATCCAGACTTCGCTCTCGCCGAGCACCGAGATGACCGAGATTGCCTCGATGATGGTGCGCGATCGCCGCGATACCAGCAGCGACAAGAAGCTCGCCAACGGCAACAACAATCCGAACCCCACCCATCCCGACGGGGTCTACAACAAGACCAGCGCACCCATCGCCGGCTGCTGATCCTGCCTCCCGGGCAAAAGAAAAGGCCGGGGTCGCCCCCGGCCTTTTCGTTGTTCGCTGTGGTGAAGGTCAGCCCTTGTAGGTGACCTTCTTGACCGCCGTCACCACCTTGTCGGCGGTGATCAGCGCCAGCTTTTCGAGGTTCGCCGCGTAGGGCAGCGGCACGTCCTCGTTGGTCACGCGCAGCACCGGCGCATCGAGGTCGTCGAAGCCCTGCTCCATCACGACCGCGGCAATTTCCGAAGCGATCGAGCAGACCGGCCAGCCTTCCTCGACCACGACCAGGCGGTTGGTCTTCTTCAGGCTCTCCAGCACCGTCGCGGTGTCCAGCGGACGCAGCGTGCGCAGATCGACCACTTCGGCGTCGATGCCCTCGGCCGCCAGCTTCTCAGCGGCTTCGAGCGCAACGCCCACGCCGATCGAGTAGCTGACGATCGTCACGTCCTTGCCCGAGCGGACGATGCGCGCCTTGCCGATCGGCAGGACGTAATCGTCGAGCTGCGGGATCTCGAAGTGACGGCCGTACATCAGCTCGTTCTCGAGGAACACGACCGGGTCTTCCGAGCGGATCGCCGCCTTGAGCAGGCCCTTGGCGTCCTGCGCGTCATAAGGCGCGATCACGATCAGGCCGGGGACGCTGGCGTACCACGGGCCATAGTTCTGCGAGTGCTGCGCACCGACGCGGCTCGCCGCACCGTTCGGACCACGGAACACGATCGGGCAGCGCATCTGGCCGCCGGACATGTAGTTGGTCTTCGCCGCCGAGTTCACGATGTGGTCGATCGCCTGCATCGCGAAGTTGAAGGTCATGAACTCGATGATCGGCTTGAGGCCGCCCATCGCCGCGCCCGCACCGAGACCGGCAAAGCCGTACTCGGTGATCGGCGTGTCGATCACGCGCTTCGGGCCGAACTCCTCGAGCAGGCCCTGGGTCACCTTGTAGGCGCCCTGATATTCGGCGACTTCCTCGCCCATCACGAAGACGCGCGGATCCTTGCGCATTTCCTCGGCCATTGCGTCGCGCAGCGCTTCGCGGACAGTCACCTTGACCATCTCGGTGCCTTCGGGGATCGCCGGGTCCTGGACCGTGGCGGCCTTCTCGCTGGCGAGCTGCTTGGTGCCGCTGTCCGCCTTCTTCGGACCACCGTCCTCGCCGGCCGCAGGCTCTTCGGCCTTGGGCGCGGGAGCCGGGGCCGGAGCAGCCGCAGGTGCCGGAGCAGACGCGTCCTCACCCTCGCCCGCGATCGTAGCGATCACGGTGCCGACCTTCACATTATCGGTGCCCTCGGCGACCAGGATCTTCGAGATCGTGCCCTCGTCGACCGCCTCGAACTCCATCGTGGCCTTGTCGGTCTCGATCTCCGCCAGGATGTCGCCCGACTTGACCGTGTCGCCTTCCTTGACGAGCCACTTGGCGAGCGTGCCCTCCTCCATGGTGGGCGACAGCGCCGGCATCTTCAGTTCGATCGCCATTTCAGTAGGACTCCACCAGCACGTCGGTATATAGTTCGGAAGCATCGGGCTCGGGCGTCTGCTCGGCGAAGTCGGCAGACTCGTTGACGACCTTGCGGATCTCCTGCTCGATCGCCTTCAGCTCGGCTTCGGTGACCTTCATGTCCTCGAGCTCGCGCTTGACCTGCTCGATCGGATCCGACTTGTCGCGGACCGACTGCACTTCCTCACGCGAACGGTACTTCGCGGGATCCGACATCGAGTGACCACGGTAACGATAGGTCTTCATCTCGAGGATGATCGGGCCCTTGCCCGAACGGACCCAGGCCAGCGCTTCCTCGGCGGCACCGCGGCAGGCGAGCACGTCCATGCCGTCCACCTGGATGCCGGGGATGCGGAAGCTTTCGCCGCGGCGATAGAGCTGATCTTCCGACGACGAGCGGTTGACCGAGGTGCCCATGGCATACTGGTTGTTCTCGATCACATAGATGATCGGAAGCTTCCACAGCTCGGCCATGTTGAACGACTCGTAGACCTGGCCCTGGTTCGACGCACCATCGCCGAAATAGGCCATGGCGACGCCGCCATCCTCGTTATACTTGTGCGCGAACGCCAGGCCGGTGCCGAGCGCGACCTGCGCGCCGACGATGCCGTGGCCGCCGTAGAACTTCTTCTCGGTCGAGAACATGTGCATCGAGCCGCCCTTGCCGCGGCTGATGCCAGCAGCGCGACCGGTCAGCTCGGCCATGATCACCTTTGGATCGATGCCGTAGGCGAGCATGTGGCCATGGTCGCGATAGCCGGTGATCACCGAGTCCTTCTCGCCGTCGAGCGCGGACTGCAGGCCGACCGCAACGGCTTCCTGGCCGATATAGAGGTGGCAGAAGCCGCCGATGAAGCCGAGGCCATAGAGCTGGCCGGCCTTCTCCTCGAAGCGGCGGATCAGCAGCATCTGCTTGTAGAATTCGAGCAGCTGCTCCTTCGAAGCCTCATACCGCTTGGGCTCATCGGGCCGCTCGCGGTTGGTCTTTGCGGGTTCAGTCGTTTTGCGTGCCGGTGCTTTGGCCACAGGAAATCCTCGTCCGGGGAGGGGGAAAGGCGGGTGCCTATAAGCGCGTTTTTACCCGCCGCGCAACAACGCGCGGTTTCGCGTGCCGTGCCACTGACGCAACGGCAATTGCACTCTATGCAACCAAAGATGCGGCGTGCGAAAGTTGCAATGCAGCAAAAACGCGAAACCGGTTACGCCACCGCCGAGGCCCCGCCCCACCTGTTCCCCGGCGAAGGCCGGGGCCCAGCTGCCACGCTCCTCGAGAGGCGCGGATACCCAACCCGCTACGCCGAAACTGCCCCGGTCTCCACGGGGGAACAGGAGGCGCGAGGACGCGCCCTTCCCTTCTTCCGTCATCCCCGCGAAGGCGGGGATCCAGGGTAACCCGGGAAAAGCGAAGCAACCGCACCCCAGCCGGCCGGAAAAGCCAAAGCAAGCCCCGAGCGTCCTGCCCCTGGACCCACACGGAGAAACGAAAAATAACGAAGCGAGCCCGAAAGCCCCGCCGCCTTACCGCCCGGCAGCCGCCGCCGGCGCGTGCTTCTGCAGCGGAATGACCACTTCGTCCGGCCGCACGACATTGAGCTGCTTGCGCGCCAGCTCATCGGCCAGGTCGGGATCAACCCCGCGCTTCTGGTCGAGTAGCCCAACCCGGTTCCGCAGCGCGGCGCGCTGCTTGTCGAGCGCGGCATAATCGGCCTGCTTCTGGTCGAACTCGGCCTTGATCAGCTTGGTCTGCATCACGCCCGTCGGACCCAGCACGGCGTTATAGCCGAAAAAGCCGATGGCGATCAGCATCACCGCCGGCAGCCCGGCCCGGCGCAACAAGGTCTGGAAGGGAGAAGCGGCACGCGATCGCATCCGGTGTATTTCGCTTAACCATCGCCCGCGCGCAAGGCCCGTATTGGTGCGGAGGACCAGATCATCATCCCGCCTGCCAAACGCGTCTATTTGAGAATGTTCCTGAACGTAAGATTGATCCGAGGACCACAAGGACGACTCTCTTTATCGATGCCATGCACCCAATTTCGTTGAGTGCTTCCCTTCATCAGCAGCACACTACCTGCAACCAGCGGCACTCGCTTCCGGTCGAGGTCCTGTCGCTTTTTGTGTTTAAAGATCAGAGTTCGAGTGGCGCCGTAACTAAGCGATGCAATGGTCGGCTCCAAACCGAGTGACGGTTCATTGTCACTGTGAAAACCCATTCGGTCATTGTGATCCCGATAGAGGTTAAGAAGAACGCTGTTAAACCGGGCCTCGGTCAACTCCTCTATTTCTCGCCGGAGGCTTAGGAGCAAATTTGTCCAAGGCATTGGGTACATCACAGTACCAGAGTAAGTGTAACTTCGCCCAGGATCACCATACCAAGCTGTCAACCGAGGCTGATAGTGCTCCTTGCCCCAGACCATAACCTTCTCGTGCAACCATTTTGTCTCTCGAAAGAGCTGCTCAAATATTTTTTCATCGGGTTGAGGCATTGGAAGATGCTGCAAATACTGCACGTCCGCATCTTCCATCGCGATCCGTGAGAAAAATATATCAGACGAAAATAAGTCAGCCATCATAGCTTGGCGAAGACCGCAGTCGTCGCTTTCCCCGTTAGCTTAGGACGCATGTCGAGCCACGTCTTATACTCCTTCAACGTGTCCATCTGCTCATCGGCACCAACGAGCATATGCGTGTAATCCGTACGGTTGATTTGACGAAGATCAACGCGGCCGAGAAATTCGCGCTCCATATTCGGGTCGAAATGAGGGCCCGCATTGTCGGAGTAAACGATCAACGCGCCAGGTTTCACGGCACTGATGATAGCTTGGACTGACTTATCGACCGCGCCTCCGCTCGGGCCATTGTATCGCCAAGACTCCGAAAGGCTATAGCTGAACGTTAGCAAATCCGCCTCTACGATGCGGTCAATCGGGATTGAAGAAGGATCAGCCAGCTGGATTGAAAGGAGTTCGACGGCTACGTCCACGCCCGCCGGCCGGGTCGCGAGCAACGCCTCATAGGCTGCTGCCCAAGCCGGATTGTGATCCAAGACGATGCATTTTATCGCCTTCACATGGTGCGGCATTCGCTCAAGATATTTGAACAACGCGAATAATTCAGTCCCCGGTCCGCCACCTACGCAGATGACCGTTATAACAGGATGACTCAAAATTGCCGCTAGCTCCTCCCTAGCCTGCCACAGAGATTGGTAGATTAGTTCAGCATTCGCAGTGACGTACTTGAATATGTACGCAGCATGGCATGCGGGGTCACCGTAATCGACGGGACTCCTGTTTCCGTCCCATAGAAGCGGATATTCCGCATCCAACGCGCAAAAAAACGCTTTCATACGCGCTTGCGCTTGTCCACCCACGGCATCGACCTGCGGACACAGCTGATCGAGGATCAATTTGACCCTCTCAAATGTAGTAAGCAATTCGGCCTCTCCTCCCCCGAATCGCGACCGCTTATTTTTGTCAAAGCAGGCTACAATGTTCGAGGATGGCCGCAAGAATCTTCCGCCGCTCCCAATTGCACCATCATGGGAATTGAGGAGCATAACTCGGAATCGAGTTGCAGACGGAAAATTTCTAAAATTAACCCTCTTCACTTCTAGGTTATGAGGTCAGCATTCAACCTCACCCCTCCCACCACGGGCAGGAGGGGCAAGCACCAAACCTTACTTCTTCAGGACCGAACGGCCAGCATAAATAGCCGCATCGCCCAGCTCTTCCTCAATCCGGATCAGCTGGTTGTACTTGGCAAGCCGGTCCGAGCGCGCCAGCGAGCCCGTCTTGATCTGGCCGCAGTTGGTGGCGACCGCGAGGTCGGCGATCGTCGCGTCCTCGGTCTCGCCCGAGCGGTGCGACATCACCGCGGTGTAGGACGAGCGCTGCGCCAGGCTCACGGCTTCCAGCGTCTCGGTCAGCGTGCCGATCTGGTTGACCTTCACCAGCAGCGAGTTGGCATAGCCGCCCTCGATGCCGCGCGCGAGGCGCTTCGGGTTGGTCACGAACAGGTCGTCGCCCACCAGCTGGACCTTGCCGCCCAGCTTCTCGGTCAGCGCCTTCCAGCCTTCCCAATCGTCCTCGGCCATGCCGTCCTCGATCGAGAAGATCGGGTACTTCGCCGCCAGCCCGGCAAGGAAGTCGGCATTTTCAAGCGACGAGAAGGTCTTGCCTTCGCCCACCATCTTGTAGGCGCCGTCCTTGAAATATTCGGTGGCGGCGCAGTCGAGCGCGAGCATCACGTCGTCGCCCGGCTTGTAGCCGGCGGCTTCGATCGAGCTCATGATGAAGTCCAGCGCCTCGGTCGTGCTGGCGATGTTCGGCGCGAAGCCGCCCTCGTCGCCCACGCCGGTGGCCAGGCCCTTCTCGTGCAGCTTCTTCTTCAGCGTGTGGAAGATCTCCGAGCCGCAGCGCACGGCCTCGACGATGTTCTCCGCGCCCACCGGCACGATCATGAATTCCTGGAAGTCGATCGGGTTGTCGGCATGCTCGCCGCCATTGATGATGTTCATCATCGGCACCGGCAGAACGTGCGCGTTGACGCCGCCGACATAGCGATAGAGCGGCAGGCCGCGCGCGTCGGCAGCGGCCTTGGCGGCGGCAAGGCTCACGCCCAGGATGGCGTTGGCGCCCAGGCGACCCTTGTTCTCGGTGCCGTCGAGCTCGATCATCGCGGTGTCGAGATCGGCCTGGTCCTCGGCTTCCATGCCGACGACTTCCTCGAAGATCTCGCCGTTGACGTTCTCGACTGCCTTGTCGACACCCTTGCCGAGCCAGCGCGACTTGTCGCCGTCGCGCAGTTCCACGGCTTCATGCGCGCCGGTCGAGGCGCCCGAGGGTACTGCGGCGCGGCCGAAGCTGCCGTCCTCCAGAAGCACGTCGACTTCGACGGTGGGGTTGCCCCGGCTGTCGAGGATTTGGCGAGCATGGACGTCGATGATTGCGGTCACGAAACGGTCTCCCTAGATATGGGGTAATGAGGGCGCGACGCGGCCTCTAACGGCTCCGGATGGAACTCGCAAACGTGGCCGTTGTTGTTTCGCAAAAGGCATGGAGGGTTTTTGGCATGGCTGACGAAACGACGGGCGAGACGATTGACGCAACGGCGGAAACCACTGCCGAGGCGAAGCGCAACGCCAGCGATACGATCCGCGAAAAGGCGAACGAGCTTGGTAGCCAGGCGGCGGAGCGCGCACGCGCCTTTGCCGGCGAAGGCAAGGAGAAGGCCACCGGCGCGCTCGATGAGGTCGCCAGGATGATGCAGTCGGCGGCAAGCGACGTCGATGCGCGACTCGGCGAGCAGTACGGCAAATACGCGCGCTCGGCGGCGGACGGCATTGCCGGTTTCGCCGACAATCTGCGCGGCAAGGAAGTCGACGATCTGCTCGACGACGTCACGGCGTTCGTCCGCAAGAGCCCCGCAGTGGCGGTCGGCGTTGCGGCGGGCCTGGGCTTCGTGCTCGCGCGGATCATAAAGTCGGGCATCGATGCGGCGTCCGACAAGGCCGATGGCGACAAGGGTGGCAATGGCTCCCCCGCCCCTGCCCCGTCCGACAAGGCTTGAGGGCCTGACGGGGGGTGGACGACGTAAAGCCTGACCTGCCGCCTGCCGATGCGCCGGCGGGTGAGCCCAGCATCGGCGAGTTGCTCCAGCAGCTCGTCGATAATGGTCGTGCCTATGCCGATGCCGAGATCGGCTTTTATCGCACCCTGCTGCGGGCGAAGCTGCGCGATGCGCGGTCGATGCTGTGGATGGGTGCGGTGGCGATCGCCCTCGCCTTTGCCGCGGCGGTGGCGCTGGTGATGGGGCTGGTCTTCATGCTGGCACCGCTGGTCGGGCCGGCGCTTGCTACCCTGATCGTGGTCGCCACGTTTCTGGCGGTCTCGGGGCTGATGGGCTGGCTCGCCTGGACGCATGTGAAGCGTATCTTCAAGGAAAAGCCGTGAGCGAGAACCCGCATGATGTCGAAGCGGCGCGGGCGCGGATCGCGGAGGCGCGGGCGGCGTTGTTCGGCACGCTCGGCCAGGTCCAGGCGCGACTGAGCCCGTCGAACCTCGCGCAGGATGCGGTAGAGAGCGCGGCGCAGGGCGTCGCCAGCGTGGCGCGCAAGGGGGCCGAGGCGGTGCGCAGCCGTCCTTTCGCCGCGGCCGGCGTGGTGGCGACGATCGGGCTGGTGATGGCGCGCGGCTGGATCGGCGACATCCTGGCGAAAAGGCATGAAACTCGCGACCCGGCCACGGGTTTGAAGCGTAAAGGCAAGAAAGAAGGATCCTCGTGATGAGCACCAATCCCGGAAATGAGAAGGCCGAGGGCCTCGCCTCGAATCCCTACGCACTGGTCGCCGGCGGCATCGCGCTCGGCGTGGTGATCGGCATGCTGGTCCCGCGCTCGCAAAAGGAGCGCGAACTGCTCGATGCGACCGGAAAGCAGCTCGCCGGCAAGGTTACCGGCACGGTTCAGGCCGTGAAGGACGCCGGCAAAACGGAGATCGAGGCACTGCTCCCGAGCCGCGATCAGGCCAAGGAGCGCGTCGGCGCATTGTTCGGCAATCTGGTCGACGCCGCCAAAGGTGCAGCGGACGCAGCCAGGGATGCAGCGCAAAAGGCTTGAGGCCGGCGCGCCTGCTTCCTAAGGGCCTCTATAAAACCATAAAGTGTTTTTCGGAGGCTAAATGAGCAAACTGCATCTCGTCTTCGGCGGTCGCGTGACCGATCCGATGACTCTCGATTTCGTCGATCCCACCAAGCTGGACGTGGTCGGCATCTTCCCCGACTATGCCGCGGCGGAAAATGCCTGGCGCAGCGCAGCGCAGCGCACGGTGGACGATGCCGAGATGCGCTATGTGGTGGTCCATCTCCACCGCCTGCTTGAGCCCGATCTCGAGGCCTGAGCCTCTTTCCGGACCGCTGTCCCCGCCGATGCGGGGATGGCGGCTCAGGCTTTACGCCAGTGCCACATGAACAGCGGGCGCGCAGCTGCCAGCCCCGCGATAAACCCACCGATTGGAGCCGCTGCGCTCCAGGCGAGCAGCCCGAAAGTCGAGACGCCCTGCGGCGCCGGCTGCAGCAGTCCCGTCAGAATGCAGATCACTGCCCAGGCTGCCGCCAGCCAGGCGACATGCACTGTCCGGGCCGAGAACGGCCCGATCGCCGCATTGCGCGGCTGGCCGTAGAGGAGCGCACAGGCGCCGAGCACCGCCGAGAGCGCGCCATTCATGCCGAGCAGCGGCCAGAGCGCATCGGGGGTCAGCAGATAATAGACACCCGCCGACGCAAAGGCGCCGATCGCGTAGAGCAGCAGGAATTGCGGCCAGCCGATCACCTGCTCGGTCTTTTGCCCGGTGATCACCAGGATCAGCACGTTGAAGAAGATCTGCAACGCGCTGACATGGATGAACAGCGTGGTCAGCGGCGTGAGGAGCGCCGGCACCGCGGGCGTGCCCGGGGTGAACAGCTCCGCCCCGGCGCGCGCGGGAATGAACCCGCCGAGCACCGCCGCTTCCTGCAAATGACCGGTGATCAGGATCACGGCGCCAACCAGCGCCGTGATCGCCGAAATCAGGATCGTCGCGGGAAAGTCGCGAAACTTCACGCTCAGATGAATTCGATCTTGGACACCAGATAATAGCGGTCGCCGGCAGGCACCGAGACCTCGACTTCCTCGTCCACCTTGCGCCCGATCATCGCGCGGCCGATCGGCGAGTTGTACGAGATGCGGCCGCGGCTCACATCCGCCTCGGTCTCGCCGACGATCTGGTACTTGATCGGCTTGTCGTCCTCGTCGAGCAGCGTCACGGTCGCGCCGAACACGACCCGGTCGCCCGAAAGCTCCTTCGGGTCGATGATCTGGGCGCGGCTGAGCTTGCCTTCGATATCGGCGATCGTCGCCTCGTTCTGGCCCTGCTGCTCCTTGGCGGCATGATATTCGGCGTTTTCCGAGAGATCGCCATGCGCCCGCGCCTCTTCGATCGCGTCCACGATCAGCGGGCGCTCGATTTTCAGGCGCTTCAGCTCCGCGGTCAGCTTCTCATAGCCTTCCTGAAGCATCGGCATCTTATCGACCGTCGCCATCCACCAAGTCCTTCAAAACGCCCCGTTCCACAAGCGCCTCCGGATGGAGACGCCCGCACATGGATACTGATTGGGGGAGATCAATTGTGCGAACGCGAATAATAAGCCTGCCAATGCCGCACTGCAAGGCCAGGAAAATTACGCGGCGGTGCAAGCTGCGGTAATAATGCTCCCCGGCACGCGCCGGGGAGCATCTTATCGATCACCCGCGCGAGGCGTAGAAATCCTGCAGCGGCCGCACGGTCAGGCTCTGCTTCGACAGCGCCTCGATCGCCCGCGCCGCCGCCACGCCGGCCTGCGCCGTGGTGAAGGACGGGATCTTGAGGTTGAGCGCCGAGCGACGGATGTCCGACGAGTCCTTGAGCGACTGCCAGCCCTCGGTGGTGTTGAAGATCAGCGCGATATCGCCGTCGAGGATGCGATCGACGATATGCGGACGGCCCTGCGCCACCTTGTTTACCCGCTCCACCTCGATGCCGTCGGCCTCAAGATAATCCGCCGTGCCGCCGGTCGCGACGATGGTGAAGCCCAGCCCCACGAGCAGCCGCACGCCCGGCAGGATCACCGGCTTGTCGGTGTCCTTGACGCTGACGAACACCTTGCCCTTGCTCGGCAGCACTGTCCCTGCTCCCAGCTGCGCCTTGGCGAAGCCGGTGGCGAAATCCAGATCGATGCCCATCACTTCGCCGGTGGACTTCATCTCGGGCGAAAGCACCGGATCGACGCCGGGGAACTTGTTGAACGGGAACACCGCTTCCTTGACCGCGATATAATCGATGTCGCGATCGATCTTCGGCAGGTCGGCCAGCTTCTCACCCGCCATCACGCGGCTGGCGATCTTGGCGACCGGAATGCCGATCGCCTTGGCGACGAACGGCACGGTGCGCGAGGCACGCGGGTTCACTTCGATCAGGTAAACCTCGCCGTCCTTGACCGCGAACTGGATGTTCATCAGGCCCTTGACCTTGAGCGCACGCGCCAGCGCCTCGGTCTGGCGCTCGATCTCGGCGATGATCTCGGCCGGCAGGCTGTAGGGCGGGATCGAGCAGGCGCTGTCGCCCGAATGGACGCCGGCTTCCTCGATGTGCTGGAGCACGCCCGCGACGACCACATCGGTGCCGTCGGCGATCGCATCCACGTCCACCTCGACGGCGTCGCGCAGATACTGGTCGATCAGCACCGGGCTGTCCCCCGACACCTGCACCGCGGTCTGGATATAGTCGTCGAGCTGCTGGGTGGAGTCGACGATCTCCATCGCGCGGCCGCCGAGCACATAGCTCGGGCGCATCAGCACCGGATAGCCGATCCGCTCGGCGATCTTCACCGCCTCGTCACGGGTGCGGGCCAGGCCGTTGGCCGGCTGCTTGAGGCCCAGCTTCTCGACCAGATCGGCAAAGCGCTCGCGGTCCTCGGCCAGATCGATCGCGTCCGGCGAAGTGCCGAGGATCGGGATCCCGGCATCTTCCAGCGCCTTGGCGAGGTTGAGCGGGGTCTGGCCACCGAACTGGACGATCACGCCGACCAGCTCGCCCTTCGACTGCTCGATGTGCAGGATCTCCAGCACGTCCTCGGCAGTCAGCGGCTCGAAATAGAGGCGGTCCGACGTGTCATAGTCGGTGCTCACCGTCTCCGGATTGCAGTTGACCATGATCGTCTCATAGCCCGCATCCGCCAGCGCGAAGCAGGCATGGCAGCAGCAATAGTCGAACTCGATGCCCTGGCCGATGCGGTTGGGACCGCCGCCCAGGATCACGATCTTCTTGCGGTCGCTCGGCGCGGCCTCATTCTCGGGCTCGCCGAAGCTTGGCGCTTCATAGGTCGAGTACATGTACGGCGTCTTCGCCTCGAACTCGGCCGCGCAGGTGTCGATCCGCTTGAACACCGGGCGCACGCCCAGCTTGTGGCGGTGCGCGCGCACGTCATTCTCGGTCACGCCGCCGGTCATCGCCTTGACGACTTCGCCGATCAGCCCCGAGCTGCGCGCCATCGCGCCGGCGCCTTCGCGCAGGTTCGCCGACTTGAGCGCGAGGAAGGCCAGACGCTTGTCGCTGAAGCCCATCGCCTTGAGGCGGCGCATGCCGGCTGCATCCTGCGGCAGCCCCTGCTCCATTACCTGCGTTTCCGCGGCGATGATCTCGGCCAGACGTTCCATGAACCACGGATCGTACTGCCCGATCGCGCAGACCTCACGCACGGTGAAGCCCTCGCGCAGCGCCTGGGCGGCGATCAGCAAGCGGTCCGGCGAACGGATCGCCAGGGCCGCCTCGATCTCGTCGCGCGGCGCGCCGGCGAGCTTGTCGACATTGTTGAAGCCGCTGAGGCCGGTCTCGAGGCCGCGCAGCGCCTTCTGCATCGATTCGTGGATGTTGCGGCCGATCGCCATCACTTCGCCGACCGACTTCATCGCGGTGCCGAGCGTGGCTTCGGCGCCCTTGAACTTCTCGAAGGCGAAGCGCGGGATCTTGGTGACGACGTAATCGATCGTCGGCTCGAACGATGCCGGGGTGGCGCCGGTGATGTCGTTGTCGATCTCGTCGAGCGTATAGCCCACCGCCAGCTTGGCCGCGACCTTGGCGATCGGGAAGCCGGTGGCCTTGGACGCCAGCGCCGAGGACCGCGACACGCGCGGGTTCATCTCGATGACGATCAGGCGGCCGTCCTTCGGATTCACTGCGAACTGCACGTTCGAACCGCCGGTTTCCACGCCGATTTCGCGGAGTACCGCGATCGATGCATTGCGCATGATCTGGTATTCCTTGTCGGTCAGCGTCAGCGCCGGGGCGACGGTGATCGAGTCCCCGGTGTGGGTGCCCATCGCATCGACATTCTCGATCGAGCAGACGATGATGGCGTTGTCCTTGCGATCGCGGACAACCTCCATTTCATATTCCTTCCAACCGAGGAGCGATTCCTCGATCAGGACCTCGGTCGTCGGCGACAGGTCGAGGCCCGTCCGCACGATGTTGATGAATTCCTCGCGGTTATAGGCGATGCCGCCGCCCGAGCCGCCCATGGTGAAGCTGGGGCGGATGATCGCCGGCAGACCGACCTTCTCCAGGCCTTCAAGCGCCTGGGCCTCGGTATGCGCGATCGCCGAGCGGGCGCTTTCGAGCCCGATCTTGTCCATCGCCGCCTTGAACTTCTGGCGATCCTCGGCCTTGTCGATCGCCTCGGCATCGGCACCGATCATGATGCAGCCGAACTTCTCCAGCGTGCCATCCTGCGCGAGCGCCAGCGCGGTGTTGAGCGCGGTCTGGCCGCCCATCGTCGGCAGGACCGCATCGGGGCGCTCCTTCTCGATGATCTTGGCGACGATCGCGGGCGTGATCGGCTCGACATAGGTCGCATCGGCCAGCTCGGGATCGGTCATGATCGTCGCCGGGTTCGAATTGACCAGGACGATGCGATAGCCCTCTTCCTTGAGCGCCTTGATCGCCTGCGTGCCCGAATAGTCGAACTCGCAAGCCTGGCCGATCACGATCGGACCGGCGCCAATGACGAGGATGGAGGAGATGTCAGTGCGTTTTGGCATTTAATTCTTCAATCCAGACTGGGCCGGGTAGAGTCGGGCATGAGCGGTTCTGACGGCTTCAGCGAGACAAGCACGTTGCACATTCGTCGGGGTGCCTTTGGCGACCACCTCGTACATGGCGCCATCGCTGATAACGACAACCCCGCCAGCCGTGTAATCTCGCAGATCGATATCGACGCCGCAGCGCTGGGCGCCTTCCTGCACAGATCGGGTCATCGAGTGGCAGGTATTCGCCCGGGTGGAACAACTGAAAACAAGCGGGTCGCTCTGGAGTAGCAACATCGCGGCGATCACCGCGATGCACCCGTCAGCATCCCCACGAACCGCTCGAACAGATAGAAGCTGTCCTGCGGTCCCGGGCTAGCCTCGGGGTGATACTGCACCGAGAACGCCGGGCGGTCGGTCAGCTCGATGCCCGCGTTCGAGCCGTCGAACAGCGACACATGCGTCTCGCGGGCATTCTCGGGGAGCGTCTCGCGCTCGACCGCGAAGCCGTGGTTCATGCTGGTGATCTCAACCGCGCCGTCTTCGAGCCGCTTGACTGGATGGTTGGCGCCGCGATGGCCCTGGAACATCTTGGTGGTCTCGGCGCCGACGGCGAGGCCCAGCAGCTGGTGGCCGAGGCAGATGCCGAACAGCGGCTTGCCGGTCTCGAGCAGCTGGCGGATCACCGGCACGGCATATTCGCCGGTCGCGGCGGGATCGCCCGGGCCGTTCGACAGGAAGAAGCCGTCCGGGTTGAACGCCATCACCTGCTCGTAGGTCGCCTGTGCCGGCAGCACGGTCACCTTGGCGCCGGCCTGGACCAGGTTGCGGAAGATGTTGCGCTTCGAGCCATAGTCGAGCGCGACGACATGCGGACGCGTGTCCTCCTGGCCGCCTTCGCCATAGCCGAAGCCGAGGCGCCAGACGCCGCCTTCCCAGCCATAATGGGTCTCGGCGGTCACCGTGATCGCGAGATCCATGCCCTCCAGGCCCGGCCATTTGCGGGCCATGTCGAGCAGCAGCGGAATGTCGAACTTGCCCTCGGCCGAATGCGCGATCACGCCATTGGGGGCGCCCGCGAGGCGGATGCGGCGGGTCAGCGCGCGGGTGTCGATGCCCGACAGGCCGATGCGCGCATGCTTCTTCATCCAGGCATCGAGATGCTCGGTCGAGCGGAAGTTGCTCGGCTCGGTCACGTCCTCGCGCACGATCATGCCAAGCGCGTGGGGATCGTCGGCCTCGATATCGTCGGGGTTGGCACCCACATTGCCGATATGGGGGAAGGTGAAGTTGATGATCTGGCCGGCGAAGGACGGATCGGTCATGATCTCCTGATAGCCGGTCATCGCCGTGTGAAAGCACACTTCGCCGACGGCCTGGCCTTCAGCGCCAAAGCCTCGGCCCCAGATCACGTCCCCCGACTCCAAAACCAGAACACCGGTAGCTCCGGCAGGCATGGGCGTAGGCGTGGCGTCGGCCATTGAGGGGTGGCTCTCCATTTGAGGTACAGCAATGTCGCTAAGCGCCGCCCGCTAAACTCCTACCCCCCTCGCGTCAACCGGTTCCCGGGTCTATGCGGGGTCAAATTCCGATTCACGAGAGATGAAATGATCCGAGACGATATCAAGGCCGCCCAGATCACCGCCATGAAGGCAGGCGACAAGGAGAGCCGCGCCGCCATCAGCCTGATCCAGAGCGCGATCAAGAACCGCGACATCGAAGAGCGCACCAAGTCGGCCCAGATGGACGACGACGCGCTGGTGATCGAGGTGCTGCAGAAGATGGTGAAGCAGCGCCGCGAATCGATCGAGATGTTCGAGAAGGGCGGCCGCCAGGAGCTGGCCGACAACGAGAAGGCCGAAGTCGCGGTGATCGAGCGCTTCCTGCCGGCGCAGATGAGCGACGAAGAGACGAGCGCGGCGATCGAGGCGATCAAGGCTGAGCTGGGCGCGAGCGGCATGAAGGACATGGGCCGGGTGATGGCCGAGCTGAAGGCGCGCCATGCGACCACGCTCGACATGAGCAAGGCGAGCGGGCTGGTGAAGGCGGCGCTGAGCTGAGATAGCCCACGTTATCCACATCGCGCTCGGCTTGCGGGTTAGGGCGGCGGGGCGCATTGGGACAATGTGTCCCTTACCCCCGCCTTTCTCGACGAACTTCGTGCCCGGACCCTGTTGTCCGGGCTGATTGCCAAGACCACCAAGCTGCAAAAGGCGGGGCGGGAGTTCCGCGCCTGCTGCCCGTTCCACAACGAGAAGACCCCGTCTTTCTATGTGAATGACGAGAAGGGCTTTTATCACTGCTTCGGCTGCGGCGCGCATGGCGATGCGATCCGCTGGATGACCGATCAGCGCGGCCTGCCCTTCATCGATGCGGTGAAGGAGCTGGTCCAGGCCGCGGGCATGGAGATGCCCGAGCAGGACCGCCGCAGCGCCGAAAAGGCCGAGCGCGCCAAGGGCCTGCACGAGGCGATGGAGGACGCAGCAAAGTTCTTCGTCGAGAAATTGGGCGCGATCGAAGGTGCTGAGGCGCGCGCGGTGCTCAAGAAGCGCGGGATCAGCGAGGAGACCGCGCGGACCTTCGGCATCGGCTATTCCCCCGATTCGCGCGGGCGGCTCAAGGAAGCGCTCAAGGCGTACGGCGATGCGATGCTGGTCGAGGCCGGCATGCTGATCCAGGTCGAGAAGAAGGACCCCTACGACCGCTTCCGTGGGCGGTTGATGATCCCGATCCGCGACGTGCGCGGGCGGACGATTGCCTTTGGTGGCCGGATCATCGGCGAGGGCGAGCCCAAGTACCTGAATTCGCCGGAGACACCACTCTTCGACAAGGGCCGCACGCTCTACAATCTCGACCGCGCCCAGGCGGCGGCGCGCAAGACCGGGCGGATCATCGCGGTCGAAGGCTATATGGACGTGATCGCGCTCGCCCAGGCCGGGTTCGGCGAAGCGGTGGCGCCGCTGGGCACGGCGATGACCGAGCACCAGCTCGAGCGCCTCTGGCGAATCGCCGACGTGCCCCTGCTCTGCTTCGACGGCGACTCGGCGGGCCAGAAGGCCGCGCTGCGTGCCGCCCACCGCGCCATGCCGATGCTAGAGCCGGGCCGCAGCCTGGCCTTCGTCACCCTGCCCGACGGGCTCGACCCGGACGACCTCGTCCGCGCCCAGGGGCCGCAGGCGTTCGAGGCGCTGCTCGGCAAGGCGCGGCCGCTGGTCGATCTGCTCTGGGAAAGCGAACTCGCCGCCGAACCGCTCGATACGCCCGAGCAGCGCGCCGGGCTCAAGCGGCGGCTGAGCGAACTGGCCGGTGGGATCGCCGATCCCAATGTGAAGCACGAATATATCGCCGAGTTCCGCGAGCGCGCCGACACCCAGTTCGGCCGCGGCCCGCGCAATTTCGAGAGCGGCCAGCGCCGGGGTGGCGACTCACGCCCTGCCCCGGCCCGCGGCAAGCGGGACAAGCGCGGCAACTGGATGCCGCCGGAACCGCCCCTCACCCAGCAGACCCGCGCCGTCCAGGCCAGCGGTCTCGATCCGATCCTCTCCAAGGCAGTGCTCGCCGGGCTGATCCGCCACCCGGCGGAAATCGCCCGCCACATGGAGATCCTCGGCAGTCTTCGCGGCGCATCGGGCGCGCTCGGCAAATTGTTCGAGGCGGTGGTCGATGTAGCGCTCGAAGACCGGCAGCTTGATCAGGGCAAAGTACTCACCATATTGGCGAAGTCCGGTTTTGATCAGATGGCGAGCGAGCTGCTCCGGGCCCATACACTGCCCTTTTCCTTCACCCGGCCCCAGGCCGAGGAGAAAAAGGCGCGCGAAGACCTTGGGGAGGCAATCGCGGTGATGGTGGCGTGTCCCGCAGTGGATACGGCGCTGGCAGAGGCAACGGCAGCGATGCTCGAGCGTTTCGATGATGAGTCCTTTGCCCGGCAACAGGCTCTGCTTCGGCAGCGACAAGAGCTGGAAACACGTATCGCAAATCTGATGCTTGCGGACGAAGCCGATTTAGACGATTAGGCGGCGTATAATTGCCGCCATCCAAGTTTCGAGGATTTGAATGGCCAAGGCGAACATGGCGGACGTCACTGAGGGCAATGAAGCCGGCGACGCACCGCTGATCGATCTGAACGAAGGTTCGATCAAGAAGCTCGTCGCGCGGGCGAAGAAGCGCGGCTACATCACTGTCGATCAGCTCAACGAGATGCTTCCGCAGGACCAGATGTCCTCGGAGCAGATCGAGGACGTGATGGCGGCGCTCAACGACATGGGCGTCAACGTCGTCGAGAATGAGGAAGCCGGCGAGGACGCCGAGCCCGAGGACGACAGCCAGGACGAAGCCGAGTCGAACGACAGCGGCGACGATTCGGCCCCGGCCTTCGAGACCAAGAAGAAGGAAACCGTCGACCGGACCGACGATCCGGTGCGCATGTACCTGCGCGAGATGGGCGCCGTCGAGCTGCTCAGCCGCGAAGGCGAAATCGCGATCGCGAAGCGCATCGAGGCCGGCCGCGACACGATGATCCTGGGGCTCTGCGAGTCGCCGATCACCTTCAACGCGATCATCGGCTGGTCGAACGCGCTCAACGAAGGCACGATGCAGCTGCGCGAGATCCTCGATCTCGATGCCATGCTCAACAAGGGTCCGTCGGCCGAGCAGGTCGAGGGCGCCGAAGAGGATGACAGCGGCGAGATCAGCGAGAAGACCGCCGGCGCCAGCATCAAGGAAGAGGAAGAAGTCGAGGAGGTCCAGGACGACGAGGACGAGGACTCGATGACCGAGCGCCGCACCCCGCGGCCGTCGGACGACGAGGAAGAAGACAACACCCTCAGCCTCGCCCAGATGGAAGAGACGCTCAAGCCGCAGGCGCTTGAGAAATTCGCCAACATCACCTCGATCTACAAGAAGTTCTCCAAGATGCAGCTCTCGCGTCTCGACGCGATGGCCTCGGGCGGTGAGCTCGCCGCTTCGGAAGAGAAGAAATATCAGAAGCTGCGCGAGGAGCTGACCGCCGAAGTCGAGTCGGTCCAGTTCCACCAGCAGAAGATCGAGTATCTCGTCGATCAGCTCTACAGCTTCAACCGGCGCCTCACCGCGCTGGGCGGCCAGATGCTGCGCCTCGCCGAGCGCCATAAGGTCAGCCGCAAGGACTTCCTTGATCGCTATGTCGATCACGAGCTGGACGAGCAGTGGCTGCAGTCGGTGCAGGGCATCGACAAGAAGTGGGCGGCCTTCGCAGCCAACGAAGCCCCGTCGGTCGATCGCATTCGCACCGAGGTTTCGGAAATCTCGCAGTCGACGGGCATGGCGCTCGCCGAGTTCCGCCGCATCGTGAACATGGTGCAGAAGGGCGAGCGCGAGGCGCGTATCGCGAAGAAGGAGATGGTCGAGGCCAATCTCCGTCTCGTGATCTCAATCGCCAAGAAGTACACCAATCGCGGCCTGCAGTTCCTGGATCTCATCCAGGAGGGCAATATCGGCCTGATGAAGGCGGTCGATAAGTTCGAATATCGCCGCGGCTACAAGTTCAGCACCTATGCGACCTGGTGGATCCGCCAGGCGATCACCCGCTCGATCGCGGACCAGGCGCGCACGATCCGTATCCCGGTCCATATGATCGAGACGATCAACAAGCTGGTCCGCACCAGCCGCCAGTTCCTTCACGAGCAGGGCCGCGAGCCCACGCCGGAGGAAATGGCCGAGCGCCTGAGCATGCCGCTCGAGAAGGTGCGCAAGGTGATGAAGATCGCCAAGGAGCCGATCAGCCTCGAAACGCCGATCGGTGACGAGGAAGACAGCCACCTGGGTGACTTCATCGAGGACAAGAATGCCGTGATCCCGGTGGATGCCGCGATCCAGGCGAACCTCAAGGAAACGGTTACCCGCGTCCTTGCCTCGCTCACCCCGCGCGAGGAGCGCGTGCTGCGCATGCGCTTCGGCATCGGCATGAACACCGATCACACGCTCGAGGAAGTCGGCCAGCAGTTCTCGGTTACCCGCGAACGCATCCGCCAGATCGAAGCGAAGGCGCTGCGCAAGCTCAAGCACCCGTCGCGCAGCCGGAAGATGCGGTCGTTCCTCGACCAGTAACTTTCGTCAGCTTCGCGAATAGTATCGAAACGCCTCGGAACTTGTTTCCGGGGCGTTTTCGTATTTCCTGAGGAACGACGCGGGAACACGCACCTTATCCACAGTAAATTTTCGATTTACCTTGTCTTTACGTGCTTCGGTATATTCCCGGGTTGCAAAACACTGCCCGTCGGCACGGGGCCGGCTGGAGGACGTGGGGGCTTATGCCGTTTGATTCCGTACAAGTTGCGCGGTTGGGCGGTGCATGGGGTTCCATGGGAGCACTGATCGCCTCCGATGGCAGCGCCAATCATCCCTATCTCCAGCGCCTCGCCCGCAACGAGGAGTCGCTGCGCGATCTTTCGGACGCGGCGCATCACATCTGCCTGCTCCACGGCCGCCATCCGGGCGTGATCGATCATGCGCTGGGCCATGCCCGGCTCGGCATCGAGCGCGACTGGCTGGAAGCGGCATCCGATGCATTCGTGATCGAGCGCGCTTATCTGGTGCGCATCGTCGCGGCCGCCGGCCCGCTGCCCAGCACCCCCGGCCATGCCGAGACCGAAGCGGCGATCGCCGCCCAGCGCCATGCGGTGGACATGCTCGCCCAGTCGGATCGCGCAGGTTGCGCCACGGGTGCGTCGATCGCGATGGCGATGGACTGGGCCGTGATCCGCGACACGCTGGATACCGCTGCCGAGCGGCTGGGCATTGCCCCCCCGCCCTCGCAGCTGCCGCTGGCGGAGGAAACCGTTACCGTGGTCGACACGCTCGTCCGCGAAGCGCCGCTGGAGCGCGCCATGCTCTTCGGTGCCCAGCAACTCTTCGCCCAGCATCGTGGCCTGTGGGACCTGCTCGAAGCCCGCGCCTCGGCTCGCGACAAGCAGTAAGCCGCCCCTGCGCCCCTTCCGCTTGCGGCAGGGGAATAAGTGGGCTTGCCTCCCGGCCCTGCCCGCCTTTACCAATACGTCATGCGCTTCGAAGGCACCCAGAGCTATGTCGCGACCGAAGACCTGAAGGTCGCGGTCAACGCCGCCGTCACACTGCGGCGTCCCCTCCTCGTCAAAGGCGAACCCGGCACCGGCAAGACCGTACTCGCGTACGAGATCGCCAAGGCCGTCGGCGCGCCGCTGATCGAGTGGAACGTCAAGTCGACAACCAAGGCGCAGCAGGGCCTGTACGAATATGACGCGGTGGCGCGGCTGCGCGACGGCCAGCTCGGCGATCCGCGGGTCCATGAGATCTCCAACTATATCCGCAAGGGCAAGCTGTGGGAGGCGTTCACTGCGCCCCAGCTCCCGGTGCTGCTGATCGACGAGATCGACAAGGCCGATATCGAATTCCCCAACGACCTCCTCCAGGAGCTCGATCGGATGGAATTCCATGTCTATGAGACGCACGAGACCGTTCGCGCCGCCGAGCGCCCTATCGTGGTCATCACCTCGAACAACGAGAAGGAGCTGCCCGACGCGTTTCTGCGGCGCTGCTTCTTCCATTACATCAAGTTCCCGGACCGCGAGACGATGCAGGCGATCGTCGACGTCCACTTCCCCGGCATCCAGAAGATCCTGGTCAGCAAGGCGATGGATATCTTCTACGAGATTCGCGAAGTGCCGGGTCTGAAGAAGAAGCCGAGCACCAGCGAACTGCTCGACTGGCTCAAGCTGCTCCTCCACGAGGAAATGCCGCTCGACGTGCTGCAGAACAAGGATCCGACCAAGGCGATCCCACCGCTCCATGGCGCGCTGCTCAAGAACGAGCAGGATGTGATGCTGTTCGAACGGCTCGCCTTCATGGCCCGCCGCCAGCAGGGCAAGTAATGCCCTATACTGGCAGCTGCGCCTGCGGAGCGGTCACCGCCACGATCGCCGGCGAACCGATCGCAGTGCGCCAATGCTGGTGCCGCCAGTGCCAGCACATTGCCGCCGGCTCGGCGACGACCAACGCGATGTTCGCCACCGACGATGTCGAACTGAGCGGCACGCTCACCACCCACAGCTATGTCGCGGAGAGCGGCAACACGCTGATCCAGAGCTTTTGCAGCCTGTGCGGCACCGCGGTGATGGGACAGAGTTCTGCGCGCCCGCAATTCCGCACGCTGCGGCTCGGCTTCCTGGATCCGCCGCACGATCTGGCGCCCCAGGTGGCGATCTGGACCGACGACGCCCCCGCCTGGGCGCATATCGATCCCGCGCTGGAACGCTTTCCGCGCCAGCCGCCTGCGCCGCCCCCGCGCTGAGCAATGTGGGAAGCGCCGGATTTCGTCGCCAGAACCGGCCTTGCGGCATCCGCGCTGGTCGGCATATGCCGACTATTGCCGCCTGCGTGACCTGGGGCTCAGGCGAAAGGCGCTCGCGGTACTGGATGCTTTCCTCGCCGAGGCGACAGCCTGGCCGCTCGCCGATCGGATGACCTTCACTCGCTGGGTGCTCGACGCGGCGGGCTTCAGCGATTTCGGCAGCGCCATCGCCCCCGAGCCGCTGCTCCAGAAGCTGGCCCGGCCAGCCGTCCGCGAACATGCGGCCCGGAACCCGGAGAGCGCGGAAGCGCGGGTGATGGCAGGGTTTCTGCGCGTTCTCGAAGACGGCGATCCCCTGCAGCATTATCAGGACGCATTGACCCTCGAACCCGGAAACGCCCTGGCTGCCCGGCTGTTCACACGGGCTGTCCTCAGTCAGGTCGATTATGCCCAGCACGAATTGCCGCACCTTTATCTCGGCAATCCGGAGGACGACATCGCCTTGCTCGAGCGCACGGCCGCACTCGACATCGACCCGGCGCAGCAGAGCCTGATCGCCGAATTCATCGCCGCCGCGCAGGCCGCACTGCGGGATGGGCACGATCCGGGGCAGCTGAGAAATCGCAGTTAACGCCTTTTAAACCAACCCCGGCTACGGTTCGCTTGGGGGGACCTTGTACGGGTCCACAGTATGCGTTTGTGTTTTGCGTTCCCTGCCCTTCTCGCCACCGCGCTCTGCGCCGCGGTGCCTGCCGGCGCGCAATCGCTTCTCGAATATATTGGTGAGTGCGTGCCCTTTGCGCGCCAGGCTTCCGGTATCCAGATCTATGGCGATGCCTGGACCTGGTGGGATCAGGCCAAGGGGCGTTACCAGCGCGGCCAGGTGCCGAAGGTCGGTGCCGTCCTCGCCTTCTCCAAGAGCCCGCAGCTGCGCCTCGGCCATGTCGCGGTGGTCAGCCGCATCGTCGAGAAGCGCGTGCTGATGATCACCCATGCCAACTGGTCGCGCTTCGATGGCGAACGGGGCCATGCCGAGCAGGACGTCACCCTGTTCGATGTATCGGAACGCGGCGACTGGAGCCTGGTCAAGGTCTGGTATCGCGACCGCAACGGCCTGGGCAGCTCGATCTACCCGGCGCACGGCTTCATCTACGGCACGCCCGACCGCGATGCCCCCGCCGGCGTCCGCAAGGCCCGTCCCTCTGCCGAGCTGACTTCGCACCAGCCCGATTATGTCGGCTCGCTGATCGACGCCTACGCCTCGCGCTGAGGCCTCTGGACGCTGGCTGCCATCCGGCCTTAGAACAATGCCATGTTCCTCTCCTTCCTCGACGAGCTGCGCGCCGCGGGCATTCCCGCCAGCCTGAAGGAGCATCTGATCCTGCTCGAAGCGCTCGACCGCGACGTGATCGAGCAGACGCCCGAGGCATTCTACTATCTCGCCCGCGCCACCTTCGTGAAGGACGAGGGACTGCTCGACCGGTTCGACCAGGTCTTCGCCAAGGTCTTCAAGGGCATCGCCACCAGCTACGGCGTCGCCCCTGCCGAGATCCCCGAGGAATGGCTGCGCGCGATCGCCGAGAAATATCTCAGCCCCGAGGAGATGGCGAAGATCCAGTCGCTCGGCTCCTGGGAGGAGATCATGGAGACGCTGAAGAAGCGGCTCGAGGAGCAGCACGAGCGCCACCAGGGTGGCAGCAAGTGGATCGGCACCGGCGGCACATCGCCTTACGGTAACGGCGGCTACAACCCCGAGGGCGTCCGCATCGGCGGCGAAGGCAAACACAAGCGCGCGATCAAGGTGTGGGACCAGCGCGAGTTCCGCAACCTGGACAGCACCCGCGAGCTCGGCACCCGCAACATCAAGGTCGCGCTGCGCCGCCTGCGCCGCTTCGCCCGCGAAGGCGCTGCCGACGAGCTCGATATCGACGCGACGATCGAAGGCACCGCCAAGCAGGGCTGGCTCGACGTGCGTATGCGCCCGGAGCGGCACAATGCAGTCAAGCTGCTGCTGTTCCTCGATGTCGGCGGCTCGATGGATCCGTTCATCAAGCTGTGCGAGGAGCTGTTCTCGGCAGCGACCAGCGAGTTCAAGAACCTCGAATTCTTCTATTTCCACAATTGCCTGTACGAGGGCGTGTGGAAGGACAATCGCCGCCGCTTCCAGGAGCGCACGCCGACCTGGGACATCCTCCACAAATATGGCCACGATTATAAGGTGATCTTCGTTGGCGATGCCTCGATGAGCGCGTACGAGATCACTCACCCCGGCGGCTCGGTCGAGCATTTCAACGAGGAGGCGGGCGCCGCCTGGATGCAGCGCGCGCTCAATACCTATCCGGCGGCGGTATGGATCAACCCGATCCCGCGCGAGCAATGGGGCTATACCCAGTCGGTCCGCATCCTCCGCGAGCTGATGGGCGACCGGATGTACCCGCTCACCCTGGGCGGTCTGGACGAGGCGATGCGCGAGCTCAGCCGCAAGCGCTAAGGTTTCTTCTCCTCGCCCGCATCCTTCGAATTGCGGACGATCTGCCGCGCGACTTCGCCCTTCTGCTTGATCGAATTGACGTCCGGACGGCTCTTGTAGAGCCCCTGCAGGAAGCCCTGATCGAGTGCGGTCAGCTCCGGATCGGTGAACGTCGAGTCCTGGTCGAACAGCGTGATGATCGAATCGACGGCGCTGCCGTCCCGTGGTGGGCGCGCGCCGGCGAGCGTGCGCATCGCCAGATAGTCGGCGATCTGCACCACCGACTTGCCGACCACTGCCTTGTCATCGATCACCACGATCGATTTCACCGTCACCTGCTGCGTGCCCATGGTGATGGCCGACGCACTGAACCGCTCGACATATTTGATGCCATCGTCATTGCCGCCGACCTGGTTGCCCAGCTCGTCGCGCACCTCGATCGTGCTCCACGCATGCACCGGTCCCTCGCGCAGCGCCTTGCGCAGATCGACCATCTTGAGATTGCCGAAGAAGCCAGGGAAGCGCTTGTGCAGCGCCTTCACGAAATCATCGGCATCATGCGCGACCATCAGCGCTACATTGGGCCGGCAACCCGCCTCGCCCACCTCGGCGCCGGCATCGAGCGCCACGGCGCGCAGCCGCGCCTCGATCGCCTTGGCGGCATCGGGCCCGAGCCCGGCAACTATCGGGCAGACCGGCTCGGCAAAGCGGGCGAGCTGGCCCTCCACACTTGAACTGATCTGACGAACGAAGCGCCTGGCCGCCTTGGGCGGCACTCCTTTGGCACCGACCACCACGATATCGCTATCGTCCTTCGGCTTGTCCTGCGCCCGCCTGTCCTGGGCAAGCGCGGGGCTGGCAAGCAGGGCGAGAGCCAAAAGGACAATCCGCATCAACGCTGCTTCCCGCCAACCATGGTCCTGGAGATACGATAGGCCTGATCCGATCCCTGTTCATAGGGATTTCGCATCCGGTACAGGCCAGCCAGCAACCCGATGTCCATGTCGGTGATCTCGGCGGGCGGCGGCGCGACATTGGGATCGAACAGCGACAGGATCGATGCCGACGCAATCGATCCCTTCGCCGGGGGCCGCGCGCCGACCAGCGTGCGCATCACCACATAATCGCCAAGCTGACGCACCGATTTGCCGAGCGCGACATGGCGGTCCATTACCACCACCGCGTTGATCGTCACCGCCTGGGTCTCGCCTTCCATCACCGGCGGATAGTCGGGATCGTCATTCCCGGTGGAAAGATGCCCCACCTCGTCGCGGGTTACCACCAGGCGCCAGGCGTGGATCGGCCCCGCCGCAAAGGCATCACGCAGCGCATTGTCATTGAGATTGGTGAAGGCGGCGTTGCGCTGCTTGCGCATCGTCTCGAGCAAGGTGTCCGCGTTATCGGCGAACACGATCATCAGGTTCGGCTCGCACTGGTCCTTGGCCATGCGGACCGATGCCGCAGCGCCGACGACACGCACGCGGTCCTCGATCGCCCCCTTGAACCGCGCCGGCAGGCCAAGCACCAGCGGGCACACGGGATCGACGAACCGGGCAAGTTGTCCGTCCTCGGCATCCAGAACCTGGCGGATATAGCGCTGCGCCTTCTTGATCGGCGGCTGCGCCTTGCCGGTGACGACGATGCCAGCGTCCCTGGCGGTACTGGTTTCCTGCGCGTGCGCGATCGGCACGGCGACAAAGGTGGAAAGCAGAACAAGCGAATTCAGGCGGCAACGCATGCGCATAACGATCGATCCCCTCACATTCGTCGGGACCCCGCATGCGCCGTCTTCTTGGAGTCGGTCGACTGCCCGATTGCCAGCAAGCTATTGTCGGTCGCTCAGCCTGTCCATGGGGCGCGATACTATCGGGATTATTGGGCTGGATTCGATCCAGCGCCTTTGTTCCGATCACGAATGATCTGATCGGCAATATCCGCGATCTGGCTGCCTGCACGCGCGTTGGGCTGCACCGTGTAGATGCCCTTCAGCATGCTGCGGTCAGCATCGGTCAGCCCTTGCGGAGCCTCTCCGTTGGACTCGAACAGCGACAAGATCGTATCGACCCGCATATTGGCCTTTGGCGGGCGAGCACCGGCAAGCGCACGCATCGCTGCATAGTCGGCGATCTGGCCCACCGACTTGTTATCGATCGCATCGATATCGAAGATCACCACGGCGCCATATGCAATCTGCTGGGTGGGAAGCGAAATACGCGACATGGAACCAGCCTTGCGATACACGCGCGGCGCATCCTTGCCATTGAACCCGCTGGACCCGTCATGAGCGAGCTCGTCGCTGACCCGCCAGGCTCGAACCGGCCCATCCGCCAGTGCCGTGTCCCGGTCATCGTGCGCCAGACGGGCGAATAATCCGCGGTATTCGGTGCGTAGCTCCGCAATGAATTTCTCGACGTCGTCCGTGACGATCAAAAAGATATTCGGGCTGCATTTTTCATTGCGGTCGATCCGCGCGCCCGCCTCGACGGAAACCGCGCGGAAGCGCGCCGAGATCGCGTTGGCGAAAGCTGGAGGAAGTCCCACCACGACCGGGCAAACCGGTTCACGGAAAGGGGCCAGCTGCTCCCTGGTAGTCGTCATAGACTGCCGGACGAAAGTTTCCGCCTCCTTTCGGGGGCTTACCTTTCGACCTTCGACCACGATGCCAGCTTCATGCCCCGCCTCGGGAGCTTCCTGTGCCTTTGCGGCGCCCTGGGACATAGCCGCCAGAGCTAGGAACGTGCCAATCGTGATTTTGAGCATTCGCAGATCCCAGCCTTCAAAGGCAGGAAGCTGCCAGTCGGACAGGGCGAGTCAACAACGAAAAGATCTGGCCTGCAAATCCTAGAGCCGATCAACCGCCCGATGGAGACGACGGAGTATCGCGCCATCATGTGCCTGTCCATTCGCGGCTTCGCTGGCCAGCGCCATCAGCCGGATCGCGCCGAAGCTGGCCGAAAGTCCCTTGAGCCGCAGCGCCGCCGCAGCCCAGCCATCGGGGTTGTCGGCAGACTTCATCGCTTCAAGGCACCGCTGCACGCTATCGAGAAACGCCTCACGCAGTTCGGCGATCAGGGCGGGCTCGTCGCCCACCGCAGCCGCCAGAGTCGCATCGATTGCACCGGGATCATACGCCATGGTTCAGGTTCTTAGCGCAGCGAGCGTTAACGCCTCGTTTCCTTGTCGCTGTTGGCCCAACACCGAAATGTGGTAAATGCGCGTCATGATTGGGGGAAAACCTGCCGAACCGCTGCCCGCGCATAATGACGCGGAGGAGCTGGTGCTGTCCGAAACCACGGTGCGCGAGCCGGTGGAGACCGAAGCCTGGTACGAGCCGGCGGAGGACCATATCGCGCGTCGACGCACCGGCTGGGTGCTGCCCATGCTCGCAATCGTCGCGGTCCTGGCCTGGCTGGGCAGCATGGGCTGGCTGCTGCGCAGCGCCTTTGCCGCGCCGATGGCCCCTGCCGCCCTCGTGCAGCTGATCGCCGCGCTCTGCGTGCCCCCTGCCCTTATCGGCATACTCTATCTACTGGCGCTCCGAACGAGCCGGGCCGAGGCCCAGCGTTTCGGTGCAACTGCCCAGGCGATGCGAGCCGAGGCAGCGAGCCTGGAGCGCGTCGTCGCCACGCTTTCGCGCAAGATCGAGGAGAATCGCGTCGCGCTTGCCGAGCAGACCAATATCCTGATCGCCATGGGCGAGCGCGCATCCGAGAAACTTGAGAGCGCTGCGGGCAGTGCCGCCCAGCATGCCCGCTCGATCGATGCCAGCACCCGCCATTTCGGCGAAGCGACCGCCGATGCCGAGCACCGGGTCGCGGTAGTGCTCGCCTCGCTGCCCAAGGCGCATGAGGAAATGCGCGGTCTGTCCGATCGGGTCGACGCCGCGGGGCTTCTGGCCAGCGAGCGCGCCGCCGCACTCGACACCCAGCTTTCTGCGCTTACCGAGCGCGGCCGCGAGGCGGACCAGATCGCCGGCGGTGCCGCCGATCGGCTCGCTGCGCATATCGCGCGCATGGAAGCGACCAGCGAGACCGCCAGCGCCCGCCTCGAGCAGGTCACTGGCGAGATGTCGGTCCAGGTCGATGCCGTGCTCGATCGCGCCGCCAATGCGGTGGACGAAGCGCGCAAGGGCATCGCCACCCAGGGCGAGGCGATCCTCGCCATGCTCTCCGCCAATCAGGCAGCGCTCGACCGCGCAGGCCGCGACAGCATCGAGGCGATGGGCACTCGCATGGCCGCGATCGAGGAAGCGATCGCCCGTATCGGCAGTCGCCTGTCCGAGGAGCAGGGCCGCGGCGACAAGCTGTTCGACGGGCTGGCCACCGGCGTCGACCGTCTCGATCGCGCAATGGATGACCTGCATGTCGCCGGCACCGAGCGTACCCGCAACCTCGCCGCATCGATGAGTGCGCTGCACGGCTCGGTCGAGGCGATGACGATCGCGCTTACCGTGGGCGACGAGACCGCGCAGAAGGTGATCGGCACTTCCGAAGAGCTGCTCACCGCGCTCGACGCTTCCGCGCGTGAAATCGACGAGACCTTGCCGGAGGCGCTGGCCCGTCTCGACGCCCGGATCCTCGCGAGCCGTCAGGTCGTTGCCGCCTCCAAGCCCGAGCTGCTCGCGCTGGTCACCGCCGCCGAGAGCACGCACGACGCGATCGAAGCCATTGCCGACGTAGTCAGCCAGCAGCGCGATACCCTGGCCAAGACGCAGGCATCGCTGCTCGAAACGCTGTCGACCGGCGGCGAGCAGGCCGAACAGCTGAGCGCGATCGTCGACGAGACCATCGCCACCACCCGCCGCTTCGCCGAGAGTGCCGCCCCGCAGCTGGTCGATGCGTTGCTGAGCGTCCGCGAGACGTCGAGCGCCGCCGCCGGCCATGCCCGCGAGACCCTGTCGGCCATCGTGCCGCATGCCGAACGTGCGATCGAGGAAGCCGCCGGCGATGCGCTGCGCCGCGCGATCGATACCGCGATCCGCAGCCAGCTCGCCGACCTCGCCGAGACGACCGAAGCTGCGGTGGTCGCCGCCACCCGTGCCTCGGAACGGCTGACCCACCAGATGGTGGCGCTCGCCGACACGACCGCCCAGGTCGAGGCGCGGATCGCCGAGGGCCGCAAGGAGCGCGAGGAGTCGGACAGCGACAATTTCGCCCGCCGCGTCTCGCTGCTGATCGAAGCGCTCAACTCGGCCTCGATCGACATCACCAAGGCGTTCTCGGCCGATGTCACCGACAGCGCCTGGTCGGCCTATCTCAAGGGGGATCGCGGCGTCTTCACCCGGCGCGCCGTACGCCTGCTCGATCCGTCGGACACGCGCGAAATCCACCGCATCTACGAAGATGACGAAGGTTTCCGCGACAACGTCAACCGCTACATCCACGATTTCGAATCCATGCTCCGCCACATCCTGGCCTTGCGTGACGGCTCCTCGATGAGCGTGACACTGCTCTCGTCGGACATGGGCAAGCTCTACGTCGCGCTGGCTCAGGCCATTGAGCGGCTGCGTACCTGAGTTTCAGATGCTCGCACTCGACGATCCTCTCTGGGGGAGCCTGCAGCACGCCTATGGCGATGCGGCCGATATTCCGGCGCTGCTGACCGCGCTGGCCAGCGCGCCGGACAAGCCTGCCGATGCTACCGCCGAACCATGGTACAGTCTGTGGTCGGGTCTTTGCCATCAGGGCGATGCCTACACCGCATCCTATGCCGCCGTGCCGCATCTCGTTGATATTGCCGGACGGGTTACAGGGGCGCTGAACTTCGATTTCCTCCTGCTTCCCACAGCAATTGAAGTGGCGCGCAGTTCCGGGCGAGGGCCTGAGCTTCCCGCAGGGCTTGCCGATTCCTATCGCGCAGCAATCTTCCGCCTGCCCGAGCTGGTAAGCCTGCACCGCGAGGAACCCTGGGATCAGAACATGCTACTCTCGGCCACTGCGGCACAGGCAGTCGCCAAAGGACATGTCGACGTCGCGGAAGCGCTTATGAACCTGGATGATTACTGGATCGGGCGGATAAGAGGCAACGAATTCGATTAGCCCTTGGCGCGCGGCAGACGCCCTACGAAGCCTTTTCCGGGTGCATATGCGCCCACCAGTCGAGCATCTCGGTGGTCACCCAGCCATTGATGTAATTGAGGTAGAAGATCCCGAACAGGATCGTCGCGACGATCGTCGTTCGGAGGGCAATGCGCTTGGCATTGAACTCATGTGGCGCGCTCGGCGCCTGGCCAGGGACCAGCTCCACGCCGGCCTCCTCGCTCGTCTTCACACCGAAGGGCAGGACGAGGAACACCGAAAAGGCCCAGAACAGAAAATAGATGGCGAGCGCAGACTTCCAGGGCATGGAAGAGTGATAGGGGCGCCGGCGCGGAAGCGGAAGTCCTTCATCGTCGTCCCGGCAAACGCCGGGATGACGATTGTGGCTCCGAGCTATTGCTCGATGATCAGCACATCCACGATCGGCTTCTTGCCGGTGAAGCGCACCGCAGCACGGCGCACGCCCAGGCGGATGCTCTCGCGCAGCCGCTCGATATCGCCCTTGCCATCCTTCTTTACGGCCTCGCGCGCGGCGTCCACCGCCTCGTCAATGAAGTCCTCACGGTCCTCCTCCACCGGGATGCCCTGAAGCCGGATCTGAGGCTCGCCGGCGAGCTTGCCATTTCGGATCACCACGGCGGCGCTAATCTGGCCGTAGAGAGCCACCCGGCGCCGCTCGTTGATCGTGGTGCCGTCGGCCGGCAGGATGATGTCGCCGTCGAGCACCAGACGGCCGACCGGCGCTTCGCCGATCTTCGCCGGCTTGCCCGGGGCAAGGCGGATGATGTCGCCATTTACCTGGCGGATCGACTGGGGCACACCCTGCTCCAGCGCGAAGCGGGCCTGTTCGTACATGTGGCGCACCTCGCCATGCACCGGCACGACAATCTCGGGGCGGATCCACTTGTACATCGCCGCCAGCTCGGGACGGCCGGGGTGACCCGAAACGTGGATGAACGCCTGACGATCGGTGATCAGTTCGACGCCCTTGGCCGCCAGCGTGTTCATGATCCGCCCGATCGCGATCTCGTTGCCCGGGATCTGGCGCGAAGAGAAGACGACGGTGTCGCCCTCGGTGACCTTGAGGACGTGGCTGCCTTCGGCAATGCGGTTGAGCGCGGCGCGCGGTTCACCCTGCCCACCGGTGGCGACGATCAGCACCTTGTTCGGCGGCAGGTCCATCGCTGCTTCGAAGTCGATCGTGTCAGGGAAGTCGCGCAGATAGCCCGTCGACTTGGCGACGCGCAGGATGCGATCGAGCGAACGCCCGGCGACGCAGAGTTCGCGCCCGGTATCACGCGCCACTTCGCCCAGCGTCTGAAGGCGGGCAGCGTTCGAGGCAAAGGTGGTGACCAGCACCCGGCCCTTGGCCGCGCCGATCACTTCGTCGAGCCCAGCGCGTACCGCACCTTCGGAGCCCGAAGCCTCGGGGTTGAACACATTGGTGCTGTCGCAGACCAGTGCCAGCACGCCCTTGTCGCCGATCGCGGTCAGCTCGGCCGCAGTCGAGGCACCGCCCAGCGCCGGGCTCTCGTCGAGCTTCCAGTCACCGGTGTGGAAGACGCTGCCGTAAGGCGTCTCGATGAGGACGGCGTTGCCCTCGGGAATCGAGTGCGCGAGCGGGGTATAGGTGATGCGGAACGGGCCGAGGTTGAACGGCCCTTCCTCTTTCACGACATTGAGCTCGACCTTCTCCTCGATGCCTTCTTCCTCGAGCTTTCCGTGGATCAGGCCCGCGGTGAACGGGGTGGCATAGAGCGGCACGCCCAGCTCGCCGGCGAGATAGGGCAGCGCGCCGATATGGTCTTCATGGCCGTGGGTGAGCACGATGCCGAGCAGGTCGTCGAGGCGCTCCTCGATGAACTGCAAGTCGGGCAGGATCACGTCGATGCCGGGATAGTGCGCGTCGCCAAAGGTGATGCCGCAATCGACCATCAGCCACTTGCCCTGGCAGCCATAGAGATTGACGTTCATGCCGATCTCGCCCGAGCCGCCGAGCGCTAGGAAGAGGAGTTCTTTTTCAGGGGTCACTTGGTTTCCTCGGTCAACGGCTGCGTTCCCACAGCATCGCCAACCCTTGAATGGTCAAATCGGGTTCGATGACATCGAATATGGGGGTGTGCTTCTCGAAAAGCACGGCCAGGCCGCCGGTTGCGATCACTTTGACGGGGCGGCCGATCTCGGCCTTCATCCGCGCGACCAGCCCTTCGATCATCGCGACATAGCCCCAATAGATGCCGATATGCATCTGATCGACGGTGTTGCGGCCGACGACGCTGGTGGTGGCGGGCGCGGTGATCGCGATGCGTGGCAGCTTGGCGGCGGCGGTCACCAGCGCGTCGAGCGACAGGTTGATGCCCGGGGCGATGATCCCGCCCTTATAGGCGCCGCGATAATCGACCACTTCGAAGGTGGTGGCGGTGCCGAAGTCGATGATGATCAGGTCGCCGCCGTGCAGGGCGTGGCCGGCGATCATGTTGAGCGCGCGGTCGGCACCGAGGCCCTGCGGCTCCTCGACATCGAGCGGGAAGCCCCACTCAGCCTTGCCCTGCCCGGCGATCACCGCGTCGGTCTTGAAGTACTTGCTGCTCAGCACCTGAAGGTTGTGCAGCGCGCGGGGCACCACGGTGGCGATGATCACGCCGGTCACGTCGGCGCGGTCATAGCCTTCGAGGTTGAGCAACTGGCTGAGCCACACCGCATATTCGTCCGCCGTGCGCCGCGGATCAGTGGCGATGCGCCAGCGCGCGCGGACTTCCCGGCCCTCCAGCAGGGCGAAGACGACATTGGTGTTGCCGGCGTCGATGGCGAGCAGCATTTCCGGGCCTCTCAGAGCAGGAACACGTCTGCGGCGTGAATGACATGGCTACGGCCATCGGCCAAGCGCAGGATGAGCGCGCCTTCGCCGTCGAGCCCGCCGAAAAGCCCGTCGATGCTCGATCCGTCGGCAAGCCGGGCGGTGAGCGCGGTGTCGATCGGATGGGCACGAGCAAGCCAGCGTTCGCGCACGGGCGCAATCCCTTCCCGCCAGCGCGATACCCAGCGGGCGAAGCTTTCGGCGAGGGTTTCGGCGAAGATCTGCGGGTCGGGAGCCGGGCCTAGCGCGGCGAAGCTAATCGTCTTGCGATCGAGATCCTGCGGGTGATGCGCAAGGTTCACCCCAAAGCCGAGAATCACCGCATCCCCTACCCGCTCAAGCAGGATGCCGGAGAGCTTGGCGCCGTTCACGAGCAGGTCGTTCGGCCATTTGAGCATAGGCTCTACGCCGAATACCCGCGCCGTCTCGTCGAGCGCGACAGCGGCGACCAGCGCCAGCGTGGCCGGGCTGGGTTCTCCTGCCCGCGTGCGAACCAGCGTGGAGATGTAGAGATTGCCGAGCGGCGACTGCCAGGCGCGGCCTTGTCGGCCCTTGCCCGCGGTCTGCCGCTCGGCTCTCAGCCACAGGCCTTCGCTCGCCCCGTTACGGGCGAGCTCCGCCATGTCGGCATTGGTAGATCCCGTCTCGGTGACGGTCCGTACGGTCGCGATCAGAACAGCGCCTTTGCAGCGGCGCCAGTCCACACCTCAAGATAGCCAAGGAGCGGCCAACCCAGCGGCGAGATCACCACCGCCGAGAGCACGAGCAGCACGCCCTCGATCGGATCGGTGCGGCCCGGGAAGGCCGGCGCCGGCTCGTCGAAGTACATCACCTTGACGACGCGGAGGTAATAGTAAGCGCCGATCGTCGAGGCAGCAGCAGCAACCGCAGCGAAGACGTACAGACCCGCATCCACCGCGGCCAGGAACACCTGCAGCTTCGAGAAGAAGCCGAGCAGCGGCGGGATGCCGGCGAGGCTGAACATGAAGATCGCCATCGCCACCGCGAGCCCCGGGCGGGTCCGCGACATGCCGGCCAGGCTCGAGATCTCCTCGACCGGACGGCCCTCTTCGTCGCGCATCTGCAGGACGATCAGGAAGCTGCCGACGGTCATCACGACGTAGATCGCCATGTAGTAGAGCACGCTCGACACGCCCGCTTCGCCGCCAGCGGCGAGGCCGACCAGCGCGAAGCCGACATTGGCGATCGACGAGTATGCAAGCAGTCGCTTGATGTTGCTCTGGCGGATCGCCGCGACCGAACCGAAGATGATCGACGCGAGCGAGGCGAAGATCACGATCTGGCGCCAGTCGGCGATCGCCGGACCCATCGCATCGATGGCGACGCGCGTAGCGAGCGCCACCGCGGCAACCTTCGGTGCCGAGGCAAAGAAGGCCGTCACCGGGGTCGGCGCGCCTTCATATACGTCCGGCGTCCACATGTGGAACGGCACGGCCGACATCTTGAAGGCGAGACCGGCGAAGACGAACACCAGGCCGAACAGCAGCCCGGTCTTCTGGTCACCCGAGGCATAGGCGTCGGCGATGCCCGAGAACAGCGTCGTGCCCGAGAAACCGTACACCAAGCTGATGCCGTAGAGCAGGATGCCCGATGCCAACGCGCCCAGCACGAAATACTTCAGGCCCGCTTCCGCCGAACGCGCATCGCGGCGCATGAAGCTTGCGAGGATGTACGAAGCAAGGCTCATCAGCTCGAGGCCGACATAAAGCGACATCATGTCGCCTGCCGAAACCATCATGCCCATGCCAGCAGCCGAGAGCAGGATCAGCACCGGATATTCCGGACGCAGATCGTCACCCGAGGTCTGCTGGAAGAAGCGCGGCGCGATCAGGATCGAGACGCCCGCAGCCAGGAAGATCAGCGCCTTGGAGAAGGCAGCGAACATGTCAGCACGATAGAGCCCGCCAAAGCCTTCGCCCCCGGCCGAAGCCGGGCCGGCCAGCGCGATGCTGGCGCCGATCAGCACGGCGACCGAAGCCCAGCTGACCAGCTTGGTCGACTGGTGGCCACCCCAGGCCGCCACCAGCATCAGGGCGATGGCCCCCAGGCTGAGCACCAGCTCAGGAAGGGCCATCATCAGTTGCAGCGAATAGTTCATTAGTGCGCCTCCCCGTGCGCAGCAGGGGCAGCGGCGTGAGTTTCGCCATGATGGGCGGCAGGCGCAGGCTTGCCGGCAGTCGGAGCCGAGTCACCGGCGGGCGCAGCACGCTCGAGGCGGGCAACCAGCTTCTCCACGTCGCCGCGCATCGGCTTCATGAAGCTCTCCGGATAGACACCCATCCACAGGGTCACCGCAGCCAGCGCACCGAGCATCAGGAACTCGCGTGCGTCGAGGTCAGGCATCGCCTTCACATCGTCCTTGGTCAGATCGCCAAAGGCAACGCGACGGTAGAGGTACAGCATATAGGCTGCGCCCAGGATGATGCCGGTGGTGCCGAGCAACGCGTAGAGCGTCGAGACATGGTACAGGCCGGCAAGGCTCAGGAACTCGCCGATGAAGTTGCTGGTGCCCGGCAGACCGACAGAGGCCATGGTGAACAGCAGGAACAGCACGGCATAGCGCGGCATGTTGATCGCGAGGCCGCCGTAACGATCGATCTCGCGGGTGTGCAGACGGTCATAGATCACGCCGACGCAGAGGAAGAGCGCACCCGAGACCACGCCGTGGCCGAGCATCACCATCATCGCGCCTTCGATGCCCTGCGCGTTGAGCGCGAACAGGCCGAAGGTCACGATCGCCATATGGGCGACCGACGAATAGGCGATGAGCTTCTTCATGTCGCTCTGCACGAGCGCGACGAGCGAGGTGTAGACCACCGCGACGGCCGAGAGCGCGAACACCAGCCACAGGAATTGGGCGGACGCTTCGGGGAACATCGGCAGTGAGAAGCGCAGGAAACCATAGCCGCCGAGCTTCAGCAGCACGCCTGCCAGAATGACCGAACCCGCAGTCGGCGCTTGAACGTGCGCGTCGGGAAGCCAGGTGTGGACCGGCCACATCGGCATCTTCACTGCGAACGAAGCGAAGAAGGCCAGCCATAGCCATGTCTGCACATGCGCCGGGAAATCATGCTGCATCAGCGCCGGGATCGACGTCGTGCCGGTCGTCAGGATCATGTAGATGATCGCGATCAGCATCAGCAGCGAGCCGAGCAGCGTGTACAGGAAGAACTTGTACGACGCGTAGATGCGGTTGGCGCCGCCCCAGATGCCGATGATCAGGAACATCGGGATCAGGCCGCCTTCGAAGAAGACGTAGAACAGCATCAGGTCCTGCGCCGCGAAGGTGCCGATCATCAGCACTTCGGTGGCGAGGAACGCAGCCATATATTCCGGCACGCGCTTGGTGACCGAGAGCCAGCTGGCCCCGATGCAGATCGGCATCAGGAACACCGAAAGCGCGATCAGCAGCAGCGCGAAGCCGTCGATGCCCAGTGCCCAGGCGAACTCGGCATTGCCGATGCCGAACAGGCGGACATGCTCGACGAACTGCCACTGGGCAGCACCGTCCCCGGTCTGGAAATTGGCCCAGAGCAGGATGCCGAGCGCAAGGTCCACGAAGGTGGCGGCAAGCGCCAGCCAGCGTGCGCCCTGCGCGTTGAGGAACAGGCAGGCGACCGCGGCAATCGCGGGCACCGCCAGCATGACGGTAAGGATCGGGAAGCCGCTCATCGCGCGATCACCCAGGTCAGTGCGGCAGTGAGGCCGATCAGCATGATGAAGGCATAGGCGTAGACATATCCGGATTGCAGCTTGGAAGCGCCGACGCTGCCGAGCTGGACGACCGCAGCGGCACCATTCGGGCCAAACCGGTCGATCGTGGCTTCGTCACCCTTCTTCCAGAACTGGCGACCGATCCAGAAGGCCGGGCGCACGAACAGGAAGTTGTAGAGCTCGTCGAAATACCACTTGTTGAGCGAGAAAAGGTACAGCGGGCGGAACGCCTCGGCGAACTTCGCGGGGAAGCCCGGCGACACGATATACGCACCATACGCAATGGCCAGGCCACTCAGCATCGCGATCGTCGCGCTGAGCTTCACCCACACCGGCACCTCGTGCATCGCGTGCATCAGATGCTCGTTGAAGGCGATAGCGCCGTGCCAATAGGTCTCACCTGCCGTCGGCTCGATGAACGCGCCGTGGAAGATGAAGCCCGCAGCGATCGCGCCGACGGTGAGCACCAGCAGCGGGATCAGCATGACGATCGGGCTCTCATGCGGGTGATAGCCCGCCGTGCCGTCGCCATGCGCGTGATCGTGGTGGTGATCGTCGTGGCCATGGACATCATGAGCATGGGCGTCATGCGCATGATCGTCATGACCATGGCCGTGCGCGTCATGCACTGCATGCTGGATGTGCTCCGAACCGGCCCAGCGCGGCTTGCCGTGGAAGGTCAGGAACACCAGGCGCCAGCTGTAGAAGCTGGTGAGCAGCGCCACGAATACGCCAACCCAGAACACGCTGGTGTGGCCGGCGGCATAGCTCGCCTCGATGATCGCATCCTTCGAGTGGAAGCCGGCAAAGCCGAATGCCACCGGGTTGCCAAACAGCGCCGGGATGCCCACGCCGGTGATCGCGAGCGTGCCCGCCATCATCGTCCAGTAGGTGACCGGGATCTTCTTCCACAGGCCGCCATAGAAGCGCATGTCCTGCTCGTGGTGCATCGCATGGATCACCGAGCCGGCACCGAGGAACAGCAGCGCCTTGAAGAAAGCGTGCGTGAACAGGTGGAACATCGCCGCGCCATAGGCGCCGACGCCGGCAGCGAAGAACATATAGCCCAGCTGCGAGCAGGTCGAATAGGCGATCACGCGCTTGATGTCGGTTTGCGTCGTGCCGACGGTCGCGGCGAAGAAGCAGGTCGCGGCACCGACGACGGTAACCACGGTCATCGCGACCGCGCTCTGCTCGAACAGCGGCGACATGCGGCAGACCATGAACACGCCGGCGGTCACCATGGTCGCGGCGTGGATCAGCGCCGACACCGGGGTCGGGCCTTCCATCGCGTCCGGAAGCCAGGTGTGCAGGCCGAGCTGCGCCGACTTGCCCATCGCGCCGACGAACAGCAGCAGGCAGAGCACCGTCACGGTGTCGAAGCGCGCACCGAGGAAGCCGATGGTCGAACCATGCATGTTCGGAGCGGCGGCGAGGATCGTCGGAATGTCGATCGTGCCGAACACCAGGAAGATGCCGAAGATGCCGAGCATGAAGCCAAGGTCACCGACGCGGTTGACCACGAACGCCTTGATGGCGGCGGCGTTTGCGCTCGGCTTGCGGAACCAGAAGCCGATCAGCAGGTAGGACGCGAGACCCACGCCTTCCCAGCCGAAGAACATCTGGACCAGGTTGTTGGCCGTCACGAGCATGAGCATCGCGAAGGTGAAGAGCGAGAGATACGCGAAGAAGCGCGGCTGATCCGGCTCGTCGCTCATATAGCCCCAGCTGTAGAGGTGGACGAGCGCAGAAACGCTGGTCACCACCACGAGCATCACCGCGGTCAGGCTGTCGACGCGCAGCGCCCAATCGACCTGCATCGAGCCGCTGAGCATCCAGGTGAAGATCGGCGAGATCGTCGGCTCAGCATTGCCACCGAGATAGCTGATGAAGATCGGCCAGCTCAGCGCGCAGGCGATGAACAGCGACCCCGTGGTGATCACCTTGGGGAAGGTCTTGCCAAAGGCCTTGTTCGAAAGCCCGGCTACGGCTGCCGCGAGCAGCGGCAGGAATACGATGAAATAGATCGCCGACATCAGCCCTTCATCCGATTGACGTCTTCGACCGAGATCGTGCCGCGGCCGCGGAAGTAGATTACGAGAATGGCGAGACCGATCGCGGCCTCACCGGCAGCAACGGTGAGCACGAACATCGCGAACACCTGGCCGACCAGATCGCCGAGCGCGCTCGAGAACGCGACGAGGTTCAGGTTCACGCCCAGCAGGATCAGCTCGATCGCCATCAGGATGACGATGAGGTTCTTGCGGTTCATGAAGATGCCGAGCACGCCGAGCGTGAACAGGATCGCGCTGACGACGAGATAGTGCGTAAGGGTGATCACAGCTCGACCCCCTGCCCCACGGGTTGGTTCACGTTGCGGGTCGCGTCCTTGGCGCGGCGTTGGACCTGACGGCTGATCTTCTGCGGCTTGACGTCGGTGCGCGGACGCAGCGTCAGCACGATCGCGCCGATCATCGCGACGAGCAGCACCAGGCCGGCGCCTTCGAACACGAACAGGTAGCGGGAATAGAGAAGCTGGCCGACGGCCTCGATGTTGGGCACCTTGGCGTCGATCGGCGCGATGCGGCGGCCGAGCTGAAGCGGGCCGGCGCTATAGGCGCCCACCGCGATCAGGATCTCGGCGACCAGCGCGATGGCAAGCGCGAAGCCGATGGCCGCGTACTTCATCACGCCCGCGCGCAGCTCCGCGAAGTCGATGTTGAGCATCATGACCACGAAGAGGAACAGCACGGCGACGGCGCCGACATAGACGATGACGAGCAGCATCGCGATGAACTCGGCATTGGCGAGCACCATCAGACCCGCAGCGTTGAAGAACGCCAGGATGAGCCACAGGACGGAATGGACCGGGTTGCGAGACAGGATGGTAAGCGCGCCGGAGACGCACACCACTGCCGCAAACAGGTAAAAGGCTAGAAGCTGGATCACGGAATCTGATGGCCCCTGTAGATTGGCGTGCGCTTAACGGTACGGTGCATCGGCGGCAAGGTTCGCGGCGATGGCGCGCTCCCAGCGATCACCGTTCTCGAGCAGCTTTTCCTTCTGATAGATCAGCTCCTCACGGGTTTCGGTGGCGAACTCGAAGTTCGGCCCTTCGACGATCGCATCGACCGGGCATGCTTCCTGGCACAGGCCGCAATAGATGCACTTGGTCATGTCGATGTCGTAGCGCGTGGTGCGGCGGCTGCCGTCCTCGCGCGGCTCTGCCTCGATCGTGATCGCCAGCGCCGGGCACACCGCCTCGCACAGCTTGCACGCGATGCAGCGCTCTTCGCCATTGGGATAGCGACGCAGCGCATGCTCGCCGCGGAAGCGGGGCGAGAGCGGGTTCTTCTCATAGGGATAGTTGATGGTCGCCTTGGGCTTGAAGAAATACTTCAAGGTCAGGGCGTGTGCCTTCACGAACTCCCAGAGAGTCCAGGTCTTGATGAAATGGGCGACGGTGCTCATGCGGGCACTCCAACGCGGGTCAACATGAGGTACCCGGAAACGAGGAAGACGAAGAACAGCGACAGCGGCAGGAAGATCTTCCAGCCCAGGCGCATCAGCTGGTCATAGCGGTACCTGGGCACCGTGGCCTTGACCCAGCTGAACAGGAAGAAGCCGAAGCAGATCTTGAGCAGCAGCCAGATGATGCCCGGGATCCAGTAAAGGATCGGGAGATCCAGCGGCGGCAGGTAACCACCCCAGAATAGCGTCGCGTTGAGCGCGCTCATCAGCAGCACGTTGCCGTACTCGCCGAGCCAGAACAGCGCGAACGCCATCGACGAATACTCGGTCTGGTAGCCGGCGACGAGCTCGCTCTCGGCCTCGGTAAGGTCGAACGGCGCGCGCTGGGTTTCGGCGAGCGACGAGATGAAGAACACCACGGCCATCGGGAACAGCAGCGGGTTCAGCGCATAGAAGTTGAAGATGCCGAGGACATGGCCCTTCTGGCCTTCCACGATCGCCGTCATGTTGAACGAGCCGGTCCACAGCACGATCGAGATCAGCACGAAGCCGATCGAGACTTCGTAGCTCACCATCTGCGCGGCAGCGCGGATCGCCGAGTAGAACGGATATTTCGAGTTCGACGCCCAGCCGGCCAGGATGATGCCGTACACGCCGAGCGACGAAGCCGCGAGCACGTAGAGCAGGCCAACATTGATGTTGGACAGCACCACGCCGAACTGGAACGGCACCACTGCCCACACGATCAGCGCCACCGTGAAGGTGATGATCGGGCCGAGCAGGAACAAGGTCTTGTTCGCGCCCGACGGGATGATCGTTTCCTGCAGGAAGACCTTGAGGCCGTCAGCGAACGACTGGAGCAGGCCGAGCGGGCCGACCACGTTCGGGCCGCGGCGCAGCGCCATGGCCGCCCAGATCTTGCGGTCGACATAGATGACCATCGCGACGGCCAGCATCAGCGGCAGCGCGATGACCAGAATGTCGATCAGCGTGGCGACGAACCACGCCAGGCCGAACGGCAGGCCGAGATAGGTAAACCAGGACGTCATTCTGCGGCCTCTGCGAAGTCTTCGCCGTGGATCAGTTCGGCCGAGCAGCGCTGCATGGTCGGCGAGGCACGGCAGATGGCGTTGGTGAGATAGAAATCGGCGACGGCATAGCCGACCGGGCCCGATGCCTTGGCGGCAAGCTTCGGCGGCGAGAACTCGTAGCCGGCCAGCCCTTCCTGGCCCAGCGCCGGCACTTCGCTCGCCATCTGGGCGCGCAGCTGCTCGAAATTGTCGAACGGCAGCGTGTGGCCCAGGCGGTCCGAAAGCGCGCGCAGGATCGTCCAGTCCTCGCGGGCATCACCCGGCGCGAACACGGCACGGTCAGCACGCTGCACGCGGCCTTCCAGGTTCACATAGGTGCCCGGCTTCTCGGCATAGGTCGCGCCCGGCAGGATGACATCCGCATGATGCGCGCCATTGTCGCCGTGATGGCCGACATAGACCTTGAAGCTGTCCTTGAAGCCTTCAAAATTCACTTCGTCGGCGCCAAGGAAGAAAGCGAGCTTCGGCGCAGCCGCGACGATGTCCGCAATGCCGCCCTTCTGGGCATAGCCGAGCATCAGCCCGCCCATGCGTGCCGCGGCGGTGTGGACGACGTTGAAGCCGTTCCAGGCCGCATCGGTCTCGGTCGCGGCGCGCTGGAAGGCCGAAGCCATGGCGAGCGTGGCGCCCTGCCCTTCCTTGAGCGCGGCCGGGCCGACGATCAGAACCGGCTTCTTCGCCGCGTCGATCGCTTCGGCGGCCGAAGCCGGCAGCTTGGCGAGCAGGCCCAGATCGTTGCCGAGCCACTCGACCTTGTAGGTCAGGTCGGTCTCTTCGCCGATCGCGAAGACCTTCGCGCCCTTCTTGATCGCCTTGCGGATGCGCGTGTTGATCAGCGGGGCTTCGAACCGCAGGTTCGAGCCGACCAGCAGGATCGCGTCCGCTTCCTCGATGCCGGCGATGGTCGTGTTGAACGCCACCGAGCCGAGGTTCGACACGTCATAGGACAGGCCGGTCTGGCGCCCTTCGAGCAGATCCGAACCCAGCGCCTTCACCAGCGCCTTGGCCGCGAACATCGTCTCGCAGTCGACCAGGTCACCGGCGACGGCGGCAACGCTCGAGCCGGCGGTCTTGGCAACCGCGGCAATCGCGTCGAATGCTTCGTCCCAGCTCGCTTCAACCAGCTTGCCGTCCTTGCGGACATAGGGCTTGTCGAGACGGCGACGAACGAGCGCGTCGACATGGTAGCGGGTCTTGTCGTGCGCCCACTCTTCGTTGACGTCTTCGTTGATCCGCGGAAGCACGCGCATCACCTGACGGCCACGGCTGTCGAGGCGGATGTTGGTGCCAACGGCGTCCATCACGTCGATCGAGAGGTTCTTCTTGAGCTCCCACGAACGATACTCGAAGGCGACCGGCTTGTGGGTCAGAGCGCCTACCGGGCAGAGGTCGGCGACATTGCCCGACAGCTCGCTCTTGAACGCCTTCTCCAGGTATGTCGTGATCTGCATGTTCTCGCCGCGATAGATCGCGCCGATATCTTCCACGCCGGCCACTTCCTCGCCGAAGCGGACGCAGCGGGTGCACTGGATGCAGCGGGTCATGATCGTCTTGATGATCGGACCCATATACTTCTCGGTCACCGCGCGCTTGTTCTCGGTGTAGCGCGAGTGGCCGCGACCATAAGCGACCGACTGGTCCTGCAGGTCGCACTCACCGCCCTGATCGCAGATCGGGCAGTCGAGCGGGTGGTTGATCAGCAGGAATTCCATCACGCCTTCGCGTGCGGCCTTCACCATCGGCGAATCCGTGCGGATTTCCTGGTTATCGGCGGCGGGCAGCGCGCACGAAGCCTGGGGCTTGGGCGGCCCGGGCTTCACCTCGACCAGGCACATGCGGCAATTGCCGGCGATCGACAGGCGCTCGTGATAGCAGAAGCGCGGAATTTCCTTGCCCGCGGCTTCGCAGGCCTGAAGCACGGTGGCGCCTGCCGGCACCTCCACTTCAATTCCATCGACGGTAAGCTTGGGCATTACTCTGCGGCCTCTTGCATGCCGTTGCCGGCCTGTCGTTCGTTGATCCGCCGCTCGATCTCGGGGCGGAAATGGCGGATCAGGCCCTGGATCGGCCACGCGGCGGCGTCGCCGAGCGCACAGATCGTGTGACCTTCCACCTGCTTGGAGACCTGCTGCAGCGTGTCGATCTCGCTGATGTCGGCGTCGCCGGTGCGCAGACGCTCCATCACGCGCCACATCCAGCCGGTGCCTTCGCGGCACGGCGTGCACTGGCCGCAGCTCTCATGCTTGTAGAAATAGCTGAGGCGGCTGATCGCGCGGACGATGTCGGTCGACTTGTCCATGACGATAATCGCCGCGGTGCCGAGACCCGAACCAAGGGCGCGCAGGCCGTCAAAGTCCATCGGGCAGTCCATGATCTGGGCTGCCGGAACCAGCGGCACCGACGAACCACCCGGGATCACCGCGAGCAGATTGTCCCAGCCGCCACGGATGCCGCCGCAATGCTTCTCGATCAGCTCGCGGAACGGAATCGACATCGCCTCTTCGACCACGCACGGCTTTTCGACGTGACCCGAGATCTGGAACAGCTTGGTGCCGCGGTTGTTCTCGTTGCCGAAGCTCGAGAACCATTCCGGCCCACGCCGCAGGATCGTCGGGACGACCGCGATCGACTCGACATTGTTCACCGTGGTCGGGCAGCCATACAGGCCAGCCCCCGCCGGGAACGGCGGCTTCAGGCGCGGCTGACCCTTCTTGCCTTCCAAGCTTTCGATCATCGCGGTCTCTTCGCCGCAGATGTACGCGCCGGCACCGCGGTGCACGAACACGTCGAAATCATAGCCCGACTTGGCTGCGTTCTTGCCGAGCAGGCCGGCGTCATACGCCTCCTTCACGGCAGCGAACAGCGTCTCGGCCTCACGGATATACTCACCGCGAATGTAGATATACGCCGCACGCGCACGCATCGCGAAGCCGGCGATCAGCGCGCCTTCGATCAGCTTATGCGGATCGTGGCGGATGATCTCGCGGTCCTTGCACGAGCCCGGCTCGGACTCGTCGGCGTTGATCACCAGGAAGCTCGGGCGCTCCGGCGTCGGGTTCTTCGGCATGAAGCTCCACTTCATGCCGGTCGGGAAGCCCGCGCCGCCGCGGCCGCGCAGTCCCGATGCCTTGACCTTGTCGATGATGGCATCCTGGCCGATCGACATCAGATCCTTGGTATTGTCCCAATCGCCGCGCTTCTGGGCAGCCGGCAGGTTCCACGGCTGGAAGCCGTAGAGATTGGTGAAGATGCGGTCCTTATCCGCGAGCATCTATCGACCCTTCCCCACCATGTTCTGAATGAAAATATATGCGAGCACGGCCAGGCCGAGCACGATTGCGATGCCGACCAGCTTGAACGCGATCTTGAGCGCCCAGCCGAGCACGACGATACCGCCGATGATCGCCAGGATGACGAAGACGAGGTTCTTGGTCTCAGCCTTCATCACCATTCACCCCGATAATCGTGGTTTTCGGTGACCATAGCTGCGAGATTGGTCGGCTCGCCAAGCGGCTCGACCGTGTGGCGGCCGGGCTCCTGCGTGCCGGTCTTGGGGCTCTCGCCCTTGGCCAGCGCGTCGAGGATCGTCAGCGTGCGATCATAGGTGAGATCTTCGAAGTTATCGTCGTTGATCTGCACCATCGGCGCCGAGGAGCAATTGCCCATGCACTCGACTTCGGTGAGCGTGAACAGGCCGTCCTCGGTGGTGTGGCCCTTCTTGAGCCCACGCGCCTTGCACGCCGCCATCACATCGTCCGACCCGCGCAGCATGCATGGCGTCGTGCCGCAAACCTGCACATGGTAACGGCCGACCGGCACCAGGTTGAACATGGTGTAGAAGGTCGCGACTTCGAACACGCGGATATAGGCGAGGTCGAGCTGCTTCGCGATGAACTCGATCACCGGGATCGGCAGCCAGCCCTGGGTATTGGTCTCGGCGCCAACCTGGCGCTGGGCGAGATCCAGATACGGGATGGTGCACGACATCTGCCGGCCCGCCGGATAGCGGCCCATGATCTCGCGCGCCTTTTCGGCATTCTCCGGCGTCCACTGGAAATTGCCCCAGCGCGCGCGGACCTCCGCTTCATCGGGGAGTGCGGGTGCGTCAGCCATTAACGAATGAACTCCACACGATCGACCTTGCCGTCGGCGAAGGAATAGATCGACATAACTTCGAACGGATCGCTCTCGGGCGACCGCGCCACCTTCTCATGCAGGACGACGGTGTCGCCCAGCGCATAGCTGGTCAGAATCTCGGCGCGGTTCTGCGGGAATTCGGCGAACATCGCCTTCAGCCCCGAGCGCACGCCTTCCTTGCCCTCTCGCAGCACTGCACCACGATAGCCCGCTTCGCAGGCACCGTCGGTCATCAGCTCGACATAGGCGTCAGCGTCCTGCGCATTGTAATGCGCGATCATCTGATGCGTGATGGCGATGCGGTCAGCGCTCACCGGTCGCACTCCCCGAACACGATGTCGAGCGCACCCAGGATGGCAGTAATGTCGGCGAGCATATGCCCCTTCGACATGAAGTCCATCGCCTGGAGGTGGCTGAACGCCGTCGGGCGGATCTTGCAACGATACGGCTTGTTGGTGCCGTCCGAGACCAGATACACGCCGAACTCGCCCTTCGGGCTCTCGGTCGCGACATACACTTCGCCGGCAGGCACGTGATAGCCTTCGGTGAAGAGCTTGAAGTGGTGGATCAGCGCTTCCATCGACTGCTTCATCTCGCCGCGACGGGGCGGCGCGACCTTGCGATCTAGGGTGAGAACAGGGCCTTCCGGCATCTGCTGGAGGCACTGCTTCATGATGCGCGCGGACTGATAGACTTCCTCGACGCGGACCATGAACCGGTCATAGCAGTCGCCGCGGGTACCGACCGGCACTTCGAAATCCATGCGGTCATACACGTCGTAAGGCTGCGACTTGCGCAGATCCCACGGAATGCCCGCACCGCGGATCATCGGACCCGAGAAACCCCAGGCAACGGCATCCTCACGGCTCACCACCGCGATATCGACGTTGCGCTGCAGAAAGATGCGGTTTTCCGCAACTAGGCTCACCGCGTCGCCGAACAGCTGCGGCAGGCGCGTGTCGAGCCACTCGGCAATGTCGGTCAGCAGCTTGAGCGGCACGTCCTGACGGACACCGCCCACGCGGAAATAGTTCGAGTGCATGCGCGCGCCGGAAGCACGCTCGAAGAAGTTCAGGCAGTCCTCGCGGATCTCGAACATCCACAGGTTCGGCGTCATCGCGCCGACGTCCATCACATGCGAACCGAGGTTCAGCATGTGATTGCAGATGCGGGTCAGCTCGGCGAAGAACACGCGCAGATACTGGCCGCGCAGCGGAACCTCGAGGTCCAGCAGCTTCTCGACCGCCAGCACATAACTGTATTCCATGCCCAGCGGCGAGCAGTAGTCGAGACGATCGAAATACGGCAGCGCCTGGGTGTAGGTCTTGTACTCGATCAGCTTCTCGGTGCCGCGATGCAGCAGGCCGATATGCGGATCGACGCGCTCGATGATCTCGCCGTCCAGCTCGGTCACCAGGCGCAGCACGCCGTGGGCCGCCGGATGCTGCGGGCCGAAGTTGATCGTGTAGTTCGCGATCTCCGTGTCGCCCTTCTCCGGCTTGCCGCCGTCGATGACGCCTTCGATCTCGTCGAGATATTCAGCCATTACGCTTCACCCTCCGGCGCCTTCTTGACGCGCGGCTTGCGGGGTTTCTTTTCGGCGGGCTCGGGGCCGGCCTCCGGACCCGACTTGCCCGCGCCGGTATCGGCGGTGCTGTCGCTGGTCTTCGGCTTGGTCACCTTCGCCTTGGCCGGCTCGGCCGCCGGAGCCTTGCGAATCTCGTCAGCGGTCAGCGGAGTCGGCGCACCCTTTGCCTCGGGCTGCGGCGCAACGGCCGGAGCGGGCGCGGGAGCAGGCTTCGCAGCAGGCGCAGGCGGCGGAGCCGGCGGCGTCGGCGCGACGTACTTCTCGTCGCCGGGCAGGATATACTCGGCGCCTTCCCACGGGCTCATGAAGTCGAAGGTACGGAAGTCCTGAGCCAGCGTGACGGGCTCATAGACCACGCGCTTCGCTTCTTCGGAATACCGCAGCTCGACAAAGCCGGTCAGCGGGAAGTCCTTGCGCTGCGGGTGCCCGACGAAACCATAGTCGGTCAGGATGCGGCGCAGGTCGGTGTTGCCCGAGAAGATCACGCCGTACATGTCGTACACTTCGCGCTCGAGCCAGCCGGCGACCGGCCAGATGCCCGTGACGGAAGGAACCGGCTGCTCCTCATCGGTGATCGCCTTCACCTTGATGCGGTGGTTCCGCGTCAGGCTGAGCAGGCAATAGACCACCTCAAAACGCGCCAGGCGCTCCGGATAGTCGACACCGGCGATTTCCATGAGCTGCTGGAACTCGAGGCCGGGCGTGTCACGCAGCAGCGTCATGCCCTCGACCACGCGGGCGCGGTCGAGCGTCAGGTTCACTTCGCCGACCTTGTCCTCGGCGTGGACCAGGATGTCGCCGAGCGCGGCCTTGGCCGCCTCGATGACGCCCTCGTTCGACGCGAAGCGCGGCGCGGAAGTCTTTACAGCGCTCATCGTTCGATCGTCCCGACGCGGCGGATCTTACGCTGCAGCTGCATGATGCCATACAGCAGCGCTTCGGCTGTCGGCGGGCAACCCGGGACATAGATGTCCACCGGCACGATCCGGTCGCAGCCGCGCACGACGCTGTAGCTGTAATGATAGTAACCGCCGCCATTGGCGCAGCTGCCCATCGAAATCACATATTTCGGGTTGGACATCTGGTCATAGACCTTGCGCAGCGCCGGCGCCATCTTGTTGCACAGCGTGCCGGCGACGATCATCACGTCCGACTGGCGCGGGGACGCGCGCGGTGCGGCACCGAAGCGCTCCATGTCATAGCGCGGCATATTGACGTGGATCATTTCCACCGCGCAGCAAGCCAAGCCAAAGGTCATCCACCACAGCGAGCCGGTGCGGGCCCACTGGAACAGTTCCTCGGTCGAGGTGACAAGGAAACCCTTGTCGCCGATCTCGGCGTTGATGTCGTTGAGGAAGCCGACGTCCGGGAGGGTACCCGGCGCGGGCGGCGTCGTGGTGAGCTCTACTCCCATTCGAGCGCTCCCTTCTTCCAGGCGTAAACGAGACCGAGCGTGAGCTCGGCAATGAAGATCATCATCGAGATCCAGGCGGTCCAACCCAGCGAGAAGACCGAGACGGCCCACGGGTACAGGAACGCAGCTTCGAGATCGAAGATGATGAACAGAATGGCGACGAGGTAGAAGCGCACGTCGAACTGGCTGCGCGAATCCTCGAATGCGGGGAAGCCGCACTCATATTCGCTGAGCTTTGCTTCCGTCGGCTTGTGCGAGCCCGTTAGCCGACTGACCAGCATGGGCAGGAACACGAAGGCGCTGGAAAGCGCGAGGGCGACCCCGAGGAACAACAGGATCGGCAGATATTGTGACAGGTCGACCAATGGCCTTCTCTTCTCGCGACTGCGGAATCTGATGGGGGCTTTAGGACGATGAGCCGAGTGCGGCAAGGGTTCTAACCCCTGAGAATCACTCGCAATAAGTTCGCGAAAGCCCCAAACGGAAAAACCCGGCAACGCGGCCGGGTAAATCCTTTGAAATGCGTTATTTTATAGGAGGAGCGCTTAGCGCAACGCCCCGGCTACAAGTTTGTGCAGCTTTGAATGCAGCACGTCATTGGCCGCCAGATACTGGTTGCGCTCACGCGCAAGGTCCTGCCCGCGGTAATCGGTTACGAAACCGCCGGCTTCCTTCACCAGCAACATGCCGGCAGCGACGTCCCAGGGCTTGAGGTCCGATTCCCAGAATCCGTCGAAACGACCGGCAGCGACCCAAGCTAGGTCGAGCGCAGCTGCGCCGAGCCGGCGAATCCCCGCCACTTCCGGCGCAACCGCACCGAAAATGCGGCTCCACTCAGCGAAATTGCCGTGCCCCAGGAACGGGATACCTGTCGCGATCAGCGCCTCGTCGAGGTGACGGCGAGCCGAAACACGCAGGCGCTGGTCCTGCAGCCAGGCGCCGCGGCCCTTTTCCGACCAGAAGCTCTCGTCGGTGAGCGGCTGGTAGATATAGGCGTGCGTCACTTCGGGCTTGCCCTGGGCGCCGCGCGGATCCTCGACTGCGATCGAGATGCAGAAATGCGGGATGCCGTGGAGGAAGTTGCTGGTGCCGTCGAGCGGATCGATGATCCAGCGCGGCTTGTCCGGATCGCCGGCAATCTCGCCGCGCTCCTCGACCAGGAAACCCCAGTCCGGGCGCGCCTTCTGGAGCTCCTCGATCAGGGTGTCCTCGGCGCGCTTGTCGGCAACGCTGACGAAGTCGGCCGGGCCCTTGCGGCTGACCTGGAGGTGCTGAACCTCATTGAAGTCGCGACGCAGGCGCGGGCCGGCCTTGCGGCAGGCGCGCTCCATGACGGTGATGAGGCCGGAATGGGCTACCAAGTCGAATTCCCTACAACAAACTTCCAAACGGGCCGGCGGATCGGACGGATAGCGCGGCTATCCGTCTCGTCCACTCGTCCTTAGTCCGCGCGGCGGACGTAGGCCTGCTCGTACACATCGACGACGATGCGGGTTCCCGACGCGATATGCGGCGGCACCATGATGCGCACGCCATTGTCGAGCACGGCCGGCTTGTACGACGACGAGGCCGTCTGGCCCTTCACCACGGCGTCAGCTTCGACGATCGTCGCTTCGATCGTATCGGGCAGCTGCACGCTGATGGCTTCCTCGTCATAGAGTTCCATCACCACGTCCATGCCGTCCTGCAGGAAGGCCGCCGCATCGCCGAGCAGGTCGCGCGGCAGCGTGGTCTGGTCGTAGGTTTCCTTGTCCATGAAGACGAGCGTGTCGCCCTCCGGATACAGGAACTGGAAGTCCTTGGTGTCGAGGCGCACGCGCTCGACCGTTTCCGCCGAACGGAAGCGGACGTTGTTCTTGCGGCCGTCGCGCAGGTTCTTGAGCTCGACCTGCATGTACGCACCGCCCTTGCCGGGCTGCGTGTGCTGGATCTTCACGGCACGCCAGATGCCGTTTTCATATTCGATGATATTGCCGGGACGAATGTCCACGCCGCTGATCTTCATGGTCGAGACCTATGGAACTGAGAAAGAGCTGAGCGCGCGCCTTTAGCGACACCCGGCGTTTTCGGCAAGCCATGCTGATCGGGCGAAAGCCGGGGCCTCGTGCCGCACGCTGTCCCTTTGCGGCGCGAGAGCCCGGCTTCCACAGCCATGACGGACTATCGATCGGCATCCCGCAGCAGCGGATAGGGATTTATGTTCCGGCCCTGCCACCAGCCCTCGCCCGACTGCATGAGCTTGATCTCGAAATGGAGATGCGGTGCACCGCCCTGCGCGCTGCCGGTATTGCCCACGGTGGCGATCCGGTCGCCCTGATGTACCACCTGCCTTTCGACGACGAGATAGCCATCGAGATGCGCGTAGTAATGAACCGCCGCGCGATCGCGGGTGCGGACATAGATCGTATGCCCGCCGTTCACGCTCTCGAAGATCTTCTCGACCGTGCCCGAGGCAGCGGCGAGCACCGGCGTACCGTGCGGCGCCATGATGTCGATCGCATGATGCTCGCGCGCACCACCGCCGCGGCTCTGCCCCCAGGTATCGCTGAGCTGGCGTACCGCGACGCCTTCCACCGGAATGATCAGCGCCACCGGATCGCCATTGGCCGCAACCGGCGGTGCGGCCGGCTCAACAGCGGCCGATTGCGACACGGACGGAGATGCCGGCTGGACGGTGATCCGGACCAGCGAGAGAAAGGTCAGCGCCAGCAGCAGCAACAGCGCACCTATCCCCCAGCCGATCCGCTTCGCCCAGACCAGCATGGCACTTACTCCTGGAACACGGCCCTGGTGCCCGGCTTGACCATCAGCGCAAGCCGCGCCGCGTCCCAATTGGTCAGGCGGATGCAGCCATGGCTTTCGGTGCGGCCGATCAGCTGAGGCTCGGGCGTGCCATGGATGCCGTAATGCTCCTTCGACAGGTCGAGCCACACCACCCCCACCGGGCCGTTCGGCCCCGGCGGCAGCATCGCCGGGTCACTGCCCTTCTTCGCGTCCCAGAACAGCTTGGGGTTGTAATGGAATTTGGGGTTGGTGTCGGCTCCATAGACCTTCCAGGTGCCGATCGGCAGCGGATCATGCTCGCTGCCCATCGTCGCGCTGAACTGCGCGACAAGGCGGTCCTGCTTGTCGAACACCTTGAGCACCTTCTCGCTCTTGTCGACCACCAGATGATCCGCCTCGGGCACCCTGGCCTCGACATTGAGCATGGTCAGCGTTGCGCGCCACTCGGGCTTGATGCCCGCCGGATAGTCGCGCGAGGCCGGCAGCGCGTTGGGGAAGACGAACTCCGCCCCCGGCCTGATCGCCTTGCCGCCGGGGTTCAGTTCCACCAGCACTTCCGGCGTGGTGTGGAACATCTCGGCCAGCTTCTCGAGCGGACGCTTGTAGCCCAGCGACGGCAGCTTGGCCTGCTTCTCCAGATCCTTGGGGATCGGATTGACATATGGCCCCTTCAACGTCTCGGCATCGAGCGTAAGCTTGCGGACCGGGCGCAGCGACTTGTAGGCCGCCAGCGCCCCGAGCGTCGGCGCATCCAGCTTGCCGCTAACGGGCATCCCGCGCGAGGTCTGGAACCCCTTGAGCGCTGCGGTGAGCGACTGCCCTTCCCGCCCGTCGAGGATGCCCGGCGAAAAGCCGAGATGATCGAGGATCACCTGGGCATGAAGGATGGTGTAATCGATTGGCGGCTTGCCCGAAGTTCCCGTCTGCGCGAGCGCGACGGGACCGAGCGAGACACAGGCGAGACAAGCCGACAAACCAAGGAATTTCCGCACCGAATCAAGCTCCTGCAGATGACGTTCCGCAAGAACAACGGCTGGAACTTGGAGTTGGTTTCGCTTGCCCAACCCGTCATCCCGGCGAAAGCCGGGATCTCAGGCGACGGCGCGGCACAGGAGCCACGCGCGCGCGCCGATGATCAGGCCAGCACCGCCGCGAACGCCTTCACTGCCGCTTCCTCGTCTCCGCCCCACACGGCATTGGAAACCGCAAGGAAGTCCGCCCCGGCCTTTACAAGCGGCGCAGCATTGTCCGGCGTGATCCCGCCGATCGCAACGCAGGGCAACTCGAATAGCGCCGACCACCAGCTCAGGATTACCGGCTCGGGCCGATGCTTGGTTTCCTTGGTCGTGGTCGGATAGAAGGCCCCGAACGCGACATAGTCAGCACCGGCCTCGCCCGCTTCCATCGCCAGATGGCGGCTGTCATGGCAGGTCACACCGATCTGCACTTCCGGGCCCAGCACCGAACGCGCCTCGCGCGGGTCGCCATCCCCCTGCCCCAGATGCACGCCGTCTGCACCGAGCCGCTTGGCCAGGCTCACATCGTCATTGACGATGAACGCCACATCGGCATCGGCGCAGATCTTGCGCAGCGGCTCGCCGAGCCGAGCCGCCTCATGCTGGTCCAGCCCCTTCACCCGAAACTGAAACGCCGCCGCCGGCCCTGCCCCCAGCGCCCGCTTGAGCCGCTCGGGGAACGCTCCCGCCACATCGAGCGGCGAAATCAGATAGAGCTGGCACGGCGGCCGGCGCACGTCGCGCACGAACTGGTCGGCAAAATTCGGGTCGAGCGGCGGCAGGCCATCTTCATCAAGGTCGATCATCGCGCAGCCATTAGCCCGGTTTTCCGCGCTTCACCACTGGCATCCGATGGATGCTATCGCGGCACCCCGCTTACCGGCCGAGTTTCGACATGCGTCTCGAACCCGGCGATCAGCGGCCGCCCCTTGGCAATCGCATCCTTCACCGCCGGCAGCTTGAGCGAGTCGGCGTGGAACTGCTTGTTCTTCCACACCTCGGTGATCCAGATGCCATCGGCATCCTTCAGATCCTCGGCGATCAGATAGACGATGCAGCCCGGCATGTCCGCCGTCCCGCCACTCAGCAGCGCGACCAGTTCGGCGCGCTTCCCCGGCTGCGCCTTGATCTTGCCGACCAGCCCGTAAAGTTCTTCTTCCATGCTCAACTCCCTGGCCAGGGCAGGCGCGCTCAGCATCGCGAGCGCAAAACCTGCCAGAACGGGTCTACGTGCAATCATCATGCGGCCATCCTGGCGGCTTCCAGTGCTGTGATAAAGGCCGCCGGATCGTCAAGACGATGCGCCACCGCCCGGATCGCCCTGCGTCGCTGCAGGACCGGCTCGGCCAGCTCAACCAGAACATTGGGATACGCGATCAACCCGAGATTGAGCGTGTCACGCTGCTTGATCTCGGCACTCTCCCAGCTGGTGCGTATTGCGGAAACGCTCGCCAGCGGCACCTCTATCCTCGCGATATGGCCGGCCCGCAGAACCAACCGCTTTCCATCCACCAGCACGGGCATCGACCGGAAAGATCGGATCGCCCGCACCAGCCATACCACGCCCGCCAGGCTGATCAGCGTGACGACCAGCGCCACCCGCCAGTCCCATAATGCCAGCAGAAAGTGGACGATCACCAGTTCCAGCCCCGCCAGCACGGCGAACACCCACATCATCGGCGCGAGGCTGCGATGATAGGGGTGTTCGCTCGCCGCCAAGCTTATTGCTCGCCCTTGTAGATGCCGACCAGCTTGTCGAGCATCGCCAGCGCTTCCGCACGCGGACGCTGGAAGGTGTTGCGGCCGATGATCGAGCCGTTGCCGCCGCCGTTCCGGATGTCGATCGCGTCCTGGTAGACCGCGTCGGCGCCCTTGGCCGCGCCGCCCGAGAAGACGACGATGCGGCGGCCGTTGAAGCAACTCTGCACAACGTGCTTCACCCGATCGGCCTGGCCCGACCAGTCGGTGCCTTCATAGGCCTTCTGTGCGTCCTTCTGCTCGATATGCGCGCTGGGCAGCTTCACCTTGATGATATGCGCACCGAGCAGCGTCGCCATGTGCGCGGCATAGGCGCCGACGTCGAGCGCCAGCTCGCCTTCCTTGCTCAGCTTGCCGCCGCGCGGATACGACCAGATCACCGTCGCGATACCGACCGATGCGGCCTGGGCGCGCATCTCCCGGATCTCTTCCATCGTCTCGAAAATATTGTCCGAGCCCGGATAGATGGTGAAGCCGATCGCCGAGCAGCCCAGGCGCAGCGCATCGTCAACGCCGCCGGTCACTGCCTGGTCGATCGAAGTCGCCCAGCTGTTCGAGCTGTTGACCTTGAGGATCGTCGGGATCTGGCCGGCAAAGGTGTCGGCACCAGCCTCGATCATGCCCAGCGGCGCGGCATAGGCGCTCAGGCCCGCATCGATCGCCAGCTGGAAGTGATAATGGGGATCATAGGCGTCCGGGTTCACCGCAAAGCTGCGCGCCGGGCCATGCTCAAAGCCCTGATCCACGGGCAGGATGATCAGCTTGCCGGTGCCGCCCAGCTTGCCCTGCATCAGGATGCGGGCGAGGTTCGCCTTCACGCCGGGATTGTCGGATTCATAATTCGCGAGAATGGCTTTGACGGCCGGCGTGATCGACATCTGTATCCCCTTGATCGTGTAGTTCTAGGGAGCCCCTATCGCCCGTATTTGCACGCGAAAAGCCTGACAACGCTGCCACCGGAGTCGCTTTTCTGCAAGCGACGACAAGTGGTTCAAATAGTGCGCTTGACGGCGTGCCACACCAGGAACAGCATGATCGTGGCTAGAGGGGATAAGCCATGGGGATTTCTACGCACTGTAAGCGGCTGGCGCTCGCGGCGCTGTCGTTCTGGCTGCTGGGTGCAGCGCCGGCACCGGCGCCGATGTTCGCATCGGTCAAGATCGGCCAGCCCGCACCACCCTTCACGCTCCGGCTGATCCGCGGCGGCGACAAGGTTTCGCTCGACCAGTTGCGCGGCAAGGTGATCGTGCTGAACTTCTGGGCGACCTGGTGTGCCCCCTGCCGCAAGGAGCTTCCCACGCTCGATCGCTATTATGAACTGCGCAAGGACGCAGGACTGAGCGTCTTCGCCGTGGCGACCGAAGATTCCCTGCCCGTCTATCAGCTCAAGAAGCTGTTCGATGTGATGCACATCGAACCGGTGCGTTCGATCAAGGGACCATATGACGTGGTGGGCAACGCCGTGCCGACCAACATCATCATCGACCGCAACGGGGTGGTTCGCTATGCCAAGGCAGCGGCGCTCGATCTCGACACGCTGAACGAACTGCTCGTGCCGCTACTCAACGAGAAAGTGAAATAGCCTGAACGGGGACGCCAGGGGCGCCCCCGCTCATTCCGGTTTACTTGGCCAGCGCCGCGACGCCCGGCAGCTCCTTGCCTTCCATCCATTCGAGGAAGGCACCGCCGGCAGTCGAGACGAAAGTGAAGTCGCCCGAAACACCGGCCTGGTTGAGCGCCGCCACCGTGTCGCCACCGCCGGCGACCGAGACGAGCTGGCCTTCCTTGGTCAGCGCAGCCGCAGTCTTCGCCAGCGAAACCGTCGCGGTGTCGAACGGCGGGGTCTCGAACGCGCCGAGCGGACCGTTCCAAACCAGGGTACGGCAGGTCTTGAGCACGTCGGCCAGCGCTTCGGTCGCTGCCGGGCCGATGTCGAGGATCATCTCGTCGGCCGCAACTTCATGGACGTTGCAGGTGCGCAGGCTCGGCGGATTGGCAGCGAATTCCTTCGCGACCACTACGTCATAGGGCAGGTGCACGGTGCAGTTGGCGCGGTCGGCCGCGTCGAGGATTTCCTCGGCGGTGCCGGTCAGGTCGTGCTCACACAGCGACTTGCCCACATCCACGCCGCGTGCGGCCAGGAAGGTGTTGGCCATGCCGCCGCCGATGATCAGGTGATCGACCTTCTCGACCAGATGGCGCAGCACGTCGAGCTTGGACGACACCTTGGCGCCGCCGACCACAGCCGCGACCGGCTGCTCCGGCGTGCCGAGCGCCTTTTCCAGCGCGTCGAGCTCGGCTTCCATCTGGCGGCCGGCGAATGCGGGCAGCTTGTGCGCCAGCCCCTCGGTCGAGGCATGGGCGCGGTGGGCGGCCGAGAAGGCATCGTTGACGTAAAGATCGCCCAGCGCGGCGAGCGCAGCGACCGTCTCCGGTGCGTTCTTCTCTTCGCCGGCATCGAAGCGGGTGTTCTCGAGCAGGGCGATATCGCCCCCGCCCATCGCCGCGATCGCTTCAGCGGCGCCATCGGTGTCGATGAAGCGGACTTCGCGGCCGAGCACATGGCTGAACGGCTGGGTGACGAGCGAAAGGCTCATCTCGGGATTGCGCTGCCCCTTCGGACGGCCGAAATGCGCGAGGACGATGACCTTGGCGCCCTTGTCCGCCAGCTCGGCAACGGTCTGCACGGCGGCGCGCAGGCGGGTGTCGTCGGTCACCTGGCCATCGGCCATCGGCACGTTCAGGTCCTCGCGGACCAGCACACGCTTGCCGGCGATATCGCCCATGTCTTCGAGCGTCTTGAAGTTGCGCGCCATATCATCCCTCTTAAATCGAGTAGTCGCCCTACCCCCGTCATCCCGGCGAGCCGGAACGACAGGAGATAGAGCGACCAACATGCCTCACGAAATCCCGGCCACGCCGGGATGACGCTCAAATCAGCCGAGCTTCGCCATCGCGGTGGCCGTGTCGACCATGCGGTTCGAGAAGCCCCATTCATTGTCGTACCAGCTGACGACGCGCACCAGCTTGCCGTCGATCACCGCGGTCTCCAGGCTGTCGACGGTCGACGAAGCCGGGGTGTGGACGATGTCGATCGAGACCAGCGGCTCGTCCGAGAAGAACAGGATGCCCTTGAGCGGACCTTCTTCCGAAGCTGCCTTCAGGATCGCGTTCACTTCCTCGACGCTGGTGTCGCGCTTCGGGGTGAAGGTCAGGTCCACCAGCGAGCCGTCCGGAACCGGAACGCGGATCGCCGAACCGTCCAGCTTGCCCTTCAGCTCGGGCAGCACCTCGCCCACGGCGCGGGCGGCGCCGGTGGTGGTCGGAATGATGCTCATCGCGGCAGCGCGCGCGCGGCGCAGGTCCGGGTGGATCTGGTCGAGGATCTTCTGGTCGTTGGTATAGGCGTGGACCGTGGTCATCAGGCCGCGCTCGATGCCGACGCTGTCGTTCAGCACCTTGGCAACCGGCGCCAGGCAGTTGGTGGTGCACGATGCGTTCGAGACGATCGTGTGGCCAGCCTCCAGCTTGTCATGGTTGACGCCGTAGACGACGGTCAGGTCGACCTGCTTGCCCGGGGCCGAGATCAGCACCTTCTTGGCGCCGGCGTCGATGTGCTTCTGGGCCGAAGCGCGATCGGTGAAGAAGCCGGTGCACTCCAGCACCAGCTCGACGCCGTTCTCGGCGTGCGGCAGGTTTGCGGGATCGCGCTCCTTGGTCACCTTGATGCGCTTGCCGTCGATGACCAGGTCATCGCCCTCGGCAGTGACGGTGCCCGGATACTTGCCGTGCACGCTGTCGCGCGAGAACAGCCAGGCGTTCGACTTCGCATCGGCCAGGTCGTTGATCGTGACGAGCTCGAGCCCGCAATCGGGGCGCTCGAGGATCGCGCGCGCTACCAGTCGACCGATGCGTCCAAAGCCGTTGATCGCAACCTTCGTCATGCCTGTTCTCCGTTCAACTTTTCGACAATCTGCGGGACGATGGCGCCCGCAGTGAGCCCGAAATGCTCGTAGAGCTTGAGATAGGGGCCCGAGGCGCCAAATCCATCCACTCCAAAGTTCAATCCATCCGTGCCGGTGTAGCGTTCCCAGCCTAGCGTCGTGCCGGCCTCGATCGAGACCTTCAGCGCATGCGCCGGCAGCAGGTCGCGCTTGTACTGCGCATCCTGCGCATCGAAGCGTTCCCAGCACGGCATCGAGACGACGTCCGCGCCGATGCCCTGTGCTTCCAGTTCGTCACGCACCGCCACGGCAATCTCGACTTCCGAGCCGCTGGCGATCAGCACCACCTGGCGCGGCGCCTCGGCTTCGCGGATCGCGTACGCACCGCGCGCCGAGCGGTTCTCGCCGGCCTCAAGGCGCAGCTGCGGCAGGTTCTGGCGGCTGAGCGCGAGCAGGCCCGGGCCGTCGGCACGCTGCAGGGCAAGTTCCCAGCACTCCGCGGTCTCGACCACATCGCACGGCCGATAGACGTCGAGGTTCGGGATCAGGCGCAGGCTGGTCAGGTGCTCCACCGGCTGGTGGGTCGGGCCGTCCTCGCCCAGGCCGATCGAGTCGTGCGTCATCACATAGACGACACGCGCCTGCTGCAACGCCGAAAGGCGGATCGCCGCGCGGGCATAGTCCGCAAACACCAGGAAGGTGCCGCCATAGGGGATCACGCCGCCATGCAGCGCCATGCCGTTCATCGCTGCCGACATGCCGAACTCGCGGATGCCGTAATTGACGTAACGGCCGGCATAATTGTCGGCGTTGAACGCGCCCAGGCCCTTGGTCAGCGTGTTGTTCGAGCCGGTCAGGTCGGCCGAGCCGCCGACGGTGTCGGGGATCTGCGCGTTGATCGCTTCGAGCGCCAATTCGCTCGCCTTGCGGGTCGCGACCTTTTGCGGCGCGTCGATCAGGCCCTGGATATGATCCGAGAGCGAGAACCAGGCCGGCAGCTCGCCGCGCATCCGGCGCTCGAACTCGGCGCGATCCTCATGCGCTTCGAGGCGCTGCTTCCATTCAGCATGCGGTGCGGCACCGCGCTTGCCGGCTTCGAGCCAGGTCTCGCGGATGTCGCCCGGGATCTCGAACGCCGGATGGTTCCAGCCCAGTTCGGCGCGGGCTGCGGCGACTTCGTCAGCACCCAGCGGCGAGCCATGGACCTTAGACGAGCCCTGCTTGTTCGGCGCACCCTTGCCGATCACGGTGCGGCACTTGACCAGCGACGGCAGATCGCTGGCGATCGCCTCGTCGAAGGCGCGGGCGATGTCGGCGGCGTCATGGCCGTCGCACTCGACGACCTGCCAGCCCGAAGCACGGTAGCGCGCCGGAATGTCCTCGCTCGACGAGAGCGACACCGCGCCGTCGATCGTGATCTTGTTGTCGTCCCACAGCACGATCAGCTTGCCGAGCTTCAGATGCCCGGCAAGGCCGACCGCCTCATGGTTGATGCCTTCCATCAGGCAACCGTCGCCGGCGATCACCCAGGTGCGGTGATCGACCAGGTCGTCGCCATAGGCAGCGTTGAGGTGGCGCTCGGCGGCAGCGAAGCCCACGCCCATCGCCAGGCCCTGGCCGAGCGGGCCGGTGGTGCACTCGACACCTTCCAGCTCGAAATTCTCGGGGTGGCCGGCGCAGGGGCTGCCGATCTGACGGAAATCCTTGATGTCCTGCAGCGTCGGGCGCGCATAGCCGGTCAGGTGCAGCAGCGAGTATTGCAGCATCGAGCCATGGCCCGCCGACAGGATGAAGCGATCGCGGTCCGCCCATTTCGGATCGGCCGGATCGAACTTGAGATACTGCTGGAACAGCACCGTGGCGACGTCGGCCATGCCCATCGGCATGCCCGGATGGCCCGAATTGGCCGCCTCCACGGCGTCCATCGACAATGCCCGGATGGCATTGGCGCAGTCAGTGAAGCTTGCGGTCACTTGAGAGTCCCCATGATGCTGGCGCGCTCGCCTTTGGTGCCCTTGAGCGGCCACGTCAACCGGCTCGGCGTAACTCCGTCCAATGAGGGGTTGATAGGATCGGACGGGGTGCGTAACGCTTGATCCATGGCAAGTACGCCCGCCGATCGTATCGAACTGGCTCTCGTCCGCATCGAGAAAGCCGCTGCAGCGCGGGCATATGCCTGCGAACGCATCACCCAGCGCCACGCCAAGCTGCGCTCGCGCATTGAGGACGCGGTGTCGTCGCTCGACGCGCTGATCGCGCGCGAAGCCCAGGCGGATCAGGACTGATGGCCGACATCGATATTTCCGTCGCCGGCCGCAGCTATTCGGTCGCCACCCGCGAGGGTGACGAGGCCCATATCCGCCATCTTGAGTCGATCCTCCAGAAGCATGCCGGCACGGCGCTTCGCGCGTCGGGCGGGCTCAATGCCGAGCGCACGCTCGTCTATCTGTCCCTGATACTCGCTGATCTGCTCGACGAGACCGAGCGCAACCCGCCGGAGGGCGTTTCCCCGGTGCTGCTCGAACGCATCGCCGACCGGCTGGAAGCCGTGGCAGCCGCGCTCGAAGAGGATGCGGCGGAAGCGTAATTTCTTGTCGAAGCCTCGGCGGGAACGACGAATGGGTGGTTGCGAATATCCATCCCACACCCTACATCCATCGGCGGCGGGCACTGCCCGGTACGAGCCTTTGCAATTATCCCTGAGGCTATTCATCTTCCATGGGGGCTGTCCCTGTGCGGATCCTGGTCCGCGGCATATGGTCCCCACCTGACGTAACGGGCGTCGGAGGATATTCTGGCAAACGGCCATGGCGGTCCCGCCACCGCTCCCCTACAAGCATCGCATGATCGACAAGCTAGCCCTCCGGGCGCAGCTCCGCGCCGAACGGGACGCCTTCGCCATCACTGCGAGTGAGGCGATCCTTGCGCCCCCGCATTTCGTCGCTCGCCTCCAGCCCGGCATGATCGTCGCCACCTATGTCGGCATCGGCAGCGAGGCGGATCCCACTCAGCTTGCCGCCGCTGCGGCTGAGCGCGGCTGCGCGCTTGCCCTGCCCTTCGTCATCGGCCGCGCCGAGCCGCTTCGTTTCCTCGCCTGGCAGATGGGCGAGCCACTGGTCGATGGCCCCTTCGGCCTGCGCCAGCCGCATCCGGACAGCCCCGAAATCGCGCCGGACGTGATCCTCACTCCGCTGGTCGGCTTCGATGCGCGACTCAACCGACTCGGCCAGGGCGCCGCCCATTATGACCGCGCCTTTGCCCGCTATCCCGATGCATGGCGCGTCGGCGTCGCATGGTCGGTCCAGGAAGTGCCGGCCATCCCCAGCGACATCTGGGACGTGCCGCTCCACGCGGTGATCACCGAGAAAGGCATGACGTGGCACGCGGAAGCATAGAGCCGAGCTGGCGCAAGCCCGCAGGCGCGCTGGGCATTGTCGCCTGGATATTCGCCTGGGTGATTCTGGTCGCCAGCTTCTCGAGCTGGATCGGCCAGCTGCACGTGCTGGCCCAGCTGCCAATCTATATCGTTACCGGGATCATCTGGATCTTGCCGCTCGGCGGCGCGCTGCGCTGGATGGAAACCGGGCGCTGGCGGCGCGTCTGAGGGGCGACCGCGCACCGCACAGCCGCCCGTCCAGGCTTCAATAAGTCATGCCGTAATAGCCATAGAGGCGCTCGCCATATTCGCGGTCATAGGCCGGAAGGTCGCTGCCTTCCTCGTCATAGCTGGGAGCGCCTTCGAGCTGATCCTTGGTCAGATCGACCAAATAGCCGCCCTTGCCTGTGTCATAGTCAAGTTTCTGCCAGGGCAGCGGATAATGGCGGTTGCCCAGGCCGAACAGGCCACCGAAGGACAGTACGGCATATTCGACCTGGCCTGAAATCTTGTCGACCATGAAACGATGGATCGTGCCGAGCCGTTCGCCGTCACGATTATACACTGCGGTTCCCTCGACTCGGTCGGAGGCAATCATGTCGCTGGTTTCTCGCGTTTCGAAAGTCATCGCCTTCGCTCCTCGAAGATGCCCCAAAGCATCAACGAGCCGGATGGCCACTATGTCCGTCGATTTGCGGTGAAGTGAGGCCATGCAATGCATGGCGCGAGTGACGGGGCTCGAACCCGCGACCTCCGGCGTGACAGGCCGGCGCTCTAACCAACTGAGCTACACCCGCATCTGCGTGTGAGAGAAAACCGCTACCCCATCAGCTTCCGGCGGAACCGCGCAATGCGCATCCAACCGGCTTTGCCATGAGGAATGGCGCGAGTGACGGGGCTCGAACCCGCGACCTCCGGCGTGACAGGCCGGCGCTCTAACCAACTGAGCTACACCCGCTCTCTCGAAGCGAGGAGGCGGGCACTAGACGCGACTTTTGGGGGTGTCAACCGGATTGGTCGCGACTTTTTCGCCGGAGCGGTCGATTATCCACAGGATCGTTCACCAGGGTGCCGTGTTCGAACAGGAAACCGGCAATGTCCGGCTTGCCCGCGGCATTGACCACGGTCTGGATGATGATCAGCAGCGGCACCGCAAGCAGCGCGCCGGTGGTGCCCCACACCCAGCCCCAGAAGCTCAGCGAGATCAGGATCATGATCGGGCTGATCGTCAGCCGGTGGCCGACCACCAGCGGGGTCACCACATTCGCTTCGATAAGGTGGCAGGCGATCATCACGATCGGCGGCACGAAGGCCCAGCCCAGGTCCGGGAAGGTCATCAGACCACCCATCGCCAGCAGCAGCGCCGCGAAGACCGGCCCGAAATAGGGGATATAGTTGAGCAGCGCGACGATGCCGCCCCACATCAGCGGCGTCGGCATGCCGATCGCCCAGAGCACGCCAGAGACGATCAACCCGAGCGTCAGGTTGATCACCGTGATCGTGCCCAGATAGGCCGACGTGTCGTCCACCACATCCTGGATCACCCGCGCGGTCGCCATCGCGCCGCCGAAGCTCGCCCGGCTGGTGATCGCGTTGCGGCGCAGACGGGTCCAGCCCGAGAGGAAGAAATAGATGACGAGGATGGCGAAAAACATCTCGACCAGTGCCGACGGTGCCGAGGTCGCGAACAGGTCGAGCAGCGAGCGCGGCGGCGTGGCGGCCATCACCTCGGGCTGCTTCATCGGCGCCGAGGCGAAGTTCATCACCGTCTTGTTCACGAACGAATCGAGGTTCGCATAGAACTCGATCAGCGGCTTCAGGTTTTCCTGAATCTGCGGGATCTTGGCCGGCAGGTCGCGGATCCACTGCCAGGCCGGCACCACGATCGAAGCCAGCGCGACATTCGCCGCGACCAGGAACAGCAGCACGCAGATAAACGCCGCGATCGGCGCCGGCAGCCGATGCCGCTCCAGCCACTCCAGCAGCGGCACGAGCGCGATCGCGATCACCAGCGCGGTGGTCAGCGGCAGGAAGAACACTGCACCCGCCTGCAACGCGAACGGCAACGCGAGCACCAGACCGAGCCCGGCGATCAGGGTAAGCGCCGCCATCAGCCGGTCACGCTTCTGGCCGTCGCCCATGCTCTCCTGGGTGGACGGCCCAAGCAGCGGCGCCCGTGCCGGCCCCGAGGGAAGCCCCTCGCCGTCCCGCTCGTCTTCCCCGCCGATGATGCCGTTCGTCTCGCTCACGTTGTCCCTTCCCTCGCTCGCGGAAACCCTAGCGCGGATTGCATTGGATGTAATCCCGGCTAGCGTTGCGAATATGGGCGAGAACATCCTGGTCCTCGATGAGGGCACCACCTCCACGCGCGCGATGCTGTTCGCGCCGTCCGGCAAGTGTCTCGGCAGCCACAGCGCCGAGCTTACCCAGCATTATCCCGGCCCCGGCCTGGTCGAGCATGACGCGAACGAGATCTGGAAGCGCACCCTCGAATGCGCCCACGCAATGGTCCGCGAGGCCGGCGGCGCGGACCGGATCGCCGCGATCGGCATCACCAACCAGCGCGAGACGATCGTCTTCTGGGACAAGACAACCGGCGAGCCCCTCGCCCCCGCGATCGTCTGGCAGGACCGGCGCAGCGCTGCGATGTGCCGTGCGTGGCGCGATGCCGGCGAGGAGCCGGGCGTGCAGGCGCGCACCGGCCTGCTGCTCGATCCCTATTTCTCCGGCACCAAGATCGCCTGGGCGATGCAGCACTGGCCCCAGCTCAAGGGTGTCGGCAATCGCCTCGCCATCGGCACGATCGAGAGCTGGCTGGTCTGGAAGCTCACCGGCGGACTGCACATCACTGATGCCACCAACGCCTCGCGCACCCTGCTGATGGGCCTCGGCTCGGGCGGCTGGAGCGACAGTTCGCTCGAGATGTTCTCCGCCCCGCGCGACGCGCTGCCCGAAATCGTCGATTGTGCCGGCCGCTTCGGCACCACGCGGCTGTTCGGCGGCGAGATCCCGATCTGCGGCCTTGCCGGCGACCAGCAGTCCGCGACGATCGGCCAGGCCTGCCTCGAGCGCGGCGACACCAAGGCGACCTATGGCACCGGCGCCTTCGTGCTCACCAATGCCGGCACCGCCCCGCCGACTTCGAAGAACCGCCTGCTCGCCACAGTGCTCTGGCAACTCGGCGGCCGGCGCACCTATGCGATCGAGGGTTCGGTGTTCGTCGCCGGCAGCCTGGTCCAGTGGCTGCGCGATTCGGTGCAGCTGATCGAGAAGGCGCAGGATACCGAGGCGCTGGCCCGTTCGGTGAAGGACAATGGCGGCGTCTATCTGGTCCCTGCCCTGTCCGGCCTCGGTGCGCCCTGGTGGGAGCCCGAGGCGCGCGCCTCTATCTCCGGCCTCAGCTTCGCCGCCACCCGCGCCCATATCGTCCGCGCCGCGCTGGAGGCGATGGCGCATCAGAGCCACGACCTCAAGACCGCCTTCGCCGCCGACGGCGCCGACTGGTCGCGCCTGCGGATCGACGGCGGCATGGTCACCAACGACTGGATCGCCCAGGACCTTGCCGACATCCTCGCCATCCCGGTCGACCGCCCCGATTTCGCCGAAACGACGGCGCTGGGCGCCGCGATGCTCGCGGGCATCGGCTGCGGCATATTCGGCGGACTGGAGGAAGCCGCGAAGATGCGCGGCGCCGGGCTGAGCTTCGAGCCGAAGCTGGCGGAGGACAACCGCAAGGCGCGCCTGAAAGGCTGGCGCGACGCCGTTCTTTCCGTCGTCACCCCCGCGAAAGCGGGGCCCATCTCCCAGACTAGCAGCAAGCAGGGATGATGACATGGCAGGCTACACCTACATCATCACCAATAGAAAGAACGGAGCCCTATACACCGGCGTGACCGCGGAAATGTCCCGCCGGGCCCTGGATCACCGTGAAGGCGATGGCAGCAAGTTCGCTGCAAAAATGCGGCATCTACCGCCTCGTGTACGCCGAATTCCACGATGAGATCGACAATGCCATCCTGCGCGAGAAACGCATCAAGAAATGGCACCGCGCATGGAAAATCGCGCTGATCGAGGAGAGCAACCCCGACTGGCGCGACCTGTTCTTCGACCTGAACTGCTGAAACTAAACCCGTCACCCCATCGAAAGCGGGCCCCATCTCCTGGGCTATCCTGCCACGCTCCGGCTGTCTGTGCCGATAGCGCACGAGATGGGTACCCGCTTTCGCGAGGATGACGATATAGAGATCAAGCCGCAGCCTCCCCCACGAACAACTCCCGCAAATCCTTCTTCAGGATCTTGCCATTGGCGTTGCGCGGCAGGGTGTCCGCCACGAAGCGCACCTGCACCGGCACCTTGAACCCCGCCAGCCGGGCGCGGACGAAGTCCTGCAACTCGGCCTTGCTCGCACTTATGCCCGGCGCGAGATGGACCACCGCGACCGGCTCCTCGCCCAGCGTCTTGTGCGGCACCCCGATCAGCGCGGCATCCATCACGCCCGGAAATGCGTAGAGCACGTCCTCGACTTCGCTCGAATAGATGTTCTCGCCGCCCCGGATGATGATGTCCTTCGCCCGGTCGACGATGTAGAGGAACCCTTCCTCGTCGAGCCGCGCCAGGTCGCCGGTGCGCACCCAGCCATCGACAAAGGTCTCCGCCGTCGCCTCGGGCTTGTTCCAGTAGCCCTTCACGATCATCGGCCCCCTGGCCCAGAGTTCCCCGACCTCACCGACCGGCAGCTCGAGATCGCCCTCGACGGTCATGATCTTGAGGTCCGCGGTCGCCACTGGCTGGCCGGCGCTGGTCGGGCGGGTCAGGTAATCCTCACCGCTATGCTGGGTCACCGTCGCCATCGTCTCGGTCATCCCCCAGCCATTGCCGGGCAGCGCGCCGAACTCCTCATAGATGCGCTTGACCAGCTCGGGCGCCGAGGGCGCGCCGCCATAGGAGATCCCCTCCAGGCTCGAGAGGTCGTATTTCTCGCGCGCCGGATGCTCGAGCAGCTGCCAGGCGATCGTCGGCACGCCGCCGGTGAAGGTCACCTTTTCGCGTTCGATGATCGCCATCGCCTTCTCGGCATCCCAGCGCCGCATGAATACGATCGTCTGCCCGCTCGCGATGCCGCCCATCAGCGCCGCGCTGCACGCGGTGACGTGGAACAGCGGGATCACCAGCAGACCCACCTTGTGCGGCATCATCGCCGGCGGCACTTCGCCCCGGCGCAGCATCGCCTTGGCCGCGCTGTACCCGCTCGACAGGATATTGGTGCAGATGTTGCGGTGCGTGCCGAGCGCCCCCTTGGGATTGCCCGTGGTGCCGCTGGTGTAGAAGATCGTCGCGTCGTCCTCGGGCGTCACCGCCACCTGCGGGAACGGGATGTCGGGCAGGTTCGCCCAGTCATGCCGCGTGCCGATCAGGCCTTCGAGCCGGCTGGCATTGCCGTCCAGTTCCTCGTCGCAGCGGCTCACCACCACGCGCTCCAGATCGGGCAGCCGCGCGTAGCAGTCCTTCAGCCGCGCATGCCGCTCGGCATCGACGAAAAGAACCTTCGCCCCCGAATCCTTCATGCCATATTCGAGCTCGCCGCCCGTCCACCAGGCATTGAGCGGCACGATAATCGCGCCCAGGCTGGTCGCCGCGAAGAAGATCGTCGGCCATTCGGGCAGGTTGCGCATGGCGAGCGCGACACGGTCGCCCTTCACTACCCCCATCTCGCTCAGCTTCTGCGCGAGATGGGCGACGGCCCGGTAATTCGCGTCATAGGTGACGCGCTCGTCCTCATAGACGGTGAACACCCGGTCGCCATAGAGCCGCGCCAGCTGCGCCAGCACGCCCAATGTCGGCGGCGCCCCCTTCCAGACCCGCGTCGGCACGCCGCGGATTTCCACCTCGTCCATCTCGAAGCGCTGGCCCGGGGCGGTCAATGCTCCCTTCACCTGCTCCAGCGACATCGCAGGCCAATTGGGGTCGAGCGGCACAATCGGTTCGGGGGCCAAGGCGATTCTCTCCAGATTATTGCGTCTTATGTTTCTAGAATGTTGGGTTTGGCATCGGATGCCGTACCGTAAACAACGTTAGTGTTGATTCATTGCGCGCTCAAGGCAATAGGATAAGCGTGTCCGCAAGAAGGCGCGAGTCACGCGTTTCGAATGAGAGGTATGCCAGCCGCATGAAGATTGCCAAGCCTGAAAAGCACGGTTTCGACGCGGCCCGGCTGGCGCGGATCGATGCCTATGTGAAGAAGCGCTACCTCGACTCGGGCAAGCTGCCCCACGCCCAGATCCTGATCGCCCGGGCTGGCGAGATCGTCCATTTCTCGCACCAGGGCGCCGCCCGCGAAGGCGGCACGGAGGTCGACGAGACCACGATATTCCGCATCGCCTCGATGACCAAGCCGGTCACCAGCCTCGCCTTCATGATGCTGGTCGAAGAGGGCAAGGTCGCGCTCGACACGCCGGTCCACCATGTCCTGCCCGAGCTCAAGGATCTCGGCGTATTCAAGGCCGGCGGCGGCGGCGTGCCCTTCCAGACCGTCCCCACCGCCGAGCCGATGCGGATGGTCGATCTGCTCCGCCACACTTCGGGCCTGACCTACAGCTTCCAGAACCGCACCAACATCGATGCCGCCTATCGCGAGGGCAAGATCGAGAACTGGCACGGCAACCTCAACCTGAACGAGTTCATTGCCGCGCTCGGCAAGATCCCGCTCGAATTCTCGCCCGGCACCGAATGGAACTATTCGGTTTCCACCGACGTGCTCGGCGCCGTGGTCGAGCGTGTCTCGGGGATCGGTCTGGCCGATTTCTTCGAGCAGCGCATCTTCGCGCCACTCGGCATGCACGACACTGGCTTCACCGTCCCTGCAGACAAGACTGATCGCCTCGCCGATTGCTGGACGATGGTCCAGGGCAAGGGCCGGGTGATGTATGATCGCGGCGCCGAGAGCGCCTGGTCGAAGTCGCCGCGCCTCGTTTCGGGCGGCGGTGGCCTCGTCTCCACCGCGCTCGATTATCACCGCTTCTGCACCTTCTTCCTGAACAAGGGCGAACTGGATGGCACAAGGCTGGTCAGCCGCAAGACGGTCGACCTGATGACCACCAATCATCTGCCCGGCAGTGGCGATCTCGCCAGCCTGTCCAAGTCGCTGTTCAGCGAGACAACCAACGCCGGCACCGGCTTCGGCCTAGGCTTCGCGATCACCACCGATGTGGCGAAAACGCTGATGCCCGGCTCGGCCGGCGAGTTCTACTGGGGCGGCATGTTCTCGACCGCCTTCTTCATCGATCCCGTCGAGCGCATCTCGATGGTCTTCATGACGCAGCTTTCCCCGTCCATGCTCTACCCGATCCGGCGCGAGCTGAAGACGATGATCTATTCCGCTTTGAACGACTGAACTTATCCGTTGGAGACTAGAATGACCTCCCCCATCACCACCACCCGTCAGGGCGACGTCCTGATCATCACCTCGGACAATCCGCCGGTGAACGCGCTCGGCGCGGCGGTCCGCCAGGGCATCCAGGCGGGCATCGAGGAAGCGAAAAGCGACGACAGCATCAAGGCGATCGTCATCACCTGTGCGGGCAAGACCTTCTTCGCCGGTGCCGATATCACCGAGTTCGGCAAGCCGATGCAGGAGCCCTCGCTCCCGGTGCTGCTCGATGCGATCGAAGCGCTCGACAAGCCGGTGATCTCGGCCGTCCACGGCACCGCGCTCGGCGGCGGCTGCGAAGTGGCGCTGGCCTCGCACTATCGCATCGCCGTCCCTAGCGCGAAGTTCGGCCTGCCCGAAGTCAAGCTCGGCATCCTGCCCGGCGCCGGTGGTACCCAGCGCATGCCCCGCGTCGCGGGCGTCGAAGTCGCGCTCGAAATGGCGACCAAGGGCGATCCGATCTCGGCCGAGCAGGCCAGGGCCGCCGGCCTGGTCGATCGCCTCGCGACCGAGGGCAATCTCGTCGCCGAAGCCGTCGCCTTCGCGCAGGAAGTGATCGGCAAGCCGGTTTCGCGCTCCTCCGAGCGTCCGGTCACCGTCGATCCGGCGGTGTTCGAGGCATTCCGTGCCAAGAACGCCAAGCGTTTCCGCGGCATGGACGCGCCGAACACGATCATGGACCTGATCGAGCAGACCGCCGGCAAGCCCTATGCCGAAGGCGTCCAGGCCGAGCGCATGGGCTTCATGAAGCTGATCATGGGCACCCAGTCCGCAGCGCTGCGCCACATCTTCTTCGCCGAGCGCAAGGCCGCGAAGATCGACGGCATCGCCGAGGACATCCAGCTGCGCGACATCAAGCGCGTCGGCGTGATCGGCGCCGGCACGATGGGCGGCGGCATCTCGATGAACTTCCTGAGCGCTGGCGTTCCCGTCACCATCGTCGAGATGGCGCAGGAAGCGCTCGATCGCGGCACCGGCGTCATCCGCAAGAATTACGAGGCAACTGCCGCCAAGGGCCGCATGACCGCCGAGCAGGTGGAGGGCGCGATGGGCCTGCTCAACCCGACGCTCGATTTCGACGCGCTCGGCGAGTGCGACCTGATCATCGAGGCCGTCTATGAGAATATGGACGTCAAGAAGGACATCTTCGGCAAGCTGGACAAGATCGCCAAGCCGGGTGCCATCCTCGCCTCGAACACCAGCTATCTGAACATCGACGAGATCGCCGCGGCCACCTCGCGTCCGCAGGACGTGCTCGGCCTGCACTTCTTCTCGCCGGCGAACGTGATGAAGCTGCTCGAGATCGTCCGCGGCGCCAAGACCGCCGACGACGTGCTCGCCACTGCCATGGCGATCTCGAAGAAGATCAAGAAGGTCGCTGTCATTGCCGGCGTCTGCTACGGCTTCATCGGCAATCGCATGCTGATGCCGCGCCAGGTTGAGGCCAACAAGATGCTGCTCGAAGGCGCCACGCCCGAGCAGATCGACAAGGTCCATGTCGCCTTCGGCATGCCGATGGGCCCGTTCCAGATGGCCGATCTCGCCGGTGTCGACATCGGCTGGCACCGCGACCCGAACCGGATCGAGAACATCCGCGACGCGCTCGCCGCCGAAGGCCGCTGGGGCCAGAAGAAGAGCGCCGGCTTCTACGATTATGACGAGAAGCGTACCCCGTCGAACAGCCCCCGCGTCGCCGAGCTGATCGCCGAGTGGCGCGACAAGCTGGGCGTCGAGCAGCACGAGATCACCGAGGAGGAGATCGTCGTCCGCACGCTCTACACCATGGTCAACGAAGGCGCGCTGATCCTCGCCGAGAAGATGGCCCAGCGCGCATCGGACATCGATGTGGTCTGGGTGTACGGCTATGGCTGGCCCCCGTACCGCGGCGGCCCGATGTTCTGGGCCGATACCGAGGGTCTCAAGAAGATCGTCGAGGGCCTCGAGAAGTACGGCTTCGAAGTCGCACCCCTGCTCCGAGAGAAGGCGGAAAAGGGCGAGAAGTTCAACAAGTAATCCAACCTACTCCCTCTCCCCTCCGGGGAGAGGGTCGGGGAGAGGGGAAGTGCGACGCACTCTCCCCTCCTGCCCCTCTCCCAACCCTCTCCCCGGAGGGGAGAGGGCTAGAAGGAAAAAAGAAAATGGCAGAGGATCTGGAAACCTTCCGCGCCGAAACCCGCGCCTGGCTGGAGGAAAACTGCCCGGCCGAGATGCGCACCCCGCCCAAGTCGGAAAAGGAAACCACCTGGGGCGGCCGCAACCCCGAATATGCCCATCCCGACCAGAAGCTCTGGATGGACCGGATGGGCGCGCGCGGCTGGACGGTGCCCGACTGGCCCAAGGAATATGGCGGCGGCGGCCTGAGCGCGGCCGAGACCAAGATCCTCCGCGAGGAGCTCAAGGCCATCAAGGCCCGCAACCCGCTCAACAGCTTCGGCATCTCGATGCTCGGCCCGGCGCTGCTCAAATACGGCACCGAGGAACAGAAGCTTGAGCATCTCCCGAAGATTGCACGCGGCGAAATCCGCTGGTGCCAGGGCTATAGCGAGCCCAATGCGGGCTCCGATCTGGCGGGCCTGCAAACTTCCGCGGACGATGCGGGCGATCACTTCGTCGTCAACGGCCAGAAGGTCTGGACCAGCTATGCCGACAAGGCCGACTGGATCTTCTGCCTCGTCCGCACCGACAAGACCGTCAAGCAGGCCGGCATCAGCTTCCTGCTGTTCGACATGGCCTCGCCGGGCGTGTCGACCAGGCCGATCCTGCTGATCAGCGGCAACTCGCCCTTCTGCGAGACCTTCTTCGACAATGTTCAGGTGCCCAAGGCCAATTTGCTCGGCACGCTCAACAAGGGCTGGGACGTCGCCAAATATCTGCTCGGCCATGAGCGCGAGATGATCTCGGGCTTCGGCCTCGGCGGTGCCGGCAAGGATCCGCTGGTGGAAAGCGCGCGCAAGGGCGTCGACCCGATCCTGCGCGCCCAGATCGCACTGTTCGAGGTCCGCTCCAAGGCGTTCGCGGCAATGTCCGAGAAGTTCATCGACGAGCTCAAGGCCGGCCAGGCGCACCCCGCCCAGCCCTCGATGATGAAGTACTACGGCACCGAGCTGAACAAGACCCGCCATGAGCTCCAGATGGCGGCCGGCGGCAGCGACGCGCTCGAATGGGAAAGCGAGGACTCGCACCAGGGCGCCGCAGCGCGCTCCTGGCTGCGCACCAAGGCGAACTCGATCGAAGGCGGCACCAGCGAGATCCAGCTCAACATCATCGCCAAGCGGATTCTGGATTTGCCTTCTTAAAGCCCTCTCCCCATTGGGGAGAGGGTTGGGAGAGGGGCAGCGCAATGCCTTCTCCTCATGCACCTCTCCCCAGCCCTCTCCCCGATGGGGAGAGGGAGCTAGGAAGAAAAAGATGCCCCTCTACCTCAACGAAGACCAGACCATGCTCCGCGACACCGCGAAGGACTTCGTCGCCGCGGAAGCTCCCGTCGCGCACATGCGCGCCCTGCGCGACGCGAACGATCCCACCGGTTTCAGCAAGCAACTCTGGAAGCAGTTCGCTGAAATGGGTTTCACCGGCATCCTGATCCCGGAAGGCGACGGCGGCCTCGGCCTCGGCCATGTCGAAGCGGGCGTGGTGCTCGAGGAGATCGGGCGCAACCTGTCGCCCTCCCCCTTCCTCGCCACTGCCGTCGCGGCGGTCGAGGCATTGAAGGGCACCGGCCATGCCGCGCGCTGGTTCCCCAGCATCCTCGCCGGCGATACGGTGGCCGCGCTTGCGATCGATGAGACGCCGAAGTTCACAGGTCAGGTTTCGCTCGCTGCCGAGCGCGCAGGCAATGGTTTTCGGCTGTCGGGCGCCAAGCGTTTCGTCGCCCATGCCCATGTCGCCGACCTGATGATCGTCGCCGCGCGAACTTCCGCGGCTGGAGCGTCCAGTTCGGGACTGACCCTGTTCGTGGTCGATCCGAAAACGGCCGGAATCGAGGTCCGTACCGAGCGCCTGGCCGACTCCAGTTTGGCTTCCCACGTCACCTTTGCAAATGTCGAAGTCGATTCCGATACAGTTCTCGGCGAAGTCGATCAGGGCGACGGCCCGCTCGGTCGCCTGCTGGCGGCAGGCCGCACCGGCGCCTCGGCCGAGCTGGTCGGCGTCGGCGGCGGGGCGATGGACATGACGGTCAATTATCTCAAGGATCGCAAGCAGTTCGGCGTCGCGATCGGCAGCTTCCAAGCCCTGCAGCACCGCGCCGCGCACCTCTACAGCGAGATGGAAGTCGCCCGCGCCGCGGTGCTCAAGGCCCAGCAGCTGCTCGACGCCGGCCAGGACGCGACCGAGGCCGTCTCGGTCGCCAAGGCAATGACCGGCCTCGCCACCACGCTGGCGGTGCAGGAGGGCGTGCAGATGCACGGCGGCATCGGCATGACCGACGAGTTCGACATCGGCTTCTTCATGAAGCGCGCCCGCGTCCTGGCCGAGATGTTCGGCGACACCAACTACCACGCCAACGCCCTTGCCGAGGCCGCCGGGTACTGATGGACACCACTCCGCCCGAACGCGCCGAAGACCCCCAGGGCCAGGTCGACCAGCTCACCGCGCTGCTGGATGTCGAGCGCATCGATACCGACCTTTATCGCGGCCCGCGCCAGCCCGGCGGGGTCGGCCGCGTGTTCGGCGGCCAGGTCATCGCGCAGGCGCTCCAGGCCGCCCAGCGCTCGATCGAGGACGACAAGGTCGCCCACTCGCTCCACGCCTATTTCATGCGCCCGGGCGACGAGAACCACCCGATCATCTACCGCGTGGTCCGCGATTTCGAAGGGCGCAGCTTCGCCAATCGCCGGGTGATCGCGATGCAGGGCGGCCAGCCGATCCTCAACATGACCGCGAGCTTCCAGCTCCCGGCCGAGGGGCTGCACCACCAGTTCGACATGCCCGACGTGCCCGATCCCGACAGCCTGGTCTCGGAGCGCGATCTGCGCGAGGCGATCCGCGACGAAGTGCCCGAGAAGTTCCGCCGCTTCTTCCTGCGCGCCCGCCCGATCGAGATCCGCCCGGTCAACCCGCGCAACTGGTTCAAGCCGGTCGCGCAGGAGCCGGTCCAGCACAGCTGGTTCCGCGTCGTTGCACCCCTGCCCGACGATCCCGCGCTCCACCGCGCGATGCTCACCTATGCCACCGACATGACCCTGCTCGGCACCTGCATGCTCCCGCACGGCATCAGCTGGATGACCGGCGGGGTGCAGACCGCCAGCCTCGATCATGCCGTGTGGCTGCATGAGCCGTTCCGCTTCGACGAGTGGCTGCTCTACACCACCGACAGCCCCTGGGCCGGCCATTCGCGCGGCTTCAACCGCGGCCGCATCTACAGCCGCGATGGCCGCCTCGTCGCCAGCGTCACCCAGGAAGGGCTGGTCCGGGTAAAGGACTAGCCAGCGCACATGATAGGGCAGGCCCAGAGCCTTGAGGCGCCAGAGCACGCCCCGCGAGTGGGAATTCTGAAGACGATGGACGGGGACTACCATCCGACCTTTTAAGGACGGCGCGGTCGTTGCCGGGCCGAGATCGACTTGACGATGGTCTGCCCGCCCACGGGCGGCAAGGGCCGCGTCGCGCGGTCCAATGCCGCCTCGATCAGCGCGATGATCGCCGGCTCGTCGAGCAACGCCACGTCCTTCAAGCAGACATAGCGCCCCAATTTCCCCTCACCCAGCAGCAACCCTTCAGGATCGGGCAGACCGACACCGGGAAGAAAATAAACCAAGACGTTGCGCGGATAGATGGCAAGGCTGAACACCGCCTCGGACGTCTTTTCGCCAGGCCCATAGCCGATCGCGAGGCCGTTATAATTATCGTAAACCAATTCGGTCACGCCGGGCAGGCGGTCCCGCAGCACTGTCCGGGCAGCCCGCACGCGCTCTGCAATCTCCGGCGTGAAGCGCTCGATAAATGCCTCAACCTGGATCGCAGTCGCCGTGGCATCATCCGGATCCGCCGGGCTCATGCGGTGCCGCCCACGGGCTCGAAGCGGAGTGCGCGCTTCTCGGGATCAGCATCGAGCAGCCTGACCTTCAGCGCAGTGCCGGGAGCCGCACCGGGTGCATCGATTCGAGTGACGACCGGCAGATCGGCAAGCTGCATCCGGGCTCCGCGCATATCGACATCGGTGACCACAGCTGCGAACGTCTCGCCCTCGCGACCTTCCAGCATCACGGCTTCCGCCAGATCGATAACTGCGCGATCTATCTGGCCGCTCAGAGCATCGGCGCGACCCATGATCTTCGGCAGGCGCGCAAAGGCATCGGTGACGGCTGCCGGTACCGGCCGGCCCTGCATTGTAGCGAGCGTGGCGCGGACCACATAGCGATCGGCGAGCCGCCGAAGCGGTGCAGTGGCGTGCACATAGGGTGCAGCGACCGCAGCATGCCATGGCGGCGCATCCGCGCTCCACGGAGCATAGCTCGCACCCTGCCCCGCACGGCGAATCGCGAGCATCAGCGCGGCCTGGTGTGGGTCATCGGCATCCAGCCCGTCGCGGAAACGCTCCAGTGGCACGTCCTCGGGCCAGGCAATACCGAACGCCCGCGCGCTATTGCGCAGCCGCGCGATCGCCACTGCGTCCGGCTCCGCCATGACCCGGAACAAGCCGGTATGGTGCGCCTGCAACACTTCCGCGATGGCGAGGTTGGCCGCGAGCGACAGCGCCGCATTCTGGTCTTCGGACTGATGGCGGGTGCGGAAGGCAAGCCCATAACCACCATCGACGCGTCGGGCGACTTCCTGCTCGGGCGGATCCACACGCGAGGCACCTCGCGCAGCCTCGGCCAGCGCGATGCGGCAGGCAAGCTCGCCGAACTGTGGTGGCAAGTCGCTGTCGGCCACCGTTTCATAAGCGAGCTTGGCGCGACTGCGGACAATCGCGCGCTCGGCATCCTCAAGTTCTACGCCACCATCAGGCGCGACGCGAACGGTGAAGATCACCGCCGGCCTAGGGCCATCGGGCAGCAGGCTGGCAGCACCTTCGCTCAGCACCGGCGGATAGAGGCTCGCCTTGCCGTCCGGCAGATAGAGCGTCGTGCCTCGCTTCCACGCCTCCTGGTCCACCGGATCACCGTCCGCAACGAACCATGCCACATCGGCGATGGCGTAGCGAAGCAACAGGTCGTTGCCACTTTGCTCGATCGCCAGCGCCTGATCCAGGTCAGTGGCACTCGCCGGGTCGAGCGTGACGAAGGGGATATCAGTGCGGTCGGCATGCTCATTTAGCGTCCGGCTAGCAGCGGCTTCCGCAGCTTCGAGGACGGGCAATGGAAAGGCCCGCGGCACCTGATATTGGGCTCTTATCGCGGCCAAGCCTTCGGCCAGGACGCAATCAGGATCAAGGACAGCCTTCATGTCAGCACCTTAGAGCAACGGGCGGCGCTGAAAAGTTGCGAACATGGCGTACAGTGGGCATGATTTCCGGGCTGCATTCAACCCCAATGCGGAAAGACCCGGCGCGGGGCAACGCGCCGGGTCTTCCGATGGGGCTGAGCCCGTGACCGCTGCCGCACGCGTCACACGCGGGCGCGGCCTGATAAATCATTATAGATCGTCGTCACCGTCATCGGCGTCCGGACCGGTCATGAGCCCCTCGGCAACCTTCTCGGTGCGCGCACGAATCGCCGCTTCGAGACGATCGCGCAGCTCGCCATTCTCCTTGAGGAAGTTCTTGGCGTTCTCGCGGCCCTGGCCGATGCGGACGCTGTCGTAGGAAAACCAGGCACCGGCCTTCTCGACCAGCCCGGCCTTGACCCCGAGATCGAGGATCTCGCCGATCTTCGAAATACCCTCGCCATACATGATGTCGAACTCGACCTGCTTGAACGGCGGGGCAACCTTGTTCTTCACCACCTTGACGCGAGTGGAGTTGCCGATGATGTCCTCGCGGTCCTTGATCTGGCCGGTGCGACGGATGTCGAGACGGACCGACGCGTAGAATTTGAGCGCATTGCCACCGGTCGTGGTTTCCGGATTGCCGTACATCACGCCGATCTTCATGCGCAGCTGGTTGATGAAGATCACCATGCAGCGCGAGCGGCTGATCGAGCCGGTGAGCTTGCGCAGCGACTGCGACATCAGACGCGCCTGGAGGCCGACATGGCTGTCGCCCATCTCGCCTTCGATTTCGGCACGGGGCACCAGCGCGGCGACCGAATCGACCACCAGCACGTCGATCGCGTTCGAGCGCACCAGCGTATCAGTGATCTCGAGCGCCTGCTCGCCGGTATCCGGCTGCGAGACGATCAGCTCGTCGATGTTGACCCCGAGCTTCTTGGCATAGACCGGATCGAGCGCGTGCTCCGCGTCGACGAACGCGGCGACGCCGCCATTCTTCTGCGCCTCGGCGATCACATGGAGCGCCAACGTGGTCTTGCCCGAGCTTTCCGGCCCATAGACTTCGATCACGCGGCCGCGCGGCAGGCCGCCGACGCCGAGTGCGATGTCGAGCCCCAGCGAGCCGGTCGAGATCGCCTCGACCTGCATCGCCTCCTTGGAGCCGAGCTTCATTGCCGAGCCCTTGCCGAAGGCGCGGTCGATCTGCGCCATTGCGGCGTCGAGCGCCTTCTGCTTGTCCGAAGAAATCGCCATGTTGCCGTCAATCACCTTGAGCGAAGCTGCCATTGGAAGTCCCCGTCGCTAGAAGGTTTAGCACGCTGCATCAACCTGTGTTGGAACACCGTGTATCGCCTTTGTTCCACAAGAACAAGAGTGGAACACAAATTTTTGTTCCATAATCGTTCCACCCTAACCCCTCGGCTTCCCTCGCGCCCTCCTCCTCGCCTAGGTTCGACGTAGAGCATCGAGGGGGAATGTAATGCGCGTAGCGAGCGGCACACTGTTCGGCAGGGAATCGCTCACGCTCATCGAAGCGGGCGAGCCCGGCGCCGCCCCCTGGCATTTCCTGGCCTTCGAGGATGTCGAGGCGCACGAAATCATCCGGCTGGATGCGCGCTACCTGCTCGCGCTCGGCTGCCGGGCCGCGCCCGGAGTGGATCCGATCGCCGTGTTCGACCTGGCGGAGCGCCGACGTGTCTTCGAGATTCGGAAACAACGGCTCACGTCGCATAAGTGGTGCTATTCGCCAGCGCGCCGCGCGTTGTTCTTCGCCCAGGGCGAGAAGGACTGGCTCTGCCACACGCTTTACGAGCGATCGATCGACGGGGAAATCGATCGGGAACATCGTATCGATGGCTTCCGGATCAGCCAGTTCGAGGCGCGCGAAGACGGCACGATCGTCTGCGTGGAACAAGGCCTGCACGAGGACCGGATAGCGATCCTCGATCCCGCGACCGGCGAAGTGCGACTGACCCATCTTCCACACCCGCGCCGCAATGGCCGGCCAGAAACCCGCCTTCGCTGGCTGAGCCCCGACGGGCGCTGGGCGCTGCGCAACCATCTCGACACCCTGCCCCGCGCCCGCGGACGCACTGGCTTGCTTGCCCGTTTACTGCGCAGCGCCCCTGCGGACGAGGCGCGCCACCCGGATCTGACCGATGGCGAACGGCGCTTCGGGATCGCGCTGGACCTGATCCCGCTCGATCCCGAGGCAGCGAAGCGCACCATCGTCATCCGCTACATGTCGCCCGCGGAATTCAAGGGACTGCCCAGCTTTGGCGAAGTGCTGGATACGCTGGCCAGCAGCGGCGCGCCTTTGCTTCCGCTGCGCGAAGGCGGCGAGGAGCCGATCGAGGACAAGCTGTTGCTGCACCTGCTGCACCATCTGCATGAGGTGGCATGGGACGCGGACAGCCAGGGGTTCACGGTGTTCTTCGCCCAAGTGCAGCGCCATGTGACGATCGACGGCGAGATCGGCCCGCTCGAGCCGGTGACGGACTGGCGCAATCGGAACAAGCTGCCGTCCCTGTCCGCGGATTATGCGCGCAAGGCCGGCAAGCCGATCGTACAGGGACGATCGAGCCAGCGGGTGGTGCTGGCCGACCTAAGCGGCCCCGCCATCGCGGCCGCGCTGGACGAGATGCGCCAACGGATCGAGACGCAGGGACCAAAGGCACTGTCCTTTGCCGGGGTGCTTGCCTTCCGCTTCAAGACGGGTGGCAAATCGCTGGGCGAGAAAGGACTGTTCCAGGCGGTGCGCGCCCTGCCCGCCGACGCGCAGGCGGCACTGCTGCCGGCCTTGCGGGCATTGCTGACCAGCTATGGCATGGCGGCGGGCAGCCCGTCCTGGCTCTCTTCGGGAAGTTCGGACACCGCGCCCGGTGCGCTTGCCGAAGCGGCGCTGGCACTGGCCGAGCTGGACGCGCACAGCTTCCTGTATCTGCGCGACTGGGTGCGCTCGATCGACCAGGAGCATGACCAGTTCGCTTCGGAGAAGCTGTTTCCGATCATCGCGCGGCGCACGCGCTTTGCGACGCTGGATGCGCTTCGCTTCGGCCTGTGGTTCTTTCTCCAGCAATGGCAGACGGTTTCCTATGAGGGGCGCTGGCATGGCCTGTTCGTGGCGGCGCCCGGCGTGATCGAGCCTGCGCCCTTTGCCCGGATGGCGCTGGAGGAAAGCCGCGCGGTGGTGGCTGCCAGCGAGGGCGCCAGCCATCTCGAAAGCGGCCTGATCAATCTGATCGAGCGGATGCCGGATGATTTCTGGGGCAAGGCGGCCACGCGCGAGCTGGAGCGGCTGTTCGGCGAGGCGATTGCGATGGAAGCGGCCAGCGGCTAGCGCCGCGCGCATGACCCGCATCGTCGGCCATGTTCGCGCGCTCAATCGCTTTCCGGTCAAGTCGATGGCCGGGGAACGGCTGACCACGGCCGAAGTCGACTGGCAGGGGATCGAAGGCGACCGGCAATATGCGTTCGTTCGCGCGGCGAGCCGCACCCGTTTCCCCTGGCTTACCGCGCGCGAAGTGCCGGCGATGGTGCTGCACCGGGCGCGGTTCGAGGATCCGGCGCGCCCCAAGACCAGCGCGGTAATCGTAGAGACACCGGACGGCGCGATCACCACGCTCCACGATCCGCTGCTCAAGGCGCATCTGGAGATGGCGGCGGGCGAACCGGCATCGCTGATCCAGGTCGCGCGCGGCTGCTATGATTCGATGCCGATCTCGATCCAGAGCGGCGCAGGGCACGCCGCGCTGGAAGCTGCGCATGGCACGGCGCTGGCGATCGACCGGTTCCGGATCAACGTGATCGTGGACAGCGACCTGCCCGCGAGCGAATGGCAGGGGCAGAGGCTGGCGTTCGGCAATGACGAGGATGGCGCAGTGGTGCAATGCGCCGATCCGATCCAGCGCTGCGTGATCGTGACGATCGATCCGATGACCGGGACAAAGGAGCCGCGGGTGCTGCGCACGGTCGCTCAGGGTTTCGGCAATGCCTATGGCATCTATGCCGGACCGGCGCGCCCGGGGCTGATACGCCTCGGCGATGTGGTGCGGGTGGTGGATTAGAACCGTGCGGATCGCGCTATCGCGAACTCGACTAACTGAACGTAAAGGCGAGGCCTGCGAACCTACGCTAAGTCCGCTAACCACCCTATTCCGTTGAAAAAGGCGGCTGCGGCATCGTTCGTGCGGAGCGCGGCGATGGAGGCGAGCTGATCAGGTCAGCGTTGGCCGCGCCATCGGTATGATCTTGGCCATCTTGCGGAGGTTTTGTGCGGCTGCGGCGAGGTGGAACTCGTCTCTGGCTCCATTTGGGCCGCGCAGGCGCAGGCGGTCGAGCTTCAGGATGCGCTTGAGGTGAGCGAACAGCATCTCGACCTTCTTTCGCTGGCGGCGTGACACGAGGTATGCGTCCGAGGTGGCGATATCGCGGACCATGCCGCGCGCGCCTTCGTGGATCGAGCGAGTCACCTTGCGCGCAGGCATGTTCGGCTCGATGCTCATCTCCTCGACCAGCCAGGCCAGGTTCGGCGCCGACCCATAGGCAGCGTCGGCCACCAGACGCTCGGGCCAGATGCCGAAGCGATGCTGCGTCCGTTCGATCATCCGCCGCTGGGCGGTCACCTCGGCTTGCCGCACCGAGGTTGTCGCCTCGACATCGACGATCACTGCATGATCGAGGTCGATCAGATCGTTGGTGCTGTAGGCGTAGAAGGCAGCCTCACGCGTGGCGGCGGTCCAACGCGATGCCGGATCGGTGAGGTTGATCCGCTTGGGCGTGACTGGCGTCGCACCGCCGAACGCCGCACTGCAAGGCCGAGTTTTTCAACGGAATAGGAGCGAAAACCGCCATTTGCGTTGAAACAGCAGTATCGCGTCGCTGCATGCCCGAGATGCATCGATCTCGGACGCTGCCGCAAAGTCGAACCATCCGCTCAGCATGAGCAGACTTGCGGTCAATCCAGCTTATCGATGCGGACATGCGGATATGCATGCTGGAAGTGTTCTGCCCAGCGATCATAAGGCCAGGGAAGAAGTTCCTCGTCGAAATAGGGCAGCCGATCGCTACCCTCGCCATAAAGGCTCACGCTGTCGCGCTCATCGCGCATATCGACCCAGATGCTTACGATTTCAGAGGGATGAATTCGCCCGGCGTCGCCGCTGTCCCGCGTTGTGCGGTTCTTCCACCAGACGAGATCACCTGTGGTTGGTTCGATGCAATACCCCCGTCTGGGGTTTGCCATCAGGAGGCCAAGCGCCATGACCGTGGCGCCCGATCCCATAATGCCAGCGATCGGGATGAGCCATGGCGCACATTCCCCGGAAGCATTACAATTGGCAAGCGGATCTACGGTGTAGGCTGCTAGGACAAACATAACCCCAACCAGCAGCATCCCCCAAGCGGTCAGGCCTTTGCGAGCCGAGCGTTCAAACTTGAGGGGCAGAGTTTCCGCGGTTCCCATTAAGCCCCGTCCCTACCCGAAGAGCTTTAAGAGTGTATGCACAGCTCCCAACATGCCGGATACGGATCATCAGCGAACGCGTGCTGACCATGCAGGGCTTTCCTAAATCATGGGAAGGAAGACAATCGATCGGCCTCGCGATCGCTTGATGCGCGCGCGTTGCGGTACGCCTTGCCGTTCGGCGCCGATCGGGTGCGATGGATTGCCGGCAAGCACCGGGGGCCGGCCGCAATCTCGTTCGGGAGGTTAGCCAGTCTCCATGCACCAAAACCGGGGCCCGGCCTTCACCGGGGAACTGGAATGGCAATGGATAAAGCGTGAGGACACTCAGTCCGCCGCAACGAGGCTATCGAGCACCTTTTCGACGCTGTCCATCGTGAACGGCTTGGAGAGCACCGGGCGGTTGCGATAATCCTCGCGGATCATGTCCCCTGCCCCGCCGGTGGCGAGGACGAAGGGGATACCGCGCGCGGTGAGGGCGTCGGCGATCGGCCAGCTGGTTTCGCCGCCGCGCAGGTTCACATCCATGATCGCCGCGTCGATGCCGCCGGCCTCGACCAGCGCGAGGCCAGTGGCGACGCTGTCCGCCGTGCCCGCGACCACGCGATCCAGCGCATCGAGGAAATCCTCAAGCATCATCGCGATCAGCGGCTCGTCTTCGACGATAAGGATTTTCTGGCGCCCCGGCATGGCGATTCCATCGCAGGAAAAATCGCCAAACGCCAATTATTTATTTCGGACCAAGCACATCGCGGGCAGCTTCGGCCAGTTGCTGGACCGAAAAAGGCTTTGGCAGGAACGCAACTTGCTCCAGATCAATCGATTTGCGGAGCTGTTCTTCGGCATAGCCCGACATGAACAGGATCGGCAGGTCCGGATATTTGGCGCGAATCCGGCGCGCCATGCTCGGGCCGTCCATCACTGGCATGACTACGTCGGAGATCAGCAGGTCTGGCCGATCGATCGTCTCGATCAGCTCAAGCGCGGCTTCGCCATTGTCGGCGGTGACCACGGTATAGCCCTGGCGGGTGAGCGCGCGCTCGGCGATGGCGCGGACCATGTCCTCGTCCTCGACGATCAGGATCGTGCCGGTGCCCCAGGTATCGGCGGGCTTTTCCTTGGGCCCGGGCAGCATCGCGGCGACCGGCGCTTCGGTCGCGGCATGGACGGGCAGGTAGATGGTGAACTCGGCGCCGCCACCCTTGCCATTGTCGGCGAAGATGAAGCCGCCCGACTGCTTGATGATGCCGTAGACAGTGGACAGGCCGAGGCCGGTGCCCTTGCCGACTTCCTTGGTGGTGAAGAAGGGCTCCCAGATCTTGGCGAGGATCTCGGGCGGGATGCCGGTGCCGGTGTCGGAGACGCGCACGGCGGTGTAATCGCCGACGGGGAGAACGTCGTCGTCCATCTGACGGACTTCGGCGGCGGGCACCGCCATCGTCTCGATAGTGAGCGTGCCGCCGCCGCTGGGGCTCTTCGAGAGCATCGCGTCGCGCGCGTTGACCGCGAGGTTTACCACGACCTGTTCGAGCTGGCCGGGATCGGCGCGCACGGGGCCGAGATTGCGGCCATGCTTGACCTCGAGCCGGACCGTCTCGCCGAGCAGGCGCTTGAGCAGGTTGGAGACTTCGGAGATCACGTCGGGCAGCTGGAGGAGCTGCGGGCGCAGGGTCTGCTGGCGCGAGAAGGCGAGCAGCTGGCGGGTCAGACTGGCCGCGCGGTTGGAGTTGGCGCGGATCTGCTGGATGTCGTCATAATCGCTGTCGCCGGGCGAATGGCGCATCAGCATCAGGTCGCAGTGGCCGATGATCGCGGTGAGGATGTTGTTGAAATCATGCGCGACGCCGCCGGCAAGCTGGCCGACCGCCTGCATCTTGGTGGCCTGCGCGACCTGGCGCTTGAGGCGCGATTCCTCGCCGGAATCCTTCAGGCTGATCAGTACCGCGGCATCGCCGAGGCCGCGGGCGCCGGCGATGCCGATCGAGACGGGCTCGTCGGGCGCGTCCGACATGCGGACGGTCATCTCGGCCGATTGCGGCGCGCCGCCGGCGAAGCGGCGGACGGCATCGGCGAGCGCGGACTTGTCCTCGCGGACCACCAGATCGCCCGGATAGAGCGGCGGCGCGGCGGCGTTGACGCGGGTGGCGCGGACGAACGCGTCGTTCATGCTGACGAAGCGGCCGTCGCGGTCGACCAAGGCGAGGCCGAGCGGGAGCAGCGCGATCAGCGAGCGGACATGCGCGCCCGCGCTGGCGCCGATCGCCGGGGTCGGCGCATGCCCCTGCTCCTCCTCGTCGAGCAGCGCGACCAGCAGCGGCGCATCCTCGCCGTCGAGGAAGGGGATCTGGAGGACGCGGAGCGGATTGCCCTCCAGCCCCTCGCGCTCGAAGCGGACTAGGCCGAGGCTGTCGGTGATCAGGAAGCGCGCGAAGTCCCTGCCCTCGGCGGCCGCTTCGCCGCTGCCCATGGCGCGCAGGCGAAACACGCGGTTGGCGGCGCGGACCCGGCCCTCGGGCGAGACCATCGCGGCCATTATGCCGGAGGCGCCAAGCCGGTCGCCGGTATGGCCATCGATCAGCTGTTGGAGCTGGCTGGCGAGGTCGAGCGCCTGGACGCCGATGAAGCGCCAGACCAGCGACTCCTCGCCGACACGCTGGACGCGGGCGGAGACGGGGGCGCCGAACACCTGGATATTGTCCTCACGCGCTTCGCCATCGCGCCAGGCGGTGCGCGCGGCAGTGCCAAGCGCGGCGATGGCAGCATCGCTTACCGGCAGATTGGGCGGGGTCGGCCAGCCGGCGAATAGTGCTTCGAAGCGGTTGTTGGCGCAGACCAGACGGCCGGCGCGATCGGTGACGGCGAGTGCATCGTCGCTGGCGGCGGCGAGCGCCTGGGCGACCGACCAGTCGACCGGCTGCTCGGCGGCGGCATCGTGATGGAAAAGCTTGCGCGCGCCGAGCAGCACGCCGGCAGCGAGCACGCCCGCTGCGACGAAGCCGAGCGCGACGGCGCGGTCGTTCAGGGTCAGCAGGATCAGCGCCCCCGCAAGGATGCCGGCCAGGATCGCGCCGGCATAGGGCAGCCAGCGACGGGACGGCGATACGGGGGTGTGAACGGGCAGCGTGGCCATGCGCCCGTGTGAGGCGGGGCGTGGGCTGGGTCAAGCCATTCTCCCTCTCCCCGATGGGGAGAGGGAGAAGTCAGCTTACCAGATCCGGACGCGCTTTTCGGGCGTCAGGAACAGCTTGTTGGTCGGATCGGGGTTGTAGGCGCCGTACCAGGGATCGAGGTTGCGCACGACCCAGGCGCGCTGCTGCGACGGCGAGTGCGGGTCGGTGAGCAGGCGCTGGCGCAGATTGGCCTCGCGATAGTTGCGGCGCCACACCTGGGCCCAGCCCTGGTAGAAGCGCTGGTCGGCAGTGAAGCCGTCGAGCACCGGTGCGGCCTGGCCGTTCAGCGAGTGCTTGTAGGCGTCATAGGCGACGGTGAGGCCGGCCAGATCGGCGACGTTCTCGCCGAGGGTCAGCGCGCCCTTCACATGCATGCCCGGCAGCGGCTCATACTGGTCATACTGCGCCACCAGCGCGTCGGTGCGCGCCTTGAACGCCTTGACGTCGGCCGGCGTCCACCAGTCGGTCAGACGGCCTTCCTTGTCGTACTTGGCGCCCTGATCGTCGAAATGGTGGCTCAGCTCATGGCCGATCACCGCGCCGATGCCACCATAATTGACCGCCGGATCGGCATTCGGATCGAAGAAGGGCGGCTGCAGGATCGCGGCCGGGAAAACGATCTCGACCATGCCGAAATTGGCATAGGCGTTCACCGTCATCGGGGTCATCCCCCACTCCCAGCGACGGATCGGCTGGCCGAGCTTGGCGATGTTGTCGTCATAGCCCCAGTTGTTGGCGCGCACGCTGTTGCCGAACGCGTCACCGGCGGTGATCGTCAGCGCCGAATAGTCCTGCCAGCGATCCGGATAGCCGATCTTCGGGGTGAAGGCGGCGAGCTTGGCATGCGCCTTGATCTTGGTCTCGGGCGCCATCCAGTCGAGCTGGTCGATGCGGCGATCCATCGCAGCGATGACGTTCTTGACCAGCTGGTCGGCTGCCGCCTTGGTCTCGGGCGGGAAATACTTTGCGACATAGAGCTGCGACAGGTCGTCCGACAGCGCGCCGGTGGTGAAGTCGGTCGCGCGCTTCCAGCGGGCTTCCTGCTCGGGCGTGCCCGACAGGGTGGTGCCGTAGAAAGCGAACTGCTCCTTGTCGAAGGCGCTCGGCAGCACGTCCGCAAATCCATCGAGCGTGCGGACCAGCAGCTGGTCCTTGAGCACCGCAAGCGGCGCCTGCTGGATCAGCTTGGCGATGCCGGTGAAGGCGCTCGGCTGAGCAACGATGACGCTGTCGACGTTCATCTTGCCGGCGGTCAGCATTGCCTTGAAGTCGAAGCCCGGGGCCAGCTTCTGCAGCCGGGCGACGGTCATCTTGTTATAGGTCTTGCTGCTGTCGCGGCTCTCGACCCGGGTCCACTGGACCGCGGCGATCTTCGTCTCGAAATCGACAATCGCCTTGGCGCGGGCAGCAGCATTGGGCTCGCCGGCATTGGTCAGCTGGGTGGCAAGGTGCTTCTCATAGGCAGCCTTGGTCTCGACGAACTTGGCGTCCTTCGAGAGATAATAGTCGCGGTCCGGCATGCCGAGCCCGGACTGCGACATGCTCACCGCATAGACTTCCGGCTCCTTGTCGTCCTGGCCGATATAAGCCGCGAACGGGCTGCCAACGCCGTTGCGGCGCGCCGTGGCGATCAGCGCCGGATAGCCGGCCTTGGAGCTGAGGCCCTTGATCTGGTCGATCCAGGGCTTGGCGGGCGCGAGACCCTTGGCGTCGATCGTCGCGGTGTCGAGATAGGTCGAATAGGCCGTGCCGATCTTTGACGAGGGATCGTTCTTCACCCCCTCCAGGATTTCCTGCGTCTGCTTCTGCGCATTGTCGGCGAGGATATTGAACGCGCCATAGTTCGACTTGTCGGCCGGGATCGGCGTGTTCTTCGCCCAGGTGCCGTTGGCGTAATTGTAGAAATCGTCGCCCGGCTTGATCGCGGTGTCCATGCCGGCAATGTCGAAGCCATAGCTGCCATAGACGGGCTTGGGCTTTTCGGGCGGCGCCACTTCGGCCTCGGCCACCGGCGCGGCTTCGACCGGCGCGGTCGGCAGCGGCTGGTTGTGCGCGCAGCCGGCGAGCAGCACGGGCGCGGCGAGGAAAGTGGTGGTCAGGAGCGACAGACGCATGGGAAACCTCTGGGTCGGTTGAATGCGCGCTGTCTTATAGTGTCGATACGCCTCGTCAATCGATCGGGCGCAACATTGTTACGCTTTGACGACTGATTGTGTTTCCCGGAGATTGCGGATCTAGGCCGCAATCGCCTTACATCCTGCATGGTTCCCCGACTTCCGCCGGGAAACAGGAATGGCTCAGAGGGAACCACCCCCTGCCCGCTCTGCTGCCCGTGCCGCCTGGCGGCGCTTCCATTTGCGGGCGATCCACAGACGCCAGGCCAGCGCGGTGCCGAAATAGCCGACCAGCGCGAGGAGGAAGGTAATCGTGATCAGACCGGTGAGCGTCGCCGGGCCTGCCTGATGGACCAGCCAGTCGCTCCAGCTCTGCTCGATCACCTGCGCCTTGGCGGCGACCTCGCCAGGACCGATCATCCAGCTGCCGAGCCAATAGGCGGCCACCCAGAGCGGCGGCGTCGTGAAAGGATTGGTGACGAAAGTGGTCGCGGCGGCGGCCGGGATATTGGCGCGCAGCGGCAGCGCCAGCACGGCCGAGGCCGGGATCTGCCCCATCGGCACCAGTACGCCGGTGACCATGCCGAGCGCGACACCCCGAGGCACCGAGCGGCGGGTAAAGCGCCACAGCGAACTATGCATCACGCGGTCCGCGACGGGGCGGAGCCAGCGATTGCTCTCGACCGATTCGCGGCTCGGCATCGCCTTGTCGAGCCAGCGGCGGAAACGCGACTTGTCGGCGGCGGGCGCCGGATCAGTCACGGCCGCCGCGGAGCAGGCGTCCCTGCTCGCGCTTCCAGTCCCGCTCCTTGATCGACTCGCGCTTGTCATGCGTCTTCTTGCCCTTTGCCAGCGCGAGCTCGACCTTCGCGCGGCCCCGTCCGTTGAAATAGATCGACAGCGGCACCAGGGTCATCCCCTCGCGCGCCACCGCGCCATGGAGCTTGTTTATCTCGCGCTCATGAAGGAGCAATTTACGGGGGCGCTTGGGCTCGTGGTTAAAGCGATTGCCGTGGCTGAATTCGGGAATGTTCGAATTGACCAGCCAGACGCCGCTATCGGTCACTTCGGCATAGGCCTCCGCGATCGACCCTTCGCCGAAACGCAGCGATTTCACCTCGGTGCCGGTCAGGGCGATGCCGGCTTCATAGGTATGTTCGATGAAATAATCGAACCGCGCGCGCCGGTTCTCGGCGACGGTCTTCACTTTTTCCTGGGCGGGACGGGGACGAGCCATAAGAGGCGCGATGTAGGCGCGGAAATGCCGAAGCGCCAGCCCGGTGCAATAAGTGCCGCTAATGCGATGAACCGATTGGCTTCTTGATCTATGTTCTCGCCAGCGAACGCATATTCGTGTACCCAGAAGCTATTGGCGTCCCCGGAATCCGAGCACGACGCCGAATGACAGCAACTGGAAAGCTGCCGCTTGTAGCCGGAGCTTTGCCATGCCCCCGCAAGACCGCGAATATCTCGAACGTCGACAACGCCTGAGCGAGGAAAAGGCGCGCACCGCCACCGATCCCGGCATTGCCAGGATCCATGGCGAGTTCGCCGCCGCCTATGCCCGGCGCCTGCAGCAACCGATTTCCCCGGCCGAATAACCGGGGATCGGGCGGGGGAATGGACAGCCCCCCGCCCCCTGCCCCATATCACCGGGCATGTCCGCAGTACTCAATATCCAGCGTTCGATTTCCGGCCAGCCCTGGCACTGGCGCGGCCTTGCCAGCGATTCGCGCGGCGGGCTGGTGCCGGACGATCTGGTGACGCAACTGCTGCTCGCCCGCGGCGTGGCGCGCGAGGAACTCGACATGCACAAGGCGCCAAGCATCCGCGCCTTCATGCCCGACCCCTCGATCTTCCGCGACATGGACAAGGCGGCCGAGCGGCTGGCCGATGCAGTGGAGACGCGCGAGCAGGTTGCGATTTTCGGCGATTATGACGTTGACGGCGCCACTTCCGCTGCACTGCTCATATTGCTTCTGAGGGATCTGGGGCTGGAGGCCCGCCCCTATATCCCCGATCGGCTGATGGAGGGCTATGGCCCCTCGGGCGAAGCGCTGGTCCGGCTGAAGGGTGAAGGCGCCAGCCTGATCGTCACGGTCGATTGCGGCGCCCAGGCGTTCGAGGCGCTGCAAATGGCGCGGGACGCCGATGCCGAAGTGATCGTGGTCGATCATCACAAATGCACCACCGAATTGCCCGTCGCGCTGGCGCTGGTGAACCCCAACCGGCTCGACGAAGACGAAGGCGCGGCACATGGCCATCTCGCCGCGGTCGGCGTTGCCTGGCTGCTCGGCGCGGCGCTGGTCCGCGTGCTGCGCGGGCGCGGCTGGTTCGCCCATCGCGCCGAGCCGAAGCTGCTTGACCTACTCGACATCGTCGCGCTCGGCACCGTGGCGGACGTCGCGGCTTTGCGCGGGCTAAACCGCGCCTTTGTCGCACAGGGGCTCAAGGTGATGGCCCAGCGGCGCAATATCGGGCTCAATGCGCTGATCGAAGCCTCGCGCCTCACCCGCGCGCCAACCGCGACCGACCTTGGCTTTGCGCTGGGGCCGCGTATCAACGCCGGCGGGCGCGTCGGCCGATCGGATCTGGGCGTACGGCTGCTCACCACCCGCGATCCGCAGGAAGCGCGCGAAATCGCCGAGGAGCTCAACATCCTCAACGAAGAGCGCCGCGCAATCGAAGCCGGGGTGCAGGCCGAGGCCGAGGAGATCAGCCTGCTCAAGGCCAACCACTCGGTCGCGGTGGTGGCGAGCAAGGGCTGGCATCCGGGCGTCATCGGCATCGTCGCCGGGCGCATCAAGGAAAAGCTCGGCCGGCCGGCGATCGTGATTGCGCTGGACGAGGACGGCATCGGCAAGGGATCGGGGCGCTCGATCCCGGGCGTCGACTTGGGCGCGGCAGTGCTCGCCGCCAAGGACGCCGGGCTGCTCAAGGCAGGCGGCGGCCATGCCATGGCCTGCGGCGTGACGATCGAGGCGGACAAGCTCGATGCCTTTGCCGAATTCCTCAACGAGCGGCTTTCCGAGCGCGTGACCCAGGCGATGGGCGAACGCGCGCTGCTGCTTGACGCGGTGGTGGCGCCGGGCGGCGTCTGCCCCGATCTGGTCAATGCGATGGAGGCCGGCGGGCCCTATGGCATGGGCTGGCCCGCCCCGCGCGTCGTCGCCGGGCCGGTGAGCGTGATCAAGGCCGATGTGGTCGGCAGTGGCGGCCATGTCCGGCTGATCGTGGCGGGACCGGACGGGCGCAGCCTCAAGGCGGTTGCCTTCCGTCAGGCCGATACCGAGCTGGGTCAGGCACTGCTCTCCGCCCCGCGCCACCGCAAGCTGTGGCTGGCGGGCCGCGCGAAGATCGACGACTGGGGCTCGCGCCCTGCCGCGGAGCTGCATGTCGAGGACGCGGCATGGGCGGATTGAAAAATAATCGAGAAACCTGCGATCAAGCGCTTGACCGCGTGACGATCCTTCCCTAGTTGGCCGCCTCCACGCTTCGGCATGGCCCCTTCGTCTAGCGGTTAGGACGCGGCCCTTTCACGGCTGAAACACGGGTTCGATTCCCGTAGGGGTCACCACCTCAAGTGGTTGATTTTGTGACAGTTTTACGAGTCACAATGAGTTACGCAGCCCAGCCACCCAGGGCAAGCAATTGATCTGATTGCGAATTTCGTGACGAAAACTCGGCCAGCGCGCTAATTCCACGAAACGCGTTTCTAAACCGGCGTCACGGGGCAGCGGTTCGGCCCGGGAGACGTCGTCTGGATCGTCCCCGGCATAAAGCACTGGCACGGCGCCACGCCAGACGAAGCGATGACCCATGTCGCGCTGGCGGAGAGCCGCGACGGCCAGTCCGTCGCTTGGGATGTGCTTGTCAGCGACGCCAAGTACGCGGAAGCGGTCCGCAATCAGCCACGATAGCGCAGGGTCTCGACAAACAGCGCGAAGGCCGGGGATGTGTGGCGGCGACTGGGGTAATAGAGGTGGTAACCAGGGAAAGGTCCGCACCAGTCTTCCATCACCCGGATCAGCTGGCCGCGTTCGACGAACGGCAGCACCTGATCCTCCGGGAGATAGGCAAGGCCAAGGCCGTCGAGAGCCGAATTGAGCCGCAGGCTGATATTGTTGAAGACCAGCTGCCCGTCGATCCGGACGTTGACCTCATGTCCGTCCTTGTCGAGATCCCATGGGAAGATCCCGCCATATGTCGGCAGCCGGATGCCGATGCAGTTGTGCCCGGTCAGGTCTTGCGGCGAACGCGGCACGGGATAGCGCGCGAAATAGTCGGGCGACCCGACCACGGCCATGCGCAGGTCGGGCCCAATACGCACCGCGATCATGTCCTTGGCCACCTGGTCGCCCAGGCGCACGCCGGCATCGAACCCCTGGGCGACAATATCGGTCAGACCATAGTCGACGACGATTTCGACGCTGATGTCGGGATTGTCGGGCAGCAGCTTGCGGAGCGCCGGCTGCAGCACCGACACCGCGGGATGCTCTCCGGCATTGATGCGGATCGTACCCGAGGGCTTGTCCCGCAGCTGGCTGAGCGAGGCGAGCTCTTGTACGATCTCTTCAAAGCGCGGTGCTACGGTGTCGAACAGACGGTGTCCCGCCTCGGTCGGTGAAACGCTGCGGGTCGTGCGGGTGAGCAACCGCAGGCCCAATCGCTCCTCAAGCCCCCGGATCGTCTGGCTCAGTGCCGACTGCGAAACACCCAGCTGTGCTGCCGCACGGGTGAAGCTGCGTTCGCGCGCCACCATCACGAACGCGGCGAGTTCGTTATAGTTTTCGCCTGCCATTGATTAGACCACCTTATGGCGACATGCCGATTATGGCGCCTAATCGCATTCCCGTGGCCGGGCTATATCCAATCCGACAATCTCCCCGCGCCGCCTGTGCCCGATCGCCCGGCAGCCCGACGAAAACTGCGGATAGGCCTCGCGATGCGCCAACACTTTCACGTCCACAGCGAACCGCACAAGGGCGCCATATTGGCGATCATCCTCGTGAGCTATGTGATGATCGTCCTCGACATTTCGGTCGTGCTAACCGGCCTTCCCAAAATCCACGAGCAGCTCGGCTTCAGCGAGGCCAATCTCGCCTGGGTCCAGAGCGCCTATACGCTGACGTTCGGGGGCTTCATGCTGCTGGGGGCGCGCGCGGGAGACATTCTCGGGCGACGGCGGATGTTCGTCACGGGCCTTGCCATCTTCACGCTGGCGTCGCTGGCGATCGGCGCGTCACCCTCAGCCACATGGATGCTGACATGGCGTGCGATCCAGGGCTTCGGCGCCGCCGTGCTGGCGCCTTCGACCCTCGCGCTGCTGCAGACCAACTTCGTCGAGGGCCATGAACGCACCCGCGCGGTCTCCTACTATGCGGCGGCAGCGGGTGCCTCTGCCACGGTCGGGCTGGTCCTTGGGGGCGTCCTTGCCGAATGGGTGTCCTGGCGCGCCGGGTTCTATGTAAACCTGCCGGTCGGCATCGGTCTGATCCTCGCGGCCTATCGCTATATCGAGGAAACGCCGAGGCATACGGGTCGCTTCGACCTGCTCGGAGCGTTGACTTCGACGCTGGGCATCGGTGGCCTTGTCTTCGGCTTCATCCGGTCCGCACAGAGCGGTTGGAGTGATCCGGTCACGGCCGCGTCCATTGCCGGAGCGGTCGTACTGATCGCCCTGTTCGTGATGATCGAGCGCCGTGCTGCTCAACCGATCCTGCCACTTGACCTGTTCTCGAGCCGAGTGCGCTCGGGCGCCTATGCGGCGCGGGTGCTCTATCTTGGCGCCATGGTCGGGTTCTTCTTTTTCACGACCCTCTACCTGCAGAATGTGAAGGGCTATGGCCCGGCGCAGAGCGGCCTTGCCTTTATTCCAGCGACCATCCTCCATGTGCCGTTCGCCATTGCCGTGCCCCGGCTGGTCAAGACCTTCAGCGCCAATCGCCTGATGGTGGTCGGCATAGCCATCGGCATTGCAGGCATGGCGTGGCTCAGCTTCGCAAACGCCGGCTCGCCCTACCTCACCGCGGTCGCGCTGCCGATGCTGCTGATCGGCGTGAGCCAGGGTCTGACCTTGAGCCCGCTGACTTCCGCAGGCGTCGCCGGAGTAGCGCATGCGAATGCCGGCGCTGCGTCGGGAGCCGTCAACGTCGCGCATCAGATCGGCAGCTCGGTTGGCCTGAGCGTCCTTGTCGCGGTCGCCGGGATGGCAAGCGCGGGACTTCACGGTCAGCCCTTTGCCGTCGCGCGTATCGGCGCTGCTTTCGAAACGGGCACCCTGATGCTGGCGCTCGCCTTGCTGGTGGTCCTGACCATGATCGTGGTCGCCGACAATGCTCTGAAACCTGAACCCAATGGCGCTATTCGCGCTGCTTGAACGAGAGGCACCTCCCATGATCCAGGCCGTTCCCCACGTTACGCTGAACAACGGCGTAGAAATGCCCAGCCTCGGCTTCGGCGTCTTCCAGGTCCCCGATCCGGCAGAATGCGAACGCAGTGTTCGTGACGCCATCGATGTTGGCTACCGCCTCCTCGATACGGCCACCTCCTATGGCAACGAAGAAGCCGTCGGACATGCCATTCGCAACCACGGCATCGACCGCAGCGAACTGTTCGTCACGACCAAGCTTTGGATCGAGGACGCCAGCTATGAAGGCGCGAAGGCGGCCTTCGAGCGTTCGCTGAACAAGCTGCAGCTCGACTATCTCGACCTCTGGTTGATCCATCAGCCCTATGGCGACGTGTACGGCGCCTGGCGGGCCATGCAGGAACTCCACCGCGCAGGTCGTATCCGGGCCATCGGCGTGAGCAATTTCTATCCCGACCGGCTGCTCGATTTCGCGCTCCACAACGAGATTGCGCCTGCCGTCAACCAGATCGAGATCCACCCCTTCCACCAGCAGGACGACGCCCAGGCCCTGCTTGAGGAATACAAGGTTCAGGCGGAGGCCTGGGGGCCTTTTGCCGAAGGGAAGAACGGGCTGTTCAGCAATGCATTGCTCGCCTCCATCGGACAGAAGCACGGCAAGAGCATCGCCCAGGTCGTCCTGCGCTGGCTGAACCAGCGCGGCATCGTCGCGATCCCCAAGTCGGTCCGCAAAGAGCGCATGGCGGAGAATTTCGCGATCTTCGACTTTGCCCTCGATGACGAGGACGTCGCCGCGATCGCCTCACTCGACCAGAAGTCCAGCAGCTTCTTCGACCATCGCGATCCGGCGATGGTGAAATGGCTCGGCACCCGCAAGCTTTGATCGGAGGCGTATCCATGTCAGATGAAATCGCATCAGCGCAGGTCAGCCGGCGGAACCTGCTGGGCGCGGCCGGTACAGGCGTCGCCCTCGCCGCGCTCGGAGCGCCTGCGCGCGGAGCAACGAGCACTACCGCCGCGGCGCCGGCCAGGGCCATCCAGATTGGCACGCGCCGGAAGCTGGGCTCGCTCGAAGTGTCGGCCGTCGGCCTCGGTGTTCAGAACATGCACCGGACCTATCAGACGACCATTCCCAACCGGGCCGAGATGCACCGCATCATCAGCAGTGCCCATGATCACGGCGTCACGCTGTTCGACACGGCCGAAGCCTATGGGCCGCATGAAGACGAACGTATCTTGGGCGAAGCGACGCAGTCGTTCCGAAACAACATCGTCATCGCGTCGAAGTTCGGATGGAATATCGATCTCGAAACCGGCGAGCGTCGTCCCGGCCTGAACAGTCGGCCCGAGCATATCAAACTGGCGGTCGAAGGCTCACTCAAGCGACTGCGAACGGACCGGATCGACCTGCTCTACCAGCATCGTGTCGACCCCGCAGTACCGATCGAAGACGTCGCCGGGGCGGTCAAGGACCTGATGGCCGAGGGCAAGGTGCTGCATTGGGGCCTGAGCGAGATGGGGCTGAATACCCTGCGCCGTGCGCATGCAGCGCTGCCGCTCACTGCGGTTCAGAGCGAATATTCGATGCTGTGGCGCGGACCGGAAGCAGAAGTTCTGCCGCTCTGCGAGGAACTCGGCATCGGCTTCGTTCCCTGGAGCCCGCTCGGCGTGGGCTTCCTGACGGGCGCGATCGACAGCCAGACGGCCTATGCCGATGGCGACATCCGCAAGTATGAAACCCGTTTCGCCAGGGAGAATATCGGCGCGAACCTCGCCCTGGTGACCTTGCTGCAAAGCTGGGCCGAGCGGAAGCACGCGACACTGGCACAGATTGCGCTAGGGTGGCTGTTGATCCAGCGGCCGTGGATCGTCCCCATCCCCGGCACGACCCAAATGGCCCATATGATGGAAAACGCCGCTGCGTCTGCAGTCCGGTTCACGCCCGCAGAGGCAGCGGAACTGACCGCTGCCGTCTCGGCGATCACCGTCAAGGGAGAGCGTCTGCCGCCTGCCGTCCAGGCGCTGTCGGGTGTCGAAGCACCGCCAAGGGCATCGTGAGCACCGGGCCAGCGCTTTCGCGGCGCATGCTCATCGGCGCTCCCGCAGTGCTGGCCTTCGCCAGCACTGCTGCCTGCGCCCAGAAAGGAGGGAGTGGCTCCATGTCGAATACTCGGACCCTGGTTGCCTACCTCACGCGATCCGGGAACACCCGGGTCATAGCCGAGACGCTGCATCGCACTCTTTCCGCGGACCTGTTCGAGATCAGACCCGCGCGGCCTTACCCCGAAGATTATGAGGAGCATGTCGCCCAGGCGACGCGCGAACGCGCTTCCGGCTATGCGCCGCCCCTTGCCGAGAAGGTCGCGGACATTGACGCCTATGATGTAATCTATCTGGGATTTCCCATCTGGGGCGAAGCGGCGCCACCGCCCATCATCTCCTTTCTGAAGGCGCATGACCTGAAAACGAAGCTATTGCGGCCATTCATTACCCATGGCGGCTATGGCGTCGGCTCTGCGCTGGAAACCCTGGCCGAGCATGCACCGGCGGCGCGCATCGAACCTCCGTTTGTGATGGAGGCGGATCAGGAACGCCGCACACTCAATCAGATCAGGGCCTGGCTTGGCCAAATAGGAGAGCGGAGATGAGAATGCTCATCGGTTGCCTATGTGCATTGAGCCTTGTGGTCCCGATGCTCGGTTCTGCGAAAGCAGCCCCGTCGACAGAATGAGCATCCTGACGGAGATCACTTCGTAACCTCCGTCATGGATTGGCCGGCGTTCGCGAACTTCAGAACCGCAAGCTGAGCGTCGCGCGACCGCCATGCTCGCGCGCACCGCTGCTCAGCAGGCCGCTATAGCCGATGCGCAGGCTGAGCTTGTCGCTCAAATCCGCGGTCAGGTTGAGGTTCGCCGCGGCAGCGAAGCGATCGATCTCGGCCGAGCGCATGTTGAACGCCAGGCCCGGGGCCGCCGCCAGCGCGATCGCCGGATCGGGCGCGCGGTCGCCAAAGGCAGTGCGCAACCCGATATTGCCGCCGAGCCGGATGCTGCCCGCCTCGCCACCGACCAGCGGCATCTCACCGCGCAGGCCGAGCTCGCCGATACCGAGCACGCTCTTCTGCGCATGCACCATCAACGCCGCCGGCCCGCTGCTCTCCGCAAAGCGACCGAAGGTCACCCGGCTCACGCTGCCGGCCAGATAGGGCTCGACGAAGCTGTGGGTGCCGGCTTCGAGCCGATAGCTGAGTTCGCCGAAGGTCTGGAGCATGACGCCCTGGACCTTGCCGCGCTCGCTGGCGGTGAACCCGGGCACCACGATGTTGCGCCGTGCCTTGAGATCGAGCAGCGAGAGCGTCGCCGCGGTGCGGATGCGCCAGCTGCCGATCGCCGCGCCGGCATAGAAGCCGCCGCCGGTCCGCTCGATCGTGGCATGGCTGCCGCGCGCGGAGGCAGGCACGGTGATGCTGGTATATTGGCCCAGCACGCCGGCGCGCCACGAACCTTCCTCGGTCGCGTCGCCGGCATCGATGCCCATCAGGAAGCCCTTGCGGTTCACGTCATAGCCGGCGCCATTGCCGTCGCTGCTCACGCTGCCCCAGCTGCCGATCGCCTGCCCCCAGGCCGCATTACCCGAAAGCCCGACTGCGGCGGCGTCGCTCAGTCGGCCGACCACCGCTTCACGCACTACGCGCTCGTCCTCGAGCGTGGCGCGGGTGGCATCGGCATAGATCTCGCCCGAAAGCTGATCGAGCGCGGCCGGAATCGCGGCCGGTGCCAGGCTGTAGAGCGCGCTCAGCGGCGTCGGATCATAGCCGCCGGTCATAACCGCCGCATCAAGGCGCCCGATCGTGCTCGCCTGGTTATAGGTGAGCGGCGTGCCGGTGCCGAGGACCGCCGAGAGCTGGTTCGGCGCAAGGAGCAGCTGAACCTCGTTGGCGGTGTAGATGAGCTTCGGACGGTAGGCGAGGCCGAAGACATTGATGTTGGCGGTGGCGAAGGTGCCGCTCACCCCACCATCGGCGTGGAGCAGCACGAAAGTGCTGTTGATGCCGTAATTGCCGCCCAACGCGATTAGCTGCAGCGTACCGTTGAGCTGCGCGGTGCCGGTCGCCTGGATCTTGTCGGCACTATTGCCCTGGACTTCGGCCGCGAACAGCGAGCCGGCCTGGAACAGCACATTGCCGGCGACATTGAAGGTGCCGACGCTGTTGCCCGGCGCGATCGTGCCGCCGGTCTGGACGGTCAGCCCGCCCACCGTGCCGGTGCCGCTCACCGTCGCGCCGTTGTTCACGGTGACGACCGAGCGCGACAACAGGCCGTTGATCGCCATCTGGCCGGCGATCACGCGGGTTGCCCCCGAATATCCCGCGCTGTTGCCGGTGAGGTTGAGCGTGCCGGTCCCGGTCTTTTCGAACGCGCCCGTACCGTAGATGCTGCCGGCATAGGTGCCCGTGCTGGTCTGGGCGAATTCGAGCGTGCCGGCGCCGGCAATCTCCATCTCGCCCTGGAGTGCATTCGTGTCGCCGCGCAGACGGCCGGCCGAGACCAGCGTGCCGCCGCTATAGGTGTTGGCGCCGGTCAGCGTCGCGGTGCCAGTGCCCATCTTGATGAAGGCGCCGGTGCCCGACATCACATTGGCGAGCGTCACCGCGTCGCTGCGGTTCAACACCAGCATGCCGTTGTTGACTATCGCGCCCGAAAGCGAGCCGGTGGTGCCGCCATTGCCGATCTGCAGCGTGCCGCCGGAGATGGTGGTGCCACCGGTATGCGTCGCCGCCCCGGTCAGCACCAACGTGCGCCTGCCGGTCTTGATCAGGCGGCCGCCGCCCGAGATCGTACCGGCGAAGGACGAACTGAAATCGTTCGAGCCCAGGCTGAGCGTGCCGCTGCCGAGGTCGATCGTGCCCGAACCGAGGATATTGCCGATCGATACGGTGGAACTGCCCAGGCTCAGGCTGTTCGTGACGTCCTGTTGCAGCGAGGCGATCGTAGTGGTGCCGATGAAGGTGATGGCGCCGTAGTTGAACACCGTTGACCCGACCTGGCCCGCCAGCGAAGCGGTACCGAAGTTGGTCAGCCCGTCGGCCAGAGTGCCGGTGCTGGTCAGCGTGGCGTTGTTCTGCACCGCACCGGCCACCGTGCCGGCGTTGATGAAATTGGCCTGGTTGCGCACATTGCCGGCGATGCTGCCGGTTGCGCTCACCGCCAGCGTGCCGGCGAATACTCGGGTCAGGCCGGTATAGCTGTTGGCGCCGGTCAGCGTGAAAGTGCCGGTACCTGTCTTGTCCAGCCCGCCCGCGCCGGTGATGGCGCCGGCGAAGCTGGTCGAGCTGTCGCTTCCGCCCACGGAGAACAGAGCGCCGCCGGTGTCCACCGTGCCCGAACCGGCCAGGCTGCCGAAGCTGGTGCCGAAGCCATTGAGCGCAATGCTGCCGCCCGCGTCCTGGGTCACCGCGCCGATGCCGGTGACAGTGCCGATCAGGCTGATCGTGCCGCTGTTGCTCACCGCGCCGGTCACCGTGCCGGCGAGCGAGGCGGTGCCGCTATTGTTCAGCCCGCCGTTCAGCGTGCCGATATTAGCGAGCGTACCGTTGTTGGTCACCAGACCCTGGACAAGGCCGGCATTGTTGAAGGTCGCATCGTTGCGCACTGCGCCTTCGATCGTGCCGTCCAGCTGGAGCGTGCCGGCGCTGACCGTGGTGAGGCCGATATAGCTCTGCGCGCCGGACAGGGTGAAGACGCCCGTGCCGGTCTTGGTCAGGCCGCCGCTGCCCGAGATCCAGCCGTCGAAGCTGGTCGAGGCGTTGCTGCTGCCCAGCGTCAATGTTGCGCTGCCCAGCTCGATATGCCCCGCGCCGGCCAGGCTGCCGAAGGTGGTATCGAAGTCATTGAGCGCGATGCTGCCGCCCGCCGCCTGCGTCACCGCGCCGATGCCGGTGGTGGTGCCGGCAAAGCCGATCGTGCCGGTGCCCTGATTGGTCAGCGCGCCGTTGAGTGCGCCGGAGAGCGAGGCGGTGCCGCTATTGTCGAGCCCGCCGTTGAGCGTGCCGGTCGAGATCATCGTGCCGTTGTTGGTCACCAGGCCGGCGACGGTGCCGTGATTCTCGAACGCTGCATCGTTGGTGACGGCGCCCACCAGCGAACCGCCTGAGAGCAGCGCCAGGGTGCCGAAGGATACCGTGGTGTCGCCGGTATAGCTGTTCGTTCCACCCAGGTTGAGCGTGCCGGTGCCGGTCTTGGTCAGCCCGCCGGTGCCCGAGATCACGGCGTTGATCGTAGCGTCCACGCCGTTCGAGACATCGACCACCGAGAAACCGCCGGTAGTGACAAGCCCATCCGCCGCGCTCGCCCCCTCGATCGTGTAGCCGGAGGTGGTGAAGCGCAGTTCCTGGAAGGCCTGGACGCCCTGCACGGTGACGGTGCCGCCCGCGGCGCCACCGAACACCGCGACCTGGCCGCGCCAGCTGTCGTTGACGCCGTAGCCGGTCGGGGCGGTCCAATTGGTGCCGCCGCTGGTCCAAGTGCCCGAGCCGCCATCGCCGCCGTTCGCGGCCGAGCCGCCGGTCAGGTCGCCGCCATCCCAATATTGGATTGCCTGGGGGCTGCTCGAGAACAGGATGTTCACCTGGCCTGCAATGTTGGTCAGCAGCGTCGGCGTGTAGCCGGCCGGCATGCCGCCGAGGTTCAACCCATTGTCGGTGAACGTGCCGCCATAGTTGAACAGCCGGTAATAGCCTTCGCCGAAACCCGTCCATGCCGTGACGTTGAGCGTGCCGTCGAGCGTCAGGTTGCCGCCGACATTGACGAGATCGTTATTGGCCCCGCCGACCGCGCCGGCCTCGCCCAGCTCGAAATTGAGGATCGTGCCGGCGCCGAACGTCAGGTTGCCGGCGATGACCAGCGTGCCGGGGCTGTTGCCCGGATTGAGCGTCGCATTGCCGAAATTCACATCGCCATGGAAGGTGCCGCTGCCGCCCAGCGAGCCGCCGTTCAGCGTCAGGCTGGCGCTGTTATTCACGACGTCGCCGAAATCACCGGCCAGCACCAGCTTGCCGCTATCTACGCTGACCGTGCCGGTGAAATTCTCCGCGGCAGTGTTCGAGCCGCTCAGCGTGACTGAGGCGCCCGGCATGGTATCGATGATGACGCTGCCACTGCCGGAAATCACGCCGCCATAATTATAGATGGTGCCGCTGTTAAAGGTGAGCGACGACGCGAAGCTCGAGGTTTCGAACACGGTATTGCCGGTGCCGAGCGTTCCGCCGGCGCCCACGATCAGCGCCACACCGCCGCCGATCCGGGTGTCGCCATAATTGTTGGTGCCGGCCAGCGTGAAGCTCGTGGCGCCGATGCCCGAAAGGCCGAAGCGCGCGGTGCCGCCGCTGATCTGGCCGTTAAAGGTCGTGCTCGACCCATCGATGCCCTGCAGCGTCGCCATGCCGCCACTGCCGATCTGGACGGCATTGGCCAGCGTGACCGCGGCGCCGCCCTGGACGTTGCGCAGGTTGGTCCCGTCGGCCAGGGCGATATTGCCGGTGCCGAGCGAGAGGCTGTTGTCGAAGCCGAGCGCCCCGCCCTGCACCAGCGTTCCGCCCGAATAGCCATTGAGGCCGGTCAAGGTGACCAGGCCGCTGCCCGTCTTGGTGACGCTGCCGCTGCCCTGGACGATATTGCCGAAGGTCCGGCTGATGCTGCCGTCGAAGGCCAGCACGCCATTGTTGGTGACAAGGCCCGCACCGATCTCGCCGCCGTCCGCCAGCTGCAGCGTGCCGCCGGTGATCTGGGTGACGCCGCCATAGCTGTTCACGCCCGTAAGCGTCATCGTGCCGGTGCCGGCCTTGGTCAGGCCGCCGCTGCCGGTGATGTCGCCGCCGAAGCTAGTATCGGTGCCGTCGCTGCCGACGGTGAGCCGCCCGCTACTCAAATCGACCGTGCCCGCACCGCCCAGCGATCCGAAAGCGGCGTTGAAGCCGGAAAGCCTGAAGATGCCGCTTGCCGACTGCACGATGCCGCCATTGCCGGTCGTGTCGCCGGTAAGGCTAATGACGCCGCCTTGGTTCTCGACCTGGCCGTTCAACGTGCCGCGGATCACCGCGGTACCGGTATTGGTCAGGCCGCCGCTGACCGTGCCCAGCGATACGAATCCGGCATTGTTAGTGACATGGCCCGCAAGCGCGCCGGTGCTGCTCAACTGGAGCGTGCCGGCACTGACCAGCGTGTCGCCGGTATAGGTGTTGGCGGCAGTGAGGGTGACGATGCCGGTGCCGGCCTTGGTCAGGCCGCCACTGCCCGAAATCGTGCCGTCGAAGGTCGCGTTGGCGCCGCTGCTGCCGATGGTCAGCGTGTAGAAGCCGGTATCGACGGTGCCCGATCCGGTGAGCGTGCCCACTTCGAAATTGGCCTGGAGCGTCAGTTCGCCGCCGGCTGCCTGGTCGAAGCTGGTGACGCCGGTGAAGCTGTTGTCGATGAAGAAGGCACCGGCGTTCTGGATCGCGCCATTGACCGAGCCGGCCGCATGGACGGTGCCGCCGCTGTTGTTGAAGATCGACTGGGGAATAATCGCGTTGATCAAGCTCCCGGATCCGAGGTTGAGCGCGCCATTGTTGGTGACATAGCCGCCGAGCGCGCCGTTGATGTTGAAGGTGGCGCCGCTGGCGACCGTCACGTCGGTAACGACCTCGCCGGTGTCGGCGATGGTGAGTGCGCCCGCATTGACCTGGATGATCGGGGCACTGGTGCTCACCCCGCGCAGAATCTGCTCGCCAGCGCCGGTCTTCACCAGAATCCCGCTGCCCGTGAGCGAGCCGCCATAGTCGGAAAAGGCAATGTTACTGCTGTCGATCGTGAGCGTGGCGCCGCCGAGCTGGATGTCGCCGCCGCCGCCGCTCAGCCCGCCGACAATGGTGTTGAAGCCGGCTAGGTCGAACAACGCACCCTGCGTGCTCGTATAGTTGGTGATGCCGGTCGTGATGCCGGTCAGCGTCGTGACCGCGCCGTTCTGCAGGTTGGCGAGCTCGCCATTGAGCTGATTCTCGATCAGCGCGGTGCTGAAGTTGGAGAGCGAACCGTTGATGATTCCGGTGCTGGTGAAGCTGGTGAAGGACTGGACCGATCCATTGATAACGCCGGTGTCATGGTTGACCGCAACACCGCCGAGCGACTGGAGCCCGGCCATCGTGCCGTAATTGTCGAAGGTTGCGAAATTCTGGGTGATCCCGCCGGTGATCGTGCCGGTGCTGGCGTTGGTCAGAGTCCCGAAGCTCTGGATGACGCCGCCGACGTTGATCGTGCCGCTATTCTGGATCGTCGCAAAATTCTGGATCAGGTCGGCGGCGAGATGCCCGGTGCCGGTGATATCGATCGTGCCGGAATTGACCTGGATGACGGCTTCGAACGCGGAGTTGCTGCCCACATCGATCGTGCCGCTCAGCGTCAGCGTGCCGCTGCCATTCTTGGTGAAGTCCGAAGTGCCGCCATCGGGGCCGGTAAGCGTGCCGCTGAAAATGGTGGAGGCGTGGTTGTAGCCGGTCTCGAGCCGGCCGTTGTTGAGCGTGATCGTGCCGGCACCCGCAAGCGCGCCGGTCCGGGTGGTGAAGCCGGCAAGATCGAAGGTGGCGCCGGCCTGGACGTTGAGCGTCGACTGCATGCCGATCGCATTGTCTATGCCGACCCGCAACGTGCCCGCGGCAACATCGGTCGCGCCGGTATAGGTGTTGGCCGCGGAGAGGAGGAGCGTACCGGTGCCGGTCTTGTCGAGGCCGGCATTGCCCTGGATCACGACGCCGATATCGGTGGTGATTCCGCTGGCGACATCGATGACCGAGAAGCCGCCAGTCGTCGCCAGCCGGGCATTGGCATCCACCGGACGCAGCACATAGCCGTCGGTTTCGAAGCGCAGTTCCTCGAAGGCCTGGGTTCCCTCGACGATGACCGTGCCGCCGGCGCTGCCGGCGAACACGCCGACCTGCCCCCGCCAGCTATCGTTGATCGCGTAGCCGGTTGGGCCGGTCCAGTTGGTGTTGGCGCTGTTCCAGGTACCAGCCCCGCCAGTGACACCCACGGTGGCGCCCATGTCCGCACCATCCCAATATTGGATGGCCTGGGCGCCGCCCAGGCGGACGTTCACCTGGCCGTTGATATTGGTCCGCACTTCCGCGTTGAGGCCGCCAGCGATCGAACCGATGCTCAGGCCATTGTCCGTCAGCGTGCCGCCATAGTTGAACAGGCGGTAGTAACCGGGACCATAGCCCGCACCCGAGGCAATCGTGTTGAGCGTGCCGTCGAGCGTCAGGCTCCCGCCGACATTGACCAGGTCGTTGCTGGCGCCGCCCGGCGTGCCGGGCTCGCCCAGCTCGAAGTTGAGGATGCTGCCTGCACCGAGCGTCAGATTGCCGGCGATGGTCAGCGTGCCCGGGCTGTTGCCGGGGTTGAGCTCGGCATTGTCGAGGGCGACATTGCCGTGGAAAGTGCCGCTGCCGCCGAGCGAGGCGGTCGTGGCGCCGCCATTGCCACCCCAAATCATCCGCAGCGTCGCGCTGTTGTTCACCACGTCGCCGAAATCGCCATTGATCACCAGCTTGCCGCTGAACACTTCCATCTTGCCGGTGAAATTGTCGGTGCTGGTGTTCGAACCGGTCAGCGTGATCTTGCTGTCCGGATCGGCCTCGCCGCTGATGATGCCCGCGCCGACGATCTTGCCGCCAAAGCTGTAATCGGTGGCATTGCGGAAGATCAGTGCGGAAGGCGTCGTCGGGGCCGAAGGCGCGCTGTCGAACCTGACGTCGCCGGTTCCCAGATTGCCCTGCGTGACAACAAGCTCGACATTCGGGCCGATCAGCGAGTCGCGATAGGTGTTGGCGGCGTTGAGAAAGAAGGATGCCCACACATAGGGCACCGAAACACTGCTGACGAAATGGGCATTGCCCCCGCTGATCACGCCGTTCAGATTGGTGTCGAAGCTCGCGCCGTCGAAATTCGCCGTGCCCGCCGGCGCGATCTGTATCTCATTGTCGATCGCAAGGGCGATGCAGTTGCAGGTGGCATTGCGCAGCGTGGTGCCATTGGCCAGCTTGATAATGCCGGTGCCGGCCGCGAAGTCGCTGCCCAGAGCGACCGTGCCACCAGTGACGTTGATGCCGCCGGCGCCTGTGCCCGCCTGAAAACGGTCGTCGATCAGCAGCATGCCCGACCCGGTCTTGGTCAGTTCGCCCTGGAAGTCGACCGCCCCCATCATCTCCAGGTTGAAGGCGCCGGTGTCGATCGTGCCGCCCCCGGCAAAGATCGTCACATCTCCAAACAATTCGCTGTGCGCGAGCGTCTTCAGCGTCGCGCCACTGTAGATCTCCACCAGATCGGCGTCACCGAGCCCGAACTCGCCGACCGCCAGCGTTCCACCCTGGATCGAGAAACTGCCGAAATAAGGACCGAATCCGGTGTTCTGGCTGTCGATATTGTCGCCGCTCAGCGTCAGCGTACCCGCGCCGAGCTTGGTTATCTGTCCCAGCCCCCGGATCGAGTCCGCGATCGTGACGTCGTCCGAACGGTCGAATATCAGCGTACCACCGGCGATCGAGATATTGCCGGTGCCAAGCGCGCCGATGGTGCCGCCATTACCCACCTGCAAGGTGCTGTCGGGGCCGTAGATGTTCGTTCCGCCGGTATAGCTGTTGGCAGCCGTGAGGATCAGCGTGCCGGTGCCGAACAGGCCGAGTATGCCGTCACCGGTCACCGCGGTGCCGAGCGTAACCGTGTCCGATCGGTTGAAGGCGAACAGGCTGAGGGCACCGGTGGTGATGCTGCCGGTGCCAAGCGTACCGGTGGTGCCACCGTCACCGATTATCAGCGCGGCGCCGGCTTCGACTATCGTATCGCCATAGCTGTTGGTGCCGGTCAGGAAGACCCGGCGGCCACCGATCGAATCGGCGACGATCAGGTTGCCGCCGGTCAGGTTGCCGCTCAATACAGTGTCATTGCCACCGGCATCGATCGTCGCCGAGCCGCCGGCCGCGATGTCGATCGCGTTGGTGAGCGCGAAGGTGCCGCAGCCGCAGCTGGCGTTGAGCAGCCGCGTCCCGTTGGCGAGCAGTATCTGTGCGGTGCTGATCGATGAGGCGTCGCTCAGTCCGAGCGTGCCGGCCGTCACCGTGGTGGTGCCGGTATAGCCGGCGGTGCCGGCAAGCACTAACGTGCCGGTGCCGATCTTCTCGAACGCCCGGACATGCCCCGGATTCTGGAGGATCTGCCCGCTCTGCGTGGCGACATCGCTGCCCAGCACTTCGAACTGCGCCGTATCCGAGGCGATCAGGATGGTCGCCGTGTTGTCGACGCCATCGGCATAGCCGACCACCGCGCCGGTCATGCCGATCAGATTTCCCGCGCCGCCCGCCGCGCCGGTCTCGCCGATCACCAGCTTGCCGGCCAAGAGGATATTGCCGGTGAGGTCGTTGTTGCCGAACATCGTCAGTGTGCTGCCGCTGACGACCGAAATGCCCAGGGAAGACGTGATCGCGCCGCCATCGCTGCCGAACACCGTGTCTTCGCCGCTGGCCGTCGTCAGGATCTGCGTGCCCGACGAAACGATGGTGCCCGTCCCGGTTACACCAAGCGTCTCGCGGAGCTGGAGATCATAGCCTCCGAGATCGAGCGTGCCGCCGGCAAGGACGATGCCCGCCCCGCCCAGCGCGTCCGCACTGCCCCGCAGCAGCGTACCGCCGCCGACCGTCACCGTATCGACGAAGCTGTTGCTACCGGTAAGCGTGAGCAGGCCGCTGCCGAGCTTGGTCAGCCCGCCACCGGAGAGGTCGCTCGCCAGCGTCACGTCATTGCCGTTGGTATCGAAAACGCCGCCGTTCGTGCCGAACCCATTGAAGCGCGCGGAGATGTCGGTGGTGTTGCCGGTCGCCCATTGAAGGCCGCCGCCGTTCAGCGTGATGTTGCCCGAGCCGAAATTGCCGGTGCCGGCGAAGCTGATCAGGCCGCCCGTGATCGTGGTGCCGCCGGTATAGGTGTTCGCGCCAGCAAGTGTGAGCACGCCGGGTCCGGCCTGCTCCACCGATCCATCGCCGTCGATCACGCTCGACACGGTGATCGCATCGGAACGGGCGAACGCCAGTACGGCGCCAGTCGAGACGGTGACATCGCCCGGCAGCGTGCCGCTGGTTCCGCCGTCGCCGATCTGCAGCACGCCGCCAGCGACCAGGGTGGTGCCGCTATAGTCGTTGTCGCCGCTGAGGATCAGCGCTTGGGGGCTGAACTTGACGAGATTCTGGGTTCCGCTGAGCGTCCCGGCGAAATCACCGCCGGCGATGACCGTCGTGGCGCCGTCGTTCAGCAGCGTGCCGGCACCTTCAAGACTGTTGAGCGTCGTGCTGGGCTGTGCGCCATGGATATCGAGCGTCGCGCCCGCATCTACCTGCACGGCATCCACCATGCTGAGTACAAGGCTCATGAAGCCGTTACCCGCCTGGAACGTCCCGCCGCCGATGACGATTCGTGCCGGCGAGGCGACCGACCCGGTGAAAAAGGAAGCGATGATCGTACCGGTGTCGGTGGCGCCGCCGAACCGGAGCTCCGCATCGCTGGCGAAATTCAGCGTGCCGGTCAGCGTCAGCGTCGTGCCCGTCGCCGCGGCGAGCGTGCCGGTCGCCCCGCTGTTCCAATAGAGTTGATTTGCGAGCGTGCCATCAAAGGTCGTGCGGAGCGACCCTCCGTTCCACTCGATCGCGCCGCTGCTGATGTTCGCGAGAGCACCGATCTGCAGCGTACCGTCGTTGACGGTAGTGCTGCCGGTATAGCTGTTGGTGCCCGCAAGGATCAGCGTGCCGGCGCCGGATTTGGCGATCGATCCGCCACCCGAAATCACATTGCCCAGCGTTTCGTTGCCGGCGACGTCGAAAGTCAGGGAGCTGCCCGTATCGAGCAGGATGTCGCCGGTGATGCTGCCTCCGGCGAGCATGCCAAGCGTGTTGGAGCCGCCGGTGAAGTGGAGCGCAAGGGCGCGGGTCACGCCGTCGCCACCCAGGCCGCCGGCGATGTTGCCGGCATTCTCGATATAGATGTCTGCGCCGCGGATGGCGACGCCGCCCGCGCCTTTGGCGCCGGCCACACCGCCGGCCGAGGAGCCAGCACCGCCCACGCCGCCATTGCCGCCACGGATCGAACCCGCCGACAGGTTCGTGATCACGGCGCCGGCGCTTCCGATGATGGCCGTGCCGCCCTCCCCGCCGCTGCCACCATTGGCAGGACCGGCGCTGAAGTAAGTTGGACCAGCATTGCCGCCATTGCCGCCATTGCCGCCGGCCACGATGCCAGCGTTGCTCAGCGGCCCGGCCAGGATCACACCGTTGCCGCCGCCGCCCCCGCCGCCGCCGCCGGTGCTGTAGTTGCCCGAGTCCCCATTACCGCCATTGCCACCGTCCCCGCCGATCGGCGCGACCAGCGATCCATTGGCGCCACCGCCGCCGCCGCCGCCCGGGCCGCCATTGCCGCCGGTGTTGTGACCATCGCCGCCGCGCCCGCCGGGTTCCGCACCGGCGTCTCCGCCTGGTGTCTGGCAAAGTGGATCGGGGCCAAGCATGCAGACCGACATGCCGCCCGGCTGGCCCGCTTCGCCGCCGGCGCCGCCATTGGCGTAACCGCCGGTACCGCCCGCGCCGCCCTGCTGGGCCAGGGCCGGCGTCGCGATCAGCAGCGCGGCCAGCATACCGCCCGACAGCGCCGTCGCGGTCATCGCCCGCTGCCGTCCGCTCCCCCGCTTCGCGTTCCGCTTCTGCCGCGCGATGCTGAAGATCGCGGACGCTTCGGTATGACGGACCATGTATATTCTCCCCCCGGCCTGAACCTTCCCGAGAACCCACTCCGATTTGAAGTCAATATACCATATGGTACCCCGCATTTGCATGCGGCAGCGGCAGATTCCCCCCCGGTTTGACGAATAAGCTCTGCGAGTCATTGACTTGGCAAGAACTCCGATCCCCGCCCGCGATAGGCGAACGAAGAAGGACGCCTGATTTTTTGCGCGCCATTGTCGCCAAAAAAGAGCATGCGTGCATAACGGCTACGGCAGGGACTGGGCGGGATGGCGCCTTGTCGCCGAACAGCAAAGGTAGGCCGTTCCAATTCGCCACCGAATCCGTGCCCGATACGGGGAAATCAAGGGGAACATCGGGTATTGAATCTGCTCAACTCCCAACACTTAATTCCCCTACACCCCCTCTAACCCCCTGATTCCCGTAGGGGCCACCATCCTCAAGCGGGGATGGCAGAAAATTGCCATTCCGGATGATTTGACTAAAGTCGTCCCCCACTCTTCATCCCACACTTTTTTGCAGCTTTAGAGACATGGGATGACATGCCCTCGGATCGAGCCTGCGATTCTCGCCCCGGCAGCAGATGCAGCCATTGGCCATCTCGACCAGCGTCTCTTCCGAGCGGGCTAACGCCGCATCGCCACCGCGCACCAGATAGGCGTCGATATTCACTTCGGACATGTCGTTGACGATCACCGCGACACGGCGTCCCTCGCGATTGGCGAAGATGTGGTTGAGAAGCGTCGTCTTGCCCGCCTCCAGACTGCGGGGAAGCACGAAAACTCCCCGTAGCGCCATTGCGCGCCAGGCCTGAAATGCGGCCGAGGCCAAGACGCCTTGCCCTCTCGGCGCGACCTTGATGAATGCCAAGCGAGGACCCGCTTCTTCAGGCATTGACGAAGCTCTCATCGACCGCAATCACTCGATATACTATATCTTCGGAGAAATCCTTCCCCATGCGTCCTGCTTCGCTTCTGCTGCCGATCCTGCTCGCATCAACTGCCACTGCTGCGATCGCCGCTGACGATCCCACCGGCTATCACCGTGCGCCCGATGCGATCGCACAGATTCTGGAAACGCCGCCGACCCCGTCCGTGGCGGTGAGCCCGGATCATCGCACCCTTGCACTGCTCGGCCGCGAAAACCTGCTGACGATCGCCAACCTCTCCAAGCCGATCCTGCGGCTGGGTGGCTATCGCATCGATCCCGCGACAAACGGCCAGGCCGAAGTGCGCGTGGCATGGCTCAACGCGCTGACGCTCCAGGATCTCGCCAGCGGCCGCAAGGTAACGGTGGCCCTGCCCACCGGCACACGCTTCACCAGCCCGAGCTGGTCGCCTGACGGCAAGCGGCTGGCGATCGTCGTCCAGGGGGCCACCGGCCTGTCACTTTGGACCGTGTCGCTCGACGGCAAGGCCGCGCAGGTTGTGGACCGCGTCAACGCCGCCTTCCCCGGCGCCCCTTATGCGTGGCTGCCCGACAGCCAGGGGCTGATCGTCCGGACCATCGACACGGCACGCGGCGCGCCGCCAGCGGAAAGCAGCACGCCTGCCGGTGCGATCGTCCAGGAAAGCAATGGCCGCCGTTCGGCCGCGCGGACCTATGAGGACCTGATCACCGACAAGCATGAAGAGGCGCTGTTCGACTATTATTTCACCGGCACGCTGACCCGCGTCGGCGCCGATGGTTCGGGCGCCGCCGTTGTGAAGCCCGCGGGACTGTGGAGCGACTTCTCGGTCTCGCCCGACGGCCGCTATCTGCTGACCGACCGGATCAAGCGGCCCTATAGCTATTTGCTGCCCGCCGGCTTCTTCCCTACCGAGATCGCGATCTCGACGATCGCCGGCCAGCCAGTGCGTACGATTGCCGACCGCCCGCTCGCAGACGATCTGCCGGTCGATTTCGACGCCACGGTTAAGGGACCGCGCGAAGTCGAGTGGCGCGCCGACGCACCGGCAACCCTGCTCTGGGCCGAAGCGCAGGACGGTGGCGATCCGAAGGCGAAAGTGCCCTTCCACGACCGCCTGTTCCTGCAGGCCGCGCCGTTCGACCAGACACCGGTCAAGCTCGCCGATGTCGAGAAGCGCTATAGCGGCACGCTCTGGGGCGATGACGGCTTCGCACTGGTAGTCGGCCGCGAATGGAAGACGCGTACCGAGCATCGCTATGCGGTTTCGCCCGCCCGTCCCGGCGAGACCAGGCTGCTGCTCACCCGCAACTATCAGGACCGCTACGGCGATCCCGGCTTTCCGATGCTCGAGGACAATGCGGCAGGCAAATCGGTGATGCGCTTCACGCCCGATCACCAGGCGGTATTCGTCTCCGGTGACGGTGCGACCAAGGCGGGCGCATTCCCGTTCCTGGCACGCATGTCGATCGCGGACGGCACGCAGGCGCGGCTCTGGACCACCCGTGCGCCCTATTACGAGCCGGTGGTCGCGCTGCTCGACGATGCCGGCACGCGCATCCTCACCCGGCGCGAGAGCGCGGCCTCGCCGCCCAACTATTTCGTCGAGCCGGTCAAGGGCGGCAAGTCGAAGCAGGTGACCGATCTCCCCGATCCGGCGCCGATGTTCGCCAACGTCACCAAGCGCACCATCACCTACAAGCGCGCCGATGGCCTGCCGCTTTCGGGCACGCTTTATCTGCCCGCGGGCTATGACGCGAAGCGCGATGGCCCCCTGCCCACGCTGCTCTGGGCCTATCCGGCAGAATATACCGATCCCAAGGTTGCGGGGCAGACCGTGGACGAGGGCAATCGTTTCGTCCGCCCGCGCGGCATCAGCCAGCTCTTCCTGCTGACCCAGGGCTATGCGGTGCTCGACAACCCCGCGATGCCGATCATCGGCGAGAATGGCGCCGAGCCCAATGACACCTATGTCAAGCAGCTCCAGGAAGATGCGCAGGCAGCGGTCGATGCGGTCGTCGCACTCGGCGTCTCCGATCGCGACCGCATGGCCGTGGGCGGCCACAGCTATGGCGCGTTCATGACCGCCAATCTGCTGGCGCACACCAAGCTGTTCCGCGCCGGCATCGCGCGGTCGGGTGCCTATAACCGCACGCTAACGCCGTTCGGTTTCCAGGCCGAGCAACGGACCTATTGGCAGGCGACCTCGACCTATACCGAGATGAGTCCATTCACCTTTGCCGACCGGATCAAGGCGCCGATCCTCCTGATCCATGGCGGTGCGGACGACAATTCGGGCACCTTCCCGATCCAGTCCGAGCGGATGTATGCCGCGCTCAAGGGCAATGGCGCGACGGTGCGCTATGTCGTGCTGCCGAACGAGCCGCATGGCTATCGCGCGATGGAATCGACCCAGGAAACGCTCTGGCAGATGACCGACTGGCTCGACCGTTACGTGAAGCCCAAGCATCCGCAGGCGTCCGGCGGAGAAGCCGCGCACTGATCATGGTTCTCGCCCCGCCGACCGGCGGGGCGAGCCTCACGGCATTACGGGAAGCTTCACCGAACTCGCAGTCGCGCCGCCACGCCAGATGCTCTGCGTCGCCTTCCGATAGTCGCCGGGCTTCGCATACATGATGTTGTCGACAAAGGTCTGCGGGTTGCGGTCGTAGAGCGGGAACAGGCTCGACTGGACCTGCACCATGATCCGGTGCCCCGGCAGGAAGACGTGGTTCACATTGGGCAGCGCCCAGCTGTAACGCTCGATCTTGCCGGGCTTGAGCGCCACCGGCTTGGCGAAATCCTTCACATAGCGGCCACGGAAGATCTCGATCCCGATCGGAAGCTCATAGCCGGCCATTGAGGGCTTGCCGCCCTGATCGGCGGGCTCGGGCACGTCATTGGGGTAGACGTCGATCAGCTTGACCACCCAGTCGCTGTCGGTGCCGCTGGTCGCGGCGAACAGTTCCACCTCAGGCGCCCCCATGATGTGGACAGGCTTGTCGAGCGGCGCCGTGGTCCATTCAACCACGTCCGGCCGCCCCGAGACGAAGCGCTGGTCGTGCACGAGCCAGGGCTTCCACTGGTTGGCGTCCCCCATGTCGATCGGGCGCGGCAGGAACGGCACGGGCTTGGCGGGATCGCTGACATAATCGTCATGCCCCGCCACCGCCGGCTTGTCGAAGCTCGCAGTGCCGCCGGCGCCTAGATAGAGCGGCTGCGCCGTGCCGATCGGCCAGCGTGGCGAGGTCTGCCATTCGTTGATGCCGGTCGCATAGGTGAGCACCGGCGGGGTCTTCGGATCCGGCCCGTCCTTCAGGTGATGATCGAAGAACGGCTTCATCCACTTCACTCGCCATTCGCGGGCGGTGTCGCCGGTGAAGTCGAGTGCGCCGAGGCTCCAGCCGCCATGATTGGCGCCCGAGTGGCGCCACGGGCCGATCACCAAAGTGACCATGTCGTTGTTCTTGTCCTTGGGCTCCAGCGCACGATAGACCGCCGGCGCCCCATAGCTGTCCTCCTGGTCCCATTGCCCGACCTCCAGCATCACCGGCACGGTCAGCGGCCGCGCGGCAAGCCATTTGTCGACCGCCTGGAGCGACCAGAATTCGGTATAGGCCGGGTTCTCGAGGAACTTGCGCACCCCGGGCACCTGGGTGATGCCGAGCATCCTGGCGAAGTCATAAGCCGAACCCGCTTCGAGATAGCGGGTATAGTGATCGCCGGCACCCAGCGCGAACTCGCCGCCGCCATCGCCCTTGTTATAGGCCTGCCCCACCGCATAATCGAAGCTGCTGATGCGGAAGGCGCCGTTGTGGAACCAGTCGTCGCCCATCCAGCCATCGACCATCGGACTTTCAGGGACCGCAGCCTTGAGCGCCGGATGCGGGTTGATCAGCGCCATCAGCGCGGTGAAGCCTAGATAGGACGAGCCGATGATGCCGACCTTGCCGTTGCTCTCCGGCGTGTTCTTCACCAGCCAGTCGATCGTGTCATAGGCATCGGTGGATTCATCGATGCCGGTAGTGTTGAGCGGCCCGGCGATCGGCCGGTTCATGATATACTGGCCTTCCGAGCGGTGCATGCCGCGGATGTCCTGATGGACGACGATGTAATTGTCCTCGGCGAACTCGGTATCCATCACGTCGAGATTGTCGACGAGGCGCTGGCTCGCCGTCCGGTGCGCCGAGCCATGCGCGTCATAGGGGCTGCGCGAGAGCAGGATCGGCGCGCCCCTAGTGCCCTTCTTCATCATGATGATCGTGTAGAGCTTGGTCCCGTCGCGCATCGGGATCATCACCTCGCGGCGGATGAAATCGGCCGAGGGCAAGGTCTGCTCGTAATGCTCGATCACATCGGGCGTCATCGGCGTGACGCGCCCAGCGTCCTGTGCCGCGACGGAAGAGGCGGCCAGCAAGGCCCCGATCACGGGAAGGGCGGTGCGGACGAGAAAGCGAGTCATCGGATGTTCCTCAGCGAGGGTGGGCGCGTTCGATCGACGGCGTAGAACCGCAACACAGTACGAATGTTTCTACGCCGAAGTCCGGCCCATTTCCTCAAGATAAAGCTCTTCCAGCCCCGCCGCGGTGATGTCCGCCGCGGCGATCATCCGCTGCAGCCTGCCTTGGCGCATCAGCCCGATGCGGGTGCCGATCTCGCGGGCGCGGAACAGGTCGTGGGTGACCATCAGCACCGCAGCACCCGCGTCCCGCTGGCGGACAACGAGATCGTGGAATTCGGCGGAAGCCTGGGGATCGAGCCCCGAAGTCGGCTCGTCGAGCAGCAGCGCCCGCGCCTGCTTGGCGATGGCAAGTGCAACGCCGACCTTTTGCCGCATGCCCTTGGAATAGCCTGCCGCGCGGCGCTCCATCGCTTCGTCCGAAAGCCCGGCCTCGCGCAGGCAGCCACGCAGCCTTATACGCGACCGATCCTCGATCCCTGACAGCGCCGCGAAATATTCGAGATTCTCGACGCCGCTCAGCTCGCCGAAGAGCGCGATCTGCTCGGGCACATAGAGCAGCTTGCGCTTGCTACCCGTCGGGTCGGTGCGGACATCGACACCGTCGACCAGCGCCTCGCCCGCACTCGGTTCGAGGAAGCCCAGGAACAGGTTGATCGTCGTCGTCTTGCCCGCGCCATTGGCGCCAAGCAGGCAGACGATTTCGCCCGGCTCGACTCGCAGGTCGAGCGAATCGAGCGCGCGGTGCGATCCGAAATCCTTGGTGAGCGCCTTGGCTTCGAGCATTCCGACAATCCTTAGAGTAGCGCCTGCGCACCACACCGCAGCCGATGGGCGGCGATCGCGAGCAGGAGAAGAGCAAACAGCGCGAGCGCGCCGAGATCGAGTGCCAGCGGCAGCGCCGCACGCGGCTCCTGAAAGGCGAAGCGCGGCAGTCCGCCGTCATAATCGGCCAGCGTCATCAGCCGATCGGCATCCATCCAGTCGAAGGCGAGCCTGCGGGTCGATCCGGCAAAGGCGCGCGCCTGATCCTGGAACGCGAGCGCCCGCGCCGCATCGGTGCCGGCGATGCGATCGAGCGCGTCCTGCACGATCACCGCCGGCGACAGGAAGCGCGCCGCATCGGCAAGCGACCGGTTCGCGGCCCAGCGCGCCGCATGGGCGCGGTGGATCGGCGCGAGTTGCGCGTCGCGCTGCTGGATCTCGCCCCGGCTGTGCCAGAGCGACGCCGGATAGGCGCGATCGGTGCTGGCGGTAGCCGCGGCGCGTGACGCAGCGGCATTGGCAGCGCGCACCTCGAGCCCCGCCGCGCGGATGCTGTTGGCATAGGCGCTGCCCGAAGGCGGGGGCGCGGCGAGATCGACTGCGGCCGACAGCGCAGCGGGCAGCAATACGACCACCGCGAGCCAGATCGTCCCGCAGGCGAGCGCCGCCGTCGTCGAGGTGCGGACGAACAGATTGACCGCCGCAGTGAGCGCGATCCAGAATATGCCATAGGCGAGCATGGCGAGCGCGAACAGCGCCAGCCCAGCCGGATCGCCCCTCCCTGCCAGCGCAAGCAGGGTCACCGCAATCGCGGTCGCCGGCAGCAGCAACATGCCACCACGCACAGCCGCCCTTCTGAGGATCAGCGTGGCCGGGCGCACCGGTTGCGCAAGCTGGATGCGCGCGCTGCCGCTCTCGACGTCGCGCGACCAGAAATCATAAGTTGCCGCGATCAGCAGCAGCGGCAGCAGGAAGATGATCACGAACCCCAGGTCGAGCCGCCCTGCCCCGAGTACCGCAGGGCTTTCCAGCCCGGCGCGGTGCGGGTCGAAGATGCTGTACGGATCGAGGAAGGGCGCGATCGAGGCTGCGGCAGGATACCCCTCCGCCTGCCCCGCCGACAGCGCCGCCAGCGGTGCGTTGGGCAGGCCGGCGCGAAACGGCAGCGCGGTCGCATAGATCAGCCCGAAATTGGGCTTCTCGCCCTTGGCCACCAGCTTGACGAAATTCTCGCGGCGCAGCGTCATCGTCTCGTCGGCCTCGGCGACGGCCTGGCGCACCGCTGCCGCGCGCGCATCGGCCCAGCGCGCGCCCGACCAGACGGCGTAACCGGCAAGCAGCGCGAACACGACGAGCAGCACGAGCATTGCGCGATCGCGCAGCACGCGCGTCCGCTCGGTGCGGACGATCCCGGCCAGCGCGCTCATTGCTGCCCCCGGGCGAGCCGGCGGCTCGCGGCAAGCGCCAGCATCAGCGACAGCGCCGCCCAGCCAACCAGATTGAGGAAATCGAGCCAGTGGCGGCCCAGCGTCTCGCTATGGCCAGGTGGCTGGGCGGTGAAGCGCTCCTCGCGCGTGATCTTCGCGACATCGGCCAGATAAGGCGCGTCGGACGGCTTGCGGTTCTGGATGATGTCGCGGTTCAGCCGTTGCACCGTCGCCAGACGATAGGCATCGGCCTGTTCGAGGAAGCGGCGATGCGCATGCTGGTCGCTCTGGGCGAGCGCCGCCGACCAGGGCCGGATCGCCTGGGCCGGCGAGAGCAGCCCGAACAACAGCTGCACGCCCGCCTGCCGATCATAGCCGTCATAGAGTTCGTTGAAGCGGCGCGCATAGATCGCGCTCGACAGCGCTTCGCCGTGCAGCAGCGCGATGCCGTTGAAGTCCACCGGCAGATCCTCGATCTTCTTGACGCCGTAGCGCCGCATCGTCTCGTTGCGCAGCCGTTCGAGGCGCGCATCCTGCGGGTCATGTCCGCTCGGCCCCTCGCGCACTTCCTTGGTCACCGCCGCTTCGAAGGCCGGCGCGGACAAGGTGGGCACCGCCGCTTCGGCGACTGCCGGAGCGATGCGCGGCACGAACAGGGTCGCCATCGCCCAGAAGCCGAGCAGCACGACCAGCGCGGTGCGCGCCGAAGCGAAGGCGGCGGAAGCCGCAAGCGTCAGCGCCGCAAAGGTGAAGAGATAGAGCGCATAGCCGAGCAGCATCCACAGCAGCGCGGCAATCTCGCCCGCTCCGCCCCCGGCGACCAGCAATGCGGCAACGCCGATGATCGCGACGGCGCCGAGCAATACGGGGATGGTTCCCGCCAACCCGAGCAGCCTGCCCACGACCAGCATCGCCGGCGCAGTGCCCGCGGCAAGTTCCTGTCGCAGAATGGTACGCGCGCGTTCGCCGGAGAAGGTCGCGAAACCCGAAAGGATGATGAGCAACGGCGCAAGGATCTGCAGCATCGAGGCGGGGCTCAGTCCGGCGAAGCGGTCGAGCGCTGCACCTCCATCGATCGCGCTGCCCATTGCCGGGTTCTGCATATGCGCTTCGAGATGCAGCGAGGTGCCGAGCTGGGGCAGCAGCCCGGGATCGAGCACTGCGAGTGGCGACGTTTGCTTGAACACATAGCGCCCGAAATGCGCGGCGCCGTGCGGATTGGCCGGGCCCTGCATCTCCCAGACGTGCGCTTCCTGCGCCTGGGCGGAGACGCGCTCTGCTTCCTGCGCGGCATGCATCGCGGCGCCGGTGAGCGCCCCGGCGCAGAGCACCAGCAGCAGCGCGACCGCCAGCACCGCCAGACGGCGATCGCGGACCAGCAATCGCCATTGCTGGCCTGCAATCACGGGCAACACGGCCGCCGCCATCAGTAGCTGGCCCGCAGCGTCAGCAGGAAGTTCCGCGGCTCGCCATAGAAGTTGTACGTGTTGATCGATCCGACGCGCTGGTAATAGACCTTGTCGAACACGTTGTTGACGCTGACAAAGGTTCGCAGGTTCCTGTCGAAGCGCCAGCCGACCTGCGCCCCGGCAACGGCAAAGGCGCCTTGCTCGCGGATACCCTCTACACCGCCGCCGATGACCTTGCTCTGCCCGTTCACGCTGACTGCTGCGAAGGCACCGCCGAGCGCCATGGGCTCGTAGCGCGCATAGAATTTATACTGGTGCCGCGGCGTGAAAATGTCGAACGCCGTGCCGGCCTGTCCGGCGTTGCCAACCTCGAACTCGTTTTTCACATTGGTATAGCTGGCGACGAGATCGAGCCCCTTGAACGGGCTTCCAGTCACCTCGAATTCGAATCCCTCGATCTTCACCACGCCGGCTTGCAAAAAGAAGTCTCTATTCGCCAGATCGGTAACCGCTCGATTCTTGTCCTTGGTTCGAAAGACCGCAGCGCTGGCGTTCAGCGCACCATCCAGGAAGCGCCCCTTCAAACCCGCTTCATATTGATAGCCGATCCGCGGATCGAGCGGCTCGCCCGGCAGGCCCGCGCCGACAAAGCGCAGCGCGGTCTGCGGGTTGAAGATATCCGAATAGCTGCCGTAGATCGTGACGTTGTCGGTCAGATAATAGACTGCGCCGACGCTCGGGATGAACTTGCCACGGACCCGGTTTCGCTGATCCACCGCCCAGGGGGTGACCGCCGAAGGCGCTATCGCGCGGCTGCGGCTGGTATAGTCGCTGAGCCGTCCCCCGGCGACGATCGTGAACCCCTTGAACGGGCGCAGGCGCAATTGGGCATGAAAGCCGCTCTGCTGCAGATCCGTCTCGCTACCCGAGGTAAAGGCGCCAGGCGTGTACGGGATCACATCCGGATTGAAGATCGAGAAGCGGCTGTTGGCCGCCGTGCCATTCGCCGGCATCTGGCTGCGCGCCAGGAACGAAGTAGTCCGCTTGTCCCAGCTATAGCCGATCGCCAGCTCATGCTCTTGTCCGAACAGCGTGAACGGGCCTGTGGCATAGGCATCCACCGCCGTCTTGCCGTTCATGCCGCGACTGCGCCGGTTGACATAGACGGCAGTCATCGTCGCCGGATCGACACCGGTGCCGGGCTGGATGAACGCATCTTCCCAGGCGCGCGGAATATCACGATGCAGCGCGCGAACAACCAGCGACCATTTGCCGACCTTCTGCTGGATCTCGCCAGCATATTCGGTGGTGCTCTCGGTGAACTTGTTCCAGCTCGGCAGGTGCTGGAAGTTGCGCGGGAAGTTCAGGAACTGCTGGTTGGTGAAGGCCGGCTGCCCGCTCATCGGCGTGTTCGCCACGGTATCCTGATAGCTGAGCGAGCCGCCAATCGTGGTGCTGGAGGTCAGATCATAATCGACGGCAGCGTAAGTTGTGAGCTTGCGGGTATGCGACTTGTCCTGGAAGAAATCGCGGTCGTTGAGGGCGCCGACCGCTCGCACCCGCAGGCGCCCCGCTGCATCGACCGGACCACCGATATCGAACTCGCCGCGATAGTTGTTCCACGAGCCGCCCGACAGCGCGCCCGACACGGCAAGCTTGTCCTGCCCGCGCTTGCGGATCAGGTTGATCGTGCCGCCCGGCGAGCCCGAGCCGCGGAACAGGCCGGTCGGGCCGCGCTGCACTTCGAGCCGCTCATAAATCACCAGATCGAACTCGGGCACGCCCGAAGAGAAGGTCGAGGGCACGCCGTCATAGGCATAGTCGAGCACGAAACCACGGGCGCGGTAATCGGGATTGGTGCCGTCGAACGGCATCACGGTGACGCCGGTTACCGTCTGCAGCGCTTCGCCGATGGTGAAGAGGTTGCGGTCCTCGATCTGCTCGCGCGTCACTACGCTGATCGACTGCGGAATCTCGATCAGCGGCGCCGGACTCTTGCCGGCAACTGCCGCCTCCCGGGGTGCATAGCTGTCGTCCTGAGCGATACCAGTGACGACGATCTCGGAGCGGCGCTTGCCCTCCTCCTCGCCATCGGTCGATTGGGCAAAGGCCGGAACGGTGAACAGCGGAAACGCAACGACAAGGCCTGCGCGAAGCGGCGAAAAGTAACGCAAGGACTCCCCCTAAACCGTGGATATAATATATCATACCGCTAGAGGGTTCGTTGCTGCAACGCAATAGGCCGGACACATTTTGTCACACTCCCGTTAATGTGTCCGGCTGGATGCCCATAACGCGATCGGCATCCTGTTCCTGCTCGGCTGGGGCATGGAAAAGCTGATGCCGGCCGATCGCGCAGGCCAAGCCTTTGAGCAACCCAGGAACGCCGTGGAGGCCGCGTTGGTCGCGGTGGCGATGGCGAACAGCCTCGCCTGGAGGCCGCGGCCAAGCTGCCCGCTCCCGAGTTGATCGCCATCGCGCGCCCTGTATCTGATCCCGGGGCTTGGCGGAGCCTTTCCGTTCTACTCGGCAATTTGCTCTGGATCGAGACGAAGCGCCGACGGCGCTCTGCCGAACAGCCGATGGTCGTCTGGACCATGGCCCAGATCACCATCGGCGTCCGCCTTGGCTACTGCCTTGGCATCGCGATAATGCTGGGTGGCACGCAATTGCTGCCGCTCGACATGACGGTGGGAGCGCGCCTAGCTGAGATCTGGATGCCTTCCGATCCAAATGCGCCTTTCGCTGCTTCCTTTGCGCCAATCGATCCGGGGTGAGGCAATCTGTCCCGATGACACGGGCCGCAGGAGTGCTATGCCGCTTATATGGGGCGGGTAAGGCATTCCTCGTGGACACGAACGCTGATGGTCGCGCTGTGCGCCGTCGCGCTTTCCACGCGGCTGCTCGTCCCCGCAGGCTTCATGCCGACCCAGACGCCTTACGGGTTCTTCGTCAAGATTTGTGACAGCGGTGCGCCTGGCGGCACTTCGATGTTCATCGCAATCCCTGCTGCTGACGAGGACGAACATGGCGCCGGGCATCAGCCCGAGGCCAAATCCTGCGCCTTTGCTGCCTTGTCGACCCCTGCCCTGTTCGCCGAGCCGGCACCGGTTCTCGCCGCGCCGGCGCAATTGCTGCACGAACTGGTGCTGCCGCCGCCGGCCACGCAAACCGTAACCCGCGACGATTTCCTGCATCCTCCGCTTCGGGGACCGCCCGCGCGCGCCTGAGCGCCGGAACGATGCTCCCGTCGCCACAGCTGCATCTGTGGCCCCACACGGCATGACGCTTCCGGCCTGATCCGCGCGCCTTTGCGCATCTTCGCTGCCGGAGATCCCATGTCTGTTATCTGTTTCCGCACGGCCGGACGCCGTGGCGCGGCGCCTGCGCAGCCGCACGCCACGCCATGACCCGCGCCAGAATCCTGCTGCGTCGCATCCATCTCTGGCTCGGCCTGAGCCTGGGCATCCTCTTCGCGGTGCTCGGCCTCACCGGCTCGGCACTCGTCTTCTATGTCGAGATCGACGCGGCACTCCATCCGCAGACCCGCGCGGCGGCACAGGCCGCGCCGGGCTGGGACTCGCCGATATGGGATCGCGCTCTGGCGACGGTCACCACGGCATGGCCCGAAAGGCATGGCGAGTGGCGCTTCGAGGCGACCGACACGCTCGCCGCCGTTCCCGCGCGCTATTCGAGCGCCGGCCATCATGGCCCTCGCGCCATGATCTGGCTGTCGCCCGACGGCCGGCAGATCGTGCGCCAGGATAGCTGGGGCCGGTATCTGATGACCTGGCTCTATGAACTGCACATGGACTTGCTGGCCGGCGACACCGGCAGGCAGGTGGTCGGCTGGTCGGGCGTGGCAATGCTGGTGCTGCTGCTCACCGGCGTCCTCGCCTGGTGGCCACGGGGCAGCTGGCGCAAGGCGCTGGCGCTCAAGCCGCGTGCCGTGCCGCTCCGCCGGTTGCGTGATCTGCACAAGCTGGCGGGGCTGATTGGCCTGCCGTTCCTCTTCCTGCTGACCGGCACCGGTGCCTTGCTGGCGCTGCCCGACGAGAAGAACTGGGTCTTGGAGCGCACGCTTTCGCCGATAGACGCGGTGCCAGCGACACGATCGCTGGCCGATGGACGGCCACCGCTCCCGCTTTCGGCGATCCTGGCCGCCGCCCATCGGGCCGTGCCGGACGCCAGGCTGGTGTGGATCGAGATACCCGGCGCGGCGGATGCTCCGATCCGCCTGCGGGTGCGCGTGCCCGGCGATCCCAGCCCGCGCTTCCCGCGCAGCTATATCCATGTCGATCGCTATTCGGCCAAGATCCTTGCCGTCGTCGATTATCGCCGCGGCGACCCGTCCAGCAGCTTCAACACCTGGCTGCATCCGCTGCACGATGCCGCGATCGGCGGGCTGCCGACCCGCATCCTGGCGGTGCTGATCGGCCTATTGCCCGGCTTCCTGCTCATCACCGGCTTTCTGCACTGGCGCAGACGGCGCGCCCGGCGCCTTGCCGCGCGCCCCCTTTCCCATCCTGACATTTCAACCGGAGTCTAAGCTCTTGCGTATCTCCCTGCTGGCGCTTGCCGCCGCCCTTGTTTCCGCGCCCGCTTTTGCGCAGGACCAGAAGGATCCCGACAACATCCTGGTCACCGGCCAGCGCGATCCGCTCAAGCTCGAGCAGGACAGCGATGCCGGCAGCCGGCTGGGCCTGACCATCATGGAGACGCCCGCGAGCGTCGAGACGCTGAGCCAGGCCGATCTCCAGTTCCGCGGGCTGCGCACCGCGCGCGAGGCCTTTGCCGATGTGCCCGGCGCGATCGCGGGCAATGTGCCCGGCAATCCGGCGGTGGTCACGATGCGTGGCTTTGCCGGAAACACCGTGTCGATCCTGCAGGATGGCGTCCGCGTCTCCTCTTCCACCGTGGTCCAGCGCGATACCAACACCTGGCACTTCGACCGGATCGAAGTGATCAAGGGCCCCGCATCGGTGCTGTTCGGCGAAGGTGCGCTGGGTGGCGTGATCAACAAGGTCACGCGCAAGCCGGCGTTCGACGGCACGCATATGGACGCTCTGCTCAGCTATGGCAGCTTCAACACGGTGAGCGCCGCGGCCGGGGTGAACGTGCAGCTTTCCGACACGCTCGCCCTGCGCGCCGATGCGAGCAACCTCCATTCGGACAGCCTGTACGACGTCGAGAATAACGAGACCCGCTCGACCGGGCTGACGGCCAGCCTGTTGTTCAGGCCCTCGAGCGCGCTGTCGATCCTGGTCGCCATCGATCACTACAGCGATCATTATGGCACCGCCTATCAGGGCGCGCCGCTGATCCCGCGGGCCTATGCCCGCGATCCGAGCGACGCGGTTTCCAGCACCGGCGGGCTGGTGCTGGACAAGGCGCTGCGCCGCCTCAACTACACGCCGGCCGGCGGCTATTCCGGGGCGGACGACACCACGATCCGCTCGCGCATCGACTGGTCGCTGGGCAGCGGCTGGTCGGTAGCAACCGACCTGCTCTGGTACACCGCCGATCGCGCCTTCGTGAACAACGGCACCCGCAATTTCGTGGCGCCGAGCACCGGCTTTCCCAATGGCAGCTTCCAGCGGGGGCTGACGCGCTTCTATCACGATCACCAGTTCTGGAACGCGCGCCTGGCGCTGTCGAACGAGGGCAGCATCGCGGGCATGCGCAACCGCTTCACGATCGGCGCGGAATATAACCATACCGATCTCGCCAGCCTGCGCGAGACGAGCACCAACAGCCTGATCCCTGCGGTCGATCCGTTCAATCCGGTAGTGGGCAGCTTCCCGACTGACGGAGCGCTCTATCGCTCTTCAAACGTCAACTTCGATTCCCGGCTCAAGACCGTTTCGGTCTTCGCCGAGAATGCGCTCAACCTGACGCCGGAATGGCTGCTGGTCGGCGGGCTGCGCTATGATCATATGGACCTTGATCGCAAGGTCACCGATTTCCTCACCACGCCCAACAGCATCACCTCGGCCAATCCGGTCTATCAGCCTTTCTCATGGCGCATCGGCACCAGCTATGCGCTGACCAGGGGGCTGACGCTGTACGGCCAATACACCACCGCGGTATCGCCGGTCTCTTCGATCCTCTTGATGCCGCTGGCCAATACCCGCTTCAAGCTGACCAGGGGCTATTCCTATGAAGGCGGGTTCAAGCTCGAAGCCTTTAACCACCGCGTGACAATGACCGCGGCCGCCTATCGCATCGTGCAGGACAATATCCTGACGCGCGATCCGGCCAACCCGCTGCTCACTGTGCAGGGCGGCACCCAATCCTCGAAGGGTTTCGAGCTGAGCCTGGGGGCGGCTGTGACCGATCATCTCTCGCTGGGTGGCAGCATCGGCTATAGCGATGCGCGCTATGACGAACTGATCGAAGCCGGCGGCATCGATCGTTCGGGCAACCGCCCGATCAATGTGCCTTCGACCACGGCGGCGGCCAATGCATCCTATGCGCTGCCCGGCATTCCAGTGACGCTCAGCGCTTTTGCGCGCCATGTATCGGGTTTCTATACCGATACGGCGAACAGCATCTATGTCGAAGGCCGCACGACCTTCGATGCCGCGATCGCCTGGAAGTTGTCACCCCAAGTGACGCTGGCATTGCGCGGCCGGAACCTCACCGATGCCTTCTACGGCGAATATTCGGGCTATGCCTCCACCGACATCTATGTCGGCGCGCCGCGCAGCTTCGAACTCTCGCTGGCCACGCATTTCTGAAATCGGGGATTCCCATGAAGAATCTGCTTCTTGCGGGCACGGCGACGCTGGCCATGCCCTCCTTCGTTCCGCTAGCACCTGCCGATGCGAGCACGAGCCGGGCGTCCGATACGATCGTCGTCACCGGCAAGCGCTATGGGCGGCGACCGCTTGGCCGACGGTCATCTCGTCGATGGCGTAGACAGGCTCGCCCTCTTCTTGGCGCTTGAACCAGCCACTTGCCTAGTCAAGCGCCTACTTCCACAAGGTCGTCGGCCTTACCGAGCGCGTGGGGGTGACGCGGCTTCAGACGCGCCAACAACGATAACGGTCATTTCTAACGGTCGACGAAGAACTCGACCGGCAAGGAAAGCGTAATTTCGCCCGGCTTGTCCTCTGGAATAGCCGGCAATGGCTGTGCGCGGCGCAATGTTTCGAGCGCGGCCCTGTCGAGCGCAGCCGAGCCGGAGGATCGGGCGAGCTCCAGCGAGAGCACCGATCCGGCCCGGTTCATCCGGAACCGCACATAGGCCACGCCCTGCTCCCCACGCGCACGCGCACCGCCTGGATAGCGGCGATATTTCTCGAGATGCGCCAGCAACTCCGCTTCCCAGGTCCGTGCGGCATTGCTCGATGCCTTTCGGGCGGGCGGCGCAGGCAGTGATTTCGGCGCCGTGGTCTCGGGGACGGATATCGCTTCCTTCGCCGGTTCGGCGGGCTTCTCGACCGGTTGCAGGCGCGGCAGGACCTGCGGCGAAATCATTTCGGGAAGATCCGGCTGCGGCGGGGTCGGCTTGCGCTCCTGCTTCCGCCGCACCCGATCATGGGGCTCCGGTTCAGGCAAAGGCATCATCGACCAGCAACCGCACCCGTACGAATGCCGCCTGCGCGCCCTCAATCACGCGGCTCTCGGCATCACTGTGCTGGGCGAGTGCATCCAGCGCAGCGGTGAACTGCCGCCAATGCAGGGCACGGCCATCGGGATGGCCCGCCAGATGGCGCGCACCGCAGTTTTCGTCGAGCCCCAGCGCAGCAGCCCATTTGAACAGGAACGCGGCCCCCAGATTCGACCCTTCCGCCACATACAGCCAGCCAAATGCCGTGGGCAGATCGATCGGAGCATCACCAAACACCGGTGCATCTTCGACCATCGGCAAGGCCTGCCCCAGATCGGCGATATCCTGCGAGATCAGCCCGAGCCGCCGCCGCCCCGCCAAATCGGGCAGCACGGCGTCCAGCGCGGGATGATGATACAGCGCGTCAACATCGCGGTGGAAGCGATACTGCACACGGAGGAAGCGGCCAAAGCGCTCCCGATCCCGGAACGGATCGCCCGCCCGGATGCGCTCGTCCAGCGCATCATGGGTGGTCGTCGTTGCTGCCTTCAGGCGCTTGGACAGAGGCAAGGCGTCAGCCATCACGGCCATGTTCGGTCTCCGAAAAATAGCGAGAGTCAGAAGTTGAGCGTCACACCGCCCCGGATCGTACGGCCGGGCGAAGCCATCAGGCCGAGCGTCAGCGCGTCCATATAATATTGGTCGAGCAGGTTATCGGCGGTGAGCTCAAGCCGGACATTCTGGTTGAGCTTGAAGCGCACCGACGCATCCACCAGCGTGTAGGGATTCCACTCGATCACATCGATGGCTCCCGGCGTGGCAACCGACTCGGCGGGACGGCGCCCGGTATAGGTCACGCGGGCGAACAGGTTCAGCCGCTTCTGCATCAGGTCGAGCTCCGCCGAGCCGCCACCGGCCCATTTGGGCGGAATATGGTTGCGGCCATAGCTGCCCCGGAAGCCGCCATTGCACTCATAGACTGCCGGCAGCGGACGCGTCGTCGTGCCCTTCAGCACCCAGTCGCAGAACAGCGCCTCGCTGTAATGGGTGCCGAACAGCGATACCTTTGCCGGGCCCGCGCGATATTCGAAGCTGCCTTCATAGCCCTTGAACCGGGCCATATCGATGTTGCGGAGCGCCTCGCCTGAATCGACAAAGGTCGAGCCGACGGCGCGAGTGATGTAATTCTTCGCCTTGTTGTTGAAATAGGCCAGCTTGAGCCGCACCGCATCGCCGGTCCAGAACAGCCCGTCCTTCGACACGTTCAGGCCGAACTCCCAGTTGCGGCCATGTTCCGGCTTCACGGCCGCGATCGGGTCCGCCGAGAAGCCGGTCGTCACTTCGAACAGCGACGGCAGGCGGATCGCCTCGGCATAGCGCGCATAGACCTGCAACCAGGAGCGCGGGATCATCGTGATCGCCGCGATCGGCGCCCAGCCGCCGTCATTCTGCTTCAGATTATGATAGTCGCTCCACCGCTTCTCGAGCGGATAATAGATGCGCGAGAGCTTGCGATCATAGGAGTTGAAGGTCGAATAGCGCAGCGCGCCGTTGAACTTCAGGAAATCGATCGGCAGCCATTCCACATCGCCAAAACCGGTCCATTCGCGCCTCCACCCGTTGCGCGCGTCGTCGCGCAGGGCACCGGGGATCTTGGACGTCTCTTCATAGCTGAACGTGGCGCCGACATTGACCGTCAGATCGCCCCACCAGCCCTTTGCGAACGCCCGGTTGCTGATGTCGCCCCCGGTGCGATGCGTGCGCCCGTCATAGGGCTCGATATATTTCAGCTCCGGCGCCAGGTTCGAAAAATCATAGGCGATGCGGATGCGGTTATCGAGTTCGGTGCGCGATCCGTTGATGCGCAGATCGATCAGATCGCTGTCGGGCTTCCATTTGTAGCGCGCGGTATAGGTGTCCAGGTCGATCCGGCTCATCGGCGCCTGAAGCGCACCGTCGCCGCGGATGATCGAGGACGGCATCGATTCCCCGAACCAGCTCTTGAACTTCATATAGCCCAGTTCGAGCGCATGCCCCTCGGCCGGACGGATCGTCGCCTTGAGCATGCCGGAGATGTTCTCGGACGAAGTGTTGAGCACTTCCTCGCCCGCCCGGTAGCGGTTGAGCCCCGATCCGCCATAGCCGATGGTGGTGTAGTAGATCTCGCGGCCATTGGTCATGGTCGTTGTCGAATCGGAATAGGTGATGCGCGGTATCGTGCCCTTCGTGCCGGCGAAGTAATTGCCGGTATTGCGATAGGTGAAGGCACCGACCAGATCGATCGCGTCCCAGCTTTTGACCACTGCGACGCTGCCATTGCCGCCGGTGGGCTTGATCCAGGAAGGCCGGTTGAACCCGCGCGCATTGCCCAGCTCGTTCACGCTCTTGTAGATGGGTGCCGCAACCACCGCACCACAGGCATAGTTGCAGCCCGTCCGGAAGCGGCCGATCATCGATTCGCGCAGCCCGCCCGGCGTATAGGTTTCCGGCGCCTCGCGCGTATTGGTGCTGAAGCCGCCGCGCACGCGCACGCTGAATGTCTTGCCCGGCAGCAGGATGTCCTGCGCGTTGATCGTGCGCATCGACACGACGCCGCCGACGCTACCCACGCCTTCGGCGCCGGAAGTCGGGCCTTTCAGCACTTCGACCCCGCCGATCATGTCCGGATCGACATAGGAGCGCGACGCCACGCCGGAATAGCCGCGATAGACGGTGGTGGCCTGCTGGCTGCCGTCGATCACCACGGGCACGCGGCCCACGCCCTGCATGCCGCGAATGTTGATGTCCAGCGCGCCGCTGTTGCGTGAATCGCCGGAAAGCACGCCCGGCGTCCCGCGGAACATGTCGCTCGGCTGGAAGCCGCGATTCCGCTCGATCTCGTCCCGAGTGATGTAGCTGGAGGACTGCGCCGATTTGTAGGCAAGGTCGCCGGTGTCGCCGCCATCGCCGAAGCGCGTTCCCGGCATCACCCGACCACTGCCGCCCGCGCCGCTGCCGGCGCTTCCCGAAGCCGCTTCAACGCGCAGCGTTCCAAGCTGAACGGTGCCTTCCTCCGCCAGCGGCGCGGGCTCCAGCACAACGCTGCGGCCATCGATCCAGCGCCAGGTCAGCCCCGTGCCTGCCAGCATGGCGCCAAGCGCCTGCGCAACGGGTTGCGATCCCTTCACTGTCGTCGAGCGGCGACCGCCAGTCAGCCCTCCCGTCGCCGTGATCTGCACGCCGGACTGGCGGCTGAATAACACGATCGCATCCTGCAGCGGCTGCGCGGGGATGTCGAAGTTACGCGTCTCATTCGCCTGTGCCAGCGCGGGCGTAGCCGAAACCGTCAATGCTAGCGTCGAGCTCGCCAGCAACGCGCCGGCGACTGCCATGGTCCGCTTCCTTCCCGCCAAAATCATTCCCCCGCGCATCAATCAATCTCCGCTCATATCCGCGATAAATGCAAATGCGACTGACTTGCATTTATCGCCTGTCGGGAGTGAGACGAACGCCGGAGCGCCTTTTTCAAAGAAAATTTCCGAGCCTGTCGATTTTCAGGAAATGACGATCAGCCACGGGGTGATGCGGCGTACCTTTCCGCCCGCCTGCCCCACCAGCGCCCGCAGCGCGCGGACTGGATCATGGGCGTCATAGACGCCATCCACGCGCTTCTGGCCTAGCGCCGCACCCAGCAGCACGATCCGCCCCCCATACCAGGGCCGCAGTTCCTCGATCACATCGGCGATCGAGCGGTTGCGCGCGATCACGCTGGCTTCTCGCCACGCACCGAGCATCGCGGGATTATCCATGCCGCTCTCCAGCCGGTGATCCGCCTGTACGCGCACCCATTGGCCGGCAGTCAGATCGCGAGATGCGCCTGGCAAAGCCTTCCTGTCTTCCACCCGAACCCGGCCATGCCCAACCGAAACGGCGGTGAAGCCCCCCAGGCGCCGTACATCGAAGCCAGTGCCGAGCACGGTGGTGCGCACCTCTCCTGCTTCGACGCGGAAGGGCGCGCCGGGATCGCGTTTGACGTCGAACCATGCTTGCCCGGCCAACAGCCGCACCGTGCGTGTGCCGCGCTTGTAATCGATAGCGATCGCGCTGTTCGGCCCCAGCCGCACCGCGCTGCCATCGGCAAGCTGCACGGCTTCGATCTCGCCGGCGCCGGTAACATAATCCGACTGAAGCCGCAGCAGCACCGACGGTGCCAGCCAGGCAAGCAGCCCGGCCGCAACCGCGCCGGTCAGGACATGACGCCGCCGCATGCCCTGTGTGCGAGGCAAGCGCCAAGTAGCTCGCCGCGGCGTTCCGACCGCGAGCGGCTCCACTGCTCCACGCCACCGAACCTCCAGTTCGGGCCGCGTCTCACCGATCGTGTCGAACACGTCGGAAACCGCTACCCAGGCGCGCACATGATCGGGGTCGCGATCGAGCCATGCATCGAACTGTTCCTGCACATTGTCGTCCGCAGGGGCTTCGCGCAGCCGGATCAGCCAGTCCGACGCCTGCCGATAGACGCTGTCACCCATGCGCAGACCTCCCCGATGCGCGCGGCCAGTCCATGCGCCGGAAGGTTGCGAAGAAGGGAAGCGCAGGAACCGCATCATAGTGAGACGCGCGAGCCCCGCCCTTTTTCAAAAGAAGTTTCCTCATTTCAGGTCTCGCCTGTCGATGCCGCAGCGCTCGACACATGCCGCGAGCCCATCCGCAATCAGAAGGTGAACCAGCGCCACCGACACGCCGAGATGGGCGGCAATCTCCCGCAGCTTGTGATCGCCGAACCGGTACATTTCGATCGCAATCCGCTGCCGTTCCGGCAGGCTCCGCAACACGCCAAGCACGCAGTCCAGATCCCGGCGGGCAGACAGTGCATTTTCAGGCGATGCATTGCCGTCAGCCACTGTGCGCGTGGCAACGTCCATATCCTCGCCGCCGAACCGGCTTTCGCGCGCCCGGCGGCGCAGGGCATCAATGGCAAGGTTGCGCACCATCGCGCGCAGATATCCCAGCGGCTCGAGCACTTCCGCCCGGGCGCTGCCCCCGCGTGCCGCCAGCGATACCCAGGCTTCCTGGAGAATATCCTCGGCTTCGGCGCGGTTTCCCAGAATTTTTGCGGCATATTCGGTCAGCACAGCGCGATGCTTCATGAATGTCCGCATCGCGCGATGCTCGTACTCCACCCTGCCCGTCTTTCACGTTCCGTTGAGCAGCCCCAATGTCGCCGCGCCTGAACAAGCGCATGCAACGAAAACACTGCGAATCATTCGCAACAGCCACTATGAGATCGACAAGCCTGTGCGCAAGCCAGCACGGCGCGATGGCCAGCTCAGTTCCTGAAGACGACAGTCTTTCGCCCGTTCATCACCACCCGGTGCGCGACATGCCAGCCAACGGCATGCCCCAGCACATGATTTTCGATCTCCCGCCCTTTCCGGACCAGATCGTCCGGCGAGTCCTCATGGGTCACGCCCTCGACTGCCTGGTGGATGATCGGCCCCTCATCCAGCTCGGCAGTGACATAATGCGCCGTGGCGCCGATCATCTTCACGCCGTGGGCATGCGCCTGATGATAGGGCTTGGCGCCCTTGAAGCTGGGAAGGAAGCTGTGGTGGATGTTGATGCACCGGCCGGACAGATAGGCGGCGAGATCGTCCGACAGGATCTGCATGTAGCGGGCGAGGACCACGAGTTCCGCGCCGCTTTCCTCCACCAGCGCCTTGATGCGGCCCTCCTGCTGCGCCCTGGTGTCGGGCGTGACCGGCAGATGATGGAAGGGAATGTCGCGGATATCGCTTGCGGTGAGCGCGGAGGCCGGGTGGTTGGAAGCGATGCCGACGATCTCGATCGGCATATCGCCCATCCGCGCCTTGTAGAGCAGATAGGCCAGGCAATGGTCGAATTTGGAGACCAGGATCAGCACCTTGACCGGCTGATCGGTGCGGACCAGCTTCCAGTCCATCTCGAACGCATCGCCGAGCTTCGCCAGCGCGTCCGCCATGACCGGCTGCTCGCAGTCGCTCTCGAACACGATGCGCAGGAAAAACCGCCCCGTCTCGCGATCCTCGAACTGGCGCGACTCCAGGATATTGCCGCCATGCTCGAAGATGATCCCGCTGACATGGTACACGATGCCCGGACGATCCGGGCAGTTGACGACCAGCGTATAGGATTGCGGCATTCGGCATTCTCCGGGGCGTTGGCAGCAGCAATGCAGGCAGGCGTGGCTATTGGCCGATCGGTGTCAGAGTATGAAAGGCACTCGAGTGGAAGACCAGCGGCATCACGTCGTCGGCGACTGATGCACGGTGGAGCCGGAAGAGGACGATATCATGGTCCCCGGCGGCAATCTCCTGCTCAACCGAGCATTCCAGCCAGGCTGTCGCATTCGCAAGAAAGAGCGCGCCGTCAGCGGTCACCTCATAGTCCAGCCCGTGGAAACGGTCGCTGCCCCGCTGCGCCAGCTGGCGCGCGGTAGCGGCGTGGCCATGTCCGAGGAAGGAGATTCCGATGCGCTTGCGCGTCCGCAACTGCCCCCAGGTCGCGGAACCATGCTTGATGCACACCGACACCAGCTGCGGGTTAAGCGAGATCGCCACAAAGGCGCTCGCCGTCATGCCCAGGGGCTTGTCCTGATCCATCGCGCAAAGCGCGGTGACGCCGGCCGGAAACCGTCCGAAGAGGCGCCGCAACTCGGCATCTTCGCTGATGCTGCTCAAAATGTTCATAGGGCTGGCTCCCGGATGGCGGCGACCGGAACGACTTCCTCCGGCCGCTGACCATAGCGCCGGGCAAGCGCTGCGCAGACCATCAGCTGCATCTGGTGGAACAACATGAGCGGGAGCACGATCAGGCCGACCGTGCTTGCGGAGAAGAGGATGTTGGCCATCGGCAAACCGCTCGCCATGCTCTTCTTGGAGCCGCAGAACACGATGGCGATCTCGTCCTCGACCGGGAAGCGCAGCAAGCGACTGACCATGGTGGTGAACACCAGCACCACGCCCAGAATCACGAGGTCCAGGACGATGACCAGCGCCAGGCTCTGCGGCGTCACCTTGCTCCAGATCCCCGCGACGACGCCGGCGCTGAACGCCGAATAGACGACCAGCAGGATAGATCCGCGATCGAATACCATCGTCAGCGTCTTCTGGCGGCTCAACCAGCTGCCGATGAACGGCCGCGCGCACTGGCCGATCAGGAACGGCAGGAGGATCTGCAGCGCGATATCGCCCACCGCGTCCAGCGACATGCCGCCGCTATTGGCGCTCAGCAGCATCGTTGCGAGCACGGGGGTGATTACCACGCCGGCCAGATTGGAAACGGAAGCGCTGCACAGCGCCGCGGGAACATTGCCGCGCGCGATCGAGGTGAAGGCGATCGAGGACTGCACTGTCGAAGGCAGGAGGCACAGGAACATCAGCCCGGTGGCAAGGCCGCTATCCAGATAGCCTCCCGCAAGCTTCAGCACCCCGAAGCCGACCAGAGGAAAGACGATGAAGGTCGTGGCGAATACCAGCCCCTGCAGCCGCCAATGGGTGATGCCGGCCCAGATCGCCTGCGGCGAAATCCGGGCCCCGTAGAGGAAGAACAGCAAGGCAATGGCAGCGACCACCACATGGTCGAGCACATCCTTCCCCATCCCCCGTGCGGGCAAGAGTGCGGCAAGCGCCACCATGCCCATGATCGCGAGGATATAGGGATCCAGCCGCAGCCGGCGCAGAAGAACATTCATCAAGGGCTCCGGAAGTCGGGCATCTGCCTGAGGGAGAACGGCAGCCGGCGCGCTCGGGGGTATTCCCCAAACGCGCGGGCGCGCCACTGGCTTTCAGGCCAGCAGTTCTTGCCGCACAATCTCCGCGCCGGCACCAAGCGCTTTGAGCTTGCCCTGCGCGACGCGACGGGAAAGCGGTGCCATGCCGCAATTGGTCGAGGGATAGAGCTTGTCGGCATCCACGAACTGCAGCGCCTTGCGCAGCGTATCGGCCACTTCGTCCGGCGTCTCGATCGTGTCGCTCGCCACGTCGATGGCGCCGATCATCACCTTCTTGCCGCGGATCAGCTCGATCAGGTCCATCGGCACGTGCGAGTGGTGGCATTCCAGGCTGACGATATCGATCCTCGATTTCTGGAGATTGGGGAAGGTTTCCTCATATTGCCGCCACTCGGCACCCAACGTCTTCTTCCAGTCGGTATTGGCCTTGATGCCATAGCCATAGCAGATGTGGACGGCCGTCTCGGCCCTCAGCCCTTCGGCCGCGCGTTCCAGCGTGGCGATGCCCCAGTCGTTCGCCTCGTCGAAGAACACGTTGAAAGCCGGCTCGTCGAACTGGATGATGTCGACGCCCACCGCTTCCAGCTCCTTCGCTTCCTCGTTGAGAATGCACGCGAATTCCCAGGCGAGTTTCTCGCGGCTCTTATAGTGATCGTCGTACAGCGTATCGATCATCGTCATCGGCCCCGGCAGCGTCCACTTGATCGGCTGATCGGTCTGGGCGCGCAGGTACCTGGCATCCTCGACGAAGACCGGCTTGGGGCGTGACACCGCGCCCACGACCGACGGCACGCTCGCATCGTAACGGTTGCGGATGCGCATGACCTGTTTCTTTTCCCAATCGACACCGCTCAGATGCTCGATGAAGGTCGTGACGAAATGCTGACGCGTCTGCTCGCCATCGCCGACGATGGTGATGCCAGCCTGGCGCTGATCGTCCACCGCTAGGCGCAGGGCATCCCGCTTGCCTTCGATCAGTTCCGCGCCTTCGAGCTTCCAGGGCGACCAGAGCTTCTCCGGCTCGGCAAGCCAGGCGGGCTTGGGCAGGCTGCCGGCAGTCGAAGTGGGCAACAATGTCTTCATGATGGATGGCCTTTTGTATTTCTTGGCTGATCAGAGGGAAGCGCTGGCGGACCAGCGTTCGAGTACGGCCTGATAGGGCTTGATGAAGCGCTCCTCGGCGAACCTGCCCTGTTCGACGGCCAGCCGGCTGCGCTCCTCGCGATCGTAGACGATGCGGGTCAGCGAATAGTCCTCGTACTTGAGGCTCGGCTGAAACTGTTCCGCCGCCGCCGAATTGGCGTTGTAGATCTCCGGCCGATAAATCTTCTGGAAGGTCTCCATCACACTAATCGTGCTGACCAGCTCGAGGCTGGTATAATCGGCGAGCAGGTCGCCGATATGGTAGAAGGCGAATGGCGCGACGCTGTTCGGCGGCATGAAATAGCGAACCTTCATGCCCATTTTCGCGAAATACGCGTCGGTCGCCGAGAATTTGTCGTTCCGATACTCGATCCCCAAAATGGGGTGCTCGTTCGCGGTCCGATGATAGACTTCCTTGCTCGACACGCTCAGGCAGATGACCGGCGGCTTGCGGAAATTGTCCCGGTAGGCGCTCGAGTTCAGGAAGTGCTTGAACAGGTTGCCGTGCAGGTCACCGAAATCCTGCGGGGCGGAGTTCGGGTGCGCCTTCATATGTGTCGGCAGGACGACGCTGAAGTCGTAATCGCGAACATAGGACGAGAAGTTGTTGCCGACGATGCCGTCGATGCGTTCGCCGGTCTTGTTGTCGATGATCACCGTCTGGAGAATCTCGATCAGCGGGAAAATGTCGTCCCGGTCTTCGGCACCGACATGCATCTCGACCGAGATGATCGTGAGCTCGACCGCATAGCGATCGCCCTTGGGATTGTCCCAGTGCGCAAGGGAATTGAAGCGGTTGTCGATCATCCGCAGCGTGTTGCGCAGATTATCCTGGCGGCTCTCGCCCCGCGCCAGATTGGCGAAGTTGGTGGTGATGCGCGTGCTGTCGGCGGGACGATAGTCCTCGTCAAAGGCGATGCGCTTCAGGGAGAAGGAAAAGGGTGCTTCACTCATGGTTCGACCAATCACCTGCTTTTGCGGGCGGGAGGGCCGAAGGAAGAGCGCGCGAGACAGGATTGACGGGACGCGGCCCGTCAAGGGGACGACGGACACGCGACGCAATCGTGCGTCTGGCGCGATCCACCGGAGGAACCCCCGTCCGAGGAACGTTATCGCGTCGGAGGCAGGTCTCCTGGCTCACGGGTCAACGCGTCGGTCCCGGCCTTCCCGGCACCCTTGCGGGGTGCCAGTGACACAAAAATGGAACCGCCGCTCGCCGCTTACAGTTGCGGGGGCAGCGCCGGATTCTGCCCTTTCGGACACCACCGGCTTCCCGTCTTAGCCCCGCCATCATGCCTGAAGCGGGGAACCTCGACGCGCTGCTTCAACACCATCGCGCGGCGACTGTCAATGGAGATATAAAGATATCTTTATATGGTAATATGATGTTGCCGGCTTACGCATTGGTGAGCTTTCCAAAGTCCCGATCGAAGGCGCGGCTGAAGCTGCTCACATTTGCATAGCCCAGTGCCGAGGCGACGCGGTGGAGCGGCATGCCCTCCTCGATCCAGGTCATCGCACTGAGCATGCGCAGCTGGTGGCGCCACGCGCCGAAGGACATGCCGGTCTCGTCCCGAAAGGTTCGAGTGAAGCTTCGACGGCTCATGCCGGCCCGCGCCGCCCACAGATCGATTCCCTCCCCATTAGCCGGATCCCCGCGCAACGCCTCGCATATTGCGCGCAAGCGCTGCGACAGGGGAAGCACAGGAACCGCGGCGCCGATATCGGGCAACCGCAGGATTTCCTCGAGCATCAGCCGCATGACCAGATTGGCATGCGCGTCAAAAATTTGGGTTTGTTCGTGTTGGAGGAGGGATTCGAAGAGGGCCTGGAGGAGGGGTGATACTTCGATTACGCGGACCTCGGCGGGCTGCGGAACAGCGGCTTCGGTCGCGTAGAAGGCGTTGTATGCCGCGGGGCCGCGACAGGATACCTCATGCACCACGCCGGCGGGGATCCACACGCCGCGGCCCGGGGCCAGCAGGATCGGGCGGCCGCCCGCCTTGACCACCGCAAATCCCTCGACCCGGTACGAGAATTGCGCGCGGTCGTGGCTGTGCGGGGGATCATAATAGCCGTGCGGCTCGCGCCCGCTGAACGCGACGATCGGACGCGGCGCCGCAACATCGCTGCTGCTGATCGCCAGCCCCGGCAACTCAGACGTCTCGCTCACACCCTGCCCCCTGCACATCGGGCCAATTCCAAACCGACCGGGCCAAATTACCCCAATCTTATTGCGAATGCATCGCAAGATTAATAGTCGCACGCTCCATGGCCCGGCTCACCAAGACCAGCATAGCCCTGCGCGGCGCGATGGCGCTCTTCGGCGGATACGCCGTTGCTGCCGCATGGCAAGGCGCGCTCGCCCGCAGCCTCCCGATGTCGCGCATCGACGCGACGACGGCATCGACCCTGTTTTCCTTCACCCTGTTCGCCGCCGCAGCGATCTGGGCGTTCGCGGCCCGCACCGCAACCCGCGCTGCGATCGGCCTGGCGATCGCCGGAACCGTCGCCGCCGCAAGCTGGTGGGCACTGCGATGAGCGACGCCAGCGGACCCGGCCTGCGCCAGTCGCAATCGGTGCTGCACACCTGGTCGGGCCTGCTGGTCGGCTGGGTGCTGTTCGGCATCTTCCTGGCCGGCACCGCCAGCTTCTGGCGCGACGAGATCAGCCGCTGGACCCGGCCCGAACTGACCCCGGCCTATGACCAGACGGCAGCGCTGCAAGGCGCCACCCAGTTCCTCGCCGCCAAGGCACCCGGCGCCAAGAGCTGGACGATCGAGCTGCCGACCGAACGCGGCGCCGGCGCGCTGCTGCGCTGGCAGCCCCAGCCCAAGCCGGGCGAGAAGCCCAAACGCCAGCGCGGCTTCGCCAACAGCCAGTGGCTCGACGGCAGCGGCAAGCCGGTGACCGTGCGCGAGACGCGCGGCGGCGACTTCTTCTACCGGCTGCACTTCGATCTCTACTACATGCCGGTGCTGTGGGCGCGCTGGTTCGTCGGCTTCTGCGCGATGCTGATGCTCGTCGCGATCGTCAGCGGCGTGATCACCCACAAGAAAATCTTCAAGGACTTCTTCACGTTCCGGCCCGGCCGCCGCCAGCGCAACTGGCTGGACGGGCATAACGCAACGGCAGTGCTCGCGCTGCCCTTCCACCTGATGATCACCTATACCGGCCTCGTCACGCTGATGAGCCTGTACATGCCGTGGGGCGCATTCGCCAATTACGGCGCGCTCGAGCCGATGTACCGCGAGATGTTCCCCATAGTCACCGCGGCGAAGCGGGTCGACCAGCCGGCGCCCCTCCCCGCTCTAGCCCCGTTGGCGAAGCAGGCCGAGAAACTGTGGCAGGGCGGACACCTGGCCAGCGTGCGGATCAGCGAGCCGGGCGATGCCGGGCAGCAGATCGAGATGGGCCGCCGCCTGTCCGACCGGATCGTCGATGGCGGCCAGCCGGTCATCTTCGACGGCAGCGGCAAGCAGATCGCCGGACCGCCCCCGCAAAGCGCGGTGATGGCGACGCGCGGCGCGATGATCGGCCTGCACGCCGGCCGCTTCGCCGACCTGACGATGCGCTGGCTCTATTTCCTGTGCAGCGTAGCCGGCACGGTGATGGTCGGCTCCGGGCTGGCGATGTGGATCGCCAAGCGCCGCGAGAAGCTGCCCGACCCCGCCCGCCCGCATTTCGGCTTCCGGCTGGTCGAGCGGCTCAACATCGCCTTTATCGCGGGCATGCCGCTGGCGATGACCGGCTTCCTGTGGGGCAACCGGCTGCTCGCAACCGGCATCAAGGGCCGGATCGAAGCCGAGATCAACTGGATGTTCTGGCTGTGGGGCGCGGCGATCCTGATCGCGCTGCTGCTCAAGCCGCGTATCGCCTGGACCGGTCTGTTCGGGGCGACCGGCGTGTCGCTGGTGACGCTCGCGCTGGCCGACCTGTTCCTGACCGATACCGGGCTGTTCGCGTCGATCGGGCATGGCGACTGGGCGCTGGCGGGGATGGAGACCGGCTTTGTCGCGATCGGACTGATCTTTTTCTGGCTGGCCCGCAAGGCGGCCCGCAAACCGGCGATGGCAGCACCGCGCAAACGCCGGGCGACGACGGTGATGCCCAGCCCCGAACTAGTGGCCGCCGAATGATCCTGCTTTCGCTCCTGATGGCCGCTGCCGGGTTAGCCGCAATGGGCCTGTCGCAGACCGGGCATTACCAATGGGCTTTTGGTCCGCGGCCGGAAGCCCGCCGCGTGCCGCTGCTGCGCTGGGGCGGACTGGCGCTCGCCTGTCTGAGCCTGGCGCCGGCGATGCTCGCCTGGGGACCGGCATTCGGCGCGGTCGGCTGGTTCGGGCTGCTCAGCCTGGCCGCCGGCGGACTGCTGCTCGCCCGCACCTATCTGACGCCGCCGGCGTGGATGCGGTCCCGACCCAGCCTTTCGAAACCACCCGTCATCCCCGCGAAGGCGGGGATCCATTCCGGCAAACCGAAATGAGTCCCATTGCCCACAGCGACAATGGATCCCCGCCTTCGCGGGGATGACGATGAAAATCGCGCACTGAACCAATTCAAACGAAACAGAGGAATCCCATGTCGTCTCGCACCCATCTGCGCGCCCTGCTGATCGGCACCGCGCTCAGTGCCATCGCCGCACCGGCCGCTTTTGCCCAGACCGACGCCGCCGCCAAGGCCGAGGCGCAGGACGACAGGAGCTATATCGACGAGATCCTCGTCACCGGGCGCACCGATGGCTATCAGACCGGCGACACCAACACCGCCACCAAGCTGCCGCTGACGCTGCGCGAGACGCCGCAATCGGTGACCGTGTTCACCCGCGAGCGCATCCAGGATTTCAACCTGATCACCATCGCCGACGTGCTGGAGCAGACCCCCGGCGTCTCGGTGCAATCCTATGACAGCAACCGCACCCGCTTCCAGGCGCGCGGCTTCTCGATCACCAATTTCCAGCTCGACGGCGTGCCTTCGAACTTCAATGTCGGCGCCAGCGGCAACAGCGTGATGCCCGACACCTCGATCTTCGAGCGCATCGAAGTGGTGCGCGGCGCGGCGGGGCTGGTAACCGGCACCGGCGACCCCTCGGCGACGATCAACCTGGTGCGCAAGCGGCCGACCAAGGAGCTGAAGGCCAATGTCAGCCTGAACTATGGATCGTGGAATTATGTGCGCGCCGAAGCCGATGTCGGCGGTCCGCTGATCGCCAGCGGCAAGATCCGCGCCCGCGCGGTGGCGGCCTATACCAGCCGCGAGTCCAATGTGGATTTCCAGCACGACAAATCGCCCAGCCTGTACGGCGTGATTGAGGCGGACATCACCAACACCACCCGGCTGCGCGCCGGCGTCGATTATCTGAGCACCGACAGCCAGGGTGGTTCGTGGAGCGCGGTGCCCTTGTTCTTCAGCGACGGCACCCGCACCAACCTGCCCCGCTCGTACAGCGCAGCTGCCGAGTGGAACCGCTGGCAGCGCGAGAACACCAATGCCTTCGGCACGCTGGAGCAGGAGATCGGGCGCTGGGTTGCGCGCGTCGCCTATAACCATCGCTGGACCGATACCGAGAGCCTGTTGCTCGCCGGATCGAACAGCACGTTCTTCCCCGATCGCGTGACCGGGCTCGGCCTCAACGTGGTCAACACCTATGGCAAGTCGCATACCGAGGAGGACTCGATCGACGGCTATGCCACCGGTCCGCTGCGCCTGTTCGGCCGCGACCATGAAGTGGTGCTGGGCGTCAATCACTATGACCGCCAACTCGAGAACGCCGCGACCACGCTGACCGCCGCCTATGGCCTGCCGACCTTCCGGGTGGGCACCACCAACTACACGGCGTTCCCGAGCATCTTCACCTGGAACGGCAGCGTGCCGCGCCCGACCACGGTGGACCGCGGCTTCCCGTCGAGCGTCGACCGGACGAAGCAGACCAGCGCCTATGGCGCGGTGCGGCTGAACCCGACCGACGGGCTGAAGATCATCCTGGGCGGCCGCTGGACCGATGCCAGCACCACCACCGACACCTATAACACCACCACCGCACCGGGCACGGTCACCCGCACGACGCGAACCGGCGACGACAAATTCTCGCCCTATGCCGGCGTGGTGCTCGACCTGACTTCGAGCATCTCGGCGTTCGCCAGCTATGCGCAGGTGTTCACCGTGCAGACCCAGCGCGACGTCAACAACGAACAGCTCGCGCCGCTGACCGGGACCAATTACGAGTTCGGCCTGAAGGGCGAGTTCTTCGACAAGAAGCTCTATACCGCGCTGAGCGGCTTCCACATGATCCAGGACGGGGTGGCGCAGCTGCTCGCCGGCGCGACGCCGCTGCCCGATGGCAGCACGCCCTATCAATCGGTCAGCGGGGTGAAGACCTGGGGCGCCGAGCTGGAGATCGCCGGATCGGTGACCAAGGCCTGGCGGATCGCGGGCGGCTATACTTATGTCCATAGCGAGAATGCCGATGGCAGCCGCTTCTCGCCCGATACGCCCGAGCATCTCGCCAAGCTCAACACCACCTACAAGATCGGCCCGGTGACGATCGGCGGCGGTGCGACCTGGCAGAGCCGCATCTACCGCGCGATGCCGATCCCGACCGGTGCCTTCCAGGCGAACGGCCAGCCGGTGACGCGGACGGGGAATGTGTCGCAGGACAGCTATTTCCTGCTCGATGCACTGGTCCGCTACGACCTGACGCCGAACGTCAGCCTGGGCGTCAACGCGACCAACCTGCTCGACAAGACCTATTACCGCAATGTCGGCTTCTTCAACTCGGGCTGGTACGGCACGCCGCGCCGGGTGCTCGGCAATCTGCGCTGGAAGTTCTGAAGGCAATCGCCGCTGAGCCGGCGGCGCCTTTGATCGACATGACCACCGAGGCACGCATGCCGGAGACCTGGATGTTCTTCAGGTCTCCGGCCTTTCGTGACTTTCCAGCCCGAAACCACGGCTGGCATCGACCAGGACGAGATGTGGCACGCCGTGGCGTATCTCGTCCTGGTCGATGCGCAAATCTGACAGCTGACCGGCCACGTTCTCTAGACAAGGTGCCAAGGTGTCCGCGCCGTTGCACCGTCAAAGCTCGAAGAATTTTCGCGTTTCGGGGAACTCGAATGTATCTTTCCCGTTCCCCCAAGGCGCGCCGTGGCAATTCGCACCTGCGCCTTTCGATCGCCGATGCCGTGCCAGGCATTCCGGCCAGCGTGGTTCACGCGCCAACATCATAGGGGGCCATCATTCCGGCAGTCCGACAAGAACTATTGGCCTATCCGCCGACCAACCTGCTGCCAGGCGCAAGCCTGTTCCTCGATTTTGACGGGACGCTGGTCGATCTGATCGATCGCCCCGACGAAGTTACGGCGGACCCCGAACTTCGCACGCTGCTTCTTCACCTGCATGACTTTCTCGAAGAGCGCCTTGCGATCGTCAGCGGGCGTTCGCTCGAACAGCTCGATGTGATCCTGGGTCCCCTCGCCCAAACCCTGACGCTTTCGGGCAGCCACGGCAGCGAACATCGCTGGCGCGGCATCGAGGCGCAGCCGCGCCGCCCCGCGACGCTCGATGTCGCGGGCACCCGGTTTCGTGAATTTGCGAAGCGCCATGACGGCATGCTCGTCGAGGAGAAGAGCTTCGGGGTGGCGCTGCACTTCCGTGGGTGCCCCGATGCTGAGGGCGACGCGCTGCGGATAGCCTTTGATACGGCTAGTGAACTTGATCTCCACCTTCAGGCAGGAAAGATGGTCGTAGAACTCAGAATTCCGGGCGGCGGCAAAGATATCGCCGTGCGCCGCCTGTTGGACAGGCCCCCGATGCTCGAAACCCGCCCGGTGTTCATCGGCGACGATCTTACAGACGAACCCGCATTCGAGATGGCGGCACAACTTGGCGGGGCGGGAATTCTGACGGGCCCGCCACGCGAAGGCAGCCACGCGGCATACCGCCTGGAAGATGCCACAGCCGTTCGCGCCTGGCTGAAGGCGGCATCGGCATGACCGCGACACTCGACCTCTGGCCGATCGGCAATTGCCAGGTATCCGCGCTCGTCGATCGCGCCGGCCGTTTCGTGTGGGGCTGCATCCCGCGCGTCGATGGCGAGCCGGTCTTTTCCTCGCTGCTCGACGCAGCCCCTCGCGCCGGCGACGGCGCGCACGGCTTCTGGGAAATCGATCTCGAGGATTGCGTCGCTACCGAGCAGGCATATCTGCGAAACACCCCGATACTCGTCACGCGCCATAGCGATAGCCACGGCAACGCGATCGAGATAGTCGACTTCGCGCCGCGATTTCGGCGCCACGGCAGAATGTATCGGCCTGTCGCCTTTGCCCGTATCGTCCGCCCGGTATCCGGATCGCCCCGGATCCGCATCCGGCTTCGGCCTTCGCGGGACTGGGGCAGTGCCCCCGCTTCGACTACCCGCGGATCCAACCATATCCGCTATCTGACAGCGGACGCGGTCCTCCGCCTGAGCACGACGGCACCGATCGGCTGGGTCGAGGACGAGCGCCTGTTCCGCGTCGAACACCCCCTGCACTTCTTCCTTGGGCCCGATGAGAGCTTCGACGATGATCTGCGGATCGCGCTTGAGACGATGCTTGACCGCACCGCGCAGGAGTGGCGCGAATGGGTGCGCGGTCTGGCCACGCCGCAGGAATGGCAGGAAGCCGTGATCCGGGCCGCGATAACCCTCAAACTGTGCCAGCATGAGGAGACCGGAGCGATCGTCGCGGCCCTGACGACGTCGATCCCCGAACATGCCGGATCGCAGCGCAACTGGGACTATCGCTATTGCTGGATCCGGGACGCCTATTACACGGTACAGGCACTCAACCGCCTTGGTGCGCTGGACGTGCTGGAGGCGTATCTCGAATATCTGCGCAACATCGTCGACAATGCCAAAGGCGGCCACATCCAGCCCCTATACGGCGTTGGCGGGGAACCGAAGATCGAGGAGTGGATCGCGCCGGGCCTTAACGGGTATCGCGGCATGGGTCCTGTGCGTGTCGGGAATCAGGCCTATACCCAGATCCAGCACGACGCCTATGGCCAGATCGTCCTCTCCAACGCCCAAAGCTTCTTCGACCAGCGCCTGTTCCGCATGGGTGGCACGGCCGATTTCGAGGCGCTGGAGCCCATCGGGGAACGCGCCTGGGAAGTCTATGACACGCCCGACGCGGGCCTGTGGGAGCTGCGCACCAGAAGCCATGTCCATACCTACTCGGCGGCGATGTGTTGGGCCGCCTGCGACCGGCTGGCGAATGCCGCGGAGACGCTCGGGCTGGAGGCGCGCCATGCGCTCTGGCGCGACCGCGCGGATCGCATGCGTCGACGCATCGAGGATGCCGCCTGGCGAAGCGACACCAACCGCATATCCGCGACGTTCGATGGCGACGATCTCGATGCCAGCCTGATCCAGCTGCTCGACCTGCGCTTCCTCCCGCCGGACGACCCGCGGTTCCTGAGCACGCTTGCGGCGGTCGAGGACGGCCTGCGCCGCGGCAGCCATATGCTGCGCTATGCGACGGCGGACGATTTCGGCTTGCCGGAGACGGCGTTCAACGTCTGCACCTTCTGGCTGATCGAAGCGCTCAAGGCCACCGGTCGCGAACTCGATGCCCGCAATCTGTTCGAAGAAATGCTCACGCGGCGCACCGCTGCCGGCCTCCTCTCCGAGGACATCGATCCCATGACGGGCGAGCTGTGGGGGAATTATCCGCAGACCTATTCGCTGGTCGGGCTGATCAATTGCGCGGCGCTCCTCAGCAAGCCATGGAGCGCCATCCGATGAGCAGACTGATCGTCGTTTCCAACCGTGTCTCGCGACCCAAAGGCGGCGGCGCCAATCAGGGAGGTCTTGCCGTGGCGCTCTCGACCGCGCTGCGCGAGAGCAATGGCATTTGGTTCGGCTGGTCCGGCGAGGAGGTCGATACCTTCACCGGTGCCATCGACTATCAGAGCAACGCCGGCGTCACGACCGCGACGATCGACCTCGAGCCGCAGGACACCGACGAATATTATAACGGTTATGCCAACCGGACGTTGTGGCCGCTTTTCCACTACCGCATCGACCTGGCGGAATATGAGCGGAACTTCGCCGGCGGCTATGCCCGGGTTAACGCCCGGTTCGCGGATACGCTTCGGCCGCTGATCGAGCCGAAAGACCTGGTCTGGGTCCATGATTATCACCTGATCCCGCTCGGCCGCGAGCTGCGCCAGCGCGGCGCCACGAACCGGATCGGGTTCTTCCTACACACCCCCTGGCCGCCGATGCGACTGCTGCTGGCGCTGCCCAGCCATCGCGAGCTTGTCCAATCGCTGTTTGCCTATGACGTTATCGGCTTTCACACCAAGGACTGGCTGGACTCGTTCCTCGACTATGTCCGCGCTGTGCTGGAACTGGAGATCGCGGAAGACGGAACCATCGAGGTCGACGGCAGAACGGTGCGCGCGATCGCGTGTCCGATCGGGATCGACACCGACGATTTCCGTCACGTCGCCAGCGACACCGCCGCGCAGGCGAAGCACGAAGCGATGAAGGCCAGCGCCAATGGCCGGGCCATGATCATCGGAGTTGACCGTCTGGACTATTCCAAGGGTCTGCAGGAGCGGTTCGCGAGCTATGAACGCTTCCTGGCGACCCGGCCGGAGCAGCGCGAGCAGGTGTTTCTGCTGCAGATCGCCCCGCCCTCCCGCGAGAATGTCGAAAGCTATCAGGAGATCCGCGCCGCACTCGACGCGCTCACCGGGCGGATCAACGGCGCTTATGCGAGTGCCGAATGGGTGCCGATCCGATACGTCAATCAGGGCTATGCTCGCGACGAGCTCGCCGCAATGTATCGGGTCGCCCGGATCGGGCTGGTCACGCCCCTGCGCGACGGCATGAACCTCGTCGCCAAGGAGTATGTAGCCGCACAGGATCCGGCCGATCCCGGGGTGCTGATCCTGTCCCGCTTCGCGGGTGCGGCAGCGCAGCTACGCGACGCGGTGCTGGTCAATCCCTACAGCCCCGAGGATGTGGCCGATGCGATCTCGCTGGCGCTCGCGATGCCGCGCGAGGAACGTATCCGCCGTTGGCGAAGCATGATGGACAATATCGAGCGCGAGGACGTGTCCTGGTGGATGCGTTGCTTCACGGATCAGTTGATGCGCGCCCCGAATATGGCCGACGCTGCCTGAAGCAGTGGCCGTGACGCCTGATTACCAAGAGAACTTTGCGCCAGAGCCTCGCCAACCCGCAACGCAAACCAAGCCCTAGTCCGCCTCCTCCTGCCGCTCCACCGCCTCGGCCAGCTTGTCGAGAATGACGGAGAGCTGCGCGCGCTCCTTGTCGTTCAGCACGCCAAAAATGTCGTCGACCAGTTCCAGTCGGATCGGCTCGGTCGCCTCGACCATCGCCCGGCCGCCTTCGGTGATCGAGATGCGCTTGACCCGGCGATCGACCGGATCGGGATCCCGGCGCAGGAAGCTGTCCCGCTCCAGCGCATCGACCGACTCCGTCACGGTGCGCGGCGCCAGCTGGAAGAAATCGGCCAGGTCCGCCGCTCGCGCCGGCCCTTCCCGATTGAGATACATCAGCAGTTTTGTGCGGGCCAGCGACATACCTTTGGATGACATGCGCCGATCCATCAGCCGATGCATACGGAGGAAGAGTTTTCCAAATCGGGAGCTTAGCGCGTCGAGATTGCACATATTCGCGTGACCATATGATGAGGAACCTCAATATATGGCATTGCATTATGCTGCAAGTGCGAGCAATTCCCCGATCGGTTCGATTCTCCAGGATGGAAAAGCCCGATGGCCGAAGAAACCGCTGTCGATAACGACGCGACCTCGAAGAAGGATGCAGCGGAAAAGATGTCGCCGGCGCGAAAGGCGCGGGTGCGCCTGATCCTGATTATCGTGGCGGTCGTGGCGGTGGCGGGCGGCCTTGCCTGGTATCTGCGCTACAGCAGCTACGGCAAGTTCCAGCAATCGACCAACGACGCCTATATCCAGAGCGACGCGGTGATCGTCTCGCCCAAGGTCAATGGCTATGTCGAGGAAGTCTATGTCCGCGACAACCAGCAGGTCCGCGCCGGCGATCCGCTGATCCGCATCGATCCACGCGACTATCGTGCGCAGGCCGCCCAGTCCCAAGCGCAGATCGATGTCGCGCTGGCCAGCGCCGAGGGCGTCCGCGCCCAGATCCGCGAGCAACAGGCCGCGATCGAGCAGGCCCGTGCCCAGCTGACTGTCGCGCAGACTGCCTATGCCTTCGCCCGCGATCAGGTTGCGCGCTATACGCCGCTCGCCGCCAGCGGTGCGGAAACCGGCGAGAAGCTCTCCCAGCTGCGCGATCAGGCCAATCAGGCCGCCGCGCAGGTTGCCAATGCCCGCGCCGCCCTGACCAGCGCCCAGCGCCGCGTCGGCACGCTGCAGGCCCAGGTCTCGCAGGCATTGTCGCAAGGCGAAGCCGCCAAGGCGCAACTCGACGCCGCTCAGGTCAATGTCGGCTCGACGATCATCCGCGCCGCCACCAATGGCCGGATCGGCAACAAAACCGTGCAGCCCGGCCAGTTCATCCAGCCCGGCACCCGGCTGATGTCGATCGTGCCGGTCGAGAAAATCTATATCGCGGCGAACTTCAAGGAAACGCAGATGGGCCTGATGCGCCCGGGCCAGCCGGTCGAGATCGATGTCGATGCGATCTCCGCGGTGCCGCTGCGCGGCCATGTCGAGAGCGTTTCGCCGGGCACCGGCGCGCAATTCTCGCTGCTGCCGCCGCAGAACGCGACGGGCAACTTCACCAAGATCGTGCAGCGCGTGCCGGTGCGCATCTCGATCGATGCCGGCCCGCAGACGCGCGCCGTGCTGGTGCCGGGCATGTCGGTGAGCGTCTCGGTGGATACACGCGGCGCCAAGGGATCGCTTCAGGCGATCAAGCGCGAGCAAGAAGCGCAGAACCGCAAATGAGCACCGCACCCGCCAAGGCCACATCCGGCTGGGGCGCGGGCACCCAGCAAAAGGCGGACCTGACCGCCTGGCTGGCGGTAGGCGCCGGCAGCCTGGGCGCGCTGATGGCGACGCTCGACATCTCGATCGTCAACTCGTCGCTGCCGACGATCCAGGGCGAGATCGGCGCGAGCGGCACCGAAGGCACCTGGATCGCCACGGCCTATCTGGTCGCCGAGATCATCATCATCCCGCTTTCCGCCTGGCTGGAACGCGTCTTCGGGCTGCGCACCTTCCTGCTGGTGGCGACGACGATCTTCACCGGCTTCTCGATCATGTGCGGCCTGTCCAATTCGCTGACGATGATGATCATCGGTCGTGTCGGCCAGGGCTTTACCGGCGGCGCGCTGATCCCGACGGCAATGACGATCATCGCCACCCGCCTGCCCCCGTCGCAACAGCCGATCGGCACCGCGATGTTCGGGGTCACTGCGATCCTGGGCCCGGTGCTGGGCCCGCTGATCGGCGGCTGGCTGACCGAGAATATCAGCTGGCACTATGCCTTCTTCCTCAACGTACCGGTGAGTGCGCTGCTGATCACGCTGCTGCTGATCGGGCTGGAGCATCAGGAAGCGCATCTGGAGGAGTTCAAGAACGCCGACTGGGTCGGCGTGGCGGGCATGGCGCTGGGCCTGGGCGGGCTGACGGTGGTGCTCGAGGAAGGGCAGCGCGAGCAGTGGTTCCAGTCCGAGTTGATCATCCAGCTGACCGGCGTGGCGATCCTGGGCTTCATCCTGATCGCGCTGGGGCAGATGTTCGCGAAGAAGCCGGTGATCCGCCTGTCTCTGCTGCTCGACCGGCAATTCGGCAGCGTCGTGGTGATGGCGATCGTGCTGGGCATGGTGCTGTACGGCACGTCCTTCGTGATCCCGCAATTCCTGGCGGCGATCTCCGATTATGACGCATTGCAGGCCGGCAAGGTCGTGTTGCTCGCCGGCATTCCCAGCCTGATCCTGATGCCGTTCACCCCATTGCTGATGAAATATGTCGATATCCGCATTGCGGTGGGTTTCGGGCTGGCGATCATGGCGCTCAGCTGCTTCTTCGATACCGATCTGACTGCGGAGTCGGTGGGAAGTTCCTTCACCCTCGGCCAATTGATGCGCGGCGTCGGGCAGATCTTTGTGATGCTGTTCCTCAACCAGGCAGCGATCCGATCGGTGACACCGGAGAATGCGGGCGACGCCGCCGGCCTGTTCAACGCCGCGCGCAATATCGGCGGATCGGTCGGCCTGGCGCTGCTCGCCACGGTGCAGGACCAGCGCAGCTATTTCCACGCGCGCCGACTGGAGGAATCGCTCCAGGCCAATGCCGTGGGCGTGCAGGATTATGTCCAAAGCCTCAGCCAGTCGCTCGGCAGCTCCGCCGCCGCAATCCAGTCGATCGGCGGCACCATCACCCGGGAGGCACTGGTGATGACCTATAACGACATGTTCTGGCTGCTCTCGGTCGGCATCGTGGTCGTCTCCCCGCTCGTTCTTTTTCTGCGGCCGCTGCCCAAGGGCGCGCCCGTCGCCATGCATTGAGGCCCGCCATGCGCAAGCTTGCCCCCCTCGCCCCACTCCTGTTCGCATCCGCCTGCACGATGGGCCCGAACTATGCCGGCCCGCCCAAGCCGACCGTCTCGGGCGAAGTCCCCGCGCAGTTCGCGCGCAGCAACGCGTCGTCGGTCGCGCAGGCGCCGATGGTCGCCAACTGGTGGACGATGCTGGACGACAGCCTGCTCAACCAGCTGGAGGAGCGCGCACTCGCGGCCAACCCGAACATCGCGGTGGCGACCGCGCGGCTGAACCAGGCCCGCGCCGCGCTGCGGCTGGAGCGCGCCAACCAGGCGCCGAGCGTCTCCGCCCAGCCGATGTACGTCCATGCCGAGCTGCCGCCGGTGAACCTGACCGGCGAAGGCGAAGCGAAGCGCAGCTCGCTCGATTTCTTCAACATGGGCCTGGACGCGAGCTGGGAGATCGACCTGTTCGGTGGCCAGCGGCGCACGGTGGAATCGGCGCGCGCTTCGCTAGGCGCGGCCGAGGCCAATGTCGCGGACGCGCAGGTGCGGCTCACCGCCGATGTGGCGCAGGCCTATGTCAGCCTGCGCGACGCCCAGCAGCGGCTGGCGCTCGCCAATCGCAATGTCGAGATCCAGCGCCAGATGCTGGCACTAACCAAACAGCGTTTCGAACGCGGCGCGTCTTCGGCGCTCGATATCGAACGACTGCAGAACCAGGTGGACAGCACGGTGGCGCAGCTGGTGCCGCTGGGCGCCGAAATCGACAGCTACAAGAATGCGCTGGCTGTGCTGGTGGGCGAAGCGCCCGGCGCGATCGACAGCCTGCTTGAGGCGAGTGGTCCGGTGCCGGTGCCGCCCGCACAGGTGGCGATCGGCGATCCGACCGAGCTGCTCCAGCGCCGCCCGGACATTCGCGCCGCCGAACGCCAGCTCGCCGCGCAGACCGCCAAGATCGGCGTGGCCGAAGCCTCGCGCTTTCCCAAGCTCAGCCTGATGGGGATCATCGGCTTTGGCGGCACCAAGTTCGCCGATGCGTTCGACCCTAACAATCTGGCCGCGCTGGCGATGCCGCAGCTCCAGTGGAATTTCCTCGATTTCGGGCGGGGTTTCGCCCGCGTGCATCAGGCTGAAGCGGCGCGTGACGAGGCCGAGGCCAATTATCGCGGCGCCGTGCTCCAGGCGCTGAAGGATGCCGAGGATTCGCTCTCGCGCTTCGGCAATCGGCGCAACACGCTGGCCAGCCTGTTGCGAGTGCGCGCTTCCGCCCAGCGCGTCTCGACGCTGACCGGGCAGCGCCAACGCGCCGGCACCGCCTCGCTGATCGACACGCTCGATGCCGAGCGGCAGCGCGTCTCGGCCGAGCAGAATGTCTCGCAGACCACTGCCGCCGTGACCGGCGACTTCATCGCGCTGCAAAAGGCACTGGGCCTTGGCTGGGCGCCGGCCGCCAAGCCGGCCAACTGAGCTTCTGAGATCCGGAATCCAGGGCGAACTGGACAGCAACTAGTCCCTGGATTCCGGTACCGAAAATCGACTTCACATCCCTATTTGAGAACGCGCACCGAACCTGTGAGGATGACATTGTCCGGCAAACGGCCCGCCGGCTTCACCTTCAGGCGCGAAGCTTCGAAGGCGAGGCAATTGCCCGGCATGATCACCGCAACGTCGTTGTCCCAAGCCGCCGCGATGGCATAGCCGCGACGCGTCCCGAAAACCGCCGAGGGATCGGCCCGCCCGGCGCAGAGCTGAACTTCGTGCGGCGTCTTGAAGCGGACCAGTTCCACATCGTCCGAATTGTCGAGCGTGAACTGGCCGGGCGGCTGGTTCTGCTCGGCGAGCCACATGATCGGATCGTTCACGTCCGGACGCTCATTGACCAGTTGCTGGGCTGCAGCCGGCTGAGCCATCAAGGCCGTGATCGTGCAGGCAAGGGCCGTCAGTGCGATGCGCATCGTCTATTCTCCTCATGTTCGACCAAGAGGAGTTCGGCACGGTCTTTGCCCGGTTAAAGTATATCATGGTATGGCCGCGCCGCATCAGGCTACGCAGCGCGACTGAATCTTGTACAAATCTCCGAACGAACGCATCAGTACTAAACCAAGGTTTCGATATACGTCCGTAGGTCTGCATCGAGCAAAGCTTCCAATCTAATTCCGAGACCGACCGCTTTTGGTTCCAAGGTACTCGGAGTTTCCATGAAGACTTTCATCGCTATCGCCGCGATCGCCGCCGCGGGCCTCGCCACCCCGGCCTTCGCGCAGGACAGTGCGCCCTTCTCCGGCCCGCGCGTCAGCGCCGAGGCTGGCTGGGGCCGCGTCGCCGGCAATGGCACGGCCGGCGATGGCTTCGTCTATGGCGCGACGCTGGGCTATGACGTCGCCTCGGGCAATGTCCGCATCGGGCCGGAGGTCGGCATCGCCGATTCCACCCAGGACACCTGCAAGCCCTTCACCGCAGCCGGCGCCAATGCCCGCGAATGCGGCCGTGCCGATCGCGACCTCTATGCCGGTGTTCGTGTCGGCTACACCGTCACGCCGAGCGTGCTGGTCTATGGCAAGGTCGGCTATGCCAACACCCGCTTCACCGATCATTACCAGGACGTCTCGGCAGGCGCCGCCCCGACGCCGCGCTTCGACGATGATCATAGCGGCTACCGCCTTGGCGCCGGCGCCGAGTTCGCGCTGACCAGGCAGTTCTACCTGTCGGGCGAGTATCGCTATTCGCAGTATCAGGACCACCTGCACCAGAACCAGATTCTGGGCGGCGTCGGCTTCCGCTTCTGAAACCTGCCGGGAGCCGGCCGGGTGCCGGCTCCACTCCCTGCACGTCAACCATCCCATCGATCATGCCTGCCGCCCTTCGGCCTGGTGGTTCCTGCCGCGGGCGGGTCAGCAGGGCGGGCACGATGATGCGATCCTCGAAAGGAAGACCCATGCTTCGTCAAACCCTATCCAGAACGACTACCCTGGCCCTGCTCGCCGGCAGCGCCCTCGCCCTTTCGGCCTGCGCCGGCCAGCTCCGCCCGGCCCCGGGCGCCACGCTCGCGCCGGGTGGTGGCGCGGTCTCGAGCGCCGCCGGCGTCGATATCGTCACCATGACGCCGGACTTCCCGGGCATCGTCGATATCGAAAGCGCCGTCACGCCGATGAAGGTGAACATCACCAATAACGGCGATCAGCCGGTCCGCATTCGCTATGCGGATTTCAAGCTCACCGCGCCCGACGGCAGCAGCTATGCCGCCCTGCCGCTCTACAAGATCGACAGCTCGGTATCGACCAGCCTGCCCGCGCTCGGTTATTCGCCGATCGCCGATCCGGCGTTCCGCTGGAACCGCTTCCGCGTCGCCCCCTATTATGCCGGCCTCTATCCGGGCATGCCCTGGTATCGCGGCGGCTTCTATGGCCGTCCCTATGGCTGGGGTTATTATGACACCGCCTTCGTCAACGTAGACCTGCCGACGCCGGAAATGCGCAAGAACGTGCTGCCGGAAGGCGTGCTCGACCCGGGTGGCTCGCTCCAGGGCTGGCTCTATTTCCAGAAGGTCCCGACTTCGAAGAAGACGGTGACGTTCGACGCGACGATCCAGTCCGAGCGCGGCGCCCCGATCGGCAAGCTCTCGATCCCGTACGACTTCAAGTCGTAACCCGAAGCTTCGCTTCCCAGAAGGGAGCAGACCGCACCGCGCGGGCTGCTCCTTTTTTGTTGCGATAAGGACGCTGAGGAATCCCCTTACCCCGGCGAAGGCCGGGCCCAGACTAAACACTGCGCGACGAAGACGCGCCACGGCGCGTGGCTTTCAAGTACTGGGCCCCGGCCTTCGCCGGGGTGAGAGAGCTCGCCATCACTCCAAATGACCTCGCCTGGAACAGAAAAGGCCGGGCATAAAGCCCGGCCTCTCTTCATCCCTCCCAAGGGAATACCAGCCCCAGACTATCGCCTGCCCGGCCGAACCGGCACTCCGATCAGCGCAGCCTCGGCCGCGCGCAACACGAGCCGATGCTCGGCCTCGTCGCTTGAAAGCTCGCCCCAGGCAAAGGCCGGGCGGCGGCCGTTCATGTCCTGCCAGATCCGGTCGGCAACGCCCTGTAGCTCGCGCGCATCCGGCGCCCGCCCCTCGGCGATGCAGGCGATCAACGCCGGTGCGACAATAGACGATCGCATGAAACCCCTCCTCCTATCTTCACCAAACCCTCTCGACGGACATTCGATGCGCGGTCCGCGAGAAATATCTGACGGGGTCATAGCTACGTGCGGCAGACGCCCCGCCCGCACGCCAAAACCGGCTGCGTGGTTTCACGCAGCCGGCAACGGCACTCGGTTACATGCGATCAGTCCCAGTCGCCCTTGGGCCGCAGCGGCACCACGCCCTGTGTCTCCTGGGGCAGTCTGGAGAGCAGCGCGGGATCGAGATTGAGGTGCTGGATCACCAGCTCGGGCGGCAAATGGCTCAGCCAGTTTGCCAGCGACACTTCCTCATAGCGATCCGAGCGGAACACTTCGACGAACTGGAGCACATCGTCGCCGATATTCTCGACATAATGGCCATAGTTGCGGCGGACCACGCCGACGTCTCCGGCGCGGAAATCATTGGTGGTCGCCTTGGGACCGGTGTTGAACACCGTCATCCGCGCGCTGCCGCGCAGATAATATTGCCATTCATCGGCATTGGGGTGCCAGTGCATCTCGCGCATGCCGCCCGGCTCGATCGTTACCAGCGCAGCGGCGACCGTCTTCGAGATCGGGAAGTTCGAGCTGTCGGCGAACTGGATGCTGCCGCCGCTGTTGCTCTTGATCGCAGGCGAGCGAGACAGGCGGAAGATCACCGCCTCGGTCCCCTCGGCCACCCGCGCGGCCTCGCGGTCCGCATCCAGATCGCCGGGCTCCGCGCCCTGGAAGATCCAGAGATTGTGCAGCGGGATATCCTTGAACGCTTCGGTCGACACGCCGAAATTCTTGGCGAGCACCTCGGGCGGGGTATGCGCCAGCCAGTCGGTGAGCAGCAGCGTGTTGCTCTCGGACTGCTTGCCGTCATCGAACGCCAGCACGAACTCGGCGCCGTCCGGCCCCAGCCCCTGCAGCGAGTGCGGCAGTCCGGCGGGGAAATACCAGATATCGCCCGCCTCGACATCCTCGACGCTCGGCTGGCCGCGGCGGCTGAGCGTGGTAATCCGGCATTTGCCGCGCGTCATGATCGCCCATTCGGCGGTCTGGTGCCAGTGCAGCTCGCGGATGCCGCCCGGCGCCAGATACATGTTCACGCCGGAGATCTCGTCCGAGATCGCGAAATCCGCCTGGGTCAGCTCGCGGGCCCAGCCGCCGCGCTGCTGGCGGCGCGGCGAGATGTTGAACGAGGACCAGAAAAAAGCCTGGGTGCTGATATCGGTCGCCGGGGCTTCCTTCGCATCCGGGAACTGGCTTTCGATCACCGGGTTGCGCGGCCCGGTCATCTGGCTGCTCTGGGGAATGTCCGCGATGTTCACGCTTCCCTCGGCAGGAAGATCGGGATTGCCGAAAGTCGCAGGCTCGTGGTTCGGCGCGTTCAGGGTATCGGTCATGGCAAATACTCGCTTCGAACTATCGATGCGTCGGGCGAAATTCCTCGTCCCTTCAACACCGGTCGAAACAACAAATATTCACGATCCGGGCGCGTTGTACCCAACCGTTCGTATGCCGATCCCCGCCTAGAAGCGCTTGCGCAAGGCGATACGGACGGTGCGTCCCAGAGGATCGATCTGGTCGCGACCATAGCCGAACGGAATGCTGCCATCGGCGAGGCGCACCCGCCGATAGTCGTTGAGGAGGTTACGGACGTCGAGCGACAACCGCAGGTTCTTGAGCCAGGGCGCTTTGCCGGCCACCCCGAGCAGATGCTCCGGCTCCACGAACAGCGACAGGTCGAAGCTCGACCAGGCCGCGAAACGATAATCGCCGCCTGTTGCCCCGCCATTGCGCAGGCTGGCAGCGCCGGTCCAGTTGCCGTTGAGGCTGCCGCCAATGCCACGCTTGCCCGCAGTGACCTGCCCTGACAGCGAGTCACGGGACTGGCCGCCATCGCTATCGAGCTGGTCGATTACCGGCAGCCCTACACGTGTGAGCAATGTGCTCTTCAACCGGCGTCGATAGTTCAGCGAGAAGGTCCATTGCATCGGGTTGACGCCCGGCTTTGGCAATGCGCCACCGCCCCGATGCGGCAGGCTCATGGTGAAGCCGGAGCGCAGCTCGGCGCTGGTTTCGCGGGCCAAGTTGATCGCCCGCGCATCGATCGAGACAAGCCTGCCCGCCGCGTCACGTATCACTCGCTCGGGGAAAGCGGCCTCGATCGCCGGGGTGAGCTGCGGAAACCCGGCCACACCGCTCTTCGCCACCTGGTCGCTATAGCCCAAGTTCAGGCTTAGGTCCTGGCTCTTGAACGGACGCAGCATGGCGCTGATCGTACGATTTTGCCGCCGGCCCCGGCCCAGCCCCGGATTGCCGCCGGTGATCCACACCGCATCCACTGCCTCCTGCCGTACATAATCGTAGATCCGGTTGACCGTGGTGACGATCGGGGCATCGAGCTGATCGGCACTGGGCGCAGCCTCGGCATTCTCCAGCATTCCGCGCAGCTGGAGGAGCTGAACCGGCGACCAGGTGAATCCGGCGGCATAGCGCTTCTGCAGTCCCCCGCCCGACAGCTTCTGCGCGCCCGCGAGCAGATCGAGCCGCAAGTCGCCGATCAGCCCCGCCCTGCCCTTGTCGCGCCCGAATACGGGAATGTTGAGCGCAACCTGCCCGTCAAGCCGATCGGACTGCCGGCTGGTGACGCTTGCCGCGCCATCGCCGCCCGACGCGCTAATCCGGCTTTCCAGCGCATTGTGCCCGTAATTGACGGTGGCATTGGCAGTAAACGGCCCGGCCGGCAGATCGACCACCGTCTTGATGACGTTTAACCGGGTCGAGAATGTTTCCCCGCTCGATCGGTTGCGGCTGGTACGCAGCAACGGGCTGTCCCAGCGGCCAAAGGGATTGAAGGCAGGATCGCCGGCATCGAGCAGCGCCTGTGCGCGCACGATATCGATCCCTTGATCGAGGCGGCTGTCGGTCCAGTTGCGCGTGTAGTTACCGGCGAAGGCGATCACCCAGCCGCCCACCCTGCCCGACAGCAGCAGCCCGCCGCCCAGCGTCTGGGCGCTATTGTCATTCCGCAGCGCCTGGGTGCCGGCAAAGGGACGGACGAGCAGCACATCCGTCGAGAAAGGCGACCAGGGGTTGTTCCCGGGCAGCAGCAACGCGCCCATCGGCAGCCCGCGCTGCCCCCTGCTATCGGTGCTGTTCGCGTTGAAAGTCAGCGTGGCGGAGAAATTCCCGACCGGACGGGTGAAACCGGCACCGAACGTCAGGTTGCGCCGCGCCGGTTGCAGCGTCTCGAAGCGGTTGGGGTCGACCGGATCTGCCCGCCCTGCCGTCGCCGCGAAATCCGCGAGCAACGGCGCCTGCCAGCCGGCGCCGGAAGGTATCCCTGCCAGCGTGACCGGATTGCCGGCAAGCAGGCTCAATGCGGGATCGAGCTCACCTCCGCCCGGGGCCGCAACATAGCCAGTCCCGTCGAAGACGCCCGCAGGAACGGGGATGTCGCGTGCGCTTTTGCGCAGGGCGCTATCCGCGCTGATCCGTGCCTGGATGTTCCAGCGCGAGGGCCCGTTGATGGCCACCCGGCTAGCGGAGATATCGCCGCCATACTGGCCGCCGGCCGTAGCAAATCTGCCGCCCGCATCGAGGTTCAGGCTGGCGAAGTGCTTCTTCAACACCAGGTTCACCACACGCTTGCCCGGCGCATAGCCATATTGCGCGGCGGCATCAGGCTTGAGCACGGCCAGACGATCCAGCGCTTCGGGCGGATAGGACAGGATCGAGCGATCGCCGTCTGCCGGCCGCCCGTTGATCAGGATCACCGGCTCCTCGCCCGTTGGATCGATGAAGGGCTTCATGCGATCGAGCAGGCTCTGGATGCTGTCGACGCCCTGCCCGGCGATTTCGTCCTCGCCGAACTCCGTTTCAGCGCCGACCCGTGCCTCCCCATAACGCGGCGCGGTGACCACAATCTCGTCATCCGCCTCCCCGGTGCGGGGTGGCGACTGGCGCTGCGCATCCTGCGCGGAGATCGCCTGCCCGGCCGCTGACTGGGCCCTGGCCTGGGATAGGGGAAACACGGGCAACGCAATGCAGAGCGGCATCACCAGAAAGGCCGGAGGCGTCATGGGCCGAACACTCTCCGTACTCCAACTCCCATCGCAGGTTCATGCCCGCAATGGCCGATGCGCAAACCGCATTAAGGGCGCCGCATCGCGTTGCGCGCAAGTGGAATTGGCACCGGAATGCGCATGCCCGACATGCCGGAAAAAATGAAGCGGGCGCATCAAGCCGATGCGCCCGCCAGGTTCAGTGTAGAGGATTGTCACCCACCCCCGTCAGAGGGCGTAGCCATCGATCTTGCAGGGCGCGCCCGCCGACTTGGCCGGAAGCGTTGCATTGTCGATGATCAGCACCGAACCGTCCCAGGTGCCGCTGATATTGCCGGCGCAATCGCCGATCGAGACCGTGGTCACATCGACATTGTGGAAGGTCAGCACGCCACCCGAATAGGAGGTCGTATAGGGCTGATTGTTGAAATTGAGCGCACCGCAGAGCGCATCGCCGGCGGTCAGCGCGATCGTGCCGGTGTTGTTGGCGGCATCCAGGTTGAGCGTCAGGGTGCAGTTGAGCGTGATGCCCTTGCTGGCAGTGACGACGCCGGTCAGCGTGCCGTTCGGCGCCGCCTGCGCCATGGCCGAGGAACCGAAGAAGGTAGCACCGAGAACCGCCGAAGAAATAATGGCGAGCTTGTTGAGCCTATTCATGATCATCTCCCGCATTATTTGATTAGCACTATTTTTAGTGCGACTCACCTATAACAAATCCGCAATTTTATTCAATTGTGCGAAATTTATATTTGAACGATATTGGTTTCATCCAAATATGTTCAGAACCGCTTCATCATGCTGAAACCGATGATCCGGGGATCGAGCGTAAAGACGTTCGTAGTCAGGCCGGTGTCGTCGGCATTGACGAAAAAGTCCGTGATCGGAGCACTATTAAGCAGGTTCTTCACATAGAGCTGCAGTACGAGATCGGATTTGGGGCGCGACAGGGTCACGGCCATGTTGACATTGTCCCACGCCCGCAACCGGTCGAAAGCTGTGTTGTAAATGCGCGCAAAACTCTTCGCCTGGCGATAATAATCGCCACGAAAGGTCAGTTCCCAATTATCATTATCGATGAAGAACGTGTATTGCGCGCCGATATTCGCAGTCCAGCGCGGTGAATTGGGCAGTTCGTTGCCGGAGAGGTCCGCCGTAAATCCGCGCCCGCCATTGGGCGCGCCGCTGCCGCCCTGCGCGATGTTCAGTCCCACCGTTGCCGGGTTGTAGGGGGCGAAGGGATCATAGGTGAAACCGTAATTGTTATAGAGCTGAAACTTGCTGCTCACTGCCGGATTGAAGGTGCCGATCCGGGTCGCACCGGGACAAAGCGCGGCCAGATGCACGTCGTTGTTCGACGCGATCATCCGCTCGACCAGCACGCGCGGCGCAATGCAGTTCGACGGCACCTGCAGCCAGGGGCGCAGCACCACCCAGTCCGGATCGCCCTGCGTCCGGTTCATCACGTCGATCGATTCCGATCCTTTTTTCAGTCGCGTCTTGAGCAGACCGAAATTGCCATCCACGCGAAAAGCGCGCGAAGGCCGCCACGCCGCCTCGAACTCGAGCCCCATGCTGGTGGCACCGAAATTCTCGTTATAGGCAATGCGATCGACGATCTGCGGGATCTGGTAATTCTTGTAATCATAGAAGAAGCCGGTGACGTTCACCGACAGGCGGCGATTGTCGAAGCTGTTCTTCGTGCCGATCTCGAAGGCGTTGACATATTCCGGCTTAAAGGTCTGCGGCAGGAACTGATACTGTACGATCGCCGGGTTGAAATCGACGCGCGGCGGATTGGTGCCCCCGCCCTTGTAGCCGCGTGAGGCGGACAAATAGATCAGCGTATCGTCGGTAAATTCGAGGTTCGGCTTCCAATCGATCACGGCGCGGCCAGTGAAGGCGCCCCAGGACTGACGGATATCCGGCAGTGCGGGATAGCCACTGTTCACCCGCCCCCCGGTAATGTCGCCAACCAAGCTGGGGCCAAACGGATTGTTGATGCCGCCGGCCAGCAGCAACTGGCTGGGGATCTGGGTCGAAACCTTGCGGTCCCGCGTGTAGCGGCCGCCAAGGGTCAGCTTCAGATCGTCGGCTATATTCCAATAGACTTCACCGAACAGGCCCAGGCTTTTGATCCGGATGCCGTTCTGGCTCAGGAAATAATTATGCCCCTGATTGTCGAGGCTGCCAATCGGATTGGGATCGATATAGGGGCATTCCCGCCCCTCATAGCCTAGCGCGCAGGGCAGAATGCGATTGGTCGCTCCATCCCTGCTGTAATAGAATTGGCCAATCAGCGTAAAAAGATTATTGAATACATAATAATCGTCCTGCGATTTGAAATCGAGATAATTGGCGCCGAGGTTGAAGTTTATCGGCCCGTCGAAGTCGGACTGCAGCCGGAACTCCTGGGACCATTGCCGATTGCGCGAACGACTGAGGTCCGCCGAAACCATCCGATCGGAACATCCCAATTGCGGATCGCAGAAGATGCCCCCCGGCGTTGGCCCTTGATCGATCGTCGTGTTGATCGGGCGGTTGAGCACATCGACCAGAGGCTGGTTCGAGCTATTGAAAATCGGGTTCGAGATGAACCGATTATAGTCCTGCGAGGAGTAGAAATAGTCGCGTGCATAGGCACTCTGCGACACCAGCTTGAGCCCGTCCGCCGGCTCGAACTCCAGATTGAGCTGGAAAAGATCGTTCTTCGCTCGGAACACCGGATCATAGCTGGTCGATATCTCGCGCAGGTTCCGCGACTGGGTCACGCCGGCAAAAGGGTCGATTGTGCTAAGCAGATTGACCCGCGGACCCGCCGGGGGCCGCCCGGGATTGACGCCGGGCCGATAGCCCAGCGCGATGCTGGACGGTACGATGACATAGACCAGGCTGGCGCCATTGGGTACGCCATAGGCAGCATCGTCATAAAGCGAACCGGGCAGGCACCCCTGGCTCAGCTTGCCCCGCATCGTGGGGGAGGTAACCGTGGTGTTCCCCACCTTCGTGGGACCGGGGTCGCGCGTGCATAGCTGCTTGCCGGTGCGCGAGCGATTGTCGTTTTCCTGGAAATGCTGCCAGATCAGGTTGGCCCGGAAATCGTCACCCGGCTTCCACTGCACGATCGCGCGCGTCGACCACAGGTTCCGGCCATTCACGTCCTGCTTGGTGAAGGTGTTGTAGTCAAAGCCTTCGCGACTGGTCCATGCCCCGGCCAGGCGGATACCCAGCGTATCGCCCAGCGGCACGTTGAGCATGCCGGCGGCCCGCATCGATCCGTAATTGCCGCCTTCGAGCTTGAGCTCGCCGGCCAGTTCCTCGTCGGGCAAGGCCGGCAGCACATTGACCACGCCGGCAGTCGCGTTGCGGCCATAGAGCGTGCCCTGGGGCCCGCGGAGCACCTCCACGCGCGCCAGATCGAAGAATTCAGATTCGAACAGCCGATTGCGTACCAGCGGCGTGTTGTTGAAGCTCACCGCGACGGCGGGATCGCTCGATGCCGAAACCGCCTTGGTCCCGATCCCGCGGATCGAGAAATTATACATGCTGAAATTGCTTTTGGAGAAGGTGACGTTAGGCACCGCCCGCAGCAACTCCGAGCCGCCCTCGATCTTCTTGTCGTCCAGCGCCTGGGCGGAGAACGCCGACACGGCGATCGGCACATTGCGGATCGATTCCTCGCGCTTCTGGGCGGTGACGATGATCTCGGCGGGCGTCTCGTCCTGCGAAGCATTCTGGGCGGGGCTGGCAGCGACCACCTGGACCGGTGCGGGGGCGGGCGCCGGAGTGACGCTCGTCTTCGTCCCTTCACCCGGCACCACGACATAGGTCTTGGCACCGGTCGGACGCGCAGTGAGCCCGGTTCCCTGGAGCAGCACTCTGAGCGCCTGATCCACCGACATTTCGCCGCGCACCGCCCCCGTGCGCTTGCCGCGCGTATATTTGCGGGCGGCGATGATCTGGATATCGGCCTGGTGCCCCAGCGCGACAATTCCGGTCTCGGCAGCTTGGGACGACACGTCGAAGCTGCGCTTCTGCGCCAGAGCAGGCGGCGCCATCATCACAAAAACACATGCAGTCGCGCCCAACAGGGCGGCACGCCCCCTCTCAATCCCCATCTTTTCCCTCTCCCTTGCGGGCATTTTCTGCCCGTCTTTCTGGAAGAGTCACCGGAAAAACTTTTCCTTATTTTTTCGGATCGCCCACGCGAATTTCGTCCGGGTTCCTGAGATCTATCGGCACGCCGAGGCTTTCGCGCACTGCCATGGCGAAACCTTCCAGATCATCGGTGCGCAGCGTGCCGTCGAAGCTTTCATCCGCGATCGCGGGATCGACGATGACGAGCTGGCGGCGATTGTAGCGGTTGAACTCCGCAGCGGCCTGGGCGAGCGTGACGCCGGCAAGATCGATCTTGCCCTCTCGCCAGGCGAGCGCGCGATAGACCGAGGTGGCATTGGCCGGGCTGCGCTGCACGGCGGCCGTGTCGGCGACGAAGGCATGCTCTCCTGCCGCGATGCGGACATGCGGCGCAACTGCATCGACCGACCAGGCCTCGACCACCCCTTCGGTAACGAAGACATCCGCGCCCCCTTCGCGCCGGCGCACGGCAAAGGCAGTGCCAACGGCCTGAACGCGGATCTGCCCGGCCTCGACCAGGAACGGCCGCCGGGTATCCTTGGCAACCTGGAACCACAATTCGCCCTGCCGGATGTTGACCAGCCGCCGGTTTTTTTCGAGATCGACCGAAGCCAGGCTCGCCGTGTTGATCACCATCGTCGAGCCATCAGCCAGCGGCACACGGCGGATCTCGCCGATCTGGGTGCCATATTCCGCGGCGCGGGTGAGCAGGAAAGCTGAGCCTGCAACCGAAGCCGCGATCGCCGCGCCCCCGCCAATCAGGAAACGGCGCCGCGCCGGATAGACGGGCTCTACCTCCGCCTCCCCGGCATCGGCCAGAGCATCGAGCGACACCCACGCTGCCTGCGCCCGGAGCAGCGCGCCGCGCCGCCTTGTGTCTTCCGCCAGCCAGTGCTCCAGCGCAGCCTCATCGGCGTCGCTCCATCCGGCCGCATCCATCCGCGCCACCCAGCGGGCGGCGGCATCCTCGATCTCTCGGGCATTCTCCGGCGTCATGAGCGCCGCCCCGCATCGACGCGTGGGGAGCCCGGCTGCGCGCCATTGAGCCAGGCGGTTACCCGGCTGTCCTCGTCGCGCCAGACGCGCAGGATCGCCTGGATGCCGTGATGAACGTCATTCTCTACCACGCTCTCGGTCACTCCGATGCGCCGGGCAATCTCCTTCTGGGAAACCCCTTCGATCTTGCGCATCTCGACGATCCGCCGGCAGCGTTCAGGCAGGCCGGCCATAATCGTTCGCAGCCGCGCATAGTCGAGCCGCCCGGCGGCCTCGCGCTCGGGCGAAGGGCTGTCATCGATCACAAAGGCCTCGATCTCGGCGATCATGTCAATCGACACGATCCGGCTGCGCTTGATCCGCTGCAGCAGCAGATTGCGGACAATCGAGAAGAAATAGGCGCCGGGCCGCGTGATGTGATCGACCGTGTCGAGCGCAGCGATCCGGCAATAGGCTTCCTGGACGATGTCATCCACGTCTTCCTCAGAAACACGAGCGCGCGCGAGCCATGCCCGAACTGTGCCCTCGTACGGGATCACCGTTTCGGCCACCCAGATCGCCCGCAGGCGACGGCGTTCGAAATTCGCCCCCTTCTTCGTGGCGCCTCTCCTGTTCTTCTTCCGCGTTCCTGCACGGGTTCTTGGCATCCAGGCCCTTAGATACTTGAGCGGCGATTTTCCTTATTGCAACAGATGGAAATCCCCCGGCACCGGAACGGATACGAATATTCCGGCCATCTCAGCCCAGGCACTCGCAGCGCCCTCGCTATCCGCCAGCCTGTCGCAAGCACAGGTAATACCCGGCGGGGACCTCCAGGCGATTTGCTACGCAACGCCGCCATTGCCGCGACAGTCCACGCCGCGGTCACATCGCTCGCGCCATCGTCCAGGGGAAGCTATCCCGTCCGTCTTCGCAGCGGGCGGGCCCGTCGCACCATTTGCCATGCTTGTCGCAGCCGAATTGGCGACAAACTATCTGACGGGCATCGGATGTCCGTCCGGGCCTTCCGCAAGGGCTGTTGCACCCCCGCCAACGGGCAAATGACCCCGCCCTGCCGTGGGAGCCCTTACCTCCAAGCCCGGCAAAGGGCGGCGCTGCGTGTGGTTCCGCAGCGCCGCCCTTCCCTTCATTCGAACTCGAGGATCGCCGCGTCCACCGCCAGGCTATCGCCCGGGCCGAAATTGGCGGCTTTCACCACCGCTGCCTTTTCGGCGCGCAGGATATTCTCCATCTTCATCGCCTCGACCACCGCAAGCGGCTGGCCGGCCTCGACCTTGTCGCCGGGCGCGACGTGAAGCTGGGTGAGCAGGCCCGGCATCGGCGCGAGCAGGAACCGGCTCATGTCCGGCGGAACCTTCTCGATCATGTAATGCCGGAACTGGGCGATGTGCGGCGGATAGACTTCGACGAGGTGCGAGGCACCGTGCGCGGTCAGCTTCCACGCCGCGCCCTTGCGCGCAACCCCGACGCTGAGCGGCGCGCCATCGACCATGGCGGTCAGGATCAGATTGTCCGCCTGCCATTCGCCGTCGATATCGATCGGCTGACCATCGACGGTGACGTCCTCGCCGACCACGACCGCGAAGCGATCGCCCGCGATCAGCACCACGCGCTCCTCGCCCACGTCGATCGCGCCATTGAGCTGTCCCGAGGTCGCCGCGGCGCGTTCGGCGCGCTCGATGTCGATTACCGCCGCCAGCGCGGCCAGCTTGCGCTTCAGCGCCTCCGATGCCGGCGCGCCGTGGAAGCCCTCGGGATATTCCTCAGCGATGAAGCCGGTGGTCAACGCGCCTTGGCGAAAGCGCGGATGCTGGACCAGCGCCGAGAGGAAATCGATATTGTGGCCGATGCCGTCGATCCGGAACCGGTCGAGCGCCGCCACCTGCAGGTCCGCCGCTTCGTCGCGCGTTTCGCCCCAGGTGATCAGCTTGGCGATCATCGGATCGTAGAACATCGAGATCTCGCTGCCCTCGGTCACGCCGTCATCGACCCGGACATAGCCGTGATCGCCGCGCGTGCCAGGCGCGCCATAGGGCGTCTCCTCGCTCGCCGGCGGGCGATAGCGCACCAGTCGTCCGGTCGAGGGCAGGAAGCCGCGATAGGGATCCTCGGCATAGACGCGGTTCTCGATCGCCCAGCCGGTCAACTTGATATCTTCCTGGGTGAAGGCAAGCTTCTCGCCATAGGCGACGCGGATCATCTGCTCGACCAGATCGAGCCCAGTCACCGCCTCGGTCACCGGATGCTCAACCTGGAGGCGGGTATTCATCTCAAGGAAGTAGAAGCCCTGCCCGGTCTTGTCGGCACCCGAGACGATCAGCTCGACCGTGCCGGCACTGAAATAGCCGACGGCGCGCGAGAGCGCGACCGCCTGCTCGCCCATCGCCTTGCGCATCTCAGGGCTGACGAAGGGCGACGGCGCTTCCTCGACCACCTTCTGGTGGCGACGCTGGATCGAGCATTCGCGCTCGCCGAGATAGACGATGTTGCCATGCTGGTCGCCCAGCACTTGGATCTCGATATGGCGCGGACTCTCGATGAACTTTTCGATGAACACGCGGTCGTCGCCGAAGCTCGCCAAGCCCTCGCGCTTGGTCGCTTCGAAGCCTTCGCGAACATCCGTTTCGCTCCAGGCGAGCCGCATGCCCTTGCCGCCGCCGCCGGCCGAGGCCTTCATCATCACCGGATAGCCGATCTCGTTCGAGATGCGGACGGCATGCTCGGTATCCTCGATCACCCCGACGAAACCAGGCACGACGTTAACGCCAGCTGCCTTGGCGAGCTTCTTGGACTCGATCTTGTCGCCCATCGCCGCGATGGCCTTGGGCGGCGGGCCGACAAAGGCGATGCCGGCTTCGGCACAGGCCTTGGCGAAGCTCTCGCGCTCCGAGAGGAAACCATAGCCGGGATGGATGCAATCGGCCCCGGTCTCCTTGGCGGCGAGCAGGATCAACTCGGCCTTGAGATAGGACTCCGCAGCCGGCGCCGGCCCGAGCCGCACCGCTTCGTCCGCCATCAGCACATGCGGGGCACGCGCGTCAGCGTCGGAATAGACCGCCACGGTGGCGATCCCCATCTTCTTGGCGGTGCGCATCACGCGACACGCGATCTCGCCCCGATTGGCGACCAGGATCTTCTTGAACATCTTTCCTCGCCTAGGTTCCCGCGATCCGCGCCCAGCGTTGGCGCACTCCGTCGCAATTGGTGATTTCGTACAGGTCGATCTTCTTGCGCCAGCGCAGCCGACGCGGCAGCGCCACTTCGATTTCCTCACCCCGATCAAGACGAAGGCGGAGCACGTCCGTCCGCGGTAGCATGCTCAGCCCGGTCAGGCGGATCCGCATGACCGTACGCTCTTCGTCGATGTCCTGATCGGCGCGCAGGACCCCGATATCCTTGAAGATGCCCCGCATCCGCACGAGCGTGAGGCTCGTCGGGTTGCGCGGCCCCATCGGAAGCGGGTTGAGCGCCGATCGCCTCTTCATCCGCCCCCTTGCCTCCGGATGATCCGGAAGAGCCCATGCCCGGTCCGGATCATCCACTCGAAATTCATTCAGCCGCCTCCAGCTCCACCTTCACCTCAGCCTGCATCGGCACGACACCGAGCCGGGCGAACAGCGCCGAGTCCTTGTCGTCACCGGCATTGCCTGCGGTGAGCAGCTTGTCGCCGGTGAAGATCGAGTTGGCGCCGGCCATGAAGCACAGCGCCTGGGTGGCATCGCTCATGCTCTCGCGGCCGGCGGAAAGGCGGACCATGCTCTCGGGCATGGTGATCCGCGCCACCGCAATGGTGCGGACGAACTCGATATCGTCGATCTGCGCCAGCGGCGTGTCGGCCAGCATATTGCCCAGCACCGTGCCCTTGATCGGCACCAGCGCGTTGACCGGCACGCTGCCCGGATGCACCGGCAAGGTCGCCAGCGCATGGATGAAGCCGACGCGGTCCGGTCGGGTCTCGCCCATGCCGACGATGCCGCCGCAGCACACATTGATCCCCGCCTCGCGGACATGCTCGAGCGTGTCCAGGCGCTCCTCGAAGGTCCGGGTGGTGATCACCTCGGCATAGCGCTCGGGCGAGGTGTCGATATTGTGGTTGTAGTAATCGAGCCCGGCATCGGCGAGCATGTTCGCCTGCTTCTCGCTGAGCATACCCAGCGTCATGCAGGTCTCCATGCCCATCGCGCGGACGCCCTGCACCATCTCGACGATAGCGGGCATGTCGCGGTCCTTGGGATTGCGCCAGGCAGCGCCCATGCAGAAGCGCGACGAGCCATGGTCCTTGGCCTGGGCCGCTGCCTGCAGCACCTGGCGCACGTCCATCAGCTTGGTAGCCTTCAGGCCCGTCTCCGCCGAGACCGACTGGCTGCAATAGCCGCAATCCTCCGGGCAGCCGCCGGTCTTGATCGAGAGCAACGTAGAGAGCTGCACTTCGTTCGGCGCGTGATTGGCGCGGTGGACCTCGGCGGCGCGGAAGACGAGTTCGGTGAACGGCAGGTCGAACAGCGCGGCGATCTCGTCGCGGGTCCAGTCAGTACGGGTCATGGTTGCAGGGTCCGGGTAAAAAGATAGACGAACATGCCGACCCCGACCGAAAGCAGCACGGGCGCTGCGATCCGGCAGAGGTTCAGGCTCTTGTGCACGGGCCGGCGCTGGAAGCGTGCGCGGACGATCTCGCCGGCGCCCGAAAAGGACAGCAGCCCCGCCAGCGCCAGCACCAGCAGTACCAGCATGACCGCGTTGGGCGCCAGGTTCTTGCTGCTGGAAACCAGCGCCAGCACGCCACCCATCGATACGATGCAGAGCGAGGTCAGGTGCTTGAAATAGTCGTAGAGCAGGGTCTCGCCGTCCCCGGCTTCCACCAGCTCCTCGTCGATTTCGCTCATTCGGCTGCTTCCTCCACGGGGGGCATATTGTGCCCGAGCAGCCTGAGCACTTCTTCGGCGGCTTTGACAAGGTTGGTGCCCGGCCCGAAGATCGCCTGCACGCCGGCTTCGCGGAGAAACTCATAGTCCTGTGCCGGGATCACCCCGCCGGCGATCACCTTGATGTCCGCCCTGCCCGCGTCCTGCAATTCGCGGATCAGCTCGGGGATCAGCGTCTTGTGCCCCGCCGCGAGGCTGGAAGCGCCGACCACATCGACATCCTCGGCCAGTGCCAGCGCGGCGGCTTCCTGCGGGGTCTGGAACAGCGGCCCCGGCACCACGTCGAAGCCCAGGTCGCCGAACGCCGAGGAGACAAGGTTGGCGCCGCGATCATGCCCGTCCTGCCCCATCTTGGCGACCAGCATGCGCGGCTTGCGGCCGAGGCGGCGCTCCGTGGCATTCACGCCGTCCTTGAGCCGTTCCCAGATGACATCGTCCTGATAGGCACCGCCATAGATGCCCTGCACCGGCGTCGGCTTGGTGGCATAGCGGCCGAAGCCGGCCTCCATCGCCGAGGATATCTCGCCCAGCGTGGCACGGGCACGGGCGGCGTCGACGGCAAGCGCGAGCAGGTTCTCGCTGCCCTCAGCTCCGGCCCGCAGCGCTTCCAGCGCCGCCTGGCACGCGGCCTCGTCGCGCGACGCCTTGACCCGCTTGATCCGCGCGATCTGCGCTTCGCGCACCGCATGATTGTCGACATCAAGGATGTCGATGGGCTCTTCCTCAGCCTTCCGGTACTTGTTGACGCCGACGATCACCTGCTCGCCGCGATCGATCCGCGCCGCGGTTGCCGCCGCCGCTTGCTCGATCATCGCCTTGGGCCAGCCGGCCGCCACCGCCTTGGCCATGCCGCCCTCGGCCTCGACCCGCTCGATGATCTCCCAGGCCTTGTCGACCAGCTCCTGCGTCAGGCTCTCGATATAATAGCTGCCGCCCAGCGGATCGACGACATTGCACATGCCGGTCTCTTCCTGGATGACCAGCTGGGTATTGCGCGCGATGCGGGCGGAGAAGTCGGTCGGCAGCGCGATCGCTTCGTCGAGCGCATTGGTGTGCAGGCTCTGGGTGCCGCCCAGCATCGCCGCCATCGCCTCGATCGTGGTGCGGATGACGTTGTTGTACGGATCCTGCTCGGTCAGCGATACGCCACTGGTCTGGCAGTGGGTGCGCAGCATCTTGCTCCGCTCGTCCTGCGCGCCGAGCTTCGTCATCACCCGGTGCCAGAGCACGCGCGCCGCCCGTAATTTCGCGACTTCCATGAAGAAGTTCATACCGATTGCGAAGAAGAAGCTCAGACGGCCTGCGAACTTGTCGATGTTCAGCCCTGAGGCGACGCCATATTTCACATATTCCATGCCGTCGGCGATGGTGAAGGCGAGCTCCTGCACCTGCGTCGCCCCGGCTTCCTGCATATGATAGCCGGAAATGGAAATGCTGTTGAATTTCGGCATGTTGGCGGACGTATATGCAAAAATGTCCGAGATGATCCGCATGCTCGGTTCGGGCGGGTAGATATAGGTATTGCGGACCATGAACTCCTTGAGGATGTCGTTCTGGATGGTCCCGTCGAGCAGGCTCCGATCGACACCCTGCTCCTCGCCCGCGACGATGAAGAAGGCGAGCACTGGGATCACTGCGCCGTTCATCGTCATCGAGACCGACATCTGATCGAGCGGAATGCCGTCGAACAGGATCTTCATGTCCTCGACGCTGTCGATCGCCACGCCCGCCTTGCCGACATCGCCGGTGACGCGCGGATGGTCGCTGTCATAGCCGCGGTGGGTGGCGAGATCGAAGGCGACGCTGAGCCCCTTCTGCCCGGCCGCGAGGTTACGACGGTAAAAGGCGTTGGACTCCTCGGCGGTCGAGAAGCCGGCATATTGGCGGATCGTCCAGGGCCGCCCGGCATACATCGATGCGCGCACGCCGCGCGTGAACGGCGCGAACCCCGGCAGGCCGGGGTCGATCCCCGCCACGTCCTCGGCCGTGTAGAGCGGCTTGACCGTGATGCCTTCCGGCGTCTGCCAGTCGAGGTCGCGGCCCTTGACCTCCTTCGCGGCTAGGGCTTCCCAATCCTTAGTGGTCGCCACGCGGCGTCTCCATGATCTCGGTGAGCACCCCGCCCATGTCCTTGGGATGGACGAAGAAGATCGGCGTGCCATGCGCGCCGATGCGTGGCTCGCCGAGCACCTTGGCGCCCTTGGCCTCGAACCAGGCCTTGGCTTCGTGGATGTCGGGCACTTCATAGCAGAGGTGATGCTGGCCGCCCGCCGGGTTCTTCGCGAGGAAGCCATGGATAGGCGAGGCCTCGCCCAGCGGCTCGATCAGCTCGATCTGGCTGTTCGGCGTATCGACGAAGCACACCTTCACCCCCTGCGCGGGCAGGTCGAACGGCTCGCGGATCACCTCCGCGCCCATCACGTCACGATAAAAGGCGATCGACGCTTCGATCGAAGGCGTCGCAACGCCGACATGGTTGAGGCGACCGAGTTTCATTGGTTCAGCTCCTCAGCTCAGGGGGGACAGATTGTACGACGGCATCATAAACAAGCTTGAGGCGAGCGAGCCCATTTTGCCCTCGCCCGCGATCGTCGCCTGGTGAGCGACCGCTGGAACCGAAGCCATCACGTAGAAACGAGCAATCATCATACCGCTCCCGGAAACTCTCACGAAAATCGAGGATTTCGCGTAAGATCGACCGCCGTTCGTCAAGCGACAGGGTGGGCACCAGCGCGTTTAGATGTATCGCAAGCTCTCCAACATCACCGAGCAGCGTGTCAGCCAGTTGTTCGGACACCAAGGATTGGAGCGACGGCCACCGCTCGCTGCCGAGTTGCCAGCGTTCGCGTTCAGCGCGGCTCATAGCGGAATATTGTCATGCTTCTTCCACGGGTTCTCGAGCTGCTTGTTGCGCAGCTTGCGAAGTCCCAGGGCGATGCGGCGACGGGTGGAATGGGGCATGATGACCTCGTCGACGAAACCCTTCGATGCCGCAACGAACGGATTGGCGAAGCGTGCCTCATATTCGGCGGTCCGCTCGGCGATCTCTTCCGGGGTCTTGCCGCGGAAGATGATCTCCACTGCACCCTTGGCGCCCATCACCGCGATCTCGGCAGTCGGCCACGCATAATTCAGATCGCCGCGCAGATGCTTGGAGGCCATCACGTCATAGGCGCCGCCATAGGCCTTGCGGGTGATCACGGTGATCTTGGGCACCGTCGCCTCGGCATAGGCGTAGAGCAGCTTGGCGCCATGCTTGATGATCCCCGAATGCTCCTGGCCAACGCCCGGCAGGAAGCCCGGCACGTCGACAAAGGTGACGATCGGGATCTCGAACGCATCGCAGAAGCGCACGAAGCGCGCGGCCTTCTTGGAACTGTTGATGTCGAGGCACCCGGCCAGCACCATCGGCTGGTTGGCGACCACGCCCACCGTGCGCCCCTCGATCCGGCCGAAACCGATCAGGATGTTGCCGGCATGGCTCGGCTGCAGCTCGAAGAACTCGCCTTCGTCGAGCGTCTTCCGGATCAGCTCGTGCATGTCGTACGGCTGGTTGGCGCTCGGCGGGATCAGGCTGTCGAGGCTCGACTCCATGCGATCCCAGGGATCGTCGCTCGGCCGCTCGGGCACCTGCTCACGGTTCGAAGCGGGAAGGAAGTCCACGAAGTCGCGGGCTGCGAGCAGCGCCTCGATATCGTTATCGAAGGCCACATCCGCGACCCCCGACTTCGTGGTATGCGTCACCGCACCACCCAGTTCCTCCTGCGTGACGATCTCGTTGGTAACGGTCTTCACTACATCCGGGCCGGTGACGAACATGTACGATGAATCCTTCACCATGAAGATGAAGTCGGTCATCGCGGGGGAATAGACTGCGCCGCCTGCGCAGGGGCCCATGATCAGGCTCAGCTGCGGCACCACGCCCGATGCCAGCACGTTGCGCTGGAACACCTCGGCATAGCCACCGAGCGACGCGACACCCTCCTGGATGCGGGCGCCGCCGCTGTCGTTGAGCCCGATTACGGGCGCGCCGACCTTCATCGCCATATCCATGATCTTGCAGATCTTCTGGGCATGACGCTCGCTGAGCGAGCCGCCGAACACGGTGAAGTCCTGGCTGAACACGAAGACGAGCCGGCCGTTGATCGTGCCCGATCCGGTGACGACGCCGTCACCGGGGACGATCTGGTCCTGCATGCCGAAATCGGTGCAGTTATGCTCGACATACATGTCGAGCTCCTCGAACGATCCCTGGTCGAGCAGCACTTCGAGCCGCTCACGCGCAGTGAGCTTGCCCTTGCCATGCTGCGCGTCGATCCGCTTCTGTCCTCCGCCCAGGCGGGCGGCGGCACGGCGGCGTTCCAGTTCCTCGATCGTCGACGACATGCACTTCCCCTTGGAATTGGCGGCTTCTGCATCGGGACACGCGCCCTCCGCAAATGCAATGTTGCAAAGTTGTATCGTGCAGGTTTGCAGATATACTGTACGGATGAGCAGCCCTCCCCGCCGCCGCGTCTTCGAAGGCTTCCGCCTGCGTGAGCTGCGCAGGCGCGCCGGGATCAGCCAGGCGGCAATGGCCGCGCGGCTCGGCATCTCGGTGTCCTATCTCTCGCAGATCGAGAATAACGACCGGCCGATCACCGACATCGTGCTGGTCGCCCTGTCCCGCGAATTCCCGCTCGAAGCGTTCGGCGATACCGAAGTCAGCACCTCGCTGCTCCGCACGATCGATGCCGCCACCGATGCCAGCGTCCCCGCCGAGCGGATGGAAGAAGGCGATGTCCGCCGTGGCATCGAGCAACAGCCCTTGCTCGCCCGCCGCATGGTTGCGCTGCACGAGGCCTGGCGCCGCAGCCAGGAGCAGCTCCGCGTCCTCGACGATCGCTATGACAGCGGATCGACCGATGCCGCACCGCTCCCCTGGGAAGAGGTGCGCGACTGGTTCCAGGCCGAGGGCAATTATATCGACGCGATCGATTGCTCCGCCGAGACGCTTGCCGCCGATCTCGACCCCGACCGGCCCACGCGCGGGCTGGAGGACCGACTGCGCTGGCATGGAGTGCGCGTCACCGGCGAGGATGGCGATGGCAGCCAGCTTAGTCGCTTCGATCCGCTGGACCGCACGCTAGCAGTGAACAGCGCGCTACCGCCCGAGAGCCGCGCCTTCCTGCTCGCGCACCGGCTGGTGCGCTACGAGTTCGAGAACGAGATGCGCCAGGTGGTCGAGGATGCGGGCCTGGCTTCCCCCGCCGCGCGCGAGCTGCTGAGCATCGGCCTCGCCAACTATGCCGCCGGCGCGCTGTTGATGCCGTACGGCGGGTTCAAGGATACCGCCCGCGATGTCCGCCACGATATCGATCGGCTGCGCCAGCGCTTCGGCGTGAGCTTCGAACAGGCGTGCCACCGGCTCTCGACGCTCCAGCGCCCGGGCGCCGCCGGCCTGCCCTTCTTCTTCTGCCGGGTCGACATGGCCGGCAACATCACCAAGCGCCATTCGGCGACGCGCCTTCAATTCGCGGCGCTGGGTGGCGCCTGCCCGCTCTGGGTGGTGCATGAGGCGGTGGCGATCCCCGATCGCATCCTCGTCCAGCACGCCGAAATGCCCGATGGCACGCGCTATGTCTCGATGGCGAAGGGTCTGGTGAAGCCCTCAGGCAGCTATGCCCGACCTTCGCGCCGCTATGCGGTGGCGCTGGGCTGCGAGGAACTGCACGCCGCGGACTTCGTCTATGCCGACGACCTCAGGCCCGGCGGCGCGGCGACGCCGATCGGCGCGAGCTGCCGCATCTGCCCGCGCACCGATTGCGACCAGCGCGCCTTCCCGCCCGCCGCCTCCGCGATCGCAATCGATCCGGATCGGCGCAGCGTGGTGCCTTACGCCTTCCGCTAAGCCTCCCGACGTGGCATACCCGATCCACGAAAAAGCCTTGGGAGAGGTAACATGGCCACCGCGCTGGCAACCAAAGTGATGACCGAAGCCGAGTGGGAGGCGCGCCAGCAGCTCGCTGCCTGCTACCGGGTGTTCGACATGCTCGGCTGGTCCGAGATGATCTACAACCACATCACCCTGAAGGTGCCGGATGAGGAAGGCGCGTTCCTGATCAATCCGTTCGGGCTGCACTTTTCCGAGGTAAAGGCGTCCAACCTCGTCAAGATCGATATCGACGGCAACAAGCTCGACGACTCGCCCTATCCGGTGAACCGCGCCGGCTTCGTCCAGCATGCGCTGTTCCACCGGCATCTGCCCGACGCGCATTGCATCGCCCATACCCACACTACGGCGGGCATGGCGGTTGCCAGTGTAGAGGGCGGCCTGCGTCCGACCAATTTCTATGCCTGCAACTTCGCCGGCCAGATCGCCTATCACGACTTCGAGGGCGTGACGGTGCGCGACGAGGAAGGCGAGCGGCTGCTCGCACATCTCGGCGACAAGCGGATCATGCTGCTCAAGAACCACGGCATCCTGGTGATGGGCCGCACTCTGCCCGAGGCGTTCATCAAGCATTGGTCGCTCCAGCGCGCCTGCGAGATCCAGATCGCCACCGCCTCGATGGGCGAGCCACTGGTGGTGCCGGACGAAGTCGTGGCGGTGCACCAGCGCGACCTCCACATGGCCCAGGTCCCCGGCGGCCCGGGCGCAGCCGACTTCGCCGCGATGGTCCGGCTGGTCGACCGGACGGACAAGAGCTGGCGGGAATAGATTATGCAGCTGTCTCCCGCCGAAGTCGTCGATTATCTTGACGCTTTCCTGAGCGATCGCGGCGAACCTTGGGATTGGGACGATTTTACATCAATCCCGATCGACGACGCGGCGCTCAACGAAATTCGGCTCGCAGCGCTGGGAGTCGATCTGCCGCTAACAGAACGTGGCGAAGCTGAACTGCGACGGCTGCTCGCTAAAGCCACCGCAATAGCCGGAGATGCCTCGAACTAAGGCGGCAAATCGAACAATCACCCGAACCGGTAGCCTGACACCGTCCACCCCATCACATGATCGCGGTAGTCGCGCACCGCCGGCCCTTCGCCGCCCGCGCCGAGTGCGACCATGAGCGGCAGCAGGTGCTCCTCGCGCGGATGGGCGAAATGGGCATGCGGCAGCTGGTCCCAGGCAGCAACCCGCTCGGCCCGGCGCGCCGGATCGGCATCGGTCACCGCTGCGGTCAACGCGTCGTCCCATTCGTCGGCGACCGGCGTCACTTGCGGCCCGCGCGCGCGGAGATTGTGGAAGCTCATGCCCGATCCGACGATCAGCACGCCTTCATCCCGGAACGGGGCAAGCGCCCTGCCCAGCGCGATATGGTCGGCAGGATCAAGATCCTTGCGCAGCGAGAGCTGGACGAGGGGGATATCCGCTCCGGGTACCGCGACCATCATCGGGATGAACACGCCGTGATCCCAGCCACGCTCGCGCTCCTCACCGACCGGAAAGCCTGCACTTTCGAGCAGTTCCTTCACTCGCGCCGCCACTTCCGGCGAGCCCGGCGCATCCCAGCGCAGATGGTAGGTGTGCTCGGGAAAGCCATAATAATCGAAAAGCAGCGGCTGGCCGTTGCCGCTATGGACGGTGACCTGCTCCTCCTCCCAATGGCCCGAAACCATCAGGATCGCCCTGGGCTTCTCGGGCAGCGAGTCGATCAGTCCGGCCAAATAGGCCTGCATTGGCTGCCACATCGGGTCGGCGGGGCCGCCATTGGGGTCCATGAAGAAGCAGGGGCCACCGCCGTGCGGGATAAAAAGTGCGGGAAGTGTCATGCCGGGCATGTCGCGTGCGGCACCGCCCGGCGCAATGCCGGTTTCGGAAACACCTGGTTTCCCGCTACACCCCTGCCATGACTCGCTTCACCGTCAACAACCAGCCGGTTGCCTACAAGATGGACCCGCGCACGCCGCTGCTCTGGGCGCTGCGCGACGCCTCGAACCTGACCGGCACCAAATATGGCTGCGGCACCGGCGATTGCGGCGCCTGCACCGTCGATATCGACGGCATCGCCCGCCTCGCTTGCCAGGAGACGATCGGCGCGCTCGAAGGCACCTTCGTCACCACGATCGAGGGCTTGTCCAAGGATCGCAGCCATCCGGTGCAGCAGGCGCTGATCGCCGCCAATGTGCCGCAATGTGGCTATTGCATCCCCGGCATCGTCATGGCCGCCTCGGTCCTGCTGCGGTCAAACCGGAACCCCAGCGAATCGGACATCAAGGAAGCGATCCCCAATATCTGCCGCTGCGGCATCTATCCGCGGCTGATCGAGGCGATCCAGAACGCCGGACGCATTGCCCGCGGCGACGCCCCGGAACCCACGCCAGCCCCCTCCGTGCAGGAGGATCAGCAGCCAGCCCCCTGAACTGTTTCAGATGCTTTCAATATGCTGACAGATGAATTCAGAGTCATGTCAGCCGTCGGGCTTTAAAGAGCGTTTACCCTCGAAGCCCGGCGCGTGTGCCGGACCAGCGGAGACACTAGATGAAGAAGACCTTGCTCGCGGCGATCATCGCCGCAACTGCCCTGGTCCCGCCGGCTCTGGCGCAGGATCGTGGGCACCGTGGCGACGGCGGCGGCCGTGGCGGCGGCAATCCAGGCGCCTCGCAGCCGTCACAGGACCGCGGCGATCGCGGCGGCAACCGGGGCGGCTGGAGCCGCCCGTCGAACCCGCAACCGCAGGCCCAGCCGCAGCAGCCGCGTCGCGACTGGAATGGCGGTGGCAATAATGGCCGCAACTGGAACCGCGGCGGCGACCGCCCGCAGTGGAACGGTGGCGGCAATCGCGGCGATCGCCCGCAGTGGAACGGCGGCCAGCCCGGCGGTTCGCAGGGCCAGGTCTCCCCGCCCCAGTCGCGCCCGCAGCCCGGCTGGAACGGCAATCGCGGCGGCAACGACCGGCGCGACTGGAACCGCGACCCCAATCGCGGCGGCCAGTGGGATCGTGGCAACCCGAACTGGAACGATCGCAACCGCGATCGCAACTGGAACAATGATCGCCGCGGCAACGACTGGAACCGCAACAACGATCGCGGCTGGAACGACCGCAGCCGCGGCGGCTGGGACAACAACCGCGGCTGGGGCGGCAATCGCGGGAACTGGAACAACAGCTGGCGCAACGATCGCCGCTATGACTGGCGTGGCTATCGTACCTCGAACCGCAGCCTCTATCGCCTGCCCCGCTATTATGCGCCGTCGGGCTGGGGCTATGGCTATCGCCGCTTCGGGATCGGCTTCACGCTGAACTCGATCCTGTTCTCGTCGCAATACTGGATCAACGATCCCTATTATTACCGCCTGCCGGAGGCCTACGGCCCCTATCGCTGGGTGCGCTACTATAACGACGCACTGCTGGTGGACGTCGAGACCGGCGAAGTCGTCGACACGATCTACGACATCTTCTGGTAAGCCAGCCCGCATCTTGCCAGACAGAGGAGGCCCGGCCCGCAAGGACCGGGCCTCTTGCTTTTGCGGGCAACAGGCGCGAATTGGCCGGTGTGAGCAAGCAAGTCGGCAAAATGACGGGCACCCCGTCCCCGAACCGCGCACGGATCGCGCGCGAAGTGGTGGCGAAGCTGGAAGCCAATCCCGCGGTCAAGCGCGCCAAGGTGGAGACCGCGCAGATCTTCACCTATCCCGATTTCCTGAGCGATGCGGATTGCGACATCCTGGTGGGCATGATCGATACCTCGGCGCGCCCTTCCACTCTGCTTGCCGCGCATGAGGATCCCGAGTTCCGCACCAGCAGCTCGACCGATCTCGATCGCTGGGCTGACGATGTCTGGCGGATCGACGACCGCATCGCCGATGTCCTCGGCCTGCCCCCGGCCAATGCCGAGACGCTGCAGGGCCAGCGCTATGCGCCCGGCCAGCAGTTCCGCGCGCATTGCGACTATTTCCACGAAGGCGCGGAATATTGGGAGAAGATGCTCGAATTCGGCGGGCAGCGCACCTGGACCGCGATGATCTACCTCAACGATGTCGAGGAGGGCGGCGCCACCTGGTTCCCCCGCGCCGGCGTCCGCTTCCGCCCGAAAAAGGGCCTGATGGTCATGTGGAACAACATGAACGAGGATGGCAGCGCCAATTACGACACGCTGCATGAGGGCATGCGCGTGATCGAGGGCACCAAGTACATCGTGACCAAGTGGTTCCGCGAGAACGCCTGGATCCGCGGCCATGTGCCAACCTATTATGCCGGCGGCGAGCAGCGGACTTAGGTTCCGTGCTCCCAATACCCCGTCACCAAATTACCCGTCGTCCCTGCGCAGGCGGGGATGACGGGTAATTATCTTTGGGAACTGGTCTTAGACCAGCCCGGCAAACTCCAGCGCGGCATCCACGGCCTTGCGGCTCGCTTCACCCGCCGGGGTCATCGGCAGGCGCAGCTCTTCCGGGAAGCCCGGGCGCACGCGAGTCATCGCGTATTTCACCGGGCCGGGCGAGGCATCGGTGAACATCGCGATGTGGAGCGGATAGAGCTTGTCGTGCAGTTCAAGCGCCAAGGCATGATTGCCCTCGGCCCAGGCCGCCTGGAACTCGGCGCACAGCTTCGGCGCGACATTGGCAGTCACGGAGATGCAGCCGGTGCCTCCCATCGCGTTGAAGGCCAGCGCAGTCTCGTCATTGCCCGAAAGCTGGATGAAGTCGTGCCCGCAGCCGGCGCGCTGCTCGGAAACCCGGCCCAGCGAGCCCGTCGCGTCCTTCACGCCGATGAAAATGCCCGGAAACGCCTTCACGATCCGCGCCATCGTCGCCGGCTGGATGTCGGTCACGGTGCGGCCCGGCACATTGTAGAGCACGATCGGCAGCTCGGCCTTCTCCGCGATCGCGGCGAAATGCTGGAAGATGCCTTCCTGGCTCGGGCGGTTGTAATAGGGCGGGACCATCAGCACCGCGTCGGCGCCGGCGTCCTTCGAAGCCTTCACATTGTCGATCGCGACCAATGTGTCGTTCGACCCGGCACCGGCGAGCACCGGCACCCGGCCTTTCGCCTGGTCGGCGCAGACGCGGACGACTTCGAAATGCTCGTCTTTCGGCATCGTCGCAGCCTCGCCGGTGGTGCCGCACGGCACCAGCCCGGCAGAACCCTCGGTAATCTGCCATTCAACGAATGCACGATAATCTTCATCCGCGAAGATGCCGCTACGGAACGGCGTCACCAGCGCGGGAATGGAGCCGGAAAACATGGTCGCAAAATCTTCCCTAATTCCCCAATTCGGGGCTGGCAGATAGGAGCGACACGCGTATCATGTCCAGTATGCTTGCTCCGCTGCTCAAAAGTGCGTTGCTGTTCGCGGGCGTTTCCGGGCTCGCGGTCTCCTCGCAGCTCACCCAGGAACAGATCCAGTGGTACAAGGCGGCGCTCGAAGCCGGCGTTCCCCGCGTGCCCCCACCCTATATCCAGTCCGACGCGCTCGGCGATGCGCTGGTCGAATGGAAGCGACTGCAACAGTCGGACAACTTCCCCTTCTCCGACTATGCCAATTTCCTGCTCATGCATCCCGGCTGGCCCGGCGAGAAGAGCCGCCGCGCTGCCGCCGAGACCGTGCTGGAAAGCGGCACCTGGGCGCCCGGGCTGGTAGTCCGATTCTTCGAGCGCTTCCCGCCGCTGACCGCCGCCGGCCGCACCCGCTATGCCGAGGCGCTGGCCGCATCGGGCAAGCGTGCCGAGGCCGATCAGCAGGCCCGTCAGGCCTGGCGCCACGGCGTGTTGCGCCCCCGAGACGAAACCGCCCTGCTCGCCGGTTTCTCCTCGGCGCTTACCCCGGCGGATCACGACGCGCGGATGGACCGTCTGCTATGGGCAGGCTCGCTCAGCGCCGCCCAGCGTCAGCTTGCCTATGTCTCGCCCGCGATGCGCCCGGTGTTCGACGCCCGGATCGCCTTCCGCACCAAGGCAGCGGATGCCGATGTGAAGGGCTCCAACGCGCTGGCGCTCGGCCGCACCAATCCCGGCTTCATCGCCGATCGTGCAATGTGGCTGCGCGACACTGGCCAGAGCCCGGCGATGCGATCCTATCTCGCCCAGCCGCGCCAGCTCGCCTCGACGCCCGGCGATGCCGAGGAGTGGATGGAAGTGCTGCTCACCGCGGCGCGCGGCGCCCAGTCGGACGGGCAGTTCAGCCTCGCCTATCAGATCGCCAGCCAGGTCGATGACGCCTTCCCGGCCGGCACCGACATCAGCGCCCAGCCGCTCGGCGAGCGCGACGATTATACCAGCCTCACCTGGCTGGCCGGCACCGTGGCACTCAACAATCTCGGCCGCAGCCGCGATGCGGTCGGCATGTTCGATCGCTATGGGCACGGCTCGAAGACCCCGACCACTCAGTCCAAGGGCTTCTACTGGGCTGGCCGTGCCGCCGAAACTTCGGGCGATCAGGCGAACGCGACCAAATTCTACACCCAGGCGGCGGGCTTCCCCGACGTCTTCTATGGCCAGCTGGCCACCGAACGGCTCGGCAACCCGCTCAAGCGCCCGCCCGATTTCAATGCGAAAGTCGCTGACCCTGCAGTGCGCGATGCCTTCTTCAAGAAGGAGACGGTACGCGCGGCCCAGCTGCTCGGCACGATGGGCAATCGCCAGGACCAGGGCCTGTTCATCCGCCAGATCGCCGCTGACGCGACGTCGGACAGCGACCATATCCTCTCCGCCGAACTGAGCCGCGCGATCGGCCGCCCCGATCTGGGCGTGCTGGTCGGCAAGAGCGCGCTGCAGAACGGCCTGTCGGACTATACCGCTGCCGGTTATCCGACCGTGGCGGTGCCCGCCTCGCAGCAGGATTACTGGACGATCGTCCACGCCATCGCCCGGCAGGAAAGCCAGTTCGATCGCGACGCGGTCAGCCATGCCGGCGCGCGCGGGCTGATGCAGCTGATGCCGGGCACCGCCCGTGAAGTCTCGACCCGGCTGGGCATGAGCTACAGCCCGGGCACGCTGAACAGCGACACCGATTACAACATCCAGCTCGGCTCGACCTATTTCCAGCGGATGTACAATCTCTATGGCAGCTATCCGCTGGCGATCGCGGCTTATAATGCCGGGCCGGGCAATGTGAACAAGTGGATCCGCGCCAATGGCGATCCGCGCCTGCCGGGTGGCGACATCGTCCAGTGGATCGAGCAGATTCCGATCTTCGAGACGAAGAACTACGTCCAGCGCGTGATCGAGAATGCCGTGGTCTATGATCTGCTCAATCCCGAGCGCTCCCGCTCGCGCGGGCCGGCGAACACCAGCTGGTATCTGGGCAAGAACAAGCCGGGCTGATTTATAAGGCCATCATCCCGGCGAAAGCCGGGATCTCGTGCCACACCCGTTCGCTTGCCTCCTGAGATCCCGGCCCTCGCCGGGACGACGAAAGTGGAAATGGACCGCCCCAACTACATCACCCCGGCCGGCTATGCGACGCTGCGCGCCGAATATGAGCAGCTCTTCGCTACCGAGCGCCCTGCCCTGGTCGAGACGATCAGCTGGGCCGCCGGCAATGGCGATCGCTCCGAGAATGGCGATTACATCTATGGCCGCAAGCGCCTGCGCGAGATCGATCGACGGCTCGGCTGGCTGTCGAAGCGGATGAAGGCGGCCAAGGTCGTCGATCCGGCGCAGCAGGAGGACAAGAGCCGCGCCTTTTTCGGCGCCACCGTCACCATCGCCGACGAGGACGACAATCACCGCACCCTCACCCTGGTCGGCGATGACGAGGCCGATGCCGCCAAAGGGCTGGTCGGCTGGAACGCCCCGCTCGCCCGGGCGCTGCGCGGCGCAGGGATCGGCGATCTGCGCCGGGTCAACCTGCCCGCGGGCGAGCGCGAATATGAAGTGATTGCGATCACTTACCCCTAGCGCGCGACGAGTCGCCGGGTTCACCGATTCCCTCGACTCTTCAAGTTGATACAAGAGTAACCAGGCCGAGGGTTACGGCCGGGTATTATATAAGAGCTGGGGACATATGACGGCACAGCGTATTTATGTGTCGGGCCGCGTGCAACGCGTCGGCTATCGGGACTGGGCGGTGCGCACCGCCAAGCTGCTCGGCGTGAAGGGCTGGGTCCGCAATCTCAAGGACGGCCGCGTCGAGCTGCTCGCCGAGGGGGATGACGAGGCGCTGACCTCGCTCACCGAGGCCTGCCGCGAGGGCCCGCCCATGGCAGTGGTCGACCATGTCGAGGCGTTCCAGACGGACGAGGACAAGCATGCCAAGGGCTTCACCAAGCGCTTCACGGCCTGAGCGCCCTTTGGAAACATACGGTTTCCGGGGCGTCGGTTGACCGCTTGGACATGAAGTGAAACATTTCAGCCTCGAAACGGCACGCAAGGACGCGCGCCGGTCGAGGAGAAACCTCATGCCGATTCCTGCAAGCTGGTCCGACAAGCTGCTGAGCGTCCTGCGCATCGTCGCCGGCCTTGGCTTCCTGCAACATGGCCTTTCCAAATTCTTTGGAATCCCGCCCTTCCCCTATCCGCTCAATGGCATGCTCACCACCGCCGGCGTGATCGAGCTGGTAGGTGGCGCGCTGATCCTGATCGGCCTCTTCACCCGCCCTGTCGCCTTTATCGCCTCCGGCATGTGCGCGGTCGGCTATTTCCTCGTCCACGCCCCCCAGGGCTTCTTCCCGGCGGCGAATGGCGGTGAGGCGATCATGCTCTACTGCTTCGTCTTCCTGTTCTTCGCAGCTGCCGGCGGCGGCTCGTGGAGCGTCGATGCGCTGACCGCCAAGAAGGGCTGATTATGGCGCAGGAACGCTTGCCGACCGGCAACGTCGCCCTGCTGATCGACGCGGACAATGCGTCCGCGTCGGTCATCGATCCGGTGCTGACCGTGCTGGCCGATCTCGGCACGGTCAACATTCGCCGGATTTATGGCAACTGGAGCAAGCCGGCGCTCAAGGGCTGGACCGACGTCGCGCTGCGCTACGCGCTGGATCCCCAACAGCAGTTCGACCTGACTAAGCACAAGAACGCCACCGACATGAAGATGACCATCGACGCGATGGATCTTCTCGCCAGCGGGCGGATCACCGGCTTCGGGATCATGTCGTCCGACAGCGATTTCATGCCGCTCGTCACCCGGCTGCGCCAGGATGGCCTGACCGTCTATGGCTTCGGCCGGTCCAACACGCCGGAGGGGTTCCGTCAGGCGTGCAACCGCTTCATCGACGTCGACACCCTGCTGCGCGCGCCCGAAGAGCCCGTGCCCGAGGTGAAGGCGACCGCCCCCGCCTCGCCTTCGGTAGATCATGACGTCGTACGACTGCTGATCGATGCCTATGAAGCCTCGCGCCGCGATGCCCATGGCTATGCAAGTCTCAGCGAGATAGGCCAGCGCGCCGCCAATCGCTCGAGCTTCGACAGCCGCAATTACGGCTTCTCGCGCCTGTCCGACCTGTTCGAGGCAGTTCCCGGCTTCGAAGTGGACCGGCGCGACGGCGGCGTCTTCATCCGCCGCAAGCGCGCGCGGGCCTAGGTCAGCGCCAGCGGCGGATCAGCCGCTCCAGCCCCATGGTCACCCGGGCCAGCCGATCATAGTCGAGCTTGTCCGGGGTGTCCTTAAGCGTGTGATAATGCGGATAGCGGAACGGCGCGGTGTCGGTAATCATCAGCGCCGGCACGCCAATCTCGCCGAACGACCAGTGATCGGACCAGTCGATCCCCTGGACGAAGCCCGGCGCGGTGCCACCGACGCTCGGGAATTGCGCCACCTCGCGGAACTCCCGCACTGCCTTGCGCACCAGCGGCCGGGCCGAGGTGGTGCCGACAAACGCCACGAAATTCCCGGTATCCGGATAGAGCGCACCCAGCGGAAACGGATAATGCTGGCTCCCCGGTTGGTCGCGATAGAAGCCCAGCGTCTCCAGCGAGAACATGGCGTCGGGCTTCTGCCGCTTCTCGGCCAGCGCCCGGGCATAGACCAGGCTCCCCATCCGATCGGTCTTGAAGAAGGGCGGCTCCTCGTTCGCGAAAAAGACCAGCCGGATGCGGACATCCGCCTTACCGCGCAGATCGGCGAGCATCCGCGCCAGCTCGAGCAAGGCCGCAGTGCCGCTGCCATTGTCGTTCGCGCCCGGCGCCCCGCGCGCGCTATCGTAATGCGCGCCCACCACCAGCGTCGGCGCACTGGCAGAACGCGGCTCGATCACCGCTTCGAGATTGACCGCCAGCCCCGCATCGAATGCCTGACGCGTCACCGTATAGCCCTGCCCCACAAGTTCGCGCTCGATGTAAGCGATGGCAGCCGCATAGCCCGCGGGATGCCCGATATTGTGCGGCTTGCTCGCGATCGTCATGACATGCCCACGCAACCGAGCAGCCAGATCGCGCTCCGTCGGGGTCAGCGCGGGCAGCGCTCCCTCCCAGGACTTGCCCGGCACCGAAGTCATCCAGCGCAGAACAGCAAAGGGAGACAGGAACAGCGCAACCAGGATCGCCAGCACGATCACCCGCCCGCCATTCTCCCCAATCCATGCGCGCATGCGGTTCCCTCCCATCGGGTAGCTACCGCACCGCCATCGAACCGTCTATGCCGCCGCCATGAAGCGCAGCCTATCCCTTGTCGCCCTGTTCGCCGGCATCGGCACCGCCCATGCCCAGGACCTGCGTCCGCTCTGCCCGGACCGTCCCGGGCTCGGCACGCCTGCCTGTACGATCGATCAGGGGCATCTGATCGTCGAGAGCGGCATCGCCGACTGGTCGCTCGATCGCGACGCGAGCCAGCGCACCGACAGCTTCACCTTTGGCGACCTGCTGCTGCGCTACGGCGTAACCCAGGACACCGAAGTCCAGCTCGGCTGGACCGCGCTCGGCACGGTGCGCACCCATGATCGCCTGACCGGCATCGTCAGCCATGGCAGCGGCATCGGCGACACCACCCTGGCGGTCCGTCACAACCTCGCTCATCCCGATGGCTCGGGCTTCTCGGTCGCGGTCATGCCCTATGCCAGCCTGCCCACCGGCGGGGCGACGCTCGGCGCAGGCACCTGGGGCGCCGGCATGATCGTGCCGCTGAGCTACAGCCTGAACGACACGTTCGGCATCTCGCTCACCCCGGAGATCGACGCAGCGCCGGATGGCGACCGGCACGGCCGGCATCTGGCCTATGGCAGTGTGGTGGGGCTCAGCGCCAACCTGGCCAGGTCGCTGGCCAGCACGCTAGAATTTCAGGCAGTGCGCGATGATGACCCGTCGGGCCACGCCACCCAGGCGCTCGCCAGCCTGTCCTTCGCCTGGCAACCGCGATCGAACCTCCAGCTCGATGTCGGCGCCGTTGCCGGGCTGAACCATGCCAGCCCGGACGCGGAACTCTATCTGGGGATCGCCCGCCGCTTCTAGCCGGCAAGCGATCCCCGGAAGCCCGGTTCAGGCAGCCATGCTGTGCAACTGCACAACCTTGCCGCGCGGCGCGCTGCTGCTCGTCGTACCGGTGCGGAAGCGACCGGCCTGATCGGCCAGGTTGCCGACTTCCTCGGCCAGGTTGCGCGAAGCCGCCGAAGTCTCTTCCACCATCGCCGCATTCTGCTGGGTCGAGGTGTCCATCTCGTGCACCGCGGTGACGATCTGGGTGATTGCGGTCGACTGGGCCTGGTTGTCCGCCGCCATGGCGTCGAGCAGCTTGTGGACTGCGCCCACCCCGCCCGAGATCGCCTCGAGTGCGCCGTCCATGCGCTGGACGGCTTCCACCGCCGAACTGACTTCGTCCTGCGTGACAGTAAGCTGCTCGCGGGCGCGCTTGGCTTCTTCCTCGGCGCGCATCGCCAGTGCCGAAACCAGATCGGCGACCACGGCGAAGCCGCGTCCCGCCTCGCCTGCACGCCCGGCTTCCACCGCTGCGTTCATCGCGAGCACCCGCGTCTGGAAGGCGATCTTGTCGACGCCCTCGATGACATGATCGATGCCACGCGCGCTCTCGCTCACCCGGCCCATCGCGGTGACCGCATGCTCGGCCAGCGCACGGCCATCGCCGACCACGCGGATCGCTTCGTCGGCACTACGCACCGTCTCGCTCGCCGAACGGGCCGAGCCGCGCAGGCGCTCGTCCATCTGGGCAAGAGCGGCAGACGTCTCTTCGAGGCTGGCGGCATTGCTCTCGGTGCGCCGCGCCAGGTCTTCCGAAGCCTGGGCGATCTCGTGCGACCCCGTCTGGATCGCTGCGGCGCCCTCGTTGACCGTGGCGATCAGCGTGCGCAGCGCGATCAGCGCGTTGTTGAAGTTGGTCTTGAGCGTCGCATAGCTCTCCGGGAAATTGACCTTGATCTCTTCGGTCAGGTCGCCTTCGGCCAGCGCCGAAAGGCCCTGGCTCAGCGCCGTGGTGACGATACGCTGCGTCTCGGCGGCCGCTGCAGCTGCATCGCGCTCCTTGGCGATCACCGATTCGAGATAGGCGTCGACCGCACGGGCAATGTCGCCGATTTCGTCCTTCTGATCGGTGTGCGGCACCTGCGTCGTGCCGCTGGCACGCGCCATGCCGTGGATCACTTCGGCCAACCCCTTGATCGGTGCCACTACCTTGCGGGTGACGATGAAGAAGGCGCCGCCCAGCACCGCAAGCGCGATCAGGCCAAGCGCAATCACCACCGCGGTCGCGACATTGGCCCAGCCCAGCGCGTCGGTCGTTACCTCGCTGGCGATCTGGATCTGCATGTTCACCAGCTGGCCAACGATCTCGGAAACCGGATCGACGTTCGGATAGAGTTCGCGCGCAACGAACTGGTCGAGCCCGGCTTGGTCGCCGGCGCGCAACACCGCTTCCAGCCGCCCCAGGCCTGCATTCGCCTTGGCAATCGCGGCTTCCGCCTTGGTGGCCAGCGCCTCTTCCTCCGGGCTCGCGTCGGTCGCGGCATAGCGCTTCCACGCCGCGTCAATATCGGCCTTGCCCTTTTCGATCCCGGCGATCGCCTGGTCGAAGCTCATCGCACCACTGCGCGCCTTCTGCGCGGCATCAACGATGTTCACCGCATAGCGGTCTGCAACAAGCTTGAGATCCTTCAGCGGGATCACGCGATCCGCTAGCACCGTGTCCAGCGCTTCGCGGCTGGTATGGGCTGACCAGGAAAAGCCGACGATGACGGCGCCGAGAACGACCCCCAACATCACCAGCGCGGAAAGCAGTTTCTGCTTCAACGTCATGGTTATACTCCGGATAGGTATTTACCGGAGTTATAGGAATCATTCCGGAAGCGGCTCTGTTGCGAAACATTGCTGAAACAAGAAATTCAGCGGCACACACGCCGAAAGCCGCCGGAAAATCCGGATATTTATCGCTAAAGCAAAGGCTTGCGCTGGATCACCACCGCCACGCCATTTGTGTCGCTTTCGAAGCCGACAATCTGGAAACCATGGCGCAGATTGAGCAGGATCATCGGATTGTTGGTTGCCCGGGTCCGCGTCTCAGCGAAGCGATAGCCCAGCGTCGCGGCATCCGCATGCTGGCGCCGCATCAGCTCCGAAGCGACGCCCTGCCCGCGCAATTCAGGCACCACTCCGCCCAGCCAGGAATAGAGCAGCGCATCGGCGCGTCGATAGCTGAGCTTGAACCCCTTCCAGCTGCCATCCTCGATCGCCAGCCACAACAGCGGGTCTTCGAGTCGCGCCAGCCGATCGACCAGATAGGCGTCAGTGAAATCCGGGAACACTGCCTGGCACAGACGCAACAAGGGCGCGGCGGCATCTGCCACCGCGCCCTCGAAGCGTTGATAGGTGATCGGCACGCCGATCAGCGGGTCAGCTTCTTGTACGCCAGCGCGGTCGGACGATCGGCGGCGTCGCCCAGGCGGCGGCGCTTGTCTTCCTCATAGGCTTCGAAATTGCCCTCGAACCATTCGACATGGCTGTTGCCTTCGAAGGCGAGGATGTGGGTGGCGAGACGATCGAGGAAGAAGCGATCGTGGCTGATGACCACGGCGCAGCCCGCGAAATTCTCGATAGCCTCTTCCAGCGCGCCCAGCGTTTCCACGTCGAGATCGTTGGTCGGTTCGTCGAGCAGCAGCACGTTGCCGCCGCGCTTCAGCATCTTGGCGATGTTGACGCGATTGCGCTCACCGCCCGAAAGCTTGCCGACATTCTTCTGCTGGTCGGCGCCCTTGAAGTTGAACGCACCGACATAGGCACGGGTCGAGGCGTCGTGGCCGTTGACCTTCATATAGTCGAGACCGTCCGAGATTTCCTCCCAGACGTTCTTCTTGTCGTCGAGGTGATCGCGGCTCTGGTCAACATAGCCCAGGCGCACGGTCGAGCCCATCTCGATGGTGCCGGTGTCCGGGGTTTCCTGGCCGGTGATCATCTTGAACAGCGTCGACTTGCCGGCGCCGTTCGGACCGATCACGCCGACGATGCCGCCGGCCGGCAGCGTGAACGAGAGATTCTCGAACAGCAGCTTGTCGCCGTACGCCTTGGAGATGTTCTCCACTTCGATCACCTTGCCGCCCAGGCGCTCAGGCACCTGGATGACGATCTGGGCCTTGCCGGGCGCGCGGTTCTTCTGCTGCTCGACCAGCTGGTCGAACTTGGCGATACGCGCCTTGGACTTGGTCTGGCGGCCCTTCGGCCCCTGACGGATCCACTCAAGCTCGTCCTTGATCGCCTTGGCGCGGCCGGACTCTTCGCGGTCCTCCTGCTCGAGGCGCTTGGCCTTCTTCTCGAGATAGGTCGAGTAGTTGCCTTCGTACGGGAAATACTTGCCGCGATCGATCTCGAGGATCCAGCCCACCACGTTATCCAGGAAGTAGCGGTCGTGGGTGATCATCAGCACCGCGCCGGCATATTCCTTGAGGTGGTTTTCCAGCCATTCGACGCTTTCGGCATCGAGGTGGTTGGTCGGTTCGTCGAGCAGCAGGATCGACGGCTTCTGGATCAGCAGGCGGGTAAGCGCGATGCGGCGCTTCTCACCGCCCGAGAGGTTCTCGACCGGCCAGTCCGACGGCGGGCAGCGCAGCGCTTCCATCGCGACTTCGAGCTGGTTGTCGAGCGTCCAGCCATCGACGGCGTCGATCTTGGCCTGCAGCTCGCCCATCTCTTCCATCAGGGCGTCGAAATCGGTGTCATCCTTCGGATCGCCCATCTCGGCCGAGATCGCGTTGAAGCGATCGACCAGATCGGCGGTCTCGCGCGCGCCATCCTTGACGTTCTCGAGAACGGTCTTGGTCGGATCGAGCTGGGGCTCCTGCTCCAGATAGCCGACGGTGATGTTCTCGCCCGGCCATGCCTCGCCCGAGAAGTCCTTGTCGACGCCGGCCATGATCTTCATCAGGGTCGACTTGCCGGCGCCGTTCGGGCCGACGATGCCGATCTTGGCACCCTGATAGAATTGCAGGTTGATGTTGTTGAGCACCGGCTTGGGAGCGCCGGGGAAGGTCTTGGTCATGTCCTTCATGACGAAGGCGTATTGGGCGGCCACGAGGCGGTCTCCAAAATGGTGGTTTATTGGGTTGGGAATTTCGCCTGCGCATGTAGCGATGGGCATGCCGATTGGCAAACCGGCCCGTCGCCCTGAGGGAGAAGTTCATGCCGCACCGTGAAGAAGACGAAACGATCTACGTCGCGGTGGTCAATGAGGAGGAACAATATTCGATGTGGCCGGCGGACCGGGACCTTCCCATCGGCTGGAAGGACACCGGCACCCGCGGCACCCGGCAGGAGGTCCTTGCCTATATCGAGAAGGTCTGGGTCGACATGCGCCCGCGCAGCCTGCGCTAGAGGGGGCAGCAAATGACACAAGGCTGAGGCTGAGGCTGAGGCTGAGGCCGGGGCCCGCGCCCTTGCAATGTAGGATTTCGTCTGATGGCGTTGAACGGGGCGCCTCGGCGGGGATCGGCGTCTCGCAAATCGTTCGGAGCCACACGTAAAGTGATTCAAGAGATTCAACATTTTTGGCGAGGAGCATGTATCTTACCGGCCCCGCACTCGACGGAAATGCGCCGGAAACCCGCAGTCCATTGCCGAATGTTTCGGGGGCGGTTAGCGTCGCCGGCCATGAACAAGCGCACCCTGCTTGCGGCCGCCGCCGCGCTCGCCCTGCCCTTCCCCGCACTTGCCCAGGCGCACGATCCCGTCGCGCTGCGTGACGCTGCGCTGAGCGACAATCTCGCCTGGGAGATCACCGAAGGTCTCACCACCGAAGTCGGCCAGCGCCTTGCCGCGACCGAGGCTGAGGCGCGTGCCCGCGCCTGGGCCGTGAAGAAGCTCACCGCGCTCGGCTTCAAGAACGTCCATATCGAAACCTACAAGATGCCGGTGTGGGAGCGCGGCATCGAGACCGCGGAGGTGCTCGGCAGCGCTTCCCAGAAGCTTGCCATCGCCGCACTTGGTAATTCCGGCTCGACGGGCCCGAAGCCGATCGAGGCGGACGTCGTCTTCTTCCCGACCCTCGCCGATCTCCAGGCCGCTCCCGCTTCGGCGGTGAAGGGCAAGATCGTCTATGTCAGCAATTCGATGACGCCGACCCAGGATGGCTCGCAGTACGGCTATTTCGGCGGCGCACGCCGTGCGGGACCGAGCATCGCCTCGACCAAGGGCGCCGCAGCGATCCTGATCCGCTCGATCGGTACCGACTATCACCGCAATCCGCATACGGGCGTGACCAGCTGGGCCGATGGCGCGAAGCCGATCGGCGCGGCCGCGCTCAGCCTGCCGGATTCCGATCAGCTCGAGCGCCTGCTCAAGCGCGGTCCGGTGAAGCTGCGCGTGCAGATCACTGCGGGCGTGAAGGGCGAAGCCGAATCGGGCAATGTCATCGCCGATGTGCCGGGCAGCGATCCCTCGGCCGGGATCATCCTGGTCGGCGGGCATCTCGACAGCTGGGATCTCGGCACCGGCGCGATCGACGATGCCGCGGGCGTGGCGATCACTACTGCCGCTGCCAAGCGGATCATGGACGCCGGCCAGCCCAGGCGCACCATCCGCGTCGTCTGGTTCGGTGCCGAGGAAGTCGGCGGCTTTGGCGGCGCAGCCTATGCCAAGGCGCATGCGAACGAGCGCCACGTCTTGGCCCAGGAATCCGATTTCGGTGCCGATCGCGTGTGGAAGTTCGAAGTGAACCTGCCCGAAGGCGCCAAGCCGATTGCCGATCGTCTGGCCACCGTGCTCGCGCCGCTCGGCATCTCGCGCGGCCGTGGCACGGCGCATGGCGGCACCGATGTCGGCCCGGTTATCAACACCGGTGTCGGCGTGATTGATCTGTCGCAATCCGGTCTTCGCTATTTCGACTATCACCACACGCCGGACGATACGCTCGACAAGATCGACCCGATCCAGCTGCGCCAGAATGTGGCAGCCTGGACCGCGATGCTGGCGGTGGCCGCGAATGCGCCGGAGGATATCGGCCCGATCCCCAAGGGTGAGGGAGAGTAAGGAACCGCAAGGCAACTTCGCCCGTTAATGGCCACCGATTGGCAAGATTTAGGCAAAAAAATGTCATAAATTTTGCCAGTGGGTGAATTTGCGATTGACGCAAACGCAACGACCGCTATGCCAGCGGTTCGCGACGGCTAATCGGGCCGGATGCGAAACGTTTGAGTTCCTCTAGGAGCACCACATGAAGAAGATCCTCATTGTTGCTGCGACCGCCGGCCTGATGTCGCTCGCGGCTTGCGGTGGCGCCACCACCAACACCACCGCCGAGAACGTTGCCGATTCGCACGAAGCGAACGCCGCTGCCTACGAGGCCGCTGCCGACAACACCACCAACGCCGCTGCCGAGGCCGTTCTCGAGAACGCCGCGAACGTGGAAGAGAACAAGGCCGACGCCGCACAGGCGAACGCCCACTGATCTCTGTTCGGCACCCGGCCACTGGCCGGACCGAGAGATAGGAAGGACGCTCCCGAAAGGGGGCGTCCTTTTCCGTTTGGGCCTATCGCGCGCTCCGCTATGCCGGACGGATAATTGGGCCGGGCCAATAAGTGGGGGAGACTGAAATGGGCGCCGTCGCAACGAGCTTTGCCGAACCGCCGTCCCGGCCGCAGCGCTGGTGGCAGATGCTCTATGTCCAGGTGCTGATCGGCATCGCCGCCGGCGTGCTTGTCGGCGCCATCTGGCCCAGCTTCGGCGCATCGCTGGAATGGCTCGGCGTCGCTTTCGTCAACCTGGTCAAGATGATCATCGCCCCGGTCATCTTCCTCACCTTGGTCACCGGCATTGCTGGCGCCCGCGAGCTGGGCTCGCTGGGCCGGGTGGTGATCAAGGCCCTCGCCTATTTCCTGTTCTTCTCCACCCTGGCACTGATCCTTGGCCTGATCGTCGCCCATGTCGTGCAGCCGGGTGCAGGCATGCACGTCGACCCGCACACGCTGAGCGAGGCCAAGGTTGCCGGCTTCGAGAAGCAGGCGCACGAATCGAGCATCGTCGGCTTCGTGATGGCGATCATCCCCACCACGCTCGCTTCCGCGCTGACCAGCGGCTCGATCCTGCAGGTCCTCTTCGTCGCCATCCTGTTCGGCGTAGCCCTTGCCGGGCTCGGCGAGCGGGTTCGTCCGCTGGTCGACCTGCTCGAGCAGCTCGGCGCCGTCGTCTTCCGCCTCGTCGCGATCCTGATGCGCGCCGCCCCGGTCGGCGCATTCGGCGCCATGGCCTTCACCATCGGCAAGCACGGCCTGGGCGCGCTGTGGAACCTCGGCGGGCTGGTCGCGACCTTCTACGCCACCTCGGCCCTGTTCGTGCTCATCGTTCTCGGCGTGGTCGGATGGTTCGCCGGCTTCTCGATCCTCAAGCTGCTGCGCTACCTCAAGGCCGAGCTGCTCCTCGTGCTCGGCGCCTCCTCCTCCGAAGCCGCCCTGCCCGCGCTGATCGACAAGCTCGAGCGCGCCGGCTGCGACAAGGAAGTGGTCGGCGTGGTCGTCCCCGCCGGCTATTCGTTCAATCTGGACGGCACAAACATCTACATGACATTGGCCGCGCTGTTCATCGCCCAGGCGACCGGTGTACATCTGTCGCTCGGGGAGCAGCTGATCCTGCTCGGCACCGCGATGCTCACCTCCAAGGGCGCAGCAGGCGTCACCGGTGCGGGCTTTGCGACACTCGCCGCCACGCTGATGGTGGTCCCGACGATACCCGTGGCCGGCATGGCGCTGATCCTGGGCGTTGACCGCTTCATGAGCGAATGCCGCAGCCTGACGAACTTCATCGGCAACGCGGTGGCGACGATCGTGGTGGCGCGCTGGGAAGGCAGGCTCGACCGGGACGCGCTGCAACGCGCGCTCGACGGCAAGCTGCCCGCGACCCCCGCCAGGATCGCGACGGAAGCCGATATCGATTGAGCTGGTGAGAAATGGTCGGGGAGACAGGATTCGAACCTGCGACATCCTGCTCCCAAAGCAGGCGCGCTACCAGACTGCGCCACTCCCCGACGCGGACCGCGGCCCTAAAGCCTGGAAGCCGGACGCGCAAGTCAATGCTGGTGTCCGCTCGAAATCAATCTGGATACGCTTCCTTCCGGGCCGCCCCTCGCCACCCCCGACCGAAGCATAGTGGACAGGCGCAGCAGTTCGTTCAAACTGGCCAATTGATGCGGCATCCGGGTTTCGGGCGCGAATCCTGCCGCATCTGCCGGGGGATGAACGATTGCGATATTGGTGGATCTTGTGGCTCGCCCTCCTCGCGGGATCGCTCCAAGCCGCTACTCCGGTCACCGAAAATGGTCTGACGGTCTCCGAAACGATACCCGGCTTCCGGCACAATAGCTGGCAGCCCCGGGACGGCGTTGCTCCACCCATCGGCTTCATCACGCAGACTCCGGATGGTTTCCTGTGGCTCGGCGGCGACGTCCTACAACGTTTCGACGGAAAGACGTTCGAGACCATCCCCGCACCGGCTGAGGCGGAAGGCGCCAGGCCGAAGACCTCCCTTGTCGACAGCCAGGGGCATCTCTGGATCGGCTATGCCGGCAAGGCTCTGGTCGCGACCTATCGAAATGGCCGTCTGGTACCCCTGCCCATCTCGGCGTTGAAGCAGTCCGTCTATCTGATGGCCCAGACCCGCGACGGCGCGATCTGGGCGTGGTGCGGCTATGGGCAGCTGCATCGCTATTCCCAGGGAAAATGGACCTGGATGGACAAGGTGATGCACCTTCCCAGCTGGTCGATCACCGGCATGGAAACGACGGCGGACGGATCGCTATGGCTCTCCACCAGCGACGGCCAGGGAGGCGCCGCGCTTCGGAAGCTGTCGCCCGGCGGCGACGCGTTCGTGCTCCAACCCGATCGCCTTGCCCGGAACCGCATGAGCAAGGCCCGAAACGGCTCGATCTGGATTTCCGACAGATATGGCGCCCGGCAAATCCGGGATGGCCATGGCCGCGTTCCGGCAAAGCCCAATGTATTCGCGGTCCCGGCCGACGCGACGATGCCGCTGCTTACCGTCGATCGCGACGGCGGTGTCTGGCAAGCGACCTGGGGCGAAGGACTGCTCTATCAGGCCCGGCCGTCCACACAGCCCCTGCTCCTCAAGTCCTTGGGCGCGGTGACGTCCCCGACAACGATCGCTGTTTTCGCCGACAGGGAGGGCAGCGTCTGGGTCGGCACGCCCCGCGGACTCGACCAATTCGTTCCCGTGCCGATCTCGCGCGAGGAATCGGTTCCGGTAGATGTGAACAACGGGATCTATCTTGCGCCCTCGCAAAACGGAGACCTCTACCTGCTGTCGCGCAGGAACCTCTATGTGCGTCGCCCGGGCGCGAAATCCGCGATGCCGATCTTCTCGGGGGTGGATGGTATAAGGGGCCTTTGCTCCGCCTTTGGAGGCGGCGTCTGGCTGCAGCAGGGCGGGCATGTCGATCTGATCGGCGCGCGCAGGGAAGCCAGACTCCTTTTCCCCGATGGCCCGCGCCAGTTCGGCTGCGCGGAAGATAGCCATGGGCGCCTCTGGGTGAGGAACTCGGAGAGCGTGCGATGGCATGATGCGCGCGGATGGCACAAGGCGCCGGACGCATTAAAGGCAAACAACCTGATCACCGGCCCGGACGGGAATGTCGTTTTCGGAACCAGTAACGGTGCCGTCCACCGCATCGAAGGCGATCGGATGCGGACCTTTCCGGCGTCGCTTGTCGGCATCGGCGCGATCCTGAAGCTCACGGCGACGAAGGACGCGATATTCATCAGCGGCAGGCAAGGAACCGCACGGCTCGTCGGAAACACGATAAGCCGCGCCGCCTCCGCGCAGCTTAGAGAATCCGCCTCCTGGTCGGGACTGGCCAGAGACGGGAATTCGACCTGGCTGCTGTCGCCCAAGGGCCTGTTCAGCGTGCCCAATGCGGCATTTGATCGGGTTTTCAACGATCCCCGCGCAACGCTGCCCTACATGAAATTCTCCGAAAGGCATGGCAACGACAGCGAGCCCCAGAACGTCACCCGATGGGGTTCGCAGATGGCGTTCGACAGCGAGGGGCGGCTCTGGTTCCTTGCTCAAGGCGGCGCGATGATGCTGACCCCGGATCGGATACGCTCCGACAGCACCCCGCCGATCGTGCGCATCACCTCGGTGTCGGCGGGCGCCGCATTCTGGCGCGACCCCGCACAGGCAGTGGAGCTTCCGAAAGGTGGAGTGAAGCTCCGTATCGCCTTTTCGGCAAACAGCCTGACTTCCGCAGAAGGCGTCCGCCTATGGTACCAGCTTGTCGGACAGGATGCCGACTGGATAGATGCCGCGGGCACGCGCGAAGCGACCTACACCAATCTTCAACCGGGCAACTATGCCTTCCGGGTAAAGGCATCGAACGCCGATGGACCGGTGCAGGCGTCCATCGCAACCCTGAACCTCGAACAGCCGCCTACCCTTTTCCAAAGCTGGCCATTCAAGGCCCTGTGTGCGCTGCTAATCCTGGCACTGCTCTGGATGGCCTATCTGGTGCGGCTGCGAATCGTATCCAATCGCATCCACAACAAGCTGATGGACCGGCTCCGCGAGCGCGAGCATGTCGCGCGCGACATTCATGATACGCTGCTCCAGTCGGTGCAGGCCCTCACCCTTCATGTCCAGATCGCGATCAACCGGCTCCCGCAGGAGGAGCAGACCAGACGCGACCTGGTCCGCGCAATGGATCGCGCCGAACAGGGGATTTCCGAAGGCCGCGACCGGCTGCGCAGCCTGAGAAGAACCGATAACCCCGACGATCTTGAGCAAGCCATGACCGACCTCGCCTCCAGCCAGCTGGACGGAACCGGCATAGCGCTGAAGCTCTCGATCGAGGGAGACAGCCGCCCGCTCAATCCCGCGGCGTGGACCGAGCTCTCCGATGTGATTGCCGAGTTGTTCTCGAATATCGCCCGACATTCGCAGGCAACCCATGCCAATGCGCGCATCCAATATCAGCGCAGGGGCCTGACACTGCGCATAAGCGACGACGGCAAGGGCATCGAACCCGCGCTGGCGGCTGACGGCAGGCCCGGCCACTTCGGATTGCAGGGCATGCGCGAACGCGTTGCCACGCTCAACGGCACGCTTGCGATCGCTACGCCTGCACGCGGGGGTACCGAAGTGACGATCTCCATCCCGCCTCGAACGATCTTCGCAAGGTCGGGCAAGCCCGGGATATGCGCGCGGCTGCGGCGATTGTTCACCGGAAAACGCGCAAAGCCCTGATCCCGCCTATTTCGCCAGCAGCCGATCGATCGCTTGCGCCACGCCGTTCTCGGCATTGCTCGCGGTGGACCAGTCGGCTCGCGCCTTCACCAGGTCATCCGACTGCCCCATCGCGATCGAGAGCCCGGCCCGGTCGAACATCGGCAGATCATTTGCCTGATCGCCGATGACGGTAACGTCCTCCAGCGCCACGCCGAACGCCTCGGCAATGCGCGAGATGCCGACGCCTTTGTCCGCGCCGCGCGCGGTCACGTCGAGATAATAGCGCTGCGAACGCGAGACGGTTGCCGCGCCATCGGCCAGCGCCACGGCGATATTTTCCAGCGAGGTCAGCCGTACCGTATCGTCGCTGACGGCAACGATCTTGTCGATGCGATCAAGCAGCCCGGAAAAGTCGCTCGTGATGATCGGATCCAGATTGGCCGACTTGATCTCACGCGGGATATGCGGGTCATCCGCCGTGCTCGAATACCATTTTCCGTCGGCGAACACCCAAAGGGTGACCCCGGCGGTCTGGAACAGCTTCACCATCTCAGCCGCGACACCCGGATCAATCCCGCAGCGATCGAGCACCGTGCCGTCCCGGCCGAAGATCGTGCCGCCGTTGAAGGCGCCGAACGGCCCCGGCAGATCGAGCGCATCGGCGATCCAGGCAATGCCGCAGGGTGGACGAGCGCTGATAAGGCTCATTGCGACACCCGTATCGACCAGCCGCCGTGCCGCCGCGATCGTCTCGGGCGCCAGCGTCTTGTCGGGGCGAACCAGCGTGCCGTCGATATCGGAGATGAAGAGGCGCATCATGCCTCTCCCAGCCGGTGCCAGTGGCGTCCGTCGCGCGCGAGCAGCGCGTCCGCCGCCTCCGGTCCTTCGCTGCCGGCCACATAGGCGTCAGGCTCACCCTTTGCCGACCATGCGTCGAGGACGGGCTCCATCACTGCCCAGCCGGCCTCGATCATGTCCGCCCGCTGGAACAATGTCTGGTCGCCGATCAGGGCATCATAGAGCAGCGTCTCATAGCCGGTACGATGGCCGAGCGGCAGCTGGTCGGCATAGCAAAAGTCCATGCTGACCTCTGCGGTATCGACCGTCGGCCCGGGGCGCTTGGCGAGGAACTTCAGGTTGATCCCCTCACGCGGCTGGATCTGGAGGACCAGACGGTTGGGCGGGAGGCGGCGCACATCGGTGTCGCGGAACAGCGCCAGCGGAACGGGCTTGAACTGGATCACGATCTCGGTGTCGCGTGCGCTCAGCGCCTTGCCGGTGCGCAGGTAAAAGGGCACGCCGACCCAGCGCCAGGAATCGATCTCCACTTTCACCGCCGCATAGGTTTCGGTGCGACTGTCAGGCGCGACTTCGTCTTCGGCGAGATAGTCGATGACATCGGCATCCCCTGCCCGCCCAGCCGTATAGCGACCCCGTGCGGCATGGGTATCGACTTCGTCCGGCCTCGGGCCGCGCACGGCTGCCAGCACCTTCGCCTTCTCGTTGCGCACCGCTTCGGCATCGAAGGAATTGGGCGATTCCATCCCGATCATGGCGAGGAGCTGGAACAGGTGGTTGGGCAGCATGTCGCGCAGTGCGCCGGTCGCGTCATAGAATTTGCCGCGCGTGCCGACTGCCACGGTTTCCGCCGCGGTAATCTGGACATGGTCGATATAGCGATTGTTCCAGACCGCCTCGAGCATGTGGTTGGCGAAGCGGGCGACCATGATGTTCTGGACGGTTTCCTTGCCGAGGAAATGATCGACCCGGTAGATCTGGCTCTCGCCGATACAGGCAAGGATCCGGGCATTGAGCGCACGCGCCGAGGCCAGGTCATGGCCGAACGGCTTCTCGATCAGCACGCGGCGGAAGCCGTCCTCCTCTTCCAATATCCCGGCCTGGCCCAGTTGTTCGACCACCGTGCCGAAAAACTGGGGCGCCGTGGCCAGATAGAAGATCGCATTGCCGGCGATCATCTTGCCCAGCGCCTGATAGGTTCCGGGCTCGACGAAATCGCCGCGCAGATAGCGGATGCGCGCGCGCAGCCCCAGCCAGGTTTCCGAGGCCCGGTCTTCTTCCGCGATGAAGGACTCCAATGCGCTGCGCACCGCTTCGTCATCGACATCGTGATGGCTCACGCCGACGATCTGGAAGCCGTCGTCCAGCAGGCCGTCGCGCGCCAGATTGAAGATCGACGGCACCAGCAGGCGCCGTGCGAGATCGCCCATGACGCCGAAGATGACGAGGCTGGCGGGCGGCGCCACGGCCACCCCGCCAGGCTGGGTTTCGCTCATTGCGGCATCTCGACATGGCCCCCGAAGCCGAAGCGCATCGCCGAGAGCAGCTTGTCGCCAAAGGTGTTTTCGGTGCGGCTGCGATAGCGCGCATAGAGTGCGGCGGACAGGACATAGACCGGCACGGCCTCTTCCATCGCCGCGTCGATCGTCCAGCGGCCTTCGCCGGAATCGGCGACCTTGCCGGTATAGTTGGACAGGGCATTGTCCTTGGCGAGGCCGATTGCCGCCAGATCGAGCAGCCAGGACGAGATGACGCTCCCGCGGCGCCAGACCTCGGCGATGTCGGGCAGGTTGAGTTCGAAACGCTCATCCTCGGGCAGCTGCTCGGACGCCTTGCTCTTCAGCACGTCAAAGCCCTCGGCATAGGCCTGCATCAGCCCATACTCGATGCCGTTATGGACCATCTTGACGAAGTGGCCCGCGCCGGCCGGCCCGGCATGGATATAGCCGCGCTCGGCCCGGTCATCGGCCGGGTCGCGACCTTCGGTGCGGGCGATGGTGCCATAGCCGGGTGCCAGCGCCTCGAAGATCGGATCGAGCAGGTCGACCGTCTCCTTGTCGCCGCCGATCATCATGCAATAGCCGCGATCCAGGCCCCAGACGCCGCCCGAAGTGCCGACATCGACATAGCGCAGCCCGTGCTCGCGCAGCGCCTTGGCGCGACGGATATCGTCCTTGTAGAAGCTGTTGCCGCCATCGATGATGATGTCGCCGGCTTCGGCCAAGGTTGCGAGCTGCTCGATCGTCTCCTCGGTCGGCGCGCCGGCGGGCAGCATCACCCAGAAGATGCGCGGGCCCGCTTCGAAGCTGGCGGCGGCCTGCTCAAGCGTCTGCGCCGGGGTCGCGCCGTCTGCTGCGAGCTTGGCGACTGTCGCCGCATCGCGATCGAACGCGACGATCTCATGCCCGCCGCGCATCAGGCGGCGCGCGATATTTCCACCCATCCGGCCAAGACCGATCATGGCAACACGCATTTCAATCTCCTTCTCAGGCGCCGGGCGCCATCAGACGCAACGCAATCCGCGCTGCCATGTCGTGCCTATTCAGACGAAAGCGCGTCGCATGCAATTGCGCGCGCCAGCCGATCATTCCGCATCCTTCGCAAGCAACTTCTGCGCGACCTTGACCACATTCTCCGGGGTGAAGCCGAACTTCTGCTGGAGCGCCGGCAGCGGCGCCGATGCGCCAAAGCCGGACATGGTGACCGTCGCGCCATCAAGGCCGACATAGCGCTCCCAGCCCAGCGGTCCGGCCTGCTCGATCGCCAGCCGCTTGCGGACACGGGACGGGAGCACCTGTTCACGCCAGGCGGCATCCTGCTTTTCGAACAAATGCCAGCTCGGCATGGAGACGACACGCGAACGGACGCCCTGCGCCACAAGCTGGTCATGCGCGGCCAGCGCCAGCGAGACTTCGCTGCCGGTGGCAATCAGGATGATCTCAGGCTCGCCCTGATCGGTATCGGTGAGGACATAGGCACCGCGCCGTGTGCCTTCCGCCGACGCATAGCGGCTCCGGTCGATCGTCGGCAGGGCCTGACGCGAGAGGATCAGCACCGTCGGCTCGCGCGTGGCTTCCATCGCGATCCGCCATGCCTCGGCCACTTCATTGGCGTCGCCAGGGCGGATCACGTTCAAGCCCGGCACCGCGCGCAACGTGGCGAGATGCTCGATCGGCTGGTGGGTCGGCCCATCCTCGCCCACGCCAATCGAGTCGTGCGTGAAGACGAAGACGCTCGGGATTTCCATCAGCGCGGCCAGCCGCATCGGCGTGCGCATATAATCGGCGAAGACCAGGAAGGTGCCGGTATAGGCACGCAGCCCGGATAGGACCATGCCGTTGGCGATCGCGCCCATCGCATGCTCGCGCACGCCGAAATGGACATTGCGGCCACCCGGCGTGCCGGGCTCCAGCGCCCCTGCACCGTCAAAGGTAAGATTGGTCTTGGTAGAAGGCGAGAGATCGGCCGCGCCGCCGAGCAGCAACGGCACATGCTTGCCGATCGCATTGATCACCTTGCCCCCGGAATCGCGCGAGGCGAGCCCCTTCGCATCCGCCGGGAAACTCGGGATCTCGCTGGCCCAATCTGCCGGCAAAGCCTCGGATTTCAGCGCGAGCAGTTCGGCATGGAGGGCGGGATGCGCTTCGCGATAGCGGTCGAACAGCGCTTCCCAGGCGGTCCGCGCTTCGCCGCCGTGCCGGGCCATAGCCGCACGCAGTTCGTCCGCCGCACCCTCCGGCACCAGGAAGGAGGCGTCCTCAGGCCAGCCATAGGCCTGTTTGGTCAGGCGGATATTGTCGGCGCCCAGCGGTTCGCCATGTGCCTTCTCGCTGCCCGCACGCGGCGAGCCCCAGCCGATCACTGAATGGACGATGATCAGCGTCGGGCGGTCCTTCGTCTCGCGGAAGGTCGCGAAGGCCCGAGACAGCGCGGCGGTGTCGTTCGCATCGGCGACGTGCAGCACCGACCAGCCATAAGCCTCGAAGCGCTTGGCCACATCTTCGGTAAAGGTGATCTCGGTGGCGCCTTCGATCGAGATATGGTTGCTGTCGTAGATCCAGCACAGGTTCGACAGGCCGAGATGACCGGCGATCGAAGCCGCTTCGCCGGAAATGCCCTCCATCATGCAGCCATCGCCGCACAGCGCGTAAACATTGTGCTCGAACAGCGGGAAGCCCGGCTGGTTGAAGCGCGCCGCCAGCGAACGCTCGGCAATCGCCATGCCGACCGCATTGGCGACGCCTTGCCCCAGCGGCCCGGTGGTAGTCTCGACGCCGGTAGTCACCCGGAACTCGGGGTGGCCCGGCGTGCGCGAACCGAGCTGGCGGAACTGCTCGATATCCTCGAGCGACACCGCCGGCCTGCCGGTCTTGCGGCCTTCGCCGTCCAGTTCCTCGACCCCGGCAAGATGCAGCAGCGCATAGAGCAGCATCGAAGCATGGCCGATCGACAGCACGAACCGGTCGCGGTTGGGCCAGTCCGGCACAGTCGGGTCATAGCGCAGATGATCGCGCCACAGCGTGTAGCCGACCGGCGCCATTGCCATCGGCGTGCCGGGATGCCCGGAATTGGCTTTTTGCACAGCGTCCATCGCAAGGGTGCGGATCGTGTCGATCGCGCGCTGCTCCGCTGACATGTGCTGGAGGTCAACGCGCTCGGGGGCACTGGTATTTGCCATGGAAATTACCTGCAGGCTGGAGATTGGGTATCGGACCGGCGATCACTCGCCATGTTGAAGCGCATAGGCGGCCGCCGCTCCGAGCAGGCCTGGCTGCGGATGCAACAGGACCTTGACCGGGATGGCCGACATGAACGCCTGAAACCGCCCCTTGGCAGCAAATCGCAACGCAAAACCCGATGAGGGGAGATAGTCGGCAAGATGGAGCCCTACCCCGCCTCCGATCACGACGCCCGAGCCACCCTGCGCCAGCGCGATGTCACCGGTGATCGCACCAAGACACAGGCAGAAGCGCTCAAGCGCGACCACGGCGAGTTCGTCGCTCCCCTCCAGCGCTGCGCTCCACAGGGCATCGTCGTCCTTGTAGGCATGTTGCCCCTTGTCTCCGGCGATGACCTCATAGATCGAGCGGAGCGCGGGACCGGACGCCATGCGCTCGGCAGAGACCCTGCGGAATTTCCGACGCAGCTCGGCGACGATGCGATCCTCAAGCGCGTCGAGCGGCGAGAAATCCATGTGCCCGCCCTCGGTCTCGTTGACATGGTACGAACCCGGCAAGCGCAGCACATGGGCGACGCCGAGACCAGTGCCCGGCCCGATGATGCTGATCGTCCCGGTTTCCGGCAGCGCCACATCAGGCCCGCAGACATGTCCGAGCTGATCGGGAGCGACATTGGCGATCGCGTGGCCCACGGCGGCGAAGTCGTTGATCAGGGTGCCGCTCTCCACCCCAAGCGAGGCACCGGCATCGGCGGGCCTGATGAGCCATCCATTGTTGGTGAGCTTGAGCACCTCTCCATGCACCGGGCCGGCGAAGGAGATCGCCACCGCCTTGGGCAATGCGGTGCCCAGGCTTTCGCCATAGGCTTTCCAGGCTTCGGCCAGACTGGGGAAATCCGCGGTCTGAAACGTCGTCGCCTCGCCGAGCGATGCGACGCGGCGCCCGTCGATCTGCGCGATGGCGAAGCGGACATGGGTTCCGCCGATATCGATGGTGACGATATCCTTCATGCCAGCATCCTCACAGTGCCACCGAAGCCTTGAGGCCAAGCACCACCACGTCATTGGCGCGGCGATACCCACCCGGGTTGACGACATATTGCAGGTTCGGACGCAAGCTCAGCCAGTCGATCAGGTGGAAGCAATAGGCCAGCTCCGCGGCATATTCCGATCCCGGCCGTTCCCTGCCCGGCGCGAACCACTGCACCGCACGGCTGTTCACATGGGTCCGCGCGATCGCCAGCGCGATCTCGTCAGCCGGGCGCCCCTTGAACGGCCCGGTATAGCTCAGACCGGCAGCTATCTGATTGTCGGTAACCGTGGTGCGGCGATCCGCCTGGGTAAGATTGAGGAAACCGACCAGTCCCTTGGTGGTTTTGTCGCCGTCCGCCGTGCCGGTGAACTGCTGCTGGAACTGGGCATAGACACCGTAGCGACCGCGACGCTTGAGCGGGGCGAGCCCCGTGACCGCGCTATAGCCACCCTTTTCGTCGAGCAGCACGTCATCGCCCTGCGCGCTGTTGTACCAACCGCCGAAGCGATAGGCACCGGGCAGGCCCTTGGTCCCAACCCGCGGAGTAAGCCCGAGCTCAACCGGGACCAGCACGCCCTTGGCGCCCTTGAAGTGTCCGACGAAGAAATCATTATCGAGGTTGCGCGGATTCACCTCATAGACGCCGGCCATCACATAGCCCTGCTTGCCCTTGGCGCGCACGCGGGCGCCCCATTGGCTGATCGGCCAGTTATACCAGTAATCCCCTGCAAGGTTGCCCGGGGGCGAGCCGCAGAAGCTGAGATTCTGCTGCAGGCAGGAAAAGGCGGCAAAGTCCTCACCCTGGGTCAGCCGACCCAGCTTCACATCCACCGCATCGTTCGCGAAGCTCTGCTGATACCAGAGCTGGGTAAGCCGCCATGTCTGGCCACGCCCATAGACTTCCTGGACCTGCTGGAGCACGCCCAGATCGGCGGCCGCGCCAAGATCATAGCCTCGGCGGAAGGTTACCGTCGCCTGTAGCTTGCCGCCCTCCAGCCCGATCAACTTGCCGGTATCCACTGTCGCGCCAAAGGCGAACTGACCGGTCTCGCGAACTTCCTTGCGTTCGCCGCCGGAGATGTTCGCCGCGGTTTCGGAGACATAGGCGACGGTAAGGTCCACCCCGTCATCGCGCAGCCTCGTCCGCAGGCCACCCCATTCTCCGGTGAGCGTAGCGGGCGCATCGGAGCCGTGCTGCCAGGCGATCGTATCGGTTTCCCGCTTTTCCTGCTTCGGCTCGGCCTTGTCCTGCGCATGGGCAGGTGCGGCAACGATCCCGACGGCGACGAGGCCAAGGGCGAAAGGACGCGCGCCGATCATGCCTTGGCTCCTTCGCGCGCGAAGAGGCCGAAGGCGGCGATCACCAGATAGCAGAGCACCGGCACCACCAGCGCCAGCGCGATCGAGCTGGCATCGGCGATGCTGCCCGTCACCAGCGGCACGATCGCACCACCAACGATCGCCATGCAGAGCAGGCCCGAGGCTTCGGGCGTCCGTGCGCCCTGCCCCTGCAGTGCCAGCGAGAAGATCGTCGGGAACATGATCGAGTTGAACAAGCCAACCGCGATCAGCGACCAGCCCGCGATCCCGCCATGGCTGCCCAGCGAGATCAGGACCAGCAGACCCGCCGCAACCGCGAAGACAGAGAGCAGCGCACCCGGATCGAAGCGACGCAGCAGCCATGCCCCGAGGAAGCGGCCGACCATGGCACCGCCCCAGTAGAGCGACAGATGCTCACCCGCCGATTGCGCGCTGAGCCCCAGCGTGCCCGGCTGCTCGAGATAGCTGACCAGCACGCTGCCGATCGAGACTTCCGCCCCGACATAGACGAACAGCGCTGCCGTGCCGAACAGGATACGCGGCTGGCGCAGCAGCTCCAGACTGTCGAACAGGCCGATTTCGGGCGGCGTATCGGTCGCCAGCTGGTTGCGACGGGCCCAGAAGACCAGCGCGACGACCGCCAGCACGACCGCGATGCCGATATAGATATGCCCGACGATCGCGGTCTGGGCCGCGCGATCGGTCGCGGCCGACGCGCCTTCGCTGTCGAGGATCAGCTTCGCGCCGATGAACGGCCACAAGGTGGTGCCGAGCGAGTTGAACGCCTGGGCGAAGGTGAGCCGGCTGGCCGCACCCGAGGGATCGCCCAGCGACGAGATCAGCGGATTGGCTGCCACCTGCAACACGGTGATGCCGCCCGCCAGCACGAACAGCGATACCAGGAACGGCCAATAGGCGCCCGATGCCGATGCCGGCCAGAAGAGCAGCGCGCCCAGCGCCATCACCGCCAGCCCGGCGACGAGGCCCCGGACATATCCCGTGCGTGCCACCAGCATGCCTGCCGGGATCGAGAACAGGAAATAGGCCATGAAGAACGCGAACTGCGTCAGCATCACCTCGGCATAGGAAAGCGCGAACAACCCCTTCAGCTTAGGGATCAGGATATCATTGAGGCTGGTCGCGCCGCCCCAGATGAAGAATAGCGCGATCACGAGCGCAACGAGCGAGGTAAGGCCGATCCGGCCGTTCAAGCTTGTGTTTTTTGGGGTGTCCAGCATCCGAATTATCCATGCATGCCGAGTCATCCCCGGTGCTTTTGCACTGGGCTATGCCTCCGCGCACAATGGAGAAATTATACGATGGCGTTAGTCGTTGCCGACGGCAGTATAGGCCCGGCAGCAGCCGCTGCGCGCAGGCCGGCAATCGCCTCAGCATAATCCGAAGCGTGAAAGATCGAAGTGCCGGCGACTATCACATCGGCGCCCGCCGCCACGACTTCGCCTACCGATGACGCGTCCTGGCCGCCATCCACCTGGATTTGGGGCGCCAGCCCGCGATCGCGGCACAGCCCCCGCAATTCGGCGATCTTGGGCAGCATCTCGGGCAGGAAGGCCTGACCGCCAAAGCCGGGATTGACCGTCATCACCAGCACGATCCCGACAAGATGCAGGACATGCTCGATCCAGACGATCGGTGTCGCGGGATCGATGACGACACCCGGAACCGCGCCCATCTCGCGGATCTGGCTGAGCACACGGTGCAGGTGAACCGTGGAGCCAGGTTCGGCCTGGACCAGCAGATGGTTGGCGCCGCTTTCGACAAAGCGCTGGAGGCTGCGCTCTGGCTCGACGATCATCAGATGCACGTTGAGCGGCTTGTCGGTGCAGCGCCGGATCGCGCGAACGATACTGGGCCCGAAGGATATTTCAGGCACGAACCGCCCGTCCATGATATCGACATGGATCCAGTCCGCCCCTGCCCTATCCACCGCGCGGACCTCGTCGCCCAGCCGGGTGAGATCACAGGCGAGCACCGAGGGCGCGATGCGGATCGGCGCACTCATGATCCGCTCCGCTCATAGCGGCGGACCAGCGTGCCGCGCGCCACATACAGCGCGTCGACCTCGCGGAGGAACAGGCCATGCCCCATCACGCCGGGGATCGCCGCCAGCGCATCGGCAAGTCCTTCGAGCTCAAGGGGCTGCGGGAAACGGCAGTCGAGCACCACATTGCCCTGGTCCGTAAGGTACGGCCCGCCGGCAACCTGCCGGGTCTCCACCGCACCGCCCAGCGCTGCGATGCGATCGGCGACAAACTGGACGCCAAAGGGCAGCACCTCGACAGGAACAGGCACCTGCCCCAGTTGCGTGACCGGCTTGCCGCTGTCCGCAATCGCGATCATCCGCACTGCCGCCTCGGCCACGATCTTCTCGCGGAGCAAGGCGCCGCCTGCGCCCTTTATCGCGCGAAACACCGGGTCGATCTCGTCCACGCCATCGATGCACAGATCGACGGAACCGAAGGTCGCAAAGTCGAGCATCTCGATGCCAAGCGCCTGCGCCGCCCGCCACGTCTGCACCGAGGTTGCCACAGCGCGCACGCGCATGCCGGTCCGCACGCGCTCGGCCAACGCCGACAGCGCGAAAGCGACGGTGCTGCCGGTGCCAAGGCCCAGCAGCATGCTGTCCTCGACTTCCTCGATCGCCGCCAGCGCAGCGAGCCGCTTTTCCTCATCCGGACCGGTCATCAAAAACGCTCCCGCGACTGTCTCTCATTTCCGATCCGCAAACGCGCGAGCCAGGGCAATCGACACCAAGGTATGTCTACCCCGCCTTCGCTCAAGAATGGCACGACGATGCGACGGAAGCATCAGGAGCGGCAAGAGCCCCAGCCGATGGGCGAGCATGGCCTCCACATACGAGGTCGTACCATGCCCATACGGCGGTATTATTGAGCCGCCCTGCTGCTCTCCGCCACAAACCGCGCACGGCCGCGCAATCCCAATTCCGCCGCGGCCGCGCCCTGAGCAACGGAGTAGCGCGATGACCACGCCGCAAGTCGACCAGATCCTGTCCGGTTACGAGGCCGACAATCCCGGCGTGAAAGCCAATCTCGCCCGCATGCTGATGCATGGTCGCCTCGGCGGCACCGGCAAGCTGGTGATCCTGCCCGTCGATCAGGGGTTTGAGCATGGCCCGGCGCGGAGCTTTGCGGGCAATCCGCCGGCCTATGATCCCGTCTATCACTGGCAACTTGCGATCGATGCCGGCCTCTCGGCCTTTGCCGCGCCGCTTGGGATGATCGAGGCCGGTGCCAGCCGCTTTGCCGGGCAGATCCCGACGATCCTCAAGCTCAACTCGTCGAACAGCTGGACGACCACCGAAGACCAGGCCGTCACCGCTTCGGTATCGGATGCGCTGCGGCTGGGATGCTCGGCGATCGGCTTCACCGTCTATCCCGGCTCGGAGCATTATCTCGACATGATCGAGGAGATTCGGGCACTCTCCGCCGAAGCCAGGGCCGTGGGCCTGCCGACGGTGATGTGGTCCTATCCGCGCGGCGGGAAGATCTCCAAAGAGGGACAGCTGGCGCTCGATGTCGGTGCCTATGCCGCGCATATGGCGGCGCTGCTCGGCGCGCATATCATCAAGGTGAAACTCCCCACCGCGCATATCGAGCAGGAAGAGGCCAAACCCGCTTATGCCGGCACCGACTGGTCGGACCAGGCGGACCGGGTCGCCCATGTCGTGCAGAGCAGCTTTGCCGGACGCCGCATCGTGATCTTCTCCGGCGGTTCGACCAAGGATACCGATGCCGTGCTGCAAGACGCGCGCGACATCCTGCGGGGCGGCGGGTTCGGATCGATCATCGGCCGCAACAGCTTCCAGCGCTCGCGCGAGGATGCGCTGGCGATGCTCGACCAGATCATCACCATCTATCAGGGCGGGAGCGCCGCATGAGCGTGCTTTCCGAAAGCGAAGCCGGGCTGATCCATCGCTATTGGCAGGCCGCCAATTACCTGTCCGTCGGGCAGATCTACCTGATGGACAACCCGCTGCTGCGCGAGCCGCTCAAGCCCGAGCATATCAAGCCGCGGCTGCTCGGCCATTGGGGCACCACACCGGGCCTGAACTTCATCTATGCCCATCTCAACCGGGCGATCCGCGCACGCGACCTGGAGATGATCTATGTTTGCGGGCCCGGTCATGGCGGCCCGGGCATGGTCGCCAACACCTATCTCGAGGGCAGCTATAGCGAGATCTATCCGGCGGTCTCGCAGGATACGGACGGCCTCGGGCGGTTGTTCAAGCAATTCTCCTTCCCCGGCGGCATCCCCAGCCACGCCGCACCCGAGACGCCCGGATCGATCCATGAAGGCGGCGAGCTCGGCTACTCGCTGGTCCATGCCTTTGGCGCCGCCTTCGACAATCCCGAGCTGGTCGTCGCCTGCGTGGTCGGCGACGGCGAGGCCGAGACCGGCCCTCTCGCCGCGTCGTGGCACGGCAACAAATTCCTCGATCCGCGCACCGATGGCGCCGTGCTGCCGATCCTGCACCTCAACGGCTACAAGATTGCCGGGCCGACGATCCTCGGCCGCATGTCCGACGATGCGCTGCGTTCGATGTTCGAGGGGCTTGGCTATGCCCCGGTGTTCATCGAAGGCCATGATCCGATCCCGATGCATCATGAGATGGCATCGGTGATCGACGCCGCGCTCGATCGGATCGGCGAAATCCAGCGCGAAGCCCGCGCTAGCACTACGCCGCCCCAGGGCGTTCCCGCCTGGCCGCTGATCGTGATGCGCACGCCCAAGGGCTGGACTGGCCCCAAGGAAGTGGACGGCAAGAAGGTCGAGGGTTTCTGGCGCGCGCATCAGGTGCCGATCGCCGAGGCGCGCGAGAATGCGCAGCACCGCGAGCTGCTCGAACGCTGGATGCGCAGCTATTCGCCCGAGACGCTGTTCGACGCGGACGGCACGCTCGCGCCCGAGCTACAGGCCCTTGCCCCGGCCGGCGACAAGCGCATGGGTGCCAATCCCTATGCCAATGGCGGCAAGCAGCGGAACCAGCTGCGCCGGCCCGACTGGCGCGATCATGCGCTCGCCATCTCCGCTCCCGGCGCGCTCGAAGGCGAAGCGACGCGCGTGCTCGGAACGTATTTCCGCGACGTGATGGCGCGCAACGCCGACGCCCGCAATTTCCGGATCATGGGCCCGGACGAAACCAGCTCCAACCGGCTCGATGCAGTATTCGACGTGACTGCCCGGCGCTGGCTGGAGCCGACCGAAAGCTTCGACGAGCATCTCGCCCGCGATGGCCGGGTGATGGAAGTGCTGTCCGAGCATCTCTGCCAGGGCTGGCTCGAAGGCTATCTGCTCACCGGCCGGCACGGCGTGTTCAATTCCTACGAAGCCTTTGTCCACATCGTCGATTCGATGTTCAACCAGCATGCCAAATGGCTGAAGGTCATCGGCGAACTCGAATGGCGCCGGCCGATCCCGTCGTTCAACTATCTGCTCTCCAGCCATGTCTGGCGGCAGGATCATAACGGCTTCAGCCATCAGGATCCGGGCTTCATCGATCATGTGGTGAACAAGAAGGCGGATGTGGTGCGCGTCTATCTGCCGCCCGATGCCAACACGCTGCTGCGCACGATAGATCACTGCCTGGGTACCTATAACCGGATCAATGTCGTCGTCGCCGGCAAACAGCCTGCGCCGCAATGGCTGGATGCCGGACAGGCCGAGATTCACTGCGCGGCGGGCCTGGGCATCTGGGAATGGGCCGGCAGCGAAGTCGCCGGCGAAGCGCCCGATGTGGTGATCGCGTCGGCCGGCGACGTGCCGACGCTGGAAGCGCTCGCCGCCATCGCCCTGCTGCGCGAGCATGTCCCCGACCTGCGCATCCGCTTCGTCAATATTGTGGACCTGATGACGCTACAGCCGGTGGAGGAGCATCCGCACGGCCTGAAGGACGCCGAGTTCGACGCGATCTTCACCAAGGATCGCCCGGTAATCTTCGCCTATCACGGCTATCCCTATCTGATCCACCGCCTGACCTATCGGCGGACCAACCACGACAATATCCATGCCCGCGGCTTCCGCGAGGAAGGCACCACGACCACGCCGTTCGACATGGTGGTGCGCAACCAGCTCGATCGTTTCCATCTGGCGATGGACGTGATCGATCGCGTGCCCGGACTCGCTGCGAAGGCCGGCCCGATCCGCCAGCGCTTCCGCGACAAGCTGATCGAGCATCATGACTATGTGATCCGCGAAGGCCAGGACCTGCCCGAAGTGCGCAACTGGAAATGGCCCTTCGGCACCGGCCAGTCGAGCTGAACGGTGCCGGACGCGATCCTTGCGCTCAACGCGGGCTCCTCAAGCCTGAAATTCGCGCTGTTCGAACTGGGCCAGCGCAGCGCGAGACTGCGCGGCGCAGTGTCGGGTATCGGAACCGACGATCCACTATTCGAAGCGCGTGCGGACGGTGTCGAGGTTATCAACGAGCGCTGGGACAGCGCCGATGGGAAACCTCCCGTCGAGCGCCTCGTCACCTGGATCGAAGCGCATCTCGGCCCCGACCGCCTGATCGCCACCGGGCACCGGGTGGTGCATGGCGGCACGGCGTTCAGCGATCCGGTTCGGATCGACCCCGAGATTTTCGCGCAGCTGGAACGCCTCACCCCGCTCGCCCCATTGCACCAGCCAGTCAGCCTGCGCCCTATCGCTGCGCTCTCGGCATTCCGCCCGGACATGCTCCAGGTCGCCTGTTTCGATACCGCGTTCCACCACCGGCTGACGCCCCCGGCCAGCCGCTACGCCATTCCGCGCGCGATGGAGCAGCAGGGGCTGCGGCGCTTCGGCTTTCATGGCCTGTCCTACGAGTCGATCGCCGCATCGCTGGCCGCGCGCAGCGACACGGCGCGCAGCGAACGCATCATCGTCGCCCATCTCGGCAATGGCGCCAGCCTGTGCGCAATGCAGGACTTGCAGAGCCGCGACACCAGCATGGGATTCACTGCGCTCGACGGCGTGATGATGGGCACCAGGCCGGGCAGCCTCGATCCCGGCCTGATCCTCTATCTGCTGCGCGAACAGGGCTTCGATGCCGATCGCCTCGAGCAGTTCCTCTACCATGAATGCGGGCTTCTCGGCGTCTCCGGGATCAGCGCCGATGTCCGCGAACTACTCGCATCCGATGCCGCGCCGGCACGCGAAGCGCTCGAGCAGTTCGCCTATAGCGTGGCGGGACATGTCGCGGCGCTGGGCACCAGTATCGGTGGCGTGGATCGCCTGGTCTTTACCGGCGGGATCGGCGAGCATGCCTGGCAGGTCCGCGAGGCGATCTGCGCGCGCCTAGGCTGGCTGGGCACGGCACTCAACGACGTCGCCAACCAGCGCTCCGGCGCCATCATCTCGGCGCGCAGCAGCCGCATCAGGGTGGAGATTATCCCCACCGACGAAGAAGCCGTGATCGCTCGCCACACCGCCGGGCTCTGCCTCAGGGAGTGACCTCGCGCGCCTCTGCATGGCCAACTGAGGACACGCCGCGCCCGGCGTTCGACATCATCAATGAAGATGAACATCACCGGCACCACCAGCAGCACCGATCGACGGCGAACCTCCGCCAACCTTTCAGGTCGCCGCCTCGTCCTCCGCAGCCATCCGCCGCTCGGTGAATATCTGCCAGCCGGTAAGGAACAGCGCACCCACCACCGGGCCGATCACGATCCCGCTCAAACCGAGCAGATCGATGCCACCCAGCGTGGTCACCAGCACAAGCCAGTCCGGGAGCCCGGTGTCGCGCCCGACCAGCATCGGCCGCAGCACATTGTCAGCCATGCCGATCACCAGCACGCCCGAGATGACCACGACCACCGCCTGCCAGATCGCCCCGGTCGCGAACAGATAGACCGCCACTGGCCCCCAGATGATCGCCGGCCCGATCGCCGGCAGCAGCGCCGCGATCGCCATCAGCAGGCCCCACAGTAACGCGGCAGGCAGCCCGACAATGGCAAAGGTGATTGCCCCCAGCCCGCCTTGCACAAGCGCGACGACGCCCGAACCCTTGATCGTCGCCCGCACCACCGTCACGAACTTGTCGCTCAGTTGCTGCGCGATCGCCGGCTCCAGCGGCAGCGCGCGCACCACTGCGGGCCCGATCCGCTCGCCGTCACGCAGCAGGAAATAGGCAACGTACAGCCCCACGCCGAACATCAGCAGAAAGGCGGCGGCATTCGCGCCGATCGACAGCGCGCGGCTGGCGAGCATGCTGGCGCTGCTGCTCAGCGCCTGCGAAATCCTGTCCTGGGCATGTTCGAAGCTGCTCAGGCCATAGCTGTCCAGCAGCGTCTGCACGCGCAGGGGCAATGCCTGGACCACCTGCTCGAAATAGACCGCGAAATCGATCTGGCCGGTGCGCATCTTGCCATACACCCCAGCCGCCTGATCGACCACGAGGCTGCTGACGATCAGCGCCGGAATGATGACGGCTATCGTGATGATCAGCAGGGTCAGTGCCGCCGCCCGGTTCCGCGACGCGGGCGACCGCGCCAGCATCTTCTGGAAAAGCGGCTGGAACATCAGCGCCGCCAGCGCCGCCCATAGCAGCGCGCCGAAGAACCCGGATACGATGATTGCCAGGCCGATGGTGATCAGGGTCAGGAAAAGAATCAGCCCGCCGTTCTGAACATGTACGCGTGATAGACCCATGGGTGACTGAAACTCCCGCCAATGTGCTCGTGAAGCGCCGAACGCACGATGTGCCCGATTGGTCGCTCCAGCGGAAGGGACGCGCGCACCGGCTGCAAATTTTCGGCAGATATCACCGTCCCGGCCGCCCCGCCCGGCTCAAGCCATCGTATAGCGACACCGCAGCAACTCGCCGCTTAGCGCCTCGACTGCGCCGCAGGTCTCGAAAAGCATCGCTCGGGCCCAGCGATGCCCCTCGTCATTGTGCGTCCGGCCATGCCAGACCGCCAGTTTGGTGAAGCCGGGCACTGCCACTGGCGGTTCGACGAGCGCCAGCCCCTCGGCACTTGCCGCGAGGCGACGCGGCACCACTGCGATCAGATCGGTCGTGCGCACGATCTCGGTCAGCGCCAGGAAGTTGTGGAAGGACAAGGACACCCGCCGCGTCCGCCCCAGTTCGGAAAGCGCGTCGTCCGTCGCGCCCCAAAAGGAGTCGCCGGCATAGGACACCAGCGCATGCTCCAGCGCGCAGAAGCGTTCGAGCGAAAGCGATCCGGACTGGGCGTCGGGATGATCGGCGCGCAGCACGCAGACATAGCTTTCGTCGAACAGGCGCCGCGCATGCAGGTCGAGCGGCGCGAAATCGGGTGTCATCAGCGCAAGGTCGAGTTCGCCGCGCTCGAACTGCTGGGCGGTGCGGTCCCCTTCGATCGGGCGCGTCGCGACCCGGATCCCGGGTGCGAGCCGGCGCAACTTGGTCACAAACGGCACCACCACCGCCTGGAGGGCATAGTCCGTAGCCGCAAGGTTGATCGTGAAATTCGCCGTTGTCGGGTCGAACGCCACCGGTCGCAGCAGCGCTTCGACATCGGCCAGGACCTGCTTGATCGGAACCGCAAGCTCCAGCGCGCGCAATGTGGGCTGCACACCGCGGGTCGAGCGGACGAACAGCGGCTCTCCGAAGGTCTCGCGCAAGCGCTGGAGCATGCCGCTCACCGCCGGCTGGGTCACTCCCAGCCGCTGCGCCGCCCTGCTCACGCTGCGCTCATCGAGCAACGCATCCAGGGCCCGCAACAGGTTCAGGTCGATTGTAGCAATATCACGCAAACTGATAGATCCGATAGCATGGGCTTATTTGCCTTATTATCGCACAACCTCCATCTGGCGGGAAGCGGCGAACATCCGACCGTGTCGCCGAAGGAAATCCGCAATGCATCAGATCGAATGGCCCAGGGGCTATCTGCCCGGCCTCGCCGACAACTTCGTCTCGAACGAAGTGATCGTGGCGGGTTTGACGGCCGCGCAGGTCTGGCCATTCCTCGCCCAGGCACATCGCTGGCCCAGCTATTACGCGAACGCCGCCAATGTCCGCATCCATGACGAGGTCGGACCGGAGCTCGCGAACGGCACGCGCTTCCATTTCGAAACTTTCGGCTTCCCGGTGGACGCGCAAGTCGTGGAATATGCGCCGCCCGCGCCCGACATGCCCGGCCGCATCGCCTGGCATGGCTGGGCCGGCGACGGCGACACGCGGCTTGACGTCCATCACGCATGGCTGGTCGAAGATCTGGCCGAGGGCCGTGTCCGTATCCTCACGCAGGAAACCCAGAACGGAAAGCCGGCCGAAGCGCTTGCCCGCGCAAAGCCCAATCCCATGCTGAACGGGCATCAGGACTGGCTCAACGGTCTGGTTGATGCCGTACGTGGCCAGCCCCGCCAATGACCCACGCATAATCCCGGGCCGCACTCAGCCCGCCCCAATATCCCCCCAAGCACGGAGCATCCATGCCCAGTCTGTTCGAACCTTTCACGCTCAAGGGCGTGACCCTGCGCAATCGCATCGCGGTGCCGCCCATGTGCCAGTACAGCGCAAAGGACGGCGTCACCAATCGTTGGCACTGGGTCCATTATCCCTCGATCGCGCGCGGCGGTGCCGGGCTGGTGATCGTCGAGGCGACCGGCGTGTCGCCCGATGGGCGGATCACGCCGGGCTGCACCGGCTTGTGGGACGACAGCCAGATCGAAGGCATGGCGCGCATTGCCGCCGAGATCAAAGCCGAAGGCTCGGTGCCCGGGATCCAGATCGGCCATGCCGGCCGCAAGGCGAGCGCCAACCTTCCCTGGGAAGGTGACGATCATATCGCGGAAGGCGATCCGCGCGGCTGGGAGACGATCTCCCCCTCCGCGATCGCGTTCGGTGGCGGGCTGAACCGCGTGCCGCGTGAAATGACGCTCGCCGATATCGAGCGCGTGAAGGCCGATTTCGTCGCCGCCGCCAAGCGCGCGCTCGCTGCCGGCTTCGAGTGGCTCGAACTGCATTTCGCCCATGGCTATCTCGCCCAGAGCTTCTTCTCGGTGCATGCCAACCAGCGCACCGATCAATATGGCGGAGACTGGCGCGGTCGCGGGCGCTTCCTGACCGAAACGCTCGAAGCGGTCCGCGCGGTATGGCCCGAACATCTGCCGCTCACGGCCCGTTTCGGTGTCATCGAGTTCGATGGCCGTGATGAGGAAACTCTGGCGGAGTCGATCGCGCTGGTGAAGGAGTTCAAGGTCCGCGGGCTCGACATGCTCAATGTCAGCATCGGTTTCTCGACGATCACCGGCAAGACGCCCTGGGCCGAGGGCTTCCTGGCGCCGTTCGCCGAGCGGGTCCGCAGCGAAGCCGCGCTGCCCGTGGCTACGGCCTGGTGCATCGATGATCCCAGGATCGCCAATGCTGCAATCGAACAGGGCCAGCTCGATCTGGTGATGGTCGGCCGCGCGCATCTTGCCGACCCGCACTATCCCTATGTGGCCGCGCAGGCGCTCGGTCAGGACAAGCCTGCCTGGGTGTTGCCTGCCCCTTATGCGCACTGGCTCGATCGCTATCGCGGCATCGGAAAAGCCGCCGCGCAGTAAGTAGGACAGGACCGACGGCCGGAACCCCGGCCAGCCGCCCGCGTTATCCCTATCAGAAGCCAGTCCGTGCCCCTCCCCCCCCCGATGGCGCGGACTGGCTTCTTCCGTTTCCGGGCTGGAATATCAGCCGATCCGAAGGATCGGGCATGGAGTGAATGCCCTTATCAGGCTCCTCCCCCTTCGATCAGGAAATCATGCAGGTTTCGCCGGCATATAGCCCGGTCACGCGAGCGCCCGGCTTCATGCTGTCGAGAAAGCCCGAAGGCCCGGCGTCGCGGGTGAACATCACTCCCAGCGAGCCATCGTCAATGTCCGCATCGGGATAGGCCTTCAAAACCTCTGCCCGGCTCGAACCGATCCGGATTCCCTCCGGCGTGCGAAAGCGGGGATCGGCCTGCGCGTCGAGCGACCAGCCCGAGAACTTGCCCTTCAGGAACTGCGCAGTGAGCCCAGCTCCAAATGCGGCAAGCACCATCGGAGCGCCCTGCCCGCAATCCGGCACGGTGCGGACCGAACGCGGTTTCCCAAGCAATTTGATCAAGCTGGCAATCGCAGCCAGGCGGGGCACGCCGAAATGCAGCGTGACGGCCTTGCCCCCACCGGCTCCGCTCAACCCGTCGCCGCGCAGCAGCAGGGGCGCAACCGGATCGGGCGCCGCACCGCCAAGTACCAGCGCCGCCAGGCAAAGGATCGCGCGCTTCCACACGGTCTCCCCGCTTCCGATCGCGCCGAACTTGGATATTCTCGTCACACGCGCCTCCCCGTTATCGCGCATCCCGCGCCTCCTGATTGGGATAACGAGACCCGAGCTGCAGATCGGACAAAGTGCGAGAAAGGACAAAGCGACGCGGCCAATGGAAGCTTCGTCGCGCTCTACGCTGATATCGCGCGTTATCCGGTTGCGCCCCGCCGATCGAACCTGCACAATTTGGCAGGGCTCATCGGGTGGGAAACATAGGGTGACGGACCGCTTGGAAGAAAGCGATGCACCGCAGGTGCCACCAGCCTTCGACGCGCTGACCAAGCTGCTCTATGACGAGTTGCACCAGATCGCCGAGCGCGAATATCGCCGTGCTGGTTCGCCAGGAACCTTGCAACCAACCGCACTGGTATCCGAAGCCTATATCAAGCTCCAGCGCCATGCCGGCTGGCACGATCAGAACCATTTCCTCGCCAGCGCGGTCACGGCGATGCGGCACATCCTGATCGACGCTGCGCGTGCGCGCATGAGCGCCAAGCGCAAGACCGAGCGGGCAAGCCTCACCCAGGCGCTCGATGTGATCGCGCACGGCTCCGAAGATGCCGAGCTCATCCAGCTCAACGACGCGCTGGTCGCCCTCGGACAGGTCGATCCCCGGCTGGCCAAGGTCGTCGAGTGCCGTTTCTTCGCCGGCCTGAGCGAGCGCGAGACCGCCGGTGTCCTCGGCGTCAGCGAACGCACTGCGCTGCGCTGGTGGAACCAGGCGCGCGCATGGATCTATGACGAGCTGGCCAGCGACTGATCGATCCGCTTGCGGATCGGCGCCAGTCCCTTGATGAATGCCGCGCCCGCGGGGCCCAGCTTGGCCGCAATGGCCTGCGCCTTGTCGAGTGCCGCGCGGGCGTCTGCCGGACGCTTCTGGTCGAGCCGCAGGATCGCTTCCACGCGCGCGAGTGCGGCCAGAGGCATGGGCGGAAGGGGCAGTGCCGCCATCTGCGGCGCCAGCGTGCCGAACAGCGCGGCGGCCTGCGGCACTGCACCCGTCTCCGCATCGACCTCAACCATCTGCATCTGCAGCATCAGCGTCGGGATCGCCGCGGGGCCGAGCGTGGATTGCGCGATCGGCAGCGCTTCGGCCATCGTGGTGCGCGCCTCGGCAAACTTGCGCTGGGCGACCAGGACGCGGGCGAGCTGGGTCAGGTCGGTCGCGAGCCCCGCCGTGCCCGGATAGAGCTGGCGGCGCCGGTTCGAGATTTCGCGGAAAAGCGTCTCTGCGGTGGCGATCTCTCCCTTGCGCACCCGCCACGCCGCTTCGGTCAGGCGAATACCCAGCCCCTGGATGCTGTCGCGCTGGCCCGTCCGCGCCATGGCCGCGTTGATCCGCGGCATCAAAGCACCGAACTGGTCGAGCTCGCCCGCCTCGATCAGGTAGACGAGGATGTTGTTGTACCGGGTCAGCAGCTCGGGCTCGTGGCTGGCATAGACGCGCTCCGCCTCGGGCAGATTATCGCGCAAAAGCGCGATCGCGCGGGGATAGTCGCCAGCCTTGCGGGCGAGCTGGGCGCGCACACCGACTGCATCGACGCGACCGATGGCCTGCCGATCGTCATTGCCGGCAAAAGCGGGCTCGGCCTCGCCGATCAGTCGCGCGGCTTCGGCATCGTCGCCCAGCGCCGCAGTGATGTTGGCGAGGCGCAGCTTCATTTCGGCGGTGCCGATCGGATCGTCCTTGCCGATCCCCTGCGCAAGCGCCGCCTTGAGGAAATCGTGGACGCCCTTGGGATCCTGGCGGTTGATGTAAAGATCGGCCATCGCGACAACCAGCGCAGCCGAGCGCGCACCGCTGTCCGCAGTGGAAAGCAATCGCCTGGCAGCCCCATCGAGCATGGTCTTGACCGACATGTCGGCCTGCCCGCTGCTGTCCGCTGTCATCAGCGTCATCATCTGCACGACGGCGTCGGCGCGTTCCGCTTCCGCCCGGGCGACGTCGCGTTCGACGGCGGCACGACGGCCCTGGATGGTCACGCCGACCAGGCCGGCGATCAGGCTTGCGGCGATGGCAGCGCCCGCCGCCAATCCCCAGCGATAGCGCCGCGCGAACCGGCCAAGCCGATAGCGGCGGGTGCCGGCCCGGGCGCGCACCGGCTCGAGTGCCAGATGCCGGCGCACATCGTCGGCGAACTCGGTCGCGCTGGCATAGCGCTCGCCCGGCTCACGCCGCATCGCCTTGAGGACGATGGCGTCGAGATCGCCGCGGATCGCTCGCGCCGGCACCGGACCGTCCGGCTCCACGGCGCGGCTCGGCAGCACCGGGTCGCCGGCGAGGATACGGCGGATCGTCGCCGGCATCGCGCTTCCGGTTTCGGCCCAGGGCGCCCGGCCGGTAAGCAGCACGAAGAGTACGCCTGCCAGGGCATAGATGTCGGTGGCAACCGATACGGTGCCGCCTTCGAGCTGCTCGGGCGCGGCGAAGTCCGGCGTCATCAGCGCAACCGTGGTCTCCGCTCCGCCTTCAGGCACGACATCGTCGAGCAGCTTGGCGATGCCGAAATCGACGAGCCGGGTGCGGCCGGTACGGTCGACCAGGATGTTGGACGGCTTCAGGTCTCGGTGGACGACGAGCCGGGCATGGGCATAGGCGAGCGTATCGCAGACCTCGAGGAACAGCTTGAGCCGGGTTTCCAGGCCGGCGCCCGTTGCCGCAACCCATTGGTCGATCGGCTCGCCATCGACGAACTCCATCGCCAGGTAGGGGCGGCCGTCGCCGGCGATGCCGCCGTCGATCAGCCGCGCGATGCCGGGATGCTCGAGCTCGGCAAGCAGCTGCCGTTCGCGATTGAACGCCGCGCGATTGTCCGAAGCGTTGACTCGCAGCAATTTGAGCGCGGCACGCTGCCGGAAACCCTCACCTTCCCGGTGCGCCTCAAAAACTTCCCCCATTCCCCCGCTGCCGATCGGCCGATCGACGACAAAGTCACCTACCCGTGTTCCCGCCACCAGGCTCTCGGCTTCCGGCACCGTGCTGGTCAGGACTGCAGGCCCGCGGTCCAGCGGCCCTTCCCGGCTCGCGGCGATCAGCAGCGCACGTACCCGCGCGATCGTGGTTTCGGAGGCGCGCCTGCTATTGAGCGCCGCCTCGCGCGCGGATTCCGGCAGGTCGATCAACTCGTCGAAAAGCTTCTGAACCGTCGGCCAGTTCTCGCGCGCATCCGTCATGTGAAAATCCCCCGCATTCCCCACCAAGATTAGTTTTGACTTGCGCAATATTGCAAGTTTTAGCCGCTAATCAGCCGATCACAGCGTGAGCCAGCGCCCGTTCGACTAGCGGGACCGGCTTCGCGATCGGCGCACGGTCGATCATGAAGTAGATGTATTTGTCGCCGCCGAAGAAGATGTGGAGCTGATCCATCGGCCGGGCCGAGAAGGCCATGGTTCCAATCCCCGCCACGTCGGCGGTTTTCGCGCCCATCCCGTCGATCACTGCCTTGCGGGTCTGCGCAATCGTCTCCGGCGTGTCGGCTTCCGGCGATCGTCGCGCAAAGAAGCCGAGCGTTCCGCCCGCGGCAAAGCTGTACGTGCATGCGGAGAAGCCCGGGCTGGTGGCCGTGGGCTGGTTCACCGCGCTGAGCGTGCTCTTCTCGACCGCCAGGCCGGTGATCGCCGCGACTTTCTCCCTCGGCAGGATCTTGCAGGCGTCGGTCGCATCGAAGCCCGTTGCGGAGCTGACGCCCGTGGCTGCCGCCCCCGTTCCATCGCTGGACGTCCCGCTGCCGCAGCCAGCCAAGGCGAGTGCGGGTACGATTAGGGTGACCAATGCCTTGCGCATGAAATTCCTCCTGCAGTCTCTGCAAGGCGTAACGGCATGGCGTTTGCGGATCGGACACGAACCCGCCCAAATGCACCGATCCGCAAATTGCTCGGCAGCCATGTCCGATTTTCGCCGGCGATCCCGTTCTCCCTTTCGGCAGCGGGATTGGCGCGACTGGTGGGGTCGTCGGCGCGCCGGGCACAATGGCCTGATCCTTTCCCGCAGCGTCGTTCAGGGACTGCAACGAAGAGGGAAAGATCATGACGACCATCCACATCAACAACCGTACCGCGCTGCGCGCATTCGCCACCGCTTCCATGGGCGCCATCGCAATGGTGCTCGCCACCGGCGAGGCACATGCCCAGAATGCCCAGTGCCGTGACGCCGCCAACAACCCCGTCGGCACGCTCCAGCCCGGGTCGGACGACAATGCGGTGTGCGGCGATGCTACCGTAAACGGCGATTCCAACGTGGCGATCGGCGAAGCCGCCACGGTGCAGGGCCCGGGCAATACCGCCGTGTTCGGATCAGTGGCGATCGGGTATTCGGCGGACGCCACGGCGAGCACCTCGATCGCAATCGGCGCTGTGACCGAGGCAACCGGCGACAGTTCGACCGCGATCGGCTTCGGCGCGCAGGCATCAGGCACTGAATCGCTTTCGCTCGGTCTGGTCGCAATGGCGTTCGGCAACCAGTCAATCGCAATCGGCCAGATCAGTATCGCCAATGGGGTTTCGTCGATCGCACTGGGCCGGGCAGCGAACGCTACCGGGAACTTCTCGATCGTGCTCGGCGATAACGCGACTTCCGCGGCATCAGACAACATCGTGATGGGTCGCAATGCGCAGGGTACGGCCTATGGCTCGATCGCGCTCGGCTATGCGAGCGAGGCGGGCAACCAGTCGACCGCGGTAGGCTTCGGTTCCGGGGCGACCGGATCGAACGCGTCGGCGTTCGGCCTTGGCACGGTAGCGAGCGGGATCTCGGCGACGGCGCTGGGTAGCGGGTCGCTCGCAGATGGCGAGGCTTCGGCGGCGATCGGCTATGCCACGCACAGCAGCGGCACGCGCTCCATCGCGATCGGCACGGCAAGTTCGATCACCAATGCGCTTACCGTTGCCAGCGGCGCGGACAGCGTAGCGCTGGGCGGCGGCAGCACCTCGGCCGGGGCAGGATCGGTGGCGCTGGGCGCCGATGCCTCGACCAACGACCTGGATTCGGTGGCGCTGGGCTATAATGCGGTGACCAACAGCTTCAATTCGACGGCGCTGGGCGCACGTTCGCGCTCCGGCCAGGCTGCGACGGCGGTGGGCCAGCTGGCGAATGCCTCCGGGCGCGGCAGCACCGCGCTCGGTCTGGGTGCGGAAACACCGGGTGAGTTCGCGGTATCGGCGGGCTTCACCGCTTCGGCATCGGGCCAGCGCGCGATCGCGATGGGCCTGAGCGCCACGGCCTCCGGAGATATGTCGGTGGCGATCGGCGGGCAGAATACCGGCGGGACCTCGGCCACCGCATCGGGCGCACGCAGTACTGCGGTGGGCGGTGCGGCGCAGGCGACCGGCGCGGACAGCGTCGTCCTCGGCTATGGCAGCTTTGCTTCGGCGAACAATGCCGTGGCGCTGGGTGCGGGATCGGTCGCCGATCGTGACACCAGCGTCTCCGTAGGTGCCGTCGGCGCCGAACGGCAGGTGACCAACGTCGCTGCGGGCACCGCTGCAACCGATGCAGTCAATCTCGGGCAGCTTAATGCCGTCGCCGCGACTGCGAACACCGCACTTGCCAATGCCGCAACCGCACAGACTACCGCCCAGACTGCCCTGGCAGCGGCAACTGCCGGGGGCGCCACGGCCGATCAGGCGCTATTGGTTGCAACCTCGGCGACAGGAACTGCGAACACAGCGCTGGCCAATGCAGCAACGGCGCAGGGCACGGCAAGCACGGCACTCACCAATGCAGCCGCCGCACAGGGGACCGCCAACACCGCTCTCGCCAACGCCGCCGCCGCACAGGGAACAGCGGACAGCGCGCTCGTCACCGCCAATGCCGCGGCGGCGAACGGCGCCTATTTCCGCACCAACATGACCGGACCCGGGCCGCAGGCGACCGGTGCAAACTCGATTGCGGTCGGCAGCAACTCGGTGGCCGGCGGGGAATCCTCGGTGGCGATTGGCAACGGTGCCCGCGCGGTGACCGGCCAGGCGGTCTCGATCGGTGCCGGCAATGTTGCGAGCGGCAACGGTGCTGTGGCGATCGGCGACCCCAACACTGCGACCGGCCAGGGTGCGGTGGCGATGGGCCGCAATAACGCGGCCACGGGCCAGGGCGCCGTGGCGCTCGGCAACCAGAGTGTCGCCAACGGCGCTTCGGCAATCGCGATGGGCGATGGGGCGAATGCCGGTGCAGCCGGCAGCGTGGCGATCGGTCAGGGCGCGGTGGCGACCCGGGTGGGCCAGGTCGCGATGGGATCCGCCACGTCGACCTACACGATGGCAGGGATCAACTCCTCGGCAAGCCGCGCGGCTCAGCAGGGCGCGCTGAGCTTGGTGACCAGCGATGCCGCCGGCAACCTGGCAACCACGACCCTCGACCTCGCCGAACTCGGCACCCTGGGTACGCGGATGACCCAAGCCGAAGGACGCATCGACCTTAATGCCCGCCGCGCCAATGGCGGCATTGCAGCGGCAATGGCACTGGCCGGCACAACGATCCCGTCCGACATGACCGTGGCTGTCTCGTTCAACCTCGCCACCTACCGCGGAGAGCAGGGTTTCTCGGGCGCCGCGGTGGCCAAGATCGACGATCATGTATGGGTGAGCGGCGGGTTCGCCGGATCGACGGTCAAGGGATCGACGGGCGGCCGGGTTGGCATGACCTTCGGCTGGTAAGGCGGCGGTGGGCGGCTCGCTCAGTAAGCGGACCGCCCACCCCTTCCTGGTCAATTCCCGGATGATCGAAATCGCGACGCGCAACCTCCTCAGGTCCGCGCAATATCTCCGAAGGATGTCGTCAGGGCGGTCCGCACTTCGACATCGGGCGCATAGTCGGGATCGAAGAGGCTGAGCAGCATCGCTCGCATCGCCGCATCGCCCTTTGCGGTAAGCACCACCGCATGGCGACGATGATCGACGGGATCATGACAGCGCCGCAGCATCTCCGCCAACTCAAGACGATCGATCCGGCGCAATGCACTCGTCGATTTCTCGCCGGAGACAAGGATCAGTTCCTTGACGCAGACGACACGCTTTAGTTGCGCGGCAACAAACAGCTCGAGCATCATCTCCCAGGCAGAATCGCGGAAGACGTCACGCGGAAACAACTTGGCCATTCTGGCCCGTGCGCGCTGCATGCGCCGCGCCAGATCGAGCATGCTCGGTTCGCGATCGTTACGAAATGATCCCACGATCGCCTCTGCAATAATTGAAAATCAAAACCATATGCGCTTATCTTCAGTCCATACCCCAACAACCTAGCATCAATCTAACCCGAGATGTCAAAAGATATGTTAACACAATAGTTTACGTAATTTACGCAATTATATATTTGTCACCTCTCCCGCATCGCTTCTTGAGCACGATTCAACGGCTTCATAAGATACTGCAGTATTGTCTTGCTGCCAGTGTGAACATCGACTGTAGCGATCATTCCGGGTACAATGGGAAAGCGCCGCCCCGCTCTGTTGACCAGGGAATCTGACTTGGTCCGGACAAAAACCCGATAATAATAGATATCCGGGTTCACTTCATCGCGGATCGTATCCGGAGAGATGCTGGAAACTTCACCTTCCAGGCCACCGAAGATCGAATAGTCATAGGCAGTGATCTTCACGCTGGCCCGCTGACCCGGGCGGATGAAAGCGATGTCGCGCGGAGACATCCGTGCCTCGATCAGCAAGCGATCGTCGAGCGGGACGATCTCCATGATCTTGCCGTTGGGCGGCACGACGCCGCCGATCGTCGACACCTCGATATTCTTGACTACGCCGCGCACCGGCGAGCGCAGGGTGAGCCGCTGCAGCGTGTCCGATCGCCCGCGCACCACCGGCGCCAGCGCATCGACTTCCTCGCTGACCTTGGCCAGATCCTGCCGCGCCTCGACGACATATTGCGAGCGGAGATCCGATTTCTTGAGATCGAGCTCGGCGCGCTGCCGCTTGAGGCGCAACACCTCGACATTGCTGGCGGCCCCCGTCGCGATCAGCGACTCGCCGATGCCGACCTCACGATTGATCAGCGCGAGCGATTCATCGATCAGCCCGATCGAACTCGCCAGGCTGCGGCGGCGCGCATCATAGAGGCGCTGCTGCTCGGCCTTGAGCGACGGATAGGGATCGAGCTCCTTCGAGAAGCGGATCGGGGTGCCATCGACCTCCGCCTGCAGCCGCGCCTGGGCAGCCAGCGCATTGCGATATTTGGCAGCGCTTTCCTCCACCGTCGATCCGGCCTGGGTCGGATCGAGCTGGGCGAGGATCTGGCCGGGCTTCACGATATCGTCCTGGCGGACCAGCAGCTTGGCAAGGATGCCGCCCTCCAGCGACTGGAGCACCTGCTCATGGCTGGTCGGCACCACCCGGCCATTGCCGGTCGCCACTTCATCGAGCGACGCGAACCATGCCCAGACGAGGAACGCCGCCACCATCGCGGCCAGCACCCACATCATCCGCGTCGCATCGCGCAGCCGGTTGCGCCCCTCTTCGTCGAACAGCGGATCGCCGGCGCTCATGCGACCTGGCTCCCGCCGCGCATCGCCGCGAGCGCTTCCTGCTTGGGCCTATCGAGCACCACCATACCCTGATCGATCACGATCACCCGATCGACCAGATCGAGCACGCGCATCCGGTGCGTCGCCACCACCACGGTCCGGCCCTGACTCCACGCGGCGAAACGCTCGATGAAATGGCGTTCGGCCAGTTCATCCATCGTCGCGGTCGGCTCGTCGAGCAGCGCCACGGTCGGGCGGCGCAGCAGCAGCCGGGCCAGCAGCAGCGACTGGACCTGTCCGCCGGACAAGCCAAGCCCGCCTTCGAGCACGACATGCTGAAGCCCGTCGCGCAGCCGCCGCACGAAATCCTGCGCGCCGACCATCTCCAGCGCCGCCTGGATCTCGGCTGGGCTCGCATGCGGCGCGCCCATGGTGAGGTTCTCGCGCAGCGTGCCGTGGAACAGCCGGCTGTTCTGGGTAAGCAGCGAGATGTCGCGGCGAACATCGGCGGGGTCGATCTGGTGGAGCGCCAGATCATCGAGCAGCACTTCACCCGAGATCGGCTGGAGCATGCCGGAAAGTCCCTGGAGCAAGGTCGATTTCCCCGCGCCGTTGCGGCCGAGCAGCGCGATCTTCTCGCCCGCGGCAATGTCGAGGCTGGGCACGGTCAATGCAGGCGGAGCATTGGGATCGGCATAGGAGAACACCGCCGAGCGCAAGGCGAAGCTGCCGGTCACTGCGGGCACCGGGATACGATGCTCGGCATCGGGGCTGTCGGTCGGCAAGCCCATGATCTGGTTCAGGCTGCCGATCGCGATCTTCGCGTGCTGCCAGCGGCCAAGCAGCCCCGCAACCTGCGACATCGGCGCGATCATCCGCGACGCGAGCATCGAGGTGGCGACCAGTGTGCCGGTGGTGATATCGCCCGCGATCACCATCGGCGCGCCGACGAAGATCACCGCGGCATAGACGCCGTTCTGCACGCTCATCGACCAGGTCGACAGGCTGGCGCTGAGCCCGCGCTGGCGCAACTGCGCTTCGCCGGCGACGCTGTTATAGTGATTCCACTGGCGCTGAAACCGCTCTTCGGCCTGTAGCGCCTTGATATCCTCGATTCCCTGCACCGCCTCGACCAGCAGCGCGTTGCGCAGCGAACTCTCGCGCATCGCTTCGGTGGCGTAAATGCGCAGCCGGCGCTGGGCGAGCAGGCTGGGCACGAGCAACAGGATCACCGCCACCACCGGCACCAGCGCCAATATCCCGCCGATGAACGCAAGGATCACCAGGAACAGCAGGAAGAAAGGCAGGTCCGCCACTGCCGATACCGTGGTCGAAGTGAGCATGTCGCGAACCTGATCGAGATCGCGCAGCTGCGAGATGAAGGTGCCGGTCGAGGTCGGCCGAGCGCGGTTGCGGACGCGCAGGGCATGGCCGAACACCAGATCCGACAAGCGGAGATCGGCGCGCTTGCCGAGAATATCGGTAATGCCGGTGCGCAGCTTGCGCAGCGCATAATCGAAGCCGATCGCCAGCAGTACGCCCAGGAACAGGATCACCAGCGTCGGGATCGACTGGGCCGGGATCACCCGGTCGTAGACCTGCATCGAGAACAGGATGCCCGCCAGCCCCAGCAAATTGGTGACCAGCGAGGCGATCGCGACATTGCCATAGGCACGTACATCCTGGAGCAGGATGCGGCGCAGCCAATGCTCCTCAAAAGGCCGGACATAGGTATCGACCCGGGCATCGGCGGCGGAGCGAGTGGGCCGGGGCACGACGATACGGGTGCTGGCGGCCAGCAGATCGTCGAGCGGGCGCCGCGATGCCATGCCGCCTTCGCCGGCCACGGTGAACACCGCTTCGCCCTCGGCATCGAGCGCAGTGATCAGCGCCAGCTCGCCATCGCCGAGGCAGGCGATGACCGGCAACCGCCAGCTGGTCAGCTTCGCGCCCGCCGGTTCGGTGAAGCGAACGCTCAGACCAAGCGCCCGCGCGACCGAGCGGATCCGCCCCTCTTCATCGGGAGCGCTGTCCCACAAGGCGGCAAGCCGGGCGCGCTGTTCCGACAGCGGCAGGCGATAATGGCGCGCAACCTGGCCAAGGACATCGAGCCATGCCTCGGCGCTGGCGCCGCTCAAAGCGTCACGCCCCGAACCCGGGTGCCGGTAAGCCCGAAGGCATCGCGCGCGCGGCCCGAATAATAGAGGCAATCGATCTGCAGCCGGCGCAGATCATGCTCGGTGTTGACCGCATCGAAGCGCGCCTGGTGCAGCTCCTGCTCGGCATTGAGCAGATCGACCAGCGAACGCGTGCCCATCTCCAGATATTGCGAACGATAGAGCTTGCCGGCCTCGGCCATGTCCGCTTCGCGCAGGTTGAGCGTGTCGAGCAGCCGGGTCAGGCTGGCGATCTGCCCCTGCGCCTCGGCGAGCAGCTGGCCGGTCTCGGTGCGGGCATAGCGGGCTGCGGCATCGGCGGCGGTAAGCGAATGATCAGCGCTGCGCACGCGAGCGCGCACGGCATTGCCGCCGAACACGCTGCTCGAGACACTCAGGCCAATGCTATAGGCGCTGCGATCGGAAAAGGGCGCCGAGATGTCCGCAGCGGCATCGCCGGCCAGCGAGACGGTGGGCAGGCGATCGGCGCGGGCGCGGTGGAGCTCGGCCGCGGCCTGCTCGCGCTGAGCATCGGCGCGCATCACCGCCGGCACCGTGGTCCAGTCGGTAACGCCGGTGGTGCAGCTGCCCATCAGCCATTCGGGCACGTCCGCGCTGACAGGGCCGGTTGTCGCCTCGCTGCCGAGCAGGAAGGCGAGATTGCTCGACCAGCGCTTCTGCGCCGCTTCGATTTGCGACAGCGTCGCCTTGGCCGCGGCCACGCGGGATTCAGCCTGTAATCCGTCCGAGCGGGTGGAAGCCCCCTTGGTGACACGCTGGCCGACCAGCCCGCTGATCTCACGGACCCGGGCGAGCTGCTCCACTGCAATGTCATGTAGGGCGGCGTTGCGCTGCACCTCGATCATCGCATAGCCGGTGTCGCGGATCAGCGCGTCGATCGCGAGCAACAGATCGGCGCGGCCGGCCTTGGTGCCCGCCTGGGCATAGTCGACGCTGCTGCGGACCTTGCCAAAATCATAGAGCATCTGCGAGGCGGAAAGCTGTGGCCGCGGGCGCCAGGCCGAGCCGAAGCGATTGTCATAGCCCGCCGCGACCCCGGCGCTCACCCGCGGAAGATAGCCGGCCCGCGCGACATCGACATCGGCATCGCGGGCATCGAGGCTCGACGCCGCCGACACGACATTGGGATGCCACGCGATCGCCTGGCGAACCGCTGCTTCCAGCGAAATGCCGCCGGCCTCCTGCGCACAGACAGTAGCGGCCAAGAAGGCCGTCCCGGCTGCGAGCGTTGTGACGCAGGCGACTCTACCGAGCCGGCTGCGCCGACACCCATCTCCCAAGCGACAGCCTCCCTCTAGAGCCTCGCAAGTCACTTACTGACGTAAATCAATTAGCTTTCTGAATCATCGCCATTTTTTCTAAAACTGCTCCGAGTTCGGACCAATTGTCATCAAATCACATGGGTCAATTGATGGCGATCATGTTCGAGGTCGCTTGGGTTGACGAGATAATTGAGTGGATCTTCGGCCACTGGCGCGACAGCGAGCACCTGGACTGCCGGCTCCGCATTGCCGCCCGGCGCCGCCCCATCGGCCGTCGACGCGTGCTCGACCAGGAACTGGCCGAGCAGGCCGTCCAGATTGTCCTGACTGTCGATCAGATCGAACGCAGCGACTTTGTGTGCCGCGAGCTCGGGCGGTGCCGATACCGGTTCGGCAGCGAACATCATCGTCACGGGCACCGCATCGGCCAGCGAATGCGTCTCCATAATGGAGGCCGTCGGAGTGACGCCGTTGTTGATATCGACGGTGATATCGAGCCGGGCCGTCGCCACCGTGCCGTTGGGCTGCAGCACCTGATAGGTGAAGCTGTCGATCGGATCGGTGCCCGAATAGGCCAGCGATGCACTTGGCGTGTAGCTGTAATGCCCGGTCTCGTTGACCGTCAGCGTGCCATAGGCGCCGTTTATGACCAGCGGCGATTCGCCGACTTCGACGAAATTGCCGCCCGACTGCATCCGCACCGCGACGAAGGCCGTGCCCAGCGTATCGTTGCCGAGCAGCTCGCCCTGGACCGTGGTTACGCCGGTCTGCGTATGCTGATTTAGATGCGTCACCGTCTGGCCGACATAGACATTGGTGCCATAGCCGAGACCGAGGATGTTGGTGCTCGACACGGTGTAGTTGTAAGTGCCTGACGGCAGGCCCGACAGGTTCAACGCCACCCCCGTGCCCAGTCCGAGATTGGCGATCGAAGTCTGGGTGATCGTGCCGACCACCGTACCCTGCGAATTGGTTACGGTGATCGTATAGGTGGGCAGCAGGCTGAGCCCGCCCGTCAGGACTGCCGACAGCGTCACATTGGCCGTGCTGTTCGCACTGACCGTGAAGCTGTCATGCACCGTGCCGGTCTGGGCGCCGGTGATGACCAGCGCAGTGGGGGTGGCGAAGCTCGAGTCGATCGCTGCAGGCACCGTGGTGACGACATTGGTGTAGGTTGCAGTGGCGATCGCCGCGTCGTTGACCGCGATCGGGGCGCCGGTGATGTCCGGGCTGCCGATCGTCATGGTCAGCGTCGCGCTCTCGAGTTCGCCATCGGAGCGATCGATCAGCGTATAGGTGAAGCTGTCGACATGGCCGATCGCCGAGGCGCTGGCATTGGGCGTGTAGGTGTAGCTGCCATTCTGATTGATGACGAGCGTGCCCCAGCTGCCGGTGATCGTGCTGCCGCCCGCGGCGATCGTGGTGGTGACGCCGTTGAAGGTGACGCTCTGCACCTGGGTCTGCGGGCTGGCGACATCGACCTGGCCGGTGGGGCCGGGATCGGTGATGACATTGCCCGAATGCGCGATCGCCTGGGCCGAAGCGACATCGGTGAAGTCGCTGTCGACTCCGGTGACGTTAAGCCCGCCGAGCAGGCCGACGCCGAGCGCGCCGTCAAAAGCGACAAAGGCGCGATACTGGCCGGCACCGAGCGTGGCGTTGGTGACCAGATCGCCGCCGAGCAGCGAGAGCTGGAGCACCGAGCTGCTGCCATTGCCGTCCACCGCGACCCAGCTGGTGCCATTGAAGCGCTGTATGATCACCGAATAGCCGCTGAGCACACCGATGCTGAGCAGGGCGTCATAGGTGAAGGTGGCATTCATCGAATGCCCCGCCCCGACGGTGAACTGGACGCTGGGCGTGCCCAGGACCTGAGCATTGAGGTTGAGCAGGCCGACCGAGACCAGCGCAGTGTAATTGGCGCTGCCCAGATTGGCATTGGTGGTGACCGGCAGCAGATGCACCGATGCGCTCGCCGTATTGTCGAACGCCGCGATGTCATAGGGCGCGGTGACTGGCGCGGCGGGCGAGACATTGCCCGCGCCGTCGCGCAGCGTGACGCTGAGCGCCTGCCCGGCCGTCTGCGCCGCCGAGAGCGAGACGGCATAGCTGCCATTCGCCGCGACCGTAGTGGTGCCAAGCAGCGTGCCGCCGGCATTGCGCACCTCGACCGTGGAGCCAACCTCACCAGTGCCGCTGACCACCGTGCCCGCGCCGTTGATCGACGCGCTGGGGGTGGCAGGCGCCGTGATGTCCGGCGCCACCGCTGGAGTGGCGGGCGAGACATTGCCGGCGGGATCGTTCTGCGTGACCGAAACCGTCTCGCCATTGGCCTGGGGCGTGGTGAGCGTGGCGCTGTAGCTACCATTGGCGGCAACCACGGCGGTGCCGATCTCGGTGCCCAGCGCATTGCGGACATGGATCGTGGCACCCGGCTCACCGGTGCCGGTGACGATCGTGCCGGTGGCATTGACCGTCGCGCTCGGCGCGGCAGGCGGGGTGGTGTCCGGCGCCGTCGTCGTCGCCTGGGGCGAGACATTGCCTGCGACATCCGCCTGGGTAACGCGCAGCACCTGGCCATTGGTCTGGGCGGCGCTCAGCGTGACGGCATAGCTGCCATTCGCCGCGACCAGCGCAGTCCCGAGCACCGTGCCGCCCGGATCGCGCACGGTGACTGTCGCGCCGGGCTCGCCGGTGCCGGTAACCACGGTGCCGCCGCCATTGATCGAAGCCGTGGGCAGTGCCGGCGGTGTCGTGTCCGGCGCAGTGACCGGGACGCTTGCCGAAACATTGCCCGCGACATCGGCCTGGGTGATGCTGAGCTGCTGGCCATTGGCCTGGGGCGAACTGAGCGTCGCGCTGTAGCTGCCATTGGCAGCAACCAGCGCGGTGCCGATCACGGTGCCGCCCGCATCGCGAACGGTGACCGTCGCGCCCGGCTCACCGGTGCCGGTGAGCGTGGCGCCCCCCGCCGAGACCGTGCCGGTCGGCGCAGCCGGCGGCGTGGTATCGGGTGCCGTCAGATTGGCCTGCGCCGAGACATTGCCCGCAGCATCCGCCTGGGTGACCTGGAGCGCCTGGCCATTGGTCTGCGGCGTGGTCAGGGTGACGACATAGCTGCCATTCGCCGCAACTGTCGCAGTGCCGAGCGAGATGCCGCCGGGACCGCGCACCGTAACCGTGGCACCGGGCTCGCCGGTGCCGGTGACTACCGTTCCGCCACCACCAATCGTTGCGGTTGGCGCGTTCGGCACGGTGGTGTCCGGCGCAGTCAGCGGGACGTTGGCCGAGACATTGCCAGTCAGATCGGCCTGGCTCAGCGTGAGCTGCTGGCCATTGGTCTGCGGCGTCGAGAGCGTCGCGGTATAGGTGCCGGTGATGCCGACCAGCCCGGTGCCGAGCACTGTGCCATTGGCATCGCGCACGGTGACCGTGGCACCGGGCTCGCCGGTGCCGGTCACTGCCGTACCATTCGCCGAGACAGTACCGGTCGGCGCGGGCGGCGCTGTGATATCCGGCGCCAGTGCCGGTGTTGCCGCCGAGACATTGCCCGCCGCATCGGCCTGGGTGACCTGAAGCGTCTGGCCATCAGTCTGTGCCGCGTTGAGCGTGACGATATAGCCGCCATTGGCCGCGACCAGTCCGGTGCCGAGCACCGCGCCACCAGCGCTGCGCACGGTAACCGTAGCACCGGGCTCGCCAGTGCCGGTGACGACCAGACCGGTACCGCTCACCGTGGCGACGGGAGCTGCCGGCGGCGTGGTGTCGGGCGCAGTCAGCGGCACGCCGACCGACAGGTTGCCCGCGGCATCGCTCTGGGTGAGCGTAAGCAGCTGGCCATTGGTCTGTGCCGTGGTCAGCGTAGCAGTGAAGCTGCCATTGCCGGCGACCACCGCGGTGCCGATCTCTGTGCCCGCAAGGTTGCGGATATGGATGGTGGCGCCCGGCTCGCCAGTGCCGGTAACGATCGTGCCACTGGCATTGATCGTGCCGGCAGGTGCGGCCGGAGCCGTGATGTCGGGCGCCAGCGCCGGCGTTGCCAGCGAGACATTGCCCGAAGCATCCGCCTGGGTGACCTGGAGCGCCTGGCCATTGGTCTGCGGCGTGGTCAGCACCACGCTGTAGCTGCCATTCGCCGCCACCGTCGCAGTGCCGAGCGACGCGCCCAGCCCGTCACGCACGGTAACCGTGGCACCCGGCTCGCCAACACCCGTCACCACCGTGCCGTTGCCGCTTACCGTCGCGACCGGCGCTGCCGGCGGCGTGGTATCGGGGGCGACGAGCGGAAGATTGGCGGAGACATTGCCCGCGGCATCCGCCTGGCTCAGCGTGAGCAGCTGGCCATTGGTCTGCGGCGTGGTCAGCGTCACCGTGAAGCTGCCATTGCCGGCAACCACTGCCGTGCCCAGCGACGCACCCAGCGAGTCGCGCACGGTGACCGTTGCACCCGGCTCGCCGGTGCCGATAACGGCCGTGCCGCTACCATTCACTGTGCCGATCGGGGCAAGCGGGGCGGTGGTGTCGGGTGCGGTGACCGGGGTTGCGCCCGAGACATTGCCTGCGGCATCCGCCTGTACCACCGACAGTGCCTGGCCATTGGTGAGCGGAACCGGCAGCACCACGCTGAAGCTGCCATTCGCCGCGACCACCGCGGTGCCGAGCGGCGTGCCGAGGGCATCGCGCACCGTCACGGTGGCGCCGGGCTCCCCGGTGCCGGTGACGATCGCGCCATTACCACTCACCGTCGCGGCGGGCGCATTGGGTGCGGTAGTGTCAGGCGCAGTCACTTGCAGGCTAGGCGAGACATTGCCTGCCGCGTCCGCCTGACTGAGCGTGAGCTGCTGGCCGTTGGTCTGCGGCGTGCTGAGCGTGACAGTGTAACTACCGTTGCCTGCGACCAACGCGGTGCCTAGCGAGACGCCGCCCGCATCGCGCACGGTGACCGTCGCGCCCGGCTCGCCAAGGCCAACCACCGTAGTACCGCCAGCAGAAACCGTGCCGGTGGGAATCAGCGGCGCCGTGGTGTCGGGCGCAGTCGCCGGGGTTGCACCGGAGACATTGCCTGCCGCATCGGCCTGGATCACCGTCAGCGCCTGGCCATTGGTGAGCGGGACCGGCAGCACCACGCTGTAGCTGCCATTCGCCGCAACGATTGCGGTGCCGAGCGGCGTGCCGAGCGCATCGCGCACCGTCACGGTCGCCCCCGCCTCACCTGTGCCGCTGACGACCGCACCGTTGCCACTCACCGTCGCGGTCGGCGCATTTGGTGCCGTGGTATCCGGTGCGGTCACTTGCAGGTTCGCCGAGACATTGCCCGCGGCATCCGCCTGGCTGAGCGTCAGCAACTGGCCATTGGTCTGCGGCGTGCTTAGCGTGACGGTGTAACTGCCATTGCCGGCAACCGTCGCAGTGCCGAGCGAAACGCCGCCGGCGTCGCGCACGGTGACCGTGGCTCCAGGCTCGCCAAAGCCCACCACGGTGGTGCCGCCGGCCGAGACCGTGCCGGTCGGCGCGAGGGGTGCGGTGGTATCAGGCGCAGTGATCGGAACCACGGGCGAGAGCAGGCCGGCAGCATCGGTCTGGACCACCTGGAGCGCCTGGCCGTTGAGCTGCGGGGTAGCAAGGTTGACGGTGAAGCTGCCGTCCGCCGCGACGACGCCCGAGCCGATCGGCACGCCGAGCGCGTTGCGGACCGTGACGGTCGCGCCAACCTCGCCAGTGCCGCTAACCACCGTACCGGTAGCATCGATCGATACGATCGGCGCGGCCGGCGGGGTGAGATCAGGAGCGGTCGTGTTGACGGTGGGCGACAGATTGCCCGTCGGATCGGCCTGCTGGGCAGTCAGCACCTGGCCATTGGTCTGCGGCGTGGTGAGCGTGACCGTATAGGTGCCGCCCGGCGTGACGACGGCAGTGCCGATCGAAACACCGCCGGGATCGCGGATCGTGATCGTCGCGCCGGACTCACCGGTGCCGCTCACCGTCAGGCCGTCCGCCGCCACGCTGGCGGTGGGCGCGAGCGGTGCCGTGGTGTCGGGGGCAGTCAGCGGGACGGACGGCGAGTCGTTCGCCGCGGCATCGGCCTGGATCACGGTGAGCGCCTGGCCATTGTTCTGCGGCGAGGCCAGCGTCACTGCATAATTGCCGTTGGCGTCCACCACCGCAGTGCCGAGCACCGTGCCGAGGCTGTTGACGACGCGGACCGAGGCGCCGACCTCGCCGGTGCCGGTCACAGTCGCGCCGTTGGCGTCGATCGAGGCGGACGGCGCGGCGGGCGGGGTGAGATCCGGCGCCAGCACGTTGGTCGGCGGCGAGAGATCGCCTTCGGCGTCGATCTGGACGACGTGCAGCGTCTCATGATTGATCTGTGCGCTGCTGAGGATGACGGTGTAGCTGCCGTCGGGGGCGACCGCTACGGTGCCGAGCACCGTGCCGTTTGCCGACGTGACCTGGATCGTGTTGCCGAAATCGCCGACGCCGGACACGGTGGCGCCATCGGCGGCCACGATGGCGGTGGGCGCGTTGGGCGAGTCGTTCGGGACGAGGTCGGGCGCGGTGGAGAAGCCATCGGGCGAGGCGTTGCCGGAAATGTCGGTCTGGACGAGGGTGAGCTGCTCGCCGTTGATCTGCGGGGGGACGAGCGAGGTGAAGAAGCTGCCGTCATTGGCGATGATGACGCTGCCGATCACCAGGCCCTGCGGATCGGTGATGATCAGCGATGCGCCGGGCTCGCCATTGCCGGTGATCGAGCCGCCATCGGGGGCGACGGTTCCGGTCGGCGCAGGCGGCGCGGTGAGGTCGGGCGCGATGATCCCCAGCGTGGGCGAGGGATTGTTGGCGCCGTCATACAGCGTCACCGCGATGACCTGATTGTCGATCTGCGGCACGGTCAGGGTGATCGAGAAGGTGCCGGCCGCGCTGACCGTGCCGGTGCCGATCACGACCGCAAAGGGATCGCGGATCACCACGTTGGTGCCGGGCTCGCCGGTGCCGGTCACCACCGTGCCGGTGGAATCGAGCGTGGCGAAGGGAAGCGCGGGCGGGATGATGTCGGGCGCGGGCGCGGTGCCCGGGAGCGAGACATTGCCGGCAAGATCGGCCTGGGTGGCGCTCAGCGTGCCGCCATTGGCCTGGGGGGCGGTGAGGATGATCGAGAAGGTGCCGTCGCCCGCCACCGGGCCGCTGCCGATGACCACGCCGCCTGCGGTGGTGATGGTGATGGTCGCGCCGGGCTCGCCCGAGCCGGATACGGTGCTGCCGTCGGGGCTGACCGACAGCGTCGGCGCGCCGGGCGCGGTGATGTCGGGTGCCAGCACCGGGACCTGGCTCGAGGGATTGGCCCAGCTGTCGACCTGCTGGACCTGGAGCAGCTGGCCATTGGCCTGCGGCGTGGTCAGCGTCACGGCATAGGCGCCGTTCGCTCCGATCACCGTCACACCGATCGAAAACCCGCCCGGATCGCGCACGGTCACCGTCGCCCCCGCTTCGCCCGTGCCGGTGACGATCGTGCCGGTGGCATTGATCGTCGCGGTGAGACCGAGGGGCGCGGTGATGTCCGGCGCCTGCGTTGGCACATTGAGCGAGACATTGCCCGCTATATCCGCCTGGGTGACCCCGAGCAGCTGGCCATTCGCCTGGGGCGTGGTCAGCGTGACCTCGTAGCTGCCGTCTCCCAGGACCGTGGTGGTGCCGACGACATTGCCCAGCGGGTCGCGCACCGTCACCGTCGCGCCGGGCTCGCCGGTGCCGCTGACGCTGGTGCCATTGAAGTTGACCGTCGCGGAAAGGCCAAGCGGGGCCGTGATGTCCGGCGCCAGCGCCGGCACTTGGGCCGAGGGATTGGCCGCACCATCGACCTGCTGGACCTGAAGCAGCTCGCCATTGGCCTGCGGCGTGGTGAGCACCACGCTATAGCTGCCGTTCGCCGCCACCGTCGCGGTGCCGATCACATTGCCCAGCGGATCGCGCACGGTGATCGCGGCGCCTGCCTCGCCCGCTCCGGTCACGATCGTGCCCGTGGCATTCACCGTCGCGGTAAGGCCGAGCGGTGCCGTGATGTCCGGTGCCTGGGCAGGGACATTGAGTGAGACATTGCCCGCAACATCCGCCTGGGTGACCCCGAGCAGTTCGCCATTGGCCTGCGGCGTGGTCAGCGTGACCGTATAACTGCCGTCTCCCAGGACCGTGGTGCTGCCGACGATATTACCCAGCGGATCGCGCACCGTCACCGTCGCGCCGGGCTCACCCGAACCGCTCACACTGGTGCCGGTGCCATTGACCGTCGCGGTGAGACCGATCGGCGCCGTGATATCCGGTGCCAGCGCGGGGACCTGGGTCGAGGGATTGGCCGCGCCATCGACCTGCTGGACCTGGAGCAGCTCGCCATTGGCCTGCGGCGTGGTGAGCACCACGCTGTAGCTGCCGTTCGCCGCCACCGTCGCGGTACCGATCACATTGCCCAGCGGATCGCGCACGGTAATGGCAGCGCCTGCCTCGCCCGCGCCGGTCACGATCGTGCCGGTGGCATTCACCGTCGCGGTAAGGCCGAGCGGTGCCGTGATGTCCGGCGCCTGCGCGGGCACGTTGAGCGAGACATTGCCCGCAACATCCGCCTGGGTGACCCCCAGCAGCTCGCCATTGGCCTGCGGTGTGGTCAGCGTCACCGTATAGCTGCCGTCTCCCAGGACCGTGGTGCTACCGACGACATTACCCAGCGGATCGCGCACCGTCACCGTCGCGCCGGGCTCACCCGAACCGCTGACGCTGGTGCCGGTACCGTTGACCGTCGCGGTGAGGCCGAGCGGCACGGTGATATCCGGCGCCAGTGCCGGAACCTGGATCGAGGGATTGGCCGCGCCATCGACCTGCTGGACCTGAAGCAGCTCGCCATTGGCCTGCGGCGTGGTCAGTACCACGCTGTAGCTGCCGTTCGCCGCCACCGTCGCGGTGCCGATCACATTGCCCAGCGGATCGCGCACCGTCACCGTCGCGCCTGCTTCGCCGGCACCGCTCACGATCGTGCCGGTACCGTTGACCGTCGCGGTGAGCCCGACCGGCGCGGTGATGTCCGGCGCAATCAGCGGGACATTGGCGGAAGCATTGCCCGCCGCATCGGCCTGGCCGACACTCAGCACTTCGCCATTGGTCTGCGCTATAGTCAGCGTCACCGAATAGCTGCCGTCTCCCAAGACCGTGGTGCTGCCGACCACGGTGCCGGCAAGGTTGCGCACAGTCAGCGTCGCCCCCGCCTCGCCAGTGCCGCTCACCGTCGTACCGTCAGGCGAGATGGTCGCGACGGGCAGGCCCGGCGCAGTGATGTCAGGTGCCAGCGCCGGGACCGATACCGACGGATTGCCCGCCCCATCGACCTGGGTGACCTGGAGCAACTCGCCATTGGTCTGCGGCGTAGTCAGCACCACGCTATAGCTGCCATTCGCCGCCACCGTCGTCGTACCGATCGCAGCCCCAAGCGAGTCGCGCACCGTCACCGTCGCGCCAGCCTCACCGCTGCCGCTTACCATCGTGCCGGCGCCATTCACCGCCGCCGTCAGCCCAAGCGGCGGCGTGATGTCCGGCGCGGTTGTCGAGACCGGGGGCGAAATATTGCCTGCCAGATCGCTCTGCCGCGCGCTCAGCACTTCGCCATTGGTCTGCGCCGCGGTGAGCGTGGCGCTGTAGCTGCCGTTGCCGAGCACCACCGTGGTGCCGATAACCGTTCCCGATGGGTCGCGGATGACCAGAGTAGCACCGGGCTCGCCGGTGCCGCTCACCGTCGTGCCGTCGGGCGAGACCGTAGCCGTCGGCGCATCGGGCGCGGTAATGTCGGGCGCCTGGGCCGGAACCGGCGCGGAGGGATTACCCGCCGCATCCGCCTGGGTGACCTGGAGCAGCTGGCCATTGGCCTGGGCCGCGGTCAGCACCACGCTGTAGCTGCCATTCGCAGCCACCGTCGCCGTACCGATCACCGCGCCCAGAGGGTCGCGCACGGTAACCGTTGCACCCGGCTCGCCACTGCCGTTCACCACCGTGCCGGTGCCGTTCACGGCAGCCGTCAGGCCCAGCGGCGCGGTAATGTCCGGCGCGGCAATCGAAGTCGGAGCAGAGACATTGCCCGCCGTATCGCCCTGCACGATCGTCAGCGTCTCGCCATTGGCTTCGGTGACGGTCAACGTGACGGTATAGCTACCATTCCCAAGCACCGTCGTGGTGCCGATCACATTGCCCAGCGGATCGCGTACGATCAGTGTCGCCCCCGGTTCGCCGGTTCCGGTCACGGAAGTGCCGTCGGGCGAGACGGTTCCGGTCGGTGCGATCGGTGCGGTGATGTCCGGTGCCGTGGCATTGACGATCGCCGAGCCGTTGCCCGCCGCATCCGCCTGGGTGACCTGCAGCGTGCCGCCATTGGCCTGGGGCGTGGTCAGCGTCACTGTGTAGCTGCCGTCCGCGGCAACCGTTGCCGTGCCGATCGCCGCGCCCAGCGGATCGCGCACCGTCACCGTCGCGCCCGGTTCACCGCTACCACTCACCAGCGTGCCGGTGCTGTTCACCGCAGCCGTGAGGCCAAGCGGCGGCGTAGTATCCGGCGCGACGATCGAGGCGGAGCCCGAAGCATTGCCCGCCGTGTCGGTCTGGGCAATCGTCAGCGTCTGGCCATTGGTCTGGGGGGTGGTCAGCGTCACGCTGTAGCTGCCGTCTGCGGCCGCCGTCGTCGTGCCGATTACATTGCCGAGGGCATCGCGCACCACCAGCGTTGCGCCGGCCTCCGCTGTGCCGCTCACGCTGGCGCCGTTGGGCGAAACCGTGCCTGCCGGAGCTGCCGGCGCCGTGAAGTCGGGCGCAACTGCGGTGACGGGCGCGGATGCATTGCCTGCCGCATCAGCCTGGGTAACCTGCACCGTCTCGCCATTGGTTTGCGGCGTGCTCAGCGTGACATTGTAGCTGCCATTAGCCGCCACCGTCGCGGTGCCGATCGTATTGCCGCCCGGATCGCGCACGGTCACCGTCGCGCCAGGTTCGCCGCTGCCGGTCACCACCGTGCCGCTGCTCGATACCGTTGCCGTGAGCCCAAGAGGCACAGTCGTGTCCGGCGCCGTCGCATTGGCGATCGCCGAAACATTGCCCGCCGAATCCGTCTGGGTGACGGTGAACTTCTCGCCATTGGTCTGCGGTGTGGGCAGCGTGACGCTGTAGCTGCCATCGGCCGCAACCACTGCGGTGCCGACCACATTGCCCGCTGCATCCCGCACCGTAACCGTCGCGCCCGGCTCGCCGGTGCCGCTGATCGAGCCGCCATCGGCGGCCACCCCTGCCGCGGGCGCCCCGGGTGCCGTCAGGTCAGGCGCGACCAGGGTAACCGGCGTCGATGGATTGCCGGCCGCATCGGACTGCGAAACCACGAGCGTCTCGCCATTGGCCTGGGCGGGCGTGAGCGGGACGAAATAGCTGCCATCCCCCTGCACCACCGCAGTGGCAACCACATTGCCGGCACCATCGGTTACCGTGATCGTCGCGCCGGCCTCGCCGGTGCCGGTAATCGCGCTACCGTCATCAGCGATGGTTGCGGTCGGCTCGATCGGCTCGACCGCATCGGGTACTTCCGCCCCGCTGGTCGTCGAGACGTTGCCGCTCTCGTCGATCTGCATCACCTCGATATTGCCGCCGGTAACGAACAGCCGGGTAAAGCGGATGCGGAAAGTACCGTTCGCCCCGACCGTACCCGTCCCGATCTCCGAGCCATCGCTTGCATCGAACACCATGACGGTGGCGCCAGGCTCGCCAGTGCCGGTCACTTCGGTGCCGTCTTCCGCCACCGTTACCGTCGGCGCGGCCGGCGGTGCGAGGTCGGGAGTGTTCAGCACGGTATCGGGTGAGTTGTTGCCCGCCGCATCGGTCTGCCGGACGATCACCGGCGAACCGTCGAAGCTCCGCGGCGGCATCGAGACGCTGTAGTCGCCATCGGCGTCAGCAACCGTGCCACCCAGCAATGTGCCATCCATCGCATAGACGCGAACGGTCGCGCCGGGCTCAGCCGTGCCGGTCACGGTAATCGTGCCCGGATTCATCGTCGCGGTCGGCGCAAGCGGCGCAACGCGATCAGGGGCGTCGATGCTGGCGATCGTCGAGACATTGCCGGCAGCGTCAGCCTGCGTGACCGACAGCAACCCACCCGCAGTCTGCGGCGTAGTCAGCGTGATCGAATAATGACCCTGCGCATCAACCGTGCCGGTGCCCAGTACCGTGCCGTTCGCATTGCGGATCGTCACCGTCGCGCCGGGCTCGCCATTGCCGGTCATCACCGTGCCGGCATCGTTCAGGGCGCCGGTCGGCGGATTGGGTGCTGTGATGTCGGGCCCGCGACCAGCGGTGCCGGCGGAAACATTGCCCGCCGCATCGGTCTGCGTCACCGTTACCGACTGGCCATTTGCCTGGGGCTGGGCAAGCGTGACCGAATAGCTGCCGTTGCTGCCGACGATACCGGTGCCGAGCACGTTACCCGCTGCATCGCGGATGGTGATGGTCGCGCCTGCCTCACCCGTGCCGCTGACGATCGCGCCATTGGCGCTGAACGCTACGGTCGGCGGTCCCGGCGGGGTGGTGTCCGCCACCGGCCGCGAACCGCTGTCACTCGACCCACCGCCAGACAATGCAGCAGCGCCACCGGCGACGCCTGCCGCGCCCAGCAGGGCCGGCAGCAGTGCGCCACCGCCACCGCCCGCCGCAGCTTCGGCGCCGGCGATCAGGAGATCGTCGATCGAATGCAGTGCCGAGAAACGCGCGGCACCCTGCGCGGTCGTATTGGTGATCCACAGGCTGCGATCCGCCTCGCGCAGCACCAGGTCGCTGCCGGCACCATTCGCCTGTACGTAGAAATTATCGACGCGGATCACTTCGCCATTGATGAGGCGGATAACGAGGTTGTTCCCCTCGCGCTCGAAGCTGGCGATCTGTGAACGGTCCAGATCGAGTCTTACTATGCTTGGCCGAGCCAGATCGATTGCATTCCCCGAAACATCAACGGTGTTTCCAGTTGCCTTGTCGATCACGTCGTTACGCATAGCTGCATCCTCCCAGAAACAGTTCAGACATACGCCGGCATTAGAAAGTTAATTTCGTTAAGCTTATTTTCTGCACTTTCTGAATACGTTACGGCGCGTGTTGAAATGAATTGCCGCAATCGTAACATTTGACAATAACTTTGGATGCCATCCTTCCGAAAACGGATTCGATCCTATATTTCCCACACTATTCTTTTGATAAACTCGATATTAACTAGACGACTATGCCATTATTTAGAGTCGAAATCGCGTAATTATTTTGGCATCGGAACGACATTCGTATCCGACGTCCTTGGTGCTTGGTTGGATTGTGGAATCCGGACCTGCGGAACGCCGGTCCCGCTGGAATATCTGTCGACGATCAACTGCGAGGGCGAGCGCGGATTTCAGGTCCGTGGCAAGCGCGCGTTCAAGGCATGCGCGATCGATAGCGTCTGCAATCCCGAGGCCAGCGTTTCAGTCGCCCGCTTGTGTAGCCTGGGATCCGCCTTCGTAAGCACCGCAAGCACAGCTTCTTTCTCGGCAAGATAGACCTGGGCGAAGTCCAGATCGAACTTCGCGACCGTACGCATGTTCGAGATCAGGTCGGCACATTTGATAGTCTGGACTTCGGCCGGCACGAGCGCCAGGCGCTGAAGCTCGGCAGCTTTTCTCTCGGCGCGAGTGCCCTCGATCGAAACTTTGGTCAAGCCGATCACCATCGTCAGAATCCCTGCCCCAAAACGGCGCTCCACCTCCCGTTCGCTCACCGGGGTATCTTCCAGAACGTCATGCAAGATTGCCGCGACCGCCATATCCTCACGGTCCGGTTCAACCGTACGAACGATCGACATCACTTCGATTGGGTGAACGATATAGGGGTCGAGCGTGTATTTGCGCTTCTGCCCGGCATGGGCAAGCGCAGCGAACGCTATGGCGCTGTCGATCATAGAGCGCCTCCGTCAAGGTCGAACACGGCAACGTCAAGCCAGACGTGCCAGCAACACCCCTTCCCTCTCGCCAGGCTGCTGGCCCGCGGATGCCGATCAAGCCCATCGATCGGGCAAATCGATGCGACCACCGACCGGCGCCATTCACGTTTTGGGAATGCCGATTCGAACCGCAGCAAGCGCGGGAAGGCCAGGAAGATACTGCTGGTGGGCCCGGCAGGACTTGAACCCGCAACCTAGCCGTTATGAGCGGCCAGCTCTAACCAATTGAGCTACAGGCCCCCAGCAGAACCGGCACTAGCGGAACCTCGGCCTGCCCCGCAAGCCGCTGCGATGATCTCATCCACAGATGCCGAACGAACACCCAGTCTGTCGAGCAGCGCCAGCACTTCATCCCACCAATGCAGGAAGGCCGACAGATCGGCTTCGGTGCGGACATAGGGCGTATGACCCGGCTCTACCGATGGTGAATGGAAGGCGAAGTTGAGCAACTGCAGTCCCTCCCCCACGGTTACGCGGATCGCCTCCTTGGCCTCGTGGAGCGGCATATCCTCGGGGGTCAGGGCAACGCGTGACAGAAGACCCAGCCGAGACGCTATGCCGACGCCCTTGGGCACGCGACCAAGCCCCCGATGCAAGCCAGCCCCTCCTCGCCGCAAACGGCCGGTAAAAACGGTCGTGAAGGGCAACTCGATCAGGTCGCCGAGCAGGAAGGCGTGATTTGGAACAGCAGAGAAATCAGGTCCGCCCTCGCCCGAATAATCATAGGCGGAACGCATCGAGCTATCGATTCGGTAGCCAAGCTCTGCGAGCAGCCTCGGCGTATCGGGACCGATCCCGTAACGCCCGGCCCTGTAGACAAGCGGGCGCGCGCCCGAGATCGCAGTCACCGCCTCGGTAAGCGTCGCCAGCTTGGCCCGCTGCAATTCGAGCGGAAGATTGCCGGTGAAGCTATTGAACCCATTGACTTCCTCCAGGTGAGGAGGATTGACCCAGGGATGAAGCTGCGTGCCGATTGCGGAGCGGCCGTCCCGGATCACTTCGCGCAGCACATCGATCGCCAGCGGCGACGTCGCGATCGGATAGTCGACCAGATAGGTGAGCGCCACGCCCGCCGCGGCGAAGCGCGCATGCACCGGCGGCAGTGCGGCCATGTGCCGCGTGCCATCCGCATCAGCGCTGAGCGGCGCGCCCCAATCGAACTCTTCCTCGGTGTCGACGAAGATGGTGAAGCGGGTACCGAAATCATCCGGCCACTGCACGCGCGACGCGGGATCGGGCGCCGGCACGGGATAGCCGCTACGTTCTGGGAGAACATTCCCCATTTCAGCTCAGATGTGCTTGGCCCACCTGTTCGTTTACGGCTGCCGGAAGCCGCAAAGTCAAGCTCTCCGAATCGATGACCAGTGCGCCGCCCAGTTCCCGTGCCAGATTCCGGGCCAATCGCAGCGCGAAACCGGTGCCGAGCAGCGTGATATCCTCGCGCTCGTCGTCGATATCGAGCACCGAATCACCCGGATAGTCCGCCAGCGCCTGCGGACGATCGATCGTGATTGCCACCACATCCTTTGCCTCGGTCGCCACATGGACGCCGATCCGCTCTCCCTGGCCACTTGCCGATACGAGCGTGGCAAGCAGGCGCGCGAGCAGGCGCTCGACGGCGCGACGATCGCCCATCACCGAAAGGTCGGCGATCGGCAGCGCGACGACCGAGCCCCGCAGTTCAGAGAGCGGCGCGAGATCATCGACGATCATCGCAAGCACGGGACGAAGCGCGATCTGGCCCGGCACCAGCGACAGCGCAGCGCTATCGATGCGAGCAGCAAGATCGATATCATCGATCGCGCCGAGCAGTTCGCGCGCCTGCGAGCGGATCACCTGGGCACGATCGCGATAGACATCACCAACCGGACCGAGCATCTGGGCTTCGATCATCTCGGCAAAGCCGGCAATGGCATTCGTCGGCGTGCGTAGCTCATGGACCAGCTGCCGAAGCGAGTCCGCCGGCATGGCCGGGCCTGCCAGCGAACGGACCGGCTCCGCGCGCTCATCCACGCGCGGCCGGCGCGCCGTGCCGCGATAGCCGGTGAAGCGCCCATTGCCCGGATCGAAAACCGGAATTGCCGAGATCAGCCAATCGCCCGCGGCATCCGATTCGCCCTCAACCGAGAGTCGTGCATTCGAGAAGCCGGCACGGCGGCGGAATGCACCGCCCGCGACTCCGTCGACGCGTGAGCTTTCAGGGCCGCCGGGCACAGACTGGCTATCCAGCGAGACACCGACCAGCGGGGCACGGCTGACGCCATCGACCCAGCGAATCATGCCCTTTGCATCGGTCTCGAAGCGGAACTCGTCGACCGGGCGCGGAGGACGCGGTTCGATCGGCCCAGTTTCCTCGCGGTGGCGCCAGAACGCGTCGATCCGCGCGACCACATCGGCAATCTCGAAAGTGCCGTCATCGCCCGCGGCTTCTGCCGCCATATGCCGCGCTTCTGCGACCAGAACCTCACCATGTTCCATGGCAGGACCCTGCGCCGGGGACTCTGGCGGCGCAATCGCTTCGGCGGGAAGTACTGACTCGTCTGTCCCGGATTGGACCGGGCGGATCGGAATTTCGGGCGCTTCGACTACTTGCGCCGCAGCGGCTTCGGCCATCGACGGCGCAAGCCCGGCGAGCGCAATGAAGGAGAAGTCCTCTTCCTCAGCTGCTGCTGCTGCTGCGACAGGCTGCAGCTCGAACGCCGTCATGGGTTCGGCCACGAGCTCCGACAGCTCGGCCATCCCGGTGTCGGCGAGGACCGAAAGCGGTTCCCCGACTGGTTCCGCCGCCTGAACCGATCCCGGGAGTCGCGCGAGGAGCGCGGCGAGGCTCGCTTCGGATGCGGGCACACGCGGCGCACCGGCAACGCCCCAATAGACTAGCGAATTGTCTTGCGGCTCCGATTCCGCGGCCGGCTCTACTTCGTCGCCCGTCCGCTCCAGAACCGGCTCCGGCACTTCCTCGACCAGTTCAGGCTCTTCGAGCACCGGCTCACCCGCCTCGGCTTCGGCGGGCTCGGGCTCGACTGGTCGCACCTCGACAACTTCAGACCAGTCGATGGCAATCTCGACCGCCTCGTCATCAGCTTCCGGCGCAATAGCCATTTCCGCGAGCCCCTCGGGCTCGGCTACCGCCTCTTCCTTCACCGTTTCGTCGGGCAGCACGAAATCGATGGGGCCGAAGCTTTCCAGCGCGCGACGGACGACCGGGCTCAGGTCACGACGATTGCGCAGTACCGCGCGAGACGCCGGCGCCAGTTCGGGCAGCAGCTGAATCCATTCGCTGGAATTCATCCGCGCGCTGCGCAGCACCGGCAGCGCGACCTGGAGCTCATCGAGCGCGAACAGGCGCACCAGTGGCGGCGGCGGATCGGCGAATTCAAGGGCGCGTGCACTGGCGGCGCGGACGGGCAGCGGCACCGAATCGCGGATCGAGCGCAGCACGCTCATAGCGCGGTGCCCCGCCACGGCGCGGCGGCGACCGATCAGGTCGACGAGTTGCCGCCATGCGGACTGGATGCCGTAAGGCGTCCCCAGGTCCGAGGCGAGCACCGTCTCCAATGTATCGTCGAAGCGCAACCGTACCCACCCTTTACTCCGTGCTGCACTGCAGCCCGTAACGATTCCTTAACGCGCCAGCCTTTCGTTCGAAACTGCCCATTTCGGCACGTCGCATTGTGGGACAATTGCGTTGCGGCGTAATAATATTAGCCCTAAACGCATCACACTGAAACGAATCAAAAGAAAGAAGGAACATAAATGCGATTCGACGATATCGACGTACGGATCCTTGGCCTGCTGCAGGATAATGGCCGAATGACCAATGTCGAGCTTGCCGAACGCGTTGGGCTGACGGCACCACCGTGCCTGCGTCGCGTGCGCGCGCTTGAGCAGCAGGGCGCCATCACCGGCTATCATGCCGCGCTCGACCCTGCTGCGCTCGGCTATAACCTCACCGTTTTCGCGATGGTCAGCCTTAAGAGCCAGGCGGAGTCGGATTTGCGCGCCTTCGAGCAGATGGTGGCGGACATTCCCGAGGTGCGCGAATGCCATATGCTCAATGGCGAGATCGACTTCATCCTCAAGATCGTCGCACCTGACCTGCAGAGCTTCCAGCACATCCTCACCACGCGCCTGACACCAGCGCCGAACGTGGAGCATGTGAAGACGTCACTGACGATCCGCACCTCCAAGGCGCTGCCGGGTGTGCCTGTAGCCTGACTCCCCAGAGCCGATAGGGAAAAGAAAAGGGGCGGCCCGCAAGCCGCCCCTTTCCTGTTTTCGGGCCCGAAGGCCGCGCTCAGCTGAGCGGCGGCGTATCGAGCGAGACCTGCCAGAGCAGCGCGACATTGACGAACGGGCCGGTCTTCACCGCCTGGAACGCCGTCTTCGCTTCATCCTTGCGGCCAAGGCGCTGGAGCGCGATGCCGCGGTGCAGGTTGATCTCATTGGCGTCGGCACCGCCCTTGGCGAGCGCGGCATCATAGAGCTTCAGTGCGTTCTCGTTGTCGCCTGCGGCGAGCAGTGCGTCGGCATTACCGGCGCCGCCCTGCTTGGCGAGCGAGTCAAGGGACGGGCTGCTCTTCACGCCGGCCTGGGCCGCAGTGAAGGTGCGGTTCGCATCGGCATCCGTCTTCGGCAGCTTGCCGTTCTTCTGGCCTTCTTCGATCACCGAGATCGCTTCCCACGGCAGACCCGAGGACTGGGCTGCATAGGCGTAATCCGCATAGTCGCCGCGATCGGCAAGCGAATTGGTGATGCGACGCAGGCGATAGAGATCGATGCGCTCGGTCTTGGCCGCACGGTCAGTACCCTTGGCGCCCTGGCCGAGCACTTCGATCGCCCAGCGCCAGTTCTTCACCGTCGGATAGTCCTTCAGGTAATAGGCCAGCCAGTCATAGGCAGTCTCGCGATTGCCGGTGGCGACGGCCTTCGGGATGGCGAACTGATACCAGGCTTCCGGCGCCTTCTGGCCCGTCGACTTCGCATATTCGATCGCCTTGCGGGCTTCCGCAGCCGCTTCGACATTCTTGCCGGTGGCAGCATAGGCATTGGCCAGCATCAGCGGAATGTCGACGTTCTTCTCGCCGCCTTCACGCGCCTTGGTCATATAAGTGATGACGTCGGCATGCTTCTTCTGCGAGGCAGCCGCCTTGCCCATCAGGAAGTTGAGGCGCGCGGCATAGGCGGCCTTGGCTTCCGGCGTGGTGCGCGGGCTGACGCTGAGCGTCTGGAGCGCCGGGATCTGCGCCGCTTCGTTGCCGCGGCTCAGCTCGAGCTGCAGGCGCAGCCAGGACGAGTAGTACTTCTCGTCATCATTCTTCGCAGCGGCTTCGGCGGCAGCGATCTGCGGCTCGGCAGTGGCCCAATCCTTGGCCTTGACCGCAGCTTCGGCGAGGCCGGCCGGCTTGCGGAACTCGTCGCTCACCTTGAGCGCGTTGGGATCTTCCTTCTTGTTATCCTTCTTCTGCGCGGCGGCCGGGGTAACAGTAAGCGCAGTGGCGCCCAGCGACAGCACGGCGGCCAGCGCGAGCTTGGAAGCGAAGTTCATGCGAAACTCTCCTAAACGGGGAAAGAGCGGGGGCTTTCGGGGCACCTCTAGTTGCCCCTTTCGTGCCGTTCAAGCCGATCACCACGGGCGATGCCGGGTTTGCGATGAACGCGCGTTTAACAGCCCGGCTCCCTCCGGGCTCGTAAGAAAGTGTTTCGACACCCCAAAGGCGTGTTAACCACCTTGTTCGGATATTTTGGTTGATGCGGATTAACCCTGTGGATAACTCTGCAACCAGTTGAGGTAACTTGTTGCGTTGAAGGGGCAAAATATGGGGTCGCAGTTTCGCGGATGTGCGCTTTGCGAAGTCGATGCGGAGGGAAATCTGCTCCTGAGCGAAAGCACTGCCCAGGCACTGGGTCTGCCCTCCACCGACGAACCCCTGGTTCTTTCCGCCCATGAGCGCGACCAGTGCCTCGTCGGTTATGCGAGCACGAGCCTGCACGAAATTCGCACCCGCTCGGGTGTCGATGCCAAGGTGGGTGACGCAAGCATGCGCCGCATCCTCGGCATCGTCGAAATGGAGCCGCGCAACGCACGCGGACTCACGCTTCCCACCGCGATGCGCCAGCACGGGCGAATCGAGAGCGTTGCGCTGGTCGTCGGTGCGGGTGATCGGTTCGAGATCTGGAATCCGCAGCTCGCAGCCGCCCAGAACGGCGTCAGCACGACCGAATATGAATTCCCCCCAATCATCTGGCGCAATCCGCCGCGCGGTGGTTCGCGGCGTGCCCGCCCGGCGCGCTATTGATGCGATCGCTTCGCTGCCGATTGCTGGAACATGCCGCGATGCCGGGCCGGCTTCGCGACGGAGCGCGTGAATTCGCGCTATGCGTCCGCTGCGGCGCTGACCTGCACCGCGCGATCGGCAGCGAGGAATGGGCCGAGATGCCTACCGGCGAGGCAATCGATTGGCACTGCGATGTGGGCGCCACCGCATCTGCGGTGGCGGCCCGCATGCAGACACCCCCTTCCCCGCGACGCCGAGCGCCGCGCACCTCCGCTCTGGCGGAAACGCGCGGCCAGCGCCGCGCCCGCCCGCATCGCAGCGCATTGATTGAACTTACCGGCCGCTTCGTGCTGGACAGCCTCGTCGCGCGCTTGTGCCGCCCCTCGGACCAGACGGCGCCCCGCAGCCGATTGTCCGTCAGAGAAGCTTTTCGATCTCCGGCCCGATCGCGTCAGGGCTAGTCGTCGGCGCAAACCGCTCGACCTTCTGGCCCGAGCGATCGACCAGGAACTTGGTGAAGTTCCACTTGATACCCTTCGATCCCAGCACGCCCGGCGCCGCCTTTTTGAGCGCCTCGAACAACGGCGCCGCGCTGTCCCCGTTGACGTCGATCTTGGCATAGACCGGGAAGGTCACGTCATAGGTAAGCGAGCAGAAGTTCGCGATCTCGGCAGCATCACCCGGCTCCTGTGCGCCGAACTGGTTGCACGGGAAGGCCAGCACCGAGAAGCCGCGATCCTTGTACTTGCGATAGAGCGCCTCCAGCCCCTCATATTGCGGGGTGAACCCGCATTTCGAGGCCGTATTGACGATCAGCAGCACTTCGCCGGCATGATCGGCAAGCGTGGTCTGCTCGCCTCCAGGCCTGGTCACAGGAATATCGGTGATCGCAGTCATGCAGACTCTCCCTCGTAACGGGCTATCAGCAGTTCGATATTGCGGCGAACGCCAGGCCACTCATGCGCCAGGATCGAATAAACGACGCTGTCGCGGTGATGACCGTTCATGATCAGATGGCCGCGCAACACGCCATCCATCCTCGCGCCAAGCCGCTCGATCGCGCGGCGCGAGGTGCGGTTGAGGAAATCGGTGCGGATCTGCACGCAATTCACCTCCATGATTTCGAAGGCATGGCGGAGCAGAAGGAGCTTCGCCTCGGTATTCAAGCCGGTGCGCTGAACGCGCGGCACATAGAGCGTGCCGCCAATCTCGACGCGGCGATGCGTCTCGCTCATCCGCAGGAAGCGCGTAGCCCCGGAAATCCGCCCCTCGGCATCAAGCACCGTGAACGGCAAGCCGCGTCCAGCTGCCATGTCATTATCGATCCGGTCCATCCAGGCATCGATGCTGGCATCATCCGGTACGGTCGTGTGCGCCAGACCCCAAAGTCCGGAAAACGCCTCCAGCAACGCCGGGCGATCCTCGCGCTCCATTGGCCGCAATGTGACGTGGCGACCCGACAGGATCGGCACCTCACGCCACGGGCTCACTCCAGATGCCCCTCATGCAGCCGAACCACACGGTCCATCCGCGCAGCCAGGCGCTCGTTATGCGTGGCAATCAGCGCAGCCGAGCCTTGCGTCCGAACCAGGTTAAGGAACTCGCTGAGAACCTTGTCAGAAGTCAGCTCGTCCAGATTACCCGTCGGCTCGTCCGCCAGCACCAGCGCCGGCTTGTTGGCAAGCGCGCGGGCGACCGCCACGCGCTGCTGCTCGCCGCCCGAGAGCTGGCTCGGCCGGTGCGTCAGCCGGTGTCCGAGGCCAAGCGCGGCCAACAATTCCTCGGCGCGCTTGTCGGCATCAGCCCGCAGCGATCCGTGGATCATCTGCGGCAGCACGACATTCTCAAGCGCATTGAAGTCCGGCAGCAGGTGATGGAACTGATAGACGAAGCCGAGATGATCGCGACGCACCGCAGTGCGGCCCGGGCTGTCCAGCTTGGCCGCTTCCTTGCCGTCGATGCGGATCGAGCCATCGAAACCGCCTTCGAGCAGGCCGACCGCCTGGAGCAGCGTCGACTTGCCGGAGCCTGAGGGACCGAGCAGCGCGACGATCTCGCCCGGCTGCACGTCGAGATCGACCCCGCGCAGCACTTCGATGGTCTCGCCGCCCTGGCTGAAGCTGCGCTTGAGGCCGCGCGTCTGGAGAACCGGCTCACTCATAACGCAGCACCTGTACAGGATCGGTATTGGCAGCCTTCCAGGCCGGATAGAGCGTGGCGAGGAAGCAGAAGACCAGCGCCATCACGCAGATACCAATCGTCTGGAACGGATCGGTCTTGGCCGGCAACTCGGTGAGGAAGCGCATCTGCGGGTCCCAGATATTCTGACCACTCACCAGCCCGATGAACTTCACCACATTCTCGCGGAAGGTGATGAAGAGGAAACCAAGCACGCCGCCGGCCGCCACCCCAAGCGCTCCGATCGTGGTGCCAACGGTGACGAAGATCCGCATCAACCCGCCCCGCGTCGCCCCCATCGTCCGCAGCACCGCGATGTCGCGGGTCTTGGCACGCACCAGCATGATCAGCGAGGAGACGATGTTGAAGGCCGCCACCACCAGGATGATCGACAGGATGGTGAAGGAGACGGTGCGATCCACCGCTAGTGCCTCGAACAGCTCCGCGTTCATCGTCCGCCAATCGGTGATCTGACCGTATGGGCTGACCTTGTCGACAAGCGGCTGGAGGATCTCGCCGACCTTGTCGGGATTGCTGGTCTCGATCTCGATCATCGATACGCCATCACCGAGCAGCAGCAGCGTCTGCGCATCCTCGATCGGCATGATCGCGAAGGCCTTGTCGTAATCATAGACGCCGACCTCGAAGATCACCGCGACCTTGTACTTCACGATCCGCGGCATGGTGCCGAAGGGCGTGGCCGCACCGGCGGGGTTGAGGATCGAGATCTCGCTGCCGACGGTAGCGCCCAGCGATTCCGCCAGGCGCGAGCCAATCGCGACCTGCTGGCCGCCCGGCTTGAGGCTCTTGAACGAGCCGATCACTTCCTTGCCCTTGAGCGTCGGGTTGCTGAGGATTTCCTCCATCCGCATGCCGCGCAGCTGGAGGCCCTCGGCCCGGCCATTGTACGTGGCGAAGAGCGGCTGCTCGATCAGCGGCGTGGCACTGACGATGCCCGGCGTCTTGCGAACTTCCTCCAGCACCTCGCGCCAGTTGCGCAACTGGCCGGCATAGCCCTGGACTACGGCGTGGCCGTTGAGCCCGGTGATCTTGTTGAAAAGCTCGGCCCGGAAGCCGTTCATGACGCTCATCACCACGATCAGCGCGGCGACGCCGAGCATGACGGCGACAAGGCTGAACCCGGCGACGACGGCGATGAACGCCTCGCTCCGTCCCGGCAGCAGGTAACGGCGGGCAATCATCCGCTCGTAGCGTGAAATCAATAGCATGGGGGTCTGGTAACTCGCCCGTAAGACAGCTCTGACGCTGATCTAGGGTAGATGGCGGCGAATTCCTACTGCCAACCGACATGTTGCCGATTCAACACAGGGTGACACCAAACTGCGCCTACCCCTTGTAATGCAAGTGACAAAGCCGGTTCAGACGCCTAGCAAAACTCCTGTCGAAACGCAGGCGAAAGGCCGTGGTTCGGGGAGGCTCCAAGCCCCGCTCGTAGGCAAGTACGAGTGTGTGGGCTGGGCCTGACAAAGGGGGCTGACGAGCATTCGTCACGCAGGCGCCCGGATCGGAAACGGTCCGGGCGTTTGCCGTTTCTGGCCCTAACTTCCGGTTTTGCAGCTCCAGGTTTTATCCGAAATTTCCGCAAAAGCCCCACCTGACATTTGTGCCAGAACCGCTCCGAATTCGGAGGATATAATTGATTCCCGGGTCCGTTCTCGACGTAGAGGGACTTGATTTGCGTTAACCCCGTTATATTCTGAGTTCGCTACATAAGTTGCCAATTTACATAATTGACCGATCTGTCGCGATCGAAACGTAAAAACTGCCAACACCCGAGAGCTTTTGAGGGTTTACAGTTATGCAGCGCTCATCGACGCAGACCGTTTCCTCGGCCGAACTTACCCGAAATTTTGCCTATTGGCAGGATCGGGCAATGCATGGTCCGGTAACCATCACCTATCATGGTCGCCCACGCTATGTCCTGCTCGCCGCGGAAAGCTGGGACGCCGAACAGGCACTCGGCGAACGCGACGCAACTCAGCGCGATCTCGAATATCAGTTTCTGGTCGAGCATATGGACGGCGGGTTGCTGGTCATCGATCCGGACCTCAAGATCACCGACGCGTCGAGCGCTGCCGCGATGATCCTGGGCCGCACCCCAACAGCACTGGTTGGCACACCGGTCGCGGACGCCCTGCCCGCAACCTCGCACGCAGCATTATTGTCGAGCCTGCGCCACGTCCTTCGCAGCGGCGAGCAGGCACAATTCGAGCTGGCACTTGGAGAAGGCAGCGGAACGCGCCTGCGGGTACGCGCCGTGCCCTGGGTGGAAGGTATCGCCCTGCTGGTCCGGGTGAGCCATGACGGCAACGAAGAGGCACGCCTTGCCGAGCAGGCTGCACTGGAGAAGGCGCGCGTCGCGCATGGCCGGATCGAAGTGATCCGGCTCACCGTGCGCGGGACGGTAGGCATGGTCGAGCCCGAATTCGCTCGGCTGGTCGGATCGACGCGCGATCGGATACTGGGCCTACGCTTCGTGGATCTGCTCGCTATGCGCGACCGCGATGTCGCCCGGGACGCGATCGAGCAGGTCCTGAGCGGCCGATCCGAAGCCGAGGCGTTCGACAGCAGATTGTTGTGCGATGGCACCGAGGAAATTCGCGCGCGTATCTCGATCGCCCCGCTTGCCAGCGGCTATGCCGTGGGAGGCGCCGTGGTAATCGTCACGATCGATCAGGACGCCGACGACGATCTCTAGTCGGCAGTCGCTTGGGCCAGTCGCTGTCACCGTAATACCCAAATAAGAAGGGAGGCGGTGCGGGCGCCGCCTCCCTTCCCCAACCTCCCCCGGCCATGGCAGGAGGTCAGTATCGTGACGATCAGAAACTCTTGCTGATCGTAAGGCCGTAGGTCCGCGGATCGCCGGGCTGGCCGACGATCAGACCGGTGCTGCCCGATTGGGTCGAGAGCAGCTCGAAATACTGCTTGTCGAACACGTTGCGGACCCATCCATAGATATTTAGGTCCGGGCGCCGCCAGCCGAGGCGGACGTTCGACAGCGAATAGGAGTCGATCCAGGTATAGGCCGAGGGCGACGGGTTGGACGAGAAGCGCTCGCGCCAGCTGCCGTCATAGCCGAAATAGACATCGCCATCGCCGACCGGCTGGCGAACTTCGCCGCCCCAGCTGAACGACCATTTCGAGATGCCCGGCAGAACCTGGCCCGAAATGTCGCAATAGGCCGGGCTGCGGCCACCCGGCGTACCCGCCGGATCGGTAACGCCACCCGGTGCCGTGGCGGTGCCGCCGGAAAGCTCGGGCGGGCACGGGGCGTTCTTGAAGTCGGCGTATTTTGCGTCGGTATAAGCACCGTTGAAGTAGAAATTGACGTTCCGGGTGGGCCGCGCCGAGAGATCCCACTCAAAGCCCTTCACCCGCACCTTGCCGGCATTGGCGAGATAACCGCGGATCACGTTGATCGCGTTGTTGTTCACCGTCGCCTGATAGTCGTGAACCTCGGTCCAGAAGGCAGCGGTGTTGAAGGTCACCTTGCGATCGAAAAGCTGAGTCTTCAGGCCGATCTCGAAGTGATCGACCTTCTCCGGCTTCACCGTCTGGGTCGACAGGTCGACACCGGTGCTGGTCGAGTTCAGCGGCAGGCCGGAGAGGTTGATGCCGCCCGATTTGAAGCTGCGCGCGTACGTCGCATAAGCGTGGATGTCGGGCGAGAAGTCGTACGACAGGGTGATATCGCCCGAGACGTTCCAGTCGCTGAATTTCGGACTATAACGCTGCGGGGCCAGGGTGTTGAGCTGGTCCGCGGTCGCGGTGCCGCTGGCGAGCAGCGCGGCGACATTGTCCGCCGTGGCGACGAAATTGTAGCGCGCGTTGCTGATACTGACGACGGATTCATAGAAACCCGACTTCTTGTCATAGTTCAGCCGCAGGCCCGGCTGGATATGGAAGCCATCAAAGGGCTCCCAGTTAAGCTTGCCGAACAGCGCGAAGCTGGTGTTGTCGAACGTGATCGTGTTGGTCGAGGTCAGGCCGTTCAGCACCAGCGGGTTGCAGGCAGCGGCCGTTGCCGTCGCGCAGCCGGTCGCGCCGATCGGGACATTGCCCGGATTGAGCAGCCAGCGGCTCGCCGCCGCGCCCTGAACCTGCGAGCCTTGGGTGTCGATCGTCTGGTGGAAGAAGAAGGCGCCGATGGTATAGTCAAGCCGGCCGTCCCCGTTCGAACTGAGGCGAAGTTCCTGGCTGAACTGCTTCTGCTGCGACGGGTTCTGAGAAACGGTGGTGATCGGCAAGCCGATGAAATCGCGGTCGTTCTTCGGCTGCCAGTCCCAATAGCGCCAGGCCGTGACCGAAGTCAGCGTCGCCGGACCAAGATTCCAATTGGCCACCAGCGAGGCGCCGCCGATTTCCTGCCGAGAGTTGATCTGGGCATCGAGATCGGTCTTGCGATCGAACGGGTCGGTGCTCGGCGGCGCATAGCCGAACGCGGCTGCCAGCGCCGCATATTGGCGTGAGACCGGCCGCTGGGTAGCGCCGACACGGGCGTAATATTGCACGCAGCACAGCGGGTTCTGGAGGTTCCAGTCGCCCGCCAGGGTGAAATCGAGATCGTCATTCACCTTCCACAGCAACTGGCCACGAAAGCTGCTGGTGCGCTGCTTGTGGAGATCCTCGCCGGTGCGGACATTCTCGATCGTCCCCTCGCGGCTGGTGACTGCGCTGGAGATGCGGATCGCGAGCTTGTCGCTCAAGGGGCCGGAGACCGAGGCCTTGGCCGAGATCAGGTCGTAATTGCCGACGCTCAGCTCGACCTTGGTTTCCGGGGTGAAGCTGGGTGCGCGGGTGGTGATATTGATTGCGCCGGCCGTGGTGTTCTTGCCGTAGAGCGTGCCCTGGGGGCCGCGCAGCACTTCCACTCGCTCGACATCGACGAAATCGAAGGTCGAGGCGCCGATACGGCCGATATAGACTTGGTCGAGATAGAAGCCGACGCCCTGCTCGATGCCGTCATTGGTGAGGCCGAACGGCGCGCCCAAGCCACGGATATTGATCGCGGAATTGCGCGGGTTGCTCGAATAGAACTGCACCGCCGGCAGCGAGGTCTGCAGCCGGTTGAGGTTGGTGGCGCCGCTATTCTCGATCGTCGAGCCGCCGATCACCGACATCGCGATCGGCACATCCTGCGCCTTTTCCTCGCGACGCCGCGCAGTGACGACGATCTCGCCGCCATCCTGCTGCGCCGGCTTGGCCTGCTGATCGTCATTGGTGGCTGCGGGAGCGACCGGTTCATCACGCAGGGCACCAGCGACAGGCGCCGGTGCGGTACTGGCTAGGAGCAGCAGCGAAAGCGAAGCAAGGCTCATCAAATATCCCCTCTGGCCGTGTTGCGCTTAATCTCCACTCGATTGGGGGACATTAGCGAGCAAGGAGATGTTTAGCGAGACCTAGCCTGAGTTGATCGACGCTGCCCGGGCTCGTTTCACCGCACCTTGAAAGGCCAAATCTCCAACACAATCTGTATCAAGCGGCGCCGTAACGGGCCGCGAAAAACCTCGGCGTCGCGGGTATCCGGGCGCCGGCAAGTTCATCAATTCGCTCAGGAAAGAGGTCTTGATATGCGCCAGTTCGATTTCACGCCTTTCCGCCGCTCGACCATCGGGTTCGACCGGCTGTTCGACCTGCTCGAAGCCAGCGCCCGTGCGCAGGCATCCGAGAATTATCCCCCGTTCAACCTCGAGCGCGTTGCCGAGGACCGCTACCGGATCACGATCGCCGTCGCCGGATTCAAGGCTGACGAGATCGACATCACCGCGCAGCAGAACCTGCTGCTCGTCGCCGGCAAGAAGCGCGAGGAGAACGAGAACAACCAGGGCGCGTACCTGCACCTGGGCATCGCCACCCGCAGCTTCGAGCGCCGCTTCGAGCTGGCCGACTTCGTCCGCGTCGAGAGCGCCGACCTTGCCGACGGGCTGCTGGTGATCGAGCTGGTCCGCGAAGTGCCCGAGGCGATGAAGCCCAAGAAGATCGCGGTGAATGCCGGCACCCAGCCAACCCCGGTCGCGCACCGCGAGGCCGATGCCGCGTAAACCAACCCACCACGGCTAGCGACGCCTTCCTCCCTTTGGGCGTCGCAGCGGGGGGCGCCTGGACCATGGTCCGGGCGCCCTTTGCGTTTGGGCGCGGAACAGACCGTTCGAGACGCGGATGTTTGCGTTGATTGCGCATGACGGGGTTTTGCGCGGCGCGTTTCGTTCCGGTGCGCGGAGAGCGGAGCGGTTGCACGTTCGGACACTTCCGGGCGCGGAAGTTTGCGTGCTGGCTTTACACGTTCAAAGAGCGGCCCTTGCGGGACGCCGGAACATTAATAGAACGAATGCGTGTAGGACAGCGTTATCTCGCGAAGGCGGGAAAGCGCGCGGCTCTACTGACGGCTCCGGCGAACCCGCGGGCGATTGCTTCGCTTATTCCGAACTACCCTAGATCCCCGCCTTCGCAGGATGACGAGATGGCAGAGGGTCCGGCTCCTGAACGAAAAGAGGGGAGAACTTTCGCCCTCCCCTCTCCATATGCTCGCAGTTTCATCATAGGAAACCGCGCGTGCAAAATTCGTAATTCACATAAAATAATATTTAAAACGAAGCCCAGTCATCCGACGGGGTGAGCGCGGCGATCGCAGCCGCCGGAAGCGGCTTCACCGGCGAGACATAGCCGGGCGCGACCTTGGCGCGGATGCTGCTCGCCCCAGGCGTGGCAGGACGGCGCGGCGGAACCTGCTGGCCCGAGCCGATATTGAACGACGATGCCTGTTCGGTCAGCAGCTGCACTTCCGAGCTGAGGTTACGCGCGGCAGCCGAGGTTTCCTCGACCATCGCGGCATTCTGCTGGGTCGCCTGGTCCATCGTGCCGATCGCGACGGCGATCTGCGTGACGGCAGCCGACTGCGCTTCATTGTCGCCGGCAATGTTGGCAAGCAGGTCATGGACCTGACCGACGTCGCCCGAGATATCGGCAAGCGCGCCATCGACCTTCTGGACCATCTCCACGGCGGCGACGATGTCGGTCTGAGTAGCGGTCAGCTGATCGCGGGCGCGGCCAGCCTCTTCCTCGGCACGCATCGCCAGCGCGGAGACGAGATCGGCGACGACCGCAAAGCCCCTGCCCGCCTCACCGGCGCGGCCGGCCTCGACCGCCGCGTTCATCGCGAGAACGCGCGTCTGGAAGGCGATCTTGTCTAGGCCCTCGATGACCGAGTCGATGCCCTTGGCGCTGTCGCTCACGCGGGTCATTGCCTGGACCGCATCGTCGGCGATCGAACGGCCATCGCCGACGGTGGAGATCGCCTGATCGGCACGAGCCAGCGTATTGCCAGCGGCCTTGGCAGTCGCCTTGAGGCGATCGTCCATCTGGCTGATCGCAGCCGAGGTTTCCTCAAGCGAGGCAGCGTTGCTCTCGGTACGGCGGGCAAGATCCTCCGATGCCTGGGCGATCTCGCCCGAGCCGGTGCGGATGCTCGCAGCACCTTCGACGACCGAGCCGATCAGCCCGCGCAGCGCATCGAGCGCCGAATTGAAGTTGCTCTTGAGCGCGCCATATTCGGGCGCGAACTCGCTGCGGATCTCGGCGGTAAGATCGCCCTTGGCGAGGCTTTCCAGCCCATGGGTCAGCTCACCGACGACATGCTGCTGCTCGGCATCGGCAACCAGCTTGGCAGCATCGGCCTTTTCCTTGGCGACCGCGGCGTCACGGAAGACCAGCACGGCCTTGGCCATGCCGCCAACCTCGTCACGACGCTCGGTTCCGGGCACTTCGATATTGTTCTCGCCACCGGCCAGCCGGCCCATCAGCGAGGTCATCTGCTTGATCGGCGTCGCGATCATGCGGGTGAGCAGCCAGCCGAGCAGCACCGCCATGGCGATGCCGAAGGCGCCGCCCAGGGTGAGTGCCGTGATCGCGCCGGCGCGAGCGGCCGATTCAATCTTCTGGGTCGACGCCACGCGCGCATCCTGCGCTTCGTTGATCTCACCCATGAGCTTGCGGATCTTGCCGAGCAGCTTGACGCCGGCCAATTGCTGGGCCTCGCCCTGGGTCGCCGGGTTCTTCGCCAGCGCGATCATGTGATCGAGCTTGCCGCGGAGCTCGCCGATGGCGAGCATCAGATTGTCCATGCGCGCCTTCTGCTCGGGCAGCGTAGTGCCGGCGCGGAAGGCATTGGCCGATTTCTCGATCTTCTGCTCGGCTTCCTCATAGGTGGAGAGGAAGCTGGCATTGCGCAGGATGACGTAGCCGCGCACCGCGCTCTGCTGTTCAAGGATCTGCGCCATAATGTCGTTGGCGTGCTCGGCCATTTCGGAGGCAAGCTGCTTGTCCTCCGAGGCAGCGCCGACCGTCTGCAGGCTCGAGAAGAGCAGCCAGCCAATGCCGACAAAGATGCAGACGAGCGTGATGAAGGCCGCCGCGAGCTTGCGCGGTATCGGCATATTCTGAATGATCATATTCCCTCCCGGCCGAGCCCTGAAGGGGCCGGCATCCGAAACAATCGGGCAAGACACGAGAAGCCTGCGAGCGGAGGGCCGGTTCGATCTAATCCCAATTCCTGTCATAGGATCGGGGCGGCGAACCTAACCGAATTGGCGCGAAATATTTTTCCGCGGCACGTCTGTAGTTATATGAAATGTTTCTGAGGATGCGGAAATCCGGATCAGCCGGATGCACCGAACAGCCAGGGCTTGACCCGGCCTGAAGGGCGCGCAACGCCATCGAGCCGCTCGGCACGGAGGATCTGGACAGGCTTGAGGATCATCTGGTCCTTCATCGCATCCCGACCGCCGCCGGTGGGCATGGCGAGCATGCGCTTGACCACATCCATGCCCGTGACAACCTTGCCGAACGCTGCGAAACCGCGATAGCCGGGCTTGGCATCGAGGCCCGGATTGGGCCCTACCATGATCGAAAAGTTGCAGTTCGCGCCGTCCGGGTTCGGGCCGTGCGCCATCGAGATGGTGGCATCGAGGTGGCGGATCCCGGTCTGCAGCGTCGATTCGAGCGGGACCGAGGGGAGCATGCGGCGCGCGTCGGTACCGATGCCGCCCTGGACGAAGCCCTGGGTCGGGTTCCCCTTGCGCCGGGCGGAGCGATAGAAAAGCGTGTTCTCCAGCCGGCCGTCGTCGACATAGGCCATGAAGTTGGCGACCGTCTTCGGCGCGCGCTTCGCATCGAGCGCGAGGACGATGTTGCCCGCCGAGGTGACCAGCCGGACCCGGACAGTGGCGGGCTCCTGCGGGGCGGCTGCGGCGGTGAGGAACAGGGCGAGGACGGCGACCAGGATACGCATCAGGGTTCGCTAGTCGAAAGCGATGGGGAAAGGAAAGGCCTGGGGATGGCCGAAGCCGAAATCGGGCACATGCAAACTTCGGGGAACAGTTTGCTCAGCCCGATCTCCGGACGAAGATGTGGTCGGTGTAATCGTCCAGATCGAAGAGATGCAGCGACTCTGGATCGTGGAGCGCGGGTGCCACTTCACTTTCCCGATTGAAGGGGACGCGCACAAAATGGCCACCAAAGGCCACATGCCCCTTGCGAATGCCAATCCCCCTGGCCACATCGATCCCATGGCCGCGCTTGTCGTCGCTGACGACGTAGCGCACGGTTTCATTCCCCGATGTGAGCATGCCATCGCGCAAGACCAGCGGGGCGCAGCAGGCGTTGACATAGGTGCCGTTGGCCCAGCTCTGGGGCGGCGGCTTGTACGGTGGGGTGACGAGCCAGATCAGGCCGAAGACGAAGAGCAGGCCCGGCACGATCACCAGCAATATCCCCTGCCACATCGCAAGGAAGGTCGCTTCCTCCTCAGGGGTATTGGGGTAGCGCACGGGCTAGAGCAGGTACACGACCACATAGCGGGCAACGAGCGCGGCCATGACCACCTTGGCCCAGCGATTGTTGGGCACGAACATCGCGGCGAGCATCAGCGCCGCGAGGATCACTGTGAGCCCGAGCGCCAGCGGGCGGAACAGGTGCGGCGAAATCTTGGGCAGGCTGGCGTAGAAGCCGAGCTGGCAGATCAGCAGCACGAGCATCACCCCGATGACGATGCGGCGGACGCGGAAGAAATGCGCGTCAAAGTCTGCGTCTTCGGCCACTTCGCGCGGGAAGACGAGGTGCGCGGCGAGATAATAGGCGCTGGCGAAGGCCGTAATCGCCATCAGCGCCTTGCCCGAGACGAGGACGAGCTCGCGCACCGTCCATGCCGCCTGCCAGAAGGACAGCAGGTCGAGCATGACGAAAGCGCCGAGCAGCGGGGTGAGCCAGCCGATGCGGACCGTGGCGCCAAGCCGCAGCCGCGCCTCGATCCCCCTGCCCAGCCCGCCCAGCACCTCGGCCAGCGAAAGCCCTAGCAACAGGCCGTAAAGCGCGAAGATGAATTCGAAATCCGACATGCGGCGTCCCCCTGCACCCAGTGTTAGCGCGGGGGGCGGACAAAAGAAAAGGCCGGGCGTTACGGCCCGGCCTTTCTGATCTTGCGGAACCGGACTTAGACCAGCCGGCTCTGTCGCACCGCCGCTTCGATGAAGCTGGCGAACAGCGGGTGCGGCTCGAACGGCTTGGACTTGAGTTCCGGGTGGAACTGCACGCCGACGAACCAGGGATGGTCCGGACGCTCGACGATCTCGGGCAGCGAGCCGTCGGGCGACATGCCCGAGAAGACCAGGCCGCCCTGCTCGAGCACCGGCTTGTAGGCGGTGTTGACCTCATAGCGGTGGCGGTGGCGCTCGCTGATCTCGTCCGAGCCGTAGATCGACGAGACGACCGAATTGCCGCCGAGCTTCGCGGTATAGGCGCCGAGCCGCATCGTGCCGCCCATGTCGCCGCCTTCCTCGCGCTTCTGCAGACCCTCGCTGGTCATCCACTCGGTGATCATGCCGACCACCGGCTCCTCGGTCGGGCCGAATTCGGTGGTCGAGGCATTGGCGATGCCACCGGCACGGACGCCTTCGATGCACGCCATCTGCATGCCGAGACAGATGCCGAAGAACGGCACGTTGCGCTCGCGGGCGAACTTCACGCCGGCGATCTTGCCCTCGCTGCCGCGTTCGCCGAAGCCGCCGGGGACGAGGATGCCGTGCATCGGCTCGAGCGCCGCGGTGATCTCGGCCTCGTCGCCATGCTCGAATAGCTCGGCGTCGAGCCAGCGGACATTGACCTTCACCCGGTTGGCGATGCCGCCATGGGTGAGCGCCTCGGTGAGCGACTTATAGGCATCGGGGACGCCCATATATTTGCCGACCACGCCGATCGTGACTTCGCCCTCGGGGTTGAGGACGCGGTCCTCAATCTCTTCCCAGCGGGTGAGATCGGGCGAGCCCTCCACTTCGATGCCGAAGGCGCGGAGCACTTCGATGTCGAGGCCCTCGGCATGATATTGCAGCGGCACGCCGTAGATGGTCGGCGCATCGAGCGCGGGGATGACCGACGAGGCGGGCACGTTGCAGAACAGCGCGATCTTGGCGCGATCGCTCGCCGGCAGCGGCTTTTCGCTGCGGCAGACGATGACATCGGCATGGACGCCGAGCGACGCGAGCTCGCGGACGCTGTGCTGGGTCGGCTTGGTCTTCAGCTCGCCGGCAGCCGCGATGTAGGGCACCAGCGTCAGGTGGACGCTGACCGACTGGTTGCGGCCGAGATCGTTGCGGAGCTGGCGGATCGCCTCGACGAACGGCAGCGATTCGATGTCGCCGACGGTGCCGCCGATTTCGCACAGGACGAAATCGAGATCTTCGGTGTCCGCCTGGGCGAACGCCTTGATCGCGTCGGTGACGTGCGGGATCACCTGGACGGTGGCACCGAGATAGTCGCCGCGGCGCTCACGCTCGATGATCGTCTTGTAGATCCGCCCCGAAGTGATGTTGTCCGACTGACGCGAGGCGACGCCGGTGAAGCGCTCGTAATGGCCGAGATCGAGATCGGTCTCCGCGCCGTCATCGGTCACATAGACCTCACCATGCTGGTGCGGCGACATCGTGCCGGGATCGACGTTGAGATAGGGATCGAACTTGCGGATGCGGACCCGATAGCCACGCGCCTGGAGCAGAGCCGCGAGGCTCGCTGCCATGAGACCCTTGCCTAGCGAGGAGACCACGCCGCCGGTGATGAAGATATACCGCGCCATGGGAGAAAACGCCTAACGTGATTGGACGCGCGCCGGAAGCGTGCGAATCACGCTCCGGCGCACAAATTATGTGGACAGCCCCGAAACTGGCCGGGGCCGGCGAAACTTACTGGGCCAGCGGAACCGCGCTGTTGCCCTGCGCGGACGGAGCCGCCGGGGCCGTCGAATTGCCCGGGGCAGCCGGGATAGCACCGCCCGGAGCGGCCGTGGTCGGCAGCGCCTGGGGCGCAACGGCCGGGGTCGAGCGCTGGAGCGACGCGTCGATCGTCGCGCCGTGGCGATTCGCCGCCAGGAAGGCGAGCAGGATCGACATGGCGATGAACGCCGTGGCGAGGATCGCGGTGGTGCGCGTCAGGAAATCGGCCGCGCTGCGCGCCGACATCAGGCCCGACGGGCTGCCGCTCGAAGTGAGGCCGCCGCCCTCCGACTTCTGCACGAGGATCACGCCGACGAGACCAGCGGCGATGAATGCCTGAACGATGAGCAGGAAGGTGAACATGAAATGCGCGGACCTCTTGGAGAAAGGCGGCACATAGGGGAGCAACCCGCTTCGATCAACCGTTGTGGAACCACATCTCATCTCGGTTAATCAACAAAGCCGTAACATTTCGCACCCGGACTGAAACCGGATCGGTTCACGCGCGTTATGAGTGCGGCCCTGGCGTATTGGGGGTGAAACAACAGAGTAGATGCCGTGAACGCAATGACCGACAGCTCGCTTTCTTCGTGGAAGAATACGCTGATCGACTATGTGCGATCAGGAGAACCGGACCTGACCAACCGGCAGATGGCCCTGCTGATGCTCGTCTATCTGGAAACTGGCCCCCATACCGTGCGCGGATTGGCCCGGGCTTTGAACGTATCGAAGCCCGTAGTGACACGTGCCTTGAATAGATTGGGTACGCTCGGCTATCTGCGCCGCCAGCGCGACGACACCGACAAGCGGAACATCTTCGTCGCCAAGACCGCGGAAGGGGCAGAGTTTCTTGCAGAATTCGGGCATTTCCTCGCTGGGGGGCACATCGCCGAACCAGTCGCCCGCAGGGCCAGCGCGTAAGCGTTTCGCGCTGAAGGGCCGTACGGTTCCCATCGATCCCAGGGTCGATGCGGTTCGTCGTGACCTGGCAGACGTACGTCTGGCGGATCGCGTGTTCGCACCCCATTATGCGGCGCCTATGCCCCGCACCATCGCCTCTGCCGTGTCGCTTCGCGCCGGCCCGAAATCCGATTCGGAAATGCTGATCGAGCTTTCGCCCGGCGATTCGTTCGAAGTGCTCGAACTCGCCGGCGGCAATGCCTGGGGCGTGGCACCGGGGCACAATCTGGTGGGCTATGTGCCCGCCACGGCCCTGGAGCGCCCGGCAGCATGACGATTCGCGTATTCATCGACGGCGCCGTGGGAACCACGGGCCTGGAGATTCGCGAGCGGCTGGATGGCCGCGCCGGAATCGAACAGATCATCCTGGGCGACAAGGACCGCAAGGACGCCGCCAAGCGCGAGGATGCGCTCAATTCGGCCGACTTCGTGATCCTCTGCCTGCCCGACGACGCTGCCCGCGAAGCGGTCGACATGATCAAGGCGAGCAAGGTCCGCGTGATCGACGCATCGAGCGCGCACCGCGTCGCCGATGGCTGGACCTATGGTTTCCCGGAACTGGAGCCGGGCCAGGCGACACAGATCGCGGAAGCCGCGCGCGTCTCCAATCCGGGCTGCTACCCGACCGGCTTCCTGGCGCTCGTCCGCCCGCTGATTCGCGCCGGGCTGGTGCCGCATGAGTACCCGCTCAGCGTCAACGCGGTCTCGGGCTATTCGGGCGGCGGCAAGAACATGATTGCCGAGTTCGAGGACGCCAAGGGCGCGAGCTACACCGAGACGGCGTTCCGCAATTACGGGCTGAGCCTTGGGCACAAGCATGTGCCCGAGATGACCAAGCACGCCCGCATCGTGCATCCGCCGATCTTCCAGCCGGCCGTGGTGCGGACCTATCGCGGCATGCTCGTCGAGGTGCCCCTGCCCCTCCACGCCTTCACCCGCCGGCCTTCGCTGGATGCGATAGAGAATGCGCTGCGCGAGGCGTACAAGGATTCGCCGATCGTGCGCGTGCTGCCGGGCGACGTCTCGGCAGTGACGATCGAGGAAGACGCGGGCACCGATCGGCTTTCGCTGCGGGTGTTCGGCAATGCCGAAACCGGCCAGGCCCGTCTGGTGGCTACGCTCGACAATCTCGGCAAGGGCGCCGCGGGTGCGGCGGTACAGAACCTCAACATCATGGCGGGGTTCGACCAGACCGACGGGCTGGTGCTGTAAGGGCTTCGACCTTTGGGTTTTGGAGAGGCCGGGCCTTTGGGTCCGGCCTTTTCTGTTTGTGCTGGCAGCGCGACCCAGAAAATCCTCCCCGAGCTTGTCTCGGGGAGGGGGACCATTCGCGCAGCGAATGGTGGAGGGGCGCGCCGGGGACCGGCGCGTTGCCCCGGCCCCTCCACCACCGCCTTCGGCGGCGGTCCCCCTCCCCCAGCAAGCTGGAGGAGGAATTGTTCGATCCGGAAACGCTTCGACAAGAAACTTCCACCTTCGCCGCAACGACAGATAAATCCGACCTCAAACATGGCGGATTGCCACCGGTTACCCTATCTAGAGCGCTCCTCACGGCCTTGATCTTTGCGCGCCATTGGTGTCTCGCGGGCCCGAAACGACGATTAAGAGGCGATCCATGCGACAGCCCGCGGGCAAACTGCTTTTGTTCGGCGCCACCGGCGACCTTTCTCAGCGGATGCTGCTCCCCTCGCTCTACGGCCTGCACGCCGATGGGCTGCTGCCCGACGGCCTGACGATCACCTGCACGGCGCGCTCGGACTATGACGATGCCGGCTTCCGCGGCTTCGCACAGGAATCGCTGGAAAAGTTCCTGCCGGCGGACCGTAAGGATGACAGCGCTGTCGCGAGCTTCCTTGATCGCGTCTTCTATCAGAAGCTCGATGCTTCGAAGACCGAGGGCTTTGCCGAGCTGGCGGAGAAGCTGGGCGACATCTCGGGCGGCCTGGCGATCTTCCTGTCGACCGCGCCTTCGCTGTTCGGCCCGACGATCAAGGGCCTGCAATCGGCCGGACTGACCGGCGACAATGTCCGCATCGGGCTGGAAAAGCCGCTGGGCGTCGACCTGGCCTCGAGCCGGATCGTCAACGACATCGTTGCCGAGGTCTTCCCCGAAGACCGCACCTTCCGGATCGACCACTATCTCGGCAAGGAGACGGTGCAGAACATCCTGGCGCTGCGCTTCGGCAACTCGCTGTTCGAGCCGGTGTGGAACGCGCAGGGCATCGAGCATGTCCAGATCACTATCTCCGAGACCGTCGGTCTCGAAGGGCGTGCCGGCTATTATGACGATGTCGGCGCGCTGCGCGACATGGTGCAGAACCATATGCTCCAGCTGCTGGCGCTGATCGCGATGGAACCCCCTGCCCGCTTCGACGGCACTTCGGTGCGCGACGAGAAGGTGAAGGTGCTGCGTTCGCTCCGCCCGATCGCCGGCAACGATGTGCCCAACCTGACCGTGACCGGCCAATATGGCGGCGGCGCGGTGAAGGGCGAGATCGTCCGCTCGTACGACACCGACCTCGAGAAGCCCTCGGACACCGAGACCTTCGTGGCGATCAAGGCGCATGTCGATAACTGGCGCTGGCACGGCGTGCCCTTCTACATGCGCACCGGCAAGCGGCTGTCCGAGCGGCGCAGCGAGATCGTCATCACCTTCAAGCCGGTGCCACACTCGATCTTCGAGGACCGCGGCGGCGCGCTGAAGCCGAACGTGCTGGTGATCCGCCTGCAGCCCGAGGAATATATCCAGCTGCTGGTGATGGCGAAGGAACCGGGCCTCGACCGCGACGGTATCCACCTCAAGGAAGTGCCGCTGAACCTGAGCCTGGAGCATGAGTTCGCCGGCTCGCGGCGCCGCATCGCCTATGAGCGGCTGTTCCTCGACCTGATCGAAGGCGACCCGACGCTGTTCGTCCGCCGCGACGAAGTGGAGGCGCAATGGGCGTGGATCGACGCGATCCGCGAAGGCTGGAAGACCGGCAACGTGAAGCCCAAGCCCTATGCCTCGGGCAGCTGGGGCCCGAGCGCCGCGATCGCGCTGACCGAGCGCGACGGCGTGACGTGGAACGAGTGAGTTACAGCAGGACGGCGCCACGAACCTGATCGTCATCCCCGCGAAGGCGGGGATCCAGAGTTACGAGCGATGTCTTTATTGGCTCTGGATCCCCGCCTTCGCGGGGATGACGAAGATGGGATATTTGGCGCGAGATAATCGTCGAGCGGTTGGGCATGACGATGATTTTTGAGCTGGAAACGCCCACCTGAAACGCAAGGAACGAACATGACGACCGAAATCGAATGGTGGGACTATGAGAGCGCCGATGAGATGGCCGATGCCGTCGCCGGCGATATCGGCTTCATCATCGAGAGCGCGATCGATGCGCGCGGCGCGGCGGTGATCGCGCTGGCCGGGGGCAAGACCCCGATCCCGATCTATGAGAAGCTCGCCAAGGCCAAGATCGACTGGAAGCGCGTGACGATCATCCCCGGCGACGATCGCATCGTGCCGCTGGGCGATCCGCTGTCGAACGTCACCGCGATCGGCAAGATCTTCATCCCCAAGGGCGCGCGCGTGCTCCCGCTCGTGAGCGACAAGGCGCCCGACTACAAGGCCGCAGGCCGCTCGGCCGATGCACTGCTCCAGGATGTGCACTGGCCGCTCGACCTCTGCCTGCTCGGCGTGGGCGGCGACGGCCACTGCGCCTCGATCTTCCCGGGCCCGGATTACGACGAAGCGCTGAACGGCCCCAAGGAGCGCCGCGCGCTGGGCGTGATGCCCGATCCGCTGCCGCCGGAAGCCCCGGTTGCCCGCGTGACCCTGAGCCGCGCCGCGATCGTCTCCGCCCGCGCGCTGATGATCGCCTTTACCGGCGAAGCGAAGAAGGACGTGCTCGAGGCGGCGATCGAACAGGGCGCGTCTTCGCCCTATCCGGTCGGCCGTGTGCTCGCCGATGTCGAGCTGCCGGTGGATATTCACTGGTCGATGTAAGCGTACCGAACCTCGCCCTTCCCTCTCTCGCGGGAGAGGGAAGGAGGCGCAAAGCGCCGGGAGGGTGAAAGTGTTTGAAGAGAGATGACGATGACCCAGCTCCACCCCGAAATCGCCGCCGTCACCGATCGGGTGATCGAGCGCTCCAAGGCGCGCCGCCGCGCCTATCTCGCGCTGGTCGATGCGGAACGCGAATCGGGGAATGACCGGCCCAAGCTGGGCTGCGCCAATCTCGCCCATGCCTATGCCGGCACCGACGAGCAGCGCGACCAGATGAAGGCCGGGCGATCGATGAACATCGGCATCGTCACCGCCTATAACGACCTGCTCTCGGCGCATGCGGTCTATTATCGATACCCTGAGCAGATGAAGATCTGGGCGCATGAGGCCGGTGCCACCGCACAGGTGGCCGGCGGCGTGCCGGCGATGTGCGACGGCGTGACCCAGGGCTATCAGGGCATGGAGCTGTCGCTGTTCAGCCGCGACACGATCGCGCTGTCGACCGCGGTCTCGCTCTCGCACCGCACCTTCGAAGGCGCGGCCTTGCTCGGCATCTGCGACAAGATCGTGCCCGGCCTGCTGATGGGCGCGCTGCGCTTCGGCCATCTGCCGATGGTGCTGGTGCCCGGTGGGCCGATGCGCTCGGGCCTGGCCAACAAGGAAAAGGCCAAGATCCGCGAGCTGTACGCGGAGGGCAAGGTGAGCCGCGACGAGCTGCTCGATGCCGAGATCGCCGCCTATCACTCGAAGGGCACCTGCACCTTCTACGGCACCGCCAATTCCAACCAGATGATGATGGAGGCGATGGGCCTGCACATGCCGGGCGCGGCCTTTGCCAATCCGGGCACCAAGCTGCGCCAGGAGCTGACCCGCGCCGCCGTCCACCGGCTGACCGAGATCGGCTGGAACGGCGACGATTATCGCCCGATCGGCCATGTGGTGGATGAAAAGTCGATCGTGAACGCGGCGATCGTGCTGCTCGCGACCGGCGGCTCGACCAACCATCTGATCCACGTGCCGGCATTCGCGCGGGCGGCGGGGATCACGATCGACTGGGACGATTTCGATCGGCTCTCGCGCATCGTTCCGCTGCTCACCCGCGTCTATCCGAACGGTTCGGCGGATGTGAACGGCTTCGAGGATGCCGGCGGCCCTAGCTTCGTGATCCGCGAGCTGCTCGGTGCCGGGCTGATGCATGGCGACACGCTGACCGTCGGCAAGGGCGGCATGGCCGACTATGGCCGCAAGCCCGAGATGGCCGGCGACGAGCTGGTCTGGGTCGAGCATGGCGAGAAGAGCAACGACGACACGATCGTCCGCACCGCCGCCGACCCGTTCTCAAGCGAGGGCGGCTTCCGTATCCTCAAGGGCAATCTCGGCCGCGCCTGCATCAAGGTCTCGGCGGTGGAGCGCGAGCGCTGGACGATCGAGGCGCCGTGCCGCGTCTTCTCCGACCAGCTCGAAGTGCAGGAAGCGTTCAAGGCCGGCGAGCTGGAGCGCGACGTGATCGTCGTGGTCCGCTTCCAGGGCCCCAAGGCCAACGGCATGCCCGAGCTGCACAAGCTGACCCCGCCGCTCGGCGTGCTGCAGAATCGCGGCTTCAAGGTCGCGCTGGTGACCGACGGGCGCATGTCGGGCGCGAGCGGCAAGGTGCCGTGCGCGATCCACTTGAGCCCCGAGGCGCTGGGCGGCGGCCCGATCGCCAAGCTGCGCGACGGCGATATGGTCCGCCTCTGTGCTGAGACGGGCGAGCTGACCGCGCTGGTCGATACTGCCGAATGGGAAGCCCGCGAGCATGTCGCCGCGCCACCCCCCGCCATCGGCACCGGCCGCGAGCTGTTCGCGATGCTGCGCAACCACTGCGACGAAGCCGAAAAGGGCGCGTCGGCGATGCTGGCCGAAGCGGGCCTCTAAGACCCGCGCCACACCCCGGCCTCGGCCGGGGTGACGGTTATCCTTTACTTCTGCGTCGCACGGGGGAAGAAGGGCCCGGCCGGGTATGGCAACGTTGACAGGCCCAGGCGGATGAGAGGATCAGGAGCCCGAATGGAAGTCGTCGCGGTCGATATCGGGGGCACGCATGCCCGTTTTGCCATCGCCGAAGTGGCGGAAGGCCGCGTCGTCTCGATCAGCGAGCCGATGACCCAGAAGGTCGCCGAGCACCCCAGCCTGCAGCTCGCCTGGCAGGCCTTTGGCGAGGCACTTGGCCGGCCGCTGCCCAAGGCGGCGGCGCTGGCGGTGGCTTCGCCGGTCGGCGGCGAGATCATCAAGCTCACCAACAATCCCTGGATCATCCGCCCTGCCCTGATCCCCGATCGGCTCGGCGCCGACACCTGGACGGTGGTCAACGACTTCGAGGCGATCGGCCACGCCGTCGCGCAGATGGGCGACGAGCATTTCCTGCACCTGTGCGGCCCCGACCAGTCGCTGCCCGACAAGGGCTCGATCACCGTATGCGGCCCGGGCACCGGGCTCGGCGTCGCGCAGGTTTTCCGCCACCGCGCCGGCTATGACGTGATCGCGACCGAAGGCGGCCATAGCGACTTCGCGCCGCTCGATCCGATCGAGGACGCGCTCGTGAAGCGGCTGCGCAAGATCTACAACCGCGTCTCCAAGGAGCGCGTGGTCGCCGGCCCGGCAATTGTCTCGCTCTATGAGACGCTGGCCGAACTCGAAGGCAAGCCGGTCAGCCGGCTCGACGACAAGGCGATCTGGGGCCTCGCGCTGGAAGGCAAGGACGAGCTGGCGGTGGCCGCGCTCGATCGCTTCTGCCTGAGCCTGGGTGCGGTCGCCGGTGACCTCGCGCTCAGCCACGGCCCCAAGGGCGTGGTGATTGCAGGCGGTCTGGGGTTGCGTTTGAAGGACCATCTGTTGCAGTCGGGCTTCGGCCAGCGGTTCATCGCCAAGGGCCGGTTCCAGGGGCTGATGTCTTCCATTCCGGTGAAGCTCATCACGCACCCGCAGCCGGGCCTCTACGGCGCCGCCGCGGCGTTCGCGCAGGAGCATGCCCTTTGAATATCGAAGCCATCATGAAGACCGCACCGGTGATCCCGGTGCTCGTGATCGAAGACGCCGCTACGGCCAAGCCGCTGGCCGAAGCGCTGGTGAAGGGCGGCCTGCGCGTGCTCGAAGTCACGCTGCGCACCGGCGCCGCGCTCGAAGCGATCGCCGAGATGAAAAAGGTCGAAGGCGCGATCGTCGGCGCCGGCACGGTGGTCAACACCGACCAGTTCGAGCAGGTGATGAAGGCCGATGCCGAGTTCATCGTCTCGCCGGGCCTGACCGATCGCCTGGGCGACGCGATCACCCGCAGCGGCGTCCCCTATCTGCCGGGCGTCGCCAATGCCGGTGACATCATGCGCGGCCTCGACATGGGGCTCACCCATTTCAAGTTCTTCCCGGCCGAGACTTCGGGCGGGCTCAAGGCGCTGAAGGCACTCGCCGCGCCCTTCTACCAGTGCAAGTTCTGCCCGACCGGCGGCATCTCGGCCGCGACTGCGCCGGAATGGCTCGCGTTCGATCCGATCCTGTGCGTCGGCGGCTCCTGGGTCACGCCGAAGGGCGCGAGCTATGAGCAAGTCGAGGCGCTGGCGCGTGAGGCGGCTTCGCTGAAGGGCTGATTGCCTGAAGCCCCGGCCCTGCCGGGGTGACGATTCGGCCGACCATCTGATACCCTCCGTCATCCCGGCGAAAGCCGGGATCTCAGGCGATGGAGGGGAATGTTGGCCGGCTGGACCTACATCATGACCAACAAGCCGCGCGGCATTCCCTATGTTGGAGTTGCCGCCAACCTCGCGCAGCGCGTGCAACAGCATCGCGAAGGCAAGGGCTCTAAATTCTGCGCTCGCTACAACCTCAAGCTTCTGGTCCTCGCCGAGCCCCATGACACGATCGATGACGCGATCCGTCGTGAGAAGATGCTCAAGGAATGGAAGCGGGAGTGGAAGATCCAACTGATCGAGCGCTTCAATCCCGAGTGGCGTGATCTGTTTGACGAGATTTGGGAATAGAGCCGCCTGAGATCCCGGCTTTCGCCGGGATGACGATTATACCAGCCGGCAACGCGAGACCGCAGTTCTCCCCGGCGCTGGGACCGAATGTCCCATTTCCATCGCCGGCGCCGCACCCCACATGGCTGGCATGGAAAAGTCCGGCACGCCCTCCCCCCACGCCCTCGCGATGCGCGAGGAGAAGCGGCGCGCGGCGGCGGAGATGGGGATCGACGATGCGTTCGTCTCCGAACTGGTCGATCGCTTCTATGCGCGGGTCCAGGCCGATCCGACGCTCGGGCCGGTGTTCGCCGAGCGTATCCAGGACTGGAGCCCGCACCTCGCCCAGATGAAGCGCTTCTGGCGCTCGATCCTGTTCAGCAGCGGCGAGTATCTCGGGCGGCCGATGCCGATCCATCTCGGCATCCCGGGCCTCGACAAGTCGATGTTCGCGCGCTGGCTCGAACTGTTCGCCGCGACGCTGGCCGAGATCGGCGGCGGAGATGCCGCCGAGCATGTCCATGAACGCGCCCGGATGATCGCGAACAGCTTCCTCAACGGGATCGCGATCCACCATCACGGCAAGCTCGGCCTGGGCCCCGGCGAAGGCTTCGCCTGAAGCCCCAGCCGGGCCGGCGCCTCAGTTCTTGCCGGCCTTCGCTTCCGGGCGCGCAGGCGGGCTGCTGGAGGCCGCGGCGCGCAGGGCGTCGTCATACCAGCTCGACAGGTCGCGATGCATCTGCGGCATCGTTTCCGGGTTCAGATAGACCATGTGCCCCGCATCATAGTAGGTGAAGCGGATGTTCTTCTGGAGCTGCTGGTCGAGCAGCATGTGGCTGACATCGAATTCCGCGCCGTAAAAGGGCGTGGCGAAGTCGTAATAGCCGTTGATGAACAGCACCTTGAGGTAGGGATTGGTGCGCATCGTATAGGCGAGATCGACGGCGCTGTCGGGCGCCAGATGGGTGCCGTCGCCCGGTGCACGGTGCTTCCAGTCCCATTCGAAGCCCGGGCCGCGCGCGCTCATGCGATAGGGCATGTCGGTCTTGTAGCCGAGCACGCGCGTCGCATAATCCTGGAACGTCGCGACGAAGGCGCCGGAGACTGCAGTCGACGAGGGATCGTCCTCGGGGCTGTCGGCATTGGCGTCGGTCACGTTGAGCAGATAGCGCGAATCGAGCCGGCCGACCGCCAGCCGGCGCTCGCGCAGCAGCTCGGTCTGGAAGCGCGGCAGGGTGAGGCGCAGGTCGGCACGCAGGATATAGGCTTCGCTGATGCCGGTATAGGCAGCCATCTTCGCCGCGACCGCGGCCTTCTCCTCGGGCGAGATCGTCGATCCCTTCGCCAGCGCCGCAGCATAGGCGCCGCTGGTGAAGGCGCGGACTTCGTCGAGGAAGGCACGCAGATCGGCCGGTCGGTTCTGCAGCCGGTTATGATACCAGGCCGTCGCCGCCATCGTCGGGAACAGCGTCAGGAAATTCTGGTCATAGCCGGGCTGGCGCACGCCATAGTTCATGATCGTCGAGAACTGGACGATGCCGTTGAGGCTGAGCCCAGCCGATTCAAGCTTCGCGGCCACCACCGGGTTGCGCAGCGTGCCATAGCTTTCGCCGAACAGGAATTTGGGCGAGGCCCAGCGGCTGAACTTGCTGGTGTAGCGCAGGATCGCGCGGGCAAAGCCGTCGGCATCCTGATCGACGCCCCAGAAGTCCTTGCCGGTCTTGTCGCCGAGCGGCCGCGACCAGCCTGCGCCGATCGCGTCGATGAACACCATATCGGTCTTGTCGATCAGCGAATCGGGATTGGGGCCGAAGCCATAGGGTGCCGGGCGGATATATTCGGGATTGGCGGTGGTCACGCGCACCGGCGCGAAGCTGCCCATGTGCAGCCAGATCGTCGGCGAGCCCGGGCCGCCATTGTAGAAATAGGTAACCGGGCGCGCGCCCTTCGCCCCGTCCCGGGTATAGGCGGTGTAGAAATAGGAAGCGGTCGGCTTGCCCTCGTCATCGCGAATGGTGAGCGTGCCGGCAGTGGCGGTATAGGCGATGTTCTGGCCGCCCACCGTGACCGCGCCATGGCTGACCGCGCTGGCTTCCTCGACTGGCGGACGCGCCCATGCCGCCTCGGCCTCCGCCTTCATCTTCTCCCGATAGCCCTGCCCCTTCGCGGCCGGCTGCTCAGCCTTGTCCTGCGCCCAGGCGGGAGCAGCGGTGGCGAGCAAAAGGCTGGTCAGAACTAGGCGGCGCATGCGGTGATTTCCCCGGTTTCGTGGCGATGACGAAACAAGGTTACACGCGGGGATGGGGGAAACAAGCGAACCTCAGCGCCTGACCGAGACGAGCCTCCGGCATTCCGCAACGAAGTCGGCGATATCCGGCACTGGCGTCAGCGCGCGGCGCTGGGCTCCGGCGATCAGTTCGATGCTTTGCTTGGCCTCCGCGATGCGGGCGATGCTCGCCGACGACTCGTCGAAGAAGAAGCCACCATGCTCACCCGGCGGGTGCAACGGCACTTCCACGCCGTCGATCCGCGCCGTCGCGGGACCGGAACTGTCTTCCTCGATGTAGAAGAACACCGGGCCCTGATGGCAGGCGCCGATGAACTGCATGCGGCTACCGGGGAATTGGTAGATCAGCGAGAGCCGCCCGGGCGGATCGGATCTTGCGAAACGCCAACCGGGCTGACTGCCCGCCGTCATGATTGAAGGAATACCCCCCGGCTGCTTCTCACGATGCAAGAACCATGCAGCAAGCAGGACACCAGCGAGCGCAGCGCCTCCGAGCAAGACGAAACGGCCGCGACGGGTCACATCTCTCCGCGCGCCCTACGGATCGCGTACCACTTCTGGACGTTGGCATTGTGCTGCTCAAGCGTGTCGGCGAACACATGGCCGCCGGTGCCGTCGGCGACGAAGTACAGCGCTGACGACGTCGCCGGATCGAGCACCGCATCGATGCTGGCTCGGCCCGGATTGGTGATCGGCCCCGCCGGCAGGCCAGTCTTCTCGTACGTGTTGTATTCGTTCTTCGCGTGCACTTCGGAGAGCAGCGGGCGACGGCCCAGCGGCTTCCCCTTGGTGATCGGGTAGATAAAGGTCGGATCCGCCTGGAGCATCATGTTCTGGCGCAGGCGGTTCGAATAGACTGCGGCGACCGTCTTGCGCTCGTCGGGTTTGCCGGTTTCCTTCTCGACGATCGCGGCCAGATTGACCGCCTCCTCGGGCGTGTTGACCGCGATGCCCGGCTTGCGGGCTTCCCATGCCTTGGCGAGATAGGTCGTCATCGCCTTCTGCATGCGATCGAGCACTGCCTGGCGCGTGTCGCCGCGATTATAGGCGTAGCTGTCCGGCAGCACCGAGCCTTCAGCCGGGACCTGGATCTCGCCGCTGAGCTGCGGCGCTTTCATCAGCGCCTCGTAGACCAGGATCGAGGGCGTGCCCTCGGGGATCGTCACGAAGCGCTGGAGCGTCTTGCCGCCCTGCATCATCTTGAGGATGTCGGACTGGCTGAGATGCGCCGGCACGCGATATTCGCCCGCCTTGATCGGATCGCTGCTGCCCAGCACCTTGGCGAGGATCAGGAACTGGCGGGCCGAACCGATCGCGCCGGCCTTTTCCAGCTCGGTCGCGGCGCGCGACAGGCTGGAGCCTTCGGGAATCAGGACCGAGATATTCTGCTTAGCCGGCCCTGCCCCGCCCCAGAGCTGGAGCACGCCCATGCCGAGCGCGACCAGCACCAGAATTGCGACCAGCAGCGCGCAACCGCCCAGACGCCTGCGCGGCTTCCGGGCGGGTTGTGCGGCAGCTGCCGGCGCAGGATTGTCGTCAGACAGCCTTCATCACCAGGCTGGCATTGGTGCCGCCGAAGCCGAACGAGTTGTTCAGCACGGCCTTCACCTTGCGCTCCTTGGCCTTGTGCGGGACGAGATCGACGCCCGCGCAGTTCTCGCTCGGATTGTCGAGGTTGAGCGTCGGCGGCACGATCTGGTCGCGCAGCGCCAGGATGCAGAAGATGCTCTCCACCGCGCCGGCGCCGCCGAGCAGGTGGCCGATCGCCGACTTGGTCGAGCTCATCGAAAGCTGGGCGATGTCGCTGCCGAACAGGCGGCGGACCGCGCCGAGCTCGAGCTCGTCGCCGAGCGGCGTCGAGGTGCCGTGTGCGTTGATGTAATCGATATCCGACAGCGCCAGACCCGACTTCTTCACGGCCATCTGCATCGAGCGGAACGCGCCCGAGCCTTCCGGATGCGGCGCGGTCACGTGATAGGCGTCGCCCGACAGGCCATAGCCGACGACTTCGGCATAGATCTTCGCGCCGCGCGCCTTGGCGTGCTCATATTCCTCGAGCACGACCACGCCGGCGCCTTCGCCCATGACGAAGCCGTCGCGGCCCTGGTCCCAGGGGCGGCTGGCCTTGGTGGGGTCGTCGCGGAAGCCGGTCGAAAGTGCGCGGGCCTGGCCGAAGCCGGCAATGCCGATCGGGCAGACCGTGCTCTCGGCGCCGCCGGCGAGCATGATGTCGGCATCGTCCATCGCGATCATGCGCGCGGCGTCGCCGATCGAGTGGGCGCCGGTCGAGCAGGCGGTGACCACGGCGTGGTTCGGGCCCATCAGGCCGTATTTGATGCTGACCTGGCCCGAGATCAGGTTGATCAGGCGGCCATGGACGAAGTGCGGGCTGACGCGCTTCGGGCCCTTTTCGGCGAGCACGAGCGATTCGCTCTCGATGCCCGGCAGGCCGCCGATGCCCGAACCGATCGAGCAGCCGGCGCGGAAGCGAGTTGCCTCGTCCATGTCGAGCAGTCCGGCATCTTCGATCGCCTGGCCGGCGGCATCGATGCCATAAACGATGAACGGATCGACCTGGCGCTGGATCTTGTGATCAACGCGCTTGCCAGGATCGAATCCATACTCATGCTCCGCACCCTTCACTTCGCAGGCGTAATTGCTCTGGAAATCGGTCGCGTCGAAGCGCGTGATCGTGCCCGCGCCGGACTTTGCGGCGATGATATTCTTCCAGGCAGTCTCGACATCCGCGCCCAGCGGGGTGACGAGGCCAAGGCCGGTGACGACTACACGGCGCATCCGATTTCTCCGTCAAACTTCAAACTATTGCGCATGAAAGCGGCCTAAATGCCTGTTTTCACCGCCTAAACAAAACGGCTCCCCGCCCAACTCTGAACGAGCCCGGGACGGGGAGCCGCTGGATTCTCAAGCTCGGCCCTTAAGGGCACGATCGCCTGGAGGGCGATCAGCCCGCCTGGTGCTCGGAGATGTAGGAGACCGCGTCGCCGACGGTGCTGATCTTCTCAGCCGCGTCGTCGGGGATCTCGACCCCAAATTCTTCCTCGAACGCCATCACCAGCTCGACGATGTCGAGGCTGTCCGCGCCCAGGTCATCAATGAAGCTCGCCGTCGGCGAAACGTCGCCTGCGTCGACACCGAGGTGATCGACGACGAGCGCAGTCACGCGGGTGGTGATCTCTTCCTGAGTGGCCATGGTCCCTGTTTTCCTTTGTAGCTAGGGGCTCAATATCGTTGGAACGCACCTAGATCGCACATGGTGCCGTTGCAAGAGGGTGCGCGCACCGGCTTCGACGTCAGGCTTCGGAAAACTGCCAGGCCGAGTAGCGCACAGTGCTGAGAAACAGGAAATATTTGTTGAGAAGCGCAGCGTTGGCGCGCGTCTGCTTTGCTTCGTCGGTGACCGAGGCAATCACCAGCTGCTGCATTTCCTGGGTGGTAAGCGGACGATTCCGCACGTCTTCGGGCAGCGCATCGAACTGCGATTCCAGCTCGCCAACGTTGAAACCCTGCGTCGAAATGAAGGTTTCTGCGATCGGCAGGCCGAGCTTGGCGAGGGTATAGACCCGGACCGCCTCAAGCGCGGCGTCGGACCATTGGTTCGCGTCGGCGCATTCCTTGGCCGCGATCGAGATGCCGCTGCCGACCGCCGCGTCATAGGAGGGGCGCACGGCAGCACCCTCCCCCATGTTGCGCGTGACATCGCCCGCGATCTGCGCCTGGAGCGCCGGCTTGAGCTTGCCGATCACGCAATCGATCGTGGCGAGATCGGCCGCATGCGCCGGGGCTGAGAGAGAAACAGCCGCAAGGGCCGCGAATCCGAAAAACCGCATAGAATTCAAACTCCAGCCCCCGGACACGCTTACAGCATCGCCATGCCGCCGTTCACATGCAAGGTCTGACCAGTGACATAACCGGCTTCCTTGCTGGCGAGATAGACTACCGCGGCACCGATATCCTCGCCGGTGCCGAGGTCGCCGGCCGGGATCCGGGTGAGCAGCGCGGTCTTCTGGGCCTCGGGCAGCACATCGGTCATCGCCGAGCGGATGAAGCCCGGCGCGACACAGTTAACGGTGATGTTGCGGCTGGCGAGTTCCTGGGCGACCGCCTTGGACATGCCGACGAGGCCGGCCTTGGACGCGGCATAATTGGCCTGGCCCGGGTTGCCGGTGGCGCCGACGACGGAGGTGATCGAGATCACACGGCCGAAGCGCGCCTTCATCATCGGCTTGGCGGCGGCGCGAATCAGGCGGAAGGCGGCTTCGAGATTGACCGAGATCACCTGATCCCACTCGTCGTCCTTCATCCGCATGGTGAGGTTGTCGCGGGTGACGCCGGCATTGTTGACGAGGATGTCGAGCTTGCCGAGCGCTTCCACGGCCTGCGGCACCAGCGCATCGACCTGCGCGGCGTCGGACAGGTTGCAGGGCAGCGCGACATGGTCGCCGCCTAGCTCGGCGAGGAAAGCCTCGAGCTTCTCGACATTGCTGCCGGACACGGCAAGACGGGCGCCCTGGGCGGCCAGCGCCTTGGCGATCGCCGAACCGATCCCGCCCGAAGCGCCGGTGACGAGGGCAGTCATGCCAGTGAGGTCGAACATGGTCTTTCTCCTATTTCGTCATCCCGGCGAAAGCCGGGATCTCAGGCCGTCTCGCGCCATCGCACGAGATCCCGGCTTTCGCCGGGATGACGGCCAAAATTACAGGCCCTTCACCAAAGCTTCGATGTCGTCCATCGTCACGACGCTGACAGGAGCCGCGTCCGGGGTGATGCGCTTGACCATGCCGCCCAGCACCTTGCCGCCGAACTCGACATAGTCGGTCACACCCGCCGCGAACATCGCCAGCACCGATTCGCGCCAGCGGACCATGCCGGTGACCTGCTCGACCAGCAGCTTGGCGATCGCATCCGGATCAGCGACCGGCGCGGCGGTGACATTGGCATAGACCGGCACCAGCGGCGCCTGGAGCGCCACGGCGGCAAGCGCCTCGGCCATCGCATCGGCGGCGGGCTGCATCAGCGGGCAGTGGAACGGCGCGGAGACCGGCAGGAGTAGCGCGCGCTTGGCGCCCATTTCCTTGGCGATCGGCAACGCGCGCTCGATCGCCTCGCGGTGACCCGAGATCACGACCTGCGACGGATCATTGTCGTTGGCGACAGTGCAGACCTGCCCTTCGGCTGCGGCGTCAGCGATCGCCTGCGCCTTTTCACGGTCGGCGCCCAGGATCGCGGCCATCGCGCCGACGCCGACCGGCACAGCTGCCTGCATCGCGTCGCCGCGGATGCGCAGCAGCTTGGCGGTGGTCGCGAGATCGAAGGCACCGGCGGCGCAGAGCGCGGTATATTCGCCAAGACTGTGGCCCGCGACGAAATCGGCCTTGTCGGCCAGGCGGATGCCGCCTTCCTTTTCAAGCACGCGCAGCACCGCGATGGCATTGGCCATGATCGCCGGCTGGGCGTTGGCGGTGAGGGTCAGTTCGTCCTCAGGGCCTTCGCTCATCAGCTTGAACAGGTTCTGACCCAGCGCGTCATCGACTTCCTGGAAGACTTCGCGAGCGGTGGCGCTTGCTTCGGACAGGGCCTTGCCCATGCCGACGGCCTGGCTGCCCTGGCCGGGGAAGATAAAGGCGCGCATGTGTCTCTCCTGTCAGCGGCTGCGTGCGATTGGGGCCGCGCGTTAGGCCTGCCACACCCTTGAGGCAAGCGCGAAGCTGAACGAAGCGGACAGGATTGCGAAACATTGCGACCATTTCGCAATGCCGGAGACAAACCCCTGCGACACGCCGCTCCCAAATTCATCTCAACGCCGGAACGATCCCGGCGCCAGAATATAGAAAGAGGAGCGCAATCATGAAGAAGTTCATTCTCGCCGCCGTCGCCATGTCGATGGTCGCAACCCCGGTGCTGGCCGCAGCCCCGCAGCAGCATGGCCGCCAGCAGACCCATCAGGTGGTCACCAAGAAGAAGGTCGTCGTCACCAAGCAGACCTATCGCAACAACTGGCGCAAGGGCGAGCGCTTCGACAGCCGCCAGGCCCGCAACTATCGCCAGATCGACTATCGCAAGTATCGTGGCCTGAAGGCCCCGCCGCGCGGCTATCGCTATGTCCAGTCGGGCAATGACGCAGTGCTGGTCGGCATCACTTCGGGTATCATCGCCGCGGTGGTTGCCAACGCGATCCGTTGAACGATAACAATAAGGCCAATAGCGGAACGGCGGGGCGCGAGCCCTGCCGTTTTGCGCATGCCCGGCCAGCCACATGCCCCGTTGCGCCACCAGATCGCCGCGCGGGGTGTTTGACGGTTGCCTTCCCCCCTCACCTCCGCTAAGGGCGCCCCTTCGTTCGAGTGGGGACGCGATTCCCGCTCGCGCGACCATTGAATTGAGACGACAGCCGGAGGGGCGTCACATGGGGTGGCGTCAGCGATCGGCCAACAGTGAGAAGACGCATGGCTCTTTACGAGCACGTGTTCCTTGCGCGCCAGGATCTGGCACAGGCGCAGGTGGACGCTCTGGCGGAAACCGCCACCAAGATCATCGAAGACAATAATGGCAAGGTCGTGAAGACCGAGACCTGGGGTCTTCGTTCGCTCGCCTATCGCATCGCCAAGAACCGCAAGGCGCACTACGTGATGCTCGAAATCGACGCCCCGGCGGGTGTCGTCGCCGAGCTCGAGCGCCAGACGCAGATCAACGAAGACGTGATCCGCTACATGACCGTCAAGGTCGATGAGCTGGAGCAGGGTCCGACCGTGATGATGCGCAAGGGCCAGGACCGCGAGCGCGGCCGCGGCCGTCGTGAGCGCGAAGAAGGCGCTGGCAACAACACCGGCTTCGGCGGCGAGTAAGGAGTTTATAGACCATGGCACGCCCGTTTTTCCGCCGTCGCAAGAGCTGCCCCTTCTCCGCGAAGGACGCTCCCCGGATCGATTACAAGGACGTCCGTCTGCTGCAGGGCTTCGTCTCTGAGCGTGGCAAGATCGTCCCGTCGCGTATCACTTCGGTGAGCGCCAAGAAGCAGCGCGAGCTGGCCCAGGCCATCAAGCGCGCCCGTCACCTGGGCCTGCTGCCCTACATCGTTAAGTAAGGGAGGCTCGACCCATGGAAGTCATTCTGCTTGAGCGCGTCGAGAAGCTCGGCGCCATCGGCGACGTGGTGAAGGTCAAGGACGGCTTTGCCCGTAACTACCTGCTGCCGCGCAAGAAGGCGCTTCGTTCGAACGCCGCAAACCGCAAGGTCTTCGAAGCCAACCGCGCGCGCATCGAGGCCGACAACGCCGCTCGCCGCACCGACGCCGAGAAGGAAGCCGGCACGTTCAACGACGTGTCCGTCACCCTGATCCGCCAGGCTTCGAACACCGGCCAGCTCTACGGTTCGGTCGCAGTGCGTGACCTGGTCGAGGCGCTCGTCGCCGACGGCCACAAAGTCACCAAGTCGCAGGTCGTTCTCGACAAGCCGATCAAGGCGATCGGCGTGTACGAAGTGCGCGTGCAGCTGCACCCGGAAGTGTCGGTGACCGTCAAGGTCAACGTTGCACGTTCGCCGGAAGAAGCTGAAATGCAGGCGCAGGGCGTCGACGTGATGGCTCAGATGTTCGAGGAAGGCCGCGACACCGCAGGCTTCGTCGAGGCATATGACCCGAACGCCGAGCCGGGCGCGACCGCCGAGGCCCGTGAGGAAGCTCCGGCCGCCGACGAAGGCGAGACTGCCGAGGGCTGAGCCCTTTGCAACGGTTAAGAGAAAGGGCCGCTCCGGGGATACCGGGGCGGCCCTTTTTCTTGTGCGACCCTTCCGGGGATTTCGGGATCTCAGGCTATTCGTAGCCGATCCAAAGTAAATCGTGCACCCCTGCCAGCATCAGGGACAGGATACACAGGCACCGATCACCGCTGCGAGCGGAATAAGCGCCAATACCACTGGCAGAACCTTGTTCATCGCAACCCAAACCTTTGTTGTCGCTCGCGATGTAAAACGAGCCGAACCGAGCAAGGTTGCAGGACGCGTTAATCTTTTGTTCGGGGATCGTTCATCTCGCCCTGCTCTATAGGCCGGTAATGTCACCGTTCCTGCCCCTCGCGCTGATGCTCACCGCACCCGCCCCGCCCCAGGCCGGGCTGGAGGCTGCGGTGCTCGCCGAGATCAATTTCGCGCGCACTCGTCCCCGCGACTATGCCGAGACGCTGCGCACCTACCGCAAATACTTCAAGGGCAAGATCGTCTGGTATCCGGGCAACCCGGACGGGCTGCGCACCGAGGAAGGCGTGCGCGCGGTGGACGAGGCAATCCGCTTCCTCGAGCGCCAGGCCCCACTGGAGCCGATCGCCTACGCCCCGCTGCTCGCCCGCGCCGCGCGCGACCATGTCCGCGAACAGGGCCCGCGCGGCGGCACAGGCCATTATTCCGCCAACGGCGCCAACCCGCGCGAGCGTGTGCAAAAGCGCGGCGGCGGCAATTATGTCGCCGAAGTCATCACCTATGGCCCGCCGAGCGCCGTGGAAGTGGTCCGCCAGCTGATCGTCGATGACGCCGTGCCCGGACGCGGCCATCGCAAGACGCTCTACGCCGCCGAGATGCGCTATGCCGGTGTCGCCTGTGGCGCGCATCAAGGCTACCGCGTGATGTGCGTCGCCGATCTCGGCCGCAAGCCCGATGGCCAGCCCTGATTCCCTAAGGTTAACTCCCGAATATCCGCTTGCCTTCTCAGCCGGTTAAGCGACATCCTCTACCGGTGAGACGATACGGACGGGCGCGGGGCCCGGGCCGGCTCCGGGGGGAGCATCCGCGTGATTGCCAAGGGCCAACTGACCGCCGCGCTGGGTGCGTGCGCCATGCTGTTCGCCAGCACCTCTGCCCAGGCAGGCGAGCGCGCCACCAGCGTCTCGCGACTCGAGCGCGACGTGCTCAGCGAGATCAACTATGCCCGCGAGCACCCGCAGGACTATGCCGGGATGCTGCGCAACTATCGCCGCTATTTCGAGGGCCGCGTGCTCTACCTGCCCGGCGATCCCAATGGCGTGATCACCAATGAGGGGCTGGATGCGGTCGACGAGGCGATCGACTTTCTCGAGCGCCAGGAGCCCCTGCCCCCGCTCAGCCGCGGCGACCTGCTGGTACTCGCCGCGCAGGACCATGCCGACGACCAGGGGAACAGCGGCGCGAGCGGCCATGTCTCGCGCAACGGGATGAGCCCGGGCGACCGGCTGAAGCGGCGCGGCGGCGACATCTATGTCGGCGAAGGCATCTGGTATGGCAGCGGCGACGCGGGCGCGGTGGTCCGCAGCCTGATCGTCGACGACGGCGTGCGCTCGCGCGGGCATCGGGCACTGTTGTTCCAGGCGGATTTCCGCTTTGCCGGAGTCGGCTGCGGCACGCATCGCCGCTTCGGCAATATCTGTGTGGTCGATTTCAGCGGGACCGCGGATGGATCGCCGGTGGTGCCGGACTGGGCCAGGGCACGCGGCGGTCAGGTGTTCCGGATGCCGGACAACACCAAGCGCTAGGGGCCCCACCAGCCTTGCGACCAAGCCGCATTGCCAGACAGGCGCATATCGGTGAGGATCGCGGCAATGGGGTATCTCATATTGTTCCTGGCCGGCGCGCTGCTCTGCAACGCGATCCCGCACCTCGCCGCCGGCCTGCGCGGAGAACCCTTCCCCACGCCCTTTTCCCGCCCGCGCAGCGTGGCGCCTTCCTCGCCGTTGATGAACTTCTACTGGGGCACCGCCAATCTGCTGATCGGGATCTCGGCGCTGCTCAGCTATTCGCTGCAGGAGTATGGCGTCTGGCCGGTGATCGGCGGATGGCTGGCGCTGGGGAGCTACTGCGCCTGGCATTTCGGGAAGGGGCGGCGTTAGGACCTAGTCCTCATCCTGCAACCAGCTCAACTTTTCGTTCGGCAGGAACCTGGCGAGCTGGCTGGTATCGATCCCGTAGCGACGACAGAAACCAATCAGCTCCCAGAAGTCTTTATCGTCCGGAACGCGGCTCAACTCGATGAAAAGATCGCGAACTTCGCCATAATACTCGCGGACGAACGGCATTCGATCGAGCCATTCGCAGAAAGCGCGCTCGTCCGATTGATGATAATAGAGGACGCTCGTAGCCACGATCCGCAGACTCTGATCCGTCACCTCACTTTCTCCCGAACAGCTTCTCGATATCGCCATGTGCCAGCTTCACCCAGGTCGGACGGCCATGGTTGCACTGGCCGGAGTGCGGAGTGACTTCCATCTCGCGGAGCAACGCATTCATCTCGGCGACCGACAGCACCCTGCCCGCCCGCACCGAGCCGTGGCAGGCCATGGTCGCGGCGACATGATCGAGCTTTTCCTTGAGGCTGAGCGCTTCGTCGAAGCTGGCCAGCTCGTCGGCGAGGTCAGTGACCAAAGCGTGGACATCGCCCTTGCCGAGCGCAGCGGGGACGGCGCGGACCAGCACGGCGTGCGGGCCGAAACGCTCGATATCGAGGCCGAATTCGGAGAGCTCGCCGGCACGCGCCTCCAGCCGGTCGCAGCCGGGCTCATCGAGCTCGACGACTTCAGGGACAAGCAGCCCTTGCGAGGCGACACCACCTTCGGACATCGCACGGCGCATCCGCTCGAGGACAAGGCGTTCGTGCGCGGCGTGCTGATCGACCAGCACCAGCCCGTCCTCAGCTTCGGCGACGATATAGGTCTTGGCGACCTGGCCGCGGGCAACGCCGAGCGGGTGCTGGACGCTTTGCGGCACCGGCGCAGTCGCCGGCTCGGCGCGGGCGAGCGGCGGCGGAGCAGTGAAGCTCGGGCGGCGATCCTGGACGCTCGAATAATTGTAGGACGGTGCCGGACTATATTGCGGCGCCGGGGTGAAGGCCGGTTCGGCATCCCAGAGCTGCGGCGCGGCCGCCGGCGGCGGGCTCGTCTCGCTGGTCCACATGCCGAGCGCCGCTTCGCTCGGGCGCTGGACGCTGCGATGGCCGGCTTCATCCAGAGCGCGGCGCAGGCCCGAGACGATCATGCCGCGCACCAGCGCCGGATCGCGGAAACGCACTTCGGTCTTGGCCGGATGGACATTGACGTCAACCTGGTCGGGCGGGACCTCGAGGAACAGCGCGACCACCGGGTGCCGATCGCGCGCCAGCATCTCGGCATAGGCGCCGCGCAGCGCACCGATCAGCAGGCGATCCTTCACCGGACGGCCGTTGACGAAGAGGTACTGGTGATCGGCGACACCGCGATTGAAGGTCGGCAGGCCGGCGACGCCGCCGAGCACCAGCCCCTCGCGCTCGAAATCGATTGCGACGCTGTTCTCGGCCAGCGCGCGGTCGGTGAGCCCGGCGACCCGCTCGGGGCCGCTTTCATTGCCCTGAACGTGGAACGCCTTGCGCCCGTCATGCTCGACCGAGAAGGCGATATCGGGCCGCGCCATCGCGAGGCGCTTCATCACATCGAGGCTGGCAGCATATTCGGCACGCGGCGAGCGCAGGAACTTGCGGCGGGCGGGGACGCGGGCGAACAGACTCTCGACTCGGATCCGGGTGCCCGGCGGCAGCGCGGCGGGGCCTTCGGAGACGACCTCGCCATTATCGACGATCCGGTGCCACCCCTCGGCCCCGCGCACCCTGCTTTCGAGCGACATGCGTGCGACGCTGGCGATCGAGGGCAACGCCTCGCCCCGGAAACCCAACGTCGTGACCTGATCGATCTCGTCATCGGGCAGCTTGGAGGTGGCGTGCCGCTCTAGCGCGAGCGCCATTTCGGGCGGCGACATGCCGCAGCCATCGTCGGTAACTTCAATCAGATCGGTGCCACCGCCGGAGAGCTTGACGGCGATCCGGGTTGCCCCGGCGTCGATGGCGTTTTCGACCAGTTCTTTCAGCGCGCTGGCGGGGCGTTCGACCACTTCGCCTGCAGCAATCCGGTTGACAAGATGTTCGGGTAGACGGCGTATTGACATGGTCGTTGCTCTAGCCCAAGCGACGGCATCCCGCGACCCCAACCGCATCGCACCAGGCCGGATTCTTCAGTCCGTCCCGGAAGGGGTCGGACTAGATTTTTGAAGCGCGGCGGGCGCCCGCGCCGCAGGACGGAACCATAGATGGCATTTCCCCGCTTGTTCAATTTCATGTCCCACGACATGGCGATCGACCTCGGCACCGCGAACACGGTGGTGTATCTCCGCGGCCGCGGCGTCGTCCTCAACGAACCGTCGGTGGTCGCGGTCGAGACGCTGAACGGCGTCAAGCGCGTCAAGGCTGTCGGTGACGACGCCAAGCTGATGATGGGCAAGACCCCGGGCAGCATCGAGGCGATCCGCCCGCTGCGCGACGGCGTGATCGCCGACATCGATATCGCCGAGGAAATGATCAAGCACTTCATCCGCAAGGTGCACGGCCAGCGGCGCTTCATGCGCTGGCCGCAGATCGTGATCTGCGTTCCTTCGGGTTCCACTTCGGTCGAGCGCCGCGCAATCCGCGACGCCGCGTCGAACGCCGGCGCTTCGCAGGTCTGGCTGATCGAGGAGCCGATGGCGGCCGCGATCGGCGCCGACATGCCGGTGACCGAGCCGATCGGCTCGATGGTCGTCGATATCGGCGGTGGCACCACCGAAGTCGCGGTGCTTTCGCTGCGCGGCCTCGCCTATTCCACCTCGGTCCGCGTCGGCGGCGACAAGATGGACGAGTCGATCGTCTCGTACGTCCGCCGCAACCATAACCTGCTGATCGGCGAAGCCACGGCCGAGCGCATCAAGCAGGAAGTCGGCGTCGCCAAGCCGCCGGCAGACGGCATCGGCCAGACGATCCACATCAAGGGTCGTGACCTGGTCAACGGCGTGCCGAAGGAAATCCAGATCAACCAGGGCCAGATCGCCGAAGCGCTTTCTGAACCGGTCGGCACGATCGTCGAAGGCGTGCGCATCGCGCTTGAGAACACCGCGCCGGAACTGGCCGCAGACATCGTCGACCAGGGCATCGTGCTCACCGGCGGCGGCGCGCTGCTGCAGGGCATCGACGAAGTGCTCCGTGACGAGACCGGCCTGCCCGTGACCATCGCCGAAGACCCGCTGACCTGCGTGGCGCTCGGCACCGGTCGCGCGCTGGAAGACCCGGTCTTCCGCGGCGTTCTGCTCGCAGTCTGATTCGCTTTAGGAACGAGGGGAAGGCATGGCGCCGCCACGCAATCGGCGCCCGGGCTTTTCGCGGCGGGCGCAATACGGGCTCTTCCTCGGGTATGTTGTGCTGATCGGCGGCATGCTGATCGGCGTGGCATTGCTGCTGCTCTCGACATTCAACCCGCCCGCCTTCGCGGCGGTCAACGGGTTCTTCCGCGAGATCACTACGCCGGTGTCCTCCGGGCTTAGCTGGGCGCGATCGAGCGTGGCCAGCGTGCCCGGCGGCGTTGCCAGCTATTGGAACGTGCGCGGCGAGAATGCCCGACTGAAGAAGCAGATGTCGGATGATGCGCTGCTGGTGGAGCGCGCCCGCACGCTCAACCAGGAGAATCGCCATCTGCGCGAGATGCTCAAGCTGCGCGACGTCTCCACCGATGCGGTGGCGGTGGCACGGCTGGTGTCGAGTTCGATGGGCAGCACCCGGCGCTATGCCACACTCAATGCCGGCAGCTGGCAGGGCGTGAAGGCCGGACAGCCGGTGCGCCAGCCGGAAGGACTGATCGGCCAGGTGACCGAAACCAGCCCCAACACTGCGCGCGTGCTTCTGATCGTCGATTCGGAGAGCATCGTGCCGGTGCGCCGTACGCGTGACGGCCTGCCTGCGATCGCGACCGGCCGTGGTGACGGACTGCTCGATATTCGCTCGGCAAGCGTGGCGACGATGATCTTCCAGCCGGGCGACACCTTCGTCACGTCGGGCACCGGCGGCATCTTCTCGCCCAACATCCCGGTAGCTCGAGTGATCCGCACCTCGCGTGACATCGCGGTGGCGTCGCCCTCGGCCAATCCGGATGCGCTCGACTTCGCACTGGTCCAGCAGACGTTCCTGCCCGAACCGGTGCCCACGCCTACGCCGGGCGCCAAGCCGGCGGCGCAGAAGAAATAGCGGTGACCGACTATATCCCTCTCGGCCGCAGCGAGAAACTGCCGCGCAGCGTCTGGCTGGCGCCGCTCTCGGTGGTGCTGGGATCGCTGACAGTGCTGCTGCCAATCGTGGCGACGGTGCCCTTCCTGCCGCCGTTCGGGCTGATGATGCTGCTCGGCTGGCGGCTGGTGCGTGGCGATTCGATGAAGGTGTGGATGCCGGTGCCGCTGGGCTTTGTCGACGACATGTTCAGCGGCCAGCCGGTGGGCAGCGCCATGGTGCTGTGGTCGCTGGCGACGCTGATGGTCGATGTGCTCGACACGAGGCTGGTGTGGCGGGACTTCTGGCAGGACTGGCTGATCGCATCGGGGGCGATCGGACTGGTTCTGATCGGCGGCCGGCTGGTGGCGGCACCGCTCAGCGCGCATGTCGATACGGCGGTCCTGCTCCAGATTGTCGTCTCGGCGGCACTTTTTCCTGTAATTGCCCGGTTCTGCGCATGGCTAGATCGGGATAAGAAACGACAATAATGGCCCGGATCACCGAAGCAGCGCAGGCTTATAGTTTCTCCCGCCGCGCGCTTGTGCTCGGCGGGCTTCAGGGCACGGCCGCACTGGTGCTGGCCGGGCGAATGACCTGGCTCGCCGTGTTCGAGAACGAACGCTACCGGCTGACCGCCGAGAGCAACCGCGTGCGCATGACGCTCAGCCCGCCGCGCCGCGGCTGGATCGTCGATCGCAACGGCATTCCGATCGCCAACAACCGCACCGCGTTCCGCGTCGACATGATCCCCGACCGGATGGAGGACAAGGAAAAGACGCTGGGCCTGCTCCAGCAGATCCTGAGCCTCAATGAAGACGAGATGGCGCGGATCCGCACCGACCTCAAGCGCGCCTCGGGTTTCCAGCCGGTGCAGGTGTCCGACAGCCTCGATTGGGAGCGCTTTGCCGCGGTCAGCGTGCGCGTGCCCGAGATGCCGGGCGTGCAGCCCACCCGAGGCTTCTCGCGCAACTATCCGCTGGCGGCGGGCGTCGCGCATCTGGTCGGCTATGTCGGTACCGCCTCGGCCGAGCAGTACAAGAAGGAAAAGGACCCGCTGCTCGTCGCCCCCGGCTTCAAGCTGGGCAAGGACGGGCTGGAAAAGGTGCTCGAGAGCCGCCTGCGCGGCACGCCGGGCGCCAAGCGCGTCGAAGTCACCGCGCATGGTCGGCTGGTCAAGGAGCTCGCCACCCGGCCCGATCAGCCGGGCCAGACGGTGAAGCTCACCATCGACGCGCTGCTCCAGGAATATGTCGCGCGGCGCCTTGGCACCAATTCAGGCTCGGCGGTGGTGATCGATGTGAGCAATGGCGACATCCTCGCCATGGTCTCGATGCCCGCCTACGACCCCAACAGCTTCTCCAACGGCATCAGCCGCAACGAATGGAAGATGCTGAGCGAGGACGATCACGTCCCGCTGATGAACAAGGTGCTGCAGGGCCTCTATCCACCGGGCTCGACCGTGAAGCCGATGAACGGCCTCGCGCTGATGCATGCCGGCGTCGATCCCAATGCCCGCGTCGTCTGCTCGGGCGCGATGCGCGTCGGCAATGGCGTGTTCCACTGCCACAAGCGCGGCGGTCATGGTCCGCTCGACCTCAAGCACGCGATCATGCAGAGCTGCGACATCTATTTCTACGAGATGGTCCGCCGCGTGGGCTATGACGCGGTCGCGCCGATGGCCCGCGCTCTGGGCCTCGGCCAGAAGTTCGACCTGCCCTTCACCACCCAGCGCTTCGGCACGGTGCCGGACAGCGCCTGGAAGCTGAAGCGCTACAAGCAGCAATGGACGGTCGCCGATTCGCTCAACGCGTCGATCGGCCAGGGCTATGTGCTGGCCAACCCGCTCCAGCTCGCGGTGATGGCGAGCCGGCTCGCCTCGGGCAAGCAGCTGATCCCCAGGCTGATCGCCGACACCCCGCATCAGGAAGCCGCCCCGCTCGGCGTCACCAACGAACAGCTGGCGATCATCCGCGACGCGATGTTTGGCGTGATCAACGAGGGCGGTACCGGCGGTGCTGCGCGCATGCAGACCCCGGGCATCGCGCTGGCCGGCAAGACCGGCACCGCGCAGGTGCGCCGCATCACCATGGCCGAGCGCCGCTCGGGCGTGCTCAAGAACGCCTCGCTGCCGTTCAAGCTGCGCGATCACGCGCTGCTCGTCTGCTTCGCGCCCGCCGACAATCCCAAATATGCCGCCGGCATCGTGCTCGAGCATAACGGCCACACGGTCCGCAATCTCGACACGCCGCAGATCGGCCGTGACATCATGACCTTCCTGTTCGACCGGAAGCGCGCGATGGATTCGCTGCATGCCGAGGAACCGACCTGGGGCGGCGACTATCGCACCCGCATGGCAGCCCAGTCCGCCGCCTTCAAGGCAGCGCAGAGCGCCCCGCCTCCTGAAGCACCCGAAGACGCAGCCGAAGCGGCCAGCACCGTCGCCTCCGAAGCGGCCAATGCCACCACCAGCAACACCATCGACAGCAGCGCGGCCGAACGCGGCAGCGTGGAGGCAGACTGATGTCCACGCTCCAATCCTCGGGCCTCGGCCCCTCGGGCATCGTCCCCGGCCCCCTCGCCCAGCTTCCCTGGCGGATCATCGGCCTGGTGGTCGCGATCGGACTGTTCGGCCTTGTCGTGCTCTATTCGGCGGCGAGCGGCAGCATGACGCCCTGGGCATTCAACCAGGGCATGCGCTTCTTCATCTTCCTCGCCATGGCGATCGCCATGTCGCGCATCCCCGAGAGCTTCTGGGCGCTCGGCGCCTTCCCCATGTACATCGTCGTCGTACTGATGCTGGTGGGCGTGGAGCTGCTCGGCGCCGTCGCCGGCGGCAGCCAGCGATGGCTCGACCTTGGCGTAATACGATTGCAGCCTTCCGAGCTGATGAAGCCAGTGATCATCATGGCGATGGCGCGCTTCTACGAGATCCTGCCCGCCGGCGAGATCCGCAAGTTCGGCGCGCTCTGGCCCGGCTGCGTGCTGATCGGCATCCCGGCGGCGCTGGTGATGCTCCAGCCTGACCTTGGTACCGCGCTGGCGATCAGCTTCGGCGGCGTCGCAGTGATGTTCCTGGCCGGCCTGCCGCTGCGCCTGTTCATCGGCGGCGCGCTCGCGCTGGCGATGGCGATTCCCTTCGCGGTGAACTTCGTGCTGCACGATTATCAGCGCAACCGCGTGCTGATCTTTCTCAACCCCGAAAGCGATCCGCTGGGCACCGGCTATCATATCAGCCAGTCCAAGGTCGCGATCGGCTCGGGGGGCATCTTCGGCAAGGGTTTCCTGCAGGGCACCCAGAGCCATCTCGACTATCTGCCCGAAGGCCATACCGATTTCGCGCTGGCGACGATGATGGAGGAATGGGGCCTGCTTGGCGGCTTCTTCCTGATCCTCGGCTTCTCGATCCTGATCCGCTGGGCGATCGGCGTGAGCATGCGCGCGCAGAGCCGCTTCGCCCGCCTGACCGCCTCGGGCCTCGCCGCGACGATCTTCTTCTACTGCGCGATCAACATGGCGATGGTGATGGGTCTGGCCCCTGTCGTGGGCGTGCCGCTGCCGCTGATCAGCTTCGGTGGCACCGCCGTAATGACCTTCATGATCTGCTTCGGAATCCTGCTGTCGATCGATCGCAACAGCCGTCGTACACAGCGTTGGTGATTTTTTTGAAATAAGGGGTTTACAAGCCGCGAAGGTCGCAGCTAAAGGCCCACCTCCACTGCGGAGGCGCACTCACCAAGGGCGCCGAAACAACCCGGAATGGACGCATAGCTCAGTTGGTAGAGCAGCTGACTCTTAATCAGCGGGTCCTAGGTTCGAGCCCTAGTGCGTCCACCATTCCCCCTTCTTTACAATCGGTTATCCGGATAGGCTTCGGCCACAAGCCGGCGCCGTGGACGGCGATCGCTGCGATCGCCCAGGGGTCTTTCCACCAAGTCCGGGACTGAGCACCGCTCCCCTTTCCGCAAGGCAATCGGAGAGCCGGTCAGGCGTCCAGCCCGCAATCCGCGGCCGGCAAAGATTAATTCCTCGTAACCTGCGCCCCAGCCCGGGACAGACGCACAGAATCTGCGTGCACATGAATGTTTCTATCTATAGTGCATCCAGCCTAAACGCCGGAAATCGAATAGAAAGCCCGGAAACAAACAGGCTCGGGGGAGTGTGACTTGGCGTCGGATCCAGTTCGCGTGCATCGTTACACGACCGCAGACATAGCCCCGGGCGACCGTTTCGACGCGTGGCAGAGCCATTGGCCGAATGCTGCCCCCCTTTTCGACACCGAGCCGCTCGAGGCCTTTCGCGTGTCGAGCGAGCTCACCCGGCTGGGCGAGATCGGCTTCATGTATACCGACATCGCCTCGCAGCGCTGGAAGCGCGACCAGCGGCTGGTCGACATGGGGCGCGACACGATCGCGGTTGCCGTGAACCTCGACGGCAAGGCCGCCGGCATCGCCGGCCGGAACGATTGGGCGCAGATGCCGGGCGCCGCGGTGATCGTCGATCATCGCCAGACCTCGCTCCACGATTCGGCGGGCGGCCGCAGCATCGGCTTCTCTGTCCCGCGCCAACTCGCGATCGAAGCGGGGCTGGACGTCGCCGCTCTGCACGGCATGGTGCTGAGCCCGGCGGAAAGCGCGATGCTGACCTCGCACATGCTCAATGTGCGCGATGCCCTGCCCCGCTTCGCCGAGGAGGATGCGCACCAGCTAGGCAAATCGCTGCTCGACGTGCTGGTGCTCACGCTCAAGGGCGCCAGCCGGACCGAGGCACGCGGCTTCCGCGAGGATGTCGCCACGCTGCTGCTGCGCGCGCGCCAGGAAATCCATGCGCATCTCGGCTCGTCGATGCTCACCATCCCCAATCTCTGTCGCAAGCTGGGCGTCTCGCGCAGCACGCTGCACCGGGTGTTCGAGCCGATGGGTGGCGTGCAGACCTATATCCGCGACATGCGGCTGGAGGCCGCGCGCCAGACCCTGCTCAATCCGGAAAGCGTGGAACGGATCGGCGATCTCGCCGAGCGACTGGGCTTCAGCGACGCCGCGCATCTGAGCCGCTTGTTCAAGGCCCGCTTCGGTGAGAATCCCAGTGACTGCCGCGCGCGTAACCTATTGAATCGCTAGACGTCCCGAAGCGAGAAACTTCCTTCTCCGCAGAGACTGCGATTCAAATCGGTGAGACGCGCATTCAACGGGAAAGCCCCTATTTGGGACTAATGGATTCCCCCATGTCTGGTTCGCTTCCGCAGTCGCGCGCGAACCGCAAACGGGCTTTCGGGGGTTTTCAGAATGATCGATCGTGGCAATGGCGCGCGTGCGTCCAAGGCGGTTTCAGCGTGTGCAGGCCGTGAGGCGCTGCTGCGCAAGGCGCTGCTCGGCTCGACCGCGCTGATCGGCATCACCCTCGCGACTCCGGCACTGGCCCAGTCGACCAGCCCCGCAGGCGGCGGCACGATCACGGGCACCGGCACCTATACCGACGACACCGCGACCAATGGCGGCGTGATGGTGGACAACACCGTCAGCGCCGGCGTCACCATGACCGGGGTCACGATCGACAACACTACCGGCAATCCCAATGGCAGCGGCTACAAGCAGAACGCTGCCGGCGGCCAGAGCGCAGTCCTCTATACTGCGGGTACCAACTCGCTCCGCAGCGACCAGAACGGCGCGGCGCTGTTCCTGCAGGCGGGCGGCGGCAACCTCACCTGGGCGATCGGCCAGACCGACAACAGCTCGACCACCGACCTGAACGCCACCTTCGGCGCCTATCTGGTCGCCACCGGCTTCATCAACGTCGTCGATTTCGGCACGGTCAGCAGCCTGCGCAACGTCACCGGCATCAACGGCGATACCGGCATCTATGCGACTTCCACCACTTCGACGGTGAACCTGTCGCTGAAGGCGCCGACGATCACCGGCTTCGCCACCGGCATCAACGCACTGTCCGCCACGGGCGCCACCGTAACCACCACGGGCGGCACGATCAGTGTGCTCCCCAGCGGCACCGGCATCAGCGCGTCCGCGACTGGCAGCGGCGCCGGGGTCACCGTCTCCTCAGGCTCGGCGATCACCACCAGCGTCGCCGGCATCGGCATCAAGGCCGCGTCGACTTCGGGCAGCACCAGCGTGACCACCACTGCGGGCGGCACGATCAATGGCGGCTCTGCCGGCATCCAGGTCAACGCCGCACGTGCCGGCCAGACCAGCATCGTGACGGTGGGCGCCGCGATCGGCAATTCGACTCGCCCGAGCACGGGCATCGTCTTCGATGGCGTCGGGGTGGTAGGTGCGCTCAACACGGTCAATGCCAACGCCAATATCAGCAGCGGCTCCGGCCTCTATGCGATTGGCTCGAACTACATAAACACTGATCTCGCGGTGAACGTGGCATCGGGCGTAACCGTCAGCTCGCAGGGTTCCTACGCGATCACGGCCGCGCACGACATCACCATCGTAAACAACGGCACGATCAGCGCGACCAGCGGCGGCGGACGGGGCGTATCCAATGCCTCGGCCCCTTCGATCATCAGCGTGACCAACAATGGCGTGATGAGCGCCGGCAACATCGTGATCGACGCGCTGGGAACTGGCAACGTCACCAACTCGGGCACGATCACCGCAACCAACTACGCGGCGATCAGCACCGGCCGCGGCGGCTCGATCACCAACAATGCCGGCGCCACCATCACCGGCGGTTCCGATGCAACCGGCGGCTGGGCGATCAACTTCGCCAGCAGCACCTTCTCCGGCGGGCAGGTGATCACCAATAACGGCACGATCACCGGCGGCGGCGCCGGCGCGATCCGCCTCGACGCGACTGCGGCTTCGCTGTTCAACCTCAATGCCGGATCGACCACCACGGGCCTGATCCGGATCACCGGCACCGGTGCTGCCACCACCAATCTCGCCGGCACGCTGAACGGCAATTACGATGCCAGCGCCGCCAGCGGCACGCAGAGCCTCAGGCTCGCGGCCACCGGATCGATGCAGGGCGCTACGCTGGGCACCGGCAACGACACCTTCACCTGGGGCGGCGGCGCCTTCAGCAGCACGATCGATGGCGGCGCCGGCACCGATACCTTCGCCGTCGATCTCGGCTCGAGCACCAACCAGACGGTGAATCAGAGCACGCTCGCGATCACCAACTTCGAGAACTACAATCTCGTTTCGGGCAACCTGACGCTTACCGGCAGCCGCAACGGCGGAAACGGCTGGACCGTTGCGGGCGGCAATGCGACGACGCTCTATCTCAACGGCGCACTGACCAACATCACCGGCGTCGGCGTCACGCTGACGACCTCGGACCTGATGTTCGTCCAGTCGGGCGCGCAACTGAGCGCAACCGGCGACGCGATCTATTCGAGCGGCAACGGCAACAACATCCAGAACAGCGGCACGATCGTCTCGGGCGCGGGCCTGTCCTCGGCCGTCGCGATCGGCAGCGGTACCGTCGATAATTACGGCCTCATCACCTATGCCGGCGGCGTGGCGACGACCCAGGGCAATGGCGTCCTCGCCAGCTCCAACCAGCTCTCGCTCAGCAACCATACCGGCGCGACCCTCATCGGTCGCTGGGACGGCGCGCGCGCCAACAATGGCGCCTACATCGTCAATGACGGCTTGATCCAGGGCGACCGCTTCGCCGGCGTCGAGATCAGCGGCACCAGCGTGGTCTACAACAACGGCACCGGCCGTATCTATGGCGCGACGGGCGAAGGCTCGGGCTTGCTGATCAACAGCGGCGCGGTGCAGGTCACCAACGCCGGCCAGATCGTCGGCGCGGGCCCTGCCGGCATCAACAATATCGGCAGCGGGCTCCTGAGCCTCACCAATACCGGCACGATCGGCAGCGGGACGCTCGACGGCTCGAACAATTTCCTGGCGGGCGGCGCCGGCTATGGCATCTTCAGCGCCTCGCTCGCGCTCTATAACAGCGGCACGATCAGCGGGACGCTGGGCGGGGTTCGCACCACCAGCGCGATGACGCTGACCAATGTCGGAACCATCACCACGACCGGCACCGGTCATGGCGCGGTGGAGAGTGGGGCTGGCACCGCCACCATTCGCAACTCGGGCACGATCAACGCTGCGAACTATTCGGGCGTGCTGCTCCAGGCCGGCGGCACCCTCACCAATGCGGTCGGGGGCACGATTACCGGCGGCAACGATGCCTATTTCGGCGCCGGTGTGTTCACCCAGGGCTTCGGCACGATCAACAATTACGGCACGCTGACCAGCAGCAACAATGCCGGCATCGTGATCAACGGCAATTCCCCGACGACGATCAACCTGTTCGCGGGCTCGTCCACCGGCTCGATCTCGGCCGGCGCCGGCGACGAGACACTGGCGATCTACAACGGCCAGGTGAACGCCAGCGCGGTCACCCAGACCATCACCGACCCGGTCACCGGCGCGACCAGCACGATGACGCTGCAGAATGCAGGCACGCTGGCGGCGGCAACCTATGGCGCGATCAACCTGGGCGGCGGCAACGACACGATCCAGCTGCGCGGTACCGGCACGGGCGCGCAGCAGGGCAGCTTCTCGCTCGCCAATGCGAACGGTGTGGAGACGATCACCAAGCTCGACGGCGGCACCTGGGCGGTCACCGGTGCGGCTGCCACTTCCGGCCTCGTCATCAATGCCAATGCCGGGCAGCTCCAGTTCCAGGGCACCAGCGGCATCGGCACGATCAACGCGAATGGCGGCACCGTGCTCGCCAATGGCTCCGGCGCATTTGGCACCGCGGTCGTCCACCTGCTCTCGTCGAACGTCCAGTTCGGCGCTGCCGGCGTCTATGCGAACAACTTCGTGCTCGACGTTCCCGCCGTGCTGAACGGCCAACCGGCCGTGTTCGAGAACCTGTTCGGCGGCAACGCTATCCTGAGCGGCAGCATCACCTCGGGCAGCGGCACCAACGCCGCCGGCCAGGCGATCGGCAGCTCGCAGGCAGTGACCTTCGCGGGCATCGGCGGCAGCCTGTTCAACGTCACCGGCACCGGCAACAGCTGGACCGGCATCACGACGATCAATTCGGGCGTGACCGTGCGGGGTTCGACCGCCGCGATCTCGGGCGGCAGCATCACCAACAACGGCACGCTCACCTATGCCCAGTCGGGCGCCAGCACGAGCGGCACGGTGATCTCGGGCGCCGGCGCGCTGCGGGTCGAGTCGGGCCAGGTCACGCTGACCGGGTTCAACAGCTATACCGGCGGCACCACCGTCGCCGGCGGCACGCTCCAGGTGGGCGACGGCAGCAGCGGGCGTATCACCGGCGCGATCACCGTCGATTCGGGCGGCACCCTGGTGTTCAACCGCAACGACAATTACGACTTCACCAGCGCGATCAGCGGCGCCGGGAACGTCCAGGCGCTCGGCACGGTCTCGCTCAGCGGCGCGATCACCAGCACCGGGACGTTCACGGTCGATTCCGCCACCGGCGGCCAGGTCACGCTGACCGGCAGCCGCAGCGGCGCAAACGCGAGCGCAGTCACGCTGGCCGGCACGGGCAACATCCTGCGCGTCGGGCTCTCCGGCTCGGTCGCGGGCGGCCAGTATGTCGGCGTCCGCCTGGGCGGCACTGGCGACGGCATCGATAATTTCGGCTCGATCACCAACACCGGCACCGGCGGCGACAACGGCTATGGCGCCGCGATCGCCGTAGTCGCGACCAGCGGCACCAGCACGATCAACAACGGCTCGGCGAGCAACTCCTCGGCGACGATCAGCGGCCAGAATGCCGGCATCAACCATATCGGCTCGGGCGGCATCGTCGCCACCGGCCTGCTCACCGTCAACAATTACGGCCTGATCACCGGCAATCTCTACAACGCGATCGAGAACCAGGGCGGCTCGGGCAACCTTACCGTCGACAACAAGGCGAGCGGCCGGATCGTCGGCCAGGGCAATGCCGGCGGCGGCAACGGCATCGGCATGGGCGGCGCGGGTGCCCTCACCCTCACCAATGCCGGCCAGATCGTCGGCCGCACCAATGGCGTGGCGACCGGCGGCACGGTCAACATCAACAACAGCGGCACGATCGCTTCGGGCACGCTTTCGGGCGGCACCAGCGGCGTGCTCCTCGCCGGCAGCGGCGTCGGCATCCAGGCCGCGGGCGGCACGATCACCAACCAGTCCGGCGCCACCATCTCCGGCTCGACCGGCATCGTCACCACCGTCGCCCTCAGCCTGGGCAACAGCGGCACAATCACCGGCACGGTCAACGCTGGCCTCAACCTGTCCGGCACCGGCAACACGATCACCAACTGGGGTACGATCGCCGGCGGCAACGACATGGTCCAGGGCAATGGCGTGCGCTTCCTTTCGACCGCGACGGGCACGCTCAACAACCAGTCGGGCGCGCTGATCAGCGGCGGCGTCGCCGGCGTCTATGCGGCAAATTCGAACGTGTCTGTCGATAATGGCGGCACCATCGTCGGCACCGGCACCGGCAGCCGCGGCGTCTATTACCAGCTCGGCAACGCCGTGGTCACCAACCAGGCGAACGGCGTGATCGTCGGCCAGGGCTGGGGCATCCAGGCCGGCGACACCGCGAACATCAACAATGCCGGCTTCATCGGCGCGGGCACGCTGTCGGGCGGCACCTCGGGCAGCTTCACGGCGACCGCCAACGGCAATGGCCTCGTCTTCAACGGCGGCTATCTCACCAACGGCAGCGGCGCGACGATTACCGGCGGCAATTACGGGGTCGCCTCGGGTGGCTCCACCGCGGTGAACATCAACAACCTCGGCACCATCACAGGTGGCAACTATGCGATCTACCTGACCGGCACCAACGACGACACGGTCAGCCTCTATGCCGGCTCGACCACCAATGGCGCGATCGCCCTCGGCGACGGCAACGACACGCTCAACTGGTATGGCGGCAGCTTCACCAGCATCGACGGCGGGAACGGCAACGATCGGTTCGCCGCGAGCATCTCCGCCTCGACGACGCTCGACCTCTCGACCATCACCGGCTTCGAATCGCACGACCTGACCGGCGGCGGCACGCTGACGCTGACCGGCACTCAGACGCCCACCGATGGCGGCTGGAGGGTGAGCAACAGCACGCTGGCGCTCGGCGGCACCGCCAGGCTCGAGATGACCGGCACCGGCGTGATACTCAGCGACGCCGGCGCGAGCCTGACCGTCAGCGCAGGTGGCCAGCTGATCGCCCATGACGACTATGGCGTCGCCGCGTACGCCGGCGGCGGCGTGACCAATGCCGGCCTCATCAAGTCGACCGGCGGCTTTGACGGCGTGATCACCAATGGCGGCACCGTCGACAACCAGGCCGGCGGCCGGATCATCGCAGCGGGCAACGGCGTCACGCTGCAGGCCTATGGCACCACGCTCACCAATGCCGGCCTCATCGCAGGCCAGGCCAATGGCGTGATGGGCAGCGACGACTATCAGACGCTGACTAACACGGGCGTCATCGTCGCGGGCACCGCCGGCGACAACGCCACCGCATATTGGCAGACCAATGCCAACCTCAACACCGGCGACGGCGTCCGCTTCACCGCGGGCGGCTCGGTCACCAATGTCGGTGGCTATGTCAACGGCAACACCACCGGCATCATCGTCGGCGGCGCCAATGGCGTGACCATGTCGGGCGGCGCGGCAACGATCGAGAACTCGGGCACGCTCCAGGGCAATAGCGGCTACGGCATCTCGATCGACACCGCCGGCGGCGTGACCTCGACGATCACCAACCACAATGGCGGCGCGCTCGTCGGCGGCACCGGCGCCGCACTGCTCTCGGGCGACGGCACGGTCAACATGACCAACGAGTACGGCTCGTACATGTACGGCAGCATCGTCTCGACCGGCAACGGCACCCGCAACTTCGATCTGTCGGGCGTGATCTATGGCGATTATGACGCCTCGTCGGGCGCCGGCGTCGACAATGTCACCCTCCATGCGGGCGCATCGATCGTCAACGTCAACCTGGGCGATGGCGACGACAGCTTCACCTATTACGGCGGCACCATCACCGGCATGGTCGATGGCGGTGCCGGCAACGACAAGCTGTTCGCCGATTTCGGCGCCGGACAGAGCTACAATGTCAGCCTGTCCAACTTCACCGGCTTCGAAAGCCTTGGCCTAGTCTCGGGCGACATGACGCTCTCCGGCACGAGCAGCAACCCGGGCCAGGACATCTATGCCGGCGTCGGCGGCGCGCCCGCGGGCACGATCACCTTTGACGGCACCAGCGATCTGACCGGCGACATCTACGTCAATGGCGGCTCGATCCGCGCGAACACCGCGGGTGCCTTCGGCAGCGGCACGATCCACATGATCGATCCGACCGCGACCTTCGGCGCCAGCGGCACCTATACCAATAATATCAGCCTCGAGGTCGTCACTCCGTCCTCGTCCAACCCCTCGACGCTGAACACCGATAGCGGCGTCGTCGCCACGCTGACCGGCGCGATCACCACGGGTACCGGCGCGGGCGTCGATCCCAGCCAGGATCTGGTGATCGGCGGCCAGGGCACGATCGTGCTGACCAACAGCGCCAACAGCTGGTTGGGCACTACCACGATCAATTCGGGTGCGACGCTGCAGGGCGCCAGCGACACGATCTCGGGCTCGGCGATCGTCAACAACGGCACGCTCAACTATCTGCAGGCCTATGCCGGCACGGTGGCGCAGGACATCACCGGCAACGGCTATGTGTACGTAAGCGGCCTTGCGGCAGGCAACACCCTCACCTTCGCCGGCACCAACACGCTGAACGGCACCTTCACCGTATACGATGCCTCGAACATCGCGTTCAGCGGCGCGACCAGCACGGGCAATCTCCAGAGCGTGGCGCTGGCCGGCGCCGGAAGCCGCCTCGACGTGACGGCAACGGGCAGCCTGGCCAACAGCAACGCAGCCGGCGTCTATGGCGCGACGGTCGGCGGCTATGACGCGAACCAAAGCGTCTACAATCTCGGCTCGATCACCAGCACCGGAGCCGGCAGCGCCACCGCCGTCTATTTCTCGGGCGAGAACGCGCTGCTCGACAACAGCGGCAGCATCACCGGCAACCGGACCATCTGGGTCGATGGTGCGGATGCCCAGCTGATCAACCGCGCAGGCGGCACGATCACGGGCAACAATGATTTCGCGCTGTATCTCACCCAGAGCGGCACGATCGACAATTCGGGCACGATCCAGACGCTGGGCACCTATCCCGCCGTCTATGTCGCGGGCACGTCTGCGATCACCAACAATGCCGGCGGCCTGATCACCAGCCAGGGCACCGCGTTGGCCGTCTATGGTGCAGGCTCGACCCTGACCAACGCCGGCAGCATCATTTCGAGCGACGATACCGCGGTCTATCTGGCTGCGGGCGGCACGGTCACCAACTCGGGCACCATCTCCGCCGGCAGCAATGGCGTGGGCGTGTGGACCAGCGCAGGTGGTACCATCACCAACAAGTCGGGCGGCTCGATCACTGGCGGCTATTCCGGCCTGTATCTCGACGGAGCCGCCGCGATCACGGTGAACCTCGAAGCGGGCTCCACCACCGATCGGATCTTCTCGGGCGGCAACGGCACCCGCACGATCACCATCGCGGGCACGCTGAACGGCGGTTATGCCGGCGGCACCGGCGATGACGCGATCACGCTCGACACCAGCGCCACCGTGAACGGCGTGCTGGACGGCGGCACTGCGGGCAACAACACGCTGACGCTGGTCGGCACCGGCGCAGCGACGCTGGGCGACGTGATGAACTTCCAGAGCGCGACCAAGTCGGGCAGCGGCACCTGGACGCTCGGTTCCTCCACCGACATCGCCACCTGGACGGTGACCGGCGGCACGCTCGTGACCAACGGCGGGGCCATCGCCGACACTGCTTCGGTCGCGCTGAACGGCGGCACACTGCAGCTCACCGGGAACGAAGCGATCGGCATCCTCACCGGCACCAGCAATGTCGCGCTCGGCACCAGCACGCTGGCGCTCACCAGCGGCACCGGCAGCTTCACCGGCAATTTCAACGGCACCACCGGCGGGCTGCTGATCGACGGCGCCAACTTCACCTTCGGCGGCCAGGCCAACTATACCGGCCTCACCGAGATCCGCTCGGGTACGCTGACGCTTGCCACCGGTGCGCAGTTCAACGCCCTCTCGACGCTGCTGGTCGATGCGGCGGGCACACTTGATCTCGGCACGGCCCAGATCGCCGTTGGCGCGGCCCGACTGGACGGCACACTTGCCGGCACCGGCACGCTTGCGGCGCACGATATCGAGCTCAACGGCGCCACGGTGAACGGCAACCTCGCCGGCAACCTGCTCACCCAGGCATCGGGCACCTCCACGCTTGGCGGCACCGCCGACATGGACGTGCTGGTCAGCGGAGGCACGCTCCAGCTCGCCGCCGCCAACCGGATCGCCGACGCTGCCACCGTCCAGGTCAACAGCGGCGCCACGCTCGATCTCCAGGCGTTCGATGACACGATCGGCACGCTCGTCCTGTCGGGCACGCTGGCCGGCAGCAGCACGCTGACCGCCAGCCAGTATCAGCTAACCGGCGGCACGGTGAACGCCAATCTCAGCGCAGGCATCCTGTTCAACCTGTCCGGCAACTCGGTGCTGAACGGCACCGCAGCCGGCGACGTTGCGGTCCAGGCCGGCACGCTGACGCTCGGCGCGGCAGACCGCCTCGCCGACACCGCCTCCGTATCGGTCTCCTCGGGCGCGACGCTCGATATTGGCGGCTTCAACGAAACGGTCGGGGCGCTCGGTCTGAACGGCACTCTGGCGGGCTCCGGCACGCTCACCGCGGCCGAGTACCAGCTTAGCGGCGCCACCGTGGACGCCAATCTCGGCGCGGGCACCGTGTTCAACCTCGGCGGCAACTCGGTGCTGAACGGCACTGCGGCGGGCGGCATCGTGGTGCAGTCCGGGGCGCTGCTGCTCAACGGCACGGCGGCAGGCGATGTCGCGGTCCAGGGCGGCACGCTCGCGCTCGGCGCGGCAAACCGCCTCGCCGACACCGCAACCGTGGTCGTTGCTTCGGGCGCCACCCTCGATGTCGGCGGCTTCAACGAAACGGTCGGGGCACTCGGCCTGAACGGCACCCTGGCGGGCACCGGCACGCTGACCGCAGGCGAGTATCAGCTCACTGGCGCGACGGTGAACGCCAATCTCGGCGCGGGAACGGTGTTCAACCTCGGCGGCAGCTCGGTGCTCAACGGCACGGCGGCAGGCAACGTCTCGGTCCAGGCCGGCACGCTCTCGCTCGGTGCTGCAAACCGCCTCGCCGACACCGCCACCGTGGCGGTCGCTTCGGGCGCCACGCTCGATGTCGCCAGCTTCAGCGACACGATCGGCACGCTTGGCTTGAACGGCACCCTTGCCGGCACCGGCACGCTGACCGCAGGCGAGTATCAGCTCACCGGCGCGACGGTGAATGCCAATCTCGGTGCGGGCACCGTGTTCAACCTGGGCGGCAGCTCGGTGCTCAACGGCACTGCGGCGGGTAACGTCTCGGTCCAGGCCGGCACGCTCTCGCTCGGCGCGGCAAACCGCCTCGCCGACACCGCCACCGTGGCAGTCGCTTCGGGCGCCACGCTTAACATCGGCGGCTATAACGATACCGTCGGTGTGCTCGCCCTGAACGGCACGCTCGCTGGCACCGGCACGCTCACCGCGAGCCAGGTTCAGCTCAACAATGCCACAGTGAACGCGAACCTTGGCGCAGGCACCCTGTTCAACCTTGGCGGCACCTCCACGCTGAACGGCACCACGGGCGGAGGCGTCTCGGTTCAGGCCGGTACGCTGGTGCTGGGTGGATCCAATCGTATCGTTGATACGGCAACGCTTGCGGTGTCCGCAGGCGCGACCTTCGATCTTGGCGCATATGATGAAACGGTTTCGCTTGCGGGACTTGGCGGCACCCTGGCGGGCTCCGGCACCCTCACTGCGGCCGAGGTCCAGCTGAACGGCGCCACGGTGAATGCAAACATCGGCGGCGGAAGCGTCTACAACCTTACCGGTGTTTCGACGCTGAACGGTACAGTCGGAGCCGGCATCGTCACCGTCCAGGCCGGCACGCTGCGCCTGGGTTCAAATGAGCGCCTCGCAAACAATGCAAACCTCGGCGTCGCTTCGGGTGCAGTCTTCGATCTGGCCGGCTACACCGAGACGATCGGCGCTCTGGCCGGCACCGGCACGCTGGCGCTGGGCACGGGCAAGCTGGTCCTGTCGAACAGCTCGGAGCAGAGCTTCGGCGGCGCGATCACCGGCTCGGGTGTCTTTGAAAAGCAAGGACTTGGCCGCCTGAACCTGGCGGGCAGCTTCGCCAATACCGGCCGCTTCGACGTGACGGCGGGCACCCTCGCCTTCGCGGGTTCGAGCCAGGGCAGCATGCGCGTCCAGGGCGGCACGCTGATCGGCTCGGGCAATCTGGCCGGCACGCTGACGATCGCCTCGGGCACCTTCTCGCCGGGCGGCCTCGCCGGCACGATGGGCAGCACCAATCCGATCGGCAGCTGGACGGTGGGCAGCCTCGTCGCCACCGGCGGCAGCCTGCTGTTCGACTTCGGCGGCACCTCCTTCAACTTCGCCTCGGACAGCATCAAGGTGAACGGCACCGCCACCCTCTCGGGCGGCACCGTGGCGGTCAACGCGCTGACCTCGACCGCGAACGACTATCGCTTCAACCAGCTCTACACGATCGTCCAGGCGAACAGCCTCACCGGCACCTTCGCCAATGGCAGCAGCTTCGCCACGGTGGCGAGCAACCCGAACCTGAAGTGGCGCCTGCGCTACGATCTGGTTGCCAATGCCGTGGTCCTGCAGGTCCAGAAGAACATGGAGTTCAACGACGGCGTAGCGGCGGGCGACACCAACACGCTGGCGGTTGCCAATGCGCTGAGCAACTCGACCACCGGCAATGCCTCGGACGAGTGGGCAGCGACGCTCAACACGATCACCGCACTCAACACCGCCCAGCGTGTCGCGGCGTTCAAGAGCTTCAGCGGCGAGGCGCTGGCCAACATCTCGACGGCGACGATCTCGGCGAACAACCTGTTCACCGGCCTGCTCCGCCAGCGCATCGGCGACGGCAGTGATGCCCTGGTCGGTGGCGGCTTTGCCGGTGCCAGCCTCGCCGATGTCCGCACTACCACGACGGCGGGCAACAGCTTCGCCTCCAGCCTCGCCGGCGCCAGCCTGCCGGGCGTGGATGCGGCCGGGGAGCCGAGCAACGGCGGCATCTGGGGCCAGGTCTATGGCGGCTATCAGAAGCTGCTCGCCGACGGCGTCCATGCCGGTGTCGAGAACACCACGGCTGGCGTGGCGATGGGCGTGGAAACGAAGCTCGACGGCTTTACCCTCGGCGTCGCCGGTGGTGTGGCGCAGATCGACTCCGACATGAACAGCCGGGGCTCGACCGTCAGCGGCAACCAGTATCAGCTCGGCGGTTATGCCAGCTATGATGCCGGCAGCCTGTTCGTCGCGGCTTCGGGCAGCTGGTATTCGGGCGACTTCGACAGCAAGCGCACGCTCAGCCTCGGCACCGCGACCAGCCTGGCGACCGGCGACATCAGCTCGAAGGGCTATTCCTTCGGCCTGACCGGCGGCTTCCGCACCGAGCTGGGTAATGGCCTGCGCCTCGCCCTGATCGGCAGCGCGAGCAAGGTGCATGACAAGCGCGACGGCTTCACCGAACGTGCCACTGGCGGCCTCGGCCTCCAGGTCACTTCGGCCAGCCGTGACCTGTTCACCGCTTCGGGCGAGCTGCGCCTCGGCGCCCAGATCAAGACCGGCGCCGGCGTCGCAATGCCCTGGGTCAGCGCTGGCGTGCGCTACAATTCGGGCGATCTCGATACCCTCGGCGCGATGCGCTTCGCGGGCGCGCCGACGGGCACCGGCAGCTTCGGCGTGGCAGGCACGCGGATCGCTCCGGTGCTCGGTACGCTCGGCGTCGGCATCGATGCCCGGGCCAGCAAGAATGTCCGCCTGGGCATCGCGCTGGAAGGCTCAGCAGGCGAGAACACGCGCGAGGGCCGCGCCTCGGTGCGGGTGAAGATCGGCTTCTAACGAAGCCGCGGCGCGGCGCGCGGAGGGGTTTGGAATCCCACTCTTCGCTGCCGCGCCGCAAACCGCCTGTCTGGAGGCGGGTGCGAATACGACGGAGTTGCACTTAACTTGGTTTAAGATGCATTCACTCTCATGATCATATCAGCGAAGTCTCTCATAAGCCGAGCAAATACACGCGCACAATCAAAACGGTTCATGTTCCTGTATACAATGGACCATGAACAGATATTTTGCCTCCCATGATTCTTGGGCGATGCAAATGACCAATATTGCAAAGCACCAAGTCCATTCCAGATGAAATTAGCCAAATTTCATCTGCAGTAGCTTGGGGGCAATATGGCGATATCTTTTTACCGGATTCCCGGCTGCGCTTTGTCGTGCCTCGAAAACCTGCCTGCAAAGCGCAGCGCGACCATCTTTTCAGATCTGAATCTGGAGGGCAGCCGGTGAACAAGCTGGTCATGATCGGCGCCATGGGCGCCTTGCTGCTCGGATCGGCCTGCCGGAACACGGCGGAAAGCGATACCCTTGCCACCACCAGCGCGGTCAACAATGGCGCGTCGGCAACGCCGCCACCGATCAATCCGGTGGTCAACAATTGCAACACCACCCTGCCCCCCTCGCCTGCGGTGGTAACACCGGCAATTGCACGCAGCGGCCTTCCCTGTTCGCTGGCGTTCAACGGGAAGGTTGCGCTTGAGCCGCTTCAGGAGGCATTCGATTTCAATAGCTGGCTGACCTTTGTCGCGTTGAATTCGCCCGCCAATGGCGCGCCAATCGGCGCGGATGCACCGACCCAGTGGGAAAGCTGGCAGGATGTGTTCAACCTGATGCTGCCGGACGGCGCGCCGCCCCCGGCATTCGGGACTTCGCTGCCCCCGCCCCCGATCTGCAAGGGCGCCACGGCAGGCACGCAGGTCCTCCAGATGATCAGCAAGACGCCGACCACGCCGACCGTCAGCGTCGCCGGCCAGCCACTCAACACCGGCCCGCTGATCGACCAGAACGGCAATTACGTCCGCTACCAGATCCTCGTGAACAAGCCGATGTACGAATATATCGTGCAGAACGGGCTCTACAGCAAAGCCGGGCAGCAGAAGTTCACCGACACGATCAGCTTCCCGGTCGGCGCGACGACCAGCGGGACGACGGGCACGGTCGGCGCGATCGTGGCCAAGGCTGCATGGAAGGTGCTGGATCCCGACGATCCCAATGACAATGCCGCCAATTTCCACGTCACCAAGGCCTATGTCTACACGCCCGCCTCAACCGGAGTGACCGAAAGCTGCAAGGTCGAGACGCTGGGGCTGGTCGGCCTGCACATCGTTCACAAGACCGATGGCGAGCCGCAATGGATCTGGTCGACCTTCGAGCACATCAACAATGTGCCGACCGCAGCACAGGCGAGCAACGCGCCCGATCCGCACTATAACTTCTTCAATCCCAAATGCGCTGCATCGACCTGCAAGGTGAACCAGCAGCCACCCCAGCCCTGGAATGCCGGCGCCCCCGCGGGCAGTTTCCGCAGCCAGATCGTCCGCGCGACCAAATATCCCGCACAGGCACTGCGCAGCGCAGCGCTGTGGAACGGCCAGTTCCGCCCGGCACTGAACGGCACCGTCTGGCAGAATTACGAGCTGATCACGACGCAGTGGCCGACCGACGGCACCAACAAAGTCGACCCGAACGGCGTGCCCTTCCCGGTCTTCGCCGCCAACTCGACGATGGAGACCTATGTCCAGGGCAATGTGCCCCAGGCATCGTCGAGCTGCATGGCCTGCCACGGCAACGCCGCCAGCACCGCCGGACGCGAATCCGATTTCAGCTTCGTCCTCGAAAAAGCGCACTGACAAGGCGCATCAGGGAGCCACACGACATGGCCGTTTCCGATCCGCTCGACGATTTCGTCGCGCTCTCCGCCATCCTGACCGGCGTCGCCGCGGACAAGCTGCACCCGCAGCTCGACGTGTACGAAACCGCCGCGGAATATCTCGCCTATGCCACGAAGAACGGCGGCGCGGTGTTCGAGCAGCTGATGGGCATCTACACCCAGAACAGCAGCCAGCCGCCCGCCGCGATCGCCGCGCTGATCTTCGCCGACCAGCAGAGCCCGGTCGCCTATATGGCCAAGGCGGTGACGCTGATGTGGTATCTCGGCTCCTGGTACGATCCGAGCGGGCTCAAGACCTATTACGACACCGTGACCCAGGGGAAGCCGGGCTTCGCGCCGTCGATCGTGGTCTCCAGCAATGCCTATACGCAGGGCTGGGCATGGAAGATCGGGCAGGCCCATCCGATGGGCTATAGCGACTGGCGCTTCGGCTATTGGAACGCGCAGCCCCCTTCGCTCAACGACTTTATCGGGGGGAACTGATCATGGCCACGACACCCCAATATGACGTCGTCATCGTCGGCGCGGGCATCTCGGGCGCATTGATCGCCAAGGAACTTGGCGCGGCGGGCAAGAAGGTGCTGATCCTGGAGGCCGGGATCGACGGCCAGGGATCGTACGCGGATTTCCTCGAGCGCTTCTACACGGCACAGGCCAAGGTGCCGGAATCGCCCTATACCCCGTCGATCGTCGATGGCGGCCCCGATGCCGTGCAGACGATCAGCGACCCTACCAAGATGACCGTCGGGCGGCCGACCGTGCTGACGCTCAGCGCAAACAACTGGCAGGATCCGAAACAGGCCTATCTCGACCAGCAGGGGCCGATCGCCTTTGCCAGCACCTATGAGCGCGTCGGCGGCGGCACGATGCGCCACTGGTTGGGCACCAGCCTGCGCTTCGTGCCGAACGACTTCAAGATGAAGACGGTCTACAATGTCGAGGAAGACTGGCCGATCGATTACGACCAGCTCGAACCCTGGTATGGCAAGGCCGAAGCCGAGATCGGCATCGCCGCGAACGTGGCCGACCAGGACTATCTCGGCATCACCTTCCCCACCGGATACCAGTATCCGATGCCCGCGATCCCGAGTTCGCTGGTCGATCAGGCCGTCACCTCCGCGATGCCCAGGCTGGCCCCGGACGAAGGCATCACGCTGGAAGTGACCAACACCCCGGCAGGCCGCAACTCGATCCCCTATCAGGATCGCCGCGTCTGCGCGGGCAACACCAATTGCATCCCGATCTGCCCGATCCAGGCCAAGTATGACGCGAGCGTCACCCTCGCGATGGCGCTGCAATATCCGAGCGTCTCGATCCTCTACCAGACCGTGGCGAACGACGTGCTGGTCGGCGATGACGACCAGGTCACCGGGATCAGCTATCTGCAATATGCCGATGAAGGCGGCCCGGCGACGGGCAGCGGCACCGTAACCGCGACGCGCTATGTGATCGCCGGCCACGCGATCGAGACGCCCAAGCTGCTGCTCATGTCGAAAAATGGCGGGAAGACGCCGAACGGCGTGGCGAACAAGAGCGGGCATCTCGGCCAGCACCTGATGGATCACCCGATCTATCTTTCCTGGGCGCTCAATGGCGACCAGCTGTTCGGCTATCGCGGGCCGCTGTCCACCGCCGGCATCGAAAGCATGCGCGACGGTACGTTCCGCAGCAAGCACGCTGCCTTCCGCATCGAGATCGGCAACGAAGGCTGGAACTTCCCGATCGGCGATCCCTACACGACGGCGCTCGACCTCGTGCTCGGCTCGAACGTCAGCCAGCTGAACGGCGATGGCCCTGCCGGCGGCACGCCGATGTATGGCGACACGCTGACCGGTGCGCTCAACCATGCGCTCACCCGCCAGTTCCGCCTGGGCTTCCTGCTCGAACAAACGCCGGATGATGATTGCGCGGTCGCATTGTCACCGACGTTCAAGGACGCGCTCGGCCTGGCGCGCCCGCAGGTGAAGTACAACTTCTCCGACTATACCAAGATGGGCTTCGTCGTCGCACGGCGCACCGCCAGCAACATCTACAAGGCGATGGGTGCGACCGAATATACGATCATGCCGACCGCACAGGACATAGCCGATGGCGATCCGACGGTGTTCTCGGTCAGCTATGACGCGAACGACGTTCCGGTGCCCGAGGGTACACCGGGGGCGACCACGGAGTATTTCCGCTATTACGGCGCCGGCCATGTCGTCGGCACCTATCGCATGGGCGCGGACAGCGGCTCCTCGGTGGTCGATTACCAGCAACGCTCCTGGGATCACTCCAACCTGTTCCTGGTCGGCAGCGGCGTCTTCCCGACGGTGGCGACGGGCAACCCGACCCTGACGCTGGCGGCGCTGGCGCTATGGGCGGCACAGACCGTGCTGGAGGATCTGGGCCAGGCCGTAGACTCATAAAAGCGGCCTGTCGGCTTCCGCCCCAATTGCGGGCGTTCGGCAGAAATGTGATGATACTGCATGAACGTTCCGGTGATCGTCGGGCTGCTGCTGACCCTGTTCTCTGCAATCGTGCTGCTGGCCGGTTTCTTCTCTGGCAATATGTATTGGAATAACGGTGCTTTAGGTCCCGAACTCGATACAGGCCGCGCCACTGCGCCGGGCTGTTTTTGGACCGCGGCATCAGCATGGATGCTCCTGGCAATTCTAGGAACCGTAATCGTTATAATGAGCTGGGGGAAATGACCGCTAACCACCCATCCCCGTCGTTTCGGTTCAAATTTGCGACGCCGAAACCAGCCAGGCAGCAACCGCCCCAATTGTGGACGTTCACGAATGGCGTTTTCTCGTCACCGTCAATGCGTCGGCAATTTCCCACTCTGTCCCCCGCTTCACCATCTTCGCGACCATGTGGGCATCATAGGTCCAGTATCGGACTCGAAATTTGCAAGTTATGACTGGGGCGTTTTCTAGGGGGGCGCTCGGCAAGCTATCTCCGCACAAGACTCCTGTGACGCCTCTGATGCGCTGCGAATGGATCAAAGTTATAGTGCTTGGATCATCTTCCCGAGCTTTGAGCATCATGGCCCAAACCTCCGCATCATCGCGCTTACGAACTGCCGCGACGATTTCGTGATCGGTAGGGCAGAGAGCCGCCGCCGCGCACCGGGTCAATCCAATCAAGATAAGCTGCGCGGGCATTCTGCATCCTCTTCGAGCACGTTCCGACGCTAGCGAGGGACACGGCTGCTAACCACCCAATCCCCATCGTTTCGGTTCAAATTTGCGACGCCGAGACCAGCCAGGCAGCAATCGCCCCAATATCGTTCGTTCAGCGTGCTCGCCGCGGCGGCTCAAAGTCGCCGCCCGTTCAGGCCGCGTGGTAATGGCATCGTCGTTCAACGAAACTGATAACCGCGAGCTTTCAACTCGCGCTTAAGGTCAGACCAATACCCCAGCCAAGGTTCCAGATCGTCGCTTATGCAGGTCCGTTCCACTTTCAACTTGGCCGTGCGCTGTCCGGGCTTCCAACTGGCTTCGACGCCGACGCTGACCTTGGGGCTCTGCAGTCCTAACGTTAGAGACTCCCGTACTCCATTTTCCGACGTTGCGCCGACCTGCCAGGTCGTCATGTTAATGAGCGTGGACAACTTCTCGAAGTCCTCACCGAGCTTATCAATGTTGTCGTCCGGTAGAATGATTGTTGCTCTCGCAAGGACTCGAGCTCGCTTCGGATCGCTGCAGATTGTATCGACGATCATGTCTTGCTGCATCGGGGCGGCAAACGACAGCGTAACGGGAAGGATCAGCGATAGCATCTCGCATGCATATCCTGATAATCGGAGCCTTCGCAATTGGTAGGAAAGCTGTTCTTCGCACAGTCCCTGGAATGAGAGCTTGCCCACTCTGCACATTCAAAAGCCGACAGACCGCTTCCCACCAAACGCCGACGTTCAGGCGCCGCCAGACCGAATTTAAAGCCGCCCGTCGGCTCACGCCCCAGTTGCCGATATTCGTGGCCCGCCTCAAGAGCGATCAGCGGCTACATCGCCATTCTTAAGAAGAGTTTTTGCTCCGCCGTGCGGGCATCGCTCGCTAGCATCCGCATGGCCTTCAAAGGTTCAATCAAGTCCAGCCCGGAGACATGGTGATACGAAAGTTCCTCCGATCGGGCCCAACGATCCGCCACTTCAGAAAGGCTGTCTTCGGTTAGTTCATCCAACCGAATGACAAATTCGTCAGGGATCGCGAAGACCCAAGGACCCTCGGGCGATCCTACCGCGATCAAAAACTCCTCTCCAGCCAGGCGCGAGGCATCCGCGTTCTGATCGACGGCTTTCCACAGCCCTGCAAGAATTGAGTTATCAGCATTGTTCGTGCGGTAGTTGGGCGTGCGAGCCAGGTCCGTGGAGAGGGCGGCACCATCGCTAGCAGCGCCCAAGAAGAAGTCCGTCAGCAAAGTTTGCCCCCTGTTCACGTCACTCAAGCTACTATCGAAGCCGAAAAGCTGACGGTCCGCAATCCACCCAATCTCGGCCGTTCGGCCCTTGCCCCGAAAGCGGCCGTTTATGGGTTCTCAACGTAGTAGACACGTAGTCGCCGCGGCCGGAGCCGCGGCGACTATCGTTTCCTTGGCGATCAGAAGCCGAAGCGGATCCCGATACGCCCACCGGCACCGCGGCGGCCACTCCCAAAGGCGCCTTCCGCCTGGACGAAGCCAGTCACCGGACCGGAACCGCCGATGCTCGCACCGATCGAAGTCCGGACCTGATCGGGCAGCGCCAGACCGGAAATCGTGTCGCTGGCGGTGCTGCTGAACAGCGTCGCGTCACTCGTTCCGGCGAACTCGTGCACATAGTGCACGCCGCCGTAGAAGGTCGCCGGGGTCGACCCGAGATGGGTCGTCCCGCCGAGCCGCGCACCGAAAGTGCCCCGCACGCTGCTCAGGCTGTCGATCGACACCTTCTGGCTGAGCGCCGCGACATCATCGAGGCTGGTGTGCGACCAGGACAGCCGCGCCGAAGGCTCGACGAAGAAGGCACCGCCGCCGAAGCGCGCACCCACCTCTGCCTGGGCACCAACGCTGCGGCCAGACAGATCGTCGCTATAGCCCAGCACCCGGTCGACGACCTTGAGCGAATGGAACGCGACGTTCACCGATCCATTGGCGAAGAAGCGGCCGCTCGACAGGCGCCCATAGCCGCCGAAGTCGAAGCTATCGACGGTGCTGTGCGCCGCGCTGCCCGAGAAATTGACCTTGGAGTTGATGTATCCGCCCGTGAGACCGAATGCCGGACGGCCGGAGCCGCCACCAAAGTCATAACCGAGCCGCGCTTCGACTTCGTCCTGCCGATAGCCGACCGCAAGCGCGCTGCCGTTGATCGAGCGGGTCTGGCGGATACGCTCCGACCCACCACCGAAATTGCCCCAGAGTGCGCCGGACTGGGCCACGCCGCTGTCACGAACACTGGCAAGATGCGTGGCGAGCGTATCTGCGCCACGATTCCAGGCATTTGCCAGCGTCTCGTTGAGCCTGGCGAGGCGATAGACCGGCGTACCCGCTGCGTTGACCAGAAGGAACTTGCCGCTCGCCGCATCGAAGCTCAGTCCATAATGGACCAGGCCGATATCGCTGTTCGCCAGTGTGAAGGCATTGGCGGAGGAACCTGCGCCTGCCTGAATGAGCGCGACCGAGGTCTGCCCGGTCAGCACGGCATTGGCGTTGCCAACATCGGCAAGGACGATCGCAGTGGAACCGGTCGCCGCGCCGCCGATGACGAGCCGGTCCGCCGTGCCGCCGCCGACATCGAGCGCGACGCGAGCGCCGTTCGAACCGACATAGTCGCCCGGCAGGGTGAAGGTATCGCCGGCATGGCCGTTCGACAGATCGATCGTGCCGGCATTCTCGAAGCGCTCGAGCCCGAGCAACGTCACGTTCGATGCCGGCGCACCGGCCGCGCCGACGCGGACAACGCCCTGATTGACGAAGCGATCATTACCCGCACCGAAATCGCTGTCCGCCGTGACAAGGAAGGTGCCGGTGTTGGTCAGCACGTCATCACCGTCGCCGAGCAGCAGACGCCCGCGGATCGTGCCGCTGTTGGTGATCGTCGCGGTGCCGGCATCGACGCGCAGGGCATAGCCGCTGCCTCCCTCAAGCAGACCGGCGTTGTTGAGCGTGAAGTGATGCACGCCGTCAGCCGCGGCGCGGGCAAGCGTTTCCTCACCCTCGCCTTCGCCCGGCTCGACCGGCGGCACATAGGTCGCCGCGCTGACGACGATGCCGTTGACGCCGGAAACGCTGCCGCCGGCGGCGATCGTCACACCGACACTGTTGCCATTGGCGATGATCGCATTGCCCTGCGACTGGGTGGCACCGCGGACGGTCAGCGACACGTCGCCGCTGGCGGTGGCGTTGATCGCCGTCCCGGTGGTGCTGATCGCCCCGGTGGAGATCGTGGCATTGCCGTCGATCGCCTTGGCCACGATGCCGACGCTGTCCGCACCGGTGAGCGCGATGCGGTCGACGGTGACCGTGGTGCCGCCTTCGTAGCTGGTGACCAAAGCACCGATATTACCGGCGCCGGAACCGGTAATCGTGCCGGCCGTCAGCAGCGCATCTCCCTGCGCGGCGAGCATATCAACGCCCTTTGCGCCTTCGCCCGTTACCTTCAGCGTCTTCACCGCAACGGTCGCGTTCAGGCCGCCGGCGCGGATCGCGTCGGTGGCGGCGCCATTGGTTTCCACCGTGCCGGCATCGACACTGACATTCGCATAGGGAGAGAGCGCCAGGATGGCGGTCGCTCCGGCGCCGGTCGTCTTGAGATTGTCCACGACGACGCGAACATCGTCATAGATGCTGGCGGCATAGACGCCGCGTGCATCTTCGCCCGTGGTGGTGATGGTGCCAGCGGTGACGGTGATTGCTCCCGCACCCACCGCATAGATGGCGTCGGCGCGGGCGCCGCTCGTGGCAAGCGATCCGGCCTTGATCGAGACGCTGCGATCGACGTCCGAATAGGGGTCCATCAGGAACGACCGTGCGACGATCGCCTGTGAATCGTCGCCGGTGGTGGTCGCCGACCCGATATCGATGAGCGTCGACCCGTCAAAGGTCGCGGTCACGATCGCCGGTGCATGGATATCGGCGGTCTTCACGCTGCCGGCCTTGATATCGATATTGCCGAAGTTCGCCTGCGCATCGATGCCCGCGCCGCCGCGTCCCGACGTCTCGACGCTGCCCGCGTCGATCCGGACGGTACCGCTATAGGTGCTGGCGAGGATGCCTTCCGCCCAGGTCGAATGCCGGCCGCCGCCCAGGTCGCCGGAGGTGATCACCTTGTCGACGGTGACCAGAACGTCGCCAAGCGCGCCATTCGCCGAAATGCCGCGTGCACCACCGCCAGTGGTGATCACGGTCCCGGCGTGGATGGTTACTGCCTCTCCATAGTCGAGCGCGACACCGGATGCCGCGATGCCGTCGCTATGCTCGCCAGCCGTGGAGAGCGTGCCGGTCACTTCGATCTTCGCGGCGCCGCCAGCCGAAAGCGCGAGCGCGCCCACCGCATAGTCGCCGCGAGTCTCGACCGACCCTACCGCGATGTGCGCGGTCTGGCCTTCGGCGAAGGCATAGGCGCCGATGCCGGTGCCCTTGCCGCCCAGGGTCGAAACGGCGCCGGCCTTGACGTCCACCGAACCATTGACGCTGTAGGCGACCACACCCTGGCTGCCATAGCCGCTGACCTGCACCGATTGCGTATCGACCGACACATCGCCGATCGAAAGCGCGCCGATGCCGATCGAATAGTCACGCCGCGTCTTTACATCGCCGGTGACGACCGCAACCGCGCCCTGGCTGTAATTGATCGCGTAGATGCCATGGGAGCTCTCGCCGCTGGTCGAGACGTTGCCGGTGGTGACTGCGATATCGCCGCCGAAGCTGACTGCGTGGATCCCCTCGGATCCGTTGCCCAGCGTCGAGACATTGCCGGTCTTTACCGAAACGTCGCCATTGCCTCCGGCGTAGACGCCGGTCGAGTTCACGCCGCGTGTCGAAACAGATCCGCTGACCTCTACCCTGGTCGCACCGCTCTCGCTGTAATTGAGCGCGACGATGCCATCAGAGAACGCGCCGTTGGTGGCGACTGCCCCCGCGCTCACGCTGATCGTCGGATCGATCGTCGAGTCGTTATAGACCAGGTTGCTGCGCGCGAAGATGCCGGTCGAGTAATCGCCATTGGTGCGGACGCCGTCGGTGATGACGACATCGACGGCCGTGCCGATCGCAGTTACCGCCGTGGCATCGGCTTCGGTGCCATAACCACCACCCGAAGTGCCGACGGCTTCGGCATGGATCGTGGTCGTGCCCGAGGCATAGGCGACGATGCCGCGCGCCGAGCCGCCCCAGGCATAGGCCGCGCCGGTCTCGATCGTGGTGTTGCCGTTGCTGGTCGCCGCATAGATCGCGTCCGAACCGAGACCATAGGTCGAGACGACGCCGGTATGGACCGAGATATCGCCGTTCGGGGTATTTGCCCGCACGCCGAACGACGCTTCGCCGCTAGTGCTCACCTGGTCGGCGGTAATGTGGATGCTGCCGCCATTGCCGGTATCGGCGACGATGCCGTCCGCCCGGTAGCCGCTGGTGATGACGGTGCCGGCGTCGATCGCGACATCACCTTCGCCGGAAACTGTCTTCACGCCGGTGCTGCGCCAGCCGCTGGTTTGCACCGTGGATCCGGCGCCCGACACGGTGATCGCGCCGCCGCTGGTGGTGACGCTGATCCCGGCAACCTCGTCATCCGCAGTGGTGATCGCCGTCTCAGGCGGCACGACCACCGTGAGATCCTGCGGCGGCAATGCCGTGAGATCGTAGCGGACGCCCGTGGGATAGGCAGCGGCATCGGGCGCACAGTTGACGGTGCCCGCCGCCACCGGACCACATTGCTGATCGGCCTGGGCGAGCGCGGGCGCGCTGGAAAGCAGGGTTACCAGGGCACCGACACTGACGCCCCAAAGGGCGCGCGTCGACGGGCGAGCAGGTGCAACGGCTTGGACCAGAAAAGGCATCAGGATCTCCAGCAGGGACGCCCGAGGGCGCCAGGTTACGATCCTGTGACGCCGCGTTTCTGGTTGAGCCTTGCTCCGCGAAACCTCCGGAAAGCGAAAAAGTGCAAAGTGAAAAAATATTTCTTCCAGGGCCCCTGGAGCGCAAGGTTACGGCACGATGACGGCGTCTTTCAAAATAGTGACAATCGCGCGGGCAAGGCGCCCGGCAGGCTTGGGGACGCAATATGGCCAAGGCTCAGGAACCCACTACGCAGACCATGACGACGCCCAATAGCGGCGCAGCGACGGCACCCGACGCAACCCCGCCGGCACCTGCGCCAGGCACCTCGCAGATCAGCGTTTCGCGCGGACTGAGCGCCTGGCTGGCGGCGCACCGCACCAGCCTGGCCTTCTCCTCGTACCAGACCGGGCAGCTGTTCCTGGTCGGCCGGCATCCGAACGGCACGATTTCGTTCAACCAGCAGAATTTCAACCGGGCGATGGGCCTGTCCTGGTCGAACGGACGGCTTTATCTCGGTTCGCTATGCCAGGTCTGGCGGCTGGAAAACATGCTGCGCCCGGGCGAGCGCGGCAACGGCGCGTTCGACGTCGTGCTGGTCCCGCGCAACGCCCAGACCACGGGCGACATCGACATCCACGAACTCGGCGTCGACGGCGATGGGCGTGTTATCTTCGTCAACACGAAGTACAGCTGCCTGTGCACGCCCGATCTCACCCACAGCTTCAAGCCGATCTGGAAGCCGCCCTTCATCTCGAAGCTGGCGCCAGAGGATCGCTGCCACCTGAACGGCATGGCGATCGCCGATGGCAGGCCCGCCTATGTCACTGCCGTCAGCCGCTCGGACGTGCTCACCGGCTGGCGCGAGCGCCGGCATGAGGGCGGCGTGATCATCGAAGTGGCGACCGGCCGGATCGTCACCGACCAGCTTTCGATGCCGCATTCGCCCCGCCTGGTCGATGGCCGGCTCTATGCGCTGGACAGCGGGCGTGGACAGATCATCGAGGTCGATCCGAAGTCCGGCGAGAAGCGCGACATCGCCTTCTGCCCCGGCTTCCTGCGCGGCATGTCGATCCATGACGGCCATGCCATCGTCACCGTCTCCAAGCCGCGCGACGGCACCTTCAAGCACCTCTCGCTCGACGGCGAGCTGGCAAAGCGCGACGCCGAGCCCTGGTGCGGGCTGCTGATCGTCAATCTCGCGACCGGCGATCTGGTCGAGTGGATCCGGCTCGAGGGCCATATCACCGAGCTGTTCGACGTGACCGCGATGCCCGGTGTCGACTGCCCGATGGCCGTTGGCCCCGACACGCCGGAGATGCGGGGCACGATCAGCTTCGATGCCGGTCTTCTGGAAAGCGCCACGCTCCCGCGCGCCGCGTGAGCGCCCGGGCCTGGCCGGGTCAGGCACATCTCAGCAATGTGCTTGACGTCGCCCCGAGGAAAGGCTCTGCTGCACCGCAACACTGCGAAAGCAGGATACCGCTGCGGATCAATGGCGGGCAAAGGGTGCAGGGCGAAAATCAGAATACGCTGGTCGCGACGTTCATGCAAAACCGGGACGCGCTCAGCCGCTTCCTGGCGATACGTTGCGGCACCGACAGTGCCGAGGATCTCACCCAGGAACTCTGGATCAAGGTCCAGCAGGTGCGAACCGAAGTCGATGTTCCCCTCGCCTATCTCTACCAGATGGCGCACCGGCTCGTCCTCGACACCCGTCGCGGTGCATCGCGGGGGCGGGATCGCGAGCAGGACTGGAGCTTCGCCCATGGCATCACCGAAGCGGTGGAAGCGCCCATGGCAGAACGCGCCCTGCTTGCCCGGGAGCATCTGCAGCAGGTCGAGCAGACGCTCGCCGAAGTCGGCAGCCGCGCAATGCGCATCTTCACCCGCTATCGGGTCGACGGGATCGAGCAGCGGCGGATCGCTGACGAGATGGGGATCAGCATCAGCACCGTCGAAAAGGATCTGCGCCGAAGCTACGCCGCCCTCGCCCGCTTGAGGGAGGACAGCGATGCGGTTTAAGCTGGACCATGGCGTCATCGGCGCGAGGAGATGCCGAGGATGAGCAAGTCATTGGCCGATGCCGAGGAACAGGCGATCGACTGGGCGGTCCGCGCCGACGCGCCGGGCTTCACCGATTGGGAAGCGCTGGAGCGATGGCTGGCCGCGGATCCGCGCCACGCCATATTGTTCGACCGCGCAGCCAGCGCTGCCCATGAGGCCGCATCCGCCGTCGCCGCAGTGCCTGCGCGCGGCCGCCTCACCTTGATCCAGGGCGATCTCGCCGAAGCGGTCGAAGTGGCCCCTCGCCCCTCGCGCAAGCGCTGGGCGGCAGCCGCGCTCGCCGCCGGCGTCGCAGGCATCGCGTTCGGCGCTTCCTGGTTCCTTCAGCCGCCCGGCACCGCAACCGAGCAGATTGTCGGCACCCGGGCAGGCGAGGTCCGGACGCTGGCTCTCGGCGACGCAAGCAGCGTGACCCTGCGCGGCAACAGCGAAATCCGGTTTACGCCGGGCAACTCCCGCTCGGTAAGCCTGACCCGGGGACAGGCAAGCTTCCAGGTCCATCACGATGCAGCCCATCCCTTTGTGGTTACCGTGGGCAGCGTCGAAGTGACCGACATCGGTACGCGCTTCGACATCGATCGCGGAACAGTCGCCACGACCGTTGTCGTGGCCGAGGGCGCAGTGGAAATCCGCGCGGCGGGCCGGCAAGTAGAATTGCGCGCCGGCGAGCGAAGCGTCATCCCGAACGGCGAAGCCCCCGGCGCCCCTGTCATGGGGCAGGGCGCGGAGCGACAAGGCGGAGCGCTGAACTATGACAATGCGACCTTCGCCCGAGTGATCGCGGACGTGAACCGCCGGACCGGCATGCGCATCCGCCTCGCCCCCGGGCTGGCAAGCCGCCACTTCGCCGGCTCGATCAATCTGGACGGATCGCCCGAGACCGTGATCTCGCGGCTGGAAGCCCTGCTCGGCGTCGCCGCCCGCCGCGATGACGACGGCTGGACCTTCGCTTCCGGAACCGCCGGGACGCCGAACTAGCAACGTGACCGCGCTTTCGCTTGGTCCTCCCCGTCGATGCGCGCTTATGCTGCTTCTGCCGGTATCATTGCCGGCGACAATTGCCTCGCCCGCCAGTGCGCAAACGGTTCGCAACGTCCATGTCGAACTGCCTGCCGGCCCGGTCTCCACCGCCCTGCGCATCATCGCCATGCAAACCGGGGCGAGCTTCGGCACCGACAATCCCGCGCTGCTGCGCCGACGCACGCGCAAGCTTCGCTTCGACGGCCCCCTCCCAAGAGCAATCGACGCGGTACTTAGCGGAACCGGGCTGATCGCAAGGCAGGCTGGACCGATGATCTGGCGCATCACGGCAGCGCCCCGCCCACGAGCCGCCGCCCGATCGACGCCGGCGCCGTCCCCACTGCCACCCGATATCGTGGTAACCGGCAGCAAGCTCGACACCGATCTTGCCCATTATCCGGCCAGCGTCGCCATTCTCCGCGGGCGCGAGCTCGCCAACGTTCCCGGCGAACATGGAACGCTGGCCATCGCCGAACTCCATCCGACACTGTTATCGACCCGGCTGGGCTCGGGCCGCAACAAGCTCTTCCTGCGGGGCATCGCCGACAGCAGCTTCTCGGGGGCCAGCCCCTCCCTCGTCGGCCAGTATCTGGGAGACTTGCGTCTCGCCTATGCCTCACCCGATCCCGACCTGCGCCTGTACGACATCGAACGGGTGGAGGTTCTCGAAGGCCCGCAAGGCTCGCTCTACGGCGCGGGCTCGCTTGGCGGTGTGCTGCGGATCATGCCCAACACCCCCGATCCGATCCACCGCTCGGCTGAGGCTTGGGCCGGGATCGGCGCCACCGCCCACGGCGCAGCAAGCACCGATGCCGGCATGGTCGCCAACCTGCCGCTGGGCAAAGGCGCCGCCGTCCGGATCCTCGGCTATCGCGAGGCGACGGGCGGCTATATCGATGATGTCACACGCGGGAAAAGCGACATCAACTCCACGCGCGTCGCAGGCGGCCGGATCGCTACGCATGTTCCGATCGGCGCCCGCTGGTCGCTAGACCTGACCGGTATCGGGCAGGATGTGCGCAACGCCGAAGCCCAATATGAGCAGCGCGCGCTGGGCAGGCTGGTCCGCGCCTCCGCGCTGGCCCAGCCATCGCATCATTTCTACCGGGCGCTCTCCGTCTCGGTAGCCGGATCCCTGGCCGGCGCACGCTTCCAGTCGAACTGGGGACTGGTCGATCAGCGCCTGGGTCAGGTGTTTGACGCAACGGTGCCCGGCGAGGATCCCGCCGCCTATCGCCAGCGCGACCATATCACGTTGCTGTCCAATGAAACGAGACTGAGCCGATCCTTCGGCCCGCGTTGGGACGGACTTGTCGGCGTCGCGGCGCTGCGCTCCATCGCAAGGCAGGGCCGCAGCATCGGAGCGCCCACGCAGCCCAGCAGCCTCGGGACGACAGACAGCCGGGTCAGCGAAGCCACGCTGTTCGGGGAAGCCCGCTGGCATCCGAACGACCGGCTGGCATTGAGCGCTGGCGGCCGGGTTTCCTTCATCGAGATGCGGGGCTCGGCAACCGGCGTTCTCGCAAAACCAGCCCCGGGTGTGACGCCCGCCCTGCCCCTGCGTCGCCAGCGCCTTTCCACGCCGACCTTGGCTCTGGCATGGACTCCGATGCCGGAGACCACTTTCTATATCCGCTATGCGGGCGGCTATCGTCCCGGAGGGCTGACCGTGAGCGGCGCGATCGAGCGCTTCAACCCGGACACCGTCCGCACGGCCGAAGCAGGGTTTCGCATGCAGGTCCGGGAACTGGCCGGTCTGCGGATCGAAGGGGCATTCGCGCATACCGACTGGCACGATGTTCAGGCCGACACCGTCGACGGCCTCGGCCTGCCCCATACGGCGAATGTCGGAGATGGCGTAGTGCGCACCGTGACCTTGCAGATTAGCCTTGCGCCGATACGCGGGATGACGATGACGGCAGGCGGCTTCGTGGCGGAAAGCACCCTGACCGGCTGGGTGCCCTATCTCGAAGAGACCTTGCGCTCGGGCCTGCCGAACGTCGCCCGCCACGGCGGTGTCGCGTCGATCAGCTATGAGCATCGGGATGCGTCCGGAAGAACGCTTCGTGCAGGGCTGAATGCCCATTCGGTCGGCCGTTCGCTCCTCGGATTCGGGCCCGAGCTCGCGATCAGGCAAGGCGACTATGCCTATGTCTCGGGAAAGCTGGCCCTCGATATCGGGCCCGGAACGCTGTCGCTGGACGCGTTCAACCTCTTCGATGCCCGGGGGAATATCTTCGCGCTCGGCACGCCGTTCACGCTGGAGACGAGCGCACAGGGTACGCCGCTGCGCCCCAGGACGATCAGGATCGGCTTTCTGCTGCGCGCACCATGATCTGACGACGTGGCAAACCGGCCAGCACCGGCGCGGAACCTGTCCACGCCGGTGCTGTCTGGATCAGGCGAAGATCGATTCGAGATCCGAAGGTGCGATACCTTCCTTGAGCTGACGCAGTTCGACATAGATGCTCGCCTGCGTAGCGACGAGGATCATGCTGCTCAGCGCCGCCAGGGCGGAGCTGACCAATGCGAACAGGAACCCGTTGCCGGTGGCCATCATCGCAGCGTTCAGGAAGCCGACCGGAATGCTGAGTACCCAGAGCAGGACCAGCATGATCAGCATGGTGAGGAAGATGCGCCAGCGCGCACCGCTGGTAAGCACGGCGCTGCGGCCGAACGCTTCGAAGATGCCGACCTTCTCCTGCACATAGACCGGAGTCACCACGGCCCAGACCAGCCACAGGATGATGCCCGGAACGATCAGCAGGAGCATCCCGATGCCCACGCCGATGCCCGAGATCAGGCCGATCGCAATCATCGGCAGGATCATGCTGATGCCCACCGTCAGGCTCTGGCCGAATTGCGGAGTCTCCCCGGACAGATGCATCACGGTCGCGCGGGTGAGCGCGGCCTGAAGGATCGCCCCGGTGATGACCGACACCAGCCAGGTGACAGTGATCGTGCCCAGATAGGCGCTGCTGAAATAATAGGAGCTGTCGACCAGCCCCATCTGAGCCGAAAAATTGAGCGACTGCCAATAGTTCACCACGAACTGCGGAATGCCGGCAAGCACCAGTGCCAGCCCGCAGAACAGCACGATATTCCCGCCGATCGTCTCGAACGCGCGCGAAATCACCGCGCCGATTTCGAAACGCGGTTCACCAAATTCCGATTGAGCCATTTTCCCCTCTTCCACCGAAGTCCTTCGACGCCGAAGAAAAACTGGCCAGAAACGGTTCCAAAGTCCAGTGCCAACGGCCTTTCCTGCCGATCAACCTTACGGTAGCACTGATCAGGTGGGGGATTCGGCGTGAGCGTACAGGGACCGGCTGCACAGTCCGTTGCCAGGGCGCATGAGGCGCTGCGGGCGCGATCCGACATTCAGTTCGAAATGGCAACCGCCAAGCCGCCCGAGGTTCCGCCCTGGATGCGCTGGCTGGCCCGCCAGTTGGCCGAGGTTTCGCCCTATCTGGGCTGGATCCTGCTCGGCGTGGCGCTGCTCGCCCTGGCATTCTTCCTGTTCATGCTGTTCACCACCTTCGTGCGCGGCCGTGCCTCGCGCGATGCCGAGGCGGATACGGTGCAGGACGCTGCCAGCTGGCGCCCGGCCGAAAACGTCGCTCGCGCCTTGCTCGCCGAAGCCGAGGCGCTGGCCGAGCGCGGCAATTATGCCGAGGCGGTACACTTGCTGCTCCAGCGCAGCCTGGAGGACATCCAGCGCCACCGCCCGCGCCTGCTTCGCCCTGCCCTCACCAGCCGCGAGATCGCCGGGTCCGACTGGATGCCCGACATCGTCCGCCGCGCCTTTGCCGCGATGGCCGCCCCGGTCGAGCGCAGCCTGTTCGGCGGCCGCAGCCTTGCACGCACCGATTGGGAGGAAGCCCGCACCGCCTATGGCGACTTCGCCCTGCCAAAGGCCTGGAAATGAGCGCGGACACCACCAGTTCGCCCTTCACGCTGCGCACCGTGCTGGTGCTGGTCACGCTCGGCGTGGTCGGCTTCCTCGCGTTCCTGCTGATGATTGCCTATGGCGAGGACCTGCAGCCCAGCCAGCGCCCGGGCAACCACGCGCTCGCCACCTCGGCAATCGGGTTCTACGGCGCGGCAGAACTGGTCCGGCAGGTGCACGGATCGGCCCGCATGGTGCGGCGTGACGGCGACCTCGATACCAGCGACACACTGGTCATCACACTGGAGCCGACCACCGATCCGGATACGGTCGAAAAACTGATCAAGCGCCGCGCAAGCCAGCCGACGATCCTGGTCTTGCCGAAATGGCTGACGATGCAGCGAAAGGACAAGCCTGCCTGGGTAACATCCTTCGGCACAATTCCAGCCGCAACGGTTTCGCAGCAGATCGCCAAGGTGGCGAACACCAGCATCTCGGAGAACAAGAGCGGTCTGCGCACGATCGGCGGCGCAGGACTGGAGCCGGTGCTCAAGGACGACAACGGCAATGCGCTGGCGGTCACGATGCAGGACCAGCCGACGCTGATCGTCGCCGATCCCGATCTGCTCGACAATCAGGGGCTGAAGACGCTGGCTGGCGCCGAGCGCGGGATGGAAGTGCTCGACTGGTTCGACGATGGCCAGCGCGGCATTGCCTTCGATCTGACGCTGCACGGCTTCTCGAGCAATCCGAACCTGCTCAAGCTCGCCTTCGAAGCGCCGTTCCTGCCGCTCACGCTTTGCCTGATCGTCGCGGCATTGCTCGCCGGCTGGCATGCGCTGATGCGCTTTGGCCCTGCTCTGCCCGAGTTGCGCGGCATCGCCTTCGGCAAGCGCGCCATCGCCGAGAATGGCGCGGCGCTGCTCCGTCTCGCCGGTCGCCGCCACCGCACGGGTGACCGCTATGCCGCGCTGATCCGCGACAGCGCCGCCGGCGCCACCGGCGCACCACCCAACCTGCCGCCCGAAGCGCTCGACCGCTATCTCGACCGACTGAACAAGCAGGGCGAGCCCTTCACCGCCATGGCCGAGCAGGCGAGCCATGCTCAGGACACGCGCGCGCTGCTCGATGCCGCCCGCGCCCTCTATCAATGGAAAAGGACCGTCACGCGTGAACATTGAGGAAGTGAAGGCGCTGGGCGATGCGATCCGCGCCGAAGTGGGCAAGGCCGTGGTCGGGCTGGACGAGGCAGTGGAACTGATGCTCGTGGCCCTGTTCGCCTCGGGCCATATCCTGCTCGAAGGCCCGCCGGGCACTGCCAAAACCTTCCTCGCCCAGTGCTTCGCCCGCGCGGCGGGGCTCGATTATGGCCGCATCCAGTTCACTCCGGACCTGCTGCCGGGCGACATTCTCGGCTCGAACCTGTTCAACTTCCAGACCAGCCAGTTCACGCTGACCCGCGGTCCGATCTTCACCGAGCTGCTGCTCGCCGACGAGATCAACCGCACCCCGCCCAAGACTCAGGCAGCACTGCTCGAAGCGATGCAGGAGCGCACGGTCACGATCGACGGGATCGATCACAAGCTATCCGATCGGTTCATGGTGGTTGCAACGCAAAACCCGATCGAGAGCCAGGGCGTCTATCCGCTGCCCGAAGCGCAACTCGATCGCTTCCTGTTCAAGTTCGAGGTCGGCTATCCCGATCTGGAGCAGGAGCGCAGGATCGTTGCGCAGCAAGGCGCCCGCTTCGGCATGCCCAAGCCCGACGAATGGGGTGTCGCCCGCGTCGCCGATCATGCGACGATCAGCGCCGCCGCCGATGCGGTGGCCGGCGCCCGCCTCGCCGAGGAAGTGGTCGATTATGTCGTCCGCCTCGTCCGTGCCACCCGCGCGACCGGCGACTTGCAGATCGGCGCCAGCCCCCGCGCCGCCGCTACGCTCGCCGCCGCCGCCCGCGCCTATGCCGCGCTCGACGGACGCGACTTCGTGCTGCCCGACGATGTGAAGAAGCTCGCGCCGGCGGCTCTGCGCCACCGCGTGATCCTCTCCCCCGCCGCCGAGATCGACGGACGCACCGCCGATGCGATCATCGCCGGCCTGATCGAGCAGGTCGAGGCACCGCGTTGATCCGACCCAGCATCCGCTGCGTGCTGCTGATGGCCGCGGGGGCGCCGCTGGCGCTGCTCGTCGGCGTGTTCGCGCCGCAGTTCTGGTTTGCCGGGCTGGCCTGGGTGCCGATGATCCTCGCCTTTGCCGCAATCGACGCGGCGCTGGCCCCGCGCGCTCCGCTGCTCAAGGCCCATGCCCCCGGCTCGATCGAGATCGGCGCGCCGCTGATCGTCGAGGTCACGGTGGCGGATCGCCCGATCGAGGGGCTGGAACTCGCCGTCGCTACCGGCCCGAAGCTCACGCAGCGCGCGGAGGGCCGCATCAAACTGAGCAAGCGCGAGAACCACGCGTCGATCGCCTTCCTGCCCGTGCGCCGCGGCACGGAGAAGATCGAGGCGCTGTGGAGCCGCTGGACCGGCCCGTTCGGGATGATCTGGCGCCAGCGCGTCGAGAAGCTCGACTGGTCGGTGGTGATCACGCCCGACATCCGCCCGGTGCGCAACTCCGCCCATCTGCTGCTTCGTGACGCCCAGATGGGCGAGATGGCCCGCGTCGATCGCGGCGAAGGCAGCGAGTTCGAGGCGCTTGCCGAATGGAAATCCGGCATGGAGCGCCGGACGATCGACTGGAACCACAGCGCGCGGCACCTGAAGCTGCTGGCGCGCGAGAACCGGATCGAGCGCAACAACCAGATCGTCTTCGCGATCGATACCGGCCGGGTGATGTGCGAGCCGATCGATGGCCTGCCCCGCGTCGATCGCGCGATCACCGCCGCGCTGCTCGGCGCCTATGCCGCGCTCAAGCTCGGCGACCGGGTGGCGCTGTTCGGCTTCGATTCCCAGCCGCGCGTCGCCTCGGGCGCAGTCACCGGCACCCGCGCCTTCCCGCTGATGCAGCGCCTCGCCGGGCAGCTCGATTACAGCACGGTAGAGACCAACTATACGCTCGCCCTCGCGACCCTGGCCGGCGATCTGACCCGCCGCTCGCTGGTGGTGATCTTCACCGAATTCACCGATCCCACCGCCGCCGAGCTGATGATCCGCGCCGCCACCAATTTGCTGCGCGGCCATCTCGTGCTGTTCGTCATCCTCGCCGATGACGAACTGGAAGACCTGGCCGGCGCTGAGCCCGTGGCGATCGATGACGTGTCGCGCGCGGTGATCGCCGCATCGATGCTGCGCGAGCGCCGGATCGTCGCCGCGCGGCTGCGCCATGCCGGCATCCATGTGCTGGAAGCGAAGCACGATCAGGTTGGCCCCGCGCTGGTCCGCCAATATCTCGATTTCAAGCGGAGGAACCTGCTGTGAGCAGCGCCGCATCGATCCAGTTCGCCAGCGCCCGTTTCCGGGAAGAACGCACGCTCGACTGGCTGGAACTGGAGCAGCGCATCGCCGAAGTCGAACGTGGCCGGGCGAACCGGCTTTCGGACGAGGATCTGTTCGAGTTGCCGGTGCTTTATCGCGCCGCCCTCTCCTCGCTCTCGGTCGCGCGCGAAACGTCGCTCGATGCCGATCTGGTCGCCTACCTCGAAGCGCTTTGCGCCCGCGCCTATTTCGTCCTCTACGGCGTCCAGCCGCCGCTGCGCCGGCGCATCGCCGCCTTCTTCCTCTCGGGCTGGCCGCTCGCGATGCGCTCGATCTGGCGCGAGACAGTCATCGCGATGCTGATGATGCTGCTCGGTGCCGTGGCCGCCTATTGCCTCGTTGCCAGCGATCCCAGCTGGTATCACTCGATCGTACCCGAAGGCCTCGCCGGCGGCCGCGGCCCGCAATCGAGCCCCGCGGAGCTGCGCCAGGGCCTGTATGACGGCGGCGGTAGCGGCGGAAATATGCTCGGCGCCTTCGCCACCTATCTCTTCACCCACAACGCGCAGATCTCGCTGATGTGCTTCGCCCTCGGCTTCGCGTTCGGCGTGCCGACCTTGCTGCTCCTCGTCTATAACGGCTGCATCCTCGGCGCCTTCCTGGCAGTGTTCGCCTCCAAGGGCCTTGCCCTGCCGCTCTCCGCCTGGCTGATGATCCACGGCACCACCGAGCTGTTCGCGATCGCGATTGCCGGTGCCGCCGGCATCCGCATCGGCATGGCCGTCGCCTTCCCGGGCAAGCTCTCGCGCACCACGGCCACCGCCAGGGCGGGCCGCACGGCCGCCTTCGCGATGATCGGCGTCGTACTGATGCTTGCAGTCGCCGGCGTGCTCGAAGGCGTCGGGCGACAGGTCATCACCTCGGACCTGATCCGCGTCGCGATCGGCGGCACCGCACTGGCCGGCTGGCTCGCCTATTTCTACCTGATCCCGGTGCGGCGCGAGGCACTGGATGGCTGAGGCACGCACCGGCAAGGGCCCCGGCCAGGACAGGAACCGCCGTACCTTCGTCACCCCGGAAGGCGTAGACCTTCAACTCGATCTCGCTACGGTTGGCGAACGCATCGGCGGGTTCATGATGGACCTGGTGGTGATCGTGCTGACGTTGGTGATCTTCACCATCGCGCTGCTGTTCATCCTTGCCGGCACCGGCGCGATGCTGGCCCAGGCGTTGGTGATGGTCTGGCTGCTCGGCTTCTTCGCGCTGCGCAACGGCTATTTCGTGCTGTTCGAGCTGGGCCCGCGTGCGGCCACACCGGGCAAAAGGCTGATGAAAATGCGCGTGGTGTCACGCGACGGAACCCGGCTGCGCGGCCACCAGATCGTCGCGCGCAACACGATGCGCGAGCTGGAGCTGTTCCTGCCGCTCTCTTTCCTCGCTTACCAAAGCTCGCAAGGCATGGCGACCTTCGCCACCGGCCTGTTCGGGCTGCTCTGGACCGGCATCTTCGCGCTCTTCCCCTTTTTCAACCGAGACCGGCTGCGCGTCGGCGACCTGATCGCCGGCACCTGGGTGGTCCGCCTGCCGCGCCGCAGCCTGAGCAACAGCGTCGCCGCGCGCACCGTGCCCGAGGAAGCGCGCTACAGCTTCAGCGATGCCCAGCTCAGCGTCTATGGCGAGTTCGAGCTGCAGAAGCTGGAGGAAGTGCTGCGGCGCGACGACGAATATTCGATGATCGTCGTCGCGCGCACGATCCGCGAGCGGCTCGGCATGGCGGACGATGGCGGCGGCGACCGCGTGTTCCTGCAAGCCTATTACACCGCGCTCTGCCAGCGGCTCGAGCGCGGCATGCTCTTCGGCAAGCGCAAGAAGGACAAGTTTCAGCGATAGGCCGGTCCGATATCGACTGGCGCGATGCCGAAATCGCAACGGCGCGCGTCATACCTACGTAATGGAAACCGGTTTCCACCGGACCGATGCGGACCTATATCGGCAGGCATGACCCTCGCCCTGTTCCGTATCGCTCCCAATGACAGCACCGCCACCGCGCTGCGCGACCTCGAAGCCGGCGAGCAGGCGCTGGGTGTGACGCTCGCCGCGCCGGTGGCCAAGGGGCACAAGGTTGCGGTCAAGCCGATCGCGGCGGGCGAGTCCGTCCTCAAGTTCGGCTTTCCGATCGGCGTCGCCACCCGTGACATCGCGCCGGGCGAGCATGTCCACACGCACAATGTCTCGACCGCGCTCAAGGGCAGCGGCGACTACGCCTTCGCCCCCTCCGCGCAGGAGGATGCCGGCTTCGAAGGCCCCGGCTTCCTCGGCTATCGCCGCGCCAATGGCCGGGTCGGCACCCGCAATGAGATTTGGGTGATCCCTACCGTCGGCTGTGTCGGGCGCACGGCCCAGAAGATCGCCGAGCGCGCTGCCGTGCTCTATGCGAGCAAGATCGATGGTGTCCACGCCTTCCCCCACCCGTTCGGCTGCTCACAGCTCGGCGACGATCTCCAGGGCACCCGCGCGATCCTGTCGGCGCTCGCCAACCATCCAAATGCCGGCGGCGTGCTGATTGTCGGACTCGGCTGCGAGAACAATCAGATCAAGGGGATGCTGGAGGGCATCAATCACCCCAACCTGCGTACCCTCGGCGCCCAGATGGCGAGCGACGAGATCGAGGAAGGGCTGGCGCTGGTCGAGGAACTCGTCGCCGGCGCCCAGGCCGAGCGCACCCCGGCCCCGCTCTCCGAGCTGGTGCTCGGCGTGAAGTGCGGCGGGTCGGACGGATTTTCGGGCCTCACCGCCAATCCGCTGGTCGGGCGCATGGCCGACGCCGTCACCGGCGCCGGCGGCACCGCGATCCTCACCGAAATCCCCGAGATCTTCGGTGCCGAGCAACTGCTGATGGCCCGCGCCAGCGATGAAGCGGTGTTCGACGGCATCGTCCACATGGTCAACGACTTCAAAGACTATTTCGTCCGCAACGGCGAGCCGGTCTCCGAAAACCCCTCGCCCGGCAATATCGCCGGCGGCATCACCACGCTGGAGGAAAAGTCGCTGGGCGCGGTGCAGAAGGCCGGGCACGCGACGGTTACCGACGTAATCCCCTATGGCGGGCAGGTTCGCCGCAAGGGGCTTACCCTGCTCGAGGCGCCGGGCAACGACGCTGTCTCCTCGACCGCGCTGGCAGCGGCAGGCGCGACTGCGATCCTCTTCACCACCGGCCGCGGCACGCCACTCGGCTTCCCGGTGCCGACGATCAAGATCGCCTCGAACCACGATTTGGCCACCCGCAAGCCCGGCTGGATCGATTTCGATGCCGGCCAGGTGCTCGAAGACGGCATGGACAGCGCGGCCGACGCGCTGCTCGATACGATCGCCGCAATCGCATCGGGCAGGGAAACCGCCGCCGAGCGCAATGGCGAGCGTGAAATCGCGATCTGGAAGCGCGGCGTAACCCTCTGACCCTTCAAGAGATGTCGGAGAATTAGCCTCGCCCGCTTTGGAACGGATCGGTCATGGCTGTGCGCCCGCCCCATTACTGTTAACCAGATCCTTCCGCGACTCAGGGGTCGGAGGACGTGGCGACTATCCTGGCTTCGATCGGCAATCTCGCCGCCGGTGCAGCCGCCCGACAGATCGGCCCTGCGCCTCCACGGGCGACTGCAAATTCGCTACTGCCGCGGCATCACCCGGTCGTTTCGGCGGCGGCGAACCCTTGCTGCACTGCGGTAAACCGGAGGTGCCCGGCATTGAAGCGTTAACCCTCGTCCGGTAGAGTTCCACGGGGCTTATGGGGTGGGTTGATGACTGAATTTCTCGTCTTCGCATATGCAATGCTGGCCATGTTCGTGATCCAGTCGATGGCGCGTAACCATCGCGAGCAGCGCGCCAATTCGCAGGTGGTGACGATGGTCGGCTGGGGCCTGTTCTCGCTCTCCTCCACGCTGGCGGTGCTGCTTGGCGCGGTCGCTCTGGCTCTTGCGCTCGGCGCCAACATCCCCCTTCCCCCGGCACTGGAAGCCCCGCTATTCTAAGCGGCATGCCGCTGTACGAATTTGCCGGGCACCGCCCGCTCCTCGCCGAAACCGCTTGGGTCGCGCCAAGCGCCGATCTGATCGGCGACGTTCATCTCGCTGAGCTCGCCTCGGTCTGGTTCGGCGCCGTGATCCGCGCAGACAACACCCCGATCCTGATCGGCGCCCGCTCGAACATCCAGGACGGCGCGATGCTCCACTCCGACCCCGGCGCGCCCTGCACCGTCGGCGAGGACGTCACTGTCGGCCATCACGCGATCCTGCATGGATGCACGATCGGCAACCGCACGCTGATCGGCATGGGCGCGACGATCCTCAACCGCGCAGTGATCGGCGAGGATTGCCTGGTCGGGGCCGGTGCATTGGTTACCGAGGGCAAGGAATTCCCCGCCGGCCACCTGATCGTCGGCAGCCCCGCCAAGGCGATCCGCCCGCTCGACGACATGCAAAAGGCAATGCTCAAGGCCAGCGCCGTGCTCTATGCTACCAAGCAGCGCGAATATGCCGCCGGATTGAAGCGGATCGACTAAAGCCCGCAAACCAGCCGTCACATTGCCGCGCTAGCCCGTATCCCTTCGATTCGGCTGCGGGAGTGCACGATGGGTTTGTTCGACTGGTTTAGGCGCTTGCTCAAGGCGCCACCACCCGCGCCCGCCCCTGTCGTCGCCCCCGCCCCGCCACCGCCCGCATCCGAGCCCGAAAGCGGCTGGCACACCGGCTGCGAGGGTGACACGCTCTGGGTGCTCGATCCCGAAGGCAAGCGCCGCGCCCTGCAGCTCGCGCATCTCCACGCCGTCGCGATCCAGACCAGCGATACCGGCATGCCCGGCAATGATCTCTGGTGGCTGTTCTACGGCCCGGACGAGGATGTCGCCTTCACCCTGCCCGGCGGCGCGACCGGCGAAGGGGCGATGGCGGAGCGAATTGCCGCCCTCCCCGATTTCCACCACGACCTCTACGCCGCCGCGATCCGCTCGACCGATGTCGATACCTATGTGATCTGGCAGCGGCCGTTCGACTAATTGTCGAGCCGCCTGGTCACCTCATAGCCCGCCTTGCGCAGCGCCATTACCGCCGCCAGCGCCTGATAATGGCTTTCCTGCCCGGGCTCGTAGAGCTGGCCACTCTGCTCCCCGGCGGCTTTGATCGCGTCGCGGACAATGACATAGATTTCGTTGGTTACCATGGCGCTCCCCGAAGACGTTGCGTGCCATGGAAATGGGGAGGCCCTGGGCGGGCTTCAATGCGATTCGGTCCGAGTCGGCCATATCGCCGCAGTGCAGCATGGCGGCCAGACCCCGCGCTTACGTAGCGTCGCCCGCACCGGGCTGGACGGCCATTCCGGTTTCGCTACAAAACTGATCCATGGCATTGCCCCCGCTCTTCGATCGTCTGCGGCTCCCGGTCATCGGCTCGCCGCTGTTCATCATCTCGGTGCCCGAACTGGTCATCGCCCAGTGCAAGGCAGGGATCGTCGGATCCTTCCCGGCACTGAATGCCCGGCCGGACACGCGACTCGACGAGTGGCTCCACCAGATCACCGAGGAACTCGCCGCCTGGGACCGCGACCATCCAGACACGCCAGCCGCGCCCTTTGCGGTCAACCAGATCGTCCACCGCTCCAATCCGCGGCTCGAGCATGACGTCGCCGCCTGCGCCAAGTGGAAGGTGCCGATCGTCATCACGTCGCTCGGCGCCCGGCCCGAGCTCAACGACGCCGTCCATGGCTGGGGTGGCATCACCCTGCACGACGTGATCGACGACCGCTTCGCCCATAAGGCTGTGGAAAAGGGCGCGGATGGGCTGATCCTCGTCGCCACCGGCGCCGGCGGCCATGCCGGGCGCCTCAGCCCCTTCGCACTGGTCCAGGAAGTACGTGAGTGGTTCGACGGGCCGGTGATCCTGTCGGGCGCGATCGCCAATGGCCGCTCGGTGCTCGCCGCCCAGGCGATGGGCGCCGACCTCGCCTATATCGGCTCGCCCTTCATCGCTACCGACGAAGCCAATGCCCAGCCCGACTACAAGCAGGGCATCGTCGATGGCACGGCGGACGACATCGTCTATTCGAACCTCTTCACCGGGGTGCACGGCAATTATCTGAAGGCGTCGATCGTCAATGCCGGGCTCGATCCGGAAAATCTGCCCGAGAGCGACCCCAGCGCGATGAACTTCGGCGGCGCCAAGGCGTGGAAGGACATCTGGGGCTCGGGCCAGGGCATCGGCGCGGTCCATGCGGTCGAACCGGCCGCGGTGAAGATCGATCGGATGAAGGCGGAATATGCCGCAGCCAAGGCGGCGCTCTGCGGGGCTTGAGCGTCCGACGCTCCGCGTCCTATCCTGCCCCAATCGTCATCCCGGCGAAAGCCGGGATCTCGTGCGGCTCTTTCCCCGCGCCTTCCGCCTGAGATCCCGGCTTTCGCCGGGATGACGGATTGCTAGAAAGCCGCCGCCAGCCGGTCCATCATGCTGCGCGCCGGGCTTTCGAACACCACAGTCTCACCGAGCGTCTCGTCCAGCCGGGCGACGCGGCGATACAGGTCGACGCTGGTGGTGATGATCCCCACTGCATTGGGCGGCATCGAATCAAGCAGCCCCTCCTCGGTCTCCGGCGCGTCACCCAGCCGGCGTGACGGCATCAGCGCATCGCTGGAGGGGATTTCGCCGGCATCAACCGCACGCTGGGTAAGCAGCCAGGCGATGATGTGCATCAGCCGGGTGGTGACCTTGAGCGACTCGCAGGAGAAGGCAACGCGGTTCAGCGCTTCCAGCGCCTCGCGCTCGTTGCGCCCCAGTTCGTCGAAATATCCACGCGCCTCGTCAGCCAGCAGCATCGCCTCGACATAGAGCGAGTCGATCAGCTTGCGATGGATCTTCGCCGTGCCCTGTTTCCCCATATGCGAACGCTGCCACAGCCTCGATGGTAACGAAATGCTTAATTTCGCGGTGATTTCGTCCCGATCCGGATCAGGGCCGAATCAGGCGATAATGTCAGGAATCAACTGGTCCTCAAGCAACACGATCTCGTCCCGCAACATCAGCTTGCGCTTCTTGAGTCGTGCAACCTGAAGCTGGTCGGCCGTGCCGGTGGCAAGCAGCGCATCGATTGCCGCATCCAGATCCCGGTGCTCGGTCCGCACCGTTTCGAGCCGACGCACAATCTCTTTCTCGTCCATTGCGAACGCCCCCGTACTTGGGTTCTCCCTGCACCACGCCACAGAGCATCGCAACGGATCATCGCGGTAAATTTGCATACTATCGATTAGGCAAGATTCCTCCGAGACAAAGCTGTGGAAAAGTGATCTATTCACAGGTTCCGGCCACCGATGAAGGAGACTGCTTCCATGCAGAACGCGCATTTCTCGGCACTCTCGGCCAAGCACTCTGTGCTCGACCAGCGAATCGCCGCCGAATCGCAAAGGCCCCAGCCGGACCATCTGGTCCTGGCGTCTCTGAAGAAGCAGAAGCTTCGTATCAAGGAAGAGATGGCGCGCCCATAGGCAGCGCCGCGCAAACAGGGGTGTGGCCACGCCGCACCCCGACGGCGCGCTACAGTATCGGAAAATACGCTCAAGGTGGAGGCTGCGCCCTCACCCATTCTTCCTCTTGCCCGTCATCCCCGCGAAGGCGGGAAACCAGGGCAATTCGGAACATACAAAGCAATCGAGCGCACGCTCGACGGAGCCACTAACATAAGCCGCACATGCGCAGCCTATGGCTCTGAATCCCCGCCTTCACGGGGACGACGCCGAATTCCTGAATAGCTAGTTCCGCACAGCGAAAACCGCGGCCCCCAATCAGCGCCGGGTGAAGATCGGCTTCACGAAGGTCGGCGTATGCGTGCCGCCGCCAACCGGCTTGCGCGCCAGCATCGGATCGATCGGCGCATCGAACGCAACACCGACACGGCCATCGGTAGCCCAAGCGATTCGGCCGGCGACCCAGCCTACGCCGCGCACCTCAACCTCGACCATGGTGCCACGATCGACCGGCAGCGCATATTCGGCCATCAGCCCGCCCTGCGACAGGTTACGCACGCGCACCTGCTCGACCGGCCGTCCTTCGACGCGGAACTGCGCCGCAAGCATCAGGCTGTCGCGGGATCCGCTGCGCTGGCTGGCGAAGTCGTCCGCCGAAAGCGCCGTCAGGGGATCAAGGGAAAACTGGCCCATATTATCGCTCGAAACCTAGGGGTTACGCGCGCAGAATAGCCCCGCAAACCTTGCCGAAAGTGTAAACAAAATACAAAAATGTGCCTCCGTGACTGTCCCACGGAGGCACAAAAAAGGAGGCCATCAGCCCCCTGCTATTCTTCTCGCGATACCTTCTCGTTGCGCTCGTGCCGCTCCTGCGCCTCAAGCGTCATCGTGGCGATCGGTCGGGCTTCCAGGCGCCCGAGGCTGATCGGCTCGCCGGTCACCTCGCAATAGCCATATTCGCCGTCCTCGATCCGCCGCAGCGCCGCATCGATCTTGGAGATCAGCTTGCGCTGGCGATCCCGGGTACGCAGCTCGATCGACCAATCCGTTTCGCTCGAAGCACGATCGGTAAGATCGGCCTCGCGCAATGTATCGGTCTGCAGCTGGTTGAGCGTCCCCGCGGATTCGCGGAAGATATCGTCCTTCCACGCGTTCAGCTTGTTACGAAAATAATCCAGCTGGCGCGGATTCATAAAGGGTTCGTCGTTGCTCGGCCGATAGCCGTCGTCGCCGTCATTTGCGGCGGGAGGAACGCGTTTACCCGGTTCGTCGAAGCGATCCAAAACAGTAGCCATCCCCACTCTCCACTCCGGTCCCGCTCGGCCCGAGCCTTACGGAGACCGTTTGCCCTGCGCGGCCCTATACTTTCGCGCGCGAGCGTTAACAAGCGTGTGGTTGTTTTAATCCACAGGTCTAATACCCCGTAAATGGAAGGAAATTACGGCACGCTGAACCGCACGCCGAACCGGCCGGGATTCACCATCAATGTTAACGATTCGGCAGCCAAGAAGTGCCGACACTGTCCCGAAGTAGAACGTTAACCATCGCAGCAGAAATCCGGCGTCCGAAAATCGGCCACAAATATGGTTAAGCCCTTCTTACCGCGTTGCACTTAACGGTTTGTTCTGCACTTTTCAGGCATTGAGAGGCGTGAAGCTGCTGACGATCCCGTGGGGAGAGGCACGCCAGCAAGTAGGAAGAGTGGGGACAATGTCGGTTCGCATGGCCTTGGCTAAACTGTGCGCCTGCACTTGCGGGGGCGCGGTGATTGGCGGCGGTGGCGTCTACGTCACCGAACGCATCCACCAGCCGCGTGTCGTCAAGCAGGTCACCGTCGCGAAGAAGCGAGTCGTGAAGCGCACCGTGGCGCGCCCGGTGAAGCGAGTCGTCAAGCGCACGGTCACCACCACGACTCAGGGCCAGCCCCAGGTCGTCGTCGTTACCGCGCAAGGCGCGCCGATCCCGACGCCTCCACCCTATTATGGCGGGGAGATGCCGGTCGTATCGTCGAGCAGCAGCGGTTCGTCCTCCGGCGCCGTGATCGGCGGCTCGGGCGGCGGCGGCTTCATGGGCGGCTTCTTCGCCGGTGGTTTCTTCGGCGGCGGCGGTTCGGGTTCCGGCTCGGGCAGCGGCTCGAGCGGCATCAACATCGAGATTTCGTCTTCCAACTCGTCCTCGTCGGGCGGTTCGACCTCCACCTCGACCGGTGGCTCGTCCACCTCGACGGGCGGTTCCTCGACATCGACTTCGACCGGCGGCTCCTCGACGTCCACGTCGAGCGGCCAAGTCAGCTCCACTTCGTCCTCGGGCGAGATCAGCTCGACGTCGTCCACCTCGACCTCAAGCGGCCAGGTGAGCTCGACCTCGTCTTCGAGCGGTGATGTGTCGTCCTCGACCTCGTCATCGTCCAGCGGCGACGTCTCGTCTTCGACCAGCTCGTCCACCAGCTCCTCGTCGAGCGGTGACGTGTCGAGCTCCTCGTCCAATTCCTCCTCGACCAGCTCGTCCAATTCGTCGTCGACCTCGTCTTCGTCGAACGGCTCGAGCAGCCATTGGAGCAATTCGAGCGGCTGGGGATCGAGCGGCTGGCACGGATCGAGCAGCCATGGCAGCAGCAGCTGCGGCCGTGGATGTGGCGGCAGCGGCTCGGGTGGCCCGGCCCCGGTGCCGGCACCGCCGATGATCCTGCTGTTCGGCGGCGCGGCAGCGGCGCTGGTTGCTCGCAAGCGCTTCATGAAGAAGAAGCCGGACGAAACCAGCGAAGGCTGATCGGCGCTATTCCGCGCTGATCAGTGCCTGCTCGATCTCCGCGATCGGGTGGCCGGTCAGGTCCTTGGCAAGTTCGGCCTTCAGCCGGTCGCTCACTTCCTTGTGATAGTGTTTGCGCATCTCGCCGAGCGTGCGCGGCGGGGCAATAATGATCAGCGACTCATAGTCGTTGCGCAGTGCCCGGTCCTTGAGCAGCGCCGCGGCATCGGCGGCGAAGCGATCTTCCTCCAGCTGGTGAAAATCGGTCTCCTCATAGGCGCTGCGCCGCGAACCAACGCTCTGGAACGAGCGGCCCGGCGAATCACTTGCCTGCTCGGTATTGGCCGGGTTCTCCTGTTCCGTCTTGCGCTCCACCTGCAGGTTGGGATGCACCGCGTCGCCTTCGTTGCGCAGCAGCAGCAGCTTGCGGCCATCGGCTACCAGCACGACTGCGTCATGAGGAACCTGCATCTCGTTTCTCCTTATTGTGGGTGGTTCCCCATCAACGCCCGCATGCGCGCCAGGGTTGCGCAGCGGCATGCGCCGGGTCATACGCCCGGCCATGCACGACATCCGCGCCATCCGAGAGAATCCCGCCGCCTTCGACGCAGGCCTGGCCCGCCGTGGGCTGGAACCCCAGGCCGCTGAACTGGTGGCGATGGACGAGAAGCGCCGTGCGCTGATCACCGAGGTCCAGGCCGGCCTTGCCCGCCGCAACGAAGCCTCGAAGGCGATCGGCGCGGCCAAGGCGTCGAAGGACGAAGCGACCGCCGCGTCGCTGATGGCCGAAGTCGCCGCGCTCAAGGAAAAGCTCCCCGCGCTCGAAGCCGAGGAGAAGGAAGCGGGCGAAGCGCTCGAAGCCCGGCTCGCGAGCCTGCCCAACATTCCCTATGACGACGTGCCCCAGGGCGCCGACGAGGAGGACAACCAGCTCGTCGCCACCGTCGGCGAGCCGACTGTGCTGCCCTTCCCCGCGAAGGAGCATGACGCATTCGGCCCCGCGCTCGGCCTCGATTTCGAGACCGGCGCGCTGCTCTCGGGCGCGCGCTTCACGCTGGTGCGCGGCGCCGCCGCGAAGCTGCACCGCGCGCTCGGCCAGTTCATGCTCGATACGCTCGAGGGCCATGGCTATGAGCAGACCATCCCGCCGCTGCTCGTCCGCGACGAAGCGGTGTTCGGCACGGGCCAGCTTCCCAAGTTCGCCGAGGATCTGTTCAGGACCACCGACGGCCGCTGGCTGATCCCCACTGCCGAGGTCTCGCTCACCAACATCGTGCGCGAGCAGATCCTCGCCGAGGAAGCGCTGCCGCTCCGTTTCGCCGCGCTCACTGCCTGTTTCCGCTCGGAAGCCGGTTCGGCGGGCCGCGACACGCGTGGCTTCATCCGCCAGCACCAGTTCGAGAAGGTCGAGATGGTCTCGATCACCACGCCCGAACAGTCAGAAGCCGAGCATGAGCGCATGACCCAGTGCGCCGAGGGCATCCTCACTGCGCTCGGCCTGCCCTTCCGCCGGATGAAGCTGTGCAGCGGCGACATGGGCTTCACTGCAGCGCGCACCTATGACCTCGAAGTGTGGCTGCCTGGCCAGGGCCGCTACCGCGAGATCTCGTCCTGCTCGACCTGCGGCGATTTCCAGGGCCGCCGGATGAACGCCCGCTTCCGCCCCACCGGCGAGAAAACGACGCGCTTCGTCCACACGCTCAACGGCTCGGGCCTCGCGGTCGGCCGCACGCTTGTCGCGGTGCTCGAGAACTATCAGCAGGAGGACGGTTCCGTGCGAGTGCCGGACGTGCTCAAGCCCTATCTGGGCGGGTTGGAACTGCTCGCGCCAACAAACTGAGGCACCTCCGCATTCAGACGTACCTGACGCGCGCGGAAATGCGCGCTATGGAGCGTCAGAGTATAGTTAATTCGGGGGTCGTTTCGATGGCGGTAAAGCGGATGGCGCCGGTGGCGCTGCTGTTGCTCGCCGCCTGTATTCCACAGCGCGGCACTGCCTATGAGGAACCCGGCTACCGCCCCGCGCCGCCGTCGCGCCAGGATCGCTATGCCCAGCCGCAGCAGGAGCGCTGGGAGCGCCCGGCGCTCGGCAACGAGCAGGATGTCCGCCGGCTCCCCGCCCCGCCGCCCGCCTGGCAGGCGCGCAAGGTCCAGGCGGATTCGCGCGTCATCGCCGGCCGCACCTACACGGTCCAGCCCGGCGACTCGCTCCGCTCGATCTCGGGCAAGACCGGAGCCGGGTCCGAAGCGATCGCGCGCGCCAACAACATCCCCTCGCCCTTCGTCATCCGCGTCGGCCAGAAGCTGGTCATCCCCGGCGGCCGCTATCACCTGGTTCGTGACGGCGAGACCGGCATCGCGATCGCCGTCGCCTATGGTGTCGCCTGGTCGCGGATCATCGCGGTCAACGACCTCGAGGAGCCGTATATCCTGCGCACCGGCCAGCGCCTGCTGATCCCGGACGACATGATCCCGCCCTCGGGCCGCCCCGAGTCGATCGAGCAGCGCGCCGCGCGCTTCCACCTCGATCTCGGCGTCGACGACATCGTCACCGGCGGCCAGCCCGCCATCGCCGAGAAGGCGAAACCCGCTGCGCCCACTGCCTCCTCGGCCCGCGTCCTCGCGCCGACCACCCCGGTCGCCGCCCCTGCGCGCCTTGCCGGCGGATTCCAATGGCCGCTCAAGGGCAATGTCATCAAGCGCTTCGGCCCGGGCAAGAGCGGCGAGCGCAACGACGGCATCAAGATCGCCGCCGCGCTCGACACGCCCGTGCTCGCTTCGGCAGACGGCGTCGTCGCCTATGTCGGCTCGGACATCCCGGCACTCGGCGGCCTCGTCATCCTGCGCCACGGCGATGGCTGGACGACCGTGTACGGTCATGCCGGCCAGCTGCTCGTCCAGCGCGGCCAGGCGGTAAAGAAGGGCCAGATGATCGCGCTGTCCGGCAATTCGGGCTTCGCCGACCGCCCGGAGCTCCATTTCGAGATCCGCCAGGGCCGTACCCCAGTCGACCCGCTGCCGCGTCTTCCCGCCCGCTAAACGGCTCTCCCCGGCTGCGAATCACCGCCGGCGGGCACCCCGCCCGGCTCCATTCGTCGCACCCCAGGCCCGAACCAACCGCTCCGGCACGCTCCTTGCCGGGTACGTTCATCTGCGGGACAGCTTCCGCCGAACAGGCATGAGGCAAGCCGGCGGGGGCAGTCAGTTTAGAGGAGGTTGCCTCAATGCGTGTAGTTACCCAAAAAACCGGGGTTCGCTTCCTGGTGGCCATGCTGGCCCTTTCGGCCGCGCCCAGCGCGTTCGCGCAGCAGCAGCAAGACAATGGCCGTGACGACATCGTCGTGAACGGCGCCGCCCCCGGTCCGATGACCGAGGGCCCCGAGATCAAGGGCGTCATCGCCGCGCGCAGCGGCGACCGGGTGAAGATCGCCACGACCGACGGCGCCACCACCACCGTCGCGATCACCGATGCCACTCGCATCAAGACCGGCGGCGGCCTGTTCGGCGGCGGCGACAAGCTCGCGGCGAACCAGCTGCTCAACGGCCTGCCGATCACGGTCAAGACGATGCAGTCGCCCGAAGGCGGCGATCTCGTCGCCAGCCAGATCAGCCTCAAGAAGAACGATCTGCGCACCGCCACGATGATCCAGACCGGCACTGCCCAGCGCTTCGACGAGCAGGCCGCGGCGACCGAGGCCCTGCGCGGCCGCATGGGCGATATCGACAAGTACAACATCAAGAGCACCACCAACGTCCACTTCGATGTGGGCCGGGCGGACATCTCGGCTTCGGACAAGGCGCAGCTGTGCAGCACCGCGACCCAGGCCGACCAGACCGAGAACGCGCTGATGCTGGTGGTCGGCTATACCGACTCGACCGGTGGCGAGGACCTGAACCAGGCGCTCAGCGAGAAGCGCGCGGCGAAGGTGATCAACTATCTGCAGCAGGCATGCGGCTGGAAGCCGTATCGCATGCTGACGCCGACCGGCATGGCCACCGCCGATCCGCTGGCGAGCAACGACACCGAGGAAGGCAAGGCGCAGAACCGCCGCGTCGCGGTGAACATCCTCGTCAGCAAGAGCGTCGACGGCCTCTGATCTGCACGCGGGAGCGAGCCCCGGCTCGCTCCCCGATCGGCCGGGGATGGCATGCCATCCCCGGCCATATTCGCGGTGGCTCGGCGCCGGTGACCGTGTATGGTCCCGCTGCGCGGCCGCCCACGGCCCGCCACTGAAGAAGGGCCGGATGATCGCGTCTTACGGCAATGCCGCCGATCCGCAGCCGGGTCCGCCCGCGCACTGATGGCACTCAAGCCCCCCGCCACGCTCAAGCGCAAGTCGAGCCTGCCCGTCTGGGCCTCGATCGGCTGGCGCGTGCTCGCCGTGCTGGCGCTGCTCGCACTGGCAGTCGGCGTCCACTGGATCGAGCGCGACGGCCTCAAGGACACGGCCGACGGCCATGTCAGCTTCCTCGACATCCTCTATTTCACGTCGATCTCGGTGACGACCACCGGCTATGGCGACATCGTGCCGGTCAGCAATTCGGCGCGGATGTTCGACGCCTTCATCGTCACTCCGATCCGCGTCTTCGTCGTGCTGATCTTCCTCGGCACCGCCTATAATTTCGTGCTCAAGCGCACCTGGGACAAATGGCACATGGCAGTGATCCAGCGGAACCTTGCGGGCCATATCATTGTGGCCGGATATGGCACCACCGGCTCGGAGACGGTTGACGAGCTGATCGCGCGCGGCCGCGATCCGGGCAGCATCGTCGTGATCGACCAGAGCGAAGCCAATATCGCCCGCGCCAAGGAATGCGGCTGCATCGTCCTCCAGGCCGATGCCACGCGCGATCAGGTGCTGGGCGATGTCCGGATCGCCACCGCCGAATCGATGATCGTCTGCGCCGGCCGGGACGATACCTCGATCCTGATCACGCTCACCGCCCGCCACCTCGCCGCCAATCTCCCGATCAGCGTGATCGTGCGCAACGAGGATAACGAGCTCCCGGCCCGCGCCGCCGGGGCCACTACCGTGGTCAATCCGGTAAGCTTCGCCGGGCTGCTGCTCGCCAGCTCCTGCCAGGGCCCGCACCTTTCCGACTATCTGATGGACCTCGCCTCCTTCCACGGCCAGGTCGAGCTGGCCGAACGCAAGGTACAGGTGGCGGAGATCGGCAAGCCGCTCTCGGCGATCACCACCGGGCTCGGCGTCCGCATCTATCGCGGCGGCTCCGCCTATGGCCACAAGGATCCCGAAGCCCAGGCACTCAAGGCCGGCGACCAGATCGTCGAGATACTGACGCGGTAAAACCCTTCTCTTGCCAATTCCCCTCCCTTACAGGGAGGGGAGAAAGAGGGCGGCAGTCGCCAAGCCTCAAAGGCTCTCCCGAGCCTCATCACACTCCTCGCACCCCTCTTCCGCGCCATGCAGGAACACCAACGGCTCCGCCCGCACCCGCGCCGACGCGATCCGCACCAGCTCCTCGGCCTCCATCAGTCGCGCCTCGGCATGCCCCACCCGGCCGACGCGCAGCGCCCCTGCCTCGCGCAGCCAATCGTCCGCCAGCTCGAACTTCTCGCAGCAGCTGTCATTCTCGCCGTAATGGATCTCACGACCCTCGGCATCGATGTAATGGAAGTCGCTGCGATAGGGCGCGCCGCCGACCAGTTCGGCCAGATGCAGCATCGTATTGGCGTGCTGCGTAACGCCGAGCAGCAGCACCTGCCCGCCCGCCTGCCGTATCCGGTCGATCGCACTCTCCGGCGCCGCCGGCGGCAGCACGAACGGGCCGCCGGTGATCCATTCCGCCCTGGGCCCGCGCGCCGAGACCGCGTCAAAATGCGGACTGCGCACCACCCCCGGCATCCGCCAGAAAAGGTCGGCGACAATCCCCAGATCGTCGCGATTGTCGGTCGTCGCCGGATCGAAGACGACCTCGTCATCCCCCGTCGCCGAGGGCATGGCCAGCGTCCCTTCCGGCCCAAGCGCCTCATCCAGTGCCGCGATCAGCCCCTCCGGCCCATCCTCAACCGGCCGGACTTCGCGATAGCTCATATGGACGAGCAAAACCCCGCCCGCGCGCAACCCAAGTTCCCGCAGCTGGCGGACCAGCGTGTCTTTCGAAATCGTCTCCATACCGTACCGGATGCCACACCGCCCGACACCGCGCCATGGGCTTCAATCTCAGGACCAACCAGTCCCCCAGCGAAGGCCGAGGCCCAGTTGCAACGTCATCGGTGAGGTTCCGGCGCGATCGATACTGCGCCGAGACTAGGCCCCGGCCTTCGCCGGGGTACCAAGGATGCGACTATGGAGTGTGCTAACCACCTGCCTGAACCTGCCCGGACATCTCCTCCTCCGCTTCCGTGAAGCTCCGCACAAGCCGGCGGGCTTCGTAGAAACCAGCAGGAATCTCCCGAAACCCAAGCTGCCCCCGCGCCTTCATCCGCGCCAGATCACGCACCGCGCCCGGATGCCCCACCTCAGCCGCGCGCTCCAGCAGGAGCCGCACCGTGCGACGGGTCTTGCCGTTATAGGATTGCCGCAGGCGAACCCGCGCCAGCCAGTAAAAGGCCGGAATGAAATCCTGCTCCACCCCATCGCGCAACAGCGCCTCGCATTCCGCGAAATGGCCATGGTCGGCCAGCAACCTGGCGTAGCCAATCGTCGCAAACCACGATCCGCTCTCGATCGCCCGGCAATAATAATCCCGCGCCCGCTCGAAATCGGCGCCCCCGGCGTCATCCCTGGCATAGCGATCGGCGACGGTTTCCATCGCCCAGGGCATGCCGCCGTCGGCGAGATCGAGGAATATGCGAAAAGCCGCTTCGGGTTCGCTCGGGGAAAGGGCAATCGCCGCATCGGCCCGTGCGCGATCCTCCGCCGGCGCTTCCATCCAAAGCTCGTAGTCGTTGGACTCGTTCCGCTCCCAGCGGCGCACCCGCCCCCACAATGTGTCGTGGAACTCCGTACAGAGCCGACCGCACAACCACGCACACAGCTTGCAAGCCAATGCCAGCGTCTCCCAAGCGCCCGTCGGCGCCCGCCGATCCTACCACCCGGCAAGAGCGAAGGCGACCGGAGACCGCCCCGGTTCCGGCGTAACTCTTCCCCATCTTGACCCGGGCGCCATCCCGGCCAAGGTCGCGCCATGTCAGAGCTGCTCTTCGCCCGCCTCGCCCCGATCCTGCTGCTGATCGGCTCCAACGTTTTCATGACGATCGCCTGGTACGGGCATCTCAAGTTCAAGAGCGCCCCATTGCTGCTCGTCATCCTCGCGAGCTGGAGCATCGCGCTGGTCGAATATTGCCTGGCGGTGCCGGCCAATCGCTGGGGTAGCGCGGTCTATTCGGCGGCACAGTTGAAGGCGATGCAGGAAGTCATCACCCTCACCGTCTTCGTCGGCTTCTCGATCCTCTATCTCGGCCAGAAGATCACGGTGAACCACCTGATCGGCTTCGCGCTGATCGCCGGCGGTGCGTGGTTCATCTTCAAGGCGCCGGCCTGAGCCAAGGCCTGAGACCATTTCCGTCATCCCCGCGAAGGCGGGGATCCAGGGTAGCGAAGGACGGTCGGTGCAGTTGAGCACACACCCACCGAAAACGCGGGGAGCGAGACGCACCCTCCTCGCCCCTTGGCTCTGGATCCCCGCTTTCGCGGGGATGACGGTTAAGGCCTAAAACCGCCGTTCCAGCAGCACCAGGGTAGTATCTCCCTCCACCGCCCGCGCCTCAAACCCCATCTCGCGCTCCAGCGAGATTGCGGTGTGGTTCTCGCGGCTCTCGATCGAGATCACCGATTTCACCCCGCGCCGCTCAGCTTCCTCGGTCAGGTAATCGAGCAGAGACCAGCCGATGCCCTGCGCCTTGCGGTCCGATCGGATCGAGATCGCCACTTCGGCGGTGGTCATCGCCTTGTCGCAGGCCAGCACCGCGCTCGCCACCAGTTCGCCGTCCACGAACGCTAGGAAGCTGTCGGTCTGCCAGTGATCGACCTGAGTCATCGCCGCGATCTGGGCATTGGACAGCTGGTCGCAGGCAGTGAGGAAGCGGAAGCGGCGATCGTCGCTCGAAACCGTCTCGAACAGCGCGCGCACCGCGGCTTCGTCCGCCGGGGTGGCGGGGCGCACATCGAGTGTCACGCCCGAGCGCGTGGTGAGTGTCGTGCCTTCCGCAAGCTCTGCCGCCATCGAAACCTCCTCGCAAATACCGGTGCCGGCCTATAGCGCACGGCGCACGATCTTGCATGCCCGGATGCGGCGGCGCGCGCCTTGTCGGCGGTCAAACTTGCCCCCGGAAAACCCCCGGCCTAGCTTTTTCGCCGAAAAAGCCTATGTCGCGCGCCAATCATGGCAACTAAACTTCCCGAGGCGCCCCGCGTGGGCATGGTGTCGCTCGGCTGTCCCAAGAATCTGGTCGACAGCGAACGTATCCTCACCAAGCTGCGCAGCGACGGTTACGCGATGTCCCCCGACTATGCCGGGGCCGACGTCGTGCTGGTCAATACTTGCGGATTCCTCGACTCGGCGAAGGAAGAATCGCTTGAGGCGATCGGTGAGGCGATCGCGGAGAATGGCCGCGTCATCGTCACCGGCTGCATGGGCAAGGAAGCCGAGACGATCCGCGCCCGCTTCCCCAATGTGCTCGCCGTCACCGGCGCGCACCAGTACGAGGAAGTCGTCGGCGCGGTGCACGAGGCGGCGCCGATGCCGCCCTCGCCCTTCGTCAACCTGGTGCCCGACGCCGGGCTCAAGCTCACCCCACGCCACTACAGCTATCTGAAGATCTCGGAGGGCTGCAACCACCGCTGCTCCTTCTGCATCATCCCGGCGCTGCGCGGCGACCTGGTCAGCCGCCGTCCCGACGCGATCCTGCGCGAGGCGGAGAAGCTGGTCGAGGCGGGGACGAAGGAACTGCTGGTCATCAGCCAGGACACCTCGGCTTACGGCGTGGACATCCGCAAGCAGCCGCGCCCGTGGAAGGGCGGCGAGGTGATCCCGCACATGACCGATCTGGCGCGCGAGCTCGGCAAGATCGCGCCCTGGGTGCGGCTCCACTATGTCTATCCCTATCCGCATGTCGACCAGGTCATCCCGCTGATGGCCGAGGGGCTGATCCTCCCCTATCTCGACATCCCGTTCCAGCATGCCAGCCCGTCGGTGCTGCGCACGATGAAGCGCCCGGCCAACGAGGCCAAGGTGCTCGAGCGCATCCACAAATGGCGCGAGATCGCCCCCGATCTGGCCATCCGTTCGACCTTCGTGGTCGGTTTCCCCGGCGAGACCGAGGCGGACTTCCAGTATCTGCTCGACTGGCTCGACGAAGCCCAGCTCGACCGGGTCGGCGCGTTCCGCTTCGAGCCCGTGGAAGGTGCTGCCGCCAATGACCTGCCCGGCGCGGTGCCGGAAGAGGTCAAGGAAGAGCGCTACGCCCGGATCATGGAGAAGACCGCGGCGATCAGCGCGGCCAAGCTCCAGGCGAAGATCGGCCGCACGCTCGAAGTGATCATCGACGAAGTCGGCGAGGAAGGCGGCGCCACTGGCCGCAGCCAGGCCGATGCGCCGGAGATCGACGGCGAAGTGTTCCTGCGCGACGCCGGCCATCTCAGCCAGGGCGACATCGTCCAGGTCGAGATCGAGGATGCCGACGAGCACGATCTCTACGGGGTGCCGCTCCAGGGCTGAACCTTCTCTTGCGGGGGGTATAACATCGGGCCAAGGTCCGGGTGACAGGCGCAGCGCTTTCCCTAAGCTGCGCTTCTTCCCCGGAGGCCCGATGTTCCGCCCTGCCCTAGCCGCCGCCCTTCTGCTCGCCACCCCTGCCGCCGCGCAGCAGCTTACGCCTGCCGAGACCGCCAAGGTCGACACCATCGTTGACGACGCGCTCAAATCCTCCGGCGTGCCCTCCGCCTCGGTCGCGATCGTGCGCGACGGCAAGATCGTCTTCGCAAAGGCCTATGGCGATCAGGGTCCGGGCATGAAGGCGACCAGCCCGGCCGCGAAATACCAGATCGCCTCGATCTCCAAGCAGTTCACCGCCGCCGCGATCCTGCTGCTCGAGGACGAGGGCAAGCTCAGCCTCGACGACAAGGTGTCGAAATGGGTGCCGGACATCACCGATGCCGACCAGATCACCATCCGCCAGCTGCTCAGCCACACCGCCGGCATCCAGGATTACTGGCCGCAGGACTATGACTTCGCCGCGATGTCGAAACCGGTCACGCCGCAGCAGATCCTCGATCGCTGGGCGAAGAAGCCGCTCGACTTCCGCCCCGGCGCGGCCTGGCAATATTCCAACACCGGCTATGTCGTCGCCGGCATGATCATCGAGAAGGCATCGGGCATGAAGCTGCTCGATTTCCTTCAGAAGCGCATCTTCAAGCCGCTCGGCATCGATGCGATCGACCAGGACATCGCGGTGGGCAAGGGCTTCCCCCAGGGCAACCACCGCTTCGCGCTCGGCCCGGTCCGCGCCGCCAGGCCGGCAGCGCCCGGCTGGCTCTGGGCGGCCGGCGAACTCGCCATGTCCGCTAGCGACCTCGCCAAGTGGGACATCGCCCGGATCGACCGCAAGATCCTGAGCCCCGAGGACTGGGAAGCACAGGAAACCCCGGTGCAGCTCAACAATGGCGGCTATGTTCCCTACGGGCTCGGCGTCTCGGTCGGCAGCCGCGGCATGGATCGCAGCGTCGAGCATGGTGGCGAGGCCGTCGGCTTCCTCTCGGACAATTATGTGATCCCGGCGAAGCGCTTCGCCGTGGTCGCGCTGGTCAATGCCGATTTCGGCGGCGCGCAGGATGCGATCACCGGCGGGATCACCGATCTGCTGATCCCGGAAGGCCCGCCCCCGCCCGCAGCGCTCAGTCTCGACGAGCAGCGCGACCAGCTCGCGCGCAAGATCTTCAACCAGCTGCGCAGCGGCACGCTCGATCGCGGCCGGCTGACCGAGAACGCCAATTACTATTTCACGCCCCAGGCGACCGGGGATTATCACCAGAGCCTCGCCCCGCTCGGCGATCCGGTGAGCTTCACGGCGCTCGGCAAGCCGCGGCTGCGCGGCGGCTTCGTCAATCGCAACTACAGCATCGCCTTTGCCAATGGGCAGAAGCTGATCGCGATCACCTATGCCGAGCCCGGCGCCACCGGGCGGTTCGAACAGTTTCTGATCCAGCCGAGGGATTGATGCGCCTTTTCGCCCTAGCCGCCGCAGCTCTGTTCAGCGCCAGCCCCGCGCCCGATGCGGTCACCGTAAAGCCGGTCGATCCGCTCACCGTGCAGGACGATGATTTCGCCCGGCACCGCGATCCTGCGGAGTGGAAGGGGCTGCGCGTCTCGGAACTCACCTTCCGCGAGGAGCGCGCGCCGTGGCGGCTGTGGCGGATCGCCAATGTGAAGCATCCCAAGGGGCCGCTGTTCTTCGTGCCCCATGACAATGAGAATGCCGGCTTCGAGGCAGGTCTGGTCGCGCTGCGCAAATATGGTGGTGTGCTGATCGCCGTCGATTCGGGCATCTCCCCCGGCAATGACGGAGTGCGTTACAATCAGGCGGTCGATTATGGCCGCCCGATCGATCCCAATCGCAATTTCGACACTGCCCTGCCCGGCTATGCCCGCAACATCCTGGCCGACCTGTCCAGGGGCGCCTGGCCGGTCATCGCGCTGCACACCAATGCCAAGGGCTTCGAGACCGGCGCCTCCAAGTGCAACAAGGGCGATCCCGAGGGTAGCGGCGTGATCTCGATCCGCTTCTGCGACGACACGCTGATCCCCAGCCCCTCGGTGTCGAAGGCCTACCCCTTCGACGATGACGACACCGTCGCCTTCGCCACCTATCTCGCCCGCAACCAGCCGGGCAGCGCCTTCTGCCGCGACGCGATGGTCGGCGCCGATTTCAACGTGGTGCAGGAGCGCGTGGTGACCAGCGACGGATCGCTGTCCAACTATGCCGTGCTGCACGGGCTCAGCTATCTCAACTTCGAGACGCTCGACCGGGGACTGGACCCGGCCGAGCTCGCCCTTGCCCGCGATCGGCTGAGCTTCATGATCGACCACGCGCTGGCAATGTGCGCGCCGAAGGTGAAGGCACACTGATCGTCATCCCGGCGAAAGCCGGGATCTCATGCCGTAGCGCAGGACAAGGGCCGCACGAGATCCCGGCTTTCGCCGGGATGACGTTTACTGGCCAATCCCATCAAGCGTGGCGACCGCCTCGGCCGGCAGGACGAGGTCTCGCACCGCCAAATTCTCGCGCAAATGGCCGAGCGAGGACGTCCCCGGGATCAGCAGCAGGTTCGGCGAATGCTGGAGCAGCCAGGCAAGTGCGACCTGCATCGGCGTGGCGCTCAGCCCCTTCGCAACTTCGTCGAGCGTGCCGGACTGGATCGGCGAGAAACCGCCCAGCGGGAAGAAGGGTACATAGGCAATGCCCGCCTCGGCCAGCGTCTCCAGCAGTGCCTCGTCCTCGCGGTGGGCAAGATTGTACTGGTTCTGCACGCAGACGACCGGAGCGATCCCGCGCGCTTCCTCGACCTGCAGCGCGGTCGCGTTGCTCAGCCCGAGATGCCGGATCAGCCCCTGCTCGCGCAGCCTGGCCAGCCGCTCGAACTGCGGCGCGATCGTGCCTTCGCTGGGGGCATGGATGTCGCCCATGATGCGGTAATTGACCACATCCAGCGCCTCGAGGCCGAGATTGGTGAGGTTGTCGTGGATCTGCGCTTCCAGCTCGTCCGGGCTGAACGCCGGCAGCCAGGACGCGTCGTCACCACGCTTCGCACCCACCTTGGTGACGATCACCAGATCGTCCGGATAGGGATGCAGCGCCTCGCGGATCAGCTTGTTGGTAACATGCGGGCCGTAGAAATCGCTGGTGTCGATATGGTTGACGCCCGAGGCAACTGCCTCGCGCAGCACCGCAATCGCCTGGTCATGGTCCCTGGGCGGGCCGAACACGCCGGGGCCGGCAAGCTGCATCGCGCCATAGCCGACGCGGTTCACCACGCGGTCGCCAAGCTGGTAGGTCATCGGAAAGTCGGTCATGTCGAAGCTCCTTCGAAAAGCATGACACCCATCTAGGGCTTGCGACATCGCGCGATAATCAGGCACAATCCGCACAGGTTGTGCGGAATTTCGAACAATGGATCTCGACCTTAGCGAGTTGAACGCCTTCCTGTCGGTCGCCAAGGCCGGCGGCTTCCGCGATGCCGCGCGCGCCACCGGGGCCAGCGCCTCGGGCCTCAGCGAAGCGGTGCGGCGGCTGGAAGCGCGCCTCGGCGTCCGCCTACTCAACCGCACCACCCGCAGCGTTGCACCGACCGAAGCAGGCGCGCGGCTGATCGAGCGGCTCGCCCCGGCACTGGGCGAAGTCGAGGCCGCGCTCGATGTCGTCAACATCTTCCGCGATCGCCCGGCCGGCACGCTCAAGCTCAACGTGCCCATCGGCGCCGCCCGGATCGTGCTGCCGGCAATCCTGCCCGGTTTCCTTGCCGCCTATCCCGAGATCCAGGTCGAGATCGTCGCGCAGGACAATTTCGTCGACCTCCTCGCCGCCGGCTGCGACGCCGGTATCCGCTATGACGAACGGCTCGAGCAGGACATGATCGCGGTGCCGATCGGCCCGCGCGTCCAGCGCTTCGCCGCTGCCGCCTCCCCGGCCTATCTCGCCGCGCACGGCACGCCCACGCATCCCCGCGACCTGCTGACGCATCGCTGCCTGCGCGGCCGGTTCGAGAGCGGGCGGCTGATCCCCTGGGAGTTCGAGCGCGATGGCGAGCTCCTCGTGGTCGAGCCCAAGCCTGTATTGATCGCCACCGTCGGCAGCGCGATCGACCTGTTGCTCGATGTCGCGGCGGCCGATGGCGGGATCGTCACGCTGTTCGAGGATTGGCTCAAGCCGAGCTTCGCCAGCGGCGCGCTGGTTCCGGTGCTGGAGGATTGGTGGGAAAGCTTCCCCGGCCCGTTCCTCTATTATCCCGGGCGAAGGCTGGTCCCCGCCCCGCTGCGCGCCTTCATCGACTATGTGAAGGCAAATCCAGAATAACCGTCATCCCGCCTCCTGATCGTCATCCCGGCGAAAGCCGGGATGACGGCCGGGCTTTACGGCAGCGCATAGGCCACCACTTCATCGCCCACCGGCGTCTCCATGAAGTGATGCCCACCGGCATAGATCACCAGATACTGCTTGCCGTTCGCCTCATAGGTGATCGGCGTCGCCTGGCCACCAGCGGGCAGCACGGCCTTCCACAAGGTCTTGCCGGTCTTGAGGTCGATCGCGCGGATCAGATTGTCCGTCGCCGCCGCCACAAAGATCAGCCCGCCTGCAGTGACCACCGATCCGCCATTGTTCGGCGTGCCGATGGTGATCGGCAGATGCGAGGGGATGCCGAACGGCCCGTTGGTACGTGCCTCGCCGAACGGACGGTCCCAGATCGTCTTGCCGGTCGCCATGTCGATCGCGCGGATCCCGCCATAGGGCGGCTGCTTGCACAGCATACCGGTGAACGGCAGGCGCCAGCCGGCATTGACGTCGATCGCATAGGGCGTGTGCGCCTGGGGATCGCCGGCCCCTTCCGCGCCCCCGATCTTGCCCCGCGCCTGGTCCCGCGGCGCCCAGCCCTTCTTGTTCGCCTCGGCGCGCGGCACCAGCCGCACATAGTTCGGCATGTCGTTGTAATTGGCGACGATCACGCCGCGCTGCGGATCGACAGCAATGCCGCCCCAGTCGGTGCCGCCATTGTACCCGGGATATTCGATCGAGCGGCGATCGGCCTCGGGCGGGGTGAAGAAGCCCTTGTAGCTCGCCCGGCGGAACTGGATGCGGCAGATCAACTGGTCGATCGGCGACATGCCCCACATGTCGCGCTCGGTCAGGTCCGGCTTGCGCAGCGTATGCCAGAGCGAGACGCGCTGGGTGGCCGCGCGCTGCTGCGGCTCGACGCCACCACCCGGCGCCTTCATCTCGCCGACGGGGGTCAGCGGCTGGCCGGTGCGACGGTCGAGAATGTAGATGTCGCCCTGCTTGGACGGCAGCACCAGCGCCGGCGCGCCCTTGTAATCGACCAAGGTCGCCTGCGCGCCGAAATCATAGTCCCACACATCGTTGCGCACCGCCTGGAAGCGCCATTTCGGCTTGCCGGTGGTCACGTCGAGCGCGACCAGCGAAGTCGCGTAGAAATTCTCCTCGGGCCGGCGGAGCGAGGAATAATAGTCCGCAGCGGCATTGCCCATCGGCAGATAGACCAGCCCAAGCTGCTCGTCGCCACTGGCCAGCGTCCACATGTTCGGCGTGCCGCGTGCCCATTCCTGGCCCGCCGGCGGTGCGCCGTTCCAGCTCGGGTGCATCATGTCCCACGCCCAGCGCAATTTACCGGTGACAGCATCGAAGCCCTGGATCACGCCAGAAGGCGCCCAGCGGTCCTGCCCGTCGAGCACCTGATGTCCGGTGACGAGCACGCCACGAACCAGCGTAGGCGGCGAGTTGATCGAGACGAAGCCGTCCGGAACCTTGCCCATGCCCTGCTTGGCATCGATCTGGCCGTTCGTGCCGAAATCGGCGCACGGCTTGCCGTTACGCGCATCGACCGCGATCAGGCGGGCATCGAGCGTGCCTTCGATGATGCGGGTAGCGCATGCCTGGTCGGCCGGTGCGTTCGGCACCTGATAATAGACCACGCCGCGGCAGGCCGCGGTATACGGGATCGCGGAATCCGGCACCTTGGGATCGTAGCGCCACTTTTCCATGCCGCTGGACGCATCGAGCGCGAGCAGGATGTTCTTCGGCGTACAGATATAAAGGCTGTTCCCAACCTTGAGCGGCGTATTCTCCGCGCCATAGGTGTTCCGGATCATCGCGGAGCTGGGCAAGTCGCCAGTATGGGTGAGCCACACCTGCTTGAGCTTCGAGACATTGGCCGGGGTAATCTGGACGAGCGGCGAATAGCGCCGGGCGCTGGTGGTGCCGCCATAGACCGGCCAGTCGGCCCCGGTCTGCTGGCCCGAAGGATCCATCATCCCCGCGGTACCAGGCGCCGGCAGCGCGGCGAGCACCGGATTGGGCTGGCCGGCAACAGCCACCCAGAAATTGATAATGCTAAGCACTATCGTAACTGCTACCCCGCCAAAAGCGAGGCGCCACTTGCCTGCGGACCGGGTTAGCGTCGGCAGGATCAGGATCACGGGAATGGCGAGCACCACCGGCGCGATGACGCGCGGCACCTGCGCCCAGGGATTGGCGCCGACTTCCCACCAGGCCCAGAAGACCGTTGCGACGACGAGCGCGAGATAGATCCAGCCGCCACCCATCCGACCGCGGGTCAGCAGCACGCCCGACCAGGTCATCAGCGCTCCAGCGACCAGGTAATAAAAGGAACCGCCCAGCGCGATCAGATATACCCCGCCCAGCGCGATCGGCAGGCCGATCAGCACGAGCAACCCGCCGACGATGATCGCGGCGATACTCCGGCGCCGTCGGGGAGCTTCCTCCACCGGCTCGAGATAGGGGATGCGCTCCCCTTCATAGCGGGTGTCGGTCATCTCGTTCTCCCCGAACATGCCTTTAAGGATATTCGGGAAACCGGTTGCGAAACGAGACCGTTCCATTGTGAACGAAATTTCATCTTCGCCTTGGGGCTAGCCCTCGCCGCGCCCATTACCTAGATCAATGCACATGCCTGATCCCAACACGCTTGTGCAGCCCGACAAGGGCCAGTCCGCCCGCACCATCCACGTGATCGACGCCAAGGGCTTCGATGCATGGCTTTCCGCCCAGCCGCCGCGCCACCGCACCGCCGCGACCGCGCAGAAGCTGGCGCCCAGCGCCTATTCGAGCGCGATCCTGCCGGGCGACGGGCCCGAGGACTGGTCGGTCGTCACGGTCGTCGCCAATGCCGAGAAGCTCTCGCCCTGGTGCCTCGCCAAGCTCGCCGAGACGCTGCCCGAGGGCGCGTACCGCGTCGAGGGCGCCGAGGCCGGCAAGGCGATCCATGGCTGGCTCGCCGCCCAGTACAAGTTCGATGCCTACAAGAAGGACGAGAAGACCCCGACCGGCCCGCGCGTGCTGCTGACTGCGGACGTTGCCCGGATCGAGGAAGCGGTGCGGATGGCGAACGCCACCTACAAGCTGCGCGACCGGATCAACACCGGCGCCAACGACATGGGCCCGGCCGATCTCGAGGCTGCCGCCGCCGATCTGGTCAAGGCCTATGGCGGCCAGCTGACCGTGGTGAAGGGCGATGAAGTCGAGAAGGGCTATGGCCTGCTCTGGGCAGTCGGCAAGGCTGCCGGCAAGGGCCGCGAGCCGCGCCTGATCGAGATCGAATGGGGCAATCCCGAGCATCCGAAGATCGCGATCATCGGCAAGGGCGTCTGCTTCGATTCGGGCGGCCTCGACATCAAGCCGGCCGCAGGCATGCGCCTGATGAAGAAGGACATGGGCGGCGCGGCGCACGCGCTCGCCACCGCCGAGCTCATCATGTCGTCGCGCCTGCCGGTGCGGCTGCACATGCTCGTGCCCGCGGTCGAGAACTCGATCAACGGCGAAGCCACCCGCCCGGGCGACATCATGCGCTCGCGCAAGGGCATCACCGTCGAGAACAGCAACACCGACGCCGAGGGCCGCCTGATCCTCGCCGACGCGCTGACCAAGGCCGAGGAGAAGAGCCCCGAGCTGGTGATCGACTATGCGACGCTTACCGGCGCTGCCCGCGTCGCGCTGGGTGCCGACCTCCAGGCGCTGTTCGCCAATGACGAAACGCTCGCCAGCGAGCTGATGGCGGCGGCGGAGACCGAGGCGGATCCGATGTGGCGGCTGCCGCTCTACGATCCGTACAAGGATATGCTGAAGTCCGACGTGGCCGACATGGTCAACGCGGCCGAGGCACCCTTTGGCGGCGCGCTGACTGCCGCGCTGTTCCTCAAGGAGTTCGTGCCGGAAAAGGCGCAGTGGGCGCATCTCGACATCTTCTGCTGGAACGGCAGCCACAAGCCCGGCCGCCCCAAGGGGGCCGAGGCGGTGAGCCTGCGCGCCGTGTGGAAGGTGCTGAAGGACCGCTACGCCAAGTAAGCGGAGTCCTGGATCGAAGCTGTTTTGGGAGAAGGTCGGGCGTGTTGCCCGGCCTTTTCCTTTTCAGGCTTCAGGCAACCGCCCCGCTAAGGGTCGCGACAACCTCTTCCACCGGCATCGGATGCCCGAAATGGAATCCCTGCCCCATCGCACACCCCAGCTTCGCCAGCGCCTCCGCGCTTGCAGCATCCTCGATGCCCTCGGCCACCACCGGCAGTTCGAGCGTGTTGGCCAGCGTGATGATTGCCAGCACCAGCCGCATAGCCTGCGAATCCCGGCCCATCGCGGCAACGAAGGACCGGTCGATCTTCAGCCGGTCGAACGGCAACATCTGGAGATGCTGGAGCGAGGAATAGCCGGTGCCGAAATCGTCCAATGCCAGCTGGATGCCCTGATTGCGCAGCGAAGCGATGGCGCCCTGCGCGCTCTCGGCGTCGACGATCAGCGCGTTCTCGGTGATCTCCACGGTCAGCCGCCTTGCCGGGAACCGCTCGCGGACCAGCACCGCCAGCAGCTTCTGGCTGAACCAGGGATCTTTGAGCTGGGTCGGCGAGACGTTGATCGAAATCGGCACCTTCCAGTCGCGGGTCTCACGGCAGGCGCGGCGCAGCAGGCGCAGCATCAACGTGTCGATCAGCCCGCATTCTTCCGCGATCGGGATGAACTGCTCCGGGCCGATCGCATCACCCTTGTCGCGCCGCCAACGGGCAAGCAGCTCATAGCCGACCACATCGCCGCTGCGCAGGTCGACGATCGGCTGGTAATAGGGGACAAAGGCATCGCCATGGATCGCCTCGCGCATTTCGCGCTCGATCTCGGCGCGGCGGCGGATCTCGGCGTCGAGCAGAGGTTCGAACGCACAATGCTGGTTCCGCCCCGAATGCTTGGCCTTGTAGAGCGCGATGTCGGCCTTGCGCATCAGCGTGTCGAGGTCGAGCGCGTCGTGCGGATAGAGCGAGATACCCACACTGGCCCCGATATGATGAACCAGATCGGAATCGGCGAACGGCTTCTTCATCGCCGCGACGATCGCGTGCGCCGCGCGCCGGGCATCCTCCGCGCCACCATCGACTATCACTGCGAACTCGTCGCCGCCGAGCCGATAGCTGGTTCCCTTGTCGGCGATCGCCGTGCTCAGCCGCATCGCCACGTCGCGCAGCAACTGGTCGCCGGCGGGATGGCCATGCACGTCGTTGATCGCCTTGAAGCGATCGAGATCGAGCGTCAGCAGGCCAAGAGGCACGCCGCTGCCGCTCTCGGACATGCGCTGTTCCAGCGCCTCGGCCAGCGCGCGGCGATTGGGCAGGCCGGTCAGCGGATCGTGATAGGCGAGCAGATGCGCGCGCTGCTCGGCACCCTGGGCGCGTTCCTGCTCCGCCGCCATCTGCGATCGGGAGGACAGCATCTCGACAAAGCTGGCATAATTGGCGCGCATCATCTGGACGACGACGATCGAGACCAGCGCCATGTTCATGCCCAGCCCGCGCAGGAACCAGTTTTCCGACAGGATAAGGCAGACCGTAACCGGCAGCGCTCCGCAGGCGAGCATGACCTGCCCCGCACGCGGCAGCGACTGAAGGCAGTAGCAGCAACTGATCGCCGCGATGAACATGTAGAGCGCGATGCAGGCCCGGCCCACCAGATCGCCCTGCGCGAACAGGATCAATCCCCAGCCGCCAAAGCCAAGGCTCAGCAATCCGGCGACATACACCGTTCCCCGCAGATAGCGGGCGATCACTTCGGGTTCGGGTGTCTGACCCTTTCGCTGCAGCCAGGCGATCGCACGGACCGCCGAGAACAGGCCAAGCGCAATGGGCATGCCCAGGCTGAGCCAGGAGCTCACCGTGTCCCGTGCCGCGAAGCTCAGGAACAGCGCGTCCACGAATATCAGCGCATACATCAACGGGATCTGGCGCCGGAGCGCGTGAAATTGTCCTGCCAGGATAGCAGGGTTCATCTCGCGGTTCAGCCTGGCGGCGAAGAGCGAACGGCTCGGCATAGCCATATATAGCAAGCGAATGCCTGCACGCGGCGGAAGTTTTGGCCGAACTCAGTAGATTACCTGATGGTTCGGCGGGCTCACCCTATCCCTTGGGCGGCTCTCCCCTCGCCCCGCCGGCTCTGCTAGGGAAGCACCATGCAGGCCCGGCATCCGAACCTCACCCTCACCGCCTGCATCCTCGCGTCGAGCCTCGCGTTCATCGACGGATCGGTGACCAATGTCGCCCTGCCCGCGATCGGTGCCGACCTGCACGCCACGCCCGCCGAGCTGCAATGGACGATCAACGCGTACATGCTCCCGCTCTCGGCACTGCTGCTTATCGGCGGCGCGGCGGGCGACCATTTCGGGCGGCGCAAGCTGCTGGTGCTCGGCATCGCACTGTTCACCATCGCCTCGGTCGCCTGCGCTATTGCCGCCGACCTTACTCTGCTGCTAGCCGCCCGCGCGCTGCAGGGCATCGGCGCGGCGATCCTGCTGCCCAACAGCCTCGCCACCCTTGGCCATGCCTTCACCGGTGAGGCACGCGGCAAGGCGATCGGCACCTGGGCCGGCGTCGGCGCCATAGCCGGCGCGGTCGGTCCGCCGCTTGGCGGCTGGCTGGTCGATGTCATCGGCTGGCGCGCGATCTTCTACGTCAACATTCCGGTGGCGCTTGCCGCGATCGCAATCGCGCTGCGCTATGTCGAGGAAAGCGCCGAGGGCGATCTGCCACTCGACCTGCCCGGCGCGCTCACCGCCACGCTCGCGCTGGGCGCCCTCACCTGGGCGCTCACCCTCTGGTCGAGCCACCACGCCCTCGACGCGACCGTGGCGATCGGCCTTGTCGCCGGCCTTGCCGCGATCGGCCTGTTCCTGTGGGTCGAGCATCAGCGCGGCGACCGCGCGATGATGCCCGTTGCGATGTTCGGCTCGCGCGCCTTTGCCGGACTCACCCTGCTCACCTTCCTGCTCTACGGCGCGCTCGGCGGCGTGCTGCTGCTCCTGCCCTATGTGCTGATCGAGGCGGGCGGCTACTCGGCGCTCCATGCCGGCTTCGCGCTGCTGCCGATGCCGCTCGGCATGGGCATCGCCAGCCGTATCATGGGCCGGATCACCGCCCGGGTCGGCCCGCGCTGGCCGCTCACCATCGGCCCGATGATCGTCGCGATCGGCTTCGCGCTGCTCCTGCTGATCCGTGAGGACGGCGCCTACTGGACCACTGTCTTCCCCGGCGTGCTGGCGATCGCGATCGGCATGGCGAGCGTTGCCGCCCCGCTGACCACTGCCGTACTCGCCTCGGTAGACGACACCCACACCGGCACCGCCTCGGGCTTCAACAGCGCCATCGCCCGCACCGGCGGCCTGATCGCCACCGCAATCGCCGGCGCAGTGATCGCCTCGGCCGGCGCAGGGCTGGTCACCGCCTTCCACATGGGCGCGCTGGTTGGGGCCGCGGCGGCTGCGCTGTCAGGCGTGACTGCGTTGCTGACGCTTGGCCGCCAGACGACCTGACAACCTCCCGTTCCCCGGCTTTCGCCGAGGGACGGCAGAACTATCGGATTTCAGGAAATCGCAGCCGCCGCCTCGATGATCGGCACGAACTTCGCCGCGGTCAGGCTCGCCCCGCCGACCAGCGCGCCATCGACATTGTCGAGCGCCAGGATCTGCGCGGCATTCGCGCCAGTCACCGATCCGCCATAGAGGATCTGGACACCGTCGGCCTTTTCCTCGCCGATCATCATCCGCAGCTTGGCGCGGATGATCGCATGCATCGATACGATCTCGTCCTCGGTCGGCGTCTTGCCGGTGCCGATCGCCCAGCGCGGTTCATAGGCGATCGTCAGCCAGCTCGGATCGGCATCGTCGGGCAGCGACTTCTCGATCTGCGACTGGACGATCCGCTCGGCGCGGCCGGCGGCACGCTCGGCTTCGAGTTCACCGCAGCACAGGATCACCTTCAGCCCGTGCCGATGCGCGGCGGCAGCCTTCATATAGGCGTCATGGCTGGTCTCATGCTGGTCGCCGCGCCGTTCCGAATGGCCGACAATGGTGAGAGTCGCCCCCTCCTCGATCAGCATCGATGCCGAGACGCAGCCGGTATGCGCGCCATTATCGGCCTCGTGTACGTCCTGCGCGCCGATCGGCAGGCTGCCGGCAACCTGAGCGCCGGGATGGATCAGCGTATAGGGCAGGCACAGTGCCGCATCGATCGACGGATTCGCTGCCGCAGCCGCCGCGATCGCCTCGATCTCCGGCAACTGCGCACGCAGCCCGTTCATTTTCCAGTTACCCGCCACCAGCTTGCGCCGCATCACCCCAACCTCCCTTTTTGATTATTTGAGCCGCCGATAGCAGGCAGCCGCGTTCGCACAAGCTTGTCGGTTGCGACAGGCGGCCCTAAAGCACCCGCAAACCATTCCAACGATCGGCACTTCATGCTCAGCTTCTTCCGCAATTTCACCAAGTCGCGCTACGGCCTGATTGCGGTGTTCCTGTTCCTGGGAATTATCGCGCTCGCCTTCATGCTGGGTGACATCACCGGCGTGCGCAACACGGGGGCCGGCGCGACGAGCAGCACGCTCGCCACCGTCGGCAGCGAGAAGATTTCCGACACCGAAGTGAAGGACCGGATCGAGCGCTTCATCCGCAACCTGCAACAGCAGCAGGGCCAGAGCGTGACGATGGAGCAGTTCCTGGCTCAGGGCGGTCTCGACATCGCGATCGACGAGATGATCAACCAGGCCGCGCTGGTCGAATTCGGCCGAAAGTCGGGCATGTCGGTGTCGAAGAAGCTGATCGACACCGAAATCGCCAGCAACCCGGCCTTTGCCGGCATCGACGGCAAGTTCAGCCAGCAGACCTTCGAGAAGCTGCTCGCCGACAATCGCCTGGCCCCTGCCCTGTTCCGCGAGAGCATGATCCGCGAGCGCTACGGCAACTGGCTGGTCAACCGCGCCACGATCGGCACCGATGTACCCAACGGCGTGGTCGCCCCCTATGCTTCGCTGCTGCTGGAGCGCCGCTCGGGCATCGTCGGCATGATCAACACGGCCCAGATGGATCCGGGCGCCGATCCGGACGACAAGGCGCTCAACGCCTATTATGTCAGCCACCGCGCCCGCTATCTGGTGCCGGAGCGCCGCATCGTTCGCTACGCCGTGGTGATGCCGGATCAGATCCGCGCCCAGCAGACCGCGACCGAGGCCGAGATCGCCGATGCCTACAAGAAGGCCGGCGCTCGCTATGCAGCCGCCGAAAAGCGCAGCGTCCGCCAGCTCGTCGTGCTCGACAAGGCCACTGCCGAAAAGGTCGCCGCCGAAGTGAAGGCCGGCAAGTCGCTGGTCGATGCCGCCAAGGCCGCCGGCCTCGACGCCACCAATTTCGAAGGTATCCAGAAGGCAGAGCTGGCCCGCCAGACCACTGCCGACATCGCCAATGCCGCCTTCAACGCGGCACAGGGCGCGCTGGTCGGCCCGCTCAAGTCGCAGCTCGGCTATCACATCATCGTCGTCGAGAAGATCGAGAAGATCGCCGCCAAGTCGCTCGCCGAAGCGCATGAGGAGCTCGCCTCCGAGCTCACCCAGCGCAAGACCGCCCAGGCGCTGGCCGATCTGCGCCAGAAGATCGAGGACGGCATCGGCGACGGCAAGAACTTCGCCGAGCTGCTCGGCGATGCCAAGCTGACCGCGCAGGTCACGCCGGCGCTCGCCAATGGCGGCGTCGATCCCGAGAACGAAGCGTACAAGCCCGATCCCGCGATCGTCGCGATCATGCGCAGCGGCTTCACCTTCGAGAATCCGGACGACGACATCCAGGTCGCCCAGGTCTCGCCGGAAGGCGGCTTCGCGGTCGTCAAGCTCGACAAGATCGTTGTCGCCGCGCCGCGCCCGCTCGCCAGCATCCGCGACAAGGTGAAGACCGACTATCTCGTCGACAAGGCACTGGAGAAGGCCAAGGTTGCCGCCAATGCCGTCGTCGCCGCGCTCAACAAGGGCGTGCCGATGGACAAGGCGCTGGCCGATGCCGGCGCCAAGGGTCCTGCCCCCAAGCCGTTCGATTTCCAGCGCAAGGACATCGCGGACAAGGAGCAGTTCATCAAGATGGCCTTCAGCATGCAGCCCAGGAAGGCCCGCCTGCTCGAAGCGCCGGATCGCAAGGGCTTCTATGTCGTGCTCCTCGACAAGGTGGAGCCGCATGACGCCTCGGGCGATCCGATGGCGATGGCGAACATGCGCAGCGCGCTGCAGCAGCAGATCCCGGCAGAATATGCCCGCGAGTTCATCCGCGCGATCCGCAATGATCTGAAGATCACCCGCAACGAAGCGGCGATCGCCCGCCTCCGCGCGGACCTGACCCGCCAGGGCGTCCGTTAAGGACGTGCCGCAGGGCATCGAGGGGATCGAAGCCGCCCGCGCGGCGCTGGCCGCCGGGCGGCCGGCGCTGCTCTGGCGGCGCCAGATCGCGGACACCGAAACGCCGGTCGCCGCCGCGCTCAAGCTGATCGAGCCGGGCCGCGGCGATTTCCTGCTGGAATCGGTCGAGGGTGGATCGGTCCGTGGCCGCCACAGCCTGATCGGGCTCGCCCCCGACCTGGTCTTTCGCGCCACCGGCAACGAAGCCGCGATCAATCCCGAATGGCTGACCAACCGCGACGCCTTCAAGCCCTGCGCCGAGCCCGCACTCGATGCGCTGCGCGGTCTCGCCGCGCGCTGCCGCACCGAGGTTCCGCCCGAGCTGCCCAAGGCGCTTGCCTGCCTCGTCGGCTATTTCAGCTATGAGACGGTCGGGCTGGTCGAGAAGCTGCCGCGCCCGCCCGAGAACCCGATCGGCGTGCCGGACATGATGTTCGTCCGCCCGACGGTGGTGCTGGTGTTCGACCGGCTCGCCGATGCGCTGTTCCTCGTCGCGCCGGTCTGGCCCGACGGCGATGTCGGCCTGTCGGCCGAGCGCATCGAGACGGTCGCCGCCCAACTCGCCGGCGCGCCCCTGCCCGCGCCGGTTCGCGCCGAGCCGGAGGAAATCCAGCTGACCCCGGTGCTGCGTCCGGGTCGCTATGGCGAGATGGTCGCCGCCGCGAAGGAGTACATCGCCGCCGGCGACATCTTCCAGGTGGTGCTCGCCCAGCGATTCACCACGCCGTTCGCGCTGCCGCCCTTCGAGCTGTACCGCGCGCTAAGGCGGATCAATCCCTCGCCCTTCCTCTACCATCTCGATCTGCCGGGCTTCGCGCTGACGGGTTCGAGCCCGGAGATCCTGGTGCGAGTGCGCGACAATGAAGTCACGATCCGCCCGATCGCGGGCACCCGCCCCCGCGGCAAGACCGGCGCGGAGGACGAAGAGAACCGCGCCAGCCTGCTCGCCGATCCCAAGGAGCGCGCCGAGCATCTGATGCTGCTCGATCTCGGCCGCAACGATGTCGGCCGGGTCGCCGAAGCAGGTACCGTCAAGGTTACCGACAGCTACACGGTCGAGTTCTACAGCCACGTCATGCACATCGTCTCGAACGTGGTCGGCCAGCTCGCACCGGGCAAGGATGCGCTCGACGCGCTGTTCGCCGGTTTCCCGGCCGGCACGGTCAGCGGCGCCCCCAAGGTCCGCGCCTGCGAGATCATCGCCGAGCTGGAGCAGGAAACGCGCGGGCCGTACGCGGGCGGCGTCGGCTATTTCTCGCCGGACGGCTCGATGGACAGCTGCATCGTGCTGCGCACTGCGCTGGTGAAGGACGGGATGATGCACGTCCAGGCCGGCGCCGGCATCGTCGCCGATTCGGACCCCGCCTATGAGCAGCGCGAATGCGAGGCCAAGGCCGGCGCCCTGTTCGCGGCTGCCCGCGAAGCGGTGAAGCAGGCTGGCGAGGCCGGGTTCGGGCAGTAACTCTCTAGTTCCTCCCCGAGCTTGTCTCGGGGAGGGGGACCATTGCGCAGCAATGGTGGAGGGGCCGCCGGTGAAACCGGCGGACTACGTCCGCCGCCGCTCCACCGCCTTCGGCGGTCCCCCTCCCCCAGCAAGCTGGGGGAGGAATTGGTTACATCAAGGAATCGCCGCGTCCTTGGCCTTCTGCTCCAGCCGCTCCTGGTACCACTGCCGGATCGCGGCGCGGGTGCAGCCGGTCTGGCCGCCGGTGCCCACCGGCGAGCAGCTGTTCGGCAGCCCGGCGCGGTTCACGTCCTCGACCATCTCGACCCGGTTGGTCCAGGCCTGCGACGCCGCGTCGTTCTTCGGCTGGTTCCGGAATTCCTTGGGGATGCGATAGGGCGATTCGCCGCCGCTCGCGCAGACCACGATCTCGTCCTCGCTCTGCGGCTTGGGGCACTCGTCCTTGCCGTAGAGCAGCACGCTGCGCACCCGCTTGGGCGGGCCCTGATTGTCCTGCGACGACTGCTGGGCGTCCTGCGCGATGGCAGGCATCGCGAGCAGCGCGGCGGCGGCGAGCAAACGAACGATCATGAACACTCCTTCTGGCGTAACAACGCCCCTCGCCGCTGGACGTGCCGCGCCACTATGGCAAGCCCAAGGCAGGCACATGGCTTGCCTGAACGCGATTTCATCCTAAGTGGCAGGCATGATCCGGCCGATCGCCCTTGCCGGCGCTTTCCTGACACTGTCCGCCTGCGGCTCCAACGGCGCCGTCGATGCTGCGTGCCGCAAGATCAGCTTCGAGGGCACCAGCTTCACCGTCTGCCGCGCCGATCCGCAGAAGCATGACGTGCTGCTGGTCGACAAGGGTGCAGACGGCCGCCCGATGCGCGATTTCACTGGCATCCAGCCGCGCCTGGGCGATCGCTATCCGCGCATCGCCTTCGCGATGAACGCCGGCATGTTCGATGCCGCCGGCCTGCCGATCGGCTATTATGTCGAGGATGGCGCCGAGCAGAAATCGCTCAACCGTCGCCCCGGTCCCGGCAATTTCCACATGCAGCCCAACGGCGTGTTCTGGGGCGATGCCAAGGGCTGGCACGTCGCCACGACGGACGATTTCGCCGCGAACAAGCCCGATCATGTCCGCTTTGCCACCCAGTCCGGCCCGATGCTGCTGATCAACGGCCAGCTCCACCCGAAGCTGGCGGACAACGGCACGTCGCTGACCATCCGCAACGCCGTGGGCGTCGGCCTGAACGGCAGCGCCTGGTTCGCGATCAGCAACGAGCCGGTGTCGTTCGGCCGCTTCGCCCGGCTGTTCCGCGACAAGCTCGCCGCCCCCGACGCGCTCTATCTCGACGGCACCGTCTCGCGGCTCTGGGACCCCGTATCGGACCGGCTCGACGGCGGCGTGCCCATCGGGCCGATTGTCGTAGCCCTCCAGAAGCAGTAGCGCAGGCAGCATGATCCTCGTCATCGACAATTACGACAGCTTCACCTGGAACCTGGTCCATTACCTGATGGAGCTGGGTACCGAAGTGCAGGTGGTGCGCAACGACGCGCTCACCGCGCGGGACGCCGTTGCCAGCAATGCCCAGGCGTTCCTGATCTCGCCTGGCCCCTGCACCCCCAATGAAGCGGGGATCAGCCTCGATCTGGTCGCGGCCTGCGCCGATCTGGGGAAGCCGCTTCTCGGCGTCTGCCTCGGCCATCAGGCAATCGGCCAGCATTTCGGCGGCTCGGTGGTCCGCGGAGGGCTAATGCACGGCAAGACCAGCCCGGTCTCGCATGACGGCACCGGCCTGTTCGAGGGGCTCCCCTCGCCCTTCACCGCGACGCGCTATCACTCGCTGATCGTCACCGACATTCCCGAGGATCTGGTGGTCAACGCCACGTCGGACGACGGCCATGTGATGGGCTTCCGCCACAGGGAACTGCCGATCCACAGCGTGCAGTTCCACCCCGAGAGCATCGCCACCGAGCACGGCCATGCGATGCTGGCGAACTTCCTCAAGCTCGCCGGGATCGACGCGCACGCGCCAGCCTGAACTTGCAAGCGCCTGAACCTGCAAATCTTTGCGACAATTTCGCCGCGCTGTGACATAGCCGCGCGACTTGGCGCCGCCAGTTTCTCCACCATGGCCCGCTCCCGGGCCCGATGGAGAATGCAATGAACCACAAGCTGCAGCTGGTCGCCGCGACGCTGGCCGGCGTGCTCGTCACGGTAGCCGCGGGCGGCATCGCAGCGGCGAGCATGGGGGCAAGCATGGGCCGCGGCCCGATGGGCCCCTTCGCGCGCGCCGATGCCAATGGCGACGGCGTCGTCACCCGCGCCGAATGGATCGCGGCGGCCAACGCCCGTTTCGACCAGTTCGATACCAACCATGACGGCAAGCTGGTCATCGGCGAGATCCCGCCCGCGCCGGAGCGCGGCCATGGCCGCCACCACGGCCCGCGCGACTTCGACGGACCGGAGGATGCCGCACCGACACAGGCGCAGCCAGGCAACGCGAGCTGATCCCCAGCCCCCTCTCCCGCAAACGTGGGAGAGGGAAAGCACCGGAGAGGGATTGCGCCCGCCGGCCACCGCGCTAGCCTCCCGCCCGTGACCTTCTTCGAGAGCCTCGTCGCGCTCCTCGCTCTGGCGGTCCTGCTCCTGCAGGTCTCGCGACGGACTCCCATTCCCTATCCGACAATGCTCGCCGCCGCCGGCGTGATCGTCGCGACCATCCCCGGCTCGCCGGACATCGCGCTCGACGGCCACACCGCGATGGCGCTGTTCATCGCCCCGGTGCTGCTCGACGCCGCCTTCGACTTCCCCCTCGCCGCGATCCGCCGGCTGTGGCGCCCGCTAGTCTCGCTTGCGGTGATCGCGGTGCTGCTATCCACCGCCGTGGTCGCCTGGATCGGCTGGGCGTTCGCCGGGCTGCCGATCGCCGCTGCCATCGCGCTCGGCGCGATCGTCGCCCCGCCCGACGCCGCAGCAGCCACTACCGTGCTGCAATCCGCGGCCCTGCCCCGCCGCACCGTCCAGATCCTCACCGGCGAAAGCCTGCTCAACGACGCGACCGCGCTGCTGCTGTTCGGCGCCGCGCTCGCGGTGCAGAGCCATGGCGGGATCGATCCGATGGTCGCCACCAGGCTAAGCCTAGCCGTGCCCGGCGGCATCCTGCTCGGCCTCGCCTGTGGCTGGCTGATGGGCAAGCTGATGCCCTTCACCCGCGGCTCGTTCGGCGGCAATCTGTTCGAGTTCGTCAACACCTGGGTCGCCTGGATCCTCGCCGAACGGCTCGGCCTCTCCGCCGTGCTCTGCGTCGTCGCCTGCGCGATGTATGTCGCCAATTCGCCCTCAGTGCCGATCAGCGCGCGCAACCGCGTCCAGTCCTTCGCGGTATGGGGCGTCGGCGTATTCGTGCTCAACGTCGTCGCCTTCCTGCTGATGGGCATGCAGGCACGCCAGATCGTCGCCGAGATGAGCCCCGAACGGCTGCGCGAGGCCGCCGCCTTTGCCGGGCTCGTCGTGCTCGGCGTGATCGTCACCCGCATGGCCTGGTCGCTCGCCTATAACGGCATCGTCCGCGCCTTCCCGATGATCCGCGGCAACCTGCCCCCGCCCAGCGTCGCGCAGAGCGTCGTGGTCGGCTGGTGCGGGATGCGCGGGCTGGTGACGCTCGCCACTGCCTTCGCCCTGCCCCACAGCTTCCCCCAGCGCGACCTGATCGTGCTGTCCGCCTTCGCCGTGGTGCTGGCCACCCTCGTGCTCCAGGGCCTCACCCTCGCCCCGCTGATCAAGCTGCTCGGCCTGGCCGGCAAGGGCGATGGCGAGGAACTGCTCAACAAGGCCCGCCGCAAACTCGCCGAGGCCGCGCTGGCCGCACTCGAGGTCGAGCAAGGCAAGACCGCCGACGAGACCCGCCGCCAGTTCGAGATCGACCGCAACGGCGCCGACAATGTCTGCCCTGAATATGACGCCCGCCAGCGCCTCCAGCTCTGCGCCGTCGCCGCCCAGCGCGACAAGCTCGACCAGTTGCGCGACACCGATGTGATCGGCCAGGACCTGTACGAGCAGCTCCAGGAAGAACTCGACTGGCGCGAGCTCGCAATCAGCCCCGAGGGGCGGCATTTGATCGAGGCGGGATGATGTTCTGGCTGCTTCCCATTCTGGCGCTGCTGGCTATGCCGCAGCAGACACCTCGGCTCAGCGCCGACTGGGTGAAGGAGACTGAAAGGCAGGTCGATATTGTGGCGATACTTGTCGCCCGCGGCGGTCATGAAAGGACACCGCTCGACCGCTATGCCCGCTTCTATGCTCTTGCCGAGCGGGATGGCCGGCCCATCGTCCGCGCAATCTATATACCCGGTCTCGAACCCTGCCCCAAAAGCGGCATGCTCAATGGCTATCCCTGTCGCACCCCAGCCGATATCGCCCGCCACTGGGCCGCGGGCATCCACATCAAAAGCACCATTCCGACTGTATCTGATGCGGGCTGTGGGGGGCTGATCTTCCGCTTCGACTATGCCACCCGCCGCCTGATCGACACTGAGTGCAGCCCGGAAGGCGTCGGCCCGCCCCAGCGCTGAACCGCCTACCCAGGCTCCCGCGCAAGTCCGCTGCCCGATGTGGCGCGTCCGTCAGCCCAAGGAGCACCGTCTGAGCGAGGCTGGCTGGTGCGCCGGCACAGCCAATCCAGTTCCCCAGCGAAGGCCGGGCTCAGTCTCGGCGCAGCTGGTTGGGGGGAGCAAACCTCTCGAAAACATTGCAACTGGACCACAGCCTTCGCCGGGGAACAAACAGCAAGGCAAGGTAAAGCAGAATTTGCTCGATTTCCCCGTCTGGGAAAATCATAGAGCCCAAGTGACGACCTTCACTCTCCTCCCCGATCCCGCGAGCCCGCTCGCGCGCGAGTCCGCCGCCCAGGCTTTTGCCGACATCCTCGACGGCAAGGTGCCCGAGTCCGAGATCGAGCGCTTCCTGATCGATCTCTCGGTGCGCGGCGAGACCAGCATCGAGATCGCCGAGGCTGCCCGGGCGATGCGCGCCCGGCTGATCCCGATTTCCGCTCCCGAGGGCGCGATCGACGTCTGCGGCACCGGGGGCGACGGGCATCACACGCTCAACGTCTCCACTGCGGTCAGCCTGGTCGTCGCCGCAGCCGGCGTGCCAGTCGCCAAGCATGGCAACCGCGCCGCCTCGTCCAAATCGGGCGCCGCGGATACGCTTGAGGCATTGGGCCTCGATCTCGATCGCGCCGGCGCGCGTGCCGAAGAGAGCCTGAACGAGCTCGGCATCGCCTTTCTCTTCGCCCAAGCGCATCATCCCTCGATGGCACGGATCGGGCCGTTGCGCCGCCGGATCGGCCGCCGCACCATCTTCAACCTGATGGGCCCGCTGGCCAATCCCGCCCATGTCCGCCGCCAGCTGATCGGCATCGCTCGCCCCGATTACGCACCAATCTATGCCGAAGCGCTCGAGCAGCTCGGCGTCGATTCGGCCGCGATTGTCTCGGGCGAGGAAGGGCTGGACGAGCTTTCCACCGAGCGCGCCAGCGTGATCGTCAGCATCGGCAGCTCGGGCCTTCCCAAGCGCATCGTCCCCGAGGATGCCGGCCTTCCCCGCCACCCGCTGGTCGCGATCCGTGGCGGCGGGCCGGAATATAACGCCCTCGCGCTCCACCGCCTGCTCGAAGGCGAGCACAGCCCCTATCGCGACGCCGTGCTGCTCAACGCCGCCGCCGCGCTCGTCATCGCCGGCGAGGCCAGCGATCTGCGCGCCGGGGCCGAGGAAGCAGCCGAGACGATCGACAAGGGCCTTGCCAAGGCGCTGCTCGCCTGCTGGATCGCCTTTTGATGTCCACGATCCTCGATACCATCATCGCCACCAAGCATGGCGAAGTCGCTACCCGCCGTGCGGCCACCTCGCTCGCCGATCTCCAGGCCCAGGCGCTCACCCGCACGCCGCCGCGCGGCTTCAAGGCCGCGCTCGATGCCAAGGCTGCGGCGGGCGGCTATGGCCTGATCGCCGAGATCAAGAAGGCCAGCCCGTCCAAGGGGCTGATCCGCGCCGATTTCGATCCCCCGGCCCATGCCCGCGCCTATCAGGCCGGCGGCGCCGCCTGCCTCTCGGTGCTGACCGACCTCGAATATTTCCAGGGGCATGAGGACTATCTGATCGCGGCGCGCGCCGCCTGCGATCTGCCGGTGATCCGCAAGGACTTCATGGTCGATCCCTGGCAGGCGCTCGAATCGCGCGCGATCGGGGCCGATGCGATCCTGATCATCGTTGCCGCGCTCGAAGACGGCCAGATGGCCGAGATCGAGGACGCTGCCCTCGGCCTCGGCATGGACGTGCTGGTCGAGGTCCATGACGCCGACGAGCTGGAGCGTGCGCTCAAGCTCCGCTCGCGCCTGATCGGGGTGAACAACCGCAATCTCAAGACCTTCGAGGTCGATGTGCAGAAGACCTATGACCTGGTCGGCCAGGCCCCGAAGGACTGCACCTTCGTCGCGGAGAGCGGCCTGAACACGCGTGCCGATCTCGACGCGATGGCCGCACACGACATCCGCTGCTTCCTCGTCGGCGAATCGCTGATGCGCCAGGACGATGTCGAAGCGGCGACCCGGGCACTGGTCGGATGAGCGGCCTCACCCATCTCGACGAGACCGGCGCCGCGCGCATGGTCGATGTCGCGGGCAAGGCCGTCACTGTGCGTGAGGCCGTCGCCACCGGCCGCATCACCATGTCCGCCGAAGCCGCCGCCGCGATCCGGGCCGGCGCGGTCAAGAAGGGCGACGTCCTCGCCACCGCGCGCATCGCCGGGATCATGGCCGCCAAGCGCACCGCCGAACTGATCCCGCTCTGCCACCCGCTGCCGCTTACCAAGGTGACGATCGACCTCGCCCCGGACGAGACCGGCGTGACGGTAACCGCCACCGCCGCCACCGAAGCGCAGACCGGTGTCGAGATGGAAGCGCTCACCGCCGCCTCGGTCGCGCTGCTCACCCTCTACGACATGGCCAAGGCGCTCGATAAGGCGATGGTGCTCGGCGAAATCCGCCTGCTCTCGAAGAAGGGCGGCAAATCGGGCGACTGGACGGCCGCCTGAGGGCATCGGATTCCTCTCCCTGTTAGGGAGGGGAGAAAGAAAGGCGGCAAAAGAGAAACCGAGTGACAGCCGGCGTCATCCCGATAGGCTGGCAACGCATAACCAATGAGGATGCGATGCCCCTGGAGCTCTACGGCCACCCCTTCTCGTCCTACACCTGGAAGGCGCTGATCGCCTTTTACGAGAACGACACGCCCTTCACCTTCCGCAACCTCGAGGAGCCCGGCGCCGCACAGGAACTGGAAGCACGCTGGCCGCTCAAGCTCTTCCCCGTGCTGGCCGAGGGCAAGCGCACTGTGGTCGAGGCGACGGCGGTGATCGAATATCTCCAGATCCATCATCCCGGCCCGGTCGCGCTGCTCCCCGCCGATCCCGATCTCTCCGTGCAGGTGCGGATGCTCGACCGGATCTTCGACAATTATGTAATGGGCATGATGCAGAAGCCGGTGATCGACGCGATGCTGCCCGAGGACCGCCGCGATCCGATCGCGCTCGATCAGGCGATGGCCCGGCTCGACACCATCTATGCCTGGCTCGATACACATCTGGCCGGCCGGACCTGGGCGGGGGGCGACTGCTTCACCCTCGCCGATTGCGCCGCCGCGCCTTCGCTCTTCTATGCCGATTGGGTCCGCCCGATCCCCGAGGCCCTGGCCCATCTCCGCGCCTATCGCGCCCGGCTGCTTGCCCGCCCCTCGGTGGTCCGCTGCGTCGAGGATGCCCGCCCCTATCGCCATTATTTCCCGCTCGGCGCGCCGGATCGGGACTGATCGTTACGCTTGCAAATTAGGGATTTCGCAACCCTGCGGCTTAACCCCGCCTTCAGACCCTCCTCCGCACAATCGCCGCGGGAGCCGGGCGGGAAAATCATTTATGCGACAGGGACTTGCGTCGTCCACCATCTTCAGCCTCTCGGGCGAAGCGCCGGGATCGCAGATGCTCGTCGAGCCGGGCGATCACGCCGCCTTCGATTCCGCCGCTTTGGTCGGCGAAACCGGGCGCCTCGCCTGTTCGCTGCGCAAGCTCAGCGCCGCCGGTGCGATGCTCCATGTCGAGGACGAGATCGTCGAGGCCGATGGCCTTAACCTTGAACTCGCCAACGGCCAGTCGCTGCCCGGCCGCATCGCCTGGACCGAGCAGGGCGCCGCCGGCTTCCTGTTCGAAACGCCGATCGACGTGGTCAGCACGCTCGCCCGCAATCTCGCCGCCCTCCCCGCCGAGCGCCGCGGGGTGCCGCGCGTCGAGCTGTACCAGACGATCTGCGTGCGCCGCGGCGGCCATGTCGAATTCACCCGCAGCCGCAACCTCTCCCAGGGCGGCTGCGGCTTCGAGACCAGCATCGCGCTGCAGGATGGCGATGCCGTCCAGATCAATTTCGACGGCCTGCGCCCGCTCGACGGCATGGTGCGATGGGCCCAGGGCAATCTCGCCGGCGTGGCGTTCGACGAAGACCTGCCCTGGCAGGTGCTGATGCCCTGGCTACGTCAGGCCCAGCAGGCCCCGCCGCATCCCACCCGCATGGCAGCGGCGGTGATGCAGGAGCAGACCGGCCTGATCCCCGATCAGAAGGCGATCCGCCTCGATGCCCCCGCCCGCGTCCGTGAGGGCGTGCGCTGGTGGAACGTCAAGCTGCGCGCGATCACCCCGCAGCTCGTCGAGTTCGAATCGCGCGCGCCCTTCGCCAGCGGCGCGCAACTGTGGATCTCGCTGCCCAATATCGGCGGCGGCCCGGCCTCGGTAATCGAGACCGACGAGCGCCACCGCTTCCTCTGCGAGTTCCGCCTGCCGCTCAAGGCCGGCGACCTCGGACGGATCGCCGGCTAGATCCGCCTCAGGCAGACCAGGTCTTGCGGCAATTGGCGAGGAACTGCTTCGATTCCTCGGCCGAGGCCAGTTTCAGAATCTCTTCCCAGTCCTTCATCGACTTGGCGAACTTCTCGTCGGTATCGTCGCCATTGACCGCCGCCAGCTCCTTGGCCTTTTCGAGCGCGAGTTCCGACATGTGGAGATTGTCGTCGCCACCTGCAGTCTTGAGCACGATCACGCAGCCCTGCGCGTCCTGATAGGCCTGGGCCTGTTCGGGCGTCGGGTCTTCGCCGGCGGCATAGTGCGCAAGGGCGGGCGTCGTCAGCGCGAGCAGCGCCGTGGCCAGCAGCGCCGGCACGATCGGGGATTTCATTATTTCAGTCCTTCTGGAGAAACGCAGGGCAATCAGGGGTGCACCGAAGCACACCCCTGACCGCGCGGAGGGTCAGCCCGCGCACTTGGCCTTGCCAAGAACCACGTCGAACTGGCGCGCGCCGACCATGCCCTCGGGCAGCGGCTTGCCGACGATCTTCGCTTCGAGCACGCACTTGGCGCTCTTCACCCGGTAGAGATCCTTGCTGACATAGGAGACGTCCTCGATCAGCTCATATTGTGGGAAGGCGGCTACCAGGTCGTCATGGTTGAGGATCGCCTTGAGCTCGACGGCGCGCTGATAGCCCGGCGGCAGCTCGGCAAAGGCCGGTGCGGCAGCAGTGAAGGCAGCGGCGGCAACAAGCAGCTTGATGGTCTTCATGGTAATTCCCTCCCACGGATAAGATGGTGATGGTGTTGGATCCGGTGCGCGCAGCTCAGGCGCAGGTCGAGGTGAGGATCTTGCAGCCGTCGCCGCGATTGTAGCAGAGGTTCATCGCCTTATCCTCGGCCTCCGCCCGGCTCGGCGCCGATGCCGCGCCCCAGCCCTTGGGCCCGTTGGCCAGCGCGCCGCAGCTGTTGCGGAACCAGGTCGCGACCCGGCAATCGTCGCCATGCTTCGCGCACTGCCCCATCGCGGCATATTCGGCGTCGACGCGCGACAGCTTCTTGTACGCCCAGCCATAGCTGCGCGTATCCGGCGAATAGGCGATCGCCCCGAACCGGTCCTCGCCCTGCCCGGCGGAAACGCTACCGGCAGTGCCCAGCGCACAGGCAAGGACGCCGAAGGAAACCACAAGGCGCGACGCCGCTTTGAATTTCATGTTCCAATCCCCGTTCAGAAATGAAGGCGACGGTCCTCCCGCTGCCCCGGACGCACGGCGGCACTGCGAGAAACCTCGCATAAGCCCCTCGACTTATTACGGAAACGATATGAGATAATATGGCGTCGATATGCACGCTGCCGCAGGGCTTGGAAAACGGATTCGGCGATATGCCCAAAGATGTTACGGACGGGATCGCGGCCTATGACGCCGATGCGCTCATCCAAATGGATCGCTTCCGCGACGGCCTTGCCCTGTCGGCGCAGGAACTGCTCCAGACGCATGCCAGCCTGCCGCGCGAAGTCCATTATGTCGCCGATCTCCGGCGCTGGCTGCTCAGCCAGGCGACGATCGCGATCCATTTCGAGCATCAGCTCAATCCGGCCCTCGCCCCCATTTCCCCCAGCCGCGTGCAACAGGCGCTGCACGGCGCCGGGATCGCCTCGCGCAACACGATCGGCACCTTCCTCTCCGAACTGCACCGTTACGCATTCATCGCCCCGATCGGCAGCCAGGACGGGCGCCGCCGCGAATATCGCGCGACCGAGCGCAGCGAAGCGCTGATCCGCCACTATTTCAACATCCACCTGCGCTCGCTCGATCTGATCGATGGCGGCGGGCGCCACGTCATCGCCTGCGCGCATCCGGACCTGCTCCCCAGCGCCCAGTCGCGCTTCGCCAAGAAGCTTTGCGAGCATGTGCTATGGCATCACCCCGCGCAGAGCATTGCCCGCTTCGTCCGCTCGGATTCGGGCAGCAGCGTGCTCCACGATCTCGTCTCGAGCGCGCCGGAAACCAATCGGCTCGCCAACGCGCCGATCTGGGTCGGCCCAGTCTCGCCTGCCGAATTCTCGCGGAAATACCGGATCTCGCGCATGCATGTCGCCCGCCTGTTCGCCGAAGCGCGCGCCGCCGGGCTGATGGGCTGGGCAAGGGAGAGCAACCGCGGCGACTGCTGGATTTCGCCGATCCTCGTCCATGATTACCGCCACTGGCAGGCGCTCAAGCTCGCCGCGGTCTCGCAGGCTTTCCGCGATGCCTATGCAGAGGCGTTCCCCGGCTAGCGCGATCGCCCCGCGTCGGACCAGCCCGCCATTGCGACCAGCCAGCGCGGCAGCGTACACCCCCATCCTCAAATCGGGATCCGTGGACGCCATGCTCCTCATCAGGCTGATATCCTGCATCGCCCTGCTCGCTTCGGCCGCACCGCCTTCGCGCGATGACGCGCCGATCGACGGTCGCTTCGATGTCGGCGGTCGGGCCATCCGTCTTGCCTGCAAGGGCACGGGCGCGCCGGTGGTGGTGATCGATGCCGGCATGGGAACCGCGCCGGTAGAGGATCCGGGCTGGCGCGGCATCGCGGACCGGGTGGCCACCACCACGCGCGTCTGCCTCCATGATCGCGCCGGACTTGGCGGCAGCGACCCGGCCCCCGCCGGCACGCGCACCAGCCAGGATGCCGCGCAGGATCTCCACGCCGCGCTCGCCGCCGCGGGGGTGAAGGGTCCCTATCTTTTGGCCGGCCATTCGCTGGGCGGGCTCCATGCCCAGGTCTTCGCCGCGCGCTATCCGGCCGACACCGCCGGCCTGGTCCTCATATCGACCACCCACCCCGATCAGTTCGCACGCTGGCTAGCGCTGTTGCCACCAGCTGCACCCGACGAGGACAAGCCGATCACCGAAGCCCGGGCCTTCCTCACCAGCGTTCAGGCAGACCCGACCCGAAATGAGGAGCGGCTGGACATGCGGGCAAGCGCCACCCAGGCCCATCAGCTGACCACGCTCGGCAGCAAGCCAGTGATCATCGCCACCCACAGCCCCCGCTTCCGCATGGTCCCCGGCCTGTCCGAACCGCTCGCGATCAAGCTGGAAGCCGCCACCCAGCAGATGCAGCGCGACTATCTCGCGCTCTCCTCCAACGCCCACCAGAACATCGCCGAGCGCGCCGGCCACGGCTTGCCCCACGAAGCCCCGGACTTCGTCGCCGACAATATCCTGCAGGCCGTCGCTGCGGTCCGGGCGATGCCAATGCGGTGACCGGGGCACGCGGCGGTCAGCGAAAATTCGCCCGACTTTCGCCAGAAAGCGCATCGACAACATTCCCCGTCGAAAAGGGGAGTGGCGAATGGCGTCTGGACTGTGGCGTGTGGTGCTTGCCGGGTTTCTCAGCCTCTTCGTTTTCCCGGTCGCGGCGCAGCAGCGCCATCCCCTCACCCTCGACGATGTGCTCGATACCCAGCATATCGATCAGGCGACGCTATCCCCGGACGGCAACTGGATCGCCGCGATCGTCCAGCGCCCGGCGCGCACCGGCGAAGTCTATGGCCGGCTGCCCTATGAGACCGATCCCACCCGCAACGATCTGCTGTTGATCGATGCCCACACCGGCTCCCGCCGGGCGATAACCAACGGCTTTGCGGACGCCGCCGGCTATTGGTGCGCAAGCTGGTCGCCCGACAGCCGTCGTGTCGCCCTGCTCTCCACCCAGCCCGCCAAAGGCGAGCCGCGCGGCGGCGACAATGTCCGCCTCTATGTCTGGGACCGGATCACCGGCGCGCTCACCCGCATGGCCGACACCCCGGTGATGAGCCAGACCCGCTATGGCGGCCCGCTCTACAAGCTCGATCTGCGCGGCGGCGCGGTCCGGCGCAGCGGCGCACATGCCTGCCAGCCGGGGGAGGACAACGCCCCCTTCCTCTGGCTCGACGCAAACCGCCTGCTCGTCGCCACCCTGCCCCCGGGCCAGGTATCAGGCGTGCTCGATCAATATGGCCGCCCCTATGCCGAAGCGGCGCGCACTGCCGCCCGGCTGCGCGCCGGCACCGAGCCGACCATGCTGGCAATGGGCAGCGGCGATGCGAGGCTGCCGCGCGACGAATCCGCCAACCAGGCGATCCTGCGCATCGTCAACGTCACCACCCGGCACGCGGAGACGATCGGCAGCGTCCCCACCTATCCTTTCCGCAGCACGCTCAGCCTGTCGGTTTCCCCGGACGGCAAGAAGCTCGCGGTGATGGCGACTCTCGGCGCCCTTCAGCCAGAGGCCGGAAAGACGCTGCCTAACAACACCGACGACAACTGGACCGTCGAGCGCCGGCTCGGTTTTCTCGATCTCGCCCCGAACAGCACGGTCCGCTGGGTCATGGCGCCGCCCAAGGCACGCCACCCCACCCTGTTGCTCGATTGGACCGGGGACGGCCGCATCGCCTATACCGCGCGCAGCTCCCCCTTCGACGAGACAGCACCCCGCTTCATCGCATCGGTCGATGGCGACGTGTTTCAACCTGACGGGGCGCCCCCGGCATCACCGCCGGAGCGCAACATCGCTATGCCGGCGCGCGGCACGCTGCTCGACGATCGCCCCGACCTCGATATGGTGCTGTGGAGCGAGACCAGCCGCACCGGGCTGGTCCTCCACATCTCTCGCGCCTCGACCAACACCACGCGCGACCTGCTCGTGCTGAACGACCATCTCGCATCGGTCGATTGGGGTGAGGCCCGGCTGATCGACTATGCCAGTACCCGCGGCGAACCGCTCAAGGCCGTGGCGATCCTGCCGCCCGGCTACCGCGCTGATCGCCGCTATCCCACCCTGGTCTGGGTCTATGGCGGCTATCCCGTGCGCGATCTCGATCATGACTTCATGAGCGATCCGTTCATGCCGGGAGTCTACAATCTCTATCTCTATGCCGCGCGCGGCTATGTCGTGCTGCTGCCCTCGATGCCGCTGGGCGACCGCACCAAGGACGCCAACAGCTATGCCCGGATCGCCGATGGCGTGCTGCCCGCGATCGACAAGCTCGCCGGGCTCGGCATCGCCGATCCGCAGCGCGTCGGCGTGTTCGGCCAGAGCTTCGGCGGCTACAGCGTGTTCGCACTGCTCACCAAAACGGACCGCTTCAAGGCAGGCGTGGCGATGGCCGGGATCAGCGACATCCCCAGCCTCTATGGCGAGCTCGACCCCGGTGCCGCCGGCTATCCCGGCATCGCGCATGAGAAGAGCGACAACTGGTCCGAGACCCATCTCACCGGCCGCACGGCGCCGCCCTGGCAGGATGCGGCGGGCTATGCCGCCATTTCCCCGCTATCCTATGTCGATCGGGTCAACACGCCGCTGCTGATCATCCATGGCGATCTCGACATGCGCGGCGCCCCTTCGCAGGCCGAGCGCTTCTTCTATGCGCTCTATCAACAAGGCAAGACGGCGAAGCTGCTGCGCTATGGCGGCGAAAGCCACAGCCTTGCCCAGTCGCCCGCGAACATCCGCAGCATCTTCGCCGAGACCAATGCCTGGTTCGATCGCTACCTGATCCCAGGGAAATAGGCTCCGGGAAGCGTCGTCGGCGGGAACCGCAGCTTTCCCTCTCCTTCCCCGCCGGGGAGAGGTGACGCGCAAAGCGCGACGGAAAGGAAGGTAAGCAAGCCGCTAGCGTATCGAGATCACTTCTCCCGGTTCCCCGGCGAAGGCCGGGGTCCAGTTTCGGCGCACTGTCGATGGCGCGGAGGCTCACCAAGCCCGGCCAGAACAGCACGATACGCAAGCGGCTAAACCGGCGTCGTTACTCCGCAGCCTCGGCAATCTGCTCAGCGGCCGCGCGCTCGGCAGCAGCGCGTCGCTCGGCAGCCTCCTGTCGCGCCTTGTCCTCGGCTTTCTTCTTCTTGTCCTGCTCGTAATGCCACTTGATGGCGAAGAACATGCCCGTGCCCAGCACAATAACCTTGAAGCCGCCAAATACGATCGGAAACCAGTCCATAGCTATTACCCAACACAATCGATTATGAAGCACACGGCCTCAAAACATCACCCAAGGCTGATGGCCCGAAACGGGTCGCATTCCAGCCCATATTCTCATCTCTACGATGCGTCTGTCCGGAAGATCACCCGCACATAAAACCGATCCAATCCATCATCCATCGCCCGGCGACTGGCGGAATTCGGCCGCGGAACCTTGGTGGCAACCGGGAAACTTCGCCCAGTCCTTTCAGGAACATCCGCGGCATCTTCGTCAGGACCGATGCCTTGCTCGGGCGATATAGGTGGCCGCAAAGGCAAAGCGCTTAGTCATATTGTCCATGCCGGCAGCGTCGGACCATCGCGCGCCGCCTCCCATACCACCAGCCACTGGCGCACCCGGCCCTCGTTGCCCTAGGCAGCGCATATGGCCGCCGCCCTCCTCCCCGTCGCCGAAGCCCAGCAGCGCCTGTTCGCGCGCGCCGTCCCGCTTGCCGAGGAAGCCGCGCCGCTCCTCCAGGCCGCCGGTCGTTGGGCCGCGCGCGACGTGCTCGCGCTGCGCACCCAACCCGCCTCGGCACTGTCGGCGATGGACGGCTATGCGATCCGCTTCGCCGATCTGCCGGGCCCTTGGGCCGTGATCGGCGAAAGTGCCGCCGGGCATGGCTTTGCCGACGAAGTCGCTCCCGGCCAGGCGGTCCGCATCTTCACCGGCGCACCACTGCCGCCGGGCGCCGACACGATCCTCGTCCAGGAAGAGGCCGCACGCGAGGGCGATCGCCTGACGCTTGCCGGCGAAGGACCGCCGCGTCTCGGCAGCAGCGTCCGCGCACGCGGGCTCGATTTCGGCGAGGGCGATGTGCTGGTCCGCGCCGGCGAACGGCTCACGCCCGCGCGTCTCGCGCTGGCCGCACTGGCTGGCCACGCCACCCTGCCAGCCCGCCGCAAGGTGCGCGTGGCACTGCTTTCGACCGGCGACGAACTGATCCCGCCCGGCGCGCAGCTCGGGCCCGATCAGATTCCCGAGACCAACCGGCTGCTGCTCGCCTCGATGCTGGCGGACCTGCCCGTCGAGCTGATCGATCTCGGCATCCTGCCCGATCGCCAGGAGGTGCTCGAAGCCGCATTCCGCGCGCTCGATTGCGATCTGCTCGTCACCACCGGCGGCGCGTCGGTCGGCGATCATGATCTGGTCCGCCCGGCGCTGCTCGCGGCGGGGGCGGAGATCGATTTCTGGAAGATCGCGCTGCGGCCCGGCAAGCCGATGATGGCGGGGCGGCTGGGCGATGCGATGCTGCTCGGGCTGCCGGGCAATCCGGTGTCGGTGTTCGCCACTGCGACCTTGTTTGTGCGGCCGTTGATCGCGCATTTGGCAGGGGCTGCCGATCCCCTGCCGCGCCGCCGGGTAGTGGAGCTAGGCGAACCTCTGCCGGCCACCGGCGCGCGGGCGGATTATCTGCGCGGCGCGCTGGTCGATGGCCGCGCCTTTGCCGCGACGATCCAGGACAGCTCGATGCTGCGCACGCTGGCACGGGCGAACTGCCTGATCGTGCGTCCGGCGGGGGCTGCGGCGGCAAAAACGGGCGACTCGGCAGAAATCCTCGACATCGCTTGACAAGCGCGCGGAACATTGCATAAACGTTCGCAGTCTGTTCCACGCCAGGAGAAACGGGATGCTCACGCGCAAGCAGCACGAGCTCATCTGCTTCATTGCCGATCGGCTTGCCGAGACCGGCGTATCGCCTTCGTTCGAGGAAATGAAGGAAGCGCTCGATCTCAAGTCGAAGTCGGGGGTGCATCGGCTGATCTCGGCGCTCGAGGAACGCGAGTTCATCCGCCGCCTGCCTAACCGCGCCCGCGCGCTCGAAGTGCTGCGCATGCCCGAACGCGGCGATGCCAAGCCTTCGGCTGCGTCCACAGCCAAATCCGCCACCCCCACGGTGGCCACTTCGAATCCCTCCCCCACTCCCCAACCACCCGCCCCCGCGAACGATGTGATCGAGATTCCCCTGCACGGCCGTATCGCCGCGGGTACCCCGATCGAGGCGCTGGAAGGTTCGGCGATGCTCCCGGTTCCGGCGGCTTTGCTGGGTTCGGGCGAGCATTATGCGCTTGAGGTGGCCGGCGATTCGATGGTCGAGGCCGGCATTCTCGACGGCGACTATGCGCTGATCCGCCGTACCGAGACGGCGCGTGACGGCGAGATCGTCGTGGCGCTGATCGATGATTCGGAGGCGACACTGAAGTATTTCCGCAAGGAAGGCGCGATGGTCCGGCTCGATCCGGCCAATCGCGATTACAACGCCCAGCGCTATCGTCCCGATCAGGTCCGCGTGCAGGGCCGGCTCGCCGGTCTGCTGCGCAAGTATTGAGGGTCAGGCCAGGAACTCGGTCCAGGCGACCTTGCCGTCGCCATTGCGGTCGAGTTCCTGGAACGGTGCGACATCGGGCTGCTGCCCCATGAACCGAAACAGGTTCCAGGCGGCAGCATATTCGGCGGGCGAAAGCGTGCCGTCCTTGTTGGCATCAAGCAGATCGAAGCCGGCGCGGAATATCTTGAGGCGGTGCGCCGCGAATTCGGTGAAGCTGACCTTGCCGTCCTTGTTCGCATCGGCCTTGGCCAGCGCAAAGTCGGATGCGGAAACCGCGAAAGGCCGCAGCCCGCGCACCTCGGGCATCGAAGCCCGGCGCAGCGGCAGCGCCATCACCCGATGCTCCCCGCACGGGAACCGGGGCTCGACGCGCTTCGGGCCAAATTCGTCAGGGGTAAGCACCCCGTCATGGTTGGTATCGAACGCCGCATAGCTCGGCCGGAAATCGGGCGCGGCAGTCACCGCGGCAGGCATGGCCAATCCGATCGCCCCGATCATCCCCGCCGCGGCAAGCGGCCGGAACCAGCGGTGCGCCAAGCTCGGCCGGGGCGGTTCGCCCGTAAGCCGCGCCTCGACAAAGCCGCGCACCACATCGCTGGCCGTCCGCCCTTCGGCCCGGCACTGCTCCATGAAGGCGCGCTTCACCGCATGGGGCAGTCGCACTTCGATCGTGTCGCTTTTCTTGGGTGCTCGCATCATGGGCAAAGGAGAACGCCAGCAGCCCCTCAACGCCAGCGATTTCGTGTCCGGACAGGTGCAATCTCCTGCTCCGGCACATAGTCTGGCTGCACCTTGGGCGGATCGCGCCACGGGTGCCGGCCCTCGCTTCGCACCATCGTCACTCGTCCGCTGGCAAAGGCGATCGCAATCCCGCCGGTCTTCGCCAGCTGCGGGCGATCGAGCTTGAGCCAGCGTGGCGCGCAGCCCGTCGGCAAGCGCCGGTCGCTGATCACCACATCAACCTTACCACACAGAGCCGTGAAGGCCGTCCAGGGCAATGGATAGCCGCTCCGCGTTGCCGCAACCCGCCAAACGCGCCCGCCGGCACGATGCTCGATCAGACACAGATCGAGACTGCACGCCGCACCCGGCTGATCGGACAGGGCGACAGGCTCAACATCGCTGCCCCCGGTTTCGGCCAGCATATCGCGGGTATAGTCGCCCGCACGGTCGCGTAGCAGCGCCATGCTGCCATCGCCCATGCGGACCGCGACATGCCGCCCGTCGCCGGTCACGATCAAGTCAGGCGCCGGAGTGGCGAACATCCACGCCAAGCCCAAAACCAGCGGCACCACACCTGCCCAGCGCACGCCGCTCCGCCACAAGGCGATCCACAGCCCGCCCGCGACCATCAGCACGAAGGCGCCACCCGGCATGGTCGGGAACGCCGACACTGCGCCCGGTGCCGAGGCCGTCGTTCGCGCGATCCAGAGCAACAGATGCAGTGCCTGCTCGGCCAGCCACCAAACCGGCCAGCCGAGGCCGACCAAATCAAACAGCAGCGCCAGCGCCTCGAGCGGCATCACCACAAAGGTAGTCAGCGGGATCGCGACAATATTGGCAAGCGCGCCGTAAAGCCCGGCCTGATGGAAATGGAATAGCCCGATCGGCATCAGCGCCAGCTCAACCGCTACGCCGGTCAGCAGCAGAGAGCCCGTGCCGCGCAGCAACGCCGCTACCCGTCCCTCTTCACGCTTGCCGAACCAGCGGTGCATCAACGGACTTTCATGCAGCGCCACGATCGCGGTCACCGCGGCGAAGCTCAGCTGGAAGCTCGCACCCGCCAGCGCCTCGGGCCAGAGCAGCAGCACGATCATCGCGCCCGCCGCAACGAGCCGCAGCGTGATCGCCTCGCGTCCCAGGCTCAGCGCGAGCAGCACCAGCAAGGCTGCGACACAGGAACGGATCGTTGGCACCTCGGCGCCGGTCAACAACGTATAGCCGATCGCCGCCAGCGCGCCCGCGCCTGCCGCAACCAGCGGCAATCGCCACCGCAGCGCCAAAGTCGGACTGAGCGCGAGCAGCTTGAGCACCAGCAGCATCGCCGCCGCCGTCACCGCCGTCACATGCAGCCCGCTCACCGAAAGCAGATGCGCCAGACCTGAGCGCTGCATTGCCTCGACATCGTCCAGCGCAATCGCACCCTGGTCGCCCGTCGCCAAAGCGCTGGCGATTCCGCCCGCACTTCCCTCGACGCGCGACTGGATATGCGCCGATAGCGAGGCGCGCAGATCCGCACCCGGCGTTCGCGCCGGCGTCACCACCGCCACCGGCGCGAACGCCTTGCCGGTCGCCCCCAGCCCGGCAAACCACGCCGCCCGCGAGAAATCATAACCTCCCGGCACCGAAGCCTCGGCCGGCGGCATCAATCGCGCACGCAGCTTCACCACCGCTCCCGGCGCAAGCCCGACAGGCGCATCCTTGATCGGCAAGTTCACTCGCACGCGCGGCGGCAGGTCCACACGTCCCGGTGCCAGCGTCACCCGTACCAGTTCGCGCGCCGGCAGCCGATCGACCCGCTCGACCCGGCCGGTCATCTCCACCACGGCCGGCCGGGCCAGCACCGGCGCCGCCACCCGCTCCGCGCGCCACCAGATCAACGCGCATCCCGCCGCCATGGTGAGTCCACAGAGTAGCAGTGCCCGCCCCAGCCGCCCCGGCAGAGCTAAGCCCAGCAGCGCAATCGCCCCCGAAAATAGCAGGAAACCGATCCAGCGCGGCGAATCCGGCAGCAGGAACCAAGCGGCGATCCCGCCGCCCAGCGCCACCGGCAGCCATAAAGGCAATTGCGCGCGCTCCGCCTCCAGCCAGCGTTCGATAGCTGCCCCGCACTGGCGAAATACCGCACTCGCTCCCATTTGAAGGGAGGTGAACCCCGTGCTAGGGGCGCGCTCGGTGGCTGAATGGGCCATCGAAAACACAGTTTGGGAGCAAGCTCGGTTGGGCGCAACATCTGATACGGGTGCGAAGCAGGTCGTAACGCGGTTCGCACCGTCGCCTACGGGTTTCCTTCACATCGGCGGTGCGCGCACTGCCCTGTTCAACCTGCTGTTTGCCCGTCACCACGGCGGCAAATTCCTGTTGCGCATCGAGGATACCGATCGCGCGCGCTCGACCGAGCCGGCCATCGCCGCGATTCTCGACGGGATGCGCTGGCTGAACCTCGATTGGGACGGCGAGGAAGTCTATCAGTTCTCGCGCGCAGCGCGGCACGCCGAAGTCGCGCGCGAAATGCTCGCCAACGGCCATGCCTATAAGTGCTTCGCCACTGCCGAGGAGCTCGAGGCGATGCGTGCCGAGCAGAAGGCGAACAAGCAGCCGCTGCGCTATGACGGCCGCTGGCGCGACCGCGACGAGAGCGAAGCTCCCGAGGGCGCGCCCTATGTCGTCCGCCTCAAGGCGCCGCGCGAAGGCGCGGTGACGATCGAGGACCACGTTCAGGGCCCGGTCACCGTCAACAATGCCGAGCTCGACGATCTCGTCCTGCTCCGTTCGGACGGCACGCCGACCTATATGCTCGCGGTGGTGGTCGACGATCACGACATGGGCGTGACCCATGTGATCCGCGGCGACGATCATCTGAACAACGCCTTCCGCCAGCTGCCGATCTATCGCGCGATGGGCTGGGAAGAGCCCGAATACGCGCACATTCCGCTGATCTTCAATCCGGACGGCACCAAGATGTCGAAGCGGAAGAACGCGGTGGCGGTCGACGAATATCGCGACGCGCTCGGCATCCTGCCCGAAGCGCTGTCCAACTATCTGCTCCGCCTCGGCTGGGGCCATGGCGACGACGAGATCATCAGCCGCGAGCAGGCGATCGAGTGGTTCGCGCTGTCCGGCGTCGGCCGCAGCCCGTCGCGCTTCGACCTCAAGAAGCTCGAGAGCCTGAACGGCCATTATATCCGTTCGTCGGACGATGACAGACTGGCCGGTCTGGTTGCAGCGCGACTCGGTTTCGAACTTTCGGAATCCCAAGCCGATCTTCTGCGCCGCAGCATGGCCGCTCTGAAGCCGCGCGCCGCGAATCTCCTCGAACTCGCCGAGGGAGCGGGCTTCCTTTTTCGCACGCGCCCACTGGAATTGGACGAGGCCGCAAAGGCTCTGCTAGAGGGCGACGCGCGAGCCCTGCTGACTCGGCTTCATGCCGCGCTTGACGGCGTGGAAAGCTGGGATACGGAGGCGCTCGAAGCGGCGGTACGTACCGTTGCGGAAGATGCGGGTGTCAAGCTCGGTGCGGCTGCGCAGCCTCTGCGCGCGGCGCTCACCGGGCGCAAGACGTCTCCGGGTATCTTCGATGTCCTGGCCCTGCTTGGACGCGAAGAGAGCCTGGCTCGCATCGCAGACCAGATGACCGTGCCGGCCTGATCCCAGGCCCGGCCCAACATAGGACGACGTTTATGAGCGACACCGCGAAGCTGCAGGTTCCGGGAAAGGATGTTGAGTATCCGATCCTTTCGGGCAGCGTCGGACCGGACGTCATCGACATCCGCAAGCTCTATGGGCAGACCGGCAAGTTCACCTATGACCCCGGCTTCACCTCGACCGCGTCGTGCGAATCGGGCCTGACCTATATCGATGGCGATGAGGGCATCCTGCTCCACCGTGGCTATCCGATCGGTCAGCTCGCCGAGCAGTCGAGCTTCATGGAAGTGGCCTATCTCCTCCTGAACGGCGAACTGCCGAACCAGGGCGAGCTGGACAATTTCGAGAACACGATCACCCGCCACACCATGCTGCACGAGCAGCTGGCGACCTTCTATCGCGGCTTCCGTCGCGATGCGCACCCGATGGCCGTGATGTGCGGCGTCGCCGGCGCGCTTTCGGCCTTCTATCACGATTCGACCGACATCACCGATCCGAAGCAGCGCATGATCGCGTCGCATCGGCTAATCGCCAAGATGCCGACGATCGCGGCGATGGCCTATAAGTACTCGGTCGGCCAGCCGTTCCTCTATCCGGACAACAAGCTCAGCTACACCGGCAACTTCCTGCGCATGACCTTCGGCGTGCCGGCGGAAGAATATGAGGTGAACCCGGTCGTCGAAAAGGCGATGGACCGCATCTTCATCCTCCATGCCGATCACGAGCAGAACGCCTCGACCTCGACCGTGCGTCTCGCCGGTTCGTCGGGCGCGAACCCGTTCGCCTGCATCGCGGCCGGCATCGCCTGCCTGTGGGGCCCGGCGCATGGCGGCGCCAACGAAGCGGCGCTCAACATGCTGCGCGAGATCGGCCGTCCGGAGCGCATCCCCGAGTATATCGCCCGCGCCAAGGACAAGAACGATCCGTTCCGCCTGATGGGCTTCGGTCACCGCGTCTACAAGAACTACGATCCGCGCGCGACCGTGATGCAGAAGACCGTGCGCGAAGTGTTCGACGCGCTCAAGGTCAACGACCCCGTCTTCGAGGTTGCCCTGCAGCTCGAGGAAATGGCGCTCAACGATCCGTACTTCATCGAGAAGAAGCTGTTCCCGAACGTCGACTTCTATTCGGGCGTCATCCTCTCGGCGATCGGCTTCCCGACCACCATGTTCACCGCGCTCTTCGCCCTCGCCCGCACGGTGGGCTGGGTTGCGCAGTGGAACGAGATGATCTCGGATCCCGAGCAGAAGATCGGCCGCCCGCGTCAGCTCTACACGGGCCCGACGCAGCGCGATTACGTGCCGGTCGGCCAGCGCTAAAGCGCTACCTTCCAGCATAGAGTCCAGGAACGCCGTCTCCGCCTTCGCGGGGGCGGCGTTTTAGGTTCTGCGGCTGGACGCCCGGCAACCTTAACCTCCGCCTACCAACGGGTTCAGCAACGCGACGTGTTCGCCGCCCTATCCTCCCCTGCATGCGGGAATGAGAGGAACGGAGAGTTGCAATGAACCTTGCCAAGCTGATCGCCGCGGCCGCGCTTGCCACTGTCGGCATCGCCAGCGCCGCTACCCCGGCCGCCGCTGCGCCGGTGCCCGTCACCAGCATGGTCGCGCTCGCCGCGGCAGCACCTGCCGCGCAGGACTGGCGCTATCGGGATCGTCACTATGATCGCTGGGAACGCCAGCGCCGTTGGGATCGCCATCGCGGGTGGGATCGTGGCCGTGGCTGGGATCGCGGGCGCCGCTATCACCACAGCCGCCGCGTCTGCTGGAACGAGTGGCGTCGCGGCCACCGCGTGACCGTCTGCCGTCGCCGCTAACCCCTAGGGGGCGTCCGCCTGCCCGGCGGGCGCCCTATTGCCGGATCGGCAAGCTGAACACAAAGCGGGCGCCCTGCCCCGGCGCACTGTCGACCATCAACTCGCCGCCCATCGCCCGGGCGAGCCTGCGCGCGATATAGAGACCCAGGCCCGAGCCGCCCGGCTCGGTCGGATCGACCCGGCCGAACTTCTCGAAGATCTTTTCCTGATCCGCCTCGGCAATGCCCTTGCCCTGATCGGCGACGATCACATGGCCATGATTGTCGTCACGCTCGAGACGGATCCACACCATCGCGCCCGTCGGCGAATAGCGCACCGCATTGCCAATCAGGTTGACCAGCACCTGCAAGGCGCGGCGGAACTCGCCGTGCACCGGCACATTCTCGTCCATCGCCGGCCGATCGATCCGCACCTCGGCCTGCGCCGCACGCACCGCGAGCAGCCCGGCAGCACGGCGCGCGACATCGGCCAGGTCGATCTCCTCATCCGCCGTGTCGAAATCGTCGCGCTCGATCGCCTGGAGATCGACCAGGTCATCGACCAGCCCGAGCAGGTGCCGCCCGGCATTGGCGATGTCGCTGGCATATTCGGCATAGTCGGGCTTGAGCGGTCCTTCGGTCTGCGCGCTGATCGAATCGGCGTTCGCGATGATCTTGCCGAGCGGTCCGCGCAACGCGCGATCCAGTCGCTGGCTGAACGAATCGGGGAAGCCACCAAACGGTACCGCCGCCGCCGGCACCGGCGCATCCATCTTGGGCGCGGCAGGGCCGGCCTGATCGAGCATATGCGCCGCGCCGACAAAGCCGGCAAAGCGCCCGCCCGGATCGGTGCGCGGCGTCGCGGCGAGGCGAACCATCCGGCCCGTCCCGCGCAATTCCGCCTTCTGCCCGTCGAACCGTCCCTGTGCCGCCACTGCAGTCAGGATCGGCAGCTCACCGGCCTCGTCCTGCTCCAGCCGGAACAGCCGAGTGAGCGGCTGACCAAGCATTGTCGAACTGTCGAACCCATAGCGCGCGCCTGCCTCGATCGACAGGAAGGTGATGCGCAGCGAGGCATCGGTTTCCCACAGCCAGTCGGCCGCCGATCGGAAGAAATCGCCGTCCCGCTCGGGCTCGCTCGCCGGCGCGCGCCAGCCCGGCCGCAGCCGCCAGCCACTGACTTCGAGCCGCACCCCGCCCTGTTCGGGCTCGGCGCGGACCCACAATTCCAGGTCATCCTCGCCATCGGCGGCAATCACGCTGCGCGAAATGGCAATGCCCAGCCGCTGCGCCAGCCGCGCCAGGGTCGCGATCTGCGGCACCGCCAGCGGCGCGCCGATCATGCCGCCCGCACGCATGTTCAATTCGAACAGCCGGGCTTCGGCGTCGATCAGCCGCCCATCGGCATCGAGCCGGGCGATTGCCTGGGGCAATGTGGGATCGAACACGTTCACTTCACCCCTCCCCGCTGCAGGGCAATCAGCGCGGTGCGATAATCGGGATCGAGCTTGAGCGGCGCCAGCGCAGCGCGTGCCTCGGCCGGCGTGATCGCGGTGATCGTATCAAGCGTGTCGGCAAGCCTCTCCAGGTCGCGGCGCGGATCGGCTTCGCTCAGCGCATAGCCGATCTGGGCCACGCCTTCGCGCCCGATCTCCAGCGCCCGCAGCGCCAGCCACAGCCGATCCGCCCCCGGATCGAGCACCAGGTCGCGCGCCAGCTCATAGGAAACACCCATGCCGTGGCCGAGCAGCGCGATGAACAGCACGATCCGCCGGTCGCCCAGCGACTCGACGAGCATACCCGGCAGTTCTCCCGGCTGGGCATCGATCGCGGCGGCAAAGCGCATCGCGGCCGCCTCCAGCCGATCGCCCTCGTCATAGGCGGCAAGGCTGCGCTGCGCTGCGTCGCACAGGGCGCGGTCGAGCGATTCGCTGGGATCGATCACCCGCTCACGCAGCGCGGCGGCGGTCCACCACACCAGCTTGTGGTGCAGATCGGCGGGAAGCTCGGTCTGGAATTGTCCCACTTCGGGACTGCCCCGGCGCCGGCTCTCGGCGATCAGCACCGCCATCGCGCTCGCCGCAACCACCCGATCCGGGTGCTGGACGAATCGGTTGATCAGGCTCGGCCGCTCGGGATCGTCCGGCGCGCTCATCGGCAGCGCGGCGCCAAGCATCTCCTGGCGCACCCGCGCGATCAGCTCGGCCATCAGTTCGCCATCGCGCAAAAGCCCGGAATTCCACAGCCGCGCAAGCACCGAAGTGCCCGGCTCGGTCAGCTTGGCGGCCAGGATGGTCTCATTGCGACCGGCCAGCAACCGTGCAGCATGCTCGCGAATCTCGCCTTCCACCGTCTCGACAAGCCCACGCAGCAACGCAGCCAGGCCAGCGCGGCTATGCTCGTCGAGCCGTGCCTCTTCGGGCAGGAAGAAATCATCAACGGCGACCATCAGACCCTTATAGGCGCGCAACTCCGCAGCCGCCGCACGTGCGAGCAGCTCCCGGGCGCTGACAGCCAAGCCATCGCGCATGTCGATGGGATTCTCCGACATCGACCCCAAGCTAACGGAAATGTCCTTAAGACGAGACTAAGCTTTTTCGCGTGTGTCCTCAACTGCCGCAGCGAGCGTAGCGAAGGAATATATCGCAACCGCAGCAAGCCCGATTGTCGCAAATCCGGACAAAGCGAAGGGCGAAAAAATCAGCAGATGTGCCGAGGGGCTCGACCACCAGCGCTTCGGCCGGGCGGGCACACGCTCGACCAGCCATTGCGCAGCCGCGGCAAACAGCGCGAGCACCGGCGGCGTGGTGCTGCCGGTCGCGGCGAATTCCACCCAGCCGGAAAGAAGGACGATCAGCGAAAACAGCGCAAAGATCGCCCATTCGAGCAGCCCGGCGCGTGTGTCCTCGCCGCGCAACACCGCCATTGCCGCGCCGGTGGCCAGCGTCGCGGTGCCGAGCAGCGCGACCACACTGCCCGCACCGACCCAGCCCAATGCCGTGCAGACCAGCGCAATCGCCGACACCACGCCACCACCGACGCTCACTGCCCAGCCCGGCACGTTGCGACCGACCAGCTCGGGCAGCGCGATTCGCGCGGCGCGGGTGAATACCCAGCGATCCGCCCAATCGGTCCGGCGTTCGGTCAGCGCGGCCAGCACGCCGGTATTGCGCGCGGCCAGCCCCTCGACGCTGCGCTCGACGGCATGGCCGCCTTTCAGCCAGCCGGCCGTCAGCCCGACATGCTCGGCGCCCGATTGCGCGGCAACGCGGAGCAGCGCCGACTGGAAATCATAATCTTCGGGCATCTGCGCGATCTGGACGAGCTGCTCGAGCGAAATACGGGCGATTCCCGCCCAGCTGTCGCGCATATCGAGCCGCTCGATCGCGGCCGGCGAGGTGGGATCATCGGTGACGAGCAGCGCCTCGCCGCCCGCCTTGGCCATCCGGTCCATCACCGGATCGGTCGTGACCAGCCCGTCGGCCATTACCAGCACCTGCGAACCCGGCGTGATCTTCTCGGCGGCTTCCTCGGCCGAACGGACGATCTCGATGCGGGGATGACGCTTGGCGGCGCGATTGACCGCGGTGAGCAGCGCCGGCGTCATCTTGCCGACCGCGACCAGCACATGCTCGGCACCAGCGCCGAACAACAGCCGCGCCTGATATTCGAGCAACGTCATGCCGCCGAACGGCAGTGTCGCCATCAAAGTCCCCGGGCGCCCTTCCGCCTCCTCGACCGCAAATATCAGCCCCGCCAACATGCTGTGGTGGTTAGGCGGATTGCCGGTTTGAGGCAAATGCTGCGAGATACGCCCGTCAGGCTGATCGGAACGCCACCGCAACAGCACCGCCAAAATAGATCTGAAATCAACACAGCAGTAATTTATCGCAAAATTCTACATATATTACGAAATAAACAATCTGCACGATAATGAAGTGAAATTCCGCTGCATTCAGCAAGAATCCATTAGCTTCATTGCCTTGGCTTAATTTCAGCCAAACTTGAAACGAAATGGTGAGTCGCGCATAGTAATCCCGGTTTCGCCGCATAACGATTTCACCGGATGATGACTTTCCATCACCAACCATGTCGATCTCACAAGATCGGCGTGGCGAGATCCCGTGCGCCGGAGCCGCATAACGTGCGCCCCCCTGATCAAATGGAGATCCATGATGACCGTTTCGATCCTTCTCGCCGTCTATGCCTCGAACAATAAGGGCTTTGACGTCACCTCCCAGGTCGCGGCGATGATCGCCAACGGGAATGACGATATCGCCGTGAACAACACCAGTTTCGGCGATCCCGATCCCGGCGCGGACAAGTTCTTCCAGGTGCTGTACAAGGCCGATGGCCTGAATGACGGCAACCCGATCGGCCTCGCCGCCGCCGAGGGGCAGACGGTCGATCTGATCCCGGGCCCGGGCTACCCGTCCTATTATTTCAACACGGCGCCCCAGCCCTCGCTCGCCGTCTCGAAAATCGGCACGGTCCAGGTGAAGAGCGCGCTATACGGCACGCTCAACAACGCGTTCGACGTGACCGCAATCTGCCAGGCAATCCTCAACCAGGGCGGCCTGATCGTCGATCAGAACACGTCCAGCCTGATGATCCCGCTCAACAACGACACGTTCGGCGGCGATCCCGATTTCGGGAACACCAAATATTTCGCGATGGAATATTCGGTGAGTGACGGAACCACCTTCTATCTGGGCGGGCAGGAGAAGCAGGAACTGGCCATCCAGACCCAGGCTGTGCAGGTTCTCGAGGAAGCCTGAACGCAGCGCCGGCGGGCGGTGTTCTCCCTCCCGCCCGCCGGTCCCGTTCAATTTCAATAGAGCAGATGCGGCCGCCGTGCCTCGATCCAGGCCGCTTCATCGGGAAGGGTCCGCGCATCGAGATCTCCCGCCTGCGCCGCCGGATCGTCCACCCATTCGCGCAGGTCGGTGCCGCCGTTGATCACATCGATCGCCAGCTTGTCGAACACATATTCATAGGGGAAATCGCGCCACAGCGGATAATCCCCATAGAGCTTGCGGATCGCCTTGAAGCCCAGCGCCTGCAGCCGCCACGGCCGGAACGCCTGATGGTCATAGGTGGCACCCTCGGCATGGATAAACACGCCTGAGCAAAGCTGCCCCACATGCTTGTGGAAAGTCGGCTGGAACCAGAAATCGCGCAGCGTGCAGCCCGCCAGCCATTGCGGCGCCAGCGTGTACATCGCGACGATCAGCTTCTTCGCATCGATGTCGGGTGCACCGAACAGCTCGAGCGGGCGCGTGGTCCCGCGCCCCTCCGAAAGCGTGGTGCCTTCCAGCATCACCGTGCCGGCATAGCCGCGCGCCATGTTGACGTTGGCGGCATTGGGGCTCGGATTGATCCAGGGACGTTCGATCGGCCAGCCGAAGCCAGGCGCGGCATCGGGCTGCCAGCCTTCCATTTCGATCACCCGGTAATCGACGTCGAGGTTGAACTGCCGGATGAACCAATGGCCCATCTCGCCCAGCGTCATGCCGTGGCGCATGGGCATCGGCCCGGCGCCGACAAAGCTTTCCCAGCCGGGCAGCAGAGTCGTGCCCTCCACCGGACGGCCCGCGGGATTGGGGCGATCGAGCACCCAGACGCTCTTGCCATGCTCAGCCGCGGCTTCGAGCACATAGAGCAGCGTGGTGACGAAGGTGTAGATACGGCAGCCGACGTCCTGCAAGTCGATCAGCATCGTATCGAACGTGCCCATCGACTGGCCGGTCGGGCGGCGGACCTCGCCATAGAGGCTGAACACCGGCATCCCATAGGTGGGATCGGTATAGTCCGGCGACTCCATCATATTGTCCTGGAGATCGCCGCGTACGCCGTGCTGCGGGCCGAACACCGCCGAAACATTGAGCCCGGCCGCGACAAGGGCGTCCAGCGAATGCGTCAGATCCTCGGTCACCGAGGCGGGATGCGCGAGCAGCGCAACGCGCTTGCCTTCAAGGGGACGACGAAGCTCAGGGTCGGCGAGCAGCCGGTCGATGCCGAATTTCATGCGCCGCTGGATGCGGGGAGTTGCGGCGCGACGCAAGCCGGATCGTCGTGGCGGCTCATCGGTTTAGCTTGCTGCCCTATAGGGAGAGCGCAACTGTCGGCTGGTTCAGAGCGCTCCGGTCTCGGCTTGTGCCAACAGCTCGACCACAAAGCCGGCATCGGCGTGGAAGTCCGGCGCTCCGGGCCCATGATCGGCGGACCAATAGGATTTGGTGCCGTCGCGCTCCTCGATCACCGCCGTGATCGCAAGCTGCCAGGGCCCCTCTATGGGCAATTCCACTTCCGCCGCCATCACCCCGCCGGACATCCAGGTGCCGCGCGGATTGGTCACTTCGGCGTCGGCCATGCCCTCGCGGTAGCCGGTGAAACTATAAGCTGCCCAATCACCCGAAGGCGCGAAGTTGAGCTCGGTATAGCCCGCCTCCCCCGGCTTGCGGACGAACGCCTCGAAACAGGTCGATTTCCACAGCTCATCCCGACGCGAAGGTTCGGCGGCGGCAGAACGGAGCACCAGCTCGTCCAGCGGGCCGAAGACGAAATAGCGCAGGCCCAGCAATTGTGGAGCAAACCGCGTCACCTTCACCTCGATGCGCTCGACCACGCTCGGGAAATCGGGGTGCGGATATAGCAGAACGCGTCGATGCATGGCAGAGCCTGATGGTTTGTGCGGAAACAAAGATGGGTTACGGGCCGCGCGTGTCCAGTCCTTTCTATCAGTCCCGCACCGGTGTTTTCCTGCTCGCCACGCTTTGCTGTGTGTTGTGGGGCAGCGCCTATCCCGCGATCAAAAACGGCTATGCGCTGTTCGGGATCGGCAAGGGCGACACTGCCGCGCAGCTGCTGTTCGCCGGCTATCGCTTTGCCGCCGCCGGCGCGATCCTGCTCGCCTTCGCCTCGCTGACCGGCAAGCGGATCTTCGCACTCAGCGCCGGCCAGTGGCGCCAGGTCGGGCTGCTCGGGCTTACCCAGACCGGCATCCAATATGTGTTCTTCTATGTCGGCCTCGCCCATGCGAGCGGCGTGAAGTCCTCGATCATGAACGCGACCGGCGTGTTCTTCAGCGTGGTGATCGCCCATTTCCTCTATGCCGATGACCGGCTGAGCGTCCGCAAGGCGCTGGGCTGCCTGGTCGGCTTCCTCGGCGTGGTGGTGGTGAACGTCGGCGGCAATGGCCGGCTCGACTTCGATTTCAGCCTGCTCGGCGAAGGCTTCGTCATCATCGCTGCTTTCGTGCTCGCCGCTGCCTCGATCTATGGCAAGCGGATCTCGCGCGATGTGGATCCGCTGGTGATGACCGGCTGGCAACTCGGCATTGGCGGGCTGATCCTCACCACGATCGGTCTGGGCGGTCATGGCCATATCGCCGCCCCCGGCGCCGCCGCGGGCGCACTGCTAGTCTACCTCGCTCTGCTCTCGTCCGTCGCCTTCGCGCTGTGGAGTCTGCTCCTCAAGCACAACCCGGTGGGCCTGATCGCCGCGTTCAACTTCCTGATCCCGGTGTTCGGCGTTGCGCTCTCGGCGATCTTCCTCGGCGAATCATTGCTCCACTGGAGCTACCTCGCCGCGCTGCTGCTCGTCTGCGCCGGCATCTGGATGGTCACCCGCCCCTCGGCTTCGGCCGGATAGTCGGCCGGATAGTCGGCCGGCGGGGCGTCGTCGGCACGCCACGGCGCAGCGAGCCAGTCTCCCACCGCGGCAAGCTGCGGCACTCCGTCCAACCCGACATCGGGCCACTCGTCGCGCACGGGCATGTGGCAGGTGCCGAACAGGCGATCCCAGAGCGTCGTGAACGCCCCGAAATTCCGGTCGAAATGCCGTTCCTCCAGCGAATGGTGGATGCGGTGGAAGCGGTTGTCGACCAGCAACACCCGCAGTGGCCCCAGCGTCGCCCGGGTCGGCGAGTGGATCCACACGACATGCAGCCACAGCGCCAGCGCCATGAAGGGCATCGCCGGCCCGGCATTGCCGATCAGCAAGGTCATCGGCAGCTGGATCAGCAGCATCTGGAGCAGCGGCTCGCCGATATGGTGGTACGAATTCACCGCATTCAGCTCGCGTACCGAGTGGTGCACCTTGTGCCAGCGCCACAGGAAGCGGTGCTGCGCCCGGTGGAACCAGTAGAAGAAGAAGTCATGCACCACCGCGCCGAGCAGCGCCGCCGCCACGCCGATGCCGAGTGCGGCCCAGCCATCTCCCTCCGGCACCGTCAGCACGACGAGCGGGTGCAGGCCCAGCGCGCTCCAGACCGCGGCAAGCAGCGCGCCCGACAAGGCCCAGAGCGGGATCGACAGCAACCAGAACAGCGCGCCATGCGTCCGGCTGGCCAGCGTCTCGCCCCCGCGCCGGTTGAACAGCTCGAACGCAGTCAGCACCGCCAGCACCAGCAGCCAGCCGGTATAGGATTGCCGAAGCATCGCCAGGAAGGTTTCAAGCGCCATCGCCACCCTATGCGCCGATCCAGGCAAACAGCCCGTAAACGCCCAACCATATCGCATGGGGATGACGCGCCCGCCGCGCTCGGCTATGCGGCCCGCACTATGACCGAATTCAAGTCCGATCTGCTCCGCCTGCTCTCCGAACGTGGTTACATCCACCAGGTCACCGACCCGGAGGCGCTCGACACGCTTGCAACGAAGCAGATCGTTCCCGGCTATATCGGCTTCGACCCGACGGCGCCGTCGCTGCACGTCGGCAGCCTCGTCCAGATCATGCTGCTGCGCCGTCTCCAGCAGGCGGGTCACAAGCCGGTCGTGCTTATGGGCGGCGGCACCGGCAAGATCGGCGACCCCTCGTTCAAGGACGAGGCGCGCAAGCTGATGACCGACGAGGTGATCCGCGAGAATGTCGCCTCGATCAAGACCGTGTTCGAGAAGTTCCTCACCTTCGGCGATGGCCCGACCGACGCCGTGATGGTCGACAATGCCGACTGGCTCGACAAGCTCGAATACATTCCCTTCCTGCGCGACATCGGCCGGCATTTCTCGGTCAACCGCATGCTCAGCTTCGACTCGGTCAAGCTGCGCCTCGACCGCGAGCAGTCGCTGTCTTTCCTCGAGTTCAACTACATGATCCTCCAGGGCTATGACTTCCTGGAGCTGTCGCGCCGCGCCGCGGTCCGCCTGCAGATGGGCGGCTCGGACCAGTGGGGCAACATCGTCAACGGCATCGAACTCGCCCGCCGCGTCGACGGCACCGAGGTCTATGGCGTCACCACCCCGCTGATCACCACGGCGGACGGCGGCAAGATGGGCAAGACCATGTCGGGCGCCGTCTGGCTCAACGACGATCAGCTCTCGGCTTTCGAGTATTGGCAGTTCTGGCGCAACACCGATGACCGCGACGTCGGCCGCTTCCTGCGCCTGTTCACCGATCTGCCGCTCGAAGAGATCGCCCGCCTCGAATCCCTCGAAGGCGCCGGCATCAACGAGGCGAAGAAAATCCTCGCCAACGAAGCCACCGCGATGTGCCGCGGTCGCGCCGCCGCCGAGGAAGCCGCCGAGACTGCCCGCAAGGTGTTCGAGGAAGGCTCGGCCGGCGGTTCGCTGCCGACCTACGCGGTCGAGGGCGGCAGCATCGCCGTGGTCGATGCGCTGATCGCGCTCGAGCTCTGTGCATCGAAGGGCGAGGCCCGCCGCAAGATCGCCGAAGGCGCGATCCGCGTCGATGACCAGGTGGTGAGCGATCCCGCACAGGAAGTTTCGGTAACGAAACAAGTCAAGCTCAGCTTCGGCAAGAAGAAGCATGGACTGCTGGTCCCTGCGTAACCTTCCGGAGTGCGCGATAAGTCGGTGTTAAGCAGCTTCGTTGCAACGAGATTCACGCGGTAGCGTTATTACCGCATGCGTACCTCAAGCGTTTGTGGGGCGTCGCGTGAGTCTTGGATCGAACCTTGCTTTTTCTGAGCCCCGTCGGGAAGGACGCGATGACGTCTATTACCGTGCGCGGGCGTTCGGTCCCGACGCGAAGCAGCTGAACTTCATCGTCGTCAACATCTCGCCGCACGGTCTGATGGCGCGCTGCGACGACGAGTTCCAGACCGGCGACCGCATCCGCGTGGTGCTGCCGCATGCCGGCACGGTGGTCGCGGAAGTCCGCTGGGCACTGGGCGGCCGCATCGGCTGCCAGTTCGAGCGCGCGATCGACCTCGCCAGCTATTACGAGCTGCTCTCGGTGATGGTGAAGGCGAAATAGCCTAGCGGCTCTGCGCGTTCCGCCACTTGAGCAGATAGCCGAACCCCGGCGCAATCAGCACACCGCCCAGCATCCATTCGAAGATCGTCAGCGGCCGTTCGTCGGGATCATGTCCCGTGGCGAAGAGAAAGAGAAAAAATGCCGCCACCCCGGCCACGATCATCGCCAGCGCGACCAGCAGCCCCTTGCGATCCTTCTGCATGTACGCATGCTCCCCAAACAGCATCCGCTGCATATACGCCGGACACGGCCATAGGGTCCCGCGGTCCGTTATCCGGCCCAATCCGTCATCCCGACGAAAGTCGGGATCTCAGGCGAAGGCGCGGGACAGGAGCCGCACGAGATCCCGGCTTTCGCCGGGATGACGGCTAGAGGAAGCCGGGATGAGGTTGAGCGGACGAGGGCGGCCCAGAGTTACCCCGCCCGCAGCAAACTCACCGCCGCATCCCGCTCGAACAGATACAGCGCCACCCGCGCCGCCTCGCCGCGGGGCGAGTTCAGCGCCCGGTCCTGATCCTCGAGCAGCCGCGCATCGCCATTCGCCGCCGCGATCAACGTCGCGAGACTCTCCGGCGTCGCCAGCCGGAAAGTCTGCTCGCCTGATTGGCGGGTGCCGAGGATCTCGCCCGCCCCGCGCAATTCCAGGTCGCGCTCGGCGATCAGGAAGCCGTCAGTGGTGTCGCGCATCAGTGCCAGCCGCGCCCGCGAGGTCTCGCTGAGCTTGTCGCCGCGCAGCAGGATGCAGTGCGACTGCCCCCCGCCCCGGCCGACACGCCCGCGCAGCTGGTGGAGCTGGGCAAGGCCAAACCGGTCCGCCGCCTCGATCACGATCAAGGTCGCATTGGGCACGTCGACGCCCACTTCGATCACCGTGGTCGCCACCAACACGCCCAGTTCGCCGCTGGCAAAGCGCGCCATCACCGCGTCCTTTTCCGGCCCCTTCATCCGGCCATGGACCAGCCCGACTTTGGCGCCGAACTTCGCGGTCAGCGTCGCGGCACGATGCTCGGCCGCGGCAAGATCGGTCTTCTCGCTCTCCTCGACCAGCGGGCACACCCAATAGGCCTGCTTGCCGGCCTCAAGATGCCGCCCCAGCCCGGCGACCACCGCGTCCAACTTGTCCTCGGAAATCACCGTGGTCTGGATCGGCTGGCGGCCGGGCGGCATCTCGTCGAGCCGGCTCACATCCATCTCGCCATGTGAGGCGAGCTGCAGCGTGCGGGGGATCGGCGTTGCGGTCATCACCAGCAGATGCGGCGGCACCTGCGCCTTGGCCTGGAGCATCAGCCGCTCGGCCACGCCGAAGCGGTGCTGCTCATCCACCACCACCAGCCCCAGGTCGCGATAGGTCACCCCCGCCTGGAAGATCGCATGCGTGCCGACCAGGATGTCGATCTCGCCCGCGGCCAGCCCCATCAGCGTCGCCTCGCGCGCCTTGCCCTTGTCGCGCCCGGTGAGGATCGCGATCCGCACGTCGAGCCCGGCCAGCATCCGCGAGAGATTCTCGTAATGCTGGCGCGCCAGGATCTCGGTCGGCGCCAGCATCGCGCCCTGCGCTCCGGCTTCTGCTGCGATCAACAGCGCCATCGTCGCCACCAAGGTCTTGCCCGCGCCGACATCGCCCTGGAGCAACCGGAGCATCGGCTGGCTCTGCGCCATATCGCCTTCGATCTCGCCGATCGTCCGCGATTGGGCGCCGGTCGGCGTATAGGGAAGTTGCAGCTTGTCGCGCAGCCGCCCATCGCCCTGCAACGAACGCCCGCGCTTGGCCCGCGCCTCACCGCGCACCAGCATCAGCGCGAGCTGGTTGGCGAACACCTCGTCATAGGCGAGCCGCTCGCGCGCCTTGGCATCGGCGGGATCGGCATGGATGCGGGCCAGCGCTTCCTTCCAGGCGGGCCATTGATGCCGCTCCTTCAGGCTCGGCTCGATCCATTCGGGCAGCTCGGGCGCGCGCTCGATCGCCTGCGCGGCCATCGCCGCGATCCGCTTCGACGTGATCCCTTCCGAACAGGGATAGACTGCCTCCCGCCCGCCGCCCTCGGCCTCTTCGGGCACGACGACTTCGGGGTGCACGATCTGCAGCTCCTGGCCGTACTGATCTAGCCGACCAGAAACCCAGCGCTTCTCGTTCAGGGGAAGCAGCTTCTTCGCCCAGCCCGAATTGCCGCCGAAGAAAACGAGGGAGACGAAATTGCCATGCGTATCCACCGCCTGCACCCGGGCGGGCGAACGCGGGCTGCTGCCGAAGCGGTAGCTGGTCGCAATAAGCTCGATCGCGATGACCCGGCCCACGTCCGAGGCCATCAGTTCGTCGCGCGGCAAGCGATCGATAAAACCGGTCGGCAGGTGAAAGGCGACATCGACCACCCGCGCCAGCCCAAGCCGCTCCAGCGGCTTAGCGAGCGCGCCGCCAATGCCTTTCAGCGCCGTGACTTCGGCAAAAAGTGGATTGAGAATGTCGGGCCGCATCAGCCCCGACCTAATCGCTGCAACGGCGCGCCGCTAGGGGGCGTACCGGCTGCTTCGTCTTAAATCCAAAGCTGTTCCCCGGCGAATGCCGGGGCCCAGTTGCAATGTCATCGGCGAAGTCGGACTGCCCATCCAACATCGCCGGAACTGGCCCCGACCCTGGCCGGGGAGCTGAACTCAGGCCGCGCTGCGCACCGGCGCGATCGCCTGCCCAGCCGCTTCGATCGCGGCATGCACTTCGTTCACGGTCGAGCCGACAACGATTTCATGCGCCCCATCGAACGAGAGGACGCCCACGTCATCGCCCGCCATGTTGATCGTCGCCACCGTGCGTACCGCTTCGATATTCACCAGGATCGGATCGCCGTTGATCGACTTCAGCATCACGAAACGCATATGGAACATACCCCTACCCAATGTATCCCTCCATCATAGGAAGAATGGCGGCCAAACAGGCGCCGTTCGCGCGATAATGGCGCGATTAAGTTGCGCACTGGCGTTTCGGGCGCCAGCGACCTATCTGCACAACGATATTCCCCCTGGCCGACTGCGCCCTTTCGCGCTGCCGGCCATTTGCCGTTGAGGACCCGCATGGACCGCGAAATCCGTCTCAAGCGCCTGCACTTCCGCGCCTGGCACCGCGGCGTGAAGGAAGCCGATCTGCTGATCGGCGGCTTCTTCGACAAGCATGGCGCCGGCTGGAACGATGCCGAGATGGACCTGTTCGAGGAACTGCTCGAGGAACAGGATGTCGACATCATGGCCTGGGCCATGGGCGTCGAGCCCGCGCCCCCGCGCTATGCTGGCACGGTGATGACCGCGCTCAAGGAACTGAACTACGTGCCGATAAGCAAATAGCCGTCATCCCGGCGAAAGCCGGGATCTCGTGCGGCTCTTTTCCCGCTATCGCCTGAGATCCCGGCTTCCGCCGGGATGACGAACCAAGAGCTGAAATGCCCGACCTCAAGACCATCCTCTCCGCGCAAAAGCCCCTCACCCTCTCGGGCGCCCCCGCCGGCTTCCTTCCCTGGATGCTGGCCGATCTGGCGCGCACCGGGCGGATGACCGTGTTCGTCGCGCCCGACGAATCCGCGATGCGCGCCGTGGCCGGCACCGCGCCCTACTTCGCGCCCGAGCTTGAGGTCCTCAGCTTTCCTGCCTGGGATTGCCTTCCCTATGACCGCGCCAGCCCCACGCTGCGGGTCATGGCCGAGCGGCTCGCCACGCTCCACGCGCTCCAGGGCAAGAGCGACAAGCCGCGCCTGCTGGTCACCACGGTCAACGCCGTCACCCAGCGCACCCTCACACCGTTCCGCATCCGCCAGCTCGTTGCCCGCCTCGCCCCCGGCGAGCGCATCGGCCTCGACAAGCTTGCGGTGCTGCTCCAGGCCAATGGCTATGTCCGCGTCGACACGGTGAACGATAGCGGCGAGTTCGCGGTGCGCGGCGGCCTGGTCGATCTCTTCCCCTCGGGTGCCGAGCAGGCGCTGCGCCTCGATTTCTTCGGCGACGAGATCGAGAGCGTCCGCACCTTCGATCCGTCGGACCAGCGCACCACCGGCCGCGTCGACGGCTTCACCCTGCTTCCCGCCTCCGAAGCCCTGCTCGACGAGGAATCGGTCAAGCGCTTCCGCACGCGCTACCGGGAGAAGTTCGGCGCCACCGCCACCGGCGATCCGCTCTACCAGGCGATCAGCGACGGCCGCCGCCTCGCCGGCATGGAACATTGGCTGCCGCTGTTCGAGGATCGCCTCGAAACCCTGTTCGAGCATCTCCCCGACGACGCGATCCTGATCCGCGACGCGGGCGATGCCGGCGCCGCCGAGGCCCGGTTCGAAGCGATCGCCGACTATCAGTCGAACCGCGTCCGCGCCCAGTCGGCCGATCCGGGCAGCTATCGCCCGCTCGTCGCCGATGCGCTCTATCTGGTCGCCAACGAGTGGGAAAAGCGCCTCGCCGATTGGCCGGCGCATACCAGCACGCCGTTCCATGAGCCCGAAAGCGCCACCGTCCTCGACTTCAATGTCGATGGCCCGCGCGATTTCGCGCCCGAGCGTGCTGCCGGCACCAATGTCTATGAGGCGGTGGTCGAGCACATCGCCAAGCTGCGCAGGGCGGGCAAGAAGCCGATCCTCGCCAGCTATTCGGGCGGCGCGCGCGAGCGACTGACCGGACTGCTCGCCGATCACGGGCTGAAGACCGCGCGCAAGGCAGACAGCTGGCACGAGGCGATGGGCATCGCCGACAGCGCCGTCGCGATGATCGTGCTGCCGCTCGATCACGGCTTCGCCGCGCCCGACGTGTCGGTGCTCACCGAGCAGGACATGCTCGGTGACCGGCTCGTCCGCCGTGCCAAGCGCCGCAAATCGACCGACGCGTTCCTCAACGAGCTGGCGACGCTGTCGCCGGGCGATTTGGTGGTCCATGTCGATCACGGCATCGGCCGCTATGACGGCCTCACCCAGATCCCGGTGCAGAAGGCGCCGCACGACTGCGTCGCGCTCACCTATGCCGGCGGCGACAAGCTCTATGTCCCCGTCGAGAATCTAGAGGTCCTGAGCCGCTACGGCGCGGGCGAGGAAGGCGCGACGCTCGACCGTCTGGGCGGCGAGGCGTGGCAGCGGCGCAAGTCGAAGATGAAGGAGCGGATCCGCGAGATCGCGGGCGAGCTCATCGCCACCGCGGCCAAGCGCGCCACCCGCCCCGCCGAAGTCGCCGAGCCCGACGCCGGCGGCTATCCCGCATTCGTCGACCGCTTCCCGTACGAGGAAACCGACGACCAGGACCGCGCGATCGGCGACGTGCTCGAGGATCTCGCGGCCGGCCGGCCGATGGACCGGCTCATCGTCGGCGATGTCGGCTTCGGCAAGACCGAAGTCGCGCTGCGTGCCGCCTTTGTCGCGGCGATGGCGGGCATGCAGGTCGCGGTGGTCTGCCCGACCACTTTGCTCGCCCGCCAGCACTTCAACAATTTCTCGCAGCGTTTCGAGGGTTTCCCGATCAAGGTCGGCCGCCTCTCGCGCCTCGTCGGCACCACCGAGACCAAGGCGACCAAGGACGGCGCGGCCGACGGCACGATCGACATCGTCGTCGGCACCCATGCGGTGCTCGCCAAGAATGTCGAGTTCAAGCGCCTCGGCCTGGTCATCGTCGACGAGGAACAGCGTTTCGGAGTCACCCACAAGGAGCGGCTGAAGGCGATGAAGGCGGACGTCCATGTCCTCACCCTCACCGCCACCCCGATCCCGCGCACCCTGCAGATGGCGATGTCCGGCCTGCGCGAGCTGTCGGTGATCCAGACCCCGCCGGTCGACCGCCTCGCGGTGCGCACCTATGTCATGCCCTGGGATCCGGTGGTCCTGCGCGAGGCGCTTCTCCGCGAACATTATCGCGGCGGCCAGGCCTATTTCGTCACCCCGCGCATCTCGGACCTGCCCGAGATCGAGGAATTCCTGCGCAACGACGTGCCCGAGATCTCCTATGTCGTCGCGCACGGCCAGATGACGCCGACCGAAGTCGAGGAGCGCATGTCCGCCTTCTACGACCGCAAATACGACCTGCTCGTCTCCACCACGATCATCGAGTCCGGTATCGACATCCCCTCGGCCAACACCCTCATCATCAACCGGGCGGACAAGTTCGGCCTCGCCCAGCTCTACCAGCTGCGCGGCCGCGTCGGGCGTTCGAAGACCCGCGCCTATGCCTATATGACCACCCCCCCCCCCCGGCTGATGACCGAAGCGGCGGAGAAGCGCCTCAAGGTCCTGTCCGACCTGGAGAGCCTGGGCGCCGGCTTCCAGCTCGCCTCGCACGACCTCGACATCCGCGGCGCCGGCAACCTGCTTGGCGACGAGCAGTCCGGCCATATCAAGGAAGTCGGCTACGAGCTCTACCAGTCGATGCTGGAAGAGGCGATCATGGACGCCAAAGCCGGCGGCCTGCGCGACGAGCGCCCGCGCGACCTGTCGCCCCAGATCACCGTCGACGCCCCGATCATGATCCCCGAGGACTATGTCCCCGATCTCGATCTGCGCATGGGCCTCTATCGCCGCCTCAACGACGTCGAGGACCGCCCGGGCATCGATGCCTTCGCCGCCGAACTGATCGACCGCTTCGGCAAGTTGCCCGAGGCGACCGAGAATTTGATCACCCTGATCGAGGCCAAGCTCAACGCGAAGAAGGCCTGCATCGCCAAGATCGATGTCGGCCCCAAGGGCGCGCTGGTCAGCTTCCATGACGACAAGTTCCCCAACGTCGCCGGCCTGCTCGCCTATGTCGAGAAGCTGGAAGGCACCGCCAAGCTGCGTCCGGACATGAAGCTGGTCGTCGCCCGCGCCTGGGCCACGCCCCAGTCCAGGCTAAACGCCGCGCTCCAGATCTCGCGCGGGCTCGCCAAGGCAGCCGGATAAATATTGATCGCGATCAATATCGTGCGTGCCTGAGACCGCTTCCTGGGCAGCCTTCCTAAAATGGAGGCATGTCCCAGGGAGTACTCAAGTAGTGACCGATCATCTCACGTCCCGTCTCGCTTACATGGAGATGGGCTCCGCGCAGCGTGCCACGCTTTCCAACAACAGCACGCTTATTCGCGCGGTGATCGGCAAGGCCCTTAATCGCTTCTATGCCCGCGTCGCCGCCACGCCGGAGACCGCGCGCTTCTTCTCGAACGCCGATCACATGCGCGGCGCCCAGTCGGCCCAGGAAAAGCACTGGGGCCGCATCATGGACGGCAATTTCGACGAGCAATATTATCAGAGCGTCCGCCGCATCGGCGCCACCCATGCGCGCATCGGGCTGGAGCCGCGCTGGTATGTGGGCGGCTATGCGCTGGTGCTCGAGAACCTGATCGAAGGCGCGATGGTCCGCACGCCGCTATGGCGCCGTCTGGTCGGCGCCTTCTTCCCGCGCAGTGCCGCCGCCCTGCCCGCCGCGCTCAGCAAGGCAGCGCTGCTCGACATGGAGCTGTCGATCTCGATCTATATCGAGGAGGAACAGATCGCCCGCGAAAAGGCCGTGAAGGCACTCGACGAAGCGCTCGCCGCGCTCGCCGATGGCGACCTCACCCGCCCGCTGTCGCAAATGCCGGCCAGCTTCGCTTCGCTTGAGCGCAGCTACAACAACACGCTGGAGAAGATGCAGGACATGATCCGCGCGGTCACCGCCGGGTCGCAGCGCATCAACGGCACGATCCACGAGATCGCACAGGCGTCGGACGATCTCGCCCGCCGTACCCAGGCCAATGCCGCCAGCCTCGAGGAAACCAACGCTGCCGTCTCGCAGATGGACAGCCGCTCGCGCAACACCGCCCAAGCCGCCCAGTCGACCGTCACCCGCGCCGATCAGGCGATCGCCGCCGTCGATGACGGCCGCAGCGTCGCCACCCAAGCCGTCGATGCGATGAACCGCGTCTCGGAAAGCGCCAAGGGCATCGACACGGTGATCGAGGGCGTCGACAAGATCGCTTTCCAGACCCGCGTTCTCGCGATGAACGCCGCCGTCGAAGCCGGCCGCGCCGGTGAGGCGGGCCGCGGCTTTGCGGTCGTCGCCGATCTCGTCTCGGCACTTGCCATGCGTGCCGAGGAAGAAGCCGGCCGCGCTCGCGACCAGCTCACCGCCACCCAGACCGAGATCGTCACCGCCGTCAACGCGGTGATGCGGGTCGACGGCGCGCTCGCCACCATCTCCAGCGATGTCGGCGAGGTCCACGCCCTGCTCGGCACCATGGCGCAGGACAACAAGGCGCAGGCCGTGGCGATCGGCGAGGTCAACACCGCGATCGGTGCGATGGATCAGGGCACCCAGCAGAACGCCGCGATGGTCGAGGAAACTTCGGCTGCCACGCGCACGCTGGAGCAGGAAGCCGAAGCGCTCACCGAGCTTACCAGCGCCTTCCGCACCGAGACCGGCGCAGCCCCGGCGCGCCCGTCGGGCAATGGCCGTCATCCGATCGTCAACGGCACGGTGCGCAACCTGCCGGCCGCGGCGATCCCGGCGCTGCGCAGGTTGAACTAAGTCCAAACAGTCCGACCTGTACTTTTGCGTAATTGAGAATGCTGCAACTGCGTTCACCATGCAGGATGAGACATTGCCACTCGGCGCGATGGCAGAACTCCCGGTGCCTGCGGGCATCGGGGACGTTCGCCCCATCCCGGCTTCTGCGTTCTGAAGCCAATCCGTTTCGGCGGGTCTCCGGTTGAACCAATAATCATAAGGCTGCGTACCAGGCCGTGACGGATGTGATTGAAACAGGCGCCCCGCAGGATGGGACCGCCCGCAAGGAGCTAGGCTTGAGGGAGCCGGACGGTTTCGAGCAACGAAGACTGCTGACCGAAGCGATGGCACGACTGTCGCATGCACGTTCCATTGACGAGCTGGTCACGGTTCTGCGGGAATGCGCGCGCACCATTGCGCGATGCGACGGGGTCACTGTGATCCGCCGCAGCGGGAATCGCGTTGCCTATATCGCGGAAGATGCGATGTCGCCGCTTTGGTCGGGGTCGGACTTCCCGATCGAGAATTGCATCTCGGGCCTAGCAATCGTCGAAGCGCGCCCGATCCACATTCCCGATATCTATGAGGATGACCGCGTGCCGGTGGACGCCTATCGCCCCACCTTCGTGCGCAGCATGTCGATGTATCCGATCGGCCTGATGGGCCCCAGCATGGCGATGGGCGCCTATTGGGCTCGCGAAGGTGCCGCCGATCCGGCCACCAACGCCCTGCTCGCCAGCCTCGCCCGCTACGCCGGCGTAACCCTTAACCGCGTCACCGAAGGCCGCGGCGCGGACCCGGAGGGGAACCCCTAGGCGCCGGAATCACAAGTGGATCAGCCCAGCGCGAACTCGACCGCCGCCTCGGCATGAATGACGGTGGAATCGAAGCCGGGGAGCGGCAAGGCACTGGGATCGAGGATCAGCCCAATCTCGGTGCAGCCGAAGATCACGCTATCCGCGCCCGCCGCCTTCGCGGTCTCAATAAGATCGATGAGCGTCTCCCGCGACGAGTCCAGCACCTTGCCCTGGCACAGCTCGTCGAAGATTATGGCGTGCGTCGTGTGGCGGCCGGTCGCATCGGGCACTGCCACCTCCATTCGTGCGCGGCCATGCGACGCTGATAAAAGCCGTCCTCCATCGTATAGCGGGTCGCGAGCAGCAGCGGCTTGCGGCAACCTGCATCCAGCAGGCGCTTGGCGGTCGCATCGATGATGTGAAGGAACGGGACGCCCACCGCCGCCTCGACGGCATCGGCCACGAGGTGCATGGTGACGGCGCAGATCAGGATGCACTCAGCCCCGGCCCGCTCCAGCCCCGCAGCCGCATCGCCCAGGAAGCGGCCGGCATCGTCCCAGCGCCCCGACTTCTGCATGGCGACAATATCGTCGAAATTGACCGATCGCATAACCAAATCGGCTGAGTTGAGGTCCCCAAATTTTCGCGGACCGCCTCGTTGATGAGGCGATAGTAGGTCGCCGAGCCTTCGAAGCTCATTCCGCCCAGCAATCCGATGATGCGCATCCTCTTTCCCTAAAAATTGTTCGCCCGAGCCTCTAGGGCGCATGGACAAATTCGGACGGTCTGAAATCGCTCCAATTGCCGACATTGAAGAGCAATGCGCCCGATAGCGGATCGGGCCGGCACCTAAGTCCTTAGAATTGGGCGCCGTCCATGAGTGGACCAGGCGCAGGTTTACCGCCTGAAAAATATCTTGTACCGCTCGGTCAAAGATTGTACCAAAAGGTACAAGTCAGAAACCCCAAAGGGTAATCGAATGAACCGCCGCACTTTCATAGCTGCCTTTCCCGCTACGGCCCTTGCAGCACCGGCGTTTGCCAAGACCCTTCACATCTCGAAAGGAAATGAAATGTCCCGTCCCCCTCTGCCCCCGTTCACCCACGATAGCGCTGTCGAGAAGGTTCGCCTGGCCGAAGATGGCTGGAACACCCGCGACGCCGCCAAGGTCGCCTTGGCCTACACGCTCGATACTCGCTGGCGTAATCGGGTCGAGTTCGCCACCAACCGCCAGGAAGCGCAGGCTTTCCTTGAGCGCAAGTGGAACAAGGAACATGAGTACCGGCTCATCAAGGAGCTGTGGGCGTTCACCGGCAACCGTATTGCCGTGCGCTATGCCTACGAGTATCGCGATGACGCCGGACAGTGGTTCCGCGCCTACGGAAACGAAAACTGGCTCTTTGCCGAAGACGGACTGATGTCGAACCGCCACGCCAGCATCAACGAGATGCCGATCAAGGAATCCGAGCGGCTGTTCTTCTGGCCCCTCGGTCGCCGTCCGGACGACCACCCGTCGCTGAGCGACCTCGGCCTTTGAGTACCAAGCGCGCCCTCACCGATCGCGAAAGTGCCCTGCCGGGGTTGGCAGAAGCATTCCGCGAACACGGGTTCGAAGGCGCGACCTTGGCCTCTCTGTCGAAGGCGACAGGCCTTGGCAAAGGCAGCCTCTACAACTTCTTCCCCGGTGGGAAGGACGAGATGATGGAGGCTGTCCTTGAAAACATCGACGCTTGGTTCGCCGACACGATTTTCTCGCCGCTGAAGAAGGCCTCCGATCCGGCAGCGGCTGTTACAGCCATGTTCGACGACGTGACCGCATACTTCCGTTCTGGAAGAAGGGTATGCGTCGTTGGATGCCTCGGGCTCAACTCCTCTGGCGAAACCTTCGCGGTCAAGGTGCAGGGTTACTTCGCTCGGTGGATTTCAGCTCTGGCTCACTGTCTCGAAGTGGCAAAGGTCCCGCCAGCGATGGCCATGGATCTCGCCGAAGATGCAGTTTCTGGAATACAGGGGGCAATCGTTCTGGCCCGGGCGCTTGGCGATGAAGCGAGCTTTCAACGGATCGTGCACCGCCATCAATCGACCTTGCTCGATGCGATCAAACGTTACGGCTGACATCCATGCAGCCGCGATTTTCCCGTACCCCCTTACCACACTGCATCGGTCCCGTGACCGCTTTCCACCCTTCTCGGCCGTTCACCGGCTGAATTTGTCCACGCGGCCCAGGCTACGGCTTGGCAGTGGGGTAGCCAAAAGAGCGCAGGGATAACGATCAGAAATCGCAAGGATGCCGTCAGGCACTCGCTGCCTGACGGCGCAGGCCCGTCTACCGAACCTCCAGCTCGTCCTCTTCCTCGGCCTCCAGCTCGGCGATCGAGAATTTCTCGCGCTCCATGCTGAAGCCGCCGGCGATGCCTTCCTCGAGCCGCCAGCGCCCGGTCACTTCGGTGCCCTGGTCGTCGACCTGCCCTTCATAGAACACCGCGTGGCGCCACTTGCCGGTATATTGCTTCACGAACTGGATCAGCCCGGTGCTGCGCCGTCCGGCAACCGTTGCGGTGCGGATGCCGCCGCGCCCGTCGGGTTCGCTGATCGAGCCGGAGAACACTCCGCCCGTCTCTTCGATCAGGGCAATGAAACCATTGTCCTGATCGCCGGCATTGCTGACATAGCGGCCATACCAGACGCCGCTCATCTCGCGCGGATCGCTCATGCCCGGCTCACCAGCTGCGCCAGCGCCGGTACGCCCACCGGCCCGGCGCACAAATACCCCTGGAAATACTGGCAGCCCTCCTTGGCGAGCAGATCGAGTTGTTCGGGCGTCTCCACCCCCTCGGCGACCACCGACAGGCCCAGCGAGCGCGCCATGTCGATCACGCCGCGCACCACCACGCGGTCGCGCGCCGATCCGGTGATGTCCTGGCTCAGCTTGCGATCGATCTTGAGATAATCGAGCGGCAGCGCCTTGAGATAGGCGAGGCTCGAATAGCCGGTGCCGAAATCGTCGATCGCCACCCGACATCCCGCTGCACGCAGCATGGTGAGCAGCCGCGCCGCTTCGCCCAGGTCGGACATGATGCCGCTCTCGGTGATCTCCACGGTCAGCCGGTTGCGCGGGAAATTGCTCGCATCGATCCGCCCGAGCAGCGCATCGACAAAGCCTGATCGCGCAACGTCGCCCGCCGTCACGTTGATCGACAGCCGCAGCTTGTTCAGCGACATCGGCCAGTTCGCCGCTGCCGCCAGCGCCCGGCGCTGGACATGATCGGAAAGTGTCGCATCAAGCCCGGCGCGCTCGGCCGTGGCGAACAGCGTCTCCGCGCCCAGTTCGCCGAATTCGGGGTGGTTCCAGCGCGCCAGCGCCTCCACGCCGATGATCTGCCCGGTCGCGATCGCGACCTGGGGCTGGAACAGCACGCCGATCTCGCTGCGCTCCAGCGCGCGGTGCAGGCTGTCGACCAGCACGTCCACCGGGGGCGCGCCCTTTTCCAGCGGCACATCGCCCAGCAGCGCTTCGCTCGCCCGGCGCAGCAGCGCGGCAGCCGTGTCGCCCGCCTGGCTCGCACCCGTCACCAGCCGCGCGCCCAATGGGGCAATGTCGCCGCCCGCGACGAACGGCCGCGCCAGCGCATCCTCCAGCCGTGCCGCCGCGGTGCCGATCCTGGCGGCATCGGCATCGTCGCTGGCAACCAGGAACTCCGATCCGCCGATCCGCGCGACGATCGCGTTCTTGCCCAGCGCCTCGCGCGCCACTTCGCCCACTCGGCGCGAGACGCTGCGCAGCAGCTCGTCGCCCACCTTGCGGCCATAGGCGGTGTTCACCGTCTCGAAGCGCGTCAGCCCGATCAGCACGATGCCCACCTTGCCGCCCTCGGCCAGCCGCCGGTCGATCCAGCGCCGCGCGCTGGGCCCGTCACGTGCGCCAGTCAGCGCGTCGCGCACCGCGGCATTGGCATCGGGCGCCACGCCCAGCGCCTCGACCAACGCATGAAGCCGGTTGGTCTGTGCGTCATATTGCAGATGCTGCACCACCCGCCCGATGCCGGGCAGGTCATGCGCGAAGGCAGTCGACGGCGTGTTGGCGTCGAGCCGACGCAGCGCGCTGCGCGCCAGCACCCGGTCAGGCGGATCGAGCTTGGCGAAGAAGTTCCGCGTGCCCGGCGCTTCGGGCAGGCCGAGCAGGCTGGCCAGCGCAGGCGTCACCTGGAGCGAGCGCATCCCCGGATCGAAGCGCCAGCCGAGCGGCTCGGCCGGGCCCTTCTCCTGTCCGTGCCAGCCCGAAAGCCGTTCGACATGGCGCTGGGCGAAGCGGATCGCGTGCGCCATCGCTGCCGAGGACATCGGGCTCGACAGGAAATGCGTCGCGCCCGCGTCGTAGAAATGGCGCATGTGCACCGTGTCGCTTTGCGAGACGAGGATCAGCATCGCGGCGCCATGCGCTTCGACGGTAGGACCTAATACTTTGGTAGCATCCAGTCCTTCGGAAAGTGCCCCGCGCGCATCGATCACGGCCACTGCCGCGCCGCTACCCAGGAAGCGCCGTTCAAGCGCGTCGGAGCGCCTTGCCGCCACCACGCGCCACCCACCGCCGGCTGCCGCAGCCGCAACTTCGTCGCGCTGGCGGAAGCTCAAAACGAACACCGGGGCCGCATCGGCGTTGGCGCTTTCGATGACTGTGAAATCTTCGGACATCGGTTACTCGATAACGCGAACGCTTGCCGACCGCTATCTTCATGCTTACCTGCCCGAAGATGGCAGTCGCGTCCGCCTTGATCGATGCCCATGGTCGCGCGATCCACTATTTGCGGATTTCGGTTACAGACCGCTGCGATCTGCGCTGCCGGTATTGCATGTCGGAAAACATGCGCTTTCTCCCCCGTTCCGAATTGCTGACCCTCGACGAGCTTTCGCTGGTCGCGGATCGCTTCATTGCGCGCGGGGTGCGCAAGATCCGGCTGAGCGGTGGCGAGCCGCTGGTCCGCCCGGAAACGATCGAGCTGACGCGCCGGATCGGGCGACATCTCGGCCAGGGGCTTGAGGAAGTCACGCTGACCACCAACGGCACCCGGCTCGCCGAGCATGCGGTGGCGTTGCGCGAAGCGGGCATGCGGCGGGTCAATGTCAGCATCGACAGCCGCGATCCCGAGATTTTCCGCCACATCACCCGGCGTGGCGATGTCGCGAAGGTGCTGGCCGGCATCGATGCCGCGCTCGATGCCGGGCTGGCAGTCAAGCTGAACATGGTCGCGCTCAAGGGGCTGAACGAGCAGGAGTTCGCGCCGATGCTCGAATGGGCGGTCTCGCGCGGCATGGACCTCACGCTGATCGAGACGATGCCTTTGGGCGAGATCGACGAGGATCGAGTCGATCGCTTCCTGCCCTTGGGGGGCGTGCTGGCCGATCTGCGCGACCAGTTCGATCTGGTGCCCGATACGCACCGTACGGGCGGTCCGGCGCGCTACTGGCGGGTGGCGGGCACGGGTACGCGGCTCGGGTTGATCACGCCGCTCACTGCGAATTTCTGCGACGGATGCAATCGCGTCCGCCTCGCCACCGATGGAAAGCTTTATATGTGCCTTGGGCATGACGAGGGCGTCGATCTGAAAGCCGCCCTCCGCAGTTCCGGACTCCCAGCCCTGGACGCTGCGATAGACGATTCTTTGCGGCGCAAGCCTGCGCGGCATGATTTCCGCATCGCCGCCGGGGCTGCTCCGGCTACGCGTCGCCACATGAGTGTCACCGGCGGATGAGCCAGCTGCGCGCGCTTTTCGCATCGCCCACCGAACCCGCCCAGCTCGCCGCCGAGGAATTGCGGCAGGCCTATGATTGGGTCCCGCTGGACCAGGCCGAATCGATCATCGCCTTGGGCGGCGACGGCTTCATGCTCCAGACGCTCCACACCCTGCTGGAGAGCCGCCGCAACGTTCCGGTGTTCGGCATGAATCTGGGCACGGTCGGCTTCCTGATGAACGACTGGCGCCGCGACGGGCTCGACGAGCGGCTGGCCCGGGCCAAGCCGTTCAAAGTCAGCCCGCTCAAGATGAGCGCGGTCAACACCATGGGTGAGCGCTGCGAGCTGCCGGCGATCAACGAAGTCTCGTTCCTGCGCGAGACGCGCCAGACCGCAAAGCTCGAAGTGACGGTCAACGACCGCGTCGTGCTGCCCGAGCTGGTGTGCGACGGCATGCTTGTGGCCACGCCTGCCGGTTCGACTGCATATAATCTCTCCGTCCAGGGCCCGATCCTGCCGCTCGGTTCGGGGATGCTGGCGATGACGCCGATCAGTCCCTTTCGGCCGCGCCGCTGGCGCGGGGCGATTCTGCCGGACAAGGCGCGAATCACGATTCGCGTGCTTGAGGCCGACAAGCGCCCGGTAAGTGCCGTCGCGGACCAGCGCGAAGTGCGCGATGTGGCGCGCGTGGACATAGAGATCGACCATCACCGCGACCTCACATTGCTCTTCGATCCCGAGCATGCCCTCGATGATCGCATAACGATGGAACAATTTGTCGCCTGACCCCTTGCAATCCTCTAAAACCCGCTGCATAGGGCCGCCTCCGCCGCGGTTCGCCGCACGGAAAGATGGTGATCCCTGATAGCTCAGCGGTAGAGCTCTCGACTGTTAATCGAGCGGCCGTAGGTTCGAATCCTACTCAGGGAGCCACCACAAAATCTCCGAAAAACAAGAATATTCGCCGCCACGCAAATCCGCGTGCGCGGACGAACGCGTATCTCCCCCGCACGAAAAAGCCCCGCCCGTGAGGGAACGGGCGGGGCTGCGAGGCCCGGGGGGACGGGCCTCTGGGGGCAACTCAGATGAATTCGGGTCCGCGCGGCAGGGCGAGGATGAAAACCGCTCCTTCCCCTGACTCCGAAGGCTCGAGGGTAAGGGTGCCGTCATGGGCATCGACCACCGTCTGCGAAATCGCGAGACCGAGCCCGGTACCATCCACCTTGGTGCTGACCATCGGCTCGAACAGATGCTCACGCACCCCGGCTGGCACGCCAGGCCCGCTATCAGCCACGCGGATGCGCACGCGCTCCCCCTCGGTCCAGGACGAGATTTCGATCCTGCGCACCGGGCTGTTCCACATCGCCTGCGCCGCATTGAGCAGCAAGTTGGACAGCACCATCTCGATCTGGATGCGATCGACGAGCACGCAAGTCGATCCCGGCTCGAACGCACGCCGGACCTCGACGCCCTCCAGAGAGGAAATCCGGGCGCTCACGGCGTCCAGCATCTCGATCAGACATTCCGGCCGCGCATCGATACGACCTGTCTTCACAAAGGCGCGCATGCGCAGCACGATATCGGCCGCCCGCGCGGTCTGCGCAGCAGCATCCTCGATAAAGCCGAGCAATTCTTCGAGCCCGTGGATGCGCTGGCGAATCACCGCGGCACAGCCCTGCATATAGTTGGTCGCGGCAGTCAGCGGCTGGGCGAGCTCATGCGCCATGGCCGAAGCCATCGCGCTCATCGCGGTAAGACGCGCGCGCGCAGACGGGTCGCTTGGCGAGCAAGCGCCCAGAGGCAAATCATTTGCAGGAATACGCATCGAATCGGGCGCATCGTGCAGCCCATCACCTTCGGCGCCAGCATTACGCCTGGCGGCCGAAACTCCGTCGAACCCCATTTTATTCTCCGTGCCCCTGGTTTCCCGCCCAATGGAAACCGGTATCTCGGTTATTAATACGATGAACTGCGTCAAGGTGCTTTGCATTTCACGCCAAGCACTTGGCAGTTTACGTCACCCTGCATACCGTTCCGATTGTTCCGGATGCTTTCCGGGCATGGGGGAGCGCCCTGCATGGCATCTGCACGTGCCGCGATATTGAAGAATTATGTTTCCGTCGCCCTCAACGTTGGCCTGGATCCTTATCGTATTCTTGCCGATACCGGCGTGCGGCCATCCCAGCTTCGCATGCCTGAGGAACGGTTACCCCGCGGCGCCATTGCATCGATCCTGGAACGTTCGGCCATCGAAGCGAATTGCCCACATTTCGCGATGCTCCTTGCCGAGCGGCAGGACCTTTCTTCCTTTGGCCCGATCAGCCTGGTGCTGCAGCAACAGGAGACGCTGGAGGACGCGATCCGCACGCTGGTGCGCTACCAGCACCTGCTCGGCGATCTGCTGACCTTCAACTTCGAGCTTGAGGGCGACACCGCCCTGCTGCGGACCCAGATCGTCAGCAATATCGATTTCGTACCACGCCAGGCACATGAGGCAGTCGCGGCGATCCTGGCGCGTGCTTTTACCGAGATCGGCGGCGATGCCTGGAAGCCGGATTGCCTGCACTTCATGCATGCCGCCCCACGCTCGCTAGAAGCGCATCAACGCGTGCTTGGCTGCCCCATCATGTTCGGCAGCGACTTGAACGGCCTGGTCTATAGCCGTCAGGCGCTGCAGGCGCGCAACCCGAGCTATCGGGCTAATCTCGCGGCCTATGCCAACAGCTATTTCGATGCCCAGTTCCCGGCCGCGCCGCCGCAGAGCCTGACCGATCGTACCCGCCAGGCGCTCTACCTGCTGCTCGCATCGGGCAACGCCTCGATCGAAAGCGTGGCACGCCATATCAGCCTGTCGCCGCGCACGCTCCAGCGCCGGCTCGAAGCCGAGGGCACCGGGTTCAGCGGCGTGCTCAATTCGGTACGCCGCGAACTGGTGGTGCGACACCTGCTCAACAACGTCCATTCGCTGGCCACTGTCGGCGAAATGCTCGGTTACACCTCGCCGGCCGCATTCACCCGCTGGTTCAGCTCCGAATTCGGCATGTCCCCCAGCGCCTGGCGCCGATCCAGCAGCGACGATCCAGCTCCCGCCGATTCCGCACAGGAAGAGGAGCCCGAGCCGGCCGGACATACAGGCGACCTATTCCCCCGAATGCTCTGAACCGCACTGCAAAGCCCTCTCTTGCGACTCTCGCGCGCCCCTGCGATGTTCCCGCGATGCAAGACCTCGATACCTTCATCGCCGGCCTGCCCAAGGCGGAACTGCACCTTCACATCGAAGGCAGCCTTGAGCCCGAGCAGATGTTCGCTTTTGCCCAGCGCAACAATGTCGCGATCCCCTTCGCCTCGGTGGAGGAAGTGCGCGCGGCCTATGAATTCTCGAACCTGCAGGACTTTCTCGACATCTACTACGCCGGCGCCGACGTGCTGCGCACCGAGGAGGATTTCCGCGACCTCGCCCTCGCCTATTTCGAGCGGGTGGCGAAGGACGGCGTCGTCCATGCCGAGATCTTCTTCGATCCGCAGACGCACACGCATCGCGGCATTCCCTTCGGCGTGGTCGCTAACGGGCTCCTCGCGGGCATGGACGAAGCGGAGGGCCGGCTCGGCATCACCTCGAAGCTGATCCTCTGCTTCCTGCGCCATCTCGACGAGGAGGACGCCTTCAAGACGCTGACCCAGGCCCAGCCGTGGATCGACCGGATCGCCGGCGTCGGCCTCGATTCCTCCGAAGTCGGCCACCCGCCCTCCAAGTTCGAGCGCGTTTTCGCCACCGCCGCCGCGATGGGGCTCAAGCGCGTCGCCCATGCCGGCGAGGAAGGTCCGCCCGCCTATGTCACCGAAGCGCTCGACCTGCTCGCAGTCGACCGGCTCGACCATGGCAATCGCAGCCTCGAGGATCCGGCGCTTGTTGCCCGCCTTGCCCGTTCGTCGATGACCTTGACGGTCTGCCCGCTCTCCAACGTCAAGCTGTGCAACGTCGCCTCGGTGGACGAACACCCGATCGACCGGATGCTCGAACTCGGTCTGCGCGCCACGGTCAATTCGGACGACCCCGCCTATTTCGGCGGCTATGTCGCCGACAATTACCGCGCGATCGCCCGGGGACGAGACCTCAGCCGCCGCGACCTGGTAACGCTGGCGCGGAACTCTTTCCTGGGCTCGTTCCTTTCGGACGATGAAGTCGCGGCGCACCTGGCCCGGGTGGACGCCTATGCGGAGGAACATGCGTGAGCATCGTCTTCACCCATTTCACCCATGAGGAGATGGTCGCGGGCGTTCACGCCATCGCCGGCGAGGCGGAAGCGTGGAACCCGACCCTACTCGTCGGCATCGGCCGCGGCGGACTTACTCCAGCAGTGTTTCTATCGCACCGCATGGGCCTGCCGCTGGTTTCGGTCGACTATTCGACCAAGATCGCCCAGTTCGGCGAAGAACTGGTCACGGTGCTGGCGCGGCGGACCCGCGACGGCGATCGGCTGCTGTTCGTCGAGGACATCAACGACAGCGGCAAGACGATCGGTGAACTCCGCGCCGAACTCGCCGCGGAGGGCGCGATCGCCAACCGCATCCGCTTCGCCGTGCTGCTCGACAATATTCGCTCCTCCCAGCAGATCGACTATCGCGCGCGCCGGATCGATCGCTCGGTCGACAAGGACTGGTTCGTCTTCCCTTGGGAGGCGATGGCGCCGCGCGATACGCTCGCGGAGGACGCCATGGAAGTTCCCGAGCGACTGGCGTGAGTTGCTTTACGCTGTTCAGCCGCTGTCAATCGTACTTATGACACGCTCCGTCGCGGACACATACCTGCCGGCACGCGTTCGTTCCGTCATAGCAGTGACCAGATTTAACTCTCGGAGAGAAGCATGTTGAGAACTCCCAAGCGCCCCCGGATCGCAGCGCTGGCTCTCATCCTCGCCGGCAGCATCTCGCTGTCCGCCTGTATGACCGCTACCCCTTATCAGCCGGCAACGGGCAACGGCACCGCGGCGCGCAACGGCTATTCGGATACCCAGATCGAAGGCAATCGCTTCCGCGTCAGCTTCGCCGGCAACAGCCTGACCGCGCGCGAGACGGTCGAGCGCTATCTGCTCTATCGGGCGGCCGAGCTGACGTTGCAGCAGGGCTTCGACTATTTCGTGCTCGCTGACCGCGACACCGAGAAGAAGACCGATCTCGTCCGCACGCCGGGCGCATGGGGCGGTCCGGGCTGGGGTGGCGGCCCCTGGGGCTATTGGAGCCCGTCCTGGCGCTTCTACCGCGGCCCGCGCTGGGGCTGGCGCAGCTGGGATCCCTTCTATGACGATCCCTTCTGGCGCGACCGCGACTGGGACTATCGCACCGTCACCCAATATGAGGCGATGGCCGAAGTCGTGATGGGCAAGGGCCCGAAGCCGGGGGACAATGTCCGCGCCTTCGACGCGCACGAGGTGGTCAGCCGCCTCGGCCCATCGATCCAGATGCCGACGCAGAAATAAGCGGAAACCATAGCCTCTCCTGCTTGCGCGGGAGGATTTTCGAGAGGGAGAGCCGATCGGCTCTCCCTTTTCTTTTGTCCCCGGGTCTTTCCAACATCGTTGGCGACGCGACTCGTGGAAGTACACAAAAGTGCAGGCCAAAAGCGGGATTTGGCGCCGCTCAAGTTGACACAGTTGCCGGCATCCCCACGCATCTCGCAATTTTCTTGCGCAGGCGTGATCCTATTTTTCAAACGGGCTCAAAGAGCGGTCGGCCCGGAGGCCGGCTGCGCGAGCCGATCAGACGAAATCCTACATTGCAAGGGCCGGACAGGTGTCCTGCCCCCCCCGGAATCGTCATCCCCGCGCAGGCGGGGATCCAGGGTTACAGGCGGTGTGCCCTCGGCTCTGGATCCCCGCCTGCGCGGGGATGACGGTAGGTAAGTGGGCGGACCAACGGCCCGCCCCTTAGCTTTACGCCACCTGGCCGTGGCAGTGCTTGTACTTGTTGCCCGAGCCGCACGGGCACGGCGAATTGCGGCTGACCACGCCTTCCCACTGCGCCGGATCGGTTCCGAGATCCTCGGCCGAAGGCTGGGGGATGCCGAGCTGCGGCAGACGGGTGGTGACCAGTCCGGCGGCACCGGCGTCATAGTCATAGGTATCGTCCTCGCCGGTCAGCGGGTCGATATGGCTGGTCAGGAAGTCGGGCAGCTGCGGCAGCTCGGGTGCCGGCTCCATACGGAACTGGGCATAAGCGAGCGTGCGCGTCACATCCTCGCGGATATTGCCGAGCATGCGCTCAAACATAGCGAACGCCTCGTGCTTATACTCGTTGATCGGCGTCTTCTGCGCATAGGCACGCAGATGCACCACCTGGCGGAGCGCATCGAGCATCGCGAGATGCTCCTTCCAGTGATGATCGAGGTTCTGCAGCAGGATCGACTTCTCGATTTGGCTCCAGGTCTCCGGCTCCAGCTCCGCCGACTTGGCTTCGACGAGTTGGTCGGCGGCGGCACGGATACGGTCCTCGACCATTTCCGGTTCGATCTGCGCTTCCTCGGCGATCCACTGCTCGACCGGCGCCTCGATATTGAGGATGCCGACCAGCTTCTCCTTCAGTTCCTCAACCTTCCACTGCTCGGGATAGGAACCATGCGGGCAATATTCGCCGACGATCGCGTTAACCGTCTCGGCGCGCATGTCGGAGACGACATCGCCCACCGTATCGGCATCCATGATGTCCGCGCGCTGCTCGTAGATGACCTTGCGCTGGTCGTTCATCACGTCGTCATACTCAACGACCTGCTTGCGGATGTCGTAGTTGCGCGCCTCGACCTTGCGCTGCGCGGTCTCGATCGCCTTGGACAGCCACTTGGAGCCGATCGCCTCGCCGTCCTCGATGTTGTTGCGCATCATCTTGGCGAACAGCGTGTTCGAGCCGAAGATGCGCAACAGATCGTCGTCAAGCGACAGATAGAAGCGCGACAGGCCCGGATCGCCCTGACGGCCCGAGCGGCCGCGCAGCTGGTTGTCGATGCGGCGGCTCTCATGGCGCTCGGTGCCGAGCACGAACAGGCCACCGGCTTCCTTCACCTTCTGCTTTTCGGCGTCGATCTCGGCCTTGATCTGCTGGATCGCGGCTTCCTTGGCCGGGCCTTCCTCCATTTCGGAGAGCTCGTCATGGACGCGGAACTCGAGATTGCCGCCGAGCTGAATGTCGGTGCCGCGGCCGGCCATGTTGGTGGCGATCGTCACTGCACCCAGGCGACCCGCCTGCGCGACGATATGCGCTTCATGCTCGTGCTGGCGCGCATTGAGGACGTTGTGCTCGACGCCTTCCTTGTTGAGGAAGTCCGACAGCATCTCGCTCTTCTCGATCGAGACGGTGCCGACCAGCACCGGCTGGCCCTTGGCGGCGTGGATCTTGATCTTCTTGGCGATCGCCGCGAACTTCTCATCGAGCGTCTTGTAGAACTCGTCCTCCTCGTCGACGCGCTGCACCGGCAGGTTGGTCGGGATGGTGACGACGTTCATCTTGTAGATGTCGAAGAATTCCGGCGCCTCGGTCGCCGCGGTGCCGGTCATGCCGCCAAGCTTCGGGTACATGCGGAAATAGTTCTGGAAGGTGATAGAGGCGAGCGTCTGGTTCTCGGGCTCGATATTGACGCCTTCCTTGGCTTCCACCGCCTGGTGGAGACCGTCCGACCAGCGGCGACCGTCCATCATGCGGCCGGTGAACTCGTCGATGATAACGACCTTGTCGTCCTTCACGATGTAATCGATGTCACGCTTGAACATCACGTTCGCGCGCAGCGCCTGGTTCAGGTGGTGAACGACCTGGGTGTTCTCGAAATCATAGAGGTTGGCGCCCTGGAGCAGCCCGGCAGCCTCGAGCATGCGCTCGACCTTCTCGGTGCCGTCCTCAGTCAGCACGATCGAACGCTGCTTCTCGTCCTTTTCGTAATCGGCCGGCTCGAGCTGCTTCACCACCGCGTCCACGCCCATATAGAGCTCGGACTTGTCGTCGGTCGGGCCCGAGATGATCAGCGGGGTGCGCGCTTCGTCGATCAGGATCGAGTCGACTTCGTCGACGATCGCGAAGTTGAAGGCGCGCTGCACCATCGAGGCGCGCTCATACTTCATGTTGTCGCGCAGATAGTCGAAGCCGAACTCGTTGTTCGTGCCGTAGGTGATGTCCGCGGCATAGGCCTCGCGGCGCTCATGGTCCGACAGGTTCGGGATGATCACGCCGGTGGTGAGGCCGAGGAAGCGATAGACACGGCCCATCCAGTCGGCGTCGCGCGAGGCGAGATAGTCGTTGACGGTGATGACGTGGACGCCGTCGCCCGGCAGTGCGTTGAGATAGGTCGCGAGCGTGGCGACCAGCGTCTTGCCCTCGCCGGTGCGCATCTCGGCGATCTCGCCGCGGTGGAGCACGATGCCGCCGACCATCTGCACGTCATAATGGCGCTGGCCGAGCACGCGCTTGGCGGCTTCGCGGACGGTGGCGAAGGCTTCGGGGAGCAGCGCATCGAGCTTCTCGCCATTGGCGAGGCGCTCGCGGAACTTCACAGTCTGGTTCGAGAGTTCCTCGTCACTCATCGCCTGCAGCGCAGGCTCGAAGCCGGCGATCTTCTTGACGATGCTGTCGAGCGACTTGACGTAGCGATCGTTCGAGGAACCGAACAGGGTCTTGGCAAAACCGCCGAGCATGGAATTTCCAGTCTATGTCTTAAGGTGGTCGGACAGGCGCGCAGGCAAAGGCCGGCGCCCGTTTGGATGCGAAAACGGAAAAAGCGGCGCCGCGTTTCAGCGGGCCGCGAAAAAGCTCATTCGAGCCGGCGCTCGAAGGGCAAATGCGACGCGACAAGCGCAGTCTGCACGGCCGCGAGCGGCCTGACCTGTTCGCGGCGGAGAAGCGGCACTGCGGGCGCGGGCGCCGCGCGGCGGGCGGGAAGCACCGCCGCCTGGGCCGCCTGAGCCGCCTGGACCATTGTCACGCCCTGCACCTGCCGGAGTCCAGCGCGATCGGCCTGACCGATGCCGGTCAGGCTCGCGAGGAAGGCAGTCAGGAGAAGCAGCAGTTCCAAAGCACTCTCTGTGACGTGACTAGCGCCCGCCAATCGGCAGGGCGCGGCATAGACATAGTGACTGGTATGGCGTTCGTCTAATCAAAAGCTCGGCTCGACCTGTCAGGGTGCCTCGGGGACCTCGGCAGAAACCAGAATCATGCGCGTATCCGGCCGCAGCCCATCAGGGCGCGGATCTGGCCGCACCGCCTGCGCCATCGCCTGGTTGCACGCGACCTTGTCGAGCGGAACACTGCCGCTGCTGACCTCCGTTCGACAGGAATCGGGCTTGCCCGCCGAGGTGAAATACACGCGCAACAACGCAGGCCGCTCATAGCCAGGCGGGAGCTTCTGAAGGTTGAGCTCGATGCCGAGCGGTTCCGGCTGCATGGCGTTCACACGCTTGTCGTTGTCGCCGGGGAACTTCCAGGTGAAACTACCCTTGTAGACACTCACGATAGCGGTGCCGTTTGCATCTTGCGCCGGCCGGAACTTGCTTCGCACCAGCAGAACGGCACAGGTAGTCTGGTCGAGATCGAGGAAGCCGGAGGTCTGCGCGATCCGGCAATCCGTCACCTTTCCGGTCGCGTCGACGCGGAGCAGGAAATTCGTCGTTCCACTGGCGTGCTGGGCAAATGATTTCGTGGGGTAGTTGTCATCGGTCAGCCAGTTCGTCGGCCCGATGGGCGTCGGCCTGGGTTCGGATGTAGCGCTCGCCTCCTGCCCCGCCATCGCCATTGCGAGGATCACCGACAAACCCGCTTCCAAAACCATCTGATCGCTCCCCCCTCGCGCAAGACGTACGCACCAAGCGGCGCAAAAGGAATACTGCCATCGCGCGCTCGGGCGATGGCGCCCCCCCCTATTTCGACGCTTCGAACCGCGCCTCGACCATCCGACTATTGGGCTGAGGAAGTCTTGCGCCTTCAATTTTGAGCGGCGCCACTTGCACGCCCGCCTGCTGGCAGGCGATCGCATCAAGCTTGGGATTGCCGCTGCTCAGTTCGACAGTGCACCCTTTCATCTTGCCATCTGCAAAGACCATCCGGAGCAGGGCGGGATTGGCATAGCTCCTGGGCACCGCCTTCAACTCAACCGCCAGGCCTTCCGGCTTGCTGGCGACATCGCTCACCGGATTGTGGCCACCCGGCCTGCCCGGCAGATTCCAGTGAAAGGAGCCGTCATAGGGATGCGGGATATCCTGGCCGGCAGAATCGCGCGCGGGCCTGAACACGGCCCGCTTCAGCAGCATCTTGCAGACCATCTCATCAAGGTCCGAATAACCGGAGCTCCCCAGGACATGACACCCCGTCAAATTGCCCTCGGCATCGACATCGGCGCGAAACTTGACGGTTCCGAACTCTCTGCGGCTGAGCGCCCGCGCGGGATAGTCATCGTCCGTAAGCCAGCTCTGAGGACGCCCGCGCGGTTCCGGCTTGCTGACGCCGGTTACGACCGCATTCTGCGCCTGCGGTGCTGCCTGAAGCAGAAGCGCCACGAAACCCACCAAAAGCATTTGATCTTTCCCCCCGCTTGCCCGAAGCGAACGCCAGCTTAGCAACAGGTTGGCCCATGTCCATCGAACGTTCCCCGCTCGCAATGCCCTTCCCCGCCCTGCCGGTGATCCTCGGCGTGACCCCGCGCGTGGCGCGGGCGCGCTACAAGAATTGGGATCGGTGCGACCTGACCTATGTCGAGCTGGCGCCGGGCACCGCCGTTGCCGGCGTGCTGACCAGCAGCAAATGCCCCTCGCCCGAGGTGGAATGGTGCCGCAAGGCGCTGCCGCTGGGCACTGCGCGGGCGCTGGTGGTCAATGCCGGCAACTCGAACGCCTTCACCGGCAATCGCGGCCGCGCCGCCGTGGAGGCGATTGCTGCCCGCGCCGCCGCGCATATCGGCTGCCAGCCCTCGGACGTGTTCGTCGCTTCCACCGGCGTGATCGGCGTGCCGCTGCCGATCGACAAGGCCGAGGCCGGGCTCGATAATGCCTTCACCGCCGAGCCGTGCGGCTGGGAAGACGCCGCCGCGACGATCATGACCACCGACACCTTCGCCAAGGGCGCGGTGACCCGCGCGGTGGTGGGCGGCAAGACCGTGCAGCTGTCGGGGATCATCAAGGGATCGGGCATGATCGCGCCCGACATGGCGACGATGCTCGGCTTCATCTTCACCGATGCCGCGGTCGACCCCGCCTTCCTGCAGACCGCGCTGAGCGACGCCAATGGCAAGAGCTTCTCGTGCATCACCGTCGACGGCGACACCTCGACCAGCGACACCGTGCTGGCCTTTGCCACCGGCAGCGCAGGCAACGCCGTGCTGGCAAGCGACGAGGATGAGGGCGCCGATGCCTTCCGCGCCGCGCTGAAGGATTTGTGCCATCAGCTCGCTTTGCTCGTCGTGCGTGACGGCGAAGGGGCGCAGAAGCTGATCGAGATCACGGTGGAGGGTGCCGAGAGCGACGCCAGCGCGCACCGCATCGCGATGTCGATCGCCAATTCGCCGCTGGTGAAGACCGCGATCGCCGGCGAGGACGCCAATTGGGGCCGCATCGTGATGGCCGTGGGCAAGGCCGGCGAGCCTGCCGAACGCGACAAACTGGCGATCCGCTTCGGCACCACCCAGGTGGCGCGCGACGGTCTGGCAGTGGAAGGCTATGACGAGGCGCCGGTTGCCGAGCACCTCAAGGGCCGCGAGATCGAAGTCGGGGTCGAACTCGGGCTGGGCGAAGGCCGGGCCACCGTGTGGACCTGCGACCTGACGCACGGCTATATTTCGATCAACGCGGATTACCGGAGCTGATCGGCTGGCTCCCGGTCCAGCGCCTGCCGGACCGGGATGCAATCAGCTCAGAGCTTGCTCTGCACCCACTGCTTGATCGCGCTCTTCGGCATCGCGCCGACCTGCGTCGCCGCCGGCTGGCCGTCCTTGAACAGGATCATCGTCGGGATGCCGCGCACGCCATACTTGGTCGGGGCATCGGGATTGGCGTCGATGTCGATCTTGATGATCTGCACCTGATCCGCCAGCTCCTCGCCGAGCTCCTCGAGCGCGGGGGCGATCATCTTGCAGGGACCGCACCACTCCGCCCAGAAATCGACGAGTACGGGCTTGCCGGACTCGAGAACATCGGCGGAAAAATTGGCGTCGGTGGTAGCCTTGGTGGCCATGGAAACACTCCTGATACGATAATCGGGGTCTAATCTATGATCGACCGGCGCAGGGTCAAGCGCGCAAGGCCAAGCTTTGCTCCGTGGGCACGAAGCCGGGCTTGTGCGCGGCCAGCAGCGCCTCCGGCAGCAGATGCAGGACCGGGCCTGCCGCATAGAGCAGCCCCGCCTCCACCGTGCGGCCCGGGAAAATCACTTTCAGCGCAGCGACATAGGCAGCCATCTGGCGGAGGTGATAGGGCGGGATCTCGGCCAGCGTCGCCGGTGCCCTGCGCCCGGTCTTGAAATCGATGACCCGGACCTGATCGGGGGTCACCACCAGCCGATCGACCGTGCCGGAGACGACCACGCCCTCTCCCACCACTGCCGCGATCGGGGCTTCGCCGAGGGAATCGGGTCCGAAAAGCGAGGCGAAATCCGGATTGCCGGTGACGCCCAGCGCCGCCGCGACCAGTTCCGCCCGGAGCGCCGCATCGGCCACGCCCCCTGCCCCGGCCAGCCAGCGATCGGCCGCGGCCGATCGCTCGGCAGGGCTAACCGACGGCAAACGCTCGAAAAGTGCGTGGAGGAGCCGGCCGCGCTCGGCGGCTGCCCGGAGCGCCGGCGTGGGGGGCGGATCGGCGACGGCATCGTCACCCAGCGACGAGGGCGCGAGGGGGCGCGGCGGGCGGGCTTCCTCGGGCGCCGGGCGGCGGGCCCAATCGGGCAGGACCGCGACTTCGGCGGCGATCTCGGCCGGGCGCGGCTTTACGGCGACCGGCGGCTGGGGGTTCAAGCCCCTGAATTCGCGCACTTCTCCCTCCGGCACGCCCAAGGCATCGAGCGCGGCGGCGCTGGCGGCGTACCAGCTCTTGGCCGGGGGTACGCCCTTGGCCATCGGCCCCAGAGCTCCTGCCACGACCAGCTTTTCCTCGGCGCGGGTGGCGGCGACATAGAAGAGACGCCAATGTTCACTAAGTTCGCGCGCATCGGCCATTTCGATGACTTCGGCCAGCGCCCCGCGCTCAGCGGCGCGGGGCCGGAAAATCGGCAGCTTTGATACGCTTCCAGACGGTTCCCACCCCAGAAAGTCACGCGGCGAGCGCGTGGGATCGACGGTGGCGTCCGCAAGGATGACCAAAGGCGCCTGCAGCCCCTTGGCGCCGTGGGCAGTCATCACCCGCACCGCCGCCTGTGGCTGGGCCGCATCGCGGACGATCTCGACATCGCCGCGATCGAACCAGTCGAGGAATCGTTGCAGCGAGGGGGTCGCAACCTTTTCGAAATTGAGCGTCGCATTGAGCAGCTCTTCGATCGGATCGCGGGCTTCCTCGCCCAGCCGCCGCAACAGCTTGCGACGACCGTCCAGCGGGCCGGAAAGTAGTTCTTCCAGAAAGCGATAGGGGGTGGCGATGTCAGCACGTGCGAGGAGTGCGTAAAGCGGCGCGAGGCGTTCCTCGGGCTGGGTCTTGCGCAAGTGACGCCACAGTCCGCCGCTCTTTCGGACAGAAGCGTCCATTAGTTCCTCCTGCGACCAGCCGATCAAAGGAGACACGAGCAGGGACGCAAGCGACAGATCGTCCTCGGGCTGCAAGGCGAAGCGGATCGCGGCGAGCAGGTCCTGCACCGCCAGCGGCGCATTGAGGCGAAGGCGATCGACGCCCGCCACCGGCACACCCTCGGCATAAAGCCGCGCGACGATCAGCGAGGCCAGCTCGCCGCGGCGCTTGACCAGGATCATCACATCCTCGGGCTGGAGCGGACGGCCCTTGCTCTCGAGCATCAGGCCACCCTGCCACCATTCACGCACCTGCCGCGCAATGCGCCCGGCGAGCTCGCGAGTGGCGTCGCTGACCCATTCCTCCTCGTCCGCCTCGCTGCCGCCCTCGGTGACCGGGGGCCAGAGGATGACGCTGCCGGGGCCCGGCACTTCGCTGGCATGTTCCTGGCTGTCCGAAAGCTCGCCCATGCCGGGCAGCGGCAGCGCGCCGAGCGCGGCATCGACGAATTCGAGCACCGGCTTGGTCGAGCGGAAGCTGTGGGTGAGCGACAGCTCCTCGACCTCGCGCGGCTCGGGCTTGTCCTCGTCGAACGCGTAATCGGGATCGGCCTCGACCCGCGACAGCGCGAGGAAACGCTCGAACGCGGCGCGGAAGAAGATCGGATCGGTGCCCTGGAAGCCGAAGATCGCCTGCTTGTAATCGCCGACGGTGAACAGCGTGCGCATCGTCGTGGCGCGGACGCCCTCGCCGACGAAGAACTCGTCGGCGATCGCGCTGACGATCGCCCATTGCTGGGGATTGGTATCCTGCGCCTCGTCGATCAGGACATGCTCGGTCGCGGTATCGAGCTTGAAGCGCACCCATTCGCCCATGCCGGGCTCGGCGAGCAAGGCGACGGTGCGGTGGATCAGATCGTTGAAATCGACCGCGCCGAGGCGGCGCTTCGCCTGGCCATAGGTCTCGGCATAGACGCGGCCGGCTTCCAGCCCGCGGGCTAGCAGATCGGCATAGGCGGCCTGGGTCTTCATGCCGAGCAGCTGGCTGCAACTGTCGAACAGGCGCATCGCATAATCGGCATAGGCCGGTTCCTGCGGGGCCTGGCCCTTGCCGAAGGAGCGCGGCTCGCCCTTGGCAGTCGCCCAGATCGAATGGAGATCGGCGAGGCCGGCGGCGCGGGCCTCCGGGCTCTTGCCGAGCCAGGCGGCGGCGATATCGGCGCGTTCGAGCCCCCTGCCCGTGCCCCAATCGGCGTTCATCACGGTGAGCGCGCGCAGGCTGGCGAGATCGAAACTGTCATCGGCGCAGCGCCGGGTGATCTCGGCATCGACGTCACCCAGGGGAAGCCCGAGCGCCTCGCGCAGATAGGGCTGGATCAGGATCGGCAGCGCGGCAAGCGCCTCGCCTTCGCGGGCACAGGCCTTGAGGAAATCCTCGGCCTTGCCCTCGCCCAGCCGCAGCGACAGCGCGCCGACGGCATCGACGATCCAGCCGCGCCCGCTGCGCTCGGCATCGACCAGCATCTCGGCCAGCGCCTCGCGCGAAAGCACGGCTTCCTCGCGCTGGTCGAGCGGGCGGAAGCCGGGGACGAGGCCGGCTTCCATCGGGAAGGCGGCGAGCAGCGACTGGCAGAAGCTGTGGATCGTCTGGATGCGGATGCCGCCGCCGGGCGCGTCGAGCACCTTGGCGAAGAGCTGGCGGGCCTTTTCGCGGCCGGCGGGCGAGATGTTCTCGCCGAGCGCCTCGAGGTCGGCGGCGAGTTCGGCGTCGGACGCGCGCACCCAGCGGGCGAGCCGGCTGGTGATCCGCTCGGACATCTCGGCCGCGCCGGCCTTGGTGAAGGTGAGGCAAAGGATCGCGCCGGGATCGGTGCCGCCCAGCAGCAGCCGCCAGACGCGCGCGGCAAGCACCTGCGTCTTGCCGGTGCCGGCCGAGGCGGAGAGCCAGATATGGCGGCCGGGATCGCTGGCGGCCTTCTGGTTGCCCTTGAGTTTGTGGAGGGGGCGGACTTCAGACATTTCGGTTCGTCCTTACCCGCTCCGATACACCCGTCATCCCCGCGCAGGCGGGGATCCAGAGCCAAGCAGAACCGGTCGGGCAGAGTAACCCCGTATCGGGTAAACAGCGCCCCGCGCCGTTTAGGCCATGCCGGAGGGCATGGCCGAACCGATACGCCCCGCCTGCGCGGGGATGACGGGGTTGGGTGTTTGCGATCACGCCCGTCTCACTCACGGCCATACCACTCATCCAGCCGCATCAGCTGGTCATACTCTGCGTACGGCGCATATTCGGGGTGGAGTTTGGCGGTGAAGGGTTCGTCGCCGGTGAGCCACATCCGCACCGCGTCACCGAAATGGTGCGCAGCGAGATCCACGAATTCCTCGGCCGGGATCGGCTCCTTCTTCTTCGGATCGACGGGGCTGTCGACATAGCCGAAACCGCCGGTGCGGGGCGAGCGGGCGAGCGACCAATATTCGAAGGCGCGCGCCATGCCCTCGATATCGGCGAAGCCGCCGCGCTCGGCGATCAGGCCGAGCAGGCCCAGTTGCAGGCTGAAGCCGGCGCGGACCGCGCGGGTGCTCGGCGGCTGGCCGGTCTTGTAGTCGATGATCGCGAGACTGCCATCGGGCAGGCGATCGATGCGGTCGAACTTGCCGCGCAGCTTGACGCCCTCGAATTCGATATCGCCGTCGAGCTCGACCGCGAGCACCTTGCGATCCGGGTTTTCGGCGATCTGGCGGGCGATCCAGTCGATCGCTTCCATCAGGCGCGGCTGCCAAAGCGCGCGCATCATCGGATGGGTACGCTCGTCGATCAGCATCGCCTCGGCGCGGGCGCGGAGCAGCGCCGGATCGCACTTGTCGAGTTCGAACCATTTCTGAAGAACGTCATGTACCGCCGTGCCCCGCCACGCCGCACTGGGATCGGCATCGACCGGATCGAGCGGGGCGAGCTTGAGCATGCGGCGCGCGTAAAAGGCATAGGGATCGGCCTTGAGCCGATCGACTTCGGTGACCGAGATCGCCTTGGGCCGGTCCTCGACCGGCGGCTGGGGCGCCGGGCGGTCGGCGGGTTCGTGGGCGCCCGGATTGTCGATCGCGTGGAGCCAGGCGGCGAGATCGGGTGCGCGATCGAGGCCGCCGGTCAGCGCTTCGAGGCGGAGCCAGAAACGCGAGGCAATCGTCGGCGCAGTGGCGTCGCGCCGGGCGCGGGTGAGCAGCACTTCGGGTGCGCCGAGCGCACCGGCAAGGTCGTGCGCGGCCAGGCCGATGCGGCGTTCGAGCCCCGGCAGGTCGAGCTCGGCGCGGATGCGTGGGGCGAGCCACGGGTCGGGCGCGGGCAGGCTCGGCCAGACGCCTTCGTTGAGGCCTGAGAGGATCATCAGGTCGGCGGTCTGCAGCCGCGCTTCGAGCTGGCCGAGGATGGCGAGGCGCGGATGGCCGCCCTGGGGCGGGCGCACCGCGATCCCGTCCATCAGGGTGCGCAGCATCGGGGCGAGCGTGTCGGGATCGGCGCGCTGGGGGCCGTCCACCGCCTCGCGCTCGAGATCGTCGAGCAGCGTAGCGGCGGCTCGGCCCTCGGCACGGCTCCATAGCGCATCGCCGCCCAGCGCCTGGGCGGTTTCGCGCAGCGCGGCGAGGAGCGTCGGGATCGGCTGGCTGCCGGCCCCGAAGGCGGCTTCGAGCGGGGCGAGCAGCGCCCTGGCGGCCGGCCACCAGGCCAGTGCTGCCTTGCGTACGGGTGCGTCCCTGCCCTCCTGCTCGACCAGATGGCGGTCGAGACCGGCGAGATCGGGCGCCGGGCGCGGCCCACGCAGCGCGCGGTCGAGGAGGCGGGCGCCGTCGAGCCATTCGGTGCGCGCCTCGGGCATCACCAGCGGGTGCTTGAGCAGGGTTAGCAGCGGCAGCGGGGCGAAGCGCTGGGCGGCGGCATCGGCGAGCGCGAGCAGCAAGGTGCCCGGCGGCAGGATCGACAGCGGCTGGCCGGCGGAATCGTCGACGGCGATGCCCCAGCGAGCGCAGTGGGCGGCGACGCGGCGGGCGAGCGCACGGTCGGGGGTGACCAGCGCGGCGGTGCGCTCGGGGGTTTCCAGCACCTGGCGGAGTGCGAGGGCAATCGCCTGGGCTTCCTCGGCCGGGGTGGCGACTTCGAGGACGCGGACGCCATCGAGCCGGCGTTCATGCTCTGGCAGCGTGGTCCAGCCATGGGTGAGTTCGGGCGGCTGCATCGCCGAGGCGATCGCCTTGCTGCGCGAGGGCGCAGCGTCATGCTCGCTGGCGAACATCCAGGGATCGAACTCGCTGCGATGGACCGACATGCGCTCGAGCAGTAGCTTGAGGTGGAATTGCGGGTGGGTCTCGAGGTTGCGCTTGCGGCGGCCGGTGACCGGATCGGGCGCATGGGGGCCGAGCATGTCCCATTCGGCCTCGGAGATCGAGATCGCGAGATCCGGGAGGACGACCATGCCCTGGGGCAGCTCGGCGACGACGCGCTGGAGCCGGGCGATGGCTGGCGCGCTGGCGGTGATACCGGCGGCGCAGACGAACCCTTGCGGCGGGTTGGCGGTCCAGCGCTTCGCGACCTTGTCGATCAGCCGGCGGCGGCGATCGGCGAGATCGATGCGGCCAAGCCGGGCGAGTTCGCCGGGCCAGCGCTCGAGGACGATGCGGAACAGGTTGAGCGACTTGTCCCAATGGCTCTGCAGCTCGCCTTCGAATTTGAGGTCGGTCAGGCGGGCGAGCGGGACTTCCTCGATCAGCAGCTGGTCGAGCGTCTCGGCGAGGTCGCCGGCGAGGCGGACGGCTTCGGCGGCATCGTGGCGCGGCTCGGCCTGCTGGATCAGCCGGGCGAGGATGAGCTGGCGCTGGAGAGGAGTGACCGCGGGGGGCACGGGGTCTGGATCGGCGGCGGCATCGAACACTGCTTCGTCGAGCTCGGGATCGCCGACCGCGACCAGGCGCGGGAGCAACAGGCCGCCGCCGCTGGCGCGGACGAAGGCGTCCTGGATCGCCTTCTTGGCGCGGTTGTTGGGGAGCAGGACGAGACCGCGGGCGAGGCCCATCGGGTCGCTACCGAATCGCTGGATCAGCCCATTCGCCAGCGCATCCGCGAAGGCGCGGTGCGGGGGGATGGTGTAGAGAGTTGGGGCGGTGGGCATGGGCTAACGAGCATTAGACGCAATCGTCATCCCGGCGAAAGCCGGGATCTCGTGTGGCTCTATTCCCGCCATCGCCTGAGATCCCGGCTTTCGCCGGGATGACGGGGTTTAGACGGTCGCCAGTATCTCTTCGGCCTCTTTCACCGCGCCGGGGGTGCCGACGTCAAACCATAGGCCCTGGTGGACCGTACCCCATAACCGCCCCTGCTCCATCGCGCGGGTCCAGAAGAGGTTGGTCGAGAACGGGCCCTCGGGCCAGTCGCGGATCACGCGCGGGTGGATGATCTGGGCGCCGGCGAAGACGAAGGGCGCGAGGCGGCCGGGCTTGCGGCGCTCGGTGATGCGGCCGAGCGGGTCGAGGCGGAAATCGCCCATGCCCTTGTGGCTGTAAGCGCGCGCCAGCGGCACGAGCAGCAGCAGCGCGTCCATCTTCGCATCGTCCCAGGCGGCGGCGAGTGCGTTCAAGGAGCCGATCGGGCCGTCGACCCAGAGCGTGTCGCTGTTGACCGTGAAGAAGGGCTTGTCGCCAAGCATCTCGCGCGCCTGGACGATGCCGCCGCCGGTTTCCATCAGCTGGGCGCGCTCGTCCGAGATCTGCACGTCGATGCCGCCGGCGCGGGCCTTGAGGTGCGCTTCGACCTGGTCGGCGAGATAGTGGACGTTGACCACGGCGCGCTTGATCCCGGCTTCGCGCAAGTGATCCATGGTGTGATCGAGCAGCGGCTTGCCGGCGACTTCGACGAGCGGCTTGGGGCGCGTGACGGTGAGCGGGCGCATGCGCTTGCCGAGGCCGGCGGCCATGACCATCGCGGTTTCGGGCATGGCGACGGCCGGGTTCGGGCGCAGCGAATAGGTAGCGGAGGGTTTCATTGCCCCGGTCTTATGCCTTGGTCAGTGCGAGGGGATCGCCGCGCAGGTCGGCGGGGATATTGGCTGCGAACCAGTCGGCGACCGGCTTGAGCGCCGGGTGCTGGAGATCGCGGTTGAGATAGGTCCAGACGCGCGGGCAGAGGCCCGGATAGCGCGGCTTGCCGTCGCGCTGCCACAGGCGCGTGAAGATGCCGACGATCTTGGCGTTCCGCTGCGCGCCGAGCACGTGATAGGCCACGTCGAACGCGTCGCCGGCGCCGGTGATGCGCTTGTAGCGATCGAGCATCGCAGTCTCGAGGCTTTCGGGCACGTCGCGGCGGGCGTCCTGCAGCAGCGAGACGAGGTCATAGGCCGGGTGCCCCGCCAGGGCGTCCTGGAAGTCGAGCAGGCCCAAAGTTTCCGCGCTACCGTCGATCAGCATGAGATTCTCGACATGGTAGTCGCGCAGCACCGTGACAGGCGTGTGACCCGTGAGCACCGGGGCGAGCACTTCGTCCCATGCCTTGCGGTATCCGTCGAGATCGACCTCAAGGCCGACCGCCGGGCAATACCATTCGGGTAGCAGATCCGCCTCGCGGTGATATTCGGCAAGCGTATACGGCCTGAGCAGGTCCGGCGCGGGGATTTCGGCGAGGCGGATGATCAGGTCGATCGCCTCTTCGTAGAGGCGCAGCTCGCTCTCGGGCGCGGCGTCTACGGTCTCGCGCATGCGGGCGTCGCCGAAATCCTGGATCAGCACCAGCCCCTCGGTCAGATCCTCGTGGAGGATCTCGGGCGCGGCGAAGCCGTGGCTGGTCAGCCAGCGGGCGATGTTGATGAAGGGGCGCGGGTCCTCGTGCGGCGGCGGCGCGTCCATCAGGATCGCGGTGCGGTCATGCTCGACCACGCGGAAATAGCGGCGGAACGAGGCGTCGCCGGCAAGCGGGCGGATCTCGGCGCCGCCCCAACCGGCGGCAACGAGGAAGTCGGGCGCCGCGGCGGGCGGATTCATGTCAGAAACCATCGGTCCTTCCATGCCGCCGGCACCTTGGCTGTCAAGACGCGCGCGCCGTCCGGTGCTACATCAAGGGACAACCACAGCGCATCGTGCCACGCAGCGTCGCCCAGCCGCTCGGGCCATTCGACGATCAGCAGCGAATCATAGCGGGCATCGTCGAGCCCCAGCTCCTCGGCTTCCTCGGGTGCGTCGAGCCGGTAGAGATCGACATGGAGGACCGGGAAGCGGACCTCGGGCGGCTCATAGGGCTGGACGATCGCGAAGCTGGGCGACGGCGCCTCGCCTTCGAGGCCGAGCGCGGCGAGCAGCCCGCGGGCGATGCTGGTCTTGCCCGCACCAAGCTGGCCGGACAGCGCGATGACATCGCCAGGGCGAGCGAGCTCCGCCAGCTTGCGGCCGAGTGCCAGTGACTGGTCGAGACTATCGAGGATCATCGCCGCGGCAGCTCCACGGTTACCAGCGTGCCTTCGCCCGGCTCGGAGATCAGCTCGATGCGGCCGCGGTGCGCTTCGACGAACTGCTTCGCCAGCGGCAGGCCAAGACCCAGCGAGCGCTGGCTGCCCCGCGCATTGCCGAACTGGGCAAAGCGATCAAAGGCCGTCGCGATCTGCTCGGGGGCCATACCGGGGCCGTTGTCCGAGACGATCACCCGGGCGACGCGGCTGTTGCCGTCGATATGGAGCAGCACCCTGCCCTGTTCCGGCGTCTGCGAGACGGCGTGGCGCAGGAGATGCTCGATCACCTGGCGGATGCGGCGCGCATCGCCGGTGATGCTGCCCGCGCTGCCGGCATTCTCGACCACCAGATCGATATGCTTGGCCTTGGCGAGCGGCGCGATCACCTCAGCGGCGTTCTGCGCGGCGTGCTCGATATCTACCGGCTTCTTTTCCAGCGGCGAGCCTTCGCTCTGCGTCAGATCGAGCACTTCGTCGATCATCGTGCCAAGCCGATCGACCGAGACCAGGATCGCTTCCGAATATTCCTGCCCGCTCTCCGAAAGCTGGCCGGCGAAGCCACCGTTGAGCATCTCGGCAAAGCCCTTGATCGAAGTCAGCGGAGTGCGCAGCTCATAGCTCATGTTTGCGAGGAACGAGGTCTTGACCCGGTCCGCCGCTTCCAGCGCTTCGTTGCGGGCGCTGAGCGCACGCTCGGCGCGGTGATGATCGGTGGTGTCGAGCATCGTCACCAGCGCATTGCCATCGGGCAGCGGCACCGCGGTCACATCGAAATGGCGGCCATCGGCAAAGGCGATGCTCGAACCGCGCGACTGGCGCTCCTGCGCAGCGATGCGGATCAGATCGCCGATGATCTCGGCGCGCGACGCCTTGAGCAGCTTGGGGCCAAAGGCGCGGACAAGCTGCGGCACCTGGGGATGGTTATCGAGGAAATTCTCGTCAAAGCCCCACACCTGCCGGAACTTGCGGTTCCATAGCTGGAGCCGGCCCTTACCAAACACCGCAACCGCTTCGGCCAGACTCTCCAACGTGGCGGTGCGCACCTGCTGCATCTCGCCATGCTCGCGCTGCAGCTCGAACTGCTGGGTCTGGTCCTCGAACAGCAGCAACAGCCCGCCTTCGGGCAGGGGCTGGGCAACGACGCGCATATGGGTGGTGCCGAGGCTCCAGGTTTCCTCGATCGCATCGGCCGAGACGAACCACTGGCCCCGCTCCGCCCGCCACGCCGGATAATCGCGCACTTCGGGCACGCGATTGGCTTCGCGCATACGATCGAGCACGCGATCGAATTCGGGGCGATCGGCCAGCCACTCGTTACGGATCGCGAACATCCGGCGGAAGGGCTGGTTGGTGAAGATCAGGCTGCGATCGGCGCCGAACTGAGCAACGCCCGCCGAGATGCGATCGAGCATTGCGCGCTGGGCCGCGGCGAAGCGCTTGAGGCCGACCCGCGCCTGCTCCAGTTCCTCGACATCGACTGCGAAACCGGCGACGCCGCCGGTGGCCAGCGGCATATCGTGCAGGCGGAGCATTCGGCGCTTGCCGCCGATCGTGGCGGGCATCGCTGCGGTCTGCGGCTCACCCGTGTCGCGCGCGATCGCGGCATTGGCGAGCGGGCCGCCCATGCCGACACCCTCGATCAGCTCGAGGCCGCGCTCGACGACATCCTCGGAATCCTTGCCTTCCACGGCCTGGACATAGGCCGAGTTGACCATCAACAGGCGCAGGTCGCCGCCGCGATACCACATCGGCATCGGCGCAGCCTCGATCAGCGCGGTGAGCGCGTCGAAGGCGGCGCGCAGGCGACTGGCTTCGCGCTGGAGGCGGGTGATCTCGTCCTGGCTCTCGGTGGCGTCGAGGAACCATAGCACGACGCCGCCGGGGGCGTTGACCGTCTGTGGCGCACGCTCGCCGATCACCAGCAGCGCGCGCTCCGAGCCGAGCGCGCGGACGGACAGGCTGAACGGCTTGCCGGCCTTTTGCGCCGCTGCGACATGCGCGCCGAGCGCACTGGCATCATCCGGGAGCAAACCACTCCCCTCCCCGGTCAGCGCATCCAGCTCGCGCGGCAGATCCCGGAAGCCGAGCCAGTCGCCCAGCCGGCGCGACAGCTCGATCCGACCATCGGCACGCACCAGCATCGCCTGGGCAGGCGCACCGCTGAGCAACGCGGCAAGGCGGGCATTGGAATCGGCAATGTCCGTCGCCTCGGCACGGGCACGCAGCCCCGTAAACAGCGCCCAGACACCGCCGATGACGAGAAGCGCCAGCACCGCGCCCGTGACGATGGCAGCGGATTGGGTGATGTGGATCAAAGCGCGCGGCTCCGGGGAGTCATCCCCGTCCCTTAGGACAGTTTGTCGCCAAACGAAAAGGGCCCGGCATGCCGCCGGGCCCTTCCTTTTTCGCTTCGCAGCGAAGTTGCCGATCAGAAGAGGTTCGGCAGCTTCACCTTGGCACCGACATAGCCAAACGCGCCGACGGCGTTGACCGGATAGATGCGCGTGCCGATGTCCGGACGCTGGCCGAACAGGTTGCGGACGCCGCCATAGATCTGGAAGCGCTTGTCGACATCGTAGCTCACATAGATGTCATGCTGCCAGCGCGCCTTGAGGTACTTGTACTCCTCGGCAACGATGGTGGGATCACCTGCCATCTGCTGGTTGGAATAGCGCGAGGTCTTGTCGAACCACAGGATCCCGTAGTTCGCGGTGAACCCGCCCATGCTCCAGGTGAGATCGGCGTTGACCGTGTACTTCGGTGCATAGGAGCCGCCCTCGCCGCGCGAGTTGGTCACGTCAGCGCCCGGGGTGCCGACAAACTCGAGACGATCGAGATAGTTGCCGACCACGCTCAGGTTGAACGTGCCTGCCTTCGCCGTCGCCAGACGATAGTTGAAGTTGATGTCGAGACCGGCGGTGCGGAACTGCGCGACATTCTGCGGCAGCACGGTGAAGCCGACGATGTTGCCCGCATCGGCGGTGGACGACGGGCCATTCTGGCGAACGATACCCTGGCAGAACACGTTGTTCAGCGTGGGCTGATCGACGCAGAGCTGCGCGAGCTGCTGTGCCGTGACCTGGTTGATCGCGTTCTTCAGCTTGATGTCATACCAGTCGGCACGCAGCGACATGCCCGGCAGGAAGCTCGGCTGAAGCACCACGCCGGCGGTCCAGGTGGTCGCTTCTTCCTGCTTCAGGTTCGGGTTGCCCCCGGCAAAGCCCGGCAGGTTGGTCGAGCGATTGTCTTCATAGGTGGCCGGGGTAGCGCCCAGCCCGGTCAGCAGCGCCGAGCAGTTCGCCGCGCGATACTGGGTACCGTACTGGATTTCGTCCGGCAGGCACGGATCGGTGATGAACTCGAAGGTCTGCGAGTTGCCCGAATAGAGCTCGCCGATGTTCGGCGCGCGGACTGCCTTCGAATAGGTGCCGTTGAAGGTGATGTCGCGCACCGGCGCGAACTTGCCGTCGAGCTTCCAGGTCGTGGTGTGACCGATCGACGAATAGTCCGAGAAGCGCACCGCGCCGCCGACTTCGAGGCTGTGGATGAACGTGTCGGTGAGCAGCGGCACGTTGAGCTCGCCGAACACTTCCTTCACGTCATATTCGCCACCGTCATTGCTGAGCGAATTGGCGAAGGTCAGGCCCTGCGCCGCCAGCGGATCGGCGACGAAGCTGCTCTTTTCCTTGCGATATTCGGCACCGATCGAGAAGCCGACATTGCCGCCGCCCGGCATCGAGAACAGGCCACCGAGATCGCCCGACAGATAGGCGGAGGCGACGTGCTGCTGGATGCGCGCGCGATCGGTGGTGTTGGTCTTGATCCAGTCAAGCGCCGCCTGGCTGGCCACGCCTTCGCCGAACAGGTTCAGCGGAACGCACTGACCCGGCGAGAAGGTGGTCGGCGAGAAGACGTCGCGGCTCGCATAGGGCTGGTCCGGCGTCCAGGCCGGGTTGACGTTGACGCGGCAGGTCGGGCCGCTCGGGCCCTGCACCACGTCGAGCGCGGCATAGAAGCGGTCGTCGAGAATGTCGTTCAGGTAACGGCTCGTCACATCGGTGCGGCCATAGGTGTACGACACTTCATAGTTGAGGTGGCTGCTCAGATCGCCACGCACGCCGAACACGCCACGATAGGTCTCGCGCGTGATGTCCTCACCGCGCTGACCGAAATCGAAATTGTCGCGGTTCATCAGCACGCCGCCATTGCCGGCAGCGGCGATCAGCGACTGCAGACCGGCCGGAATGTAGGGGTTATCCTCCGGGATGAAGAGGTAATAGTCGAAGGTCGGCTGCGCGAGCGAGAAGCTGTGGGTGCGCGCATACTTGGCTTCAGCGAAAACCGAGACGGCCGGGCTGATGTCGAAATGGGCGATCGCGTTGACGACATGGCGATCGACCTGCGGCAGCAGGTCATTGCCATAGTCGGAAACCAGCGTGCCGCTGCCGCCCTGCTGATAGGCCGTGCGCACGAACGTGCCCGGATCGTACGGAGTCAGGCCGTTGGCGCCGACGAAATAATCGGGCAGGCCGTCGAAATCGAGATCGATGCCGCCCGCGCGCGAGGTGTCGTAATAGCGAATGTCGTTGAGCGGCACATAGGTGGGCGTGGTGCCGTTCGGGTTACGGTAGAAACCGATCTGGTTGGTGCCGCTATACTGCTTGCGCGCATGCGAATCGAGGCGGTCTTCCTCGCCATATTCATAGGCGATGGCGATGTTGCCGCGGCCGCCGGCGAAGTTCTTGCCGGCCGTGACCGAGATCAGGCGCTGGCCCGCATCGCCATATTCGGAGATGCCGGCCTGGGCGCGCGCGCTGATGCCCTCGAAGTTCTTCTTCATGATGAAGTTGACCACACCGGTCACGCCGTCCGCGCCGTAAATGGCCGAGGCACCGCCGGTGAGCACTTCGATGCGATCGACCAGGTCGTTCGGAATCGTGTTGATGTCGACTGCGGCCGAGCCCGGCACGCCCGAGACGTGACGGCGGCCATCGACCAGCACCAGCGTGCGCTGGGTGCCGAGGTTGCGCAGGTCGAGCAGGTTGAGGCCGGTATAGCCGATGCCCGCGCGATCACCCGAATTGTTGGCCGAGGTCGACGAGCCCTGCAGCGCCGGATAACCGGTGAGGAAGTCGGTGAGGTTGGTCGTGCCCGATTCCTGGATCGTCTGGGCGCCCAGCGTCACGACCGGGTTCGGCGTGGAGAAATCGGCGCGGCGGATGCGCGAACCGGTGACGACGATGGCCCCTTCCTGCGGAGCAGGCTCATCGGCCTGCTGCGGAACCGAGGCATCCTGTGCTTCAGCCGGAACCGGATCGGTGCTCTGCGCGAACGCCGGGGTGGCGATCTGGGCGAGAGCGAGAACTGCAAACGACGCGGTGAAAGACAGACCGCGACGGGTAAGCGCGCCACTGTTACGCATTGTTACTTCCCCTCTGAAATTGATCTCACGCACTCCGGATCAATTGTTGCCAGCTTTTGTCCGGGACTTTGCCACGACGCAGGGGGAGAGGGTCTGGTTGCAACATTGCAACGTATTGTTGCTCCATGTGGCATGTTTGCAACAGCGTGCAGGCGGACAAGGAAAAGGCCGCACTCCCGGAGGAGCACGGCCTTTTCCTTTGTCGATCCCCGAGGGGAGCGGATCAGTAGCGATAGTGATCCGGCTTGAACGGACCCTCGACGGTGACGCCGATGTAATCCGCCTGCTTCTGGGTCAGCTTGGTGAGCTTCACGCCCAGCTTCTCCAGGTGCAGCGCCGCAACCTTCTCGTCGAGGTGCTTCGGCAGCACGTACACGTCGTTCTTGTAGGTGTCCGACTTGGTCCACAGCTCGATCTGGGCGAGGACCTGGTTGGTGAAGGACGACGACATCACGAACGACGGGTGGCCGGTCGCGTTGCCGAGGTTCACCAGGCGGCCCTTCGACAGCACGATGATCTTCTTGCCGTCCGGGAATTCGACTTCGTCGACCTGCGGCTTGATCTCGGTCCACTTGAAGTTCGCCAGGCCGGCGATCTCGATCTCGCTGTCGAAGTGGCCGATGTTCGAGACGATCGCCATGTTCTTCATCGCGCGCATGTGGTCGACGGTGAGCACGGCTTCGTTGCCGGTGGCGGTAACGAAGATGTCGGCGCGGGTAGCGGCCTCTTCCATCGTCACGACTTCATAGCCTTCCATCGCCGCCTGCAGCGCGCAGATCGGATCGACTTCGGTGACCAGAACGCGGGCGCCGCCGTTACGGAGCGACGCGGCCGAACCCTTGCCGACGTCACCGAAGCCGGCGACGCAGGCGACCTTGCCGGCGAGCATCACGTCGGTGGCGCGACGGATCGCGTCGACCAGCGATTCCTTGCAGCCATAGAGGTTGTCGAACTTCGACTTGGTGACGCTGTCGTTCACGTTGATCGCCGGGAAGGGCAGCTTGCCCTTCTTCGACAGCTCGTACAGGCGGTGCACGCCGGTGGTGGTCTCTTCCGACACGCCCTTGATCGTGGCGACGGTCTTGGTGAGGTAGCCCGGACGCTCGGCGAGGAAGCGCTTCAGCGTGGCGACGAAGATCTCTTCCTCTTCGTTCGACGGGGTGAACAGCTCTTCACCCGCCTCGACGCGCGCGCCCCACAGCGCGAACATGGTGGCGTCGCCACCGTCGTCGAGGATCATGTTGCAGGTCTGGTCCTGGCCCCAGTCGAAGATGCGGATGACGTAGTCCCAATATTCTTCGAGCGTCTCGCCCTTCACGGCGAAGACGGGGATGCCGGCCTCAGCGATGGCGGCCGCGGCGTGGTCCTGGGTCGAGTAGATGTTGCAGGTCGCCCAGCGCAGCTCGGCGCCGAGTTCCTTCAGCGTCTCGATCAGCACGGCGGTCTGGATCGTCATGTGCAGCGAGCCGGTGATGCGCGCGCCCTTGAGCGGCTTCGACGCACCGAACTCGGCGCGCAGCGCCATCAGGCCCGGCATTTCGGTCTCGGCGATCTCGATCTCCTTGCGGCCGAAAGCGGCAAGCGAGAGGTCCTTGATGACATAGTCCTTGTCGAGCACGGTAGCCACGAGCTGTCTCCAGATGTGAATCAGTTGCGCGCCGGGAATCGTCCGGCCGCGACGGGCGCGCCCTACAGGCTCGGCGGCGTGGGCGCAATCCCGATATAAAGATATCTTTATATGTCGCGGCGAGCCGGTCTTTGTGCGGGGCGTAGCGGCATGTTAGCCTCGCCCCATGCACTGGCTGATGCTTCCGCTCGCAACGCTCACCGCCCCCGCCGAACCGGCACCGCAGAGCTATCCCCTGCCCTGCCTCTACGCCCCACGCGGCGGCGAGCTAGACACGTTCGAGGGCTGCGCGGCGCAGGCCGAGGACGGGACGATCCGGCTGGCGCCAGCACACCGCGCAAAGCTGGACTTCGACAAGGACGGGCTGGCCACCGTCCATGTCGGCAAGAGCTTCCATTATGTCGCCCGGGACGGCCGCAGCGCGCCGGTGATGACGATGGACAATGGCGCCGATCCGTTCGTCGATGGCCGGGCGCGCTCCGAATGGCACGGCAAGATCGGCTATATCGACCGATCGCTGCGCCTGGTGATCGCGCGGCGCTATGATGGGGCGATGCCGTTCGAGAAGGGCGTCGCCGAGGCCTGCACCGGCTGCACGCTGACCGGGGATGGCGAGCATCACTGGTACACCGGCGGAACGTGGCTGCGGGTGAATCCGGCCGGGCGGGAATTGCCAGGGAAGCGGTAACTTCCTTGCCCTCCTCAACCGCCGTCCCGAAGGCGCGTATCAAGAGTCACGACCGACGTCGCCAAGCTCAGTCAGGCGGCAACTTCGCCCGAAATGGCGGTACCCCAATTTTTGGCCGGTGACGGACGCACAAGGACCGCGCAGAATGTGCGGGTCGCTCCTCGATCGGTGAATGCGTCATGTTCCGCTTTCTTGCGTCCGCCCTGTTCGTTTCGCTTGTCGCCGCCCAGCCCGTGGCCGCCCAGACCCAGGATATCCTGATGGGCGACGCTCCGCCCCCGCCGCGCGCTTCGCCAGAGCTTGCCGCGCGCGCCTGGATGATCCGCAACGCCCCCCAGCATGTCCAGAACAACTGCTGGAAGCTGGGCTGTATGATCATCATCAACGAGACCAGCGGCTATGATGCGATCGGCTTCTATGTCGATTCCGCCAGGCCGGGGAAAAAGGCGCAGTGGAGCGCCAACCAGTTCAGCGAGGCACTGCACCCGGCCAAGGCGACGATCCGCTTCAAGACCGGCGGCCCCGATACCTGCGACCTGCCGGTGCGCATCGTGCTGCAGCAGCGCGAGACCGGCGAGAAGCTGGAGGTCGTGGGCAATGGCAGCTTCTGCACTTCGCCGCATCAGGATTCGCTGGTGCGGATCAAGCTGCTGGAAGGCAAGGTGTTCGTGCGCGGCGACGACGAGGCGCCGCTTCCCGACGCCACGCACTGAGCTGGGTCAGCTGCACCAGAGCACAGTCTTTACCAGACGCGGTTTGGGACAAGGCTGCCCAACAGGAACCGGTAGCGGCTTGCCCGGCGCCCATAGTCCCAGGCGCTGCTGGATATTGGGCATCTCGGAATCGATCACCGCCAGCGGGTTGCCGTCGCCATAGATCGTCCCGCTGCGGAAACGCAGCACCTGCTTGTAGCGCAGCGCCGCGTCCGGCTTGCTGACCGAGATCCAATAGCCGAAGGGCGCGTCGCTGGTCGGCTCGGCGAAGATCACCGCGCCCTTGAGCGGCCCGTCCGCGACATAGCGGACTTCCTCATTATTGTTGCGGCCGGTCCGTTGCGCATAAGCGGTGACGAAGCCGTCCTTCGCCTTGTCATAGGCGAGCAGCCGCGTGGCGACGCGCTGGTTGCCATTGCCACTATGGACGCTGGCGACCTGCACGAACAAGAGCGCGCGGCCGGGCGCGGGATGCAGGATCGTCGGCGTGCTCAAATAATGCGGCTCGACAAAGGCATCGTCGCTGCGCCTGTCGCCGAGCAGATCGTTCAGTGCGGGAGAGCAACTGCGGCCAGCGTCCTTGCTTAGGCAAAGCGTAATTGCGCCGGGCTCCTGGTTGCCGGCAATGCCTTCCACGTCCGCCCCCTGGGTGGCGACCAGCCGCCAAGGCGACGATGCGCCGAACGGCGTGGCGAGATCGATCGCAGCGATCACCTTGCCCTCCGGCGCCGACGCTGCGCCCAGCAGGAGCGCAAAGCCGACGAGCAGCGGCAAGCGCGTCATGCGGTGCCGGCGCTGTTGGCGAGCAGGCGGGGATCGATACCCGCCCCGGCAAAGGCAACCGCCCAGCGATCCTCGGCATCGATATCGTAGATCAGGTCGGGCGTGCCCGCGGTGTTGAACCAGCCGTGGCGGGCGAGTTCGTTATCGAGCTGGCCCTCGCTCCAGCCGGCATAGCCGAGCGCGATGAGGTATTTGGCGGGCCCGGTGCCTTCCGCGATCGCGCGCAGCACGTCGATCGTGCCGGAGAGCGCCCAGCGGCCGCTCACGTCGATCGTGTCCTGCCCGCCCCAATCAGGCGAGTGCAGCACGAAGCCGCGGCGGGGTTCGACCGGGCCGCCGAAATGCACGGCCGTATCGGGCGCGAGGCCGGGCTCGATCTCGAACTGCTTGAGCAGGTCGTGGAGGGTCAACCCCTCGATCGTGTCGCCGATGCCGATGCCGAGCGCGCCTTCGCTGTCATGCGCACACATCGCGATTACGGCGCGTTCGAAGCGCGGGTCGCCGATTCCCGGCATGGCGAGGAGGAACTGGCCGGTGAGGAAGTTTGTCGAGTCCATGGCCGCTCAACGTAGCCGCACCGTTTCGGCTCCGCACGCTTGAAAATCACCCGGCACAAGCCGATGGAGCGGCACGACTCAATATCCAGGAGAGAAGCATGACCATCCAGACCGGCGACCGCATTCCCAGCGTCACCTTCGTCAAGGTGACCGAGGCTGGCCCCGACCAGATTTCGTCGGACGATTATTTCGCCGGTCGCAAGGTGGCGATCTTCTCGGTGCCGGGTGCCTTCACCCCCACCTGCTCGGCCAAGCACCTGCCGGGCTTTGTCGAGAAGGCCGACGAAATCAAGGCCAAGGGCGTGGACGAGATCGCCTGCACCGCGGTCAACGACGCGTTCGTGATGGGCGCCTGGGGCAAGGCCAGCGGTGTCGACGGCAAGGTGACGATGCTCGCCGACGGCAATGGCGACTTCCCCAAGGCGCTGGGCCTGACCATGGACGGCTCGAAGTTCGGCATGGGCACGCGTGGCCAGCGCTTCTCGATGCTGGTGAATGACGGCGTAGTCGAGCAGCTCCACGTCGAGGCGCCCGGCCAGTTCGAAGTCAGCTCGGCCGAGTATCTGCTCGGCAAGCTGTGAGCTGAACGCGCCGGAAGTACGGAGCCGTAACGGAACCATGCAATGCTCGCCGGAGTTGATCCGGCGAGCTTTTCAGAAAGGGACCGACATGGCCGATACCGAAACTGCCAACGCACTTCCCGAGACGATCGAAGAAGCCAAGGCTGATGCGAAGGGCTTTCTCGCCCAGGCGCAGGAAACCCTTGGCGACGCGTTCGACGCGACCGTCAACGCGGTGAAGGAACACCCGATCGCCGCGGCCGGCATCGCCGCGGGCGTCGCGGCCGCAGTCGGCGGCGCCGCCTATGCCGCCACGCAGCTGGGCGGCGACAAGGAACCGGCAGCCAAGCCGGCCAAGTCAGCCAAGAAATAAACCGGAGAAAATTCCTCCCCTATGGGGAGGGGCAACCGGGGCCGGGACTTCTCCCGGCCCATGGTCTTGCCAGCGTCATCTTTGGGCATTAGCCCTGCAAGATGACTCAAGCATCCGACATCGTCGCCGATCTCGAGCGCCTCTACAACGCCTCGGTCGATCGCCTCAAAGCCGCCCTCAACCGCTATATCAGCGAAGGCACACCGCCAAGCCCGGAGGACCGGGCGGACGGCAGCTTCGCCTATCCCGAGCTGCGCGTCACCTATCGCGGCGGCAGCGACCGCAATCGTCCCACCCCGCGCCGCTCGTTCGGCCGGCTGGTCGAGGAAGGCGAATACCGCATCTCGGTCACCCGCCCGGCGATGTTCAGCCGCTACCTGATCGAGCAGCTGACCTTCCTGATCGAGGATTATGACGTCGAGGTCCATGCCGTTACCGGGCGGCAGGAAATCCCCTTCCCCTATGTCCTCGACCCCAGCCATATCGCGGCGATGGACCAGATCTCGGTCACCGAACTGGGCCGCCACTTCCCCGCGACCGAGCTGGCGCATATCGGCGACGAGATCGCCGACGGCCTGTGGATGTCGTCGGACGAGACCCGCCCGCTCGCGCTGTTCGACGGGCTGCGCACCGACTTCTCGCTCGCTCGCCTGCGCCACTATACCGGCACCCCGGTCGAGCATTTCCAGCAGTACATCCTGTTCACCAACTATCACCGCTATGTTGACGAGTTCGTCCGCTGGGCGGTCGACCAGCTCGGTGAAGGCTCGCGCTTCACCGGCGTCTCGGGCGCCGGCGGCATCCTGGTCGAAGCCGGCGACGATACCGACCGGCTGCTCAACGACACCTCGGCATGGCGCCGCCACCAGATGCCCGCCTACCACCTGATGGCCAAGGACGGGTCGGGCATCACGCTGGTCAACATCGGCGTCGGCCCGTCCAACGCCAAGACGATCACCGATCACCTCGCGGTGCTGCGCCCCGAGGCGTGGCTGATGATCGGGCACTGCGGCGGCCTGCGCCCGAGCCAGCGGATCGGCGACTATGTCCTCGCCCACGCCTATCTCCGCGACGACCACATTATGGACGATGTGCTACCGCCCGAGATTCCGATCCCCGCGATCGCCGAGGTTCAGCTCGCGCTGGCGCGCGCCGCCGGTACGATCTCCGGCCAGTCGGGCGACGAGCTCAAGCAGCGGCTGCGCACCGGCACGATCGTCACCACCGACGACCGCAACTGGGAGCTGCGCTACTCGCAATCCGCGCTACGCTTCTCGCTGAGCCGCGCGGTCGGCATCGACATGGAGTCTGCCACGCTCGCCGCCCAGGGCTATCGCTTCCGCGTCCCCTACGGCACCTTGCTCTGCGTCTCGGACAAGCCGCTCCACGGCGAGCTCAAACTGCCGGGCCAGGCGAATTTGTTCTACGAACGCGCCATCGCCGAGCACCTCAAGATCGGCATCGAGACCTGCGAGGAGCTCCGCCGCGAAGGCGCCAAGCTCCACTCCCGGAAGCTGCGCGCGTTCAACGAGCCGCCGTTCCGGTGATTTCTCGCCGTCATCCTCCCTTCGGGTAGGATGACGGGACCGGCTGGGCATCCTATCTTGGCGGCGCGTTCAACCCGCCAAGGAGAGCCCGCATGATCGATCCCGAGGAACAGCCCGAAGCCGAAGCGCCGCATGCCCACCAGTCCGACGGCACCGACAGCTCGGCCGAATGGGACGCGCAGATCGCCGATGAAGGGATGATCCCGGACAGCGATCCACCGAGCGATTGAGATTGGGCCCGGCGCCCAACCCGTCATCCCGGCGAAAGCCGGGATCTCAGGCGATGGCGCAGGGAAGGAACCGCACGAGATCCCGGCTTTCGCCGGGATGATGGAAGAGCGAGCTTACTTGCTCAGCTGGAATTCCACCGAGAGGTTGGCGTTCACCGTTACCGTGTCCGATGCCGCCCCCGGCTTGTTCGCAAACATCCCGATCAGCTCGAGGAAGAAGCTCATCGAGCCCGCGACCATGTCCTGCTTCTCGCTGATCCGCACCAGCGACGCTTTGCGCAGCCCGAGCGCGGAAGCATAGGCCACCGCCTCGCCGCGCGCCTTAGCGATCGCGTCGGCCTTGGCCTGGCGCGTCGGGCCGACATAATCGTCGAGCAGCGCGATCACATCGTCGTCCATCTTGGCGCTGTTCGCCTCGGCGACCGGCCCGGCTGCCACCGCCGCCGCCCGGCTGGGCGCATCGAAGAACAGAGTCTCTTTCGCCGTCGATTGCGGCTTCTCGTTCTCGCCGAGATCATCGAGCGAGAAACTCGGCTTGCCGCGCCCGGTAAAGGCGCCGAACAGGCTGGCCAGCGGATTGGAAGCCGCGCCTTCCAGCGGCTGGCCTTCCTTGATCCCCTTCGCCTCCAGCGCCGCAACCAGCTTGGCGCGATTTGCGGCCAGCGCCGCCTCGGCCGCCTTCTCGTCGGCGCCCTTGCCGGTCACCTTCACCGAGAAGCGGAAGCGATTGGCCGGCACCTTGACCTGCCCGGCGGATACGATCTCCACCGCGACCGGGCCGTCTACGGTCGCGCTCTGGGCCAGCGCCGCGCCGGGCGCGGCAACCAATGCGAGTGCGAGGGCAGTTTTGAGCATGTTCGAACTCCCTGAACAAAAAAGGGGCGAGCCAGCGGCTCGCCCCGAATTGCTTACCACCCCTGGGTCTGCCCCTTGTTCTGCTGGTCCAGCCACTTCTTCAGCGGGGCGAAATACTCCGCCATCGCCTTGCCCGACATTTCGCGCGAGCCGGTGAATTCCTGCAGCGCATCCGGCCAGGGCTTGGAGGCGCCCATCGCCAGCATCTTGTCGAGCTTCGCACCCACTTCCTTGTTGCCGTAGAAGGAGCAGCGATGCAGCGGGCCCTTCCAGCCGGCCTGGTCGCAGGCCGCCTTGTAGAACTGGAACTGGAGCACCCGCGCCAGGAAGTAGCGCGTGTACGGCGTGGTCGCCGGGATGTGGAACTTGGCGCCCGGATCGAACTTGGTCTCGTCACGCGCCACCGGCGGCGTCACGCCCTGATATTGCAGGCGCAATTTGTCCCAGCCGGCCTGATAGCCGCCCGTCGGAATCTGGCCCGAGAACACGCCCCAGCGCCACTTGTCGACCAGCAGGCCGAACGGCAGGAACGCCACCTTGTCCATCGCCTGACGCAGCAACAGGCCGATGTCCTTGTCCGCGCTCGGCACCTGGCTCTTGTCGAGCAGACCGATCTGGACAAGGTAATCCGGAGTGATCGACAGCGCGATGAAATCGCCGATCGCCTCATGGAAGCCATCGTTCGCGCCGTCGAGATAGAGCGTCGACTGCTTGTTGTAGGCGCGCTGGTAATAGTTGTGGCCGAGCTCGTGGTGGATGGTCACGAAGTCGTCGGCATTCACCTTGATGCACATCTTGATGCGCAGATCGTCGACATTGTCGATGTCCCAGGCCGATGCGTGGCACACGACTTCGCGGTCCGCCGGCTTCACGAACTGCGAACGCTCCCAGAAGGTGCCCGGCAGCGGCGCGAACCCGAGCGAGGAATAAAAGCCCTCGCCCGCCTTCACCATCTTCAGATGGTCATAGCCCTTGGCCTTGAGCAGCTCGCCCACGTCATAGCCGAGGTTGCCGGCGCCTGCGGGGGCGACGATATCATAGATATTGCCCCATTCCTGCGCCCACATGTTGCCGAGCAGATCAGCGCGGATCGGTCCCTTGTTGGGCTGGACAGCGTCGCCATACTTCTCGTTGAGCTTGTGGCGCACATAGGTGTGCAGCGCGACGTAGAGCGGCTTCAGATCGTTCCAGATCTTGTCGGTGGTCGCGGCAAAGGCGGCTGGGTCCATGTCATAACCCGAGCGCCACATCGCGCCGACATCGTCATAGCCCAGGCCCGTCGCGCCCTTGTTGGCGATGCCGACCAGCTTGGCATAGTCGCCGCGCATCGGCGCGCCGACATTGTCGTTCCAGCTGACCCACATTTCCTTGAGCTTGGCCGGATCGCGCTCCTCGCCCATCGCCGCTTCGATATCCGATCCGTTGATCGGCTTGCCGTTCAGCGTGCCCTTGCCCGCGCCGTAGATGCCGGTGATCTTGGCCGAGAGGCCGGACAGTTCCTCCGCCGCGCCGGGGCTGGTCGGTGCCGGCAGCACGATCTTGTTGCGGAGCATCGCGAGCTTGCGGCTCGTGTCATAGTCGAGGCCCGCGACATTGGCGAACTTCGCCGCGCCGAGCGCGAGATCGACTTGCAGCGAGGTGAGCTTGGCGCCTTCGCGCGCCGTCATCGCCTCGGTGTCCTGGGTGATATAGGTGCTGTAAATCCAGTCGGCGCGTGCGGAGATCACGCCCTGCGCCCCCAGCTTGGCCTCGGCATCGGCTACGAACGCCTTGGCTTCGGCGGCGGTCGGCGCGTGGTCCTGCGCGCCGGCGGGCGCCACCTTATCCTGCGCGCCGGCGGGCGCGACAACGAGGGCGGCCGCAAGCGCGAGCGCCGAAATACCGGTACGGATCATGGGAAAGGCCCCTCTTATATCTGGATGGGGCCGACGATGGAGATGCCTAACCGGCCGGTCAAGCCGCGAAGAAATCGGCGATGGCGCGCCCCAGCTCGGGCCGGGTGACGGCGCTCATGTGATTGCCGGGAATCTCGACGAAGCTGGCGTTGGGCAGCAGGTCCGAGAGGTCGTGTGCCGAGCCGTTGTGATCGTCCTCGACGCCGGCGACGACGAGCGTTTCCTCGGTCAGCCGGGCGAGATGTGCCTCCTGGGTGTCCACGAAGGTATCGAGCACCGGCAGCAGCGCCAGCGGATCGGCCTTGGAGGTCTTGAGGAACGCTTCGGTCAGCCATTCGCTCGAGCCGCGCTCGAAGCTGCCGAGATTGGTGAGCACGCGGCGGAAATAGGTGCCGGTGCGCGAGGCTTCGGTCAGGCCCGAAAGCCCCATGCCGGCCAGCATCACCTTGCGCGGCGTGGCGCCGCCATCGACGATCATCCGCACCGTGGTGCGCGCGCCGAGCGAATAGCCGCCCAGATCGTAGTCGGTGAGACCCAGATGCGCGACCAGCGCGAGGCCATCGCGCGCGGTCACGTCGGGCGGATAGCTGGCGGCATCGTGCGGCGCGGCGCTCATCCCGTGGCCACGCAGATCGGGCATGATCACCCGGAAACCCTTTTCGGCGAGCTTCTGGGCGTGGCCGTATTTGATCCAGTTGATCTCGGCGGTGGAGGCATAGCCGTGGATCAGCACCGCGTCGCGGCCCTCGCCCATCACATGCCAGGCGATCTCGGCGCCGTCGAAGCTGGTGAAGCGGTGCGTTTCGAGCGGGAAGTCGGCCAAGTTCTCTGTCCGGCAATTGAAGGGAAAGCGTCCCTGCCCGGTATCGCCTGATGCCGGGGGTGTCGAGCCACTGTTGGTGGAGGTTCGCCAGTCCAAAGGAATGGCCGCACCTGCGCCATCCCGCGTCCTCCCCGTCCCCCGCTCGATCAGTTGCACTCCACGCAACCGCCCCGCCGCGCAACGCACGCCAGCAACAGATTGCAATACATAAGCATGCTTATTATGTGCGCGCTATGGCCGAAAGTCTGGGTTTCCTTCTGAGCGATACCGCGCGCCTGCTGCGCCGCCGTTTCGACGAGCGGGCGCGGAGCAGTGGCGCGAGCGTGGCGCAGTGGCGCGTGCTCAAGACGTTGCACCGGCATCCGGGGCTCAATCAGGGCCAGCTTGCCGACCATCTCGAAGTCGAGCCGATCACCGCCTGCCGAATGATCGACCGGCTTGAGGAGTCCGGGCTGGTCGAGCGCCGCCGCGATCCTGCCGATCGCCGCGCCTGGCGCATCCACCTGACCGACAAGGCCACACCGATGCTCGACGACCTCCAGGCGCTGGCGGGCGTCTTCATGGAAGAGACGCTGCAGGGGCTCGATCCCGAGCGGCGCGATCAACTGACTGCGGCGCTCGAGGCGATCCGCGAAAACCTGAACAACCTTCAAGAGGGCAAAGAGGCCGCAAATGGCTGACGCAGATCCCAAGATCGAGACGTCCGAAGAGACGAAGATCACCATCCCGACCGAAGGTACGACCGTGCCCGAGGCGCCGGAGGTTGCTGCGGCAAAGCCGAAGCGCGGCCTGTTGCGCCCGCTGCTGATGTTCGGCGTGCCCGCGCTGCTGCTCGCGGTGGTCGGCTATTTCTACTTCACCGGCGGCCATAGCGTGTCGACCGACAATGCCTATGTGCAGCAGGACAAGACCTCGGTCTCGACCGATGTCGCCGGGCGTATCGTCTATGTCGGGGTGAAAGAGAACCAGGCGGTCAAGGCGGGCGACATTCTCTTCCGCATCGATCCGGAGCCCTACAAGATTGCAGTGGCGCAGGCCCAGGCCGCGATCGCCGCGGCGCAGGTGCAGCTGAACACGGATCAGGTGAGCTTCCAGGGCAAGGGCGCCGACATCCAGGCGGCGCAGGACGCGATCCAGAACGCCCAGGAGAATTACGACCGCCAGAACGCGCTGATGAAGCAGGGTTTCACGACCCGCGCCAACTTCCAGTCGGCCCAGCACGCGCTCGAGCAGGCACGGGCCCAGTTGCTCAACGCGCAGGCCAGCGCCAGCGAAGCCCGCGCCAAGATCGCCACCGGCGCGGCGGTGCCCGGCGAGAACCCGGCGATCGCGGCGGCACGGGTGCAGCTGAGCAAGGCGTTGCTCGATCTGCAGCGCACCACCGTGGTCGCGCCGGTGAGCGGCGTGGTCAGCCAGACCAAGAGTTTGCAGGTCGGCCAGCAGATGATCACCGGCCTCGCGGCGGTGACGATCGTCTCGGACAAGCCGGCCTGGGTCGATGCGAATTTCAAGGAAACCGATCTCAACAAGATGCGGGTCGGCCAGTGCGCGATTGTCGGCTTCGATGCCTATCCCGGCCTTGAGCTGAAGGGTCACGTTGAGTCGCTGGGCGCCGGCACCGGCTCGGAATTCTCCGTGCTCCCCGCGCAGAATGCCAATGGCAATTGGGTGAAGGTGACCCAGCGCGTTCCGGTCCGCATCGCGATCGACGAAAAGAGCCCGCGTGCGCTGATCGCCGGCATCTCGGCCGATGTGAAGGTCGTGTTCAACGGCCCTTGCAAGTAACATGGCGTCGGCAGCCCCCGGCCGCGCCACCAGGGCGGGTGAGGCGTCCCCCTCTTCGCCTCCCCGCCCGCAAGCCGCTCCCCCATCGGCGGGCGGCGCTGCACTGCCCGTAAAGTACAAGGGCCTGCTGACCCTCGGCGTCATGATGGCGACGATCATGCAGATCCTCGACACGACGATCGCCAATGTCGCCATCCCGCACATGCAGGCATCGCTCGGCGCGACGCGCGACACGATCAACTGGGTCCTGACCAGCTATATCGTCGCGTCGGCGATCGCGATCCCGATCACCGGCTGGCTTTCGGACCGGATCGGCTCGCGCAACCTGTTCCTGATTTCGACCGTAGGCTTCGTCATCGCCTCGGCGCTATGCGGTGCTGCGCAGACGCTGGAGGAAATGGTCGCCTTCCGCCTGCTCCAGGGCGTCACCGCGGCGTTCCTCAACCCGCTCAGCCAGACGGTGATGCTCGATATCAACAAGCCCGAGGATCAGGGCAAGGCGATGTCGATCTGGGGCATGGGTATCATGGTCGGCCCGATCATGGGCCCGCTGATCGGCGGCTATCTGACCGACAATTTCGACTGGCGCTGGGTGTTCTACGTGAACCTACCCGTCGGTGTCGTCTGCTTCGCGATCCTGTGGTGGCTCCTCCCCTCGCGCCCGGTGCGCAAGCGCCAGTTCGACGTGTTCGGCTTCTCCCTGCTCGCCATCGGCATCGGCTCGCTGCAGCTGATGCTCGATCGCGGCCAGGACCAGGATTGGTTCGGATCGACCGAGATCTGGATCGAGATGCTGGTCTCGGTGATCGCGCTGTGGATGTTCATCGTCCACCTGTTCACCGGCAAGAACCCGATGTTCGAGCGCGAGCTGTGGAAGCATCGCAACCTCGTTACCGGCATCTTCTTCATGCTGGTGATCGGTCTTGTGATGATGGCAACGATGGCGCTGCTGCCGCCGATGCTGCAGAGCCTGTACGGCTATTCGGTGTTCGACACCGGCCTGTTGCTGATGCCGCGCGGCGTGGGCGTGGTGATCACCATGTTCGCCGGCGCGCAGCTGATCCAGCGCGGCTGGCTCGATCCGCGCTGGTCGGTCGGCATCGGGCTGGCGATCGCAGCAGTCTCTCTGTGGGAGATGTCGGGCTGGACGATTGAGATGGGCAGCATGCCCTTCATCATCTCGGGCTTCGTCCAGGGCCTCGGCCTCGGCCTGGTGTTCATGCCGCTCAACGGCCTCGCCTTTGCCGGTCTGCCCCCGCATTTCCGTACCGAGGGATCGAGCCTGCTCAACCTGACCCGCAATATCGGCGCGTCGGTGGGCATCTCGGCGGTAAGCGCTATCCTTGCCCAGAACATCCAGCGCAGCCACGAATATCTGGGCGCGCACGTCACCGAGACGACGATGAACGGCATGGGCTCGCTGATCCAGGGCATGGGCCAGCAGGGCGCGATGATCACCGGGCTGGTCGATGCCGAGGTCAACCGCCAGGCTTCGATGATCGCCTATCTCAACGACTTCTGGCTGATGGCGATCGTCACCGCGGTCAGCGTGCCGCTGGTGGTGCTGCTGCAGAAGCCGGGTGGGAAAGTGGAGAATGATCCGGCTGCGGCGGGGCACTGAGCGCCGCACGCCGGAACGGCTGGAGCTTCACATAGGCCAGGCTGCGCCACGCCCATTCAAGCGGGCCACTGACGAAGTAGCGCATCCATAGATTGGCGAAGGCGACCAAGAGGACGATCCCGATCGTCGAGGTCGCCGCCATCTCGGCCCAGCCGAACCGGCCCCACAGGTTGAAACCCCAGGGCGCGAACAGGATATACATGCCGACGATCTGCTGGAGGAAATAGAGCGAGAAGGCCATGCGGCCCGGCGCCTTGAACAAGCCCAGCACCGATGCGCCGGTGCGGCTCTTTACCGCCAGATTGACCAGCGCGAGGTGGCCGAGGCCGATCGCGATCCGCGCGAACTCGCCGGTGATCCACAGGCTGCGCGGGCCGGCGGAGAAGCTCAGCGTCTCGGCCAGGCCGATCCAGCGTGCGGTGAGGCCGAAGCCATAGCCGGCGACCAATAGCCACAGATAGAAGCGCGCACTCCTGAGACCCTGGATCACGCCCCATTTCCACAGCGCGACGCCGATCAGCATCGTGCAGAAGGCCTCCAGCACGTCCCAGACAAGCCATTCGCTGGCGAGATAGCTCCAGTAGCGCCAGGCATTCTTGGCATAGGGCAGCCACCCGCCCTGATGCGCGGCATGCTCGCGGGATACCGCTTGCGGGTCGGGCGCATGCGCTTCCAGCTTGCGCCATTCCGCCACGGCGACCGGATTGCCCGCCTCCACTTTCTGCACCAGTTCGGTCCGCGCGACATATTCGCGGGCGCCATATTCGGGGATGCCGAGCCCGGTGAGCACCGCCCAGCCGAGGCCGAGCATCACCAGCGTCTTCGGTCCCAGGGTCCGGAACGGGAAGAGAAACAACGCCGCGAGCGCATAGATATGGAGGATGTCGCCCGGCCAGAGCAGCACGAACACATCGAACAGGCCGAATGCCAGCAACCACAAATTGCGGCGGTAATAGAGATCGGCGATCGCGACCGGCCCGTCGGGCGCCATCGCCTTGCGGGCCAGCACCATCATGCCGGCGCCGAACAGGAATTCGAGCAGGCAGCGCTGGGTGCCGGCGAAGAACAGGTTCACCGCCCACCAGGCATCGCGATCCGCCGCGCTCCACCCGATCAGCCGGACATCGGCCGAGAAGGTCCAGACGCTGGCCGCCATATACGGGACATTGATGTAGAAGATGCCGAGGATCGCGATCCCGCGCAGCATGTCGAGCACATCGATGCGGGCCCTGCCCTGCACCGGCGCCAATCCGCCATTGCCCGTTTCCACCACGCGCCGCGACCCACCCCAGAGAAGCCGCCGGTCTAACGTGGATCAGTCAATGCCGGGTAAAGATCGGGAATGGAGGAATTCCGGGCAATTGCCTCGCCGCACAGCCCGATAGGCGCTACGGTCCAAACTTCACGGAGGGGTGTTATGCTGGGTCGCGGACTTGCCATGGTTTCGGCAGCGTTGCTGCTGGGTGCGGCGAGCACACCGCGCCCTGCCCCGATCGAACAGCTCGACGTGGCACTGCACGAGTTGAACCCCAGCCGCGCGGATTTCACGCTCGCAACGATCCCGACCGAGGCGCGCGGCGTGTTCGCCCGTGCCCGGCCGGATCGCATCGAGGTCGACCCCGATGCGCTCATGCTCGTGGAGGACAGGCAAAGCGCCCGGGCGCTCGCCGCGCTGCTGCTGAGCTACTATGCGATGCCCGATCCCGCGCGCGTGATCACGAGCCCCTCCCGCGCCGGCACGATGGCCGCTGCCGCCGGGGCGATCCTGCTCGGTACGCAGGTGATCGACCCGATCGACCGGAAGGTCACTCGCGACGACGACCGACTCCGCCCCGCCCTGCAGCTCGGCTGGTTCCTGCCGGGACGCGAAGGGCCGGAGGACGGCGCGGTTCGCGCATCACGCATGATGGCGCTGCTCGATAAGGCGGGGGGATGTTCGGGGCCGCTGGCCGATGTGCTGGACAATGCCGAGAAGCTCGGCAATCGCGAGGCCACGCAGCTAGCCCGCAGCGTGCGCCGCGACCTGGGCACGTCGATCTATCCACCAGACTACAGCTGCACCTGAATTACCGCTACACCGGGCAATAAATTATTACACTTGCGTAACTTCGCACGTTCGACGCCCGTGCGCGCCAACCCTCTATAATGATGGAAATTCCGCTTTTTCCGGCGCCGTTCAGGCGTGGCCAAACGAGATTTCCCATGCGCGAACGAATTGCCAATCTACCCATAGCCACCAAGACCATGATCATCACGGTCTCCAGCCTGTTGCTGCTGGCGCTGGCCACATATGTGCTCAGCGACCATGTGCTGACGGCTGACGCCGAGCGCGTTGCCGCCGAGCGCCAGGAGACCAACATGCGCGTCGCCTGGAAGGTGCTGAACGACGAAGGTGCGTTCCGTGCCGAGGGCAGCGACCTCTATGTCGGCGAGCACAAGCTCAACGGCTGGACCCAGCCGGTGGACGAGATCAAGCGCCTCGTCGGTGGCACCGCGACGATCTTCGCGGGCGATACGCGCATCACCACCAACGTGATGAAGCCCGATGGCAGCCGCGCCGTGGGCACGCCGCTCGCCGCCGGCCCGGCCAAGGACATGGTGCTCGGCCAGGGCAAATCCTATCGCGGCACCGCCGAGATCCTCGGCCAGCCCTTCTTCACCGCCTATGATCCGATCAAGGACGCGAGCGGCAAGGTCGTCGGCGTGCTCTATGTCGGCATTCCGCGCTCGGACGTGCTTTCGGCGATCCAGTCGGTCCGCTCGTCGATGGCGATCACCGCCACGCTGATCACGCTGCTGGTCACCGCGGTTGGCTTCATGATCTGCCGCGCGATGTTCCGCCCGCTCGCCCAGATGACCAATGCGATGGAGCATCTTTCGGCCGGCGACACCGCCGTCTCGATCCCGGATCGCCGCAGCGAGGACGAGATCGGCAAGATGGCGCGTGCGCTTGAGCATTTCCGCGTCGCCGCGATCGAGAAGGCCGCCGCCGAAGCCAAGCAGCGCGCGGACGATATCGAGCGTGAAAAGGCGATGTCGATGCTCGGTGGCGCGCTGGAGCGCGTGGCCGGCGGCGACCTGACCGCCGATGTCGGCCACGACTTCCCGGACACCTATGCCGAGCTGGGTGGCAATTATAACGGCGCGCTTTCGAGCCTGCGCTCGCTGATCGGCACCGTGCTGGACAGCACCGGTACGATCCAGACCGGCTCGGCCGAGATCGCCGCCGCGTCGGAAGACCTGGCCCGCCGTACCGAAGGCAATGCCGCCAGCCTCGAAGAGACTTCGGCCGCCGTCACCCAGATGAACCAGCGCCTGCGCGCCACGGCCGATGCGGCCGGCCAGACCGTCACCCGCGCCGATGCGGCGATCGCGGTGGTCAGCTCGGGCCGCTCGACCGCGGACGAAGCTGTGCAGGCGATGGGCCGGGTAAGCGAAAGCGCCAAGGGCATCGACTCGGTCATCGAGGGTGTCGACAAGATCGCCTTCCAGACCCGCGTTCTCGCGATGAATGCGGCGGTGGAAGCCGGCCGTGCGGGTGAAGCCGGCCGCGGCTTCGCGGTGGTCGCCGATCTCGTCTCGGCGCTCGCCATGCGCGCCGAAGAGGAGGCCAAGCGCGCTCGCGAGCAGCTGACCGTCACCCAGGCGGAAGTCGAGACCGCGCGCGGTGCCGTGGAGCGCGTCGATGGTTCGCTGTCGAACATCGTCGACATGGTCGGCGAAGTGCACCAGCTGCTCGGCACGATCGCTTCGGACAATCGCGCCCAGTCGACGGCGGTGAGCGAGATCAGCACCGCGATCGGCTCGATGGACCAGGCCACGCAGCAGAACGCCGCGATGGTCGAGGAAACCTCGGCCGCGGCGCGCGCGCTGAGCGAGCAGGTGAGCCGCCTCGATGCGCAGGCGAGCACTTTCAAGATCGACAATGGCGGACGCCGCCCGGCGCCGATTTCCTCGACGCCGCGCAGCTTCTCGCCGCTGCCGAACACCCGCCCGGTGCCGGCCAAGCCGATCGGCGATGCCGAGGCCTGGGCAAGCTTCTGAGGAGGAACGGGGGAAGCAATAGCCGTCATCCCGGCGAAAGCCGGGATCTCGTGCGGCGCCTTCCCCGCGCCATCGCCTGAGATCCCGGCTTTCGCCGGATGACGGGAATGAAAAAGGGGGCGGTGGCGCGATGCCACCGCCCCCTTTCCTTTTACGGTATCGGCTTACGCCTTCTTGAGGTGCCGACGCCCCAGCAGCTCGGCGATCTGCACCGCGTTGAGCGCCGCGCCCTTGCGGAGATTGTCCGAGACGCACCAGAGCGACAGGCCGTTCTCCACCGTCGAATCCTCGCGGACGCGGCTGATGAAGGTGGCATATTCGCCGACGCACTCGATCGGGGTGACGTATCCGCCGTCCTCATGCTTGTCGACGAGCATGATGCCCGGCGCTTCGCGCAGGATGTTCTTGGCCCGCTCGGCCGAGATCTCGTCCTCGAACTCGATGTTGATCGCTTCCGAATGGCCGACGAACACCGGCACGCGCACGCAGGTGGCGGTGATCTTGATCTTCGGATCGAGGATCTTCTTGGTCTCCACGACCATCTTCCACTCTTCCTTGGTCGAGCCGTCGTCCAGGAAGCTGTCGATGTGCGGGATCACGTTGAAGGCGATCTGCTTGGTGAACTTCTTCGGCTCGGCCTGGTCGCCAACGAAGATGTTGCGCGATTGCTCGAACAGCTCGTCCATGCCCGCCTTGCCCGCACCGGAGACCGACTGGTAGGTCGCGACGACGACGCGCTTGATCTTCGCAGCATCGTGGAGCGGCTTGAGCGCCACAACCATCTGCGCGGTCGAGCAGTTCGGGTTGGCGATGATGTTGCGCGCGGTGTAACCGTCGATCGCTTCCGGGTTCACTTCCGGCACGATCAGCGGCACGTCCGGATCCATGCGGTAGAGCGACGCATTGTCGATCACCGTGCAGCCGGCGGCGGCGAACTTCGGCGCATAGAGCTTCGAACCATCCGAGCCGATCGCGAACAGCGCGATATCCCAGCCGGTCGGATCGAAATGCTCGATGTTCTGGACTTTGTAGGTTTTCCCGGTCTCGCCGAAGTCGATAATATCGCCGGTCGAGCGCGACGACGCCAGCACGGCGAGATCGTCGATCGGGAATTCCCGCTCGGCCAGGATGTTCAACATTTCGCGCCCGACATTGCCGGTGGCGCCTGCGACGACGACACGGTAGCCCATCTCATACTCCAGGGTGGAAACTGCGGTCGCGCTACGCGTATCCCAGCACATGCGCAAGCAAGCGCTGCTTGTTTCGCGCGATGGCTGGGCTTTTTGTCGATTTCGCGCAAGACGTGTTTGGCGCAATTTTGTTACCCTCCTGGAAAGAGCGGAGGGGAATGATGCGGCGGATTCTGTTGAGCCTGCTGATGGGGCTGAGCCTGGGCAGTTGCGCCTTCAAGGGCGCACTCAAACTGGACTGCGACAATTTCGCCAGCTTCATCCATCCGATCGAGCTGACTCCGCTCGAACGCCAGATCCGCGCACTCGACCTCGAGACGCTGCCGCCGGCCGAGCGCGAGCTGGCGAACCGGCTTGCGGCTGGGGAGCTCGCCCGGCTCGCCGCCGATCCCGCCGCGCCCCCTGCCCCCGAACGACCGATGCTGCTGCTTTCTGGCGGCGGACAATGGGGCGCGTTCGGCGTGGGGCTGATGAACCAGCTTGTCGAGAACCGGCAGTTTCCGGACTTCGCTCTGGTCACCGGGGTGAGCACCGGCGCGCTGCAATCGCTGTTCGTCGGCGCCGGGCTCGACCGGCAGGACGACGAGGGCGCGGCGATCCGCGCGGCGCTGACCGCGGCCTATTCGCCGGCAAAGGAAAGCGACATCGTCGATCGCGAGGGGTTGCAGGCGATGGCGGCGATCAACGGCGCACTCGCCAATCTCAAGCCACTGCGCCGCCGCTTCGAGCAGCGCATCTGCCCGGCGATCTACGACCCCAAATCGCCCCAGGGCCAGGCCGGCGTGTGCATCGTCACGACGCTGCGCGACAGCAAGACGCGCAAGGTGCTGCTCGGGCTGATCGAAGCCAATTCGGGCGAATTCGGCTATGTCGATGTCCAGGAGCTGCTGGCGCCCTATGGCAATTCCGAAGCCGACCTCACCAAGGCGACCCAGTGCCTGGCGGGCGCGGCACTCGCCTCGGCGGCAGTGCCGGTCTTCTACCAGCAGGTCCGGGTGGACGGGAAAACCTATTATGACGGCGGGGTGCGCCAGTCGGTATTCCTGGCATCGGTGGCGGATGCGCAGCGCGTTGCGAGCGAGATCGTCCGCAAGGAACGCGCACGGCTGACCGGGCGGCAGACCGAGGCGGCACCGGCAAAGCCGGGCGATATCTACGTCATCCGCAACGGATCGACCTCGCTGCCGCCGGATCAGAATGTGATGCCCGGCTATCCCGCCGAGATCGACAAGAAAGCCGACGCGCTGCGCGCCGCCCAGCGTGGGCAGGCGATCATGGTCAACCAGCTCGAGATCAGCTCGATCGCGGCACTGCGGCTCAGCCGGCCGGGCGGTGCGATCTGGTTCGTCAGCGCCGATGGCTATCGCAACTATCGGCCAACCTATGACGGCAACATCACCTGCGGCCCGCTCAAGGAAGCGAAGCGCGGGGCGATGTTCATCCCCGAATTCATGCGCTGCATGATGGACTATGGCCGCAACCGCGCCACCGGCGGCGAGCCCTGGGTCGACCTGTGCCATTATGACGGCAGCGAGACGCGGGCGGTGTGCCGGCGCCCGGATGGGACGATGCCGAGCATGTAAGGCATCCCGTTCCCTGACGCCGGCCAGGGAACGGGATGCCGGAAGGCTTACTTGGCTTCCGCCCCGGTCTTGCGATCGAGGAAGTCGAGGATCGTCTTCCACAGGTGAACGCTGACCCCCGGGCCGCCAACGCGGTGGGTATGCCCGGGGTAGAACATCATCTCGAAAGGTACTGCCGCCTTCTGCAGCGTCGCGGCCATCGCGGTGCTGTTCTCGAACACGACGTTATCATCCGCCATGCCGTGGATCAGCAGCATCGGATCGGCGATCTTCGTCGCTTCACCGATATTATCCGAGGCCTTGTACGCCTCAGGCACCTTGTTCGGGTCGCCCATGTAGCGCTCGGTATAATGGGTGTCGTACAGCTCCCACTTGGTCACCGGCGCGCCGGCAACGCCCGCGGCGAACACGCCCGGCGCCTTCTCCAGCATCTTGAGCGTCATATAGCCGCCGTACGACCAGCCATAGGTGACGACCTTGTTCGCATCCACATAGGGAAGCGTCTTCAGATAGGTCGCGCCGGCAACCTGGTCCTCGACCTCGACGGTGCCCATGGCGTGCCAGATCTGGCTCTCGAAATCGACGCCGCGATTGGCCGAGCCGCGATTGTCGAGCTGGAACCAGATATAGCCACGCGAGACGAGATATTGCTGGAGCGCGCCGCCCCATGCCTTGCTCACCGTCTGCGAGTGCGGGCCGCCATAATGCTGGAAGAACACCGGGTACTTCTTGCCCGGCTCCAGCTTCGGCGTGATCATTTCCCAGTTAAGCGTCGAGCCATCGGCCGCCTTGATCGTGCCGAAGCTGCGCTCGCGATGCCCGGCGAGATAGGCGTTGTACGGATGATCGGCGGCAGTGACCGCATTCTCATTCACCCACGCAATGCGCTTGCCCGTGGCATCCGCCAGATAGGTCTGGGCCGGCTGGCCGGTGTTCGAGCGCTTGACGATCGCACGGGTGCCCGACGGATCCATCGTCGCCTCGTTCCACCAGCCGGCTTCGGTGAGGCGGGTGATCGCCCCGCCCTTCTTGTAGTCGACTGAGTAGAGGTGCCGCTCGAGCACGCCGTCCTTGTTGCCGAGGAAGAAGACGCGGCCCTTGGCTTCGTCCACGCCGACGACGTCGGGGGTGACTTCCCAGTCGCCCTTGGTGATCTGGGCGAACTTGCCCTTGGCGAAGCGATAGAGATGGCCGTGACCGTCCCGCTCCGACCACCAGAGCAGGCTGCCGTCGTCGAGCGGGGTCAGCGCGGTCGACAGATTCACCCAGCTCTTGGCACGCGCCTTTTCGCTGAACAGCACGGTGGACTTGCCGGTCGCCGGATCGACCTGGAGCAGGTCGAGCACGGTCTGCTCGCGATTCTCGCGCTGGACGTAGAGCGTCTTGCCGTCCTTCGACCAGTCGACCCGGGCGAGGTAGATGTCCTTGTCGGCGCCGAGGTCGACCTTGACCTTGCCGGCACCGGCCGGGTCCATGACGTAGAGATCGACCAGCGCGTTGGGCGTGCCGGCCTTGGGATAGCGCTGCTGAAAGAGCTGGGTGCCTTCCGCGCCGATCGCTGCGCGGGTGACGACACCGACCGGCGCTTCGTCGAAGCGCTCGACTGCGACGTACTTGTCGTTGGGCGCCCACCAATAGCCCTTGAAGCGGGCCATTTCCTCCTGCGCGACGAATTCGGCTTCGCCCCAATGAACAGTGCCGGCGCCGTCGTCGGTGATCGGCTTGGGCGCAGCGCCGGACAGGCCCATCACGACCAGATTCTGGTCCTGTACGTACGAGACATAGCCACCCGCCGGGCTGATCTCGGCGTTGAGCTTGGGGCCGGCCTTGGCGGGCAGTTTGGCGACGCTGCCGTCGAGCCCGGCGCGATAGAGCTCGCCGTCGAGCGGCACGAGCACCGACTGGCCGTCGGGCGCCCAGTCATAGGCGACGATGCCCTTGGTGCCGGCGATGCGGGCGCGCTCGCGCTGCATCTTCTCCGCCTCGGACATTTCGGCGCCGGTACCGAACTTTTTGGAGTCGACAAGCATCCGCCATTCGCCGGTGCGCGTGTCCATCGCCCACAGGTCAAAGCGTTCCTTCTCATCGGCCCGATTGCGCAGCAGCGTGAGGAACTTGCCATCGGGCGAGAGCTTGGCGGCGCGTGGCTGCGGGCCGTTCAGATCGGGGCTGGCGAACACGCGCTCAAGCGTGAGGTTCGTGTTCTGCGCCAGCGCTTCATTCGCCATCAGCGGCGCTCCCATCATTGCAAGCCCAACCAGGTATTTCCGCATGAATCCCAATCTCCTTGGGGCGGCGTTATCGCGGGGTACGCGCGCGGGGTAAAGCCGCGAGCCGAAGGAATCTTGCGCTGGGCCGCAACAAAATCACGCGCTCAATCCAGCCCCAGCGCGACCTTGCGCGAGACCAGGATGAAGCGCGGTCCAGCACCGTTCGCGGCCGCCCGGTCGCCGGGATTGTAGAGTGCGCATCGCTTCAGGCTCAGGCAACCGCAGCCGATACAGCCATCGAGATCGTCCAGGGTCCGCTGGAGCCGGGCGATCTGCACTTCGATGCGCTGGCGGATACCCCGGCTGATCCGCGCCCAATCGGCGCTGGTCGGCGTGCGCCCCTCGGGCAGCTTGCCCAGTTCCTCGGCGATCTGCGGCAAGGTGAGGCCGAGCTGCTGCGCGATCAGTGCGAAGGAGATGCGGCGAATGTCCGAGCGCAGGAAGCGCCGCTGATTGCCGCTGGTGCGGATCGGATGGACGATCCCCTTCCCTTCGTAAAAGCGCACCGCCGACACCGCAATTCCGGTGCGCGCCGCCAGCTCGCCAATCGTCAGAAGCTCGCTCCCACGCACTGCAATTTCCCGCTTGACCTCAACTTAGGTTGAGGTTGTAGCTGCTCGCGGCATGGCATCCAATGAGGAAAGGAAATCCATGTCTCAGCCCTATATCGAGCATGTGAACATCACCGTCCGCAGCCCCGAGCGCGCGGCAAAACTGCTCGGCGACCTGTTCGACTGGCATGTCCGTTGGGAAGGCCCGGCCCGCGACAATGGCCACACCATCCATGTCGGCGACGAGCGCACCTATCTGGCGGTCTATGCCCCGCCCGTGGCGCCCGATCAGGCGACCTTCGAGAAGGGCCGCCCGCTCAACCATGTCGGCATCCTGGTCGACGATCTCGACGAGATCGAGCGGCGCGTGATGAAGGCCGGGCTGATCCCGTTCAACCATGCCGATTATGATCCGGGCCGCCGCTTCTATTTCCTCGACCATGACGGCACCGAGTTCGAGATCGTCAGCTACGCGTAAACGACTGGATAACCTTTATTTTCTGCAACCTGCGGGCGGTGCGCGGGGTTCTTCTCCCAACAACTTGTGAGGAGAGCCCGCGTGACCACCAACCATGACGTGTCCAAGCTCGACGACCTGATCGTCACCACCATCGACAGCGTGCGCGGCTACGAGCATTCGGCCAAGCATGCCGATGCCGGCCGTTTCGTCCAGTTCTTCGAGGATATGGCAGACGAACGCCGTCGCGTGATCGACGCGCTCTCGACCAAGAGCCGCGAGCTCGGCGGGACGCCGGCCGAATATGGCTCGACTGCCGCGACGATCCACCGCCGGGTGGAAGATTTCCGCCGGGTGCTGGGCGGCGGCGATGCCGCGATCCTGAGCGAGATCGAGCGCGGCGAGGACTATCTTAAGCAGGAGTTCGACCGGGTGCTGGCGGACGAGCGGATGTCGCCCGGGGCGCTGGGCGTGGTGCGGGAATGTTATGCGTCGGTGCTCAAGGGGCACGATACGACGAAGAAGCTGCGGGATCTGCTGAAGGCGGAGGCGTAACCGTCATCCCGGCGAAAGCCGGGATCTCAGGCGAGGGCATAGGGAAGGAGCCGCACGAGATCCCGGCTTTCGCCGGGATGACGAAATAGGAAAAGGGCGCGGTAGCTATCGCCACCGCGCCCTTTTCTGTTCCGTGGAAGCCGAAGCTTACTCAGCCGCTGCAACCTCGCTCGGACGCGGATCGCGGCGCTCGGCGATACGCGCCGACTTGCCGGTGCGGCCACGCAGATAATAGAGCTTCGCGCGACGCACGACACCGCGGCGAACCACTTCGATGCTGTCGATGTTCGGCGAATAGAGCGGGAAGACGCGCTCGACGCCCTCACCGAACGAAATCTTGCGGACCGTGAAGCTCGAACCCATGCCCTTGTTGGCACGGGCGATGCACACGCCCTCATAGTTCTGCACGCGGGTACGCTCGCCTTCGACGACCTTCACGCCGACCTTGAGGGTGTCGCCCGGGCGGAATTCCGGAATCTTCTTCGCCTCGTTGAACTTGGCGATCTGCTCGGCTTCGAGCGTCTGGATCAGGTTCATTTCTTGTCGTCCTGTTTACGTCGCCGCGCGCCAGAGGGAGGTTGGACCCGAGCGCCCTCATGGCGCTCCCAAAGGTCCGGCCTCCGTAGCCGTGTATCGTTCTCCGCCTGTGCTCTACGCCAGGCTTCGATCTTCGCATGATCCCCCGATCGCAGCACTTCGGGGATCGTGCGCCCTTCCCATTCAACAGGTCGGGTATATTGCGGATATTCGAGCAGCCCCGTTTCGAAGCTCTCGTCCATGCCGCTGGAAGGCGCGCCCATTACTCCGGGAATGAGGCGAATGCAAGCGTCAAGCATGGTGAGCGCCGCCATCTCGCCGCCGGAGAGGATATAGTCGCCGATCGAGACCTGTTCGATGTCGCGCGCTTCGAACAATCGCTCGTCCATTCCCTCGAAGCGACCACAGATCACCACTACCCCCGGCCCCTCCGCAAGCTGCCGCACCCGGTCCTGGCTGAGCGGCTTGCCCCGCGGCGTCATCGCCAGGATCGGGCGGCTTGGCGCGACACTGTCGAGCGCGGCCGCGAGCACATCCGCCCGCATCACCATCCCCGCCCCGCCCCCGGCCGGCGTGTCATCAACCGAGCGATGCTTGTCGGTGGCGAAATCGCGGATCTGGACGGCCTCCATGCTCCACAGCCCCTCGCGCAGCCCGCGGCCAGCAAGGGAAACACCGAGCGGCCCGGGAAACATCTCGGGGTAAAGCGTCAGGACGGTTGCAGCGAAAGTCACAGGGTCCAGTTCTCGATCTTGAGGCCAGGTATATCGGCAAAGTCACGTTCGTTGTTGGTCACGAGCGTCAGGTTCAGGGCCAGCGCATGCGCCGCGATCAGGCGATCGAATGCACCGCGCCGGAATGGCAATCGCGCATAACACTCGGCCGCGGGGAGATCGAAGGGCAAGGGCCGGATCAGCGCAAAAAACGCCCGTGCCCGCTCCTCGGCAAGCATCTCCTCAGGCGGAATGCCGCGCATCACCTCGGCGAACGCAATGCTTGAGGTGACGACCCGGCCTTCGTCTTGCGACTGCACCATGTGCGCCGCAGCGCCACCCGCATCATTCAACACATAGATGCAGATATTCGCGTCGAGCAGAAAGACAGGCTCAGTCACGCTTGAGCAGCTTTCCTTCCCAATCGAGCGCGCGCTCCTCGAACAGGCGATCTTCCGGCGGAATCGGCTTCAGCCAAGGGATCGATCCCGCGATACCCGTGAGATCGATCTTCTTGGGCTTGTCCGGAACGGGCTCGACGCTGAAGCCGGTCCGCTCCTCGCGCAGCACGACTTCGGCACCCTCCTTCAGGCCCAATGCCTTGGGAAGGCGCAAGGCCAGCGAATTGCCCGACTTGAATATCTTGGCGCGATATTCCTCGGCCATTACCATCTCCCGTATATACGCGGTGTATATACACCACCCGCGCCGGTCAAGGAACCACCGCGCCCGCCAAGCGCTTGCGGCTCGAATGGACGATTGCATCATCATCGGCGCCGGCCCCGCCGGTCTCACCGCGGCGATCTATCTGGCGCGGTTCCATCTGCGCATCCGGATGTTCGATTGCGGATCGAGCCGGGCGGCGCAGATCCCCTGCACGCGCAACCATGCCGGCTATCCGGAAGGCATCTCAGGCAAGGATCTGCTCGCGCGGATGCACGAACAGGCGAAGAAGTACGGCGCGGTGCGCGAGCTGGCCGAAGTGGAGAGCCTGAGGCTGATCGAGAACGGGTTCGGGGTCCGCGTGGGCGAGCGCGAGCATGCGGCGCGGACCGTGCTGCTCGCAACCGGCGTAGTGAACAACCGGCCGGACATGCCCCCTGCCCTGCACGCCGACGCACTGGCGCGCGGGCTGCTGCGCTATTGCCCGATCTGCGACGGCTATGAAGTGACCGACAAGCGGATCGGGGTGATCGGCACCGGCAGCCACGGCATGGCCGAAGCGCTGTTCCTGCGCGGCTACAGCGCCGATATAACCCTTATCGCGCCGGAAGCACATGACCTGTCAGACGAGGAAGGGTCGATGCTCGATGACGCCGGCATCGCCCGGATCGAAGGGCCCTGCGGCGGCTATGCGATCGAAGGCGAACAACTGGCACTCAATACGGCCGAGGGGCGGCTCGCATTTGACAGTGTCTATCCGGCGCTGGGCTCGGTGATCCGCTCGAGTCTGGCGATCCAGGTCGGCGCGCGGGCGGACGAGAATGGCTGCCTGGAAGTGGACGATCACCAACGCACCAGCGTCCCCGGCCTGTTCGCGGCCGGGGACGTGGCGCGGGGTCTCGACCAGATCAGCCATGCTATGGGCGAAGCCGGCGTCGCCGCCACCACCATCCGCAACCTGCTGGCCGAGCAGCGGCCGATCCGGCGCTAGCTGCCGCAACCGCCGCAGCCACCACCACCGCAGCCACTGCTCCCGCCGCCACTATCGCCTCCGCCGTCACTGCTGCTGCTACTACTATCTCCGCCGGAGCTGCTTGTAGCCCGCGCCTGGTGGAAACCGCCCCAGTCCGAACCGAGCAGCACCACTGTGCCGAACAGCGCCACACCCATACCGATCTCGTCGCTTGCCGGCGCCCGGCGGAGGCGTTCGTGATGTTCGCGCGCCTCCGCCAGAGCGTCCTGCCCGGCTTCGGTCCGGCGGTCGAGCGCGAGGAAGCGGATCAGCGCAAGGATCGCGGTGAGGATCAGGAAAAGCGTGAGATAGCCAACCGGCTTGCCCCGCGCCTCGCCGATCAGCAGCTTGGCGTAACCGACCCCAAGCAGCAGCAGATAGGGCAAGGTCTGGAAAAAGCGCAGTTGCAGCCCCTCCCATCGGCCGATCAGCAACTGATCGGCGATCAGCCGCTGGCGGATCTCGTCCGCATGCCAGACGATCGCACCGGCGACCCGGCTCCAGCCCGATCCCTCGGGCAGCGCTTGTACGCTGCGCTCGATAGAGGTGGCGCCGCCACGGCCGGTGGGCGTATATCTATCCTTGTCATCCCTCTCCAGCTGGCCGCCGGCGAGCATGCGCGCGACCACCGTTTCGGTGAAGCGCGCGCTGCCACCGGCGAGATAAGCGAGATGATCGGTATCGAGATTGCGCGGCGCGCGGCCCTCGGGCCTTAGCCAGCGCGGAATGGTGAAGCCGGCGATGATGGTGAGCACCAGCAGCCCGCCGTACAGCAAGAGAAAGGGCCCACCGCTAAGGTCGAAGGGTCCGAGCGACATAAAGTCCTAGCTCCTCAAAAAAGCCCACAGGGCCAGCAGGACCAGCGCCGTGAAGACGATCAGCAGCGCGATCCGGAATGGCCGCCTGGGCAGGATATATGCGTCGCGCGGATGCACGCGGCGCGCCTTGTGGTCCTCGAGCAAGCGCCGCCCCGCGTCGGGCCACAGGTCCGCGGGTGGCGTGCCGAAGACGCGCTCATAGCTGCGTAGCGTCTCGGCATATTGGGTGAAGTAGCGCTGCCCCTCTTGGCGCCCGCCGGCCGTGGGGCCATGGTGGAGCGAACGGCCGAGCACTTGGGGGCAGAAGCGCTCCCAATAGTCCCGGGTATAGGTGAGGTGCAGGTGCCAAGCCTGATCGACCTGATCCGATGGCGTGACCGGGTGGTCCGCGGTCACCGCGAGGAAGCAGAAGCGCTTATATTCCCCGATGACCCGATCGGCTTCCGCCCGGCTCCAGCCATTCTCGCGCGCCAGCCGCTCCACAAAGGGAAGCGCCGCGTCTTCGGGGCCGATGCTGTAATGGGATAGCGCTGTCCAGACCGGGTGGTCGGCAGGGGTTCGAGACAGACCCGGGGCCTTGCTCATCTAAATTCCTACTAACACAGAGGATTTAAATTGTCAAGGTTTCGGCAGCGGCGTGAACTTGAGCGCCTGGATCGTGACGGGCGTGGTGGGCGCGAGCAGGATCGTGCCGTCGAGGATGCCTTTCGCGCAACGCCATCGAAAGGCGGCCGAAAGCCGGCCGGTCGGATGCGGCGGCTCCGACTTGCTGGTGCAGACGCCCAGCTGTTCGCGCAGGCTAGCCAGTTCGCGTCGCCAATCCTCGAGCGACCGGTCCATCAGGAAATTCATCGCCAGCGAGGGCTCGTCGGGAACGACAACGTCGCCGACGGCGTACATGATGGAGGCTGCTTCCAGCGCGGCGGTGATATCGGCGCTGACGGGCGTCTCGGCGAAGCGCAGCGCTGCGGCCTTGTCGAGCCCGAACATCGCGTCCCAGGCGATGCCCGAGGCACCAGTATAGGTGCGGTTGGTGAAGACGAAGATCCCCACCCCCGCTTCGGGCACCAGCAGCATGTGCGAGCCATAGCCGGGATAGCCGCCGCCATGGTGGAGCATCATGCCGAGTTCGCAATCCTGCGAGACGCGCAGGCCCTTGCCATAGGCTGTGCCCTGCATGCAGCCGATCTTCGCCGTGCTGCCGATGCGCGGCGTCAGCCGCACGAAGTTCAGCCCCTGTGCCAGCTCGCGCACCGTTGCGCGCTTGACCGGGCCGGCATCGAGCCCGTCACGCGGCGGCCAGGCGGAGAGCAGGAAGGCGATCCATTTGGCATAGTCGTTCGCGCTTACCTGAAGCCCGCCCATCGGGCCGAAGGCGCCGTTGCGCATCGTCGGCTCCTCCTGCCACGCGCCATTCTCTAAGCGATAGCCGATGGCGCGGCGCTCGATCGGCCATTCGCCCACTTCAAACCCGCTGGAAGTCATGCCCAACGGCTTGAGGATCGTGCGCTCGACATAGATGCGATAAGGCACGCCCGAGACGTTCGCGACGATATGGCCGAGCAGCGCATAGCCGAAATTCGAATATTCATGCGCGGTATCGGGCACGCGGCTGAACGGCACCCCAGTCCGGAGCAACTTGGTGAACTCAGCCTCCGGCATCGGCGTCTGGCGATCACCCCAGGGATCATCGGTGACGAAACCGGCGACATGCGAGAGCAGGTCGCGGATGCGGATGCGCGGGCTGTCGCTGGTCGGGTATTTCCAGCCGCGCATCTCGGGAACGTATTTCTCGGCATAATCGTCGAGCGACAGCTTGCCGGCATCGCGCAGCGCCAGGATCGAGAGTGCGGTGAACGCCTTGGTCATCGAGGCGATGCGGAACAGCGTATCGGGCGTGACCGGGCGCTTGGCGGCGATGTCCTGCACGCCGAAGCCGCGGACATGGACGAGCTCGCCCTCGGCAACGATGCCGTAGACCAGCCCTGGCACCGGCGTGTCGCGCTGGAAGCCCTCGAACTGGCGGTCGATCGCTTCGAACTGGGGTTCGAGCGCTGCCACCTTGGTTTGCGCCGCCACCGGTGCGGCCAGACTGCAGAATGCCGCCGCCGTGATAGCAGTGCCGAGCCAGTTCATGTGCTTCCCCCGATATTTGCGGAGAGGATAACCAGCCAACCGCCCGACGTCACTCTTTGTGGTTGAGCGCAAGGCTCCCCGGCGAAAGCCCAGGCCCAGGGTTTCTCTGCCGTCTGACTTGTGACTCTGGGGCCCGGCTTTCGCCGGGGAACAGCTAGTGCCCCATCCGGCCGGTAGCGAGCGCGATCGCCCAGTCCGCACGTCCTTCCGCCTCCGCCTTTCGCGCGGCCGCAAGATGATCATAAGCCACCGCGCACAGAGTGATCGCCCCCCCGTCGATCACAGCATAGCGCGCCAGCGGATCACCATTCTCGACGCGGTACGGGCGCGGATGATCGTCATCATAGGCCTGGAGCCCGACGCTTCCCGGATTGAGCAAGCGGCGCCCATCGGCAAGCCCGATCAGGCGCGGAACATGGGTGTGGCCGCACAGAGTGAGCGATGCCCCCTGCCCTGCCAGCCGCTCAACGATTTCGCCCTCGCTGGCGATGCGCAGCCCGTCGCCCTCGAACGAGTCGGTAAGCGGCGTGACGTCGCTCGTCGGGGTGCCGTGGCAGAGGAACATATCCTCCAGCGACAGCGTAGAAGGCAGCGCCGCCATCCAGTCCAGCACCTCCGTCCCCAACGCGGCGCGAGTGAAGGCATCCGAGACGTTCATCCGCTCGGGCGGATCGGTCAGCACCTGCCGCTCGTGATTGCCGGCGATCGTCGGCCAGTCGCGCGCCATCAGCCAGGCAGCCGTCTCGGCCGGCCAGAGCGGGCCGGAGAGGATATCCCCCAGATTCAGGAAACGTGTGCAGACCCGCGCCTCGGCATCGGCGACAGTTGCGATCAGGGCCGGCAGATTGCCGTGAATGTCGGAAAGGACGGCGGTCTTCGTCATTCGACGAAGGCGGCGCTCACTACCAGCCGCTCGGCATCCCATTCGGGCACCGCGGCAGCGTTCATGGGAACCATGAAGCGCTTGGCCTTGCCGTTCTCGTCGGCCGGCCGTTCGATCTCGATCACGTCACCCGCGCCGAAATCATCGATCGCCACGACCTTGCCCAGCACTTCGCCCTCGTCGGAGACGGCCGGCAGGCCCAGCAGATCGACATGATAATATTCGCCCTCGCCAAGCGGGGGCAGCGCCGAGCGGGAAACGCTGAGTTCGGTCCCGCGCAGGGCCTCGGCCGCATTGCGATCCGCAACTTCGGCGAAGCGCGCAATGACTCCGTTCGAGCCACCACGTACCGATTTGAGCGTCAGCGCACCGCCATTGAACTGGCGGTGCGTCGACAGGTCCTCGGCGAAGACCTTCAGGCGGACCTCGCCCGTCACGCCGTGCGCACCAATGACGACGGCAAGCGTAACGGGCTGATCGCTGGACAAGGCTTATGCCTCAGCCGGCGGGGTCTCTTCGGCAGTCGCCTCGGCGACCTGCTCGGCCTCCGGGGTGGCTTCCTCGGTAGCAGCCTCGACTTCGGCGGCGACGACGGCAACGGCCTCAGCAGCAGCGGCGGCAGCGGCTTCCTCAGCGGCCTTCACCTTCTCGGCACGCTCTTCAGCGCGCTCAACGGCCTTCTCGCCCGGCTTGCCCTTGTTCGGGTTGTTCTTGGCAGCGCGCTCCTTCAGGCCTGCGGCGTCGAGGAAGCGAGCAACGCGGTCGGTCGGCTGCGCGCCGACGCCCAGCCAGTACTTGGCGCGGTCCTGATCGAGCACGACGCGCTTGGCATCGTCCTTGGCAAGGAGCGGGTTGTAGGTGCCGATCTTCTCGATGAACTTGCCGTCGCGGGGCGAACGGGCATCAGCCACGACGATGCGGTAGTACGGACGCTTCTTCGAGCCGCCGCGCGACAGACGCAGGGAAATAGCCATTACAATCTTCCTTCTTCGTATGCGTCACCCGGCCAGCGCCGGGATCGTTGGTTGTTGCCCCGCCGCCTGACGGCTGGGCGGGGTAATCACTTCTTCTTGATCAAATTCTCGAAGCCGGGCGGGAGCTGCGGAGCACCCGGGCCGCCAAGGCCGGGAAGCCCGCCGGTATCCAGCTTGCCCATCATGTCGCCGAGGCCGGCGCCTCCCAGCGCATTGCCGATGCCGCCCATGCCGCCGCCGGGACCGCCCTTGCCGAGCATCCCCAGCATGCCCTTCAGGCCGCCCATCTTCTTCAGCCGCTTCATCGCGGTCTGCATTTCCATGTGCATCTTGAGCAGCTTGTTGACGTCCTGCACGGTCGTCCCCGAGCCCTTGGCGATGCGGATCTTGCGCTTGGCGTTGATCAGGTCCGGCTTGGCGCGCTCCTTGGGCGTCATCGAGGTGATCATCGCATCCATGCGGATCAGCACCTTGTCGCCACCGACCTGATCGACGGCCGCCTGCGCCTTCTTCATGCCCGGCATCATGCCAGCGAGCGCACCCAGCCCGCCCATGCGGCGCATCTGGGCCAACTGACCGCGCAGGTCGTTCATGTCGAACTGGCCCTTGGCCAGCCGCGCCGCCATCTTCTCGGCGTCTTCCTCCTGGATCGCAGCCGCCGCCTTCTCGACGAGGCTGACGACGTCGCCCATGCCGAGGATACGGCCGGCAACGCGCTTCGGGTGGAAGGGCTCGAGCTGGTCGAGCTTTTCGCCCATGCCGGCGAACTTGATCGGCTTGCCGGTGACCGCGCGCATCGACAGCGCCGCGCCACCGCGCGCATCGCCGTCCATACGGGTGAGGATCACGCCGGTGAGCGGCACCTGCTCGGAGAAGCTCGACGCGACGTTGACCGCGTCCTGACCGGTAAGCGAGTCGACGACGAGCAGGATCTCGTTCGGCGTCGCGATGTCCGCGACCGCCTTCATCTCGTCCATCAGCGCCTGATCGACGTGCAGTCGGCCGGCGGTGTCGAGCATCAGGACGTCAAAGCCCTGAAGCTTGGCGGCGTTGAGCGCACGGCGGGCGATCTCGACCGGCTGCTGGCCGGCGACGATCGGCAGCGTCGACACTTCGGTCTGGGTGCCGAGCACCGCGAGCTGTTCCTGCGCGGCCGGACGATTGACGTCCAGCGACGCCATCATCACCTTCTTGCCCTGGCTCTTGAGCAGCTTGGACAGCTTGGCTGTGGTGGTCGTCTTGCCCGAGCCCTGCAGACCGACGAGCATGATGACGGCGGGCGGGGTGACGGCGATCTCAAGCTCGGCCGTGTCCGGCCCCAGCATGTCCACGAGCGTATCGTGGACGATCTTGACCACTTGCTGGCCCGGCGTGACCGAGCGGAGCACTTCATGGCCGATCGCCTGTTCGGTCGCCTTTTCGACGAAGTCGCGCGCCACCGGAAGCGCGACATCGGCCTCCAGCAGGGCGATCCGCACTTCGCGCATCGCGGTGCGGACATCGGCTTCGGTCAGTGCGCCACGACCACGCAGGCGATCGAATACGCCACCCAGCCGTTCGCTCAGACTTTCGAACATGAACCCAAAAACTCCAAATCAGAACCGCGAATCACCAAACGCAAAACACGCCGGCGGACGAAACCTCGTCGGCCGGCGTCACCCCATGGGGTGGCAAATGTCTCGCGTTCAAAGAGAACGGTCGCGGCAGCTCCTACTAGATCGGAACGCGGGAGGCAAGTCCGGCGCGCTACGCCTCCGGATGCAAATTATTGCGAAATCGCGTCATCAGCTTAACCCGTTCTATACCCTGCGCGTGGGAAAAGGCGGCGATCACAGTATTGGGGATCACTGCCGGCATGTCGCTGGGTCTCGAAGAACAAGCCGTATCGCAAAACGCCGCGCGACCGAACCTGCTTTCGGGTGCGATCAGCGTTGCCGCGATTCTGCTGTTCGTCGGCATCGGCAGCGCCGTGCTCTCCAAGACACTGCAATATTATTTCGAGGGTGGCGAGCCGGCGGACCGCACGCTGGTGATCGCGCTGCTGCTCAATGTCGCGCTGATCCTGTTCGGCTGGCGCCGCCATACCGCGCTCAGCCACGAAGTGCTCATCCGCACTGCGGCGGAGGAGCGCGCCCAGCAGCTCGCCAATCGCGATCCGCTCACCGGTTTCCTCAATCGCCGCAGCCTGTCCGAGGAAGGCGCCGCGATGTTCGTCCGCGCCCAGCGTCGCCGCAAGGCCATGGCGATGCTGATGCTCGACCTCGATCACTTCAAGACGATCAACGACATGCACGGCCATGCCGTGGGCGATGCGCTGCTGCGCGCCGTCGCGGCCGAGATCGCGCATGTCATGCCCCCGATCGCGCTCACTGCCCGGCTGGGCGGCGACGAGTTCGCCTGCGGCTTCCTGTTCGATCCCGGCGAGCCGGCAGTGGTGGAGCGCATCGCCGAGCGGCTGGTCAGCCGCATGGCCCAGCCCTTCGAGGCGGAGGGGCTCCGCCTGCATATCTCCTGCTCGCTCGGCATCGCCCGCTCGGACTTCGACTGCGCGAGCATCGACGCCCTGATGCGCTCGGCCGACATCGCGATGTATGCAGCCAAGAAATCGGGCCGCAATCGCTATGCCTGGTTCGATCATTCGATGGAGCGCGAGCTCCAGATCCGCAACGAGCTGGAAAACGGCCTGCGCACCGCGATCCCGCGCGGCGAGATCGTTCCCTATTTCGAGCAGCAGATCGATCTCACCACCAACCGCCTGCATGGCTTCGAGGTGCTGGCACGCTGGGAGCATCCGCAGCGCGGGCTGATCTCGCCGGAGCTGTTCATCCCGATCGCGGAAGAGACCGGCATGATCGCCGATCTCTCGCTGTCGATCATGCGCCAGGCATTCCTCGCCGCACGCGACTGGGATCCCTCGCTCACCCTGTCGATCAACATCTCGCCCTGGCAGCTGCGTGATGCCTGGCTGGCGCAGAAGATCATCAAGGTGCTGGCCGAGACCGGCTTCCCGGCAAGCCGCCTCGAGGTCGAAATCACCGAAAGCGCGCTGTTCGACAATCTGGCGCTCGCCCAGTCGATCGTCGGCTCACTCAAGAACCAGGGCGCCCAGCTCGCGCTCGACGATTTCGGCACCGGCTATTCCTCGCTGGCGCATCTGCGCGCCCTGCCCTTCGATCGGATCAAGATCGACAAGAGCTTCATCATTTCGCTCAATTCGAGCGCGGATTCGGCGGCGATCGTCAACGCGATCATCAGCCTTGGCGAAAGCCTGAACCTGCCGATCACCGCCGAGGGCGTGGAAGACGCCGCAATCGAGGAACGTTTGCGCGCCGCCGGCTGCGCCAAGGCGCAGGGCTGGCATTACGGCAAGCCACTCTCGGTGATGGGCGTGCGCCGGCTACTGGCGGAGCGGCGGCTAATTCAGCCGGGCTCGGGCACGACCACGCCGGAAGCGCCGGATTCGGGGCAACGGCTCGCGGGCTGACGCCGAAGCGCTACCAGCCCGCGCCCTCCTCGCTGAGAAACGCCAGCTCCTCCGCCGTCGACTCCCGCCCCAACACGGCATTCCGGCTGGGATACCGCCCGAACCGTTCGATCACCGCCGCGTGCTTCTCGGCATAATCGAGGACATGCGCATCGCCCAGCGTGCCGAACTTCTCGACGCTGAGCTTCTGCATCGCCGGATCCTCAGCATGTTCGAGCGGGAGATAGAGGAACTGTCGCTCCTCCGTCGTCATCGCCACCTCCCAGCCCCGTTCGATCGCCTCCAGCGCCAACCGCAGCGCAAGCGGATCGGCAGCATAGGCCTCCGCGCTGTCACGGTGGAGGTTGCGGCTGAACTGGTCCAGCAGAATGATCGCCGCGAGCACCGCCTCGGGATCGTCGCGCCAGCCCTCGGCCTCCGATTCCAGCACCTGATCGCGCAACGCACCGAAGCGCGCCTTGATCTCCGCATCGAGCGTGTCCGAGCGCGCGAATTGCTGCTCGGGCGTAAGCGCGAACCAGAAGCCCAGCACTTCGCGGGCCTTCGCGTGGACATCGAGGGTCGCTGCGCCTAGATCACCGGTCAAATGTCATCCCCTCACGTCATCAGTCTGGGTTGTCGTCTCAACCTCGCCGAGAGCGAAACGATCCGCGCGTTGCTGACGGATCGTGACACTGTCGTGATCAACAGTTGCGCGGTGACCAACGAGGCCGTCAAGCAGACCCGCCAGGCGATCCGCCGTGCGCGGCGCGAACGGCCGGGCGCGGAGCTGGTGGTGACGGGCTGCGCAGCGCAGATCGATCCCCAGGCTTTCGCGGCGATGCCGGAGGTCGATCGGGTGATCGGCAATGCCGAAAAGCTCGACGGCAATGCCTGGGCGGCGCCCGAGCCGGTGCTGGTGCAGGACATCATGGCGGTGCGCGAAACCGCGCCGCATCTCGCCGCCAGCTTCTCCACGCATGCCCGCGCATTCGTCGAAGTGCAGAATGGCTGCGACCATCGCTGCACCTTCTGCGCGATCCCCTATGGCCGGGGAAACAGCCGCTCGGTGCCCGCCGGCGCGGTGATCGACCGCGTCGCCCAGCTTGCCGAGAGCCATGCCGAGGTGGTGCTGACCGGGGTGGACCTGACCAGCTATGGCCCCGACCTGCCCGGCGCGCCCAGCTTGGGCCAACTGGTCGAGCGCATCCTTACGCATGTGCCGAAGCTCCAGCGGCTGCGGCTTTCCTCGCTCGACGGGATCGAAGTCGACGATCGGTTGTTTGCGCTGCTCACCGGGGAGCCGCGCCTGATGCCGCACGTCCATCTCTCGCTCCAGGCGGGCGACGACATGATCCTGAAGCGCATGAAGCGCCGCCACAGCCGCGCCCAGTCGGTTGCGCTGGTCGAGCGAATGCGCGCGGCACGGCCCGATATCGCTATCGGCGCCGATCTGATCGCCGGCTTCCCGACCGAGACCGAGGAAATGTTCGAGAACAGCCTCGCGCTGATCGCCGAGTGCAACATCGTCCACGCACACATCTTCCCCTACTCGCCCCGCGCCGGCACACCCGCAGCGAAGATGCCGCAGGTCGAGCCCGATCTAGTGAAGGCCCGCGCCGCGCGCCTGCGCGCCGAGGCCGCGCGGGTTCGGGACAATTGGCTGCAAAGCCTGGTAGGCAGCACCCAACAAGTGCTGGTAGAGCGCCCCGGAGAACGGGGCCATGCCGGCAATTTCGCCGAGGTTCGCCTCGCCCCCCATGAAGTCGGAGAGATTGTGAGCGTAAAGATCGTGGACGTGCAGGACGGGAAGCTGATCGCATGAGCGGCCCCAGCTGGCATGCGCGCCTTCTCGGCGGCTTCCGCAAGACTTCGGACAAGCTGATCGGCAACCTAGCCGGGCTCGGCCTGGCGCGGCTCGACGATGCGACGCTCGACGAGATCGAGGAAGCGCTGATCGCCTCCGACCTGGGCCCGACCACGGCGGCCCGCGTCCGCGCCCGCCTGGCCGAGGGCCAGTATGAGCGCAACATGGAGGAGCTCGGCATCCGCCTGGTGGTGGCCGAGGAAGTCGCCAAGGTGCTGGAGCCCGTGGCGAAGAAGCTCGAGATCGAGGCATTCCCCCGTCCGCAGGTGATTCTCGTCATCGGCGTCAACGGATCGGGCAAGACCACGACGATCGCCAAGCTCGCCAATCTGCTGATGGAGCAGGATTATGCGGTGATGCTCGCGGCCGGTGATACGTTCCGCGCCGCCGCGATCGGCCAGCTCAAGACCTGGGCTGAGCGGATCGGCGTGCCGATCGTCACGGGCCCCGAAGGCGGCGACGCCGCCGGCATCGTGTTCGAGGCAGTCAAGAAGGCGACCGAGATCGGCACCGACGTGCTGATCGTCGATACCGCCGGCCGCCTGCAGAACAAGACCGAGCTGATGGACGAGCTCGCCAAGATCCGCCGCGTGCTCGGCCGGCTCAACCCGGCAGCGCCGCACGACGTGGTCCTCGTGCTCGACGCGACCACCGGCCAGAACGCGCTCAACCAGATCGAAGTGTTCAAGGAAGTCGCCGGCGTCACCGGGCTGGTGATGACCAAGCTCGACGGAACGGCGCGAGGGGGTGTCCTCGTGGCCGCGGCAGAGAAATACGGCCTGCCGATCCATGCGATCGGCGTGGGCGAGAAGGTGGACGATCTGCGTCCGTTCAATGCGCAGGAAGTGGCGCGCATCATCGCGGGTGTGGAGGAACTGACCAATGGCTGAGAAACAGGCCGCCTCGCCCGGCGTGCGGATGCTGATCGATTACGGCCCGCTCGCGGTGTTCTTCGGCGTCAATGCGCTCGCCCAGGGCCCGGTGCTCGCCCGCGTGTTCGCCGCAACCGTCGCCTTCATGGTCGCGATGGCCGCGGCGATCGCGCTGAGCTGGTGGAAGACCCGCCACGTCTCGCCGATGCTGTGGATCACCGCCGCCTTCGTGCTGCTGTTCGGCGGCCTGACACTCTATTTCCACGACCAGACCTTCATCCAGATCAAGCCGACGATCATCTATGCGATGTTCGCGGTCGTACTCGGCTACGGCGTGATCGCCGACAAGCCGCTGCTCCAGATGCTGCTCGAACAGGCCTATCCCGGGCTTTCGGCGCGCGGCTGGCGGCTGCTGACGATCAACTGGGCGTTGTTCTTCCTCGCTGCTGCTGTGGTCAACGAAGTCGTCCGCCACTTCGTCACCTGGGACCAGTGGGTGTTCTTCAAGACCTGGATCATGATCCCGGTCACGCTCGTCTTCGCGATGCTCAACATCCCGCTGCTGCTCAAGCACGGCCTCCAGCTTGAGAAGCCCGAGGAGGCGCCAATCCCGCCGCAGGAGTAAGCGGCGGTGTCGACTACCCTCTATCGTGCAGTGCGCGCCACCAACTGGCTGCGCCGCCAGATGCGCACCAATTCGCTGTGGTTCCTGGGCCTTTCGATGCTGGTCGGCCTCGGCGCGGGCGCCAGCGCGATCGCGCTCGGCCAGCTCGCGCGCGGCACTCAGCGGCTGCTGTTCGGCCTGCCCCAGGGCGAGCATCTGAGCGCGGCCGAGACGATCGAGCCCTGGCGGCTGATCGCCCTGCCGGTTGGCGGCGCGATCCTCGGGCTGGTGCTGTGGCTGCTGCGCCGGCGCACCCCGATCGATATCGTCGAGGCGAATGCACTGCACGGCGGCCGCATCCCCGCGCGCGACACCGCCACCGTGGTCGGCACCACCCTGCTCTCCAACGGCTTCGGCGCCTCGGTCGGGCTTGAAGCTGCCTATGCCCAGGCCGGCGGCGGCATCGCCTCGCTGCTCGGCCAGAAGGTCAAGCTCCGCCGCAGCGATCTGCGCACGCTAATGGCCGCGGGTGCCGGCGCGGCGGTAAGCGCAGCGTTCGGCGCGCCGCTTACCGGCGCCTTCTACGCCTTCGAAGTCGTGCTCGGCGCCTATAGCCCGGCCACGGTCGCCCCGGTGATGCTCGCCGCACTCTCGGCTGCGGTGCTGGCGCGCGGGCTGGGCCTGACGCCCTATGTGATCGGCGCCGGCGGCATGCACCCGATCGGCACTGCCGACTATATCCTTTACAGCCTGCTCGGCGTTCTCTGCGCCGGGTTCGGCATCGTGCTGATGCGGCTGGTTTCGCTGGTCGAGCGCGCGGTCCACCGCTCGAAACTGCCGATGCACTGGGCGCCGCTGGTCGGCGGACTGCTGCTCGTCCCCTTCGGCCTGATCTCGCCCCAGACGCTGTCGGGCGGGCACGGCGCGCTCAACCTCAACCTCGCCAGCGAAGTGACGATCGCCGGGCTGGCGCTAATCATCGTCCTCAAACTGCTCGCATCGTCGCTGTCGATCGGTTTCGGCTTCCGCGGCGGCCTGTTCTTCGCCTCGCTGTTCCTCGGTTCCCTTGTCGGCCGGCTCTATCAGGTGGTGCTCGCCCAGGTGCCGCATCTGCACGTACTGGCGCCCGACGATGCCACGGTGGTCGGCATGGCCGCGTTGGCGGTCGCAGTGGTCGGCGGGCCGATGACCATGTCGCTGCTGGTGCTCGAAGTGACCCACGATTTCAGCATCACCGGCGTCGCGCTGGCCGCCACGCTGATCTCCTCCACGGTCGCCCGCACCGTCTTCGGCTACAACTTCTCCACCTGGCGGCTCCATCTGCGCGGCGAGACGCTGCGCAGCGGGCGCGATGTCGGCTGGATGCGCGCACTCACCGTTGCCCAGATGATGCGCCGCGACGTGCCGCAGATGCCGGCCTATGCAAGCGTGTCGGCCTTCCGCGAGCGCTTCCCGCTCGGCTCGACCACCCGCGTCGTGCTGCTCGACGTGCAAGGCCATTATGCCGGCATCGTAGAGACCGCCGCCGCCTGGTCGCCCGATGTCGAGCTGGTCGCCGAAATCGGCACCCTCGCCCGTCTGCCCCATGCCAAGCTGGCGCCGGAAATGGGAATCGGCGAAGTGCTGGAGATGTTCGACCGGGTTGCGGCGGATGATCTGGCGGTGGTCGATCCCGAGGGCAATGTCATCGGCCTGATCACCGAGCGCCACGCTCGAAGGCGCTATGCCGAGGAACTGGAACGCTCGCAGCGGGAATTGTACGGCGAGGCTTAAGGCCTCCCCCAATACCGTCATCCCCGCGCAGGCGGGGGATTACTCTGCCGTTCCGCTTGCGACTCTGGATCCCCGCCTGCGCGGGGATGACGAGTAGTTATTTCCGCGCGCCGGACCGCTTGGCCACAACGTCGTTCCGCAAAGCCTCGCGCCGGGCGAACAGCTCCGCCTCCTCGGACGGGCTGAGCCCACCCGCAGCAAACCGCTCCTCCAGCGTATCGACCTGATACGCCTCACGCCGCAGCTGCTTCGCTTCGCGCCGGGTGAGCTGGCCGCCACTCCGTCCATCGCGAATATCGCTGCGGATCTTGGCGGTCTCCGCCGCGCTCCGGTCCTGACTCATCAAGCCACCCGAAGGCCCCTTCAGGCTCGGCCCGCCCCAGATCTGCGCGGAAGCGGGCGCGGCGACCAGCAGCACGGGTGCAAGGATCAGATAGCGGCGCATCACGACTTTCCCCAAAGCAATGTCCGCACGGAAGCTCGCCCCGCCCGGTTGAACCGCAACTGAACGCAAAAGGGGCGCCCGATCGCTCGGACGCCCCTCTCTAAATCGCGTATCCGCGAAGGGATCAGCTGTCCTGATCCGCACGGCTCACGCCGGCACCATCGAGGTTCTGCGACACGAAGTCCCAGTTGATGATGTTCGCGGTGATCGTCTCGAGATACTTCGGACGCAGGTTGCGATAGTCGATGTAGTAGGCATGCTCCCACACGTCGATCGTGAGCAGCGGCTTCATGCCCTCATAGACCACCGGCGTGTCGGCGTCGTGCAGCGAGGTGACCTTGAGCTGGTCGCCGTCGAGCACCAGCCAGCCCCAGCCGTTCGAGAAGTGCGCGGTCGATTCCGCGACCAGCTTCTTCACCAGCTCGTCGGTCGAGCCATACTGGCTGGCGATCAGCTCGGCGAGCTTGCCGCTCGGCGCGGTCTTCTCGCCGGTCAGGCCCTGCCAGAAGAAGCTGTGGTTCCAGATCTGCGCCGAGTTGTTGAACAGGCCCTTGTCGCCGGTTTCCTTGGCGTGCGCGATCACTTCGCTCAGCTTGCGACCCTCAAGGCCCTTCTCTGCGATGAAGCCGTTGGTCTTGTCGACATAGGCCTTGTGATGCTTGCCATGGTGAAACTCGAGCGTCTCGGCCGACATGTGCGGCGCCAGCGCGTCCTTGTCGAAGGGAAGCGGGGGAAGTTCGAAAGCCATTTGGTCTCTCCAGGGTTCACCAGGGGGTTCACCCGGCCAACGAACCGCCGGGCAATGCGGTCCCTCCCCTAGCGCGCAAAAATCCCCGCTGTCGCGGAAAAATCGTTGCAGCGGCCAAATGAAAATTCCGATCGCCCGTAATTGGCAGAATTACTATTGCAAACGCTAATCAATAGCTTGGTTTTGAACGGCTTTTCAGTTGCCAACCTGCAGCAGTTCATGCCGCTTCAACGCATGCCGTAGCTGGTCATAGGTCAGCCCCAGCGCCTCTGCCGTGGCGCGCTGGTTGAAGCGGTGATCGGCCAGTGCGCGCTGGAGCAGTTCCTTCTCGAAGCGCGCCACCCGCCCCTTGAAGTCCGTCGCCCCCGAAAGCGCCGCCGGCTGCGGCTCCAGCACCACCGGCGCCGCCGCGGCAGCAGCCGGCGCCAGGCTCGACGCACTCCCCTGCATCGTCCGCAAACGATAGGGCGACTGGAAGGGATCGATCTCGATCGCGTCGATCGGCCCGTCCTGCTCCCAGCGATAGACCGCGCGCTCCACTACATTGCGCAGCTCGCGGACATTGCCCGGCCAGTCATAATGCAGGAGGATATCCATCGCGTGCGCCCCCCAGCCCGGCCAGTCGACCCAGCCGATCTCGCTCGCCATGCGCCGGCCATAGAAATCCGCCAGCACCTCGACATCGCCGTCGCGGTGCCGGAGCGGCGGCAGGGTGACGACTTCGAAGCTCAGCCGGTCGAGCAGATCGGCGCGGAAGGTCCCCTTCTCCACCCGCTCGGGCAGATGCTCGTTGGTCGCCGCGACGATGCGGACATCCACCGTCACCGGACGCGAGGAGCCGATCCGGGTGATCTCGCCATATTCCACCGCGCGCAGCAGCCGTTCCTGCGCGCCCATCGACAAGGTGCCCAGCTCATCAAGGAATAACGTCCCGCGATGCGCCTCCTCGAAGCGCCCCACGCGCGCCTTGGTCGCGCCGGTAAAGGCACCCGCCTCATGGCCGAACAGCTCGGCCTCGATCAGCGTCTCGGGCAATGCCGCGCAGTTCATCGTCACCAACGGCTGGTCCCAGCGCTGGGACAGGCGGTGAAGACGCTCCGCAACCAGTTCCTTGCCGGTGCCGCGCTCGCCGATCACCAGCACCGGGCGATCGAGCGATGCCGCGCGACTGGCGCGCTCCAGCGCATCAAGGAATGCCGAGGACTGGCCGATGACCTGGGTTATGCGCTCCATGCCAAATCCTTGGTGTATTTTCCCAACACTTGGCAAGTTAAATCCACCGCCTGAATGCCTTATGAACGGCAAAAACGGCAGATTTCTGCGGTTTTCATAAATTGGCACGGCACCTGCAATGCATATGGCAAGCCCGATGACGGGCCTGGATAAACACCAAGGTTCAGGGAAACAGGAACATGACCGCCAACGCCATCTACTACCGCAACGCCTTCTTCTCGGTGGCACTTTCGGTAGCCGCCAGCCTGATCATCATGGTCGGCACGGCCGGACTGGTGACGGCCTGAAGAACAGGGTCCCCCGCTCGCTTCCCCTTGCGAGCGGAAACCTGACGGGAGGGGGCACCCCCTAGGCCCCTCCCGCCGGGAAACAGAACACGAAGGAGTAACGACGAAATGGGTATCTTCTCTCGAACCCGCGACATCATTGCCGCCAACGTCACCGACCTGCTCGACAAGGCGGAAGATCCCGCGAAGATGATCCGCATGATCATCCTCGAGATGGAGGAAACGCTGGTCGAGGTCCGCGCTTCCGCGGCCCGCACCATCGCGGACCAGAAGGAAATGCGCCGCCACATCGCCAAGCTCGAAAAGCTCCAGGAGAGCTGGACCGAGAAGGCGGAGCTGGCGCTCTCCAAGGGGCGTGAGGACTTGGCCAAGGCCGCACTCGTCGAAAAGCAGAAGGCCGCCGACATGTGCGAGCAGCTGAACGAAGAGATTGCCGTGCTCGACGAGGCGCTGCGCGCTTCGGAAGAGGACATCAACAAGCTCCAGACCAAGCTGCGCGAGGCCCGCGCCCGCCAGAACTCGATCGTCACCCGCATGGAAAGCGCGACCAACCGGATGCGCCTCCGCGAGATGACCAACGGCAGCCGCATGCAGGACGCCTTCTCGCGCTTCGATGTGCTGGAACGCCGTGTCGACCTGGCCGAGGGCCGCGCCGATGCCGCCGGCCTGGGTAGCGCGCCGAAGACGCTCGACGAGGAAATCGCCGAACTCCGCTCGTCGGAGAAGGTGGATGCCGAGCTCGAGGCCCTGAAGGCCCGCCTGAACAAGGGAGCGTAAGCGATGGAGGAAGTCTTCCTTCCGATCGTCATCGTCGGGATGCTCTTCATCGGGCTCCCCTGGGTGATCATGCACTATATCACCAAGTGGAAGCAGTCCGGGACGATCACCAACGAGGACGAAAAGCTGCTCGACGAGCTGCACTATGCTGCACGCCAGCTTGAAGAGCGCCTGCTCACCGTCGAGCGGATCATCGCCGCCGACAACCCTGATTTCCGCCCTGTCCGCGACGTTCGTCCGGAACAGAGCCCCTATGACATTTCTCGGAGGAATTGAGATGTCGAGCCGCACCAAATTCTATCTCGACAAGGCCAATGGCAAGTTTCTCGGCGTCTGCTCGGGGCTTGCGGATTACACCGGGATCGACGCGATCTGGCTTCGGCTGGGCATGGTGATCCTGGCACTCTCGACCAGCGGCACGGTGATCGTGGCCTATTTCGTGGTCGCCTGGCTCGCCTCGAACAAGCCCGCCGGCCTCTACGAAGGCCCGGAAGAAGCCAAGTTCTGGCAGGGCGTCCGCGCCAACCCGACGCGCTCGACCACCGAGGTCCGCTCGAAGTTCCGCGACATCGATCGCCGCCTGGCTGACATCGAGATGTACTATACGAGCCGCAACACGCGCCTCGCCGATGAGATCGACAGCCTGCGCTAAGCAGGGCGATCCCGGCACAAGAGGCCAGACTTAAGAGGGAAAACGGCAATGCATGAAGGTGGTATGATCTTCGTCCTGCTGATTATCGCGATCTCCACCACGGGATGGCTGATCAACAACTGGATCCGCGCCCGGCACGGCTATCCGATGGAGAATGAGTTCAAGGGCTTGAGCCACAAGGCGGACCCCGCCGCAGAGCGCAAGATCGAGCTCCTCTCCACCGAGAATGCGCGCCTCACCGGCCAGATCTCGCGGCTCGAAGAGCGGATCGCAGTGCTCGAACGGATCGCCACCGATCCCGCCGAGCGAGTGGCCCGCGAAATCGACAGCCTGCGCTGAGGAGCAACGCGATGAACTTTCCCTTCGTAGCCTTCGCCCCCGTCGCCCTGGTCCTCGGTGTCCTGGCAGTCGGCGGCTGGATCTTCACCACCTGGCTCCGCATCAAGCATGGCTATCCGCTCGACGGGGCCTGGGGCCAGGCGGTCTATCCGAAGAACAACGACGCGGCGCTGGAGCGGATCAAGCTCCTCAGCCAGGAAAATGCCCAGCTCCGTGCCGAACTGGGCTCGATCAAGGACCGGCTCGCTAATGTCGAGCGGATCGTGACCGACAGCTCGCATGTGCTCGATCGTGAGATCGAAAGCCTGCGCGGCCCGCGAAACTAAGGAGTTGAAGCGATGATCAGTCCCCTGCTCATTCCGATCCTGGGCATTTCCTGCGGCCTGGTCGCCATCTTCGGCGGCGTCTTCCTCAAGCCCTGGTTCGCGCTCCAGCAGCGCAAGATGGAGCTGGAGGCGCAGATGGTCGCCGAAAAGGCCGCCCAGTACGCCGCCCAGACCGAGAGGCTCGAACAGCGGGTCCGGGTTCTGGAACGGATCGTCACCGACAAGGGCGTCGATCTCGCCAATGAGATCGAGCAGCTGCGGGATGCCCCCCCGCTGAACTGAGACTTCCCCACGCGGCGCCACCGGCGCCGCCAGTAAGAGGAAAATTCGAAATGATTGCCATCGTGATGCTCGCAGTGCTGACGGCACTGTGCGGGGGCGGTATTGTCCTCGCCGAAATGCGGGACCGCCCCGTCCGCCGCGCCGAGCGGCTGGCCCGGGAAGCCCAGCAGAACTGATCGATCACAGCGCGTTTGAAGGAGTAGTGGAATGAACCCGTTCGAGATGGTTGTCGCGATTATCGTGATCGTCACGATCGGCAGCGTGCTCAAGGCGCGCTACGGCATCCACAAGGACAAGCACGGCAACGAGGTCTATCGCGGCAACACTGCCGACCCCGCCTCGATCGCCGAGAATGCCCGGCTCCGCGATGAGATCCGTGCGCTCAAGGAGCGCGTCCAGGTTCTCGAACGCGTCGTCACCGACACCGAAGGCAGCGTCCGTCTCGACCGCGAGATCGAGTCGCTGCGCGACAAGAACTGACGTCAGACCAAGGGAGGCATGACGTGACCCAGGATCCGACACTGTACCTCACCCTCGCCGTCTCCGGCCTTGCCGGGATCGCCATGATCACCACCGCCGGGCTCTCGGGCTGGCGCGGCTGGCTGGCCCTGAAGCGCCAGGAACTCGATGCCCATCACCGCGGCCCTGAAGTCGCAGCGGCCATGCCCACCGCAGCGTCGCGGATCGAGATCGCCGATCTCAAGGAGCGCATCCGCAAGCTCGAAGCCATCGCCGCGGGCGTGGACCTCTGACTTGCTCAGGCCCCTCCCCGGCGGGGAGGGGCTAGGCGAGCGGCGCAGGAGCGCTATAGCGCCAACCATGACTACCCTCGCCGACCTGCAGGACGAATATGCGTTCCTCGAAGCCGATGACCGCTATCGCCTGTTGATCGATCTGGGCCGCGGGCTTGAGGAAATGCCCGAAGCGCTCAAGACCGATGCAACCCTGGTCCGCGGCTGTTCGGCCTCGGTCTGGGTCTATCCCACCAGGCGCGACGACGGGACGCTCCACTTCCTCGCCGATTCCAACGCGGCGATCACCAAGGGCATCATCGCGCTGGTGCTGCTCACGGTGCAGGACAAGGCCCCGGCTGAGATCCTGGCGACCGATATCGAGGGCGCTCTCGCCCCGTTCGACCTGAAGAACCAGCTCAGTTCGAATCGCACCCAGGGCATCCCAAACATGATCGCATTGGTCCGCGAGACGGCGCAGCGCTATAGCTAATCCCGACATCCACGACGCCGGATCAAGCGATGCTGCTGCCGTTTCTGCTTGCCCTTGCCGCCCCCGTTGCAGATCCCTGTCAGCCACCCAGGAATCGCAGATACGATGATCCCCGCCCCTTCCAGAAAGCAGGCCCCGGCCTGTGGATTGGCGGCCTCGGGTTCATTTCGACAGACATCGCCGACGCCCGCGCCGCCGAAAGCCAGTATGGCGACGGGTGGACGGTCGAGCTGGTCTTCACGACAGAAGGCAAAGCCAAGTTCATCCGGGCGCAGCATTGCGGGGTCGGCAAGGTCCTTGAGATCAGCATCGACCGCCACGTCCTGTCACGCCCGACGCTCTACGAACCCATCCTGGGCGGCAGGGCAATGATCACAGGCCACTGGAAGACTCGTGAGGAAGCCGAGGCGGTGATCCGCCAGATCACCGGCCGCTGACGCAGCTCCCGGGTCAGGCCAGACATGATCGTTTTTATTCGCGAAACAGCACAGCGTTGCGCGGCGGGCTGAACCTCTTTCCTTCCTATTACCCGGCGAAAACCGCTCTTGGCCCGTATTTTTGTGTACTTCCGCGAGTCGTTGCCCGATCGATGTAGGCAAAGCTCAGTCGCGCTTGAGGCGCAGTTCCTCGGCCACGCCGTCAAGATCGGCACCCTTGGGTACCAGCAGCCATTCATCAGGCCCGCCGGCATCAATCACCGTCACCGCGCCCCGCGGGCAGATGCCCATGCACTTGACCTCGACGATCCCTGCCTCGGCCTTGCGGCCCTTCTTGAGGCCGAGATGCTTGCGCAGTGCCTTGGCGAGCGGTTGCTTGCCCTTGGGCCCGAAGCCACCATCGAGCTTCTTCGAGCATTTGGCGCACACCAGCACGGTATGCTCCCAGTTGGAATGGACCCGAAGCTTGCTCAATCGCCCTTCCAGGTGCGCCGCTCCTCGGCTGCCTTGAGCACGTCATAGGCCGCCTGGATCGCCTGGAAGCGCTTGGCGGCCTCGGCGTCATTCGGCTTCACATCCGGGTGATTGACCTTGGCCAGCCGTCGCCACGCAAGCCGCACCGCCTCGAAATCGGCGTCCACCTCGAGCTCAAGCACTTCCAAGGCGCGGATTTCGTCGCGCGAACGACTGCCATCGCCTGGCCCCGCCCAGCTATTGTACTTCGCCTCGGAAAAGCCCGACGCGTCGCGGCGCTCATCGGCCTCGCGCTTGGCCGCTTCCTCCGCGGTGAGGCCGGCGAAATAGTCCCAGTTGCGGTTATATTCCGCGGCGTGCGTCTCGCAGAAATACCAGCGCTCGGGGCTGTTGGGCGACTTCGGCGCAGGACGATCGCCCGGCTGGTCGCAGCCATGGCGATCGCACATCCGCACCTGCACGGCCTCCCGCTCGGCGCCATATTCGCGCCAGCGCGGAAAGCCCCAGTCGGAAGAACGTGTCGATCGTGCCATGCCGCCCAGATAGCCACTCGGCTCGCCGGTGCAAGCTCCGCGCGATCCCGTAAAAATGCCAGAGGGTCTATAAGCCGGGTTCTGTCCTCGCTCGAAAGCGATGTGCGACCATTCCTCTAGGCGACGGATTGCTCCGCCGCTCCAGCAACCAACCCGGGCGACGGGCCGGAACCAGGCCCATATGCCGCCCCTATTCGGTCTTGCTCCCGGTGGGGTTTACCATGCCGCTTCCGTTACCGGTCGCGCGGTGCGCTCTTGCCGCACCCTTTCACCCTTGCTGGTCCCGAAGGACTTAGCGGTCTGCTCTCTGTGGCACTTTCCCTGGGGTCGCCCCCGCCGGGCATTACCCGGCACCGTGTTTCCGTGGAGCCCGGACTTTCCTCGCGTGCTTGCGCACCCGCGGCCGCCCAACCCTCTGGCGGCGACCGCTCTAGCGGCAAAGCGCAGGAGTTCAAGCGTCGGGCGACGCGCCGGCCTCGGTTTCCTTCGGCGCGGGCTCTGCCGGCGCGACCCGAGACACTGCGGTGCCATAGGCTTCGACCACGATGCGCCACTGCGTCGTCAGCGGGCCCGCCGCGATCTCGGCGCGGTGATAGTCGGAAGAGATATGGATGATATCCTCTGCACCGGTCACCTGCGCTACGCGGCGAAGCTGCGCCACCGCCTCTGCGGTCTTGGGCGAATTGATCGACTGGTGCCCATCGGCATTGCCCTGCACCACCGAAGCCAGGCGCACGCGCACCGGGCCAAGGGCAGTCATTTCGGGTCGCATTCCACTAGTGATCAAGGCGAGAACCTCCCGCCTTCCTATAGATCATCCTATAGCTGCAGAATTGCGCATAACTTTAGTGCAGATTTGGGTAACCAAAAAGTCCGCGTCAGGCATCGCCCTGCGGCTTGGGCAGCAGCAGCGCGAGCAGCAGGCAGCGGCATTCCATGTCGATCTCGCCGTCGATCAGCTCGGGGCGGAAGCGACGCTGGAAGGCGGTTACTGCCGCTTCCTCGTCGCTGACATCATAGCCGAAGCGCTCGAGTGCCATGATGAAGCCGGCATCGGGCCAACCCGGATCGAGCAGGTTCTTGGTCGGTCGCGGCAGCGCCAAGCGCAGCCGGGCCAGTGCATGCCAGTTGAATAGCTCACCCGGATCCTGCTTGCGCGCCGGAGCCACGTCGGAATGGCCGACGACATTGCCGCGCGTGATCGCGTAGCGTTCCTTGATCTCGGCGACGAGCGGGATCACCGCCCCCATCTGCTCAGCGGAAAAGGGCCGATAGCCATGCTCGTGACCGGGATTGACGATCTCGATGCCGATCGAGGCGGAATTGACGTCGGTGATCCCCCGCCAGTGCGAGCGGCCAGCATGCCAGGCGCGCTTGTCCTCGGAGACCAGCCGGGTGATGTTGCCGTCCTCGTCGACCATGTAATGGGCCGAAACCTTGGCGGCGGGATCCCGCATTCGCTCCAGCGCGGCCTCGGCACTTGCCATGCCGGTATAGTGAAGCACGATCATCGTGACCGGGAGCGCGCGCTCGTCGAAATTCGGCGAGGGCGCATCGAGGAAGACCAGGCCGGTATGCATCGCCGCCGACGCTAGACCCGCTTGGCCACCGCGATCAAGCCGTTGCGAGCAACGTGCCGGTGCTCTCGACCCGGCGATAGAAGCCGCGATATTTCTCACAGGGCGTGAAATGCTCGGTCTGGCCGATCACCGTCTCGCCCGCGCCAAGCGCGAGCAGGCCGCCCGGCCGGATCGCCGATGCCAGCGTGTCGAACACCTTGCGGCGCACCGCAACCGAGAAATAGAGCATCACGTTGCGGCACAGGATGATGTCAAAGCATCCCGGCGGCGCTGCATCGAGCGTGAGATTGTGCTGGCGAAACTGCAACTTGCGGACCAGCTCGGGCTTCGCAACCCAATCTGCGTTGACCGAATCAAACCAGGTCATCATCCGCCGCACCGGCAGGCCGCGCTGGATCTCGAACTGCGAGAAGCGGCCGCTGCGGGCGCGGGTAAGCGCAGCTGGCGAGACGTCGGTCGCCACGATTTCGGGATCGGGCATGTCACGCTCGGAAAAGAGCATGGCAAGGCTCAGCGGCTCCTGCCCCGTCGAGCAGCCGGCCGACCAGATCCGCAGGCGCCGGTGCCCCGCATCGACCTGCATCGCCTGGGCGGCATCGGCGATCATGTCGAGCACCGCTACGTCGCGAAAGAAGCTGGTTTCCTGGTTGAGCAGCGCATCGACCACCTGATCGGCGAGCTCGCCGGTCCGTGCCGCGATCAACTGGGCAACCAGCTCGTCCAGGCTCGCCAGCCCCCGCTCGCGCAGGATCGGCTTGAGCGCCGTCTCGATCCGCCAGGTGCGGTTCGCCGCGATCTGCTGTCCGGCGCGCTGCTCGAGCAGCGCCGCGATCATGTTCATTGCCCCTGCCGAGGCGATTGGCGTGGAGCCCGGGATCATGCGGCGCCTCCGCCACGGGCGATCAGGCGACCGATCTCGTCCGGCGGAAGGATCGCGCTGACCCGGCCGGCATTGGCGACTGCGCCGGGCATGCCCCACACCACCGAGCTCGCCCGGTCCTGCGCGAACACCTTGGCTCCGGCCTCGACCAGATCCTTGGCGCCTTCGCAGCCATCGCGGCCCATGCCGCTCAGGACAACACCAAGCGCGCGGGCGCCGAACACTTCGGCGACGCTTTCAAACATCGGATCGACCGAGGGCATGCAGCCGCTCAGTGCCTTTTCATGCGTCAGCCGGATCGCGGCACCTTCGGACATGCGGACCACGCGCATATGCGCATCGCCCGGCGCCACGATGATCCGGCCGGCCCGGATGCGCATGCGATCGGTCGCGACTTCGCAGGGCCGCCCGCCAAGCACGGCAAGCTGCGTCGCGAAATAGCTCATGAAGGATACGGGGAGATGCTGCGTCACCAGGATCGGCACGCGGAAGCTCGCCGGGATCGCGCGCAGCAACTGACTGAGTGCGTGGATGCCGCCGGTCGAGGCACCGATCGCAACCAGGTCGAAATTGTCCGGCGCCTGGACCGGGAACTGATAGGTCGGGTGATGCGCCACTGCTGCCGGCTCGGCATAGGCATGGTACACGGGCTCGGCCTGCACAGGCTGGGCAGCCGGTTCTGGAAGCGCATGGACATGGGCTTCAAGCAGGCGCGAGAGCCGCTCTTCCAGCACTTCGGCGAAACGGCCGCCGAACGCGCCGATGCCGGGCTTTACCAGCGTGTCCGCTGCGCCGAGCGCCAGCGCCTGAACGGTCACCGCGGCGCCTTGTTCGGCGGAGGAGGAGACGATCAGCACCTTCGCACCCCTGCCCGCCGCGATCACGTCTGGCAGTGCGGTGATACCGTCGATGCCGGGCATCTCGATGTCGAGCAGGATGATGTCGACGCTGTTGGTCTTCAGATACTCAAGCGCGGCACGCACATCGCTATAGGCGGCGGCAACGCGAAAGCGGCGCGTGCCTTCCACCATGCGCCCCAGCACCGAGCGTGCGACGACCGAGTCATCGACGATCAGCACCTGCGCCGGCCCAGCGGTGGTGCCGCCGAACCCGGTTTCCGCAAGAGATGCGTGCGCCACCTGGGGCTCCTAGCTGCGCCGCTTACGCGACGCCGACGATCTGCAGCTTGCTTTCCAGCGTCTCGCGGTCGAACGGCTTCATGACATATTCGTCGGCGCCTGCCTCGATGGCGGCGCGGATATAGGCCATGCCGTTCTCGGTGGTGCAGAACACCACCTTGGGGCGCTGGGGAAGCCCGGAATCCTTGAGTGCGCGCAGGAAGTCCATGCCGCTCATCACGGGCATGTTCCAGTCGAGCAGGATCACGTCCGGCGGAGTCTGGAGGCAGGAGTCCAGCGCCTCGCGGCCGTCACCAGCCTCGCGCACTTCGAAGTCGAGCGTTTCCAGGATGTGCCGGGCGACCTTCCGGATCACCTTGGAGTCATCGACTACCAGACAAGTCTTCATTTTCCCCTGTTCCCCGTGTTCAGGTATCTAGGTTGGGAGTGGACAATGCACGAAAGGCGTAAGCGTCACGTTAATCGCGCGGATTAATTGATCCCGGCATGACCGGGGACGAGGCTGGCGAGGTCGATCGCAAGGATCGGTTCGCCGTCACGCTCGACGATACCCCGCCCTGCCCCGCGCCAGGCGGGATCGAGCGTGACGCCATGCGCGAGCGGCAACAGCTCGAACGGCGCGACATCGTCGAGCGCGTCGACCAGCATCGCATAATGATGCCCCTCGACATGGGTAATCACCGCACGGCGCGCCGGGCTGCCGCCCGCCATGCCAAGCGCCGATTGGGTATCAACCACCGTCACCACGCGGCTGCGCAGTGCGGCGAGCCCGCGGACATGCTGCGAGGCGCGCGGCACTGCCGTCACCTCGCCGATATCCACCACCGACTCGACCTGTTCGGAGTCGATCGCCACGGCACGCCCGGCAATCTGGGCGATGAGATAGAGATGCGACATCAGCGACCTGCCTTGCCGGAGACCCGGGCTTCGAGCGCGGAAAGCAGTCCCGCCCTGTCATATCTATAGACGCTATCGTCGCCCATGCCGTCGGAAGCCCGCTTCTTTCTCAGCCGGACGACCGGAGCGGGCGTGCCCATAGCGGCAGAATTCTCCTCGGTGGAGAGCACCACGGCGGGGGTTTCGCCCGGCGCCAGGCGCAGCGCGACGCGGTACCCCGACGCTTCCAGCAGCGGCTTCACGAACGACGCCATCCATCCGTCATTATCGCCCGAGATCAGGCAGAGCGGCGGCGATTCCTCGATCTCTCGATCGGCATGCTCATCGAAGATCCACAGCATGTCGACCAGCTCGACCTGTTCACCCTCGACCAGCACGACGCCGGCGATCGGACCTGGCTCACGAGCCGGCGCAATCTCTTCGGGCAGCACGACAATCAATATCGGCAGCCTCGTCGATCGCATAGGAGACTTCGTTGGTACCGTCCTTGAGGCGCAGCACGTTGATCCGGCTCAGCCCGTCCAGATCGCCATGCGCGGCGAGCGGCAGGATGCGATCGTCGATCGTCACGCGGAAACGGCCGGCAGCGAAGCGGACATTGGCGGCATCGACCTGCTCGACACGATCGACCGCGACCAGCGGCACCGCGCGGCGGACGCCATCGAGATCGCGGAACAGCAGCGCCGGCAAGCCCTGCGCGACTTCGACTTCTTCTTCCTCCTCGAACAGTTGCTGGCTGTCGCGGCTGAAATCGAGGCTGGCGGCCTTGGCCATGCCGGCGCAATCGAGCAGCAGCATCGGCAGTCCGGAGTCCGGCAGGGTCTGGCCCGCATAAAGCCCGGTGGACATTACCGCCGGCGATGCGGGCTTGATCACCAATTCCTCATTGTCGAGCACCGTATCGACGGCGAGCGCGTAGCTGCCTTCGCTGACGCTGACGATCGCGAGCATCTGGCCGCCCTGGTCGCGCGCGGTGGCGGACGGCAAGCCAAGCATGTCGGCAAGATGGATCAACGGCATGCGGCGCTCGCGCACCGTGGCGACGGGCGAGCCGCCGATCACGTCGATGCGGATCGCGTCGCCGCGCTCGGTGACGATCTCCTCGATCGACTGGCGCGGGATCGCGAAGCGCTGGCCGTCGACACCGACCACGATCGTCGAGATGATCGACAGCGTCAGCGGCACATGGATGGCGAGGCGCAGGCCCTTGCCCGGCGTGCTTTCCAGCTCGACCCGGCCACCGATCTGCTCGATCGCCGCGCGCACCACGTCCATGCCGACGCCGCGGCCCGAGACTTCGCTGACCACGTCCTTGGACGACAGGCCCGGCTCGAACACGAGATCGAGCTTGGCGCGGGCGGAAAGGCTGCGCAGCTTGGCTTCGTCACGACCGTTTGCGATCAATTTCTGGATCAGCCGCTCGGTATCGATACCGCGGCCATCGTCTGCGATCTCGATGATGATCTGGTTGCCCGACTGGCGCGCCGAGACCGACAGGCGACCATTCTCGCGCTTGCCGCCGGCGCGGCGCTCGGCCGGCGCTTCGATGCCGTGGTCGATCGAATTGCGGATGATGTGGACCAGCGGATCGCGCATCACTTCGATCATCTCGCGGTCGAGTTCGACATCCGAACCCTCGACCTGGAGCATCACCGACTTGCCGAGCCCTGCCGCTGTATCGCGCACCATGCGCGGTAGCGCGGAGAACAGCGCATCGATCTTCTGCATGCGGGTGCGCGTAACCGTGTCGCGCATCTCGCCAACGGTGAGCGACAGCCGCTCGAGTGCGGCTTCGATCGCGGGATCGACTTCGCCCTGGCGCAGGCGACGGGCCAGCTCGTTGCGAGCGAGCACCATGTCCGACATGCCGGACATCATCCGGTCGAGCAGATCGACATTGAGGCGCACACTGCGCGCCGGCGCGCGGCTGACGATCGGGCCGGCATGGGCGATTTCCTCGGCGCCTTCGGCCAGCGCCGCGATCAGCAACTCGTCGCCGCTGTCGTCGAGCCCGGTGCCCGATTCGATCGCTTCGACCAGTTCGCCGATCCGGTCGACCACCGCGAGCACGGCGTTGACCAGCGCGCGATCGGGCGCACGCTTGCCGTCACGCACCTGCGCCAGCACGTCCTCGGCCGAATGGCTGAGCCGACCAAGGCGCGGCAGATCAAGGAAGCCGCAGCTACCTTTAACGGTGTGCACGAAACGGAAGATCGCATCGAGACGGGCGCGGTCGGACGGGTGCGCTTCCCACGCGACGATCTCGCCCGAAAGCGCTTCGAGCGTTTCTCGCGTCTCGGCGATGAATTCCTGCAGCAGGTCGTCCATGGGGCCCCGGAAAGCAAATTTGCCGGGGTCTTCTGCGCCTGTGGTGGTTAAAAGGGCGTTAGCCGCTGCACCGGGTCATCGCTTATCAGCACCGAATATTGCCGGCAGCAATCAGGCTACGCGGAACGATGCCCCGAACAGCAGCACCTCGGCATCGGGCGGGCTCACCTGGAGCATGCCGCCACCCTGCGTCACCAGCGCATGGATCAGATAGGCCGCCGCCGCGCGCGGGGTGATCGGCAGGTCGTCCTTGCCGCCCGCAAGCGCGCTGCGCAGCTCGGGGTCGAGAACGATGCGCGGGCCATCGGCGCGGACGACGATCTCGATATTCCCGTCGACGATCTCGGCCCCGATATCGAGCTGGCCGCCCCGGATCAGCGCGTCGCCGCCAATCAGCGCGAGGTTCATCAGCACCTTGATCGCCTGCTTGGGGAGGACCGGATCCTCGACCATCCAGCCGACATTAACCCGGTGGTTCTCCCCGAACAGCCCTTCGATCGCGGCCTGCGCCTCGCGGGTATCGACCGTTTCGCCAAAGCCACCCGCAGCACCAAATGCCAAGCGGAAGAACTTGAGCTTGTTGGCACTCGCCTTGGCGCTCTCGTTGAGCAGTTCAAGGCAGCGCGCCCGCATCTCAGGATCATGCTCGTCGGCGAGCAATTCCAGCCCGTTGTTGAGCGCCCCCACCGGACTCAGCAGATCGTGGCAGAGCCGCGAGCAGAGCAGGCTGGCGAAGTCGGTCGGGCTGATGTTCAAGGTAGAGGCTCCCCAGGTGCGGAAACCTCTTTGGCCCAGGCTGCGCCATGCTGCAAGCGCGCGCCGGACACGCGACCAAGGTCGTAGCTGTACGCACCCCGGTGGTAACGCTAGCATTGCCCGAAAGACGGAATGAGGTAGAGCCGATGCGCCAGATCCTGCCCATCCTTGCGACTGCGCTACTGATCGCGCAGCCCCTGCCCGCCGCCGCGCAGGACAAGCCCGCCGCCACCGCGACGTTTAGGATCGACAAGACCCGGATCGACCGCGCGCTGGCCGATATGGTCAAAAGCGGCCGGGCAAACGGCGTCTCGGCGCTGGTTTGGAAGGACGGGCGCGAAGTCTATTTCGGCGCCACCGGCCTTGCCGATCGCGAAGCGAACCGCCCGTTCCGGCGCGATACGCTGGTCCAGATCTATTCGATGACCAAGCCGGTCACCGGCGTCGCGCTCATGCAGCTCTGGGAACAGGGCAAGTTCGGGCTCGACGATCCCCTCTCCCGCTATCTGCCCGAATTCGCGACGATGCTGGTGCAGGACGGCACCGACAGCAAAGGCCAGCCGATCTGGCGCCCCTCAAAGCGCGCGGTGACGATCCGCGACGTGCTGCGCCACACCGCAGGCTTCGCCTATGGCGACGGGCAGAGCGCCGCGGAAAAGGCGTTCGCCGCCGCCGATCCGCTCGGCCTCGATCACGACCTCACCGAATTCGGACATCGCCTGGCCCATGCGCCGCTGATCTTCGATCCGGGCAGCGCATGGCGGTACAGCTCGGCGGTGGACGTCCAGGCGCTGCTGGTCGAAAAGCTCTCGGGACAGGAGTTCGAGGATTATGCCCGCCAGCACATCCTCGAGACTCTCGGCATCCGGGAAGCCGCCTGGACCCAGCCGATGGAGCGGCTCAATCGCTTCGCCGCCACCTATATCCTCGGCACTGACGGCAAGCTTACGCGCGAACCCGACGCGATCACGCGCGCTCGCAACTTCCCCAAGCCGGCGATGACGATGGGCGGCGCCGGCATCGTCGCGCCGATCGACGATTATATGCGCTTCGCCCGGATGCTGCTGGGGCAAGGCACGCTCGACGGCGTGCGCATCCTCAAGCCCTCCACCGTCAGGCTGATGGCTACCAACCAGCTCGATCCACGGATCACCGAGCGCAGCTGGCTACCCGGCAAGGGCAATGTCGGCTTCGGCTTCGATTTCGCCGTACGGGTCGGCCAGCCGCAGACGCCCGAGGAGCAGCGCGGCGCAATCGGCGAGTTCTTCTGGGACGGCGCTGCCTCCACCCTGTTCTGGGTCGATCCTGCCAACAAGCTGGCGGCAGTGTTCTTCGTCCAAACCAAGCCCTTCCAGGTCTCACTCCATCGCGACTTCCGCAAGGCGGTCTATGGCGATGGCTATCTTGGCCCGCCGGGAGACTGATCCTCCACCCCGAACAGCGCGCGCATCTCCCCCCGCTTCGCCAGCAGATCGGCCAGGCTGTAGCGATCGAGCACCCCAAGGAACGCCTCCAGCGCCTCGTTCAGTGCGCCCTGCAATCCGCAGACCGGCGCAATGATGCAACTCGGGCAATCGGCCAGCCGGAAATCATCCTCGGTATGGCGCACCACCTTGCCGACATTGATCTCTCCCGCCGGGGCACCCAGCCGGATGCCGCCCGAGCGCCCGCGTACGCTCGCCACATAGCCGGTGCGCGAAAGGTCGTTCACCACCTTCATCAGGTGGTTCTGCGAGATGGCATAGGCGGTAGCGATCTCGGCGATCGAGCATAGCTGCTCGGGCCGCGCGCCCAGATAGAGCAGCACCCGCATCGCATAGTCGGTGTAGCGCGTCAGGCGCATCCTCAGCCTCTTTTGATGCCCGTCAAAAATAGATGCATTTCACTTGCATGTTTTACCTCCGAAGAATAGATGCATTTTGAAAGCATGATTTGGAGTCGCGGCGATGGCCGAACTTTCCGAACTCGACGATCCCGGCCTGCGCCGGGTGGTGGATGTCTTCTATACCAGGGTCCGCGCCGATCCGCTGATCGGCCCGGTGTTCAACGATGCGGTGCATGACTGGCCCGCGCACCTCACCCTGCTCGGGGATTTCTGGTCGTCGGTGATGCTCACCTCGGGGCTCTACAAGGGCCGCCCGGTGCCGGCGCATTTCAAGCATGCCGGTCGCATCACGCCCGGGATGTTCGAGCGCTGGCTCGAACTATGGGCCGAGACGACCGACGAACTGATGCCGCCCGATGCAGCCGCCGCGCTTCAGGCCAAGGCCGCGCGCATTGCTGAGAGCCTGCAACTCGCCTTGTTCTTCAAGATTCCCGCGTGATTTCGCACAAGGAGTAATTCCATGTCCAACGCACCGCTCGTCGACCTTTCGGTCCACCACAAGCCGGTCGATTTCTCGGACCGCATCGCCCTTGGCTTCACCAAGATGCTGCGCTTCTGCGCCGACACCTTCTTCGCCAAGCGCTATGGCCACCGCGCCATCGTGCTCGAGACGGTCGCCGCCGTGCCCGGCATGGTCGGCGCGACGATTAACCACCTCCAGGCGCTCCGCCGCATGAAGGATGACAAGGGCTGGATCCGCACGCTGATGGAAGAGGCGGAGAATGAGCGGATGCACCTGATGACCTTTATCGAGGTCGCCAAGCCCACGATCTTCGAGCGCTTCGTGATCCTCGCGGTGCAATGGGTGTTCTACCTCGCCTTCTTCGCGCTCTACCTGATCAGCGCCAAGACCGCACACCGCGTCGTCGGCTATTTCGAGGAGGAAGCGGTGATCAGCTACACGCATTACCTCGCCGAGATCGACGAGGGCCGCTCGCCCAACGTACCCGCGCCGGCGATCGCCAAGCATTATTGGAAGCTGCCGGACAGCGCGACGCTGCGCGATGTGGTGCTGGTGGTCCGCGCCGACGAAGCGCATCACCGCGACGTCAATCACGGCTTCGCCAGCGAACTGGGCGGCGCCCCGGTCGATGCGGCGAAGATCGCGCCCTACCCGGCCCATGCCGAGCAACTGGACATCGCGGCATGACCGCCCAGCCCTATCGCTCCACCCCGGTGTTCGACGAGGGAACACTCCCCGTCGCGCTCCGGGGCGAGCATTCCACCAAGCCGGGGGTGTGGGGCGTGATCCGGGTGCTGGAAGGCAAGCTGCTGCTCACCTGGTCCGATCCGCCCGCCGAACAGCTGCTCGAGCCCGGTTCACCCGGGCTCGTGCTGCCGCAGCAACCGCACCATGTCACCCCGATCGGCGCGATGCGGATGCAGGTCGATTTCTACGATGCGGAGCCCGAGCTCGGCTAGACGACCCGGCGGCCGGTGAAGAGCTGGATCAGGCCGACCACCACTGCGATGACCAGCAACAGATGGATGATCCCGCCGGCGACGTGGAAGGTGAAGCCCAGCAGCCACAAGACCAGCAGGATGACAACGACGGTCCAAAGCATCGGCACGCTCTCCAAATAGGGTTTTCTCATCAACGGGTTGCGCGAGCGAAACGTTCCCCTGACCCTGCGGTTTTTCCGGATTACGCCAAATTGGGCGGTTCCTGCTATGATTACCCTGGACGGGCACGGACCCGGCAACCGGAAGAACCATGGTAGGCAGGGCCGCGAGAAAGCAGGTTGAGGCGATGACCGGGGCGCGCTGGGCAGCCCTGGCCGGGTCGCGCCTGCCGCAATGGCTGGCGGGCATCAGCTGCCTGATCCTGTCGCTGCCGCTGATTGGCTGGCTACTCGGCATCCCGGTGCTGCGCGGCTTCGGCGATCCGCATTATGCCGTCGCGCCTCTTTCCGCGATCCTCGGTTGCAGCGTTACCCTGGCCGCGCTGCTGCTGGTCTGCAACCGGCCCATGCTGGCACGCATCGCCTTGCTGCCCACCGGCATCCTGCTTGGCCTGACGCTGATTCAGTATCTCACCGGCGCGATCGCGGTCGAGCGCCTGTTCTTCTACGATACCGTGCTGCAGATGGGCGTACGCAACAAGGGCGTGCTGCCCGGCGGCACCGCTGCCATGCAGGCGCTCGGCGCGCTCGCCGCGCTTGCCGGCACTTCGCAGCGGCGCAACTATCAGATCATCGGTGTGATCCTGGCCAGCGCCGCGATCGCGCTGACCCTGCTGGCCACCGCTGCGATGTTCACCGAGCAGGGCGGCACCTCGCCGGCCTTTCTCGGGCGCTCGGGCATCTCCACCCTGGTGGCGATGCTTCCTGCGGTTGCGATGATCCTCCACGCGATGCAGCCCCGGCCCGGCGAGCGCCCCTGGTCGCTGCTGTCCCGGCTGGCGCCCGCCGTCATCATCCTGCCCGTCATCCCCTCGCTGCTGGGCTTCGCCGCCGTTCAGGCCGGGCTGCTCGGTTTCAGCGCCGCGCAATTCCTGGTGCTCACGCTCGATGTCATCATCCTCGCCGGCGTGCTCGCCCGCGCCGTGCGCCATGCCGAGGCCCAAGGCCGCGCACTCGCCATTCGCGAGGCCAAGCTCAGCGCGGTGCTGGCGATGGTGCCGGATGCGGTGGTGCTGATCGACGAAAGCGGCACGATCATCGATTTCAGCGCAGCGGCGGAGAAGCTCTGGGGCTATCCGGCTGAGGAAGTGCTGGGGCAGCCGATCACCATGCTCGCCCCCAGCGCCCATCTTGCCCGCTATGAAGACGAGCTTGCCGGGGTGCGCGGCCGCGAGCTCAGGCCCGCCGATGCCGAGCCGCTGAGCGCGGTCGGGCGCCGGCGCGACGGCTCGATGTTCCCGGTGGAAGTGCGCGCCGGGCGGGTCGAGAGCGACGGCACCAAATGGCTGACCGTCTTCATCCGCGACATGTCCGCCCAGTTCAGCATCGACGACCAGGTCGCCCAGCTCAATGCCGAGCTCGCCCATCTCGCCCGCCAGAGCGCCATGGGCGAAGCCGCCGCCGATCTGGCGCATGAACTCAACCAGCCGCTCACCGCCGCCGCCAATTATCTCTCCGCCGCCGCGATGGTCGCCAAGATGAGCGGAGCGCAGGGTCCAGGCACCGATCTGGTCGGCAATGCCCGTGAGCAGGTGATGCAGGCCGGCGAGATCATCCGGCGCTTGCGCAGCTTCACCGAGCGCAACGACACCGAACGCAGCATCGAGCCGATGCGCCCGCTGATCGAGGATGCGGTGCGGCTGGTGCTCGTTGGCTCCGGCCGCCTCGCCGCGCAGATCGACTATGATGTCGAGCCCACCGGGCTCAGCGCCTTTGTCGATCGCGTGCAGGTGCAGCAGGTGCTGGTCAACCTGCTCCGCAACGCGCTGGAGGCGCTGCGCAAGTCGGGCCATGAGGACCCCCATGTCTGGATCACCGCGCGCCCGGCGGAGGACCAGATGATCGAGATCCAGTGCCGCGACAACGGCCCCGGCCTGCCGCCGGAAACGCTCGAGCAGCTCTTCCAGCGCTTCTCCGCCACCAACACCGGCGAGGGCATGGGCATCGGCCTGTCGATCTCGAAGCGCATCGTCGAGTTGCACGGCGGCGTGTTCGCCGCCACCAATGATCCGGCAGGCGGCGCGGTGTTCACCTTCACCCTGCCGACGCTCGACACACCCATCGACTAAGCGAAATCGCGCGCCGAGAGCAGCACTTCGCGCCCCGGCACGGTTCGCACAGTCCGTACCTTGCCGTCCAGATGGACCTCCCGCGTACCGGCAATCGTGCCGCGCAGCCGCACCTGCTCCAGCTTCCCGTTGCGCCAGGCGAGATCGAGCGTGCAGCCGCCGCGCGTCCGCAGCCCGGTCACCCTGCCCTCGGGCCATGCCGTTGGCAGCGCCGGCAGCAGGTCGATCCGCTCGCCGCGGTTCTGCACCAGCATCTCGACGATCCCTGCCGCGCCGCCGAAATTGCCATCGATCTGAAAGGGCGGATGCGCGTCGAACATGTTGGGATAAGTGCGCTCTGGCCCGAGCAGAAACTTCAGGATCGCATGGGCATGATCGCCGTCGTGCAACCGGGCCCAGAGGTTGATCCGCCACGCCGTTGCCCAGCCGGTCGCCTTGTCGCCGCGTATCTCAAGACTGCGCTTCGCGGCCGCAGCCAGTTCGGGCGTCCGCTCGGGATCGATCTGGTGGCTCGGGTAAAGGCCATAGAGGTGCGAGACGTGCCGGTGGTGCACGTCCTCGGCATCGCCGTCCCAGTCGAACGGCCATTCCTGCAACTGGCCCTGCTTGCCCACCCGCATCGGCGGCAGCTTCGCCCGCGCCGCCCTGATCTCGCCGACCAGCGCCGTGTCGCGCCCCAGCACGCCCGCCGCTGCGACGGTCTGGTCGAACAGATCGCGCAGGATCTGGCTGTCCATCGTCGGCGCGAAGATCAGCGACGAGCCATGGCCATGCCCATTCTCGGGCGAGAGCGAGGGATTGGTCACCAGATGCCCCGTCGCCGGATCGACCTGCAGCGTATCGAGGAAGAACAGGCAGGCGCCCGCCAGGATCGGCCAGATCGATTCCAGATACGCCCGGTCCGGCGCATATTCGTAATGCTCCCACAGGTGCGTGCAGAGCCACGCCCCGCCCATCGGCCATAGCCCGTATTTGGCGCCGTCGATCGGCGCGGTCGCGCGCCACAGATCGGTATTGTGATGGCACACCCAGCCGCGCGCACCATACATGTCGCGCGCCGTCTTCGCCCCGGTCTCGGCGATCTCGCGCACCAGCTGGACCAGCGGCTCCGCGCATTCGGCCAGGTTGGTGGTGTGGGCCGGCCAGTAGTTCATCTCGGTATTGATGTTGATCGTGTACTTGCTGCCCCAGGGTGGGCTCGGCTTGTCGTTCCAGATTCCCTGGAGGTTGGCCGCCTGCGTCCCCGGCCGCGACGCGCAGATCAGCAGATAGCGCGCATATTGGAAGTAAAGCGCCGCCAGCGCCGGATCGTCGCTGGTCTCGGACTCGCGGATGCGCCGGTCGGTCGGCAGCGCCGCCGCCGGCGTGCTGCCGAGATCGAGCGTCACGCGCCCGAACAGCCGGCGATGCTCGGCCGCCGTCGCAGCCGCCAGCGCCGCAAAACCCTTGCCCCGCGCCGCCGCGATCTGCCCCGTAGTGATCGCGGTCGGATCGCCGCTCACATCGTCATAGCGCCTGTAGCTGGTCGCAATCGCGATCCGCAGCGTCACGCTGTCCGCGCCCTCGACCACCAGTGCATCCCCCTCGGCACGCACCCGCCCGCCTTTGGCCTCGACCTCCACCCGCGCCTCGAAGCGCAAGGCCCCTGCAATCGCGCCATGCGGATCATTCTGGCCGCTCAGCACCAGCGCGTTCCCCTCGGCCCGCACCGTCCATTTCTTCTCGGGCGACGTGAAGGAAAGCCGGCACGAAACCGCGCCCGGCTTGCTCGCCCCCAACTCGACCGCGATCACCTGATCGACCGGCGAGGCAATCGCCCGCCGCCGATAGGTCACCCCGTCGATCGAAAACACGCTCTCCGCCAGCGCCGCATCGAGATCGAGGCTGCGCCGGTATCCGGTTGCCCGCGATGCATCCAACCCCGGCATCGCGAGCACCAGGCTACCGATCGTCTGATACGCAGCCTGGCGCAGCGGCGTCGCCATCAGCTTTTCATTGGCGAGCTTCTCGGCCTCGGCGAACTTGCCCTCGAAGATCAGTCGCCGCACCGCGGGCAGTGCCGCCTTCGCCGCCGGATTGACCGGATCATAGGGCCCACCCGCCCAGAGCGTATCCTCGTTGAGCTGCAGCCGCTCCTCGCCGACCCCGCCAAAGACCATCGCGCCGATCCGGCCATTGCCGATCGGCAGCGCCTCGGTCCATTCCTTCGCCGGCTGTTCGTACCAGAGCAGGTTCGCAGGCCCGGCGGTACGCTTCGCCCGGGCGCCCGGTGCTGCCAGCGCAGCCCCCGCCGCCGCGAACAAACCCATCGCCCCGCGCCTGTCCAACGTCCAGTCCCGCATTGCCCTCTCCCATCGGTTTTGCGCCGATGATACCGCTATCATCGCCATTGGCAACGCAGGCCGACACCCGACAAGTTGCGACAATTTCGCCCCCGTTCCGAGAAACCTTCGCGACAGGCCGGGGCTAATTCTTCGTCATCCAGACATCACTGGAGCGGAGAAAAGGCATGATGAAACTGAAACTCGCCGCGTTGCTCGCTGCCAGCGCCCTGACCTTCGGCACCGGCGCCGCGATGGCGGTCCCGCAGGACCACACCCCGCCCAAGGCGGAACAGCGCGCGCCGCGTCACAATCCGATGGACCTCAACAAGGACGGCTTCGTCAGCAAGGACGAGTGGATGAAGGCCGCCGCCGCCCGCTTCGAGAAGTTCGACGTCAGCAAGGACGGCAAGCTCTCCCGCGAGGAAATCCGCTTCGGCCGCTTCGAGCAGCATCGCAAGCACGGCCGCGGCCATGGCTTCCACCGCGGCGGTCGCGGCGGCCCCGAGCGCGGCCCGCATGGCGGACCCGGCTTCGGTCCCGGCCGTGAAGGCCCGGGCGGCCCCGGCCATCACCGCATGGGCCCGCCGCCGCCCCCGCCCGCCGACGCGCCGGCTCCGGCCACGGGCAACTGAGGCGGAATGGCACCCGTGGACGCAATCTCGCGCCACGGGTGCCGCTCAGCGCGCCATGCCCCAGTCGGTGAGCAGATCGCGGGCGCAGGCGGCGGCATCCTCGGCCATGTCGTTCTCGGTGGGCCGATCAGCCAGCGCCCGCAGATCGTCGACGAGTTGGTCACGCAGGCCAGGATCGAGATATCGCACCACGCCCCAAAGGCAGTTCACCTTGGCGTTACCATCCTCGCCCTGAAGCACGCGGCGGAGCGGCCCGATCATGGGCGTGCCCAGCGTACTCAGCCATTCGGCCATAGGTCCGGCGATCGGCCAGTTGCCGTCATGGGTCCAGCCGAGCAACTCGTCCAGATAGGGCGCGACCGCAGGATAACCGGCTTCGGCCAGCAGCGGCACCATCACTTCGTCACACTTGTCGCGCGGAAGGATATCCCGCACATCATCGGTCACCATTGGCACGCGATCGAAGCCGACCGCCGTGTGGAGGAATTGGGCGTGCGGATCGCCGTCGCTCCATCCGTAGACATTCCGCTCGACCGGGCGCCACAGCGCCATCCCGCCGGCCGTGACGATCAGCCATAGCTTGCCATCGGCCCGCGCCATCGCCGCGTCCGTCGCCGAAGGCCGGGCATCGCCGCTCGGGTGCGAATGAAAATATCCAACAATTTTCGGCCCGCCCGCCCGCTCCGCTTTCAGCGCGGCAAACAGCGCGCTCGGATCGACCTCGAAGGTGCGTTCAGGGGTTTCAGACACATTTTCAACAGCTTGGAAGTCGTCAATGATGCTGTCCCCACCGAACAGCAGACCACAGGCTTCCTTCGGCCCCGCAGCCGCAGAAATCTGCCGAATACCGATCAGTACAGATCTTGAAATCTCGAACCGCATACCCATCTACGTTAAAACATGAATCCGGGGGTTTCCATCATCGAAGCACGTATCGCGGACACAGCCGATGGCTGGCGTCTGGATCGTGCGCTCGCCGACGCCGTGCCGACGATGTCGCGCGAACGGCTGAAGGTGCTTATCTCGTCCGGTGCGGTCACGGGTCCCCAGGGCCTGGTCCGCGATCCGGCCAAGAAGGCGCTGGGCGGCGGGCTGTACAGCGTCGCGGTGCCCGATCCCAAGCCGGCGCACAACGAGGCGCAGGAGATCCCGCTCAACATCGTCTATGAAGACGAGCATCTGATCGTGATCGACAAACAGGCCGGGCTGGTCGTCCACCCCGCCGCCGGCAACCTCGACGGGACGTTGGTCAACGCGCTGCTGCATCACTGCCAAGGCTCGCTTTCGGGCATCGGCGGCGAGGCACGGCCGGGGATCGTCCACCGGATCGACAAGGATACCTCGGGCCTGATGGTCGCAGCGAAGCACGATCGCGCCCATGTCGGCCTGGCCGCGCAGTTCAAGGCGCACTCGATCGATCGCCGGTACAAGGCGATCGTCGGCGGCAAGCCGCGGACGCAACAGGGCACCGTCGACGCCCCGCTCGCCCGTTCGCCGAACAATCGCAAGAAGGTCGCGATCGTTGGCAATGGCAAGCGCGCAGTCACGCACTGGCGTGTACTTCGTGAACTTTGGGACGCTGCGCTGGTCGAGTGCAGGCTGGAGACCGGACGTACCCACCAAGTGCGGGTTCATATGGCCTCTTTGGGTCATGCGCTGCTCGGCGACCCGGTGTATGGCAGTACCCGCAAGGCGCACCGTGAACTTTTGGAAACCCTGAATTTCCGGCGCCAGGCCTTGCACGCGGCTCATCTGGGGTTCATCCACCCCATCAATAGTACCGCTTTGGCGTTCGAAAGCGAAATCCCTGCCGACATGCAGGAACTGTTCGATAACCTCATCGTATGATTTCCGGCGGCACTGGCCTCGGCTATGTGCGCCTTAGTTAAAGGGAGAAATGATCATGGCAAGCGGAAGCAACGTCCCGGCGACGATCCCCGCGCTTGGTGGTGAGCAGAGCCTCAACCGCTACCTGGCCGAGATCAAGAAGTTTCCGATCCTGAGCCCCGAGCAGGAATATATGCTCGCCAAGCGCTTCCAGGAGCATGGCGACACCGATGCGGCGGCACAGCTGGTCACCTCGCACCTGCGTCTCGTGGCGAAGATCGCCATGGGCTATCGCGGCTATGGCCTGCCCGTCTCCGAGCTGATCTCGGAAGGCAATATCGGCCTGATGCAGGGCGTGAAGAAGTTCGAGCCCGAAAGGGGCTTCCGCCTGGCAACCTATGCCATGTGGTGGATCCGCGCCTCGATCCAGGAATTCATCCTGCGTAGCTGGTCGCTCGTGAAGATGGGCACCACCGCCGCGCAGAAGAAGCTGTTCTTCAACCTGCGCCGGATGAAGGCCAAGCTCGACGCGTTCGAGGACGGCGATCTCAGCCCCGAGCATCTCACCAAGATCGCCACCGATCTCGGCGTCACCGAGGAGGAAGTCACCTCGATGAACCGTCGCATGGCGATGGGCGGCGATACGTCGCTCAACGTGCCGATGCGCGAGGATGGCGATGGCCAGTGGCAGGATTGGCTCCAGGACGACAGCGCGCTCCAGGACGAGCAGGTTGCCGAGGCACAGGAAGCCGATGTCCGTCACGAGATGCTCGTCTCGGCGATGGAAGACCTCAACGAGCGTGAGCGTCACATCCTGACCGAGCGCCGCCTGACCGACGATCCCAAGACCCTCGAGGAGCTCTCGCAGGTCTATGACGTCAGCCGCGAGCGCGTTCGCCAGATCGAGGTGCGCGCGTTCGAGAAGCTGCAAAAGGCGATGATGCGCATCGCCGGCGAGAAGCGCCTGCTCACTGCCTGACGGACGTCATGGGGGATCAGGATCGCGATACCGGCGCGGAGCCTCCGCGCCAGCCTGAGGCGCCGGCGGACATCCCGCCGGCGTCTTCCGCGTCTGCGGGCCGTCCGCGCGACTGGACGCCGCGCGCGACCAGCGCTGCGCAGCCGGACCTTGGCCAGCCGCCGATGCCGGATATCCGCCCGCTCGGCGAGGAGCCCGATCCCTTCGCCTCGCGCCGGGACGAACCGCTGCGCGCCATTCCGCCAAAGGCAGAGGCCAAGCCGCAGCGTCCGCGCAAGCCGCTGCTCCGCCGCATCCTGTTCTGGATTCTCAAGGCGATCCTGCTTTTCATCGCCGTCTCGGTCGGCATGGTCGTGATCTACAAGTTCGTGCCGCCGCCGATCACCTGGACGCAGATCGGCGACATCTTCTCCGGCCACGGCGTCACCAAGCGCTGGATGTCGATCGACCGGATCGATCCCAACATGCCCCGCGCCGCGATCGCTGCCGAGGATGCGCGCTTCTGCTCGCATCATGGCTTTGATTTCACGGCGATCGAGCAGGCCTATGCCCGCAATGCCACCGGCAAGAAGAAGATCCGCGGCGGCTCGACGATCAGTCAGCAGACCGCCAAGAACGTCTTCCTGTTCCAGGGCGGCGGTTATGCTCGCAAGGCGCTCGAGGCGTATTTCACGGTGCTGATCGAGAATATCTGGGGCAAGCGCCGGATCATGGAAGTCTACCTCAACGTCGCGGAGACGGGGATCGGCACCTATGGCGTCAATGCCGGCTCGATGCGCTATTTCAAACATGACGCTTCGAAGCTGAGCCCGCGCGAGGCCGCCCAGATCGCCGCCGTCCTGCCCTTGCCCAAGAAGCGCGCCGCGATCGATCCGCGCGGCTTCACCCGGCGCTATGGCAATGCGATCACCGCACGCATCGGCACGGTGCGGGGTGATGGGCTGGACAGCTGCATCCGCTGATGGAGCCGATCCGCATCGCCGCTGCTCTGATCGATGATGGCGCGGGCCGCATGCTGCTGGTCCGCAAGGCCGGAACCTCGGCCTATATGCAGGCAGGCGGCAAGATCGAACCGGGCGAAACGCCGCTCGAAGCGCTGCGCCGCGAACTGGCTGAGGAGATCGGCCTCGCGATCACCGCTGCGCGCCCGCTCGGCCGCTTCCAGTCGCCCGCCGCCAACGAACCCGGCCGCGTGGTCGAAGCGGAACTCTTCCACCTCACGGCGCCGCACGAGCCAAGCGCCGCCGCCGAAATCGCGGAAGCCCGCTGGGTACCGATCGCCGAGGCCGAGGCATTGCCCCTCGCCCCGATGACCCGCACCCATGTCATGCCGATCGCGCGTGGGTTGCTTTAGGAGCCCGGAATTTTCTTCGCGGCATCCTGGGCGGCGTCGCCGACATCCTTCGCCGCATCGCCGACCTTGTCGGCCGCAGTGCTGACCGCATCGGTCTTCGCATTCTCGCGGGCATTCTGGTTGAACAGATACACCGCGCCGATCACCACGGCTACGAGCAGCACGAACGCGATCAACAGGCCCGATCCGCCGCCGCGCCGCTCGATCACCACGGTGCTGCCTCCGTCGGTCTCGGTGACACGCTCGGCAGTCACGCCGTCAGTACGCTCGGTTACTCGCTCGACCATCGCATCCTCCTCGAACTCATGCGTCTGCAACCGAGGAGGAAGATCGATGGTTCCGGCGATCAGAAGGGCAGCTTGAAGCCCGGCGGCAGCGGCAGGCCGGCGGTCATCTTCGACATCGCTTCCTGCGACGCCGCATCCGCCTTGGCGCGCGCATCGTTGAATGCGGCCGCCAGCAGGTCCTCGAGCATGCCCTTCTCGGCCGGATTGAGCAGCGAATCGTCGATGTTCAGGCCGATGATCCGGCCCTTGGCCGATGCCTGGACCTTGACCAGCCCGCCGCCCGAAACGCCCTCGACCTCGATATTGTCGAGATCGGCCTGCGCCTTGGTGAGTTCGGCCTGGACGTTCTGCGCCATGGCCATCATCTTTTCGAGATCCATTATACTTCCTTAGGTTCCAGTCTTGGCCCAGCCGATCAGCTCGGCATCGGGAAAGGCTTCCATCGCCGCGGCAACCAGCGGCGAGGCGAGCACGGCGTCACGCTCGGCCTGCTCGCTCGCCGCCTGTTCCTCGCGCAGCGTCATTGCCTGCGCCGGCACATCGACGCAGCTGAGCTTCCAGTTGGTGCCGGTCAGCTCCTTGAGCGCGGCGCCCAGCTCCTTCATGAAATCGAACGGCAGCGGCCTTGCAGCGGCGAATTCGACTTCCATGCCCTCGAAGCGCACCGGCCGCAGATAGTCGCGCACCTGGGTCGCGAGCTGGTAGCGCTTCTTCCCTTCGAGATAATCGGCAAGCTGGCCGAGCGAGGTCGGCAGCGCGGCGCCGTTCGGGCCTGCGGGCGCGGCCGGTGCCGGGGCGCCGCCCGAGATGGTCACATTGCCGCTGGCGATCTGGCGGGCAAGCTCACCCGGATCGGGCAGCTGCGAGGCATGGATGACGCGCAGCAGCGCCATTTCCGCCGCCTCGATCGGCAGCACTGCCCTCGCCACTTCGTCATGCCCGCGCAGCACCAGCTGCCACAGCCGGTGCAGCGCCGGGAAGCTCAGCCCCGCCGCCCAGCGCTCGAGCGACTTCAGCTCCTCGGCCGACTGGCCCGAATTGCCATCGGTGCCGAGCTTGGCCAGCGTCACCGCATGCACCGTCTCCAGCAGCGTGCGCAGCACCGCTTGGGGATCGACACCGAGATCATATTGCCCGCGCAGCGATCCCAGCGCCCCCTGCGCATCGCCTTCGAGCAACAGCCCGAACAGCGTACGGATCGCGCCGCGATCGGACAGACCGAGCATCTGGCGCACCGCTTCCGCCTTCACCCCCTCGCCTTCCAGGCCCGCATGCGCGATCGCCTGGTCGAGGATCGACAGCCCGTCGCGCGCCGAGCCTTCGGCCGCACGCGAGATCAGCGCGAGCGCTTCGGGTTCCGCCTCAAAACCTTCCGCCTGCGTCACTTTGGCGAAGTGTTCGGCAAGCAATTCGGCCGGGATGCGGCGCAGATCGAAGCGCTGGCACCGCGACAGCACCGTCACCGGCACCTTGTTCACCTCGGTCGTGGCGAACAGGAACTTCACATGCGCTGGCGGCTCCTCCAGCGTCTTGAGCAGCGCGTTGAACGCGCTCTTCGACAGCATGTGGACTTCGTCGATGATGTAGATCTTGTAGCGCGCCGAAACCGCCGAATAGCGCGACGCCTCGATGATCTCGCGGACGTCGTCGACGCCGGTATGCGAAGCGGCGTCCATCTCGATCACGTCGATATGCCGGCCCTCGGCAATCGCGCGGCACGGCTCGCAGACGCCGCACGGATCGATTGTCGGCCCGCCCTGCCCGTCCGGCCCGATGCAGTTGAGCGCCTTGGCGATCAGGCGCGCGGTCGAGGTCTTGCCGACCCCGCGGACGCCGGTGAGCAGGAAGGCGTGCGCCAGCCGGTCGCGTTTGATCGCGTTGCCCAGCGTGGTCACCATCGCATCCTGCCCGATCAGCTCGGAGAAGGTCTGCGGACGGTATTTGCGCGCGAGCACCCGATAGGCGTTGTCACGCGGCTGCGCGGGTTCGTCGAGGCCAAGGAAGGATTCGGACATTGTGACCCTATCTAGGGCCCCGCGCGGCGATTGTCGAAGCTTCAGGAAAGATGGCGGGGGATATGCATACGGACATGCAGGATACGTTCGATGTGCAGGACATTGCCGCGAACGCGATAGAAGATGAAATGGCTCTCATGCCGTAGCCGACGATAGCCGGAGGGTCGCAGGGAAGAACTGCCGAGCCCGGGATAGCGGCGCAGTGTGCCGAAACGCGCCGACATAATGGGCCGCTTGTTCGACGCCCCAAGGTTCCCCCGTGTAATCAAAAATGGCGTCGAGATCGCGACCGGCAGCGCGAGAGATGACGAGCTTCACAAACCAGCGCGCTTGCGACCGTCCGCGATGATATCCTCGATCGACCTGGTATCGATGCCGCTCGCCTCGCCTTCCCCCAATGCCGCAGCGAGCTCGGGCGTCATCTCCCAGCTCTCCTCCAGATCGGCCTGGATCAGATCGCGCAGATAGTCGGCGACATCGGCATAATCGGAGTCGCTGGCCCGCGCCTCAAGCCCGGCCCGCATCTCGTCGGAAATCTCGAACTGGATCGTCGCCATGACCGCGAAGCTCCGCCCGGCATCGGACTTTGTCAACGATGCGAGCAGCGGAAAGGTGGGAGCCGGAACGACCCGCAGCGAAATCGTTGTGGCTGCTTCGTTCCCGATCTGACCAGGTTGGCGACGACTACGTCCGCCCGACTCCCGGGCGGCCATATGGGGAAAGTCAGACGGTTAGGCAAGAGCGGGAACGCGGCGCACGTTCCCGCCCCCGTTCAATCAGCGATAATAGCGCACCCGGCGGCACACACGCTGGCGATGGCCATGGCGCCACACGGTCTTGCAGACGCTGCGATAATAGCTGCGCTTGCGCACATGATGCGGCCGGTGATGCTGGAAGTCCGGCTGCGCCGCGATCGCCGGAGCGGCCGGAGCAGCGGCCGCGCTGGCGGCCGGAATGGCGAGCGTCGCGGCGGCAGCGGCCGCGAGGATCGGAAGAAGCTTCATCGTTTCTCTCTCCTGCTGGGCGGAAGAAAACCCGCATGGGCGGAAACCGGAACGATCATTTCGGTTCCATGCACGATCCTGAAACGGGACGGATTGCGGCGCGCTGAATGTCTGGCCCGTTGCTGGAATGTGTAAAATCCGGCGACAGGGCCCTGCGCGGTCGCATCCCGCGCCCCGGGATGCTAGCCGACCAGGATGGACAAGGTAAAAATCCGGCGCTTCACCCCCGCCGATGAAGAAGGCGCAACCGCGCTGATCGTATCGATCCAGAACGAGGAATTCGGCATCGCGATCACCGCCGAGGACCAGCCCGACCTCCAGGAGATCCCCGAATTCTACCAGCGCGATTCGGGGGATTTCTGGATTGCCGAGACTCCGGACGGCGAAGTCGTCGGCACGATCGCGCTCAGGGACATCGGGGACGGCGCGGCAGCGCTGCGCAAGATGTTCGTCCACCGCGCGCATCGCGGCGCACGCGGCCTGGCGCGCGCCTTGCTCGATACGCTGCTGGAGCACGCGCGGACGCTGGGCCTGACCCGCATCTATCTGGGCACCACCGATCGCTTTCTGGCCGCGCACCGCTTCTATTCGCGCAACGGCTTCTCGCTGATCGATCACACGCTGCTGCCGCCCACCTTCCCCCGGATGATGGTCGACACGCGCTTCTATGCGCTGAGCCTCTAGCGCCCCTGCATGTCGCGGTGCCCGGCCGGCATCCGCACCACCAGCCCGTCCAGCTCCGCCGTGAGCAGGATCTGGCAGGCGAGCCGGCTGGTCCGCACCGCGCCCACCGCGAGGTCGAGCATATCCTCCTCTTCCTCGGCGGCGCGGGGCAGCCGGGCGAAATGCTCGGGATCGACGATCACATGGCAGGTGGAACAGGCCATCTGCCCCTCGCAGGTGCCCTCGAGCGGCTGCCCGTCATTCTGCGCGACTTCGAGCAGGCGCAGGCCGGCTTCGGCCTGAACCTCATGCTGGTCGCGGCCATCGGCGCTGACAAAGGTGACGCGGATCATGCGGCGCGACTCTGCGCGCGGGCGGCAGCGACGATCCGGTCGATCGCGCCGAGCAATTCATCCTCGCTGGTATAACGGCCAAAGCCGATGCGGATGCTCGAGCGCGCCTCGGCATCGCTCAGCCCGATCGCCTGCAGCACATGGCTGGGCCGGCCGGAGCCGCTGGCGCAGGCCGAACCGGCGGAGAAGGCGATGTCGCGCAGGTCCGAGATCAATCGCGCCACATCGAGCCCGGCATGCCGCAGGTTGAGATTGCCATGGTAGCGGTCCTCCTGCGAACCATTGAGCGTCCAGTCACCCGCGATCCGGTTGAGCGCCGCGCGATAAAGCTGCTCGGCATGCGCGTGATCGGCGCCGAAACGCTGCTTGGCCAGCCGCGCCGCCGCGCCGAACCCGGTACACAGCGCAGGCGACAGCGTCCCCGAACGGCCCGCAGGCTCCTGCCCCCCGCCATGCAGCAGCGGCTCCAGCGTTACGCCGTCGCGGATCCACAGCGCACCCACACCCTTGGGCCCATGGACCTTGTGCGCCGAAACCGCGATCAGATCGCAACCATCGGGGATCAGCACCCGGCCAAAGCCCTGCACCGCATCACACAGGAACAGCGCCCCCGCCTGATGCGCGAGATGCGCGAGTTCCTCGATCGGCTGAATCACCCCGATCTCGTTGTTGACCAGCATCGCGGCGACCAGCCCGACACCCGGCCTGATCGCTTCCCGCGCGGCGGCGAGATCGACCAGCCCCTCAGGCCCGACCGGCAACACGGCCACATCCCGGCCCTTGCGCGCCTCGGCGGCTACCGTGTCGAGCACCGCGGCATGTTCGGTAGCGACCGTCACGATCCCACCGGTCGTGCCCTTGATCGCCCAGTTGAGCGCTTCGGTGGCGCCGCTGGTGAAGCTCACCGTCCCGCCCGGCGGCAACAGCCCGGCGACATCGTCGCGTGCTACTTCCACCGCTGCCTTTGCCGCGCGGCCCGGGGCGTGTGCGGAATGCGGATTGGCGAAATTGCTCTCCAGCAAAGGCAGCATCGCAGCCAGAGCCTCGGGAGCGAGCGGCGTGGTCGCCTGATAGTCGAGATAGGTCATGCGGCTCTGGTTCTGGCCTCGATCGCGATCTGACGCCAGAGGGTGGCGAAAGCATCCACCTCGGCTTCGGTGGTCCGGCGTCCGAAGCTGACCCGCACGACTTCGCGCAGCGCCGGTTCCTCCCAGCCCATCGCGCTCAGCACATGGCTCGGCCGCATGCTGCCCGAGGAGCAGGCGCTGCCGGCAGAAACCGAGATGCCGGCCATGTCGAAGCGGATCAGCTGCGCGGCCGAGGAAATGCCCGGCATCCGATACGCGCCGATCAGCGGGCTACGCGAAGTCGCCGCACCGACGACTTCACCGCCTTCCGCCAGGATCACCGTCTCCAGCCGCGCCCGCAGCGCCGCCATGCGCGCAAGATCCTCGGGCACGAACACCGCCGCTGCATAGCCGAGCGCGCCCGGCAAATTCTCGGTCCCGGCGCGATAGCCCTTTTCCTGCCCGCCCATCGGCAGCAGCGTGCCGAAGTCGCGGACCAGCAGCGCGCCGATCCCCGGCGGCCCGCCACGCTTGTGCGCCGAGACTGCGACCAGATCGGCGTGGCGCAGCACTTCGTCATCGGCATGCGCGGGCATTTGCGCGGCATCGACCAGCAGGATGCCGCCCGCCGCATGCACTACCGCCGCGATCTCAGCGATCGGCTGGCGCACGCCCGTCTCGCTGTTCGCCCATTGGATACCGACCAGCGCGCGCGGCCCCTCGGCCAGCGCCGCCGCCAGTGCGTCGAACTTGAGGATGCCGTCGCCGTTCACCGGCAGCACCTGCGCGCCTTCGGAATGGCGCAGCACCGAATCATGCTCGACCGCGCTGATCAGCCGCCGCTCGGCCATCGAGCGGGTTAGCGCCATGTGCAGCGATTCGCTGGCACCGCTGGTGAAGACCAGCTCATGCGCCCAGCCATAGGCGGCCGCGACCTGCGCCCGCGCCTTTTCCAGCGCCGCACGGGCAGCGCGCCCCTCGGCATGGGGGGAACTGGGATTGGCCCAATGCGCCATCCCCGCCGCGACGGCAGCCGCCGCTTCGGGCAGCATCGGGGTAGTCGCGGCGTGATCGAGATAAATACGGTCGGCCAAGGGACTCTCGTAATAATTGCGTAAAGCAGCGCGGTGCCTATATAGCGCCCAACACATCGCGCTCCACTGCGCGCTTCCAATTCTACAGGGACATACCTTGCCCGAAGTCATCTTCCCCGGCCCCGAAGGGCGCCTCGAAGGCCGTTTCGCACCCGCGCCCAAGCCGCGCGCGCCGGTCGCCATGATCCTCCACCCGCATCCCAATGCGGGCGGCACGATGAACAACCGCATCGTCCAGGAACTCTACAAGACCTTCCAGCGCCGCGGCTTCGCGACGCTCCGCTTCAATTTCCGCGGGGTCGGCAAGAGCCAGGGCACGTTCGACAACGGCATCGGCGAACTGTCCGACGCCGCTTCGGCGCTCGACTGGGTGCAGAGCTTCCACCCGGAAGCATCGACCACCTGGGTCGCCGGCTTCGGCTTCGGCGCCTGGATCGGCATGCAGCTGCTGATGCGCCGCCCGGAAATCCGCGGCTTCATCTCGGTCGCCCCGCCGGCGAACATGTTCGACTTCACCTTCCTTGCCCCCTGCCCGTCCTCGGGCATCATCATCCAGGGCGAGAATGACGAGGTGGTCACGCCGGGTGCCGTGCAGAAGCTGGTCGACAAGCTGCGTACCCAGAAGCACATCACCATCCATCACGACACCATCCCGGGCGCGAACCACTTCTTCGAGCACGAGATGGACGATCTGATGAAGAGCGTGGACAAGTATCTCGACATGCGGCTCGACCCCAACTCGCCGATCCGCTGAGAATTCACGGGCGCGGTGCTGAGCTCCGCGCCCGGCACCGCGCCAGCGACAGCGCGAAGACCAGTCCGGCCGCAACCGCTCCCACCGCGTACCAGGGAAGCACCGCCGGATCGAACCGGGCGCCGGTCAGCCCGATGCCGAAACCGCGCGAATAGGCCGCCGGGATCAGCCCGAGCGTAAGCAGCATCGCCGCCAGCCCGCCCAGCGCCGCGCGCAGCGTGAGCAACCTCCCCCGAATTCGGGTCGCCAACCAGAAACTGATACTCAATAGCAGCCCGAGCAGCAGCTTGGCGGCGGGGCCGATATCGTCGCCCATCTGCCAGGTGTTGGCCGGGAGCCGGTCCAGCCCGTGGCGCTCAAGCGCGATCAGCAGCCCCGGCAGGAACACCGCCGTTGCCCACCCGAACAGCCAGGCCGGTCCACTGCATTTGAGATCGCTCAGCCGCATCGTCGCTTCCCCCTGCGGGCAAGCTACCCCGAAACGCGGCGGCCGTCAGTCCTTCTTGAGGTTCTTCGCCCCGCCGGCCAGGATCGCGGCAGTCGCCTCATTCGCGCTGCGATAGGCTTCCTGGAACTCCGCGCTCCAATATTTGAGCTGGTCGAGCGGGATCGGCTCACCACTGACGGCACAGACAACATGGGTGCCCGGGCGGATCACGTCGAAATCGGACGCGTCATAATGGAGTTCGGCAATAAGCGACATGCGGCCCATCTAGTGCGGACCAGGCTTCGAGCCAATGCCTGTCGCCATATCGCCTGATCGCCCTTGCCGAACCTGCCATCCCAGTTCAGCTTACATGCAATCCGACAAGCACTAAGTCGCCATGCGGAAGTCCCAGGCGCGGCGCACGGCGATGCCGCGCAGCGGCCCGGCTGCGTCAAATGCGCAGGATCAGCAGATTGCCGAGGATCACCAGCGCGCAGCCCCACATCAGGATCGCCTTGGTCCGGTCCGCCCGGAACTGCTTCCACCCGCCCCACAGCAGCGCGCCCATCGCAAGCACGGCGATGCTCAGCCAGAGCGGTTCGAGCGAAGGATCGGGCATCAGCGGACGAGCAGCCAGATCACCAGCGCGATCGCGCCGATCACGGCGCTGAACAGCGCGATCATCTTGAGGTCGCCGCGATAGACGATGCGGAGCAACCCCCACAGGAAATAGCCGAGCCCGCGCGTGCCGACGCTCAGTACATTGGCGATCACGGCTCCGAAGCGATTGGACACGGGGTCAGTCTTTCCCGGCAAGGACTTGGGCATAGGCATCGGGGTCTGCATTGCCCCCGGAAAGGATCACGAGCAAGCCCGGCTTCACCGCGACCTTGCCCGCCAGCAGCGCCGCCAGCGCCACTGCGCCGCCCGGCTCCACCACTACGCGCAGCCTGGCCGCAGCCCAGCGCTGGGCGGTGCGGATTTCGGCTTCGCCCACTGCGATGCCGGTCGCGCCGCGCCGGGAAAGCACATCGAAGGTCAGCGGCGAGACGCGGGTGGTCTGCAACGCATCGCAGGCGGTCGGCGGGGGATTGTCGCCCACCGGCTCGATCCAGCCCGCCTCCAGGCTGCGCGTCATGTCGTCCCAACCTTCGGGCTCGACCACGGTGATCTCGGCCTCGGGCAGCGCCAGCGCGAGGCCAGCGGCCAGCCCGCCGCCGCCGCACGGCACGATGACATTGGCGGGATCGGGCAGGCGCGTCTCGACGATCTGGGTCATCGCCTCGATGCCGGCACTGCCCTGCCCCTCGATGATCCAGGGGTCGTCGAAGCTCGGCACCAGCGTCGCGCCCCGCGCATGGGCGAGATGCGCGGCGATCTTCTCGCGGCTCTCGGTCATCCGGTCATAGGAGACCACTTCGGCGCCCATCGCCAGCGTCGCGTCGCGCTTCACCTTGGGCGCGTCGGCCGGCATCACGATTACGGCGGGAATGCCCAGCTTCTTCGCCGCCCAGGCGACTCCCTGCGCATGATTGCCCGAGGAGAAGGCGACCACGCCCCTCTCGCGCACCGCATCGTCCAGCGCGCTCAGCCGATGCCATGCCCCGCGGATCTTGAAGGCACCGATCGGCTGCAGGCATTCGGCCTTGAAACACACCGGATGCCCACGAATTTCCTGAACGAACAAAGGGGTTTGCGGCAGGATGTTTGCCACCTTGGCTGCGGCGTCGCGGACCCCCGCTCGCGTTGGCTGTCGCACAATCGTCACAGTTCACCCCCGCCGTAAAAATCCGGACACGCGAATCGCTTTACACGCCGGAACAACGTCCTTATGTGCCGCTCTCCCGCTGCCCCATGGGACTTCCAACCGCAAGGCAGCAATTGTCAACGATCGCCGTAAGGCACTTGGAGGTCCCTTGAGTTGCACCAGCATCATCGCGCGCTGGGGTTAGCACCCCTTTCGACCGCCGGCTCCTCCGTGACCGGTATCGACATCGCCAAGCAGGGTCCGGTTCAGCCGGTCACGCTCGTCCGTCCGCACGCCGCGGCACGGGCCGCCCAGTTCTTCGTCGAGAAGTTCCCGGGCAAGGCAATGTATGCCGTGAAGGCGAACCCTTCGCCGGAACTGCTGCAGATCCTGTGGGATAACGGCATCACCACCTATGACGTGGCGTCGATCGGCGAAGTTCGCCTGGTCGCGCGCACGCTCCCCGAAGCCACGCTCTGCTTCATGCACCCGGTCAAGGCCGAGGAAGCGATCGAAGAGGCGTACTTCACCCACGGTGTCCGCACCTTCTCGCTCGACAGCCTCGAGGAGCTGGAGAAGATCGTTCGCGCCACCAGCCGTGACGGCGTGGCCGCGAGCGACCTGACGCTCTGCGTGCGCCTGCGCGTCTCGTCGGACCATTCCAAGCTCAGCCTCGCGTCGAAGTTCGGCGCCGGCCCGGGTGAAGCCGCCAAGCTGCTGTTCGAGACCCGCCAGGTCGCCGACGCGCTCGGCATCTGCTTCCATGTCGGGTCGCAGGCGATGTCGCCGGAAGCCTATTCGAATGCGATGGAGCGCGTGCGCGCCGCGATCATCGAGTCGGCCGTCACCGTGGACGTCATCGACGTCGGCGGCGGCTTCCCCTCGGTCTATCCGGGCATGACCCCGCCGCCGCTCGAAGCCTATTTCGAGACGATCCACCGCGCGTTCGAGAGCCTGCCGATTTCCTATTCGGCCGAACTCTGGGCCGAGCCGGGCCGTGCGCTGTGCGCCGAGTACAGCTCGATCGTGGTGCGCGTGGAGCGCCGCCGCGGTGCCGAGCTGTACATCAACGACGGTGCCTATGGCGCGCTGTTCGACGCCGCGCATATTGACTGGAAGTTCCCGGTCGAGCTGCTGCGCGAGCCGGAATCGAACGCCAAGGACGTCGAGTTCAGCTTCTACGGCCCGACCTGCGACGATCTCGATTTCATGAAGGGCCCGTTCCTTCTGCCCGCTGACACCCGTTCGGGCGACTATTTCGAGATCGGCATGCTCGGCGCCTATGGCTCGGCGATGCGCACTGCGTTCAACGGCTTCGGCACCGACGCGACCGTCATCGTCGCCGACGAACCGATGGCCTCGATGTATGTCGAGCTCACGGAACGCCAGCCGGCCTGGAACGTCGTCAAGCTGTAACGTCACAACGCTTTAAACCGTCATCCCTGCGCAGGCCCGGCCCGCGTGGGGATGACGGATATGTTTTTGGGGTCTAAGGGCCCCGATATCGGGTTACCGCGTCCCCTTTGAATGACGGCGGCATGGCAAGAATAATGGGAGATCCCATGACCGACACCAACACGCTCAACAAGCAGGCGAGCGCCAACGCCCCGATCAACGACACCCGCAAGGCGGAACTGCTGTCGAAGCAGGTCAAGCACATCGACATCACGTCGTTCGACGCGCGCCCGATCGTCGATGCGATGGCCGATATGAGCTTCACCAGCCGCGACCTCGGCCGCGCCACCAAGATCTACAACGAGATGCTGGCCGACAAGGACTGCACCGTCGTTCTGGTGATCGCAGGCTCGACTTCGGCCGGCGGCTGCATGGACCTCTATGCCGAGCTGGTGCGCAACAACATGGTCGACGTAATCGTCGCCACCGGCGCCACCATCGTCGACATGGATTTCTTCGAGGGTCTTGGCCACAAGCACTATCAGGCGCTCGAGATCCCCGACGACGACACGCTGCGTTCGCTCTATATCGACCGCATCTACGACACCTACATCGACGAGGAAGCGCTCCAGAACGTCGACCACACGATCTTCGAGATCGCCGAGACGCTGGAGCCCAAGGCCTATTCGTCGCGCGCCTTCATCCGCGAGATGGGCAAGTATCTCATCGAGCATGGCAAGAAGGACAACAGCCTGGTCAAGCTCGCCTATGAGCATGACGTGCCGATCTTCTGCCCGGCTTTCGTCGACTCGTCGGCCGGCTTCGGCCTCGTCAAGCACCAGGTGGACCGCGCCAAGGAAGGCAAGCCCTACCTCCTGCTCGACGCCATCGCCGACTTCCGCGAGCTGACCGAGATCAAGATCCAGGCAGGCACCACCGGCCTGCTGATGATCGGCGGCGGCGTGCCGAAGAACTTCATCCAGGACACTGTCGTCTGCGCCGAAATCCTCGGTCATGACGATGTCGAAGTGCACAAGTACGCCGTGCAGATCACCGTCGCCGACGTGCGCGACGGCGCCTGCTCGTCCTCGACCCTCCAGGAAGCCGCCTCGTGGGGCAAGGTCAACACCGGCATCGAGCAGATGGTGTTCGCGGAAGCGGGCTCGGTCATGCCGCTGCTGGCGTCGGACGCCTATCACCGCGGCCACTGGCGCGAGCGCGTGAAGCGCGGCTGGGCGAAGCTGTTCGCCTGATCGCTTCACGGATCGCAAGGAAACAGGGCGGCCGGGGACATTCCCGGCCGCCCTTTTCTTTTGATCTGCGCAACAGCAGGAATGGCTGGTGCAAAGCTTGATCCTGCTCACATTCGGCATCTTCGCCGCCTGCTGTCTCTTGCAGTTCTGGTTCATCAAGCAGATCCGGGACACGCTGATCGAGCGCCACCCTCAGACTTTTCTCGAGATCGAGAAATCATCGATCTTCCCGAGCCGGGGTTTGTGGAAGTACACACGCAGCAACCGGTACAAGCAATTGGGAGACCAAGTCCTCAACCGCCATGTCCGCAACATGAAGCGGCTGATGATCGTCGCCTTTGTATCGTGGGCGGCTTTCGGGATCACGATGTTCGCGGTCCCGTTCGACATGCCCGAATTGCCGGCCGGCCTCGCGAACGGCTCCTATACAAATAGCTGTTGCGGCACACTCGCCCTGAAGGACGGCGAGATGTTCATCGGAAAGCGGCGCATCCGCTATGTGATGGAACAGGACAAGCAGGGGCCCTATGTGCTGCCTTCGATCTATGTCGGCGTGTCGCCGCACGGCTTTGTCGTCCACGACGGTAACCCGCTGAAACTGCGCATTGATGCCAAAGCACTTCCGGCAGGCATTGAGCTGATGAATGCCGAAGACGGCAGCGTGGCCGTTTTCCAGCGCCTGGACTCCAACAGCAACTAGCCTCGCAAGCTGCAACATGGGGGCATCAATCCCGTTGCAGACCCTCTCACCGTCGTAACAGTGAGAGTTGAATGCCGCGTTTGACCGAAGCGACCGCAGCGAAGCGGCGCATGCATATTCTCCAGGCCGCCGCGCACTGTCTCTTCGAACGCGGCCTGCTCGCCACTTCGGTCGATGACGTCTGCGCGCAGGCCGGGATCAGCAAGGGGGCGTTCTACAGCCACTTCCCCAGCCGCGAGGTGCTGATCCACGCGGTGACCGACATGCTCTCCGCCGAGCCTGGCCCGATCGACGATACCAGCATCGCCGCGCTCGCGGATTCGGTGTTCGAGCGCCAGATCGCCCCTGCCTTGCCCCCCGCCAATGCGCGGTTCGGCATCGAGATCACCGCCGCCAGCGCCGGCGATGCCGGGCTGCGCGAACGCAACACCGCCAATCTCGAGCGGCTGCGCCTTGCCATTCAGGCCGCCGTGCTGGGCCTGATCGCCGCCGGCAAGGCCCGGTCCGATGCGGATGCCGAAGCGGTGGGCTGGCTCGCCCAGGCGCATGTGATGGGCGTGCTATGCCGCAACGCGGTCTGGGCCGCACAGGACGAAGCGGCGCTGCGCCGATCGACCCATTTGCTGTTCGAAGGGCTGCTCGCCCCGCGCTAGTTGCGTTTCCGAAAGGTTTCCGGCAGCTTTCCCCGCACAACGCAGTGGGAGGGGACTGCAATGCACAGCCAAATTCTCGCGCCGGTGGTGGCGCTCATCGCCTGGACGCTGGTGATGCTGGTCTGGATGCTCGTCTTGCGCATCCCGGCGATGAGCAAGGCCGGCGTCGATCTGGGCAAGCTGGTCGGCGCGAAGGGCTCGGATGCCGACAAGATCCTGCCCGCCGAAGCGCAGTGGAAAGCCCATAACTACAACCATCTGCACGAGCAGCCGACGCTATTCTATGCCGTCGCGCTTACGCTGGCGCTGCTCGATCGGGGGGACGGGATCAACCTGTGGCTGGCCTGGGCCTATGTCATCCTGCGCATTGCCCACAGCCTGGTACAGTCAACCTTCAACAAGGTCTCCACCCGCTTCGCGCTGTTCCTGCTCTCAACGCTGGCACTGGCAGCGCTGACCCTGCACGCCGGCATCGCAATCGTGCTGGAGCACGCCGCCCCCGCACCGATCGAGACGACGGCGATGGTGGTGGCCGGATAACCTGGCTCTCCATCCATTCTTATCGTCATTCCCGCACAGGCGGGGATGATGGAATTGTATAGGAAACTTACCCGAACAGCCGGCTCAGGCTGCGCTCCAGCATCAGCAACTGCCACAAAGTCCGGCCATGTTCGGCCCGCCCCGCCTTGTGGTCCGCCGCCAGCCGCTCGATCGCGTGCAGGTCGAACCAGCCCGTGCTCTGGAGCAGCTTCGAACGGCCCAGCGCCGCCGCTTCCTCGGCCAGCGCCTTGCGGAACCAGGCGCTGATCGGGGTGACGAAGCCCATCTTGGGCCGGTAGAGCACGTCCTTGGGCAGATAGGGCTCCAGCGCCTTCTTCATCAGCCACTTGCCCTGCCCCGCCCGAATCCGCAGCGACGGCGGCAGGGTCGCCATGAACTGGACCAGGCGATAGTCGAGCAGCGGCTCGCGCGCTTCCAGGCTCACTGCCATGCTGGCGCGATCGACCTTGGTCAGGATGTCGCCCGGCAGCCAGTGCTGGATATCGGCATATTGCGCCCGGTCGAGCCCGTCGCGCGCCGGCGCCCGGCGCATCGCATCGGTATAGCGCTGCTCGGCGGTGTGCCCGGCCAGCGCCTTCTTCATCCCGTCACTGTAGAGCGCCGCCCGCAGCGCCGGCCCGGTGACGCCGACCGCCTTGGGATAGGCCTGCTCGCCATTCTCGGCGAGAGCGAGGAAAGTGGTCTTGGCGCGGAAGGGGCGCGGCGCCCAATCGGCCTTGGGATAGAGCCGCCCCAGCGTTCCGAACAGGCTGGTGCGCAGATCCTGCGGCAGCAGCCCGCGCATCCGCTCCTCGGCGGCGAAGAACTTGTAGCGCCGGTATCCGGCCAGCGCCTCGTCCGCGCCATCACCCGACAGCGCCACCGTCACGCTCTCGCGTGCCAGCTCGCATACCCGATAGGTCGGCAGCGCCGAGGCATCGGCAAAGGGCTCGTCGAACGCATGGACCAGCGTGTCGATCAGCGCGAAATCGTCCGACGCCACCTTGCGCGCCTGATGCGCGGTGGCGAAGCGCTCGGCGACCAGCTGCGCATAGCCGGTCTCGTCATGATCGGCTTCGTCGAACCCGATCGTGCAGGTCTTGACTGCCGCCTTGCTCGCTTCGGCCATCAGCGCGACCACCGCCGAGCTGTCGACCCCGCCCGACAGGAACGCGCCCAGCGGCACATCGGCGATCATCCGCGAGCGCACTGCGCTGCGCATCATGTCGAGCAGTTCGGCCTCAAGGTCGCGGACCTTGCCGGTGGCGCGCTTCGAGAAATCGATGTCCCACCAGCGCTGCGGCTGGGGCACCGGCTTGCCGCGTTCGAGCAGCAGGAAATGCCCGGCCGGCAGCTTCTTCACGCCCGAGAGGATCGAGGCGTCGTCGGGCACATAACCGAGCCCGAGATAATCCTCGACCGCACGGAAATCGGGCGTCCGGCGGAACAGAGGGTGCGCCAGCAGCCCCTTCAGCTCCGAAGCGAATGCCACCGCCCCGTCCGACAGCTCGGCATAATGGAGCGGCTTCACGCCGAAGCGATCGCGCGCGAGGAACAGGCTCTGGGTGCGGGCGTCGTAGAGTGCGAAGGCGAACATGCCGTTCAGCCGATCGAGCATCCGCGGGCCCCAGGCACGCCAGCCGTGCAGCAGCACCTCGGTATCGCTATCGGTGGCGAAACGCGCGCCCTTGGCTTCCAGCTCGGCGCGGACCTCCTGGAAATTGTAGATCTCGCCATTGTAGGTGACGACCACGCCCTGGTCCGGCGTCGCCATCGGCTGTACGCCGCCTTCCAGGTCGATGATCGCCAGCCGCCGATGCCCGAGCCCAACGCCGGCGGTGACCCACACGCCAGATCCATCCGGCCCGCGATGCACCAGCGCATCGGTCATCTGCACGATGCGGGCGGGATCCACCGGCTTGGCCAGCGCGGGATAGTAAAGGCCGGCGATGCCGCACATGCTAGGTGAAGTCCCCCCAATCCCTATTCGTCACCCCGGCAAAAGCCGGGGTCTCGCGCGGCTCTTTCCCCGCGCTACCGCCTGAGATCCCGGCTTTCGCCGGGATGACGGAAATTGGCAAGGTCAGCGCGTCGCCGTCATGCGATCGGCCAGCCCCTCAACCGGCCCCATCGCGCCCAGGAAGTCCTGGATCGCGGCATGCGCGCCATTCTCGCTGCCCTGCTCGGCCGAGAGCAGCACCGCCACGCCCGACTGGTCGCCGCCGAGCAGCTTGGTCTTGAGCGTCTCCAGCTTCACCCGCTTCTCGCTACCGGTCAGCACGCCGCCGATCCGGTACCAGGTGACGACTTCGCGTTCGACGCGGCCCGGCCCGGTCATCCGCAGCGCAGCGCCGCGGCGCATGGGTCCCAAATCCTCGATCTTCACCCAGCGGTCATTCTCGCGGATCGCGCCGATGCCGAAGCCTACCAGCTCGCGTCCCTCATGCTGGGTCGCATAGACCGCCACCGCCAGATCGACGCTGCGGCCATTGTCATCGGCATAGCGGCCGATCAGCATATGATCCGCGCCCGGGAAATTGGGCGACCAGGCTGCGCGCGTCGCCGGCGGCACGCGGTGCCAGCCCGGCACGTCGGGCAAGGCGATCTGCGCGGGCAGCTTGGAGGCACGTGCGTCATTGAGGCTCGACCAGCCGAGGAACAGGCTCGCCACCAGCAGCACCAGCACGGCCGCGATCGGCGCATCCACCCGGCGGCTCGGCACCGCCTGCAGCCTGGCGGGATCGAACCAGCGCGCATCGGGATCGCGATCGAACCATTTCCAGCCGATCGCCAGCACCGCCGCCATCACCAGCGCGAAGAACACCCAGCCATAGATGATGTGATCGAAGCCCGTGGCGGCCTCCACCGAGGTCCACCAGGCCGCATAGATCGTCCCGAAGGCGCGCAGCCCGTTGGCGAGGATCGGCACGACGATCGCCGCGACCATGAACGCCGCGCGCTTGCGCCACGAGACATAGCAGACATTGGCCACCAGCACCCCGAACGCGATCATCGCGATCACGAACTTGGCGCCCGAGCACGCCTCGGCCACTTCGAAGAAGCCGTTCGAGGTGGTGATCAGCACCCCGTCCACGCTCGCCGGCACCCCGAATGCGTGGAGCATCGGCATGATCATCGTGATCGTGATGTCCTGCAGCGGCCCTTCCATGAAGTCGCCGAACGGCACCAGGAACGCCATGTAGCAAAGCGGGAAGAGCAAGGCGCGCGACACGTTCGGTCCCAGCACGCTCACCGCCGCGCCCTGCAGCATCAGTACCAGCCCGGCATGCCGGAACAGCGCGACGCCGGCCGCATCGCCGACCATCCAGCCAAGCCCGCCGCACGCAACGATCGCCAGCCCCGGCCACCAGCCCTGCGGCACGACTTCGCTCAGCTCCACCCGGCGCTGCCACACCAGCCAGGCGATCACCGGGGTGATGAACAGGCAATGCCCGAAGGTGGTGTTGGTCCAGTAGATCGTCGCGAGATCGACGGTGTCGCGGTGAAAGATCGCCAGCAGCGCCACCCAGACACCGGCAAGGATCGCAGCATGCCGCTTCCAGCGCGCGTCGAAATGGGCGGTTGCCGGCGCGGCACCCGCTATCGGAGCAGCGGCCGCGGTCACGCCGCCCGCCGCGACTTCTTGGGCACGTCGGTCACGCGCGACACGCGTGCATCCTTGGCCGGACGCAGCGGCTGGCCGAGTACCTCGTCGAGCGGGCTCAGTCGCGCTTCCCAGCTGTAGCGATCGATCACCCGCTGCCGCGCAGCCGCCCCCAGTTCGGCGGCCTTGCGCCGGTTGGAGAGCAACCGCGTCACATGCTCGGCCATCTCTCCCACGGTAGCGCCGACCAGGATCGTGCCGTCATGATCGATGCCGGTCGCGGCGGCTTCGCTAGCCACCACCGGCCGCGCCATCGCCATGCCTTCGAGCACCTTGTTCTGGATGCCGCGCGCCAGCTTGAGCGGCGCCACCACCACAGCCGCCTGCGCCAGCCAGCCGCGGACATCGGGCACTTCGCCGATCACCGCGACGCCCGGATGCCTGGCCAGCGCCTTGACCGCGTCGGTCGGGTTGCGGCCGACGATCATGAAGCGCGCATCGGGATGGGCCAGCCGGACATGCGGCAGGATCGTCTCGACGAACCAGGTCACGCCCTCGATGTTCGGGCGATAGTCCATCTGCCCGGTGAAGACGACCGTCGAGCCCATGACATCGACCCGCTTGAAGTTCGCCGAGGGATCGAAAAATTCGGTGTCGATACCGTTCTCGAGCACATGCACCCGGTCGGCACCGGTGCGCTGGCGGAACAGCTCCGCCTCCGCCTCGCTGACGAACAGGCTGGCGTCAGCACGCTGCGCGATCGCCTTTTCATGCGCGAGCAGCATGCGGGCCTCGCGGCCGAGCATCCAGCGCATCGGCCCCTTGCTGCTCTTGGCATAGGCCGCGAACTTCGCCGAATCCATGTCGACGAAATCCATGATCACGCGCTGGCGCGGCCGCGGCGGCAGATACTGCGCCATCTGGCTGGAGAAGACATAGATCGTGTCGATCCGGTGGCGCTGGAGGATATTCTCCACCGCGTGGCGCAGCGCGTCATTGTCGAACGCAGTGAGCGACACCGGCCGGTGCTGCATCAGCGCCTGGAATCCCGCCACCATCTGCGACTTGGCGCGCCACACGATCGAGCGATTGCCGGTATATTTGGTCAGCCCGCTCTTCTGCTTCAGGTCGGCGGGATCGTCGGCGAAGGCGATCAAATGCACCCGCTGCTTGCCCGACAGATATTTCAGCACATGGAAGCCGCGGATCTTGTCCCCCCGGTCGGGCGGATAGGGCACGCGGTGAGCGAGGAACAGGATGTCCCCCATCAGCCGAGCCCCTTCGCGATCAGCGGGCCGGCGCGGTTGGCGATCCACAGCGGCAGCTTGCTCCAGACGCGGACCTGCAGCGAATATTTCGGGTTCACCGGGCTCGCGTCGCGCGGCTTCGCGCCCTCGGCGATCCTGTCATAATAGGTCAGCGGCTTCGGCTCGAAGCCCCAATTCTTCTTGAACGCCGCCGGTCCGGTGCCAGTCTTCGAGCGGCCGAAGTCGAAGCGCTTGCATCCCCGTTCGCGGGCATGGCGCATCAGCTCGAAATACATGCGGTCATTGGCGCGCAGGCTCCGTGCCGCGCGGGTGCCGCCGCCCCAATAGGGATAGACCGTTCCCTTCCAGTACAGGCTCAAAACGCTCGACACTGCCACCCCGCCATGACGAACGACCAGTACATCCGCCGAATTGCCGAATTCGCGCAGCACCTCGGCGAATAGCCGGCGCGGAAACACCGGTGTGCCAAGGTTACGAACTGATTCGGCATAAACGCCATAATGGGCAGCAATGTCGCGCGGATTACAACCGATCGCTACATCGAGATCGACTTCCAGCGACTTGCGCACTTCGGCGCGCTGCTTGCGCGGGATGGCGAGCAGTTCGGCAGCGTCGTCCGCAGCGAGATCGCGCACGAACCCCAGATAGCGCGTGTCATCCACGCTCCATTCCGGCCCTGGCAGCGGCCCGCCACGTACTTCCATCACGGGGCATTTCAGCTTCTGCGCCAGCGCCCAGGCGGTCTCCGCCATCTGCGAGACCAGTCGCGGGTCATGCGTCAGGATGCCCCCGCCCACGCCGAACCCGGCCGAGGCCAGCACCTTGCCGAAGATCGGCGAAGTGATTTCGGTCAGCGGCATCACGCCGGCCAGGTCGCCCTTGGCATTCTCGGCGACGAGGTAATGGCTCTTCTGCCCGCAGCCGCGCGCCACACCGAGGCTCCAGGCAGGGAGATGGAAGGGCGTGCCTTCGGGATGATCGTGGACGAACGCGCCGATGCGGGCGCGCTCGATCTCGTCGCCCAGATCGGCGATGCGCAGGGAAACCGGCTTGGCGACCAACGGCGCGTTCACTTGGCCTTCTCCGCCTTCAGCTTCTCCGCCTCGCGCGCGGCCACTGCGTCCATCCGGCCCCATTGATGCCCCGCGATCAACGTCTCGATCTTGCCCGCCATCGCGCCCAACCGGCTGTAATGGCGCAGCTTCGACTTGAACGGCGCATCCTGCACGCGCGGCTGGCCCGGGTCGATTTCCCAGGGATGAAAGTAGAAGATCGCGGGACGCGCCGCGTCATTGGCGGCGCGCACCGCGCGATAGGTCACTTCGCCCGGCAATAGCCGGAAGAAGCCGCCGCCGGTGGTCACTTCGCGGCCGAAAAAGCTCGCCAGCGTGATCGGCACCTCGATCAGCTCGGCACCCGGCACCGGCCAGAAGGCCCCGCGCGGCGCATCCTGCCAGCCATAATGATCGTGCTTCACCGGCGCGACGCTCGAGGAATATGCATAGCCTTCCTCGGCCAGCACTTCATGCGCCCAGGGCGTGCGGCGATCGATCGAGAAGCTCGGCGCCCGGTATCCGGTGACCTGCTGCCCGCTCGCATCCTCCAGCGCCCTGCGCGCCCGGCCGATGTCCGCGCGGAACGCCTCGGGATCGAGCGTGAAGACGCGCTGGTGGTCCCAGCCATGGCTGGCGACTTCATGCCCGGCCTCGGCAATGCGGCGGATCAGCGCCGGATAGCGCTCCGCCACCCAGCCCAGCGTGAAGAAGGTCGCCTTGACCCCGCCGGCATCGAACAGCGCCAGCACCTTGTCGGTGTTCGCCTCCACCCGATGCTCGAGCGAATCCCAGTCGTCGCGCGCAATCGTGTTCTCGAAGGCGCCGACCTGGAACCAGTCCTCGACATCGACCGAGAGCGCGTTGACCACCATGGCGATCAGGCCACGTTCCCGCGCACGGCCGACAGGTCAGGCCGACGGCCCTGCGCGTCGCCCTGCTCCACCCAGTCGACCAGCAGGCCCAGCACGCGGCGCAGCGCCTCGTCCTGGTCGCGCAGCTGCGCTTCCAGATCGGTGATGCGGCGCTGAAGCGTATCGTCCCCAGCCGGCGCGGCAGCCACCGGCGCAGGCTCGGGCGCGCTGAACACCGGGCGCAGCGGCACCGGATCGTTCGGATGCGGCGGCGGCACGGGTGCCCCCATCCCCATCGGCGCGACATTGGTCAGCTCATAAGGTTCAGGCTCGGCAACCGGAGCAGGCGCGGCCACAGGAGGCGGCGCAAACGAAGCCGTGGGCGGCGGCGGTGCGAAGGCAGCCGGCGTCGCGATCGGCGCCGGGCGATAGGACGAGAGCGGCGTATCCTGGTTGAGATCGGCGATCACCGCCGCCAGCTCGTTCGCGCCGAACGTCTCCATTTCCTCGACCGCGCCGAACAGCAGCACGCGGCTGGCCAGCTGGTTGATTCGGCGCGGCGAGCCGCCCGACCAGCGATGGATCGCCGCCACCGCGTCATTGGTGAAGCGCGGCTTGCCCCGCCAGCCAACGCACGACAGGCGGTGGATCAGATAGGGCTCGACCTCGTCGGCCTGCATCGGATCGAGATGGTGCATCGCGATCACGCGCTGGCGCAGCTGCTCGAGCCGCGGATCGCTGAGCGTCACGCGGAACTCGGGCTGGCCGAGCAGGAAGATCTGAAGCAGCGGATAGCCGCCCGCCTGGAAATTGGAGAGCATGCGCAGCTCCTCCAGGCTCTCGATCGGCAGCGACTGCGCCTCATCGACCACGACGAGCGTGCGCCGGCCGGTGCGCGCCACGCTATGCAGCCCGCGCTCGATCTCGCCCAGCATCTCGGCCTTGTTCAGCCCCGAGCTGTCGATCCCAAGCCCCTGGCAGACGAAGCGCAGCAAATCCTCGGGGCGCAGCTGGGTCGAGACGATCTTGATGACGTTCAGCCGCTCGCGATCGATCTCGCCGAGCAGATGGCCCATCAGCGTGGTCTTGCCCACGCCGGGATCGCCGGTGATCACCACAAAACCTTCGCCCTGGCTCAGCCCATAGCCGAGATAGGCCATCGCCTTGCGGTGCGTCGCCGTGTCGAACCAGAATTTCGGATCCGGGGTCAGCTGAAAAGGCCGGCCAGTCAATCCGTAGTGATCGTCGTACATTAGTCTCGTCCCGACGCTTAGAAACCGTAACGCAGACCCAGCAGCGCCTGGGCGCTGGCCGAGCTTTCGCCATCCCGTTCGAACCCGAAGATGCCCGTCGAAAGCGTGGCACCGAGTCGTCCGAACCGGTGGGTATAGGCGGCATTTGCTCCCCAACCGTAAATGCCGTCATTCCCGGGGATGTCGCTGTTGTAATAGCTGCCCAGCACGCTGCCCTGAAGCGCGCCGTTCGCGCCGACATCGGTCGAGGCGAAGAGCTGGCCATAGATGGTCGTGTCGCTGGTGCCGTTGGTGGTGAAGCCACTGCCACCGGCCGGCGCGATGAAGTCGCGCCGTGCCCAGCCGCCGCCGATGCCGAAGCGGGTGCCGCCACGGCCCATCACCGCCACGCCGGTCACGCCGCGGGCGCGATAGGCGGAGGTGGTGGCGGACGCGAGCACTGCGTTCATGCAGCCGCCAGTCGCGGCACCGGTGGTGCCATAGATGCAGCCCTGGAACTGGTTGCCGAACGGATCGGTGCTGCTGGCAATGCTGGTCGGCAGGTTGGAAAGCCCGCCGTTCAGCTGCTGGCCGAACGTCTGCACCGTGTCATAGACGCCGATCTGGATGCCGCTGCCGGCAGTCGGCTGGTAGCTCAGCGAACCGGTATAGCTCATCGAGCCATAGCGCCGGCCCACGCGCGCCTCGAAGAAGGTACGGCGGCTCGGCTTCCAGATCACGCCCGCATCCCAGAACACACCGTCCAGATCATAGGCGATTCGGCGCGGCGAGTTGGGATCGGTGCGGAAGCGCCCTGCCCCGTCCAGCACCGGCTGGCCGGCGCCGTTGAGCAGCGCATCGCGCTGGCTGATCTTGATCTGCTCATAGCCGATGCCGCCTGCGATCGCGAGGCCGCGCAGCACCGGCAGCACCACGTCGCCACGGCCATATTTGCCCTCGAAACGCTGGTCGAGCTGCCCGGCATCCTCGCGCGTGTACGAACCGCTTACGGTGATGCCGACCGGCAGCACCGTCCCCGATTTCACGCCGACGCTGGCAGTCGCGACATGCACCTTGGAATCGTCATAATAGTCGAGCCGCGGCTGGCCGGCGGCCACGCCGGTCGAGCCCGGCGCTTCCACCTTGGTATAGCCGAAACGGTACGCGCTGTTGACGAACAGCGGCCCCAGATGCGTCGCTACATTCGGCCCGACATAGGCCGAGAAGACCTGCGCCGAGTTGGTGAAATTGCCGACATTGCTGGTCTGCACGTCGCCGCGCATATCTGAACGGGTGCGCGTCGCGATGCCGCCCGCCTCGATCGAGACGCCCGGCGCCACTGCGGCCTTCACCGTGGCAAGGCCGCTATGCGTATGATCGTTGTTGAGCTTGTTCTGATAGTCGAAGCGATGCTCGTAGCGATAGCTTACCTGCACCTCGACCCGGCGCGACTGCACCTGCGCATCGATGCCGGCGCCGAGCGTCGAATAGGTCAGCACATCACCGCCGTTCAGATCGGCCGCGACCACCTGGCTCGCCTCGATATAGGGCGTGATCCGCGCGCGCTGGGCGCTCGCCGGCGTGATCGCGGTGGCGGCCATCAGCGCCGCACCGGTAACGACAAGCCGCTTCACCGGCTTTCCTCCCCATATTCGTAATAGCTGCCAAACCGGCGACCGCCGGGCTGGAACGAGACGGAATTGAGCACGAGCTGGATATGCTCGCAGCCGTCGAGCGTGTTGACCGCCTGGCGCAAATCGCTCTCGCTGGTCTTGTCGGCACGCACGACGAGCATCACCTGCCCGACATGCAGCGCCAGCACCGAAGCGGGCGACGCAGCCAGGGCCGGCGGCGAATCGAAGATCACGATGCGGCGCGGATTGGCCTCGGCCAGCGCATCGATCACCGCACGCGCGCGGTCGCTGGCGAGCAGCTCGGTATCGCTAACCGAACGCGCACCGGCCGGCAGCACCGAAAGCTGCGGGATGTCGGTATCGATGATGCAGTCCTCCGCGTTCGCCACCGATCCGGCGAGCACATCGAGCAAGCCCGGCCCTGCCGGCAGCCCCAGGCGGGACAGCACATCGGGCTTGGCGAAATCGGCATCGACCAACAGCACCTCGACGTCCTTCTCGGTCGCCATCGAGAGCGCGAGGTTGATCGCGCAGAAGGTCTTGCCCTCGTTCGGCTGGGCCGAGCAGACCAGGATCATCCGGGCGCGATCGGCTGCCTTGGCGGTGTCCTTGGCGGCGACGGCACGTGCGGTGAGCAGCAGCTGGCGCTTCACCATGCGGAATTCCTCCGCCAGCGGCGTGATCGGCCCGCCGGGGATCAGCATCCCGCCCTGCTCGAGCACGGCGAGATCGATCGGCGCGACATCCGCACTGCCACGGGCCGTCGCGATCTGCGGCTCGGATTCTGACGGTACGCCGAGCGCAAGCATCGGCTCCGCCAGCTCGGCAACCGGCTCCTCCACCGGTGCGGGAGCTGGAACAGGAGGCGGCACGGGTGCGGGCGTCGGCGTCGGCGCTGGCGCTGCTGCCGCTACCGGCGCAGGCTGTGCCGCAACAACCGGAGCAGGCTCAGGTGCCACAACAGGCTCTGGCGTAACCACAGGCGCCTCGACGCGCGGCTGCGACGCGGGCTTCGCGACCGGTGCTTCGACACGCGGCGCTTCGACCCGTGGGTTCGGCGCAGGCTCCACTACCGGCGCTTCGACACGCGACGCTTCAACACGCGGCTTCGGCGCGGGCTCCGCTACCGGCGCTTCGACGCGCGGCTTCGGCACAGCCCTGGCAACCGGCGCGGGGGGCACATCCTCGATCGGTGCGGGCGCATAATGGAAGCCCTGCGCGGCGCGCTCGAGCAGCGATCCCTTCACGCGGCGGGGGGTATGATCGTTCATCTCAGGCTCCGATGCCCCGCTGGAGGAATTCGACGCCGATCAGCCCGACATAGGCCACGCCGAGCGCCGCCACCCCGCCCGCGAACAGGGTCAGCTTCTTGCGTCGCATCGCAGTCTGCGTGGCAGTCACCACTTCCCCGATCGAACCGATCACCGGCATGCCGCTCGCCTTTTCCAGCTTGGCCGCCGTCGGGAAAGTCGTAGTCAGCTTGCCGAGCGCGAAGGCGGCGGCAACACCCGCGCCCAGCCCGGCAATCAGTACGCCGGTCAGCAGCAGCGGACGGTTAGGCGAAGTCGGCGCGCGCGGCTGGGTCGGCGGATCGACGACGTTGAACTTGTCGGCGTCGGCGACATTCTGCGCCTGGCTCGAAATCTTCATCTGCTCGCGCTGGGCCAGCAGCTGGTCATATTGCGTCTTGAGCACCTGATACTGGCGCTCGATCTCGCCCTGTTCGGCGGCAACGCCCGGCGCTTCCGCCATCTTGGCGCTCAGCGCATTGAGATCGCCTTCGATCTGAGCCTTGCGCTGGACGAGCGCGGCGACGGTCGCCTGCTTGTCCGCCCGCATCGATTGCAGGCCGATATAGACCGGATTGGAAGCACTGCCCGCGCCACCGCCGACCAGCGGCTCGCGCGCCGCTGCGCTCTGCGCCGCCGCCAGCTGGTTCTTGAGCGCGATCATGTCCGGATGGCTGTCGGTGTAGCCCTTGGCCCGCGCATCGGCCATCTGGCCCTGTATCGCCTGCAGACGCGCGCGTGCCGGTCCGGCGACTGCGCCGCCGCCCGATCCCGCGATGTTCGCCGGCGTGCCCGCCATCTGGGCGTTGACCACGTTGAGCCCCGATTGCGCCGCCGCCAGGTCGCCCTGGATCTGCGCCAGCTGGGTCCGCGCCGCCGCCACCCGGTCCTCGATCGACCCGGTGCCGGGCAGCGAGCCGAGGAACTTCGCCTGAAAGTCCGCCCGCTTGCTGTCCGCGTCCTGGAGCTGCTTCTGCCGCTCGGCGAGCTGCTGGTCCATGAAATCGAGCGACTGGCTCGACTGGTCGCGATTGTCCGAAAGATTGGTCTCGACGAAGATGTCGATCAGCTTCTGGGCGATCTGCTTGGCGAGCTTGCCGCTCTGCGTCGTCACCGTGATCTCGAACAGATTGTCCTGCTGGGCGGTCAGCTTGATCGCGCCCTGCAGCCCCGCGATGCGGTCTGCCACGTCGCGATCGGTCGATACCGTCCGCGCCAGATCGGTGCCGCGCACCACCTTCTCCAGATTCACCGCGCTGGTCAGCGTCTGGCGGATCCGGTCGAGGTCCTTCTGCTGGTTGAGCGCCGTCGTCCCGTCGGTCGGGATGATCTGGCGCAGCTGCACGAAGATGCGCGCGCGCGATTCATATTTGTTCGGCATCTGCGATACGACCAGCCAGCCGGCCAGGCAGATGCACCAGGCCACCGCCAGCGCGATCCAGCGCCGTTGCCATACCGCGTGCAGAGCGCCGCGCAGTTCTTCGTAGAGGTTCCCCACCCGCGCTACCTCAGAACATGCTCGTTGGAATGATGATGACGTCGCCCGGCTCGAGCTTCACGTTCGCGCCGATGTCGCCATTCTTCAGCAGATCGCCCAGGCGGACCTTGTACTCGGTCTGCTTGCCGGTCTGCCGATCGTAGCGCACCAGCCGCGCGCGGTTGCCTGCCGCGAACTCGCTGAGCCCGCCCACCGCGATCATCGCGTCGAGCACGGTCATGTTGGCGCGATACGGGATCGAGGCCGGCTTCTCGGTCGCGCCGACGACGCGGACCTGCTGGCTGTAGGTGCCGTTGAAATTCTCGACGATCACCGAGACGATCGGATCCTTGATATACTCGCTGAGCGCGAATTTCAGGTCGTCCGCGAGCATCGCCGGGGTCTTGCCCACCGCCGGCATGTCGCTGATCAGCGGCACGGTGATCCGCCCGTCGGGGCGCACCTGCACCTTCGACGACAGTTCGGGATTGCGCCAGACGAATACCTGGAGCTGATCCATCGGACCGATGACATATTCCTCGCTCGGCACTTCGCGTTGCGCGACCGCAGCCGCCGACGGCAGTTCCGGACGGCCTCCGCCGCCACCGCACGCGGCAAGCGCAGCCGCCATGCCGAGAGCCAGAACAGTCCTGCCGAAACCAATGAAACGCATGCCGAGCTCCTCTTCCCGCCGGGCCGGAAACTGCCAACGTCTCGGCAGCAACCCGCACAGGATCAGGGTCAGCTATGGGCTTGAGAGGTAAATATCGGGTTAGGGGTTGCAGACGGCTCGTCGATTATCCCGACGGGGGACGCGTGCCAGAACGGATACCACCGCCCACTTTGCCTATCTCCGGCTAGCGGAGGGGCTTGTCATGGCCGCGGAACAACGAACGCAGCCTGCCGCTTCGGCCCTGTCGCCGATCCAGCTGCCGCAACGATTCCTCGGTCGGATAGTCACAGACCCGGTCGGGAAACACGATCGACGGGCGCGGCTCATCAGGATGCGAAATCGCGTAAACCTCAGCCTGAACCAGCATCATGTCATAGGTTTTATCGTTATAGTAATGCTCGATATATTCCCTGATCTTCGACTGGGCCTCCTCCGTCAGCGCGCGGGATGCGTCGCGCGGAAACACCACGCGATGGCAATAGAAGCTCAGGTCAGCATATTCTGATGCTTTGACGCCCAATGACCGGACATCCTCGGAAACGCCCTGGATGAAGGTGCAAAAGGAGTCGAAACAGGACCGATACATATATTTGTCCGGCTGTCGCCATTCCGCTTCGGGCGACTTATCCTGACGAAGGATCTCGAGTGCGCTGACGAACCGCTGCCAATCGATCTCAAAGAAATCGTCGGCAATGACGGGATTGTCCCACGCCCGGCGCTTGCCCCGCCCGCGTATCGCGGAGAAGAGCGGCAGGAAATAAGCGGGGATGCGAGCCGGACCCTCGCGCCAGTCGAGCACCCTTGTAATCAGGGCGATGTTCGGATCGCTGACCATTTCCGAAAGCAGTGTGCGGACGAATTCAGACCGCTTCCAGCGCCGCTCCTCCTGATGCTGGCGGCGCGTGATCGAAATCTGGACATATGCGAACCGGATACCGATCAGCGTAACCGTTGCTCCCAACAACGCCGCGAATATCGAAGCCGCTGCGGACGGATTTCCCAGAATCGACCCGACAATTGTCCCCGTAGATTGAATACCCATCCTCTGCTCCCCCCGAAGTCAGTCGGCATTGCCCCCCATCACGTTGCGCCGGGCAGTTTCTTCCCGAAGACGTGAGACAATACCGAGAAGCCATTCCGCTCAAAAAAACGATGCGCGCCGTGGTTCTCAAGCCCGCTCTCGAGAAACAGCCATTCAACACCGCGATCCGTCACGCGCTTCTCCGCCTCCGCCAGCATGCGCAGGCCGATCCCGGTCGAACGGGCACGCGGTTCGACAGCCATATCCTCCAGGACCGCAAACCGACGGCGTGAAGACTCTTCCCAGGCGAGGATCAACACCCCGAGGATCGTCCCGTCCGGCAAGGACGCCGTCAACAGATCCCTGTCATCGCCCAGTGTTTCGAAATCCGCCGCGAGCAATGCAGGCAGTGTCTCCACCCACTGCTTCCCGTCGTCACTCAATCCCGTCTGGATCTCCCCATGGCTGATATAGCGGGAGTCCGAACCGATTACCCGCCCGGCGAAGGCGGCTGCCGATCGCGCAATGTCGCTGGTCTTTTCCCAGCTAAACTGAATCTCGGGCTCGGTCATACTGATATTGGCTGTCCTGAACGCAGTCCCTGCGTGCATAGGGCGCGGGAACCAATTCTCCAACCGTGAGTTGGAGGGCGAGCTGTGTTGCCACCGCGCAACACCGCGAAAACCCGCTTTTGGCCGCGCCAAGCTTTCCTTTGTACCAATTCATATCGGATTGGTGTGAATTTCGCTCACCATAAGAAAAGGTGGGCCATCACATGCGTTTCCGTACTTCCTCGCTCCTTGCCATCGCCACCACCCTGGCGATCGCCGCCCCGCCTGCCTTCGCGCAGGACAGCACCCCCAGCGCGGAACCGCAGGCTGACCAGTCCGTACCCAGCGAAGCCAGCGACGGCACCGAGATCGTCGTCACCGGCACCCGCGCCCAGGGCCGCTCGCGGCTCGACACCGCCTCCCCGGTCGATGTGCTGAGCGGTGCCGCACTGCGCAATCAGGGTACCACCGAGCTCGGCGCGGCGCTCTCGACCGTTGCCCCCTCGATCGATTTCCCCCGCTCCTCGGCAGTCGACGGCACCGATGCGATTCGCCCCGCCACGCTGCGCGGTCTCTCGCCGGACCAGACGCTGGTCCTCATCAACGGCGTGCGCGCCAATGCCTCGGCGCTGCTCAACATCAACGGCTCGGTCGGCCGCGGCTCGGCCGCCGTCGATCTGAACACCATCCCCGCCACCGCGCTCGAGCGGATCGAAGTGCTGCGCGACGGCGCCTCGGCACAGTATGGCTCAGATGCGATCGCCGGCGTGATCAACGTCCGCCTCAAGGAAGCGCGCTCGGGCGGCGGCGTCACCGCCACCTATGGCTTCTACGCCACCGATATCGACACCGCGCGCGGCAGCCGCTCGGTTACAGGTGAGCCGACCTTCACCGCCTCGGCCTGGCAGGGCTTCGGCTTCGGCAATGACGGCTATGTCACCGTCTCCGGCGAGTACACCAAGCGCGAGCCGACCAACCGCGCCGATTATGACCCGCGCGTCACACCCACCCGCGTCACCGGCCGCTTCGGCGACCCCGAGGTCGAGCAGTACACCGGCTATGTGAACGCCGGCACCGGCATCGGCGACAATTGGAAGCTCTATGGCTGGTTCGGCTATCAGGACCGCGACAGCCGCAGCGCCGCCTTCCCGCGCCTCGCCAGCGCCGCCACCGCGGTCTCGGGCATCTACCCCAACGGCTTCCTGCCGATCATCAACACCAAGTCGACCAACGCGAACGGCGCGCTCGGCCTCAAGGGCGATCTCGCCGGCTGGAACGTCGATCTGAACGTCGCCTACGGCCGCAACAAGATCGCCTATTACACGCGCAACTCGGCCAATTACGCATACGGGAACACCTCGCCGACCAATTTCTATGACGGCGCGCTGATCTACGACCAGTGGGTCGCCGGGCTCGACGTGTCGCGCAGCTTCGACGTGTTCCAGTCGCTCAACGTCGCCTTCGGTGTCGAAGGCCGCCGCGAGGGCTTCAAGATCACCCCGGGCGAGCAGGCATCCTATGGCTACCCCACCGACGTAACCACCGGCACCCCGGGCGCGCAGGGCTTTGGCGGCTTCTCGCCGGCCAATGCGATCGAGCGCGGCCGCAAGAACGTCTCGGGCTATCTCGATCTCGAAGCGCAGATCACCGACAAGTTCCTGGTCGGCCTCGCCGGTCGCGCCGAGCATTACACCGATTTCGGCGACACCGGCACCGGCAAGGTCTCGCTGCGCTATGACGTCACCCCCTGGTTCGCCCTGCGCGGCACTGCCTCCACCGGCTTCCGCGCACCGAGCCTCCAGCAGCAATATTTCACCTCGGTCGCCTCGGTGATCCAGAACGGCAACCCGATCCTCACCGGCACCTTCCCCTCGGTCAGCCCGGTCGCCACTGCGCTCGGCGGCCTGCCGCTCGAGCCCGAGCGCTCGACCAACCTGTCGTTCGGCACGGTGATCCGCTCGGGCGGGTTCGATCTCACCGTCGACGCCTATCAGATCCGCCTGCGCAACCAGCTCGCCCTGTCGGAGAACATCGCATCGAGCTTCAGCCCGCAGGTCGCGTCGTTGCTCCTGCCCTATAACGTCTCGGCAGCGCGCTTCTTCATCAACGGGCTGCGCTCGCGAGTCCGCGGTGTCGATGTCGTCGCGCATTACAAGCTGCACGCCGACGAAGCCGGCACCTTCGACTTCACGATCGCCGGCAACCTCAACCAGACCAGGGTCGATCGCAGCTCGATCCCGACCTCGACCGGCACGGTCAACCCGGCGCCGACCCTGTTCGCCCGCAGCCGCATCTACTCGATCGAGCAGGGCACGCCGGGCGAGAAGCTCACCGCCACGATCGACTGGTCGCTGGACAAGCTGGCGATCACCGCGCGCGCCAGCCATTACGGCAACGTCATCCAGCCGGGCACCACGCCGGCGGCGGACATCTACACCGGCAAGCACACGATCGCCGATCTCGAGCTGCGCTACCAGGCGCTCAAGGGCGCCCAGTTCGCCATCGGCGTGAACAACCTGTTCGACGAATATCCCGACTATACGATCGCCGCGAACAACACCACCGGCGTGGTCGGCTTCCCCTATTACTCGCCCTTCGGCTTCGGCGGACGCTACATCTACGCCCGCATCGGCCTGAGCTGGTAACCCCTGTTCCCTGCCTGGGAGCGGCGCGGGTGCCGCTCCCTTTTTTTCGGGGAACCTGCCGCTGCCGGCAGGCCCCGAAATCAGGGGGTAATCGGATCGTCGCCGGTGGGTTTCTTTTGGTGAGGCCTCAGCTCGAAGCCACCGCCACGCCGATAGAACCACCAGCCATCGCCATAATCGACATAGAATCGATCGAAACGCTGATCGACGAAGGGCGCCGAATCTATTCGAATTCCGCACACCTGCGCGAACGCCCGCAAATCGTCCGCGATCGCCTTTTTCAGAACGCGTATCTGCTTCGGCACCGGCATCTCGAAAAGGTTCTTCGCCAGGCGAACCCGAGAGAAATTCTTCCGATCAGGGCAATGCGCCGAATTGATCATGTAGATGATCGGCTCGCCGGGGAATGTGACAAAGCTCAACGCGACCCGGTCGATACAAATATTGGCGTCGCGCTCCCATCGGTTCCCGTCCGTCACATACTCGCCCTCTCGACCCGACCAGCACGCCGGGTCTTCCTTTGCGGATTGCGCAGGAGCGGCATCGGTCGCGGCCGCGTTAGGGACCACTTCCGTATGGATCACCGCCGCGGGCGCGGAGTTCGTCGTCTTGCGATCGCTCCCTCCGCGATCGCACGCGGCGATGGACAAGGCCAGCAGAAGGGCTCCAGCCAGGCGGCCCTTCATCGGCATGTGCGCGAGAACATGGGTATCGTCCCTCGACCGTGATTCGGATTCGTGCGGCGAGGCTAGGAAGCTCTGCCGGTGCCCGCAATCGGGGCGAACGAGATAGCCGGAACGGATACGTTCGAGGCGCCCCTACAAATACCGCATCCACCACGCCCCGCTCGCCCGCTTCACCCCGCCGAACCACCGGCACGCAAACCAGCACGGCACCGCCACCACCGCCGCCAACAGCCATAGGCTCGCGACATTGGGCAGCGTCGCCAGCCCGTCCGCGCCCGTCGCCAGCGCCGAGATCCGGTTGATCGCGTGCAGCAGATACAGATGCAGAATGTAGAAGAACAACGGTGCCGCCCCGAACACCGCCAGCACCGCGACCGGCCGCGCCGGCAGCTTCTCCAGCGCGGCAAGCAGCAGCGCACCGAGACCCAACGTGAGCAACAGGAAGTCAGCCGAGGGCGGATATTTGGTCACGTTAAGGAAGCCCATGACCGTGCGCAGCCCATCGCTGCCCGCCTGCCACGCGGTCGGATCGCCATAGACATTCACCGCCCGCAGCACGACGAAGCCAAGCAGCGCCACCGCCCCGCTCACCACCAGCGCCCGCAGCCGCCAGCCCTGCTCCACGCCCCGCGCGAACCACGGCCCGATGCCATAGCCGACCGCGATCACCCCGATCCACGGCATCAGCGGATAGGAGGTTCGCACATCGCCGCCCCAGGGCAGCGGCAGCAGCGTGCGCTCGTGCAGCACTGCCCACATCACATGCAGCGGTCCGCCCGGTGCGACATGCACCCCGTCCAGCAGATTATGCCCAAGCACAAGTACCAGCCCCACTGCGATCAGCGCCCAGCGCGGCAGATGCGCCAAAGCCGCCAGCACCAGCATCGAAAGCCCGATCACCCAGATCACCTGCATGAAGAAGCGGTCCGGCAGCAGCTCGAAGCTCCAGGCGAAACTCACCACGGTGAATTCCAGCGCCACCAGGAACAGCCCGCGCTTCCACAGAAAGTCCGATGCCGCCCGCGCCCCGCCGCGCGGCGCTGCATAGAGCCATGCCCCCACGCCGGTCAGCAGCACGAAGATCGGCGCGCAGAGATGCGCTGACAGCCGGGTGAAGAACAGCCCAGGCGTCGTCGCTTCCACGTCCATCGGATCGCTCACCGACACGTAGCGGAAGAAGAACTCGCGCGTGTGATCGACCAGCATCAACAGGATCACCAGTCCGCGCAGCGCGTCGATCGACACGATCCGCGCCGATCGCGTGGCAGCATGAGGAAATGTTTCGGCTTCAGGCTTCGGGGTTGACAGCATCGGCTTCCTTTCGCCAAAAGCGATGATACATCGTATCACGAAAGGCAACCCCTTGTTCCGACATCTCCCGGCGGCAGCGCTGCTTTCGCCGCTGCTGTTCTGCACCTTCCCCGCCTTTGCCGAGACCGAAAAGGAAGAGCCCGCTATCGAGGAAGGCCAGGAGATCGTCGTGCTCGGCACCCGCCGCACCGGCACCGATCCGACTATTTCCTCGGGCCCGGTCACCGAGCGCATGTCGCAGTCGAGCCGCTCGGTCGAACGCGACCTGCTTATCGCCGCCGGCACCTATCGCCTGTCCGACGCGCTCGAGCTAATCAGCGGTGTCAGCAACCAGAATAACCGCGGCGGCTTCCTCGATAATTTCGCGATCCGCGGCTTTCTCGGCACGCCGGACGGCGGCGCCGAATATTATGTCGACGGCTTCCTCGCCAATCGCGGCATGGGCCCGCCCCGCGATCCCTCCACCGTCGAGCGGATCGAGCTGCTCAAGGGCCCGGCCGGCGCACTGTTCGGCGACATCGATCCCGGTGGCCGCGTCAACATCGTCAGCAAGACGCCCGGCTTCACGCCCTCGGCCAATGCCGTCCTCACCTATGGCTCGTTCAACACGCGCCGGGTCGAGCTCGACGCCAATATGCCGATCTCGCGCACTTTCGCGGGCCGCATCGTCGTAGCCGGCGAGGATAGCGATGGCTGGCGCGATCATGTCACGCTGAGCAGGCGGACTGTCGCCCCCTCGCTCACCTGGCGCCCGAGCGACGCGTTCCGCCTCACCTATGTCGGCGAGATCACCCGCTTCGACGCGCCCTTCGATCGCGGCGTCCCCGCGCTGAACGGCGATGCCAATGCCGTGCCGCGCAACCGCTTCTATGGCGAGCCGAACGACGGCGTCACCCGCTTCCGCAACGAGCGCCACCAGCTCACTGCGCTGGCGAACCTGGGTGACAGCTGGAGCCTCAACGCCGGCATTGCCTGGCGCACCGGCTCGCTCAAGGGCTTCTCCTCCGATCAGTCGCGCCTCGTCGGCGGCACCACGCTCTGGCGCCAGCGCCGCTCGCGCGATTTCGTCGTGGACGATCTTTCCGCCCGGATCGAGCTGACCGGCCAGGTCGGCGCGCATCGCCTGAGCTTCGGCGCCAAGGGCTATGTCCTCGACTATGCCGAGCGCTGGATGCGCCGTAACCCGACGGCAACCGCGCCCTATGCGATCGATGTCCACAACCCGGTTTATGGCGGCGCCCCGCCCGTGCTGCTGCCCTTCACCAACAATCACGAGAAGCGCTGGGCCGGCACGCTCTATGTGCAGGACATGTGGGACGTGAGCGACAAGCTCACCCTCACCGGTGGCGTCCGCATCGATCCCTATCGCCAGCGCATCCACAACAACAACACCGGCGCCACCGGCCGTTCGGTCGATGCCCCGGTCAATTTCCGCGCAGGCGCCCGCTACAAGCTCGACGAGACCTTCGCGCTCCACGCCAATTGGGGCGAGAGTTTCCTGCTCAATTCCGGCACCGATCGCTTCGGCCAGGGCTTCGCGCCCGAGCGCGGCAAGGGCTATGAGCTCGGCGTCACCGGAGCCTGGCACGGGATCGACGTCGCAGTCACCTGGTTCGACATTCGCAAACAGGGCATCCTTACCAACGACCCCACCGATCCCAACTTCCTCGCCCCCGTCGGCAACCTGCGCAGCCGGGGGATCGAGGCAGACGCGTCGATCAAGCTCGCTCCGCACTGGCAGATCGTCGCCAACTATGCCTGGACGCATGCCCGCGCCGACGATCCCAATTTCGCCACCGATGCGGTGCTCGGCGTGCCCGAACATGCCGGCACCCTCTTCGTCCTCGGCCGTTTCCAGGATGCGGACGGGCGCGGCTTCTCGCTCAGTGCCGGTGCCAGCTATATGGGCGACCGCGCCGGAGCGATCGACGGCAGCGGCCTGATCCTGCCCGATTATGTGAAGGCCAAGGCGGCGGTGGAGTACGCCTTCTCGCCCGCGCTCAGCCTGCGGCTGGAAGCCGATAACCTGTTCGACGCGCATTATGCGCAAAGCTCGTACAGCCCGGTCTGGATCTTCCCCGGCGCCCCGCGCACCGTCCGCGCCTCGGTGCGGCTGTCCTTGTAGCCAGCGCCCGCGCGCCTTATCCTGCGCGCCATGCTGCACGATCTTCCCGTGGGCAGGGCCCTGCGCCGCTTCCGTATCCTGAACGGGATCAAGCAGGGCCATGTCGCCGAGCACCTGGCGGTGACCCAAGCCAGCGTGTCGCGCTGGGAAAGCGGCGCGCACGCGCCCGAGCCGGCGATGCGCGAGCGCATCCTCGCGATGATCGCCGCCAATGCCGGCAACGATGCCGACGCCGCGCTCAAGCGCCTGATCGAGACCTCAAGCGCGCCGGTCCATCTGGTCTGCGACGCCACCCACCGGCTGCTCGCCGCTTCCCCCGCCCGAACCGCGGCATGGGCGGAGAGCGCCGACGCCTTCCTCAACCGCTCGCTCTGGTCCTTCGCCAGTCCCGAGATCATCGCCGCCGAGGAAAGCCTCGCCGATCGCGGCTGGTATGAGCGCCCGTTCCAGCGGCTCGAATTCCACACCGGCCATAATGGCAGCGCGGTGGTCGCGGTGCTGCCCAGCCTGATGCGCTGGGAGACGGTGCCGCTCGCCGATGGCCGGATCGGCCGCATCACCACGACGATCGCGTCCGACCCCGTATAATCTATTCGTGGCCTCGGCCGCCGCGCGTCCCTAGCAGGGCGGCATGCGTAGCGCCTGGCCCCGAATCCTGATCCTCTGGCTGGTCGGCATCCTCGCCGCCGCACAGCTCGCCAAGATCTCCGCGATCGCGCCGATCCTGCGCGAGAGCTTCCACCTCTCGCTTCCCCGGATCGCCCTGCTGATCTCGCTGCTCGAAGTCGGCGGCGCGGTGTTCGGCTTCGTCGCCGGCCTCGGCCTCGCCCGCTTCGGCATGCGCGCCTTCCTGCTCGCCGGCGGCGTCACCCTCGCCACCGCCAGCCTTGCGGAAGCGGTCGCCCCCGGCCCCGCCATCCTGTTCGCCGCCCGCGCGGTCGAAGGCGTCGGTTATCTGCTGATGGTCATCGTCTGCCCCACCGCGATCGCCGCCATCGCCACCGAGCAGAACCGCGGCCGCGCGCTTGCCCTGTGGAGCACCTTCGTCCCCGTCGGCCTCGCGCTCGGCAGCGCCGTCACCGCGTCGCTGGTCACCCTCGCCGGGCCGCGCGGCGTGATGCTCGCCTGGGCCGTGGCGCTCGCCGCGATCACCGCGCTGCTCACCCGCCTGCCCCTTCCCGGCGCGAGCGGCCGGCGGATCACCTTGCCCGCCCCCGCCGCCTGGGTCTCTACCTTCGCCTTCGGGCTCTACACCCTGTTCGTCTGCGCGCTGCTGATGCTGCTGCCGAGCTTCCTCGTCGAGCGCAGCGGCGCCCCGATCGCGCAGGTCGGGCTGGTCACCGCGCTCGCCTCGCTCGCCGCACTGCCCGGCTCGGCCGCCGCGATGTGGCTGATGCGGCGCGGACAGCTCAGCCGCCACCGGATGATGCTGGTCTCCGCCTTCGCCCTGCTCGCCACCCTGCCGCTGGTCCTCTGGCTCTATCAGGCCGGCGGCACGAGCCTGACCGTCAGCGGCGCCCTCGCCATCGCCGCCACGCTGGTCAGCGGCCTCGTCCCGCCGCTGATGTTCGCCCGCCTGCCCGCCCAGTCCGGCGCGACCACGCCCGACGATCCCCGCATCGCCGCCGCCAATGGCCTCATCACCCAGTTCGGCGCCGGTGGCGCGCTGCTCGGCCCGCCGCTCGCCGGCATGGTCGTCGCCGCCTGGGGCTGGCCCGCGCTCGGCATCGCCTTGATCGCGCTGGTCCTCGCCATGCTTGCCTGCCTGCTGCTCGCCGAAAGTCTCTGACCAGAAGGACGATTGCTCTCCCCGCCGCCGCCGCTAAGCTGCCCGCGACCGGAACCGGAGAGGGGCGATGGGCATGTTGTGGCGAGCATCCTTGTTGGCGGCACTGATCTGCGCGGGCGCTCCGCAAATCCCCCAGGCACAGGCGCAGACCACCGCGCTGCGCGCCTTCACCAGCGACCAGGAGCTAAAAAGCTTCCTCAAGCGCCGGGCAGCGCGGCACCGCGCCTCGATCATCATGCCCTCCCCCGTGAGCGCTCCCGCGGCGGACGCCAGCGCCGACGAAGTGATCGTCACCAGCGCCCGCGCGCCGACTCCCAGCATCACCAACACCCAGGAAGCCGATGTCGACGAGGGCGGCATCGTCAAGGTTCATGGCGACCATCTCGTCGTGCTGCGTCGCGGCCGGCTGTTCACCATCCGCGTCGGGGACGCCGGCATGCGTCCCGTCGATCATGTCGATGCCTTCCCGCCCGGCACGGACGGCGACGGCGCCTGGTATGACGAGATGCTCGTCTCCGGCGACCGCGTCATCGTGGTCGGCTACAGCTATGAACGCGGCGGCACCGAGATCAACCGCTTCCGCATCGATGCCAATGGCCGGCTGCGCTATGAAGACAGCCACCATCTGCGCTCGAACGATTACTATTCCTCGAGCAACTACGCCTCGCGCCTGATCGGCTCGAAGCTGATCTTCTACACCCCACTCGACTTCGAATTCGATATCGACGAGCCCCTCAGCCAGCAGATGCCCGCGCTGCGCCGCTGGGCCGGCAAGGACCTCGATCGCTACGCCGATCCCGGCACCGACGGCTTCCAGCGGATCGCCGCCGCCACCCGCATCTACGTGCCCGAGCCGGTCCGCCGCACCCCGGATGCCGATATTTCGACGCTCCACACCGTCACCGTCTGCGATCTCGCCGCGCCCCGACTTTCCTGCCGCGCCACTGCCGTGCTCGGCTCCTGGTCGCGCAATTTCTACGTGTCCGGCAACGCCGTCTATGTCTGGATCGCCGAAGCGCTGCCCGGCCGCGACGACAAGGACCGGGCGATGCTCTACCGCATGCCGCTCGATGGCTCGCGCCCCGGCGCGGTCCAGGCATGGGGCGGCCCGGTCGATCAGTTCTCCTTCCGCGAGGACCGCGCCAAGGGGGCGCTCGACGTAGTCGTCCGCGCCGAAAGCCGCGGCGACTGGATGTGGCGGCCCGAAGTCAGCTCCGGAGACGCCGCGCTGCTCCATCTGCCGCTCTCGGCCTTTGGCAACGGCACGTATCTCGCCCCGCGCCGCGCCTATCGCGCACTGCCGCTCGGCGAGGAGGCGAACTGGTCGTTCCACAACCGCTTCATGGGCAAGCACCTCGTCTATTCGGCCGGCAGCTTCGCCGGCAAGGAGCGCAGCGCCGCCACCTTTGCCGTACCGCTTGACGGCGGCCTGATCTCCCGGATCAACGTGCCGCACGGGGTCGACCGGATCGACATCATCGGCAGCGACGCCGTGGTCATCGGCAACGACAAGGAAGACCGGCTCGGCTTCTCCGCGATCGAGCTGGCGGGCAGCCAGCCCCGGCTCGGCGACACCTATTTCCTGCCCGCCGCGCGCGAAGGCGAGCGCCGCAGCCAGGCCTTTTTCTACCGCCCCGATCCGAACAGCGCCGATGGTGCCTCGGGCACGCTCGGCCTGCCGGTCACCCGCGATCTCGGCAAGTCGTCCGTCGCGCGCTTCCTCGGCAGCGGCTCGGCCGTCGCCTTTCTGCGCCGCGACGCCCGCCGCTTCTCGCCCGCCGGCGATCTCGCCGCCCATGCCGAGACTGCGCGCGACGATGGCTGCAAGGCATCCTGCGTCGATTGGTACGGCAATGCCCGGCCGATCTTCCTCGGCGACCGGATCTACGCGCTGATGGGCTATGAGCTGGTTGAGGGCAGCCTGCGCAACGGACGCATCCGCGAAGCCGCCCGGGTCGACTTCGCCCCGCCGGCAGCGGCCAGGCAATAGCGCTGCTCCCCGGCGCCGCGGTTTGACAAGCCGCAGCCCGGGGCCCATCCTCAGCCCATGACCGCGCACGCACCCATGCTGCGATACCGCGTCCATGCGGGACAGCTCCTGGCAGGCAACTAGCCCCGGGTTCTCCTCAGGCATGTCCCGGAGACCCGGGGCCAAGCCGCGCGCCACCCTTCGGCGCCCCGGCGGCACCGCGCCGCCTCTGCCTGGGAGTTCCACAATATGAGCAAGACCCGCAAGGCGGCCGGCCGGCCGCCCATCGACATGATCGATTCCGAAGCCGAGCGCCTCGCCGGCCTGGCACTCAGCGTCGCCCGCCGCTTCCCCGCCGTCAGCGCCCTGCTGCTGCGCGAAACCGAGCGTGCCCGCCTCCACAGCGCCGCCACCATCTCGCCCGACACGGTGACGATGGGTGCCACCGTGGAGTTCGTCGACGACAGCAACGGCAAGCCGCGCACCGTAACCCTGGTCTACCCGCCGGATGCAGACATTGCCCAGGGCCGGATCTCGATCCTAACCCCCGTCGGCGCCGCCCTGATCGGCCTGCGCACCGGCCAGTCGATCCTCTGGCCCGATCGCTACCTGACGGTGCTGGGGGTGCGGAGGGCGGTGCCCGGCTGATCGCGGTCCGCTGCCGATCCTTCAGACGAAGTTCGACTTGCAGGCGAATTTGACATCCCCCGCCGCGCGGGCCTGTTGGCGTGCCCGGAAATTCGCTTCCGTGCCGGTCATGTTCGCGGGCTTGTTCACCGTGTCGGCCGATCTTCCGAGCCGGATCAGCGTAACCTGCCAATCCTCGTCCTGGTCGAGCCGCTTCGGCAGGATTCCACTGGCGTCGAGCGCAGCGAGCCGGGGCAGCGCGCTCGCGCCCAGCGGTCCCAGCCGGCACAGCGCGACGCGCACCGCATCGATCATCACCCGATCGGCCGGGTCGCCGGTGGTGCGGGGCGATGCCGAAGCCGGGTTCCGCGCGTGATAGTCGAGGATAGCCAGCAACTCTGGCACCGCTGCCGCTCCGCGATCGGCCTGGCGCATCACCAGCCCGGGCGCCCGCACCCGAAGCGCGGGGTCAGCAAGCAGCGCGCGCTCCGCCGCGCTCGGCACCGCGAAAATGCCCGGCGGCAGCGCGTCGATCGCCCGGCCGAGAGACCGTGTCTCCTCCGCCGGATCGGGATCCGAGGCCAGCCGCTCGACCAGCGGAGCACGCAGGATCACCCCCGCCGCCCCGAACCCTTTGATCGCAGCCCACAGCCCCCGGAACCGGCTGTTCCTCGGATCGCGGATCAATGCCGGGACCAACAGGCGATCCTGCGGGTCGAGCGACTTCTCCAGCCCCTCGAAATAGATCTCGGTCGTCGCCCAGCCGCTATCGTCCGCCTTCACCCGCGGATCGTCGATCATTGCCTGCAGCCGCGCCCGCGCCTGCTTCGTCGTCGCATCCTTGTCGACACCGGCCGCGAGACGGGTGTGCGCCTTCAACAATGCTCCAGGATCGAGCGTCGCATAGCGCGGGGCATTCGAGAGCGTCGTCCGGCTCCAGCCGAGGTCCGAATTGTATAAGCTCCCGCCGCTGAAGTTCATGCCTAAGCTGATCGAGAGCGGCGCTGCCATCACTTCTGTCCGCACGATCCGCTTGCGCAGCAATACAGCGTTGTCACGCCCACGAATTTCCACCTGTTCGAAGCGCACCGGATCCACCAGCCAGTCCGCGCGCCCACTCCGCTGATCGCGCAACGTTCCTGCTGACTGAATCATATGCAGATCGAAGCGGTCCGGCGTCGGTGCCGAGGCGATGCAGTCGCTCGTCGAAAGGCGCAAATTCCATTCGGCCAGCTTTGTGGTGTTATCCGGATATTTCAGCCCGATCCCCTCGGCATCGGTCGGCTTCACGCTGGTCTCGCAATCCTTGTGCGGAAGGCGGATAAAAGTGCGAAACTCGGGCGCGCGTGACGGGAACCGCCTGCCCCTTGCGGTCGGAGGGTTCAGATATTCGCTCTTGCCGATTGTCACGCTCTTCACGCCATCGGTGAACAGCGCCGCCGCGCAGACGCCGTTGCAGCCGATCAGTCGCGGCGACTTTGGATGCTCGGGATCATAAGGCTCCTGGCTGAGCGAAAGCAGGTCGATCCGCACATCGCCCGTAAACGCGAGCGGCTTGGACGGCACCACATCCGGCAACGTTGCCCGCGCGAGCCTTGCTCGCCCCGTCGCAATGTCGGGCTGTGGAATCAGCCACATCAGAGCTACAGTGCCAAGGCCCGCCACAAGGCCTGCCCGCCAATCGCCGGCCATAGGCCTCAGACCGAACCAGATCAGGGAGAAGACGGCGCCCCATAGAAAAGCGGTCGGCGCGACCCAAAGAATCAATCCCGGCACGATCAGGAAGAACAGGCCGATAATCACCAGCCACGGCATGCTCAGCGCGAGGACCGCGAGCACGCCGGTGACGATCAGATACAGGACAAGGAATCGCGCCATGTCGTGCGTTGTGGGCCGGAAGCATCAATGACCGATGAAAAATGGAACGCAAACGGTTCATTTCCCGACACGACACGAACGCCCCTCTCTTTTCAAACCACCACTTCCCCAGCCGGCGGATGCCCCAGAAACGCACTCGGGCTCGCCGTCGCGCCATACGCCCCGGACGCGAATACCGCGATCACATCCCCCACTTCGGCGCGCGGCAGCGCCACCCGGTCGGCCAGGCGATCCAACGGCGTGCACAGCGGCCCGACCACCGTCACCACTTCCTCGGGCGCGTCCTGCACCCGGTGCGCCACTGCGATCGGATAGTTGCGCCTGACCACCGTGCCGAAATTGCCGGTCGCGGCAAGGTGATGGTTCAGCCCGCCCTCGACGATCAGGAAGGTCTCGCCCTGGCTTTCCTTCCGATCGACCACGCGCGCGAGGTATACGCCTGCCTCGCCAACCAGCCAGCGACCCAGCTCGATCGCGTACTCGGTGTCGAACCTGCCCACCGCGCCTGCCAGCGCCGCGCCGATCGCGCCGACATCCACCGGCGTGTCGCCCGGGAAATAGGGGATGCCGAAGCCGCCGCCGAGATTGACCAGCGGCGGCACGGCGCCGATCTCGTCGGCCAGCCGGGCGGCCAGCTCGATCGTCGCCGCCTGGGTCGCAATGATCGCAGCCGTGTCGAGCGACTGCGATCCGGCGAAGATGTGCAGCCCGCGCCACTCCGCGCCCTCGCCGCGCAACTCGCGCACCAGTTCGGCCACCTGTGCGCTTTCGATTCCAAAGGGGGACGCTCTCCCGCCCATCTTCATGCCGGAACCGCGCAGCTCGAAATCGGGGTTCACCCGCACGGCGAGGCGCGGCGTCATGCCCAGCGCCTTGCCGATCCCGAGCGCACGCCGCCCTTCCGCCGCCGATTCCAGGTTGATCGTCACCCCGGCGCGGATCGCCGCTTCCAGCTCGGCATCGCGCTTGCCCGGCCCGGCAAAGCTGATGTGCCCCGCAGCCATGACGCCAAGCGCACGATCCATCTCGCCTGCCGAGGCGACATCCATGCCGTCGACCAGCGGCGCGATCCGCTCGAGCAGCGCCGGCAGCGGATTGGCCTTGATCGCATAATGGACGCCCACCCTGGCGGGCAGCGCCGCGCGCAGCAGCCCGATCCGCGCGGCGATCACCGCAAAGTCATGGACATAGGCCGGGGTCTGCACATCCAGCCACGGAAGCTGGCGCAGCGCCGCGAATTCGGGCGGGATCGGGCCAAAGGGCTTGGCTGTGATGGTCATTTGTCCCCCAAAATCGCCCGCAACGCCGTCCGGTCCAGCTTGCCGTTCGCGTTTCTGGGCAGTTCCATACGCCAATCGTAGCGCACCGGCTGCATGAAGCTCGGCAGGTCGCGCCGTAGCCGGTTGCGCAGCGCCTCTTCCGTGCTGCCGTCGCCGCGCGCGATCACCACGATCGCCTGGCCCAGCCGCTCGTCGGCCACGCCGAAGGCCGCGGCCTCCCCCGTCTCCCCGCCGGAGAGCACGGCCTCCTCGATCTCGGTAGGGCTGATCCGATTGCCCGCCGACTTTATCATCTCGTCGTCGCGCCCGACAAAGCGCAGCAGCCCGTCCGCGCCCAGCCGCACCGTGTCGCCGGACCAGACCGCCATGCCGCCACTTTCGGCGTATGAAGGGGCCGGTTTGAAGCGCTGGGCGGTGCGTTCCGGGTCCTGCCAATAGCCCTTGGCGACCAAAGGCCCGGCATGGACCAGCTCGCCTTCGTCCGCCGGTGCCCCGTCCGGGCCCACCACCAGCACTTCGGCAAAGGGGATCGCCTTGCCGATCGAATCGGGATGGCTATCGACCAGCGCCGGATCGAGATAGGTCGATCGGAACGCCTCGGTCAGCCCGTACATCGGATAGAGGTCGGCCTGGGGGAACAGCGTCCGCAACCCGCGGATCATCCGCGGGGTAAGCGCTCCGCCAGAATTGGTTAGCCGCCGGAGTTTGGACGCAGTCTCAACCGGCCATTCGGCTTCGAGCAGTTGCACCCAGAGCGGCGGTACCCCGGCCAGCGAGGTGATGCCGAACCGTTCGACAGCCTTGATGACGTCGCGCGCGGTCAGGTAATCGAGCGGCACCACCCGGGCGCCCGCGGCCCAGGTCGAAAGCAACTGGTTCTGTCCGTAATCGAAACTTAGCGGCAGCACGCCGAGCACCCGGTCGTCGGGCGCGATCTCAAGATAATGCGCTACGCTGATGGCACCCAACCATAAATTGGCGTGGCTCAACATCACGCCCTTGGGTTTTCCGGTCGAACCCGAGGTGTAGAGGATCGCCGCCAGGCTGTCGGTGTCAACATCCGAGGCCGGAAGCGTCCGGTCGGAGGTGAGCGAAGTTTCGTCCACAACCCGGCACGTATCGCTAACATCGCCAACTTCGAGGGACTGGAGGCGTACAGTCTGGGAAACCAGCCCCCGCGCCCCCGAATCAGCCAGGATATGCGCCACCTGCGCCCGCTTGAGCACCGGGTTGACCGGCACATGCACGAGCCCTGCCCTGACGGCTGCCAGGGGCATCAGGCAAGCCTTCCGCGTCTTGGGCAGCCAGGTCGCCACCCGGTCGCCGGGTTCGAGCCCCAGGTCGCGCAAGGCCGCCGCCATCTGCCCGACAGCTGCTTCCAGCTCGGCATAAGTCATTGTGCCGGCTTTATCTTCCAGCGCGACGGCATCGGGCTTGCCCCGCAGCGGGAGCATATCAAGAGGTTTTGGTACGGGGTCGAGCTGGATCACCTATATACCCTTATACTTGGCAGCGCCCGCGCCAAGCCTTACGGGGGCGAAAAACCGGTCAGGGGAAGATCATTGCAGCCCGATGGGTCGCTTCAAGTCGAAAACACCGTGCGCGGCGTGTTGCAGGACGTGCTGGGCCTAAGTGCCGAGAGAGTCGCGGAATTCCGGGAGGACACGCCGCTGTTCGGCGCGTTGCCCGAGCTGGATTCGCTCGCGGTGGCAGGCGTGCTGACCGAGCTCGAGGATCGGCTCGGCATCCTGATCGAGGATGACGAAGTCGATGGCGAGATGCTCGAGAGCTTCGGCGCCCTCACTCGCTTCGCTGCGGCCAAGTCGCTCGGATGATTGACCTCTATGGCTGGGCGGGTGGACAGGAAGCGATGCTTCGCTTCGGTCCGCCGACCGGCCCCGTGGTGATCGCGGCGCTCCCCCTGTTCGAGGAAGCCAACCGCACCCGCGCCTTTGTCGTGTCGATTCTCCGCCTGCTCGCGCAGCGCGGCATCGCCGGCGCACTGCCCGACCTGCCCGGCCAGGGCGAGAGTCTGGTGCCCACCCATCGCACCTCGCTGCTCAAAATGCAGGACGGCTTCAACTTCGCCTGCGACAGCTTCGATCGCGAGGGCCGCCCCTGCTATGCGCTCGCCGTGCGCAGCGGCGCCCTGCTCGATACCCATGCCGCCGTCGCCGGCCGCTGGCACCTCGCTCCGATGCTCGGCGACAAGCTGCTGCGCGAGCTGAAGCGCACCGCACTCGCCGCCGATCCGCAGCGCAAAGATCTGGATTCGCTCGATTTCCAGGGCGACACGATCATCGAGATCGCCGGCAACCTGGTCTCGCGCGCCCTGCTCGGCGAGCTTGCCATGGCGCGTCCGGCGGCCGGCGCGCGGGTCGTCCGCCTCGCCTCCGATATCGCCGACGCCGATCGCAAGGTCGATGGCAATCCGCTCTGGCGCCGTGCCGAGCCGGACAATGATCCCGCCCTCGCCGCCCTGCTCGCCGACGACATCGCCGACTGGATCCAGTCATGCGAAAGCTGATCGAGATCGCCTGTGCGGGCGAGACCCTGGTCGGCACGCTCGACGATGCCGCGGGCACCACCGGCCTGCTGATCGTCTCGGGCGGCAACGAGATCCGCATCGGCGCGCATCGCGGCATGGCCCTGCTCGCCGAGCGCGTCGCCCATGCCGATCACCCGGTGCTCCGCTATGATCGCCGCGGCATCGGCGATTCTACCGGCAGCAATACCGGCTTCGAATCGAGCGCCGACGACATCGCCGCCGCCGCCCAGGCCTTTCGCGAGACCGGCGTCGAGCGCGTCATCGCCTTCGGCAATTGCGATGCCGCTACCGCGCTCGCCTTCTTCCATGCCGGCGCCGGCATCGATGCGCTGGTCCTCGCCAATCCCTGGACGATCGAGCCGACCGACGAGATGCCCCCTGCGGCCGCGATCCGCTCGCACTATGCCGCCAAGCTGCGCGACCCGAAGGAATGGCTCCGCCTGCTGCGCGGCGGGGTAAACATCGCCAAGCTGTTCAAGGGCTTGCGCAAGGCTTCGCAAAAGGCGCCGCAAGGCCCCGCCGACCTGCCCGCCCGCCTCGCTGCGGCGCTGGCCGGAGCGCAAGTGCCGGTGACGATCCTGCTCGCCAAGGGCGACAACACTGCCATCGCCTTCGCAGATGCCTTCAAGGGGCCTGCCTTCGATGCAGCACGCGCCAGGGTCCGGATCGAGCAACTCGATAGCGACAGCCACAGCTTCGCCAGCGCCACCGACAAGGAATGGCTGTTCCAGCGGATGGTCGAACAGCTCGTCACCCCGGCGAAAGCCGAGGTCTCAGGCGACTAGCGCCAGCCGCACGAAATCCCGGCTTTCGCCGGGATGACGGCGAGGTTCACTCCGCCGCGTGCTCGACGATCGTCTCGAAGTCCGCCTCAGCCAGGAAGCGCTCGGCGTCGAGCGCAGCCATGCAGCCGGTGCCGGCGGCGGTCACCGCCTGGCGATAATGCTTGTCCATCACGTCGCCGCAGGCGAACACGCCGGGCACGCTGGTCTTGGTCGTGCCGGTCTCGACCTTGATATAGCCGTCGTCATCAAGGTCGATATGGCCGCGGAACAGCTCGGTCGCCGGGTGGTGGCCGATCGCGACGAACCCGCCATCGACTTCGATCTGCGACAGCTCGCCGGTCTCCATGTCCTTCAGCTCGATCGCAACGAGGCCCTCGGGCTCGCCGCCGCCGATGAAGCGCTCGACCTTCTTGTTCCACATCACATTGATGCGGTCATTGGCGAACAGCCGCTGCTGCAGGATCTTCTCGGCGCGGAACGAATCGCGGCGGTGGATCACGGTCACGTCATGGCTGTGGTTGGTGAGATAGAGCGCCTCTTCCACCGCGGTGTTGCCGCCGCCGATCACCGCGACCTTCTTGCCGCGGAAGAAGAAGCCGTCGCAGGTCGCGCAGGCGCTCACGCCTTTGCCCTGGAGCAGCCGCTCCGAATCAAGGCCGAGCCACTTGGCCTGCGCGCCGGTGGCGATCACCAGCACGTCACCCAGATAGATAGTCCCGCTGTCACCGACCATGCGGAACGGACGCTGGGTCACATCGACCTCGACGATCGTGTCCCACATCATCTGCGCGCCGACATGCTCGGCCTGGGCCTGCATCTCCTGCATCAGCCACGGGCCCTGGATCACGTCACGGAAGCCAGGATAATTCTCGACATCGGTGGTGGTCATCAGCTGGCCGCCGGGCTGGATGCCCTGCACCACGATCGGCGCCATGCCTGCGCGCGCGCCATAGATGGCGGCGGTGAGGCCGGCGGGGCCGGAACCGAGGATCAGCATGCGAGTCGAATGGGTGGCGGTCATCTTGATTTCCAACTGGTGCGAGTCCCGCATCTAGGGGCTCAGCAAGGCTTGAGGCAACATGGGGTGTGTCGCACGGCCCGCAATGGCTGTGGACAACAGCTTTGGCTCGGGCCGGCAAAGCCCAACTAACCGGCGATCGCTACACCCTAAAGGGGTGCGCCCCTATGCCCCGGCAGGGATCGCCCAATCTGCACGAATCAGCAATAACAGGCGCGCCCGGTCCTCACCCCGGTCGGGCCAAGGCGCAGCGCCCGCCCCTCTCCGCGCTGTGACGGGCGAGCGTACCGAATCCCCAGCGCGGTGCGCTCGCCCACGCGGTTTCAGAAGCCCAGCGCGACAAGCTCCGTCTCGACCGCGCCGCGATAGCTCGCCCCGAACAGCCGCAGATGCACCAGCAGCGGCCAGAGCCGATAGAGCGGCTGGCGATGCTGCCAACCCTGCGCGAGCCCCAGCCGCTCGAAAAATGCCGCCGGCGGATGATCGAACAGGGTGAGCATCGCCGCATCCACTTCGCGATCGCCATGATAGCAGGCCGGGTCGATCAGCCCGGTAACCCGCCCGTTCGCCACCAGCACATTGCCGCCCCACAGATCGCCGTGCAGCAGCGAAGGCGCCGGATCGCGTGGCAGCAGTTCGCCGCACCGCTCCGCCAGCGCCTCGATTCGCCGACCCAGCGACGTATCGAGGTGCGGCACATGGCAGCCGAACCGATGGTCAGCCCAGAAGGCAGCCCAGTCGGCGCTGCGGGTATTGGGAATGGCTACGGGCCCGAACGCATAATCGCTGTCCCAGCCATAATCCTGCCCTTGGCAGGCATGGAGCTGCCCCAGCACGTCGGCCAGCCCCTCCCAAGCCCCCGAAGGCCCGCCAGCGGCCTCGACACGCGCCATCAGCAACAGTCCGTCCGCAACGACAAGGACCTGCGGCACCGGCGCCCCGCTGGCCGCCATAGCGCGCAGCATTTCCGCCTCGATCGCCACGTCAGGCCCCAACTTGGCGATGATCGCCCGCCCATCGGCCAGATCAAGCGCGAAGACCGCCGACAGATCGCCTCCCGAAAGCCGACGCGACGCGCGCACGCTCGAACCGAGCAACTGCTCGGTCTGTCGGATGATTTCTTTCATGGGAAAGTTCCGATCTTTCGGAAGTCGCTTGGTAGCGGAGGAGGGACTTGAACCCCCGACACGCGGATTATGATTCCGCTGCTCTAACCAACTGAGCTACTCCGCCCCATCGAAGGGCTTTGCGGCCAAGCGAGGGGGCCCAATAGGTCCCGCTTCGCTTGCCGTCAAGCGAACATATGACGGGAATGTGCTTCCCAGGGCCCGCCGCGATAATACCAGCTCGCCAGACCGGCGATTTCCACCTCGCGCGGCACGAAATCGCGGGCAAGCGCGGCCATCACCGCCTTGGCCAGCACGGGCCGCACCTTGTTCTGGATCGTGACATGCGGCCGCCAGCGCCCGGCATCCTGCGGGGTCAGCAGCCCGGCAAAGGCATCGACCAGCCCCTCGCGAATCGCCACCAGCTCCGGCGCCTCGATTCGATAGGCCACGCCGCCGCCCAGCGACATCAGCCCGGTCACCCGCGCGCGCGGCTCGCGCACGCCGCGCGTCTCCACCGAAAGCCGATGCTTGAGCTCGTCCGCCACCGAAGGCGGCAGCTGGTGGAACAGCGTCAGATGCGCGTCGAGCATGTTGCGCTCGGGCGGATAATGCTCCCGCCGCAACGCATTGAACCAGGCCTGGTCCTGCCGCCCGAACAGGGCCGTGACGATCAGGGGAGCGTGGGCGCTCAGATTTCCACCTGGCTGCCCAGCTCGACCACGCGATTGGTCGGCAGACGGAAGAACTCCATCGCACTTTCGGCGTTGCGCAGCATCCAGGCGAACAGCTTCTCCCGCCAGATCATCATCCCCGGCCGGGCCGAGGGCAACAGCGTCTGGCGGGCAAGGAAGAAGCTGGTCTCCATCATCTTGAAGTCAGCCCCGCAGGCATTCACCGACTTCAGCGCCGCCGGCACGTCCGCCTCCTGCATGAAGCCATAGGCCAGGATCATCCGGTGGAAGCCCTGCCCCAGATCCTCGACCATCATCCGGTTCTCGTCGGACACATAGGGCACATCCTTGATCTTCACCGTCAGCAGGATGACGCGGTCGTGCAGCACCTTGTTGTGCTTGAGGTTGTGCAGCAGCGCATGCGGCACGCCCTCCGGCGTCGAGGTCATGAACACCGCAGTCCCGGGCACGCGCGTCGCCGCAGTCGCCGCGGAAGTGATGAAAATCTTGATCGGCATCGCGCTCTCGCGCAGCCGATTGATCATCAGCTGGCGCCCCTTCGACCAGGTAGTCAGCAGCGTGAACACCACAAAGCCGATGAACAGCGGGAACCAGCCGCCATCGGGCACCTTGGTCAGGTTCGCGGCGAAATAGGCCAGGTCGACTGCGAAGAAGAGCGCGAGCAGCGGGATCGCATAGCGCTTCTTCCACTTCCACAGCGAGAACAGCACCACCGCGAGCAGGCAATTGTCGATCAGCATCGCCCCGGTCACCGCGATGCCATAGGCCGCGGTCAGGTTCGACGAGGTCTGGAAGGTGAGCACGAGCAGGATCACCATGATCATCAGCGCCCAGTTGATGAGCGGGATGTAAATCTGCCCGGCCGTCGCCGCGCTGGTATGCTCGATGCGCAGCCGCGGCACGAAGCCGAGCTGAATCGCTTGCTGGGTGACCGAGAAGGCACCCGAAATCACCGCCTGCGACGCGATCACCGCAGCCATGGTCGCCAGGATCACCAGCGGGAACTGCAGCACTTCCGGCGCCAGCTCATAGAAGGGGCTGTGCAGCGCCGAAGGATCGCGCATCAGCAGCGCGCCCTGCCCCATATAGTTGAGGATCAGCGCCGGCAGCACGAACCACAGCCACGAGACACGGATCGGCTTGCGCCCGAAATGGCCCATATCGGCGTACAGCGCCTCGGCCCCGGTCACCGCCAGCACGACCGAGCCAAGCGCCAGGAAGGCGCGGAACGGGTCGGTCGCGAAGAAGACCAGCGCATGGTGCGGCAGCAGCGCGTTGAGGATCGTCGGCGTCTGCACCAGGCTCAGCGTGCCCAGCGTCGCGATCGTCAGGAAATAGAACAGCATGATCGGTCCGAAAAAAGCGCCGACCCGCGACGTCCCCGTCCGCTGGATCGAGAAGAGCAGCACCAGAATCACCACCGCGATCGGCAACACCAGCCCGGCAAAGGCGGGCGCTGCGACCGAAAGGCCTTCCACCGCCGACAACACCGACACCGCCGGAGTAATCATCGAATCGCCATAGAAGAGCGCCGTGGCGAACACGCCGAGCAACACGATCCCCTGCGTCCAGCGCTTGGCATTACCGCTGCTGCGCGAAATCAGCGCGAGCAGCGCCAGGCTGCCGCCCTCGCCCTTGTTGTCCGCCCGCATGATGATCGTGACGTACTTGAGCGACACCACCACCATCATCGACCAGAACATCAGGCTGATGACGCCCATGATGTGGAGCGTGTCGAGCGCGAGCTTATGGTGCCCGGCAAAGGTCTCGCGGAACGCGTAAAGCGGGCTGGTGCCGATATCGCCGAAGACGATGCCGATCGCACCGATCGCCAGCTTCCACGTGCCATCAAGGCTGTGGCCATGCGCAGCGTGCGCGTCGGGATGGTTCGGAGCCGATTCGTCGGCTCCTTCCTTGGGGATGTTCACGGGCGCGGGTGTCGCGTCGGAAAGGAAACGGACCTGGTCATGCGACCTGCGTTCTCGATCTTCTAATTGCGGGCGCGCCGTTAGCACGCGCAGCAAATGCAATCAACGAATGTCGTTACGCAGGGCTCGACGCGCAAGGGGTACAGCAAGTTCCTATGGGCCGCGTGCTTATTTTGCCGGCGGCGACACGATGCGCACCAGCGAGGCTGAATCCTGGCCGCCGGGAAGCTTGCCGGAAAGCGAAAGCCGCCCCTCACGATCGCTCCAGCGCAGAACGGTGCGTGTTCCGGCGCCCTTGCGATAGGCGTTCGTTACCCCGTCATCGTCGTAGAGCGTGAAGCTGGCGTCACGACCGGGATAGACGCGAATGCTATCCAGCGGCTGGCGCGCGGCGGTGTTCGGCACCGGCGCGCCCATCGGCACGATCGATCCGGCGCGGACGAACAGCGGGATCTGGTCGATCGGCGCAGCGGCGGTCACCCATTGGCCACCGGCATGCTTCTCCTCGGTCCAGTAGTCATACCAGTCGCTGCCGGCGGGCAGGTAGACGCGGCGCGACGTCACCCCCTGCTCGGTCACCGGCGCGACCAGAAACGCCGGGCCGAACATATACTCGTCGCCCAGGTTCACGACATTGGGATCGTCCGGAAAGTCCATGAACAGCGCGCGCATGAACGGCGCGCCGGTCTCATGCGTCCGGTATCCCAGCGAGTAGAGATAGGGGATCAGCGCGTAGCGAAGCCGCAGGAACTTCGCGAGCACGGGCTCGGCGGCGGCACCATATTCCCAGATCGCCGTACCCGGCCGCTGGCCATGGATGCGCAGCGTCGGGGTGAAGACATTGTACGCGAACCAGCGCGTGAACAGCTCGGGATAGTCCTTGTAGTCCGCGCCCATCGCCGTGGCACCCGCCGGATCGAGCAGCACCGGGCGCTCGGCCGCCGGGCCGTTCGGCCACTGCCAGCCGCCGGTGTCGCTGCTCCAATAGGCATGGCCGCTCGCGGTGAAGTTCAGCCCGGCCGGCACCTGCCGGCGCAGCGCTTCCCAGGTCGCCTGCACGTCCGAGGACCAGAAGATCGCGCCGCTATGCTGGGTGCCCAGATAGGCGGCGCGGGCAAGGATAAGGTTGCGGAAATCGGGCCGGTCGCGCGCCGATCCCTCCGCCACGCTCGACGTATGCACCAGCGGATAGAGGTTGTGATAGCGGTCGCCCGATCCGATCGAATAGAAATTGCCGTCGGGCACCAGGTCAGGCTCGGTCTCGTCGAGCCAGAACCAGTCGAAGCCCTGGCTGGCGATATTGTCTCGGATCTTCTCCCAGAACCACGTCCGCGCTTCCGGATTGGTGCTGTCAAGCAGCGCTCCCGCCCGGTCCGCGCGCACCGGCAATCCGTCGACGGTGTTGCCGTCCTTGTCCTTCAACAGCCAGCCCTTGGCGCTCAGCATGTTGAAATAGCGCGATTCCCGCTCGAAGCGTGGCCACACGCTGATGATGCTGTGCATGCCGGCATCATGGAGCTGCCTGTTCATCGCAACCGGATCCGGGAAATAGGTCCGGTCGATGTCGAGCTGCCCCATCCGCGTCCAGTAGAACCAGTCGAGCACCATCACGTCGAGCGGATAGCCGCGGCTGCGATAGCCTTCGGCCACCCCCAGCAGCTCCTTCTGGCTCTCATAGCGCGCCTTGCTCTGGATCAGTCCGAACGCGGCCTTGGGCGGCAACGGCGTATCGCCGGTCAGCCGGGCATAGCCGGCATAGATCTCGTCAGTAGTCGCCCCGGTGATGACGAAGAAGGAAACCCGCTCGCCTACTTCGGATTGCCAGTGGGTGCTGCCGTGCAGCCCGGGTGAGACGAGGGTAGCGGACGGATTGTCCCACACCACCGCATAGCCCTTGTTGGTCATCAGGAACGGAATGCACACCGTCTCGCCCGCCGGCGCGTCGTAATAATGCCGGCAATCGATCGTCCGTCCGCGCAGGTCGAGCGGCCCAACGCTCTCCTGATTCTGGCCGAGTCCGTAATAATGCTCGTCCTGCGGCGCGGCGAAGCTCGCCCCGGCCTTGAAGGTCTTCTCGCCGTTCACGGTATGCGGCGCCAGCTCCCAGCCGTTCATCCGGGTGAGCAGCCGTCCGTCCGCCCCGCGCACCGACAGCGAGACCCGGGGCAGCGAGGGCACGAAATAGCGCTCCATCTGGCTCGGCGCCTTGGGCCAGGGTTGCGGATCCACGGTGAGGCTCAGCGCCGGCGAAGCGAACACATCGCCGCCGGCCTCCGCCTTGTGAGTCCAGCCCTTGCCATCGACCTTGCCCGTGATGCCATAGCCCGGCGCGGCATCGCTCAGCGCCCGATCGAGCGAGATCGTTATCCGCACGATGTTCGGTGCATAGGGCTCGACCGCAACGAACGCCCCATTGCGCTCCACCGTCGCCAGCGACTGGGCGGCAACGGGAAGCGGCACCAGCACGGTCGCCACCAGGCCAAGCACACGAGCAATTCGCATCGTTCGACTCTCCCCTGCCCCTTGCGTTGCGCGAAACCCGCCCCGCCGCAAGCACGGCGAAGGTCGTAGCCCGTCCGCCTCCGCCGGGGCTTGACCCGCAGCCCCGCTTCTTATGTCCTGCCGCAAACAGACCGGTATCAGGAGAGACGCGGTGAAGCCCCTTGCCAAAGCCCTTGCACTGCTCACGCTCGCCGCCACCGTCCCCATCGCCCATGCGCAGACGACCACCGATGCCACCGCTTTTGCCACAGCCACCGATGTGCAGGCCCAGACCCGCGCGATGCTGGCGGAGATGAAGCCCGATCAGGGCTTTATGTGGCGCCCGCTGGTCCGCGACGGCGCAAACGTGGCGGCGATCGAGATCTGGAAGAAGCCCGGCCGCCCCGCCGTCCACCCTGCCGAAGCGGAATATGCGATCGTACTCGAAGGCGCCGGCACTCTCGTCTCGGGCGGCACCCTCGCCGAACCCAGCGTCCGCAACCCCGGCCTGATCGAAGGCAGCCGAATCGAAGGCGGCACCACCCGTACGCTCGGCCCGGGCGACGTGATCCTCGTCCCCGCCGGCGTGCCGCACTGGTTCGGCATCACCGGGGATCGGCTGGTGCTGCTCGGAATCAAGCTGCCAGGTGGGAAGTAGCCCCCGGCGCGGTGGCGGCTTCTTCGACCAGGCCGGACCGCCATGCGGGGCAACCAAAGAGAATGACTAGCGCTGCGCCGATCCGCGTGGGCCATCTTGGCAAGAAGGAGAACTGCTGAAAGTCTTGCCGAGAACGATCGAATATGGTGAGAATCGCTGGTCTGCTTTCGCGCGCGTACTTGCATCGTAGATAATAGTGTCGGCGACCCACCGGCCGTCGTCAGCAATTACTCAAACCATGGAATCGGCGTGCAGTCCCTAGACATTGCGCTGCTCAAGCGAGCCCTTGACGGCAACTACATTCTTGTCCTCACGACCAACTCGAACGAGCGCAAGGCCGTCGCAAACTGCCTCAGCCCGTCGGCGAAGGCGATCATTCACACCGATAACGATGGCGCCCGGCTTGGTGTTTGTGGCGAACAGTTGATCCTCCACGTGACGGGTACTTCAGGTGGTCAGGCGGACAAGTCGGTGGGGCGGATCACACGTCGGATACTTTCTACCCGTCGCCTGCCCAAGCCTAAGGCGGTGATCTTGGTGGGCATCGCTTGGGGCACGCCGGAAGTGTGCAATCTCGGGGACGTGATTTTGTCGGGCGAGCTGCTGGCCATCAACCATCGGCGTTGCGAGGGAGATCAGCTCCGGTACGTGTCCGTCTCGCGCACGAGCCCTTGGTTGGCCGAACTGGCGGACGTCAGCGCGGAGATCTCCTTGCACTCAAAACAGCCTAAGGTCGGTATTCTTGCGTCAGGTGAGCAGTTTCTGGCGGACGACAAGGCCCGCGATGCTATTTTGAAGGCCTTTCCTCAGGTCCTGGGAGGCGAGATGGAAGGCTGGGACCTCGTCCCGGATTTGGAAGATATTCCTTGGATTCAGATTCGAGGCGTATGCGACTTCGCCAGCACTGATCTAACCCGGATGTACCAGGAGGCGGCAGCGGAATGTGCGGCAGATTCGCTTTCTCCCATCATCACTGCGTTGCAGGCGCGTGGACGCCTCCAGCAGATCAGACGGGACCCGGCCACGGTCGGGCTGATCGAGGTACTCCAAGGCGACGCCATGCACATTACCAATCCAGGAGATATGGGTTTCGACAATCACCTGAATTATCGGCTTGGCCCTTCGCTGGTATGGCGCATCGCCCAATATGGTCTGGGCGTACCACCGGCAGCATCGTTGCCGCGGCTATTGACGGATTTGCTGCTGGAGATGGGACAGAACGCCATAAAACATGGCGGCGCGACTGTCGCGACGCTTCAGTTCGGTGCAAGCTCCGTGAGCTACAACGACGACGGGCAGCTATTCGACATCTTCACCCTCGCCGGCAATCCAGCAAAGCGGGGTGGAAGCGCGGCGCTCGAGGCGGTTCTCGATAGCTTAGTCAAGGGAAGCTACGTCAATCTCGTTGCCCAGCCCGAGAGCTCATCGGGCATCAACGGGTACCGCTTTTCTTTTCCCATGCTCACGGCCCAAATGCGGGAAACGAGAGAGAAGTGCTCGATTGAGATCGAGTTTGACGGAGGTTCGATTCTACCGTCCGAACGTCTCGCCTACGATCCCAGCTGCAACGCCCTTTTCTTCGATGCCAGCGAACTGATGATGCAGTCGCGTCGCTTCGACGTGGTGGAAAGCCTTCAAGCGATCATCGCCAGCGGTCGCGACTTGATTATCAAATGCGACAACGAGAGGGAAAAGACATTCTACGAGGACTCCCTCAGCGTCCCTGATGACAGGAAACTAACCGTAATAGTGGCCCCAATGGCACTGTTCCGCGGCGGCTAGTCGGGCATTGGATCCGACCCTCCACGCGAGTGGGTAGCTGCGCGCATCCTACCGCCCGCCCCCAAACAGTGCCTCTGCTTCGCTCCGCGTCGGGATCGCGCGCAGCACGAAGCTCGAATTGATCGTCACCACCCCCGGCAACCGCCCGAGATGCTCGCGGTGGAGCCGCTCATAATCGTCCAGGTCGCGCGCCAGGATCTTGAGCCGGTAATCCTGCCCGCCCGAGACCAGTGCGCATTCCACTACCCCGTCGATCTGCGCCACCGCCGCCTCGAAGCGCGCAAGGTCTTCCTCCACCTGCGTGCCTAGCGTGATGTCGACCAGCGCGGTGATCCGGAAGCCCAGCCGCCGATGCCCGAGTCGCGCGCCATAGCCCTGGACATGCCCCGAGGCCTCCAGCGCCTGGATGCGGCGGGTGCAGGCGGACTGCGAAAGCCCCACCTGCGCGGCGATGCTGCTCACCGGCGCCCGTGCGTCGGCGGCGAGCGACTTGAGGATAGCTGCGTCGATCCTGTCCATTATGCATGGATAGCTGGTTTTTCGGCCAGATACAGGGATTTCATGCGCTGACGCGGTGAACTTGTCACATCTTTGCAGGGATTTGCGCCGATCCATGCTATATCGTGCGTGCCAACACCGCTTTCACGGAGAGGCTTCCCATGCGCATCGGCGTTCCCAAGGAAATCAAGAATCACGAATATCGTGTCGGCCTGACCCCGGCTTCGGTCGCCGAACTGGTCCATGCCGGCCATGAAGTGCTGGTCGAGACCAAGGCCGGCAGCGGCATCGATTTCGACGATTCGGCCTATACCGCCGTCGGCGCCAAGATCGCTCCCGATGCCGCCGCAGTCTTCGCCGGCTCGGACATGATCGTGAAGGTCAAGGAGCCGCAGGCGCAGGAAATCGCGCTGCTTGAGCCGCGCCACATCCTCTTCACCTATCTCCACCTCGCCGCCGACAAGCCGCAGGCCGAGGGCCTGATGGCCTCGGGCGCGACCTGCATCGCCTATGAGACCGTCACCTCGAACTCGGGCGCCCTGCCCCTGCTCAAGCCGATGTCGGAAGTCGCCGGCCGCATGTCGATCCAGGTCGCCTCGCACTATCTCGAGAAGGAACAGGGCGGCCGCGGCGAGCTGCTCGGCGGCGTACCGGGCGTGGCTCCGGCCAAGGTCGCCATCTTGGGTGGCGGCGTCTCGGGTATCAACGCCGCGCAGATGGCTACCGGCCAGCGCGCCGACGTGACCATCTACGACATCAACAATGAGCGTCTGGCCGAGCTCGACATGCATTTCGGCAGCCAGATCAAGACCGCCTATGCCAGCAAGGCTGCGATCGCCGAGGCCGTGAAGACCTCGCAGGTCGTAATCGGCGCGGTGCTGGTGCCGGGTGCCGCGGCGCCGAAGCTTGTCACCAGGGACATGCTCAAGACGATGATGCGCGGCTCAGTGCTGGTCGATATCGCGATCGACCAGGGCGGCTGCTTCGAGACCAGCCATGCGACCACGCATGACAACCCGGTCTATGAAGTCGATGGCGTGATCCACTATTGCGTCGCCAACATGCCGGGCGCCGTCGCCCGCACCTCGGCCTTCGCGCTCAACAACGCGACGCTGCCGTTCGTGCTCAAGCTCGCCAACCTCGGGGCGGAAGGCGCGATGAAGGCCGACAAGCACCTCGCCAACGGCCTCAACGTCTACAAGGGCAAGATCGCGTTCAAGGCCGTCGCCGACGATCTCGATCTTCCCTACGAAGCATGGGCGGGCTGATCGCCGCCCCTTGCAATGTAGGATTTTGCATGTTTCGCTGGAGCGGTCGGGACCCTGGTCCCGGCCGCTCTTTGCTTTGTAGGAAAGATAGGATCGCGCGTGCGCAAGGATGTTGCGAGATGCGCGGCCAACGCGGGAACTATGTCAACTTAAGACACCCGAAAACCCGCTCTTGGCCTGTACTTTTGTGTACTTCCGCGAGTCGCACCAAAACCGGCGTAGGAAATCAGGGCCGGGCCGGCTGCGGCCCCTGCCGCTGCGCCAGATCCTGCAGGAACAGGTCGAGCATCATCAGCCGCGTCTCGATCTTCGGGCGGTAGCTGGCCTTTGCCGGCGTCAGCGCCAGCGCCTTCTCCCACCACGGCTTGGCCTCGGCAAAGCGGTTCGCCCGGATCAGTGCCAGGCCGTAGAAGAACGCCGGCCCAGGATGTTGCGGCGCCAGCTCCAGCGCCTTGTCGAAAGCGAACTGCGCCGCCGGCGAGATCTGGTTGCCGTCATATTCGGCCAGCGCCCCGCCAAAGCCGGTCCATAGCGCGGCATCGTTCGGCACCTTGCGCACCGCCCCTTGCCACACCCATACCGAGCGGTGCCGGTCGCCCTGGCGCAGCATGCCGTCGGCCAGATTGGCGTAGCTCCACGCATAGGTGCCGTATTTGCCGAACATCGCATCGCGCATGTCGATCAGTTCCTGGTCGACCTGGATCGGCTTGGTATCGGCCTCGATCGGATGCCCGGGCAGCCCCGGGCTCCCCTGCCAGGCATAGCCTGCCGCGCCCAGCATGATCGCCGTCGCCGGCACGCTCCACAGCTTGCGCGGATAGCGCAACAGCACCAGCGCAAGCCCGGTCAGGAGCGCAAGCACGGCAAGCATCAGCCAGCCCATCATGCGCCTCCCTTGCGGAACAGCCGCCGTGCCAGCAGCAGGCCGATCGCCAGCAACGCCAGCGGCGTGATCCATAGCGGCGCGGTCACCCAGCTGAACGGCGGGTCATAGGTGACGTAATCACCATAGCGCTGGATCAGATAGCTGCGGATCGCCGCCGGCTGCTCGCCCCGCGCGATCCGCTCGCGGACCAGCGCGCGCATGTCGCCGGCCATCTCGGCATCGCTGTCGGCGATCGACTGGCCCTGGCAGACGAGGCAGCGCAGCGCCTCCATCAGCGCCTTGGCCTGAGCTTCCTGCGCCGCATTGGGCAACTGGCTATAGGCAAGCCGCGCCGGCGGCAGGTTGGAGTCCGCCACGGCGGGCCCGGCCGCGAGCAGCAGGAGCGCGAGTGCGGCCCGCCTCACTTCGCGGCCTCCAGCTTGGCGAGGATGCCCGGAATGTCGTCGGCGCGGATATCGCCGATATGCTGGTCGATGATCTCGCCCTGCGCGTCGATCAGGAAGGTCTCGGGCACGCCCGACGATCCGAGCGCGATCTGCGCCTTGCCGGTCGGGTCGTCGCCGATCCGGTCATAGGGATCGCCGTTGCGCGCCAGAAAGGCCTGGACGGCCTCGGGCGTGTCGCGGATCGCGATCGCGTCGATCTCGACCCCGGCCTGCTTCAGCTTGAGCAGCTGCGGCGCCTCGGCGATGCAGGGGATGCACCAGCTGGCGAAGACGTTGAGCAGCCGCGGCTTGCTGCGCAACTCGCCACTGGCAATGCCGGGCTTGGTCGTGAGCAAGGGCTTGAGCGCCATAGCGGGCAGCGGCTTGCCGACCATCGCCGAATGGATCGTGCGGTCAGCCGGCTTGACCAGCCCGCCCGCGACCAGCGCGAAGACCAGCGCGAACAGCGCCAGCGGCGCCCAGATCAGCAGCCGCCTCATGCCTCATTCTCCGCATCGCGCCGTTCGCGGCGGACCCGGCCGATCAGCGAAAGCAGCCCGCCCAGCGCGATCAGCGCCCCGCCCGCCCAGATCAGCGTGACGAACGGCTTCCACCACAGCCGCACCTGCCAGCGCCCCTGCCCGTCGCCCGGACCGATCACGGTATAGAGCTGGCCATCCAGCTCGGTGGCGATCGCGGCCTCGTTGGTGGTCGTCGTCGGGTTGGCGAAGAAGCGCTGCTGCGGGAACAGGTCGAACGGCGCGCCGCCATCGCGGCTGGCCCTGAGATGCGCCTCCAGCGCCGACCAGTTCGGCCCCACCGCCGGCTGCACTCCGAGCAGCTCGATCCGGTACGGACCGACAGTGACGTTCTGGCCGATCGCAATCGCCGCCAGCCGCTCGGTCTTGAAGGCGCTGTCGGCGGCCATGCCGGCGATGCTCACCGCGATGCCGAGATGGGCGACGACCATGCCGTAGATGTGCAGCGGCGTACGGCGCAGCTTGCGGCGGATCAGCGGAATGACGCTGGCGACGGCAAGCATCGCGGCAAGCCCCAGCGCGAGCGACGGCATCCAATGCGCCCCGCCCAGCGCGAAGACGAGCGCGAAGGTGATACCGCCCACGCCCACCGGCACCAGCAGCTTGCCGAACAGCGTATTCCACTGGTCCCGCCGCCATTTGAGCAGCGGCCCAGCGGCGGTCGCGGCGACCAGCGCCAGCCCGACAGGCGCCGCGGCTTTCTCGAAGAAAGGCGCGCCAATCGAAAGCTGCACCCCGGCCGCCTGCGCGACCAGCGGATAGAGCGTGCCGATGAAGACGACGCCCAGGATCACCGAGAGCAGCAGATTGTTGAGCACCAGCGCGCCTTCGCGGCTGACCAGCTCGAACGTCGCCCCCTGCTTCACCGTGCCGATCCGCGCGCCGAACAGCGCCAGCGCCCCGCCGATATAGAGGCCGAGCAGCGCGAGGATGAACCCGCCCCGCGTCGGGTCGACGGCAAAGGCATGGACGCTCACCAGAATGCCCGAGCGAACCAGGAAGGTACCGATCATCGACATCGAGAAGGCGACCACCGCCAGCATCACGGTCCAGGCACGCAGCCCGTCGCGGGTGGCGAGCACGGTCACCGAATGGAGCAGCGCGGTCGCCGCCAGCCACGGCATCAGCGAGGCATTCTCCACCGGATCCCAGAACCACCAACCGCCCCAGCCGAGCTCGTAATAGGCCCAGTAGCTGCCGGCGGTGATGCCGATGGTCAGGAAGATCCAGGCGCCCAGAACCCAGGGCCGCATCGCCCGGGCAAAGGCCGGGCCGACATCCCGCATCAGCAGCGCGCCCACGGCGAAGCTGAAGGCAACCGAGAGGCCGACATAGCCTAGGTAAAGCGTCGGCGGATGGAAGGCGAGGCCGGGGTCCTGCAGCAGCGGGTTCAGCCCCTGCCCGTCCAGCGGCGCCGGGCTCACCCGAACGAACGGATTGGAGGCGAAGGCGAGAAACGCATAGAAGCCGATCGCAATCGCCGCCTGCGCTCCCAGGGTCGCGGCAAGCGTGCCTTGAGGAAGTCGCTTCTCGAACAGCGCCACCCCGGCCCCGGACACCGCCAGTACGGTGACCCAGAGCAGCATCGAGCCCTCATGGTTCCCCCAGGCGCCTGCGATCTTGTAGAGCAAGGGCTTCATCGAGTGGCTGTTCTCGACGACCAGCTCCACCGACATATCCGACACCACGAACAGCGCGATCAGCACCCCGAACGCGGTCAGCGCCAGCAGCCCCTGGACCATGGCCACCCGGCGCAACGCAGTCATCACCTCGGCACCGCGGCCTTCGGCAGCACCCTTCGCTGCCCCCCAGGCAAGCATCACCTGAACGAGCGCAAAGCCCGTCGCGAGCCACAGGGCGGCAAGACCGGCTTCGGCGATCACTGCTCGAGGGACTTCGTCTCGTGCATGTTGCCCGCCGCCTGAGGCGGCATGTAACGCTCGTCATGCTTGGCGAGGATATTGTCGGCGACGAAGCTGCCGTCAGGCTGGAAACGCCCTTCCGCGACCACGCCCGATCCCTCCTTGAACAGGTCCGGCGTCACCCCGCGGAACGCGACCGGCACCTTGGCCTGTCCGTCCGTGACCACAAAGCGGATCGACACGCCGTCAGCCTGGCGCTGGATAGAGCCCGTCTCGACCATGCCGCCCAGTCGCACATGCCTGTCGAGCGGCAGCGGCTTCCCCTTCACATCGCCCGGCGCATAGAAGAACGCCGCCTGATCCTTGAGCGCCGACATCGCCAGCGCCGAGGCGCCAAGGATCGCACCCAGCGCGAGCAGCGCGAGAACCAGCCGCTGGTGCTTGGCCTTCATTCGCGATTGCCCCGAAGCGCGTCCGCCGCAGCCTCTGCCCGGCGCATCGCAGCATAGCTGAGCGCGGCGAGCCCCACCGTGCCGAGCAGCACGACGAGATAGGCGGCAGTGATGAACGGCCAGTGGTTCATGCCGCCGCCATCCGCCGCAACCGCGCCTCGACCTTCTGGGTCGCCAGGATCGCCCGCATCCGCATCAGCACCACGCCGGCGAAGAACAGGGTGAAGCCGCCCAGCGTGAAGAACAGCGGCCAGAGCATCGTCGGGGCGATCTTGCCCGCCATCACGCTCTCGCCTTGGTGGAGCGTGTTCCACCAGATCACCGAATAATGGACGATCGGCAACAATGCGCTGCCTGCCACGCCGAACAGCGCCGGCACCCGTCCGTCGCCCGAACGCTCGGCATCGGCGCGATCGAGCGCGATCCAGGCGACATAGACGAAGAACAGCAGCAGCATCGAGGTCAGCCGCCCGTCCCATTCCCACCAGGTGCCCCAGGTCGGGCGCCCCCAGATCGAACCGGTGAGCAGGCAGAGCGCGGCGAAGGTCGCCCCTGCCGGCGCGATTGCCCGGGCGGCGACGCTGGCCAGCGGATGCCGCCAGATCAGATAGCTCAGGCACGCAATCGCCAGCCCGCTCCATCCCCCCATGCCCAGCCAGGCACTCGGGACATGGATATAGAGGATGCGCACGCTTTCCTTCTGCAGCGCATCGGGCGGCGTAAGCATCAGCCCGGCCCAGCAGCCGAACGCCACCAGCACCACCCCGAGCCAGAACAGGATCGGGGTCAGCGGGCGCGCGATTCGCAGGAAACGCGCAGGATTGGCTAGGGCATGAAGCGCAGGCACGCGTAACGACTAGCGAGGTTCCCGGCGGCGGTCCATGGTGAGGTTTGACAGGTTTGGTGCTTCCCATCCCAAGGTCTGGGAAGCCGTGCCCGGCAACGGCCCCCGCCAACTAAAGCCAGCCGCAAACCAACTTCAATAGGCTGTCGGGCAGCGCCGCATGGCCATGGTCGGGAATCGAGCAGTGCCACGCGCAACCGGCAGCAACTTGTCCGGCGCACCCTGGGCGACGAGGCGAAGGCTGTCGCCCTCCACCCGGAACGCCATCGCCACATCGGCGGGCGGCTTGGCCCCGCTGGGCCGGACTGCAACCGCGCTATCGACTTCGATCACGAACATCACCGTGGAGGCGTCCGATGCGTCGCTGACGATCCTGCGCACCGGCAACGAGTTCACCGGCTGCCCATTCTGGACGAAATCGATCATGTCGCGCGAAAACTGGAAATAGGTGTCACCGCATTCGGCAGCAGCACGCGCCCAGCGATGGCCGATGATGTCATCGGCGGTCCGGCTGGCGCCCTGATTGCAGGCGGCAAGCGCCAGGGGCGTAAGAAGCAAGGGAGTGGCGCGCATGACTATCGGGTGCCCTGTCCTACGTTTCCAGCAGGATAACGGCGAAAGTTAATGTTCGAAGACATTGCGATAACGAAACAGCCGCTTGCTCAATGCACCGCCGCTCCCAGATGCGCCAGCTTGTCCGGATTGCGCATGACATAGATGCCGGTGATCTTGCCATCCTCGATCGCCAGCGCAGTCGTTTGCAGCAAGCCATCCGGCTCGATCGAGACGAAACCCGGCAGGCCGTTGATCATGCCATAGCGCAGTACGCGTGATGGCTTCTTCATGAAGAAGCGCGCCAGCGAGGTGTAGAGCTTGATCATGTTCTCGATGCCATGGATCGGCCGCAGCCCGGCATGGACCTTGCCGCCACCATCCGACCAGGTCGCCACATCATCGGCGAGCAAACCCCGAAACGCGGTCATGTCGCCACTGCGCGATGCCGCGAAGAACGCCGCCGCGATCTCCAGCCCCTTTTCCTTCGGCATGTCGTAACGCGGGCGCGCTGCACGGACATGGGTGCGCGCACGGCTGGCGAGCTGGCGCGCGGCGGCAGGCTCGCGGCCAATCGTCTCGCCCACTTCGTCGAAGCTCACGCCGAACACGTCATGCAGCAGGAAAGCGGCGCGTTCGAGCGGTGAGAGCCGTTCAAGCGCCATCATCAGCGGTAGCGTAACGTCCTCGACCGCGTCTTCCTCCTCGACCACCGGCTCGGGAAGCCAGGGGCCGACATAGGTCTCGCGCCGGGCACGCGCGGACTTGAGCTGATCGAGGCACAGCCGCGTCACCACCCGGCGCAGGAACGCCTCGGGCTCGCGGACCTGGTCGCGATCGGTGTCGAGCCAGCGCAGGAACGCATCCTGCACAATGTCTTCCGCGTCCGCGACCGATCCGAGCATCCGATAGGCGATGCGCGCCAGCCGCGGACGCAGCGGGTCGAAGCTCGCCGCTGCGTCCGCGCCGGTCATGCCGCTGCCACCACGGGCTTGGTCTCATAGAACAGGTCGAAGCCGACCGCGAGGCGGTTCCACCCGTTGATCACGTTGATCGCCAGCGTGAGCTGCACCTGCTCCTCCTGGGTGAAATGCTCCGCGAGCTCGGCATAGAGCGCGGCGGGCGCACGGGCAGTAGATACCAGAGTCATCGCATCGGTCCATGCCAGCGCGGCGCGCTCGCGCGGCGTGAACACCGGCGCTTCCTGCCAGGCGCTGAGCAGATAGATGCGCTGCTCGGTCTCGCCGGCCTTGCGGGCATCGGCGGTGTGCATGTTGAGGCAGTTGGCGCAGCCATTGATCTGCGAGGCGCGGATCTTGACCAGTTCGAGCAGGCTCGGCTCGAGTTTGGGCGCAACCTTGAGCGAAGCTTCATACCAAGCCTTCATCTCGGCGGGGGCAGCGGTGAAGAGGTCCAGGCGTCCGGTCATCATGCATCTCCTTGGGTTGATGCTGGCATGACGAGATGACCTCGCCGGATGTGACATGAGGGGCGATTTTTATCAGCCCCTGCCCTCTTTTTATCGTCATCCCCGCGCAGGCGGGGATGACGGAATAGAGATTACTCCCCCTTCGGCGCCGCAAACGGATCGGTGACGTTCGGTTGGGTCGGGATCGGCAGGCGCGGCAGCGGCTTGTCGGCATTGGCCGCATCGAGCAGGAACGCAGCAAGGATGATCGCCGCCTGGCGCATGTCCGCCGCCTTCAGGTGATCGAAGGTGTCGAGCTGGGTGTGATGCACCCGGCTCTCATAATCGAGCGGATCCTGGATGAACTGGAACGCTGGGATGCCGACCGCCTGCATGAACTGGTGATCGGTGCCCTCGGTCTTCTGGATCGCCACGGTCGAGGCGCCCATCGAGGCGAAGGGGGCGAGCCATTCCCGGAAGATCGGCACCGCCGCCATGTTGTTCTCGGCATAGATCCCGCGGATCTTCCCCGATCCATTATCGAGGTTGAAATAAGCAGTCAGATCCTTGTGCCCGGCCAGCGGCGTGATCGGGAAGCGCGTCGCCCAGCTGTAATAGAACTCATCCGCGCTCGGCACATGATCCCAGGCCGGGCGCTTGGCGAGATGCTGCTCGATATAGGCGATCGAGCCATAGAGACTCTGCTCCTCGCCCGCCCATAGCGCGAAGCGGATCGTGCGCTTCGGCTTGATCCCGCTCGCCGCGATGATCCGTGCTGCTTCCATCACTACTGCGCTGCCGGCGCCATTATCGGCAGCGCCATCGCCTGCAACCCAGCTGTCGAGATGCGCGCCGGCCATCACATAGCCGGCCTTGGGATCGCGCCCCTTGATGTCGGCGATGATGTTGTACGCCTTGGTATCGCTGTCATCGAAATGGACATTGCTGTCGATCTCGAGCGTCGGCGCCTTGCCGGTCCAGGCAAGGCGAACGAGGCGGCGATAATCCTCGGCCGCCATCTCGATGCCGGGCACCTTGGGTGTCTCGCCGACATGGTGGAGATAACCCTCGCCGTGGATCAGCTTGCCGTCGCTGCGCGAGCGCGTGACGTACGCAACCGCACCTTCTTCGGCGAGAAACTTGGCGAGCTGCCCCTCGAACTTGGCGCGGGCGAGTGACTGGTCGAGCTTGCCGGGATCCCAGGTCGGCTCCTCATAGACGTCGAGCTTGGCCAGCTCCTCGTCGCTCAGCCGCTGGAAAGCTGCTTCCTTGGGCTCGGAGCCGGTACCCGGCGCCGAGGTCAGCACGATCTTGCCGGCAAGCTTGCCCTTCCACCGCGCGAAATCGCCCGGGCTGCGCAGCGGCGCAACGATGACCGGCGCAATGACAGGGCCGTTGGTCGCCGGCGTCCAGGCGATCGGGATCGCCGTGAGTTGGACGGGACGCGGCGCGACCATGCGGACGCTCGACTTCTCGATCCACCAGCCCCGGCCGAAGTCGAAGCCTTCCTTGTGAACGTCGGAAAGGCCCCAGCCCTTGAACTTCTCCTGCGTCCACTTCTCCGCCTCGCGCATCGCCGGCGAGTTGGTCATGCGCGGGCCGATCACGTCGGCGAGATATTCGGCGGTGGTCATCACCTCCGAATGGCTGGTGCCCTGATCGACAAGGACTGCCACGGTCGAAGGGTCGATCGACTGGGCGGTGGCCGGCGCCGCGATCAGCAGGGCGGCGGTGGCGAGAAGGAAAGTGCGCATGAGGCTCCGCAGAAATGCGAGGGGGATGCGCGACGCTATTGGCCGCGCATCCCCCGTACAAGCCTGTGAGGCTTTGTTTTAGCCCCGCCCGATAAGCCGCTGGGCAATGCGATCGGCAACTTCGCTCTGCGGATCGCCGGTGCGGGCGCTTTCGTCCCACACTTCGATCAGACGATCGGGAATCTTGTCGACGCGCGCCTGCACCTCGGCCATGTTGCCCTGGCCGAGATATTCCAGGCCGACATTGATGATGCCGCCGGCGTTGATGACGTAATCGGGCGCATAGAGGATGCCGCGATCGTGCAGGCGGTGGCCATCCTGGCGGGTCGCCAGCTGGTTGTTCGCGCCGCCCGCGACCACGGTGGTCTTGAGCGCCGCGATCGACTGTTCGGTGAAGATCGCGCCGAGCGCGTTCGGGCTGAGGATATCGGTCTCGATGCCCAGAATCTCGGAGGCATCAACTGCCTCGCCACCCAGTTCAGCAGCCAGCGCCTTGGCCCGCTCGGCATTGACGTCGGCCAGCACCAGCTTCGCGCCGTCCTTGGCGAGCAGGCGGGCAACGCCGCCGCCGACCGAGCCGACGCCCTGGATCGCGACGCGCACGCCGGCCATCGAATCCGCGCCGAGGCCGCGCTTCGCCGCTGCCTTCACGCCGAGATAAACGCCACGCGCCGTCACCGGCCCCGGATCGCCGCCCGCACCGCCTTCAGCAACCGGCAGGCCCGAGACGTGGCGGGTCTGGGTCGCGACGACCTTCATCCGCTCTTCGGACATGCCGACATCCTCGGCAGTGACGTACTTGCCGCCCAGCGACTCAACCGCGCGGCCGAATGCCTGGAGCTGCTCGGTGGTGACGGTGGCACCCGGCTGACTCGCCAGGATCACGCCCTTGCCGCCGCCAAGCGGCAGGTTGGCCATCGCGTTCTTGTAGCTCATTCCGCGCGACAGGCGCAGCGCGTCGGTGATCGCGGCGCGGTGATCGGCATAATGCCAGAAGCGCACGCCGCCGGCGGCGGGCCCGAGCTTGCTGGAATGAACTGCGATAATGGCGTTCAGGCCCGATTCGCGGTCGCTGAACAGATGGACGCCTTCATGGTCGTCGAAATCAGGGAAACCCCAGTCGGTGATCACGCGCTACATTCCTGCGGATAGTGCCACACGTCTGTGGGCCGCGTGCGGTCACAAGGGGGAGAAATGGGGCGGATGACGGGACTTGAACCCGCGACCCTCGGTACCACAAACCGATGCTCTAACCAACTGAGCTACAACCGCCGTGAAGAAGGCGCGCTTAGCGGGGCGAAATGCGAAGGGCAAGATAATTACGCCAGAAATTCGCGCTTATCCGCGTGAAATTCGCACAGCCTCCTCCGGCGTGGTGATTCCCTCCCGCGCCAGCGCCCGCGCAGCCGATCCCAGATTGGGTGCGCGGAGGAAGGCATGGCGGGCCAAGATCGCCTCGTCGCCGCCATCGTTGATCAACCGGCGAATCGCTCCATCGGCGACAATCGCCTCGAAAACCCCTGTTTGCCCGACGAACCCGCTTCCCTTGCAGCGCTCGCAACCAACCGGAGCGAAGACGATCGCCCCCGAATCGAAGCCAAGCAGCGCCGATACCGATCCCTGTGCCTGAACCGGACGCCGGCAATCCGGGCAAAGGTGCTGGACCAGGCGCTGCGCCAGCACTGCGACAACATTCGAGGCCAGGCGAAACGGCTCGACCCGCCAGTCACGCATCCGGCGAATCGCGGAAACCGCGTCCGGCGCGTCAATCGTGGCGAGCACCAGCTGCCCGGCCTCCGCCGCATCGGCGGCGGCGATCGCAGCTTCTCGCCCCTCGAGCCCGTCGAGCGCGATAATGTCAGGGTCCTGTTCCAGCGCGGCGCGGATCGCTGCGGCGCCTTCACAGCCCTCGATCAGCGTGGCGCCTTCCACCGGCATTGTGCCGATCGTGGCGACGTGACGTGGAGAGCCCGAGAAATGGCATAGCAAAGCCGCGATCGTGGTGCTGCGGCCCGAGCCGGGCGCACCCGCGATCAGCACCAGCCCGCCCCGCCGCAGCGCCGGAAGCAGGCTGTCGACCAGCGCGCGGCTCATGCCGATCGCTTCCAACGCCCGTTCGCGGCGTTCACCGCCATCAACGCGCAGGACGATACGCTCGCCCTCCCCTTGCGGCAGCACGGATGCGCCCTCCATCACCCGGAGTTCAGCTGCAAGCACAGGGTCGGCGTGATAGTGCCGCGGATCGGTAAGCTGGCCGGCGATGCGCATGCGCACCACAATGGCAGCCGGGCCAAGCTCCAGATGGATATGCGACGCGCGCCGACGGCGGGCTTCCGCGATCAACGCCTCGACAGCCGAATGGGCGCGCAGGTCGGAGAACAGCAAGGGATGCGGCGAGGTTTCAGCCAGCGGTGCCAGCGCTTCGGCTTCCATGTCCATCGGGATCCTCTTTGCAGACCGTCATGCGCTAGGCACTTCAAGTGACACTCTGCTTGCGTTTTTATGACGGTTTCGCGTCACGCTGGCGCCCATCCATGGCTTTTGGCAGAACGCCGCCATGCACAGTGACGCTTCCCTGCCTCCCAATCTCGGCTCCGGCCTCCCGTCCGAACCGATCGTCGACCAGATCCAGCGCTGGCCCGGCGTGCAGCGCGTGCCGCATCCCAAGATCCAGATGTTTATCGCCAAGAGCTTCCTGGAACCCGAACTCTGCCAGTTGCTGATGGCAAAGATCGACGCCGAGCGTCGCCCCTCGACCATTGCCGACGCCAATGACGATTACGCCTTCCGCACCAGCGAGACCTGCGACTTCGATGCAGAAGATGCCGTGGTGACGGAACTCAAGCGCCGCATGACCGCGTTTACCGGCCTCGCCCCCACCCATGGCGAGCCGATGCAGGGTCAGCGCTATGACGTTGGCCAGGAGTTCAAGGCGCATACCGACTATTTCGAGCCGCAGGGCATGGACTATGCGAAATATTGCAGCGTCGCAGGCCAGCGCACCTGGACGGTGATGCTCTATCTCAACGAAGTCGAAGCCGGCGGCGCGACGCGGTTCAAGGCAGTCGACAAGCTGATCCAGCCCGAGATCGGCAAGGTCGTCGCCTGGAACAATCTGCGCCCCGACGGCACGCCCAACCCCTCCACCATTCACCATGCGATGAAGGTGCGTGCCGGGCTGAAATATGTGGTCACCCAGTGGTATCGCGAGAGGCCCTGGGGCTGGTAACCCCTCCGGGCAGGCCGGAACGAAAAAGGGAGCAGCACCGCCAGGCGGGCCGCTCCCTTTTCATTTGCGGATCCCCGCGATCAGAAGGTGGTCGAGAGCGAGAAACTGAACGTCGGACCCACAGCGTAGTTGTTGTAGATCACGGTGCTCTTGCCGTTCGTCTGCGTTTCCTTGTGCTTGCGGTTGGTGATGTTACGGGCTTCCAGCTTCAGATCGAGCTGGCGGCCGGCAATCTTCACACCCTGACGCATCACGAAATCCAGGTTGAGGCCCGGATATTCGAACACATCAGGCTGGCCAGTGTTCACCAGGCCGCGGCTGGTCACGCGCTTGCTGGCATAGGACAGGATCAGGGTCTGCTGCGAGAGCGAGCCCTTGTCCTCCATGCCGAACTGGAAGTTGACCAGGTGGTCCGACTGGCCGGTCATCGGCAGGCCATCCCGGAAATAGTCGGTCGCGAGCGTCGACGAGGCCGCATAGACCTGCGTGCGGTCGCCCGGCCGCACCTTCAGCTCGGACTTGGTGTAGGTGTAGTTGGCGATCGCGATCAGGTAGCGATCGGCGAAGAAGTTCGAGTTCGACCAGTTGGAGAGCTGGAACTTCTTTTGGGCCTCGACCTCGACACCGTACAGGTCTGCACGCGGCGCGTTGGCGAAGCTGGTGATGAAGTCCGCGCCGGTGATGTAGGTCTCGATCGGATTCTTGATCCGCTTGTAGAAGCCGGCCAGCGTGAAGCGCTGCTCCGGTGCGAAATACCATTCGTACCGCGCTTCGGCGTTCACCAGCTCGCTGTCCTGCAGCAGCGGGTTGCCGCGATACTGGCGGTTGGTTTCCGGATCGAAGTAGAACTGGAAGATCAGCTCGCGGAACTGCGGGCGCGCGATCGTCTTCGACGAATTGAGGCGAACCTGCATGTCCGGGCGGAACTGCCAGGTCAGCGTGGCGGCCGGCAGCCAATAGCTGTTGTCGAGGTTGGTCGCCGCGGTGCTGCCGGTCGGGGTGTTGAACACCTGGGTCGGCACCACCGTTTCCTTCGCCGTCTCGTAGCGGACGCCAAAGTCGAGCGAGAGCTCGGGCGAGACCTGCCAGTTCACCTTGCCGTAGCCGGCATGGTTCTTCAGCTCCGCCCGGAACGCGGGGGCGCCTTCGTTCGTGTCGATCAGCGCGATATTATAGTAATCGATGATCGCCGAACCGAGCAGCAGGTCCGGGCGCAGCATGCCGACAGCGGTCGGGAAGCTGCTCGGCGCCGTGAACTGGAAGTCACGCCGCGAGCTGTCACGCTCGGTCTTGAGATACGCATAGCCGGCGGTCACCGCGAGATCTGTGATCGGCTTGTACGTAAGGTCCGCACCAGCCGAATAGAGATTCTCGTTCAGGTCCGAGAAGCTGATGTGCGCGTCGCCGTTGTTGCCGTTGTTGAGGCGGTTGACGAAGTACGCGCCATAGGGGTCCGCGGCCACGTTGGTGCGGACATATTCCAGCGTCAGCTCGTTCGGGGCCTTGCGCTTCGTATTGGCATAGCTGCCACGCAGATCGAGGCTCCATTCGGGGCTGAACTTGAATTCGCCGACCAGCTGGGTGTTGATCAGCTGGCGCTCATACCAGGCCGTATCCTGCTGCATGACATCGGTGACCTCATTGTTGTTGGTCTTGCCGAGGCCGAGACGAGCACGCTTGAGCGTGTCGTGGATGTACAGGTTGGTCCAGCGGATCTTGTTGTCGCCGAACTCGAGGCCGAAGCCGAGCAGGCCGTTCGCAACGATTCGGTTGTCGGTCGAGACGCGCTGGAAATTGGTCTCGAGCGACGAGATGTCGCTGTTCAGCGAGGTTTGCTGGGTTGCGTCGCGGGTCGTCCACTTGTTGCTGTAGCCGCCCGTCGCAATCACGCCGAGCACCATGTCGTCGCCGAGCGGAATCGACGTGCCCCCAGTAATCGAAGCCGACCAGTTCGGGCCGATCTTCGACTGGCGCTGGACGAGCGCGTTCTTCGCATTGATCAGCTGGCCGGCGATCGCCTGGGTATCGACATTGCCCGAGCTGATCTTCTCGCCGCTGGCGAAGAAGGCGGCGAGGGCCGGCGGCAGATCGCGCGAGCCATCGTCATAGCCGGTCCAGTCATGGCCGCCACCGGCATAGACATAGCCCATATGCCCCGTGGTCACGAGGTTTGCGCCAATGCCGCCGCCGACGGTGAGGAAGGTTTCCTTCGGCAGCGAATTGGTCGTCAGGTTGATGACGCCACCGCCGAACTCGCCGGGGAAGTTGGTGGAATAGCTCTTCTGCACCAGCGAGGACGAAACCACGTTGGTCGGGAAGATATCGAGCGGCACGACGCGCTTGAGCGGCTCGGGGCTGGGCAGCGGCGAACCGTTGAGCAGCGCGAGCGAATAGCGATCGCCAAGGCCGCGAACATAGACATAGCCGTTGCCGACCACACTCAGGCCGGTCACGCGGCTGAGGGCACCGGCAATGTCGCCTTCGCCGGTGCGCGCGATATCGGCACTCGACAGCACGGAGACGACCTGCGGCGTATCGCGCGCGACATTCACGCGGCGACCGGTGACGATGATGGCATCGCCACCCGGAACGGAGACGTCCGGAGCCTGCTCGTCCTGCGGCGCAGCCTGATCCTGGGCATCGGCCGGCGCGGCATCATTCGGAGTGCCGGCGGTATCCGGCGTCGTGGGCGTCGTCTGCGCATAAACCAGCGAAGGCGCGACGAGCGCAGAGGAGAAAAGGAACAGGCTGGCAAGCCGGAGCGGCTTCGTCATGGTAACCCCCAATCAAATCCTGAAAGGGCGGAGCGTCGCCGACCGGCTACGCCCCGCCCCGTTTCTCAGGTCAGGCTAGCCTCAGTTGGTCGGCAGCGAGGTGCAGCGACGGCTGGCATTCGTCGTGTCGTCGAACCCGGCATAACCGGAGTTGCAGGTCCACTGCTTGTACCAGTTGTCGTTCGCGTCCTTGACGGCGCCGACATAGGTCGTCGTGTCGAAGAAGCCGGTGGCGTCCACCGTCTTCGGATCGATCGCGGCAACTGCGGTCTCGTTCGCACCGTTGATGAACAGGCTGGTCAGCGACGGGGTGAAGGCGTCGTTGTTGCCGTTGGCGCCGGTGCCGAAGAAGGTCGCGACCTGCGCGGCAGTGTAGCTGCCGGTGCCGAGATACTTGGTGGCATTGCACTGCATCGCAACCGCACGGGCCAGCAGAGTTGCTGCATTGGCGCCGCCCGAACCGTTCATGCGCAGACACTCGTTCGCCGGGCTGATCACTACGCCGTTGACGAGGGTCAGGTCCGCGTTGCCGCGCAGCAGGATCGAAGCCTGGTCATTGGCTTCGTTGTTCGCGCTGGTCTGGCTCTGGATCGCCGTGAAGTTGGCGACGCGCGTTACCTGACGCGGCATGTCGGCTTCGTTGTTGTTGCTGTCGACTTCCATCAGGGCATCGCCCTGGCCCGGACGCTGCAGCAGCAGGACGTACTGGAAGAAGCCCTGCAGGCCGGTGTCGATGTCGAGGCTGTCGTCATCGGCGCCGGTGGCGACATAGTGCTTGAACTTGACGGTGCCGCCGAAGAACTCCGCGCCGTCGTCCGAGCTGTTATGGCTCTGGATCGAGTCAAGCGTGGTGCCGCTGCCGGTGCCTTCGGTGGTCAGGCCCTGAAGCTCGATGTTCGCGCCGAGCACATAGCCCGAGTAGCGGATCTGGACGTACTTCATGCTGCCGGCATTGTAGGTGTCGTCGGTGCCGCCGAAGGTGGCCGGGCCGGTGCCCGAGGCGCCTTCCGTCTCACGCTCGCAGGTGCCGGCGCCGGTGCTGCCGGTGCCGCAATCGGTAACCTTGGCGCGGCCCATCAGCACCACACCGCCCCACTGGCCGATCGAGGTGTCGTCGGACAGACCAAGCAGGTTGTCACGGCTGGTGAAGATGATCGGCTGGGTTGCGGTACCGTTGGCGGCGATCTTGTTGCCGCGGTTGACCGCGAGCCACGAGGTGCCGGTGCCACCGAACAGGATCACGCCGGGCGCGATCGTCAGCGTCACATTGGTGTCGGCGGTCAGCTGGCCGGCGCCGTTCAGCGTGAAGCCGTTCGCGGTGGTGCAGCCCACCGTGGTGCTGGCGCGCGGGGTGGTCGAGCTCGGCGCGGTGAAGCCGCCGTCGCAACCGACGTTCACGCGGTCCTTGAGCTGATAGACGAGGCCGGCGATCTTCGGCAGCGTGACGCTGGCCGACAGGATCGACGGCAGCGTGCAGACGCGCCATTCGCCGGTCGGACCCTTGATGGTGCCGTCGTTGGTCAGGCCCTTCGGGTCGCCGATGGTCGGGCAGCCGGTGGCCGGGGTCACGAGCGCCGTGGTCGGCGTCGGGGTCGGCGACGGCGTCGGGGCCGGCGGGTTGTTGATGATGACGTTGCCGCCAGTACCCGGCGAGGCGATGTCGTTCGCGCCGTCGCAGGCCGCGAGCGCGGTGCAAGCAGCGGCAGTCATCATGATAAGGCTGACGCGTTTGAAGCTGGCCATAGGATCTCCGTTCCGGCGGACGCCGGGTTGCATCGAATTACGGTGCGGGATCGACTCGGCTGTTCCCCCGTCGGCCGCAGGGCGGCGCTAGGCGGGGTCTGTTACGCGTTGGCGCGACTTCGAAGAAGTTTCAGAGACACTTGTGTGACTCTATTATGACAATGTCACCGTACGGGACAGAAACAGTTCACGGATTGGTGACGATGTTGCACGACTGCAGCACAGGCCGCACATTTTCGAGCGCAGTCAAATCCTTGGGCGGATCGCCGACGATGATGCCGAGGCTTGCGATTCGGCAGAGGGGAAAGCGCTTCAGTACAGCGCCGTCATCGCCACGCCGGCGGTGATTACGATCACGCCGGCAATCTGGCGCAGGCTCAGCTTCTCGCGGAACAGTCGGTGCCCTGCGGCGGCGGCGATCGGCATCTCGATCACGCCAAGCGCGCGTACCGCCGCTGCCGGTGCCAGGTTGAGCGCGAGGAACCAGCCCGAGGAGGCAAGCGCACCAAACAGCCCCGCTCCCAGTGACTGGCGCCAGCCCCTTGCAACGGCGACCAGCGCGGCACGATCGCGGATCGCGAGGTAGAGCCCCAGCCCGCCTGCCTGCACCGCCTGGACGATCGCAACACATGCCATGGCCGAGAACCAGGGATGGTCTGGCTCCAACCGCAGCCCGGCATGGCGAAAGGCATTGAGCGCAAAGCCGAAGAGCAGGCCCGACAGCACGCCGTAAGTGACGCCAAGCACCGGATGATGCGCGCCTTCGATCTTCTTGGGCCACACCAGCAACGCCAGCCCAAAGGTCGTTACCGCCACCCCGGTCCAGCCTAGCGCGGACAGATTATCCCCGAACACGATCAGCCCCACCGTCGCCGCCAGCGGTACCGAGCTCTGCTGGAGCGCAGTGCCAACCGCAAAGCCGGCATGGTGCATGGCGAGCAGCAGCGCGGCGGTGGCGATCACCTGAGCAAGCGCACCGGTAAGCGCCGGCCACCAGAACTGCCAGCCAAATTGCGGCTCAAGATGCGGGCTCAGCGCAAAGGCGATCGCAGTGAACACCAGCGAGAAAGGCAGGCCGAACAGGAAGCGCACCAGCGTCGCACCCCACGGCCCGCTGCTCGACATCATGCCGCGCTGGAGCGCGTTGCGACCTACCTGAAACCCCGCCGCCGCAATCGTCGCCACTGCCCAAAGCACGCATTTACTCCCACGCGATACCCGAGCGGCGCTTAGGCATCGCCGCGCGACCCATCAATCCCGCTAATGGCTCCTCTCAAAAATGGTGGTTTGTGCGAGGCGGGGTGCGTGCATCATTTCATCCGGCACCAAAAAGGAGCCCCGGATGAAGTCGATCCACCTCGCCGCCCTCGCCCTGCTCGCTGCCGCGCCCGCGCCGCAGCAACAGGACGATCCGCTCACCCGCCCGATCGCGCCCGAGGCCGCCGCCAAGTGGATCGGCCCGCAGGCCCCGATCCGCGTCCATGGCAACACCTATCTGGTCGGGTTCGAGGGCATGAACGTCGCGCTGATCGACACTGGCAAGGGACTGATCCTGATCGACGGCGCCGTGCCGCAATCGGTCCGCTCGATCGAAGCCAATATGAAGAAGCTCGGCTTCCGGATCGAGGATGTGAAGCTGATCCTCAGCACCGAGCCGCATTTCGATCATGCCGGCGGCCTCGCCGCACTGGCCCGCGACAGCGGCGCGACGGTGCTGGCAGGCGGCTGGGCGGTAACGGCACTCAGGCAGGGCATGAGCACGCCCGACGATCCCCAGGCAGCCTGGCTGGTCCCCTTCCCCGCTGTCTCGCGGCTGCGTGCGGTAAAGGATGGCGAGTTGATCCGGCTTGGCAATGTCACGGTCACCGCGCGGGCTACGCCCGGCCATACGCCGGGCAGCATGAGCTGGACCTGGCGCAGTTGCGAGGGGCGCGTGTGCAAGACGATGGTCTTCGCCTCGAGCATCAATCCCGTCGCAGCAAACGGCTATCGCTTCACCAAGCATCCCGAGGTCGTGGCCAGCTTCCGCGCCTCCCACGCCAAATTCCGCGCGATGCCCTGCGACATCATGTTCAGCGCGCATCCCGATAATTCGGGCGGCGTCGAGAAGTACGCTCGCTTCGCCAGGGGTGTGCGGCCCAATCCCTATATCGATCCCGGCGCCTGCCGCGCCTATGCCACGCGCTCCGAAACCGCGCTTGCCAAGCGGCTGGCCGACGAGAAAGCCGGCAGGGCCAAGTGATCCGCCACGCGCTCGCGCTATGCCTGCTCGGCGCGAGCGCGCCCGCGCCCGTGTTGCTCGGGGTCGACCATGTGCCGGTGGCAGTGGACGATCTCGGCGCGGCACAGGCCCGGTTCCAGGCGCTCGGCTTCACGCTCAAACCCGGAAGGCACCACGACAATGGCATCCGCAACGCGCATGCGAAGTTCGCCGATGGCAGCTCGATCGAGTTGCTCACCGCGCCGGCTGCGGCCGATCCGCTGACGGCGGAGTACCGACGCCTGATCCAGCGGGGACCGGGACCGGCCTTTCTCAGCCTCTATGTGCGCGACATGGCAGCGGCCGCCCGGCGGCTGGCCCCGCTCGGCGCACGTGACGACGATGGATCACCCGGCTTCACCGACGGACCACTCCGCCCCTTCTTCTTCGGCACCCGCACACCCTCGCCCACTGACCGCCCCGAACATTTCCGCCACGCCAATGGCGCGCTGGGGATCGATCGGATCTGGCTCGCCCCCACCGACCCGCGCCGGGTCCGGGCAATGGTCGAGCGGCTGGGCGGGCGGTTCCGGATGCGCACGATGTGCCTGGCAACCTGCGCCCAGGCCCAGGTAGCAACCTTGCCCAAAGGCGAGATCATTCTCCTCTCCGCCCGCTTCCAGCAGCTACCGGACCGGCCCATCATCGGGGTCTCGATCCGGGTGGGCGATGTGAAGTGCCCGCAGGCGCTGGTCCGCGCGATCCCCGGCGCCGTGCCGATCGTGCGCCCGGGCAGCCTGCTCGTCCCGCCAGCCCTGGCCAACGGCATGTGGATCGAGTTCCATCGCTAGCCGCGCCGGTGCGAAAGGGAGCAGCCGGGGGCAAGGTACAGGTGGCATGGAAAAGCCCGCCGGTCGCAGAACCGGCGGGCATCTCGTCACCTTGGGCGATCACATCACCAGATGCGCACCCGGTCCGCCGGTGCGATATACTGCTTCTGGTCGGGCGTGATCTTCCACGCCTCGTACCAGGCGTCGACATTGCGCAGCGGGTTCACTGCGCGGACCTGGCCCGGCGAGTGCGGATCGCCGACCAGCTGCTGGCGCAGCGCCTCGGTGCGGAACAGCGTCCGCCACACCTGCCCCCAGCCGAGGAAGAAGCGCTGGTCGCCGGTGAAGCCGTCGATCACCTTGGCCTTCTTGCCCTTCAACGACTGGTGATAGGCGTCGAGTGCGATCAGCACGCCGCCGAGATCACCGATATTCTCGCCCATCGAGGCTCGGCCGTTGATGTGGACGCCCGGCAGCCCCTCGAAGGTGTAGGCTTCATATTGCGCACCGAAGCGCACTGCCTGCGCCTCGAACTTGGCGGCGTCTTCCGGCGCCCACCAGTCGCGCAGCACGCCATTGCCGTCGGACTTGCGGCCTTGATCGTCGAAGCCATGGCTGATCTCGTGGCCGATCACGCCGCCGATGCCGCCATAGTTGATCGCGTCGTCGGCCTGCGGGTCGAAGAACGGTGCCTGCAGGATCGCCGCAGGGAAGACGATCTCGTTCTTCACCGAGTTGTAATAGGCATTCACCGTCTGCGGGGTCATGCCCCATTCGGCCTTGTCGACCGGCCCGCCCAGCCGCTTGCGGCGATAGTCCCACTCGAACCGCCCCGAACGCTCGGCATTGCCGACCAGATCGCCCGCCTTGACTTCAAGCGCGCTATAATCACGCCACTTGTCCGGATAGCCGATCTTGACGGTAAAGCCCTTGAGCTTCGCTTGCGCCTGCTCCTTGGTCGCCGGGCTCATCCAGGCGAGATTGTTGATACGGCCGGCGAGCGCGACGCGCAGGTTCGCAACCAGCGTGTCCATCTTCGCCTTGGAGGCCGGCGGGAAATAGAGCGCGACATAATCGCGGCCCACACCCTCGCCGATGCCGCGCTCGGTAAACGCCACAGCGCGCTTCCAGCGATCGCGCTGCTGGGGCTGACCGTTCATGAACTTCGAGCGGAAATCGAACTGCGCATCGACGAAGCGCTTCGAAAGCAGCGGCGAAATATCGTCCGCCGTACGGAAAGCCTGCCACGCCTTGAGCGTATCGAGATCGGTATCCGCGAACACCTTGGCGATTGCCGGAATCGCGGTGTTCTGCGCAACGATCACGCGATCGGCGCTGGTCAGGCCCGCACCGGCCCAGAACGCATCCCAATCGAAGCCCGGTGCCTGTGCCTTGAGCTCGGCGGGCGTCACCGGGTTGTAGGTCTTGTCGCGGTCACGGCTCTGCACGCGGGTCCAGTGCGCCTTGGCGACATTGGTCTCGAGCGCGACCACCTTCTCGGCCGCCGCCTCGGCATCGGCCCAGCCGGCCATGCCGAGCATCTGCGCGACATATTGCTTGTAGCGCGCAACCTGCGGCGCGAACTTGGCGTCGATGTAGAGATCGCGATCGCCCAGCCCCAGGCCCGACTGGCGCAGATAAAGCGCATAGACGTCCGGGTTCTTGGCGTCGTCGCTCACGCCGGCACCGAAGAAGCTGGCACCGAAGCCGCCCAGCGAACGGCCCATCAGCCCGCTCATCTCGCTCTTGGACGAAACTGCCCGGATCGCACCCAGGCGCTCGGTCAGCGGCTGCGCATCGAGCTTCTCCGCCAGCGCCTCGTCCATGAAGCCGCTGTAGAGGATCGCCGCCTTCATCCGGTCCGGATGCGCAGCGTCGGTGGCACTATAGCCCGAGATAAGGCTGCGCAGGCGCACTTCGGACAGATCACGCAGCACCGCGAAAGCGCCGAAGGACGAACGGTCGGCCGGGATCGTCGTGCGATCAACCCAGGCACCGTTGACGAAACGGAACCAGTCGTCACCCGGCTTCACGCTCTTGTCCATGCCGGTCAGGTCGAAGCCCCAGGCGCCATATTTGGTAGCACCGGCGTCAGCCACGGCTACGGGCGCCGAGGATTGCTGGCTGAAACCGATCGCAGGCACGGCCAAAGCGGCGACGGCCGATGCGAGCAGCAGATATTTCTTCAATGAAGGTCCCCCAAATTGAGACGTTTAGGCGCGTCTGGGGACAGGTGTGTCACGGGACCGAAACCCGCGCAATATCCTTGCGCGGCCAGCAATCATTCGTTCGCCAACTGGTAGGTGACGCGCACGCCTGCCATCGATTCTTGCCGGAGGACAACACGCGCTTTCGCGGCGTAGCGGATGCGGAGGTGATCCTGAGCCAGCCATTGCAGATCGGCCCAGGGCCCATCCCAAGGGCCAACCTTCGCGGCACCGTGATCGTCGTCTGCGATGAAGATATTTCCCTTTCCCGCTGGTGTCTCCCCCGGCCGCAGGATCGAAACCTGGGTAGTAAATCCGGTCGTCGCACCGCAATCGCGCTGGAACATCACCGCGCTAAGCCGGCCACCCGGTGCATCGACCCGGGAGACGACTTCATTTCCGCAACCGTCATCACACGCAGCGAGTAGTGCAAGCAGCGCCACTGTCAGGATAGTCTTGCGAAATGACATGCAACCTCCCGTGTTTACGGGGGTGTGATGGGCCAGACCGGTGCAGTCCTGATGCAGGCGCCGTCCGCATCCGATCGATACGGCATACCAAAAAGCCCGCCGGTCACGAGGACCAACGGGCTTGTAATGGTGGGCGCGGTAGGGATTGAACCTACGACCCCACCCGTGTGAAGGGTGTGCTCTACCACTGAGCTACGCGCCCATTGGCCAGGTTCGAAAACCCTTGCGGCCGAAATGGGAAGCGGGCCTTTAGGCGGACCAGCCCCAGCTGTCCAGCCCCAAAACCCGCTTTTGTGCAGTCTTAGTTGACTGCGTCCTTGAGGCCCTTGCCCGCCTTGAACTTGGGCTGGTTCGACGCCTTGATGGTCATCGGCTCACGCGTGCGCGGGTTGCGGCCCGTCGACGCCTTGCGCTTGCTGACCGAGAAGGTGCCAAAGCCGACTAGGCGAACCTCATCACCCTTTTTGAGCGCGGCCTGGATGGCGTCGAACACGGCTTCAACAGCCTTGCTCGCATCACCCTTCCCGAGGCCCGAGGTATCGGCGACCTGACCGATCAGCTCTTGCTTGTTCATTTCGTGACTTTCCCCCTCATGAATACGCACAGATACGCGAGTCGCGGCGGCAGGCCGAGCGGCCACGTCAACACGCGACCGCCCGGGCTGTCAAAGCGTTTCGCCCCGCTTTTCCCCCGAAATGACGAAAAGGTTACGCTACCCAAACGGCTGGGTTGACCTGCATCAATGATGCAGGGGATCCCCTCCGCCGACGGTGCTGACGGGCGGCTGGGTGGCCAGTTCGTCAGCGTCCGTCCAGTCAATCGGCGCAAGCGGTTCGGTGAGCGCCAGGCGCAACACTTCATCGACATGCTTGACCGGGATGATCTCCAGCCCGTCGCGGATATTCTGCGGAATCTCGGCGAGATCCTTCTGGTTCTCGTCCGGGATCAGCACCGTCTTGATGCCGCCACGCAGCGCCGCGAGGAGCTTTTCCTTGAGCCCGCCGATCGGCAACACCCGGCCACGCAGGGTCACTTCGCCGGTCATCGCAATGTCCTTGCGCACCGAAATGCCGGTGAGCGTCGAGACGATCGCCGTGACCAGGCCGATGCCCGCCGACGGACCATCCTTCGGCACCGCGCCTTCGGGCAGGTGGACATGGATGTCCTTGCGCTGGAGCAGGCTCGGCTTGATGCCATAGGCCGGGCTGCGCGCCTTGACGAAGCTGAATGCGGCCTCGACCGATTCCTTCATCACATCGCCCAGCTTGCCGGTCGTCTTGATCATACCCTTGCCGGGCACGGTGACGCTTTCGATGGTCAGCAGCTCGCCGCCCACCTCGGTCCAGGCCAGCCCGGTAACCGCACCGATCTGGTTTTCTTCCTCGCCCATATCGTGGCGATACTTCTGCACGCCGGCGAACTCGGAAAGGTTCTCGGGCGTGATCGTCACGCTCTCGGCCTTGCCTTCCAGGATCTTGCGCAGCGCCTTGCGAGCGAGCTTGGCGATCTCGCGCTCCAGCGTACGCACGCCCGCTTCGCGGGTGTACTGCTGGATCAGCTTGCGCAGGCCGTCCTGGGTGAGCGTGAACTCACCCTCCTTCAGGCCATGCGCTTCGATCTGCTTCTCGATCAGGTGGCGCTCGGCGATCTCGACCTTCTCGTCCTCGGTATAGCCCTCGAGACGGATGATCTCCATGCGGTCGAGCAGCGGCTGCGGCAGGTTCAGCGAATTCGCGGTGCACACGAACATCACGTCCGAAAGATCGATGTCGATCTCCAGATAGTGATCGTTGAACTTGTTGTTCTGCTCCGGATCCAGCACCTCGAGCAGCGCCGAGGCGGGATCGCCGCGGAAATCCTGACCGAGCTTGTCGATTTCGTCGAGCAGGAACAGCGGGTTGCTCGTGCCGGCCTTCTTCAGGTTGGTCACGATCTTGCCCGGCAGCGAGCCGATATAGGTGCGGCGGTGGCCGCGAATCTCGGCTTCGTCACGCACGCCACCCAGCGACTGGCGGATGAACTCGCGCCCGGTTGCCTTGGCGATGCTCTTGCCCAGCGAGGTCTTGCCGACGCCCGGCGGGCCGACGAGGCACAGAATCGGCCCCTTCAGCTTGTTGGTGCGCGCCTGAACCGCGAGATACTCGACGATCCGGTCCTTGACCTTCTCAAGCGCGTAATGGTCCTCGTCGAGCACGCCCTGCGCCTCGGCGATGTCCTTTTTGAGCTTCGACTTCTTGCCCCAGGGCAGGCCCAGCAGCACGTCGAGATAGTTGCGCACCACAGTTGCCTCGGCGCTCATCGGCGCCATGGTCTTGAGCTTCTTGAGCTCCGACTGGGCCTTGGTGCGCGCTTCCTTCGACAGCTTGAGCGTGGCGATCTTCTGAGTCAGCTCGGCAACTTCGTCGCCATCGCCTTCCTCGCCCTCATTGCCCAGCTCGCGCTGGATCGCCTTGAGCTGCTCGTTGAGGTAATATTCGCGCTGCGTCTTCTCCATCTGGCGCTTCACGCGGCTGCGGATCTTCTTCTCGACCTGCAGCACGCCAAGCTCGCCCTCCATGAAGGCGAACACCATCTCGAGGCGCTTCATCGGATTGGTCTCAACCAGCAGCGACTGCTTGTCGGAAACCTTCACCGCGATATTGGCGGCAACCGCGTCGGCTAGGCGCGACGCATCGTCGAGCTCGCCTAGCTGCACGGCGGTTTCTGCCGGCAGCTTGCGGTTGAGCTTGGCGTAATTCTCGAACTGGTCGACCACCGAGCGCATCAGCGCCTGGATCTCGGTGCCTTCCACGGCATCATCGTCGATCGGCGCGACTTCGGCGGTCAGGAAGGCGCCGCCCTCCTGCATGGTGACGAGCGAACCGCGCTCCTTGCCGGCAACGAGCACGCGCACGGTGCCGTCGGGCAGCTTGAGCAGCTGAAGAACTTCGGCGGAAACGCCGGTATCGTACAGGTCTTCACGGCCGGGATCATCCTCGGCCGGATCGAGCTGCGCGACCAGGAAAATCTCCTTGTCGTCGGCCATCGCCGCTTCGAGCGCTGCGACCGACTTATCGCGGCCGACGAACAGCGGCACGATCATGTGCGGGAAGACGACGATGTCGCGAAGGGGAAGAACGGGGTAGGACTGCTTCATGGATACTCCTGAGCCCGCACAGGGCTCCTATCCTCCATTATATGGTGGCGGAAGAGCCTGCATCAATCTGCGAACGCTCTTAGCCTGTGAAGTGTTGCTTCCGATTGCTGAGCGAGCAAGCTTTTTCCGCCCGATATCGCGCTGAAAGACGGGAAAATGCGTCACCTGCGCCTTGCCAAGCGGGCGTTCAGGACGTTGAGTTCACCCATCGCGCCCGGTGCGCCCCGAATCGCATTCGCCCGAAGGAGGCTCTCATCCGTACGTCCCTGCTCCTCGCCGCCTCCGCCCTGGCGCTCGCCGCCATCCCGGCGTCTGCACAGACGATCAAGCCCGGCGAGCCGCCGATCACGCCGACCACGCAGGAATCGGGCGGGCCGATCTCGCCGGAGCGCGCGGCACTGCACCTCAATCACGCAGATCTCGCGATCGAAGTGTTCCCGGACAAGCAGCGCATCGAGGGCACCGGCACGCTGACGATCACCAGCGCGATCGCGCAAAAGACGCTGCAGATCGATCTCGACAAGAACCTGCCGATCACTGCGGTGAGCGTGGACGGCAAGGCGCTGACCACTGCGGACTGGAGCAATCCCGAAGGCCGGCTCACCGTCACCCTGCCTCGCCCGCTCAAGGCCGGCGGCACGGCGGTGGTGAAGATCACCTATGGCGGCACGCCGCATGTCGCGGTGCGCGCGCCCTGGGACGACGGCATGGTCTGGGCGAAGACGCCGGGGCCGGATCGCCAGCCCTGGATCGCCAGCACTGCCGAAGGCTATGGCTGCGACCTGTTCTGGCCCTGCCTCGATTTCCCGCGCGGCGAGCCGGACACCGTCGATCTGCACATCACCGTGCCCAAGGGCCTAAAGGCCGCCGGCAACGGCAAGCTCATCAAGGTCGATGAACTGGCCGATGGCCGCTCAACCTGGAACTGGTCCGCCCGCAGCCCCAATCCCTATTCGATCACCCTGCAGATCGCGCCCTACAAGCTGCTCAAGGCCGAGTATAAGAGCCGCTTCGGCAACAGCTATCCGATCGAATATTGGTATCTGCCCGGCCGCGACGAGAAGGCGCAGAAGCTGTTCGACGAGTTCGCGCCGTCGCTCGATTTCTATGAGAGCGTGATCGGTCCCTATCCCTGGAGCGACGAGAAGATGGGCGTTGCCGAGACCCCGCATCTCGGCATGGAACACCAGACGATCAACGCGTACGGCAACAACTACAAGCAGTACCCATCCGGCTTCGACGAGATCTTCCAGCACGAGTTGGGCCATGAGTGGTTCGGCAACCAGATCTCGGCCGGCAATTGGGACGATTACTGGCTCCACGAGGGCTTCACCCAGTACATGCAGCCGCTCTACGGCCGCTGGCGCGAGGGCGAGGCGCGCTACGCGATCATGATGGAGGATTTCCGCCTCTCGATCACCAACCACGCGCCGATCGTGTCGGGCCAGATCCGCACCGAGGAACAGGTCTATGAGGAAGAGAATGGCGGCCCGGGCCAGGACATCTACGTCAAGGGCGCCTGGATCCTCCACACGCTGCGCAACCTGATCGGCGACGACAAGTTCTTCGATGCCACCCGCCTGCTCGTCTATGGCCGCACCGATCCGAAGCCGGGCAATTTCAAGCCCCGATTCGCGACTACGCCCGAGTTCATCGGCTATGTGAAGCAGGTGACCGGCCAGGACCTGCAATGGTTCTTCGACGTCTATCTCTACCAAGCTGCACTGCCTAAGCTGGTCGAGCAGCGTCAGGGCGATACGCTGACGCTCAAATGGGAAGTGCAGAACAACAAGCCCTTCCCGCTGCCGGTGGAAGTGTCGATCGACGGCAAGGTTAAGAAGGTCGAGATGCCGGGCGGCAGTGCGACGCTGAACGTGCCCACCGGCGCGCACGTCATCGTCGATCCGGATTCGCGCATCCTCAAATATTCGGCCGCGGTCGATGCCTTCCAGCGCTACGCCTATCGGAGGTAACCCATGATCGGACTGGTCCATCCTGCACCCACCAGCGTCTATGCGGTCGCCATCCTGTCTTGCAGCCTGTTCGCCTGGGTCACGCTGCTGCTGCTTGCGAAGGCCAGACGCGGCCCGGCGGGCAGCGAGGTCGCCAGCAAGCGCGATTCAGGATCGATGCTGGGCGTAGCCGTGCAGGCACTTGCGTTCTTCGCCGTTGGGTTCGGACCGCTCAAGCTGATGCTCGGGGCGCCGGACGGTCCCGCGATCGCCGAAGCGATCGCGGTCTTGGTGCTTGCCGGTGCCGTGCTGGCGCTGTTCTTCGCATCGTCGCGCGCAATGGGCCGCAACTGGGCGATCGTCGCGCGCACCCGCGACGATCACCAGCTTGTGACCTGGGGACCGTTCGCAGTGATCCGCAACCCGATCTATGTCGCGCTGTTCGTCTGGATCCTCGTCATGGCGCTGGCGCTCGGCCATTGGCGCGGACTTATCCTGGCGGTGCCGCTCTACTGGATCGGCACCTGGATGCGCGTTCAGCGTGAAGAAGCGCTTCTCCGCGGGCAGTTCGGCGCCGACTATGACGCCTATGCCGCACGCGTGAAGCGCTTCGTACCCGGGCTCATTTGAGCCCGGGCGAAGTTACTCTTCGATCATCCCGCCATCCGGCCGCAGCACCTTGGCCAACACGAAGCCAAAGGCGATCTGCCAGGGCACATAGATCTTGAGCAGCTGGAGCCAGTCGCCAGGGAAACCCTGGTTCGGCGCGACCGTCGTCATGTAGAGATACACGACCAGCGCCCCGAGACCGGCGAGCAATGCGGTACCGAACACCGCGAAGATCGCCGTGGCGATCCCCGGTCGGCCGAGGCCGCTGCCCAGCACGAATAGCAGCGCAAGACCGGACCCGACCGCGCCGCCGATCAGACCGAAGCGCATCGGATCTGCCGAAAGACTGACCTGGTTGGCCAGTTGTGCGGCAACCCAGTGCGCAAGGGTAAGCCCGACGACCAGCACCGCGATCTTCATCACCAGCTTGTGACTGCGCCCCGCCCAAACCAGAGGCAAGGTAAGTAGCGGCGTTATCCACACCGCACCATTGCTGACATTTGCCAAGGTCAGCACGCACAGCGCAGCAATGAAGAAAAGATGCCCCAGGACCAGCCATTTGAAGGCTGTCCCTGATGCGGAATCAAGGGAAAGATTGAACGACGAGTGATACTCGCGGGGATCTTCATCCGCGAGGATTGCAGCATCAGACATAGGACCCATCCTCTATCCGGCCAATGACGGGAGCGTGCGCCTCATCTTGAGTCGCGTCAACAAAACTCGATCTTGCAGTGCAGCGAAGATCGCGCGAAGTTCCAGCGGGTTGGGGCCGGCATTTCGGGGGAAGCGTGGCGGACGAGAAGCTGTGGAATAGCGACCTGGCGCCCACCGGGCCGGAGCAGCGAAACTGGGCCTGGTATCATTATGCCGCGCTATGGATCGGAATGATCGTCGCGGTACCCGCCTGGATGCTCGCCGCGGGCCTGGTCGAACAGGGCATGTCCGCCGCCCAGGCAGCGCTCACCGTACTGCTCGGCAATGTCATCGTGCTGGTGCCAATGCTGCTGATCGGCCATGCCGGCGCCCGCCACGGCATCCCTTACGCCGTGCTGGTCCGCGCGTCCTTCGGTACTACCGGCGCACGCCTGCCCGCCCTTGCCCGCGCGCTGGTCGCATGCGGCTGGTACGGCATCCAGACCTGGATCGGCGGCGAGGCGCTGCTCACCCTGCTTGGCGTCGCGCTGGGCAGCGATCTGCGGGGCACACCCCTCCCGCTGCTCGGCATCGGGATCGGGCAGCTGATCGCCTTCCTTGCCTTCTGGTCCCTCCAGCTCTTCTTCGTGCGCAAGGGCCTGCTGACCATCCGCCGCCTCGAGACCTGGACCGCGCCGGTGAAGATCCTGGTGTGCATCGCGCTGGCCTGGTGGGCGGTGAATGCCGCGGGCGGGTTCGGCCCGATTTTCAACGCGCCCTCCGCCTTCGCCCCGGGCGGCGCGAAGCAAGGCCAGTTCTGGACGGTGTTCTGGCCCGCCCTCACCGCGATGGTCGGCTATTGGGCAACGCTCGCGCTCAATATCCCCGATTTCACCCGCTTCGCCCGTTCGCAGCGCGATCAGGTGATCGGCCAGTCGATCGGCCTGCCGCCAATGATGGGGCTGATCGCACTGGCCAGCGTCGTCACTACCAGCGCGACGGTAGTGATCTATGGCGAGGCGATCTGGGACCCGGTGGCGCTGTCGGGCAGGTTCGAAGGACCGCTGGTGCTGCTTGGGTTGCTGGTGATCAGCATCGATACGATCTCGTGCAACATCGCTGCGAACCTTGTTTCCGCCTCCTATGACTTCTCGTCGATCTGGCCGGCGCGGGTGAGTTATCGCACGGGCGGGAGGATCACCGCGGGCATTGCGATCCTGATGATGCCATGGAAGCTGCTTGCCTCCAGCGGCGGCTATATCTTCGTCTGGCTCACCGGCTATTCGGCGCTGCTCGGCCCAATCGCCGGCATCCTGATCGCCGATTACTGGCTGATCCGCCGTACCGAGCTGGCAGTGGGTGACCTGTACCGTGCGGACGGAGCCTATCGCTATCGAGGCGGCTGGAACCCAGTGGCGCTGACCGCCTTCGCAGCAGGCCTGCTGCCCAACCTGCCCGGCTTTCTTGCTACCGCCGTGCCTTCCGCCTTCTCCGCCGGGCCGGTCTGGATGGCGATCTACACCTGGGCCTGGTTCATCGGCCTCGCCATCGCACTGCTGACCCATACCGGGCTGATGCGCCTCAGCCCGAGGGTCGCCCAAGCCGCATGAGCCAGGCGAGGAAGAAGGCCAGACACCCCACCCCGTCATCCCCGCGCAGGCGGGGATCCAGAGACACGAAGGACTGCGCGGGGATGGCGAAGTACTGGGACAGATAGCAGAAGGCCCTCTCCGCTCTCGCGGAAAGGGCCTTCCAGATTCCAGCCGGAGCCAGCAGGCTATCAGCCCGCCTTTTCCTTCTTGGCATAGACGCGCACCGGCTCCTTCGAGCCCGCAACCACGTCCTTGTCGACCACGACTTCGTCCACCCCGTCCATCGACGGCAGGTCGAACATCGTGTCGAGCAGGATGCCCTCCAGGATAGAGCGCAGGCCACGCGCGCCGGTCTTGCGCTCGATCGCCTTCTTCGAGACCGCAGTAAGCGCGTCGTCGTTGAAGCCGAGCTTCACGCCCTCCATGTCGAACAGCTTCTGATACTGCTTCACGAGCGCGTTCTTCGGCTCGGTCAGGATCTTGATCAGCGCCTCGACATCGAGGTCCTCAAGCGTCGCGATGACCGGCAGACGGCCGACGAACTCGGGGATCAGGCCGAACTTGAGGAGATCCTCCGGCTCGGTCTGCTTGAGCAGCTCGCCCGTGCGGCGCTCGTCCGGCGAGGCGACATGCGCGCCGAAGCCGATCGACTTGCCCTGCAGGCGATCGCCGATGATCTTCTCGAGGCCCGAGAAGGCACCGCCGCAGATGAACAGGATGTTGGTCGTGTCCACCTGCAGGAATTCCTGCTGCGGGTGCTTGCGGCCGCCCTGCGGCGGAACCGAAGCCGTCGTGCCTTCCATCAGCTTGAGCAGTGCCTGCTGCACGCCCTCGCCCGACACGTCGCGCGTGATCGACGGATTCTCGGCCTTGCGGCTGATCTTGTCGATCTCGTCGATATAGACGATGCCGCGCTGCGCCCGCTCGACGTTGTAGTCAGAAGCCTGGAGCAGCTTGAGGATGATGTTCTCCACGTCCTCGCCGACATAGCCGGCTTCGGTAAGCGTGGTGGCATCCGCCATGGTGAAGGGCACGTCGAGGATACGCGCCAGCGTCTGCGCCAGCAGCGTCTTGCCGCAGCCGGTGGGGCCAACGAGCAGGATGTTCGACTTGGAAAGCTCGACGTCCGCGCCCTTGGCGCCGTGATTCAGCCGCTTGTAGTGGTTGTGCACCGCCACCGACAGAACGCGCTTGGCGCGCTTCTGGCCGATCACATAGTCATCGAGGACGTCGCAGATTTCCTGCGGCGTCGGAACCCCGCCGTCCTTCTTGCTGACGAGTGCCGACTTGGTCTCTTCCCGAATGATATCGTTGCAGAGCTCCACGCACTCGTCGCAGATGAACACGGTGGGTCCCGCGATGAGCTTGCGCACTTCGTGCTGCGACTTGCCGCAGAACGAGCAATAGAGCGTGCTCTTCGAGTCTCCGCCGCTAAGCTTGGTCATTCAATTCCATCCTTCGTGCGTCGCGCGCACGTTACGCCACCCGCCATCCTACACGCGGGAGATTATCCGGCAAACTGGAATCTGGCTGTTACACCAGACTCCTTAAGTACCTACTGACGGATCAGGCTGCCGGAGCCTCGCCATCCGTCGGCATCGGACGCTTCTCGTAAACCTCGTCGACCAGGCCGAAAGCCTTGGCCTCGTCGGCCTCCAGGAAGGTGTCACGGTCCATCGCGCGCTCGATCTCGTCGAGCGACTTGCCCGTGTACTTTACATATAGGTCATTCATCCGGCGCTTGATGCGCAAGATTTCCTTGGCCTGGATTTCGATGTCCGAAGCCATGCCCTGCGCACCGCCCGAGGGCTGGTGGATCATGATACGGGCATTGGTCAGCGCCACGCGCAGGCCCGGCTCACCGGCGGCGAGCAGGAAGCTGCCCATCGATGCGGCCTGGCCGATGCAGACCGTGCCGACGCGCGGACGGATATACTGCATGGTGTCGTGGATCGCCATGCCGGCGGTCACCACGCCACCCGGCGAGTTGATATACATCCAGATGTCCTTCTTCGGGTTCTCGGACTCGAGGAAGAGCAGCTGGGCGGTGATCAGCGAGGCCATGTGGTCCTCGACCGGGCCGGTGACGAAAACGATTCGCTCGCGCAGCAGGCGCGAATAGATGTCGAAGCTGCGCTCGCCGCGGCTCGACTGCTCGATGACGATGGGAACGAGAGCGCCGGTGACGGGATCAACGGTCATCTGGCCAGAAAGCGGATGCATGGGTGAATATCTCATTATGTCTGTTTGCCCACGCCAACATCGGCGCTTGACGAGCGGAGTTCAAGCCTTGGTTATGGTTACGTAGTTACAAGCGCGTTCGGGTCCGCTCGGGGGGAGACGCAGCATCACGGCGAACAGGGAAACGAGCGCGCGCTTCAAGGCACGCGACGCCGCGATCTGGCTGGTGATCGCCGGGCTGGCGATCCGCCTTGCCTGGCTGGTGCTGGTGCGCGGCCTGCTCGCGCCTTTCGACCTTGGGGAAGCGAGCAGTGCGGTTACCGCCCTTGCCCACACCGGCACGCTGGCCGATGCGTTCGGCCCCGGCACCGGCCCCACCGCGCACCTGATGCCCACCACCATAGTCGGCGCGGCGTCGGTCGTTCGCGTGTTCGGCGACGCGGCGGCTACCAGCCTGATCCTTAGCCTATGGACACTCGCCCTGCTCGGCGCGACGTGGCTGCTAGCCGGCAGACTGTTTGAACAGGCAGGCTGGCGCCCCGCAGCAACGCTCGGCGGTCTCGCGCTGCTCTGCCTGCTGCCCGGCCATATCGTCCAGGAAGCTGCGGATTTCCGGGTCTGGGAAGGCGGCCTTGCCACCCTGCTCACCCTCGCCAATCTCTGGCTGATCGTCACGCTCGACCAGCGCGAGGAAATCACCAGCCAGCCACTACTGATCGCCGCCGCACTGTCCGCGGCAACCTTCTTCGTCAGTCCGACCACTGGCCTGGCGGTCGATGCTTGCTGGGCCTGGCTGGCGCTGCGCCGCCTGCCCTTCCGCCGCACTCTCGCTTTCGCCGCCGTCTCGGCGGCGGCGCTGGCATTGGTCCTCGCGCCCTGGGTACTGCGCAATGTGCAGGTGATGGGCAGCCCGATCCTGCTGCGCGACAATGTCGGGCTGGAAATGGCGCTCGCCAATTATCCCGGCGCGCTCGATCCCGCCGATCCGCTTGCCGAATCGCAGGCGCGGATGCTGGCGATCCACCCCAACGACAATCAGATCGTCCAGGGCCGCTTGCATGCGACCGGCGGCGAGGTGGCCTATTCGCGCGCACTTGCGGAGGAGACCGGCGCCTGGATCCGCGCCAATCCGCTCGACTTCGTCCGGCTGGCTCTGCGCCATTACCGCCAATTCTATTTCCCCGATCGTTGGCAGGGCGCGCTGACCAATTGGGGCGCCTTCCCCACCCTGCGGATCGACATGATCCGGCTGGTCGCCGCACTGGGGCTTGCGGGCCTCCTTGCCGGCCTGATCCGGCGTCGGCGCTTCTATGGCCTGTTTGCCCTCTATCTGGCGCTCGCCGGCTTGCCTTACGCGCTGGTGCAGCCGGTGCCGCGCTACGCCTACGGGATCTGGCCGCTGCTCGCTTTTCTGGCTGCCCGGCTGGCAACCGACCTCTTCGCCCGCTTGAAGGCACAGCGGGGCGCGCGCATGATGGCGACATGACAACGCATAAAGTCCTGGTCACCGGCGGCTCCGGCTTTGTGGGCGGCCATGTCATCCTCCAGCTGCTGGCGGCGGGGCATGACGTCCGCACCACCGTGCGCAACCTCGCGCGCGAAGCCCAGGTGCGTGCCACGCTCGAAAAGGCAGGTGCCGACACCAGCCGCCTCCGCTTCTTCGCCGCCGATCTGGAGAAGGACGAGGGCTGGGCCGAAGCGGTCTCCGGCTGCGACTATGTCCAGCACGTCGCCTCCCCCTTCCCGCAGAGCCAGCCGGAGGACGAACAGGAACTGATCCGCCCCGCGGTGAACGGCACCCTCCGCGTCCTGCGCGCAGCCCATGCCGCCGGTGTGAAGCGCGTCGTCGTCACCTCCAGCTTCGCCGCAATCGGCTATGGCCATGGCAATCGCACCGCCGACTATACCGAGGCCGACTGGACCGATGTGAACGGCCCGGCCGTCCAGCCCTATATGAAGTCCAAGACACTGGCCGAACGCGCCGCCTGGGACTTCGTCGCCGCCGAAGGCAAGGGTCTGGAGCTGGCGGTGGTCAACCCGGTCGGCATCTTCGGTCCGGCCCTGAACGACGATCTCTCCACTTCGATCTGGCTGGTGAAGTCGATGATCGAAGGCAAAATGCCCGGCCTGCCCGATCTGTGGTTCGGCGTGGTCGATGTCCGCGATGTGGCGAGCCTGCAGATCGAAGCAATGACTCGCCCTGATGCTGCCGGGGAGCGATTCCTTGCGGTTGCCGGGCCGGCAATGTCGGTCGGCCAGATGGCGGATGTGCTGCGCTCCAGCCTCGGCGACGCAGGCGCCCGGATCACCCGTCGCCGCGTGCCGAGCTGGCTGGTGCGGCTCATGGCGCTGTTCAATCCGATGGCGCGCGAGGCAGCGCCCCGGCTCGGCATCCAGTCCAACGCCAGCAACGCCAAGGCCCGCCGGCTGCTCGGCTGGCAGCCGCTCTCGAATGAGGAGGCGATCCTAACGTCCGCCAAAAGCCTGATCGAGCTGGGGCTGGTGGACCGGGGCAGCGCCCGCTAATCTGCGGCGGCACGGGCGCGGGGGAATATGGAACAAGCACAAAGGGATGCCGGCGAACGCCGCTTGCTCCTGTTCATCCTGATCGGCGCGGTGATCGTGCGGCTGGTCTGGCTCGCGCATATCCACGGCGGGATCACCGCCTTTGTCGAGCGCGGCGAGGCGACGCTGGAAGCCTATGCGGTGGCCGAGCAGGGCAGCTTCGCCGATGCCTATTATCGCGGCTATGGCCCCAGCGCGCATCTGCTTCCCGTGATGCCCGCCATCGCCGGAGCCCTTCTCCGGCTGTTCGGCTCCACCAGCGCCGCCGCGCAACTTGCGCTGCTCGCCTGGTCACTGGCTCAGGTCATTTGCGGCTGGCTGCTGATGCGCCGCCTGTTCGATCGGCTGGGTACCGATCCGCAGGCACGCAAGCTCGGGCTGATTCTGCTCGCACTGATCCCGGTGTTCGCCCCTCAGGAAACCGTGGACTTCCGTTGGTGGGAAGGCGCGCTCGCCGTCTGCCTCGGCACCGCCAATCTGCTTCTGATCCTGAAGTTCGAGGATGGCGACACCCCGGGCTTACGCCCCCTGGCGCTCGCCGCGCTGCTTTGGGCGATCACCGCTTTCGTCAATCCGGTCACCGGCCTTGCCGCCGCGGGCTGCTGGGCGGTCTATGCGCTGCGCCGCCTGCCCTTTGCCCGTGCGGCGATCTTCGCCGGCATGTCGGCGAGCCTGTTCGCCCTGATCGTCGCGCCCTGGGCGATCCGCAATGCTGAAGTGCTGGGAACACCGGTGCTGCTGCGAAGCAACTTCGGCCTGGAGATGGCGCTCGCCAACCACCCCGGAGCGCTGAACAGTACCGACCCCGCCGCGACGTTCCGCAACAGGCTGACCGAAATCCACCCTTACCATGCCAATGGCCATGCCGCACTTGAGCGCGCCGGCGGCGAAGTAGTCTATTCGCGCGCGCTGGGCGCCGAGACACGGCAATGGATAGCCGCGCACCCATTCGACTTCGCGCTGCTTTCGCTGCACCATATCAGCGAATTCTTCTTCCCCCGCCCCTGGCAGATGCATTTTGCCGGGTGGGATGACATGCGCGCGCCACGCGCCATCGCGATCGCCCTGATCGATCTGCTCGGGCTGATCGGCCTGGCGGTCGGTCTGCGCAAGCGACGCAGGGGCTATGCGATGCTGGCGCTGTTCATCCTGCTTTCCGCGCTGCCCTATGCCATTGTGCAGCCGGTCGTGCGCTACACCTATCTGGTCTATGGCCTGCTTGCCTATCTGGCGGCGGATTGGCTCGTCGGGCTGGCCAGAGGGCCCGGCTGGGCGAGATAGGCGAGCCGCCGCACTTCGCGCCGGCCGCGCACCACGGTGTCGAGGATCAGGCCGGTGAACAGGTTGAGGAAGGCCAGGATCATCAGCCCGGTCGTCAGGATCGCCGTCGGGAAGCGCGGCACCAGCCCGGTCTGGAACCAGGTGATCGCCAGCGGCACGCTCATGCCGACCGCCAGCAGCGCGAACAGCGCGGCGATCCAGCCGAAGAACAGCATCGGCCGCTCGATCCGGTAGAGCACCGCGATCGTCTTCAGGATTCGCCAACCGTCGCGATAGGTGTTGAGCTTCGATTCGGAGCCCTCGAGCCGGGCGAAATAGCGCGTCTCCACTTCCCCGACGGGCATCTTCAGTTCCAGCGCATGGACGCTGATCTCGGTCTCGATCTCGAAGCCGGCGGAGAGCACCGGGAAGCTCTTCACGAAGCGGCGCGAGAAGACGCGGTAGCCCGAGAAGATATCCGTGAAGCTGCGCCCGAACAGGCTGGCGAGGATGCCGGTCATCATCCGGTTGCCCAGCACGTGCCCGCGCCGATAGGCCTCCGCCGCCTCGTGGACGCGGGTGCCGACGATCATGTCGAGCCCTTCTTCCGCCACGCGCGCAACCATCGCCGGCGCCGAGGTCGGGTCATAGGTCGCATCGCCATCGGCCATCACATAGATGTCAGCCTCGATATCGGCGAACATCCGGCGGACGACATTGCCCTTGCCCTGCATCCGCTCGCCGCGCACCACCGCGCCCGCCGCACGCGCGACCTCGATCGTCCGGTCGCGACTGTTGTTGTCATAGACATAGATGGTCGCGCCCGGCAGCGCCTTGCGGAATCCCTCGATCGTCTGGGCGATCGCGGCTTCTTCATTGTAGCAGGGGAGCAGTACGGCAACTTTGGGCGTGGTCATGCGCCTGCCATAGAGCTGAAACGGCGCCGTTTCGACAGCAATTTCACTTGGCCTGCACGCCCTCCCCGCGCATCCTTTCGCGCAAGGGGGACAGGGACTTTGCGCACTCTCAGAATATTGACGCCGATCGTGATCGCTATGGTGATCATCGATGCACTCACCACGCCGGCCGTATTTGCCGGGGCCTGGCTATTCCCGGACTTCTATGACTCCGTGATCACGCCCGTCGCCGCCGATATGGATATATTGATCGCGATCTTCGGGCTCGTGACGATGATCGTATTCGGCTTCTGGATCGTCCGCGCTGGCAAGAACCTGGTGGAGTTAGGCTTCACCGACCTGGAATTCACGCCGGCGGCGCGGGTCTGGTGGTTCTTCGTTCCCTTCGCATGCCTGGTGATGCCGTATCAGGGCATGCGAGAGCTATGGAATGCAAGCCACGGCAAACGGGACTATGGCGAGACCGAGCAGCTCGTTGCGATCTGGTGGGGCCTCTGGCTTCTGCGCAGCTTCGGCGGCCTGATCGCCCTGATCTTTATCTCCGCGAATGGAGAAGCGGCTTTCTGGATACAAGGTGTGGTCGATGCGGCGCTGGCGTTCGTCGCCATCCAGCTCCTGCGCGAGATCACCGCAGCCCAGGGACGCCTCCGGGGACCGGGGCTAGCGGAAGTCTTCGCCTGAGCCCCAAAAGCAAAGGCCCCCGCTCCACCGGGGAGCGAGGGCCTGAACTTGTCCGAAGCGGAAAACCTTAGTCGGCCTTCTTCTTCGCCGGAGCCTTCTTGGCGGGCTTGGCTTCAGCCTCGCCCTCGGCAGCTTCGGCCTTCTTGGCCGGTGCCTTCTTGGCGGCGGGCTTCTTGGCCGGCTCGGCCTCGGCTTCCGCGGCCGGCTCGTCAGCCTTGTCGGCCTTCTTCGCCTTTGCAGCCGGCTTCTTCTCGCCTTCGTCCGCCTTCTTCGACTTGCGCGGCTTATGGTTGTCGTGATCGTGCGTGTGCGTGCCGGTCTCAAAACCGTCGTCACTTTCGATCGCAGCTTCCAGCTCTTCGCGGGTCACTTCGCGATCCGAGATCTCGGCCTTGTCGAACAGGAAGTCGACCACCTTGTCCTCAAACAGCGGCGCGCGCAGCTGGGCGGCGGCCATCGGCTCGTTGCGGACATACTGGTAGAAGCGCTCGCGATCGTTCGGGCTGTACTGGGCAGCAGCCTGGGCGATCAGCTGGTTCATCTCGTTCGGAGTAACCTCAACGCCGTTGGCGGTGCCGATTTCCGACAGGAGCAGACCCAGGCGCACACGGCGCTCGGCGATCTTCACATAGTCTTCGCGCTCGGCTTCCAGCTCGGCCTTGGCAGCGGCCGGATCGGCCTCATGCTCGGCTTCGTGCTGGAGCTGGTGCCAGATCTGGTCGAACTCAGCCTCGACCATCGAGGGCGGAACCTCGAAGTCATGGCCGGCGGCCAGCTGGTCGAGCAGCTTGCGCTTCATGTAAGTGCGGGTCAGGCCGTTGAGCTGCTGCTCGAGCTGCCCCTTGAGCAGGCCGGTGAGCTGCTCGAGGCCCTGCAGGCCGAGCGTCTTGGCGAAGTCGTCGTTGATCTCGGTCTCGCCCGCGGTCTTCACCGCGGTGATCTTGAGCGCGAACTGCGCCGGCTTGTCGGCCAGATCGGCAACGCCGTAATCGGCCGGGAAGGTGACGTCGATGGTCTTCTCGTCGCCGGTCTTCACACCGACGAGCTGGTCTTCGAAGCCCGGGATCAGGCGGCCGGTGCCGATCTCGACCGACATGCCCTCGCCCGTGCCTCCGTCAAAGGCGACGCCGTCGACGGTGCCGACAAAGTCCATGGTCACCTGGTCGCCAGTGGCGGCCTTGTGCTTGGCCGGGGCATCGGTCCAGGCCTTCTGCTGGCCGGCGAGCTGCTTGAGCTGCTCGTTCACTTCGTCATCGCTGACCGGAACGGTCAGGCGCTCGAGCTTCAGGCCGTCGATCGCGGGAGTCGGAACGTCCGGCAGGACTTCCAGCTCGACCTTGATCTCGGCGTCGCCACCCGGTGCATATTCGCCTTCCAGGCTCACCGACGGCGACACGGCCGGGCGCAGCTTGTGGTCGGCGATCAGCTTCTGCACGCCTTCCTGGATCGAGCTGTTGAGCGCGTCCTGCGCAATCGCCTCGCCGTGCATCTTGCGGATCAGGTTGGTCGGCACCTTGCCCGGGCGGAAGCCCGGCATGCGAACCTGCGGGGCAACCCGCTTGACCTCGGCATCGACCTTCGCGTCGATGTCCTTGGCAGTGATCTTGAGCGTGTAGGCGCGCTTCAGGCCCTCGTTCAACGTCTCGACAGTCTGCATTTTTCTCAGGCTTCCAAACTTCAGAAAAGGTGTCGCGGCGCGTCCGGTGACGCGGGAAACGAGCGGCGATGCTGGTGCGGGCGAAGGGACTCGAACCCCCACACCTTTCGATACCAGAACCTAAATCTGGCGCGTCTACCAGTTCCGCCACGCCCGCATAGGAGCACCGCCGATCGGCGGGCTCTATAGCAGTCAGGCGCTTCATCGCAAGGGTGCAGGCAACTTCATCGCGGGACAAGGCGTTAAGGACCCGAAACAAGGAGACCGAACGTGCCCGTTGAGCCCCCTGTCCAGCCGACCGTGCCGCCCGCCGAGCAGCCGCCCGTGCCGCAGCCGGGACAGCCGACAAGCCCGCCGCCCGAGCTCGATCCGCCGGCCCCGGATATCGACATTCCCTCGCCCCAGCCATCGACTCCGTCGATCCCGGCCCCGGGGCAACCCATCGCGTAGAAAACACAAAAAGGAGAGAGAGGATGAACGACAGCAATCGTGAACACCCGCGCTCCGACCTGCCACAGATCGTCGGGGTCGGCAGCGTCGCCCGCGGGGTGACGAACCAGGCCGCGGATACGCAGTAACGCTCGGCCGCCCATGATAGACAAGCACATGAAAAAGCTTCGGCTGCGCTGCGAAATCGGCGAGCCGGAGGAGGAAGCCCTGCGCGCTGCGCTGATCGGCCCGATCGACTTCCCCGCGGAAACCGTGGTGGTGCGTCGGGGCGAGCGGCTCAACAGCTCGATCCTGCTGCTCGACGGCCTGCTCGCGCGGTACAAGGATCTGAGCGATGGCCAGCGCCAGATCACCCATATCCACGTGCCCGGCGATTTCGCCGATCTGCACGGCTACACGCTCGGCTATCTCGATCACAATGTGATGACGCTGACGCCCTGCCGGATCGCCCGCGCCCCGCATGTCCGCGTGCTGGAGTTGACCAACCATTTCCCCAGTCTGACCCGCGCCTTCTGGTTCTCGACGAACCTAGACGCGAGCATCCACCGCGAATGGGAAGTGTCGCTGGGCCGGCGCAACGCGATCGAGCGCGCGGCGCACCTGCTCTGCGAACTCCAGTCACGGCTGCTGGTGGTCGGCGCAGCGGAAGGCAACAGCTTCCGCCTGCCGATCACCCAAAACCAGTTCGCCGAGTGCCTGGGCTTGACCGGCGTGCACGTGAACCGCGTGCTGCGCGAACTCCGCGAAGCCGGCCTGGCCGATTTCCGCGGCGGCAAGGTGACCGTGCACGACCGGCCCGCGCTGGAGGGGCTGGCCGAGTTCGACGCGCTATATCTTTATCTGGACAAGCCGGCGAACTAGGCGATGGCCGGGATCAGGGAACGAGCATCGGCTTTCCGCAGCGGGGGCAATTCTCGAACGCTCTCGGGGATACGGGAAGTCGGGTGCCCATTACCGACGCGTCCCATCCCGGCAATCCGCAGTGGCGGCACTTGACCGTTCCGAGCAGGAAGATCGCGCCAAAGGCGGGCAACGCCAACCAGAGCGAGTGGAAAAGGACCATTTCGGCCATCGTCGCGAAGGGCAACGCTTGCGCTACGATGAGCAAAACCCTGGCCGTGCCATTTCCCATGCCCGGTCAGTATCTCCATCCGATCGTGGTTTCCACCGTTCCCGCCAACAACCGGACGGAAGGGCGGGCTAGCCCTCGCCCGTTTCGCGCTTGCGGGCAATCTCGGCGCTTTCGCCCTTAAGCGGCTTCGAGACCGGGCAGACTTCCTGGAGATAGGAATTGAGCGTGTTGGCCAGGCTGTCCGGCACCAGCCGGTAATGGACATATTGGCCGCGCTTCTCGCTGGTTACCAGCCCGGCATTCTCCAGAACCGCCAAGTGCTGCGAAACCGCCGGCTTGGAGATCTCGAACCGCGCGGCGATTTCGCCCGCGGTCAGCTCGGCATGGCTGAGATACGCCAGGATCTTGCGCCGCACGGTGGACGACAGGGCTTCGAAGACGCGTTGCATGCCAAATCATTTAAGTGATTTCTTCATTGCTTTCCAGCCGAATCGCGATAACAATTAGGCAGTGACTTAATTACCTAAAAGGTGATTCCATGTCCGAAGCTGCATCCGATACCACGCGAAGCGATGTCCACGCCGTCAACAGCCTGATCGAGACACCGGGCGCCGATCCCGTGAACGGACGCGTGCGATGGGATCCTGTCCACTCCCTGTGGAACGGCGGAATGATGGCGGCGACGCTGGTGCTGGCGCCCCTCACCTTCACGACCGCCGCCTTCGCGATATTCGTGCTCACCACCGGCGCCACGCTCCTTCTCGGCCATTCCGTCGGCTTCCACCGCCAGCTGATCCATCGCAGTTTCGCCTGCCCGCTCTGGCTGGAGCGCGTTCTGGTCTGGTTCGGCACGGCAGTGGGGATGAGCGGCCCGCACTGGATCATCCGCACGCACGATCTGCGCGACTGGGCCCAGCGCCAGCCGCGGTGCCACCCCTATCTCAGCCATGCCGGCGGCATCGTGCGAGACGCCTGGTGGCAGCTCCATTGCCGGCTCGAACTCGATCACCCGCCCGCCTTCGATCTCGGCCGCGCCGGGCAGGACCGCTTCTATCGTTTCCTCGAAGCAAGCTGGATGGCCCAGCAACTGCCGATCGCAGCGCTGCTATTCTGGGCCGGCGGCTGGAGCTTCGTGGTCTGGGGCGTCTGCGCCCGAGTCTTCATCTGCGTCCATGGCCATTGGCTGGTCGGCCATCTCGCCCACACCCGTGGCCCGCAGAGCTGGATCGTCCAGGGTGCCGGGGTGCAGGCGCATGATGTGCCCTGGGCCGGTTTCATCACCATGGGCGAAGCCTGGCACAACAACCACCACGCCTTTCCGGGCTCAGCCCGGATCGGCCTTTATCCGGGCCAGAGCGATCCCGGCTTCGTCCTCATCCGCCTGCTCGCGGCGCTCGGCCTGGCCTGGGACATCCGCACGCCCGCCAGCCTGCCCCCGCGCGCCGAATTGGTGGAGGCGCACGCATGAGGCCGCGCTTCTCGTTCGGCCGCGCCTTTGGCGGCGTTCTCCTCGCCGCGCTGGCAGCCTCGCTCATTCTGAGCGCTTCATTCGGCTTACTCGGCCTGTTCGTGTTCCCCCTCGTCTATTTCCTGACAGCCCTGGTCGGCGCGCTGGTGGCGTTGCCGCTCTACGGGCTGCTCTACCGGTTCGGAGCGGAGCGCGGCTGGATGGCACCGCTGGCGGGCCTGCTTGCAGGCATCACCGGCATGGCGTGGTTCGATGCACCCGCCTCCAGCCACCCGCTGGCCTTGCCCTATTGGTATGTCGCCGCGGGGATCGCCGGCGGCCTCACCTTCTGGTGGCGGATGCGGCCTAGTTTGCCACCCGCCGCGCGGTGAGAATCTTCACCTGCGCCGCCGGGATCTCTCCCTTGAAGAACCCACCGCCCAGCGTCGCGGTCGGCGAATTGGGCGCATCGAAGATCTTGAGCACCACATCCTTGCCGTCAACGACATGGGCGAAGGCAGCGAAGCCCAGATTGTCGCCCGGCTTGGTTGGATCGGCATCGAACGAAGGCTGGTCGCCGAGCAGAATGGTGAAGTCGCCCCGCGCGGTGCCGGGCGCACGGCGCGGCGTCGAGAGGGTGAAATCGGTGTGCTTGATGCCGGTCACGGTGGTCGGCTCATGCTTGATCGGCGGCAGCACCTTGGCCGGCGCGCCGTTCACGCCGAACTGCACAAAGCCGAAATGGTCCTGCACCTTCACCACCCGGTAGAAGGGTGCGCCATCGAGCCGCTTCTGGTCGACATAGCGCAGGAAATTGCCGCCGCTGATCGGCGCCCGGACATTGTCCACTTCCACGGTGATCACGCCAGCGCTGGTGGTCAGCGCCACGCGGGGCAGCGGCTTGGCGGAGGTTGTCTGGGGCGCCGGCGCGGGTGCCGGAACCGGCGCGGTCTGCGCCATGGCAGGAAGCGCCGACAGGGTCAGCAAACAGGCGAGCAGCTTCCGGATCATCATCCCTCCTGTTTGGTCGCGGCGGCCTGCGGGCAGGCATAGGCCTGTTTGTAGGTCTGGCCCCAGCAGCGGCGCAAGGCATCGAGCACGTTCAGGTTGAGCGGCCATTGGATGCGCCATTCACTGCCGTCCGGCATCAGGATCGGCTTGCCCTTGTCGTCGCGCGCCACTTCGTCGAAATCGGCGGGCTTGGGCGTAGCGACGAGCTTCGCACGCGCAGCCTCCAGCCCGGCCTTGTCGCCGCGCAGGAAGGCGATGCTGCCATCGACATAGAGCGCCCAGGCGCCGCCCCGGTCCTCGCCCGGACGGTGATAGGCGCGCCGAAACAGCGCTATCGCGGCATCGGTCTCGCCGGCATTGGCGCGCATCTGCCCCTCATGCCAGAAGAGCGTCGAGACCTCCGCCTTATGCGCTTCGCGCCATTCGCGGATCGCTTCGGCCGCCGCATGGTCGCAGCCGCGGCTCGCCAACACCCGCCAGCCGCCGTTCAAGTCCTGGTCGAACCGATCCTGGTTGAGCGCGACCAACGCCGCGCGATCATAGCTGCAGTCCGCCGCCTGCGCGGGAGAAAGGAAAAGCAACGCCGACAGGATCGTGATCATCGCTTTCCCCTCCCTGATATCAGCCCGCGAGCGCCTTCTTCAGCAGCTCGTTGACCACTGCCGGATTGGCCTTGCCGGCCATCGCCTTCATCGTCTGGCCGACGAAGAAGCCGAACAAAGCTTCCTTGCCACCGCGATACTGCTCGAGCTGGCCCGGATTCTTGGCGAGAATCTCGGCGATCACCGCCTCGATCGCACCGGTGTCGCTGGTCTGCTTGAGCCCGCGCTCCTCGACGATCTTGCCCGCGGCATCGCCGGTTTCGAGCATGATCTCGAACACCTGCTTGGCCAGCGGACCCGACAGCGTGCCGTCCGCAGCCAGCGCCAGCAGTTCGGCGCCCTGCTCGGGGCTCACCGGCGAAGTATCGAGATCCTTGCCCAGTCGGTTGAGCGCGCCGTACAGGTCCGACAGCAGCCAGTTCGCCGAAGCGCGCGCGACCTCGTTCTCGCCCTTCTTCTGGATCCGCGCGCCCTCGGCAAGCAGCGCCTCGAACCAGCGCGCAGTATCCGCATCGGCGGTCAGCGTCGCGGCGTTATAGGCCGAAAGCCCCAGCGCCTGCTCATAGCGGCGGCGCTTGGCATCGGGCAGTTCGGGCAGGCTGGCGCGGCATTCCTCGAGGAAGGCATCGTCCAGCTCGAGCGGCAGCAGGTCGGGATCGGGGAAGTAGCGATAGTCGTGCGCGTCCTCCTTCGAGCGCATCGACCGGGTCTCGCCCTTGTCCGGATCGAACAGACGGGTTTCCTGGACGATCTTGCCGCCGGCCTCGAGCACTTCGACCTGGCGCCGGGCCTCGATCTCCACCGTCTGCATGACGAAGCGGACCGAGTTGACGTTCTTGGTCTCGGTGCGGGTGCCGAACTCGGCGCCCGGCTTGCGGACCGAGACGTTCACGTCGGCGCGCATCGAGCCCTGGTCCATGTTGCCGTCGCACGAGCCGACATAGCGCAGGATCGCGCGCAGCTTGCTCAGATAGGCCCCGGCTTCCTGCGGCGAGCGCATGTCCGGCTTCGACACGATCTCCATCAGCGCCACGCCGGCGCGGTTGAGATCGACGTAGGAGCGCGTCGGATGCTGGTCGTGCATCAGCTTGCCCGCGTCCTGCTCGACATGGATGCGCTCGATGCCGATCGTCTTGACGCTGGCTTCGGGATCCTTGTCGTCTAGGCTGATCTCGATCTGCCCCTCGCCCACCAGCGGGTGGAAGAGCTGGCTGATCTGATAGCCCTGCGGCAGATCGGCATAGAAGTAATTCTTGCGGTCGAAGCGCGACCATTTGTTGATCACTGCGCCGATCGCCATGCCGGTGCGCACCGCCTGGCGGATGCACTCGAAATTCGGCGTGGGCAGCATGCCCGGCATCGCCGCGTCGATCAGGCTGACCTGGCTGTTCGGCTCCGCGCCGAACGCGGTCGCTGCTCCCGAAAAGAGCTTGGCGTTGGAAGTGACCTGGGCATGGACTTCGAGGCCGATCACGACCTCCCATTCGCCGGTTTCGCCCTGGATGCGGTACGTGGATTCGCTCATCGTGCCCTTCGCCTGTTCAGGCGATCCTTCTTTCGTCTGGTCAGAACCTTCACCCGATCGACACGAAGCGGCTTTGGCTGCCTGTGCCGAAACAGTTTCTTGATCCCTTCCACAATTCCATCACGAACAATGTCGGTGGCGAGCTGCCCAAAGAACTCGCCGACAAAACTCACCACCATTGCTCCGGCCGCGCCGTGAACCCGGCGCGCTGCTCGATCGCAAGCCCCGCGCCCAGCACGCCCTGCTCGTCGAGCGGCTTGCCGATGATCTGCAGGCCCAGCGGCAGCCCGGCGGAGTCGAGCCCGGCGGGCACGCTCATCGCCGGCAGGCCGGCCAGGCTGGCAGGCACGGTGAACACGTCGTTGAGGTACATCGCCAGCGGATCGGCCGACTTCTCGCCCAGCGCGAACGCCGAGGACGGCGCCGTCGGAGTGAGCAGCAGGTCGCAGACGGTGAAGGCGTTCTCGAAATCCTGCGCGATCAGCGTGCGGACCTTCGATGCCTGGGTGAAATAGGCGTCGTAGAAGCCAGCCGACAGCACATAGGTGCCGATCAGGATGCGGCGCTGCACTTCCGGACCGAAGCCCGCCGCACGCGTCGCCGCATACATGTCCTGCAGGTTCTGCCCGTCGGCCAGCTCGCGCAGGCCATAGCGCACGCCGTCATAGCGGGCGAGGTTCGACGAAGCCTCTGCCGGCGCGATGATGTAATAGGTCGGCAGCGCGTATTTGGTGTGCGGAAGGCTGACTTCCACCACTTCGGCGCCGGCGTCCTTCACCCAGGCGATGCCCTGGTCCCACAGCGCCAGGATTTCCTCGGGGGTGCCGTCGAGGCGATATTCCTTGGGAATACCGATCTTCTTGCCCTTGAGGTCGCCCGACAGCAGCTCTTCCCACTTCGGAACCGGCAGGTTCAGCGAAGTCGAGTCCTTCGCATCGAAGCCCGCCATGTTCTCGAGCAGGATCGCGCAGTCCTTGACGTCGCGCGCCATCGGCCCGGCCTGATCGAGGCTCGAGGCGAAGGCAACCACGCCCCAGCGCGAGCAGCGGCCATAGGTCGGCTTGATGCCGCTGATGCCGGTGAACGCCGCAGGCTGGCGGATCGAGCCCCCAGTGTCGGTGCCGGTGGCACCCGGCACGAGCCGTGCGGAGATCGCTGCCGAGCTGCCGCCCGACGAGCCGCCCGGCGCCAGCGGGGCATTGTCGCCGCCGCCACGCCGCCAAGGCGAGATCACATTGCCGAAGTACGACGTCTCGTTCGACGAGCCCATCGCGAACTGGTCGAGGTTGAGCTTGCCGAGCATGCCGGCGCCGGCATCCCACAGCTTCTGCGAGACGGTCGATTCATAGACCGGCTTGAAGCCTTCCAGCATGTGGCTGGCGGCAGTGGTCTGCACGCCTTTGGTGGCGAACAGGTCCTTCATGCCGATCGGCACGCCAGCGAGCGGCTTGAGCGCCTCGCCCTTGGCCAGCGCCTCGTCGGCGGCGGCGGCTGCAGCGAGCGCATGCTCGGGGGTTTCGACGATGAACGCGTTCAGCGCCTTGGCCTTGCTCACCTTGACGATGAAGGCATCGGCGACTTCGCGCGCCGAGAAGGTGCCGGCGCGCACGCCGTCGCGAAGGGCGGCTACGCCCAGATCGGTAATCTCGGTCATTATTCGACCACCTTCGGCACGGTGAAGAAACCGTGCTCGCCCTGCGGTGCGTTCTGCAGCACGGCGTCGCGCTGGTTACCCTCGGTCACCACGTCCTCACGGAGGCGCAGCTTGTTGGGGATCACGGCGGTCATCGGCTCGACCGACGAGGTATCGACCTCGCCAAGCTGCTCGATCCAGCCCAGGATGTTGTTGAGCTCGGGCGCGAGGCGCTCGGCATCGGCATCGCTGATCGCGATGCGAGCGAGGCTCGCCACCTTCTTCACGGTTGCGGTATCGACGGACATTGGAGGCGCCTAACAGGGCCGCCTCCCACCTTCAAGCACCGGTTACTTGAAAGGCCGCCCCTGCGGCTTGTCGCCGATGAATACTTGCCGCATTTCGACCTTGCGCACGACGACACCGCCACCCGAAATCGCGCCATATTCGCGCTCAAGCATGCCCCGCTCCTCGGTATCCGATATTTCCTCGGGCGCCTGCCTTGCTTCAGGATCCGCGAGCTCGCCGAGGCCAGAAAGATCACGCCACCCCTGCTGCGTGAACAAATAGGTGCGAGCATCGATCGAGCATTTCGCTTTCGGATCCGTCCGCTTTTCGGGCGGCAGCTTGACGCAGCCATCGTTGATCACGGTCGCAGTCTTCGCGTCGTGCATATACACCCGGCACAGATTGTCGTCCTGACAGGCGTGCTCGCTCAGGAGCTTCTCCTTCAGCGTCACGGGCAATGCTGCTCCGGTCGGATGCATGTCATAGGCTCCGGCGAACTTCCTCCGATCATTCTCGCGCAACTCCAGCGTGTAGGGACTCTCGGCCTTCTCCACGTCAATTGCGCGTGCCCGAATCGCGGCGTTACCCGAACGTTTCAAGCGAGCAAGGGCTTCGCGTCCCGGCTTTCCGAAGTCGAAGGCCAGAGCACGCCAGTCGAACTTGTCCACGCCGACCTTTCCCGTTTCGAGCCGGGCAACCTGATCGCGTGTCGAGATCGCGTTGAAGTTGATCAACGGCGTCGCGAGCACCAGTCCAATCACGCAGACCATGCAGGCCAGCACCAGATTGGCGGGGCGCACCAGCCGGGTCCATCCGAGCCGTCGCAGCACCAGCGTAGCGAAATACACCAGCCCCCAGCAGAGTGCGACGCCGACAAAGACCACCGCCCAGAGTCGTTCGGGTGTATACCCATATTGACCAATGCGCAGGCCGGTAGCCACTGCCGCCAAGATGGCGAGCGGCAGGATCACTGCCGCCAGCACTATCGCGCTGACACGGAGCACCGGATTGCGCCGCTCGTCTCCCTCCCCTGCACCGATCACGTCATTGACCAGTATCAGGGCAGCCGCCGCACAGGTCAGCAAAAGCGGCGTGGTTGCAGAGGTCGCATCCCACAACGACTGCACACCCGCAAAAGGCAGCGCGAGCAGGAACGCTCCCAAACCCACGGCCAGCACAGGTGCCAGCACCGCCAGCAGCGTCGTCACCACCCGCTGAAGCAGCCGCACCACAGCATCATGTTCGCGCAGCATGCCGAGCGCGGAGCCGAAGGCCAGTCCGATCAGAACCCGAACGAACCAGTTCTTCATCAGCAGATCATGAAGCAGATCGATCTTGATCAGCTGGAACAGGCTGGCAAGCAGCCATGCCATGATCCACACGATCGCCACGAACAGCCAGCAGGCGCACCAAAGGACGACATTGGTCCAGGCATAGTCATGCACTGCGGCATAGGGTGCGCGCAGCCGGCCCTCGTCCCGCGCAGCCTGAAAGAGCGGTGCCGCGATCGCCACGGCAAGCAACAGGCTGAAAGTCCGCCAGACGTCAGTCGCATTCCAGCCGCCCGGCGCTCCGTTCCACCAGGTCACCAGCCCTCCGGCCAGCCCGATCAGTACGGCGAATCCGATCGAGGCCCACCAGCGCTGCCGCTCGATCGTGAACCCGATCATTGCAGCGAACAGCGCCACCGCCATCATCGACGACGCCTGCAGGGCGCTCCACTGAATCTCGTAGCCCGGCTTGTCCCCCAGGATCAGATGCGCCGCGACTCCCGTCGCCAACCCCAGCCCCGCCAGCAGGAAAGGCCGTGCCGCCCAGCGCTCCGGCTCACTCGTCGGCCCGGTTTCGATCTCGTCCATGAAAACACTCCCCTCGCCGCGATGCTCTCGCATCCGTGCGGGGTGGTAAAGTGAATTTCCGGTGCATTATGGTGGCAACCACAAGCGCAGTTGCGCCGGGCGAAATCGTGCCTTGCGGGAATGCGATTGCAACAAAATGGCTTTATGCTGCATTGCACAATGGAGAGTGGGGCTTGGCCCGTAAATTCCTCTACGGCATCGTAGGACTTATCGTGCTCGCCATCGCAGCCACCTTCGCCTATCGGTTCTGGGGTATCGAACTGCTCCGCCAGGCCATGGTGCCCAGCGCAAACATCGTGCAGCTCTCCGCCCCCGGTGATTACAGCAAGCCCGAGCTGTGGCTCGCCCGGCCGGACAAGCCCGGCAATCCCGCGCTGTGGACGCCCGAAGGCTTCAAGCCTGCCGAGAACCCGCCCGCCGCAGTGTTCTTCATCCACCCGACGTCGTTCCTCGATCGCTCCGCCTGGAACGCGCCGCTGAACGACATCGCCGCCAATACCCGCGCCGAACTGTTCCTGCGTGGACAGGCAAGCGCGTTCAACAGCGCCGGGCTGGTCTGGGCGCCGCGCTATCGCCAGGCGACCTTCGGTGCCTTTCTCACCAGCAAGGAACAGGCGCATCAGGCGCTCGACTTCGCCTATCGCGATGTGCTGGCGGCGTTCGACCAGTTCCTCAAGGAAGCCGGCAACCGCCCGATCATCCTGGCGGGCCACTCGCAAGGTGCGCTGCACCTCAGCCGCCTGCTGGTCGATCGCGTGGCGGGCCAGCCGCTCGCCAAGCGGATCGTCTCGGCGTACGTCGTCGGCTGGCCGGTCTCGATGACCGCCGATCTGCCCAAAATGGGCCTGCCCGCCTGCACCGGCCCGGACCAGAGCGGCTGCATCCTCTCCTGGCAGAGCTTCTCCGATCCCGCCGATCCCTCGCTGATCTTCGATACCTTCGATCAGAGCAACGGCTTCACCGGCCAGCCGCGCAAGGGCACCCCGATGCTCTGCACCAATCCGCTCACCGGCAAGCCGGGCGACACTGCCGAAGCAACCGCGAATCTCGGCGGCCTGATGCCCAGCAAGGACCTGACCAGCGCGGTGCTGCAGAAGAACCTCGTCCCCGCCCGCTGCGAGGGCCGCGGCATCCTGATGATCGGAAACAGTCCGCCGGACCTCGGCCCCTATGTGCTGCCGGGCAACAACTATCATGTGTTCGACTACAGCCTGTTCTGGGCAAATGTCCGTGCCGATGCCGAGCGTCGGTTGCAGGCGTTCGCCAATTAACCGTCATCCCGGCGAAAGCCGGGATCTCGTGCGATGGCGCGATACCGCATGAGATCCCGGCTTTCGCCGGGATGACGATTGGGGGTAGTGACGGGCGATGATCACCACCGCCTCCGCCGAATTCCGCGCCGCCCTCCCCGCCGGCGGCCGCCTGATCGGCCTCGATGTGGGTACCAAGACGATCGGCACCGCGCTGTGCGACGCCGGCTGGAGCTTCGCGAGCCCGGCCGAGTTGGTCCGCCGCACCAAATTCTCCAAGGACAAGGCCGCGCTCCAGGCGCTCATGGCCGCGCAGCAGGTCAAGGGGCTGGTGATCGGCCTTCCCCTCAATCTCGACGGCACCGATAGCCCGCGCACCCAGTCCACCCGCGCCTTTGCCCGCAACATGGACGATATCGGCCTGCCGATCCTGCTGTGGGACGAGCGCTGGTCCACCGTCGCGGTCGAGCGCACCCTGATCGAGCAGGATTTCAGCCGCGCCCGCCGCGCCGAGATGATCGACAATATGGCCGCCGCGCACATCCTCCAGGCCGCGATCGACGCCTTAGTCAACGTCTGAACGGCTTTCGTCGAAAACCGGTCAGGTCTGGGCACACCGGCGCCTAGCGGCCGCTCCGGTTTTCGAGAGAGCTCGCCCATGCCGTTTAGCCTGTCGCTGTCACTCGCCCTGTTCCTGGCGCCCGCAATCGCCCAGGCCCAGGCCATCCCCCGGGTCGTCGTCGGTGCCGACGGCCGGTACGAGCACCGCATCGATCCCAAGACGCGCGTCGATGGCGTTTCGCCCGCAGTCATGGTCGAGTTCCGCCGCCAGTTCGGCGCGATGGTCGATTATGTCGATTCGCTGCCCGCCGTGAACACCCCGCCCGCCCCGATCTGCCACCGCCTGTCCACCTATATCGAAGTCGCCGCGCGCTTCGGCGTGCCGGGCGCGAGCCTCAGCGTGATGACGCCGATCAACTTCACCAACGGCAAGTGCCACAACATGACCGGCGGCGGGTTCGAGCTCTACGTCAACAAGCATGACACGCTGATCTCGAGCCAGAGAGCAAGCTGGCGCGGTGCCGAACAAGGCACCACCGACTGGTTCGTACTCGATCGCAAGGGGTTCACGCCCGGCCGGATCCAGCTGGCGCCCGCCACTTTCGCGCTTTTCCGTGCCGATCGCCCGCTGATGCGCCCGGTGTCGCGCGAACGTGTGCTGCGCCAGCAAATTGGCGAGGAACCGCCCGCCATCACTGGCGACCGGCTGGTCGATGGCTTGCGCGCTGATCACCAGCGGCGCCAGGCGATGCTGGCGGCCATGAGCCCGGCCGATCGCGCCGCGCCGGCCTGCATGGCCCGTGACGGCCCGTGGATCGATCTCCAGGGCTGCGCCACCGGGCTGCAAGTGTGGGAATTCGTCCCGGACTATTATGACAGGAAGCGCGCCGGAGACTTCCAGGTGATTGTGCTCAGCTCGCCGACCAACCGCTATCACGGCGAGAGCGAACAAATATATGCCTCGCGCCGCGCGATGCTTGGCCAGCTCGACCTGAACAGGCTCGCCGGCATGATCCGATAGGTGGAGCGGCGCCGGTCGAGACCATCGAACCTGCGATTTACGGCAGATGCGAGACTCCTTGCGCCACCGCCTCCACGGGTCTAGGCGACGGCTTTAATGCAAACCTCCGATCATCGCCCCGGGGCCCAGATACAGGGCCGCGCCGTCTTCCCGCACCGGCACCTCACCGGCATTGCGGGCCTTCAGCCCCATGAGATCATGTTCCTGCTCGACGAAGCGGAACAGTGGATCGAAGCCAATCGCAGCCGCGCCCGCAGCGATCGCCGGCTCGAGGGGCTCACCCAGATCAACGCGTTCTTCGAGAACTCCACCCGCACGCTCCTCTCCTTCGAGATCGCGGGCAAGCGACTGGGCGCCGATGTGGTCAACATGCACGCCGCGCAAAGCTCGGTGAAGAAGGGCGAGACGCTGATCGACACCGCGGTCACCCTCAACGCGATGCGCGCCGATGTGATCGTCATCCGCCACATGGCCTCGGGCGCGGTCCAGCTGATCGCCGACAAGGTTGATTGCCCGGTACTCAACGCCGGCGACGGCTGGCACGAGCACCCGACCCAGGCACTGCTCGACGCGCTCACCATCCGCCGCCGTCGCGGCTCGGTGGCCGGCCAGCGCGTGGTGATCTGCGGCGACCTGCTCCACAGCCGCGTCGCCCGCTCGAACATGCTGGCGCTTACGTCGCTCGGCGCCGAAGTCCGCGTCGTCGCCCCCTCCACGCTGATGCCGCCCGCGATCGAGGGGCTCTACGTCCAGCCCTTCACCGATTTCGATGCGGCGCTCGAAGGCGCCGACGTCGTGATGATGCTCCGCGTCCAGAACGAGCGCATGGCCGGCGGCTTCATCCCCTCGACTCGCGAGTTCCACGCCCGCTACGGCCTCACCCCGGAGCGCCTCGCCCGCGCCAAGCCCGATGCGCTGGTCATGCACCCTGGCCCGATGAACCGCGGCGTCGAGATCGACTCCTCGGTCGCCGACGATCCGGATCGCAGCGCGATCACCGAACAGGTCGAAATGGGCGTGGCGGTCCGCATGGCCTGCCTCGACGTCCTCACCCGAGCCGAGCGCGGCGTGGAGGGCTGGGCATGAAGACCTTCACCAACATCAAGCCCGTCGGCTTCACCGGCGGCTTCGCGTTCGACGGCGAGACGATCGCTGCCACCTCCGAAAACGCCGAGAGCATCGACGGCAAGGGCCTGCACCTCGCCCCCGGCATTGTCGATCTGGGCGTGTTCGCGGTCGATCGCGCCGCCTGTCGCGCCGGCGGCATCACCCGGGTCGGCCTGATGCCCGATCAGTCGCCGATCCTCGACGATCCCGGCATCATCCGCCGCGCCGCGCTGATGGGCAAGCCGGACCTGTGGGTCCATCCCCTCGCCGCCGCCACCCGCGGCCTCGAAGGCACCGACCTTGCGGAGATGGCGATCAACGCCAGCGCGGGCGCAAAAGCCGTCGCCACCGGCCGCCGCTGGGTCGCCAATGCCGGGGTGATGCGCAAGGTTCTGGCCTATGCCAAGGATTGCAACCTCACCGTCATCGCCCATGCCGAGGATAGCGGCCTGACCGGCGACGCCGTCGCCACCGAAGGCCTGACCGCCACGCTCCTGGGTCTGGCAGCAGCTCCCGCCATCGCCGAAGCACTGGCGATCGCCCGCGACACGATGCTCGCCGAGGATACCGGCGCGCGCATCCATTTCCGCCAGGTCACCACCGCCGCCGGGCTCGATCTGATCCGCCAGGCCAAGCGCCGCGGCGTGCACGTCACCTGCGGCGTCACCCCGGCACACTGGCTGCTGTCGGACATCGCGGTCAGCGACTATCGCACCTATGCCCGCCTCTCACCGCCGCTGCGCGCCGAGAGCGATCGGCAGGCCGTGCTAGTCGCACTCGCCGACGGCACGATCGACGTCATCGCCTCGGGCCATGACCCGCGCGGCCCCGAAGGCAAGCGCCTGCCCTTCATCGATGCGGATGACGGCATGTCGGGCGCCGAGACTTTGCTCGCCCTGTCGCTCGGCCTGGTCCGCGACGGCACGCTGACGATGGAGCGGCTGTTCGAGCTGCTCGCCGCCAACCCGGCGCGCATCCTCGGCCTCGACGCCGGCACGCTCGCCCCCGGCAAGCCCGCCGACTTCATCCTCTTCGCCCCCGATGCTCCGTGGATCGTCGACGGCACGAAGATGAAGGCCCGCGCCGGCAACACCCCGTTCGACGGGCTGCCGGTTCAGGGCAAGGTCCACCGCGTGTTCAAGGGCGGGCGGGAGATCGTGTAGGCGCATTCCAGTCCTGGCGGTGCTCGATCTCCACTGCAACTCTCTGGCCCTGCCCATTCTCGGCTGGCTGGAATCGGGCCTCGGTCCGAAGCCTGTCGCAGGCTTTGCCATCGAAATCCGCCACCCCACTGGAATGAACCACGGTACAGAGATCGACGTGCCCGTGTGTGCCGATCCGAAGCCGCATCGTCGTGACGCCCAGATTCTGACTCGGCCGGATGCTCGAAAGATATTCGTCATCAGCCAGCAACCGGGTCAGGTCGCGCCAGGCCTCCGCCGGCTTCGCGGGCGCAGGATCAATCGGTTCGGGCTCGAAGGTCGCTGCCAACAGGTTGATGGGACAAACTAGGCTGGAACGCCCAATCTGCACATCCGTAACGCCCTCCCGCTTTATCGACGGCTTGGGCGGATCGAAGATCTTGTCCGACCAGAAGGTGCCATAGGTTTCCGACCGCTCCCAGAAGTCGATTTTGCAAGCAACCGCAGGCCGCCCCTCGGGTTCCAGTGAAAAGGTACATGCGAGCGTCCGCTTTGGGGAGATGCTGGTCTCGGAGCATCGCATCGCATGCAACATCATCCGGGGCGGGACGCCTCGCCACCCCTGCGGCGCATATTGCTCGCAGCGCATTTCCCTGCTCCCGCCACACGCAGAGTATAATGCGTAGCGGGCTTCATCCTCGATCTGCACCATCTCGCGCGCGGAGAGCGGACGGGGGCCCTCCTGCGTCCGGGCCACGGGAAGTAGTTCCGCACTGGATACGCAGGCGAGCCCCAGCAACGTCGCGAACAATTGCAAATGGCCCGGCATCTGCTCCCCCCAGGATAACCGGATCAGAGCCTATTACACCTGCGTAGCTTTGCAATATCGGCATTCAGGCTGCGATAGTCTCCGCCGCCCCGACAAACGGCGCGATCACGCCCATCGCCCGATCGGCATACAGCGCCTTCTCCCCCACCGGCGCGACATAGTCGATCGCCGCCCGCGCATCCTCCGGCGAGGCACCACGCGCGATCATCCAGCTCGCCAGATATTGCGAGGCAAGGCACCCGCCTGCGGTGGCAACATTGCCATGCGCCACGAACGGCGCGTCGATCACCTCTACGCCCGCCTCGATCACCCAGGGCTTGGTCGTCAGGTCGGTGCAGGCCGGCAGCGTGCCGATCAGCCCGAGCTTCGCCAACAGCAGGGTGCCCGAGCATTGCGCCCCGATCAGCTGGCGCGCCGGATCGAGCCGAATCCGCGCGAGCATATCCGCGTCCGCCGCAATCTCGCGCGTGCGGAAACCACTGCCGATCAGCACCGCATCCGCCTCGGCCGCGAACTCCAGCGGCTTCTGCGCGGTAATCGTCACGCCGTTCAGCGAAGTCACCTGCTCGGCCGGACAGGTAATATGCGCCATCCAGCCCCTGGGCTTCATCCGATTGAGGATCGCCGCCGCGACGAACGAATCCAGCTCGTTGAACCCGTCAAACGTCAGCACCGCGATCTGCATGTCGGCCTCCCTTGAACCCGCACCGCCCCTATCAGCCGCAGCGCGCATCGCAACCATGCGTTAATTAACACGGGCTTAGGCACGGCTCATGACTAGTCCTATAAAAATGGTCGCATCACTTACAGGAGCCCTCCTCGCCGCAAGCTGCGCGACCGCGCCGGCCGAGGGCCTGAACCCGAAGAAGAAGCTCCACTGCGCGGTGATCCTGGGTGTCGCAGGGCAGAATGCCGAGCGCACCAACGCACCGGCCGAGGAGCGGCGCGCCCTTTTCGTCGGCAACTCCTGGTACACGCAACGCCTGTCCGAAAAGGCGCTTGAAACGCCGGAGGCAAAACAGATCCTGGCGCTCGCGCGACAGAAGAGCGGCGAACTGGAGCCTATCGCCAGAACCTGCATCAAGCGTGCCGAGGACGATACCGGCTTCAAGGGATTCCGCCGCCGGATCGGCGCAATGTACGATGAGGCGGACGCCGCGCGCAGGTGAGGCGCCCGACCTTCCCCTCCCTGCGAGGGAAGGGAGAAGAGGACCCTCTACTTCTTCCGGCGCGCCGGCTTGGCCAGATTCGCCGCCACCGCTTCCAGCACCAGCGCCTTCAGCGCTGCGGCATCGATCGCCTCGCCCTCGCGAATATCGATCGCCCGCCGCACATTCCCGTCGAGGCTCGCATTGAACAGCCCCGCCGGATCGCGGAGCGAGGCTCCCTTGGCGAAGGTGAGCTTCACCACTGCCTTGTAGGTCTCACCGGTGCAAAGGATCCCGGCATGCTCCCAAACCGGCACGCCGCGCCACTTCCACGTCTCCTCCACCTCGGGATCGGCTTCGTGGATCAGTTCACGCACGCGTGCCAGCGTCGCGCCCCGCCAGTCGTCCAGCGCCGCAATACGGGCATCGATCTGCTCGGCAGCGCTCTTGTCCTCGCTCATGCGTTCCTCGCGAAATAGGGCCATGCGAACCTGTAGAGCCTCGTCGGCAACAGCACCAGCGAGCCAGCGACAACAACCACCGCGAATGATCAATCCCGTGCCGCGTGCCGCTCCGCCATGTAGCGCCCGGGCGAGGTGCCCAGCACCTTGCGGAACATCGTCACGAAGCTTGGCACGCTCTCATAGCCAAGGTCGCCCGCCACCCGCTGGATCGAAGCGCCACCCGCCAGCCACTTCACCGCCAGCATCACCGAAAGCTGCTGCCGCCAGCGCCCGAAGCTCATCCCCGTCTCGCGCAGGATCGTCCGCGCCAGCGTCCGCTCGCCAAGCCCCGCGCGCTTCGCCCACACGTCCAGCGTCGCGCGGTCGGCCGGCGCCGCCAGCATCGCCTCGGCCATCCGCCGCAGCCGGCTGTCGCCCGGCATCGGCAAGTGGAGATCCTCCACCTTCGCCTCGGCCAGTTCGTCAAGCAGCACCGCGACGAGCCGCCCGTTCGCGTCATTCTCTTCATACAGCACTGGCAAATGCGCGCAGCGCACCAGCAATTCGCGCATCAAGGGCGTCACCGAAATTGCGCAGCAGGTAGCGGGCAACTTCTCGGCCACTTCAGGGGAAACAAAGGCATTATAGCCCTCGAGCATTCCCGATCCCTTCACGCTGTGCAGCGCATTGCCGGGAATCCACACCGCGCTGCGCGGCGGCACGATCCACAACCCGCCGTCCACTTCACAGGTCAGCGCACCGCGATAGACGAGCATCACCTGCCCCTTTCGGTGGCGATGCGGCTCCAGCTCGAATTCCCCCACGTCTTCCATCGCCGCGCCAAAAGTCACCACCGGCCGCGGCACCTCGTCGGGATCGAGCCAGTTCGCCTTGTCGGCCCGCGACGTCAGGATCGGCATGATTTGTCCGCTTCGAATAACATTCTGGCCAACCTTCGGAATGACGCCTTTATTGCGAGCGATTATCAACATTCATCCGCGCAGTCGAGCCCGGCGCGGTGGCGCTCGGCGAGAGCGCCTTTGAACCGAGTACCAAGTCTGCGTCCGCGGTCAGGCCGGCCATTTCCCCTGGCCTCTGCTCGAAGCGGACCGCGGCAATGAATTCAGCGTGAGGACCCTGTGATGCTTGCTCCCGATTCCCCCGAACGCCCCGCTCCCGCAACCAAGGCCCCCGGCCGCATCGATCAGGCGCTGCGCCGCCTGCTGATGAAGCCGGCCGCCATCGTCGCCAATGAAGAGCTGAGCGATCGCTTCCGCCTGATCACGATCGAGGGGCCGGCGCTGGCCGGCGTCGCCTGGGCGCCGGGCCAGAAGCTCCAGGTCGCGATGGGCTCCGCCTTCATGACGCGCACCTATACCCCGATCGAGTGGAACGCCGTGGCCGGACGCACCTGCATCCTCGGCTATGCCCATGGCGACGGCCCGGGCAGCGCCTGGGTGCGCGATGCCCGCCCCGGCGATCCCTGCGACCTGTTCGGCCCGCGCGGTTCGCTCGATACCAGCCGCCTGCCGGGCCCGATCGCCGTGTTCGGCGACGAGACGGCGATCGGCCTCGCCTATGCGCTCTCGCGCAACCATCTGTTCGTCAGCAGCCATTTCGAAGTCGAGGATGCCGATGCTGCCTGCCAGGTCGCCGAGCAGCTCGGCCTCGGCCGGATCGCGCTATACCCGCGCCGCCCCGGCGAGACGCATCTGGCCGGCATGGAAGCCACCCTCCCCGCGCTGATCGCCAGCGGCGCCAGCTTCGTCCTTGCCGGCAAGGCCGCTACCGTCCAGCGCCTCCGCCAGGGGCTCAGGGGCCTCGGCGTGCCGGGAGAGCGGGTGCTCACCAAGGCCTATTGGGCGCCGGGCAAGAAGGGGCTCGACTGACCCACGAAAAAGGCCGGGGCGTTGCCACCCCGGCCTTTCCTGTTTCCCGATGGGAGTGGGAAAAACTGTTTAGCGCGAAGCCACGCGCTCGCGGCCCGGCTTCACCCAGGCGGCAGTCGCATCGCCCGCACCAGCGCGGACGAAGCAGGTCTGCCCGCTCGACTTGATCTGCTGGCACAGCGCGTTGGCGCCGCTACGGTCATAGCCGCCGACCGACAGCCGATAGAAATTGCCCGCCTTGGTCGAGACCTTGGCGCCATACGGCGTCTGGCCGGCAAGCGCCGCGACCCGGTCGTCCATCCGGTTCCACGCATCACGCGCCACCGCCGGGTTCACATAGGCGCCGAGCTGGACGTAGAAATTGCCACGTGCCGGCTTGGCCGCCACCGCGCTCTTCTCGATCAGGCGCGGCGCCTTTGCGCTGACGGAAACCTTGGCGGCCGGCGCACGCACCGCCGCGACCGGAACCGTCTGCACCACTTCGGCGCGCGGGCCGAAGACGACGCCGGCATTGGTGCCGGCCACCGGATTGGCCTCGGTCACCGCAACGGCCGGAGCCGCCGCCGCAACCGCCGTGGTGGCGACGCCGGCCTCGACGGCAACCGCCTCGGCATTGGCGGGCACGCCCGGCATATAGGTATCGACCGCTTCCGGTGCCGGCGCGATCTGCACCGGCTGCACCGTGGCGGCGGCGAGCATCACATTCTGCTGGGCGAGCGCGAGACGCACCGGCTGGCCGGCATCCTGCACCGGCGTGACATTGAGCAGCGCGGCAACCTGGTCATAGGCGTTCACCGGGCGCGCAAAGCTCAGCCACTGCATCATGCGCGCGTTGATCTGGTCCGGCGCGACGTCGACCGAAGCGACCTGCTTGGCTTCCGACCAGCGCCCCGAAAGCGCGAGCGCGAGCGCCAGGTTCTGGCGGGTCTTGGCGGTAGCGTCGTCGGCGCGAGCGGCCGGGCCAAGGATCTCGATCGCCTTCACCGGATCACCGGCCAGCGCAAAGGCCAGCCCGCGATCGGCGGCGGGGATCGTGTCTTCATGGCTGTCGAGCATCGCGCGCGCGCCTGCCCAGTCGCCGCCGGCGATCTTGGCAAGCACCTGGTTCAGTGCCGCGCGGCCATCGCCCGGATTGAGCGCCAGCGCGTCGCCCAGCGCCTGGTTCGCCGAGGCGAAGCGCCCCGCGAGCAGATAGGCCTGGCCGAGCAGCGCGCGATATTCGGCGTTCTGCGGATCGTTCGCCACCGCCGCCTCGGCATGCGCCACGGCGTCGCCCGCCTTGCGCTTGGCGATCGCCTTGCGCGCGGCGCCGGCTTCCTGCGCGGCCTTCTTGGCATTCGGCGCATCGGTCGCGAAAGCCGAGAGCGCGAAGCCCTCGGTCGCGATGCCGGCTGCCAGCGTGCCGCTGGCGGCCAGCGCCGAAAGGCCGATCACGAACTTGTTACGGATCTTCATCATCCAGTCCTTACCGGTTCCCGCCCGGGCCGACCTGGCGCGCGAGCGCCTCGACCTCGGTCAGTGATTCGAGGAACACATCGAGCGCCTCGGTCACGATCTGCTGCGCCGAACGGTTGGTGACGGCGGATGCGAGGCGCAGGCGCAAATGCCGGTCATTGTCGAGGCGGAGCGTGAACGCCGCCTTGGGTTTCTTCGCCACTTCGCGGGCCATCCGCTCGGCCGCCGCGGGCGCGATCGCCGGGCGCTGCGCGACAGGCGTCGGTGCGGGCACTGCGATCTGGACGGGCTCGGGCTGCGGCGCCGCGGCTTCTTCCACCACCGGCGGCAGCGCAGGCACGCGCGGCCGGGTCACCGGCACCGGTGCCGGCGCCGGCTGGCTGAAGCGCTCGTCGAGCTGCTCGATCTGGCGGAGCACCTGCGGCTTGGGCTGCGGCGCATGCGCGTTCTCGTCGCCCATGTCGTTCCAGCCGAGATCATCCTGGGCGGTCGCCGGGTTCATCCCGACAAACCCCTGGGGGCGCATCGCCGGGCGCGCCTGGCCCTTGCGGGCGAGCAGGCTCGAGGAGAGCGAGGCGGTGGGCTTGGGCGTGCCGAACATCAGCTCACCACCCTGCGGCCGAAGCCGCCATTCGCGCGCGGGGCGCCGAACTGGTTCACCGGCGCCGGTGCGGCGAACACAGTGCGGCGGAAATTCTTCTCCAGCCGGTCGTTGATATAGGTCCACAGCGCCTCGACCTCACCGGCCGAGCGCCCCTTGGGATCGACTTCCATCACAGTGCGGCCATCGATCATCGATGCCGCGAAATCGGTGCGGTGGTGCAGCGTGATCGGCGCGACCGTGCCGTGCTGCGACAGCGCGACCGCGGCCTCGCTGGTGATCCGCGCCTTGGGCGTCGCGGCGTTGACCACGAAGATCAGCGGCTTGCCCGCGCGCTCGCACAGGTCGACCGTGGCGCCCACGGCGCGCAGGTCATGCGGGCTCGGGCGCGTCGGGATGACAATGAGCTCGGCCACCGCGATCACGCTCTGGATCGCCATGGTGATCGCCGGCGGGGTATCGATCACCGCCAGCTTGAAGCCCTGCTGCCGCAGGATCTCGAGATCCGAGGCGAGCCGCGCGACCGTGGTCTGCGCGAAGGCCGGAAGATCCGTCTCGCGCTCGTTCCACCAGTCAGCCAGCGAGCCCTGGGGATCGATGTCGATCAGCACGACCGGGCCACAGCCCGCCCGTTCCGCCTGTACAGCCAGATGGCCGGACAAGGTCGTCTTGCCGGATCCGCCTTTCTGCGATGCCAACGCGAGAACGCGCATGAACCCCCTCGGAATACGATTTACCCGAGGGTCGGCATGCCATGCGGTCGTCTAAGAATGCGTTAACGGCGTTCCTCCCCGGGATTCTCCGGGGAAGACGGGTGCAACGAAGTCTTTCACAAATACTGGTTAACTGCCATTTAGCCAGGGTCTCGGGCGGGTATGGAAGGTCGCATGAAGCTGGTTGGGTTGATCGCTGTTGCCGGGCTGGCGCTCGCCGTCCCGCTTGCGCTCGCGCAGGATAACCCGGTCAAGGCCGGGGTCGAGGCGTGGGAGCGCGGCGACTATAAGGCTGCCGTCGATCGCTGGCGCGGCCCCGCGATGAAGGGCGACAGCGACGCCCAGTTCAATCTCGGCCAGGCCTACAAGCTCGGCCGCGGCGTCAAGGCCGATCTCGTCCAGGCGGAGACCTGGTATGGCAAGGCCGCCGCCCAGGGCCATGAGCAGGCCCAGGCCAGCTATGCCCTCGCTCTGTTCGCCAATGGCAAGCGCGACGCCGCAGAACCCTGGCTCCAGCGCGCCGCCGGCCGCGGCGATCCGCGTGCCCAGTATGTGCTCGGCACGATGTATTTCAACGGCGACATCGTCCAGAAGGACTGGATCCGCGCCTATGCGCTGGTCACCCGCGCCTCGCAGTCGGGCCTTGCCGAAGCCTCGGGCGCGATCGCGCAGATGGACAAATATATGACGGTGCAGGACCGCCAGGCCGGCCTCGCCCTCTCGCGCAAATATGAGGAAGAGGCGAGCCGCCCCGCCTTGCCCGGCGGCCAGCCCCCGGTCGAGGTCGCCGGCAACGCCCCGCCGCGCAACCCGCCGGTCCGCACGCCCCCGCGCGCCGCGCCTACGCCTGTGCCCGTCCGCACCGCCCCGGCACCCACCCCGGCGGTTCGCGACGGCGGCTGGCGCCTCCAGCTCGGCGCGTTCGGCGATCCCGGCAATGCCCGCAAGCTGTGGAGCCAGGTCGGCAGCCGCTTCCCCGGCCGCTCGGTCCGCTATGTGAAGGCCGGCAATCTCACCAAGGTGCTGGTCGGCCCCTTCGCCAGCCGCGCCGAAGCCGCCGGCGCCTGCCGCGGCATCAGCCCCTGTGTGCCGGTGAGCCAGTAAGTTGAAGCCCAATTCCCCTCCCTGCAAGGGAGGGGAGAAGCAGGCGCCATCCCTCATCCTGGCGCATAAACCTTCGTATCGGTCATATCGCAGTTGCAACAAAACCCGGATCATGGCGTTAGGTGCGCCATGATCCGCTTCCTTGCGCCCATGCTTGCCGCTGCGCCCTTGCTGGCCCTCGCCCTTCCCGCGCATGCGCAGGAGGAGGAGCCCCGGCCGCCCAAGCGCTACCGCGTCTCGCTCGGCCCGCAGCTCTCACCCAATTATCCGGGCGCGGACAAGGTCCAGCTCAGCCCGTTGGTCGATGTCGCAGTCGCACGCGGCGACGATCCCTTCCCCTTCGAAGCGGCGGACGACAGTTTCGGTTTCTCGATCCTCAAGAACGGCGCGTTCGAATTCGGCCCGATCGCCAATTTCCAGGGCTCGCGCAAACGCAAGGAATCGCATGCTGCGATCGACGAGGTCGGCACCACGGTCGAGCTTGGCGGCTATGCCCAATATTGGCTGGCCAGGTCGCTCCGCCTGCACACCGAGATTCGCAAGGGCGTCAATGGCCATGGCGGCCTGATCGGCAGCGTCGGCCTCGATTATGTCGCGCGCGATCGTGACAAATGGCTGGTCTCGATCGGCCCGCGCGTCACCCTGTCCGACGAAAAATATCGCCGCGCCTATTTCGACATAAGCCCCACCGTCGCTGCCCGCACCGGCCTGCCCGTCTATCGCTCGAACGGCAGCGCGGTCCACGCCCTCGGCGTCAGCAGCACCGCCACCCGCCAGTTCAGCAGCCGCTGGGGCATATATGGCTATGCCCGCTACGACCGCCTGACCGGCGACGGCGCCGACAGCCCGCTGACCACCAAGCCCTATGGCACCCGCAACCAGTTCTCCGGCGGCCTCGGGCTCAGCTTCACCTTCGGCAAGGGCGTGCGCTGAGGCACCCCTCCCGCTTCTTCTAAAGCCCTCTCGCGCTTTCGCGAGAAAGGGCTTTTAAGCAGTCAGCCTCACGCTTCCACCCAATCCTTCGCCGCAATCCCCTGCGCATAAAGCAGCGCAGTCAGGTCGCCATGATCGACCCGCACGCCGGCCGCCGCCGCGACGATCGGCTTGGCGTGGTACGCCACACCCAACCCCGCCTCGCGGATCATCGCCAGGTCGTTGGCGCCGTCGCCCACCGCCAGCGTGTCCGAGGCAGAAAGCTGCAGATCATCCCGCACCGCCAGCAGCGTCTCCAGCTTGGTATTGCTGTCAACGATCGGCTTCTCGACTTCGCCGGTCAGCACGCCGCCTTCGATCGCCAGCTTGTTCGCGATCATCCGGTGGAAGCCGATCTCGCTGCCCACCGGCTCGGCGAACCGCGTGAACCCGCCCGACACCAGCACACAGGTCGCGCCGCGCGCCCGCATCGTCCGCACCAGCACCTTGGCCCCCGGCATCAACCGCACCCGCTCGCGCAGGCACTGCTCGATCGCATCCTCGGACAGCCCCTTCAGAAGCGCCACCCGCGCATCGAGCGCCTCGGCAAAATCAAGCTCGCCGCGCATCGCCCGCTCGGTAACCTCGGCAACCTGCGCCTTGATCCCGGCGAAATCGGCCAGCTCGTCGATGCACTCGACGGTGATCATCGTCGAATCCATGTCGGCGATCAGCAGCTTCTTCGCCCGCCCCTCGGCCGCCTGCACCGCGACGTCACAGACCGCAAACGCCCCTTCCAGAGCGCCCCGCGCCGCATCGGGATGCATCGCAAACTCCAGGTCCGCCGCGCGGCCGTCATCGATCCAGCGCACGCTTCCGGGTTCACAATGCACCGAAGCCAGCCGATCGGCGGCCTCGGAAAGCTGCCCTGCGGCCAGACCATCTGCTATAAGCGTCGCGATGAACATCGGATCCCCTGAACTGCCAATGGTGGCGCTCATCGCAGGGCCGACCGCGAGCGGCAAGTCCGCGCTCGCGCTCGCCATCGCGGAAAAACACAACGGCGTCGTGATCAACGCGGATTCTATGCAGGTCTATGCCGATCTGCGCGTGCTCACCGCCCGCCCCCCGGTTGAGGAGGAAAAGCGGGTTCCGCACCTGTTGTTCGGCCATGTCGACGGCGCCGAGGCCTATTCCGCCGGTCGCTGGGCCGCCGAAGCCCGCGCCGCGATCCACGAAGCCCATGCAGCCGGGCGCCTGCCCATCCTGGTCGGCGGCACCGGCATGTATATGCGCACCCTGCTCGACGGCATCGCCCCCGTGCCCGAAATAGACCCCGATATTCGCACGGCCGTACGCGCGCTCACCGTCGAACAGGCACGCGCCGAGCTGGTCCGGCTCGATCCCGAAGCAGCCGCCCGGCTCGGCCCGATCGACACGCTGCGCATCTCGCGCGCGCTCGAAGTGATCCGCTCCACCGGCAAGCGGCTCGCCGAATGGCAGGCCGAGCGCCACGGCGGGATCGGCCACGAGATCCGCGTCGCCGCGACCGTCCTGTTGCCCGATCGCACCTGGCTCGGCGACCGGATCGATCGTCGCTTCCGCCACATGGTCAATGTCGCGAAGGGCGAAGTCGAGGCACTGCTCGCCCGCACCGACATCCCCAACGACGCCCCCGTGCTCCGCGCGATCGGCGTGCGCGAGATCGGCCTCGCGCTCGCCGGCGAGAGCAACCTGGAAGAGGCGCATTTCGCCGGCTCTCTCGCAACGCGGCAATATGCCAAGCGCCAATATACCTGGTTCCGCCGCCAGCCCCCACCCGAGTGGGAGCGGACAAATGAGACACAAACAAACAGACTCGTCGGGCAATTCGAAACAAAGTTGCTATAATTCGGCTTGACGCGTAGTTTTCGTGCAGGTAGCAGCGCCCTTCGGCGGTGTTCCCCGCACCGCAACATACGGAGGCTGATGTGACGACCGAGAAGAGTGGAGCAGACATCCTGATCGAGACGCTGAGCGATCTCGGTGTGGAAGTCGTGTTCGGCTATCCCGGCGGTGCCGTGCTTCCGATCTATGATGCGATCTTCAAGCAGGACCGCATCAAACATATTCTTGTCCGCCATGAGCAGGCGGCGACGCACGCGGCGGAGGGCTATGCCCGCGCCACCGGCAAGCCCGGCGTCGTCCTCGTCACTTCGGGCCCGGGCGCGACCAATGCGGTCACCGGGATCACCGATGCGCTGATGGATTCGATCCCGATGGTCGTCATCACCGGCCAGGTCCCCACCGCGCTGATCGGCACCGACGCGTTCCAGGAAGCCGACACGGTCGGCATCACGCGCCACTGCTCGAAGCACAACTATCTGGTGAAGGACCCCGCCCGGCTGGAGCCGACGATCCGCGAGGCCTTCTACATCGCCACCTCGGGCCGCCCCGGTCCGGTCGTGATCGACATCCCCAAGGACGTTCAGGTCGCCACTGCGCGGCGCGGCGAGAATGCGCCGATCTCGCACAAGACCTATCGCCCGCAGACCGAGCCGGACATGGTCTCGATCGAGCGCGCGGTCGACATGCTGGCCGCGGCCGAGCGCCCGATCTTCTATACCGGCGGCGGAATCATCAATTCCGGTCCCGAAGCCTCGCGCCTGCTCCGCGAGCTTGCCAGCGTGACCGGCGCGCCGGTCACGTCGACGCTGATGGGCCTCGGCGCCTTCCCCGCTTCGGACGACAAGTGGCTGGGAATGCTGGGCATGCACGGCACCTATGAGGCCAACCTGGCGATGAACCAGGCGGACCTCATCATCGCGCTCGGTGCCCGGTTCGACGACCGCGTCACCGGCCGTCTCGATGCCTTCTCGCCGAACAGTGCAAAGATCCACGTCGATATCGACCGTTCGAGCATCAACAAGAACGTTCGCGTCGACCTGCCCATCGTGGCGGACGTCGGTTCGGCGATGCGGGCGATGCTCGATACGTGGCACCTTCGCAAGCATCCGAAGCCCGATCTGGCCGAATGGTGGAGCCGCATCCATGGCTGGCGCCAGGTCGGCTGCCTCGAGTTCCAGGAGAGCGATCCCCAGGTCATCATGCCCCAGCGCGCCATCCGCGCGCTGTGGGAGGCGACGAAGGATCAGGCCCCGATCATCACCACCGAAGTCGGCCAGCACCAGATGTGGGCGGCGCAGCACTTCCACTTCGATGATCCCAACAAGTGGCTGACTTCGGGCGGTTTGGGCACGATGGGCTATGGCCTGCCGGCCGCGATCGGCGCCCAGCTGGGCAATCCGGACCGGCTGGTCATCGACATCGCCGGCGAAGCCTCGATCCAGATGAACATCCAGGAGCTGGCCACCGCGACCCAGTACCGGTTGCCGGTCAAGATCTTCATCCTGAACAACGAATATATGGGCATGGTCCGCCAGTGGCAGGAGCTGACCTACCAGTCGCGCTATTCGGAGAGCTACAGCGATGCGCTCCCGGATTTCGTAAAGCTTGGAGAGGCTTATGGCTGGAAGGGCATCCGCATCGAGACGCGCGACCAGCTCGACAGCGGCATCGCCGAGATGCTCGCCTATGACGGGCCGGTGATCGTCGATTGCCGCGTAGCCAAGCTCGCCAACTGCTTCCCGATGATCCCGTCGGGCGCCGCCCATACCGAAATGCTGCTCCAGTCGGCCGAAGTCTCGGGCGAGATGGACGACGAAGCCAAGGCACTGGTCTAACCCCATGCATATCAAGGAAGAAGCAGTCGAGCGGCACACGCTCGCGGTCATCGTCGATAACGAGCCGGGCATCCTCGCCCGGATCGCCGGCCTGTTCACCGCGCGGGGCTACAATATCTCCTCGCTCACCGTGTCGGAGATCACCGACGACGACATGATCAGCCGGATCACGATCGTCACCCACGCCTCGGCGCCGGTGATGGAGCAGATCATCGCCCAGCTCGAGCGGCTGGTGCCGGTGCACAAGGTCACCGACCTCACTGCCTTCGGCCAGCATGTCGAGCGCGAGCTGGCGCTGGTAAAGGTGGCGGGCACCGGCGAGCACCGGATCGAAGCGCTCCGCCTCGCCGAGGTCTATCGGGCCCGCGTCGTCGATGCGACCACCTCGAGCTTCGTCTTCGAAGTGACCGGCGGCACCGAGAAGATCGACAAGTTCGTCGAGCTGATGCGCGATCTCGGCCTGGTCGAGATTGCCCGCACCGGCATCGTCGCGATTGCGAGAGGGGCCGAAGCGGCCTGAATCATAACCGTCATCCCGGCGAAAGCCGGGATCTCGTGCGGCAAGCGCACGCTCAACATAAGGTGGGACTGAACAAATGCGCGTTTACTACGATCGCGACGCCGATCTGAACCTGATCTCGAACAAGAAGATCGCCATCCTCGGCTATGGCTCGCAGGGCCACGCCCATGCGCAGAACCTGCGCGACAGCGGCGTCAAGGAAGTCGCGATCGCGCTCCGCCCGGGTTCGCCCTCCGCCGCCAAGGCCGAAGGCGCCGGCTTCAAGGTGCTGCCGAACAAGGAAGCGGCCGCCTGGGCCGACATCCTGATGATCCTCGCGCCGGACGAGCACCAGGCCGCGATCTACGAGAACGACATCAAGGGCAATCTGCGCCCCGGCGCCGCGCTCGCCTTCGCCCATGGCCTCAACATCCATTTCGGCCTGATCGAGGCGCCGGCGGACGTCGACGTGATCATGATCGCGCCCAAGGGCCCCGGCCACACCGTGCGCAGCGAATATGCGCGTGGCGGCGGCGTGCCCTGCCTGATCGCGATCCACCAGGACGCCTCGGGCAACGCGCATGACATCGCGCTGGCCTATGCCTCGGGCGTCGGCGGCGGCCGTTCGGGCATCATCGAGACCAATTTCCGCGAGGAATGCGAGACCGACCTGTTCGGCGAGCAGGCCGTGCTCTGCGGCGGCGCCACTGCGCTGGTCCAGGCCGGCTTCGAGACGCTGGTCGAGGCCGGCTACGCGCCGGAAATGGCCTATTTCGAGTGCCTCCATGAGCTCAAGCTCATCGTCGACCTGATGTATGAGGGCGGCATCGCCAACATGCGCTACTCGATCTCGAACACCGCCGAATATGGTGACATCAAGACCGGCCCGCGCATCATCACCGAAGAGACCAAGAAGGAAATGAAGCGCGTCCTCGCCGACATCCAGTCGGGCCGCTTCGTGAAGGACTTCGTGCTCGACAACCGCGCCGGCCAGCCGGAGCTCAAGGCCAGCCGCATCGCCGCCAAGCGTCACCAGATCGAGCAGGTCGGCAGCGAGCTGCGCGCGATGATGCCGTGGATCGGTGCCAACAAGCTGGTCGATCAGACCAAGAACTGAGCGAGACCACTCGCTAAATGCTGGGGCCGGCGGGGAAACTCGTCGGCCTCAGTCATGTCTGCGGCAGCGCAGAACGGGTCTCGGGGCCTTTTCGGAAACCATGCGTTGCCGCCTTCGGGGTTTCCGTTGCCGGTTGGCACCGCCACAAAGCACATGCTTCCCCAACAGAGGAGATATTCATGCGCGTTCTCATCGCCGTTGCCGTGCTCGCCGCCACCCCGCTCGCCGCCTTTGCCGCGCAGCAGGCCGTCCAGCTTCCCGGCCAGCCCGATCCTGCCCGTATCGCCGCCGGCACCTATGCCGTTGACGGCGGCCACACCCAGGTCAGCTACACCGTCGATCACTTCGGCTTCAGCAAGTTCACCGGCCAGGCCGGCGGCGCCACCGGCACGCTCGCCATCGATCCGAAGAAGCCGGCTGACGCCAAGCTTGACGTGACCATCCCGGCCTCGGGCATCGTCACCACCGTCAAGGCGCTCGACGAGCATCTCGGCACCGGCGACTTCTTCGACAGCGCCAAGTACCCCGACATCCGCTTCGTCTCGACGAGCGTTGTCGCAAAGGGCACCACCGCGAAGATCACCGGCAACCTGACGCTGCACGGCGTCACCCGTCCGGTCGTGCTCGACACCAAGTTCGTCGGCGCCGGCGAGAACCCGATGAGCAAGAAGCTCAATTTCGGCTTCTCGGCCACTGCCAAGATCAAGCGCAGCGAGTTCGGCATGGACAAGTATGTCCCCTTCGTCTCGGACGAAGTCGCGCTTGAGATCAACGCGGCCTTCACCGCGCAGTAAGCCTGCTCTTTCCCCTCGCGTGCGTTCCCGGCAATAGGACAGCACATGCCGGATACGCCGCGAGGGGAAAACTAGATGAGTGACAGCGAGATCGAGGGCCGGGGCGGCGTCAACCGGATCGAAGCCTTTTCGGACGGCGTGATCGCGATCATCGTCACGATCATGGTGCTCGAGATGAAGGCGCCGGAGGAACATGGCCTCCAGCATCTCTGGGCGCTCTGGCCGGTCTTCACCGCCTATGTGCTCAGCTATGCCTATGTCGCGATCTACTGGGTGAACCACCACCGGCTGTTCGCCCATGCCGTGCGCGTCACCAACGACCTGCTCTGGTCGAACATCGCGCTGCTCTTCACGCTCTCGCTGGTGCCCTTTGCCACCGCCTATCTCGGCGAGCAGCATTTCAGCCATGATGCGACGCTGGTTTACATGGGAATCATGCTGTTGCCGAGCATCGCCTATGTGTGGCTCGAATCCGTAATCCGCCGCACCGGCCGCCAAGATACCGCCGCACAGGACTATTACCAGCATTCGCTGCGCAAGGGCGCGGTCGCCTCCGCGCTCTACGCCAGCGGCATCGCCCTCACCTTCGTGACACCCTGGCTCGGCTTGGCCTGCGCGGCGCTGGTAGCCCTGCTGTGGTTCCTCCCCAAGGGCCCGATCGACGCCCTGTTCGGGGGGTAGCTCCCTATTTCCCCTCTACCGCTTGCGGGAGAGGGACGGCGAGCATCGCGAGCCAGGGTGAGGGTGAGTGCTGGCCGCGCATACCCCGCTTGCCGCTCTCATACACCCTCACCCTTCCGCCGCTTCGCGGCTCCCTCCCTCTCCCGCAAAAGCGGCAGAGAAAAAAAGAAAAAGGCGCCCGGTTTCCCGGAGCGCCCCTTCCCTGCCCGAAGGCGTCGCTATCAGAAGCCGAAGCGCAGCCGCGCGCCATAGAAGCGCGGATAGCCCGGATAGCCGTTATAATTGCCCGTCTGCTCCGGCACGGCGAAGCCCGAGATGAAGTAGAAGGTGTTGGTGATGTTCTCGACGAAGAACTCGCCGCGGATCTTGCCGTCATTGGTCTGCAGGCCGATCGCGCCGTTGAGCAGGCCATAGCCTTCGTTGCGGATCGCGGTGCGGCCGGTGACGGGATCGGGGTTGCTCGACGGAATGTTGACTTCGCTGTTGTAACGGAAGTCGAGGTGCACCAAGCCCTTGAGGTTGCTTGAAACCCGCGGTTCCCAGGTCACCGCGCCGGTGATCGTGTGCTTCGGCTGGTTCTGGAACTGGCGGCCTTCCTGGCCCTGCAGCGGCGTGCCAGTGAAGTTGTTCGACTTGGCGTATTGCGCGTCGATATAGCTATAGGCCAGCTGGAAGGTCAGGTTGTTCGTCGGGCGGATCGTCGATTCCACCTCAACGCCCTTCGAAATGCTCTTGTCGACATTCTGAACGACGAAGTTGTTGCCCGAGAATACCAGCGACTGCAGCCCGTAGAAGTTCATGTAGAACGCCGCGAGGTTCAGCGTGAACGCGCGGCTCGGGCTCGCCTTGAAGCCGACTTCGAAGGCGTCGTTGGTCTCGGCACCGAAGCGCAGGTCTCGGCCCTGCGCACCGTTGCCGCCCAGCAGCACCGAATCGAACGTCGCCTGGTCGAGATTGTAACCGCCCGACTTATAGCCGTGATCGTAGCTGCCATAGACCATCAGGTGCGGCGAGAACTTGTAGGCCAGCTTGACGGTGCCGGTGATCTCGTCGTCGGTGAAGCTGTCGGTATAGTTGCCGTTGAACTCGCTGTTCACTGCCGGGTTGCAGCTCAGCAGGAACAGGTTGTTGAACAGCCCCGGCACCTGCTTGAGCACATTGGCATAGGCCACGGCCGCCGGATTGCCCGCGCGCACCTGGTTGAAGAAGGTGCAGCTGCCGGTGTTGCTGTTGATCGACGCATTCATCGTCTTGCGCTCATGGTTCCAGCGCGCGCCGAGCGTCAGCGACAGCTTGTCGGTGACGTTGACGATGTTGTGGGTGAACAGCGCGATCGCGTCGGTCTTCACCCCGAACACGTCGTTGTTGTTGCCCTGTCCGGCGGTCGAACCCGGCAGCGGGTTTGCAGCCAGTGCGGCAAGGCCCGGGATCGGCGCGGACGGGAAGCCCGGGATCACGCACAGGCTACCCGGTGCCGTACCCGCCTGGGCACGGAAGCAGCCGACCAGCGGCGCAAGCGTCGCGCCATAGACGGCGTTCAGCGCTGGCAGGCTGTTCGGCACCGCCGGGTTGAGCAGCGCAGCACCCAGCGTCGGCACCGTCGGGCCGAGCGAACCATAGAATTGCAGCGGCGTGCCGAAGGCGGCGCCGAGCTGCCCTGCGAAGATCGTGTCGACATAGCGGTTTGCATCGTTGCCGAAGCGCACCGTGTCGGTCAGGTCGTTCTTCTCGTTCAGGTAGAAGCCGCCGATTAGCCAGTCGAGCTTGCCGTTGAAAGCCGAACCCTGGAAGCGGAGTTCCTGGGTGAAGTCCTTCAGCTCGGTGCGATAGCCGTCACGATAGGCGCGATCGATGCCCGAGAAATCGATGTCCTGGCTGCGCAGCGCGCGCCAGTCGCGATAGGCGGTGATCGACGTCATCTTGACGTCGCCCAGATCCCAGTTGAGTTCGCCCGAGAAGCCCCAGTCCTTTACCTTCTCGCCATAGTTGCGGTTGGGCGACGCTGCCTGGATGCGGTCGCTGGGCGGGCCGGTATAGATGCCGGTGCGCCCCTGCGAAGCGGCGATGCTCTGAATCACCGGCGCCAGCGGACCACGCGCCACCGAGACGGTGGCGCAGCAGACTTCATTGGTTTCGTAATAGTCGCCGATCAGGCGGAAGGTCACGTCGCCGCTGTCGAGCAGCGCCTGGCCGCGCACCGCCCAGCGATCGAGATCGTTGAAGCGGCGGTCACTATTGGCGTCCTTGATATAGCCGTCGCGCTTGCGATAGCTGCCGTCGAGGCGCAGCGCGATCTGCTCGCTAACCGGCCCGGTGATCGCGCCCTTCACGCCGTAGGCGTTGTAGTTGCCGTACGAGCCCTCGACATAGCCATGCGTCTCGAACTGCGGCAGCGCGGTGTAGATGCTCAGCGCGCCAGCCGAAGTGTTGCGGCCGAACAGGGTACCCTGTGGGCCGCGCAGCACTTCGATGCGCTCCAGCTCGGGCAGTTCGGAAATGGCGACGCCGGCGCGGGCGCGGAACACGCCGTCGATGAACACGCCGACCGCGGGCTCGAAGCCCGGATTGTCGCCGCCCGTGGTAATGCCACGGAGATAGATGGTGGTGCCGGTCGCCGACGACTGGCCGGTCGAGGTCTGGATCGACGGCGCGAGCTGCTCGAGATCGCGGACATTGTCTACGCCGGCATTCTGCAGTTCCTGCGCGCCGATGGCAGTGATCGCGATCGGCACGTCCTGCACGGTCTCGTTACGGCGGGTCGCCGTCACGATGATCTCGTTGGAGGACTGATATTCCTGGCTGTCGTCCGAAGGCGTGGGCGCCGGGCTGGTTTGTTGCTGAGCGAAAGCGGGCGTCGCGAGAAACAGCGTGAGCGCAGTAGCCGCGAGCAGGTCGAGCTTCTTCATCGGGTGCAATTCCCCTCCTCTGGGTGCCTGCCGGCTTGAACCGGTCGTGGCGTTGCTTTTATCGGAGACGAAACTAACGCTGCATTTTTGAACCCGTCAACGGGGATAAGCGCCGGAACTTCGCGGTTTCCGGCCATTTTTCTCGGGTAGATACAGTATAGCCACACCCGGTTTCTGCCAAAAACGCAGTTGCCGTAGCGTAAAGCCCGGAAGCGGTCAGGAAGAGATAAAAATGGTGCATGATCACGAGGACCCCGAAGACGGCGATATTGTCGCGTCGCCGCCCAAGATCCCGGTGCCCGAGGAAGTCTCGGAAGCGATCCGCACGCTGATCCGCTGGGCTGGCGATGATCCCGGCCGCGAAGGACTGGTCGACACGCCCCAGCGCGTCGCGCGTGCCTGGAAGGAATATTGCCAGGGCTATGAAGACGATCCCGCGCATCACCTGAACCGGGTGTTCGAGGAAGTCGGCGGCTATGACGATATCGTCCTGCTGAACGGCATCCCGTTCCAGTCGCATTGTGAGCATCACATGGCGCCAATCACCGGCAAGGCATCGATCGCCTATCTGCCCAAGGACCGCGTCGTCGGCATCTCCAAGCTCGCCCGCGTCCTCCACGGCTTCGCCCGCCGGCTGCAGGTACAGGAGCGCCTGACCGCACAGGTGGCGGACTGCATCTGGGAGCGGCTCCAGCCCCAGGGCGTCGCGGTGGTGATCGAAGCGACGCATGGCTGCATGACCGCCCGCGGCGTGCGCACCCCCGGCGTCGGCATGGTCACCAGCCGCATGATGGGCGTGTTCCGCGACGACGAGCGCAGCCGCCAGGAAGTGCTCAAGCTGATGGGCTATTGATGCGGGTACTCGTGACCGGCGGCGCGAAGCGGATGGGCGCGGCAATCGCGCGCCGGCTCGCCTTGCGCGGCCATCTGGTGGCGATCCATCACCACCACGCCCCCGACGAAGCCGGGGCGCTGGCCGCGCAGATCGCAGCCGAGGGCGGCACCGCCTGTGTCGTCAGCGGCGAGCTGGCCGAAGCCACTACCGCCCCTGCCCTGATCGCCGCCGCCCGCGAAGGGCTGGGCGGGCCGATCGAGGGGCTGGTCAACAACGCCTCGCAATTCGCCTGGGACGCGCTGCCGCTCACCGACTTCGCGCTGCTCGACCAGCATATGCGGGTGAATTGCGGCGCGCCTGTTGCCCTCGCCTCGGCGCTGGCGGCACAGGACGATCTCGGATCCGGCGCGGTGGTCAATCTGCTCGACCAGAAGCTCGCCAATCTCAACCCGGACTTCCTCACCTACACGCTGAGCAAGGCCGCGCTCGCCACTGCCACGGAGTTGCTCGCCCGCGGCCTCGCCCCGCGCATCCGGGTCAACGCCGTCTCCCCCGGCCTTACCCTCCCCAGCCTCGACCAGACTGCACAGGAATTCGCCGAGCACGCCCGGCAGAACCTGCTCCAGCGCCCGGTCGCACTGGCGGACATCGCCGCCACGGTCGAGATGCTGCTCACCACGTCGAGCATTACCGGGCAGAACATCTTCGTCGATTGCGGCCAGCGCTTCCTCCAGCGCGACGGCGACGTCATGTTCGAAGGCCGGGAGCGCCCGCATGGCTGAGTACACGATCCTGCTCGACGGCCTCGAGGTCGCCATGGGCCTGGGCATCCATCCTGAGGAGCGCGCTGCCCCCCAGCGGGTGACTCTCCACGTCGCGATGACCTGCCTCTACCCCGCCCCGCCCGAGGACCGGATCGACGCTGTGGTCGATTACGACTTCCTGCGCACGGGCATCCGCAAGCTTACGGAATCCCGCCATTTCGAGCTGCAGGAAACCTTGTGTGAGCAAGTCGCCGCGCTCGCGCTTGCCGATGATCGCGTCCAGCGCGTCACCGTCCGCTCGATGAAGCTCGATATCTACCCCGACGCCCGCATCGGCTGCGAAATCACCCGCACGCGCTGATCCGCCGTCGCAGCAGCGCGTGGCGGTTGCCAAACCACCGGCACCAGCCCGAAGGCATGGAACAGCGCCACCCGGTTCCGCCCCTCGCCCTTGGCGCGGTAGAGCGCCACATCGGCGCGGATCATAGCTTCGCCCGGCGACTCGCCCGGCCCGAAGTCCGCCACCCCGAAGCTGGCGCTTAGCCGGTGGTCCGCCGCCATCGCCGGATGCGTGCTGGCATGGAAATGCATCCGCAGCACTTCGGCCAGCCCCGCCGCATCGTTCGCGCCATTGCCCGGCAGGAAGATCGCAAACTCCTCGCCGCCCAGCCGACCGACCGTGAATCCCGTCGCCGCCAGCACATCGGCCAGCATCCGGATCACCGCATCGCCGACATGATGGCCGTAGCGATCGTTGACCCGCTTGAAATGATCGATGTCGCAATAGATCACCGCGCCGCCGCGCGGCGCCTCGCCCCGCACCGCCTGCTCGAACGCCTGGCGATTGAGCACGCCGGTCAGATGGTCCCGCTCCGAGCGCAGGCGATAGTCGGTGATGATCCCGGCAATGATCCGGGCGAGCAGCAGGAACACCGCTGGCGGCGCGATCAGCTCAGTCGCCAGCAACAGGCCGCGCTCGAGCGCGCTCGCCATGATCTCGGCATAGCGCGCATCGATCCCGAACAGCGCGGGATAGAGCGGCATCCGCACCAGGAACAGCGTGGCGACCAGGATCATGCAGCCCAGCAGCGCACGATCGATCGCGCCCTCCACCCGTCGCGAAAGATGGACGATCCCGTCCCCCAGCGCGATCGCACAGCTCAGCTGGAACGGAATGGTCAGCACCACAAACGGCGCCTGCACCGCGAACAGCGCAAGCGCGCAGATCGTCAGCGCGATACTCGTGCCGATCACCCGCCAATTCTGTCTGCTGCCGGTCGAGATGCGAACCGCCTGGCTGAAACACAGGAAACAGGGCGGCACCAGCAGGATCGCGGCAAGCAATTCGCCGTCGCCATGCCCGGCCAGCGCCAGCACGAGCATCTCGACCGCGCCGCACAGCAGCGCCGCCACCATCCAGGACAATGCCGATTCACTCCGCATGCCGATGCGGATCGCGCCCACGAGCAATGCCAGCGTCGCGAAGACGCATGCATGCACCATGGTCAGATTCACCAGCAATCCCGATCCCCCGATCCCGCTTGATGGCGCCAAAGCCCTTAACGATCGCCTTACTCGCCCGCCGATTTCGCCGGGATCGGTGCGTTTGCAGCGCTGGACGATGGCGCAGCGAAGGCCGATACGTGCCCACCGCAATCACGAAGGAGAGTGCAATGACCGCCCCGCTGACCGGCCTTGAGCTACGTTCGACGGTATCGAAGGAAGGCAAGCTTCTCCTCGCGCTAGAACCGGTGACGCTCGATGCCCCGGGCCCCGACGAAGTCATCGTCCGGGTAGAGGCGGCGCCGATCAACCCATCCGATCTCGCCCTGCTGCTCGGCCCGGTGGACATGGCCACCCTCCAGAAAGACGGCACCCCGGATAACCCCATTCTCACCGGCGATATCCTGCCCGCGCGGCTGAAGGCGATGCAGTCGCGCTTCGACGAGCCGATGGCGGTCGGCAATGAAGGCGCCGGCACCGTCGTCGAAGCAGGCACCAACGTCGCCGATCTGCTCGGCAAGAAGGTCGGCATGATCGGCGGCGCGATGTTCACCCAGTATCGCAAGATCGCCGCGCGCGACTGCATCCCGCTTCCCGAGGGTGCCAGCGCCGCCGACGGCGCCTCGATGTTCGTCAATCCGCTCACTGCCCTGTCGATGGTCGAGACGCTGCGGATGGAAGGGCATAAGGGACTGGTGCACACCGCCGCTGCCTCCAATCTCGGCCAGATGCTCAACCGCATCTGCATCGCCGATGGCGTGCCGCTGGTGAACATCGTGCGCAGCGAGGCGCAGGCGGCGATCCTGCGCGAGATCGGCGCCACCCATATCGTCGACAGCAGCGCCCCCGATTTCCGCGAAAAGCTCACCGATGCCATCGCCGATACCGGCGCCACGCTCGCCTTCGATGCGATCGGCGGCGGCCGGCTGGTCAATGCGATCCTCCACGCGATGGAAGCCGCGGCCAATCGCAGCGCCACGGCCTATAGCCGCTATGGCTCATCCACCTGGAAGCAGGTCTATATCTACGGCATGCTCGATACCGGCCCGACCGAGCTGGATCGCGGCTATGGCTTCGCCTGGGGGGTCAGCGGCTTCCTGCTCACGCCCTTCCTGATGAAGCTCGGCATGGAAGGCTCAATGCGCCTGCGCGCCCGCGTCGCCGCGGAGCTGACCACCACCTTCGCCAGCAACTATACCCAGACGATCTCGCTGGCCGATGTGCTCGATCCGAAGGTGGCCGAAGCCTATGCGAAGAAGGCGACGGGCGAGAAGTACCTGATCGATCCGAGCCGGTAAGAGGCTCGGCCACCGCTATCGACTTGCAACTTCCTCCCCCGCCAGGGGGAGGACAGAACTCCGAGACGCCGCCGCTGAACGCCGATACGCCCTAGACCCATTCCAGCCGGCAGCCGGCCATCGCGTCGCCGGAATCGGCATTGGCGTATACCCAATCGCCCTGCGTGCCATTTTGCGCATATTGCTTGCTGTAGCCGGACAGCAATTTTCCGCCGTCTATCTGCCAGGGCTCGCATTTGTCGGAGCCATATAGCCCCAATGCGGAACTGCTCTTGCGCAACGACAGGTAATAGCCGTCATAATCGCCACCCGAGACCATGTAGAAGATCCTGGGTCCGTTCTCGAAGCGCAGGCGAAATTGCTGCGCATCGCTTGCGGGTGCGGTATAGCGCACCCAGCCATCATTCTCGCCCAGATAGAGCGTGTTGCTTCCCGTCCCGAAGGCGATCCGGCAATAGCATTGGTCGCGGAACGTCGTGCCGGGCGCATAGCCCGCTTTCAGCTGGCTCTCCAGGAAGGCGACGATCTTGTCGGTCAGGCCACCATTCTCGACATAGTCCATCGTCATTACATTGGGTCGGAACACGCCCATGCCCCAGTCGAGCCCAGCCATCCATCCCACGAACATCTTGGCGTTGAGATGGTTGTTATAGGCCGCTGAACGTTCCGCCCTGCTGAAATAGCCCGGCACCTGCATGTAAACGAAGTCGCCGTTGCAAACCTGCATCTGTGCCTGGGCAACGAAGAAGCGCGCGGCAACCATTCCTTGCCAGAAGAACAGGTTATTGGTGTGATAGGTCTGCCAGCGTTGGGTGAGCGCAGTCGGAACGCCGTCGACTTCCGGGCCATCATCGGCCAGCGAGCCGCTCTCATCCGCCCAATAGGGATCCCATAGTCTGATATATTCAGACAGGCTCCCCTGATCCTTGGCGATCTTGAACGGCGCGATATTGCCCCAATTGCCTCCGGAATCGTTCGGATCGTTCGGCTTGCCGGCATAGCTGCCGATATTCTCGTAGAAGATCACCGCCTTGCCGCATGCGTCCTTCACGCGCAGCCCGGCAAGCTGGTTGATGTCGAGTACGTCCAGATAATGGTTCAGCAGCCAGCGGAAATGATCGTGATCGTCCCGATTGAAATCCTCTCCTTCATAAGCGTCGAAACTCTGGAACTTCAGGATCACGAATTCGCCGGGATTGTCGCGCAGGAACTGATGAAGCTCGTTCAGAATGCAGGGCCATCCGCTGATGGGATCATTGTCCCCATCAATCCAGCGGGCGAAATCATTGTCACTGGGAAATGTGTGGTGGATATAGAAAACACCTTGCCTGACCCGCACCCGGAAATCGAACAATCGGATGCCAAGCTTGAGCTGCTCGGAAATCGTGCAATTCTGGGTCCGCCCGCGAACGTCCATCCCATAGGTGCCGGAATCATGGGATCCGGGAAGCGGCAGCTGGATCAAAGGGAGATCGTCAAACGCTGGAAAGGCACCGCTCATTGTTGTCAGCCAGGTCGAATTATCGCTCCATGGCCATTCGAAGGTGACCTTGGCTGCAGTGCCCGTCGTCGCCATCACCGGCACGCTGCCGCCCGACGAAACAAGATAACGCCCGGTGCCCTGGTCGTCCTGGATCAAGGTGCCCGTCTGCTCCCAGCGCCAGTCCGAAGCGCCGTTCACGCGCACGATCGGGCCGTCCGGCGCGATTAGAGCATCTTCATCATCTTGGCCGCCGAGCCGGGACAGACCGAAACTGGCGGGAGTGCCCCGTCGCCGAAACCATTTGGCCTGCGACTTGTCCCTGGTCGTGGCTGCGTTGCCGTCGCCGTCCAGCGTCAGATAATAGCCGTCGCCCAGCGCCATTACGCATGCGCCGGTAAAGCCCAGATTGATGCCCATTGCGAATCCCATCGGTTGGAAAGCCCGATGGAAGTGTGATCCCCCGCCGCCAAATGCGTCCAGCGGCGGGGATGGTTACGACACCATAACGGTGGCGAAAGTTCAGGCCCGGTTCGCGGCGCTGAGCACCGCGCGCACCGAAGCGGTCGCGATGTCCGCGTCGATGCCCACGCCGAACACCGTGCGCCCATCGGCGGTGCGGCATTCGACATAGGCGGCGGCCTGCGCATCGGCGCCGTGGCCGATCGCGTGCTCGCTGTAATCGACCACGTCGAGGTTCGGCCCGGTGGTGCCGGCAAGTGCGTCGATCACGCCCGAGATCAGGCCGTTGCCGCGCCCGGAGATCGACCGGGTCTCGCCATCCACCGCGATCCGGCCGACGAACACGCGCTGCCCTGCCGCGCCGCTCTCTTCATAATCCTCGAGCACGAAGCGATCCTTGTCGCCCGGCAGATAGGTCTGCTCGAAGCGGCCCCAGATATCGGCAGCATTGAGCTCGCGACTGGTCTCGTCGGCCAGCGCCTGCACATGGCGCGAGAAATCGGCCTGCATGCGCTTGGGCAGCTTCAGGCCCTTGTCCTGCTCGAGCACCCAGGCGACGCCGCCCTTGCCCGATTGCGAGTTCACCCGGATCACCGCCTCGTAATCGCGGCCCAGATCCTTGGGATCGATCGGCAGATAGGGCACGTCCCAGAATTCGTCGTTGCGCGCTTCCTGCGCCGCGAAGCCCTTCTTGATCGCATCCTGATGGCTGCCCGAGAACGCCGTGAACACCAGGTCGCCGGCATAGGGGTGACGCGGGTGGACCGGCAGCGCGTTGCAATATTCGACCGTCTGGATCACCTCGTCGATGTTCGAGAAATCCAGCCCCGGGTCTACGCCTTGCGTGTACATGTTGAGCGCCAGCGTGACGAGATCGACATTTCCGGTGCGCTCGCCATTGCCGAACAGGCAGCCCTCGACGCGGTCCGCGCCGGCGAGCAGGCCCAGTTCCGACGCGGCGACGCCGGTGCCGCGATCGTTGTGCGTGTGCAGGCTGATCACCACGGTGTCGCGGCTGCGGATGTTACGGCAGAACCACTCGATCTGATCGGCATAGATATTGGGCGTCGCCGCCTCGACCGTCGCCGGCAGGTTGAGGATCAGCGGCTTGTCGGTGGTGGGACGGAGAATATCCATCACCGCCTCGCAGACCTCGACCGAGAAATCGAGCTCGGCGGTCGAGAAGGTCTCGGGGCTGTATTCGAAATGCCAGTCGGTATCAGGCTGCTTGGCGGCTTCGTCGCGCAGCACCTTGGCGCCGGCGATGGCGATCTGCTTGATCTCCTCGCGGCTCATCCCGAACACGATGCGGCGCCATGCCGGCGAGACGGCGTTGTAGAGGTGGACGATCGCCTTCTTCGCGCCCTTCAGGCTCTGGAAGCTGGTCTCGATCAGGTCCTGGCGCGACTGGGTGAGCACCTGGACGATCACGTCGTCGGGGATCTTGTCGTTCTGGACGAGCCCCGAGATGAAATCGAACTCGGTGGCGCCGGCGCTCGGGAAGCCGACTTCGATTTCCTTCACGCCCACCTTGCAGAGCAGTTCGAAGAAGCGGGTCTTCTTCTCGGCGTCCATCGGGTCGATCAGCGCCTGGTTGCCGTCGCGCATGTCGGTCGACAGCCAGCGGGGCGCCTTGGTGATGGTGCGGCTCGGCCATTGGCGGCCGGGCAGATTTACCTGGGGGAACGGACGGTACTTGGTCGACGGATCGCGCAACATGACAGCTCACTCTCGGCTGGAGATTTCGGTTTCGATCTTGAAGTGCCCTTAAGGGGCGTGCGCGTGCGCATCCTGCCCCTTAAGGGCGGATAAGTCGAAGGCCGAGAAGCGCGCGGTTCATCATGTTGGGCACGCCTTTAGACAAGCCCGCACGGCCTTGTCCACCTTACATTGTGTTTGTGGTGGCCGTAGCGTCGCTATCGGTGGCCGCTTCGTCAGCCTCGGCTGCTACCGCTGTGTTCTCCACCGGCGTTTCCGCTTCCACCGCCTCGGGCGTCTCGCTCGCCTTGGGGCTCGGGGTCGCGACGATCTCGGCCATGGGCGGCGGGTCGGAATAGTTGGTGCCGGTGGTGCCGCCGCCGCCGCATCCTGCAAGAATCAGCAACCCGCCAACGACCAGAACGCGCATCCCGCTCTCCCCTTTCACCGTGAAAACGCCCCTTAGCATGGTGGTTTCCCCTCTCCTACCGGCCGTTTAACCCCAGTTATCCCCAAAATGTCGCTCTCAGGGGGCGTCTCGGCGCATCTGCTCTCTAGACAGACGCGATTTGGCACGATCAAAGGGTTGTCAGGTGAGGCGTAACACCCTCATCGCGGAACATCGTAGGCGCAAAAGGCGGCGGAACGGTTCGCACAAGCCGCTGGCGCAGACGAAGGCACGGCCCGTCCAGGGCAGGAACAGGAGAAGAATTATGGCCGAGACCAAAGCACGCGGCGGCATCGCCAAGCCGGTGACCCCTTCGCCCGAGCTGGCCAAGATCGTTGGTACTGCGGACCTCCCGCGCAGCGAGATCGTCAGCAAGCTGTGGGAGTACATCAAGAAGAACAACCTCCAGAACCCGGCGAACAAGCGCGAGATCATCGCAGACGACCTGCTCCGTCCGATCTTCGGCGCCGACAAGGTGACGATGTTCGAGATGAACAAGCACATCGCGAAGCACGTCAAGTAAGCCGGGCCGGGGCTATGCCCCGCCGCTGAAAACGCGAAGGGCGGGTTCCCCTGGGGCCCGCCCTTTTGCTTGAGGAGACGACCCATGGCCGAGAAGTTCGAGCGTCACCGCCAGCCCTGGCGCGCCGACGAGATCCAGAAGCTCCACACGCTGGCCAAGAAGGGCATGGCCCTCAAGGCGATCGCCAAGGCGCTCACCCGTAGCGAAGAGTCGGTGAAGGACCGCGCCAAGCTCGACGGGCTCAGCATCGCCAAGCTCCACTAGGAGGCCGGCGCGGGCGCCATCTCGATATGCAGGATGCGCCCGACATGCGCGCGCTCGCTGCCGCTTTCCTCGAGCCGGAACACCAGCCCGCCGCCGGTGACCGTGCTGCGCCGGAGCCCCGGCCAGACCTTGCCGGGCTCGACCGTCGCCCCCGGCAGGCACGCCGCGATCCGCGCGGCCATCGTCTCGTGGGTGATCGCACGCGGCAACAGGCTCTGGTGGCAGAAATAGCCCTCCGCCCCGCGCTGGCATCCAAGCAGCAGCCGCGGCACGAACGCAGTCGCACGCAAGGTCGCATACGCCCCCGGCTCCGCCACCGCCGCCGACAACCGCTGCAGGTCCGCGCAGATCGGATCGTCCTGAACCACAGGCGCCACCACCAGCGCCAGACCAAGCAGAAGATGCATCCCCAATCTCCTTCCGGACCCGCAACGTCGCGCGCCGCGGCTTGCCGCAGCCTGAACACCTGCTAGGCGCAGCGCAATGTATGACGCGATCATCCTGGGAGCCGGCGCCGCGGGGCTGATGTGCGCGCTCACCGCCGGCCAGCGCGGCAAGCGCGTGCTGCTCGTCGACCATGCCGATGCGCCAGGCAAGAAGATCCTGATCTCCGGCGGCGGCCGCTGCAACTTCACCAATATCGGCACCGCGCCCGATCGCTACCTCTCCCAGAACCCACATTTCATGAAGTCCGCGCTCGGCCGTTACACCGCACAGGATTTCCTCGACCTGGTCGAGCGCCACCATATCGCCTGGCATGAAAAGACCCTCGGCCAGCTGTTCTGTGACGGCTCCGCCCGCCAGATCGTCGACATGCTGCTCGACGAGTGCGAGCGCGGCCAGGTCGAGCTCTGGCTCGGCCACGCCCCCGAGGTTTCCCATGCCGACGCCCGCTTCCGCATCACCTGCGGCAAGCGTATCGCCGAGGCGCCCGCGCTGATCCTCGCCACCGGCGGCCCCTCGATTCCCAAGATGGGCGCCACCGGCTTCGCCTATGATCTCGCCCGCCGCTTCGGCCTCAAGGTGGTCGAGCCCCGCCCCGCACTCGTCCCCCTCACCCTCAGCGGCGAGGAGGCACTGTTCCGCGAACTCTCCGGCGTCTCCACCACCGTTACCGCCCGCGCCGGCAAGGCAGCGTTTCGCGAAGCCGCCCTGTTCACGCACCGGGGGCTCTCCGGCCCCGCCATCCTCCAAGTCTCGAGCTATTGGCGCCACGGCGAGACGATCGGCATCGATTTCCTGCCCGATGCCGCCCGCGACTGGTTGCTCGCCGCCAAGCGCAGCCGCCCGCGCACCACGCTGCGCAAGCTGCTCGGCGAAGCCCTGCCCGATCGCCTCGCCGAGGCGCTGGCCGAAAAACTAGCCCTCCCCACCGAACTCGCCAACACCCCCGATCGCAAGCTCGAGGACGCCGCCCGCCGCCTCGCCGACTGGCGCTTCACCCCCAGCGGCACCGAGGGCTATGCCAAGGCCGAAGTCACTGTCGGCGGGATCAGCACTGCCGAGCTCAGCTCGCAGACGATGGAAGCCCGCAAGCTTCCCGGCCTCTATGCGATCGGCGAAGCGGTGGACGTAACCGGCTGGCTCGGCGGCTACAATTTCCAATGGGCCTGGGCCAGCGGAAGGGCTGCCGCTTTAGCGCTATAACCTGCGTGCATAGATACCGAATGTAGCGCAAACCCACGATTTCCGTAGCGGAACCCCGCCAGGCCACACCACTATGGCGCTTTTGTTGCTGTATTTTCACGTATTGAAATATTCGCCACGGACGAATGTTTCGACCATGTGTCGCCTACAAAGGACTATGCCCGGTCGTGCAGTTTTGCGCGGAGCGGCGCCATGGGCTCCCGAGGTCGCACCTTCTGGGATCCTTCAGGAGGTCTAACGATGCATTGGTTTGAAGCCACCGCACCTATTCGTCTCAAATTATATGTCGCTTTCAGTTCGTTGATCGGCGTGATGACGCTGGTCGCGCTCGTCGCGTTCGTCGCGCCCTTGATGATCGCGCTGCCGCTGGTCGCGCTGCTGATCGGCGGCGCCGCCGTCCAGTGCGTTCGCTATCGCAAGGCGATCGCGGATCCCTATGTCGCCACCGTGGTGCGCATGGAAGCGCTTGCTGCCGGCGATCTCAACAGCCCGATCGAGTTCACCAACTATCAGGACTGTGTCGGCCGCATGACCAAGGCGATGCACACCTTCCGCGACAACGCGGTCGAGCAGCAGCGCCAGGCCGAAGAGCAGTCGATCGCCGTCACCCATCTCGGCACCAGCCTCGAGCGGCTGAGCCGCGGCGATCTCACTGCCAATATCGGCAGCGATTTCCCGGCCGGCTATTCCGAGCTCAAGGATCATTTCAATAACGCACTCTCCTCGCTGCGCGACCTGATCGGTTCGGTGATGCAGAGCGCCGAGACGATCCAGACCGGCTCGAGCGAAATCGCCCATGCATCGGAGGATCTTGCCCGCCGCACCGAGGCCAATGCCTCGAGCCTTGAGCAGACCACCGCTGCCGTCAGCCAGATGGACAGCCGCCTCAAGGCGACTGCCGCCGCCGCTGGCCGCACCGTCGAGCGGGCCGATGGCGCCATCGCCACCGTCGCTGGCGGCCGTGAGATCGCGGAGCAGGCGATGCAGGCAATGACCCGCGTTGCCGACAGCTCGAAGGGCATCGACAGCGTGATCGAGGGCCTCGACAAGATCGCCTTCCAGACTCGCGTTCTGGCAATGAACGCCGCCGTCGAGGCCGGCCGCGCCGGTGAAGCCGGCCGCGGCTTCGCGGTGGTCGCCGATCTCGTCTCGGCGCTGGCCATGCGCTCGGAAGAGGAAGCCGGCCGCGCCCGCGACCAGCTGACCGCTACCCAGACCGACATCGTCGCGGCAGTGGAGATGGTCCAGAAGGTCGACGTCGCGCTCTCGAATATCTCGGGCGATGTCGGCGAGGTTCACGGCCTGCTCGGCCAGATGGCCACCGACAACCAGGCCCAGGCGAATGCGATCAGCGAGATCAGCCTTGCGATCGGCACGATGGACCAGTCGACCCAGCAGAATGCCGCGATGGTCGAGGAAGCCTCGGCAGCCGCCCGTAACCTGAGCAGCGAAGTTGATGCGCTCGGCGAACAGGCCTCGAAGTTCGACGTCGGCGCCGGCACCGTCCGCACCCGCAAGCCGACCCAGGTGCCCGCGCGCCCGCAAAAGCCGCGCGGCTACGTCTCTCCGGTCAAGCCGCTCGCCTCGCCCAAACCGGTGGCGGCAGCCTCCGGCGACGACTGGGCAACCTTCTGATCCTGACAAGGGGCGCCGCGAAACCGGCGCCCCTTTTTTTCATTCCCTTCGCCCCTGCACCCTTATTCCGCCAGCCCCACTCCCATCCTCTCCTTTCGGTCAGCCCCCTACGCCGCCGCCGCCCGCGCCGCCTGCGCGTCGCAGATGTCCGGCATCCGCACTTCGATCCAGTCGACCAGCGCGCGCATATGGCCCGCAGCTTCGCGTCCCATCGGGGTCAGGCTGTATTCCACATGCGGCGGCACCACCGGATAGGCGACCCGGTCGACCAGCCCGTCGCCTTCCAGCCATTGCAGGGTCTGCGCCAGCATGCGTTCGCTCACCCCGTCCACCTTGCGGCGAAGCTCGCTGAAACGATGCGTCCCGCCTTCCAGCACGATCAGGATCAGCACGCCCCATTGGCTGGTGACGTGGTTGAGCACCTCGCGCGACGGGCAGGCGCGCTCCAGTACTGCGCCACGCCGCACCCGGTTCGAAAAGGGTTCGCCAATCGGCTCGAAAGTTTTTTCCATACTTACTTCAATGTATGTACTTACGATTAGTAAGCAAGGCCAATATCTGGGTGTCCGTCACCAGCCAAAAGGAACGGACGCATGACCATCGCCATTACCGGAGCCACCGGCCAGCTCGGCCGCATCGTGATCGAGAAGCTCAAGGCAAAGCTGCCTGCCGAGCAGATCGTCGCGCTGGTCCGCAGCCCCGAAAAGGCCGCTGATCTCGGCGTCCCCGCCCGCGCCTTTGACTATGACCAGCCCGAGACGCTGGCCGCCGCGCTGGCCGGGATCGACACGCTGCTGCTCATCTCGTCGAGCGAGATCGGCAAGCGCGAAGCCCAGCACAGCGCCGTGATCGAAGCAGCGAAGCAGGCCGGCGTCGGCCGCATCGCCTATACCAGCCTGCTCGATGCCGATACGAGCACGCTCGGCCTCGCCAGCGAGCATCTCTTCACCGAAAAGGCGATCGCCGCCTCGGGGCTTTCCTACACCTTCCTGCGCAACGGCTGGTACACCGAGAATTACGCGGCCGGCGTGCAGGGCGCGGTCGCACATGGCGCGCTGATCGGTGCGTCGGGCGAAGGCCGCATCGCCGCCGCGTCGCGCGCTGATTATGCCGATGCTGCAGTCGTCGTGCTCACCGGCACCGACCATGACGGCAAGGTCTATGAACTGGCCGGCGACACCGCCTTCACCCTCGCCGATCTCGCCGCCGAGATCTCGCGCCAGACCGGCCGCGACATCCCGTTCCAGAACCTCGCCCCGGCGGAATACAGCGCCGCCCTCGCCGGCGCCGGCGTCCCCGCCCCCTTCGCCGAACTGCTCGCGGCAATGGATGTGGAAATCGCCAAGGACGTGCTGTTCGACGACAGCCACACCCTGTCGAAGCTCACCGGCCATCCGACGACCACGCTGGCGGATGCAGTAAAGGCGCTGATCGGCTGACGATCCGCTCCCCCAATCATTCCCCTCTCTGCAAGATCATCAGGTCGGTCATGCCCCCGGCATGACCGACCTGATGATGGGCCAGGGGTGGGTTAGAGAAGGTCGGGCTCGATGCCCGGCCTTTTCTTTTTCACCTGGCGTCTCGATGGGCTCGCTGCGCTCGCAACCCACCCCCACCCCCTCCCTTGCAGGGAGAGGAGCAAGAAGTCGCACCGCGGCCCCTCCTCAACCTGCCCCCCCACGCCACCCTTTTCCACCCGCCACCGCGAGTCTCCCGCGCCGTAGCGGCACCCCTCGCCACTCCCGCCACGCAACCCGCATCCCAAAACCCCGAAATTCCGCCATTTAGTTGCGCATATCCCGCCACTACACGACAGATTGCGACACCGTTGTCCGTCAACCCTCTTTTCCCTTGCGATATGGCCTCGGCGAGCCCATGTGCAGGGTCTCATGTCATTTGCCGATCTCCCTGCGCTTCTCGCCGAAGCGCTCGCAGCGCGTGGTTATGCCGCGCCCACCGCCGTCCAGGCCGCCGTCATCGAGCCGGAAGCCGCCGGCCGCGATCTCATCGTCTCCGCCCAGACGGGCTCGGGCAAGACCGTGGCCTTCGGCCTCGCCATGCATCCCGAGCTGCTCGGCGAGGATGGCAGGATCATCCCGACGCGCGAGCCGCACGCGCTGATCATCGCCCCTACGCGCGAACTCGCGCTGCAGGTCAGCCGCGAGCTGATCTGGCTCTACGGTCCCACCGGCGCGCGCATCGCCACCTGCGTCGGCGGCATGGACGCTTCGAAGGAGCGCCGCCAGCTCAGCTACGGCGCGCACATCGTCGTCGGCACCCCGGGCCGTCTGCGGGACCATCTCGAGCGCGGCGCGCTCGACCTCACCGCACTGCGTGCCGTCGTCCTCGACGAGGCCGACGAAATGCTCGACATGGGCTTCCGCGACGATCTCGAGGCGATCCTCGATGGCGCACCGGACACCCGCCGCACCCTGCTCTTCTCGGCGACCATGCCCAAGCCGATCGTGGCGCTGGCCAAGCGCTACCAGAAGGACGCGCTGCGCATCTCGACCGTGGGCGAGGATCGCGGCCACGGCGACATCAGCTATCAGGCGGTCACCGTCAGCCCGTCGGACATCGAGCATGCGGTGATCAATCTGCTGCGCTTCCACGAGGCGGAGACGGCGATCCTGTTCTGCGCGACGCGCGACAATGTCCGCCACCTCCACGCCACGCTGGTCGAGCGCGGCTTCTCCGCCGTGGCGCTGTCGGGCGAGCATAGCCAGAACGAGCGCAACCACGCGCTGCAGGCGCTGCGCGACCAGCGCGCCCGCGTCTGCGTCGCCACCGACGTCGCCGCGCGCGGCATCGATCTGCCGACGCTCACGCTCGTCGTCCATGTCGAGCTGCCGCGCGATGCCGAGACGCTTCAGCACCGTTCGGGCCGTACCGGCCGCGCGGGCAAGAAGGGCACCGCGGTGCTCATCGTCCCCTATCAGCGCCGCCGCCGCGTCGAGATGATGCTCAAGGGTGCTCGCATTCCGGTCGAGTGGACCGACGTGCCGAGCCCCGAGGCGATCCGTGCGCAGGACCGCGAGCGCCTGATCACTGCGCTGCTTGCCCCGGTCGAGATCGACGAAGAGGATGCCGCCATCGCCGAGCGCCTGCTCGCCGAGCGCACCCCCGCCGAGATCGCCGCCGCGCTGGTCCGCGCGCACCGTGCCTCGATGCCGGCGCCCGAGGAGCTCAGCAGCCAGGGCGATCGTCGCGAGGAGCGTCAGGCCGGCCAGCACCGTCCGGGCTTCGACGACGTAGCCTGGTTCCGCATGGATATCGGCCGTCGCCAGAATGCCGATCCGCGCTGGGTGCTGCCGCTGATCTGCCGTCGCGGTCACATCACCAAGAACGAAGTCGGCGCGATCCGCATCGGGCCGAACGAGACGTCGTTCCAGATCCCGCGCGCGCTGGCGAGCAAGTTCATGGCCGCCGTGGCGCGCACTGCCGAGGGCGACGAGGACGTTCGCATCGAGGCGTCGGATGGCCCTCCGGCGCAGGGGGGCGGTCCCCGTCCGCAGCGTAACGGGCCGAACCGTCCTTCGGGTGGTCCGGGTGGTCCGGGCGCGCCGCGGCATCAGGCCAAGCCCTATCGCAAGGCGCCGCCGGCACGGGGCCCCTCGCACCGGTGAGGATCCTCGTCGACGCCGATGCCTGCCCGGTAAAGGACGAGGTCTACAAGGTCGCCTGGCGCCACGAGGTGCCGGTGGTGATCGTGAGCAACAGCTGGCTGCGGATTCCCCAGCATCCGCTGGTCAGCCGGCAGGTGGTCAGCGACGGCTTCGATGCAGCGGACGACTGGATCGCCGAGCAGGCCGATGCGAAGTCGGTGGTGATCACCTCCGACATTTTGCTGGCGGATCGCGCGCTCAAGGCCGGCGCGAAGGTGCTTTCGCCGAACGGCAAGCCCTTCACCGCCAACTCGATCGGCGCGGCAATTGCCACCCGCGCAATCATGGCAGACCTGCGCGCGGGCGGCGATCAGGTCGGCGGTCCCAAACCCTTTTCGCCGGCGGACCGCTCGGCCTTCCTCCAGGCGCTCGACTGCGAACTGGTCGCGTTGAAGCGCGCCCTTACTTAATATTAGGAGACGTGCAGGCATAGGTTTCCCAACGGGGATGAGGGACCTATGCTGAAACTGCCGCTGATAGCACCCCAGCCACCAAGGCTGAGCGAAATGGCCGATGAATTGCGGGCTCTGGAGGCCAGCGGCTATTTCAGCAATGGCGGCCCCATCGTCCGCGATTTCGAGCGCCGCGCGGTAGCCCAATTGTTCGGCGGCGAAGGCTTTGCCCTCGCAGTCTCGAACGCCACCCTAGGCCTCCTCCTGGCGATCCGCGAAGCCAGAGCAGGACGATCCGGTCGCTACGCCTTGGTCCCCGCCTTCACCTTCGCAGCCACCGCCCATGCTGCAGTCTGGGCCGGCCTCACCCCGATCCTGATCGACAGCAATCCGGATGACTGGGCCGCCTCGGCACAAGCCATAGAAGCCCAGCTCGCTCGCCATGGCGAGGAAATAGCGGTAGTCGTCCCCTACGACACCTTCGGTACCGGCATCGACCTTGCCTATTACGAGACCCTGTCCGAACGCCACAATATCGGCGTGGTCATCGATGCCGCCGCCTCGCTGGGAAGCCTTGACACCCAAGGTCATGGCTTCGGCACCGGCAGCCGCCTCACCTGCGTCTTTTCGATGCACGCGACCAAGACCTTCGCCACAGCCGAAGGCGGGCTGATCTACAGCGCCGATCCGGACCGTATCCAGATCCTGCGCCGCATGCAGAATTTCGGCTTCGGCGCCCCGCGTACCGCCACGCAGGAAGGCATCAATGCCAAGCTGCCCGAACTGCTCGGGCTGATGGCCCGCGCCAAGCTGGGCGAGATCGATGCCGTCGCTGAGCACCGCGCGGCGCTCGACCGCGCCTATCGCGAGCAGCTGAGCGACACCGTCGTCTTCCAGCAGAGCCATGCCCGCCGGCAGGTCGCGCAGTTCATGCCGATGCTGCTCCCGGCCGGCACCGAGCGCGCCGCGATCATGGCCAGCCTGACCGAACAGGGCATCGGCGCGGGCCATTATTTCAGTCCGCATATCGGCGAGCAGCCCTATTTCCGCGAGACCTGCATCACGCCGCCCACCCCGGTGGCGGACGACCTTTCCCGGCGCATGCTCTCGCTCCCGGTCACCGACAGGATGACCGAAACCGATGTCGCAGCCATCTGCGACGCCCTCCACACCGCCCTTCGCAAGCCAAGGATCGTCGTACCAACACCGCCTGAGCCCGTGCGCAACACTGTCCTGATCGGCGGCGGCCCTGCGGGCGTCGCCTTCCTCATCTCGGCCAGCAAGAAGGGCAAGCTGCGCGACCTCGCCGCCGGCCTCACGGTGATCGAGCGCGGCGACACGCTCGGCGCCGGCGAGCTGGCGCAGTACGCCATCACGTCGGACAGCACCGCCGAGACCTTCCTCAGCGCGATCAAGGACAATCCCGAGCCAAGCATCGCCGCGCTGATGAAGCACCCCTCGGCCCGCGAGATCGCTGCCTATGTCGGCAAGCTCGGCGTGCCACTGTACCGCACCGGGCCCTTCCTCGGGGCAATTGGCCAGCGGGTCGGCGCCATCGTGACCGAAGCGGGCGGCAGCGTGCTGACCGGCCATGAGGTGCTGGACAGCCAGCGCACCGCCACCGGTCTTTGGCGCACCCGCATCCGCAACCGCACCACCGGCGCAGAGCGCGAACTGCTGTCCGAGAACATCGTCCTCGCCACCGGCGGCTACCAGTCCGCCAGCGACATCGCCGCCGCCCCGGTTACCGGCGCACCGCTCGGCGAATTGGTCGGCGAGCGGCTGATGCTGTGTGATGACATGCTGCGCACCGGCGGCATGGACCGCCTGCGCGAGCGGATCGCCGGCAAGCGCGCCCCAAAGATCGCGATCATCGGCGCCTCCACCTCCGCCATCGCCTCCGCCGTGCTGCTGCTCAAGTCCGACATCCCGTTCGGCGCACAGAGCCTGAGCCTGCTCCACCGCGAGGACCTCCGCCCCTGGTACCCCTCGGCCGAGGCGGCACATGCGGACGGCTTCACTGACTTCGGCCCGGACGACATCTGCCCGCTCTCGGGCTTCGTCTATCGCCTTGCCGGCTTCCGGCTCGAGGCCCGCGAGCTGGTGCTGCGCATGCTCCGCATCGGCGGGCGCACGCCCGATCCGCGGGTACTGTTCCGGCAGCTTGCCGGGTCCGATGCTGAACCCGGCCGCATCCTCGCCGAGGCCGACGTCGTGGTCGCCGCGCTCGGCTATCGCCCCTATGCGCTGCCGCTGCTCGATGCCGAGGGTCAGCGCATCGCCCTCACCGCCCACGCCCCAGGCCGCCCACGTCTCGCCGATCAGCTCTGCCGGGTCACCGATGCCGAGGGCCAGCCCCTCCCCGGCGCCTATGGCATCGGCCTTGCCGCCGGCTTTGTCCCCGAAGGACGGCTGGGTGGTGAGAAGAGCTTCAAGGGCAAGGCCAACGGCCTGTGGCAGTGGCAGAATGACGTCGGCCAGCTGATCGTCGACCAGTTGCTCGGCCAGAGCGTGAGCCTCGCGGCATGAACGGCCTGCCAGCCCCCACGGTCTCGGTGGTCATGCCCGCCTATAATGGCGCGGCGTGGATCGGCGCCACGATCGACTCCGTCGTCGTCCAGGACTTCAGCGACTGGGAGCTGGTGATCGTCGACGACTGCTCGACCGACAACACCCGCGAATTCCTCGCCACGCTAACCGACCCGCGCATCACCATACTCCACGCCGAGACCAATGGCGGCCCGGTCGCCGCGCGCAACATCGGCTTCGCGGCGGCGCGGGGGCGCTATATCGCCGGGCTCGACCAGGACGACCTCTGCAAGCCCGGCCGCTTCTCGACCCAGGTCGCGTATCTCGATGCCAACCCCGGCACCGTGCTGGTCGCCACCGCCGCCGAGCTGCTTGAGAACGGCGCAGTCAGCATCTGGCCAGGCGACCGCCCGCTCACCCCGGCAACGATCGACTGGCTGCTCCTCACCCAGAACCCGCTGGTCTGGTCGACCGTCATGTTCCGGGCCGAAGCGGCGCGACTGCTCGATCCCTTCGAGCGGCCCCAGGTCCGCTATGCCGAGGACTTCGACCTCTATCACCGGCTCGGCCGCTTCGGGCAGATCGCCCGGCTCGACGAGGCCCAGCTCCTCTATCGCTGCCACCCCGGCGGCGCCTCGAAGCGCTTTGCCGAGATGATGGCCGCGAGCGCCGGCCGCGTGCTGACCGAGCGCTACTTGCCCGTGTTCGGCGACGAGGCCGCCGCCAGTGCCGCGCTGGTCGTCCGCTACTTCATGCAGCGCGACCCCGCTCCCGATCTCGCCACGCTGAGCCAATTGTCGCGCATCCTGGCGGCACTCCATGCCGACCATGTCGCCCGCACGCCGCTGACCCCGCAGGAGCGGATCGAGGTGGACGGCGAGCATGCTCGGCTGTGGTGGCTGGTTGCCCGCCCGGCGCTCCGCCAGGGCGCGGTGACGATGCGCCAGGCGATGGGCGTGCTGCCCGAGAGCGTGCACCTGCCAGCCAATGATCCGGACCGCCTGATCTCGCCACTGATCGGCCGGGTGCGGGCGATCGGGCGCGGGTTCGGCGTGGCGCTGTAAGATCGGAAGTACACAAAAGTACAGGCCAAGAGCGCTTTTTGCGATCGCCTTACACATACAATGAATTATACTACATAACTTATTGCAATCAGACTAAATATCACCTGCCGCGTTGAGCAGATTAGGCAGCACCGGGTTGCTCGCGCCGACACGCCACATCAGCACCTGCTCGATTTCCGGCGCATCCTCCAACGGGCGGAACACCACCCCGGCCATGCCGAGATTGCGCAGCGATTGCGGCACCAGCGCGATGCCGATCCCCTGCCCGACTAGGCTGATGATCGTCTGCTGAAGCTGCGTCTCCAGCCGGATCTGTGGCGCTCCGACCGGCGCCAGATATGCCTCGATCGTGCGACGCAGGGACGGCGTGACGTCGCCGGGCGATGCAATCAGCGGCTCTGGCGCCACCAATGCGCGGGTCAGCTCCGGATATGCGGCCAGTTTATGATCCTCGGGCAATGCCACGCAAAGCGGCTCCCTGTGCAGCACCATCGACGCGAGGCCACGCACCACACCCGGCGCAAAGCCGATCGCCGCGTCGAACTCCCCGTCCAACACTCCGGCCGCCAGCGCCGCCGGCAAGGTCTCGCGCAGATGCAGCGTCACGTCGGGATAGGCCGCGATAAAACGCCGGGTGAGCGGTGGCAGGCTGCCATAGGCGGCATGCATCATGAAGCCGACCGTCAGCTCGCCCAGCTCTCCGGCATCTGCGCGTCGGACATCGCGGCATGCCTGATCGACCGAAGCGAGGATCCCCCGCGCTTCCGCTAGGAATAAAGCGCCCGCCGCGGTGAGCCGCGCGTGGCGGGAATTGCGCTCGATCAGCCGCACGCCCAGCACCTGCTCCAGCGCGGCAACTTGCCGACTGAGCGGCGGCTGGGTGACATGCAGCCGCTCGGCGGCGCGGCCGAAATGCAGCGTCTCGGCAACCGCGACGAAATAGCGGAGCTGGCGCAGCTCAATCATGCGTAGTCCGTATCAATCAGGCCATTCGGAAGCATTGGTATGCATCAATCGATCCGCCTAAGCGAGCCGCTTCCCCCTCCCCCGCGCTGGCTCCGTCATGCTTTCGATACTCCTGATCGTCCTGCCTATCTTCGCACTGATCGGCGCCGGCTGGGGTGCGCGACGCTCGGGCATGCTCGGGCCGCATGCGACGCGCGAACTCAACCGCTTCGTCGTCTATCTCGCGCTACCGGCATTGCTGTTCGATATCGTCGCCAAGGCGCGGTGGAGCGATATCTGGCAGCCCGGCTTCATCGCAGCGTTCGGGCTGGGTTCGGGGATCGTCTTCGCGCTCACCGTGGCGCTGCGGCTGCGCGGCGGGCGGTATCTCGCCGATGCGTTGGTCGACGGGCTCAATGCCGGCTATGCCAATACCGCCTTTATCGGCTTCCCGCTGACCGCCAGCGCGCTGGGCGCGAGCGCGCTCACACCGACACTGATCGCGTCGATCCTGACCGTGTGCGTGCTGTTCGGCGTAGCGCTGGTGCTGATCGAGATCGGCATCCAGACCGAGCGACACCCCGCGCGCATGGCCGCCAAGGTCGCCCGGTCGCTCGGCACCAATCCGCTGCTCATCGCCCCAGCGCTGGGCGCGATCTTCCTGGCCTTCGCGATCCCGTTGCCTGAGCCGGCCGACAAGTTCCTGACGTTGCTCGGCGGCGCGGCATCGCCCTGCGCGCTGGTGGCGCTCGGCCTGTTCATCGCAGAACAGCGCGGCGGCGATCCGGCCCCGATGGGCATCGTTGTGCGCATGGTGGCAGCCAAACTGCTCCTCCAACCGCTGGCGACCTGGCTGCTCGCCACCCGCATCTTCCACCTGAGCCCGCCGCTGACCGCCGCTGCCGTGCTGCTGGCAGCACTGCCGACCGGCACCGGCCCGTTCATGGTCGCCGAATTCTATGGCCGGGAAGCGGCGATCACCGCCCGCGTCGTGCTGGTATCGACGATCGCTTCGTTGCTGACGATCACGCTGTACCTAGCGCTGCGCTAGGTGGCGAAATCGGCGCGAAAAATGGTGCCCCCGGCGAGATTCGAACTCACGACCTGCGGTTTAGGAAACCGTCGCTCTATCCTGCTGAGCTACGGAGGCATGGGCGCGGTTGGTATCGAGGCTGCGCCCGAGGGTCAACCGGCTACGCCTCCCGCCGCATCAGGCCGATAATCTCGCCGATGCTGCGCCGGCCGCCGCCAAGCAGGCTGGCGCGGAAGACGCGACCGAGCAGCCAGATCTCCAGCGCGATGAACAGCGCCAGCACGATGCCCGATCCGATCATCTCCCAGAGCGGCATGCCGCTGCCCAGCCGGGCCATCACGGTGAACGGGGTATAGAGCGGCACCCAGGTGAGCACCTGCACACCGATCCCGCCGGCGCCGTTGACCACTGCCTGCACCAGCAGCGTGAACGGCATCATGATCAGCAGGATCACCGGCGTCAGATAGCCCTGGGCATCGCGCATCGAGTCGCTCATCGCACCGATCACCAGGAACAGCATCGACACCATCAGATAGCCGGCGATGAAGAAATAGAGGATCGCCGCGATGCTGCCTGGGGTGGAGACGGGTTCCAGCGCGGGCCGGATGATGTCGGCGATGGCGCCATGCGTAGCATAGGCCGCGAAGATGCCGCAGGCCGCCCAGGTGAGGATCATCGACAGGCCGATCGCCACCGTGCCGACCAGCTTGCCGTACATCAGCTCATTGGGCGAGACACAGGCGAGCACGGTCTCGAGCAGCTTGTTGCCGCGCTCTTCCACCGTGCCCTGCAGCATCCAGCTGCCCGACAGCATCAGCGACATCATCAAGATATAGGCGCAGGCCAGTGGCAGGATCGAGCGAACCAGCACGCGCTCGCGGCCGCTGCCCTCGGGCGGGGTAGTCACCTGGATCGCAGGCGCGATCGCGCCGACGGTCGCGGCGGTGGCCGGGGCGACGCCCTTGCCCTCCAGATAGCGGGTGCGCAGATCCTGGGTCAGCACGGTCTGCAGCGTCGCGACGAACGAGGCGCGCGGACGGCCATTGGTCCAGAGCCGCACCGCTGGCGAGGTGCCGAACTCGCGCGGGATCAGCACGACATAGTCGATCGGCTTGGCACCCGATTTGTCGGCCGGGTGGAGCAAGGGCTGGAGCGCCTTGTCGATCGCGCCGGGCGCCGCCGAGGCGATATTGGCCGGCGTCTCGACGATCCGGTAATTGGCCTCGGGCGCCTTGAAGCTCGCGGCATCGTCCGGGGAGATCTTCGCGATCTGCTTGCGCGCGCCTTCCACGCCGCCTTCGGCGATAAAGCGGGCGACATCGGCGTCACTGTACCAGCGCCCCTGCGGCGCCCAGATCGCGTTCGGATCGGCCTTTTGCAGCTCGCGCCGACGGACATAGCGGGCGAGCGCATCGAGCGCGGCACGCTGGTCGTCGAGCGTCAGGCGCTGACGGATCGTCGCCGCGGCGGCGCCGCCAGCCTGATCGACCAGCATCACCGTCTCGGTGTCCGACTTGTCGATGAAGCGCGAAGCGAGCGGCCCCAGCGCAAAGGCGAGCGGCAGGATCAGCAGCGTGATCCAGAAGCTCTTGGTCATCGCGATCTGGCGATATTCGCGACCGGCGACGAGGAGGATATGCTGGAGCATTAGCGTGCCTCCCCGCCGACGATGTGAAGGAAGACTTCGTGCAGGCTCGCCCGGCGCTGTTCGAAGCGGCGCAGCGCGAAGCCCTGCGCGGTGCAATGTTCGAGCAGGTCGCCCGGATCGCCGCCCGGCGCCAGCCGCACCGACCAGTCACGCCAGTCGCCGGCCTCACCCAGCGGCTGGGCGTCGATCACGCCGGGCAGGCCCTCGGGCGATTGCTTTGCGGAAAGGTGGAGCTCGACGGGGAGCGTGGCGCGGGCCTCGTCCTGCGTGCCTTCGAACAGCTTGTGGCCGCGCGCGAGCAGCAGCAGCCGGTCGCAAAGCCGCTCGGCATGCTGCATGACATGGGTGGAGAAGACCACCGCCGCCCCGCCCCTGGCGGCGCGGACGATCTCGTCCTCGAGCAGCCCCTGGTTGACCGGGTCGAGGCCCGAGAAAGGCTCGTCGAGGATCAGCAATTGCGGGCGATTGACCACCGCGGTGGCCAGCTGGACCTTCTGCGCCATGCCCTTGGAGAGCTTGTCCACCGTGATCTTGGCGAAATCCTTGAGGCCGAAGCGCTCGAGCAGCGCCTTGCCTTCGTTACGCGCATCCGAGGGCGTCATGCCCTTGAGGCGGCCGAAATAGACGATCGTGTCGAGCGCGGTCATCGAGCGATAGAGGCCGCGCTCCTCCGGCAGGAAGCCGAGCATCGCGCTGTTGCTCCGGCCCGGCGCGCGGCCGAGCACCGAGATGGTGCCGGCATCGGGGCGGAGGATGTCGAGCACCATGCGCAGCGAGGTGGTCTTGCCCGCGCCATTGCCGCCGAGAAAGCCGAACACCTCACCGGGTGCGACCGCAAAACTGAGATTATCGACTGCCGTGAAGTCGCCGAAGCGCTTGACCACGCCGTCCAGGCGCAAAGCATCCATTGCAAATTCCCCCGATTCCCGGGGAGCTTATCCAGTGTGGCACTGGGCTACAACGGTGAAGGTGGCCGGTTCCAGCCGAGCGGTCCTAGTTGCACGCCTCAGGCGGCACCACCGGCAGCGGGAGCGGCGCGACGGGTACGCCCTCCTCGATCAGCGCCTGCGCTTCGGCAAGGCTGGTCTGGCCGTGGATCGGCGCGGGCGGGGTTTCGCCCAGATGCATCGCGCGCGCCTTGTCGGCAAAACCGGTGCCGACCCATTTCGAGCCTTCCAGCACCTTGGACTGCATATCCGCCAGCACCGCCATCGCAGCCTTTACCACCTCGGCCGGGATCGGCGCATCGGTCGGCACTGCGGGCAGCGACGGCGTGGGCGGCAACTGGTTGCCCTTGGCGCCGACATTGGGTGCCATCACGGCCTTGGCGACTTCCGCGCTGCCGCACATCGGGCAGGCGACCAGTCCGGCGGCGCGCTGTTCTTCCCACGCGCTGCTCGATCCGAACCATGCCTCAAAGACATGGCCGGACTCGCATTTCAGGTCGAAGACAATCATCGCCCGAAGGCTCAGGCAGCGAGCAACGGATCGAGCCCGCCGCGCGCATCAAGCGCCGCGAGATCGTCGGACCCGCCGATATGCTTGCCGTCGATAAACACCTGCGGGACGGTCATGCGGCCATGCGAGCGGTCGATCATCTCGGCGCGGCGCGGGCCACCCATCGAGATGTCGATCTCCTCATATTCGGCCTGCTTGCTGTCGAGCAGGGCCTTGGCCCGGGTGCAATAAGGACAGAACGCCTTGGTGAAGATTTCGATCTTAGCCATTTGCTTATACACCTGTGGTCGCGCCCGGCGCTTGTCAATCCGCGCCTTCCCCGGAGTCCAGAACGCGGGCCCAGCATAAAAGGATCACCCGCGCCGCGCCGCCGCGCTTGAGCAGCTTCGCACAGGCATTGGCGGTGGCGCCGCTGGTGTGGACGTCATCGACCAGCACCACCGTCCGGCCCTTCAGCCGTTCGCGCGCGCCCGGCGCCAATGCGAAGGCGCCCGCAACTGCCTTGGCCCGCGCCCTCGCCCCCAGCCCGCGCAGCACCGGCGTCGCCTTCACCCGGCGCAGCAGATCGGGCGCGAACGGCACGTCATGCGCGCGGGATAGCGCGGCGGCGATCAGCCCGGCCTGGTTGTAGCCACGCGACCAGAGCCGCCAGCGGTGGAGCGGCACCGGCACCAGCAGTTCCGCCTCCTCGGGCATCAGCCGCGCCATCGCCCGCGCCATGGTCGCGGCGCAGGCAAGCCGGCCTGAATATTTGAGCTTGAGCGCGATGGCCCGCGCCACCTCGCCATAGGCGACTGCGGCGCGCACCCCGTCATGCGGCGGCGGAGCCGCAAGGCATTGGCCGCACAGCGCGCCCTCCCCCCGGTCATGCTCGAACGGCAAATGACAGGTCGCGCACCAGGGTGGCCCGAGGAAGCGCAGGCTTCCCCAGCAGGCAGCGCAGAAGCGATGATCCGCCGGGGTGATCGCGCCGCAGCCCGGGCAGCGCGGCGGCAGCGCGAGATCGGCGATCTGCGCGAACGGACGCAGGAGGATCGCGGGGCCGGCCACACGCGCCTTGTCCCCGGCGGCGCACCGGCGCACAAGCGCGCCATGCCCCAAAATGGTCCCAGTGATTCCGCCGAGATTTTCGACCGTGCGCTCCGCCGCAAGCGCCGCGACCGCGCCGCCCGCCGCTATGAAGGCTTTATCCGCGAGCATATGCTGGAAGGCATCAGCGAACGCCTGACCGCAGTGACCCGCGAGTTCCACGACGTGCTCGACATGGGCAGCTTCGCCGGCGGCTTCGAGCTGCCAGGTGCCAACATCACCCGGATCGACGCCGGCGCCGCCTTCGCCGCCCAGGCCGGCGGCGTCCAGGCCGATGAGGACCGCACGCCCTTCCCCGAGAACAGCTTCGATCTGGTGGTGAGCATCGGCGTGCTCGACCAGATCAACGACGTGCCGGGCGCGCTCTCGATCGCCCGCCGTGCGCTCCGCCCTGACGGGCTGTTCCTCGGCGCCTTTCTCGGCGCGGGCACGCTGGCGACGCTCCGATCGGTGTTCCTCCATGCCGAGGGCGAGCGCCCGGTCGCGCGCTTCCATCCCCAGATCGACGTGCGCGCCGCCGGCGACCTGCTCACCCGCGCCGGCTTCGCGCTGCCGGTGGCGGACGTCGAGACGCTGACCGTACGCTATTCGAGCATCTTCTCGCTACTCGGCGACCTGCGCGCCATGGCAGCTACCAACCTGCTGCCGGGCACGCCTCCTTTAACGCGGGGTGTTCTGACCCGCGCCGCGGCCACCTTCGCCGAGCGCGCCGATCCGGACGGCAAGACCCCCGAGCGCTTCGAAATCGTCTATCTCACCGGCTGGGCCCCGGACGAATCCCAGCCCAAGCCGGCCCGCCGCGGCAGCGCGGTCGCGTCGCTGGCGGAAGCATTGAAGGGAGCGAATTGAGGGCCCGACGCCCCTCCTGTACCGTGACGAGATAGGTCCGGTTCGGACGGGGTTACGCTTGTAATGTTGGAAAATGTTCCTGAAATGTTCTCACCGCAATCACGAGAGGCGGTGGCATGGGCATTTCGGGACAAGGGCAACCGACAGCATTTTCAATTTGGATGCGGACCGGGCAGTGGCCGCGGGCTGATGCAGCGCGCGGCGTCGAGGTAAAGTTCAATCCGTGGCATGACCCACGGAACGGGCGATTTACGTTCGGGCCGGGTGGGCCTCGATCGAAGGGCCAAGACAAGCCGGCTCCGAAGAAGAACATATTTAAAGTCGATACCAGGTTACCGCAGATGACCACGATCGCGGAGCTGGATGCCTGGAAAGCAAAGTTGCTGAAGGATTATGCGCACTTGCGCGGATATCCTCAGGCCATAGAAGAACAATATCAAGAATTTAAGAAACACCTTCCAGCCCCGACTCCACCCAAAAGCGCCTTGGACAACGTAAAGGACTTCGCCGCTGGATTCGAGGAAGGCTCTTATGAGGTCATAAAAGGCACTGCGAAGGGCCTATACTCGCTGGTCACAACCAATCCACTTACCACGATCCGCAATCTTGAGACCGGCGTGGCTGGCCTGATCGATGCGGGAATCAAAGCCGAGGACACACCTGGCTACATCCAATTTGAACGAGCCAAAGCGTCGATGAACCATGCCTCAGCCAAGGACTGGGGGCGTGCTACCGGGACAATTACCACGAACGTCGCATTAGCAGTGACACCGGGAGCGGTCGCCGCAAAGATCTCGACCGCGGCGCGTGCGAGCAAAATAGAGACCATCATCTTTCCAAAAGGACCTCCCAAGATCACCTGGGTGGACGAAACACCAACCTTCAGCGGCCCAACGAAAGCACAAGCAAGGGCTTATAACGACTCCGCCACAGGAGCACGATCCAGTATCCTTACAAAGAAGGGACAAGCTCCCGCAATTGAGAGAACGATGCCAGACGGGACGAAGCGGTTGGTCAAATTCGATGGCACAGATTTCGATAGCATATACGGTCATGTTATGATCGACCGAAAATGGTCTGTTGTTTCAAGGATTAATTTAAAGAATCAGGCCGTTCGACAATCTCAGGCGTTGATGGAAAATCATATTATCGGAATTTGGGAAGTTCCAACAAAAACTAAAATGTTGCGAGCTATTAGATTGCTAGAAGGGCTTGGAATAACCAATATTAAGGTAAGGGTCATAAAACCATGATGATCGATCAAATCGCACGTATTCTTGCCAACCTCGCCCTTGCACTAGACTACTCCGGAGAAATCATCGACGCGGATGACGTTGTGAAAATTCAGGAAATTATGGGCTCAGACATGCAAGCCCTAGACCTAGAATCGCGCAGAATGCTGAGCGACGCTTTCCGTAGGATCGCCCCAGAATACGATGGGGATTTCCGCAAAGCCGTTCAGAGCATGCCCGAAGATTTCGGCCTCGAAGACGAAGATCTAGACTAGTCCCAGTCAGCAGAATTCGGCTCAAACCGTCCCCACCAGCGCTTCCACCAACGGTACGTCCGCCGGCGGCATCGCCATACCCCGCATTTCTTCCGGCATCACCCAGCGCAACTCGGTGGCGTAATGGGCAACGGGCTCCCCTTCCCACTTCCGCGCGACATAGAGAAGCAGCAACAGGTGCCGGTCCGAAAGCGGCTCGCTGGCGAAGGCGAGCGGGCTCAGGTCTTCTACGCTAAGTGTTATTCCGAGTTCTTCGTCCAGCTCACGCACCAGCGCTGCCTCCGGGCTTTCGCCGGGTTCGATCTTGCCCCCGGGGAACTCCCATAAACCGGCCATCGAGCCGCCCGGCGGGCGCTGCTGGAGCAGCACGCGGCCATGATCGTCGATCAGTGCTGCCGCTACGACAAGCAACATCCGGGGAGCATCCATCAGCTTTTCGTTAAGCCTCTTTGACTAGATTGCGGCCACCTTTGGAGAAGAAGCGCCCCCAATGCGAGCCCTTGTACGAGCGATCCGCCAGGTAATGCATGACCGCCGTGCAGCGACCGCCGTGGAATATGGCTTCATCCTTGCGCTCATCGTACTGGCTATGATGGCCAGCCTTACGACCGTGGCAAACCAGACCAAGAACATGTGGGGCAACGTCTCGACCAAGGTGCAGACGGCTACCCAGTCCTGAACGACACATGGCGAGCTGGTTACGTATTCGTAACGTTCGGCCTTAGGCGTTTCTTTACTTCCGGATTGTAGTTTGAACGTGCCGAACCGGAGTCTTCCGGGGAGGCCGGGTGAATGAAGCTACTATTTGAACTCTGGAGACCGGTTATGCAGAAGATTCGCAACTTCCTGAAGAATTCCAAGGGCGCCACCGCGATCGAGTACGGCCTGATCGCCGCTCTGATCGCCGTTGCCGCCATCGCCGCCATGCAGGGCCTCGGCAACTCGCTGAAGTCGACCTTCACCAACGTTTCGTCGAACATGAAGGCTTCGTAAGCCTCGTCCGACAAACGGAACGAAATCGGGCGGTGGGACTTACAGTCCCGCCGCCCTTTTTCATTCCTGGACTGAGGCTTATGCTGAACAGCTTAGTAAACTTCTGGCGCGAAACGCGCGCTGCCACCGCGATCGAATATGGCCTGATCGCCGCGCTGATCGCAGTCGCCGCCATCCTAGCGATGCAGGGACTCGGCAATTCGCTCAAGAAGACGTTCACCAACGTCTCCTCGAACATGAAGGCTTCGTAGTTTTCCTGAACCCCCGCAAACTGCGCGCTTCAGCCGGGGTACATGCCGGCCCTTCTATAAGGGTAGGATGAAGCAGATTATCCCCAACAAGGCCGTACGGCCGATGGAGCTGGCGCTGGTCGCGTTCCTCGCGATCTGCGCGATCCTGGCAGTCGTTCAGGGCCTGGGCATGCTCGGCGCGAGCATTGCCGCGTCGGAGCACAGCGCGCCGGTTCGCTGAACCAGCGCGCGGAATCGCGCTTAGATCCGCCCCATCGCCAGGAATTTGGCGCGGCGGGCCTGGCGCAGGCTTTCGGGCGACATGCCGTCCAGCTTGGCCAGCGATTCCTCGATCGCATCGCCCAGCGCGTGGACTGCGGCACCAGCGTCGCGATGCGCGCCGCCCATCGGCTCGCTCACGATCCTGTCGATCACCTTCAATTCCTTGAGATGCTGCGCGGTGACCTTCATCGCCTCCGCCGCATCCGCCGCCTTGTCGGACGTGCGCCACAGGATCGAGGCGCAGCCTTCGGGCGAGATCACCGAATAGACCGCGTGCTCCATCATCAGCACGGTATTGCCTGCCGCCAGCGCGATCGCGCCGCCCGAACCACCCTCGCCGAGGATCGACGCGATCAGCGGCACGCCGAGGTTAAGGCACGCCTCGGTCGAGCGCGCGATCGCCTCAGCCTGGCCGCGCTCCTCCGCCTGCACGCCCGGAAAGGCACCCGAGGTGTCCACCAGCGTGATCACCGGCAGGCTGAACTTGTTGGCCAGTGCCATCAGGCGGATCGCCTTGCGATAGCCCTCCGGCTTGCCCATGCCGAAATTGTGCTTGAGCCGGCTGGCGGTGTCGTCGCCCTTCTCATGGCCAATCACCATAACCCGGCGCCCGCGGAATCGGCCCAGGCCGCCCTGGATCGCATTGTCGTCGGCAAAGGCCCGGTCGCCGCCCAGCGGCATGAACTCTTCGATCAGCCCGGCGACATAATGCTTGAAATGCGGCCGCTCCGGATGGCGGGCAACCTGAGTCTTCTGCCAGGGCGTGAGCTTGGCATAGGTGTCCTTGAGGAGCTTTTCGGCCTTGGCCTGAAGCGGGCCGATCTCCGCGTCGATATCGACGGCGCCGCCCTGGGCGGTCTGGCGCAACTCGTCGATGCGGGTCTGAAGCTCGGCGATCGGCTTCTCGAAGTCGAGGAAAGTGGTCATCGAGCGGGGGCTAACCCTGGCGTGAGCCTACGTCAACGCGCAGCTGTGTCCCGAAGGTAGGCAGGGTCATGCTTTGGCCTTTCCCAGCACCTCGCCCAGCGGGTGCCGCTGGTTGACCAGCTCGACCAGTCGACGGCTGTCGACATGCGTATAAATCTCGGTCGTCGCGATATCGGCATGGCCGAGCATCGCCTGCAGCGCGCGCAGATCGGCGCCGCCTTCCAGCAGATGGGTGGCGAAGGCGTGGCGCAGCACGTGCGGACTGACCCGGTCAGGCGGGATTCCCGCCTCCCCCGCCAGTGCGCGAACCAGCTGATAGAGCCGCACCCGCGTCAGATGCCCTTTGCCCGAGGGGAAGAGGAACGGCCGGTCCGCAGCGACATGCGCCCGCCACGCCGCCACTGCTGCGCGCGCCCGGTCCGAGATCGGCACCAGCCGCTCGCGCCCGCCCTTACCCTTGAGGATCAGGTATGGCCGGTCAGGCGACACGGCATTGCGCGGCAAGGACACCAGTTCGGTCGCGCGCAGGCCTGAGCCATAGAGCAGCTCGATCAGCGCCTGGAGTCGCAGATCGTTGGGGTCGGGCGGCACACGGGCGATTCGATCGGCGATCGCCGCGAACATCCTGTCGACATCCTCGATGCTCAGCACCTTGGGCAGAGCGCGGGCTGTACCAGGACGCGGCAAGGCGGCGGAGGGATCGTCGGCGCGCAGCCCGTCATCGGCGAGGAAGGCATAGAAACGCCGCAGCGAAGCCGATTTGCGCGCGACCGTCGCGCGCGACAGCGCCTGCCACTCGGCGCCGAGCTTCTCCAGCTCCGACCGCCCCGCCCAGCCCAGCCCGCCGCCGAGAAACTCGGAGGCGAGGCGCAGGTCGGTCTGATAGGCGGCGATGGTGTTGGCGGCGGCACCCGCCTCCGCCCGCATCATCTCGAGAAAGCGCTCGATCAGCGCACGGTCGTCAGAAAGGCTCACGCCGTGCGGGTGACCGCCTCCACGGCGATCATCCGCGCATAGCTGGTCATCCCCGCCGCGCGCATCGCCGCGACGATGTGGAACAGCGCCTCGGGCGTCACATTGTCCCAGACGCGTGACTGCATGCCGACCGCGGCGAGCAGCGCGACCATGCCCGAATCACCACGCCGGCCAGCCGCGTCGATCGCGCGGGTCCAGTCATTCTGCGCGCCGATCTGCACGTTCAGCGCCTGGGCACCACGCTGCGCATCGCTGGTCTCGAACCGGCCAAGTCCGGCAAGCCCGGCAAAGGCCAGCTGCGCACGGCGCTGGCCGGCGGCATCCTTGAACGCGTCGAAATCGCCATAAGCCACCGGCCCCTGCGCACCGGGATCGCCGAGCGCTAGCAGGCCCCAGCCGATGCTGCCGCGCGGCACGACCGAGCGCCACTCCATCGCCTTGCTCTCATAGCCGGCGGAGAGCATCGACGCGATCAGCTTCTCGGGTTCCTCCACCTTGGCATCGGCCGGAATCCACGACGCGGCGCGCGCGGTGAGGATCAGCCGGGCATATTGGGTGCGCGGCGTGTTCGCCTCGGCCCAGAGCGTACGGATCGCCTTGAGCCGCTCGGAGACATTGCCATCGTTGTAGGCGGTGCGCAGATCGCGCGCGACCCCGCCTTCGGTGCTGTTCGCATCATCGCCCTCGGCGATCTCGCTATAGAGATCGACCAGCCCGGCATTGGAGAAGACGCCGGCGGTAGCGGCCAGTTCGGCAGCGGCGGCGCGGGCGCGCGGGCTCAGCTGCGGCGCCAGTGCCTGCCAGTAGCGGACCTGCGGACCGGCGGTGTTATAGAGCGAAAGCGGCACTTCCTCGCCGGTCGCAGTAGCGAGGCCCCAACGCCAGGCACTGAGCCGGGTGATCCCGCCCCATTCGAGCGTGACCGCGCGGCGCCCCTGCGCCCCGGTGCCGAGCACCTTCTCGGCAAGCAGATTGTCAATGTCGCTGGCGGGCGTGCCGGCGCGTGCCTGATCGAGCAGCTGCCCCGCTTCGTTCGGCTTGCCTGCGAGCCCTGCGCACATCGCCCTGGCGAGCGCCCAGCCGCGCTGGTGGATATATTGGTTGCCGCGATCAGTGATGCCGCACAGCCCACCCGGATCGGCAGTGGCAAGCGAGACCTGCATCGCCACCTGCAACATGCGGGTGGTGTAATTGTCGGTATCGACGTCGTTGATCACCGCGCGAGCAGCATTGGCCTCGCCCATGCGCAGCAGCAGCCACGCGCGCTCGGCAGCGAAATCGGCGCCGTTGATGTGCTTCGGTGTGTCGAGCGGCGACATCAGCGCACGGCGCAACGCGATCGAAGCCCAGCGTGAGGCGACCGGCGCACTCAGCCGCTGCATCAGCACCGAAAGCGTGCGCCCGTCGGTGGCGCCGAACGCCTTGGCCGGGAACGGTGTGTTGCCGGCTGACAGCACACCTACGCGGTTAAGCGAGTGCCTGGCGTAATCGGGCAATTCGTAGCGCGACAGATCAACCGGGCCAGTCGGCGCATCCGCCACATCGATGGTGTTAGAGAGCGCCGCGCTGTCATTGCCCAACGTCGGCACGCTGGAAATCGGCGCGGCGGAAGGCGCGGTCGCAGCGGGAGCGCTCGCGGCGGGCGCAGGCGCGGGACGCGGCGCGGGGGCCGGTGCCGGTTCGTCGAATCCCGGCGGCAACAGCGATTCGGGCTTGTCCTGCTGCCCCAGCGCGGGCACCGCCGCACCAGCCAGCAACAGCGCCCCTAGCGCGAGTTGGCGGCCCTTAATTCGCGAGATTTTCAAGCGGGACCACCTTCTCCATGCGCACCGGCTCCTGCTTCGTCTCGCGGCCCGCGAGGAAGAAGAGGCCGCCAACCAGGACGACGAGAATGACGATCAACGCAACGAGCAAGCGGGACATGAAGGGGTCCGGTACAATGAGACTTTCGCGGGCCTTTTGCCCGACGACCGCCCTCGCTGTATAGCCCTTCCGAACATGTTACAAACGCAAGCAGCGAATACCGGGTGGACGGGCAAGGCGATCGTGCTGATCGGCCTGATGGGTGCGGGCAAGACCACGGTCGGCCGGCGCCTGGCGCAGCGCATGCGCCTGCCCTTCGTCGATGCGGATCATGAGATCGAAGCGGCGGCGGGGATGACCGTGGCCGATATCTTCGAGCGTTTCGGCGAAGCGCATTTCCGCGACGGTGAACGGCGCGTAATCGCCCGGCTGGTCGATGGCGCGCCCAAGATCATCGCCACCGGCGGCGGCGCCTTCATGAACGAGCATACCCGCACGCTGATCCTCGATCAGGCGATCGCCGTGTGGCTCGACGCAGAACCGGCGGTGCTGGCCGACCGGGTGCGCCGCCGCGACACCCGCCCGCTGCTGCGTGGACGCGACCCCGAAGCCGTGCTCACCGAGCTCGCGGCACTGCGCAATCCCTATTACGCGCTTGCGCCGATCCGGGTGCCCAGCATAGCAGCGCCCCACGACACCACCGTCGATGCGATCCTGAAGGCTCTGAATCCGTGACAACCGTACCCGTCGCGCTTGGCGACCGCAGCTATGACGTCCGCATCGAAGCCGGACTCCTCGCCCGCGCCGGTGAAGCGCTTGCCCCCTTCTACAAGGGCCGACGCTGGGTGATCGTCACTGACGAGAATGTCCGCCCCCACCTTGCCACGCTGCAGGCGAGCCTGGGCCCGAGCGAGGCGATCATCCTGCCGCCGGGCGAAGGCACCAAGAGCTGGGGGCAACTCGAAGCGCTGCTCGACAAGCTGCTCGAACTCGGTGTCGAGCGCAGCGATCACGTGATCGCGCTCGGCGGCGGCGTGATCGGCGATCTGGTCGGCTTCGCGACCTCGGTGCTCAAGCGCGGCTGCAATTTCGTCCAGATCCCCACCACCCTGCTCGCCCAGGTCGACAGCTCGGTCGGCGGCAAGACCGCAATCAACACGCGTGCCGGCAAGAATCTGGTCGGCGCCTTCCACCAGCCGAGCGTGGTGCTGATCGATCCGCAAGTGCTCGACACCCTGCCCGCCCGCGATCTGCGCGCCGGCTATGCCGAAGTGGTGAAATACGGGCTGATCGACGATTTCGCGTTCTTCGAATGGTGCGAGGCTAATGCCGCCGCACTGATGGCCGGCGATCCGGCGGCGCGCGAATATGCGATCGCCCATTCGGTCGGCGCCAAGGCGCGCATCGTCGCGGCCGATGAGCGCGAGACCACCGGCACCCGCGCGCTGCTCAACCTCGGCCACACTTTCGGCCATGCGCTGGAAGCCGAGGCCGGCTTCTCGGACAAGCTGCTCCACGGAGAGGGCGTTGCCGCCGGCATGGCGCTGGCCTTCGGCTTCTCGGCCGCACAGGGCATCTGCCCCGGCCAGGACGCCGAGCGGGTCAGCGCGCACCTCGCCGCGATCGGCCTGCCGAACGGGCTGAAGGCAGCGGGGATCACGGCCTCCGGCGCGCGGCTGGTCGAGCACATGCTCCACGACAAGAAGATGAGCGCGGGCACCCTCCCCTTCCTGCTCGCCCGCGGGATCGGCCAGACATACCTCGACAAGACTGTGGACCTTGGCGAAGTGGCGGCGTTCCTCGACGCGCAGCCGAGGTAGGTACCCCTACAGCTCCCCTGTCAGCGTCAGCGTAAACGTCCGCGGGATCAGCGGTGAGATCAGCCCCGAATTGCCCGGCATCCAGGCGAACTTGTCGGCAAGGTTGGTCACCCGAGCGCGCAAAGTCACCGGGTGGCCATGGAGATCGAAGGCTTGACGCACTCCCAGATTGAACGTCGCATAGCCCGGCAGCGCGACCCGGTTCTCACGATCGGCATAGCGCGCGCCGCGCACATTCACGCCGCCATCCACCGTCAGCCCCTCCACCCCCGGCACCCGCCAGGTCAGGTTGGCCAGCGCCGTCACCTCGGGCCGCCCGATCGGCCGCGTACCGATCACGCCGCGCTCGACCAGCGCCCCCTCGATCTTCGCATCAAGCCAGGTCGCCCCCAGCACCGCGCTCAGCCGTGACGTGAAAGGCCCTGCCAGCGACAGTTCGGCGCCGCGATGCCGCACCTTCCCCACAAAGTCGAATGCCCCCGCCGCGTCGATACCCGGCGTCGGCTTGGACAGGTCGAACAACCCGGCGATCAGCGTCGGCCCGCCAGCAAAGCCATATTTCACCCCAAGCTCGGCCTGGCGCGAGATCGCGGCGGGCAACACCGCGCCGCGATTGACGGCATTGGAGGGTGCCACGCCGGCCTCCTCCAGCCCGCGCGCATAGCTGGCGAAACCGGTCAGCCGGTCGCCGATCGCTACCGACAATGCCCCGCCATAGAGCCAGGGCCGGGTGGTCTCCTCGGTCACCCGGCCATCGAGCGCGCGCACCCGCTTGGCATATTCCACCCGCTGCGCGTCAAGCCGCAGCTCGGCGAACGAACCGATCGACAGCCGATAGCCGAGCCCGCCCGTCCATTGCCGCACCTCGTCGCGCATCCGCGCCGTACCGCGCGCGATCGCCGGCGCCGCGATCACCGGAATGTCGTCAACATCGGCATAGGTGCCGAGCGTATAAGGCACGCCCGGATCATTGACTGTCACGCTGCCGCGCCGCCGCGCCATGGTGAGGATGCGGTGGGTGAGACTGCCGGTGCGGAACTGCTTGGCCGCAGTCAGCTCGCCCGAGATAGACCAGCGCGTGTCGGCACCATAGATCTGCCCGCTCTGCACCGCTTCGCGGTCATTGCCGGTGAAACGCAGCAAGTTGAAAGCGCTGCGCGTATAGGGAAGTGCGTTGCGGAACAGCGAGGCGCCGAAGCTCCACCCATCCCCCGCATCCACATCGGCAAAGGCACCAAGCAGGTCGGACTCGTTATACGCCCGCATCCAGCGTTGCGTGCGGTTGGTCCAGCGCTTCACCGTGCGCGGTGCCCCCGCCGGATTGGCGAAGGCAGTATCCCCCTCGCGCGGGAACCAGTTGTGGCTCCAAACCCCGGTGATCCGCACGCCCGGTGCGGGCGACCAGCGCGGCACCAGCCCCGCCGCGATGAAATCGCCGCTGGTCCCGTCACTATATTGCTGGGCAACACTCAGCTGGAGCCCTCCCGCAAGCGACATTCTGCCGTCCGCCGTGCCGAGCGCCCCGCGCAGCATCGCCACCGGCCCCGATCCGCCCCACCAGCCAGCCTCCACCGAAGCCCGCGATCCGGCCCCGCCCGCCGGCAGCGTATATTGCACCACGCCCGAAGGCGCCGCGAAATCGGTGCGCAGGCCATTGGCACCCACCCGGATCGCCGTGCCGCCATTGAGCGGCTGGAGCATCCCGGCGGCGCGGACATAATAATGGTCCTCAATCCGGTAATTGCCCGCCGCCTGCAGGTCGAAGCCGCGCACCTCGCCTTCCGAATAGAGCCCGACTTCCTCGATCCCGATTCGCCGGCCAAACGCATCGTCGGCAGCGCGCACCACATCGCCATTGGCCGGCGGCTGCGGCGCCCGCGCGGTCTGGGCATGTGCGACCGGTACTGCGAGCACTGGCAAGCAGAATGAAACAAGACGCATGACTGAACCCTCTTCCCTGACACCCCTGTCGGCGCCGATCTGCGACCGGGCGCGAGGACGGGTGGAGCAGGCTGGGACGAACGGATTGCCGGCGTGACGAACGGCAGTTCGCGCGCGCGTGTCCGCGGGTTATCCTGCATGCATGGAGAGGGTGGCCAGCGAGTCGATCTGGGACATACGCGTCCCGCTCAGTGCCGCGGCAGCGCTGGCGCTGTTCGCCTTCCTGCTCGGCTTCGGCATGGGCGGGCTGGAGGCTGGTGCGGACCGTTTCTCCACCGAACATCCCGATGAAGCACGGCTGGCCCGAATTCTCGTCTGGGGTGCGGTGCTCAGCATCGCCTGGGCCTGCCGCAAGCCGGTGCAGGAGCTGCTGCAATCGCCCCGCCATTCGCCGTTGCTGCTCGGTGCGCTCGCCTTCGTGCCGGTAACGCTGGCCGAGCTTGCCGCCTCACGCTTCGCCTTCGCGATCTCCCCCTTCGAGCTGTGCGGACCGAACGGACCCGCCCTGCCCGCGCCGCTGATCAGCTGCCTGCCGCGCTCGGCGATCCTGGGATCGACTGCGCTGCTCACGCTGATGGCCTGGGGCAAACACCTCGCCAATCGCCGTGTCATCGAAAGCGAAGTCGAGCAACCGATCGAACCGATCCTGCTCGCTCCACCCAGCACCGAAGACTGGCTCGATCTGCCCGAGGCGCCGTTCCTCCGCCTGCGCGCCGGCGACGTCGCCCAGATCCGCTCGGCCGGCAATTACAGCGAGATCGTCGCGCACGGCCGGGTCCATCTCGTCCGCGCGCCGCTATCCGAACTGGCGGCCCGCTTCGCCTGCCTTGGCTTTGTCCGCGTCCATCGCCAGGTGGTGGTCAATCGCGGTCATGTCTCGCAAATCTATCGCGAGGCCGGTGGCCGACCGGCGGTCCAGCTGCGCTGCGGCGAGATCGTGCCGCTCGGCCGCGCCTATCGCACCGCGCTTTCCGCGCTCTGCCACTGATCCACAACCTCTCCGGACCCGAACGCCGATTGCCGCGTTGACTTGCCCAGACGCACGAATTTCGAGCGCGCAACGAAAGCAACCCCTCGGGACCCGGATGGCCACGGCGATTCTGCAGCACAACGGCCTTGAAAGGCTTGGCGCGCTTGGCCGGCTGACTGCGGCGATCGGCACGGAATCGCCGCTCGGCCCGGTCTCCGGCTGGTCGAACGCGCTCACCGCCGCGGTGCGGATGCTGCTGCCCGCCCGCGCCGAGATCGTGATGTTCTGGGGCCCGGATTTCTGTGCGCTCTACAACGACGCCTATGCTCCGACGATCGGCGACAAGCATCCCCATGCGCTTGGCCAGTCGGCCCGCATCTGGTGGGGCGAGTTGTGGGACGATCTGGGCCCGCTGCTCCAGGGGGTGCGCGACACCGGCGAGACCTTCTGGGCCAAGGACCGCCCCTTCTATATCGAGCGCGACCAGGGCCGCGGCGAGACCGTCTATTTCGACGTCAGCTATTCCCCCGTGTTCGACGATGACGGATCGGTCGGCGGCGTGCTGTGCATCGTCAGTGAGACCACGGCGCGCGTTCTTTCCGAGCGCGAGGCATTGGCCGACCGCGCACGGCTCTGGACGCTCGCCCGCGATCCTTTCCTGATCGCCGACAGCCAGGGCATATGGCGCAACGCCAGCCCGGCCTGGACCGAGCTGCTCGGCTGGAGCGAGGCCGAGCTGACCGGCCGCACCTCCGAATGGATCGAGCATCCCGACGATCTGGAGCGCACCCGCGCCGAACTCGCCCGGCTCCAGCAGGGCGAGCCGACCTGGCGCTTCGAGAACCGGCTGCGCGGCAAGGACGGCACGTATCGCTGGTTCAGCTGGACCAGCGCGCCCGAAGGGGACCTGCTCTACTGCGTAGCGCGGGACATCACTGCCGAGCGCGAAGCCGCCGACGCGCTGGAGGCTGCCGAAGCGGCGCTGCGCCAGGCCCAGAAGATGGAGACGGTCGGCCAGCTCACCGGCGGCGTCGCGCATGATTTCAACAATCTGCTCCAGGTCGTCACCGGCAATCTCGACATCCTCCAGCGCAACTTGCCGCCCGACCAACCCCGCCTCGCCCGCGCCACCGATGCGGCGATGCAGGGCGCCCAGCGCGCGGCGGTGCTTACCCAGCGCCTGCTCGCCTTCTCCCGCCGCCAGCCGCTCGCGCCCGAGCGGGTAGAACCCAACCGGCTGATCGCCGGCATGTCCGACATGCTCCATCGCAGCCTGGGCGAGACGATCGAAGTCGCGTTCGCGCCCGATGCCCGCGCCTGGCCGGTCGAGATCGACGCCAACCAGCTCGAGAACGCGCTGCTCAACCTCGCGATCAATGCCCGCGACGCGATGCCGGAAGGCGGCAAGCTCACCATCGAGACCGCCAACACCCATCTCGACGCGCAATATGCCGCGCGCGACAGCGAAGTGACGCCCGGCCAATATGTCGTGATCTGCGTGTCCGACACCGGCAGCGGCATGGACGCGGACACGCTCGCCCACGCCTTCGAGCCCTTCTTCACCACCAAGGAAGTCGGGCGCGGCACCGGGCTTGGCCTGTCGATGGTCTATGGCTTCATCCGCCAGTCGGGCGGCCATGTCCGCATCTATTCGGAGCCCGGGCACGGCACCACAGTGAAGCTCTATCTGCCGCGCTATCGCGGCCAGGCCAGTGCGTCCGAAGCCCCGGCGGCGCAAATCGCTCCCCAGGGCAATGTCTATGAGACGATCCTGGTGTGCGAGGACAGCGACGAGGTCCGCGCCTATACCGTCGAGGTGCTGCGCGAACTCGGCTACCGGGTGATAGAGGCCGGTGACGGCCCCGCCGCCCTTGCCGCGCTCGATGCCGAGCCGGGCCGAATCGACCTGCTGTTCACCGATGTCGTGCTTCCGCGCGGCATGACCGGCGCGGTGCTGGCGGCAGAGGCGCAGGCCAAACGCCCCGAACTGAAGGTGCTGTTCACCACCGGCTATGCCCGCAACGCGATCGTCCATCACGGCCGGCTCGATCCGGGCGTCCAGCTCCTCCCCAAGCCGTTCACCTATACCGACCTTGCGGCGCGGGTGCGGGAGATGCTCGATCAGTGACCGCTCGGCCGCAAGCTTCGTCTATCGCCGAGCCGCCATCATCTCCACTCAGTTGCCGTTCATCGCCGATCCGCTTAGCACGCAGCCATGCGCATCCTTGCTCCCGTTGCCGCCGCGATGCTGATCGCCGCCCCCGCCGCCGCCCAGACCGGCAAGCCCGCCCCGATCCTGACCACGCCGGAGGCGAAGGACGTATGGACCTACGCCCAGCCCGAAGTGGCCCGCGTCACCCATGTCGACCTGAACCTCGATGTCGATTTCGCGACCAGGACGCTGTCGGGCGTCGCCACGCTCAACGTGCTGGCGGCCAAGGACGCGAAGGAGATCGTGCTCGACGTCGATGATCTGGTGATCGAGAGCGTCACCTGCCCCAAGGGCAAGCCGCTGCCCTTCACCATCGGCCCGCGTGAGACCGAGACCGGCCTTGGCTCGGCGCTCACCGTGCAGCTTGAGGGCAACAAGCAGATCCTGATCCGCTACAAGACGAAGCCCGGCGCCAGCGCGCTCGGCTGGCTCGCGCCGGAGCTGACTGCAGGCAAGGCGAAGCCCTATCTGTTCAGCCAGGGCCAGCCGATCAACAACCGCAGCTGGATCCCCACCCAGGACAGTCCCGGCATCCGCCAGACCTGGTCCGCCACACTGACCGTGCCGAAGGGTTTCGTCGCGGTAATGAGCGGCGACCGGCTCGACGGCGCCAAGGGTCAGGCCGCCGCCAACGGCAAGCGCAGTTTCCGCTTCAAGATGGACCGCCCGGTGCCGCCGTACCTGATCGCCTTCGCCGTGGGCGACCTCGCCTTCAAGGCGACGGGTCCACGTTCCGGCGTCTGGGCCGAGCCGAGCCAGCTCGATGCCGCCGCGTACGAAGTCGGCGATGTCGAGAAGATGATCGACGCCGCGCAGGCGCTCTATGGTCCCTATCGCTGGGGCCGCTACGACATGCTCGTCCTGCCGCCGAGCTTCCCGTACGGCGGCATGGAGAACCCCACCCTTACCTTCCTGACACCGACGATCATCACCGGCGACCGCTCGAATACGGACGTCGTCGCGCATGAGCTGGCGCACAGCTGGTCGGGCAATCTCGTTACCAACGCGACCTGGTCGGACTCGTGGCTCAACGAAGGCTTCACCACCTATTTCGAAAACCGGATCATGGAAGCGGTCTACGGCAAGGAGCGTGCAGCCATGTACGCGGACCTCGACTGGGACGGGCTGGTCCGCGACATCAAGGATGCCGGCGGCCAGGACGCGCCGACCACGCGCCTGCACGGCGAGCCCGGTGCGACCTTCGGCCAGCTCGACTATTTCAAGGGCTCGACCTTCCTGCGCACGATCGAGGCTGCGGTCGGCCGGGCGAAGTGGGACGCCTATCTGCGTTCGTACTTCGATCGCCACGCCTTCCAGCCGCAGACCACCGCCGGCTTCCTCGCCGACCTGCGCGCCAATCTGATCAAGGGCGACAAGGCGCTCGAGGCCAAGCTCGAACTCGATCGCTGGGCCTATCAGGCGGGCCTGCCCGACAATGCCGTGCACGTGACGTCGGCGACGCTTGCTGCGGTCGATGCCAAGCTCGCTGCGTTCAACGCCGGCGGCCCGGCCAGCGCGGTCCAGCCGAACGGCTGGGCGACTCAGCAATGGCTGCGCTTCCTCAACGGCCTGCCCCGTCAGCAAACGCCCGCGCGCCTCAAGGAACTGGACGAGGCGCTCGGCCTGTCGGCATCGACCAACGCCTATGTCCGCTCGGCCTGGGCCGAGCTGGCGATCGCCAATCGCTATGAGCCGGCGCTGCCGAGCATCGAGGCGTTCGTGAAGCGCGTCGGCCGCGGCCTGCTGATCTACCCGATCTACAAGGACCTGATGGCCCAGGGCGACTGGGGCAAGCCGATCGCGCTGCGCTTCTACGAGGGTGCCAAGACGGGCTATCACCCGAACGCGGCGGCCGGCGTGGCGAAGATCGTGGGTGCAACGGACTAAGCCCTTAACCGTCATCCCCGCCTCTGCGGGGATGACGGTTAGTCGAACGCGAACACCTCGCTCACCCGCATCAGACCACTATCCGTCTCGGCAAACCGGTATTCCGCCAACCCCCGCAGCCGATCCACCGGCAACGGCGCCCGCCGCGGATCGCCGACCAACACCTCGATCCCCGCTGCCCGGCAGCGCGCCAGGAACGGCATGACCCGCGCGGCAGGCTCGGGATCGTAGAACACGTCACCGGCCAGGATCAGATCGACCGCAGGCACACGCCCTTCGGTCAGGTCGCCATGCACCGCCTCGACCACCACCCCGTTCGCATCCGCATTCACCTGCGTCGCCGCTACCGCGTAGCGATCGATATCCGCCGCCAGCACCGCAGCCGCCCCGGCCTTCGCCGCCGCGATCGCCACCAGCCCCGACCCACAGCCAAGATCGAGCACGCGCCGTCCAGCCACCACCTCCGGCCGGTCCAGCACGAACCGCGCCAGCGCCAGCCCGCCCAGCCAGTAATAGGCCCAATAGGGAGAGCCGAACCCGTCATCCGCCGCGGCCAGCCGCCCCAGCCCGCTGGCAGGCACCGCCTTGTGCAGGCATATCTCGGGAATGCCGGGCACGGGCAGCAGCGGCAGCCGCTCCCGGATGAAGGTGCTCGGCTCCAGGGCTGCCTCTATTCGCCGGTATCCGGCTGGCCGCATCGCGGGCTGTCAATCCAGCACCAGTCGAGATTGAACCAGCCGCTGGTCGCCCGCGGCTTGCCGTCGGGCGCCAGCGCCGGAAGGAACACCGCCCGCTGCACGAACAGCGGGCACATCTCGCCGGCAAGCGCCTGGGTGGTGTTGGTGCGGTCGATCCGGCAATTCTCCGGCCGGCCCTGCGCTGTGATGTCGTAGGTGATCCGGACCCTGCCGGTCAGCATCTGGTGCTTCGCGATCGGCGGATAGTCCGAATAGCGGATCCAGTTCGCCCGGCCGACCGGCACTGCCCCGCCGAACTGCCGGTTCGAGGTTGCCAGCTTCCAGCGCACGACCACCGCATAGTCCGCCGGGACCAGCTTGCCTTGCTCCATACGCGGCGGGAAGATGTCGCGCGCAGCGATCAGCTCGCAGCTCGCCCGCTTGAGCAGCGCCATCGCACCACCACCGGGCGCAAAGCACCGAAGCGCGCCGTCCGCGGCGACGCTCAGCTTCACCGGCACATCACCCTCAAGCTTCTGCGCCAGCGCCTCCGCCGGATAGAGATCGGTGCCGGCATCGATCACCAGCGACTCCGGATCGGGCGCCATGATGACGAGCGCCAGCACGAGCAGCATCAACGCGCCCGCACCGCGCCCAGCGCCAGGCACAGCCAGCCCGCGATCAGCGCCACGCCGCCGATCGGCGTGATCGCCCCGAACCAGCGCGGCGCACCGAAAGCCATCGCATAGAGCGTGCCCGCAAACAGCGCCCCGCCACCGACGAACAGCCAGGGCGATACCCGCTCGCTCATCCGCAGCGCGACCAGCGCCGCCACTGCATGCACCAGCTGGTAATGCGCGCCAGTCTTCAGCCACTCGGCCGCCTGCCCGCTCGCGCCATGCGCGGCGAACGCCCCTGCCGCCACCGCAAGCGCGCCCGAAAGCGCCGCCAGCACTGCCACGATCCTCAAAGCCCCATCTCCTTCAGAAAAGCCGGTCCGCTCGCCAGCACCATTGCGACTCCCACTGCCAGCGCCGCGAAGCTCATCACCAGCACCGCGCCGGCAAGCATGTCCTTGGCCGCCTTGATCGACGGATGGATGCCCGGATGGAGCAGGTCGATCACCGCTTCCATCGCCGAATTGACCAGATCGAGTGCCAGCACGATCGCGCAGCACACCGCGACCAGCCCCCACCAGACCGGCGCCGGCCGCGGCACCAGCAGCGCGACGATCGCCGCCGCCGCGAGCCGTGTCTGGCTGCGAAAGCTCGCCTCGCGCGCCCAGCCGGTGCGGATGCCCGCAAGCGCAAAGCCCATCCGCTCGCGGAAGGGCCGCCCCTTCACCCCGAACTCTCCAGATCCACTTCGATCGCCGCCGCCCGGCTGGCATGGGTGACCATCCCGTCGATCCCGGCGCGCAGATCGCCGGTCTCGCGCTGCACGTCGAGCCGTGCATTGTCGCGCTTGCGATATTCCGCCTCGGTCTTGTCGATCTCGCGCTGGTCGACGCCGACGGCCTGCATCGCCTGGCGCGCCATCATCACTGCGCTTTCCAGCACTTCGCGCACTACGCCGCCCACCGGCGCACCCTTCATCTTGATCACGCTGCGCCGGTCGAACGCACGCACGAACACCGTCGCCTTGGGGAAGGCATAGTGCACCGCCTCAAGAAACTCGGTGTCGATCTTGTCGCCGTCGTTGCAGAACATCACCAGCTCGGCCTCGGCCGCGCCCGCCTGGCGCAGCATGTCGATGCGCAGGCCATCGCCATAATAGACCTTCATGCCGAAGTCGTTGGCGGTCTGGATCATCTCGACATCGGTATCGATGATCGTGACGGGAATGTCCTGCGACAGCAGCATCTGCGCCACCGTCTGGCCGAACCGGCCATAGCCGACCACCACCGCGTTCGATCCCTCGTGCCGCGGCAGGTCTAGCCCCGCCGCGCTCGGTGCCGGTTCGGTGCGAAGCTTCTTGGTCGCCATCATCAGGAACGGCGTGGTCGCCATCGACAGGGTGACGATCGCGCCGAAGATGCTCGCCGCCTGCCCCTCGATCAGCATCGCCGACTGGGCTTGGGCGAACAGCACGAAGCCGAACTCGCCGCCCTGGCTGAGCAGCACGCCGAGCGCAAAGGCCTGGCGCCGTGGCATGCCGAACAGGATGCCGAGGCCCATGATGATCGCGGCCTTGGCCGCGATCAGCGCCAGCGCCATGCCGATCACGAAGAAGGGCCGCTCAGCAATCGCATGCAGGTTGAGCGTCATGCCCACGGCGAGGAAGAACAGGCCGAGCAGGATCGAGCGGAACGGCTCGACATCGGCCTCCAGCTCATGCCGATAGGGCGAGTCCGCCAGCATCACGCCCGCGATGAACGCGCCCAGCGCCGGCGACAGTCCCAGCCGCTGCATGATCGCGGCCACCGCGATCACCGTGAACAGCCCGGCGAAGATGAACATCTCGCGCTCGCCGAGATTGCCGATCAGCCGGAACAGCGGGCGCAGCAGATAGCGGCCGGCGAGGACAAGCCCGACGATCGCCCCCACCGTGAACAGGCCGAGCATCCAGCCCGGCGCGCCATGCTGGTCCGCCGGATTGCGGGAAAGCGCGGCGATGATCGTGATCAGCGGCACGATCGACAGGTCCTGGAACAGTAGGATCGCGAAAGCACGCTCGCCAAGCGGCGTGCGCAGCCGCCCCGCCGATTGCAGCAGCGGCAGCACCTGCGCGGTCGAGGACAGCGCCAGCGGCAGGCCGAGCGCCAGCGCCGCGCCGATCGAGCTGCCGGTCGCGAACCACACCATGGCGGCGACCACCGGTCCGCAGATCGTCACCTGCAACAGGCCAAGCCCGAAAATGTCGCGCCGCATCCGCCACAGCCGCCCCGGGCTCAGCTCCAGGCCGACCAGGAACAGCAGGAACGCGATGCCCAACTCGGCGATGCCCAGCTTGCCCTCGGCGTCGCCGACCAGCCCCAGCACCTGCGGGCCAACGATCGCGCCGGCAACGAGATAGCCGAGCGTCGCACCCAGCCCGAGCCGGCGGAACACCAGCACGAACAGCAGCGCAAAGCCGAGCAGCGGCACATATTCGCCGAGCAGCGAAGTCTCTGCGTGATCCATCAGCCCTGTGCCTTTCGCGCGGCATCGGCCACGGCCTCGAAGGCAAGCCGGATCGCGGCATGGCGGCCACGATGCTCGAGTGCCGGAGTGAACAGGTCGAGCCCCGGCCAGTCGGGCGCGGTCATCCGCTCGCCGGCAAGCCAGGCCGTAAGCGCGTCGCGGGCGGCATCGAGTTCGTCGAGCGAGCGCCCCACCGCATGTGCTTCCATCAGCGCCGCCGATGCCTGGCCGAGCGCGCAGGCGCGCACCACCATGCCGAGCGCGGCAACCCGCCCCGCATCGTCCAGGTTCACGTCAACGGTAATACGGCTCCCGCAAACCGGGGATCGCTTTTCGGAAGAGGCCATCGCCCCTTCCAGCCGCGTCTCGAACGGCACGGAAGCCGCCAGGCGCAGAATTTCGGTGTTATAGAGCGGCGCGTTCATCTGCTCCCGACTTAAGGGAGCAGGCCGCAAAGTGCGACCCCTCTAATGGGTGGTATTTTCGCGGATCGAAGATTCCGGAGGCCGGCGATCCCCGCCCCCGGCCGGGCTCAGTGCGTATTGCCCAGGCGCTCGGTGCCGTTGTCGGTCTCGTCGCCGAACACCGGCTCGCCCTTGCGGCGGCGATCGACGAAATCGGCGATGCTCGCGCTGGTCGCGTTGAGCAGCGGATAGGTGGTCGATTTGGTGATCCATTGCGGCCGATTGGCCGGACCGCCACCGACGGTGTCGAACAGCAGCACGATCAGCAAAAAGCCGATGCTGACCAGGATCAGGCCCTTGAGCGCGCCGAAGCCAAGGCCCAGCGCACGATCGATCGGCCCCAGGAAGCTCTCGCGCGTCCGCGCGCCGATCGCCCGGGCAAGCAGCCGCCCGCCGAAATAGGTGACGCCGACCAGCACGACGAATGCCAGCACCGCCCCGCCCTGATCGGTCCCGACCAGCCCGGCCAGCGCAGCGGCGAGCGGCGTGTGGAACAGCTTGAGTGCCAGCACGATCAGCAGCCAGGCGACCAGCGCCAGTACCTCGGTAACAAACCCGCGCATGAAGCCCAGCACGGCGGCACCGCCGATGGCGAGCAGCACGATGATGTCGAGCCCGGTCAAACTCATTGGAACACGTCCCTCCCGGGCGCTCCTATGCCTGAAGGCGTAGGGGAGCGGAAGCGATTCTCCTTTTCCCTCTCCCGCGAGCGGGAGAGGGAAGAAAGCGGTAGAGGAAGCTTCAACCTACCCCTGCCGCGTGATCCGCAGCGCCCAGCGGTCGTACCCCAATTCCTCGACCCGCTTCATCACCGTCTGCGCCAGCGCCGCCGGGGGCACCGCCTCGCGGCACAGCACCCACAGGTACCGCCCGCTCGGCTCGCCGACGATCGACCATTGATAGTCATCGTCATGGTCGAGCACCCAGTAATCGCCGGTATAGAGCGGCCCGAAGAACGAGACCTTGAGCTTGGCCCCGGTCTCCTCGTCCGCGACGATCGCCTTGCCTTCGGAAACGCTGCGGTCGCCGTCCGGCCAGTTGTGCGTGCCGCTGTTGGTCACGCGGATCTTGCCGTCGTCGAGCAGCGCATATTCCGCCGTCACTGCGTCGAGCCCCTTCTCGAAGCGGTTCTCGTGGCGGGCGAGCTCATACCATGTGCCGAGATACCGCTCGAGATCGACCAGCTTTGCCGGCTCCGGCACCTTGTTGTTGATCACCGGCGGGCGCGTCGCGCGCGAATAGAGGAAGATGCCGCCGATCGCCGCAACCGCGACGCCCGAGGCGATGGAAATGGCAGTGCTTCGCTTCATCCCTTCACTCTGCTGCCTAAGGCGCGGAAAGCAAGGCCCTCAATGCCAGGGTTTGCAGCTTCGTTCCGTGTTGGAAAGCGGCAGGAAGCGCACCCGGCGCTTGCCATAATAGCTCAGGTCCATCGACACGCGCACCGGCGCCCCCGGATGCGTATAGATGTCCTGATCGCCCCAGCGCTCGTCGCCGGTCTCGCAGTGACGCCAGCCCTGACGCTGCAGGGCCTCGACTAGCTTGTAGACCGCATATTGGTCGCCCTCCTGCCACAGGGTCAGGCGATCGAAGCCGCCCCGCGCATCGCTGCCGATCAGATCGACCGCGGCCTCATAAGGCCCTTCGCCGAACAGCATCACCGGCGCCCGGCGGCAGCGCAGGCGAAACGCATCGATCCGCACACAGCGCGTGAAGCCCGCTTGCCGCGCGTCCTGCGCACTGCCGCTCACCGGCAGCCCGGCAAAGACCAGCGGCGGCGGCGGCGTCCGCGCCGGCTCCCGCCCAGCCACCAGGATCGCCGCCATAAGCGCCACGGCACCCAAGCTCGGCACCAGCATCCCAGGCCGCGCCCAATCGCCCGCCAATTCCCGCAGCATCAGCCGCTCCGACTGCCTCTCCTGCGATATGTTATCCCATGACGATGGAAGCGATTACAAGAGTGCAGGATTAGCCGCTTCAATCCTCACCGCCCCAGCAGATGATCCACGAACTGCGCGAGCGATTTGAACCCCGCCAGCGACAGCCCACCCTTGTCGTTCACCTGCGCGATCGGTGCCATAGCCCGGCCGAAGCCCAGCTTCGATGCTTCCCGGCAGCGCAGCGCGCCATGCGCCACCGGGCGCACTTCGCCCGACAGTGCGATCTCGCCGAACACCACCGCGTCGGCCGGAATCGGCCGCTCGCTCAGTGCCGAGACCAACGCCGCCGCCACCGCCATGTCCGCCGCCGGGTCCTGCACCCGGTAGCCACCGGCGATGTTGAGATAGACTTCGCAGGTCGAAAAGCTCAGCCCGCACCGCGCTTCCAGCACGGCGAGGATCATCGACAATCGCGCAGAATCCCAGCCGACCACCGCGCGACGGGGCGTGGCGCCCGATGCCAGCCGCACAGTCAACGCCTGCACTTCGATCAGCACTGGCCGCGTGCCCTCAAGTGCAGGGAACACCACCGTGCCGGTCACGCTCTCGTCGCGCTGGGTGAGGAACAGCGCCGAGGGGTTGGAGACTTCCTCCAGCCCTTCGGACTGCATCGCGAACACGCCGATCTCGTCGGTGCCGCCGAAGCGATTCTTCACCGCGCGCAGGATGCGATACTGGTGGCTGCGCTCGCCCTCGAACGCCAGCACGGTGTCGACCATATGCTCGAGCACACGCGGGCCCGCGATGCTGCCATCCTTGGTAACATGGCCGACCAGCACCACGGCGGTGCCGCGCTCCTTGGCGAAGCGGATCAATTCGCCGGACGAGGCGCGCACCTGGCTCACCGTACCCGGCGCGCCTTCGATCAGGTCCGAATGCATGGTCTGGATCGAATCGATGATCAGCAGCGCGGGCGGTTCGCCCTCGCCCATCGTCGTCAGGATATCGCGCACCGATGTCGCCGCGGCGAGCAGCACCGGCGCCTTGCCCAGCCCAAGCCGCCGCGCGCGCAGCCGCACCTGGTCGGCCGCTTCCTCGCCCGAAACATAGGCGACCTTGAGCCCGCGCGATGCGATGCTGGCCGCCGCCTGCAACAGCAGCGTCGACTTGCCGATGCCCGGATCGCCGCCGATCAGCGTGGCGCTACCCTCGACGAACCCGCCACCCAGGGCGCGATCGAGCTCGGCAATTCCGGTCGAGGTCCGCTCGGGCAGCGCAATGTCGGTGTTGAGCCCGGTGAGCATGATCGCCCGCCCGCCCGACTGGAGGTTATGCTTCGCCTGGAACGGCGTCACGTTCGCGCCGGCGTCCTCCACCATCTGGTTCCACTCGCCGCAATCGGCGCATTGCCCCGCCCATTGCGAGGAGACCGAGCCACAGGCCTGGCAGACATAACGCTTCTTGAGTTTCGCCATGGCGCGACGCTAGCAAGAGAACAGGACGAGAACAATCGTCAAATGCGCGGGCCCGGCCATTCGGGGATCGCACCCTCGGCCTCCACCGTCATGTTCGCGCCTTCAGTGGCGCGCACCGGCACGGTGGCGGGATCGAAGCCGTCGAGGCAGAAGATGTTCACCCCGAAATGATCGGACGCGGCGCGCTTGCGGTGGAACACATAGATGCCGCAGCGGCTGCAGAAGAAGTGCCGCGCGCGGTGGGTATTCCACTGATATTCGCTGAGCAGATCCTGCCCTTCCAGCACTACCAGCACGTCCTCCGGAACCTTCACCATCAGCGCATTGCGCTTCACGCATAGCGAGCAGTCGCAGGTGGTCAGCTCCTCGATCGGATGGTCGATCGTGAAGCGCACCCCGCCGCAATGGCAGGATCCCGCACGAAGTTCGGTCATCTGGTTCCCCCTTGCCGCCACCGCTTAGGGTGCAGGAACACGCGCCGCTAGCCCTTGTGCAACTCGCTTCCCAGCTTGAGCAGCTTCGTCCGGTCCTCCTGCACGATCAGATAGGCCGGATTCTTCGCGCTGCCGTTGCGCACCACTTTGGTGCCCTGGAACGTCCGCTGCACGCGGCGCTCGAAGCGTTCCTCGATCTTGCCGTGGGCGGTATCGTCGGCCCAGGTCCACTGGACCTTCGCGCCTTTTCGGAAGCTGTTTGTCATGGCGGGACAATTCGCCACACCCCCACAAGGTTGCCCGCCGCGCGCGCGGACTGTATGCGCCCGCCATGAAGCCCACCGACCTCCGCGTAGCATTGTTCAGCGGCAACTATAATTATGTCCGCGACGGCGCCAACCAGGCGCTGAACCTGCTCGTCGGCTATCTGCTCGCGCAGGGTGTCAAGGTTCGCGTCTATTCGCCGACCACCGACACGCCCGCCTTCCCGCCCACCGGCGATCTGGTCAGCGTGCCCTCGCTACCCGTCCCCGGCGGCCGCGACGAGTACAAGTTCGCCAAGGGCATCAAGGACGTGCTGCCCGACCTTGAGGCGTTCAACCCCAATATCGTTCACATCTCCGCGCCCGAGATCCTGTGCCACCGCGCAGTCAGCTGGGCGCGCAAGAACAACATCGCCGCGGTCGCCTCGGTCCATACCCGCTTCGAGACCTATCCGGGCTATTACAAGATCGGCTTCGTCACTCCGCTGCTGATCCGCCTGCTCACCCGGCTCTACAACCGGGTCGACATGCTGCTGCCGCCGGGGCGCGGCATGGTGGAGCTGCTGCAGAGCTGGGGCGTCACCAAGCCGATGCGCATCTGGTCGCGCGGCGTGAACCATGACCGCTTCAACCCCGGCCGCCGCAGCCTCGAATGGCGGCGCAGTCTGGGCATCGCCGACGACGAGGTCGCGGTCGCCTTTCTCGGCCGGCTGGTGCTCGAAAAGGGCCTCGACATCTTCGCCGAGGTGATCGCCGAACTGGAGCGCCGCGGCGTCAAGCACCGGGTGCTGGTGATCGGCAAGGGCCCGGCGCAGGACTGGTTCGCCGAGCGCGTGCCCGACGCGGTGTTCGCCGGCTTCCAGGCGGGCGACGATCTCGGCCGCGCGGTCGCCTCGATGGACGTGTTCTTCAACCCCTCGCTCACCGAGAGCTTCGGCAATGTGACGCTGGAAGCCATGGCCGCCGGCGTGCCCGTGGTCGCCGCGCATGCGGTCGGCCCGGTCGGCATGGTCGAGGAGAATGTCAGCGGCGTGCTGGTCCAGCCCGGCCCGGGCGCGGTCGGCCGCTATGCCGATGCGATCCAGCATTATTGCGAGGACCATGACGCCCGCCGCGCCGCGGGCAAGGCCGGCCACGAACTGGCCAGCGCCTATGTCTGGGACACGATCAACCAGAAGGTGCTCGACGCCTATATCGAGACGATCGAGCGCCGAGGGCAATAAAAACCCTCTCCCGCAAGCGGGAGAGGGAAAGAAGCCGTCACTTCCAGTCGTACTTAAGCCCGTCCTCGCGGAACGCGAAGCGATCGAGGTGCCGCTCCACCGCGCCCTTCAGCCCGTCGAGTTGCTCGGGCGAGCTCGCATCGACGCGGATGTCGAGCCCGGTCTCGGCGACGTTGAAGGTCACCACCGCATCGCCCGGATAATCGGCACCACGCGCGTCCTTCGGGAAGATCACCGTGCCGTTCTCGGGCGTGAACTCGACCTGAAGGTTATGCTGCCAATGCTTGCACAGCTGCTGCAGGTAGCGGCTGGCATGCTCGGTCGGCGTAAGCGTCTCGGCCGAGAAACTTGTCACCGTCATACCCATGATCTCCTTCAGAGCCGTTCGATCTTGCGCGCCGCCTCGTCGAGGATCTCGGCGACGTTGTGCAGCATGTCGGTATCGACGGTCTCGGCCGCAAGCCGCTCCTGCAGAACCGCCCGCAGATTGCCCATCGCCCGGCGCACCGGACCGCCATCGGCACGGGCGCGCACGCCGGCCAGCTGGGTGAGCCGCTCGAACAGCGCTTCCACTTCCTCGGCCCGCTCGGCGAGATGCGCGGTGCCGGCCTCGGTGATCGCGAACTGCTTCTTGGCGCCTTCGCTCTTGTTCTCCTCGATCAGCCCCATGTCGTCGAGCATGGTCAGCGTCGGATAGACCACGCCCGGGCTCGGGGCATAGGCGCCGCCGGTGCGCTCCTCGATCTCCTTGATCAGGTCATAGCCGTGGCGCGGCTGCTCCTCGATCAGCTTGAGCAGGATCAGGCGAAGCTCGGTGCCGTCGAACATGCGCCGGCGTCCGCCGCGCTCGCCATGCCCATGACCGCGCCCGCCAAAGCCGAACGCCATGGCAAACTCCGCTCCGCCAAAGCCGCCGCGGCGGCCGAAATGCAGGCCACGATGGCCGTGATGATGATGTCGCATAATAACTCCTGTGCGAATCTTGATGCGCACAAGATATATCTTGAAAAGCTTTTGACAAGGACCCCGCCTGGAGAATTTCAGGGATCGCGCATTTCTTCCGCTCCCCTCCCTGCAAGGGCGGGATTGAGGGGTGGGTGGCGAGCGTAGCGAGCCCAGCGCACCGTTTCGAGAAACAGAAAAGGCCGGGCATCGAGCCCGGCCTTTTCCAACCCACCCCTCGCCCCTCCCTTGCAGGGAGGGGAAACAATGCTCCTACCGCGCCATCAACATGTTCCGAACTCCCGTCCGGAAAATCGGCAGCCGCGCGCCGAGCCGCAGCCCGGTATGCCGCATCACCCGCGCCAGCGGCCGCTCGTCGGTATAGAGCGTCACCAGGAAGTTGGTCCCCAGCCACAGCGGTCGCGCCGCTGCCCGGTGCCCCTCCTCATAGTTCCGGATCACCTGATCCCCCGCAATGTCACGCCCATGCCGCAGCGCCTCGCGGATCTCGGCGGCGAGCAAATCCTGCCCGCTCAGCCCCAGGTTGAAACCATGCGCGGTCACCGGATGCATGCCCACTGCCGCATCCCCGATCAGCGCCGCCCGCTGCCCTCCAAAGTGCTTCGACCAAGTGGTGACCAGCGGATAGACATGGCGCGATCCCGCCATCTCCATCGGCCCCAGCACCCCGGACGACCGCCGCGTCAGCTCTTTCGCCAGCGCCGCATCGGGCAGCTTCGCCAGCCGCGCGATCTCGCGCTCGGGCAAAGTCAGCACCACCGAAGTCATGCCGTTGTTGAGCGGCAGCAGGGCGATCGTCTGGCCATGGCCGAACCATTCGGTCGCGACCTGTTCGTGCCACTTCGTATGTGAAACGCGGCACACCAGCATCGAGCGGCCCAGCCGGTTCATCTCCGCCTCGATACCCAGCTGGTCGCGTACCGGCGACATGCGCGAGTCCGCCGCGATCAGCAGTTTTCCGCGGATGGTCAGTCCGGTCGAGAGCGTGATTTCGGCAAAGTCCCGCGTCGTCCGCGCGGTATTGAAGCTGATCCCGCAGGCCAGCCGCAGCCCCGGCTGGTCCTGCACCGTGTTGAACAGCGCCTCGCGGATCAGATGGTTGGACACCAGCCAGCCCAGCGGCTCGCCATCATGCCCCGGATCGAAATCGAGCGCGAAGGCCGATCGCCCGTTGCGCACCCGCGCCGCCTGAAGCGGGGCGATCTCCTCGATCCGTTCCCACGCGCCCATCCGCTCAAGGATCGCCCGCGAGCCATGGGTCAGCGCGATCTCGCGCCCGTCATAGGCCGGCTCGGCGAGCGACGCGCGCGACTGGCGCTCGATCACCATGACTTCCAGCCCGGTGTCCCGCAGCGACCGGGCCATGGCCAGTCCGGCCGGGCCACCGCCCACGATGATGACGTCGCAATCCATGACGATCTCCTTCGCCATGCTCATGCACCTCGCCGCGCCAATGCCAATTGCGTTTGATCAAAGCCAAGGATGCACAAATCGTCGTCTGCGCTTATCTAGCGTGCATGGCAGACCTTTTCGCCGCCCAGGAACCGAGCTTCGCCCCTGAGACCACGCCGCCCGATGGCCCGCTGGCCGATCGCCTGCGCCCGCAGGATCTCGCCGATGTCGTGGGACAGGAGCATCTGACCGGGCCCGAGGGCGCGATCGGCCGCATGGTCGCGGCGGGCAAGCTCAGCTCGATCATCCTCTGGGGCCCGCCCGGCACCGGCAAGACCACGATCGCGCGGCTGCTCGCCAACGCCGTCGGCCTGCGCTTCATCGCGATAAGCGCGGTGTTCTCGGGCGTCGCCGACCTCAAAAAGGTGTTCGCCGAGGCCAAGGAATATGCCCGGCTCGGCCGCAGGACGCTGCTCTTCGTGGACGAGATCCACCGCTTCAACCGCTCGCAGCAGGACGGCTTCCTGCCCTATGTCGAGGACGGCACCGTCACCCTGGTCGGCGCCACCACCGAGAATCCGAGCTTCGAGCTCAACGCCGCCGTGCTCAGCCGCGCCCAGGTGCTGATCCTGCGCCGGCTCGATCATGAGGCGCTCACCCGCCTGCTCGACCGCGCCGAAGCCGCCGAGGAACGCCCCCTCCCCCTCACCCCCGAAGCACGCGACGCGCTGGTGGCAAGCGCCGACGGCGATGGCCGCTTCCTGCTCAACCAGGCCGAGACCTTGTTCTCGGTCCATTTCGACGAACCGCTCACCCCGGCCACGCTCGGCGATTTCCTCCAGCGCCGCGTCGCGGTCTATGACAAGGACCGCGAGGGCCATTACAATCTGATCTCCGCACTCCACAAATCGGTGCGCGGCAGCGATCCCCAGGCGGCGCTCTATTATCTCGCGCGCATGCTCACCGCCGGCGAGGAGCCGCTCTATGTGCTGCGCCGGCTGGTCCGCATGGCCGTGGAGGACATCGGCCTGGCCGATCCCAATGCGCTGGTCCAGTGTCTCGCGGCCAAGGACACCTATGAGTTCCTGGGCTCCCCCGAAGGCGAACTGGCGATCGCCCAGGCCTGCCTCTATGTCGCCACCGCCCCCAAATCGAACGCAGCGTACATGGCCCAGAAAGCCGCCTGGCGGAGCGCGAAGGAAACCGGCTCGCTGATGCCGCCGCAGAACATCCTCAACGCCCCCACCAAGCTGATGAAGCAGATCGGCTATGGCGCGGGCTACACCTACGACCATGACGCCGAGGGCGGCTTCTCGGGCGACAATTACTGGCCCGAGGAAATGGCCCCCCAGACCTTCTACACCCCCACTGACCGCGGCCACGAAAAGCGCATCGCCGAGCGGCTGGCCTGGTGGAACGAGATGCGTGAGCGACGGCGGGATGGGTGATTCTGCCGTCATCCCGGCGAAAGCCGGGATCTCAGGCGACGTCTTCCCCGCGCCTTCGCACGAGATCCCGGCTTTCGCCGGGATGACGGAGTAGACCAATGAACAACTGGGACGAAGCTTGCAGCTATGCCCGCACCCTCCCCGATGTGGAGATGGAAAGCTGGTGGGGAACGCCTTGTCCCAAGATCAACGGCAAGGGCCTGATGTCCCCCGGCCGCGAGGCGGACAGCTTCGCCCTGATGTGCACCACGCCCGAGAAAGAGATGCTTCTGGAAACCGATCCGGACACCTTCTGGCAGACCGCCCATTACGCCAACTACCCGATGATCCTGGTCCGCTATGGCACCGACAGTCGCGAACGGATCGAACTGTACATCCAGCGCGCCTGGTGGGACCGCGCGAAGAAGCCCCAGCGCATAGCCGCAGGCATGGCGGAGCGACCGTGAGCCTCCCCCCAAATTCCTCCCCGAGCTTGTCTCGGAGAGGGGGACCATGCGCAGCATGGTGGAGGGGCCGCGCCAAGGGCGCGGTGTCCGCCAGCGGCTCGCGCCACCGTCGCTTCGCGCCGGCCCCTCCACCCCTCGCTTCGCGAGCGGTCCCCCTCCCCCAGACAAGCTGGGGGAGGAATTAATTGAGTCCCTTCACCACCTTCATCGCAATCGACTGGTCGGGCCAGGCAGTCGAGTGCCCCAAGGGCCTCGCGGTCGCCTGTGCCGAGGCCGGCACCACCGCGCCGGAGCTCATCGACAGGAAATGGTCCCGCCAGGACATCACCGACTGGCTCGGAAACCTCGCGGAAAAGGGCACCCGCGCTCTGATCGGACTCGACCTGTCCCCCGCCTTCCCGCTTGTCGATGAAGGCGCATACTTCCCCGGCTGGGACCGCACCCCGCCGGATGGCCCGGCGCTGTGGCAGCTGGTCGAGGAACTGGCGCAGGACGATCAACACCTCGCCGCCACCAGCTTCGTCCGCCACAGCGACGCGCGCCGCCATTTCCGCCAGCTGCGCGATTGCGGCGACCTGTTCCCGCCCGGCCGCGGCCGCTTCCGCGTCTGCGAGCATGGCCAGGCGGCGATGCAACTTTCGCCGTACAGTTGCTTCAATCTGGTCGGTGCGAGCCAGGTCGGCAAGTCGAGCCTCACCGGCATGCGCGTGCTGCATCGCCTGCGCGGCAAGGTGCCGATCTGGCCCTTCGATCCGCTGCCCGAAACCGGCCCGGTGCTGGTCGAAATCTACACATCGCTCGCCGCACGCGCGGCGGGCATGCGCAAGGGGATCTCCAAGATCCGCGACGGCGAAACGCTCGACGCAATGCTGGCAGCCCTTGGCTCCGCTCCCCACGCGCCCCTGCCCCGCTATGACGACCACGCCACCGACGCGATCCTCACCGCCGCCTGGCTCCGCGCCGTGGCGGACGACGCCGGGCTATGGGCGCCCGAGGGCTTGACGCCCGAACTGGCCAGAACCGAAGGCTGGACCTTCGGGGTTCGCTAAGCCGACAAACTCCCATCGTCACCCCGGCCTTGAGCCGGGGTCCCGCTGCCTAGCGCCGGCAAAAGAAGCGGGATCCCGGCTCAAGGCCGGGATGACGGTATGAAATCCGCTATTTGGCCAACTGCCCGGCAATATCCCGCAGTGCCTGCTCGAACGCCTCGGGCGGCTGGCCGCCGGAAATCAGCCATTTGTCCTCGATCACGATCGCCGGCACCGAGTTGATCCCCCGGCTCTGCCAGAGCTGTTCCGCCGCGCGCACGTCCTCGGCATAGCGTCCCGATGCCAGCACCTCGCGCGCAGCATCACCGTCCAGCCCGGCCGTCTCGGCGGCAGCGACCAGCACATCGGCGTCGGACGGGTTCCGCCCCTCGGTGAAATAGGCCGTGAACAGCGCGTGCTTGAGCGCCGCCTGCTTGTCCGCGCCCAGCGTCTCGGCCCAGTGGAGCAGCCGGTGCGCGTCGAACGTGTTGTAGATGCGGCTATCGGCGTTCATCTGCATCGCGAAGCCCAGCGCGCCGGCGCGGTCGCGGATCATCTGGCGGTTGGCGGCGGACTGTTCGGGCGTCGAACCGTACTTCCGGGCGATGTGTTCGCCGATATTCTCACCCTCCGGCGCCATCTGCGGGTTCAGCTCGAACGGCTGGAAATGCAGAGTTACATCAACCACATCCCGAGTGCGCTCGATCGCCTCCTCCAACCCGCGCAGCCCGATAATGCACCAGGGGCAGACAACATCGGAGACAAAATCGATCTTGAGGGGAGTGGACATGTACGTTCCTTCGGCAATTCCCCTCCCAGATGGGTTCTAGCGGGTCCGATGCAAAGTGCCCTTGCGCGCAACCTTTGCACACTTGCCCGTCTAATACGTCCGGTCAGGTCTCATACGACCTCACACCACCTAACGGGCGGTGCCTCGGGGGTGCACCTATCTCGGCCGGGTTCGTCACCAGCCAGAAAGGACCGAGTCATGTCGAAGCCCCTGTCCCTGCAATCCGATCGCCGCAGCTTCGTCCACGGCGCCGCCACCCTCGCTGCCCTGCTCGGCGGCACCGCCGCTACCGCCTCCGCCCGCGCCACCCCACGCGCGGGCAGCGGTTCCGCCTCCACACCCTTCGGCCCGGTCAAGCAGGTCAAGGCCGGGGTGCTCAGCATCGGCTATGTCGAGATGGGCCCGGCACAAGGGCCGGCGGTGCTGCTCTTCCATGGCTGGCCCTATGATATCAATGCCTTCACCGAAGTCGCGCCCCTGCTCGCCGCGCGCGGCTACCGCGTGATCGTGCCCTATCTGCGCGGCTATGGCTCGACCGTCTTCCTCTCGGCCGACACGCCTCGCAATGCGCAGCAGGCCGCACTCGCCGCCGATGGCCTCGCGCTGATGGACGCGCTCGGCATCCAGCAGGCGATCGTCGCCGGGTTCGACTGGGGCGCCCGCACCGCCGACATCATGGCCGTGCTCTGGCCCGAGCGCTGCAAGGGCCTGGTCTCGGTCAGCGGCTATCTGATCGGCAGCCAGGCCGGCAACGCCGCGCCGCTGCCTCCCGCGGCCGAGCTGCAATGGTGGTACCAGTTCTACTTCGCCACCGAGCGGGGTGAACTCGGCTATGCGAAGAACACGAATGATTTCAACAAGCTGATCTGGCAGCTCGCATCACCCAAATGGCAGTTCGACGATGCCACCTACGCCCGCACCGCGGCTTCCTTCGTCAACCCGGACCATGTCGCGCTGGTAATCCACAACTATCGCTGGCGGCTCGGCCTGGCCGAGGGCGAGGCTAAATATGACGCGATCGAAGCAAAGCTCGCCACCGCCCCGGTGGTGACGATCCCGGCGATCACCATGGAGGGCGATGCCAATGGCGCCCCTCATCCCGCGCCCGAGCAATACCGCGGCAAGTTCACAGGCCCGTATGAGTTCCGCCTGGCCACCGGCGGCATCGGCCACAACCTGCCCCAGGAAGCCCCGGCCGCCTTCGCCAAGGCCGTGCTCGATGTTGCGAAGCTGGCAGGATGAAGCGCCTCTTCACCAGCGCCTTCGTGGTCGCGACCCTGGTCTTCGGGGTCGCAGCTGCCTGGCCGAAACAGGACGCCGCGCCGGTCTATGGCGTGGAGTTGCCCAAGGGCTATCGCGACTGGAAGCTGATCAGCGTCGCGCATGAAGCCGGCAAGAACAACGACATACGCGCAATCCTGGGCAACGACATTGCAGTGAAGGCATTCCGCGAGAACATTCGCCCGTTCCCGGATGGCGCGGTGATCGTGCGCCTCGCCTGGCAATACCAGTCCTCGCCGCGCAATGACTCGGTGTTCCCGGCTCCCCAGTCCTTCGTGGCCGGACCGCCGACCAATGTGCAGGTTAGCGTCAAGGATTCGAAGCGCTATGCCGCCAGCAATGGCTGGGGCTATGGCCAGTTCGAAAATGGCGTGGCCGACCAGAATGTCGCACTCACCCAGTCCTGCCATGCCTGCCATGTAAAGCTCGACGCGATCGACAAGCAGGCCGATCTGGTCTTCACCAGCTACTCGAAATAGCCCGCCGAACGGCGCCTGGGCTGCTGCCCGGGCGCCACATGCTATTGATAGCGCAGCGTCTTCTCGAACCCCTCGTTCGCCTTGGTCATCCTGGCGATCTTGCGCAGATGGCCGCGCACATGCCGCTCGAACTTCGTGTCGTCATAGATGCCGGTCTGCGGATATTCCTCCTGCGCGATCAGCTCCTTGATCCGCTTGGCAAAACCCGCCTGATCGTCGGCGCTGTCCCCGGCGCTCAGCGCCCGGCACGCCCATTCCTCGGCCGCGGCCTTGTCATAGTCGTCCTGCGCCTCATAGCCGCGCCGGTCCGCCGCCGCCTGATCAAGCCGCGACGCCGCCATCCGGCGCTCCAGCCATTTGCGGACCAGCGCGCTGTCCCAGGGCTTTTCTACAGTCATTCGCGTCCCTCTTGTTCCCGGATAGCCTCGCCATGCCCGAATAGCGGCCGTCAGGACACAAAAAGGCGCCCACGGCCGGCGACGCTGGATGCCGGCCGTGGGCGGGAGCGCCGGCGTGGGGGCGCTGGGGGAGCCGCCGGCGCCCCGGGGGCTATTCGGCGGTCGCAGCCTTCTCGATCAGGCTGGCGACGGCGGGAGCATGCGACACCATCACGACGTGCGAGGCGCCCTTCACCACCACCGTGCCGCGCGACTTCGCGCGCTCGGCCATGAACTGCATCGCCACCGGCGGGATGTTCTTGTCCTTGTCGCCATAGATGAACCACGAGGGCACATGCTTCCATGCCGGAGCGGTAGTCGCCTCGCCCAGCGCGGCATCGGCGATGGGGCGCTGGCCGGCCGCCATCAGCCTGGCCTCGGCCACCGGCACGTCCGCCGCGAACTGGTCGTGAAAGCGCGCCTGAAGGATGTAGAGGTCGTTGCCTCCGCCCGCGAGCTTGACCGGCGGGGCAAGCGCTGGTGCCAGCGTGCTGCCCGGGAACTTGCCGGTCAGGCCCAGCGCGGTCTCGCCTTCTTCCGGCGCGAAGGCGGAGACATAGACCAGCCCCTTGACGTTGGGCGCCCCCTCGGCCGCCTCGCTGATCACCGAGCCGCCATAGCTGTGCCCGACGAGCACGACCGGCCCGTCGATGCTCTTCACCAGGTCGCGCACCTCATCGGCATCGGTCCGCACGCTGCGCAGCGCATTGGGCGCAGCGATCACGGTATAGCCGTCGCGCTGGAGGATCGGGATCACCGCGTTCCAGCTCGACGAGTCCGCAAAGGCGCCGTGGACGAGCACGATCGTCGGCTTCGCGGTCTGGGCCTGCGCCGCCAGCGGCAAGGCGGAAGCGGCGAGCAGCAGTCCGCGCGCGATAAGCTTCTTCATGGCAAATCTCCCTTCAGACGAGCGCGACGACGGCGTCGATATTGCCCTTGATCGCCTTCGAGTACGGGCAGGTGCGATGCGCTGCCTCAATCAGCTGGCGGGCGATCTCGGGCTCGACGCCCGGCACGCTGACGTTGAGCCGCGCGGCGAGCGAATAGCCCTCGTCGCCGTGGCGCAGGTCGACCTCGGCATCAATCGCCAGATCGGCGGGCAGCGTCACGCCCTTGGCCTTGGCGGCAATCGCCATCGCGCCTTCGAAACAGGCGGACCAGCCGGCGGCGAACAGCTGCTCGGGATTGGTCCCCGCACCCGGGCTGCCGGGGACGGCGAGCTGGACGTCGAGGCGGCCGTCACTGCTGCGTGCGGCTCCTTCGCGCCCGCCGGTGACATGGACCTTGGCGGTATAGAGGGTCTTGGTATCGGACATCGGGTTTCTCCTTTGGATCGGTTGGCTCAGCGCAGCGGGCGGAAGGCGGCGCGCACTTCCTCGGCGAACAGTGCGGGCTGTTCCCAAGCGGCGAAGTGGCCGCCATTGCTGGCTTCGTGGAAGTAAGTGAGGTTGGTGTAGCAGCGCTCCGCCCAGCTCTTCGGCGCACGGAAGATCTCGCCGGGGAACACGCTCACCGCCACCGGCAGGTCGATGATCCCGCGCGCGTTGAAGTTGTTGCTGTGGTCTTCCCAATAGATCCGCGCAGCCGAGGCGCCGGTGCCGGTCAGCCAGTAGAGCGACAGGTCGTCGAGGATCGCGTCACGGCCGAGCACCTTCTGCGGATCGCCCGCCGGATAGGCCCATTGATCGATCTTCTCGTACATCCAGGCCGCCATTCCGACGGGGCTGTCCACCAGCGAATAGCCGATCGTCTGCGGCCGCGTGTTCATCATCGCCGCATAGGCCGAGTTGTCGCGATAGAAGGCGACGAGCTGGTCGAAGGCGAAGCGTTCCTTGGGCGTGAGCGTCGCCGGGGCCGGATCGCCAGCGGCGAGGATATGCGCGATCTCGGCAGGGACGACCGCCGGCATGTTGAGATGGATGCCGATCAGCCCCGGCACATGGTGGAGCGCCATGCGCTGCGAGATCACCGAGCCGCAATCGCCGCCCTGGCTGACGAACCGGTCATAGCCCAGCCGCCGCATCAGCACGCTCCAGGCGCGGCCGATATGGTCCGAGCCCCAGCCCGGCACCGTCGGCTTGGCGGAGAAACCGAAGCCGGGGATCGAGGGGATCACAACATGGAAGGCGTCTTCGGCCTTGCCGCCATGCGCGGTCGGATTGATCAGCGGATCGATGGCGCCGAGGAACTCGAGGATCGAGCCCGGCCAGCCATGCGTCAGGATCATCGGCATCGCGTTCTCGTGCCGCGAGCGGACATGGATGAAATGGATGTCGAGCTCGTCGATCTCGGTCAGGAACATCGGCAGCGCGTTCAGCCGCGCCTCGACCTTGCGCCAGTCATAGCCGCGCGCCCAGTAGCGCATCAGCGGCTCGAGCGTCTGGCGGCGCACGCCCTGGCTGTCATCGGCGACCGGCTGGGCATCGGCCCAGCACGTCTCGGCGATCCGGCGCTGCATTCCGGCGATCTGCGTCGCGGGAATGTTGATCCGGAACGGCCGGATGGCATTGCTGCCGGCCGCCACCTGAGCGAGCAGCCGAGAGGGCAAGGCGCTCGCGGCACCCGCCAGCGCGGCACCGGCCACGAACTGGCGGCGCGAAGGTTGATCTGCGGACATGGGGTTGTTCTCCCTTTCTGGTTGGTGGCCAGATTTAGGGGAATGACGGCACCGCGCCCGTTAAGTGGAGTGATGCGCTGTTAGGCGCTGCTTGCAGCAACTAACGCAGGGCAGGCGAAGCTAACGGGCATTGCCGCGCCAAAAGCCTAGATCAGCGGTGACCCGCAAAATGAGGCAGGCACCCGATGACCTATAAACGCTCCCTAGGCTTTGCCGTCGCCGCGATCGTCGCCGCCGGCGCCACCACCGCCATCTGCTTCGGCGATGCACTCGGGCTGGTGCATGCGCCCGCCCAGGGTGCGGAGGTGATTTCCACCGCGCCCTTCGGCGCCACCTCGCAACCTGTGGAAGTGCTGGGGCACGCCGCCCCCTGGCTCACCCCGGTGCCCGGCGGACCCAAGGCGCTGCGGGGCAAGGTGGTAGTGGTCAATTTCTGGACCTATTCCTGCATCAACTCGCTGCGCGCCCTGCCCTATCTGCGCGCCTGGCAGGAGCGCTATGGCAGCAAGGGGCTGGAGGTGATCGGCGTGCACGCGCCGGAGTTCGGCTTCGAGAAGGACCCGGCCAAAGTCCGCCTGGCCACCCGGCAGTTCGGCGTTGGCTGGCCGAACCTGCAGGACAATGACTATGCCGTGTGGCGCGACTTCGCCAATCAGGGCTGGCCCGGCACCTATCTGATCGATGCCAAGGGGAAGATCCGGGGCTATCGGCTGGGCGAAGGCGGCTATGAAGCCGGCGAGCAGATGATCCGCAAGCTGCTGACCGAAGCCGGGCAGAATGTCGCAGACGTACCGGTCGCCTCGATCCCCAGCACCGGCATCGAGGCACAGGCCGATTGGACCGACCTGCGCTCGCCCGAAGCCTATATCGGCTATGACAAGGCGGAGACTTTCGCGTCCCCCGGTGGCGCCCGCAATGACCGGCCCTACAACTATGCATCCGCCGCCAGCCTGTCGCTCAACCAGTGGGACATGGCAGGCCGCTGGAATATCGGCGGCGAATACGCCGCGCTGGAAGGCGGCCCCGGCACGATCCGCTTCCGCTTCCACGCCCGCGACGCGCATCTGGTGCTCGGCGGCGCGAAGGACGGCCAGCCGGTGCGCTTCCGCGTGACGCTCGACGGCAAGGCACCGGGTGCGAGCCACGGCGTAGATGTCGATCCGGACGGCTGGGGCGAAGTGAAGGAGGACCGGCTCTACCAGCTGATCCGCCAGCCCGGCGCGATTGCCGATCGCACCGTCACGATCGAGTTCGCCCGCCCCGGCGCGCGGGCCTATGTCTTCACCTTCGGCTGAGGAGTACCCACCCATGCCACGCACCTGGCTGGTCACCGGCAGTTCGCGAGGCTTTGGCCGCGCACTGTGCGAAGCCATTCTCGACAGCGGCGACAATCTGCTCGCCACCGCCCGCGATCCCGATCAGCTCGCAGGGCTGGGCGAAGGGCGCCCCGGCGGCCTCGCCATCGCGCAGCTCGACGTGACCTGCGAGGAGGATGCCAGCGCCGCGGTGGCGGAGGCGATCGCCCAGTTCGGCGCGCTCGACGTGCTGGTCAACAATGCCGGCTATGGCGATATCGGATCGGTGGAGGACACCTCGCTCCATAGCTTCCGCCGCCAGATCGCCACCAATTTGTTCGGCACGATCATCATGACCAAGGCGGTGATCCCGCACATGCGCACCCGGCGCAGCGGCCATATCGTGCAATTCTCGTCAGTCGGTGGCCGGCTCGGCGCACCGGGCCGCGCAGCCTATTCGGCGGCGAAATGGGGTGTCGAGGGCTTCTCCGAAGTGCTTGCCCAGGAAGTGAAGCTGATCGGGGTGAAGGTGACAATCGTCGAGCCGGGGGGCTTCCGCACCGATTTCGCCGGTTCCTCGACCACGCTGGAGGCCGGCCGCGCCGAGTATGATGCCGTGGTCGGGAACGCGGCCCGCATGCAGGCCGCCTATGACGGTAAGCAGCCCGGCGACCCGCATCGCGGCGCCAGCGCGATCCTCGAAGTCGTCCGCTCCGAAACGCCACCGCTGCGCCTGCCGCTCGGCAGCGACGCAGTCGCGGCGATCGAGCGCGGCGACCGGGCGCGGCTTGAGGAACTGGAGCGCTGGCGCGCGCTCAGCATCTCCACCGACTTCCCGGCCTGAGCGGCGCGCCGGCGTGGAGATCGCAGGCAATAACCCTTTAGTGCAATTGAAGCCGGACGCGTCCGGCGGCATGGATGGCGCCGTGGCGGATACAGCGCACCAGCATGCCGAGCGTATCTGCTTTGGCCCCTTCTCCCTCTCTCCCACCGAGCGGCTGCTGACGCGTGACGGCGCTCCGGTGGAGATTGGCGGGCGCTCCTTCGATCTGCTGGTGGTGCTTACCGAACAGCCGGGCCGCGTGCTTTCCAAGCGCGAGCTGCTCAAGCGGGTCTGGTCCGACGTCGTGGTCGAAGACGGGAGCCTGCGCTTCCACATGGCCGGGCTGCGCAAGCTGCTTGGTGACGGCATCGATGGCGCGCGCTACATCGCCACCCAGGTCGGCGTGGGCTACGCCTTTGTCGCTGCGGTCGAGCGCCAGGGTGCCGCTGATGCTGCCGACGAGCCCGTCGCCGAAGCTCCGCGCCCCGCCCCGACGTTGAACCTGCCTGCGCGCCTGCCGCACCTGATCGGTCGGGAACGCGACCTCGCCTTTCTCGATACCCGCGTCTTCGATACGCCGGTCTTCAGCATCGTTGGCCCCGCCGGCGTCGGCAAGACCTCGCTCGCTATCGAGATCGGCCACCAGCTGGCACCGGCGTTTGACGAGCGGGTTGCCTTTGTCGACTTCAGCATGCTGGAGAACCCCACCGTTGTCGCCTCGATGATCTCGGGGGCGATGGGGCTTTCGGCGCAGAGCGGCGATCCGATCGCGGTGATCCTGGCCCATATCCGCGACCGCCCTTTCCTGCTGCTGCTCGACAATTGCGAGCATGTCGTCACCCAGATCGCCGAGATCGTCGAGCGCATCGTCGAGGAAGCGCCCGGCGCACGGGTGCTCGCCACCTCGCGCGAGCCGCTGCGGGTGCGCGGCGAACATGTGCTGCACCTCGATGCTCTCGCCTATCCCGAAGAGATTGACGGGCTGGCGCGCGAAGCGCTGGTCGCCTTCCCCGCCGTCGAGCTGTTCTGCGAGCGCGCCGCCGCGGCCGATAGCGCGCTCGTGATCGACGACAGCGCAGCGCGCCTGATCGCCGAGATGTGCCAGCGCCTCGACGGTATGGCCCTGCCGATCGAGCTGGCCGCCGTCCGGGTGGCGACGCATGGCCTTGCCGCTACCGCACGCCAACTCGGCGAGCGGTTCAGCCTGGGCTGGTCCGGCCGCCGCACCGCCCAGCCGCGCCAGCAGACGCTGCAGGCGACGCTCGACTGGAGTTACGACCTGCTCTCCGACGCCGAGCAGACCGTGCTTGAGCGGCTGGCGGTGTTCGTCGGCCCCTTCTCGATCGACGCGGCGCTGGCGGTGGCCGCCGATGCCGAGATCGGATCGGACGAAGTCGCAGTCGCGCTGGACGAGCTGGTCTCCAAATCGCTGGTCGCGCCCGACCGCTCGCGCCGCACCGACACCTATCGGCTGCTCGAAATGACCCGGGCCTATGCCCGGGAAAAGCTGCGCGCTCGCGGCCTGCCGCTCTATGCCGCCGCCGCCCGGCGCCACGCCGCCTTCTTCCTCGCCGAGCTCGAAGCCGTGGCCGAGCAGGACGAGGACATGCTGCAGGATACCCGCCCGCTGCGCCTGCAGCTCGGCAATATCCGTAGCGCGCTAGACTGGGCCTTTGGCCAGGACGGCGATGCCCGGATCGCCTTCCGCCTCGCCGCCGCGAGCGCTCCGGTGTTCCTCAACCTCTCGCACATGATCGAGTGCCGTACCTGGACCGCCCGGGCGCTGGCCGAGATCGAGGAGAGCCAGCGCGGCACCGCGACCGAGCTGGAGCTCCAGGCCGCGCTCGGCATCACGCTGATGTTCACCCGCGGCAACAGCGAAGCGGCGGGCCATGCGCTTGCCCGCGCGCTGGAGATCGCCACGGCCCTTGACGATCGCTGGAACCAGCTGCGCCTGCTCGGCCGGCTCCACATCTTCCACGAGCGGATTGGCGAATATGACATCGCCATGCGCCAGGCCGAACGCGCCGTGGAGGTGGCCGAGGCGATCGGTGCGTCTGAGGCGATCGGCGTCGCCTATTCGCTCGCCGGCATCTCGCATCACCTGCACGGCGACCAGAAGCGCGCCCGGCCCGCGCTGGAACTGTCGATCCGGCAAAGCCCGCCCTCGATCCGCAGCCGCACGATCCATTACGGCTTCGACCATCGCAACCGCTCGATCATCGCGCTCGCCCGGACCCTGTGGCTGAGCGGCGACACCGACGGAGCCAACCGGCTTGCCCGCCAGGCGGTAGCCGAAGCCACGCGGCTCAACCACGCCGTCACGCACTGCATCGCGCTGATCTGGTCGCTCTCGGTCCATCTCTGGATGGAAGACCTGGCCGCCGCCGATGCCGACCTGACCGCGTTCAACGCATGCGCCGAGACCAACGCGCTCGGCCCTTATGTCGCCGCCGCCGCCGGCTTCCGGGGCGAACTGGCGATCCAGCGCGGGCAGACCGGCGAAGCGCTCGAGGTGCTGCGCGACAGCCTCTCGCGGCTGCGGGCGGCGCGCTACGACCTGCTGACCACCACCTTCTCTATCGCACTGGCCCGCGGCCTGATGCTCGATCAGCGCTACGCCGAAGCGCTGGAGCTGATCGAGGCGACGATCGCGCGCTGCACCACCAATGGCGAGCGCGTTGCCCTGCCCGAATTGCTCCGCCTCAAGGCCGGTATCGCCCCTGACGCCGGCCCAGCCCTGCTCCGGGAGGCACTTGTGCTGGCCCAGGCGCAGGGGGCGATTGCCTGGGAACGCGCGATTGTGGCCGATCTGGCCGCGACGACCGAAAACGCGGGCTGAATCTCCAACAGCGCCCGGGCGGCGACTCGCGGAAGTACACAAAAGTACACACCAAGAGCGGGTCTGGCGCGCGCGTGATCCAACACTGCGAGCCCGGATGCACATGGCGCTTGCGCGCGCTACAAATGTAGCTTAGAACTACAAATGTAGCGTAGAGAGATTCGTCATGCTGAACAACCTGCCGCCCCGCGAACGCCAGATCGTCGACCTGCTCTATGAGCGGGGCGCGATGGCCGTGTCCGATGTCTGCGACGCCCTGCCCGACAAGCTTTCGGCCTCGGCTGTCCGCGCAATGCTGACCCGGCTCGAGCAGAAAGGTGCGGTCCGGCGCGAGCAGAGCGAGCGCGGCTATCTCTTCTCCCCGGTCGAAGCGGAAGGCAAGGCAAGCGTGAACGCGCTCGGCCATGTCGTGCGCACCTTCTTCAACGGATCCGCCACCCATGCCGCCAGCGCGCTGCTCGGCATGAGCGAGAAGCTCGACGACAACGACCTGGACGAGCTGGAGGCGATGATCGCCGCCGCCCGCGCCAAGAAGGGAGCCTGATCGATGACCGCCCTGCTCGGCCTGGTACTCAAGTCGCTGGTGATCGCCGGGATCACTCTGCTCCTGCTTCGTCTCACCCGCGGCCGCTCCGCCGCCGAGCGCTCGCTGATCGCGCATCTCGGCCTGGCCGGGCTGGTGATCCTGCCAGTCGCCACGCTGATGCTACCCTCGCTCAGCCTGCCGTTGCCGGAGGCGCTGCAGAGCCGGTTCGAGGCGCCCGCCACCAATGTGGTGCCCCAGCCGGTCACGCCGCGCGAGACGGTCACCACTGCCACGACGCCGCAAGCCAGCGTGCCCGCGGCGCAGCCGAGCTTCACCCTGCCCGAGGGCTGGGAGCGCTTTGCCTATGCCTTGCCGGTTGTCGCACTGCTAATGCTAACCATTATCGCACTCCTGCGTCTCGTGCGCCTGCGCGCCGGTGCCGAAGTGCTGGTCGATCCGGTGTGGCTGAGCGCGCTCGCCCATGCCCAGCGCCGGATGGGGATGAAGAGTGGTACCGCGCTGCTGGTCAGCAATGCCCTGCCCTCGCCAATCTCCTGGGGGCTCGCCCGCCCGACCATCCTGCTCAGCGCCGATGCGCTGGCGGCGACCGACGAAGCCGAGGCGATCATCGCGCATGAGCTGGCGCATGTCTCGGCGCTCGACTGGGCCAAGCTGATGCTCGCCCGCATCGCCACCGCGATCCACTGGTTCAACCCGCTTGCCTGGCGCCTGGCTCGCGAAGCGCACCAACTGCGTGAGGAAGCCGCCGACGACGCAGTGCTTGCCGCCAATATCGACGCGCCTGATTATGCCCAGCTGCTCGTTCGCGTCGCCCGTCACGAAGCCCGCGGCCTGCTGATCGGCGCCCACGGCGTCGCCCCCGGCAAGGGCAGCCTGAAGCGCCGCGTCGGCCGCGTGCTTGACGCCACCCTGCCGCGCGGCCGCGCCCAGGGATCGTGGATCGCCGGCTTCGGCGCGGGCATGCTGGTGATGGCCGCTCCGCTCGCCGCACTCACTGTCGGCGCCACCGAGCGGCATGATGACGCGGCGGAAACCGTTGCGCCGCCCGCCACGCCGGCGGCCCCCAGCGTTGCCGCAGCGCCCGCTGCCGCCCGCCCGGTCGCCGAGCCCGCCGCACCGGCAGTAGCTGCCAGCCCGGCAGCCCCGCAGGACCATCGCGAAGCGCGCGACGACCGGAAGCATACCGAGCTCGACGCGATCATCGGCGCCAAGGCGGTGGGCGTGACCGGCGACTATATCGCGGAGCTTCGCCAGGCCGCACCGCAGCTGGGCCCGATCAGCCTCGACGAAGCCACCGGCATGCGCGCACTCGGGGTTACCCCGGAATATGTTCGCTCCCTGCTCGCCACCGGCCTGCGCATCCGCTCCTATGACGATGTCATGGGCGCCCGCGCGGTGGGCGTGAACCCGGCCTATATCCGCAGCATCGTCGCGGCCGGCTATCGCGGCGACATCGATGACTACACCGCGCTGGCCGGCATGGGCGTCACCGCCGACGATGTCCGCAGCCTGCGCGCCGCCGGCTTCAAGGTCGACATGGATACGCTTGCATTGCGCAAGACGCTGCCCCGAGGCCCCAGGGCCCATCCGGATCCCAGGCCCGCGCCGGATCCCGAAAACTAAGACCAGATCCGTTCAACTTACTGCCGAAGCGCTGACACCCCGTCCCGGGGTGAACGCCCCCGGCTTGCCTTCTTCAACCCAGGAGAAATGTCATGCGCCGCAAGATCATTGCCTTCGCTTCGCTTGCCCTGCTCGCCACCACCGCCATCGCCGGTGATCGCGCCCGAGATCCGGTAAACGCCTCCACCCCGATCGGCTTCAAGCTCCAGCTCGAGGCAGGCCGCGGCCGTTTCCAGCTCAGCCTGACCATGGGCGAACGCCACAACATGAACACCAGCGTCTCGGGCAGCCAGATCGGCCTCGACACCCAGGTGCTGGAGGGAAACGGCCCGCTCCGCTTCGCCATCGACCGTGAGCCCGGCCGCCTCGACTGCACCGGCGCCACCGAGCGCAAGGTCGCGACCGGCAGCTGCAGCTTCACCCCCGATGCCGAATTCGCCGGCTATCTCGCCAATCGCGGCATCGGCCGGCCGAGCTTCCAGGAATCGCTCGATCTCGCACTGGTGGGTGCCAACAAGGAACTGGTCGAGGCACTGGCCCGCGCCGACTATCCCAAGCCGACGATCGACGAGCTGATGGCACTTTCCGCGCTGCAGGTCAGCCCGGCCTATATCGCCGAGCTGTCGCGCGCCGGCTTCCGCCCTGACAATCTCGACGACCTGACTGCGTTTGCCGCGCTCAGGATCGATGCCGATTATGCCGGACGGATGCTGCGCGCCGGGCTCGGCAAGCTCAAGGCCGAGGAGCTGATCCAGCTGAAGGCGCTCGACGTCTCTCCCGAATATCTCTCCGGCATGGCCAATGCGGGCCTGGACAAGCTTTCCGCCGATGATGTCACCCAGCTCAAGGCGCTGAACGTCACGCCCGCCTATGTCCGCGAGATGGCGGCAATCGGCTATCCGAACCTTCAGGCGGAGCAGCTCGTCGCGTTCAAGGCCGTCGGCGTCACTGCCGAGGATGTGCGCCGCGCGCGCAAGATCGGCATCACCGACCCCACGCCCGATCAGCTCGTCCAGATCCGCGTGCTCAAGCACTGATCGCCGGGAAAGCACCGACAATGCGTTTCGCAGCCCTTCTCCTTGCCAGCACCGCGCTCCTTCCCTCGGGCGCGGCAAAGGCCCAAACCGCCGTGCCGACTGCAACCGGCACGGCGGCAGGCAAGCAGGTTTTCACGCCTGAGGCGTTCGCCCGCTTCGCACCGCGCACCGCCTATGACATGCTCGTCCAGCTCCCCGGCTTCACGATCCGCAGCGCGGATCAGGAGCGTGGCCTGGGCCAGGCATCGGAGAATGTGCTGATCAACGGCGCGCGCATCGCCAACAAGACCGGCGGCGCGATCGCCGAGCTCCAGCGCATCGCCGCCGGCAATGTCGAGCGCATCGAGATCGTCGATGCCTCGACGCTCGGCATCGCCGGCCTTGCGGGTCAGGTCGCCAACATCGTCCTGAAGAATGCGCGCAAGGCCGGTGGCCAGTTCGAATGGCGCCCCGATTTCCGCGCCCATTATTCGCGGCCCAACCTTTTCCGCGGCAATCTCAGCTACACCGGCAAGACCGGTGCGGTCGATTACACCCTGTCACTTGAGGATCAGGCCGGCCGCGGTGCGATCGGCGGGTCCGAGCTGTTCTACGCGCCTGACGGTTCGCTGATCGAGCGGCGCGAGGAAGTGTTCCATCAGGAATCGGACACGGTCACTGCCAAGCTCCGGCTGGCGATCGACGGGCCGGGCACGTCCAAAGGCAATCTGGTCCTTGGCTATTCGCCCTATTGGAACCCGGTCTACGACTTCGAGCAGCGCTTCCGGACCGACGGAAATGACGGCACCCGGCTGCGCCGCCAACGGCTCAACGGCTGGTTCTACGACGTCAACGCCGATTACGAGTTCGCGCTCGGGCCGGGCCGCTTCAAGATCATCGGCCTGCGCCATTTCGATCATGAGCCGGTCGTCTCCACCCAGATCGACAGCTTCGCCAGTGGCGCGCCCGATCAGGGCACCCGCTTCACCCGAAACTCGCACATCACCGAGACGATCGCCCGCGCCGAATATGGCTGGAAGATGGGCAAGGGCGACTGGCAGGTCTCGCTCGAGCGCGCCGTCAACGGGCTAGACCAGCGCGGCGGGCTCGCGACGCTGGACCCACAAGGCGAATTTGTTCCCGTCCCCTTCCCTGGCGGCAGCGGCGTGGTCCGCGAAGTGCGGCATGAGGGGATGGTCACCTATAGCCGGGCGCTTGGTGCCAAGCTGAGCCTGCAGATCGCCGGCGGCGGCGAGACCAGCGTGCTGGAGCGTGTCGATGGCGACCTTCCCGCGCGGCGCTTCTTCCGGCCCAAAGGCAGCATCACGCTGGGCTGGAAACCCGATGCCGCCTGGGACCTGAGCCTCAAGGTGCGCCGCCGCGTCGGCCAGATCAGCTTCTATGACTTCCTCGCCCAGCCCAATCTCAAGTCCGAGCGCCAGAATGCCGGCAATCCCGATCTCGTCCCCCCGCAGAGCTGGGAAGCCGAGATGGAAGTCGGCCGCACGCTGGGCGCTGCGGGCAAGACGCGGCTGCGCGCTTATTATCACCGGATCGACGACATCATCGATATCGTCCCGATCGGCGCGGATGACGAAGGCATCGGCAATCTGCCCCGCGCCACGCGGATGGGGCTGGTCAGCACCAGCACGATCCAGTTCGCTCCGCTCGGCCTGCCTGGCGCCAAGCTCGACGCCACCGTAGGCATCGAGCGCGCCCGCGTCCGCGATCCGCTCACCGGCCAGATGCGCACGATCAGCGGCACCCAGGATCGCTGGGCAGAGCTCAACTTCCGCCACGACATACCGAAAAGCGCCCTCGCCTGGGGCGTCGACGCCAGCTTCTATCACTATGCGCCCTATTACTACCTGACCGAGGTGAACCAGGAGAATGAGGGGCCGTGGTTCGTCAACGTCTTCGCCGAGCACAAGAATGTGCTGGGTCTGACGGTCCGCGCCACGGTCGGCAACATCTTCAGCGCCCGGCACTATTACGACCGCGAGGTCTATGCCGGCCGCCGCACCACCAATCCGCTGGTCTTCCGCCAGTCGAACGACCAGCTGATCGGCCCGATCTTCACGTTCAAGATCAGCGGGACTTTCTGAAGGGTCAGGCGAACCAGCGGCTGATCAGCCAGAGGTTCGCCCCCGCGATCAGCCCGAACAGGCCCCAAGCGATCAGCTTCACCAGCACGCCGTTGGCGAACTCCCCCATCACGGTCCGGTCGCTGGTAAAGCGGATCAGCGGCCAGATCGCGAAGGGCAGCTGGAGCGAGAGTACGACCTGAGTCAGCACCAGCAGCTTGCCCACGCCGCCCTCGCCCATCGAGACCACGCCGATCAGCGCCGGGATCAGCGCCAGCCCGCGCGTGATGATCCGGCGCAGCCAGCACGGGATGCTGAGGTTGAGGAAGCCCTCCAGGATCACCTGCCCCGCGATCGTGCCGGTGAAGGTCGCACTCTGGCCCGATGCGAACAGCGCGATGCCGAACAACAGGGCGGCGGCGGCCGCGCCGGTCAGCGGCTCAAGCAACCGGTACGCGTCGTCGATCTCCGCCACCCCGGTATAGCCATTGGCGTGGAAGGTCGCCGCAGACAGCGCCAAGATCGCGCCATTCACCAGCGTCGCCAGGAACAGCGCCACCACGATGTCGATCGTGGCGAAGCGGATCGCCTCGCGCGTTGCCGGCACGCTGGCGCCAGTCACCCGGGTCTGCACTACCGAGCTGTGCAGATAAAGGTTATGCGGCATCACCGTCGCGCCGAGGATGCCGACCGCGAGATAGAGCGCGTGCGGATCGGCGAAGATCGCGGTCTTGGGCACGGCGCCGTGCAGCAGCCCCTCGAAGCTCGGCCCGACGATCGCCAGCTGCACCGCGAAGCAGATCGCGATCGTAGAGATCAGCCCGAGCACGATCGCTTCGAGCTGGCGGAAGCCCTGCCCCTTGAGGCCAAGCACGATCACCGTGTCGAGCCCGGTCAGCAGCACGCCCAGCCAGAGCGGAACGCCGAGCAGCAGGTTGAAGGCGAGCGCCGATCCCAGCACCTCGGCGACATCGGTGGCGATGATCGCCAGCTCGGCGAGCAGCCACAGTGTCCGCGTCGCCGCCGGGCTGTAGCGCTCGCGCGCCATCTGGGCGAGATCGCGCCGGGCGACGAGGCCCAGCCGCATCGCCAGCCATTGCAGCAGCATCGCCGCCACGCCGCAGAGCAGCACGACGAACAGCAAGTCGTATCCGTAGCGCGATCCCGCCTCGATATCGGTCGCCCAGTTGCCGGGGTCCATATAGCCGACCGCAACGAGCAGCCCCGGCCCGGCCGAGCGCAGCAGCTTGCGCCAGCCCGGCAGCCCGGCCGGCACCGCGACGCTCCCCTGCACTTCGGCGGGACAAAAGGGTGCGGTGGCGATGCGGGGAAGCGAAAGGCGCATGGCCCTTCCCTAGCCGGTTGCGAAGCACCAGCCCACACCCAAGCGAGCGCCGGATACCAAGGTATTGGCTTCGCAAATCGCCCAAAAACGCGGGGTCAAGGGCTGGACGCGACCGCATCCAGGGCCCATTTTGCGAATCACTATCAAGGAGGATCATGTGACTGTCGCAGCCTGCCCCGTTTCCCGAACACGAGGCTGCCGTCATTCCTTCTGAACCCCGCCTCGCCACCCGCGCGGTACGCCTGTTCTGGGTTGCGCTGGGCTTCTTCTTCGTTGCGCTGGGGATCATCGGCGCGATGCTGCCGGTGATGCCGACGACGATCTTCCTGATCCTGGCCGCAGGCTGCTTCGCGCGCGGTTCGACCCGGCTCGAAGCGTGGATGCTCGACCACCCGCAGATCGGCCCGCCGATCCGCCAGTGGCGCGAACAGGGCGCGATCCCGCGCAAGGGGAAGGTCGCCGCCTGCACCGGCATCGCCTTCGGCTATGGCGTTTTCTGGCTCACCGCACGGCCCAATCTGAGTCTGGCGCTGGGCGTCGGCGCGGCGATGGTGGCATGCGCGTTGTGGATCGTAACCCGCCCCGCGCCGATCGGCCCGGCCTAGTTCGGCCTTGACCGCCCGCCCGAAGCCGATCAAGGGCAGGCCGTCGCCGGGTTAGCTCAGCTGGTAGAGCAGCGGTTTTGTAAAACCCGGTAGACGGGACACCCGCGCGACTGAAACCCGCAGAAATCCTTGGGTTTCTTCTCCTGCCGCGAACTACAGAAGCTGTCAAGGACACCAGAAAGACACTGGACGCACGTCGGTGATCACCGATGTGGTGTCATCTGGATCGTGGCGTCTACGTGGGTGTGAAGGCGGCGGTGCCGGTTGTGGGAATCGAACTCACGACATCAGCTTTACAAGGGCTGCGCTCTACCAACTGAGCTAAACCGGCCCGCCGAGGCGCGGCCTTACCAAAGGCCCGCCCTTCCCTCAAGGATTCGATCGGCGACCAAGCACGCGATCGGTCAAGTCGAACCAGCCGACGAGATAAATACTCGTATGCTGACCGACGACGAAGGGAACATCACGATCGACCGCGCTGCCGACGAATGGTCGGCCTTGTCGTGGGAAGACGACACAGGGACGTTGATGGACCTGTCCGCCCGCACCTTGTGCTTCAAGGTCAAGGGGCTCCCGGCCCTCACCTATCATCTGCCCCTCGATGAGGGCGATCCGACCATCCGCTATCTCGAATTCGGTCAGGAGTTTGCCGCCGCGCTTGGCGCGAAGCCGCGCGAATACTGGCTCGAAGAACACCACGCTGACGGCAAGGTGTCGGTCCTCAAGCGCGCGACGATCACTGCGGTGGGGAGCGTGTCATGATCCGCTTCGAGACCGTCCGCCAGACCGTCCGCCTTTCTGGCACCGAAAACCCGGTGATGAGGGTGAGCACCCCTCCTGCACAGGCAATCCGCATCGAAGCAGCCGGGGTCCAAGGCCCGCGCGGACGGCAGGGTGAGCAGGGTCCGAGCGGGCCGCAAGGTGAACCCGGCATCGCAACTCTACCAACCATCATTTCTGGAGGATTTTTCTAAGTGGCTAACCCGACAACTCTCATTCTCAAGCATCGCTCGCCGGGTGGCGCTGCCGGTGCGCCTGCGGCGCTCAAGAGCGGCGAACTCGCCTACAACATGGTCGATGGCTACTTCTATGTAGGCTTCGGCGACGATGGTGCGGGCAACGCCACCTCGATCAAGATCGTCTCCAAGGATGACTTCAACCTCAACCAGCGCGTGCCGTCTGGCGGCAACAGCGGTCAGGTGCTCGCGCGCAATGGCTCCGGCGTCGCTGTGTGGGTCGATCCCCCGCAGACCGGCTCTATCCTCGTTGAGGGCAACGGCATCGACATTACGGACAACGTGGTGTCGGTCGATACGTCGGTCGTCGCGACCAACACCAGCGTGGCAACCGCCATCGCAACCAAGGCTAACGTCAGCCACACCCACAGCGCGAGCGATATCACCAGCGGCGTGTTCGATGTTGCTCGCATCCCGGTCCTGCCCTCGCAGACCGTGCAGGTGTCCAGCGGCACGCTCGCCAATCTGACCACGGCGCAACAGAACGCGATCGTGCAGGGCACCGTGGTCACCACCACGGACGGCAATCGCTACGTCTACAACACCGGCACCAAGACGCTGGCGGCGAGCTATATCCAGCTTGCCGATATCACCCCCGAATGGTCGGTGATCGCCAACAAGCCGTCGTTCGCGACCATCGCGACTTCGGGTGCCTACAGCGACCTGTCGGGCAAGCCCGCCCTCGCTACCGTGGCGACCAGCGGCAGCTACACCGACCTGTCGAACAAGCCGACGCTTGGCAGCATGGCTGCGCAGGACTCCGCGAACGTCAGCATTACTGGCGGCTCGATCAGCGGCGTCACCATCGACGGCGGCACCTTCTGATCCGCAATGGCTCGTAGCAACACCATCAGACTCCTGCGGACCACCCGCGCTAACCTGAACGCACAGGCGAGCGCGGGTAGTCTGCTCGCGGGCGAGCCATATTACATCACCGACGAAGATGCCTTCGCCATCGGCAAGACGGCGAGCAGCTACGTCGTTCCGGCAGGTGCCCCCACCGGCAACGGAACGAGCGGCACGGCCAGCTTCGCGCCGATCAGCGCCAGTGGCACCGGAGCCGCAGGGCAGACGATCACTCTGCCCTTCTCCGACCTGTCGGCGACCGACGTGGTGGTGTTCGTCTCTGGCGTCCACCAGCGCCCCACCACCGACTACACGATCTCGTCGGCTACACTGACGCTCACCGAAGCTGTGCCAGCCGGGGAAAGCATCCTCGTGCGTCCGCAACTTGGTGCGACCGGGGCGAAGGGTGAGAAAGGTGACAAAGGCGATGCCGGGGCAACCGGGATCGGCTTGAAGGGCGATAAGGGCGACAAGGGGGATAAGGGTGATGCCGGGGCGACCGGCACGGCAGGGACGACCTACTTGGCTGGCGAGGGTATGACGGTCGTCGGCACCACGATCTCCGCTGATCTCTCCGTAGTCGCCGCACGCAAGACCATCATCGTCACCTACCCGAATTCCACCGGCACTGGTGCTGGCGACGCGGAAGCGCTGGTCCGCATGGATGCCGCGAGTGCCAACGTCTACACGATCCCAACGAACGCGAGCCTCAACCTCGCCATCGGCACCACGATCCAGCTTCAACAGGTTGGCACGGGTCAGACGAGCATCGCAGCGGCATCGGGCGTGAGCCTACAGACCGATAGCGGCTACACGAAGCTCAAGGGTCAATACGCAGCCGTGACGCTGGTGAAGGTCGCGGCTGACACATGGACCGCTATCGGCGCTCTGGTGCCCTAATGCTGTTCGTTGGCACCTATGCCAGCCAGATCGCCGCGCCTCCGGTTGCGGTGGGTCCGTGGACGCCTGCGGCGCTCGGCACGACGGTGAAGGCGTGGTGCAGGTTCGATGAGATCACGGCACCCGCTGGCTCGCAAATCACCTCCTTCACGGACGCTCAAGGCACCACCTACACCGGCAATCCGTTTGTTCGTGAGGGCTTCCTCGCGCCCGGAAAGAAGTCGATCCAGCGCAAGGATGGCGTCGGCGAACTGACGGGTTCGATCAACATGCCGATGTTGGGGACGGCACCCCGCACGATCTTCATTGTGTTCAGCCTCTACGAGCCCGGACACAACACCAACATCGCCGGGATCGGCGGTCAGCCCGCTGGTCGGCAAGCTCTCGACCTTTGGGTGCAGGGCGGCACATGGGCGTGGCATCTTAATGGTCCAGCCGTCGCCAACGGTGGCGCTATGGGGCGCGATCTTCCGACTGTCGCGGCTTTCGCTACGTCGAACGGCTATCGCCACGAGCTTTGGCAGAATGGAAACACTCGCGGCATCTTCACCGATGACTATCCGATGGTGACTTCCAATGGGCCGCTGCGGCTGTTGTATGGCGTCCATGGCGGACTTCCTTACGGCAACACGTCCATCGATATCGGTGAGATAGTGGTATGCGATAGCTATCTGACGACCGAACAGTGTCAGAAGATGGAAGGCTACCTTGCTTGGAAGTGGAGCCGCGTAGGACAGCTTCCCGCCGACCATCCTTACAAGAGCGCGGCTCCTACTGCCTAAATACCTTCATGCAGAAGCTTCCTCTTACTCTCTTGAATATCCCCACTGGCAACGATGGCCTCTTCTTGAAGGTTGAGAATGGCAAGGTGGTTCCCGCTGCCGCACCGGCTGGCGGCGGTGGCACCACCTACACGGCGGGCAGCGGCATTACGATCAACGGCACGATTATCGGCACGAGTGCAGCCACTACGACCGCACCCGGCTCAATGTCGGCGGCTGACAAGGTGAAGCTCGATGGCTTGAGCGCCGAAACCTATTCGACAATCACCAGCAAGCTCGCGGGCGGCTCCGGTGGTGGCACCACGAACTTCCTTCGCGCCGATGGCACCTTCGCGGCTCCTCCGGCTGGTAGCGCGGGCGGTAGTAGCTCAACGGATAACGTCACGCTCACCGGCACCACGAAGTTTGGTGCCACGACGGGCATGACCATCAACGCGACCACTGGTGCCACCTATTTGAAGGCGGTGAACGTCGAAAGCTTGTCGCTTATGAGTGGCTACATTTCCAACGCCGAGTATCGGCACCCGGCGAACGGTTATAGCGTTTTCAACACAGGCTTGCGTGTTGGTGGAGAGAAGTCGTTTGGTTATGAACCCGGCTACGGCGGCGGCGGCACCGTCACGCAGACCAACGGTCAAACATTTGCGGTCACGATCAATAAGCCAACCGGACGCATTAACACCTTTGGTAGTTCAATCTCACCCAACACAACGGTATCCTTTGCTGTTGGCAACTCTACCGTCACGGTAAACGATGTAGTGATTGTCAATGCTGTGTCAGCTTCGCCCAATCTTGCCATTATTTGGGTCAGCATGAACAACAGTAATGGCAATTTCTACGTCAACATCTATAATCCAGCTACATTCGCAATCAGCGTAAGCGCAATCAACTTCGCTGTGATCAAGGGTTCTGTGAACTAACGAGCGCACGAAGCGGGTGGGATCGGCTTGAACACGCGAGGGCGTGGACTGTGCTTCCCACCCAACACCGGCTTGATGAAGATCGTGAAACACACGCGGTAGGGCTGGCACGATGTTAGGAACAGCGGCGCGATGAACACCGCCGCGAAATGCTTCAACGACTGAACCATCGCTTCTTGCGCTTCGGGATGATCAGCTTGGCGAGCGCCTGTCGAATGTCGGTAGGAAGGTCAGGATGAGCGACGTAGGCAGCGAGCAGGACCGCCCGCGCGTTATCGTGATCCATTTCCCACCGCCATGGGATCGAGCGGACGTTGCCCTTCCAAGATGCGGACCCGCTCTTTGATGCGGTTCATGTCGGCTTCGAACGCATTGCCACGGGCGTCCTGCGCTGCATCGCTACGCTGTAGGTCGCTGATCGTCTTGGTGCTCGCGCCCTGCCCTGACTGGAGATCGCTGATAGACTTCGACAGTGTGTCCACGTTCGCCGACATGCGGGTCACGGTGTTGTTCAACCCCCACAAGGTGCCGCCGACCCACAAGATGAGGGCAAGCACGATCGCCACGATGATCGAGGTGGCGTGCTTGGCGATGCCCTTCTCTTCGGGAGGGGTGAGAGCCTGAATCGCCGCCACGATCTCAAGCGTCTGCTTCGAGGTTGGCGCGCGGGGTTTCGTAGCTGCTGGCACTGTCCACCGCTTACTTCGTCACCAGCGCGTCGATCACCGGGATGAGGATCGCAGCACCGGGCACGCCAAGGCGGATGAGCCACGTCAACGCGACCGATTTGATGGCGGGAATTTCCCAGACGATCTTCGCGTAGCGCTTGACGGTCGCGACCGCCTTCTTCGTCTTACTGGTCATCGTCGTTGCCCTCCGGCGAACCGATCGTGAGACCAGCGGCCATCGCGAGACGGGGCATGATCTCGTGCAGCGCTTCGACATGGATGCCGAAGTTGCCGTTGTCGGCGTAGGCGTCGCGCATGTCGCCAAGGTCGCGATAGACGCGACGGAAGGCATCGCTCTCGATCAGCGTGGTGACCGGGACGAGATACGCAAGGCGTTCGGCTTCGGCTGCTGCCGCCTTCGCGGCATCGTATGCGGCGATCTCGGCACGCATGGCCTCGATCTCGGTGGGGGTCTTTGGAGTGGTCATCCCTTATTTAGTCGGCGTAGGCCGGGATCGGGGTCGCAGGCCAAACCCACGTAGTGGGATCGGCGCAATCGACGGTCATGCGGTTCAAGACAGTGAAGTAGGCCATGAACTCGGCACGCGATGCCTCGCTCAACGGGCTATCCGGGAAGATCGTCCAGCGGTTGGAGTCGAGCAGGCTGTTGCGCTGTGCCTTGAGGAACAGGCCAAGATCGCTGCCCCAATCAGACGCTGGAAGCCGTGCATTCGCCCACGCCGCCGCCGCGACTTCACGAGCGGCATCCGCGATGCAGGTTCCACAAATCCAGCCGGTCGGCTCCTGCAACTCCGAGAGCCCTGCGTAGAGCCCCCATGCGGGCGTCATCTGCACGCAGTGATTGCACGGCAACGGTTCGGCGATCACCCCCTCCGGTAGGTGATCCTGATAAGACACCCGGATCACTGCGGCGACACTCGCGCGTTGATCTTTTCGCCGTTCGGCGTGGCGCTACGGGTCGAGCTTGAGCTTTGCGTCTGCCACGTCACGCTGGAGAACCCGTCGATCGAGCAGGACAGGCCACTGTCGAGCGAGTCCACGGTCACCTTGAAGGCGTCCACATAACCGCCGCAACTCGCCGTCTGACTGATATTCCAGTAGACGGTCTTGTTGCCGCCGCTCGGATAAGCGCCGCTACCGTAAGCATAGGCGGTGCCGATCTTGGTCCAGCCGCCGTTGATCCGCGCCCATAGTCCAATGGTCGCGGCTCCTTCTGCCCAATATGTTCCGTTCGGAAGTGCCATAATCTCCTTAGTTCTTGTTGATGTTATGCGTGAAGATCATGCGGCCCTGCTGATCGCCTGCCGCATACGTGCCCGACTGGACCGAAATGCGAGCAACCGGCTGCAACCCGATCTCCTCAATATTTAGGACGGGCTCCCAACGGAACGCACCGGCATCGAGCACTGCGACTTCTTCGCCCAGCACGTCGCCGACGATGATCTCGCGACCATCACGAAGCGTGATCGGCGTGGTGGCGGACAACGTGAGGGTGATGCCGCTCACCGTCGTGATCTTGAGGCAATTGGCTTCCGAGACGTAGGCGCGCTGCACGTTGGCAAGCTCGCATCCGTCGCGGTTCTCCGTGAGGATCAGAAGCTCATCGCCCTGCACCACGTCGCCAGCCAAACGGCCATCACCCACGAAGGCGTCGATGTGAACGCAATCGCCGCTCTCATAGTAAGCGCGAGCCACAATCGAGCCGTAGACGTTGAACGTATACTGGCCGTTCGTGGCGTCGGGCGTGCCCTTGCCCACGTCGTAAGCCTGATTGCCTGCTACCTGATAACCCGGACCCACCGACTGGTTCGCCGACACCGGGGCACCCACGATCTCACACACGGCGGTGAAGCCCGTGGTCGTCGCATTCGCCGCATATGCGCGGTAAACCTCGTTGGCGTTCAAGGCGACCGGGCACGGGCCGAAGGTGATCGACGGGGTGCGATCCAGCGTGGTGCCGTAGCTCACCGCCTGTCCGTTGCTCACCTGAAAGTCCCTTGGGCTAACCGCAAGGCTCCAAGTGCCGTCGCCGATACGCACGCCCGTGCGGGCCGTGATCGTGCCGTCAAACGTCGCGTTGCCGCCAGCCAAGAACATGGCGCGACGGGCCGAACCGTCGCTGGTGTTGTAGAGCGCAATCTGGGAACCGCCGATCGCGACGTTGCTGGTGGCAACGCCCGCATCGTTCAGCGCGGTCGCCATGATGAAGGCTTCGGCACCCGGCACGCTGGCAGTCTTGGAGAAGTAAGCCTGCGTCTTGCCGTTGATGTTGGCGACGGTGCTCTCCGTGCTCGTGACACGCGCGATGAGGTTGGAGTCCTGCACCTTACGAGCCTGAATTTCACCAGCGGTGGCGGGACGCATGACAGCGCGATGCCAAACGCCACGGAAGAATCCGAAGTTGGTGCCGTCTTGGAAGCCGCTCCAACCCGACATGAGGTAAAGGTTGGCCTGTCCGGTGTTCGCGCCGTTGTAGAACAGCCAAGTGAACTGACGGTTCGCCGTGCCGATATCACCGGTTCGATCAGCGGTGTCTGCGTTGGTCGCAAAGCCGAAGTTGAAGGCGTAGCCGTTGTTGAAGTTGCAGTGAAGGCCGGAACCCGACCAGTTGCCATCTTCGCCAGTGATATCGACTTCGAAAGCATACCAGCCGGGGGCAACATTGTAGACAACCTGCATGATGCCGTTGTTGATACCGCCGCGATCACACTGAAACGGAGCCGGTGCGCCATAACGGCTGTCACGAGGGCTCGCACCCCGGAACGCGCCGTTGTCGTTCGACCACTCGCCCCAATACGGCGGGATGCCAGCGGCACCGCGACCAACCCAACCCGGCGCGTTGAACGTGCCGTTGCGGAGCATGTTGGCGGAATCGTTCGACACCTGTGCTTCGACCACGGAAGTGCGGCCCGCCAAGGCGCTGTCGCCGTTAGCGCGCGCCGTCTCTTCGGCGCTGATCTTGGCGAAGGCACCAGAAGGTCCGTTCACGTCATTGTTGACCTTCTGCGCGAGGATTTCACCATCAGTCGCAGGGCGGATGCCGCAATAGTGCCAATCGACGTAGCAGTAAGCCTGATTGCCGAAGCCCGCCCAATTGGTCATGAGGTGCCAGTTGTCCACGGGGATCGTCGCCCGGAACAGCTTGGTGAAACGACGACGACGGAACCCGCCCTCGCCGATATCTCCGTTCACGTCCGCTTCTGCGGCGAAGTTCATCGAATATTGGCCTTGGACGGTCACGCCCGTGCCCTGCAACGACCCGTCCAGAAGCTCGATATCGGCCTCCATGACATACCAACCCGGCTGGAGGCGGATGGCGCTCTGGTAGATGCCCGCGCTCACGTTTGCCGGGACGTTGTGGCGGAAGGCGTAGCCACCGCTTGAATTGTCGGTCGCGTAGCGCTGGACGGTGCCACCGGCAGTCCACCAGACCCAACCATTCGGCAAGCCATTGGGATCGGTCCAGTAGTCCATCGACGGGTTCTGGTTCAGCGACGTGGACGAGCTTGCCACCGCCGACACTTCGAGCGCGCTGGCGCGGGTCGCCAAAGCGCCGTCGTTGTTCGTGCGGGCAGTGGCCTCATCACGAATGCGAGCAGCAAGGGTGCTATCCTGATCGCCGTTCAGCTTGGCTTCCGTGGTGGACACGCGACCAGACAAGGCACTGTCCGCGTTGCTACGCGCGGTAGCTTCGTCGGTGATCTTTGCGTTGCTATCCAGCACTGCGCGACCTGCACCGTTGAGAAGCGGACGCCCATTCAGGAGATCAAAACGACGCTCAAGCCACGAATCCGGGGCGCTATCGCCAGTCCCGGAATAGCTTTCGAGGCCATTGCCGCGACCGATGCCCGCCTGTCCGATGAGGATGTAGGCACCGCGATAACCGAAGTTGGGCGACGAAAAGAGCGGGCCACCGCCACAACGCTCCACCGCCTCAATGAGGCCACCCGTGAGGCGATTGGATGCCGGTTCGTCGTTCGTGGTGAGGACAACCGTCTGCCCTTCCGTGATCCCATTCAGGAAGCCCGCCATTTCGGCGGCACCACCAAGTGAGAAACCACGATCCCCCGCAAGCGTATCGTAGATGTTGTTGGCGATGATCGTGTTGTTGCTGTCGAACACGGTGACGAGCCAACCACGCGGGAGGCCCGCGATCTGGGAACCATCGGCGTTGAAGATGCCTCCGCTGCGACCGAACTTCGCGACGGTGCTACTGCCGCGCGATACGGCGAGGAAGGTCTTACCGATGCCCTTGGCGCTCGTCTCCAGCGTGCTGGTGCGGCCTGCGACCGCCGACACAGCATCTGCGCGGGCGGTGGCTTCATCGCGGATGCGAGCCGCAATCGTGCTGTCCTGATCGCCGTTCAGCTTGGCTTCCGTGGTGGAGACGCGACCAGACAGGGCGCTGTCCGCGTTCGTCCGCGCCGTCGTCTCGTCCGTAAGGCGAGCGTTGGCATCGGCGATCAGGCGGTTCGATGGACCCGAAGCATAGGCGTTCCATTCCGTCTGCCCCGCGCGTGCGGCACCCACATACGGGTGGAACATCCACCCTACGGGATCACTAAGCCCGGAAGTCTCATAGATGCGCCAGACGAACACCGCGAACCGCGCGTTGCCGGGAACCTGCGTGCTCTTGAGGCCGGTCTGATCCCAACCACAAAGATCGGGTCCGCCGTTGTCAAAGCGAGCCGCGTGGTTCTCGCCAGCATACCCGGCATCGTTGCCGTTCTCATCGCGGTAGAAGATCGAGGTCCACGCGCGCGAGCGATGGCTTGAAGTGAGCGCGTAAAATTGAATGAAGCTGCCGCCCGCAACCGCGAAAGGTTGGGACTGAACCTCCGTGAAGGTGCCACCACCCGGCTGACCAGCGCGAGACATAGTGAGGCAAGTTTCGCCGCCACGCGGGTTCCAGTAGCCACCCGACTGTGTGACGAAGCCACCCATGTTCATGCCGTTGTGAGTGATGCTCCACCCGGTGATTGCCGCAAAGTCGCTGTTCGGGAGGAAGTTGCCGCCGCCGCGCGAGCTTGCCTCAAGGGTGCTGGTGCGACCGGCGACCGCCGACACGGCATCGGCACGAGCCGTCGCCTCATCGCGGATGCGAGCAGCCAAGGTGCTGTCCTGATCACCACGAAGCTGCGCTTCGATCGTGTTGGCACGAGTGCCCAAAGCGCTGTCGGCGTTCGCGCGAACGGTCTGCTCATCTGTAATGCGCACGTTCGTCGCCGCGACTTCCGTCACGTCTTCGATGATCATGCCGGAGACGTAGAAGTCGCCACCAACTGTCGGAGCACCGTTCCAAGGATCAGCGTTGAAGATGGCGTAGATATTCAGATACCAATCTTCAGTGATCGTGATCTCCGAAGTAATCTTGGTCCAAACACCCGCGACGCCCACCGGCCCATTGAGGCCGATTGCTCCACCGCTTTCACCTTCGCCACGATAGCGACCTTCAACGCCGTTGTTGTCATTCCAATAGATGCGCGGGCGGGCATTGACAGTGCTGCTCCAGAACCAGCAAGACGCACGGATGCGGCGACCAACCTGCTTGATGATCTTACGATTATTGTGGAAGTAGATGTAGTTGGCGTCTCGGACGTGGCACGCCCAGCCCACCGATCCGTGGTTGGACTCATACTGCACGATCGGCGAGCCGGGTGCGTCCATCCCGTAAGACTTGCGGCCTTCTTCCGAGAGATCGTTATCCGCAAGACGTGACTTCGTGTAGTCGCGTGTCGCTTCGAGGCTGGACGTGCGCGAGCCCACCGCCGACACTGCGTCGGCGCGAGTAGTGGCTTCGTCGCGGATGCGAGCAGCCAAGGTGCTGTCCTGATCACCGCGCATCTGCGCTTCCGTGGAGGAGACGCGACCAGACAGGGCACTGTCGGCGTTGACGCGAGCAGTGGCTTCGTCGCGTAGGTTTGCAGCGATCGTGCTATCCTGCGTTCCGTTCAGCTTGGCTTCGGTAGTGGAGACTCGGCCCGCCACGGCATCCACGGCATTGACGCGAGCCGTCGCCTCATCACGGATGCGAGCCGCCAAGGTGCTGTCCTGATCACCGCGCATCTGCGCTTCAACCACGCCCACTTTGTTGGACAGGGCCTGATCGACGGAGGCACGAGCGGTGGCTTCTTCTCGGATCGATGCGAGGAGCCCACTCTCCTGCGTTCCGGCGAGCTTGGCTTCGGTGGTAGAAACACGGTTGCCCACCGCCGACACGGCGTCGGCGCGAGCCGTGGCCTCATCCCGAACCTTGGCGGCGAGGCCGCTGTCCTGATCGCCACGAAGCTGTGCTTCGACCGTGCTGGTGCGATTGCCCAACGCGCTATCCGCGTTGGCACGAGTAGTGATCTCGTCCGAAATGTCAGTGGATGCCTTGTCGGCGGTCTGCTTGACGCTGGCGACGGTGGTGCGAATCGACCCTTCCTCGCCCTTGGCACGCGACACTTCGGCAGTGAGATCGTCGCGGATGCCCTGCGCGGTGGTGCCAGCGGTTGCGAGGCCGGTGCGAACCTTGACGACTTCCGCCGCCGCGTCGGTGCCCGCCTTCTTTGCGTCGGTGATCGTCGGGACAAGATCGGTGCGAACCTGCGTGATCTCGCCACGCGCGGTGGTCACGTCGCCGCGAACGCCTGCAATGTCGGCGTCCAGACCGGCCTTCGCAGCCGTCAGGGCGTCGGTGATCTCGCGCTCAACATCCTCGCGGATATCCTCGTAGTCGCTGGTGATCGGGATGTAGAGCGACCCGTCCGGGTTGCGCACGTTGGCGTTCGGTCCACCGATGATCGCGCCTGCGGTGGCCTTTTCTTCGATCCCGGCGAGCTTGGTGCCTGCGCTGGTGTCCAACTCTCCAAGCGTGTTGGGCTTGCCCGCGACACCGCCCCATGAAGCCGTGGTTGCCGCCGCACCGGACATGGCACGCAGAAGAACGATCTTCGAAAGCTCATAATCACGCCACTTGGTGTCGTAGGTCGCGTCGATCGGCGTGGGCTGATCCAGATTGCGGAAGCCGGGGAGCAGACCGTTGAGGTAGGTGTTCAGAGCATTCCACGCAGCGTTCAGCGCCGCACGTTCGGTGCTGACGTTGAAGGCAGAGGCGCGAGGGTAAAGCTCGTTGAACTGGACGCTCTCGCTGTCGTAGCGGGCGATCTGCTGTGCCTTCTCGTCGCGGGTCAGGAGACCATCGGCGAGAATGTCATCGATGCGCTTCTTCTGAACATCGGCGTCCGCCTGTGCCTGTGCGGCCTCCTGACGGGCAAGCTCCGCCTGCGCCGCAGCCGCTTCCGCATCGGCGGAGATCGTGGCGACAGCCTGCGAGATTTCCTGCTCCGAGTGGACCGACCAGCAACGCTCACCGGAGACGACGACCCGGTAGACGGGAGGTGCGACCGCAAGCTGCGAATAGTCGCGGATGATCGGACCTTCGCTCTGGTTGGCGTTCAGGGTCAGACCCACGGAGAGGGTGTAGTAATCAACCGCCGCGAACTGACCGTTTGCAGTCGGGACGCTGGCACAGCCGCAGGCGAGCAGCGCGCTGCGAAGCTCCGCCTGAACCGTGGACTGGTCGGTCAGGTAGAGCGACCAAGTTTCGGTTCGGCCTGCGAGCGACGGAGCGATCATCGACGCCGACTGACCAGCGCGCTGGATGATCAGCTTCATCACGCCACCCACCGTCGTCGGGAAGGTGCCGTCGCTGGCGAGAGCGCCACGAACGTCGGCGGTGATCTTGCCCGAAGGCTCCGAGCCAAGGCGGAAGGCACCGAATGCCGGAGCCGCCGCCCACTGCCCTTCCTTGAGATCGAGGGCCTTGAGGGCGGCGATCGTGGCGACGTTGGCGATCGGGTCGCCGAGCGTCAGCGCGTTCTCGTAGACGGCATCGACAGCCTTGGTTGCCCCATAGCCGTGATACTGGAAGATGAGGTTGATCGGATCGACCTTGATCGGCTCGACATTGAGGCAGGTGCCCGCCGCGAACGGCTTGAGGATGCCCCGCAGACCAGCCTGCCCTTCCATGCCACCGGCAGGATCGGTGCCCGAGTAGGTGGTGGTCAGGATGTAGCGGTCGAGCGCGAAGTCGGTGCCGAGAAGCGGAAGCTCACCGGACAGCCCCTTGCGCGAGACGGCACCAGCGGTGCCCTCGTAAATCTTGGTGTAGGACGAGAACGGGTCGCCCATGTTGCCGCGCCAGATACGGCACGGAGCACCCTGAAAGTTGTAGAGGTTCGGCCACTCGTCGTTGTCGAAGGCCGCTGCCATGTTGAACACGACAGGCTCCCACGAGATCGAAGTCTCCTGAACCTCGCCTTCGGATGACCAAGAAACGTCGCGTGTCGGCTGCTTCGTGATCAGCGGAAGCCAGCGGTAGCCATCACCAAACTGGAGGCCAGCGCGAGTTGCGTTAGCGCTTGCGAGACGGAGAACAACAGTCGAGCCATTCGCATCGACCGGAGAGACTTCAACGAGGAGGTTAATCATGCCTCCCTATTTATGCCGCGTCTATTAGGTGATGGTCTGGAAGCTCATTTCGACCGCTCGATCGACTTGCGTGATCCAGCTAACACGCGCCGGGGTGGTCATCGCACCGAAGCTCACGAGCTTGCTGGCGTAGGTCGCCGGATAGTAGGGCAGGAACACAAACGGACGCGCCTCGCCTACGGTCATGAGGAAGTCGTGCCAGCCGTTGAGGAAGAACTGATCCTCCGTCAGTCCTTCGACCTTCACCTTCCACGTCTGCAAAACCGAATACTCGTCGGCAGAGAACCAGTTTGGACCGCTGTAGCGAACCGACTGGTCATCGTAGGTCACCTCCGCGTCCTTCGCGATTCCATCGCTCTCGACGCGATCACCGACCACGAGGCGAGCGGCTTCGGTGAAGGTGGCACCGCCGTTGGCACGGGTGAAATCGAGCCGCAGATAGGAGGCTGTCACCGGGCTGTTGAGGAAGGCGAGCACGTTGGTCGATCCGGGGAACGTCTGGTCGTAGACCGGCGAAGCGCCGCTGGCATTCGGCCCGATACGGACGCGGACAGTATCGCTGGCGGTCATGTTGGTGCCCCACAACACCACGCTGTCGATGGCGTTGCCGCCGAGTGCGAGCGTGATGAAGGGTGCCGCTGCCGAGCTTCGCCAGACCATCGCGAGGTGATCCTTGAGCAGGTTGGCGACAGGCGCGGACACCTGCGTGCTGCCGTCCGCCGCCAGCGCTGCGTTCGCAAACTTGAGCGGAGCGAGGAAGATCGCCGCCATCAGCCGCGAACCTGCACGGTGGTGATGTTCGCCTCGTAGTCGGTGCGCACGCTGACGATCCGCATGTAGCGCGAGAACACCTTGAACTTCGGCAGGGTCACCGTCGCGGTCGGGTTGTTCCCGACGAGGCTATCGGCCTCCATCGTGCCTTCGAACGTGATCTCGAAGGCGAGAGCCGGGTTCTTGTTGGCGGCGAGGGTCTTGTCGGCGAGGGCTTGCGCCTCCGTCGCCGACAGGTTGGTCACGACGCTGATCGTCCGAGCAGCGTTGTTGTTGCGCGAGTTGACGGCTTCATCGACCGCGATGAAATCGCGATATTCTTTGCGCACGAAAGTGGCGCGGGCTGGATCAAGGGTGGACACAGATTATTTATGCCCGCCCTCAATACATCGCGACGCGACCGTTGAAGGACTTGCCTCCACCGCTGTAGTCGAAGCCGTAGCCAAAGCCGCTGCCATAGCGATCCAAGAACTCTTGCAGGACTGCCGTCTGCTTCTCCGTCGCGGCCACCTGCGTGTTCAGGATGTTCGACAGAGTAGCGGTCTGGTTGTCCATCGCCTTGATCGTCGGATCGGATGGGTTGAGCCCAACCGCGTTGGTGATGTTGCCCATCAACGAGGTAGTCACCGCCGACACGTCGCCCTTGATCGCCTGATAGAGCGGACCAGCCGAACCATAGAGCGAGGCACCAAGGCTGTTATACTCGCTGGCGACGCTGGTGAACTTGTCCTTGTCCACGGTCTTACCAGCCGCGATATCGGCCTTCATCGCTTCGAACGCGGTCTTGGCGGTCTCAAGCTGCTTTGCCATCGGCGTGCCAAACTCGCTGGTGTTCAACGACTTCTGGAAGTCCTTGAGCGGCGAAAGCTCCTCTTCGAGCAGCGCTTGCAGCTTCTTGCCGCGAGCCTGCTCCACGAGCGCGAGGTCCGACGACGAGGCACCGACGCCCACCATCGCCTTCTTGAGGCTATCGAGGTCGCCGTTGATCGAGCGAACAGCCGAGCCGATCGGATCAGTCAGCGCGTCCAGATCATCGGTCATCGACTTGAAGCGCTGCGCCAGCGAGATCGCCGCGTCGGCTCCGAGCGTGCGAATGGCCTTGTCCGCCAGATCGCTGATCCCGGTGATTGCGCCATCGGAGATCGCGTTGCGGATAGCTACTGCGATGGCTTCGGACTCGTCCTTGCCGTCGTAGATCAGGTTGGAAATCTTCTTCGACTTCTTCGTGTCCACGTTGGACGCGCCGCTGCCGGAGACACGGTAGTTGTCCTTATATTTGCCGATGGACACCATGAAGTTGCCCACCTCGCCGCCAAGCTGCGAGGCGATATCAGCCAGCCCAGCCTGCACCGACGATGCCGAACCGGACAGCGCGTTGCGGACACCGCTCTTGTTGCCCGACACGGTGGAGTCCGTGCCGGAGGTGATGATCGCCTTGCCCTTCGGAGCCTTCTTGAACAGGCCACCGATCAGCGAACCGGCGAGACCGCCCACGATGCCGCCGATCGGACCCGCGAACGAGCCGAGCGCCTTGCCGAAAAGCTCCTTGAACGCAGCGCCACCAAGGGCACCACCGATCGAGCCCGCCGTGCCGCCCATGGCTCCGCCGATACCTGCACCCACGAGGGCGCTGGTCAGCGTGCCCGCCAGTTGATCCGGCAGACGCTTCGCGGTGACGACGATTTCTTCGGTGCTGTCCGCAGTTGCCTGTGCCGCGTCAGCCACCTTGTCGGTCTTCTTGTTGCCGATGCCGAGCGTGCGACCGATCCCGCCCAACATCGTGTTGAAGCTGTCGGAGACGCCTTCGCCGAGCTTGTTCATCGACCCGTCGCGGTTCGTGGTGAGCATCTTGGCGAGGCTCCCGAAGGGACCGAAGCCGGAGAGATCGCCCGACGCCGCCTTGGTGATGGCGCTGAACAGCTTGCCGATCTTATCGACGGCGAAACCCATGCGCTTGCCGAACAGCGTGGCGATGGAGCTAATCTGCTCGCCCATCCCGTCGTAGAAGCGGTTCTCAAGGGCACGCTGATCCATGTCGATCTTGCGGAGCGCCGAACGACGGTCGTTCTCCGTCAGGGTCGAGCCGTCCGCATCCACGGCAGTGTTCACGGCGTTGCGACGACGATCGAACCCGTTCAGCGCCTCGTTGCGCTGGAATTCGGGCGACGACGCACGAACCTCTGCGATGCCCTGCTCCGCGAGCTTGAGCTTGTCCGCAGCGTCAAGCTGGTCGGAATAAGCCTTCATCGCCGCCGTGTAGGCAGACCCGTTCAGATTGATCTTCTGGCGGATCGCCTCCTGCTCAAACTCGGCAAGAGCGCGAGCCTTCGCAATCGCGCCTTCGGTCTCGCCGTTCGCCTGCATCCACAGGGTCTTGGCGTTCAGCGCGGTGTCGCTGGTCAGAGCGCGAGTCTTCTCCTGAATGTCCACGACGAGCTTGGCGGCGCGGGTCTGCTCAAGGAGATCGGCGACGCGCTTCTCGTCAGCGGCGGAAATGCCCTTATACTTCTTGCCGAGCTTATCCATGAGCGCGTCCTGAAGCTCAAACAGCTTCTGGTGCTGCTCAAGCTCTGGCGTGATCATGCCTGCGAGTTCGCGCTCGCGCTCAAGGCCCTTCCAGAAGTCGGCGACGCGATCAGTCTTGGAACCACCACCGGGCTTCTTCTTCGACCCACCAGCCGACACCGGAGCATCGATCTTCGGAATATACTTCTCTTCGGGACGGGTCTGGAGATCGGTGAGCGTCTGGCGAGCGTCGTTCTCATTCTGACGCGCAACACCCACCGCCTTGCCCACGTCGCGGTCGTTCGGAGCCATGATGTAGCGACCGATCAGCCCTGCCTTGCGACCGAACGCGCGGGTGCGGTCACCGAAGCTGTAGCCTTCGCCACGAAGAACCTTGTTCTCGCGCGCCAGTCCACGATGGAAGCCGTCGCTGGTCAGGTCTTCCGCCGCGACACGATCGGCGGTGGCCTTGGTCAGGTTGAGCTTCGCCGTCTCGATCGCAGCCGCCTTGGCAGCGCTCGCCATGTCCCACAGCTTGCCCGCAGCCTCACCAGCCTTGCCACCGAAGGTGGACACGCCACGAGCCGCCTGAAGGGCCTGTAGGCCGGTCAGTTGCGTCTTGCCTGCCGCGTTGTCGGCGCTGCTCGCCAGACGGTCGATCAGGTTGTTGCTCTCGTAAACCTGCGTGGCGAGAGCGCCGATGCCGATGGTCAGGGCGGTGACGGCGATGCCGATCGGTCCACCGAACGCGCCCAGAAGGCTGGCACCAAGAGCACCTGCCGCGATCCGGGCACGGACGAAGTTGGTCACCATACCGACGCCGATCGCCGTCGAGACGAGAGCGATCACCGGCAGGATCACGTTCAGGTTGTTCGCCAGCATCTGGATCGTCGCGGCAAGCGTCTTGGTCGCACCCACCATCTGCTCGTTCGTGCCGAGCGTCTGCTCAAGGCTGTTCTTGAACAGGGTGGACGCCTGCGCAACCGTCAGCGGCATCTTGGCGAAGTCGGCGTCAAGCTGCTTGATCGCGGCGCTCTGGCTACCGAACGCCGAAATGATCACATCGGACGTGAGCTTCCCTTCGGTGGCGAGCTTCTTCAACTCGGCACGCGGCTTGCCGGTGGCCTTCGCGAGGATTTCCATGAGGGCCGGGGCGTTCTCCGTCATGGAGCGGAATTCGTCGCCCTGTAGACGCCCGGAGGCGAGCGCCTGACCAAGCTGAATGATGGTGCTTTCGGTCTCCTGTGCCGATGCTCCCATGACGCCGAGCCCCTTCGCGACCGTCTCCGTCACGCGAGCAACCTCCACCTGCGTCGCGCCGAAGTGCGAACCGGCCATGGCTACCTTCGAATAGAGCGAGCCGATCGCATCGAGGCCGCTACGGGTCTCCATCGCGATGCGGGACACGTCGCGCATCGCACCGGCACCGGACGCCAGACCCTTGCTGGAGACCGTCAGGCGGGTTTCGAGCGAGCGGTAGGCATCGGTAAGCTGGATCGCTTCCTTGGCGAGCACGCCGAAGGAGAGGCCCGCCAGCACGCCACCAAGGCCGGAGAAGCCCGACGCAGCACCCTGTGCCGCCCTGCCCGCGTTCTGCGTGGCGGCGGTGTTGGCGTTGGTTGCGGAGGTCAGGCTGTTGACCGAAGCCTGTAGGGTCGCGACGTGACCGGCGAGCGCGGTGATCGCGTGGGTGTTGCCGTTGAGGGCCTGCGTGTTCTTCTGCGACGCGGCGCTGGCGGTCTGGAGATGACCACCCATGGCGGTCATGCGCTGTCCGAGAGTGTTGGTCGCGGTGGTGACGCCGTTGGCGCTCTGGCGAAGTTGCGCCATCGCCTTACCGAGAGCGGCAAACTTGTTGGACGCGGCACCCGCGCCACTACCCGCAGCGCCAAGGCCCGTGTTCGCCCCGTTCGCTGCGGTTTTGATCTGATTGAGTAGTGCGACTACCTTCTTCGAGTTGGCTTCAAAGTTGCCGACTTCGAGGTCGATTTGCGCGCGTTCGTTGAGGATTTGTCCAGACACCGACTATTTAGCCGGATCACCTCCGTCGCTTGTTAAGCTCCGGCACGATCACGCTGGTATAATGATCGTCTACGTTTTGGATGATCCAAACGAAATCGAACAGGTCATCGCCGAAATAGCCGTAGTCCTGTCCGTATTCCTTGATCTTCGATCGTGGTATCTTCCCCACGCTATCGAAACCATTCTGGCGTTCGGTGCCAAGCTCCTTGAACGCACCCATGTAGAAGGCGTCAAACTTGGGTGCTTCATCGAAGTGCTCGATGATCCGAGCCTTGCCCTCCGGGGACAGGCCGGGAGCATCGAGCGACTTCACGAGGCGATCGATCTCGCCTTCCCCGTGGGCATAGTGCCAGTCGAGGAAGGCGATCAGTTTCCCGACGTATCTTCCTTCGTAGTCTCATCCTTCTGGAACAGCGCGGTCATGGCGCTGGCGTGCCAGAGGTAGTTGAGATCGTAGTAGGCCCACTCCTGCGACAGGTAAGCCTTGGCGGCTTCCTTCGAGAACGGAACGTCCTTGCCGCCCGCCTTGATATCCTTCCAGCCCTTGACGCAAAGCTCGACAAGACGATCCATGTTGCGGAGGTGCTCCTCCTTGATCCCGCGAAGACGGTTGCCGTTCGTCTTGTAGTAGCGGCTCTCCGCTGCACGGTAGCGCTGGTCGGTTTCATCCCGCAGCGTCATGATCCAAGTGCCACGGTAGTTGCCCTGCTCGTCCGCGACCGGCACTTCCGTGCCCTTGGCGGCGATTTCCTCGTCATAGCGCGAGGGAGGTGCGTCGAAGTTGAAAGTAGTCTTGTCAGTCATTGATGTATCGCTCCTTAAATCGATACACCTATTTAGTCAGGAGCACTTGGCGGCTCGCCGAAATGAGAAAAGCCGGGAATGTCGTTTGACACTCCCGGCTCCTTACTCACCTTCCGATCGAAGGAGCACTCACGAAAGGCGAGTAATCATGATATCCGTTGCGGCGGTGTTGTCGTAGCCAGCCGACACGTCAGCCTGTGCTTCGAGAACATTCGCGCCGAAGTCGTTCTTCGGACGCTGCACGGTCACGGACGGCGTGCTGATCAGGTAGAAGCCACCCAGACCGAAGCTCATCGCCTGCGCAGCACCAGTGAAGGCCGGGGTAGCGCCAGTCGGCTTGAGGTAGTTGACCGAACCCGAAATGTTGCGGGTCGCCGACGCCATAATGCCCTTGGCGAGGGTGCTGCCGAGAACGTGAACATGGTCGCGCGGCTGCTCGATCGAGAACGACAGCTTGGTGTAGTCGGTCAGGGTCACGCCGCTGATCGTGATGTTGGTCACCTCGTCGCCGAGAAGCTCCAGCGAGGCGTTCGCGGCCTGTGCGGTCAGCGACGAAGCGCCAGCCAGACCTTCCGTCAGATCGACGGCGATGAACTCGACAGTGCCTTCGAGACCAGCCGAGTTTTCAGCGTCGAACGAGAGCTTGGTGACTTCGCAGCCGAGTGCCTGATCGCGGGTGACGGTGCCGGTCTCGTCGGTGTAGGTGACCACGAGAGCGAACGGAACGCGCTTCACACCAGAGATCAGCGTGTCGTTGGCGTCGCCGGTCGGAGCAACGTCGGTCCAGTCATTGCCGAGCAGCGACTGAAGCATAAGCTCGAAAGCCGCGTCCTTGTGGATGCGAAACTTGAACGAGCCCATGACGCGATCCTTGCCGCGACGATCGAGCGCCTTTGCACGGTTCGGCTTGACGGTGTTGCTCTCGACACGCTCCGACTCCTTGTAGAGTTCGAGCGAGCCAAGCACATGGTCAACGCCAAGCAGCGTGCCAGTGGTCGGCATGGTGGTAGCTACCGTCTGCTTGATGACAGCGAGCTTGATATCTGCGTTAGAGATCATTCGATGGACTCCCGAATAGGTTGGATGGAGTCTTTGACCCCTCGTTTATTTATACCGGGAGGGTCATCGCGCTGATCAGAGCGGCATTAGTCGAACGCTGTCATACGGAACGAACACGTTGACTTGCATGAAGTCTTTGTTGGCGATTTGACGCGGGTAGCCGACTTTGGTGAGGATGTGGCCGGTTTCGCTCCGCTCACGCCACTTGAACCAAATCTTTCGAAATGCTTCGGCGATCTCGTATGCGACTTTCGAGCCCTGCCCGTTCGGGACAAAGATTTGCAGCATGACATAGCCGGTCTGAAACACGCGGACGTAGGTGTCGAAGCCCTGTTCTTCGGCAGCACCGGGATTGATCAGGAAGATGCCCCATGGCTTCTTCTCGTCCACATTCGCGCCGGGTTGATTCAGCATGACGACCTGATCGGATTTCAGCCCGATGCTCTCAAGGTTGGCGCGGAAACGGGTCCGCAGGGCGTCAATATCTTCGATCATCGATTATTTAGCGAAGGAAGCGCACAGCCTCGTAGAAGCACGCCTCGATCCAGCCGGGGTTCGGTTGCTGCTTGCTGTGCCCGTTGTTCAGCGGGAGAATGTAGTCGGCGTCGTTGGTCACTCTACCCGGAGCGAACGGCGTCGTGGGTGCGGTGTAAATCCACCGTCCGCGCGAGAAGCCGGTGTCCACCGGGTTCGCCTGTTGAAGGCGCATCACCACGTCGAAGCCGAGCTTGTTGGTGATCCTGACCCACCAAAGGGACAGGCTCCGCTCCACACGCTTCGGGTCCAGCTTGAAATCGAGTTTAAGTTTCAAGGACAGCGCTCCACAGAAGCGGCACGCCACCCGGTGCGATCGTCAGCGCCTTGGCGACACGATAGGTCTGCCCCGCGACTTCGATGCTGTCGCCGGTCTTGATCGCCCGGTTGATGGTCGCGGTGGTCGCGACGACCTTGCGCCCGTCATCGTCGGTGATCTCCTGATCCGCCATCACGGCATGGCACGCGATCGACGTGTCAGCGCCTTCGGTCAGCGTGTCGGTGTCTGGATCATAGGCGTTGTTGTCGCGGCTGATCTTCGCGGGTGCTCCCACTTCCGCGATCTTCGCCTGTGCGGCCTTGGCCTTGGCCTTCCAATCAACCACGGCTCACCCGGATGACCTTGAGGCTGTGGCCGCTGGTGCCGGTCATGCGCTTGCCGAAGTCGGCGAGCAGCGCGGTGATCAGCGGATAGGGATCATCGGTCGGTTTCGAGTAGGTGCGCTTCTCAAGGTAGGCACCGTCGCCAACGCCATCTTCGGTCGAGAGCAATGCCTGATCGGAGGCGCGGACCCGAAGGTTGCTCCCCAGCATGTCCGGGGCGAGCAGCATGATCGCGTTGACGACACGAGGATCGGCCTCGTGACCATCCACCCGATAGGTGGCGGTGATGTAGTCGGACGCCTTGTAGATGGCGGGCGACTTCTCCGGGGCATCGGCGTCGAGCCAGTCGGAGTTGCCACGCTGTGCGTGGAAGTCGTCAAGTTGGGGCACGGTGGGGAGCATGAAGGTATTTATGAAAAGAGCCCCCGCGATCACTCGCGAGGGCTCCTTTTGGCATCGAAAGTCGTGAGACTTACGGGGTGACGGTCTTGGTCGAAGCGACCTTGACGAAGCGGAAGGGAACCTGCTTCGGGTTGATGCCCGTGAGCAGCTTCCAGTCGTTGCCGTTCTTCATGTCGTCAAGCGACGGCGAAGCCAGACCAGTGGTGACAGCACCGTCAAACTCGAAGCCCTGCGGGTGCAGAATGAACTGCTTGCGGGTCACGAGGTAGTCGGCACCCCAGCCGTCGCCAGCGCGCTCGTCTGCGCCGTAGCGGAGAGCCTTGTCGCCAAGGTCAGCCTCACCGTAGGAGAAGCACTCTGCGCCGAGGATGGCGACCAGACCGACCGGCATGTTGTCCGACACGATGATGGTCATGCCGTGGATGGTGCCGAACAGGGTGTTGGTTGCGGCGGGCGGCAGATAGCCAAGCTGCGCCTTCTCAAGGAAGGTCTTCTGCGTCGAGTGCATGACGACAGCGACAGCCTTCTCCGAAGCGTCGCCGAACAGCGCCTTACCGTCGATCATGAGATCGTAGGAGGCAACTTCGGTGCCGCCATCGACGGTGTAGGCCGAACCAGCGGTGACCGCGAGAGCCGACAGGATCGTGGTGACGTGCTTCTTGCGACGCTCGATCCAGTAGCGCTCAACGCGCGACGCGATCTGCGGCATCACGTCGATGCCACGTAGGGTCGAGGTGATGCGGTCGGAACCGAAAACCTGATCCTTGTAGTTCAGCTTCGCCTTCTGCGAACCACCAGTGATGCCGTGAATCTCGGCAAGGACGGACGGGTCGAGGTTGGCGGTGTTCTCTTCGATCGCTGCGTCGAGCGGGTTGAGGAAGGGAACCGAGATATCAGCCGAACCGGCCTGTGCCAGCGCGTCAAAGCGAGCCGAACGGACAACGACCGGCGAGGTCAGAATGTCGTCGTTGTAGAACTCACGACCGATGAAAGCAGCGGCAGCGTTAACAGCCGCCGCGCTGAAGTTGGGAATATCCGAGAAAAGGGTATATGCCACAGTGAAACTCTCCAAGTTGAGTGTTGAGCCGACACCCAAGCTTGGAGTCGGAAATGCTTTCGCATTCCCTTTATTTATACAGACGGCTCAATCGGCTTGACTTACGGCAGAGCCTTCAATGCTGCACACTTTGCTTCATCAAAACCGAACGTCGGGATGAGCGTATCGCGCTCCAACTTCGGCAAGTTCATGAAAGTAGTGATGTTGAAGTTGTCCTTCGTCATCGCGGCGGGACCACTGGTGTCAGTCGCGCCAGTAGCGCCCGAACCGGTCGAACCACTTGCGGGAGCCCAGACCTTGCCGCGCTCGCTGGCGAGCAATTCGGTCAGGTAGTCAGCAACACCCTGACCGCCGATGGAAGTCGTGCCTTCTGCATCGTCATACTTGGCGCGAGCCTTCAACAGGTCGATCATATCTTCGCGCATGTCGCCGCGAATGTTCGCCCCAGCGACGGCAGCGGTGATCGCGCCATCGAACGTGAGCGTCTTGAGCTTGGCGTCGCGATCCTTGATCTGCCCTTCCAGCGTGGACACACGGGCCTTGAAGTCATCGAGGGTGCCGGAGGTCGCGAGGCGATCGGCTTCCGCCTGATCCTTCGCCGTCGCTGCGGCGGTCTTCTCACCCTGTAGGGTGGTGATGGTGCGGTTCAGGCCAGCGATTTCGCCCTTCTGTGCGGCGGTAGCTTCGTTGACCTTGGCGTCGATCATCGAGTTGATCGCGGCCATCTGTTCGTCGTTGAATTCCATGTCAGTCAGTCTCCTGTAAATCACTCCCCGGAATGAGGCTTGAGTTTAGGTGTCGTTGCTGACTGGTCGCCCTGAACTTCCGTCCCTTGCGACCGATCCGCCCCAACGATCTATTTATCAGGGACTATTCGAATGCGTTCGGATGCAGGGCGCGAAGCTCCTTGAGCGTCAACTCGCGACCGTCGATTGCTACGAGATCGGGAAGCGACAGCTTCCCGGATCGGAATAGCTCCGCCTTCTTCTTGCCGAGCATCGAGTTTTGCACTTCGACGCTCTTGGTCTTGACGAAGCGATCCATCGTGATATCGCCACGCAGCGGACCATCCTCGCTGGCGCGGTCGGTCGGCGTCGCGTTCTCGTCCACATCGAGCCCAAGCTCACGCAGCGTCGCGGTCACCGGCTGGCACAGCGAGCGGCAACGAACATGGTTCGGCGGGATCGGACCCTTGCCGATCGGGAACACCTTACCCGACAGGCCCATGCAGGTGACGGTGGTGCGGCTGTCGAGCACCGACAGGTAGCGCCAGCCCTTCACCACGTCGCTGTTCTCGGCATAGGACGCCTGCGCAGCCGTGTTGTGGATATGGGTGACGGCGGTGCGCACCATCGCCTCCACGGACTTGCGAGAGGCGTCCATCACGGACGGGGTGCCGAGCTTCTTCGACCCGACGATATCGCGGACGATTTGTTCGACGGACCTGCCCGACTGGAGACCCGCACGGATCGTGTCGCCCACCTTCGCCTGCGTGTCAGCCGACAGCTTGTCCGCCCACGCCTTGAGGTGCTTGCCGCTCATCGGGTTGGTCGAGACGATCGCCTTGACCATCGTGGGTGCCGGGGAGTGCGTCGGAAACTCGATTTCGAGCCTGACGCGGGGTGCCTCGTCCAGCTTGGCGAGCTTCTTCTTCGCAGCCTTCGTCGCCGGGGCGTCAGCACCCGCGTCGGCGTTCAGGTCGGCGATGGCCTTACGGAGATCGGCACGCAGGGCGTTCCGGCTCGCGGTGGCCTTGGTGCTGACGGTGGCCTTGGCCTGCTTGATCGCCTTGGTGGTGAACGCCACTTCGTCGTCGGCCAGCGCCTGTAGCTCGTCCAGAATCTCGGCATTGGTCTTGGCGTAGGCACCGCTCACGAGGGCGTTGATCTCGCGGATTTCCCGCTCGATCTTGCGCGTCGTGGCAGGCCCGATATCGAGCCCGCGTTCTTCGATGTTCACCAGACGGCGAGCAAGCTCACCCCGCAGGTTCTTGAGCGACTTGTTGAGGCTCTTGACCGCCCGGTTCTTCAACCCGGTCGCGTAGCTCGTCAGATAGACGAGGTGCGGGATCAGAAGATCGCGAAGCTCAAGCTCGAAATCGTCATTCTGCATCGTCGTCTTCGTCGTCGGTCGGATCGGCGTCGAAGTCGTTGACCGGGACACGCAGGGCGTCCGCCTCGCGACGCTCAAGCTCCTCCTCCCACGTCAGCGCTTCCGGGAGCAGACCGGCAGACTGGCGGAGGGTGAAGTAGGTCTCGCTGGCAAGCTCGCCACGCTGATTGTCGCCCGCCAGCGCGGTGAGAAGCTGCGGCGAGATATCGGCCACGCGATAGTCGGTGTTGAGGCTGAACGCGCTCTTGAGCGCCTTGTCGTCGCCGCCCTGCCACCATTCGAGCCACTGGAGCACGTCGGTGAGCTTGCGCGACATGGCGCGTGCGGCGGATGCCAGAGCCGCCATTTCGGCCTGACGACGCATCTGCACGGTCTCGACAGCTTCGGCATCCTTCTTCTCTGAGCCGAGAACCTGCTGACCTACCTTTGCGAGCCGATCTTCGATCTTGTCGCGCTTGCGTTCCAGCGACTGAACGCCAGTGCCCTTGAACTCGGCATAATCGACCTTGCCCTGCGGGTTCGACAGAATCCAAGCGTCGGGTCCGCCGATTTTGAAGCCAGCGGCGACCGCGTTGTTCACGGCGTCGATCGCCGTCTCGATCGGGTTGCCGTCCTCGTCGGTAAGCTGATTATGAGCGCTCTTGATCTGCTCCGGCGTGGGATCATCGATGCCCGACGCCCACAGGATCGCCATGCTCATCCAGTAGTGGATGTAGGTGATGCGGCCTTCGATGCGGTAGTGCTCGACATTGAGCGCGGCCACGTCCTCAAGGAGCGGCTTCTTCGGCTCGATGGAGCCGCCGTCGCGACCAAGGATGATGAAGGGGATGCGGTTGATCGGCTTCCCGCCACGAAGCGGCACGCTCCGCTTCTCCAGCCGGTAGCCGAAGCCCTCGTCGCGCCAGATTTCGGTGACGTAGATGCCGTTCTCGATTTTCAGGACGCGCTGCGTGCGGTCATCGACCTTGAGCTTCACGAAGGAGAGCATCTTGCGGTTGCGCAGCACATTGAAGCCGCGCTGCACGTCGAGAATGTTCTCTGCCGTGAACTTGGCGACATAGGGCTCCAAGCCGAGGTCTTCTTCCTCCTGCGCCGATGCCGCCTCGCCTTCCGGGCGATCGATCATGATGCCGCCGTAGGTCAGCGACAGGGTTTCCGCGACCACCCACTCCACGATATCCGACCAGCTATCGCCCTCGTCGGAAAGCTCCGGCAGGAGCTTCAAGACGTTCTGCGGCACGCCATCCATGACAGCGGGCTTCGAGAGCACCATGCCCTTCAAGCCGTTGAGGGTGCGCTCCGTTGCGGGATAGAAGCTGACTTCATCTTTGTAGACTTCGTAGGCAGTAGCCGACTGGTCCGGTGCCGCGAGCGGAAGATAAACGCTGCCAAGCAGCTTAACCTTGTAGGAGCCCTCCAGCATGTGGCGGACTTGCTTCCAGCGAAGGTGGAACGCACCGATGGTGCTCGACGGAGTGGGATCATAGATTGCGGACACGGAATATTTATCAAGCCCGCCAGAACTGCGCTCCGAAGCTGGCTTGTTTCATTCCATGCTTCACTGCGGGCGGCTCAAGCAGCACGGAGTTGAGCCCGTGGACCAGTGCGTCCAGACGGTCAGGTGATCCCTTGCGACGACGATCGTGGCCGGTCTCGAAGCCGAGTAGCTGCGTTTCCAGCTTGTCGAATTTGCCGCAGTGATGGACGCGCTTCTGCTCGTAGGCGGTGCTGGCACCTTCGGCGCGGATTTCCTTGCCCCGGCTCGCGTGGATGACCTTCACCGGGATGGCGGAGTCGTAGGTGCGGAGGTTGCTCACCACCATTTCGCCACCCTGATTGACTTCGGCGACCACGGTGTTGGCCTTCCATAGCGCGAAGGCATCACCGACCACCTTCGCCCACTGCGGCGGCTGATACTTGCCGCTGTAATCGGCGAGCACGTAGCCGTGGTTGTTCGCATCGCGGGCGACGACGACGATGCCCGTCTCGTCTGATCCCGGCTTGCTGGTAGTGGCAGGATCGACGGCGACTTCGACGCGGGTGAAGCCCTGCTCCCCTATGTCCTTCGGATCGACAGGCGGCAGACGACATTCCGTAATGTCGTTGGAGTGGAACATCGGGTTGTCCACGTCATCATACCACTCGCCTTCCACGAAGCGCTGGCGGTTGACGGCGGAGCCTTCTTCGAGGTCTTCGAGGTAGCCTTCGGCGAGGTTGTCGGCGTTGTCCTTGCCGTCCACCTTGAGCATCACCCACTGCTCCGGGCGGGAGTGCGGGAGGCCGGTGTTCGGGTTCAGCGCCTCCTTGAACGCGGTGAACGTCCAGTGGCGCTTCGACGGCGGGTTGCAGCACATGATGAACTTGAGGCGAAGCTCGTTGCCCGCCGCGTTCACGAGCTTCTGACGCAGACGGGTGCGTAGCTGGTCGATCACGGAGAAGCTGTCGATCAGCGACACCTCATCGATTAGGAGCGTGGCGTAGTCAGCGCCAAGGATACGATCGAGCTTGTTGTCATCGAGACCGGCGAAGCGAAGGCGTGCGGGCTTTCCCGGCTTGCCGTCAGGCCCGATCGTGTCGAGCGTGAGCATCATGGGATCGAGGGTGAGCTTGCCCTTCTTGCGGAGGTATTCCCAAGTGGACGAGCCGTCTTCGGTCGGAAACTTGGCTTCCAGCACGTCGCGGAAGGTTTTCTGAAACAGGATGTTGTTCGCGTCGATCGCAGTCGAGCGAAGGCAAAGATGGTAGCTGCCGGGTGCAGCCGCAGCACGATCAAGAAGTGTGTCGAGAGCGCCGAAGGTCTTGCCGCCACCAGAGCCGCCGTAAAGCAGGATGAACTTGGTATCGCGATTCTTGATTAGGGCGCGGGCTTTCGCCTGTCCGGGGTTGAGCTTAATCACATGATATTTAGTGATAAGCCTCCGACGAGTAGCTTGGGTTGACGCCTGCTTGGAAAAGCAGCGCATCGCGAGTTTGCTGGCTACGCTTCTCGACGGTCAGGTAGCGTTTGAACTCGTGGTCGATGACCGTGGTGAAGAAGGCGAAGGGATTACTGGTCCGGGTGTCGTCAAAGCGGAGAGCATTTTCGAGGCACCCGACGAGAGCGGAGCCGACCATTTCGTCATTGTAGGTGTAGCCGACGTAGTTGCCCCGGCGTCCGATCCGGGTTGCCATCATCTGGATTTGGAGAGCGAGATCGCGGGTCAGTTGACCACGGCGAGCATCGAAGCGCCCCGTCTGCGCATCACCGGACCAGTGGCTGCGGGCGATCTCGCGGCCATCGAGGTAGATGGCGAACGGGACGAAGTTGACCCTGATCTTGTCCTTGCGGGTGCGGTGCCGCCCCTCGCGCGTCACGTTGTCCGGGATATGGTCGTAGGTAAAAACCCGGCATAGTCCCTCTGGCACCAACTCCGTGCCGCTGTGGTCGAAATCACAGTCAATCACGCGCTGCGGTAGTGGTTCGAAGATGGCGCAATAGGAAAGCTTCGACTTCCAGACTTCGGCCATCGTGTCGCGGTTGCTAATATAGTTGGTCTTTTTCTTCACCAACACAGAATACCAAAGTGGGTATATGATCCGCCATAAATACAGCATGGATTTCACAGACGAACAAAGGCTTATGCTTCTATCTGCCAGCACACCGCAAGCTCGACGCCTGCTTGAAGGTCTCTACCGAAAAGCTAACGCAGTTCGGTGCGATGCCGCCAAAGCGGAGAGCTTGACTTCAGCTAATCTTCAGAGCAGTCCTCACCGCGACAATGAAGGGGATGAACAGTGAAACTGATTTTTCAGGTCGCGGCTGGTGTGTTCACCGGGATGATCATGTTCTCGTTCGCGGCGATGATGTTCTTGACCGTGATGGACAGCAACAGCCGGATCGAGGCGCTGGCAAGTCAGGCTGACGCCTCGCGCTGATTAGTCGGCGGAGGGCACCTTCACGATCTTGATCGCGATCGAGTGGCAAGCGGACATGAGCTTCTGCTTGAGCTTGAACACGTCGGTCAGGACGCCCTTGAAGTCCTCCACGACGTAGCCGGTCGCATCCTCGTAGGTGAAGTCGGCTATGTAGCGCGCGATCTTCACGTCGTTGACGACGAGCGGGAACGACACCTGCGTCTTGAGGTCGCGGATCAGGCCCTCCTGCTCGCGCTGGACCAGCACTTCGTAGCGCTTGGCCTCGCCCTTCGACATGAAGCTCTTGTCGCCGACGAGCGTGCGCTTGTTGCCGAATTTAGAGCGCAAGCCACGCCTGCTTGATCGAGAAGGCGCTGACGCCAAACTCGCGGGCGAACCTCGCGTAGGTGCCGTGCTTATAGCCCACCGTTTCCTTGGTGACCCGGAGCTTGTGAAGTTGCGGGACGGTCAGGAGGGGCTGACCCTGCGAACAGGGTCGGCACTGTTTGGACATGCCGCTGCGCAGGTTCTGCCCCAGCACCACGATGCGGCGCGAGCAGTCGCACTGACACAGGTAGAGGGACATTCCCCGCGCGTCGGAGCCGACACGCTCAAGGACGATCCAGCGACCAAACTGTGAACCGGGTTCGATATCCTTCGTCATCGAACCGTTCAGGACAGGTAGAGCTTGGCTTCCGCCGCACGACGGGTGACGAGGCCCTTCATGACCTTGCCGTCGTTCTTCACCCACATGCCGAACGCATCGGCGGCACCGGCACGATCACCAGCGAGGTGACGCTTGAGCACGGTGGACTTGCCGAAGGCTCCGATGCCGATGTTGTAGGCGAGGCTGGTGAAGGCATCGAGTTGGTTTTGGGTGCAGGGCGAGGCGAGCGCGGCCACCTTCATGCCGAAGCGCGTCACGTCGCGAGCGAAGCGCTCGTCAGCCTGATCCTTGGTCCAGACGGTGCCCTTCTTGATATCAGAGCCGGTGCTGCCGTAGCCAATCGTCCACGGCGTGCCGTCGCGTGATCCCGGATCAGGATACGCATTAAGTCGCAGCCCCTCGTGGGACTTGATGGCCTCGATGCCAGCTTTGCTCGGAGTAAGTGCGGGTTCGTTCTTCACCCGATATTTAGTCGAGCGAGCTTAAACCTCTGGCTTATTGCCTATCCTGTGTGGCGGGCAGGATGGAGGCTCAATTCAACTTCACTTCCTAACCAAGAACTATCATGTTTAAGGGTGAAAGCACCCTGCCCGCGCTTGACTATTTAGAGAGGTGCCCATGTCATTCCGAGCGCTTGGTCTGGCGGACCCGCCTGTCCCCATCCTCGTCCACCCTGATCAGGCGGGCTTCAGCCATGAGCCGGAGGATGATCGAGGCGTGATCGTCTCCCATCACTTCGTCTCCGCCTTGCGCTTGCGCTCAAGCGCCCATCGGGCGGTTCGCGCTTGGTCGATTTCTTCCATGCGCTGTTCCGTCATGAACCACTGTGCGAGCGACTTTTCCCCTTTCTCGCCCTCCGCCACCAAATCGTTCACCCGCTGCCGGGTGAAATCCGGTGCAAGCCGCAACACCGCGTAGTCCTTCGGCATACATTCGAAGCCGAGCCGCCAGCCCTTCCGATCCACGCAGCCGAAGCTGACAGGCGGGTCGCACCCGAGCACGTTGAGGGCGTAGGCGAGTTGCCCGCGCGAGACAGGCGACGCCTTGGCGCTGATCGGATCGATGCTGCGCACCACCTTGACGTGATCGTGAAGCCCGTCGTGGCCGTATTCGAGAGGGATGAAGTTCTCCACCTCCCGGATCGGATAGATAGACACGTCGGCGAACAGCGCCTTGGTGTGTGTCAGAAGCTCCGAGCACCACGGCGTGTTGCCATCCCACCGCGACAACGGGAACGAGACGAACACCGCGACTTCGCCGGAATACTGGTTCGTTCCGATGACCTTGAAGCCCTCCACACCCGGCAGGGTGAAGATCGGGAGCCACTTCGTTGACTCGTTGTAGAAGCGACCGTGCTGACGCATCGCCTCCATCGCATCCTTGCGGGTCATGCCAGCACCAGCCGCGCGATCGTCGCGTCCTGCTCATCGATTTCGTCGGCGCGTTCGACTTCGAGGATGACGGCGAGCGCGTCGTCGCGGTCCACGCCGATCCAGTTGAAGAAGTGGCCGAGCCCACGATCGAGCATGAGGCCGCACCAGTCGCCCGCCAACTCGTTCCAGATGCTGCCCCCGGACGCACGCTGGTCGTCGTAGGCGGTGTAGGGGAACGGCTTGGTGGGATCGAAATCCCACTGGTTCACCTCCTCGTATTCGGCGGTGAAGTCTGCGGACTGAAAACGAGTTTCCTCCCGCACGGTCCAGCTATCGGCGTCGCGACGGATCGAGTGGGTGATCGTCACGCCGTCCACAGTCGCGCGGCTGATCTTCCGGCGCTTGGTGGCGTTCCACGGACCCATCATCTTGCCACGGCGATCCAAGAGCGGAGCACGCTTATCGGCGGTCGCGCCGATCTGCTGATAGATGCCCGTCTCGATCAGGAGGGCGATATCGTTGTCGATGGCGAACAGGGTCACTTGCTGCACTCCCGCTGCCACTTGGTGCGGAATGCCTCCGCCTGCCGCTCGATCATCGCGCGGTGAACGGCCTCGTTCTGGCGGGCCTTCTGCATCTTGGACCGAAAGACGTGGCCCATCGGGAACATGGTCATGGCGCGTTCCTTCGTTCGGCGAGGGACGCCCCGCCGTGAGTTAAATCAGTTTCTGCATGGGTGGTCGGGTTAGACGGTTCGCTCGCTGTGCGGCCACCGCCCGACGTTCTCGCGGTTGGTGTCCCACCAGCCCTTCACCGCCGCCTCATCGAAGTGGCCGATCCGGGTGGGTGCCGGGAAACCTCGATCGGAGCGCCAGCGGTAGAAGGTGGCGCGGCTCGCCCCCGTGAGGGCGAGGATATCTTCGACGTTCATGCCGCCTCCGCTTCCGGGGCGGGCATGGAGCCGTCCGCTTCACCTGCGGTCTGGATGGCGGTGAGCAGCGGCTTGAGAGCGGAGTAGCGAACCTTGCCCCGGATCAACCGGCCATCATTGCCGAAGCGATAAGCCTTGCCGATCAGGTGAAGCACGTCGCGCTTGCCGTAGCCCATCTTCACCTTGGTGGCGAAGTCGTCGAAGTCCAGCCAATCGATCTTCATGGCGCACCACTGTCCAAGCACGTCATCGAAGCCGACCTGAACCGCACCGGCCACAGTCGGATGCGGTTCCAAAGTCATCGTTTTGGAATGAAGCACCTGAACGCGATCCGGGAAGAGACGAAGGACGAAAGCGCTACCGCCTTCGACTTCAAAGACAACGGTGCGAGCATCGTTCCACTCGATCTTGATCTTGTTCATGGTGTTTGTCCTGTTGTTCGTTGCTGTTGAGACGCTTGTGTCATGAGACATTTCGGAACTGAAGCAAATTCTGACCGAACTGTGTAGATTCCGAACTGTGTAAACCTATAATCAATTATAGCTCCTGCGCTGCTGATCATCGGTCTTGTCTCGTGATACTTGAAACAGCCGCCAAAATCTCGCCGGTGTCACTCGTGCAAGCCTGTCCGTCACTCGTGGTGGGAAAGGATCGGGTAAGAACCTCACGCTACGAAGCGGGCATGGATGAGGATCGCGAGAGGGGGAGGATCGCTTCGACGGCGACGAAGCGGAAAGCCGCCGTCGAACACGCGAAACTGATTTTACCTCATGTCCGAGCGGCGATTGCCGAAGCCCGACGCACCGATCGCGGGGACAGCCTGCGAGCCATCGCGACGTGGCTCAACGACCGGGATCACAAGACCTTGAAGGGCAGGAACTTCCGGGCACAGACCGTGAGCCGCCTGCTCTACCAGACAGAGGATTACATTCGCACCGCTGCCGAGTTTGAATACGGGCAGGAGGTCGCGATCCTCCGCTTCAACACCAAGAACGACGGCTCCCCGGTCGATCGCAGCCAGATCGCCCGCCTACAGGTCGAACGAGACCGGACGATTGCGGAAGGCGTCGCGTTGGGTAAGTCGCTCCGACTGGAAGACGACGAGGCGTAATCGGCGGAGCCGGTTGCCGATCGCCGCGAACGATGGCTATCTACTTGCGGGGGATAGCTGAATGACGAAACGCGCAACACGCGACGATCTGGTGACGATCTTGGGCCTCTTGGTCGCAGGGGTGGTCATCGGCGTCTTGCTGGTGTGGACGTTCTCGCTGCTCGGCATGGGGCTCGACTACATTGGTTTGAAGACGAAGGCCGCGAAGGGAGCCTACCTGCGGGATCATCCATGGCAGGCTGGCGCGGTGGTCGGCAGCGTGCTTGGCGTGTTCCTCGCGGGATCGGCTGTGCTCGATCTCGGCAAGAAGATTGGCTGGAGGGGTATGGTGCCAAGCTGGATATGGCCTTCGACGCAGAAGGTCGAGACGACGGTCGGGGTGCGACTTGGGCGTGTCCTGCACTGGATCAGCGTGGGGATCGCAGCCGTCGCGCTGATCCTCGCGGTGATCTTCTGGATCGACCAGAGCGGACGGATTCCCGCCGCACAGCAAGAGCACGCACAGTGGGAAGCTCGTCATCCGATCGGGACCGATGGCAACCGGATCGGGCGGGACACCTTCGGGACGTTCGGTGCTGACCCGGAGCCCTACATTCCGTCCGTCGATTACGGGACGCTGATCGGGATCGCCGTGTTCGCCGCTCTGGTCGCCCTGTTCGGACGCGGGCTCCGCTACATCATCGCCAGCGAGTAAATCAGTTTGGCGCGACCGACCAAGCGAACGGTGATCCGATCGGCACCGCCCTTCACCAGCGCGATCGACGCGAAGGTGCCTGCCGAGAACGTGGAGTTGTCGCACTACCTCGCATCGACCGGCAGGTGGATCGCCTACAGCAAGGGTTCTGACGGCAGCGTGTTCTACGGCGATGGTGCCACAGAGCCGCTGGCGCGGCGTGCAGCGGGTCTACGGACCCTTGCGCACCTTGAGCAGCGAGCATCCGGCGAGGTCGCGGGAATGTCGCCAGAGAGCGTCAGGAAGGCCCGTGACGAGCTTGCCAGCGAGTTGGCGAAGCTCCGGGTGTTGGTGATGACGAGCAACCTCCCCTTCCCTGACGGCTATCCTTTGGAGGTGGTCCTGACGGAGTTGCAGGCGTCCCGCGATATCGTCTTGGCGACCGACGAGCGGGGATTGATCGCACGATGGACCCTGCCGACGCTCCTGTTCCTCGCTGGTGGTTTCGCCAACGGCATCATCGGCAAGGGTGCGGAGAAGTCGCTTGAGCTTCTGGCGAGGCTCTTGGCGGGTTAAATCAGTTTCGCAGCTTCATCACGCCGTTGGCCTTCCAGTCGTAGACCCGGATCGTGCCGCCGCATGACGTGGAGTGTCGGGAGGCGAACCTCACCGCATCGACCGCGCTGCCACCATCACGCAGGACAGTCAGGGCGAGCAGTCCGCCCGATCCTTGCGCGTAGGAGCCCGTCAGGCGCGTCCACAGGCCGTTTGCGTAGACGGTCCAGCACCCACCCCGGCGATCCACAAACAGGCCGCAGGCATCGTCCATATCAGCCGCCTCTGCCGGGAAGCCCTCCTTGCCAAGCTCCTTCAACCAGTGGGCGAACACCGGCACCATGCCAGCCAGACCGGCCATCATGGGTCCATGGTCCGGGTGATGGACGCGAAACAACTTCACCGCATCGTCGTTGATGATCTGGTCGCCGCAGGTGCTCAAACCGTCTGCCGCCAGCCAGCGGCCATCCCACGCGATGCAGGTCACGGTCGCCCCCTATACATTTCGACGTTGGCGATCCGGTCACGGAGCTTGGCCTCATCTTCGATGGACGCTGCGGCACCGGGCACCGAATGGTTCCGATAGGTTCCCCAAGCATGGGCGCTACCGGTCACGCCTGCTTCGGCGACGATGCGGGGAGGATCGAGCGTGGCGATCTCATCGCGGATCGTCTTGAGGCGCTGGATCAGCCGCGTCTTCTCTGCGCACTGCCACCCATCATCGGCCATGTCGCTAAGGTGCAGTTTGCGCCAGACGTAGCTCTCTGCATCGATCAAGTCGCGCAATCGGGTCTGGCGGCGATACTCGATCATGACCGCACCTTGCGGCGAAGAAGCTCCACCTCGATCGCCAGCGAGCAGACCGTGTTGAACAGCGTGGTGTAATCAGTTTTCCACCGTTGCAGATCATCCATAGGCACGCTCTCAAGCTCGTCACGGAAGATATTGGTGCGGCGGGTCATATACTCCCCCTCGATCTCTTTGACGCTGTGAGGGGCCTTATCGGGGCTCTGTGAGGGCTCCTGATCGACAGGAGGCGGTGCCGCCTCGATCGGTGTATTGTGCGGCGGGAAGATCGCGCGGATGATTGACTTGAACATCGTGATACAGTGCTCCTGAATATTACACTGTATTTAGGCAGCGACTTCGAGAGCCCGTTTTACTTGGTCGCTGACTATTAGAACGAGTGAGTGGTCCGATAACGTGTTGTAATGTATGGCTTTTATGATCGCGCCCACGGTCAAGGACACTGTAGGGACACTACGGACGGCGAAATTGCGGAAAAGTGAGGTCGAACAGCACCTCGTCAGCGTCGCAGGAGAACGCCACGGCGATGGCATGGCCGCTAATCAGATATCGTGGCTGCTCGATAGTTCGTTCGAACCAGTCGGCGATCGATCGCGCCTCACGCTCGCTGTCGCACATGATCCAGACGCTGCATGGATCGCGCTTCACCAGTCGGACTCGTTCTTCTTCACGACGTAGTTGATGGTGTTGGAGGTCACCTCCACCTTGTCGCCGAACACGCCACGGTTCCTGACCGCCGCCGTGTCCTTGATAACGCGGGCAAGCTCAAAGTCACGCTCCTTGTCGCCGGTCGAGAAATAGCCGCCGCTGACGATATCCTGACGCGCGTCGTAGAGAAGCTGCACGCCCTCCGCCCGCGCCCACGCAATCGCTGCACGAAGATCAGGATCGTTGCGGCACCACATCATGATCGTAGAGTGCGACGGCATGTCGGGATCGGTGGTGACGCTCAACAGGCTCTCCCCGGCGAGCATCCGTGCGATGATGGTGTTGATCATGTCATCGGTGCGGATCGTCTCGGAACCCATCTTGAGGTTCTGTAGCGACCGGTAGCGCGACCCTACCTCGCTGATCGCCGTCGTGCCCTTGCGCGCACGCTCGTAGGCAGAGATCGACTGATTGCTCTGCACGGTCGGCAGATTGGCTTGGCTCTTGATTTCCGAAGGGTCATTTTGATCGTCCATGCCATATTTAGCGCAACGGACTGATTTGGGCTCTAACATGCAAAGGGGACCGGCGACACACTCACCGATCCCCCAAGTATCTTCCCATGAACAGCGGAGCAAAAGGACCAAACACCCGCCGACCGTTTGAGTATACATTGACCGCGCGCTGGCTGCGATATTCTCTTGAGCGTGGGGGCAGCCTATTACTTCGTCTTTGATGCGTGTGTTGTTGTGTTTTGATTCCTGTGTCGCCAAATCCACTGTCGCCAGACCATCTTTCTCTCTATCTCTCTAAAATATAAGAAGAAAGAACACTCCTATAGAGTTCAAGAGCACGTAAGAGAGAGAGAAAGCGCTCTGGCGACACTGGATTTGGCGACACTCCTCCAAAAAATGGCGGTTTTCTGCCGTTTTTGGGCAATTCCAGTGTCGCCAAACGGCTGGCGACAAGCCAAAAAATGGCAGTTTTCCGTGGCGACACTCCGGCGACACTGGATGAGGAGTGTCGCCAAAATCGGGTCTTTTTGGCGACACTGGTGGCGACACAGGAAATGGCGGTTTTCTGCCGTTTTTGCCATTTTCGACCGATTTCGCAGTGTCACCAGATCACCCGTTGGCGACACTGGATCAGGCCAGCTTCCACGTATCGCGGACCTTGCCGTCCTTGCCGACCAGTTCGGCGTGGTCGATCATTTCCCACGCGATCATCGACTTGAGGATGCTGTCCTGCTTGGTCTGGTTCAGGTCGCGGAACACACGCGGCGAGGATCGGGCGATCTCGCGACGGGTCATCGACTGATCCGTTTTCTTCGCCAGCCACGCGACCAGCTTCTCCGCGATCGGGCGCTCGTCACCATGACGCTCGCTGACGACGCCCGTGTCCACGCGACGCCATTCGTCGCCGTAGAAGTCCACCATGGCGGTCGCAGCCTCGATATGGTGAAGCTCGATCTGGTCGCATTCCTCGAAGCACGCCAGCGCCCCGGCGAGACGGATCGCGTGCTCGTAGATGCGGCGGAAGAACGGGCCTTCCTCGTTCTGACCGTGCGCCACCTCGTTGAACCACTTGGTGCGGTAGCGGCGAGCAGTATCGGTCCACGTCAGCATCGGCGGAGCGATGCGGCGAGCGTCGTCCGGGTGGAACGGGATCGTCTTGTTGCACATCCGCTCGATGCGCTTGTGGAAGGGCTTGAGCATCTTCTCGCGGATGGTCTGCTTGCGGGCGATCACCACCGGATCATCGCTGATCTTGGGCATTTCCCAATGGTCGGCCTGACAGAGCAGCATCCGGGCGTGGATGCCCTGTTCGGCGAACAGGCGCGACGCGAGAAACTCTTCGGCGACGACGCCCTGCGCCATCACGCACATGCTCATGCGGGCACCCGACACACGCTCGTTGCGGGTCGAATTGTTGTGCTCGATCGCATCACCATCCCACAGGGCGGTGAGCATGGTGACAAGCTGCTTGGTCTGCCCGCTGTCCTTCTGGAAGGCGTGCCCGCCGAAAAACTCGCCGCCTTCGGCGGTGAAGATGCCGAGAGCCGGGTGAGCCTCGCGGGCACGGTTGAAGATGCCCACCGGGGTGGACGACTTGAACATGCGCTGCGTGGGATCGAGCGGCGGCACCGGCTTGCTCTCCTTGAGGGTGAGCAGTTCGGCGCGACGGGCCTTCAAATCCTTCTTCGCGCTCGCGGCCTTGATCTGGTCGTTCCAGATCGCGAGGTCGATCTCGTAGGCGTCGCGCTCTTGCAGGAAGGTCGGGTAGACGCGATCGATCCACTTCGTGATGCCAGCCCGCGCTTCATCGAACAGCGTGGACTTACCCGCACCGGACGGCAGCAAGAGCATGAAGTAGTTCGACACCGGACGCGGACCAAACTCGATCGAGTCCACGTTCACCAGAGCCTCTGCCGCGAAGCAGACGTAGGACATGAGCACGCTACCCGACACGGCGTCGGGCGTGTTGTGAAGTTGTGCCATGGCGTCGATGGCGTCGCGGATTTCTTCGGGAAGCTTGTTAGTCGGGAAGGACATTAGAAGACCCTCGCGAATTTGCGCATTGCGCCTTTGATAGATTGGTCAAGATAATCCTCCTTTGTGTAGATGCTTGGGGCGGCGTAGCCGCAGGTGTTCACCGCAGTGCGGATCATGTCCTTCAGGTCGAAGGTGTCGGTGTTGAGCCCGTGCGTCGCCACGTAGCTGGCGATTGCCCGGTTGATCGGCATGTGGAACCGTGGACCGATATCGGCGAGGCGCTGTTCGAACGGCTTGCCGACGACCAGCGGCTTCGATCCGTCGAACCGGGGCGCTGGCTTCGGGCGAGCGAACGGCGGCAGATCGACTTCGATGAGGCGCTTCAACACCAGACCGGATCGTTCACCGGCAAGGAAGTCGGGCGCATTCTCGAAGATCGGTGCGGCGGTGTAGTTAGGCTGGACGGTGCGGATCGGTGCCTCGTCGCACTCCCACTTCTCGATCTCGATGCGCTCGATCAGGAGGCTGTCGGTCCACGGTTCCGATAGCCAGAACCACAAGTGGCCGGAGATCGTCTCCCAACCGTCGAGCCCTGCCCCGGCGCTCCACTGATAGTGGAAGCTCACGTCGTGAAAGAACGGCGGGAGCAGCGAGACGAGATAGTCGAGCCGTTCGCGGGTGGTGGTCAGCCCTTCGGGTGCCGGGACCGCATCGAAGTCCAGCATGAGCCACTGCACGCCATCAGCGTCCTGCTCGAAGAAGGCGGGACGCTGCTTCTCAAGGTCGGGATGAAGCAGGCGGTAGACACCGCGCGTTGGCATACCCTCGATCGGCTTGCCACGGATCACGCACGCTTCCGGCAGGCCCTCAAGGTCCGTCAGAAGCTCCGACAGATCGGCGAGGTTGTGAACCTCAAGGCGAGCCACATCGAAGCGGTAGGCACGGGCATAGCCCTCCTTCGTCCACCCCTCGTTGGTCAGGGTGAGCTTCTTGGTCATCGCCGCACCGGGGGTTGTGGTGGACAGGACGGTGATCACTGCGCTGCCGTCCATGCGGCGATCTCATCGAGGCTCCAGACGAGGCGGCGCTTGCCGATCTTGCGGGGCACCGGGAACGTGACGTTCTTGCGTAGATCGTAGAGCGTCGAGCGCGAGATTTTGAGGAAGTTGAGAAGTTCGTGAGTAGTGATGTAGGTTGGCATGATAGACTCCAATGTTCGTTGTAGTTTTATTTAGCCACACACTACCGAACACTGACACACCCTCTCAATATTATTCGCACACTAAATAATGCACGGGCAATCCGGCTCGCGTATTAGGGTGTCTATGTTCAACTTTTCCAAATATCCGCACTGCGCTGTCGCAGTTCACCTTGAGATCATCACCAAGCGGATGATCTCCTACCTCGATGGCGTATCGCCGAGCGGTTTCCGCGACGGCGACTACGCCTTCTTCAACGACGATTTCGCCACGGCCATGCAGGACGCAGCGGACTTCGTGCAGGAGTTCGCCCCGTATGTGATCGGCGTCGAATTCCGCCCGACCGTCTACGACCCGCTGCGAGGCACGACGGCGGTGCCGACCAAGACCTTCGCGGCGCTGGTGGAGGGCTGGAAGCATGTTGGTCGATGACCGCCAGCGCACCGTCTACGCCGTAGCGCACGAGCATCGGGACGATCCCCATGCTCTCGCGCTGGCGCTCTCACAGGGTGCCAAGTGCCCCGCGTGCGACGGGGCGGTGTTCGGTCGCCGCCCGTCCACCAAGGTCTGGCATTGGGTCCACAAGGTGGGTTCGCCGGATTGTCCCGGCAGCGCCTCGGAGAGCGAATGGCACCTGCGGATGAAGCGGGCGCTGCAAGCGGGCGGCTACGCCCTTGAGGTCTACGATCGGAAGCTCGCGCTTCGCTTCGACGCGGTGGCGACCAAGGAGAGCCATGACTTCAAGATCGTGGAAGTCGTGAACAGCTTCTCGGAAAGCTATTCGATTAAGGCGTTTGTCATCAACTCTGCGTTCGGCTCGCCGCCCACCTTATGGATTTTCAACGAGGCGAGCATCCGCAGCACCACGGGACGCGTCCTCCCACGCTTCGCTAATCTCATGACCCGCCTGACCTACGAACACCACACGGTGTGGGTCTACGGCAGCAAGCTCTGGCAGTGGGATGGCAACGGCGACATCCTCCAGCACCCACTGCACGCCCGCATCTTGGCAGAGTTCGAAGGCGTGTCGCTTCGGGAGGCGGAGGCGAACGTCACCGCGCGAGTCCGCGCGCAAGCCTATGCTCGCAAGAAAGCGGCAGAGGAAAAAGCTGCCGCCAAAGAGAAGCGGGCAGCAGAGAACGTCATGATCGATCCTTACAAGCGCATGTTCGCCAAGTGGAAGCATAACCGTGCCTTTTGACACTCAAAAACACACTACGAGATAAATAAAGAAGCAGCAAAAGGAGCCGCGTATAATGGAAATCTACTACACCGGAGGTTTTACCGCCATGATGGCACATCGTCAGGGACTGCACCTGTCCCGTTCCGCACCGCACGAAATGCCTGCACGCCGAACCATGATCGACTTCGACGCCGACTATCGCTGGATCATCAGCGAAAGCGCGCAACGCTGGATCGAGGATAACGCCAACGCTCGCATGTGGCTTCGCTTCGACAAGAGCAGCCAGCAACTGATCATCGGCGCTGAACGCGCGGACGATCTCACACTTTTCGCCACCGCATTCTGAAACGACCAAGGAGACCCATGGACTACGAAACTATCATCACCGGCCTGTGCTTGGGCATTGCCGCTGCAATCATCTACGACACCTTCAAGCTCATCCGTTGGCGCAACCGTGCGGAACGGGCCGAAGCCGCCCTCGCCCGGATCGAAGCGACCATCGCCGCCTGCGAAGCAGAGGTGATCCAGTGAGCCGCGAGACCAACGCCCGGAAGGCGTGCGCTGACTTCCTGTCGATCATGCGACCGGTGAAGGCCAAGAACAATGCGTGGCCGCTCGATCACGTCGCCGACGCGATCGTTGCCCAGACGTGGAGCGACCAGCCGCTCCTGATCTCCGACGCCATGCTCCGCGAGGTGGCGGGTGAAATGGGTTTCACCATCCGCGACGGGAAGCTCCATCTGCACGCGCAAGATGACCTGTGGGGGCAGCATAACCCGAACGCCGTGGTCCAGCACCACCGGCACCCTGCCGTCCTCCTGCCCGCCACGGACGACCTTTACGAGCCCGACACGATCGAGAACCTTGGCCTCTCCGGTGAGGTTCACCCGTTCGGTGAGCTTCACGGCGGCTACGCGGACACGGAGGTTCGCCAGTGGACCGCCCTGCTCATCACCGACGCTGACGATCTGAACATGCTGACGCTGCGCTTCGGTAAGCCTCGCTTCGGATGGCCGGTGAAGGTGCCGCAAGGCTATAGCAGCCCCACCATGCTCGTGCAGACGGCGTGGGGGCACGCCTTCACCGCGAACAACTACGCGGGTGATCCCGCCTACGGCTACACCTACTGCGGCTTCCTGTCCCGGCAGGCGGCGATGCTGTGGTTCCCCACCTACGAGGCGGCACAGTCGTTCCGAGAGGCCACCGCGCTGGTCGGTGACCCGTCGTGATCGCCATCTACGCCAACGGCATCGTGGGTGATCCCATGACGATCAACAGCCACCGTGCCGACGAGATCGCAGCGTGGATCGACGGCAACTGTGACGGGACCACCTACGCGATTTACCCGGAATACTGGCAGGCATGGAACATGCCGCTCATGAGCGGTGGCACCCGCCAACGCCTGAACAGGATGCCGCCACGCATCATGATCCTGTTCGCCGATCAGGACGAAGTGCTGTTCAAACTCATGTTTGCAGGCCGGTTCTATCGGCTCGAAGGCGATGGTAGACCAACGTCGAACTGGATGGCGATCGAGCCGCATCTACCACTACGCTTCGGCGCGAAGGTCTACTCGTGATGGACGGTCTCGATCTCACCGGCATCGGCCTCACACTGGACGATCTTGATCTCGATCAGATCGACTTCACCGACGATCTGCCGCCCTTGCCGCTGGATCGCCCGCGCTACCGTCCGAAGGGCTGGTGGACCACGACGGAGGCTGAAACTCATTTTCTCGACTACCCGGACTTCGACAGCGGGGCACAGCGTGCCCGGTTCGTGGTGGAGCGGATGGCACGCACCGCGTTGGAGAACATGCCCGGTGCAGACGATGACACCCCGTTGTTCCCGTATGGCGACCGGCTGGTGAGCCTGAATGAACTAATGTGGTCGCTCGATCCTGCCGGGGACATTCCGTTCAACTAAAACGGCGTGTCGCGCCGAATAAAATGCTCCCGGCACGAATCGGAAAATACTGCCGAGGGCGCTCAACTGACTACGCGACCGCGACCCGACCCGGTTTCATTTTACTCGAAGCCATTCGGTGCCGGTTCTCGTCGGCACAACTTGGCTGCAACTTTACTCAAGATCAGGCTTGACTTGCGCAAGTCTCTGTGCAGCGTTGACAAGATCACGCAAGGTAAGTATCTCCTGCCGCCATGATGAGCCAAGAAACACAGAGGGAGGCAGACCGACGCTATAGGACAGTTCGGTCTGCACATGAGCAGCAAGGTCTACTGACGGTGGCCGAAGTCTGCGTGATACTTCGTAAGGGGAAGACGCAATTCTATGGCGACATAGTAAAGCAGCCGTCGTTCCCTCGCCCTCACCGTATTGGCGCGCGAAACCTCTACCTCAAGAGCGAGGTAGAGGCTTGGTATTACTCGCAGCGGATTTAGGCGTTCGCCGGGATGGCGAGCGCGTCCGCGACACCCGCCTCCCGTGCCATGCTGACGAGCTTCGCCTCCCACTTGGCGAAGCCCTCACGCTTCTCGTCCAGCATGTCGTAGCGGTCGTAGATTTCCGCCAGACCGCGCTTCTTGTGCCCGATCATTGCCTCTGCCGTGTCGCTGTCGATCTTGAGCCGCTTGGTGTTCGATCGCAGCGTCCGACGCAGATCATGGACCGTGAAGTGCGGCACCACGCACGCGCCAAGCTCCATCATGCGGACCCGGACCTTCTCCATCACCTTGTTGATCCAGCCCTCCGTCATAGCCATGTCGCCGCGCTTCGCCGGGATCAGCCACTTCGTGTTGGTCTGCATGAGCGCGAGCGCCCACGGCGCGAGCGGCACCACATGATCGATGTTCGACTTGTAGCGGCTCGCCGGGATCGTCCACAGATCACCACGGCGCTCGTCAGTCGGCGCGCTCATCACCTCGCTACGGCGGCACCCGGTCAACAGGATCAGCGACAGCGCCCGGACGTAGACGCGATCCTGCTCCGCCACCGCTCGAAGGAACAGCGTGATCTCGTCGTCATCGAGGATGCGGCTGCGGCTTGAGACGCCGTAGTAGGTGCCGGAGAGCCGACGCGATGGGTCGTTCTCCAACACGATCCCGGCATCCTCGCCGTCCATCCCGCAGCACCAGCCGAAGAACACCTTCATTTCCGCCGCCATGCGGTTCGCCCTGATCTTGCTGCCCTCGTCAGCCTTGGCGCGGACGATATCGCGAAGGTCGCGTTCCGTGATGGATTGCAGCGGACGGGACTCGATGGTTGCCTTCGACACACGCCACAGACGTTCCTTGTCCTCAAGGGTCCGGGGCTTGAGCGTCTTGCGCAGGCCGCTGCGGCACCAGTCCATGTAGAGGCCATGCGCCTCCCCCACGGTGATGCCCGCTACCGCTGCTTCCTTCGCTGCCTCGCGTGGGTCGGTGCCAGCCTCAAGCTGGACGTTGAACGCCGATGCGATCTGGCGCGCGTCGGCGATCGACATAGCCGGGTAGGAGCCGATCACTTTTTTGAAAACGCGGTTCGTGCCCTTCACCTTCCGCTTGAACGAGAACACCGTGGGGACACCCGATCGTGCCAAAACAGAGAGACCCGGTGTTTGTGGGTCGGCTGCACTGCCGTCCTTCAAACTCTCGATAAGCTTCGGCGAGAAAACGATTTTTTGCATTCTGGTGTCCTTCCGTGTGGAAGGTTTGGCAAGGACACTGGAAGGACACCACAGAGCGGACTGAACCGAATAAAACCGGACTAAACCGGACAGTTTCGGGATGATCCACGAGCGGGGCGAGCTTCGGCAGCGAACTCCAAACCGACCAAAAACAGTGTGTTTTCAGCCACTTGGGTGCTACCCGACTCGTCATTCTACGAAACGCTCGCCGAAGATGGCGTAAGTTTGTAAACCGAAGGTCGCGGGTTCGATCCCTGCACTCGGCACCACCGAAAACAGGTTTCAACAGGCGCTGCGCCGCCATGCTGCCTCAGGTGCGTCACGCGCAGCCTGCCAGCCCTCCAGCAAATCGCCCAGTTCGCGCAGCGAGGGGTCGCGCTCCACCATACTGCGGAGTGACACGATCTTCGCCTCTTCCGGCACAGGCGGCATCCCTGCATTGTCGAGAAACTGCCAGCCGCCATCCTCTTCGTCATGCGAGACGAAGGCGACCCATGCCCCCTCCAGGATGCTGCGCGTCGTCAGAACCGCGACATTGGGGAGATCGGGGAAATTCCAGTCGTTCATAGCGCGCTCCGCAGCAACTCGGCATATGCACCGAACGTGGGATGGGGCGACCAGTTGCCGCTGACTTCAACGCAATTGCCGCGGTGATGACTTAACGCCTGCCATCAATCCGATGGGACGCCATCGGCATCCCAATATTCCCAAGTCCCGACTTGCGCGCCTGCTGCATAGTCACCGCGTGCGGCCATTTGGCCATTGGCGTGAAAATCAGTCCAACTCCCGTCTTCCGCCCCATGGACATAACTGCCTTCCGACGCGCGTTGCCCGTTGGGGTGATAGGCGAAGAACGGCCCATGGCGAATCCAGCGCGTGCCGTCCTCCGACATATAGCGCGCGTACCGGTATCGTATTGTACCGTCCTCGAATGGAATTTCGACAATGTTGAGGTCAGCCATCACGGTCCTTTCGGAAGAGAATCACGCTCGAGTGCAGCGTTCGGTGTGGCCGATCAGATCCCATATATCTGCCGGATCGCCGTATCGAGATACCAGGTCCAGAAGGCCCGCCGCGCCTGCATATCAGCGGGCCGCCCGTTCAGGCCACGCGCCGCAGCCGAAGCGCACATATAGCTGGCGTCATAGGCTTCCGGATCGAGTCGCTCGTCATCCTCCTCCTCGGGAATCGCGCCCTCATTGTCCTCGATCCGCGCTTCGATGCGATCCGGGCGACCAGCATGCCTCCGAGGTCAAACCACACTTGGACGATCCGGATCCGCATAGTCGAACTGAGCTTCCTCAAACCGCGTCTCCAACGCTTCCAGGCCGTGCTCGACCTTGTAAGCACGTTCAGCCGGGGCGATCGGGACCAGCCAATAGAAGTGGATCAGCGCGTCGCCGCGCCGGAACTGCGCTAGCGCCGGTCCGTCGAGATAGGGGAGCGAGATCAGCCCGTAGCTGCATTCCGACTGCCCCAACCAAGGCTGGCCGAAATTGACGCTGTGCTCCAGATCGAGCGGCGCGGCGGTACGGTGGAAATGCGCCAGGGCGTAGAGAATCTCGACGACCGCATCGGCCTTCGACGGCGTGAAGAGGTGCAATTCGACCGGCGTCGCGTCTTCCGGCTGCGACATTGCCCGCGTGGCATAGGTCCAGACCGAACGATCCCAATGGGGCGGAAAGCGCAAAACCGCGAAATCCTCGGGCAGCGCATCCATCGGACCACCCGGGGATGCGCATTGCTGACCGACTACGCCCCAGATTTCCGCATAATGCCGGGCAATATCCTGCGCGTAGGTCATAGCCCCAGTTCTTGCTCTACTCTTCCGTCAGCACGGATTGAGTGGAAATGCCGTTGATCGCAGCAAGGCCGCAATCACCAACCGCGACTATCTTTCGATACGCAGCAACGCGTCATACTCACCGAAAACGGGATAAGGCGCCCAGTTGCCGCTAACGTCAATGACGCGAGGCTCGCTGGTTTTGACGGTCTTGTTCACGAAATCGGAAACACGCTCCGAATGGGTGCCATCGACATCGAACAGATAGATTTCCTGGCTGGTTGCGCGCGGTGTGTCGTCGGTGAAGTTGCGGAAACTGGCCTGTTCCAGAAACAGGCGGCCTGGCTCGCGTTCGCGGAAAGCATAGTTCAGGAACACACGCCCCAAGGCATCGATGAAGCTGACCCCGAAGAATCCGTCATTCGCCTCGATGAAGGCAAAGGGCACTTTCTCGCGCAGCACCACGGCGGCGTAGATGCCCCGCGCATCGTGTAGCCGGCGCGCTTCCTCGACAGGAATGTCGTGGGTGTAGGGTGTTGGCGATTGGAGCCGATTGACGCCCCAACGCAAATAGTAGCGAATTTCATTCATCGATAAATTCTACCGTTGCTGTCGCGGATCGTGATGCCGAGCTGATCCGCGCGGTCAAGAACCGACTGCGGAACCGGACTGTTCTGCGGCGGTACCTCCAAAATCTGGTTTCCGTCCAGCGTTTGCCCTGCCAGCCCGGCATTCTGGTGGCCACTGCCGGGGCGCTGGCTGGGCACATCGGCGATCTTGCTGCCGGGCGGATATCGGTTCGAAAGTTCGTCGAGATAGCCCCGCGCCGTTTCGGGGCGAACCTCGCCCAGTTGGGTGTGCTTTCTCGATATGATCTCTCCCGTTGCCGGGTCATAGGAATCGACGCGGGGATAGCCCGGTGAACCCTCCGGCTTATCGAGCATAACCTCGTTGTGGGGATAGTTCTGCGATTGCTGGCGGTTGAAGTCGTTGCCGTCGTCCAGCCGCTGGAGCCATTCGGGACGGCTGCTGGGCTTCTTGCCGTCGTCGTCATCGTCTCCACCACCGCTGCCTCCGGTAGCGGTGGCGCCGCCGGTGGCCGACCCGGCCGCTGCACCAGCGGCACCGCTGGCGGCCGCGCCGGTACTCTGCATCGCCATTGCTTGCGCTGCCGTAACGCCCGGCGTGCGAATCGCCGGAGCCACCCCCATTGCAATGGTCCCGTTGGGCTGCACCACCATGGCCGGCGCGTTGATGGATCCCGGAGGCCGGCCGCCGGGCCCTCCTCCCAGAAAGCGCCCAAGCCCCGCCGTTCCAGCGCCAACCGCCGCGGCAGTGACAAGACTCTGCATCGTGACAGGAGTGCCGTTTAGAGCTGCATCTGCAAGATGGCCAACGACACCGCTGACCGCTCCGACTCCCAAGATGGTCCCGACACCCGCCGCCGCCGGCACGAACACGAACGGCACCGCAGCCAAGGCCCCGACAAAGGCGCCCTTCAAGCCAGCCATCAGGATGCACGACGCGCAGAATTCTTCCTGATTCAGCGCCTCATTGACCATCGCGCCCGCCGCGCCCGCAGCGGCACCGGCCGCGACGAGAAGCAACGGACCAGAGATCGGCGCGGTGGCAACCACGATCGCCGCCACCGCCACCGCTGCAACGATCGCCAGCGCGGCTTTCCACCAAAGGCCGGTCGGGTCGGCGCGATTTACCGGATCATTGCCGGCATAGGCATAGAAATTGAGCCCGCCGGCCACCCCAATCGGATCACGGCTCAGATAGCGGCCGAGCGACGGGTCGTAATAGCGGAAACGATTATAATGGAGCCCGGTCTCGGCGTCATGATACTGGCCGGGCAGGCGCAGCGGCTGATCGATGCCGCCGGGCAATGCCGCCATCGCGCCGAAGCCGCTACGCTCGGCTTCCCAAACCACGCGGCCGGAGGGATCAGTGAGCCGCATCGGCACGCCAAGCGGATCGCAATGATAGTGGTGGATCGCCCCGGCTTCGCGCAGGAACAGCGGCTTGTAGGTTTGCGGCCAGTAGCAATAGTCGCGGGCACGCACAGGCGCCCCGCCCTGCCAGTCGCGCCCCTCACCATGCGCCTGCTCGACTTCACGGATCAGCTGTTCGCCGGCCCAGACATAGCGGGTGATGCGTTGCTCGCCGCACTGGGTGACGTCCTTCCAGAGCCGCCGGCCGAGCGGATCATAGCCGAAGCGGATGATCCGTCCGGCATCGTCCTCGGCACGGACCAGCCGGTCGAACCCGTCATAAGCATAGCGCCAGTTGCCGGCACCGCCGGTGCGCGCGATGCAATTGCCGCGGCCATCATAGTCGAACCGTTCGCGGCCCTGACCGATCATCCGGTTCAGTGCATCGAACTGGGCCGGCCCGGCAGGGCTCGCGGTACGATTGCCGGCGCCATCATAGGCATAGGCCTCCGCCGCGCCGCTGGAGCGCTCTACACTCAGTAACTGGCCTTCAGCATCATAGCCGAAGCGTGTCGCACCGAGACGAGAGTCGCGCTGTTCGGCCAGGCGATCCTCACCATCCCAGGCGAAGCCCTGTTCGAACACCGGCTTGCCTGCTGCCTCGACACGAACCCCGGTGGTTAGGCCGATGGCATTCTGGAAATTGCTGGTCGCCAGCCCTTCCGGCGCAGTCATCCGCCAGCCGGCATCCTCCGGCGCATAGTCGATGACATGGCGGCGGCCCGCCCAATCGGTAATGCTCGACAGGCGCAGATCGGCATCACGCGTGTAGCGGATCGTCTCGCCGGTCGGGTAGGTCAGGCCGGTGAGCGTGCCAGCCTCGTCATAGACATAGGCGACGGTCTGATCGCCCTGTCGCTCCTCGACCAGCCGGCCACCGTCGTCATAGCGCCAGGCAAGCGCAGCATCGCCATTCTTCGCGGCGACGAGCAGGCCCGCCTCGTCATAGGTGAAGGTCGAGACTTCACCGTCCGGCGTCGCCAGCCTGGTGACACGCCCAGCCTCGTCCTGGGTGACATCGAGCGCGTGGCCATCACTGCGGGTGAGCTGTTGGAGCCGGCCGGCGGGATCGAATGCATAACTTTCGCGAGAACCGTCTGCCTGGACCAGCGCCTCGGGCCGGTCGCCCGTGCCATAGTCGAAGCGCGTGGCATTGCCGTTGCCATCGACCATCGCCACCAGCATGTCGCCGGCATAGTCGTAGCGCTCTACCCGCCCGATCCGGTCACGCTGGGCGGTGATGAAGCGCCCCTGCGTGTCGCGCGCGGATTCCGCGCCGGTGTCGCGATACTGGATGCCGGACCAGCTGCCGTCCGGAAAATCGACGCGGCTGAGCCGGTGCTGCTCGTCATGCGTGGCGCGGAAACGGGTTTCGCCGCTGCGCGACACGCTCGCGAGATCGCCGGCCGCGTCATAGTCGAGGTCAAGCGTCAGCCCCGAAGGCAGGCGCATTCCCTTGAGACGGCCGCGCTCGGTGCTCGCCAGCCGCCATTGCCGGCCAAGCGGGCTGGTGACGCTGTCGAGCATGCCGCTCGCCCCAAAGCCCAGCCGCATGACGCCGCCGTCGGGGTTGGTGACCAGCACATCGTCCGATTGCGGCTCGCGCTGCGCACGTTGCGAGATACCGGCAAAGCTGGCGGCATAGCGGTCACCGATCGCGCGGCGGCGGAAGGCGGCGAGATTGGCCTCGCTGATCCGATGCCGCGCGCCGACAGCGGGCCGGGGCGCCGCACGGACGATCCCCGGCGCGCGATAGGCCATCATCCCGGCGCCCTTGGCATCGACGGTCAGGAAGGCCTGGACCGGCCCGAAGAACGCATTCAGCTCGTCGGGCGTCGAGCTGCGCAGAAAAGCTGGGAGCAGGCGCGGGTCGTAGAAGCGGAACAGCCAGCCCACACCCTCAGGCGAGCGGACCTTGAGGAAGCGGCGGAGATGTCGGCGCGTCACCTCGAACCCGGCACCCGAGACGAGGAACACGCCCCAGGGCTGGCCGTCGAACCGAGTCGCCAGCGCTTCCGCCTGGGCGGCATCGACGCGGAACAACCAAGGCGCCTGATCGCGATAGTTGACCGCCGCCCGGCCGAGATAGAGACATGCCGCCCGCCCCTGCCCCGCCTGCTCGGCCATGGCTGGAATGTCGGGCGAGACGCAGCCATCGACCAGCGCATAGAGCTGCCCCGCAGCCGCCCAGCCGGCAACGTCTCGCGCGGCAACGGGCGCGAACAGGATCGGAGGGGTGCTGCTCGTCATGCCTATTCGGTGACGAAGGGCGTGCCGCTGTCATGGGCGCTACCCAGCGTGGTGCTGCGCGCCTTCGCGCCGTCGCCGATCAGCACGGTCGGCGCGCCGGTTGCGATCTTGCCTCCATGGCAGGTGGTATCGCCGATCCGCGCGGCTTCGTTATTGCCGATCTTCACCGTGGGGCAGCCGGACTCGATCTGGCTCGGGCTGCTGCAATCGAGCGTGTCGCCCTTGCGCGCGGCAGGCAGCCCCATGATCAGCACGCTCTTCTCGCCAGTCATGATCGTGCCCTTGTTCTTGACCGGGCAGGCTTCGGTATCGGTAATCCGTGCGGCGGGCGGCATGATCTTACTCCCAGATACGCGGGACAGGGTTGGAACGCTCAACGGCCATTGGCGGACCAATGCGGCGGATCGCTCGCCAGTTTGCGCAGCCCATAGGTGGCGCCGACAGCGTGGAGATCGGTGTTGGTATTGCCCGAGCGGGGCTGATCGATGCGGTGCGTCTGACCGGCTGCGTCGAGAATATCGATCGGCTGGTCCCATCCGATAGTCATGTCGATCGCCGTCCCCTCGATGTGGTTCGAAGTGAGCGAGGGCTTGAAGGCGATACGGAACAGATTGACCATAGCCTGCGCCGCGCGGCGCGAGACGGTCGGATCGCCATGATCCCAGATGATATCGACTTCGGGATTGGCCGGCACCGCACCGGGCTGCACCGCGCCGTTCGCGATCTGCCAGGCATAGTGCATGATCCAGGCCCGGTTGCGGTTGCGCAGCGTCGCGCTGACCCGGACGGTGGCCCCCGCGCGCTGGAGCGCGGCGATGAAGCTGCTCGTCTGGGTGGCAAAGGCCGGGGCGAGATCGGCAACGCGGTTGCTGTTCGGGAAACGCGCCTCGTTGGCGTTGAACCAGGCCGCACCGCTCAGCTTCGGGAGTGCTGCTTGGGCACGCAGACGATCGCGCAGCAGCGTGGTCGGCTGGGTATCGGCAAGTGCCGTCCAGGTCCGCCCGTTTGGATCGACCCTCCCATCCGAGCCCCCGCCCAGCACTAGCGACTGGTAGCGCCCGATCGCGGCCATGGTGGCATTGTCGATGATCCCGGTCGTCGCCAGCGGCTGCACGCCCAGCTCGCCGACACGCAGGTTGAGCAGCTGCTGCACCTGCGCGACATCGGCCGGGACATTGGCGCCGCCGCGCCCCACGGATCCGGTGATCGCCATCAGTTCTCGATCCGCGGATCATAATCGCCCAGCGCCTGCTGGACGGCGCGGTTGCGGGCATATTTGCGCTTGAGCCGCTTGAGCTGCGCGTCCGAGCCCTTGCACAGCCGCAAGGTTTCCGCGTCGATCTCGGACTGGCGCTGCGTCTCGGGCGAGGCCTCGCCGCGGAAATGGTCGCAATCGTCGCGGCGCGTAACATAGGCGTGGACATCGCGCGGCAGCACGGCCTGTTGCGGGGCCAAAGCAAGAAGCGCCGCCAGAATCATGCCGCGATCAGCCCCTCGCTCACCAAGGTGCGCAGGCCCTTGTCGAGCGCCTCGTCGCTGTCGAGCCCGGCCTCACGCGCCACGGCCGCCAGCGCCGCGCGATCGCGGGTGCCGTCGAGGTGCGCGAGAACATGGCGCGGGCCGAATTCGGGGATCGTCATCAACCGGTGATCGAGCGTGCAGATATTCTCCAGCCCCTCGCCCAGCATCGCGCGGATCAGCGGGCTGGCGCGCGGGCGCTCGGTCACCTGCGCGGCATAGGGCTCCGGCCCGGTGCACAGGTCGATCAGCCCGGCATCGAACATCTCGAACAGCGCCAGCTTTCGCGCCGGCGTATCGACCAGTTCGCCGACCCGGATCCGCGCCGGGCGGGCATCGACCAGCCGGCCCAGCGCCTCGGCAAGCGGCGCGTCCTGCACTTCGAATGCGTTGGTATTCATCCGGAACATGCCCTCGGCATCGCGGACGCAGCGGGTGACGGCATAGAGATCGCTCAGCGCGTCGAGATCGATGCGACGCTTGGGCGTCACGGTATCGCGGACCAGCAACGTCTGCCGGAAGAAGCGGAAATCGTGAACATCGCGCACTTCGAGCAGGCGGACGAGTTGGGCGGTGGCATCCCCCTGTGGCGCGATTTCGTCGGGCAGAAAGGCGTCGCCCATCTGCTCGCGATCAGCATCCCCAAGGAATTGCAATCCGTTAGCCATCGCTGCTGAGACAACATCGCCCAGCGACTGCGGATGGAAATGTGGGCCGAGCTCGTCATGGCACAGCACCGACCAGGGCTTGTCGAGCGTATGCTTCGCCGCATCGCGCAGCGCCGCCTGGGCGGGGTTCTCGCGCCCCTCGGGCTTGGCGGCGAGCGCGGCCAGATAGGCGCGCGCCGCTTGCCAACGCTCGGCGCCCTCCAGCCCTTCGAGCTGGAGCAGCAAGGCGTCGCGCAGTACCAGGCGGATGTGCCCGCCGGGCATCGCATTGTAGCTGACAAAGGCGACGCCATCGGGCGAGAGCAGCTTGCCGATCAGCGCCATCGTCGCTTCACGCACCGCCGGCGGTACCCAGGCATAGACGCCGTGCGCGACGATATAATCGTACGGCCCGTCCAGTTCGTCCGCCGCAGTCAGGATATCGAGAACCCGCATCTCGGCATTCTCGATCCCGGCAAGCGCACGCCACCGCTCGCCGCGGGCCACCGCCGTTGGCGCAAGGTCGAAATTGGTGAAATGCGCCTTTGGATAGGCAGCAGCGAGCGCGAGCAGGTTCATCCCGTCCCCGCCGCCGATCTCCAGCACGCGGGCGCTGGCTACCGGCGGGGGCGACAGGCCGGCCAGCCGCGCGATCGTTGCCAGACGGTCGGGTGCCGTCTGGTTGAAGATCGCGCTGGGATAGGCGACCGCATCATAGGCCGTAGGTGTCGCTTCGCTCATTCGACCTGCATGTCGAGTTGCTTCGCCGCATCGGCATAGAAGCGCGCGGAGGCAGCATTCTTCTGCGCCTGGAACCGCGCACTCGCCGCGCGCGCTGCCTTGGCCGCCACCGTGAACGAGTCGATCCGCACCTGCGGCTCGAGCTCGTCCTGCACCAGATCGCCATTCACGAACTTGCCGACGACATAGCCGCCATCGACATTGATCGCGCCGATCACCGGAACACCGGAACGCAGCTCGCCATAGAAGGTCGCGACGGCCTTGCCGCCATCGCGGCGGACCAGCACGCCAAGGCCAGAGGCCTTGCCGTCCGAACATTCGCCGATCCAGTTGGTCGGCCCGGCAGTCAGCGAGCGCGGCGCTTGGAAGCTGCACTTGCTGCCCGGATCCTGCGACCAGCCATCCTGCGGCGCGGCGGCGACAGGCACCGAAGCTTCCGACGACGCGGTGACATTGGCCGGCGCCTGATTATTCCCTGATGCGACCACCGGGTGGCAGCCGAGCAACGCGACAGCGGCGAACCCGCCGAACAGGAGCCGCGCGCTCATGGGTTGGGGAAGCTCGCGATAAGCGCTGCGCCACATTCGAAATGCATGGCATCCTCCGTCCGGAAACCCGCGCCCCAATACCAGCCGCGAGCGTTGAAAAAGGGCGCGAGCAACACAAGGCCGTGATAGATCTTGTTGTCACCGCGGACATCGAGCTTGCCGTTGATCTTGAGATCGACGGCGGTGCCCCAGCTATGGTTCGAGATCGAAGTGGACGACCCGCGCACGTTGCGGACCACCTTCATCCCCGCCGAGCTGAGCGAGCTGTAGAGATCGGGGATCGAGCGCTGCACATCGTGCATCACTTCGCGCAGGCTCGCCACTGCCGGGCGCAGCCCGGTGACGCGGAACGGCCCGACCGACTCGGTGCTCATCATCGCCGCCAGCTTCGCGTTGGTGATCGGCTGGTCATTCTGGCTGTAATTCTCACGCGGAGCGCCGAACTTGGCGAGCAGCACCTTGTTCGACGGCGAGGTGAGCCCGCGGTTGAGCGTGGTGCGATCGGGGCGCGGGACGAGCGTGGTGTAGGACGTCGAGCTGTTGCCGGGCGTGGGCGACGCCGCCGCGGCCGGCGGGGTAGCGCGACCGACGATCGCGGGGGCGCCACCACCGCCGCCGCCATTGGCCGCAGCAACGCGCGGCGGCGTGCGGACCGGGGTGACGGCGCGGGTGGGCGTGGCGGAACCACCACCACCGCCGTTGCCGCTCGGGCGGGCCGAACCACCCTGCCCGTTCAGATGCCGCCAGGTCGTGGCATTGGGCTCGACCAGGCCATCGGGGTTGCGCATCAGCCGGCGCTGGTAATTGACGATCGCCGAGATCGTCTTGGGGCCGCAGCGGCCATCGATCAGGCCAAGCTTCATCCCGGCCCGGGTAAGCAAGCTCTGCACCGCGATCGTATCACCGCGCGCATTATTGCCATTCAATCCGACTGAACCCTGCAAGCCCGCTGACATACCCCTACTCCCTACTGATGCCATTTCGACATGATCTGTAGATATGCATTTTTGCAGTTATCTTGCAGAAACCAGATGGTCACCTGCGCGATATTTGAATTATTCTTCCCCTACCGCTTCCGGAACACGTTCCGTCGATTCCACTTCCTGCGCGACCGGCTCCGGCTTCTTGTCGCCCTTGCTCTCGAAGCTGTAGCTGAACCCGTCGGGACCGGCCTCGACATGGATCGCCTCGACATCCTCGCCGCGCATCTGGCGTTCGAGCAGCGCGATCGACATCTCGGGCAGCATCGTGTTGGTGAGGATCGCATCGATCACGCGCCCGCCCGAGGCGACTTCGTTGCAACGCGAGACGATCAGATCGACCACCGACTCCGCATAGCTGAAGCGGATCTTGTGATTGTCGGCGATGCGCCGGACGATCCGGCCGAGCTGGAGCTTGACGATGCCGGCGAGCATTGCCGGGCTGAGCGGATAATAGGGCAGCACCAGCAGGCGCCCGAGCAATGCCGGCGGGAACACCTTGAGCAGTTCGGGGCGCAGCGCGATCGCCAGCCCCTCCGGCTCAGGCTTCATCTCGTCATCCTCGGACAGGTTCATGACGAGATCGGTGCCGACATTCGACGTGAGCAGGATCAGCGTGTTCTTGAAGTCGATGAACCGCCCCTCGCTGTCGTTCATGAACCCCTTGTCGAAGACCTGGAAGAACATCTCATGGACGTCCGGATGGGCCTTTTCGACCTCGTCAAGCAGCACCACCGAATAAGGGCGACGGCGCACCGCCTCGGTTAGCACGCCGCCCTGACCATAGCCGACATAGCCGGCCGGGGCACCCTTGAGCGTGGAGACGGTGTGCGCTTCCTGAAACTCGCTCATGTTGATGACGATCAGCGATTCATCGCCCGAGAACAGCAGCTCGGCCAGCGCATGCGCCGTCTCGGTCTTACCGACGCCCGAGGGGCCGCAGAGCATGAACACGCCGACCGGCTTGCTGGGGTTGTCGAGCTTGGCGCGGCTGGTCTGGATGCGCTTGGCGATCGCGTCCATCGCATGATCCTGGCCGACAACGCGCGCCTTGAGCTGATCGGCGATCGTCAAGACGCTCTGGATCTCGTCCTTGACCATCCGACCGACCGGGATGCCGGTCCAGTCGCCGACCACCGAAGCGACAGCATCGGCATCGACCACGCCGAACACCATCGGCGTGTCCTCCGCCGCTTCGCGCAGCGTAGCGATCGCAACGTCGAGCGCGTGGCGCAGCTCGGCTTCGTTGGCGGGCTCACCCTCGGCCTCGGCACGGGCATCTCGTAGTGCCGTGCGGGCCTGGACGACGCTTTCCAGCGCTTGCTTCTCGCGGTCCCATTTTGCCTCGATCGCATCGCGGGCGGCATGGGCCTCGGCCAGTTCCTCGTCGATCTTCACCAGCCGATCGTCGGCACGATACTGGCCGCTCGCCTCGCGTGCGACGACCTCGCGCTCGACTTCGAGCAGCTCGACCTTGCGGCGACGATCCTCGACCGCGGCGGGCGTGGCGTGCTGCGACACAGCGACGCGCGCGCAGGCAGTGTCGAGCAGGCTCACCGCCTTGTCCGGCAGCTGGCGCGCGGGGACATAACGCTGCGACAGGGTGACGGCGGCGGCCACTGCTTCATCGAGCACCACGACCTGATGATGCGCCTCCATCATCGGCGCGACCGAGCGGATCATGTCGATCGCCTTGTCGGTCTCGGGCTCGCCGACATCGACCGTCTGGAAGCGGCGGGTGAGCGCCGGGTCCTTCTCGAAATATTGGCGATACTCGGCATAGGTGGTCGCCGCGATCGTGCGCAGCCGGCCACGCGCCAGAGCAGGCTTGAGCAGGTTGGCGGCATCGCCGGTCCCCGCCTGCCCGCCCGCCCCAATCAGCGTGTGCGCTTCATCGATGAACAGGATGATCGGCGTGGGCGAGCTTTCGACTTCGTCGATCACCTGCCGCAGCCGCTTCTCGAACTCGCCCTTCACGCTGGCGCCGGCCTGCATCAACCCGATATCGAGCGTACGGAGCGTCACGCCCTGCAGCGCCGGCGGCACATCGCCATCGGCGATACGGCGAGCAAAACCCTCAACCACCGCAGTCTTGCCGACCCCCGCCTCGCCAACCAGGATCGGATTGTTCTGGCGGCGGCGCAGCAGGATATCGATGACCTGGCGGATTTCGGCGTCGCGGCCGACGATCCGGTCAAGCTCGCCTGCCTTGGCCTTGGCGGTGAGATCGATCGAATATTTGCCGAGTGCCTCGCCCGGACCGGCGACACCGGTGGCGGCGGATGCTTCGGCGTCACCGCTGGCAGCAGCAGCCGGGGCGATATCCTGCTGCGTGGTCTCGGCGGAGGACTGGACGACCAGATCGAAATCCCCGCCGAGCCTCTCGGCCTGGACCTTGCGCCATTCCGGGCTCAGCGCGAACAGTGCATTGCGCAGCGTCGGCGTCTTGAGCATGCCGTAGAACAGATGGCCGCTACGCACCCGAGCCGCGCCGAACTGGAGCGAGGCGTAGAGCCAGCCCTTCTCGATCGCTTCCTCGATCTGCGGCGCGAAATCCGAGATCGCAGTGGCGCCGCGCGGCAGCGCATCGAGCGCGGCGACGGTATCCTCGATCAGCTTGCTATCGTTGACACCGAAGGCAGTACGGATCGCGGCAATGTCGTTGCGCGGATCCTGGAGCAGGATGTGCACCCAATGCGCCAGCTCAACATAGGGATTGCCCCGCATCTTGCAGAAGCTGGTCGCCGTCTCAATCGCCTTGAGCGGCACCGGCCCCAAACGGCCAAACAGAGCGGAGCGGCTGATTTCCGTCATCAAAGTCCCCCAAGTGCGGCATGGGCGGGTTTGATCCGCCGCAGATGCGCGTCCGATCGGATGCGGTCGCTGGGCTGAGGGCCTATCCAGCCCGTCCAGCCCAGCCGGGTGCGTCCGTCCAGCCGCGCGGCTGGAACGTCCCGCTCGGCGATTTCGATCCGCATGTCCCATTCGAGATGGCTCGGCGCGAAGGCATCCAGCGCTTCCGAAGCGATGGCGAAGCGCGGGCCCGAAGGCAGCAGCTTCTCGAACTCGGCAAAGGAGCGCGCGCCGATGACGACGCTGAACGCGTCCGATGCCATGCGGATGCGATCGCCGAGCACCAGATCGCCGCCCAGGGTCGCGAAGCTGCGACCGAGCCGGCTGCGGTCTTCCTTCGGGATGTCGCGCCATTGCGGGCGATATTCGATCACCTGGACCGGCTGGCCGAGCAGATGGCCAAGCGCATCCTCGATGCCGATCGCGCTGCGCCGCGAGGCGAACAGCGAGGCATAATGGACGCGCGCCTGGGCGGAGAAACCGGCGCGAGGGGACACGCCTTCGGTCGCACCCGATAGCGCGGCGAGATAGGCGGCGAAGCGATCGTCCTCGGGGCGATCGGCATGGACCACCGGCTGCGAATCCGCCCAGGCGCGGAAGAAGAGTTGCAGCATCCGATTGGCCAGCACATCGAGCCAGCGCCCGAACGGCCGCTTTTTGGCGTAGCGATGCTCGAAGGTCGCGAATTCGGTGAGGTGGATCGGCAGCGGACCGTTGGGACCGGTGAGCCCGAGCCAATAGCCGTTGAGCTGGATGCGCTCGCCGCGCGGCTCGGCCGAATGGAGCGTCGGCGCCGGAAAGTGCATCGCGGGCACCTGCGCCAGATCGACGATGCTCTGGTTGGGGCGGCGCGCACGGCCGAGGCGCGGCAGATGGGGAGCACGCGCCTCCGCCCCGCGAGCCGCGGGGAACATTCCGAACTTCCGGGCCTGCTCGCCGACGCGGCGCAGGAAGCTCAGATGTTGTGCTGGCGCCCCATCCTCGGCGGCCATTGTGCGAACTCCCCTTCGTTCGGACTGAAGAAACTGCACTCGGTAAAGGCGTTGATGCTGGCGAACTCGGCCAGGAAACGCTCGAGCACGGCGGTGAACAGGAACATGCCGCCCTTGTCGAAGGCGGCATCGTCGAGCTTGATGCGGATCTTGTGCCCCCGGGCGAGCGCCATCCGGTCGAGCCCCGGCACGCGGCGCATGACCTTGGACGAGCTGATCCCAAGCACGCCGTCGATCTGGCGGCGCAGCACGGCATCGTCCTGCCGGCCATAGAGCGCGAGATGGTCGCGCAGCGCCGAGGGGTCGTCATGATCCTCGGGCGCGAGCGTGACGTAATTGGGCGTGAGATGGGCGATCACCCGCCAGGCGGCGTCACCCAAACCGAGCGGCGGGCGCGGTCGGGTCGGCGCGCGCAGCACGCTCACCGCGCGGGCGGGCACACCGGAGACGGTGAAATGCTTGTCGCCGCGGAAGGTGAGCAGCTCGGGCAGCTCGCGATTGGTGACCAGCGCGCGGACGGCGAGCTCATGGACATCATCGAGCCGGCCGGCGTCACCGGGTGAAGTCAGGCTGAGCCAGGTCTCGGTGCCGACATATTCGCTGCGACGGCGCAGGCGCTGCTCGCGGGTAGACAGGCGGCGGGGGCGCAGCTGGGTCGAATAGAACAGCGCCTCGCGCCAGTCGTAGAGCAGCGCACCGAAGGCGTAGAGCGGCGCCACCGTGCGCGCATCGACATTGTCGCGGGCATAGGCCTTGACCTCGGTGAGGCGGAACACCTCGAAATCATAGCGCTTGGTGCGATCGGGGATGACGTGCAGCTCATGCTGGTGCGGGCGCACCTGGACGCGATCGAGCTGCTTTTCGAACAGGTTGATCGCCGGCGTGGCGAACAGCTTGAAGTTGCTGGCGTCGACTGCGCGGGCCAGCGCCGGCGAGGAGCGGCCGAACAGCAGCACCACGTCGCAGGCGCGCGGGGACGACTGGAAAGCGCGATGCAGGTCCTTTAGCTTCGCGAACAGGAAGCGTTCGGGACACGCGAAATATTCGGAGAGCAGCCGGTAGCCGCGGAAGCTGCGCTGGTCGGCCGGGAGCAACGCTTCCTCGTCGGCGAACCCGACTTGCTCGGGCACCGGCAGCGACACCCAGGGTGCATTCGGCACCGCATCGACCGAGCGGCCGAGCACCGCCAACGTCTCGCCGATCAGCTGGCGGTAAAGCTCGTTCGGCACCGCCTCGGCACCGTGGAGATGGAGCGGCAGTTCCTTGACCGGGACCTTGGGCAGCTCCGCCCCCGGCGTCGCCTCGAAACGCAGGCGCAGGCCGGCCTCGGCGCGGACATTGGCCGCCGCCGCATAGGGCGCCACTGCCGCGCGGGTGGAGAGATATTCGGCCTCGGCGAGCCTGATCGGCCAGAGCGTCACGTCGTGCCCGGTGCGGAAGATCACCGGGGCATTGTCCTGGCTGCCGGCAAAGGCAGTCAGTTGGGTGCCATGCGGGACCTTGTGCCCCTTGAGCAGCACCTGGTCGCCTTCCTTCGGATCGAAGCCGGCGATGCAGATCGACGGCATCGGCGCGAGATAATGCGGCTGGATCGCATGGAGCAGGTGCGAGGTGAATTCGGGGTACTGGTCGGCCAGCTTGAGCTGGACGCGGGCGCCGAGGAACGCCACGCCCTCGAGCAGCCGCTCGACATAGGGATCGGGATCGGTCGGCGTCTTGAGCCCGAGCCGGCCCGCGACTTCCTCATGCTCCTCGCCAAACTCGCGCGCGGCTTCGCGGAGATAGGCCAGCTCGTCATTATAATGGCGCAGCAGGCGCGGATCCATGGCGCGCTACTCCGTGACGTCGACCGCGACGGTCTCGGGATCGACCTCGGTGCGGAACTTGACCGGCATGGCATGGGCGGCGGCGGTGATGTCGCCGCGGATCACGAAGGTGATCGTGTTGGGCTTGTCCGGATTGTCGGTGGGATCGACGGTGAGCGTCTCGCCGGCCAGCCGCGGCTCGAAGCGGCGGATCGCCTTGCGCAGCTCGCGGGCGCGCTGGAGGATCGCGCGGCGGGTGAGCGCCTTGCCGGCCAGATCGCTCAGCCCATAGTTGAGCACCGAATTCTGGACGTGCGGATAGGGCTCGAGGTCGTGCAGCGCTTCGATATTGGTTGTGTTGAGCAGCCAGGCGAGTTCACGCCGGATGGTCGCGCGCAGCGCCGCCTCGTTGAAGCGGTCGAGCTTGGGCACCGCATAATGGCGGAACTTCTCGCGCGAGACCTGCGGTGTTTCAGACTCGATATCGCGCAGCCCCGATATCTCGATATCGGCGACCAGCTTGTCGAACAGCGTCGGCGTGAGGCGCTGGCGGACGGCCATGATTAATTGAAGCTCAGGCTGCGCAGCGACAGCAGCGCGTGATCCTCGCCATCGGACAGGGTCCAGAGCCGCTGCCCCGAGCCCGCCTGCCCCCAGCGCGTGTCGGCCCAGGACGTCGCGCGGCCCAGCCGCTCGGACACGTCGCCTGCGGCTTCGGAACCGGGATAGCGCGCGGGCAGGAAGGCGGCCACCGACTGGCCAGAGCGGAAGGCGATCTGCACCGGATACCAGATCAGATCGCGCAGATCGCGCGGCCCCTCGCTGGTGATGCTCGCCACCTGGTCGAAACCCTGGAGGCCATAGCGGCCGCCGATGATCGCTTCAAAGCTGGGCCCGAAACGCGCATCGGCGTCGGCGATCCAGTCGAAGCTAATGTCGTTGAAACTGCCGGCGACATCGGGTGCGGCGTCAAAGGCCGCGTCACGCGCGCCCTCGCCCTCCGCGATCCGGCCCTGGCCGAAATGCTCGAGCGCGTCGATCACCCCCTCCAGCCAGTCGCTGGCAACATGCTGGCGCGCGCGGGCGCGGCCGGCAAATACTTCGACACGCTCACGCTCGGCGTCGATCGCCTGGCCATAGGCCACCGCGAGCATCTGCGCTTCGCCGGAGAGCTGTGCGAGGGTGTCGAGCTGGCGCCGCGCCTTGTCCCATTCCCCCGCCGCGGCGAGGAGCTGAAACAGGAACATCCGCGCCTGCTGGTTTGCGGGCTCCGCCCGGACGGTCTCGACGAGCGCGGAGCGCGCACCGTCGAGATCGCCGGAACGAAGCAGCGTGTCGGCATCCGACATGGGTGCTTGAACCTCTAGGCTCAGGCAGCCACGTTCTGACGGATGTCGTAGCTGGCGGTGACGACACCACCATCCTTGGCACCCGACTTGCCCTGCGGCTGATAGTCGAAGGTCACCTTGGCGGTATTGAACACGATCGATTCCATGATCGCATCGCCATGGCTCGCGCCCTGGTTGTCGACCGAGGAGACGATCACGTCTTCCAGCTTGATCTTGTAATAGGTCAGCGGCTGCTGATCATCACCCGCCTTTTGCGAGTAGATGATGATTTCCTTGATGTGCTTGCCCGAAGCGCATGCATTGAACAGCTTGGGCGAAGACTTGTCGACTTCCTTCACGATCGCGATGTCGCGGATTTCGGCCTTGCCCGAACCACCGCCAGCACCGCCGGTGTGGAACGAACCATGCTGGGCAGCACCGAAGTTGAACGAAATGATATCGATCTCCTTCTCATGGCCCTTCTTCTGGCTCTCACCTTCGATACCGTCGATCTTAAGGAACAAATCAACTGCCATCACCTACCTCCATAGATACGCGGACTTGCGTGATACATATTTACTTGCACTATTGCAGATACGTTTCAGAACAACGCACTATCGACCAAATGACCTAAAGTTCAGTTGGCCCGTGGAAGCCGTGAGACCATGCTCAGTGCGATGTCCATTCCTTCCAACTGATAATGCGGGACAAACATGAACTTGCCCTGATAATAGCCAGGATTCTCCTCGTCGGGAGTTACTTCAATCTTGGCATCCTTGAGCGGCAGACGCGCCTTGGTTTCCTCGCTCGACGACATCGGCGCGCCATCGACATATTGCAGAACCCAATTGTGCAGATCGCGCTGCAGCTGATCGGCCTCGCGATTGCCACCGACCCAGTCGCGCACCATGCACTTCAGATAATGCGCGAAGCGGCAGCTCGCGAAGATGTACGGCAGGCGTGCCGAGAGATTGGCGTTCGCGGTCGCGTCGACATTCTCGTAGTTCTTCGGGCGATGCAGCGTCTGCGCGCCAATGAACGTCGCCTGGTCGGTGTTCTTGCGATGGATCAGCGCGAGCATGCCCGCCGCCGAAAGCTCCGCCTCGCGCCGGTCCGAGATCGCAATCTCGGTGGGGCACTTCTGGTCGACACCGCCCTCGTCGGTCGGGAAGGTCGCAGTCGGCAGATCCTCGACCGTGCCGCCCGATTCCACGCCGCGGATACGGGTGCACCAGCCATAGGTGTTGAACGCCTCGGTGATCCGGGTGCCCATCGCATAAGCGGCATTCAGCCACAGATGCTGATCGTGCGCGCCGTCGGTCTCTTCCTCGAAATCGAACTCGTCGACCGGCTCGGTCTTCGCGCCATAGACGGGACGCCCCAGGAAGCGCGGCATGGTCAGCGCCATGTAGCGCGCATCTTCCGAATTCCGGAACGAGCGCCACGCCATATATTCCTGCGCATCGAACAGCTTGCCGAGATCACGCGGATTGGCGAGCTCGGTCCAGCTTTCCATGCCGAACAGCGGCGGCGCCGCAGCAGCGATGAACGGCGCGTGCGCGGCAGCACCGATCTTGGACAAGCCCTTCATCACCTCGAGGTTCGGGGCGGTGTGATCGAAATAATAGTCGCAGACGAACGCACCATAGGGCTGGCCGCCAAGCTGGCCGAACTCGCTTTCGTACACCTTCTTGAACAGCGGGCTCTGATCCCATGCCGCATCCCGATACTGGCGGAACATCTTGCGACATTCCTCCTTCGAGATGTTCATGACGCGGATCTTCATGTCCTTACCGGTCGAGGTGTTCATCACCATGTAGTGAAGACCGCGCCACGCGCTTTCGAGCGCCTGGAATTCCGTGTTGTGGATGATCTGGTTGACCTGCTCGGTGAGCTTGCGGTCGATCGCCGCGCGCATCGCATCGACCGTCGCATAGACGTCGTCGCCGATGATCGCCGCATCCTGCAGCGCCTGCTGGGCCAGCGTCTGCACCGCTTCCTCGATCCGGTTCTTGCGGATGTCGTCAGCGGGCTTGAACTCCTTCTGAAGGAGCGTCGAGAACTCGTCGAACTCGACCGCTTCGGCCTGGGGCTGCGCTTCCTTGAGTGCTTCTTGCGCCATGGAACCTATTTCCCCTTTTAACCCTGCGTGACCGGAGCCGCTTCCGCGGTCGCGGTCTCATCATTCGCCGCCTTGGCCGAGCTGAGGGCCGCGAGCAGCGCCGGATCCTTGAGCACCTTTTCGAGCAGGCCCTGCGCCCCTTCCTTGCCGTCCATGTAGATCAGCAGGTCCTGGAGCTGCTGGCGCGCTTCGAGCAGTTGCGCGAGCGCCGGCACGTTCTTGACGATCTCGCCCGGCGTGAAGTCATTGACCGTCTTGAAGGTCAGATCGACGCCCAGCTTGCCGTCGCCGGTCAGCGTGTTCTGCACGGTGAAGGCCGCACGCGGCGCGATCGCCTCCATGCGCTCGTCGAAATTGTCCATGTCGAATTCGACGAAGTCGCGCTTCGACAGGTCCTTCTTCTCGACATGGCTCTTGCCCGAGAGATCGGAGAGCACGCCCATCACGAAGGGCAGTTCGATCTTCTGCCGCGAGCCGTAGGTCTCGACCTCGTACTCGATATGAACGCGGGGGGCCCGGTTCTCCTTGATGAAACGCTGTCCACTCTTAGCAACCATCGGATCCACCTTTCGTCGCCCTTTTCGGGCACTTTCCGGAATTTCTCAGGGGTTTGCGGGATCTAATCAGTATCCGGAGCTTTCTTCCTCCGGACGGGCAAGCAGGACGGAACCGGCCTCGTGCATGCCGCCCGGCGCGATGTCCTTAAGGATTGCGAGGAAATCCATCGTGATCCACCCCCTTACTCGACGCAATGCAACGGGTATCGGGCTCGCTGGTTCCCTGCGCAAATAATAATCTATGATGGAATCTATTGCTCGGGCCACATCCTCTCGGGATTCCACGCGACCGGGACTTCGAATCGTCGTCCCATTTATTTCCAATTCATTTCCATCGGAAGATATCGGGACAGGTTCTTCTTCCGGGACGGCGGCATAAGGCGCCAGCCAGCGCAACATATTGTCGATCGTCTGGTAGGTCGTCTTGAAATCGGTGCCGGTATCGCCTTCGGCATGCGCCATCAGCGCCACGTCCGCTCGCTCGATCGCCGAACGCATCGCGCGAAGCGACACCATGGTTTCCGCAAGTGTCTCGACCGCCATTTCATCAACGGCGTGGCGGAACATGCCGAAGCCATCGGCCCCCTCCCCTTCGGCCTCAAATCGTTCCAGATCCTCGGCACTGTAATCGCCCAGGCGCGCATGCTCGATCAGCGCGATGCGCTTGAGCGGGCCGAGGAAGGTGCCGATGCGCGTGAGCGATTCACACGGCGCCTTGCGACCCTGGAGGCCATATTCTTCCAGCGACGGATGCAGCACATTCCAATAGGATTCGAGCAGGCCGGCGAGCATCTCGCAGCCGGTGACGACAATATCGAGCCGCCCCATCCGCGCGCCGGCGCGGGCGAGATAGACGGCAAGCCACAGATCCTTGGTGCGCTGGCTCTGCGCCTCGATCCGGGAAACGATATCGCGCCAATCGACGCCCGAGGGATCCTCCTCGAACGCCTGTTCGATCTGCTGCCGCTCGGGGTCGTCGTACAAGTCCAGCCCTCCCGGAGACTCCTCCGAGACGGGGGCGAGCAACTCACCGATCGGCATCAACACCTGTGCAGTCCCGACAAAACCATCCCACTCCTCCGAAACAAAGCGAAGCCGCGACGACGGGGTGATCAGGAAATCAGCTTGGCCTCCACCCGGCGGTTATGCGGATCATCGGCGCGGCGACCGGGCAGCGGGATGCTCGGGCCGAAGCCCCGCACCTCGACGCGCGAGCGATCGACGCCCTGGCTGGAAAGAAACGCCGCAACCGCATCCGCACGGCGGCGCGACAGCTCCATGTTGAACGGCACGCCGCCCAGCGAATCGGTATGCCCCTCGATCAGGAAGCGCTTGCTGCGCAGCTCGGGCATCTGAAGCGCGCGGGCGAACACCCGAGCCTTGGCCATCCCGTCTCCGGTGAGCTTGGCCGAATTGAGCTCGAAGCCGACCATCAGATCGGCGCGCGGCCCTTCGGACACGCGCGAGACCGGCGTGTAGCTCGAAACCGCGGAAGGCCGGCGCACCGAGGCGATATTCCCACGCGGTGCACGCGCGGCATAATCGGCACTACTTGCGCGCACGGCAGCAGGCTTGGCGGCATTTGGCGCACCGGGCCGCGCGATGCGGAAGCCCTTGGTCGCCGGAGCCGCGCGCGTCGGCTGCTCGGCTTCGGGCAGATTCCCGCATTTGCCGGCAAAGGTGCAGAGATATCCCTCAACGGTCGGCTCGGCCTGTTGCTGTGCGAACGCTGGCGGGACGCCAACGAGCAACGCAGTGCCGGCAATCGTCGACAGGTACGTAATACGCATGCACGTCCTCACGGTTACCCCCCCCGGAGAACGCATTAGTCTTAAAATGGGTCCGTAACGTTCACAAGCACCATGACGACGAGTTGTTACGATAGACCGGTCGAAATGAAGGTGGAACGGTTTGCCGCACAGACTTGAACCGATTTGCCCGCCAAGCGTAAGAACAACGCACAAGAGTAAGATCGGAGGCCGCGTTGCCAGGCAGTTCGAGACTTTCCGAAATGTCGATCGATTTGGGGGACGAGCAGGTAGAGCTCGAACGAATCGACTCCATGGAGACCCTTAGTTCTCTATTCACCATTACCGTCGACATATTCTCGCCACTCGAGATCGACATCCAGCCGCATCTGGGCAAGCCCTGCGGCCTGAAGGTCAGCGAGGATGGCGAGCTGCGCCGCCATTTCCACGGGCTGGTGATCTCGGGCGAATATATCGATGAATCGCCGACGGGGCATCGCTATCGGCTGGTGTTGAAACCCTGGGGTTTCTTCCTGGCGCAGGGTCGCTCGATGGCGATTTTCCAGGATTTGACCGCGCAGGACATCATCAAGCAGGTGTTTCAGAACGCCGGCATCTCGGACTTTGAGTTTAAACTCTCCGGTACGCCAAGGCCCCGCACCTATTGCGTGCAATATCAGGAAAGCGATTTCGCCTTCGCCTCGCGGCTGATGGAGGAGGAAGGCTGGTATTATTTCTTCCGCCATTCGGCCGACAGCCATGTGATGGTGATTTGCGACGCGCCGTCGTCGCATACCGCCGGCACGCCGCCGAGCATCACCTATGCGCCCAATTCGGTCTCGGTCTTCTCGGCCGATTCAACCGAGCGCGCGAGCCGGGGCAAGTTCTACCTGCAGAGCTGGCATGAGCGGGTGAGCACCCAGGCGGGATCGAAAGTGACAGTGCGCGACTGGGATTTCCGTGCGCCGAACCGCTTCGTCGAAGCGAAGGCCGAGAGCGAAGGCCAGCACGAGAAGGACGACCGGGAAATCTACGTCTATCCGGGCCGCTTCTATCATGAATCGATCGACCCGGGTCAGGTCGAGACGCATGGCGGCGAACGCAGCGACACGATGCTGGCGGGCGCCCGGTCGCAGCGCCGCGTATTCACCGGTGCCTCGCAATCGGCGGGGCTCTCGACCGGTTTCAAGGTGAGCGTGGCCGGGCACCATGTCGGCCGGATGAACGGCGACTATCTGATCACCTCGGCCTATCATAGCATCACCGCGGAGAGCTATCGCAGCGGCGAGAGCCCGCGCGAGGCGTCTTTCAACGTCCGCTTCGAAGCGATTCCGGCGGATACCCGCTTCCACCCCGCCCAATCGACGCCGCGCCCGATGGTGCAGGGCCTGGAAACCGGCATCGTCGCCGGTCCCGAGGGCGAGGAAATCTACACCGACAAATATGGCCGGGTGAAGGTGCGCTTCCATTGGGACCGCGGGCCGACACCGGGCGAATCCGCGACCTGCTGGATTCGCGTGTCGCAGACCGGCGGTCTTGGCAATCTGATCCTGCCACGGGTGGGACATGAGGTGCTGGTCGACTTCCTCGGCGGCGATCCCGATCGCCCGGTGGTGGTCGGCCGCGTGTTCAACGCCAACCATATGCCGATCTACGACCTGCCGGGAAACAAGACCCGGGCACTGTGGCGCACCAAGCGCTATGGTGAGACCGGCGACTATCCCAACGCCCAGCCGCTCGACAGCGGCGCGCCCGGCGCCAACGAAATCCGCTTCGAGGACAAGGGCGGCGCCGAGGAAATCTATGTCCATGCCGAGCGCGACATGAACACGCGCATCCGGCTGGCGGAGACGCACCATGTCGGCCAGGACCAAACGGTCAATGTCGGCCATGATCGCACCCGCGGTGTGGTCAATGACGAGACGGTCGAGATCGGCAACAACCAGAATCTGACCATTATCGCCCAGCGGCACTCGAAAGTCGGCAAGGACGACATCATCGATGTAACGCAATCGTTCAAGCTCACCGCCAACACAAGCATCGTGCTGCAGGTCGGCAATTCGAAGATCGAGATGAAGCCGGGATCAATCTCGATGACGTCGCCGGTGATTGAGATCACGGGTAACAGCTCTGTAACAATGAATTCGCCTGAAACTTCAGTCGACGGCAAGGGAACGCTGACGCTCACCGGGGGTTTGGTGAAGATCAACTAGGGGGCCGTCGATGAAGCCGTGGCGTAGCGTGCATCTCACTCAGGCGCGGCAAGTAGGGGAATTGATGGAGTTGCGCGGCAGCACGCTCCCCGCCCCCGAGGTTCCCCTGCGCGCCCATTACGAGACGCTGCGCGCTGCCGACCTTGGCCAGGCAGTCGAGTATATCGGCCATGCCCTGCCTCGGCGCGAAGCGATCCATTGGGCTGCGGGATTGATCGAGGCACCGGAGGACGCACCGGCGCGAACAGCTCTGGATCAAGCCCGCCGCTGGCTGGAAGACCCTGCCGACGGACGGCGGCGCGAGGCCTATGCGGCGGCGCAAGCGGCCGACCGGGAAGCGCCCGAGCGGACGCTGGCTACCGCAATCTTCTACAGCGGCGGATCGATTGCCCCCGAAGGCGTCGCGCCGGTGCAGCCTGCCCCAGGGCTGGCTAATCGTCTTGCGGTGGTGGCAGTGATCCAGGCGGCCTACCGCAGCGGCGACCACAAGGCTTTCCTCTCCCGCGCGCTCGACCGCGCCGAGGCCATCGCCGAACACGGGATCGAGCCGCGCGCATGACGCTTCGTCTCGCCATCGCCAATCTCGGCCGCCCAACGCTCGACAATGGCGTGCCCGCCGAGATCGTGCTGAACGCACGCGGGGCGCTGATCGGCCGCTCGCCCAATTGCGACTGGTGCCTGCCGGACCCGCGCAACCATATCTCCTCGCGCCACTGCGAAATCCGCTATCAGGACGGCGCCTATCTGCTCAGCGACCTGAGCATGAACGGCACGTTCGTGAATGGCCGGCCCGAACGCCTCACCCAGCCGCACCGGCTGGCCGATGGCGATGTGGTCACCATCGGCGGTTATGAGATTCGTGCGACACTGGCCGCTGCTGCACCGGCCTTTGCACAGGCGAACTCGCAATGGGACGGCTGGGGTAACGCCCCCTTGCCGGCTCCAATGCCAGCCCCGGCGGAGCCGACATCGCACCGCTCCGCAACAGGCTGGGATCCCGCGCCCTCGCCAGGCAATTGGGGCACTACGCCGATCCCGCCTGCGCCGAGCGACAATGACAGTTGGGGCCCACGCGCCGATGCCGCGCAAGGCTGGGCGCCTGCACCGCCCGCCCCCGCAGAAGCAGTCGCGTCCGCCTGGCATATGCCGGCCGCCGATGCGCAGCCCGCCTCGGGCTGGTCGAGCGACGCACCGGATCGCCCGCCTGCCCCCTCGCCCGACGATATCTGGGGGCGGCTTGCCGAGGGCAATGTCGTCGACTGGGCGCGCGGCGGTTTCGGCCAGCCGATCCAGGAGAATGCCGACCCGCTGGGTATCCGCCCGGTCGGCACCGAGCAGGCGCTGGGTGTGGCGCCAGCGCGCGCCTTTGGTGCGCGCGACATCCCCGCCCCCACCCCGATCGGTGCGCCGGTGGCAGAGCAGCATTTCGCCATGCCCTCGGCCAACCCGGCTGGACCGAATGGCGCGGCGCAACCGGCACCTCCGGTAGCCGCGCCGCCGCCCGCGCCGGACTATGCGCTGGTCGACGCATTCCTGCGCGCGGCCGGCGTCGAGGACAGCGTGAAGCAGCGCAATCCTGCGCTGATCGACCGCGCCGGGCAGGTGCTACACCGGCTGGTCGCGGGGCTGGTGGTGATGCTGGAGGCGCGGGCGCGGGCCAAGTCGCAGATGGGCGCGGAATCGACGGCGTTCGAAGTCGATGGCAACAACCCGATCAAGTTCGCCCGCACCCCCGAAGAGGCGATCGCCGCGCTGCTTAACCCGCCGGCACGCGGATTCCAGGATGCGGGGCCGGCGATCGAGAATGCGTTCTTTGACCTGCAATCGCACCAGATCGCGACCCTGCGCGCCATGCAGGGGGCGCTTCGGGCGACGCTCGACCGCTTCTCGCCAAGTGCGATCCGCCAGCGGGCGGAGAGCCGGGGCCTGCTTGCCAAGATCCTGCCGGCCGCGCGGGATGCCGCCTTGTGGCAGGCCTATGAGAAAGAGTTTGGCGGAGTCGCACAGGGTTCGGACGAAGCGTTCATGGACGTGTTCGCCAAGGAATTCCGCCGCGCCTATGAGGAGCAATCGCGCGCGCAGCGGCGCGGCTGATCACTCCGTCACTTCATCGACGACCTTGAACCAGACCATCTGGGTTTGCCAGCCGTTCGCAGCGGCTTGGGAGACGAACTTCTCCGTCCATTCGGGGCCGCGGCCGCCGAGCGGCGGAGCGATCAGCTTTTGATCAAACGGTCCCTTTCCGGTGATCAGCAGCACGCCCGACCAGCCGGGATGGTTGACGTCGAGCTGGATCTGGTAGCGGTCGCCGCCGCGATCGGTGACCATCCGGGTCTGGCCCGCCAGCTTCTTGAGCCCCTCGCGCCCCAGCACCCCTGTTCCCGGGCCGGAGAATTCGGGATCGATCACGCCTGAGGGCTCGATGCCGATCAGGGCGAAATCATCCTTGGGATTGGCAATCGCGATCTGCAGGACGACGTTCGCGGCATTCTCGCCCGGATAGCCGCTGAGCGTGGGATCGGCGGGCTGCATGCGCATCTCGAACTTGCGCTGGGGCACGCTGAGCTGGTGCGAATCAGGCGCGCGGACCTGGCGATAGGTATCGAGCGCGGCGCAGCCCGACTGGGTGATCTGGGCGACTTCGCTGAAATCGATGCTGGCGCCCTCGATCTTGCGCTGGGCAAGCACTTGGGAAATCTCGTTTTGCGAGGCGGAAGGGTTGCCCGCCACCCCCGTCAGCCGCGCGACCGGGCCGGGCTTGCCGGGGGCGACTTCGACGATCTGGAGCCAAGTGCAGCCGACCGAGGGCAAGGCCGCGTCGATCGCCGAGCGGGCGAGCTGGGTGGGGTCGTTCGAGGTGACCACCGCCGGGCTGCCTTTGGTTCCCACCGGCGCGCGGGGCATCAACATCAGGCCGGCGCCGGCGAGCGCCGCCGCCACCAGGCCCGCCCCGCCGCCGATCAGCCACCAGCGTTTCGGGCCGGGTTTTGAAGGGGTTACCGCTTCGATCCGGGCGATCTCGGCCAGTACCGCTTCCATCGACTGGAGGCGTTCGGCCGGGTCTGGCGCCAGCATCTTTGCCAGCACCCCGCGCAGGGGCTCCTCGACCGCGCTGAGGTCCGGCCCTGCCCTGCGCTTGTCCACGGCGTCGACCAGCGAGCCGCCCATCTTCACGTCGCCGCGCTGGGCTAGGGCGAGGATCACCAGGCCGAGGCTGTACACGTCGGTCCAGGGGCCGATCGAGCGGCCGAAGTCGCCGAGCTGCTCGGGGGCTACATAGTTGAGCTTGCCGGCAAAGCCGTCCCCGACGATCGTGGCGGAGCCCGGGTCCATCTCCTTTGCGATACCGAAGTCTATAATCTTTGCGCGTTCGAGCGTGCCGCCTTCGAGCAGGATATTGTCCGGCGCGATGTCGCGGTGGATCGCGCCAAGGCGGTGCGCGGTGTCGAGTCCGGCGGCCAGGCGCTTGAGCAAAGATACCAGTTCGTCCCGTTGTGGGCTCAACTGTTTCATCTGGAGCGATAAGTTTGCACCGTCGATAAATTCGGTGACGATGTAGAGCACGCCGAGCTGCGGCTCCTCAGCGAGCACGATGTAATGGACCAGCGCATCATGCCGCAGCCGGCGCAGGGTTTGCGCCTCGCGCCGGAACATCGAAACGACGTTCGGATCCTTGGCGAGCGCGGGGAGCATCACCTTGATCGCGACGCGCTCGTCGGTGTTGATGTTCACACCTTCGAAAACCTCGCCCATCCCGCCCCGAGCAATGAAGCGCTTCACTTCGAACAGATGGTTGAGCACGTCGCCGACCTGGATCGTCGTGCCCTCGCCGCGCGGCGCGAAGCCGGTACCGCCGCCGGGCTGGAACTCGGTGGCGGGCTCGGCCGGCCCGCCCGGCTGGAACTGCGTCGCAGGCTCTGCCCCGGCCTCGGGCTTCGGATCGGGCGTGGACGGCACGAACACCGTCTTGGGATCGTCCTTGGGATCGTCGCTCATCACGCCACCCCGGTAGCGGCGAAGCTTAGCTGGGTTGTTTCGCTGACGCCGATTATCACCGCGGTGACGTTATCGGGCGCGCCACGCTCCAGCGTGAGCGCGATCAGCCAGTCGAGCGCTTCCTGATGGCCATGCCCCTCCAAAGCCTCGGCAATCTCGGCATGCGAGACGCGATTGGTAAGCCCGTCGCTGCACAGCAGGAACACGTCCCCAGGCTGTCCCTCATCGACGATCACGTCGACCTCGACCTCGGCCTGCGCACCGACGGCGCGGGCGAGGATATGCGACATCGGGTGGTTCGCCGCTTCCTCGGGCAGGATCATCCTGCGATCGACCATCGCCTGAACCTGGGTGTGATCGCGGGTGAGCTGGTGGAGAATGCCGTCGCGCAGCACATAGCCGCGGCTGTCCCCCACCCAGAACAGCGCGAAGGCCGCGCCGCTGAAATGGAGCGCGACGAAGGTGGAACCCATCTGGATGCCGCGCTGCGTCGCCTCGCCGTGAATGCGGGCGTTGGTGGCGTGGATCATGTCGGCGATCGCGGTGCAGGCTTGGTCGAGGTCCGCGGGCAGCGCGAGCGCCTCCGCCGCTTCGGTCAGCGCGGCGGATGCCCATTCCCCGTTCTCATGCCCGCCCATACCGTCCGCAACAGCCCAGAGGCCGAGATCGGGGCGGACGGCGAAACTGTCCTCATTATTGGTGCGGACCCGGCCGACATGGGTGCCGCCGACACTATCGAGACGCAGCGGCGCCTTCATGCATTCACCTCGGAATTCAACATCTTCGCGAGCAGCCCCACGGGCCGGTCGCCGTGCATTTCGGCGGGCGCAAAACCTTCGCCGCCAAGCGTCCACCAGCGCGCGGCCTGCGCCCCGGATTCAGCCGAAAAAGCGAGCGTGCAAGCTTCGGAGACCAGAGCGTCTGCATTCCAATTTCCGCCGAACGCGCGATAGGCGAGATCCTCGACCTCGGCGGCGGCATCTTCGCCCGCACCGGCCAGCGCGAGATAGAGCGGGAAGCGGCGGCCGACGCCGTCGACCGAAGCGACCAGCACCCCTGCCCCATCCGGCCCGGCGAAGCGCCAGGGCGGTGCGCGATCGAAGCGCTCCTCGAAATCGGTGCCGAGCGCGTCGCGGGCGGCGAGCATCTCGGCCGAAAGCCAGGCATCGAGCACATCGCGCTCCGCCGCCGCCAGCCCGCGCGCGACGAAATCGCCATGCGCCGGCAGCTTGCCGAACAGGCGCGCGACGCTCACAGCGCAGCCGGGCAGCGGAACGACCAGAGGTCGCCGCGGCTGAACGGATTGCGCTGGCTGGGCAGCTGGATCGCCAGCGTCGCGCTGCCGGTGCCTTCGCCGAAGGTGGCGCGGATCGCCTGGGCGCCGGCATTCTCCATCTGCGCCTTGCCCATCAGCCGAAACAACGCCCAGGGGCCTTCCGCCTCGAAGCGACGCAGTTCCTTGCCGTCGGCCTGGTAGAGCACGACCGAGGCCTCGGGCAGGCCGCCCGAGACCGACCATAACAATGGTTTAGGCAAGTTATTGGTGGCGTCGAACTTGTAGGTCGAGCCGCCGTTCGAGACTTCGACCGCGGTGACGCCGGGACCGAACTTCGCCATCGACACCTTGATCGGCAGGCCGCCGGCGAGCAGGTCGCGGATCTGCGCGGCCTTGGCGAGCTGTTCTGGGCTGCCCGGATCGAGCGTGCGCGCGATCGGATCGTCCTGCTTCCAGCGCCAGACCGGGCCGCTGGTGTCGATCAGCGGCTTCAGCCGCTGCTGGACGAAGCCATCGAGGGTGCCGCCCATGCCGAACACGCGCAGCACATCAACCGCCGGGGCATCCTTCGCCGCGGCGGCCCCGAAAAAAGGGAAATGCTCCTGCGCGACCTCCTGGCATGCCGGGAGGACGGCCTGGGCCCAGGCTTCGGAGACCGCGCCCTTGGCCGCGCTGATCTGCGCCGCCGATCCGCCACCGGCCGCGGCGTTGACGAAGCCCTGGAGCTGGGGCGGCGCGCCGGCGGCCGCTGCCTTCACCGAGGCCATGGCAGTGGCCATCTGCGCCTGGGTGGTATCCGATCCGCCGCCGCCGCCGACCGATTTGGCGGCGATCACCGCCTGGCCCGCTTCCTTCACCGCGGCGACGAACTCATCGATCGGCGCCGAGCCCTTGGTGTCCCCGACATAGTCGTGGATCGGCTGGAAATAGGCCGTGATCTCCTCGCCGGCATCGAGCCCCGACGCACGGCCCGCAGTGGCATCGTTGCTGTAGCGGCCGATCCGCGAGCGGTTGATCCGGTCCTGCACGATCCGCTTGCCGACCGCCTGGGCGCCGCCGGCGAAGATCGTGTTCTTGCGCAGTTCGAGCAGCACGCGCTTGAGCGGCGACGGGCTCTTGGTCATCGCGCCGAACGCCGAGGCATCGCGGAAATAATCGGCCGGCTGCATCGCGGCGATCACGCCTTCCCAGGCGGCGATATAATCCTTGGCATAAAGGCCGGCGACGCCGGGGCGGATATTACTCATCTCGTCACGCACGCCGCCGGTATCGGCATCGCCGCCGAGCACCCAGAGATCGCGCTTCAAGTCTTCCTGCACGGTGGCGAGGCCGAGCGTGTAGCTCTTCTCGAAGCCTTCGCGGGTGAAGAAATAAGGCACGCGGGTGGACAGCACCTTCTCGCGATCGGCGAAGGCGATGGCATCGCCCTGCGACAGGATGTTGGCCACTTCCCAATCGGCGCCGGCGGTAGCCGCCTTCTGCTTCATCACCGCATAGGCGCGGTCGGCGAGCGAAAGCGTGCCGATCGCGGCGCGGGCGCTGGCGACGAGCGCGCCATCGAGCGGCGGCTTGCGATCGGCCCAGACGCCGGCGAGGTTCTTGTCCTCGAGCAGCGCATCGAGATGGCGGGCGAGCTGGCCGCGCTCGGCATTGCTGTCCGACCCCGGATAGACTTCGGTCGCCCAATCCGTGGTGATCCAGCGCTTGACCGTCTTGGCGTCCATCGGGCCCTGCTGGCCGAGCATGAGATAGACCTTGAGCGGCTCGTACAGCGCCATCGCGTCGCCACCATGGCCGCGCATATATTGTTCGAGCCGCAGCATCAGCCGGGGCAGCATCACCCGGCGCAGCGCCTCGCGATAGGTCTCCTCGGCCTGGCGGCTGAGCCCGCTTTCATAGAGGCCGAAGGTCATCAGCAGCGGCGGGCCACCCTGCAGGCGATCGGCATAGCCGCGCGGGAGCGTGCGCAGCGCGTTGAGGCCGCCGAGCGCGGCGCGCAGATCGCCATCGCTTTCGCGGACCTGCTGCAGATCGATGCCGGCTTCGCGGAACTGGGCGCGCGCGACTTCGGTCTTGGCCATCAGGTCGTTCTGGAAGCTGCGGTTGCGGGCGAAGCTGACGCCCCAGGCGGTGAAGGTGAGCAGCACCACCGCGGCGATCGCGGTGAGCCCGGCAACCAGCCGCGCGCGCTGGCGGCGGCGCGCGGCGGGGTCCATCGTCACCAGCCCGGCCTCGCCGAACATCACGTCGCCGAGCAGCCGGTTGAGGAAATAGGCGCGGCCCGAGCTGCCCGCACCCTGGGCCGGCTGGGCGGGACGGTCATAGATGTCGGCCATGCCCGCGAGGATGCGGTCAAGCGGTGCGCCCTGCTGGACGCCACTGGTCAGGTAGAAGCCGCGCAGCTGGCCGGTCGGCTCGTCGCCGCTGGTAAAGGCGCCTTCGAGGAAGCGGGCGACGCGGGCGCGCAGCGAGCCGAGCTGCGCCGGAAAGCCGAGCAGCAGCGCGCGGCGGAGCGGATCGACTTCGTCGAACAGCCGCTTTGCCTGACGGTCGGCGACGGCCTGGGCGACTTCGTCGAACGCGCCCGCGACATCGTCGGCGCTGGGGCGGCCGCGCGGCTGATCGAAGCTGTGGCCGAGCACGGCGCGGCGGCCCTCGACATCGAGATCGTCGAAATATTCGGTGAAGCCGGCGAGCAGATCGGCCTTGGTGAGCAGGACGTAGATCGGGGCGGCGACTTCGAGCGTCTTGCGCACCTCGACCAGCCGGCGGCGGACCGCGGCGGCATGCGCGTCGATCTTGGCGCAATCGCTGGCGAGCAGCTCGTCCACGCCGATCGCGACGATGATGCCGTTGACCGGCTGAAGCGGGCGGTTCTTCTTGAGCAGCGCGAGGAACGAGGTCCAGCCGCGGCTGTCGACCTGATAGTCCGAATCCTGCGTGGTGTAGCGGCCGGCAGTGTCGACCATCACCGCTTCGTCGGCGAACCAGAAATCGAGATTGCGGGTGCCGCCGACGCCCTTCATCGCAGTGTCGCCGAAGGGGAAGCGCAGGCCCGAATTGAGGAGCGCGGTGGTCTTGCCGGCACCGGGCGGGCCGATGATCACGTACCAGGGGCGCGTGTAGAGATAGTTGCGCTGCTTGCCCGAGGCGGATTTGAGCTGGGCGACGGCTTCGCGCATCCGTGCCCCAAGCGCCTTGCTCTCCTCGCCGGCCGGATCGGGCGCGGCGAGTTCGGCGGCGATCGCGTCGGCGGCCTTCTTGTGCCGGCGGTGGCGCAGATAAGCGAACAGGCCCCAGATCGCGGCAACCACAAGGACGCAGGTGATCCGCACCCAGAGCGGGCGCAGGAACTTGACGAAGAGCGGCAGGCCGAGGGCGAGCAGCAGCGCGACGATCAGCGCGCAGGTGATGGTGACGAACCACCAGTTCTTGAAGAGACGACGCATTCGCCTGGCTCCGCTCAATACCGCCGGGGCACGATGATCTCGACGCGCCGGTTTTTGGATTTTCCTGCCGCCGTGTCGTTCGACGCGATCGGCACCGTTTCGCCCAGCCCCTTGGTGGTGACGCGGTTGGGGTCGCTGAGCGAGGCGCGGATGATCGCGCCCACCGTCTCGGCCCGCGCCTGGGAGAGCGCCATGTTGTCGGGGAAGGCCAGGGTCGCGACGCGGTCGCTATCGGCATGGCCTTCGATCGTCACCGCGCCCTTCTCCTTCTCGATCGCGTCGCCGATCCGCTTGAACAGCGTCTCGCGGCCGGTTTCGAGCTGGTCCGAGCCGGACTGGAAGAGCTGGCCGACGGTGGTGCGGACGCGGACGGTCTGGGCGTCTTCCTCGACCGTGACGAGATGCTCGCGGATCTCGGGCTCGAGGAATTTCTTGAGGCCGGCGGCCTGGGCGCTGTCTCCGGTCGGCAGCGCGGCGGCGGGGCGCGACAGGGTGAGCGGCGCGCCGGGCGAGACCGCGGTCAGCGCGGAGGACGGCGCCTCGCCGCTCGACATCAGGATCAGGCGCAGGATGATGAAAACGAGTAGCAATAGCGCAGCGGCGCCGGCGGCGGCGAGCGCGATCAGGTTCCACAGGCCGAGGCGCTTGAGCGGAGCGGCGACGCCGCGCCAGTGCGGCACCAGCTCGGTCTGGGAGAGCGCGCGCGTGTGGGTGAGCGCGCCCTGGAGCTTGGCCATGATCTCATGCAGGCGGCGCTTGCCGTCGGGCATCACCCGGAAGCGACCCTCGAACCCGGCGGCGAGGCAGGCATGGTAAAGCTCGATGATGTCGAGATTGTCCGCGGGCGCGCGCAGCATGTCGTCGGTGAGCTGCCAGAAGCGGTCGCCGCCGATATTCTCCTGGAAGAACTGGACGACCATCGAGCGGCGCGCCCATTCGGCGCCGTCGGTGCCGATGTTCGGCAGGTTCTGGGCGATATCGTCGATCGTCGCGCAGACCGCGTATTTGGCGCGCTGGCGGATCTCTTCGGGATAATGCTGGGCGATGGCGCGCTCGAACGAGGCGATCAGCTGGGTCGCCTCGCGGTGGAATTGCGGCATCGGCGCGCGGACGCGGCCCGAGCGGATGCCGGCGGCGAGTGCGAGCACCGGCGCCGCCTCGGTAAGCATGACGTTGCGGACGGCGCGGGGCTTGGCCGGGCGCGGCACATCGTCCTCGGCAAGGCGCGAGGGATCAAGGCGGACGCCGGCCTGCTGACCCTGGCCGGTGCGCGAGAGCGGCGGGGCGGGATCATAGCCGCCGCCCTGCCCCTCATTGCCGCGCAGCCCCTGCAACGGAGAGGGGCGAAAGACGGTGCGGTTGCCGTCATTCGGGTCGCTCATCGGCCGGACCTTTTCACGCACCACAGCTCGAGCTTGAGCTGCGGCCAGTCGCCCGCGACGTGCAGGCCGAGCGCGGGCGCAGTGGTGACGTCGCGCCAGTCGGCGGCGCCGCGGTCGAGCTCGAAATAGACGAAGCCGGGCAGCACGCGGATCTGCGGCGGCGGCGTGGGGGTGTGGCGCAGCGGCACACCGGGCAGCGCGCTGTCGACGATCTGCCGCATCTTGCCGATCGCGCCGATCTTGGCGACGGAGGGGAACAGCCCGCGTATCTCCTCCAGCGGTGCCGAGGCGGCGACGGCGAGGTAGAAATAGCCGTTCTGGAACAGGTTATGGTCGGTGATCTTCGAGACGTACGCGCCGGGCCCGGCATTCTCGAGCGGGAGCTGGATCGCCGAGCGGTCGAACACCGCCGCGAGCATCGACTGGAGCAGGTCGAGCACCGGATCGAAGCAGGTCTGGGGATGCTCGTGATCGTAGCGCGGCAAGGGCGGCGGCTTGCGCTCGGGGCGGATCATCGTGGCGATCTCGCCGGCCATCGCGACGAAATTCTCGTAGAGCCGCTCGGGGTGGAGCATCGGCAGGCGCTCGGCATGCTGGAGCACCGGCACCCAGCGGTTGAGCGACTGGAGGAGCAGGAACGAACCGAAGGTCTCGGCGCCGCCATCGGTCGCCTCGACCGCGCGGATCGCCAGTTCCTCGGCGCGCTGCTCGGCCCGGCCGAGAATGTCGGTAACCGCGCCGCGCAGGCGCAGCGAGGCGTTCTTGTCGAGCGTCGGCGGGATGAAGCGATCGTCGAACATCACGCGCTTGTTGTGGACCTCGCGCACCCGCGCGACGCCGAGCGTCACCCGGCCATAGATCTGGTCGCGCAGGATGCCGTAGCGCAGGTTCGGGCGGCCATAATCGATACCCTCGGTCGTGCGATCGTCCGAAAAGGCATCGGCGGTCTCGCGCTCATCGACGAGGAAGCGAGCATCGAGCGCACCCGTCTCGGCATCGCGGAACTCGGTGACGCCGTCCTGATGCGCGGGGAGCGTGAGGAAGATCACCGAATCGCGCGCTTCGGCCGGCACGTCGAGCGGCTCGGGCGGGGGCATGTCGTCGGGAATCGCGAAAGGCGTGCCGTCGGGCAGCACGCCGGTGGCGCGGACGACGCCGAACTTGCCGAGGCTGGCGAGGTCTTCGTCGATCACCAGCTCGGTGAAGCCCCAGGGCCAGGGCGAGACGCTGTTCACCCGGGCGCGGACCAGCGCGTCGATATAGCGATCCTGCGCCTGGAAATGCTGCGGCCGCAGGAACATGCCCTCGCGCCACGCGACGCGGTTATTACCGGCCATATCCCACTCCTTCGAGCAGAGGACGAAGTTTAAGCACAGCTTCCGATTCCCATAAAGCAAGGTTATCTGATGCGCCTGCGGGCAACTGCGCCCGTGCGTGAAACAGGGCGCGTGCATGCAGGATCCCGAGGAGCCTTCGTTCGACCCAAGGACCTGGAACGCCAGCCGGCCTGCCGCCGTGGCCGGACAGGATGCGTCGTTCGACATTCGCAGTTGGGGCAAGGCCCCACCGCCGCCCCCGACACCACCGCGCATCACGCGCGAGCCGATCGACCCGAACCTCCACCGCCACGCCCTCGCGCTCGGCACCGGCATGGTGCTGGCACTGTCCGGCGCGCTGATCGCCTTCGCCAACCGCAACGCACACGTCGCGCCGCCCAAGGCCGAGGCGAGCGCGGCATTGCCCGCCCAGCCGCTCGCCACGTCGAGCCGCCGCACCCTCGTCCTCGCCAGCGCGGCCGAGATCGAGGATACGCTGCGTTCGGGCGGCATCCTTCCGGCCGAAGCCAGCGAAGCCGCCCGCCACGCCCGCGCGGCGCTGGGCAAAACGCCCGGCGAAATCCGGCTGATCTTCGACCTGCACGGTGAGCCCGGGGCGGCGCAGCTGGACTCGCTGGAAGCCACGCGGAGCGACGGCGCCGGGCTGGTGCTGCGCCGCGCCGCCGATGGCAGCTTCACCGCCAAGAAGCTCGCCGCCGCGCTCAAGACCCGCGTCACGGTGGTGCGCGGCGAAATCGACAGCAACAGCTTCTACAGCTCGGCGGTGAGCGCCGGGGTGACCGACAGCCTGATCAGCGACTTCGCCAATGCCTTCAGCTTCGATTTCGACATGCAGCGCGAAGTCGAGCCCGGCGACATCTTCGAGGCCGGGTTCGAACAGGCCTATAACCCCGCCGGCGAAGCGGTGGGCGTGCCGCGGCTGGTCTATGTCTCGCTGCGCACCGCCGCCAAGTCCCGCGCGCTCTACCGCTTCACCCCGCCCGGTGAGCGCGAGGCCGGCTGGTTCGACGGCAACGGCATGAGCACGATCCGATCGCTGATGCGCACGCCCGTCGATTCCGCCCGCATCAGCTCGCAATTCGGCCTGCGCACCCATCCGATCCTTGGCTATCAAAAGCTGCACCGCGGCACCGATTTCGCCGCGCCCACCGGCACCCCGATCTATGCATCGGGCAGCGCAACGGTGGAATTTGCCGGGCCCAAGGGCGCCAATGGCAATTTCGTCCGCCTGCGCCATGACAATGGCTGGGAGACGCTGTACCTGCACATGAACCGCATCCTGCCTGGCGTCAGCGCGGGCGGGCATGTCGCGCAGGGACAGCAGATCGGCGAGGTCGGCACCACCGGCCGCTCGACCGGGCCGCATCTCCATTACGAGGTCCATATCGACGGCCAGCCCGTCGACCCGATGACGATCCCGACCGGCACCGGCCAGGCGCTCGCCGCCAAGGCGCTCGCGGCTTTCCGCAAGGAACGGGATCGGATCGACCAGCAACGCGCCGCTACCTCGGACTGACCGCAGGCGCCGGCGCACGATTGCGCGCGAGCATCGCGAGGGGAACGAGCAGCACGATCAGCGCCATCGCCATGGCGAGGCTGGCATTGAGCCCCTCGGCCGAGCCGCCCCAGCTGGCGGGGCCGACCAGATCGAGATCGAACAGGCTGCCGAAGCTGCCGATGCCGGGATTGGGATCGAGCCCGAGCATTAGTTGCTCGGTGCCGTTCCAGGCGAAATGCGCGCCGATCGCGCCGGCGAGCCCGCCGCCCTGCGCCGCCAGCGCGCCGAAGAACAGTCCGCCGAGCAACAGGTTGAGGAAGGACAAAGGCGCCATCGCGGCGCCGAGCATGTGAAGCGCGGCAAAGGCCAGCGCGGTCACCCCGATCGCCGGCAGCACGCCCCAGGCGCGCGCCAGCACCGGCTGGATCCAGCCGCGAAAATACAGCTCCTCGGCCGCGGCCTGGAACAGCACCAGCACCAGCCCGAGCAGCAGCACAGCACCACCGCCGCCCTGCCCGCTGCCATAGCGCAGTCCGCCGGCGATCGTCGCGAAGGTGGCGGCAAGGCAGATGCCGAGCAGGCCGAGCCCGAAGCCGGTGGCGAGATGCCAGCCAGGACGCGCGCCGAGCCCGGTGATGCGCCGGCGCAGGATCGCGCCCGCGGCCAGCGCCACGACGACCATCGCACCATAGATAGCGAGGACGAACGCGCTCTCCTGCCCGGCCTCTGACCAGCCCGTCGGCACGAGCGGCGCGACGAGGCCGGGGCCGGCGAGCAGGATCGCGGCCATCAGGCCGAGCCCCGCCACCAGCGATCCCGCCGCCGCAACCTGTTCGCGCATGCCGGTGCCGGGTTCGGCCATCAGCGACTTGCCACCGCTTGCGGCTTGGGCGCGCCCGAAAGCATCATCTTGGTGCTGTCCCCCACCACGAAATAGGGCGCCCAGTAGAAAGGGTGCGAATAGCGCGGATCGCGGATCAGGGTCTGCTGCGCGCTCTGCAGCGCCTGGCCGATCGTGCGGGTGCGCGCCTCGCTGTAGAAGGTGCGCATCAGGTCCTGCGATTCCTTCTCGGCCGAGACCTGCCAATAGGTCGCCATCACCGAGCGGGCATTGGCGGCGAGGAAGGCGCGGACGAGGCCCTCAAGCGTGGTGCCCGATTCCTCCTGACCCGAGGCGCGGGCCAGGCTCTGGTCGCGCACGCCGCTGATCGTGTCGCAGGCGGAGAGCACGACTAGATTGGCGTTGAAGTGGAGCTGGGCGATTTCGGAGAAGCTCAGCAGCCCGTCCGAATTGGCATCGCCGAACGAGGTGACCAGCGCCGGCGGCGACTTGGCGCAGCCCCACTGCCCTTCCTGCAGGCCGTGGGTGGCGAAGTGGACCACCTGATAATCGGCAAGATCGCCGCGCTGCTCGATCGCCGTGTCGGTGAAGGCGGCGGCGGTGATCAGCGGCGCATTGGGATCGCCGAGCGCTTGCGCCGCGCTGACCAGCTCGCTCTTGTCGATCGGCGCGAAGTTCCGCGAGATGCCGGCAAGCTGGTTATAGCCGACGGTGCAGCCGAAGCCGACATCGACCATGCGGTTGACCGCAGCATTCTGCACCGGCGGCGTGTGCGCACCGAAGCCGAGCAGCGCGTGGCTGGCGGTCGATTGCGGCAGGCTTCGCGAGACGAGGAAGGAGCGCGGCGACAGCGCCGTCGAGATCGTCGTCTTCGAAGCGAGGAAGGCGGTCTGCGAGAAGTCGAACGGATCCTCGCGCACCACCTTGGGATCATACTCCGTCACCAGCGCGCCGATCGGCAGCATGGTGAGCGGGCCGGCGGGATCGATGACCAGCGCCCCGGTCTTGAGCATCGCCTCACGCGCCGGGCCGGCGATCAGGCGGAACAGTACATGCGCGCCGCCGGCATCATAGGGCACCAGCTGGCCATCGACGAGGCGTCCGTCGATCGAGCGGCGGACGCTGTCGGCCAGTTCGTCCAGCTCGACGCGCTGCTTGGCGCTGGCGACCACCGGATAGATGAAGGTCTGCGCCTGGCTGATATAGATGCCATAGACGCGGTTGCTGAGCTGATAGAGCTTCAGATAGCCCTCGCCCGGGCGCAGCGATTCCCGGATCGCGGCGACGGTGGCCGGCGTGTCGTCGACGGCGCGGAAGCGCTGGTTGCGCGAGAGCTGGTCGTTGACCGCCAGCAGCTGCCCTTCGGCACGCTGGCGCTGGTTTTCGAGGTCGCCGAGCGACTGGCCGGGCGCCTCGGTCTTGTCGGCGATCGCATAACGCAGCCTCGTGATCTCGCGCTCGAGCGCGGCGCGGCTGCGGACCAGATCGGCCAGCTCGGGATCGGCGGAGACGACGTTCTGGAGCTGATTGAGCTGGCGGGCGACGCCGGGTTGGCCGCCCGACTGGACCGCGCGGAAGAACAGCTCATAGGTGTCGGCGCTCGGCTTGGTGCGGGCGTCCGCGACCAGCACGTCGAGATAATTCTCCAGGCCGGTGGGCAGGATGCTGCCGGTGCTGTTCGAGGCGACCAGCGCATCGACCGCAACCGAATATTCCTGGCGGATCTGTGCGGCCGTGGCGCCGCTGCGCGCGAGCACGCCGGCGCGCTCGAGCTGGGCCTCCGCGATCGCCGGCTCGCTGCCGGTACCGAGCGAGCCGACCGCGCTGCGGCGGAGATACTGGAGCGCGCGATCGAACGAGGCGAGCGCGGTCGGCCAGTCCTTGCGGCGCGCGGCGAGACGGCCGCGCTGGCGCTCGATCCGCGCACCGAGCCACAGCGACTGGGTGGTATCGATGGGCTCGCCGAGCAGCGCGCGATAGGCGCGGGTCGAGGCATCGAGCGCGGCATTGGCGCGGTCGTCCTGGCCGAGCGCGAGCAGCGCGACGCTGCGTGCCCAATTGGCCTGGGCATCGATCACCAGCTGTGAGAGCTGGCGGGTATCCGGCACCGCTACGGCATTGCTCACCCGGCCCGGGCGCGACTGGTTGAGCTGGCGGATCGTCGAGACGTCCATCAGCGGCTGGCCGGCCTGGCCTTCCGCCGAGACAAGGCGATCGAGCGTGGTCAGTGCCTCGGCGAACTGGCGGCGGTTGAGCTGATCGAGCGCGACATAGGAATCGCGCTTGCGCTGGAGATAGGCGGCGCGCTCGCCTTCGTTCTGGGCGATCAGTGCATCGGCCTGGCCGAAGCGCTGCTTCGCGCTGTCGTTGAACGAGATGTTCGAATCCGCAAGGCCGGCTTCGAGCAGCAGCTCGGTGCGGGTGGCCGGATCGGTGCTCGTCGGCAGGCGGCTGATCGCATCGTTGAGCAGGCGCGACGCCTCGGCATAGCGGCCATTATGGTTGAGCTGGATGCCCTGGCGGAGCGAGGCGGCGGCATCAAAGGCTTCGCTGCCGGTGTCCGCCACCACGGGCGCAGTGCCGGGGCCGGCGGGGAGCGCGGCAAGGTCGATCGTCGCCTTCACGTCACGGCGCGGATCGCTGTCGATCTTGCGGCGTCCGGTGAGCATGCCGACGCCTTCCTCAAGCTGGCCGAGCAGCGAAGGCGTGGCGTTGGCGATCAGCCGGTCGCGGCCCATCGGCACGTCGATGCGGACGGTCTCGATGCCGAGCGTCTTGTCGGTGCAGCGGCGGGCGCGGGCCGGGGCGCCGGCGACGCTGATCTCCGCATCGGAGCCGCAATCGAACAGCGCATCGACCGCCTTGATCGCGTCCGGCGTGTCGCGGACCACCCGCATCGCGCCGAGCGGACGGCTGGCGGTGACGTTGCGGCAGGTGATCAGATAGGCGCTGTCGAACATGTCCTTCGCGCCGGCATCCCGCCAAGTACGGCTGGCGACGCACGGCTCATCGGCGGTGTTGCGGCCGAGGCTGAGGCTGTCGAGCTGGGTGCGCGGGCGGCCGCCCTCGGATGCGCACCCCGCGAGCATTGCGAGCATCGCAGTGGTGGCGGCCAGCCGGGTGCGGGCATTGGGCATGCGCATCGTCACTTCTGCTCCTGGGCGGTGGGCTGTTGGGGTGCGGGCGGCGCATCCTCGTCACGCTCGTCCTCCGGCGCACCAGGCTCGGCGATCGAGCCCATGCCGGCGAACAGCGCCTCGTTGTTGCTGCCGAGCACCGGATCGAACGGCAGGGTGAAATCGGCCTCGGCACGGAAGACGACGAGGCGGCCGGGGTCGAACACGTTGAGCGTCGGCTGCGAGATGGTGGTGGTCAGGCAGCCGGCGGCGGTGCCGAGCACGCAGCCGTTTACGCGCGAATTGGCGAGATCGATGCCATTGGCGCTGATCACGGTGGTGCCGAGCACTGCCGTGGAGCTGCCGCCGATGCCGTTGATCGTGCCGAACATCGCAAAGGCGGTGCGCACGCCATTGCCCGGGCCCTGCAGGGTCAGCGTCGGGCCGCCGCTGGTGCTGCCGGTGAGCACCACGCCCGAATTGAAGCCGCGCGTGCCGGTGTTCTGGAACAGCGCGAAATCGTCGAAGCGGACGGTCAGGCGCCCGGCGGTAAGCGTCGTTTCCTCACCCTGGACATAGGGCGAGCCGCCGGCGAGCGCGCTGTAGAGCGGCGAGTTGGAGCTGCCGATCAGCGCAGCGGCCTGGTCGGCCGAGGCGCCACCATTGGCGAACAATCCGTCGAGCAGCCCGCTCTGGCCAAGCGCGATCTTCGCGCCGCGCAGTTCGAGATCGGCATTGCCGAAGAACAGGCGGCCGCCGGCATCGGCGGTGGCGAGGATCTGGATGGTGCGGGCAAGCGTGGTGTCGCTGGTCGAGCCGCCGAAGCGGAACAGCCGCCCTGCCCCCTCCCCCTCGACCACGCCGACGACCTTGAGGTCGCCGGTGGTGAGGATGTCGACATGGGTGCGGCCGGTCTGGGCGCCGAACTTGAGCGTGCCGATCGTGACTTCGCCGCTGCCGCCGTCGAACACCGCGCGATCGGCATCGATCCGGGCAATCTCGGCTTCGCTCAGGCCCAGGCCCGCACCCTGCTGGTCCGCGGCAGCACCCAGGCGCAGACCACCGGCGGCGTCGCGGCTGCCGACCGTCACCGTCGGTGCCTTGAGCGTGCCGTTCAACACCATGTCGCCGGCGCGGACAGTCAGCGCGCTGGTCGCGGTGACATTGCCGAGCGTCGCGGTTCCGCCAGCAAGCAGCGTGGCGGTGGCAGCGGTAAGCTTGTCCGCGCCGAGCGCGCCCGTGATATCGACCGAGGCGGTGCCGCTGATCGTCGCGTCGGTGATCGTCGCCGCGCCGCCGGTGAGGGTCAGGCCATTGGCGGTGAGCGTGCCGAGCGTGGTCGTCCCGCCCTTGAGCACGGCATTGGCGGCGCGGAGCCTGGTGACGTTCAGCGCACCGGTGGCGGTCAGGGTCGCGTCGCCGCTGACATTGCCGTCGACCAGCTGGATGCTGCCCCCGGTGACGGTCAGCGCGCTGGCGGTGCCGGTGCCGAGATTGACCGCATTGGCGGCAGTGAGCGTCATGCCTGCCGGGGCCTGCCAGCTGTCGAGCGTGATGCCATCGCCCGAAGTCATGGTGATCGCGCCGGAACCGGTGAGCGAACCGAGGTCGATCGTGCCGGTGGTGCTGGTCAGACTGGTGGTGCCGGTAGCGATGAGGCCGTCGGCGGCGATGCTGCTGCCCTTGAATACCAGATTGCCGCCACGCAGCGTCTGGATGCTGAGCGCACCGCTCGCGGTGAGCGTCGCCGCACCCGAGATGGTAGCGTCGGCAAGGGTGATGCCCGCGCCGGTGACGGTCAGTGCGCTCGCGGTGCCGGTGCCGAGATTGACATCGTTGGTGGCAGTGATCGTCAGGCCGGCGGACGCCTGCCAGCTGTCGATCGCCACCGCTCCGCCCGAGCCGATGGTGATCGCACCGGTGCCATTGATCTGGCCGAGATCGACGCCGCCCGCGCCTGCGGTGAGCGCCGTTACGCCGCTTGCGGCCAGGTTGGTCCCAGTGATGCCGCCGGCCTTGAGGGTGACATCGGTGCCGGTCAGCGTGCCGATGCCGAGCGTTCCGCTGAGATCGACCGAAGCGGCACCAGTGAGCGTTGCCGTGTCAATCGTCGCCGAGCCGCCGGTGAGCGTCAGCGTGCCGAGGGCAAGCGTGCCGAGCGCCGCTGTACCCGCCGCGAGCGTGGCGCTGCCGGCCTTGAGGCTATCGACATCGAGCGCGCCGGTGGCAGTCAGGTTGGCAGCTCCCGCGACATCAGCGCTGGTCAGGTCGATGCTCGCGCCGGTCGCCGTAAGCGCCGCGGCGGTCAAATCGTTGGCGGTGATACCCGCCGCCTTGAGCGTGACGCCCGCACCGGTCAGCGTGCCGATGCCGAGATCGCCGGTAAGGTCGATCGAAGCGTCGCCGGTAAGCGTGGCGCTGTCGATCGTCGCCGAACCGCCGGTGAGCGTCAGCGTGCCGAGGGTGAGCGTGCCGAGCGTTGCCGTGCCCGCGGCGAGCGTGGCGCTGCCGGCCTTGAGCGTATCGACATCAAGCGCGCCGGTGGCAGTCAGGTTGGCAGCGCCCGCGACATCGGCATTGGTCAGGTCGATGCTACCGGCCGTCACGCTTAACGCGCTGCCCGTGCCGGTACCGAGGGTTGCGGCATTCGCAGCGGTGATGGTCAGCCCGGCCGGGGTCTGCCATCCGTCGATCACGACATTGCCACCCGAGCCGATCGTGACCGCGCCGATGCCGTTGAGCTGGCCGAGATCGACACCGCCACTGCCTGCCGTAAGCGCCGTCACGCCGCTGGCGGTGAGCGTGTCGGCGGTGATGCCGCCCGCCTTGAGATCGAGATCAACGCCGGTCAGCGTGGTGATGCCGAGCGTACCGGTCAGGTCGCTCGTCACCGCGCCCGTCACCGTGGCATCGGCAATCGTCGCCGAGCCGCCATTCAGCGTCAGTGCGCCAAGCGTGAGCGTGCCGAGCGTCGCCGTCGCAGCGTCGGTGGTGAGCGAGGCGGCCTGGACATCGTCCAAAGTCAGCGTGCCGCCCGCAGTGGCAGTCACCGCACCCGGCGCGGTGATCTGCTGGATAGCCAGGTTCCCGCCAGCGTCGAGCGTGACGCCCGCGCCGCTCGTCAGCGTGCCAGCATCGATTCCGCCCGCCGCGGTCAGGCTGATCGCCCCGCCGGCCGTGGCGCTGCCCAGCACCATCGCGCCCTGCGACGCCGTGAGGCTCAGCGCGGTGCCGGCGCTCACGCTGCCGATGTTCATCGAACCAGAGGTGATGCTAAGTCCGCCCGGCGAGGTGATGCCGCCGGTGGTCAGGTTGCCGGTGACTTCGATCACGACATCGGTGCCCGACAGCCCTGGGCTGGTGCCGCCGCTGCGCCCGAGAATATCGCCACCCGATTTGAGCGTGAGCGTCGCGCCCGCCGTAGCGCTGTCGACAAGGATATCGCCGCCGAGCGCGATCAGCGAAACATTGCCGCCCGCGCTCGCCGTGCCGACCGAGACGTCGTTATTGCCGTTGGCAGTAAGCGTCAGGTCGGTCGCAGCATGCGCAGTGTCGATGGAGAGCGTGCCGCTGCTCGTCGTCGCGCTCGCCGCACCGCCAGTGCTGTCGAACGAAACCAGCTGGATCGCGCCGCCGGTCAGGATGGCATTACCGCTCGCAGTCCAGTTGCCGCCCTGCAGGGTGCCGCCCTTTATGTCGAGCGTGGTGCCGCTCAGCGTATCGAGATCGACCGTACCGCTGCCCGCGTCGATCCCAACCGCCCCGACGCCGTTGAGCGCAGTGCCGGTGAAGTTGCCGCCAGTCAGGCGGATATCGACAGCACCCGCCGCGTCGAGCGTACCGAAGCGGAGATTGCCATTATGGGTGAGCGCCGCCGCAATTGCGGTATGGCCGGCATCGACCGAGCCGAGCGCGCCGACCTTGACGCTGTCGCCCAGATCGATCGTCTGGCCGTTGCCGGCGCGCAGGCCGAGCTGGCCGGTGCCGCTGCTGCCCGCCTGGAGCACACCCGCGCCGAAATCGATACCGCCGGTGCCGTCGAGGATCAGCGCGCCGGTGCCGCTGCGCAGCGTCAGGCCCGTGCCACCGGTAATCGTACCGCTGGTCGCAGTGATATCGACAACATCGGCCGCGGACTGGATCTCGGCATCGCCGTCCATACCGAGCGCAACCGAAGCGCCGCGCACGCGGTAGCTGCCGCCCGCGCTGATCGCATCGGCGATCGACACCGCGCCCTGCCCGGTAACGCGGATGTCACCCGTTGCGGAACCGCCGCCCAGCGTCACCGTGCCGCCGGTCGAGGCGAGGTTCGCCGCGCCACCAGTGGCCGTGAAGCTGTCCACGCGGACATTGCCCTGCATCGATACATCGACGGTGGAACCCGAAAGCGTGCCGACATCGGCCGCACCCGCGCCGCCCAGCGACACGGTGCCACCGGTGCTGGTGATGCCGCCGCCGGTGATCCCGCCATCGACCACCAGAGTCACCGCGCCGTTCACGGTGACATTGCCGAAGGTCAGGCTGCCGCTGAGCGGCGCGCCCCCGGCGATGACCAGCCCTTCCGCATCGACGTCGCCAAGCTTGAAATTGCCGGCCGCGCTCGAATCGATGATCACCTGCGACTGGCGGCCCGGGCCGCCGCGCAACAGGCTGTCGGTGCCGAGATTGGCGCTGCCATGCAGAGTCAGCGTTTCGGTGCCGACACCGTCCGCATTGGCGGTGAGGCGCAGACCGGCGAGGCTGGAAATGGTGGTACCGGTCGTCGCGGTGATATCGACCGTGCCGGTGGCATCCTGCAGCCCGCCCAGCGTGACGCCGGCGCCCTTCACGGCATAATTGCCGGTGACCGAGACCGGCCCGTCCACCGTCACCGCGCCGCTGGCAGTGACGCCGACATCGCCGGCAGTGGTCGCGAGGCCACCGAGAGCGAGGCTGCCGTTGGTGGCGTTGAGCGTGATGCCGGCCGGGCCGGTCACCACGCCAGCATCGATCGTCCGCGCCTGGATATTCACCGTATCACCGGTGACCGAACCCAGCCGCGCCTGGCCGCCGGCAGTGACGGTCAGCGCTCCGGCAGCGTTCAGCGCGCCGCGACCGCCACCGATGCCGGTCAGGTCGTCGGCTGCGTTGATCGTCACCGTGCCACCGGTGCTGGCGACCGAACCCGCGGCGATATCGTCGCCGCTGGTCAACGACACGACACCGGTCGCGGCGAGCGCGGTCAGATTGATGTCATTGGCGCCGGTAGTGGTAATCGTGGCGTCGCCGGTCACGCCCACGGTATCGAGCGTGACGGTGCCGGCCGAGGTCACGCCCAGCCCGGCCCCGGCAGTGATGTCGCCGATCGTGATCGCGCCGCTGGCGCTGGTGAGCGTCACCGCGCCGCTGGTGGTAATCGACGTGCCCGCCAGACGGCGGGTGCCGCTGGTACCCGTGGTCGCCAGCGTGGCGGTGGCGGCGTTGATCGCGCCGAAATCGACCTGGCGGCCGCTGAGCGACACGCTGGTGCCTGCCTGGATATCGTCCGTAAAGAGCACCGGGGCCTGCAGACTGACCAGTCCCGCACTGGTCAGGTTGCCGGCGGTGATCGACTGGCTGGAGACCAGATTGATATCGGCCGTGGTGTTGACGTTGCCGAGGGTGAGCTCGCCGGTGAGGTTCGTGCCGCCGGCAATCGAAAGCGAGGCGCCGTTGACGTTGCCGAGGCGGGTATTGTTGGACGCGTTGGTGTCGATCACCACGGCGGACTGTTTCGCGCTGCCGCCGTTGAGCGTGCTCGAGCCGGTCAGGTTCGCCCGCCCGCGCAGTGTCAACACTTCGGTGCCGACACCGTCCGAATTGGCGGTGAGGTTCAGCGTGCCGCTATTGGTGATCGCGCCGTTGGCGCGGCCGGTGATCGTAACCGCTCCGGCGGCCGCCTGGGTGCCGGCCAGTGTCACGGCGTCACCCGTAACCGTATAGCTGCCGGCCACCGATACGTCGCCGGTGACGAAGGCATCGTCATCGGCGTTCAACGATGCCGAGCCGCCCGATACGCTGATCCCGCCAACCCGCGCGTCGCCATTGTCGGAGACGAGCGTAGCCCCCGTGACTGCACTGACGCTGGAGATGTCGAACGAGCCGGCCTCGACCGACACGAGATCACTGGTCGAGGTCAGCGTGCCGAGCAGCGCGCTGCCGCCCACATCGATCGTAACGGCGCCCGAGGCGGTGGCACTGGCACGCGAGCCGGTGGGCACGCCGGCGAGCGTGTTGGCGACAAGCGACACGCTGCTGCCGGTCGAATTCACCGTGCCCACGCGCATCGCGTTGGCCGCCTTGAGCGACACCGCACCGGACGCACTCAGGCCGCTGATCGTCAGGTCATCGGCTTCGATCGTCTGGGCGTCCGCCAGCGTGACGGTGCCGAGCGTGATGTCGCCGCCATTGCCGAAGCTGGCCGCGCGCACCAGCTTGCCTTCAAGCGCACCGCCCGAAAGCCCGCCATCGATCTTCAGCGCGCTCGCATCGCCGAGGCGGACATTGGCATTGCGATTGCGGTTGAAGATATGGATCGCCGACGCAAGGCTCGAACCGCCCGCGTTCAGCGTGGTGTTGGTGCCGAAATCGATATTGCCATTGGCATCGAGGACGAGCGGATTGCCGCCGGCACCGGAACGGTCCGCGATCAGCGTGAGCGTGCCCAGGCCGGTGATGTCGCCGTCATCGGCGCGCACCGAGACGCCGCCCTGCGCGCGCTGGAGAATCGTGCTGTTGGCCCGGCCCAGCGTCACACTGTCGCCGCGGACCTGGTAGTCGCCGGCGCTGTCGATCGCGCTGGCGACCGTCACTGCGCCGGTGCCGCCGATGTGCACGCCGCCCGTAGCCGAGCCGGCGTAGTTCAGCGCGCCGCCGGTCGAGACGCGCACCGTGCCCGAATTGTTGTTGCCGCCGCCGCTGGGTGCGGTGACCGCGGAATCGATCGTGCTGCGGCCGCCAACGATGACGATGCCCTTGGTGCCGGCGACCGCCGTTACATTGGCATCGACCTGGAGCAGCGCATTGGTGACGTTCGAGCGCGTCGCCATGCCGAAATAGACGTTGCGGCCCTGGATCGTGCCGCCGACGACCTGCATCGCGTTGCTGACATTGGTGCCTTCGGTGATCTCGATCGCCAGCGGGCTGCCCGGCGTGAAGTTGAGCTTCACATCGGTCGCCGCGACCAGCGCGGCATCCTGCGTGCCGGCATCGAGATCACCGTTCGAATTTACGGTGCGGCCGAGCAGGATCAGGCCGATGCCGGTGCCGTTCGTGGTGATCTTGCCGTTGACGGTGATCCCCGCCGCGTTGTTGGCGCCGGCGAAGCTGTAGTTCCCGGCGGTGAAATTGGCGTCCGAGATGTCGAGCGTGGAGGCGACGAACGAGCCGGTCGACACGCTGCCGCCGCTGCTGACCATGATCCCGTTGGGATTGACCAGGAACACGCTGATATTCGAAGCAGAGGTCAGCGCGCCCGCGATAGTCGAGACGTTGTTCGAATTGATCGTGGTCACACGGTTGAGCACCGCGACATCGCTGGGCAGCGTGGTCCTGAAATTGACTTCGTTGCCGGCGCCAATCTTGAATGAGTCCCAGCCGATCACCGTGCTTTGGGCACGCAGGTTGACTTCGAGCTTCGAACCGCCCGGAATGGGGCTCTCGGCAAAGGTCGGTCCGCTTCCGCCGGAGACCTGCCCGGGATTGGGATTGACCGGGAGCCCCTGCGCGCGCGCCACAGAAGGCAGCAGCGCGAGGCTTCCCGCCAGCGCGGTAGTGACGGCCAGCTTGCGCAGCGCCGAGGCGCGCGCGGTCCGGATCGGGCTCTGGTTGATCGTCATGATACGCTCCTGAACTTTCCGGCCCGATCAGCGGGCAGCGTCGCTGAACCGCAGCGACAGGGACACAAGCAGGCGGTCGGTGGGGCGGCGCTGGTCGATGGTCAGCGCCTTGTCCTTGGGATGGGCATAGGTGACTTCGAGCAGCGCCATGCCCGGCAGGGTCAGCCGCACGCCGCCGCCATAGCTGGAGAGCTTGCGGTTGCGCTCGGTCGCGCCGCGATCGAGATTGTCGAGATAGACGAAGTCGTAAAAGCCGAAGGGCTGCACGGTGAAGCGCTGCGAGATCGGCAGGGTGAACTCGGCCTCGGCGCTGAGGCCGACTGCGCGATCGCCACTGTTCGCGCCCGGATCATAGCCGCGGCCGATCGTCAGGTTGCCGAGCGAGAATTCCTCGTAGTTGAGCAGCGAGACGTCGGTCCACTGCACCTGGCCCTTGCCGATCAGCCGGAACCAGGGGCTCGGGCCCACAATGCCCTCGACGCTGCCACGCGCGACGAACGCGTCCGAATGCCCGTCAATGCGCGATTGGACATGCCCATCGACAAATCCCTGCTTCGACGCCCCGAGAATGTCGAAGCCTTTACGTAGCTCGATCGCCGTACGCAGCGACCAGATCACGCTGCCGTCGAGGCGGACGTTACGCGTATCGCCGCTGGCGCTCAGATAGGCGATCCGCATCTTGTCACGGGTCAGCGGGAGCTTGGTGTCGCCCGAATAGATGTTGGTATATTGGTCGATATAGTCAACGCCGGCGCCGACTGCGAGATTGGTGTTGAGCGAGCGGATCAGCGGGCGGGTGTAATCGAAGCCGGCGATCAGCGTGTCGGTGCGATAATCAAGCGCGCCGAGATCGGGCCGCGACCAGGCGTAGCTCAGCCGCCCGCCAAAGGTGGAACCCTTGCTATCCAGCCCGATGATGTGGCCGCCTTGGAGGATCTTCTGCTCGTGGAAGTCCGCCGTGCTCGACACGCCGAGATAGGTCAGGTCGCTCATGCCGGTGAGGCCGTAATATTCACCGCGAACATAGGCGGTCTCGCGGCCGAGCACCCGGGAGTTATAGTTCTGCGCGTTGGCGAGCACGGTGAAGCGGCGGTAATTGATCGTTACTTCGCCGATCACATCGCCCTGCCGCCCTCCGGCCGGACGCAGCGCGAGCTGGACGTCGAGGCCGGGCACGTCGCCTGCGAGGAGCAGCAGCCGCTCGACCGTGCGCTCGTTAAGTGGGTCATAGGCCTGGAGCTGGGAAAGCCGCTCGCGCAGCAGCTTCTCATAGGGCCCCGGATTGCCGCGCACCCGGGTCTCGACCATGCGGGCGGTTACGATCTGGAGCTTGAGCGTGCCGTCGTTGATCTCCTGCGCGGGGATCTGGACTGAGGCGATCCAGCCGCGGCGGCGCAGCGCTGCGTTCACGTCGTCGCGCAGTTCGCAGACCACGCGGATCGATTGGTCGCCGCTCGGCAGCTTGAGATCGGAGATCGCTGCGGCGATCTCGGGCTGGAGCGCCGAGCCGTCGGGCCGGGTGAACTCGACCTTCTTCAGCTCGAAACGGAGCGAGGAATCGTCGAACGGGCAGGTCTCGGCCTGGAAGGCGCTGCGTGAATCGACATTGACGGTGGAGCGCCGCTGGATCTCCGGCGTTGGCGGAGTCACCTGCTGTGGCGACGGCAGGCTCTGCTGCGGCGGATTGGTCTGCGCTGCAGCCGTGCCGCTCCACAGCAGCCCGGCAAGAACGGCACCCATGCCGCAACCTTGAAGATAAAATCGCCCTGAACGATGCACGCCGCGCTTCCCCTTAAAACGCTGGTGGCGCCAGAAACATGGCACCCTCGATGAACGCACGAACCCGGCCCGCGATTTTGCGGTGCATTTTATAGTTTATCGTTATTTTACTTTGTAGTTATTCAGAGATTCTAACGTTTGTTAGTAGATCGATATTTCAGGTTTGTGTCGAACGCGGAACATTCAACGCTCCTGATAGAAACTGTTTCCCGCGAGCGTCTTGTAAAGCACCACATCGGTGCTTGGCGGGCCGCTGCCGGCAGTACGCCACCAATAGAGCTTGCCGCCCGTCGGATCGGCCGGACGCGGGCCGCGAGCGACCTGCAGCACCGCCTCGACATGCGCGCGCAGCACCGGCTGGCGCTGGTCGCCGGCTTCGTTGGCGAGGCGCAACGTGTTGCTGATATTGGCCGAGACGTCGCCGGCGATCACCGGATAGGAACCCAAGCCGTGGAACTGGCCCGGAGCACGGATCACATCGCCGAGGCTGGTAGCGCCCAGCGAGCCCCAGCGGCTCGACGGCTTGGCACGCCGATTCTCGACGACCACGCGCATCAGCCGCAGCGATTCCGCGATCTGCCCCTGCGCATTGGCGGGAACCAGCGTCGGGTTCGGTGCTTCTGCGAGCAACAGGCGAGCGAGCAGGCCGGCATCCGTGGTGGGATCGGGCAAGGCCAGCACCGGCTGGACCTGCACCTCGACCGGACCATAGACGACACGATCGCCCGAGCGGATCGAGAGCATGGTCTGGCCGGGCAGCACCGCGTGGAGGATGAAGGTGGTGAAGTTCGGCCCCATCCGGTTGTTGACCTCGACCGCCGCGGCGACCGCTGGCGTGGAGGAGACGATCGTCAGGGGCAGAGCCTCGCCCGGGCCTGGGATGACCTTGAGGCGGAGGGAATTGCCGGCGACGGCGACGATCGGCGTCGCTACCGGCTTTGCGGACATCCATTGCAGATCGGCCATGCGCTCCCCTCTCCGCCGCTCAGGTTGCGCTGATCGTGTATTGGTCGCCCTTGGCCGCGCAATCGGCGAGCTTTGCGGCTACCCAGGCTTTGGTCACCAGATAGGTGCTGCCTGCCACTTCAGCTTCGGTCGCCACCACGTCCTTCCCCAAATCTAAGCTTCGGGGGGAATGGCGGAGGGATTCGGGACTCTCTCCGCCGGGCCAGAAGATCAGTCTGTTTTGTTCGCGCCAATGGACCCAGGCGTTGGGGCCTTCCGGGCCACGATAGGCTATCGCGCAAAAATGCTGGGGGCCCTTTGTGCCTTCGACCAGCACGCGGAGCGCCGGGGTGGCATCGCCATATGCGGGGTCGCTGCGCGGCGAGAAGGCTGCCTGCTCCTGAGCGGACAATGCAGCAACGGGAGCACAGGCGACGGTCGCGACCGCAAACAGAATTGAGGCAGGCCGAAATCGCTGCAAACCGATCCCCCAACGCAACGCAACCAATTCGAAGGCCAGGCTCTCCCCTGCCCGGACCGACGAACCCCCTTGCGCGCCAAAGGTTCCTTCAATTCTTCATATTTAAAGCCATATGCGTCCGATCGTTCACGCCATCAGGCGATAGCCCACCCCGGGCTCGTTGCGGATCGCCGAGGACACCGCGCCCTCCTCCTCCAGCTTACGGCGCACCCCGCGCGCGGCGACGCGGAGATACTCCACGTCATGCTCATGCCCCGGCCCCCAGACGGTGCGGAGCAACTGGCTGTGCGTCACGACCCGGCCGGGATGCTTGGCCAGCTCGGCCAGAAAGCCGAACTCCTTCGGCGTCAGATGCACCTCTTCCCCACCCTTGCGGACCAGCCGCGCGCCAAGATCGATCTCGACCGTGCCGAAGCGCACCACGGGCATCTCCGCCTCGGCAGACAGGCGGTGGCGCAGCGCAGTGCGGATGCGCGCGAGCACTTCCTCGGTATCGAAGGGCTTGGTGACATAATCGTCCGCGCCAAGATCGAGCGCGGTAACCTTCTGATCGGTGGCATCCCTTGCCGAGACGACCAGCACCGACGCACCCGCAGCCTTGAGCAGCGGCACCAGCTCCAGCCCGTCACGATCGGGGAGCCCCAAATCGAGCAGCACCGCATCAGGCTTGTCGATCTGCACCGCGTTGAGCGCATCGCGACCGCTCGCCGCCTCGACCACGCGGTAGCCGACGCGAGTAAGCCCGGCGCTGAGCAGGCGGCGAATGGCGGGTTCGTCATCGACGACGAGGATCTTGGGCTGCTGGCTCATTCGCCGGCGCTCCCTTTACGCAACAGGGTTTCGGGAAAGCGGATCGTGAACACCGCGCCACCGCCCTCGGGACGATTGGCAGCGAAGACGGACAGGCCCATCGCCTCGGCAAAGCCCTTGACGATGGCCAGCCCCAGGCCGGTGCCGCCCTTGCGGTCCGACCCCTCGATCCGGGTGAAGGTTTCAAAGATCCGCGCTTCGTCGCCGGGCGGCAGGCCGGGGCCTTCATCGGTGACGCTCAAGGTCATGCTGCCCGGCTGGCGACGCGCGGCGATCAGGATCGGCGAGCCGGGATCGCCATATTTGCCGGCATTCTCGATCAGGTTGATCAGGCAATGGTGGAACAGCTGCGGATCGACCGAGACGAAGGGCAGCTCGGGTGGCACGTCGAGCCGGATCGGGTGATCCTCCAGCACGCGGCGCAGGTCATGCACCGCCGCCGCTGCCGCTTCGGCCAGATCGACCGGCTCGATCGACTGGCGCAGCGCACCGGATTCGATGCGGACCATGTCGAGCAGATTGGCGACGAAGCGGTTGAGCCGCTCCGCCTCGGACCGCGCGGCGGAGAGCTGCTCGCCCTGAAGGCCACTCGCCGGCTGCATCTCGCCGAGCATGCCGAGGATCGTGGTGAGCGGGGTGCGCAGATCATGGCTGACCGAGGAGAGCAAGGCGGCGCGCAGCCGATCGCGCTCCTTGAGCTGGGTGATCGTCGCCATCTCGGTTTCGAGCGAGACGCGCTCCAGCGCCAGCGCGGCCTGATCGATCAGGCTGAGCAGCAGCGGCAGCTGGTCCGAGCGCAGCGGCGCGGCGGCATCGGGATTGGCGAGGCCGAACACGCCGAGCACGCGGTCACCGGTAGCGAGCGGATTGAACAGCCATTCGGACGCCGTGAGCGTGTCCGATCCGCGCCCGGCGGGCTGGTTCTGCTCATAGGCCCATTGCGCCGCGGCCAGTTCGAGCGTCTCCAGCCCGGGATCCTCGGGATGCGCGGCGGCCAGTTCGAGGCGGCCGCCCTCGGGCAGCAGCAATACGGTGTGCGCGCCGAACAGGCGGGAGACTTCGGAGCAGAGCACCGCGCCCAGCTCCTCGCGCGTCGAAAGGCCGGTGAGCATCCGGGCGAAGCCGGCGAGCGAGCTGTTCTGCGCGGCGCTGCGCCGGGCGAGATCGGCCTGGACGCGGACGCGGGCGGCAAGCTGGCTGGAGACGATCGCGACGCCGAGCAGCACCAGCACGGTCAGGATGTTGCGCGGATCCTGAATGGTGAAGGTGCGGGTCGGCGGAATGAAGAAGAAGTTGTAGGCGAGCGAGGAGACCAGCCCGGTGATCACGCCGGGCCAGACGCCATAGCGGGTGGCGGCGACCATCACCGGCAGCAGGTATAGCAGCCCGATATTGGTGATCGCTTCCTGCGGGAACAGCGCACCGCCGAACGTGACCAAAGCGGTGAGGCCGAGCGAGACGACATAGGCTTCGCGCGTGCCGAGATCAATCGCCGGGCGCGGCGTCACCGCGCGCGGCTCGGCCGCCATCGGCAGGACATGGACCGCAACGCCCTGGGTCTCACGCACCAGCTGATCGACCACCGAGCCATGACGCAGCTCGAACCAGCGCGAACGCACCGACTTGCCGACGATCAGCTGGGTGGCGCGGGCTTCGGTGGTGAAGCGCTTGAGCCCCTCGATCACCGATTCCGCGGGCACCGTCGCCACCTGCCCGCCGAGCTGGCTGGCGAGATGGAGCGAAGCCGCGACCTGGGCATTCTGGGCGTCGCTCAACCGAGCAGTGCGCGGAGTCTCGATATGCACTGCCGTCCAGGGCGCGCGCAGGCCGTCGGCGATGCGCTTGGCGGCGCGGACCAGCTCGGCCGAACCGGGCAGTTCGCTCACCGCTACCACCAGCCGCTCGCTCGCCGCCCAGGTGCCGGCGAGCGCATGGGTGCGCAGATAGTCGAGCATCTGCGCATCGACCGCCTGGGCGGCGCGGCGCAACGCGAGTTCGCGCAGCGCGGTGAGGTTCGACTTGGAGAAGAAATGGCCGAGCGCGCGGGTCGCTTCCTCGGGCACATAGACCTTGCCCTCGCGCAGTCGCTCGATCAGCTCGTCGGGTGGGAGATCGACGATCTCGATATCCGCCGCTTCGAGCACGCGATCCGGCACCGTCTCGCGCACCCGCACCTTGGTGAAGCTGGCGACGACGTCGTTCAGGCTTTCGAGATGCTGGATGTTGACGGTGGAATAGACGTCGATCCCCGCCGCCAGCAGTTCCTCGACATCCTGATAGCGCTTGTCGTGCCGGCTGCCGGGGGCATTGGTGTGGGCAAGCTCATCGACCAGCACCAGCGCCGGCGCGCGGGCGAGGATCGCATCGATATCCATCTCGGCGATGCTGCGGCCATGATACTCCACCGGCCGGCGCGGCACGATCTCGAGGCCGTGGACCAGGGCCTCGGTCTCGGCGCGGCCATGCGTTTCCACCACGCCGATGACGACATCGACACCCGCCTTGCGCCGCGCCGCGGCCTCGGTGAGCATCTCATAGGTCTTGCCCACCCCCGGCGCGGCGCCGAGGAACACCTTCAGACGGCCAACGCCCTCCTGCGCGGCGGCGCGCAGAAGGGCATCGGGATCGGGTCGATTGTCTTCTGCGTTCACTCGGCCGCTTTTGCGCCCGAGGCTACCCGCTTGTCGAGGTCGCGATTGAGCGCCAGCACATTGACGCGCGGCTCACCCAGGAAGCCGAGCATCGGCTGCTCGACATGGGCGTCAACGATCGCACGCACCTTCTCCACGCTCACACCGCGCGCCTTGGCAACGCGATCGACCTGGAAAAAGGCCGCCTCGGGGCTGATTTCAGGGTCGAGCCCCGAGGCGGAGGTGGTCACCAGATCGGCGGGAACCGAGTTTCCTGGTGTGGTGCGGAGTGCGGCGATGTCCTTCGCCACGCGATCGGAGAGGGTTTGCGATGCCGGGCCGAGGTTCGAGCCGGCCGAGGCAGTCGGGTCGTTGCCATTGGCGCCGGCGGCCGAGAGGCGGCCGTGGAAATAGCCGGGGCTGGCGAAGGTCTGGCCGAGCAGCTCGGAGCCGCGGACCTGGCCATTCTCCTCGATCAGGCTGCCATTCGCCTGATGCGGGAAAGCAACCTGCCCGATGCCGGTGAGCGCCGCCGGATAGGCGATGCCGAGCAGGGCGGCGAAGAGCAGCGTCAGGACGAGTGCCGGACGGAATGCGGTGGTGAAGTCTTTGAGCATCTTGGTTTCCTTTCTCCCCTTCCGCTTGCGGGAGGGGTCGGGGGAGGGCCTGTGGCAAAGGGGTGTTGGGACAGCCCCTCCCCCAGCCCCTCCCGCAAGCGGGAGGGGAGTTTGATCAGGCGAGGTGGAGACCCGTGATCACCAGATCGATCAGCTTGATGCCCACGAACGGCGCCAGCACGCCGCCCAGGCCGTAGATCGCCAGATTGCGGGCAAGCAGCGGGCCTGCGCCGATCGGGCGGTACGTCACGCCCTTCAGCGCCAAGGGCACGAGGCACGGGATGATCAGGGCGTTGAAGATGATCGCCGAGAGGATCGCGCTTTGCGGGCTGGCGAGCTGCATCACGTTGAGCACGCCGAGCGACGGATAGAGCACGATGAACATCGCCGGGATGATCGCGAAATACTTCGCGATATCATTGGCCACCGAGAAGGTGGTCAGTGCGCCGCGCGTCATCAGCAGCTGCTTGCCGATACCGACAATCTCGATCAGCTTGGTCGGATCGCTGTCGAGATCGACCATGTTGCCCGCTTCGCGTGCCGCCTGGGTGCCGGTGTTCATCGCCACGCCAACGTCGGACTGGGCGAGCGCCGGTGCGTCGTTGGTGCCGTCGCCGCACATGGCGACCAGGCGACCGCCCTGCTGCTCCTTGCGGATCAGCGCGAGCTTGTCCTCCGGCGTGGCTTCCGCGAGGAAGTCGTCCACCCCGGCCTCGGCAGCGATTGCGGCTGCCGTGAGCGGGTTGTCACCGGTGATCATCACGGTGCGGATGCCCATCCGACGGAGTTCGCCGAACCGCTCGCGCACGCCGGCCTTGATCACGTCCTTGAGCGCGATCACGCCGAGCAGACGGCCATCTTCGGAAACTGCAAGCGGGGTCTGGCCCTGGCGCGCAATCTCTTCCGAGACACGGCGCATATCGCCGCCCACCGCCGTATCGCCCACGCCCGGATGGGCGCGAAGGATCGCATCGACGGCACCCTTCTGGATCAGGTTCTGACCCATGCGGACTCCCGAGATGCGGGTCTGCGCCGTGAAGGGGATGACTTCGGTGCCGGCAGGCAGTTCCCTGGTCTGCACCCCATATTTGCCCTGGGCGAGCGTGACGACCGAGCGGCCTTCGGGCGTTTCGTCGGCAAGGCTGGCGAGCAAGGCAGCGCGGGCCAGCTCCTCGGTCGAGACACCGCCCAGCGGACGGAACTCGGCGGCGGCGCGGTCGCCGATGGTGATCGTGCCGGTCTTGTCGAGCAGCAGCACGTCGATGTCGCCGGCTGCTTCCACGGCGCGGCCCGACTTGGCGAGCACGTTGAAGCGGACGAGACGGTCCATGCCGGCGATGCCGATTGCCGAGAGCAGGGCCGCGATCGTGGTCGGGATCAGCGTGATCAGCAGCGCGGCCAGGATCGCCACCGGCACTTCGCCGCCCGCATAGGAAGCGAAGCCCGGGATGGTCGAGACGGCAATCAGGAAGACGATCGTCAGGCCGACGAGCAGGATGGTGAGCGCGATCTCGTTCGGGGTCTTCTGGCGCTCGGCACCTTCGACCAGCGCGATCATGCGATCGAGAAAGCCCTGGCCCGGCTCCTGGGTGACGCAGACCTTGATCTGGTCCGAGATCACCCTTGTGCCGGCAGTGACGGCCGAGCGGTCGCCGCCCGCCTCGCGGATCACCGGCGCGCTTTCGCCGGTGATCGCGCTTTCATTGACCGAGGCGACGCCTTCGATCACCTCGCCGTCCGCCGGGATCAGATCGCCGGTGTGGACGAGGACGGTATCGCCCTTCCTGAGCTGCGAGGCCGGAACGATCTTGCCGTTCGGGAGCCGCGCGGTGAGCTCCGACTTGGTGGCGCGCAGCGATGCGGCCTGGGCGCGGCCCCTGCCCTCCGCCAGCGCTTCGGCAAAGGTGCCGAAAAGGACGGTGAGCCAGAGCCACACGATCAGCTGGATCTGAAAGCCCAAAGTCAGGCTGGTGCCGCCGATGAACAGCAGCACGGTGAGCAGTAGCGCCACCACCGCGGTGGTGAAGAGCACGGGGTTCTTCACCAGCTCGCGCGGGTTCAGCTTCTTGAATGCGTCACCGATGGCGGGGCCGATCAGGGACGGCGAGAACATGGTTGCGGTCGACATGGAATTTGACCTCAGAAGAGCTGGCCACGGATCATCGCGAGATGATCGGCGATGGGACCGAGCGCGAGGCTGGGCAGGAACGTCAGGCCACCCAGGATCAGGATGATGCCGACGAGCAGGCCGACCCAGAGCAGGCCGGTGGTCGGGAACGAGCCGGCGCTTTCCGGATGCACCTTCTTCGCGGCCAGGCTGCCGGCAATGGCGAGCACGGGCACGATGATGAAGAAGCGGCCAACCCACATCGCGACACCGAGCAGGCCGTTGTAGAAGGGCGTGCCCGAGGTGATGCCGGCGAAGGCCGAGCCGTTATTGGCGGCAGCGGAAGTGAAGGCGTAGAGGATCTCGCTGAAGCCGTGCGGCCCCTTGTTGAGCGGACCCGCCAGCCCTGCCGGGAGGACCGAGGCGAGCGCGGTGCCGCCGAGGATCATCAGCGGCAGCACCGCGATGGCGAGGACAGCGAACTTCACTTCGCGGCCTTCGATCTTCTTGCCGACATATTCGGGCGTGCGGCCGACCATCAGGCCCGCGACGAACACCGCGAGGATGGCAAACAGCAGGAAGCCGTAGATGCCTGCGCCAACGCCGCCGACGACGACTTCGCCGAGCTGCATGTTGAACAGCGGGATCATGCCGCCGATCGCAGTGAAGCTGTCGTGCATCGCATTGACCGCGCCGCACGAGGCCGCGGTGGTGACGGTGGCGAAGAGCGCGCTGGCGGCGATGCCGAAGCGGACTTCCTTGCCCTCCATATTGCCGCCCGGGAGGCCCAGGTGATGCAGGACCGGGTTGCCCGCGGCTTCCTGCCAATAGGTCACGCCCGCGCCGATCAGGAACAGGGTGAGCATCGCAGCGAGGATCGCCCAGCCCTGGCGGGTGTTACCGACTGCCTTGCCGAAGGTGTAGGTCAGGCCGACGCCGAGGACGAAGATCGACAGCATCTGGATGAAGTTGGTGAGCGCGCTCGGATTCTCGAACGGATGCGCCGAGTTGGCGTTGAAGAAGCCGCCGCCATTGGTGCCGAGCATCTTGATCGCTTCCTGCGAAGCGACCGGTCCGAGCACGATCGACTGCTTCGCGCCCTCGAGCGTGGTCGCATCGACGATGGTGCCGAAGGTCTGCGGCACGCCGCTGGCGATCAGGTACAGCGCATAGACGATGCAGGCCGGCAGCAGGACGTAGAGCGTCACCCGGGTCATGTCGGCCCAGAAATTGCCGATCCCCGACGCCTGCTTGCGGGCGAAGCCGCGGAACAGCGCGAAGGCGATGGCGATGCCGGTGGCCGCCGACAGGAAATTGTGGATGGTCAGCCCCAGCATCTGGCTGAGGTTCGAGAGCGCGCCCTCGCCTGCATACCATTGCCAGTTGGTGTTGGTAGTGAAGCTGATCGCCACGTTCATCGCGCCGTCGGGCGAGAGGCCGGCGAGCCCGCGCGGGTTCATCGGCAGCACGTCCTGGAAACGCAGCACCAGATAGGTGAACAGCAGCGTCGCCAGCTGGAATGCCAGCATGTGCAGCGCATAGCGGCGCCAGCTCTGCTCGGCAGAGGGATCGACGCCGGCAAGCTTGTAGAAGCCGCGCTCGACGGGGCCGAGCAATGTGTGGAGCGGCGTGCGCCGCCCTTCATAAATGGCGAACAGCCACAGCCCCACCGGCTTTGCGAGCGCAACGAGGATGAGGACAAAGACGAGGATCAGCATCCAGCCTTGTACGGTCATGGAAGGCTCCGATCAGAAGCGCTCGGGCCGGACGAGCACGGCCACGAGATAAAGGAGCAGGCCCAGTGCAGTGAGCCCGGCGAGGATAAGCGGCAAAGTCATGGTGGTTCTCCTCAGGCCTGGTCGCAGAGGCGGACACAGGCCAGGGTGAGCAGGAACAGTCCTGCCAGCACCCCCAGCCAGATCAGGTCGGTCATGGTTTCTTCCCCTATTTGCGGTGCTCGAAGCGGGCATGGCGCGGCGGCACGGGGATCAGCCGGAACAGGCCCGGCCCCTCGATCAGCAGCGCCCATCCGAGCGCCCAGGCGATGACGGAAAAAATGGCCTCGCCATATTCGGCGGGGTCGGCACTGTGCATCGGCGGGCGGTTGATCGAGACAGTCAGTGCCCACACCGCCAGCGCGCAGAGCCCGAGCAACACCGCGCCGCCGAGGCGAAGCCCCAGCTGCGCCGACCAGCCCCCGGCTCCTTGTTCCAGACGGCGAAGAAACGCCCGCACGATCAACTCCCGCAAGTTTGTTGCGGGCGGCGATGTGGGGCGGAGGCCAGTTAAGGTTCCACGGGGAAGATCCGGCGCGGCATAAAGATTCCATAAAATCGTTGGCAGCCCCGCGCGCACGGGCATATTTGGCGGGTTCGACGGCGCCGAGGGCGGTGCCGGCCAACGAAAGATTCGCCTTGGAAGCGACGCAAACGGCCGATCAGCACGGCCATCAGGATCGGCTCAGCACCCTCGCGATCGGCGCGATCGGTGTCGTGTTCGGCGATATCGGCACCTCCCCGCTCTATTCGCTCAAGGAAAGCTTCATCGGCCACCACCCGCTGGCGGTGGACCGGGCGCACATCTTCGGGGTGCTGTCGCTGGTGTTCTGGACGATGATGCTGGTGGTGACGATCAAATACGTCTTCATCATCCTGCGTGCTGACAACAAGGGCGAAGGCGGCAGCTTGGCGCTGCTCGCGCTGATCCAGCGCAAGCTGGGCGACACGCGCTGGACGCCGTGGATCGTGGCGCTCGGCGTGATCGCCACCGCACTCTTCTACGGCGATGCGATCATCACGCCGGCCGTATCAGTGCTTTCGGCGGTCGAGGGCCTTGCCACCGTCCACCACTCGCTGGCCGAGCTGGTGCTGCCGGTGAGCATCGTCATCCTGATCGGGCTGTTCGCGATCCAGTCGCACGGCACCGCGCGAATGGGGAAGCTGTTCGGCCCGGTGATGCTGTTCTACTTCCTGGCGATCGCGGTGCTCGGCGTTTCCGGCATCGTGCGCAACCCCGAAATCCTGTGGGCGCTCAACCCCTGGTACGCGCTGCATTTCTTCACGCTGAACCCACTTCTCGCCTTCCTCGCGCTCGGATCGGTGGTGCTGGCGGTGACCGGCGCCGAGGCGCTCTATGCGGACATGGGCCATTTCGGGCGCAAGGCGATCATGGTCTCCTGGCTCTACATCGCCTTCCCCTGCCTGATGCTCAACTATCTCGGCCAGTCGGCGCTGCTGCTCAGCCATCCGGCTTCGGTGGAGAACCCGTTCTTCCTGCTGGCGCCCGACTGGGCCCGCCTGCCCCTCGTCATCCTGGCCACCATGGCGACGGTGATCGCCAGCCAGGCGGTGATCTCGGGTGCGTTCTCGGTGACGCAACAGGCGGTGCAGCTCGGCTTCCTGCCGCGGCTGCGCATCCTCCACACCAGCGCCAAGGCCGCCGGGCAGATCTATGTGCCGCTGGCCAACTGGCTGCTGCTGGTCATGGTGATCCTGCTCGTCCTCGGCTTCCGCAGCTCGAGCAACCTGGCAGCTGCCTATGGCATCGCCGTGACCGGCACGATGTTCATCACCGCATGCATGCTCGGCGTGCTGACTTTCGCGGTTTGGAAATGGCATCCGCTGCTGGCCGGTATCGTTACCGGCGGCTTCCTGCTGATCGACGGGCTCTATTTCGCCTCCAACGTCACCAAGATTCCCGATGGCGGCTGGTTCCCGCTGCTCGTCGCCGCGATCGTCTTCACCCTGCTGACCACCTGGGCGACCGGGCGCAAGCTGGTCCGCGCGCGGCTGCATGAAGGCGCGATGCCGATCGAGATCTTCATCCAGTCCGCCGGCCAGTCGGTCCAGCGCGTCGGCGGCACCGCGGTGTTCCTCGCCAGCACCGACGACATCCCGCCGGCGCTGCTCCACAACCTCAAGCACAACAAGGTGCTGCACGAGCGCGTAGTGATCCTGACCGTGGCGATCGAGCGGGTGCCGCACGTCTCGCCCGAGGCGCGCGCGGAAGTGAAGCCGCTCGGCCATGGCTTCTACCGCACCGTGCTGCGCTATGGCTTCATGGACGAGATCGACATCCCCGCCGCGCTGCACGCGCTGGGGGATCGCGCCGGCGAGAAGTTCAAGGCGATGGAGACGAGCTATTTCCTCGCCCGCCAGACGCTGATCGCCTCGTCGCGGCCCGGCATGGCGATCTGGCGCGAGAAGCTGTTCGCCTGGATGGTCCGCAACGCCGAAAGCGCGATGGAATTCTTCAAGCTGCCGACCAACCGGGTGGTGGAGCTGGGAAGCCAGGTGGAGATTTAGGCGGGAGGCTCGTGAAGTTGGTGGGGAGCGGGCGGCCCCATTGCGGATAATCACCGGAAACGCTGCCTGCGGCGGCTTCCGACCACAATCAGCCGCTCAGCTTATCGTCGGCGAACGACTGCTTCAGAGAAAATCTGACATCCGCTGTTCGAAAATTAGACGGTCGGCAATGCACCCTAATATCAGTCGTTGAGCCTGCCTCAACATGCGCCCGGAACCGGCCATTAGTTCCTCTAGCGGAGACCGCTCTAGGAAAGGCGGCCGTTGGGACTTTCTTGCCGTTTCCTAGGACATGTCGAACGACGGATCTTTCAAGGAGCCGACATTCAGCGTTTGCCTATGCCGCGGGCCTGCCCGTCGCTGAGGTATTGTTTCTCCGCGCCCCTGCATTCAACCCGTGGGTCGCCGCGGCAATCAGAGGGCCAAAATGATCCTCAAACTCCTCCCACAGCAGGTCGTAGAGATTGTCTAATTGCTTCTTGAGGAGGCGCGTGGACCGATTGAAGTCACGCTGGATGCTGACCAAGCCTTCCCTGAACGAGCGATCAACATTTATGCGCCGGCCATATCGATCCGTACCCTTCATGCCGTGAAACTTGTCGTTGAAGAGCGAGGCGGTTTTGAAAGTCTGATCATCGTCGGTGAACGCACGTTCTTCGCCGTGATGAACCCGGCTGTTCCGCTCGTTGCGAAGCACCTCCTGCTCGTCGAGCATCAACTCCAGGTGATCTGCAACAGCGCTTGGAAGCCCTCTCTTTTTAAGGTTCTGCAATGTGCATTTTTTAGGCTCTAGACCGAGGCGATAAACCTCGTTCACCAATAGAAGCGCGCAGTCGATGATAGAGATATAGCGGGTCAGAAATACGTCCGTGGTGACGGTGAGCCACTGATAGCGGGTTAGAGCAAGATCGCGAAAATTCTTCGGCACAGGGTCAAGCCAAAGCATGTCGCCAACCATGTTGAGCGACTCAACGCGCCGCGCCAAACCCGTCAGCCAGTAGTTGGTGTCGATCGCATATTTGCAATCCGGGTACTGTGCCAACTCGTCATAGCTGTCGAAGTTCATGCTGACGATGCTGAGACCATACACGCGACCGATAAAGCTATGCATGTCTGAAGACATGCTGAAGCGTTTTAAAAAGCGGGTTCGCGCTCTCTTGGGCTTCTGTTCGTCACCACCGACATACTCAGTCTGGCATTCACTCATTGAGGCAGTGAACGATAAGCTCGGCGAACGTGTCCCAGATGGCCGTCAGATGATCGGGGGCCGGGGCGAGGCTCGACGAATGAACGTATTTGTTCAGGGTATCGACAGAGATAATGGCGTCCATGTTCCGGGCTTTTCGGACCACCTCCAGATAGCGTTTCGCCACCTTTCCTTTTGCACCTAAGTCCTCTGCGCAGCCTACAAGCTTTTTGACCAGCGCATCCGGCTCAGCGACGGTCGTGAGGTTTGCCTGCCTGATGTAATTATCGACCGAGAGTTCGATGAGAACACGACAAAGGACAGCAATGGCGTTAGGGTGTGAATCAAGTTCTAGGTTGAACTGAAGTTCTTCCCAGATCGCACGGTGTCGTTGCAAACGCCCGGACCACGCTACACCGTAATCTACATCCGGAATGAGGCGCGTGCGACGCTGAGGTTTTTGAGCTTTCGGCTTTGCCTTGGGCTTATCCGCTTTTCCCTTCGCGGCCTTCTTGCCATCGGCGTCGATTGCGTCTGCCGCTGTCGGAAGGATGCCCTCTTTCTCAAGTGCATCGAGATAATCGGATTTGCGATCAACATCCCAAACGTCGTCGAGCGTAATCCGGCGATTTGCGAGGTCATCGACGATCCGGGCGAGAGCGCGTAGGACCGCTTCTTCCTTGCGGATAAACTGGAATTTTCCCTTAGCCGCAGAAATGCCGACTCTGTTTCGGAATGGCTCAGCGGACAGCAGCCGGTTGAGGTTGCTGCGCGGCACTTTCTTGCGATCTGGCAGAAGATTGGCTTGCGCAAGGCGCTCTTCGATTTCGTCCGCGACGTTTAAGCCACCACCCTTGCCAGTTCGATTGACGAAGGTGGTTTTCATCCGGCCATCCCAGTTGGCCTGTCCTACCCCACCCTGGCTCCCGGTATGGCGACGGAACAATATTTCATCGATCTTGTCGCGATCGGTTTCAACGCGGCATGTAATTTTGGTCGGAAATGCCCCGCTCCATTCAGCTTTCAAGCCAGCAAAAAACTTTTGTAGCTCGGATGATGGTGCGCGCTTTGGATTGGCCAGCAACTTCATGCATGTGATTCTGCGGTTGCCGTCAAAGACAATGAACGACTGACCTTCGGGATAGACGAGAGGCGGCTCATAGATGCCGCCTGAATCGGCGATATCGCGAGCGAGCTTTTTCATTTGGGATCGATGGTGCGTAAACAGCCAGGCAATTGCGGCAGTCTCGTTTTCCAGCTCGCCGTGCCGATCGTTACCACGATTGACGTTTAACTTGCTCAACTCGACTGCTTTGTAGGTCACTCTAAGCCCCCTCGGCCCATCCTAGTCGCAATTCCGTTTGGACGGCAAGAGGACGGCTCGATCAAGGCGTGCGTTACCCACAATTATCAAGCATTTCTATTTGAGTAGCGGCGATCGGCCTCCGGCGAGTGGGCCGATTGGTTGCACTACAACTGAGACCATGGCCTTCGAACCGAAGAACTATATTTGCCGCTCCCTGCCCCGGATACAAAAAGGCCGGCGCACGGAGGCGTGGCGCCGGCCAGTAAAGGGAACGCACTGGAGGGGAACCATGGAGCGGCGCCGGTTGGCGCCGCCCCATGCCCTCCCCCCGAAGATCAGAAGATCATGCGCAAGCCCGCGGTGATGATGCGGCCGGTGCTGGCATAGGTCTGCGAGACCGGGTTCGCCGCATACATGGTGCGATACTGCGGCGCGTTGGTCATGTTGCGACCTTCGAGCGACAGCTTGGCGAAGTCGGTGACCGCATAGGACATCGCGAAATCGATGTTCAGCTGGCTCTCGTTATAGCCGAAGTCTGCGAACACCGGCGAGTTGCAGGGGCCGCCGCCAACCGTGGTGGTGCCCACCGAGCAGGTGCCGGTCGCCAGCGGGAAGCGGTTGACGTAGCTGGCGCGCCACGAACCCGAGACGCGGGCTGAGAACTTGCTGTCCTCGTAATAAAGCGTCGCATTGAACGCATCCGGCGAGGTGTTGAGGAACGGGCCCTCGGCATAGCTGTTCGAGGCCGTGCCCGACACGGTCTGGCTGGTGTTGAGCGCGGTGCCGGTGAGGTAGCTCAGGCTCGATTCGATGTGCGTGTAGTTCGCGATCACGCCGAAATGCTTGAGGAAGCCCGGCAGGAAGAAGAAGTCGGTCTGCAGATTGACTTCGACGCCCTTGATGTCGCCGCCCGGCGCATCCTGGAACTGCCGCACCGCCCAGGTGCCGCCATTGCAGGTGTACTGGTAGAGGTTCGTCGTCGCCTGGCCGGGCACGCAGGCACCGGCGTTGGGCATGTTCGCCAGCAGCTGATTGTAGATCCCCGGCTCGAACACCGCCGAAAGCGGCGCTTCGAGCGCAACCTGCTGCGGGAAGGTCGCGATGTCCTTCTTGAAGAAGTTCACCGCGATCAGGCCGTTATTGGTGAAATACTTCTCGAAGCTCAGATCGAGATTGGTCGCCCGGAACGGGTTGAGATAGGGATTGCCCACCGTCAGCGACGGTGCCGTGCCGTTGGCGTTCAGCGCCGTCGTGTAGGCTGTGGTGCCGGGCGTCAGGCTGGCGAGCTGCGGACGCGACATCACCTTCGACGCGGCGAAGCGGACGAGGAAATTGTCGGCGACTTCCCAGTTCGCGTTCATCGAGGGCAGCCAGTCCCAATATTCATTCTTGCCGGTGACTGCGATGCCGGCGATGCCATCCGCGCCGCCGACATTGCCGGTGCCCGAGACACGCGTATTGGCGACGCGCATGCCGACATTGCCACGCAGCGGACGGCCGAGCAGGTTGACGTTGTAATCGACCTGGAAATAGCCCGACACGTCCCGCTCGGTAACGCCCGAACGCTGGCGCCCGTCGACCACCGCGCGATAATCGCCCCATTTGTTCACGCAGTTGCAGTTGATGCCGAACTGATTGATGAACTTCTGGATATCCGGCGCATAATAGCTGGTCGGCGTGCCCTGGGTCACGTTCAGCCCCTGACCGAAGCCGATCGTCTGGCCGAGATCGGTGATGTTGAGCTTGGATTCCGCCAGCGTCGGGTTGATCGCTTCGATCGACTGGTTGCGGCGGCCCTGATCGCCTTCGTAGGAGAACTCCTTCACCGTGCCGCCGAAGCGGATCGACATCTCGGGCAGCGCTTCATAGGTGAAGTTGACCCGCGCCACCTTGAACTCATTGTCCACGGTGTTGGTGAAATAGCGGATCGTCGACAGGCCCTTTACCAGCGACCAGTTGTTCGCGTTCGCCACATCGAAGCCGGGGTTGAATACCGGCATCTTGCCGCCATCGCGCTCGTCGAACGTATAGCCGTCCTTGTCGATCGCATTGAACTCCGCGAGCATGCCGGTCGCCCGGAACTCCGATTTGGACCAGCCGGCAGTCGCATCGGCATAGAAGCCCGGCGCGAACTCCTGATGGACGTTGAGCGTCACCTGCTTGAAATCGGTACGGCCATATTGGGTGTCGGCGAAGCTGCGCCAGTCGACATCGTCGAGCAGGAGATAATCGGCCTGGTTGGCGCCATTGACATGCGCGGCGCGGACCTTGGTGTTCGTGCGGCCGAGCAGCTCATTGTAATAGCCGGTCTGGTTCGCAGTCGCGACATAGCCGGGTGAGGCCGGATTATTGTAATAATCGAACGGGTTGAGGTTGTTCGGATTGAGGCTGTTGAGATAGCCGGCCAGCGGCGTCTGGCCGACGCCATTGCCCGCCTGATCGCCATTACAGTCGATGATCGCGCTAGGCACGCAATTGGCATAGAGCGCGACGCGGTCGGCATTCCCGTTGGTCGTGCCGATTGCACGAAGGCCGGCAGTCCCGGTGCCGAGCACACGGGCATTGGTGCCGTTGCGGTTCAGGCCGATCGTGGTGATGCCGGTGTTGTTGCTGTTCTGGTCATAGCGCGAGAACACGCCGTCGAGGATGATCTCCGTGCTGGCGCTCGGCTTCCACTGCAACGTAGCGGTGGCACCGATCCGCTCATAATCGAGATACTGACGGCCGATCGAAGGCAGCACCGGAATGATCGTGTCCGGCTTGATCAGCGCATAAGCAGTGGGGTCCGAGCCGAAGGTGGCGCCGGTGCCCTGGTTGCTCGGACGGGCGAAGCCATAGACCGCGGGCGTCACGCCGGCGATCGCCGAGTTGCGATAGGTATATTCGAACACGCCGATATTGCGGCGATAGGCATCGATCTGCTGTTCCTGCTTCTGATAGGCGCCAGAGACGAGGATGCCGAAATTGTCGGTGACATGGACCGAGGCGAGGCCGGTGAAGCGCGGGTTCCACTTCTTGCCGTTCTCGCGATATTCGGCCTCGGCGCCGACGGCGAAGCGGTTCTTCTTGTAGGAGAGCGGACGCCCGGTGGTAAGGTCGATGATCGCGCCGAGCGAGCCTTCGTCATTCTCGGCCGCGGTCGACTTGGTGATCTTGATCCCGCCGAACAGCTCCGAGGCGAAGGTGTTGAAGTCGAAGCCGCGCGAGCGGTTCGCGCCGGCGTCCGACTGGTTGCCGCCGGCAACGTTCTGCGCATCGGCGCCGTTCAGGCGGACCGCCTGGAAGTCGCCGCCCAGGCCGCGCACGGTGATGGTGCGGCCCTCGCCATTGTCACGATCGATCGAGACGCCGGGCAGGCGCTGGATCGATTCCGCGAGGTTGGCGTCCGGGAAGTCGGCAATGTCCTCGGCGGTGATCGCATCGACGATCTGGTTCGAGTTCTTCTTGATGTTGACCGAATTGGCGAGCGAGGCGCGGAAACCGGTGACAACGATGGCGTCGCCGGTCTCGGAGTCGTCCTGCGGCCGGGCCTGCGGGTCGTCCTGCGTGGTTGCGGCAGCGGCGGTAGTGCCCGCAGTCGTGGTGCCGGCAGTCTGTGCCCAGGCCGGCGCAGCCATCAGCAGCGCAATGCCGAGTGCGCCAAGCGCAGTCGTGCCGCGCAGCGCCGAGCGGCGTGCAACCAGGGTATCAGCGGTACAAAGCATAATTCCTCCCCCAAAGGTCTTTTCATCGACAAGCACTGGTCGATGCGCCCATTGGAAGCCTGGAATTAGGGTGCGACGCAGCATTGCGGAAAACGACAATAGTCGTCCGCCAAGTTCCAGCCATGTCGCGACTTGCCCCCTCCCACGCCCCATATGCGGATCTTCACGTCCACTTGGGCGCAAGCGTCTCAGTCACGCTTGTTCACCCTATTGATCACGCGCCTGATGGCCGATGTCAACCGGTGTCATTGAACTAAATGTCACAATTCCGGGATTGCGGCATTTCAGCAACATCAGGGAAATGCTGCCATGCAGCGCAATCTCAGCCGTCGCGCGGCGGAGCTACCGAGGCGCGGTGGATCAGCGTCGAGGGGAAGAGCGAAGGCTCCTCCACGGCGTTGCCGTCGTCGCCGAAAAAGTCTGCGAGCAGCTTGAGCGCCGCCGAACGCGCCATCGAGATGATCGGCCAGTGCACCGTCGTCAGCGGCGGCCAGATGTGCGAGGCGATCGCAGTATCGTCGAAGCCGACCAGCGACAGGTCCTCAGGCACGCTCATGCCCCTACGGCGGGCGGCATGGAGGGCGGCGGCGGCCATCTCGTCGTTCGAACAGAAGATCGCGGTCGGGCGCGGCGACAGGTCGAGCAGCCGGTCGGCGGCGGCAAGGCCGGTCTCGAAGGTGTAATTGCCGTCGGCGATCAGGCTGCGGGGGAGCTTGATGCCGGCTGCCTCCAGCGCGTTCTCGAAGCCCTTGCGACGCTCGCGGGCCGAGCGGAAGCCGTGCGGCCCCGCGATCAGGCCGATGCGGCGATGGCCGAGCGCGATCAGGTGGTTCACTGCTTCGGTCACCACGTCGCAATCGTTCGAAGCGACCATATGCTCGGGTGAATCGAGCGTTGCCGATCCCATGCGGACAAAGCGGATGCCGAGCTCGCGGCAGAGCTCGGCCACCATTTCGTTCTCCGAGACCGGCGGCAGGAACATCACCCCGTAGAGCCGCTGCCGCTCGAGGAAATTGCGGACATCCTCGAGCATGGTCGAGCTGCCGCGATCGATCGGGCGGACGATCAACTCGAACTCGGTGTCGCGCATCGCCTCGAGCATGCCGGCCTGCACGTTCATCACCATCTGGGCATTGGGATTGTCGTGGATCAGCCCGATCAGGAAGTTGCGCCGCAGCGCCAGGGCGCGCGCCTGGACATTCGGGACATAACCGAGATCCGCGATCACCTGCTCGACCTTGGCACGGGTATCGCCATTGAGCAGCGGCGAGCGGTTGATCACCCGGCTGACGGTCTTCTTCGAGACGCCCGCGATACGCGCGACATCGTTGATCGTGGGCTTTCCGGTTCTCTCCATTTTCATGAACATAATGACCCGTGAGACAAAGCGATATGGCTTTGTGGGAAGAGGATTAAGGTAATCGGTGTCACCGCAGGCGGTCAGCTCCCCGGCTGGATATAGGGCACCCTGCCCCACAGCTCGCGCTCCCATTTGCGCGGATCACTGACCAGCCGGCTCGGCGCATCGAACAGCATCGTCGCGCGGTTCGGCAGCGTATAGGGCGCCCAGGCGGGCAGCCCCTTCGCCACCGGCCGACCGGTGCGGGCCAGCGCTGCGAAGGCGGCCATCACCTGCGCGCTGAGCTTTTGCGCCGCCTCCCCCGTGCCCGTGAACGACCCCGGCGCATCGAGCGTGCCGAAGGCGAGCGCGATGTCCATCGTATGCGGCGCGCCGCGTTCCGGCTTGGTCGGCGACTGGAAATCGACCTGATAGACCCAGGTGGACTTTGCCCCCGCCGCCGCCCGCGCATCGGCCTCAAGCCACTGGCCCGGCCAACTGCGCCCGGCAGTGGTGGCGCGATAGAAGAGCTGCTCCGGCGTATCCTTGGGGAAATGCGCGCGATATTGGGCGACCACCCATTCGGGCAGCAGGTCCATGCGCAGCTCGGGCGCCATCCGCTCCGCGACATTGTCCCAGGTCAGCCCCTTCACCTTGGCCGAATTGGGATCGATGAAGGCGCGTGTCTCGTCATGCGTGTTGCCGAGGATCATCGGGATCGCCAGCGATTGCGGATTGGCGTCGGGCCAGAACGGGTGGCGGGTCAGCCATTTCATGTCGAGCACCGGCCCGAAATAGACCCCGCCGCCCAGGATCGGATCGGTCGCATCGAGCGCATCGACCAGCCTCTCCACCGGCATGTCGAGCAGTGGCTGGAGATTGTCCTCCTTCACCCCCAGCTTGGCCAGATAGGCCTGGGCGCGCTTCGTCGCGTTGATCGGGCCCGAGGCAGTGACCTGCTGCCCGCTCATCGTCGCGGCGGAATGGAACAGGCCTTTCGCGGCCGGCATGCCCATCAGCGTGGCGATCTTGGCGCCGCCGCCCGACTGGCCGAAGACGAACACACGGCTGGGATCGCCGCCGAATGCCGCGATATTGTCCCGCACCCATTGCAGCGCGAGGATCAGATCGAGCTGCCCCGCATTGCCGCTGTCCGCAAAACGCGGATCGAAACGCGCGAGATAGAGATAGCCGAGCGCGTTGAGCCGGTGGTTGACCGTGACGACCACGACATCCTCGGTGGCGGCGAGCTTCGCACCGTCATTGAGCGGCACGGTGACGGTGCCGTTCGAATAGGCCCCGCCATGGATATAGACCATCACCGGACGCTTCGCCGCGGCCTGGGCGCCGGGCGTCCAGACATTGAGGAACAGGCAGTCCTCGGACGCGCGCTGATCGCCCTTCCCCTGCGGACAGATCGGGCCATAGTCATGCGCCGGCACGGTCACGCCGGGCGTGGCATGCGCCACCGGAGCGCGGAAGCGCGGGGCGTTGCCATAGCGGATCCCGCGGAAGCGCAGCATGCCGCCATCCAGCCGATCGCCTTCGAAGCGCCCTGCCCGCGTCTCCACCACAGCCCCTCCCGGTGCGGCGCGCGCCACCAGCGGCATCGCCGCCAGCGCCATGCCACCCGCCACCACCTTACGCCTCGATACGCCACTCATTGACCCGCTCCTGTTATGATATGTCCCGTCGCTTCTTCGATCCGGCCCAGCGCCTCGCGGGTGAGCGCCGCCTGGCGCCCCGCATCCTCAGCCTCGCCGGCGAGCCGCCCGACCTGCAGGCTGATCGTTGCGATCAGCGCGGCGATCTCGCGTGAGGACACTGCCGTCTCGTCTATCGAGGCGAGGATGCCGGCCACGGTCGCCATCTGCGCTTCCATCTCACCCGATAGCGCGCGCACCCGTGCCAGCAGCTCGGTGACCACGCCGAGGATCGCGCCATTGGTCTCCGCCATCGCGCCGCTTGCGGCCTGCGCCTCGCGAATCGTCGCCGTGATGTCGCTGCCGGCATGGGCAGCCTGATCGGCAAGGCTGCGTACCTCCTGCGCCACCACCGCGAAGCCGCGCCCGCTATCCCCTGCCCGCGCCGCTTCGATGCTGGCGTTTAGCGCGAGCAGCTTGGTCTGATGCGCAATGTCGGAGATCAGGGTGACGACATCTTCGATCCGGGCGTTGTGCGCGGCGAGGCGCTCGGCGCTTTCCTTGCCCTTGAGCGCAATCGCATCGGCATTGCCCGCCATCGCCACGGCGGCGGACGCATCCTCGCGAGCCCGCTCATAAGCCGTGATCAGCCCGGCGGCGCTGCGTGCGGACTCGCCCATCGCCACCGCTGCCTGATCGGCCGCCGAGGCGACTTCGGTGGCCGGCGCGCGCAGGCCGAGCAGATCGGCGGCGGTGCGTTCGGTGAACTGGGCGATCTCCCGGCTCGCCCGCGCGGTGCTCGCGATCGATTCATTGAGTTCGGCACGAACCTCGGCTAATTCCTGCCGGCGCACCGCCTGTGCGCGCAGCCGGGCGATATGGCGCAGGCGGCTGGCGATGATCTCGAACTCGATCACTGCCAGCTTCTGGGTGGCGCGGGTCAGCCGCTCGAGTTGGTCGGGATCGCGGCTCCGTTCGAAGAACAGCGCGTGGATATGCATCTGCGCGCCCACCATCGACGCAGCGACGGCGGAAAATTCCAGCCCGTCCTCGGCGATGCGATCGGCCTCGGCGACAATGCGATCGAGCCAGGCCTGATCGATCGGGCGCGACAGCTTGGCGCGGGCATAGTCCACGCGGCTTTCGACCAGCGCATCGGGCACGGCCGCGCCCGCGCGCCGCTCAAGCAGCTCGCGCGCCACGCCGGCGATATGCGGCTCGATGAAGCGCCACGCCTCGGCCAGTTCGGCCTCGAACTGCGCATCGATCGCATAGGCTTTGCGCAGCTGCGCGGCGTCGCGGTGTTCGGACGCCGCCTCAGCAGCCAGTAAGAAATGCTCTCCCATCGGCTATCCCCACCCCCATTGCCGGGGCGATATTTCGCCTCCGGTCGATCATCGGCGAACGTCGAGCCCGCCTTCGCTGAACGCGGCCAGATCGGCGCGCGTGAACAGGCTCGCATCGCCCGGCAGCGAATGCTTGAGCGCAGTGAGCGCCAGGCCGGCCTCGGCAGCGGCCTTCGCATCGCCCTTGCCCTCGATCAGGCCGTGCAGCACGCCCGCGGCGAATGCGTCCCCCGCGCCGATGCGATCGACGATGCCGGCGATCAGCACTTCCTCGGTCTGGTAGCCGCCGGCGCGCGTATCGACGCGGGCGGAGACGCGGTGGCTGTCGGCATCATCGACATGGCGCGCGGTGTTGGCGATCGTCTGGAGCTTCGGGAAGGCCGCGAACGCCGCCTCCGCCGCCTCGCGCCGGCGATCGGGGCCATCGCCCGAGAATTCGCGCCCAAGCAGCAGCGAGATGTCGCGGTGATTGCCGAACAGCAGATCGGCATGGGCGATCAGCTGGGTGAGCACCGCCTTGGGATCGCTGTCCCAGCTTTCCCACAGCTTCGCGCGGTAATTGCCGTCGAACGACACCGGGATGCCGCGCGCGCCGGCCGCTTCCGCCGCTGCGATCGCCGCGCTGGCGGTGTTGTGGCCAAGCGCCGGGGTGATGCCCGAGAGATGCAACCGGGTGGCGCCTTCGAGCAGTACGTCCCAGTCCCAGCTATCCGCCGGACGCTGGGCGAACACCGAATATGCCCGGTCATAGACGACTTCGGAGGCGCGCAGACCGGCACCCGGCGTCAGGAAATACAGGCCCAGTCGCCCAGGCTCGGACACGATCGTCGAGGTGTCGACACCGCGCCGGCGCAGCTCGTTGATCACCGCGCCGCCCAGCGGATTGTCCGCCACCGCGCTGATCATCCGGACCTTGTGATCGAGACAGGCGAGACCGGTGGCGACATTCGCCTCGGCCCCGCCGACATTCACTTCGAGCTTCGGCGTCTGCAGGAGCAGCTCGCGCCCCGGGGGCGAGAGCCGCAGCATCAGCTCACCGAAAAAGGCAATGGTCATCGTGCCAGCCACCCGCCGTCAACGGCCAGGATATGGCCCTGGATATAGTCCGCCGCCGAGGAGGCGAGGAACACCGCCGCGCCGCCCATGTCTTCCGGCGAACCCCAGCGGCCGGCGGGGATGCGCTCCATGATCTGCCGGTTGCGCGTCTCGTCCGCCTGCAGCGCTGCCGTGTTGTTGGTGGCGATATAGCCCGGGGCGATCGCGTTTACGTTGATGCCTTTGGTCGCCCATTCATTGGCGAGCAGCTTGGTAAGGCCGCCGATGCCCGACTTGGATGCCGTGTAGCTCGGCACGCGGATGCCGCCCTGGAAGGTAAGCATCGACGCGATATTGATGATCTTGCCGCCGCCATTGGCAACCATGTGCCGGCCGGCGGCCTGGCAGAGGAAGAACACCGATTTGAGATTGGTGTCGACCACTGCGTCCCAATCCTCCTCGGTGAAATCGAGGCTGTCGTTGCGGCGGATGATGCCGGCATTGTTGACCAGGATATTGAGCCCGCCCAACTTGTCCACAGCTTCATCCACAACCCTGCCCACAGGCTCGATCGAGGATAGGTCGGCCGAGATGATCTCCGCCTTGCGGCCAAGCGCACGGACCTTCTCGACGGTTTCCTGCGCCGGGGTGCGGCCGACCGCGGCGATGTCCGCGCCCGCTGCGGCAAGCGCCAGCGCGATGCCCTGGCCGATGCCGGTATTCGCGCCAGTGACTACGGCAACCTTGCCGGAAAGATCGAAGGGATTGGTCATGCGCTCTCTCACTCGCCTCCCGTGCGGGAGGTGTCGGGGTGGTTAGTTGAAGGGCAGCAGGCGCCGGTCCCGGCCACCCGCTGCCGGATGTCGGCTCAGGCCAGCTGGCAGATGTCCATGACGTTCATGTCGGTATAGTCCTGGTTCTCGCCAGCCATCGCCCAGATGAAGGTGTAGGCGCGGGTGCCCGAGCCCATATGGACCGACCAGGGTGGCGAGATCACCGCTTCCTCGTTGCCGATCACGATGTGGCGCAGCGCGTCCGGCTCGCCCATGTAATGGAAGACGCGGTCATTCTCGCCGAGGTCGCAATAGAGATAGATTTCCGAGCGGCGCTCATGGACGTGGCACGGCATGGTGTTCCACACCGAGCCCGGCTTGAGCGTGGTCAGCCCCATCACCAGCTGCGCGCTGTCGCACACGCCCGGGATGACGAGCTGGTAGATCGAACGCTCGTTCGACTCTTCCAGCGAGCCACGGTCCAGCCGGTTGGCATCGGCGATGCCGAGCTTGCGCGTGGTGAACGCCTTGTGGGCCGGGCAGGACACCAGATAGTAGCGCGCGCCGGCCCCGGAGAACTGCACGTCCGCTGCGCCCATCGTCACGTACAGGCAATCCTTGTTGCCCAGCTCGAAGGTCTCACCGTCCACCGTGACGGTGCCCGGCGCGCCGATATTAACCACCGCCAGCTCGCGTCGCTCGAGGAACGGATGCCCCGCCGCCGAGGCTGGTTCAGTCTGGTCGGGCAGTTTCAGGCTGCCCGAACCAGGGACCGCGGCCCCAATCACCATGCGATCGGCATGGGTGTAGTTGAGGACGATCTCCCCCTCGCTGAAGAAATCGTCGATCAGATAGCGATCGCGCAATTCCTCGTTCGATACGCACTCCATCATGTCCGGGTGCGTGGCGTAATAGGTCCGTTCGAACATGGGGCTCTCCGTAACTACAAGCGGCGGCAACAGGTCAGATCAGGCGGGTTCGGCTTCGCGCGCGGTCACGCTCTTCAGATACGCGCTGATCTCGGCATCCTGCGAGTTGGCGTAGAAATACTCGGCGAACTTCTCGCCGGCGATCGCCGCGCGCAGCAGGTCCTGATCGACATTCTTGAGCACGGTGAGCATGTCGTTGCAGGTCACCGCCTTCAGATCCTTCAGGATGCCGCGGTTCTTGCGCATGATCTCGGCGCGCTCCTTCGGATAGCCGAGGCCACGCTCGCCGTCGAACAGCTTGGCATAGACGTCCTTGAGGTTGAGCTCGGCGGCCCAGCCGAAACCCTTGGCATAGGGCATCGAGATGGCGTTGCCGTCGTTGATCTGGCCGAACAGGAAGGCGTCGGTCGGGTCGATGACGAGGCCGCAGAACACGCCCGGCATCGCGTTGCAGGCGAGCATCGCGCCCATGCCGGTGCCGCAGCCGGTAACGACGAAGTCCGCCGCGCCCGAATTGAGCAGGATGCCGGCGAGCAGGCCGTTCATCACATAGGTGAGCGAGGCATCGTCCTCGGCCGAATACATGCCATAGTTGAACACCTGATGGCCCAGCGGCTCGGCGACGCTGGTCAGCGCATCATGGATGATGCTGTTCTTGGCGGCCTGGCTGTTCTCGTTGATCAGCGCGATCTTCATGGTGCGGTTCCTCTAATAACGGTCCGGCGGGGCGACCGGGCTTGTGGTTTGCCCCTGGGTATGGGTCAGGCGGCTTCCGCGCGGCGCGGCGCCTCGTCGAGCTTGTACGCCTTGCGCACCAGCCCGTTGGTGAGCTCGTGGGCGAGCTCCGCCGCTTCCCAGTCGAGCAGCCGCCCCTCGGCGACCAGCTTTGCCAGGAAGCCGCAATCGATCCGGCGCGCGACATCGTGGCGCGAGGGGATCGACAGGAAGGCGCGGGTATCGTCGTTGAAGCCGACGGTGTTGTAGAAGCCAGCAGTCTCGGTCACCTGCTCGCGGAAGCGGCGCATGCCCTCCGGCGAGTCATGGAACCACCAGCTCGGGCCGAGCTTGAGGCACGGATAATGGCCGGCCAGCGGCGCCAGCTCGCGGGCATAGACCGTCTCGTCGAGCGTGAAGAGGATGATCGACAGCTCGGTCGACGTGCCGAACCGGTCGAGCAACGGCTTGAGCGCATGGACATAGTCGGTGCGCGTCGGGATGTCCGCGCCCTTGTCGCGGCCATGGCTCTCGAACAGCCCGCCATTATGGTTGCGGAAGCTGCCCGGATGGATCTGCATCACCATGCCGTCTTCGACGCTCATTGCCGCCATCTCGGTCAGCATCTGGGCGCGGAACAGCTCGGCATCCTGCGGGGTCCAGCGATCGGAAAGGATCGTGCGAAACAGCCGTTCAGCCTCGTCCTTGCTCAGGTTCGCGGTCGCGGCAGTCGGATGGCCGTGATCGGTCGCCGTAGCGCCAGCGGCACGGAAGTCCGCGCGGCGCTTGCGATGGGCGGCGAGATAGCCATCCCAGCTATAGACGTCCTCACCGGTCTTCTCGGCGAAGATCTTCATCGCGCCGCGGAACTGCTCATGCTCGACGTCGATCACGGCGTCCGGACGATAGGTGGTGACCACCCGGCCGTTCCAGCCGCTGTTGTGGATCGCATGATGCGGCGACAGATCGTCCTGCGGCCCCTCGGTGGTGGCGAGGAAGCCGATGTTGAAGCGATCGAACAGCGCGCGCGGCTTGAACGCATCGGTCGCCAGCTTCTCGTTGATCGTGTCGTAATAGAGATCGGCGGTGCTGGCATCGAGCGCCACGTCGAAGCCGAACACTTCGCCAAACACATGGCTCAGCCACATCGCCGAGGGGGTGCCGCGAAACAGGTAGGTATGCTCGGCAAAGGTTCGCCACGCCTTGCGCGGATCGGTTGCCGGCATGCCCGCCTTGCTCGGCACGCACAGGTCATCGAGCGACACGCCCTGCGAATAGAGCATGCGGTAGATATAGTGATCCGGCGAGAGCAGCAGCTCGGTGGCGTTCGACCAGTTGGCGTTGGTCGAGAACCAGGTCGGATCGGTGTGCCCATGCGGGCTGATGATCGGCAGCCCGGCCACCTCGGCATAGAGCGTACGCGCGATACTCCGCGTACGGTCCTCCGCCGGAAACAGCCGGTCAGGGTCTAGCTTAAGGGGCCGGGCCATCTTCAATCCTCTCGTTTACGCAACGTCCGCGCGCTCGAGGCGCGGCGAAAGCAGGTGGATCGAAAGCAGCGCCAGGAAGTACGCCGCACCCGCGACGATGAAGAGCGGCGCGTAGCTGCCGATCACGTCGAGCACATAGCCCGCGTACTTGGAGAAGACCATGCCGCCTACGGCACCGATCGTGCCACCAATGCCAATGACCGAGCCCACCGCAAAGCGCGGAACCGTGTCCGAAGGAATGGTGTAGAGCGTCGCCGAGAAGCTCTGGTGCGCAGCGGCTGCGACGCCGACGAAGAACACGCTGATCCAGAGATTGCCGTAGAAGGTGGTGAACATCACCGGCAGCACGAAGCAGGCCGAGATCAGCATCGTCAGCTTACGCGCCTTGTTCACGCTCATGCCGGTGCTCATCAGCTTGCCCGAGAGCCAGCCGCCCGCAACCGAGCCGACGTCCGAGATCAGATAGATCGCGCCCAGCGCAATCGCCGCAGTCGGCGAATCCCAGCTCGTCAGGTTCAGGCCATATTCCTTGCCCAGCCAGCTCGGCAGCCAGAACAGGTAGAACCACCAGATCGGGTCGATGAAGAACTTGCCGAGCGCGAAAGCCCAGGTCTCGCGCTTGACCAGCAGCTTGCCCCACAGGTTCTTCACTTCGACCACGGGGTCGGCCGGATCCTGGGTGATGTAGGCGAGTTCGGCCTCGCCCACCTTGGGGTGATCAGCCGGCTTGTCACGGAAGATGGCGAGCCAGGCGATCAACCAGATCACACCGAAAATGCCGGTGATCACGAAGGTCATGCGCCAGCCGACGGCCGGCACCATTGCCCAGATCAGCAGCGGCGTAAGGATCGCGCCGACGTTCGAACCCGCGTTGAACAGGCCGACCGCGAAGGCGCGCTCCTTGGCAGGGAACCAGTCCGCGACGGTCTTCACGCCCGCCGGGAAGTTGCCCGATTCACCGATGCCCAGGCCGAAGCGGGCCAGGGTGAACTGCATGACGCTGTGCACGCCACCATGCGCGACGTGGGCGATCGTCCAGATCACGACGGCGATGGCATAGCCGAAGCGCGCGCCGATCGCGTCGACGATCTTGCCGAACGCGAGATAGCCGATCGCGTAGGCGGCCTGGAAATAGAAGACGATGTTGGCGTAGTCGGTCTCGGTCCAGCCGAGTTCCTTGGAGAGATCGGGCTTGAGCACCGCGATCATCTGCCGGTCGACATAGTTGATGGCGGTGGCGGCGAAGAGCAGCCCCACGATCACCCAGCGGTAGCGACCGACGCGCGAAACCGCGCCGGAGACTGCCGCCTCTCCCTTACTCGCCATCATTCTCTCCCTATTATTTTATGCCGCGCGACCGCCGAATCAGGCGTCGTGGATGCCGACAATACGGCACTTGACGCTGTAGTCCTGCGCGAACCGGGCATCGACCAGCTCGCCAACGCGCACCGGATGCACGCCGGTGACAGCGCCGGTGGAAATCCACTGACCCTGCGCAAGCGGCAGCTGCCGGCTGGCGGCCAGCTCGAACAGGAACCGGACGGCGCCGAACGGACCGTCGAGCATCGTGCTCGCCGTCGCTTCGCCGGCCACTTCATCCTCGATCACCAGCGACACCGGCCAATCGAGGAAATCCGCGTCGAGCGGGATCGCCGCACCGACCACCAGGCCGTTATTGTTGCCGAAGTCGGAGACGGTCACGGCCGGGCCATGCTGGTTGATCCCCGGGAAGGGCGAGCTGGCCACTTCGATGCCGACATGGATCGCATCGACATATTCCGCGACCTCTTCGTTGGTCCAGGCGCGGTCGAAGCTCTCGGGCAGCGGGCCCAGGCGCAGCAGATATTCCGCCTCGCCCGCGGCAAAGCCCTGCTCGAACACCGGCATATCGGGCACCTCGCCCTCGCCCGCCGTAACCACCGAGTCGGCGAAGATCGGACCGGCCAGCCGGTTCGCGCCATAGGTGGCGTCGAGCGGCGCCGGGATCTTGCCGACCTTCCAGCCGACAACCTTGTCGCCGAACAGTTCGATCGCGCGCTCCTGGATGCCATAGGCTTCATCGAGCGTACCGGGCAGATCGCCCGGATAGTCGTTCAGCACACCGCCTGCATGGCGGGCAGAGACAAATGCCTGGGCGATGGCGTCAGCCGGTTCCCGTCCTTCGATCAACTTGAAATTCCCCATATCTCGATCGCGTAAGGGGTCATCGCCATGCGCGGCCGGCACAAACGCAGCCGCCGTCCGACATCGCCGCTCCACCCGCTTCGCCTGCCCCGATTGCCGCTCGCCTCCAACGGTTTCTCAGGATCTGGGGGAAGACAGGCCGGAACCGTGCCGGACCATGTCGAGTAACTTGCGCGCGATCTCCTCTCCGAGTGGCCGCGCCCCGGCTTTGCTCGGGTCCGCGGAATGTCGCACAATGCTACCGGTGTCACGCTGGCCCGTCAACGGACCTAAAGCGGGTTCAGCGAAATAGCCCGGAAACGAGAAAGCGTTTGCCACCGGTGTCAGCTGCCGCCATGCTTGACAGGTGAGACGGCAAAGACCGTCCTGTATCTGTTCAGAGAGGCATGTCATGATCCGCACCTCCACCAGCATCGCCCTGGCTTGGGCGCTCGCACTCTCGGCGAGCCCGGCCTTCGCACAGACGGCGGATGACGGCCTGCTCTTCCGCGCCTCGGGCGACAAGAACGGCACGGCGGAAAAGGCCGGCGGCGACGCGGTGCCGAATTTCCAGACCAAGGTGACCAACGTGCCGGACGGCGCGATCGGCGGGGCGTTCCGCTGGGCTGATGATGGCTATATCGCGTGGAACGCGGCCGGGAATATCCAGGCGCAGCGCGGCACCCTCTCCTTCTTCTGGCGCAGCCGCGAGCCGGTGGGCGAAGCGCCCTTCGTGATCTTCCGCGTCGGCTATGCCGATCATTCGAGCTGGGACATGGCGTTCCTGCGCATCGACTGGAACGGGCACGGCTTCGATGCCTTTGTGACCGACGCCAATCTCTCGCGCGTCCGCGTCTCGTTCAAGCTGCCCGAGAATCCGGCACCCGACGCCTGGCAGCATATCGCCTTCGCCTGGGATGAGGCGGTGGGCGTTCGCCTGTTCGTCGATGGCAAGGAAGTCGCGCGCAAGGACCAGAAGGCCGATCTCGACACCGGGCTCGACCAGTTCGGCATGGCCGGCCGCGTGATGGCGCCGCATCAGGTACAGAGCCGCTACAATTTCATGCGCGGCAGCGATCTCGACGAGATCCGCGTCTATGACCGCATGCTCGACACCGCGGGCATCGCCGCGCTCGCCGCCAAGGCCGAGCCTGCCCCCTCGCCTGCCGTGGCAGAGGCGGGCAAGCGCGCTGCCTGGCTCCACCGCTTCGGCTGGGACGCGGCCTCGCCGCCGGTGCTTGCCGACAAGGTCACCAGCGTCCGCAAGGTCGAGTTCGCCGATGCGAAGGACCTGAAGGAATGGATGTGGAAGGGCGTGGACGGCATCGCCGAGACCACCTGGCCCGGCGTCTATAACCGCTCGAAGCTGCCCGGCCGCGACGATTATTTCGAGCTGCCCGACTGGAACGTCTATGTCGAGGGCGGCAAGACCTACACGCTGACCGTCCCCGGCGCCGAGAAGTTCAACCGGCTCGAGATCCGCGGCGCCGCTTATGGCGCGCTGGATTATGCCGCCGACGGCAGCAGCTTCCGTAGCCTGGCCAAACGCCCGCAGGGCGTGGTCCGCAGCATCACGTCTCTCGGCGAGGCGCAGGGCGGCACGCTGCGCTTTACCAATGTGATGCAGGAGCAGCCGATCCAGGAAATCTGGGCCTATAATGTCGCTGCCGGCAAGGAACCCGAAGGTGCGTTCAAGCTCAATTATACGGTGGACGCCAAGGTCTCGGCCGATCTCGCCGCGCTCGCGCCGCTCAACAAGTTCATCCGCGGCCGTTATCCGGCCGACGAGCGCAACACCGTCCTCGCTCTGCCGCCCGGCGCCAGCTCGGCCGCCGCAGGCGCGGGCAGCGCCGCTTCAACCGGCGCCGCCGCGCATATCGAAGGCGCGATGCCGATCGTCCATGTGCTGATCCCCTCTGGCTTTGGTGACGCCTTTGCCGGCCGCGCCCTTGCCCGGGCCTGGAATTATGGCTGGGAGAACAGCCGCGACGGCCTCGATGGCATCGCGCTCGACATTCCCGCGCTCAAGGCGACGCCCGGCAAGGATGGGCTGATCCCGCTCAACATCAAGGTGAAGGACCCGATCTGGCCGGGCCGCGACATGATCGATCTGTCGATCTCGGTCCGCCCCGGCGAGGCGCGCACGCTCTGGCTCGATCTGCGCGACCGCATCCTCACCAATGACAGCCTCTATCTCTCGGTCGCCTCCGCCGCGCCGGACTTCGGCCCGGCGTCGCTCGACGGCATGAACATCCGCCTGGTTTTCAAGGACCGCAAGGAAGCGCTGCGCGAGCACATCGCCGATCGCTTCAACCAGGTGAAGGACAATTGGGGCTTCCTGGTCGAGGAGCATACCGCCTCGAAGCGCGCCGCTATGTATGCCCGCGTCTTCGCCGATGTGCAGGACCTGCTCCGCGTCGATCCCGACAATGTCGAGGGGCGTCGCTATTGGGCGGACATCAGCTATGGCCCGCAGAACCTGCCCGATTTCAAGCAGCCCGAAGCGCCGGCCGGCGTGCCGCTCTGGGCCTTCCGCCAGCTTGAGGATCTGAAGATTACCCGCCAGTTCGTGAACTGGTGGATCGACAATCGCCAGGTGCCCTATGGCGATTTCGGCGGCGGCATCTCGGACGATACCGACCTGCTCCAGCAATGGCCGGGGTTGGCGCTGATGGGCGTCGATCCGGACAAGATCAACACGTCGCTGCGCGCGCTGTCCGATGCCGCCTACAAGAACGGCATGATGGTGAACGGCCTTGGCTATATCACCACCGACGAGCTCCATGCCTATGAGGAAGGGATGAACTCGGACGCCGAGCGCCTCTATCTCAACTGGGGCGAGCCGCGCGCGATCGAGCGGCTGATGGCAACGGTGAAGGCACTGAAGGGCGTGATCCTGCCCAATGCCGCCGGACACATGCATTTCGCCAGCAACTGGTATGGCGCGCGCAAGATGTACCGCGAGGGCGCGTTCGAGTGGCAGAAGCCCTATAGCTGGGTGGTGCTCCACGCGCCGGTGCTGGTCGGGCTTTACAATGGCAATGCGGATGCGCGCGGGCTGATCACCGGCACGGTCGACGGGCTGCTCGCGCATGGCAAGCAGGATGCCAAGGGCAACTGGTCCTGGCCGAACGAGATCAACTGGCGCACCGATGCCGAGCGTGCCGGCGATGGTGGCGGCGCCTCCACCCCGATCCAGGCGGCCTGGTCGGCATATCGCTTCACCGGAGACACCAAGTATCTGGCACCCGTCCTCGCCCGGGTGAGCAAGAGCGGCCCCGCCTCCGTGCAGGACATCAACGAGAACGTCATCAAGTTGCTCGGCGGCAACAGGGGCTGGTCGAAGACCCTCACCGAAAAGGCAAAGAAAGGCGGCACTTTCGAACAATGGGCCGCCTGGGACGCCACCGGCGACACCAAATACCTGGAATCGCTCCATGCGGCGGCGATCGAGGACAAGTCGCAGCGCCAATATATGTACACCGAGGGCCATTGGTGGTCCGACCGGGTCGATCAGCCCAACGAGATCCTCCAGCGCGAACGGCTCGGCGGTATTGCGCTCCGCCGCAACCAGACCTGGCCGGGCAACGCGGTCAGCTGGCGCTTCGACGATCCCGAGGGTGCGCTGAAGACCGCGATCCTCGTCCCCGGCGCGACGCCGACGCACTTCAAGGTGATCGCCTATAACACCGGCGACACGCCGCAGAGCGCCGACATGTCGACCTGGAACGTGACGGCAGGCGAATGGGAGATGGTGACGAACGGCACCACCACCCCGCTCCATCTCGAGCGCAGCGCCTCGACGCGGGTGACTTTCGCGCCGCATACCACCACCGAGATCGAGTTCACGCTCAAGACGCCGGGCGAGGATGTCGCCACGCGGCCGGATCTCGGCATCGGCAGCGATGACGTGGTGGCGAAGGGCGGCAAGCTTGCCGTCACAGTCCACAGCCTGGGCGGCAGAGACGCAGCAGGCGGCACGCTGACGGTGGAGGACGCGTCGGGCAAGGCGCTGGCCACTGCCCCGATCCCCGCTCTCGCCGCCCCGCTCGACCTGACGCCGAAAACCGCCACGATCCGCCTCAGCCTGCCCAGAGGGGCTGTGCGGGTTCGCGTCGCGCTGCCGGGCAATGCGGCGGAAGTGACGCAGCTCAACAATGTGGTGACGCTGCCCCACTGAACCGGAGGACCGCGATGCAACGCCGCCAGCTCCTCGCCGCCGCCAGCGTCGCCGCGCTCCCTCGTTTTGCCCTGGCCGCGCCGGGGCAGGACGCGACTTTGCGCGCAGCACTGGACGAGCTGGCCAGGCTCGACAGTCCCGAAACCAAACTTGCCGCGCTGAAGGGCTTCGAGCCGGCATCCCTGTCCCCCTCGCCCCGGATCGATCTGGAGACGGTGCAGGCGGGATTGGCCGTGGATGCGCAGCTCCTGCGCAGGTTCCCGATCGGCCGGCTCGGGCGCTCGCCCTATACTATTGCGCCCAATGCCGGTGCATGGCGGGATGCAGCGCCGAACGCCGGCAAAATCGAAGCGGAAAGCGAAGCCATCCGCGCCGATGCCGCACGTGGGGTCATTCTACCCGCCCCGCTGCTCGAAAAGACCCGCGCCGGCGTCGCTACAGCAGCGGACAAGGCGAGTGGCCCTGCCGCCCAAGCACTCCGCCAACAGGCTGCCCTGCTCGCTGAACTCGCTCCCAAGGCACCCGCTGAACCCGGCACGAGCCATTTCCCCGGCGGTGCTGACTATTTCGCGCTGCTGCTCGAGCGCCATTACGGTGCGCGCATCGCCCCGGCCGAAGCGCACCGCATCTTGCTCGCCAAGGCCGAGGAACTCACCGCCCGCACCGATGCCGTGCTGAAGCGGCTGGGCTATGCCAAGGGCAGCGTCGGCGCGCGGATCAGCGCTGCGTTCAAGGATAGCCGTTTCCTCTATAGCGACGACGATGCCGGCCGCGACCGGCTGGTGGCCGACATGAACGCCACCCTCGCCCGCGTTCCCGCCCGGCTGCCGGCATTGTTCGGCCCGCTGCCGCCCGAATGCCTGAACGTCGCCACGGTGCGGATGACGCGCGCCGAGGAAGCCGAGGGCAAGCAGGGCTATCGCACCGTGCCCACGCCCACCGCGCAGGGCGCCTATTATCCCGATCTCAAGCGCATCCGCGATCGCCCGTCTTGGACCCTGCCCGCGGTGGTGCATCACGAGCTGTTGCCCGGTCACATGATCCAGATGCCGATCGAGGCGGCCGCCAATCCGCATCCGCTGCGACTCGATTATGCCCCCGCCTTTGCCGAAGGCTGGGCGATCTACACCGAGCAGCTGATGGCAACCGATGGCGCCTTTGCCGGGGATGATCATGCTCTGCTGGGCCATTTGCACTGGCTGCTGTTCCGGATTGGCCGAGGATTGGTTGACACCGGTGTCCATATCGGACAAGAAACCCTGCAGGAGACGAGCGACAAGCTCGCCAGGTTACAGGGAGAGGCGGCCTATTTCGCGCCGATGGCGCAGGATATCGAGCGAATCTGTATTGATCCCGCCATGCGCACCGCAGAGGCGCTCACCTGGCTGGGGATTGCTCGCATCGGCGCCACCGAGCGCCGCAAAGGCATGGAATCGCTCAGAAAGTTTCACCGCAGGCTGCTCGCCAACGGGCGCAAGCGCTTCGCGATGATTGCCTGAGGCAGGCACAGGCCCGCCAAGGGATCGAATAGAGAGCCGGTGCGAACCGGCCGATTGCCAGGTGCCGCTCCGCGGCCGGCCTGGAAACACTGACATGGGAGAATTGGGATGCGTAAAGGGTTTTTGAAGCGTAATATTTGGTCCGCCGGCGCCTCGCTGGCAGTGATTGCCGGCGCGAGCATCGCGACTCCGGCGCTGGCGCAGGACGCGGCACAGACGCCGCCTGCCGACAGCAGCCAGGAAGCGCCCCAGGAAACGACCGTGCAGGAGCAGGGCACCGAAGGCGCCATTGTTGTCACCGGTTTCCGCCAGTCGCTCCAGAAGGCGCTGAACCTCAAGAAGGAGTCGGTTTCCTCGGTCGATGCGATCGTCGCGGAGGATATCGCCAAGTTCCCGGACCAGAATCTCGCCGAATCGCTCCAGCGTATCCCGGGCATCTCGATCCAGCGTGACGCCGGCGAAGGCCGCGCGATCACCGTGCGCGGCCTTGGCGCGCAGTTCACCCGCGTCCGCCTCAACGGCCTCGAGACAGTCGCCACCTCGACTGACGGCGCTTCGGCCAACCGTGACCGCGCCTTCGATTTCAACGTGTTTGCCTCCGAGCTGTTCAACTCGCTGGTCGTCCACAAGACCGCCGAAGCCTCGCTCGACGAAGGCTCGCTCGGCGCAGTCGTCGATCTGAACACCGGCAACCCGCTGGGCGGCAAGGAAGGCTTCACATTCGTCGGTTCGGCCCAGGCCAGCTACAACGATCTCTCGAAGAACTGGGGCCCGCGCTTCGCCGGCCTGCTGTCGTGGAAGTCGCCGAGCGGCGCGTTCGGCGCTTCGCTCTCGGCCGCCTATTCCAAGACCGACAATGTCGAGCTCGGCAACAACACGGTGCGCTGGGCCCAGGCGACCTTCGACCAGGTCAACGGCACCAATTGCTGGACCACCGCCAATTCGGGCGGCACCTATGTGCCCAGCGCCGCCTGCTCGCAGGCCGCCCTGTCTTTCCACCCGCGCATCCCGCGCTACGGCATCGTCGATCACCATCGCGAGCGCCTGGGCATCACCGGCAGCGTCCAGTGGGCGCCCAGCGATGCGACCAAGATCTCGATCGACGGCCTCTATTCGCGGTTCAAGGAAACCCGCGAGGAGAAGTGGCTGGAGGTGCTGCTGCGTTCGAACGAGCGCTCGGTCAACGTCGTCAATCCGGTCTACGACAGTAACAACAACATGATCTCGGCCACTCTCAACGACGCATGGGTGCGCACCGAGCATTATCTGCGCAAGTCGGATACCGAGTTCTACCAGATCGGCGGCACCTGGGACCAGGATCTGGGCGACAGCTTCCGCTTCACCCTGCTCGGCGGCATCTCGAAGTCGAATGCCGATATCCCGGTCGAGACGACGATCATCCTCGATGACCGTGACGCGCAGAACTACAAGTACGACTATTCGAACATGCGTCAGCCGGTGCTGAGCTTCGGCACCAGCGTCACCGATCCGGCGAACTTCCAGCTCGCCGAAATCCGCGATCGCCCGTCGAACGTCACCAACAAGTTCCGCACTGCGCAGCTGCGCACCGAATGGGACGTGGCCGAAGGCTTCCAGATCAAGTCGGGCGCGATGTATCGCCGCTTCGACTATCAGGTGAAGGCATATCAGCGCGATACCGCAGTCTGCGGCAATGGCGGCCTCGATCTGGTGCTCAAGACGATCACCTGCTCGACTACCTCGACCTTCGGCCCGAGCGCAGTCTACGGCTTCCAGGCCACGCCGGCACTGACCGAGCTGGTCAACCTCGGCAATGCCGGCCAGCCGGCGGGCACCACTACCAGCTGGGTGGTCGCCAATATCGACGCGGCAGCGGCCTATACCGGCCTCTACAATCGTCCGCTGGCGCTGGATGTGGGCAACAACCGCAACGTCACCGAAGAGGTGAAGGGCGGCTATCTCCAGTTCGATGCCAAGGGCGAGCTGCTCGGCCTGCGCTACGCGCTCAATGCCGGCATCCGCTATGCCTCGACCGACCAGAGCTCGACCGGCATCAACGGCACCCTGCCCGTCACCGTCAAGCGGACCTATGACGACTGGCTGCCTTCGGTGAACGTTGCGCTGTTCCCGACAGAGAACGTCATCCTGCGCGGCGCGATCGCCGATGTGATGACCCGTCCGACCCTCGGCAGCCTGACCCCGGGCGGCTCGGCCGATGGCTTCAACTACCGCGTGTCGTTCGGCAATCCGAATCTCGATCCGTTCCGCGCGACTTCCTATGACCTTGCCGCCGAATGGTATTTCGCGCCGCAGTCGATCTTCTCGGTTGCGGCCTTCAAGAAGGACGTGAAGAGCTTCCCGGTCAGCGCAACGCTCACCGGCCAGACCTTCCTGTCGACCGGCCTGCCCGCCAACGTGCTCGCCGCCTCGTCGCCGGCCTTCCTGAACCCGGCCCAGCTCGCTGAGCCGATCTGGACGGTCGTCACCACGGTCAACGGCACCGGTGCATCGCTCAAGGGCGTCGAGATCGCGATCCAGGCGCCGTTTCGCTTTCTGCCGGGCTTCCTGAAGAACTTCGGCGGCATCGCGAACGCCACCTTCATCGATTCGAACGCGACCTACAGCCAGTCGGCGCCGGCCACCGCGGTCAACGCCAATGGCTCGCTGACGCTGCCGAACAAAGCATTCAATTCGACGCTCTACGGCGTGTCAAAGAAGGCGTTCAACGCGACGCTCTACTATGAGGACAAGAAGTTCAGCGCGCGCGCCTCGGTCAGCTATCGCGGCCCCTATGTCGATGCCGGCTCGGGCACGGGCAACATCTTCGAAGGCTATAACGCGATCACCAACGTCGATGCCTCGGTCCGCTACAAGCTCACCGACTGGATCGAGCTGTCGGTGGAAGGCACCAACCTCACCGACGCCTATCGCGACCGCTACACCGACACCGGTGCGAACCGGAACTACGAGTACAACCACTTCGGCCGCACCATCCTGTTCGGTGCGCGCATGAAACTCTAATCGCCTCCGCGATCCACTACGGGGCCGTCGCATCACCCGATGCGGCGGCCCTTTCTTTTGCGCTGCGGCCAACACGCAAAGAGGCAGCGGCGCCGGTGGCACCGCAGTCTCTTCAAATTTCCGTGAAATGGTGCCCCTGGCCGGACTCGAACCAGCATGCCTTGCGGCAACCGATTTTGAGTCGGTCGCGTCTACCAATTTCGCCACAGGGGCAGCGAGTTGCGCTGGCTAGACGATGCCGCGGGTCAGGGCAAGTCGCAGCTTCACTTATAGCGATCCGGCACGAAATCACGCATGGGACGGAAATGACGGACGGCGAACCCATCGGCACTCCCTATGACGGCACAGCTCCCGAGAGCGTCGATACCTGGTCGCAGATTGTGTTCGATGCATTCTCCGGCTGGCCGATCGCGGCGGGAGGCACATGGACACGCTGGGATCCCGGCTATCTGCTGCTGGAGATCGCCCAAGTCGGCGATGCGGCGATCGAGCCGATCTACCTCGACAGCCACGATGCGGCCCTGACGGTGATGTTCGGCTCCTGGGAAGACACCTTCCCCTATGCCGAAGCGGATAGCCCAGAGGAAAATGCGGCGGTTGCAGCGGCACAGGCCGAACGCCTGGTCGAGCAATGGCTGAGCGGCGAACTGCGTACCGCCGTCTACTACCGGGCTACCGGCGAATGGTGCGGCAGCATCGCGATCGAAGGCGACGATCTCGAGCTGCAGCTGCGCCAGGCAGCATCGGAACTCCGCGATTTCGTGCCTGCCCGGATCGAATTGCGCAGCCCAGCTCGCAAGGATTGGCAAGAGATCGCCATTCCTGACGACTGGCTCGCGCAGCCTCCGTCGCCAGGCAGTCTGCCCGGCTGATCCGTCAGCTGCGCGGCGCCTGCCGTCGATAACTCAGCGCTTCCGCCACATGGATGCGCCCCACGCCGTCCGCACCGGCGAGATCCGCGATCGTCCGCGCCACCCGGAGCACGCGGGTGTAGCCGCGCGCCGACAGCCGCATCGCCTCCGCCGCCTGGGCCAGCAGCTTGCGCCCCGCTTCATCGGGTGAAGCATGCGCGGTCAGCACATCGCCCTCCGCCTCGGCATTGGTCCGCGCCGCCACACCCCGATAGCGCGCCGCCTGCACCGCCCGCGCCTCGGCGACCCGCACCGCCACCTCGGCGGAACTCTCCGCCACCCGATCGAGCACCAGATCCGCTGCCATCACCGGCTGGACCTCGACATGAAGATCGATCCGATCGAGCAGCGGCCCCGAGACCTTGGCCTGATAATCCGCCGCACAGCGCGGCGCCCGGGCGCAGGCGAGCGCCGGATCGCCGAGATGCCCGCAGCGGCACGGGTTCATCGCCGCCACCAGCTGCACCCGCGCCGGAAAAGTGACATGCGCATTGGCCCGCGCCACGCTGACCACTCCGGCCTCGATCGGCTGGCGTAGCGAATCGAGCACCGCGCGCTGGAATTCGGGCAGCTCGTCGAGAAACAGCACGCCGAGATGCGCGAGGCTCACTTCGCCCGGCTTGACCTTGAGCCCGCCTCCGGTGAGCGCCGCCATCGACGCAGAATGATGCGGCGAACGAAAGGGCCGCGTCCGGGTCAGCCGACCGCCCTGCAAGGTGCCGGCGACCGAAGCGACCATCGACACTTCCAGCGCCTCCTGGGCATCGAGCGGCGGCAGGATGCCCGGCAGACAGGAGGCGAGCAACGACTTGCCGGCCCCAGGCGGGCCGCACATCAACAAATTATGCGACCCAGCCGCCGCGATCTCCAACGCCCGGCGCGCCGTCTCCTGACCCTTTACCTGGGCCAGATCAGCGCCGGGTATCGGCGGATCGACGGCACCGGGTTCAGCCGCCGGCAGCAGCTGGTGCCCTTTGAAATGGTTGAGCAGCGCAATCAGATCGGGTGCCGCCACCACTTCGACTTGCCCCGCCCAGCTCGCCTCCGGCCCCTGCGCGGCGGGGCAGACCAGCCCTTTGCCGATTTCGGCAGCATGGAGCGCGGCAAGCAGCACGCCGGGGCTCGGCGCGATCCGGCCGTCCAGCGCCAGTTCGCCGACCACGACATAGCCGGCCAGCGTCTCGGCATCGACCACGCCCATCGCCCCCAGCAGCGCCAGCGCCACCGCGAGATCGAAATGCGATCCCTCTTTCGGCAGGTCGGCCGGCGACAGGTTGAGGATGATGTGCTTGGGCGGCAGCGCCAGCCCGATCGCCGCCATCGCGGCGCGCACCCGCTCGCGGCTTTCGGCCACTGCCTTGTCGGGAAGCCCGACGACCACGAATTTGGGAACGCCGGCAACGAGGTTGCACTGCACCTCCACCGCGCGCGCTTCCAGCCCCAGATAGGCAACCGTCGAAACGCTCGCGACCAAGTCCCATTCTCCCCCCGGGAAGACCGGAGGATAGCGGCGCTTTGCCGCGATACGCCGGGGGATGTCACCGGAACGGATGCTTCCCCGGCACGACGAAGCCCGCACGATATGCGACCAGCCGCGCCTCCCGTGTCTTGCGTGAACAACACACGCTTCCCACTTCGACCCCATGGCAGGCGCAAAAAGCCCTTTCCTTCGCACCGTCCTGTTCGCCACGGGCATGCTGGTGATCGCGGTTTCGCCGCTGATCGGCATCCTGCCGGGGCCGGGCGGGATCTTCGTCTTCGCCGCGGGGCTGGTGCTAGTGCTGCAGAACTCGCTTTGGGCCCAGAAGCAGTTCTGCCGGGCCAAGCGGCGCTGGCCGCGATTCGGGCATTATGCCGACAAGGCGCTGCGCCGGCGGAGCGCCCGGCGCCGCAGAGTGCGCGCGCAGGAGGCAAAAATCGCCCGTGCGGAGGGGAAAGTCCTAGGTTTCGGGGACGGAACACGTTGACTCGTCCGGAGCGTCCAACTATGGGCACCCGACACGCGGCCGCCCCTGTGGTGGCCCTTTTACGTTCTAGATACTTGAGGATGAGCGATGAAGCGGACTTTTCAGCCGAGCAACCTGGTGCGTGCGCGCCGGCACGGCTTCCGCAGCCGCATGGCGACCCCGGGCGGCCGCAACGTGATTCGTGCCCGCCGCGCCCGCGGCCGCAACAAGCTGTCGGCGTAATCGCTGACGGTGCGGTGGTGAGCCTTGATCGGCTCACCCAGCGCAAGGATTATCTCGCGGCGAACGCAGGCAAACGGGCTCCCATGCCCGGCTTTGTCCTGATTGTTCGTAAGCGTGACGATGCCGATCCGGTCATGCGGGTCGGCATTACCGTATCCAAAAAAGTCGGCAATGCGGTGATCCGCAACCGGATGAAGCGCCGGTTCCGCCAGCTCGCCCGCGAAGTGCTGCCCGAATCCGGGCTCAGCGGCGCCGACCATGTCCTGATCGGCCGCGCCGGAGGGATCGAGCGCCCGTTCGCCGATCTCAAGGCCGAGCTGGTCAAGGCGCTGGGCAAGGTGAAGCGGTGAGCGCCCGCCGCGTCTCCCGTCATTCCCGCCAAGACAGGGGCGCATCGGCATGATAGCCAGGCTCCTGATCCTGCTCGCTCGCGCCTGGCAGATCGGCCCCTCGGCGGTGCTTCCGCCAAGCTGCCGCTATCAGCCAAGCTGTTCGGCCTATGCAATCGAGGCACTTCGCCGCTATGGGGCAGTGAAAGGCAGTTGGCTCGCCGTCCGGCGGATCGCTCGCTGCCATCCCTGGGGCGGGCACGGCTACGATCCGGTGCCATAGAGTTTTTCCGAGGAAATCGTTCGTGAAGGAAGACCAGAAGAATTTCCTGCTGTTCGCGGTGATCGCGGGGTTGCTGCTGTTCGCATGGCCCTATGCCATGAAGTGGTTCTTCCCTCAGCAGCCGGCGCCCACCCAGATGGTGAACGGCAAGCAGGTGCCCAAGCCGATCCCGGCGGCCGACGCCCCGGCCGCGCTGCGCGACCGCGCGATCGTGCTGGCCGAGAGCCCGCGCGTTGCGATCGACACGCCGTCGCTCAAGGGCTCGATCAACTTGAAGGGCGCCCGGATCGACGATCTGGTGCTCGTGAAATATGACGAGACCACCGCGAAGAACTCGCCGCCGATCCACCTGCTGAGCCCGAGCGGCGCGCAGGGCGCCTATTTCGCCGAGTTCGGCTGGGCCGGCGCCGGCGTGAAGGCCCCCGATGCCAACACCGTGTGGCAGGCAAGCGGCACTAAGCTGACCCCGTCGACTCCGGTGACGCTCACCAGCCAGTCGGCTACCGGCCAGGTCTTCCGCATCGAGCTGTCGGTCGATCAGGACTATATGTTCTCGATCCGCCAGACGGTCGCCAATCTCGGCCAGACCCCGGTTTCGGTCACGCCTTACGCTTCGGTCTCGCGCGCAGAGCGCTCGAAGGATGCCGGCCAGTGGGCCGCGCGCGTCGGCCCGATCGCCGCGACTGCCGACAAGGCCCATTATCTCGGATGGGGCGACGTCGAGAGCGCCGCCCAGAGCTACAAGACTAGCGGCGGCTGGGCCGGCTTCACCGATCATTACTGGCTGACCTCGCTGATCCCCGATCAGCGCGTGCCGGTCACGCTCGGCCAGCGCCAGAACCCGAGCAAGGCCTATCAGGCCGATTATCAGCTCGATCAGCCGCTCAATATCGAGCCAGGCAAGCAGAGGACCTACACCAGCCATTTCTTCGCCGGCGCGAAGGAAGTGAAGACGCTCGATTCCTATCAGGACAAGCTCGGCATCAAGCTGTTCAGCTATGCGATCGACTGGGGCTGGTTCGGCGTGATCGAGCAGCCGATCTTCTACTATCTCGACTGGCTGTTCCGCCTGGTCGGCAATTTCGGCATGGCGATCATCCTGCTGACGATCACCATCCGCGGCCTGCTGTTCCCGATCGCGCACAAGCAGTTCGAATCGATGGCGCGCATGCGCGTGATCCAGCCGAAGATGAAGGCGCTGCAGGAACGCTACAAGGACGACAAGCAGCGCCAGCAGCAGGAGATCATGAAGCTCTACAAGGAAGAGAAGGTAAACCCGCTGGCGGGCTGCCTTCCGATCCTGCTGCAGATCCCGATCATGTTCGCACTCTACAAGGTGCTGCTGCTCACGATCGAAATGCGTCACCAGCCCTTCGCGCTGTGGATAAAGGACCTTTCGGCCCCCGATCCCGCGATGATCCTCAACCTGTTCGGCTATCTCCACTTCACCCCGCCTTCGTTCCTGGCGATCGGTGTGGTGCCGGTGCTGCTCGGCGTGTCGATGTACTTCCAGATGAAGTTCAACCCGGCGCCGATGGATGACATCCAGAAGCAGGTGTTCGCGATCATGCCGTGGATGCTGATGTTCCTGATGGCGCCGTTCGCCGTCGGCCTCCAGCTCTACTGGATCACCTCGAACGTCATCACCATCCTGCAGCAGCAGTGGCTCTACTCGCGCCACCCGGTGCTCAAGCAGTCGATGAAGAAGGAAGCACCGGCAAAGTGAGCGCGTTCGACGACGACATGATCGAGGCTGCGCGAAAGACCTTCGCCGGCCCGATCACGTTCCTAAAATCGGCCCCCAAGCTCGAGCACCTCCCCAATCCGGTGGTGCCCGAGGTGGCGTTCGCCGGGCGCTCGAACGTGGGCAAGTCGTCGCTGATCAACGCGCTGACCAACCGCAACAGCCTTGCGCGCACCTCGAACACCCCGGGGCGCACGCAGGAGCTGAACTTCTTCGACGTCGGCGATCCGCTGAAGTTCCGGCTGGTCGACATGCCGGGCTATGGCTTCGCCAAGGCGCCCAAGGACATGCAGCGCCAGTGGCGCTATCTGGTGAACGATTTCCTGCGCGGGCGTGACGTGCTCAAGCGCGCGCTGGTGCTGATCGACAGCCGCCACGGTATCAAGGACGTCGATAACGAGATCCTCGACATGCTCGATACGGCAGCGGTGAGCTATCGGATCGTGCTGACCAAGACCGACAAGATCAAGGCGACCGAGCTGGCCGATGTGCTGGCGCGGACCGAAGCCGAAGCGCGCAAGCGCCCGGCTGCGCATCCGGACATCATCTGCACCTCCTCGGAAAAGGGCATGGGCCTGCCCGAGCTGCGCGCCGCAGTGCTGGAAGCGGTGGAGATATGAGCGAGGCCAACTCGCTCATTTTCTCCTACGGCACGCTCCAGCTGGAGAGCGTGCAACTGAGCCAGTTCGGCCGGCTGCTCGAGGGCAGCGACGATGTGCTCCACGGCTACAAGCAGATCGAGATCACGATCCGCGATCCGGACGTGCTGGAAGCCAGCGGGATCGAAGTCCATCTTGCGCTGGTGCCCGATGCCGATGCGCCGCCGATCCCCGGCAAGGTCTTCCGCCTGACCGCCGACGAACTGGCGGCGGCGGACGTCTATGAGAGCGAGAATTACGTTCGCGTCGAAGCCCCGCTCGCCAGCGGGACGACTGCCTGGGTCTATGTGAAGGCCTGAACGCTTTCCTTCGCCCGGCATCCACGCCACACTCCCCGCAATCTGAGGGGATCGCCAATGAACCAAGCGCCCAGCGCACCCGCCCGGCTCGGCGGGCTCGACCTGTTTCGCGGGCTGACCGTGGCCTGCATGGTCATCGTCAACACACCGGGCAGCTGGGATCATGTCTGGTGGCCGCTCGACCATGCCGAATGGCATGGCTTCACGCCCACCGACCTGATCTTCCCCGCCTTTCTCTGCGCGATGGGCGTGGCGCTCGGCCTCTCCTTCCCACGCAGGGTGGATGGCACGCTGTGGAGCCGGATCGCCCGCCGCACCTTGCTGCTGATCCTGATCGGCTGGGCCTGGCAGATGCTGGCGCGGCCCGGACTGACGGACTTCCGGGTGTTCGGCGTGCTGCCCCGGCTGGGCCTTTGCTACGGCCTCGCCGCCACCCTCGCGATCCTCACGGCCCGGCGTGGCGCCGATGGCCGGGCACAGCTCAGCGCCCCGGCGCTGGGCATCGCCAGCGCGGCGCTGCTCCTCGGTTATTGGGCGCTGCTCAGCTTCGTCCCCGCCCCCGGCCATGCGGCAGGAGATCTCAGCCCGGCGGGCAACATCGCCGGCTATGTCGACCGGATCACCGTGACCACGCATCACATGTACCGCTTCGGCACCGATGCAGCGGGCAACATCGTCTATGATCCGGAGGGGCTGCTCTCCACCCTGCCCGCTCTGGTCAACGTCCTGCTCGGCATGCTCGCCGCGCTTCTTTGGAAGGCAGCACCGAAGCGCGCCACGCTCCGCATTCTGCTCGCAGGCATCGCGCTCGCCGCGCTGGGTTATGCGCTGTCCTTCGTCTTCCCCCTCAACAAGAAGCTGTGGACCAGTAGCTTCGCACTGCTCACCTCGGGCCTGTCGGGCGTGATCTTCGCCGCCTGCATCACCGCCGCCCGCAGCGCCGCGGTCCGTACTGTTCTGTGGCCGCTCGACGTGCTGGGGATGAATGCGATCCTCGGCTATCTCCTCTCACTGCTGCTCTCGCTCGCCGCGATGCACTCCGGCTTTCAGACATGGGCATGGGACGGGCTGGTCGCGCTGCTTCCGGGCAATCTGCTGCTCGCCTCCTTCCTGTTCGCGCTGGGCATGCTGCTGCTGGTCCTCGCCCTGCTCATCCCGCTCCATCGCCGCGGCATCCATTTGCGACTGTAAACGTGATGGTAACCATGGCCCGCTAACTGCTGGCCGAATGGGAGAGTTGAGCGGAAACGCGCTCAAAGGCGCGATCTGGGATAAATGGGTGGGCCTGCCGCCCACGCTGATGCGCGCCCACAGCATCGCCATCCAGCGCGGCTATCCGGTTTCCTATGTCGCCAGCGTCTTCGTCAGCATCACGCTGACAGTGATGATCCACGCCCATGGCTTCATGGCCTGGCATGTCGCGGCACTGGCGCTGCACCTCGCGATCAACACCGCCGTGCTGGTCCGCTGGCGCGACGGCAAGCGCCGTGACTGGCGCGTCGACGATCCCGCCGCAACGCTGCGCGCCACGGTGATCGAGGCCGCCTCCGTCTCGCTCGGCTGGTTCCTGTTCCTCGCCACGATCGGCCTAGGCGCAACCAGCCAGGAGCTGATCGTCACCACCACCGCGCTTGCCGGCGTCGTCGCGATCGGCGCGCTGCGCTATGCCCCGCTGCCGCCCGCCAGCCTCGCCTGGCTCGGCATCGCCGTGGTGATCTGCGCGCTCTACGCCGTCTTCGCCAATATCCCGGCAGGCGTCTTCGTCTTCCTGGCGGTGTTCGTCGCCCTGCTCGGCCGCACCGTTGTCGGCCAGGCAACGCTGGTCAACGAGCAGTTCGCCCAGGCCGAAGCGCTCGCCCGCGCCGCCGGCGAGCGTGACCTGCTGCTCGCCACCGCCCAGCGCGAGGAGCTGCAACAGGTCGCCGCCGCCGCCGAGACCCGGCACCGCGCCCAGATCGATGCCGAGCGCGATCGCCGCGTCGAGATCGCCCGCATCGCCGACCGCTTCGAAAGCCAGTTCATCGCCGCGATCAGCGAGCTCGCCGCCGCCGCCGAACAGACCCGCGTCTCGGCCGAAGGGCTGGTCGGCACGACCATTGCCACCCGCGACGAGATCCGCGGCGTCGCCGGCCGCGCTGTCCGCGCCGATAGCGGCGCCGCCACGCTGTTCGAGGAATCGGCCAATCTCAGCCGCACCCTCGCCACCGTCGAGGCGAGCATTGCGGCGCAGAGCGAGACCACCGCGCATCTCCATACGCTTTCCCGCTCCGCCGACGCCCGCTTCGGCACGCTGAGCGAGCACAGCGCCAGCGTCGGCAGCATCGCCGACATGATCGCCGAGATCGCCGCGCGCACCAATCTGCTCGCACTCAACGCCAGTATCGAAGCAGCACGCGCCGGCGATGCCGGCCGGGGATTTGCGATCGTCGCACAGGAAGTGAAGAGCCTCGCCGCGCAGACCGCCACGGCCACCGGCGATATCCGCGCGCAGCTCGAGCGGATGACCGGCGCGGTCCACGCCACCACGTCGATCGTCGGCGAGATGCGCGCGAGCTTCGACCGGATCGGCGAAGTCGGCGATGCGGTCAGCCAGGCGATCGCCAATCAGGGCGATGTGATCCGATCGATTCAGAGCTATGCTGGCACCGCCGCTGCGCTCACCGCCGATCTCCAGACCGGTGCCGCGAGCGCGGAAGCAGCTACCGATGCCGCGGCCCGCACGACGGCGGAGATGGATGCGGCCACCGACGAGCTGGTCGGCCAGGCCCGCCGCCTGCTGGGCGAGATGCGGAGTTTTCTGGGGTCGCTCCGGGCGGCGTAAAACTCCTCCCCGGCACGGGGAGGAATTCTAGGCCATCGCGACGTTCGGTCGCTCCGCCCGTGCCGCCAGGATGGCCACAGCAGCGACCAGCCCGAAAGCCCCCGCCACCAGGAAAGCCGGGGTGTACGTCCCCGTCCAGGCACGCACCGCCCCCGCCCCGAACGCCGCGGTCGCCGCACCCAGCTGGTGGCCGACCATCACCCAGCCAAACACGATCGGCGCATCGCGCTCGCCGAAATGAACATTGGCCAGCTTCACCGTGGGCGGCACGGTCGCGATCCAGTCGAGACCGTAGAAGATCGCGAACACCAGCAGGCTCGATGCGCTGAAATCGAGGAAGGGCAGCGCCAGCAGCGAAAGGCCGCGCAGCCCGTAATAGACGAACAGCAGCTTGCGGGGATCATAGCGATCGGTCAGCCAGCCCGAAGCGGTGGTGCCGACCAGATCGAACAGCCCCATCAGGCTGAGCAGCCCTGCCGCCTGCACCGGCGCGATGCCATGATCGCCGCAGAACGCGATCATATGCGTGCCGACCAGCCCGTTGGTGGTGAGCCCGCAGACGAAGAAGGTGCCGAACAACAGCCAGAAGGTCATGCTCTTCGAAGCGCGGAACAGCGCCGTGAAGGCCAGCGCCGGGGTGGCGGCCTGCTTCATCGGCGGCGGCGGGGCGCTGGCATCAGTCTCGCCGAAGCGGCGGACGCCGAGATCCTGCGGATGTTCGGGCACGAGGAAGAATACCAGCGGGATCACCGCAGCGGTGAGGATCGAGACAGCCAGCGCTACCGGCCGCCACGCCCCGCCCTCGGCCAGCCAGGCCAGCACCGGCAGGAAGACCAGCGCGCCGGTCGCAGTGCTGGCGGTAAGCAGGCCCATCACCAGTCCCTGTCGCGTCGCGAACCAGCGATTGACCACCGCCGCGCCGAGCACCGAGGCGACCGCGCCGGAGCCGATGCCCGAGATCACGCCCCAGCTCAGCACATAATGCCAGGGTTCGGTCATCCACAGGCTAGCAAAGGTGGCGAGCGACATCAGCACCAGCCCGCCGAGCATGGTGCGCTTGATCCCGACCGTCAGCATCAGCGCCGCGGCAAACGGGCCGACCGCACCATAGAGCAGGATGCCGATCGCGGCGGCGGCGGAGATCGTCGCGCGGTCCCAGCCGAAATGCTGCTCCAGCGGTAACATCATCACGCCGGGCGCCGAGCGCAGCCCGGCCGAAGCAAGCAGCGCGACGAAAGTGACGGCCACGACGATGCTGGCATAGCCGCGCGCCTGCACCGGCATGCGGGAGAGGAGCGCGATCATGCCCGACCGCCTGCCCGCTCGACGCCCTGGGTGAAGCTCTCGATCCCGGCCTTCATCACCTTCCACAGCGCCGCGCCGGCTTCCTCTTCGACGCGCAGTTGGATCGCCGCCCAATCGGGCTCCGCCGCGTGCATCGCCGCGCGGCCCTCCGGCGTGAGCGAAGCACATTTGCTGCGCCCCTCCCCCGCCTCGGTCCGCACCCAGCCGCGCTTCTCCAGCGGCGCGATCGCCCGGTAGAGCGAGCTGCGGTCCATTTCGAGCTGCTCGGCGAGCCGGCTCAGCGCCAGCGGCTCGCCACGCGCGATATGGCGCAGGATGGCGAACTGGCCGATCGACATGCCATGGCCGGCCAGCGCCTCGTCATAGACACGCCCGATGACGCGCGAAGCCTTTCGGAGCATCGTGCAGGCACAGGTGGTGGGAAGCGAATCTTGCTGCATATGCATCGTGTATATGCAGCTTACCGGTTGCACAATGGTGCATATGCATGATGGCTACACATCATGCATATGCACGCGAACGTCAGGCCGGGTTGTACTTCGCCAGAAAGGCTTCGAGTTCCTTGAGGAACTGCAACCGGTCCGCTTCACGGGTGAAGTGGTGATCGCCCTGCGGCTGTTCGATGTAGATTACATTCTTTCCTGCTTCTTTCAAGCGCTTGGCCATCAATCGCGACTGCGAGACCGGAACCCGCTTGTCCTCCTTGCCATGCATGATGAGGATCGGCGTAGAGAATTGCTCGGGGAAATTGAGCGGCGATACGCCCTTGAGGTCTCCCACCTGCTGGCGCAGCCAGTCCTGCCGGGCGCCCGAACCAAGGAAGTTGCTGTTGAAGCGCAGCATGCGGTTCAGGTCTGACACGCCGGCATAGGAAACCGCGCAGCGATAGCGCGAACCATCACGCTGCGCCGCCCGCATTGCCGCATAGCCGCCATAGGACGCGCCGACCATGCATACGCGCTTGGGATCGGCGATGCCTTGTGCCGCCAGCGCGGTCACAGCGTCATCGAGGTCGTCCTGCATCGCCAGGCCCCATTGCCCCTGCCCCTTGCGGGTGAACTTGGTGCCATAGCCCGAGGAACCGCGATAATTAGGCTGGATCACCACATAGCCGCGATCCGCCAGGAACTGCGCCCACCAGTCCCATTCCTCGGTATCGCGGGCATAGGGGCCGCCATGCGGCATGACGATCAGCGGCGCATTGTGCGGATCGTTCACCGGCAGCGTGAGCACCGCGGGGATCTCGAGCCCGTCGCGCGCCTTGTAGCGGATCGTCTTCACCCGGTGGAGCAGCCGCATGCCGATCGTGGCGTTGACGCTACCGATAGGGGTCATCGAGCCGTCTGAAGCAAGATAGAGGAAATAGCCACCTGGAGCCGAAGGAGACCCCGCCCGGACAATCACGTTACTGTGATCGCGGTTCATCGAGATGATCTCCGGATGCCCGCCCTTGATCATCCCATCGAGCTTCGTCTGAAGCGCGATCATCGCAGGATCGGTCCACACCATGCCCGGCTTGTCCCGGGTTACGTCGATACCGGTATACCCGAAGCCGGTGGCATCGGTGCGGATGCCACCAATGTCAAAGCCCTTCGACGCGAAGAGCTGCTTGCCGCGTTCGAGCTTGGTCAGGTCATATTCGTAGAGTGCCGAGAAACCATCATCATCGTCGCCGATGATCAGCGCCTTGGCGGGATCGCTGAGGAACAGCGTCGGCATCTCGATCGAATCATTGATCGAGGTGGTCTTGTCGATCACCCTGAAGTTCTCGCCGCGCTGCTGGCGATAATAGAGGCGCCGCTTGCGCCCGTCGTCCGAGGTGCCATAGCCCATCCGGACCACGCCATTGCCATCGGCATACCAGTCCCACACCCCAGCCATGCCCGGCTGGACGCGCCGAGCCTTACCGTTGGTGACGTCGATCTCGTCCACCCGGAGCCAGAAATCCTGCAGGTTGCTGTAGATCGAGTTCTGCGAGCCGAGCAGGATCCTGGGCGTACCGTCCCGCGCCACCCAGATCAGATCCGATGCGTTCTGGCCGGCGGTTTCCTTGTTGAGCTTGACCAGCTTGGTGCCATCCGAACGCACTCCATAGGCACGCGTGAGATACCACTCCTCATCCTCCACCGGTACGGTCTGACCGATGCCGACGACGAGCCAGTCGTCATTCACCCATTTCCACCAGTTGAGATCGGTGTCGCCGAGCGCCACGATCGCCGGCTTTCCGCCGGTGATCGAGAACACCCCAAAATATTGGACACCATTTACGGCAATACGCGCCGCAATCTTGTCACCTCTGGGTGAGAGCTGCGGCGCCTCGATCGCCGGAAGCTCGGCAAAAACCTCCGTATCGTAGCGCGTTACCCTAGGCGCGGGCGCGGACGCGGGTGCCGGCGTCGCGACGGGAGCCGTCTGCGAGGACACGCTTTCCGGAACGCCAAGACCAAGAACGACCGCCGCCAGCGCCGACGACACGAACAGACTGCTACGCATGAATTCCCCCTAACCCCCCGCAATTATTCAAGGGATTTCGTGACACTGGCAAGACGGCGATCGCACCGTTTCGAACCGTCCGCGCCCGGCGATTGCCCGCAGCGACCCAGCCCGCTATCCCGGCCGCATGAAGCTCTATATCGGCAACAAAGCCTATTCCTCCTGGTCACTGCGCGGCTGGCTCGCCTGCAAGCAAGCCGGCCTCCACTTCGAGGAAGTGGTGGTGCCGCTCTATGACGATGCCTGGGAAAAGCGCCGCGAGGGCGACGAGTTCGCCCCCTCTTCCGGCAAGGTGCCGATCCTGTGGGACGGCGATGCCGTGGTGTGGGACAGCCTGGCGATCGTCGAATATCTGAACGACAAGACCGGTAACACGAAGTTCTGGCCCGATGATCCGGCGGCACGCGCGATGGCGCGATCGATGGCGGCCGAAATGCATTCCAGCTTCGCGGCGCTGCGCCGCAAGCACAGCATGAACATCCGCCAGGTCTATCCACCCAGGACACCCGACGCCGATGTTCTCCAGGACATCGCCCGGATCATGGAGCTCTGGGCCCAGGCCCGGGCGCGCTTCGGCGGCGAGGGCCAGTTCCTGTTCGGCGAATTCGGCGCGGTGGACATCATGTTCGCCCCCGTGGTGACCCGGCTCGTCACCTATTCGCTCCCGGTCGCGCGCTTTGCCCCTGCCTATATGAACGCCGTGCTCCAGCATCCCTTCATGCAGGACTGGATTGCCGGCGCGCAGGAAGAAGAATGGGTGATCCAGCAATTCGAAGCCGATCCGGTTTGATCCCCTTGCGCGCCCCCGCTGCCGCGCGCAGATTCCGCTGAACAACAGTCCACCGGGTCGCAGGGATCAACCGGGGGGACTAATCCATGTTCGATGTGAAGAAGCTGCAGCAGCGGTTGGGCGTCACTGCCGACGGCGCACTCGGGCGAGGCACGCTCGCGGCGCTGTTTGCGAAGGCGGGCGCGCCCGCCAAGATCGCGCCCGAACTGGGGCTCGCCGCAAATGTCCATTTTCGCACCTATGGCCTGGTCGAGAACGGTCTGCGCCTCGCCCATTTCATGGCACAGTGTGCCCATGAGAGCGGCGGCTTCCTGTACAATCGCGAGATCTGGGGGCCGACCGCAGCGCAGAAGAAGTATGAAATGAACGCCGGCCTCGGCAACGATCAGCCAGGCGACGGCCTGCGCTATCTTGGGCGTGGTCCCGGCCAGCTTACCGGACGCGCCAATTACCGCCTCTACGGCCGCAAGCTGGGCATCGACCTGGAAAGCAATCCCGAACTGCTGGAAGTCTGGTCGCTCGGCCTGCTCGCCTTCTGCGCCTATTGGGACAATGTCAGCCTCAATGACTGGGCCGACCAGGACAAGCTCAAGGCCGTGTCCAACGGCATCAATCGTGGCAATCCTCAGTCCACCGCCAATCCCAATGGCTGGGAAGATCGCCAGGCGCGCTACGCCAAGATGAAGGCGCTGATCCTCTGAACCACTTCGGACCGGGTTCTGGATTGAACACGGGACCAAGCCGATGCCTGATCCGAACCTCCAGTAACGAGGAGTCGGCGCATGAAGAAGCTTCTGAAAATCGCTGGTCTGTTTGCAGTTCTTACCGCAAGCACCACGCTCCCGGCACGGGCCATGCACGGTCAGCAGGAATGGGTCGTCATATTCTATGACGACGAGAACCACACCAACATCGTAGGAAGCAACGTGTTCTACTGCGATGGCCATGTCGTCCATGTCGGCGCGCGCACGCTCTACACCGACGAGGTCTATTACGGCTGCGACTGATCTGTCGAAGCCGGGAGCGCGGGGATCAGAACGCGCTTCCGTCCTTGCGCTGAAAGCCCTGCCCGGCAGGCAGGTGCATGTCGATGTCCGGATAATGGCAATCGCTGGCCGAGGGACGGCCGACCGCAACATAGACGCAAGGCGCGTCGCTGCGGTTCTGCAGGACATGGCCATTGCCGTCACCCTTGGGAAAGGCGGCAATGTCACCCGGCAGCAATAGCGTCTCTCCGGCATCGTCGACCAGCACCGCCTCGCCCGACAGTATCACGACAAACTCGTCCTCGCCTGCGTGCCAATGCCGCTGGGCAGACCAGGCGCCGGGCTCCAGCGTCACATGACTGAAGCCGAAGTCGCTGATCCCGCTCGCGGGCGCCAGCCGGCGATACCAGCGCCCCTGCACCACCCCGGCAAATTCGGGCGGATAGCCCGTCGCATTGGTCTGCGGGATTGTATCGAGATCAAGCTTGGGCAATGTCGCCTCCACCAATGCCGGAGACCATCTTGCCCGACGCCATCGAACTGACCAAGGCCCTGATCGCCGCCGAGAGCGTCACCCCCGCGCGGGGCAGCGTGTTCGATGTGCTGGAGGCCGCCCTGCTCCCGCTTGGCTTCAAGGTAGAGCGCTTCATCGAGGGCGAGGCACCGGACGGGCCGGTGGAAAACCTGCTCGCGGTGCGCGGCTCCAGCGGGCGTCACTTCGCCTTTGCCGGCCATCTCGACGTGGTGCCCCCGGGCAAGGGCTGGACCAGCGGCGCCTTCGAGCCGCAAGTTCGCGACGGCCTGCTCTATGGCCGCGGCGCGGTCGACATGAAGGGTGCGATCGCTGCCTTTGTCGCGGCAGCCGCGCAGATCGAGGGCGGCGTGACCACGCTGATCATCACCGGTGACGAGGAAGGTCCCGCTACCTTCGGCACGCCGCGCCTGATCGAGCGGATGGCCGAGCGCGGCCTGCTGCCCGACCTGTGCCTGGTCGGCGAGCCGACCTCGCAGCATCGGCTTGGCGACATGATCAAGATCGGCCGGCGCGGCTCGACCGTGATCGACATCGTGGTGCCGGGCCGGCAGGGCCATGTCGCCTACCCGCATCTCGCCGACAACCCCGTCCCCCGCCTCGTCCGCGCGCTGGCCGAGATCGATGCGATCGTGCTGGATGAGGGCAATGCCTGGTTCCAGCCCTCGAACATCGAGATCATCGACCTGACGGTGGGGAACCCGGCCACCAACGTCATTCCCGCCGAGGCGAAGGCGCGGATCAGCATCCGCTTCAACGACCAGCAATATGGTCCGGACCTGATCGCCCGGATCGAGGAGATCGTGCAGCGCCACGCGCCCGCGGGCATCGTGAACGGCCGCGTCTATGGCGAAGCCTTCCTCACCGAGCCGGGCGAGCTTTCCACGCTGATCGCCGGCGCGATCGAGGCGAAGCTGGGCGTAACGCCCGAGCTCTCGACCACCGGCGGCACCTCCGACGCGCGCTTCCTGTCGAAGCTTTGCCCCGTGGTGGAATTCGGCCTGCTCAACGCAACGATGCACAAGCTCGACGAGGCGGTAGCGCTCGCCGATCTGGATACTCTGACGGACGTCTATGCGGAGATTTTGAAGCGGGCGCTCGCCTAGACGACGTCCTACACCGCTTTAAGACCAACTCGCGGAAGTACACAAAAGTACAGGCCAAGAGCGGGTTTTTACCGGCTTATTTCCCCTATTTCCCCGGTAACGCCACGCATCTCGCAATATTGTTACGCGCGCCTGATCCTATTTCTCCAACAGCCTCAAAGAGCGGCCAGGGCACAAGCCCGGCCGCGCGAGGTCAGCATGCAAAATCCTACATTACAAGCTGGGCAGCTCAGCCCGCGATCCGCTGCGGCTCGACGCCACGAGCCCATTCGAGGAAGGCGCCCTCCTCCATCGGCGTCGCCACGGCATAGCCCTGGAGCACGTCACAGCCGATGACGCGCAGCACGGTGGCCTGCGCCTCGGTCTCGATTCCCTCGGCCACCGCCTCGCAATTCAAGCCGTGGATCAGGCCGATCACTGCCTGGGCAATGGTCCGTGCCTCGGCGCTTTCGGCGACATGCTCGATCAGACTGCGATCAAGCTTGATGCGATCGATCGGCAGCTTGCGCAGCCGCGCGATGTTCGAATAGCCGGTGCCGAAATCATCGATCGCGATGGTCGCGCCATCCTGACGGAGCAGCGCGATCGCATCGAGCACCTCGCTCGAGCAATGCATCGCCAGCGTCTCGGTGATTTCCAGCTCGAGCAGATTGGCCGGCGCATTGGCCATCAGCATCGCTTCGCGCAGCATCCGGAAGAAGCTGGCATGGTCGAGCTGCCGCGGGCTGATATTCACCGCCATGCGCTGCTGGATACCAAGTCGGCCCCAGCGCGAGATGGTCTCGGCGACATTCTCCACCACCCATTCGCCGATCTCGACGATCAGGCCGGTTTCCTCGGCACGCTGGATGAATGCGCCGGGCATCTTGAGCCCGTCTGGATGGCGCCAGCGCAGCAGCGCTTCTGCCGCGACAATGCGGCCGTCCGCCGCCGAAACCTGAGGCTGATAGACGAGCGTGAACTCGTCCCTGTCGACCGCTTCGCGCAGATCACTTTCGAGCCGCGCCCGATCGGCAATCTCGGCGGCGAGGATCTCGGTGAAATGCTCGGCGCGGCCGCGGCCCATCGCCTTGGCATGGTACATGGCGGCATCGGCAGCGCGCATCAGCTCGTGCAGCGTCGTGCCATGCTCGGGGCGCAGCGCGATGCCGATCGAGGCGCCGATCGACACTTCCTGATCGGCAAGATCGAACGGTTCGGACAAGGCGTAGAGAATGCCGCGGCCGATACGCTCCGCATCGCGGACATTGCGCAGAGCCGGGAAGAACATGGTGAACTCGTCACCGGCCAGTCGGCCGATCAGCGGCGGACGGGCATCCGCCTCCGCGGCGAAGCGATCAGCGACCGCGCGCAGACGATTGGCGACCATGCCGAGCAGCGCATCGCCAGTGGCATGACCCAGCGTGTCGTTGACGTGCTTGAAGCGATCGAGATCGATGAAGAACAACACCGCGACATTGCCCGGCGGCAGATCAGCGAGGATGCGCTCAGCGGTGCGGCGAAAATTGGTGCGGTTGGGCAGCGACGTTACCGGATCGAACATCGCGAGCCGCTGGACGCTTTCCAGATTGGCATGGAGCTGGCGGAACAGGCCGTCCATGGCGCGCGCCAAGGTAGGCACCGATTCATGGACCTGAGGCGGGATCCCGCTCTGCAGATCGCCATTGGCGGCACCCTGGAGACGCTCGATCGCCGCATCGATGGCTTCGGCGGTGGAAGCGATGCTACGCTCGGCCGAAGCCCAGCACATCACGCCGCAGACGATCGCCGCGATCAGCGCGCGACCGGCGGTCTCGACCGTGATGGTGCCCGGCGTGGAGGCAGCCGCAAGCGCAAGGATGAACGCCACGGCACCGGCGCACATCGCGAAGGCTATCGCACGACTCTTGAGCGAAAATCCTTCCACTACGCTCGCTCTTCCCCCCGGAATGCATGCAGGCCGGAAAAGCCCGACCCCGATCCCCGGAAACATCGCAGACAGAAGTTAAGATTTCTCTCGTGGACGGCGCAGCACGATGTAGAGCGCACCCGTCCCGCCGTGGCGCGGATGTGCGCTTCTTACGGCAGCGATACGATCGGAATGGCGCGACGAAGCGAGCCAGTCGCCCACGGCTGCGCGGATCGCGCCACGGGCATGCGGGCGCTCGGATTCCGGACGCGGCGGCTTGCCGGTGATGAGCAGCAGCACGCGGTCGCCCCGCGCGATCGCGACCTCCAGCCCGAAATCGAGCCGGTCATAGGCCGAGGACAGTGTGTGCCCGTGCAGATCGACCGTCGATTCGGGCGAGACCAGCCCGCGGCCCAGCCGGCGGTCCCAGGACGCGTCGAGCGTATTGGCAGCAACCCTGCGCGCAGGCGGTGGTGTCGGTACGGGGGTGCGTAGTGGCGGTACCCGCCCCTTCACCTTGGGCGCGCCCGGCACCGGCAGTAGAGCCGGCGTCGTCGGTTTATCGAGCGCCTCGACCGACTTGACCGGGCGAGCCTCAAGCGGGGTCACGCTGGCGATCACCCGTTTCCACAGCGCCGCTTCGTCGGGCGCGAGGCGCCTCACCGCTGGCGGGTCGGTGTCGGCGCCCCGGCGATCGGCGCGCCGCCGAGCCGACTCAACGTACCGAGCGGCAGCAGCAGCCATGCGGTGCCGCGCGCATTCATGCCGCCGGCAATCGCCCGCGCATCATCGCCCGCCCCCCAGAAGGTATCGACCCGGTTGGTGCCCTTGATCGCGCCACCGGTATCCTGCGCGATCCACAGGCCATTGGCCTCTGCCCGGTCCATCGAGAGGAACACGGGCGCGCCCAGCGGAATGAACTTGGGATCGACCGCGGCGCTGACCTGGCCGGTGACCGGCAGGCCGAGCGAACCATTCGGACCGGCGCCCTTCAGTTCCTGGAAGAACACATAGCTCTTGTTCTCCCACATGATCTCGCGCCCTTCCTCGGGATGGGTGCGCAGATATTCCATGATGCCCTGCATCGAGGCCTTGCCCGGCTGGAGCAGGCCACGGTCGCGCATCAACGCGCCGATGCCGACATATTCGCGGCCATTCTGCCCAGCAAAGCCGATCCGCATCACCTGGCCATCGGGGCCACGCAGCCGGCCCGAGCCCTGGATCTGGAGGAAGAACAGTTCGATCGGATCGGCCGCCCAGGCGATCTCCAGCCCGCGCCCTTCGAGCGCGCCCTGATCGATCTCCTTGCGATCATAATAGGGAATGAAGGTCTTGCCCGCGACGCGGCCGCGGATTTTCTTGCCTTTCATGTCCCTGGAGAACTGGCCGAGATCGACTTCGATGATATCGTCCGGCTTGGCATAGACCGGCACGCCATAGCCCGAGCGACGATGCTTGGTGCCGGCGATTTCGGGCTCATAATAGCCCGTCGCCTGGGCCTTGCCGTCGGCGACCTGGACGGATTCGAACCAGCGGGCGAAGAAGGCGCGGGAATCGCGTTCGGACCAGGTTTTCGCGGCATCGCAGGCGGGTTGCCAGTCGCTGCCGCGGGTGAGCCCGCTTGCATCGGTGCGGCGCACCAGCGACGGGCAGCTCAAGCGAAAGGCGACCAGCGCGCGCGCGGCGGCGGCATCGCTGAGCGGCAGCGAATCAAAGGCCGGACCGGGGATCAGCCCGGCCGAAGCGGCAGTCAGCGTGCCGGCAGGCGCGGCCGGGGCCGGATAGGCCGCGAGCGGCGTTGCCGGGATCGGCTGGCGGACCGCGGGATTGCCGTGTGGCTCCGAAACGCGACCAGTGTCACGCGGACGCTCGCGCGGCACTTCGCGGGACGGCGGCGGCGCATAGCCCGGCTCGACCGAATGCGGCACCACGCCACCCGAACATGCGCCCAACAGCGCCGCGAGCGCGACTCCCCCCCAGATACGCATCGTCAGCCCCCTCAGGCTTCGTCGGTTTCGACGAGCTTCCAGTTGGGATCGTTGCTGCGCAGGCTCCGCGCGAACGTCCAGATGTCATGCGTCTCAACCGCGTCGCTGAGCGAGCCGGCGATGACATTGCCGTCCGCATCGCGGGTGACGGCGGCGATATCAGCATCGAAACGCACGGTGATGCGGGCGCTCTTGCCCTCGACCACCGCGTCCGAGATCATCGCGCGCTCGATCGCCACTAGGCGGTTGTCGAGCACATGGCCGGCAGCCTTGCGATCGGCGATCGCCTGCGAGAAGCCGGCGCGGACATCGTCCTCGACCAGCCAGGCCAGCGTATCCTCATCACCCTTCCAGAAGGCCTCGAGGATCATCTTGTACGCGCTCTTGGCGCCATCGACGAACTGGGCGACGTCGAAGCTGGAATCGGCGGCGATCACGGCCTTGAGACCGCTCTCCGCGCCGGTTTCGATCACGCGCGGATTGATGTCGCGTGCTTCGGGCGCCTGATCGATGGTGCGCTGCGCCGGCGGCACCGCCACGCGCTCTTCGCTGGGCTTGGGCAGTGCCTGCTCATGGCCGGTGCGCTTGCCGAGCACGGCATAGAGTCGGAGTGCCAGGAACCCGGCCACCATTGCGAACAAGATTATCGTGTACACTACGCCTCCAAACGCTTCGACGGTTAACATAGGCCCAAGCGGCGCGCGTTTCAAATCCGGGCAAGCCGCAGCAATTGAAAGACATGCTTGCGCCTGCTAGGCGCGCAACCGATCCAACGCTTCAACAGCGTGATTTTTCCGAAAAGAGGTAGTTTGAAATGGCCGAGAACGACACGATCGCCGAATTCGGCGAGCCCGCAGCCAACGGTGTGGACACCAGCCCGGCCGCCGGCCTGCTCTCGCAGTATGTGAAGGACTTCTCGTTCGAGAACCCGAACGCCCCGGCCATCTTCCAGAGCCAGACCGCTCCGGCGATCGACGTGCAGTTCAACATCGGCTCGGGCAAGGTTGCCGACGAAGTGTTCGAAGTCGTGCTCAAGATCGAAGTGCGCGCCACTGCCGAGAGCCAGACCGCGTTCATCGTCGACCTGGCCTATGCCGGCCTGTTCGGCATCCGCAACGTGCCGGAAGGCGAAGCGCTTGACGGCTTCCTGCTCGGCGAGGCTCCCCGCCTGCTCTTCCCGTTCGCCCGCCGCGTGCTGGCCGACGCCGTGCGCGACGGCGGCTTCCCGCCGCTGATGCTCGAGCCGATCGATTTCGGCGGCATCTACCTGCAGCAGCGCGAGATGAACACTTCGGGCCTGACCGGCGAAGTGGCCGGCGAAGCCTGACGGAGTAGCAGGGGGTGACGGTTCTCAAATCCTCCCCGAGCTTGTCTCGGGGAGGGGGACCATTCGCAAGGCGAATGGTGGAGGGGCCGACGGCGAAGCCGGCGGTGTTCCACCGCCGCCCCTCCACCACCGAGCTACGCTCGGCGGTCCCCCTCCCCCAGCAAGCTGGGGGAGGAATTAGCGGATGAAGCTCGTTCGCAGCCTGGGCTCGATCGGCGGGCTTACCCTGGCGAGCCGCGTGCTCGCGCTGGTGCGCGATTCGCTGCAGGCGCGCTATGTCGGCGCCAACTTCGCGTCAGACGCGTTCCTCGTCGCCTTCCGGCTGCCCAACATGTTCCGCTCTTTCTTCGCGGAAGGCGCCTTCTCCTCGGCCTTCATCCCGATGTTCAACCGCAAGCTCGCCGAGCATGACGGCGAACGCGGGCCGGCGTTCGAATTCGCCGAGCGCACCCTGGCAGTGCTGTTCGCCTTCCTCGCGGTGATGACGGTGGTGATGCTCGCCGCCGCCTGGCCGCTCACGGCCCTGCTCTCGGGCGGCTTCCACAAACAGGCGCCGACGCACGACCAGTTCGCCTTCGCGGTCGAGCTGAGCCGGATCACCATTCCCTACCTGATGCTGATCTGCCTGGCGTCGCTGCTGGGCGGCATCCTCAATTCGCTCGACAAATTCTGGGTCAACGCCGCCGCGCCGATCCTGCTCAACATCGCGATGGTGACGGCGCTGTTCGTTTTCCACGGCACGCCCGAGGAGACGGCGCGCGCGCAGGCGATCGCGGTGCCGGCGGGCGGCGTGGTCCAGCTGCTGTGGCTGTGGTTCGCCTGTCGGGGCGCCGGCGTGTCGCTACGCCCTCGCCTGCCCAAGCTCGATCCCGAGGTGAAGCGGCTGATGAAGCTGATCCTGCCGGCCGCGCTGGGCGCAGGCGCAGTGCAGCTCAACCTCGTCATCTCGACGGCGCTTTCGGGCTATCTGCTCGGCGAGGGCTCGATCTCGTTCATCTATTATGCCGACCGGCTCAACCAGCTGCCGCTCGGCATGATCGGCATCGGGCTTGGCACGATCCTGCTTCCCACCGTCTCGCGGCTGCTTGGCGCCGGCAAGGACGAAGAGGCGATGGAGACGCAGAACCGGGGCATGGAGCTGGCGCTGTTCCTGACCCTGCCCGCAATGGTCGCGCTGATCATTGCCGCCGAGCCAATCGTGCGGGGGCTTTTCCAGTATGGCCACTTCACGGCCGAGGACACGGTGAAATGCGCCTGGGCGCTGGCCGGCTTCTCGATCGGCCTGCCCAGCTATGTGCTCGTGAAGGTGCTGACCCCGGGCTTCTATGCCCGGCAGGACACGAAGACGCCGGTGCGCTTCGCCATGATCTCGGTGGCGGTGAACATCGTCGCAAACCTCGCGCTGATTCCTTCGATCGGCCATATCGGGCCGCCGCTGGCGACGGCGCTTTCCTCCACCGTCAATGTCTGGCTGCTCTATGCCGCGCTCCGCAAGCGCGGGCATTTCGTGGCGGACGCGCAATTGAAGCGCCGGCTGCCGCGGCTGGCGCTGGCGGCGGTGCTGATGGGTGCAGCGATCTTCGGGTTCGAGGGGCTGCTCGATCCGTGGCTCAATGGGCACCTCGTGGCACGCTACGGCGCGTTGATCGTGCTCGTCGGGGCCGGCGTGGCGATCTATGTCGTCGCGTGCTTCGTTACCCGGGCGTTCCGCATGTCCGACCTCAAGGCACTGGTGCGGCGCCGCCGCTGATATTTCGGAAGAATCCCGATGCTGGTCCTTGTCGTTGCACTGCTGCTCAATCCGACCGTGGAACGCTGCGCTACCGTGGGCGGAAGCTACGAGATCCTTGCCGATGGCGATGCGCTTCGGATCAGAGGCAGTCGACACCGGCTTCGTGTGGTGGTGCCGGCGCTTGACGAGGAGCTAATCCGGCGTGGCTGGATCGAGACCGTCGCGTACGGCACCTTCCGCATCTGCGCCGCCAATCTGCGCGATCCGCTGAAGCTTACGATTCGCGATCGGGTGCGCGTCGTGGGTTATTCCGGCATCAGCTACCGCACGCGCCGCTAGCCATCTTTTGTGGGCAGGGTGAAGAGGCGGGATGCCGGCGCAAGCCCGGATGACGTGGATTTGCCTTTGTCACACCCGCCCCACCCGCTACAGCGCCCCCGTCCCTGACATCATCGTGCGGCTGCGTCCCCGCCGTCTCGGACCCGCGGCCCGTCCAAAGGCCGAACGGTCAGCCCGGGCGTGGAAGGAATATCTATGCGCGTCGTTTCCGGCATTCAGACCACCGGCAATCTCCACCTCGGCAACTACCTTGGGGCGATCAAGAACTGGGTGGCGATGCAGGACCAGGGAGAATGCCTGTTCTTCCTCGCCGATCTCCATGCGCTGACGGGGAATATCAGCCCCCAAGAGCTTGCAAATTCCACCATCGAGATGGCCGCGACGCTGATGGCGTCGGGCATCGACGATCGTGCGATCCTGTTCAACCAGGCGCGCGTGCCCGCGCATGCCGAGCTGTGCTGGATCCTCAATGGCACCGCGCGCATGGGCTGGCTGAACCGCATGACCCAGTGGAAGGACAAGGCCGGCAAGAATCGCGAAGGCGCGAGCGTGGGCCTGTTCACCTATCCGGTGCTCCAGGCGGCGGACGTGCTGGTCTACAAGGGAACCCATGTTCCCGTGGGCGACGACCAGAAGCAGCATCTCGAGCTGGCGCGTGACATCGCGACCAAGTTCAACACCGACTATGAAGTCGAGCTGTTCCCGCTGCCCGAGCCGTTCATCTCCAAGGCGGCACCGCGGATCATGAGCCTGCGGGACGGCAGCGCGAAGATGAGCAAGTCCGATCCTTCGGACCTGTCGCGGATCAACCTGTCCGATGATGACGACACGATCGCGCAGAAGTTCAAGAAGGCGAAGACCGATCCGGAGCCGCTGCCCGATTCGTTCGATGCGCTCGCCGAGCGCCCCGAGGCGAAGAACCTGGTGACGATCTTCGCCGCGCTTTCGGATCGCGATCCGCAATCGGTGGTGGCCGAATTCGCCGGCCAGGGCTTTGGCGCGTTCAAGCCGGCGCTGGCGGACCTCGCCATCTCGGTGCTCTCGCCGGTGCGCGAGCGGATGAACCAGCTGCTTGGCGACCGTAGCGCGGTCGGCGCGCATCTTGCCAAGGACGCGGCACGGGCGAGCGAACTGGCGGCACCGACGCTGCTCGCGGCGCAGAAGGCGGTCGGGCTGCAGGTCTAGGACGATAATTCCCTTCCCGGAGGGATAGAGGAAAGCTGCCGCAAGCAGTGGTGGAGAGGGATGCCGCAGGCCCTGCCCCTCCACCACCTTCGGGGGTTCCCCTAGCCCTCCGGGAGAGGATTTTTAAGGTTGGCCGCGTACCCCACCCCGGAGATCACCGAACTTCGGAGTGGGAACAGTTATGGGTACCACCGGGTTTCTGTGCCGGAGAGTGCCTGATGCGTAGACTGATTCCCGTGCTGCTCCTGGGGAGCGCGATTGCCGGCTGCAGTGGCGGCGGCGGAAGCTCCGGCGGGGGCGGTGGCGGCGGAACCGTGGTGACGCCCACGCCCTCCCCCACGGCAAGCCCGACCAGCACGCCGAGCCCGACGACCACGCCCACGCCGACCAGCAGCGAGCCGGCGACGGGTTCGGATTTCCTGACTTCGGTCGCGCAGCTCTACAGCACCCCGCCCAATATCGCCGCCTGCCAGGCTGGGACGCTCAAGCCGGAAGTCGGCCAGCGCGTGCTGGCGACGCTCAACTATATCCGCGGGCTCCACAATCTGCCGCCGGCTACCTACAGCACGGCCGACGAACCGGCCGTGCAGCAATCGGCGCTGATGATGGCGGCGAACGGCCAGCTCAGCCATTTCCCGCCGTCGAGCTGGAACTGCTACACGGCCGCGGGCGCCACTGCCGCGGGGCAGAGCAACATCTATCTGGGCACTGGCGGGCTGCGCTATTCGCAGGATGCCGACCTGCTCGCCGGCTGGCTGATCGACACCAACAATGTGGTGGCCAACAATATCGGCCATCGCCGCTGGCTGCTCTATCCGTTCCTCTCGACCATCGCCTATGGCCGCACGGCCGGCGTATGGCAGAGCAGCAACCGCGCCGACGGTGCTTCGATCAAGGTGATCAACACCAGCCAAAACACCGCCGGGCCGCTGCCCGACTATGTCGCCTATCCGTTCCAGGACTATCCGGCGCGCTATTTCGAGACCGGGGCGCTGCTCTCCTTCGGCGTGATCGCCAACAAGAGCTCGAACTTCGGCGCGAATCAGTCGGTGAGCTATGCGGGTGCGACGATCAGCGTGCGGGCGCGCGGCGGCGCGGCGCTGACCGTGTCGAACATATCGTGGGACAATGACGGCTATGGCCTGCCCAACAGCCTGCAATGGAGCGTTGCAGGACTCGCGGCCAACACCACCTATGACGTGACGATCAGCAACGTCACGGTGAGCGGCGCAGCGCGCAACTACAGCTATTATTTCCGGATCGTGCCCTGAGCCGAATGAGCGGGCATTATGTCTAGACAAAAAGGCCGGAGCTCCATGGGAGCCCCGGCCTTTTCGTTTTGAAGGGTGGAGGCGTGACCGATCTGCGTTGCCCCGCTCTCAGCTCCTCCACCCCGCCCGCCCCTGAAAGAGGCGGGAAGTTATCTCTTTAGCCCTCCAGCGTGCGCATCAGGGTGCGCACGGCGGTGTCGATCTCGACGTCCTTGGCGCGCAGATCCTCGATTCGCTTGACCGCGTGGATCACGGTCGAGTGATCGCGGTTGCCGAACTTGCGGCCGATCTCCGGCAGCGAGCGGGTGGTCAGGCGCTTGGCGAGGTACATCGCGATCTGGCGCGGCCGGGCGATCGCAACGGCGCGGCGCTCGGAGATCAGATCGATCTGCTTCACTTCGAAATGCGCCGAGACCGCGCGCTGGATCTCGTCGATGGTGATTCGGCGCTGGGCCGAACGCAGCACTTCGCCGAGCACGTTGGTCGCGAAGTCGATGGTGATGACTTCGTTGTTGAGCTGGGCATAGGCGACGAGGCGGTTCAGCGCGCCTTCGAGCTCGCGGATATTGGTGGTGATTCGCGCGGCGAGCAGGTCCATCACCTCATGCGGCATCGACACCTGCGGCATCTCGAGCAGCTTGCGGCCGACGATCGCGCGGCGCAGCTCCAGCTCGGCCGGCTTGATGTCGGCGACCAGGCCCGAGCCGAGACGGCCGGCGAGGCGCGGCTCGAAGCCCTCGAGCGCCTGCGGCGCACGGTCGGCGGCAATCACCAGGCGCTTGCCCGAAGACATGAACTCGTTGACGGTGTGGAAGAATTCCTGCTGCGTCGCGTCCTTGCCGCCGATGAACTGCAGATCGTCGATCATCAGCAGATCGACCGAGCGCAGGCGGGCCTTGAACGCGTGCGTGTCCTTGTTGCGCAGCGCCTGGACGAACTCGAACATGAAGCGCTCGGCGGTCACGTAGATCGCGGTCGCATCGGGGTTCGCGGTGAGGAACGCATGTCCGATCGCGTGCATCAGGTGCGTCTTGCCCTGGCCCGTGCCGGCATGGAGGTAAAGCGGGCTGAACTGCGGCGAGCCCGGCTGGGCCATCGCCTTGGCGGCGTTGCAGGCGACGCGATTGGTCGCGTCGATCACGAAACGCTCGAAGGTGAAGCGCGGGTCGAACTGCGGGCGCTCGATCACGGCAGCCGCCACCGGCGCCGTATCGGCAACCGGAGCCGCCGGCGCGGCGCTGATCACGCGCTTCGGCTCTTCGGCCATCGTCTCGATCGAGACGCTGCGCACCGCCGGGATCTGGCCACGGAACTCGAGCAGCAGACGCTCGGCATAGTGATTCTTGACCCACTGGGTCATGAATGCCGACGGCAGGCCAAGCCGCACATTCTCGACGTCACTGCCCTCGATCAGGACGACCGGCTTCAGCCACTGGTCGAACAGGCGCTGGCCCGCCGAGCGACGCAGATTTGCGCGCACATGCGACCAGGCCTTGGCGACCGCTGCTTCCATTCCGTCCCGTTCCAAGGCCTGAACCTGAGTCACCCTGACAACACCCCTCATCCCGCGAGAATCACTGATTCTCACGCGCAAATTCGCTTCGACATGATGCCCGCCGACACCGGACATCCCCGGTCCCTGTGCGACAGGCTTCGATTACACCCCGGCGAGAACCCGCTCGGGAGGTCCGTTGTAGGTACGCCTTTCTGAGTCGAGCAAGGGGGTCCGATGTAAAGATACTGAAATAGTTTTGTTGACTCGCCGTAACCCACGGAAATGCGTGGACTTATCGTATAAGTATCTGAAATTGAACGCTTATTCAGATCGTTGCAGATCCAGAACGTCGCGACTCACGCGAATCTCAGGGTTTCCGGAGCCGGGCCCGATTCGTTCCGCAAGCGTCTGTCAGACACGACAAAAACCCCGCGGAACCGGGGTCCCGCGGGGCTTTGTTACGGAAAAGTTACGGTTATGCCAGCGCTTCGACGCGCTTGTTCAGACGCGCGAACTTGCGCGAAGCCGTATTCTTGTGGAGCACGCCCTTGGCAACGCCGCGCGCCATTTCCGGCTGCGCAGCGGCGAGCGCGGCAGCTGCCGCAGTCTTGTCGCCGGCTTCAAGGGCCGACTCGACCTTCTTCACGAAGGTGCGGATACGGCTCACGCGAGTGCCGTTGATCTCCGCGCGGCGCGCATTGCGCCGGATACGCTTCTTCGCTTGCGGCGTATTCGCCATGCCGTGTCGTTCCTGCTCGTATAATGGTTTAGGCCCGAAGACGAATGCCGTCCAAGCCCGGAAAGACGGGCCCATTAGCGTCACAGGTGATTCGGGTCAACCTTTACTGACTCCTGCCGATCAGAGGGGCGGCATTACTTCTGGCACCGCGGGCACCAGAAGGTCGAGCGCCCCGAATCGATTCGGCGTTCGACCAGCCCGCCACAGCCGCAGGGCTCCCCTTCCCGGCCATAGACGCGCCATTCCTTGGCGAAATAGCCAAGCTCGCCGTCCGGCTGCGCATAATCGCGAATCGTCGAGCCGCCGGCCCGGATCGCGCTTTCCAGCACGTCGCGAATCGCGGTGACCAGCTTTTCCAGCCTCGCCTTCGAAATCGAGCCGCCCTCGCGGGTGGGCGCGATGCCGGCGATATAGAGCGCCTCGCACACATAGATATTGCCGAGCCCCGCCACGACGCGCTGATCGAGCAGCAGCGCCTTTACCGGCGCGATCCGGTCCTTGAAGACGCGCGCCAGGTGCGCGGCGGTGAAATCCGGGCCCAGCGGCTCGGGGCCGAGCGCCATGAAGGGTGCCCAACTGGAAACCTCCGCCGTCGGCACCAGATCGACCGAGCCGAATCGCCGAGGATCGTTGAGCGCCAGCCGGTGATGCGCGGTCTCCAGCACCATGTGATCGTGCTTGCCGATCTCACCCGGATCGATTCGCCAGCGTCCCGACATGCCGAGATGGAAGATCAGCGTGTCGCCCCGATTCGTCTCGATCAGCCCATATTTGGCGCGGCGGCCCATGGCGGTGACGGTGGCGCCGGTCAGCCGCTGGCCAAGGCCATCGGGAAAAGGCCGGCGCAGATCGCCGCGGTGAAGGGTGACGCGCTGGATCGTCTCGCCCTTGAGCACGGGCTCCAGCCCGCGAACGGTCGTCTCTACTTCGGGGAGTTCTGGCATGCCTCGTCCGTACCGCTCCCGTCATCCCGGCGAAAGCCGGGATCTCGTGCCTCTGTCCCGCGCCTTCGCCTGAGATCCCGGCTTTCGCCGGGATGACGGTTTGGGCGGGTATGGCGATATGGACGGATGACGTAGGAAATTTCCCCCGCTAGAGCCCATCGCATGACCGACACCGTCTCCTTCGGCTACGAAGATGTGGCCCCCGAGGAAAAAACCCGCCGCGTCGGCGAGGTCTTCTCCAGCGTCGCGGCGAAATATGACCTGATGAACGATGCCATGTCGGGCGGGCTTCATCGGTTGTGGAAGGACAAGTTCGTCCGCCGCGTGAAGCCGCGCGAAGGCGAGCATATCCTCGACATGGCCGGCGGCACCGGCGACATCGCCTTCCGCATGGCCCCTTCAGGCGCCGCGATCACGGTGGCCGACATCAATCCCGAGATGCTCGCCGTCGGCGTGGAGCGCGCCGCCGAGCGCGGGATCGACGGGCTGGTGTGGAGCGAGGCCAATGCCGAGACGCTGCAATGGCCCGACAAGTTCTTCGACGCCTATACGATCGCCTTCGGCATCCGGAACGTGACCGATATCCCCAAGGCGCTGCGCGAGGCACACCGCGTGCTCAAGCGCGGCGGGCGGCTATTCGTGCTCGAATTCTCGACCACCGAGTGGCCGGGCTTCTCCGAAGTCTATGACGCCTATTCGCACAAGCTGGTGCCCAAGCTCGGCCAGATGCTGGCGGGCGACGCGGAAAGCTATCGCTACCTGATCGAATCGATCCGCCGATTCCCGAAGATGCCCGAGTTCGAGCGGATGATCCGCGAGGCCGGCTTCACCCAGACCAAGGTCGAGCCGCTGCTCGGCGGGCTGGTCGCGATCCACAGCGGCTGGAAGATTTGAGCTAAGTGACCGCACCCGCCGTTCATCTCTGGCGCCTGCTGAAATGGGGCCGCATCCTGGCGCGTCATGGCGCGCTGCGTGGCATCGAGCAGGATCCGCATACGCCCAAGCCCGTGCGCCGGGTGGCGCGCATCGCCCGCTTCGGCGCGCGCGTGCCCAAGGTGCCGCATTATGCCGATGCCTTCCAGGCGATCGGTCCCGCCGCGATCAAGCTCGGCCAGACGCTCGCCACCCGCCCCGACTTGGTCGGCGACGAAGCGGCGAATGATCTGCTGCGCCTGCAGGACGCGCTGCCGCCGCTGCCGTTCGCAGTGATCCGCCAGCGGATCGAGGGCAGCTTCGGCCGGCCGCTCGAGACTTTCTTCGCCGAGTTCGACGAGCATCCAGTCGGCGCCGCATCGATCGCGCAGGTCCACCGTGCGATCACCACCGATGGCCGCCAGGTCGCGGTGAAGGTCCTGCGCCCGGGCATCGAGACCGAGTTCGGCAAGGCGATCGACACCTATGAATGGGCGGCCGCCCAGGTGGAGAGCATGGGCGGCGAGGCATCGCGCCTGCGCCCGCGGCTGGTGATCGAGACGTTCAAGCGCTGGACCGCGCGCGAGCTCGACCTGCGCCGCGAAGCCGCGTCCGCTTCGGAGCTGGCCGAGGGCATGCAGGCCGAGCCGGACTTCATGGTCCCGCAGATCGACTGGCAGCGGACCACCGGCAAGGTGATGACGCTCGAGTGGATCGACGGCATCAAGCTGTCGCACCGCCAAAAGCTGATCGAGGCCGGGCACGACACCAGCGCGCTCGCCAGCCGGCTGATCAAGGCGTTTCTGCGCCAAGCGATCGCCGAGGGCTTCTTCCATGCCGACATGCACCAGGGGAACCTCTTCGCGCTCCCCGACGGCCGCATCGCCGCGATCGACTTCGGCATCATGGGCCGGATCGACCGGCGGGCCCGGGTGTGGCTGGCCGAGATCCTCTACGGACTGATCACCGGCAACTACAAGCGCGTCGCCGAGATCCATTTCGAAGCCGGTTACGTTCCGCCGCACCACAATGTCGCCGAGTTCGCCACGGCGCTGCGCGCGGTGGGCGAGCCGATGCGCGGGCTGGCGGTGAAGGATATGTCGATGGGCGCGATGCTCGACGGCCTGTTCTCGATCACCCGCGACTTCGACATGCAGACCCAGCCCCACCTTCTTCTGCTCCAGAAGACGATGGTGATGGTCGAGGGCGTGGCGCGCGGGCTCGATCCCGACATCAATTTGTGGGACGTCTCGGCGCCGTTCGTGCGCGAGTGGATCCGCACCGAGCTGGGCCCGGAAGCCAAGATCGCCGATCGGCTGATCGAGGATATCCGCACTCTCGCCCGCCTGCCCGACCTGATCCGCAACATCGAGCTGCGTTTCCCGGCGCCGGGCGGCGCCCCGCCCGCGCCGCCGCTCAAGGAAATCGAGCGGATCCGCGTGGTCGGCGGCTGGCGCTATGCGCTGGTGGCGGTGTTCTCCGGCGCGGTCGGCGCGGCGGCGATGACGTATCTGCTGTCGTGAAGCTGCCCGCGGTCCAGTGGCTGGCGGAACCGACGCGCTTCGCCGCGCTGGCCCGTCCCCGCGCCCGGATCGCGCTTGGCGTGCTCGCGCTGTTCCTGCTGCTGTCGCTGACCGCGCTGGTCACCGTGGGGCCGCCGCCGGTGAGCGGCGATCCGGCAAAGCGCGCCGACGACCAGAGCGACGTGGTGCTCTATGAGAGCATCGTCGCGGGCGTGCGGCATGGCGGCAATTATTACGAAGTGACCGCCGATGCGCTGCGCGCCGGCAACTACCCGCTGCGCCCCTTCGTCACCTTCCGCCTGCCCGGGCTGGCGATGGTCGAGGCGCATGTGCCGCGTGCCGGCATGCTGGCGCTACTCTTCATGCTGGTCGCCTCGGTCTTCGCCGTCTGGGGAATGAAGCTGCGCGCGGGTATGACGCGCTGGCCGCCGACACTGATCGCACTTGCCCTGCTGGCGGGCGGACTGATGGCGTTCGTCCAGACCGACCTCTGGGCATTCCACGAGATCTGGGCGGGGCTGCTGATCGCGCTGTCGCTCGGCATCCGGCGACAGGGGCGCTGGGTCGAGGCCGTCGCGATCGGCCTGCTGGCCATGCTGGTCCGCGAACTGGCCGCGCTTTACGCGATCGTGATGCTCGTCACCGCCTGGTTCGAGGGGCAAAGGCGCGAGGCGATCGGCTGGGGCGTGGCACTGGCCTGTCTCGCGGTCGCGGTTGGCTTCCATGCCCATGCAGTGGCGCAGGTGACGAATGCCATCGACCCCGCCTCGCCGGGCTGGGCCGGGCTGCACGGCTATGGCTTCTTCGCCAAGGCGATGGTGCTTTCGACGGCGCTGCAGCTGTTCCCGATGGCGCTGGGCGTGCTGCTGTTCACCCTCTCGCTGCTCGGCTGGGCGGCGTGGAAGGACCAGGCCGCCGGGCGCGTGTTCCTGACGCTCGCAGCCTATGGCGCGGCGCTGGCCCTGTTCGCGCGGCCCGATACCTTTTATTGGGGACTGATGGTCGCCCCGCTCTCGCTGATCGGCCTGGCCTTCGTGCCGGACGCCCTGCGCGACCTGTTCCGCCAGGCGCTCGACAGGCGCAGGATCACCGTGACAAAGGTGGTGCGATGAAGAAGATCCTCCTGATCGTCGGCGGCGGTATCGCGGCGTACAAGGCGTGCGAACTGATCCGGCTGTGCCGCAAGGCCGGGATCGCGGTGAAGTGCGTGCTCACCGAGGGCGGGCAGCATTTCGTCACCCCGATGACACTCGCCGCGCTGAGCGAGAACCAGGTTTATACCAACCTGTTCGACCTCAAGGACGAGGCCGAGATGGGGCATATCCAGCTGAGCCGCGAGGCGGATCTGGTCGTGGTGGCGCCTGCCACTGCCGACCTGCTCGCCAAGATGGCCGCGGGGATTGCCGATGATCTGGCGACCACGCTGCTGCTTGCCACCGACAAGCCGGTGCTGGCCGTGCCCGCTATGAACGTGCGGATGTGGCAGCACACCGCGACCCGCCGCAACATCGCGACGCTGCGCGGCGATGGCGTCACGGTACTGAAGCCCGATGAAGGGCCGATGGCGTGCGGCGAGTACGGCCCCGGCCGGCTGCCCGAGCCCGAGGCGATCCTGCGGGCGATTCAGGACGCGTCAGATTTAGGTTCTGGTCCTCCCCGTCCCCTCACTGGCAAGCATATCCTCGTCACTGCCGGCCCGACGCATGAGCCGATCGACCCCGTGCGCTACATCGCCAATCGCTCCTCGGGGAAGCAGGGCTATGCGATTGCCGGCGCGCTCGCGGCGCTCGGCGCGAAGGTCACGCTGGTTTCCGGCCCCGTCACGCTTGCCACCCCGCCGGGCGTCACCCGCGTCGATGTCGAGACCGCGCAGGAAATGGCCAATGCCGTCGCCCAGGCGCTGCCCGCCGATGCCGCAGTGATGGTCGCCGCGGTGGGCGACTGGCATGTCGCGCGCGCCGAGCAGAAGCTCAAGAAGCAGGGTGGCGAGCCACCCCGGCTCCAGCTCAGCGAGAACCCGGACATCCTCGCGATGCTCGGCGCCAGCCCGCGCCGGCCCGGGCTGGTGGTGGGCTTTGCGGCCGAGACCGAGCAGGTGCTCGATCATGCTGCCGCGAAAAGGACTCGCAAGGGCGCAGACTGGATTGTCGCCAACGATGTTTCCGGCGATGTGATGGGCGGTGAAGCCAATGCCGTTCATCTCGTCACTGCGGACGGTGTCGAAAGCTGGGAAAGACTGCCCAAGGATGAAGTCGCCCGTCGGCTGGCCCAGCGGATCGCCGATGCGCTCTAGGCTTGCCCTGATCCTGCTCGGCGCGAGCCTTGCCGCCTGCACGCCGGGCGCACGGCTGGACGCGCCCGAGTCTGGTCCGGGCCTCTATACCGAGAGCTTCGGCAACACGCCCGCCAGGCAGGTGCGCACGCTGATCGTCGTGCTGCATGGCGACGCGCCGACGACCAAGCCCGACTATCATTATGCCTTTGCCCGCAGCGCTGCCGCCGCGGTGCCGCAGAGCGTCGCGGTGGCACTGCTGCGCCCGGGCTATGAGGATCCGCAGGGGCATGTCTCGCCGGGCGAGCGCGGGCTGACGACCGGCGACAATTATACTGCCGACCGGATCGGCACGATCGCCGCGACGATCCGCCATCTCCAGCGTCGCTATGGCCAGGCCCGCACCGTGCTGGTCGGCCATTCGGGCGGCGCCGCGATCGCCGCCGATCTCGCCGCGACGCATCCGGGGCTGGTCGATGGCATCGTCCTCGTCTCCTGCCCTTGTTCGCTGCCCGAGTGGCGCAAGTACATGAAGAAGGTGTCGCCGACGCCGCTCTGGGATGCGCCGGTGACCAGCCTCGATCCGGTCAAGCTGGTCGGCGGCATGTCGCCCAGCCTGCGCGCCGCCGTGCTGGTCGGCGCCGACGACAAGACCACCCCGGTGCGCTTCTCGCGCACCTATGCCGAAGCGCTGTCGCTGCGCGGCATCGCCACCGATTATCGTATCATCCCCGGCAAGGACCATGAGCTGCTGAGCGATCCCGAAGTGATCTCCGCGCTCCAGCGCCTTGCCGCAGCTCTTCCTGGAAAGCCCTGATGCTCGCACCGATCCGCATTGCCCTGCAACGCCTGCCGCACGGCGAGGGCCTGCCGCTGCCCGCTTATGCCACGGCGGGGGCCGCCGGCATGGACGTGGTCGCGGCCGAGGAACTGGTGCTTGCCCCCGGCGCCCGCCATGCGGTGGCGACCGGCTTCGCGATGGCGATTCCTCTAGGCTATGAGGTGCAGGTCCGCCCGCGCTCGGGCCTGGCGCTCAAGCATGGCATCACCTGCCTCAACACGCCCGGCACGATCGACAGCGACTATCGCGGCGAAGTGAAGGTGATCCTCGCCAACCTTGGCGACGCGCCCTTCCCGATCGCGCGCGGCGACCGGATCGCGCAGCTGGTGCCCGCCCCGGTCCAGCATGCCGAGCTCAACGAAGTCGCCTCGCTCGACGAGACCGCGCGCGGCAGCGGGGGCTTCGGCTCGACAGGCAGATGAGCGGCTTCCTTCTCCTTGCCGCGGCGCTGCAGACGTCGCCGATCGACTGGGACGCGCTGCCGCCCCTGCCCTGGCGTGCGCCACCGATCGTCACGGCGGAGATGCAGATCTTTGTCCGGCGCGAAGTGAAGCTGCGCAAATGCGTGCTCGCCAAGCCCGGCGTGGTCGAAGTGTCGATCGCGGTGCTGGTGGACGAGAATGGCAGCATCCGCACTACCGTGCCGCGCGCCATCGCCTGCCCCTCGGTAGAGCAATATGCCGCAGCCCTTGCAGCGGGCTTCGCGCGTAACAATCTGCTCCCGCGACCTGGCGCGAGCGAGCAATGGTACCAAACGACCCTGAGTTTCACCCTGGCCCAATGATTGGGGCCCAATGACCCTGTCCGACGCGGAACTGGAGCGGTACGCGCGCCATATCGTGCTGCGCGAGATCGGCGGCGGCGGGCAGATGCGGCTGAAGGCAGCGCGGGTGCTGCTGATCGGCGCAGGCGGGATCGGATCACCGGCGATCGAATATCTGGCAGCCGCGGGAGTCGGCGCGATCGGCGCGGTCGATGACGATGTGGTCTCGCTCTCCAACCTCCAGCGCCAGACGCTCTATGCAACCGCCGATGTGGACCGCCCCAAGGTCGAGGCCGCCCGCGCCCGCATCGCCACGCTCAACCCGGAAGTGGTGTTCACCGGCTTCCAGCAGCGCATCGACGCGCGCAATGCCGATGCGCTGATCGCCGACTTCGCGCCGGACGTGATCCTCGACGGCTGCGACAATTTCACCACCCGGCTGGCCGTGGCCGATGCCGCGCTGCGCCACCGCGTGCCGCTTGTCTCGGCCGCCGTCTCCGAGTTCGAGGGCCAGCTGGGCGTGTTCCGCGGCTGGGAGGCGGACAAGCCCTGTTACCGCTGCTTCGTCGGCCATGACCCCGAACGGCCCGGCATCAGTTGCGCCGAGCAGGGCGTGCTGGGCGCGCTTACCGGGGTAATGGGCAGCCTCGCCGCGCTGGAAGTGATCCGCGCCATCGCGCCGTTCGGCGAGGAAACCGCAGGCAAGCTGCTGCTGGTCGACGCCCTCGCCTTCCGCTTCCGCACGCTGACGCTGCCGAAGGATCCGGGCTGTCCATCCTGTAACCAGTGATCGTCATCCCGGCGAAAGCCGGGATGACGGGCTAGCCAGGGTGACGCGCCAGAGATGAACTGGACTTCACCGCCCGCTTGAGGCACCTGCCCTTGCCATGACGCGCGTCCTGGTAACCGGCTCGGCCGGCTTCATCGGCTTCCACACGGCCAGCAAGCTCCTCCAGCGTGGCGCAACTGTGCTCGGCGTGGACAATTTCAGCGCCTATTACGATCCGGCGCTCAAGGAAGCCCGCAACGACATCCTGTCGAACCATCCGAACTTCAAGGTCGCGCGCGTCTCGATCGACGACATGGGCGCGTTTGGCGCGGAGTGGGCCGAGTTCCAGCCCGATGTGGTGATCCATCTCGCCGCGCAGGCCGGCGTGCGCCATTCGATCGACAGCCCGGAATCCTATGTCGCGGCGAACCTGATCGGCACCTTCAACGTGCTGGAGCTGGCCCGCCAGCACAAGACCAGGCACCTGCTCGCCGCCTCGACCAGCTCGGTATACGGCGCGAACACCGACATGCCGTTCACCGAGACGCAGCGCACCGCCACCCCCTTGAGCTTCTACGCCGCCACCAAGGGCGCGACCGAGCTGATGGGGCACAGCTATGCGCACCTGTTCAAGACGCCGATGACCTTCTTCCGCTTCTTCACGGTCTACGGCCCGTGGGGCCGGCCGGACATGGCGCTGTTCAAGTTCACCAAGGGCATCCTCGCCGGCGAACCGATCGACATCTACAACAACGGCAACATGATTCGCGACTTCACCTATGTGGAGGATCTGGCGGAATCGATCGTGCGGCTGACCGAAGCGGTGCCGGGCGACACGCCGGTGGAGGGCGACAGCCTTTCGCCGGTCGCGCCTTTCCGCGTCGTCAATATCGGCGCCGGCCAGCAGACCCAGCTGATGGACTATATCGGCGAGATCGAGCGCGCGCTCGGCAAGGAAGCGATCAAGAATTTCCTGCCGATGCAGCAGGGCGACGTGCCCGCGACCGAGGCATCGCACGCGCTGCTCAAGGCGCTGACCGGCTATGCCCCGACCACCCCGCCGAGCGCCGGCGTGCCGGCATTCGTGGATTGGTATCTGGAGCATTATCGAAACTGAAACCCCTGTTCCGGCATGAGGGCGCGATAGAGCGTACTTCATAGGGGTTTCCATGAGCATCGAATGGCCCGCCCATGGCTTGAAGCTGCAGGCGCGGATCGAAAGCGGCACTGCAATCATCGGGGTGGTTGGCATGGGCTATGTCGGCCTGCCGCTCGCCGTCGCCTTTGGCGAGGCAGGCTGCCCGGTCCTGGCCTTCGATGTCGATCAGGCGAAGATCGACGCGCTGGAAGCCGGTGAGAGCTATATCAAGCATATCGACGCCGGCCGCATCGCGCCGCTGGTAGAGAATGAGAAGCTGCGCGCCACTGCCGATCTCGGCCGGCTGGACGAAGCCGATGTCGTACTGATCTGCGTGCCGACGCCGCTCACCCGCCATCTCGAGCCCGACCTGAAATATGTCGAGCTGACCACCCAGGCGATCGCCAAGACGCTGCGCCGCGGCCAGCTCGTCATCCTCGAATCGACCACCTACCCGGGCACCACCAAGGAAGTGATGCAGCCGATCCTCGAGGCCGAGGGGCTGATCGCCGGCAAGGACTTCTTCCTCGCCTATTCGCCCGAGCGCGAGGATCCGGGCAACCCGACCTTCTCGACCACCAAGATCCCGAAGGTCGTCGGCGCCGACGACACTGCCTCGGCGGAGCTGGCACTGGCGCTCTATCGCCATATCGTGCCCCAGGCGATCCATGTCTCCTCGGCCGCGACGGCAGAGGCCGTGAAGATCACCGAGAACGTGTTCCGCGCGGTCAACATCGCGCTGGTCAACGAGCTCAAGCTGATCTTCACCGCCATGGACATCGATGTGTGGGAAGTGATCGACGCGGCGAAGTCCAAGCCGTTCGGCTTCATGCCCTTCTATCCGGGCCCCGGCCTGGGCGGGCACTGCATCCCGATCGACCCCTTCTACCTCACCTGGAAGGCGCGCGAATATAACCAGCATACCAAGTTCATCGAGCTGGCCGGCCAGATCAACGCCGACATGCCGCAGCATGTCGTCCGCGTGATGGCGGACACGCTGGACGCGCGCTTCGGCCGCGGCCTGCGTGGTGCGCGCATCCTGGTGATGGGCGTCGCCTACAAGAAGAACGTGGAAGACATTCGCGAGAGCCCGTCGCTCCGCCTGATGGAAATGATCGAGGCCCGCGGCGCCACCGCCGACTTCTTCGATCCGCACGTCGCGCAGATCGACAACACCCGCGAACACCCGACGCTCAACTTCCGCGACAGCGTGGCGTGGGACGAAACCGAGATCGCCAAGTACGACGCCGTGCTGATCGCCACCGATCACGATGCGGTGGACTATGCCGCGCTGGTGAGCGCGGCGAAGCTGGTGATCGACACCCGCAATGCCTGCGGCAAGGCGGGCGTGGTTTCGGAGAAGGTCGTCCGGGCCTGAACCTGGAACCGGGGCGGCGACAATGCCGCCCCGCCCGCCTCAATAGGCGAGGTAGAGGTGAGTCGTTTCCTTGGCCTGGCCCGCCAGCGACCGGGTGAAAAGCTCGCCCCGCGCCGGGTGCTTGTCCGGCCCGACCTTGCCCGCAAATTCAAAATAATGGACCAGATCGACGCTCTTGCCGCCGATCCCCCAGGCCTTGAACGCCGCTTTGGTCTCGTCCGAATAGGGCAGCGCGTTGCGAACGCCCTCAAGCACCAGCGCACAAAGGTTCGGATAGCGCTCCTTGGGCGTGAAGCTGGCCAGCACGAAACGCGCCGGCTTCCCGTCGATCTGCCCGCTCCACTGGCGCACGGCCTGCGGCTTCGCGAAGCTGTAGTTCTTGTCGATCGCGCGCGAGATGCTCATCTTCGGCACATCCACACTGGATGCCCCGTCTTCCTTCCAGCCGCTATCGGCAGCCAGCGCGGCGATCCGGTCGGCGGGGTTCACCCCAGGCACCAGACAGACCTTGGAAAAGACAGCGACTGCGCCGGGATATTCCGCTTGCTGCGCATGTGCAGCCGTGAAGCTGCCCAGGCCCAACGTAAACACCGCGACTATCCGGATACGCTGCATGCCATCCCTCCTCTTTTCCGCCAGCCTAATGCCGGTGGAAGCCGAGGTCACTCGGGGGATGGCACCATTTCGGGAGGGCGTGTTCAGCCCGGGCAGCGCGTCGCCATGAACTCGCGGATCGCCGGCGCGATGTCTTCACGCTCGAGCGCTACCGCGATGTTCGCCTGGATGAAGCCGGCCTTGTCGCCGCAATCATAGCGCGTGCCTTCAAAGGTCACGCCATGGAAACGCTGCGAGCCGATCATCTGGGCCATCGCATCGGTCAGCTGGATCTCGCCGCCGGCGCCCTTTTCCTGCCCTTCGAGCACGCGCATCACTTCGGGCTGCAGGATGTAGCGACCGATCACCGACAGGTTCGACGGCGCCGTGCCCGGCGCCGGCTTCTCGACCAGCCCCTTCACTTCGGTGAGCGTGCCGTCCTGCGCGCCCGGCGTGATGATGCCATAGCGATGCGTCTGGTCGTCCGGCACGATCTCGGCACAGATCAAATTGCCGCCGACCTTGTTATAGGCATCCACCATCTGCTTGAGACAGCCCGACTTGCCGAGCATGAAGTCATCGGCGAGCAGCACGGCGAAGGGCTCGTCGCCCACGATGTCGCGGGCGCACCAAACGGCATGGCCCAGCCCCATCGGCTCCTGCTGGCGGACATAGGCGACTGCGCCAGGCTTGAGCCGGGTGGCATCGAGGATCTCGAGCGACTTGCCGCGCGCCGACATCGTCGATTCAAGCTCATAGGCGATGTCGAAATGGTCTTCGATCGCGCTCTTGCCGCGGCCGGTGACGAAGATCATCTGCTCGATACCGGCTTCCAGCGCCTCATCAACGGCGTACTGGATCAGCGGGCGATCGACGACGGGGAGCATTTCCTTCGGCATCGCCTTGGTCGCAGGCAGGAAACGGGTGCCGAGACCGCCCACGGGGAACACGGCCTTGCGCAACGGCTTGATCGTCATTCAGAAACGCCTCTTGAAATCGATCGAGGGGCCATAGCGACGGCTATAGGCTTTCGCAATTATGTCCGCGACCGTAACCTGCTGGTGACGGGATCGGCGATAGGAGAATGCGCATGACCGGCACCAGCAAGCGCATCCTCCTGATCTTCGGCACCCGCCCGGAGGCGATCAAGCTCTTCCCAGTCGTTCGCGCGCTGGCCGCCGTGCCCGAGCTCGACGTCCGTACCTGCGTGACCGCCCAGCACCGCGGACTGCTCGATCAGGTGTTGTCGATCGCGGGCCTGGCACCGGATATTGACCTCGACCTGATGGAGCCCGGCCAGACGCTCGACCAGCTTACCGCGCGGCTGCTCACCGGGCTCGGCAAGGTGATGGACGAGGAAAGGCCCGACCGGGTGATCGTCCAGGGGGACACCGCCACCGCGATGGTTGGCGCACTGACGGCCTATTATCGCAAGGTGCCGGTAAGCCATGTCGAGGCCGGGTTGCGCTCGGGCGACATCTACCAGCCCTGGCCCGAAGAGGTGAACCGCCGCATCGTCGCGCCGATCGCCGACCAGCATTTCGCCCCGACCGAGACTGCCGCCGAGGCGCTGCGCCGCGAGAATGTCGATCCCGCCACGATCCACGTCACCGGCAACACGGTGATCGACGCGCTGCTCGCCACCCGCGCCCGGATCGAAGCCGAGCCGGCACTGGCCGCCGGGCTAGATCCGATCGCCGCGCGCTTCGCGGGCAAGCGGATCGTGCTGGTCACCACCCATCGCCGCGAGAATTTTGGCGGCGGCATGGAAGACATTGCCCGCGCCCTTGACAGCATTGCCGACCGCGATGACACCGCGATCCTCTTCCCGATGCACCCCAATCCCAATGTCATGGCCGCGATGGACAAGGTGCTGGGCGACCGGCCCAATGTCGCGCGCATCGAGCCGCTCGACTATCCGCACTTCATCCGCGCGCTCGAGCTTTGCGACGTGGTGCTCAGCGATTCGGGCGGTGTGCAGGAGGAAGCCCCTGCCCTCGGCAAGCCGGTGCTGGTGATGCGCGAGACCACCGAGCGACCCGAGGGCGTCGTCGCGGGCACCGCAAAGCTGGTCGGCACCGATCCCGCGCGTATCGTTTCCGAAATCTCAACCCTCCTCGACGTACCTTCCGCCTATTCGGCAATGGCCCGCGCCCATAATCCCTTCGGCGACGGCCATGCCTCTGAACGGATTGCGGGGATCGTCGCACATGGTTTCGGATTCTGAGCTCAAGGTCTGCGTTCTCGGCCTGGGCTATATCGGGCTTCCCACGGCAGCAGTGATCGCGCGCACCGGCGCGAAAGTGCTGGGCGTCGATGTCCACCAGTCGGTGGTCGACACGGTGAACTCGGGCAAGGTCCATATCGAGGAAATCGACCTGGACGGCCTGGTCTCCGGCGTCGTCGCGCGCGGAAGCCTGCGCGCCTCGCTCCAGGTGGAAGAGGCCGATGTCTTCGTCATCGCCGTCCCTACCCCGTTCGGTGAGAACCACGCGCCCGATATCGGCTATGTGCTCAAGGCGGCGACCAATGTCGCGGTCACGCTCAAGGCTGGCGATGTGGTGATCCTCGAATCGACTTCGCCCGTCGGCACCACCGAGAAGGTCGCCGAGCTGCTCGCAAAGCTACGCCCCGACCTCAAGATCCCCGGTCACTGCACCGGCAGCGCCGATGTCGCGATCGCCTATTGCCCCGAGCGCGTGCTGCCCGGCCGCATCCTGGTCGAGCTGATCGACAATGACCGGGTGATCGGCGGCATCACCCCGCGTTGCGCCCGCAAGGCGCTGCAATTCTATCGTCGCTTCGTCCGCGGCGCCTGCGTTACTACCACGGCCAAGGCCGCGGAGATGACCAAGCTGACCGAGAACGCCTTCCGCGACGTCAACATCGCCTTTGCCAACGAGCTGAGCCTCGTCGCCGAGACGATGGGCGTCGATGTGTGGGAAGTGATCCGCCTCGCCAACCGCCATCCGCGCGTCAACATCCTCTCGCCCGGACCCGGCGTGGGCGGTCACTGCATCGCGGTCGATCCCTGGTTCCTGGTCAGCGCCGCGCCAGAGCAAACACCGCTGATCCGCACCGCGCGCGAAGTGAATGACGGCAAGACCGATTATGTCATCGGCCATGCTGCGGCGATGATCGAATCGAACCCGACAGCGCGGGTCGCCTGCCTGGGCCTGGCCTTCAAGGCGAACATCGACGATTTCCGCGAGAGCCCCGCACTCAAGGTCGCGCTGGCACTTGCCGAGCGCTTCGGCGAGCGCATCCAGATCGTCGAGCCCTATGCCCGCACCCTGCCCCCGGCCTTTGACGGCACCGGCGCCGGGCTGATCGACATCGACAGCGCCATCGAGAGCTGCGGTATCTTTATCGCGCTGGTCGATCACGACGTGTTCAAGTCGGTCCCGCTCGACGAGCGCGCCGACAAGATGGTCTATGACACGCGCGGGATCTGGCCCGATCAGCCGCGCAGCGTTGCCGGCGAGGCGCTCCGGCTCGCGAGCTGAGGCGCCTTAGCGGCTGCGCACCAGGATAGACTGCCAGTCGCCGTCCAGCGGCTTGCTTCGTTCTGCGATCAGCGCCGGTATTACAGGCCGGGCGGAAACCGCTTCCGCCTTGGCAACTTCGGCCTCCAGCGTCGCCACCCGGTCGCGCCAGGCCGGATGGGAGCGGCTGCGCAGAATGCCGCCCGCCTTGCTCGGCCCGAAATGCTTCCAGAAATCGATGCTGGCGCGCATCGGGTATCCCGCATTGCCGAGCAGATAGACCGAGAGAAGATCCGCCTGAACTTCAGTCTGACGGAAATACTTCACATTCGCGCCGAAGCCGGAGAGGATTCCATAATCCACACCACGCGCTTCCAGCCGATCGCGATGGTGCAGAATATTGTGCGAGAACTCGTGCGCGATCACGGCGGCGAGCTGGTCATCGAGGTAATCATCCAGAAAGCCCGAACCGATCTGCACCATTGCGCCATCGGCCGAAGCGCCGAACCCGCCATCCAACTCAAGCTCGAAGCGCGACTTGCAAGCCGCAACCGGCTCGATCGTCACGCGCACTGGTCGCCCGGTCCGAATCACATCGACCGGTATCACGCTGTCCGGCGCGAGATTGGCGATTGCGAGTTGGGCCGCGACCAGCCTATCGGTCGTCCCCGGCTTGCCGGGCAGCGCCGCAACATCGACAGCCCCCACGCGCACAAGCGAGTCATCTTGCCGCAACCCGGCCTTGTCGGCGGGGCTGCCGGGAATCACGCCCTCGATGGCAACAGGAGAGGCAAAGCCAAAATGAACTCGCGCCGCTTCGCGGGCGCCGGCATCAAACTGATCGAGCGTATGAAGCTGCAACCCGGTTCCCGCCTCGATACGGTCGCACAAGGCAACGTTGGCGGTGGCAAGCCTCCAGCCGATCCGTGCAACCCGCATGTCCGCGGCGCGCACGGACTCGAGCAGTCCCGCATCATCCGCGCGAGCAGCAGGCCCGTAAGCGGGCGCTACCAGGATCACCCCGAGCAGGATCGCCTTGGCGCATCCGAGAGTATGGCCAACAGGCTTGCGAAACGCGTGCATCATGCCGCCTCCCCTACGCCGCCCGGACGGCATCGCCAAATCCATCCGAGCGCTTCGTACGATTCGCATCGAGGTTTTCGCTTCGGGCCACGACGCCGAATTTTGCAACGCAGCTCAAAACAGACCCTCCCAATACAACAATATCGTCACAAGAAACTTCGCCTAACGGTCACAAAACACACCCATTTCGGCTGAGAGACTTCATTAACCCCCTTGGCGATATTGGTGCAGCGCGTTAAGGACGGCTCCGTAACCACTTGGTACGGGTCGATCGGGTGTTAACTGAGTTCGGGCAAACCGGACCAAGTGTTGCCAAAGGGCCACGACGGGAAGTTTCCCGCCGTAGTCAAAGTTTGAGGTGTTGCGGCTGGTTGGGTCCTGTGCCATAGGTCCACCTGACGAGAGCACCAGAGCTCGAAAGAGGGAGAAAAAGAGTGTTCACTAAGCTTCTTACGGCTGCCGCTATCGCGTCGATGGCGTCGGCACCTGTCCTGGCTGCTCCGACGAGCGCTTCGAAGCTGTCGCTGTCGGGCGTTCGCGCTTCGACTTCGGCTTCGAAGAAGAGCGAGCTCGCTCCGGCCGTTCTGATCGGCGTTCTCGCCACTGTCGCCATCATCGGCGGCGCCGTGGTTCTCGCCGACAGCGACGACACGCCCGACAGCCCGTAGTATCGGACTGCCAAGGCAGAGTTTCGAAGTGGCGGCCTAACGGCCGCCACTTTTTTATTGCCTGAAGATCGGCAGCACATTGCCTCCCGAGAACTGCGAATTGCTTGAACAGTCATGCTCGCCAAACTCTTTCGATCGCGCCAGAAGGCGCCCATAGCCCCCACAGGAAGCATTCCCGACGGGCAGCGCATTTATGCCATCGGCGACATTCATGGCCGCCTGGACCTCCTCGAAGACCTGTTGCACCGCATCACGGCCGATGAGAGCACACGCCCGAACGCCGAAACCACGCTGATCTTTCTGGGCGACCTGATCGATCGCGGTCCGGAATCAGCGCAGGTAGTAACCTTCCTGGAACAACTCGCTGCAGCACGCCCATCGGGGCACACCCGCTTTCTGGCGGGCAATCATGAGGAAGTGTTCCTGGCCTCGCTGGAAGGCGAGGAGAAAACGCTGCGCTTCTTCACCAGGATCGGCGGCCGTGAAACCATCCTCAGCTACGGCATCTCCGAAGCCGAGTATAACGCCATGGATTATCCGGAGCTCGCAGCCAGCCTGCAGGCACGCGTGCCCGCCGCGCACCGCGACTTCCTGTCCGGCTTCGAGGATATGATCGTCGTCGGCGACTATGTTTTCGTGCACGCTGGCGTGCGCCCAGGCGAAGCACTCGCCCGCCAGCGAACCAAGGACCTGCGCTGGATTCGCAACGAGTTCATCGAGCATGGCGGCGCGTTCGAGAAGATCGTGATCCACGGCCACACGATCACGGAAGACGTCGACATGACCGCGCATCGCATCGGCCTAGACACCGGCGCCTATGCCTCCGGCAAACTCACCGCGATGGGCTTTGAGGGCGACCAGCGCTGGGTCATCGACACAGCCTCCTAAGCCCCTCAGCAGCACACAACAAAAACGCCGGCGGAGCGATCCGCCGGCGTTTTGCTATTTGGAATACAGGAAGCTTACTGGCCTTCAGGCCCGCCCGGCTGCGGCCCCGCAGGACCGCCCGGACCACCCGGCGCACCGCCACCCTGGCCCTGCTGCTGCATCATCTGCTGCATCATCATCTGCTGTAGCACGGCAGCCGGCACGACTTCCTTGAGCTCGACGTCGAACTTCAGGAGCTTGCCATAGAGCGGATGCTGCGGGCCGGCCTTTTCATAGGCCAGATTCGCCGGAATCCAGATGCGCAGCTTCGAGCCCTTGCTCATCATCTTGAGCGCTTCGTCGAAGCCCGGGATCGCGCCGCCGACCTGAAGGCGAATGTCGCCGGCCGGCTGGAAGACAGTGCCGTCACGCTCGGTGCCGACAGTCCACACGGAAACGCCGTCGCCTTCCTGCGCCTTGGCGCCGGAGCCTTCCTTCAGCACCTGATACTGAAGGCCGGACGCCGTGGTCTGCACGCCGGTCTGGCCCTTGTTCCAGGCGAGGAACTGCGCGTCGGTCGCCTTGGCAGCGACAGGCGCGCGCGTGCCGGTCCAGGCCAGCGCCACCGCAACAGCGATCGCCAGCACCACACCGGCCCAGAGCCAGGTCTTGTAGCTGCGCTTGACGGGCTGGAGCGGTACGGCGGTCACGGACATGCGATATGCTCCAGGCGCGGGTATTCAGGCTACCCGGTAGTCAAGAAAGTCACGACGGCCACGCGCGAGGACCGCGCATGGCCGATTCGCGAAATCAACGGGCGCTGTCGCGCTCCATGCGCTTGCGCTCGAGCTTGCGGGCGCGGCGAACCGCAGCCGCACGCTCGCGAGCACGCTTCTCGCTGGGCTTCTCGTAGTGGCGACGGAGCTTCATCTCGCGATACACGCCCTCACGCTGCAGCTTCTTCTTGAGTGCGCGCAGTGCCTGGTCGACGTTGTTGTCGCGAACGATGATCTGCATAAACCCGTCAGTGCTCCGGTCAATTCAATAGAAAAGGGTTCGCCGGAACGCGTAAGTTGCGGCGTAAGTGCGGCCACCTAACAGCGAGAATCCAATTTTACAAGGGCGAACAGGCCCTGCCCGCCCCGGATTACGTCGAACTGCACCTCAGGCAGCCGGCTTGCCCGTGCAAAGCCCTTGCCGCTTGCCATAGACGCGCATGCGAATCGCCGCATAGCCCGGCTGACCCTTGGCGCCGCTCTTCTGGTCGACCGTCACGTCATAGGCATCCTTGCCCATCGTGCCAGCATAGAGAAGCGTCGTCCTGGCGCCGCTTGTCTGGGTGCATTCGATCTGCACGTCGAGCTTCCCGCCCTTCTGGACGAAACGCGGGAAGGTGCAGGTGCCGGCGACCTTCTCCAGATTCTCGATATCGAGTGGCTTGAGGTCGCTCGCCGTCTGGCACTTCACCGCATGGCGCTCCTGCTTGCGCACCGCGGCAAGCTGATCCGCCTTGTCTGGCCCCTCGCTGAAATCGGCCGAGATCACCTGCATTCCCGAGTCCCAGGTGCCCGGCTGCATCAGCATCTTGGAATGCGCCGCCTTGGACAGCGCCGAGACTTCCTTCATCGAGGCGTTATGCACTTCGAACTCGCCCGTGGCGGCCGCCTCGCGCTCCGCGACGGACTGGCAACCGGCAAGCGCAAGAGCGCCGACGAGCAGGATGGCACGCATCTTCAGGAAATCCCTCTCCAAATTGGTGTCGCCACTCAGCCGATATCGCCACCAAAGACAAGCGCGATTCCTGACGCCATAGTGGCGCGATGACAGCAGCCGACACCACCACGCCGCCCCGCCACCGCCTGCGCTCGATCTTGGGCGGATCGGCGGGCAATCTGGTCGAATGGTATGACTGGTATGCCTATGCGGTGCTCGCCAGCTATCTGGCACCGCATTATTTCGCCAAGGGCGCCAGCCAGGACATCAGCGCCTGGATCGTCTTCGCGATCGGCTTCTTCATGCGCCCGATCGGCGGTTGGCTGATGGGCATCTATGGTGATCGCCACGGGCGCAAGGCGGGACTGACCCTGTCGGTGACGCTGATGTGCGCCGGATCGATCATCATCGCCGTGACGCCCAGCTATGGCGAGATCGGCGTGGCCGCCACGGTCGCGCTGGTTATCGCCCGCCTCCTCCAGGGGCTCAGCCTGGGCGGCGAATATGGCGCCAGCGCCACCTATCTCTCCGAAATGGCGGGCAAGCGGCACCGCGGCTTTTTCTCCAGCTTCCAGTACGTCACGCTGATCTCCGGCCAGCTCGTCGCGCTGCTCGTGCTGCTGATCCTTCAGGCCATGATGAGCGAGGCGGACCTCAAGGCCTGGGGTTGGCGCATTCCCTTCGCAGTGGGCGGCGTGCTCGCGCTCGGCGTATTCTGGCTACGGCGCAAGCTCGCCGAGACCGAAAGCTTCGCAAAGCGCGAGACGGGCAAGAAATCGAGCGCGCTGGCGCTGCTGCGCGAGCATCCGCGCGAAGCGGCGGTGGTGATGCTGCTCACCGCGGGCGGCACGCTCGCCTTCTATGCCTATACGATCTACCCGATCGCTTTCCTCAAGAAGACCGCCGGCTTCTCCGATGCCGCCGCGACCCAGGTGAACGCTGCCGCCCTGTTCGTGTTCATGGCGATCCAGCCGCTCGCCGGCGCACTCTCCGATCGGATCGGCCGCAAGCCGCTGATGGTGGCGTTCGGCGTGTTCGGCACCCTGCTCAGCTATCCGATCTTCGTCGCAATGGAAGGCGCGCGCGATGCACTCACGGCCTTCCTGTTGATGACCGGCGCGCTGGTGATTGTCACCGGCTACACTTCGATCAACGCCGTGGTGAAGGCCGAGCTGTTCCCCGCCCATATCCGCACCCTGGGCGTCGCGCTGCCCTACGCACTGGCCAACGCCCTGTTCGGCGGCACCGCGCCCAGCGTTGCCCTATGGTTCAAGCAGGAAGGCTGGGAGCGTGGTTTCTACTGGTATGTCACCGCGATGATCGCAATCTCGCTGGTCACCTATCTGCGCATGCGGGACACTGCGAAACATTCGCAAATCCTCGAGGACTGATCGGCTATTGCTAATCATTAGCATATTATCCGCCCATTCCATTTCCATCGCCATCCCCGCGCAGGCGGGGATCCAGAGTCACAAAAGTATCCTCTGCCGCCCTGGATCCTCGCCTGCGCGGGGATGACGGAACTGAGGGAAAGAGAGGGGAACGCCAAAACCCTTACGGCTTCCCCCACCCCGCTCCGTCCCTAATGTTTCCGTGCGTTGCAGCCCTGCAATACCGGCGTTAGGCTCGGCGCTTAGACCTATGGGATGCCACAAGCAGCTTTAGCCCCCGCCTTGGATATCGAGACCCGCCTGCTCATCGTCGATGACGATCCCGGAATCCGCGAGCTCACCGCGGCCTTCCTGTCGCAGCATGGCTATGTCGTCGATGTCGCCTCCGGGGCCGTCGAGATGCGCACTCTCGCCGCCCGCAACGATTACGACCTGATCGTGCTCGACGTGATGATGCCGGGCGAGGATGGCCTGTCGATCCTGCGTTCGATGGACCGCGAGAGCGGACCCGCGGTGATCCTCCACTCGGTGATCGGCGAGGATATCGATCGCATCGTCGGGCTGGAGATGGGCGCCGACGATTACATCCCCAAGCCCGCCAATCCCCGCGAGCTGCTCGCCCGCATCCGCTCGGTGCTGCGCCGCAGCCAGGGCGATCGCGCCGCGCCGGCGGTGATCGCCACCCGCGCTTTCATGCGCTTCGCCGGCTGGCGGCTCGATCCGGTCGCGCGCCAGCTCTGGGATCCGGACGATGTCATCATCAACCTGAGCGACGGCGAGTTCCGCCTGCTGCTGGCGCTGGTCGAGCGCCCGCGCCGGGTGCTCACCCGCGACATGCTGCTCGATCTCTCGCGCGGCCCCAATGCCGAGCATTTCGATCGCGCAATCGACGTGCAGATGAGCCGGTTGCGCAAGAAGCTTGCCCGTCCCGGCTCGGAAGACCTGATCCGCACGATCCGCAATGAAGGCTATATGTTCGTCACCGAGGTGACGACCAAGTGAATCGCCAGTCGATCGTCGTCCCCATCGTGCTGCTGGTGATCGCCGCGGCACTGGCGGCGACGACCACGCAGTTCGTGGTGATGTTCAACGGCCCGCCGCCGGGCCCCGGCTTCGGCCCGCTGCCGCTCACCCGCCTGGCCGAGGCGCTGCGCACCGGCCATGTGCCGGCAAGCGCCGCAAACAAGGTGGTGCTCACCCGCGCCACGGCCGACGAGTTCGGCCGCGCTGATGAAGAGCCGCTGCCTGCCCGCGACGCGGCTATCGCTCGGCTGGTCGGCGTGCCGGTGGCGCGCATCCACGGGCTTTACCAGTTCCCGGCGCGCGATCCCGAGGAGGATCTGCGCGGCAGCTTCACCGTGGCGCTCGAAACGCCGGAAGGCTGGCTGATCGCCTCTAGCGGCCAGCGCCCGTCCTTCACCCGCTGGCACATGCGGCGGCTGGCGGCGATGCTGTTCACCATCGCGGTGCTGTCGCTGCTCGCCTGGGCAGTGACGCGCCGCATCTCCCGCCCGATCCGCCAGCTCGCAGAAGTGGCGACGCGTACCCGGCTTGGCGCGCGCCAGCCGATCCCCCAGACCGGCCCGCGCGAAGTGCGGGAACTCGCCACTGCGCTCGATTCGATGCAGGAGCGCATCCTGGTCGAAGCCGAGAACCGCAGCGCAATGCTCGGCGCGATCGCGCATGATCTGGGCACGCCGCTCTCGCGCATCGCCTTCTGGGTCGAGCAACTGCCCGATGACGCCCGCCTCCGCGCCGAGGCCGACATCGAGGAGATGCGCGCGATGCTCAAGGCCGCGCTCAGCTTCACACGCGACGGGCGCGGCGGCACTCCACATGAGAAGCTCGACCTGGGCAGCCTGGTCGAGAGCCTGGTCGACGATCTCGCCACGGCGGGCAAGCCGGTCAGCGTCGAGCCCGGCCCCCGCGCGGTCGTGCGCGGCGATCCCGCGGCGCTGCGCCGGCTGTTCGCCAATCTGATCGAGAATGCGATCCGCTATGGCCAGCAGGCGCGCCTCGGCTGGAACCTGGCCGAGAGCAAGGTCGATGTCATCGTCGAGGATGACGGCCCAGGCTTCGACCTGAGCCGGGCGGAGGCGCTGTTCGCCCCGTTCGTGCGCGGCGAAAGCTCGCGCAATCGCGAGACCGGCGGCACCGGCCTTGGCCTCGCCATCGTCCGCACCATTGCCGAAGCGCATGGCGGCGAAGTGACGCTGGAGAATCGCCCGGGTGGCGGCGGTCGCGTGCGGGTGCGCCTGCCCGCCTGATTGCAACATGCTGCAACAATCGGCGATGCGGGGAAATCCCCGCGTGTGTCCGGGATGTGACTGACGCCTTCGACCAAGGAGGCAGAATGGAACATCAGGACGCGCATGATCTGGGCCTGGCCCATGACCTGAAGGCAATGACGCAGCTCGCCAGCCGGCGCCGGGCTCTGGGCTGGTTCGCCGGCGCCAGCGGCGCTGCAATGCTCGCCGCCTGTGACGGCGGATCGGGCAGCACTGCCACCAGCACGAGCAGCTCGGGCACCGCAACCGCTACGCCCACTCCCACCGCATCGGCCACCGCGACGCCAACGCCCACCGCGACATCGACCAGCAGCACCTGCGTCGTCGATCCCACCGAGACCAATGGCCCCTATCCGGCCGATGGCACCAACACGTCGAGCGGCACGACCTCGAACGTGCTCACCGCCAGCAATGTCGTGCGCAGCGACATCCGCTCCTCGTTCGTCGGCAGCTCAACCACGACGGCGGCCGGCGTGCAGGTCACGCTCACCCTCACCCTGGTCAATGTGAACGCCGCCTGCGCCCCGCTTGCCGGCTACGCCATCTATATCTGGCACTGCGACCGCGACGGGAAATACTCGCTCTACGACCTGCCGGCGGAAAGCTATCTGCGCGGCGTCGGCGTGACCGACAGCAACGGCCAGGTGACCTTCACCACCATCTTCCCCGGCTGCTATGCCGGGCGCTGGCCGCACATTCATTTCGAGGTGTTCTCGAGCCTCGCGAACGCCACCGGCGGGCGCTACGCCACACTGATCTCGCAGCTCGCCATGCCGAGCGCGGCATGCAGCACGGTCTACAACAACGCCACCGGCTATACGACGAGCATCCGCAACTTCGCGAGCGTCAGCATCAACAGCGACAATGTGTTCGGCGACAATACGAGCGCCCAGATCGCCCAGCAGACGCCGACCATGAGCGGCAGCGTCGCCGCCGGCTACACCGCCGCTGCCGTGATCGGCATCGCGCGCTGAACGCGCTGGCGACGGGGGCGGGCTGGCCTGCTCCCGTCGCCCTGTCTGCATTTGGTTTGCTAGAGGATCATCCCGCCGCCGCCGCGGATCGCGAGCACGCGGCCTATTGAATCGAACAGCGCGTCCATCGCCACCGGCTTAAACAGCACATCGTCGGCCCCCACCGCGAGGCAGCGCTCGCGCAGGTCCACCGCGGTATCGGCAGTGACCACGATCACCGGCAATTCGCCCTTGGCGTCGCCGCGCGCGCGGATGCGCTCGATCGTCTCGAAGCCGTCCATCCCCGGCATGCGCAGATCGACCAGAACCACGTCGAAGCTCTCGGCATCGAGCATCGCCAGGCCCTCTTCGGCCCAGCTCGCCTCGGCCATGGTGGCTCCCGCAACGTCAAGCATGTCCTTCACGACCCGACGGTTCATCGGATCGTCCTCAATGAAGAGGATGTTCATGCCCGCCCACCCGTGGCGAACGGTTTCCTCAAGATGCGCGCGACCGTTTTCGTCATGTCAGGTGTGCTATCGCCCTAAGCCGCCCGAGATACAAGCGGGTCCCCATCCCTCTTGTCGGAATTTTCTTCCGTCGGCGGAATGATAGCATCAATCAGGCTGGCCCCGGTAATAGGTTTTTCCAGAATATTTCCACCACTTGCCGCAACCAGCTCAGCCACGGTCTCCGCATCGGGCTTGAGCCAGAGAATGGTATGGGCAACGCCGGCATCCGCGGCGCGCAGCGCAACCAGAGCCTTCACAGGCCCATCGGCCTCGGCTTTGAGCGTACCTTCATCGGCCAGCAGGTGCCCGACACCACTTTCCCTGAGCATCGCCGTCGCTTCCGCGACGTTCGCCGCGAAGCGCAGCCGGGCCACGCGTGGCTCGAGCAGCGTGCGCAGCATCGAGCGGGCGATCGGGTTCCTGTCGAGCACCACAAGGTCGAGCCCATTGCCGCTTACGGTCGCAACCGCAGCCGCAGGCGCCTCGGCCGGGATAAGGGGAAGATCGACGATAAAGCGCGATCCTTTGCCGTCCTCGCTCTCCACCATGATGTCACCGCCCAGCGCCCGCGCCAGGTTGCGGCAGATGGCAAGGCCCAACCCTGTACCGCCGAAGCGGCGGGTGGTGCTGGTATCGACCTGGCGGAAGCTCTCGAAGATCTCCTCGAACTTGCTCGCCGGGATGCCGATGCCACTATCCTCGATCGCCAGCTTCAGGCGCCGGTCATCCCCTTCACCTTCGCCCACCGCGCGCAGCGTTACGCTGCCCTTCTCGGTGAACTTGATCGCGTTGGAGAGCAGGTTGAACACCACCTGGCGCAGCCGCACCGCATCGCTGACGATCCAGTGCGGCGCATGGCTGAGCTCGAGCCTGAACGTCAGGCCCTTGGCCCGCGCCTGCTCCTCCCACAGCCGGGTAACTTCCTGGAGCGTAGCAGTGAGGTCCATCGGCGCCGCTTCGACGCTGAGATTGCCCGTCTCCATCTTGGCGACGTCGAGAATATCGTCGACCAGCGTTCGCATCGTCACGCCGGCACTGTGAACGATGCCGATCCGGTCGCGGGTCTGTGCTTCCAGCTTCGGATCGGACAGCATCACCTGGGTCATGCCGAGGATGCCGTTCAGCGGCGTGCGGATCTCGTGGCTGGTCGTCGCCAGGAACTCGGTCTTGGCCTTGAGCGCCTTTTCGAGCGCGACATTGGTTTCGCCCAGAACAATGTTGGCGGCGCGCACCTTGTTGCGGCTGCGGCGGATCGTGACGAGCCCCCAGCCCAGCGCGCCCATGACGATCACCGTGGCCCCTCCGATCAGCAGGAACATGGTGAGCTGGGTGCGCGCGCGGTTCTCCGCCTCGCGATTCTGCAGCGTCAGAATGTCATTCTGCTGCTTGGCATAGTTGAACTGCGCCGCCATCAGCGCCGCGCTGGTGGTAGTCGCAACCTTCGAAGCCTCGTCACCCAAGCGCTTCGCGGCCTCAAGATGCTTCAGCGCCTCGCGCGATGCCCCTGCCCGCTCGAATATCTCATAGGCGTAAATGTGATCGCTTCTGAATTCGACGCTGGTCTTGCTCAGGTCAAAGCCGTCAAACGCTTGCCCGATCAACCGCACGGCCCGGCCGTTGTCGCCCCGTTCGGAGGCAAGCACGGCAGCAGTTGCAAGCAAGTGGCGGCGCAACAGATCGGCGTCAGCGCCCTTCACCAGTTCGAAGGCACGCGCGGTCAGCCGGTCGGCAACATCGAAACGCTGCAACGCGACCTGGCTGCGAGCATAATTGCTGAGGATACGTGCCTCGAGCACCGGCTTGCCCATTTCGCGCGCGATCCGCAGGGCATCTTCATATTCCCGCCCGGCCTCAACGTTGCGATCCATCGCGAACAGCACATTGCCGCGATTATTGTGCAGCGAGAGCGACAGCACCGGATCGCCGTCATAGAGGTCGGCGGCCTGGCGGTAATATTGCTCAGCCCGGGCATTGTCGTTGGCGGAGCTGTAGAGCGAGGCGATGAGCTGCAGCGCAACCGCCTGGCTGCGAAGATCCTTCACCTCCCCGAAAATGCGGAATGCGTTCTGGTAGCTGTCCAGCGCCTTCACGGCCTGGTCGCGTGCCATGAAGAAGGTGCCCTGCGACATCAGCAGGTCGCCGCGCAGCTTGATCGGCTCCTGGATCGACTGGATCAGGCGAAGCCCGTCGGCGATCAGCGGCTGCGCCTGAACCGGCGCGTCGTTGCGCAGATTGGCTTCGGCGGCCAGCCAGCGCGCGGTCGCCTGGGCAAGCATGCGCTGACGCTCGTCCGGCAGCTGCTGCGCCAGTCGATAGATTGCGTCGGCGTGGCGCAGGGCCTCCGCTTGATCGCTCATCATGCTTTCCTTGGCCGATTGGATCTCGGCCTGGATAGCGGGGGTGAAGTCGGACGCCGACCTGGCGGGCGCCTGGGCAAGAGCCGGGACCGCCAGCGTCAGCGCCAGGAATGTCAGGACAGCGCGAAGCAGCTCGCGCATCAGGCGCGCTTCCAGAAGCTCTCAGGCCGGACGAAGGACTGAAGCTGGCCGCTCGCGGAATCGAGATGGCCATCATCCACAAGGAACTTGCGGAAGGCATCGAGCCCCAGCGGCCGCGAGATCAGGAAACCCTGCACCATGTCGCAGCCCATCACGCTGAGCAGCGCCAACGCGGACGGCGTTTCCACGCCCTCCGCCGTGACTTCCATTTCGAGCGCATGCGCCAGGTCGATCGTCGAGCGCACGATCAGCGGATCGCGATTGCTGCTGGTCAGCTGCATCACGAACATCTTGTCGATCTTCAGCTCGCGCGCCGGCAGCTTCTTCAGATAGGCGAGCGAGGAAAGCCCCGCGCCATAATCGTCGATCGCCAGGGTCACGCCGCTATCGGCGAAGAACTGCAGGTGCCGGATCGCGCTCTCGGGATCCCGGATCACCGCAGTCTCGGTAATCTCGAAGCCGAGCTTGGCATCGCTGGTTGCCAGCATTTCGCAGACTTCGTTGACGAAGGCCGCATCCGCCAGAAGCTGGCCGGAGATATTGACGAACAACAGCAGGTCGAAGCCATCCTCGCGCAGCTTGCGCTGATCGGCGATCACCTGGCGCAGCGTCCACAGAGTCAGCTTGGAAATCTCACCGGCCTGCTCGGCGACCGAAATGAAGTCGCCCGGCAGGATCAGCCCACGCGTCGGATGCTCCCAGCGCACCAGCGCCTCGGCACTGGCAATCTCCTGACGACGGACATGCACCTTGGGCTGATACTGCAGGAACATCTCGCCATTGGCGATCGCGCGCGGCAATTCGCGCATCAGGGTCAGCTTGTCGAACGCCAGATCGGCGCGCGACAGATCGAGCATCACAACCCGGCCATCGGTTCGCGCCTGATCGAGCGCGGATTCCGCCGCCTCGGCCAGCAGCACTTCGTCATCCTCTACCGACGGTGCGGCGGCAATGCCGAAATGCATCTGCAGCGAGTGCGGCTCGCCATCGATGTCGAGCGACTGCGCAAATGCGGCGCGAACCTTCTCCACATCATCGGCGGCAATCTCGGGCGATTCGCGTTCGAAAGCGATCTCCACGATCGCCCGGCCCGCAGCCGAAATACGTACTTCGGGAATCAACGCGGAAATGCGGCGGGCAACGTCGAGAATCAGCGAATCGGCACGCGCGCGACCGATATGGCGCCGCAACGAAGCAAAATTCGCAATTTCACAAAGTCCGAGGACGCTCCAGTAACGCCCCTCAACATGGCGATCGTTACTTGCCCGGTGCAATTCGCGCTTTCCCGGTCGAGCGCGTTCGCGCGGCCGCGCGGCAATGTCCATGCCCCCCTCACGGGAGGCCTGCACCTGCAAAAATTCTCGAGCGATTTCCGCGTGTTCGGCGGAATTCGCGACGGCGCTATGCGTAGCGCTGGCCTGGTTAGCCAAGGACTCTTTGCGTGCGGACATGCCCCGACGGTCTAGCCCCATACCCTTGAAGGAACCGTTAAATCGCGGCGCCCCGAACATTTCCAATCAAGCCAACTCCGCAGAAATCCGGATTGATTCAGCGTTAATAGGTCTTTAACCACGCGAATTGCGCATTCGTGCGCACCGATGGGAGACTAAATATGTTCGCGTTCCTCGATCTTCTGTTCCGTGACGGCGGCGGCAACGACATCCGCCCGTTCTAACGAGAACACTCATCCGGGCCGGCGGTGGAGCGACCTCCTGTGAGGCCGTGCTGACCGGCCCGGACGACAACAAAAAGGCGGCCCCGGGCCGCCTTTTTTGTTGTCCGCGCTCTTCTTGCGCACCGTGCAGCAGAGGCGGTTTGATCCAGCCCCTTGCCCCGGGCGCTGGCGTCGCTATCTGCGCAGGATAATTTCTTCCCAAGGGGATCCACATTGCGCATCGCGATGATCGGCACGGGCTATGTCGGCCTGGTTTCCGGCGCCTGCTTCTCCGACTTCGGCCATGAAGTCGTTTGCGTCGACAAGGACGCCCGCAAGATCGAGCTGCTGCACCAGGGCGTGATGCCGATCTACGAGCCCGGCCTTGATGCGCTGGTTGCTTCGAACGTGAAGGCCGGCCGCCTCACCTTCACCACCGATCTGGCCGAAGGCGTAAAGGATGCCGATGCGATCTTCATCGCGGTGGGCACGCCCAGCCGCCGCGGCGACGGTCATGCCGATCTCAGCTATGTCTTCGCCGCAGCGCGCGAGATCGCCGAGAACCTGACCAAGAACAGCGTGATCGTGACCAAGTCGACCGTCCCGGTTGGCACCGGCGACGAAGTCGAGCGGATCCTCGCCGAGGTCGCGCCGAACAGCGGCGCCAAGGTCGTCTCGAATCCCGAATTCCTGCGCGAGGGTGCCGCGATCGAGGACTTCAAGCGTCCGGACCGCGTCGTCGTCGGCACCGATGACGAAGGTGCGCGCGACGTGATGCGCGCCATCTATCGCCCGCTCTCGCTCAACCAGAGCGCGCCGATCCTGTTCACCGGCCGCCGCACCAGCGAACTGATCAAGTACGCCGCCAACGCGTTCCTCGCGGTGAAGATCACCTTCATCAACGAGATCGCGGATCTGTGCGAGGAAGTCGGCGCCGACGTCCAGGAAGTCGCGCGCGGCATCGGCCTCGACAACCGCATCGGCTCAAAGTTCCTGCATGCAGGCCCCGGCTATGGCGGCTCGTGCTTCCCCAAGGACACGCTGGCACTGCTCAAGACCGCCGGCGACAACGAGACTCCGCTGCGCATCGTCGAGGCGACCGTGCAGGTCAACGACGCCCGCAAGCGCGCCATGGGCCGCAAGGTCATCAAGGCAATGGGTGGCGATGTCCGCGGCAAGACCGTCGGCCTGCTCGGCCTCACCTTCAAGCCGAACACAGACGACATGCGCGACGCGCCCAGCCTGTCGATCGTCGCAGCGTTGGAAGATGCCGGTGCGACTGTTAAGGCCTATGACCCCGAGGGTTTTGAACAGGCTCGGCCGCTGTTGCCGAATGTCGAGTTCAGCGACAGTGCCTATGCCGCAGCCGAGGGTGCCGATGCGCTGGTGATCGTGACCGAATGGGACGCCTTCCGCGCGCTCGATCTCGATCGCATCAAGTCGCTGCTCAAGACGCCGCTGCTGGTAGACCTGCGCAACGTCTATCCGGCGTCGGAGGCCGAGCGCGCCGGGCTGACCCTGGTCGGCATCGGCAAGCCCAAGCGCGGCTGATCCCGGCCATACGGGGGGAGTAGATCGATGAAGGCCAGCCTGCTGCAGATGACGAGCGGGATCGATCCCGCTGAGAATGCACGCACCATCGCCGATGGTATCGCGCAGGCGGCAGCGGCGGGCAGCGCGATGCTGTTCACCCCCGAAATGTCCGGCCTGCTCGACGGCAATCGCGAGCGTGCGCGTGGCCATGTGGTGGCGGAAAACCAGGACATCGTCCTGACCGCCACGCGCGAGGCCGCGGCGAAGCACGGCATCTGGGTCCATCTCGGCTCGCTGGCGGTGAAGGGCGAGAACGACAAGTTCCTCAACCGCGGCTTCGTCATCGACGGCACCGGCGCGATCAAGGCGAGCTACGACAAGCTCCATCTGTTCGACGTCGATCTCGCCACCGGCGAGAGCTGGCGCGAGTCCAACACCTATCAGCGCGGCGAGCGCGCGATCGTGGTGGACACGCCGATCGGCAGGCTCGGCCTCGCCATCTGCTACGACATGCGCTTCCCGGACCTGTTCCGCGCACTCAGCGATGCCGGCGCCACCGCCCTCGCCGTCCCCGCCGCCTTCACCCGCCCGACCGGCCAGGCGCATTGGCATGTGCTGCTGCGCGCCCGCGCGATCGAGGCCGAGGCGTTCCTGATCGCCGCCGCGCAGACCGGCGAGCATCAGGACGGCCGCGCCACCTATGGCCATTCGCTGGTGATCGATCCCTGGGGCGAGGTGCTGCTCGACATGGGCGAGCAAGCCGGCCTTGGCACCGCCGAAATCGATCTTTCGCGCATCGAGGACGTTCGTTCGCGCATTCCGGTGCTCCGCCACCGCCGACCCATTCCTCCCGTCGAGACCTTCGCATGAGCACCAAGACTGACAACAACAAGGTTTCGGCACCGATCGAGGACCGGCAGCAGCTGATCGACTATTTCGCCGGCGGCGAGAAGCCGAAGGAGCGCTGGCGGATCGGCACCGAGCACGAGAAGTTCGTGTTCGCGAAGGACGACTTCCACGCGCCCAGCTATACCGAGCAGGGCGGCATCCGCGATCTGCTCGACGGGCTCACCGCCTATGGCTGGAAGCCGGTGCTCGAAGGCGACAACGTTATCGCCCTGTCCGGCCCTGACGGCACCGTCAGCCTCGAGCCCGCCGGCCAGCTTGAGCTGTCGGGCGCGCCGCTCGAGAACCTCCACGAGACCTGCAACGAAACCGGCCGCCACCTCGAACAGGTGAAGCAGGTCGGCGAACGGCTCGGGATCAACTATCTCGGCCTCGGCATGTGGCCGGACAAGACCCGTGCCGAGCTGCCGATCATGCCCAAGGGCCGCTACGATATCATGCTGCGCCACATGCCGCGCGTCGGCAATCTCGGCCTCGACATGATGCTGCGCACCTGCACGATCCAGGTGAACCTCGATTACGCCTCAGAGGCGGATATGGCGCAGAAGTTCCGCGTCGGCCTCGCGCTCCAGCCGCTGGCGACCGCCTTGTTCGCCAACTCGCCCTTCACCGAGGGCAAGCCCAACGGCTTCCTGAGCTTTCGCTCGAACATCTGGTCGGACACCGATCCCGCGCGCACCGGCATGCTGCCCTTCGTCTTCGAGGACGGCTTCGGATACGAGCGCTACGCCGAATATGCGCTCGATGTGCCGATGTACTTCGTCTACCGCGACGGCAAGTATATCGACGCCGCCGGCCAGAGCTTCCGCGACTTCCTGAAGGGCGAATTGCCCGCCTATCCCGGCCACAAGCCGACGATGGACGACTGGGCCGATCACCTGTCGACCGCCTTCCCCGAAGTCCGCCTCAAGACCTTCCTAGAGATGCGCGGCGCCGATGGCGGCCGCTGGGGCCGGATCTGCGCCCTGCCCGCCTTCTGGGTCGGCCTGCTCTACGATCAGGGCGCGCTCGATGCCGCCTGGGATCTGGTCAAGGGCTGGTCGATGGAGGGCCGCGAGGAACTGCGCAGCTCGGTGCCCAGGCTCGCCCTCGATGCCCCGCTGCCCGGTGGCGGCACGCTCAAGGACATTGCCGGCGAAGTCCTCGACATCGCCGCGGCCGGCCTCAACGCGCGCGGCCGGCTCAACGCCTCGGGCGACAATGAGAGCGGCTTCCTCGATCCGCTGCGCGAAGTGGTCCGCACCGGCAAGGTCCCGGCCCAGGTCTTGCTCGATCGCTTCCACGGCGACTGGAACGGCGACATCAGCCGGGTGTACGAAGAAGCGCGGTTCTAGCCTTCCCGGCCCGGGGGAGCACCGCCGGGAAGGCCAGCCCCCTGCCGGATCGCGATCCGCTCGACTTCGCGCAGCCGCCCGTCGATCGCGGCGACTTCGTCGTCATCCCCCTTGCGGATCGCCGCAACGATCAAGTCGACCAGTTGCTGCGGCGCCGATGCGCCGAAGCGCAGGAGCAGCTCCTCGCCCGAGAGCACCGCAACATCCCGGAGTACCATCCGCCCGCACTGGCCGATCTTCGGATCGGCATCGGGCTTGCCAGGCTTCACGCTTGCCATGATCGCTTTGTCTCACTGAACCGCCGCAAAGCCTGCGCCCGGCCGGGAGACGCGGAAATTGGTAAATTTACGTATTACCGACTTCGCGGATCACCCCACGCGCAGCCATACCCAAGAATTATGGCCCCAAGGCCCTTCGGCATGGCAAAACCCCGTCGCCGCTGCTGTAGGGAACAAACATGGCCTATTTCCTCGGGATAGATGCCGGCGGCAGCCATTGCCGCAGCCGGCTGGTTGACGAACGCGGGACGATCCTCGGCACCGGGGAGAGTGGCCCGGCCAACACCCGTATCGGCATCGAGCGGCTCCACGCGGTGCTCAGCGATGTCGTCCAGCAGGCGATCTCCGCCGCCGGGCTCGACGCCGCCCAGGCCGCGACGATCCGCGCTGGCATGGGCATCGCCGGCATCACCCGCACCGGCATGCGTGAACAGCTCGCCGAGCTGCCCTTCCCCTTCACCGACATCGCCTTCGTCACCGATGCCGCGATCGCCAATCTCGGCGCCCATGCCGGGGCCGAGGGCGCGACCCTGATCATCGGCACCGGCAGCATTGCCGAGGTCCGCGTCGGCACCAGCAGTTTCGCGATCGGCGGCTATGGCTTCCCGATCTCGGACGAAGGCAGCGGCGCCGCGCTCGGTCTCAGCGCGATGCGCCACGCGCTCCGCGCGCTCGACGGCCGCAGCGAAGTCACTGCGCTCAGCAGCGCCGTCACCGCCAGCTTCGGCCACGACACTGCCCGCGCCGTCGCCTGGATGGATGCCGCGACCCCCAAGGATTACGCCGCCTTCGCCCCGCTCGTCATGGATTATGCAGAGAATAACGACGCGATCGCCCGCTCGATCGTCGAGGATGCCGCCCAGCATATCGAGCGCTTCATCGAGACGATCTTCGCCCGCGGCGCCGTCCGCTGCGCGCTTGCCGGCGGCCTCGCGATGCGGATCAAGCCCTGGCTCCGCGCCCGTACCGTCGCACGGCTGACCGAAGCATTCTCCGATCCACTCGATGGCGCGCTGCTCCTCGCCGGCCTGCCCGCCTCTGCCCTCCCGACCCGGAAGCCGCATGTCGACTGAAGCAACCGACCCCCGCTACCGCGAACTCGATCGCTGGCCCACCGAGACAGCTGTCGAAGCGATGCTCGAGGCCCAGCTCGCCGCGATCGCCGCGCTCAAGGCCCAGACCGCCCCGATCGCCGCCGCGATCGACGCTGCCGCCGAGCGGCTGCGCAGCGGCGGCCGCATCGCCTATGCCGGCGCCGGCACTTCGGGCCGGATCGGCGTGCAGGATGGCGTCGAGCTCACCCCCACCTTCAACTGGCCGTTCGAGCGGCTGGCCTTCCTCATCGCCGGCGGCCCCGCCGCGCTCACCCGCACCCAGGAAGGCGCCGAAGACAGTCGCGCTGCCGCGATCGCCGCGGTGGAGACCGAAGCACTCGGGCCGAACGACGTGCTGATCGGCGTCGCCGCCAGCGGCCGCACCCCCTATGTCATCGCCGCGCTCGAAGCCGCCCGCGCCAAGGGCAGCCTGACCATCGGCCTGTCCAACAACCGCGACACCCCGGTCCTCACCGCCGCCGAATATGCGATCCTGGCGGACACCGGCAGCGAGGTCGTCGCCGGCTCCACCCGGATGAAAGCCGGCACCGCGCAGAAGGTGACGCTCAACCTGATCTCCACGGGCATCATGCTGCGCCTCGGGCTCGTCCATCACGGGCTGATGGTCAACATGCAGGTGTCGAACGCCAAGCTGCGCCAGCGTGCGATCCGCATGGTCGCCACTTTGGCCGGCACCGCCGAGAACGTCGCCGAAACCGCACTCGACGCCGGCAGGAACGACATCAAGCGCGCCGTGCTGATCGCCCGCGGGCTCGACGCTGCCGAAGCCGAGACCCTGCTCGTCGCCACGCAAGGCAGCCTCGGCGCGGCGCTGGACAATCTCGCGTGAAGGCACTGGTCAACGGCCGCATGCTTCTGGCCGAAGGCTGGCGCGACGATGCCTGTGTGGTGATCGAGGGCACGCGGATCGCCGCGATCCTGCCCGAGCCACCCGCCGGTGCCGAACCGGTCGACCTTGCCGGCCACACCCTGCTCCCCGGCTTCATCGATACCCAGGTCAATGGCGGCGGCGGCCGGCTGTTCAACGACGATCCCAGCGTCGAGACGCTAAGCATCATCGCCGAAACGCATCGCCGCTACGGCACCACGGGTCTGCTCCCCACGCTGATCAGCGACGATCTCCCGGTGATCGAGGCCGCCATCCGCGCAGTTGATGCCGCGATCGAGGCCGGCGTGCCCGGTATCCTCGGCATCCATATCGAGGGCCCGTTCCTCAACCCGGTTCGCCGTGGCATCCACAGTGCGAGCAAGATCCAGCCGCTGCAGGACCAGTTCCTCGCGCTGCTCGAATCCGCCCGTCACGGCAAGACGCTGGTCACGCTCGCGCCCGAGGCCACCACCCCCGATCAGGTCGCCCGGCTGGTCGCTGCCGGGGTGATCGTCGCCGCCGGCCATTCCGACGCGCCCTATGAGACCGTCCGCGCCGCGCTCGACAATGGCGCGACGGGCTTCACCCATATCTTCAACGCCATGTCGCCGCTCACCAGCCGTGCGCCCGGCATGGTCGGCGCCGCGCTGGAAGAAGCGGACGCCTATGCCGGCATCATCGCCGACGGCCACCACCTCCACCCCGCCACGCTGCGCGTCGCGCTGCGCGCCAAGGGGCCCGAGCATCTGATGCTGGTCACCGACGCCATGCCCAGCGTCGGCAGCGACGAGACCACCTTCCTGATCCACGGCCGCGAGATCCACCGCGACGGCGATCGCCTGATCGGCGCCGACGGCACGCTGGCCGGCTCCACGCTGACCATGGCCGGCGCGGTAAAGGGCATGATGGAACAGGGCCGCGTGCCGCTGGAGACCGCTTCGCGCATGGCCTCGCTTACCCCGGCTGCCTTCCTTGGCCTGTCTAGCCAGCTGGGCCGGATTACGCCGGGCTACCGGGCGGATCTGGTGTTGGTGGATGAGGGTCTTGAGGTGCAGCGGAGCTGGATTGGCGGGGTTTCCAACTAGGCATCCCGTTCGCCGGGGAACGAAGGAGCTTCGCCCCCACTTCGTCATCCCCAACCCCAATACCGTCATCCCCGCGAAGGCGGGGATCCAGGGTAATCCGGGAAACCGAAGCACCAGAGCCTGGCTTCACCGGAACCAGCAAACCGGGCCTCACGCGCCTTGCCCGTGACTCTGGATCCCCGCCTTCGCGGGGGTGACGGCGGAGATATCCGTCCCCCATCCTACTCCCCGCTAAACATAAACTAGATCGCGCAGCCCCGGGCACCTTCCTAAATCCCCCACCATGCTGCATTCCGGGAACATGACGGAGAACCAGGCCCAGGCGACGGCGTCGCTCACCCCCGCGCGCCTGACGCATCTCCAGCGGTTAGAGGCCGAAAGTATCCACATCCTGCGCGAAGTCGTCGCCGAGGCCGAAAACCCGGTGATGCTCTATTCGATCGGCAAGGACAGCGCGGTGATGCTCCATCTCGCGCGCAAGGCCTTTTACCCGGCGCCCCCGCCCTTCCCGCTCCTCCATGTCGACACGACCTGGAAGTTCCGCGCGATGTACGATCTGCGCAACAAGGCGGCGCGCGACGCCGGCATGGAGCTGCTCGTCCACAAGAACCCCGAGGCCGAGGCACAGGGGATCAACCCGTTCGATCATGGCGGCCGCCACACCGACATGTGGAAGACCGAGGGGCTCAAGCAGGCGCTCGACAAGTACGGCTTCGACGCGGCGTTCGGCGGCGCCCGGCGCGACGAGGAGAAGAGCCGCGCCAAGGAGCGCGTGTTCAGCTTCCGCACTGCCTCGCATCGCTGGGACCCGAAGAACCAGCGCCCCGAGCTCTGGCACCTCTACAATGCCCGCAAGGAGAAGGGGGAGAGCATGCGCGTCTTCCCGATCTCCAACTGGACCGAGCTCGATATCTGGCAATATATCCTCGCCGAGAAGATCGAGATCGTCCCGCTCTATTTCGCCGCCCCTCGCCCCACCGTGGAGCGCGATGGCCTTCTGTTGATGGTCGATGACGAGCGCTTCCGGCTCAATCCCGGCGAAGAGCCGGTGATGCGCTCGGTCCGCTTCCGCACCCTCGGCTGCTACCCGCTCACCGGCGCGGTCGAGAGCGAAGCGGATACGCTGGAGGCAGTCATCCAGGAGATGCTGCTGACCACCACCTCCGAACGCCAGGGCCGCGCGATCGACCACGACCAGGCGGCGTCGATGGAGAAGAAAAAGCAGGAGGGATACTTCTGATGACCTCCTATCGCCCCGACGCGCTTATCGCGTCCGACATCTCCGCCTATCTCCAGCTCCATCAGAACAAGTCGCTGCTGCGCTTCATCACCTGCGGCAGCGTCGATGACGGCAAGTCGATGCTGATCGGGCGGCTGCTCTACGATTCGAAGATGATCTTCGAGGATCAGCTCGCCAGCCTCGAGGCCGACAGCAAGCGCGTCGGCACCCAGGGCGGCGAGATCGACTTCGCGCTGCTGGTCGACGGCCTCGCCGCCGAGCGCGAGCAGGGCATCACGATCGACGTCGCCTATCGCTTCTTCGCGACCGAGAAGCGCAAGTTCATCGTCGCCGACACCCCCGGGCACGAGCAGTACACCCGCAACATGGTGACCGGCGCCTCGACCGCCGATTTGGCCGTGATCCTGATCGATGCGCGCAAGGGCGTGCTCACCCAGACGCGGCGCCACTCGTATTTGTGCCATCTGCTCGGCATCCGCCACATCGTGCTGGCGGTGAACAAGATGGACCTGATCGGCTATGATCAGGCCGCGTATGACGCGATCGTCGAGGACTATCGCGCCTTCGCCGAGAGCATCGGCATCACCAGCTTCACGCCGATCCCGATCTCGGGCTTCAAGGGCGACAACATCACCGGCACCAGCCCGAACACGGTCTGGTACACCGGCCTGTCGCTGCTCCAGCATCTGGAAGCGGTCGAGATCGATGCGGATGCGGACGCGGCGCGTCCGTTCCGCCTGCCGGTGCAGTGGGTGAACCGCCCCAATCTCGACTTCCGCGGCTTTGCCGGGCTGATCGCGGCGGGCACGGTGCGGCCGGGCGACAAGGTGCGCATCCTGCCCTCGGGCCAGGTGACCAGCGTGGCGCGGATCGTCGCGCTCGGCGGTGATCGTGCGCAGGCGGCTGCAGGCGAGAGCGTCACGCTTACATTGGCGGACGAGGTCGATTGCTCGCGCGGCGACGTGATCGCGGTGGCGGATGCGCCGCCCGAGGTCGCGGACCAGTTCCAGGCGACGATCGTGTGGATGGACCAGGCCGAGATGCTGCCGGGGCGGGCCTATTGGCTCAAGCTCGGCACCCAGACGGTCAGCGCCACGGTCCAGCCGCCGCGGCACGCAGTGTGCGTCAATACGATGGCCGAGCTGAGCGTGAAGACGCTCGGGCTCAACGATATTGGCGTGGCCGAGGTCTATACCGATCGCGGCGTGGTGTTCGAGCCCTATGCCGAGGGCAAGGACCTGGGCGGCTTCATCCTGATCGACAAGGCGACCAACGCCACCGTCGCCGCGGGCATGCTCAACTTCTCGCTCCGCCGCGCGCAGAACGTCCATTGGCAGGCCGTCGAGGTCAACCGCGAAGCGCATGCCCAGCAGAAGCACCAGGCTCCGCGCCTGCTCTGGTTCACCGGGCTCTCCGGCTCGGGCAAGTCGACCATCGCCAATCTGGTCGAGAAGAAGCTGCACGCCATGGGCAAGCACAGCTTCCTGCTCGATGGCGACAATATCCGCCATGGCCTCAACAAGGACCTTGGCTTCACCGATGCCGATCGCATCGAGAATATCCGCCGCGTCGGTGAAGTCGCGAAGCTGATGACCGATGCCGGGCTGATCGTCCTCACCGCCTTCATCTCGCCCTTCCGTGCCGAGCGCGAGCTGGTCCGCCGTATGCTGCCTGAAGGCGAGTTCTTCGAGATCCATGTCGATACGCCGCTCGAAGTGGCCGAGGCACGCGACGTGAAGGGTCTCTACAAGAAGGCGCGCGACGGCCAGATCGCCAACTTCACCGGCATTTCCAGCCCCTATGAGGCGCCGGAGGCACCGGAAATCCGGGTGGACACCACCCGCGAGACGCCTGAGGATGCCGCCGAACGCATTGTGGAGACAATCATGGGCACCTGGAGCCCGGTGATTTGACCGACGCCGAACTCGCCCGGGAAATCGCCACCGAAGCCGGTGTGCTGCTGCTGCGTATCCAGAACGAATGCGCCGGCGGCGATCGCGGCGACCGCGAGGCCAATGCGATGATCCTCGCCGCGCTGGCGCTCGCCCGGCCGGACGACGCGGTGCTTTCCGAGGAGTCGGCCGACGATCCCGCGCGCCTGTCCGCAAGCCGTGTCTGGATCGTCGATCCACTCGACGGCACCCGCGAATTCGCCGAGCGGCGCGGCGACTGGGCGGTGCACATCGCGCTGGCCATCGACGGTGCTCCGGCGATCGGCGCGGTCGCCCTGCCCCGGCTTGGCTGCACGCTTTCCAGCGATTGTCCGCCGGCACTGCCCGAGGGCGAGTTGCCGCCGCGCATGCTGGTGAGCCGCACGCGCCCCAGCGCGCTCTGCTCGGGCGTGGGCGAACGGATCGGCGCGGTGCATATCGGCATGGGCTCGGCGGGCGCCAAGGCAATGGCAGTGGTGCGCGGCGAGGCCGAGATCTACCTTCATTCCGGCGGCCAGCATCAATGGGACAATTGCGCACCCGTCGCGGTCGCGCTCGCTGCGGGGCTCCATGCCTCGCGGATCGATGGCAGCCCGATCGTCTACAATCAACCGAGCACGAGCATCCCGGACCTGCTGATCTGCCGCAAGGAATGGGCGCCGATCGTGCTGGAAGCAGTGCGCGATTGCGGGCTCTAAATCCGTGCGATTCTACCGCTAACTGTCTTCATATGACTCCCAGCGACTCGTGGATTCACGGCGAGTCGCGCATAGACGGCGATTCCCGGACATGGTAAACGCTCCGTTTGGGAGGGGCGTTTTTGACTGCCGATATCTGGTTCTTTCTGGCGATCGGATTCAGCTTTGCGGGCTATGCGACCTACCTGATCGGGCTGCGTCGCGAGCTGGTCGAGCCGAACCGTGCGTCTTGGCTGATCTGGAGCGCGGCAACCACGCTTGAGGCGCTGACCTATGCCGCAGTGAACCCCGGCGCGCCGCAAGGCTGGGTGTTCGCCTTGTCCTCGATCGCGTGCATCCTGGTGACGATCGGCATCTGGCGGCGCTCGTCCTGGGCCCCGCCCTCGCCCACCGAGACGCTCTGCATCGCCGCCAGCCTGAGCGCGCTGATGCTGTGGCTCGTCTTCCGCGAAGCTTTTTGGGCGCACATGCTGGTGGTGCTCGCCGTGCCGGTCAGCTTCTGGCCAACCTGGGCCAGCGTATGGACCGATCGCAACCGCGAGCGCTCGCCCGCCTGGGGCCTGTGGACCTTTGGCGACCTTGCCACGCTGCTGATCGCCGTGCGCGGCGCCGAACCGGGTGTCGCCGAGCTTGGCTATGTGATCGTCGAGTTCCTCTGCCACGCCAGCGTCTGGTTCCTGATCGGTCTGGCGACGATCAACCCGCTGCGCTCCTTCGGCACCCGTCGTGGCGGTCTGGTCTGGTTCGACCGCTACCGGCCTTCGAACAATCTGTTCAAGGTAGGCGACAACCATCTGGGCAAGGCGGTCTATGCCGCCGCCCCCTTTGCCGAGGGCGACGTGCTGATCGAGTTCACCGGCCGCCGTTTCCGTGCCGACCAGATCCCCAGCCTGATGCGCGGCAGCAGCGATCGCTTCGTTCAGGTGACGCCCGACCATTATATGGGCCCGTCCGGCCGGATCGACGATCTGGTCAACCACAGCTGCGATCCCAATGCCGGGCTGCGCTTCACCGATCGCGGCGTGTTCCTGGTGGCGGTGCGCGCGATCGAGGCGGGCGAGGAGATCGCCTGGGATTATTCGACCACGCTTCGGGAATCGAACTGGCACATGATCTGCCAGTGCCGCTCGGAAGGCTGCCGCCGGGTGATCGGCAATTTCGACGGTCTGGATCCGGACCGGCAGGAATGGTTCCGGGCGCGGAACCTCGTCGCGCCCTATCTGCGGCGGAAGGATGAAGTGGCCGGGCCGAGGAAGATAGCGGGTTAGGCCGCGATCCCGCTCGACTGCGCCAGTTGCGCGGTGCCCAGGGTCAGGATCGCCTTGGCGCCGGTGCCCTTGCCGTCGCTGACCAGATCGAGCTTGCCTTCCATCGCCAGCATCGAGTTCGCGCACCAGTGGAGCCCCAACCCGCCCGATTTGTGCGCGCGGGTCGAGAAACCGCGCTGGAACAGCGTCGGCGCCGTCGATTGATCGAATCCCTCCCCATCGTCACGGATATGGATTTCGGTGCTGTCGCCCTTCTGCTGGATCGTCACTGCGATCGAGCCGCTGGTGCGGCCGGTCGCCGCTATCGCCTCGGCCGCGTTGGCGAAGAGATTGCCGACCACCTGGCTCAAGATCACCCGGTTCGCCATCACCCATTGCGGCTTTGACGGGAAGCTGAAGGCGATCGAGTTCTCGCCCGAATAGCGCGCGATCGTCGCGTTCTGGGCGACGATGTCGGTAATGTCGCAGGCATCGAGCGGCGGACGTTCATGCGCGGCTTCCTGTTGCTGGCCGATGATCTCCAGCACATGATGCAGCGCCTCACGACCGATCGCGATCTGCTCGCGGCGATCGCTGCGCTCCTGCTCGACGCTTTCGATCGCGGCAGCGAGGAACGCGACGAGCTTCTGACGGCGCACCGCCGGGATATCCTCGTTCGCCAGTTCACCCAGCGCCCGATCCAGCAGCGCGCGGTCCATCGGCGCACCAGTCCCCAGCCCATGGCTAAGGATAGTGCTGATCGGGTTCAGCGCGTTACGGACATTATGCATCACCGCAACCGCGCTCTCGCTGCGGCCGAGCGAGAAGCTCTGCACCTCGAGCTGCTCGCGCAGGTCCTTGAGCTGCTTGAGCATCGAATTGAAACTGGTAACCAGGCTGCCGATCTCGTCGTCGCGCGCCTTGTCGGTGAGCAGGCCGAGCGTACCCGAGGCACGGACCACGCCCATATGCTGCTCCACCCGCTTGAGCGGCCCGAGCACTAGCCGCGCAATCATGCGGCGGAGCACCAGCAGCACGACCGCCAACAGGATCGACGACCCGACGACCGCGAGGACCAGCATTCGCGTGCCTAGCGTCGAGAGATCGCGCGGCACGGTATAGGTGGCGGTAGCGACCGAGCGACCGTCAGGGCCCGGGATCGGCACGGCGATGCGCGTGCGGGTGGTGCCGGGGGTCTTGGTCACCTGGGCGACAGGATTATCGAGGGCCAGGCTGGCCTTGAGCTGAAGCAGCGTGCTGAGTTGGCCGGCAGTAACGGCGCGCGCCATCAGCACATAGCCGCGCGGACTTCCGCTGCCGTCGCTTTTGCGGACCTGGGCAACGCCGACAGCAGCCAGGGTGTCGCCGAGGCGCATGAAGAAGCCGGCCGAGCTTTGGTCATGCAGTGTAGTGGCAAAGTCGAGCTTGCCGATGGCAGCGGCAAGCTGCGCGCGCATCGCAGGCACATCGGCCTGCTTTTCCAGATCGAGCCAGCGGGCGATTACGATCGATCGATCCGGCCGGACATAGGCCATGCCATTGACGTCGAGATTGACCATCGCAAGCGCCGAGAAGCTCTCTTCCTCGAACGCCCGGGTCGGGTTCGCCATATAGTCGTAGGAAGAGTTCCAGTCGCCATAATCGCGCACGGCGTTCTCGACCTTGGCAGAGACGTCATGAACCACCGCTTCGGTGCGCGCGACATGCGCATCCACGGCATCGCGCTCGAGCTGGTTGAAGCTCGGCGTGATGACGGTAGCGAGCAGCAGCGTAAGCGCGGCAGCGCCAACCACGCCGACGCCGGTGAGGATCAGGACCAGTTTCGCGCCAAGCGAGGCCGGCGCCTTGAGGCGCCCCCGGGCCGGCATCAGCCGTGCGTCCCGTTGCTCAGCTCGGCCTCGGCCTCCTCGGCGCCCATATAACCCCGATTGGCGAGCACCAGCGCATCCTCGGCATCCATCGGGCGGGCGATGTAATAGCCCTGGAGGTGACTGCAGCCGGCCAGGCGGAGCGACTGGAGCTGCGTCTCGGTCTCCACGCCCTCGGCAACCACCTCCATGCCCAGCGCCCGGCCGAGATGGATGATCGAATGGACGATCGCCGCGCTCTCGCGCTCGCGGCCCATGCCATCGACGAAGCTGCGGTCGATCTTCAGGCAATCCAGCGCGAAGCGGCGGATATTGTAGAGGCTCGAATAGCCGGTGCCGAAATCGTCGAGCGCGATGCGGAAGCCCATCTGGCGGAGCTTGAACAGCGTCTCGGCGGCGCGCTCGACATCGTCGAAGATCGCCGTCTCGGTGATCTCGATCTGGAAGCGGCCCGGCTCGACGCCGGCATTGGCAACGCGCTCCATCACATGCGCCACGAAATTGTGGCGACGGAACTGGCGCGGCGAGAAGTTGACAGACACATACTGCCCCGGCCAGGTCTTGAGCGTCTCGACCGCGCGGTCGATCACCCAGTCGCCCAGCTCATGGATCAGGTTCGATTCCTCCGCGATCGGGATGAACATGCCCGGCGAGACCATGCCATATTCAGGGCTGCACCAGCGGATCAGCGCCTCGAAGCCAGTGATCTCCAGCTGGTCGCGGCCGACGATCGGCTGGAACACCAGCTTGAGTTCGCCCTTGGCGATCGCTTCGGAAAGCCCGCCTTCGATCTGACGGCGGAAGCGGATCGACTCGTCCATCGCTTCGTCGAACAGACGAACGACACCGCGGCCGCCATGCTTGGCTTCGTTGAGTGCGAGATCGGCGCGGCGCATCACGTCGATCGGATCGTGGATCGTGCCCGGCGCAACCACCATCAGGCCGACCGAAGCGCCACCCTGTACCGAATGGCCGAACACCTTGAAGCTGATCGACACAGCCTTGAGCAGGCGCTCAGCGACCATCGTCGCTTCGTCTTCCCCGGTTACCGGATAGAGCATCGCGAATTCATCGCCGCCCAGCCGCGCAACAAAGCCTTCGGCGGGCACATTGGCCTGGAGGATCTCGCAGACCATGCGGATCAGCTCGTCGCCGGCGAGATGGCCTAGCGTGTCGTTGACGATCTTGAACCGGTCTAGGTCCATCATCGCCATCGCGAAGCAGCGGTCGCCCTTCACTGCCTTGCCGAGCATGTGGAGGAACGACAAGCGGTTCGGCGCGTCGGTCAGCGAATCATGATTGGCAATATGGACGGCGCGCGATTCATTGGCGGCGAGCTCGAGCTTCTGCTCCTCGAGCAGCGCAATGGCGTTGCGGAGCTTGGCATCGGCTTCCCAGCGATGGGCGAGCGCGGTCGCAGTCTGGATCACCTCTTCGGCCTGGAAGGGCTTGGCGATATAGAAAATCTTGTCGGCCGGGCCGGCGGCGCGGCTGATGTCGAGGGGCGAGAAGTCCGAATAGCCGGTGACGATCACCAGATTGATGTCGGGATCGAGCGCGCGGATGCGGCGGGCAGTTTCCTTGCCGTCGATGCCAGGCGGCATGCGGACATCGATGAACGCCACGGCGAAGCGGTTGCCGGTCTCGATCGCGTCCTGGACCGCCTCGACGGCGTCCAGGCCTTGGTTGAAATGGGCGCAGTCGAATGCAATCGCATCGTCGGTGGGGGCGGACGGCGCGTCCTCGTCATCTCCGAAAAGCTCGGCTGCCATGGCGCTCAGCGCGGTCGCGTTGCCGCTCCGGCGGCTTGCGAACACCTGACGATACGACTCGTGCATCGCCGGTTCGTCATCCACGATCAAAATGCGCACGTGCGAAATCCCCTCGCTCAACCCTGCAAACTAGGTAAGCGGACAGCGTTAAGGAGCGGTAAAATCGTTACGCTGCCGAGAGGCGAACCGAGCCGACAGGGTTAAGGACGCCGCGCGGTTTACCCGCCGCTCCTGCCGCTATAGCAAGGCCGGATAACAGGAGGATGCATGACTGACCCGCTCGCCGCCCGATCGCTGTTATTTGCGCCGGGCGATTCCGAACGAAAGCTTGCCAAGGCCGGCGCGAGCGGCGCCGATCTGGTGCTGCTCGACCTGGAAGATGCGGTGGCCGAGGCGAACAAGCCCGCAGCCCGCGCGCTGGTCGCCGAGCATCTCAAGACCGCCGAGCGCGCCCAGCCGCAATGGGTGCGGATCAATCCGCTCGACACGCAGCATGCCCTGCCCGACCTCACTGCGATCGTGCCGGGCCGGCCCGACGGGATCATGCTGCCCAAGGCGACCCGCGCCGAAGCAGAACTGCTCCACCATTATCTGACCGCGCTGGAAGCCGCGCACGGCCTGCCCCACGGCGAAATCCGCGCGATCGTGGTGGCGACCGAGACCGCGCAGGCGATCTTCGGATTGGGGGACTATGCGGATTGCCCCCGCCTCGCCGCGCTCACCTGGGGTGCCGAGGACAGCGCCACCGCGCTCGGCGCGACGCATAACCGTGACGAGAATGGGGAATATGACTTCCCCTATCAGGTCTTCCGCACCCTGGCGCTCACCGGCGCGGTGGCGGCGGGCGTGACGCCGATCGAAACCATCCATGGCGACTTCCGCGATCTGGATGGCCTCGAGAAGGTCGCAACCAAAGCGCGCCGCGCGGGTTTCCGGGGAATGCTCGCCATTCATCCCGATCAGGTACCGGTAATCAACCGGGCCTTTTCCGCGTCGCCCGCCGAGATCGAACGCGCGGAGAAGATCGTCGCCGCCTTTGCTGCCGCGCCGGGTGTCGGCACCATCGGCATGGACGGCGAAATGCTCGACATGCCTCATCTGAAGCGCGCCCAGGCGGTCCTGGCGATGCGTCGATGACCTGCCATAGCCTGGGGCAAGGGAATTGCTGATGCATTCCAACGGGGCACGATGATCGATACACCCGCCGAACCCCTGCCGGTTGGCGAGGACGAGTTCCGCCTGATCGCGGACAGCGCCCCCGTCGCTGTGTGGGTGACGCGGCTGGATCGCCGGCGCAGCTTCGTGAACCGCGCCTATGTCGCATTTCTGGGCGTCTCCTATGAGGAGGCGCTGGAGTTTGACTGGCGTCGGATCATTCATCCGGATGACGCCGCGCGCCTGCTCGCGGAGTCGATCGCCGGCGAGGCGAGCCTGGAGAGTTTCGCGCTGGAGGGGCGCTATCGCAATGCCCAGGGCGAATGGCGCTGGCTGCACTCCACCTCACAGCCGCGCCGCGATGCCGAGGGGCGCCATATCGGCTTTATCGGCGTCGCCCATGACGTGACGGAGGCAAAGACCGCCGAACTCGCCCTGCGCGAGCGGGAGGCACAGCTTTCCGCCTTTATCAGCCAGACCACCGCCGGCTTTGCCCAGGTCGATCTCGAAGGTCGGTTCACGCTGGTCAATGATCGCTTCTGCGACATCTCCGGCTGGAGCCGGGATGAGCTCATGGGCATGACCATGCAGCAGATCACCCATCCCGACGATCTGGCGCGCAACGTGCCGCTGTTCGAGCAGGCGGTGCGCGAAGGCACGCCCTATGCCCATGAGAAGCGCTATCTTCGCAAGGATGGCGGCACTGTGTGGGTCAACAACTCGGTCGCAGTGATCCGCCGCGCCGATGGCGAGCCATTCGGCGTTCTGGCAGTGACGCTCGATGTCACCCGGCGGAGGGAGGACGAGGAAGCGCTGCGCAAGAGCGAGGAGACTTTGCGCCTCGCCACCGAGACTGCAGGCATGGCGACCTGGGAGCTCGATCTGGAGACGATGGAGGGTGCGTGGTCGCCCAATCGCTTCGACCTGCTCGGCTTGGCACGACGCCCGGACGCGCGCGGCAGCTTCGAAGAGTGGATCGAGCGGGTGCATCCCGCCGACCGCGAACGCACTCGCGAGGCCGCACTGTGCTGCTTCACTCAGGGCATCCCCTACACGATCGAATATCGCATCCTGCGCGCCGACAATGGCGCCGAACGCTGGCTGCAGAGCCATGGCAGCCGCATCGACTATGCCGATGGCCGCCCGAGCCGCTTCGTCGGCGTCTCCTTCGACATGACCGCGCGCCGGCGCGCCGAGGACGAGCTACGCGAAAGCGAACTGCGTTTCCGCACGATCTTCGAACAGGCCAACGACTTTCTGATCACCACCACGCTCGACAACCGGATCACCTCGGTGAACCCGGCTGTAATCGAAGCGATCGGCTATCGTGAGGAGGACATCCTCGGCCACTCGATCGCTGAGTTCATGGATCCGGACCAGTTCGCGATCAGCATGGACGCGTTCAACCGCAAGCTCCAGCATGGCGGCTCGACCCGGCTTACCGTCAAGCTGCGTGCCAAGGATGGGCGCGAGTTGATCTGGGAGGTCAATTCGCGGTTAAGCCTCGACGAGCAGGGGCAACCGGTGGCGCTGCACGCGATTGGTCGCGACATGACCGAGGCGAAGCGCGCAGAGGCGCATCTCCGTCTATTGATCGACGAGCTCAACCACCGGGTGAAGAACACGCTGGCGATCGTCCAGGGCATCGCCCAGCAGAGTTTCAAGGACGACATCCCGCCCCGCCAGGCCCGCGCCGCCTTTGAGGGCAGGCTCGCTGCGCTCTCCGAAGCACACAACCTGCTCACCCGTGAGCATTGGACCCACGTCTCAATGCGCCAGATCATCGAGGACGCGCTTCGCCCGCACGGCGAGCCCGGTCGCTTCACGCTGGACGGACCCGACCTGATGATCCTGCCCAAGACCGCGATCAGCCTGGCGCTGGCCATCCATGAACTCGCCACCAATGCCGTGAAGCACGGCGCGCTGTCGCGCCCCGAGGGCAGGATCGCGGTGGACTGGTGCCGGGTCCATGCCGACGGTCCTGCCCGGCTCGCGATGCGCTGGGAGGAAACCGGAGGCCCGGCGGTCACGACACCCGCTCGGCGCGGCTTCGGCACGCGGATGATCGAGCGGGGACTCGCCGCCGAACTGGGCGGCTCGGTCAGGATCGATTTCCGTCCCGAGGGGCTGGTCTGCGTCGTCGATGCGCCGCTGCCGGAGGGTGCGGAATGAGCGCGCTGGAGGGCCTGCGCGTGCTCGTCGTCGAGGACGAGCCGGTAGTAGCCATGTACCTTGAGGATCTGCTCGAGGCGCTGGGCTGCCAGACGATCGGCCCGGCAAGCCGGCTTGTGGACGGGCTGGCCTTGGCGCAGGCCGAGGACAGAAGCTTCGACGTAGCGATCCTCGACATCAACCTGGGTGGCGAGCGCAGCACCCCGATTGCCGAGGCACTGCGGGCGCGCGGCGTGCCCTTCGCCTTTGCCAGCGGCTATGGTGCGCCACCCGAAGGCTTTGGCGACGAAGTTCCGATGATCGAGAAACCCTATCGCGAGGCCCAGGTCGCTGCCGCGCTCGACCGGCTGCTGGCTAGCTAGCCTCCGGCTCGCGAAAGTACACAAAAGTACAGGCCAAAAGCAGGTTTACCCAGCGTCATCTCGCAACATTATTTCGCGAGAAAGCGCCTATCTTTCCTGCATTCAGGCGGTAGCCCGGAGCGACGACGCCGCCCCGGGCTCCTCCATTCTTACCAGCGCTTGGACAACCGGATCTGCAGCGTGCCGGCCTTTTCGCCCTGGCCGGCCCGGAGGCCGGTTTCGAAGTCGAAGGACCAGCCACTGCTGAGGATGTCGAAGCGGGTGCCAATGCTCAGCTGGAGCTGCTCGCGCTTCCAGCCGCTGCTCGCCAGGTCATAGAGCGCCGCACCCGGGATGTCGGCATAGTCGAGCCACTGGGCATCGGCATCGGCGAACTCATGGTTCCACTCGGCGCGGATGCGCGGCGTGATCGAACCAAAGCCCGTCTTCTGGCGATATTCCAGCCGCCCGCCCAGCGTACCGGTGACCGAGCGCACCTGCCGCGCATCGAAGCGCAGATTGTACCGCCCGGCGCCGCTCTCCGAATAGGCGTCGAGGTCCGCATCGAGATACTCGGCGCGGCCATAGATCGACCATTGCAGCGGCCCGCCTGCCCGATCGATGCCGAGCGAGAGCGCGGCAACGGTGTAGCTGCCGTCGCGGCTGCCGCGTGCCGTCGCGTTCACCGCCGCGGCGATGCGCCGGGTGGTGAAATCGAGCTGGCCCCGGCCGAGCATGCCATCGACAAACATGCCGCCCGCCGGCTGGAGGCTGGCATAGGCCGCATAGATGGTGCTGGTACCGCGCACCCGCGCATTCGTGCCGATCTCGCTCAGATCATTGCCATAGCCGCCGCCCAGGCCGATCAGCACCCCTTCGGAGAGCTTGATGTCGGCGCCGGCGCTGAGGCCCGCAGTGGTGGCCGTGATCTTGCTGCGATCGGTCCGGCGGTCGCGCGTGCCGATATCGACCGCACCACCCGCCCAGGTCGCCACCGAGCCGATCCGACGCGTGCCGTCATCATCGACATTGGTAGCCGTCTTGGCAGGACCATTTACCCCACCGATGCCACCCGTGCCGGCGACGCTGCGGCCATAGCCGAGCTGATCGCTGCGCGAGAGCGGCGACTGCGGATTGTTGGCGAACTGCCCGATCGCCGGATCCTCGCCCGAGACGCGCATCCGATCGGTGATCGCAAGGCCCCAATTCTTGTCGTCGGGGCGCTGCATCGCCATCGTGCCGTCGCGCGAGCCGAGCGTCACGCCCATGGCGAGGCCGGTAGCACCACCCCCGTTATGGAGCTGTTCGGTGCGCCGCATGAAGTTGGACACTTGGGCCCGGGCGAAGCGGCGTGCCGTTTCCGCCTGGGCATCGCTGATCGCCGCGACATCCGGATCGTTGCGCGGATCGGGGCGGGCCTGGACGGTGAGCGTGACCGTCGACGGCTGCGAAGCGCCGTAGACGTTGCTCAGCGTATAGGTGACCACGATCTGCCCGCCGAAGCGGTTGTTCGGCGTCACATCGAGGCGATAGCTGCCGTTGCCTGCCGCCACGATATTGGTGGTGGCCGAATTGGCCGGCGCGATGCTTACCACGTTCGCACCGGTGAACGGCCCGCGCGCGGCGCCATCGGTGAGCATCACCGACACCATCTGGCCGTCGCCCGAAGCCGCGGTCTTGGGCGTCGCGACCGGCACCTGACCGACCACGGTGATCGTCACCGTGCCCGGCGACGACGTGCCGCCCGGCCCGGTTGCCGTGAAGGTGAAGCTGTCGGTACCGGCGTAGTTGGCCGCCGGGGTGTAGGTCGCGATGTACGGCGAAACCGGTGCCGCTGCCGTCGGGTTGAGGCTGGGCCCTGCCCCGCCGCTCAGCGTGACCGTGCCGTGCGCCGGCTGGCTGGCGATCTGGATCGAGTCATAGACGCCGGTGACCAGCGACGAGAGGTCGATCTGAACGCTGGTGCCCGCCGTCGTGGTGCTGCCCGCGACCGAGCCGCTACCCGGCGCCGCAACCGGCGGCGGCGGGGTGGCGACCGTCAGGGTCACCGTCGCCGCCGCCGAAGTGCCGCCCGGGCCGGTCGCCGTGTAGGCGAAGCTGTCCGCACCGAAATAGCCGGTGGTCGGGACATAGGTCACCACATCGCCGCTCACCGTCGCGGTGCCATGCGTCGGCGCCGTGCTGATCGTGATGCTGGAATGCACGCCGGTAATCGAGGGGGCGAGATCGATCGTGGTGCCCGGGCTATTATAGCCCACCGCCACGCCGCTCTTGTCCACCACTACCGGTGCCGGCGGGTTCGCCACGGTGATGCTCACCGTCGCCGGCGCTGAAGTCCCGCCAGGGCCGGTCGCCGTGTAGGTGAAGCTGTCCGCACCGTAATAGGTCGCCGACGGGGTGTAGGTCACCACGTCCCCGGCGATCGTCACCGTGCCATGCGCCGGTGCCGTGCCGATCGCGATCGCCGAATGGACGCCGGTAACCGAACCCGACAGGTCGATCGCCGTGCCGGTGCTCGCATAGGGCACCGAAACGCCGCTCTTGTCCGCCGCGACCGGCGCAGGCGGCAGGCCCACCGTGATGCTGACCGTAGCGGGCGCCGAAGTGCCGCCTGGGCCGGTCGCCGTATAAGTGAAGCTGTCCGCACCATAGTACGTCGCGGCAGGCGTGTAGGTCACGACATCGCCGGCGATCGTCACCGTGCCATGTGCCGGCGCGGTGCCGATCGCGATGGCCGAGTGCACGCCGGTGATCGAAGCCGACAGGTCGATCGCCGTGCCGGTGCTCGCATAGGGCACCGCCACGCCGCTCTTGTCCGCCGCGACCGGCGCCGCCGGAGTCGCCACCGTCACGCTCACCGTTGCAGGGGGCGAAGTACCGCCGGGACCGGTCGCCGTGTAGGTGAAGCTGTCCGCACCGTAATACGTCGCAGCCGGCGTGTAGGTAACCACATCGCCGGCGATCGTCACCGTACCATGCGCCGGCGCGGTGCCGATCGCGATGGCCGAGTGCACCCCGGTGATCGACGTCGACAGGTCGATCGCCGTGCCAGTGCTTGCATAGGGCACCGCAACACCGCTCTTGTCGGTCGAAACGGGTGCGGGCGGCAAGCCGACCGTGATGTTCACCGTCGCCGGCGCCGAAGTACCGCCCGGGCCGTTGGCCACATAGGTGAAGCTGTCCGCACCATAGTAAGTGGCGGCCGGCGTGTAGGTCACTACATCACCGGCGACGGTGACCGTGCCATGCGCCGGCGCCGTGCCGACCGCGATGCCCGAGTGGACACCAGTGATCGACGCGGACAGGTCGATTGCTGTGCCGGCGCTCGCATAGGGCACTGCCACGCCATTCTTGTCGGCAGCGACCGGTGCCGGCGGGTTCGCCACCGCCACGCTCACCGTTGCCGGGGCGGAGGTGCCGCCGGGGCCGGTCGCCGTGTAGGTGAAGCTGTCCGCGCCATAATAATTGGCCGCCGGGGTGTAGGTCACCACGTCGCCGGCGATGGTCACCGAACCATGCTGCGGCGGCGTGCCGATCGCGATGGTCGCGTGCACGCCAGTGATCGACGTAGACAGGTCGATCGCCGTGCCCGTGCCGTTATACGGGACCGCGACGCCGCTCTTGTCGGTCGCCACCGGTGCCACCGGAGTCGCCACGGTGATGCTCACCGTCGCGATGCCCGAGGTGCCGCCAGGGCCGGTTGCGGTGTAGGTGAAGCTGTCCGGACCGAAATAGCCGGCCATCGGCGTGTAGGTCACCACGTCGCCCGAGATCGTCGTCGTGCCGTGCTGCACGGCCGTGCCGATCGCGATGCTGCTGTGCGGCCCGCCGGTGATCGAGCTCGACAGGTCGATGGCGGTGCCGGTGCTGTTATAGGGCACCGTCACGCCCGGCTTGTTCGCCGCGATCGGCGGATCGATGAAGGTGAAGGTTGCCGAGGTCGTGCTGGTCTGGCCGTTGACGGTGACCGTCACGGCCTTCGCACCCGAGCCGGCAGCCGGCGCGGTGACGGTGAGCGACGTCGCGCTCGCCGCCGTGACATTGCCGTTGCCGGCGCTGCCGAAGATCACCGTGTTGTTGCCCGGCGTCGTGCTGAAGCCGGTGCCCGAGATGGTCACCACCTGGCTGACCGGGCCCGAGTTCGGCGAAACGCCGGTCACCGTCGGCACGACGGCGAAGGCGCCGCTGGCGGCCGCCGGCGTGGTCGGATAGCCGCTCGGCGTGAACGCACCGAGCGAGAAGCCCGCGCTCGAGCCGGCGGTGGTGCCGGTATAAGCGATCGTGACGCTGCAGCTGCCCGAGGGGATGCTGAGGTTGTTGAACTGGAAGTTCGCGCCGCTATCCGCGCCGGTGGCACCGCACGAGCCGCCAAGCGCGCCGCGGCTGACCAGCGCCGAGCCGCTGAGCAGCGGTGCGATGTTGGGCGAGGCCGAAACGTTCGGATTGGTGAAGGTGATCGTCACCGTGCCGGACTGGCCGACGCCGAGTGACGCGGTCGAGAAGCTGACCGTTGAGGTGATGCTGCCCGCAGCGCTGACATTGACGCTCTGCTGGACCTGGGCCGCGGCGTTCCAGCTGCTGTTGCCTGCCTGGTTCGCGTTGATCAGGCAGGTGCCGGCCGACTGGAAGGTCACCGAACCGCCCGCCAGCGTGCAGACCGCGCTGGCGCTGGCGTCGATCGTCAGGACCGGAGTCAGGCCGGACGAGGCCGTTGCGGTCGGCATATAGGCAGCGCCCCCCACCGACGCACCCGGCGGGGTCGAAGTGAAGCTGACCGTCTGGTTGCCCAGGGCGATGTTGACCGTAGTGACCGAACCGATCGTGGTGACGGGGGTGCCCTGGCTGTCAGTCACCTGGAGCCGGTAGCTGAAGCTGCCCGCGGCGGTCGGCGTGCCCGAAACCTCGCCGGTCGAGCTGTTGACGCTGGTACCCGGCACGAAGGCGCCGGCGTTGAGCGCATAGATATAGGGTGCGACGCCGCCCGACGCGGTGTTGGGCTGGCTGTAGCTGGCGCCGACCTGCGCACCGGTTTCGGCACCCGCGGTGAGCACCAGGTTCGCCGGAGTCACGGTGAAGCTCTGGATGACATCGCTTGCCGGATTCCAGTTGCCGTCGCCGGCCTGGCTCGCGGTGATCGAGCAGGTGCCCATCTGGAGCAGCGTGAGCGTGGTGCCCGAGACCGTGCAGATCGAGGTCGTGGTCGACGCGAAGGTGACGGTCAGGGTCGACGAGGCGGTGGCCGACAACGTCAGCGGCGAAGCCGAGAGCGAGCTGTTCGACGGGCCGGTGAAGCTGATCGTCTGGCCGCCCTTAGCTACGGTGATGCTGTAGTTGTAGTTGGTCCCCGAATTATAGGGGCCGCCGCTGCCCGAACTGTCGGTGGCGGTGATCGTGAAGTTGTAGGTGCCGCTGGCGGTCGGCGTGCCCGACAGCGTGCCGCCGCTCAGGCTCACGCCCGGCGGCGGCGTTCCCGTCAGGACATAGCTATAGGAAGGCGTGCCGCCGCCCGCAGTGAAGCTCTGCGTATAGCTGGTGCCGACGGTGGCGCCCGGCAGCGCGCCGGAAGCCGGGGAGATGGTGATCGTCGGAGCATCGATGGTGAGCGTCAGCGTGCCGCTTTCCTGCGTGAACGGGCCGGTGCCCAATGTGCTGTCGGTCACGTTGACGGTGAAGTTGAAGGTGCCGCTCGCCGCCGGCGTGCCGGTGATCGAGCAATCGCTCTGGATCGTCACGCCCGAGGGCAGCGTGCCAGACGCCTGCGGATGCACGCAGCTATAGGATGCCCTGCCGCCGCTGGTGTTGATCTGCACGCCCGACAGCGCAGTGCCGCGCGTGCCGGTGCCGCCGGCGAGGGTGGACACCAGCACCGGGTTGCTGACCGGCACGGTGACCGTCGCCGGGGCAGAGGTGCCGCCCAGGTTGGATGCCGTGAAGGTGAAGCTGTCATTGCCGCGGAATCCACTCGGCGCCGTGTAGGTAACGGTGCCCGTGGAATCGACCGTTACGGAGCCCCCCTGGGCCGTGGTTGCCGAGCCGACAGCATAGTTGGTCGGGCTGTTGGTCGCGTGGCTGGTAACGCTGAAGGTCGTGTTGCTGATGTCATAGGCAACTGCCGAGGCCGTGTACGAGCTGGCCACCGGCGGGGCGATATAGGTGTACTGGTCCCCGGCGTTGGTCGCGCTGGTGCCGCCGGGCGTCGCGACTGTGATGTCGTACGTGCCCGCGGCGCTCGCCGGCGAAGTCGCGGTGATCTGGGTATTGCTGTTGATCGCGTAGGTCGCGGTGGTCGCGCCAAACTTGACCGCACCCGTGCCCGGCGCTGCCGAGAAGCCGGTGCCGGTGATCGTCACCTGGGTGCCGCCCGAGGTCGGGCCCGCAGTCGGCGAGACCGAGGTGACCGTTGGTGCGGCGACATAGGTGTACTGGTCAGCCGCACTGGTGGCGCTGGTGCCACCTGCCGTGGTGACGGTAACGTCGTACGTGCCGGCGCTGTTCGCGGGAGAAGTCGCGGTGATCTGGGTAGCGCTGTTGATCGTATAGGTTGCGTTGGCCGCACCGAATTTTACCGCCCCCGTGCCCGGTGCCCCAGCGAAGCCGGTGCCCGTGATCGTTACCGTCTGGCCACCACCCGTCGGCCCCGAAGTTGGACTGACCGACGTGACCGTTGGCGCCGTGACATAGGTGAACTGGTCGGCCGCACTCGTCGCGCTGGTGCCGCCACCAGTGGTGACCCGGATGTCCACCGTGCCCGCACTACCGGCTGGCGAGGTCGCGGTGATCGAAGTCGCGCTGTTGAAGGTGAAGCCGGTCGCCGCAGTCCCGCCGAAGGTGACCGCAGTCACGCCGGTGAAGTTGGTGCCGGTTATCGTCACCGAGGTAGCGCCGCCGAACGGGCCGGCAGTCGGCGTGATCGACGTGATCGTCGGTGCTGGGATATAAGTGAACTGGTCCGCCGCGCTGGTCGCGCTGGTGCCGCCGGGCGTGGCGACAGTCACGTCGTACGTGCCCGCCGAGTTCGCCGGTGACGTCGCGGTGATCTGCGTGTTGCTGTTGATCGTGTAGGTAGCGTTGGCCGCTCCGAACTTGACCGCACCCGTCCCCGGCGCGGCCGAGAAGCCCGTACCCGTGATCGTCACCGTCGTGCCGCCGGCCGTCGGACCCGCCGTCGGCGAGACCGAGGTCACCGTCGGCGCCGCGATATAGGTGTATTGGTCCGCAGACGAAGTGGCGCTGGTGTTGCCATCGTTGGTGACGGTGATGTCCACCGTCCCGGCTGCGCCGGCCGGCGCCGTTGCCGTGATCTGGGTGCTGCTCTGGACCGTGTAGCCCGTGGCATTGGTACCGCCGAACTTCACGCCACCCACACCGGTCGTGCCAGAGAAGCTGGTTCCTGTGATGGTCACAGAGGTGCCGCCCCCAGTGGGCCCGGCAGTCGGCGAGACTGCCGTAACCGTAGGCTGCGGACTGACCGTAGTGGAATCGGTTGCTACAGGCGCGTTGGACGCGCCACCGCCCGACAATTGAACCTGAGGCACAAGCGGACTCGTGGCGTTGGCCGCGAAATTGGCATTCATCGTAATCGTCGGGCCGGTGCCCGTGCCGATCGACGTGGTGCGTGTGCACGAACCGGACTGGCCGCCCGGCGCACTGCAGCTCCAGCCGGTGCCGCTGGCGCCATTATAGGTCATGCCCGCGGGAAGCGTGAAGCTCGCGGTCAGCGTCGCGGTCGTCGTCGCGAGAACCGTGGTCGAAGGCGTGATCGTATAGGCCTTGGAGCCGCTCTGCACGGCATTGCCGCTATGCGTCATCGAGACGGCGAGCACGGGCTCCGGCCCGGAGCAGGTGATCGTTACATCGACCGTGCTGTCAGTGCCTCCGGCGATCGGCGCTCCGGTATCCAGACTGAACCTGTCGAGGCGAACGCCGACATAGGAATCGGATCCCGTGGCGACCGTGAAGCTGCCGGAACCCGACGCCGCGGTTCGATTGAACGAACCGGTCGGCAACAGGTCGTTGTTGTCGTTGGTGTTGTAGATATGAAGATACGAAGTCCCGGACTTGCCGGAATAGGACCAGTTGATCGTCTCGTTGGCGTTGAACGACGTGCCGTAATTGCCGAAATTCTTGTTGATGTTCTCGTCATAGGACGTCGGGCTTGCCCGCAACCGGTAGTGGCCGCTCATCCCGCTGTCCGGCCCAGCACCGCCACCGACGAGCGCACTGCGGCCATTGTTGAAATACGAGCCACTGTTGATTGCCTGGCACGCGGAGGAAAGCTGTGCCTGTGCAACACCGGGAGCCATCAGGGCGACGCATCCCGCCAGCGCAGCAGCGAACCCACGGGACGGAAGCGACGCAGCGGAACGGTGTTGCGGCGATCCGGGAATCAGACGCTGCAGGAACCGCCCAACGCGCGATTCGCACGGCTCACGGCGCTCCGGCAAAGTGCCAATCAATGCCTCAGCTACGCCTTGTACCGGCGTTTTTCCGAGCCCCCAGACCATCGATATTCCCCCAACTGCCCCATGACGGGCAATTCGGCTGTATATATCGAGCCATCACTTAGAAAAACTAGGAAATAACCCCAATTTCGGTAATCGGGATATTTACGACCAAAATGGCCTAATGAATCCTTATCAAATCACTTCGACGCGACACGGAGATGCTATGAAATTTGCAATTTGCGTCATTTCATTAGTCACTTCCTATACATCAAAGAGATAGAACGGATTTGAAGTAATAGCTCCTTGTTTGCTTTTGTGATCGCGTATCTAACACCCCGGCTTTCGGGAAGCGGCGCGGCATTCCGGCGCGTCGCCCGTTGCTAGAATTCGGGGGTAGGACGATGTCTGAACCATTTGTCGGCCAGATCATGCAGGTCGGTTTCCACTTCGCACCGCGCAACTGGGCATCGTGCAACGGCCAGCTCATCGCCGTCGCTCAGAATCAGACGCTATTCTCGCTGCTCGGCACGACCTTTGGCGGCAATGGTACGACCACCTTCGGTCTCCCCAACGCGGCGGGCCGCGGCTTTGTCGGCCTTGGCACCAGCAGCGCCAGCGGCGCTGCCTATATCTGGGGCCAGTCGGCCGGCACGGAGTCCGAGACGATGACGATCGCCAACATGCCCGCACACAACCACGTCGCCACCTTCACCGGCCTTCCCGGTGCCACCACCGCGACTGGCCATGTCCAGGCGATCAGCGATGCGAGCACCCAGGCAAACACCCCGGTAGAGGGCTCCTTCCTGGCCAATTGCCTCAATGCTGGCTCGCAGCCGGTCCGTATCTACACCCCCGCCGGTGCGACCGGCACGATGGTCAACCTTGCCGGCGTCAACATCACCGGTGGCAACTTCACCCCGCAGGGATCGGTGCAGGTGGGCGTCACCGGCAGCAACATCCCGTTCTCGATCATGAACCCCTATGTCGCGGTGCAGACCAACATCGCGCTGTTCGGCATATATCCCTCGCGCAACTGATCGCAGGCGAACAAGATGCTTCCGGCCCCGCCGCATACCGCGACGGGGCCGGTTTCATTTCCAGGGATTGGAATCAGGCGAAGACAGCTTCGTAGACCCGACGATCCGGCAAAGGATTGAGCTGGGTCAGCAAAATTTCGTGCGGACCGTTCTTGCCGCAGTCCAGCTCGTAAGTGGCGTCGATCAGATAGACTTCGATCGGCGATTCGAAGAGCATCGAGAAGGGCTCGCGCACATCCAGCTTCCTGCGAAACGGTGAAAGGCGGACAACACTGGCGAGCGTGATCTCCACCGGCTCGGGCGCGGTGCCGACACGGACCTTGCGGCCGATCCAGGGTTCGAAATCTTCCGGCTTGAGCGTAAGCATGTATTCTACATCCCCCTCCCACGGACCGAACAACGAGTCCGCCCTTGAGATGACTATCCTGCCGGGCGCGGACCGGCACGGGAAGACCAACCGCTCCGTTTCGGGGCAAAAGGCCGGGGACCATCGATGACCGAAAGGAAGCTCGCCCCCTTCCCCACGGTGCGCCCCATTCCCGACCTGCCGGAAGCCTTACGGACACGCGCCATCGCGCTTCCGCCCGCCAGTGCGTCGGCCCTGCCCTGGCTTGGCGAACTCCACGCAGCTTCGCGCATGGCGGAGCTGGTCTTCACGCCTTGGCCGCTGGCGCAGAAGCGCGCCTTTCTCGATGAGCAGTTCGCGCTTCAGCACGCGCATTTCGTGAGGACGCACCGGAGGGGCGACTTCCGGCTGATAACGCGCGAGGACACGCCGATCGGCCGCTTCTATTTCAACCGGAGCGGCCCCGAATGGGTGCTGATCGACATCCTGCTGGCGGCAGAAGCCCAGGGCGACGGGATCGGCGGCGCGCTGATCCGCTGGCTGCAACAGGCAGCAGCCGAGGCAGTTCCGGACCGGTTGCGGCTCAGCGTCGCCTATAGCAATCCGCGCGCGCAGGCACTCTACCGGCGGCTGGGGTTCGAGGATGCCGGCGATGTCGCCGGCACCCATATGTCAATGATCTGGCGGCCTATTCGACCGTGACCGACTTGGCGAGGTTGCGCGGCTGATCGACGTCGGTGCCCTTGGCCACCGCGACATGATACGCCAGCAACTGCACCGGCACCGCATAGACGAGCGGCGCGATCAGCGGGTGGACCTTGGGCATGGTGATCGTCGCCACCGTGCCCTCGCCCGCCGCTTCGATGCCGTCATAGTCCGAGATCAGGATCACCTTGCCGCCGCGCGCCTGGACCTCCTGCATGTTGCTGACTGTCTTCTCGAACAGCGGCCCCGAAGGCGCGATCACGATCACCGGCACGGCATCGTCGATCAGCGCGATCGGTCCGTGCTTCATCTCGCCGGCAGCATAGCCTTCAGCGTGGATATAGCTGATTTCCTTGAGCTTCAGCGCGCCTTCGAGCGCCAGCGGATAATCGGTGCCGCGGCCGAGATACAGCACGTCGCGGGCAGCGGCGACCACGCCGGCCATCGCCTGGATCGCCTCGTCATAGGCAAGCGCACCGTTGAGCGCCGCCGGCGCCTCAGCGAGATGCTTGACGATCGCCTTCTCCTCCGCCTCGGACAGCTTGCCCTTGGCCTTGGCGAGATTGGCGGCGAGCGCGGCGAGCACCGCGAGCTGGCAGGTGAACGCCTTGGTCGAGGCGACGCCGATCTCCGGCCCGGCATGGGTCGGCAGCAGCAGGTCCGCTTCGCGGGCCATCGAGCTGGTCGGCACATTGACCACCGCGGCGATCTTCTGGCCTTCGCTGCGCGCATGGCGGAGCGCGGCGAGCGTGTCGGCGGTCTCACCCGACTGGCTGATCACGATCATCAGCCCGCCCTCTTCCATCACCGGCGCGCGGTAGCGGAACTCGCTGGCGACATCGAGATCGACCGGCACGCGGGCGAACTGCTCGAACCAGTATTTGGCGACCATGCCGGCGTAGAAGCTGGTGCCGCAGGCGACGATGGTGACGCGCTTGATCGCCGACAGATCGAAATCGGGGATCGGCAGCGAGATCTTGTCGTCCATGCGCTGCAGATAGGAGCGCAGCGTCTGGGCGACGACGATCGGCTGCTCGTAGATCTCCTTGAGCATATAGTGGCGGTGATTGCCCTTCGAGACGAGATCGCCGGTGACGCCGGAGATAGTGATCGGGCGCTCGACCGGATTGTTGTCCTTGTCGAAGATCTGGGCGCCGTCGCGGGTGATGACGACCCAGTCACCTTCCTCGAGATAGGCGATGCGCTGGGTGAGCGGGGCGAGCGCGAGCGCGTCCGAGCCGAGATAGGTCTCGCCTTCGCCATAGCCGACGACCAGCGGCGAGCCCAAGCGGGCGCCGACCAGCAGGTCCGGATGCTGGCGGAACAGGATGGCGAGCGCGAAGGCGCCGTGCAGGCGCGGCAGGATCTCCGCCACCGCCTCGGCCGGAGCCATGCCGGCTTCGACCTTCTCGCTGACCAGATGGGCGACGACTTCGGTGTCGGTCTCGCTCTCGAACGTGCGGCCTCGGCCGGCCAGTTCGTCGCGCAGCGCCTTGAAATTCTCGATGATGCCGTTGTGGACCAGCGCGACTTCGCCAGTGGCGTGCGGATGGGCATTGTTGGTGGTCGGGCCGCCATGGGTTGCCCAGCGGGTATGGGCGATACCGGTGGTGCCGGGCAGCGGGTTTTCCGCCAGCTCTTTGCCGAGATTTACCAGCTTGCCCGAGGCACGGCGGCGCTCGATCCGGCCATCGACATCGGTGGCGATGCCGGCTGAATCATAACCGCGATATTCCAGGCGCTTGAGCCCGTCATACAGGCGCTCGGCGACGTCTTCCTTGCCGACGATTCCAACGATTCCGCACATCTCGATCTATCCTTCAGGCCGCAATCAATGCGGGAATTTGCTGTCGACGAATACTCGGGTGAACTCGACCGGGTCGGGCGCATGGCCATTGGCAGCGACGAAACGCTCATAGCCCTTGTCCCAGACCTGGCGGATCGCCCCGGCCATGCCATCGGGGAACTGCATCCGGGCAACCACGATGGCACGCCAATCGCCCGTCTCACCGAACATCTCGCGGAACTCGGGCTCCATCGCGGTCGGGCCGGCGTCCTGCTCGGCGCCCAGATGGCCAATGGCATCAAGCACATAGCTGTCGAGCAAGCGGAGAAAAGGTTTGCCGGCATAGCGATCGGTCATGGAGTGCGTTGCTTCCCGATGGGTAATTGAGGCTGGCGATCAGCCGAGGATTTCTAGCTGGTCTGCCGTATCGACGGCGATGCGGGTCTGGAAATGACTGCCGACCGGAACGCGCCGGGCAATGCCCTTCACACGCACGCGCTTGCCCTTGAGCATATCCTCGGCATGCCCGCCGAGCTTGGCCTTGAGGCCGTTCCGTGCAGCGGTGCTGAGCTCGATCGTCAGGTTGCCCGGATCGCGATAATTCTCGGCGGAGTTAAGGTAGGCGCTGAAGCCGCCCGCCCCGGTGGAAGCGACGGTGAACTCGAACACGCCCTGGACCTCCCCCTTGGGCGCGGCGGCCACGGCCGTGATCGTCTCGGCCGGGCCCATCACGCCCACGGTCTGGGCGATAGCGGGCTGGACCACGATCATCGCCGCCGAGAGCATTGCGTATCTGCGCATCATTTCTTCGCCGCCTCCTTGAGAGCTTTCATCTTCTCGCGGAACTTGCGCGCCCAGCCCCGCTTCACCTGCTGCTCGGCCCGCACGATCCCCAAGGCGTCGCTCTCGACATCGCGGGTCACCACCGATCCGGCGGCGACGATCGCCCCGTCGCCGATGGTGACGGGCGCCACGAGCGCGCTGTTACTCCCTACAAAAGCGCCGTTTCCTATGACTGTCTTGTACTTTAAAAATCCGTCATAATTGCAGGTGATCGTGCCGGCGCCGATATTGGCCCCTGCCCCCACGGTGGCATCACCGATATAACTCAGATGGTTAGCCTTGGCGCCGGGGCCAATCACTGCCTTCTTGATCTCGACGAAATTGCCGACCTTCGCACCCTGCTCGATCCGCGCACCGGGGCGCAGCCGGGCATAGGGACCGATATCGGCGCCCGAGAGGATCTCAGCGCCTTCGAGATGGCTGAAGGCGTGGATGACCACCCGGTCGGCCACGGAGACGCCAGGGCCGAACACGACGTTGGGCTCGATCGTCACGTCGCGGCCGATCACCGTGTCATAGGCGAACCACACCGTCTCCGGCGCGACCAGGGTGGCACCCTCGACCATTGCGCGGGTGCGGCGGCGCTGCTGCCATTCCTGCTCGAGCCCGGCGAGTTCGCCGCGGCTGTTGACCCCGGCAACCTCGATCGCATCGGTCTCGATCCCGACCGAGAAGCGGCCCTCGGCGCGGGCAAGTTCGACCAGATCGGTGAGGTAATATTCGCCGGCGGCATTGTCGTTCCTGAGCTGGCCGAGCAGGCGGAACAGGTCCGAGGATCGCACTGCCATCAGGCCGGAATTGCAAAGGGTTACCGCGCGCTCCTCGGGCGTTGCGTCCTTGTACTCGACGATCTTGTCGAGCCGGCCATCGGGGCCGACGATGACCCGGCCATAGGCGCCGGGATCGGCCGGTCGGAAGCCGAGCACCACTACGCTGGGGCCACCCTCGCCGTGCAGCGCGTCGAGCATCCGGCGCATCGTATCGGTGGTGACCAGCGGCACATCGCCGTAGAGGATCAGGACATCGCCCTCGAAACCGGCCAGCGCCGCCTCCGCCATGCGCACGGCATGGCCGGTGCCGAGCTGCTCGGCCTGTTCGGCGGTCTCGACGCCCAGGGGATGGACCGCGGCCTCGACCTGCTCCTTGCCGGCGCCGACCACCACGACCTCGCGCTCGGCACCAAGTGCCTTAACCGCGTCGATCAGGTGGAGCAGCATCGGCCGCCCGGCGATGGGATGGAGCACCTTGTGGGTGTCGGATTTCATCCGCGTGCCCTTGCCGGCCGCGAGGATGATTGCTGCGATCGGTGCCGTCATTATCCCTCCGTATCGGCCCGTCCCCTGCCACGTTAGTCTTGCCTTTGCCATAGTGCAGCTGGCAGGCAGCACCGCCATGGCTGATTTCCCTTTCGACATTGTCGGTTTCGACCTGGACGGCACTCTGATCGACACCAGCGCCGACCTGGTGGCCGCGACCAACTACGCACTTGAACTGGCCGGGCGTCCGCTGCTCGACAAGGCGGCGGTGATGACCATGGTGGGGCGCGGCGCCAAGCATATGCTGGAACAGGCGCTGGAAGCCTCGGGCGGCTATGACGAGGCGCTGATGGCGCAGCTCTATCCGGCACTGCTCACATGGTATGGCGAGCATGTCGCCGACCATTCGCAACCCTTTCCCGGCATGCGCGAGGCTCTGAACGCACTCGGCCGACACGGCGTGAAGGTGGCGATCGTCACCAACAAGTTCGAATATCTGGCAGTGAAGCTGATCGACGAGCTGGGCCTCTCCGCCCGCTTCGAGACGATCATCGGCGGCGACACGATGGGCAAGGGCAATGCCAAGCCCTCTCCCCTGCCGATCCAGGAGATGATCCGGCGTTGCGGCGGCGGGCGCGCGGCGTTCGTGGGCGATTCGATCTTCGATACCGAAGCCGCGCGGAATGCCGGTATCCCCAGCGTGGCGGTCAGCTTCGGCTTCCTCTCCCAGCCGATCGAGGAACTGGGCGCGGATGCGGTGATCGACAGCTTCGCCGAGCTGGTGCCGGCGCTGGAGCGGATCGGCGGCTAGTTCAGGATCAGCGCTTCCGAGTTGACGTGATAGCCGGCGAGCAACGCCTTCTCGCCCCAGATCCGATAGACGAACTGCTCCTGCGCGGCCCCGCGCTCATACTGGCTTGCCACGTTGAGCGTGATGAAGTGATCGCCATTGGTGAAACTGTCGTTCCAGCCGACCGTCTTGGCCGAACGGAACTTGCCAAGCTTGGTGTGCACCGCAGTCAGCAGGGCATTCCATTTGCCCTCCTTTGCCTCCACCGCCATCTGGGGCGTGGCATTTTCCAGCGTTTCCGCAAACTTGCCGGCATCCAGCTGCTGATGGAAGCGCGCCACTGCGGCCTCGGCCACAGGCACGTCCTTGCCGATCGAACAGGCCGAAAGCGCCAAAGCCGCCGCGACGATTGCCAGAAACCGCATCAATCCCTCCCCGAACACGCCGCGAAGCTGCCAGCGCGGCGCGGTGCTGTCGATGAGAATTAGCGCCGAATCTATTGGAATCAGGTACGATTCTTCAGCTGGTGGAGCAGCACGGCATTGCCTTCGCTGTCTTCGATCACGCGCATCCGGCAGACCGGGGTGTTGATCAGGTCGCTCTTGAAGGTCACGCCCTTCGCTTCGAGATCGGCGCACAGACCATCGAGATCCTCGACCTCGAAGGCGATCGTGCCGCCGGCGTCGCTGGCCGGCTTGTCGCCCGTCACATTGGTCAGCGCGAAGCAGCCGCCGCCGGGGAGATCGAACTCGATCCAGGGAATGCCTTCCGGCGCGCGGCTCGCCGGCAGGCCGAGGATGTTCTCGTAGAAATTGCGGGCACGATCGAGGTCGATGACCGGATACATGGTGAAAGCGACCTTGCGGAACATCGAAAACCCCTCTTGCTGGATGCCGCGGAGGATGGCCCGCGATCTCCTATTTTGCAAGGGTTTGTTCCCGTTTCGTTTCAACGCCTTCAGCCGACCGGGCGATAGCCCTTGCGGTATTTGGTCCAGAGGTGGCGGGCGAGCATGAGGGGCGGCATGCGGAGCCAGTGGCTGCGGATGTAGAAAGCCATGCGGAGTGGCCGGCGGGTCTGGCGGCCCCAGCCGTCACGGGCGGTGAGGCGGCGGAGATAGAGGCGATCGGCTAACCCAAGCCGCTGGTATTGTGCGGGAACTTCGGTGCCGTAGAGGGCATGGCTGAGGCGCAGGGCGCGGGCCATTTCGCGGACCAGGCCGTGGTGGCGGGCGCGCTCGATCAGCCCTTCGGTGCCACCATCCTGTACCAGACAGTGAACGTCCCAAAGGTTGCGCATTCCCCCCGCCAGGTCGCCGTCAGCGAGGAGATGGGCGACGGCGTGAACCAGCACATCCGGACGCGAAAGTGTGCGCAGGCCGTTTTCGAGCGGTTCGCTGGCGGCAATCAGGCCGGCGGCGTCAGGGGTGATTTTCGCGGTCAGCGGCAGGATCGTGTGGTGGACATCGATCATGCGATCCCGCTCACGGTGAATCAGTGGGGGCAGCTCGTGCATCCAGCGGCGATAATAGGCATCGTCATAGGGATCGGGCTTCACCCACTCCCAGCCGGCCGCCATCAGCGCCGCTTCGACTTCACCAAGGCGCTCACGCGGCACGAGAATATCGAGATCGCCGATATTGCGGCCCATGCTTGGCGACATGCCGGCGGCGGCGAAGGCGGTGCCCTTGAGCAGGATCACCGGCACGCCGAGTGGCGCCAGCGCCCGCCTGGCCATTTCGGCTTCCCAGAGCGCGGCGAGGCGGACCTGCTCGGCCGAGGCGATCGCGTCCTCGACCAGACGCTTTATCCGGACGGGTAGCGCCAGGCCATGCAAACGGTGCGCGAGTGTCCCCGCCATCTGCTCCGCACGGGCCACCGCGAGGAGTTCCGTCCATTCCGTTGGCGAGAAGGTGAGCGAAGCGGAGGGATCGCGCAGTACCGTCGCAAGGCGCCAGCCGGGGTTCATGCGAGGCCCTCGACCAGGGCAATGCCAGCTTCGGTGTCCGGATAGTCTATTGCGCGTGCCGGGACCGACCGGACGAGCCGGGTGAGCGCATCGAAACCGGGTTCGGCGAGGTGGACATAATTGGTCGAGGCCTGGGTCAGCCGGACGAACGCTTCGCTGGGCAGCACCGGGCGCTCGGCGGTGTCGAAGCCGAAGCGCGGGAAGAGGATCAGCGCGGGCTGCGCGGGCTCGGCCATCGCGGCGATGGCACGGGCGTCGGGGACGAGGTGGCGGATATCGCCCTTGGGCGTGCCGGCAAGCAGCGGCCCGAACCTGCCCTGGGGGTGCGCTTGTTGCGCCACGGCGATGGCCTGGTTTTTCAGGCTGATCAGGCGCGGAAAGGCGTGCGCCGCACCGGTTCGCGGATCAATCAGTACGAACTCGTCGCCCATCAGCCGCCAGCCGCGCGCCATCAGCAGCGCTGCGAGCGTCGACTTGCCGGCCCCCGAGATGCCGGTCATCAGCACCGCCTTCCCGTCCCTTTCAACCGCGGAAGCGTGCAGCAACAGGTAGCGGCGCTGGGCGAGCGCCATCTGCAGGTTCATCCCCATCTCGGCGGCGAGCAGCCCCTGGGCGAGCGGCAGCGGCGCGGCATCGGGAATGGTGAAATCACCGCCGATATGGACCGCGGGGCGGAGGAATTTGCGCCAGGGCCGGGCGGCGAAGAGATGGACGTTGAAGTCCGGGATCTCGGGCTTCGGATAGTCGCGGTACAGGGTTTCGAGCTGCGCGATCGGCGCGCGCCAGTGGCTGCCGATGCGGAAGGCGGCGGGGCCGATCTGGAGATGGGCGATGTGCCTCACAGCCGCTCGACCAGTCCAGCCTGAACGAGCTCGTCGAGCCGGATCGCGAGCGCGGCGGGATCGGCGTCGAGCAGGTCGTAGCGTTCGGTGAGGGTGGCAAGGAGCTGGTCGAGCGTTTGCGGTTTAGGCGTGAGGGCTTCGAGCAGTTCAGGGACCGGGGCATCGACGACATGGGTGATGCCGGAGGCGCGGTGGTAGATGAGGGTGAGCGCGTCGAGGGGGACGATGCGGAGGGTTTCCGGCGGGGCGGCGCGGTAGGTGGTCACTGATTTTGTTCGCGCAACGACGCGACGACGCGACGAAGAGAAGCAGGAAGAAGGTGGTTCGCGCAGAGGCGCAGAGAGCGCAGAGGCGTTGCGCTCGCGGTTAGTCCGAGCGCCGCGTGAACGGCAGACATTTCGGGAAGGTCGCGATTGAGGGCACCGCTGGCGCGGCGCGAGACTTCTCTGCGCTCTCTGCGCCTCTGCGCGAACAAAATCTTCTTCGTCGCGTCGTCGCGTCGTTGCGCGAACAAATCTTCAAGCGCCCACGGCATGAGATCCCGGCTTTCGCCGGGATGACGGAAGTGAGCCGATACTTGAGCGTTGGCCACGGCCTCAGCCGCGCGGCATTTGCAGCGAGGCGAAGCAGGTGAAGCCGCTGGTGCCCGATTGCAGGCGGCGGATGTAATTGGTGTAGGCGCGGCTTTGCTCATAGGTGGTGCCGGGCAAGGTGCCGCCATTGAGCGCGTTCTTGACCTCGGCCGCCTTGAACGGACGGCCCGCTGCCGGGAAGGCGCCCTGGGTGCCGGCAGGAACCAGCTTACCGTCGGCCGCGACATATTGGCCGGCACGGCCCGGATCAGGGACCGGGATCTCGCAGTTCATCACCGAGGCGTTGGTCTGCGCCAGTGCCGGGCGGATCGAGACGATCGCCGACGCACTCGCGGCGCCGAGCATCAATGCACGGCGGCTTGCCTTCGGGGTCTGATCTTCGTCTGCCATGATGCATTGTCCTGCGCCCGGGGGCGTTTCGCAATCGTAAATTGTGGGACAGGTGGAGGCTTCCGGGAAAGCAGAGAGGCTCATTGGTTCGCGCAGAGGCGCAGAGGCTCAGAGGGGTTGCGCTCGCGGTTAGTCCGAGCGCCGCGTCAGCGGCAGGCATTTCAGGACGGCCTCGATTGAGGGCACCGCTGGCGCGGTGCGAGACGTCTCTGCGCCTCTGCGCCTCTGCGCGAACCAGCCTATCCTGCCTTTCAGGAAGAATCGCGGATGACGAATGCTGCGGCGCCCCCTAGTAAGGCACGGAAATGCCCTATTCCTCCGGTATCAAGGCGCTTGTGGCGCTCGGCATCGCGGCTGCGGGCGCGCTGGCGGGGCTGTTGCTCAATGGCGATGTGCAGACCAGCCTCGTCATGCTGGTGTGCGGCGTGGCCGCCGTGCTGGTGGCGACCGCCGGCGGCGACCAGGATGGGCCGCTCGACAGCTTCCCGTCCGAAACCAAGGACCCCGGGATCGCCGAAGTGCTCGACGCGATTGCCGAGCCGGTGCTGCTGATCGCCGATCGCCGGGTGGTCGCGGCAAATCCCCCTGCCCGCACGCTGCTGGGCCAGCATATCCTGGGCGAGGACGTGCGTGTCGCGATCCGCCACCCCGCCGCCGCCGAGCGGCTGATGAGCCCGAGCGATCCGGGCAGCGCCGCGCCGATCCATCTCGTCGGCCTCGGCACGCGCGACCAGCGCTGGGAGATGCGGGTGACGACGCTCGCAGACGGACGGCGGATCGTCCATCTGGTCGACCGCACCGGCAGCTATGCGACCGAGCGGATCCGCGTCGATTTCGTCGCCAATGCCAGCCACGAGCTGCGCACCCCGCTCGCCTCGCTGCTCGGCTATGTCGAGACGCTGGAGGATGGCGCGGGCGAGGATCCGGGGCTGCGCGAGCGGTTCCTCAAGATCATGCACGGCGAGGCGCGGCGGATGCAGCGGCTGATCGACGACCTGATCTCGCTGAGCCGGATCGAGGCGGAGAAATATCGCGCGCCCGACGATCCCGTCGCGCTGGGCGAGCTGATCGACGCTGTGTGCATCGAGCTCTCCGGCGCGCCTCGCGCGGGCGATGTGGTGACCGAGATTGCCGAGACCGGGCCGGTGCGCGGCGATGCCTCGCAGCTCAGCCAGCTGCTCCACAATGTCATCGGCAATGCGATGAAGTATGGCCGCGAAGGCACGCCGATCCTCGTCAGCCTGTTGCCCGAGGGCGATTCGATGATCCGACTGAGCGTGACCGATCAGGGCGATGGCATTCCGCCCGAGCATCTGCCGCGCCTGACCGAGCGCTTCTACCGCGTCGATGCCGGGCGCAGCCGGACGATCGGCGGCACCGGCCTGGGCCTGTCGATCGTCAAGCATATCGTCGAGCGGCATCGCGGACGCTTCGACATTGCCAGCACCGTGGGCAAGGGAACCACGGTGAGCGTGCTGCTTCCCTTGGCGGCTGTCATAAAGCCGTAACCGTACTGCAACAGAGGCGGGGCGAACCGCAGGGCGATTCTCGCCCATTTCCTCGCCGTTCCCGGGAGACGTTACCATTATCGGCAGGCTTGCACTCGTGGCGACCGCGCTGACGCTGACTGCCTGCAACGGCAACAGCGCGCGGGAGATCCGCGTGGTCGGCTCGTCGACCGTCTATCCCTTCACCACGGCGGTGGCCGAGGCGTTCGTCAACCAGGGCAGCGGGCACCGCGCGCCGGTGGTCGAATCGATCGGCTCGGGCGCGGGGTTGAAGCGCTTCTGCGAGGGCGTGGGCTGGCAGTTTCCGGACATCGCCAATGCCTCGCGGCGGATCAAGAAGAGCGAATATCAGGAGTGCCAGCGCAACAGCGTGGGCGAGATCATCGAGGTGCAGATCGGCATCGACGGCGTGGCGCTCGCCGAATCGAACAACGGCCCGAAGCTGACGCTGAGCAAGAAGGACGTGTATCTGGCGCTCGCCGCGCATCCGTTCGGCAAGGAGCGCAATCCGGCGCGGACCTGGCGTGACGTGAACCCGGCGCTGCCCGCGATTCCGATCCAGGTGATGGGCCCGCCTTCGACCAGCGGCACGCGCGATGCGCTGGTCGAGCTGGTGATGGAGCCGGGCTGCGCCGAGGCCGATCCCGCCGTCCACGCGATGAAGGCGGCGAAGGACACCAGCCCGTACGACAATCGCTGCAAGCGCATCCGCGATGACGGGCCCTATATCGACAAGGGCGAGAACGATAACCTGATCGTTCAGGGGCTGGCGCAGAACCCCAATGCGATCGGCGTGTTCGGCTATTCCTATCTCGAGGAAAATGCCGACCGGCTGCACGGCGTGCCGATCGACGGCGTGGCGCCGAGCTATGCGACGATCGCCGATGGCAGCTATCCGGGCGCGCGGCCGCTGTTCCTCTATGTGAAGAAGCGCCACCTGCGCGCGGTGCCCGGGCTGGCTGACTTCCTGAAGCTCTACAGCACGATGTGGGCACCGGGCGGCAAGCTGTCGCGGCGCGGGCTGATCCCGGCGCCGGACGCGGTGCGCGCGCATGCGCTGGCGGTGCTTGAGCAGCGCACCCCGCTCGATCCGGCAGGGCTGCACTGATGAACCCGCTCGCGCTTCTCTTCCTGATCGCTGGGCTTGGCCTGATCGGCTGGCTGACCGGCCGCGCCCGCGCCCAGCGGATCGATCGCGGCGGCGCCAAGCGGCTCCATTCGCTGTCCTCGCAGCATGGCTGGTATGTCGCGACCTGGGCGGTGCTGCCGGCATTGCTGTTCGTCGCGGCCTGGGCCTCGCTCTCGCCGAGCCTGGTGCGCGACGCGGTGCTCGAGCATCCCGCCGCGAAGCAGCTGCCCCAGTTCGAATTCGAGCGCGACGCGCTGCTCGCCGAGGCCAAGCGCGTGGCGGAGAACCCCGACGCCAAGGCCTATGACCCGCTCGCCACCGAGCTGGCCGCGCCGACCCGGGCGGCGGAGACGCGCTACAACTGGATGGGCAGCGCGATGGCGATCCTGCTCGCCTTTGCCTGCGGCGTGTTCGCCTGGTCGCGGGTGCGCGGCGAGCTGAAGGCGCGCAACCAGGTCGAGCGGATCGTGATGATGCTGCTGCTCGTCGCATCGCTGATCGCGATCCTGACGACTCTGGGCATCTTCCTGTCGCTGCTGTGGGAATCGCTGCGCTTCTTCGAGCAGGTGCCGATCACCGATTTCCTGTTCGGCACACATTGGAGCCCGCAGGTGATCGAGGCGTCCAACCCCGGCAAGTCGCTGGGCGCGGTGCCGTTGTTCTGGGGGACCTTCTTCATCGGCGCGGTGATCGCGATGCTGGTCGCCATCCCCTTCGGCCTGATGAGCGCGATCTACCTGACCCAATATGCCGCGCCGCGCGTCCGCGCCTGGATGAAGCCGACGCTGGAGATGCTCGCTGGCGTGCCGACCGTGGTCTATGGCTATTTCGCCGCGCTGACGGTGGCGCCGGCGGTGCGCGACCTGGCGGTGATGCTGGGCATGCCCTTCGCCTCGTCCGAGAGCGCGCTGGCCGCTGGCCTGGTGATGGGCGTGATGATCATCCCGTTCGTCTCCTCGATGGCCGATGATTCGATCGCCGCGGTGCCGACCGCGATGCGCGACGGCAGCCTGGCGATGGGCGCAACGCATAGCGAGACGATCTCGCGCGTGCTCCTGCCCGCGGCCCTTCCCGGCGTGGTCGCGGGCGTGCTGCTCGCCGTCAGCCGCGCGATCGGCGAAACGATGATCGTGGTGATGGCCGCCAGCGGTGCCGCCAACATCACGCTCAATCCCTTCGAGAGCGCGACCACCGTTACCAAGCAGATCGTCGACCTGCTGACCGGCGAGGCGGAGTTCGACAGCCCCAAGACGCTGGCCGCCTTCGCGCTGGGCCTGACGCTGTTCGTGATCACGCTGCTGCTCAACATCGTCGCGCTGCGCGTCGTGAAGAAATACCGGGAGGCCTATGAGTAAGCCCGCTCCCGAGGCCGCGCCGGTGCGCGCGCCGACCGACTGGAAGACCGAGGCTATGCAGAAGCGCATCCGCCGGCGCTATGCGCGCGAGCGGCGCTTCAAGCTGTTCGGGATGCTGGCGGTGATCCTCTCCGCCGCCTTCCTCGCCTTCCTGCTGTTCACCATGGTGACCAATGGCTGGCGCGGCTTCACCCGCACCGAGATCGCGCTGCCGCTCGATTTCCCGGCAATGGCGATGCAGATCGAGCCCGCCCAGCTCGCCACCCCCGGCGCCAACCTAGCGCTGTCGGGCGCGGAGCTGGAGGACAAGGTATCCAACGCGGCGATCGCCGCCTATGGCCCGCAGAGCGTGCCGGTGCTGTCCGACGCCGCCTGGCTGAAGGTGCGCGAAGCATTGAAGGCCGATCCCTCGCTGCTCGGGCGCAAGGCGACGCTTTGGGTGCCGACATCGACCCAGATCGAACAGGGGCTGCGCGGCAACGATGCGGCGGCGCCGCTGGCGAAGAAGCTCTACGACGCGGGCAAGCTGCATACCGGGTTCAACACCGGCTTCTTCGGCGATTCGGATTCGACCGACCCGGTGGCGGTGGGCATCTGGGGCGCGTTCAAGGGATCGCTGCTGACCATGGCGGTGACCTTCCTGATCGCCTTCCCGATCGGCGTGCTCGCGGCGATCTATCTCGAGGAATATGCCCCGAAGAACCGCTGGACCGACCTGATCGAAGTTTCGATCAACAATCTGGCGGCGGTGCCCTCGATCATCTTCGGCCTGCTCGGGCTGGCCGTGTTCCTGGGCAGCTGGAGCCTGTTCGGGGTGCGGGTGGGGCCGCTGCTGCCGCGCTCTGCGGCTCTGGTCGGCGGCGTGACGCTTGCGCTGATGATCATGCCGGTGATCGTCATCGCCAGCCGCAACGCGATCAAGGGCGTGCCGCCGTCGATCCGCGACGCCGCGCTCGGCATCGGCGCGAGCCGCATCCAGGTGGTGTTCCACCATGTCCTGCCGCTCGCCATGCCGGGCATCCTGACCGGCACGATCATCGGCATGGCGCGTGCGCTCGGCGAGACCGCACCGCTGCTGCTGATCGGCATGCGCGCCTTCATCGTGACGCCGCCGGGCGGCTTCACCGATCCCGCCACCGTGCTGCCGGTCCAGATCTTCCTCTGGTCCGACGAAGTCAGCCGCGGCTTTGTCGAGAAGACCAGCGCCGCGATCCTTGTTTTGCTGGTGTTCCTGCTCGCCATGAACGGGCTCGCCATCTATCTTCGCAACAAATTCGAGACCCGCTGGTGATGACCGACGCTGCCCCCACCCCCGCGCACAAGATGTCCGCCCGCGACGTCAGCGTGTCGTACGGCGACAAGCAGGCGATCCGCGACGTCTCGATCGACGTCGACATGGACCATGTCACCGCGTTCATCGGCCCGTCGGGCTGTGGCAAATCGACCTTCCTGCGCACGCTCAACCGGATGAACGACACCATCCCGAGCGCGCGGGTGACCGGCGAGATCACGCTCGACGGCGAGAATATCTATTCGAGCGACATGGACGTGGTGCAGTTGCGCGCCCGGGTGGGCATGGTATTCCAGAAGCCGAACCCCTTCCCCAAGTCGATCTATGAGAATGTGGCGTACGGCCCGCGCATCCATGGGCTGGCGGCGTCGAAGGGCGCGCTGGACGGCATCGTCGAGCAGTCGCTGCGCCGCGCCGGCCTGTGGGACGAAGTGAAGGACCGGCTAAACGACAGCGGCACCGCGCTTTCGGGCGGCCAGCAGCAGCGTCTTTGCATCGCCCGCGCCATTGCGGTCGATCCCGAAGTGATCCTGATGGACGAGCCCTGCTCGGCGCTCGATCCGATCGCGACCGCCAAGATCGAGGAGCTGATCCACGAGCTAAAGGGCCGCTACGCCATCGTGATCGTCACCCACAACATGCAGCAGGCGGCGCGCGTCAGCCAGAAGACTGCGTTCTTCCATCTCGGCCAGCTGGTCGAATATGGGGATACCGACAATATCTTCACCGCGCCGAAGCAGGAGCGGACGAAGGATTACATCACCGGCCGGTACGGCTAGGAGCGAGGCACATGTCGACCGGGCAGGAACATACCGTAAAGGCCTTCGATCAGGACATCGGCCAGCTGCGCGCGCTGATCTCGCAGATGGGCGGGCTGGCCGAGCAGGCGATCGAGGACGCGATGCTGGCGCTGTCGCGCGGCGACATCGAGCTGGCCAAGGAAGTCCGCAAGAAGGACAAGCAGATCGATGCGATCGAGGCGGAGCTGGAAAAGCTCGTCGTCCGCGTGATCGCGCTGCGTGCGCCGATGGCCGACGATCTGCGCGAAGTGATCGCCGCGCTCAAGATCGCCGCGGTGGTCGAGCGGATCGGCGACTATGCCAAGAACATCGCCAAGCGCGTGCCGCTGATCCATGCCGATGGCGCCGATCGGATCGAGGTCGTCTCGATCCTGCCCTCGATGGGCCAGCTGGCGGCGGATATGGTGCATGACGCGCTCGATGCATTTTCGGCGCGCGATGCCGAGGCCGCGGTGCGGATCTGCGCGCGCGACAATGCGCTCGACGATTTCTACGACTCGATCTTCCGGACGCTGGTGACGTTCATGGTCGAGAATTCGAAGACGATCAGCCAGGTCGCGCACCTGCTGTTCGTCGCCAAGAATCTGGAGAGGATCGGGGACCACGCCACCAATGTGGCGGAGATGGTCTATTTCGCGGCGACAGGCAATTATATGGCCGAGCGCGAGACCGGGGCGAACTGAGCGGGAATTGGGGAATTTATGGCCCGAGTGAAGATGCTTCTCGTCGAGGACGACGCCGCGATTGCGGAGCTGGTCGCCTATCATTTCAAGCGCGAAGACTATGAGGTGAAGCACACGCCCGATGGCGAGGAAGCTTTGCTCCTCGCCAAGGAAGCGACGCCCGACATCGTGCTGCTCGACTGGATGGTCGAGGGGCTGAGCGGCATCGAAGTATGCCGGCGCCTGCGCCGCATGCCCGAGACGGCCAACGTGCCGATCATCATGCTTACCGCGCGCGGCGAGGAAGAGGATCGCGTACGCGGGCTCGAGACCGGCGCGGACGATTACGTCACCAAGCCCTTCTCGCCGCGCGAGCTGGTCGCCCGTGTCGGCGCGGTGCTGCGCCGCGTGCGCCCGGCGCTGGCCGGCGAGGCGCTGACCTATTCGGACATCGAGATGGACACGGTGGGCCACAAGGTCCGCCGCGGCGGCGAAGTGGTGCAGCTCGGGCCGACCGAGTTCCGCCTGCTCAAGCATTTCCTCGAGCATCCGGGCTGGGTGTTCTCGCGCGAGCGGCTGCTCGACGCGGTATGGGGGCATGACAGCGACATCGAGAGCCGCACGGTGGACGTGCATATCCGGCGTCTCCGGAAAGCGATCAACCATGGCAATCGGCCGGATATCATCCGGACGGTGCGCTCGGCTGGCTATGCGCTCGACGCGGGGAATTGATCTGAAATCCGTCATCCCGGCGAAAGCCGGGATCTCGGGCGGCTCTTTTCCCGCCTTCGCCTGAGATCCCGGCTTTCGCCGGGATGACGGTAATATGCGGGGAGCGTCGCTCCCCACATGAACCCCTTTTCACGAAACCATCCCCCGCCCCCTCGCGTTGCTGCGACCGGACGTACGAAACGCGTCCGATCTCAGGAGACGCACCCCATGAAGCTCCTTGCACTCGCCGCCGCGCTGACGCTCGTCGCCGGTGCCGCGCAGGCCCAGACCTCGGCGCAGAAGGCCGATTCCCCCAGCAACAATGATGCGAGCAAGCTGGGCGGCTATGCGCCGGCCGCGCCGCTGTTCAGCACCGGCACCACCCCGCCACCGGGCACCCAGGTGGTGTTCGTGCCGAGCACCCAGACGCCGAGCCAGGCCTTCCCGCCGCCAGCGCCGAAGGAAAGCTACCCGGTCTGCAAGCGTGGCCAGTTCGACGGCTGCCGCCAGCGCGGGAGCTGAACCGCGCTCAATGCCCCTTTTTGCGGGATCAAATGTGCCGGGCGCGCAACATAGCGCCCGGCACATTCGTTTCGGTTGCGACGGGCGGGGATTGAGAGAGGATTGCTCAGAATGAAGTTCATGCTCCTGGCCACCGCCGCCCTGGCGCTTGGCGGCACCGCCATCGCGCAGGACATGCCGCAGACCGCGCCGCAAACGGCACCGGCGCCTACGCCCCCGGCACCGCCCGCTCCGCCGGCCGATGCACCACCGCCCCCGCCCGAGGCACCGGCTACCCCTGCCGACCCGGCCGCGCCGCCGCCCCCGGCGACTAACCCGCCGCCCGCCGCACCGGAAACCCCGGCTGCTCCGGAAGCCACCCCGACGCCGCCGGCTCCGCCCGCGCCACCCGCCCCGCCGACGGCTGACGCCGCAACTGCGGCCGCGCCGATGGCTTCGGACCCGAAGAACTATCCGCGCTGCTCGAAGACCGTGAAGGACCATTGCCGCCAGGGGCGGTGATTCTTGGGTTCGGGGCGAGCCCAGCGCTCGCCCCATTCCGCCTCACCCCAATCGTCATCCCGGCGAAAGCCGGGATCTCAGGCGATGGCGGGAATGGAGCCGCACGAGATCCCGGCTTTCGCCGGGATGACGGTATTGGTTGGGCTACGCTTCTGGTCGGGCGACGGTTTTGGTTCCGCGACGACATGAGGCCGGGATGACGGTTATGCCCACCGCTAACGGTTGTTGCGGCTTGTCTCCCCCTCCCCGCCCTGCCTAATCTCTCCGCAAAGGAGAGACCTGCATGACCATCGACTTCAAGGACCGCGTTGCCATCGTCACCGGGGCCGGCGGCGGGCTGGGCCGTGCCTATGCGCTCGAGCTGGCGAAGCGCGGAGCCAAGGTGGTCGTCAACGACCTGGGCGGATCGCGCGACGGCACCGGCCATTCGGACGCGGCATTGAAGGTCGTCGAGGAGATCGAGGCGCTCGGCGGCGAGGCGATGTCGAATGGCGGCAGCGTCACCGACTATAACCACATGGTCGCGATGGTCGAGGCGGCCAAGGCGAAATGGGGCCGGATCGACATCCTGATCAACAATGCCGGCGTGCTGCGCGACAAGAGCTTCGCCAAGATGGAGCCGGAGGACTTCAAGTTCGTCGTCGACGTCCATCTGATCGGCTCGGCCAACTGCACCAAGGCGGTGTGGGAGACGATGCGCGAGGCGAATTACGGCCGCATCCTGATGACCGCATCCTCCACCGGGCTGTTCGGCAATTTCGGCCAGGCCAATTACGGCGCGGCCAAGCTCGGCCTCGCCGGGCTGACCAAGACGCTCTACCTCGAAGGCGCGAAATACGGGATCAAGGTCAATACGATCGCCCCGGTGGCGGGCACGCGGATGACCGAGGACCTGTTCCCCGAGGAAGCGTTCAAGGCATTCGCGCCCGAGAATGTCGCGCCCGCCGCGCTGTTCCTGGTGAGCGAGGATGCGCCGACCAACCAGATCGTCGGCGCCGGCGGCGGGGTGGTCCAGGCCGCCTATGTGACGCTGACCCAGGGCGCGAAGCTCGAGGCGCTGACGCCAGAGGCGGTGCAGGCGCAATGGGAGCAGATCACCGACCGCACCGGGGAGATCGTGCCGGGTTCGGGCAGCGAGCAGACGATGCTGATTTTGGGGAAGCTGCAGCAGAAATAACCGTCATCCCGGCGAAAGCCGGGATCTCGTGTGGCTCCTGTCCCGCGCCTTCGCCTGAGATCCCGGCTTTCGCCGGGAGGACGGAGTGGGGCCCGGGATGACGGATCGAGGCCACCCGCCTTACTGTATTGATTCACTAACACACGCATGATACACCCTCCCCAACAGGAGGAGACTGCCATGTATAGCGAAAGCGATCTGGCCAGTGCCGTGGAGGCGGGGGCGCTTTCGCCTTCGGCTGCCAACGCACTGCGCAACTATGTCGCCGAACGGCGCGCGGCGCCGGCGGTGGATGAGGAGCATTTCAAGCTGCTCACCGGCTTCAACGACATCTTCGTGGCGATCGCCGCCGCGCTGATCCTGGTCGCCGCGGCGCGGATCGGAGCGTTCTTCGGCGAGATGCTGATCGGCCCGGGGCCGGAGCCTCGGATCGTCGGCGGCTATATGATCGGCGGGGGCCTGGCCGTCGCCGTGTCGAGCTGGATGCTCGCCGAATATTTCACTGCGAAGCGCCGCATGGCCCTGCCCTCGATCCTGCTGCTGTTCGGCTTTGTCGGCGGCGTCGGCGCCGCGCTTGCGGGCGCCTTTGCTGCGAACATCCCCTGGATCGAGGAGCAGATGCACCTCGCCACCGATCTGCAGAAGCAACAGCTCGGCGCGGGCATTGCCGCGATCGTCGGCCTGCTGACCGCGCTTGCCACCTGGATCCACTGGAAGCGCTTCATGGTGCCGATCACCGTCGCCGCGGGCGGGCTGGTGATCGTCGGCATGGGCGTGGCGATCGTGCTCGCACTGGTGCCCAATGCGAAGGACTGGGTGAACGAGATGCTGCTCGTCGCTGGTGTCGCGATGTTCTTCCTGGCGATGCGCTGGGACATAACCGATCGCGAGCGCCGCACCCGCCGCTCGGACGTGGCCTTCTGGCTCCACCTCGCCGCGGCGCCGCTGATCGCGCACCCGGTGTTCCACATGCTCGGCGTGTTTGACGGCGAAGTCACCGGCCCGGTCGCCGGCGTGGTGATCGCGCTCTACATCGCCTTTGCCTTCATTGCGCTGGCGGTAGACCGCCGCGCGCTGCTCGTCTCCAGCCTCGTCTATGTCCTGTGGGCGATGTACGCGCTGTTCCAGGCGACCGGTGCGGTCGAACTGGCGGCGGCGCTGACTGCGCTGGTGATCGGATCGGCACTGCTGCTGCTCTCGGCCTTCTGGCAGCCGGTGCGCCGCACCGTCGTCGGCCTGCTCGGCGGGCTCGAAGAGCGGCTGCCGCCGACCCAGCTCGTCACCGCCTGATTGAAGGAACCCAGGTAATGCCGCTTCTGACGATCGCCCTGCTGCTCGCCACGCCCCAGCCGCTTGCCGCTCCCGCCGCACCGGCGGCGGCACAAGCGGAGGGCCCGCTGGTCGAGCTGGTCCGGGCGTTCGTCGAAGCGGAGCGGGCCTTTGACCAGGAGAAGCTCGCCGATCTGGTGACGCACGACTATGCCGAAGTCTCGCCGCTGGGCGATGTCGACACGCATGACGCATTTCTCGGCTTCTATGCCGCCGACAAGCAGCGGCCGGTGCCGGTGACGAAGCTCAGCGAGCCGCGGGTGCGCGAATATGGCGATGCGGCGTCGACCATCGTGCGGCTGTCGTTCGACTTGCCGGCGCCGGCGAGCCAGCCGCCGCGCACGGTCTCGATGCGGGCAAGCTTCCTGGCGGTGCGCGTGCGGGGCAGCTGGAAGATCGCGGCGGCGAGCTACACGCCGATCCGCCCGCCCGCGCCGCCGCAACCGGCCAGGCCCTGACATCCTGCTCGGAAGGAAGCACGGTCCCCAGCCCTGCTTCCGATACCACTCCCCTCCCGCGCTCCCGGCGCGGGAGGGGATTTTTCGTTAGGGCTGCTCGATCGCCGTGCCCGGCCGCGCGCTCATCGCGGTGCCGACCGAGGAGAGCACGATCAGGCATACCGCCAGCCATTGCATGCCGCTGAGCACTTCACCGAGCAGCAGCAGCCCCATCAGTGCGCCCACCGCGGGCTCGGCACTGAGCAGCGTGCCGAAGGTGTTGGCGGGGAGCCGGGGCAGCGCGATCATCTCGAGCGCATAGGGGATCGCGCTGGAGACGATGCCGACAAGCAGGCCAAGCATCAGCACTTCCGGGCGGAGCAGCGCGGGGCCGGCATGGAGGATGCCGACGGGGGCTGCGAGGCAGGCGGCGATCAGCATGCCCCCAGCGGCGGCGGCGGGTCCATGCGCGGCGCCGGCATGGCGGCCGGTGAGGATATAGGCCGACCAGCAGGCACCGGCGACAAGCGCGAGGGCGACGCCGCGCCAGTCGAGATGCGCGGCGCCCTTCCAGATCGGCAGCAGCAGCGCGAGGCCGAACACCGCGAGCCCGATCCAAAGAAAGTCGATCTTGCGCCGGGAGGTAAGCACCGCGACCGCGAGCGGGCCGGTGAACTCTACCGCGATCGCGATGCCGAGCGGGATATAGGACAGCGCCTTGTAGAAGCTAAGGTTCATCACCCCGAGCACCAGCCCATAGCCGAGCAGCGAGCGCCAGCCGGCGTCGAGCTTGATCCGCCAGGGCCGGAAGATCGCCGATAGGATGACCGCGGCGACGATCAGGCGCAGCGCGGTTGCGCCTTCGGGGCCGACCAGCGGGAACAGCTTCTTGGCGAAGGTGGCGCCCATCGTCACCGACAGCAGCGACACGAACAGCGCGGATAGCGCGACAAGATCGACGCGCGGCGAAGCGGGCCGCGGGGCAACGAAAGCGGACATCAGGACACTCGGGATATGCAGGGGTGTTTTGGCAGAGGATATGGACTCAGCCGCGATAAGGGTGGTTTATTTTTGCGCTTATCCGATAAAGTTTATCGCAGTAGGCTCTGAAAATGACGAAGATTGAACCGCTCGATTCGTTCGACCTGAAACTGCTCGATCTGCTCCAGCGCGATGTGCAGCAGCCGGTGGCAGCGCTGGCCGAGCAGGTCGGGCTGTCCGCCCCCGCCTGTTACCGGCGCATCCGGCGGCTGCGCGAGACCGGGGTGATCGAGCGCGAGATCGCGGTGGTGCGCCCGAAGACGCTCGGCTGGCCGCTCTCGATGATCGTGCTGGTGTCGCTGGAGCGCGAGAATGCCGACACGGTGAGCGAGATGTTCGAGATCTTCCGCCGCGAGCCCGAGGTGATGGAAGCGTGGAACGTCACCGGCGACCATGATTTCGCAGTACGGATCATCGCGCGCGACATGGAAAGCTATGACGATCTGGTCCGCCGGCTGTTCTCGGCCGACGAACGGGTGCGGACCTTCGAGACTCTGGTGGTGATCCGCGAGACCGGCGGGATGGGTCCGGTGCCGGTGGGGTTTGGAGGATAAAGCCTAGTCCTCCACCAGCTTCATCAGCCGGCGCTCGACCGGCGCCAGCACCGGGCCCAGCTCATGCCCGCGCTTGAGGATCAGGCCGCTTTCGTTGACCAGCGCCCACATGCCCTGGCGGTTGCGCAGGCTCGGGCGCTTCTCGATCCGGTATTCCGGGCGCTCGGCGGCGCGGCGGAAGGCGGCGAAGATCGCGGCGTCCTTGTCGAAGTTCATCGCATAGTCGCGCCAATGGCCGGCAGCGACCATGCGGCCATAGAGATCGAGGATGCGGGTGAGCTCGGGGCGCTCGAAGCCGACCTGGCCGGGGCGTCCGAGAGGGAGTGGCGTTACGGTGCCCATTTACGCGCTGTCGCGCTGCTCCCCCTCGGTCCGGCGCTCGGCAAGCACGGCGTCGAGCCGCTTGCGCATCGCCTCCAGCTCGCAGCGCATGATCTCGAGCTTCTGGGTCTGCGGATCGAACAACTCGCTGCACGGCGTGCCATAGGGCACGAAGTCCTTCTGCCACTTCTCCGCTTCCACCAGGGTCGGCTTGGCCGGGATGCCGACCATCACCGCGCCAGGCGCGACGTCCTTGGTGACCACGGCATTGGCGCCGATGCGCGCGCGCTCGCCCACCGTGATCGGGCCGAGCACCTGGGCGCCCGAGCCGAGGATTGCGCCGTCGAGCAAGGTCGGGTGGCGCTTGCCGGCCACGCCATTGTCCGGACTGGTGCCGCCCAGCGTGACGCACTGGTAGATGGTGACGTCGTCGCCGATCTCCGCCGTCTCGCCAATCACGACAAAGCCGTGATCGATGAAGAAGTTGCGGCCGATCTTCGCACCCGGATGGATGTCGATCGCGGTCACGAAGCGCGACCAGTGGTTCACCACGCGGGCGAGGAAATAGAGGCGGTTGCGGAACAATGCGTGCGCGATGCGGTGATAACCGAGCGCCCAAACGCCCGGATAGAGCAGGATTTCCGCGCGGGATCGCGGCGCGGGATCGCGCGCCTTGATCGAATCCAGATACGCCAACAGGCGCTGAAACATGGCCGGTCCCCTTTTATCGGGTGTCCACATAATAGCTAAACCCGCAGAATTCCAGAATGGCCCATTCTGCGCTTGGCCGCACTAAAGCCGATGTATCTTGTTGGAACGTTCCGGGGCCGTCATCCATTCCATCCCGGCCCAACCTTTCAAGGTGCGAATGATCTTTGGAATCGACCTGAGCCTCCTGCTGCCGTTCATCGCGGTGGGATTTGCCGCCCAGATGGTGGACGGCGCGCTGGGCATGGCCTTTGGCGTGATCTCCAACACCCTGTTGCTGAGCCTGGGGGTGCCGCCCGCGGCAGCCTCTGCCGGCGTGCACACGGTGGAAACCTTCACGACCGCAGTCTCCGGCATCAGCCACGCAGTGCACAAGAATGTGAACTGGAAGCTGTTCCTGCGCATCGCCGTGCCCGGGGTGATCGGCGGCGCGCTCGGTGCCTATGTGCTGTCGAACATCGACGCCGGCACCGCCAAGCCCTTCATCCTCGCCTATCTGACCGCGATCGGCTTCTACCTGTTGTGGCGCAGCCGGCACTATCCGCCCAAGGAAAAGTCACCGAAGATCGTCGAGCCGCTGGGCCTTGCCGGCGGCTTCCTCGATGCGGCAGGCGGCGGCGGCTGGGGGCCGGTGGTGACCAGCAACCTGCTCGTCCAGGGTGCCGCCCCGCGCACCACGATCGGCACGGTCAACACCGCCGAGTTCTTCGTCACCTCGACGATCTCGGCAACCTTCATTACCCAGCTCGGCTGGGGCGCCTTCACCTTGGCGACGGTGGGCCTGCTGATCGGCGGCGTGATCGCGGCACCGTTCGGCGCGCTGCTCGCCAAGCGGGTGGAGCCCAAGACGCTGATGCTGCTCGTCGGCGTCGTGCTGACGCTGACCAGCGTTTACAATCTGTACCTGGCGCTGGCGCGGTAGGTTTAATCCGTCATCCCGGCGAAAGCCGGGATCTCGTGCGGCTCCTGTCCCGCGCCTTCGCCTGAGAACCCGGCTTTCGCCAGGATGACGGATATTGGGCTTTACACCTTCCTTACGCCCTCCCCCATCTTCCCTCTCGAAGCTTAACGCGGTTCCGCCCCACATCCCCACGCATGTGGGAAAGCAGCAGGAACAGCCGCCACGGGCGGATACGGCGCGTCGGCGCTCCCGAGAGCAACGGGCAAAGGCGCTGGGGCCGAATCGTCGACTGGCTGGGCGCGCGTCGCCCGCTCGACCTGATCCTGGGCTGCATGATCGCGATCACCGTCATCTCGATGATCGCCCGCGCGGTTTAGGCCATGCTGGTAACCTTGCTCTTTGCGCTTGGCGCGGTGATCGGGCTGGCGCCCCGCGCCGATACCCAGCTTGCCCGGTTCAACTATGTGACCACCGGGATATTGGGCGCCACGCTGGGCGGGCTGCTGCCCCTGCTGCTGCTGTGCGATGCCGCCCCCGCCGGGCTGCGACTGCTCGCTGGCATGGCGATCGGCATGGCCAGCGTGATCGCGCTCGCGCAGCTCAGAATGCGCAATCACTCGATCAATCGATAAAGTTTGATCGATTAAACCGATCACCCCGAACGGGCTTTCCAATTTCACATTGCGGTGCAGCGGCCCTATCTCGCCATTGCAACAACAACCCCCGTTCCGGAGGAATACCAAGCAATGGCTCTCATCGGCAGCACCATCAAGCCGTTCACCGCCCAGGCCTACAAGGAAGGCAAGTTCGTCGAAGTCACCGACGCGGACGTGAAGGGCAAGTGGGCGGTGTTCTTCTTCTACCCGGCGGACTTCACCTTCGTGTGCCCGACCGAGCTCGAGGACCTGGCGGACATCTATCCGCAGCTCCAGAAGATGGGCGTGGAAGTCTACTCGGTTTCGACCGACACCCATTTCAGCCACAAGGCATGGCACGACACTTCGCCGGCGATCGGCAAGATCAACTATTACATGCTCGGCGACCAGAACCACGTCCTGTCGACCAACTTCGACGTGCTCCGTGAGGGCCAGGGCCTGGCCGATCGCGGCACCTTCGTCGTCGATCCGGAAGGCGTGATCCAGCTGGTCGAGATCACCAGCGAGGGCGTGGGCCGCAACGCGGCAGAACTGCTTCGCAAGATCAAGGCTGCGCAGTACATCGCCGCGCATCCGGGCGAAGTCTGCCCCGCCAAGTGGGAAGAAGGCGCCGAGACCCTCGCCCCGTCGCTCGACCTGGTCGGCAAGATCTAATCCCCCAGGCGCCTGCCAGCCCCCTTGCGGGCGCCCCCAGCGGCCCGGGACGGTGAGTCATCCTTCTGTCCCGGGCCGTTTTGTATCTGAATTCTGTGGAGTTTCTGCCATGCTCGACGCAAACCTGACCCAGCAGCTCAAGGGCTATCTGACGAACATCCGGGAGCCGATCGAGCTGGTCGCCAGCCTCGGCGACGATGCCAAGTCGCGCGAGCTGGAGGAGCTGCTGAACGAAATCGCCGCGCTGTCGGACAAGGTCTCGGTCGTCCGCACCGATGACGATGCCCGCAAGCCGAGCTTCCTCATCCACCGCACCGGCACCGATATCGGCGTGCGCTTCGCGGGCCTGCCGATGGGGCATGAGTTCACTTCGCTGGTGCTCGCCCTGCTCCAGGTCGGCGGCCATCCAAGCAAGGCGGCGCAGGAGCTGATCGAGCAGGTGAAGAACCTGGACGGCGACTTCACCTTCGAGACCTATTTCTCGCTGACCTGCCAGAACTGCCCGGACGTGGTGCAGGCGCTGAACCTGATGGCAGTGCTCAACCCGCGCATCCGCCACACCTCCATCGACGGCGGACTGTTCCCGGCCGAAGTCGAAGAGCGCAAGGTGATGGCGGTGCCGACCGTATTCCTCAACGGCGAGCCCTTCGCCAGCGGCCGGATGGAGCTGGAGCAGATCGTCGCCAAGATCGACAGCGGTGCCGAGAAGCGCACGGCTGCCAAGATTGCCGGCAAGGATCCGTTCGAGGTGCTGGTGGTCGGCGGTGGCCCCGCCGGTGCTGCAGCTGCGATCTATTCGGCCCGCAAGGGCATCCGCACCGGCATCGCGGCGGAGCGTTTCGGCGGCCAGGTGCTCGATACGATGAGCATCGAGAACTTCATCTCGGTGAGCCACACCGAAGGCCCGAAGCTCGCCGCGCATCTCGAGCAGCACGTCAAGGACTATGACGTCGACATCATGAACCACCAGCGCGCGGCCAAGCTCGTGCCGGCGAAGCATGAGGGTGGCCTGCATGAAGTGGTGCTGGAGAATGGCGCGAGCCTGAAGGCGCGCACCGTGATCCTCTCCACCGGCGCCCGCTGGCGGACGATGGGCGTGCCCGGCGAGGAAGAGTATCGCAACAAGGGCGTGACCTATTGCCCGCACTGCGACGGCCCGCTGTTCAAGGGCAAGCGCGTGGCCGTGATCGGCGGCGGCAATTCGGGCGTCGAGGCCGCGATCGACCTGGCCGGGCTGGTCGCGCACGTGACGCTGATCGAGTATGACAGCCAGCTGCGCGCCGACGCGGTGCTCCAGCGCAAGCTGGGCAGCCTGCCCAACGTCAAGGTGATCACTTCGGCGCTGACCACCGAAGTGGCCGGCGACGGCGAGAAGCTGACCAGCCTGACCTACAAGGACCGCAACCACGGCACCGAGCATCAGGTCGAGCTGGAAGGCATCTTCGTGCAGATCGGCCTGGTGCCGAACACCGAGTGGCTGAAGGACGCGATCGCCCTGTCGCCGCGCGGCGAGATCGAGATCGATGCGCGCGGCGAGACTTCGCAGAAGGGCATCTTCGCGGCGGGCGACTGCACCACCGTGCCGTACAAGCAGATCGTGATCGCGATGGGCGCGGGCTCGACTGCGGCGCTCTCGGCGTTCGATTACATGATCCGCCTGCCGGATGAGCTGAGCGAAGCGGCGTAACGCTTCACTGTGGACCAATTGGAAGGGCCGGGACGCGTTCCCGGCCCTTTTCCTTTGCGTGGGTGCGGTGCAGGATTGAGGCATGCCGAGCCTCCTTCCCCTTATGCTGGCAGTTGCCGCGTGGAGCGGCACGGTCGAACATCGCACCAGCTTCGGATCGGTGACGCTGATCCAGCAGGAATGGACGCGCGACCCGAGCCAGCCGCCGATCATGCATGTCCCCGATTCCTGGAAGAAGCTGCACCTGCGCTGGGACGCGCCGGGCGGGGACATGGCGGTTTCGGTGATCGACGACGGCTATATCCTCGAGATTGGCGTCGAAGGGCATGACTGTTCGTCGAGCGGCCCCTATCGCCATTATCGCGGACGGATCGGCGAGCCGCTGCTGTGGACGCAGATGCGGGCCCAGATGACCGAGCTGATGCGGCTCTGCCCCCGGATTTCCCGCGCGCAATCGGCCGCCTATCTCCGTGCGTTCGCGGGCACGCGCGACGACTTCACTGCCGGCGTGGAAGCGCTCAAGAAGCATGCAGTGGTCTTCCTCGGCCCGAAGCTGGCCCGGTGCCGCCCGCCGAAATTCACCGGCGTCATCGACCCATTCGGCCCCCGATGCGAGGGAATGGAGTAGCGCCGCAGGGGTGACTTGATCGCCGCAATCACTATATAGGTGCCTGACAATCGAAACAGGCGATCAATGGCGCAGACCACCTATCTCCCCACGCTCAAGCAGCTCCAATATCTCGTCGCGCTTAAGGACCATGGCCATTTCGGCCGGGCGGCGGAGAGCTGCTACGTTACGCAATCCACCCTCTCCGCCGGCATCCGCGAGCTGGAGACGCTGATCGGCGTAGTGCTGGTCGAGCGGACGCGGCGGGTGGTGCGCTTCACGCCGCTGGGCGAACGCATCGTCGAAAAGGCCCGCCGGGTGCTGCGCGAGGCGGACGAGCTGGGCGACCTCGCCCGCGCCGCCGGGCGGCCGCTTTCGGGCGAGATGCGGATGAGCGTGATCCCGACAATCGCCCCCTTCCTGCTGCCGCGCATCCTGCCCAAGCTGCGCCGCGACTATCCCGACCTGAAGCTCTATCTGCGCGAGGAGACCAGCGGACAGGCGTGCGAAGGGCTGCACCATGGCCGCACCGATTGCGTGCTGCTCGCCCTTCCCTATGCGTGCGGCGACGTGGAGACGGCGCCCTTGTTCGACGACCGGCTGTTCGTCGCGTACCGCGAGGGCGAGATGGACCCGAGCGCCTCGATCCGCCCGGCCGAGATCGACGAAACGCGGCTGCTGATGCTCGAGGACGGGCATTGCCTGAAGGAACATGCCCTCGCCGCCTGCAACCGCCCGGAACTGCGCGCCGAGGCGACGATGCTGGGCACCTCGCTGCACACCATGGTCCAGATGGTCGACAACGGTCTCGGGGTAACGATGCTGCCCGAGATGGCAGTGGATTCGGGCATCCTCGACCATACCCAGGTCGCCGCGCGCCCACTGGACGCGGACAATGCCTCGCGCCGGATTGCGCTGGTGTGGCGCAAGGCAAGCCCACGCGAGCGGGACTTCCGGCTGCTGGCCGACGTGCTGGCGGAGGCGCGGCCTTAGTCCGTCTGGAAGGCTTCGCGCAGCGGATCCACCTGCTGCATGCGCTCATGCAGGATGGTCACGATGCCGATCGCGCCATCCTCAAGCACCCGCCAGTATAGCAGGTGCCGTTCGTAGCGGGCATAATAGCCGGAAATGCCAAGTTCGCTCGGAAGCGTGCGCCAAGGCGCCGAACGCTCCGCTAATGCCTCGATCCGCGCCAGCATACCGTCAAGATAGGCTGTGCCTGCGTATCGCCCCAGCGGGCGCGTGTGTAATCGAAAATCTCCTCAAGCCGCAGCTCGGCTCGCGGAAACAGGCGGTACCCGCTCACGCTTGCCAGCGCTTGCGCGCGCGCTCCAGAAATGCATCGCGATCAAAGGGTCTGGCATCGCTGTCGGGCGCGGAGAAGGCCTGCTGCAACTCCGCCTTGAGCTCCTCGAACCGCGCCTGCTCCACCCGCTCCTTGTCCTGACGGATCAGGTGGCGGACATATTCGCTGGCGTTCTCGTACAGACCCTGTTCGCCGATATTCTCGGCGATGAATTCTTCGAGCGGACCATTCACGCGGACATTGAGGGTTGTGGCCATAAGCGCCTCCTTGTCACGATATAGTGGAATATCGTTGACGCCTCAACCTTGCCAGCGCTCCGCCGCCACCTCATCGCTCGCCCGCGCCTCAACCCAGCTCGCGGCATCACCGCGCCATTCGCGCTTCCAGAAAGGCGCGTCGGTCTTGAGGCGGTCGATCAGATAGGCGCAGGCCTCCAGCGCTTCGCGGCGGTGTGCGGCGGCGGTGCCGATGAAGACGATGCGCTCGCCCACTTCCATCCGGCCGACGCGGTGGAGGACAGTGACGCCGAGCAGGTTCCAGCGGTCCATCGCCGCTTCCGCTAGCGTGCAGAGCGCATCCTCGGTCATGCCGGGATAATGTTCGAGCTCGAGCGCGGTGATGCCATCGCCGCCGCGCACCACGCCGGTGAAGCTCGCCACCCCGCCCGCGCCGCGCTCCTCAAGCGCCGCCAGCTCCAGCGCCAGCTCGATCGGCGCGGGATCGATCGAGACGCGGATCATCCGCCCGTCACCGGAGGAAAGAGCGCGACTTCCTTCGCGCCACCCAACGCAGTGTCGAGCGGCACGAAGCGCTGGTCGATCGCGGCGCGCAGCCTGGCCGGTTCGGCAAAGGCAGCAGCATGGCCGGGGCTGCGCGTGGTGAGCCAGGCGATCAGATCGGCCACCGTCACCACCGTCTCGGGCGGCGCGACGCTTTCCTGCCCCGTGCCGATCGCTTCGCGGACCCAGGCGAAATAGAGCAGCTCCATCACGTATCCATGTGCCGCAGGCCGACGCGGAGATAGTCCCAGCCGGTGATCAGGGTGAGCGCGGCGGAGACCCAGAAGGCAGCCAGCGCCGCCTGCCACAACCACGCATAGGGCAAGGCACCGACCAGGATCAGCCCGCCGAGCGAAACCAGCTGCAGCGTCGTCTTCCACTTGGCGAGGCGCGAAACGGGGAGCGAGACCTGGATACCGCCCAGGAACTCGCGCAGCCCCGAAACCGCGATCTCGCGCACCAGGATCACCAGCGCGGGGATCAGGTGAAGATCGGTGATCACCCCGCGCCCGGCGAGGATCAGCAGCACCGCGGCGACCATGATCTTGTCGGCGATCGGATCGAGGAACACCCCGAGCTTCGACACCGTGCCCTGCGCGCGGGCGAGATAGCCGTCGAAATAATCGGTCACGCCCATCAGGCAGTAGATCGCAAAGGCGATGCCATAGCCAAGGCGCCATTCGGGCCACCACAGGAACGCCGCGAGCAGCGGGACCGTGATGATGCGCGACAGGGTGAGGATGTTGGGCAGCGTCAGCATTCTGAGGTGCTTACCACCGGAATTGTGCCGCCGTCATCCCCGCCAAAGGAGTGGATGCGACGGGCACGGGCCAGCAGACCAGAATCCGTCATCCCGGCTTGCGCGGGGATGACGGCTATGAGGCCGGGATGACGGAAGTCTGCCCTACTTCACCAGCTTGAACCGGATCGCCTGCCCGCCCCCAGGCGCCAGCGCCAGATCGAGCGTGTCGCCACTCGTCACCACGCGCTTCTCGATCGCATAGGCGACCGGCTTCTTCACATAGTCCGCATCCGGCGCGTCGCGGTAGATCTGCGCTTCGTAGCGCTTGCCCGGCGCAAGGAAGTCGAGCTTCACCGGCAACGTGCGCGCCCTCTCGTCGGTGATCGCGCCGAGATACCAGTCCCCGCCGCCGCGCGGTTGGCGGGCGACAACGACATAGTCGCCGATCTCGGACGCCAGCGTCTTCGATACGTCCCAGTCGGTCGGCACGTCGCGGATGAACTGGAAGGCATCGAGATGCTTCTCGTAATTCTCCGGCAGGTCCGCCGCCATGTGGATCGGCGAATAGAGCACGACATATTCGGCCAGCTGCGCCGCCAGCGTCGACTGGTTGCGCTCGCTCAGCAGCGTCTTGCCATGCTCGAGGTCGAAGATGCCCGGGGTGAAGTCCATCGGCCCGGCGAGCATGCGCGTGAAGGGCAGGATCGTGAGGTGCTCGGGCGGATTGGTCGGGCGGCCCCAGGCGTTGAACTCCTGCCCGCGCGCGCCTTCGCGGCTCACCCAGTTCGGCCAGGTACGGCGCAGGCCCGTGTCCTTGACCGGCTCATGCGTGTCCATGACGATATGCCGCTTCGCCGCCGCCTCGATCACCTTCAAATGATGCTGGACCATGAACTGGCCGGCGAACCATTCCTTCCCGCCCTCGCGATCGAGGATGTCGCCCGAATGGCGGACATAGCCGGTCTTCACCGCCGGCACGCCAACCTTGGCATAGAGATCGAGCGCGTCCTCAAGCTGGTTCTCGTAATTGACCACCGCACCGGCGGTCTCGTGATGGCCGATCAGATGGACGCCCTTCGACTTCGCGTAGGCCGAAAGCATCGGCAGGTCGAAATCGGGATAGGATTTGGTGAAGCTGAACTTGTCGCCATTGTTGATCCACTCGCCGTCCCAGCCCTGGTTCCAACCTTCGACGAGCACGCCGTCGAACCCGTATTTCGCGGCGAAATCGATATAGCGCTTCACATTGTCGTTATTGGCGCCGTGGGTCGGCCCACTGCCCCAGGTGGTGCGGTTGAGATGCATCTCCCACCAGACGCCGACATACTTCCCCGGCTTGAACCACTTGTTGATATCCGGAAGCTTGCTCGGTTCGTTGAGGTTGAGCTCGATCCGGCTGTCCGCCAGCGCGCCGGGCGTGGTGCCGATCAGGATCGTGCGCCACGGCGTCGAGAAGGGCCCGGTCTTCTTCGCACCCACGCCGTCCGGCCAGGGCATCAGCCAGGCAGTGAGCATGCCGGCGCCATTGCCCTGAAGCAGCATGCTCGGGAAATCGACCAGCGCCGCTTCGTGAAAGGACAAATACAGGCCGTTATCGCCCTTCAGCGTCAGCGGCGTCTCGGCCAGCGTGATCCGGCGCGCATCGGTCTGGGTGTAGAGATATTCGTCGCGCTCCTGCCCCAGCCCTTCATACCACCAGGCCTGATAGGCGCCCTTGGTCCTGAACTCAGTGCGATCGGCAGTGACGCCGACCTGCTCGCCCGCCGGAATGCCCGCGTAAGTGTAACGGAAGCCCACCCCGTCATCGAAGATGCGGAAGGTGACCTGCATCGCCTTGTTCAGCGCGGTATCGCCCGCGATCGTCACCGCCAGCTCGCTGTGATTGTCGCGAACCAGCCGCTGCTCGCCCCAGGGCTGCTCCCAGCTGCTGTCCGAAGCCGAGCGCCGGGCATCGGTGATCGCGCTGTAGCGCGCCGCCGGTTCGCCGGCGAAGCTGAGACCGAGGTTCGAAGGTGCGATCACCACCGTATCGCCACGCTTCACTTCGTAGAGCGCCTGCCCGCCTTCGACCGAGACACAGACTTCAAGCGTCTTGCCCGGCGACTGGGCGCATTCGCGATCCGCCGCGAAGGCAGTGCCGGGAAGCGCAAGGGCAAGCAGGGTCACGAGGGTACGAGAGGTCATCCGGGGTCTTTCCTGTGGGGAAGTCATGATTGGGGAACGGCGAGCCGGGCCAGCCACGCGTCCTGCGTCGGCTGGCGCAACACTTGTTCGCGCACGAAGCCGAGCATGTGGCGGAACTGCGCCTTCACATCTTCGGGCGGCACACGATCGATCGCCGGTGGCCAGTTTTGGGGTTCGACGCCATGGCCGAGGAACAGCGCGCGCCAGCTGTCGGGCGGGAGGTTTTCCTCCTCGAACGGCGCCAGTTCACCGCGGCCGCGGAACAGCGCGATGGCATGGGCGAGATCGGACGATACCGCGAGCGTGTCCTCCCAGAAGGGGCCGGCATAGCGGGCCAGCGCGTAATGCGCGGACTGGAAGTCGCGCAGCCGATCCAGCGCTTGGCTGGTGGCGTGGTTATAGGCGTCCCGCTCGGCAGCGAAGCTGGTGCCGGCCGGGAAGTCGGCAAGCAGCTGGACCAAGCTCACCTGCAGTCCGAGCAGATCGAGGCCGTGGACGGGATCGAAACGCGCGCCGAGCGTGACCTGATTGCCGGTCCAGGGCCGTGCCGGGCGGCCGGGATCGAGCGTACGGATCACGGCGCCGGTGAGCGGCAGGTCCGAGGCGCCAGCCGCGGCAGCCAGCGCTTCGTCGTCGCTGGCCTGCTCGCTCGACCAGACATGGGTGACAAAGGTTGCCGGACGGCTCGGATAGAGCGCGGTCCAGCCGGTCGGGCCGGCGCGGTTCTCGGCATAAACCGGGAGATTGACGAAGGCCTGGCCCGCGGCGCTCAGCACGCGGTCGGCGGGAAAATGGGCACGCCAGCTCAGGAAATCCGTGTCGAACGCGCCACCGGTATCGACGAACAGGTCGCCCGCCAGTCGCCGCCCTTCACCGAGATCGAGCGCGGTGATCGTCTCGTCCTGCCGCTCAGGGGGTATCTCGTCAGCGGCATGGACGGTAACGCCGTGCCGGATCGCCGTCTCGCGCAGCAGCCGGGCATAGGCGATCGCCGGCAGATGATAGCCATAGTCGCAGCGACCATAGCGCGCGCTCCGGTCATCCGGCAGCATCAACCGCCGGTGTCGCGCGGCGGCGGCGGTGAGTGAAAAGTCGTCGAGCGGGATGCTCAGGCCATAGGCGCGCGCCTTGACCCAATGGGGGAAGAACTCGTCCTCGCCGATCCGGGCACCTGCCGAGCCATAAGCGTGGAGGAAGGGCTGGACCTCTGCCTTACTCCGGTCTTCGCCTGGGTAAGGGCTGGAAGATTGGCCGGGCGCAAGCTCCACAAAATTCTGCCCGAGCGTCAGGCTCCCTCCGGTCGCTCGCAGCAGCCCGGCCTCATCGATACGCAACTGAACATGCAGCGCCTCCAGCGCCGGAAATGTCGCATAGACATCCACCGGCGCCAGCCCGCTCGGCAGCTCCACCGCCTCCACCCGAACGCCCGAAGCCCCAAGCGCCTGCGCCAGGGCAGCCGCCGCCAGCCAGAGCGGCGCATCCCGCCCGGCGACGATCACGGTGAAGGCCCCGCTCATGCGACCACTGCCTCCTTCCCCGCCGGGCAATAGCCGGCGAGGAAATCGGCATGCGCGGGCAGCGCCGCCGCATTGCTGGCGATCCGCTCGCGCAAATCGGCGAGGCGGCCGGCAACCTGGTCGAGCGGGGCGCGATCGGCCTGGCGGTCATACCCCTCGGGCACGATCCCCTGCCCCATCAGCACCGCCAGCCAGGAGTCGCGCGAGAACAGGCCCAGCTTGTAATCCGGCGCGCGTCCGCTCGATCGGAACAGCTCGATCTTGTGCGCCAGGCTGTCCGGCAGCGCCATGTTCCGCACATGGTCCCAGAGCGGTTCGCCGTGCCGGGCATTGGCGGTGTAGTGGAGCACCAGGAAATCGCGGGTGCGGTCGTAATGGATCGCGAACAGCCGGTTGAACTCGGCCGCCAGCACCGGGTCGATCGCGCCGCCCGGCCGGGGCATCAGCTTGGCCAGATCGGTCACTGCCGCCTGGATCAGGAAGATGCTGGTCGATTCCAGCGGCTCTAGGAAGCCGGACGAAAGCCCGATCGCGACGACATTACCCTCCCAGCCGCGCTCCCGCCGCCCGGCCTGGAAGCGCAGCAGCCGCGGCTCGGCAAGCGGCGCGCCGTCGATCGCGCCGAGCAGCGTCTCGCGTGCCTGATCGTCGGAACAGAAGGCGCTGGAGAAGACATAGCCATTGCCGATCCGATGCTGGAGCGGGATGCGCCAGGTCCAGCCGCCGGTCTGGGCGGTGGAGCGGGTGAAGGGGGTGATCCCGGCCACGCTGGTGCAGGGCACCGCCATTGCGCGGTCGCAGGGCAGCCATTGGCTCCAGTCCTGCCACGCCACGCCCATGCTGCCCCCGAGCAGCAGCGATCGGAAGCCCGAGCAGTCGATGAACAGGTCGCCTTCGATCCGCGCGCCGGATTCGAGCGTGACGCTCTCGACCAGCCCGGTTTCGGCCCCGCGCGTGACTTCGGTGATCTTGCCCTCGATCCGCTGCACGCCGCGCTGGGTCGCCCAGCCGCGCAGATAGCCGGCATAAAGCCCGGCGTCGAAATGATAGGCATAGGAGAAGGTAAAGCGGATCGAGCGCGGATCCGGATCGGGCATGTCGAACACGCCTTCGCGGCACATCGCCGCCGCAAAACTGTACTCCGGCCATTCGCCGACCGGCGCGCCCGCCGCTTTCGCGCGCAGCCAATGGTGCTGGAAGTCGAGCCCGCCCCAGCGCTCGCCAAAGGTGCCGAAGGGATGGACATAGCGGCCGCCCGGTTTGTCCCAGCCGACAAACTCGATACCCAGCTTGAAGCTGCCCTGGGTGGCGGCCATGAACTCGGCCTCATCGAGCCCGAGCATCGCGTTGAATTCGCGGATATGCGGCAGCGTCGCTTCGCCGACGCCCACCGTGCCGATCTCGTCGGACTCGATCAGGGTCAGCGCATAATCGCTATCCGGCAGCAGGCGGGCGAGCCCGGCCGCGCACATCCAGCCCGCGGTTCCGCCGCCGACGATGACGACGCGCAGGGGCGCCGCGGATGGGTTTGCGCTGGGCTGCATCTATTCGCTCCCGAAAGAAATGGCGCCGCCGGAAAGGAACGGCGGCGCCGAGGGGAGTTAGAACTTGAACCGGGCGCCGAACTGGAAGCGGCGATCGACCCGGCTCCAGTTTGCGTCGCGGTAAACGGGCTTGGCGCCGGGCGTCTTGCTCGTGTCGCCGAAGATCTGCTGCTGGAACACGCTGGTGGTGCCGAGCAGGTTCGATCCCTCGACCGAGAGCTCGACCCATTTGGCCAGCGAGAAGCGCAGCGAGCCGTCGAGGAAGCCGGCCGCCTTCTGGAACACCGGCAGGCCGATGCAGCAGTCGAGATTGTCGGTGAGGAAGCGCGAGCGCCAGTTATAGGCGACGCGCATCGCCACCGGGCCCTTCTCGTAGAGCAGCACGGCGTTGAACGTGTGCTTGGAGATGCCCGCCAGCTGGTGCGAGTCCATCACCACGCCGCGGCCGCCCGACACGTCGAGGCCCGCGCCGAAGCCGCCTGTGCCGCCGCCGTCGAGCGCACCCGCCGTCACCAGGTTCGAGTTGTTGATGCCCGACTGGTCGACAAAGGTGTAGTTTAGCTGCGTACCAAGCCCGCTCAGCGCGCCCGGCAGGAAGTCGAAGAAGCTCTGGAAGGCAACTTCAAAGCCCTTCAACTCACCCCCGCCCGCCCCGTTGCGCGGCCCGCGCATCAGCACGGTCTGGGTGGAGCCGTTGTTGGTGAAGCCGCGATAGAACTCGCCGTACGCGATGCTCGAATTGAGCTTCTTGTAGAAGCCGTCGATCGTGAACGAGCTGCTGCGGCCAAAGTAGTGTTCGAAGGTCAGGTCGAACTGGTCGGCCGTGATCGGCTTGAGCGCCGGGAAGCCCGATTCCGCGCGGAACACGAAGTTGTAGCCGGTGACCGTCCCCGCGCCGTTGCGCACGAGATAGGGCGACGTCGCCGAACCGTCGAGGATCGGCCCGTTGATCGCGACGAAGTTGCGCAGCAGGCCGAAGTCCGGCCGCGACATCGCCCGCGAATAGCCGAAGCGGATGAAGCTCTTGTCGTCGAGGCCCAGCCGCAGGTTGAAGCTCGGCAACCAATTGTCATAGCTCGCCTTGTAGGTGTTGGGCGTGCCGCCACCGCTGGCGAAGGCTGTCACTTCCGGCGTGACGAAGCACATCGGGTTGACGATCCAGGTGGCCGGCAGCGTCGAGCCGCAGGGCTGATAGTTGGTGAAGGTGGTGGTCAGCGGATAGCCGACGCTGCCATCGGAATCGATGCTGGTGCGGACATAGCGCAGGCCGATATTGCCGCGGATATTGACCCCACCGACATTCACATTGTCGCCGCCGAAGCGCAGCATCGCATAGGCTGCGGTGGTCTTCTCCTTGACGTGCATCACCTCGGACGGGAGGTAGCAGCCCTCGACCGTGGCGTCGGGGCGGTCGCAGATCGGCGACCAGCCCGGCGCAAGCGGCGAGTTGGTGGTCGGGCCGCTCAGCCCCTGTACCAGCCGGCCGCGATCCATCAGCGTGGCGCGGTTGAGATAGACCAGCCCCGGATTGCTGTAGACATTGCCGTCGAAGAAGTTGCTGCCGAGCGTCGTGGTCTCCCACATGCCCGCGCCGTATCCCTTGAAGTCCGGGCGTCCGGCGTTGCAGGCGGGATAGGCGCCGCCGGTGGTGTTGTCGATGTTGAAGCCCGGGCCGTTGCAGTTCCACGATGCAGCGACCGGCGACCAGTTGAAGGTCGAGTAGCGCACCGTCTGGCTGCGATCGGCATAGCGCACGCCGACCTTGAGCGAGTCGAGCCAGCCGCCCTCGTCGAAATCATAGGCCAGGTCACCGCGCAGCGCGGTTTCCTTGGCGTCGTTATCCTCCAGATGCGCCTGGATGAACGGCAGCCAGTAATTATGCGGGTTGGAAACGCCGCCAGTGGCATAGTTGACGTTGGAGCCCGGCAGCAGCTCCACCTTGGGCACGCCGTCCTTGTTCACGCTGTACTTCATGTTGGCCATCGACCCGGTGGCGACGAGGATGTCGTCATTGGTCGTGTTGGCCCAGACATGCTGCGCATCGAGGTTCAGGTGCAGCCGTTCACCGATGTCCCAACTGATGTTGCCCGACAGGTCCTGGGTGCGCTCGCGGTGATCGAAATTGCGCGCCTCGTTCTCGAAATAGAGACCGTCCTGCAGCGTGGTGCAGACCGACGGCGCCGCGCAATTGTTGACGAAGGGCAGGCCCGGCACGGCCGAGCCGGTGTTGATCGCTTCCTGGGTGCTGTCCCAGCTGCCGCGCCAGCTGCCATGCGCCTGGGTGAGCGTGCCCGACTGGAGCATGCCGTCCGGCCCGAAGACGAAAGCGCTGGTGCCCGGCGCCGCGCCGAGGATCGAGGTGGCACGCGGATTAAACGCCGAGGTGCCGAAATAACTGCCGTCGAACTTCACATGGCTCGCCCGCTCAAGCCAGGCATTGTGATATTCGCTGTCATTATACTGGGCGGACATGCGGAAATTGCCCGCATTGTTCTCATATTGCGCCGCCGCCGAGATCCCGCGCCGGGTGCGGTCGTAATCGACCTGCGAATAGCGGATGCCGTCGGGGATATAGGCCCAGCCGCTGCCGCCGAACGGATTGGCGGTGCAGTTGACGGTGCCATTGGTCAGCACGCCATTGCCCTGCGCATTGGTCGCGCCGGCCGAGCAATAGGTGTCGATCTTGTCCATGATCACGTTTTCGGTGCGCGTCACGACATGGCTGCGGGCGAAATTTGCCATCAGGCCGAAGCGGCCGATCGCGGTGTCCCAGGTGTTCGAAATCAGGCCCGAAAACTCGCCGGTCCACTTCTTCGAACGATCGCCATAGGTCGCCTTGGCATTGCCGGCGACGAGCAGGCCCTTCTGGTCGAACGGCAGGCGCGTGCGAAGATTGACCGTGCCGGCCAGGCCGCCTTCGATCATCTCCGCCGTCTGGTTCTTGTACGCATCGACGCCGGCCATCAGCTCGGGCGAGATGTCGTTGAAGTTGAGGCCGCGATTGGCATCGGCCGAGAAGCTGTCGCGCCCGTTGAACTCGGTGCGGACGAAGGTGAGGCCGCGGATCAGCACCGCGGTCGGCTCGCCCGAGGGGTGCGTCGAGTCACCCGCCGCCTGCAGCCGCGAGGTGGTGATGCCCGGCACGCGCTGAAGTGCGCCCGCCACCGACGTGTCCGGGAAAGCGCCGATATCGGTCGCGGTGATCGAATCCACCACCGTGTCGGAATCGCGCTTGATAGTCTGCGCGCTTTCCAGCGCCTTGCGGACGCCGACGACGACGATCGCGCCGCTATCGTCTTCCTGGGTTGCTTCGGGTGCCGTGGCGGTCTGCGCCTGGGCAATGCCGGCCAGCCCCATCAGGGCTACGGCCGCCAGCGAGGCGCCGCCTCGCAACAGGGTGATCTGCTTCATATTTCCTCCCTCCGTCGCGCCTTTGCGGCGCTGTTTGCACGCGAACGACACCCCGGAGCCCCCGCCCCGCGGCATCGCTTCAGATCCGATGTCGGTGTTTCAAGGTGCGGATGCGCAAAAACCGCGCAGGGCAAGGCCCGGCGCTGCTGCGCATGATCGCAAGCCGGCACTGCCGTGCTTCCCCCAAGACACCCTCCATTGTGCCGACCCCGCTCTCCGGCGGGACCATCCACTTGCGAGCTGCCCGCCTCGGGAAGCTCTTTGCGTAACTTTGCGTAAATTGAGCAAAGCCGCAAGAGGGAAATTTTGCAGAATATTTCCGCGTATATCTTGTTATTAAATAACGATATTGCCTGTAATACAGCGCTACAGGGCACAAATTTCTGCACTCGCGAACGAGTCGTTCGGTGCAATTTTGCCTTGCAATCAATGCAAATTTTGCACAACTTCGCCCAGCAATGCAAAGCGCTGCAAAGCCTTGCGCCCGAAAGGGGCTATTGCCGGGAGCCGGTATCGGCGCTGCGCGGGAGCGTGAGCGCGAAGCCGGCCGCGACCAGCAGCGCGGCGGCGGCAAGGACCAGCGCATATTCGGCCTGGCCGTGGAAGACGCGGCCGACCAGTGGCCCGAGCATCGTCGAGGCGACGAGCTGGGGGATCACCAGGAACATGTTGTGGATGCCCATATAGACGCCGGCCTTGCCCGGCGGCACACTGCCGGCGAGCATTGCATAGGGCATCGACATGATCGCCGCCCAGGCGAGCCCTACCCCGACCGTCGGCAGCCACAGCGCCAGCGGGTTCTCAACGAGCAGAAAGCCGACCAGCCCGGCCGCGCCGAAGCACAGGCACAGCGCATGCGTCAGCCGCCGGCCGAGCCGCTCGCCGATCCCGGGCAGCAAGAGGGCGCCCAGCGCCGCAACGCCGTTATAGCCGGCGAACAACACCCCCACCCAGTCGGCCGCTTCATTATAGCCCGAGGAAGCCGGATCGGCGGTGCCGTAATGCCGGAGCGCCAGCGCGGGCACGGTGTAGATCCACATCGCGAACAGGCCGTACCAGGTGAAGAACTGGACCACCGCCAGCCGCTTGAGCACCAGCGGCATCGAGCGGATATCCTCGACGATCTCGAGCATCCCGATCGAGCTGCGGCCCAGCCGGCGCAGGCGGACCACCACTGCCTGAAGCAGCCCGAACAGGAAGCAGATGCCGGCGATGACATAGATTTCGCGCTTCCACCCGGCGAGCGCGGCGGCCCCGGCGATCCCCGCCCCGGCCAACATCCAGGCGACACCGTGGCGGACCAGCGAGGCGGCGCGCTCGGGCGACAGCACCACCGGCGGCATCGCCTCTTCGGGCAGCCGCACGGGCGCCGGGCATTCGGGGGTGGTGACGATCGTCCAGCTCACCGCGACCAGCAGGCAGACCCCGCCGATATAGAAGGCGCTGCGCACCGATTGCGGCAGCAGATGCGGCTCGGGCTGGCCGTTGAGCCCCGCCCAATGGACCAGCATCCAGGGCAAGGCGGACGCGAACACCGCGCCGATGCCGATGAAGAATACCTGCATCGCAAAGCCGGCGGTGCGCTGGCTCTCGGGCACCCGGTCCGCCACCAGCGCGCGGAACGGCTCCATCGCGATGTTGATCGATGCGGTGAGCACCCAGAGCATCAGGCTCGCCGCCCACAGGCTGGTCGCGTTGGGCATCAGGAACAAGGCGAGCGCAGTGCAGACCGCACCGGCCAGGATATAGGGCCGCCGCCGGCCGAGCGGGCCGCGGGTGCGATCGCTCAGATGGCCGATGATCGGCTGGACGAGCAAGCCCGTGGCGGGGCCGGCAATCCACAGGATGGCAAGGTCGTCGAGCTCGGCGCCGAGCGTCTGGAAGATGCGGCTGGTGTTTACGTTCTGCAGGCCCCAGACGATCTGGATGCCGAGCAGGCCGAAGCACATGTTCCAGATCTGCAACAGGCTGAGCCGCGTCATGCGCGGCGCGGCGCCCGCGTCGCCAGCTTGCAATGCTCCCCCCTCACCGTTCTAATCTGGCCGTATTCGGCTTTCCTCAAGCTTGGGCACAATGGGCAGCAGTAGCAACAACAATACGACGCTGGAGGATCTGGCGAAGCTGGCGGGCGTGTCGATCTCGACCGTGTCGCGGGCGCTCAACGATCATCCGCTGATCAGCGCGCGGACGAAGCAGAAGATCTGGGCGCTGGCACGCGACCATGATTATCCCTTCCGCCCCTATATGCCGGCCGCGCCGGTAGGGGCCGAAGGGACGATCGTGATCGTCACGCCGTTCATGCGCGGGCGGCCGCTGCCGCTCTCCCACCCCTTCTTCCTCGAGCTGCTCGCCAGCATCGGCGAGGCGGCGCGCGCGCGCGACTGCGACTTCACGGTGAGCCACACCACGCCGGCCAATTACGAGGATCTGGTCGCAACCACCACGACCAGCCGGGCGAGCGGCGTGATCTTCCTCGGCCAGTCGATGCTGCACGACGCGTTCAACCAGCTGACCAAGACCAACGCCAACTTCGTAGTGTGGGGCGCGCAGATGGCCGGGCAGCTCTATTGCTCGATCGGATCGGACAACCAGCTCGGCGGCCGGCGCGCGACCGCGCATCTCGCCCGGCTGGGACGCAAGGCGATCCTGTTCCTCGGCGGCACCGATCCGGAATCGATGCAGCGCAAGCGCGGCTATGACGAGGCATTGAAGGAAGCTGGCATCGCCGCCGATCCCAAGCTGGTCGTGCCGGTCGATTTCGAGCTCGAATCGGCCGACGCTGCGATCAGCCGGCTGCTGCGCCGGCATGTCCATTTCGACGGCATCGTCGCTTCGTCGGACCTGATCGCGCTTGGCGCGATCCGCGCGCTGCGCCGTGCCGGCGTGTCGGTGCCCGGCGAGGTTTCGGTGATGGGCTATGACGACATGCTGCTCGCCCGGCTCTCCACCCCGGCACTCAGCACGATCCGCCAAGACACGTTCGAGGCCGGCCGCCAGCTGGTGTCACGCATCCTAGACCCCTCGCCCGATCCCAGCGCCGAACGGCTGCCGACCGACCTGATCGTGCGGGAATCGTGCGGGGCCTGAACCAAGTCCGTCCTCCCGGCGAAAGCCGGGATCTCAGGCAGTAGCGCTGGAAAAGAGCCGCACGAGATCCCGGCTTTCGCCGGGATGACGGCTATTGCCTTGCCGCCGCGCACCCCGCTCGGCTATGCCCGCCCGACAATGCGCGGAACAATCCGCAACCAGAGGTGAAAGTTAGCTTATGCATGGTGCGGCGCTCGGTTTGATGCGGGAGCGCCGGTTCCTGCCGCTCTTCGTCACCCAGTTCCTCGGCGCGTTCAACGACAATCTGTTCAAGAACGCGATGATCTTCTTCGCGACCTATCAGATCTTCAATTCGGTCGAGGACGAAACCCGGTTCAGCGCAATCGCGACGGGTATCTTCATTCTGCCCTTCTTCCTCTTCTCCGCGCTCGCCGGCCAGCTCGCCGACAGCTACGACAAGGCGAAGATCATGCGGATCATCAAGGCGGCCGAGATCGGCATCATGCTGGTCGGCGCCTCGGGCATCTTCCTCAAGAATCTCGAGCTGATGCTCGCCGCCTTGGTCGGCATGGGCATCCATTCGGCGTTCTTCGGCCCGATCAAATACGCGATCCTGCCGCAGCATCTGAAGGAAGACGAAGTGCTCGGCGGCACCGGCATGGTCGAGGCCGGCACCTATATCGCGATCCTGTTCGGCACGATCGCCGGCGGCGTGATCAGCGCCAAGGCGGCTGCGTTCGCGGTGATCGGCGTCGCAGTGATCGGCTGGTTCGCCTCGCAGCGCATCCCCTCGGCCCCGCCGCTGACCAAGCTCAAGATCGACTACAATATCTTCCGCGCCTCGTGGAAGCTGATCTCGGCGACGATGCACATCCGCCGGCTCTATCTCGCGATCATCGCGATCAGCGTGTTCTGGACGATTGCCGCGGTGCTCGGCGTGCTGTTCCCGCCGCTGGTGAAGAACGTGTTCCACGCCCAGAAGGACGTGGCGAGCGTGTTCCTAGGCATCTTCTCGGTCGGCATCGCGATCGGATCGGTGATCATCAACCGGCTGCTCAAGGGCCATGTCTCGGCCAAATATGCCGTGCGCTCGGTGCTTTCGATGATGGTCTTCGTGATCTGCTTCTATCTCACCGCGCGCTTCTGGCCGGTGCATGAAGGGCCGCTGCTCAAGACCGCCGCCTTCCTGTCCATGCCGATCGGCTGGGCGGTGCTGGGCACGCTGCTGGCGATCGCGACGACCGGCGGCATGTTCGTGGTGCCGCTCTATGCCTTCCTCACCACCACCGTCGAAAAGTCGCAGACCGCGCGCACCGTGGCCGCGAACAACATCGTCAATTCGGGCTTCATGGTGTTCGGATCGGTCGGCATCTTCGGGATCAGCAACATCCCGGGCGTCGGCGTGGCCGAATGCCTGCTGGTGGTGGTGGGACTCTGCCTCGCCTCGGCCTGGTGCGCCTATCGCCTCTACAAGGCCGAGGACGCCCCCCACGCGCCGGACGTGCTGCCCTGACCGGGCAGCATGTCGTTCAGGCGATAAACGTGAAGAAGCAGACGAAGAAGGCGGTGAAGCTCAGGGCGAAGAGCTTCACGTCGCTGTCGTCCCGCAATTGCTGCTGCCGGGCCACCGCGCGGCGGACATAGCGGCGGAATGGATGGCGGCGGGGGGCATAGCCCTCAAGGACGAGCTGGCGTTGCATGACCAGCAGTTAACGACTTCTTAACTTTTGTCGCCAGAGCCGGTTTTAGTTAACCCCTGTCCGGTTGCGGGACGCCCTATGGTTACCGGGACACCGGCCCCGTGCTCGCCCGCACCATCAGCTTGTGCTCCAGCGTCACCCGCGGCTGCGGCGCTGTCCCGGAAAGGATCAACTCGGCGGCCGCGGCGGCGAGTTCGTGCACCGGCTGGCGGATCGTGGTCAGCGGCGGCCATACCGCCCGCGCCAGGTCCGAATCGTCGAACCCGGCGATCGACAGCTGTCCCGGCACTTCGATGTCGCTCTCATGCGCCACCGCCAGCGCGCCGGCCGCCATGTCGTCATTGCCCGCGAAGATCGCCGTCGGCCGGTCCTTGAGCGCCAACAGCGCACGCGCCGCCTCCGCACCCGAAGCGAAGTCGTTCTCCGCCGCCACCACCAGCGCCGGATCGAAGGCAATGCCATTCGCTTCCAGCTCGGCCCGATACCCCGCCAGACGATCCGCCGACGAGGCATGGCTCTCAAGTCCGCGGATCATTGCGATCCGGCGATGGCCGAGCCCGATCAGATGCGCAGTCATCTCGCGCGCCGCCGCGACGTCATCCATCGCGGTCGACATGCCTGCCTCCTGCCGGATGCCCGGCGCGATCCGCACATAGGGCAGCCCGCGCCGGTCTAGCTCGTCGAGCAAGGCCGTCGCCTCGGTCACCGGCGGCGACAGGATCAGCCCGTCGAGATGCGTCTCGTCGATCAGCGCCAGCACATTGCCGACCAGATCGGGCGACTGGCTGTCGATCGGCTGGAGCAGCAGCCGGTAGCCCAGCTCGGTGCAGCGCTGCTGCGCCCCGGTCTGGACGTGATAGATATAATAGGGGCTGGGATTGTCGTAGAGCAGCCCGACTTGGAACGACTTGCGCCCGGCGAGCGTCCGCGCCGCATGGCTTGGCCGGAAGTTCAGCCGCGCGACCACTTCCTCGACCCGCCGCCGCGTCTCTTCGCTGACATGCTTCTCGTTGTTGAGCACCCGGCTGACGGTCTTGAACGACACGCCTGCGATCTTCGAGACTTCCTTGATCGTCGGACGGCTGGACACAAGCTTTCCCCACCGGGAAGGGCCCCGGCCCGCACCAGCCTTATTTGACAGCGCTGCCAGTGCGCAAGCACAGATACACCCAATGGCCGCGCCCCTGCCCCTTCCCGCCGCCGAGCAGATCGCCGCGCAGCTCCGCCCCGGCACGCGCCGCCCCTTCGTGCTCGGCATCGCCGGCGCGCAGGGCAGCGGCAAGTCGACCGTCGCCCGCGCGCTGGCGGAACGCTTCGCCTGCCCGGTGCTATCGCTCGACGACCTTTATCTGAACGGCGCCGCCCGCCAGCACCTCGCCGAAACGGTCCACCCGCTGCTGCGCACCCGCGGCGTACCCGGCACGCACGACGTCGCCGCTGGCCTCGCCGCGATCGAAGTACTCGCGCACGGCCCCGCCCTGCTCCCCCGCTTCGACAAGGCACGCGACGAACCCGGCACCCCCGAGCACGTGCCCGGCCCCGCCGACATGCTGATCCTCGAAGGCTGGTGTCTCGGCGCCCGCCCGCAAACCGAGGCGGAACTGGCCGAGCCGATCAACGCCCTAGAGCGCACGCACGACCCCGACGGACGCTGGCGCCGCTGGGTCAACGCCCAGCTCGCCGGGCCCTATCAGGCGCTCTGGACGCGGATCGACCAGCTCGTCTTCCTCCAGGCCCCGGATTTCGGGATCGTCGCCGACTGGCGGCTCGAGCAGGAGCGCAAGGCCGGCGGCCCGATGGACGCCGCCGCCATCCGGCGCTTCGTCCAGCATTATGAGCGCCTCACCCGCCACATGCTCGCGCACGGCGCCGAATGGGCTGACCTGACCCTGCGGCTCGACGCGAACCGCACGCCACGCTAAGGGGTTAACCACAATCGGGGGATTAGCTTGGCGTCGAAATCGCTTCGGGTACATCGCTACACGACCCGGGATGTGGCACCCGCGGACCGCTACGAAATCTGGCTGAACCATTGGCCGGGCATGGCCCCGCTCTACCACACCGATCCGCTCGAGCAGTTTCGCGTCACCACCAGCATCGCCCAGTTCGATGGCATTTCGCTGGTGCAGACCGATATCGCCGCCCAGCGCTGGAAGCGCGACAGGCGCCTGGTCGATCACGGCAATGACGCGCTGAGCCTCACCCTCAATCTAGATGGCAAGGCGTGGGGCGTGGCCGGCACGCAGGACTGGGTGCAGATGCCGGGATCGGTGGTGGTGGTCGATCGCGCTCAGACCTCGTCGCATGTCTCGGCCGGCGGGCGCAGTGTCAGCATCACCATTCCGCGTGCGCTGGCGCTCGAGGCCGGGATCGATGTCGCCAGTCTGCACGGCCTGGTTCTCACGCCAGACGAACATGCGATCTTCACCGGGCACGCCATGCAGCTGCTCAACCTGCTGCCGCACTTCACCGAAGCCGATACCGGGCTGCTGGCGCGCTCGCTGATCGACACCATCGCGCTGTCGCTCAAGACCGCGCATCATATCCAGGCGCCGATCCGCGACGAGGATCCCGCCACGCTCCAGATGCGCGCCGATCGCGAGATCCGCGCCAATCTCGGCTCGTCCGCGCTCACCATCACCAATCTCTGCCGCCGGCTCGGCGTGTCGCGCAGCACCTTGCACCGGGTGTTCGAGCCGAGCGGCGGCGTGCAGGCCCATATCCGCGACCTGCGGCTCGACGCCGCCCGCCACGCGCTGACCCATCCGGGGCGCCCCGAGCGGATCGGCGAACTCGCCGAAAGGCTTGGCTTCAGCGACACCGCGCATCTGAGCCGGCTGTTCAAGGCGCGCTTCGGCGAGACCCCGGGCGATTGCCGAGAAAGAGCCGCCAAGTCCTTGAAGTAAGGAAGTGTTGCCCATCGCCCGTGAGACATGGGTACAAGCACCATGACACAAGCGTTCAATACAATTTAGCCAAACATCAGATAAGGGGCCGGCATATTTCCAGCGCGCCCCGCGATTTGCGCGCGCCTTCAGAATGTTGGGGGACACTTCAAGTGACGGATCGTGGCAATCGCGCGCCAGCGGCAGCGGCGCCTTTGCGATCGGCACTGCCGGTTCAAATATCGATCTCACCGTCAATATCGCATTGGGCGCTGATATCGATTCGCAGGCCCGCAACGCAATCCAGGCCTCGCGCAATCTGGCCGTGGTCAACAACGGAACGATCGTTACGACCAGCGCTGCGGGCGCCGTCTGCGAGGGCCGTGCTTCGGTGCAAGTGAAGATCGGCTTCTGACGAAGCTTCGGCGTGGCGCGCGGAGGGGTTTGGAATCCCGCTCTTCGCTGACGCGCCGTTTGCGGCCCCTCGGGGGGGGCCGTGAGGGCCCGCGCCTTGGGGGAAAGGCGCGGGCCCTCTTTATTTCGGAAGGCCTGCCACCATTTGGGCGCCGCGGCTCCCCCACCGCGACGCCCGGCCCTGACGGGCAGAGAGCCCGCACCGAAAGGTCGCGCAGGCTCTCCCGCTGCCAGTCGCTATCGCCCTCGCCCCCCGGCCGAGATCACGCGTGCACGGCCCCGAGCGTGGTGGAATAGGCAGGCCAGTGGGAAGCGAATAGCTCCCATATGGGAGTATCGTTCAGACGAGCCGGAGCGTCGGCACCGACATGGCAAGGCGCACCAGATCCATCTGCCGATGGCATCCGGTCTTGGCCTGGATCGTCTTCAACCGGGTGCGCGCGGTGGAGAGCTGGATGCCCAGCCGCTCGGCCGCTTCGTTCAGCGGCACCCCCGCGATCACCGCATCGGCCAGCTTCTCCTCGGCCGGCGACAGGGCGAAGCGCCGCGCGATCCACGCAACCGCGCAGGGCGGCGTGTCGTCGGGGTCGGAGACCACCAGCAGCATCTGCCCCGGCATGGTCGGCAGCCCGAACTCGGTCGCGGCGGCGACCGGCCAGAGCATCGCGTGCAACGCACTACCGCCGGAAAGACGCGGCAACATCACGCCCATGGGGTCGTCCTGCGCCAGCATCGGCGCGTCGGCGCTGGCCCGGCATGCCGCAATGGCCGCCTCCAGTGCCCGGCAGCTCTTGTCGTCAAAACTGCGCGGCTGCCCGAAGCGGTTAAGCACCACACCGTCGCCCTGCATCACCAGCGCATCGGCGCGCCGGTTCATCGTCATCACCCGCCCTTCGCGGTCGAGCACGAAGGCGGCGTGCATCCAGCCATCGAACACCGCCTGCTGGGCGACGCCCGCCATGCGACTGTCCATCAGCGTGCGCCGCAACTTGAACGCGCGCCCGAAATGCGGCGCGAGCAGACGCAGCAACTGCATCTGGTGCGCGCGCCGATCGGCATCATTGTGGTGATCGGCAAGCGAGAAGGACGCCCAGCCGTCCGCCCCCCGCTCCAGCACCATGCCGGTGCCATACCGGCCGATCCCGTGCGGGCGCATGAAGTCGTTATAATGCTCGGTGAGGAACAGCTCTTCCTCACGGATGATCGCTTCGCTGCGCACCGGCTGGCCCACGCCATTGCGGGGCACGAAATCGACATAGGGGCTGGTCGCGAAATGCCAGGCGGCATAGTCGCCGAGCGCGGCTTCCGAGAAATTGGCGCGCACGTTCAGCGCCGCCACCGGAACATGCGCCTCATGGCTGAACAGCGTGACGGTGATCTCGGGATAGATCGCCTCTATCCGGTCGACCAGTTGCTGCCACAGGCACGGGTCGAGTGCGGCTTCATAGATGCCGCCCACCAGTTCCGCGACAAGCATCGGCGTCAGGGGTTCCGGGCTTGGCATGGCGCGTCTCATTCTCTCGCCCGGTGGGAAACGCGAAATTAACCCAGCCGGCTCTCCGGAACAAATTGTAACGAGAACGAAATAGAGCGTATGTCGCTATTTCTAGGGACAGGCTCTGGGCATTTCGAATGGTACAAGCGCGAAAGCCGGGCGTGATCGCACGTCCATCCGATCGCCGCTCCGGTCGCGCTGCGCCACGCGCACCGCTCCAGGATGTTCCCATGGCCGATGCCGCCCCGCCACTGCTCAAGGTCGCATTGGTGGAGGATGACATTGCCTTCCAGAACAGCTTCGCCGCCGCAGTGGGCAGTTCGGGAGACATGCAGCTGATCGGCATGGCGCATAATGTGGCCCAGGCGCTCAGGATGATCGCCGGCGATCCGCTCGATGTGCTGGTGGTCGATCTCGGCCTGCCCGATGGCTCGGGGATCGAGGTGATCCGCGCCGCGCATGATGCCTGGCCCGATTGCGGGATCATGGTCAGCACCACCTTCGCCGATGAAAAACATGTCATCGCCTCGATCGAGGCGGGCGCCGCCGGCTATCTGCTCAAGGACAGCTCGGCCGAGAAAATCGCCGACGAGATCCGCGCGCTCCATGCCGGGGGAAGCCCGATCAGCCCGCGCATCGCCCGCCAGATCCTGCTCCGCTTCCGCCCCGCCGAGCCGGTGCCCGCAGCGACGGCGCTGGCCGACGCTACCCCGCTCGCCAATCCGCTATCCCCGCGCGAGCGCGAGGCACTGGAGCTGATCACCAAAGGCTTCAGCTATGACGAGATCGCAGAACTGATGCAGGTCTCGCGCAACACGGTGATGACCTTCGTGCGGCGCATCTACCAGAAGCTCGAGGTCACCTCGAAGGCCGAAGCGATCTTCGAGGCCCGCAACCATGGTATCCTCTAGGACGCTGCGCGCGACCCTCGTCTATGGCGGGATAGCGCTGCTGGTGCTGCTCGCCTGCTATTACGGATCGCGGCCCCAGGGCATCCACCTGACCAGCGCCGATCTGCTGGTGCAGAACACGCTGGGCTATCCTCCGCCCGCGCGAAACCAGGACTGGCGCACCCTGCCGGGCCAGTGGCAGCGCGTCGCCCTGCCCCATGCCCCGCGGCCCAGGGTGGTGCCCGGCGCGGGCGATGCCGGGCTGCTCCCCACCCAGACGAGCTGGTATCATTTCACGCTGGGGACCGATCAGGTCGCTCCGCGCGGCGCCTATATCTATATCCCGCGCTGGAAGACTGATGGCGAACTCGCCGTCTATATCGACGGGCGGCTCTTCTATCAGACCCATGCCAATCTCCAGTGGAACGGCTCGAACCGGCCCTTGTGGATCCCGCTCGAGGAGGCCGCCGAAAGCGCGCCTCCGAAGGACATATTGATCCGCATCCGCCATGTCCGCGGCATCGGCGGCGCGCTCTCCACCCTGTGGATCGGCGACTATCGCCAGCTCGGCGCCGCCTATTACATGCGCGCCTTCTTCCAAGCCGAGCTGCCCTATATCAGCTCGGCGCTATTCCTCGCGACGGGTGTGTTCGCTTTCCTGATCTGGCTGCGATCGCGGCGCGAGACGCTCTATCTGCTCTACGCGGTGATGACCGTCGCGACCTTCCTGCGCGTCATGCACGCCTATATGGGGGCGGATCGCCTGCCGGTGTCCGATGCCTGGTTCGGCTGGATCACGGTCAATTCGGTCGGCTGGACGGTGCTGATCATCCACCTGTTCCTCACCGCCATCCATCACCACCATGTCCGCGTGCTGACCTGGATCATCGTGCTGATGTGCGTCGGGCTTGGCGGGCTCACCCTGCCGCTGTTCGAGGGCACGACCGACGCGACGATCATCTCCCCGCTGATGTACATCACCATGGTGCTGGTCGGCACCGTCACCTTCACCCTGCACATCGTCTGGAGCCGCCGGGCCGGCACGCTGGAAGGCGCCGGGCTCGCGATATGCGGCCTGCTCTCCTTCATCCTCGGCGCGCGCGATATGCTGCTCCAGAGCAACATCATCGATATCGAAACGCTGTTCCTGTCCTTCTACGCGCAGATCGCGCTGATCATCGCCTTCTGCCAGATCATGCTGAACCGCTATCTCAAGGCGATGAAGGCCGTCGGCGAAGCCAATGTGGTCCTCGTCCGCAGCCTTGCCGAGCGCGAGGCCGAGCTCAACGCCAGCCACCAGAAGCTGCGCGAGATCGAGCGGCGCGAAGTGCTGTTCCAGGAGCGGCAGCGGCTGATGCAGGACATGCATGACGGGCTGGGCTCGTCGCTGGTCAGCACGCTGCGCATGGTCGAGCATGGCCATATAGACGAGGCCGACATCGCCCAGTTGCTCAAGGGCTGCATCGACGATCTGAAGCTCACCATCGATTCGATGGAACCGGTCGAGACCGATCTGCTGCTGCTGCTCGGCACGCTGCGCTTCCGGCTTCAGCCCCGGCTGGAATCGACCGGCATCCGCCTGCGCTGGGAGGTGCGCGACGTGCCGCCGCTCGCCTGGCTCGACCAGCGCCACTCGCTCCACATCCTGCGCATCCTGCAGGAAGCCTTCACCAACGTCATCAAACACGCCGGGGCGAGCGAGATCATCGTGACCACCGGCGTGCGCGACGGATGTGTGTGCGTGGGCGTGGCCGATAACGGCAAGGGCTTCGACGTGGCGGCCGCCGGCCCGGGCCGTGGCCTTGGCAACCAGGCCCGCCGCGCGGAAGTGATCTGCAGCCGGGTCGAGCTGCTGTCAGGCCCACAGGGCACGCGCTTCACGCTGCTGCTCCCGGTCGAGAGCACGGCACAATCGCTGGCCGCCGCCGACTAAACGGAAGAAGGGGTTCCGGGCCGCAATCGCCCCTGATACCCCTGCACCATGACCGCCACGGGATATGAAAGCCGCCAGTTGCTGCGCATCGCCAGCACCGGCGAGCGCGCACTTGCCGAGCGCGGCATTGCCGAGGAATGCCCGGTTGCGCTTGAATATCAGGGCATCGGCTATGCCGTGCTGATGGCGACGCCGACGGACCTGACCGACCTCGCCTATGGCTTTTCGCTCGCCGAGCGGCTGATCGATCGGGCCGAGCAGATCCTCGACGTCGACAGTTTCCGGGCAGAGCGCGGCTTCATCCTGCGCATCCAGCTCGCGCCCGAAGTCGCCGATCGCATTGCCGATCGCGTCCGTCACCGAGCCTCTGACTCCTCCTGCGGGCTGTGCGGCATCGAGAATCTCGAACAGGCGCTGCGCCCACTCCCCCAGGTGAGCCAGCCCTGCCTTGCCGATGATGCGGCCTGTTTCACTGCGCTGGCTGCCCTGCCCGAGCACCAGAAGCTCAACCACGCCACCGGCTCCGCCCACGCCGCGGCGGCCTGTTCGGCAAAGGGTGAGCCCTGGCTGGTCCGCGAGGATGTCGGCCGCCACAACGCGTTCGACAAGCTGATCGGCGCGATGACCCGCGCCGGTCGCGGCTGGGACGGCGGCTTCGCGCTGCTCAGCTCGCGCTGCTCCTATGAGCTGGTCGAAAAGGCCGCGCTGGCGAACTGCCCGATGCTGGCGACGATCTCCGCCCCCACCGCGCTCGCCATGGACCGCGCCGCCGAGGCTGGCCTGCGCCTCCGCGTACTCGTGCGCGGCGATGCACTACTGGTGGCGAACCCATAGCCGCTTGGAGGGCTATTTCCGCGAGGCTATTCCAGCGTCGGCAGCTTCGGATAGGCCCGGAACCGCTGGCCATCCAGCGCAACCCGTAGCCAGTGATCGGCCGCCAACACACTGCTCAGGATATGCGAGCGCTGGTCGAAATCGGTCTCGATCCGCACTCGTCCGTCGCCATCGATCTTCCGCCGCCCGCGCAGGAACAGAGTGGTGCCCTCGCGCGGCTCGGCATCGGCCAGCACCGCTTCGCCCGCCTCGCGCGGCAGCCCCAGCATGTGCCGCACCGCCGCCATCACGAAGAAGCGAAAGGCGACCAGCGCCGCCACCGGATTGCCCGGCAGGCCGAAATAAGGCCGGCCATCGGGCAGCGTGGCGAAGAGCAGCGGCTTGCCCGGCCGCATCTGGACCCCGTGGAAGTGGATCGCCACGCCCCGCGCCTCCAGCCCGGCGCGAACCAGGTCGAAGTCCCCGGCGGAAACCCCGCCGGTCGAGATCAGGATGTCGCCCTCGCCGGGCGCGAATGCCGCATCGAACATCCCAGCCACGGCCTCGGGTGTGTCGGCCATCCGCCCCAGGAAGCGCACCGGCAGGCCCAGGCTGCGCGCGGCGGCAAGGATCATCGGCGCGTTGCAGTCGATCGCCTTGGCCGCATTGGAGAGCCCGGCGGCATCGGCGGCGAGCTCGCTGCCCGAGGACACCAGCACAATCCGCGGCATCCGCCGCACCGCTATCCGCTCAATCCCGCAGGCAACCAGCGCCCCGATCGCATCGGGGGTAATCAGCCGCCCCGCCCCGATCAGTGCGTCGCCCTGCGCCATGTCCTCGCCCCGATCACGCACATTGCGCCATGGGTCGATGGGTTCACGCACCCGCAGAAACGCGCCGTCCACGACTTCGCCGAACTCTCGAATCAGCACCGCATCGGCACCCAGCGGCAACCGCGCGCCCGTGCTGATCGGCACGGCATGGCCAGCCGCCAAGGTACCCGCCTCGCCGCCGGCCGGAACCGGCGTACCAAGCCGCAGATCAATCGGCCGGGCAGCGCTGGCAGCAACAACATCGGCGCTACGCACCGCGAAGCCGTCCATCGCCGACGCGACGAAGCGTGGCACATCCAGCCGGGCGATCGCCGGCTCTGCGCTGATCCGGCCGAGAGCATCGGCGACCGCAACGGTCTCCGAGCCCAGCGGCGAAACCATGGCCTCAATCAGATCCAGCGCAGCATCGACGCTGGGCCGCTGGCGCCGCTCAGCCATCGCGTCCCGCCAGTCGCGCCAGGTCTTCCGGCGTATTCACATTGAGGATCGGCCGGTCGAGCCGGATGCCCTTCGCCCCGATCCGCCGCGCCCATGCCCGCATCGATCGGTCTTCGCCGGTCAGGTGCGCGTCCAGCACCTCAGCCAGCGCAACCGGCCAAAGCCCGATCACCGGCGCATCCTCGATAAAATTGGGCGCCCCCGCCTCCTCAAGCCGCATCCGCAGGTCCGCCGGCAGATGCGGCGCGTCGCAGGGCACGCTGAGCACCGCGTCAAAGCCATCCGCCGCATGCAGCGCTGCATTGATCCCGGCGAGCGGCCCCAGCCGCCCCGCCGGTCGATCGGCCACGCCCCCGGGCCCGCAGATCACCAGCGCATCGACTTGCGGCGCCAATGCGGAGCGCACCCACTCGATCAGCGCGCGGCCGTCCAACGAAGCCGCCGCCTTGTTCGAGCCAAAGCGTCGTGATTCGCCGCCGGCAAGGATGGCCCCCAATACCCGCATCGCTAGCCGCTGACGACGCGAACCGGGATCGACTTGGCCGCTGGCGTCCCGCTGATCCGGTCATAATGATCGAGCGGCAGCAGCGGGTTGAGCTCGGGATAATATCCAGCCACCGCGCCACGCGGCATTGCGTAGTCGAGCACGGTCAGCCCCTCGACCCGGCGCGCCACGCCATCGTCGCTGATCGTCTCCAGCGCGATCTTGGTCCCTGCCTCCAGCCCGCGCGCAGCACGGTCCTCGGCGTTCATGAACAGCACCATACGGTCGTTATAGACCCCGCGATAGCGGTCGGAATAGCTGTAGATCGTCGTGTTGAACTGGTCGTGCGAGCGCACCGTCGCCAGCCGCAGCATCTGCGGATCGTCGATGACCTTGTTCACTTCGAGCCCCGGTAGCAGCAGCATATTCGCCTTGCCGTTCGGCGTCTTCCACACCAGCCGCCGCGGCGCGACATCGAGGTGGAAGCCCTTGGGGTTCCGGATCTTCTCCGAAAAACCTTCATAGATCTCGGGATAGACCTCGGCGATCTTGTCGCGGATCGGGTTGTAATCGTGGATGTAGCGCGCCCAATCGACCTTTGAATTGGGCAGCGTCGCCATCGCCATCCGGCAGACGATCTCGACCTCGGGCATGCAATCCGGGCTCGCCGGATCGAGCACCCCGCGCGACGCGGTGACGTTCGACATCGAATCCTCGATCGTCACGAACTGCTCGCCCGCCTCGGTCTCGATCCGCTCGGAACGCGCCACCACCGGCAGGATCAGCGCGTCCTTGCCATGCACGGTATGCCCGCGGTTGAGTTTGGTCGCGATCCCCACGGTCAGATCGAGCTGGCGCATCCCGGCATAGGCGCGATCGGTATCCGGCACCGCGCGGATGAAGTTGCCGCCCATGCCGATGAACACTTTGGCAGTGCCGTCCATCATCGCCGCCACGGTCTCGACCGTATGATGTCCATCCTCGCGCGGCGGCTCGAAGCCGAACACGTCGCGGACCTTGTCGAGATAGGCCTGGGTCGGCTTCTCGTCGATGCCGACGGTGCGATCGCCCTGCACGTTGGAATGACCGCGAATCGGCGAGATGCCGGCGCCGGGCTTGCCGAAATTGCCCTTGAGCAACAGGATATTGGCGATCTGCTGGAGCAGCCGCGACGCCTGCTGGTGCTGGGTCAGCCCCATGCCGTAGCAGATCATCGTCGCCTTCGAGCGGATATAGACTTCGGCGCAGCGCCGGATCTGCGCTTCCTCGATGCCCGAGACGTGGACGATCTCCGCCCAGTCCTGCGCCATCACATCGGCGCGCAGTTCCTCGAAGCCCACGGTGTGCGTGGCGATGAAATCACGGTCGAGGATCGGCTCGCCCGCATCCTCGCGCTCGAACATCACCCGCATCATGCCCTTGAGGAAGGCCAGGTCGCCGCCGATGCGGATATGGACGAACTCGCTGGCGATCGGCGTCGAGCCGAACGTCGCCATCTGGATCACGTCCTGCGGCTCGGTGAACTTGATCAGCGCCCGCTCGGGCATCGGGTTGACCACCACGATCGGCACGCCGCGCTTCCGCGCCTCGACCAGGTTGGTCATCATCCGCGGCGAATTGGTGCCGGTATTCTGCCCGATGATGAAGATCGCCTCGGTATGCTCGAAATCCTCGATCACCACCGTGCCCTTGCCGACCCCGATCGCGGGCGGCAGGCCGCGGCTGGTCGGCTCGTGGCACATGTTCGAGCAGTCCGGGAAATTGTTGGTCCCAAACTCGCGCACGAAGATCGAATAGAGGAACGCCGCCTCGTTCGGCGTGCGGCCCGAGGTGTAGAATTCCGCATGATGCGGGCTGCCGAGCCGGCGCAGGTGATCGCCGATCAGCGCAAAGGCATCGTCCCACGAAACCGGCACATAATGGTCGGTCGCCGAATCATAGCGCATCGGCTCGGTCAGCCGGCCCTGCATCTCCAGCCAGTAATCGGACTTCTCGTTGAGTTCGGTGACCGAGTAGCTGGCGAAGAAATCGCGCGTGATACGGAACTTGGTCGCCTCATGCGCCAGTGCCTTGGCGCCGTTCTCGCAGAATTCGAGCGTCTTCTTGCACTCGGGATCAGGATAGGCGCAGCTTGGGCATTTGAAGCCGCCGGGCTGGTTCATCGAAAGCAGCGCGCGCGAACCCTTGGTGACGACGCTCTGCTCGAGCAGAACCTTGGCGGTGGCCGCCGCAGCGCCCCAGCCGCCCGCCGGATGGTCGTAGCGCTTATACCGTGGCTTGCTCTCGCCCATTCGCTTCACTCCGTACGCCCGGCAAACCTGCCTAGCACAATCACCCGGCATATCCGTTAGCGGATGATGCAAGGGCTGGGAGGAGAAACAAAGGTATGGGCCGATACGATCGGCTGGCCATGTTCGGGGAAACAGCATGGAAGCGCAGGCCATCGACCGGGCGCAGAGGCGCCTGGCGGCGCGATCACATCATGCTGGAAAACAAGGAGGAAATGGTGGAGCCGAGGGGGATCGAACCCCTGACCTCTGCAATGCCATTGCAGCGCTCTCCCAGCTGAGCTACGGCCCCATTCCCTTGGGAGACGGGCCTCTAGAGGGGCCCTTCCGGGATGGCAAGGGCCTTTTTTCGACCCTTGCCATTTTTCCGAAAATTACTGTTCTTCGTCGTCGCCGCCGGTCTCGACTCCCAGATCGTCGTCGCCGCCCAGATCGACGTCATCGTCGGCCGAGGGCTCTTCGTCGTCACCGATGTCCAGATCCTCGTCGCCGAGATCACCGTCCTCGTTCTGCGGCTTGTCGCCGTCCTTCTTGATCATCTCGAAGGGAAGCGGCTGCTTCGACTTCAGAATGGGCTCGGGATCCCAGGCAAACCCGCAGTTGATGCAGGTAACTGGTTCGTCCTTGGTCAGATCATAGAAGCGCGTACCGCACTTCGGGCATGCGCGCTTGGTGCCCCATTCCGGCTTCACCATGTGTTGCCTCTTCGCCTTTCAAAATATCGGATTTCGGGATGTTGTCCCGGAAAGTGGGGCGCGCCTTGCCATGCCGCAAGGGCGCTGTCAAAGCCGCGCGTTATGTCCACTGCCACGCCCCGCCCGCTCGCCGTCTCTTCCCGTGGTCCGTTGAAGGGCCGAGTCACCGTTCCCGGCGACAAGTCGATCAGCCATCGCTCGCTGATGTTTTCGGCGCTCGCAATCGGCGAAAGCCGGATCGAAGGGCTGCTTGAGGGCGAGGACGTGCTGGCCACCGCCGCCGCGATGCGCGCGATGGGCGCGACGATCACGCGCGGCGGCGACGGCGTCTGGACGGTCAGCGGCGTCGGCGTCGGCGGCCTGCTCCAGCCCGAGGGCGCGATCGACATGGGCAATTCGGGCACCTCGACCCGCCTGCTGATGGGCTTGGTCGCCAGCCATCCGATCACCGTGACCTTTACCGGCGACGCATCGCTCTCCAGCCGCCCGATGGGCCGCGCGATCGAGCCGCTCAGCCAGATGGGCGCGGAGATCACCGCGAGCCCCGGCGGCCGCCTCCCGCTGATGCTGCGCGGCATCAACCCCGCCGTGCCGATCACCTACACGCTGCCGGTGGCCTCGGCCCAGGTGAAGTCGGCCGTGCTGCTCGCCGGGCTCAATACCCCCGGCATCACCCGCGTGATCGAGCCGGTGCCGACTCGCGATCATAGCGAGCGCATGCTCAAGGGCTTCGGCGCCGAACTGACTGTCGAGGAGAGCCCCGAGGGCAAGATCATCTCGATTCGCGGCGAAGCCGAGCTGAAGCCTCAGCATATCATCGTGCCGGGCGACCCCTCGTCCGCAGGCTTCTGGATGGTCGCCGCGTCGATCGTGCCGGGCTCGGACATCACGATCGCCAATGTCTGCATGAACCCGACGCGCACCGGCCTGATCCAGGCGCTCAAGATGATGGGCGCGTCGATCGAGGAAGTCGATTCGCGCGAAGTCGGCGGCGAGCCGGTCGCCGATCTGCGCGTGCGGCACGCGCCGCTCAGGGCGATCGAAGTCCCGCCCGAGCTCGCCCCCAGCATGATCGACGAATATCCGATCCTGTTCGTCGCCGCCTCGGTCGCCGAGGGCCGCACCGTCGCGCGCGGCGCGCATGAGCTGCGCGTCAAGGAATCGGACCGGATCGCGACGATGCGTGCCGCGCTCGAAGCCAATGGCGTGGTGCTTGAGGAGTTTGACGACGGCCTGGCGATCACCGGCACCGGCGGCGCGCCGATCCCGGGTGGCGGCGCGGCAGTGTCGAAGCTCGATCACCGCATCGCGATGAGCATGACTGTCGCCGGCCTCGCCGCCGCCGCGCCGATCGCCATCGACGACGTGGCGCCGGTGCAAACCAGTTACCCTGCCTTCTTCGACGTACTGGACAGCCTGACCGCATGACCCGGATCGGCCGCCGCGCTTTCCTCGGCGGCCTCGCCGCCGGCGCCATCGCCCTGCCCGCCTGGGCACGGATCGCCGGCAGCGACATCCGGTTCACGCCGGACCGGGAGCTGATGGTCCCGGTCGAGGGCGGCAGCGTCTATGTCCGCGTGAACGGCGACCTCAAGGGTCCGCGCCCGCCGCTGATCTATGCCCATGGCGGCCCCGGCGGCGACCATTCCGGCCTGCTCCCGCTCACCGCGCTGGCCGGCGAGCGCGCGGTGATCCTGTGGGACCAGCTCGACAGCGGCCGCTCCGACGCCCCGCTCGATCCGAAGAACTGGCGGGTCTCGCGCTTCGTCGATGAGATCGATCGGATCCGCGACGCGCTCGGCATCACCCGCTGGCATGTCGGCGGCGGTAGCTGGGGCGGCACGCTGGCGATCGAATATGGCGCGCGCCGGCGCCCCAATACCGCCAGCCTGATCGTCCAGTCGCCGCTCGTCTCGACCAGGAGCTGGCTCGCCGATGCCAATCTGCTCCGCGCGCGGATGCCGGCCGAGGTCCGCACCACGCTGGAGAAGTGCGACACCGCCGCCCCGCCCCCGGAAGCCACCTGCGAAGCCGCGACCTGGGACTTTTACCGCCGCCACGTGATCCGCTCGCAGCGCGCCAACGGCATCGCCGAATATCGGGCAAAGGCACCGCGCGACGCCGGTGACACGCTGTACAACCGGATGTGGGGCAAGGCCGAGTTCGTCTCGACCGGCACGCTGCGCGATTATGACGGCGAGCCCTTGCTCGCGAAGCTCGACGGCCCGAAGACCTTGTTCGTCTGCGGCGAATATGACGAGGCACGGCCCGAGACGGTTTCCGCCTTCGCCGCCCGCGTGCCGGGCGCGACCTTCAAGGAAGTCGCGGGGTCAGCCCATTCGATCCTGTCCGACCAGCCCGAGGCCTATCTCGCCCTGCTCCGCAGCTGGATGGCGCGCCACGAAGCCATTTGATGCCGCTTCATGTCCGAATCGCTTGACGCCGCGCCCGCCTGCCGCAAACGCTGAAGCCATCATGATCATCGCAGTCGACGGACCGGCCGCCTCGGGTAAAGGCACCATCGCGCGCGCTCTGGCGCAGCATTACGGGCTGCCGCATCTCGATACCGGGCTGCTCTACCGCGCCGTCGCCGCCACCGTGCTGCGCGAGGATCTCGACCCCGCCAAGGAAGCCGATGCCGTCTCGGCCTGCAGCTTCGAGGATTATCTGCTCGACGACCCCTGGCTGCGGACCGATGAAGTGGGCAAGACCGCTTCGGTCGTGTCAGCCCACCCGCTGGTCCGCGCTGCACTGCTCAACCGCCAGAAGAAATTCGCCCGCCAGCCCGGCGGCGCAGTGCTCGACGGGCGCGACATCGGCACGGTGATCGCCCCGGACGCCGAGGTGAAGCTGTTCGTCAAGGCGACCCCGATGATCCGCGCCCAGCGCCGCCATCTCGAGCTGCGCAAGAACGGCGTGCTCACCAGCCTCGACAAGGTGCTCGGCGACATCCGCGCCCGCGACGAGCGCGATTCCAAGCGCAGCGAAGCCCCGATGCTCCAGGCCCCGGACGCGGCTTTGCTCGACACCAGCTTCCTCTCGATCGACGCCGCCGTGCAGCGCGCGATCGCGATCGTCGAGGCGAAGACCAACCCGCCCGCCTGAGGCGGCGCGCTTCTGGTTAACGCCTTTATAACCATGACTGCTCAGTATTGTCCCGGAGGAACCCCGGGGGATTACCATGCAGATGACGGTGCGCGCGTTCGAGATTGCAGAGCTGCTCGACCAGGCGCCTGACGGGATCGAGGTCCTGTCGCTCGATTGCTTCGACACACTGATCTGGCGCAACACCCATGCGCCGACCGATGTGTTCGCCGATATCGAGTTTGTCGGCGGCGGCGTCGAGCCGCGGATGTGGGCGGAATCGCATGCCCGCAAGCGCGCCCATCTGCGCACCGGCGCCCGCGAAGTGGGCCTCACCGACATCTATCGCGAGATGCTCGGCGACGCCGACGATGCCGAGATCGACGCTGCGATCGACCGCGAACTGGCGATCGAGGCCAATCACGCCTTCGCCTTCGCCCCCACCGTCGCACTGATGCGCGAAGCCAAGCGCCGCGGGCTCAAGCTGATCCTCGTCTCCGACATGTACCTGACCGAAGCGCAGTTGCGCGCCCATGTCGCCGGCGCCGCGGGCGAGGACCTGCTGGCACTGGTAGACCAGGTCTTCGTCTCCAATGCCTATGGTGAGGGCAAGCGAGACGGGCTGTTCCCGCATGTGATCAAGGCGCTCGGCGTCCCTGCCGACAAGATCCTCCATGTCGGCGACAATCGCGCCGCCGATTATGATTCCGCGATCGAGCACGGCCTGCACGCCGCGCATTTCGTCCAGTTCGATGCCGATGCCGCCGCGCGGCTCCGCATGGAAGCGGCGACCGCGCTGATGCTCGATCCGCAATGCGGCATCACCCGCCCCGTCGCCCAGCCGCACCGCGCCCAGATCGCAATGCGTCGCTCGGACGATCCCGCCTATATGCTCGGCCATGACATTGTCGGCCCGGGCCTCGCCACCTTCGCCCACTGGCTCAAGAACGAACTCGACGAAGCCAGCGCCAAGGCCGGCAAGCCGGTCCGCCCGCTGTTCGTGATGCGCGACGGCTATCTGCCCTGGAAGGTGTTCGACGCGCTCTATCCGGAGATGGGCGCGCGCACGGTCGAGATCAGCCGTTTCGTCGCGCTGCGCGGCAGCATCGCCAACGAGAAGTTCCTCGACCATTATCTCGAGGAATGGACCGAGCGCCTGCCCGTCCGCTCGCTCGCCCGCCAGCTGATGCTGTTCAGCCACGAATACGCCAAGTACGACAAGGCCACCGATGCCGACGCGGCCAGGGTGGAGCGCGAGGCGTTCGTGAAATGGGTGCGCAAGGATCGCGACATCCAGCGCAAGATCTTCATCCGTCGCAACGCCTTCCTCAAGAAGATCGTCGCGCACCTCTCCGCCGCCGGCGTGGAACAGGGTGATGCGGTGATGCTGGTCGATATCGGCTATAACGGCACCGTCCAGAACCTGCTGACCCCGATCCTGGCCGAAGCGATGAACGTCAGCGTTTCGGGTCGCTACATCTTCCTGCGCGAGAAGCGCCAGTCGGGCCTCGACAAGCGCGGCATGATCGACGTTCGCAATTTCGATTATCGCACGCTGCACGCGCTTTCGCGCTCGATCGTGGTGCTCGAGCAGCTCTGCAATGTCGAGCAGGGCTCGACGATCGACTTCGATGCCGATGGCACGCCGGTGCGCGAGAAGACCGATGCCAAGGCGGCGAGCAACGTCACCCGCAGCGTGGTCCAGGCCGCCTGCCTCGACTTCGTCTCGGAAGCTGCCGGCCCCAGCCGGGTGCGTTTGCCCCGCGCCGACGATCTCGACAGCCGCTGCCGCGCCGCCGCCGCCAGTTTCGCCCGCCTGTTCTTCCTGCCCAATGCCAGCGAAGTCAGCGTCTTCGAGAGCTTCGACTTCGACTACAACATGGGCAGCACCGCGTCGGTGACCCTGGTCGACAAGGGGCGTGGCCAGCACGGGCTGCGCCGCCGTGGCCTCACCTTCTACAATGATCAGCTGCCCCAGTTCATGTCGGCCGAGCTCCAGGCCCAGGGCCTGCCGGTCAGCCTCGCCAACTTCACGGCCTCGCGCTTCAAGCTCGATCTGCGCTCCACCGATTTCGAGGTCGGCGGCATCAAGGTGCCGGTGATCCTGGCCAGCGCCGCCCAGCAGGGCGTGATGGACTTCACCGCCTGGCCGACGGCCGAGGGCTATTATCATGTCCGTGTGCCCGTGGGCCCGCAGCGCCCGGTCGTTGCGGTCCAGCTCGGCCAGATCTGCGAATGGGTTCAGGTCGAGGAGTTCGGCTTCATGCCGCTCGAGGACATGTGGGACGGCAAGACCGCCTCCACCATCGCCGCCCAGGCGAGCGCGGACGCAATGGAGCAGATGAGCCCCGGCCTGTTCCGGGCAAGCCCCACCGGCGTGCTGATCGCTGCGCCGCCGGCCGGCACCGAGCCGATGGTCCTGTCGCTGGTGTTTCGCCCGGTCGTCACCCGCAAGCCGGGTGCGGAACTGCGCGTCGCGGCCTGAGCTTCCTACACGCGCCCGGTGCCGACGCGCGGAAGTACACAAAAGTACAGGCCAAGAGCGGGTTTTCGGGCCGCTATTTTCCCGATTTCCTCGGGACCGCATCGGATCTCGCAACATTGTTGCGCGTGCGTGATCCCATTTCCCCAACAGCTTGAAAGGGCAGCCAAAAATGCTCTCGGCAAGGGCGAGCCAAGCAGGCGAAATCCTACGCCGCAAGCCAGCAATTCCCAATACCGCTGGCGAGGTTCCCCCGCCAGCGGCACTGTCTCGAACCTGAGCCCCGGCCTTCTTCCAGGAAACGGAACGGATATGGGCTAGCGCTTCAGTTCCACTTCGCCCTCGCCCGGCTCGGTGAAGCCGCGCAACAGCTGCAGCATGCCTTCGGTGCCGAACAGCTGGTAGAGCGTGTTGAGCCCCTGGGCGAGGTCGCCGCCGAACTGGAAAGAGAAGCGGTCCATCGAGCAGTTCGACATGTCGAGCGGCCCGCCAGAATAGTGGAACCGCACATTCATGAAGCGGCAGTTGTTATAGGTGTTGCCATCCAGCGTGACGGTAACGCCTTCGAAAAGCTCGTCTTCATACGTCATGATGAGTCCTTGCGACCTGGTCTGAAAGCCTGCACGTCGCACCCCGCCCGCGTCTTCGCAATGCTTGCGGGGAAAGGTAGTTTCCGCTATGGCGCGCCCGTCCGACGGGCATTGCCCGCGGAGGAAGGCGCGGAGAGCTCGACTCTCTCGCGCCCTTTTCGCTTTCACCGGCGGCTAGTCTTTCCTCCGCTTGCTCCTGCGCGACGGATGCCGCGACCGGCGATCGGCCGCCGCGGCGACTCTGGCCCAAAGACCGTCGGATCCAACCGACTGGCCGGAAAAACATTGTTAGGAACTGAAACCCTTATGGCCACTACGGCAAATCCGAGCCGCGACGATTTCGCGGCCCTCCTCGAACAGACCCTCGGTCAGGCAGACGGCTTCGAAGGCCGCGTCGTGATCGGCACCGTCACCGGCATCGAGAACGACCTCGCGGTCATCGACGTCGGCCTCAAGTCGGAAGGCCGCGTGCCGCTGCGCGAATTCGCTGCGCCGGGCCAGAAGGCCGACCTGAAGGTTGGTGACGAAGTCGAAGTCTATGTCGATCGCGTCGAGAACGCGAACGGCGAAGCAATGCTCAGCCGCGACCGCGCCCGCCGCGAAGCCGCCTGGGACAAGCTGGAAGCAGAGTTCGCCAAGTCGGCTCGCGTCGAAGGCGTCATCTTCGGCCGCGTCAAGGGCGGCTTCACCGTCGACCTCTCGGGCGCAGTGGCCTTCCTCCCCGGCTCGCAGGTCGACATCCGCCCCGTGCGCGACGTCACCCCGCTGATGGACATCCCGCAGCCCTTCCAGATCCTCAAGATGGACCGCAAGCGCGGCAACATCGTCGTGTCGCGCCGCGCCGTGCTCGAAGAGACCCGCGCCGAGCAGCGTTCGGGCCTCATCCAGAGCCTGGCCGAAGGCCAGATCATCGACGGCGTCGTCAAGAACATCACCGATTACGGTGCGTTCGTTGACCTGGGCGGCATCGACGGCCTGCTGCACGTCACCGACCTGAGCTACAAGCGCGTCAACCACCCGTCGGAGATGCTGAACATCGGCGACACGGTGAAGGTGCAGATCATCCGCATCAACCGCGACACCCAGCGCATCTCGCTCGGCATGAAGCAGCTCGAGAGCGATCCGTGGGATGGCGCCGGCGCCAAGTATCCGGTCGGCGCGAAGCTGTCGGGCCGCGTGACCAACATCACCGAGTACGGCGCATTCGTCGAGCTGGAGCCGGGCATCGAAGGCCTGGTCCACGTTTCGGAAATGTCCTGGACCAAGAAGAACGTGCACCCGGGCAAGATCGTCTCGACCTCGCAGGAAGTCGAAGTCGTGGTGCTCGAAGTGGACGCCGAGAAGCGCCGCATCTCGCTCGGTCTCAAGCAGGCCCAGGGCAATCCGTGGGAAGCCTTCGCCGCTGCCCACCCGGTCGGCACCGAAGTCGAAGGCGAAGTCAAGAACGCCACCGAGTTCGGCCTGTTCATCGGCCTGGACAACGACGTCGACGGCATGGTTCACATGTCGGACATCGCCTGGGGCATCTCGGGTGAAGACGCGCTCAACCTGCACCGCAAGGGCGAGACCGTTAAGGCGATCGTTCTGGCAGTCGAGCCCGACAAGGAGCGCATCTCGCTCGGCATGAAGCAGCTCGAGCGTGGTGGCGTCGCCGCTGCCGGTTCGACCACCTCGGCCGACCGCCTGAACAAGAACCAGGTCGTCACCGTGACCATCCTCGAAGTCCGCGACGCGGGCCTCGAAGTGCAGGTTGGCGATGACGGCGCGACCGGCTTCATTAAGCGCACCGACCTCGGCCGCGACCGTGACGAGCAGCGTCCGGAGCGTTTCGCTGTCGGCCAGAAGCTCGACGCGATGGTCACCGGCTTCGATCGTTCGAAGAAGCCGACCTTCTCGGTCAAGGCGATGCAGATCGCCGAAGAGAAGCAGGCAGTTGCGCAGTATGGCTCGTCCGATTCGGGCGCGTCGCTGGGCGACATTCTCGGCGAAGCCCTCAAGGCTCGCAGCGAGAAGAACTAAGACAATGGACGAGGGGAGCGGCAAAACCGCTCCCCTTTTTCATATATTCCGGATTATCATAGGTTAATAAGCAATCTTCGCCTTGATGAAGATCGCTGAACAGGGTTAGACAGCCCGCAAGGGATTGGTGTCGCGCGGAAACCCGCAAATCCGCGTGCGCAAAGGGAGGGTTGCGGATGATCCGCTCGGAACTGGTTCAGTTGCTCGTGCAGGACAATCCGGGCCTTTCGGTCCGCGAGGTCGAAAAGATCGTATCCGTCTTCTTCGACGAGATCGTCGGACGGCTTCAGGAAGATGGCCGTGTGGAACTCCGCGGCTTCGGCGCCTTTTCCACCCGAGCTCGTGATGCGCGCACCGGCCGCAACCCGCGCACCGGCGAGACGGTCGATGTCGACGCCAAGCGCGTCCCCTATTTCAAGCCTGGCAAGGAAATGCGCATCAAGCTCAACGTGTGATGCGTCGCGCCTCTATGGCGCTAGCATGCTTGACGGAGCTTCCCGCATGCGCTTCGTGCGCCTGCACGATGCGGACGTGGCGGAACCGGTAGACGCCGGAGACTTAAAATCTTCTGCCCTTCGGGGCGTGCGGGTTCGATTCCCGCCGTCCGCACCAGACTTGGGGGCCGCGCAGAGCCGGCCCCTTTCTCCAGACCTACGGGCTGTCGGGGTTGTCATCCTCGGTAGCGATGATCACGCCTCCGGCAACGATCGCGACGATGCCGATCAGCGCGATGATCGGGGCACCGGCGAGATTGGACTTGTCCTTGGAGTCCGTGGCCGCACGCAGCGACAGCTTCGAGGCCGAAGTGGCAGGTGCCGCCAGGGCCGGTGCTGCGGCAAGAGAGAGAAGGGCAACGCCAGTCGCAGCCCGAGACAAAATACGCATAAGATACTCGCCTTGTTGTCGCGCCCCGCTCCCTCAATGCCTGCGTCCCCACGAAGTTCCCTGATGGTGCTGCGTAAGGTGTGCACCGCACCCAAAAGCCTGCACGGCGCGTGCAGGGGTTGGCAGCGTGGCTAGGGAGCCATACACCGGAGTGACCTCAGCCGGATTTCTCTCCTGATGCGCCCTAGCCTTCTTGCCCTGTTGCCCCTGCTTGCACTTGCGGCGTGCGGCAGCGGGACAGGACAACGACGCGACGACACAGCAGTGGTGGTCAGCGCGATCGGCAATGGCACGACGTTGGCCGATCCGGATGCAGGGCCACTTGATCCCGCGCATCGCGTGTTGCTCGGCGCCACGGCCCAGGGGCTCGTTCGCTTCGATGCCGCCGGCCAGATCGAGCCGGGGCTGGCCGAGCGCTGGATCGTGATCGACGATGGCCGCAGCTTCATCTTCCGTCTGCGCGACGATGCGACCTGGCCGAATGGCGAGGCAGTCACTGCCGGCGAAGTGGTTCGCGTGTTGCGTCGGGCGATCCAGCCGCGCTCGCGCAATCCGCTCGCTCCTTTCCTCGCGGTGATCGACGAGATCGTCGAGATGACGCCGCAGGTGATCGAGGTACGGCTGAAGCGCCCCCGCCCCGACCTGCTAAAGCTGTTCGCCCAACCCGAAATGGCGGTATTCCAACTCGACAAGCTCGACGGCAGCGGTCCCTTCCGTGCCACGCCCAACCGCGCCGGGGTATTGCTGCGCCCGATCCGCGAGCCGGGCGACGCCGAAGACGCTGCCGCGCCGCAGCCGCAGGACCTGCTGCAATTCCGGGGTGAGCGGGCGGCCGCTGCGCTTACCCGCTTCCGGACCGGCTATTCCGATCTCGTGCTCGGCGGCGACTTTATCGACTGGCCGCTGGTCGGCGTGGTCGGCATCGCGCCGCAGAATGTCAGGCTCGACAAGGCGCTGGGGCTGTTCGGCTTGGCGGTGGCGTCGCGGGAGGGTTTCTTCGCCGATGCCGCCAACCGGGCGGCGATTGCGATGGCGATCGACCGCGCCGCCGTCACCCACCAAATCCATCCAGACTGGGCGCCGATCGAGACCTTGCTGCCGGCGCAGCTCGATTCCGCCAATCCGCCCGCACAGCCGGGTTGGGCGGGCCCCGATCTCGATACGCGCCGTCAGAATGCCCGCACCATCGTCGCCAACTGGCGCCGGGGGCATCCGGGACCGGTCACGGTGCGGGTCGCCCTACCTTCCGGCCCCGGTGCCACATTGGTCTGGGCCCGGATCGCCGAGGCGCTCTACGCCATCCGCCTTAGCCCTGTCCGCGTCGCCCAAGATGCTCCTGCGGACCTGCGATTGATCGATGCGGTCGCGCCCTATGACAGCGCCCGCTGGTTCGTCGCCACCGCCTGCGAGATGTGCTCGCCCCAGACCCAGGCATTGATCGAGGCCGGCCGCGACGCCCCGGATCTCGATGCCCGCGCCGCCCGCATCGCCGATGCAGACGCCGCGCTGGCGGCCGACATCGCCTATATCCCTATCGCCCAGCCCTTCCGCTGGTCTATCGTCGCACTCAGGCTGCAGGCCTGGCAGGGGAACGCCCGGGCGTGGCACCCGTTGAACCACCTGCGCAACGAGACGAGGTGAACGTGGCGAAGACGACGCGGATGGCTTCGGGAGCAAGGGCAGCGGCGAACGCGCTGCCGCTGGGCACGCATGCGGCGGATGTCCGCAAGCGAATCGAGACGATGGAGCATCTGCTCGAGCGCAGCCTGACCATCCCCGGCATCAAGGCCAAGGTGGGCCTCGACGCGATCCTCGGCCTTGTCCCCATTGGCGGCGACGTGATCGCGGCACTGCTTGGCCTCTACATCGTCTGGGAAGCCCGCAACCTGAAGATGCCGAAGACGACGATGATCCGGATGCTCGGCAATGTCGGCTTCGACTGGATGATCGGGCTGGTGCCGGTGGTGGGCGATGCGGCCGACTTCCTGTTCAAGTCGAACACCCGCAACCTCAAGCTGATCAAGCGCCACCTCGACAAGCACCATCCGGGCACATCGACGATCGACCACCGTTAACGGCGGCCGCTGCCGCCCCGCCAGATCTTGAGCACCGCGCTGTCCGCAGCACCGCCGCTGCTCGGCTTGCAACGCTCATAGCGCAGCCCGGTATCGAGGCAGAGCCACAGTTCGTCGAGCCAGTTCTCCTTGGTCACCGTCACCCGAATCGCCTCCGCCGGGATGCCCGGATTGGCGGCCGCGAAGCGGGTCTTGAACTGACCGACGGTCAGGTCGCCGCGCGACAGCCGATCCATGTCCGGATAGCGAACCTGATCGTAGAGCCGCTTTGCCGTGCCGAAATAAGTCGCGGGCGACATAGTGGTGCAGGTGCCATGCTTGGCCCATTCATGCTGGAGCAGCTGGGCCGAGGGCGTGGTGCACAGCATCTGCTTGATCTGCGCGGGCGGCAGGATGCGGGTGTCGGCGCAATATTGCGGCCAGCTCTTGCCCATACCGTCCGGCCACAGGCCATGCAGGGTGAAGCCAAAACGGGAATTCCGGCTGCAGCGGAAGCGGTTCTCCGGATTGGCGGCATCGGCGCGGCACAGGCCGGGGTTCCAGGTGAGCGCCAGCGTGTAGCTGCCGATCGGCATGATGCGACGCGGCTGCTTCGCATCGGGCAGGTCCGGGCGCGGCCGCTCGACCCCGGCGGCGGGGCGGCACATCAGCGCCTGGGCCGAAGCGATGCCCGGCAGCAGCGCCAACCCGGTGCCGGCAATCCCGAGAAGCAGCTTGCGCATCCCCATCTTCCTCATTCTTGGGTGAAATCCAGGCCGATATCGGCGGCAGGCGCCGACTGGGTCAGCCGGCCGACGCTGACATAGGTTACGCCGCTTTCGGCGAGCCCGCGGATCGTATCGAGCCGCACCCCGCCCGACGCCTCAGTCGGCACGCGCCCGGCGACCAGCGCAACTGCCTCGCGCAACGTCTCCGGCCCCATATTGTCGAGCAGCAGATGCGTGGCGCCGGCCTCAAGCGCCGGCTCGATCTGGTCGATGCGGTCGACCTCTACAATGATGTGCGCGATGCCCGCAGCGACAGCACGGCGCGCCGCCTCGCCCACCGAACCGGCGACCGCGACATGATTGTCCTTGATCATCGCCGCATCCCACAGGCCCATGCGGTGATTGGTCGCGCCACCCATGCGAGTGGCGTATTTCTCGAGCACGCGCAGGCCGGGCAACGTCTTGCGGGTGTCGAGCAGGGTCGTGCCGGTGCCGGCGATCGCATCGACATAGCTGCGCGCCATCGTCGCGATGCCCGAGAGATGCTGCACCGTATTGAGCGCCGACCGCTCGGCCGTGAGCAGCGCGCGCGCCTTGCCGCGCAGCCGCAACAGATCGGTGCCGCCGGCGACCTGATGGCCATCCTCGACCAACCGCTCGATCTCCACCTCGGGGTCGAGCGCACGGAAGAAAGCTTCGGCGATCGGCAGCCCAGCGACGGTGATCGCATCACGGCTGTCCATCACGCCGGTGAAGACCGCATCGGCGGGGATCACAGCGGCGGAAGTGATGTCTCCCTTGTCGCCAAGGTCCTCGGCAAGCGTGGCGGCGACAAAGGCGTCGAGATCGAAGCGGTCGAGCGTGAAGGCCATATGCTGCCCCTTAGGAGCCGGGCCGGGCGGCGGCAATGGCGTCGTGTCCGGCCCTGCCGCTCGACTCAGGCAAAAGGCCGGGGCGCCTGTTCATGGCAATTGGGGCCAGACGGAACCTGCATTGCAACCGATCCCGAGCGATCGCCATTGACCTGCCCGCGCGCCCGGCACCATCCTTGGTCCATGGCCGATGTCGAACCCACCCTGTTCCCGGAGATCCGCGGACTACGCACCTATTGGGAGCGCAAGACCCGGCATCTTGCCGCCCCGCCCGAGCACTGGATGGCGGACAAGCTGCTGGTAGACCTGTTGGGCTTGGGGACCGAGCAGGTGATCCAGTATCTTGCTGCCGAGACACCGAGTTTCGACGGCTTCTTCCGCTGGATCATCGCCACTGCCGGCCGCCCCGATCCAGTCGAGGTCGCGCGTTTCCATGCCGCACTCGATGGCGCCTCGCCGCCCGCTTCCGTGGCCGCCCGCCTGGCAGCGATCGATGCGATGCCTGATACGCTCGACGCGGCCGATCTCGCCCATTGGGACCGGCACGGCTATGTGGTGCTGCGCGGCGCGATCTCGCCCGAAGACGCCGAAGCCGCCGCTGCCGTACTGTGGGATGCAGTCGGCGCCGATCCCGCCGACCCGGCCACCTGGTATTCGGCACGGGGCCAGGGGATCATGGTCCAGCTTTTCCAGCATCCGGCACTCGAAGCGGTGCGGCGCTCCGCCCGTGTGTACAAGGCATTTGCCCAGCTATGGGGCACCAGCGACCTGTGGCGCCGGGTCGATCGGATGAGCTTCAACGCCCCGCTGCGCCGCTATCACAGCTTTGTCCCGCCCAGATTGCACTGGGATGTAAGCCTGGTGCCGCCTATCGCCTTCGCGACCCAGGGGATGCTCTACCTCACCGATACCAGCGAAGATCAGGGCGCTTTCGAGCTGGTGCCCGGCTTTCATCACGAGCTGCCCGGCTGGCTGGAGACGCTGGGTGATGCCGATCCCCGCACGGTGGACCTGAGCGACCGGGCGGTGCGCATTCCCGGGCGCGCGGGCGACCTGATCATCTGGCGGCACGACCTGCCCCACGGCGCCACCCCGAACAACACCGACCGGCCCAGGCTGGCGCAATATGTGAATTTCTATTCGGCGAAGATGGGGATTCAGCCGGCGTGGCGCTGAGGCGTACTGGCATCGATCTTTCGAGATCGCCGATACTTTGCAGATCATGAGCGCATGAATGCCGATTTTCAGCGCGGGTGCTGAACGCCGGCGCACATTGCCATGTTCCGCACTCTGCGGCAAATATTCGCACATGCGCAGCCATCTTCTCGCTTCGGCCCTCCTCTGCATCGCCCTGCTCGCCCTTCCCGGCATCGCCCGGGCACAGCAGCAGGTGCCGTGCGAGGCTTCTGCCTCCAAATCCGCAGAGGTTCGCACCGTGATCTCGCGGATCGACAAATGGCAAGGGCGCTGCGTCCGCCTCAGCGGCATCCTCGTCGATGGGAAGCTCTATTCCGATCGCGCTGCCCTGGCCGAACGCGTACGCTATGAAAGCGGCCGCATGGTCGAGGCCCGCCCCACCGGCGCAATCATGCTCTATCCCGACGCACGGCGACCACGCGAAGAAAGGCCGATGCGGGTCGAGATCGTCGGCCGGATCGGCAATTGCGCCGTCGTACAGGATCTCGTTGCCGCGCAAAAGCCGTCCCCCGACGGCCGGCGCTGGGTTCTCGACGGGCTTTGCCGCGTATCGCGCGCGCTCTACGTCCGCGTGAGCATCGTGAACGTCCTCGAAGCGTCAGTGGAGCGCCTGCGCGAAGATGAAGTGCACGCGGATAGCCGATTGCTTGTGGACGCACCGCCCGACGCCCCTGGCCGCGACCGCCACCTCGACGCCGCCCGCGCCCTTGCGGCGGCGCTGCAGCGCAGCGACGAAACGGCGTTTCGGAACCTCAAGCGGGGCATCTCAAAGGCAGTCTTTATCAGCCCGCAACAGAGTTCCACCGAGGAACAGGCGCTCAAGGACGAATTCGGGGCACTCGGCACGGCGACCTCGCCGCTCGCCGGCTTGTCGCTTGCAACGCCGCGCATGTTCATCGACCGTCAAAAACTCGACCTCGCCGCAGCCTATGGCGACACCATGCCGAAGCCCGATTTCATCACTTGCTGGTGTCGCGGCTCCGACTGCACCGGTAAATGGCCGGTTATCGCGCGCGACGCCGACAATGATCCTGCCCGGCCCTATATCTGCATCCGCTCGTTCGACGAACGCTGGAACGGACCTCAACCGCTGGTCAAGTTCGGCGCGCTTCTCTCACGCTTTCCTTTGGCAGAACCCGTCTGGCCTGGTGCGGCCCCATCGAGATCCTGAGGCGGATTCCTGAATTAACCCCGCGCTCAGTCGCCCTTGGTCGGATCGCCGCCAATCGCGCCGAGATCGCCCTGCCCCACCGTGCCCGATGCCATTTCCAGCATCCGGTCGAGGCTCTTCTTGGCCTGGAGGCGCAGCCCCTCCTCGATCTCGATGCGCGGGGTGAGGTCGCGCAGCGCGAGGTAGAGCTTCTCCATGTTGTTGAGCGCCATGTACGGGCAGATATTGCAGTTGCAGTTGCCGTCCGCACCGGGCGCGCCGATGAAGGTCTTGCCCGGCATCGCCTTCTGCATCTGGTGGATGATGTGCGGCTCGGTGGCGACGATCAGGATATCGCCGTCCATCTCCTGCGAGAACTCCAGGATGCCGCGGGTCGAGCCGACATAATCGGCGTGATCGAGCACATGCGGCGGGCATTCGGGATGCGCCGCGACCGGAGCGCCGGGATATTGCGCCTTGAGCTTGAGCAGCTCGGTTTCGGAGAACGCTTCGTGGACGATGCACACGCCCGGCCAGAGCAGCAGGTCACGGCCGACCTTGCGCTTGAGATAGCCGCCCAGATTGCGATCCGGGCCGAAGATGATCTTCTGGTCAGCCGGGATCTGATCGAGGATCTTCTCGGCCGAGCTCGAGGTGACGATGATGTCGCTGAGTGCCTTAACCTCGGTCGAGCAGTTGATATAGGTGAGCGCGATATGATCGGGGTGCGCGGCGCGGAAGGCGGCGAACTGCTCGGGCGGGCAGCTGTCTTCAAGCGAGCAGCCGGCATTCATGTCTGGCAGCACCACGATCTTCTCAGGGCTCAGGATCTTCGCGGTCTCGGCCATGAAGCGCACGCCGCAGAACGCGATCACGTCCGCATCGGTCTCGGCAGCCTTGCGGCTGAGATCCAGGCTGTCGCCGACGAAGTCCGCCAGGTCCTGCAGCTCGGGCTTCTGGTAATAATGGGCGAGGATCACGGCGTTGCGCTCCTTGCGCAGCCGTTCGATCTCGGCGCGGAGATCGAGCCCGCTCAAGCTGCCGCCAATGCCGTTGCGCGCGTCCATGCTAACCATACTCCCTTGCCCGCGCCGCACATGGCCCGGCGCGCGCCCGGGTTCAAGGCTTTAGCGGTTGCGGCGGCCAATGCGCGGCAAAGTCCCGCCCCGCGCCGGGCGTGCCCGCCACCACCGCGCGGGCAACACTCTCGCCAAAGGGGGTGAAGGCCATCGCTTCGGCCACCGCGAAGGTGCCGATCATCGTGCCCAGCCCCCAGAGCCAGGCGGGATGGACGCGCCCACGGCGCTTCCAGTCGACCGCCATGCCGATCAGCGGGAAGATCGCAGGCGCGACCAGCGCGGCGATGCACCACGACCAGGGGATCATGAAGGGCACCGGCAGGATGCGCCCGAAGCCCGGCCCGGTGATCGCCGCCAGCGAGCAGAGCATCAGCCGGCGATGCCAGTCCGATCGCTTGCGCAGCGCGAAGCCGGAAAGCGCCAGCCCGGCAAAGCAGACCAGACCGGCGGGATTGCCGAACAGGAACTCGGGCAGCGCGAAGAAGGGCGGACCGCCCTGGCTGCGCACCGAATGGAGCGTGATCTCCATCCCCATCACCACCATCAGCGGCACCCAGAGCAAGGCGATCCAGCCAAAGCTGCGGTGCAGGCGAACATTTCCCGTCGCGACGAAGAAGCTCTGGGCGAGGAAGATCGCGATCCAGCCCATGAACACCAGCGCATGCAAATGGTAGATCAGCGGCAGGCCGAAGCTCGATCGGCCAAGCGCCAGGTTGAGCGAGAAGCCGCCCAGGATCACGGCGATCATCGCCAGCGACAGGATCAGGAAGAAACGGTCGCGCCCCGTGCGCGGCAAAGGTTCGGCAAGCGTCGCCATGTCAGTCCCCCAAGCACCGAAATCTGCGATGGGGTGAAGATACCGCTTTTACTCCGGATTGGGAACGGGTGGCCCACTCCCGACGCGATCACCACTTGTTGTTGATCACATCCTGCGGACTGCGCGAGACGTCCCATTGCTCTCTCGGGCGGTTCAGCTCGTCGGGGAACAGCACTTCGACGCTGGCATCGACCCCAGCGGCCTTGAGCGGCATGGTAAAGCTGCGCTCGATCGCGCGGCGGGTCGCGTCGCGGGCCATGCGCATATAGGTGCCCGAGCGCGCTTGGTTGAGCAGCTCCTGCTGGCCGGCCTTGCGGTTCGCCTCGTCGAGCTTGCCGCCGACATTGGTGACCGAGAGCAGGATGCCGCCATTGTCATATTGGCGAATGGCGTTGAGATCGACCGCGGGCTCAGTTGCCTCGACCTGGGGCAGCTTCACCGTCAGCTTCTTGTTGGCGGCATCCCAGGTAACGTCGTCCTGGCCGAGCTTCGACAGATCGACTTCGTAGCGGACGCTGCCCGGCATGATCATCGTCTTTTGCGCGGTGAGGCCGAGCTGGCTCTGCTTCGACGTGACGACCGCGACGAACCTGGCGGCGAAGGCGGACAGCCGGTTCTGCTCGCGCAGCCCCTGCAGGCTGGCCTGAGCGACGGTCTCGGGCTCAGGCCCCTGGAACTGGCGCTTGATCGTGTCGCCGATGAACCAGAAGCCGGCACCCAGCATCAGCGCGATCGCCAGCAGGATCGCCAGCGTGATGCCGAACAGCTTGAGGCATCCGTTCCCCTGCTTCACGCTGCCATCTTCCAACTATCGCCCTCCTCGATCACCAGCCCGCGATCGCGCAGATCGATCAGATGCGCGAGCACCGAACGCCCGGCTGCACCGTTGAGGCGCGGATCGAGGCCGACATACATGCGCGCGACCATTGCCGGCACCGCGCCGACATCGGCCTGGAGCAGGCGGAGGATCTGGCCCTCGCGCTGCTTGCGGTGCCCGATCAGCCCGCGCACGAAGCGGTGCGGCTTCTCGACCGGCTCGCCATGCGCGGGGAAATAGATGCGGTCCTGCTCGCGCCCCATCAGCACTTCGAGGCTGCGCATATAGGACGCCATGTCGCCGTCCGGCGGCGCGACCACGGTGGTCGACCAGCCCATCACATGATCGCCGCTGAACAGCGCACCGCTCTCCGCCAGCGCGAAGCAGAGATGGTTGGAGGTGTGCCCTGGGGTGGCGACCGCGGTGAGCGTCCAGTCCGGGCCGGTGACACTCTCGCCGTCCGCCAGGATGCGATCGGGGGCATAGCCGGTGTCGAAGGCGGCATCGGCGCGCGGGCCGGCGTCCGTGAGTGACAAAGGCGCGCAGCCGATGATCGGCGCGCCGGTCAGTGCCTTGAGCGGAGCGGCAGCGGGGCTGTGGTCGCGGTGGGTGTGGGTGCAGAGGATCGCCACCACCGGCCGCCCGGCGATAGCGGCGACCAGCGCGGCGATATGCTCGGGCTCGTCCGGGCCGGGATCGATCACCGCAAGCGCCGTAGTGCCGACCAGATAGGTCTGGGTACCGGTATAAGTGAAGGGGGACGGATTGGGGGCTAGAACCCGGGTGACCAGCGGATCGAGCGCAATGGCCAGGCCGGTCGGAGCGTCCGTGGGGATGTCCATGCTGGTGAGATGGCCTTTGCGGCGGCGCAGCGCAAGACTGACGGCAAAAACCTAACGGGGCCGACTGCGAAGGAGTTGCAGCCGGCCCCGTCGAAGGGCGTTCGTGAAAGGGGCAACAATCCGAACGCCCCTCCCCTCGCGGGTTACTTGTTGGCGTTCGTGCCGCCCTTTTCGAGCTCGGCAATCGCCTCATCGATGCCCTTGAGCGCCTTGGCGCGCTGTTCGGGGGTCAGGTCGGGCTGGTTCTCGATCGAGCGACGCGCAACCTGCAGGCCGATCGACGCCGAGCGCAGGCCGTTCCGCTTCGCCTCGAAGGCAGCGTTCTCGGCATGGACCGTGATCTTCTCGATCCGGTTCGAGCAGACGATCATGATCTTCTTGCCGTCCTTCTCGAAATTCTCGACGACCGGCTTGCCATCGGCAGTGTCCTTGCAGCTGGCGCTGTGGATCACCTTGGGAATGCGCGCCTCGATCGCAGCGATGTCCGGCATGTCCTTCTCGGTCTTGCTGCCATCGGCGTGGACCATCACAATCCTGGTGACGCGCTTGCCGTCCTTCTTGTCCGCGTCCTTGCCGTCGGCACTGTAGCTATAGGTGTAGGTGCGGACCTTGGCGGGGGCCTCCGGTGCGGCCGGCGCCTCGGGTGCCCCGGGGACGGCCTTCGGCTCAGCCGGCGCAGGCGGTGCCGGCGGCGCGGGCACGTCCTGATCGAGCTTGATGCCGGTAACCTTCTCCACCTTCACCTTGATGGTCTCGGCAGCCTGGGTGCCCGAGGCGGTGAGGCCGAGCGCGGCGAGGCCGAGTGCCGTGGTGCCGATCAGGCCGGCCGCAAGGCGGGCGGGGGAATTCTTCTGGGTCTTCGAAAGCATGCGGAGCCTCCCTTTGACTTCATTGATCGTGTGCAAGTGACATGCCGCCGAGACCGCACCCCCATGCGCGGACTTGACGATCGCACGGCCATAAGCATGGCGCAGTGCCGGGGCGCGGCCGGCGAGCACGAGTGCATCGCAGGCCATTTCCTGGTCGGCGCGGAAGGCGCGGAAGGCCCGCCAGGCGACCGGATTGAACCAGTGGAGCGCGAGGACGATGAGCGCGACCCAGTTGGCGATCAGATCGCCGCGGACATGGTGGCCAAGCTCATGGGCAAGCGCGAGATCGCGCTCCTGCTCGTCATAGCGCTCGTGAAAGTCGCACGGAAAGGCGACATATTTGCGCAGCACCCCGAAGGCGAGCGGACCGTGGACCGCATCGGTCTCGATCACGCGGACCTTGCCCTGCGCGACGGTGCGATCGACCCGCGCTGCCTTGAGCAGCCGCGCGCAGTGCCGTCGATGCGCGATCAAGTGATAGGCAAGGAACGCCAGCGCACCGATCACCCACAGGCCGATCGCGAGGATCAGCAGGCTCGGGCCACCCGCAACCGTGGTCGGCGCGACCAGCGCCGCCGAGGCGGGATGGCTGGCGGTGCCGAGCTCGACGATCGTCACCGCACCCGGATCGATCCCCACCGGCAACACCTGCGGCTTCATCACCCCGGCGACAACCCCGGGACCTTCGCTCGCCTTGCGGATGAAGGGCGCAATCAGGCTGGTCAGCTGCCAATCCCCCGGCAGCGGCGGCATCAGCATTCGCAGTACGGGCAACGCCCACAACGCATAGGCCATTTGCGGGCCGAAGGTGCGGCGGACCGGGCCGCGAAGGGCGAGCACCAGCAGCATCAGCAGCGTGCTCGCGATGAAGGTCTCGACGATCCAGCCGGTCATTGCTTGAGATCCTTCAGCAGCGCCTCGATCTCGGCGATGTCCTGATCAGTCAGCTCATCGCGCTCGGCGAGATGGGCGACCAGAGGGGTCAGCTTGCCGCCGAACAGCCGGTCCATCAGCTTGCGCGATTCCCCGGCGACATAATCGCCGCGCACTACCAGCGGCCGATAGAGGTAACGACGCCCCTCTTCCTGATGCGCGATGATGTTCTTGGCGAGTAGCCGGCCAAGCAGCGTCTTGACCGTATTGGCGCTCCAGCCGCGCTCAGTGGGAACGCGCTCGGCCACTTCCTGAGCGGTGAGCGGCGACTCCTCCCAGAGCACTTCCATCACGGCATGCTCTGCATCGCTGATCCGTTCGGTCATCGTTCCCTCTTTGAAATGACTACGTCTGTAATCGTCACGATTACGCTTGTAGTCAAGCGGGTGAACGCTGGCTGAACGGAAATTGTCAGCTTTGGCGCATGGATGGCTGCGAAAGACACCGAAACTGTCGGAATCGCTTACAAGTGCGGAGCTTGGTTAAAGGCCGATAACCAACAAAACCCACGCAAATCAGCGGTTCCTGCAAACTGGCACGCAGGCTGCAAAGTATAAGACACCCCGAGCGTTCAACGCTTCATTTCAGGGTGGGTCGACCGCTACTTCCCCGGTCTCGCGTCGACCCACCCGACCCGGGTTTCCCCAAAATCAGCGAATCGACAGCTTGACCTCACGCCGTCATGGCATGGCACCGCGCCTGCCGCCGCAGCAGCCATGAAAAAGGCCGCCACCCTCCAGGGATGACGGCCCAATTTTCGGCGATTCCGATGGATCAGTCGGCGAGGAGCTGGGCGAGTTCGCCGCTCTCGTACATTTCCATCATGATGTCCGAACCGCCGACGAATTCGCCCTTAACATAGAGCTGGGGAATGGTCGGCCAGTCGGAGAATTCCTTGATCCCCTGGCGGATGCCCTGGTCCTGCAGCACGTCAACGCTCTCGAACTCGGCGCCGAGATGGTTGAGGATCGCGATCGCGCGGCTGGAGAAGCCACACTGCGGGAAGAGCGGGCTGCCCTTCATGAACAGCAGCACCTTGTTGCTGTCGACCAGCTGCTGGATGCGGGCCTGGGTATCGTCGGTCACTTGGTCTTACTCCTCGACAGGCGCTTCGGTGGTGAGCTGGAGCGCGTGGAGCACGCCGCCCATCCGCCCGCCGAGCGCTGCATAAACGGCCTGGTGCTGGCGCACCCGGGGCATTCCCTTGAACATCGGCGCGACAACCCGCGCCGCATAATGATCGCCGTCCCCGGCGAGATCAGTAATCTCGACCCGGGCATCGGGGATGCCGGCCTTGATGAGATCCTCGATCTCGCTGGCCGCCATCGGCATCAGACTTCGCCCATCAGCTGGCGGCGCGCCTCGACAACCTTCTCGTCGAGCGTGCGGCGCACTGTGGCGTCGTCGGTCTCGATCCCGGCGGCGAGCAGATCGCCCAGCACCTTGCGGATCACGTCTTCGTCGCCGGCTTCCTCGAAATCGGCCTGAACGACGGCCTTGGCATAGGCGTCGGTTTCTTCCGCGGTGAGCTTCATCTGGGCAGCGGCCCACTGGCCGAGCAGCTTGTTGCGGCGCGCGGTGACGCGGAAGGCCATGTCCTCGTCGCGGGCGAACTTCGCCTCAAATGCCTTTTCGCGATCGTCGAACGTGGTCATGTCATTCCCCTTAGTGGCGTTTGGTGCGGAGATAGGGGGGCGATGGGCATAGGGCAAGCGATGCAAAGTCCGCGTGCAGTTAACCGTCGCCCGCCCCCACAAGCCGTCATCCCGGCGAAAGCCGGGATCTCAGGCGAAGGCGCGGGGAAAGAGCCGCACGAGATCCCGGCTTTCGCCGGGATGACGGATCTTTTCCTAGATCGTCACCACCAGCTTCCCGATCACCGCGCGCGCCGCCATCTTGGCGATCGCCTTGCCGCCATCGGCCAGCGCGAAGGTCTCGGTCACCTTCGGCGCGATCCTGCCCTCGGCCCAGAGGCGGAAGAGATGCTCGACATGCGCTTGATTGGCCTTGGGATCGCGCGCCGCGAAGGCGCCCCAGAATACGCCGCACACGTCGCAGCTCTTGAGCAGGGTCAGGTTGAGCGGCAATTTCGGGATACCCGCGGGGAAGCCAACGACAAGGTAGCGCCCTTCCCAGCCGATCGCGCGCAGCGCCGGTTCGGCATAGTCGCCGCCGACGGGATCATAGATCACATCAGCGCCCTGCGGCCCGAGCGCCGCCTTGAACTGCTCGGCCAGCGCCTTGGACTGGTCCTTGTCGAACGGCGCCCGGCCATAGACCAGAGTCTCGTCCGCGCCCGCCGCCTTCGCCGCTGCAGCCTTCTCCTCCGACGACACCGCCGCGATCACCCGCGCACCGAACGCCTTGCCGAGCTCGACCGCCGCCAGGCCAACGCCGCCAGCCGCACCCAGCACGAGCAGGCTCTGCCCCTCGCGCAGATGCCCGCGATCGAGCAGTGCGTGGATCGTGGTCGCATAGGTGAGCAGCAGCGCCGCGCCGTCCTCGAAGCTGCGGCCCTCGGGCAGGCGGAACAGGCGGAAGGCTTCGATCGCGATCTTCTCGACCAGCCCGCCATGGCCGGTCACTGCGATCACCCGGTCGCCGACCGCCCAATCGGTGACGCCCTCGCCGACGCTCTCGATCACGCCGGCAATCTCGCCGCCCGGCGCGAACGGCCGGGGCGGCTTGAACTGGTATTTGTCCTCGATGATCAGAAAGTCGGGATAGTTGATCGCGCAGGCCTTCACCGCGACCACCACCTGCCCCTTGCCGGCGACAGGATCGGCGACTTCCTCGAGGATTAGAGTGTCAGGTCCGCCCGGCTCCCGGGTGAGCAATGCCTTCATGTCCTCCTCCTACAGCGATCCACGGGCGCTCTTCGGCCACCGCGGATTCGAATTTCGAAATCGCGGTATCCTTTGCCAGCGTCATGCCGATCTCGTCCAGCCCTTCCATCAGGCACTGGCGGCGGAACGCGTCGAGTTCGAAGGCGAAGCGATCCTGGAACGGGGTGGTGACGGTCATCGTCTCGAGATCGACGGTGATCTCGTCGGTCTTCGCGACCTCGACCAGCCGGTCGACGGCTTCCTGTGGCAAAACCACCGGCACGATGCCGTTCTTGAAGGCATTGCCCGAGAAGATGTCCGAGAAGCTTGGCGCAATCACCGCCTTGATGCCGAGATCGGCAAGCGCCCAGGCGGCATGCTCGCGGCTGGAGCCGCAGCCGAAATTGTCGCCGGCGACGAGCACGGGCGAACCGGCATAGCGTTCGTCGTCGAACACATTGCCCGGCTGCGCGCGCACGCTTTCGAAGGCGCCCTTGCCCAATCCCTCACGCGTCGTGGTCTTCAGCCAGTGCGCGGGAATGATGATATCGGTGTCGATATTCTTGGCGCCCCACGGATAGGCGCGCCCCTCGACCTTGCGAACGGCTTCCACTTATTCTGCCTCCCGGTTCAGCGGGCGGCTGCAGTCTCCGCCTTCGCTTCCATGACCCTGCCGGTCGTTGCGTAGGCTGCTGCCAGCCCGCTCAGCACCGTTGCTGCGATCAATGCGACAAGCGCACGCTTCATACTTCATCCCCTTACGCATCCCCCGACATCAGCTCCCTGACATCGGTGAGGCGCCCGCGTATCGCTGCTGCCGCCGCCATTGCGGGTGAAAGCAGGTGCGTTCGCGCCCCAGGGCCTTGTCTTCCTACGAAATTTCGGTTCGAGGTGGAAGCACAACGTTCCCCGGCGGGAACCTTATCCGGGTTCATGGCGAGACACATCGAGCAGCCGGGCTCGCGCCATTCAAAGCCGGCCTCGGTGAAGATGCGGTCCAGCCCCTCGGCCTCGGCCTGGCGCTTGACCAGCCCGGAGCCCGGCACGATCAGCGCCTGGCGGATGCGATCGGCGACATGATGGCCCTTCACCACCGCGGCGGCGGCGCGCAGATCCTCGATCCGGCTGTTGGTGCACGAGCCGATGAAGACATGCTCGATAGCGACGTCCTCCATCCGCATGCCGGGGGTCAGGCCCATATAATCGAGCGACTTCTGCGCGGCGAGGCGCTTCGACGGATCCTCAAAGCTTTCCGGATCCGGAACCGTGCCAGTGATCGCCACCACATCCTCGGGGCTGGTGCCCCAGGTGAGCGACGGCGCGATATCGCTGGCCTGCAGGATCACACTCTTGTCGTACCGCGCGCCGGCATCGGTCGGCAGCGTCTTCCAATAGGCAACGGCCTTGTCCCAAGCCTCGCCGGTGGGCGCCAGCGGGCGGCCCTTGATATAGTCGAAGGTCGTCTGATCCGGCGCGATCAGGCCCGAGCGGGCGCCGCCCTCGATCGACATGTTCGAAACGGTCAGCCGCCCCTCGATCGACATGGCGCGGATCACCTCGCCGGTGAACTCGATGACATAGCCGGTGCCGCCCGCTGCACCGATCTTGCCGATAATCGCCAGCACCACGTCCTTCGGGCTCACCCCGAAGCCGAGCGTGCCGTCGACGCGGATCTCCAGCGTCTTCGACTGCTTCAGGAGCAAGGTCTGGGTGGCGAGGACATGTTCGACCTCGCTGGTGCCGATGCCGAAGGCAAGCGCGCCCAGCGCGCCATGCGCCGAGGTGTGGCTATCGCCGCAGACGAGCGTGGTGCCTGGCAGCGTGAAGCCCTGTTCGGGGCCGACGACATGGACAATGCCCTGCCGCGCATCGAGCGCATCGATATAGGGCACGCCGAACTCGGCGACATTCGCGCGCAGCGCCGAGAGCTGGCCGGCGCTTGCGGCATCGGCGATCGGCAGCTCATGGCCGGCCGCATCGACACGCGCGGTGGTCGGCAGGTTATGATCGGGCACCGCAAGCGTAAGGTCCGGGCGGCGCACCGGCCGCCCCGCCGCGCGCAGGCCGGCAAAGGCCTGGGGGCTGGTCACCTCATGGACGAGGTGGCGGTCGATATAGATCAGGCAGGTTCCATCGTCCCGGCGCTCGACCACATGGTCGGCCCAGATCTTCTCGTACAAAGTGCGCGGTTGAACGGTCATGCGGGCGCTTTAGTCGATTCTTGCGCGCAGGCAAGCGTTCGTGCAATTTTCCATCGCATAGTTGAACTATTCTCCTCGGGGCAGGATGCGGCATCCCGGAGATAGGAATGCGGTGCCGCGATCTCCACTGCGGCTGCTGAACCGGACACGCTTTGCGATACAGTCACCCGGGCGAAGGCCGGGGCCCAGACTAAGCGTGCGCGGCGAAGACGCGCCAAGGCGCGTGACTTTCAAGACTGGTCCCCGGCCTTCGCCCGGGTGAGATTTATGGAATGCGCTACCTCAGCACCGGTACCGGTGACGCCTTCACCTCCGCCGGCTCGTCGGCGTCCTGCCACGCCGTGCGCCGCTTCACCCGGAAGTTCACGAACAGCGCCGGCAGCTTGAGGAACAGCAACTCCGAATGGATGAAGCTGTCTATCCCCCGTTCCCACCATTTCGGATCACGCTTGCCATTCGCCTTGAGCCAGCCGTCATAGGGCGCCCAATGGCTCGGCTCGTCCTTCTCGATGATCCGGAAGATCTTCATCAGCACCTTGTCGCCGGTGACCAGCGGGTGGCGGAGCAGGATCTCCACCTGCTTGTGCCCGCGCTGCTCGGTGAGCGAGATCACCCGGCAGAGCTTCTCGAACTGGTCATCCTCGGCGATGATCCGGTTGGTATCGAGCTCGTCGATCGTCCGGCGGAACATGATCTCGACGAAGCGATCGATATGCCCACAGGTCCGATCTACCTGGAGCGGCATCTTGCCCTGCAGCTCGAACCAGCGCTTGAACATCACATAATGCTTGCGCTCATCGGCGCGGTGCTTCTCGATCGCGGCGATCAGCGCATGATCGTCGGGCGCGCGCGCCTTCACCGCCTCGAGCACCCGGTCGATGCTCGTATAGCCGCGATGCTCGTTATAGATGTAGATCGACCCGAGCAGGTCCAGATAGCGATGGCGAAACCAGTCGAGCATCGGCGGAGGCTACGCCTATGCGCAGACCCCCGCCAATTAATTCGCGTCCATGACGCGACGCAGCAATTCAAGCCGTCGCCAGCGCCACTTCGTACTTCGCACTAGTCTTCGCCGCGACGTCTTCCTCGCTCACGCCCGGCGCCAGCTCGATCAGGCGGAAGGGCGAGCTGTGATCGGCGCGCTGGAACACGGCGAGATCGGTGATGATCATGTCGACCACGTTCTTGCCGGTGAGCGGCAGGTCGCAGGCGGGCACGAACTTGGCCGCGCCGTCTTTGGAGTTGTGCTCCATCACCACGATGATCTTCTTGACGCCGGCGACCAGATCCATCGCGCCACCCATGCCCTTGATCATCTTGCCCGGGATCATCCAGTTGGCGATGTCTCCGGTCTCGCTGATCTCCATCGCGCCGAGCACGGTCAGGTCGATATGGCCGCCGCGGATCATCGCGAAGCTCTGCTCCGAACCGAAATAGACCGACTGGGGCAGCTCGCTGATCGTCTGCTTGCCGGCATTGATCAGATCGGGATCGACTTCGTCGTCATAGGGGAACGGGCCGATGCCAAGCATGCCGTTCTCTGACTGGAGCGTAACCTCTACCCCTTCCGGAATATGGTTCGCCACCAGCGTCGGGATGCCGATGCCCAGATTGACGTAGAAGCCATCCTGCAGCTCCTTCGCGGCACGCGCCGCCATCTCGTCACGGGTCCAGGCCATTATTTCTTCTCCTCGGCCGGATCGGCCCATTGCTTGTCCTTGGGGAACACCTCGTCCATCGAGCCCTTGAGGCCCGAGCCATAGACCGGGTTGGGCAGGATGAACCAGCCGCGGCCCCAGAGCGGGGCGATCAGCGTGTTGCCGGTGGTGTTGCGTCGGGCGGCAGTCGACAGATCCTTGGCACTGAACAGGTCGCTGAAATCGCCCAGCTGATCGCCGCCCATGGCGACGATGCAATAGCGCTCGGCGATCTTCCAACGGCGCTCGTCCTTGCTGCTCGGCGCAGTGTCGTCGCGCAGGATCAGCGTGTCGCCCAGCGTGACCGGGCCAAGGCCGGCCTTGTTGAGCGCCTCGATCGTGAAGGCCGCGGTGCTGGCCGAGCGATTGGTGTTGTAGATCACCGTGATGCCATCGCCGCGCAGTGCTGCGATCGTCTCGGCGGCACCGGGCACCGCCTCCACCTTGTCGGCGCCGGTTTCTTCCCAGCGCGTCCAGCGGGACTGATCGTAGCCGGGGCCACGCCGCGCCGCATCGCTCTCGAAGCCGAGGTTGAGCAGCACCGTCTCATCGACATCGAATACCACAGCGAGCGGGCGCGTGCCGCAGGGCTCGAATCGGGGCGACGTGAGCGTGGAATCGCGCGTCATCACCACCGAGCTGATCTGGCTCTTGTCGCGACGATAACGAAGATCGTCATGCACATAGCGCCACAGCGAGGCATAGGCCTGAAGGCTCAGCGCCGACGCCTCGCCCGAGCCGTAGAGGAACTGCATCTCCGGCGGCACCTTTGCGGATGCCGTTGTCCCGCCGGAAGCCGCCGGCGCGCCGCTTGGCGGCGGCAGCGCGGCCAGACCCGAGATCTGCACCTTCTGGCCATCCTCGGTGACATAGACCTCGCCGGGCTTCGGCGCCGGCGCCGCCTTCTGCCGCTTCTCCTTCTTGCGCGCCTTGCCGTCCTGCGCGGACTTGACCACCTGCGCGCCTGCCATCAGCGGCACGGCCGCCACCGCAGCCACGCAGCCGGACAGGCCCGTTGCGGCAAACGCCAGCCCTGCTATCGCCAGGCGGCTGGTCACGCCTGCTGCGCCTCGGGCCGCGGGCGGGTGGTACGGAACTCGATCTTCTTGTCGTAGGGCGCGCCGACGATCAGCCGCTTCACATAAATTCCCGGCAAGTGGACCGCGTCGTGATCGAGCGTGCCGACGGGCACGATTTCCTCCACCTCGGCGACGCAGATCTTCCCCGCGGTTGCCATCGGCTGGTTAAAGTTGCGAGCGGTCTTGCGGAAAATCAGGTTGCCGGCTTCATCCGCCTTCCAGCCCTTGATGATCGACAGGTCGCTGCGGATGCCGCGCTCGAGGATATATTCCTCGCCGTCGAAGACCTTCACTTCCTTGCCCTCGGCCACCAGCGTGCCCACACCGGTCTTGGTGTAGAAACCCGGGATTCCCGCGCCGCCGGCACGGCAACGCTCGGCCAGCGTGCCCTGGGGGCAGAATTCCACCTCGAGCTCGCCGCTCAGATACTGGCGCTCGAATTCCTTGTTCTCGCCGACATAGGACGAGATCATCTTCTTCACCTGGCGGGTGCGCAGCAGCTTGCCCAGGCCCTCGCCGTCAATGCCGGCATTGTTGGAGGCGATGGTCAGGTCCTTGGTCCCGGCGTCACGGATCGCGTCGATCAGCCGCTCGGGGATGCCGCACAGGCCGAACCCGCCCGCGCAGATGGTCATGCCGTCGAACAGCAGCCCTTCCAGCGCTGCTTCTGCGTTGGGATAGAGCTTCTTCATCGGCGATTCTCTCCTGACTTCGCCGCGGGCGATAGTCCGCCCACAGCCTGCCGGTCAAGCAAACCTGAACCGACTTTCAACTTTGCTGCACCTGCGTCGCTGGCGACACTTCGCCTCCCTACGCTGCGCAGCGAACCTGAACAGAACATGATCGAAAACCCTAGTGTGGCACAATGGCAACACGGCCGGTTTGTAATTAAATTGCCATATTGCACCGCGGAATCGGAGGCCTACTTAGAGCCCCGGATGGCCATCCAAACCTGAGTAAATAAGTCCAAAGGTAGGAAATATAATGCGAATTCTCGCAGTGTCCGCGCTCGCCCTCGTGGCAGCCACCGCAACCCCCGCTTTCGCCCAGGACGGCGCCTTCAACGGCCCGCGCATCGAGGCAGAAGCAGGCGTGGATCATGCCGGCTCCGAGGGTTATGGCCGTTCGGGCTTCGTCTATGGCGGCGCAATCGGCTACGACAAGCAGTTCAACAACATCGTGATCGGCGCCGACGCCGAAGTCACCGCCGCGACCACCAAGGATGGCGGCGTGAAGGCTGCTCGCGACCTCTATGTCGGCGGCCGCATCGGCTACGTCATCGGCGGTTCGACCCTGCTGTACGGCAAGGCTGGCTACACCAACGCCCGCATCAACCTGGGCAACGACAACGGCATCAATAACGACGGCTACCGCCTGGGTGCCGGCGTTGAGCGCAACTTCGGCCGCTTCTTCGGCAAGGTCGAGTATCGCTACTCGCGCTACGAGAAGATCGACCTGAACCGCGACCAGGTCGTCGCGGGCGTCGGCGTTCGTTTCTGATCGCCTGACAAACCAGGACAGCAAAGGGGGCCGCGCGGGCAACTGCGCGGCCCTTTTGCATGCCCGGCCTGCATGACCGGCGCCAGCATTGGCACGCCGTCAGGGGGTTCCGCTCCCCGCCCCGCCCGGTCTAGACAAGGCGCCATGACCGCGAAACGTACCGGGGGCCGGATCCTCGTCGACAATCTGGTTGCGCAGGGCTGCGACCGTATCTTCCATGTGCCGGGCGAGAGCTTCCTCGCCGTGCTCGACGCGCTGCACGACACGCCGCAGATCGACGTCGTCACCTGCCGCCAGGAAGGCGGCGTCGGCTTCATGGCCTGTGCCGATGGCGCGATGACCGGCAAGCCCGGAATCGCCTTCGTCACCCGCGGCCCCGGCGCGACCAACGCCTCGATCGGCGTCCATGTCGCGATGCAGGATTCACAGCCGATGATCCTGTTCATCGGCGATGTCGATCGCGGGATGCGCGACCGCGAGGGCTTCCAGGAAGTCGATTTCCCCGCGATGTTCGCCCCGCTGGCGAAATGGGCGACCAAGATCGAGGACGCGCGCCGTATCCCCGAATATGTCGCCCGCGCCTATGCCGTCGCCATGTCCGGCCGCCCCGGCCCGGTGGTGATCGCGCTGCCCGAGGACATGCTGTGCGACATGGTCGAGGCCACCGATCGCCCCGAGCTCGCCCCGCCGCTCCAGGCGCCCGACGGCTATGACCTCGACCAGATGTACGAGTTGCTGCGCGAGGCCGAGCGCCCGGTCGCGATCGTCGGGGGCGCCGGCTGGGACGCCGAAACCGGCGAGGCTTTCCTGAAGTTCGCGGAGCGGATCGCCCTGCCCGTCGCCGGTGCCTTCCGCCGTCAGGATGCGATCCCGAATATCTCGCCGGTATGGGCAGGCAATCTCGGCTATGGCCCCAACCCGAAGCTGGTCCAGCGGATCAAGGACGCCGACCTGTTGCTGGTGGTTGGCGCGCGCATGGGCGAAGCGACCACCGATGGCTATACGCTCGTCACGCCCGATCATCCCGAGCAGACGCTGGTCCATGTCCACCCGGACCCGAACGAACTCAATCGCGTCTATCTCGCCGACCTGCCGATCTGCGCCAAACCGTTCGAATTCGCGGCAACGCTGGCGGCGGACGAGGACGTCGATCTCCCGCGCTTCGACGCGGAACAGGCGCATGCCGAGTGGATCGAATGGTCCACCCCCAAGCCGCGCGACGGCGTGGCGCTCGATCTCGGCCAGTGCGTCGCGGCGATGCGCGCAGCGATGCCAGCGGACACGATCATCTGCAACGGCGCGGGCAATTTCTCGAGCTGGTGGCATCGCTACTGGCCCTATGCCGCCCACCCCTCGCAGCTCGCGCCCACCGCCGGCGCGATGGGTTACGGCGTGCCGGCCGCGGTTGCCGCCGCGATCCGCTTCCCGAAACGCACCGCAGTCGCGCTGGCGGGCGATGGCGACTTCATGATGAACGGCCAGGAGCTCGCCACCGCCGTCCAGCATGACGCCAATCTGATCGTGCTGCTGATCGACAATTCGACCTATGGCACGATCCGCATGCACCAGGAGCGCGAATACCCGTCGCGCCTGTCGGGCACGACGCTGAAGAACCCCGATTTCGCCGCCCTTGCCCGCGCCTATGGCGGCTGGGCGGAGACGGTGGAGACGACCGAGCAATTCGCCCCCGCCCTCGCCCGGGTACTGGAGCGCGACGGGCTGCGGCTGCTGCATCTCAAGACCGATATCGAGTTCATCACCCCGGGGCTCACCGTCTCGGGCCTGCGGAGCAAATAATCCCGGCGATCCGTGCCGCCACCCCCTTCTCGCGCCTCTATAATGCGTAAACGGCAATCGAAGAGGGTAGATACATGGGCTGGCGGCACCTGCACGTCGGGCGCAAGGGCGACAATCTCATCATCCAGAACCGTCAGGTCTGGAAGGAAGAATGGCGCTGGATCAACGCGGAGACGGTGCGCCTGCCCGATCCGATGATCCCCGCCGATATCCTGTCGCACATGATCTGCGAGATCGGCCCCAAGAACCGCCCGGTCCGCTTCGCCGCGCACAAGCTGCAGAGCGATCTGTGGAGCTTCTACATTCCGGATTGAGCGGAATCCGCGGGTCTTCTTTGTTCCGCCCCGGCGAAGGCCGGTGCCCAGACTAAACAGTGCGCAGCGAAAGCCCGGAGGGCACGCACGCCTTCCTCTTCGTCATCCCCGCGAAGGCGGGGATCCAGGGCAGCTCGGGATGCGGGATGAAATCGAGCACGAGCGTGCCGGAGAGGGCAAGACAAGCCTTCGGCACCGGCTTTTGGCTCTGGATCCCCGCCTTCGCGGGGATGACGAGGGGTAAATTCGGGAAGATGGCGGGCAGCCCCGGGGCGCTGCTGAATGTCGATACGGCCTAATCCAGCAACCACGACCGCTTCGGCGCCCCGCCGCTGACCAGCGGATCGTCCGGCGGCGCCAGCCGCAGCTTTGCATCCGCCAGCGGCTTGCCGGTCAAGCGATCGACCACCATCGGCTCGACCAGCGCCTCCGTATCCATATCGACCAGCCGGCTGGTCCCGCCCGCGCCATTGTGCCGCCGGCCCCACTCACCGATCACGTGCAGCACCGGCAGGAAGTCACGCCCCGCCTCGCTCAGCACATATTCGTCGCGCGGCGGGCGCTCGCTGTAGCGGCGCTTCTCGACCAGTCCCGCTTCACCCAGCGCACGCAGTCGCGCGGTGAGGATGTTCGGTGCGATCTTCAGGCTCACGCGCAATTCCTCGAACCGGCGCAGGCCAAGCGAGAGATCGCGCAGGATCAACATGCTCCACGCATCTCCGACTTTCTCGAGCCCTCGAGCCACCGGGCAGAAACCCTGCGACTTTTCTTCCTTCGCATCCATTGCATAATGATAGTGACTCACTATTAAATTGCAAGCGACTCGATCTCCGGGCCGCCACGGAGACGACCCATGACTGATTCCACCCTTGGCACCGCCCTGATCACCGGCGCATCGACCGGCATCGGCGCCGTATATGCGGACCGGCTGGCAAAGCGCGGCCATGACCTGATCCTGGTCGCGCGCGACAAGGCGCGGATGGAGGCACTGGCCGAGCGGCTCATTGCCGAGACCGGCCGCAGCATCGAAGTGCTCCCCGCCGACCTTATCGACGGCGACGATCTCGATCGCGTGGCCAAACGCCTCGCCACCGACGAAGCAATCACCATGCTGGTCAACAATGCCGGCATGTCGCTGAACGGCGGGCTGCTCGAGAACGAAGCGCCAGCGATCGAGCGGCTGATTGCGCTGAACATCACCGCGCCCGCCCTGCTCGCCTCCGCTGCCGGCAAAGCGTTCAAGGCGCGCGGCAAGGGCGCGATCGTCAACATCGCCTCGGTGCTCGCCTTTGCCCCCGAAGCCTATGACGGCACCTATTCGGGCTCCAAGGCCTTCCTGCTCAACCTGTCGCTCTCGCTCGCCGGCCAGCTCGAGCCGCTTGGCGTACGCGTGCAGGCCGTGCTGCCGGGTGCGACCCGCACCGAGATCTGGGAGCGTTCGGGCAAGGATGTCGACGCCTTCCCGGCAGAGTTCGTGATGGGCGTGGACGATCTGGTCAACGCCGCACTGCTCGGCTTCGATCGCGGCGAGACCGTGACGATCCCGCCGCTCGCCGATGAAGGGCTCTACACCGCCCACACCGAAGCGCGGCTGGCGATGGGCCCGCATTTGTCAAAGCGCGACGTGGCCCCGCGCTATCGGGAGGCACTGGAAGCGTAAGCGCAAACCCGTCACCCCGGCGAAAGCCGGGGTATGAGGCAATGGCGCGGGGAAAGAGCCACATGACAACCCGGCTTTCGCCGGGATGACAACCGCCCCGCAAACGAAGAGGCCGCCCGGTTCCCCGGAGCGGCCTCACCCAAGCATCCGCCCTCGCGGATCAGATATTGTCGCCGAGCGCGCCCTTCACCTTGCCGATGAACTGCTGGCCCTTGCCCTTGGCTTCCTGGACCTTGCCCTCGGCATCGAGCTTGTCGTCGGCATGGGTGCGGTTGGGATCGTTCGGATCACCGGCCATTGCCTGCTTGGCCTTGCCGACCATCTCGTTGACGTTGCCCTTGATCTTGTCGGTAAGTTCGCCCATGATTCCAGTCTCCTAGCAGCGGACTGGCGCTTGGCTGCGCCCGTCATCCTTACGACTGAAACAACGGTCCGCGCCGGAAATGGGTTCCATCATGCCCGATCGAATTGCCGAACATTATGAGCGACATGCGCATGCATTCGACAATGCGCGACGCACCAGCTTCGTCGAGCGCGCCTGGCTCGATCGCTTCCTGCTCGGCGTGACCAAGGGCGCGCCCGTGCTCGATCTGGGTTGCGGCGCGGGCGAGCCGATCGCGCGCTATCTCCACGATCATGGCCATCCAGTAACCGGGGTGGACGCATCGGCGGAGATGATCGCGCTGTGCCGCACCCGCTTCCTGCGCGAGCGCTGGATCGTCGCCGACATGCGCAGCGTGCCGCTCGACACTGCCTATGGCGGGATCATCGCCTGGGACAGCGCCTTCCACTTGCCAGCCGACGACCAGCTCGCGCTGATCGAGCGCCTTGCACCCTGGCTGCGCCCGGGCGGCGCACTATTGTTCAATAGCGGCCCGGCGCGCGGCACCGCCATCGGCTGCCAGTTCGGCGAGGAAATCCACCACGCCAGCGCCGATCCGGCGGAATATCGCGCGGTGTTCGCGAAGACGGGCCTGTTCGAACTCGCCTACAAGCCGGAGGACGCCAGCGCCGGCGGGCGATCGGTGTGGCTGGTTCGGCGGCCGCACTAGGTACCCCACCCTGCGAACTTACTTCAGGGCGCAACCTTCTGCAGGAACGCCAGCGCCGCCGACCAGGCCGGCTCGGACCCGTCCGGGTTCTTCGCGCGGAGCAAGGTCGACGAGCCATGCACCCCACCCAGCTTGGGCACGAACTGCTCCTTGGCACCCGGCACCGCTGCCAGGATGTCGCGCGCCGCGTCGATCTCGTGCCCGTCCTTGGCGGAAGTGGCGAACACCGGCGCCCGCACCTTTGCCGCCGCCTTCGCCACCAGCGTCTTGTCGTCGAAATACGCGCCCGGCGAGAAGGCCATCACCGCCCGCACTTCGGGATGCTCGGCCGCGAGCAGGAATACCAGCGACGCCGAATAGCTGCTGCCCCACAGGATCACCGGCAGCTTCTTCGCCTCCGCCCAGGCCAGCGCCGCCTCCAGATCCGGCTTCGCGGCGAGATATTCGGCCGGCGTCGCGACATGGCCGGGCTTCACGCCCACGCCGTTCGCGGTCACATTACCACCGAACAGCTCGCCACCCGCCCGCTGGTCGATCCGCAGCGAAGCATAGCCCCAGGTCGCCAGCCGAGGCGCGATCATGGCGTACTCATCCTTGCCCGATTCGGCCTGGTGAAAGAGCAGGATCAGCGCCTTGGGCTTTTCCACACTCGTATATACGCCGGCGATCTTCACCCCGTCCGCGGCGACAAGCGTCACCGGCTCGGCCGACATCGCCTGCGATTCCTTCGGCACGTTCGCCGGCTTGGGATGGCAGGCCGAGAGCGCGCCGATCACCAGCAGCGCAGCCGTCCGATTAGCGAGCCGCATTGGACGGCGCGATGTCGCTGATGTTCTCCGGGACCGTGATCGAATTCTCGAACACCACCTTCGGTCCGCCGCACCCGGCAAGCGCAAGCAGCACCAGCGTTACCGCCGCCCGCATCAGATCAGGCCCGCCAGCGGGCTCGACGGATCGGCATAGCGGCGCTTGGCCATGCGCCCGGCGCGATAGGAAAGCCGCCCGGCCTCCACCGCCGCCTTCATCGCCGCCGCCATCAGGATCGGGTCCTTGGCCTCGGCGATCGCGGTATTCATCAGGATGCCGTCGCAGCCCAGCTCCATCGCCACGGTGGCGTCGCTCGCCGTGCCGACACCGGCATCGACCAGCACCGGCACCTTGGCGCCCTCGACGATCAGCCGGATCGTCACCTGGTTCTGGATGCCCAGCCCCGATCCGATCGGCGCGCCCAGCGGCATGATCGCCACCGCGCCGACATCCTCCAGCCGCTTGGCCGCGATGGGATCATCGACGCAATAGACCATCGGCTTGAAGCCTTCGTTCGCCAAGATCTCGGTGGCCCGCAGCGTCTCGACCATGTCGGGATAGAGCGTCCGCGCCTCGCCCAGCACTTCGAGCTTCACCAGATCCCAGCCGCCCGCCTCGCGCGCCAGCCGCAGCGTACGGATCGCCGACTCCGCGTCGAAACAGCCGGCGGTGTTGGGCAGATAGGTGATCTTCTTCGGGTCGATATAGTCGGTGAGCATCGGCGCGTTCGGGTCCGACACGTTCACCCGGCGCACCGCCACGGTGACGATCTCCGCGCCCGAAGCGGCCACCGCAGCGGCGTTCTGCTCGAAATCCTTGTACTTGCCGGTGCCGACGATCAGCCGCGAGCGAAAGGTCTTGCCGGCGACGGTCCAGGTGTCTTCGTCCACCGGCTTGCCGTGATCGCCGCCGCCGACAAAATGGACGATCTCCAGCTCATCGCCATCCTCGACGATCACTTCGTTCAGCGTCGAGCGCGGCACCACTTCGAGGTTGCGCTCCACCGCCAGCTTGGCGGGCACCAGCCCCAGCTCCTCGGCCAGCTGCGCGATGGTCAAGCCAGCGGTAACCCGCTTGTGCTCGCCGTTGACGGTGATGGAGACGGTGCCGTCGATATGCATGGAAATGTCCCGAGAATTGATCGCAAACGCGGGCTCATATAGGGAAGCCGCTCACTTGCCCGCAACCGAAAGGCTTGGCCTTGGCCAACACGATCTACGTTCTCAACGGTCCCAACCTGAATCTGCTGGGGCTGCGCGAGCCGGAGATCTACGGTTCGGACACGCTCGACGACATTGCCGGCCGCCTGGAGGATCGCGCCAAGGAGCTCGATCTCGAGATCGACCTGCGCCAGTCCAACCATGAAGGCCATCTGGTCGACTGGCTGCACGAGGCGCAGGCGCGCGGTGCAAAAGCCGTCTTGCTGAATGCCGGTGCCTTCACCCATACCAGCCTGGCGCTCTACGACGCGATCCGCGCCATCAGGACGCCGGTGCTTGAAGTCCATCTCTCCAACCCGCTTGCCCGGGAGGAGTTTCGCCACCACAGCTATGTGGGCATGGCCGCCAGGGGAACCATCTCCGGTTTCGGCGCGCTGTCCTACATGCTTGCGCTTGAAGCTGCCGCGCTCCTCTGACAAAGGGCGCGGTTTCATCGGAAGAACGAGATCAAATGGCAGACAAGAACGACAAACCGGGCGCCATGCACGTTGATATCGAGCTGGTGCGCCAGCTCGCCGCAGTGCTCGACGAAACCAACCTGACCGAGATTGAGGTCGAGGATGCAGACCGCAAGGTCCGCGTCGCCCGCACCGTGCAGGCTGCGCCGGCGATGATGGCTGCGCCGATGGCAGCGCCCGTCGCCGCTCCGCTTGCCGCGCCCGTCGCCGCTGCTGCTCCGGCTGCCGAGGCTGCGCCCGCCGCGGCGTTCAACGCCGTCAAGTCGCCGATGGTCGGCACCGTCTATCTCGCGCCGAACCCCGAAGCCGCCAACTTCGTCACGGTCGGTCAGCAGGTGAAGGCCGGCGATACGCTGGTGATCATCGAGGCGATGAAGGTGATGAACCCGATCCACGCCCCCTCGGCCGGCACGGTCAAGGCGATCCTGGTCGACAACGGCCAGCCGGTCGAGTTCGACCAGCCCCTCGTGGTGGTCGAGTAAGCCCCAATGCCCGAGATCAAGAAGCTCCTGATCGCCAATCGCGGCGAGATCGCGCTGCGCATCCATCGTGCCTGCCACGAGATGGGCATCAAGACCGTCGCGGTGCACTCCACTGCCGATTCGGACGCGATGCATGTCCGCCTCGCCGATGAGGCGATCTGCATCGGACCGCCGAGCGCGTCCGAGAGCTATCTGAAGATCGACCGGATCATCGCCGCGGCGGAGATCTCGGGCGCGGATGCGATCCACCCCGGCTATGGCTTCCTCTCGGAGAACGCCAAGTTCGCCGAGATCGTCGAGGCGCACGGCATCATCTTCGTGGGCCCCAAGCCCGAGCATATCCGCACGATGGGCGACAAGATCGAGGCGAAGCGCACCGCCGGCGCGCTCGGCCTGCCGCTCGTCCCCGGTTCGGACGGCGCGATCAGCGATGTCGAGGAAGCCAAGCGCATCGCCGAGGCCGCCGGCTATCCGGTGATCATCAAGGCCGCATCGGGCGGCGGCGGTCGCGGCATGAAGGTCGTCACCAACCCGGCCGATCTCGAAGCGCAGATGCTCCAGGCCGGCAGCGAGGCGAAGGCCGCGTTCGGTGACGCCACAGTGTATCTCGAAAAGTACCTCGGCAACCCGCGCCATATCGAAGTGCAGGTGTTCGGCGATGGCAATGGCAACGCCATCCACCTCGGCGAGCGCGACTGCTCGCTCCAGCGCCGCCACCAGAAGGTGCTCGAGGAAGCCCCCTCGCCCGTGCTCTCGACCGAGGAGCGCGAGCGCATCGGCGGTGTCTGCGCCAAGGCGATGGCCGATATGGGCTATCGCGGCGCCGGCACGATCGAGTTCCTGTGGGAAGACGGCGAGTTCTACTTCATCGAGATGAACACCCGCCTGCAGGTGGAGCATCCGGTGACCGAGGCGATCACCGGCCTCGACCTCGTCCGCGAGCAGATCCGCGTCGCCGAGGGCCATGGTCTGACGCTGCGCCAGGAAGACGTGGTCTTCCGCGGCCATGCGATCGAGTGCCGCATCAACGCCGAGGACCCGCGCACCTTCGCCCCCTCGCCGGGTCTGGTGAAGGGCTATCACGCGCCGGGCGGCATGAACGTCCGCGTCGATTCGGGGCTCTACACCGGCTACAAGGTGCCGCCTTACTACGACTCGATGATCGCCAAGCTGATCGTCTACGGCACCACCCGCCAGGGCGCGCTGCGCCGCCTGCGCCGGGCGCTGGAAGAGTTCGTGATCGACGGGATGAAGACCACCATCCCGCTCCACCAGGCACTGCTCGACGATCCCGACTTCCAGAAGGGCGAGTACACGATCAAGTGGCTGGAAGAGTGGCTGGCCCGTCAGGACGAGCAGTAACCGTCACGCCGCCCCGGACCTGATCCGGGGCGGGGTCTCGGGCAATTGAAGCGCAAGCTTGCGGCACGAGATCCCGGCTTCGCCGGGATGACGGAGTTACCATGAAAGCCACGATCTACCACAATCCCCGCTGCTCCAAATCGCGCGAGGCGCTGGCGATCCTCAACGATACGCCGGGCATCGAGGTCGAGATCGTCGAATATCTCAAGACCCCGCCCAGCCGCGACACGCTCAAGGATCTCTATGCCCGCGCCGGCATGACCCCACGTGAAGGGCTGCGCACCGCCGAGGACGCCGCCAAGCCGCTCAAGGGCGCGGACGATGACACTATCCTGGACGCGATGGCGGCAAACCCGATCCTTATCGAGCGTCCGCTGGTCTCCACCGAGAAGGGCGTCCGCCTCGGTCGTCCCCCGAAAAACATCCGAGTCATCCTATAAATTTCCTCCAGATCGGACGGTTATCCACGGCTTTTGAGGACGTGGTGGCCTGAAAATTAACGATCATCCGCGTAACATTCCTGTCGAAACGGGGGTGGAAATGCCGGTAAATTGCGGGAATTACAGGAAAGGTCCGAAACGGGAGGCTGCGCGACTCAGCGCCGGCCCGATTAGCGAGTCGCGAGCATGAACGCGCACTCCTCGCTCGACCGCCTCACCTCCTGGTTCCGCCGCGGCGATGGCGCCGCGTCCGATCGGATCGCGCAATATCGCGCGCGCTACGAGCAGATCGGCGCGCTGCTGTTCGAATATGGGCTCGAGCCGACCACGACCAATTTCGATTTCGCCAGCCGATTCCTCGATGGCAGCGACACGGCACTGGTCAACGCCGCACGGACCGTGCTCGAGATCAAGGGCAAGCTGAGCGATCACGATGTCGAACGCATCGTCGAGCGCTGCACGCCCAACGATACGCCGGGCAAGCTCGACAAGCTCACCCGCCTGCTCGAAGACAAGGTCGCCGAATGCCTTGGCGCGGTCGGCGACGCTTCGGCCTCGACCAGTGCCTATTCGACTGCGCTCGGCGAAGCCGCGGGCCAGATGGAAAGCGAGCCGGGCGAAGCCTATCGCCGCCTGCTCGCCGCCACGCTGGACGTGGCGGAAACCACGCGCCGGATCGGCGGCCGGCTTGAGAGCACCCGCGAAGACACCAAGAGGCTGCGCGCCGATCTCCAGCGCGCGGTGCGCCAGGCGGAGGAGGACCACCTCACCTGCCTGCCCAACCGCCGCGGCTTCTTCACGCGCATGGAGGAAACGCTGGCGCGCACCGACGCCGCGCCCTTCGCGCTCGCCCTGTGCGACATCGACAATTTCAAGGCGATCAACGATCGCCACGGCCACCAGACCGGAGACCGCGTGCTTCGCTTCGTCGGCCGCACGCTCAGCGAGTTCCTGGGCCGCCGGGTGACGGTCGGCCGCTATGGCGGTGAGGAATTCGTCTGCCTGTTCGAAGGCAGCGATGCCGAGGACGCTGCGGATTCGCTCGACGCCTGCCGCGCCCGGCTGCGCGAGCGGATGCTGCGCGACCAGACCACCGATCAGCCGATCGGCCGGATCAGCTTCTCGGCCGGCGTCACCACAATCACCGGCGACCCGGGCGAAGCCCTGCGCATCGCCGACGAACTGCTCTACGCAGCCAAGCATGCCGGCAAGGATCGGGTAGTTACCTCGGCCAGCGAGATCGCATCGGCGGCTTAACGGCTCCGCAGCGAACAGCAAAGTGGTGGCAGACGCGCTTCCGCCGCTTCAGTACAGGTTCTTCCGTGCATCCCGATCGAGCGCCAGATCGATCAACCTGGCTGGGATAGGCAGTTTCGCCTGATCGCGCGCGATCTGGCCCAGCGTCGGAAATTCCTCGCGCCTGATCTGCCGCTCCGGGTTCCACAACTCGGAGCGCCGCAATGCCTTGGAGCAATGGAAATAGACCTCGTGCGTGGTGATGATAATCACCGAACGCGGAAGCTTCCCATCATGAACGAAGCGCGCCATCAATTCCGGCGCGGTCGAGATTGCCGCTTCCCCGTTCACCCGCAGCATCTCCTGCACGCCCGGCAGGAAAAACAGCAGGCCGACCGCAGGATTATGAACAAGGTTGGTCAATGTATCGAGCCGGTTGTTGCCCGGCCGATCGGGAAAGGCGAGCGTGACATCGTCAATCGCGTGAACGAACCCCGGCTCGCCTCCGCGCGGCGATACATCCGCGAGCCCATCGGCTCTGCTCGATCCGATGCAGAGGAATGGCGAAAGCTCGATGAAGCGTCGGCTATGCTTGTCGAGAGATGGAAGGGCCTTGTCGCGCACCGGTTTGCTCGGCTCGATATAGACCTTGCGTAACGCGGTTTCGCTGTCCAGCCGAAGGGCGTCCATCCTGTCGATCTCCATTCGCTATTTGCGAATGCATATCATTAGCATTTTTCGATAACAACCCAGCTTCCGGAAATGACGCCGCAAATCAGCCCGTTCTCACCGCTTCAAATGCGTGATGTCCTGCTTCAACCCGTACAGATACGCCGCCTTGCCGTCGCGCACTTCAACATCGGCGGTTACCCGCATCCAGCGCACTTCGCCATTCGGGCGGCGGATCTCGGCTTCGAAGGTGAAGCTCCCGCAGGTCGCGATCGCCTCGTCGCGCAGCCGCTTGAGCTCGGCCTGCGATTCGGGGCTGTACATCGCCACCGTATCCTCGCGGCGCAGCGGCGCATCGGGCGACAGGCCGAATATCTCGAACACCCCCGGCGTCCAGCGCAGCGAATCGTCGGAAAGGTCGCACTCCCAGGCAGCGGGCATCGGAGCCAGCAGGCCCGGCGCTTCCTCGGGAACCACCTGCAGCCCATTGGCCCATCCCATCGGCACCCGGCCCGCAGCCGGCTCCGCAATCTTGTCAATCCAGTGACGCGCCAAATTACGACCCCATGGCTCCGTCCCCACCCGTCACCTTGCTAGACCGATGATGGTTAATGTCCAGTACCGATCTATCCCCGACGAATCGGTCTTTTAATGTAGGATTTCATCTGCTTGGCTATCCGGCGATGCCGATCCGATTCCCCTTCCCGCTTCTGCGCCGGCTCTCCCCAACGCCCGGGTTCGGCGTTCCCGCACGCACGCGTTGGGTACTCAAGAGATTCAACATTTTCGCTTCCGCCTCGCTCGGGGGTGACGCGGACGAACACCCTCGCTATGGGCTGCGCCCATGAGCCAGATCACCCCCGAAACCGTCGCCGAACACGGCTTCACTCCCGAAGAATATGAGCGCGTGCTCAAGGCAATGGGCCGTGAGCCCAACCTGACCGAGCTGGGCATCTTCTCGGTGATGTGGTCCGAGCATTGCAGCTACAAGTCGAGCCGCATCCACCTCAAGAAGCTGCCGACCACCGGCCCGCAGGTGATCTGCGGCCCCGGCGAGAATGCCGGCGTCGTCGATATCGGCGATGGCCAAGCGGCGATCTTCAAGATGGAGAGCCACAACCACCCGTCGTACATCGAGCCCTATCAGGGTGCGGCGACCGGCGTGGGCGGCATCCTGCGCGACGTCTTCACCATGGGCGCGCGCCCGATCGCCAACATGAATGCGCTGCGCTTCGGCCGGCCCGACCACCCCAAGATGAAGCACCTCATCGCCGGCGTGGTCCATGGCATCGGCGGCTACGGCAATTGCGTGGGCGTCCCCACCGTTGGCGGCGAAGTCAATTTCCACAAAGCGTATGACGGTAACATCCTCGTCAACGCGATGACGGTCGGCATCGCCGACACCGACAAGATCTTCTATTCGGCCGCGAGCGGCGTGGGTAACCCGATCGTCTATGTCGGCTCGAAGACCGGCCGCGACGGCATCCACGGCGCGACCATGGCCTCGGCCGATTTCGGCGAGGACAGCGAGGAGAAGCGCCCCACCGTCCAGGTCGGCGATCCCTTCACCGAGAAGCTGCTGATCGAAGCGTGCCTTGAGCTGATGTCGTCGGATGCTATCGTCGCGATCCAGGACATGGGCGCCGCCGGCCTCACTTCCTCCTCGGTCGAGATGGCCAGCAAGGGCGGCGTCGGCATCGAGCTGATCATGGACGATGTCCCCCAGCGTGAAACCGGCATGACGCCGTATGAGATGATGCTGTCGGAAAGCCAGGAGCGCATGCTCATGGTGCTCAAGCCGGGCCGCGAAGCCTTTGCCGAAGCGATCTTCCGCAAGTGGGAGCTCGACTTCGCGGTGATCGGTCACGTCACCGATACCGGCCGCATGGTGCTCAAGTGGAAGGGCGACACCGTCGCCGACATCCCGCTCGCCCCGCTGGCGGACGAAGCCCCGCTCTATGACCGTCCGCACGTGCCGACGCCCAAGCCAGCCGAGCTGACGAATGTGCCCGAGAGCGTCGATCCCGCCGCCGACCTGCTCAAGCTGGTCGGCACCCCGGACCTCGCCTCGCGTCGCTGGATCTGGGAACAGTATGACCACATGGTCGGCGCCGACACCGCCCAGCGCCCCGGCGGCGATGCCGCAGTGGTCCGTGTCCATGGTTCGGGCAAGGGCTTGGCGATCACCACCGATTGCACCCCGCGCTATTGCTTCGCCGACCCGGTCGAAGGCGGCAAGCAGGCGATTGCAGAGGCATGGCGCAACCTCTCGGCGGTGGGCGCTACCCCGCTGGCGGTGACCAACTGCCTCAACTTCGCCAATCCGCAGCGCCCCGAGATCATGGGCCAGATCGTCGGCTGCCTCGAAGGCATGTCGGAGGCCTGCATCGCGCTCGACTTCCCGATCGTCTCGGGCAACGTCTCGCTTTACAACGAGTCCAAGGCCACCGGCGGCGGCTCGGCGATCCTGCCGACCCCGGCGATCGGTGCGATCGGTCTGCTCAAGGATTACAGCAAGAGCGCGACGATCGCGTTCAAGGGCACCGGCGACATCATCCTCGCCGTGGGTGAGCGCTCGGGCCATCTCGGCCAGTCGATCTGGCTGCGCGAACTCCATGGCCGCGAAGAAGGCCCCGCCCCGGCGGTCGACCTGATGATGGAGCGCCGCACCGGCGCCTTCATCCGCTCGGCGATCAACACCGGCTGCATCACCGCCTGCCACGACGTGGCGGACGGCGGCCTGGCCGTGGCGCTCGCCGAAATGGCGATGGCTTCGGGCATCGGCGCGATCATCGACCAGCCCCAGCCCTTCGGGATTGCGGGTTCGTTCTTCGGCGAGGATCAGGGTTTGTACGTCGTCACGGTGAAGGACGAAGCGCTGGCCGACTTCCTGGTCGCCGCCGACAAGGCCGGCCTCGCCGCCGATCCGATCGGCCGCACGATCAAGGACCGCATCATCTTCGAGCTGGAAGAAGGCGATTTCTGCGTGAGCTTGACCGATCTCAAGGCGGCGCACGAAGCTTTCTTCCCAGAATTGATGGGAGAAGACGCCGCCCTGGCATGAGGTGACGCGCCGGGCCGGCAATGGAGGGAGGTCGTATGACCGAAGGCTATTTCGGCACGCCGCTCGCCCACAAGCTGGGACTGAAGCGGGGCATGCGCAGCTGGTTCTGCGGCATGCCCGCCAGCGTCCGCGCCGAAATCGATCCCGAGGCGCTGGGGATCGAGGAATATGCAGTCGCCAGCGCCGGGCTGCAGGCGGCGCATATCTTCGTCACCGAACGGGCGAAGCTGGAGCGCGAACTGGAAGCGCTGCTGGCGCTGATCGAGCGCAATGGCTTCATCTGGGTTTCGTGGCCGAAAAAGGCCGCGAAGCTCGATACCGACATCACCGAGGATGTGATCCGTGAGGTCGCACTGCCCAAGGGGCTGGTCGATGTGAAGGTCTGCGCGGTCGATCCGGTCTGGTCCGGGCTCAAGCTGATGATCCGCAAGGAAAATCGCTGAGCCCTCAGGAAGATTGCGGAATGCCGGTTTCGCTTCGGCAATGGCATGCTCCGGACAGGGAGCGCGTGATGACCGAGCATGAAACGCTGCCCTGGCAGCCCTATCCGGAACTGAGCGAAACGGCGCGGATCGAGCGCGCCCAAGCTTTCCTGTCTCTCATGGCCACCCGCCGCAGCTGCCGGGCCTTCGCCGATACACCGGTGCCCCGCCCGGTCATCGAAGCCGCCCTGCGCGCCGCCGGCTCCGCCCCCAGCGGCGCGAACCGCCAGCCCTGGCATTTCTGCGCCATCGAGGCGCCCGAGGCCAAGGCAGCGATCCGCATCGCGGTGGAAGAGGAAGAGCGCCAATTCTATGCCGGCCGCGCCCCGGAGAATTGGATCAACGCCGTCCGCCCACTCGGCACCGATGCCGACAAGCCCTATCTCGAAACTGCCCCGTGGCTGATCGCGGTCTTCGCCCAGCGCCATGCCAGCGACGAGGACGAACGGCGGCGCAACTATTACATCGTCGAGAGCGTCTGCATCGCCACCGGGCTGCTGCTCGCCACGCTCCACACCGCCGGCATCGCCACGCTCGTCCACACTCCCAACCCGATGCGCTTCCTCAACCGTGTGTGCAGCCGTCCCGATACTGAGCGTCCGCTGATGTTGATCGTCGCCGGCCATCCCGCCCCGGACGCCACCATCCCAGCCAGCACCCTCCCCAAGAAGCCGCTGGAGGAGATCTGCTCCTGGCTGTAGCACCGGGCGCGATGGAACCGATGACTGCCGCACCGGCGAGGCTCCCCTCGCTCGACATTGTCCGCGGCGTCGCGGTGCTGGGCATATTGCTGCTCAACATCCTGTCCTTCGCCATGCCCGATGCCGCCTATTTCAACCCGCGCGGCTATGGCGGCTGGCATGGCGCCGATCTTGTCACCTGGGCGGTCAGCTTCGTGCTGTTCGACGGCAAGATGCGCGGGCTGTTCTCCTTCCTGTTCGGCGCATCGACCCTTCTGGTGCTCGAGCGCGCCGAAGCGACCGGCCAGAGCGCCGCCGAGGTCCATTACCGGCGCATGGCGTGGCTGCTGGTGTTCGGCCTCGCCCATCTCTTCCTGGTCTGGCATGGCGACATTCTCGCCCATTATGCGCTGGTTGGGATGATCGCCTTTGCGATGCGCGACATGCCGATAGCTCGGCTGATCGTGCTGGGCGTGATGCTCAGCCTGGCAGGAGCCGTGCTATTCGCGACGATCCCGCTAGGGATCATCCAGTTGCAGGCGACCAACCCGAACGCGAAGGAGCTGCAGGATTTTGCCTCGATGTTCGGGGTGCCTTCCGCAGCCGATATCGCCAGGGAGCTGGCGCTGCATCGGGGCGGCTACCTCCCGCTCCTGCTCGATCGGCTGCAGAACGACAGCGGCGCGCTGACCGGGCAGCTGATCTTCTTCGGGCCCGAGACGCTTGCCTATATGCTGTTTGGCATGGCGGCGCTGCGCAGCGGCATGCTGCGGGGAACATGGGCGCGCGGGCGGTATCTACGTTGGCTGGCAGTCTGCTGGGGCATCGCCCTGCCCTGCTATACGCTGCTCGCCTGGTGGCAATGGACGTCGGGCTTCGACATCCGCGTGGTCGCCACGATGATGCCGCTGACCGCGCTGATCCGCCCGCCGATGATCGCCGGCTGGATCTGCCTGATCCTATTGCTCGCCCGCCCGGGCGGCTGGCTGACCGCAAGGCTGGTGGCAGCCGGGCGCATGGCCTTCACCAATTATCTCGCCACCAGCCTGATCTGCACCACGATCTTCTACGGCTATGGCCTAGGCTGGTACGGCCATCTCAGCCGCTGGCAGCTCTATCCCGTAGTTTTCACGATCTGGGCAGCGATCCTCACCTGGTCCAGCCTGTGGCTCACGCGCTACCGATTCGGCCCGCTCGAATGGCTGTGGCGCAGCCTCGCGCGCTGGGCGCCGCAACCGCTCAAGAAAACCGCCTCCGTATAAATGCGAGTGCCTCGCAATAGTCTTGCGAATCAGTGTCAATAGCCCTACTTTACGATTCGAGAGACGTGAGGGTTCGATGGTCGTTTGCGTTTGCAATGCTCTTCGGGAACAGGATGTGCGCGAAGCCGCGCGTGGCGGGGCAACCAGCGCCTGCCAGGCCTATCGTGCGCTCGGATGCCAAGCCAAGTGCGGACAATGCGTGCCATTCGCACGGGAAATCATCGCCGAGGAACGTGCTGCTGCGTAACAGTCGCAACACGTAGAAACCGCAGAAATCAGCCATTTTCCGGCTGTTAAAGGCGCATGCCCGCGCCTATGATCGCGCCCTGCAATTCAACAAGGGCATGCGACATGAAGGGCGACCCCAAGGTCCTCGACTATCTTAATGAGGCGCTCAAGAACGAGCTGACCGCGATCAACCAGTATTGGCTGCACTATCGGTTGCTCGACAATTGGGGCGTCACCAAGCTCGCCGAGCTTGAGCGCCACGAATCAATCGATGAGATGAAGCACGCCGACCAGCTGGCGGAGCGCATCCTGTTCCTCGACGGCCTGCCCAATTTCCAGCTGCTCGGCCGGCTGCGCATCGGCGAGACGGTGGAGGAAATCCTCAAGGCCGATCTCGCGATCGAGATGGAAGCCATCCCGCTGCTGCGCGACGCGATCCAGCATTGCGAGAGCGTGCGCGACTATGTCTCGCGCGACCTGTTCGCACACATCCTCGAGAGCGAGGAAGAGCATGTCGACACGCTGGAGAAGCAGTTCGACATGATCGCCCGCATGGGCATCGAGAATTACATCCAGCTCAATAGCAAGCCTGTCGAAGGTAGCTAGATTCCGGCGCCGGGCTTGTCACAGGGCCCGGCTTCGCACTTTCAATGGCTCTCCTCGTTTTGGGAGCGACTCGCGGAAGTAGACAAAAGTACAGGCCAAGAACGGCTTTCACCGCATCAGATTTTGACCTTTTACGGAAACGCGACGCATCTCGTAACATCGTTACGCGCGCGTGATCCTATCTTTCCTACAGCGTCAAAGGGCCAGAATGGCCCGGCGTGGATCAGCCCGCCAACGAACGCCGGCCGAAGACTGGGCGGCGTTCTACCAGGGGATTCGATTCGCGCTCGAGCAGGGACAGCGTAGCTTCGAAAAGCGGGCGTAACGCGACGACATGTTCGAGGATGTTGGTCGGCGTATCCTGACGTTCGACGCAGGAGCGCGCGGCCATCTCGATCGACTCGGCCATGTCCGCCAGCGGATCGGCGCCGAACTGGCGCGCCTCGCCCTTCAGCGTATGAGCCGGAATCACCATCGAGGCGGCATTGTTCGCGCGCATCGCTTCCTCGATCCGCGCGACCGACTTCACGCCGTCCTCACGGAAATAGCCGAGAATACGCACGAAATTGACGCCAAGCTCTGCCCGCGCCTGCGAAAAACTGTCCCAGTTCACCAGCTGTTCGTTGCCGGTCATCGCATTCATCCCTCTACTCCGCACCCCAGAGCACGACAGAAGACTAGCGGCTGCGGGTAAACACAGGGTTGATGCGAAGTAAGGATCGTTACGGAAGCGCCTGAATTCTCATTTCTTATCGTGATCGAACGGGTTCTTCGGCGCACGCAGATTCAAGCGCACCGGCACTGCGCCGAAATCAAATTCCTTGCGCAAGCCATTGATCAGATAGCGCTGATAGCTGGTCGGCAGCAGATCGACGCGCGTTCCGAACAGCACGAACGTGGGCGGGCGCGTCTTGTTCTGGGTGACGTAGCGCGGCTTGATCCGCTTGCCGCCGGGCGCGGGCGGCGGATTGGCTTCGATCGCGCGCTCGAACCAGCGGTTGAGCTGGCCGGTCGAGACGCGGCGCGACCAGGCCTCACGCGTTTCGAAAGCGACCTTGAGCATCGTATCGAGCCCCTTGCCGGTGATCGCGGACACGGTGAGCAGCGGCACGCCCTTGACCTGCGCCAAGCCCTCGTCGAGCGCCTTCTTGACGCCGTTGAACAGGCTGGAGGCATCCTCCGCCACGTCCCATTTGTTCATCACGATGATCAGCGCGCGGCCTTCCTGCAGCACGCGATCGGCGATCTTGAGGTCCTGCACCTCCAGCCCGCGCGTGGCATCGAGCAACAGCACCACGACTTCGGCGAAGTCGATCGAGCGCAGCGTATCCATGACGGAGAGCTTTTCCAGCTTCTCTTCCACCTTGGCCTTCTTGCGCAGACCCGCAGTGTCGATCAGGCGGACGGGGCGCATATTGCCCTCGAAATCCTCCCACTCCCAATCGACCGAGATCGAATCGCGGGTAATCCCCGCCTCGGGCCCGGTGATCATCCGGTCCTCACCGAGCAGGCGATTGACCAGAGTCGACTTGCCTGCGTTCGGACGGCCGACAATCGCCAGCTTGAGCGGCGCGTTGGGGTTGTCGGGATCTTCCTCCTCGACCTCTTCCTCGTCCTCACGATCGACATGGGGCAGCAACGCCCCGAACAGATCGGCCATGCCCTCGCCGTGCTCAGCGGAAAGCTGGACCGGCTCGCCGAAGCCCAGCGCCATCGCCTCGATCACGCCGGTTTCGCCCGCCCTGCCCTCGGCCTTGTTGGCGACGAGCACGATCGGCCGGTCGGTCGACCGCAGCCAGCGGGCAATTTCCTCGTCGAGCGGCGTCACCCCGGCGCGCGCATCGACCAGGAATAGCGCGACATCCGCATCGCGCACCGCAGCCTCAGTCTGCTGCCGCATCCGGCCAGGAAGCGTCTGCGCGTCCTCATCCTCGTAGCCGGCGGTATCGAACAGCCGGAATTCGAGCCCGAGCAGGTTCGCCTCGCCCTCGCGCCGATCGCGCGTAACGCCCGGCTGATCGTCGACCAGCGCAAGCCGCTTGCCGACAAGCCGGTTGAACAGCGTCGATTTGCCGACATTCGGCCGGCCGATGATGGCGACGGTGGGCAATGGCATAGCGTTGAAACTCTTGTCGGCGTGGTTCGATCAGAAAGAAGCAGCTTGGCCCAAAAAGCAACGGGCGAGGCCTCTCGGCCCCGCCCGCCTGCCATGGCCGGGACTTAACTCAACGGAACGCGGTGAGGCGTCCCTTGTCGTCCAGAACGTAAAGCGTGTTGTTGACGACCACCGGCTGCAGCGAGATCGGATCCTTGAGATTGATCGTCGAGCTGATGCTGCCATCGGTCGGCGAGACGAACACCAGTTCGCCACGCGTGTTGCCAAGGATCAGCTTGCCGCCGGCGAGTACCGGACCAACCCAGCTATAGGGATTCTTCGGCTTCTTGGCGTTCTTGTAGAGCTTGAGCTGCGAGATCCAGCGGACCTTGCCGCTGGTGCGCGACAGGCAGAGCAGACGCGCATCGTCGGTGACCACGAACAGCCACTCGCCCGCCACCCAGGGGGTGGAGATGCCGGCGATATTCTGTTCCCACATGCGATTGCCGGTGGCGATGTCCATCGCAACCATGCGGCCGCCCTGGCCCACGGCATAGACGCGGCCCTGATCGATCACCGGCTCGGCATCGATATCCGACAGCGACGAGACCGAAGTGGTCATGCTGGAACGCGCCAGCACGTCACTCCACAGCTGGCGGCCATTCTCGTAGCGATACGCGTTGAGCTCGCCCGAGGAGAAGCCCGCGACCAGCGTGCCCTGCGCCGAGGCCGGTGCGGCAACGCCGAACACGCCCTGGGTTTCGAGGCTGGCCGATGCCGTCCAGCTGACGTCGCCATTCTCCTGCTTCATCGCGAAGAGCTGGTTGTCCTGGGTGACGACATAGAGATTGTCGTTGGCCAGCGTCGGCGCACCGCGCAGCGGCCCGCCCGGACGCTTGCGCCACAGCTCGGTGCCGTCGGCAACGTTGAGCGCAACGACATCGCCAAGCCCGTTGGTGGCGAAGAGATGCTCGCCCGAGACGCTGACGCCGCCGCCGAAGCGCGCGGTCTTGTTGCCCTCGGCCTTCACGGTCGCGGCGGTCCACAGCGGGCTCCCGCCATCGGCAGACATGGCGTGAACGACGCCATCGGTGTCCATCACGAACAGCTTGCCGCCCGCGATCACCGGCGAAGCGGCAAGGCGCTCACGCTTCGAGGTCTTGGCGACCTGCTTGCTCCAGACCTGCGACGGCGACGCGGAAAGCGCGAGCGAACCCATCGACTTGGCGGCATTGCCACCCGGCTGGGTCCAGTCCTCGTTCACCACCCCTTCGGGCACAAGCACATCGACGCTCGCCAGCGACTTGTCGCTGGTGATGTCGTTCTCGGACATCAGGATAGGAACGCGCTCGCCGAGCACGGGCGTCTTCTTCGCGCCCGATCCCTTGAAGACCCCGCAGCCGCTAACCAGCGCGAGTGCCGCAAGGGCCCCAGCCACCCTCAGCTTATTGTTCATTTAGCCTGCTTTTCCTTCGACTGATCGAGGACGTCGATCCCCAATACGCTCGCGAGCTGAACCGCGCGTTGCCGCGTCGTATCCGGCACGTTCTCACCCCCCTGGGCAATCTGCTGGAGCAGCTGGCCGGCTTCGGCGCGCTTGCCCAGCTTGATCTGCGCGGTCGCCACCATCTCGCCGGCGCTGCCGAACCATGCCGAATCCGGCTTGGCCAGCGCCTGGAGACGCGACACCACCACTTCCGGCTTCAGCGTATCATACTCCACCGAAGTCTGGCGGAGCAGCGCATAATCGCGATAGGGCTTGGCGAAGCCGCTGTTGCCGGCCACGGCCGCGAACTTGGCTGCAGCGCCCTTCAGATCCTTCTTCAGGACGAGCTGGTTACCCTCGACGATCGCCGACATGGCAGCGAAGCCGTTGGTGCCGCTGGCCGCGAGCTTGGCGAGTTCAGGCGCAGCCTTGTCGCCCTGATTCTGCTCGATTTCGCGCAGTGCCGCATCATACTGCTCGCCCTTCTGGCCAGCTGCAGACTCGGTCTGGTGCTGCCAGAACAGGAAGCCGGCCAGCGCCGCGAAGGCGATGACAACGCCGATGACGATCAGGCGGCCATATTTCTGCCAGATGCCGAGCACCTGCGAGCGGCGATATTCCTCATCGACTTCGCGCAGGAAGGCTTCGTCAGTCGTGCCGGAGGGGGGAAGCGCCAAAATCTACTCCATGCGTCTCTTGCGGGCGCGGACCTATAGCCGCGCCGTGTGGGAATCGATAGCGCTCGGTAGCCCGTCAATCCCGCGGCGCATAGACCTGATCGGGTCCCGGAAAGGACCGCGACCGAACATCGGCGGCATAGGTTTCAACCGCGGCGGAAATACGGCCAGCCAGATCGTCATATTTCTTCACGAAGCGGGCAGTGCGCTCGAACATGCCCAGCATGTCGTCGATCACCAGCACCTGGCCGTCACATTCGGCCGAGGCGCCGATGCCGATCACCGGGCAGGAGACGGCGGCGGTGATTTCCCTGGCCAGCGTCTCGACCACGCCCTCGACCACGATGCCGAACGCGCCGGCGGCCGCGATCGCGCGGGCATCGTCGATGATCTGGGCATGCTCGGCATTGCTGCGCCCGCGCGCGCCATAACCGCCGAGCGCGTTGACCGCCTGCGGGGTAAGGCCGACATGGCCGACCACGGGGATGCCGCGCTTCGTCAGGAATTCGACCGTGGGCGCGAGCGTCTCGCCGCCTTCGAGCTTGACGCCCGCGGCGCCGGTTTCGGCCAATACCCGAGAAGCCGAGGCGAATGCCTGTTCGGGGCTGCCCTCATAGCTGCCGAACGGCATGTCGACGATCACCAGCGCATGCCAGCTGCCGCGCACCACCGCGGCGCCGTGCGCGATCATCATGTCGAGCGTGACCGGCAGGGTGGACGGCAGGCCGTAAATCACCTGGGCGAGACTGTCCCCCACCAGCAGCACGTCGCAATGCGGATCGAGCAGCTGCGCCATCCGCGTGGTGTAGGCGGTGAGCATCACGATCGGATCCTTGCCCTTGCGATCGCGGATCGCAGGCACGGTGAGACGCTTCATCGGAGCGGGGGTCGGGTTCGCGCGGCTCGTGGCCGTATCCATGGTGACATGCGACATGGCGGGGGTGTCTAGCGGGTTGCAGCGCTGGTCGCCAGTGCTCGACCTGAAGGCGCCTCTCCATCTCCGTCATCCTGGCGAAAGCCGGGATCTCATGCTCCTCCTTTCCCGCCTTCTCCTGAGATCCCGGCTTTCGCCGGGATGACGCATCAAGTTCGAATCACTTGACTCAATGTTCGGTATTCATAACATTGCGTCATTGATTTCATACATGGGAGGCTGGATTGTCCTTTCGAGAGAAGCTCGCCTGGGCGGCATTCATCACGACGCTGCTCGCCTGGGGCAGCTATTTCGCCGTGGTCATCACCCGCGCCGCCAATGGCGGCACGCATGATCCGATGCTGTTCTACCTGTTCCTTGCCGCGACGATCGGCCAGGCGGTGATGATGACCGCGGTCGCCACGCTGATCGCGATCCTGACGCCGGCGGATGCGAACGCCCCGCGCGACGAGCGCGACCGCTCGGTCAGCCGCCGGGCAAACGGCGCGGCCTATCTCGCGGTGCTGCTCGCGCTGGTCGCGGTGATCGCCGCGATGCATGTCGGGCTGCACGGCACCAATGTGATCTTCGCGCTGATCGGCGTGTTCATCCTGGGCGAAGCGACGCGCTTCGGCACCCAGGCCATCGGCTACCGGATCGGAGGCTGAGCATGGCCTATCGCGAGAAAGCCGCCTGGCTCAACCTGATCTGCATGGCCGTGGCGTACGGCATCTACTTCCCGATGATGGCACTCAGGGACACACCGCCGACCCTGTTCGACATCCTGTGGAGCTTCGGGATCATCGCCGGGGCCCAGGCGGTGGCGGTGATCCTCGGCAGCATCGTGCTGGCGATCCAGACCGATCCCGCCGCGCGGCGTGCCGATGAACGCGACCGGGCGATCGCCCGGCGGGGCGCCGCTGCCGGCTTCTATGTCCTGATGGTCGGCACGATCCTGGTCGGCGTGGTGATGCCGTTCAGTGAGCCGGCGCCGAAGATCGTCAACACCACCCTGTTCGCGCTCGTCCTCGCCCAGGCGGTGAGCTTCGTCCTGGTCCTGTTCAGCTATCGGAGGGGCTGGCATGGCTAAGGGGCGCGTCATCAACCAGGTCCGCACGCTGCGCTTCCTCGCCGGCGAGATGACCCAGGCCGAGCTGGGCGACCGGATCGGCCTTACCCGCCAGACGGTGGCGGCGATCGAGCAGGGCAAATATTCGCCGACACTCGAGGCCGCATTCCGCATCGCCCAAGTATTTGGCAAGCCGCTGGAAGAAGTATTCAGCTGGGAAGAATGAGCCGCAACTACCCATTTTGGCAGAGGCGGGACTTGCACCGGTCTGCAACTAGGCTAGCGTGGTTACCACCAGATTGGGGGAATCAGGATGCGTTTCGCACTGCTCGCGCTCGCCGCGCTCGTTACACCGCACGCGGCCTCGGCCCAGACCTGGCGCCTCGCCGCCTATTCGAACGACGCGCCGCAGATGGCCTATTTTGTCGACGTCGATTCCGTGCGCCGCAACGGCAACATCGTGACGTTCAAGCAGCAGACCATCTACGAGGCGATCAGCGCGACCCGCGACTTCGACCGCTCGATGCTCACCCGCCAGGCGGACTGCTCGGCGATGACGTCATTCATGCGCGACAGCAGCTTCTATGTTCGCGGGCGCTATCTCGACACCGAAGCCGGCCCGAGCGACCCGACGCTGGCCAAGCCGGGCACCGTGCTGCTGACCATGCTCAACACGGTGTGCGGCCGGGGCGACTATTTCTCGCCGGTCGTCGCCAATCCAGAAATCTGGGTGCTCGAGAAGTTCCGCAAGGGCTTCGACAAGTAAGCTGCCCTAGAGCAGCGCTTTGGCATAGAGGTCCGGCTTGAAGCCGACCAGGATGCCGCCGGGATATTCGAGCACCGGGCGCTTGATCATCGAAGGCTGGGCAAGCATCAGCGCCGCCGCCTTGCTCGCGTCGATCCCCTCGCGATCGGCGTCGGGCAGCTTGCGGAACGTGGTGCCGGCGCGGTTGAGCAGCACTTCCCAGCCGACCATCCCGCTCCAGCGCGCCAGCCGCGCGGCGTCGATGCCCTGCGTCTTGTAGTCGTGGAAGGCATAGGGGATGCCGTGCTCGTCGAGCCAGGTCCGCGCCTTCTTGATCGTGTCGCAATTCTTGATGCCGTACATGGTGAGGGTCATTGCGCGCTTTCCTGATCGGGTTTGATACCCCCATATTGCGTGGACCGGCGAGTACAAGCGGAGGTGAGCATTGGGCGACGTAAAGCTGCTGGCGGGCGGCAACCCGCAAATCCCCAAGGGTGAAGGCGATGCGCCGGTGCAGGCCTATATCGCCGCGATGCCGGAGTGGAAGCAGCGGATCGGCCGCGCGGTCGATGATCTGGTGACCGCCACCCTGCCCGGCGTGCGCAAGGCCGTGAAGTGGAACTCGCCCTTTTACGGTGCGGCGGAGCAGGAAGGCTGGTTCCTGTCGTTCCACTGCTTCGATCGCTATGTGAAGCTGACCTTCTTTCGCGGGACCTCGCTCGATCCGGTGCCGCCGGGTACGTCGAAGCAGAAGGAAGTGCGCTATCTCGATATCCACGAGGAGGATGCAATCGACGCGGCGCGGCTGGCGGACTGGTTCCGGCAGGCAAGCGTGCTGCCGGGGGAGAAGCTCTAGTCTTTCAGAAACCGCCCCAACGTCACCACGCCCTGCGGCTCCAGCCCCAGCGCGGCGTAGAAACCGAGCGCCTCTTCATTGGTATCGCGCACCATCAGCTGGATCTTCGGGCAACCGCGGGCGCGGAGCCAGTCTTCCGCCGCCGCCATCAATTCGCGGCCCAGCCCGGTACGGCGAGCGCTTTCCGCCACGGCGAGATAATAGACCCAGCCGCGATGCCCGTCGTCGCCGATCATCACGCTACCGGCCACCCCGCCAGCGCCTTCCGCGATCAGCACGGTCGACGTCTCGCCAGCCAGCGCCCGCGCGAAGTCCTGTGCGGGATCGTTCCACGGCCGGGTGAGCCCGCAGGCGTGCCACAGCGCGATCACCGCCTCGGCATCCCCTGCCCGCGCTTCCCGGATCATGCCGGCGTCCTCGCGATGCGCCACAGCGTCACGCCGCCGATCAGCAGCCATACGACGTTGAGCGCCGCCGAAGGGATCGCGCCATTCCAGCCGCTGTTGACGATGAAGCAGGCCGCGCCGACCACATTCATCCACTGATAGAGCCGCGACTGACCGGTTACCTTGCCGGACGAAAGCAGCAGATAGGCCACGAGGATCAATCCGGCGCCGGTCCAGCCGGCAACCTCGATCAGCACCCGCTCGATCGTCACCGCGCGATGCAGGTCGCGCCTGCCCAGAGATTGGTGACCTTGCCATCAGGCGCCGCGGTGCTGAGCAGGCCGGACATGCCGCCCATCATGAACTCATTGCCGATCGAGGTTTCGCCGACATCGACCGCGCTGCCGGACGCTTCGAGCTCCTTGCGCGTCGTGCCGATGCCGATGCCGTTTCCGGTGGTGAACTTGCCGTTCTCGCGCCCGTCCAGATCCCAACCGGCGAACTTGCCGTCCTCGAAATAGAGCGACAGGCCATTGCGGAACGCCGCATAGGCCAGTGCCCCGGCGCCGCAATCCTGGTTGACCGCTTCCTCGATCGGGCTGCCGAGCGCGGCGCTGATCATCTTCACCGCCTCCGCCTTGGCCATGCCGAAGCCGACATGGCGCGCGGAGCCATTGGGCAGCACCAAAGTCAGCTCATCCGGCGCGAGATTGAGGCCGACGCCGGCCGCTTCCTCGCTGGCATTGGCGACGTTCACTTCGGGCGGCGCAGAGGGAACGATGATTTCGGTCTCATTCGCCATCGCCTTGTTGGCGACCGGCTTGTCCGGTTCAGGCGAGCAGGCAGCAAGCAGGCCAAGCACGGCAACACTGGCTGGCAACAGCCTGATCGACATCGTCATTCCCCCTTTGGTTCGCGGGCATTTTCTCACCATCGCGGCGCGCCCGCAATGACCTCAGGCAAGCGCAGCCACCGGTTTGCGACGAAAACAGCCAAGCTGGTGGTCGTTAACCAAACCTACCGCCTGCATCCACGCGTAAACGATCGTCGGCCCGACGAACTTGAAGCCGCGACGCTTCAATTCCTTCGAGATTTCTTCCGACAGCGGTGTGGTGGCAACAAACCCGTCGCCGGGACGCTGGATGGGTTCGCCGTCGACAAACGCCCAGCAAAATTCGGCGAAGTCCTCGCCGCGATCGCGCATCTCGCACCAGATCTGCGCCCCCTTGATCGTCGCCTCAATCTTGGCGCGGGCGCGGACGATGCCCGGATTGGCCATCAGCCGTTCGACATCTTCGGGCCCGAACGCCGCAACCTTGACCGGATCGAAGCCCGCAAAGGCTTCGCGAAACGCCTCGCGCTTGCGCAGGATGACGATCCAGGCGAGCCCGGCCTGGAAACCTTCGAGCATCAGCGTTTCCCAGAGTTCGCGGGAATCGCGGACCGGTACGCCCCATTCGGCGTCATGATAGGATCGGTTGAGCGGATCGCTCACTGCCCAGGCGCAGCGCTGCACATCGTCGGTCATTTGCTTCCCCTGATTGTTTCGCCGATCCGCACCTCGCCCAGCCCAAGCCAGCCGGCCATCCGCGACAGTTCGATTTCCAGCCGCTCGGGCGTGTCGAGCGGCGCGTCCGGCTCCAACGTGATCCGGTGCGCAAGCAGCCGACCATTCTGGCGATCGGCCTTGAGATCGACCCGCGCGGTCAGCGCTTCGTCCTGCAGGAAGGGCAGCACGAAATAGCCATGCGTGCGCTTGTCGGCAGGCACATAAATCTCGATCCGGTAATGGAAATCGAACAGTCGCTCGGTGCGGCTGCGCTCCCAGATCAGCGGATCGAACGGCGCGAGCAACGCATCACCGCGCACCCGGCGGGGCAGCTTCGCGTCGCGGTGCAGCCAGGCTTTCTGGCTCCAGCCCTGCACCGTCACCGGGACCAGCACGCCCTCCTCCTCCAGCTCGGGGAGGGCGTGGTTCGCTTCCTCGGGCTTGAGACGGAAATAGTCGCGCAGGTCGGTCGCGGTGGCGATGCCGAGCGCGCGGGCGCTGCGCTCGATCAGCGCGCGCTGGGCAGTGGCGGCATCGGGCGTGGGCAGGTCGAAGATGGCGCGCGGATTACCCGCTCGCTCAGATCATAGACGCGCTCAAAGCTGCCGCGCCGCGTTGCCGTGGTGATCTGGCCGGACCAGAACAGCCATTCGAGCGCAAGCTTGGCTTCGCTCCATTCCCACCAGCCGCTCTTGCTGCTGCCATTGTCGAAATCGGAAGCAGCCAGCGGCCCTTCGGCGGCAATGCGATCGAGCACCGCCCGCGCTTCGTGATTACGCTCCTGCGCGAACAGGCGGAGCTGGCGCCAGCCGATCTCCCCGCGCTCCGCCCGTGCCATGCGCCAGCGGAAGAACGGGTGCAGGTCGACCGGCAGCAACGAAGCTTCATGCGCCCAATATTCGAACAGCCGGCGGCTGCGCTTTTGTCCCCAGGCATCGCGTTCGAGTAGCGCGCGATCATAGCTGCCGAGCCGCGAGAAGGCGGGCAGATAATGCATCCGCGCCAGCACATTGACACTGTCGATCTGGTGGAGCCCCAGCCGCTCGACCGTGCGGCGCAGGTGCGGCGCGCGCACCGCCGCTGGATGGCGCACGCCAAAACCCTGGGCCGCGAGAAAGATGCGTCGCGCCTGCTTCAACGACAGGCTCGTCACTCATTTCTCTCCAGTGGCCATCGGAACATAACGAGTACCCTAGCGGCTTTTCGCACGCGTTCAATGGCCAAGCCATATTGGCGCGGAGGCGATCGGCCGGGAAGCCGTTCCGCGATACCAAGGTGTATCAAAGACCATGGTGCAATAGGCGAGCCGCCCGCACGGGATCCATATTCCACGGCGCGGGCAAGAAGCTGTGCTGCCCGTTTCCAGCCATTCCCGGAGACTGCGCGGGAACCCGCGCCGGCTCCCGCTTCTGTGGAGCATGACCATGCCTGAATCCCGTTCCCCGATCGGCCGCCGCCAGTTCCTGCTGACTTCCGCAGCAATGGGTGCCGCCGGCGCGGTGCTGCCGCTAACCGCGCATGCCACGCCGATGGTCCCCGCTGCCGATGCCCTCGCGCCCGCCAAGACCTCCGCGAGCACCGCCAGGCTGCTGCCCGGCTCGACGCTGATCGGCGATGTCGCCCCGGCACGCGCGGAAGACGATGTCGCGATCCGCCCCTTCCGCTATCATGCCAGCGCCGAGGAGCTGGCCGACCTGAAGCGCCGCGTCCTCGCCACAAAATGGCCGAGCCGGGAGATCGTCAACGACGCCTCGCAAGGCGTGCAACTGGCGACCACCCGCAAGCTCGCCGAATATTGGGCGACCAGGCATGACTGGCGGAAGCTGGAGGCGCGGCTGGACAAGCTGCCGCAGTTCGTCACCCGCATCGATGGAGTCGACATCCATTTCATCCATGTGAAGTCGAAGCATCCGAACGCGCTGCCGGTGATCATCACCCATGGCTGGCCAGGATCGATCATCGAGCAGATGAAGGTAATCGCGCCACTAACCGATCCCACCGCTTATGGCGGGACACCGGCCGATGCGTTCGACGTGATAATCCCTTCGCTGCCCGGCCATGGCTTTTCAGGCAAGCCAACCGTCGGCGGATGGGATCCGATCCGCATCGCCAAGGCATGGATCGTGCTGATGCAGCGGCTCGGCTATAACCGCTACGTCGCCCAGGGCGGCGACTGGGGCAATGCGGTAACCGAGCAGATGGCGTTGCTGACCCCGCCCGGCCTCCTCGGCATCCACACCAACATGCCGGCGACGATCCCGGACGAGATCGCTGCGGCGCTGGCTTCGGGCAACCGGCCGGGCAACCTCTCCGAAGACGAAGCCTATGCCTATGACCAGCTCGATTTCTTCTACAAGCACGGCCTCGCCTATGCGCAGGAAATGGGCAATCGCCCGCAAACGCTCTACGGGATCGAGGACTCGCCGGTGGGACTCGCCGCCTGGATGCTCGACCATGATGCGCGCAGCTATGCGCTGATCGCCCGCGTGTTCGATGGGGCGAGCGAGGGGCTCAGCCGCGACGACATTCTGGACAATGTCACGCTCTACTGGCTGACCAATACGGCGGTTTCCTCGGCCCGGCTCTATTGGGAGAGCAAGCTGCCCTTCTTCGCTCCCAAACATGTGCCGTTGCCGACGGCGGTGAGCGCCTTTCCGGACGAGATCTACACCGCGCCGAAGAGCTGGACCGAACGGGCCTATCCCAAGCTGATCCATTACAAGCGCATGCCCAGGGGCGGGCATTTTGCCGCCTGGGAGCAGCCGGCGGCGTTCACCGGGGAACTGCGCGAAAGCTTCCGGTCCCTCCGCTGATCGCACCAGCCCCGGAAGCTGCGGGAGCGCCGATCCCCAGAGGCGCTCCCGCCCCCTTTTGCGCAAGGATTGCGGCAACCATGGTCTTCGATCTCAGCCCGCCAAGCCCAGCCCAATTCGCTACCCTGGCTGCCGAACTGACGCCTGAGGAGCGGCACATGCTGCTCGACCATGGCGAGGAAGCGCCGTTCTGCGGGGTGTTCCTGCACGAAGAACGCGCGGGGCTATATACGTGCCGGCTGTGCGGACTGCCGCTGTTCGTGGCCGGCGCGAAATATGAGAGCGGCACGGGCTGGCCAAGCTTCACCGCGCCCTTTGCAGAGACGCATCTGCGCGGTATCCGCGACACGCGCTATCACATGCTACGCACCGAGATACTGTGCGCCCGGTGCGGCGCGCATCAGGGCCATGTCTTTCCCGATGGACCGCCGCCGAGCGGGCTGCGCTATTGCATCAATTCCGGCTCGCTCGACTTCACGCCCGCAGGCGCACCACTCCCCGACAAGCTCGGACGCGGCGCACCGGAAGGCCAGCCCTGGCCGGGCTAGGCGATTTCGAACAGGTTATAGACTGGCCCCTTCGCCCGGCGATGGCCGACACCGACCGCGAGGATGCGGTTGAGCCACTCGTAGCGCGGCGCCGAAGTGGCGAAGCTGGCCTGGATCCGGAAATAATAGGACGCCGGATCGACGGGTTCGCCGCGCGCGATCGCGGCGATCACCTCGGCCGGGCCGTGGCGGATACCGGTATAGGTCATCGCGATCAGCGCATCGTCATCGGCCTGCAGCACGATCCGCGCGTCGAGCAACACCGCACCATCACTGCGCAGCGTCTGCCAGTCGGTGCCACCCGGCAGCACGATTCCCGACAGGCGATCGCCGGTGAAGCTGCCGCCCGGCAAATCGCCGATCCGCCTTTCGGCACCAGCCGGGCCGCCCGCCGCGTGCAGCCCCGCCACATCGACTTCGATCAGGAACAGCGGCCGGGTGCGGAGCGGCAAGTCTTCGGTCACTTCAGTCTCCGTGCAAGGAAATCGCGGATCAGCGCGGCGCATTGGTCAAGTTTCTCGTCCAACGCGAAATGGCCGGCGTCGAGGATATGGACTTCGGCATCGGGGACGTCCCGCCGATAGGCATGCGCGCCGGCGACGGCGAAGGACGGATCATAGCGCCCCCACAGCACCAGCATCGGCGGCTGGTGCGCGCGCAGCCAGGCCTGCCACTCCGGATAGGCAGCGACATTGGTGCGGTAATCGTAGAACAGATCTGCCTGGATCCGGCGCTGGCCGGGCCGGGCAAGGAACGCGGCTTCATCGGTCCAGCTGTCCGGATCATAGCGTTCGGGCGAAGGGCTGGTGCCCAGATGCCGCTGGCGCGCGCCCTCGAGCGACGTGAAGGCGGAGATCACGGCATCCTCATGCGCGGCGCGATCGAGCCAATAGGCGCGACGCTCATCCCAGAGCGGCCCCAGCCCCTCTTCATGCGCCACGGCATTCTGGACCAGGATCGCGCGGACCTTCTCCGGACGGCGAACCGCCAGGCGCATGCCGATCGGCCCACCATAATCCTGCTGGAGCAGCGCGTAGCGATCGATCCCCAGCGCATCGACCAACCCCTCGACCAGCCCGGCGATCCGATCGAAGGTATAGGCAAAGCCGTCCGGTGACGGCGCATCGCTATGGCCGAAACCGGGATAGTCGGGCGCGACCAGATGATAGCGATCGGCGAGCAGCGGGATCAGCGCCGCGTACATGCGCGACGAGGACGGGTAGCCGTGCAGCATCAGGATGGTCGGCGCATCGGGCAGGCCCGCCTCGCGATAGAAAAGGCGGACCCCCGCCACCTCGACGGTGCGATAGGTCATGGTGGCGGAGGTCGAGGCCAAGGTCATCCGGCGCCGCCCGGCTCGCCCCTGGCCATGCGCGCGCGATATTCGAGTGCAGGCATCCCGCCCCAGCCCCAATTCTGGGGGTCGACTTCCTCTATCACCACCCAGGTCCAGTCGAGCGGCTTGCCCAGCACATCGAGCAGCACCTTGCTCATCCCGAGATGGATTGCCGCCTTCTGCGCATCGGTCATGCGATCCAGGCCCGGCTCGGTGCCTTCGCGGGTGAGTTGAACGGTTATCATCGGCATTGTCTGTCTCCCGTTCAGAAGCCCGCAGCCTGACCGCCATCGACATGCAGCGTCTCGCCGGTGACGAAGGACGCGTCCTCAAGATACAGCACGGCATCGACGATGTCCGAGATCTCGCCGAGCCGGGCGACGGGATGCAAGGCGGCGAGCGCGGCATGGCTTTCGGGCGCGTGCATCGGAGTGCGGATGACTCCCGGCGATACCGCGTTCACCCGGATGCCGCGCCTGGCATATTCGATCGCCAGGCTGCGGGTGGCGGCGTCGATCCCGCCCTTGGTGAGCGAAGCGAGCTCGGATGGGACGTTGGAATTGGCGGCATCCACCAGGCTGGTGGTGATGCTGACGACATGCCCGCCACCGCTGGCTAGCATCGCGCCGATCGCCGCCTGCGTGATGAAGTGGAAGCCTGCCAGGTTGGTGGCGACCACACGGGCATAATCCTCGACAGTATAATCGGTGAACGGCTTGGCGACGAAGATGCCGGCATTGTTCACCAGCGTATCGACGCGCCCGAACCGGGCCAGCGCCGCCTCGACCACGCGCGCGCCGGTTGCCGGATCCCCGATGTCACCGGCCACGCCGAGCAGTGCGGGGTCGCTCCCCTCCTTCACGGAGCGCGAAGTGGCGACGACGCTGTATCCTCGGGCGCGATAGGCTGCGACCAACCCTGCGCCGATACCCTGGGATGCGCCGGTGATAATGGCGACTTTCTGTTTGTTCTGCATGAGATGCCCTTCAATGGCTTGCGATATTGCCGGGGCGATATCTGTCGCGGCGAAAGGCGTGCCATTGGACCATGGTGTCGGTTGGACCATGGTATCGGCGACACCTTGGTCCAATGGCGTCGCGGTGGGGTGCGCTGCCAGATCGGGATGCGACGGGACGCTTACCCGTCGTGACCAAGGACAGGCCCGATGCACCCACTTCTCAGCGAAGCCCTTACCGCGCATGGCGGCCTTGATCGCTGGCGCCGCTACAAGACGCTTTCCGCGACCGTGGTCACCGGCGGGGCATTGTGGGGGCTCAAGGGACTCACCCAGGACAGCGAACCGCGACGGGTCACGGTGACGCTCGACCATCAATGGGCAACGCTTGCACCCTTCGGCGCGCCGGACTGGCGGACGGTATTCAAGCCCGATCGGGTGCTGATCTGCGACAGTAGCGACCGGATCATCGCCGAGCGTGCCGATCCGCGCGCCGCCTTTGCCGGGCATGTCGCGGATACGCCGTGGGATCCGCTCCACCGCGCATATTTCAGCGGCTATGCGCTCTGGACCTATCTGGTCACGCCCTTCCTGCTCGCCGAGCCCGACATCGCCCTGACCGACATCGATCCGATCGAGCAGGACGGCGAGACGTGGCGCGGGCTGCGCGCGCATTTCCCGGCACGCATCGCGACGCACAGTGCCGACCAGGACTTCTATTTCGGCCCGGACGGGCTGCTCGCGCGGCACGATTACAATGTCGACGTCGCGGGCGGCTTTGGCGGGGCGCATCTCGTCTCGGACTTTGTCGAAGTCTCCGGCTTCCGCTTCCCCACTCGTCGCCGCGCCTATCGCCGCGGCGACGATGGCCAGCCGATCCTCGATCCGGTGATGGTCTCGATCGACCTGTCCGATTTCTCCCTGGCCTGAACCGAAGGAGCCCCCGATGTCCCTCCCCCGCATCGCCATCGTCATCAGCTCGACCCGCGCCACCCGCTTTGCCGATGTCCCGGCGAGCTGGCTGCTCGAACAGGCAGCCTCCCGCGGCGACATGGAGGTCGAACTGATCGACCTGCGCGACTATCCGATGCCCTATTTCGATGAACCTGCGTCCAATGCCTGGTTGCCGTCGCAGGATCCTGTCGCGCAGCGCTGGCAACGCAAGATCGCCACGTTCGACGGCTATATCTTCCTGACCGCCGAATATAATCGCAGCATCCCGGCGGTGCTCAAGAACGCGCTCGACTATGCCTATCCCGAGTGGAACCGGAAGGCGGCGGCGTTCTTCGGCTATGGCAGCGTCGGCGGCGCGCGGGCGGTGGAGCAGCTGCGGCTGATCTGCGTCGAACTCCAGATGGCGCCGACTCGCACGGGCGTGCACCTGCAGGGCGCGGACTTCATGGCCGCCTGGCAGGAAGGGAAGCCGCTCGCCGATCTGCCCTGGCTGGCCCAGAATACAAGCACGATGCTCGACGAAATTCTGTGGTGGTCCAATGCTCTAGCGCAAGCACGTCGCACCTGATTACATCCGTTATGGACTGAACCAATAAATCTGAGTTAAGGGACGGAAAGACCGCTGCTCTTGGGGATCGGGCATGCAGGCTTCCGTTACTTTCGCTGTGTTGGCGTTCGCATCGCCGGTTCTGTCCGCTCCGGCACCGGAGGGCTACGCCTTTCCGCTCGACATATTGAGCGGACCGCTCGATGGCGCGCTGCAGGACCTTGCCCGCCAGACCGGTGCCGAGTTGCTCTTCGATCGCGCGATGCTGCGCGGGCTGCGCGCGCCGCGTCTGAAGGGGCGGCTGACGATCGAGGCCGGGCTGAAGGCGCTGCTTGCCGGCACCGACCTGAACGCGCGACGCTCCGCCACCGGGGCCTGGGTGATCGAGCGCAAGGCGGCAGCTCCAAGCGAGGACATCGCCGAGCCCGAGATCCTGGTGATCGGCCGGCGCACCCAGAATCTCGACATCCGCCGCCGCGAGAACGACGTGCAGCCCTATCAGGTCGCGACACGCCCGCAGATCGTCAACGCGCACCGCAACAATCTCGAGCAATATTTCCGCGCCCGTGTCGGCGCCGATACGCAGTTCGCGCCGATGAGCTATTTCCAGCAGGGCGGCACCAATTCTCAGATCGACCTGCGCGGGCTCGGCACCGACCAGACGCTGATCCTGGTCGATGGCCGCCGCCTTCCCGGAATCCCGACAAACGCGCTGAGCTTCTTCCAGCCGGACATCAACGCGATCCCCACCCATGCGATCGAGCGCGTCGAGACGCTGACCGGCACCGCCGGCGGCATCCATGGTTTCGGCGCCCTGGGGGGTGTGGTGAACGTCGTCCTGCGGCGCGATCTGCGCGGGCTGGAACTGCACGGCACCGCCGGGATCAGCGCGCGCGGGGACGCAAGGCGCCTGACGCTGGAAGGCGGCTTCGGCTTCTCGCCCGACGATGGTGCCACCAATGTGACCCTGTATCTGGCCAGAAGCTGGGAACAATCGCTGCTTTCGGGACAGCGGGGCTATGTCCTGCGTGCACGCGAATCCGTCAATGCGCGGCTCCCGAACCAGTTCTCCTATGCCGGCGGAGACGAACTCGACAGCAACTCGATCAATGTCTTCGCGATGAGCTATTATGCCGACAGCCTGACCTTCAAACCGCAATATGGCGGAGGCGTGCTGAACGCCCCGAAGACCTATCTTCCGCGCGGCTTTTCGGGAAGCGCTGCCGATATGGTGGCCGCACTCACCCAGCGCGCCGGCCAGATCGACCTTGCGCCATCGCTGGAACGCGACGCGAGCGACCTTGGATCGACCCCGACCACAACATCGGCGATCGTCAACGTGCGGCACAGTTTCGGTGGTGGAATCGAAGCCTATATCGACACATTGCTGCTGCGCAATTTCGGCCGCTATCAGGCGCCGGTATCGGACGGGGAAGTGATCCTGTCCCCAAACTCGGCACTAAATCCCTTTACCGACTATGTCTGGCTGACCTTCCCCGCGCCGGCGATGCGCCAGGAATTTCAGGCGAACATGGCAAGCGATCGCTATACCGGTGGGCTGATCGTACCATTGCCACACCGCTGGAAGGCGATTGCCGAAGCGACCTTCGGCACCGTTCGCTATGCCGCCAGTGGCGCGCGCAACGGCTATCTCAACTATATCGGCATCGACGACGATCCCGGCTTCGATCCCTTTGGCGACTGGGATGCGTTTCAGCAGGGCCTGGATGCCTATACGCTCGACACCCGTGCCGCCAGCAAATCGCATAGTCGCTATCGCGAACAGTCGCTGCGCCTGTCGGGCCCGATATTCCGCACCGCCGCCGGAAGCACCTCGCTCACTCTGCTCGTCCAGAACCGCACCGAAACCGTCCCGCCCTTTCAGCAAGTGCAGATCGCCGAACTCTACGGCAACGAACCAAACTATTCGACGACGAACCGCCGATCGAGCCGGATCCGCTCCTTCCATGCCGAAATCGGCGCCCCGCTGATCGCAAGCGATGCTCCGGTGCCACTGCTGCGCGGCCTGGAAGTCCAGCTGGCAGCCCGTCACGATGCGCAGTCCTTCCGCTTCACGATCGATCCGTCCGACCCGGATTCGGAGAAGCGGCGTACCAGCTTTGCCGGCACCACGTTCACTGCTGGCGCGAAGATGTTTCCACTGCCGTGGCTGATGTTGCGCGGCAGCTACGCGACCGGCCTGCAACCACCACCGCTCGACTATCTTATCGAATATGTTTTCGAACCCGGCTTCGGCAGCCAGCGCGATCCGCGGCGCGGCAATACGGTGTCGGATGACTTCACTCTCAAGATATCCGGCTCCCCCGATCTCAAGCCCATCCGGGCCAGCACGCTGGCGCTAGGCATGGTCCTGAATCCGGATGGGCAATCCGGGCCGCGCGTGTCCTTCGACTATTCGCGCATCCACCGGACGGGAGATCCGGTGACGCTGCGCGACACGGTGGTATTGGCACATGAGGACATGTGGCCGGAACGTGTGCAGCGCCAGCCGCTGAGCGACGCCGATCGCGCGCTGGGTTACACCGCCGGCAAGATCACCATGATCGACGCACGGATGATGAATGCCGGACAGCTCGATGTGGAATCGATCGACGGCAAGTTCGACTGGTCGCTGCCCTTCGCCGGAGGAACCCTGCGCAGCTATGCGAGCGGGACGCTCCAGCTGCGGAACGACCTCCGCATGCCGTTCGAACCTGATGAGGATCGGATCGGCTATCGTGGCCAGCCACTGCGCTGGCGCGCCAATGGTGGGCTGGAGTGGACGGCCGGGCGCTTGCTGGTGGGCGCCAATCTCCAATATCTCGGCCGCTACCGGATCACGACGTCCGAGAAATACAAATGCTGCTCGATGGGCACGGAAAAACTGCAGGGGTCGCGCTTCGTCAAGGCCCAGACCTATCTCGATCTCTATGCGAGCCGCCGTTTCCGCCTGCGCCATGCCGGCAGGGAGAGCGAAGTCAGCATCGACCTGGGCATCGTCAACCTGCTCGATACCCCGCCTCCCTTCGACGCGATGAACGCGTTCATCGGCGACGTCCCGATGTTCAGTCCTTACGGCGACCCTCGCCGACGCCGGTTCGAACTGGGGATCAACGCGAACTTCTGAAGCCGCCCTCGCCAGCATCCTCCGCCAGATAGTCCAGCGCGTCGGCCATGCGGACCAGATCGGCAATCGTGCGCGCCTGCATCTTGCGCATCACCGATCCGCGATGCGCCTTCACCGTGATCTCGCTGATCCCGAGATCCCCGGCTACCTGCTTGTTGAGCAGGCCGCGCGTGACCAGCGCCATCACCTGGCGCTCACGCTCGGTAAGCCGGGCGAAACATGCCTTTAGCGCGGCGCAGTCCACCGCCAGCCGGCGCCGCGCACGATCGATACCCACGGCCGTGGCGATCACGTCGAGCAGGTCCTGGTCGCGCGGCAGCGCATCGAAAAACTCGACTGCGCCGGCCTTCATCGCGAGTACGGCCGTGCGCACATCGGCGCGCTCAGCCGTGACGATCATCGGCAGCATCGCTTCCGGGCGCATCCGGCTGGCCAGCGCTTCGAGCTCGACGATGCCCGGATAGCGCGCGTGGACGAGCAGGCAGGCCGGCGCATCAGGCAGCGACGCATCGGCAAAGGCCAGGATGCTGGCATGAATGCTGGCGCCGATGCCGGCCGACGCGCAGAGCTGCGCAAGCCGGGCTGCCACTTCCGCATCGAAGTGGACGATATGGACAATCGCATGCGGCTCGGGTGCCGGAACCGCAGCCGGGGCGGGACGGCCGCAGGACCGCGGAACCCCGATATTGCCGAAGAAGAATGCGCGGCTGGCGCGGGACGGATCATAGGATGCGAGCGTTGCGGTCATGGCCTTGCCCTCCGAAATTCGCCCTAAAGACGCATCCCCGGCAAAAACCCTCACCCGATCTTCGAAATTATTTTCTGGAGAGCGTGATTTGATCGCCGTGGCGGGTCACGCGCAGACCATGAAGCTCGGCAACCGTGGCGGCGAATCGCGCAGCGTCCCCTGCGCGGAACTGCCCCGACACACGCAGGTTCGCGACCTGCGGATCCTCGACGATCACACGCACCGCGGAACCACGATTGATCTGCGCCAGGGCATCACCAAGGCGCACATCCTCCAGGTCGATCAGGTCACGGCTCCAGGCCGGCACCTCGACGATCGGAACCTCGTTCACGGCAACCGCACCGCTGCGCTCGGTGAACTGCTGGCCCGGCGCAAGCATCTCGGTCCGCCCGGAACCACCCAGCGGCTCGACCGCGACCTTGCCACGCAGCAAGGTTACCTTGAGCGCGTCGGCGCCGAGATCGACTTCGAACCGCGTGCCGAGCGCAACCACGCGCCGATCGCCCGCCGTCACCCCAAAGGGCCGGGCAGGATCATGACTGACCTCGAACAGCGCCTTGCCGCGTACCAGCCGGATCGCGCGCGCATCGGTGGCGAGGCGCGTCTCGGCAACACTGCCCGCCCCAAGCGTCATCACGCTGCTGTCGCTCAGCGTCACGACGCGCACCTGCGCGGCCGGTGCCTCATACCGCGTCCAGACGAGCTGCTGCACGGCCGGCGCGCCGCCATTGGAGAACATGGAAGGCAGCATCAACAGGCTGGTCGCGACCAGCAGTACGATAGCGGCGGCAGCGGCGGCGAGCTGGGGCCAGCCAAGCCAGGTGCGACGGGCCGGCGACGCCAGTGCATGGGCCCGCATCGCAGCGAGGATCTCATCATCTTCAGCCGCGTCGAACACCGCCCATCCGCGCTCGGCCCGGCCAAGCGCATCGGCATGCAGCGGATCCGCCGCCAGCCACTCGGCCAGCAGCGCCTCCTCCTGCACGTTCAGCCCCTCGGCACGGCGGACTGCAAGAAGCGCCGCTGCCTCGTCACGCGCCATGGCGTGGAGCCGTTCCAGGGTCAGCGCTTCATGCACCATGGCGCTTCTCCATTTCCGTGCTCAGGTGGCGCACGGCACGCACCATGTGCTTCTCCACCGCGCTGATCGAAATGCCGAGATGCCGGGCAATCTCGGCATGGCGATACCCCTCGAGCCGGCGCAGCACGAAGACGGTGCGGGTCCGCTCGGGCAGCGAGAGAAGGGCGGCCGTCGCCGCATGCAGATCTTCCTTGCCGCTGAGCACGCGCTCGGGATCAAGCGCGTCGTCGCCGTGCCGATCGGTGTCGAGCACCACATGCTCGTCACTATGCCGCACCGCCCGCTTGCGCGCGCGATCGGCGAGCACGCTCGCCGCGGTCCGCACGACATAGCCGCCGAGATGGCTGACCGCCTCCTCGCTGTCGCGTGCCACGATCCGGGTGAAGACGTCCTGCACGAGATCCTCGATCTCATCGTCATCGCGGACGCGGCGGCGGAAATAGCCGGTCAGCCAGCGTCGCACCGGCCCGGCTTCCCGGGCCAGCGCCACATGGCTGGCTTGGTCCTGCGTATTTCTCCCCATTCCGGTGCATTGTCTCACAATCGCCTTAGGGTAGCCAATAGCCGCAGCTAATCTTGCAAGACGTCGAAGATCAATGCGTTGCGCCAAGTTCCGATACCAAGGTGCATCCGGCACCTTTGTCCAATAGCAGCACCGGAACCGCGCTGCGCACTATCCGGATCGTTGCAGGACATCGCGAAAGCCGCATGCGGAATCTTGCCGATCCGACTGCGAACGTGCCTGTCCGCGCCTCTATCGGAGAAACCAGATGCCGCACCTGAAGCGGATCGGCGCCCATCTGTGTGCGCCGGGCTGTGCTTGCCGAAACCCCGACCATAGCGGCGAGGCTGACGCTCGCGCCGAAATATTGCCAGCACCCCCTCCGCCCGGATTGCGGATCCCCACGATCGCGCATGATTTCGGCAACCTGCTTCAGATCGCCGCCAGTGCATTGGGGCAGATCGAGCGGAGCCTGGATCCCGGTCAAGACGCGCGACTGCTGGCGCTCAGCCAGGCCGGCGCGGCCGCGGTTGCGCGTGCCGGCATGCTCAGCCGCGCATTGCTCCTTCGTGATGCGGCGGAAATGGAGAGCGAGCGAATCGTCCCGGCAGAAGCACTTGGCGCGATCGCACCGCTGCTGTCGCTTGCCGCGGGTCCGCTCATCAAGGTCGCGTTCGACCTTTCGGACGACGCCCCCGCAATATCCTGCGGCATCCATGATTTCGAGAATGCCGTGCTCAACCTGGTCACCAACGCGCGCAATGCAATGCCGGAGGGCGGCGCGCTTCACATCGCACTGTTCGTACAGGACGACACGGCGCGGATTTGTGTGACCGACAACGGCCCCGGCATGTGCGCGGCGACGATGGCTTTCGTCTTTGCACCCTATTTCACCACCCGGCGTGGCTCGGGCGGCCATGGGCTCGGCCTCGCCGCCGTGCGCGACTTTGCCGAACGCAGCGGCGGCTGGGTGGAGATCGACAGTACGCCCGGCAGAGGCACTGCAATCACCATCGCGCTGCCCGCCGCCCCGGCAGCCTAGCTCGGGGCGCTGCGGTCGCGCGCCACTTCGGCCCCCAGATCGAGTTCGACCTGCGACCGCGTCTGCAGCCCGGCACGCACCAGCGCCGCCGAGCGCTCACGCACTTCCGGGCGCTGCACCGTCTCGAAATAGGCAGCAAGCGCTTGGGGGAACACTGCGTCCTCGGGCAAGGACACGGCGTCGACCAGCTGCTTGGCGAGCATCAGCGCCTTCTTGTCGAAGCGCGACAGTCGGGTGGCGAACGCATCGACAAAGCCGTCCAGCTCGGCATCGGGCAGTGCGCGGTTCACATAGCCGTAGCGCTCGGCGAGCGGGCCGGGGAAATCCTCGGCGCCAAGCACCACTTCCAGCGCCCTGCCCCGCCCCATCAGTCCGGCCAGCCGCGCCATCGGGCTACCACCCGGCACCACGCCCAGGCCCATTTCGAACTGGCCGAGGATCGCCTTCTCCGCGCTGGCGAAGCGCATGTCACATGAGAGCGCGAACTCGCTGCCCGCGCCGCGCGCCCGGCCTCGGATCTTGGCGATCGAGACGACCGGTGCGCGGGCGATCCGCACCAGCACGTCGAGCCAGGGATGCAGGCCGGTCGGCCCAGGCGCCATCGCCGCGCTACGCGCCTTGTCGGCGAGCACGTCATAATGGGCGAGGAAGAAGTCCGGATCCGCGCTGTCGAACAGGATCACCCGAACATCGGGATCCTGCTCCAGCATCGTGATCAACGCGGCCAGTTCCTCCACCATGTCGGGGTCGATCAGGTTGATCGGCGGATTGGCGAAAGTGACCCGCCACAGGCCCGGCGTCGGGCGCTGCAACTCCATCTGGCGAAACATGGGACGATACTCCTTGGCGAGCGCACGGGGCGCGGGATGCCGCCCAAAGACCAGAGCGCACCGCCAGCTGCCATTGGACCAAGGTGTCGCGAGACCATCGTCCAATAGCCGCCACCCGGTTTCGGACCGACCTTGCCCGGGGTCCAATCCCCCAACCGGAGCATGCCAAAATGAGCGACAACGAGATCGTCAGTTCGAGCTTCACCGCCATCGTCAACGCGCCGATCGAGAAGATCGACCTGCCGACCTGGGCCTTCACCCTGCCCGACAAGGAATATCAGGGCTGCTCGCCCGCCCATGTCGCCGCCGGTTTCACCACCGCCCCGGATGGCACCCGCATGTCGATCAACGTCGAGATCATCGGCGGCAGCCTGATGGTGCAGCATTATGTCGAGAAGCTCGCCGAGAAGGATCGCCTGATCCTGGAATCGATCTCGGACGTATTCACCCCCAATGGCCGCACCACTATCCATATCCATTGGGAGCTGAGCGTGCGCGCAATCGATGCGAACAGCTGCGAGTTCACCAACTTCGTCCGCTCGCGCGCCACCGACGAGATGCTCACCCTGCTCGATCGCCAGGGCATCCCGTTCGAAGTGTTCAAGGCGCAGCGCCAGCCGATGTCGATCGCCCATAATCAGGGCGAGACTCCGCTCTTCGCCGCCAGCATCGAGCGCGCCGCGCTGCGCGCCGCCTGAACAGGAGGGAAAATATGGCACCCGATTATCCCAGGGACGCGACCGGCCTGTTGCTGGTCGATCCCTATAACGACTTCCTTTCCGAAGGCGGCAGGATCTGGCCGCGGGTCGAGGCTGTCGCCCAGGGCAATGGCCTGCTCGACAATATGCGGGCTATCGTCGCCGGCATCCGCGGCGCCGGGCTGCGCATCTTCTACGCGCCGCATCGCCGCTGGGAACCCTGCGACTATGAGGGCTGGGCCCATCCTAACCCGACCCAGCTCGGCATCATGCACCGCCACAGCTTCGCACGCGGCGAGTGGGGCGGCGAATGGCACCCGGACTTCATCCCCCAGCCGGGCGACGTCATCGCCAAGGAGCATTGGGCGCAGAGCGGCTTCGCCAATACCGACCTCGACCAGCAACTGCGCCAGCACGGCATCAGCCATGTCATCCTAATCGGCCTGCTGGCGAATACCTGCATCGAATCGACCGGCCGCTACGCGATGGAGATCGGCTATCACGTCACGCTGGTACGCGACGCGACGGCAGCCTTCTCCGAAGAGATGATGCACGCAGCGCATGCGCTGAACGGCCCCACCTTCGCCCATGCGATCCTGACTACCGCCGAACTGCTCGAAACGCTGCCGAAGCAGGATGCGTAGCGAAGCACCACCAGGCACCAAAGCAAGAAAAGCCCGCAGCGCTGCGGGCTTTTCCCTTTCTGACCCATGCGCGACGATAGCCGGATGCGGGATAACGCCCATGCATTCGACAGGCAGCATGCGCTCGAAACGATCAACTTCACCTCCCCTCCACACAAGCGCAACCGATCCTCGACTGCGATGGCCCACTGGCGGGCCAGAGGCGCTTTTGGCCTCAGTATCGAAGGAATGAACGTGAAGAAGCAGTTCCCGGTCGCGGTTGCGGCCATTGCGGTCGCAGTCGCCATCCCGACGATTGCCAATGCCCAGACCGCTGCCCCGACCTTCTCGGGTCCGCATATCGGGGTTTCCGCAGGCTGGAATCAGGGTCGCGTCGACGAAGGAACGGGATCGGCCCGCCTGCGCGACAACCAGAGCGGCGTCGCCGTTCGTGGCGCAGCGGGTTACGATGTCGCGATCGGCAACAGCGCGATCATCGGCGCGGAAATCGGCATCGCATCGGGCGGTCGCGACATCATCGGTACGCGTGGCGCCAACCGCTATCGCGTCGATCCCGGCGTTGCGTTCGACGCCAGCGCGCGTATCGGCGTCAAGCCCACCTCGGCGCTGCTGGTCTACGGCAAGGCCGGATGGGCCGCCGAGCGCGTCAAGACCAGCCTCACCAGCGGCCCCCGGACTATTGCCGGCAAGTCGACCGAGCATGGCTTCCTGTGGGGTGGCGGCCTCGAAGTGGCGATGTCGAAGAACGTATCGCTCAAGGCCGAATATGACCGGGTCTCGTTCAATGACCAGTATAAGCGCAACCGCCTGCTCGGCGGCGTGAACTTCCGGTTCTGATCGGGCATCGCGGCCGCGCGCATCCTTCCGGACGCGCGGCCGCCTGGCCTTACGCCCGCACGGGCGAGCACCTATTCTGGGGGAAGCTCGAGCACGAACTCCATCCTGCTTCCGTCATACCAGGCACGGCCGCCATGGGCCTCCATGATAGCCTGCACCACCGACAGGCCGAGGCCGGAACCCAGCGTGGACGGCACCTGCCCCTCGGCGCGCGAGAACAGATCGAAGGCGGACGCAGCAAATTCGGGCGAAAGCCCCGGACCGGAATCGCCGACGCAGATGCAGGTGCCGGAGCTTTCGATTCGAAGCCCAATCCGCAGCTCCCCGGGATTGGCGTGTTTCCGCGCATTATCCACCAGCGCCATGATCGCCTGACGTATCCGGATCGGATCGACCACGCTCAATCCCGCGTCCAGGGACAGATTGAGCGAGAAGCCCATCTGCTCCAGCTGTGGCCGCACAAGATTGGCGATGTCCTGGATCTCGTGCGCGAGATCGACCTGTTGCCGATCCAGCGCGAGACGGCCGGTGTCGAACAGGCTGACGACGCGCAAATCCTCCACCAGCCGGGACAGACCATCGACCTGCTTCGTCAGGCTTTGGACCAGAGCATCGTCCATAACGAAGACGCCGTCGGACACACCCTGAAGCCGGCCGCGGAGAATCTGGAGCGGCGTCCGCAATTCATGCGCGATCTGCGCGTTCCACGCGACGACTTCACCGGCAAGGCGCTCCAGTTGCGCCGCCATCCCATTGAAATCATCGGCCAGCATCGCGGTCTCCCCCAGCGAGCGGTCGCCGGCATGGGCGCGCGCGGTCAGGTCGCCACCGGCAATGCGCCTGGCCGCCTGCGCCACCGAACTGACCGGCGCGACGATGCGGACCGCCATGCGGAACGCCACTTGCGTACCAATCAGAAGCGTCAGCAGGGACATCACGGCGAGCAGCGCCAGATCGGTGCTGCTTGGCATCAGCGAATCCTCGGTCCCCGCCAGCGACGGTGCGTACCGGAAGATCAGCCAATAGGTCAGGTAGATCGCCGCGAAGGTTAGCACGAGCATGGAGATCGACACGCCGACCATGGCGAGGGCCAGTTGCCGCCCGAGCGAGCCGCGCGCCTTCATCCGACGTCCGCCAGCCGGTAGCCGACTCCACGGACGCCGCCGAGCAAGCCGTCGGCGCCAGCCGCTTCGAGCTTCTTGCGAAGCTTGCTGAGATGACTGTCCACCGTCCGATCGAGCGCATCGGATCCGGGCAGGCAGGCATCAACCAGTTCGCCGCGCGAAAAGACGCGGAGGGGTGCCCTCGCCATATGGACCAGGATGCGGAACTCGGTGAGTGTCAGTGCCAGATGCGTGGCACGCTCACCCTCATGCACGCTGACAAGATGGCTCTCGACGTCGATTTCCAGCTTGCCGACGCGGATGATCCTTCCCGTGCCAGACGCGTTCGCCCGGCGCAGCACCGCCTTTACGCGCGCAACGACTTCGACCGGGTTGAACGGCTTCACGACATAGTCGTCCGCACCGATGCGCAGTGCCTGGAGCTTGTCGATGTCCTGATCGAGCGCGGTTGCCATGATGACCGGGGTTTCGCCCCGGCGGCGTAGTTCGGAAAGCACGTCCCATCCATCGACACGCGGCATGTTCACGTCGAGCAGAACGATATCCGGCTTGAGCGCCAGATGCAGTTCGAGCGCGGTCCGCCCGTCGATCGCATGGATGCAGCGAAACCCTTCGCGCTCGAGATAGGCGATCATGATCTCGGCAATTTCCGGCTCGTCTTCCGCGACAAGCACCAGCGAACTCATGGACTTTTCCTTCCGGCCAATGTGACCGCGATCGACTTATTCGCCAGTTGCCCGAACGGCGCCAGCCCCCGTCCACACAGTCTCCACACAACCCAAACGCTTCCGCGACGATCCGCCGCCAAGGGAGCCGGCAATTGGCCGGAGATAATGATGCGCGGACTTTTGAAACCTACCAGCCTGGCGGCGACGACCGGTGCGCTGGCGCTTGCCCTGGCGCTTGCGGGCTGCGGACAGCCAGAGGCGCCCCAAGCGGCGCCGGAGGCAGCCACCGTTCTGGTCACCAAGGTCCAGTCGGGGCCGCTGTCGGTGTCCGACGAACTGCCCGGGCGCGTGATCGCATTCCGCACGGCGGAGATCCGCCCGCAGGTCGGTGGCATCATCCAGCATCGCCTGTTCGAGCAGGGCAGCGAGGTCCGAGCGGGCCAGCCGCTCTTCCAGATCAATGCGGCCCCGTTCGCTGCCGATTCCGCAAGCGCCAACGCGACGTTGCAGCGCGCCGAAGCGACGTACAGCCGCGCCCGCATCCAGGTCGACCGGCTGAAACCACTGGTCGGCGCGGACGCGATCAGCCGCCAGAGCTATGACGATGCCGTAGTGGCGCGCGATCAGGCCGCGGCCGATGTCGCGGCCGCACGGGCAGCGCTGAACCGGCGCCGCCTGGATGTCGGGTTCGCGCGTGTTACCTCCCCCATCTCCGGCATCATCGGGGAGACCCGGGTTACCGAGGGAGCACTCGTCGGCGCGGGTGATACCAATCCGCTGGCGACCGTGCAGCAGATCGACCAGGTCTATATCGATGTCCGCCAGCCGGCCGAACGTTTCGAGGTTCTCCGGGAAGCGGTTCGTGCCGGCACGGCCGATCCGCGCGCGCCGGTCCAGATCCTGTCGCAATCCGGCACGCCCTATCCCGACACCGGCAGGATGCTGTTCTCGGGCATCACGGTCGATCCCGGCACCGGCAATGCCGTGGTGCGGGTTCTCGCCCCGAACCCGGCACGCCGCCTGCTTCCGGGCATGTTCGTGCGGGTACGATTGCCGCGTAGCGCGCAAGCCAATGCCATCACCGTTCCGCAACAGGCAGTGACGCGCGATCCCGCCGGCGCCGCCGAAGTGTCGGTGATCGACTCGCAAGGCCGGGCGCACAAGCGCGCCGTCGTCGTCAGTGATGTCGTCGATGGCCGCTACATCGTCCGCTCGGGCCTGAAGGCCGGTGAGACGATCGTCGTCGAGGGTCAGGATCGCATCCTGCCCGACGTGCCGGTGAACACGCGCCCCTGGCGTGCGACACCGCCGGCATCCGGCCGCTGAGCGAAGGACGAACCATGCCTCAGTTCTTCATCAACCGGCCCATCTTCGCATGGGTCATCGCCATCGGCATCATTCTGGCCGGGCTGATCGCGATCCCGCAGATGCCGATCGCGCGCTATCCCTCGATCGCGCCGCCAACGGTCAGCATCAACGTCAGCTATCCCGGCGCCACGCCGCAGACCATGAACGACAGTGTTGTCGCGCTGATCGAGCGCGAGATTTCGAGCGTCAAGAACGTCCTCTACTTCGAATCTTCGGCCGACACTTCGGGATCGGCCGCGATCACCGTCACCTTCAAGCCCGGCACCGACCCCGACATGGCGCAGGTCGATGTCCAGAACCGGCTGAAGACCGTCGAGGCGCGCCTGCCCCAGGTCGTCCGCCAGACCGGCGTCACGGTCGAGGCCGCAGCCTCGGGCTTCCTTGCGATTGTTTCGCTGAACTCGACCGACGGCAAATATGACGAGGTCGCGCTTGGCGACTATATGGCGCGCAATCTGGTGGAGGAACTGAAGCGCGTTCCCGGTGTCGGCCGCGTGCAGAACTTTACGTCGGAACGCGCGATGCGAGTCTGGGCCGATCCGGCCAAGCTGGTATCCTATGGCGTTTCGATGAGCGAGATCACCGATGCGATCTCTGCCCAGAATGTGCAGATCGCGCCGGGCAGCCTGGGCGGCTCGCCCACGGTCGACGGCCAGCGGGTGACCGTGCCGCTGACGGCGGAGGGGCAACTCCAGACACCCGATGATTTCCGCCGCGTCGTGCTCAAGGCCAACACCGACGGATCGAGCGTTACGGTCGGCGATGTCGCACGCGTCGAGTTCGGCCCGCAAAGCTATGCGATGGACTCGCGCGAAAACGGCAAGGCGTCGGCGGCTGCGGCGATCAGTCTGACGCCGGGCGGCAATGCCGTGGCAACCGCAGACGGCGTTTCCAGGCGGATGGCCGAGCTCAGCAAGACGCTACCCAAGGGCATGAGCCTGTCGATGCCGTTCAACACGGCGCCGTTCGTCAAGATCTCGATCCAGAAGGTGATCCAGACGCTGGTCGAGGCGATGGTTCTGGTCTTCCTCGTGATGTACCTGTTCCTGCAGAAGTTCCGCTACACGCTGATCCCGGCGATCGTTGCGCCGATCGCGCTGCTGGGCACGTTCGCGGTGATGCTGGCGACCGGCTATTCGATCAACGTGCTCACCATGTTCGGCATGGTGCTGGCGATCGGCATCATCGTCGACGACGCCATCGTCGTGGTCGAGAATGTCGAGCGGCTCATGGCCGAGCAGGGCCTGTCGCCCAAGGAGGCGACCCGCAAGGCGATGAAGGAGATCACCGGCGCGGTGATCGGCATCACGCTGGTGCTGTCGGCGGTGTTCATACCGATGGCGCTGGCCAGCGGATCGGTGGGCGCGATCTATCGCCAGTTCACCATGGCGATGGCCGTGTCGATCCTGTTCTCGGCGTTCCTGGCGCTTACCCTGACCCCTGCCCTGTGCGCCACGCTGCTGAAGCCGGTCCACGGGCATGAGAAGAAGAACCGGTTCTTCACCTGGTTCGACAAGCAGTTCGAGCGCCTGACCGCCGGATATGAGCGCTGGGTGGTGGCACTGATCAAGCAGGCCGGCCGGGCAATGGCGGGCTTCGCCGTCATCGTCGGGCTGCTGGCGATCGCCTTCACCAATCTGCCCTCCGCCTTCCTGCCGGAAGAGGACCAGGGCTATTTCCTGACCACCTTCCAGCTGCCCGCGGACGCCACTTCGTCCCGCACGCTCGAAGCGGTCAAGGTGCTCGAAAAGCATGTCGCGTCGCGCCCCGGCATCGACAAGAACATGGCGATCCTCGGCTTCGGCTTCTCGGGCTCCGGGCCCAACGCCGCCATGGCCTTCACGATGATGAAGGACTGGAAGCATCGCGATGGCGCCAATGTGCGCGATGAAGTCGCCAGCCTGAGCGAAGTGATGGCCAGGAACGTCCATGAAGGGATGGTCATGAGCCTGTTGCCGCCCTCCATCGATGAGCTGGGCACGACCAACGGCTTCGCGCTGCGGCTCGAGGACCGTGCCAACCAGGGGCATGCCGCGCTGATGGCGGCGCAGGAGAAGCTCGTCGGCCTCGCCGCGCAGAGCCAGATCCTGGCCGGCGTCTATCCCGACGGTCTGCCTGCCGGTGCCAATGTCCGGCTCGATATCGATCGGGCAAAGGCGGAGACGCTCGGGGTTTCCTTCTCGTCGATCAGCGCCACCATCACGGCGGCGATGGGGTCGAGCTATGTCAACGACTTCCCCAACAAGGGACGACTGCAGCAGGTGATCGTCCAGGCCGATGCGCCGTTCCGGATGCAGTTGAACGACGTGCTCAAGCTCAACGTGCGCAACAATGCCGGCGGCATGGTCCCGCTCTCCGAAGTGGTGACCCCGGTATGGAATACCGGACCGCTCCAGCTGGTACGCTATAATGGCTATCCCGCCGTCCGCATCTCGGGATCGGCCGCCCCCGGCAAGTCGAGCGGTGCGGCGATGGCGGAGATGGAGCGGCTTGCCCAGCAATTGCCCCCGGGCTTCGCGGTCGAATGGACCGGCCAGTCGCTGCAGGAGCAGCAGGCGGGCTCGCAGGCGCCGATGCTGCTCGCGCTGTCGATGCTGGTGGTCTTCCTGGTGCTGGCAGCGCTCTATGAAAGCTGGTCGATCCCGTTCTCGGTGATGCTCGTGGTGCCGCTTGGCCTGATCGGCGCGGTTGCCGCGGTGCTGCTGCGCGACATGGCGAACGACGTGTTCTTCAAGGTGGGCATGATCACGATCATCGGCCTGTCGGCGAAGAACGCGATCCTGATCGTCGAATTCGCCAAGCAGTTCCGCGAGGAAGGCATGGGGCTGGCCGAAGCCGCCGTGAAGGCGGCCCGGATGCGCCTGCGCCCGATCATCATGACCAGCCTGGCCTTCACGCTGGGCGTGGTGCCGCTGATGATCGCGGGCGGCGCCAGCGCGGAGACGCAGCATGCGATCGGCACCGGCGTGTTCGGCGGGATGATCACCGGCACGCTGCTCGCGATCTTCCTGGTGCCGGTCTTCTTCGTGACCGTGCTCGGCCTGGCCGACCGGATCGGCAAGCGTCGTCGCGGCAAGCCGGGCGATTCCGCCACCCCGCCCCCCATTCCCGTTCAGGAAGCCTGATCCATGCGCATCTTCGCTCTCACCGCCGGGCTGTTGCTTGCCGGCTGCTCGATGAACCCCAGGCTCGCGGCTCCGGCCGCGCCGGTCGCCGCCGCTTATCCCTCGGCGGCGGCGACCGAAACCGGCAACGCCGCCGATCTCGGCTGGCGCGAATTGTTCGGGGATCCGCGCCTCCAGCGCCTGATCGAACTCGCCCTGACCGACAGTCGCGACCTGCGGATTGCGGTTCTCAACGTCGAGACCGCGCGGGCCCAGGCGCGCATCCAGCGCAGCAACCAGCTGCCGCAGGTCAACGCGAACGGCAGCTATAGCCGCCAGCGGACTCCTTCCTCGGTCGCGGGCGCCGGCGTGGGGCTCGGCCCGGGGCAATCGGGTGCCGATGGCTTCGAAGTCGGTCAGTTCTCGGCACAAGCGGCGCTTTCCGCCTTCGAAATCGATCTGTTTGGCCGTTTGCGCTCCCAGTCCCAGGCAGCGTTCGAACGCTACCTGGCCAGCACCGAAGGCCGCCGCGCGACCCAGATCACACTGATCGGCGCCGTCGCCGACGCCTATCTCGCCGAGCGCTTGGCCGAGGAGCAGCTTCGCCTGACCGAGACAACGCTCGCCGACTGGCGCAGCTCGCTGGAAATCGCCCGCAAGCTTCGTGCGGCTTTGCAGAACAGCGGGTTGGAAGTCGCGCAAGCCGAAGGCCAGGTGCAGCAGGCCGAGGCTGACCTTGAGGAGCGCAAGCGCGCGCTCCAGCAGGCAACCAATGCGCTGACCCTTGTTGTTGGCGCGACGCCACCCGCGGATCTTCCGTCGCCGATTGTACTGATGGACCAGCCGATCCCTACCCAGCTTCCCGCCGGTCTGCCCTCCGACCTCCTGGAGCGCCGCCCCGATATCCGGCAGGCCGAGCATGAACTTGCTGCGAGCAATGCCGATATCGGCGCCGCGCGGGCGGCATTCTTTCCGCGGCTGTCGCTGACCGGGGCATTCGGCTTTGCCAGCCTCGGCCTGTCGAACCTGTTCGACGGCGCAAACCAAAACTGGTCGTTCAGCCCACAGATCACTGCGCCCATATTTCAGGGCGGGCAGCTAAAGGGCAATCTGGAGTTGGCGCGGATCCGCAAATCGCTGGCGATCGCGAATTACGAAAAAGCGATCCAGACTGCGTTTCGCGAAGTTGCCGACGGCCTGGCTGCACGCGCAACCTATGACCATCAGCAGGCGGCGCAGGCCAATATGGTCCAGGTAGCCGGGCGGCGATTGCAACTGTCCGAACTGCGGTATCGTGCGGGGATGGACAGCCGGCTTGAGCTGCTGGATGCGCAGCGCAGCCACTACGCCGCCCGGCGCACGCTGCTCGAGGTTCGGCGAGCCAATCTGTCCGCGGTGGTCGGCTTGTATCGCGCGCTTGGTGGCGGGGTCGATATTTCGGGGATCACTCCGGCGGCAAAGTGAAGCTCGATCAGAGCCACCCATATTCGCGGTTCAAGAACTCACCGCCCGCAAAACAGAAAAGCCCGCATTTCTGCGGGCTTTTCATTGCTTAATACGCCCCGGAGCCGGCGATGGGGATCATTCCCATTCAATCGTGCCGGGCGGCTTCGACGTATAGTCGTAGGTCACCCGGTTCACGCCGCGCACTTCGTTGACGATGCGGGTCGAGACGCGCGGCAGAAAGCCCGCCGGAAACTCGAAGGCTTCGGCGGTCATGCCGTCAATCGAGGTTACCGCACGCAATGCCAGCACCGAATCGTAGGTTCGGCCATCGCCCATCACGCCGACCGAGCGGACCGGGGTGAGCACCGCGAAGGCCTGCCAGATCGTATCATAGAGCCCCGCGTTGCGGATCTCCTCGAGATAGATCGCATCGGCCTTGCGCAGGATGTCGCAGCGCTCCTTGGTGACTTCGCCCGGAATGCGGATCGCGAGGCCCGGCCCCGGGAAGGGGTGTCGGCCGACGAACGCCTGGGGCAGCCCCAGCTCGCGGCCGAGCGCGCGGACTTCGTCCTTGAACAGCTCGCGCAGCGGCTCGACGAGCTTCATGTTCATCCGCTCGGGCAGGCCACCGACATTGTGGTGGCTCTTGATCGTCACCGACGGGCCGCCGGTGAAGCTGACGCTTTCGATCACGTCCGGATAGAGCGTGCCCTGCGCAAGGAAATCGGCGCCGCCGATCTTCTTCGCCTCTTCCTCGAACACGTCGATGAAGGTCTTGCCGATGAACTTGCGCTTGGCCTCGGGATCGGTGACTCCGGCCAGACCACCGAGGAACAGCGCCTCGGCATCCACATGGACGAGCGGGATATTATAGCTGTTGCGGAACAGGCTGACGACCTGCTCGGCCTCGCCTGAGCGCATCAGGCCATGATCGACGAACACGCAGGTCAGCTGGTCACCGATCGCCTCGTGGATCAGCACCGCGGCCACCGCACTGTCGACGCCGCCCGAAAGGCCGCAGATCACCTTGCCGCTGCCGACCTGGGCGCGGATCTCGTTGATCTTGGTCTGGCGGAACTCGGCCATCGTCCAGTCACCGGTGAGACCGCAGACATGGCGGACGAAATTGGCGAGCAGCTTGGCGCCGTCCGGCGTGTGGACCACCTCGGGGTGGAACTGCATCGCATAGTAACGGCGGTCGTCATCGGCGATCACGGCGAAGGGCGCGCCGGGGCTGTGCGCGACCGGGCGGAAGCCGGGGGCAAGGTTGGTCACCTTGTCGCCATGGCTCATCCACACCTGATGGGTCTCGCCTTCCTGCCACATGCCGTCGAACAGCACGCAACCATCGTCGATGTCGATAAAGGCGCGGCCGAACTCGCCGCTGTCGCCCAGCTGCACATTGCCGCCGAGCTGGTGCATCATCACCTGCTGGCCATAGCAAATGCCGAGCACCGGCAGGCCGGAGTCGAAGATCTCCTGTGGGACGCGCGGGCTGCCCTCTTCGAGCACCGATGCCGGCGAGCCCGAGAGGATGATGCCCTTGGGCTTCATCCGGGCGAAGGCCTCGCCCGCGGTGGTGAAGGGAGCGATCTCGCTATAGACACCCGCTTCGCGCACGCGGCGCGCGATCAGCTGGGTTACCTGGCTGCCGAAATCGACGATGAGGATGGAATCTGCATGCTGGTCCATGCCCAGCGCGCTTAGCCAGAAGCAGCGCCGGGGGGAAGGCCGCGCGCGAGATTATTCTTCGTCGCCCCTCCCCGCGCAAGCTCAGAGCGACTGCAGCCCCTCGATCGTCACGATCGGATCGCTGCCCCGGCGCAGCGCGCAGCGGAAGCCATGGCTCTGCTTTGTGGTGTCACGGTAGCTGTCGGCCAGTTCGACCTGGCCCTTGATAACCCAGCTCTTGCCGTTCCACACGGTGCTGGTGACGTTCGAGACGCGGGCGAGCCGGGCATAGCGCTCGCCCAGGCTTTCGGCTTCCATCGCACAGCGATCGGCGGCGGCGTCTTCGTCGTACAGGCCATCGAAGCGGGCCGAGTCGGGCGCGGGCGTCTCGGCGATCGGGCCGCGGCCCGGCTGCGGTGCGTCGCCATAGCGGCTGTCGGGCATGGGCCCGGTGTCGATCGGCACGCGCTCCTCGGACGGGGGCACATCCTCCACCGCCTCGACCGGGCGCGGCTTCTTCTTGCCGCTGGAGACGAGCGCGAGCAGGCCGCCGACCACGAGCCCGCCGACGATCGCATCGCCGACGTCGAACTTGTCCTCATGATGCTTGCGCTCGGGGCGCCAGCGCTGGGCCTGGGCATCGGCGGGCATCGCCATGCCGGCCATTGCGATCAAGGCGGCCGCGCCGCCGCCGAGCTTCAAAACCCCCATCGCCGCCTCCGTTACTTTTGTGGAACGAACCTATGCTGACGAAACTGTCGCGCGGCTGAACCGCTCAATCGATGCGTAAGTCCGCAACAATAATCATTTGGTCGATCTCTACTGCAATGAGGGCCTCCGTTTCCTTTGACACGGAAACCCGCACCTGAAGCTCGTCAAAACCAGAAATCTGATAGCAGCTAATCTTCTCCGCAGCCGGACAGGTTTCGATTGAATCGATCGGATTCGCCCCGACTTTGACCAAGGCCTCGGTGCAAGACAGCCTGTTAACCGGGCCCAAGTCGCACTTTGGCACAAGCGTTCCGTTCTTCGCCGCTCGCATGGCTCGAAGCAGGGCTCGATACCCGCCCTCCGCCATGTCCTCGTCCTGAGCGAGAAAGAACCGGACATCATCTACCGCCAAGCGCGCGCAACGGCCCTGCCACATATCCTGTGGATCGTAACTGCGGTCTGCGGCGGTTTCTGCAGGCAGTTTGAGGAACAGATACTTCCGACTGGCATCGAGGCCATAGGCACGCATCGGTGTATCCGCATCGGATCTGCGTACCGCACCTTCCGCCGGCGCCAATCGCATCGTCACCTGATCCGATCGGCAAAGGTTGGGCACTGCCGTGGGATAGGCTGGCGTCTCAAGCCAAACATCGTTGAGCGCGGCTCTTGGTCGCTGCTTCCTGCGACGATCCTCCTTGCGGAATATGTTCCAGAGTTGATCGCGTAGCTCGGCATCGCTGACCGAAGGCTTCTGCGTACGAAGCTCGGCTTTGGTGATCGTCCGCTGGGCGTTGGCAGGCGCAGCCGGCACGGTTGCCATCACGAGAGCGAACGCCACATGTCCCCAAACGCGCATCGGGCCTACCCTCCTTGCCTCGCATCAACGATAGGGGCGGCTCCTGCCAGCCGATATGGAATACTCGGCATCCGCGCTGAAATGGATGCAAACGCGGCGCCGTCCCGCGAAGGACGGCGCCGCGCGGCAGTTACTTGCTCTTGATCTCCAGCCCCGTCCACTTGGCAGTGAAGGCGTAGAGGTCAGACGCTTCGTCGATGATCTTGTCGGTCGGCTTGCCGGCACCATGGCCAGCGCGCGTCTCGATACGGACGAGGTGCGGCTTGTCGCCGATATCGGCATGCTGGATCGCCGCGGTGTACTTGAAGGTGTGCCCCGGCACGACGCGATCGTCGGTATCCGCGGTGGTCGCCAGGATTGCCGGATAGGCCACGCCCGACTTCACATTGTGATAGGGCGAATAGGCGTAGAGCGTCTTGAAATCGGCTTCCTTCGACGGATAGCCATAGTCATCGACCCAGTAGCGGCCCGCGGTGAACCGGTCGAAGCGCAGCATGTCCATCACGCCCACCGCCGGCAGCGCCGCGGCGAACAGGTCCGGGCGCTGGTTGACCACCGCGCCCACTAGCAGGCCGCCGTTCGAGCCGCCCTGGATCGCCAGCTGGTGCTTGCCGGTGATGCCTTCCTTGATGAGATACTCGCCCGCGCCGATGAAATCGTCGAACACGTTCTGCTTGTTCGCAAGGCGCCCGCCATCGTGCCACGCCTTGCCATATTCGCCGCCGCCACGGATGTTGGCGAGGACGAATACGCCGCCCTGCTCCATCCACGCGATGCGCGAGGCGGAGAAGCTGGGCGTGTACGACACGTTGAAGCCGCCATAGCCCCAGAGCAGCGTGGGCGCCGGGCCGGTGGTGGTCTTCTTGCGGACGATGAACATCGGCACCTTGGTGCCGTCCTTCGACGCGAAGAAGCGCTGCTCGACCTTATAATCTTCCGGCTTGAACAGCAGCTTGGGCTGGGCCCAGGGCGTGCTGGCGCCGGTCGCCATGTCATAGCGATAGATCGTCGTCGGCTCGTTGAAGCTGGTGAAGGCGTAGAAGGTCTCGGGATCGTCGGGATCGCCACCAAAACCCGATGCGGTGCCGACGCCCGGCAGCTTGACCGCGCCCAGCGCCTTGCCGTCGAGGGTGAAGCGGCGCACCTCGGTCTTGGCATCGACCAGATAGCTGGTGACGAGCTTGCCGCCGACGATCGCGGCGCCTTCCAGCGTGGCCTTGTCCTCGGGGACCAGATCGGTGGTGGCAAGATCGGCGGACGCCACGTCCATCGTCACGATCTTGTGCTTGGGGGCGCCCTTGTTGGTCACCCAGTAGAATTTGCTGCCGATATTGCCGGCCAGACCCCAGCTGTTCTCGAGCGCCGGGATCAGCACCCGCGGCTTGGCCGCCGGGTCCTTAAGGTCGATCAGCGAGATCCGGTAGCGATCGTCGGTGCCCTCGCTGGTGGTGACGACCATCCAGCGGCCGTCATCGGTGACCTGCGCATAATGGCTCCACTTGGGGTGATCCGGCGTCTCGTAGATCAGCCGGTCCTCGCTCTCGGCGGTACCGAGCTTGTGGAAATAGACCTTGTGGTTCTCGTTCAGCGCCTGGAACTTGGCGTCGGCCGCCACGTCCGGATAGCGCGAATAGTAGAAGCCGCTGCCGTCCTTGGCCCAGGATGCGCTGAGCGTGAACTTCATGCCGTGGACGGTATCGGGCAGTTCCTTGCCGGTTGCGACGTCGAGCACCTTGGCGAAGCGCCAGTCAGTGCCGCCATCCTGCACGGCGTAGAGGAGATACTTGCCGTCCTCCGAGGGCGCCCATTCGGAAAGCGCGGTGGCGCCGTCCTTCGACCAGCCATTGGGATCGATCAGGACGCGGCCTTCGCCATCGAGCGTGTCGCGCACGAACAGCACCGCCTGGTTCTGCAGGCCGCTATTGTGCATGTAGAAATAGCGACCGCCCTTCTTCTGCGGCGCGCCGAAACGCTCATAATCGAACAGCTGCTTGATGCGGGTCTTGAACCAGTCGCGGCCGGGCAGCGTGGCGAGATAGGCGTTGGTCACCTTGTTCTCGGCATCGACCCAGGCGGCGACTTCCTTGTCGTTCCGCACGTCATTCTCTAGCCAGCGATAGGGATCGGCGACCTTCATCCCGAACTGTTCCTCCACCACATCGACGCGGCGGGTTTCGGGATAGGCAGGCTTGGTCACTTTGGTCTCCGGCGAAGTCTGGGCGAATGCGGGGGTGGCAAGGAGCAACGGCAGGATAAGAGCGCGGCGCAAAGGAACCTCCGATTGGGGGGAATAGGCGCTACGCTAACGCCCCATCGCTCCGGCTCAAGCGAAACCGGTCATCGAAGTTTCGGAAACGGCCCAGATAAGCGCACCGATCACCGGCGCGAGCGCCATGCCGGCCGAAAGCCAGGCGGCCATATTGGATTGGGAATGGTTCCTGTTCATGCCCCGAATATGGGGATCGGAACGGCTGCGAAAAGAGCGCAGGAAAACTTGGGAACGTGAAACGAAAAGGGCGGCCGCACTTGGTGCGACCGCCCTTCCCTATCTCGATATCGAGGCCGATCAGGCTTCGAAGTCTTCGTCCACCAGCACCGGACCCGAGTCCTGGCCCTTGGCCGAGACGTCACGGTCGACGAACTCGATGATCGCCATCGGCGACGCGTCCGAAGCGCGCGGGCCGGTCTTGATGATGCGGGTGTAGCCGCCGTTGCGGTCGGCATAGCGCGACGCCAGAACGTCGAACAGCTTCACCAGCTGCGCATCGTCGAGCAGACGAGCATGGGCCAGACGACGGTTCGACAGGCCACCCTTCTTGGCGAGGGTGATCAGCTTTTCGACGTACGGACGCAGTTCCTTCGCCTTAGCGAGGGTGGTGGTGATCTGCTCGTGCTTGATCAGAGCGGCGCTCTGGTTGCGGAACAGGGCAATACGGTGAGCCGAGGTACGCTGCAGCTTACGACCGCCTACGCGATGACGCATGATAACTTCCTTTTCGTTCGTCTGGGGGCCGTTTCAGGTACCCCAAGCCAGGCGGTGCTAGAGACGGGTCACCACCCAAAACCCGCGAGTATCGTTCGGGCCGGCTCTCACCGGCCCGAAGCGATTTAACCCATGATTTCCTGCTCGAGCTTCTTGGCCATCTCTTCGATGTTCTCAGGCGGCCAGCCCGGGATTTCCATGCCGAGACGGAGACCCATCGACGACAGGACTTCCTTGATCTCGTTGAGCGACTTGCGGCCGAAGTTCGGCGTGCGCAGCATCTCGGCTTCGGTCTTCTGAACCAGATCGCCGATATAGATGATGTTGTCGTTCTTGAGGCAGTTCGCCGAGCGGACCGAAAGCTCCAGCTCGTCAACCTTCTTCAGCAGGTAGCGGTTGATCTGCGACGCGTCGCCAGCACCGGTATCAGCAGCGCCACCGGCGGCCGGAGCAGCCATGCCGATCGGAGCCGAGCGGGTGACAGCCGAATCGTCGAAGTGGACGAACAGCGCCAGCTGATCCTGGAGGATGCGCGCGGCATAGGCCACGGCGTCTTCCGGGGTGATCGTGCCATCGGTCTCGATCGACAGCGTGAGCTTGTCGTAATCGAGCTCCTGGCCGACGCGGGTGTTCTCGACCTTGTACGAAACCTGGCGGACCGGGCTGTACAGGGCGTCGATCGGGATCAGGCCGATCGGAGCATCCGCCGGACGGTTCGACGCGGCGGGGACATAGCCCTTACCGGTGTCGGCAGTCAGCTCCATGTTGAGCGTCGCGCCGTCGTCGAGGTGGCAGATGACGAGATCGGGGTTCATCACCTCGATGTCGCCCGACACGGCGATGTCGCCGGCCTTCACCTCAGCCGGGCCGGTGGCCGACAGCTGGAGGCGCTTCGGGCCTTCGCCCTGCATCTTGAGCGCGATCTGCTTGACGTTGAGGACGATGTCCGTCACGTCCTCGCGCACGCCGGCCAGCGAGCTGAACTCGTGGAGGACGTTCTCGATCTTGATCGAGGTAACCGCGGCACCTTGCAGCGACGAAAGCAGCACGCGGCGCAGCGCGTTGCCGAGCGTCAGACCGAAACCACGCTCCAGCGGCTCCGCTACGAAGGTCGACTTGCGCTTGGGATCGCCACCGGGCTTCTTCTCGAGGCCGTTGGGCTTCTTGAGTTCCTGCCAGTTCTTAGCGTTGACCGACACGGGCTTTCCTCATGTTGGGCAGGCTGGGGCGTGCCTGCCAGAAATATACTGCAAAGGCCGCGGACCCACCCCTGGGCCCGCGGCGAACGCAGGGTTGCCGCTTAGACGCGACGACGCTTCGACGGACGGACGCCGTTGTGCGGGATCGGCGTCACGTCACGGATCGACGTGATCTGGAAGCCGACCGCCTGCAGCGCGCGGAGCGCCGACTCACGGCCCGAACCCGGACCCTTCACTTCCACCTCAAGGGTGCGCACGCCGTGCTCGGCAGCCTTGCGGCCTGCGTCTTCGGCGGCGACCTGGGCAGCGTACGGGGTCGACTTGCGCGAGCCCTTGAAGCCCATCATGCCGGCCGACGACCACGAGATGGCGTTGCCCTGAGCATCCGTGATGGTGATCATGGTGTTGTTGAAGCTGGCGTTCACATGGGCGACGCCGGCGGTGATGTTCTTGCGTTCGCGACGGCGAATGCGCTGCGGTTCACGTGCCATTGTTCGAGCCCTCCCTTACTTCTTCTTGCCGGCGATCGGCTTGGCCTTGCCCTTGCGGGTGCGCGCATTGGTGTGCGTGCGCTGGCCACGGACCGGGAGGCCCTTACGGTGACGGAGGCCGCGATAGCAGGCCAGATCCATCAGGCGCTTGATGTTCATCGCGGTCTGGCGACGCAGGTCACCTTCCACGGTGTAGCCGGCGTCGATCGCTTCGCGGATCTGCAGCACTTCCTGGTCCGAAAGGTCCTGGACGCGGCGCTCAGCAGCGATGTTCAGCTTGGCGGTGATTTCCTTGGCCTTGGCCGCGCCAATGCCGTGGATATACTGCAGCGCGATAACGACGCGCTTGTTGGTCGGGATATTTACACCCGCAATACGTGCCATGGAATTTGTTCTCCCAGCTCCACGGGGTGCCGCATGGCAGCTCACACCCCATCTCGTAGCGTTTCCTCCCGAAATGCAGCGGCACGACGAGCACGCCTAGGCGCCGCCGTGAAACCGATCTTTCGGAAGATGCGCGACATATGCGTCCGCCGGCGCTGAGTCAAGCGCTGCGGGAATGGCTTTCGCCGGAACCGGACTCATACACCATCCGGCCCCCATAGCCAAGCAGCCCATCGGATCCCCCTTCCCGAACCTGACCTTGCACCCCGCCCATCAGGAGATTTCTTGAATCTCTTGATAGTCCAACGTGCGCGCGCGGTTACCAGCCTCACCCTTTCAGAGAGCAGGCCAGATCCTATTTTGCAAGCGGCTACAGGGCCGAAGGGCCTGCCTCTGCGGCAAGCCGATAGCCGGCGCCGCGCACGGTGTGGAGGATCGGCGTCTCGCGCTCCTCCAGCTTGCGGCGGAGGCGACCGATATGAACATCGACCACGTTCGAACCGGGATCGAAGCGACAATTCCACACATGCTCGAGCATCATCGTGCGGGTCACGACTTCGCCGGCATGGCGGGCGAGATATTCGAGCAGATGGAATTCGCGGGCGACCAGCGGCACCTGGCGGCCGGCACGGACCACGGTGCGGCTGAGCAAATCGATGTCGAGATCGCCGACGGTGATGCGCGTCGCCTTGGCATCGGCCTCGGCATGATCGGCGCGACGCAGAAGCGCAGCGATACGGGCGCGCAGTTCGGCAAAGGAGAAAGGCTTGCTGAGATAATCGTCGGCACCCGCAGCAAGGCCCCCAACCTTGTCGTCCACCGTGCCGAGTGCGGAAAGCATGATCGCCGGGGTACGCAGGCCCTGACTGCGCAGCGCATCCAGCATCGACAGCCCATCGAGCCCGGGCAGCATGCGATCGAAGATCCAGAGATCGAATCCCCCCTGTTCGGCACGGGCAAGACCGGAGCGGCCGTCCGGGCAAATCTCGATTACGAAGCCGGCCTCGCCAAGTCCCTTGGCGACCAGTTCGGCGGCCGCCGCATCATCCTCTACGATCAGGATCCGGTGGGTCACTTCCATCCTCCGCACCCCCGCTAAGGGCTGCTGGCAAGAGGGTGGCCGGCGAACAAGGGGGTGTCCGCCGGCCGAGGCACCGATGCCAGGGCAGCATCGGCGACTTTCATACGCAGGACGCTTTCCGAAGCTCTTCCCGGCAGGCCCCGAAGCGACAGGGGGCAACGCCGTAGGCGGGGCCGCGGCAGAGATCAGGGGAGACGATCCGCCGAGCCGGGAAGAGCAACTGGGGAAACCGTCTGCGGTTACCTCTGATGCGTGGTCGGCGGGGGCTGCCGGCCATGGGCTTCTGATAGCCGCCGCCCCTGCCTCGGGCGGTGACCGGGGCATGACAAAATCGTAATGTTGGGGGGTGCTCAAGGCACGCGCATAGCCAATTCCTCCCCCGAGCTTGCCTCGGGGAGGGGGACCGCCGCCGAAGGCGGTGGTGGAGGGGCGCGGCGGGTTACCGCCACCATTTGCTGCGCAAATGGTCCCCCTCCCCCAGCAAGCTGGGGGAGGAATTTAAGGGCGTTCGGCCGCGGCCTTCAATCCGGCGACCTGCGCACCAAGGACTCCGCCCACCGGCGCCGCGATCTGGCCGAGGCCCGGCGCGCCGGCCACGGCATAGGTGAAGGCCACTGCCGTCGACTTGCCATCCGCAGCAGGTGTGAGCGTGACCGTCATCACCGCGCTGGCCGGCATCGCCTGGAGCGGCCCGAGCCCGCCTGTGAGCCGCAGCATCTCGTCCGGGGCCGCATAGACCACACGCATATGCTCTACTCCGCCGCCATTCGGCAGCCTCTCGCACCAGCAGCCGCCGGGGCGCGGATCGAGCGAGAGGTTGGCGGCACTACCCGACCAGGTGTGATCCTTGTTCCACCAAAGCGACGGCGCGACCAAAGTTGCCCAGACCTTCGCGGCGGGCGCGGCGATCGTCACCTTCTGGGTGACGGTGAAGCTGGCATCGGTGGATGCTGTGACTTCGGCAGCGCCAGGCGGCGCGACAAGCAGCGCCAGTGCGATCAGCGAACGAGCCCTCATGCTCTCTCTCCCCACTATATCGTTTGGGCGATCATAGCGCGCAGAGCAGCATTCCAGAAGCGGCGGCGACACGGCGCGGCACCGCGATCTCGACGCGCCCCGCCAGCGCACGGGCAAGCGAAAGATAGTGGAGCGTGCCATCCAGATACGCCTGGAAGCCAGCCATCGGCACATGCTGGCCATCAACGAAACGGCGCAGCGCATAGGGGCTGGCCCCGGGGGCGTTGAGCCCTTCGGAAACCAGGGTCGCGGAACGTACTCCGCTGGCAGCCAGCAGCGCCGGTGCGGCGGGATGGAACGTGCCGCTGGGATAGCAGAAATGCTCGGCGACCGCGCCACCCGTGGCGGGGCGCAGCGCTGCACGGTTCGCCTCGATCTCCGGGACCAGCTGGCCGATGCGGCTGGAAACATCGATATGGCGATGCGTGTGGAGCTGGATGTCCAGACCGCGGACATGGGCATCGGCCAGCTCCTCCTGCCCCATCAGGTGGAACTGGCGGCAGGCTAGCCACGCCTCCCCTACCCCCAATGCCCGGCCATAGGCGCGCAAGGCCTCGAGCCGGTCCGCCTCGGCCAGCGTTTCAATGCGGCGGATCGCCGCAGCGCGGTTCTGGTCGCAGCGCCCCGAGGCCGCGATGAGATAATCCACCGCGACATTGACCACCGGCAGTGCGCGACCGGCATACCAGGTGGTGGCATAGAGCGTCGCGGGCAGGCCATGCGCCTCCAGCACCGGCAGCATATGACTGTGGGTAGAAGCCCAGCCATCATCGATCGTGATGACCACGGCACCCGCCGGCAGGCGGTTCGCGGCGAGTCGCTCGACCGCTTCGCCAAGCGGCAGCACCGGGCGGCCCGAGCGCGCGAGCCGGGCCATGCGGTCGGCGAACAGCGCCGGCGTCATGAACAGGCAATTGCCGTGCGGTGCGCCGGGCGCCAGCCACAGGCCGTGATAGCAGAGGATGCGCAACTGCGAGGCAGTGGCGCGACGTGCCAGCGCCGACAGTCCGGCAAGGCCGGCGAGCTTCAACGCTGCACGCTTGGGCATGACGACAATCCCCCCGCCCGGCCAGTCGCCGGCACAAGGGAAGCCTGTCACTGCAGACTTAAGCAGGCGTTAGGGCAACAATATATTACAATGGGTTGAAGGGGCGCCGGGAAACCCGTCGCCCCTTCGATCCTCTCCCGGCGGAGGCGGAGAATTCTCCGATGGCCCCGAGCACCCCGAAACAGAAAAGGCCGGGCATCACGCCCGGCCTTTTCCGATTTCCAACCCCACACCGAGCGGGGAGCAATTACGCCTTGCCGTCGAGGATCGCGTCGATCTGCGCGCCAACCTCGGCGATGTCGGCCATGCCGTCGACCTTCCGCACCAGACCCTTGGCCTCGTAGAACGGCAGGATCGGCGCGGTCTTGGCGCGATACTCAGCCATGCGGGTACGCACGGTCTCGGCATTGTCGTCCGGACGGCGCTTGAACTCGTGATGGCCGCACACGTCGCAAGTGCCCGCTACCTTGGGCAGCTTGAACTTGTCGTGATAGCCCTCACCGCAGTTCGCGCAGGTGAAGCGACCTTCGACGCGCTCGACCAGCGCATCTTCGTTCACTTCGAGCTCGATCACGAAATCGAGCTGGCGACCCCGCTCGCTGAGCAGGGAGTCGAGCGATTCCGCCTGGGCGGCGGTACGCGGATAGCCATCGAAGATCGCGCCGTTCAGCGTGTCTTCCATATCAAGCCGCTCGCCGATGATCCCCGACACAATCGCGTCCGACACCAATTCACCGGCATCCATCACGGCCTTGGCCTGAAGCCCGACGGGCGAGCCCGCCTTGACCGCGGCGCGCAGCATGTCCCCAGTGGAAAGCTGCACCATGCCGCGCTCTTGCTCGAGCCGCTTCGCCTGGGTGCCCTTGCCGGCTCCCGGCGGGCCCAACAGGATGATGTTCACTAAGCCTATCCCCTCAGTTTCGGCCAGTATGGGGCGCGCTTAACGCGCGCGCCCCTTGAGCTTCGCCTTCTTGATCAGATCGCCATACTGGTGCGCCAGCAGGTGCGACTGGATCTGCGTAACCGTGTCCATCGTCACGTTGACGACGATGAGCAAGCTGGTGCCGCCCATCAGGAACGGGATGCTCATCGACGAGAACACTGCTTCGGGAAGAAGGCAGATGATCGTCAGATAGGCAGCGCCGATCACGGTGATGCGGGTGAGCACGTAATCGAAATACAGCTCGGTGTTCTTGCCCGGACGGATGCCCGGGATGAACCCGCCATAGCGCTTGAGGTTCTCGGCGGTCTCTTCCGGATTGAACACCACGGCGGTGTAGAAGAACGAGAAGAACACGATGCCGAGGCCGTACAGCGTCATGTACAGCGGCGAGCCGTGGCGCAGCCAGGTGTTCAGGTTGATCACCAGGTCGCTCCACCAGTTCTCCCCGGCGGTCATGTTGCCAGCGAACTGGGTGACGGTCAGCGGCAGCAGCAGCAGCGACGACGCGAAGATCGGCGGGATCACGCCGGCGGTGTTCAGCTTGAGCGGCAGGTGGCTGCGCTCGGCCTGGACGCCACGCGCGGTCTGGCGCTTCGGATACTGGATCAGGATGCGGCGCTGGGCACGCTCCATGAAGCAGATGAAGAGGACCAGGGCTGCGACGCCGACGATGATCGTGATCAGGCGCAGCGGATCGATCGAGCCGGTGCGGCCGCTCTCGAACAGCTGGACGAGCGTGGTGGGCAGGCGGGCGACGATGCCGGCCATGATGATCAGCGAGATGCCGTTGCCGATGCCGCGATTGGTGATCTGCTCACCGATCCACATCAGGAACATGGTGCCGCCGATCAGCGAGATCACCGCACCGATGCGGAAGATCAGGCCGGGCTCGACCACGGGCTGGAGGCCCTGGGCAGCACCGAAGGTCTCAAGGCCGACGGCGATGAAATAGCCCTGCACCGCGGTCAGCGCCACCGTGCCGTAGCGGGTGTACTGGTTGAGGCGCTTGCGGCCGCTCTCGCCTTCCTTCTTGATCGCGTTCAGCGTCGGCGACAGCGAGGTCGCGAGCTGCACCACGATCGAGGCAGTGATGTAGGGCATCACACCGAGCGCGACGATCGACATGCGGTTAAGCGCGCCGCCGGTGAAGTTGTTGAAAAAGTCGAGCACGCCGCCCTGGGTCTGCTGCGCGAGCAGATTGAGCTGGGTGGGGTCGACGCCCGGCAGGGGCACGTAGCTCAGCATGCGGAAGACGATCAGCGCGCCGAGGGTGAACCACAGACGCTTCTTCAGGTCGGTCGCCTTGGCGAACTTCGCCAGGTTGATGCTGGAAGCAAGTTGATCGGAGGCGGAGGCCATGTTTTCTCAGGTCCCGGAAACAGAAACGGCGGATGAGCGTTTCCGCCCCCCGCCGCTCATATAGGGTGTCCAACCCTTTGGGCAATCTGTCCCCGGCCACAGGCTGGGGACAAGTTGCGGAACGGCGTATGCTGGGCCCCGGCGCGAAGGCCGGGGAACAGCGAAATTACGCCTTGGCGGCCTTCTTGGCGGCGAGGGTCTTGCCCTTCTTCGCAGCGGCCTTCTCGTGCGCCGGCACGATCACCGGGATCGTCACGGTGCCGCCAGCCTTCTCGACTGCCTCGACAGCGCTCTTCGACGCGCCGGCAACGGTAAAGTTCAGCTTGGCCTTGAGCTCGCCCTTGCCGAGCAGGCGCACGCCGTCCTTGCCGCCACGGGTCAGGCCCGCTGCGTTCAGCTCGGCCTGGGTCAGGTCGGTCGCGGTCAGCTTGCCCGAGTCGATCGCCTTCTGGATCGCGCCCAGGTTCACCTCGGCATAGTCCTTGGCGAAGATGTTGTTGAAGCCGCGCTTCGGGATGCGCATGTGGAGCGGCATCTGACCGCCCTCGAACCCGTTGATCGAGACACCTTCACGGCTCTTCTGACCCTTGACGCCGCGGCCACCGGTCTTGCCCTTGCCCGAGCCGATACCGCGACCGACGCGGATCTTGCGGTGACGGGCGCCCTGGTTGTCGGTGAGTTCGTTAAGCTTCATGATATGCACTCGCTTTCGCTTTTTACGCGCTGATGGAAAAGGAAGCGGCGCCCATAGCGGCGCGGAGCCGGCTTGTCGACTCCCTAATCCGGCGTCGCCCGGCCTTCAGCGCATAACCAGCAGAGGCACCGATCCGCTCATCGCTGCCTTGGCGTTCACATCGGTAAGGACCAGCACGATGCCCGGTATCGCAAAGCTCACCCGGTAGCCGCCGCGATCCTCGAAGCGCGGCAACGCGCGGAAGGTCACGAGACCGGAACCGGTGAACCGGTATAGCCCGTCCGTCCCCACCACCCGCAGATCGGGGCCAACCCGCGCCAGGCCGAAGAAGGCGACGGTGTTCGCCGGTTCATCGGCGTTCTTGTCGGGATAGGGCGGCTGGGGATCCTCCGCCTTGTAATAGAGACGCCGGATCCGGTTGCCGCAAAGCTCGACGATCCTGCCGTGCGACATCATGTGCACCAGGCCGAGCGCCGCAACGATGCAACCGGGATCGCGGGTTGAGGCGGCGATCGCGTTGACCGGGTCGCATCCGCCATTGAGCGGCCCGCCGCATATCGTCCCGGACGCATTGCGCCCGAGCGACTCCAGCTTCCCGTCCGAACGACGGATGCGGACCAGGCCTCCGCCCCATTCCCCGTCGTCGAAGCCGACCCATAGCGATGCCGGATCAGCGAACATCGTCGTGCGGACGATCGGCGCATCGAGAGAGCGGCTGAGCGCGGTCTCGCGCACCTTGTCGTCCTCGACCGTGAGGAGGCGCCGGTTGGTGACGACGAACGAGTCATGCGCGTCGCAACCAAAGGCGACCAGTTCGTCCTTGCCCGCAGCGATCGACTTGCCGGGGTTCCACTTGCCCGAGGTTCGGGTCTGGACCTGCCATGCGCCCTGCCCACCCGCCTGAACCAGTACGACCAGCGATGCTCCGGCACGGCACAGCCCCAGCGCCTTGCCCGCCGGCAACTCCGGTTCGGGTTTCGCCGCGTCCGGGCGAAGCGAGACGAGGCTTCCATTCTCCAGGCGCAGCCACAGCCGATCTTCGGCGAAAACACCCTCGACGATGGGCGGCCCCGTCAGGGTGCGTTCCGGCTCCTCCCGGTGCATCCGGCTCCACAGGAGAGCGAGGCCCAGGATCGCTACGAGTACAAGGGCCGCGGCTACGACCACCCATCGACGCCTTGCTGTCCAGCCTCTCCCCATGGCGGCGATGCTGGCGCTGCCTTCTCCGCATTACAAGCGCCAGTCCGGCCATTGCGGATCGAACGCCGTCCGCGCCGCAAAGGAAAAGGGGCGACAGTTGCCTGCCGCCCCTTCTCGATTTTGCTGCGAGATACGCGAAGGGCTTAGCCTTCGAGCACCTTCACCATGTGCGGCAGCTTGCGGATCATGCCACGGACTTCCGGGCTGTCCTCGAGCTCGCTGACCTTGTGCATCTTGTTGAGGCCCAGGCCGATCAGCGTTGCGCGCTGATCCTTGGTGCGGCGGATCGGCGAACCGATCTGCTGGATCTTGATCTTCGCCATGATCGATTACTCCGCGATAGCCGCAGCGTCCGCCTCGGCGGTCTGCGAACCACCGCGGCCGAGCAGGTCGGCGATCTTCTTGCCGCGGCGCTGCGCAACGCTCTTCGGCGAGGTCTGCTCGCCGAGCGCTTCGAAGGTGGCGCGGATCATGTTGTAGGGATTCGAAGTGCCGACCGACTTGGTCACCACGTCGGCAACACCCAGCGATTCGAAGACGGCGCGCATCGGACCGCCGGCGATGATGCCGGTACCCTGCGGAGCCGAGCGCACATAGACGCGGCCGGCACCGAAGTGGCCAGCACCGTCATGGTGCAGCGTGCGGCCTTCCTTGAGCGGAACGCGCAGCATCTTCTTCTTCGCCGAAGCAGTCGCCTTCGAGATGGCCTCCGGCACTTCGCGTGCCTTGCCATGACCGAAGCCGACACGGCCCTTGCCGTCGCCCACGACGACCAGCGCAGCGAAGCCGAAGCGCTTACCGCCCTTGACGGTCTTCGAGACGCGGTTGATGTGAACCAGCTTCTCGATCAGCTCTTCGCCACCGTCCTCGGCGTTCTGGCCACGACGGTCGTCACGACGACCACGGTTGCCGTCACGGCCGCCACGGTTGTTGCCGCCGCCCGGACCACCACGGCCACGGCCACGGCCACGACCCTGCTGCTCCTGGGGAGCACCGGCACCGGCGTCCTGGGCTTCGAAGCCCGCGCCCTCTGCGGGCGCCTGGTTGTTTTCGTCAGCCATTCTCAGAACTCCAGCCCGCTCTCACGAGCGGCATCGGCCAGCGCCTTGACGCGGCCATGATAGAGGAAGCCACCACGGTCGAACACGACCTGGGTGATGCCGGCGGCCTTGGCGGCCTCGGCAACACGCTTGCCGACATCCTGCGCGGCCTCGATGGTCGCGCCGGTCTTGCCGCGCACGGCCTTGTCGAGGGTGGAGGCAGCCGCGACGGTCTTGCCAGCGGCATCGTCGATCACCTGGGCATAGATATGCTTGCCCGAGCGATGGATCGAAAGACGCGGACGACCACCGGCACGCGCACGAAGCGCAGTACGGTTGCGGCGACGACGCTTCGCGAAAAGCGAGAGACCCTTGGTGCTGATCACTTCTTCTTCCCTTCCTTACGGAAGATGAACTCGCCGTCGTACTTGATGCCCTTGCCCTTGTACGGCTCAGGCTTGCGCCAGCGGCGAATCTCGGCCGCAATCTGGCCGACCTTCTGCTTGTCGATGCCCGAGATCTCGACCGTGGTCTGATCCGGGGTCTTGATCTCGATGCCTTCCGGCACGTCGATGTTCACGTCGTGCGAATAGCCGAGCTGGAGCTTGAGCACCTTGCCCTGCGCAGCCGCACGGTAACCGACGCCGGTGATCAGCAGCTTCTTCGAGAAGCCGGTGGTCACGCCGGTAACCAGGTTCTGCACCAGGGTACGCTGCATGCCCCAGAAGGCACGAGCGCGCTTGGTTTCGTTCGCCGGCTGCACCGAGATGCCGCCTTCGACGAGCTCATAGCTGATCAGATCAGCCTTCGGGATCGACAGAGTGCCCTTGGGGCCCTTCACCGAGACCTGGTCGCCGTCCAGCGTGGCGGTGACGCCAGCGGGGATCGTGACCGGCTTCTTACCGATGCGGCTCATTAGAACACCTCCGCCAGCACTTCGCCGCCGACATTCTGCTCACGCGCTTCCGCGTCAGAGAGAACGCCGCGGGGCGTCGAGACGATCGTGATGCCCAGGCCGTTGCGAACGCGGGGAAGCTCCTGGCTGCCCGAGTAGACGCGGCGGCCCGGCTTCGAGATGCGCGCGACGTGCTTGATCGCCGGCTGGCCCTCGAAATACTTCAGCTCGATACGGATGCCCGCAGCGGGGCCCATCTGCTCTTCGCTATAGCCACGGATGTAGCCTTCGCGCTGGAGCACATCGAGAACGCGCGCACGCAGCTTGCTCGCCGGGGTAAGGACGGAGTCCTTGCGGGCGCGCTGGCCGTTGCGGATGCGGGTGAGCATATCACCCAGGGGATCGGTCAGTGCCATCTTCGTGATCCTTACCAGCTCGACTTGGTGACGCCGGGGATCAGGCCCTTGTTGGCCAGATCACGCAGCATAACGCGAGCGAGACGGAACTTGCGGTAGTAACCGCGGGGGCGGCCGGTGAGCTCGCACCGGTTGCGAATGCGGGTCGGGTTGCCGTTGCGCGGCAGCTCGGCCATCTTGAGACGCGCGATGAGACGCTCGGTCTCATCGAGGCTCTCGTCATTCGCGATCGCCTTCAGCTTCGCATACTTGCCGGCGTACTTCTTCACCAGCAGCTTGCGACGCTCATTCTTGTTCACGGAACTCAGTTTCGCCATGACTTAAGTTCTCTTTCCTTTACGCGGCCTTGGCTTCGCCGTCCGCATCCTGCGGGAACGGGAAACCGAAGAGACGGAGAAGCTCGCGAGCTTCCTCGTCGGTCTTCGCGGTGGTGGTCACGATCACGTCCATGCCGCGGATCTTGTCGACCTTATCGTAGCTGATTTCCGGGAAAATCAGCTGCTCCTTGAGACCGCAGGCATAGTTGCCACGGCCGTCGAACGACTTCGGGTTGAGGCCACGGAAGTCGCGAACGCGCGGCAGCGCGATCGTGATGAAGCGATCGAGGAACTCGTACATGCGCTCGCGACGAAGGGTAACCTTCGCCCCGATCGGCATGCCCTCGCGCAGCTTGAACTGCGCGATCGACTTCTTCGCCTTGGTGACAACCGGCTTCTGGCCAGCGATCAGCTCCATTTCAGAAGCGGCCTGCTCGACCTTCTTCTTGTCCTGGGTGGCTTCGCCGACGCCCATGTTGAGCACGATCTTCTCGATCTTCGGCACTTCCATGACGTTCTTGTAACCGAACTTCTCGGTCATCGCCTTGGCGATCTTCTCGTCATAGAGCTTGCGCATGCGCGGCGTGTAGGAATCAGCCATTGATGACCTCCCCGGTCTTGACGGCGACGCGAACCTTCTTGCCGTCACGCTCCTCGAAGCGGACGCGCGTGGCCTTGCCGTCCTTGGTCACATGCGCGACCTTGGAGACTGCCAGCGGCGCTTCCGAACGCTCCAGACCACCCTGCGGGTTGGTCTGGCTCGGCTTGCGGTGACGCACGGCGACGTTCACGCCCGACACGACAACCTTGCCCTCCTTGGGGAGAGCCTTGACGACTTCACCGGTCCGGCCCTTGTCCTTGCCGGACAGAACGATGACCTGGTCGCCCTTCTTGATCTTGGCAGTAGCCATCACAGCACCTCGGGGGCGAGCGAAATGATCTTCATGAAGCCCTTCGAGCGCAGCTCGCGGACCACCGGGCCAAAGATACGGGTGCCGATCGGCTCCTCGTTCTTGTTGACCAGGACGGCAGCATTGCCGTCGAAGCGAATGACCGAGCCATCGGCGCGGCGGACGTCCTTGGCGGTGCGGACGATGACGGCGCGGTGCACGTCACCCTTCTTCACCTTGCCGCGGGGAGCAGCTTCCTTGATGCTGACGACGATGACGTCGCCGACGGAGGCGAAGCGACGCTTCGATCCGCCCAGCACCTTGATGCACTGCACCCGCTTCGCGCCGCTGTTGTCTGCGACGTCGAGATTGGACTGCATCTGGATCATTGATCCGGTTCCTTCTCGTTTGGCCTACCGGGACGGATCGCCCGGCGGTTCCAGTTAAAAAGATTAGGCGGCGGCGTCCGACTTGGCCGGGGTCGCGTGGGTGTTCACCCGCTCGATCACCTTCCAGGTCTTCAGCTTCGAAATCGGCGCAGTCTCTTCGATGCGCACGGTCTCGCCGGCCTTGTACTCGTTGCCCTCGTCATGGGCATGATACTTCTTCGAGCGACGGATGATCTTGCCGTAGAGCGGGTGCTTCACCTTACGCTCCACGAGCACGACGACCGTCTTGTCGCCCTTGTCGGAAACCACGTTCCCGGTCAGCACGCGCTTCGGCATGGTCTCTCGTTCCTTACTTCGCAGCCGAGCGCGAGCGCTCGTTCTGCAGCGTCTTGATGCGGGCGATGTCACGACGGACCTCGCGAACGCGGCTCGGCTTCTCGAGCTGGCTGGTCGCGGCCTGGAAGCGGAGGTTGAACGCCTCGCGCTTCAGGTTGCCGAGCTCTTCGCTCAGCTGGTCTTCGGTCTTCGCACGAAGATCGGTAGCCTTGGTCATTCTATCAACCCTCCAGGTGCGAGGTATCGCCGAGGCGAGCCACGACCTTGACCTTGATCGGCAGCTTCATCGCTGCGCGCTCGAAAGCTTCAGCAGCGAGCGGGCCCGGCACGCCGTCCAGCTCGAACAGGATACGGCCCGGCTTGACGCGGGCGACCCAGAACTCCGGCGAACCCTTACCCGAGCCCATGCGGACTTCGGCGGGCTTGGACGACACGGGGACGTCCGGGAAGATGCGGATCCAGAGACGACCCTGGCGCTTGATGTGACGGGTGATCGCGCGGCGAGCCGCTTCGATCTGACGGGCGGTGATCCGCTCCGGCTCCATCGCCTTCAGGCCATACGACCCGAAGTTCAGCGCAGTGCCACCCTTGGCGTCGCCATGGATGCGGCCCTTGAAGGCCTTGCGGAACTTGGTGCGCTTCGGTTGCAGCATTGTTCTGTCCTACCCTTAGCGGCGGTGGTCGTCGCGCGCCGGGCGAACGCCCGTCGTCTGCGACTCCAGGTTGAGGCGGTCGGTCGCCATCGGATCATGGCCGAGGATCTCGCCCTTGAAGATCCAGACCTTCACGCCGCAGACGCCATAGGCGGTGTGCGCTTCGGCAGTGGCGTGATCGATGTTCGCGCGCAGCGTGTGCAGCGGAACGCGGCCTTCACGATACCATTCCGAACGGGCGATCTCGGCGCCGCCGAGACGGCCACCGCAGTTGATCCGGATGCCTTCGGCACCGAGGCGCATCGCCGACTGCACGGCGCGCTTCATGGCGCGACGGAAGGCGATACGGCGCTCGAGCTGGTCAGCAATGCCCTGGGCGACGAGCTTGGCGTCGACTTCCGGCTTGCGGATTTCGACGATGTTCAGGCTCACGTCGCTCGAGGTCATCGCGCCGAGCGTCTTGCGCAGCTTCTCGATGTCCGAGCCCTTCTTGCCGATGATGACACCGGGACGGGCAGCGTAGATCGAAACGCGGCACAGCTTGGCCGGACGCTCGATCACCACCTTCGAGATGGCGGCCTGGGGCAGCGTCTCGAGGATGTACTTGCGGATCTTGAGGTCCTCCATGAGGAGCCGACCATAGTCGGCGCCCTCGGCGAACCAGCGGCTGTCCCAGGTACGGTTGACCTGGAGGCGGAGGCCGATCGGGTTGCTCTTGTGACCCATTATGCTTCTTCCTGCTCGCGGACGACGATGCGAAGACGGCTGAACGGCTTCAGGATGCGGGTGGACTTGCCACGGCCGCGGGTCGCGAAGCGCTTCATCGTGATCGACTTGCCGACCGACGCCTCGGCGACGACGAGCGCGTCAACGTCGAGGTTGTGGTTGTTTTCCGCGTTGGCGATCGCCGAAGCGAGAACCTTGCGCGCGTCCACGGCCATCGCCTTGGTCGAGAACTGAAGAATGTTCAGCGCGTCCTCGGCCTTCTTGCCGCGGATGAGACCGGCGACCAGGTTCAGCTTCTGGGCCGAACCGCGGATCTGCGTGGCGACGGCAAGGGCTTCCTTGTCGCCGACCTTGCGGGGGGCTGCCTGCTTAGACATTAGCGCTTACCCTTCTTGTCGGCTGCGTGGCCCGGGAAGAAGCGGGTCGGCGCGAATTCGCCGAGCTTCATGCCAACCATGTCCTCGTTGACCGAGACCGGCACGAACTTGCGGCCATTGTAGACGTTGAACGTCAGGCCGACGAAATCCGGCAGGATCGTCGAGCGGCGCGACCAGGTCTTGATCGGACCGGCGCGGGTGCCCTGCTCCTGCGCGGTCTGCGCCTTCTTGAGCAGGTGGAGGTCCACGAACGGACCCTTCCAAACGGAGCGAGCCATCGGTTAGCCCTTCTTCTTCGCGTGACGGCTGCGGATGATCATCTTGTCCGTCGCCTTGTTGTGGCGGGTGCGCGCACCCTTGGTCGGCTTGCCCCACGGGGTAACCGGGTGACGGCCGCCCGAGGTCCGGCCTTCACCACCGCCGTGCGGGTGGTCGACCGGGTTCTTCGCAACACCGCGGGTCAGCGGGCGGATGCCCTTCCAGCGGTTACGGCCAGCCTTGCCGAGGTTGGTGTTCTGGTTGTCCGGGTTGGACACCGCACCAACGGTCGCCATGCAGTTGCCGTGGATGTAGCGCTGCTCACCCGAGTTCAGGCGAACGATGACCATGCCGCGGTCACGACCGACGACCTGGACATAGGTGCCTGCCGAACGGGCGATCTGACCGCCCTTGCCCGGCTTCATCTCCACATTGTGGACGATGGTGCCGACCGGCATCTGGCCCAGCTCCATGGCATTGCCCGGCTTCACGTCGGTCTTCTTGCCTGCGATCACCTTGTCGCCGACAGCGAGACGCTGCGGAGCGATGATGTAGGCAACGCGATCCTTGCCGGCTTCGTCGGCGCCGTAGTTGATCAGCGCGATGAAGGCGGTGCGGTTCGGGTCATACTCGATCCGCTCGACCGTGCCCTCGACGTCCCACAGGCGGCGCTTGAAATCGATGATACGATAGCGCTGCTTGTGGCCGCCGGCGATGCCGCGCGAGGTCACATGGCCCTTGTTGTTACGGCCGCCGGTCTTGGTCTTGCCCTCGGTGAGAGCCTTGACCGGACGACCCTTGTACAGGGCCGAGCGGTCGATCAGGATCAGGCCGCGGACGCCAGGCGACGTCGGATTGTAATTCTTGAGTGCCATTACGAATTGACCCCCGAGGTCACGTCGATCTGCTCGCCTTCGGCGAGGGTCACGATAGCCTTCTTCACGTCAGAGCGCTTGTAGGGGGCGCCCTTCCACTTCTTGGTCTTGCCCTTCTGGACGATCGTGTTGACGCCAGTCACCTTGACCTTCCAGATCGCCTCGACGGCGGCCTTGATCTCGGGCTTGGTGGCGTCGCCGGCGACCTTGAACACAACGGCGTTGTGCTCGGAGACCAGAGTCGACTTTTCGGTGATGTGCGGAGCGACAATCACGTCATAGTGACGATTGTCGATCGCGGCTGCCTGCTTAGCCATTGAAGCGCGCCTCCAGCTTCTCGACGGCAGCGCGGGTCAGGACCAGCGTGTCGTGCTTCAGGATGTCATAGACGTTGGCGCCGACCGCCGGGAGGACGTTGACGCCCACCAGGTTGCGAGCGGCGAGGAAGCCGTTGCCGGCCTCACCGTCGATCACCAGCGCGGTCTTGCCGGTGCCGAGCTTGGCGAACTGCGCCTTGAGCTCTGCGGTCTTGGCGGTGCCGAACGCGTCGAGCACGACCAGCGAACCTGCCTTGGCATGGCTGCTGAGCGCCATCTTCAGGCCGAGCGCGCGGATCTTCTTGTTCAGCGACGGGTTGAAGTCGCGAACGCGGGCGCCGTGTGCCTTACCACCGCCGATGAACACCGGAGCGCGGCGATCGCCGTGACGAGCCGTACCGCCGCCCTTCTGGCGACCGAACTTCTTGCCCGAGCGAGCAACGTCAGCACGCTCACGAGTGCCGCGCGCGGTGGCGCGACGCTTCTCGAGCTGCCAGGTGACGACGCGATGCAGGATGTCGGCGCGCGGCTCGACACCGAAGACGGTGTCGTTGAGCTCGATGTCGCCCGATGCCTTGGCGTCGAGGGTTTGAACCTTGACCTTCACTTAGCCCTCCTGGCCTTCGGTCGCCTCGGGTGCCTCGGTCACTTCGGCCGGGGTCTCCGCGGGGGCGGTGTTGTTGTTGGCGACCTGCTTCAGGCCAGCCGGGAACGGCGCGTCGGCATGACGGTCAACCTTGACGGCGTCCTTGACGAACAGCCAGCCACCCTTCGAGCCAGGGACCGAGCCCTTGACGAAGATCAGGCCGCGCTCGACGTCGGTGCCGACGATCTCGAGATTCTGCTGGGTGCGATACTTGTCACCCATGTGGCCGGCCATCTTCTTGTTCTTGAAGACCTTGCCCGGATCCTGGCGCTGACCGGTCGAACCGAGCGAACGGTGCGAGACCGAGACGCCGTGGGTGGCGCGCAGACCGCCGAAGCCCCAACGCTTCATACCGCCGGCGAAGCCCTTACCCTGGGTACGACCCTGGATGTCGACGAACTGGCCGGCAACATAGTGGTCGGCCGAGATCTCGGCGCCCACTTCGAGCAGACCATCCGCATCGACGCGGAATTCATGGACGACAGCCTTGGGCTCAACTTCGGCCTTGCCGAAGTGGCCGCGCTGCGGCTTGGCGACATTCTTGCTCTTCGCCGAACCGGCGCCGAGCTGGACGGCAGTGTAACCGTCACGATCCTTTTCGCGGACGGAAACGACCTGAACGCCTTCGAGGGCCAGAACGGTGACCGGCACGTGGCGGCCGTCGTCCTGGAACAGGCGGGTCATCCCCAACTTCTTCGCGATCACGCCAGTGCGCATGACCAGTTGCTCCTATGCATAGGCACCCGCGGGACCATTCCCCCGGGTGCGTGCTTCAGCCCGAAAATATGATGCGAGCCCCCGTCCGGGCTGAACCCCCTCCCGAAGGAAGAGGCGACGGGGGACGCAGGCCCGGTTCTCCGAAGAGCGCCGGCGGTATCCCTATCGCGATGCGAGTGCGCCCGTGGCGCCCTCCGGTTCCTTGCGTTGGATCGGGATCGATCCGGTGGAGGAACCTGGCGAATCCCCCTCAGGGGAATCGCGAATCTCGTGTGGAGGCGCGCCTTTACGTCAGCAGCGCTTCCCTGTCCACCCCCTCACCTGCATTCCTTGGAAGGATGCGGCAGGACGTGAAAAGACCCCCACTTTCGCAGGGGCCTTCAGCTGGATCAGGCCAGCTTGATCTCGACGTCGACGCCGGCGGCGAGGTCGAGCTTCATCAGCGCGTCCACGGTCTGCGGGGTCGGCTGCACGATGTCGAGCATGCGCTTGTAGGTGCGCACTTCGAACTGCTCGCGCGACTTCTTGTCGATGTGGGGACCACGGTTGACCGTGAACTTCTCGATCTTCGTCGGAAGCGGGATCGGGCCACGGATGAGAGCGCCGGTACGGCGGGCAGTGTCGGCGATGTCGCCGGTCGCCTGGTCGAGCACTCGATGATCGAACGCCTTCAGGCGAATACGGATATTCTGCGTTTCCATGTCCCTACCAATGCGAAAGAGCGGGCCCCGCTGAACGGGGCTCTTGCTGTATGTGTGAACCGAAGGGGCGCCCCCTACAGGCAGAGGCGATTCGGGTCAAGGGGCGCAAGAACTTTTCAGCCACCCGCTCAACGCCAGACCAGCGCGCTGCCCTCAAACATCCGAATGAAGGATGATCCGGTCATAGGGAGCCCAGAAGAGATCCGAATAGGCGACACTCAGTTCGCTCCTCCGCGGGAACCGACCTTGCGCCTGATGCACCCGCAGTTCGGCTAGCAGGTCATCACAGGCGATGACACCCGCTTCATCGCGGAAATGGGCAAGCGCCTCATCGAAATCGCGATAGAACTCCCGCGCCAGCTGGTTCCAATAGCTCTCCAGGAAGGTGTGGAGCATCGGCAGCATTGGTTGGTTGTCGTTCAACGCCACTTCGATCGCCCAAGGGCTGGCAGGCCACTCGCAGCAGCAACAGAGCCCAATCGGCCGAGCGAGTCACGCCCTTCCCGCACCCACGACGCCCAAACGAAAAGGCCCGGCCTCCTTTCGGAGACCGGGCCCTTCGAACTTTACCCTAAAGGGTGAAGCTTACTTCTGGATCTCGGCAACGACGCCTGCACCCACGGTGCGGCCGCCTTCGCGGATCGTGAAGCGCTGGCCGACGTCCATAGCGATCGGAGCGATCAGCTTGATGCCGAGAGCGACGTTGTCGCCCGGCATCACCATCTCGGTGCCTTCCGGCAGCTCGATCGTGCCGGTCACGTCCGTGGTACGGAAGTAGAACTGCGGACGATAGTTGGCGAAGAACGGCGTGTGACGGCCACCTTCGTCCTTCGACAGCACGTACACTTCCGACTTGAAGTCGGTGTGCGGCTTGATCGAACCCGGCTTGGCCAGAACCTGACCACGCTCGACTTCGTCACGGCCAACGCCGCGGATCAGCGCGCCGATGTTGTCGCCTGCACGGCCTTCGTCGAGCAGCTTGCGGAACATTTCCACGCCGGTGACGGTGGTCTTGCGGACCGACTCCTGGATGCCGACGATCTCGACTTCCTCGCCGACCTTGACGATGCCGGTCTCGACGCGGCCGGTCACCACGGTGCCGCGGCCCGAGATCGAGAACACGTCTTCGATCGGCATCATGAACGGCTGGTCAACCGGGCGCTCCGGCTGCGGGATCGACTCGTCGACAGCGGCCATGAGCGCGAGGATCGCGTCCTTGCCGAGCTTCTCGTCGGTGTTGTTGAGCGCGGCGGTAGCCGAACCACGGATGATCGGAATGTTGTCGCCGTCGAACTCACGACGCGACAGCTCTTCGCGGATTTCCATTTCGACGAGCTCGAGGATTTCCTCGTCCTCAACCAGGTCGACCTTGTTCAGGAAGACGACCATGGTCGGCACGCCAACCTGGCGAGCGAGCAGGATGTGCTCCTTGGTCTGCGGCATCGGGCCGTCGGTGGCGGCGACCACGAGGATCGCGCCGTCCATCTGGGCAGCACCGGTGATCATGTTCTTCACATAGTCGGCGTGGCCCGGGCAGTCGACGTGCGCATAGTGACGCTTGTCGGTCTCGTACTCGACGTGCGCGGTCGAGATGGTGATGCCGCGCTCGCGCTCTTCCGGAGCCTTGTCGATGTTGGCGAAGTCGACGGCGGCGTTACCCGCGACGTTCTCTGCCAGGACCTTGGTGATAGCGGCCGTCAGCGAGGTCTTGCCGTGGTCGACGTGACCGATGGTGCCGATGTTGAGGTGCGGCTTGTTCCGCTCAAACTTTGCCTTCGCCATTGTTTTCCTACCTTCTGATCTCTGATTCCGCGCCGCCAGGGGATTCGCCGGAAGGCGGCCCCATAGCGGCTGTTTTTAGTTTACGCCAGCCCGAGGGGGCGAAGCGTGTTACGCCAGCTTCGCCTTCACTTCGTCGGCGACGTTCGGCGGCACCTCGTCATAGTGCGAGAACTGCATCGAGTACTGCGCACGACCCTGGGTGAACGAGCGGAGCTGGTTCACATAGCCGAACATGTTCGCCAGCGGCACCATGGCCTCGACGGTCTGCGCGTTACCGCGTGCGTCGGTGCCCTGGATCTGGCCACGGCGGCTGTTGATGTCGCCGATGACGTCGCCGAGATAGTCCTCGGGGGTCACGACTTCCACCTTCATCACCGGCTCGAGCAGCTTGATGCCGGACTTCTGCGCTGCTTCGCGCATTGCGGCGCGGGCAGTGATTTCGAAGGCCAGCGCCGACGAGTCGACGTCGTGGTACGCACCGTCATAGAGCAGCACTTCGAAGTCGATGATGGGGAAGCCGACCAGCGAACCCGTCATTGCGGTCTCGCGGAAGCCCTTCTCGATCGCCGGGATGTACTCCTTCGGGATGTTGCCGCCCTTGACTTCGTCCTTGAAGACGAAGCCCGAACCGCGCTCGCCCGGAGTCAGCTTGACCTTGACGCGGCCGAACTGACCGGTGCCGCCCGACTGCTTCTTGTGCGTGTAGTCGATGTCCACCGGCTTCGCGAGATACTCGCGATACGCCACCTGCGGCGCACCGACGTTCGCCTCGACCTTGAACTCGCGCTTCATGCGGTCGACCAGGATCTCGAGATGGAGCTCGCCCATGCCCTTGATGATGGTCTGGCCCGACTCGTGGTCGGTCGAAACGCGGAACGAGGGATCCTCGGCGGCCAGACGATTCAGGGCGAGGCCCATCTTCTCCTGGTCGGCCTTGGTCTTCGGCTCCACCGACAGCTCGATAACCGGCTCCGGGAACTCCATGCGCTCCAGGATGATCGGGTTCGCGGTGTCGCACAGCGTATCGCCGGTCGTGGTCTCCTTGAGGCCCGCGATGGCGACGATGTCGCCGGCGCGCGCTTCTTCGATGTCCTCACGCGAGTTCGCGTGCATCAGGAGCATACGGCCGATCTTCTCCTTCTTGTCCTTCACCGAGTTCAGATACTGACCCTTGGTGAGGGTGCCCGAGTAGATGCGGGCGAAGGTGAGCGAACCGACGAACGGATCGTTCATGATCTTGAACGCGAGCAGCGAGAGCGGCGCGGTGTCCGAAGCCGGACGAGAATCCGGGGTCTCGCCGTCGAGCTTCACGCCCTGCACGTCCGGAATGTCCAGCGGCGAAGGCAGATAGTCGACAACGGCGTCGAGCAGCGGCTGCACGCCCTTGTTCTTGAACGCCGAGCCGCACAGGATCGGAACGAACGCCATCTCGAGCGTGCCCTTGCGGATCAGACGCTTCAGGTCGGCGACCGACGGCTCGTTGCCTTCGAGATACGCTTCCATCAGCGCATCATCCTGCTCAACGGCCATCTCGATCAGGTCGCTGCGATACTTCGCGGCCTTTTCCTTCAGGTCGTCGGGGATGTCGGCATATTCGAACTTCGCGCCCAGCGACTCTTCGAGCCAGATGATCGCACGGTTCTCGACCAGGTCGACCAGGCCCTTGAAGCCGCCTTCCTCGCCGATCGGGAGGTACAGCACGGCCGGACGCGCACCAAGGCGCTCAACGATCGTGTCGACGCAGAAATAGAAGTTCGCACCGGTACGGTCGAGCTTGTTGACGAAGCACATGCGCGGCACGCCGTACTTGTCGGCCTGGCGCCACACCGTCTCCGACTGCGGCTCAACGCCGGCAACGCCGTCGAAGCACGCAACCGCACCGTCGAGCACGCGCAGCGAACGCTCGACTTCAATCGTGAAGTCGACGTGGCCCGGGGTGTCGATGATGTTGATCAGGTGCTCTTCACCCTTGCCCTCTTCAGCGCGCCACTTGCAGGTGGTTGCCGCCGAGGTGATGGTGATGCCGCGCTCCTGCTCCTGCTCCATCCAGTCCATCGTAGCGGTGCCTTCGTGCACTTCGCCGATCTTGTAGGACTTGCCGGTGTAGTAGAGGATGCGCTCGGTCGTCGTCGTCTTGCCGGCGTCGATGTGCGCCATGATGCCGATATTGCGGTAACGCTCGAGCGGATGGCTGCGGGCCATGACCTGGTTTCCTTAAGGATGTGGGGAGCCGGACGATCCAGCTCCCCGATATGTAGGAACGAATGTTGGAAGCGCCAGCCCGGCCAGCGCTCCGAAGATTACCAGCGGTAGTGGCTGAAGGCGCGGTTCGCCTCGGCCATACGGTGGGTATCTTCACGCTTCTTCACCGCGTTGCCGCGGTTGTTCGAGGCGTCCAGCAGCTCGCCCGAGAGGCGGGCCGACATGGTGTTCTCGCTGCGGTTGCGGGCCGAGGTGATCAGCCAGCGGATCGCGAGCGCCTGAGCACGCTCCGGACGAACCTCAACCGGGACCTGGTAGGTCGCACCGCCGACGCGGCGGCTGCGGACTTCGATGCCCGGCTTGATGTTGTTCAGCGCATCATGGAACACGCCGAGCGGATCGCGCTTCGCGCGGGTCTCGACGGTCTCAAGGGCCGAATAAACGATGCCCTCGGCAACGGACTTCTTACCGTCCAGCATGACCGAGTTCATGAACTTCGAGAGAACGATATCACCGAACTTGGGATCCGGCAGGATTTCGCGCTTCTCTGGGCGACGACGACGAGCCATCTTGAATTTCCTTCTAAAACTTCAGCCGATCCGGAACCTGTCCGGGGCTTACTATGGCTGTGATTACTTGGGACGCTTGGCGCCGTACTTCGAACGCGACTGACGGCGATCCTTGACACCCTGCGTATCGAGCACGCCGCGCAGGACGTGGTAGCGAACGCCGGGAAGATCGCGGACACGGCCGCCACGGATCAGCACAACCGAGTGCTCCTGAAGGTTGTGACCTTCGCCCGGGATGTAGCTGATGACTTCGCGCTGGTTGGTCAGGCGGACCTTCGCAACCTTGCGGAGTGCCGAGTTCGGCTTCTTCGGAGTCGTCGTGTAGACGCGGGTGCAGACGCCACGCTTCTGCGGGTTCTGATCCATCGCAGGGACCTTCGACTTGGTCTTCTGCAGTTCGCGGCCCTTGCGGACCAGCTGGTTAATCGTCGGCATGAAGCCCTTCACCTTATGTTACCGGCTGCGCCGGCGGTTACTTTGCTGGAACCCTGGTATGAGAAATACGAAAAGGCCCCGGGTGTCCTTGACCCCCCGGGCCATTGCGTCTCCAGCAACGTTCAGCTCTTGCCCCACAGGGAATCGCGACCGGACGGACCGGTCCCCAGCGGAACGGGGGCGCCTATAGCGATGGGGGGCTTGGCGGTCAACTGAGTCGACCCGCGGGCTAACAGAGCGTCAACCTCTGCCGGGCTAGAGCAGGCAGATGGTTCGTTACGCCTCCCGATTCAACCCCTTGGCCGCGGCTCTTGTCGCGCTGGCCGCGACATTGCTGCTCGGCGCGTTCGGGCCGGTACTGGCCGGGCCGGCCGCACTGCTGCCCTGGGAGCTGTTCGGGCTGGCAATCACCGGCGGCACCGGCTTGCTCGCCTGGCACCTCGCCCAGCTGACCGCCCTGCCCCCGGGCTCGCGGATCGGCGCCGCCCTGCCCGCCGCGCTACTGCTGCTGGTCGTGCTGCCGCAGATCGGCGCTGCGGCGTTGCTGGTGCCCGCCGCACTCGCCTTTGCGCTGCTGCCGCGCGAACGCTTCGCCGCGCCGCTGGCACTTACCGGCCTGCTCGCCGCACTGTGCGTCGGGCCGGTCCCGCAGATCGTCGCCGCCGTAACGATGCTCGCCGCTGCATGGCTTTGCCGCGCCCGCTGCCCGGCCGCGAACGACAATCTCTCTCTGGAACGACTGCCCGGCCTCCGCTCCCGCTTTTGGCCGGTGCCCGCTTCCCTGCGTTATGCTAAAGGTATCCCAAGGGATTCGGGGTCCCGAATTGGGGAGTAGCGTGCATGTTCAACAATAATCGTGGTCGTGATCGTGGTCGTGATCGTGACGAGCGCCCGGCAATGCCGCCGGCGCCGCCGCAGCAGAGCAGCAGCAACGCGAAGCGCGGCATGTTCTCTGTGATCGGTCCGGACGTGACGGTGGCCGGCAACATCACCGCCACCGCCGACCTGCATATCGACGGCCGCATCGAAGGCGACGTGCATTGCGGTAGCCTGGCGCAGGGCGCCGAGAGCCAGGTGTTCGGCAACGTCACTGCCGAGACTGCCCGCCTCGCCGGTTCTATCGAGGGCACCGTCCGCGTCCGCCAGCTCACCATCGAGCGCTCGGCCAAGATCACCGGCGATGTCGAATATGAGAGCATCACCATCGAGAATGGCGGCCATATCGATGGGCGCCTCAAGCATATGAGCACGGTTCAGGCCGCGCCAGCGCCGGCAGCCCCTTCCGGCCCGCGCGCGGTGGAGCCCGGCCCCTCGCCCTTCGCGGCAGCGGCCAACGAATAGGCTTCCCGGACATCGGAATTGCGAAAGGGCGGGCTCCCCATGGGGAGCCCGCCCTTTTCGTTCCGGAATGGACGCAATTCCTGGCTAAAGCGGGAGAACGCCCTCAAAGGCCCCGGATCTTGTCGAGATGCCGCTGCACCACGGGCGCTATCTCGGCAGCGAATGCCTTGAGCTGCGGCACGGTGCCGTTCTTCGCATAGTCCTGCACCGCAGCGAGCGTCTTCTCATGCGCGACGACCTGTTGCGCCTTGTAAGCGGTATCGAAATCCGCGCCCGTCGTATCGCGCAGCGTCGCGAGGTTCGCTTCCTGCTCCGCGCTGAGCTTGGCGCTCGGCACGATCGCGGGCTCCGCCTTGGCGCCGGCAGCCTTGAGCTTCGCGGTGGACTCGGTGTGTGCGGTCACCATCATCGCACCGAAATCCTTGAGACCCGGCGCGGTCGCCTTCTGCGCCGCGAGCTTGCCCGCCGCGACTTCAAAGGCATCGCTGGCACCGGCGGCATCGGCGAAAGTCTGACCGGTCATCACCACCGCGCCGCTATCCTCGTTAAGCGTGGCGACGGCATTGGCGTCGATGCTGTTCTCGGGAATGATCGTGTCGCTGGCGATGACATTATCGACCGTCGTGACCTGCTCGCCGCTGCCGCCACAGGCGCCAAGCGCGAACGCCGGGCCAAGGCCGAGCGCGAAGAAATATCGATTCATGCGGCATCCTCCTGTTTTTGGCTTCTTTTGGAGGAAAGGAACGCGGGCATCCCGGCACCGTTCCGGCTAGAGCGCTACGATGCGGCGAAACGAGTCGGGAGACGGTGAATGACGGACTGGACCGAGGCACGAGAAGGCGGCTGCCGTTGCGGCGAACTGCGCTTCCGGATCAGCGCCCCGCCCTTCCTCACCAGCGCCTGCCATTGCACCGGCTGCCAGAAGATGACCGGCAGCGCCTTTTCGCTCACCCTCACCGTGCCGGCCGCCGGCTTCGAAGTGACGCAGGGCAAGCCGGTGATCGGCGGGCTGCACGGCCCGGTCGCCCACCATTATCACTGCGACCATTGCAAGAGCTGGGTATTCACCCGCGCCGAGGGCGTGGACTGGTTCGTCAATGTCCGCACCACGATGCTCGACACGCCCGATACTGCCCGACCTTTCCTGGAAACCTGGACCGACGAGAAGCTCCCCTGGGTCGAGACCGGTGCGGCGCGCAGCTATCCGGGCAATCCGGATTGGAACGACTGGGATGCGCTTACGAAGGAATATGCGGCGGGATAACACCAAGATGACCGTATGAACGGCCGAATTTGGCGAACAACTTGGGAATGGTGTACTCTTCCCAAGGTCAGCTTGGAGGGAAGTATGCTGGATATACTTGCGGCAACTCTGCTGGGCGTCGCAATGCCTGCAACTTGCGACCTCCCCTTTCCAGTCGCGAAAGACGAAGCAGCTGCAAGGGCCATAGCGCAGGCTGTGATCGCCTCGGCTCCAGGCGGCCCCGGCGAATTTGCACCCTACACGCTCAAACTCAACTTTGTGGAAGAGCGCCAAAGCTGGCGGGCATTCCAGTCACCCGAACCGCGCAACGGAGTCCAGTTCCTTGGCGGCGGGGGATTGGGGATGGAGATCGCGGCCTGCAACGGCGCCGTCTCCGACGTGCATCGCCAGCGCTGACCTGACGCGCACTGGCGCCCGGCCAATCACCCCAGCTTGAGCACCGCCGTTGCGGCCGAGGGCAGGTCCGCCCGCTCCTGCAGCGACTGCTCGATCGCAGCCCCGGTCCGCGCGACCTTGCCCGAATAGGCGGTGCGCCCGTTGACGATCACCTTCACCGGCTTGTCGAGATTGAGCAGCTGGTCCGAAAGGCGCAGTGTCGTGCCTGCCGGCACGGTGCCGATCAGGGTGATGGTCTGGCCTTCCACCGCCGCAACGATCTTGTCGCCGGCCTTGGCCGCCGCAGCATTGGGGATATGCAGCCAGTAGAAGCGGTCATGCGTCACATCATCCTGCAGCCAGACGATGCGCTTCGGCCAGGGATTGCGGGTGAAGCCGGCCATCCAGGGCAGCGCCTCGGCATCCTTGCGGTTCATCCAGTGCGGCAGCCCCGGATAGATGCGCGACATATGGACATAGCCGTCCGGATCGGCGGCGTGCAGCCGGTCGAGTTCGGCGGTCTTGTCGGCGGCGATCTTGTTGCGGTCATAGGCGGCATCGGCGCCGCCCATGAAGATCGCGAAGGGCAGGTTACGCAGGCCGAGGACCGAAGATTCATTCGGATGGCCCGCCATCATCGCAGCGGCGGCGAAGCGATCGGCCATGCGCGGGGCGAGCTGCCACACGCCGTCGCCGCCCGCCGAATAGCCCATCAGATAGACGCGGTTGGGATCGACGCCGTTGATCGCGACCTGCGCGTCGATCAGCTGCTGGAACAGCGGATCGATATGCCCCTCATGCCACAGGTTCCAGGTATCGGTCGGCGCGCGCGGGGCAAGGTAGATGCCCTCGGCCGGCTCATAGAGGCGGATCTGGTTGCGCCACTGCTGGTCGTTCACTGCCGGCTCGGCATTGCCGCCGCCATGCATCGAAATCCACAGGCTGCGCTTGCCCGCCGGAGCATTGCCGAAGGTCTTGCTTTCCCACTTGAGCGTCTTGTCGCCGATCGTGATCTGCTTGGCGGCCACGGCTTCCGCAGCATTGGCCGCAACCGCGCGCAGGTGCTCGGCACCCAGCAGCGCCAGCGCGCGATCGGCATCAGCCCGGCTCAGCGGGCGCGCCAGCGCGGGATCCTCGATCCGGCGATCAGCCTGAGGCCTGGCGATCCAGCTCTCGATTCCGGCAACCGGCGTCTCCGCAGGCGCATGGCGTGCCGCAAGCGGTGTCGCGAGGAACGGAGTCGCCGGCACAAGGGCAGTGGCGGCGAGGAGCATGCGGATCGAGGTGCTGAGCATGCCCGCACTCTAGCCAGGCAATGCTACATGTCGATACCATAAATATGACCAGAGTAATACCAAATGTCCGCTATTCCTTCAGCGGATCATGCCCCCAGTTCATCAGTGAATAGCGCCAGCGCGAGTTGGGGATGCGATATTCCTCATGCGGCCCCTGGGCGCGGTGGCGCGCGACGAAGCCGATCACCTTGCGCATATGGGCATAATCGCCGCCGTCGAGATCGTCCTTGTCCGTCCGCAGGATGCCGATGATCCGCCGGCCCGATGCATGGCCGATGCTCTCGACGCCGTCGCGCTTCTGCCCCACCTTTTTGCTCTCCGGCGTTTCGAGCCATTCCTCGATCTCCGCCGCCGCCATGTTCACTACTTCGTGGAACTTACGCCACACCGCTTCGTGATCGTCGCGTCCCGCCACCCGCTTCTCCGTTATCACCCTGTTACCCATGCGTAACGGTCAGCCCTATCGCGGAGTTTCGTCAGTGGGGGATTTTATCCAGCCGCATCGGTGTAAGTTTCGAAGGGCGGCAGCACTATTCGTGCAGCGAGGCTGGAGGCGGCGACCAGCACCAGTGCCGCCAGCAGGACGCGCGGCCCGCGCCGCGGCACCTCCACGCGCAGGGCCAGGGACAGGGCCAGCCCGGTGGCGAGCATCGCCCACAGATGATAGCGATAGTCCGAGGCGACGCTGACCACCAGAAAGGCAAGTTCGGTCAGCACTGCCGACAATGCCAGCGTGACAGCAAGGCGCGATCGCGAGTCGTTCCCCCGCCAGGCGAGCGCCAGCACACCCAGCGCGGCAACGAACCACAGCATCGGCGTGCCGATCGGGCTTTCGGCCAGCGTGCCGGCCAGATGCTGGAATGCCCCGATCCGCGGCGCTGGCGATACCAGGCCGAGGTCGTTCTCTTCCGATGCCGCCGGCGGCTCGGCCGAGGGGAAGTGCCTGGGCAGCAGCCAGCGCATGGTCGCGTTCCAGTGGGACAGCCGGTGCCCGGCATAGGCAAGCGGGTGGCGCGCGATCGTAGCGGCCCAGGTGATTGCCAGTTGCCGTCCGGGCTCAGCAGCGACCAGACCATCGGCAACAAAGCTGCACCGGTTGCCGAGCGGATCCCATTGCACCGGCGTAATGCAGCGTTGCGCCTCCGCCTTCCGCCACGCAGCGACAGGCAATGCCGGCACCGCCTCGGGGCCGGCATGATGCGCGATCCCGGCCAGATCATAGACCAGCAGCGAGTTACCAACATCGCTGGCCTCAGCCCCAAGCAGCCGGTGATTCACCAATGGCGAGACCGCCAGCACCGCGACCATCGCGACGAGCATGACCGCACCGCGCCGCAGCGGCGCCCGCCACGCGCTGCGCCCGAACAGGCCGAACGCCAGCGGGACCGTGGCGAAGACTGCGTTGATCCGGACGAGCGTCGCATAGACGAGCAGCAGCACGATCATTGCCGCCCCCCAGCGCGGGATCGGGCGATCGGCCAACCGCCACCAGCCTCCCATGCCCACTGCGGCAAGCAGCGCGCCGGCCAGTTGCGCATCCTTGATGACGCCCGCCTGCCAGCCGGCAAATGGCGGCCACGCACCGAGCAGCAGGACCCCGATGCTCGCCCGCCACGCACCAGCCCTGGCGAGCGCCGCTGCGAACAGGCCAAGTCCCAGCCAGTAGAGCAGCATCTGGAGCAGGAACATCGGCGCCTGCCCGTCCCACCAGCCCTGGAACAGCGACCAGAGCCGCGCCATCGCCGGGGGATGCCAGTCGTCATAGCTGCCCGCCAGGATCTGGCGATACTGGACCAGGCTGTCGAACATCGCGATGCCCGGCCAGAACAGCGCGAGCATGGCCAGGCATAGCAGCGCAGCCGCCAGCCCTGCCCGGGCCGCGGGCGACACGCGCATCACTGAAGGGTTCCTAGTGGATCTTGCGACCGAACACCGGGCGCGGCGTATCCTCGGCATTCGGGATCTCGGCGCTGCCCAGCCCCGCTGCCTTGCGGGCGAGATAGCGGGCGAGCGCGGCATCGGCATCGAAGGCCGGCTCCTCGGGCAGGTCGGTGCCCTTGCCCGGTGTCGGGCCGCGCGGCGTGATCGCCAGCTTGAGCAGGCGAACGACCAACGGAATGCAGAACAACAATCCCAACGCGCCCAGACCCAGCACGGTCGGCCCCAGGCCACCGGCAATCGGTCCGTCGCGCCAGCCGTTCTGGCTGGTGAAGTAGAAGAGCAGCCCGCCGATATAGACGAGGGGCAGCAGCGAAAGGATCAGCTTGAAGGCACGCATGCCGAATCTCCCACCAGTTCCGGAGAACATGGCGGGAGAATAGGCAAGAAATCATGAAGGCTAGATGTGGAGCGCGCGGCCATATGCGCCGAGGACCGCCTCGTGCATCGTTTCGCTGATCGTCGGGTGCGGGAACACCGTTTCCATCAGCTCGGCCTCGGTGGTCTCCAGCGTCTTGCCGATCGTGTAGCCCTGGATCATCTCGGTCACTTCCGCGCCGATCATGTGCGCGCCGAGCAGCTCGCCGGTCTTGGCATCGAACACGGTCTTCACAAAGCCCTCGGCCTCGCCGAGCGCAATCGCCTTGCCGTTGCCGATGAAGGGGAAGTTGCCGACCTTGACCTCATAGCCGGCTTCCTTGGCCTTGGCCTCGGTGAGGCCGACCGACGCGATCTGCGGGTGACAATAGGTGCAGCCCGGGATGTTGCGGACGTCCATCGCGTGCGGATGCTTGCCGGCAATCGCCTCGACGGCGATCACGCCCTCATGGCTCGCCTTGTGCGCGAGGAACGGCGGCGCGGTGACGTCGCCGATCGCATAAAGGCCGGGCACGCTGGTCTTGCACGCCGCGTCGGTGACGATGTGGCCGCGCTCGGTCTTCACGCCCAGCGTCTCGAGGCCGATATTCTCGGTGTTCGGCACGATGCCGACCGCGACGATGACGTGGCTGAATTCCTCGACGGTGACCTTGCCGTCCTTGCCCTTGATCGAGGCCTTCACGCCCGAACCCGTCACGTCGATCTTCTCGACGCCGGTCGCGGTGCGGATGTCCATGCCCTGCTTCTTGAACTGCTTCTCCAGATGCGCGGAGACGTCCTTGTCCTCCACCGGCACGATCCGGTCGAGCATCTCGACGATGGTCACCTTGGCGCCCATGTCGTTGTAGAAGCTGGCGAACTCGACGCCGATCGCGCCCGAGCCGATGACCAGCAGCTTGGTCGGCATCTCCGGCGGGGTCATCGCGGTGCGATACGTCCAGATGCGCTTGCCGTCCGCCTTGGCGAACGGCAGATCGCGCGCGCGGGCACCGGTGGCGACGATGATGTTCTTCGCCTCGAGGTCGGTCTTCTTGCCGTCCTCGGCGGTCACGGTCAGCTTGCCCGGCGCGGTCAGCACGCCGGTGCCCATGTGCACCGTGATCTTGTTCTTCTTCATCAGGTGCGTGACGCCCTGATTGAGCTGCTTGGCGACACCGCGCGAGCGCTTCACCACCGCGTCCAGATCGGCGCTGATCTTCTCGGCGACCAGCCCGTAATCCTTGGCGTGCTGCATGTAGTGGAAGATCTCGGACGAGCGGAGCAGCGCCTTGGTGGGGATGCAGCCCCAGTTGAGGCAGATGCCGCCCAGCAGCTCGCGCTCGACGATCGCCGTCTTGAGGCCCAGCTGCGCGGCGCGGATCGCCGCCACATAACCGCCGGGGCCCGAACCGAGCACGATCACGTCATAGGTGTCAGCCAAGGGAGGAATCCTTCAATTGGGTTTGTGTGGATATAGGGGCCTCAGCCCGCATTTTCATCGATCGGCCGGGGCCGCTTGTTCGCGTCCACCGCGACGAAGACGAACTGCGCCTGGGTGACCAGGCAGCTCTCTTCCGAATGCCGGGCGCGGCGCCAGGACTGGACTTCGATCGTCATCGAGGTGCGGCCGACGCGCATGATCTCGGCATAGACCGAAACCTCGTCGCCCACCGACACCGGCGCGTGGAACTTCATGCCTTCGACCGCGACGGTGACAGCCCGCCCGCGCGAATGGCGCGCCGCGACCAGGCCGGCGGCCAAGTCCATCTGGCCCATCAGCCAGCCGCCGAAGATGTCGCCATAGGCATTGGCATCGGCCGGCATGGTGCTGACGCGGATTGCCGGCTGCGTCTTCGGCTGTTCGCCACCCTGCTCAACCATCGGCACGCGGCTCCGTACCGGCGGGCTTCGTGCCGCTCAGCTTCGCCTTGTCGGCAGCCAATGCCTTGCGCACCGGGCCGATGCCCATCAGCAGCACCGCGATCATGCAGACATAGGCCACCAGCCAGATGTCGTTGGTCGCGCGCGGATAGGACCAGGCCGCCGCCGCGGCGATCAACGCCGCGGCGATCAGCCCGATCACGATGTGCACCACTTCGATCAGCACGCGCATCGGCGCAGTCTCCCGGTTCAGGCGATCATCCCGAAGGGATTCTCGACCAGCTCCTTGAAGATCTTCATCATCTCGGCACCGTCGGCACCGTCGATGGCGCGGTGATCGAAGCTGCCGGTCGCCGACATCACGGTGGCCACGCCCAGCGCGTCATCGATGATGTACGGACGCTTCTCACCCGCGCCGATCGCCATGATCATGCCCTGCGGCGGATTGATCACTGCCTCGAACTGCTTGATGCCGAACATGCCCATGTTCGAGAGCGACGCGGTGCCGCCCTGATATTCTTCCGGCTTCAGCTTGCCTTCGCGGGCACGGCCGGCAAGGTCCTTCATCTCCTGCGAGATCGCCGAGACTGCCTTGTTGGCGGCATCGCGGATGATCGGGGTGATCAGGCCGGTCGGCGTCGAGACCGCGACCGACACGTCGGCGCGGCTGTACTTGATCAGCTGCTCACCGGTGTAGGTGACGTTGCACTTCGGCGCCTGCGCCAGCGCCACGCCGAGCGCCTTGATCAGCAGGTCGTTGACCGAGAGCTTCACACCGCGGGCATCGAGCGCCTTGTTGAGGTCGCCGCGCAGCTTGAGCAGCGCATCGAGGCGGATATCGACCGTGAGGTAGATATGCGGGACGGTCTGCTTCGACTCGGTGAGGCGGCGTGCGATCGTCTTGCGGATGTTCGAGAGCTTCTCCGCCTCGTGCGGGATCGATTCGTCCCACCAGACCGGCTTGTGCTCGGCCGGAGCGGCAGCAGCGGCCGGAGCCGATGCCGCAGGCGCGGCAGCCGACGGAGCAGCGGCGGCCGGGGCCGCGCCGGGCTTGGCGCCCTCGACGTCAGCCTTGACGATTCGGCCGTTCGGGCCCGAACCGGCGACGCCGCTCAGATCGACACCCTTCTCGGCAGCGATACGTTTGGCGAGCGGGCTTGCCTTCACGCGGTCACCCGAAGCGGCCTGCGCCTGGGCGGGTGCCGGAGTCGGCGCGGGTGCAGCAGCCGGAGTCGGCGCAGGCGCAGCAGCCTCTTCCTTGGCGGCAGGCGCTGGAGTCGGAGCCGGCGAAGCGGCGGCGGTCGAAGCATCCTCGCCCTCACCGGCGATGATCGCGATCACGGTGCCGACCTTCACATTGTCGGTGCCCTCGGCAACGAGGATCTTGGCGATCACGCCCTCGTCCACCGCTTCGAATTCCATGGTGGCCTTGTCGGTCTCGATCTCGGCCATGAGGTCGCCGGACTTTACCGTATCGCCCTCTTTCACGAGCCACTTGGCGAGGGTTCCCTCTTCCATGGTGGGGGAAAGCGCAGGCATCTTGATTTCGATCGACATGAAGGTTCCCGTCGTTGGAGCCCTGAACAGGTTCGGGCCCTCTTTGCGCCCCCCCCGCCCCGGGTCAAGAGACGCGCTTGCAGGAAATGACGCTACGGGGCACGTAACGCACGACCAAGAGGAACCTTCCATGCGCACCTATCTGGTGGTGATCGACGAGAGCCCGGAGGCGGAAATCGCCCTGCGCTTCGCCGCACGCCGCGCCGTGAAGACAAACGGCAACGTCGAAATTCTCGCGCTGATTCCCAAGCCGGACTTCGTCCAATGGGGCGGCGTGATGGCCACGATCGAGGAAGAAGCCCGCGAACGGGCCGAGGCTTTGGTCGCTCGCGCGGCCGGAACCCTGTTCGCCGAATCGGGGCTGCAGCCCTCGATCACCGTGCGCGAAGGCGACGGGCCGAAGATCGTCCACGAGATGATCGCTGCCAATCGCGACATCGCCGCTTTGGTGCTCGGCGCTGCCGCCAGCGGCCCGCCGGGACCGATGGTGACGCACTTCTCCGGATCGGATTCGGGCAAGTTGCCGGTGCCGCTGATGGTGATTCCCGGCGGGCTCGACATGGACGCGATCGATCGGCTGAGCTGAGGATGGCGCACAAAATAGCCGTCATCCCGGCGAAAGCCGGGATCTCGTGCGGCTCTTTTCCCGCCATCGCCTGAGATCCCGGCTTTCGCCGGGATGACGATCTGGGGCGACTGTTGACCACTCCTACACACCCCGCCACTCTCCGCGCCCATGCGCATCCTCGCCCTCGCCCCGCTCGCCCTGCTCCTCCCCACCACCGCCCAGGCCCAGGAAAAGCCCGACCCGGCGAAACTCAAGGCATCGGTGGAAAAGCTGGTCAGCTTCGGCACCCGCCACACCCTTTCCGATCCCGACAACCTCACCCGCGGGATCGGCGCCGCGCGCCGTTGGTTCGCGACGGAACTCGCCCGGCTCGGTGACCAGTGCGGTTGCATCGAAGTCGCCAACATCGCCCGCGGCTTCACCGGCGAGCGTGCGCCGAACGGCGTGCAGATCGTCGATGTGCTCGGCTTCCAGGCCGGCACCGATCCCAAGCGAGTCGTTATCGTGATGGGCCATATCGACAGTCGCGTGACCGATGTGATGAACGCCACCGCCGATGCGCCCGGCGCCAATGACGATGCCTCGGGCGTCGCGCTGGTGCTGGAGGCCGCGCGAATCCTGTCCAAGCAGAAATTCCGCGCAACCATCGTCTATGCAGCGCTGTCGGGTGAGGAACAGGGCCTGTTCGGCGGCCAGCTACTCGCCGAGACTGCAAAGGAGCGCGGCTGGACGGTAACTGCGGTGCTCAACAACGATATCGTCGGCAACACCGTGGGCACGGACGGCCGCAAGGTTGCGGACCGGGTGCGCGTCTTCTCCGAGACGTTCGGCGAAAATGACCTGCCGCCCGCGCTCAAATCGCTTCGTGCCGACGGCGGCGAGGATGACAGCCCCTCGCGCGCGCTCGCCAAGGCAATCGACCAGGTCGCCGGCACGATACCCGGCGGGCTCGACGCCTTTCTCGTCCGCCGCCCGGACCGATTCGGGCGTGGCGGCGACCATTCGCCGTTCCAGAAGCTTGGTTATCCGGCGATCCGCTTCTCGGTGGGAATCGAGAATTACGACGCGCAGCATCAGGATCTCGTCCCCGGCAAGGGCGACACGGTCGACAAGATGGACTTCCCCTATCTCGCCAAGGTCACTGCGGTGAACATCGCGACGATCCGCCGCCTCGCTGCCGCACCGGCCGCCCCGGACAAGGTGACGATCGGCGGCGCACTGGCTTCGGATACTTCGGTCAAATGGGGCGCAGTGCCCGGCGCAGTGAAATACCGCATCCACTGGCGCCGCGCCGACGCCCGCGACTGGACCGATCAACTCGACGTCACCGGCACCGAAGCCAGCCTGAAGGGCGTGATCGTCGATGACAGCTTTGTCGGCGTATCTTCGATCGGCGCGGACGGGGCGGAGAGTCTGGTGACGTTTGGGGGAAGGCGCTGAACCTTCCAGGCACATCCCCTCGGGGGAGGTGCCGTATCAGCTTGAAATGTAGGATTTCGCCTGCTCCATGCTGATGAATGCAGGCCCTGCGCATCTCGACCATCCGGCGAACCCACCGAAGTCGCCTGGGCAGGAGGGGAAAACAGGCCCCCCGTAGCATATGCTTCGTAAACTTCCGCGGGGCACGCGGCCCCGCGAATCGTTCCTTACCGGCAGCCGCAGACGCAGCACTTCACCGGCGCACGGTAGCGCTTCACCGGCGCCTTGCGCACCACCCGACGCGGGGCCGAGCGAACATAGGTCGCACGGCTCTCGATCACTTCCTCGGTCACCGTGGTGGTGGTCGTGGTCGCGCCGGGCACGACGATCACAGTCGTGCCGACCGGTGCGCCATAATAGGCGGCGCCTGCCTGGTAGCTGCCGCCATAATAGGCCTGGCCCGAACCGTAATAGCCCTGGACTTGTGCCGCCGGCGGTGCACCGATCGCACCGGCCGGCGGCAGACTCCCCCTGGAGTATCCGTCATAATAATCGTTCGGATCGACGGGCTGGATCGGCTCGCGGTAACCCGCGCCGGTGCCCGAATAGCTGTAGGAGCTGGAATAGCTACCGCCCGAATCGGCCCAGGCGCCGGCGTCATAACCGTCGTCCCAGCCGATGCCGCTCACCGAATCCCACACGTCGCCGCGGCCGTCGACCAGCACGGCGTCGTCATAATAGCGCACCCAGAAATAGCCGTAGGGCGGCGCAGCCAGGCCCCAGCTCAGATAGTCCGGAATACGGAAGCCGCTACCCATCCAATAATTGGGCAGATGATGGCCACGGCCCATGCGGCGATAGGCGTTCCAGCCGCCCGGCGCCTGTGCACCGGCATACCAGCGCCCGTCGATCCGGTTGCCCCAGCGATTGGCGTTGCCGTTGTGCTGGGCGACCTGGCCATGGCCACGCGGCGGCAAGGCGTTCCAGCGGCCATTCTGCCAGACGCGCGGTCCAGCAGTGGGCACACCGGGGCCACCACGGACGACCGGCGGCGCGGACGGCACCTGCGGCGTACCCGGCGAGACCATCGGCGGGCGCGGCATCGGCACGTTGCCACCATAGCTGCCACCCGGCGCCGGGATCGAACCACGACCGCCATACACCTGCGCAGCAGCCGGCAGGGTTGCCAGCAGCGCCGTGGCCATCAGGGCCGGCTTTAACAGGTGATGCATAATAAACTCCTTCGCCATGCCGGAGCCCGCGTTGCCCCAATGGTTGACGAAGAATTAAACCCCGCACGCGCCCGGCGCTACTTTTGCCTATGCTTAACGGAGTCCCAATCCGGGTCAGCCGACCAGTCGGGGACCCAGGATGCGCATCAGCGCTTCGCAACCCGCCGCGTCGCCGGCATCAAAGCGCGCCGGCTCGGGACTGTCGAGATCGAGCACGCCGATCAGCTCGCCTTGCACAACGATCGGCACGACCAGCTCGGAACGGCTGGCGGCGTCGCAGGCGATATGGCCCGGAAATGCATGGACATCCTCGACCAGCTGGGTTTCGCGGGTCGTGGCGGCAGCACCGCACACGCCCTTGCCGAACGGGATGCGAATGCAGGCGGCCTTGCCCTGGAACGGCCCGAGCACCAGCTCGCCGTTCACATTGCGATAGAAACCAGCCCAATTGAGGTCGGGCAGATACTGGCCGATCAGCGCCGAGACATTCGCCATGTTGGCGATCGCATCGGGCTCGTCGGCGGTAAGCGAATCGAGCGCGGCGGCGAGGTCGCGGTAGAGCTCGGTCTTATCATCGGTCTTCACATCGAAAGCGTACATATCAGTCCAGTCTCACCTTCCCGCGTCCGGCCTTAACTTGGGAACGCCCCTTCTTCTCGTCCACCCGCCGGGCCTTGGCGGCCTTGCTCGGCTTGGTCTTGATCCGCTTCGCCTCGCGCTGATGCGCCTCGACGATAAGCTCTATCACCCGCTCGCGCGCATCGGCGCGATTGGCTTCCTGAGTGCGGAATTTGCGGGCGGTAATCACCAGCTCGCCGCCGCCAGTCAGCTTGCTGCCGGCCAGCACCTTCAGCTTCTGATAGGCATAGGGCGGCAGGCCCAGCCGGAATACGTCGATCCGCAGCTGCACCGCGGTTGCCACCTTGTTGACGTTCTGGCCGCCCGGCCCGGTCGAGGCGAGGAACTTCTCCTCGAGTATCGCCTCGGGCGGGATCTCAGCCACGGCCGAAGCCGAGATTGTGGAAGCGCACCGGCAGCGGCGCGGTGGCGTGGATATCGTCCTTGCCCTCGCGCGGCACGGTGAGCTCGATCGCGTGGAGCATCATCGCGGGGCCACCCCGGCCATAGACCGGATCGCCAAGCACCGGCACGCCGAGCCCCTCGGCGGCATGGACGCGGATCTGATGGGTGCGGCCGGTCTCGGGATAGAAGGCAACGAGGCTCTTGCCGCCTTTGCGCTCCATCACCTTGTAGCGGGTGACCGACGCCTTGCCCCTGGGATCGCCGACCATCCGCCAGCCTTCTTCACGGGTCGAAACCTTGGACAGCGCCAGATCGATCGTGCCGCTGTCTTCCTTGGGCTCGCCGTCGAGGATCGCGAAGTAGCGCTTGGTCACCGCGCCTGTTTCAAAGGCCTGGGCGAAGCGCTTGAGCGCCTTGGGGTTGCGGGCGAGCAGCAGGCAGCCGCTGGTGTCGCGGTCGAGCCGATGGACGGGCACCGGCAGGCGCTGGAAGCCGAAGGTGAGCTGGTCGAGCAGGTCCTCGAGGCTTTCGCTCCGGTCCCGGGGGCGATCGACGGGCAAGCCGGCCGGCTTGTCGATCACCAGAGCTTCGCCATCGATGAAGAGCACACGATCCTTGAACATCGCACGCCCATGCCACCGCCAGCGCCGAAGCGCCAGCGGTGGTACGGTTTTGGATCAGCGCTGGAAGCGGATCGCGCAGGTCGACTGGCGGCCCTGCACGGTGGTGCGCCAGTTGCCGGTCCATTCGGCGCGCATGTCGCGGGCCTTGTTGCGGCACTTGGTCTCGGCGTCACGCTGGTTCCAGATCGGGCCGACTTCGATGTCGCGGATCACGCCGCCCGAGCCCCAGCCGCTACCGGGGCCACCCGGGCGGCCCGGGCCGTCATTCCAGCCACCGCCGCCGCCCGGACGCCCTGGGCGACCACCACCGGGACGGCCCCAGCCGCCTTCACCCCAGCCGCCATTGTCGCCCCAGCCATTGGAACGGCGCGGATCGAGATCGGTGATACGATAGAGCAAGCGCGGCCCGCCGCTGCGCGGAATGCCCGAGATCACGCCACCGCGGAGATCAAGGCGTACACGCACGCCGCGCGACGGATCATAGAGATTGACCGCATCACGGCTGCGATTGGTCTCGTCGAAGCGGTTGATCAGCGTGCCGTCATCGGCGAACTCGACCCAGCGGCCATTACGCGTCTCGACAAAGGCGCCGCCGCCGCTGTGACGGACACGGCCGACATTGTTGCCATCGACCCGCTGCATCGCGGCGGGCGCAAGCGCGTTTGCCGTCGGCGCGGCGGAGGCGCTGGTCCCCAGCAATGCGGCGGCCAAGGCCAGGCCGGAAATTCGTGCGTACATGATATTCTCCCCTGCAACTCGGACCGAAACTCTGGTCCGATCGACACATTTGCGCAACGATTCAGAAAAGCGCCTGGTTGCGTGTGGGGTCTGCCGCTTGAACGGCATTTGAACGGAGCCGTAATGAAAATGAAAACGGCGGCCGGACACTGAAGTCCGGCCGCCGTCCGGCGAAACCGCGCCAGGAGGGGGAATTACGCGGTTTCGTTCTCGCGGTGGGGAGCCGCGATCTTGTTGGCCAGCTCGGCGACCTTGCGGCCCTGATAGCGGGCGCCTTCAAGCTCGACTTCGCTGGGCTGACGGCTGCCGTCGCCATCGGCGATGGTGGTGGCGCCATAGGGCGAGCCGCCCTTCACTTCGTTGACGCCGGTCTGGCCCTGGAAGCCATAGTCAAGGCCGACGATGTTCAGGCCGAAGTGCAACAGGTTGGTGATGATCGAGAAGAGCGTGGTCTCCTGGCCACCATGCTGGCTGGCAGTCGAGGTGAAGGCACCGCCGACCTTGCCGTTGAGCTGGCCCTGGAACCAGACACCGCCGGCACGATCCCAGAAGCTCGCCATCTGGCTCGCCATGCGGCCGAAGCGGGTCGGCGCGCCGACGATGATGCCGTCATAGTTCGCCAGTTCGTTGACGTCTTCGAGCACCGGGTGGCTGTGATCTGCGACGAAGCCGGCAGCAGCGACGACTTCGGCGGGCGCCGTCTCGGGCACGCGGCGGACATCGACCTCGGCACCGGCGCTGCGTGCGCCTTCGGCAACGGCATCAGCCATCTTCGCGAGGTGGCCATAGGACGAGTAATAGAGAACGAGAATCTTGGACATGGTAACGCTTCCCTTCCTTGTTATTCGCTGTCGACCAGGACGATTTCGGCGTCCTCGATCGCGGTGATGGTGTAGATTTTGCCACTGCTCAGGGCGGCGCCATCGCGGGCATCCACCCGCTCGCCGTCAATCTCGATCGAGCCGACAGCAGGCACCAGATAGGCATGGCGGTTTTCGCCGACTTCGTGGGTGACGCTCTCTCCAGCCTTCAACGTCGCGCCGAGCACCCGGGCATCGGCCCGGATCGGCAGCGCGTCATTGTCGTCAGCGAACCCGCTCGCCAGCGTCACGAACTTGCCCGAGCGATCGCCCTTGGGGAAAGGCTTGGCGCCCCAGCTTGGCTGGCCACCCCGCCCGCGCGGCATGATCCAGATCTGGAAGATGCGCGTGGTCTCGGGCTCGAGATTATATTCGGCATGGCGCACGCCGCTGCCCGCACTCATCACTTGGACATCGCCGGCCGAAGTGCGGCCCTTGTTGCCCATCGAGTCCTGATGGGTAATCGCACCCGAACGGACATAGGTGATGATCTCCATGTCCTGGTGCGGATGCGGCGGGAAGCCGCTGTTGGCGGCGATTTCGTCGTCGTTCCAGACGCGCAGCGCGCCCCAGTTCATGCGGTTCGGATCGTAATAGTCCGCGAAGCTGAAATGATGCCGCGCGTTCAGCCAGCCATGATCTGCATGGCCGAGGCTAGCAAAGGGTCGTTTGTCGATCATGGGGTGTGAACCTCCTGTGTTGAACAGGAAGATAGGGCGCCCGATCACGCCGTAAATGGAAACGTAGGAAACCAATCGTTTCCGTGATAGCCATGCGGGAATGAAGCTACCTGACTTCGAGGCATGGGCCGTTTTCGCTGCGGTGGTCGAGCACCGCTCCTTCTCCGGCGCCGCCGATGCGCTGGCCGTTTCCAAGGCGACCGTCTCCAAGGCGATCACCCGCCTGGAGAGCCGGCTGGGCACCACGCTGTTCCACCGCACCTCGCGCCGGCTGACGCTGACCGATAGCGGCCGCAGCCTCGCCGAGAATGCCCAGCGCATCCTGAGCGAAGGTCAGGCAGCGGAAGAGGCAGCCTTCGAATCGGCCAGCGCGCCTGCGGGTCTGGTCCGGGTCGCAGCGCCGCTCACCTTCGGCATCCGCCACCTGGCGCCGGTGCTGTCCGACTTCATGGTGATGCACCCGGCGATCAAGGTGGACCTGCGCCTGTCCGATGCGTTCGTCGACATCGTCGGCGAGGGCATCGACATCGCGCTGCGGATCGCCGAGCTGCCCGACAGCTCGCTGCGCGCCCGCCGGCTGGGGCCGGTCACCACGCATATCGTCGGTGCTCCCGAATATTTCGACAGGGCTGGCCGGCCGCGCCATCCCGCCGACCTCGCCCACCACGCCTGCTTCGTCTACACCAACACTGCGACGCCCGAGGTCTGGCGCTTCCGCAAGGCCGGCGGCGAGGAAGCGGCGGTGCGCGTCGATGGCCCGATCCGCACCGATAGCGGCGATGCGATGATCCCGGCCCTGTGCAAAGGCCTGGGCGTGGCGCGCCTGCCCGAATTCCTGATCGGCGACGAGCTGCGCAGCGGCAAGCTGGAAGCAGTGCTCGAGGATTGGTCGGGCAGCGCGGCCGGGCTGCATTTGTTAACACCGCCGGGCACGCTGCGCCCCGCCCGCGTGGAAGCGTTAATAAATTATCTAGATCAGCAACTGCGGAAGGTCTGCCCCTCTATAAGGGACTCGACTCTGATGGCGAGCTGAGTCCGCTGGTAGGTAGATTCCCTACGACTCGTGGACTCAGGCCGGTTAGTGAGAAATTAACCTTTTGCCTTCAGACACGCTTAGGTTAATGAATCGTCCGAGGCATGCCTTTCATTGGGGCAAGGCAGCCTGCGGGCAAGGGGACTTTGACGATGCGCGTGCTGTTGATCGAAGACGAGCCGAGCACTGCCAAGGCGATCGAGCTGATGCTCACGACCGAGGGCTTTAACGTCTATACGACGGACCTCGGCGAGGAGGGCTTGGACCTGGCCAAGCTCTATGATTACGACATCATCCTGCTCGACCTGAACCTGCCCGACATGCACGGGTATGACGTTCTGAAGAAGGTCCGGGTCGCCCGCGTGCAGACGCCTGTGCTGATCCTGTCGGGCATCAACGAAATGGATTCCAAGGTGCGTTCGTTCGGCTTCGGTGCCGACGATTACGTGACCAAGCCCTTCCATCGCGAAGAGCTGGTCGCTCGTATCCACGCAGTCGTCCGCCGCTCGAAGGGCCACAGCCAGTCGGTCATCCGCACCGGCAAGCTGGCGGTCAATCTCGACGCGAAGACGGTCGAGGTCGATGGTGCCCGCGTGCACCTGACCGGCAAGGAATATGCGATGCTGGAGCTGCTCTCGCTCCGCAAGGGCACGACGCTCACCAAGGAAATGTTCCTGAACCACCTGTATGGCGGCATGGACGAGCCCGAGCTCAAGATCATCGACGTGTTCATCTGCAAGCTGCGCAAGAAGCTCAGCATGGCGTGTGAAGGCGACAACTATATCGAAACCGTCTGGGGCCGCGGCTATGTGCTGCGCGAACTGGAAGGTGCCGAAGAGCAGGAGCCGGTTTCGGCCGTCGCCTGACGCACTACCAACGGGGGTTGGCAAGGGCCGCGGTTCGTAAGGACCGCGGCCTTTTCCGTATCAGCGCCCGCGCCGCGCGATCGCGTGGCGTTCTGCGGCTTCGAGCAGCGCCGCCAGATCCTCGCGGCTGACGTCGAAGCTCTCGTGCGCCGCTTCGAGCGCGGCATCGATATCCTCGGGCAGGATGCGCGGATGCACCGGTGCCGGGACCGGGCGGTGCGGATAGCTGTGGCCGGAGAAACGGTGGAAGACGATGCCCGCTACCACCAGCAGCAGCGCGTCGAGCCCTACCGGAACCAGCGCGAAACCGATGCCCTGATCCAGCACCGTCGAACCGCCCAGCACGCCAAGCAAGGCGCAGGCGCCACCCGGCGGGTGCAGGCAACGCAGCAGCGACATCAGCAGGATTGCCAGCCCAACGGAAAGCCCGGCGGCTATCGCGCCATGGCCGAGCAGCATGCCGATGCCGAACCCGACCAATGTCGAGAGCGTGCAGCCGCCGATGACCGGCCAGGGCTGGGCAAGCGGGCTGGACGGGACTGCAAAGACCAGCACCGCCGATGCACCGATCGGCGCGGCGAGCAGCAATGCGGCGTGACTTCCCACGGACGCAGCCGCCGCCCAGCCGCTAAGGCCGATGCCCAGCGCCGCGCCAAGGCCTGCCAGCGCCCTCTCGCGCCAATTGGCGCCGGCAAGCTGGCGCAGGCGAAACAGCGGGCCGGACACCGGCTACTTCTTCACATAGACGCGCGCGCCGCCGACCCAGGTTTCCAGCACCTGGGTGCCGCGCAGATCGGTGGGCGAAGCGAGCATCGGGTCGCGATCGACGATGATGAAGTCGGCGCGCATGCCGGGCGCGAGGCGGCCGATCACGCTCTCGGCAAAGCTCGCCCAGGCAGCACCGGTGGTGAAGCCCGCCCAGCCCTGCTCGCGCGTCACCGCTTCCTCGATCCGCCAGCCGCCGAAGGGCTGGCCATTGGCATCGGTGCGGGTGAAGGACACGGCCCAGCCCGCCCAGGGATCAGGGCTCTCGACCGGATAGTCGGAGCCGAACGCGATATGCGTGCCGTCCTTGAGCATCGTCTTCCAGGCATAGGCACCGGCCAGCCGGTCCGGCCCCAGCCGCGCCTCGGCCATCTTCATGTCGCTGGTCTGGTGGACCGGCTGCATCGACGCGATCACGCCCAGCTTGGCGAAGCGCGGCAGGTCCTTGGGATCGACGATCTGGGCGTGCTCGATCCGCCAGCGGCGATCTTCCTTGAACGTGTCCGACAGCACTTCGACCGCGTCGAGCACCTGGCTGTTGGCGCGGTCGCCGATCGCGTGGACGGCGATCTGGAAATTATCCATCGCACCGCGCGTCATCATGTTGAGCAGCTGGTCGTCGGTGAGGAAGCCCAGCCCCTTCTGCCCTGGCGCGTCGCTGTAATCGGCCTTGAGCCAGGCGCCGCGGCTGCCCAGCGCGCCATCGGCATAGAGCTTGATCCCGCCCATGCGCAGCTTGTCGCCATAGAGCCAGGGCGTCGGCCCCTGCCCCGCCACCTGCAATGCCGTCTCGACGCCGTGCGCATAGCCCATGATCCGCATGCGGAGCTGGCCGATATCGGCGATGCGGCGATAGGTCAGCCAGTCATCGGTGGTGGTGCCCATGTCCGCCGTGGCGGTGATCCCGAGCGAGAGCAGCTTGTCCTGCGCGGCGAGGAAGGCCGCGTTGCGCTCGCGCGGGGTGGGCTTGGGGATGAACTTGTCGACCAGCCCCATCGCGCCATCGACGAACACGCCGGCGGGCGCGCCCTTGGCATCGCGCTCGATGCGACCGCCATTGGTGTCCTTGTTCGCGGCGGTTACCCCCGAGATCTGGATCGCCCGGCTGTTCGCCCAGGCGGCATGGCCATCGACCCGCTCGAGCCATACCGGCCGGTCGCTAACCACCTTGTCGAGTTCCGCCGCAGTCGGGAAGCGGCCGAGCTTCCAGGTCTCCTGGTTCCAGCCGCCGCCAAGTATCCACTTGGTCGGGTTGGCATCGGCATAGGCCTTGATCTTGGCCAGCGCCTCTTCGAGCGAGGTCGTGCCGGAGAGATCGAGCAGCATCAGCTGCGATCCCAGGCCCATGACATGGCCGTGCGCGTCGATCATGCCGGGCAGCAGCGTCTTGCCGCCCATGTCGAGCTTCCACTCGACCTGCTTCGGGCGCTTGTCCTCCCGTGTCAGGATCCGGGTGATCTTGCCGTCGCGGTTGAACAATATGCCGTTGAAGCGGACGACATCGCCCTTCTCGTCCAGCGTCATGCCGTTGACGTTGTCGACCAGTCCGTCCGCCAGGGCGGCCACAGGAGCGACGGTAAGGGCGAGCGCGGCGACGGGCCGCAGGAGGCGCTTCAGCATGGCCGCAGGCCATAGGGCCTGTTGGGCACGCGCGCCAGATAGGGTCGGTTGCCCGTCGATACCTCCCGCGCATGCCCTGACAAGATAAGCAATGTTCCCCCTGGCACGGAGATCGTCTAGGCGGGCTGCACTATGGCAACAAAGACCCTCCCGGCGAACGCGCCGCTCCTCGTTTCGATCGATGATGTCCGTGCAGCGCAGGCGCGTATTGCGGGCCAGATCGTGCGGACGCCGACGCTGGTGAGCAAGACGCTGTCGGACCTGACCGGCGCCACCGTCTATCTCAAGTTTGAGAACCTGCAGTTTACCGCCGCCTACAAGGAGCGCGGCGCACTCAACACGCTGCTCCAGCTCGACGAGGCGGCGCGCGCCAAGGGCGTGATCGCGGCATCCGCCGGCAACCATGCCCAGGGCCTCGCCTATCACGCCAATCGCCTGGGCATCCCCAGCACGATCGTGATGCCCAAGAACACGCCGATCGTGAAGGTCACCCAGACCGAGGGGCACGGCGCCACCGTCATCCTCGAAGGCGAGACCTTCGACGCCGCCTATGCCCATAGCCGCAAGCTGGAGGCCGAGAAGGGCTACACCTTCGTCCATCCGTTCGACGATCCCCGGATCATCGCCGGCCAGGGCACGGTTGCGCTCGAAATGCTCGACGACGTGCCGGAGATCGACACGCTGGTGATCCCGATCGGCGGCGGCGGCCTGATTTCGGGCTGCTCGACCGTGGCCAAGTCCGAAGGGCGGAACATCGAAGTGGTCGGCGTGCAGGCCGAGCTCTACCCGTCGATGTACAACCGCATCCACCACACCGACATGCCCTGCGCCGGCGACACGCTGGCCGAAGGCATCGCGGTGAAGGAGCCGGGCGGGATCACCGCCCAGCTGGTCGAGGCGCTGGTCGACGACATCGTGCTGGTCAGCGAGCGGCGGCTCGAGGAATCGGTGAGCCTGCTGCTCCAGATCGAGAAGACCGTAGTCGAGGGCGCCGGCGCCGCCGGCCTCGCCGCTTTGCTCTCCGAGCCGCAGCGCTTCAAGGGCAAGACCGTGGGCATCATCCTGTGCGGCGGCAATATCGACCCGCGCCTGCTCGCCTATGTGCTGCTGCGCGACCTCGCGCGCTCGGGCCGGATGGCGCGGCTGCGCATCCGCCTGCAGGACCGGCCGGGCGCGCTGTTCCGCGTGGCGCAGATCTTCGACCAGCTCTCGGTCAACATCCTTGAGCTGTCGCATCAGCGCATCTTCACCAACCTGCCCGCTAAGGGCCTGAGCCTGGACGTGGAGTGCGAGACGCGCGACCGCGATCATCTGGAGCGGCTGATGACGGCGCTGCGCCGGGCCCAGTACGAGGTCCAGCTGGTCGAGCTGGCCTGACCCTCGCAGCGCTTGCGGGCCGCGGAAGTTTACGAAGCATATGCTACGGGGGGCCGGTTCTCCCGTTCTGCACCGGTGCGCCCGGCACGCGTTGATTGTGCGTGAGGAATAGACGGCCTGCATCCACCAGTGTGGAGCAGGCGAAATCCTACATTGCAACGGAAACTTCGCCCAGTGAGGCGGGAAGAACATGCCCGGCTATGCTTCTGACGACTCCGCAGAACTCCGCGAGTCGCGCCAAACCGATGAAGCGAATCACACGCGCGACGAACTGAGTCGTCGCTGGATTCACACGATTCGCCGATTCCGATACAAGAGCCGCACAGCCAAATTTCCCATTTTCGGCAGCGTGTTACGCGGCCCGATGGTTAACGTCACCGCTCTCCGCCAGAATGGTGAATCGTTAACTCTCTTTCATGGTAAAGCGGCTTTTCATCCTTTCAGAACCACAGCATAACTGCCTCATCGTCCGGACGTAGCGGCCAGAGCAAAGGGGCATCAGGGGTGACTGCACTTTCCCGTTTTCCGCGGTTCTTCGTGACGAGCCCGTCGCCCTGCCCCTATCTGCCGGGGCGGCAGGAGCGGAAAATCTTCACCGAATTGTCGGGACTGCACGCAGGCGAGCTGAACGACGCGCTGGGCCGCATCGGCTTTCGCCGCAGCCAGTCAGTCGCGTACCGGCCGAGCTGTGCAGGCTGCACCGCCTGCGTCTCGGTTCGCGTCGTTGCCGACGAATTCCAGCCCAATGCGAGCCAGCGCAAGCTGCTGCGCCGCCATTCGGACCTTGAGATCACCGCCTGCAAGCCTTGGGCAACCGAGGAGCAGTTCGCACTGCTCCACCGCTATCTGAGCGCCCGCCACCCGGGCGGCGGCATGGCCACGATGGACGAGAACGACTATGCCGACATGGTCGAGCAGTCGCCGGTCAGCTCCTATGTGATCGAATATCGCGAGCCCTCGGTGAACGGCGAGCGCGGCCGTCTGGTCGGCGCCTGCATCACCGACCAGCAGGGCGACGGCCTGTCGATGATCTACAGCTTCTTCCTGGCCGATGACGAAAGCCGCCCGGGCCTGGGCAATTTCATCATCATGGAGCACATCCTGCGCAGCCAAGCTGCCGGCCTGCCTTATGTCTATCTCGGCTATTGGGTGAAGGGCAGCGAGCGGATGGCGTACAAGACGCGCTATCGCCCGATGGAAGCGCTTGGCCCCAATGGCTGGACGTTGCTGGAGGACGAGGACATGGAAATCGCAATGCCCGTGCCGCAGACGGTTTCGGCGTTCGCCTGACGGATTCAGCTCCGATTATATTCCCGTCATCCCCGCGCAGGCGGGGATCCAAAGCCAAGGGCGGAACGCGCGCGGCCGTTTCTGGCCTGTCCGGCTACCCAACGCCCAATTGCAGCGTCGCACATGCTACCCTGGATCCCCGCCTGCGCGGGGATGACGGTGGAGGGTGAGATCGTGACGGGAGCGCACCGCCCAGCCCTAGCGCAGCGCTTCCATCGGGTTGCTCGGCTTCATCATCGCCGACAGGCTGACCAGGAACGCGTCGGCTTGCTTCATTTCGGTCCGCTTCTCAGTGTCCGCTGGCCCGCCCAGCCCGAAGAAGGTCGAGGAATAGAGCTCCTTGTTGAACACCTTCTTGCACAGCTCGTTGGTGCGGTCCTGCACCTTGCCGCCGGCGCGGGTGATGCCGATCGTCTGATAGGGCACGCCATAGGTCGAGCGGGGCAGCTTGGGATTGGGATAATCCTTGTCGCCGGGGCGCTGGGTGATCGGCACCGACTTGGCCTTCCCGCTGGTGATCGAGCGGCCATAGGGATCCGAGCCATAGGATGCCGGCCAGGTGATCAGCGAGTCCGTCTCCAGCACTGCCGAGAGATAGAAGGTCAGTTCGATCAGCTCAGCCAGCGACGCGCTGCTCGGTGAGTTGCGCGCGGTGGGGCTGGTATAGAGCGGCGCGGCCTTGAGCGGCGCATAGGCGGCGGTCTTTTCCTTGTCGCTCAGCGAGGAGTTCTGCTCGATCATCTGCGCCATGCGGATCGCGCAATTGACGTTGGCCCGCATGATCGAGTCCATCTGAAGGAACTGGACCAGCGGCTCCGGGGTGATCGTGCTGGTGACGGTCTGCGCATAGCCGGCGGCGATCTGCTCGGCCTTGGACTTGAGCTCTCCCTTGGCGGAATCGAGGAAATTGCCGACCGCGAAGGCAACGCCCTCATTCTTGCGCATCACGCGGAACATCTTGGCGAAATTGGTGCCGAGGCTGCGGCTGGCGATCTGCACCACCGAGCGGCGCGCGATCATCTTGAGCGACAGGCTGCCGATGCTGCCGAGCAGGATCGATCCGGTGGCGATGCAGGCCGCGGTGACGAACAGTTCGCCGGCCTGCTTGTCCGCTTCCTTCTGCGCGTCGAGCGTTTCCTTATATTTCTCATAGGCATGCGTGTAAGCGCCGACATAGGGATTGCCCGCGACAATCCGCCAGTCATTCTGGGCGATGTTAATCTGCGTACAGAAATTGTTAAAACGCTCGCTCATGCCGGATACTCCCCAGGCTGTGCTGTCACCATGAATCGCGGATGCAGTTGAAGATCTTCGCCGCGCCGCCATCATCGAACGGGACGCCAAGCTTCTGCTGACAGTCGCCGCGCAGGCGCGCGAGCTTGGCCGGATCGGCCTTGGCATAGCCGTTCAGCGTGTCGATCATCCGCTTGTTCTCGGCGATCGCGCGATCATTCTCGGCGAGCATCTTTTCGGGATCGACCGATTGCTGGCCGTTGCTGACAGTCGCCGGGGGAGCGGGGGAAGTGGCTTGCTGGACAGCTTCATTAGCCTGCGCCCCGGCGGGTGCGGCGGGATGACAGGCTGCGATACTGATCAGACAGGCCAGAGCGGCCACACGCACCGAGAGGATCGACACCCCACCCCCTTATCGAGAATTATCCGCAACAACCGGGGGCAGGCGGAATCGTTCCTCGGCCTGTCTTGGCTGGGGCACGCGTTATCGAGGTGGATGGGTAGAAACTTATCCTCCCCCGCAAGGGGGAGGATGATCGAACGCCGTTACGCCCTAACCCTCATGCCCAAGCTGATCGACATGGAGATCGACCGCGAGCTGCTCCTGGCCATGGCCGATCCGCATGCCGCCGGTGGCCGCCGCGCTGCTGGCATCGAGCCCGATCGCGACACGCACATAGCTCTCGTCCGGGCTGAGCCCCGTGGAGGGATCGAAGCCGACCCAGCCCAGCCCCTCGACATGCGCCTCGGCCCAGGCATGCGGTGCCGAGCGAGCCGCCTCCTCGGCACGATAGCCCGAGACATAGCGCGCCGGCACCGACAGGCCGCGCGCCGCCGCGATGAACATCTGGGCGACATCGCGCGAGCTGACCTTGCGGCTACTCTCAAAGGCTTTGGCAGCGGTGCAGCCGGCATCGGGCAGATCGGGCACGCAGGGGAAGCGCTGGCGCAGCGCGGCGTTGAGCCGGTGGAGTCGCTCCAGCCCGTCACTGCCCGTGCCGATGCTGTCCGAGGCGAAGGCGAACAGCGCATCGCTCGATTTGGTGCGCGGGGTGGTGCGCAGATAGAAAAGCGGCGGCAACGGCTCCGAGCTGCCGCGAACGACACCGCTGGATTCGCTGGTGAGCGCTTCGCCGGTGACGGTGATGTCGAGCTCCTCGAGCGGCCCCTCGGCATAGAGCATCGTCACGGAATTGCCGAAGCCATCACTCGCGTCGCGCAGCCGGGCGTCGCAATCGACGCCGACCAGCCAGCTTACCACCGTCTGGTCCTGCGTGTCGCAGGGGGTGAGGCGCAGCATCTGGACCACGCGCGCCTGCGGCTCGCTGAACCGATAATGCGTTCTGTGTTCGATCGCGATCCGCATCAGATGAACCTGAACTGCCGGGCGATCGCACCGTCGAGCAGGGCATTCTCGCTTACGAACGCTTCGAGATGCTCGTGCAGGCCGGATACGATCACGTCATGGGTTTTGGTCTTTTGCAGGCGGGCCATGCGCGCGCGCGCCATGCGATCGGCCTCGCCCTGCAGCCCGGTGCGCTTGGCCAGCGCGTTGAGCAGGGCGACGACTTCCTCGACACAGGCGGCAAGGCTGCGCGGCAGCTCGGCGCGGCTGATCAGCAGGTCGATCACATTGGCCGGCTGGAGCCCGTCATTATAGAGCCAGCGATAGGCATTCACGGCGGAGACGGTCTGCAGGATCGTGTTCCACTGATCGCGATCGACCACGCCGCCGACTTCCTCGTCCGCTGGCAGCAGGAGGTGGTATTTCACATCGACCAGCCGCGCGGTGTTGTCCGCTCGCTCGATCGCGGCGCCGAGCTGGATCAGCAAGGTCGCCTCGTTGCGCATCATCCGGTGGATCGCGCCTTCGAAGCCGCGCGTCTCGCCCTTGACCTGTTCGAGCAGGTTGAGCGTCGCAGTAGCGCCGCCGGTGGTCTGGCGGTTGTTGAAGAGCAGCCAGGCGCGGTTGATCGCGGTCCATGCCTCGCGCGTGAGCGCGGTGCGCACGGCCCGGGCATTGTTTCGCGCCATGTCGAGGCAGCGGACGATCGAGCCCGGATGGCTGTCATCAAGGGTGAGGAAGCGCGCGACTTTTGCCTGGGTCAGCTCCTGTTCGGTGAGCGCGAAGGCTTCATCGGTATAGGTGACGGCGAGCGCGCTTTGCCACGCCGCCTCGCCGGCCGGACGGGCGGAGAGCGCATCGAGGCGGATCGTCGCTTCGACGAGGCGGGCGATGAAATCGGCGCGCTCGAGATAGCGGCCGAGCCAGTAGAGCGCGGCGGCGGTGCGGGAGAGCATCAGCATCGCGTTACGCCCCGTCATCCAGCAGCACGAAGCTGTCCTTGGTGCCGCCGCCCTGGCTGGAGTTCACCACCAGCGAGCCTTCGCGCAGCGCCACCCGGGTGAGACCGCCCGGCGCCACGCGTACCCCGTCGCTACCGGTCAGCACGAAGGGACGGAAATCGACATGGCGCGGGGCCAGGCCCTGCTCGACCAAAGTCGGCACCGTCGAGAGTGCCAGCGTCGGCTGGGCGATGTAGCGATGCGGCTCGGCGATCAGCGCAGCGCGAAAATCGGCAATCTCCTGCTTCGATGCAGTCGGCCCGACCAGCATGCCGTAACCGCCCGAGCCATCGACCAGCTTCACCACAAGGTCGGCAAGGTTATCGAGGACGTATTTCAGCGCCTGCGGCTCGCGGCAGCGATACGTCTCGACATTGGGCAACCTGGCCTCGCCGCCCGAATAGAAGCGGACGATCTCGGGCATATAGCTGTAGATCGCCTTGTCGTCGGCAATGCCGTTGCCCGGCGCGTTGAGGATCGCGACATTGCCGGCGCGGTAGGCCGCCATGATACCGGGCACGCCGAGCATCGAATCCGGGCGGAAGACCAAAGGATCGAGGAAATCATCGTCGATCCGGCGATAGATCACATCGACCTTCACCCGCCCGGCAATCGTCTGCATCCAGACGACATCGTCATCGACCACCAGGTCCGCCGCCTCGACCAGCTCGACGCCCATCGAATCCGCCAGGAAGCTGTGTTCGTAATAGGCCGAGTTGAAATGGCCCGGAGTCAGCACGACGCAGACGGGCCGCGGATTGTTGCCCGGGGCGACTGACTGCATCGTCCGCAGCAGCATGTCCGGATAGCTGTCCACCGGCGCCACGCGGAAATCGCGGAACAGCTCGGGGCAGAGCCGGATCATCGCCTCGCGGTTTTCCAGCATGTACGACACGCCGGAGGGGGTGCGGGCATTGTCCTCCAGCACATAAAATTGGTCCGGTCCGGTGCGAACCAGGTCGATCCCGCAGATATGCGCCCAGATGCCATGCGGCGGGCGGACGCCGTCTACCTCGGCGCGGAACTGCTCGTTAAGGTAGATCAGCTCGGGCGGGATGATCCCCTCTTTCAGAATCCGGCGGGCGCCATAGATGTCTTCAAGGAAGGCGTTGATCGCCTCGACCCGCTGGACCAGCCCTTCGGAGAGCCGCTGCCATTCGCCGGCGAGGAACACGCGGGGCACGATGTCGAACGGGATGATCCGCTCCGCCGCCTCGGTGTCGCCATAGACGGCGAAGGTGATGCCCAGCTGGCGGAATGCTGCTTCGGCGGATTGCTGGCGGCGCTGCAGCTCTGCAGCATCCGTATCGACCAGCCATTGCGAAAGCGCAGCAAACTCGGCGCGCGGACGCTCAGGCCCGCCATGCCCCCAGATTTCGTCGAACGCGTTCGCTGCCCCCATGCGCCTCCCAAATGCCGGAAAGACCGACTGGTTGCATGCTGCAACGCTTTGTTGCGTTGCACAAGGGGGCAGTAACTATGCCGTCAGCTGGCGTATTTGACGCTGCAGCCATAGGGCCGCGTCTCGGGCATCGACACCGGCTTGCCCGCGCGCATCTCCGCGAGCGCCGCCAGCACATGGTTGCGCGCGCCCTTGATGTCCGCGACGTCGGCGGTCGGCTTGTCATCGATCCCGCCCTTGTAGGCGAGCTGGCCCTTGCCATCGATGATGTAGAGATGCGGGGTCGTCTTGGCGCCATAGCCCTTGCCGACCAGCCCCTTGGGATCGAGCAGATAGGCGGTGGGCTTCGCCTTGGCATCGGCGACGAACTTCTGTGCTTCCGGCCCGCTCATATGGCCTTGCTGGCCCGGCGCGCCCGAGTTGATCGTCAGCCACACCACGCCCTGGGCTGTCGCCGCGGCCTGGGTCTTCTGCATGTTGCCGCTGCCATAATGCTTCTTCACGAAGGGGCAGCCGGGGTTGTTCCACTCGAGCACCACGGTCTTGCCGCGATAGGCCGAAAGATCGACGACCTTGCCGTGCATGTCGAAGGCGCGGAAATTGGGGACGGTCTGGGCGACATCGGGTTCGGCGGGCAGCGGCGCCGCGACCAGCGCAGCGACGGCGATTGCGGCTCCGAACAGGACAGGACGAGTCATGGTTGCGCTCCTCTTCTGATCCCCCGCCCCTGTTTCCCGGGCTCTATTTGCCGGCGGCAAGGTCCTGCAGCACCCCCTGGGTCAGGATCTGGGGCAGGACTCGCGGCTCGGCCTCGCCGGGCTTGTACCACAGATAGAGCGGCACGCCTGCACGATTGTGCCGCTCGATGAAGCGGCCGAGCACGGGATCGCCATCGGTCCAGTCGCCGACCAGCACGGTGACCTTGTTGTCGGCCAGCGCCTTTTCCACGGCTGCGGTCTCGATCACCGCCTTCTCGTTGACCTTGCAGGTGAGGCACCAGTCGGCAGTGAAATAAGCGAAGACCGGCTTGCCCTGCGCGGTCAGTTCGGCCAGCCGCGCTTCGCTGAACTTCTCGCCGCCGGAGACCGCCTTTGCCTCCGCCGGCGCGGTCTGCACCCAGGCAATTGAGCTGATAGCGATTAGCAATAGCACCCCCGCGGGCAACCAGGCGAGCGTCTTGCCCCGCCGCTGGCGCAGGCCGGTCCACCACAGGCCGAGCGTTGCCAGCAGCGCGGCGGCGAGGCCGAGTGTCATGCCGGAAATGCCTGCCTGTTTGCCCAGCACCCAGGCGAGCGCCAGCGCGGTGAGGAACATGGGCACCGACAGGATACGGCGGAGCGTCTCCATCCAGGCACCGGGCTTCGGCAGCAACCGGCGCAGCGCGGGGATGAAGCCGAGCAGCAGGAACGGGAGCGCAATGCCAAGGCCGAGCCCGCCGAACACTGCCAATGCGGCCGGCCAGGGAAGGACAAGTGCCGCCCCGAGCGCCGCGCCCATGAACGGGCCGGTGCAGGGCGTAGCGACGAAGGCGGCGAGCGCGCCGGTCATGAAGGCACCGCCGGTGCCCCTGGATGCCGCGCGATTGACGAAGCCCGGGGCCGACAGCTCGAACAGGCCGGCGAGGTTAAACGAAATGCCCGTGACCAGCAGCAGCAGCACCAGGATCACGCGCGGGTCCTGCAGCTGGAATGCCCAGCCGAGCGTCGCTCCGCCGGCCCGGAGCGCCAGCAGCGCGCCGCCCAGCGAGAGGCAGACCAGCACGACGCCTGCGGTATAGGCCAAAGCCTCGGCGCGCGGGCTGCCACCCTCGGCATTGGCCTTGGCGAGGCTCAGCGCCTTGAGGCTGAGGATCGGGAAGACGCAGGGCATGATGTTGAGGATCAACCCGCCCAGCACTGCGCCAAGAAACGCGAGGACCGCGCCGCTCCACGGGAGTTGTTCAGGAGCAGCGGTGGCGGCGGGCGGGACGGTGCCAGGCACTGCCTTGACCCAGAAGCCCTGCTTGCCGAACGCCAGCAGCCCCTCGATCGGGCCGACCGACTTCACGCCTGCGGTATCGACCACCACGCGGTCGCCATCGCGCACCACCTTCTGGGGCGCTGCATAGTCGAACGCACCGTGGGTGGCGGGGAAGAAATAGCCCTCCCCTTCCGTCTTGGCGGCGGCGGGGAACGGCACGGCGAGGCGGAGTGCCTTGCCGATAACCTGATAGGTTCCTTCCGCCCCCAGCGGCTTGGGCAATGCCGCACGCCAGGCATCGAACTGATCGCGGAGCCCCGGCGCGACGCTCCCGTCGCCAATCTGGAGATCGGTCGCGAGGTCAGCCTTGCCCGGCACGCAGATTGCGTCGGTGCAGACCAGGTAATTGAGCTTCACCCGCACCGGGAAGGCGCCCTTCGCATCCGCCGGGATCCTGAGCGTCACCAGCGGCGCGAACGGGCCCTCGTACACATAGTTCATCAGCCCGGCGATCGTCAGCCGCTGCGGCACCGGGTAGCGGAACTCGCCCACGGTCGCGCCCTTGGGCAGTGTCCATTCGGCGCGGGCGGGCAGGCCGGCATCGCCCGGATTGAGCCAATAAGCGTGCCAGCCCTTTTCGGGCACCGAGGCGAAGGCGAGCGTGACTTCGCTGCCGGGCGCGGGATGGTCGCTTTCGGCGACCAGCGCGATCTTCACATGTTCCTCACCCGGCGCCTGGGCTATCGCCACACCGGAAAACAACCAGAGCATCAACGCCATCAATCCGAAACGAACCGCCGTCATGGAGCGTCCTTGCCGTGGAAGAGCTGTTGGCCCAATAGCATCCCGGCAGGATTTGCACACGCCGGAGGTGGCCCAAGCATGAAGTCGTTCCGTCCGCTCGCGGCAGCCGCCGCGCTGCTCGCCACAACCCCGCTCGCCGCGCAGGAGACGCCACCGCCGGCGCAGACCGTGCCATCCGAAGCGCCGCGCGCCGCGCCGTCGCTCGTCGTGGTGATCTCGGTTGACCAGTTCTCGGCCGATCTGTTCGCGGAATATCGCGCGCAGTTCACTTCGGGTTTCGCGCGGCTGATGTCGGGCGCGGTCTTCCCTTCGGGCTATCAGAGCCATGCGGCGACCGAGACCTGCCCGGGCCACTCGACGATCCTGACCGGCGACCACCCGTCGAAGACCGGTATCATCGCCAATGACTGGACCGACTTCAACGCCCCGCGCGAGGACAAGACCGTCTATTGCGCCGAGGACGAAAGCGTTCCGGGCACCAATTCGAACAACTACACCGTCTCGGACAAGCATCTGAAGGTGCCGACGCTGGGCGAGTGGATGAAGCTTGCCGATCCGGCCAGCCGCGTCGTCTCGGTAGCCGGCAAGGACCGCGCCGCGGTGATGATGGGCGGGCACAAGACCGACGAGATCTGGTGGTGGAACGGCAAGGCGTTCGTTTCCTATGCCGGCCGCACCGAGCCGGCGATGGTCACCCGGATGAATGCCAATGTGACCCAGCGCATTTCCGAAGCGCAGGAAGCCCTGCCGCTGCCGCCCTTCTGCGAAGCGCGCAGCCGTGGCTTCCAGCTCAACGCGACCCGCAATGCCGGCGCCGGCCGCTTCGCCCGCGCCGCGGGCAACAGCACTGCCTTCCGCGCTTCGCCCGAGTTCGACGAAGCGATCGTCGCGACCGCGGCCGGCCTCGCCACCGACATGAAGCTCGGCCAGTCGGGCCATACCGACCTGCTGATCGTCGGCGCCTCGGCCACCGACTATGTCGGCCACACGCTGGGCACCGAAGGCAGCGAGATGTGCCTGCAGCTGCTCTCGCTCGACCAGACGCTGGGCAAGCTGTTCGCCGTGCTCGACAAGACCGGCGTCGACTATGCCGTGGCGCTGACCGCCGACCATGGCGGCCATGACTTCCCCGAGCGCAACCGCGAGCATGCCGCGCCGATGGCCGCGCGCGTCTCCAAGGAACTCAGCGCAAAGACGATGGGCCTGGCGATCGGTACCGCGCTGGGCATCAAGGGTCCGGTGCTGGTCGGCGGCAATTCGGGCGACGTCTGGTTCTCGCCCGAGCTGACCAAGGCCGACCGCACCCGCGTGCAGGCTGAAGCGATCAAGCGCTACATGGCCAATCCGCAGGTGGAAGCGGTATTCACCCGCGTCCAGATCGCGGCGACTCCGATCGTCCACACCCCGCCCGAGACCTGGAGCCTGCTCGAGCGCGCCCGTGCCTCATATGACCCGCAGCGCTCGGGCGACCTGGTGATCGCGCTCAAGCCGCGCGTCACCCCGATCGCCGGCACGGAGGGCGGCTCGATCGCCACTCATGGCAGCTTCTGGGACTATGACCGCCGCGTGCCGATGCTGTTCTGGCGCAAGGGCATGACCGGCTTCGAGCAGCCGCTGTCGGTGGAGACGGTGGACATCGCCCCGACGCTGGCCGCGCTGATCCATGTGCCGGTGCCGGTGGAGATCGACGGCCGTTGCCTCGATCTGGATGCCGGGGCTGGGGATACGTGCAAGTGAACTGACTTAAGCCCCTCCCCTTCGGGGGAGGGGCTAGATTGGTTCTTAACGCCGCCGCTCGAAGATGCGGATACCCGGCCCCAGATCGTTCTGCCCGAGCGGCCCGACCTGCCCGGTAAAGTCCGCCACGAACGCCGGATTGCCCGGCGCGCCCGGCGCCAGTGTCGCGGTGTTGCCCTCGATGCGCAGGCCGGTCGACGGATAGGTCCGTCCCTCTGCCGCGACCACGATCAGGCCCGAGCTGTTCTCCTTGCGCGGTCCCTGAACGAAGGTGTTGCCGGCAATCAGCCCGGTGCCGCCCTCGCTCAGATCGATCATGTAGTTGGTCTTGTTGCCCTTCGAATCGTCGAAGCTGTTGCCGGTGATCGTCACCCGGCGGGCGCGCAGCTTGACGTAATGGCCGCCGGTGCCGCGCTCGAAGCGCGAATTGGTGACGACCACGTCGCCGTCCACCGCGAGGTAGATCGAATGGCTGCAATTCTCGGTCTCGCACTGGCCGAGGCCGGCGAAGGTGGTGTGATCGATCGTGATCCGGCGCACCGTCTCATGCCCGCCGCCGAGAATGCCTTCCTGGCTATCGAGAAACATCGAGTTGGTGACGGTGAGGTCTCCCATCTCGATGCGGATGCCGGCGCCATTGCCGTCGGGCACCGAGAAGCCGCGGAAGACAATGCCATCGACCACCGAGCCGCGGCCGCGCAGCACGAACGCGGCCTTTTCCTCGCAGACCTGGTTCTCGAAGATCGCGGTACCGGGCTGGACTGCCTTGAAGGTGATCTTGCCGCCGGTCTGCACCGTGCAGTCATGATAGGTGCCGGGCGCGATCAGGATCGTCGCGGTGCCGTCACGCACCGCGCTGACTGCGTCGTCGAGCTTGGAAAAGCCCTGGCCGGTCTCGGCAATGACGAAGGGGACCGTCCGCTGCGCCGTAGCGGGCGCGGCGATGAGGACGAGGGCGGCGAGGATTGGCAAGCGCATGCTGAGCCTATGCGGCATGAGGCGTTAAATCTCCCCTTACCGTCATCCCGGCGAAAGCCGGGATCTCGTGCGGCTCCTTCCCCGCGCCCTCGCCTGAGATCCCGGCTTTCGCCGGGATGACGGCTATAGATCGGATTACGGTTATTTGAGCGCTTTGATGATCCCCGAGAAGTCGAGCCCCGCGCCTTCGCCATCGACGAACGCTTGGTAGAGTTCCTCAGCACGCGTTCCCATCGGCACGTTCGCGCCAACGCTCGCCGCGGCTTCCAGCGCCAGTTTCAGGTCCTTGAGCATCAGCGGTGCGGCGAACCCGCCCTGATAGTCGCGATCGGCCGGGCTTTCGGGTCCAACGCCGGGGACCGGACAATAGCTGGTCATCGACCAGCTCTGCCCCGAACTGACCGAAGCGATGTCATAGAAGCGCTGGGCGTCGAGCCCCAGCTTCTCGGCCAGCGCAAAGGCTTCGCAGGTGGCGATCATCGTTGCGCCAAGGATCATGTTGTTGCAGATCTTGGCGCCCTGCCCCGCCCCGCTGGCACCGGCATGGATCACCGCCTTGCCCATGTCGGCGAGGAAGGGCTCGGCGCGGCCGAACGCCTGCTCCGTGCCGCCGACCATGAAAGTGAGTGTACCGGCATTGGCCGCGGCGATCCCGCCCGAGACCGGCGCATCGACTGCCATCAGCCCGCGCCCCGTCGCCGCTTCCGCCACGCGGCGGGCGGTATCGACGTCGATCGTCGAGCAATCGATCAGGATCGCGCCGGGGGCGGCACTTTCGAGCAGCACGTCGGTATAGGTGGCTTCGACGTGCCTGCCGGCGGGCAGCATGGTGATCACCGCTTCGGCACCTTCGACCGCTTCGGCCGCGCTGGCGGCAGGCAGGCATCCGGCGGCCTTCGCCTTGTCGAGCGCATCCTGGCTCAGATCGAAGGCGCGGACATCATGCCCCTTCTTGGCAAGGTTCGCGGCCATGCCGCCGCCCATATTGCCCAGGCCGATAAATGCTACGCGTGCCATGGTCTTCCTCTCTCAATTCGTCATCCCGGCTTTCGCCGGGGTGACGACTATATTCCTTACTTCCCCGTCCAGTTCCCCGGACGCTTCTCGACGAATGCGGTCATGCCTTCCTTCTGGTCGGCAGTGCCGAACAGCGCGTGGAACAGCCGGCGCTCGAAGGCGACGCCCTGGGCAAGACCCGTCTCGAAGGCGGCATTGACCATTTCTTTGTTCGCCAGGACGGCGAGCGGCGCCATGCCGGCGATCGCCTGCGCGGTCTTCACCGCTTCCTCGACCAGATCGGCCGCCGGAAGTATGCGGCTGACCAGTCCGGCACGCTCGGCCTCGGCGGCGTCCATCATCCGGCCGGTGAGGCACATCTCCATCGCCTTGGCCTTGCCGACCGCGCGCGTCAGCCGCTGCGAACCGCCCATGCCGGGCGAGACCGCCAGCTTGATCTCGGGCTGGCCGAATTTGGCGTTGTCGCCCGCCAGGATGAAGTCGCACATCATCGCCAGCTCGCAGCCGCCGCCGAGCGCATAGCCGGAGACCGCGGCGATGACCGGCTTGCGGGTGCGGGTGAACACGTCCCACCCGGCGAAGAAGTCATGGCCGTACATGTCGGCAAAGCCCTGGGCCTGCATCTCCTTGATGTCAGCGCCGGCGGCGAACGCCTTTTCGCTGCCGGTGATCACCGCGCAGCCCCGCGACGGATCGGCGTCGAACGCCTTCATCGCGTCGAGCAATTCGGACAGGATCTGGCTGTTGAGCGCATTGAGCGCCTGGGGGCGGTTCAGCGTGACAAGCGTCGCGGCGCCGCGCTGCTCGACGAGGATGGTTTCGTAGCTCATGGGCTTCCTTTCAGGCCGGGGTCCATGCCTCGCCTACAGGCAGAGGCGCGAAAATCTGATCGATGCTGTCGTCGCTGACGCCCTCAAGCGTAGCAGGCCTCCACGCTGGCGCATTGTCCTTATCGACGATCAGCGCGCGGACGCCCTCGATGAAGTCATGGCTCTGCGCGACGCGGCTGCCGATGGCGTATTCCTGTGCCATCTCCTCGGCGAAGCTGGCCTGGGCGCGGCCTTCGCGGACGAGGCGCAGCGAGACCTTCATCGATTGCGGCGACTTGGTGCGCAGCGTGGCGAGCTGGGCAGCGGCCCATTCGCCGCCATCGGCTTCAAGCGCAGCGAAAATCTCCTCGACGGTTTCGCTGGCGAACAGGCGGTCGATCGCCTCGCGGTGCGCCGCGAGGCGCGACTCCGGCACCGGAACGGCCAGTTCGGACAGGATCGCCTCGACCGCAGCCGGGTCGGCCGCGATGCGTGCCTTGGCGTCTTCCAGCGCCTCGGCGGGCAGATACTGCGTGGCGAGACCGAGCGCGAGGCACTCGGCACCGTCAAGGCGGTGACCGGTCAACGCGAGATACTCGCCCACCTTCCCCGGGAGCCGCGACAGGTACCAGCCGCCGCCGACATCCGGGAACAGGCCGATGCCGGTCTCGGGCATGGCGAATTTGGTGTTCTCGGTTGCCACCCGGTACTTTGCCGGCTGCGAGATGCCGACGCCGCCGCCCATGGTGATGCCGTCCATGAACGCCACGATCGGCTTGTCATAGGTGAACATCGCGTGGTTGAGCCGATACTCGGTGCGGAAGAACTCCCGCGCCGCCGCACCGTCCCCCGCGCCGCTCTCGGCGATCATGCGGATATCGCCGCCGGCGCAGAAGCCCCTGCCCACGGCATGATCGATCAGTACGATCTCCACGGCGGGATCGTTACGCCATGCCGCCAGCGCTTCGAGCATCGCGGCGCACATGCCGGTGTTGAGCGCATGGATCGCCTTGGGCCGGTTGAGCCGGATGCGGCCTGCCTTGCCTTCGGTCTGAATCAGAGCATCGTCGGTCACTGGCGGGTGAGCTCCCGGCCGATAATCATCCGCATGACTTGGTTGGTGCCCTCCAGGATCGAGTGGACGCGCAGGTCGCGCCAGAAGCGCTCGATCGGATAGTCCATCAGATAGCCATAGCCGCCGTGCAGCTGGAGCGCACGGTCCACGACCGAGCTGCCGGTGTCGGTGGCGAGGCGCTTGGCCATGGCGGCGAATTTGGTCTTGTCGGGCACGCCGGCGGTCACCTTGGCGGCTGCGAGATAGAGCAGCGCGCGGGCGGCCTCCAGCTCGGTCGCCATGTCGGCCAGCACGAACTGGGTGTTCTGGAAGTCCGCGATCGGCTTGCCGAACTGCTGCCGGTCCTTTGTGTACTGCACCGCCTCATCGAGGCAGCGCTGTGCGCCGCCAAGCGAGCAGGCACCGATATTAAGCCGTCCGCCATCGAGTCCCATCATCGCAAAGCGGAAGCCCTCGCCCTCACCGCCTACGCGGTTCGAGACCGGCACGCGGACGTCCTCGAACGTCACCTGACGCGTGGGCTGCGAATGCCAGCCGAGCTTGCGCTCATTGGCGCCGAAGGAGACACCCGGCATGTCCTTCTCGATCACCAGGCAGGAAATGCCCTTGGGTCCCTCCTCGCCGGTGCGGACCATGGTGACATAGATCTCGTTCTCGCCGGCGCCCGAGATGAACTGCTTCGAGCCGTTGACGACATAGTGATCGCCGTCGACCACCGCGCGCGTCTTGAGCGCGGCGGCGTCCGAGCCCGAACTCGGCTCGGTCAGGCAATAGCTGGCGATCCGCTCCATCGTGATCAGCGAGGGGAGATACTTCGCCTTCAGCTCGGCGCTGGCGAAGGTGTCGATCATCCAGCTCGCCATGTTGTGGATCGAGATGAACGCGCTGGTCGAGGGGCAGCCATAGGCCATCGCTTCCATGATCAGCGCCGCCTCCAGCCGGCCAAGCCCGATCCCGCCGCTTTCCTCGGAGACGTAGATCGAGGCGAAGCCGAGCTCGGCCGCCGCCTTGATCGTATCGCGCGGGAAGATGTGCTTCTCGTCCCATTCCGCCGCATGCGGGGTGATCGCATCGGCGGTGAATTTCCGGGCCATCTCCTGGATGGCGCGCTGGTCGTCGGTAAGGTCGAACTGGGTCATTGAGCCTTCTCATGCAGCACCCGCTCGGCAAAGAGCGGGTTGGCGATCTTGAGGTCGTTGCGGTCGTAATAACGGGGCGGCGGGACTTTCTTTTCCCACGCCATCTGCTCAGTGAGCGTGCCGTTGGTCCAGGGCACCTCTGGCATCGCCAGATAGATCGGATCGGCATAGGCAAGATCGGGGGTGATGATCTCCCAGCCGTGCTTGCGCAGCGCGTCGATCAGGTCGCCGATGAACAGGGCGGCGATGTCGGTCTCGTGCAGCAGCATCACATGCGCGGGCGAGCGGCCGATCGTCTTGATCGCCAGATCGTCGGCGAAGTCGGCGGCCTTTACATGGCTTTCGACATAGAGATCGCGCAGCCCCTCCATGTCGATCGTCTTGCCGGCCTTCTTCGCGGCGATCGTCAGCCCTTCGATATTCCAGTCGGACGCCTCGGCGGTGACATGGCCGTTACGGATGCCGCGCGCGGCCAACCCGGCGCGGACCGCGGCGACCTTGGCCTTGTCCGGCCCGCCTTCGTCGAGGAACGGGAAGCGCAGCCAGCGACGCGAATTGGGCTGCTTGTCCAGCCAGTCCTGCGCCTTGCTCACCTGATCGAGGAATTCCTCGGTACTCACTTTGGACAGATGCGGGTGCAGCCAGGTGTGGTTGGCGAGGATATTGCCGGCAGCGAGATAGGCGCGGATGCGGCGCATCGCGGCCTTGCCGGCAGCGCCATTGTCGATCCGGCCGGGATTGAGGAACAGGGCGACCTGACTGACTCCGCGCGAACGCAGCACGGCGATCAGCTTGCGGGTGCGCTCGTCCTCGGTGAGGAAGGCGCCGGCGCCGCGCGGCACATCATCGAAGCTGAACGCGATCCGCTTGGCCGCCGCCTGCACGGGCTGCGCCCTGGCGTTCGACACCGGATCGGCCCGCACCACGAGCATCAGCGCGCCGATGAATAGCAGCAGCCGGATCATTCGCTTCTCCCCCTTCGAAGACGGCGCGAGCCTAACCGATCCGATAGCCGCCTGTCGCGCCCGACTGGCGCACAACCGTCCCGGATCGGCGCGCCCGATCAGCCCATCGTCGGGATGATGAAGGCGCTGTCGCCCGTGCCGCCGCCATCGGGCCAGCGCTGGGTGATCGTCTTCACCTTGGTCCAGAACTTCACGCCTTCCATGCCGTGCTGGTTGGTGTCGCCGAACGCCGAGCGCTTCCAGCCGCCAAAGGTGTGATAGGCGACCGGCACCGGGATCGGCACGTTGATGCCGACCATGCCGACATTGACGCGCGCGGCGAACTCGCGCGCGGCATGGCCGTTACGGGTGAAAATCGCGACACCGTTGCCGTACTGATGATCGCTCGGCAGCTTGAGCGCAGTCTCGAAGTCCGGCGCGCGGACGATCTGGAGGACGGGACCGAAAATCTCTTCCTTGTACGCCTGCATGTCCGGCGTGACGCGGTCGAACAGGCTAGGTCCGATGAAGAAGCCCTGCTCATGGCCCTGCAACTGGAAGCCGCGGCCATCGACGACGAGCTCGGCACCTTCGTCGACGCCGGTCTGAATCCAGTTCTCGACCCGCTGCTTGTGCGCGGCATTCACCACCGGGCCGTAATGCGCCTCGGCATCGGTGGATACACCGACCCGCAGCGCCTCGATCGCCGGGATCAGTTTTTCGCGCAGGGCATCGGCCGTCTTGTCGCCGACGGGGACGACCACCGGCAGCGCCATGCAGCGCTCGCCGGCCGAGCCGAAGGCAGCACCGGAGAGGTCCGCCACCACCTGATCGAGATCAGCATCGGGCATGACGATGCCGTGGTTCTTCGCCCCGCCCATCGCCTGGACACGCTTTCCGGCCTCGACGCCGCGGCGATAGACATAGTGCGCGATGTCGGACGAGCCGACGAAGCTCACCGCCGAGATCGCTGGGTGATCGAGGATCGCGTCGACCATTTCCTTGTCGCCGTGGACGACCTGCAGGATGCCCTCGGGCGCGCCGGCCTCTAGCATCAGCTCGGCAAGGCGCACCGGCACGCTGGGATCGCGCTCGGAGGGCTTGAGGATGAAGGCATTGCCGCAGGCGATGGCGACGCCAAACATCCACATCGGGATCATCGCCGGGAAGTTGAACGGGGTGATGCCCGCGCCGATGCCGAGCGGCTGGCGCATCGAATAGACGTCGATGCCGGGGCCGGCGCCCTGGGTGTACTCACCCTTGAGGACATGCGGGATGCCACAGGCGAATTCGATGACTTCAAGGCCGCGCTGGATGTCGCCCTTGGCGTCGGCGATCACCTTGCCATGCTCGGAGCTGAGCAGGTGCGCCAGCTCGTCCATGTTCTTCTCGACCAGCGCCTTGAAGGCGAACATCACGCGGGCGCGGCGCTGCGGGTTGGTCGCGGCCCAGCCGGGCTGGGCGGCCTGGGCGGCGGCGATCGCCTTATCGAGATCGGCTTGGCTGCCGAGCTGGACCTGCGCCTGCACCTGGCCGGTATTCGGGTTGAACACTTCGCCCTGGCGGGCGCCGGCGCCGCCGGCGTGGCCGACGATGACATGGTCGATGTTACGCACCATTCTTCTCCTGCTTCGGGCTCTTGCGGCCCGACTCACTGTGTAATTTAATTACGCAGTGGCACAAGAAACGGTCGCTGTCACGCGCCGCTCGACGGGGTGCCTCATTGCGTGGCGAAGCCGATAGGCACGGGCAACAGCCGGCCATTGGCATCGCCGATCACCATCACCTCGACCCCGAACGCGTCGCGCAGATTCCGATGCTCCAGCACCTCGCGCGCCGGCCCGAAGGCGAGCATGCGCCCCTGGCCCAGCAGCAGCACGTCATCGGCCAGCCGCGCGGCAAGGACCGGATCGGCAAGGGTGACGATCACACCCATCCCCAGCTGCGCGGCGGCCCGCAGCTGGCCGATCCGGGCAAACTGGGTGACCGGATCGAGCATGCTCAACGGATCCGCCGCGAACAGCCAGCTCGGCTTTGCCCCGATCGCATCGGCAAGATCGACCGGCCGCTTGCCGAACAACCCCCGCCGACTCTCTCCCACCAGCGTGATCGCAGTGGCGCGCTCCCCCTTGGTAAGGCGCCCGATCAGCCGTCCGCCCAGCCGGATCTGCCCGGCATCGAGATCGGCCCGCCCGGCAAGCGCACGCAGCAGCAACGCCTTGCCGGCCCCCGCTCCGCCCAGCACCACCGTCACCCGTCCCGGTTCCAGCACCGCATCGACGCCGTCGATCATCCGCCGGTCGCCATGGCTGAGCGCCAGATTGTCGATGCTGATCTTCATGGCCTCACCCTAGCCAGCGGCGGATGACGCCATGGTTACAGCCGTGCCCGGGATTTTTCGCAAGAAATCGCCCGTAACCCGCGAAAAAATGCGCATTGTCTCGGTACTGTAACGCTCGGCTAAGCGCGCATTTACCAAGTGCCTCCTATCCGGCAGCCAATGTCTCTTGCCGATCCCCCTGCGCCCCGCGGCACCTGGCTCACCGAGCGCGAGCTCAACCCGCCATTGCTCACGCTCACCGACACGATGTGGCGGGCGGCCGAGCTGTTCGGCAGCGACCCCGAGCTGCGCCTGGTGGCGATCGTCGACGCACAGGAGCGCCCGCTCGGCGCGATCTTCGAGAAGGACGTGCGGCGGCTGCTGCTCAATCCCTTCGGCCATGCCCTGATGCGCAACCCGAGCTACGGCGCAGCGGTGTCGCGCTATGTCCGCGAATGCCCGGTCGCCGAGATGAGCGACGATCTCGGCCGGCTGATGGAGACCTATCGCGCCTCGGGCGGCAGCGAGGGCATGATCCTGGTGCGAAATGGCCGGGTTCAGGCAACGGTGAACAATCGCCGCCTCGTCCATCTCGCCGCCGAGCGTGAGGTCGCTCAGGCCCGCGCACAGGTCGAACGCGCCGCGCGGATTGAAGCGGCCAGCAAGCGCTTCGAGGCGCAGGTGGAGGCGCTGTCGCGCGACATGGGCTCGCTATCCACTGAACTCGAGCAAGGCGCGCTGGCCACTGCCGACCGCGCCAGCGGCGTCGGTGAACGTGCGGTGGCGGTGGCGACCGCAGCCTCGCAGACCAGCGACAACATGGCGGAGATCGCCGCGCGCGGTCGCGACCTCGCCGGTTCGCTCTCCAGTATCGGCCATAACACCAGCGATGCGCGTCAGGCGGCAAAGGCGGTGTATGAGCTGGTCGAGACCGGCAGTGCGCGCACCCGTGACCTGCTCCAGTCCGCCCAATCGATCGATTCGGTGATCGGGCTGATCAGCGACATTGCCCGACAAGTGAATCTGCTGGCGCTCAACGCCACGATCGAGGCCGCGCGCGCCGGCGAGGCCGGGCGCGGCTTCACCGTCGTAGCCAATGAAGTGAAGCAGCTCTCTACCCAGACCGGCATCGCCGCCAACCGGATCACCGCGCATGTCCGCGAGATCCGCGGCGGCATCGATGAAGTCGCCGCCGGGCATGAACGGGTCGAACAGGCGATCGGCGCGATGGCTACGCTGGCCGACGCAGTCGAGAGCGCCGTCGCCCGGCAGGAGGACGCTACCCGGACGATCGCCCGCAATGTCGATGAGGCAGTGCATGCCAGCACCGGCATCCAGCGCGATATCGAAGCGATCGGCGGCACCTCGCTCGACGCCTCGCATCAGGCCCGGGCGATGCGCGACGTGGCGTGCCGGCTGCATGACGGCGCCGATGCGCTGTCCGGCCAGGTACATGCGTTCCTGGCGGAGCTGCGCGTCGCCTAGCCCTTGGCGGTGACGATCTCGATCCGCACCGGCATCCACACTTTGCCGTTGCGGAACTGCGCGCGGCAACTCTCGATCAACAGCGCGCGTGCCTTGTCTTGGGCTTCTTGCGGAGCCCCACGCAGCGGCCCTGCGGCCATGGACGACGAGACGAGCAGGAAATCGGCCGCTTCCTCCGGCGTGGCGCCCGGTACCGGCAGATCGCCGTACCAGCTCTGGCTGGCCGCATCCTCGAAGCCCGCAGCTTCGAGCAGCGCGATCAGCTTTACAGGATTGCCATAGCGCACCGGGCTCGGCGCGTCGGGATCGGCGGGCGGAACCTCGACAACCGATGCCACCGCTGCGCGGATCTTCGCCATGAAGCCGACTTCCGCCGGAGGGCCCCAAACCGCGAAGGCGAGCTTGCCGCCCGGCGCCAGCCAATGGCGCAGATTGGCGAAGGCCGCTGCGGGATCGTCAAAGAACATCACCCCGAATCGCGAGGCCAGCCGGTCGAAAGGCTGCTCCGGCCGCCACTCGGCGCAATTCGCCTCGACGAATCGCGCGACATCGCCCGCCCGCGCGGTCGCCGCTGCAACCAGGTCCGCGGAAATGTCGAAGCCTGTGACTTCGCTGCTGGCGGGGGCCGCTGCCGCAATGGCGCGGGTGGTGCCGCCGCCGCCACAGGCGATCTCGCCGATTCGGTACGGGGCATCCAGCGCCAGCGTTTCGAGGAGCGGCGCATCGACCGGCGCGAGCATCGCCTCCATGCCTTCAAGCTGGTCGCGCCACTGGGCCCCGCGGTCGCCGGCCCAATCATATTCGGAGGGTTTTTCCTGCATGGGAGACACCATGCGCCGATGCTCCGCGCGGCGCCAGCGCAGACAAAGAAAAAGCCGCCAAGTCACTGACCTGGCGGCTTTTCTATATGGTGGGCGTGGCAAGGATTGAACTTGCGACCCCTGCGATGTCAACACAGTGCTCTACCACTGAGCTACACGCCCACGGGCCCGTAGGCCGAAACGAGAAGCGGGCCTTTAACGGGGGTTTTCAGACCGCGCAAGCACGCTTCTCAAGTTTTTTGCGGCGCAGCCAAAAAAGACCTCAATTAAATCCCGCATTCTCCGCTTCGAACAGCCGATCGACCTCCAAAACCAGGTCGCGCAGATGGAAGGGCTTGGAGAGCACCTTGGCCTGCGGCATCTGCTTGCCGGCCTTCAGCGTCACCGCCGCGAAGCCGGTGATGAACATCACCCGCATGTCCGGCGCGATCTCGCTCGCCTTCTGGGCCAGCTCGATCCCGTCCATCTCGGGCATCACGATATCGGTGAGCAGCAGGTCGAAGCGATCGGACTCGAGCAGCGGCATCGCCGCAGTGCCACGATCGACCGCACTGACCGCATAGCCCGACCGCTCCAGCGCCCGGGTAAGGTATTCCCGCATCACGCGGTCATCCTCGGCCAGCAGAATTCGGATCATGTTTCCCCACTCGAAATCAACAGGACTCCTCCTATACCGGAAGCCCTTAAGATTTTGCGCCCCCATCCTGTCGCACGGCATTGCGGCGAGGCCAAGGCCCGCATAATCATGGTGTCGTGACTGACGCCACCTTCGTCCGCCATGGCCCCGCCGAGCCGCTGAGTCCGGTGATTCTGTCGGTGCCGCATGCCGGGCGCGACTATCCCGAAGCGCTGCGCAGTGCGATCCGCGTGCCGCTTGCCGCGCTGCGCGGGCTGGAGGATCGCCATGCCGATGCGATCGCCCTTGCCGCCCGGCGCGAGGAAACCCTGTTCGTAGCCACCCGCGCCCGCGCCTGGATCGATCTCAACCGCGCCGAGCATGAGCGCGATCCCCGGCTCGATGACGGTGCCTGGCCGCATGGCGCGCCGCTCTCCACCAAGGTCCGCTCGGGGCTGGGGCTGGTGCCGCGCCGGGCAGGCAGCGCCGGCGACTTCTGGCAACGCCGCTTGAGCGCCGACGAGGTCCAGCAGCGCATCCATGCCGATCACCACCCCTGGCACGCGGCGATCGAAGCGGCACTGGCAGCGGCGCATATGCGCTTCGGCATAGCGGTGCTGCTCGACATTCATTCGATGCCCCCGCTCGGCAATCCGGCCACCGCCGCAAGGCTCGTGCCCGGCGACCGGTTCGGCAAGGCGGCGGCGGCGCGCTTCCTCGGCCGGATCGAAGGCGTGGCGCGCGCGCATGGCGTGCGGACTGCCGCCAACACCCCCTATTCCGGCGGGCATATATTGGAGCGCCACGGCAACCCGCGCCGGGGAATTCACGCGATCCAGCTCGAGTTCGACCGGTCGCTCTATCTCGATTCGATGCTCGATCAGCCGGGGCCGGGCATGGACAAGGCGGTGCGGCTGCTGCGCGACATCATCGATGCCGTGGCGGACGAGGCGCTTCCGGGCGCAATCGCGGCCGAGTAGCGCGTCCGCTTAGCGGCGCTCGGGCGGAATGTCCTTCACGCGCTGCGACAGTGCCCGAATATCATCGAGAGGATAGTTCAGCGAGCGGCGCTGGGTGGAAGGCGGTCGCATGGCTACGGACAGGCCGGGTCGCCATTCGGTTGCCGGACGGATCGGTCGCGGAGCAAATCCGCCGCCGCAATTCGGGCAGACGTTCAGCAGCTGCGTATCGACGCAATCGGCGCAGAAGGTGCACTCATAGGTGCAGATTCGCGCCTCGGTCGCTTCGGGTGGAAGATCGCGATCACAGAATTCGCAGTTCGGCCTGAGCTCAAGCGCCATTTGGATGCCCCCCCCCCTGTTGCAAGAGCCGTATTGCGGCACCGGCAACTCCGCAACGACGCGGCCAAGCGCACATAAAAAACCACCTCGTGGTTACCCACGAGGTGGCCAAGGTTCAGGGAGGAGACACGCCCGAGGGCGTGCCGTACAGCCTCACGAAAGGGGGGACATGAAGCCGTACAAGACCAAATATAATTGGGAGGCCGATTAGTTCAAGGGGCTGCGAGGGGCCGTTCTTGCAGAAAGATCAACCGTTTCGGCGATGCCCTGCACAGCCGCTGCGCCGCGATGACGCGCGCGCACAAAAAAAGCGGCCCAAAGCCGCCGGTCATCCTATCGGAAAGCACAGGTGCGGCGGCCCGAAGACCGGCCGCCGCACCCGAACCCTATCAGGCAGTCGGCTGCACGAGCTGCGGCTCGGGCATCTTACCCTGGCGCAGCTGGCGACCGAAGATGTCGCGCATCAGGCCCAGCGAGAAGAGGTGAGCGTAGATGAGCGGCAGCATGCCGTTCTGCACGATCTTGCGCAGCTGGTCGCCGCGCAGCTCGTTGAGCTTGTTCTCGTCGATCATCATGAAGCCGCGATAAACGAAGGGCTGGGCCGCGCCGTCGGGCTGGATGGTGACTTCACCGTCGATCAGCAGGTCGAGCTCCTTGAGCTCCTTCATGAACTGGCCGGTGCGGGCGCCTGCCTGCTCGAACTGCTCGTTGAACTGCAGGATGTTCTTGGTGGTCTCGCTCGGCTGGCCGTCGACGAACAGTGCATCGCCTTCCTCGAACGCGCCCACGGTGTCCGTGGTCGGGTCGAAGCAGAGCGACAGCTCGTCGCTGTCCGGACGCAGGCGCGCCAGCAGGTACGGATAGCGGCGGATATAGGCCGGGACGTAGAAGTTCGGCTCGTTGAGCGAACCATCCTCGTCGAAGAAGGTGTTGATGCCTTCGTTCAGGCCCATCAGCGCGAGCGGCACCGGCTCTTCGCCCTGCGAGAAGACGATCGGCATGAAGCGCTGCACCAGCGGGAATTCCTCGACGGTGACGGGAACTGCGTGCTGCTTCGCAAGGAACGGCGCCTTGTCGGCCGAGCGAATCTTGAAATCGGCGTGCTGCTGGCTCGAAAGCGGCTGCAGATCGTTGTAGAACAGAGGCAGCGACTGCTGCGGGGCGGAAGCCATCCTAAATCTCCTGGGAACAAAATGCTGGTATCTGGAATCCCGAGGCGCCGGTCTATGGGGTGTCTGCCTCCGGCGCAAGCGCCACTAGCTTGCCGGGATTGAGTATTCCGTGGGGATCCAGTGCCATTTTGATCGCCTTTAGTGCCGCAATGCGCGACGGCGGGCTCAAACGGGCAAGTTCATCGCGCTTCATCTGGCCGATGCCATGCTCGGCCGAAATCGATCCGCCCGCGGCCACTACCATCTCATAGACCAACCCGCTCGCAGCCTTTCCCTGCCCGACATACCAGGCATCGCGGTCCACGCCCGCCGGCGCACGGACATGAAAATGGACATTGCCGTCGCCCAGATGCCCGAAGCCGGTCGCGGTAACGCCGGGAAAGCGCAGCTCCACTTCCGCCGCCGCCTCGACCATGAAGCGCGGCATCCGATCCACCGGCACCGAAATATCGTGCTGCATCGCGGGCCCGGTCGCCCGCTCGGCTTCCGAGATCGAATCGCGGATATGCCAGAACGCCTGGACCTGCGCTTCGCTCGACGAAATCACTGCATCCTCGGCCAGCCCGGCCTCGAACACCGATTCGAGCAATCGCCCGAGCAACTCGCCCGGCGCCTCCGCCCCCACCTCGGTCGCCACCGATTCGATCAGCACATGCCAGGCATGCTCGCCGGCGAGCGGCGCCCGCGTTCCGGGGATCCGCTCGAGCACATGACCCAGGATCACCCCGGGCAGAATCTCAAAGCTCTCGATCGTGTTGGTCCGCGCCTCCATCAGCCGGAGGATCTTCAGCGCGTCCGCCGGGCTGGCGACGCCCACCCAGGCTGCCGCGCGATCGAGAATCGCCGGATAGAGCTGCAGCGTAGCGGCGGTAACGATGCCGATCGTGCCCTCCGCGCCGATCAGCAACTGAGTCAGGTCGTAGCCGCGATTGTCCTTCTTGAGCGGCGTCAGCCCCTCAAGGATCGAGCCATCGGGCAGCACCGCCTCCAGCCCCGCGACCAGATGGCGCATATTGCCGAAGCGCAGCACCTGGGTACCGCCGGCATTGGTGGAGACCAGCCCGCCGATCGTGGCGCTGCCCTTGGCGCCCAGCGTCAGCGGGAAACGGCGCCCCTGCGCCAGCGCGGCATCGTGGAGATTGGCCAGGATCACCCCGGCCTCGACCACGGCCAGATTGCCGACCGGATCGATCGATCGAATCGCGTTCATCCGCCGGGTGGAGAGCAGCAGCGCAGATCCGTCCCCGGGCGGAGTTGCACCGCCGACCATGCCGGTATTGCCGCCCTGGGGCACGATCTTCACGCCCAGCGCACCGGCAAGTTTGAGGATTTCCGCCACTTCCTGCGTCGATCCCGGCGAGAGCAGGGCCGGCGCGTTACCGTGGAAGCGGCCGCGCCAATCCGATTGCCAGGGGGCGATCTCCTGGGCGTCGGTGGTTACCGTTTTCGGCCCGAAGCGCTCCAAAACGGTATCGACGAGCTGCTGCTGTGCTGGTGTCATGGCATTTTTGGGCTAGCACGGTGCCCGGCAGTTCATCCACTGTTCAAACCTGGGTCGTACATAACAAACGCGAAATGCCGAATCCGTTTTCCGTAGCCTCCAGCCTGCTGCTTCTCGTCGCCGCGCCCAGCGCGGCGCCGACGGGTGCGCCCGACTGGAATATGGTCAGCTTCATGATCCGGCAGCAGGACCAGCAACAACAGCAGCGCGTTACGATCCAGGTGCCCCGCGTGACGATCACCAACAGCGCCACCATCGTCGTGCGCCGCGCTCCGCGCGTGATCGAAAAGAAGACCAAGGACTGCGTGAAGGTTCAGGACATTTCGGGCTTTGCCGGCGTCAACACGCAGGAAAGCGTCGACCTGGTGCTGCGCGACGGCTCGCTGCTGCGCGCCAAGCTGAGCCGCAATTGCCCGGCGCTGGGCTTCTACAACGGCTTCTATGTGAAGACGAACAAAGACCAGAAGATCTGCGCCGGACGCGATTCGATTCGCACCCGCGCAGGCCGATCCTGCGATGTTGAGGCCCTGAAGACGCTGGAATTGGCACGTTAGGCGCCTCGGCGCTTGACTTTCCTCACCAAATCCGCAAGCGCGTGAAGGCTTCGAGCGTGGGTACGCCACGCCGATTTTCCGGAAAATTGCATGAGCTTTGCCGATCTCGGCCTTTCTGACGAACTTCTGCGCGCAGTGACCGACGCGGGCTATACCGAGCCCACGCCCATCCAGCGCCAGGCCATTCCCAGCGTGCTGATGGGCAAGGACCTTATCGGCATCGCCCAGACGGGCACGGGCAAGACTGCGGCCTTCGTGCTGCCGATGATCGACGTTCTCGGCGAAGGGCGCACCCGCGCGCTGATGCCGCGCTCGCTGATCCTCGAGCCGACGCGCGAACTCGCTGCCCAGGTCGCCGAGAATTTCGAGAAGTACGGCACCCACCACAAGCTCTCCATGGCCCTGCTGATCGGCGGCGTGCAGATGGGCGACCAGGTGAAGGCGCTCGAAAAGGGCGTCGACGTCCTCATCGCCACGCCGGGCCGACTGATGGACCTGTTCGGCCGTGGCAAGATCCTGCTCACCGGCTGCAACCTGCTGGTGATCGACGAGGCGGACCGGATGCTCGACATGGGGTTCATCCCCGACATCGAGGAAATCTGCACCAAGCTGCCCAAGGACCGGCAGACGCTGCTGTTCTCGGCGACGATGCCGCCGGTGATCAAGAAGCTGGCGGACAAGTTCCTGAACGATCCCAAGCGGATCGAAGTCGCACGCCCGGCGACGACCAACACCAACATCACCCAGCGCATCGTCGAGACCTCGACGATGAAGAAGCGCGAGACGCTGCGCCGCCTGCTCGAGGCGGACAATGTCCAGACCGCGATCATCTTCTGCAACCGCAAGACCACGGTGCGCGAGCTCAACAAGAGCCTGCAGCGCCACCGCTTCCGCTCGGCCGAGATCCATGGCGACATGGAGCAGCCGCAGCGCCTGGCGGAGCTGGAGCGGTTCAAGAAGGGCGACGTGAACATCCTCGTTGCCTCGGACGTCGCGGCCCGCGGGCTCGACATCAAGGGCGTCAGCCACGTCTTCAACTTCGATGCGCCCTGGCATCCGGACGATTATGTCCACCGTATCGGCCGCACCGGCCGCGGCGGCGCCACCGGCACTGCCTATACGCTGGTCGCGCCGGACGATGCCGAGAACATCGCCAATATCGAGAAGCTCACCGGTCACAAGATCGAGCGCGTCCGCCTGAAGAACCCGGCTCCGTCCGAGGACGAGGAGGAGGAAGCGCCGCGCGGCCGCAAGCGCGACGAGGACAAGAGGCCTTCGCGCGGTCGCAAGGCCGAGCCGAAGCGCGAGGAAACCCGCCGCGACGAACCGCGCCGGGAAGAGCCGCGCCGCGAAGAGTTCCGCCGCGAAAGCCGTGACGAGCAGCCGCGCCGTGATCGTGGCCGCGACCGCCGCCGCGACGAGCGCGATGACGGTCCGGACGATGGCTGGAACGGCCCGATCCCGGACTTCCTGAACTACACGCTCGCCGTCGAATGATCCGCACTGCCGGGCTGCTGCTCGCGCTTGCCGCGCTGGCACTGCCCGGCATTGCCTTCGCCCAGGCTGCCGCCGCACCCCGGCTCAGGGCGCGCACGCTCGCCCAGCTGCCACTCCCCTTGCCCGCACCCTATGATGCGTCGCGCGACGCCCGCAGGGACGTGGACGCCGCGCTGGCCCGCGCGAAGAAATCCGGCAAGCTGCTGCTTATCGATTTCGGCGCCAACTGGTGCGTCGATTGCCGGGTGCTGGCCGGCGTGTTCGAGCTGCCCGAGATGCGCCGCTGGGTGGCGCAGCATTTCGAGCTGGTCCAGGTCGATATCGGCATGTTCGATCGCAACCTTGCCCTGCCCCGCCGCTTTGGCGCGTCGGATCTGGGCGCGGTCCCGGCGATCCTGGTGGTCGATCCGCGCACCCGCCGCCTGCGCAACCCGGACGATATTCTCGGCCTGGGCGATGCCCGCCTCCTGCAGCCCCAGCAAATGGCCGACTGGCTCGCCCGCTGGACGCGATGATCGAGTACGTCCCGATTATCGAGAGCCCGTGCATCGGGCTGTGCTCGATGGACCGCGCCACCGGCTGGTGCCTCGGCTGCGGCCGCACGCTCGACGAAATCGCCCGCTGGGGCAGCACCAATCAGGCCGACCGCGATAGGGTGATGACCATGCTGCCGGGGCGGATGGAGATGCTTGAGGACTAGTTCTCCGGCGAGGGCGCTACGCCGCTCGCCACACCCTGCGCCTGGTTACGATTGGCGCACTGGCCAAGGAGGAGCACCACCACCAGCACGAGCGCGACGTTTAGCGGCCAGCGCACGAAGCCGACATCGCGCTTTCTCCCCAAGCGCTTGCCGAAGAACACGCCAAGCGCGATGATTCCGCCGTACACCAGAAGATACCCGACAATCGCCCCGGCCAGACGGCCGGTATCATAGGCTGCTGAGTGGTCCACTCCGCCCTCCCTTTCCCCGTCAATGTGCGAACGCATGTTCTCAGGCGCGGCATCCGTAGCACGCGCCTGAGAGAATACTCACGCCGGCGCCTTGGCCGCTTCCATTTCCGCTACCAGCGCATCGTCCTTCGCCCCGGCCCGCTGATACGCCTCTCGCGCACTCAGTCGCCCAAAATACTCCAGGAACGCCGGGCGTTTGGGCAGCGTGCCGAACATCGTGCCCCAGCCCACTGCCGAGCCGACATAGATATCCGCAGCGGTGAAGCGGTCGCCGGCGATATAGGGATGCGCCGACACTGCCTGTTCGAGCACGTCCACCGCCCGGTCATAGCTGCCATAGCCGAACATCCGCGCCTGCTCTTCCGAAGGGCTGAACCTGGCGTAATTGTTGGTCACCGCCTGCTCGACCGGCCCCGCCGCGAAGAACAACCAGCGATAATAGTCCGCGCGCTCCTCCGCCGTCGGCGCCAACCCCGCCTCCGGGAACGCCTCGGCCAGATAGGCACAGATCGCCGCACACTCGGTGACAACCTTCCCGCCATGGACGATCGCCGGCACCTTCCCCATCGGATTGATGCCCAGATAGTCCTCGCCCTTCATCGTCGTGCCGTAATCGACGACCCGCGCCTCATAGGGCGCGCCCACTTCCTCCAGCGCCCAGCGGGCGATCCGCCCGCGCGATTGGGGATGGGTGTAGAAGATCAGTTCGTTCGCCATGGCCTGCCTCCGAATCGATGGAACATAGCGTGAACTCAAGTCCGCCGCCGGTCAAGCCAGGTCAAAGCGTGGCGAAGGTCGCCAGCAGCCGATCCCAAGCGCGATTGGCTTCCGCGGCATTGTAGACCTGGCTGTCCGGCGGGCACCAGCCATGCATCGTGCCCGTATAGACTTCGATCTCGGCCGGCTGGTTGCTGGCGGCAAAGGCGGCCTTGAGTTTGTCCTTGTCGCCGGGCGTTCGGGCATCGTCATTCTCGGCGATCGCGACCAGCCAGCGTGCCTTCATGGTCGGCACCAGCGCGATCAGCCCATCCGCCGCCATGCCGCCGCCATGGAAGGTCGCGCCGCCATGTACGCGCGCGGGCGCTGCTGCCGCCGTGTACATGACCATCGGCCCACCCATGCAATAGCCGGTGCTGCCGATGCCGCGCTTCTTGTCGACTTCCTTCTGGCCATCCACCCAGGCGACGAACGCCTTGGCATCGCGCGTCGTCGCGTCCGGCGTGAGCAGCGCGCGCCACGGCCCCACCTTGGCCTTGAGCGCATCGTCAAAGCCCTGGCCGGGAGTGACCAACGGCGTCTTGCTCGAACGGTAGAACTGGTTGACGGTCAACACCGCATAGCCCGATTGCGCCAGCCGGTCGGCCATCTGGCGGAAGGCGGGGCGCAGGCCGAAAATGTCCGGCCACACGATCACCGCAGGATGCTTGCCCTTGGCCGGCGCGACGAAATAGGCGTCGCAGCTGCCGTCCGGCGTGACGATGGTCACATCGCGGCCCTTGATCTCGGCAGCATTGGCCGGAACCGGCAGCAACGCGACCATCCCCGCCGCAGCCGCCCCCGTGCCGAACTCGCGCCGGGTCATCAGGAAACCGGCGTTGTCGGCGGCGGTCAGGTCGTCACACATGGGAGCTCTCCAGGCAGCGCGCCCGGCCGTCCCGAGTCGCGAGCGCGAAGCTACACGCAGCGCAACGCGCGAACCAAGCCCATCGCCCAAAACGCAAGAAGCGCCAGTCGAGCGGATCGACCGGCGCTTCCTGAATTGCTGGCGGGGGAAATCCCCCGACGCTTAGTTGCTGGTGTTGGTGCGGAACAGCGTCTCGGCAGTGTGCTCGATCGGCGCTGCCGGGGCGTCGTCGCCATGGCCTTCGGCCTCGCGGGCCGCGGCAATGCGCTCGGCGCGGAGCTGCTCGATCAGCGCTTCGCGGTCGCCTTCGAGGCGGGTGTCGGTCGGCGCTTCGATACCGGCGGCCTTGGCGGCCTTCGACACGAGGGCATCGAGCTCACGCTGCGAGGTGAGGCCCAGGGTCACCGGGTCCTTCGGCACGATGTTGGCGATGTTCCAGTGGCTGCGATCGCGAATCGCGGCGATGGTGGTGCGGGTGGTGCCGATCAGCTTGCCGATCGCCCCGTCCGAGATCTCCGGATGGTTGCGCAGGATCCAGGCGATGCCGTCCGGCTTGTCCTGGCGCTTCGAAACCGGCGTGTAGCGCGGGCCCTTGGTGCGGCGGACCTGCTCAGGGCCCTTGAGCATCTTGAGGACGTAGTTCGGGTCCTTCTGGCCCTTCTCGATCTCGTCCATCGTTAGCTCGTGCGCGCGCACGGGATCGCGGCCGGTGAGCTTGGTCGCAGCGGTATCGTCGGCGATCGCCTGGACCTCGAGGATGTGCAGGCCGCAGAACTCCGCGATCTGATCGAACGAGAGCGACGTGTTGTCGACCAGCCAGGAAGCGGTCGCATGCGGCATCAGCGGCTGGGCCACTTTTCGTCTCCAGAAATAGAAAGGGCCACCCTCACGGGTGGCCTGTAACTGCCCTGACTTAATGCGGGAACGCGCCGGGGGCAAGAAAGAAGCGCGCCCATGATCTGGTCGTGCCACTCAGGATCCGATAGGTTGAGATGAATATCGGGGGAAACATGATGCTGGGCCTTGTCACCGCTACCGCGCTTTTTCTCGGCTCCATCCAGAACCAACCAGCACCAATGCCGGCAAATGCAGCGCAACTCGATGCCATGTTGGCCGCCGGCGACCTTTCGGGAGTCAGCAAGGCGCTTTCGGCGCCCAAGGATCTCGACGCGCTATATCGCAACATGAACTGGGAACGGGACTGGACGATCCGCGGCGCGCCACTCGCCATCACCTTCCTCTACATCCGCGACCTTCGCGTCATGGCACCACGAGTACCCGAACCCGGTCGGACGCAGATGCTGGAAAGCGCGAGCATGATGGCACTCATCGCCTATGCCGTGATCACCGTCGACGGCGCCTATTGCGCCGATGCCAGCGCGCCCGCGCATCAGATGGATCAATTGGGGCAGATCGCGGAAGACAGCCTTGCCGGCGCCGACAAGTTCCCGATCGAGACGCGCAAGATCCTGTTCGAGATCGTGACCGAGATGGAAGCGCGTACCGCCACCAGCCGGCTCCGCAATGGCTACAACCCCACCGTCTGCCGTGGCGGCATGGCCGAGATGACCGCCGGACTTCAGGCCGGCGTGACGCGAGAGGTGCCAACCCCCAAGGGCCAGTTCGGCCGTACGTTCAACGTCGAACCGGCTCCCGGCTACAAGCCCGGACTGACCGACCCCGCGATCGCAGCGAAAACCGTAGCGGAGCGACGGGCGCAAATACCCGAGATGATCCGGAAAATACTAAAGCTGTAACCCAGCTCAAGCCGCCGCCCGTTCCCCGTGCATCGGATGCAGCGCATTGAGGAACTGGCGCGCGCTGGCTTCCCAGGTGAAGGTCCGGCCATAGGCGGCACAGGCCGCGCGGTCCTTCGTCAGCGCCTCGCCGATCGCCTTGGTCAGATCGGCATCCATCGCCCCGGTCTCAGGCGTCAGCACGTCGATCGGCCCGGTGACCGGATAGCCGGCGACCGGCACGCCGCAGGCCAGCGCCTCGATCATCACCAGCCCGAACGTGTCGGTCTTGCTCGGGAAGACGAACACGTCAGCGGCGGCATAGGCGCTGGCCAGCTCGGTGCCGAACATCGGCCCCAGGAACTTCGCTTCCGGGAAGCGCGACTGGAGCGAGGCACGCGCGGGGCCGTCACCCACCACCACCTTGGTCCCCGGATGCGCGGATTTCAGGAACGCCTCGATATTCTTCTCGACTGCAACGCGACCGACATAGAGCTGCACCGGCCCTTCGAGATCGGCCATCGCCGGATGCCGCGCGATGCCGGGGTGGAAGTTGCTCAGGTCCACGCCGCGGCCCCAATGCTTCACATGGCTAAGGCCATGATCGATCAGCGACTGGCGGATCGACGGGGTGGAAGCGAGGATCGCCTGGCTCGGCGCGTGAAACCACTTGATGTAGCGCCAGATCCACTCGGCGGGCACGCCCGAGCGCGCCGAGACATAGTCCGGGAACTGGGTGTGATAGGCCGTGGTGAACGGCATGTCGTGGCGGATGCACCAGCGCCGCGCGGCAACGCAGAGCGGCCCCTCGGTCGCCAGGTGGATCGCAGTGGGCCCGAACTCTTCAAGCATCGCGCCGACGCTGGCGACGCGCGCCAGCGCCAGCCGGATCTCCGGATAGGTCGGGCATGGTAGGGAATAGAAGAGATCGGGTGAGATTACCTTCACCAAATGGCCCTGTTTCTCCAACACCGCGCGCACCGATTGCAGCGTACGCACGACTCCGTTCACCTGGGGCTCCCAGGCGTCTGTCACTATGGCTATCCGCACAGGTCCGACCTCCGTTGCCGCCGTCACGCAGCCGCCAGTCTGACCCCGGACGCTAGTTCGCTTTCGCGCTTCGCCATCTCTTCGGCCCAATGGAGAATTTCCATCGTACCGTCGTAATGCTCCACGAGCGCGGTGCAACCCTCCACCCAATCGCCGTCATTGTAATAGGCGATGCCTTCGATGTCGCGCATCTCGGCTGTGTGGATATGTCCGGCGATCACGCCGTCGACTCCCCGCGCACCGGCTTCGTGCGCGACGATCTCTTCGAACTTCGAAATGAACTCGACTGCGTTCTTCACCTTGGCCTTGGCGTATTTGCTCAGCGACCAATAGGGGAGGTCGAGCAGGCGGCGAACGCGGTTCACCAGCCGGTTCAGGCCCATCATCATCTCGTACGCCGCGTCGCCGAGATGTGCGAGCCAGCGATGCGACATGGTGATCGCGTCGAACTCGTCGCCGTGCAGCACGAGCAGGCGGCGGCCATCGGCGGTGGTGTGGATCGCCTGGCGACGGATATGCACGCCGCCAAAGTTCAGGCCGGAGAACTGACGGAACATTTCGTCATGGTTGCCCGGGATATAGACGATCTCGGTGCCGCGCTTGGCGCGCTTCAGGAAGCGCCAGACGATGTCGTTGTGCGAATCGGGCCAGTAGAAGCGCTTCTTGAGCGCCCAGCCGTCGAGAATGTCGCCGACCAGGTACATCACGTCGCAATCGACATGGTCGAGGAAGTCGATGAGCATCTCGGCATTGCAACCGCGGGTGCCGAGATGGACGTCGCTGATCCACACCGCGCGATACCGCTTGCGCTCGGTGACCGCCTTTTCGGGGATCGACGGAGTCGATGCGTGGAAGTCCGCGAGATGCTGCGCGTCGAACGGAATTCTGGTGATCGTGGCCATTTGCCCAGCCCTGCAACTGCCCTTGCCTGGCGCAGGTAAATGGCCGCGGATTATTACATTTCGAATCGTTTCAACTTCATGCGGATGTCACAGAAATCTGCATGATGAACGGCTTGCGCTTACCGAATCAGGCTGTGATCGGAATATGCCCCGGATGCGCCGCCACCCGGTCGATCCAGGCGCGGACATTCGGGTAAGGCTGGAGGCTGAACCCGCCATCCTCCGCGATATGGGTGTAAGCGAACAGCGCAATGTCGGCGAGCGTCAGCCGGTCGATCACGAACCAGTCGCGCGTCTCCAGATGTTCGTCCATCAGCGCCAGCGCCGCTTCGCCCGCCGCCTGCTTACCCGGCAGATTCGCGCGCTGCACCGCGCTCAGATTGTCGAAGCCCACCCATTTCGCCCAGAAGCGCAGCGTCGCGACATTGGGCTCGTGGTTATATTGCTCCCAGAACAGCCAGCGCAGCATGTCTGCCCGCTCGAACCGGTCGTGCGGGATCAGGTCGCTGCCATCGGCCAGGTAGAAGCACGCCGCATTGCTCTCGGGCAGGAAATCGTCGCCCACTTGCAGCGTCGGGATCCGCCCATTGGCGTTCACCTGCGCGAGGAACTCCGGCGTCCGCGTCTCGCCGAGCATGATGTCATATTCGCGCCGCTCCAACTTGAGCCCGAGATGCGCGGCAGTCAGCCGAATCTTGTAGCAATTGCCCGAGGCGGCATATTCGTGAAGCACCAGCGCGGCCATATTTCCCTCCCTGTATCGGCGCCCCATTCGAGCGCTCCGGCATGCCGGGTCCAACAAATTGCGCACAGCCGATCATAAGCCCAGCTGATCGATCTGTCCGTCGGCCCGGCAATATGCCTACGCATTGCCCCTTAGGCACTGCCCGTCCTCTATAAACCGAAATGGGGACAATGGAGACGCCGCGTGCAGGGCCTGGACAGCATCCGACAGGAACATCGCGAACTGCTTCGCCTCGTCGAAGCCGTGATGGAGGCCGCCGGCGAGATCGAGCCTAGCTTCGACAAGATCGCCGCCGCCCGCCACGCGCTCGGCCAGGCCGGCAGCCGCAATGTCATCGGCAAGCTCTCGACGATCACTAAGGTGCTGCAGGCCAGCGCCAACCCCGCCCACCGCGAACTCGGCCGCCGCTTCACCGACGAACTGATGACGCTGCGCCAGAGCTCCAGCGAGCATTATGGCGTCTGGACAATGGCCCGGGTGAAGGAAGACCCCCGCGAGTTCCGCATGGCGGTGCGCAGCCAGTATCGCGCGCTCAAGGCGCGGGTCGACTGGGAGGAAGCCGAAGTCTTCCCCATCGTCGCCCAGCTGCTCGCCGCATCCGCAGTGGGCTCCATGCCGGAGCCACGCCGCGCCGCCGGAATCAGATAAGGTCGTTCTCGGCCCGCCAGCGCACCGTGCGGCGATGCCACAGCCAGATCGCCAGCCCCAGCCCGGCGACGAACAGCCAGCCCCACAGATGCGACCACCAGGGGATCATGCTGCTCGCGCGCAGGTCGCGGCCATTGGCCTTGTTGAGCGCAGTGAAGCCGATATCGGTAAGCGGTGCGGCGACCACGCCCCAGTCCGAGCTGAAATAGAGGACATGGCCATAATCAGCGGCGTACCAGAAGGGCATGCCGAGAAAGGTCGTCTCGCGCACCGAATAGCCGAGCCGGGGCGCGCTCATATTACCGTGCGACGCTACTTGCTTCCGCACGCCATATTGCGCGAGCTTCATCGCGAGATACAGCTCGGCCTTGCTTGGCACACGCTCGATATGGACGCCGTAATCGTCGATCGCGGAGATCATGTCGCCCAGCTCGGGCGGTACCTTCACTTCCCCCAGCGCATCGACCGTCGGCCGGCTCGCCGCCACCCAATAGCGATCGGACAGCACCAGCGCGTAGAGCAGCAGGATCGCCAATGCCCCCGCGACCAGCGAGAACGCCCATTCCTTCCGAACAAATGCCATAGGTCCCCTCCCCCAAGGTGCCTTGCGGCGCGCCCGGCCTAGCTGCCGGAACGCGCCTTGCGCCCGCCGGACGGTGCGCCCGGCTTGTCGTCATCCTCGTCCGCGGCCGCCACGATGTTCTTCGTGCCCATGTCGGCCGCGCCCGCGACCAGCCCGTCGAGCGTGCCGCCGTCGAAACCGAGCTCGCGCATCAGGCCGTCGATCACCGGCGCCTGCGCGCGGTAGCGCAGCGCCGCGGCGACCGCCGAATTGGCAAGGTTGCGATCGCCTTCACCGCCGTCATTGGCCACCCCGCCAGCCGCGCCGCCGCGCCCACCGGTGATGCCGTCGACCTGGACGATCTTGATCGAATCGATCGCTTCGAGCGGCTTGGAGGCTTCGCGGATCACTTCCGGCAGCACCTTGAGCAGCGCCAGTTTGGTCTGGAGCGACATGGTCTCGGACGAGAGCAGGTTCGCCGCCTCGTTGATCGCGCGCTGGCCGGCCGCTTCCACTTCGAAGCGCACTCGGTCCGCCTCCGCCTTGAGCTTGGCGGCTTCCGCCTCGCCCTCGGCCTGGAGCCGCGCTGCCTCGGCGCGGTCGGACGCGGCTTGCTTCTCGGCATCGGCCTGCACCTTGATGCCGATCGCGGCGCGCTCGGCTTCACGGGCGGCGTCGATGAGCTCGATCCGCTTCTGGCGCTCGGCGACTTCGGCCTCGCGCGCGGTGCCGACGCGTTCCTCGGCGACCACCGCTTCGGCACGCGCCTTGTCCGCCTCGGCCTTGGCCTGGCTTTCCTCGCGGCTCTTGTTCTGCACCGCGATCTGCTGTTCCTGCCGGGCGAGCTCAAGCGCCTGCTGCTGCGCGATCTTGGCCTGCTGCACGGTGCGGTCGGCTTCGATCTGCTGGCTGTCGACCAGCTTCTTGGCCTCGATCCGGGCCTGATCGGCTTCCTGCTGGCGCAGCGCCTGTTCGCGCGCGACTTCCGCCGCCTGCTCGGCGCGGCGCATCTCGACTTCGCGCTCCTGCTCCAGCCGGGCGAACTCGGTGTCGCGGCTGATCAGGAAGGACTGGCGCTGCGCTTCGAGATTCTTGCTCTCGATCTGCACGCGGGTGTCCTGCTCGATGTCGTTGCGCGCCTTCTTGCGCAGCTCGATCTGCTCGGTGAGCTTGGTTAGCCCCTCGGCGTCGAACGCGTTGTTGGCGTTGAAATGCTCGATCGAAGTCTGGTCGAGGCCGGTCAGCGACACCGATTCCAGCTCAAGGCCGTTCATCGCCAGATCGACCGACGAGACCTGCTGCACCTTCTGGACGAAATCGGCGCGCTGCTCGTGGAGCTGTGCCATCGTCATGCCCGCCGCGACCGAGCGCAGCGCGTCGACGAACTTGCCCTCGACCAGCTCCTTGAGCGCATCGGGGTTCATCGTGCGCATGCCGAGCGTCTGCGCGGCGATCGCGATCGCCTGCGCGTCGGGGCGGACGCGGACATAGAACTCGGCCTTCACATCGATACGCAGCCGATCGAGCGTGATCAGCGCGTCCATGTTCTTGCGCTCCACCGCGAGGCGCACGGTGTTCATGTTCACCGGCATCGTCTCATGGAACACCGGCAGGACGAGCGCGCCGCCGTTGATCACCACCTTCTCGCCGCCAAAGCCCGTGCGGACGAAGCCGATCTCCTTGGAGGCGCGCTTGTAAAGCCGCGCCAGCGTGAGGCCGAGGATCAGCAGCGCGAACAGCGCGATGCCGGCATAGATCAGATACGGGATCATCGAAGTGGCTCCTGCGGGCACAATCGCGTTCATGGGGTCACCCATCCAGACGTGGTAAGTGGAAATCGCCGCGCGAGATCGCGCGGAAGCATTCGCCTTCGCGGCGGACGAGCAGCACGCGCTCGCCTTCCTCGAAGACCTGGCCGGCATTGTCGGGCTCGACCATGATGTAATGGACCTGACCGTGGTGATCCTCAGCCCGGGCGCGTGCCGGCGAGCCGCTGCTGGCCCGGCCGGTGACGATCTGCGCGCCGGAGCCGACCAACACGTCGAGCGGCACGGCGGTGGTGAAGTCGCGCGGCAGGATCGGCGCCAGCAGCCGGGCGGCGACACCGGTGACCGGCAGCGCGGCAATGCCCACCGCCGGCACCGCAGCCAGCGTCGGTAGCGGCCCGCCGGCGAGATCGCGCAGCAATTGCTGGAGCGCCAGCCCACCAATCCCGAAAATCGCCAGGAAGATCACGATCAGCATCAAGAGCGGCAACCGCCCGACGCCAAGCCAGGAAAGGAAATCGAAGTGCAGATCGCCTTCGACGTGAAGGTCCGAATCCATGTCGACGCCGAAGCCGACGGCCTGCACCAGACCGATAAGCAGCATCAGCACTACCGCGACAACGAACGCGAAATTCCCCTCCGCGAGAAGAAACGCAAGCACCCTGGATCCCCCGATTCGAAGGACGATGCTAATTGCCGGAAGACCGTTTCCCTAGCGAAATCGAAACCGTTTCAGGCGGCTGGGACGTGAAGTTGCGCCAGCAACTACTCTCCCCCCACCACCGTCATCCCCGCGAAGGCGGGGATCCAGAGTAATTTGGGAGTATCGAAGCAATCGAGCACAAGGATGCCGGAAACGGCAAAGCGGGCCTCTGGCCAATCGTCACCTGGTTCTGGATCCCCGCCTTCGCGGGGATGACGAAGAAAGCGGGAATGACGAATGGAGAGCGAAGGGACGTGATCGCCCTCGCCCTCACCCCATCGTCAGCACGATCTTCCCGACATGATCCCCCGATTCCATCCGGGCATGCGCGCCGGCGGCGTCGGCCAGCGGGAAGGTCTTGTCGATTACCGGCTTGAGCTTGCCCTCCACCACGAACGGCCACACCACCCGGTGAATCTCGTCGGCGAGCAGGGTCTTGAACTCGAGCGAACGCGGACGGAGCGTCGATCCGGTCAGCGTCAGCCGCTTGCGCATGATGTCGAAGATCGGGATCGTCGCCTGCAAGCCGCCCTGCACTGCGATCGAGACGTGCCGCCCGTCCTCGGCCAGGCACTGGAGGTTGCGCGGCACATAGTCGCCACCGACCATGTCGAGCACGATGTTCACGCCCTTGCCGCCGGTGATCTCCTTCACCCGGGCGACGAAATCCTCGGTCTTGTAGTTGATCGCGTAGTCCGCGCCGATCGCCCGAGCCGACTCGCACTTCGCGTCCGATCCCGCAGTGACGATGATCTTCAGCCCGAACAGGTTCGCCAGATGTATCGCCATCGTGCCGATGCCACTGGTGCCGCCATGGACCAGGATCCACTCGCCCTCGATCGCATAGGCGCGCTCGAACACATTGCTCCACACGGTGAACAGCGTCTCGGGGATCGCAGCCGCTTCGATCATCGAGATCGCCGGCGGCACCGGCAGGCACTGGCCATAGGGCGCCACCGCATATTCGGCATAGGCGCCCCCCGCGATCAGCGCGCAGACCGGGGTACCCAGCTCCTCGCGCGGCACGCCCTCGCCCACGGCAACGATCTTGCCGGCAATCTCCATGCCGAGAATCGAAGGCGCGCCCGGCGGTGGCGGGTACATGCCCTTGCGCTGCATTACTTCGGGCCGGTTCACCCCGGCAGCGGCAACCTGGACCAGCACTTCGCCCGGTCCCGGCTGCGGCACGGGGCGCGACACCGGCACCAGCACCTCGGGCCCACCGGGCGCCTCGGGATCGATTGCCAGCATCGTTTCCGGAAGTGCCATAGCCTTGTCGCTTTCGAACGCAGAGAAACCGGGGGCCTTATTGACATCGGCCCTGCCAGGGTCAACGCTGCCTCCCATGGACGCCGACGAAAATCTTCCGCGTCGCAAGGACGACCTTGTCGCCCAGCTGGCGAAGCAGGACCTCGATCCCCTTTCGGTTGAGGAACTTAACGAGCGCATTGCGATGCTCGGGGCCGAGATAGATCGGACTCGAACTAAAATTTCATCTGCGATTAACCATCGCGCAAGCGCAAACGCTCTATTTAAGAAATGAGCGTGACGGCACCGGAGATGGGGCAAAACGCCATTCTACTCCGGTGTAGGGCCGCCGCGCTTGATGCGAGGCCCAAGGCTCCCGACATAGGGGGCAACAGGGGCCGCGTATCCTTTTCGGCCCACAGGAGTTGTAGCTGAATGCCTAGTTTCGCCTCCGCCCTGGAATCGACCCTCCACAAGGCTCTGGAGGCTGCGTCCTCCCGGCGCCATGAATATGCTACCCTTGAGCATCTGCTGCTCGCGCTCGTCGATGACGAGCATGCCAGCAAGGTGATGAGCGCGTGCGGCGTCGATCTGGGTGAACTCAAGAATACCGTAGCGCACTATCTCGACACCGAGCTTGAGGCGCTCAAGGTCGATCAGGCGACCGACCCGTCGCCGACCAGCGGCTTCCAGCGCGTCGTCCAGCGCGCGATCCTCCACGTCCAGTCCTCGGGCCGCGACGAAGTCACGGGTGCCAATGTGCTCGTGGCGCTCTTCAGCGAGCGCGAGAGCTATGCGGTCTATTTCCTGCAGCAGCAGGACATGAGCCGCCTCGACGCAGTGAGCTATATCTCGCACGGCGTCGGCAAGGGCGGCACCGGCAGCACCGAGGCGACCACGCCGAAGGGCGCCGCCGAGGAAGACAAGTCGGCCAAGCAGGAAACCAAGACCGGCAAGGGCGAGAGCGCGCTCAAGCAGTTCACCGTCGATCTCAACGAGAAGGCGAAGAACGGCAAGGTCGATCCGCTGATCGGCCGCTCGGCCGAAGTCGATCGCACGATCCAGATCCTGTGTCGCCGCTCGAAGAACAACCCGCTCTATGTGGGCGATCCGGGCGTGGGCAAGACCGCGATCGCGGAAGGCCTAGCGCGCAAGATCGTCGAAGGCGAAGTGCCCGACGTGCTCAAGGAAGCGGTGATCTACTCGCTCGACATGGGCGCGCTGCTCGCCGGCACCCGCTATCGCGGCGACTTCGAGGAGCGTCTGAAGCAGGTCGTCAACGAGCTCGAGAAGCTGCCGCACGCCGTCCTCTTCATCGACGAGATCCACACCGTGATCGGTGCCGGCGCCACCAGCGGCGGCGCGATGGATGCGTCGAACCTGCTCAAGCCGGCGCTGTCGGGCGGCGCGATCCGCTGCATCGGCTCGACGACCTACAAGGAGTTCCGCAACCACTTCGAGAAGGACCGGGCGCTGCTCCGTCGCTTCCAGAAGATCGACGTGAACGAGCCGACGGTCGAGGACACGATCAAGATCATCACCGGCCTGCGCTCGGCGTTCGAGGAGCATCACCACCTCAAATACACCCCCGACGCGATCAAGTCGGCGGTGGAGCTGTCGGCGCGCTACATCAACGACCGCAAGCTGCCGGACAAGGCGATCGACGTGATCGACGAAGCCGGCGCGATGCAGATGCTGGTGCCGCCCTCGAAGCGCAAGAAGACGATCACCGCCAAGGAGATCGAAGCCGTGATCGCGACGATGGCGCGTATCCCGCCGAAGAGCGTGTCGACCGACGACACCAAGACGCTGGCGAACCTGGAAACCGATCTCAAGCGGGTCGTGTTCGGCCAGGACAAGGCGATCGAGGTACTGTCCTCGGCGATCAAGCTCAGCCGTGCAGGCCTGCGCGATCCGGACAAGCCGATCGGCAACTATCTGTTCTCGGGCCCGACCGGCGTCGGCAAGACCGAGGTGGCGAAGCAGCTTTCCGAGCTGCTCGGCATCCCGCTCCAGCGCTTCGACATGTCCGAATATATGGAGCGTCACAGCGTCTCGCGCCTGATCGGTGCTCCCCCGGGCTATGTCGGCTATGATCAGGGTGGCCTGCTCACCGACGCTGTGGATCAGCAGCCGCACTCGGTGCTCCTGCTCGACGAGATCGAAAAGGCGCATCCGGACCTGTTCAACATCCTCCTGCAGGTGATGGACAACGGCAAGCTGACCGACCACCACGGCAAGACGGTCGATTTCCGCAACGTGATCCTGATCATGACCACGAATGCGGGCGCGTCCGACATGGCCAAGGAGTCGATCGGCTTCGGCGAAATGAGCCGCGACGACGTTCAGGAAGAAGCGGTGAAGAAGCTCTTCACCCCCGAATTCCGCAACCGTCTCGATGCGATCGTGCCGTTCGACTATCTGCCGCCCGCAGTGGTCACGCGGGTCGTGGACAAGTTCATCCTCCAGCTCGAACTGCAGCTGGCGGATCGCGGCGTTCACATCCAGCTCGACGAGGCAGCGAAGAACTGGCTCACCGAGCGCGGCTACGACAAGCTCTATGGTGCGCGCCCGATGGGCCGCCTCATCCAGGAGAAGATCAAGCAGCCGCTGGCCGAGGAACTGCTGTTCGGCAAGCTCGTCCATGGCGGCGAGGTCAATGTGAAGCTGAAGGACGGCGCGCTGTCCTTCCAGATCACCCAGGCCGCGCCCAAGCCGAAAAAGGGCAAGAAGACCGAAGCCGCTTCCAAGTAAGCCGCTTCAGCTTCGCAGAATCGCGGGCCGGGAGGAAACTCCCGGCCCGTTTCGTTTTGCGCCGCTTCGGTTCTGCGATAATCTCTCCATCGCACCAGATGCCAATCTGGTCGCCGGAAGGGCGGGGTTTGTCGTCCGCGACATGACCGCGCTGCTTCGCGTGCATAGCCGGGCCACCGCCGCTCCATGCCGCAGGTAATCGGCAGGGAGCATAACCGGCGACCACGGCCGACGTGTAATATGCAAACAACACGCCCTTGCGATGCCGCAAGGGTCGCTCGCGTTTTCGGGTCGCAGCCATGGTTTTCCAGGGAGAATCCGAATGCGACGCAAGACAATGAAGATGTTGGGCGCGAGCACGGCGCTGGCGGGAATGCTCGCTGCCGGCCTGGTCATCGCCCAGACCAGCGAGACTGCGCCCGAAGCACGCTACGTAATGGATATCGGCACCACTGGCGGGATGATGGGCCAGGGTGACAATCGCGAGATGGTGCTGCGCCTCGGCTCGCGCCTGCCAGCCGCCGGCGGCGCGCCCAAGGCAGATCACTTCCTGCCCGAAGGCATGCGGATGGGTCCGTCGGTGCCGCTCGTCTCGCCCGAGCCGAACAAGCCGGTCAAAGAAGATTATAAGTTCGAACGGCCCAAGGGCCGGATGCTGATCTATTGGGGCTGCGGCGAGCATGTCGGGCCGGGCCAGCCGGTGGTCATCGATTTCGCCAAGATTGCCAGCGGCCAGATGCCGCCCGATATGTTCGCGGCCGCGATCCCGGCCGAGCTTGGTCCCCGCCCCGGCAACAGCCGTACCTATGGCGACTGGCCGAACGGCAAGGGCAATGCCCAGGTGCGCGGCAATTCCTCGCTGATCGGCCAGCACCGGATCGCGGGCAACTACAGCCCGGAGATCAGCTTCGCGCTGAACCAGGACTTCATGAGCGCGCCGCGCGTGAAGACCAGCAAGGCAGGCGATGGCTCGATCCCGTTCAATTGGGGCCAGGTGCCTTCGGCGACAGGCTATTATGCCTGGGCAATGGGCGCCAGCAATCGCGGCAAGGATGGCGACATCGTGTGGTGGGCCTCCTCGGCCACGCGCCAGTTCGGCGGCGACCTGTGGAGCTGGCTGTCGCCCGCCACGGTCAATCGCCTGATCGGCCAGAAGGTGGTGATGCCGCCCAGCCAGACCAGCTGCACCATCCCGACCGAAGTCAAGAAGGCGGCCGACGAGACGATGATCGGCTTCCTCTATGCCTATGGTCCAGAAGCGAATTTCGCCTTCCCCGAACGGCCCAAGGATCCCAAGATCGCCTGGCGCCCGAAATGGACGGCCAAGGCGCGCTATCGCTCGGTCGCCAACTTCATGACCGGGATGCCCGATATGGAAGACGCGATGCGCGGCGACCTGTCGGACAGTCAGGACGGCCAGCCCGACAAGCCCAAGCCGAAGCCCTGCAAGCCGAAGCTGGGCGGCCTGCTCAAGCGCGCGGCCGGCCTCGGGAGCGGCTGCTGAGTTCTTTCACGGTTCCCGGGGAGCGGGGGCGGCAGCGTATCGTCGTCCCCGCCATGCCGCTCCGCCAAATCGCACGGCTAAGGAGAATCCCGTAAATCTTTACGGGTTGTTCGTCATGTTGGGCGTAGGCCATCTCCATGCCGGGGGTGCGCCATTTCCACCTAGTTTTCCTGTGCGGTGTGTTTGCCCTCCTGCTGGGCATCGCGGCGCCCGCCCCCGCGCGAGCAGCCCCCGCGACCGACCTGAAAGTCTGTTTGCTGCCGGATACCGGCGGGATGAACCCGGCCGAACTGGTCCGCCATCCCGAACGCTTCGATTGCACCTCGAAGCAGTACAAGCGCGGCCCCGGCAGTTACTGGGCACTCTCGCAGCCAATCGCCGCGGTTTCCACGCGCGAACGGCCGCTGGCGATCAACTTCGCCAGCCTGTGGCAGAAGCAGCTTTCCGCGCGGCTCTTCTATGCCGACGGCCATGTCCATTATTACCAGACCGACGCGCGCGGCATCACCCCGCTGATCCAGCTCGGCGCGCTCGCCGCGTTGCCAATCCCGCCCTCCGACGCCCGGCTCGAACGCGTGCTCTGGCACGTCGAAGGCGCCGCCAATGTCCGCGGCGTACTGCTCGGCGCCCAGCTTACCGATGCCAAGAGCATCGCCGGCACCAACCTCGCCATGGCAGCGCTCTATGCCGGGTTCATCGGCATGTGCCTGGCGCTGATCGTCTATAATTTCGCGTTGTGGTGCGCGATGCGCTACCGCTTCCAGCTCCATTATTGCGCATTGCTGGCGATGCTGACCGGCTATGCGCTGTCTTCCTCCGGCGCGATGGCCTGGATCTGGCCGGAGCTGGTCAACAACGACCGGCTGCGCTTCAACTATCTGTTCCTCGGCCTGGCCGGCGGCGCAGCGGCCTTGTTCACGCTCAGCTTCTTCGAGATGAAGACCCGCTCGCGCCGGCTCGACATCTTCACCCGCACGGTCGCCGCCGCAGTACCGCTCTCGGGCACCTTCGTGTTCCTCTTCGGCGCGATCGACCTGCGCCTGGCCGACCTGATCTACACCCTCACCATCGCCGGCCTGATCTCGATCGTGGTACCCACGCTGTGGCAGGCCTGGATACACCGCTCGCACTTCCTCTGGCTGTTCAGCCTCGCCTGGAGCGCACCGGTGGTACTCGCCGTGATGCGAGTGATGGCCAATCTCCACATCCTGCCGTGGAGCTTCTGGCTCGACAATTCGACGATCGTCTCGATGATGTTCGAAGCGCTCGTCTCCGCGCTGGCCGTCGCCTATCGCATCAAGTTCCTGCGCGAAGAGCGCGACGAGGCGATCACCCGCGAAGTGCTCGCCCGCCGCCTTGCCGATACCGATCCGCTCACCGGCCTGCTCAATCGCCGCGCCTTTCTCGACCAGGCGCTCGGCCGCCCCGGCGAGCAGCAATTGCTCATCGTCGACATCGATCACTTCAAGCGCGTCAACGAGACGCTCGGCCATGACGGCGGCGACGAAGTCCTCCGCCTGTTCGCCCGCACGCTGCGCAGCGCCGCGCCGGCCGATGCGCTGGTCGCGCGGCTCGGCGGCGAGGAGTTCGCCCTGCTCGCCCATGCCGGCTCCCCGATCGAGCCCGAGCAGCTGCTCAACAAGCTGCGCCAGACGCGCATGCCGTTCGATCTGCGCGTCACCGCCAGCATCGGCGCCTGCACCGGTCCGCTCGCCGACGACAAGAACTGGAAGAAGCTCTATCGCTGCGCCGATATCGCGCTGTTCGAGGCCAAGTCGGCCGGCCGCGACCGCGCCCGAGCCCGCCGCGAAGCGGCCTGATTCCGCCCGATCCCCTTGCCCGAACCTGCATGGCGGCGTATGCGGGTAACCATGTCGGGACGAGCCAGAAAGATCGCTTTCGGGGCGCTAGCAGCGCTCGCACTGCTCGCCTTTGCGTCCCCCAATCATCGTGCGGACATCGCCATCCAGATGCACCGCGTGGACGATCTTGCGCCCCAGCGTATCGAGGCCGTGATCGATATCGGCGTTCTCGCCATTTCGGTGCTGGTTACCTGGAGCAAGCGGCTTACGACTTGACCCCCACAAAGGCTTGCTTACACCAGTGTCAATGACAGACCCCGAACAGATCTGGCGCACCGCGTACAACCACCCCGGCGCCTGGGACACCGAGTTCCCGCCCGAGTCCATGGTCGATCTGTTCGAGGCTAGCGCCCGCGCCCATCCCCAGGCGCCTCTGCTCGATTTCATGGGGCGGCATTACAGCTATGGCGAGACGCTGGACGGCGCCAATCGCGTCGCCTGCGGCCTCAAGGCACTGGGCTATGGTCCGGGCGACCGGATCGGCTTGTTCCTCCCCAACGTGCCGCATTATGTCGCCGCCTATTACGGCATCCTCAAGCTCGGCGCGACGGTGGTGAACTTTTCGCCGCTCTACACGGTCGAGGAACTGAGCCACCAGGTCGCCGATTCGGGCACCCGCCTGCTCTTCACCATCTCGGCCTCGGCACTGCTGCCGACTGCGCTCAAGGTACTCGAACAGAGCGCGCTCGAGCGGCTGGTGGTCGGCTCGGTTGCCGGCGCCCTGCCCCCGGCCAAATCCTTCTTCTACCGGCTGTTCAAGAGCGCGGAAGTCACCGAGCGCCCGCAGGACGAGCGGATCATCGCCTTCTCGAAGCTGATCGCCAATAACGGCGCTTGCGATGCGCCGAAGATCAATCCGCTTAACGATGTCGCGCTGATCCAATATACCGGCGGCACCACCGGCACCCCCAAGGGCGCGGTGCTCACGCACCAGAACCTGTCGGCCAATGCCCGGCAGGTCGCCCGGCTCGATCCGGAAGTGGAGACGGCGAAGGACAAGGTGCTCGGCATCCTCCCCTTCTTCCACGTCTTCGCCAATACCTGCGTGCTCAATCGCACGGTGCTCACCGGCGGCGAGATCGTGATGCTGCCGCGGTTCAACGCCAAGCAGGCGCTGGCCGAGCTGCGCCGCACCCAGCCGCGCGCGCTGCCCGGCGTGCCGACCATGTACCAGGCGCTGCTCGATGCACCGGGCATGAAGCCGTCGGACTTCGCCTCGCTGCGCTATTGCATCTCAGGCGGCGCCCCCTTGTCCGCCCAGCTCAAGGAAGAATGGGAGCGTGTCACCGGCGCGCGCGTGATCGAGGGCTATGGCCTGTCGGAAAGCTCGGGCGTGGTCTCGACCAATCCCTATGTCGGGCTCAACAAGCCCGGCACGATCGGCCAGCCGCTCGCCGCTACCCGCGTCAAGCTGGTCGATAAGGAAGACCCGACCCGCCCGCCGCCTCAGGGCGAGCCCGGCGAGATCGTCGTCCATGGCCCGCAGATCATGAAGGGCTATTGGAACCGGCCCGACGCCGATGATCAGGTCTTCGTCGCCGTCGATGGCGAGCCGCACTGGCTGCGCACCGGCGATGTCGGGCTGATCGACGAGGACGGCTATATCAGGATCGTCGACCGGCTGAAGGACATGATCGCCGTCGGCGGCTTCAAGGTGTTCCCCAGCCAGATCGAAGCGGTGCTCTATCAGAACCCCGCGGTGAAGGAGGCGCTGGTGATCGGCCTGCCCGATTCCTATCACGGCGAAATGCCGCACGCCTATGTCACGCTGAACGAGGACATCACGCCGATCACCGGCGCCGCGCTCGCGCAGTGGGTCAATGCCCGCGTCGGCAAGCATGAGCGGGTCGCCGAAGTGGTGGTCCGCGAAAGCCTGCCCAAGACGATGGTCGGCAAGCTCAGCCGCAAGGATCTGATCAACGAAGTGATGGCCGAGCGGGGCTGATTTCCTCCGTCATCCCGGCGAAAGCCGGGATCTCAGGCGGAGGCGCGGGAAAGGAGCCGCACGAGATCCCGGCTTTCGCCGGGATGACGGTTCCCAGATCAATCCCCCGCCACCACATTCTTGCCGAACATAACAGCCTTCAGGTTCATGAATTCGTGCAGCCCCCAGGGGCCAAGCTCGCGACCATGGCCCGATAGCTTCACCCCGCCGAACGGCGCCTCGGGCGTCGAGGCGAGCAGCGAATTCACCGCGGTCATCCCGGCCGCGATATCGCGGGCAAAGCGCTCGATATCGTCCTCGTCCGTCGTCCATACCGACGAGCCCAGCCCGTACGGCACGTCATTGGCCAGCGTGATCGCCGCATCGATATCGGCCACCTTGTAGACCGCCGCCACCGGCCCGAAGATCTCCTCCTTCGCGACATCGCTCTCGGGATCCATGTCGGTCAGCACGCCCGCACGCATCCAGGCGCCCTCACGCTCGATCTTCTCAGCCCCAAAGCGCAGGGTCGCACCCTCACTCACCGCGCGTTCGACCTGCTCCAGCACGGTGTCGCGCTGGGCAATGCTGGAGAGCGGCCCCATGCCCGTATCCTTCTCCATCGGATCGCCGATCTTGAGCGCCTTCATCCCCGCCTCGAACTTGTCGAGGAACGCATCATACACATCGGCATGCACGATCATCCGCTTGGCGCAGATGCAGCTCTGCCCGGCATTCTGGGTGCGCGCGGTCACTGCCGTCTTCGCCGCCAGGTCGAGATCGGCCGAGGGCATGACGATCAGCGGATCGGAGCCCCCTAGCTCGAGCACCACCTTCTTGAGCGCCCGGCCCGCCGCCTGCGCCACCTGCATGCCGGCGCCTTCGCTGCCGGTCAGCGTCACCGCCACCACGCGCTTGTCGGCAATGATCGCCGCCACCTTGTCGGACTTTACGGCCAGGTTCTGGAACAGCCCGTCGGGCGCGCCGGCCGCGCCCATCATCTGCTGGATCAGCGCAGCGCAACCCTGGACGTTCGAGGCATGTTTCAGCAGCCCGACATTGCCCGCCATGATCGTCGGCGCGAGGAAGCGGATCACCTGCCAATAGGGGAAGTTCCACGGCATCACCGCCAGCACCGGCCCCATCGGCAGCCAGCGCGCCACGGCATGGCCGCCGCCCGGCGTCTGCACCGTCGTCGGCTCCAGATAGCCCGGCCCCGCCTTGGCATAATGGCGGAAGCCACTGATGCACTTCTCCACCTCGGCGATCGCGCTCGCCAGCGTCTTGCCCATCTCGCGCGTCGCGGTCTCGGCGAGGTGCTGCTTGTTGGCCTCCCAGGCATCCGCGATCTTGCCGAGCAATTCGGTGCGCTGCTCCAGCGACGAATCGCGCCACGACCGGAAGCCCGCCTCGGCCCGCGCCAGCGCCGTCTCGATCCCGTCGGCATCCAGCTCCGGATAGGTCTCGATCGTCTCTCCGGTGGCGGGATTGATGCTGGTGAACATGGGGAAATCTCCTTCAGCCGAGGTAACGCGGAGCTAGGGTCGCGGATGCATGGTTGCAATCATACCGAGGCAGGTTGCCATCCGCCCCCCGCCCAGCGCATAGCGAGGCCATGGCAGAAGAAGCAGACGTTACCGCGCTCTCGTTCGAGGAAGCGCTGAAGGAACTGGAGCGTATCGTTGCGCGGCTTGAGAGCGGCGAGGCCCAGCTCCAGGAAGCGATCGACCTGTATGAGCGCGGCGATCGGCTGCGCCGGCAATGCGCCGCACGGCTCGATGCCGCCCAGGCGCGGATCGAGGCGATCCGCACCGATGCGGAAGGCCGCGCTGCCGCCACCGCGCCGTTCAACGCTGGCTGATCCCGGTGGCGCACGCCTCCCTCGCGCTCCAGGGCGCACTCAAGCAGGTCTCGGCGGAGATGGACCGCCAGTTCGATCTGTTGCTCGAAGTGCCCGCCGATCCGCGCAAGGGGCTGTATGAGGCGATGCGCCATGCCGCGATCGGCGGCGGCAAGCGGCTGCGCCCGCTGCTCGTTTCGGCCACCGCGCAGCTGTTCGGCGTCGATCGCACCTGCATCGCCCGCACCGCGCTCGCGCTCGAATGCATCCATGTCTATTCGCTGATCCACGACGATCTGCCGGCCATGGACGATGACGATATGCGCCGCGGCAAGCCGACCGTACACAAGGCGTTTGACGAAGCGACGGCGATCCTGGCGGGCGATTGCCTCCACGCGCTCGCCTTCGAAGTGATCGCCGACGAGAAGACCCATCCCGATCCGTTTGTGCGGATCGAGCTTTCGGGCACGCTTGCCATCGCCGCCGGCCCGGCCGGCATGGCGGGCGGCCAGATGATGGACCTCGAAGCGGAGAAATCGAGCTTCGACCTTGCCACCGTCACCCGCCTGCAGGCGATGAAGACCGGCGCGCTGATCAGCTGCGCGGTGGAAAGCGGCGCGATCCTCGGCCGCGTGCCGATCGAGGGCCGCACCGGCCTGCGCGGCTATGCCCGCGACGTCGGCCTCGCCTTCCAGATCGCTGACGACATCCTCGATGCCGAGGGCGACGAGGCACTGGTCGGCAAGAAGCTCCACAAGGATGGCGAAGCGGGCAAGGAAACCTTCCTGTCGCTGCTCGGCATGGACCGCGCGAAGGAACAGGCCCGCATGCTGGTCGACCAGGCGATCCAGCACCTCAAGCCCTATGGCACCGAAGCCGACCTGCTGCGCGACATCGCCCGGTACACGCTGGAACGGGATCGGTAAGCGGCGGCGCCGTCACCTGCAACTGACTCGTCACCCGGCGCCAGGCCGGAATTCGGCACCACATCGTCATCCCGGCGAAAGCCGGGATCTCATGCGGCGCCTTCCCCGCCTCACCCGATACGGGCAACCCGGAACACCGTAGGGTTCCCGCCCTCACGCACCACCGTCCCGCTCGCGATATGGGACTTGCCCTCGCTCAACCCGTCCAGCGCCGCGCTACCCTCGGCCACCGGCAGCATCACCCCGTGAAACCCGGCCGGCCGCGCATACCATTGGCCGCCGATGCTCAGCAGCGTCGCCTGCGTCTCGTCCACGATCGGCGGGTCAGCACGCGGCAAGGCGCGCTGGTCGTTCGCCGGCGCAGCAACCTTGCGAGTTTCCTCATAAGCGATGAACCCGCCGCCGCTGCGCACCCGTTTCGGCGCATCGAACAGCTGGTCGATCCGCTCGGCCTGCAGGTTCTCGATATAGATGATCGTGTTGTTGTCGCCCTTCACATAGAGCTTGGCGTGCGAGGCCTGCTTGCGCACGATCGGCCCGGCCAGCGACACCAGCAGCGTCCGCACCGAGGCCGAGACCTGCGCCACCTGCCCGCCGCTGGCGTTCATCACCGTTTCCAGCGCCACCGCCACGGTCTGCAGGAAGCCGCCGAACAGCGCCCGCTGGTCGTACAGGTCGAGCAGGGTCTTGCCGAGGTCGAACCAGGCGTGAAGGCTGGCGATCTCCACCCGGATGATCTCCAGCCCATGGCGGTTCTGCCCGTTCCGCGTTTCCTGGGCAAAGGCATTGGCCAGCCGCTCGATCGCGGTGCCGGAGGTCCGCGCATCGGCTGCGTCGTGATAGCCGATCTCGAGCACCAGCACCGCGTTGTTACGCACTTCGTCGATCATTGGCACAGGCTGAAGCAAAGCCCGGCATGCCGCAAGCGCGCAGCCGGTCTTGACTTGGCTTCGCACCCGCAGCACGTCCGGGGTCGATCCTGCGACGAGGTACAGCATGACCACCCGCACCGGCGTCTATCCCGGCACTTTCGATCCGATCACCCTTGGCCATATGGACATCATTCGCCGCGGCGCGAAGCTGGTCGACCGGCTCGTGATCGGCGTCACCACCAATCCGTCCAAGAACCCGATGTTCAGCGTCGAGGAGCGGATGGAAATGGTAAAACGCGAAGTCGAGGGGATCTCGGGCGAGATCCACGTCGTAAGTTTCGATTCCCTCCTGATGGACTTCGCCGAGCGCGCAGGCGCCAGCATGATCGTCCGCGGCCTGCGCGCCGTCGCCGATTTCGAGTACGAATATCAGATGGCAGGCATGAACCAGCAGCTGAACGACCGGATCGAGACGGTCTTCCTGATGGCCGATGTCTCGCTCCAGCCGATCGCCAGCCGGCTGGTCAAGGAGATCGCCTTCTATGGCGGCGACATCCGCAAGTTCGTCTCACCCGCGGTTAATGACGAGATGGTTACCCGGATCGCGACGATCGGTCGCAAAGGGAGTGGTTGAGCCCGCGCGATTCGTCTAGAGCGGCCAGTCGAGAGTGGGTTTGGAGTGGGGAAGTTAATGCGTTTCGTTGCCGCGCTGGCCGCTTCGGCCTTGATGATGATTGCCACCCCTGCCCTCGCCCAGGGCGGCGGCAAGGCTCCCAAGCAGACCGCTGAACCGCTCAAGGGCGTTGGCGCAGAGGAAGTGAACAGCATCCTCCCCGCCGTCGTTCCTGCCGATCCGGCCGAGACCTGGGTGCTCGATCTGTCGACCGGCGGCCGCGTGCTGATCCGCCTGCGCCCCGATGCCGCCCCCAAGATGGTCGAGCGCATCAAGACGCTTACCCGCAGCCATTTCTATGACGGCCTGACCTTCCACCGCGTCGTGGATGCGCCCTACAACATGGCGCAGGGCGGCGACCCCAAGGGCAACGGCACCGGCGATTCGGACCTGCCCAACGTACCGGCCGAATTCAACAACCTGCCGCACGTCCGCGGCACCGTCGCCGCCGCCCGTCGCGGCGCGCCGGAGCTGGCCACGCCCGAGCAGAAGACCGAGGCGGAGAACAGCGCGAACAGCCAGTTCTATATCATGATGGCCCCGAAGCTTGCCTTCGACCATGATTACACCGTGTTCGGCCGCGTCGTCGGCGGCATGGAGTGGGTCGACAAGATCGAGCGCGGCGAGCCGCCGGCGAACCCGACCAAGATCGTCCACGCCTATATCCTTTCCGACAACCCGCCGCCTTATGCGAACCTGGCCCCGGACGCGCCCAAGGCGCTGCCGCCGGGCGAGGTGAAGGCGACGCTGCCGCAATAATCCGGTGAACGTAGACCTTTTCGATTTCGAGCTGCCGAACGACCGTATCGCGCTGCGCCCCGCGGCCCCGCGCGATACGGCCCGTTTGCTCGTGCTCGACGGCCCCAAGGCCACGCGTGACCTCCATGTCCGCGACCTGCCCGGCCAGCTGCGCGCCGGCGATTGCCTGGTGTTCAACGACACCCGCGTCATCCCCGCCCAACTCGAGGGCACCCGCGGCGAAGCGAAGATCGGCGCCACCCTCCACAAGCGCGAAGGACCGCGCCGCTGGCGCGCCTTCATCCGCAACGCCAAGCGCCTGCGCGATGGCAACACGGTCGATTTCGGCAACGGCGTCCTCGCGACCGCCGGCGACCGCGCCGAGGATGGCAGCTTCGCGCTCGACTTCCATGGCGACGAACCGGTCGAGCTGCTGCTCGAACGCTGCGGCCGCATGCCGCTGCCCCCGTACATCGCCTCCAAGCGCCCGACCGACGCGCGCGACACCGATGATTACCAGACGATGTTCGCCAATGAGCCGGGAGCCGTCGCCGCTCCCACCGCGGCGCTGCACTTCACCCCGGAGCTACTCGACGCGCTCGACGCCGCCGGGGTCGGCCACACCACACTGACCCTCCATGTCGGCGCAGGCACCTTCCTGCCGGTCAAGGCGGAGGACACGGTAGACCACAAGATGCACGCCGAATGGGGCCGCATCGACCAGGCCACTGCCGACCACCTCAACGCCGTCCGTGCGGCGGGTGGCAGGGTCATCGCCGTCGGCACCACCAGCCTGCGCCTGATCGAAAGCGCCGCCGGCGACGACAAGATCATCCGCCCCTTCGAAGGCGACACCGCGATCTTCATTACCCCCGGCTACCGCTTCAAGGGCATCGACGGCCTGGTGACCAACTTCCACCTGCCGCGCTCGACGCTGTTCATGCTGGTTTCTGCCCTGATGGGCCTCGACCGGATGCAGGCGGCTTACGCTTATGCCATTGAAAATGACTACCGTTTCTACTCTTACGGGGATGGCTCGCTGCTTCTGCCGTGAAGCGCCCCACCTTCGCCACAGATTGCGGTTTGGGTGGCAAGCGCGGTAGCGGTCCTCGTCATCGCGATTCGGAAGGGTTTCCATGCGTTTGTTGTTTGCGCTCGCGGCTTTGATCGCGATTCCCGCCTTTGCGCAGGCCGCCCATGCCCAGGATCGCGTAGCCATCCCGACGCCGCAAGGCAGTGGCGCAGTCGGCATCGGCACCAGCACGCGCGAACAGCCCGCCTTCACCGTGATCGCCGAGCCGGTGGCGATGATGATCGCCGCTTTCGATTCGGACGGCGACGGCAAGGTCACCCGCGCCGAGTTCGACGCGGGCCTGAAGCGCAGCTTCGACGCGATCGATACCCGGCACCAGGGCTGGCTCGGCTATATTGCCTATTCGGACTGGCAGGAGCGGTGGATGGGCGATCGCAACACCGTGCCCAGCCCCTTCGAAGTCGATCGCGACGGCGACAATAAGATCACCTTTGCCGAGATCGCCGAGCGCTTCGACCTGCTCTTCACTCGCTTCGATGCCGACAAGAACGGCGTGCTGGAGCGCAAGGAACTCGTCACCATCCGCCCCCAGATGCCGCCGCCCGGCGCGGGACGCGGCAAGAAGGGCCGCGGCCCTAACTGATGTCCTAGCATCACATGCAGCGCCCCAGCTAAAGCGAGACCATGGCCGCGCATCACGATCATAGCCACAGCTCTCACGGGCACAGCCATCACGGACACGGGCATCACGGCCACAGCCATGCGCCCGCGGATTTCGGCCGCGCCTTCGCTATCGGCACCGCGCTCAACCTGGGCTTTGTCGCGATCGAGGGCGCGGCCGGGGTGCTCACCCATTCGATGGCGCTGCTCGCCGATGCGGGCCACAACCTGTCCGACGTGCTCGGGCTGCTGATCGCCTGGGGCGGCGCCGAGCTGGCCAAGCGCCCGGCCTCGCCGCGCTTTACCTATGGCCTGCGCGGTTCCTCGATCCTCGCGGCGCTCGCCAATGCGGTGCTGCTGTTCGTCGCCGTCGGCGCGATCCTGCTCGAGACGATCCAGCGCTTCCAGGAGCCGCGCGACGTACTGGGGCTGACCGTGATGCTGGTCGCCGGCGCCGGCATCGTCGTCAACATGGGGACCGCCCTGCTCTTCGCGCGTGGCCGCGACAACGACATCAACATCCGCGGCGCCTATCTCCACATGGCAGTCGACGCGGCGGTTTCCGCCGGTGTGGTGGTGGCCGGCGGGCTGATCCTGCTCACCGGCGCCGACTGGATCGATCCGGTGATCAGCCTCGCGATCCTTGCCGTGATCGTATGGAGCAGCTGGGGCCTGTTCACCGAATCGCTGACCATGGCGCTGCACGCCGTGCCCAAGGGCATCGATTCGGCCAAGGTCGAGGCCGCACTTGCCGAATTGCCCGGCGTAACCCGCGTCCACGACCTGCACATCTGGCCGATGAGCACCACCGAAGCGGCGCTCACCGCACATCTCGTCATGCCCGGCGGCCATCCTGGCGATGCTTTCCTGATCGCACTGCAACATCGGCTGGCGCACGACTTCAGGATCGATCATACGACCGTCCAGATCGAGTTGGGGGACGGGGCAGAATGTCGGATGCACGGGAATGGACACGCGCATGACTGACGCGTCGCCCATCCGGCTTGTCATCTTCGATTTCGACGGCACGCTTTCCGACAGCGGCGACTGGTTTCTGTCGGTCGTCGATGAGCTGGCACGCAAGTTCCGGTTCCGCACCGTCGAATCCCACGAAGTCGACATGCTGCGCAACAAGAGCTCGCGCGACGTGATCGAGTTCCTGGGCATTTCCAAATGGAAGCTGCCGCTGATCGCGCGCCATGTGCGCCGCCTAGTCGGCCGCAATGCGCATCAGATCGAGCTGTTTCCCGGCACGCCGGACCTGCTGGAGCAGATCGCCGCTACCGGCGTGAAGATCGCGCTGGTCACTTCCAATGCGGAAGCCAATGCGCGGGCGATCCTCGGCCCGGTTCACGCCGCGCGGATCGACTTCTACGCCTGCGGCTCCTCGCTGTTCGGCAAGGCGCCCAAGTTCCGGCGCGTGCTCAAGAAGATGGGCATGAAGCCGCATGAAGTGCTGGCGATCGGCGACGAGACCCGCGACGTCGATGCAGCCCGCGAAGTCGGTATGCGTGCCGGTTCGGTGCTATGGGGCTATGCCGCCGAGGAACTGCTCTCGGCGATGGAACCGGACGTGATGTTCCGCACGCCGCAGGACATTCTGGATTACGTCGACGCGCATCGTTGAACTCGGGTGATCGCTCTGTAGAGTGGCCCCATGAAGAGTTTGCGTTCGACCTGGATCTGGCTTCCCCCTCTCGCAGGCGCCGTTAGCCTGTTGTTCGGCGCGGCCGCGGTGCCCGCCTGGCTGCTCGGCGCGGTGCTGATCGCGACCGTGCTTGCCGCCGTCCATCATGCCGAACTGATCGCGCACAAGGTTGGCGAGCCCTTCGGTACCTTCCTGCTCGCGCTCGCCGTCACGGTGATCGAAGTCGGGCTGATTCTCACTCTGATGCTGCAGGGCAAGGCCGGCGCCGAGACGCTGGCCCGCGACACTGTCTTCTCGGCGGTGATGATCATCCTCAACGGCCTGCTCGGCGCATGCATCCTGCTCGGCGCGCTGCGCCATCATGAACAGAGCTTCAAGCAGGTCGGCGTCAGCGCCTCGCTCGCCACCCTGTGCACGCTGACCGTGCTGACGCTGGTGCTGCCCAACTATGCCGCGGTCGAGCACGGCCCCTATTATGCGCCGTCGCAGCTCGCCTTTGTCGCGATCGTCTCCCTGCTGCTCTACCTCACCTTCGTGATGGTGCAGACGGTGCGCCATCGCGGCTATTTCCGCCCGCCCGAAGGCAGTGCCGAGGATCCCGAGGCGCATGACGCCACGCCGGGCAACAAGCTGGCCACCCTCTCGGGCGCACTGCTGATCGTCTGCCTCGCCGAAGTCGTGCTGCTCGCCAAGGCACTGGCGCCGGCGATCGAGGAAGGCGTCGCCTCGGCCGGCGCGCCGCATGCGGTGGTCGGCGTGGTGATCGCCGCGCTTGTCCTGCTTCCCGAAAGCGTCGCGGCGGTGCGTGCGGCGATGGCAAACCGGCTGCAGACCAGCCTCAACCTCGCGCTCGGCTCCGCACTGGCGACGATCGGCCTGACGATCCCGGCCGTGGCGACGCTGTCGCTGATCGAGGGCCTGCCGCTGGCGCTCGGGCTGGATCCGAAGGGCGTGGTGCTGCTCTCGCTGACGCTGCTGGTGACCACCCAATCGCTCGCCACCGGGCGGACGACCGTGCTGCAGGGCGTCGTCCACCTCGTCATCTTCGGCGTGTTCGTCTTCACCACGCTCGTTCCCTGAGAACACGACCTCCGCCCGCAGCGTAGGCCTCATGCGAATATAGTTGACTCAATCAACTATATTCGCAAATCCGTGCCTATGGATCAGGCAATCGAACAATTCCGCGCCTTCAACCGCGCCCATACCCGCTTCGCTGCGGTGCTCTCGCCACGCTATATGGACAGCGAAATGGGCGTGGCCGAAGCGCGCCTCCTCTACGAAATCCTCCATCGGCAACCGGTGCTCGCCAGCGAATTGCAGCAGATCCTCGATCTCGACGCCGGCTATGTCAGCCGCGCGGTCAAGCGGTTCGAGGATCGCGACTGGATCGCGCGCGAACGTGGCGGGCAGGATGCACGCCAGCGTCCCATCGTCCTGCTACCCGCCGGGCGCGCCGCCTTCGATGCGCTGGACGAGACGACCCGCACGCACAGCGGCCGCCAGCTGGAGTCGCTGGGCCCCGGCGGCGGTGCCCTGCTCGGCCAGCATCTCGCCGCCGCGCGTGCACTGATCGAGGGCGGTAACGGCAGCTGGACGATCCGCACGCTGCGCCCGGGCGACATGGGCGCGATCGCCAGTCGCCAGGCGATCTTCTACACCGAGCATTATGGCTGGGGGCGGCCGATGGAGCTGCTCATCAACGACATCACCACCAGCTTCCTGCGCGACTTCAAGCCGGATCGCGAACAATGCTGGGTCGCCGAGCGCGCAGGCGAGATGCTGGGATCGGTGATGCTCGCCGATGGCGGCGACGGCGTGGCCAAGCTGCGCCTGCTCTATGTCGAGGGTCATGCCCGCGGCCTGGGCATCGGGGATGCGCTGGTTCGCCAGTGCATCGCGTTCGCGCGTGAGGCCGGGTATCAGCGGCTCGAGCTATGGACGCACACTATTCTGACCAGCGCCCGGCGCATTTATGCCGCGCAGGGTTTCGAGCTCGTCAGCAGCGAAACCCACACGCTTTTCGGCGAACCACTGTTGGGCGAGACCTGGTCACTCGATCTCAATCGAGATGCACCGCCAGCCACACCGTAGGTCGGTCCCCGGCCGTCCACGTCACCCAATGCCGCTGCCCCGCGGCGATCAGCACATGGTCGCCCGGCTGCAGCACCGCCGTCTCGCCATCCTCGATCCGCAGTCCGGCCGCTCCTTCGAGGAGCAGCACCCACTCGTCCCAGTCCTGCACCATCGGCGAGTCCCCGGGCGTCGCCTGCCCGCACGAGACGATCCGCTCGATCCGCACGCCGGGGCGGCGCAGCAGCTCGGTGAAGACTTCGCCTGCACTGGCATCGGGCAGGTCGGCGAACAGGTTGCTGGTCATGCCCCAGCGTTGCGCTCGTCCGCCAAAGGGGGCAAGGCCCTGCGCATGTCCCGTTTCGAGTTCACCATCCACGCCACCGACGGCAAGGCGCGCCTTGGCACCATCGCCATGCAGCGCGGCGAGATCCGTACACCCGCCTTCATGCCGGTTGGCACCGCCGCCACCGTAAAGGCGATGAAGCCGCAGGACGTGCGCGCCGCCGGCGCCGACATCATCCTCGGCAACACCTATCACCTGATGCTGCGCCCCGGCGCAGAGCGCGTCGCGCGGCTCGGCGGGCTGCACAAGTTCATGCACTGGGATCGCCCGATCCTGACCGACTCGGGCGGCTATCAGGTGATGAGCTTGGCTGACCTGACCACGCGCAGCGAGGAAGGCGTCTCGTTCAAGTCGCACCTCGACGGCTCGCGCCACCTGCTCAGCCCTGAGCGCTCGATCGAGATCCAGCGCCTGCTCGGCAGCTCGATCACCATGGCGTTCGACGAGCTCGTCCCCACCACCTCGACCCGCGAAGTCCAGGCCGCAGCGATGGAGCGCTCGATGCGCTGGGCGAAGCGCAGCCGCGACGCCTTCTTCGCCGCCGAGGAGCATGCCGAGCACAACGCGATCTTCGGCATCCAGCAGGGCGCGCTCGACGAAGGCTTGCGCAAATACTCGGCCGATGCGCTGCTCGATGTCGGGTTCGACGGCTATGCCGTGGGCGGCCTTGCGGTCGGCGAGGGCCAGGAAGCGATGTTCGGCGTGCTCGACTTCGCCCCCGGCCAGCTCGACGCTACGAAGCCGCGCTACCTGATGGGCGTCGGCAAGCCTGACGACATTGTCGGCGCGGTCGAGCGCGGCATCGACATGTTCGATTGCGTGCTGCCCACCCGCTCGGGGCGCACCGGCCAGGCCTTCACCCGCACCGGCCCGATCAACATCCGCAACGCCAAGTTCGCCGAGGACCAGGGCCCGCTCGATCCCGCCTGTCCCTGCCCGGTCTGCAACACCTGGAGCCGCGCCTATCTCCACCACCTCGTCCGCGCCGGCGAGATCTTGGGCGCGATGCTGATGACCGAGCATAATATCTGGTTCTACCAGGTGCTGATGCAGGACCTGCGCGCGGCGATCGGCGAAGGCCGGCTGGCTGCGTTCGCCAACGACTTCCGCGCCTCCTACAAGGGCGGCCAGGGCTGACGCCTGCGCGGAAGTACACAAAAGTACAGGCCAAGAGCGTCTTTCTGTACTTCCGCCTTGGCAGCGTCAAACATGGTTAAAATTACCTTTACTATCAAGTGTTTCACCATAGGACATGGGAAAATCCGGGGGCGCAGCGGGGCCTGAAACCGGCTATAGCCGCGCACGGGCAAGGGGCCCGAGCGGGGTTGTGCACGCGTGTTCTGGCGGCGTTTCTCGAAGATGCAGGCGCGAGGGGTGGCAGCGGCAATCGTCGCGTCGCTGATCGGCGCCGGCTTCTCCGCCCAGGCGCTCGCCCCTGACACAAAACCCAAGGCCGATCCAAAGCCCGTCGCGGTCGGCTATGAGGCCGAGGATCATTTCCCCGGCGCCGCCTTCTACTATGCGGTGGATGACGATGCCGCGGTGAGCGCAGGCACCACCGGCACGACCGCCCTGCCCGACATGCCGATCCCCGCCGACGCGCTCGATGCGCCGGTCGACGGATCGATCCAGCCCGCTTTGCCCTTCCACCTTGCCGGCAGCAGCGTGGACAAGGCGCGGGCGCTCCAGTGCCTGACCACGGCGATCTATTACGAAGCGGCCAATGAGCCAGGCGACGGCCAGCGCGCAGTGGCGCAGGTGGTGCTCAACCGCGTCCGCCATCCCGCCTTCCCCGCCACCGTCTGCGGCGTGGTGTTCCAGGGATCGGAGAAGCGCGGCTGCCAGTTCAGCTTTGCCTGTGACGGCGCCATGGCCCGCGCCCCGATGCGATCGGCCTGGGACCGCGCCGCCCGGGTCGCATCCGCCGCGCTTTCCGGCCAGGTGTTCGGCGCGGTCGGCGAAGCGACGCACTATCACACCTATGCCGTCACACCGTCCTGGAACCGCAGCCTGGTGATGACCGGCGTGTTCGGCGCGCATTTCTTCCATCGCTGGAAGGGCTGGTGGGGCACCGCCCCGGCCTTCCGCCAGCCCTATCGCGGCGGCGAGCCGCTGCCCCAGCCACATGCGCGTATCGATCTGGCCGAAGCCATTGTGCCGATCGTACCGGTGCCAGTGGCGACGCCGGAAGCAATCAAGGCCGTCGCACCGATCGCAACGCCCCGCGAGAATATCCAGCCGGCCTATGCCCAGAGCGGTGCGCCGATCGGGGGCTATGTGCCCAAGGCGCAGCCCAGCGCATCGCCGATGGACCAGGGTGAGTCCCAGATCCTCGACAAGTGGAAGGACAGCGGCAAGCCGCTGCGCTGAAGGGTTTCCGCCTTCCCCGAACGACAACGGGCCCCGCCTTGCGGCGGAGCCCGTCCCGGTCAGGTTCCCCGAAAGGGGGAAAGGGGAACCCGCTAGCCTTTACCAGCGACGGCCGGGGCCGCGATGGTCGTTGCGATCGTGCTTCTCGATCCGGATCCGCGCCGAAAGTGCATCGAAGCGGCGATCGAGATCCCGGCGCTCGGCCAGCGTCAGGCCGGGACGCGAGCGGCGATACTGCGCCTCGAGCCGCGCCAGGCTGTTGAAATCGGCGCGCAGGCGGGTCGCTTCACTGCGGCTCAGCGCCCCCGAGCGGATGCCCTGGTTGATGCGGGCGTTCAGATTGGCCTGGCGCGCATTGATCGTCTGCCATGCCTGGAAGGCGGGCGCCGGATGCGGTGCGGCGATCGCGGCGGTCATCGGAACAGCCGAAGCGGCGATGCCAAGGCCGGCGAGCATCAGGGTGAACTTGTTCATTGCACTCTCCTCTTACAAAACCGGGCCGCCCCAGCGGCCTGAAACCCGTTATGGGGAGGGGCTGTCGCAGACCTGTGCCGCCCCCCACGCTTTTGTGTCGCAAGCTGTCGCGGGGCCGGAAGTTCCGTTCATCTTGGAGGAAGCGAGTCCGCTGCGCGCCGAACCGAAGGAGAGGTTTGACGCCGGCAATATCTGCGATATTCCGCATGCATCCTGTGGGGGGAGCCAGCACATGCCGTATCGCCATGCTCATTGGTATCTGCTTGCGATATTTCCGCTGGCGGCGCTGGCCTTCTGGCCGGGCTATCTCTCGACGATCGGCACCGCGCCGCTGCAGATGCATGCGCATGGCATCACCGCCACGCTGTGGCTGGCGCTGCTCGTCGCCCAGAGCTGGCTGATCCATTCGGGCAACACTGCGTTCCACCGCACGCTCGGCACGGCCAGCCTGGTGCTGTTCCCGCTGTTCCTGGCCGGAGGATCGATGATCTTCCTGGGCATGGCGCAGCGTTTCGCCGATCCGCCATCGCCCTTCTATACGATGTATGCCCCCGGCCTCGCCTGGATCGACATGATCTCGGTCGCCGCCTTTGCCTGGTGCTATTATTCGGCGCTGCGCAGCCGGCGCGATGTGCAACTGCACGCGCGCTACATGCTGGCGACGGTGATCTTCCTGCTGCCGCCGATCCTGGGCCGGCTCGCCCCGATCCTGCCGCCGCTCGCCATCCACGGCCCCGCCGATTTCGGCAAGCTGGGCACCGGCTTCCAGCTCGCCAATGCAATTACCGCGGCGATCGCCTTCAGCCTCGCGCTCCGCAGCGGCGGGAAGGGCTATCCCTTTTTCCTTGCCGGCGCGGCCACCGTGCTGGGCGGCGTGTTCTTCCAGTTTATCGGGCCGATGGCGGCGTGGCGGCACCTGATGGTGGAGCTCGCCCCACTGCCGCCGCTGCCACTCGCCCTGGCGGCAGGGATTGCGGGCGTCGGCATTGCCGCTGCAGGCTGGATCGCCGGGCGTGAACCGGCCGCGCCGGAAACCGTCGCCGCCTAGGCCGCGATCAGCCGCTCCGCCTGCGCGCGCGCTTCATCGGTAATCTCGGCACCCGAGAGCATCCGCGCGATCTCCTCGCGGCGCTCGCCGGCATCCAGCGGAGTTACGCCGGTGCGGGTGACGATGCCGTCATGGCGCTTGGCGATCAGGAGATGCTGAGCACCGCGCGCCGCCACCTGCGGGCTGTGCGTCACCACCAGCACTTGCGCCGTATCGGCCAGCCGCGCCAGCCGCTCACCGATCGCGCTCGCCACCGCGCCGCCGACACCGCGATCGATCTCGTCAAAGATCAGCGTCCGCGCGCCACCTTCCTCGGCCAGCGCCACCTTCATCGCAAGGATGAAGCGCGACAGCTCGCCGCCCGAGGCGATCTTGACCAAAGGCGCGAACGGCGCGCCCGGGTTGGTCGAGACTTCGAACTCGACCCGGTCCATGCCGAAGCTCGACCAGTTCGCCTCGTCCTGCAGCTCGACCATGGTGCGGAAGCGCGCCGCATCGAGCTTGAGCGGCTTGAGCTCGGTCATCACCGCTGCATCGAGTCGCGCCGCCGCCAGCGTGCGATTGGCGGAAAGCGTCTTCGCTGCATCGGCATAAGCGGCATGCGTATCGCGCACCGCCGTCTCCAGCTTGGCGATCCCCGCGCCGCCGCTCTGCACACGCTCCAGCCGCCCGGACAGTTCCTCCAGCAGCACCGGCAAATTATCAGGCTGCACGCGGTGCTTGCGCGCCTGCCCGCGCAACTCGAACAGCCGCGCCTCGTCCGCTTCCAGCGCAGCGGGATCATAGGCGAGCGCCTCGGCCGCGACGTCCACCCGGTCCTGCGCCTCGGCCGCCTCGGTAATCGCACGATCGACCGCGGCGAGCGCTTCGGCCAGCGCCTCATGATCGCCGGCGATCCGCTCGAGCACACGCGCCGCCTGACGCAGCTGGCTTAGCCCGCCCTCGGAGCCTTCCAGCAGCTCGGCCAGCCCCTGCAGTTCGCTGGCGATCTTCTCGCCGCGCTGCATGCCGGCCCGTCGCTCGGCGAGCATCTCTTCCTCGCCCACCTCAGGTGCCAGCCCGCGCAGCTCGGCGACGGCATGTTCGAGCCATTCGCGATCACGCTCGGCAACGTCCTGCTCGGCGCGCGCCACTGCCAGCGCCGCCTCCGCATCCCGCCACGCCTTGTGCGCGATCGCCACCGGGCCCGGATCACAGCGCCCGAACGCATCGAGCAGCGCGCGATGCCCGCGCGCATTGAGCATGCCGCGATCGTCATGCTGACCATGGATCTCGACCAGATACGGCGCGAGTTCGCGCAGCAGCCCCGCCGAGGCCGGCTGATCGTTGAGGAAGGCCCGGCTGCCGCCATCGGCCTTGACGATGCGCCGCACGATCAGCGGCTCGCCCGGCTCCAGCTCCAGCCCGTTCTGGTGGAAGATATTGGCGACTTCGCCACCCTGCGCCGGTGCCTCGAAGCTGGCGGTCACCACCGCCTGCGTCGCGCCGTTACGCACCAGCCCGGTCTCGCCCCGCGCGCCGAGCGCAAGACCCAGCGCGTCGAGCAGGATCGACTTGCCCGCCCCGGTCTCGCCGGTGAGCACGCCAAGCCCGGCGCCGAACTCCAGGTCCAGCGCCTCGATCAGGACGACATCGCGAATAGCCAGCGCAGTAAGCATGCGCCTGCTCCTATCGCAGGAACTTAACGAGAACGAAAGCCCCGAGCATCAGCTCTTGGACTTGGTCGCCGCTTCGGCCTCCTGCAGCTTGCCCTTGTTTTCCTGCATCAGCTTGTAGGCGTGGCTGTACCAGTCGGTGCCGGGATAGTTGGCGCCAAGCACGGCCGCGGCCTTTTCGGCTTCCTCCGGCACGCCGAGCGCCAGATAGCTCTCGGTCAGGCGCATCAGCGCCTCGGGGGCGTGCGTGGTGGTCTGATACTGATCGACCACGGTGCGGAAGCGCAGCGTCGCGGCGAGCCACTGGCCACGCGTCTCGTAGAAGCGGCCGATCTCCATTTCCTTGCCGGCGAGGTGGTCGCGGACAAGGTCGATCTTCAGGCGCGCATCGGACGCGTACTTGGTGTTCGGATAGCGACGGGTCAGTTCGCCCAGCGAATCGAGCGCCTGCTGGGTGATCTTCTGGTCACGCTGCACGTCGCTGATCTGCTCGTAATAGCTCAGGCCGATCAGATAATAGGCATAGGGCGCGTCGCGGTTGCCCGGGTGAACGGCGAGGAAGCGCTGCGCCGAGGAAATGGATTCGGTGTAGTCGCGGTTCAGATAATAGCTGAACGCGCCCATCAGCTGCGCGCGGCGCGCCCAGACCGAATAGGGATGCTGCCGCTCGACTTCGTCGAACAGCGCGGCGGCCAGCTTGTACTGATGCTGGTCGAGCTTCTGCTTGGCGGTGGAATAGAGCGTGCCGACGTCGCGCGCGACATAGGGAAGGTCCTTGCCGCCACTCTTCTTGGCGCAACCGGCCATCGAGAGCGCCAGAACCGGAAGCAGGGAAAGCGCAAGCGCGCGAGTGGTGGAAGTACGCATGGGCGGGGGTCTTAGCGCGGTCCAGTGGCTTCAAACAATCCTTTTCGCGGCGTCTTTGTGTCATTGCCGTACCGGTCTCCAATCAGCAATTGCGGCGGGAGCCTCGAGGGGGCATGCGCGTTCCGATACAGAACCGTTTTTCACGAGGGAAATTGTGACCGCTACCCTGCTTGCCACCCATCGCGTCGAGAAGCCCTGGGGCCGCCACACCCTGTGGCCGGGCTTTGCCGATCCCGCCGCCGATGGCGATCCGGTGGGCGAGATCTGGTTCCAGACGCCGGGCAACAGCGCACCCGACCTCCTCATCAAGTACCTGTTCACCAGCGAGAAGCTGTCGGTGCAGGTCCACCCGACCGACGAGCAGGCGCAGGCTGTAGGCTTGCCGCGCGGCAAGGACGAATGCTGGGTGATCCTGGCTGCCGAACCCGATTCGACGATCGCGCTGGGCACCAAGGCACCGGTCGATCGCGAGACGCTCAAGCAGGCCGCGCTCGATGGCTCGATCGAGCATCTGCTCGACTGGAAGCCGGTCAAGGCCGGCGACTTCTTCTATTCGGGCTCGGGCACGATCCACGCGATCGGCGCCGGGATCACGCTGGTCGAAGTGCAGCAGAACAGCGAGACCACCTATCGCCTCTATGATTATGGCCGCCCGCGCGAGCTGCATCTGGATCAGGGCATCGCCGTTTCCGATCCGGTGCCGTACGTGCCGCATCCGATGCCCGGCCGGGTGAGCGAGGATCGCGTCATTCTGGTCGAAGGTCCCAAGTTCGTGCTCGAGCGCTGGGAAGGCGGCAAGCGCAATTTCACCCTGCCCGAAGGCACCACTGGCTGGCTGATCCCGCTGCGCGGCGAAGGCGTGGTCGATGGCGTGGCGTTCGAGGCCGGCCAGTGCCTGACGGTCGAGGGCAGCGCCGAACTCCATGCCGAAGTCGGCAGCGACATCCTCTTCGCCTATCCGGGCGAAACCCGGATCTGACCCATGGCTCCTGCGTGAACGGGAAGTAGTTTCCCGTTCACGCAACCCCTCTCCGCCCGGCACGTTGGTTGCGTGGGGAAACAAGGAGAGACTCCATGCGTATCCTTTTCGCCGCCGCCGTGGCGGCTGCCGCTCTTGCGACGCCGGCCGCCGCCCAGGGCTGGAACGAGCGCGAGGCACGCGCCGATTGCCGTCACGATCTGCGCAACTCGGACAGCCGGGGCGAGTATCGCCGTGAGCTGCGCGATTGCCGCCGCGACATCAACAATGCCCAGCGCCGCGACGATCGCGAATGGCGCCGCGATTACCGCCGCTATCGCAACTATGATTACAACCGCCTGCCCCCGGGCGAACGCTACTACAACCCGTCCGACTATTATCGCGACGGCCGCTATTATCGCGAGCGCCGCCTGAGCCGGAACGACCGAATCTATCGCGGCAATGACGGGCGTTACTATTGCCGCCGCTCGGACGGCACGACCGGCCTGATCGTCGGCGGCGTCGCCGGTGGCCTGTTCGGCAACGCGCTGTCGAACGGCCGCAACGCCACGCTCGGCACGCTGCTCGGCGCCGCCGCGGGTGCCGCGATCGGTTCGTCGGTGGACCGCGGCGAGGTTCGCTGCCGCTAAGCGACCAGCTTGCCACGCAGGCAGAGAGGGGCCCGGTGGAAACGCCGGGCCCTTTTCCTATGCGCGATCGGCGCCGATCAGAAGATGAACCCGCCCAGCCAGAGGCGGACGAAGCCGACGCCAGCCACCACGATGTTGAGGTTGCGCCCCGAATTCGAGTCCGAAAGCGCGCCCAGCGCCAGGCCGACCACGGCGATCGGGATCACCAGGTAATTGAGCCAGCCGAGCAGCGGGATCAGTGCGATCAGCATCAACGGCAGGGCAATGATGCCGATAAGGATCGAGAGCAGGTTCAGCATGTGCGGAGCGATATCCCATCACAGGTGTGTTATCAACATATAACAGCATGATCCGCCCGGGCCCAGCATCCGGCCCCGGCGGCTTGACCAGATACGCGCGCCATCCCCTGGAGTTCCGGCGATCGCTGAGGGGCCAAGGGCAAATCCCGTTTCCCAAAGCCTTCCTTAACCCTCCTTCGGCATAAGGGCGCACCAAAGGAGCGTTTGAAGATGGCCCGTCGCGTTAATGCCCTGTTGCTCGCCCTGCCCCTCGCGCTTGCGGGATGCGGCAATAATGGCAGCCTGGGCGATGTTTCCGACACCGAGAGCAGCAACGCCGCCGATCCGGCACTGGCCAGCGCGCTGCAGGGCCAGATCATGGTCGATCCCCAGCTTGGCCGACAAGCCAATGGCGATGCGATCCGCCCGCCGGCCCAGCCCTATTCGGCCAGCGTTCCCAATGACAATGTCGCAGCGAACGGCAGCAAGGTCGATAATGGCCAGTTGCTCAAGACCCCGGCTCCGACCCAGGCGACCAAGGACTGCACCCAGTGCGCCGCCGCGCGCGAGTCGGTAACGCTGGGTGGCCTCGCCGCGCGCCAGAAGGACGCCAAGAGCAACAAGTGCGCCGCCTCGCTGCAATATGCCGCGGGCTGGGCCCAGCGCCTGCCGCGCGACCTGCCGCTCTATCCCCAGGCGCGTGTGACCGAAGCTGCCGGCACCACCGCCGGCCAGTGCCAGCTGCGCGTAGTGAGCTTCTCCTCGCCCCAGCCGATGCAGGTGATGCTCGACTGGTATTACACCAAGGCGATCCGCGCCGGCTACACCGGCGAGCACCAGATCGACGGCAAGGAGCACATCCTGGGCGGGACCCGGGACAAGGACGGCGGCGCGTACGTCCTGTTCCTCACCACCCGCCCGGACGGTGGAACCGACATCGACATGGTTGCGAACAACGGGATCTGAACGCCTCCGCGGAGCGGGGAGGCATTAGCATGGTTCCCCTCACCGCCATTCCGCGCTAACCGCTGCGGATGCCACCCATCCTCCTCGTCATGCTCGGCGGTGCCTTCGGCTCCGCGGCGCGCTACCTGACCGGCAAGTTCGCGCTTGCCTGGCTCGGGCCGAATTATCCGTGGGGGACGCTGGCGGTGAACCTGATCGGCGGCCTGCTGATGGGCGCGCTCACCGGCATTCTCGCCAAGCATGCTCCGGGCAACACCCAGTGGTGGCCGCTGCTCGGCGTCGGCGTGCTCGGCGGCTTCACCACCTTTTCCTCCTTCAGCCTCGACCTGATCCACATGCTCGAACGGGGCGAATGGGGCATGGGGCTGGGCTATATCCTTGCCTCGGTCGTCGGCGCCGCACTCGCGCTGTTCGCCGGTCTCAGTTTCGCACGAGGGTTCGCATGAGCGACGCAGTCCGCCAATTCACCGTAAAGCCCGATGACGACGGCATCCGCCTCGATCGCTGGTTCAAGCGGCATCTGCCCGATACCAGTTTCAACCTCGTGTCGCGCTGGGCGCGCACCGGCCAGCTCCGCGTCGACGGCGCGCGCGCCAAGCCCGGCGACCATGTCGCGATGGGCCAGGTCATCCGCGTGCCCCCGGCCGAGGCGCCCTCGCCCGACAAGCCCGCCCGCCCGAAGCGCGTGCGCGTCGTCAATCTGAGCGCAGAGCAGATCGAATTCGCCCGCTCGATGGTGATCCACCAGGACGATGCGGCGTTCGTGCTCAACAAGCCCCCGGGCCTCGCGACGCAGGGCGGCACCAAGACCACCGAGCATGTCGATGAACTGCTCGACGCACTCCAGTACGACATGGAGAGCCGCCCCAAGCTGGTCCACCGGCTCGACAAGGATACCTCGGGCGCCCTGCTCATCGCCCGCACCGCGCGCGCCGCCGCCGCTTTCTCGAAGAGCTTCTCCAGCCGCACCGCGCGCAAGGTCTATTGGGCGCTGATCGTCGGCGTGCCGAGCATCGAGGACGGCATGATCGAGCTGCCGATCGGCAAGCAGCCGGGCACCGGCGGCGAGAAGATGCAGGTCGACGAGAAGGAGGGCTCGCCCGCCCGCACCCGCTACCGGGTGATCGCCCGCGCCGGCAACCACGCCGCCTGGGTCGAGCTCCAGCCCTTCACCGGCCGCACCCACCAGCTGCGCGTCCACATGGCGGCGATCGGTTTCCCGATCGTCGGCGACGGCAAATATGGCGGCCAGGAAGCATTCCTCACCGGCGGCATCAGCCGCAAGATGCACCTCCACGCCCGCCGCCTCCGCGTCGATCATCCCGATGGCGACCGGATCGACGTGCGCGCGTCGCTACCGCATCACTTCGCCGAATCGCTGCGCACGCTTGGCTTCGTGGAAGCCGAGGGGGACGCCCTTCCGCTCGACGACGGTCTGCCGCCGATGACGAAGGAGCAGCTCAAGGCCAATGCCCGCGCGCACGCCAAGTCGGTCCGCAAGGAACGCCGCGGCGAACGGCGCGGCCGTGGCGAAGGCCCGAGCGGCGACAAGCCCGCACCCCGCAGCGGCGGCAAGCCGAGCACCCGCAAGCCTGCTACCGGAAAGCCCGCTGCGAAGGCAGGTCCGCGCGCAGGTGCCAAGCCCGGTGCCCGCCCGGGCGCCAGGCCCGGCCCGCGTAGTGGCGGTGCCAAGCCCGGCGGCGGTGGACGCAGCGGCCCGCCGCGGAGCCGCTGATGCACCCGCATCCGGCCTTCCGCTGGGAAGACCGCTCCGCGATCCGCGACATGGTCCGTGACATCGGCTTCGGCGCGGTCTTCGCGGCGACGCCCGATGGCCCGCGTGTCGCGCATGCGCCGGTGGTCTGGCTGGAGGACGATACGCTCGGCTTCCACCTCTCGCGCGGCAATGCGCTCGCCCGGCATCTCGACGGCGCCACCGCGCTGTTCAACCTGCAGGGACCGGACGCCTATGTCAGTCCCGACTGGTACGGCACCGGCCCCAATGAGGTGCCGACCTGGAACTATGTCGCGGTCGAGCTCGAAGGCAGAGTCACCGCCACCGACAATGCCGGCTTGCTCGACATCCTCGACGCGATCAGCGCCGAGCAGGAGCGCCGCCTTGCGCCCAAGCCCGCCTGGACCCGCGACAAGATGGATACGGCGATCGCCACGAAGATGACCGGTGCGATCACCGGCTATCGGCTGGAGGTCCTGGACTGGCGCGGCACGCGGAAGCTCGCTCAGACCAAGCCAGAGCCCGCCCGCCTTGCCGTCGCGGATGCACTGGAAGCACAGGGCCGCCATGCGATGGCCGCGCTGATGCGGAGTACGAAATGAACCGTCTCGCCGTTTTCGATTGCGACGGCACGCTCGTCGATTCGCAGGCCAATATCTGCCGCGCGATGGAAGCGACCTTCGCCGCGCACCGGCTCGATCCGCCGGGCCGGAACGACATCCGCCGCATCGTAGGCCTCAGCCTCGTCCCCGCCATTGCCCAGCTGCTGCCCGAAGCCGATGTCGCGCTGCACGAAGCGATGGCCGAGGAATACAAGCGCGCCTTCCACGCGATGCGCGCCTCCGCCGCGCTCGATCCCGAGCCGCTCTACGACGGCATCCTCGACACGATCGACGCGCTCGACGCAGCAGGCTGGCTGCTCGGCGTCGCCACCGGCAAATCCGATCGCGGACTGCGCCTGATCCTCGAGCATCACGGCATCCACCACCGCTTCATCACGCTGCAGACCGCCGATCGCCATCCCTCCAAGCCGCATCCCGCGATGCTTGAGCTCGCCATTGCCGAGGCCGGTGCTGCACCCGAGACCACCGCGATGATCGGCGACACCAGCTTCGACATGACCATGGCCCGCGCCGCTGGCACCCACGCCCTTGGTGTGCTATGGGGATACCACACGTCGGAGGAACTGCTCGGCGCCGGCGCGCATACGCTTGCCGATCACGCCAGCCAGCTCTTCGCGCATCTGGAGCGGATATGACCGAGGCCGAGCAGCTGGCACGCAAGCGCTATTACATCATCGTCGCGCTCAACATGCTCGGCACCGCCGGCGCGGTGCTCGGCCTGCTGATCGCCGGCCGCGCCCAGACCATGGGCATGCAATGGTTCGGGGGTGCCATCCTGCTCTCCTCGCTCTATTTCATGGCGGTGGTGCCGCGCTTCTTCGCCCGGCGCTGGAAGACCCCCGTGGAGGCGACACCCGAAGCATGAAGCGTTTCTGGAAGGAAGTGACCGTCGAGAATGGCCAGGTGGCACTCGACGGCAAGCCGGTCCGCACCCCCGGTCGCGCCCCGCTAGCCCTGCCGACCCCCGCGCTTGCCGAGGCGGTGGCAGAGGAATGGCGTGCCGTGGGCGAGACGATCGATCCGCGCGCGATGCCGCTCACCGGCCTCGCCAATGCCGCGATCGACCGGATCACAGCGGACTCCGCCCCCTTCGCCGCCGGCCTGGCGGCCTATGGGGAAACCGATCTGCTCTATTATCGCGCCGAGGATCCGATCCAGCTGGTCGAGCGCCAGGCCGATGCCTGGGATCCGCTGCTCGATTGGGCGCGCGGCCGCTACGACGTGCATTTCGAGACAACGGCGGGCGTGATCCACAAGGCCCAGCCCGAGGCAACGCTCGCGCGCCTCTCCGAAGCCGTGCATGCGCTGGACGCCTTTCACCTTGCCGGTATGTCGCCGGTGGTAACGATCAGCGGCACGCTGGTCGGCGCGCTGGCGCTGCTCGAAGGTGCGGTGGCACCGGAAACGCTCTGGCAGGCCGCACATGTCGACGAGCTGTGGCAGGCCGAGCTCTGGGGCGAGGACACGCTCGCGCTCGAAGCTCGCGAAAACCGCCGGGCCGAGTTCATGGCCGGGGTGAAGTTTTTGGGGATGCTCGACTGACCGTCATCCCGGCGAAAGCCGGGATCTCAGGCGAAGGCGCGAAACGTCGGACAAGAGCCGCACGAGATCCCGGCTTTCGCCGGGATGACGGAGAAGATTAAGGCGCCCCGACCACCACCGGCCGCGGCAGTGCCCAGGCGAGCACCGCGCCGGCCGCGATCCAGCTCAGCACGTCGCTGATCCACAGATAGGTGAAATAGCCCCAGGGCGCGTGGTTGAATATCGGCTGGCCCAAGTCCGAATAGGCCGTCACCGCCACCGCGACGATCGCCACCAGCTTGAGCCGGGTCGCGAAATCCAGCCCCAGCGCGACCATCCGCAGCGCGAAACCGGCCAGCAGCACGCACAGGATCGCCAGCACCAGCCCTCCGATCAGCGAGGCGCTGTCGGGCATCGCAAAACCGTTGGTGTTGAACAGCACCATCGCCGTCGGCCCCTGCCCGTAAAGCTGGGTGCCTTGCGGCGTGCCCGGCCACGGGATCGGATAGGCGCCACTGCCGAGCGGCCCGAGATGCTGCGCCAACGTGGTCTGCACCGCCGCCGTGGTGGCCGCATCGGTCTTGGAAAGTGCGAGCAGGCTGAGGGGTGTGCCCCAGAAGATGAAGCCCACCAGCCACATGGCGAGCCCACCGAGCGCGCCTCCGAGCAATAGTCTAGCCATCGAAACCTCCCCCTGTTGGGAAGGTTACTTCATCAACCCGCGGATGAATCCGATCAAGCCCGTCTGACGCGAGCGCTTGAGCCGCTCGGCGTTCAGGATCGTGTGCACCGAGCGATAGCATTGCTCGACATCGTCATTGACCAGCACATAGTCATAGCCATCCCAGTGGCTGACTTCATTGGCCGCGCGGTCCATGCGGGCGTCGATCACTTCGATCGAGTCGGTTGCGCGATTGACCAGCCGCTGGCGCAGCTCGACGAACGAGGGCGGCAGGATGAACACGCGGACCACGTCACCACCGGCGAGCTGGAACAACTGCTGGGCGCCCTGCCAGTCGATGTCGAACAGCACGTCGCGGCCCGAATCGAGGATCTCCTCCACCGTCGAGCGCAGCGTGCCGTAGCGGTGGTTGAACACATGCGCCCATTCGAGGAACTCATGGTTCTTCGTGATTTCGCGGAACCGCTCGAGATCGACGAAATGATAGTCGACGCCGTCCACTTCGCCCGGGCGCATCGCGCGGGTGGTGACGGAAACGGACATCTGGAGATGCTCGTCGGCAGCAAGCAGCTTGCGCGCGATCGTCGACTTGCCGGCGCCCGAGGGCGAGGAAAGCACGAACAATACGCCGCGCCGCTTGAATCCATGGGCGTCGTTATCGGTGGAATGGGGCATGGGTGCCTTTGGCTTGGGACTCGCGGTCACGTCAAGCCGCGACCGGCACCCAATGCCCTTCCGTGTAAGGAATCCGGGGCGATCAGGCCGCGGTTTCGCGCCCGCGGGTGAAGTGATGATAGGCATAAGCCGCGCCGCCGATCACGATCGCGGCCGGAACAATCTTCTTCGCCGCCTTCCAGGTCAGCACCCCGGCGATCGCGCCGAGCGCCCCGCCCTCACCGTCCGCACGGTCGATGCGGTTGCCGATCCAGCCTGCGATTACGTCCCCGATCATGGTTGCTCCATCGTTGGTGGTTACGAAGAGCAAGCGATTGAAAGCGAGGGAAGTTCCTATTCCTCCCCGGAACGGGGAGGGAGACCGCGCCGCGCCAGCGGCGTGGTGGAGGGGCCCCGCCCTCCACCGGCCTTGTCGTTTGGGGAGAGCGAGGCCCCTCCACCATCGCTTCGCGATGGTCCCCCTCCCCGTTCCGGGGAGGAGTTTTAACTTACCGCCCGATCATCGTCTCGGGGCGGACATACTGGTCGAACGTCGCTTCATCGACGAGGCCCAGCGCCAGACCACTCTCCTTGAGCGTCAGGCCCTTCTCGTGCGCGTTCTTGGCGATCTTGGCGGCGTTGTCGTAACCGATCGCCGGCGCCAGCGCAGTCACCAGCATCAGCGAGCGGTCGACCAGCGCCTTGATCTGCGATTCGTTCGCTTCGATCCCGTCAACGCAGCGCTCGGCGAAGCTCGTCATGCCGGTCGACAGCAGCGAGATCGAGCGCAGCACGTTCGCACCGATCAGCGGCATGAACACGTTGAGCTCGAAATGACCCTGCATGCCGCCGACGGTAACCGCCTGGTTGTTGCCGATCACCTGCGCCGCGACCATCGTCAGCGATTCGCACTGGGTCGGGTTGACCTTGCCCGGCATGATCGAACTGCCCGGCTCGTTCGCCGGCAGCGACAGCTCGCCGAGGCCCGAGCGCGGGCCCGAACCGAGGAAGCGGATGTCGTTGGCGATCTTGTTGAGCGCCACCGCCAGCGTGTTGAGCGCGCCCGAGAAGAAGACCAGCCCGTCCTTGGCCGCCAGCTGCTCGAACTTATTCGGCGCCGGCTCGAACTGGGTGCCGGCAATGTCGGTGATTGCCGCCGACATGTCCTCGGCCCAGCCTTCCGGCGCATTGAGCCCGGTGCCGACCGCGGTGCCGCCGATCGCCAGCTTGCGCAGATTGCCGTTCAGCGCGCCTTCGATCCGCGCCTTGCAGCTGATCAGCTGCGCTGCATAGCCGCCGAATTCCTGGCCGAGCGTCAGCGGGGTCGCGTCCTGGGTGTGGGTGCGGCCGATCTTGATGATGTGATCCCAGGCCTCGGCCTTGGCGGTCAGCGAGGCGGTCAGCTGGTCGAGCGCCGGGATCAGCTGGTCACGCGTCGCCAGCACCGCCGCGACGTGCAGCGCGGTCGGGAAGCTGTCGTTCGACGACTGGCTCATGTTGACGTGATCGTTCGGGTGCACCGGCGACTTGCCGCCCTTGGTGCCCGCCAGCACGAAGTTCGCGCGGCCGGCGATCACTTCGTTGACGTTCATGTTGGTCTGGGTGCCCGAGCCGGTCTGCCAGATCACCAGCGGGAACTGGTCGTCCAGATCGCCCGCGACGATTTCCTGCGCCGCCGCCTCGATCGCGTCGGCGATCTTGCCGTCCATGCCGTGCTTGCGGTTCACCCGCGCCGCGGCCTGCTTCACGACCGCCTGGGCATGGACGATGCCCAGCGGCATGCGCTCCATCGCGCCGAACGGGAAGTTCTCGATCGAACGCTGGGTCTGGGCGCCCCAATAGGCGTCGGCGGGAACTTCGATTGCGCCAATCGAGTCGGTTTCGGTGCGAGTGGTCACACGGTGCCTTTCATTCTGGATCCGCCTTTCGCGGAGTCGGGGCGGCTCTAGCCCCTTGCCCCCCGCGATTCCAGCGCCCCCGCGCAGGTGTCTGGTCCGGCAGGAATTTTGACCGCCGTTAACCAACTATGCGTGACTGGCTTCTTACAATGGAAACATGCACGCCGGCGCACATTCCCCATCTTCCAGCGGATCGCAGGAGCGCGCGCCGCGCAAGAACCTGTTCCTGGCGGCCGCGATCGAAGCGGATACGCTCAAAGTACAGGTCCGCATCCGCAATCTCTCCGAAGGTGGCGCGATGCTCGACGGCGCCGTGCTGCCGCGCACCGGCACCCGCCTGGTGCTCCGCCGCGCCGAAATCGAAGTCCCCGCCCGAGTCGTCTGGCAGACCGACGGCCGCTGCGGCGTCGCCTTCGATCACAGCGCCGTCACCGTCGACGAATGGATCTCGGGCAACCGCATCGCGAGCTTTGACGGCTATCGCGGCCAGGCCCGGGTCGATGCGATCCAGGAAGCGGTGCGCAGCGGTGCCGCCCTGCCCGCCGAAGCCGCCCCGCCTCCGGCCGCGCCGGCCATGGCCGATCTCGGCCAGCGGCTGGTCGAGGAAGTCTTCCATGTCCGCGAGCTACTCGACAGCCTGGGCGAGAAGCTGGTCGAGGACCCGCACGTGATTGCCCGGCATCTCGAAGCGCTGCAGAATCTCGACCGCGCCAGCCAGATCCTCGAGCATCTCGGTTCGATTCTCAACGCCGAGGACCCCGCCGCCGCCGCCCAGGCCGTGGCGATGCAGGACCTCCGCGCCCGCCTGATGCGCCCGTCCAGCGCCAACGACGGCTAGCGGCTGGCGGCGCCCTTTACGGCAACTTCCTTCCGAACTTCATTTGCCGGGGGTTGCTGAGCCACGGCTTGGGGAGCCGACTGCACGATCATCGATACGCCCGCCTGTTTGGGGCCAACCTCCTTCTCGAACAACCACTCTTCCCGGGGCGTGCCTGCCGAGAAGGCAAGCCCTCCAGCCGCTCCTATCATCAGGAAATAGAGCAGGAACGAATGGCCGCTGAACATATGTCCAATCGATATGCAAACCTGCTTCAATTGCCATTTCGGCCATGTGGCGCACCAGTGGAATTGCCAAATCAACAAGCTCCACCTCTTTCGCCACTTCGACCGCTCTGGCAATTTGAGCCATTCGGGCCACTTGGGAATAAACGGCTTCAGTTGCGCATATACCCTGAGCCACAACAGCTTCCACTGGAGCTCCTTCGGCTTCTCCGGCCATTTGAAGGAATCTCGCTCGAAACGCATCGCCAATTCCGGTGCATTTGAAGCGGTCGAACAGCGCAGAGCCATCTCGATCTCCCGCACCCGACAGATGAAGATGTACTGGTAGATTTTCGCGCAACCCTCGCAGATCCAGAAGACCAGGGTGATGAGCACTGCGAGGAAGCATATCTCAGGCCGCCCCTTGGTGACCGCCAGGGCGATCACGCCACTGAACGCCGTTACGGCCCAGGAACGTATCTGGAAGAGGAAGCCATCGTAGCGGGTGATGCCCGCTTCGCACATCTCCCACTCCCTGAATAAGATCTTCTCCTCGAGAGCGCGCACGCCCTCAACTTCGCCCGATCCGGGCGTTTTCGCGCGGCAACTGAACATTCCCCCTCCAGCAGATCACGGCAATGCGCGGACCTACGTTGGCGAGGCTAGAGGAATTTGATGAGAGAAGAAGGACAGGAAAGCGCCAATATGGCGCCACCCCTCACTTCTTCCGCTTGAAATCCACCGAGACGACGTTCGAGCCGTCCTCGACCGGCTTTGCCGCCGGGCCGTCATTCTCCGCTTCTTCATGCTGCGGATCGGGCTCGTCGGCGCCTTCGGCCGCCTGGAAGCGCAGCTCGAAATTCACCGCCGGATCGTGGAAGCCGGTGATCGCCGAGAACGGGATGTGGAGCATCGCCGGGATCTGATTGAAGCTCAGCCCCACCGAGAACATGTCCTCGGTCACCTTCAGGTCCCAGAACCGGTGCTGCAGGACGATGGTCATCTCGTCCGGGAACCGATCAATCAGCCGCTGCGGGATGTCGACACCCGGCGCATGCGTCTTGAAGGTGATGTAGAAATGATGGCCGCCGGGCAGATTGCCCGTCTCGGCAACCGAGCCGAGCACACGGCCGACCACGGCGCGCAGGGCTTCCTGCACGATCTCATCATAGGGAATCAAGCTATCGGGCACGTTGCCAGTCATGCCCCTTGGGTAGCGCATGTCGCCGCACGGTCAAGATTGCATGCGCGCCAAGCTTCGTTATGGGGGTCGCGATGCGCACCGCCACCGTAAGCCGCAAGACGAGCGAGACCGCCGTCGATGTCACCGTCAACCTCGACGGGACGGGAGCCTATACCATCTCGACGGGGATCGGATTTTTCGATCACATGCTCGAGCAGCTCAGCCGCCATTCGCTGATCGACATGGAGATCAAGACGGTCGGCGACCTCCATATCGACCAGCATCACACGGTGGAGGACACCGGACTCGCGATCGGCGAGGCGATCCTCAAGGCGCTCGGCGACAAGAAGGGCATCCGCCGCTATGCCGACGCGCTCTCGCCGATGGACGAGACGCTCACCCGCGTCGCGATCGACATTTCCGGCCGCCCCTATCTCGTCTGGAAGACCGAATTCTCGCAGAAGCGCCTGGGCGAGATGGACACCGAGATGTTCGAGCACTGGTTCCACAGCTTCGCGCAGACCGCCGGCCTGACCCTGCACGTCGAGACGCTGTACGGCACTAACAACCACCATATCGCCGAAGCCGCGTTCAAGGGCCTCGCCCGCGCGCTGCGCGAAGCGGTCGAGATCGATCCGCGCAAGGCCGATGTGGTGCCGAGCACCAAGGGCGTGCTGTGAGCGCCATCGCCCTCATCGATTACGGCGCGGGCAATCTCTATTCGGTCCATAACGCGCTGAAGGCCGCCGGCGCGACCGACATCGCCGTCACCGCCGATCCCGAGGCGGTGCTCAGCGCCGACCGAGTCGTCCTCCCCGGCGTCGGCGCCTTCGGGGCCTGCGCCGCCGGCCTGCGCAACATTCCGGGCATGACCGAAGCGCTCACCACCCGCGTTCGCCAGCAGGCCGCGCCGTTCCTGGGTGTCTGCGTCGGCATGCAGCTGATGGCGGACACCGGCGAGGAAATGGGCACCCACCCCGGCCTGGGCTGGATCCCCGGCACCGTCCGCGCGATCGCCCCCGCCCCCGGCGTCCACGTCCCGCATATGGGCTGGAACGACGTGGTTCCGGCCACGCCGCACCCGCTGATCGAGCCGGGCGAAGCCTATTTCCTCCACAGCTTCGCCTTCACCGGCGAGCATGTGCTGGCCACCACCGACCATGGCGGCCCGGTCACTGCGGCGATCGGCCGCGACAACATGATCGGCGTCCAGTTTCACCCCGAAAAGAGCCAGCGCTACGGCATCGCGCTGGTCGAAAGGTTCCTCCAGTGGCGTCCGTAGATTCCGGCCTGATCATCTTCCCCGCGATCGACCTCAAGGGCGGCCAGGTCGTCCGCCTGGCCGAAGGCGATATGGACCGCGCGACCGTCTATGGCGACAACCCCGCCGCCCAGGCCGAGCTCTTCGCCCAGGCCGGCGCCGAATGGCTCCACGTCGTCGATCTCGATGGCGCCTTTGCCGGCGAATCGGTCAATGGCGCTGCCGTCGCCTCGATCCTCGAGAGCGGCTTTGGCGGCCATATCCAGCTCGGCGGCGGCATCCGCAACCGCGAGTCGATCGACCGCTGGCTCGATCTCGGCGTGAAGCGCGTGGTGATCGGCACCGCCGCGCTGGAGAATCCCGACCTCGTCAAGCAGGCCGCCCGCGACAATCCCGGCCGCATCGTCGTCGCCGTCGACGCGCGCGACGGCATGGTCGCCACCCATGGCTGGGCCGATGTGTCGGACGTTTCCGTCGTCGACCTCGCCCGCCGCTTCGAGGATGCCGGCGTCGCCGCGCTCCTCTTCACCGATGTCGGCCGCGACGGGCTGCTCAAGGGCTGCAATGTCGAGGCGACCGTCGCCCTGGCCCGCGCCGTTGCGATCCCGGTGATCGCCAGCGGCGGCGTCACCGACATCGCCGATATCCACGCGCTCCGCCCCCATGTCGCCGACGGCGTCGAAGGAGTGATCACCGGCCGCGCGCTGTACGACGGCCGGCTCGATCTCAAATGGGCGATCGAAGTGGGCAAGGCATGATGTTGACGCGAAGGCGCCAAGGTACGAAGAATTTGTTCGCGCAGAGGCGCGGAGGCGCGGAGATCCAGCCCGGCCGCGCCAGCGCCCCCTCTCTCCAGTCGCGTGCCAGGCATCTAGCCCAAGCAATAGCGGCTGACGCCGCAAAGCATCCCGTATCCTCCGCGCCTCCGCGCCTCCGCGCGAACCACTCTCTTCTTCTTCGCGCCTTCGCGCCTTCGCGTGAGAAAATCGCATGACCGTCCGCGCCCGCGTTATCCCCTGTCTCGACGTGGCGAACGGCCGCGTCGTCAAGGGCGTCAACTTCGTCGACCTGATCGATGCCGGCGACCCCGTCGAGCAGGCACGCGCCTATGACGCTGCCGGTGCCGACGAGCTCTGCTTCCTCGACATCACCGCCAGCCACGAAGCGCGCGGCACGATCCTCGACGTGGTACGCCGCACCGCCGAGGTCTGCTTCATGCCGCTCACCGTCGGCGGCGGGGTGCGCAGCGTCGAGGATGCCCGCGCGCTCCTCCTCGCCGGCGCGGACAAGGTCGCGGTCAATTCCGCCGCCGTCTCGCGCCCTGAAGTCGTGGCGGAAATCGCCGAGAAGATGGGCAGTCAGTGCGTCGTCGCCTCGGTCGATGCCAGGCGGACCGCCAATGGCTGGGAAGTCTTCACCCATGGCGGCCGCAAGCCGACCGGCATCGACGCGGTGACTCACGCGATCGCCCTCGCCCATCTCGGCGCCGGCGAGTTGCTCATCACCTCGATGGACCGCGACGGCACCAAGGACGGCTATGACCTCGAGCTGATCCGCACGATCGCCGACCAGGTGACCGTGCCCGTGGTCGCCTCGGGGGGCGTCGGCAATCTCCAGCATCTGGTCGACGGCATCACCCAGGGCCATGCCAGCGCCGTCCTCGCCGCCTCGATCTTCCATTTCGGCGAGGCGAGCATCGCCGATGCGCATGCCGCGCTGGCGGCGGCGGGCATTCCGGTCCGCAGCCCCGAACGCGCTTAATCTCGTAAGAAACATCGGTTAGGCTCGGCGTGCCCAAGCCCGGGCGCGTCGAGGAGATGTCCGATGTTCAAGCCCTTGCTGCTCGTTGTTGCCACGCTCGGCATCGCCCTCCCCGCCACCGCCCAGAACGGCGCGCCGCCCGAGCGTATCCAGTTCGCCCGCGGCGGAACGTCGAAGGCGGTCACTGGCGCGATCAAGGGCTATGACGCCAAGCGCTATGTGATCCGCGTGCGCGCTGGCCAGCGCCTCGCTGTCGCGCTCAAGACCAGCAACGCCTCGAACTATTTCAACATCTTCGCGCCCGGCGCCGAGGCAGCGATGGAAGGCGGCGCCAACCAGACGCGCTTCGCCACCACCGTCCCCTCTTCGGGCGATTACGTCATCGACGTCTATCTGATGCGCAACGCCGCCCGCCGTAACGAGAGCGCCAAATACACGCTGACCGTGGGCGTGCGCTGATGCGCGCGCTGGTCCTTGGCGCCGCGTTCGCCCTTGGCTGGGCGGGCCCGGCACTCGCCCAGGGCGCCAAGGCCAGCTCCCCCGTCGAGTTCGCCCGCGATGTCGAAAATCTGAAGCCCGGCGAATGGGTCTGGGCGCCCGAAGTCGCGCCGGCCGGCCCGATCCTGGTCTATGTCGACCTGTCGTCGCAGCGCGCCACCGTGTACCGCAACGGCGTCCGCATCGCGGTCAGCACCGTCTCCTCGGGCAAGGAAGGGCATGAAACACCCACCGGCGTGTTCACCGTGCTGCAGAAGGACGCGAAGCACCGCTCGAGCAAATACAACAACGCGCCGATGCCCTTCACCCAGCGCCTCACCTGGGACGGCATCGCGCTCCACGCCGGCGGGCTCCCCGGCTATCCCGAGAGCCATGGCTGCGTCCACCTGCCCTATGATTTCGCCAGGGCGCTGTTCGCCGAGACCAGCTTGGGCGTGACCGTGGTGGTCGAGGGCAACGCCGCCGACCATATCGACACGACCGAGGCCAGCCTGCTCGCCCCGCTCGACGGCAAGGGCCAGAAGCTCGCCGCCCTGCCGCTCGCCGACAAGGAGCAATATCGCTGGCAACCCGAGCGCGCTTCCACCGGCCCGCTCACGATCATCGTCTCGAAGAGCGACCAGCGCATCGTCGTGCTGCGCGGCGGCATCGAGATCGGCCGCAGCGCCGCACATATCGCCGATGACGATCCGGGCTCGCACGTCATCACCCTCACGCGCGGGCCCGACGGCGCCGACTATTGGGTCTATGTCGGCCTGCCCGGCCATAGCGAGGATGCCGGCCGACCGCTCGACGAGGCAACGCGCAACCGCGTACGAATGCCCCGCGGCTTCTACGATGCGGTGAAGGCGGTGCTGGCACCGGGCGCCACTATCCTCGTCACCCAGTCTGGCGTCGGTGCTGAGCCGGGCAAGCGGATCACGATCATGGATGCGGTGAATCCCGCACCCTGATTAACATTCTGTCGGGACTTTTCTGCCAGTATCGCCCCATGCGCATCGCTCTCCTGCCCCTGGCTCTGCTCGCCGCGATCCCGGCCCTCGCCGCCGACGAGCCGCCGCATACCGGCCGGGCCGGCACGCGCTCGATGCCCGAGCTTTCAGACCTGATGCTCGCAGCCTGCGCCGCCGGCGGCATCTGGTTCGTCCGCCGCCAGCTGCGCGCCCGCTTCCGCAAGTCCGCACCCAAGGATTGACCGCGCAGGATTGACAGGCGGCCCGGCCTCCTACAGCCGGAAACCATGGCCGATATGCTCGACACGCTGGAACAGACGATCCGCGCCCGCCGCGGCGCCGATCCCTCGACTTCCTATGTAGCCAAGCTCACCCACCGCGGCCGCGCCAAGATCGCGCAGAAGCTCGGCGAGGAAGCCACCGAGACCGTGATCGCCGCGATCCAGGACGACCGCGAAGAGCTGACCAAGGAAGCCGCCGACCTCGTCTTCCACCTGATCGTGCTGCTCGCCGATGCCGGCCTGAGCCTTGACGATGTCCGCACCGAACTCGCCCGCCGCGAAGGCGTGTCGGGCCTGGAGGAGAAAGCAAGCCGTGCCGATTGACGCCACCCAGCCCTATGACGACCAGAATATCTTCGCGAAGATCCTGCGCGGCGAGATCCCGTCGAAGAAGGTGTTCGAGAACGAGTTCGCCCTCGCCTTCCACGACATCAATCCGCAGGCGCCGCACCATATCCTGGTGATCCCCAAAGGCCCTTACGTGTCGTGGGACGATTTCTCGGCCAAAGCTAGCGAGGCGGAGATCGCCGGCTTCGTCCGCGCGGTCGGCCAGGTCGCCCGCGACGCCGGCTTCGTCGAGCCGGGTTACCGTCTGCTCGCCAATGTCGGCCATGACGGCCATCAGGAGGTCCCGCACCTCCACGTTCATATCTTCGCCGGCCAGCCGCTCGGCCCGATGCTGGCGCGCTGAGATGCGGCGCACGGCGGCCCGGATACTCGCCGTGGTCGCCGTGTTGCTCGTCATGGCCGGTAGTGCCGCGGCCTTCACGTGGCCATAGATCCGCTTCCTGCTCGTCTCGAAGCAGGATCAGCCTTTCGTCGACCTTACCTTCCGGCGCGCAGGGAGCCTGGGCGGAGCTTCCTTCGGCGCGCCTTCCAGCGGCAAGCCGGATCCGAGTTTCGAAGCCCAGTGGAGAGAAAGCCATTATCCGGTGGTTCGACGCGAGCTGGCTCAGGTCTGTGTCACGCTGCACGCAAGGCAACCGCTCGGTGCCCTCTACGAGTCCTGCTTGGACGCGCGTACCCGCGCACCGCGACAGGAAACGATAATCGCCTTCTAGCCTAACAACTCGCCGCTTTCGTGCGCGAAAGCCCCGCTTTCAGCCACTAAAGCATTGCCTCCCCCGGTTTTGCGGCTAGGCTCCGCGCTTTCATCCAAACGGGGCGGCGGGGTTAACCCGTCGTAGAGGGGTTCATCCAAATGATATTCGGGCGCGTAAAGCCACTCGATGCCATCCTCGCCACCGCCGAGAAAAAGTCGCTCCACCGTTCGCTGGGAGCTTTTCAGCTCACCATGCTCGGCATTGGCGCGGTGATCGGCACCGGCATTTTCGTTCTCACCGCCGAAGCCGCGCAGAAGGCCGGCCCTGGCATGATGGTCTCCTTCATCATCGCCGGCGTCGTCTGCGCCTTCGCAGCCCTTTGTTACGCCGAGATGGCGTCGATGGTCCCGGTTTCGGGTTCCGCCTACACCTATAGCTATGCCGTGATGGGCGAGCTGATCGCCTGGATGGTCGGCTGGGCCCTCATCCTCGAATATGCGGTTGCCGCCGGCGCGGTATCGGTGGGCTGGTCCGGCTATGTGATCGGCCTGATCGAGCATACCTTCCATATCAACATACCTGCCTCGCTGGTCACCGGACCGTTCGATGGCGGCCTGATCAACCTGCCTGCGATGCTGATCGCCGCGCTGGTCACCTGGCTGCTGGTCATCGGCACCAAGGAAAGCGCCACGGTCAACGCCATCCTGGTGGCGATCAAGATCACCGCGCTCACCGTATTCATCATCCTGGCGGTGCCGGTGATGAACAGCGAGCAGTTCTCGCCCTTCGCGCCCACCGGCGTGATCGGCGTCTCGATGGCGGCGGCGTCGATCTTCTTCGCCTATGTCGGCTTCGACGCGGTCTCCACCGCGGCGGAAGAGACCAAGAACCCGCAGCGCAACATGCCGATCGGCCTGATCGGTTCGCTCGCCATCTGCACCATCTTCTATCTGCTCGTCGCCGCCGGCGTGATCGGCGCTCCGGGTCTCAGCACCCAGCCGGTGATGGACGCCGCCGGCCACGCGCTCGAGCCGGGCAGCCGCGAACTCGCCGCCCAGTGCGCCACCCGCGCCGCCGAAGGCTTCAAGGACGTCGTCTGCTCGAAGGAAGCACTCGCCTTCACCCTGCGTGAAATCGGCTGGCCGCAGATCGGCAACCTGCTCGGCCTCGCTGCCGGCCTGGCGCTGCCTTCGGTCATCCTGATGATGATGTTCGGCCAGACCCGCATCTTCTTCGTGATGAGCCGCGACGGCCTGCTCCCCGCCGCCTTCTCGAAGATCCACCCGAAGTTCAACACGCCGCACGTGATCACGATCATCACCGGCATCGCGGTGGCGCTGTTCGCGGCGTTCTTCCCGGTCGGCCAGCTCGCCAACATCTCCAACTCGGGCACGCTGTTCGCGTTCGCCGCGGTCTCGATCGCCGTGATGGTGATCCGCAAGACCGACCCGAGCCGCAAGCGCCCGTTCAAGACGCCGTTCGTGTTCATCACGGCGCCGATCGCGATCCTGGGCTGCCTCTATCTGTTCATCAGCCTCGATCACAAGAGCATCATCCTCTTCCTGATCTGGGCGGCGATCGGCCTGCTGGTCTATTTCGGCTACAGCCGCTCGCGCAGCCATGTCGGCCGCGGCATCATCGATACGCCCGAACATGAAGCCTATGAGGACCTGGACCCGCCGGTCCCCGGCACGCACTAAGCGCCGGGCCGAAAGGCACAAAAGAAGGGCCGGAGGAGCAATCCTCCGGCCCTTCTTTTGTAACCGTCATCCCGGCGAAAGCCGGGATCTCAGACGAAGGCACGGGACAAGAGCCGCACGAGACCCCGGCTTTCGCCGGGGTGACAGCCTGGCTCAGCCCAGCTTCTCTTCGGCCAGCGCCTTGAGGTCCACCTCGGCGCGCGCGCCGTAATGCTGGATGATCTCCGCCGCGCACAGCGCGCCCAGCCGCAGCGAGTCCTTCACCGAGCGACCCTGGGCCTGACCGTGCAGGAAGCCCGCGGCGAAGCTGTCGCCCGCGCCGGTGGTGTCGACCAGCTTCGCGATCGGCTCGGCCGGAACTTCGACGCGCTCGTCGCCAACCAGCGCCATCGCGCCCTGCTCGCTGCGGGTGACGACCATCACCGGCACCTGGCCATGGACGTGCTGCACCGCCGCCTCGAAATCGTCCTTGCCGCACAGGGCAAGCAGCTCATTCTCGTTGGCAAACAGGATGTCGATCAGCCCGTCGGCAATCAGCTGGCGGAAATCGTCGCCGTGGCGCGAGATGCAGAACACGTCCGAGAGCGTGAACGCGACCTTGCGGCCGGCGGCGCGGGCGATCTCGATCGCCTTGCGCATCGCGGCGCGCGGCTCTTCCGGATCCCACAGATAGCCTTCGAGATACAGGATCGCGCCGCTGGCGATCAGCGTCTCGTCCAGCGCCGAGGCCGGCAGGAACTGCGACGCGCCGAGGAAGGTGTTCATCGTGCGCTGGCCGTCCGGCGTCACGAAGATCAGGCAGCGCGCGGTGGTCGGCTGACCGGGGCGGACTTCGGTGTCGAAATGCACGCCGGCAGCGCGCAGGTCGTGTGCGAAGACTTCGCCGAGCTGGTCGTCGGCGACCTGGCCGATGAACGCGGCCTTGCTGCCCAGCGCGGCGAGGCCGGCAACGGTGTTGCTCGCCGAACCGCCCGAAACCTCGCGGCCCGGACCCATCTTGGCATAGAGCGCATCCGCCTCTTCGGGCGAGAACATGAGCTGCATCGAGCCCTTGGCGACACCGATCTCCTCGATGAAGCTGTCCTCGGCCTGGGCAAGGATATCGACGATCGCGTTGCCGATGGCGACGACGTCATAGGTGGGGCTGGTCAAACGAGTGCTCCAAAAAGATTGCGCAGACGCCGTAGAGACGGGCAAAGGAGGATGCAATGATCCACGCCTTCTTCCTGTCGCTGGGGCAGCTGTTCGATCGGCCGATCCTTGCCGTCTTCGTGAAGTCGGTGCTGCTCACCCTGGTTCTGTTCGCGATATCAAGCGTCGGCCTGTGGTTCGGCATGCATGCGCTGGCCGACTGGATCGCGGCCTGGATGGGCGGCTGGAGCGGATCGAGCGCGTTCGCCGATATCGGCACGATCGTCCTCGTCATCTTCTTCCACTGGCTGATGTTCCGCGCGATCGCCGTCGCCGTGATCGGCATCTTCGCCGACGAAGTCGTCGCGGCGGTGGAGAAGAAACACTATCCCGGCGCCCATGCCCAGGCGATCGACGTGCCGCTCGGTCGCTCGATCGCGATGGGCCTCGGCTCGGCGGCGCGGTTGATCGCGATCAACCTGCTGCTCTCGCCGCTTTACCTGATCCTGCTCATCACCGGCGTCGGCACTGCCCTCGCCTTTTTCCTGGTCAACAGCTGGCTGCTCGGCCGCGACCTGGGCGACATGGTCGCTGCCCGCCACATGCCGCGTGACCAGTTGCGCAGCTGGCGCGGGCGCACGAGCTGGCGCCGTTTCACGCTCGGCGCGGTCGGCACCGGACTTCTGCTCGTCCCGATCCTGAACCTGGTCGCCCCGGTGCTGGGAGCCGCGATGGCCACCCATGCATTTCACCGCGGGAGGCGGGACCAATCATGAAGAAACTGATCCTTTTCGGAACCCTGGCGCTCGGCGCCTGTGGCGGCGCAATCCCGCCGCCCCGCGCCGGCTATGTCCCGGTGCCGAGCCAGCGCCCCAAGCCCGCGCCTGCCACGCCGGTGCCCGGCAATCTTGGCGCGATCCAGGGCGCCACCGCCCCGCGCCTGATCGCCCGCTTCGGCAAGCCGCAGCTCGATGTCAGCGAAGGCACCGCGCGCAAGCTGCAATTCTCCGGCCCGATCTGCGTGCTCGACACCTATCTCTATCCGCAGAACCGCGGCGAACCGGTAGTCACCCATATCGACGCCCGCCAGCGCGATGGCCGCCCGATCGACGAAGCGAGCTGCGTCGCGGCGCTAAGCGGCGGAAGGTCGCGGTAATTCAGAAAGCTCCTCCCCTTCAGGGGAGGGGCTCAGCTTGCCCAACGCCCAGCCCGCAGCCTCGCGCACCGTCTCGTCGGCATCTCCCAGCAGTGCCCGCACCGGCGCCACCAGCGCCGCATCCCCGCTATTCCCCGCCGCGATCAGGCAGTTCCGCATCATCCGATTCCGCCCGATCCGCTTGATCGGCGAGCCCGAAAACACTTCGCGGAATCCCGCATCGTCGAGCGCCAGCAGGTCGGCCAGCGCCGGCGCGGTCAGCTCCGCGCGCGACATGAAGGCCAGGTTCGCCTGCGCCGCATTCGCGAACTTGTTCCACGGGCACACTGCCAGGCAATCGTCGCAGCCATAGATGCGGTTTCCGATCCCCTCGCGGAATTCCTCCGGGATCGGCCCCTTATGCTCGATCGTCAGATACGAGATGCAGCGCCGCGCATCGAGCGTATAGGGCGCCGGAAACGCATCGGTCGGGCACGCCGTCTGGCACGCATCGCAGCTTCCGCAAGTGGTGCGCACCCGCGCATCGGGCTCCAGCTCCAATGTCGTGTAAATCGCCCCGAGGAACAGCCAGCTGCCATGCGATCGGCTCACCAGATTGGTGTGCTTGCCCTGCCAGCCCAGCCCCGCGGCCTCGGCAAGCGGCTTCTCCATCACCGGCGCGGTATCGACGAACACCTTGAGCTCCGCCCCTGGTGCCTCGGCGACCAGCCAGCGACCGAGCTCCTTGAGCCGGCGCTTCATCACATCGTGATAATCCTGCCCCTGCGCATAGGTGGAGATCCGGCCGATATCGCCATGCCCGGCCAGCGCCAGCGGATCGCGCGCCGGGGCATAGCTCATGCCGAGCGAGATCACCGAATTCACTTCGGGCCACAGCCCGGCCGGCCGCTCGCGGTGATGCGCGCGCTCCTCCATCCACAGCATCGAGCCGTGGCGCCCTTCCTCGAGCCATTGGCGCAGTCGCTCGGCGGTCTTCGGCGCGGCATCGGCACGCGCGATACCGCAATCCGCGAACCCGATTTCCGCGGCTTTGGCCTTTATTAGGGCTTCGAGTGGCTTGTGTTGCTCCACGCCGACCCGCTACCACCAAAGCCACAAGGAAGGGGACTCTCATTTGACGAGCGAATTGGCCGTAAGCGCCCGGGGGCTGGTCAAATATTTCGGGAACCGGCGCGTCGTCGACGGCGTCGACATCGCCGTGCCCAAGGGCCTCGTCTATGGCGTGCTCGGCCCGAACGGAGCCGGCAAGACCACCACCTTGCGCATGCTGCTCGGTATTATCGAGCCCGATCAGGGCCAGCGCGCGATGCTCGGCTACAGCCATCCGCGCGATGCCAGCGATCTGGTCGGCTATCTACCCGAAGAGCGCGGCCTCTATCCCAACATGAAATGCCGCGAGGCGATCGCCTTCATGGGCGCGCTGCGCGGGCTGCCCTGGGCGACGGGGCGCAAGCGCGCCGATACGCTGATGGACAATGCCGGCCTCGGCCACGCCAGGGACGAGAAGATCCGCAAGCTCTCCAAGGGCATGGCCCAGCTCGTCCAGCTGCTCGGCTCGGTCGTCCACGAGCCGCAATTGCTCGTCCTCGACGAACCCTTTTCCGGCCTCGATCCGGTCAATCAGGAAAAGCTTGAGAAGCTGATCCGCGCCGAGCGCGATCGCGGCGCGACGATCCTGTTCTCCACCCATGTGATGGCGCATGCCGAACGGCTCTGCGATCATCTCTCGATCATCGCCGGCGGCAAGGTCCGCTTCGAAGGCACGGTGAACCAGGCCCGCGCAATGCTGCCGATGAAGGCGCATTACACCCCGCATCATAATGTCGAGGGTGCCCGCATACTGCTCCCCAGCGATGCCCAGCGTGACGGCGATGGCTGGCGCTTCACGCTGCCTGAGAACGGCATCGAGGCTTTGCTCGTCAAGCTGATCGACGGCGGCTACGGCGTCTCCGGCCTGTCGATCGAGCGGCCCGGCCTGCACGACGCGTTCGTGAAGATCGTCGGCGCCGACGCCCTCAAGGACCAGGAGCAGGCGGCATGAGCAAGTTCGCCCGCATGCTGCGCCAGGCGCTCACCGTCGCCCGCCGCGATTTCACCGCCACGGTGTTCACCCCCACCTTCCTGCTGTTCCTGCTCGCCCCGGTGCTGATGATCGGCTTCGGCGCGGTCGGCGGGATCGGCGCGCAGCAGATCGTCGGCGATGATTCGCAGATGAAGATGGTGGTGATCGCCCCGCCCGCCCAGGCGCCGATCCTGATCGAGAACGACCAGCAACTGCGCACGCTCTTCCCGCCGAAGAGCGAGCTGGCCCCGCCCCGGCTCACCATCGAGACGCCCACCGCCGATCCGGCCGCCCAGGCCCGCGCCTATTTCGACAGCGACAAGTTCGATGCCGCCGCCGTGCTCTACGGCCCGCTCGACAGGCCGCAGATCCTCTATGCCCGGCGTGGCTGGAGCGAAGCGCAATATCTCACCCAGCTCGCCGAACAGAGCGTGCGTTCGCAGAAGCTCGGCAAGCCTCAATCCATCACCAAGGTCACCCAGACGGTCGTGCAACGCGGCCAGGGCTCGCCCGCCGGGCGCGGCCAGGCCGCCTCGATCGGCGTGTTCGCGATCTTCTTCCTCACCCTGTTCCTGTCCGGGCAAGCGGTCGGCACCATGGCCGAGGAGCGCTCGAACAAGGTGATCGAGATCCTCGCCGCCGCCGTGCCGCTCGAAAGCGTGTTCTTCGGCAAGCTGATCGGCATGTTCGGCGCCGCCGTGCTGTTCGTGCTGTTCTGGGCAACCGTCATCATCAACGCGACCCAACTGATCCCGCCCGAGATCGCCGGCGCCTTCCCCAGCCTGGGTGGGGTGATCGGCACGCCGGTCTATGCGCTGCTGTTCATCGCCTATTTCACCATGTCCTACATGCTGCTCGGTGCTACCTTCCTCAGCATCGGCGCACTCACCTCCACCCAGCGCGAGCTGCAGATGCTGTCGCTGCCGATCACCATCTTCCAGATGCTGATGTTCGGCCTGGCCCTCGGTGCCTCGTCGCGTCCGGGCGGCTGGATCGAGACCGCGGCACAGATCTTCCCGTTCAGTTCGCCGCTGGCGATGATCGGGATGGCCGGCAGCTCACCGGTGCTCTGGCCGCACTTCCTCGCGCTCGCCTGGCAGGCGCTATGGGTGGCGATCATCATCACCATCGGCGCCCGCCTGTTCCGCCGCGGCGTGCTCAAGTCGGGCAGCCCCAAGCGGCGCAGCAAGATCGAGGCGACGGCGTAAAATTCCTCCCCGAGCAAACTCGGGGAGGAGTTGGATACCCCCTATCACCCCTCACTATTGACACACCTGTCAATTAGGTATCTCCTGCACGAAAAGGCAGGAGAGGCACATGGCTACGCTTGCGACTGAAACCGCGGCTCCCGACAACGCGGCCGTCGATCCGCTCGACGTCACCCGCGCCGAGCTTTACCGCGACGACACCTGGCACGAACCGTTCCGCGAGATCCGCGCGCGCGGCGGCATCTATCGCTGCGAGAACAGCGGCTTCGGCCCCTATTGGTCGATCGCCTCGTACAAGCCGCTCGTCCAGGTCGAGTCGCTGCCCGATATCTTCTCCTCCGAAGCCGGCGGCATCGCGATCGCCGATATCCAGGAGGGCGATATCAAGATGCCGATGTTCATCGCGATGGACCGGCCCAAGCACACCGATCAACGCCGCACCGTCGCCCCCGCCTTCACGCCGAGCGAGATGGTGCGAATGACCGACAATATCCGCATGCGCACCGCCGCCGTGCTCGATTCGCTCCCGATCGGCGAGGAGTTTGACTGGGTCGATCTCGTCTCGATCGAGCTGACCACCCAGATGCTCGCCTTGCTGTTCGATTTCCCCTGGGAGGAGCGCCGCAAGCTCACCTACTGGTCGGACTGGGCCGGCGATATCGAGATCGCCAAGGATCCCGTCCGCAAGGAGGAGCGCCGCCAGATCCTGTTCGAATGCGCCGCCTATTTCGGCAATCTCTGGCAGGGCAAGCTCGGCAAGGAGCCGACGCCCGATCTGATCTCGATGATGATCCATTCGGACGCGATGAGCCACATGGACCAGATGGAGTTCCTCGGGAACCTCATCCTGCTGATCGTCGGCGGCAACGACACCACCCGCAATTCGATGAGCGCCTATGCCTGGGGGCTCGACCAGTTCCCCGATTCACGTGCGAAGCTGGAGGGTGATCCCGGCCTGATCGGCAATGCCTGTCAGGAGATCGTCCGCTGGCAGACCCCGCTCTCGCACATGCGCCGCACCGCGACGCAGGATACCGAGCTGGACGGCCACAAGATCCGCGAAGGCGACAAGCTGGCGCTCTGGTATGTCTCGGCCAATCGCGACGAGAGCGTGTTCGCCGATGCCGACAAGATCCTGGTCGATCGCGAGAATGCCCGCCGCCATTTGTCCTTCGGCCACGGCATCCATCGCTGCGTCGGCGCCCGCCTCGCCGAACTGCAGATCGGCGTGCTGCTGGAGGAAATGGCCAAGCGCCGCCTGCGCGTGAACGTGCTGCGTGAGCCCGAGCGCGTCGCGGCGTGTTTCGTCCATGGCTACAAGAAGATGGCCGTCGAGCTGAGCCGGTACTAATTCCGTGTCCTTGCAATCGTCATCCCCGCCCGCGCGGGGATGACGGAATGGGTTAAGGCAAGCCCTCCCAACCAAAGCATACTGGAAGCCGGCTTCCGCCCACCCCACATTCCTCACATGGAAACCAATCGCCGCAGCTTCATCACGCTCGCCGGACTCGGGGCCCTTACCGCCGCTTGTGGCGGTGCGCCTGCCGAGGCCGCGCAGAAATTCCCCTTCACCCTCACCGACGCCGAGTGGCGCAAGCGATTGAGCCCGGCCGCCTATCGCGTGCTCCGCCAGGGCGCGACCGAATATGCCTATTCGAGTCCGCTCAACAAGGAACACCGCGCCGGCATCTTCAGCTGTGCCGGCTGCGCACTGCCCTTGTTCAGCTCGACGACCAAGTTCGACAGCGGCACCGGCTGGCCGAGCTTCTGGCAGCCGCTGCCCAACGCCGTGCTCACCCGCGCCGACAATTCGCTCGGCATGAGCCGCACCGAAGTCCGCTGCCGCCGCTGCGGTGGACATCTCGGCCATGTCTTCGACGACGGCCCCAAGCCCACCGGCAAGCGCTACTGCATGAACGGTGTGGCGATGACGTTTACGCCGAAGGGGTGAGGCACCTTGATCCCCCTCCCCGCAAGGGAGGGGAGCCCATACGAAAAAGCCCGGCGGTGCCGGGCTTTTCCAAATCCTGTCCTGACCAACCCGATCAGCCCGCGTCGGGCGTCTCGGTCTTGGCGTTCGCCATCAGGTCGCTCAGGTCGAGATCGAGCGACGGCTTGAAATCGTCTTCGTCGAAGTCGCGCGGCGAGCCACCCGAATAGATGAAGCCGTTGACCGGATAGACCGAGGTGCCGAGGCCGCCGACCGGTGCGAACCAGACCTTCACTTCGCTCCAGTCGCCTGCTGCCGAGACGTCCACCGCGCGCACGTTGCGCTCGATGCCGCCGGCGCGCGACCAGTTGGCGTGGGTGAGCAGCACTTCGCGGTCGCTGACGATCTGGCTGACCATCGCAACGTGGCCGAGCGGCATCCGCGAGGTGCGCTGGAACGACATCACCGAACCGACCTTCGGGGCTTCGCCGCGCTGGTAGCGACCGGCGGCCTGGTTCCACCAGGTCCAGGCATTGCCGTGGATGTTCACGCCGCTGATCTCGCGGGCATAGGGCGCGCACTGCCAGAAGGTACGGCCCTTGGCCGAAGCCGCCTGCGGAGCGGCAGCCATCAGGATGCAAGCAGCCATCAGCGCGAAACGCGCTGCGAGAACACGGAAATTCATGGACCCCCCGGTCAGGAAGCAGTCAGATGTTGAGTGCGACTGACCAGATCATAGGACGTAAGTATAGGGGTGCGGCTCGCCGATCCGACGAACCGTTGCGACGAGCCGATGACTTGCAGATGAACGGCGATTCCGGGGGAACTTTGCCCTTGCCGCCGCCCCTTTCCCTCCCCCGCACGCGCGAAGGCCGGCCGCTTTCGCCTCCGTACGAACCCCGATCCGGATACGCCCCGAATGGGCAATTTCCTGTCGCAAGGCCATCAGGTGGCGTGGTTTTCCACCGGCGCATCTTCAATTCATCGCATCGATGTTGCGCTGCGGAATCACTTGGTCTCCTATAATGAACAGGGGACAAACGGCAGGTTAAGCGGCCCGTTAACCATATGGGCGCATCATCTGCTTCGGAGGGTCATTTCGGGTGGGAGTATTGGACGATGGGAGCACGAGCTAAACCGGCAGAAGGCGCGATGACGCTGGCCGAAATGAAGGAATTCGCGGGTTTCAGCGCCGCCACGCAGCGCTATATCCGCCGCTCGCTCGACATTGGCCTCGAGCGTGAAGACGCGATGCTCCGCTGGTCGCGCGACGTGGTCGAAGCCGCCGGCATCCGCGCCCAGGCCCATATCTATGAGCGCCTCCACGAAGTCCGCGCGCTGATGCCGGACGACAGCGACCTCGACACCATCGAGCCCTTCCTGTCGCCGCTCGTCGCGATCGCCGCGTTCGATCTCGGCCAGGGCCGCCTCACCAGCTTCTCCAGCTTCCGCTTCCTCTATGAGCGTCTGATCGGTGCCGAAGTGCGCCCGTGGCTGCCCTCGGCCTTCTGCGCCGCCGCCGCCCTGCCGCACCTCCACCCGGACCTGCGCCGCAAGCTGCTCCAGTCGATCAGCGAAGCCGCCGCGACGGCCTCGGGCTGGTCGAACCGCCAGCCGAGCTTCTACCCGGCCTGGGTGGAAAAGGTCGACTCGGCCGCACTGCCGAACTGAGTATCCCGGCGGGCTTGCCTAGCGGCACGCCCGCCACCCCATCTCGCCGCGCTCCGCCTCGTCGAGGTGCAAATGATCCCGGTGCGCCGCGTTGTAATCAGGCGACAGCACCGTCGAGAACAGCTTGCACGCGCCGCTGCGCACTTCGCGCAGGAACGCCGCCTTCGCGCCGCCCTCGCCCCAGTCCTTCAAAACACTGATCCGCGTCCCATCCGCCAGCCGGAATCCCGACACGTCGAGCGCATCCGCGGTCGCATGCTCGCTCCAGTCGCCGGCGCTGCGGCCATACATCCGCCGGCACGAATAGCTGCCAAGATGCTCGATCTGCGCCACCTGCGATCCGAAATGCTTCTGCGCGGCGGGCTGGACGACTTCCCATTCCCACACAGAGAGCGCCGCCGCGACCGGGCAGGACATGCCGAGATTGGCCGGACTCATCGCGATCGAACGCGAACCGCCCCCGGTAAGCCGCACCCCGTCGGCATAGCCGCATTGCGGGTCGTCGCCTTCCACCTTGGGCAGCGTAGTGTAGCGCACCCCCGCCGAGCGCAGCAGCACCCGGCATTCGGCATAGTCGTCGGTCAGTCCCGCCAGCTTGCGCCCGGTGAACACCCCGATCGGCTGGCTCAGGTCGAGCCGCGTCCAGGGCAGATCCTGCGGCCGCCCACGCAACGCCGCCCAGCCGAGCAACAGCCCAAACAGCAGCAGCAGGGCCAGGATTCCCCAGCCGATCGCCCGGCGTACCCGCCTCAAGCGCGGACCGCGTCTTCCAGCCGCTGCGAAGTGATCGGATAGCCGAGATCGTCGGGGATGCAGAGCCGCCGCTCGCCGTCCCGCTCCTCGATCCACGGCGTCACGGTGCGCACCGGATAGGCCCGCGCATCGGCCACCGCGTCGTCAAAGCTGCCGAACAGCGCCAGCCGGTCAAGATTGCGCCGGGTCGGAAAGATGATGTGCGCCTCGCCCCGGTCCGCCGCGTCGAGCACCGCGCGTGCAGTCGCCCAGAACACCCGGACATTCTCATTGCCGTCGACCAGGGGCTCCGCTCCCCTGGGCGCGCGGGCGAGATAGAAGCGCGTGTCGAACACCTTGTGGTGCACCCCCGCCGGCAACCAGCGCGCGAACGGCACCAGTGCGTCGAGGTCGAGCACCGCCCCCGCTTCCTCAAGCAGCTCGCCCATCGGCTCGCCGGCATAGAGCCGCGCGCGCAGCGCCAGCATTTCGCCCGCCGGCGCCAGCCCCACCGCGACACCCGCTTCCTCCAGCGTCTCGCGGATCGCCCCGATCCGCGCGGCATTCTCGTCGAGCTCGCCGGGATGCAGCGCCGCCAGCGCGAAGTCGCCCGGATCGATGCGCCCGCCGGGAAACACCAGCGCCCCGCCGGCAAAGGACATCGCCGCCGCCCGCTCGACCATCAGCAGCTCGGGCGGGCCGTCCTCCGCCTCACGCATCACGATCACGGTCGCCGCGGGAATCGCCTGTTCTTCGGTCATGGATGGGAGGGTACCGCGCCGGGCGACGAAAAACCAATTCCTCCCCGAGCTTGTCTCGGGGAGGGGGACCGCGCACGAAGTGCGTGGTGGAGGGGCCGGCGCGGCACGCGCCGGTGCCCGGCGCGCCCCTCCACCCCGACGCTACGCGTCGCGGTCCCCCTCCCCCAGCAAGCTGGGGGAGGAATTATCGGGGCCCTACCACCCCGAAACCTTCAACCGCACCTTCACCACCATGTCCGACGAGGTGATGAACAGCGTCTTCCCATCCTCGCCGAAGCAGCAATTCGCCGCCGCCTTGCCGGTTTCGATCCGCCCGAGCTTCTTGCCCTCGGGCGAAATCACCCAGATCCCCCCCGGCCCGCTGGCGAACAGATGGCCGCTCTTCGCCACCTTCATCCCGTCGGGCAGCCCCGGCAGCTTCTGCGCCACCTCGGCCGAGAAATCGACGAACGGCTCCAGCCCGCCGATCGCCGAGCCGTCCGCCGCCAGCGCGCACGTATAAATCTTGGCCGCATCCGGATCGGACTGGCTGACGTACAGCCGGTCGAATCCCGGCGACACGCCGATCCCGTTCGGCCGCGTCAGACTCTTGTCGATCAGCGCCACGCCGCTGCCATCGGCGTTGACCCGATACACCCCGTTGAACGCCAGCTGCTTGAGCGGCGAGCTGTCGCCATCGGTCAGCCCGTAAGGCGGATCGGTGAAATAGATGATCCCGTTCCGCCCGATCACCAGATCGTTGCAGCTGTTGAACCTTTTCCCCTCGAACCGATACAGGAGGACCGCCTTCTCCTTGGTCGCCAGCTTCACCCGGGCGATTGCCCGCGTGCCCGAATCGGCCATCAACAGGTCGCCCCTGGCATCGAGCACCATCCCGTTCGATCCCGCCTCGCGGATCCCCGCAGGAATGGTCCCGGCCAGCCCCGATGGCGACAGGAACGGCCGCGCGCCGTCGCCCGCCTTCCAGCGATAGGCGATATTCGCCGGCACGTCGGAGAAGAGCAGATAGCCGCCCTTCTTCACCCACACCGGCCCCTCGGCCCATTTGAAGCCGCTGGCGACAACCTCGATCGGGCTGTTCACATCGATCAGCGCGTCGAGCGCCGGATCGAGCCGCCGGATCCGCCCCACCGCCTGGCCCAGCGCCACCCCGGGCACGAAGGGCAGTGCAGCCATGCCGGCCAGCAGGCTGCGGCGCGTCGTCTCGATCATCAATCTACTCCGTCATGCGAGCCGGATCGCCCGCCCCTCGCGCGCCGATCGATAAATCGCCTCGATCAGCCGCATATCGCGCAAGCCTTCCTCGCCCGACGCCCGCAGGGGTATGCCGCTGAGCACGCTTTCCGCAAGATGATCGAGCTGGGCGACGAACTGGTTCTTGGCCGGCGGCGGCAGCGTGACCTGCTCGGTCTTGCCGTTCGTCCGCGTCCACATCTGGTGTCCCTGATAGGGCGTGGCCGGCTCCATCCCCACCCAGCCCCTGGTCCCCGTCACCCGGAAGGCATTGTGGCCGGAGGAATAGCTGGAGACGCAATTGGCGATCACGCCCGAGGGGAAGCGCATCTGCCAGTCGATCCGGTCCTCGACATTCCTGAAGCGCGGGTCGCTGCGGTCGGTGAACTCCATCGCGCTCACCGCCACCGGTTCCTCACCGGCCAGATAGCGCGCCGCGTTCAGGCTGTAGATGCCGATGTCCATCATCGAACCACCGCCCGAATAGGGCCGATCGAGCCGCCACTGGTTCGGCTGGGCATAGAAGCCATGCTCGGCGGTGATCAAAGTCGGCCGACCGACGAACCCGGTCTTCACCAGCTCGACCGCGCGCAAATTATACGGCTCGAAATGGCAGCGATAGCCGATCATCAGCTTGCGCTTCGCCTTGTTCGCCGCCGCGATCATCGCCTCGCATTCGGCCGAACTGATCGCCATCGGCTTCTCGCACAGCACATGCTTGCCGGCCTGGCTGGCCCGGATCGAATATTCCGCATGCATGCTGTTGGGCAGCACGACATAGACCAGGTCGATGTCGGGATTGTCCCGGATCCGGTCGTAAGTCTTGTAGTCGTACCAGTGCGTCTTCGGGACGCCATATTGCGCGCCGAACTTCTCGAGCTTGGCGGGCGTACCGCTCACCAGCGCCTTGAGCTCGGCGAACTCGCAATCGGCGATGCGCGGCAGGATCTGGTTGGTCGCGTAATTGCCCAGCCCGACGATCGCATAGCCCAGCTTGCGCTTGCCCTGCGCCCAGGCCGGCAGCCCCGCCACCCCGGTAATCAGCCCCGCGCCGATGCCCAGCACCGTGCGCCGTGTTCCCATGATCGTCATTGCCCGGTTCCCTCTCCAACTGGCGAACGCCCAAGCCCGGCGCCGGCACGTCATCCGCCGGTCGCTCCGCGTTAGCGCTATCATGGATGGTGGGAGCCGCCTAGGCAGCTACGACTTTGGTCGCATGGGGCCTCAAATCCCCCCGGCTTCCGCCGGCTCTCGGCATCAAGCCCTCCCCTCCGGGGGAGGATCGGTTACGACCCAAACGCCCCCAGAAACCGCGCATGCAGCCGCGCATGTGTCTCCGCCGCCCGCGCCAGCAGCCCGGCATCCGCCACTGCTTCCCGCGCATCCGCCACCCGCAACGCGGACGGATCGATCGGTGCCTCGACCATCACCGCCAGCCGCGGCCCATAAACACGCGGCGCCGCACAAACCGCGTCATAGTCCACAAAGAACTGCCGCTCCTGCACCCCCGCCGGCGCCGCAAGCAACGCGCGATGCACCGCGTCCCACAGCTTCAGCCAGTAATCGACATGCCCGGTATCCTCGCCCGGCCCCGGCGCGCCGTCGAAGCGGAACGGCCGCTGGTCGTCGCCGAACTCGTGATGCCCCAGCCAAGTCATGAACTGCCGCCGGAACGGGTCCTCCCCCGCCAGCGCCACCGCACGCCGGTGCTGCGTCAGCAGCGAGAGCGCCTGCTGCAACGGTTCGCGGAACGGATGGAGCAGGATCGCATCCGGAAAGCTGCCCGCCAGCCCTTCCAGCCGCAGGATATTGTTATTGTTCTTCGATAGATAGCGCGTCCCACCCTGGCTCAACAGCACCAGACGGATATAGTCCCGGAACGCAGCAAGCGTGTCCTTTCCCGGCGCGATCGGCACCAGTTCGCTGCGTTTCAGGTAGCGATTGCCCTCGAACGCACGCCAGAAAACCTCCTCGATCGCCTCAGGGCTGTCGAGATCATGCGTCAAACCGTCACCATGGCCGCGTTCCCGGGCCTCGACATGCCGCTTGCCGCCCAGCCGCGCCCAGCTGTTGGGCGCAAGTGGAAACGGAAGTTGACGGTAAGCCGGGGCGGCAAAGTCCCCGCTGGCGTGCAGCAGCCGGGTCAGGATCGAGGTGCCCGCGCGCGCCAGCCCGGCGATGAACACCGGCCGGTGAATTTCCAGCGCTTTCAGCTGCTTGCCATAGACCGCCCGTTCGATGTCGAACGTCGCTTCGAGCAGTGCGGGCGATCCCAGGGCGATGCGGTGGAGGAGCTTGTCAGCGCGACCGTACACGCCGAACCTGCCAGCGCAGCGCCGCATAACCGAGCGTAAGCGGCATCAGTGCAAACTTTGCCGTCCAGTCCGTCTGGAAGGCGCTAACTTCGGGCAGCAAGGCGTTCAAAGCCAGCAGACCCAGAAGCGGCGAAGCCGTTGCCAGCAGCAGCGCGCCCGCACGGGCCGATCGCGTGAACATTCGCCCCGAAAGGATACGAAGCGCGCGCTCCTTGCCCCATTCCGAAACCCCGCGCTTCGCCAGCAGCCGCATGGCGTGCTGGCCGCAGGCGGCAAGCTCCTGAAAAGCCGGGATAAGCGGCAGCGCGCGGGCCAGTTCGAGCACCGCGACGATGGCGAGAAAGGCGAGGATCACCGGGCGCGCCCGCGGATGCGGCGGACCAGCCGCTTGACCGGGTACCAGACCACCGAGACGATCGCGAGCAGCACCGATCCGACCAGCCCGAAGGCTACCCCGATCGCGCCAAGGCCAAGCCCGGGACCGGTATAGGCTTGCGCTGCGAGCGGCGCGGTGAGTGCCAGCGCAAGCGCCAGGAAACGAAGGGTTTTTACGAGCATTTTGCGTTCACCGTAGCTTGAATGGCCGGGCCATCGGTGGTGGGATCGAGGTAGCGCGCCCAGCTAAGGGCCATGCGCCGCCCGGTGGAATCGGCGGAGATGTACCGCCAGCGAAGATCGCCTTGAGGGGACATGCGGAGGAGGCGCCCCTGCTCGGTCTCCTCGACCATCGCATCGCCGCCGGGCAGCGGGGTGCCGCGGCCCTGGGCGCGGGTGGCGATCCTGTTGGCGACGAAGCCCTTTTCCCAGGGCGAGCTGGTGTCACCGCTGGAAAGATCGTGGACCAGCAAGCGGTTATGCCCGTTCACCCGCTCGTTCGGGTAACCCATCAGCGTGTTGTTATCGAACACCGAGATGCGGTGATCGTCGAGGATGCTGACGTCGTGCTGGAAGCGCCACGGGCCGATCTTCCACCACAGGATCTTGCCGGTCTCGGGCCGGTAGAGCGCGATCAATGACAGGTTGCGCAGGCTCAGGAACAGGTCGCCCTTCTTCCAGAAGCGCCCGTCGGCCATCGCTGGCTGGATGTCGTTGAGATGAAAGGGATCCTGCACATAGGGCCGCCCCCGCCACAGCCGCGCCAGGCCGTTGCGCTCGAGGATCTCGGCGATGCGATCGACCTTGAGCAGCTGCCCCTCGGGCGAGACCTTGGCGACGCTGTCGTCCCAGAAATCGGCCTGCACGCCCGGCTCGCGCGGCACCGGGTAGCGATAGGGCACCCACAGGCTGCCGTCCGGCCCCTGCTCGGTAGAATGGGTGAAGATGCCGTCCAGCGACCAGAGCAGCTTGCCGCAGGCGTCGTAGCGGGCAAGCGGCGAGCTGTCGTGCAGCACCAGGCTGCCATCGGATAGCAGCAGCGGGTGCATCAGCCGGTTGCGCGCGGCGTTCTTGTCGCGGTGGATATCGGTGAGTGCCGAGGCGAATTTCGAGCGCGCATTGGCCGCATCCACATCGGGCACGAAAGTGTGCACGGCCTGCCCGTCGGAGAGGCGCAGGAGCTGGACGACCGACCGGTTGCGCTTCGGATCGAAGGGCGAAATCAGCGCATAGCCGCTGTCGGCAAAGGCGGCATCACGGGTAAACCCGCCCGGCAACTTCTCGTACTTGCCGCCAAAATAGGGCGCCGTCCCGCGGAACAGATGCTGGAGCGTATCGGGCACCCGCGCCACCGCGATCGCCGCCCGCCCAACCGCGCCAGACTTCTCCCAGCCATCGACGACCGCGCCCATGCCCATCGCCGCAAGCGGCAAGAGCAGCAGCACGAGCACCAGGCTCCACAGCGGAACCGGCCGTGCGAGCACCCGCTCGACCACACCGGTTTCACGCCTTATTTCAATGTCGGAACTTCGATTTTGCCCCATGAACCCTCACAGCTTGTGAAGATGTTCAGGGACTTCGGTGTCGCGGCGATTTCGCTACTTCACCGAAACGTTTCCACCGCGTGGCTGTACTAGACAGGCAATGTCACAAGCGCGGAAAGCCCGCCTTGCTCGCGGTTACGCACGGTCAGGTCGCCGCCATGTGCGCGGGCGACGGCGCGGGCGCTGGCCAGGCCCAGACCGATCCCGCCGGTATCCCGGTTGCGCGAACGCTCACCGCGGAAGAACGGCTCGAACACCCGGTCGAGGTCCTCGGGCGGCAGGCCGGGGCCATTGTCGCGCACCTCGATCATCGCCTGGCCATCGGCCTGGGCCAGCGAAACCTCTGCGCTGCCTGCATATTTTATCGCGTTGATGACGAGGTTGTTGAGCATCGCCTTGAGCGCCGGCGAGTTGCCTTCCACCACCACCGGCTCGCCCGGCGCCAGCGTCACCGGCTCGCCACGATCGCTCATGTCGTCGGTCACCGTCTCGGCCAGCGAGCGCAGGTCGAGCGGCTTGCGCACCCCCTGCTTGGTGGTGTCGCGCAGATAGGAGAGCGTCGCGGAGATCATCGCCTCCATGTCGCGGATATCGCCCTCGCACGCCCGGCGCAGATCGTCGGGCGCCACTTCCAGCCGCAGTCCCAGCCGCATCAGCGGCGTGCGCAGGTCATGCGCCACCGCGCCCACCACGGTCGCGCGATCGTCGACATAGCGGTTGAGCCGCGCCTGCATCCGGTTGAACGCGGCGGCGGCATCGGCGATCTCGGAAGGCCCCTCCAGCGCGATCGGCGCCGCGCGCGGATCGCGGCCCAGCCGCTCGGCCGCCTCGGCAAAGGCGCCGATCGGCTTGGCGATCCGGTGCGCCAGCGCCCAGGCGAAGGGCGCGACGGCGGCAGCGGAGACGATCAGCCACCACAGCACGAACCAGCGCCACGGCTCGAACACCGAACCGGTGGTGACCGTCACCCATTTGCCGTCGGCCGCCCGGTAACCGGCGGTGAAATCACCGGTAATGATCACGTCGCGCGCTGCCTGCACGCTGGACGGCGGCACCGGGCGCGGCACGCTGGCCCGGTCATAGGTCTTCTCGCGGGTCAGCAGCGGCGTCGGGAAGCTGATCAGCACGCGCTCGACCGGCACGTTCATCGCCTTGGCCATGGCGATCTCGGTCCGCTCACCGCGCGGGTTCCAGGGCTGCTCGATGAAATGCTCGGCCTTGGTGACCGAAAAATCGTCATCGACCAGCTTACCCTGCAGCGCATCCACTGCCTGGCCGACCGTGTAGAGCTTGGCCGTCGGCGTCTGCACCGCGATCAGCAGGCCGAAATTCATTAGCTGCGTCACTGCGACGCAGATGACCATCAGCGCGAAAACCCGCAGGAAAAGCGGCGAACCCGCCGCCCTGCCGCGCAATGTCACGCGCGCATGACCTTGGGTACGAACAGATAGCCTTCATTGCGCACGGTGCGGATGATCTCGTCCCCGCCCGAGCGCAGCTTGCGGCGCAGACGGCTGACCTGCACGTCGATCGCGCGGTCATAGGCATCCGAATCCGGGCCACGCGCGGCGGCAAGCAGTGCCTCGCGGCTCAGCACGCGGCGCGGCCGCTCGATGAACACGCGCAGCACCGCGAACTCGCCATCGGTAAGGCCGACAAGCACGCCATTGGGATCGAACAGCTCATGGCTGCCCAGATCGATCCGCCACCCCTCGAAGGTGTAGACGTCACCGCTCTCGGCAGTGACCACCGCGCCGCGCTTGCGCAGTGCCGCGCGCACCGTGGCGAGGATCTCACGCGGGCTGCACGGCTTGGGCAGATAATGGCCGGCACCGACCTCAAGACCCAGGATGCGGTCCTGCTCCTCGCCCAGCGCGCTCAGGAAGATGATCTCCGGCCCGTCGGTCCGCGCGATGCGACGGCAGGCGGAAAGCCCGTCCTCGCCCGGCATCATCACGTCGAGGATCACGAGATCGACCGGCGTGCGCGCGAGGATCTGGTCCATGTCGCGGGTACTGGAAGCGGTCTCGACCTTGTATCCGCGCGAGCCGAGGCTGTTCGCCAGCAGCATGCGGATATCGCGGTCATCGTCTACGACGAGCAGGGTCGCCGAATCGTCCTGAGGAGAGGCGGTAGCAAGCATATTGCGGCTTCTACGACAAAATGCGTCCCGAATGTTGCCCGAAATTGTAACAAGATTTACCCGAGCCGTGTCGCGATCGGCACGCCCCGCTTCAACGTGAGCGTCACCGGCGTCTTTTCCGCGATTTCGGCAAGGCGAGCGCTCTGCTCCGCATCCGCGCCGGTGATCGTCAGCACCCGCTCGATGTTGAGCGTTGCGCCCTGTCCGTGGAGGAACAGCGCGACGTCGATCTCCTCGACAGACCAGCCCTTATGGTCGGCATACATGCGCAGAGTGATCGCGGTGCACGAGCCGAGTGCGCCCAGCAGCAGCTCATAGGGAGCAGGCCCGGTATCGCCGCCGCCCCGCGCCGCGGGCTCGTCGGAAACAAGGGCATGCGTGCCGAAATCGATGGCGGTGGCGTAGGGCGCGCCGCGCCCGATCTTTGCAAGGGCCTGGGTCATGCCGGGAAGATTAGCGGCCCTCCCCGACATCGCACAATGCCCATCCGGGTGAGGCGATCAACAAGACCGCCCCTTCCCCGAAACACCGTCATCCCCGCACAGGCGGGGATGACGAAGGGTAATAGCGAGACGCTCAGCTCTTCTGCCAGCCGCCACCCAGCGCGCGGAACAGGTCCACCTGCGTCTCTGCGATAAACGCATCCGCCCGGGCGAGATCGGCTTCGGCATCGGCAAAGGTCCGCTCGGCATCGAGCAGCGCCAGCGAGTCGATATCGCCTTCGCGCTGGCGGGCGCGGGCGATATTCACCGCCGCTTCCGCCTCGTTGCGCGCGGCCTGCAGCGCAGTGCGCCGCTCCAGCGCATGGCCATAGGCCGAAAGCGCCGTCTCGGTCTCCTGCAGCGCGCCCAGCACCACGCCGTCAAAGGTTGCGAGCGCGACCTTGGTATCTGCCTCGGCCCCCGCGACCCGCGCACGCGCCGGACCCGGGTTCACTGCCCAGTTGAGCAGCCCGCCGACCAGCCAGCGCAGCGGCCCGGCGCCGAACACGTCACCGAAATCTGTGCCGGTCGAGCCGCCCGAGGCGCCAAGCGTGATGCGCGGATAGAGGTCCGCGGTCGCCACGCCGATCCGCGCGGTGGCGGCGGCAAGGCGGCGCTCGGCCGCGCGGATATCGGGCCGGCGGGCGAGCAGCGCGGCACCATCACCGACCGGGATCGGCTGGCTGAGGCGCAGCGTGGTGTTGCGCTCGCCCACCACCGCCGGCAGCTCGGCGGGGGTGCGGCCGGTCAGCGTGGCAAGGCGGAACAGCGCTGCGTCGCGCGATGCCTTGAGCGCCGGCACATCGGCTTCGCGCTGGTTGCGCAGCGCGCCGATCCGGGCCGTGTCGAGCCGGGTCGCGAGCCCGACGCCGCGGCGCCGCTCGGTCAGCTCGATCGACTGGTCGAGCAGCTTGACGATATGCTCCGCCACGGCGAGCCGCTCGGCCGAGGAGGTAGCGTCGGCATAGGCCCGCGCCGTATCCGCCGCGACGATCACGCGGACCGCATCGGCATCCGCCTCGGCAGCACCCACGTCACCACGCGCCGCTTCGGTGCCGCGGCTCAGCCGGCCGAACAGATCGGCCTCATAGCTGACGTTCAGCCCCGCATCGACCTGCCAGTCGTTGAGCGGCATGCCGGAGAAGCGCTGCGCCTGGGGCAGGCGGCCATAGTTCGCGCTGGCGCCCAGATTGGCCTGGGGCAGCTGGTTCGCCTTGGCGCCGCGCAGCGTCGCGCGGGCCTTCTCGATCCGCGCCACCGCGACGCGGATATCGGTGTTGGCAGCCAGCGCGTCGGTGACGAGCTGGTCGAGCACCGGATCGTTATAGAGCCGCCACCAGTCGCCCTGCACGGGCTCGACGGTGACCGCGGGATTGGCCGCGACGAAATTACCCGCCGCGGTCTGGGGCGGTGTCGGCGCGACATAGTTCGGACCGGCGGCGCAGGCGGCAAGCGCCAGTGCCGAGGCGGTTGCGAGGAAAATACGATAGGTCATTTCAAATCCTCCTCTCCGCCGCCCCGGCGCGAAGCCGGGGCGGCGGCAGGGTTTCATTCGGCCGGCTGCAGTTCGGGTGCATGACCACTTTCGTCATGCGCCTTCCGGTTGCCGCGCATCCGGGCGATCCGGTCGCCCAGAGCGCGGCAGACGACGTAGAAGGTCGGCGTGAACAGCAGGCCGAAGGCAGTCACGCCCATCATCCCGAAGAACACCGCGGTACCGAGCGCCTGGCGGAGCTCCGCACCCGCACCGCTCGCGATCAGCAGCGGCACGGCGCCGAGGATGAAGGCGAACGAGGTCATCAGGATCGGACGCAGACGGTCCTGTGCGGCACGCACCGCCGCCTCGACCGGCGACAGACCGTCCTGCTCCTCGGCCTGCTTGGCGAACTCGACCACGAGGATCGCGTTCTTCGCCGCCAGCGCAATCAGCACGACCAGGCCGATCTGGGTCAGGACGTTATTGTCCATGCCCCGCAGGTTCACGCCGGCCATTGCCGCGAGCAGACACATCGGCACGATCAGGATGATCGCCAGCGGCATGGTCAGGCTCTCATATTGCGCCGCCAGCACCAGGAAGACGAACACCACGGCCAGGGCGAAGACGAGCCCCGCGGTGCTGCCTGCCATCTTCTGCTGGAAGGCAATGCCGGTCCACTCGGCGTCGTAACCTGCAGGCAGGTTGCTCGCGAGCTTCTCCATCGTGTCGAGCGAGGCACCCGAGCTGTAGCCCGGAGCGGTGTCGCCATCCACTTCGACCGCCGGGAACAGGTTGTAGCGCGTCACGCGGTACGGACCGGTCTTGTTCTCGAAGGTCGACACCGAACCGATCGGCACCATCGCGCCGCTGTTCGAGCGGGTCTTGAGGTTGGCGATGTCCGCCTCGGTCGAGCGGAACGGTGCGTCAGCCTGCGCGGTCACGCGGTAGGTGCGGCCGAGCATGTTGAAGTCGTTCACGAAAGCCGAGCCGAGATAGACGTTCAGCGCCTCGAACACCCGCTCCGGGGGCACGCCGAGCATGTCCGCCTTGCGACGGTCGATATCGGCGAACACGCGCGGGGTGGCGGTGTTGTAGAAGGTGTAGATCTGCTTCAGGCTCGGGGTCTGGTTCGCCTGGCCGATCAGGCCGAACGCGGTCTTGCCCAGCTCCTCATAGCCATGCTCGGCACGGTCCTCGATCATCATCCGGTAGCCACCGGCCGAGCCGATGCCCTGGATGACGGGCGGGGGCACCACCAGCAGCATCGCCTCGTTGATATCGGCGGTGCGCTTGCGCGCCTCACCCATGATGTCCTCGATGCTGACGCCCAGCTTCTTGCGCTCCTCGAAGGAGAGCAAAGGCACATAGGCTGCGGCCGAGTTCGGGGCGAGCGTCTGCGACGGGCCGTCGAAGCCGGCGAGCATCACCGAGCCCTTCACGCCCGGGATCGGCAGGATGCGGGCAACCACCTTGCGCATCACCTCGTCCGTACGCTCGAGCGACGAGCCCGGCGGCAACTGGATGACGGTGAGGAAATAGCCCTGGTCCTGCTGCGGGATGAAGCCCACCGGCGTGACCCAGAACATGCCCACGGTGGCGGCGATCAGGCCGACATAGGTGAGCATCATCCGCTTCGGGCGCGTGACGAGCACCTGGGTAAGTTTGGCATAGCCGACGCTCATCCGCTCGAAGCCGGTGTTGAACGCATCGGCGCCGCGCTTGAACAGGCGCCCGACCGGGCCCTTGGCCTCACCCTCGTGATGCTTGAGCAGCACCGCAGCCATTGCCGGCGACAAAGTGAGCGAGACGAGCAGCGAGATCGCGGTCGCGGCCGAGATCGTCACGGCGAACTGCTTGTAGAAGGCGCCCGACAGACCGTTGAGGAACAGGGTCGGCAGGAACACCGCGAGCAGCACCAGCACGATCGCAACGAGCGCGCCGGACACTTCGTCCATTGAGGTCTGCGCCGCCTTGAGCGGAGTCATGCCCCGCGCCAGATTGCGCTCGACATTCTCGACCACGACGATCGCGTCGTCGACGACGATACCGATCGCCAGCACCAGGCCGAACAGCGAGAGGTTGTTGAGCGAGTAGCCGAGCGGCAGCAGCACCGCCATCGTGCCGATCAGCGAGACCGGGATGGCGAGCACCGGGATGATCGCCGCGCGCCACTTCTGGAGGAAGACGATGACCACCAGCACGACGAGCAGGATTGCCTCGCCCAGCGTGTGGTAGACGGCGTCGATCGACTGCGAGATGAACTCGGTCGGGTTGTAGATGACGCGATATTCCAGGCCCTTCGGGAAGTTCTTGGACATCGCCTTGAGCTGATCCTGCACCGCATTGGCAGCGGCAAGGGCGTTCGAGCCCGGGCGCTGGAAGACGGCAAGGATCACGGTCGGCTTGTTCGAGAGATAGGTGTTGGACGAATAGTCCGCCGCGCCCAGCTCGACGCGCGCCACGTCGCTCACGCGAACCTGGTGCCCGTCGGCATCGGTGCGGATAACCACCTGGCCGAACTGCGCGGGGTCCTTCAGGCGGCCCTGCGTCTCGATGTTGAGCTGGAAGGCATTGCCCGTCGGGGTCGAACCCGGCTGGCCGAGCGTACCGGCGGCAACCTGGACGTTCTGCGCGCGCAGCGCCTGGACGATGTCGCCCGCGGTCAGGTTAAGCGCGGCGGCGCGGCCCGGATCGATCCACACGCGCATCGCATAGTCGCGCGCACCGAACATGCGCACGTCGCCCACGCCTTCGACACGGGCAAGGCGGTCCTTCACCTGCGTCAGCGCGTAGTTCGAGATATATTCGCGATCGACCGAATTGTCCGGCGAGATCAGGTTCACGACCAGCAGGAAGTCCGGCGTGGTCTTGCGCGTCACGACGCCAAGGCGCTGCACCTCTTCAGGCAGGCGCGGAATGGCGACCGCGACGCGGTTCTGCACCAGCACCTGCGCCGCATCCAGGTTGGTCCCGGACTTGAAGGTGACGGTGATGGTGACATTGCCGTCACCGGTCGACTGCGACGACTGGTAGAGCATGTCGTCGACGCCGTTGATCTCCTGCTCGATCGGCGCGGCCACGGTTTCCGCGACCGTCTCTGCCGAGGCGCCCGGATAGGAAGCGGTGACCGTCACCGTCGGCGGGACGATGTCGGGATATTGGGAAATCGGCAGCGCCAGATAGGCGATCGCGCCGATGATCGTGATGATCACCGCGATCACAGCCGCGAAGATCGGGCGCGTGATGAAGAACCGTGAGAGGCGCATCGGGCCACTCCTCGTGAATTGAGTTCGGAAAAAGGGTCAGCCGCCGGCCCCTGGGGAGAGCCGGCGGCTGATGGTCAACGGGCGAAGGTAGCTTCGCCGGTGACCGGCGCCGTGAGGGCCGGCGCCTGACTGATTGCGGTGGGCTCGATCTTGCCGGCCTTGGGGGTCACCTTGCCCCCCGGCTGCGCGAACTGGGTGCCCGAGATCACGACCTTGTCCTGCGCGGTCAGGCCGGTGCGCACGATGCGCAGGCCATCGACCACCGGGCCAAGCGTCACCGGCTTCGGTGCAACCGTGCCGTCCTTGCCGACGACCAGAACCAGCTTGCGCGCCTGGTCAGTCTGGATCGCGGCATCGGGCACCATCAGCGCCTGGGTGGTGCCGCCGGCCGAAAGGCGCATGTTGCCGAACATGCCGGGCGTCAGGAACATGCCCGGATTACTCAGCACCGCGCGCCCGCGAATCGTGCCAGACTTGGGATCGAGCCCGTTATCGGTGAAGTCGAGCTTGCCCTTCCACTTGTAATCGGTCTCGTCCTGGAGACGGATCTCCACCGGCGATTCCTGGCCACCCGCTTCCTTCGCGCGCTTGGTCTTGAGGAACAGCGCTTCCGAGCCGTCAAAGGTGAAGTAGATCGGGTCGAGCGCGTTGATCGTGGTCAGCAGCGAACCGCCCTGCCCTTCGCCCGCGGCAACCAGGTTGCCCGGATCGACGCGGCGGTCGGAGATGCGGCCGGCGATCGGCGCGCGGACCTGGGTGAACTCCATGTCGAGCGCGCGGCTGCGCACCCGGGCCTCTGCAGCCGACACCGAAGCGCCGGCAGCGCGAACCCGCGCCTGGAGCCGCTCGACATCGCTCTTCGACACCGCCTCGACCGAGACCAGACGCTCGGCGCGGCCCAGATCGGAACGGGCAAGCGCAAGATCGCTCTGCGCGCTCGCCAGCCCGGCGCGTGCCTCGGCAAGCGCTGCCGCGAAGGGACGTTGGTCGATCGTGAAGAGCAGCTGGCCCTTCTGGACGATCGCGCCGTCGGTGAAGTGGACGCCGGTGATCGCCCCCGAGACGCGCGGACGCACCTCAACGGCACGGCTAGGCTCGAAGCGGCCGACATAATCGTCCCACTCGTTGATGTTGCGGACGAGCGGCGACGAGACGGTCACCACCGGCGGCGGCGGTGCGGCCATCGCGGCGGGGGCGTCCTTGCTGGCGATGCCGAGCCCGGCGGCGACAAGCACCACGGGGATCGCGACCAGGCTGCCGCGCTGCCACAGCGGCATGCGGCGGATACGGCCCGAGACTCCGGACTTGTTGTCACCGGTCTCGGTTTCGATGCGCGAGATCATGTTCATTGGAATCGCTTCCCCTGATTCAGGGCTGCACGGCCACGGCTGATGCTGGCGAGCAGCGTTTCATATTGCTCGGGCGTGAAGCCCGCTTCGTGAAAGGCACGGATCTCGTGGCGCGGCAGGGCATAGCCCTTGTGCCAGGCGAGCACGGCGACGCGACGCAGCGCCTCCAGCTTCTGATCCGCCAATTTGGGGTTGGGGCTCTCGCCGCCGAAGATCACGCCCAGCGCGACCGAGAGTTTCCCCGGTTTCTCCAGCGAGGCGAGCCGGTCGCGCTGGGCGATCGCGACGACCTGCCATTCGAGCGCGGAGAAGCCGGTGACCGGAAGGACATCGGCGGGCATCGCGACCGGGCTGCCCTGGAGTGCGGCAAAGTTGAGATAAGCCATGATCGTTCCTCCTGTGTGTTGCCCGGCGAAAGGCAAAAGCCTCCCCGTGCCGCGCGGAACCCCTTCCGACGGCATTTCCGGTCATCCCCAACCGGCACGAGACGAGGCTATCGCGCAGACACATGTGTCTGCGGCGCACCGGCTCGGTCCTGTTCAATTTTCAGTGCTGCTGGAGTTTCGGGGCGGGACCCCAGTCCCATTCCCTCGCTTCGGCAACTTCCCTCATTTCTATACTGACTGGTATAGAAATCGTGCTGCGTTGCGTCAAGGGCTTTTTATACTGGTCGGTATTTTTTGTCGAGGCGGGCGTGAAAAAAGTTGGAAGCTTCAGCCAATCCCCTCCCCGTCATTCCCGCGAAGGCGGGGATCCAGGGTAACAGAGCAACGTCCTACGCGACTCTGGATCCCCGCCTTCGCGGGAATGACGAAAGGCTATTTGCTCGGCCAGCAGGCCAGGCTGGTGTCCATCAGCTTCTGCAGGTCGGCGCACGACGTGCCGCCTCCAGCCTGCAGCGCGATGCCCTGCAGCAAGGCGAACAGATAGGTCGTCAGTCCGATCACATCGGTATCGGCCGGCAGGTCGCCTTCCTGCTTCGCGCGCTCGAAGCGATCGATCAGCTGCTGCTTCACGACCGCGCCGCGCGCGAGCACTTCGGCGCGAATCGACTCGGCCTCGGTCCCGCAGGCCACCGAATTGATCACGCCCATGCAGCCCTTGGGGTCGCAGGTGCTCATCTGCATTTCGAGCGCGCCGCGCAGCAGTCGCTCGGCCACCCCGCGCGCCGTCGGCGCATCGAGCGCCTTGCCCATATAATCGAGCTTTTCGCGCTGGTAGAGGTCGAGCGTCTTCTTGAAGAGCGCTTCCTTATTGCCGAACGCCGCATAGAGGCTCGGCCGGGTGATCCCCATCGCCTCGGTCAGATCGCTCAGCGAGGCGCCTTCATAACCCTTGGTCCAGAAGACGCGCAGCGCCGAGGTCAACGCCGAGTCGGTGTCGAATTCGCGAGGGCGCCCTTTGGCAGGTTGGCAGGCGGTGATTTCCATAATGACCGGTACATAATGGCAAAAGCGCAAAAAGCCAATGCCTTGCCGCACATTCTCAGTCCATCCCAATAATCACTGTATTTTCACGGGTGTGAACTTGTGATCCAGTACGACTAGGCATTAGTCATGGTTAACAGCGTTCGCCTCGTTTATTGCCGCACGTATCACGCACTTGCATTGCAAGTTGTGGGCACCTGCGCGCAATATAAATGCGGCCCAGCCCAAACCTGCACCTGAAATGGGCGGGGGCGCTCTTCATCGGGGATTGGATCGGTACGGCGCCACTTTGCTGGCGGTGACCGTCGCGTGCGGGCTCCGTGCCCTGATCGACCCCTGGGCCAATGATCGCCCCTATTATGTAGTCTTTCTGCTTGCTGTGCTGGTCGCCATGCTCCTGGGCGGGCTGGTCCCCGGCATGCTCGCGGTGCTTCTGTCGATCGGCGCCGAGAACCTCGTCCATCCGGCGCATGAGGAGCCGGCGGAACTGCTCGTATTCGTTGCGGTGTCCGGGCTCATGCTCCTTGCCATTACCTGGATCCGCCCGGAACGCAGCACAGAGCAGCGGCCGTCGGGCACGCAGCAGGAAACCGAGCGCCAACTCAAGGCCAGCGTCAACCAGTTCCGCTCAGTGCTCGCCACCGTGCCCGACGCGATGATCGTGATCGATGATCGCGCGCACATCCTGTCGTTCAGCGCCGCCGCCGAGCGGCTGTTCGGGTTCAGCGAGGCAGAAGTCGTCGGCACCAATATCAACCGGCTAATGCCCAATCCCGATCGCGAGCGGCACGACGACTATATCTCCCGCTATCTCAAGACCGGCGAGCGCCGGGTGATCGGCCGCGGCCGCACCGTGATCGGACAGCGTCGCGACGGCTCCACCTTCCCGATGGAATTGTCGGTCGGCGAAGCGATTACCGATGGCGACCGTGTCTTCACCGGCTTCATTCGCGACCTGACCGAGAAGCAGAAGGCCGAGGACCGGATCGAGCAGCTGCGCGGCGAGCTGGTCCATGCGGCGCGCGTCAGCGCGATGGGCACCATGGCCTCCACTTTGGCGCACGAGCTCAACCAGCCGATCACTGCGGTGGTCAATTATGTGCGCGGGGCCAGCAATCTGATGCGCGGCAACACGGCTCCCGATCTGCCGGTGATCCAGCACGCGCTCGACGAAGCCACCAACGAAGCGATGCGCGCAGGCGGGATCGTGCGCCGCCTGCGCGAGTTCGTCGCGCGCGGCGACAGCGAAAAGAGCGTCGAGGATCTCGATGCACTGGTCGAGGAAGCCGCCAAGCTCGCGCTGATCGGCGCGCGCGAGCGCGGGGTCGACGCCTTTTTCGAGATCGATCCGGCCAGTTCGATCGTGCTGGTGGACAAAATCCAGACGCAACAAGTGCTTATCAACCTGATGCGCAACGCGGTGGACGCAATGTCCGCGTCGCCGATCCGCCGCGTCACCATATCGAGCCGTCCCGAACCGAGCGGCTATGTCCGCGTAACCGTGACCGACACAGGCCCCGGCATCGCACCCGAAATCGCGGAAAATCTCTTTCGCGCCTTCAACAGCAGCAAGGACGGCGGAATGGGGCTCGGCCTCTCCATCTGCCGCACCATCGTAGAGGCCAATGGCGGAAAGATATGGATGGAGGCGTGCCCCGGCGGCGGCACTGCCTTCCACTTCACCCTTATCCGCATGGAAACGGAGCAGTCCGAATGAACGACCGCCGGTTGGTACACATCATCGACGACGAGGAAAGCGTCCGGAACTCGATCGGCTTCATGCTGCAGACGACGGGCTATGCGGTACGCACCTGGCCGTCGGGCGTCGCGTTCCTGCGCGAACTGCGCAACGTGGAGCCGGGCTGCATCCTGCTCGACATCCGTATGCCAGAAATGGACGGGCTGCAGGTGCAGCACCAGCTGAACGAGCGTGGAGTGGCGATGCCGGTGATCGTGCTCACCGGCCATGGCGATGTGACGATCGCGGTGAAGGCGATGCGCAACGGCGCGATCGACTTTCTCGAGAAGCCATTCGAGGCCGATCAACTGCTCAACGCGATCGAAACCGGGTTCGAACGCGCCAATGACACCAACAGCGCGACGCGCACCGATGCCGCGCGCACCCAGCTCGCCAGCCTTTCGTCGCGCGAACGCGAAGTGCTCGACGGGCTTGCCGCCGGCTTCCCGAACAAGACGATCGCCTATGACCTCGGCATTTCGCCGCGCACGGTAGAAGTCCACCGCGCCAACCTGATGCAGAAGCTCGGCGCCCGCAGCCTCTCCGAAGCGCTGCGCGTGACGTTTACCGCAGAGATGGGCGCCTGACCTGTTCCCGTTGGTCGGCGCGCCTGCCACGCCTCTTGCAATGTAGGATTTCACCTGCTGCGCTTGAGCGGCCAGCCTCATGGCCGGCCGCTCTTTGACGCTGAAGGAAAAATAGGAACCCGCCCGGGTAACATTGTTGCGAGATGCGGCGCATTACCGAGAAAACAGGAAAATAGCGGCCAGGAAACCCGCTCTTGGCCTGTACTTTGTGTACTTCCGCGAGTCGCGCCGGGAACGGTGTTGGAAGGATCAGAACCAGCCCGCCGTCTCGCCGAGCATCCAGAAGCCCGCCGCAAGGAACAGCGCGGCCGCAATGCCGTGGACCAGCTTGAGCGGCACCCGCTGCAACAGCGCATTGCCCAGGAACACCGCGGGGACATTGGCCAGCATCATGCCGAGCGTGGTGCCCGCGGTCACTGCCCAGACATTGTGGAACTTCGCGCCCAGCGCCACCGTCGCCAGCTGCGTCTTGTCGCCCATCTCGACCACGAAGAAGGCGATCGCGGTGGTCAGGAAGGCGCCGAACCGCGCCGGCTTGTCCTGAAGGTCATCGATCTTGTCGGGGATCAGCGTCCACAGGCCCATGGCGATGAACGAGGCGGCGATCAGGTAGCGAAACCATTCGCCCTGCAGCAGTTGCGCGGCTTCGGAGCCGACCAGCGCAGCGAGGAAATGGTTGGCCAGCGTCGCCGCCAGGATGCCGAGAATGATCGGCACCGGCTTCTTGAAGCGCGTAGCGAGCAGGATGGCAAGCAACTGCGTCTTGTCGCCGATCTCGGCGAGCGCGACCAATGCAGTGGAGCTGAAGAAAGCTTCGAACAAGAGGAACTCCGGGCCGGACGGAGACGAAATCCAACGACATCGCACCTCCCCGCCCGGCTATAGCGGAGATGCGACGCCATTGGTCTCGCCCGAACGGTGTTCCCGTCCCTCCCGCGCCATGGCCTCTCGACCAAGTATGTTGACGCGGGAGCCCGCGCGATGCGCGGCTGGCTACTCCCCAAATAGCGAGTTGCTGCGTGAAGCAGCACGGTGCGTGCCCCTAGTGTAGCTACCTTCGAAAAGCCAGCGGTTTCTGGCTCAGCGCGCTAGGCTCAACAGCCCGGGCTCCGGCGCGGGCACATCTTCCGGCTCGCCCCGTAGCGAGGCAAGCAGGTCGCTGATCGAGCGCACAGGCGAGGAATCGAGGAAGCGGCTGCCCCAATCCCGCGCCAATGCCGCCGCATCGGCGCCGGTGTCGGCCAGGATCGAAGGGAAGGCGATGCGCAGCCGCGGCCCGGCGAACAGCTGGTCGGGCGAAGCCGCGACCGCCGATCCAAGCGGGCGGACGAATACCGCGCCGGCAACCTTCTCGACATAGGAAGCCGGCGAAAGCCGCGCCCACCAGGTCACGGCGAAGCAGCCGATGCCATGCGCCACCAGGATCACCGGGCGCTCGGTCAGCCGCACCGCCTCGTCAAGGCGCGCAGCCCACAGGTTGCGCCCGCCGCCACCGGCACCCAGCTCGATGATCTGCCCGGCATGGGCGAGCAGGCTGCGTGCGGGACGGTCGGCACGGTCATAGATCGTCAGGGTCGGCAGCGACGAATCGAAGAGGCCATTCTCGGGCATTCGGTATCTCCCTTGAGAAGGGGAAAGCACGCTCAACGAGTGGTCAGCTTATTCCTACCTCGTCGCTATGCAATTACCCTTGCGCCAGGATGTTTCGCTGGCGCGGCGAAATTATCGACTCGCATGCGCCGGTCCGGTGCACGAATATTGCCGAATATTCATCCGGAAGAGAAGCCTCGGTCAGGACATCGGGCGCAGCCTTGTTTCTCCGCAGAAGGAGAAGATGCCCATGTTCAGGAACCTCATGATCACCGGCGCCGCGCTCGCCATGTTCGGCGTGGCAACGCCCTCGATGGCGGCAGCGCCGTGCCGCGACGCACATGGCAAGTTCGTCAAATGCCCGGCCAAGCCCGTCGCCACGGTCAAAGCCGTGCGCTGCAAGGACGGCAAGGGTAAGTTCGTGAAGTGCGGCACGGCAGGCGCCAAGCCCGCCTGACCCGCCTTTGGGCCGGCCGAGCGCAACCGGCCGGCCCCTTCCCTTTCTCCGGGTCGGCCCCGCCCCAACCGGTGACAACCATTTTCGTCGCAGGCAGCGCCATCTCGGTCGCTAATCGCGCGAACCCACCCCGACCCGCCCCCAGCCTAGCCCGCGTGCCTGTTCCCATTCGGGGGCGGCGCAGCACGGCAGGCTGCAGGAATTGCCGGACGATCGGGTCGGCCGAAATTCTCGAAGGAATTGAATCAGGCGCGATGCAGCCCGCCGCGCAAGCAAAGAGGGAGTGGCCCGCCACCGCGTGACCCGAAAACGGGCAGCGTCGCGGTCCACCAACAAAAGGGCTGACAATGATAAACCGAACCAAGACCATGACCCGTTTGTTGCGGGGCTCGACGGCGCTGTGCGGCGCCATGCTGATCGCCGTGCCGGCCTATGCCCAGGAGGCGGCGCCCGCCGCCCCGCAGGAAGCCCCCGCAGGGGCACCGGTAGCGCAGGAGGAAGCCGGAGAAACGATCGTCGTCACCGGCTCGCTGTTCCGCCGCGCCAATGCCGAGACGCCGTCGCCGGTCACCGTGCTTTCCGCCGAAGCGCTCGAGCAGCGCGGCCTGAACACCGTCACCGAAGCCGTGCAGCGCCTGTCGGCGGGCAATGCCGGCACGATCGCCCAGGGCTGGAATGCCGGCGGCAACTTCGCCGTGGGCGCCAGCGCAATCTCGCTGCGCGGTCTCACCGTGCAGGCCACGCTAACCCTGTTCGACGGCATGCGCATGGCGCCCTATCCGCTCGCGGACGATGGCCAGCGCAACTTCGTTGACCTCAACACCATTCCGAACGCGATCATCGAACGGATCGACGTGCTTCGCGACGGCGCCTCGTCCACCTATGGTGCGGACGCTGTCGCCGGCGTGGTCAACGTGATCACCAGGAAGGAGATCAAGGGCCTTCACGCCAATGTCTCCGCCGGCATTTCGCAATATGGCGACGCCGCCGAGCAGCGCGCCGACCTGACCTATGGCTATGGCGACCTGAACGAGCAGGGCTTCAATGTCTATGTGAGTGGCGAGTATCTGAAGCAGGATGCACTCTGGGCACGCGACCGCGGCTATCCGTTCAATACCGGGGACTGGAGCAAGCTCTGCAACAGTTCGGGCGCGTGCCTGCACAATGGCAACGCGAACGGCGCCAGCCCCGATGGCGCGGTGAACGCGCTCTTCTCCACGCCGGGCATCGCCATGGTCCGCCCGGTGACCACGGCAGGCGGCGACCTCGGTTCGGGCCGCTTCTCCTATCTGAACCCGGCGTTGGGTTGCGGCATCTGGCCGACAATCCAGTACACGCCGGCCCAGCTGGATCCCGCACAGGGCGGCTCGGGCTCTGCGCCAGCCAGCGGCCGGGTATGCGAAGTCAACGCGGTCGGCGCGTATGGGATGTTGTTGCCGGAGGTGGAGCGATTCGGTTTCTCGGGGCGGTTCACTGCGAATATCGGTGAATCGCATCAACTTTACGCCCAGGCCAATTATTACAAGACCAGCACCTTCGTGACGGGCGCCCCGCGCGGCTTTCGCGATCGCCCGACCGTGCCGCGCAGCGGCGCCGGCTTCTACAACGTCATCGCCCCGGTCTATGTCTGCGCGACCGGCACCGGCACGCTCAACGGCCTGGGCACCGGCTGCAACGCCACCAACGGCACGCTGAACCCGAACAACCCCTATGCAGCACAGGGCCAGACGGCACAGCTGTTCTTCACCTCCGACCGCCCGACGTCCGACGAAGCCGTCTCGCGCTCGCTGCGCGGCGTGATCGGACTGTCGGGCAAGATCCTGGGCGATTTCGACTATTCGGTGAACTTCGTCGCCGCGAACTCGAAGCTCACCCGCACCCAGTCCAACTATCTGATCCCGCAGCGGATCATGGACGCCGTCGCCCGCGGCACCTTCAACTTCGTCAACCCGAACCAGAATTCGCAGGCCGTCTGGGACTATATCGCCCCCCGGAACGTGACGGTGTCGAACTCCGACCTGTGGCAAGCGAACGCGAACCTTTCGCGCACCGTCTTCGAGCTGCCAGCCGGCTCGCTCGATGCGGCGGCCGGCATCGCCTATCGCTACGAATCGATCGACGCGCCGAGCGCCAACCCGCAGAACGACGCGCATCCCTATGACCGCTATTACGGGATCAACTCGGTCGGCACCTCGGGCAGCCGCAACGTGTTCTCGGCATTCGGCGAAATCCAGGCCAGCGCCTTCAAGATGATCGAGCTGAACCTGTCGGGCCGCTACGACTCCTATTCGACCGGCCAGAAGAACTTCTCGCCCAAGATCGGCGCGAAGTTCACCCCGATCCCGCAGGTCGCGCTGCGCGGCACCTGGTCGAAGGGCTTCCGCATCCCGAGCTTCAACGAAGCCTTCGGCCTGCCCACTACCGGCTTCGTCTCCAGCGGCGGCAACGCGCAGTTCTGCACCAACTATGCGGCGTTCTGCGCGGCGCACAGCAACAACGCCTATGCCACCGAGAGCTTCTCGATCGGCCTTACCAATGTCGGCAATCCGAACCTGAAGCCGGAACGCTCGCAGAGCCTGACCGCCGGCATCATCTTCGAGCCGGTCCGCGGCCTCAGCTTCACCGCCGACTTCTGGCGGATCAAGGTGCGCGACCAGATCGTGGGCGTGACCAACACCGCTCCGGTGATCGACGCCTATTATCGCAACAACGGCGTGGTGAACATTCCGGGCTATATCGTCACCCCCGGCGCGGTCGACCAGGCCAACCCGAACGCGCTGCCGCATATCGGCACCATCCAGACCTCCTATGCCAATGCCAACCAGCAGGTCGTGCAGGGCTTCGATTTCGGGATGAACGCCAATATCGGCATCGCGGACGGCATTCGCCTGATCAGTTCGTTCGAGGGCACCTATCTCGACAAGAACCACCTCACGCTGATCGATCCGATCACCGGCGCCGCACAGGCCCCGCAGCGCTATGAAGGCACGCTGAGCCCGTGCAACACCACGTCCTGTTCGGGTTCGCCGCGCTGGCGTGCGAGCTGGCAGAACACGATCGACTTCGGCGACACCAAGGTCTCGGCGACGGCCTATTACACCGCCGGCTACCACGTCTCGCAGGTCGATTACGGCGCCAAGCCGTTCGATTGCGCGGATGCACTCAACTATGGCGCCGCCGCCTATGACGACGGCACGCCGTTCATGTGCCGCTCCAAGGCGGTGTGGAACCTCGACCTGACGGCATCGCACAAGATCAACGACAAGTTCACGATCTATGCGAACGCGCTGAACGTCCTCAACATCAAGGCCCCGTTCGATCCGAACGCCGCATATGGCATCCTCGGCTACAATCCGGCCTGGGCCGGGCCGAACATCGTCGGCCGCTATTTCCGCGTGGGTGCGAAGCTCGACTTCTGAGCGCCCGCAAGGGACAAGCACCTGGGGGAGCGGCCATGCCGCTCCCCTTTCTTGTACCCGTTCCGAACCCCGCATTACCCGCTAATGCGATTGACTCGCAACACAGCCACCCCTACCGCGCCCCAAAGCGCCGCGGGAAAGGGTATCGGCAAATGCAATCCATTCGGGCCGGCGCCTTTCCGGCCTTCCGCCCTGCGACCGCCGGCTAGGAGCAAGCGGTGACGGCCAAGGCAAATCCCCGGACCGGCTGGCGCTATCGCACCAATGTCGCCGCGCGCGTGGTGGCGGGGACGATCGGCGCCTATGCGATTGCCGCACTCGCCGGCGCCGTACTGGCACGAACCCTGCCGATGCCGCGCGTCGAGGCGATCATTCCCGCGACCCTCATCGCTTTCCTGCTCAGTCCGGTGGTGACGATCTGGGCCTTTCTCGCGCGCGGGCCGTGGCGCGCCTGGGCCGTCATCCTGATTGTCGCGGCGGCCCTTTACGCGCTCCTCCGGGCAACAGGCACACCGGCATGAGTGCGGCGGTGCGCGAAGGCGTTCGTCAGGTCATGGCCTGGCTGCACGGCTGGGTCGGGCTGCTGCTCGGCTGGATTCTGTTCGTCATGTGCCTTGCCGGCACGCTCAGTGTGTTCAAGCCCGAGATCAGCCAGTGGATGCGCCCCGAGACCAGCGCAAAGGCCGATCCCGCCGACGCAGTGCAGGCAGCCGCCAACTGGCTGACCGCCAATGCCAAGGATTCGCACGCCTGGTATTTCAACGTTCCCAACAGCCGGATGAACACGGTCGAGACGACCTATGATACCGGCGGGGAATTCCTCTATCGCGCGCTCGATCCGGTCACCGGAGCGCCTGCGCCGCGCGAGACGATGGGCGGCGAGTTCTTCTATCGCCTGCATTTCGAGCTGGAGCTCCCCTATCCCTGGGGCCGGCTGCTCGCCTCGATCGCGGCAATGGTGATGCTGGTGGCACTGATCACCGGGATCATCGCCCATCGCCGCATCTTCAAGGACTATTTCACGTTCCGCCCGGCCAAGGGGCAGCGCTCATGGCTTGATGGCCATAATGCGCTGGGGGTGCTCGCCACGCCCTTCCACCTGATGATTACCTTTACCGGGATCGTCACCCTGGCCTCGCTCAACATGCCCTGGCCGATCACGGCAGCCTATGGCACCGACCTGGCAGCGCTATATCAGGACCTCTCGCCCGGCGTCGTCCAGAAGCCCCGCGCGGAGACCCCCGCCCCGCTCGCGCCGATCGCCCCGATGCTGCGCGAGGCCCAGCGCCAGCTCGGCGGAACGCTCGGCCGCGTCTATGTGCTCAACCCCGGCGACAAGGGCGCGGTGGTCACGGTGTTCCGCTCGGATGCCGATCAGCTCGGCTTCAACATGGCCGAGATGAGCTTCGATGGCGTGACCGGCCAAGTGCTGAGCAAGTGGCGCGAGAATCGCGGCGCAATCCAGACCTATAATGTCGTCTACGGCCTCCACATGGCCCGCTTCGCGCCGATCTTCACGCGCTGGCTCTATTTCCTGGGCGGCGCGATGCTGACGCTCGCGATCGCCACCGGCATGGTGCTGTGGATCGTCAAGCGCCGCGAACGCGCGCCGCTTTCGATCGGCAATCGCATCGTCGAGCGACTCAATGCCGGCGTGCTGGCCGGCGTACCGCTCGGCTGCGCCGCCTATCTGCTCGCCAATCGCCTGTTGCCGCTCGGCATCGAAGGCCGCGCCGAGCTTGAAGTCTCCACCGCGCTCTATGCTGCTGCTGCGGCGCTCGTGATCGGCGCCGCGCTCAAGCCGCGCTGGTCCTGGCCGCTGCTCACCGGCACCACCGCCATCGCCTGCGCGCTCGCCGCCCTTCTTGGCCTGTCGCCCAACGTCATGTCCGCCGTGCTGCTGGCCGCCGCCGCGGCGCTCGCCTGGCTGGCGCTACAGCAGAGCCGCGGCCCGAAGCAGCGCCCCGCACGGCGGAGGCGCACCGCATGACCCTTGCCGTCACCGGCCTGCTCTATCTGGGCATGTTCGCGCTCGCCGCGGGCATGTCCCGCCATGCGGACCCGCTGCTAGACAAGCAGGCGAAGCTGACCGCCCTGCGGCATCCCGCCCGCTATGGCTGGCCATTGGTCACGCTGTCGCTGCTGCTGGCGATCTTCGCACACGATGGCGGCCAGACGCTGGTGCTGTGGTTCGGGCTGATCCCACTGGCCAGCGCAGTCATCCTGCTCGGGCTCACCTATCGCCCGGCGGTGCCGCGCGCGGTCGTGCCGCTCGCTATCCTGATGGTGTTCGCCGCACCTTTCGCCTGATCCGGGACAGGCGAATGCCCCGGCACCGATCGGCGCCGGGACGATTCTTCACCCTGGGTTAGCTCGCGAACAGAGCTTCGCGTGCCAGACGCAGCGTCTCGACCGCATCCTGCTTCGCCTGCGCCGCCTTCATCGCGTCGAAATCGAGCCGGTCGAGCGCCTTCTCGATATGCTTGAGGAAGCCGATCGCGCTCTTGGCTGCGCCCACGCAATCCTCGCGGAACGGGAACTGATCGAGCTGCCACACGCCTTCCCAGTTGTTCTTGCGCAGCGTGTAGAAGAACTCGAACAGCTCGATCGGGTGGACCGAGCCGGCGATCATGTCGTCGTCCCAGCCGCGCAGATTGTCGTTCACGTCCATGCCGAACAGGCGGCCGTGATCGATCGCGAGCTGGGCGGCATCGGCGGGGCTCTCGCCGCCATAGAGCGAATGGCCGAAATCGAGCAGGATGCCGATATTGGGCAGGCCGATCTTCTCGATGCCGAGCAGCGTGCGCGCGACGCTGTCAAAGCTCATATGGTTGCGCGGCTCGCGCGGCTTGTATTCGATCACGAACTTGAGATCCGGATTCTCCGAGGCGAGCTGGCCGACACCGTCCATGCTCATCCGCCAGAGATCGCCGTGATCGACCTGGAAGGGATAGTCCCAGCCATCCTGGCCCGGCCACAGCTTCACATAATTGGCGCCGAAGCGGCGGACCACGCCGGCGGCTTCGGTGACCATCGCATGCGCTTCGCGGCGAACGCCCGCATCGGGATTGGTGAAGGCACCCCTGGCGAACTTGCGGGTATAAATCTCCGGCGTGATGCCGATCACCGACAGGTTGTTGCGCTTCAGCGCCGCTTCCACCGCAGCGAAATCGGTCTCGCCGCCGGGGAAGGGATAGTTGATGTCGACCACCGACAGATCGCCGACCTCGCCGGCCAGATCGATCATCTCGATCAGCGAGCGCGCCGGGCCATAGCCGTCGGTCGCATAGCGATCCACATAGGTGGCGAAGTGCCAGATCCCCGCGCCGTACTTCTGCTCGCTCGCCATCATCTATCCTCTCGAAATGCCGCCCGGCTGCGTGCCGGGCGTGAAATCATGCGGCCGTCGCGTTTTCGCGCCTGGCCCTGCGCCCGCCGGTCAGGCGATGAGTACCTTCACCCCTGCCGCCTCGAAGCCTGCCCGGTCCTCGTCGCTGATCCCGTCATCGGTCACCAGCACATGGACCAGCTCGATCCCGCCCAGCGAGGAGAAGGAGCGCTGCCCGATCTTGCTGCTGTCGGCGACCAGGATCACTTCAGCCGCGGATTCGATCATCGCGCGCTTCACCGTGATGTCGGAGAGCGACGGGAAGGTGAGGCCGGCATCGAGCGACACCGCCGCCGTGGCCAGGAACAGCTTCTGGGCGAACAGCCCGCGGAAATAATCGCCCGAGCGCTCGCCGCTCAGCGAAAGTGTCGGCGCCTTGAAGTGACCGCCCGGCATATGGACGTCGAACCCCGGCAGGCCGCCCAGCGCCAGCGCGATGTTGAGCGCGTTGGTGACCACTGTCAGCCCGTTGCGGGTGGCAAGGTGCGAGGAAATCTCGGTGGTAGTCGATCCGGAATCGAGGATGATCGTCTCGCCATCCTGCACCAGCGCCGCCGCCGCCCGGCCGATCCGGCGCTTGGCATCCATATGCACCATGTGATGCAGCGCCATCGCGCGCACCTGTTGGGTGACCGATTTGAGGAACGCGCCACCATGCTCGCGCACGACATGGCCTTCCGCCTCGAGCTTCTCCAGGTCCTGGCGCACGGTCACTTCGGACACGCCGAACGCATCCGCAAGCGTGCGGACGCGCGCGGCGCCCTCTTCCTGCATCCATTCCAGGATCTTCATCCGGCGGGCTTCGCCAAGCAGCCCGGTAGTCCCGGTTCGAGTGTTCATGCCAGTCTCCAATCCCCGCGCGCGATGCGGAGCTGTAGCGGCTCTAGCATGCAGGCGCGCGCAGCATAGACAGGCTGCGCGTTCGGGGCTGCGGCAAGGGTGGAGGGCGCATCGGCCTGCTCACCAATTTCCATGCCGAAACGCCGCACAGCCCATCCTCTTCCGTATCGCAGCTCTGAATTGCCGGATTTTGCGCGAAGCTAAGCGGTAACGTGGCGAAGTGTCAACGAACGAACCGATATTCGTTACGAAATGGAGGTAAACGAAAATAATCGTAAGAAGTCGGTTGCCGTTCGCAGCGTTCCTCGGTTAAGGCCCGGCCATGGGTACGGCAGTAGCAACCGAGCAATTCGTCGATGCGCAGGTGGCGGACATTCGTCGCCGCGCGGACTGGATACGGCGCCAGGCGCTGACGATGGCGCACCGCGCGAAGCAGGGGCATCCGGGCGGCGACATGTCGTGCGCCGATATCCTCGCGACGCTCTATTTCGCCGTGCTGCGCTTCGATCCCGCCAATCCGCAGGATCCCGCGCGCGATCGCTTCGTGATGAGCAAGGGGCATTGCACCGGCGCCTTCTATTCGGCGCTCGCCGGGGCGGGCTATTTCCCGGTCGCCGATCTGGAGACCTATCTCCAGCCCGGTTCGCGGCTGAACGGCCACCCGAACCGCAACTATCTGCCGGGTGTCGAGACCAATACCGGTCCGCTTGGGCATGGCCTGCCCGTCGCGGTCGGCATGGCAGTGGCCGGGCAGATCGACGCGGCGGACTTCCGGGTCTTTGCGCTCACCGGTGACGGCGAACTGCAGGAGGGCAGCATGTGGGAAGCGGCGATGTTCGCCGGGCACCGTGGGCTCGGCAACCTCACCGTGATCGTCGATCGCAACCGGCTGCAGCAGGGCGCGCCGACCGAGGACACCAATTCGCTTGAGCCGCTCGCCGGCAAGTGGCGCGCGTTCGGCTGGGACGTTGCTGATGTCGATGGCCATGATGCTGCGGCGCTGCTCGAACTGCTTTCCGCACCGCGCAGCGCGGACGGCAAGCCACTCTGCATCATCGCCAACACGATCAAGGGACGCGGCGTGAGCTTCATGGAAAATCAGGCGGGCTGGCACCATGGCACGCCCAGCGACGCGCAGCTGGCCCAGGCCTTTGCCGAACTCGATGCGGAGCTTGCGGCATGAGCGCCGCACCGCAGGGCAAGGGCTTTGATTGCCGGAATGCCTATGTTGAGACGCTGGAGGCCTTGGCGGCCGAAGATCCCCGGATCGTCGCGGTGGTCAATGACTCGGTCGGCTCGTCGAAGCTCAACAAGTTTCGCGACCAGTTTCCCAAGCGGCTGGTCAATGTCGGCATCGCCGAGCAGAACATGGTCGGCGTCGGCGCCGGCCTGGCCAATGGCGGCAAGGTCCCGTTCGTCAGCGGTGCGTCCTGCTTCCTCACCGGGCGCGCGCTCGAGCAGATCAAGGCGGATGTCGCCTATAGCAACGTCAATGTGAAGCTGTGCGGCATCTCCAGCGGCGTCGCCTATGGCGAGCTGGGCGCGACGCACCACAGCATCGAGGACCTCGCCTGGCTGCGCGCGATGAAGGGGCTGACGGTGATCGTGCCGTCCGATCCCTGGGAGACTGCCGAGGCGATCCGCTGGGCCGCGGCCTATGAGGGGCCGGTCTTCATCCGGGTGAGCCGCATGGCGGTGCCGGCGCTTGCCCGGCCGGAAGGCGCGCGCTTCGAGCCCGGCAAGGCCGAGGTGCTTCGCGAGGGCGACGACGTCGCGATCATCGCCTGCGGCACTTTGGTCCACCGCGCGCTCGATGCTGCCGAGACTCTGGCGGCGGAAGGCATCTCCGCCCGCGTGCTCAACATGGCCACGGTCTCGCCGATCGACCGCGAGGCGATCGTTGCCGCCGCCGGCACCGGTGCTATCGTCACGGCCGAAGAACATGTCGTGCGCGGCGGGCTGGGTGGCGCGGTCGCGGAAGTCGTGGTGGAGGAGAGGCCGGTTCCCATGCGTGTGCTCGGTTTCCCCGGATTCCTTGAGACCGGCTCCGCTGAATGGCTGTTCGAGCGGCACGGGCTGACGCCGGCGGGCATCGCCGCCGCGGCGCGCGAGCTGGTCGAGAAGCGCGGCTGATGGCGCGCCCGGCGATCCTGGCGGTCGACCAGGGCACGACCAACACCAAGGCGCTGCTGTTCGCGGCGGATACTGGCGAAGTGCTCGGCCGCGCCTCGCACCCGCTGGGTGTAGTCCATCCGCGTCCCGGCTGGGCCGAGCAATCGGCCGAGGCGATCTGGGGCAGTGTCGCCGGCGCGATCGGCGAAGTCATCGCGACCACCCCCGGTGCCGAAGTCGCATCGCTCGCCATCGCCAACCAGCGCGAAACGATCGTGCTGTGGGATGCCGAGAGCGGCGAGGCAGTCGCGCCCGCGATCAGCTGGCAATGCCGGCGTACCGCCGATCGCTGCACCGCGCTGGCGCCGCACGCACAGGATATCGTCGCGACCACCGGCCTCGGCATCGACCCGCTGGCGCCCAGCACCAAGCTCGCCTGGTTGCTCGACGAAACCCCGGGCGCGCGCGCCAAGGCGGAAGCCGGGCTGCTCCGCGCCGGCACGATCGACAGCTGGCTGCTCTGGAAGCTCACCAATGGCGCGCAGCACGCCACCGATGTCAGCAACGCCTCGCGCACCCAGCTGATGTCGCTCGACGCGCTCGACTGGGACCGCTCGATGCTCGCGCTGTTCGGCGTGCCCCGGCTGGCGTTGCCGACGATCCGGCCGTCCGATGCGCAGTTCGGCTTCACCGCCGCCAGCGGCGTGCCCTCGGGCCTGCCGATCGAAGTGCTGCTCGGCGATTCGCATGCCGCCTTGCTCGGTCATGGCTTTGCCGCCCCCGGCCAGGCCAAGGTAACCTGCGGCACCGGCTCGTCGCTGATGGCAGTGACGCCGGCACGCGTCACCTCCGCGCACGGCCTGTGGAGCACGATCGCCTGGGCGCGCGGGCATGACGTCTTCCACGCACTCGAAGGCAATGTCGCAGTGTCGGGCCATGCCGCCGCCTTTGCGGTGCGCCTGCTCAACCTGCGTGACGAGGGCGAACTCACCCGTCTCGCCGCAGAAGTGCCGGACAGCCAGGGCGTGACCTTCGTGCCCGCATTGGCGGGGCTCGGCGCGCCGCACTGGCGCTCGGAAGCGCGCGGGCTGCTCAGCGGCATGTCGCTTGGCACCAGCCCGGCGCATGTCGCTCGTGCCGTGCTGGAGGGCATCGCGCTCCAGATCGCCGACATCGTCTTCGCGATGGACGCCGATCTCGGCGCGCCGCTCGACGTGCTGTCGGTCGATGGCGGCGCCGCAGCCAATGACCTGCTCGTCCAGATCCTGGCCGATGTGATCGACCGCCCCGTCCTGCGCCCGCGCCAGCTCGAACTGGGTGCGCGCGGCGTGGCGCAGTTGGCCGCCGCAAAGCTGGGCGGTGCAGGCTGGGAGCCCGTCGGGCAGGATCGCTTCGAACCTGCCCTCGACCAAGGTGCGCGCGCCGAGCTGATGGCGCGCTGGCGCCAGGCGGTCAGCGCCTCGGCGGGGACGAACGCCTAGCGCGCTCGCGGAACAGGGCGAGGTCGATGCTGTCGCCCATCGCCCGGTATCCCGCCTCGCCCGGATGAATGTGGTCGCCGGAATCATAGGCAGGAAGCATCCGGAGCGGCGCGGCGGGATCGCGGACGGCCTTGTCGAAATCGATCACGCCGTCGGGCTCGCCCGAAGTGCGGATCCAGCGGTTGACTGCCTGGCGCTGCGCTTCCCGTGCTTCAGTGTACGAGGTCGCCCCCTGGAACGGTGTCAGCGTGCCCATCACCACCTTGATATTGGCGGCATGCGCCCGGGCGATGATCTGGCGATAGCCGGCAATCAGCTCGTCCACGTCGAGCGGCGGGTTGTTGCCGAACATCGTGCTCGAACCGCCATTGCCGATATCGTTGATCCCCTCGAACAGGATGACATGCGACGCGCCCTGCACGCGCGCGACATCGCGGTCGAACCGCGCCAGCGCCGCCTTGCCCCAACTTGTCGAGAGCACGCGGTTGCCGCCGATCCCCGCATTGATCACTGCCAGCGCCGGGCGGTCAGGCGCGGCGGCGATGCGCTGGTTCAGCCGCTCCGGCCAGCCGTGCAGCTGACCGAGTGCGGGCCGGTTGCCGTCGGTGATAGAATCGCCGAGCGCGACGATGACGCGCGGCGGGCTGGCGGTATGCACCAGCGCGCCGCTCACCGGCGGGCGGCCGATGATCGTATCGACACCCGCAATCGTCTCGGCGAGGGTCTGGTCGCCCTCCCCCATCGCCATCACTGCATTGCCGAAGCCTTTGAGCTTCAGCCCCGCCGGAATGTGGACGCTGACCACCAGCTCGCCCATTGCCGGAACGGACAGGTCGATGGGATCGCTCAGCACCGGCGCACCGGGGATGATCGTCACCTGCCCCGCGCCGCCGAAGCTGAGCTTGCGCAGCGTGCCGGGCTTCGCGTCGAAGCCGGTCGCGGCGATCCCGGCACTGGCCGCAACCACGGTCAGCGGGGTCGTGCCATCCTCATTCGACAGGCGAATGCGAACCTGCCGACCGCCGGCCGCCACGGCGAAACGCATCCGCAGCGTGCCCGTCACCGGCGGCCGATCGCGCAGGCGCTCACGCGTCTCGGGCGGGAGCTTCATCTCCTTCGGAATGACGAAATCGTAATCGGCCGGGCTCGACTGATAGGCGTCGACCCAAACCTCGCGATTGCTCTGCGCGGCGGCAGGCGAGACGACCAGCAGCAGCCCCGCCGCAAGGAAGAAGCGCGCGTACCGCATGGCTATGCCTGCACCTTGACCAGACGCAGCGCGATCCAGGGCTTGCCCGGCAGCTTCACGGTTGGCCGCGCGGGATCCTGGACGTCGTAATCGTCCTTCTTCGCCATCTTGAACACACCCTCCACCGGGGTGACCGTCATGTTCCAGGTGTCGATGATGTCGAGCCGGTAACTCTGCAGCGATTCCGGCCCCTTGCCGGGCAGCACCACCGGCCATTCGGTCGGCTGCTCGGCACCGAAATAGCGGAGATAGTACGCGTTCTGCTGGCCGCCGAGATGATAGTTCCACCAGGCCTGGATCGGCTCGACGCCGGGCACCGGCCCCTCCTCCATGATCTTGCGCAGGAAGGCGAGCCGCGGCGCGCTGGTGCCGCTCAGCTTACCGCCCTGCCCCAGCCACGAACTGTCGGCATTGCGATCCGCCGCAAAGGTCTCGCTGTGCCCGACATAGCAGCCGCCGATCAGCCCGAACCAGAAGCGCTGGACCATGTCCTCGCCGCTCAGATTGCCCCAGCGCTTGGCGATGTTCCCCTCATAGACCACCTCGTCGAAGATCACCGGCTTGAGCGTCATCGCCCGGTGCAACTCAGCGCGCAGATCGTCGAGCACCGCCGCGCCGTTCTGCACGCTGGCATGGGTGATCCACGGCTTGCGATGGTCGTAATAGGTGTTGATCTGGTGGATCGAGCGCAGCCGATCGTGCGGATCGGCGGCGACCAGCACCTCGAAGAGATGGTCCCAGTCCGCGATCGTCTTGGTTTCGATATTGTCGTATTCATTGGCCATCGACCACCAGACGTTCCGGTAGGCGCCGAAGCGCGCGGCGACATAGCGCAGATAGCGTTCGTCATCGGCGCGCTTCATGTCCGAATAGCCGCGCTTCTCGTCATAGGGGTGGTAGAGGATCACGTCCGCCTCGATCCCCAGTGCGCCCAGCTTCTGGATGCGATCCTCGTAGCGGCGGAAATAGGCGGGGTCGAACCGCGCCGGATCCCAGTCGCGCGGCCCGTCCCCGGTGCGCGCGAACGGGTTGGTCGCAACCGACGGGACATTGGGGAACACCAGCATCCGCATCTTGTTGAACGGCGCGCCGGCGAGCGTCTTCAGCGTCTCGGCGCATTTCGCATCGGACTGGAGCGCCCAGCTGTAGCAGGTGGTGCCGATCTGCCGGAACGGCGTGCCATCGGCATAGGCGAAGTGATAGCCGTCCTTCGAGACGCGGACCGGGCCGCGATTGCCCTTGCCGGGCGCAACCGCAGTGAACTCGCCCGACTTGCCGGTAAGCGCACCGGCATTGCTCTCGCTGCGCCAGCGCCACGCGCCCAGCTCGGGCGGGCTGAACCGGATGCGATAGGTGCCGTCGCCGTCATAGAAGCCGGGCACGCGGATCGACTTGCCCGCGCCTTCGAACACTGCGGCAAGCGTCACGTCCACGAACGGATTGCCCGTGCTCGGGCCACTCAGCACGATCTCGAACATGCCCCAGCGCTCGATCGTGCGCGGCGCCGAAGCAGCCATGGCGGGAGCGGAGGTGGCGGCACCGATCGCCACCGTCTGGGCGAGCATGTTCCGTCGCGTGATCTTCATTCCAACCCTCTCCAGATTTGCCGCATCCGCCCCGGAAAGGCGCCGCGCTTTATAATAATATTATCGTACTAGAAATTGCCGCCCACACAACCGTGATTAAGGCGTCCGAAGGGCGCTGCAAGCGCTTGCCCCGGCCCCCGGGCGCGGCTAGGCTGCGTCACAAATAATACTATCATATGCTGTAAAGGAGGGGTGCCGGGCGATGGCCAGCACGAATGCGCAGGACAAGGACGATTGGCGGAACACGATTCTCGCCGGCCTTGCGAACTATATTGATGCCGGATCGATCGTCGCAGGCTCGGCAGCGCTCGCGCTGTGGCAGGAAGCCTATCAACTCAACAACGATACCGTAGGCCTGATCGGCGCCTTCGGGCCGAATGCGATCTCGGCCGGCGTCGGTGCGCTGATCGGCGGGCGGCTGTGCGACCTGTTCGGCCGCAAGAAGATCTACCAGTACGACATGCTGTTCTACGCGTTCGGCATGCTGTGGCTGGTGTTCGCGATGAACGCCTGGATGGTCATCCTCGGCTTCTTCCTCGTCGGCCTCGCGGTCGGCGCCGACATTCCCGCTTCCTGGTCGATCATCGCCGAGATGGCGCCCAAGGGGAAACGCGGCAAGCATAGCGGCGTGGCGCAGGTGCTCTGGTATCTGGGCCCGGTCGTCGTGCTGCTGATGTTCCTGGTGCTGACCCCGCTCGGGCTGCTCGGCGCGCGCATCGTCTTCGCCCACCTCGCCCTGCTCGCGCTCGGCCTCACCTTGCTGCGCTCACGCATGCAGGAATCGCCGCGCTGGCTGGAAGCCCAGGCTGCAGATGAGCACAAACGGATCGAGCCAGCCAAGATCAGCGCGCTGTTCAAGCCGCGCTATCTCGGCTCGATGGCATTCCTGGTCGGCATGTACGGCATGTGGAATCTGTGGGCCGGCACCAACGGCTTCTTCTTCCCCTATATCCTGCGCACCGTCGGCAATGCCAGCCAGGCAACCGCAGTGGCCGTGCAGACCCTGAGCTTCCTGATCGGCATGCTCTCGATCTGGCTGGTGTTCATGCAGTTCGCCGATCGGATGAACCAGCGGACGATGTTCTTCGTCTCGGCGGTGATCCAGGTCGGGGGCATGGCGCTGCTCGCGCTGTTCCCGCTCACCCTGCCGCTGGCGATCCTCCACGTCTTCCTGATGGCCTTCGGCCAGGGCTTCGGCGCACAGTCCTTCTTCCAGCTGTGGAGCTCGGAGATGTTCCCGACGATGCTGCGCGCGACGGCGCAGGGCCTGATGTTCGCCGTGGTGCGCATCGGGCTGGGCATCTGGAGCTTCTTCGTGCCGGTACTGACCGCTACCGGCTTCACCACCCTCGCCTGGATCCTCACCGGCTTCCTCGCGGCCAGCGGCATCATCGGCATGCTCGGCGCGCCGCGCAACGAGGGCAAGTCGCTTGAGGAGCTGGAGGCGAAGCTCACCACCTGATCGCTCTGCGGGCCACCGTCTCGGCCCGCAGACTTCTCCCGGGGCGGCCCTTGCGCAGGGCCGCCCCTTTTTTTGTGCGCTGATCAGCAGCAGTCGCAATGTCCTTCGTGAGTTTCCTGCGCCAACGATGATCCGCCGAAACTGGGTCACGGCCTTCGCCGGGGAAATGGAATGTCGGCGAATGTCGATACCGTCTCTGGCGCCATCCACCCGGTTACGCGCACCTACTCCGTCATCCCCGCCCAGGCGGGGATCCAGGGTAGTTCGGGAGGCGCCCTGAAATCGATAGCCGGCAATTGCCGGAGAGGACGAAGCGAGCCCGATGGTCGTCGCCCCTGGCTCTGGATCCCCGCCTGCGCGGGGATGACGGAGGAAGAGGAGGATGGCGCAGCAAGCCGGAGCGTCAACCAGCCGGATCACTTTCGACCACCCGACCTTCCCCACCCGCCGCGCACAAAAAAAGGGGCGGCGCTTTCGCACCGCCCCAACGGGAGGCAACTTTGGGAGGCCTCAGAACTTCAGGCGGATACCCGCATAGTAGCGGCGACCGATGATATCCCAGATCGCATTCGGGCTGCCGTTCGGCGTACCGACCCAGAGCGGCGGCTGCTCGACGTCGAACAGGTTGTTCACGCCGGCATAGAGCTCGAAATTCTCGATGCCCTTATACCGGACCTGCATGTTGTTGTAGTTCTTCGCGCCGATCGTGAAGTACTTCTTGTCCGGCAGCGAGCCGTCCGCGAGGCGGAACGTCGTCTGATAGTTCTCGTAATCGAACATCTGCGAGCCGGTGACTTCACCCGTGAAGGTGATGCCGAACTTGTCGTTGTCCCAGTTGAAGCCGTAATTGAACGAGTCGCGCGGCGTGCCGATTTCGCCCATCGTGTTGTCATAGGCGTCACCGGTCAGCGGAACGATGCCCTGCTTGAGCAGATGCGTCCAGCTGCCCGACCAGGTGGCCGTGCCGCCGAACAGGCGGTGGGCATAGTTCACCGTGAAGTCGAGACCGCGGGTGAACTGGCCACCGCTGTTGACCAGACCGCGCACGACCTGCTCGACCGAGCCGGTGCTGAACGCGCCCGAGGGCTGCTGACGGCGAGTCACGAACTGGCAGAACTCGTCGAGGCCCGCGACATAGCACTTGTTGAGCACGGTCGCCGCGGCGAGGCGGTTGATCGCGTTCTCGAGCTTGATGTCATAGTAATCGGCCGTGATCGTCAGGCCGCGAAGCGCCTGGATCGAGCGCGGATTGATCACCACGCCGAAGGTCACCGTCTTGCCGGTTTCCTGCCGGATGCCCGGGTTGCTCGCCGTGATGGTGCCGACGCCTGCGGTGTCGGACGAGGTCAGCGTCATCGATCCGTTCGCGTTGATGTTCGCGAGTACGCCCGGATCCTTGCGGCAGTTCACTGCCACCGCCGTGGTCTGCGCCAGCGTCACGCCCTGGCACGGATCGGTAATGGTGGTGATGCCCGCCGCTGCCGCCGCATAGAGCTCGCCGATGTTCGGCGCGCGCACGGCATGAGCATAGACGCCGCGGAAGCGGATATCCTCGATCGGCGCCCATTCCGCACCGACGTTCCACGCCCAGAAGCTGCCGACCGTCGAATAGTCGGACACGCGGGCAGCACCGCGCAGGGTCAGGTTCTGGAAGAAGGGCGTGTCGCGCAGGAGCGGCACGACAAGCTCGCCATAGGCTTCCTTGACGTTGAACTTGCCCTTGGTGTCGAGCATCTGGACATAGCCGTTACGCGCCGCGTTGGTCAGCGGATCGAAATCGTCCATGCTGTATTCGGAGCGCCACTCGGCACCGACCGAGACCTGCACCGGGCCGGCCGGCAGGTTGAACACCGTACCGCCGACGTTCACCGCCGCGGTCTGCATCTCCTGCTTCGAATAGCGGCTCATCTCGGTCATCAGCCAGGCCGCGGCTTCCTTCGACACCTTGGTGGTGCCGTCCGCATTCAGGCCGAAGACGTTGATCGGCACGCAGCCATTAGCACGCGCGGTTGCGTCGACGCAGACGGCCTCGGTGGTGTTGCCGTTCTTGTTATAGTCGAACACGTCCGGCATCGCCTGCACCGCCTGAGCAAGGCGATTGAGGTCGGCGAGACCCGTCATGCTCTGGCGCTGCTTGGTGTAGCCATACTGATAGTAGAAGTCGGCGCTCCAATCGCCGCCGATCTTGTAGGTGCCGCCGATCACCGCGCGGAAATTGTCGCGCTCGGTCGGGGTGCTGCGCGTGCCGTCGCCGAACATGGTCGTGCGGAGCAGGAAGCTGATATCCTTCGAAGCGATCGCATCGTTGACGGCGCGATTGTCGGCCGCGTTGAACACGGCAGTCGGCACGAAGGGGTTGTTGACGATGCGGACATCGGCCGGGTTGGTCGGGTTCACTACCTGGAACTGGATCGGGAAATACCCGTTCGTTCCGTTGAACGCGCCCAGCGCGCTGTCCGTGCGCATCGGCGAAGCTTCACGACGGCCATTGGTCTTGTAGTTCGAGAAGGTCGATTCCACGAACAGGTTAAGCTTGTCGCTCACGTCGAAATTGGCGCGCGTGGCGATCGTGATCTGGTTCGACGGCGAAGCCTGCTGGCCGGGTGCAGCGCCGTTATAGCCGTACTTGTTGATCTTCGCGACAATCGCGGGATCGTTGTAGTTCGTGCCGTTCACCGCCGGATAGGTGTCCAGCGTGCCGTCCGGCAGGATCAGCCGGCTACCGACACCGCCGAAGTTGAACACGCCGCCCGAGCCGACGTTCGACGGCTGATAGAAGCGCTTGAACAGGTTCTGCGCGGCGATCAGGTTCGTATCGCTGTTGCCGCCAACGCGCTGCGTGTTGCCGACGCTGCTATAACCAGCAGCGGTGCGCTCGCGCTTGTAGTTGGGCACGTCGCCTTCGTGGTTGTACCCGGCGAAGAGCATCACATTGCCGCGGCCATCGGCGAAGTTCTGGCCGAAGGTGCCGTTGATCGAATAGCGCTTGTCGTCGCCCAGCTCGGAAATGCCGGCCTGCGCGTTCGCCTGGAAGCCTTCGAAGTTCTTCTTGTAGACGAAGTTGACCACACCCGCGATCGCGTCCGAGCCATAGACGGCCGAGGCACCGCCGGTCAGCACGTCGACACGCTCGACGAACGAGGTCGGGATCATCGAGAGGTCGACCACCGAGCTGCCCGGAATGCCGGCGACCGAGCGGCGGCCGTCGATCAGCACCAGGGTGCGGTTGTCGCCAAGATTACGCAGGTTGACGGTGGCGAGGCCAGGATTGGTGTCGCCGGCGTTGGCGACGCGGGTCTGGCCGGGCACGCCGACCGCCGGGATCTGCGACAGCGCTTCCTGCACGTTGGTCGCGCCGATGTTCTGGATCGTCTCGGCGGTAACGGCCTGCAGCGGCGACGGCGAAGTCAGCGTCGGGCTCTTGATGCGGCTGCCCGTGACGACGATCGCGTCATTCTGCGTCACCGGCTCCTGCGGCGTCTCGGCAACAGTGTTCGCCGGCGGCGTGGCCTCCTGCGCGAAAGCGGCAGGTGCGACCACGAGCGTCATGGCGCTGACCCCGGTCAGCAGCATGCCGCGCAGCAACGGCGCGGTGCGCGATGCCTTGAAAGACTTATTCATTTCCACTCCCTTCCCAATTCTTATTGTTCTCGTGCCGAAGCACTTCACGTCATTCGTGGCGGCCCCACCGCCCCGTCACGTTCCCCCCGGCGGCGCGGGACGCTCCGCCGTGTTGCATCCGGGCGAGGCCGATAGCGTCGCCATCAGCGCTTCCCCGAAACCAGTTCGCGAGCGGCATCGGCGATGCCCTCCGCGGTGAGTCCGAAATGCTCCATCAGCCAGCTGGCCGAGCCGGTCGGCAGGAAACCGGGAAAGCCCAGCATCCGCATCGGAACCGGCAGGTGGCGCGCGCAATGCTCGGCCACCGCACCACCGAGCCCGCCGGTCGCCAGGCCTTCCTCGGCCGTGACAATCGCGCCGGTGGCCGCCGCTGCCAGGATCGCATCGCCATCGAGCGGCGACACCGTCGACATGTTGATCACGCGCGCCGCAATGCCCTCGCCCGCCAGCGTCTCGGCAGCGGCGAGTGCGCGGTGGACAAGCGTGCCATTGGCGATGATCGCCACATCGCCGCCGTCGCGCAGCAACTCTGCCTTGCCGATCGTGAAAGTCGCATCCTCGGCACGCGGAAGCGCCGGCACGGGCATGCGGCTGATCCGCACGAACACCGGCCCCTGATGCGCAGCCGCGGCCTTGATCGCCGCCGCCGTCTCCCAGGGGTCCGACGGTACGATCACGGTGAGCTTGTCGATCGCGCGCAGCCAGGCGACGTCCTCGATGCTGTGATGCGTCGCGCCAAGCTCGCCATAGGCGACGCCGCTCGAGATGCCGCACAGCTTCACATTGGCCTGGCTATAGGCGCAGTCAGCCTTGATCTGCTCCATCGCCCGCGCCGTCAGGAAGCAGGATGCGCCGCTGACGAACGGGATCTTGCCGCCATTGGCTAGGCCGGCACCGACGCCAACCATATTCTGCTCGGCGATGCCGACATTGATCAGCCGCGCCGGAAAGCGCTCGCGGAACTTGCCGAGCTTGGACGAACCGACCGAATCATTGACGACCGCGACGATGCGATCATCCGCCGCCGCCAGCTCTTCCAACGCGCCGACATAGGCGTCGCGGCAGTCGAACATGTCGGGTGCGATCACGTCCTTCACGCGCGCAACTCCGCTTCCAGCTCGACGATCGCCTGGGCATATTGCTCGGCACTGGGCACACCGTGGTGCCAGCTCGCCTGGTCGCGCATGTAGCTGACGCCCTGCCCCTTGAAGGTGTTGGCGATCATCACGCGCGGCTTGTCGCGCGGTTCGGCGGCATCATCGAACGCCGCGAGCAGTGCTTCGGGATCATGGCCATCGACTTCGACCACGTCCCAGCCGAACGCGCGCCACTTGTCGGCCAGCGGCTCGAGCGAATTGGTATCCTCGGTGCGGGCGCCCTGCTGCAGCCGGTTGCGATCGACGATTACGGTGAGGTTGCCGAGCTTGCGATGGCCGGCGAACATCGCCGCTTCCCACATGCTGCCTTCCTGCAGCTCGCCATCGCCGGTCAGCACGAACACGCGATAGTCCGCGCCATCGATCTGACCCGCCACCGCAACGCCCACGCCCACGGGAAAGCCATGTCCAAGCGGACCGGTGTTGGTTTCGACGCCCGGCAGATAGTTGCGGTTCGGATGGCCGTTCAGCCGCGAACCCGGCTGCAGATAGGTATCGAGCTCAGCCTCCGGGAAGAAGCCCGCCCCCGCCAGCGCCGTATAAAGCGCCCCGGTGCAGTGCCCCTTGCTCAGAATGAAACGGTCGCGATCCGGCGCATTCGGCGATTTCGGATCGATCCGAAGGATATCGAAATAGAGCGATGCCACGATGTCCGCGGCCGAGAGGTCGCCGCCCGGGTGACCCTGGCCGGCAACGAGGATCATCTTCAAGAGACGCCGGCGCATCCAATTGGCGCGCTCACGCACGTGGTTTGCACGAATTTCCAAGCGCGTGGAGCGGTCGCCCGCCACCTCCGGCCTTTCCAGCTTATGCATCTATCTCTCCTTCCCGCTCGTTAGCCGGGGAAAGGGACAATTGCAACGATTAGTACTATAATATCTTCAATATCGCGGGTATGCGGCTTACGACTTTTTTGTTTTCCGTCGTTTAGCGAAGAAATTGACAATATCCGGAGCACCCCACTAGACCGCCGCGGCACCCTTCGCAGCGCAATCGGAAGGGGAAAAATTTAGGATCGGGATGATGAAAGCACGCGACTCGCGCCGGTCGGCAAAGCGCCGACGCGCCCTTTTCGGATCAGCGCAGTCGGTTGGCACGAGCGCCGTAGCGATGCGCACGCAATCGGTTTGCCCCGGCCGCGCCGAACGCCATAAGGCATTCCCATGATCATCGCTTCAGCCACCGATTTCCGCGAGGCCGCCCGCCGCCGCCTGCCGCGCTTCCTGTTCGATTATGCCGATGGCGGCGCCTATGCCGAAGAGACGCTGCGCCGCAACGTCACCGACCTGTCCGGCATCGCGCTGCGCCAGCGCGTGCTGAAGGATGTGGCGACGATCGACCTTTCCACCACCCTGTTCGGCCGCGAGATCGCGCTGCCGGTGGGGCTCGGCCCGGTCGGGATCAGCGGCATGTATGCGCGGCGCGGCGAGCTCCAGGCCGCAAGCGCCGCCCGCGCTGCCGGCGTGCCGATGTGCCTGTCCACCGTATCGATCTGCCCGATCGAGGACGTCGCGCAAAAGGCCGATCCCTTCTGGTTCCAGCTCTATGTGATCCGCGACCGCGCCTTCATGAAGGACCTGATCGCCCGCGCGAAGGACGCCGGGGCGAAGGCGCTGGTGTTCACCGTCGATATGCCGGTGCCCGGCGCGCGCTACCGCGACGCGCATTCGGGCATGTCCGGCCCCAATGCACCACTGCGCCGCGCGCTTCAGGCGATGGGCAAGCCGCACTGGTCCTGGGATGTCGGCCTGCGCGGCCGCCCGCATACGTTGGGCAACCTGCTGCCGGTGCTCGGCAAGGACAGCGGACTCAACGATTACATGGGCTGGCTCGGCGCCAATTTCGATCCGTCGATCCAGTGGCGTGACCTCGAATGGATCCGCGCTGCCTGGGACGGTCCGCTGATCATCAAGGGCATCCTCGATCCCGAGGACGCGCGCGAGGCCGCCGCAATCGGTGCGGACGGTATCGTCGTCTCGAACCATGGCGGCCGCCAGCTCGACGGCGTGCTGTCGAGCGCCCGCGCGCTCCCCGCCATTGCAGATGCCGTCCGCGACCGGCTGACCATCCTCGCGGATGGCGGCGTGCGGAACGGGCTCGATGTGGTCCGCATGCTCGCGCTCGGCGCCCATTCGGTGCTGCTCGGCCGCGCCTGGGTATATGCCCTTGCCGCGCAGGGCGAGGCAGGCGTGGCGAAGCTGCTCGAGCTGATCGCCAAGGAAATGACGGTCGCGATGACGCTGACCGGAGTCAATCGGATCGAAGCGATCGATCGCTCGATCCTGGCAGAGGATGTGAGATGAAGCTTCTCGAAGGAAAGACCGTATTGGTCACCGGCGGCTCGACCGGCATTGGCCGCGCAGCCGCGATCGGCGCGGCGCAGCACGGCGCCGATGTCGCGATCAACTATGTCGCCAGCGACGAGAAGGCACAGTCCTGCATCGCCGAGATCGAGGCGCTGGGGCGCAAGGGGATCGCGGTGAAGGGCGATGTCGCGTTGCCCGAGACCGCGACCGAGTTCGTCGCCAAGGCCGTAGAGGCGTTCGGCAAGGTCGATGTGATGGTCTCGAACGCCGGCATCTGCCCGTTCCACGCATTCCTCGACATGCCGGTCGAGACCGTGGACCGCACCTTCCGGGTCAATCTCCACGGCGCCTATTACATGGTGCAGGCAGCGGCGAACCAGATGGTCAAGCAGGGCCATGGCGGCGCGATCGTCGCGGTCTCCTCGATCTCGGCGCTGGTCGGCGGCGAGTTCCAGACGCACTACACGCCGACCAAGGCCGGAGTGCATTCGCTAATGCAGTCCGCCGCGATCGCACTCGGCAAGCACGGCATCCGCTGCAACAGCGTGCTGCCCGGCACGATCCTGACCGAGATCAACAAGGACGATCTCGCCGACGAAGCCAAGCGCCACTACATGGAAGAGCGCACCCCGCTCGGCCGCCTCGGCATGCCCGAGGATCTGGCCGGGCCGATCGTCTTCCTAGCCTCCGACATGGCGGCCTATGTCACCGGTGCCGCGCTGCTGGTCGATGGCGGTATGTTCGTGAACCTCCAATAAGCCCGCTGCCCGCAAGGGGCCGAACGGATAGCCGGACAGCGCGTCATGCCTCGCATGGCGCGCGCGGTTGCGTGTGCGGGGGATCGGCGGTGCCCGTATCCACCGCAATTCGCGACACAAACGCCCGACGCCAGTTGACTTGAATAATACTATTATACAATGAACGTCAGACAGCGGGGACCACGATTCCCGCGCTTCGGGAGAGGAAAGTCTGATGCACGCCGGCTCGATTCTGCTGGCCGCGCTCGCGGCCGCTGCGGCAGTCGCCACGCCGGCCGCAGCGCAGACTCCTCCTCTCTCGGTAGCCTCAAACGGCCATTATCTGCTCGCCGGCGGCAAGCCCTTCTTCTGGCTGGGCGACACCGGCTGGCTGCTGCTCAGCCGCACCAGTCGCGACGAGGCCGAACAATATCTGCGCACCCGCAAGCGCCAGGGTTTCAATGTCGTCCAGATCATGGTGCTGCACACCGAGAAGATGACCAATCCGGCGACCGGCCCCGCACTGGTCGACAGCGATCCCGGCCGCCCGCGTACCACGCCCGGCAATGATCCGGCCAAGGCCGGCGAATATGACTATTGGGATCATCTCGACTGGGTGGCGAAGCGCGCCGAAGAACTCGGCATCTATCTCGCGCTGGTCCCGGCCTGGGGCTCGATCGCAGATGGCGGCAAGCTGAACCTGCAGAACGCCTCCGCCTATGGCCGCTTCCTGGCCGAGCGCTACAAGAACCAGCCCAACATCATCTGGCTCAACGGCGGCGACACCCGTTCCGAGATGCGCACCGCGGTGTGGGACTCGCTGGGATCTACGATCAAGCGCTACGATCCCGGCCACCTGATGACCTTCCATCCGATCGGCCGCACCGATTCCTCGTGGCAATATCACGATGCGCCCTGGCTCGATTTCAACATGTTCCAGTCGGGCCACCGCTCCTATGCGCAGGAAGGCGCCAGTGCGATCGCAGAGGACAATTGGCGCTATGTTGCCGCCGACTGGATCCGCCTGCCGACCAAGCCGGTGATCGACGGCGAGCCTTCCTATGAGGGCATCCCGCACGGCTTGCACGAAGCGAACCAGCCGCGCTGGCTGGCGCCGGATGCGCGCCGCTATGCCTGGTGGGCAGTGATGGCCGGCGCGTTCGGCCATACCTATGGCGAAAACCACGTCATGCAGTTCTTCACGCCCGGCGCGGACACGGCCAATTTCGAGCCGATCACGCCCTGGCAGCAGGCGATCGAGGCGCCCGGCGCCAACCAGATGCAGTATCTGCGCCACCTGATCGAATCGCGTCCGATGCTGGAGCGCGTGCCCGACCAGTCGCTGATCCTCGATAACGGCACCCGCTATGATCGCGTGCTGGCGAGCCGCGGCAAGGGCTATGCCTTCGCCTACACCTATACCGGCCGCCCGTTCACGCTGCGGCTCGGCAGCACCACGGGCAAGCAGGTCCGCGCGCACTGGTATTCGCCGCGCGACGGCCAGTCGGTGAAAATCGGGACTTTCAACAACACAGGCCAGCACCGCTTCGACCCGCCGGGGGAAACCGCGCCGGGCAATGACTGGGTGCTGGTGCTCGACGACGCGCGCACGCCGCGCGCGGGTCAATAAGGGAATGCGCATGAGCCTGCCGAAGATCAAACATGTCCGCGCCTTCGTCGTGCGCGGCGGTGGCGGCGCCGATTATCACGATCAGGGCGCCGGCCACTGGATCGACGATCACATCGCCACGCCGATGGCCCGCTATCCCGAATATCGCGCCTCGCGGCAGAGCTTCGGCATCAATGTGCTCGGCACTTTGGTCGTCGAGATCGAGGCCGATGACGGCACGATCGGCTTCGCGGTCACCACCGGCGGCGAGCCGGCGGCCTATATCGTCGAGAAGCATCTCGCCCGCTTCCTCGAGGGGCGCTCGCCCGTCGAGGTCGAGAAGATCTGGGACCAGATGTATTTCTCGACCCAGTACTATGGCCGCAAGGGACTGGTGATCAACGCGATCTCGGGCGTCGACCTTGCGCTGTGGGACCTGCTCGGCAAGCTGCGCGGCGAGCCGGTCTATCACATGCTCGGCGGTGCGGTGCGCGACGAGCTGCAGTTCTACGCCACCGGCGCCCGCCCGGACGTCGCCAAGGAACTCGGCTTCATCGGCGGCAAGCTGCCGCTCCACCACGGCCCGGCCGAAGGGCTTGAGGGGCTGGAGAAGAACATCGCCCTGCTCGCCGACATGCGTGCGAAGTGCGGTGACGATTTCTGGCTGATGTATGATTGCTGGATGGCGCTCGACGTGGATTACGCCACCCGCCTTGCGCACCGCGCCTGGAACGAATGCGGGCTGAAGTGGATCGAGGAGGCGCTGAGCCCCGACGATTACTGGGCCTATGCCCAGCTGAAGAAGAACGCCCCCAAGGGCCTGCTCGTCACCACCGGCGAGCATGAGGCCACGCGCTGGGGCTTCCGCATGCTGATGGACATGGAATGCTGCGACATCATCCAGCCCGATGTGGGCTGGTGCGGCGGCGTTACCGAGCTGATCAAGATCGCCAACTATGCCGACAGCAAGGGCGTGATGATGGTCCCGCACGGCTCGTCGGTGTACAGCTATCACTTCGTGGTGACGCGCCACAACTCGCCCTTCGCCGAGTTCCTGATGATGCATCCTGGACCCACCGAAGTGGTGCCGATGTTCGCCCCGCAGCTGCTGGGCGAACCGGTCCCCGTAAACGGCAAGATCCGCGCGAGCGAACTCGACAAGCCGGGCTTCGGCGTCGAGCTCAACCGCGATATCGCCCTTCACCGCCCCTATTCCCGCTAAGGACCTACCCCATGAAGCTTTGCCGTTATGGCGCCCCGGGCGCCGAGAAGCCCGGCCTGATCGACGCAGACGGCCGCATCCGCGACCTGTCGGCCCATGTCGCCGATATCGGCCCCGACGCGCTCGGCAAGGATGCCCTCGCCAAGCTCGCCGCGATCGATCCCGCCAGCCTGCCGCTGGTCGAGAGCGATGTCCGCTACGGCGCCTGTGTCGGCGGCACCCGCCAGTTCATCGCGATCGGCACCAACTTCGCCGATCACGCCGCGGAATCGAACCTGCCGGTTCCCGAGGAGCCCGTGGTCTTCCAGAAGTGGGTGAGCTGCATCCAGGGCCCGAACGACCCGGTCACCATCCCCAAGGACTCGAAGAAGACCGACTGGGAAGTCGAGCTTGGCGTCGTGATCGGCACCGCCGCTTCCTATGTCTCCGAGGAAGACGCGCTGGATTACGTCGCCGGCTATTGCGTCATCAACGACGTGTCCGAGCGCCACTGGCAAGTCGAGCGCGGCCTGACCTGGGACAAGGGCAAGGGCTTCCCCACTTTCGGCCCGATCGGCCCGTGGATGGTCACCAGGGACGAAGTCGGCGATCCGCAGAATCTCGGCATGTGGCTGTCGGTCAACGGCAAGAAGATGCAGAACGGCAACAGCAAGACGATGATCTTCACCGTCGCCCAGATCGTCGCCTATTGCTCGCAGTTCATGACGCTGCTGCCCGGCGACGTCATCACCACCGGCACCCCGCCGGGCGTCGGCCTCGGCCAGAAGCCCGAGCCCTGGTATCTGAAGGCCGGCGACGTGGTCGAGCTGGGCATCGAGAAGCTCGGCGAGCAGCGCCAGGAATTCGTCGCCTGGAGTGCAGCCAAGTGAGCGTGTTCGCGGGACGCTATGCCGGCCGCTGCGCCGTCGTCACCGGCGGTGCCTCGGGGCTCGGCAAGGCCGTGGCGACGCGCATCGTCGCGGAGGGCGGCAAGGTCGTCCTCTGGGATCTCAACGCCGATGCCCTCGCCGCCGCCCAGACGGAAGTCGGCGCGGCCGGCGTCCAGGCGCTCGACGTGTCGGACGCCGCGGCGGTCGAGGCTGCGGCCAAGGCCAGCGCCGAAATCCTCGGCAAGATCGACGTGCTGGTCTGCTCGGCCGGCATCACCGGCGCCACCGTGCCGGTGCATGAGTTCCCGCTCGACAGCTGGCTGCGGGTGATGGACATCAACCTCAACGGCCTGTTCTACTGCAACCGCGCGATCGTGCCGCTGATGCTGGCGAACGGCTATGGCCGCATCGTCAACATCGCCTCGGTCGCCGGCAAGGAAGGCAATCCCAATGCCAGCGCCTATTCGGCATCCAAGGCTGGCGTGATCGGCTTCACCAAGTCGCTCGGCAAGGAACTGGCCGGCAAGGGCGTGATCGCCAACGCGCTCACCCCCGCCACCTTCGAGAGCCCGATCCTCGCCCAGCTCCCCCAGAGCCAGGTCGATTACATGCGCTCGAAGATTCCGATGGGCCGTCTCGGCGAAGTCGAGGAATCGGCGGCGATGGTATGCTTCATGGCCTCGGAGGAGTGCAGCTTCACCACCGCCTCGACCTTCGACACCTCGGGCGGCCGAACCACCTTCTGATGCCCCAGCGCCCGCCCTTCATCGATCCGCACGTCCATCTCTGGAACCTGTCGCACCTTCGCTATCCGTGGCTGACGCCGCCATTCAGCGAGGACGGGCCCAATGGCAGCGTCGAGCCCATCGCTTCCGACTATGGGCTCGACGACTATCTGGCCGATGCGGGCGAGTGGGACGTGCGCGGGATCGTCCATATCGATGCGGGCGCGCATCCCGAGGACGCGCTGCGCGAGACCGAGTGGCTGCAGGCGATGGCCGACGATCGCGGCATGCCGAACGGCATCGTTGCCTTCGCCGCGCTCGAAAGCCCGACGCTGGAGGGCCTGCTCGGCGCCCATGTCGCGCACCCCAATGTGCGCGGCATTCGCCATATCGTGAACTGGCATCCCGATCCGCAGCGCAGCTATTCGCCGGCGGACATCACCACGTCGGACGCATGGATGCGCGGCTTCGGGCTGCTCGCCAAATACGGCCTTAGCTTCGATCTCCAGGCCTATCCTGGCCAGTTCGCGCATCTCGCCGGGCTGATCGCGAAGCACCCGGACATCCAGGTCATCATCAACCACACCGGCATGGCGATCCCCGGTGACGAGGATGGCTGGGCGGTCTGGCGGAACGGCATGGCAGCACTCGCCGCGCTGCCCAATGTCGCGGTCAAGATCTCGGGCATGGGCTTCACCTGGCGCCCCTGGACCGTCGATCAGGCCCGGCCGTACGTGCTCGAGACGATCGACCTGTTCGGCGCGGACCGCGCGATGTTCGCCAGCAACTTCCCCACCGACAGGTTGTTCGGCAGCTTCGACCGGCATCTCAGCGCCTATGACACGATCACCTTCGATTTCTCGGCGGACGAGCGCGCGGCGCTGTTCGCCGGCAATGCCAACCGCCTTTACCGTCTGGGCCTGACCCTATGACCCTGCGTATTGTCGATCTGCGTACCGAAAACACCGTCGACCTGCTCGGCACCGAGGCGATCCGCCCGCGCCTGTCGTGGCGGATCGAGAGCGATACCGCCGGCGCGAAGCAGGCGCAGTATCGCATCCGCGCCGCCGCCAGCGCCGAAGCCCTTTCGGGCAACCTGCTTTGGGACAGCGGCACGGTCGCGAGCGATGCCAGCTTCGACATCGCCTATGCCGGGCCGCCGCTCGCTTCGATGCAGCGCATCTGGTGGTCGGTCGAGGTGACCGACAATAAGGGCCGAACCGCCCAATCCGACCCCCGCTGGTTCGAAACCGGCCTGCTTGCACCGACCGACTGGCGCGCCGACTGGATCGAGGCCGAGGACAATTTCGCCGCCGCCGAGCGCGCTGCGGGCGTAACCTGGGTGTGGAGCGAAACCGCGCTCGACGACCGCCCCCATGCCTTCCGCCTCGATTTCGACGCCCCCGAAGATCTGGTCCGCGCCGAAGTGCTGGTCGCGGGCAAGGACCACCTCCGCGGCGTCTGGGTCAATGGCGAGAAGTCGCCGCTCGACTGGCATTTCGACTGGGACACCTATCTCCCCTTCTGGGGCACGCTGGCGCCCTATGCAGGCGAGGTGAAGCCCGGCCGCAACAGCGTCTGCGCGCTGGTCGAGGCCGATACCACCGGCTTCTTCCCGGTCGATGGCGGCGCCTTCGCCGCGCTGATCCGCCTGTACCGCGCCGATGGCAGCGTCGATCGCATCGTCAGCAGCGCCTTCCGCCTGATGCCCTCCCCGCCCGAGGGCTGGACCGCACCCGACTTCGACGCCAGCGGCTGGGCCGCCCCCGTGCCGAGCGGCGCCAATGTCCATAACGATCCGCGCCCCAGCGAACCGGCGATGCTGCTGCGCACCGAGTTCACCGCCGATAAGCCGGTAATCGCGGCCCGGCTCTACGCCACCGCGCTCGGCGCTTATGATGCGCGGATCAACGGCCAGCCCGTCTCCGGCGCGATCCTCGCCCCCGAAATCAGCGTCGCGGCCGACCATATCCTCTATCAGGTCTATGACGTCACCGATCTGATCCAGCCGGGCGCCAATGCGTTCGGCGCAACGGTCGGCGACGGCTTCTATGCCAGCCCGTTCGGCTGGCGGATCGAACGCTACGGCTTCGGCCCCGCCCCGCGCCGCTTCCGCGCCCAGCTGCGGCTCGACTACGCCGATGGCACCAGCACCTGGATCGAGACCGGCCCCGACTGGCGCCTCGCCCCCTCGGCGATCAGCAAGTCCGAAATCTATGACGGCGAGACCCACGACGCGCGCGACGAGCAGCCCGGCTGGGACCTGCCCGGCTTCGATGCCACCGCCTGGGCTCCGGCAAAGCGCGGCCAGTCCCCCGATACCCGCCTGATCGCCCAGACCTCGCCCCTGCTCGAGCGCACCGGCAGCCTCAAGGCACGCAGCATCAGCGAGCCGCTGCCCGGCCGCTATGTGTTCGATTTCAGCCAGAACTTCCCCGGCTGGGTCCGCATCCGCGCGACCGGCCCGGCGGGCACCACGATCACCGCCAAGTTCGCCGAGCTGCTCAATCCGGACGGCACCGCCGACCTCTCGAACCTCCGCCTCGCCAAGGCGACCGACAGCTTCACCCTGGCCGGCGCCGGCGAAGAGGCCTTCGAGCCGAGCTTCACCTATCACGGCTTCCGCTATGTCGAGATCGCCGGCTATCCCGGGGTGCCGACCCTCGACGATATCGAGGGTGTCGTCGTCCGCAGCGCCTGTCGCGAGACCGGCGGCGTGACCTTCCACGACGCGCCGTTGCTCCAGACCATCTTCGACAATGCGATGTGGAGCCAGCGCTCGAACTTCTTCGCGGTGCCCACCGATTGCCCCCAGCGTGACGAGCGCATGGGCTGGATGGGCGACATCCAGGTGTTCCTCGATGCCGCCGCGTTCAACATGGAGGTCGATCCCTTCATCCGCCGCTTCCTGCTCGAAGCGCGCGCGGCGCAGCGGCCCGACGGCGCCTATCCGATCGTCGTGCCGCAGCCCCTGTCCTTCCCCGATGTGGTGACGGCGGGCTGGAGCGAGGCGGGGATTATCCTGCCCTGGCAGCTCTGGCAGCGTTACGGCGACACGGCGGTGATCGACGAGAATTGGGACGCGATGACGGGCTGGATGGCCTATGTCGCGCGGACCAATCCCGACGGCATCTGGCGAAACGATCGCGGGCTCGATCTTGGCGACTGGCTCTCGGTCGATGCGATCAAGCCCGATGACGAGACCACCCCGCGCATCCTCTGCGCGACGGCCTATTGGGCGTGGTGCGCTGAGCTGATGGCCGAGATGGCCGAGGCCACCGGCCGCGACGCCGCCGTCTGGCGCGCCCTGCACGCCAAGATCGCCACCGCCTTCGCCGCCGAGTTTGTCGCGGCGGACGGCACTGCCGGCAATGGCAGCCAGGCGAGCCAGGTGCTCGCGCTGTTCATGCGGCTGTTGCCCGAGGATCGCCGCGCCGCCGCCGCCGAAGTGCTGGCGAACGACATCCGCGCGCGCGGCATGAAGCTGTCCACCGGCTTCCTCGGCACGCCCTATATCCTCGATGTGCTCGCCGATGCCGGCCGGCACGACGAAGTCGCGGGGCTGCTGCTCCAGACCGGCTATCCGAGCTGGGGCTATATGCCGTCGCAGGGCGCCACGACGATGTGGGAACGGTGGAACGGCGACACCGGCGACCTGTCGATGAACAGCTATAACCATTATGCGTTCGGCGCGATCGTCGGCTTCTTCTACCGGCGGCTCGCCGGCATCGCCCCTGCCGCGCCCGGCTTCCGCCGGATCGCCGCGCGGCCGCTCTGGTATCCGGCGATCGGCCGGGTCTCGGCGCGCTACGAATCCGTCGTCGGCACGATCGCCGCCGAAACCGATGGCGATGCGAGCGGCCTCACCCGCTTCACGCTGACCATCCCTGCAAACACCATTGCCGATGTCGACCTGCCCGGAAGCGGCTGGCGCCTCGGCGGTTCGCCGGTCGACAGCCGCACGGAAGTCGGCGCCGGCACCCATGCATTCATGAAATCCGGAGAGTGACGATGCCTACCCTCGGCCTGATCCATAATTCCGCAACGCTGGTGCCGATCTTCACCGAGATCGCGGCGCGGGTGATGCCGGCCGACGTCAAGCTGCTCCACTTCGTCGACGAGAGCACGATCAAGAACACGATCGCCGCCGGCCATCTCCAGAAGTCGACGATGCGCCAGGTGGTCCGTCTGGTCGGCTCGGCCTTCGATGCCGGCTGCGACGTCGCGATGGTCACCTGCTCGTCGATCGGCAAGGCAGTCGAGATGGCCGCCGAGCTCTATGACCAGCCCGTGCTGCGCGTCGATCGCGCGATGGCCGAGAAGGCCGTCGCCAGCGGCAAGCGCATCGGCGTGGTCGCCACCCTCTCCACCACCCTCCAGCCGACCGCCGACCTTGTCCGCCGCGTCGCCGCCGAGCAGGGCAAGCAGATCGAGATCGTCGAGCATCTCTGCGAAGGCGCATTCCAGGCCGTCATGGCCGGCGACGGCGCCACGCATGACCGCATCGTCGGCGAAGGCCTGACCGAAGGCATGAAGGGCGTCGACGCGATCGTCCTCGCCCAGGCATCGATGGCGCGCGTCGTGGCGAGCCTGCCCGAAGGCGCGGTCTCGGCCCCGGTCTATGCCAGCCCCGAGCTCGGCATGGAGCATGCCCGCGCCGTGCTGGCGAGCCTCTCGAAGTGAAGAAGCGGCGGCTGGTCCTCGGCTTCCTCGCCACCCTCTCGATCATCACCTTTATCGACCGGCTGGCGATCGCGGTCACCGGCCCGTCGATCCAGAAGGACTTGGGCATCACCCCCGCCGAATGGGGCTGGGTGCTTAGCGCTTATGTCATCGCCTATGCGGTGTTCGAGATCCCCTCGGGCGCGATGGGCGACAAGCATGGTTATCGCAAGGAACTGACCCGGATCACGGTCTGGTGGTCGTTCTTCACGGCGATCACCGCGGTTTGCCGCAACTTCTGGCAGCTCGCCGCCGCGCGCTTCCTGTTCGGCCTCGGCGCCGCCGGTGCCTATCCCAACATGACCGGCGTGCTCTATCGCTGGCTGCCGGCGCGCGAGCGTGCGCGCGGCCAGGGCGTGATCTGGGCCGCCAGCCGCTTCGGCGGCGCGCTTGCTCCGCTGCTGCTGGTCCCCGCCAACAAGCATCTCGGCTGGCAGGCGGTCTTCGTGATCCTCGGTGTGATCGGCGCGATCTGGGCGCTCGCCTGGTGGAAGTGGTTCCACGACAAGCCCGCCGAGCAGCCCGGCATCACCGCAGAGGAAGTCGCCGAGATCGGCAGCGACGAGCATGCCGGCCATAGCGGTACGCCGTGGAAGCAGTTGTTCGGCCTGCCCCAGCTCTGGCTGATCTCGATCGCCTATCTGTTCTACGCGTTCGGCAGCTGGTTCTTCTTCGGCTGGTTCCCCACCTGGATGGTCAAGGGCGCCGGCTTCACCGTCGACGAGATGGGCCTGTACGGCTCGATCCCGTTCCTGCTCGGCGTGGTCGGCAATCTGGCCGGCGGCGTTCTGTGCGACCGGATGGCCGCACGCATCGGCAGCCGCAACGCCTATCGCCTGATCGCCTCGACCTGCCTGGTCGGCACTGCCGCGCTGCTCGTCGCGATGAGCCTCGCCACCAGCAAGCTCGCGATCGTGCTGCTCGCCGGTGCTGCCTTCATGGTAATGGACCTGATGCTGCCCGCCGCCTGGGCGATGTGCATGTCGATCGGCGGCCGCTACGGCGGCACCGCATCGGGCGTGATGAACACCGCCGGCAATCTCGGCGGCTTCGTCTGCTCGGTGGCGTTCGGCTATGTCGTCGCCGCGACCGGCAACTACAATCTGCCGCTGCAGGGCATCGCGCTGATGGTGGTGCTGGCAGCTGTGATCTTCGCGACCATCGATTGCACCAAAGGCTTCGACCACAAGAAGTCGATCTGAGGAGGGAAACCATGCGCTGGCTGATCGCCGCCGCTGCCGCAGGATGCGCACTCGCCGCATCCGCCGCGTCCGCACAGGACCGCACGCCGCCGCTCAAGGTGTCGGCGAACGGCCGCTATCTGGAATCGCAGGGCAAGCCGTTCTTCTGGCTGGGCGACACCGGCTGGCTGCTGCTCGGCAAGCTCAACCGCGAGGAGACCGAAGCCTATTTCGCCAAGCGCGAGGCGCAGGGCTACAATGTCATCCAGGTGATGATGCTGCACGGGCCCAAGATGGCGAACCCCGTCGCCGGCCCGGCGCTGGTCGACGGCGATCTCACCCGCCCGCGCGTGACGCCCGGCAACGATCCCGCCAAGCCCGGCGAATATGATTATTGGGACCATCTCGACTGGGTGTTCGATCGTGCCGCCGCGCACGGCCTCTACATCGCGCTGGTGCCGGTCTGGGGCGACTTCGCCGACTTCCGCCTGCTCAACGTCGATACCGCCCCGGTGATCGGCCGCTTCGCCGCCGAGCGCTACAAGAACAAGCCCAACCTCATCTGGGTCAATGGCGGCGATCGCTATCCCGAGCTCTCCCCGCTCGCCTGGGACACGCTCGGCAAGACGATCCGCGCGATCGATCCCAACCATCTGATGACCTATCACCCGGCCGGCCGCGCCAGCTCGTCCTGGATGTTCCACGACGCCCCCTGGCTCGACTTCAACATGTACCAGTCGGGCCACCAGAGCTACGCGCAGGACCACCAGCTCAATGCGCGCGGCGAGGATAACTGGGTCTATACCACCGACGATCTCTCGCGCAGCCCGGCCAAGCCGACGATCGACGCCGAGCCGAGCTACGAGAACATCCCCCACGGCCTCGATCGCGCACCCGAGCCGCGCTGGGGTGCCGCCGATGCCCGCCGCTATGCCTGGTGGTCGGTCCTCGCCGGCGCCTTCGGCCACACCTATGGCGAGAACAGCGTCATGCAGTTCTTCGTGCCGGGCACCCAGGCCAATGCCTATTGGCCCAGCCTCTCGTGGCAGCAAGGGCTCGACGCCCCCGGCGGCAGCCAGATGCGTCACCTCAAGGACCTGCTGCTCTCGCGCCCCTTCTTCGAGCGCGTGCCCGACCAGTCGCTCATCACAGACAGCGGCCCGCGCTACGATCGCGTCGCCGCCACCCGCGGCAAGAGCTATGCGATCGCCTATACCTATACCGGCCGCCCCTTCCATGTCCGGATGGGCAAGATCAGCGGCACCCGCGTCCGCGCCGCCTGGTTCGATCCGCGCACCGGCGCAAGCACGCCGATCGGCATTTTCGCCAACACGGGCGTCCGCCTGTTCACGCCGCCCGGCAAGACCGCACCGGGCAATGACTGGGCGCTCGTCCTCGACGACGCCAAGGGGAGCACCAAGTGAAGACCTTCGCCCTTACCACCGCCCTCCTGCTCGCCGGCGCCGCCGCGCCGCTGCCCGCGCTCGCCCAAGAAGCGCAGAAGGCCTCGCCCGCCGCCGCAAAGGTCGCGCATGACCGGCTCTATATCGGCTCGGCCTGGTATCCCGAGCAATGGCCCGAAAGCGCCTGGGCCGAGGATCTCCGCCTGATGCAGGGCCATGGCGCCAATGTCGTGCGCATCGGCGAATATGCCTGGAGCAAGATGCAGCCCGAAGAGGGCAAGTACGACATGGACTGGCTGGTCCGCGCCGTCCGCCTCGCCAACAAATACGGCATGAAGGTCGTGATCGGCACCCCCACCGACACCCCGCCGGCCTGGATGACCCAGAAGTATCCGGACACGCTGCAGATCGACGGCACCGGCAAGCAGATCGGCCATGGCGGCCGCCGCCAATTCTCGATCTCGTCGAGCCGCTACCGCGCCTTCGCCCACGACATCGTCACCCGCATGGCCCAGGCGCTCAAGGACGAGCCCAATGTCATCGGCTGGCAGATCGGCAACGAGCCGACCGACGAGAGCTATGATCCCGAAGCCCGCGCCGCCTGGGTCGCCTGGCTCAAGCAGCGCTACGGCACGCTCGACAAGCTCAACGCCGCCTGGACCACCGAATATTGGTCGCAGACCTATACCGCCTGGGAGCAGGTGCCGTTCAACAACGACAAGGCCAATCCCGGCTGGATGCTCGAGCTCAAGCGCTTCATCACCTCGCAGTGGCGCGCCTTCCACCGCAACCAGATCGACGCGGTCCGCGCCGTGGTCGGCGACAAGCAGTTCATCACGATCAACTTCGGCGGGCTCGGCTGGGCCAACCGCTTCGATCGCTACGAGATGAACCGCGACCTCGATTTCGCCTCGTGGGACGAATATGTCGGCATGGGCCATGTGAAGCCCTATCGCATGGGCGCCACCCATGATCTGGTCCGCGGCTGGAAGCGCAAGAACTTCTGGGTGATGGAAACCCAGCCCGGCTTCGTGAACTGGGCCCCGGTCAGCAACATGCTCTACCCCGGCGAGACCCGCGCGGTGGCATGGCAGGCGGTCGGCCACGGCGCCGATGCGGTGCTGTACTGGCAGTGGCGCAATGCGCTGAACGGCCAGGAGACGATGCACGGCTCGATCGTCGGCCCCGACGGCAAGCCGCTTCCCGTCTACCCCGAGATCCAGCAGATCGGCCGCGAGATGAAGGCCGCCTCGCCGGCGCTGGCCGGCACCACCCCGGTCTCGCCGGTCGCGATCCTCCAGGACTATCCGAGCCGCTGGGCGATCGACTTCCAGCTCCACCACAAGGATTACGACCAGATCGAGACGCTGCTCGACTATTACGCGCCGCTCAAGGATGCGCTCGGCGCCGTCGATGTGGTCGAGGCGGCGGAAGCCCCGCTCGCCGGCTACAAGCTGGTCGTCGCCCCCAGCCTCAACGTCATCACCGACGCGACCGCCAGGCGCCTGACCGACTATGTCCGCGGCGGCGGCAACCTGATCCTCGGCCCGCGCTCGGGCATGAAGGACGAATACAACCGCCTCGACCCCGTCCGCCAGCCCGGCCCGCTCGCCGATCTGCTCGGCGGCCAGGTCGAGCAATTCTACGCGCTCGACGAGGCCGTAGAAGTCGGCACCGGCAAGGCGACGATCTGGGCCGAGCTGCTCTCGACCAGCGCGCCCGACACCCGGGTGGTGCTGCGCTACGGCAAGGCCAATGGCTGGCTCGACGGCAAGCCCGCCGCGATCTCGCGCAAGGTCGGCAAGGGCAGCATCACCTATGTCGGCGCGCTGGTCGACGACAATGTGATGAAGACCCTGATCGACACCGCCCTCGCCGAAGCCAAAGTCTCGCGCGAGTTTGCCGTGCCGCAGGACGTCGAGTTGATGACCCGCGAAGGCGCCGGCAAGCGCATCGTGATCCTGGTCAACCACAGCCGCGAAACCCGCGAAGTCGCGCTACCGGCGGCGATGACCGACCTGCTGGCCGGCGGCAAGCTGAGCAAGGTCACGCTGGGCAGAGAAGGCGTGGCGGTGCTGCAGCGGTAAAATCCCTCTATTCCCCTCCCTTGCAGGGAGGGGAACGGAAACGGCCGCCTTTGCGGGGATGATGAGGCAATATGCGTCCGCTCAACCCAACTGTTCTTCGCCGCAGCCGGAGCCCCCACCGTCACCCCGGCCTTGTGCCGGGGTCCACCGGGCGGCAGGTGCTACACTCCCGATTTAGACCGTAGCTAATAGAGGCAGCCTGTCAGCAAACGCCCCAATAGCGGACATTACGCGGAAGTGCTGCGCGCGAGGGCTTCCGACCAAAGCCGGTCGTTCAGATCGGCCATCGTGAACGCCTGCTTCTGACAGAAGCTGTCTATGGAGCTATACGAAGCGGACGGTGACGAAATCCGGTCGTTCAATCACAACCTCCGAAACCTGCCGTTCGTTCGGATTACGATCTTCGATAATCGCAGTGGCGCGTTAAGAGCCGCTTGTGCATTGTGCCTCCGTGGCAGGGATAAACCCCGAGATCCTGATCTGGGCACGCGAGACCGCCGGTCTCGATCTGGAGACGGCTGCCCGCAAGATCGAGCTAAACGCCGCGCGGGGTCTGTCCGGGGCGGAACGGCTGGCAGCGATGGAGGCCGGCGACGTTGCGCCCAGCGCGCCGCTGCTTCGCCGGATGGCGAACAAGTATCACCGTCCGATCCTGACCTTCTATCTGCCGAAGGTGCCTGCGCCCCCGGAACTGGGCCAGGATTTTCGCACTCTCCCGGATCAGGGCGACGAATCCAACGTCTTGCTTGCGACCTTGTTGCGCGACGTCAAGGCGAGGCAAGCGCTCGTGCGTGAAACGCTTGAGGACGACGACGACGCCGTTGAGGTCGAACTCGTCGGCTCCGCCAAGGGCATCCGTGACGCCGCCGAACTCGGCACCGCGATCGCCCGCGCGATCGATTTCGATCGAGCCGCATACCGCGCACACGGCAAGGGTGACGGGGCTTTCGCATATCTCCGCACGCTGGTGGAGGCCAAGGGCGTGTTTGTTCTGCTGGCAGGTGACTGCGGCCACTGGTCCACAGCAATCGAGGTAGGCATCTTCCGCGGTTTTGCGATCGCCGACAATCTGGCGCCCTTCATCGTGATCAACGATCAAGACGCGAAATCCGCCTGGGCGTTCACCCTTCTGCACGAGCTAGCTCACCTCCTTCTCGGTGAAACGGGTATTAGCGGAGGGGCGCCGGCAGCTGGGATCGAGCGATTGTGCAATGATGCTGCTGCAGCCATGCTGGTTGACCGCGCGGAGGTCGTCACCTTGCAGCAGCTCCTGCGCGGTGGCGATGCCGACATCAACACTATTGCCGCGTTTGCCGATCAAGCGCGCATTAGCCAGTCGATGGTCGCCTATCAATTATTCCGCGTCGGCGTGATCGACGAGGCCCGCTGGACTGAGTTGCGAGACACGTTCCGCCGCCTATGGGTCACACAGAGGGACCGCGAACGCGAACGAAACCGCGACAGGGACGGTGGTGTCAGCTGGTATGTCGTGCGCCGGCACCGGCTCGGCTCCGCGATCTTGGCGGTCGCACGGCAAGGAATGGCAGACGGCTCTCTGACGCCGACGCGCGCGGCGAGGATGCTGGGGGTTAAGCCGATGAACGTCTATCCGCTTCTCGCTGAACCGCGGCGGGCGACGGTCTGATGCTTTATCTGCTGGATGCCAATGCGCTGATCACCGCACACAATACTTGGTATGGGCACAAGCGTGTCCCTGAGTTCTGGCGCTGGCTGATTCATCATGGCGAAGCGGGCACGATCAAACTGCCGCACGAGATTTACGCCGAGGTCGAGGCCGGCAATGACGAGTTGGCGGTATGGATGCACGATACGGAGACGAAGAAGGCGCTGTTGCTCGCCGAGGACAGCGACCCGAACGCGGTCCAAATAGTGCTGGCTCGCTACGGTGACCCGTTGACCGAAGATGACATGATCACGATCGGGCAAGACCCGTTCCTGATCGCAGCGGCTGTCGGGCACGTTGATCGGTGCGTCGTCACCGCAGAGGTCTCGAAGCCAACGAGGACCGGCGCTCGCCGGCACGTCCCCGATGTCTGTGGCGACTGCGGCGTTGACTGGCTTAGCCCAGTCGCGTTCATTGCAGAGCTCGACTTCTCGACCGATTGGGATTCGATCGAAAAACTGTTGGGATAATTCCTTAACTTAACAGCGACCTCAAAGCTTAACGTTACATGTCGGCTTCTGGCAAAAGCTGCCGTTCAAACTGTGGAATTAGAAGGACAGCTTTGTCCCAATCACGGTCACTTCCGCCGTATGGCAGCTTTTCACCCAATAGCGGTCGTTTAGTGGTTCCACGACCTATTCCAGTGCCCGCCGAACCGGCCAGGGTTACAAGCGCGAGGCTAGATCAGCCTCCCAGCCGAACCGTCTCGAAGAACCCGTCGCCGCCCATCTGGCCGCCCTTGAGCACCAGCTCGAGCCCATCCACCGCAGCATCCGCGGCATGCGCCCGCACCAGCGGCGCTCCGCGCTCGATCGGCGCTGCCCAAGTCAGCGCATCGATACCCAACTGCGCAACCCCGTGGCTCGACGTATCGCCACCCGCGAACAACAGCCGCTCCAAGCCAGCCCGGCGCACGACCTGCCCCGCCACGCGCCCCAGCGCCTGGCCAAGCTTCTCGCCCGCCGCCGGCGCGGTCGCATCGAGCGGCCCCTCGGCCGAATGGATCAGCGCCTTGCCCTGTCCCGCCAACGCCGCCACCGCCGCATCGGCCAGCCGCGCCTCTTCCGCCGAAGACCCGTCGAGCAGCGCGCCGACATCCGCCAGCGTCGCCGCAAAGCCGTCCGCCGCGCTGCGCCCGATCTGCCGCGCAGTCACCGGCGAGCAGCTACCGCTCACCACCAGCAGCCGGTCAACCGGCTTGGCGCGAACCTCAACCTGCACACCTTCGATCAGCCCAGCCGCCTGCCAGGCGAGCACCAGCGCGCGGGTCACCCCCGAGCTGCCCGCCGCGAAGCGCACCCCGCGCGACAACAGCACGTCACCCGCCGCCGCCAGATCCTCCATCGCGATGCCGTCGAACAGCACCGCCTCGGCATCAGCCGCATCGAACCCTGCGCCCGCCTGCCCCGCCCGGATTGCCTCCAGCGACACCAAAGCGACCCGCGCATCACTCTGCCCGCCAAGGTGGCGGATCAGGTCGGCCTCGTGCATCGGCGTGACCGGATGGCGCGACATGGTCGGATGGCGATCGATGCGGTGCACTTCCGCCCCCGCCGCCGCGAACAGATTGCCGAAGGCGACATAGCGGCGCAGGTGCGGCGCGCCGACCAGGATCGCCGCCTTGCCCGGAAACGCCGCCATGCCCAGGTCGAGCGCGCGGCCGATCGATCCGGTCGTCGGGCTGGAATCGAAGGTCGAGCAGGTCTTGTAATGGACGGTGCCGCCCTCCCCCAGCGCCGCGAAGACAGCGGGCAGGTGGCCGTCCATCCAGTCGGGCGACTGGCTGCGGCTATCGCCCGCGATGCCGATCGCGCGGACATCGGCGAAGCGCGCCCGCAGCGCCGCATCGGGCGCCCGCAGGAACAGCACCGCCGGCACTCCGCCCTCGGCAAGCTGCTCGAGCACATCGGTGGAGCCGGTGAAATCGTCCCCGTAGAAACCGTAGAGAAGGTCGGTCATATCTTTATCCGTCATCCCGGCGAAAGCCGGGATCTCGTGCGGCTCCTGTCCCGCGCCATCGCCTGAGATCCCGGCTTTCGCCGGGATGACGATGATGGCGGATCAGCCCCCAAACGCTCCCAGCGCCGCCGCCAGCTCGGGCGCATCCTTCGCTGCCTGTTCGGCCGGCACGCCGGCAACCGCCGCGTCCCAAGCCTGGCGCAGCGCGCGCACGCCTGCCGCCGGGCCGCCCGGATGCGCCATGATCCCGCCACCGGCCGCGAACATGCAGTCGACCGATCCCAGCGCCGCATAGGTCGGCGCCGCCTGCCGGGCCGACTGGCCCGAGGAGAAGACCGGCATGATCTCGCAGCCCTTGTTCGGCGGGTCGAACATCGGCGTCAGGCATTCGCGGGCCGAGGCGATCACACTCTCGTTGGGCTCGCAGAACTTGTTGTCGATGCCGTTGACGTGCGTGTGGTCGATGCCCGCCAGCCGCCACAGCTTCTGGAAGGCGATATAGCTCATCCCGATCGCCGGCGAGCGGCCGAGCATGCCCCAGCCGTTGCGATGGCCGTGGATCGGCAGCTGCGAATGGGCGCGCAGCACCTTCATCGCCGGCAGGCCGATCGAGTTCATGCTCGCCATCACGCAGGTGCCGCCCTCGGCCAGCACATGATCGTGGCGCGCCAGCATCTCGTCGATCTCGCCGGTCAGGTTGGCGGCGAACATCACCTTCTTGCCCGTGCGCTGCGCATGATCGTTGATCACCCGCATCACCGCGCTCACGCGTTCGTTGAACGGGCAATGCGGCCCGTCGGCCTGGAGCTCGTCGTCCTTGATGAAGTCGATCCCGGCCTCGACCAGCCCGCGCACCTGCTCGGCGGTGGCCTCGGGAGAGAGGCCAACACTCGGCTTGATGATCGTGCCGATGATCGGCCGGCCATGGACGCCGGCCAGCTTGCGCGTGCCCTCCACGCCGAATTGCGGCCCCTGATAGCGGGTGAGAAACTCGGGCGGGAGCTTCAGGTCGAGCAGCCGCAGCCCCGAAAAGGCCTTGAGCTCGCTGAGGTTGCCATTGACCGTCGCCAGCAGATTGGGAAGCGACAGCCCCATGTTCGACACCGGCCAGGACAGCACGACCCGTGCCGCCCGCCGGGTCGCGTCGCCGGACTTGGGCAGCCCCGATCCCGGCAGCGACGGCACCGCGACTTCGCCCAGCTCAACCAATTCCTCGACACGGGCCGCATGGGCCTCGCGCAGCTCGTCGGTCTCGCCGGGCACGCGGACGAAGGTGCCGGTCGATTGCTCGCCGGCCATCGTCGCCGCCGCCTGGGCGAGCGGGAACGCGGTTTCGATCCAGTAGGTGGCGGTGATCCGCGGTTCCATCCGATCAGGCCGTCTTGAAGTAGGTGGTCGAACGCTCGGTATCGACGTTGAAATAGGGGATGAACACCAGGTTCCGGCCGCCCACCTTCGCGCGATAGGCCTGCGCTTGGTCCGGCATCGGCTCCAGCGCGCCCGGCAGCGCGATCGCCTGCTGGTCGATGCCCTCCCAGGGATTGATCCCGGCATACATCACCGCGCCGCGCATCACGGCGGCGAGGTTCGGGTTCTGGTCGTCGATCGGCAGCGTGCGCAGCGGCTGCGGGATGGTCAGCTCGACCACGTCGCCCGCCTTCCACGTCCGCTTGACCACTGCGAGAGAGCCCGGCGTCGCGGCCTGCGCCACGCCATTGACCTTGAGCGTCGCGCCCTTGGTCCAGGCCGGGATGCGCAGCTTCATCGCGAAGCGGCCATTGCCGGCCTTGCGCACCTTGAGCTTGACCGTGTCCTGCGCCGGATATTCTGTCTCCTGCACCACCTCGACCGTGCCGCCGGCACGATCCCAGCTGACTTCGGACGGGGCGTACATGTTGACGAGCAGGCTGTCGTCGTCATGGAAATACAGGTTGAGCACATAATCGGCGACGCCCTGCACCAGCGTGCCCGAGCAGCACGGCCATTTCTGGTGGTAGTAGCGCTTCTCGCCCGCCGCGCCGTAGTCCGAATAATAGGGATAGCCGCCGTCGCTGTCCGGCAGGCGGACGGCGAGCATCGTGTTGTACAGCGTCCGCTCCAGCCCGTCGCCATAGCGCGCATCGCCGGTGAAGCGCATCAGGTAGCGCGCCAGCTTGAGGTCGGCAAAGGCGCCGCACGGCGTCTCGAAATGCGCCTTGGAGCTCTTCAGGCTCGCGGCGAGCTTGCCCTGGTGGAGATGTACGAATTGCTCCTCCGGCCCCCAGCCACCCGACGCGAAGCGCTGCGGCTCCATGAACTTCCAGGCATTCTCCAGCGCCTTGCGATACTTGTCGTCGCCCAGGTGGAGATAGGCCTGCGCGCCCGAGCTCAGCGCGATCGTGTGGCTATAGGCATGCTTCTCCGGCAGCACGTCCTGCCCGGCCGCGAGCGGATCGAACCATTCCTTGTCGAGCAGATAGTGCACCGCCATGTCGCGATACTTCTGGTCGCCGGTGATGTCGGCGACGTGGAAGAGGTTCTCCGACATGATATAGGTTTCGTCATAGGGCGGGTTCACCTTGCCGATGCGATCGCGCGACACCGGCGAGATATAGGGCCGGCACTTCTCGATGATGATCGGCAGCAGCTTCTTCGCCTGCTCGACGCCCGACAGCCGGTACGCGTCGATCATGCCGACGACATATTTGTCCATCACATAGGCCGCCCACTGCTCCTGCGCCTTGGGCCCGGCATAGGGGTTGCTACCCTTGACGAACGCCTCGCCAAAGCCTTGGACGAGCGCGGCAACCTTGGCGTGGATGTCCTTGTCGCCGGTGGTGGCGCCCAGGCGGGCGAGGCCCGAGATATACTGGCCGATGGTCAGCCCGGGGACGAAGCCGTCCTTGTCGTACCAGCCGCCCATGTTCGGGCCCGGCGCCGGCAGCCCGGCATTCTCGCGGAACACCTTGAGCACCCGGTCATTGTCGAGCGCCAGATAGTGCGACTGGATGTGGTCGTACTGCTGCTTGATCCGCCCGCCGGTCAGCCGGACCTTGCCATAGGCGAACTCATGCACGGCTTCCTTGCCGCCCGCCGCCGCGACCACACCGGCGGCCGCCAGCGCTGCAGGGCTCGCGATCGTCGTGCCGGCAGCGGCAGTCGCGCACGCAGCGCAATGGACGAACTCGCGACGCGAAATTCCGGCCTTTTCGAAGCCCTTCATAGCGATCCTCTCACATGGAATCGGCCACCCTTGCGCGGCATGCCGATCGTTATCGCTAGGCTTATAATAATACTAATCAGAGGCGCAAGGCCGGACAAACTTTGTTACGCACTTCTCGCCTCCGCCCGGCGGCAGGAGAAAGTCAGTCCTTCGCGCGCTTCTTCTTCGCCCCGCCGGTGCCCGCGCGCTCGAGCCGCGCAAAGCCATGCCCGATAATATCCCGCATCGCCTGCGCCGCGCCTTCGCCGTCGCGCGCCTCGATCGCATCGACGATCCGGCTGTGGCCCTTCACGCTTTCCTCATGCACTTCCGCCTCGCGCACCGGCGAGCTCATCCGGAACGAGGCGAGCAGCGCAGTCTCGATCACTGCCGAGAGCGAGCGCATCAGCACATTGCCCGAAGCCTGGCCGACTGCCTTGTGGAACTCGAGATCGGCGGTGGCGAACTCGCCCGCATCGCCCGGCGCATCGCCCATCCGCGCCACGCAGTCGCGCATCAGCGCGATGTCCGCATCGGTCGCCTGCTCGGCCGCCGCCTGCGCCGCCGCCGGCTCGATCGCCAGCCGGATCGCGGCGAGATCGCGGACGAACGCCATGTCGAAGCCCTGCGACACCTTCCAGGTCAGCACATCGGCATCGAAGAAATTCCAGTGCGCGCTGTCGAGCACCGTGGTGCCCACGCGGGTGCGCGACACGATCAGCCCCTTGGCGGTCAGCGTCTTGAACGCCTCGCGCAACACCGTGCGCGACACGCCGAAGCGCGCCAGCATCTCGGCTTCGGACGGCAGCTTCGCGCCGGGCGGATAGACGCCGGCCAGGATCTCGCCCCCCAGCGCCCGCGCCACCTGATCGTGGCTCGACAGCGCTGTCTCTGCAAAACGGCTGAAGTTCGGGCGGGCCAGCATTCTCAAATTTCTCCAGGGGGCCGGAAAGCCGGCCAACATAGTTCCTTACAATTATAATAGTATTTGTGGCCAGCCCCTCGGCGCGGTTCCGGTGCTATCTCCCGCGGCCGGAAAGCGCCGCCTCCAGCGGCCCGTCCGCGGCATTGCGCCAGTGCCAGTGCGGATAGAGCTCCGCGGGCGCGGTCAGCGCATCGAGCCGCGCGACCACCGCCTCGGGCAACACCAGCGCCGCCGCGCCCAGATTGTCCGCCAGCTGCTCCGGCCGCGACGCCCCCAGGATCACGCTGTCCACCGACTTCGCCAGCAGCCAGGCGAGCGACACCTGCGCCACGCTCGCCCCCAGCTCCCGGGCGATCGCCCGCAGTTCGTCGAGCAGCGCAAAGCCCAGCTCCCGGTCGAACGGCATATAGCCGGTCGCCGCCAGCCGATCCTCCTCCCCGCCCGGCCGGTCGCGATCATATTTGCCTGACAGGAAACCGCCCGCCAGCGGGCTCCACGCCGTCACGCCGATCCCGTAGCGCCCCCGCATCGGCATCAGGTCGCGCTCGATGTCGCGGCCGAGCAGCGAGTAATACATCTGCCCATGCGTAAACTGCGCCCAGCCATTGGCCCGCTGCAGCTCGAGCGCGGCGGCAACCTTCCACGCCGACCAGTTGGAAAAGCCGAGATAGCGCGCCTTGCCCGCCCGCACCACGGCATCAAGCGCCTCCAGCGTCTCCTCCAGCGGCGTCCGCGCATCCTCGTTATGCGCGATATAGACGTCCACCCAGTCCGTCCCGAGCCGGCGCAAACTCTGGTCGATCGCCCAGCCGATATGCCGCCGGGTCAGCCCCGCCTGCACCAGCGGCGCGCCCATCCGCCCCATCACCTTGGTGGCGATCACCACCCCGTCGCGGTGCGGCGCCAGCGCCCGGCCCAGCACTTCCTCGGACTGGCCGCCTGCATAGATATCGGCGGTGTCGAAGAAGTTGATCCCGGCATCGAGCGCCTGCCCGACCAGCGCATCGGCATCCGCCCCGCGCACCTTGGCAAGCCCCTGCATCGGATCGTCCCGGGTCAGCGTCAGCGCGCCGAACGCCAGCCGCGAGACGACCAGCCCGCTATTGCCGAGCAGGGCATATTGCATGGCCTAGCGCTCCCGCTTCACCGAAACTTCCTGCGCGAACACCAGCCGCACCGGCCCGAGCAGCCCGGAATCCAGCAACGGCTCGTCCTTGCCGTAGAAGGTCCAGGGCGTGAACGTCACCCGCCCACCCGCGGGCTTGGCCTCGCCGGCCTTGTACCAGTCGGGCAGCGCAGTGATCTTGCGCGCCATCACCGGCACCTTCTTGCCGTCCGCCGCCACCTTCTCGCCAACCTGCCATTCGGCATCGACGAACTTGCCTTCCTCGGGCAGCGCCGCATCGGCGATCATCCGGTTGGCCCAGAGGTTGGTCACGGCGAGCGAGACGCTGTTCGCCCCCGGCTTCACCACATCGGTGATGTCGACGCGGTAGGGCTCCTTCCACACCACGCCCAGATCCTTGCCGTTTACCGTGACGCCGGACAGCACCTCGACCCGACCCAGATCGAGATACACCCGCCGCCCCTTGCCCAGCGCAGCGGCCGGCACGTCGATATTGCGCTGATAGGTCGCGGTGCCCGAGAAGTGCCGTATCCCGTCATCGGCATGATGGCTGAGCGATTCCAGCCTGGGCAGCACCACGCTCTCCGGCGCCCCGCGTCCCGGCTGGAAACGCACCGTCCACGGCCCCGCCACCGTCACCGGCTGGGGCACCTTCGCGGTGAAGCCACCCCCGCCCTCCAATGTATAACGCCCGCTCGCCCAGGCGAGACCGCGCAGCCCACCCATATCGTCACGCTCCACCGTCACCGGCGTCGCCACGATCGGCGCGACCGGCGGCGCACCTTCCGCTTCGGCGGCGATCTCGTCCGCGCTGAGCGCCCGCGCCACCGTCTTGAGCGGCGTCGAATTGCCCTCGAAGAAATAGCTCACGCCCAGCGGCTGCGGCGCATCGCTGCCCCCGGCGAACACCCGCCGTCCGCTGCGCAGCCCGGTGCGCACCAGCTTGCCGTTCAGATACAGGCTCGGCGTCCCCTGGTCATAGACCAGCGCGACATGCGTCCAGCCCGAGACCGGCGTGCGGCTCACCAGCACCGCCGGCACGCTGTCCGGGCTCGCCCGTTCGATCACCATTGCGCCGTTGCGGCCGATCGCCAGCCCGGCAACCGCCGTGCCTTCGCCATGCAGGTCACGCCCCGAACGCGCGTTGATCAGATAGTTCTTGCCCGTCTCGTTGATCCGCCCCTCGGTCTTCTCGTCGGGCAGCACGCGCAGATCGATGTCGGGCTTGGCCCAGAGCGACAGCGTGAAGCTGCCCTCGGGCGCAGCCGCCCGCACCGCAGCCGGCGCATCAAGCTCGGCCACCCGCTTGCCGTCGCGCGCGATCCAGCCGGTCCGCTGCTCGCCCTTGTCGGGATCGAGCATCACAAAGGTCGATCCGGCCGGCGACAAGTCGAACGTCACCTTCGTGGTCCCCGCATCACTGGCGAACAGCACCGGGCGAGACACCGCTCCCGTCTCAGCGTCCCAGAGCGACGGCGCGGCATCGCCCACACGGAAGCTGCACGTCACCGTCTCGGCGCGGCGCTGGCGATTGGCGACGAAATACATGTCGCTGCCGGCCAGCTTGCGGTGCAGCCACGCCACCTGCCCGTCGGGCGTCCGCGTATCGCACCGCGCATCGGGGCCGACCTTGATCGCCGCCATCGCATCCAGCACGCTGCCCTTGGGGAACACCATCCCCGCGCCGACCTTGCGCGGCGCATCTCCCGCGCCCCACAGCGCCTCGGTCGCCGCGCGGAAATCCGCGTCGCCCGTCATCGTCATCGAATGGACGGGCCGCGGCCCGAGGATCACCGCGCCCTGCTCGACCAGCGCATGCAGCTTGCTCGCCAGTTGCGGCGTCATGCTCGAAAGCGTCGCGGGCAGCACCAGCAGCCGATATTCCGCCCCGTTCGCCAGCACGATCCGCCCGTTCTTCACGCGCGCGCGGGTCAGCAGCACCTCGGCATTGACCAGGTCATATTGATAGCCCGCCGGGATATGCGGCTCGAAATATTGGCCGATCTTCGGGTTGCTGTCCGGCGACACGTCGGGCCGCGCATATTCGGCCTGATAGGGCGTCTCTTCCCCGGTAAAGAACAGCACATCGGCAACATAATTGCCCTGGCGCAGCAGATATTGGCTGCGCGCCAGATACTGCATCCACGGCTTCGCCTGCGCAAACCAGGTGTTGCTGCGGTCGAGGTTGATCCCCCACGGCCCCATCACCATCCCCGGCGCCGCCTTGGGATTGGGCTGGTGGGCATAGCGGTGGAAGATGATCTGGTTGAGCCCCAGCGCGAACATCTGGTCGCCCAGCGCCTTCATCGCATAGGGATAATCCTGCCAGCGGCTGGTCTGCGCCTCGCCGGTGAAGCTCTCCGCCGCGATGACCGGCTTGCCGTACACATGCGCGGCGGACGTCACCATCTTCATCGATCGGTTGTCGGTCCAGGGCGTGCGCGTCCAGAATTCGCTGCTCGGCACTTCGGTCCGCCCCGAAACCTGCAGCGTGTCGAACGCGCCGGGGCCGTAAGGCTCGGCGTAGAAATGCAGGCCGATCGCGTTGGCGTGGCTCTGCATCCGGCCGTAATAATTGTCCGCCATCAGGTCTGAAAGCGTATCGCGGAAATCGAACAGGAAGCGGTCGGACTGGTCGGCATCGCCGACGATCCGCCCGGTCAGCGCCGGTAGCCAGGGCGTGATCGCATAGCCCTTCTGCTTCGCGAAAAACTGCGGCAGCTTCGCCGTCCAGTTCTGCAGCCCGGCCTCGTAGCTGTCGATCATCAGCATATCGAAGGTCTTGCCGAGATACCCGCCCGAAGCCTCGGCCAGCTTGCCGACGCTGCTCTGGAACTGAAAATCCACCGCATCGGGATCGAGCTTGTCGACCTCAAGGCCGCGCCCGGCATCCGATGCCGCGACATTCAGGTGCGCGGTGCTGGTATGGCCCAGCCGCAGCACCGTCCAGCGCCCCGCCGGCGGCGTCCAGCGCAGCGTGCCATCGGCATCGAGCTTGCCGCTCAGGTCGATCACCTTCGCGGGATCGATCGCATCGGCCTTGCGCAAATCGCTCGGGTGCGGCTCCACCGCGGGCGAGGCGCGGAACAGATGCTCACCCTTCAAATCCCAGCCATCGATCCGCGGCGTCGCATGGAACAGCGCCTCGGTAAGCTTCAGCTTGCCCTTGGGTGTGACGCGGAACCAACTGGCGGTGACCGGTGCGAAATTGATCGTGCCGGGCGCCTCGATCCCGCGCTCATGCTGCGCCGGCGCGCTGACCTGGCCGATCCGCGTCCAGCTCTTGCCATCGCTTGAGACTTCGATGCTTGCACTGAACGGCCCGGCATGCGCGTCGCTGTACAAAGTCACCGCCTGCGCGGTGAAGGGCGACTTCATCCTTATGGTCAGCGGCGCATCGGGGGTTGCATCCACGCCGGTGTTCAAGTCCCGGTCGGTCAGCACCGCTGGGGATACCGGGATCGCCGTCCGCATCTCGGCGACTGCGTCGCGGTACACGCTGTCGTCGCCCGCGCTCGCCGGGAAGGCGATCAGCGCGGCGTCGCGATAATAGCCAAGCTTCGTATAGGGTTGGGCCAGCTTCACCGCGACCGGCTTGCCGCCTGCCACGGTCGTCTCAGTCCAGACGAGCTGCTGCATCGATCGCTCGGGGGTGATCCAGGGCCCGCCCGAGGACGACCAGCCCGGCGCGTTGTGCAGCCCCACTTTCATGCCCAGCTGTTCCGCGCGGGCCATCATGTGCGTCATCAGTCCCAGCCACTGTGGACTGAGATAGTCGACCGGCCCCTTGGGCACGTCGCTGCTGCCGTCGAACGCCATCACGCTGCCGATGCCGATTTCCCGCATCGCGCGAAGATCCGCGTCCAGTCCGTCCGAAGTGACGTTGCCGTTCATCCAGTGATAGAAGGTGCCGGGCCGCACCTCGGCAGGCGGATCGCGGAACGCCTCGGGGCTCGGCTTGCCCTGCACCGCTGCGTCCGGAGCCGGCACCTCCTGCGCCATCGCCCCCGCCGCCGGAATCACCAGCGCGCACCCCGCCAGCCACCGTCCGATGCCCGCCATATCTCTCCCTCTTCGCTATTCTTTTGCGGCAGCCTAGCAGCTCGAAACATCATATAAAACGATAAATAGGCTTGGCATGTTGTTCATCTCCCGGCATCACCTTTGCAAACATAACTGTCTGGAGGATGAGGATGGCACGCTGGGCAAAATGGGCTCTGCTGGCAGCAGCATTGGGCAGCGCCGCCCCCGCGCTGGCACAGGCAGGCAGCCTCAACCGCGCCACTGCCTTTGCCGACAAGCCGGCCATCGCGGTCGGCGTCGCCTGGTATCCCGAGCAATGGCCGGAAGCGCGCTGGGACACGGATCTCGCGCTGATGAAAGCCACTGGTTTCAACACGGTACGGGTCGGCGAGTTCGCCTGGAGTCGGATGGAGCCGGAGGAAGGCAAGTTCGATTTCGCCTGGCTAGACCGCGCGATCGCGGCAGCGAAGAAGCATGGCATGATGGTGGTGATCGGCACCCCGACAGCCGCCCCGCCTGCCTGGCTCACCCAGAAATATCCCGAGGTGCTGCGCGTCGACGAGAACGGCACCCGCGCCGGCCATGGCGGCCGCCGCCACTTCTCCTTCGCCAGCGCCCGCTACCGCGACTTCTCCCGCCGCATCGCGGTCGAGATGGCCACGCGCTACGGCAAGGATCCCGCGGTGGTCGGCTGGCAGATCGACAATGAAGTCGGCCCGCCCTCGTTCGACCCCGAATCGGTCGCCGCCTGGCACGCCTTCCTGCAGAAGCGCTACGGCAGCATCGACGAGCTCAACCGCCGCTGGACCACCGAATATTGGAGCCAGCATTACAATGACTTCGGCCAGATCCCGCTGCGCGCCACCGGCCAGCAGAACCCCGGCCTGCTCCTCGATTTCAAGCACTTCACCACCGCGACCTGGACCGACTATGTCCAGAATCAGGTCCGTGCGATCCGCCCGCTGATCGATCCCCGCGCCTTCGTCACCACCAACACGATGTTCTGGAATGCGGGCTTCGACCATTTCGCGATGCACCGCGATCTCGATATCGCCTCCTGGGACAATTACATCCAGCAAGGCCGGCCCGATTGGGTGGCGAACGGCGCCAATCACGATCTCGTCCGCGGCTACAAGCAGCGCAATTTCTGGCTGATGGAAACCCAGCCCGGCCGCGTCGACTGGGCACCGGTCAACCGCCCGCTCGATCCCGGCCAAGTCCGCGAAATGGCATGGCAGGCCGTTGCCCACGGCGCCGACGCAGTACTCTACTGGCAGTGGCGCCCCGCCGCCAACGGCCAGGAGACCTATCACGGCGCGGTGCTCGGCCAGGACGGCAAGCCCAACCCGATCCAGCCCGAAATCGCCCGCACTGCCGCCGATCTCGTCGCCGCTGCACCCCTGCTCGCCGACACCGCGCCCGTGGCCGATGTGGCGATGCTCTTCTCCTATGACAGCCGCTGGGCGATCGATATCCAGCGCCATCACAAGGACTTCGACGCGATCAAGGCGTTCACCGACTTCTACCGCCCGCTGCGCACCCAGGCGCAGGGCGTGCATGTCATCGCCCCGGAAGCTGATCTCGCTCGCTACAAGCTGGTGGTCGCGCCGAACCTGATGGTCCTCACCGAAGCCCAGGCCAAGGCGCTGGAAGCCTATGTACGTGGTGGCGGCAACCTCGTCCTCGGCCCGCGTTCGGGCATGCGCGACGATGCCAATGCGCTCTGGCCGCAGAAGCAGCCCGGGCCGCTCGCCAACCTGCTCGGCGCTGAAATCGCCCAATATTACGCGCTGGACGAGAGCGTCGGCGTGACCGGTGCAGTCGCGGGCGAGGCGACGATCTGGGCCGAAGACATCTCGCCCCTCGCCAAGGACGTGCAGGTCCGCGCCACCTATGCCGACAAAGGCGGCTGGCTCGACGGCAAGCCCGCGATCGTCACCCGCAAGGTCGCCAAGGGCAGCATCACCTATGTCGGTGCCTGGCTCGATCCGGCGGCGATGGCCCAGCTCGCCAGCAGCCTGCTCGCCGATGCGAAGGTGACACCGATCCTCCCCGATGCCGACCCGGATCTCGAGATCGCTGTCCGCGCGGGAGGCGGCAAGCGTGTGCTGATCGCGATCAACCACGGCACGCAGGCCCGTCCGATCACCCTCCCCGCCGATGCGAAACCCGCCGGCGGCGACTGGACGGATGGCCAGATCGCCGCCCATGGCATCGCCTGGTTCACGCTGGGAGAGGCCAAGTGATCAAGCCGCTGACGCTCTCGCTAGCCGCCCTGCTCCTCGCCGGCGCGGCAACCGGCCCCGATCGCTGGGTCCCCGCCTGGTCGGGCCCGCCGATCGGCTATGAACCCGATACGCGCGACGGCAAGGCACTCGGCCGCCCGTTCAAGGCCGAGACGGTCCGCCAGGAACTGCGCGCCGGCATTGCCGGCAAGACGCTGCGGGTGCGCCTCAGCAATGAGCTGGCCGACGAGCCACTCCGCATCGGCGGCGCCTCGATCCTCCGCCTCGATGCCGAAGGCAAACCGGTACCCGGCAGCCTGCGCACGCTTACGTTCAGCGCCGCGCGGGATGTTCGCATCCCCGCCCGAGCGCCGATGCTATCCGATCCGCTCGCCTATCCGGTGGCCGCCCGCGAGCGCCTCGCGGTGTCGCTCTACTTCCCCGACGAAGTGGCGCCGCCCACCCATGCCCAGATGGTCGACATCGCCAGCGGCGACACCACTGCCGAGCTCACCCTCCCCAGCCCCCGCCGCGCCCGCGCCTCGGGCGTGGTCAGCGCGCTGGAGCTGTCGGGCACCACCGCGACCAAGGTACTGGTAACTTTCGGCGATTCGATCACCGAAGGCGCCGGCGCCTCCAAGGCGATGAGCTGGCCCGACCAGCTCGGCCGGATGCTTCCCGCGAGTCCCCAGGGCCGCTGTTGGGCAGTCGCCAATGCCGGGATCAGCGGCAACCGCCTCCTGAGCCAGGGCCGCGGCCCCGGCGCGCTCGCTCGCTTCGATCGCGACGTGCTGTCGGTGCCGGGCGCCACCCATGTCGTGATCCTTGAGGGGATCAACGACATCGGCACGGTGAAGAACCCGGGCAAGGACTGGCAGCCCCCCGCAGCCAGCCTGATCGCCGCCTATGAGCAGTTGCTCACGCGAGCCAAGGCACGCGGCCTCAAGGTAATCTTCGGCACGATGCTCCCCTATCAGGGCGCCGCCTATGCCGATGCGGCGGGCGAACAGCGCCGTCAGGCGGCCAATGCCTGGATCCGCGCCAATGCCGCACGCTTCGACGGGCTGATCGACTTCGACAAGGCAATGGACGAGCCCGGCCAGCCCGGCACGATGCGCCTCGTCGAGCAGATCGGCGACCATCTCCACCCGAACGACGCAGGCTATACCCGCATGGCGAAAACCGCCCTGCCCCAAATCCTGAAGCAGGGCTGCCGGTAGCAGGATCTAAGCTCCTCCCCCATGAGGGGCAGGAGTAGGGTCAGCGCTCCACGCGGATTAGATAGCTCGTCGTAGCCGGCGACCCCACGCGAATCTCCCAGCCCGGCTCGATCATCTTGCCGGCGATCTCCTTGCCGATCGGCCGCGCAGCACCGTCGAGCGGCTGGGCAAACACGCCGATCGCGCCTTCCAGGTCCTTGAGCTGGATCCAGCCGGTCACCGGCTCGATCAGCGTCGGCGCGGTGCCCCAATTGCTCAGCATCCCGCGGCGCTCGTCCCACGTAGCACCCGTGTTCTGCGTCGTGCTCGTCGTGGTGAGCAGCAGCCGGTTCGACAGGTTGATCGGCTTGCCGTCGAGCGACGACAAGGTGAGCGTCGCGAAGCGGTTGTCGATCTCGGCCGAGAGGTTGCGCGTCTGCACCTTGGGATTCTCGCGGACGAAGCCGACCAGCGCCTGGCTGCGCGCGGTATCGACGCTGACGATGCCGTCCTTGCCGTCCGAAGTCTTCCAGCTCAGCTCCTTGGTATCGGAGACGATCGGGTTCGCCGGCGGCAGCGGCGCGGGCAGGCTGGGCTTGCAATCGAGGCACGAGACCCGCGAGCCATGGACCAGCGGGATCATCTTGTCGAAGCCCGGCGTGTAATAGGGCATCTCGGCGCGCGGCAGGCGCGAAGCCTCGCTGATCTGATCGGTCGAATAGGAGCGCGTCAGCACCGTCTTCGCCGCCGACACGTCGCCGCGCAGGAAGATCATCGCGCCCGCCGGCATCTGCGCCATCTTCACCGGATCGAGCGTCATGTCGAAATGGTCGGCGATCGCCGGCTTCCACTCGCCGCTGATCTTGGTCTCGAAGGTGTAGAAGAAGATGCCGTCCCAGTCCTGCAGCGCTGCATAGGAGGCGAGGATCGGGATCATCTCCGATCCATATTCGCTCGGGAACGGGTGGTTGACCTCGCTGACCGTGAACGGCTTGCCGACAGCGGTGCTGCGCGCGAGCTTCTGGATGATCGACAGCTCGGGGCTGTTGACCATCGGCTCGTTGCGCCGCCCATAGATCGCCGGGTGCTGCCAATAGACATGCGCATCGACGATGTCGCCCTTGAGCGCGGTGCGCATCAGTGGCTGGTTGGCGATGAAATAGGTATGATCTGCCATCGGGACGACCGGCGACTTCACGCCCAGCTCGTCCTTCAGATAGTGCTTCATGTCGGCGTGGAAATCGATCTCGACCTGGGTCAGGAAGGCAAGCTCGGCATCAAGACGCAGCCGCGGTGCATCGGGATGATCCCCACGCCGCATGAACGGCACCGGCTTGTCCGCCGTCACGCCCGCCATCCGGTGCAGCTCGGCGACCTGCGCCGGCGTGCGGTTCTTGGCGAGCCAGGCGTTGTACTTGTCGACAAGCAGCGCCTGGTAATGCGGCGTCATGTCGAGCTGATAGTTCGCCCCGCCCTTCACCCGCTCGCCGCGCAGCCAGTTGCGCATCCAGAATTCGAGCACCGAATTCTCGTTGACCACCTCGACGGTCATCACTGCCGGATCATCGGCATAGCGCAGCCCGGTATATTGGTTGGTGTGGCCGAGCAGCTGCTTGGCATATTCCTTCTGCAGCGCGACTAGCTCGGGGCCGAAATAGGTGAAGGCCTTGGCGTTGTTGATCAGATCGACATCGGGCACCCCGTCACCGGACTTGAAGACTCGGCCGACATTCAGGTTGAAGTTGACGTAGATGCCGTTCTTCTTGAGCTGCGCGAACCAGTAATCGAGCCGCTCCATCCGCTCGGGATTGATCTCGCGGCTATTGTCCACATCGCCGCGGATCAGGCCGCGCGGGCCGTGCGTGACCGGTCCGTTCGTGCCTTCGTTGCGCATCTGGTCCTGCGTGTCCGGCCGGTCGAGGAAGTGCATGCGGACGCAGTTCACCCCCAGCCGCGCCAGCGCATTGGCATAGGTCTCGGCATCCTTGTGCGAGGGGATTTCCTCGCCGCCGATCGTCCAGCCGGTCAGGTTCACGCCCCAGCAGCGGAAGCGCTTGCCGTCCCCACGATAGAGATGGCCATCGCGTGCCTGAATGAAGCCGTACTTGCCCGCCGGCCCGTCGAGCAGGAAGCGGGCATCGGCGCCGGAATCGACGCGTGCCTCGTGATCCACCGTGAAGGGCTGCATCGGAATGTCCTGCGCCAAGGCAGGCGTGGAGAGCGCCGTCCCCGCAAGCGCGGCGACGGTGAACAGGCAGGCGAACCGCTTCATGATATCTTCCCCTGAGTGTCGGCCAGCCGGTGCCTCGCGGGCCCGGCCGTGCCTTTCGTTGATTCAGCGCGTGCGGATGCGGAGCGCGTAAGGATAGGCCCCGTCGCCCACCGCCGGCAGCGTGATGCGCAGCCCCTTGGGTGTCTGCTCCCACTCGACCTTGCCGCCATCGAGCAGCGCGATGCTCTTGATCGGCGCGGTCAGATAGGGCGTGCCGGCGTAGAGCGTCTTGATCAGAACCGCTCCGTCCTTCGGCCGCTCGAGCCCGAGCGCATAGACATTGTCGCCCTTGGTGGTGAAACGGATATCGGCAGGCGTGTAGCCCTTCACCGCCGATTCCTCGACCTGCCCGCCGACGCGGACCTGGCCCGACTTGGTCGGCCCCTCGCCGAAGAACTGGAACGGACGCGTGCCGTAGATCGCCTCGCCATTGACCTTCAGCCAGCCGCCCATGCCCTGCAACACCTGGGTGATTTCGTCGGGCATCGTGCCGTCGGCCTTGGGGCCGACATTGAGCAGCAAATTGCCGTTCTTGCTGACGATGTCGATCAGGTCGGAGATCAGCGACTGCGCGGTGCGGTAGCTGTCGTTCTTCGCGTAACCCCAGCTATGGACGCTGATCGACGTGTCGGACTGCCAGGGCGTCAGCTTGAGCGCATCGGTCTTGCCGCGTTCCATGTCGAACAGCGCGCTGCCCTCGGCGAACTGGCCGCCCTTGTACGCAATGATGCCCTGCCCGCCCCAACCGGCAGAGCGGTTGTAATAATAGGCTGCCGTGTCGCGCATCAGCGGCTCGAACGAAGGCGCAGCCGTCCACCAGTCGAAATAGATCAGCTCGGGCTTGTACTTGTCGACCAGCTCCGCGGTACGGGCCATCCAGTCGTTGAGGAACGCCTTGTTCGGCGGCATCCAGGTCTGGAGCTGGTTGCCGTCGGGCCAGCTCTCGGGCTTGTCCGCCGGCAGCCCCATCGGCGCTGCCGGGCCGTACAGCCCGTCATTCTTCGGATTGTTCACATCGGAATCGAAGGTGCGGCCCATATAATACCACCACCAATGCTCGGCGCGGTGCGAGGACAGGCCGAAATGCATCCCCGCCGCGCGCGCCGCCTTGGCGATCTCGCCGGTGGTGTCGCGCTTGGGCCCCATCTTCGAGGAGTCCCATTCGGTGAAGTCGGACTGGTACATCGCAAAGCCATCGCAATGCTCGGCGACCGGCACGACATATTTGGCGCCGGCGTCCTGGAAGAGCTTCACCCAGGCGGTGGGGTCGAACTTCTCCGCCTTGAACTGCGGAATGAAGTCCTTGTAGCCGAATTTGGACTGCGGGCCGTAGGTCTCGACATGATGCTTGTACGCGGCGTTGCCGGGCACATACATATTGCGCGAATACCATTCATTGGCGAAGGCCGGCACCGAGTACGGCCCCCAATGGATGAAGATGCCGAACTTGGCGTCACGGAACCATTCGGGCGTGCGATACTTGCCGCGCAGCGCATCCCAGTCGGACTTGAACGGTCCCCTGGCGATCCCCGCCTTCACCTGCTTCAGCTTGGCATCGACCTTGGCCTCATAGCCCGGCACCTGCGCCGCCGCAGGCACCGCCATCGCCAGCGCGGCCATCGCCACCGATGCGCGAAAGACGCGCTTGCCCGATATCATCCTGGTCTTCTCCATGATCCTGTTGGTCACCGCTTCCACGCGGTGATGCGAACTTCCGCGCCTTCATCGACTGCCGTGGCAGTGCCGAAGGCGATGATGCCGACGCCTTCGATCCGCACCCGGTTGTCGAGGTCGTCGCGGCCTTCATTGCCCTTCGAGCTGGTCAGCGACACGATCCGCGACTGGATCGGGATCACCTTGTCGCCGATGCGGATCCGGTCGAACGCGAAGTCGAGGATCGCATGATCTGCGCGTACCACCTTGCCCTCGATCACTGCCCCACGCAGCTCGCGCGGATCGATCAGCACGCCGCTGACCGGATCGCCCGGCTTGCTCGCGGTGCTGCTGATCGACGTGTTCATCTTGACCAGCATGCTGCTGTTCATCGGCGAGACGTTCTCGGGGCCGCCACCCCCGTCCTGCGCAAAGGCGGCGGGCGAGAGCAGCAGCGCTCCGAGCGTGAGTAGAAGCTTGTTCATTGGCTTGATCCCCTCTGCTCAGCGCTTGCCGGTCTTGCGGACCAGCACGGTCCAGTCACCAGCGGCACCCTTCGGCGCGGTGCCGAGTGCGACAGCGCTGCCGCCCTGCACGGTCCGTACGCTGCCGTTCTGCAGCGCGCCGCCGGTCCGCGGGTTGTACCATTTGACTTCGAACGGCCCCGTCGCCGCCGACAGGTCCAGCGTCGTCGTGCCGCCCTCGGGCAGATAGACCGCATAGACCGCACCAGGCTTGGCCAGCACATAGTCATCGGTCGCCGGGGTCAGCGCATCGGCATGCTTCATCTCGGTCACCGGCAGATAGGTGCTGACGAAATCATGCGCGTGGCGGATCAGATCGAACAGCTGATCGCGGCTGCGGAAATCCTCCATGTTCAGATCGCCGATCGGATCGGTGAAGAAGAACATCGTGCCGGTGCCGCCGGCCATGTAATGGCCCCAGATCGCCAGCTTGCGCACCTTGTCGTGCCCGGGATCCTCGATGTCGGTACGCACGCCCGGGTTCATCTCGATCAGCTGGACCAGCCACGGATGTCCGGCAGCCGACGACTTGTCGAGCCACTTGATCGTTTCGGAATGGGTGTTCTCGGGATCGTGCTGGAGCGCGGTAGCATCGAAATTCTTGAAGCCGAGCAGCCGACCATAGGTCTTGTCGTCCGGGATCAGCTCCGCCTTCCACTGGACATACTGAATCGGGTGCTTCCAGGGATCGATCGCCTTGATGTAGTTGGAGATTTCTTCGATGTCCCGCGTGGTGAAATAGCGGAACCGGTCCATCTCCTCGTCGAGATCCCAGATCACCCCGCGATGATGCGCGAAGCGCGCGATCAGCTCCCGATAATAGATCCGGCGCTCCACTCCGAGCTTGCCGAGCGTCTGCTCGCCTTCCTCTTCCTGGGTGATCAGCATGACCTGCATGCCGAGCTTGTCCATGTGCGAGAACACGATCTCCCACTGGGCCAGCTTCGAGACGTCGTAGCGGGTATGCGCGTCGTAGGAGATCCATGGGTTGATATCCATGGCATCGCCGTAGTTGTTCATCGTCAGCGTGTAGAAGGAGTTCATCCCCTTCGACGCGAGATAGTTCAGCGCGCCGATGATCCCCTTACCCTTGCCGCCCTGCCAGGTGGGGTCACCGGCCTTCCAGTCGCGGACGTGCGGGTCGTAATGGTGGAGCTGATCCTCGGTCGCGAAGCCCTTCTCGCCGCGATAATCCCTGGTGTTGTCGAACTGGTAGTAAGCGAGGAAATTCTCCGGGCTCTGCGACCCCGCCATCACGAAATATTTCCCGCTGCCGGAGTAGCGCAGGAAGTGCTGGCCGACATATTGGAGCATACCGTTATCGAGCTTGTTGCGGCCCGACTTGTCCGCAGCCGCAATCTCGAGCGTGCCCTTCTCGCCATCGATCGATACGCCGGTTCCAGCGCCAGGATCCTGACTCGCAGCCACGTCCTTGCCGGTGCGGAACGAGACCTGATAGGTCCAGGTGCCCGCTTCTTCGGGCACGAAATGGACGCGCCAGACGCTGCCTTCGGTTGCGCTGGTCTCGGCGGCATTGCCGTCCGCAGCGAAATAGCCGGGCACGACATAGGTCTTGTTGCCGTTGGTGAAAGTGACGTTCAGCCGATAGTCGCTGAAGGGATTGGTTTCGGCGGTCTCGCTGGTCTTGGGCCCGGCAAAGCTGAGCTGGACATCGCGCCATTGCTGGAGCGTGCCTTCCACCGTCGCCGCCGAAGCGGCAACGCTACCGCCACCGATACCAGCCAGCGTTACGACGAATTTCAAGCAGACAAGCAGCGGCCTCCACCGCCATTGGGCGTGTGCCATCATCCCTCTCCCTGTTCGCGCGGCAGCCCGCATGAGAGCATTCTTCGGCGCCCGCTCTTCGCTGGGCACCGGCTCTCACATCACCGCTTCAATAATATTCTAATATGATTATTCAGAGAAGCTATTTCTGCAGTTTTGCCGAGTCAAACTTTTTGATCGCTCACCACGGCTTCGAACGCGCCACTGCGAGCCCGCGCACGTCGTTCGGCCACTTGCCGCTTACCGCGCAATAGAAGTGGTAGAGCGCGCCGTCGTGGTAGATCACCGCCGGCTTGTGCGCATATCGCTCATCGATCGTGCCGGGCGCGCCGACATCAATCAGCACCTCGTCCGCCTTGGTGAACTTGGTCGGGCTGTCACCGAACGCGAACAGGTCGCGCGCGTAGCCGTCCTTGGCGAGCCCGAAATAGAACATGCCCCATTGCCCGCGATGCGAGACCACCACCGGATCGCTGGCGAAGCGGAAATCGGGCGAACCCTCAGGCCCGTTGCGGATCAGCGGGTTGGCCGGGTGCCGCGTCCAGGTCTTGAGATCCTTCGAGATCGCAAGGCCGGTCTGCTCCTTCCACGGCGTGCCGGTGGTCTTGGCGTTGTAGTAGAGATGGAAGGTGTCGCCGATCTTGACGAGATAGGGCTTGTAGAGCCCACCCCGTTCCCATTCGGCGCCATCCTCGGCACGCAGGATCACCGGGCCGCGCTCCCAGTGGAGCAGGTCATCGCTCCAGGCCAGCCCGATCACCGCCGCGCCTTCCTCGTAACCGGCATTGGGATAGGCGTGCCAAGCGGCGACATAACGCCCGCCGACCTTCACCAGCCGCGCCGGCGATTGCAGCTCATTCTCGCGCAGGATCGAGGCACAGGCGATATTGAAGCGCGTGATCGAATCGCTCGGGTCGCGCGCCAGGATCACGCCCTTGCGGGTCCAGTCGACCAGGTTGGTCGATTCACATATGCCGGTCTGGTAGCCGGTGCCGTCGAAGCCGACATAGGTCAGGTAGAATTTGCCGTTCGCCGAAAAGACGAACGGGCAATCGACCGCCTTCTCGTCGAAGCTGCCGGGCACGCCCGATCCGCCAAGGATCAGCTTGGGATATTTGTACGGCGTCCGATAGGGCGCGAGGCGATCGCGCGTGCCTGCCCTTGCGGCTCCCGAAAGCAGCAACGCACCCGCGCCGCTCCCAAGCAGTGCGCGCCGGTTCATGCTCATATGCCCCAGCCTCCGTCGATCACATGCGCCTGGCCCGTGGTGTAAGTCGCGCCGGCAAGATAGACGACCAGCTCGGCGATCTCCTCCGGTGTACCGAGCCGGCCGATCGGCTGGCGCGCGACAAAGGCCGCACGCGTGGCTTCATAGTCCCCGCCGGCGCCGAGACGCTCCTGCAGCGAGGGCGTATCGACCGTGCCAGGGCAAATCGCAGTGACGCGGATATTCTTACCGACGAAATCGGCAGCGATCGACTTGGTGAGGCCGAGCACCGCCGCCTTGGTCACCGAATAGGCGAAGCGATTGGGCACTCCCTTCACGCTCGACGCGATCGACGACATGTTGATGATCGCGCCGCCACCGCGCGCAGCCATGCCGGGCAGCACCGCCTGGCAGGTATGAACCTGCGCCATCACGTTCAGCCGCCAGGCAAAGTCGAGATCGGCATCGCTGGTCTCCAGCGCCGTACCGCCGTGAACAACGCCAGCGCAGTTGAACAGGATGTTTATCGCCTCGCCGGCAAGCGCCGCCACTGCGTCGGGATCGAGCACGTCGAGGCGGCGCGTCTCGATGCGGTCGCTGGCAAGCCCTTCCAGCTTCGTTTCGTCAATATCGGTGGCGATGACGCGGGCGCCGGCAGCGGCGAGCGCCAGCACGGCTGCCCGGCCGATGCCCTGGGCGGCGGCGGTCACGAGCGCGGTCTTTCCGGTAAGATCGGTCACAATAGGGTCCTTCAGGGTCTGGGAATGGACATGCCGGACTGATCGCCCGAGCGATAAGCGGCCTCGACAAGCGCCATGGTGCGCCACGCGTCCTCGACATGGGTGGAAAGCACCGCGTCCTCGCCCGCGGCGAAGCGCTGGAGATTTGCCATCGGGCCGATGAACGCGTCGGGGAACCAAGCCCCAGCCAGCGGCACCTGCTCCCAATCCTTGCCGCGCTCGGCGAGCCACAGCGCATCGGGCTCGCCCGCCGGATAATCGAGCAGCACGCCCAGCGTGGCGACCGCGGCGCCGGCCAGGCCTTCCACCCGGAAGCTCGCATCCTGGAAGCGTCGGCCGAAATCATGCTGGTGGTTGATCGACAACAGGCAGCGCAGCGTCGGGCCATAGTCGAGGATCATCGACGTGCGCGTATCCGCAAGCTCCCCGGAGGGATGATCGAAGCTGCGCGCGAACACGCTTTCCGGCTCGCCCACCAGCGCGCGGATCGCATCGAGATAATGGATCGAGTGGCTGACGATCTCGACGCGCGGATTGGACTTGAGATGCGGGAACAGATGCCAGGGCGTGGCAAGGTTGATCCGCACCTCGATCTCGGTGAGCGTGCCCAGTCTGCCCTGTCGGACCGCATCCCTTATCGCCAGCATCATCGCCGAGTAACGCAGCTGGAAATTGACCGAGGCGATCAGCCCCCGCGCCCGGCAGGTGTCGCGGATCGCCGTCGCGGCCGCCAGGTCGAGTCCCATCGGCTTCTGGAGCAGCACCGTCGCGCCCTCGGGCAGCTTTTCAAGGATCGCTTGGTGCGCCACCGGCGGTGCAGCGATGTCGAAGACCGCATCGGCCGCCACCGCTTCCTCGAGGGAGGCGAATACCTCCGGCACGTCCCATTGCTTCGCCAGCGCCGCGGCACGCGACGTGTCGAGATCGTAGAGCCCCGCCACGGTGAAGCCGGCCTTGCGATAGGCGGGCAGATGGGCATCGGCAACGATGCCGCCGGCGCCGAGGATGACGATCGGACGGGGGGCCGAGGGCATCGGCCAGCTTTGCTGGAGCATAAGGGTCATGCGATTGCGCGGCGCTGGGCTTCGGCGAGCAGCGCGGACGTGGGGTGGTCGCTTGTCACCGCCGCGGTCATCAGATCGTCGACAATATGGCTGATCCGCGCGAGATCGGGGGTGATCGGCATCGAACGGGCATGCTCATGCAGCCATTCGAGCCGGTGATAATAGGGCAGACGCGCGTTGATCTCCGGATCGCGCCAGGTCGAGCGCCGCACGCCGATCGCGCCTTCGCTGGTAGTCAGCCGGTCCATCGGCGCCGTCGCGCAGTGGCGGAGGAAATCCCAGGCCAGCGGCTTGTTGGCCGAGCCAGACCCGATCGCCAGCACCCAGAAGACGTTGAGCGACACGTTCCCGGGCAAAGGCGCCACATCGACCAGCCCGCGCACAAAACTCTCCGGCGCGGTATCGGCATAGGCCGCAAAGCCGAACCAATTGGCCATCAGCGCGACCTTGCCCGCAGCAAACAACCCGCCCGAGGCGACGCTGTCCAGGGACCGGCAATCGGGCGCAATCGCACTGGTGTCACGCGCCAGCATGCGCAGAAAATCGAGCGCTTCATGCGCCTGGGGCGACGCGAGATCGGGTCTCCCGAGACGGTCAAACACCTCGCCGCCGCGCGACCAGACATGGATGCAGAAATCGTAGAAGCTGTTGTGCCCGTCCGGATAGAGCGCGAGCACCGTGCCGTAGAGATCCTCCGCCGGCGCATGATGCGCCTGCGCCAGCGCATGGAATTCCGCCCAGGTCGTGGGCGGCGCGGCGATCAGATCCTTGCGATAGACGAGGCATTCGGGCCCGTCATGATAAGGCATCGCCCATAGCCCGCCGCCGAAATGCTGGAGGCCGGTGAGCGACGGACTCCAGGCATCGGGCCAGTCGGGGATCGGCGCGCGCGCCTGATGCGGTGCGAGATCCTCGAGCAGGCCATCGGCGACCGCTTCGGCCAGCCAATCGGTGTTGAGAAAGGCGATGTCCCATTCGCCACTAGCCAGCCCGCGCCCGGCAATCGCGCTTTCGTGGAGCGGATTGAGGTCCATCGCCACGGCTTCGAGCACGGCGTCCCGCCCGCTCACCCGCAGGAAATCGTCGAACTGCTTGCGGATCGCGCTTTCAAAGGGGCCGAAGCGACGGACGGCGATGCGCAGCCGGCTCATTGTGCCGCCCCTTGGCGCTTGCCACCAACCGTGTAGATCGCGGCAGCGGCGATCACCACCACCCCCTCGATCAACCCCTGATAGCTGGCGCCGAGATCGAGCACGTTGAAGCCATTGGTGAGGGTGAACAGCAGCAGTGCGCCGGCCACCGTCTTGAGCACGCTCCCCGCCCCGCCGAACAGCGAGGTGCCGCCAAGGATCGCCGAGGCGATGACGGTGAGCTCGGCACCCTGGAGTGCAGTGGGGTTGATCGCGCCGAGCCGGCAACCGAACAGCACCCCGGCAAAGCCCGCCGCCGCGCTCGACAGGATGAAGGCGCCAAGCTTGTAGGCATGGACGTTGACACCCGACAGCCGCGCGGCCTCGGCATTGCCGCCCACGGCATAGATGCGGCGGCCGACCACGGTGAAGCGCAGCACCGCCCAGACCAGCGCCGTGAACAGCGCGAGATAGACGACGGGTGCCGCCACCGCGAAGCCCCGGCCCGCCAGCAGGGCGAGGCCCGCGACCACGATACCGCCAAGCCCCGGCGCGATCCGGCGGCGGAACGCGGCAAAGGCAAGCAGCACGGCGGCCAACGCGAGCAGCGGCCAGAACAGCGGCACGCGAGTGCTTTCAAAGGCCAGCATCTGCTGGAGCACTTCGGGTTGCTCGACCATCAGCGAGCGGCCATCGGTGAGCACCAGCACCAGCCCGCGTACCGCCGTGAGCGTGCCGAGCGTAACGATGAAGGCGTTGATGCCGACGAACTGGACGATCACGCCGTTGAACAGGCCGACCGACACTGCCGTGACGATCGCGGCAAGTGCGGCCAGCGGAAAGCCGATGCTCGGCGCAAGCCCGACCAGCACCGCCGCCGCCAGCGCCGCGACTGAAGCGACCGAAAGATCGAAGGCGCCGGTGATCAGCATCACCGTCATCGCCACGCCCATGATCCCGACCAGCGAGGCCTGATAGGCGATGTTGCCGAGATTCTGCGCCGAGAGATACGCCGGGAGCCCGCGCGAATGGGCGATGCCGGCAAGCAGCGCGAGCAGGATCAGCAGCGCGTAGTAAATGCCGGCCTTGCGCAGCCCGAGGCCGGCGCGCCAGTCTGTCGTCTGCATCATGCAGCCATTCCTGTGCTTGGAAAATTGCCACTGGCGCGCTGGATCAGCGCCGCCTCATCGGTGGTTTCGGGATCGACTTCGGCGATCACCAGACCGTCGCGCATCACCAGGATGCGATCGCAGATGCCGATCAACTCTTCGAACTCGGAGCTGACCAGCAGCACCGGCAGACCGTCATCGGCGAGGTCGCGGATCAGCCGGAGAATGTCGGTGCGCGCACCGATATCGATGCCGGCGGTGGGCTCGTCGAGCAGCAACAGCCGGGTTTCGGGGGTGAGCCATTTGGCGATCACCACCTTCTGGGCATTGCCACCCGACAGCTCGCCTACCGGCGCATCGGGGCCCTGTACCTTGATCGCCAGCCGTTCGATCGCTGCTTGTGCCGCCTCGGTTTCGCGCATGGGAGATTGGAAGAAGCCGGTGCGCGGGAGGGCGATATTCTCGGCGACACTCATGCCGGCGACGAACCCCTGGGTCGCCCGATCTTCGGGCACCAGCGCGATGCCGGCCGCCACGGCTTCCTCGGGCGTGCGCCCGATTGGCTTGCCGTGGAGCAGCACTGTGCCACGCGCGGCGGGATCGGCGCCGAAGATCGCATGGAGCAATTCGCTGCGGCCGGAACCGAGCATGCCGGCGATGCCGACGATCTCGCCGGCCGCGACGGTGAGGCTGGTGGGGGCGAGCTTGCCCGGCGAGCCGAGGTCGCGGAGTTCAAGCGCAATGTCGCCCAGCGGGTTTGCGCGTGCGCTGCGTTCGAGCGCCGCTACCGAACGCCCCGCAATCGCTTCCGCAATCGCCGCTTCGTTCAGCGTCGCGGTCTGCGCATGCAGCACTGCGCGGCCATCGCGCAGCACGGTGACTTCGTCGGTGAGCGACAGGATCTCGTCGAGGAAATGCGAGACGAACAGCACCGCATGGCCCTGTGCCGCGAGCAGGCGGACCACGGCATAGACGCGCTCGCGCTCATGCTCGGCAAGCGAGGCGGTCGGCTCGTCCATGATCAGCAACGCCGGATCGGCCATCAGCCCTTGGGCGATCGCGACCATCTGGCGCGTGCCGATCGGCAGATCGCCGACCAGCGCATCGAGATCGAAGGGATTGCCGAGTAGCCCGGCGACTTCGGCGGCGCGGGCGCGCCCTGCCCGATCGGACCGCCAGCCGCCAGCGCGCTCGAGCAGCATGTTCTCGACCACCGACAGCGTCGGCACCAGCGGGATATGCTGATAGATCGTCGCGACGCCCGCCGCCCGGGCCGCGCGCGGACTGGTCCAATGCGCGGGCTCGCCCCTCCAATGGATCGCGCCGCCGCTTGCCGGGATCGCGCCGGCCAGCACCTTGATCAGCGTCGACTTGCCCGCGCCATTGGCGCCGAGCAGCCCGTGGACGCGGCCGGCATGCAAAGTGAAATCGACCCCGCGCAGCGCGGCGGTGCCGTTCGGCCAGACCTTCTCGACGCCGGCCAGTTGGAGGAGCGGCGCGGCTACCATTGGCCGACGCATTCGCCGACGGTCGCCCGGGTCACCGCCGGGATCGGATAGGTGCGGAAGCGCGAGGCGCCTTGGGCTTTTACGTACAGCGCTTCGAAGGCGAGCGCGCCCAGCGCCTCGGGCTTGAAGCAGACGGTGCCGTCCACCGCGCCGGCCTTGATCGAGGCGATGGCCAGCTTCGATCCGCCGACGCCGATCAGCCGGGCGGAGGATCCCGCCGCGCGCACCGCGCGAGCGCAGCCGATCACCATGTCGTCGGCCTCGTTGTAGAACAGGTCGATATCGGGCTGGGCGGCGAGGATGTTCTGGCAGGCCGCCTCCCCGCCCTGGCTGGTCCAGTTGCCCGGCTGCGAAGCGACGATGCGGTAGCGCAGCCCGGCGGCATCGAGCGCGAGGCGGAAGCCACGGGCGCGCTGCTCGACTTCGGGGAAGCCCGCGGCACCCTCGATGATCGCGATCCGGGCGGGGCGGTCGCGCGGCAGCCAGGTTGCGGCGAGCGTGCCCGCCGCGCGCCCGGCGGCGACTTCGTCCTGCGAGGCGAGCGCGACGAGGCCGGGATAGACATTGTCGATCGCGCGAGTGCGCGGATCGCCGACCAGCGCCGCCACTGCCGCGATCGGCACGCCCTGCGCATTGGCGCGGCGGACCCAGCCCTGCGCGACGACCGAGTCGATCGGCATCACTGCGACGCCGGCGACCTTCTGGGCGATCAGGTCGTCGATGTCGTTGGCCTGTTTCTGGACGTCGCCCTTGGCATCGAGCACCACGGCGCGGGCACCGGCCTTGGCGGCGGCATCGCTGAAGCCCTTGGCAATGGCGGCGGCGAAGGGATAGCTGAGCCCGACGGTGGACAGGCCATAGCGCGGGCCGCTGCCTGCCGTGCTCGCCACCGCGCCATTAGCCGCGCGCGCGGCACCCCGCACGCCGGCGAGCGACGCCGCCGCTATCGCGACGACGCAGAGCGCGAGGACCAGGGGGATCGGGCGCAGCCGCATCGTGCTCAGGCCAGATCGCGCCGGGCGACGAGATAGAGATGCTCGCAGGCCAGCACGGTCTCGCCGCGCTGGTTGCGGATATCGACCGCCTCGGTGACGACGCCGTGGGTGGTGCGCTTGGGGTGGTCGCGCTTGTCGGCGATGCGGGTGATGGTCGTGATCGTGTCGCCGATATGGACCGGACGGATGAAGCGCAGCCGATCATAGCCATAGGACATGGCGTGCGGATTGATCACCGTGGCGGTGAGCCCGATGCCGATCGCGAAGATCATCGTGCCGTGCGCGATCCGCTGGCCGATCTCCTGGGTGCTGCACCATTCGGCATCCATGTGATGCGGGAAGAAATCGCCGGTATGGCCGGCATGGACGACGAAATCGGTCTCGGTGATCGTGCGGCCGAAGCTCGTCCGGGTGGCGCCGATCTCATAGTCCTCGAAATATTGCTCGATGATCATGCGGACTCCCGGTCGATTGCGGTGCGGTCGGCGCCGAGGCGGGGCGCGGCGCGCGGCGAAGTGAGGATGCTGCCGTCGATACGGATCGGGCAGCGGGTGAGCGTGAGTTCGGCGCCGTCGGGGGAGCGGACGGTCTGGGTGGCGTGGAGCGCGGCGAAGGCGGGTTCGGCGCGGAGCCTTGGCCAGTCGAGCACGGGCGCGGCCCAGATTCCGGCGGGTTCGAGCAGGGCGAGCCAGTCAGCGGTGGTGCGGGTGCGCAGGTGGTCGCGGAGTTGGGCCTTGATCGCGTCGCGCTCGGCAAACCAGCTTGTCGGCGGGAAGCCGATCAGGGTTTCGAGGCCGATTATGGTGCCGAGCTTGTCGACCGGGGCCATTGCGAGCGCGAGCCAGCCGTCCTGGGTCTGGTAAATGCCATAGGGCGCGGCGAGATAGACATTGCCGTTCGCGATGCTGCTGCGCGGGGGCATGGCTTCGTCGCGGTTGAGATGGACCGAGAGATGCTCGAACTGGAGGTCGATCGCGGTCTCGATCAGGCTGACATCGACGCGGCCGCCCTGCCCCGTCGTGCCGCGGCGGACGAGCAGCGCGAGGATGCCCTGGGCGAGCTGGGCGCCGGCCATCATGTCGGTGATCGAGAGGCCGGCGGGGACTGGCGGGCCGCTGCCCTCGCCCGAGAGCCAGGCGATGCCGGAGAGCGACTGGACGAGCAGGTCCTGCCCCGGCTTGTCGCGCCAGGGGCCGTCGGGGCCATAGCCGCTGACGCCGGCATAGATCAGGCGGGGGTTTAGCGCCGAGACATCGGCCCAGCCGAGGCCGAGCCGCTCCATGATGCCGGGGCGGAAATTGTGGATCAGCACATCGGCGCGAGCGATCAGGCGGCGGACGGCTTCGAGGTCTTCGGGCTGCTTGAGGTCGGCGGCGTAGCTCTGCTTGCCGCGATTGATCGCGTGAAACAGCGCACTGTCCTGATCGAACGCCATGTCGGCCAGGAACAGGCCGCGACTCGCATCGCCGCCTTCGCGCCGCTCGACCTTGATGACGCGCGCGCCGAGGTCGGCAAGGCGCAGCGCGCAGGACGGGCCGGCGAGGAACTGGCTGAAATCCAGCACCGTAACTCCAACCAGCGGCGCTGGTGCGCTCACGGCTGCGCTGTGGTCACCCTCTCCCACAATCCACTCCGATTAATATTCTAATATGATTATTGCCCTGACGCTATTGTCGCGGCTATGCCGAGTCAAACGATTTCCCGGCAAAGCGGGAAGGAACGGGAGAGAGCGCCGTGCGCGGCATGACCTGGGACCATTCGCGTGGGGCGGATCCGCTGGTGGCGGCGGCTTCGGTGTGGGAAGCGCGCACCGGGCAGGCGATCGCCTGGGACCGGCGCTCGCTGCAGGATTTCGAGAGCTGGCCGGTGGAGGAACTGGCGCGGCGCTATGACCTGATCGTGATCGATCATCCGCATGTCGGCCAGGTGGCGGAGAGCGGGTGCCTGGTGGCGCTGGACGACGTGGGCGGGCTGGCGGAGATCGCGGGCGGGTCGGTCGGTGGCTCCTACGAGAGCTATGCGTGGGGCGGGCATCAATGGGCCTTGCCGATCGACGCGGCGGCGCAGGTCCAGGCCTGGGTACCCGGGCGGATCGCGGGACCGGTGATGCGGTGGGAGGAACTGACGGCGCTGGTCGCTAAGGGTCGCGCGTCGCTACCGCTACGACCGCCGCATAGTTTGATGAGCCTGTTCACCTTGTGCGGGCTTGCCGGTGTCGAACTGGGCGGCGAGATGCTGTTCCCGGCGGAGGCGGCGCAGGCCTATGATCTGCTTGCGGCTTTGGCGGATCCGGCGGCGTTCGGGATGGACCCGATCGCGATGTTCGAGGCGATGGCCTCCACCGATAGCAAGCTCGCGGTGGTGCCGCTGATCTATGGCTATGTGAACTACGCCCTGCCCGGCTACCGCGACACGAGCATCCGTTTCGCCGACATCCCGGTGCTGGACCACGGCCCGCGCGGATCGGCGCTGGGGGGTACGGGCATTGCCGTCTCCGCTTATGCGCAGGACCGGGCGGGTGCGGTTGCGTTCGCTGCCTGGGTGGCCAGCGGGGCGGTGCAGCGCGAGCTGATCGCGCCGCATGGCGGGCAGCCGGGGCATGCCGATGCGTGGGACGACGATGCCGCCAATGCGGCGACCGGGGACTTCTACCGCGCTACCCGGGCCACGCTGGACCATGCCTGGGTCCGGCCGCGACATGCGGGATATATGGCGTTCCAGCATGCCGCCTCCGAGCGACTTAACGAGGGGCTGCGCGCGGGCGAGGATGGTGCCTCCGCTATCGCGGCTCTCAACCGGCTCTACCGATGCTGAACGGCCTGCTCGTCATCGACATGGCGCAGTTCCTGTCGGGGCCATCGGCGGCGCTTCGGCTGGGGGATCTCGGCGCGCGCGTCATCAAGGTCGAGCGGCCGGGGAGCGGCGACATCTGCCGCTCGCTCTACCTCAGCGACACCGACATCGCCGGCGATTCGACGCTGTTCCACGCGATCAACCGCAACAAGCAGAGCCTCGCCGCCGACCTGAAGGACCCGCGCGAGGCGGCGCGCATCCACAAGCTGATCGCTAACGCCGATGTGGTGATCCAGAACTTCCGCCCCGGCGTTGCTGAGCGGCTCGGTTTCGGGCCGGCGGCACTGCGCGCGCGGAACCCGCGGCTGATTGTCGGCAGCATCTCGGGCTATGGCGAAAACGGCCCCTGGGCCACCCTCCCCGGGCAGGACCTGCTCGCCCAGGCCCTGTCCGGCGCGATGTGGCTGAGCGGCGACGCGCAGGACGGCCCGGTACCGTTCGGCCTGTCGGTGGCCGATATGCTCGCCGGGCATGTGCTGGTCGAGGGCATCCTCGCCGCGCTCGTCCGGCGCGGGATCTCGGGCGAAGGCGCGCATGTCGAGACCAGCCTGCTCGAGGCACTGATCGACCTGCAGTTCGAAGTGCTCACCACCCATCTGAACGATGGCGGCCGCCTGCCCCGCCGCGCGGCGGTGGACAATGCCCATGCCTATCTCGCTGCGCCCTATGGCACCTACCGAACGCAGGATGGCTGGCTGGCGCTGGCAATGACCCCGCTCGAGACGCTGGCGCCGCTGCTCGACCTGCCGCTGGCCGGCCGCGATCCCTTTGCCGAGCGCGACGCGATCAAGGCGCTGATCGCCGTCCGCCTTGCCCGGGCAACCACCCAGCACTGGCTCGACCAACTGCGCCCGCACGACATCTGGTGCGCGCCGGTGAACGACTGGCCCGCCCTGCTCGCCGAAGACGCCTTCCAGCGGCTCGACATGCTCCAGCAGGTCGGGCGCGCCGTGACCACCACGCGCAGCCCCGTCCGCATCGACGGCACGCGCGCGATCAGCCCAAACGGAGCCCCACGCGTGGGCGAACATGATGACACGATCGTCGCCGAGTTCGGCCTCGACCAGGATTGATCGGAGAGAGTTGATGTCGCTGAGCCTGCTTGCCCTCGCCCTTCTCGCCCAGACCGCCCCCGTCACACCGCAATCGGTGACGCCGCCGCCGCGCGACCCGCGCAACTGGCCCGCGCCGATGATGGATACCGTCGCCCCTAAGCTTCCGCCACTGCGACGCGGCGCGGTGCTCGTCCTGTCCAAGACCAACGGCTTCCGCGACCCCGAGCAGATCGACGCCGCCAAGGCCGTGCTGGCCGAGATCGTCCGCAAGCAGGGCCGCGACGTGTTCGAGACCGAGAATGCCGCAGTGATGAACCTGCGCGACCTCGCCAAATTCTCGACGATCGTGCTCAACAGCACTTCGGGCAACATCTTCGACGACAGCCAGCGCGCCGCGTTCAAGGCCTGGCTGGAAAAAGGCGGCGGCGTGGTGCTGCTCCACGGCGCCGGCGGCGACCCGAGCTATGACTGGAAATGGTACCCCGAGACGCTGATCGGCGCGCAGTTCATCGGCCATACCGGGCGACCCAAGCAGTTCCAGCAGGGCAGCATCGACGTGATCGACCGCAGCAACCCCGCCACCCGCGACCTGCCCGCCAAATGGGTGCGGACCGAGGAATGGTATTCGTTCGACAAGGTGCCGAGCGGCAACTGCACCCGCATCCTCGCGACACTCGACGAGACCAGCTACGAGCCGTTCCCCGAGCGCACGCGGATGGGCAAGACGCATCCGCTGATCTGGACGCGCTGCGTCGGCAAGGGCCGGGTGTTCTTCTCGGCACTCGGGCACAAGGCCGAGACCTATGCCGAGCCGCTGCACCAGCAGCTTATCGCAGGCGCAATCCGCTGGGCCCGGCGGCCCTAGTAGATATCGCGGCGATACAGCCCGTCGGTGAGCATCGCTTCGACCCGCGCATCGCCAAGAACTTCGCGCAGCGCCGCATCGACACCGCTCGCCATGCCGGCAAGGCTGCCGCAGACATAGAAGGCGGCACCCCGATCGGCCCATGCCTGAACCTCGTCTGCGGCTTCGGCGACCAGATGCTGGACATAGCGGCCACAATCCGGATCGCGTGAGAAAGCGAGATCGAGGCGCGCGAGCGTACCGGCCTGAACCAGCCCGTCCAGCTCGTCGCGGAACGGACGGTCATGGGTGCCGCTGCGCTCGCCGAACAGCAGCCAGACCGGCGCACCGCCGGCCCGCGCACGCTCGCGCAAATGGCCCATCAGCCCGGCGATGCCGGTGCCGTTGCCGATCAGCACCAGGGGAACCTTGCTGTCCTCGGGCGCGGCGAAGCCGGGATTGTCGCGCACCCGCATCGACACCGTGTCGCCGATCCCCGCCACCGTGCAGAGATAGCCCGAGCCGATGCCCGAGCCGCCATCCTCTGCCCGCGCGAGGCGAACCAGAAGCTCGACCTGCCCCGAGGCATCGATCGAGGCGATCGAATAGTCGCGATGCGAAAGCGGCTTGAGCGCCGCGAGGTCGGCGGGAAGTGATTCCGGCAGCACCTTGTCCACCACCGCCGCACGCAGTTCAGCATCCTCGCCGCGATCGACCGCGCCAAGCCAGCGCTCGAGCCGCACGGGATCGTGGCGCGGCATCACTTCGGCAATCGCACCCGGCGCCCAGGAAACCGCCTGCTCCGGCTGCAGGGTGATGCGGTAAACCGGCTCGCCGGCGCTGCCCGGATTGACATGCTCACGCCCCGCAAGGGTCCAGGGTGCATAGGCCGCCGGCCGCCAGTCAGGCTCGATCGCATGGCCGGAGATCGCCGCCAGCTGCTGCTGCCAGTGCCGCTCGGCATCGGCATCGTCGCCATCCATCTCGACCAGATCGAACAGCCGCTTCGCCCCGCCGGCATGCAGCCAGGCATCGACGCGGTGCCCGAAGGCGCAGAAATCGGCATATTCATGATCGCCGAGTGCAATCACCGCATAATCGAGCTGCCCCAGATCGAACGGAGCGGCCATGATGCGGTTCTCGAAGCCACGGGCACGATCCGGCGCATCGCCCTGGCCATAGGTCGCGATGACGAACAGCGCGCGGGAGGCACCGCGCAATTCCCCCGGATCCAGGCTGCCCAGCGCTCGAACCGCCGCGCCCGGGAATGCCGCGGCGCTCATCCGCGCGATCCGCTCGGCATTGCCGGTCTGCGAGGCGTGGATGACCAGCATGTCGCTGCCGCCGGCATCGATCAGCGGCGTATCGGCGGCTGCCACGGCCTGCAGCGCCCGCTTGGCGCGCCGGCGCGCGAAATAGAGCAGCAGGCCGGTCACCGTGAACAGCGGCATGGTAATCGAGCTGAGCATCAGCAGGATCCGCCCGATCATGCCGAAGAAAGCGCCGGTGTGCAGCGGATAGAAATTGCCGGCGAGCACTGCGCCGGTGCTACGCGTCGCATAGCGATCGGCCTTGACCAGCGCGCCGGTTGCCGCGTCGAACCGCAGCTCGTCGGTCATCCGGTCGAAGCGCGCACCTTGGGGCAACATGCGCATCGCGATCGGCCCTTCACCCTGGGGCAGGCTGATCGAGACCTTCTCATAGCGTGCGCCGTCGCTCTTGAGCATCTGCGCCCAGGCCGGCGCCAGCGTTACCTGCGGCGCATCCTTGGCAGTTTCGCGTTCGCGCCCACCCGCTCCGCCGGCCTTGCCGGTGAGCACATACACCGCCCCCTGCCGGTACCAGCCATAGGACCAGGTAAGCCCGGTCATCGCGCTCAGCAGATAGAGCAGCGCAATCCAGGTGCCGATCGTGGCGTGCAACGCGCGATACAGGTTGCGGCCGGTCTTGCGCAAATCGAGCACGAACCAGGAGCGCCAGTCGAGCGCGCGGCGCGGCCAGCGCAGATAGAGGCCCGAAAGCGCGAAGAAGATCAGCGAGAACGCCGCGAAGCCGGTGATCTGCCGGCCCCAGCCATTGCCGGCACCGGGCAGCGCCAGCCAGCGGTGCAGTTCCATCACCGTGTTGAAGAACGCCTCGCCATTCGCCGCACCGAGCAGGATGCCGCTGCGGGGATCGACATATTGATGCTCACCGCGCCGCACGCCCTTTGCCGGCAGGAAGCTCACCTCGGCGGCGAGGCCCGGATCGCGGTGGATCACCAGCTGACGGACGCGAAGATCGGGCCGCTGCTGCGAGACCGCGGCGATCAGCGCATCGGGCGAGAGCGGCTGTGCGCCGCTCGATGCTACCGTGACGATCCCGGGGCTGAGCGCCGCCATGATCTCGTCCTCGAACGACATGGCCGCCCCGGTGACGCCCATCAGCGCCAGCACGAGACCTGCCGTAATTCCGAGGAACCAGTGGATTTGGAAAAGCGCGCGACGGATCATTGCGCGCGCCCTTATCGCTATTGCAAACTTATCGCAACAAGCGCGCATGGTCTCGAATGCGGGACGCCGGCTGGGAGCGCGCCTATCCCCATTGGCAATACCAACGCAGCGAAGCCAACTGCTTCTCAAGTCCATTGATGCTTTGGAAAAGCGCAGATTTCTGCGGGCGGCGGCTGGTGGAGCTGAGGGGAATGTCCCAGCCATCACTTAACCATTGGAAAACAAAGGTTTTTTTCTAAGCACCCGTTACCGTTGGTACACTCGGTTGTAACAGTTCCACCAGCGCGGACAACCCGTGAAGTATATGCCGCGCCTCGCCCAAACATCCCGCGCCCTATCGATAGCGGCTACGCCCCATCCCCACTCTTAGTTTAACAAGGGGGCAGCATCTAAAATCGTATATCTTTTTTCGCGATTATCCATAGCAAGGATACGAGTATAACTAATCCTTACCTTTTTTCCGGTCTTGTTAGCATACTGATCTAAACCCCAAGACATGACATTTCCTACAACATCTAGAACGGCCTTAGGCATCCAGAATGGAACATTCCTACCTAGCTCATGATCAAATACACTTCCATGTCCGGAATTTCCATAAAAACCGGTAACCGTTACATCGTTAGATAATACCTCATCATCCTTTTTGCTACTTCTTACATAATTCTTAGTTTGCCTATCGTAACTATTTATGATGTTCATTCCACCAACGATTGTAATCTTCTCTGCGCCATTTCCGATCACGTCGTGAGATTGGCGTATTGATGGCTCGGCAGCCGCAACCAACGCTTCGAAATCGCCACGTTTACGCTTCACCAACTCTGCAGCCGCATCATCCTTTTCATTGTGTGCTTGGCCCAGATTGCGAGCGATGACGCGACTGACCAACGAGCTTAGGATGAGCGCGCCCCCAACTCCGGAACCGACAGCCACCGCTTCAAGCAGAACCGCAAAGTCCGCGATAACACTGCCGGGACGAAGCACTCCCGCTCTGACCGAGTTGCGACCAGGAAAATCGCCCTTGTGGCGTATGACGCCAGTTTCAACGTAGTTCGTTACGAGAGACAACGTGAGCGCAAAGCCAGCGAGCGACATATAGCCATCATACCCTTGGAAATGATGGTTCTCAGAAGTCCCTCCAGTGAGTTGCAATTGGAACTGCGCCCGCTCGATCACTCTCATTCCCCCTGTTTCGCTCAACGGCAGACCTTCTCGACATCTTCCGCCAATTTCAACATGCTTGTTGGCAAATCTGCTTCGGGGAGAAGTGAATGACTATACCTGATGTTGCACTTGGAGCGACTATAGCGGCGGTAATCGGCGCCCTGGTCACCCTCCTAGGCCTGATTATCACCAAGGAGCAAAAGACGTCTGAGTTCAGGCAGGCGTGGGTGGACGGCCTCCGAAAGGACCTCACTGCCTACGCCACTCAAATTAACGCCATCGCAGACGCATCAAAGGTCGAGTATAAAAGCAATGCCGAGCGAGTGAAATCGTTGAAGGACGCATACAACGCGCTCAACGAAGCAAATTTCAGCATAAATCTTAGATTAAATAGGGATGAGAAGCTTTCGAATGACGTTATAGACTGCATAGCAGATTTTAATCGCCTAGGCTCTACGGAGGAGGGCTTAAGCCCAGATGCCTTGCGACCCATTGAAGTTCGCTTTATCAAAGCGTCGCAGGATCTACTAAAATACGAGTGGAATAGAGTAAAGCGCGGAGAGCCATCCTTCGTGGTAGCAAAATTGGTCGCGTGGACAATTTTGGTCGCGGGCCCAGTGGCTATCTGGCTTGCGGCATCCGGCTCCGCAAAGAGCGAAGCTCGCGAGCTTGAGAAGCGGGTCACTCAACTGGAGACAGCGCGGCATGATCCGGCCCGCGGACCGCCGCCAGAACAGGTTCTGTTCCGTAACAAGAACGGACGTAGATCACCGTGGTCGACATTCTCTCATGAGGCTTCGGCGAATTGTACTTTCGTAGCCGGCGCACTCAACGACTACCTCGCGACGAGGGTTAACCAGGCACCAAAGGTACTTCCTGCCGATTTTGCCTTCGATAAGGAGCCAAAGGAAAAGTTCTCCTGCATTGCTGCGTCGAAGCCTTAACGAGGCTCGCCGCTGACAATCGATTTCCGTCGCCCGATCTACCCGGTCCGACCGCACTTTAGGTTGGGCCTCACTGATGTCCGGGCCGAAATGACGCAGCCTTGAAGCGGGCCTCGGCAAAAGTGCTTCCCTTCCAAAGGGGAGTGGGGCTAGCGACGTTGCGAGGAGAATGAAGCTATGACAACGCGAAGCAAGGTGAGGGCGTCCTATGAGAACGACCAAACCGTACGGCTCGGAAGTGCTTCGTTACACCTCGGCGACGCTCTCTCGGTTTACGACCAATGGCTACCGCCAACCGTGATCATCGCCGATGGACCATACGGCCTCGGGAAGTTCCCCGGCGAGCCCCATACGCCCGACGGCCTCGCCCAATGGTACGCCCCCCACGCTGCGGCCTGGGCACGACATGCTGAGCCGTTCACGACGCTGTGGTTCTGGAACAGCGAGATTGGCTGGGCGAAGTCGCATCCTGCCCTTGAGCTGCATGGCTGGCAGTATGAGGAAACCGTCATTTGGGATAAGGGCATCGCTCACATCGCGGGGAACGTTAATTCCAAGACCATTCGTGGCCTGCCTGTGGTCACCGAACTAGCCGTACGTTATACGCGCAAGGCAACCTTACGGTCAGTAGATGGCAAGGAGCTCGGACTGAAGGAATGGTTGCGATCTGAGTGGCAGCGGTCTGGGCTGCCAATGTCTCAAAGCAACCTTGCTTGTGGCGTCGCAAACGCCGCAACCCGGAAGTATCTTACTCAATGCCACCTTTGGTATTTTCCGCCGGGAGATGCGGTGGTTGCAATGGCTGACTGGTGTACTCGAAACGGCGCGCCGACAACTCGCCCTTACTTCTCTCTAGACGGTGTGCGGCCACCCACTGCTGCAGAATGGGACCGCATGAGGGCGAAGTGGTTACACGTCCACGGGAGGACGAATGTTTGGCAAGAACCTCCCGTTCATGGCGCTGAGCGAGTGAAAAATCCGGACGGTGTAGGCTATTTCCATGCAAACCAGAAACCGCTCGAGTTGATGAAGCGGCAGATCCTCGCCTCGTCTGATGTTGGCGAGGTTGTCTGGGAGCCGTTTGGTGGCCTCATGTCGGCCTCTGTGGCCGCCGTGCAAACCGGACGGGTTGCACATGCCGCAGAAGTGAACCCAACGTTTTTCGCAGCAGCTAAGATAAGGGTGGAGCAGGCAGTGGCTGCAAATACTCGGAAGAGCGCATAATGGTGGCACCACAAAGAACGGGCGGGCCTCCTTCAACGTGGCCCCATCGGGCGCTATATGATCGCGTCGTAGACGCGCTCCACGCGCTGCCTTCCAGGTTTCGAACATCACTGCGCATCGCCGGCATAAGCGCGACGGACCTGTTCACGCTCAATACGCCGCTTGGCGCAGCCATTGAAGCATCCGTAGTTGAGAACCTAAATCTTCTGCGCGATTTATGGGACCCCGAGCAGAAGTACGAGGTATATTCCTTCGTCCGACAGGCTCAAGTTTTCCCGGACGTGCGTCTGCAAACATCAGCTCCGGGAGTGGCCGAGGCTGACCGCGTACTTATGGGTATCGAATTGAAGGGTTGGTTCGTTTTAGCGAAAGAGGGTGAACCATCTTTCCGCTATAAGGCTTCGCCTGCTGCGTGCGCTCCGCAGGATTTGATGGCGGTCTATCCGTGGGGGTTAGATGAGGTCATCTCTGGCGCCCCTCGTCTGATGCGTCCTTTCATAGAAGAGGCTCGTTATGCGGCAGAACATCGCAACCACTATTGGGAGGTCTTACGCGGCCAGACCGGCCCCACTTCGCTAGTAACGATCGCGGGCGCTGCTGCCCCTTACCCATCGAAAGGCGCGCAATTCAACGATGAGGCGGTCTCAGACAGAGGAAAAAACTTTGGGCGCGTCGCCCGAGGCGGCCTCATGACCGAGTTCATCGAGACGCTATTGGAGGAGCCGCTCTCTGGTATTCCGGCCCGCTACTGGCATGGCTTCCTTCGCATTTTTGCAGAAGGCGTGAACGCGGATGCCATCGAGCGGAAGCTCAAGACTATGAGGGCCGACGCCGAGAACGAAGGATTGACGGCTAATGGGCTTGAAGCACTTGACCGCATCCAAGAGGGATTGCTTGACCTAATTACCAAGGAGTGAGTGCCGCGCCGCTACCATAATCGTAACGGCGCCACTCTATAACCTTAATCCGATGCGGCTACGCGCGACGGCATCTGACAGCTACCAGCCTCGTGCTTCCCCCCTCACCCCCAAGTCTACGCGCAACTGGCTCGAAATCGAGCGGTTACGATACAGGCCCGGGTGGTGTATCGAAATACAGCTTGACGGGCATTTCGATGCACCATTAATTACGAGCTACCTTTTCGATGCATGGAGTAAGCTGTGGCCCGTACGTTCGCCTATTGCCGGGTAAGCACCGCCGACCAGACGACCGACAACCAAGTGCTGGAGCTTAAGGCCGCTGGGTTCATGTTGGAGCCAAAGCGGATCGTGGCCGAAACCGTCTCGGGGTCAGTGCCCGCGATGGAACGCAGGGGCTTTGCCCGCCTTGTCGATAAGCTGGAGGCGGGCGACGTGCTTGCCGTTACGAAGCTCGATCGCCTCGGGCGCAATGCCATGGACGTTCGTGCGACCATCGAAATGCTAGAGCGCGAGGGTGTGCTGGTACATTGCCTAGCGCTGCCAGGGGTCAATCTGACCAGCCCGACGGGCAAGATCACGATGGCCGTCATCACCGCAGTGGCCGAGTTCGAGCGGGACTTGCTCATCGAGCGGACACAGGCCGGATTGAACCGCGCCAAAGCCGCTGGGAAGGCGCTGGGGAGGCCATCGGCGCTCACCGCCACTCAACAGGCTGAAATCGTGCGACGGCGCTCCGAGGGCTTCTCGCTAGGCCTCCTCGCCAAAGAGTACGGCGTGTCCCGTGCGGCGATCCAGCGGGTCGAGAAAAGGGCGATGGCTTAGCATCGGCGTTCGCCGTTTCGCCTGACGACTATTGCCTCGCTCAGTTGAAGACAGCTACTCCGGAACCCGATCCACGTCACATTCCGTTTCAATACAGGGCTTCATGACAACCGACATCGCATCCCTCCTGCCGGAAGGGATCAGCCACGCAATTGACCTATCGTCGCTGCCGCTCGACGAGCGCCTTGCACACCACACTAAGATGATCCGAACTATCGGCTTTCACGACGGTATCAACGGCGTTCAACGGTACAAGAAGGAGCACCCGGAGGCTGCCGCAATCTTGGCTGATGTCCAGGCAAGGGCGTACCGCGCCAAACCGAAGGGGTATGCCGCGTACGTCGTTAGCATGGTGGAGACATGGCTTGATACGCAGACAGCCGTACTGGAAACCAACCGGGCGGATGTCGAGCGGCTGAATACAAAGTTCGACACCAAGCGCTTCAACCCAGACAACCACTTCAGCAAGGTGCTTCCCTATAGGCTTCGCGAAAAGCTGCGGGAGGCATTTTCCTCGCGTGGGATACCCTTCAACATTGAGGAGCAGGACACCCTATCGAAGGTCCGTCAGGCCGCGAAGGCGGCCAAAAGTTACCAGGGCGCTGCTAGAAACTTCAGTACCGTCGGGGTTATCTCGGGCAACACCCTGTCCATCGGCCCGCGTAGCTTCACCATCGAGGCCCACAATGGCCATGAGTGCCTGCGGTTGAGCATCGGAGGGAAGCGAGTGCGCTTGCGCTTAGACGCACTTGAGCAGGTGGTAGGGGCCATTGCCCAAACCGGAGCGAGGGTGGAAAGCACTCCAACCATTACTATTCATAGTATTGGAGAACTGGCCCCGGATGCGGAGGCGGCTGATTTCATGGCCTCAGGCGAAGCCAATTTTGGAGAAGTGGCCCCAATCTGCCTCGCCTCTCCGCTTGCCAAGCGCATAGCAGCAATAAAAGGACGGCTCAAACCGGACACCGAACCTGTGCCTCCGGATGTCGATCCGTTAACCCTCTGACCGTGGGGCCACCCGCGAGCCCATCCCATGGGGCGAACTATCCATATTGGAGCAACCGCCATTTCTCGTAAGACCGGCTCGATTGGCCCCCAGTCTGACGCGCGTTTTACCCTCCACCATCGCCAGCCACGCGCGGACAAGCTGGACGCCCAACAGCGACGCCTGTGCCATGCCGATCATGCCTTTCTGGAGGCCCTGAGAGCGCGAGTGGCGAGCCCGGCTAGGTTCGCCGCCTTCCTCGACGGGATCGCCTTCTACATCGCCCTGGAGCGCCCCTGCACCCGATGCGGGAACTGCAAGAAGCGCGTGCGGGATCGGTCCTGCTACGTCTGCCATCTCCAGCGCGGTGGAGAGAACTTCGAGCACATGAAGGCGGGGATCGCGCCCAAGACCATGCGCAGCAAGGACGGTCACATCGACGTGCTTGAGCGCAGACGACGAGAGCGGAACGGCGAATACCTAGAGCGGTCCTTTGACGGGGTCATTGCTAGACGTTGGCCAATGGGCCGATTGGAAGTCACCTTCCCAGATGGCTACACGGAACCGGACATGGCCAAGCTCAGCTATGACGGGATGCAGCAAGCGATCGGAGCGTTCCCGCAACTAGTGGGGGCGCTTGAATGGGCGGGCTGGAGCGTGCCGGGGTAGCCTGCGACTACTTCAACCCGGATACTTCTCGTTGAGGGCGAGGTGGTTCCCCACGCTTTGGATTGCTCCTTCGAGGCTAATCCGGCGTGCCTCCGCTCGCCGCGTTCCGGCATCGATCATGTGCTGTTCGATGCTCACAATCTCGCGAAGTTCCGATGTAAGCGCCGCTAGCTGGTCGGCGGGTAGCTCGGATCGAGCACGCTGCGTCAGTGCGTCCAATACGTGCTCCAGCCTGTTGGTCATATCGGGCAAGGGGTCACTCAGACCGCGTGGCGGCCCCCGGAACGGGCGGACCATTGCACCGATGAGCATCGCACCAACCGCCAACAAGACGAAACCAAACATTCCCCTGCCTCCTAGCAGCCCCTCCTATGACCGAGGACAAATGGGTCGTAAATACCGTGGCCACAAATACGCTGCGCGGCGACCGCTGAGAGCGTGGCACGGGTCGCGGGACATCAAGACACCGAAGGGCAGCTAAAGCGCCTGGGTGTCGCCGTGCGGAACGCTAGGAAGGCGCGCGGGCTATCTCAGGAAGCGTTGGCGGATGCGGCAGGTATTGACCGCTCACACATGGGCAAGATCGAACGTGGCGAGCGCAACGTAACGCTATTGAATGTCCTCAGGATCGCCGCTGCACTCAACGGCTCTGCGGCAGATTTGTTACGTGAGGCCGAGCTTTAGAGGCTGCTGAGCCGCGCATAAGCGCAAGACCGCTAACGAAAATTGCGCGCACGTCTCAATGGGACTACACTCGCTTGGCAGTCACCTAAGCCAAGTGCGTGAAGGCGGTGAAGGGCCCCGACCCTGGAACGGTCGTGCAAGAGCTTACGGAAATTCGTTCGTTGCGAATGGGCGAACTGATTGCCGGGAGGCCTGAGCCCGGTAGTGCGACGCAGGGCACGACCCTGAACAGTGTCTCGGGCCAGCCTCCCGAATAAATCCGGAGGACATTGGATGGCGGCACATGGCAAGTGGGTCGGCATTGATGCCGGAGCCGATGAGGTCGCAATTTGCATACTCAGCGGCACGGGGGAAATTGTTCGCGAAATGCGAGCCGATGCGTCAGCGAGCGCCGTTCGAGCGAAACTCCCGAAACCAAGGGACGGACTGGTCATAGGAATTGAAGCTGGTGCCACAGCCATTCATTTGACGCGTGGTCTAAGGGCCGCAGGCTACAATGTGCGCGTCCTCGAAACGAGGCGCGTCCATGGTTTCTTAGGTCTCCGCCAAAACAAGTCGGATCGAAACGACGCGCGCGGAATTGCCGACGTGATACGGCTGAGCCGTGCGGCTGGACCCGACGTCCTTGTGAAAAGTGAGCGCTGTCAGAAGCTCCGATCTGAATTAGTCTTGCGCCACCGTCTGATGCAGCAGCGGATGGCGACCGAAGCTGCCATGCGAGGTATCCTTCGCGTGAATGGCGGCAAGATAAGTAGGGCATGGTCCGGGGCGCATCTCGAGAAGTCGGTAGTTACCGAGATCGAGCGCCTGCGTGGGGAAGGCGTCGATCTGAGTGAAGTACTATTGCCGACGCTCACATCAGCGGTGATGGTCAGACGCACTCTAGAAGTCATAACTCGTCGTCTCGCCCGTATCGCGCGCGCCGATGAGGTCTGCAGCCGCTTGATGACGGTTCCCGGCGTTGGCTGCATAAGCGCCCTGTCATTCTACACGGCGATTGAAGAACCCGAACGTTTCATATGTAACGAAGACGTTGGGCCGTATCTCGGTTTGGCGCCGAAACTAACTCAGTCGGGTCAAGCGTGTCACATGGGCCGGATTAGCAAACGCGGAAACCGAATGACCCGCAGCCACTTGGTATCTGCAGCGAAAGTATTGATGCAGCAATCGAGACTGGAGTGCGATCTACGTCGCTGGGCGCTGTCTATCCGGGAGCGGTCGGGGCCGGCCAAGGCGAGGGTAGCGCTGGCGAGAAAGCTCGCTGTCGTGATGCTGGCAATTTGGAAATCAGGCGGTCAGTTCAAGCCGAACAAGGGCATAGCGCCCGATCCCCCACCTATGATCACTCCTGCTGCCGCTGAGAGTTTCCCCCATCTGAAAGCAGCAATAGACCGGGCACCTTGAAGCTCTTGATGCCCTCGACCAGCCAGTGGAGCCCGTACCCCTCGCCGTAGTGATCGTGCACGTCCTGACTACCGTGACCTACTAAGCGGCGCTGAACGGCTTCTGGGATGTCGGGACGACGCGCGTAGTCAATGAAAGCATGACGAAACGAGTGGAATGTCATCCGCTTGTCGGCAACGCCGCAATCCTTCCGCAGATAAGTTCCAAACCACTGGCCCCACCGATGGGTGAAGTTGCCGTGCGGCCCCTTCGTCAGGGCCGGGAATAGGCGTTCCCGCTTCTCACGTTGCATTGCTTCAGCATAGTCAACGAAGCCCAGCCGCTCCAACTCCGGGTGCACCGGGACAAGCCGCTCGCTCGCCAAGTTTTTGAGCTTACCAGCTTCAACAGTTATACGGATAAACCACGCAGTTTGGATCTGCCCATCGGGATCGTGATAGGAGTGTTGCAGTACGTCGGCCGGACGAAGCTGCCCTAACTCCTCAAGTCGTGCGCCGCTGAAGATCGCGAGCAATGGCATCCAATAGGCTGCCTCGCCTCGCCCCTGCGTGGGTCGCTCTCCTTCGGTAAACACTGAGCTAGCAAAAATTGCATTGAGAGCGTCGAGACTGAAAGGGAGGCGCTTCTTTTTGCCCGCGTCCGGGTCCTTGATCGACACGCCAGCCGCGACGTTGGCGGCGGCATGACCATTATCGGCTGCATATTGCAGCAAGGTTCTAACACGGCTCAGCTTGTTTTTGATGTTCGTCGCCGTTTGCCCCTCGGCAATCAATTTAGCCTTGAACGTCAAGATGTCCTGCCGGGTGATCTGATCGACGGGCTTCCGGCCAATCCGGTCAAGGAGCCAGCGGGCATCCGAGCGGTGCATCTGGATCGTCTTGGATGCCGGCTTCCGTTCCGCCGCCCACAGTTCGATTATCTTGGTATCGAGCATAACATCGGACGGGCTCACCGCGACCTTGCCCGGCCCCGCATCGGGCGTGCCCTCTGCACTCGACGGCACATATATGCCCCGCTTTTCCGCTACACGTTCCAGGCGTCTCGTTATGGCCCTTTCGCGTTCAATGGTCAGGTCGGCCTGCACGTCCCTGAGCAAATCGCGCATGGCAGCTTCTTCCGGTGTGATCTCCGCCGTGGTCAGTTCGAAGGCCGCTAGGAGACGTTCTCGCAGCGGCTGACGAGCCTCCCAACGCGCGTCACGCTCCGCCCAGTCCCGAGCCGCTAGTTCGCCCTGCTCAATCTGGAACTCGCTAATAGCCGCCCCGCCATCTGGCCGAGGCATTTCCGTTCGTGCCCCGCGCCGCCCAGCCTCATCGAGAAGCCGGTCAGTTTCCTTGGTCCTGTCAGGGATGAGCCGCTTGGCTTGCTCGCGATCCTTGGTGCGGAGCGATAGCATGAACTCCGCTTTGCCGCCCAGCGCCGGGCGCAATTCGGCGGGGATGACACGGCGGAAATAGTAGGTCGATCCGCGCTTGGTGAGGTACGTACACATGGCTTCCGCGTCCTATTACAAATGTAACAGCCGCCTGTAAAAAGCCTAGGTTTTCCGTGGTTTTAGCGCTTTTTCAAACGCTTAAGGGCGGCTGGTGGAGCTGAGGGGAATCGAACCCCTGACCTCTGCAGTGCGATTGCAGCGCTCTCCCATCTGAGCTACAGCCCCGCCGCCGGTCCCCGGGTCACCCCGGAGAGGCGCTGCATTAGCTGCGCTTTGGGCCCAATGCAACCGGCTTGCAGGACGTACGGCAAAACGCTTCCCCCATACGGCGAACCGTATTGAAAAGCCGGGCTTTTTCCGGAACCATCCCGCCCTTCATCCGCTGAATCCGCACCAACTCAGCCAATCTGCAGTGGAGAGGATTCGATGAACGACCGTTACGGCGATCCCCGGTTTTTCGGCCCCGAGGACCAGTATCAGGTGAGCGGCGCGCGCCGCGCCGGTGGCGAGCATTATTCCAGCGCCCGCGAATATGCGGCAGCCGGTGCGTTCGGCCGCGGGCGCAACTATGGCAGCGGTTATGGGCGCGGCGGTTACGGCAATGGCAGTTACGGCAACGACTGGGATCGCGGCAATCGCGACTATCGTGCCGATCGCGGCAGCTGGGATGCGCCACGCGGCTATAATCGCAGCTATGGCGAGGATCGCGACTATCGCGGCGGCTACGATCCCGATCGCGGCTTCTTCGAGCGTGCCGGCGATGAAGTGCGCTCGTGGTTCGGCGATGAGGAAGCGGAGCGCCGTCGCGAAGCCGATATGCGCTATGATGCACGCCAGGCCCGCAATGAGCGCTGGTCGCAGGGACCGGACGATCACTATTCGGGCTGGCGTCGCCAGCGCATCGCCGAACTCGACAACGACTACAACGAGTATCGCCGCGAGAACGCCCAACGCTTCGAAGGCGAATTCAACACCTGGCGAACCGATCGCCAGGGCCAGCGCGATGGCCTGCGCCGGGTGAGCGAGCATATGGACGTCATCGGATCGGACGGCGCTCATGTCGGCACGGTCGACAAGGTCCGCGGCGACCGCATCATCCTGACGAAGACGGATATCGATGCCGGCGGCCACCACCATTCGATCCCGTCACGCTGGATCCAGTCGGTCGACGACAAGGTAACGCTGCGCAAGACCGCGGACGAAGCGCATGCGGCATGGAAGGATGAGGAGCGTTCCGGCGCTTTGTTCGGCGGCCGCGACGATCAGGACTGGAGCCGCGACCGGAACCTCAACCGGAGCTTCTCCGGGACCTATTGATCCCGGGATAACAGAGGTGAGCAGAACTGGGCCCGGGTTCACTCCCCGGGCCCTTCTTTTATGGCCGCGCTCAGCCTGCGAGGAAGGCAGTCAGCGCGGCGCGGAACGCCTCGGGCTGGTCGAACATCACGAAATGCTGCGACGGACCAACCGGAACCAGATTGAGCTTCGCGACGCCGGCATATTGCGCCGTGTAGAACTGCACCGCCTGGGGCTGGCGCGGATATGTCTCGTTCCATGCGAAGGCGACGGTGACCGGCACCGTGATCCGGCCCAGCTCCGGGCGCATGTCGGTGATCATGTCCTCATACAGCGCCTGGGCGGTCACGCGCGGATCGGCCTTCGCCGCCCATTCGCGAAGGCGCGGCAGCTTTTCCGCCTTCATCGTCATGCCCGCCGTGTTGCGCTCGATCGCTGCCGGGTCGGCAGGCTTGCCATAGCCGGCCGCAACGGCATCGCGCATCCGCTCCGCCTGCGGGGTGACCGTCGCGACCGAGGCTTCCATTCCCGGTGCGCTCATCAGCACGCCGAACCAGGGCAGCGCATCTACGATCATCAGCCGACCGAGGTGATCCGGATGCCGGGCGGCGAGCATCATGCCGACAAGGCCGCCCATCGAATGGCCGATAACCGCAGGCTTGCCCAGCTTCTCGCGGACGATCAGGGCATCGAGATCGGCGACGATGCCGGCGAGCAGCCCAGGCTTCAGATTGCCGCGCGGATCGTCACCGCCAAAGCCGTTGACCTGGACGAGATAGACGCTGTGCCCCCTGGCCAGCTCCGGCGCGACTTCGTCCCACACCGCGCGCGGGCTGGAGAGGCCGGGGATCAGGATCACCGGACTGCCCTTGCCGATCACCTGCACCGAGATGTGGTCCATCTGGATCAGGCCGCCAGCACTCTGCGCAGGCGCGGTCTGCTGGGCGCGGGCATGGTTGCCCGAAGCGACGGCAGCAGCGATCGCGACGGCAATCGCAATCCAGCGCAGCGGCATGCGGCGACATCCGGCGAAGGGAAACAGGCGAGCGATCATAGCTTGGGCTCCTTGGCTGGATTGGTGAAGATCTCTTCGATCGTCAGGCCGAACAGATCGGCGATCTTGAAGGCGAGCGGGAGCGAGGGGTCGTAGCGGCCGGTCTCGATCGCGTTGACGCTCTGGCGCGACACATCGAGCCGCTCGGCCAGGTCCTGCTGGCTCCACGCCCGTTCGGCGCGCAGCACGCGGAGGCGGTTATTCATGCCCGCGCCTCATTGTAGATCGTGCCGATCGCCAGCCCGCCGCACCACAGGACGAAGGTCCAATAGGCCGGCAGGTGCATGACCAGGCCAAACTCCTCGAGGAACCCCCAGACCGAACAGACCGCGAGCGTGAAGCCGGTCGCGACCAGCATCTGCCGCACATGGAGCATCCGCTGATATTCGTCCTGGGTGTCGACGATCAGCCGCGCCATCGCCACGATCATCCCGACCAGCGGCAATGCGGGCAGCAGCGCAACGATCACCGCCACCGGGCCGCTCAGCGCATAGCTCTTGTTCAGCCAGACCGCGAGCAACAGCAGCGCGATATAGCTAAGCGCCAGCACCACGATCCTGCGCGCATAGGCGCGGCTGCCGCACGGTGCGCCGCCCAGGAAGCGCTTCGCCCGCCGCGCCTGCACTACCATCCACACCAGTGCCGCCGCAGGCACCGCGAAGATCAATACCGCTACGGCAGTCGCCGGGTGGAACGCCTTGACCAGATAGATGCTCGCCAAAAGGCTGACCACATACACCAGCACCGGGACGCCGATCTTCGGCGTGGGCAGTTCATCGTTGGATGTCATGGAAAGCTCCCCTGTCTAAGTGACAAGCGAGCTTTACGTCGATTCGCAGCGCAATGTCAATGACGCTTTCCATATCGGAAAGCTTCCGCGACTAACTGCTAATGTTGCTTTCCGATTGGAGGATCAGGATCGATCGTCCAGCCGTGCATACTGCGGATCATTGGCTTGCCGCAGCCCTCGCACCAGGATCGAAAATCGGTGCCGTCGTCCCACACACGGCCACGGCTGCGATGGTGTTTGCCGAACACACAAAAAACTGGCTGCAGCAAGCGCATATGCGGCCTTCCCGGAAACTCGTCGGAGAGGTGACAGCGCCGCCGATGAAAAGTCTACGGATTTTTGAATATAGGCGGAATTATTGCCTATTTTTAATGTGTAAGCTTGCCGAGCATCTCGGCCGCAAGCTGGCTGAGCGTGTCGTCCCGCGCGCCCATCACCACGATCCGGTCCCCCGGCCGCGCGATCGCCACCAGATGCGCCGCCGCTGCCGCACGCTCCGGAATGTGCAGCGCATTGCGGCCGGTCGCCGCGACATCGGCGATGATGTCCGCGCTGGTCACTTCGCGATTGGTGGTGCCGCCCTGATAGACCGGATCGGGCAGCACCAGCACGTCCTCCGCACCCAGCTTCTCGGCGAACATCGCGACCAGCTCGCGTCGCATCACCCGGAGCGGGCCATAGCCATGCGGCTGGAACAGCAGCAGCAACCGCCCCTCGAACGCATGCAGCGTGTCGAGCGTCGCCGCGATCTTGTCCGGGTTGTGCCCGAAATCGTCGATCACCGCGATGTCATTGACCTCGCCAACCAGCTCGAAGCGGCGCTTGAGCCCCTGAAAGCCCTGGATCGCCTGCGCGGCATCCTCCAGCGCGATCCCCGCCGCCATCGCCGCGCCGATCGCTGCCAGCGCGTTCGAAACATTGTGCTTGCCCGGCACCTGCAGCGTCACCGGGATCGAGGACTCGCCTTCGCGCGCCAGCTCGAAGGCCACGCCATAACGCTGCTCGCGCAGGTTGATCGCGGTCAGGTCGGCGGCCGATCCGATCGCGAAGGTCACCACCCGCTCGCGCGGCATCGTCGCCGCCAGCAGCGCGCCCTCGCCATTGTCGAGATTGATCACTGCCTTGCCGGCCCGGGCAATGAATGCACCGAACAACTCGATCAGCTTCTCCATCGGCAGGTGATCGAGGCTGACATTGTTGAGCACCGCGACATGCGGGCGATAGAGCGCGATCGACCCGTCGCTCTCATCGACTTCGCTCACATAGGCACCGCCGCTGCCGACCAGCGCGCTGGCAAAGGGCGCGTCGGGGGTGACGAAATTCTTCATCACCGCACCGTTCATCACCGTCGGATCGCGGCCCAGCGCATGGAGGATCCAGCCGATCATGCCGGTGACGGTCGATTTGCCGCTCGTACCCGCCACGCCGATCGACGCAGTCGATGCATTGAATAATGCGGCATTGAGCTCCGCCCGCGTCATCCGCGGATTGCCCAGCTCGGCGGCGCGGCGGGCATCGGGTACCGTCTCTTCGATCGCGGCGGAAGCGACGACGATCTGCTCGCTCGACGTGATCCCGCTGCCGTCCTGCGGGAACAGCGCGATCCCACTCGCCTTGAGGAAATCGAACTTGGCCGGCAGCCGTCCCGAATCGAGGCTGCGGTCCGAACCGGCGACGCTGGCGCCCTGCCCGGCCAGGATCATCGCCAGCGGCATCATTCCCGAACCACCGATGCCGACGAAGAAGTAAGGTTTGCGATGCTCCATGGCCTCGCGCTATCGGCGGTTTGAACCAAAGGGGCAAGGCATGCGCATCGGAGTCGTCGCACCAGCAAGGACAGTCAGCCGGGAATCCTCCCTGCGGCTATCCGCGTTCATGGCGCTGACCTATCCCGAGCACGAGATCGTGTTCCACCCGCAATGCTATCTCGAATGGGGCCATTTCGCCGGCACCGACGAGCAGCGCGCCGCCGCCTTCCTCGAATATGCCAATGATTCGGCGTTCGACGCGATCTGGTTCGCGCGCGGTGGCTATGGCTCGAACCGCATTCTCGACATGGTGATGCCCAAGCTCGGCCCGGCGGCAAGGCACAAGACCTATATCGGCTTTTCCGACATGGGTTTCATGCTCGGCGCGCTCTATGCCGCACGCATTGGCCGCGTCGCACACGGCTCGATGTCCTCGGGCCTCGGCAAGGACGATCAAGGCACGTCCGAAGGCTGGGTGCTCAACTGGCTGATCGATGGCGACAAGCGCAGCCTCGAGCCCGCACTCGCCGATGGCCGCCCCGCCGCGGCCTTCAACCTGTCGATCCTCAACGCGTTGATCGGCACGAAGTACCTGCCCGACCTGACCGACCATGTCCTCTATATCGAGGAGGTGGACGAGCCGCTCTACCGGATCGATCGGATGCTGTTCCAGATGGCCCATGCCACCCAGCTCAAAGGCATTGCCGGCGTGCGGCTGGGCGCGGTCTCGGCGATCAAGGACAATGGCGAGGCCGAAGGCAATTACAGCTTCGGCGAAACGATCGACCAGATGATCGTGCGCTGGTGCCGCGACATGGGTGTGCCCTATCTCGGCCGCGCCGAAATCGGTCATGTCCGGCTCAACCGGGTGGTGCCGTTCGGTCTGACCTAACCGTGCATTAACCATCTCCTGCGATCCCCTGCATCAAAGGGGACCGCCATGACGCTGCACAACATCGCCTTTTCGCCGGAATTCGTCGCGCATCTCGGCCTTATGGGCGTGCACGGCGCGCCGACCGGCGTATTCCCGGCGCATGCGGAAACCACCTTCGAGGCGCCGATCGACCTGCGCGGCGCTTATGTGTGGAACACCCCGATCCAGGTCGGCGCCTTTACCTATCTCGGCGAGGACGCCCATCTCGAACACAGCCGGATCGGCCGCTATTGCTCGATCGGCAAGCGCGCCCAGATCGGTCTGTCCACCCACCCCACCGGCTGGCTGACCACCTCTGCGCTCGGCTTCATGCCCTTCCCCGCCTTCGAGAATCATTTCCGGGACGACGATCCCGCATGGCAGCGCGCGCTGCCGGTTGGCGACAATCCGGCAGAGACCACGCACATCGGCAACGATGTCTGGGTCGGCGCCAATGCCATGGTGAAGCAGGGCGTGACGATCGGCGACGGTGCGGTAATCGGCGCGATGGCGGTGGTGACGCGCGACGTACCGGCCTATGCCGTGGTCGCCGGATCGCCTGCCCGGGTGATCCGCATGCGCTTTCCAGACCTGGTGATCGAGCGGATGCTCGCGCTGGGCTGGTGGCAGTACAACCTGCTCGAACTGGCCATCGACCACACCGATCCGATGCGCGCGCTCGACGCCATCGAAGCGCTGGTCGCCGCCGGCCTGAAATCCTATGCACCGGAGCCGCTCAATCTCGCCGCAGAAGCCCGCCGGTTTCGCAAGGCGCAGCGGCGATTGCTGCAGGCTGCCTGAAAACCCGGCTTACCCGATCGGGGCCCCAAATAGGCCCCGAAGCGATCTTCCGCGCGCCGCCCCCGCTTCCTATCTGCCGTCCGTACAGTGCTGCACAAAGGAGCGGGCGACATGGCGATCAAGGACATTCTCCCCGGCAAGCTGGGCTTCGGCGCCGCGCCGCTCGGCAACATGTTCCGCGACATTCCCGAGGAGGAAGCGCTCGCGACCGTCGATGCTGCCTGGAACCAAGGCATCCGCTATTATGACACCGCCCCGCTCTATGGCGCCGGTCTGGCCGAGATCCGCATGGGCGAAGTGCTGAGCCACCGCCCGCGCGACGAATATGTCATCAGCACCAAGGTCGGCCGCGTCATCCTCGACGAGCTGGAAGATGTCAGCCAGCGCGACCAGGGCGAGAAGGCGGGCGTCTTCGCCCATGGCCGCGCCAACAAGGTGGTGAACGACTATTCGGCCGACGGCACGCTGCGCTCGATCGAGGGCAGCCTGAAGCGACTCAAGACCGATCGCATCGAGATCGTCTTCGTCCATGACCTCGCCCAGGATTTCTATCGCGACGAATGGGTCGATCGCTTCGCCGAAGCCCGCAAGGGTGCCTTCCGCACGCTCGACAAGCTGCGCGACGAAGGCGTCATCGGGGCCTGGGGCCTGGGCGTGAACAAGGTCGAAGCCTGCGAACTGCTGCTCGACCTGGAGGAACCCCGCCCCGACGGTTTCCTGCTTGCGGGTCGCTACACGCTGCTCGACCATGAGCGCGCATTGCAGCGGCTGATGCCAAAGGTCGCCGAACGCGGCCTCGGCATCGTCGTCGGCGGGCCCTACAGCTCGGGCGTGCTCGTTGGCGGGGCGCATTTCGAATATGCTCCGGCGCCCCAGGCGATGCTCGACAAGGTCGCCCGGATCAAGGCGATCGCGGATCGCTACGGCGTGAGCATGAAGGCCGCCGGCCTGCAATTCTCGCTCGCCAACCCGGCGGTCGCCGCGGTGATCCCGGGTGCCAGCAAGCCCAGCCGCCTCGCCGAGGATCATGCCGCGCTGAACGAGGCGATCCCAGCCGATTTCTGGCGCGAGTTGCGCGAGGCCGAGCTGGTGTCGCCGGCAGCCCCGCTGCCGATCGACTGAAGCCGCCCGCTAGAATTCCCCTCCTCGCAAGGGAGGGGAACAGAATGGCCCAGTACCTAACCCGCCTTCCGCGCCCACAAATGGAACATCCCCGCAAACAGATGCGGCGCGCTCGCCTCCACCTGGTCCCATAGGGCCAGGTCCCGCCGGTCCGCCGCGCTGCCATAGAATTGCGTGAACAGCCCTTGCGCATCGGGCGGTGCATCGAACATCAGCAGTTCCAGCCGGGCAGCCTCCAGCATCGCCCCGACCGCCGGCAACCGATACCAATGCTCGCGTACATGGAAGCACAGGTCACGGCACCCGCTCAGCGTATAGAAATCGTCGCTTTCGCTGAGCCGGGACAAGGGCCGCTCAGGCGGCAGCGTCAGCACATGCGCGCGGAACGCCCGGATTCCCTCGGCGCTCGCATCCCAACCCTGCTCGGCAATCACCCGCTGCGCCTCCGCAACCCACGCCCGTGCGCGTTCACTGTAGAGCGCCAGCCGCAGCACCCCGCCCGGTTCCAGTACGCTGGCCAGCGCTGCCAGCCCATCCTCGGGCCGCTCCATATGATGGAGAACCCCGGTGCAGTTCACTAGGCCGAAGCGCTGTTCCAGCCCGGCAACGTCCAGGATGTCGCCCTGCACGAAGCGCACCGCGTCCACGCCGAGCACGCCGGCCATGCGCTGGCCATAGGCAAGACTGGTGGCACTCAGGTCGAGCGCAGTGATCGAAAGCGACGGGTCCATCCGCGCCAGGTCGATCGGCTCGAATCCGGTGCCGCATCCGGCGACCAGCACGGATAGCGGCTCGGCTTGCGGCGCCCCCAGCCCCGCAAGGTGCCGGGCCACCGAAACGCGCTGCTGCCCCGGTGGCAGGCGCCAGCGCGGATAGGGGTTGGCCTCATATTGCCCGCGCACCGCATCGGAGGTGCGGCGCTCTTCCGCCTCCCCATCCCTCGGCGTGAGCGACGGCATCCGGGCAGCCAGCGCCCGTTCCTCGGCAAGCTCGGCCACGGCCCCGGGAGGAACGCCAAGCGCTTCCCCGCCCCAGACATATTCCGAGGCAAAGGCCTGCACCGCCAGCGCCGCGCGGAATCCCTCGGGCAGTTCCTGCGCGGCGAGCCAGACCAGCCGCGCTTCCATCGCCGGCGAAACATTGATGCAGCGCCCGAGGAACGCGCGCCACAGCGCATCCTCCGCCACTACCGGCTCGGGATATTTCACCAGCAGCATGTGCGCCGCAGCCCGCGCCAGAAGCTGGGGATCGACCGAGCGCGCATACAGGCATGTCACCAGATCGGCCTCTAGCTGCGCGGGCCAGCCGCTTAGCGTCAGCCGCGACAGCGCATCGGCATAGGCCGGCGCGACGGCTTCGGCATCCAGTGCCAGTGCATGGCTCAACATCGGCAACGCCTGTTGCCACTGGCCCTGCCCCGCCGCCTGGCTCGCCATCGCCAGCAATTGCGCGACGTCAGGCTGCACGGCGATCCGTCCGCTGGGCGCCCCAAAACAGGGCGGCGCGATGTGCATCAGTCATACGGCTTGCCTATATTGCCTGCGCGCGGGCATAAGCCGCGCTCCTTAAACACTCCAGTGAAAGTCAAACCCGTGTCCGAGATGTTCCGCATAACGCTGCCCGACGGTTCCGTCCGCGAGGTAGCCCCGGGGACTACCCCGGCGGACATCGCAGCGGCGATCGGTCCGGGCTTGGCCAAGGCGGCGATCGCCGCACGCGTCGATGGCGAGCTGCGCGACATCGGCCGTCCGTTCGAAGGCGACGCCCAGCTCGCGCTCGTCACGTCGAAGGACGAAAAAGACGCGCTGGAACTCGCCCGACACGACTTTGCGCACATCCTCGCCGAGGCGGTTCAGAATCTCTTCCCCAACACCCAGATCACCTTCGGTCCGTCGACCGATGACGGCTTCTATTACGATTTCGCGCCCAAGGATCGCCCGTTCACGGAAGAGGATCTGCCAGCGATCGAAGCCGAGATGCGCAAGATCATCGCCGCCAACGAGCCGCTGATCCGCGAAGTATGGTCGCGCCAGCAGTTGATCGAGCGCTGGACCGCGCAGGGCGAGACCTTCAAGGCCGAATGGGCGCAGGAACTGCCCGAGGGCGAGGAACTGACGGTGTACCGCGCCGGCAAGGGCGAGGACGCCTGGCTCGACATGTGCCGGGGCCCGCACCTCGCCTCCACCGGCAAGGTCGATCCCAACGCCTTCAAGCTGACGCGCGTCTCGGGCGCCTATTGGCGCGGCGACCAGAAGAACGCGATGCTCTCGCGCATCTACGGCACCGGCTGGCTCAACAAGAAGCAGCTCGACGAGCACATGATGCGCCTTGAGGAGGCCGCCAAGCGCGACCACCGCAAGCTCGGCCAGGAGATGGACCTGTTCCACCTCCAGCAGGAAGCGCATGGCAGCGTGTTCTGGCACCCGAACGGCTATGTCATCTACCGCGCGCTGGAGGATTATATGCGCCGGGCGGTGAACGCATCGGGCAGCAAGGAAGTGAAGACGCCGCAGGTGATGGACGCGCGCCAGTGGGAGCAGTCCGGTCACTGGGGCAAGTATCGCGAGAACATGTTCGTCATCCCCGACGAGACGCCGAACATCGAGGACGAAGGTCCGATGGTGTCGGAAGACGTGCAGTGGATGGCGCTCAAGCCGATGAACTGCCCGGCGCACATCCTGATCTTCAAGCAGGGCATCAAGTCGTACCGCGACCTGCCGCTCCGCCTCGTCGAGAATGGCTGCTGCCACCGCAACGAGCCGCATGGCGCGCTGCACGGCCTGATGCGCGTCCGCCAGTTCACCCAGGACGACGGCCATATCTTCTGCCGCGAGGACCAGATCGTCGATGAGGTCCAGGATTTCTGCCGCCTGGCCGACCGGGTCTACAAGGATTTCGGCTTCAAATATTCGATCAAGCTCGCGCTGCGCCCCGAGAATCGCTTCGGCACCGAGGAGATGTGGGACCGGGCCGAGACCGAGTTGCGCGACGCCGTAGTCCGCGCCGGCATGGCGACCGAAGAATATGGCTGGGAAGAGCTGCCCGGCGAAGGCGCCTTCTATGCGCCGAAGCTCGAATGGCACCTGACCGACGCGATCGGCCGCACCTGGCAGGTCGGCACCATCCAGTCGGACCGCGTGCTGCCCGAGCGTCTCGACGCGTCCTATGTCGCCGAGGATGGCGAGCGGCACCGCCCGGTGATGCTCCACCGCGCGATCTTCGGTTCGTATGAGCGCTTCATCGGCATTCTGATCGAGCATTTCGCCGGCAAGCTGCCGACCTGGCTCGCGCCGACCCAGGCGGTCGTCGCGACGATCGTCTCGGACGCCGATGACTATGCCAAGGAAGTCGCCAGGAAGCTCCAGGCCGTCGGTATCCGCGTCGAGACCGATCTTCGCAACGAGAAGATCAACTACAAGGTGCGCGAGCATTCGGTGGCCAAGGTTCCGAACCTGCTCGTCGTCGGCAAGCGCGAGGCCGAGGAAGGCACCGTCGCGCTGCGTGTGCTGGGCTCGCAGGGCCAACAGATGCTGAGCCTCGACGAAGTCGTGGCCAAGCTGGTGGCCGAGGCGACTCCGCCCGACCTCGCATGAGCCCGGCAACGCTCGCGATCTATGCCGGCGCCGCGCTGGCCGAGATCGCGGGCTGCTTCGCCTTCTGGACCGTGCTGCGGCTGAACAAGCCGGCCTGGTGGCTGGTGCCCGGTGGCGTGTCGCTCGCCCTGTTCGCCTGGCTGCTGACTCTGAGCAGCGCCGATGCGGCAGGGCGCGCCTATGCCGCTTATGGCGGGATCTACATCCTCGCCTCGTTGGGCTGGATGGTGCTGGTTGAGCGCGTGACCCCCACTCGCTGGGACTTGGCCGGAGGGGCGCTGGCGCTGGCCGGTTGCCTGGTCATTCTTTGGGGGCGGCGCTGATGGCCCGCATCCGCCCGGCCACCGAAGCCGATGTGCCGCGGGCGCTGGCGATCTGGCGTGCCGCGGTCGATGCCACGCATGGCTTCCTTTCGGTCGAACACCGCGCCGAGATCGACGCCATGGTCGCCGAGCAGTTCCTTCCACATGCGCCGCTCTGGCTGGTCGAGGATAAAACCGGCACGGTGCAGGGCTTCCTGGCGCTGGACGGCGACATGATCGACGCGCTGTTCGTCGATCCCGCCGCGCATGGCCACGGCTTTGGAAGCGCGCTGGTGGCGCATGCGCTGACCTTGTCACCGGACGCGCGGGTCGATGCCAATGAACAGTCCGACAACGCCCTGCCCTTCTATCTGGCTCGCGGTTTCGAAGTGATCGGCCGCTCGGAAAACGACCCGGCGGGACGGCCTTACCCCATCATCCACTTGCGTTATGCGAGCTGAAACCCGATATTAGAGTTACGTCCGGGCCACAGTGCGCGGAATTTCGGCGGAAATGCAGGCGCCGGGCTACCGATCTGCCCCTTACTGCGTTATGGACCCGCCCAAACCCAGAGTCTGCAACAACAGGAGCAAGTCGTATACGTCCGCCCATGAATCGCCGCTCGATGGTGGCACCGCCGATGAACGGTCCGCGGTTTAACGAATTCATTCAGTCGCCCAAGGTTCGTGTGATCGATCACGAGGGCGAGAATCTCGGCGTGATGTACACGCGCGAGGCGATGGAACAGGCGCAGGAGCTTGGGCTCGACCTTGTCGAAGTGTCGCCCAACGCAGACCCGCCCGTTGCCAAGTTCCTCGACGTCGGCAAGTTCAAGTACGAGGCGCAGAAAAAGGCGAACCTCGCCCGCAAGAGCCAGAAGACGCAGGAGATCAAAGAGATCAAGATGCGTCCGAACATCGACGATCATGATTATGAGACGAAGATGAAGGCCGTGCACAAGTTCATCGGCGAAGGCGACAAGGTGAAGATCACCCTGCGCTTCCGTGGCCGCGAACTCAGCCATGGCCAGCTCGGCATGATCCTGCTCAAGCGCGTGCAGGAAGATTGCGCCGAAGATGCCAAGGTCGAGTCCTATCCGCGCATGGAAGGCCGCCAGATGCTGATGGTGCTGGCGCCCAAGTGATGCACAAGGCGCGAGGGCTGCTGATCGCGGCCCTCGCCGCCCTTCCCCTCCCGGCAGCGGCCCAGACCGGCGCCTCTTCCACCACTTCCGAAACCAACGAACCGATGAAGGTGCCCGCCGGCTACAGCCAGGTCTGGGCCGACGAATTCGACAAGCCCGGCGCACCCGATCCCGCGAAGTGGCGCTACGATACCAGCCGCAACAAGGCCGGCTGGTACAATAACGAACTCCAATATTACGCCGCCGACCGGCCCGAGAATGTCCGGGTCGAGAACGGCCATCTCGTTATCGAGGCGCGCAAGGAGCGGCTGGCCGACAGACCCGATTTCGGCGGGCAGGACTATGCCTCTGGCAAGCTCGTCACCGCCGGTATCGCCGACTGGACCTATGGCTTTGTCGAGGTGCGGGCCAGACTCGCCTGCGGACGCGGCGTGTGGCCAGCGATCTGGATGCTCGGCACCGACGGCAAGGCCGGCTGGCCGGCGCTCGGCGAGATCGATGTCATGGAGCATGTCGGCTGGGACCAAGGCCGCGTCCACGGCACGATCCACACCAAGGCCTATAACCACGCCATCCACACCCAGCGCGGCGCCAACACGATGCTTGCCGACGCCTGCACTGCCTTCCACACCTACCAGCTCGACTGGAACAAGGACCGCATCCTGATCGGCGTCGATGGGCGCGCTTTCATGCGGTTCGACAACGACCATAAGGGCGATCCCGCCACCTGGCCGTTCGACAAGCCGCAATATCTGATCCTCAATGTCGCGGTGGGCGGCTGGGGCGGACAGAAGGGCATCGACGAAGACGCCTTCCCGTCGCGGATGGACGTCGACTATGTCCGGGTGTGGCAGAAACGCTGAGCGTCTCGCCTCAGAACGTTGCAGGCAGGGGCAGGCGCATCTTCTGCCGCTTCTCCGGACGATCTTCCGGCCCGAACTGGACATAGGAGCCCTGGCGGACCAAGGGATTCTTCAATGTCGAGGCGATTGCCTTCAGGACAGCCCGCGCGTCCGGACCATAGATATAGATGGTGAAATAGCCGCCACCAACCTCATGCCCATCGAGGTCGCCCGTGCCGGCGAGCGCAGCCTCCAGCGAGTCCTCGACATCATAGAGTTTGGAGGTCTCTCCGCTGGCACCGAACTTGTCATCCGAGAGCTTGAGATAAACCAGTATGATCTGGTCATTCGACCGCGTGGTGCCCGCCCCGGCAGGCGGGCCGACACCGAACCCGAGGAGGGCCACCAGAGCAACGAACAGGTGGAGCAGCCTCATGCGGCCGGCGGCTCCCACAATTCGATCGGATTGCCCTCGGGATCATGGATGCGGGCAAAGCGGCCGGTTTCAGGCGTGTCCCATTCGTCCTTGGTGGTAATCTCGATGCCGCGAGCGTTGAGCTGTTCGAGCAGACTATCAAGATCGCGCACCCGGAAATTGAGCATATAGCTCTTGTCCGGGGCGAAATAATCGGTGCTCGCCTTGAACGGCTCGAACACGATCGGACCGGGCTCGGGATGCCAGAACCAGGGGCTGGGCTGGCCGCTCTCGTCCGCGCCGAACCCGCCGCCGACCCCCAGCACTTCACCATACCAGGCCTTGAGCCCCTCGGGATCCTGCGCCCGGAAGAAGAAACCGCCAAATCCGACAACCGGCATGCTCAATCCCCTTTTGTTCAGGCGGCGTCGGCCACCGTGCCGTCATCCGTCGCGGCTTCAAGCAAGCGCCGCTCGATCGTCTTCAGTCGTCCGCCACTCTCGATCTTATCGCCGATCAGATCGGTCAGATAGAAGGTATCGACCGCGCGCTCGCCATAGGTGGCGACATGTGCCGAATGGATCGTCACCTTCGACTGGAACAGTGCATAGGCGAGATGGAACAGCAGCGCCGGCCGATCGCGGGCATTGATCTCGACCACGGTGAAACGATTCGAAGCGTTGTTGTCGATCAGCACATTGGGCTCGATCGCAAAGGCTTCCGCGCGGGGACGGACCAGCGGCTTGGCTTTCAAACGGTCCTGCAGCTTGGCGCGATTGGCCAGCGCATCGGCAATCGTCGTCTTGATCCGATTGAGCCGGGCTTCCTCGTCGAACGGACGGCCCAAAGGATCCTGGATCAGGAAATTGTCGAGCGCCAACCCGTCACGGGTGGTGTGGATGCGCGCATCGATGATGTTGCCGCCGGCGACATGGATCGCGCCGGCGATGCGATAGAACAGGCCGGGATGGTCCGCGGCATAGACCGTGACCAGCGTCGCGCCACGCTCGGGATAGACCTGCGCCTCGACCGACAGCGAGGCATTGCCGGCGGCATCGACCTGGCGGGCATTGCGCTCGAGCACGTCCGCCGGCTCGGCGATCCAGTAGCTCTCGGTCATCCGCTTCCGGAACGCGTCCATTCGCGCTTCGTCCCAGCCGAGTAGCTGGGTCAGCTCTTCCTGCTTGGCGGCGATCCTTTCGGTGCGGCCGCGTTGCTTATGGCCGAGGCGGAGCACTTCCTCGGTCGCGTCATAGAGATCGGCAAGCAGCTGGCGCTTCCAGCCATTCCACACGCCCGGCCCCACCGCACGGATATCAACGATGGTGAGCAGCAGCAGCATGCGCAGCCGCTCGGGGCTCTGCACATGGCTGGCGAAATCGAGGATGGTCTTGAAGTCGGACAGGTCGCGCTTGAAGGCCGTGGCCGACATCATCAGATGCCAGCGCACCAGCCAGGCCACCGTTTCGGTCTCGGCCGCCGACATGCCTAGCCGTGGACAAAGCCGCTCGGCAACTTCGGCACCCAGGATCGAATGATCGCCGCCCCGGCCCTTGGCGATGTCATGGAGCAGCACCGCGACATAGAGCGCGCGGCGCTGGGCGATCTGGCGGAATATGCTGGTGCCGAGCGGATGATCGTCGCGCAGCTCGCCCTTCTCGATCTTCGCAAGCAGGCCGATGGCCCGGATCGAATGCTCGTCCACCGTATAATGGTGGTACATGTCGAACTGCATCTGCGCGACGACACGGCCGAAGTCGGGTACGAAGCGGCCGAACACGCCAGCCTCGTTCATCCAGCGCAGCACCGTTTCAGGATCGCGTGGGGACGTCAGCACATCGAGGAACAGGGCGTTGGCGCGGGGATCGTCGCGCACGTCATCGACCAGCTTGGCATCGCGGGCAGCAGCGCGCATCGCTAGCGGGTGGACCTCCAGCTTGTGGAGATCGGCGAGCTGGAACAGCTCGATCAGCCGCACCGGATCTTCCTGGAAGAAGCTGTCGCGCGGCAGGGCGAGGCGGCCACGATCGAGGGTGAAGCCTTTGAGCTTGCGGGGGCGGCGCCAGAGCTGAGGGAAGCCGAAGCGGCTCCCACGCGCCGCGAACTTCTCGTCGAGATGGGCGAGGAAGACACCGGTAAGGTCGCCGACCACCTTCGCCTGGAGGAAGTAGAAGCGCATGAAGCGCTCTACCTTCGACATGCCGGGGCGGTCCGAATAGCGCATCCGCTCGGCGATCTCTCGCTGGACGTCGAAGGTGAGCCGGTCTTCGGCGCGGCCGGTGATGATCTGGAGGTGACAGCGCACCGCCCAGAGGAAATTTTCGGCGCGGCGGAACTGGCGGTATTCCAGCTTGGTGAGCAGCCCCTTCTCGACCAGATCGGCGGTCTCGCCGACATTATAGGCGTATTTGCCGATCCAGAAGAGCGTGTGGAGGTCGCGCAGGCCGCCCTTGCCTTCCTTGACATTGGGCTCGACGACATAGCGGCTGTCGCCCATCCGCTTGTGGCGCGCCTCGCGCTCGGCGAGCTTCTCCGCGATGAAGGTGCGCGCGGTATCGGCCTGGACCTCTGCCTTGAAGCGCGCCGCCGCCTCGTCATAGAGGCCCAGATCGCCCCAGACATAGCGCGCTTCGAGCAAAGCCGTGCGCACCGTGACATCCGCCTTGGACTGGCGGACCATCTCGTCGAGCGAGCGCGAGGAATGGCCGACCTTCAGCTGCATGTCCCACAGCGAATAGAGCATCGATTCAATGACCTGCTCGCACCAGCCGGTGACCTTCCACGGGGTGAGGAAACCGATATCGATATCCGAATGCGGCGCCATCTCGCCGCGTCCATATCCGCCGACTGCGATCAGCACCATGCGCTCGGCGGCGCTGGGATTGGGGTTGGGATGGAGACGTTCGGTGGTGAAGTCCCAAAGCAGGCGCAAAAGCTGGTCGGTCAGGAACGCGCCAGCGGCGGCGATCTCGTGGCCGCGGCTGGGATGCTCGGCGAGGCGGCGGGCGATCTCGGCCCGGCCGGCATCGAGCGCGGCCTTGAGTTCCTGCGTGCCGGCCGCACGCATCTTGGCGCCATCGCTGGCTTCGATCGCGGCAAGCCGCTCGGCAACGCCGCGCCGATCGATCAGGGCACGGCGATTGGGGACATTGTCGAAGCGACCGGGCATGCGGTGGAGATAGGACCGAGCCGGGCGACAAGCAAAGCGGGAAATCTTGACCCGCCTCCGCAAAGTGAAAGGAGTCGGGGTAAATCCCACGGGCAAGGGCTGCGCCGCCGCCATGCATTTCTTCGTCATCCCCGCGCAGGCGAGGAGCCAGAGCCAAGCAGGACCGGCCGGGCAGAGTAACTCTGGATCCCCACCTGCGCGGGGATGACAGGTAGAAGAGCGATGACGGAAAGGGATGGCGAGCGGGACGGCGGCCGTCACCGCCGGCTTCGCCGTCGGCCCCTCTATCATTGCTTCGCAATGGTCCCCCTCCCCCAGCGAGCTGGGGGAGGAATTAGAATGTCAGCCGACGAAAGCGCGTTCCAGGACGAAGCTGCCCGGATTGGCGTTCGAGCCTTCCTCGAAGCCATGCCCTTCAAGCATCTGGGCGAAGTCCTTGATCATCGCGTTCGAGCCGCAGAGCATGACGCGGTCGGTTTCCGGGTTGAGCTCGGGATGACCCTGGACCGGCGCCTTGAACAGCCAGCCGCTCTCGATCAGCTGACCGATACGGCCGGTGGTGCGGAACGGCTCGCGCGTCACGGTGGGGATATAGTGGAACTGGAGCAGCGCCTGATCGGCAACCAGCGGATCGTTCGCCAGCTGCGCGGTCAGCTCGTCATGATAGGCGAGGTCGCTCACCCGGCGAGTCGAGTGTACAATCACCACCTGCTCGAAGCGCTCATAGATATCGGGATCGCGCGCCAGGCTGAGGAACGGCGCCAGGCCGGTGCCGGTCGACAGCATGAACAGGCGCTTGCCCGGCAGCAGCGCATCGGCGACGAGCGTGCCGGTGGGCTTCTTGCCGAGATAGATCTGGTCGCCCGGCTGGATCAGCTGGAGGCGCGAGGTGAGCGGGCCGTTCTCGACCTTGATCGACAGGAACTCGATCTCATCCGACCAGGTCGGGCTGGCGATCGAATAGGCGCGCATCAGCGGCTTGCCCTCGCCCTCCAGGCCGATCATCACGAACTCGCCGGCCCGGAAGCGGAAGCTGGCCGGGCGCTCGATCGCGAAGCTGAACAGATGCTCGTTCCAATGTTTCACCCAGCGCACAGCGGCCGTCTGAAAGGCGGGGTGCTCGGGCAGGACGATGGGCGGGCGGGCATGCATATTCACGAGGTCGGCTCTTTCCAATTCCACGGTGCGCTGCAACGTACTTTTCCTTCAACGCGCAAAAGCAACGGCGATACGCGCCACCGCAACGGAGAGCGGAAGGCGCGCTTCGGGCTTCACGATCTGCTCGATAAGCGCGTCGACGCGCTGCTGCGCGCCCGCGCGTGCTAGCGCATGCAGCGAAAGGAGCAAGGCCTCGTCATCGCCAATTTCCGCCGAGAAGGGCGGTTTGAAGCGAAGTTGGGACAGGTTTTCGCGCTCGACGATCAGCATCGCCATGTTCAGATCGGGGAGCATCTCGACCAGCCCGCGCCCGCGCAGCACCGGGCCGAGCACACTGCACGGGCAGCGCCCGGCGCGAATCGTCGCCACCCATTGCCGCATCGCGTGGAGCAGCAGCTGGTCGACGGAGCCGAGTTCGGCGGCGGAGCGATCGAGGAACTGGTACAATGGCGATCCCCTGCCCGCGGTGGATCCACGGGGCGGGATCGCCATAGAATTATTTGCGAATGATTAGCAATAGCGTAGTTTTCAATCGACCCGCGAAAGCCGTGCTATCTCGGCGGCGAGCAGGTCGATCTTGTGGTGCAGGCTGTCGATCTGCGCTTCGGCGCGCAGATTGGTCTCATAATCGAGCCGCGCCTCGAACCGGTCCTTCGCCGCCTGGCGGTTCTGGCTCATCATGATGATCGGGGCCTGCAGCGCGGCAAGCATCGACAGCATCAGGTTGAGAAAGATGAAGGGGAACGGATCAAAGGCGTGCGCGGCGAGCACGACCGTGTTCAGCAGCGCCCAGGCGCCGAGGAACAGGCCGAAGCCGATGATGAAACCCCAGGAGCCGCCGACCGCGGCGACCCGATCGGCGAGCTTCTCGCCAAAGGTCAGCCGCTCGTCGAACAGCGCGTTGGGATCGCGACCCACGCTGAAGAAGCGAAGATCCGCGAGGAAACGGATGGCTGCGTTCATAAATACACCTCGCTGCCGACCGGCCGCCCGGGACGGCTGCGCAGGAGGCGAGCGGATCAGCTCAGCGCGGCGGCCCCGGACGGCACGGTCGATCGACTATGGTCGTTGCTGGACATGACCCCATTCTCGGAGCTGGCGGTTGTGGCTGCACGGTTGTGCATCCGAGGGCGAGATGGTCCTCTCGCCCTCGGATTTCAAATGAAAAAGCCGTCATGTTTTGGGGAGGCATTCCCCTCCCCCGCGAGGGAGAGGAGAGAGGTGCGAGGCTCAGAAGCGCTCGCCGACCATTTCCTCGCTCTTTGCCCAGAGCGCCTTCGCGTGCGCGGGATCGACGGCATAGGCGCGGACGCCTTCGCTGACCGGGGTGATCACGCCTTCACTGACCGGCGAGACATGGCAATTCTCGCAATAACGCGCGCCGACGTCCTCCGCCGGGGCGACGAAGCCGGCCCAGACGGTGGTGGCGGCACCCTGGGGCACTGTCTTGAACTCGAAGAGCGGCTTGCCCTGCGCGGCGAGATCGGCGTTGATCTGGGCGATCAGCTGCTCGAGCCGTTCGGGGCCGGTGTGGCGGCCGAGCTCGGTGCGGATGCCGCCCGGATGGATTGCAGTGGCGCGCACGCCGCGATCCTTGTGGCGACGATCGAACTCGACGGCGAACAGGATGTTGGCAGTCTTCGAACGGCCATAGGCGATCATCGGCTCATAGGGCGTATGTTCGAAATTCGGGTCTTCGAGATCGACATCGGCATAGCGATGCCCCGCCGAGGACAGGTTCACCAACCGGCCGCCATCCCTGATCAGCGCGGCGATGCGGTTGACGAAGACGAAATGGCCGAGATGGTTGGTGCCGAACTGCGTCTCGAAGCCATCGGCGGTGTGGCCGAGCGGCGTGGCCATCACGCCGGCATTGGCAATCACCACATCGAACGGGCGGCCATCGGCGACCAGCTTGTCGGCGGCGGCGCGCACGCTGGCGAGCGAGGCGAGGTCAAGCTCGATCAGTTCGATGCTGCCGCCATTCGCCGCCTGATCGCGGACGACCTGAGTCGCGCGCTCGGCCTTGGCGAGGTCGCGCGCCGCGCCGACCAATTCGGCGCCATGCGCCGCGAGCACGCGTGCGGTCTCGACGCCGAGCCCGGCCGAGACGCCGGTGACGAGCACCCGCTTGCCGCTGAGATCGACACCGGCGAGCACTTCGTCGGTGGTGGAAGTTGCATTGAAAACCTGGGTCATTGCTGTCTCCGTCACGCGGACGCACGGCTCCATCGGCCGCGAGCCCCTTGCCCGACAGCCTTGCGAAGATTAAATGGAGGGCGTCTCCGGAAATAAATACGGAGGCATCCTCCGCTTTTCAAGGGACGAACCGACAGCCGTGGCCGAAACCGGCGATTTCCCTGCCCGCAAGCCGCGCGCCGATGCCGAGCGCAACCGGCTGCGGCTGCTCGGCACGGCAAAATCGGTGTTCGGCGACAAGGGGCCGGGCGCCAGCCTGGAGGAGATCGCCAAGGAAGCCCAGGTCGGCATCGGCACGCTCTATCGGCATTTCCCGACGCGCGACGCGCTGATCGAAGCCGTCTATCGCAACGAGACCGCGCAGTTGGCAGACGCGGCGACACGGCTGAGCGAAGCGCATCCGCCGGTCGAGGCATTACGGCAATGGCTGCTGCTGTTCGTCGAATATCTCGGCACCAAATACGGCATGGCGGCGGTATTCGGTTCGTTCAGCGGTGGCACCGCGGCGCTCTATGCCGCGTGCAACAGCGGCACGCCCGAGGCGATCGCACTGCTGACCGACCGGGCGGTGGCGAGCGGCGAGATCAGGCTCGACATGGATCCCATCGATCTCCTGCGCGCGATCGCCGGCGTGGCCAGCGCGGGACCGGGCTGGCAGGATACCGCGCGGCGGCTGATCGATATCCTGATCGCGGGGATGCGGGTCTAAGCAAAAGAAAAGAGGCCGGGAATCGCCCCAGCCTCCGTTCCGATATCGATCTTTGCGAAGCTCAGTCCGGCTTCTTCGCCACACCGACCAGCGCCGGGCGCAGCAGGCGGTCGCGGATCATGTAGCCCGACTGGATCTCCTGGACGATCGTGCCCGGCTCCGCATCGGCGCTGGGCATTTCCATCATCGCCTGGTGGCGATTGGGATCGAGTGCTTCGCCGAGCGCGACAATCTTCGTGATGCCGTGGCGGCCGAACACCGACTCCAGCTCGCGGCCGGTCGCTTCGAGGCCCGTTACCAAGCCGTTGAACTTCTCGTCGTCCTTGAGCTCGGCCGGAATCGCGGCGAGCGCGCGCGACAGATTGTCGGCCACCGAGAGCACGTCGCGGGCAAAGCCGGTCGCGGCATAGGCCTTGGCGTCCTGCGCTTCCTTCTCGGCGCGGCGGCGAACGTTCTGGGTCTCCGCCTGCGCATACATCACTGCCGACTTCGCTTCTGCCAGCTGGGCCTCCAGCTCGGCCAGACGATCGTGCTCGGCCACTTCCGGAGCGCCCTCAGCGGTTTCCGCGCGCAGCGTTTCTTCCTGGGTGTCCGTCACCTTGTTCTCTTCCGTCATATTTCCCTGTTCAGGCCAGTAATCGGGCCATTGTGGCCGCCGTGAAATCCACCATGGGGACGACGCGCGCATAGTTCAACCGCGTTGGCCCGATCACGCCGACCACGCCGACCACGCGCCCGTCAAGAGAACGCACCGGTTTGGCGATGACCGACGAACCGGACAACGCGAACAGCTTGTTCTCGGATCCGATGAAGATGCGCGTCGCTTCGCCTTCGCGCGCCGAGTCGAGCAGGCGGGCGATCTCCTCCTGCCCTTCGAGCTGATCGAGCAGCTGGCTGACGCGGTCGAGATCCTCGGCGGCGGCGGCATCGATCAACCGCGCCTGGCCGCGCACGATCAGCACCGGACGGCGGCCGCCATCCTCACTCCACACCGCAAGCCCGCGTTCGACCAGCGCGGCGGCGGCGCTGTCGAGCGCGGCGCGCTGGGCGCCGAGTTCGCGCTCGACGCGGGCGCGGGCCTGGCTGAGGGTGAGGCCGCCAAAGGTGGCAGAGAGGTAATTGGCGGCGCGCTGCAGCGCCGAGGGGTCCATGCCGCCGGGCAGCTCCACCACGCGATTCTCGACCGATCCGTCCTCGCCGACCAGTACCGCGAGCGCGCGATCATGGCTGAGCGGCACGAAGCCGAAGGAGCGCAGCAGCGGCTCGACCTTTGGGACGAGCACGAGGCCGGCACAGGACGAGAGGCCGGAGAGCGCGGCGGTGGTGGCGGCGAGCGCTTCCTCGACCGGACCGCGCTCGGCGGCGTTGCGCTCGATCGCGGCGCGCTCCTCGGCGCTGGGCTCGGCGGCCTGCATCATGCCATCGACGAACAGGCGCAGCCCGGTTTCGGTGGGCATGCGGCCGGCGCTGGTGTGCGGCGCGGCGAGCAAGCCGAGTTCCTCGAGATCCTGCATGACGTTGCGGATCGAGGCAGGCGAGAGGTTGAGGCCGGAGATCTGGGCGATCGCCCGCGAACCGACCGGGGCGCCGGTATCGAGATAGGATTCGACCACCGTGCGGAACACGTCGCGGGCGCGGTCGGTCAGTTCTCGGATCGGCGGGGTGGTCATGGGGCTTATGTAGCGCGCGAGGCTCGCGCGCCAACCTCATTCGATGCCGCAAACGATTCCCCGGCGAAAACCGGGGAACCGCGGGACTAGGGCCGCTCGCCGATCAGGTCGTGGATCGGCAAGCCCTCGACTGCGTCGCCAAGCGCCTGGCCGATCGGGCGGTTCTTCTCCGAACGGCAGCCATAATAGAAATGCAGCGCCTGGCTGTCGCCGATCGCGCGGGTCCAGGTGACGTCGACGCTGGAGGCGTCGGTGATAGCCGGTTCGCAATTCTTCTGGCCCGGGGCGTAGCGGAGCTCGCCGGTCTCCGGGCGGTAGGGCGAGAGGCGCGCGGCAAAAGCGTCATATTCAGCACGGCTGAGCTTGAAAGCTCTCTCGCCGGTTACTGCGGTGAAGCGCTTGCCTTCAAATATGCCGGTGCCGTCGGGGCGCACGGTGACGCTGTAGACCGGGCAGCGGCCATAGCAGGGGCCAGTCTCGAAGCGGATCGAATCGCCTTCGATCGCGATCGGACGGCCCGGCTCGCCAGCCGGCCCGCTGCGCGGTGCGACGCAGCCCGCCAGTCCCAGCCCCAGAAGGATGATCGCTACCGTACGCATTACCCTGTTCTCCCTGCGGATCGCCCGCCGACACTGGCGCGTTCCAACCGTTACGTCTACGTGGCGCGTCAAACCTTGCAGGAGACTGAAGCAGATGCGCCCTTCCGGCCGCGCCCCCGACGAAATGCGCACGATCACGATCGAGCCCCACTTCACCCGCCATGCCGAAGGTTCGGTGCTGATCAGCTTCGGCGACACGCGCGTGCTGGTCACCGCGAGCGTCGAAGAGCGGCTGCCGCCCTGGCTGAAGGGCAAGGGCGAAGGCTGGGTCACGGCCGAGTACGGCATGCTGCCCCGCGCCACCCATACCCGCGGCGCGCGTGAAGCGGCCAAGGGCAAGCAGTCGGGCCGCACCCAGGAGATCCAGCGCCTGATCGGCCGCAGCCTGCGTGCCGTCACCGACCTCAAGAAGCTCGGCGAGCGCCAGATCACACTCGATTGCGACGTGATCCAGGCCGATGGCGGCACGCGTACGGCGGCGATCTCGGGCGCGTTCGTCGCGCTGCGCATCGCAGTAAACAAGCTGATGGCGCAGGGCCTGATCAAGGAAGACCCGATCACGACGCAGGTCGCTGCGGTCTCCTGCGGCATCCACCAGGGCACGCCGGTACTCGACCTCGACTATATTGAGGACAGCGCCGCGGATGCCGACGCGAACTTCGTGCTGCTGTCGAACGGCAACATCGCCGAGGCACAGGCGACAGCAGAGGGCGCGACCTATGACGAGGAGGGCCTGCTCCGCCTGCTCCGCCTCGCGCGCATCGGCTGCAACCAGATCTTTGAAGCACAGGTGAAGGCAATCGGATGAGTGGTGAAGGCGAAACCCCGCAGGCAATCCGCAAGCTGAAGCCCGGCAAGCTGGTGATCGCCAGCCATAATGCCGGCAAGGTGCGCGAGATTCGCGAGCTTCTCGGCCCGTTCGGGATCGAACCGGTCTCCGCGGCCGAGCTCGACCTGCCCGAGCCCGAGGAGACGGGGACCACCTTCGTCGCCAATGCCGAGCTGAAGGCGCTGCAGGCCGCGGATCTCTCGGGGCTCCCTGCCCTGGCCGATGATTCAGGCCTGTGCGTCGAAGCGCTGAACAATGATCCGGGCATCTTCTCGGCGCGCTGGGCCGGGCCGGGCAAGGATTTCGGCGCAGCGATGCAGCTGGTCGAGGACAAGCTGGCAGCACTTCCGCCCGGCACCAGCCGCGACGCGCATTTCGTCTGCGCGCTCGCGCTGGCCTGGCCCGATGGTCATGTCGAATGGTTCGAGGGCCGGGTGGACGGCACCCTGGTTTGGCCGCCGCGCGGCAGCCAGGGCTTCGGCTATGACCCGGTGTTCCTGCCCAATGGGCATGAAGAGACGTTCGGCGAGATGGAACCTGCGGCCAAGCACGCCATGAGCCACCGCGCCGATGCGTTCCGCCAGCTGGTTGCGGCGGTGCTTGCTTAAGGAATCGTGATTCGCGCCGCGTTAAGGATAGATTTCCCGAACCTTCCGGCGCGAACCCCGTTATGTGACCACAACGAGAGCTTTAGCGAGGGGTCGCAAATGGGTTCATTCCGCCGCTGGGCGACGATGATGAAGCGCGTGCACGATACGCATAGCGAAGGCACGGCCGACATGGCGACGGGCGAAACGCCCATCCCCGAGGCTAAAGCAGAACAGGCCGCCGCTCCCGAGAAGAAGCGTGCGCGGTGCAAGCCCGCGTCGGATGGCGACTGCTTGCAGGCCTGAATTCTGCCGAAAGCTCCTCGCGTATGTTCCTAGAACCGCTGCTGGCTCATTTGCGAGCCCTGCGCGATGCGATACTCAACCGGGCCATCCAGGGTCAGCGGCTGTTGCCAGACCTGGCCGGGGTATAGCCGCTTCGCCGGCAGCGCGGCGCATTCCCCCGGGCGGCCGGTGCTGCATTGCTTTCCCTCATAGATCTCGACGTTGCTGTTGCCCTCATTGCGTAGGGTCAGGACATTGCCGTTGCGTTCGCCCGTGAGCTTCACCACCGGCTGGGCGGGGCGATAGATGACCAGTACGTCATAGCCGACGAGCAGCTTGAGCGCAGTGACCGGCGCGCTGACCGGCCCGGCAACGGGCTTTACCGCAACCCGGTAGATCCGGTCGCGCCCACCCCGCGGGATGATCGCTGCGATGCGGATAAGCTTGTGCTCGCCGGGCTGGAGGATCAGCCGCTGCGGCGTAACGAGCAGGCCGCCCACGCCCGGATCGGTGATCGGCGTCCGCACTTCCCCGGCAAGCCCCGGCGACACGATCTCGGACGGCTCGACGGTGACATAGGCGACTTCCTTGCCGTCGTTCCAGATATCGATGTCCTGCGCCGAGGCATCGCCGGGCATGATATCGACCACCGCGCGACTGAGGACGATCCCGGCGCTTGCCGGCGAAGTTCCGAGCGCAAGGACGCAGAGACATGCGGCGAGAAAATGCTTCAGGGTCTGCATGGGACATCTCCGATTGCGGAATATTCGTTCTGCGAGGGTTTGGCGTCGAGCCGGGCGCGGCAGGTACGGCCATCGGCGACATGCGCGATGATCTCCGCATTGCCGGCGGCCTGGAGCTGGAAATAACCGCGCATATCGGTCGCGGCGATCGCATCGTCGGTGGTGATATCGGCATTGGCGACGGGGCTGCCATCGGGCCAGACCAGCCGCCCGAACATCGCGAGCACGCTGTCTACCTTCCAGTCGAGCACTGCGACCGTACCCGGATAGACATCGATCGTCCGGGCTTGCGCATCGAAGCTGACCAGTTCGCGCCCGATCGGGTGGATGCGGACGCGGTAGCGGCGATAGGGCGTCAGCGCGAGGCTCAGCCGCCCGCCCGCGGCAATCTCGCCGCGCGGCTCGTCATCGACCAGTATCTGGAAGCGGGCGACACGGGCACTGCCCTGCACGCCGACATTGATCACGCTCTCATTCTGATCCCGCGCACCGATATGGAAGATCCCGCCACCGGCCGCGAGCAAGGTCTGCGCGCTCAGTGCATATTGGCTGGCCCCACCCGTGCTGCCGATCCGGTGGACCAGGCTGGCCGAAGCGAAGCCGATCGCGTTGCGTTCGCTGGCGCTGGCTTGGAGGATCGTGCCGTCGCTGCTGCGCTGGAGCGTGCCGGAGGCGTCGAAATCGCCGCCCAGCACCTTGTCGCGGTGGATCGAGGCCGAGATTTCCTGGATGCTGTCGACCCGGTCCCCGCGCCTGCCGAGTCCGGTCTGGACGCCGGCCTGGGCGCTGAACGAAGAGCGGCGGCGCAGCACCTGCAATTGCAGGCCGAGCGCGAAAGTGCGCCCGCGATTGGTGGCGGCATAGGCGCCGTTGAAGATCAGCTGGAAATTCTGCCGGCGCAACAGCGTCCAGCGCACGATCGGGCCGATCGCATAGGAGGACGCCCGCCCCTGATCGTGGCGCAGATAGGCACTGACGCCCAGCTGCCCGTCGCCGATCCGGTAAGCCAAATTGCCGATCGCCTGGGTGAAGCTGGTGCCGGTGCCGTGAAGCCCCTGTTCGACCAGATCGGGGGAAGACAGAAGATCGCCGACATAATCGTCGATCGGGATCAGCGGACCGCGCTGGGCGCTGTGCACATAGCGCAGATCGATATTGTAGCTGAACGCGCCGCCTGTAGTCGAACCGCTCTGCCCGACCACGCCATAATCGCCCGCGCTCGAGGCGAGCAGCGCAATGCGGGTCTGGATGTTCGGCGAGAGATGGGTGATCCCGGCTTCGGCCAGTCCCTTGCGATCGGTGACCATCAGGTTCGTGTCCCAGGCCAGGCTGGCGCCGACGCGCCCGGCGACACCCGCGGTCAGCAACGGCACCTTCGACACCGACAGCCAATGGCCCCGGCGATTGACCGCGAGCAAGCCGGCATGGGCGAAGAAGGACAAATGCCCGACCGGCGCGATCGCCGCGCTCTTGGTAAAGAAGCGCCGCTCGACCCGCGTCGCGCCGCTGGTTTCCTGGATGCGAATCTCGACCGGATAGGAGCCGTCAGGTAGCCCGCTGGTGTCGAGCGCCTGATTGCCCGCCTCGAAGTTTCGCGAAGTGACCAGCCGGCCCTCGACATAGACATCGACGCGCGATCGCTGGCCGAGAAAGACGACCAGCGGACTGCCGAACAGCTGCATCCGATCGACGCGCGTATCGAATTGCGAGGTGAAGCCGACGCCAAGGATGCGCCGGCGCCCGACCAGATCGGCGCCCGGCGCGTAGAACAGCCCACCCATATAGCGCATGCCCGGACCATCGAGCTGCGCCGTCAGCGTATCAACATCGAAGCCGCGCCCCGAGGATAGCGAAGCCTCGGACGCCAGCCGCGCATTGCCGGCGCCGAGGATCGCACGGTTGTAGAAATTATAGCTGACCGTCTGTCCGTCGCCGCCGGCGACCGCACCGCCCAGGATGTCGACGAAGCTCAGCCCCTTGCCATGCGGCTTGAGATAGGGATCGACCATCGCCGCGCGGACCGCGAGGAGACGGGGATTGAGATAGAGATCGATCCGGAAGCGCTGCGGATCGAAGACGATCGCAGCCACTTCGGGCTTTGGCACTTCGCAGGGACTGGCCGCCGGGGTGCACAGGAATCTGGCGTTGGCATCCATCGTTCCGGTCAGCGCCTGCGCAAGTGCGTCGGCATCGGCAAGGTTCGGGATCGCGGCGGCGACTTTGGCGGGATCGGCGAAGCGAACCTGGCCCGGTCTGGATTCGATATTGAACTGGCCGATCCGGGTTTCGCCGAAAAACACATCGGCCACGAGAGTCTGGGCCTGATCGAGATCGGCGAACTCGCTCGGCATGCCGGAAGTCACGACGACGGGCTTGTTCGCGGCCGGGGGCGGCGCTTCCTGTGCCATTGCCGCCGGGACACCGGCCGTCAGCAACAGGAAAGCAGGTGCCGCCGGCCGCAGGCGCATCAGTCTGCCGCAAGCATGATCGTGAGCGTGCCGGTATAATCTCCCGCGGTGGCCGTGGTCAGCGCAGTGCCGCGCAGGATGACGATCAAGCTGGAATTGGTGGTCTGCAGCACCGGGCAGCTGAGCAACATCGTCTGCCCGGTCAGCGGCGAACCCGATACGAGATTGGTGCCGGAGCTCTGGCCTGAGGTGCCGCTCCACTGGACTTCATAGGCGAGCGTGCTGGATCCGTTGGCAAGGGTGAACGCATTGCCCACGCCCGAACCCGAAGCGGTCAGTCTGTAGCGCCCACCCAGCAAGCCGCTGAACGCGCAGACCGACTGGCTTCGTACCTGATCGACGCTGACATTGGCGATCGTGTTGAAGGTTACGTCGCTCAGGTTCGATATCCGAACGCCCTGGGCGGCGGCCGGCACAGCGAAAAATAGCAACGCTAACGCCGGCAGCAGTGCCGGCATCCATCCCATCCTGCCATGACCGCGCATGCCGGACCACTCCGGACCGCCGCGGGAGGTTATTGCGGCGTCACCAGCAGGGTCAGCGTACCCGTGTAGCTGGCGCCGGCAGTCATGCCCTGCAGGTTCGCCGAGGAGATGGTGACGATCAGGCTCGAGGTCGTCGCCGCACCGGTGCTGCAGGTCGGGTTGGCTGCGGTGGTGGTCAGGCTGCCGAGCGGGGTTCCCGAAGTCAGCGCGCTGCCGCTGGTCTGCCCGGTGCTCGCCGCCCATTGCACTGTATAGGGAACGGTGAGCGCGCCGTTGGCGAGCGTGAACGCCCCACTGGTGCCGCTGCCGGTCGCCGTGATGCTGTACCCCTTGGTCGCCGTGTTGCTCCACACGCAGTCGCTCTGCGAACTGACAGCGTTGCTGGCGGGATCGACCGCCGTGAAGGCAATTTCGGTCAGGCCGGTGATCTGGGCGCGATTCGCCACGCTGACCGAGATGCTGACCGAACCGGTCGAGGTCGCGCCGAGCGTGCCCTGGTTGGACGAGAATGCCGGCCCGCTGACAAGCAACGCACTTGCGGCGGCACACATGCAACCGATCCGGCGGGCAAGGGCGGAAGCCTTGATCGAATTCTTCGTCATTAAGCATACCCCGTAGTTGAGGTTACACGAGCAAAGCCGCCCGAAGCAAATCAACTTGGAATATTTGGGTTAAATTATCTCTTACGAACGCACAGGAAAAATGCTTACTGCAAAAATACGTAATAACTTTAGAAGAATATAGAGATGATTATCAGTAAATTACCCAGATTATACTATCCAATAATGCATATTTTATATGAATTACTAATTATATTATCATAATCAATTTACAGATAATTGCCACCCCCCGCTGGAGGACGGCAGACCTGACCTAGAGGGATAGTTCGAGGCGTCATAGGATCGCGGCACGCGCTGAACTTGAAGTCGTACGGGCTGATGCGAAGGCGCTTTCGCCGCGCATGCGCTGCACGATTTGCGGCAAACGATCGCCGAGTCTCTCACCCTGGACCGGCACCCCATTCCCGCCGCTGCGCGGCAAATCTCCGCTGCTCACTCCGGTTTTGACACACGGTGTGTCAAAACTTGACGCACAAGCGCCGGAGCCCAGAAACACCAAAGCCAGCTAACCCATTGGGGCAGCTGGCTTGGGAGGTGGTGGACAGGGCTGGATTCGAACCAGCGTACGCTTGCACGGGCAGATTTACAGTCTGCTGCCTTTAACCACTCGGCCACCTGTCCATGGCGCCGTTCGGCGAGAGGGGGCCCATTGCCGAAGCGGAGCGCCCCTGTCAACGCCTTGCGCACAGACTTTGTGCGGCATAGCGTCCGCCGCTTCCAATCAGGGGTCGATAATGCGCCGTATTTCCTTCGCCGTTGCCACATTGCTCGCCGCCTCCGCAATGGCGCCGCTCGCCATCGCCAAGGGGCCCGACGGCCCGACCGCGCCGGTCGACAAGATTGTCGATCAGGGCACCAATCACAGTGAAGTGATGCGCATCGCCCAGTATCTGACCGATGTGATCGGCGCACGACTCACCAATTCGCCGCCGATGCGCCAGGCCGAGGACTGGACCCAGGCCAAGTTCCGCGAATGGGGCCTGACCAACGTCCACAAGGAAGGCTTCGAGTTCGGCCGGGGCTGGTCGGCCAAGAATGCCAGCGTGAAGATGATCGCACCCCGCCCGCTGACGCTGATCGCAGCCCCCCTCGCCTGGACCCCGGGCACCAATGGCGCGATCACCGGCCAGGTCGTGCTGGCGCCGATGGCGGACGAAGCCGCGCTCGACCAGTATAAGGGCAAGCTCAAGGGCAAGATCGTGCTGCTCACCGAGCCGAACGAGATCACCGATTCGACCGAGCTCGATTTCCGCCGCTGGAGCGACGCCGATCTCGATCGCTACGACAATTTCCAGCTGCAGAACGGCGCAGCCACTGCGAATCGCCGCCCGAGCAGCCAGAGCCGCCTTGCCTTCGCCGCCAAGCGCGATGCGTTCCTGAAGGCCGAAGGCGCGATCGGTTACGCCACCATGTCGTCGCGCAACGGCAAGCTGGTCCACGGCCAGAACAGCCAGTTCCAGGTCGGTGCCACCCCGCCGCTGCCAGGCTTTGAGATCGCCGCCGAGGATTATCGCCGCCTCGCCCGCCTGGCGAAGATGGGCATGGCGCCGAGCCTGGAGCTCAACAGCGACGTCACTTTCGACGACAGCGACACCAAGGCCTATAACATCCTGGCCGACATCCCCGGCACCGATGCCAAGGCAGGCTATGTGATGGCCGGCGCGCATATGGACAGCTGGGCAATGGGCGACGGCGCTGCCGACAACGCCGCCGGCGTCTCGATGGTGATGGAGGCCGCGCGCATCATCAAGGCATCGGGCATCAAGACGAAGCGGGCGATCCGCTTCGCTTTGTGGTCGGGCGAGGAGCAGGGCCTGCTCGGCTCGATGGCCTATGTCGAGAACCATGTCGCCAGCCGCCCGGTCGATCCGGCGCTGAGCGGCTATGCGCGCTATATGGGCTGGAGCAAGGGCTTCCCGATCAAGCCGGGCCCGGACCACGGCAAGCTGGCCGCCTATTTCAATCTCGACAATGGTTCGGGCAAGATCCGCGGCATCTTCACCCAGGGCAATACCGCGGTGGTGCCGATCTTCCGCGACTGGCTGGCGCCGTTCAACTCGTTCGGCGCGACCAAGGTGGCGACGATGCGCACCGGCAGCACCGATCACGTGTTCTTCGACGCGGTGGGCATCCCCGCCTTCCAGTTTATCCAGGATCCGCTGGATTACGGCTCGAATGTGCACCACACCGATGTCGATACGTTCGATCACCTGAAGGCCGATGACATGCGCCAGGGCGCGATCATCCTCGCCGCCTTCCTGATCAACGCCGCCAACACCGACGCGCCGCTGCCGCGCCTGCCGCTGGCGACCGAGCCGAACGCTTCGGACGGCTTCTACGCAGCACCGGGAGCACATTGATGGCCAAGCGTGGACACCGGCCGAGCCAGGCCTCCGCGAACCGCCCGCGTTTCTATGGGCGGCACGCGGTGCTGGCGGCGCTCGACAATCCCGAGCGCACCGTCCGCAAGATCTGGGGCACGCATGACGCGCTCGCCGGATTGGACATTCCGTCGACCATCCCGATCACCTTCGCCAATGCCGCCGATCTCGGCCGGCTGGTGCCCAATGACGCGCCTGCCCAGGGGCTGGTCGCCGAAGTCGATCCGCTCGAGGAAATCTGGCTGGGCGACCTGCTGGCGCAGGGCGCCGATGACGACCGGCCGCTGCTGGTGCTCGACCAGGTGACCGACCCGCACAATGTCGGCGCGATCCTGCGCTCGGCAGCGGCGTTCAATGCGCTCGGCATCGTCACGCAGGACCGGCATGCGCCGGGCGAAACGGGCACGCTCGCCCGCGCCGCCGCGGGTACGCTGGAACAGGTACCGTGGTGCCGCGTGGTCAACCTGGCCCGCGCGCTGGAGGAAATCGCCGAGGCCGGCTTCTGGCGGATCGGACTGACCGGCCATGCCAAGGGCACGCTGGCCGAAGTGATGGCGAACCAGCGCAAGATCGCGCTGGTGCTCGGCGCCGAGGGCGAAGGCATGCGCCAGAACACCGAGGCGCATTGCGACGAGCTTGCGAAGCTGCCGATCTCGGATAAGGTCGAAAGCCTCAACGTATCCAATGCCGCGGCGATCGCACTCTATGCAGTGAGCGCCCGCGGCTGATCGCCAAAGGGGGTTTCATGTTGCATCGTCTGAAGGCCGTAGCGTTCGCGCTCGCGGCGCCGCTGGTGCTTGCCAGTTGTCTGTTCGTGCCGGGCAAGTTCGATTCGGCGCTGACCATCCACGCCGACCGGACCTTCACCTTCGCCTACAAGGGCGAGGTGATGGCCGTCGATCTGCAGAGCTTCATGGGCAAGGCGATGCAGATGGGCATGGAAGAGGCCGCGAAGGAAAAATCAGGCAAGAAGTCCAAGACGCCGGAGAAGGAGCCGGACTTCACGCTGACGCCCGAGGAGAAGGCCAAGCAGGACGAGACCTTCCGCAAGCTCGCCGTCGAGGTGGCCAAGGAAGCCGGCTATCGCAGCGTCGAGTATCGCGGGAACGGCATGTTCTGGGTGGATTACCAGATCTCCGGCATGCTCGATCACGGGTTCGTCTTCCCGTACAATCTCGACAACCAGCTGATCATGCCGTGGATCGCGGTGGAGCTGCGCGGCAAGGACCTGATCCGCGTCAAGGCGCCCGGCTATGTTCGGATGAGCGGCAGCAACGGCATGGGCAATATGGGCGACATGAGCGCGCTGGCGATGATGCCGGGCGGCATGGGCGAGGCGTTCACCCGACTGCAGGGCACCTTCACCCTGACCACCGATGCCGAGCTGGTGAGCCAGAATAACGAGGAAGGTGCGGTGACCACCGGCAAGGACAAGGTAGTCACCTGGAAGACCGACACCAGCACCACCGACGCGCCGATGGCATCGATTCGGGTACGCCCGGCCCAGTGAAATCAGATCCTCCCCTGGCAGGTCCGGGGGAGGATTTTTCCTTCAATCCTCTTCGGCGATCCGCACGCGCAGGCCATCCAGCTCGTCCGTGAAGGGCAACTGGCACGACAGGCGCGACGTCGCGTCGCGATCGCCGGCGCTGTCGAGCAGGTCGTCTTCGTCCATGCTCATCTTCGGCAGTTTGGCCGCAAATTCCGGATCGACATGGACGTGGCAGGTCGCGCAGGAGCAGCAGCCGCCACACAGCGCGAGCAGCTCGTCAAAGCCGCTCTCGCGGATCACTTCCATCACGCTCAGGCCCGCTTCGCCCATGACCTCACGCTCTTCACCACCTCTGGTCACGACGATAAGCTTGGGCATGGTCTTCTCCTGGTCCTGCCCCGTCCATGCCGCCGAACGCGGCGCTTCGCAAGGCGGCCGCGCATGGGGCTGAGCGCCGAACAGCTCAGGGCGTCGCTGGATGCGCTGGCCGAACGCGAACCACTGATCGCCGCCGCGATCGGGCGGGTGGGCTATCCCCCGCCCCGCATCCGCGACCGCGGCTATGCCACGCTACTGCGAACGATTGTTGGCCAGCAGGTGAGCGTCGCCGCCGCGCAATCGATCTGGAACAAGATGGCGGCGCAGCTGGGCGAGCTAAGCGATCCGGAGACAGTCGCGCGGGTGACCGACGACGAGCTGCGCGCGGCCGGCCTATCGCGCCAGAAAGCCGCTTATGCCCGCAGCCTGGCCGATGAAGTAACCAGCGGACGGCTCGATTTCGCGCATCTGGCCGAGGACGATGAGGAGGCGATCACGCAACTCGTCCGGATCAAGGGCATCGGGCGCTGGTCCGCCGAAGTCTATCTGCTGTTCGCCGAAGGGCGGCCGGACATCTGGCCGGCAGGCGACCTGGCCGTGCAGATCGAAGTCGGGCGGATCATGGGGCATCCCGAGCGGCCAAGCGAAAAGCTCACCCGCCAGATCGCCGAAGCCTGGCGCCCGCACCGCGGCGCTGCGGCGGTGTTCGCATGGCACCATTATAATTCCGAGATGGACGTGATTTGAGAGGCTGAGCGCACAACCTCGTCACTTCGTCATCCCCGCCTTCGCGGGGATGACGATATGGTAGCTACGCCGCCAGCCCCACCGCGATCGCCCCCAGCGGGCCTGCCATGGTCCCAAGTCCCGGCGCGCCGAGCCGGGCATCGATGCCCTCAGCCCATTCCGCCAGCGCGCCATAGCCACCCAGGCTCTCGACCAGACGGGTACGCAGCTTGGGGAACAGATAGTCGCGCGACGCCACCACGCCGCCGCCGATCGCGATCCGTTCGGGCGCGGCAGTGACGACGAGATTGTGGAGCATGCCTGCGAGGTCATAGACGAACAGGTCCCATTCGGGCCCGTCGTCCGGCAACTGGTCCCCGGGCACGCCGAAGCGTTCGGCCAGCGCGGGCCCCGCGATCAGCCCTTCGAGGCAGTCGCCATGGAAGCGGCACCAGCCGGCATAGCTGTCCCCCGGCGCGCGCGGCAGGCGCATATGCCCGGCCTCGCCATGCGCCCAGCCCATCACCGGCGTGCCGCCGGTCACGAGCCCGACACCAACGCCGGTGCCGATCGTGATATAAGCGTGGGCGGACATGCCCTGCGCCGCGCCCCAGCGGCCCTCGGCAAGCGCCGCGCCGCCGACATCGGTCTGGAAGCCGATCGGCTTGCCATAGCGCGCTTCGAGGCGGCGGATCAGATCGGTGCCGGTCCAGCCCGGCTTGGTCGTCGCGGTGATCGAGCCATAATCGGCGCGGGCGCGATCAAGGCCCACCGGGCCGAAGCTCGCCACGCCGATCGCATCGAAGCTCCAGCGATCGAGCGCGGCTTCGAGCGCGGCCAGCGTCGTGACCGGATCGGTGGTGGGCACGGTCACGCGGTCGCGCACATCGGAGGGGCCAGTGGCGAGCAGCGCCACGCATTTGGTGCCGCCGAGTTCGATGCCGGCGATCAGCTTTTCCTGCGTCATGGCGCCCCGCTAGCGTGGTTCGGCGCGGCGGAAAAGGGGCGGGATCGCACACAGGACAGCAGGATTCTTTGTTCCGGGGCATTGCGGCAGTGCAGCACGAACCACATCTGCCGGGTTCATCCTTCCCTCGCTCCCGATGAGGTATTCCCATGCGCTACAACCAGCTCGGCCGTTCAGGCCTGATCGTCTCGGAACTTTGCCTTGGTACCATGACCTTTGGTGGCGAGGGCGGCATGTGGGGCCGTATCGGGCAGTTGCAGCAGGAAGAAGCCGATGCGCTGGTCAAGGCCGCACTCGATGCCGGGATCAACTTCTTCGATACCGCCAATGTCTATGCCGAAGGCCGCTCGGAACGCATCCTGGGACAGGCACTGAAGAACCTCGGCGTGGCGCGCGACGAGGTGGTGGTTGCGACCAAGGTGCTGGGGCGGATGCATGACGGGCCGAACGGCGCGGGCGCCTCGCGCGGGCATATCCTGGCGCAGGTGGAGAAGAGCCTCGAGCGGCTCGGCACCGACTTTATCGACCTTTACCAGATCCACGGCTTCGACACCGCGACGCCGATCGAGGAGACGCTCCACGCGCTCGACAGCCTCGTCCGGAAGGGTGTGGTGCGCTATATCGGGCTGTCCAACTGGGCGGCGTGGCAAGTGATGAAGGCGGTCGGGATCGCGGCGGCGAAGGACTATGCCTCGATCGCCTCGCTCCAGGCCTATTACACGATCGCCGGGCGCGATCTGGAGCGCGAAGTGATCCCGATGCTCCAGTCGGAGGGTGTCGGCCTGATGGTGTGGAGCCCGCTCGCCGGCGGCTTCCTGTCAGGCAAATACACCCGCGAGGGCGACGGTGACGGCCGCCGCGCCGGGTTCGACTTCCCACCGGTCGACAAGGAACGCGGCTATGACGTGGTCGATGTGCTGCGCGAGCTGGCCGAGGCCAAGGGGCGCTCGGTCGCGCAGCTGGCGCTGGCCTGGTTGCTCTACCAGAAGGCGGTTTCCAGCGTGATCGTCGGTGCCAAGCGGCCCGACCAGCTGGCTGACAATCTGGGCGCGGTGGATGTCGAGTTCAGCCCCGAAGAGCTGGCCCGGCTCGACGCGGTGAGCAAGCTGCCGGCGGAGTATCCGGGCTGGATGCTCGAGCGTCAGGGCGGCTATCGCGGCGGGCCCAGCGAGCGGCGCTGAATCTTCTTCCCCTCTCCCGCCTGCGGGAGAGGGGAATAGGTCAGTTGAACACCACAGTCAGCGATTCCGCGAAGGGGCCGTTCTTGACCAGCCGCCCTGCCCCGCCCGGCGCACGGCGGAGATTTGCGCGCTTCAACAGGGGCTTGAGCATCAGATGTAGGGTCGCGCGGTTGATGTGGCGGCCGAAGCACTGGTGCAAATCATATCCGAAATGGATGTAATCGCTTGCCGGACGGTGCGGATCGAAGCGGCTCGGCTCCGTCACCCGGCGCGGATCCATCATCGCCGAGGCGAAGGCCGCCAGCACCGTGTCACCAGCCTTGACCGGGGTCTCGTGGCTGGTGCCACGCGCGATAACACCATCGACCAGCACATTGCGCGGCAAGCCCGGCGCGAGCGGATCGAAGCGCATCGCTTCCTGGACATAGCCCCAGAGCAGATCGTCGTCCCCTGCCCGTGCAGCAGCCTGAGCCCCGGCCAGCGCATCGGGACGGCGGAGCAGCTGCTCCATCGCCTGGGGCACGACCATCGGCGGCTGGGGCGGGCCACCGACGATGAAGCCCATCAGGTTGGTGCGGATCTCGACATCGGAGAAGCCAGGCACACCCTTCTTCTGAAGGGCGAGACAGCGCGTCAGCACATCGTCGCGGCCAGGCGTGGCCTTCCGCGAGACGATCTCGGCATCGATATGCGCGCGCAGTGCCGGAGCGATCTGGTCGACATCGGCGCGCAGCACCGGATCGCCCTTGGGATCGGCGAACTGGAACTCGAACAGCCGCGTGCCCCATACGCGGAGGTCTCCCCCCTTGGGCTCGGGCACCCCGAAATAATCGGCTAGCACCGAAAAGGTGACGCGGCGCACCAGCGTATCGACCACTTCGATGCGGCCGGGAGCAGCAGCGACGATCGCCTCGGCCATCGCTTCAACCTTGCGGCCCAGCTCGGGCAGGTCCTTGGGCAGCACGACCATCCGCATCGCATCGGTGTCGCGGTGATAGAGCGGGGTGTCGCCCATGCCGAGGAAGAAGGGCTCGCCGCCCATGATAACGTCGAGCTTGGGCTTATAAGGCGCGCCGAACACGGGATCGGTGGCGAACACTTCCTTCACATCGTCATAGCGCGAGGTGAGTGTCATCCCGCCAAACTTCACCACCGGCCTCCAGCGCCGGAAAAAGGCGAAGGCATAGGGCATGAAGGCGAACACGCGCCCCTCGATCCAGCGCGCCAGCCCCTTCTTGCCGGGACGCAGCACGTCCCGCGACGTCAGCGCGTTCACAGCGAGCCCAGATAGTTGAGCGCCGGGATGCTCGGCAGGAAGAAATATTCGCCGCCCGCCATCTGCACAAAGGTCTCGACATCGATGATCCGGCGCAGCGGATCCTCGGGGATCGTCATGCTGCCCTTGGGGCCGATCAGCGGATCGGTCTCGTCATAGAGCGTCGCGAAGTTCGGGTTGAGGATCCAGGTTTGCTGGACGAACTCGAACTGGCGGGTGATGTCGGTGTTAAGGCAGACGAAGAGCAACCCGCGATCGACGTCGTCCGGGGTCGGCGGGACGCTGATCGTCGCGCCATATTTGCGTCCGCGGCGCAGGATGCGGTGGTTGTTCGCGGCATCAAGCAGGGTCTGCTTGTCAGCCTCGGTCGGCGCCAGGCCATCGCGCGGATTGGCGCGGCGGACATGGCTGCCCATCGGGCAACCCATGCCGTGCCGGTCATGGTCCCAGAAGCCGAAATCGTTATCATCGACGGGGATCGTGCCGAGCGGGCAGAGCAGATTGCCATGCGTGTCGCGCCCGACCACGCGCTCTGCGAGCCAGGTGGTGGTTACATGGCCCGAGCCTTCGGGATCGCGCTCGCGGATATGCGCGGCATTGGCGCGCATCGACTGCCAGAAGGCATAGACGTCCTGCTTGAGCTCGCGGACGACCATATAGCTGCCGTTGAGCCCGAGATCCTTGAAGCCGACGCCCTTGGGATGATCGGGCAGCCCCGCGGTATCGCCGGCACTCGCGGCGACCACCGGGCCCTGCGCGATCTCGTTGTGGCCGTTCATATGACCCATCAGGATTTCGCCGAGCGGCACGCCGTTCCAATAGTCCTTCGGGACGTCGGTGCCGTCCTTGTAGACTACGGTGCCGGTCTCGAACGGAATTGGCTGCGAGACGCCATCGGCAAAGCCGAAATGCTCGCGGGCGATCCCCTGCTTGTCGAGCCGCAGGTCGAGCGGCAAGTGGTGGACCAGCTTCACCTCAAAAGGCTCAAGCGCCGCGTTGACCTGCTCGCACCAGGCTTCGGCGGCTTCGTCATGCTCGCAATAGAGCAGCAGCAGCGCGTGGACCGTGATCGGCGTCTTGATCCGCTGCTCACGAATCTCCTGGCGATCGTCGAAGGCGCGTGCCTCGTCATCGACCGCGGCATCGTCGAGCGGGGTGTTGCCGCTCCATTTGGGGCCGCCGGGGATCACCGTGCCCTGCCAGTCCTCGCCGCGCCGATCACCGAGACGGCGGAGGCGGTCTTCCTGGAACATGCCTTCCTGGAACGGGCGATCGAACGAGGCGAGCGCGTTCGCATTGAGCCCCATCTTCTGGAGTCCGGACCAGGTGAAGCCCAGCGCCACGGCGCGCGGATCGCGGCCATCGGCATCGGTGATTTGCGCCACCTTGCGCAGCGCCTCCACCCAGGCGCCGCCGCCCTTCTTCTTCACGCCCTTCCAGCCAAGCTCAAGGAACAGCGCGCGGCCGGTAGGCAGCGAGGCAAAGCCGCTGACCACCAGGCCCTGGGCCTGGCTGTTCGCCGGCGCCGAGAGATGCCAGTTCGGAGCGCCGCCGCCCTCGCTCACAGGTCGTTGATCCACGCCGCGGCCTCCTTCTCGCTGAGCTGCTTCTTCCGGAGCCCCAGGGCGATGCGATAATTACGCTCGACCTGCTCCGCGGTGAGATCCTTGTATGCCGAGTACCAGAAGCGGCTGACCGCCATTGAGTGGCGCGCCCATTCCTTGAACTGGCGGCCGTGGCTGGCGCCGTCCTTCACGAGGAAGCGCGTTGGCGGGAAGCCCACCCCGCTGCTCCAGGCGAGCGTGAGGCCCGCATGCGCCTTCTCGATGAAGTCATCGAGATAGCTTTCCCAGGTCTGGTCGAAGTTCGAGAAGAACATCAGCCGGCTGTCATTGTTGACCCGCGCCCAATGCGCGAAATGGATGGTGCGCATCGAACCGAGATAGCCGTGGCGGGCCGCCTTCTGGGCGCGCAGCAGCAGATGCAGACCGTGATGGCCGACGCGGATCAGGATCGCGCGCAGCACGCCGGGCTTGATCAGGACCACCGAGCCCATGTGGTTCTGGGGAATCCAGTCTTCACGCCGGGCCATCTCGCGCAGCATCTTGGGATCGACCGGCGGCGCATCCTGCGAGGCGTCGCGCCGCTCAAGCCAGCGCAGCCATACGAGGACGCCGGCGACAGTGACTGCGATGCTGGCGCCGCTCCACGCCGCCCAGATCGCCATGTCCCACCAGGCCGGCCAGAAGGGCTTGCGGCCGATCCACGACCAGATCGGCGCGGAGACGGTCGCCGCGATCGCTACATAGACTGCAACCGCGATCACCACCGGGACCAGCAGCTTGCGCAGGAAGAAGGTGAGGAAGCTGAACCGTGTCGGCGTCGCCGTGCCGGGAAGCGGCTTGCCCATCTTGTAGAGCAGGCCGGTAAACAGCGCGAACAGCGCGACGCAGAGCCCGACATAATATTGCCAGGCGAGCTGGCTCTTGAGCACCAGCCCGGGGATCGACAGTGCGAACACCACCAGCAGCAGGAACCCGGCGAGCCGGGCATAATCGCCAACGCTCTGGAGGAACGGGATGCGGGCGGGCGCCTTCTGGTTCAGCCAGTCGAACTGCGGGAGCAGCGCGCCGCGCAACCTGGCGTGAATCTCGACGGGGCTGAGCTTGCGATAGGGGCTAGGGCCGCCGTCATTGGCGTTGGCCAGCTCCTTGCGCGTGCCGAGGAACAGCTCGCGTTCGGCGAGGATGCGGTCGCGCGTCATGCCGCGATTGCCGTGGTGATAGACTGTTGGGGTGAGCGTGCGCGCTTCGAGATAGGGCGCGATCGGCGCGCGGCTATCCGCTTCGGTGATCGATTCGAACAGCGGCCCGGTATGATCGAGCGGGCACTTGCAGCAGCGCAGATACGCCCTGAGATCGGGGCCGATCGCCGCTTCGAGCTGCGCCCAGAAGGGCCCCGGCGCGCCATCGAAATTGGCTTCGATCACGAACAGCGGATCATAGTCGAAGCCGGGAAAGGCGGTGAACGACATGAAATGCGCCGCGGGCACCAGCGTGGGGAACTCGGCATAGGGGCCGGTCCCGCCCGACGGATCCTGGCTGCCCCTTGCCCGCAAGGCGTCGAGCAGGCCCGACAGATGGTCGAAGCTCTCGGGCTTGACCTCGAGTGCCACCGATAATGTGGTTTGCCGCATGCCCCAACGTCCCCTCAAACGTGGCGGGAACCTGACACGGCATTTCCTACATCGATAGCAAATATTCGACATGCCGCCGAAGTGGACGCATCAGTCCCCTAAGTAGGCAATGTTAGCGCGAACAAGGCCCCTTTCGCTCGACTGACACCGGTGGCATAAAGCCCGAAAACGGAGAGGAAACAGATGGGTATCAGCAGGCGTGACGCGTTCGGTGCGGTCTTGGCAGGGGGCGCGGCAGTGGCTGGGGGCGCCGGCGCGCTGCTCCGGCCGGATGAGGCCCATGCGACACAACCGGACGCTTTGGTCCCCGGATATAAGCGCGGCTTCGACAATCAGCGCATCTGCGACCTTGGCGACGGCCGCTTCCTCAACCCGCTGCTCGCCGGCGACCATCCCGATCCCGCCATCCTGAAGGACGGCGCGGATTACTACATGACTTTCTCCAGCTTCGATTCCTATCCGGGCATCACGATCTGGCACAGCCGCGACCTGGTGAACTGGCAACCGCGCAAGGCCGCGCTCACCAAGAATATCGGCTCGGTCTGGGCAGTTAGCCTGGAGAAGCACAATGGCCGCTATTTCATCTATATCCCGGTTAAGGCCGAGCCCAACTCGATCTTCGTGATCTGGGCGGACCATATCGACGGGCCGTGGAGCGATCCCATCGACCTGGGCCTGCACGCCCATATCGACCCCTGCCACGCGGTGGGTGAAGACGGTTCCAGATGGCTGTTCCTATCCGGCGGAGACCGGGTGCGGCTTTCCGAGGATGGTCTGTCCACTGTCGGCAAGGTCGAGCATGTCTACGACCCCTGGCACTATCCCGAGGACTGGGATGTCGAGAGCTTCTCGCCCGAGGGGCCGAAGATCCACCACCATAAGGGCTGGTTCTACATGATCACCGCGGTGGGCGGCACGGCAGGCCCGCCGACCGGCCATATGGTGATCGCGGCCCGTTCGCGCTCGATCCACGGGCCGTGGGAACAATGCCCGGCGAACCCGCTGGTGCGGACGGTGAACAATGACGAGGCCTGGTGGTCGCGCGGGCATGCGTCGCTGGTGGAGGCGCCCGACGGGAGCTGGTGGTCAATCTATCACGGCTTCGAGAATGGCTATTGGACGCTGGGCCGCCAGGCGCTGCTCGACCCGATCGAATGGACGGCGGACGGCTGGTTCAGGATGACCGGCGGCGACCTTTCCAAGCCTATCCGCAAGCCCAAGGGCGGCGCTGTAGTGCCGCACGGACAGGCGCTGTCGGACGACTTCAAGGGGCCGCTGGCGCTCGGGCAGAAGTGGAATTTCTTCAAACCCTCTCCGACAGAATCAGACAGAGCGTCCACGAAAGATGGCACGCTGACGCTGAAGGCCACGGGCAAGGCGCCGGTGGACAGCTCGCCGCTGCTGCTGATCGCGGGCGACACCGGCTATGAGTTCGAATGCGAGATCGAGATCGCGCCGGGCGGCACGGCGGGCTTGGTGCTCTTCTATGACGAGAAGCTCTATTGCGGGCTGGGCTTCGACGAGAAGAAGTTCGTCACCCATCAATACGGCATGGAGCGCGGGCGGCCGGCCAATCCCTATGGCCGCAAGCTTCGGATGCGGGTGCGCAACGACAAGCATATCGTGGCGTTCCACCTCTCCGGCGATGGCGGGAAAACGTGGAAGCGCTTCGATCGGGGAATGGAAGTGTCCGGTTACCACCATAATGTGCGCGGCGGGTTCCTGATGCTGCGGCCGGGGCTGTATTCGGCGGGCGCTGGCGAGGCGAAGTTCCGGGATTTCAAGTTCCGGGCGCTTTAGGTTGCAGCGGCGCGACTGACCCTATCCTCCCCCGCCAGGGGGAGGATAAAGGGTGGCCGAACTTGGCGGTTCCGCGCTAGGCGAACGGTCATGTTTGAACTCGGACACTCGCGCACCCCTTGCACCCTATCCCCGGCGGGTGCGGCGTGACGCTCGTTCGGCTGAACAAGCCGTTCGACGTGCTGAGCCAGTTCACCGATCGCGGCACCGAGACAGCGCGCGCCACCCTTTCCGACCTGATCGACATGCCGGGCGTCTATCCGGCAGGACGGCTCGACCGGGACAGCGAGGGGCTGCTGCTGCTTACCGATGACGGCCGGCTGCAGGCGCGGATCGCCGATCCGAAGTTCAAGCTGCCCAAGACCTATCTGGTGCAGGTCGAAGGCGAGCCCGACGAACAGGCGCTGCACCAGCTGCGCACCAGCGTGATGCTGAAGGACGGCCCGACGCTGCCGGCGCTGGCCGAGCGGATCGATGCGCCCGATCTGTGGCCGCGCAATCCGCCGATCCGCTACCGGGCGAGCATCCCCGATTGCTGGGTGAAGCTGACCATCCGCGAGGGGCGCAACCGCCAGGTCCGCCGGATGACCGCGGCGGTGGGCCACCCGACGCTGCGGCTGGTTCGCTGGAGCATCGGCGACTGGTCGCTCGACGGCCTGCCGAGCGGCGAATGGCGCGTGGTGTGAGGACAGCCTCCCGGCTGGTGGATGCGGAAGGCAGTTCGCAACTTCAACCGTCATCCCGGCGAAAGCCGGGATCTCGGGCGGCCCGTTGCCCGCTATCGCCTGAGATCCCGGCTTTCGCCGGGATGACGGATTGAGATGGGTGACGGACAAGAGTGGCCGCGCTAGGCTCTCCCAAATGGGCAAGCGGCGTATCCTTATCGTCGGCGGGGGGACTGCGGGGTGGTTGACCGCGGCCTATCTCGCGCGGTTCCTCGACCTGGCCGACCAGGCGCAGATCGAGATCACCCTGCTCGAATCGCCCGAGCTGGGGATCATCGGGGTGGGCGAAGGCACCTTCCCGACGATCCGATCGACGCTGAAGTTCCTCGGCATCGACGAGACGCAGTTCATCCGCGCGACCAGCGCGACGTTCAAGCAGGGCATCCGCTTCAACGACTGGCTGCACGCCCCCCTGCCCGACGGCACGCGCCACCATTATCTCCATCCGTTCGAGGCGCCCTTCTATACCGAGGGGACCAGCCTGGTGCCCTATTGGCTGCTCCAGGATGCGGAGACGCGGCCGGCCTTTGCCGAGGCGGTGACGATCCAGAACCGAGTGGCCGAAAGCCGGCGCGCGCCCAAGAAGCGCGGCGAAGGCGAGTTCTCCGGGCCGCTCAACTATGCCTATCATTTCGACGCGGCGCGGCTGGCGAAGATCCTGCAGGCGCGCGCGGTCGAGCTGGGGGTGCGGCATGTCTCCGGGCTGCTCACCGGCGTCGAGCTGGGCGAGGACGGCGCGATCGCGCGGGTGCAGACGCGCGAGCTGGGCGCGCTGGAGGCGGACCTTTATATCGATTGCTCAGGCTTCCGGGCCGAGCTGATCGGCAAGGCGCTGGGAGCGGAATTCCGCTCGGCGAAGCAGGTGCTGTTCACCGACCGGGCGATCGCCTGCAAGATTCCCTATGCCGATCCCGATGCGCCGATCGAAAGCTTCACCATCGCGGCGGCGCATGCGGCGGGCTGGACCTGGGACATCGGGCTGGAAGGCGCGCGCGGGATCGGCACGGTCTGGTCCTCGGCGCACATGTCCGACGACGAAGCGGCGCAGGTGCTGCGCGGCTATGTGGGGCATGACGACTACAAGGCGCGGATCATCCCGTTCGAGCCCGGCTATCGCGAGCAGCAATGGGTGAAGAACTGCGTCGCGGTCGGCCTGTCGGGCGGGTTCCTCGAGCCGCTGGAATCGACCGGTGTCGTGCTGATCGAAGCTGCGGTCGGGATGATCGCCGAGCTGTTCCCGCATAACGGGCCGATCGATGCGCCGGCGCGGCGGTTCAACGAGCTGATCGTCGGGCGCTATGCACGGATCATCAACTTCCTCAAGCTGCATTACTGCCTGAGCCGGCGCGACGAGCCCTTCTGGCGCGACAATGCCGATCCCGCTTCGATCCCCGAGGAGCTGCAGGAACTGCTGCGGCAATGGCGCCACCGGCCGCCGGGGCGGTTCGACTTCCTGCTCGATCTCGAGAGCTTCGCCTTCTTCAACTATCAGTACATCCTCTACGGGATGGACTATCGCACCGACCTGTCCGGCGGGCGGGGGGATTTCCCGAACGTGGAAGCGGCGGAGAAGCTGTTCGCGCGGATCCGGACCTTCTCCGAACGCGCGACCGAGGATTTGCCGACGCACCGGGCGCTGATCCGGGAGATTAATGGCTAGGCGGCGGGAAGAAGAAGAGATTTGCTCACGCGGAGGCGCGGAGATTTCGGGCGTGCGGTCCACGCCCTGCGCTGCTTCAGCGGCAGATAGTTGGGAGATCGAGTAAGGGAGGACGCCGCTTGCGCGGCGCGATACCTCCGCGTCTCCGCGCCTCAGCGCGAACCACTTTCTTCTTCGTCATTGCCCGGATGACGGTTGGGGGCCTGGCCGCTGGCTTGGCGCTTGTGGAGAGGCCCCCTCCCCCCCTCGCTGCGCGAGCAGTCCCCCTCCCCCGCTTCGCGAGGGAGGAGATTGGTTTACAGCACCCAGTCGAGCTGGACGAAGAGCTTGTCGGTGTCCGTGGCGAACTGCTTCGCCTTGTAGCGGCCATAGCGGGCGGAGAGCGCGTAGCGGCCGTGCTTCATGCCGGCGATGAAATCGAACTCGTCACCATAGCGCAGGTCGAGCCGGTCGCTGCGGAAGCGGTGATAGATCGCGCCGACATTGATCGCGTCGAGCGGGCCGACCTTCTTCCAGACATAGCCGACATTGCCATAGAGATCGCGCAGACCGTTTGGCGGGTTGGTGCCGAACTTGCCAGCCCAGCCGTTGAACTTGAACAGCGGCGCGAGCGGCGTCTGGATACTGGTGAGCGGCACGCCCTTGTCGGCGCCGAGCACTTCATGGCCGGCAATCACGGTGAGCCCGCCCGCCATGAGCTTGGCCTCGCCCATCCAGTAGGCGGCGGCGTAGCGATTGGGGTTGCGGTGGTAATTGCTCTGCCGCGCCCAGCTGGCCGCATAGCCGAGCGACACGCCCTTGCCGAGCGGCTGGCTGCCGGTGAAGCGCGCGCCATAGGTCTGGGTCGACAGGCGGAAGCCCTGCACCGCGGCTTCGTCCTGATCGACCAGATAGGCGAAGCCGCTGAGCGTGCCGAGCTTGGTGCCATAGTTGACCAGCGCGAAGACATTGTCGCCGCTGATCGACACCGGCCGGGAGCCGCGACCCTGGCGGCCGTCCGTGGTGCGGACGCTCCAGCTATAGGCCACGTCCGTGCTCAGCCCGAGCGGCTTGCCGTACTGGAAGCGGACCGAGTCATAGGTCCGCTCGCTCTGGCGCCACGGCGCGTTGCCGACAAAGCGATCATCGGCGAAGTTGAGGCGCTGGCGCCCGGCGGTGATCGCGAGCCCGTGCTTGCCGGCATAGCGGAGCTGGGCGCGATTGAGCTCGAGATTGTCGGCATCGGGGATCAGCGGATAGCGGGTCTTGCCGTTGAACCCGTCATTATAGCTGTTGGTCAGCGCGACCACGGCGTCGACATCGACCGTCGCCGTCCAGTTGCGCCAGCTCGCCGCCACGCCCGGTCGGACGCGCAGCGTCACCGCATCGGCGTTTTCGGGCATGCCGTCCTGATCGAAATGCTCCCAGCGCAGCCGGACATCGAGCGCGGGCGTGAACTTCACTTCCTGCGCCTGCGCCGTACCGGCGACGAGCAACCCCATAGCGCAAACCAGCGCTTTCTTCATTTCTGCTTTCCTCGAAAAGAACCCGCCCCCTCTTTATAGAACGGGGCGGGCGGAGGAGGACTTCTTCAGGCAGCAGCGGCGAGATTTGGTTTGGAATCAGGCGCTTCCAGCTCGCCACTTTCACGCGCTCTGCGGCCATAGACCGCTTCGAACAGCGGGGTGGCCATCACGGTGGTGATGATCGCCATCAGCACCAGCATCGAGAACAGCGTGGGGCCGATAATGCCCTTTTGCAGGCCGATATTGATGATGATCAGCTCCATCAGCCCGCGCGAGTTCATCAGCGCGCCGATGCCGAGCGCGGTGCGATTGTCTTCGCCGGCGAGGCGGGCCGCACCGTAGCAGGCTCCGAACTTGGCGAGGATCGACACTGCCAGGATGCCGAGAGCTATCAGCAGCAGCTCGACCGAATTGACCATGTCCATCCGGGTGTTGAGCCCCGAATAGGTGAAGAACATCGGCAGCAGCAGGACGACCGCGAGTGGCTCGACCTTGCGCTTGAGCTCCTCGACGAACAGCCCGCGCGGCATGCAGACGCCCATCAGGAAGCCGCCGAAGATCGCGTGGATGCCGATCGCATCCATGAAGAAGGCCGAGGTGCAGAACAGCATCATCGTGACGGCGAGCATGCCCGTGCTCATCTCGCCCTTTTCCTCGACGATGCGGCCGAGCGGGGCGAGCAGCCTGCGGCCCCAGAGCAGCATGAAGCCGGTGTAGAAGATCGCGCCGCCGATCGCGAGCACGGCCACGCCGGCACCCGCACCGAAGGTGGCGAGCACGATCGCGAGCACGCACCAGGACGCCGCATCGTCGAACGCGCCGGCAGTGAGCGACAACGTGCCGAGCGAGGAGTTGGCCAGGCCGCGCTCGTTGATGATGCGGGCGAGCATCGGGAAGGCCGTGAGCGCGATGCAGGCGCCCATGAACAGCGTCGCGTTCGACTGGCTGATCCCCGGCGTGAACAGCCCCGGCACGGTCAGCAGGAACGGCGTGATCAGCGCGGCGAGCAGGAAGGGCGCGACGATGCCGGCGGCCGAGACGCCCGCGGCGCTCTTCGCCTTCGACTTGAAGTGATCGAGGTTCAGCGTGAGGCCGACCATGAACATGTAGAGCCCGACGCCAAGCTGCGCGCCGGTGTAGAGCACGTTGCGCGTTTCCTTGGGAAAGATCGCGAGCTGGATATCGGGGAAGAGCAGCCCGAACAGCGACGGCCCGAGCACCACGCCGGCGATCATCTCGCCAACCACCTGAGGCTGCTTGAGCAGCTTCTGGCCGAGCCAGCCGACGACGCGGCAGGCGAGGATGATGATCGCGAGCTGCAGGAAGAAATGGATGCTGTAGTCACCGGGCGCGTAGCTTTTGGCCGCGTTCACGGCGGGCCCGTGCGGGCTGAGCACATCGGTCAGCGCGTGCCAGGCACCATAGAGCAAATCGAGCATTCTACCTTCCCCCACTCATCCTCTCGCGCGGCGCTTGTGCGCCTGTCGCTTGAAGTGAAGGAGCGCGCGGCGATGGCTGCACGCAACTGCAAATTGCGCACCCCCCTGATTTTCCCGGGCGACGGGATGTTTCTGTTGCATGTCCTCCACACAGTAGTAACGTACCTACATGACAACGCAGACAATCTAGGTACGTAGGTACGATATGAAGGTCGTGACGAGTCGCGAATTCAATCAAGATGTGAGCGCCGCCAAGCGACTCGCGCGCGCCGAGCCGGTTTTCGTCACCGATCGCGGGCGGCCGACGCATGTGCTGATGAGCATCGACCAGTTCCGCGCGCTGAGCGGCCAGCGCGAGAGCATCGTCGACCTGCTCGCCCTGCCCGCCGGCGGCCCCGATGCCGAGCTCGCACCGCCGGAACGCTGGTGATGTTCCTGCTCGACACCCCGATCGTCTATGAACTGCGCAAGGCGCGGACCGGTGGTGCCGAGGCCGGGCTGACCGCCTGGGCATCGGGCGTGGCACGCGAACGGCTGTTCCTTTCCGCGATAAGCCTGGTCGAGCTGGAGACAAGCGCCGCCGAAGCTGCCCGACGCGACAAGGCGGCGGGCGCGGTGCTGCGCGGCTGGATCGACGAGCGACTGCTCCCGGCGTTCGAAGGGCATGTGCTGCCGCTCGATGCGGCAGTGGCGCGGCGGCGCGGCCAACTGAGCATGGGCGACAATCGTGACGCACTGTTCGCCGCGACCGCGCTCGAACACGGGCTGACACTGGTGACGCGCAACACGGCCGCATTCAAGGGAATGCGCGTAAAGCTGTTCGATCCGCGCGGCTATACGCCCGATGCCGATGAAGGCGATTGGCGCGATGCGGCGCGAACCGGACCACTCTGGCTTAAAAACCTGTTCGTTCGCGCCTGAATTTGCATCGTTTTACGCAGATGCGCGTATTCATAGCTTCATCAACCATTAGCCAGTCTGTGGCAGAGGTGTTGCCATGGGGCCCAGATTGAAACCGATATTTCACGCGCTCGCACCGATATTGCGCGGCGAGAAGCAACGTCAGGCCGCAGTCGACAAGCTCGACGCGACGAAGAAGCCGGTATCGCCGGACCTGAAGGCGATCGTCGAAGAAGTCGCCGCGCTGTTCGGCACCGACATGGGCATCGCCACGCTGATCGACCGGCAGACCCAGCATATCCTGGCCTGCCATGGCGGCGAACTGAGCTCGACCCCGCGCGACATCTCCTTTTGCGGTCACACCATCGCGCATCCGCATGAAGTGATGTGCGTGTTCGACGCGGCGAACGACCCGCGCTTCGCCGGCAACCCGCTGGTGCTGGGTGCGCCGAACATCCGCTTCTATGTCGGCGTACCGCTGCTCACCCCCGAGGGCGAGGCGCTGGGGGCGCTGTGCGCGATCGACCAGCATCCGCGGATGAAGCTGCTGCCCGAGCAGAGCAGGCGCCTGCGCGAACTGGGCGAACGCGCGGCCGAGCTGCTGGCGGAGGCTTAGACATATCATCGCCATCCCCGCGCAGGCGGGAATAACGGAAAAGCCTATTTCTGCTCGCGCCCCAGCGCACTCGCGGCAAAGCTGTTGTTGCGCAGCACGTCGGTAACCCGCTGCACCAGCTCGTCCGGCTCGAACGGCTTGACCAGATAGTCGTTGGCGCCCGCACCCATCGCCGCATCGATCTCCGCCTCGCTGCCCTTGGCAGACAGCATCAGGATCGGCGTGAGGTACAGCGCCGGCAGGCGGCGCAGCGCCTTGAGGATGTCGGAACCCTGCATGCCCGGCAGCGACTGATCGAGGATCACCAGATCGGGCTTCTTGAACGCGATCGTATCGAAGGCGAGCGTGCCATGGTGGATGACGCCAACGATATGGCCCGCCTTGCTGAGTACCTGCTGGACGACCGCGCCGACCAACTCGTCATCCTCGACATAGATGATGCGTGCCATGGCTCAGGCCTTTGCCAGCATTTCCTCAACCCGGAAGACGAGCTCGTCCGGATCGAAGGGCTTTTTCAGATATTCGTTCGCACCGGCGAAGCGCGCCAGTTCCTCGTCGCGCTCGCCGCGGCGGCCAGTGAGCATCATCACCGGCAGATCGGCGAATTCCTGCATCTTGCGCAGCTCCTGCACCAGCAGAACGCCCGAAATCTCCGGCATGTTGCAATCGAGGATGACCAGATCGGGCCGGCGCGCCTTGATCACGCGCAGCGCCTCGGCCCCGTCCTTGACCAGACCTGCACCGTGCCCTGCCGCGATCAGTGCGTCGCGGGCGATTTCCCCGACGAGCTCATCGTCATCGGCAATGATGATCCGTGCCATTCCAATCTCACTCGGCCTTGATCTATTTTATAACGCACGGAAGCCAGTTGGTTGCGCACCCGTGCTAAAATTCTGTGGCCATTCTGTCTTTCCGGCGTTTTGCAGCAAGGGGCCGAATACCCCGTTAACCCTTTTTATTTAGGGGCCGAGTCCATGGCAGAGATACTGAAGCGCCGGTCGCAATGGATCCTTGTCGCAGCGCTGGCACTGCTGGCCTGTTCGGCGGGCTCGGGGGTGTGGCTGTTCAGCCAGAAGCAGAATGCCGACAACTGGGTGCGCCACACCTTCCAGGTTACGGACCGGCTCTCCCAAGTCCGCATCCTGACGCTGCGCGCCGAAATCTATCGCCGCGGCTATCTGCTCACCGGCGACCCCGAAGCGCGCAACAATGTCGGCACTCTGCGCAAGGCGCTGCCCGATCAGCTGGCAGCACTGGAGGACATGACCGACGACAATCCGGCACAGCGACAGCGCGTGGCATGGCTCACCGCACTGATCCGCCAGCGCATGGTCGAGACCGAACAGACGCTGGCAATGCGAGGCGCCAACCGGGCGGCCGAAGCAACGGCGATCCTGGCGAGCGAAGCGAACAAGCGCGAGACCGCGCGAATGCTGACGCTGATCGGCGAAATCCGCGGCGAGGAAGAGAAGCTTCTCAACAAGCGGCTGACAGAGGCACGCGCCTATGAGGGGCCGATCCAGCTTGCCGGGCTGATCAGCGGCATGCTGGTGCTGGTGCTGGCCCTGCTGATCTCGCGCGAGCGCCGCGAGCGGGTGACAATCCTGCGCGAAGCCAATCGCCGGCTGCACGACGACATTGCGCGGCGCGAAGTTGTGGAAGCCGAACTGGCTTTGCTGGCGATGAACGCCACCGACGCGGTGGTACGCGTCGATCTCGACGGGATCATCATCTACGCCTCACCCTCCACCGAGCAGGTGATGGGCGTCGAGCCGCAGCGCATGCTGGGCAATCGCATCGGCCAGGGCGTGGATCCCGAGCATCGCGAGGAGATGTTCGAGTTTCACCGATTACTCTCCGCCGGCACGGTGGAGCGCGGGGTCATCACCTATCGCACGCACCGGATGGACGATCCGAGCCGCGAGCTGTGGATCGAGGCGCATTGCGGGCTGGTGCGCGATCCGGTGGTCGGCATTCCGCGCGAGATCATCGCATCGCTGCGCGACGTTACCCAGCGCAAGCAGCTCGAGCTGGAGCTGGAAGCGGCGCGCGAACGGGCCGAGGCGGCGGTGCAGGCCAAGTCGAGCTTCCTCGCCAATATGAGCCACGAGATCCGCACCCCGATGAACGGCGTGCTAGGCTTTGCCGACCTGCTGCTCGCCAGCGAGCTGCCGCCCGAGCAGCATCGCCATGCCCAGCTGATCGTCGATTCGAGCCGCGCGATGATGCGGCTGCTCAACGACATTCTCGACCTGTCCAAGATCGAAGCCGGACAGATGCAGGTGAATGCCGAGCGCGTCGACCTGGGCCATGCGCTGCGCGGCTGCCTCAAGCTAATCGAGCCGGCCGCCGCGACCAAGGGCCTGGCGCTCGACTTCGATCTTGATCCCGCTCTGCCCCGCTTCGTGATGGTCGACGGGCTGCGACTGCGCCAGATCGCGCTCAACCTGCTGGGCAACGCCGTGAAGTTCACCGGCGAAGGCAAGATCACCCTGAGCGCGCGCGCGGCGAGCAACGAAGACGGCTCGCAGCGGATCGACATTGCCGTGACCGATACCGGCATCGGCATCCCGCCCGATCGCCATGCCGCGATCTTCGAGCAATTCGTCCAAGCCGAGCAATCGACTGCGCGCCGCTATGGCGGGACCGGGCTGGGGCTGGCGATCAGCAGCCGGCTGGCGTCGCTGATGGGCGGCGAGCTGGGCCTGCGCAGCGCCGAGGGCCAGGGCAGCGTGTTCACCCTGTGCCTGCCGCTGGTCGCAGCCGAGGGCATCGAGGATGCGGACGCGGCGCATCGCAGCCCCGAGCGCGCGATCCGCCCGCTGCAGGTGCTGGTGGCTGAGGATCACGACGTCAACCAGCTGCTGATGCAGGAGATGCTCGGCCGGCTCGGCCATCGGGTGACGATCGTCGGCGACGGCGCGCATGCACTGGAGGCGGCGACTGCGGCGGACCTGCAGGGCCATCCCTTCGATCTGGTGCTGATGGACATGCAGATGCCGGTGCTCGACGGCATTTCCGCCGCCCGAGCGATCCGGGGAGCCGGGCTTTCCGCACAGAAACTGCCGATCCTGGCGCTGACCGCCAATGCCTATGCCGACGATGTCGCCGCCTGCCTCGAGGCCGGAATGCAGGCGCACCTCGCCAAGCCGATCCAGCTGAACGAGCTGGCCGCGGCGATCGCACGCTGGGCGGTGCCGGTTTCCGCCGCTGCCGAGATCGCACCGATCGTGGCACCGATGCCTGCGCCGCCGGTGGTGGAGAAGGCACCGGCGATGACGCTGTCACCCGCGCTGCTGGCCAAGTTTGCCGAGCGCAAAGCCGAGTTGCTGGCGGCGGTCGAGGCGTTCGTGGATGGCGAGCCGGGCGATGCCGAAACGGAAGCGCTGGGCGGTCTGCTCCACAAATTCGCCGGGTCCGCCGGGCTGTTCGGCGAAGCGGCGCTGGGGAGCAAGGCCTCCGCGCTGGAGGTTGCGCTGGAAACGGGGCCGGCCGGGGAGCGGAAGGGGTTGGTCGAGGCGTTCCTGGCGGAGCTTCGGACCTAAAATCCTCCCCCGGAGGGGGAGGGGGACCGCCGCCGAAGGCGGTGGTGGAGGGGTAGCGCGCCTCAAACTTCATCGCCCGTGGAGAATACCCCTCCACCAGCCTCCGGCTGCCCCCTCCCCCGCCGGGGGAGGATTTTGGAAGGATTCTACTTCGCCATCCCCGCCAGCACCTCGCGCTTGATGCGCTTGGCGAGGCTCCATTTGTGGACCTCGGTTGGGCCGTCATAGATGCGGAAGGCGCGAATCTCGCGGAAGACCTGCTCGACGATCGTATCGCCCGAGACGCCGGTGCCGCCCATCACCTGGACGCAGCGATCCGCCACGCCGAACAGCAGCTCCGACACCGCGACCTTGGCCATCGAGCTTTCGGTGGTGCCAAGCGCGCCGCCATCGAGCACGCCGGCGCACCAGTCGATCATCAGCCCGGCCTGTTGCAGCGCGATCCGATTGTCGGCGAGCATGAAGCCGACGCCTTCGTGATCGATCAGCGGCCTGCCGAAGGCGTGGCGCTTCACCGCGTATTGGCAGGCGATCTCATGCGCGCGGGTGGCCGCGCCGAGCCAGCGCATGCAGTGGGTGAGCCGCGCGGGGGCGAGGCGGACCTGGGCATAGTCGAAGCCCTTGTGCGGTTCGCCGAGGATCTGGTCGGCCGCCACGCGCAGGCCGTCGATCGCTACGATCGAATGGCCGCCGGGCATCGAGCTGTCGATCGTATCGAGCACCCGCTCGATGCGGATGGCGGGATCGGGCAGGTCGACGAGGAACAGGGTGGCGCCCTCCTCCGTCTTGGCCATGACGATGCCGACCTTCGCGCCTTGCGCGCCGGTGATGAACGCCTTGCGGCCGGTGATCACCCAATGGTTGCCGTCCGGCTGTGCGATCGTCTGCATCATCGAGGGATCGGAGCCGGCGCCACCCTCCCCCGCCGGTTCGGTCATGAAGAAGGCCGAGCGGGCGGTGCCGGCGACCAGCGGATCGAGGAAGCGTTGTTTTTGTTCGGGCGTGGCGACGCGGCCGAGCAAATACATATTGCCCTCGTCGGGCGCGGCGACGTTGAGCGCCACCGGGCCGAGCGGGGAAAGGCCGGCGGCGCGCAGGACATGCGCGGTCTCGCGGTGGGTGAGATGCGCGCCGTTCGCGATATGCGGGGTTAGCAGGCCGGCGGCGCGGGCCTTGGCGCGGAGTTCGGAGACGAGGTCTTCGGACGGGCCGTGCGGGGTGCAGCGGGGATCGTGTTCGTAGGGAGCGATGGCTTCGCGGACGAAGGTTTCGACCCGGGTGGCGATTTCTGTGGGGTGCATCGCTGCTTCTTTCATCCTGTCATCGTCATCCCCGCGCAGGCGGGGATCCAGAGCCACGGGCCGGGGCCAAGCGGATAGCGCTGGCTTCCACGGGAGCCCATGCCCGATTGCACGGACCGCCTTCCATTACCCTGGATCCCCGCCTGCGCGGGGATGACGGATTTGGGGTTGGCGGTACCGCGCTCAGAAATAGCCCGGTTCTTCCCACCAGGGGAAATAGTCGGGCATGCCGCTCGACACCCGGTCCGGGAAGGCCGCGGCGCGCTTCTCGAGGAAGGCCATCACGCCTTCGCGGGCATCGCCGCTGCGGCCACGCGCCAGCACACCGCGGCTGTCGATGCGGTGCGCTTCCATCGGATGCGCCATGCCGAGCCCGCGCCACAGCATCTGGCGAGTGAGCGCGACCGAGACCGGGGCGGCATTGTCGACGATCTCGCGGGCGAGCGCGCGGGCGGCGGGGAGCAGGTCGTCAGGCGCATGGACCGAGCGGACCAGGCGCCCCTGCAATGCCTCTTCGGCACCGAGCAGCCGGCCGCTCATGCACCATTCGAGCGCGAGGTCGATCCCGGCGATGCGCGGCAGGAACCACATCGAGGCGCCTTCGGGGACGATCCCGCGCCGGGCGAAGACGAAGCCGAAGCGCGCGGAGTCGCTGGCGAGGCGGATATCCATCGGCAGCAGCATCGTCGCCCCGATGCCGACCGCCGGGCCGTTGACCGCCGCGATCACCGGCTTGAGGCTCTCGAAGATGCGCAGCGTAAGCCGGCCGCCATAGTCGCGGGCGTGCGGGCTGGCATAGTCGATCGAACCGTCGGCGCGGATCGGCGAGTCCGGGCTGCCGGCAGCGTCGAACACCTTGGCGCCCATCTCCAGATCGGCACCCGCGCAAAAGGCACGCCCCTCCCCCGTCACGATCACCGCGCCGACTTCGTCGTCCGCATCGGCGCGGTCGAACGCGTCGATCATCTCCTCCATCATCCGGATCGAATAGGCGTTGAGCTTGTCGGGCCGGTTCAGGGTGAGCGTGGCGATGCCGTCGGCGACGTCGTAGCGGATCTGCTGATAGTCCATCACTTGCGCACCGAAATCGTCTGGGCGTTGGTATATTCGAGCAGCCCCTCGGTGCCGTTCTCGACGCCGATGCCCGATTGCTTGTGGCCGCCGAACGGCGCCCAGGGAGTGACGTGCTGCGCCTCGTTGATCCAGACGGTTCCGGTATCAAGCCGCTCGGCAATGGCGAGCGCGGCGTCGGTGTCCGCCGACCAGACCGAGCCGGCCAGCCCATAGTCGCTGTTATTGGCGCGGGCGATCACGTCCTCGACATCGTCGAAGCGGATCAGCGGGAGGACGGGGCCGAACGCTTCTTCCGCCACCACTCGGCTATCCTCGGGCGGGTTGTCGACCAGCGTGACGGGAACGAAATAGCCCTTCCCTTCGGGCACGTCGCCGCCGGCGAGGAAGGTCAGGCCCTCGGCCTTTGCGTCCTCGACCAGCGCCTTGACCCTCTCGAACTGCGCGCGGTTCTGGACCGGGCCGAGATCGGTGCCTTGCTCGAGGCCATTGCCGGTCTTCACCCGATTGGCGATCGCGGTCAACTCGGTGGCGAGCGCGTCATAGGCGCTGTCATGGATATAGAGCCGCTTGGTCGCGATGCAGACCTGGCCGTTATTGCCGAAGGCCGACCAGAAGAGCGGCTCGGCGACCTTCGCCACATCGACATCGCCGAGCACGATCGCGGCGTCGTTGCCGCCCAGCTCGAGCGTGACGCGCTTGAGGTTCGCCGCCGCGCTGGCCATCACTCGCTTGCCGGTGGCGGTGGAGCCGGTGAAGCTGATCTTGTCGATGCCGGGATGCGCGGTCATCCAGGGCCCAAGCTGATCGCCGCCGCTGACGACGTTGAACACGCCGGGCGGGAGGTGCTCGCGCATCAGTTCGCCCAATTTGAGCATGGTCAGCGGGGTGAAGGGCGAGGGCTTGATCACCAGCGTATTGCCGGTGAGCAGCGCGCCGGCGATCTTCCACACGCCGAGCAGCATCGGGAAATTCCACGGAACGATCCCGCCGACCACGCCGATCGGCACGCGGCGTGTTTCCGAGCGGCGCTCGGGCGTGTCTTCATTCACGATCACCGGGATTTCCTGCCTGGCGATGCTGGCGGCCCAGAAGGCGGCGCCCATCAGCTCCTCGGTCGCCTTGGCGACCGGGCGGCCCTGTTCCCGGGTGAAGAGCCGGGCGAATTGGTCCAGATTGGTGGAAATGACTTCGGCGATTTTCGCCACCACGGCGCGGCGCTGCTCGATCGGAGTCGCGCGCCAGCCGGGAAAGGCCGCGCGGGCGGCGGCGATTGCCGCGTCGAGCTCGGCCGCGCTGCAATCGGGGGCTTCCGCTACGGCTTCCTCGGTTGCGGGATTGAGCACCGGGATCGTCGCGCCGCCAGACATGGGGGCGCCGTCGATCGTCATGGTGAAATCGCGGTCGAACGCGGTCATTTCCCTCTCCTCCAGACTCTGTTTGGGGCGAGCATAGAACAGCGAATTTCGCCCTGCCACTATTTACTTAGTCAGGTGATTAAGGCCGTTGATCGCATTAGGCGGGGCTGGTACCGCTGATTCGAAAACACACAGGAGCAGGATGATGGGAGCACCTACCGCCTATATTGTCGAAGCCGTTCGCACGGCGGGAGGGCGGCGCGGCGGCCGGCTTGCCGGATGGCACCCGGCCGACATGGCAGGCGAAGTGCTCAACGCGGTTGCCGATCGCAGCGGCATCGATCCGGCGGCGATCGAGGACGTGATCATGGGCTGCGTCAGCCAGGGCGGCGAGCAGGGCTTCCAGGTCGGTCGCAACGCCGTGCTCGCCTCGCGCCTGCCCGAAAGCGTGCCGGCCGTGACGATCGACCGCCAGTGCGGCAGCTCGCAACAGGCGATCCAGTTCGCCGCGCAGGCGGTGCTCTCGGGCACGCAGGACGTGGTGATCGCGGCGGGCGTGGAGAGCATGACCCGCGTGCCGATGGGATCGACCGGCGCGCTGTTCGCCCAGGCCGGGCTCGGCGGCCCCAAGTCGCCGAAGCAGGAGGCGCGCTATCCGGGCGTGCAGTTCAGCCAGTTCATGGGCGCCGAAATGATGGCGCGGAAGCACGGCTTCACCCGCGAACTGCTCGACGCCTATGCGCTGGAGAGCCATCACCGCGCGGCGGCGGCGACCGAGCGCGGCGACTTCGATGCCGAGATCGTGCCGCTCGAAGTCGAGACACCCGAGGGTCTGGTGCTTCACAGCCGCGACGAAGGCATCCGTTATGACGCGACCGCCGAAAGCATCGGATCGGTCAAACTGCTCGCCGAGGGCGGGATGATCAGCGCGGCCAATGCCAGCCAGATCTGCGACGGCGCCAGCGCGGTGCTGATCGTGTCCGAAGCGGCGCTGAAGGCGCACGGCCTCACCCCCCTCGCACGCATCCACAATCTGACCGTGACCGGCGGCGACCCGGTGATCATGCTCGAGGAGCCGCTGTTCGCGACCGACCGGGCGCTCAAGCGCGCGGGGATGAAGATCGACGAGATCGACCTGTACGAAGTCAACGAGGCGTTCGCGCCGGTGCCACTCGCCTGGCTCAAGCATGTCGGCGGCGATCCGGCGAAGCTCAACGTCAATGGCGGGGCGATCGCGCTGGGGCATCCGCTCGGCGCCTCGGGCACCAAGCTGATGGCGACCCTGGTGCACGCGCTCCACAAGCGCGGGCTGCGCTACGGGCTGCAGACGATGTGCGAGGGCGGCGGGCTGGCGAACGTCACGATCGTCGAGCGGCTTTGAGAACAGAGGGAGGGGATTATGAAGCTCGATAGCAACGTGGCCGCGGTGGTGACCGGCGGCGCATCCGGACTGGGCGCCGCGACCGCGCGGGCACTGGCGGCCAAGGGCGTGAAGGTTGCGATCTTCGACCTGCAGAAGGAAAAGGGCGAGGCCGTCGCCGCCGAGATCGGCGGAGTGTTCTGCGAAGTGAACGTGACCTCGGACGAAAGCGTCGATGCCGGGTTCGCCAAGGCGCGCGAAGCCCATGGGCAGGAGCGGATCCTGGTCAATTGCGCGGGCACCGGCAACGCAGTGAAGACCGCGAGCCGGGCCAAGGAAGACGGATCGATCCGCCACTTCCCGCTCGAGGCGTTCAACTGGGTGATCCAGATCAACCTGGTCGGCACCTTCCGCTGCATCGCCAAGTCGGCGGCGGGGATGCTGACGCTGGAGCCGCAGGAAGACGGCGAGCGCGGCGCGATCGTCAACACCGCCAGCGTTGCGGCCGAGGACGGGCAGATCGGCCAGGCGGCCTATTCGGCGTCGAAGGGCGGCGTGGTCGGCATGACCCTGCCGATCGCGCGCGACCTGATGGGCGAAGGCATCCGGGTGAACACGATCCTGCCGGGCATCTTCGACACGCCCTTGCTCGCCGCCGCGCCGCAGCCGGTGAAGGACGCACTGGCGGCCTCAGTCCCCTTCCCCAAGCGGCTGGGGCGGCCGGAGGAATATGCCAATCTCGCGCTGTGCATGATCGAGACGGGGTATTTCAACGGCGAGGATGTGCGGCTGGACGGCGGCATCCGGATGGCGCCGCGGTAACACCCCTTCCGCTTGCGGGAGGGGTCGGGGGAGGGCCTGTCTCGTCGGTGGGGATAACAGCCCCTCCCCTAACCCCTCCCGCAAGCGGAAGGGGAACAAGGAGCTCGTCATGCGCCCGTTAACCGGCATCCGGATCGTCGAGATGGGCGGGATCGGCCCGGCGCCGTTCTGCGGGATGATGCTCGCCGATCATGGGGCGGAGGTGCTCTATCTCCACCGCCCCGGCCAGCCGCCCAACCCGCGCGACCCACTGCTGCGCGGACGGACGGCGGTGGAGGTCGATCTCAAGTCGGCCGAGGGGATCGCACAGGTTCGCGAGCTCGCGGCCGGGGCGGACGGGCTGATCGAGGGGTTCCGGCCCGGCGTGATGGAGCGACTGGGCCTGGGCCCGGCCGAGCTGCACGCGGCCAATCCCCGGCTCGTCTATGGCCGGATGACCGGCTGGGGGCAGACCGGGCCGCTGGCACAGGCTGCCGGGCACGACATCAACTACATCGCGCTGGCCGGGGCACTCCATGCGTTCGGGCGAGCAGGCGAGAAGCCGACGCCGCCGGTGAACGCAGTGGGCGATTTCGGCGGTGGGGGCATGCTGCTCGCCTTTGCGATGAGCGCGGGGCTGCTCCAGGCACGGATCAGCGGCCAGGGCAGCGTGATCGACTGCGCGATGACCGAGGGCGCGGCGCTGCTGATGTCGATGGTGTGGGGGTTCCGCTCGACGCTGGGCTGGCAGGACGAACGCGGAGCGAACCTGCTCGATACCGGGGCGCATTTCTACGACACCTATGAGACTGCGGACGGCAAGCATGTCGCGATCGGGGCGATCGAGCCGCAATTCTATGCGCAGCTACGCAGCGTAACGGGGCTGGATGCCGATCCCGATTTCGATGCGCAGATGAACCCGGCGGCCTGGCCGGCGCTCAAGGACAAGCTGACAGCACTGTTCCGGACGAAGGCGCGCGACGAATGGTGCGCGCTGATGGAAGGGACCGACATCTGCTTCGCGCCGGTGCTGTCGATGGCCGAGGCGCCGGCGCATCCGCATAATGTCGCGCGCGGGGCTTTCGTCGAAAGGGAGGGCGTGGTGCAGCCTGCCCCTGCCCCGCGGTTTTCGGCGCCAGCTTAACACCATTACCGTCATCCCCGCGCAGGCGGGGATGACGAGAAGGAAATGGGATGACGAGGAAAGAGGGATGCGCAGGGAAGCCCTCCTCCCCTCAGCTCTCCTCCAGCTCGACCACTTCGAAATCATAGCCTTCCCAGCCGCGCTGCTTCGCTGCGTCGGCCAGCGCCGCCTTCTTGCCGGTCGCTTCCTTGAGCGACTTGGCGTGACCCCAGAACACTTCAGTCTTGCCGCCGCCGAGATGTGCGACGATGCGCCAGTAATGGGTGAAGGGCGCGTTGGTGGGGCCGATCGTCTTCACATAGCCATCGGCCATAGTAGCGGTGAGGATGCGCTTTTTCTTTGCCATGCGGATCCCCACATAGCGCAGCGAAACGGAGATTTGCATGACCGACTATCGCAAGACCGATGAAGCGCTCGCCGCGCTGACCCCCGAGCAGTTCCGCGTCACCCAGCAGAACGGCACCGAGCGCCCCGGCACGGGGCCGCTGCTCAACAACAAGGCGCCGGGGATTTACGTCGACATCGTCTCGGGCGAGCCGCTGTTCGCGTCGTCGGACAAATATGAGTCCGGCTGCGGCTGGCCGAGCTTCACCAGGCCGATCGCCAACGTCACCGAGCTGCGCGACACGACGCATGGCATGATCCGCACCGAAGTCCGCTCGGCACATGGCGACAGCCATCTCGGCCATGTGTTCGAAGACGGCCCGCTCGACCGCGGCGGGCTGCGCTACTGCATCAACTCGGCCTCGCTGCGCTTCGTGCCCAAGGCCGAGATGGAGACGCAGGGCTATGGCGCGTATCTCGACCAGGTCGAAGACCTCACCTGATCCGATCTGGCGCTGATTCCCAAGTGAAATTAGGGATCAGCGCCAAGCCGTGGCAAAATCCACCAGAACCAAAACGACCCGCCGGCGCTTTCCCCAGCGCCGGCGGGTCGTTTCGCATGTGGCACGCCCCTTGCGAACACTTCCGCAAACATCGCGGCACTCGCATTTCTGGGGGACATGAATTGACCAAGGACTTCGCCATTCCGATCGCGCTCGGTTCGCAGCGCATCCTGCAGCCCGGGCGGCTGCGCTGGCTGCGGGCCGTTGCCTGGATGGTCGGCATGGCCGTGCTGATCGGGCTTTCGCTGCGCGTGGCGATGGTGCCAGTGCTGGAGCTGTTGCCCAAGGCCGATCCGGTGCTCGGCTTTGCCGCAAGCGACATCGCCTGCCTGATCGCCCTCGGCATCTACATGCTGCTGGTGCGACTGGGCGAGGGTCGCTGGCCGGGCGAGCTGGCGCTCAAGCCGGCAGCGGGCCAGCTGGCGATCGGCCTGGGCCTGGGTTCGGCGATGTTCGTGGCGGTGATGGCGATCCTGATCGGCGCCGGCCTCTACAGCTTCGAGTGGCACGGCGCAGCACCGGCTTGGCGCGGGGCCGGGCTGGCGCTGCAATCGGCAGTGGTCGAGGAATTGCTGGTCCGCGGCATCATCCTGCGGCTGCTGTGGCGCGCCTTCGGGCCGGTGGTCGCCTTTGCCGCGTCGGCCGCGCTGTTCGGGCTGGGCCATGCCTTCAATCCCGGCGCGACCGTGATGAGCGTGGTGTGCATCGCGCTTGAGGCGGGAATCATGCTGGGCGCACTCTATGCGCTGACCGGGCGGCTGTGGATGTCGATTGGCGTGCACGGGGCGTGGAACTTCACCCAGGGCTATGTCTTCGGCGCGGCGGTTTCGGGCGGGAATTTCGGCCCCTCACTGGCACGCAGCGTTGCCCGCACCGATGCCAGCGCGTGGCTGAGCGGCGGCGGGTTCGGGCCCGAGGCTTCGCTGCCGGCGCTGCTGGTGTGCACCGCGGTGGGGCTTGGGGCGCTGTGGCTGGCGGTTCGGGCTGGGCGATTCGAGAAAGCGTGAGGCAGCCAATCCTCCCCCTGCGGGGGAGGATTGGAATGCTACAGCCCCCGCCCGATCACTTCCTTCATGATCTCGTTGGTCCCGCCGAAGATCCGCGAGACGCGCGCATCGCGCCAGATCCGGGCGATCGGATATTCGTTCATATAGCCGGCACCGCCATGGAGCTGGAGCGCAGCGTCGATGATCTGCCACTGGGTGTCAGTGTGCCAGAGCTTGGCGGCCGAGGCCTCCTCGGGCGTCAGCTCGTGGCGCAGATGTCGGGCTAGCGCCCAATCGATATGCGCCCAGCCGATCTGCAGCTTGGCGGCCAGATCGGCCAGGGTGAAGCGGGTGTTCTGGAAATCGAACACCGTTTTCCCGAACGCCTTGCGCTCCTTCACGAAGCCGAGCGCTTCGTCGAAGGCGCGCTGGGCGCTGGCCTGGGCGCCGATCGCGATGGTGAGGCGCTCCTGGGGCAGGTTGCGCATGAGGTAGGCGAAGCCGCGACCCTCCTGGCCGAGCATGTTGGTCGCCGGCACGCGGACATCCTCGAAGAACAGCTCGCTGGTGTCGGCGCCGTGCAGACCGATCTTGTCGAGATTGCGCCCGCGCGCGAAGCCCGCCCTATCTGCCTCGACCAGGAAAAGGCTGGTGCCCTTGGCGCCGAGTTCGACATTGGTCTTTGCGACGACGATCACGACATCGGCGGTCTGGCCATTCGAGATATAGGTCTTGGTGCCGTTGATGACATAATGATTGCCATCGAGCCGCGCGGTGGTGCGGATCGCCTGGAGGTCGGAGCCCGCACCGGGCTCGGTCATCGCGATCGCCGCGACCTTATCGCCCGAGATCATGCCGGGCAGCCATTCGCGCTTCTGCTCTTCCGAGCCATAGGCCAGAAAATAATCGGCCAGCACGTCCGACTGGAGGGTGATGCCCGAGGGGACGCGCGCATACGCATGTTCCTCGGTGACGATCGCATTGTAACCGAAATCGAGGCCGGGGCCGCCATATTCCTCGGGCACGGTCGGGCAGAGCAGGCCAGCGCTCCCCGCCTTGGTCCAGAAATCGCGATCGACGATGCCGGCCTCTTCCCAGCGATCGAGGTGCGGGACGCCCTCTGCGGTAAGGAAGCGGCGGACGCTTTCGCGGAACAGGGCCTGGCTCTCGTCCTGGCCGGTGCGGCGGGCGGTATCGAGCATCAGTTCACCCCCCTTTCGCGGCCAGCCCAATAAGGATCGCGCAGTGCACGGCGCATGACCTTGCCCGAAGGCGTGCGTGGCAAGGCGGGGACGAAATCGACTGACTTGGGCACCTTGAACCCACCGATCCGCTCACGGGCATAAGCGAGGATCGAGGCATCATCGGGCTCGGTGCCGGGCTTGAGCACCACCACTGCCTTCACTTCCTCGCCCCATTTCTCGTGCGGCACGCCGATCACCGCGACTTCCTGGACGATCGGGTGGCCGAAGATCGCGCTCTCCACTTCGGCGGGATAGATGTTCTCCGCGCCCGAGCAGATCATGTCCTTGAAGCGGTCGCAGATGTAGAGATAGCCGTCTTCGTCGAGATAGCCGGCGTCGCCGGTGCGCAGCCAGCCCTGACCATCGACGGTGCCCGCCGTCGTCTCGGGCAGGTTCCAGTAACCGACCATGTTGGCGACCGAGCGCGTCTCGACTTCGCCGACTTCGCGGACCGGCAGCGGATTGCGCCCGGTCGGGTGGACGACGCGGATCTCGACGCCGGGCATCGGCAGGCCGGCGCTGCGCATCCGCTCATTGCCGGCGGGATCGTGATCCTCGGGCGGGAGATAGACGATCGTGCCGCAGGTTTCGGTCATGCCATATTGCTGGGCGAAGCCGCAGCCGAACACTTCGGTCGCCTCGCGCAGTAGCTCGAGCGCGATCGGCGAGGCGCCGTAGAGGATGTAGCGCAGCCGGCTGAAATCCGCCTCGCGCACGCCAGGCAGCATCAGCAGCATCTGGAGCGCAGTAGGGACGACGAACATCTTGGTGACGCCGCCCTTGGCGATCGCATCGAGCACCGCGGCGGGCACGAACTCGCGGTGGACGATCGAGGTGGCGCCGTTGAAATAGCCGACAATCGCCCAGCCGACGCCGCCGATATGGCCAAGCGGCAGGGCGACGAGGTTCACATCGCCCTCCAGCCACTCGTTCCACGGCATTGCCTGCGCCATCGAGTCGGTCCGGCCGCGCAGCAAATTGCGGTGGCTGAGCATCACGCCCTTGGGCTCTCCGGTGGTGCCCGACGTGTAGAGCTGGAGCGCGACGTCATCGGCGTCGACATCGTCGGGGATGGGTTGCTCGGGTGCGGCATCGCGCCAGGCGGCAAAGCTGCGGAAACCCTCGGCGCCATCCTCCATCGCGATCGTCTCGCGGATCGTGTCGCCGGCGGCGCATTCGCCGGCGCGGCCGATCTGGTCGGGGCCGGCAAAGAGCAGGCTGACCTCGGCATTGGCGAGGATCGAGCAGATCTCCGCGGTGGCGAGGCGCCACTGGATCGGCACCATCACCACGCCCGCACGGCCGGCGCCGAACAGCAGCTCGAAGAATTCGTCGCTGCCCTTGCCGAGATAGGCGATGCGATCCCCCACCCGGCAACCGGCGGCGCGCAGCGCGCGGGCGACCTGATCGCTGCGGCGATCGAGCGTGGCCCAATCACTGTCGCGCCCTTCAAAGCGGGTGGCGATCGCCTGCGGACGATGCTTTGCGTGATAAGCCGGGATGTCGCCCAGCCGGGGCATCGCCTCGAAATCGATCCAGCCCGATGAGGCTTCCGCTACCAAAGTATCGCCCATATGCCGCTCCTCTCCGAGCCGGTTTGAAACCTCGGGGCGCGTTCGCCCTCGAGCATTGTTTAATCGCTTGATTAAGCGATTCGCAAGTCAGGCGTCGGTTTCGGGCTTCACCAGCACACTGCGCATCAGCAGATCGGTGACATGCACGGCATAGGCCTTGCGCAGTTCGTCATCGATATCCTCCACCCCGAAGGCGTAGCGCAGCGAGTGGCGGCCGATGAAGAGATGGTCACACATGCCGATCAGCGAGAAATAGAACAGCATCGGATCGATCTTGCGGAAGATGCCCTCGGCCTCGCCCTGTTCCAGGATCGCCTTTTGCGCGGCGGCGAGCGGCCGGCTGAACCGTTCGGAGATGAAGCGCGCGGTCTCGCTGTCGGTCTCCACCGCCAGCGCGGCGACCAGCCGGTTCATGTACGGATAGCGATAATAGACCTTGATGATGCCGTGGACATGGTGCCGCAGCTTCTGCCCGGCATCCATATCGGCCTTCACCAGCCGCTCGAGATCGTCGAACGTGCCGCCAGCATCTCGCTCGAGCAGCGCCATGAACATGCCGAGCTTGCTGCCGAAATGATATCGGATCAGCGCAGCATTGAGCCCCGATTTCTCCGCGATATCGGCGAAGGTGATATCGACCGTGTTGCGCTCGATCATCAACGCGCTGGTCGCGTTGAGCAGCTGATCCGCCGAACTTGCTTCCAGTCGCACGACCGGGGCCTTTGCCTTGCTTGCCATTTCCGTACCTTACCCGGCGCAACACCGCCGCGCCAACCTCCCGAAATTGTCAGTTGGGCCGCGCAAAGCCCAGTGCGACTGCGCGCTGTACCGTACGTAATCGGCCATTCTCGCCCAGCCGACTGCTGGCGCGGCGCATGTGAAAGCGGATCGTCGGCACTGCGAGGCCGAGGATCGTGCCGATCTCCCCATCCGTCTTGCCCGCCGCAGCGAGCTTGAGGCACTGGACCTCGCGCCGGGTGAGCTTGTGCTGGACGATCTCGGTCGAGGCATCGGGGCCCGCATTGCAAGTGGCGATGAAGCGCAGCGCCAGCGGATGGAGCGACTCCGCCTCGCGCTCGAATATTCCCGCAAGGTCGAGGCCTGGCTCGGTTGTTGCCCAAACCACAGCGCCGATCACGCCAGCGGGCAGGTGGACGGGCGCGATGATCGCACTCTCCACCCGGTAGCTGCGCTGCATCGCCTCGCGCTCGATCTGCGGCTCGATCCTGAGGGGGCGCCAGCTGCGGATGCGGCCCTGATCGTAATAGAAAGGCTCCGCCAGATGCCGCGCAACCGAGACGATCGCGTTGCGCAGCGCGAAATCGCCCTGCATCCAATAGGCGCCGGCATCATGGGTAAATTCAAACAGCGCACTGATCGGCGTGCCGTCCGCGAGCTGCACCGGACGGGCGCTGCTGATGTCGGCGCAAGCAGCGATCATCGGCAACCCCATGCGGCGGCCATGCTCGACGATCCGTCCGGCCAGTTCCGAGGGCATATTCTGCGCGTCAGGAGCCATGTTCTTCCCTATCACATACGATAGCTGCACAGCGCTTTCCCTAAAGCTAATTATTCAAACAAACAACAGCCGGAAATCGACCCCGAACATCGAGGCGGATCGGCGAGATGGAGGGGAAGAGGAAATGGCGATCAAGGCAGGCTTGCTGATGGGATCCGCGCTCGGGCTGCTGCTCGCCGCGCCCGCACTGGCGCAGGAAACGCAGGAAGCTCCGGCGCCCAAGGCGGAGGGTCCGCAAACCGCGAATGACGAGATCGTTGTCACTGCCCAGCGCCGCTCTGAATCGATCAACAAGGTGCCGCTGGCAGTGCAGGCGCTGTCCGCCGACACGCTGAAGGACCTGCAGATCACCGATGTCGAGTCGCTGGCCAGCTCGGTGCCGGGGCTCCAGGTCGCCCCCGCTTATTCTGGCGTACCGATCTTCACGCTGCGCGGCATCGGCTTCAACACTACCAACATCACCGCCACTTCGACCGTCGGAATCTATCAGGACGAACTGGCCTACCCATACCCATCGATGGCGGGCGGCCCGATCTATGATCTGGAGCGCGTCGAAGTGCTGAAAGGCCCCCAGGGCACGCTCTATGGCCGCAATACTACCGCCGGCCTGATCGACTTCATCACCGCCAAGCCGGGCAAGGACTTTGCCGCGGGCGGCACGATCGAGGGCGGCAACTACAAGACCTACAACGTCGAAGCCTATCTGAACGTGCCGCTGGGCGACAATGCCGCGCTGCGCGTGTCGGGCCGCAACGAGAATAGCGACGAAGGCTGGCAGATCGACCAGAGCCGCGGCGAGAAGCTGGGCAAGGTCAAGCGCTGGGGCGCCCGCGCCTCGCTGAGCTTCCAGCCGTCGAGCAAGTTCGAAGGCCTTATCACCGTCTCGGGCTGGCGCGACCGTTCGGATACCCAGGCGGGCCAGGCGATCAGCCTCAACCTGACCAACCGGCTTTCTGCTGCCGCGCCCGCCGTGGGCCCGGGCGATTTCAACTCGCCGGCGCTGCTCGCCTATCTGCAGAACAACCAGCCGACCAAGGCGAGCGATGCCGGGTGGCAGCCCGCCTCCGCGCGCGCCGCGACCGTGGGCGTGGCGCCCGGCATGGGGCCGCCCCGCGCCAAGTCTGATTTCATCTCGGCCCAGATGCGGCTGACCTGGTCGCCCAACGATCAACTCTCGGTGATCTCGCTGACCGGCTATAACGACTTCACCCGCAAGGACGTGGTCGATTTCAGCGGCGCACCCTGGGAAATCGTCTCGACCGAATATGATGCGCGGATCAAATCCTTCTCGCAGGAGCTGCGCTTCGAGGGTAGCGGCCCCGGCTTCAACTGGACCGTCGGCGGCTATTACGCGCATGACGATCTGCGTGAGAACAGCCGCTTCCTGATCGGCGAGAACAGCTCGGTCGTCTATCTGCGCCTCGCCGCGCAGGGCATCCTCGCCAATCCGGTGACCAATGCGATCTTCAATACTGCCGGCTACACACCCGCCCAGGTCGCAGTCGGCTTCCGCGAAGGCGCGGGCATCGCGAGCGGCTATAACGAGACCTATAGCGGCTTCGCGACCGGCGAGTTCGAGCTGGGCAGCGGCTTCAAGATCAACGCGGGCGCGCGCTTCGGCATCGATCATGGCGAACTGGCCGGCTGCTCGATCGACTATAACGGCAACTATCTGCCGATCGTGAACACCGCCGGCCGCGCGGTGATCTTCCAGAGCTATGGGGTGATCGCACCGATGGTGCAGCAGAATGGCTGCACCACCTATGATCCGGCGACCAACTCGGACACTTTGGTCCATTCGGTGCTCGACGAGAGCAATTTCTCGGGCCGTTTCTCGCTCAACTACCAGGCGGCGCCGGGCACCCTGCTCTATGCTTCGGTGGCACGCGGCGTGAAATCGGGCGTGGTGCCGATCGTGCCGGCCAATCGCGCAGTGCAGTTCTCGCCTGCCCGGCAGGAAAAGCTCACCGCCTATGAAGCCGGCATCAAGACTGCCGTGGGTGGCCGCTTCGCCCAGGTGAATGTCAGCGGCTTCTATTACGACTATACCGACAAGCAGTTCAGCTCCTATGTCGCCGACCCGACCTTCGGCGCGCTGCAGCGGCTGGTGAATATCCCCAGCTCGCACGCCTGGGGCATCGATGGCGAGATCACGCTGCGGCCTTCACCGGCCTTCACCTTCGCCTGGAACGCGACCTATCTGAAGACCAAGGTCACCGATTATACCGGCGCCAACGCGGCGGGCATCCCGACCAATTACAATGGCTCGGAATTCTCGTTCGCGCCGGAATTCTCGACCAGCGGCACGGCGACGCTCAACTTGCCGATCTCGTCGAGCCTGAACTTCCAGGCGACTGCCAACGCGACCTATCAGAGCGAGACGCACAGCGACTTCGGCGAAGACCCACTGTTCCGGATCAAGGGCTATGCGCTGGTCAACGGCAGCATCGGCATCGCCAGCGCCGACGGGAAGTGGGGCCTGACGATCTGGGCCCGCAACCTGACAAATGAATATTACTGGACCTCGGTGGTCGACAACCAGAACCTCAATGTCCGCTATGCCGGCCGGCCGCGTACCTTCGGCGCGTCGCTGACCGCCGGCTTCTGATCCGATGCGCGAGCAGGCCATCCCGCTTCCCTCCGGCCCCGCGCCCGCCGCGACGCCGGGCGGCAAGCGGATCCTGCCGCGCATCGATTATGCCAATCCGCCGGGCGCGGCGGCGCTCTATCCCCCGAACTCGGTGGCCTGGGCAGTGTTCAAGAACCCGGTCGCGCTGTTCGTCGGCGGGATTGCGGCAGTGCTGCTCGAACTGGGCGAGCCGCGCGTGCGATCGGGCGTGTGGGAACACTCGATCTTCCCGACCGATCCGCTGACCCGGCTGCAGCGCACCGGCTATGTCACCCATGTCAGCGTCTATGCCCCCGCCAGTGTCGCCACCAAGGTGATTACCGGTGTCACACGCATGCATGAGCGGGTCCGCGGGCAGACGCCGCGCGGTGAGGCCTATCACGCCAATGATCCCGAGCTGCTCAACTGGGTGCAGTGCACGGTCGGTTTCGGCTTCATGGAAGCCTATTCGGCCTATTGCCGCACCCTGACGCTCGCCGAGAAGGATCGCTCCTATCGCGAGGCCAAGCCCTCGGCCGATCTGTTCCTCGCGCATGGCGCACCGCTGTCGGTCGCCGAACAGCGAGCCCAGTTCGAAGCGATGCGGCCGCAGCTCGAGCCGCACGCGATCATCAGCGAGTTCCTCGACATCATGCTGCGCACCAAGGGTGTACCGCTGCCACTCCGTCCCTTCCAGGGGATGATGGTGCGCGCCGCGATCGCGCTGCTGCCCGATTGGGCGCGGACAAAGCTCGAACTGGACGGCGCGGAATGGCGGCTGCGCGGCTGGGAGCGCCGCACCGTCCGCGCGCTTGGCGCGCTGTTCGAGCGGGTGCCGATCCCGGGCACGCCGCCGGTCGAGGCCAGCAAGCGGCTCGGCCTGCCCGCCAACTATCTCTATCGCCGCCGGAAAGCCTGATGCCCGAGAGTTTCGAAGCCGATTATGTGATCGTGGGCGCCGGTTCCGCCGGCTGCGTGCTTGCCGACCGGCTGAGCGCCGATGGCCGCAACCGCGTGCTGCTACTGGAGGCGGGCGGCGACGACCGGCCGCTGCGCGAGCGCGGGCAGTTCCTGTCCAACCTGATGATCCATGTCCCCGTCGGCTATGCGCAGACGCTGAAGGATCCCAAGGTCAACTGGCTCTACCGTACCGAGCCCGATGCCGGCACCGAAGGTCGCCGCCATATCTGGCCGCGCGGCAAGGTGCTGGGCGGGTCCTCCTCGATCAACGGGCTGCTCTATGTCCGCGGCCAGCGCGCGGATTATGACGGCTGGCGGCAGATGGGCTGCGAAGGCTGGGCGTGGGACGACATCTCCCCCTATTTCCGCCGCTCCGAAGACCAGCAGCACGGTGCCTGCGAGACGCATGGCGCCGGCGGCCCGCTGAGCGTGACCGATCCGGCCGGCTCGCATCCGGTGTCCGAAGCGGTAGTGCAGGCGTGCGAGGCGCTCGGCCTGCCGCAGCGCGACATCAACGGGCCCGAGCAGGAAGGCGTCGCCTGGTACCAGCTGACGGTGCGCAACGGGCGGCGCTGCTCGGCGGCGGTCGCCTATCTGCACCCGGCAATGGAGCGACCGAACCTGCGCGTGGTGACGCATGCCCAGGCGACGCGGGTGGTAATCGCCGACGGCCAAGCGACCGGCGTCGAGTTCGTGCGCGGCGGCGAGAAGTTGGTGGCGCATGCCGCGCGCGAAGTGATCCTGGCCGGCGGGGTGATCAACTCGCCCCAGCTCCTCCAGCTCTCGGGCATCGGGCCCGCCGAATTGCTGCGCGAAAAGGGCATCACGGTGATCCGCGACCTGCCCGGCGTCGGCGAGAACCTTCAGGACCATCTGCTGATCTCGGCCAATTACCGGCTCAAGCCCGGCACCGTCTCGGTCAACGAGCTGAGCCGCGGCCTGCGGCTGCTCGGCGAAGTCGCGCGCTATGCAGTGGCGCGCAAGGGGCTGCTGACCTTGTCCGCCGCCCACATTGCTGCCTTCTGCCGCTCGCGGCCAGATCTCGCTTCGCCCGACATCCAGTTCCACATCCTGCCCGCCACGGTGGATGGCGATGCGCTCGCCCGGCTGCAGAAGATGCAGCTGGAGAAGCTGCCGGGGATCAGCATCGCCGCCTGCCAGCTCCGCCCGGAATCGCGCGGGCATGTCCGCATCCGCTCGGCCGATCCACTGGTGCCGCCGCGGATCACGCCCAATTATCTGAGCGATCCGCTCGACCAGGAAGTGATCGTCGCAGGGTTGCGCTGGGCTCGGCGGATCGCCGCGCAGCAGCCGCTGGCGGACTATATCGAGCATGAGCTGCAGCCGGGCATCGAGCTGCAGAGCGATGCCGACCTGCTCGCCCATGCGCGGCGGGCGGGGACGACGCTCTATCATCCGGTCGGCACCTGCATGATGGGGCATGGCCCGCGTGCGGTCGTCGATCCCGAGCTGCGGGTGCATGGCGTCGCCGGTTTGCGCGTGGTGGATGCCAGCATCATGCCGCGGATCGTCTCGGGCAACACCAACGCGCCAACGATCGCGATCGCGGAAAAGGCGAGCGACATGATCCTGGCGGCGGCGAAGGCGCGGGTGGCGGCCTGACCGTCATCCCGGCGAAAGCCGGGATCTCGTGCCGCCCTTTACCCGCCATCGCCTGAGATCCCGGCTTTCGCCGGGATGACGGCTATTGGCCCAGCTCGCGCCTTATCGCCTCCCCATCCGCATCGATCCCCGGCGGAGGCGCGCCTTCCGGCACCTCCCGCACGCCGAAACGGATGGGCAGCGGCATCTCGACATAATCCCCCTCCTCCGGATGCGTCCGCGCGCGGAAGAAGCCGGTCGCCGCGAGATGGGGGTCGTCGCGGATCGTGTCGAGGTCTCGGACCGGCATGCAGGGCACGCCGCCGGCGTTAAGGATGCGCACCCATTCCGCGCTGGTTTTCGCGGGAGTGAAGCGGGCGATCTCGCCATAGAGCGCGCTGATGTTGCGCAGCCGGTCCATCGGCGTGGCGAAGCGGGGATCGTCGAACACCTGCGTTGCGCCGAGCAGCTCGAACAGCTTTGCGATCGTCGCCGGCGTATAGGGCACGATGCTGACATGACCGTCGGCGGTCGGGAAAGGCTGGCGGTTCGGGTCGATCTGGCGCGGATAGCCGGCGGGCTCCAGCGGCGGATCGAAGGCGGCGCCGAACAGATGCTCCTGCAGCATGAAATGCGCGAAGCTCTCGAACAGCGGCACTTCGACGAACTGCCCCTCCCCGCTGCGCAGCCGGTGGACCAGTGCGCCGAGCACTGCCTGGGCGCCGTAAAGGCCGGCGACCTTGTCGGCGATCAGCGAGGGCAGATAGCGCGGCGCCGGGTTGCCATCGGCGCGGGGCAGCAGCGTGGCGGTGCCGGTCGCGGCCTGGATGACATCGTCATAGGCCTGCAGCCCGGCATAGGGGCCGCCCGAGCCGAAGCCCTGGCAATGGACATAGACGATGCCTTCGCGCAGCCCGCGCACCGCGTCATAGCCGAAGCCAAGCCGCTCCATCGCCTCGCCGCGGACATTGTGGATGAATATATCGGCGGTGGCGAGCAGACGGCGCATCGTCTCCGCATCTTCCGGCACCTTGAGGTCGAGCGCGATCGCCCGCTTGCCGCGATTGAGCGTGCAGTGGACCGGCCCCATCTGCCGCGCAGCAGCCCGCGATCGGCCGAACTGGCGGGTCTGATCACCGCCCGGCGCCTCGACCTTGATGACCTCGGCGCCCATGTCGGCGAGCATCTGGGTGGCATAGGGACCGAACACGATCGTCGTCATATCGACGATGCGGATGCCCTCCAGCATCATGCCGCCTGCTCCTGCACCTGCGCTGCCTTGGCTCGGGCAAAAGCCGGGCGGGCGCGCAGCCGCTCCCAATAGGCAGCGACGCGCGGCAGGCCGCCATCACCGATGCGGAGGAACTCGGCGAGCATCAGCGCATAGCCGACCGAGATATCGGCGGCAGTGAAGCGGTTACCCGCGACATAGTCCGCTTTGGCCAGCATCGCTTCAAGGCCGCGCAGGCGGGCAAGATACCATTGCCGGTAATCATCGGCGACCTGCGGCACGCGGCGCGATTCAGGCTCGAACATCGCGTAGCGCAGCACCAGCGTCTGCGGGAAGGTCAGCGTCGCCTCGCCGAAGGACAGCGCGTCGAGATAGGCCGCATAGCCGGACTCGCCGGGAGCGATGGCGAAGCGGCCGTCACCCCGCGTAGTCGCGAGATAATGGCAGATCGCGGCGGACTCGGTCATCCGGGCCTCGCCCTCAAGGAAGAGTGGGATGGTGCCGAGCGGGTTGATCTCCAGGTAGCCGGGGGCGCGGTCGCGCGGCGGGAACGGCAACAGCTCGAGCCGATAGTCGGCGCCGAGTTCCTCGAGCATCCAGAGCACGCGGAACGAGCGGGCATCTCGGCAATGATAGAGGGTCGGGATCGTCATTGCGGGCTCCACTGGCCTTGGTCGTCGATCGTGCCGATCAGGCCGACCGGGAAACGGGGATCGCTGGTGATCAGCGCAAGCGTCTGACCATCCTCCGAGGGCACGGTGGCGAGGGTCCGGGCGCCTTCGAGGGTGCGCAGTACGACCACGCCGTGATCGACCGAGCCGTCACGCTGGTAGAGAATTGTCGCGCTTTCGAGGGTCGCGGGGCCGGGTTCGGGCTCGACCAGTTCGGGCACAGGCCCGCGCCGGGCATCGGTCTGGGCTTGTACCGAATAGTCAGGGGCGATCGGCGCGCCGGGTTCGCGGGACAGCACCAGCGCATGATGCTTGGTGACGAACTCGCCCTGGCCATAGAGCAGCCCGGTGCCGCCCTCGCGCAGCACGCGCACCATCGCGCAGGCGGCGTGCAGCATATAGTTGCTGAGCGGACCGCCGAAGAAGGTCAGGCCGCCGGTGACGCTGGGCTCGACGTCGGACCCAAGGCCGAGGCTGCGGCGCGCCATCTTGGGGACGCAGGGGAAACAGCTGTACAGTTCAAGCGCATCGAAACCGCCGGGGGCCAGCGCCGATGCCGCGGCGAGCACCGCATCCTGCGCCGGGCTGCCGGCGAACCCGTCGCGGGCAAGGAAGTCGCGCGGTTCGCTGGCCGCTGCGCCGCCGAGGATATGGATGATGCGGTCATCGGGAATGCCGGCGGCGCGGGCGACCTCAAGGCTGGTAACGATCACCGCCGCGCCCTGGTTCACAGCCGGGTTGGCGACCATCAGCTTGGTATAGGGCCAGGCGATCAGCCGGTTGGCCTCGGTTGGCGTGACGATCTCGTCCGCACCGGGGGCCTTGCGCATCCAGGCGCGGGGATTTTCGGCGGCGACGGCGGCGTAGCGGGACCAGAGTTCGCCGGACTCCGCCCGCGCTTCCTCCGGCGACTGGCCCCAAGTTGCGGCGCTGGCCATCTCGAACAGCGGATAGACCTGGGTTGGCGTGGACAGGCCGTGGCGCAGCGCCAGCGGGTGGACGATGTCGGCCCCGCGCAGTGGCGAGGGTGCGTCCCTGGCAAAGGGCGTCCAGGGCGGCATCTCGCCTTCGCGCTTGGCTCGCGCTGCACTGTGCTGCGCTTCGGCACCACAAATCAACGCAACATTGCTCTCGCCCCTTGCGATCCGCAGCGCCGCTTCGTGGAGCAGGCGGACCGGGGACTCGCCGCCGACCTCGTGAAAGGCGCGCGTTCCCGGCGCGATGCCGAGTTCGGCGCAGAGCGCGCCAGCCACGTCCGCATAGCGCCAGCTGACGATGCTCACCACGTCGAGCGCATCTACCTGGGCGAGCAGGCCGCTACCGGCATCGGCTTCGGCGGCGTGCACCGCTTCGGCCATCAGCGCCAGCGGCTCCTTGGCCGAACTGATAGCGAAGGGGCGGTCTATCGACTCCCCGATGCCGAGAATTACGGGCGTGTATGGCGCCATTTTCCTCTCCCTGGTCGCCCGCCCGGTATCGCCGCCCGCATCCGCATCCGGAACTATCACTAGCGATAGCAGCGCATTTCCACGCTTCGGCTATGCTGCGCATCGGAGAGCGGAAACCGCTCCCGATGGAGAGGAGAGAGGGCAAAATGCATCCCTGCGTCCACGCCGAAACCGCGCCGGACAAGCCCGCGCTGATCCTGGCGGATACCGGCCAGAGCCTGAGCTATGGCGAACTCGAAGCGCGATCGAACCAGGCGGCGCAACTGTTCCGCGCCCTGGGTTTCCAGCCGGGCGACGCGGTGGCGGTGCTGCTCGAAAACCATTTCCGCTTCCTCGAAATCGCCTGGGGCGCGCAGCGGGCGGGGCTGTATTTCGTCGCGGCATCTTCGCGGCTGACGGCAAGCGAGGCGGCTTTCATTGTGCAGGATAGCGGCGCGCGGGCGCTGATCTCCTCGGCGGCGCTGGCCCCGGTCGCAGAGGCAGTGGCGGCGGCGCTGCGGGGCGCGGAGGTCGCGCTGTTCATGCTCGATGGAGCGGTGCCGCCCTTCCGCAGCTGGGAAGCCGAGGCGGGTGCCATGCCGTCCAGCCGCATCCCGGACGAGCGTGCCGGCACCGACATGCTCTATTCCTCCGGCACCACCGGCCGGCCCAAGGGCATCCGCCCACAGCTGCCCGAGACCGAGATCACCATGCCCAATGCGATGGTCGGCATCGCCCGGCATGCGGCGGTGGATAGCGATACCGTCTATCTCTCCCCCGCCCCGCTCTATCATGCCGCGCCCTTGCGCTGGTGCATGGCCGTCCACCGTCTGGGCGGCACCGTGGTGGTTATGGAGAAGTTCGACCCCGAAAAGGCGCTGGCGCTGATCGAGCAGCACCGGGTGACCCATGCGCAATGGGTGCCGACGCACTTCATCCGTATGCTCAAGCTGCCCGACGAGGCGCGCAGCCGGCATGATCTGACTTCGCTCCGCATGGCAATCCATGCTGCCGCGCCCTGCCCGGTGCCGGTGAAGCAGGCGATGATCGAGTGGTGGGGGCCGGTGCTGCTCGAATATTATGCCGGGACCGAAGGCAATGGGCTGACGATGATCGGCGCGAAGGACTGGCTGAGCCATCCGGGATCGGTCGGCCGCGCGGTGCTGGGCACGATCCGGATCTGCGACGAAGAGGGTGAGGCGCTGCCAACTGGCGAGACGGGCCTCGTCCATTTCGAAGGCGGGCCCGGATTTCATTATCATAATGACCCGGAGAAGACCGAAGCGGCCGCCAACCGGCATGGCTGGACCACGCTGGGCGATGTCGGCCATGTCGATGACGAAGGCTTCCTCTACCTGACCGACCGCAAGAGCTTCATGATCATCTCGGGCGGAGTGAACATCTATCCGCAGGAGATCGAGAACCTACTCGTGCTCCATCCCAAGGTGGCCGATGTCGCGGTGATCGGCGCGCCGCATGCCGATATGGGCGAGCAGGTGATCGCGGTGGTGCAGCCGGCCGAGGGCATCGCGCCCTCGCCTGCCCTGGCCGAGGAACTGACCGAATGGCTTACGCCGCAGCTTTCGCGGGTGAAGCAGCCGCGGCGGATCGATTTCGTCGAGGAACTGCCCCGGCATCCGACCGGCAAGCTTTACAAGCGGCTGCTGCGCGATCGCTATTGGGAGAAGGCGGAGGCCTGATTTCCAACGACGATTCCGGCGCGACTCGCGAAAGTACACAAAAGTACAGGCCAAGAGCGGGTTTTCGCGGTTCCTAAGTTGACATAGTTCCCGCGAGCGCGCCGCATCTCGCAACATTGTTGCGCGCGCGTAATCCTATTTTTCCAACGGATTCAAAGAGCAGCGGTCCTTGCGGGCCGGCTGTTCCAGCAAGGCTTGTGAAATCCTACATTGCAAGTGCCGCCGCCGAAGGGAGCTGAAGGGTGAGCGAGCCGATAGTGCGTCGCTTACCTCCCCCTCCGTCGCGCTGCGCCCGCCACCTCCCCTGGCGGGGGAGGAGAGTGACCTTACAGCGTCTTCAAATACTCCAGCAGCGCCAGCCGCTCGGCGTCGGTGAGCGACTGGGTGAAGGTGTGGCCGCCATTGCCGTCGCCATAGAGGTTGCTGTTGAAGCTCATCCGCGAGCGGATCTGCTGATCGGTGAGCGGCGGCGGCGTCTGATAGGCCAGGTTGAGATAGCCCGCCGCCGCGTTCGAGAAGGCCGAGTAGATGCGATCCGGCGTCGCCTGGCCATTGCACGGCTGATAGGGCGGGACCGAAGGCGAGCTGCTGCAGTTCATCGTCTCGTACTTCCAGCCGAGCTTGGCGAAATCGTACGACGCGAAGCTATAGTCATAGCCTTGGTTCTTGCCGCCGATGCCGGCCGGCGAATAGGGCCGCTTCCACACCGCCGGGCGGTCCGACGGCTTCAATATGCCCCAGATATCCGGGACGCTGCCATTGTGCAGGAACGGCCCGCCCGCCCAGGCGCCATAGAGCGGCGGCGAGACATAGCCCTTGGGCTCGACCCATTCGTTTGGCCCGAGCGGTGAATAGATGGGCCCGCCATTATTGTAGATCGAACGATAGACCCGGCGCAGCGAGCTCGCGATCAGCGACTCCACCGGATAGCCATACCAGCTCGAGCTGAGCGAGTTATACGCCCACCAGCTGCTGTTCCACGCCCGGCGCTGGCGCTGATCGGCGAACAGATTGAAGCGGCGCGGATCGGTCTGGATCGTCTCGATCGGGGTGACATTGCCAGGTAGGCCCTTGAGCCGCGGATCGGGCAGATAAGCGGTGTCATTGGCATAGCGCGGCGAATAGACGCCGTGGCAGCTCGCGCAGGAGCCGTTGCCCGGCTGGCGCGGAATCTCGACATTGGCACCCGCCGCCCACAGATCGCGCTCGTGGAAGACCACCGCGCCCTGCTCGGCCAGTGGCCGATCGATCGTGCCCGGATATTTGGGCGCCGAGAGCGACAGCAGGAAGTTGTTGATGTCCTCGAAATCGCTTTCCAGCCCGCGCCGCTGGGCGGGAGTGCGGGTGATCGTGGCGACGCCGAACGCCATTTCGGAATGGACGTTATCGGAAGTGAGCGAACCGTCCCAGAATTGCCGCGTCTTGAAGGCGCGATTGAACCAGGCGGGTGCCTTGGTCATGCCGCCCGCCGGCGTGTCCGGCGTATATTCGAGCAGGCTGGGGGCGAGCTGCAGCGTGTCCATGTCGAACAGCGCAGGCAGCAGCGTGATCAGGCCGATCGCGTCGCTGGAGCCGCGGCCATCGCTCCACGGAATCGGCAGCGCGAGGCCGAGCCAGGTGACCGGGCTGGTGCGGAACAGGTCCGAGGCGAGCAGGCCGGCATCATTGGCGCTGTTCGGCAGGCCCCAGGTGAAGTTCGACTCGCTGGTCGTGCCGAGGCGCGAGTCATGGCAGGCCGAGCAGGATGCCGTGATCGTGCCGGTCCATTTGCCGTCATCGCCCTTGCCCTGAACCAGGCCGAGCGGGAGCTGGCCCGAGCCGCCATTGGTAGTGTTCGGGTTCTCTCCGGGCAGCGGATAGGGATTGCGGAACGGAGCGGGGTAGAAGCCGTAGCGCTTTTCGACCTGCTCGTTGAAATCGGCGGGCTTGGAGCTGAGGCCCCAGACCGCCCAGAGCTTGTCGTAATCCTGCGCCCGCGAGAAGGGCAGGAAGTACTGGCGGGTTTCGAGGTTCTGCTTGCCGCGCGCGACGCTGGCACGCCAGGCGCCGCAGGTGCTCGGGCGCGGCGGCAGGCGATTGACCCAGGGCGCGCCCGGGTTGTGCAAATTGGTGAAGAAGGAATTGAAGCGGACAGCGCCGTTGGGATTGCTGTTCACGCTGGGCACGATCAGGGTGCGCGGATCGACCGGCAACGGCGTTGCGTCCGACTTGCCGGCGCACCCGGCGGCGAGCGGCGAGCGGATCGCGGCTTCATCGAGCAGCGGCTGGGTCTGTGCCAGCGCCGCGGGGGCGAGCGTGAGGGGTATAGCTGCGCTCGCGAGCAGGGCAGTCCAGTTGGCCATCGCACCTTCTCCCATGTCGCCGATCGCCATGCGGATTGACCGCATGTGCCGGCATTTGATCGGAAAATGCTGCGCGGGGGCCGGGGCGGCAAGCTGGCGAACGTGGCAGGTTGGGGGTGTGGGTTCTCTCCCCTCCCTGCAAGATCATCGGGTCGGTCATGCCCCCGGCATGGCATGAACAGCGCGGGGCGCTGTTCACCCGATGATCTTGCAGGGAGGGGAATTTCTGGCGTGGAAATTCAACCCAAGCCGCTCCCCGGCGAACGCCGGGGAGCGGCTTGGGTGGAGCCGGAAGAGCGTATTGCCGCGCCCTATAACCGCGTCAACGGTCGCCCTTCCGTGCCAAGGCATTGCCCCGCACGCCGCGCATCCATCGTCATCGTCACCGATACCTTGCCCGCCGCGCCGGGTTGCTGGGCGCTCTGGCTGTCGGTGGTAACGACCAGCTTGTATTTGTCCGGGCCATAGCTGCCCGACATCGCCATCGAGCGGGTGCCGGTCTGGTCCGTGCAGCGCAGCATGCCATCGATCTTGCCGGCGCCCATCGCAAAGCGCTCGTAGCGGCAGGCCTGGTTTTCCTCGCCGACGTAGAAGGCACCCTTCTTCACATCCTCTGCGGTGAGGCAGCTGGCGGCGCTTTGCGGCTGGCGCATCTGGGCCTTGAGCTTTTCGGTGAAATCGGCGGGCATGCCAGGGGCTTCGACCTGATTGAGGGTGATCTTCGTCTCCCAGCGGCCGGGCTGGGCGAAGTCTCCGCTCGCGGCGACCTTGCGGATTTGCTGCGCCACGACCGAGCCCGATTCATTGCGCAGATCGACGCTGGAGCCCCAGTCGCAGCCGGCGACAAGCAACAGGAAAGGGATCGCCGATCCGATAGCAAATCGCGTCATCCAACTCTCCCATTTCGCTCCGTTTTGTGGCTTCCGGAGGCTGCTTGTTTGATGCAGACCATCGCCTGCCGGCAAAACAGATCAAGCTGGTACCCGTTACAGGGTTCGGGAGAGAGACATGGCGATCGAACGCGACCAGGCATGGGCAGAGACCCGGCTGCTGATCGAGGAAGTGCGCGAGGCGGGACTGGCGATCGGCCTGCCCTTCGTCGCGGCGCAGGGCGACATCGCCGATCCCGAGCCGATGCGCGATGCCGATGGGCGGCCCTATGCCGAAACGCATTTCCAATGGCTCGATCCCTCGGACCAATATTGGCACAATCGCCGGCTCGCGCTGCATGCGCCCTTCCTGCAAGTGGCGCGGGTGATGGCCGAGCCGTGTTTCTATGCCGAGGGTCGGCTGGGCACGTGGCGGACCAGCGCGTTGCTCGACTCGATCGACTGCCGGCAAGTGACTGCGACCACCGGCATTGCCGCGGCAATCATCGCGCCGGTGCATCTGCCGCGGGCGATCGTCGGCGCGGTGGTGTGGGCCGGGCGCGAGGGGGATGCGATCGAGCAGAAGTTCGTGAAGCATGCGGTGCGGCTGCAGGGGCTGGCGCTCAAGCTGGTGGCAGCGCATGCCGAGGCATCCTCGCGGCTGCGCGCGGCGGCGGCGCCGATGGTGCTGACCCGGCGCGAGGTCCAGTGCCTGCGCTGGGCGGCGGCGGGCAAGACCGATGGCGAGATCGGGATCATTCTGTCGCTGTCGACTTCGACGGTGCGGTTTCACCTGCGCAATGCGGGGGGCAAGCTGGGGAGCACCGGACGGGCGCAGGCGATCCAGATTGCCGCGGGACTAGGTTTTGTGAGCGCGCGGTAGGCTATCTCTCTCTTCCCCCGCCGGGGGGAGTTGGCGCGTAGCGCGACGGAGGGGGAGGTAAGCGAACCGATAATTGGCTGCTTACCTCCCCCTCCACCACCGCCTTCGGCGGCGGTCCCCTCCCCCTGGCAGGGGAGGAGAGAGGTCACTTCCCTAGCACTTCTCGCAGTTGCCGCATCCGCCTGCTTCCCCAAGGGTTTACCGGTGGAGGACCGCCGGTGAATTTCGAGCTTTCCGAAGAACAGGCCATGCTGCGCGACATGCTACGGCGCTATCTGCGCGAGCAGTACGGCTTCGAGACGCGGCGGGCGCGGGTGCAGGCCGGGCGCGGGCAGGATGCGGCGCTGTGGCGCGAGCTGGCGGAGCTGGGCATCCTCGGCGTGCTGCTGCCCGAGGCGGCCGGCGGCATGGGCGGCGGGCCGGTCGAGGCGATGCTGGTTTCCGAGATATTGGGCGAGGCGCTGGTCGCGGAGCCGTTCCTGGAGACGGTGGTGATCGGGGCGGCGCTGCTCGCCGGTAGCAGGGCGGAGGCGCTGTTGCCCGAGATCGCAAGCGGTGCGGTGCGGATCGCGTCGTCGCTTGAGCCGGCGATGCTTGATGCGGAAGCTGCCCCGGGGGGCTGGCATTTGCGCGGGCGGCTGTCCGTGGTGGTCGGCGCGCCGGGGGCGAGCCATCTGATCGTCGCGGCGCGGACCTCGGGCGACGGGCCTTCACTGTTCCTGGTCGAGGCCGGAGCGCCGGGGATTGCGATCCAGGGCTATCAGTTGATCGACGACCGGCCCGCCGGCGATATCGAGATCGACGCCCATCTGCCCGGCGAGGCGCTGCTCGGCGCGCCCGGCGCGGCGGGGCCGGTGATCGAGGCGGTGCTCGATGCGGCACGGGCTGCGCTCTGCGCCGAGGCGGTGGGCGTGCTGCGGCGGATGCTCGACGATACGGTGGAATTCGCGAAGCAGCGACGGCAGTTCGGCCAGCCCTTGGCGAGCTTTCAGGCATTGCAGCACCGGATGGTCGATATGTTCCTGGCGCTCGAACAGGCGGTGTCGGCGAGCCATCTCGCGACGCTCAACCTGGGGGCGCCGCCCGAGACGCGCGCGCGGGCAGTGGCAGCGGCCAAGGCGACGATCGGCAAGGCGGCGCGCTTCATCGGCGAGAATGCAGTGCAGCTCCACGGCGCGATGGGGATGACCGACGAACTGGCGGTCGGCCATTATTTCAAGCGCGCGACGGTGATCGCGCAGAGCTTCGGCAGCACCGATGCGCAGGTGGCGCGCTATGCGGCGCTGATGCGGGCGGCGTAACCCTCCAACCGTCATCCCGGCGGAAGCCGGGATCTCGTGCGGCTCTTTCCCGCGCCTTCGCCTAAGATCCCGGCTTCCGCCGGGATGACGGCTTCGGCCGCCGCGCCACGGGCGCGGGATCGCTCTCGACATGGGTCGACGCCGCTGCGCGGCGCCCCTCCACCACTCGCTACGCGAGCGCCCCTCCCCCAGCGAGCTGGGGGAGGATTTAGAAAGGGCTCACAATCCCAGCACCGCTTTCGCCAGGATATTGCGCTGGATCTCGTTCGATCCCGCATAGATCGAGCCCGCCCGCTCGTTGAGGTAGCGGAGGGGGGCCAGCGTCTGCCAGGGCGCGCCGGTGGCATAACCGCTGGCCGGCGGGGTATAAGCGGGAATCGCGCCGCCGGGCATCACGACATGCGGCTGATAGGCGAGGCCCGGCGCGCCCGCCGCCTCGAGATGGAGCGCGGCGAGGTCCTGGGCCAGCTCGGTGCCGAGTATCTTCATCATCGAGGCGAGCGCGCCGACGCTGGCGCCTTCGCTGGCCGAGAGCAGGCGCAGCTCCATCATCTCGAGCACGTCGATGCGGATGCGCAGCTCGGCGAGGCGGGTGGCGAGGACCGGATCGTCGAGGCGCGCGCCCGCCGCCGCCTCGATCTCGCTGACCCGCACCTGCAGCGCGGGGGCGTAGGAGCCGCCGCGCTCGAATTCGAGCAGATATTTGGCGACCGACCAGCCGGCATCGACCTCACCCAGCACATTCCCGCGCGGGGCACGGACATTATCGAAGAACACCTGGTTCTGCACATGCTCGCCCGACGTCATCAGGATCGGACGGACCTCGATGCCGGGCAGGTCCATGGGGACGAGCAGGAAGGTGATGCCCTGTTGCGGGCGGCCCAGCCTGGCCGTGCGGACCAGGCAGAAGATCCAGTTCGCCTCGGTCGCGTGGGTGGTCCAGATCTTCGAGCCGTTGAGGACGAAGTCGTCGCCATCGGGCTCGGCGCGCATCTGGAGCGAGGCAAGGTCGGAGCCGGCGCCGGGCTCGGAATAGCCCTGGCAGAAGAAGACTTCGCCGGTGAGGATGCGGGGAAGGAACCAGGCCTTCTGCTCGGGCGTGCCGAAGCGGATGATCACATGCGCGACCATGTGGATGCCCATCGGCGAGAGCGAGGGCGCACCCGCCGCGATGCGCTCGCGGTTGAAGATGTAATGCTGGGCGACGGTCCAGTCGCAGCCGCCATGCTCGACCGGCCAATGCGGGGCCGCCCAACCGCGTGCGTGGAGGATATGCTGCCAGGCCATGCTGGCTTCGTGATCGGGATAGACGCTGGTCGCGAGCGTGCCGGCGCGGCGGATCTCAGGGGTGAGCTTGTCGGCGAGGAAGGCGCGTACCTCGTCGCGGAAGGCGAGCTCGGCTTCGGTCCAGTTCATGTCCATGCGCGGTTCCTTCAGGCGAGGACGGGTTCAGGCGACAGCATCGCGGCGAGGCGGCGGGCGATGATCGCCTCGGCATCCTCGACGATGCGCTCGACCAGCTCGCGGACGCTGGGAACGTCGTGGATCAGGCCCTGGACCATGCCGGCGGTCCAGATGCCGTGGTCGGTGTCGCCGGACACCAGCCCCTCGCGGCCGCGGGCGCCCTTCACCAGCGCGGCGACGTCCTCGAAGGGGCGGCCCTCGCGCTCGATCGCGACGACCTGCTCGGCGATCAGGTTGCGGGCAACGCGGGCGCTGTTGCGGTAGGAGCGGAAGATCAGCTCGGTCGCGCGCTCGTCATTGGCGACCATCGCCGCCTTGAAATTGTCGTGGATCGGCGCCTCGCGGGTGGCGCAGAAGCGGGTGCCCATGTTGATCCCGTCGGCCCCGAGCGCGAGCGCGGCGGCGAGCCCGCGGCCGTCGCCAAAGCCGCCGCTGGCGAGGATCGGCACCTTCACCTTGTCGGCGGCGGCAGGGATCAGGATCAGGCCGGGGATGTCGTCCTCGCCCGGATGGCCGGCGCATTCGAAGCCGTCGATCGAGATCGCATCGACCCCCATCCGCTCGGCCGAGAGCGCGTGGCGGACCGCGGTGCATTTGTGGATTACCTTGACGCCGGCGGCCTTGAAATCGTCGACATGCTCTTGCGGCTTGTAGCCGGCGGTCTCGACGATCCCGATGCCGCTCTCGATGATCGCGCGGCGATATTCGGCATAGGGCGGCGGGTTGATCGAGGGGAGGATCGTCAGGTTCACCCCGAAGACCTTGTCGGTGCGATCGCGGACTCGGGCGATCTCCTTGGTGAGTTCTTCAGGTGTGGGCTGGGTGAGCGCGGTGAGGAAGCCGAGCGCACCGGCCTCGGCGACGGGGGCGACCAGATCGGCGGTGCCGACCCACATCATCCCGCCCTGCACGATCGGATGCTCGACGCCGAAAGCCTCGGTGAAGCGGGTGCGGATCATGGGCATTTCTCCTTCAGAGCGACTGGCCGTCATCGACGGTGACCACCGAGCCGGTGACGAAGCGGCTCGCCGGGCCGCAAAGATAGGCGACCGCCCCGTCGAGCGCGTCGCCATCCATCAGGCGGCGGCGGGGCCATTTGGCGATCTGCTTGTGGCCGGCATCGGTGCCGAACCACTCGGCGTTGAGATCGGTCTCGATGTAGCCGGGGCACAGGATGTTGAGATTGACGCCCTTGTTCGCCCAGTCGCGCGCCAGCACCCGGCCGAGCTGGAGCACCGCGGCCTTGGAAGCGCTGTACGGGGCAAGGCCGGGCGAGACCGATTGCGCGGTGATCGACGAGACGATCAGCACGCGTCCATCCGCCTTTGCCGCGATCATCCGCCGGGCGGCTTCGCGTACTGTCAGGAACACGCCGCGGACGTTTACCGCCAGCACCTGATCGAAGGCGGCGATATCGAGATCGAGCGCCGGGCCTTCCATGTTCATGCCGGCATTGGCGATGACCGTATCGACCGTGCCGAACACGGCTTCGGCAGCGTCATATGCGGCCTGGACCGAGGCTTCGTCGGTGACGTCCATCGCCACGCCGATCGCTTCGCCGCCTTCGGCCAGGATCGAGTCGCGCAGCTCCGCGAGCAGCGATTCGCGGCGGGCGGCGAGCACCAGCCGGGCGCCGCGCGCGGCCAGGACCCGGGCGAAACGCGCACCCAGCCCGGAGGACGCGCCCGTCACCAGCGCCACGCGCCCCGCAAGATCGCGTTCCCCGTTGCCCACGCCCATCCACTCCGCTAGTTGTTCTTCGATTTAATTAGCCGAATAAATGCGAAAGAAACAAAGTGCGAGAGGAAATTTAGTCATGCAGATAAATTCGGTCGCCCGCCTCGATGTGGCAGACGGCATCGCGACGCTCACGCTCGATTCCCCGCCGGTCAACGCGCTCTCGGCGGCAGTGCGCGACGGACTCGACCAGGGCTTCCGCGCGGCGATCGAGGATGAGGCGGTGCAGGGGATCGTGCTGATCTGCGCCGGGCGCACCTTCATCGCGGGCGCCGATATCAGCGAATTCGACAAGGCACCGACCGGCACGCCACTGCACGGGGTGCTCGACATGATCGAGGGATCGCCCAAGCCAGTTGTCGCCGCGATCCACGGCACGGCGCTGGGCGGCGGGCTGGAGACGGCGCTGGTCTGCGACTACCGCGTCGCGGTTCCGAGCGCGAAGCTTGGTCTTCCCGAAGTCGCACTCGGGCTGCTGCCCGGTGCGGGCGGCACGCAGCGGCTGCCGCGACTGGTCGGCGCCGAGGCGGCGCTGGAGATGATGGCGATCGGCAAGCCGGTGCGCGCCAAGGATGCGCTGGCGATGGGGCTGGTCGATGCGGTCACCAGCGAGGACGCGCTGCACGCCGATGCGGTGGCTTTCCTGAAGGGCAAGCTCGATGCCCCGCGGACTCGCATCCGCGATCGCGCCGACAGGATCGCCGGGCAGGATCCGGCGCTGTTCGACGCGTTCCGGGCGAAGCACGCCCGCGCCTTCAAGGGGTTCAAGGCGCCGGAGAACATCATCAAGGCAGTGGAGGCGGCGGTCGCCCTGCCCTTCGATGACGGCATGCAGCGCGAGGCGGAATTGTTCTGGGAGCTGTTCCGCAGCCGCGAATCCGCCGCACAGCGCTATTTCTTCTTCGCCGAGCGCCAGACCGCCAAGGTGCCCGATCTTCCCGCCGACCTGCCCGAGATTCCGGTAAAGCGCGTCGGCGTGATCGGCGCCGGCACGATGGGCGGTGGCATCGCGATGAACTTCCTCAATGTCGGGCTGCCGGTGACGATCGTCGAGCAGGCGCAGGAAGCGCTCGATCGCGGCGTGGCGACGATCCGGCGCAACTATCAGGTGACGGTCGACAAGGGCCGGATGACCGCGGAGCAGCTTGAGCAGCGCATGGCGCTGCTCACCCCCAGCCTCGAGCTCGAGGCGCTGGGCGAGGTCGATCTGGTGATCGAAGCGGTGTTCGAGAAGCTCTCGCTCAAGCAGGAGATCTTCGCGCGACTCGACAAGATCGCCAAGCCGGACGCGATCCTGGCGACCAACACCTCCTTCCTCGATGTCGATGCGATCGCCGCCGCGACGCAGCGGCCGGAGAGCGTGGTCGGCATGCACTTCTTCTCGCCGGCGAATGTGATGAAGCTGCTCGAAGTGGTGCGCGGCGCCGAGACCGATCCGCAGGTGGTTGCCGCCGCGATGGCGATCGGACGGAAGATCGGCAAGGTCGCGGTGCTGAGCCGGGTGTGCGACGGCTTCATCGCCAATCGGGCGATGGCCCCGCGCATGGCTGCCGCCCAGGCACTGATCCTTGAGGGGCCGCTGCCCTGGGAGGTGGACCGGGTGATGCTCGACTACGGCTTCCCGATGGGGCCGTTCGCGATGCTCGATCTGGTCGGGCTCGACGTGATCGGCTGGGATGCCGCCACCAGCAGTTCGTCTAGCGTGGTGGAAGTGCTCTGCGAAATGGGCCGCTGGGGGCAGAAGAAGGGCGGTGGTTATTATGATTATGACGAGAAGCGCCGGGCCTCCCCCTCGCCGGTTGCCGAGCAGGTGATCCGCGATTTCGCCGCGAAGACCGGCGTGTCGCAGCGTGGCTTTACCGACGAGGAGATCGTCGCGCGGCTGCTCTATCCGGTGGTCAATGAGGGCGCGAAGATCCTTGAGGAAGGCGTGGCGATCCGCGCCTCCGACGTCGATGTCGCGCTCGTCTATGGCTATGGCTGGCCAGTGTTCACCGGCGGGCCGCTGTTCTGGGCGGACGGTGTGGGGCTGGCGAAGATCGCCGATGCGCTGGAGGATATGGGGCATACCCCTTCCCCGTTGCTGCGCAGGCTTGCCGAACAGGGCAAGCCGATCCACCAATATCGCAGCGCCGCGCCGGCAGCGCGCGTCGTCGAAGTGGCCTGAGACCACGAGCCCAAGGAGACGGGATGTGCTGAACACCAATGGCCGGACGGCCTATGACGAAAACCACGCGCTGTTCCGCGATCAGGTGCGCAAGTTCTTCGATGCCAAGCTGACGCCGAACCTCGAGCGCTGGGAAGAGGAAGGCATTGTCGATCGCCAATTCTGGCGCGATTGCGGCGAGGCGGGGCTGCTCTGCCCGACCATGCCCGAAGAATATGGCGGACTGGGCCTCGACTTCGGCTACAATGCCGTGGTCGGCGAGGAGCTGGCTTGGTCAGGTTCGTCGGCCGGAATCACGCTGCAATCGGACATCGTCGCCGATTACATCCTCCATTACGGCTCGGAGGAGCAGAAGCGGCAATGGCTGCCGGGGATGATCTCGGGCGAAGTCGTCACCGCGATCGCGATGACCGAGCCAGGTGCGGGATCGGACCTGCAGGGCGTGAAGACTACTGCGCGCAAGGACGGCAATCACTATGTCGTCAACGGTTCCAAGACCTATATCACCAACGGCCAGAACGCCGATCTGATCATCGTCGTCGCCAAGACCGATCCCGAGGCGGGCGCCAAGGGCACGTCGCTGATCCTGGTCGAGGCCAATCGCGAAGGCTTTGCGCGCGGGCGCAACCTCGACAAGATCGGCCAGCATTCGGCGGATACCTCCGAGCTGTTCTTCAACGATGTCCGCGTGCCGATCACCAATTGCCTGGGCGAGGAAGGGCGCGGCTTCGCGTACCTGATGAACCAGCTCCCCCAAGAAAGGTTGTCGATCGCGGTGGGCGCGCAGGCGGCGGCGCAGCGCGCGTTCGACGAGGCGCTCAGCTTCGTCAAGGAACGCAAGGCGTTCGGCAAGACGGTGTTCGACTTCCAGAACACGCGCTTCGTGCTGGCCGATCTGGCGAGCAAGCTGCAAGTCGGCTGGGCGCATCTCGACTGGGCGATCAGGCGGCACGTCGCCGGCGAGCTGACCGCAGTGGAGGCATCTGCGGCGAAGCTCTGGCACACCGATCTGCAGGGCGAAGTGTGCGACGCAGCGCTGCAGCTGCATGGCGGCGCGGGGTATATGAACGAGTATCCGATCGCCCGGCTGTGGCGCGATGCGCGGGTGTCGCGGATCTATGGCGGGACCAACGAGATCATGAAGGAAGTGATCGGGCGGTCGCTTTGAACGTCAGCGAAGCCGTCGTCAGCCGTCGCTCGGTGCGGGCGTTTCTCGACAGACCGGTCGACATGGCCTTGCTGCGCGATCTGATCGAACGTGCCGGACGGGCTCCTTCGGGGGGCAATCTCCAGCCCTGGCATATCCATGTCGTGTCGGGCAACGCGATGGAGCGATTGAAGGCAATCATGCGCGCGCGGCTGGCCGAAGCGCCGTTCGGCGATCCGCCCGAATATGAAGTCTACCCCTCGCCGCTCGGCGAGCCCTATCGCAGCCGCCGCTTTCAGGTGGGCGAGGCGATGTATGCCGGGCTCGGCATCCCGCGCGAGGACAAGGCCGCGCGGCTGCGCTGGTTCGCCGGCAACTGGCAGTTCTTCGGCGCACCGGTGGGGCTGTTCTGTTACCTGCGCCGCGATCACGGGGCGCCGCAATGGTCGGATTGCGGGATGTTCCTGCAAACGCTGATGCTGCTGCTCCGCGAAGCCGGGCTCGACAGCTGCCCGCAGGAAGCCTGGTCGGCGCATCATGCCACGGTGCGCGATTTCCTGGATGTACCGGAGGGGCAGATGCTGTTCACCGGCATGGCGATCGGCTTTCGCGATCCGGACTCGCCGCTGAACCGGTTTCCGGTCGAACGCGCTCCGATCGGGGAATGGACCAGCTTCCACAGCTGACCGACTCGGGCCGACCGACAGCACCGATCCGGACCGAAAAACACCCCGCTTCCAGCGATCTGGCGCCCGCTTTCGGGCCGTCTTTGGCCACGTCCTGTCGCAGCGATGCAACAGTTTGCATCAATCCAAAATTGGAACCGCTTCCAATCGACATGGTCCAATTGACAGACCGAAAACCGATGATAGCGATAACATCAGGGAGGCACTTCGCTCGCCCGCAATAAATAAAAAGTTGCGCCCGGAAAGTGGCGCCAAGAGGAGGGGTTATGACTAGCTTCAAGCGCACACCTATACTTGCGCGTTCTGCATCCATCTTCGCCGTGGCCGCTGGCCTTGCCATGCCGAGCCTCGCCCATGCGCAAGCCGACAACGCTGTCAGCACTGCCCAGACCGCAGACGCCGGCGGGCAAGACCTGCAGGATGACGGCGCGATCGTCGTCACCGGCATCCGCGCCAGCCTTGAGCGCTCGATCCAGATCAAGCGCGAGGCACCGGGCATCGTCGATGCGATCTCGGCCGAGGACATCGGCAAGTTCCCCGACACCAACCTGGCGGAATCGCTGCAGCGTATCCCGGGCGTGTCGATCAACCGCACCAACGGCGAAGGCTCGCAGGTCACTGTCCGCGGCTTCGGCCCGACCTACAACATGGTGACGCTGAACGGCCGCCAGCTCGCGACCGCGGCCGTGTCCGTGGTCGGCGGCGACCAGAATTCGGACGGTGCGCAGGGCACCAGCCGCTCGTTCGACTTCTCGAACCTGGCGACCGAAGGCGTGCGTACGCTCGAAGTCTACAAGACCGGCCGCGCGGCCGTGCCCTCGGGTGGCATCGGCGCGACGATCAACGTCGTCTCGCGCAAGCCCCTCGACGACAACAAGACCGGCCTCAACGGCAGCATCGGCGCCAAGGCGGTCTATGACACCAGCGTCAACGACTGCATCGATTGCGGCTCGAAGGTTACCCCGGAATTCTCTGGCGTGGTCAGCTGGAGCGATCCGGAGCAGCGCTTCGGCGTGATGCTGTTCGGCAGCTACCAGAAGCGCAACTACACTTCGATCGCGGCGACGTCGAACGACTGGAACATCATCCCCTACAGCACCTTCCTGACCGGCGGCTTCGCGCGTTCGGGCGGCGCCTGCCCGGCTGGCACGACGACGCCGACGCCAACCTGCACCGTGGTCAACAACGCACCGTCGAACCCGAACCAGCTGGTCGCGATCCCGAACGACAGCCGCTATCACTATGCCGAAGGCTCGCGCGAGCGCATCAACGGCCAGGCGGTCGTCCAGTTCAGGCCGACCGACGCGCTGACGATCACCGCCGACGCGCTCTATGCGCAGAACAAGCAGCGCGAGACCCGTTCGGACCTCTCCAACTGGTTCAGCCGCCCGTTCGACGTGGTGACCTTCGACGGCAACACCACGGTCGCCACCGCGCAATATCTGCACGAGACGATCAACGGTCAGAAGGACGAGGGATTCGAGGCCCAGTCGCGCGCGCAGAAGGGCAGGCTGGAAGATTACGGTCTCAACCTCGAATGGCAGTTCGCCAGCAATTTCGGGCTGAAGCTGGACGGCCATATCTCGACCTCGTCGAGCACGCCGGACAACCCCAATGGCGTGAGCTCGACGCTGGTCGGCATGGGCGCCAATGTCGTCGCATCGCACTCGGTCGACTATTCGGGCGGCATTCCGCGCCAGGACATCACGTTCGGTGCAGCAGGCCCGCTCGACGTGAACGATGTCGGTTCGCAGGTCGGCCGCACCTATCGCTCGACCCAGCGCCAGAAGGTCAAGGAACTGCGCGCCGACTTCGGCTGGGATCTGGGCGACGAGAGCCGCTTCGACTTCGGCGGCAATTATCGCACCACCGACATGCGCCAGACCTTCCAGGCGACGCAGCAGACGCTGGGCGACTGGGGCATCAACAATCCGGGCGACGTGCAGGCACGCGCGCCGGGTGCGCTCCAGACCTTCTGCCTCGAGTGCAAGTTCCACAAGTTCAACCCGGGCAATGATCCGGACTCGCAGGTTGCCTTCCGCGGCGTCGCCTCGGACATCTACTCGATCCTGTCGCCCTATTATGCCGGCCAGGGCAAGGCCGTGGGCATCACCAGCAGCCAGGACAACCGGGTCAAGGAAGAGATCTGGGCAGCCTATGGCCAGCTGACCTGGAAGGGCGAACTGGGCGGCGCCCCGGCACGCCTCGTCGCCGGCGTGCGCTATGAGCACACCAAGTCGACCACGACCTCGCTCGAAGCCATCCCGGCGGGCATCGCCTGGGTGTCGGACAACGACTTCACCGTGTCGATCTCGAACCAGACCCAATATGTCACCGATGGCAGCAGCTACAGTAACCTGCTGCCGCAGGTCGATTTCCAGGTCGAGTTCGCGAAGAACCTGATCGGCCGCCTGTCGTACAGCAAGACGATCGCCCGGCCGAACTACAACAACCTCTACACCGCCACCACCGTGGGTGGCCCGCCGCGCCCGATCAACAATGGCGGCATCGCCACTGCCTCGGTCGGCAATGCCCGGCTGCGTCCGCTGGAATCGGATAACTTCGACGCGTCGCTGGAATGGTATTTCAAGCCGGACAGCTACATCTCCGTCGCGTTCTTCGACAAGCGCGTGCGCAACTTCATCGGCAACGGCCAGTTCACGTCCGACTTGTTCGGCCTGCGTGACCCGAGCTCGGGCGCGGCAGGCAGCCGTTCGGGCTCGGCCAAGAGCGCGCTGGGCGGCCTCGGCGCGGATGTCAGCGACGTGAACCTGTTCGTCATGTCGGCGCTGATCCAGGCAACCGGATCGGTGGCGGCGGCGACCGCGCAGTTCGCGGCCAACTACAATCCGGCCACGCGCTCGCTCGACGACAATTTCGTCAAGACGATCAACAACACCTATGACCTGAACGGCAATGCGAGCGATCCTCTCTACCAGTTCCAGGTGACGCAGCCGATCAACAACAAGGATGCCGAAATCTACGGCGTCGAGCTCGCCGGCCAGTATTTCCTCGGCTCGACGGGCTTCGGCATCGCGGCAGCCTATACGCTGGTGCGCGGCGACGTGGGCTTCAACATCGGGGCCAACCCGGCGGAAGACCAGTTCGCGCTGCTCGGCCTGTCGGACACGTTCAGCGGCACGCTGATCTACGAAAAGCACGGCCTCTCGGCCCGCGTGGCCTATAACTGGCGCGACAAGTTCCTCTCGGGGATCAACCGCCAGGGCTCGCGCAACCCCGAGTTCACCGCGCCGTTCGGCCAGCTCGATGCGACGATCAGCTATGAGTTCACGCCGAACATCTCGCTGACGCTCGAAGGCATCAACCTGACCGAGACCTCGGTGCGGACCTATGCCCGCAACGAGAAGCAGCTCTGGTTCGCGCAGGAGCTCGACCGGCGCTTCCTGCTCGGCGCCCGTTTCAAGTTCTGATCGGACGCGAAGTTAAGAGGGGGAACTGGGGCTGTCGCCATGTGCGGCAGCCCCTTTCTCTCTGATTGAGGCCGGCCGCGCTTTGCGCCATGCTGGCCGCCAACAAGCTGGATTTCCCCGATGTCCCGACCGGTCGCGCTCGACAATGTCGCCCATGCCGATCTCCGCATCGCGCTTCGCCACGGCGGCGCCTTTGGCGAGGCAGTCAACCGCGCGCTCGTCTTCCCCACCGAATTCGGCGAAGCGCAGCGCGACTTCCCGATCCTGTTCCAGCGCGATCCGGTGGACGGCCTTCAGGCGGTCGCCCTGCTCGGGCTCGACCGCGACGAGAATTTGTTCCTCGATGGCGAGCGCTGGACCAGCCGCCATATCCCGCTGATCCTGCAGCGCGGCCCCTTCCTGATCGGGCTCAATGCCGATGGCGGCGCGCCGGTGATCCAGATCGACCTAGACGATCCGCGCGTCGATACCGCGGACGGCGAGCCGCTGTTCCTGCCCCAGGGCGGGCAGAGCCGGATGCTCGACCATATCGGCCGTGTGCTCGGCGCGATCCATGTCGGCATGGCCGATGCCGCGCCGATGTATGCCGCCTTCGACGCGCTGGGGCTGATCCAGCCGGTCGCGCTCGAGCTGATGCTCGACGAGGAGCGGCGCTATGTGATCTCGGACCATGAAGTACTCTCCGCCGAGAAGCTGGCGGAACTGGGCCCGGAGGCGCTCGACCAGCTCAACCGTGCCGGCCATCTCGGCGCCGCCTTCCTGCTCGCTGCTTCGATCGGCAACATATCGGCTCTGATCGAGCGCAAGAACGCCCGGGCGTCGGCGTGAACATCCTTGCCGCCAGCGCGCAGAGGGTCCGCGAGCGGACCGGCGTCGCGCTGGATGCCATTCCCTATGCCGAACTGCTGGAAGCACAGGCGCCGGTGATCCTGCGCGGCGTGGCGAAGGACTGGCCGCTGGTCGCCGCCGCACGCGCGTCCGACGAAGCTGCAATTGACTATGTCGCGCGCTTCGATGCTGGTCAGCCCGTCGTCGGCTTCACCGGAGCGCCGGAGATCGGCGGGCGCTTCCACTACAATGCCGAACTGACTGGCTTCAATTTCGAGGGCGCCCGGGTCGGCATGGCCGATTTCCTGGAGCGGATCCGCGCGCAGCTGGATGCCCCCTCCCCCGCCAGCCTCTATATCGGCTCGACCGATCTCGACCGCTACCTGCCCGGCTTTCGCGCCGAAAACGACCTGCCGCTGGACGACCCGATGTTCGCGCACGGTGTGCTGGCAAGCATCTGGATCGGCACCCGCACCACCGCGCACGCGCATCACGACATGTCGCACAATCTGGCGGTCTGCGCCGCGGGCAAGCGCCGCTTCACTCTGTTCCCGCCCGACCAGATCGCCAATCTCTACCCCGGCCCGCTGGAGCCGACGCCCGGCGGTCAGGTGATCTCGATGGTCGATTTCGCCGATCCGGATTTCACGGCGCATCCCCGCTTCCGCGAGGCGATAGCCAGCGCGCAGGTGGCCGAGCTGGAGCCCGGCGATCTGCTCTTCTACCCGGCGCTCTGGTGGCATCATGTCGAGGCGCTCGGACGCTTCAACATCCTGGTCAATTACTGGTGGAACGAGGCGCCCGCCTTTCTCGACACGCCGCAGACCACCCTGCTCCATGCGATGCTGAGCCTGCGCGACCGCTCGGACAGTGAGAAAGCGGCGTGGAAGGCGATGTTCGATTATTATGTCTTCGGCCCCGCCGGCCAGGCTGCCGCGCACCTGCCGCCGCATGCCCAGGGCCCGCTGGCGCCGATCGACGCGACATCGGCGCGGCGGCTGCGCGCCCAATTGATAAACAAGCTCAATCGCTAGGGGAGAAGCGGGATGGACCAGGCACCGGTACGGCGCGTCGTGATCGCAGGCGGTGGCACCGCGGGCTGGATCGCCGCGGCAGCGCTCGCCAAGCTGCTCGGGCCGCTGCTCGAGATCACGCTGGTCGAGAGCGACGAGATCGGCACGATCGGCGTAGGCGAAAGCACCATCCCCACCGCGCGCACCTTCCACGAGCTGCTGGGCATCGACGAGCAGGCGTTCCTGCGCGACACGCTCTCCACCTTCAAGCTGGGCATCTTGTTCGAGGGCTGGGCGCGCGAGGGCGACCGCTACATCCACAGCTTCGGCCAGCTCGGCAAATCGAACTGGATGGGCGATTTCCATCATTTCTGGCTGCATGGCCGAGAGGAAGGCTGGGCCGGCGAGCTGGGCGATTATTGCTTCGAGCTGCAGGCGGCGAAGGCCGAGCGCTTCGCCATCCCGGAACAGGGGCATATCAACTATGCCTATCACCTCGATGCCGGGCTCTATGCGCGCTTCCTGCGCAAGTTCGCCGAGCCCGAAGGCGTGGTGCGGATCGAAGGCAAGATCGAGAGCGTCGAACAGCATCCCGAGACCGGCTTCGTCACCGCGCTTAAGCTCGCATCGGGTGCGCGGATCGAAGGCGATCTGTTCCTCGACTGCACCGGTTTCCGCGGGTTGCTGATCGAGCAAGCGCTGCACGCCGGCTATGAGGATTGGGGCCATTGGCTGCCCACCGACAGCGCGCTGGCAGTGCAGACCGCCTCAGTTGGCCCCGCCGTGCCCTATACCCGCGCCACCGCGCATCAGGCCGGGTGGCAATGGCGCATCCCGTTGCAGCACCGCGTCGGCAATGGGCTGGTCTATGCGAAGGACTTTCTCGACGACGAGACCGCCCGCGCGATGCTCGACGCGCGGATCGAAGGCGACAAGCTGATCGAACCGCGGCTGATCCGCTTCAAGGCAGGGCGGCGGCGCAAGGTGTGGGACAAGAATGTCGTCGCGCTCGGGCTAGCCAGCGGGTTCGTCGAGCCGCTTGAATCGACCAGCATCCACCTCATCATGATCGCGATCACCCGGCTGGTGCAGCTCTTCCCGTTCGGCGGCGTCAGCGAAGGCGTGGCAGAGCGGTTCAACGCGCTGAGCCGCACCGAGATCGAGCGGATCCGCGACTTCATCATCCTCCATTACCGGCTGAACGAGCGCGCCGATGGCGGCTTCTGGGAGCATTGCCGGACGATGGACATCCCCGACACGCTGGAGGAGCGGATCGCCGCCTTCCGCGACGGCGCGATCGCCTGGCAGGCATCGGACGATTTGTTCCGCGTCGACAGCTGGGTGCAGGTGATGCTCGGCCAGCGGCTGGAGCCGCGCAGCTATCATCATATGGGCAGGATGATCGCGCGGAGCGAGCTGGAGAATGCGCTGGGCCGGCTCAAGTCCGACATCGCGCGAACCGTGGCGCAGATGCCGGCGCATCAGGCTTTTCTGGAACGCTATGCGGCGGCGAGCCGGCAATCGGAACCGGTTGTCGCCTAGGACGCTCCGGGCCGTTACAATCTGGGCGCGTGCGTCACCGCATCTGCTCTGCAAGCGTTGCGGCCACTTGTGCGCCGGTACTCGCCATGGCTGCCCCGACCAGCAGCAGCGTCGGCTTGTCCTCCGCAATCGCGGCCGCCGCGATCGGCAGCAGATCGAGGCGCGTGTGGAGCAACCGCTCCCCCGGCAGGCTGATGTCGCAGGCGATCAGCACGGGCGTTGCCCCATTCAGGCCGGCGGCCACCAGCTGGCGGCTGATCTCTCCCGCAGCGCTACGCCCCATGTAAAAGGCGGTTGTCGCTGCCGGATCGGCCAGCGCCGCCCAGTCAAGCGCCAGCGGCTCGCCCGCACGCACATGGGCCGTGACGAACTGGACCCGGCGTGCCAGCCCCCGCAACGAAAGCGAGATTCCAGCCGACGCAGCGGCGGCACTCGCCGCAGTGATGCCGGGGCAGATGCGGGCCCCGATGCCCGCCGTCGCGAGCGCCGCCATCTCTTCGGTCGAGCGGCCGAAGATCGAGGGGTCGCCTCCCTTCAATCGGACCACGCGCTCCCCGTTCAGGGCGGCTTCGACAAGCAGCGCATTGATCGCACCCTGATCCTTCGAATGACGCCCCGATCGCTTGCCGACCGGCACGCGCCGCACATGATCCGGGATCAGCGCGAGCACGCCGGCGCCGACCAGCGCATCGTAGAAGACCACGCTCGCAGCGCGCAGCAGCCGCTCGGCCTTGCGCGTCAGCAGATCGGGATCGCCCGGCCCGGCACCGACCAGCCAGACCTCACCCGGGAGCATCTCATCCATTTGCGGCATTGCGATTCTCCTCAAGGATCCGGCGGATCGACGGGCGGCACGAGCCGCAATTGGTGCCTGCGGATAGCGCGGCACCCACGGCCTCGACGGTGGTGAGCTGCTGGCCGGCGATTGCGGCGACGATGGTCTTCAGTCCGACATCGAAGCACAGGCAGACGATCGGCCCGCGATCCTCGCGCGCGCCCGGCGGTGCGCCGGCGAGCAAGGCGGCGGTGGCGGCCTGTCCGAGCTGCTCGACCAGCCATTCGCGTTTCGGGAGGATGCCACGCTCGGTACGGAACAGCGCGGCGACCAGCCGGCCGTCGCGCATCACGGCGATGCGGTGGGAGCCCCGGGCGCGATCGAAGCTTTCGATCCGTTCGCCGCGTGGCAGCCTGGCTTCGATCGCCTGCGCGTCACCGTCTCCCGCCAGTTCGTAGAGCGTGCCGCCGGGTACGGTGATGCGCGTCGCCCACAGGCAGTCGGGCCGCTCCATTGCTTCGACGGTAATCAGGAAGCCGCGCCAGGCAGGTGCCACCGCCTCGATCTTCGCCGGCGTCGACTTGAAGCCGGGCTGGCCGGAATGCGGATCGACCAGCGGGCGTGGGAGCAGTCCGGTGCGGCCGCCGGTCGATTGCCGGTCGGTCCAGTGGATCGGCGTGAAGATCTCGCCGCGACGCTGGCCGGTGCTGAACTGGACGCGGAACAGGCTCGCCCCCTGCGGCGTAGAGACCCGGGCGAGACCGACATCCTCAAGGCCCTGGGCAGTAGCGTCCTCGGGATGGACCTCGACCAGCGGCTCCTCGCGGTGGCGGGAGAGCTTGGGGCTGAGGCCGGTGCGCGTCATCGTATGCCATTGGTCGCGGTAGCGCCCGGTGTTGAGCGTCAGCGGCCAGTTGGCGAGCGGCGCGGGCAGCGGCATCTGGCTGACCGGCACCAGTCGCGCGCGGCCGTCGGGCGTGGGGAAGCGGCCGTCGGCAAAGGCGTCACCACCCCAGCGGAACGGCGCCATGCTCTCGTAATCGGCATTGCCGATCGCGACCTTGTCGCCGAGATCGAACAGTCGGGCGCCGTCATTCTGGTAGGCGGAGAGCCGGGCATGCTCGCGGAAGATGTCGGCGGGACGCGCATAGGCGAAGTCGCCGGGCCAGCCCATGCGGCGCCCGACTTCCTTGATGATCCACCAGTCGGGCTTCGCCTCGCCGGGCGCTTCGAACAAGGCGCGCTGGCGGCTGACCCGGCGCTCGGAGTTGGTCACCGTGCCGTCCTTCTCCCCCCAGCCGGTGGCGGGCAGGCGGACATGGGCGAAGGGGGTGCAATCGGTCTCGGCGATTACGTCGGAGATGACGACGAACGGGCAGCCCGCCAGCGCCTCGCGGACGGCACCCGCGTCGGGCATCGAGACTGCCGGGTTGGTCGCCATGATCCACAGCGCCTTGATCCGCCCCTCGCCCATCGCGCGGAACAGGTCGACTGCCTTGAGGCCGGGCTTTGGCGCGATCGTCGGCGAGGCCCAGAAGCGCTGGACGCGGGCACGGTTCTCGGGGGCGAAATCCATGTGCGACGCGAGGCTGGAGGCAAGCCCGCCGACTTCGCGGCCGCCCATCGCATTGGGCTGGCCGGTGATCGAGAAGGGCGCCGCGCCGGGCTTGCCTATCCGGCCAGTGGCGAGGTGCAGGTTGAGGATCGCATTGACCTGATCGGTGCCGCGGATCGACTGGTTGATGCCCTGGCTAAACAGGGTGACCGTGCGCGGATGCGCGGCGAACAGCTCGTAGAAGCGCCTGAGGTCGGCGGCCGGCACTTCGCATGTCCGTGCCACCGACCACAGGTCGCTTCCCTCTCCAACGCTGTCCCAGAAATTCTCGGGCACGCTGATGCTCGCCGCGAGATAGGCTTCATCAACCAGCCCAGCCTCGCGGCAATGGGCGAGCAGCCCGTTCATCAACGCCACGTCGCTGCCCGGGCGGATCGCGAGGTGCAGGTCGGCGCCTTCGCAGGTCTCGGTGCGGCGCGGATCGATCACGACCAGTTTCGCCCCGGCATCGCAGCGCGCGCGGATCCGCTGATAGACGATCGGGTGGCACCAGGCGGTGTTCGAGCCGACCAGGATAATCAAATCGGCCATGTCGAGATCGTCATAGCTGGCCGGCACCACGTCCTCGCCAAACGCGCGGATATGGCCGGCGACGGCGCTCGACATGCAGAGCCGCGAATTGGTGTCGATATTGCCCGAGCCGATGAAGCCCTTCATCAGCTTGTTGGCGACATAATAATCCTCGGTCAGCAACTGGCCCGAGACGTAGAAGGCGACGCTGTCCGGCCCATGCTCGGCGATCGCCTGCCTGAAGCGCTTCGCCACCAGCTCCAGCGCCTTGTCCCAGCTGGCCCGGCGCTTGCCGATCATTGGATGGAGCAGCCGGCCTTCAAGCCCGACCGTCTCGCCGAGATGCGTGCCCTTGGAGCAGAGCCGCCCGCTATTGGCGGGATGCTCGGGATCGCCCTTTATCTCGACCGTGCGCGCGCCAGTGCGCGTCGCGACGATCCCGCAGCCGACGCCGCAATAGGCGCAGGTGGTGCGGGTTGCCGTCACGCTATGCCGCCGCCTTGAGCGTGCTTGCGCGGCAGATCAGCACGCGACCGGCGCTGAGCCTGACCGGGATCACCGGGGTGCAGCCCTTGTCCTCGCCCTGTGCCTGACCGGTCGCCAGCGCGATGTTCCAATTGTGCAGCGGGCATGCGACGCTGTGGCCATGGACCAGCCCCGCGCTGAGCGGACCGCCCTTGTGCGGGCAGCGATTGACCAGCGCGAACACCTTGTCGTCGCCGGTGCGGAACACCGCGATCTCCTCGCCGCCCTCAACCGGGACGGTGCGGCTGCCGCGCACCGGGATCTCGTGCAGCCAGCCGATATCGAGCCATTCGCCGGTCATGCGATTTCCTCCATGCGGATGGGTTTGAAGGCAGCCATGTGCGCATGCTGCTCGCGTTCCTGGCCGGCGGCGCGCTCGGCCCAGGGGTCGTCCTGGCTGAAGGTCTGGGAATGCCAGAAGCGGGCGGCGAGCGCGTCGCGGAGTTCCGCGTCCTCGACGATCCGGTCCTTCACATAGTGCAGGCCGACGCGCTCGATCCACGGCGCGGTGCGCTCGAGATAGCGCGCTTCCTCGCGGTAGAGCTGGACGAAGGCGGCGGCATAGTGGAGCGATTCTTCCTCGGTCGCTACCTTCACCAGCAGGTCGGTCGCGCGGACATGGATGCCGCCATTGCCGCCGACATGGAGCTCATAGCCCGAGTCCACGCAGACCACGCCGAAATCCTTGATCGTCGCTTCGGCGCAGTTCCGGGGGCAGCCCGAGACCGCCATCTTGAACTTGTGCGGCATCCAGCTGCCCCAAAAGCCGCGCTCCAGCTTCACGCCCAAGCCAGTCGAATCCTGGGTGCCGAAGCGGCACCATTCGGAGCCGACACAGGTCTTCACCGTCCGCAGCGCCTTGCCATAGGCATGGCCTGAGACCATCCCGGCGGCGTTGAGATCGGCCCAGACCGCGGGCAGATCCTCCTTCCTGATCCCGAAGATGTCGAGCCGCTGGCCGCCGGTGACCTTGACCATCGGCGCGTCGTACTTTTCGACGACATCGGCGATCGCGCGCAGCTCCTGCGGGGTGGTGATCCCACCCCACATGCGCGGGACGACCGAATAGGTGCCGTCCTTCTGGATGTTGGCGTGCATCCGCTCGTTGACGAAGCGGCTCTGCTGGTCGTCCTGATATTCGCCGGGCAGCGCGCACAGCAGGTAATAGTTGAGCGCCGGGCGGCACGAAGAGCAGCCGTCGGGCGTGCTCCAGTGGAGCTTCTGCATCACTTCGGGGATCGAACGCATGCCCTGCGCGACGATCTCGCGGCGGACATCGTCATGGCCGAAGCTGGTGCATTTGCACATCGTCTTCGGGCCCGACTGGACCGCGTCGCCGAGCGTCACCGCGAGCAGGGTCTCGACCAGCCCGGTGCACGACCCGCAGCTCGCCGAGGCCTTGCACCCCGCACGCACCGCATCGAGGCTGCACGCTCCCTTCTCGATGCAGGCGACGACCTGGCCCTTGGATACGCCGTTGCAGCCGCAGATCTCGGCATCGTCCGAGAGCGCCGCAACGGCCGCCTTAGGGTCCGCCTGCCCCCCTCCCGAGGCGAAGGCCTGGCCGAAGATCAGCAGGTCGCGGAGATCAGAAATGTCCTCCTGCTTCTTGAGCAGATCGAAATACCAGCTGCCATCGGCAGTATCGCCGTAGAGGACGGCGCCGACGATGCGGTCGTCCTTCACCACCACGCGCTTGTAGATGCCGCGGCTGGCGTCGCGCAGCACGATGTCCTCGGCGCCGTCGCTGCCCGAGAAGTCGCCGGCGGAGAACAGGTCGATGCCCGAGACCTTGAGCTTGGTCGAAGTGACCGAGCCGCGATAGCCGCTGGGCGCCTCGACCAGCCCGTCGGCGAGCGCGCGGCACATCTCCCAGAGCGGTGCGACCAGGCCATAGACGTTGCCGTCATGCTCGACGCATTCGCCGACCGCGAGCACGTTCGCGTCGCTGGTGACCATGTGATCGTCGACCTGGATGCCGCGGCCCACCGCCAGCCCGGCCTCGCGGGCGAGCGCGGTCGAGGGGCGGATGCCCACCGCCATCACTACCAGGCTCGCCGGGATCACCCGACCATCCTTGAGCTTCACGCCCTCGACATGATCCGTGCCGAGGATCTCGGCGGTGTCGGCGCCGGTCAGGATCGTCTGGCCGCGCGATTCCAGCTCGGACTTGAGCAGCCAGCCCGCCGCCTCATCCAGCTGGCGCTCCATCAGGGTCGGCATCAGGTGGAGAACGGTGACCTTCATGCCCCGGAGCGTAAGGCCATGCGCCGCCTCAAGCCCGAGCAGCCCGCCGCCGATCACCACCGCATCACCGCCCTTATCGGCGGCGGCCAGCATCGCATCGACATCCTTCATGTCGCGGAAGCTGATGACGCCCGGCAGCTCCTTGCCCGGCACCGGGATGATGAAGGGATCCGAGCCGGTGGCGATCAGCAGCTTGTCATAGCCGACCGTCCGCCCGCTGGCGGCGGTGACGGTCTGCGCTACGCGGTCGATCCCGATGACGCTGTCGCCGGCGACCAGTTCGATGCCGTTGCCGTCATACCAGTCGCGCGGGTTGATGACGATCTCATCGAACGTCTTCTCGCCAGCCAGCACCGGCGAGAGCATGATCCGGTTATAGTTCACATGCGGCTCGGCGCCGAAGATCGTCACGCGGTAGCGGTTGGGATCGCGCGCGAGCAGCTCTTCGACGGCGCGGCAACCGGCCATGCCGTTGCCGATCACCACCAGATGCGGGCGGTCGATGTGATGGGTCATGCGTGCAACCTCACAGGGTGAAATCGAGTTCGAGCCACAGCTTGCGCGTATCGGTCGCAAAGCTGGCGGCGCGGTAATCGGCATATTTGATCAGGGCGGCGAGGCGCTTGAGCGGCTTGAAACCCAGTTGCAGGTCCCATTCCTCGCCGTAGCGGCGCGCGTTCCGATCGCTTTCGAAGCGGTGGTAGATCGCCTGCAGCGTAATCACCGGCGCCTTGCCTAGCGCCAGGGCGTAGCTGCCACCGGCATAGAGATCGCGGATGCCATCGGCCGGGGTGACGAGGAATTTGTCCGCCCAGCCCTGGAACTTGTGCAGTGTCGCGAGCGGTGTCTGGAAGCTGGTATTGGCCAGCCCCTTATCGGCACCGAGCACCTCATAGCCACCATTCAGCCCAAAGGCCTTCACCTGGAGCTGGGCATCGGCGAGCCAGTAATCCGCCGCATAGCGATTGGGATTGTCCCGCCAGTCAGACTGGCGGGCATAGCTTGCGGCGAGCGAGAGCTTAGCGGGGCCGAACGGCAGGCTGGTTGTCGCCCGCGCGCCATAGGTCTGGCTGGAGAATTGGCGACGGCTGGTGGCGTCCTGGTCGACCAGATAGGCGAAGCCCTTGGCACTGACCGGACCGAGCTTCACCGTGGCGCCGGCAAAGATATTGTCGCCGCCGATCCCGGCGATCGGGCTTTCCACGCCGTAGATGGTGCGCGCTGCCCAGGCATAGGTGACGTCGATCGCCACCGGCCCCAGCGACTTGCTCTCGATGCGGACGGCATCGAAAGTCTGCTCGTTCTGCCGCCAGGCTACATTGCCGACGAAGCGCTGGTCGTCGAGCGAAATGCGCTGGCGACCGGCAGTGACGATCGCGCCCTTGATCCCGCGATACTGGAGCTGGATCCGGTTGATCTCGACATTCTCGGGATCGGCCACCGTCGGCCAGGCGGTGCGCCCGTTCACCGTGCTGTTGTAGCGTTCGCTGAGCGCCAGAGTGCCTTCGCTCTCGGCAAGCAGCGCGAAATCGCCCTGCTTCAGCTCGAACCCGGCGCGGACGCGCAGCGTGAGCGCGTCGGCGTCCCGGGCGAACCCGACCTGGTCGACACCTTCATAGCGAAGCCGCGCCTCGACGATCGGCCTCATTTCCTGCGCCATCGCCGGGGTAGCGGCGACAGCCAGGGGAAGGAGGAACGCAGTGCGCATCAGATCCGCACGCCCTGCGCGGCAGCGGTCCAGCGCGCGCGCCACTTGCCCTTGACGAAGGTCAGCCCGGCAAGCGCGCCGAGCGCCAACATCGCGAACACCAGAAAGCCCGGGCCGAACCCGCCGGTCATCTGCCGTGCCAGGCCGAGCGACGAGGCGAGGTAGAAGCCGCCAATGCCGCCGGCCATGCCGACCAGCCCGGTCAGGATGCCGATCTCCTTGCCGAAGCGCTGTGGCACCAGCTGGAACACCGCGCCATTCCCGGTGCCGAGCGCGAGCATCGCGATGACGAACAGGGTAAGCGCCATGCCAAGGCTGGCCGGTGACGTGCTGACGCCGAGCAGTGCGAGCGCCGCGACGATGTAGACGGCGGTGAGTGCCGCGACGCCGCCCACCTTGTCGGCGAGCGCGCCGCCGAGCGGGCGAACCAGCGATCCGGCGAACACGCAGGCCGCGGTGCAATAGCCGGCAACCACCGTGCTCAGCGCGAACTGATCGGTGAAGTAGATGGTCAGCGACGAGGCGAGCCCGGAGAAGCCGCCAAAGGTGACGCCGTAGAACAGCATGAACCACCAGGCATCGGCAGTCTTGAGCGGCTCGAGATAGGCAGCGAGCGGCTTGGGCGCCGGCTGGTTCGGCGCATCCTTGGCCAGCATGACATAGACCAGCAGCACGATCGCCAGCGGGATGCAGACCAGCCCGAGCACGGCGTTCCAACCAAACGCCTTGGCCAGCATCGGCGCGAACAGTGCCGCAAGCACGGTGCCCGAATTGCCCATGCCGGCGATGCCCATCGCCTTGCCCTGATGCTCGGGCGGATACCAGCGGCTGGCGAGCGGCAGTGCCACCGCGAAGCTGGCGCCGGCGAAACCGAGCACGCCGCCCAGCGCCAAGGTGCCTGCGAAGCTGTGGACGCCCAGGCGCCAGGCGGTGAGCAGGCCGGCGATCACGATCACCTGGCCGATCACGCCGGTGCGCTTCGGCCCGATCCGATCGGCCAGCAGGCCGACAAGCAGACGCAGTATCGCGCCGGCCAAGGTGGGCGTTGCCACCATCAGGCCCTTCTGGGCCGGGCTCAGGTGCAGGTCCCTGGCGATCTCCGGCGCAAGCGGCCCCAGCAGCACCCAGACCATGAAGGCCAGGTCGAAATAGAGAAAGGCGGCGATCAGCGTCGGCGTGTGGCCGCTGCTCCAAAACGCCGATTTCGCCTTGCGCGCCGGCAATGGATCGACGTCGCAGCCGCCGCCCATCGCCTCGAAGCCTTCGCGTACCAGTTCCGCAACCGACATCTGCACTGCTCCCCCGTGCTCCGGGCACGAAAAAAGCCGCTGTCGATCCCCCGCGAGGCGGTGATCGGACAGCGGCTTTGCTGAATTCCGGTGGATGTCCGCGCCTACGTCGCCGCGTGCATCCGATATCTGTCACCCGGCCATTCGGGCGACTCGCATAAGCTGACGCGAAGTAGGTTTCTTCGCAAGTGCAAAAATTTCAGCTTTGTTTCAGCAGCGCGAGATAACCGGGAATATCCTGCGGATCGAAGGACTTGCCATCGAAGAAGCGATCGGGCGAGAGCATCAGGCTCCCTTGGTGGGAGGCAGCTGCGAGCGGATTCGCCAGCGCGCCTTCCACCTTCATGCTCGCCCCCGGCATCGCCACGCCACGCCCGGCAAGCGCGCTGCGATACAGGTCCGATCGGAACACCCCGGCGGCGGCGCGCTCGGCTTCGGGGTTGGGCTCGACCATCCCCCAGCGGACGAATTGCGAGTAGATCCACAGCGCCTGACTGCGCCACGGGAAATTGGCGGCGCCGCGATGGAAGACCAGGAAATCGGGAAGATCGATCACGTCGCCGCCGCGCATCAGCGGCATCCGCCCCGCCAGTGCCTGGGCAATCAGCTCGGCAGGCTGGCCGACATGATTCGGCCGGGCGAGCAAGGCGGCGAGATCCTCGCGATTGGCCGGATCATCGCACCAGGCAGCGGCACGGTCGAGCGCGCGGAGCAACTGGCCGAGCTGGTCGGCATTGGCTTCGGCCCAGTCGGCACGGGTGGCGAGCACCTTCTCGACGCCGCGCTGCCAGATGTTCACGCCCGCGGCGGCGATCTCGCCAATCCCCTCAGCCACCGCAACGCTGCCCCAGGGCTCGCCGGCGAGGAAGCCATCGATCTCGCCCAGCCGCAGCGCCTGCACCATCAACGACGGCGGGAGCACGCGCAGCGTCACGTCGCGATCCGGGTTCACCCCCGCATAGGCGAGCCAGTAGCGCAGCATCAGCGCGTGGCTGGAATAACGGTGAACCACGCCGATCACCGGCTTGCGGCGATGCAGCCCGATCGCATTGGCAAAGTCATGCGCCGTGGCAATGGGGTCCTGCACGCGATTGCGCGGATCGGGATCGAGCGCAGCAGCAAGCTCGGCGGAGAGCGTCAGCGCGTTGCCATTGTCGTTGAGCTTGAAGGGCGCTGCGATCGCGCATGGCGCCTGGCTGAGCCCCAGCGTCACCGCCACGGCGAGCGGCGCCAGCATATGGGCGCACTGCACCTGGCCATAGACCAGCCGGTCGCGCACCGTCGCCCAGCTGGTATCGCGCACGAGGGTGAGCGCGATCCCCTCGGCCTCGGCGAAGCCGCGTTCGCGCGCCACAATCAGCGGCGCGCTGTCCGTCAGGGGGAGGAAGGCGATCGAAAGCGGCGTCATCGCCCTTCTCCAAACAGGTCGGCGGCGGTGATCAGGGCTTCGGCGACTTCGACGATGCGCCTTCCCTGCTTCATCGCGGTGGTGCGCAGCAGCGCATAGGCTTCGGGCTCGCTCAGCCCGCGGCTTTGCATGAGGATCGCCTTGGCGCGATCGAGGGTCTTGCGCTCGGCCAGTTCGGTGCGCGCAGCGTCGAGCTCGGTCTGCAACTTCGAAAAGGCGTTGAACCGGCGGATGGCGAGATCGAGCACCGGCTTTACCCGGTCCTTGCGCAGCCCGTCGACGACATAGGCCGAGACGCCCGCATCGATCGCCGCACCGATCATCCCTTCGTCAGACTGATCGACGAACATCGCGATCGGCCGCGCTAGCGCGCGGCTGACCGTAAGCATCTCCTCCAGCGAATCGCGATTGGCATTGCCCAGGTTCATCAGCACGACATCGGGCGCCATGCGTTCGAGGCGCGCGACAAAGGCACCGTGCGGGGGCACGATCTCGATGTCCTCGAAGCCGGCCTCGCGCAATCCCTCCTCGAGGATCGTCGCGCGCAGCCCGCTGTCGTCGATGATGGCAATGCGCAACGCCGGTCCCCAAGCCTACGCGCGCGAAGCTATCCGGCGCGCGCCGGACGTCAACTTGGGAGTCTGCCAAGCCGCATCGACGCCGTAAATGCCACACAGGCAGATCCGGGACTCCACACTCAACAAAGCAACATTCGGCCAGCACGGCATCCGCCCGAAGTTTTGAAAAGCCAATCACTTGGAGCTGGTTCCAAAGATGACGCGCACGAGACTCCCGCGCTTGCAACCCTGCACAATCTGGCATGTGCCAATGATTTGGAGCGGTTTCGCAATAAAATGCGCAAAGGCCGTTGACAGCGCATTGGCGCCCCCGTAGAGGCGCTCGCCTACCCCGTGCCCAGATGGCGGAATTGGTAGACGCACCAGCTTCAGGTGCTGGCGCTCGCAAGGGCGTGGAGGTTCGAGTCCTCTTCTGGGCACCATTTTCCCAGTCCATTGACGTCCAGAGGCGTCGCGTAAGTGGCTGGGTAAAAAGCCTTTTTCTAAATATCTTTCCGACGAGATTTGGGCGGGTCCGCCGACATACCACCAGTTTTGGTGGCACATTTCGGCAGTGGATTCGCCCGTTTTCAGACGGAGATACCCCATGGCTCTTACGGCCCTTGCGATCAGAAACGCGCAGCCTCGAACGAAGGCCTACAAGCTTAGCGACGAGCGCTCTCTCTTCCTCCTGGTGATGCCGAACGGGGCCAAGTACTGGCGCTTCCGCTATCGCTTCCTCGACAAGCAGAAGACGCTCGCGATCGGCGTGTGGCCGGAGGTCAGTCTTGCCGGGGCCCGCGTCAAACGCGACTCCGCTCGCCAGATGGTCGCGGACGGCATCGATCCGATGGTCGAGAAGAAGCGCCGCAAACTCCGCGCGCATTTCGACGCCAACAACACGTTCCGAGCGGTTGCCGAGGAATGGTTCGTCAAGGTCACCCGGGAAGAGCGGGCGGAAGTGACACTCAGCAAGGTGCGCTGGCTACTGGAGAAGGTCTATCCGTTTATCGGAGACCTACCGATACATGAGATCGAAGTGCAGGAAGTCCTGGCCGTGCTTCGAAAGATCGAGGCAACCGGCCGCTACGAGAGCGCGCGGCGTATGCGAAGTGTGATCAGCCGCGTCTTTCGCTACGGCATCGCCACGGGGCGGGCTAAAGTTGACCCCGCACGCGACCTGCGCGGCGCGATCATCGTACCCAAGACAAAGCACTTTGCCGCGATCACGCGCCCGAAAGAGGTCGGCAAGCTGCTCCGGGACATCGACGATTGCCCCGGATACACGATCACCAAGCTCGCGCTGCGGATGACGCCGCACGTCTTCGTGCGCCCTGGAGAGCTGCGCCGAGCCGAATGGAGCGAATTCGATCTGGAGCGCGCGGTCTGGTCGATTCCGGCCGAGAAGATGAAGATGCGCTGGCCGCATCAGGTGCCACTGTCGCGACAGGTGCTCGATCTCCTCGACGAGATTCGGCCACTTACCGGCCACAGCCCCTATGTCTTCCCGGCCTCCCACACGTGGAAGCGCCCCATGTCGGAGAATACCGTCACCTTCGCGCTCCGGCGGATGGGTTACAGCGGCAGCGAGATGACCGCGCATGGCTTTCGCGCGATGGCGGCAACGCTGCTGAACGAGATGGGGCTGTGGAACCCGGACGCGATCGAACGGCAGCTCGCGCACATGGAGAACAACGGCGTGCGGCGCGCCTATGCGCGCGGACAATATTGGGAAGAGCGCGTGCGGATGATGCAGCACTGGTCCGACTATCTCGACCAGCTTCGCGGCGGAGACGATAGCAGCAAGCCCGCCGATGACAGTAAGGTCGTTACAGTCGATTTCGGCGGTCGATCAAGGCGATTACACGGGTAGGGGTGCGCGGACACTGCCGTCGGTTCGGCTCAAATCGGCGGCGGTTTTGCGCCTCATTATCGGCCGGTAGGAGACCACGCTTCTACATTTGGAAGCGGTCCTGAGATTGTGCTTGCGCCGGCCCCAGGGGCAGGCCCGATAGGTTGGTGCGTTCGATGAAGGACGGCGTCGTGGCAAACTCTGGACCCAATCTTCGCACTGCCGAGGTCGCTCGCCGATTAGGGGTGAGCGTGAAAGCGCTCCGACTTTATGAAGCCCACGGCCTGGTAAAAGCGGACCGCACCGCGGCTGGCTGGCGAGTTTACGGGCCGGAGCAGATCGCGCGGCTCCATCATGTGATGGCGCTAAAGAGCTTTGGGTTCTCGCTCAGCCGGATAGCTGCTTTGGTATCGGGCGGCTTACCCGATCTCTCCAGCTTCCTCGCGTTGCAAGAACGGGTGCTCCGCGAAGAAGCACGACGAGTGGAGCGCGCGCTTCACCTCGTCGCCGCAGCGCGAGCCAAAATCGCCGTGAACGCGGGCCTTTCATCGGACGATCTGATAAACCTCACCAAGGAAATCACGATGAACGAGAAGGGCAACGACGATCTGGCGGCCAGCTACGAAAGAATCGCGGCCAGGCACCTTTCCACCTCAGACCGAGCAGATCTGGCGACCAATGGTGCGAAGAGCATGCTCGAACCAGACGCCGGCTGGGAAGCGCCGCACGCGGAGGCCACGCGGCTCATGGAGACGGGTGACCCGCACACGCCCGAAGCGATGGACCTCGCCCGGCGCTGGATGAACAAGGTGTTCGAGGCGACCAACGGTGATCCGATCCTCACGCGAAAGGTAAAGGCGGTTGCGCGAGACATGCATGACGAGCCTGCCTTCGCCGCCGCGTCGAGCTCGTCCAAAGCGATGATGGATTTTGTGTCGCAAGCCTATGGCGTGGCAATTGCTGCCGGAATCATGCCCAAGCCGGCCAGTTGATCCAGGCTATGCCGTCCGGCCTGAGCAAGCATCAGGCCGGAGGGCTCTGAGATCACTGAGCGGGGCTGCTTCGCGCCTCACATCGGTGGTCTGCTAGCGTCATCGGCATTCCCGAAGGCTGCCCGTCGCGCGATCCGCCGGCCAACGATGCGGGGCGAGGCTATTAGGCGGAGATCTGGGACTTTTTGCCGATGTCGGTTACTGTACGTTCGAGCTGCTCGACTCGCGCAGTGATGTCGGCGAGCGGATCATAGTCCGCGGCATCGGCCAGAGCCTCGAAAGTGCGCCAGACCCGGCGGAGGGTTTCCTTCAGCTTCATCGTGACTGCTCCTTTCCAGGGCCTATGATTCACCAGTGCGACGCGAGAGGATGGGGATATCAGGTTGCGTGGCTCGCCAGCTTGCGAGCGCGCCGAGAACCGGTCTTAAGCCGGCGCCGATTTCGGTTAGCGCGTAGACGTGGCTGGCCTGCGGAGGCGCGAGATAGCGCCGCTCAACGATTCCCACGCATTCCAGCGCTCGGAGACGGTCGGTAAGGATATTCGCGCTGACGCGCGGGATCGCCGACCGCAGGTCCGCGAACCGCTGCTCGCCGGTGTTGAGACAGGCAAGTATCCGCAATACCCATCGTCCCTCGAGCGGCGCGATCGGATCTTCGACGTCGCTACCATCGTGGGAAGCGGTTGAGGAATCGACAGGCCGGAGAGACTTCCTTATCCCGCTCTCCTGACAGGGCGTCGCGCCCAGCCCGCCAGGTTCCGCGGCACTCATGCCGCCGCTACCACCGCTGGCGGATTCTGCTCGCCGGGTTTGATCCGGTACCAGAGTGCATAGAGCGCGGGCAGGAAGACGAGCGTCAGGATCGTGCCGATCAGCGTGCCGCCGATCAGGGTGAAGGCCATCGCTCCCCAGAAGACCGAATGGGTGAGGGGCACGAAGGCGAGGACCGCAGCCAGCGCTGTCAGGATCACCGGACGCGAGCGCTGCACCGTCGCCTCGACCACGGCGTCGAACGGCGTTCGGCCCTGGTGTTCATTCTCGTGGATCTGGCCGATGAGGATCAACGTGTTGCGCATCAGGATTCCGGCCAGCGAGATCAGCCCCAGGATGGCGTTGAACCCGAAGGGCTGGCCGGTCACCAGCAGCGTCGGCACCACGCCGATCAGGCCCAGCGGCGCGGTCAGCAGTACGATCGTCATCGCCGAGAAACTGCGGACCTGCAGCATGATGACGATCATCATCAACAGGATCATGATCGGGAAGACCGGGGCGAGCGCGGCGTTGGCCTTGCCCGCTTCCTCGATCGAGCCGCCCATGTCGATTTGATAGCCCGACGGCAGCGTGTCGATCACGGGCTGGAGCTTTCGTAACATCGCGGTCGAAACGTCAGGCGGCTGCAGGCCGTTGGCGATATCGCCACGTACGGTGATCGTCGGCACGCGGTCGCGGCGCAGCAGGATCGGGTCCTCCATGCGCAACTCGAGCTTGCCGACCTGGCTGATCGGAACGCGCTGACCATTCGCGGCGGTCAGCGTGAAATCGCCGATGCGCGCGGGATCGAGCCGCGTCTCCCCGGCGGAACGCGCGACCACATCGACGGTGCGGATGTCCTCGCGCGCCTGCGAAACCGTCACGCCCGAGAGCAGGAACTGCAGCTGCTGGCCGACATCGCCCGAGGTAAGGCCCATGGCACGCAATCGGTCCTGATCGAGCACGAAGTGAAGCGTCGGCACGCGCTCGCCCCAGTCGGTGTTGACCGTGCGCATCATCGGATCCGCGACCATGATCGTGCGGACCTGCCCGGCGATGGCGCGCACCTTGTCGACATCGGGTCCGCTGACGCGGAACGCGACCGGATAGGGCGAAGGGGGACCGAACAGGAGCTGCGTCGCACGCACCTGCGCCGTCGGAGCGAGACCGTCAGCAACCGCACGCCGCAGCCGCTCCTTCAGCGCATCGCGCGCCTCCTCGTCCGGCGTGCGCACGATGATCTTGGCGAAGGACGGATCGGGCAGTTCGGGCGAAAGCGACATGAAGAAGCGCGGCGCGCCTTGCCCGACATAGGCGGTGACGATTTGCGCCTCCGGCTGTTTGCGCAGCCAGGCTTCGACCTGTTCCGTCGCGGCGCTGGTCTGCTCGATCGAGGTGCCCTTGGGCATCTGGACTTCGACCAAGACCTCGGGCCGGTCGGAAGTGGGGAAGAACTGCTTCTTCACCAGCACCATGCCCGCGCCGGCGACGAGGAATGCGACCAGCGTCGAGATCGTCACCAGCCGGTTGCGCGTCGCTGCCCAGCGGATCAATTGGCGCACCCTCTGGTAGCGCGGCGTCTGATAGATGGCGTCATGGCCGCCTTGGACCGGCTTGATCGCCGGCAGCAGCTTGACCCCCATATACGGCGTGAAGACCACTGCCACGAGCCAGGAGGCGAGCAGCGCGAAGCCGACCACCCAGAAGATGTTGCCCGCATATTCGCCGGCCGTGGACTTCGCGAAGCCGACCGGCATCAGGCCGATCACGGTCACCAGCGTACCCGCCAGCATCGGTGCCGCGGTGTGGCTCCAGGCATAGGCCGATGCCTTGATGCGATCGAAGCCCTCTTCCATCTTCACGACCATCATCTCGATCGCAATGATCGCGTCGTCGACGAGCAACCCGAGCGCCAGGACCAGTGCGCCCAGCGTGATGCGGTCCAGCACCCGCCCGGTAGACCACATGATGACCAGGACAATCGCAAGCGTCAGCGGGACCGCGCCCGCCACGACCATGCCGACCCTCCAGCCGAGCGCGATGAAACTGACGATCATCACGATCGCGAGCGCCTCCAGGAACGTTCGCATGAATTGATCGACCGCCGCCGAGATGTTCACCGACTGGTCGGTCACGGAGTCGAGAGTCATTCCCAGCGGCAGTTCGGAAGAGATCGCCGCGACTTCGGCCTTCAACGACTTGCCGAGATCGAGCCCGTTCCAGCCCTCGCGCATGACCACGCCGAGCAGCAGCGTCGGCTCGCCCTGGTTGCGGATCAGGAAGGTAGCCGGATCCTCATAGCCGCGCCGGACCTGGGCGACGTCCGCCAGGCGCAGGGTCTTGCCATTGGCGGCGATCGGCAGGTCTCGGATCTTGTCGAGATCGTCGAAGGCGCCGTCGAGGCGCACCAGCACCTGCGGCCCGTTCGCCTCGACCGCGCCCGCAGGCGTGACCAGATTCTGCTGTGCGAGCGCCGAGAAGATCGCGCGCGGCGCTATGCCGAGCGTCGCCAGCCGATCCTGCGCGAACTCCACGAAGATGCGCTCGGGCCGCTCGCCGACGATGTTGATCTTCTTGACGCCGAGCACGTGCAGCAACCGCTGGCGCAGTGCCTCCGCCTGCCGGGCAAGCTCGCGCTGCGGCTCACCCTTCGCTTTCAGCGCATAGAGGGCGAAGGTCACATCGCCATATTCGTCGTTTACGAACGGACCGGCGACACCTTGGGGTAACCTTGGCGTCTCGTCCTGCAGCTTCTTGCGTGCCTGGTAGAATTGTTCCTGCACTTCGGACGGGGGTGTCTGGTCGCGCAGGATCAGCGTCGTGAAGGCAAGGCCGGGGCGTGTGAACGTCTCCGCGCGGTCGTACCAGCGCAGCTCCTGCAGGCGCTTCTCGAGCGGCTCGGCGACCTGATCCTGCATTTCCTGCGCGGTGGCGCCGGGCCAGGCGGTAACCACGGTCATCTGCTTGATGGTGAAGCTCGGATCCTCGGCGCGGCCGAGGCTCAGAAAGGCGACGATGCCGGCGAGTGTGATAGCGACGATGAAGAACAGGGTGACCGCCCGCTCACGGACCGCCAGTGCGGACAGGTTGAACCTGCCCTTCGGCTCTGGCGCCTCGCTCAACGGACCGCCCCCACGATGCGAACCTGCTGGTCCTGGTGGAGCATGTGTGCGCCCAGCGCGACGAAACGCTCGCCCGGCCGCAGCCCTGCGGTCACGGTCGCGGCTTCCTCGCCGATCGTGACCAGTTTCACCGGACGCCAGCTGACCTTCGGGTTCGCCTGGCCGGCGATCGTCCAGACTCCCGGCCCTTGTCCGCGATCATAGATCGCGCTGAGTGGCACTGAGAGGGTCGAGGCCTGACCGGGCACGCCGAGCCGGATCGTAACCGTCGAACCCAGCGGGGCGGCCGCGGGAGCGCCGGCAAGGACGAAGCGCGCCTCGAAGGTCCGTGTCGCCGGGTCGGCGGCATCGCTGAGCTGGCGCAGCCGCGCGGTGCCGCCAAGGCCGCTATAGGTCCGCGCCTCCGCCTCGGTTCCAAGCGCGGGCCGGAGCGTCTCGGGCAGCGCGACGATCGCTTCGCGCGGGCCCGAGCGTGCAAGGCGGACGACCGTCTGGCCGGCCGCGACCACCTGTCCCGGCTCGGCAAGCGTCTCGGCTACGGTGCCGTCCGCGTCCGCGACCAGCACCGTATAGCCGGCATCGTTCCGGCTGACGCGCGCCTGCGCCTCGGCGGCGGAGAGCTGCGCACGCGCGGAAAGCGATGCGGCTTTCGCCTGGTCATAGGCGGAGGCGGAGACCGCGCCGGCCGAGACGAGCTCCCGATAGCGGCGCTCGTCGGCACTGGCCTGCACCTCGCGAGCGCGGGCGGCCGCGACCGTGCTCGCCGCCGCCTGCGCCGCGAGCGTGTAGTCCGTGGAGTCGATGCGCATCAGCGGCTGCCCACGGCGGACGACCTGCCCGGCATCGACCAACCGCTCCACCACCTTGCCCGTGACCCGGAAGCCGAGATCGCTCTGCACCCGCGAGCCGACGATGCCGGTGAATTCGCGATTCGCACCCTCAGCCGTGCCGGCAGCAGCGATTCGTACCAGTGGCGGTGCGGTTCGCGGATCAGCGTCCGGTTTCCCGCACCCTGCCAGCGCGCTGGCTGTCAGCCCAAGAAGCCCGATTGTTCGGGCGCTCGACGATATCGACACGCAGGTTCCTCCTGTTCAGGCGGAACGAGATGTCATCAAGTGACTAATATGTCAACTAGTCACACATAAGCATTCAGCCTCAAGGTGCGAGGCTGCGCAGCACCAGTCCGGTCACCTCGGTCTGCGCATCGGGCAGGAGGTCGAGGCTGCGCTCGAGGAACACGGGGTCAATGAACGGCTTGAAGGCATAGAAGATCGATCGGCGGGTTTCGTCGAGCGGCGTCTTGCGCTCGAACTCGCCACTCTCGCGGCCTTCCTTCAGAATCTCTTCGAGGAGGCCCTGCAGGCGCTGGGTATAGACTCGCACGACCTCCCAGTTTTCGGACGAAGCATGGGCAGCGATCTCATAGAGCTTGCGATCGTTGAAGAGCAGCTCGACGGTCGCGTTGGTCAAGCTTTTCGCAAATCTGCGCAGCTTGTCGGTCGCGTCCTCCCCTTGGTCCACCGCCTCTCGGGCCTGGTCGAATAGCGCGGATACACATTCGGCGCAGATCGCCTCGCCGATCGCCTGCTTCGATTCGAAGAAGCGGTAGATATAGGCTTTGGAGAAGCCAATCTCGCGCGCGAGGTCCGATACCGTCGTCTTGTCATAGCCGTAATGCGCGAAGCATTCGCGTGCGGCCTTGACGATCTGATCCCGCACCGAATGCTCCGCCGGTCCCCGCGTGGCGACCTTGCTTGTAGCCTGAGTGTTCATGGGTCGGCCCATAGCGGAAAATGCCCGGATTGACAAATTGTGACCAATAATGTCATTAGTCACGAATTCATGAGATGGTTCATGAAGCTGCTGGCGGACGAGCGCATGCGCATTTCACCTTCGATTCTGACTATGGCCTCGACGGCCACGCTGCTCGGCGGCTGTGCCGTCGGTCCGTCCTATGTGGCGCCGGAGGTGGCAGCGCCACCGACGTTCATGGGCAGCCCCGCGGTCGAGACCGCCACGGGTCAGGCGGCAAAGGTCGACCTGGTGAACTGGTGGCGATCGTTCAACGATCCGCTGCTGGCGAGCCTGGTCGAACGCGCGCTGGCGCAGAATCTCGATTTGCAGCAGGCGGGTGCGCGCGTCGTGCAGGCGCGTGCCGCGCTGCGCCACGCCAAAGCCGATCTTCTCCCTTCCGGACAGGTCAGCGGCCAGGCGAGCGAGAATTATCAGTCGCTCGAAACGGCGCAGGGCCGGATCGCCAGCGCCTTGCCCGGTTTCGACCGCGAGGCCCAGAGCTATGATCTGAATCTCGGCGCGAGCTGGGAGCTCGATCTCTTCGGCGGCAAGGATGCCGCCCGCAATGCCGCGCGGGCCGACTGGCAGGCATCCGCGGCCGGCGCCGCTGCCGCACGGCTGGCCGTCGCGGCACAGACCGCCGACACCTATGTCGCGATCCGCAGCCTGCAGGCCCGGCTCGACGTCGCCCACAACCAGCTACAGGTCCAGCAGCAGCTGGTCGACCTGGTCGCGCTTCAGTATCGCAAGGGCGTGGCGGCCGAATTGCAGCTGCGCCAGGCCGAGGGCGCCCTGGCGCAAGTAAAAGCCGGCGTCCCGGAGCTCGAGCAGAATCTCGACACCGCGATGAACGCGCTGGATGTACTGCTAGGCCTTCAGCCCGGCTCGACCCGGCCCGAGCTCGCGGCGGTCGCGCCGATCCCCAACGTCCCTGCGGTCTCGGACGCGGGCGGTCCGGCCGCCTTGCTGCGCCGGCGCCCGGACATCATCGCGGCCGAACGCACGCTCGCCGCGTCGAATGCGCGGATCGGTGTTGCGATCTCTGAATATTACCCGAAATTCTCACTGAGCGGCCTGCTCGGCACCGCGACCATGGGCGTCGGCGGATTGTTCGGCGGCAATGCCACCCAGGCCAGCGGTGTTCTCGGACTGCGCTGGCGCCTGTTCGACTTTGGCCGCATCGACGCCGAGATCGCCGCTGCCCGGGGCCGCAACGCCGAGGCACTGGCGGCCTATCGCCTGACGGTCCTCAGAGCTTCGGAGGATGTGGAGAATGCCTTTTCGGCGCTCGTCAAGCAGCAGGCCCGCGCGCAGATCCTCGATCAGGGCGTCTCCTCGCTCGCCAAGGCCCGCGCGTCCTCCCTCGCCGCCTATAAGGGGGGCGTATCGAGCCTGCTCGATGTACTCGACGCCGATCAGCGCCTTCTCGCCAGCCGCGATGCCGAAATCCAGTCGAAAGCTGCTGCCGCCCGCGCCGCCATCGCCTCCTTTCGAGCGCTCGGCGGCGGATGGGGTGCCGCGATTGCGCCCGGCTGAGCCGATGGTGCTGCTGCAGCCTCCAGGTCGCCGCATGGGCGAGGTACTCGCCACTGCCGAAGCCCTGCTCGCTGCCCGTCACGAGCGCCTACCGCTAGCCCCACTCAACATCCTCCCGTCACAACACGGAGCGCATCGTCATGGATGACGTCCTCATCATCGGCGGCAGCTTTGCTGGTCTCGCCGCAGCGCTGCAGCTCGGCCGCGCCCGCCGCAAGGTCACCGTTCTCGATAGCGGCCTGCCGCGCAATCGCTTCGCCGGCCGTTCGCACGGCATGCTCGGTCACGATCACAAGCCACCGCTGGACATCCTGGCCGAGGCGCGGCAGCAGCTGGCGCGCTATCCTGCGATCAAGCTGGTCAATGCCCGGGCGGACATCGTCTCCGGTGCCATCGACGATTTCTCCGTCCTCACTGCCGATGGTGAAAGCCTTAAGGGGCGCCGCCTGATCCTGAGCTATGGCGCGACCGACCAGATGCCTGATGTTCCGGGCTTTGCCGAAGGCTGGGGCAAGTCCATCATTCCTTGCCCATATTGCGACGGCTTCGAAGTCGCCGATCAGCATTGGGGCCTCGTCTGGTCCGGCCCGCAGTCGCACAATCAGGTCAGGCTGTTCCGCGATTGGACCGACAAGCTGACGGTCCTGGCCGATGGCCACGAAATTGCTCCCGATATCCGGGCCGATCTGTCTCGCCGTGGCATAGCTATCGTCGACGGCCGGATCGCCGAAATCGCCCATCTCGGGGACCATAGCGCGGTCGTCAGGATCGATACCGGCTCCAAGGTTGCGGTCGATATCCTGTTCGCGCATCCGCGCAACAAGCCTTCCGCAAGCCTGCATGAATCACTGTGCCTTGCCACGGTAGATACGCCCCTCGGCATCGTCCTCAAGGTCGACGAGCGCCGCGAGACCAACGTGCCCGGCATCTACGCCGCCGGCGATCTCACCAACCCCGGCATACCCTCGGTCACGACGGCATCGTGGCAAGGCGCGATGGCAGGCATCTCCGCCCAGCAGTCGATGCTGGTCTGAGCGACTAGGTTGGAGGATGAGCATCGACGTCGAACCGGACAGCGCGAGAAGTGGCTCGTCCGCCACAGGCTCTTAAGTGGACGAAGCCATTCGCTTTAGCTGCGTTCAAACAGCCGCTTCAGGCTGGGATAGAGGATAAAGGTCGATCGCCCGATCTTCACGGTCTCTATGGTCCCATCGCCGATGAGCTCGTAGATCGTGGAGCGACAGATGCCGGTGATCCTGACGGCGGTGGAGATCCGCACGCTGATCGGCTCCAGCGTAGTTTCATCGGGCTCCAGAGCACGCCGGCTCATTTCGGCCTCCCCTTGAATATCCGGTCGCTTTCCAAAAATGCAGCAAGCATGGCCGGAATCAGATCCGCCACCGGCTCCTCGCGGCCGTAGGTTTGCGCGTAGAGCGCTGCATACTCGCCGAGTGCCTGATGGAGATCCGGCATCAGGGAGATGGTGAGCTTGACCGGCGTGCGGTCCGGAAGCTGCGCTAGCTTGAGATCGGGCATGTTATCGCTCCTGAGCTGGCGAGGGTGCGAGGACGATGTCCTTGTGCACCACGACGCGGAGGGGCCAGCCGGGCCGCACCTTGATGGTCGGCTGGACATTAAGGTTCTTGGTGACGATCTGGTCGCCGGCGCGGGACGCGCCCTGCTGCGTGGACTCGCGGATGGCGCGGACGAGGTCCGTCTCACTGTTGCCCAGGCTAAGCTCGGTGCCGACCCCGAGCAGTGTCGAGAGCGCCACGCCCTTGAGCAATTGCCAGGTGTGCACATCGACCTTGTCCGAAAGCCCGGCATATCCCGCCATGTCCGTCGCCGGCACGTTATCGATCCGGATCGAGCTCCCGTTCGGGAGGACGATGCGCTGCCAGACGACCAATGCGCGGCGCTGGCCGAAGGCAACGACCGTTGACGAGCGTCAGCGTCGCGTCCGAGCCCAGCCCGCGAAGGTTGAGCGTCGTCGCGTTGTTGATGTTGTTGTAGCCGCCCTGGTCACCGCCTCCCGCGACCCCGGGGTTTTGCCCTCCGGTGAAATTCTGCGGGATGATCCGCGAGACGCTTGCCATGTCGGGCAAGCCCTGACCCTCCAATGTGCGCCGCGTCATGACGATGACCGGCGAGGGTCCGGTCGCGCCGCGGATGCGCGTGCCGGTCACCGTGATCGCCGGCTCTCCGCCGCTCTCCTCGGCCGGTTGGGGACGCACCCGCACGACGAGCGCCCCGGCCTGCTCCTCGACCGTGAGGCCGGTGCCGCCAATGGCGAGGCGCACCGCCTGCTCGACGGTGAAGCTGCCCCGGACTGCCGGCGACCGCTTGCCGCGGATGTCCGCGTCGGCGAACAGGATCTCGCGGCCGCCCTGCCGGGCAAGCGCGCGCAGCGTCACGCCCAGGTCCTGCGGCGGCAGCTCGAAGGCGATTGGCGCCTCCTGTGCGCTCGCCGGCAGGATCACCATGCTTGCGGGGATCGCCGTCGCGCCGAGCAGCGCGGCGCAGAATGCTTTTTCCGAGACTCTCATTTCACCCTCCCAATCGCCAGCTTCGTGCGGCGTTGGGGGGATTGACGGGCGAGGCGGCGAACTACGGGGTCGGCCGCGAAAATATTTTTCGGCAGCGGACGGCGCCGTAACGACCCGGAGATTCGTCTCGGCGCGAACGGCTTGGCAGATGACCTGCGCAACCGTGGCCCGCACCTCGACGTAAGGCCGTGTTCTTGACGGCCCGGCATTCTTCCGAACAAAAAGGGAACGAATCAACCCTTTGTCGAGTCGTGGACCTTCATGCGGCAGCCAGCTGTCATCGCCGATCTGCGTTCGCGCATCGCCGCCATCGAAGGCGTCGGGCAGCGGCATGCGGCAGTGCCGTTCGGTATCGCTGCACTCGACGATCGGCTTCCGGGCGGCGGTCTGGCGATGGGCGCGCTCCACGAAGTCGCCGGCAGCAGCGCGCTGTGCGACGATGCCGCCGCCACCGTCTTCCTTGCCGGCATCCTCGCCCGGATCGAGGGCCCGGTCTTCTGGTGCCTGAGATGGCGCGACCTTTTCGCGCCGGCGCTCGACCTGGCCGGCCTGCATCCGGACCGCGTCATCCATGTCGAGGCGGGCAGCGACACCAACGTCCTGCTCGCGATGGAGGAATGCCTGCGGCATCCCGGCCTAGCCGGGGTGGTCGGCGAAGTCGCCAAGCTTTCGACGACGGCATCGAAGCGCCTGCAGCTCGCCGCCGAGAGCTCGGGCACCACGGCCTTCGTGTTCCGCCGCGCCTCGCCGGTCGATGCGATCGCGGAAGGCACGGCGGCGGTCACCCGTTGGCGGGTGCTCGCCGCGCCCAGCGAGCCCCTGGGCATCCCCAGCCTCGGCCGCGCCCGCTGGGACGTGCGGCTCGAGCGGGTGCGCGGCGGCGAACCCAGGTCTTGGATCGTGGAGGCCTGCGATGCGCAGGGTCGTCTCGCTCTACCTGCCAAGCTGGTCGACCGACCGGCTGCGGCGGAAGAGCGGCGCCTCGCGAGCTGAGACTCGCGACGCCGCACCGGGCGGCGACCGGCCGCTCGTCACTGCGCTCCCCGACCATGGCCGCAAGGTCATCGCCTCGGTCGATGCGGTTGCGCGCGCCCTGGGCATCACCCCCGGCATGACCGTCACCAGGGCGCGCGGCCTGGCGCCCGAGCTGCAGGTCGTAGACGCGGATCCTGAAGGCGACCTCGCTTCGCTCCGGCGCCTGGCGCTGTGGTGCGGTCGCTATTCGCCCTTCGTCGCGCCGGACCCGCCAAACGGCATCTGGATCGATATCAGCGGCTGCGCCGCCTTGTTCGGCAGCGAACGCGGCCTGCTCAAGGACCTGTATCGCCGGGTCGCGCGGGCCGGCTACGCGGTGCAGGTCGCCGTCGCGGACACGCCGGGCTGCGCGCACGCGGTCGCGCGCCATGTTCCCGCCGGCCGCCCGACCACCATCGATCCCGGCAACCAGCGAAAGGCCATGGCGCTGCTGCCGATCGCCGCGCTCCGGCTCGAGGATGACATCGTCGAGGGCCTGCGCAAGCTCGGCTTCGTGTCCGTCGAGCAACTGATCGATACGCCGCGCGCTCCGCTCGCACGGCGGTTCGGCCGTATCCTTCACCAGCGCCTCGACCAGGCGCTCGGCCATGCCCCCGAGGCGATCGAACCGATCTTCCCGCCGCACGTCCCGCGGTGCCGCCACGGGCTGCTCGAGCCGATCGCGACGCCCGAAGCCTTCGCCAGGGTGATCGGGGACCTCGTCGAGGACCTGGGCGGGCAGCTCGTACGCATGGGTCATGGCGCCCGCCGGCTCGACCTCTATTTCCACCGCGTCGATGGTCGGGTCCAGGCGATCCGCATCGGCACTGCGGCTGCCAGCCGCGATACCGCCCATCTCGCCAAGCTGCTCGTCGCGCGCGTCGACCAGATCGAACCGGGGCTCGGGATCGAGGCGATGGCGCTGGTGGCGCCGCTTACCGAGGCGCTCGGTCCCAGCCAGAGCGACCTTGCCCGCGCGGGAAGGCGCGAGGCGGATCTCGGCGGCCTGATCGACGCGCTTGCCAATCGATTCGGCCAGCATAGCCTGCACCGCGCGGCGCCGCATCCAGGCGGCATGCCCGAGCGCTCGGTCTCGACGGTCCCTGCGCTCGGCCAGGCTGCCGGGCTTCGCTGGGCCGACGACCTGCCGCGCCCGGGCAGGTTGATCGACCCTCCCCAGGAGATCCAGGTCACTGCGATGCTTCCCGACTATCCCCCGGCAATGTTCGTCTGGGGAGGCCGCCGCTACCGCGTCACCCAGGCCGATGGTCCCGAGCGGCTGCACGGCGAATGGTGGCGCGAGGCCGGCCAGGAGGCCGAGACGCCCTATGCGGTGCGCGACTATTTCCAGGTCGAGGTCGAGAGCGGCGGCCGCTACTGGATCTTCCGGCTGGGACAAGGCGAACGGGCGGCGACCGGCCCGATGACTTGGTTCATTCATGGCGCCTTCGCCTGATCGTGCCGTGACGGCTCAGGAGCCACGACGGCATAAGCCGGTCCCGGGCGAGCGCATTCCGGTGCGCCGCCTGCGTTCCGGCGACGAGCCCGGCGATACGGCGAAAAATTTCTTCAAAAGGGCTCTTGAAGCCGCCCCCGCGAAAACCATCTACGCGCCGCCGGACGCGAAATCTCGGTCCGGCAGGACCTGAGGGCACCGGCTCTCCCGGTGCGCCTCGTGCTCAAATTGCTCATATGGAGGATTTGGATATGAGGACCGCTTTCGACTTTTCTCCCTATCGCCGCTCGACGGTCGGCTTCGACCGTCTGTTCGACCTGCTCGAGGCCGGAGCGCGCGGCGAGACCGACAGCTACCCGCCGTTCGACATCGAGCAGGCCGGCGAAGACCGCTATCGCATCACCTTGGCGGTGGCAGGTTTCCGTCCCGACGAAATCGAGATCGTGGCGCAGAGCAACCAGCTCACCGTGACGGGCCGCAAGGAAGAGGAGGAAGGCGATACCGCCCGCTTTCTGCACCGCGGCATCGCCACGCGCGCCTTCGAACGCCGGTTCCAGCTGGCCGACTTCGTTGTCGTCGAGGATGCGCAGTTCGATAATGGTCTGTTGCGGATCGCGCTCAAGCGCGAGGTCCCCGAGGCGATGAAGCCCCGGCGCATCGCGATCGGCGGCACGGCGTCCTCGCCCGCGAACGACCGGCTCGCGGGCCCTTCCGCGCAGGAAGGCGAGCCCGCCGACCGGGAAGCGGCGTAAGCCTGCATGCCCGCCCGGCAAGGGCGGGCATGTCTCGTCCGACAAGCATCGAGGAGGATCGACGATGACCTTGAATTTCCTGGGGCTGCTTCGCCGTCCGCGGGAACTGGTCGAGCGTCCGCAACTCGAGCCGGAAGTCAGGCGCTCCATCCGGGAGTCCTGGGTCTGCGATGCCCCTTCGGTCCGTTCGCGACCCAGGTTGCGCAAGCCGCCCGAACTGCGCGATCGCGTCCCCGCGGGTGACACGCCGGCAGCGCTCCGGCAGCTCGACGCGGGGCATCCGGGAGCCGCCTGACATGGCCGGTACGATTGCCCCTGAGATCGTCGCGTGTATTGCGCGCGGCGGCCAGCCTAGCGAAACCGAGTTGGAGCGGGTGGCGAAGCGAATACGGTGCGACCTCGAGACCGCGCTCGGGTGCGGCAGATGGCCGGGGCCGTCGGCACGGGACCGGGTGGCCACGGAGGCAATCCGCGTGGCGCGTGCCGCCCTGGAGGGTGTTCCCTGACGCAAGACGCCGGCTGGGCTCGCCAGTGGCGTTCGAACTTTCGGGAACAGCGCGCGGCCCGATCGACCGCGCCGGAATTGGCGAGGCTCCCGCGCCGCACAAGATTGACGGTGCCGAGCAAGACCGCCGCGCCGGGCAGCGAGACGACCGCCGGGCGTGTCGCTGCCCGAGCCGCCGGCGTCGACAAGACGACCGATATCCGAGGATGGAATCGACTTGCGAGGCTGGAACATATAAGGAACATCGTTCCTCTTGTCGGCTCGTACCATGTCCAGCGCTTCCTATGTCGAACTCCAAGTAAGCACGCATTTCAGCTTTCTGCGCGGCGCCTCCTCGCCGGAAGAATTGTTCGCCGCGGCGGCATTGCTCGGGCTACCGGCGCTGGGCGTGGTCGATCGCAACTCGGTCGCCGGCATCGTGCGCGCCTGGGATGCGCAGAAGACAACTGGCGTCCGCTCGATCGCGGGGTGCCGGCTCGACCTTGCCGACGGCACGGCGCTGCTCGTCTATCCGAGCGACCGCGCGGCCTGGAGCCGGCTCACCCGGCTGTTGTCGATCGGCAAGAGCCGCGCCGGCAAGGGCGCCTGTCATCTCGACTGGAGCGACGTCGAGGAATGGAACGCAGGGCTGATCGGCATGTTGGTACCGGACCGGGCCAATGCCGATACTCAGGCGGCATTGGCCCGGACCAGCCGGATCTTCGGCGATCGCGCCTATCTCGCCCTGTCGCTTCGTCGCCGTCCGCGCGATCCCGTGCGGCTGTGCGACCTGGCGGAGATGGCCGCCCGGGCGCGGGTCGCGACGGTCGCGACCGGCGACGTCCTTTATCATGCGCCGGAGCGCCGGCTGCTCCAGGACGTCGTCACCTGCATCCGCGAGAAGTGCACGATCGACGAACTGGGCGAGCGGCGCGAGGCGATCGCCGATCGCCATCTCAAGACCGCCGGCGAGATGGAGCGCCTGTTCCGCCGCAATCTCGGCGACACGCGGCCCGTCGCCCGCAGCCTCGAGATCGCCGAGCGCTGCACCTTCGGCCTGGAACAGCTGCGCTACCAATATCCCGACGAGATCCGCGTGCCCGGCCGCACGCCGCAACAGGAGCTCGAGCGGCTGACCTGGGAAAAGGCGCCAGAACGCTATCCCGAGGGCATCACGCCGAAGATCCGCGCCCAGCTCGAGCATGAACTCAAGCTCATCGCCCAGCTCGACTATGCGCCTTATTTCCTGACCGTCCATTCGATCGTCGCCGAGGCCCGGCGCCGGGAGATCCTCTGCCAGGGCCGGGGCTCGGCCGCGAACTCGGCGGTGTGCTTCTGCCTCGGCATCACCTCGATCGACCCGGTGCGCTCAGAACTCTTGTTCGAGCGGTTCGTATCGGCCGAACGCCGCGAGCCGCCGGACATCGACGTCGATTTCGAGCACGAGCGGCGCGAGGAAGTGATCCAGTGGATCTACGAGACCTATGGCCGCGACCGCAGCGCGCTGACGGCGGTGGTCTCCCGCTACCGGGCACGCGGCGCAGTGCGCGAGGTTGGCAAGGCGCTGGGGCTGAGCGAGGACATGACAGCCGGCCTCTCCAGCCAGGTCTGGGGCTGGAGCCGGGAGGGCGTCGAGGAGCGGCACGCCGAGGCGCTCAACCTCGACACGGGAGACAAGCGGCTCGCCCTGACTCTCGAGCTGGCCCGGCAGCTGATCAATACGCCGCGGCATTTGTCGCAGCACCCAGGCGGTTTCGTGCTGACCCGCGACCGGCTCGACGAGCTGGTGCCGATCGAGCCCGCGGCGATGGACGACCGCCAGGTCATCGAATGGGACAAGGACGATATCGACGCGCTGGGCTTCATGAAGGTCGATGTGCTCGCACTCGGCATGCTGAGCTGCATGCGCCGCGCCTTCGAATTGCTGGAGGCGGACAAGGGCGTGAAGGTCGACCTGGCGACCATCCCTGCCGAGGATCCGGCCACCTACAAGATGATCCAGAAGGCCGACACCTTGGGCGTCTTCCAGATCGAGAGCCGCGCGCAGATGGCGATGCTGCCGCGGATCAAGCCGCGGACCTTTTACGACCTCGTCATCGAAGTCGCGATCGTCCGGCCCGGGCCGATCCAGGGCGACATGGTGCATCCCTATCTGCGCCGACGCGAAGGCAAGGAGCCGGTGACCTATCCCAAGGAGGAACTGCGCCGCGTGCTCGAGAAGACGCTCGGCGTGCCGCTGTTCCAGGAACAGGCGATGCGGGTCGCGATCGAGTGCGCCGGCTTCACGGCCTCCGAGGCCGACCTGCTGCGCCGGGCGATGGCGACCTTCAAGCTCACCGGCGGGGTCAGCCATTTCCGCGACAAGCTGATCGGCGGCATGGTCGCGCGCGGCTACGCCCATGACTTCGCCGAGAAGACCTTCAAGCAGATCGAGGGCTTCGGCTCCTACGGCTTTCCCGAGAGCCATGCCGCGAGCTTCGCGCTCATCGCCTATGCCTCGTCCTGGATGAAATGCCATCATCCCGACGCGTTCTGCGCGGCGCTGCTGAACGCCCAGCCAATGGGCTTCTACGCACCCGCCCAGATCGTGCGCGACGCCCGCGAGCATGGGGTCGAGGTGCGGCCGGTCGACGTCAATGCCAGCCGCTGGGACTGCACGCTGGAGGAGACGGCGGGCCGGTACAAGGCGGTGCGCCTGGGGCTGCGCATGGTGCGCGGGCTGGCCAATGACGATGCCGCCGCGATCGTCGCGGCGCGAGGCGACGGCCCCTATGCCGGCGTCGAGGAAATCCAGCGCCGCGCCGGGGTAGGCGCCGGCGCCCTCAACCGGATCGGCGAGGCGGACGGGTTCGGCTCGCTCGACCGGACGCGCCGCGCGGGGCTGTGGCAGGTAAAGGGCCTCGCGGATGCACCGCTGCCTTTGTTCGCCGCTGCCGACCGGCGCGACGCGGCCTGGCGCGACGAAGCGGTAGAGCCCGAGGTGCGCCTCGTGCCGATGGGTGAGGGCCAGGAAGTGGTCGAGGATTATCGCAGCACGAGCCTGTCGCTGCGCGCTCATCCGCTCGCATTCCTCCGCGAGGAACTCGCGCAGCGCAAGATCCAGCCCTGCTCGGCGACCCGGACGATGAAGGACGGCCGCTGGATCGACCTCGCCGGCCTCGTCCTTGTCCGGCAGAAGCCGGGCTCGGCCAAGGGCGTCATGTTCATCACGATCGAGGACGAGACCGATATCGCCAACCTCGTCGTCTGGACCAACGTCTTCGAGAAGTATCGCCGCGTCGTGCTCGGCGCCTCGATGATCGGCCTGCGCGGCAAGGTGCAGCGCGAAGGGGACGTGATCCATGTCATCGTCGAGCGGCTCGAGGACCTGTCGCCGCTGCTGGCAAGCGTCGGCAGCCGCAGCGACGTCGCCGACATCTATCGCTTGTCGCGCGCGGACGTGGTGAAGAACGGCATGGCTCCCGATCCGCGCGATCCTGCCGAGCGCCCGCTCGGCCGCAACCCGCGCGACATCTACATCCCCGACCTCCGGCTGGGCTCCGGCATCATCCCGGGTCAGCCGACCGAGGGGATCAAGATCAAGCCGCGCGACTTCCGCTGACAAATCCCCGATCGGAAGACCCAGGCTCGCCCCGCGCCCCAGACGATCTCCCGGGCCGGCGATTGCGCGGGCCAGGGCAGAATGCCGCTCGAGACCGCGACACCTGCCCCGGAATGCGCCGCTCGCCCTGGCGAGATCCATCAAAATGCGGCCTGTCGCACCACAGCCTGATCAGGCTGGCTCGCGTCGCCTGGTAGCGCCTATCCGAGGCGGCGAGTCCGACAGCTCGACCCAGACCGGCGCGTGATCGCTGGTCTTCTCCCAGCCGCGCGGACGCTTGTCGACCTCGGCTGCGACCAGCCTGTCGGCGGCGGCCGGGTTGAGCAGCAGATGATCGATCCGCAGCCCGGCATCGCGTTCGAACGCGAAGCGCAGATACTTCCAGAAGGTGTAGATGGTCTCGTCGGGATGCATATGCCGCAGCGCGTCGAGCCAGCCCTGCTCGAGCAACCGGAAATAGGCGGCCTTCACTTCCGGCGCGAACAGCGCGTCGTCGCGCCAGCGGTCCGGAACATAGACATCCCGGTCGGTGGGCATGACGTTATAGTCACCGGCAACGATCACCGGCGCGTCGAGCCCGACCAGCCCGGCCATGTGGTCGTGCAGCCGCTCGAACCAGCGCAGCTTGAAGTCGAACTTCACGGAAGGCCGCGGATTGCCGTTGGGCAGATAGAGCCCGGCGACGAGCACGCCGTTGATCGCTCCCTCGATATAGCGGCTCTGGACGTCGTCCGGATCGCCCGGCAGCCCGCGTCGCGTTTCGTGGATATCGCCGACCCGGCTCAGCAGGGCGACGCCGTTCCACCGGCTCTGCCCGTGCCAGACCACGTCATAGCCCAGGTCCCGGATCGGCTTTTCGGGGAATTTCTCCTGCGGCGCCTTCAGCTCCTGCAGACAGACGATATCGGGCTCGGCCAGTTCCAGCCATCTGAGCAGCACGGGCAGCCGACCGTTGACGCCGTTCACATTATAGGTCGCGATCTTCACAGGTCGGGCAGTTCCTGATCGGCGCGGCCCCAGCCCGCCAGCGCCTTCGAACCCGCGCGGCGGATGAGCGCCTCCGCATCGCGGATGCAGAAGTGCGAAGGCTTGTCGATCGTCTCCATTTCCTTCCAGGTGATCGGCACCGCGACCGGCGCTCCCTCGCGGGCGCGGACACCATAGGGCATGACCGCGGTCGCGCCGCGCTGGTTGCGCAGATAGTCGACGAAGATGCGCCCCTTGCGCTGTGCCTTGGGCAGGGCGGCGGTGAAATGCTCGGGATCCGCCTGTCCGACCGCGAGCGCCAGCCGGTGCGCGAAGTCCTTCACCTCCGGCCATTCGGCGCGCGGCGTCAGCGGCGCGATCACATGGACGCCCTTGCCGCCGGTGAGCATCGGGAAGGTATCGAGCCCGATCGACTTCAGGATGTCGCGGAAATGGAAGGCGGCGGTGCGCACATTCTCGAAATCGAGCCCGACATCGGGATCGAGGTCGAAGACCAGCCGGTCTGCCTTCTCGACATCCTCGATCCTGGCGCCCCAGCCATGGAATTCGATCGTTCCCATCTGCACGCAGGTCATCAGCCCCGCCGGGGTGTCGATATAGAGATAGGGCTCTTCATGCCCGTCCTTCTCGCGGATGCCGACATGATGGACCGCGTCGCCGAAGCTGCCGGCATCATGCTTCTGGAAGAAGCATTTCTTGGCCCGGCCCTGGGGGCAGCGGACCAGGCTGATCGGGCGCGATCCCAGCCAGGGCAGCATGATCGGCGCGACCGCTTCGTAATAGTCGGCGAGCTCGCCCTTGGTGATGTTGGTCTCAGGATAGATCACGCGCTCGCGGTTGCTGATCCTCACGCCGGAGGTCGCGGCGTCGAGCGCATCCGGCGCCATTTCAGTTTCGAGCACGACGGCCTCGGGCTTCTTGTCCTCGCGCAGGCCGAGATAGCTCGGGTGGCGGAGCGTCCCCTCATTGGTCATCTCGGTATAGGCGATCTCGGCGACGAGCCGGGGCTCGAGCCAATGCGCGCCACGCACTTCCGCCCGCGGCGCCTTCACCGTAGGCTCCTCGCGTTCGAGCGGTGCCATGATCTCCATCAGCCGGAACAACTCGGCATTGTCGAAGCCGGTGCCGACCTTGCCGGCATAGCGCAGCGCGCCCTTTTCATGGACGCCGAGGATCAGCGAGCGGAAGGTCCGCGACTTGTCCGACGGCGTCCAGCCGATGACGACGAATTCCTGCCGCTTGATGCATTTGGTCTTGAGCCAGCCGCCACCCCGCGATCCGACATATTTGCCCGTCGAGAGCTTGGAGATGACACCTTCCAGATTGGCGGCGCAGAACTGGTTGAGCAGCTTCTCGCCATTGCCGACGATATGGTCGGAATAGCGCAGCCGCGGATTGCCCCCGGGCAGGATCGCGCGGAGCTTCTCCTTGCGCTCGACCAGCGGCAGGCCGGTCAGGTCCTCGCCATCGAGCTCGAGCAGGTCGAAAGCGAAATAGTCGATGCTGGCCGGCGCGCCCTTGAGCGCGCCCTGCAGCGCCTGGAAACTCGACCGGCCGTTCGCGTCGAGAACGACGGCTTCCCCGTCGATCAGCGCGGAGCCAACATCCAGCGCGCGGGCTTCGTCGAGAATGCCGCCGAAGCGATCCGACCAGTCCAGGCCCGAGCGGGTATAGGCGCGCGCCTCGCCGCCGCCGATCGCAATCAGGGTGCGGTAGCCGTCATATTTCATCTCGTGCAGCCACCGATCGCCGGTTGGCACGGTATCGACGAGCTGCGCGAGCTGGACCGGGCGGAAAGGCGGCGGCCGGAGCGCAGCCGCGACGGCGGCGCTATTTCTGCGCGATTCCGTTGGAAGGGCGGCTCGGCGTGCCATCTTGCCTAGACTCGATTCGGCAACGGTTCGTTCCCTGGAATGCAAGTCCACGGAAACTCAGGAGAATCGAGAACGTTGGTCTTGTTGGAACAAGAGGAGGCTGAAGTGTCGGACAACAAGACCCTGCGCGCACCGCAAGACAGCTCGCGAGTAGCGATGGGAGAGGATTACGAGGTTGCATACTGGACCGACAAGTTCGGTGTCAGCCGCGAGCGTCTCCAGGAGGCGGTCGATGCCGTCGGCAACGGAGCAGGCGCGATCGAAGCCTATTTCAAGCGGTAGCCCGCTTCACTCGCGGCGCCGAACCGCAGTTGCGCGCGTGCTTGACCAAGGCCCTGCAGCTACGGTCTGTTCGCTACATGGCGAAGCTCGACAGGATGCTGCCCGCAAGGCTGTGGCGGTCTCGCGCCGACTGGCGCGAGGAGCTAAGCCGCTATCCCATGGAGGAGATCGGCGACGGCCCGCTCGCCAAGATGGTCCGGATCGCTCTCAGCGATCCGGACGACGCGCTATGGGCCTACTCGATCACGGTCGCAGATCGGACCATCGTCGGCGACGCGATCCGCAGCCTCATCCCGGAAGAATGAATCGTCACCAGGGCAATTCCTCGATGAAGAGGATCATTTCCTGGAAAGCAGTCCCTTCGAAGCCGATGCCGCCCGCGCCATCGACCAGTGGATGGCGCGCCGCTGCTTCGATCACTGCCTGTGGATCCGACTGGCGCTCCGGGTCATGCGCAAGGGTCCATTTTGCGAGCGCGGTGATCCGGGCATGAAGCGCTGCCCCCGCCACTGCCTCGTCGGCGAAGCCGACATCCATGGCATAGGCCTGAAGCGCCATGGCTTGCGAGCGAGGGTCGTGCCGTTGCTCCTCGGGCAGCAACGCCAGCACCTCGAGCGCAGCGGCGAACTGCGGCCCGCTCAATCCCACCCCATTGAGCAGTTCGGCCGAGTCGCGGCTGTCATCCGCGTTCAAAGCGACAGGAGATGTTTGAAAGAACATCGAAGGCTCCCGCGACTACAAGGCCAACATTTGCTGGCGATCGACAAGGCCGCGCTTGCCCACTTCCTCGACCTGGAAACTGTGCTTGGGCAGCGCACGCAGCAGGTCGGACTCAGGCTGGGTGAGGTCGAGCCACGCCATGTTCTGCCGTCGCAGGAGCACGGCACCCTGGCGCTCCTGATAAAAGAAGATGTCCGGATTGGCCTCGATCGTGATGATCGCGTAGCTGACGTCGCGCTCGCCCGACGAAGGCCGCCAGATCCCCGCCAGGTAGAAGAAGTTGCCGTCGTCGAGCATGACGCGGAACTTGCGATCGCCGTTGGTCACCTGGAACTCGCTTGCCGGCACGAGGCACCGCTGATGCGGAAAGGACCGGCCTTCAGCGCGAATGAACTTGAACGGCTTGCCCTCGGGCTCCCACGGCTCCAGGCCCCAGCTTGCGTCTATGGCCTGCGGCTTGCCCGTGCGCGGGTTGCGCCGGATGATGATCTTGCGGCTGCCAAAAGGTGCATCCGACTCGAAAGGTCTCGCTTCCATGGCGAGAACATAATGCGAACAGACATGGCCTGCAAATCGGAGTTCGCTCGTGTGCAATGACTATCGCCTCGAAGTCGACATCGCCTCGATCATGGAAGACTTCGAGGAGCTGGAGATCGCGATCGACACGCCGGAGGGTAAGCCTAACGTCGCTGCGCGCGAGGATATCAAGATCACCGATGTCGCGCCGATCGTGGTCGCCGTCGATGGCACTGCCAGGCACGGCGCATTGGTCAATCGCCGATGGAGCTGGCCCGGCCCGACAGGAAAGCCTGTCTATAATTACCGCGCCGAGGGCCGTGACTTCCAGTCAAACCGCTGCCTGATCCTGGCTGACGGGTTCTACGAGTTCACCAAGTCGGACGACCCCAAGCAGAAGCGACAGAACAAGTGGCTCTTCACGATGCGGGACCATGACTGGTTCGCGATCGCGGGCATCTGGCGCAGGCATCCAGCCGCCGGCGAAGCGTTCACGATGTTGACGCTCGACGCCGGCCCTGACGTCGCGCCTTATCATCACCGCCAGATCATACCGCTGGCGCGCGACCAATTGGCCGCGTGGCTCGATCCGGCCGTCCCGGCGGCCGATGTCCTCCGCATCCTGCCGCCGGGGAGCTTGTCCATGCATCAGGTCCACGGCACACCGCCCTCCCCGGGCTCACAACTGCTGATCTGAGTTGGTACGCCTCCAGCCGGAAGTGGATTAGGATCGGGTGGATTGCCGCCCGACCGTTCCTGGCGCTACCCTCTCTTAGTCAGACACTCAAAGCGCACATCGTCGCTACGCGGGACCGACCCAGCGCCTCCTATTTCCAATGCGCCCCAAATTTTGCCTCCATCCGACGAAGCTCCTCATCGAGTACGGCAACCTCAGCGTCATTCTGATCCGCAATTGCGAAGCGAATGCGGGTACTGAGTTCGGCCATGGCATACTTTGCGTATGCCAGCGCATTTGCCTCGCGCTCGATCACCTCTGTCGCTTGGCTTGCGAGGGATTTAAGGACTTCAAGGCCACTCGCGTCCACGGTCCGGGGTTTCTGGTCCAGAAGGCATAACGTACCCAGCGCAAAGCCATCGCTGGTTACGAGAGGCGCGGCGAAATAAGCACGCACGTTCATCTCAAGAACGGCGGGAGCGAACTTGAAGCGTGGCTCCTGCCAAGCATCGGGGACACACAGAGGCGCGTAGTTGCGAACTCCAATCGCGGCGTCGCAGAAGCTGTCCGGCCTGGCGAACTCCCGAGGATCGAAGCCGTAGGCGACGGCCAGCCACAGAGTGGAGCGGTCGACGATAGACACTGCGGAAAAGGGAAAACCGGTCTCTGCGGCGACCCGCTCAACGATTTGGGAGAGCTCGGCGTCGCCGCTCATACCAAACACGCCGCTCGTCAGCACGCGCGCCTGACGCCGCAGCTCTGCGAGTTTCGACTGGTCACATTCACGAGCCTGTTCGATCAATTCGAACTTCCTTAATCGATCTCGACGCCCTGGGCTGAATATTTCGCTTAACTCAGGAGCCGGGGCGATGTCACGTAACAATGCATTCCCGAGCAACTCAGTAATATAACTGGGGCTATCTTACTGATTTGGAAAACATGGCGTGTGCATGAGGCTGGATCGCATCGGCTCATTTAAGCTGGGCTGTTGCCTGGAAACAACGGTGGAATGAAATAGTGCGCTGGAGCATGCTGCAAAGATGGATGCGGTAGATTATTATATTGCCTCGGCGGATCGTCATCTTCAGGCCGCGCAAAAAATGAGCGGTCGAGCCGAAGCGCACCACCACGCTTGGCTCGCGACCCTATGTCTTCTTCGAGCTGACGAGGCCGCGCGCGCGATGCGCGAAGTTGGCAGGTCAGCCCCGCACCTCGGGAACCTTCACGACAGCCGGTCACAGACATAGTCGCATGCTACTGGAGTGTTCGCAGCCTGACCGCTTCTGGATCGGCCGCCTCGCCGCTGAGCGGCCGACATTGGGCGCTAGCCGTCGGGCCGCTTTCGGCGCCGGCGATTTTAGCCGGCACGGCTGAGATTGGGTGGCCAGCTGCCCTTGCGCCGCAATGGTGCATGTCGGCTTCCACTGCCCCGGGACGGCCCGAACCGGATCCACTATCACACGTGCCAAGGCGCCTCTGTCTTCCTCCCCGAGGGAACTCGCTCGTCCGACTATCCTTACACAACCGCCAAATAGCCGCTTTCAGGGCGTTTGCCGACAGTCCGCTTATGAGTTACGACCTAGATGCCGGCGCCGCTAACCGGCCAGCAATCGGGCGAGCCCCTTGTCCAATTGCTGGCGGCTCCAGCTCTGCCGCTCGCCGAGCAGGATGGGCTTGGGCAGAATGCCGCGATACACTTCGCGGATGAACGCGGACTCCGACAAGTCGAGGTAAGCGGCCGCCGTTCGCTGCCGCATCATTTCCGGCCAGCCGGGAAAACGCAGGGCAATCTCACGGTCGTACGGTATCTCGCCGTTCGGAACGGAGAGCCCAACCACACCGGCAATCTTGGCTGCTGCCTCCGCGCCCTTCTCGTTCGGCACCAGGTGGAGGATTCTACCAACACGCCGCGTGGGCGGCAATGGCGGTCGCCACGGCTCGATCTCCGGCGAGGAGGCGAGCTGCGCTTCGATCCAAATTGAACCTCGCTGTCCAGCCATCGCCGGGCCTTTGCGCCCAGACTATGGCCAGGCGGGAACGGGCCCTCCTGAATCTTGCGATCGATCGTCGATGTCGAAAGACCCGTGCGCTGACGCACCTCCTTCATGCGGAGGAAGTGATATCGAGGGGTGTCTGGCATATTCTTTAGCTGCTTTCGGAAAGCTCATGGGGAGCGGCCTGCGCCCGAAGGCGATGCGGAGGACGCATCGCATCGCCAAACCCGGGGGCCAAATCGTCGTTCGGACTGATTGCCGATATGCCGAGCCATGGCCCGCACCCGGCGCAGCCGCGCCGGCGCTTGGAGCTCGCTGATATCGTATCGGAACAGTGCCCTCCGTCGCATCCGGACGCACCCTGCCGAAGCCTACGCCCGGCGTCCGCTCGAGGCCCAGGCACCGGCCTGGCGACGAGATGCCCGGCATGCGCCAGACCGGGCGGGCGCCTGCTTAGTTAGCGTTGCAGGGGCGGAACAAAGCCCATCTCCGCGAATTGCTCCTGCATCTACAAGACAGGGAGAATCGAAATGGGTTGGATCATCGCACTGATCGTGGGCGGTATCGCGGGCTGGCTCGCCAGCATGGTGATGGGCCGCAACGCCTCGATGGGCATCGTCCTCAACATTGTTGTCGGCTGCGTGGGCTCGGTCATCGGCAATTGGCTGTCCGGTCCGCTCCTCGGCATCCGCGGCAGCGTGCAGGAATTTTCGCTGACCGGTCTCGTCATCGCCTTTGTCGGCGCGGTGGTGCTGCTCGGCATCTTCAATCTGGTCCAGCGCAACCGCGTTCGCTGATGCGGGTAGGGCCGCCAGAAACGGATCTGGCGGCCTTTCGAAGGACGGGAATTTGCTGTCCGCTCGCTGGCGTGCCCCCAACTGTGAAGGGATTCGAGGAACGGCGGGGCCAGCATGGCGTCCGAGTACGCCGCGACCAGCCTGGGTGCGAGCGGCTTCTCCACCCGGCATTCTATCCAGTTGCGAAGCCGCCCGCGCCCCTGCTGCACAGGCCGCGTTCAGGGTTTGCGCCGCGCTGCCCAGACGAGGCCGGCCACTGCCGTGACGAGCGACGCCAAGCCAAGTAGAAAGCCATCGCTGAGGATAAGCATCTCAATACTCCTTTCACTGGAGTCGAGATATGTTCACTTAACGTTCCAACATTGCAAGCGAGGCTCGCGGTGAGACGTTGCCAGCCAGCGGATGGTTCGGGCGCCAATTCCTAGGCGCCTAATTCTGTCGGCGGGGCTGCCGGCCTGTGTGAAGCGGCGTCTAGAGCCGCCAGCACGCGATCGAGCATTGCCGCGTTGCTCGCCGCCCTGGGCAATTCCCGTCGGGCAAAGACCTGCAATCTGTCGACGTCGCGCTGGGGAAGGCTGAGCTCGATCGGCGTTGTACCAAGTGACGCAGGATCGGCCGCCTGCGCTGCCCTCCCACTGGCAAGGCAATGGTCGAGCAGGCGCTTGCGGTCGGCAAACGTCCAGCCCAGCGTACGAAGCTCTGCCGGGGAGACCGACAGAAGCGCGAGCGCGAACTCCATGATGTCGTCGAACGGAAGCATGAGGCGCACCGTTCGATTTCCGCGCTCGCGCCAGCGTAGGATAGGACCGCGGCTCATGACAGCCGGAACTCACCATCGACGGCACGCCATTCCGCCGGGCGGATGAGATGCGCGTGCGCGATCCGGACCGAATGAAGGGCGGCTTCGATCTCGCGGTGCCAATGCTCGAGGAAACCGAACAGCGCCGGAAAGTCCGGCGCCAGGTCATAGTCCTGCCAGACGAACAGCTGGATCAGGGACGGCGCGTCGGGACGGAAATAACGTACCTCGGCGGTGGTCAGCCCGTGCCCGTTCAGCTGGGCGGAAAAAGCGCGGTCGGTCATGGGCGCGCGGTGCCCGCATCGTCGGACCTGCGCGACGTCGATCCAGGCTTGCTTGCAGATCCATCTCCGCTGCGTCCGGGACCCCGCGACAACAATGGGCTCGCAGGAATTTCCGGGTGCCTGGCTGCCCATCGGGCGAGGATTGCGCGCTCGACTTCGGGTTCGAAGCTCGGATGGGTTACCTCGAACGGGTGGAGAAAACGGGAGACGGGTTGCGACATGGTCGTCCTCCTTTCCTTGCGGTCGCTCCTTTCTCATGGCCTGTGGCCGGTCGGAAATCTTGGTCGTTCGGCGGACTTCGTCAAGAGCCTCGCATCGCTTCAAGCAACTCAGATCATGGACTTTCATGCAGCGACCCGATCCGTAAAAAAATTTTCGCTCCGGGACTTGAACGGAAAAATCGAGGTCCCTAATTCGCCGCCGCCCGCCGCTGCTAGGGAGCGTCGGGCACATTGACATCATGCTTTTGCAACTGGAGGTTTTGCCATGCATTTCCGCCCCTTGCACGACCGTGTGGTCGTCCGCCGCATCGAAGCCGAGGAGAAGACCTCGGGCGGCATCATCATCCCCGACACCGCGAAGGAAAAGCCGCAGGAAGGCGAGGTTGTCGCCGTCGGCCCCGGCGTGCGCGACGATAGGGGCAATCTCGTCGCGCTGTCCGTCAAGGCGGGGGATCGCATCCTGTTCGGCAAATGGTCGGGGACCGAGGTCAAGATCGTCGGCGAGGACCTGCTCATCATGAAGGAGAGCGATATTCTCGGCGTGGTCGAGACCCAGGCCGAGCTCAGGCAGGCGGCGTAACCGCCGCCCTCAGACCATCAGGAAGGAAACCAAGGAAAGGAGTTGAGCCATCATGGCTGCCAAGGAAGTGAAGTTTGCGTCGGACGCGCGTGATCGCATGCTGCGCGGCGTGGATACGCTTGCAAACGCAGTGAAGGTCACGCTCGGGCCCAAGGGCCGCAACGTCGTGATCGAGAAGAGCTTCGGCGCGCCGCGCATCACCAAGGACGGCGTCACCGTCGCCAAGGAGATTCAGCTCGCCGACAGGTTCGAGAATATGGGCGCGCAGATGCTGCGCGAGGTCGCCAGCAAGCAGAACGACAAGGCAGGCGACGGCACCACCACCGCGACCGTCCTCGCCCAGGCGATCGTGCGCGAAGGCTCCAAGGCCGTCGCCGCCGGCATGAACCCGATGGACGTCAAGCGCGGCATCGATCTCGCAGTCGGTGCCGTGGTCAAGGACCTCGAGGCGCATGCGAAGAAGGTGAGCGCCAACAGCGAGATCGCCCAGGTTGCGACCATCTCGGCCAATGGCGATGCCGAGGTCGGCCGCATCCTCGCGGAGGCGATGGAGAAGGTCGGCAACGAGGGCGTCATAACCGTCGAGGAAGCCAAGAGCCTGGCAACGGAGCTCGAGACGGTCGAGGGCATGCAGTTCGACCGCGGCTATCTCTCGCCCTATTTCGTCACCAATGCCGAGAAGCTGAAGGTCGAGCTCGACGACCCCTATATCCTCATCCACGAAAAGAAGCTCTCGAACCTCCAGGCGCTCGTGCCGGTGCTCGAGCAGGTGGTCCAGTCGGGTCGGCCGTTGCTGATCATCGCCGAGGACGTCGAGGGCGAGGCGCTCGCCACCCTGGTGGTGAACAAGCTGCGCGGCGGCCTCAAGGTCGCCGCGGTCAAGGCGCCGGGCTTCGGCGACCGCCGCAAGGCGATGCTCGAGGATATCGCAGTCCTCACCGCAGGCAACCTCGTCAGCGAGGATCTCGGCATCAAGCTCGAGAATGTCACGATCGGCATGCTCGGCCGTGCCAAGAAGGTCGTCATCGACAAGGACAACACGACGATCGTCGACGGCGCTGGCGCCAGGGCGGACATCGACGGCCGCGTCGCGCAGATCCGCCAGCAGATCGAAGTCACGACCAGCGACTATGACCGCGAGAAGCTGCAGGAACGGCTCGCCAAGCTCGCCGGCGGCGTCGCGGTGATCCGCGTAGGCGGCGCGACCGAAGTCGAGGTCAAGGAGAAGAAAGACCGTGTCGACGATGCGCTCCACGCGACGCGCGCCGCGGTCGAGGAAGGCATCCTGCCTGGCGGCGGCGTCGCGCTGCTGCGTGCGCTGAAGGCACTCGACGGCCTCAAGGCGGCGAACGACGACCAGCAGTCGGGCATCGATATCGTCCGCCGGGCGCTGCGCGCGCCGGCACGGCAGATCGCCGACAATGCCGGTGAGGACGGTGCCTGGATCGTCGGCAAGCTGCTCGAGGGTGACGACTACAACCAGGGCTTCAATGCTGCGACCGGCACCTATGAGGACTTGGTCAAGTCGGGCGTGATCGATCCTGCCAAGGTCGTGCGTACCGCCCTCCAGGACGCGGCCTCCGTCGCTTCCCTGCTGATCACCACCGAGGCGCTCGTCGCCGAGTTGCCGAAGGAAGAAAAGCCCTCCGCAGTGCCAGCGATGGACTATTGAGGGACAGGGCCCGGCCTTTCGGCCGGGCCCTTTTCGGCTTCGCTCAGGATTGGATCACCAGCTCCCAGCTATTTCCCAGCACCTGAGCGACCGTCGCGATGTACGGCCGAGGCCAGCATACTGCCAGTACCGAGCGCCAGTTCGATACTCGGCGCGGCCTGGCAGCTCCCCGCCTGGACGGACCGGAAGCGAACGATCGGCCCGGACACGCGCTAGCCGAAGGCGCATCACCTGCTCGCTCGCGCTCCCGAACGGGAGATGCGGCCCTTTCGATGGGCCATGCCCTGGCCTCGTGACATCGGGATGCCGGGCTCTCACTCAAATTGAAACCTCGGCAGGTCGGCCGAGTGTCCCCGAATAGCCGGAAACCGAGCGTGCAGCCTGAACGCGGAGACCGGGACCTGAAAGCGGAGGCCGAGAACTGTCCGCCCCGATCAGTGCACCGGCGCGGGCGCTTGCGCCTCGGGAGCATCCAGCAGGAGATAATCCGGAGTGAAGTCGCCGACCTGGCAGAGCCCGTCCCAGTCCAGGATTTGCAGTTCCCGTTGCTGGTAACCGAGCAATCCTTCGCGTCGCAGACCCTGGATCGTCCGGTTCACATGAATCGACGTCAGTCCGGTCGCATCTCCGAGCTGCTCCTGCGTCATCAGCCAGGAGGCGCAGGCATTGGACGGGTGCGACATGCCCTCCTGACGCAGCTTCACTTCGCACAGGAGATGCGCGATCCGCGACCGCGCATCGCGCCGCCCGATATTCAACAGCCACTCGGCGAGGATGGACGCATTGGCGCCGGCATCGGCCCAGAGCGCCAGCGCGATGGAGGGATGCGCATCCGCCAGCTCCAGCAATGCCGAGCGCGCGATTATAGCTGTGCGCACTCCGGTTAGACTCTGGCCATTGGTGACAGAATAGTCGGTGGCGCCATTTTGCGCATCGAGCAGGTCGCCAGGGACATGGATCGCCACGATCTGGCGTGCACCATCGCCCGTGATCTTGTGGCGCATGGCAAAGCCGGAGATGAGAACGCAGCAATGGCCGGCGCGATCTCCCTCGCGCGCGAAATATCGATCCCGATCCACCTCGCTGATGCGATGGGGCAAGGAGGAGAGCGCATCGCGGTCGACCTCGGTGAGCGCTGCACGCCTGCCGAGCTTCTCCACCATCGGACTTAAAGGGGTCGCGATGGACATCGGATATTTCCCTGTCTGGGCGAGGATAACCTCGACGCCGGAGCCCGGGGCACGAGAATGGCGATCAATGGGAACGCCTGAAAACCTGCAATCGATCACTCAGATTAGCTCGGCTGTGCTCAATCCAGGATAGAATCATCCCGAGCGCGTGTGCGCCCCGCCAGTGGACTTTCGAGGACAATCCCAGTCAAGCTGGCAATGAACCCGGTTCTGCACTGCAGCGCGTTCTGGGCTAATCGCAGCGACTTAACCTATGTCACGACTCGATAGAGGAGCGGCTGCTATATCGGGACCGGGCTCCGGGGGCATATGGAGCACGAAATGGCCAAGGAGAATGACATCGAATATCTCAGCCGCCGGGTCGAGGAGGAGCGTGACAGGGCGGAGCACGCTCGCGACCCCTCCAGCTACCGCGCGCATACCGAGTTCGCTCGAGCGTATGAGCGTAAGCTACAGGCGCTGATTGCCTCTCAGGTCGAGCCGCAGTTCCGGAATGGCCATGCGGTTATCTAAGCGCGCAGAACGGATGGATCAGCAAGCCGGAGAGGTGAAAATTGCGCAGACGTTGCGATGGATAAGGCTGCGCAACGAGCGACGTCGCGCAACGATCTCAAGACGCTCCTGGGTGATGCGCCTGCTGGCGCGCTGATGCGCTCCATGCGGGTAATCGGTGCCGGCGCGACCTTCCGGCCAAATTGCGGCATACCCTCCAGGCGCGCCTTCCAAGCGCTGGTGTCTGGGCCGAAGGTCTTGTGTCGGCAGCGATATGGCGCGTCGGTGACAAGCAGGATGTGCCAACCCGATCATCGCCACCGGACCAGCCCGAACTTCGCAACGCGGATCGTCGGCGTCCGGGTGGCCGCTGAACCGGGAGGAACACTCCGCGTTGTGAAAGTGATGTCCGAGAAGATTTCCGAGCTTCACAGGATGATGGAGGACGCGGCGGAAGCGCTGGACTTCGAGCTGGCGCGCAAACTGCGCGACCGGATCAATCTCCTGCGCGGCGGTGCGTCGGCCGCGGAGGTCGAGGATATCGACACCTCGGGCCTCACGCGGCAGCAACCCGGCGCCATGGGCCTTGGCACGAGCCAGCAGAGGATCAGGCCACCGGCCGGCTGGCGCCCTCCACCGAAGCCCGACCCGATGACGAAGGGTAGCAGTCGCAAGCGCAAGCGTCCCGGCTGAGCGGGTATGGGCGGCGAGGCCGGGTCTCAGTCCCCGCCGCCCTGACCACGCAGATAGGTCGCGACGGCATGTTCGTCGCTTCCGACCGCGCTCACCGCTTCCTCCAGCTGCGCGCGCGTAACATTGAACTTGTCCGCCCATTGCCCCGTCAGTTCCTCGGATCCGATCTCGACCCGGGGGCGGTCTTCCTCGGGGCATTCGCGCGGAGCGGCTGCGGCGGCGGCTGCATCGAGCCCTGCGGCCGCGTCTCCATCGCTGGGTAAGTGCCGTTCCTGTTCCGGCGTCGCACCGCTTCCCGCGCGGTCATTCGTCAGACCTGTCATCTTCTCAGCTCCTTCCGTAGTTTCGCCACCGCGGACGTCCCGCAGACGGTCTGGTCATGCACTGTCCGGTTCGGCCGGCTCGCCCTCAGGCCGGCGCTGGCGACAGGGGACCGGGCGCGCGCGCCTCGAGGTCGAAGCGGTCCCCCTCGCTCAGGACGTGCAGGCGCACATCGTGCATCGAAAGCGTCTTGTCCGGGCTCGCCTCCGAAATGTTCGAGCGAGTCACTTCCGCGCCATCGACGATGTAGACGGCCCCGGCGCCGAGCACATCGAATGCGCTGCCTTCCAGGAGGATCGCGGTGTCCTCGTCGATACCGATCCCGAGTACCCGCGGGTTCTGGGCCACCGCTCCCAGCAGGCGTCCGATACGCCCGCGTTCGGCAAAATGCTGGTCGATGATGACGTCGCGCACCAGGCCCAGCCCCGGCGCCATATGGAGATCGCCGATCCGGTGCGACTCCTGGCTAGCACCCTTGACCAGCATGGTCTCGCTCATGACCGACGCGCCCGCCGAGGTGCCCGCCACCAGGCCGCCGCGAAGGTGCAACTCCCGCACCATCTTCTCGACCGGCGTATCGCCGATCTGGCTGGATATGCGCAGCTGGTCGCCGCCGCTGAAGAAGATGCCTGCGGCGTCCGCGAGGATGTCGGCCGCTCCCGACTCCAGGGTTTCGCCCCGCTCATGGACATAGAGCTCCACGAGTTCGTGCACGCCGAGGTCGCCGAAAGCCTTTTGATAGGCTTCGAAATAGCCATCGGGTTGATGACTGGCGACGGTCGCGATGACGAGCTTGCCGCCTCGCAATCTACTGGCGACTTCGCGAAGGATGCGCTTGTCGCCTTCCTTGTCCTCATGGCCACCGATGATGAGGAGCGGTCCGGGCTCACCTGGCATCGAGCAGTTCCTCCAGTTCCTCGCGATGAACGGCGCCGTGCGCGCGCATCATGTTTTCAGCGTGAACGCCAACGGCGAAATGCTCGCTGTTGTGCGATATTCCGATCCGGCCCACCGCATCGATTGCGACCAGGCCCGCCTCTCCGCCGACGCGGCTAATCTGGCGCAGGGCAGTCGCCACCGCCTTGTTCGCCGGCAGCGTTCGCATCGCCTGGATGGCGTGCGCGGCGAGCATCGTGCGGATTATGCTCTCGCCGTCCCCGGACAAGGCGACGCCGCCGACATCGTCATCTGCGTAAAGGCCGCAGCCGGACAGGGGAGAATCGCCGATACGACCGGGATATTTTCCGGGAAGTCCGCCCGTGGAGGTCGCTGCGGCAACGTGGCCGGTAATGTCCAGCGCCACGCACCCGACGGTGTCGTGCGCTTTGGAATATTCCGAGGCGAGCGGTTCGTCGACCAGCATTTCCTCGTCGGCGCAGAGCAGCACGCCGTGCGCCTGCGCGTAGCGCTCCGCCCCTTCGCCCGCGAGCAGGACCGGCGTGTCGTCCAGCATCGCAGCGGCAGCCAGGATCGGATTGCGCACCCGGGAAACGCCCGTGACCGCGCCCAGCCGCAGCTTTTCTCCATCCATCAGGGCCGCGTCCATCTCGACATTGCCGGCGGCATTGCGCACCGAGCCGATGCCCGCGTTAAAGATCGGGTTGTCTTCGAGCACCCGGATAGCGCACTTCGCAGCCGCGAGCGCGGTGCCGCCCTGCCGCAACACAGTCGCGCCAGCGTCTGCGGCCTCGGCACAGCCCTGGCGATTTCGTTCCAGCAGCGACGCGTCGATCGCCTTTGCACCCCCATGGACGATGATTGCCCAGCGCCTCTTCTCAGCCATAGGCCAGCACCTCCGCCAGCTGCGAAGGTGCGACATCCTGGCAAGTGGTCATATGAGGCGAACAGCCTGGCGAGCAGCTCGGCACGAACGCGCGGACCTGATCCCACACCGCGGCCACCGAGGTCGGCAGGATCACCAGCAGGTCGCCCGGTGCGCCACGCTTGAGCGTATCGGCGACCGCCTCGAACTCGTCCACCACGCGGTGAATTCGCTCGACCGGCATGCCCGCGAGTACGGCGCCGCGCGACATGAGCCCATTGGTTTCACCCGGTGGGCGCCCCCGGCCGTCCGGCGCCTCCCGAAAGACGATCTCATCGAAAATGCCTGCCGCGATCCGGCCCATCTCGATGATATCCTCGTCCCGGCGATCGCCTGGAATGCTCACCATGCCAATCACGCGACGATGCGAAGTGCGCATCTGCGCGATCACCTGACCAAGTGCCACGAGTCCAGCGGGGTTATGGGCATAGTCGAGGACGATACGCATGCCATATGCATCGTGCAGATTGAGCCGCCCAGGGCTCTCTTCGAACGACGTGCCGAACTGTGAAAGCGCGCGGCGGATAGTTACGAGGTCGATGCCCTGGGCAGCGCACATCGCTATCGCGGCAAGCGCATTGGCTATGTTGAATTCCGCCATTCCTTCCAGCGTGGCGGGGATTTCGGCCGCCTTCATTACCTCGAGGCGCTCGCCAGCGCGGTAGATGACGATCGAACCGCCTTGTGCGCCGGGCTCGCGGACCACCGCCATCCCGCCCTCGGCAATATGTCGCCGCAGCCGGTCGGAGAGCAGCAGGCCGCCGCGAAGCGTGAACCAGACCGCAGTGCCTCCGGCGTGACGCGCAATGCGAAGGCACATCGGGTCATCGTCGTTGAGGATGGAGTGGCCGCGCCGCCCCACGCTTTCGGCAACCACGCCCTTGACGTCGGCGAGTTGCTCGAGCGTATCGATACCCTTCAGGCCGAGATGATCCTCCGTGACATTCAGCACGGCACCTACATCGCAGCGGTCGAAGCCGAGCCCTTCGCGCAGGATCCCGCCACGCGCGGTCTCGAGCACTGCGACATCCACCGCCGGGTTGGCGAGAACCATGCGGGCGCTTTTGGGTCCGCTGGCGTCCGCTTCCTTCATCAGATGCCCATCGAAATAGATGCCGCTCGTCGTGGTCATGCCGACCCGCAAGCCGTCCTCGCGAAGGATACGCGCGACCATCCGCGCGGTCGTGGATTTTCCGTTGGTCCCGGTAATCGCGAAGATCGGTATCCGGCTCGCCGCACGGCGGGGAAAGAGCGCCTCGATGACGGGCCCGGCGACGTCGCGCGCCTGTCCGCCCGACGGTTCGAGGTGCATGCGAAATCCGGGTGCCGCGTTGACCTCGACGATACCGCCCCCGGTTTCGCCTACGGGCCGGCGGATGTCCGGTGACAGAAAGTCTATCCCGCACACATCGAGGCCGACTACCGCGGCCGCCTGCTCGGCGATCGCAATGTTGGTTGGGTGGATCGCATCCGTCCGGTCGATCGCGATCCCGCCGGTCGACAGGTTCGCGGTATCCCGCAGGCGCACAACTTCGTGTCCGGAAGGTACGGTTTCCAGCGACTTGCCGGCCTTTCGCAGCACGGCTTCCATCGCTGCGTCCGGCACGATGCGCGTCAGGATGTTTTCATGACCAACGCCGCGCCGGGGGTCGGCGTTGAGTTCGTCGATCAGCTCGCCGATAGTGCGGCAGCCATCCCCGATGACCTGCGCCGGAACGCGCTCCGCCACCGCGGTTACCTTTCCGCCGACCACGAGGATCCGGTGATCGTTGCCCGGCAGCTGGCGCTCGACGATCACGCGGCGGCCATGGGCGGCAGCCAGCCGGTAGGCGGCGCGAAGCTGTTCTTCGGCGACCAGATCGGTGGTGACGCCGCGACCGTGATTTCCGTCGAGCGGCTTGATCACGACCTTTCCTTTCATCCGGGCCGCGGCGAGAACGGCCTCCTCCTCGCTCCGGACAACGACGCCCTCCGGCACCGGCAGGCCCGCCTCGGCAAGGAGGCGCTTCGCCAGATCCTTGTTGCCGGCGATGTCCACGGCAATTTGCGATGTGTTCCCCGTGATGCTGGCTCGGAGGCGCTTCTGCCTGCTTCCGGAACCCAGCCGGATCAGACTTTGGCTATCGAGGCGGGCGACCGGGATGCCGCGACGCTCCGCCGCCTCGACAAGCGCGCGCGTCGTCGGGCCAAGTGCGTTCCGCCGAACCAGCTCCGCCAGCTCGTCGACCGCTTCGGGGATGTTCTGGGAATTGGAACGCGCAGGGACACGCAGCACCGCGAGGCCCGCGACTTCGTTCAGCCCCTCCGGGAGAAGCGAGGCAACCAGGCGCAAAGCGTGGGCGCCGGCCGCGAGGCCAACCGCCTCGTCGCGATAGGCGAACAGGATGTTGTAGACGCCCGGCCGATTGCGAACCGAACGGGTCTTGCCACGGGTTACCGGGCTGCCCGCCAGCGTCTGCAGTTCGAGCGCGACATGTTCCGCCACATGGCCGAGCCAGGTGCCCTCGGCCATGCGACGCACCAACCCGCCGGGCTCGCGATAACTGCATCCGTGGTTGGCGAGCCCCGGCAGGAGCGCGAGAAGCCTTTCATTGAATCCAGGCAATCGGTCGGTCGGCCAGTTCTCAAGCTCGCCCAGATCCACCTGGATGCGAATCATCGGTCGCGCGCTGTAAAGATGGGGGCCGCGATACACGGCTCGCTCCAACACCCTCATCCCGCACGCGCCGGCAGTCTCTGGACGATGCCCAATCGCCCGATGCTCTAACGCAGTCATAGTTGGTTCCTCGGGAACGGCCAGGACCGGCGCTCCTGCAGGCTCAACCGCGTGATTTGGGAAGCGTTCCACGGCGCTGATCTTGTTTAAGCCATTGCGATGAAAAGCCTTTGCGGGATGTCGGGCAACGCTCAGGCGCGGCGCGGTTGGCTGGGCTAGCTACACCGGAGCCGCGCTCGATAGGCCTCGAAGCAGCGCGCGCCGCATCGCAGGCGGATCAGCGCCCCTTCGGCCATGGCGGTGGCGCGTCGGGGATCCTCGGTCACGCCGGGCCGGACCGCCTCGCGGTTCCAGTCCTCGCTGTGTTTGATGTCGAGAACCGCGTGCAACGTGAAGTATCGCGCTTCCTTGGGCGTGAGCCCGACGCGCTTGAGCCCCTGTGCGACGAGCGCCGAACGCCCCGGCGCGGTCAGCTCGATTACCCCGAGCGCACCCACCGAATGCCACGCGTAGCGCCGGTTGGTCGCCATGGCAGTCATCGCATTGGCGAGGCAGAGGCTTTCCCAGATCGTGCTTTCGATCACGGGCTCCACCTGCAAGGTCTCGACCAGCGCATCGAGCATCGGGCCGTGCATGCCCTTGGCGGTGCCATGGCCCATCTCGTCCCAGTAATTGCGTGCCAGTTCGAGCTTGGGCCGCACGGGCAATTTGACCTGGGTCATGGCCACGAGATCGTCGAAACCTGCTTCGCCAGCGGCTTCCTGTTCGAAGAACCAGCGGAGCTGATCACGGTCGGCCTTCTCGGCGAGCCAGGGAAACAGCAGGTCGCCTTGTCCCGGCCCGCTCGCCTTCAGCCCTTCAAACCAGGCGAGAAAACCATCGACATCGGTCGGTGCCTCGGCCGCCTCCTCGGCCACCTCGGCGCGCAGTTCTTCGAGAAATGCGCCTTCCAGCCGCTGCATCTTCACATCGCGCTCGAAGGTCCTTTGCCAGTCGTCGTTCGGAAATCCAGGTTCAAGCCGCTCGCGATTCCAGTGCGCCAGTCCACGCTGAAAGCTGTCGGTCAGGAATTGCGAATCAAAAGTCGTTCGTCGATCTGCACGGGCAAGCACGTAACACTCTCCATGAACACCTGTTTCCCGGCAACGCTGGCATTTGGGCGTCGTTCCGCCACGAGGGTGCTGAGCTGGCCGGTCCGGATTGGAGGAGCGGGCAAGGCGACGGGTGACCGCGGTGCCATTGCTGTGACTGCGCTCCGGCGACGCTAATCTATATTGAGGCGCGCCCGGGCGCCGGCGGTCAAAGCTGCTCGCGATGCATGGAAAGACGATAATCGAACGCGCCCTCGATCTGGCCAGAACCGGAGACTACGCGCGGCTGGACGAGCTGGAGCGGCAGTTGAGGCACGAGGGGTACACCGACATACTGGCCCATCTCGACTCGCCAACCCTGCGGCGACAGTTGCGCGAACTGGGGAACGCCGCCCGGGGAGAGCCGCCGCCCGCGCGCCGGGGGCGACAGCGCGCGACGGCGCCGTCCAGCGGGTGATTTCCGATGTCGCGGGCTCAGAGCGGCTGTTGCCCCGGATAGAGATAGGCGGGATCGAATTCGGCAACCCGCCTGAGGCCATCCAGGTCGTGAATCTGGACACGCCGGTCACGAAAGGTGACGAGGCCGGCTTCACGCAGCTCGCGCAACGTGCGGTTCACATGCACCGAGGTCAGGCCCATGCATTCCGCGAGGTCGTACTGGCTGAGCCAGAGCGTGTAGCCGGTATCGTCCGCCAGACCCACGATCGAAAGACGGACCTGCAGTTCACAGAACAAGGCTGCCACGCGCGCCACAGCCTTTCGACGTCCGAGCGACACCATCCATTCGCGGTGGATTGCCGCATCCAGGTTCGTCGAAAACCAGTATATGTCGGCGAGCCGGGGAAATGCCCGGACGACGGCGCGAATTTTTTCATGCGAGGCCTCGACGATCTCGCATGCCGTCAGCGCCAGGATGCCATGATCCAGCCGCTTCAGCGTGTAGCTGTGGAGGTCGGCGAAATCGCCGGGTATCTGCAATTCGGAGATCTGACGCTCGCCTCCGCGCAGGTCCCGGTAGCGACAGAGCAAGCCGCTCAGCAGCATCGTGCTGCGGGTCAGGGCTTCACCGGGGCGGACGACAGTTGTCCCCGCAGCGATGCGGCGGCGTTCTCCCATCATTCCGCGAATGGCGGCCTCTTCCTCCGCGTCGATCCGGTGCCGGAAGCGTAACCGCGCAAGATGGTTTTCAATCATCGGGAGCCTCGTGCGAAGATTGCCATGCCTGGCACCAACACCGGCCCCTCGTCACAAGTTTCCCGGCCGTGCTACCTTTCGGCAGCCCCGGCGCGCTTCGGACTGATTCAAATCAAGAGGCGAAACCATCGTGGGAAAACTCCGTTTTCGCACAAGACGATGGTTTGTGCAGGGCCTTGGAATGGCGCGATATTTCTTTCACCTCTACAATGATGTGGACACGATCGACGAGGACGGCACTGACTGTCCGAACGATATGACGGCAATTGCGAGGGCGCAGGCCGAGGCGGTCGCCATGGCTGCCGCCTCGATCACCGCGCACCGCCACCTGGTGTTGAGTCATAATGTGCAGGTGCTCGACGAAGCAGGGCGAAAAGTGGCTACCGTTCGCTTTGGCGATGTGGTGACGATCCGGGACTGATTTGTTGGAGTGGACAAAGCCGGAAGGGCATTCGCGCGGAGATCGTGCCGCCGTCCCGGCCGAGGTGCGAAGCTTCCCGCGAACCAGTTCCTGCTGACATCGGCCGCGAAAGGCGGTGCGCGCACGTCACGCAGGCTGCCATCTGCGGCTCGCGGCGATCTCGCCTGCTTTAAGTGACAGCGCCGCATCTCCCATGTTCGGTAGCGCTTTCCTGGGCGTGACTTTATTGCGCCGCTCACCGAACCCTTTGCGTAAGCGATCGTTTTACAAGGATAATATTGCATGCGTACCGAGCGCGACGAGCAGATGGCTGCTTCTTGACCGGATTTGATCGCCAGGGCCTCGGCTAAGTTGAGCACTTCGCGGACCTGAATTCCGGATTGCATCCAAAACACTCCAGGTACGTTTGGAGAGGATTGTGACGGGGGCAGAATGACAGTCGATTATGGAAGCACGCTGGAGGATATCTTCCCGGGCGACAGCGTGATGGCGCAGACAATGCGCGCGCAAGATTGGGCGGCCACGCCGCTGGGGCCGCCCGAGGCCTGGCCCGAGGCGCTCACGATTCCCCTGCGCATGCTGCTGACCTCGCGCTTCGAGATGTGGCTCGGCTGGGGGCCGGACCTCCACTTCTTCTACAACGATGCTTATATTCCCACGCTCGGAATCAAGCATCCGGTCATGCTCGGACGGCCTTTTCGCGAGGTGTGGTCCGAAGTCTATGAAGACGTCGCCGATCAGGTCGAGCGCGTGCGTGCCGGCGAATCCACCTGGAACAAGGCGCTCCTCCTTCTCCTCGAGCGAAACGGGTATCCCGAGGAGACCTATCACAGTTTCTCGTACAGCCCCCTGCGCAATGCCGACGGGACGGTCGGGGGCATGCTCTGCATCGTCAGCGAGGAGACCAAGCGCATCATCGACGAGCGCCGGCTAGGGACGCTGCGCCAGCTCGGCATGGCGCTCGTGGGCGCCGCGGACGAGGCGTCGGTACACGGCGCGGTCCGCGCGGTGCTCGGTTCCAACCGACGCGATTTCCCCTTTGCACTCTTCCTCGCGCCGCAATGCAGCTTTGCCTGCACCGAGGACGCCGCTGCCTTGCTCGGGTTGAACTGGCAGCACGCCATTGGTGCCGCCGGCGACACGGCCCGCTCGATCGCGCTGGACGCGGACCGGGGCTGGCCGAGCGGAGACTGGGTAAGCCCGCCGCGCGAGGCACTCGCCATCGCCATTTCCGGCCCTTCGGGCGAGAAGGCGCTCGGGACGCTGATCCTCGGCCTCAATCCCAATCGGCCCGACGATTCCGAGATCGGCGACTTCGCCGGGCTGATCGCCGGGCAGATCAGCGGCGCGCTCGCCAATATCGGGGCGCTCGACGCCGAGCGCCGCCGGGCCGACCGCATCTGGACCCATGCCCGCGACCTGATGGTGGTGATCGGCGAGGATGGCCGTATCCGCTCGGCCAGCCCCGCCTGGACGCGCATCCTCGGCCACGCGGTAGAGGACGTCGTGGGCAACCCGTTCGAGCACTTCGTGCGGCCCGACGCCGCTTCCCCGGCGGGCGACGCGCTGCGCGACGCCGCGGCGCAAGGGGAACTCACCGACTACGAGACCCGCATGGAGCGGCATGACGGCGACGACCGCTGGATCGCCTGGCACACGTCGCGGGAAGACGGGCTTATCTATGCCTATGGCCGCGACATCAGCGAGCGCAAGCAGACCCAGATCGCCCTGCGGACCAGCGAGAACCAGTTCCGGCACCTCGTACAGGGGGTGGTCGACTATGCGATCTACATGATCGACACCGAGGGCCATGTTTCGAGCTGGAACGCGGGCGCCCGGCGGATCAAGGGCTATGAGCCCGAGGAGATCATCGGCGCGCATTTCTCCCGCTTTTATACGCCTGAGGACCGCGAGAGCGGCGAGCCGGACAAGGCGCTGGCGACCGCGCGGGCGGAAGGCAGGTTCGCGGCCGAGGGCTGGCGGGTCCGCAAGGACGGCGAGCGCTTCCGGGCGAGCGTGGTGATCGATGCGGTGCGCGACGATGCCGGCGAGCTCATCGGCTTCGCCAAGATCACCCGGGACATCACCGAGCGCGACCAGGCGCAGCGCGACCTCGAAGTGGCGCGCGAGGCACTGTTCCAGTCTCAGAAGATGGAGGCAATCGGCCAGCTGACCGGCGGCGTTGCGCACGACTTCAACAATTTGCTGATGGCGATCCAGAGCAGCCTGGCGCTGCTGCGCAAGCGCCTGCCGGGGGGCGATGCGGTGGCGGTCCGCCTGCTCGACAATGCGACCGAGGGCGCGCAGCGCGGCGCGACGCTTACCCAGCGCATGCTCGCCTTCGCGCGGCGCCAGGAATTGAAGGCGGACCGCGTGGAGGTACCGGGCCTGCTCTCGGGGATGAGCGATCTCGTCCAGCGCTCGATCGGGCCGGAATGGCCTATCTCGACGAGCCTGCCGCTTGGCTTGCCGGCGATCCGGGCGGATGCCAACCAGCTCGAGATGGCCCTGCTCAACCTCATCGTGAACGCGCGGGACGCGATGCCGTCGGGCGGGCAGATCCTGATTTCCGCCGGCGCCCGGGGCGTCCCCGGTCCCGGCACACCCCAGCTCGCCGCCGGACGCTATGTCTGTCTGAGCGTGACCGACAGCGGCGCCGGTATGGACGCGGAGACGCTGCGGCGGGCGACCGAGCCCTTCTTCACCACCAAGGGTGTCGGCAAGGGCACGGGCCTGGGCCTGCCGATGGTCCACGGCATGGCGCAACAGATCGGCGGCACGTTCGAACTTAAGAGCAGCCCCGGCAGCGGCACGACGGCGACCTTGTGGCTCCCCGTCGACACCGCTGAGCCCGAGCTGGCGATCGTGGTCCCGTCCGAGGAGCAGGTACCCGCACTTTCCCGGCTCAACGTGCTGGCGGTCGACGACGACACACTGGTGCTGATCAATACCGCGGCCCTGCTCGAGGATCTCGGACACAGCGTGGTCGAGGCCGATTCCGGCGCTGAGGCCCTCGCGCTGCTAGAGACCCAGGACGATATAGACCTGATCATCACCGACCAGGCGATGCCGGGCATGACCGGTGTGGACCTGCTCGCGGCGGTCAGGGCGCTTCGCCCGGACCTTCCGGCGATCGTCGCGAGCGGCTACGGCGAAGGCGTCGAGATCGGCGACCCGGGGGTCATCCGGTTGAGCAAGCCCTTCACCCAGGCCCATCTCGCGCGCGCCCTCAGCCAGGCCCTGGAGCGCCGCGGCTGAAGATAAATGCGATCTGGCCTCCGCACCGCAGCTCGTGGCTCGGCCAGGAGACCTGTCATTAAGGGAGGATGTTGATGCGTGACGGTGCGGGCTAGCTGGTCGCCCGATCAACGGAGGCTCGCATACCGTGCCCATCTCGCTGCTCTGGCTGCGCCAGGATCTTCGCCTCACCGACCAGCCCGCTCTTGCTGCTGCATTGGCAACCGGACCGGTGCTGCCGGTCTATGTTCTTGACGAGAATAGTGCGGGTGCCTGGTCAATGGGAGGCGCCCAGCGCTGGTGGCTCCACCACAGCCTGAAGGCCCTCGACCTGAGCCTGCGCAGGCGGGGTTCGGCGTTGATCCTGCGCCGTGGCGATACCGTACGCGAGCTGGTCGCTCTCACCCGGGAGGCCGGCGCCGACCGGGTCCATGCGATCCGCCATTATGAGCCATGGCACCAGGAGACACAGCGGACGCTTGCCGACAGGATCGATCTGCACCTGCACGACGGAAACCACTTGCTGCCGCCGGACAGGATTCGCAACGGCAGCGGCGCACGATACCGGGTCTTCACGCCCTGGTATCGCAAGCTCTCCGAGACACTGGAGCCATTGCCGCCAATTCCCGCACCCGATCGGATCGCGACACCCTCAAATGTTCCGGCATCGGAAGACCTCGAGACCTGGCAGCTTTTGCCGCGTGCGCCGGACTGGTCGACCGGCTTTTCCGATTGGTGTCCCGGGGAAAAAGGTGCCTGGCGACGCTGGCGCGACTTTGACGCGCTGCTCGAGCGCTATGCGCACGACCGCGACTATCCCGCGATTGCAGGCACCTCGCGCCTGTCGCCGCATCTTCATTTCGGCGAGATCTCGCCGCGGGCTCTGTGGTCCGCGCTGGCGGAACGCGCGGGATCCGGCGCGGCTACCTTCCGGAAGGAACTGGCGTGGCGTGACCACGGCGCCAACCTTCTCGACCAGATGGCACACTATCCGGATCGAAACGGCCGGGAAGTGTTCGAGCGGCTGTCGTGGCGCAGCGGCACGACAGCGGACAGCGACTTTCTCGCCTGGACGCGCGGCAGGACGGGCTATCCGATCGTTGACGCCGGCATGCGAGAGCTGTGGCAAAGCGGATGGATGCACAACCGGGTGCGGATGGTCGTGGCGTCCTTCCTGGTAAAGCATCTGCTGATCGACTGGCGCCGCGGAGAACGCTGCTTCTGGGATACGCTGCTGGATGCGGATCTGGGCTCGAATGCCATGAACTGGCAATATGTCGCGGGGACAGGCATCGACGCGCCGGTCTTCTCGCGGATCATGGCGCCGCATCTGCAAAGCGAAAAGTTCGACATGGCGAACTATGTCCGTCATTGGGTTCCCGAGCTGGCTGCCCTATCGGACGCGGATATTCATGCGTTGCATTTCGACGGCGCCGCGGTGCCCGGCTATCCGGCGAGGCTGATCGGCCATCAGGAGGCACGTGGGCGTGCCCTTGGTGCCTGGCAGGCGCTGGGTGGCTAACCAGAACCGGCAATGAGGCCGGCGAGCAACATCCCCGAACGCCAGGCGGCCTCGGCGCCCGGGCCGATCAGCCAGTCGCCGCACGCGCCGAGGCCGATCCGGGGATTCCAGAGCGCCCCTTCTCCTGCGGATCCGGAAATGCCGAAACGCCAGCGATGAACGTCGGCCGCGGCTATGTCGAGAGCGGCACGCCCGACCAGGCGCTGGAACGCGTCCCGTAGCGCTGCCTGCACCAGGGGCGGCGCATCATCGAGATGCCGCCGGCTCCAGACGGGGCAGGCGTGCACGGTCCAGGCCTCGGGGCCGGTCCGGCCCGGCTTGGTGGCTCCGCACGCGGCGAAGCGCACAATCTCTCCTGTCGCGAATGTCGATGGCCCGCCGATCCCGCGTGCGAGTGCAAACATCGCCGACCAGCAAGGGGCGGAGGGAGCGCTGACTGCCACCGCTGCCATGCGCAGGTCCTGTAGCGCCAGAAGCGGCGCTGCCTGTTCCGCAGGCAATGCAATGACAATTGTGTCGAATGGCCCGAGTCTTCCCTGGTCCCGAACCAGGTGCCAGCCACCAACGTCGCGTGTAAGGCCGCGGACAAAGCAGTCGCTAGTCACCGGGAGCTCCCGCGCAATCGCCTTGGGCAGGGAATTCATTGCGGGGGTGCCCGTCCAGGCTGCCTGCCCGCCCTCGGGCCAGTGCGCCGCCGCGCCTCTCGTCCCCCAGCTCTCCAGCCAGCTGCGAAAATCAGGGCCTCTGCCGTCGAGGGCGGGCGCGCCATGGTCAAAGCTCGCCATTCCTGCGCGCGTCTCCAGACGGCGGGTTGCAAGCCTTCCCCCGGGGCCGCGTCCCTTGTCGAACAGGAAAACGCGTAGCCCCAAAGCCTGAAGCCGGGCGCCACAAGTCAATCCAGCGAGCCCGGCTCCAATGATCGCCACCCGCATCGATCGTCTCCGTCTCGCCGCGCTTCCGGGCAGCCGTGCCACCGGCGCACCAGCACTCCAACCTGACCAAAAGGGCAATGCTTGGATTGCTCGCTCCGAGGCGCTACGCTTCGCTCATGGTGATCCTGGACATGATCGAGACCAGCGCGACCGCCGCTGTGATCAGCAACCCGCGATTGCCCGACAACCCGATCATCGCGTGCAATGCTTCGTTTCTGGCCCTGACCGGCTATTCGAAAACGGAGGTTCTTGGCCGGAACTGCCGCTTTCTCAGCGGCCCGGGCACCGAACCGGCACTCAGCGAAACCCTGCGCGCCGGCATCCGCGCGCGTCAGCCCGTCATGGTGGAAATCCTGAATTACCGGAAAGACGGCTCCAGCTTTCGCAACGCGGTCATGGTGGCGCCGATCTTCGACGCCGACGGCGAAGTGGAGTATTTCCTGGGTTCGCAGGTCGCTCTGGCCGATCCCGAAGGCGCGGACCGGCCGCAGCGGAGTCTGGCGCGCGAGCGCGTCGCCAGGCTCAGCCCAAGGCAGCGCGAAATCCTCATGCTGCTGTCGACCGGCAAACTGAACAAGCAGATCGCGCACCTGCTCCAGGTCAGCGAGCGCACCGTCAAGATGCACCGGGCTGCGTTGCTGGACGCGCTTGGCGTCACCTCCAGCGCGGACGCAATTCGCATAGCCGTGGAAGCCGGCTACTGAGCAGCTGCCCCTAAGTACATCTGGTGGTGCGGTTCAGCCGCCCTAGCTTCGATCCCGTTCAACACCCCGCGACGCCCTGGCTGGCAGCGTGGGGCCAATGCCGGGAACCTGCATGCCGCACGACAGCGCCGCGCCACGCCCAGAAACCGAAGGCGGCAAGATCCTGTTGCTGGCCAATCCGCGCGGCTTCTGTGCCGGCGTCGAGCGGGCGATCGCAGCGGTCGAGGACGCACTCACCCTTCATGGCGCACCGGTCTATGTGCGCCGCCACATCGTCCACAACCAGCATGTCGTCGACCGGCTGATGGCGCGCGGCGCCATATTCGTGTCCGAGCTGGCCGAAATTCCGGCAGGCGCCGTCACGATCCTGTCGGCGCATGGCGTCCCGCAGGCCGTTCTGCGCGAGGCGCGTGAACGCGGCCTCCGGACGCTCGATACGACCTGCCCACTGGTCGCGAAGGTGCATGCGCATGTGCTCGACGAATATCATGCCGGCCGCCATGTGCTGCTTATCGGTCATCAGGGGCATCCGGAGATCATCGGCACGCTGGGACAGGTACCGCCAGGCGCCATCTCGGTGGTCGGATCCCCGGCAGACGTGAGCGGACTGGGGCTCGCCGACAATATCGCGGTCGGCTATGCGATCCAGACGACCTTCGCGGCGCATGAGGCGGCGACCATCATCGCCGCCATCAAGGCTCGCTTCCGCGACGTTTCGGTCCCGCGCGCAAGCGACATCTGTTACGCGACCTCCAATCGCCAGGAAGCGATCCAAGCCCTGGCGGCGAAGGCGGGTCACGTGATCGTGGTCGGCGATCCTCTGTCCTCCAATGCGCGACGTCTCGTCGAAGTGTCTTTGGCAGCCGGGTGCCCGGATGCCCAGCTCGTGCCCGATGCCCAGTCGCTCGACAGCGGCCGCCTGGCCGGCGTCGACATCGTGGCACTCACCGCAGCTGCTTCAGCGCCCGGCGAGGCAATCGGGGCCGTTGTCGATCGCCTTGAGACGCTCGGTTATGTGGCGCAGGAGACTGGCGGAAAGATCGAGGCGGCCTCATTCAGGCCGGTGCCGATGACGCCGATGGATGAAATCTCGCTGGATGCGCGCAGCGAGGCCGTCCGGCGTGACGTCGAGCGTTGTCTCGAACGCGTCCTCGTGCCGGTTTCACCAGGCGCTCAGCCGCGGCTCTGCGATGCAATGCGCTACGCGGTCCTGGGCGGCGGCAAGCGGCTTCGCGGCTTGCTGACGGTGCTCGTCGCCGAGATGCTCGGCGCGGAGTACCGGCATGCGATCTGGATCGCCGCGGCGATAGAATGCCTCCATGCGCAGTCGCTGGTGCATGACGATCTGCCCTGCATGGACAATGACGATTTCCGGCGCGGGAAGCCCAGCCTGCACCGTGCCTACGACGAAGCCACTGCCGTGCTTGCGGGAGACGCGCTGCTTGCGCTCGCGTTCGAGATGCTGGCCGACGAGCGTGCGCATTCCGATCCGGCGATACGCGCGGGTCTTGTCAGCGCACTTGCAAGGACCATCGGCAAGGATGGGCTGGCTCTGGGGCAGATGATGGACCTCTACCCCGACATCGACGCCCCGGCGGCTGAGATCGAGCGATGCGAGCAGCTCAAGACCGGCAATCTGCTGGGTTTCTGTGTCGAAGGAGCCACGCTCATCGCGGGCTGCGACGGCGCGGATCGCGACCGGCTTTTGCGCTTCTCGCAGAAGCTCGGCCTCGCCTTCCAGATCCGGGACGATATCCTCGACCGGGTCGGCTCCGCAGCTGAAATGGGCAAGCGCGTCGGCAAGGACCGGGCTGCCGGCAGACGCACGGCGATCGAGATTCTGGGGCTGGATGGCGCACGGCACCGTTCGGCATCGCTCGCCCAGGCGTGTCTGGAGGATCTCGAGCAGTTCGGCGCCCGCGCCGACCGGCTTCGCGAGATCACCGGCTTCGCGATTTCGCGCACCCATTGAGCTTCGGGCGATATGCCCGGCAACGCGTCCTCCAGAGCTGGAATTTTCTCCCATGACCACTGCCCTGATCATCGGTGCCGGCTTTGGCGGGCTTGCGCTCGCCCTGCGCCTGCAAAGCGCGGGCATCGCCACCACCATCGTCGAAGCCCGCGATCGACCGGGCGGGCGGGCCTATATGTGGCAACGCGATGGCTTCACTTTCGACGCCGGGCCGACCGTGATCACGGATCCGGACTGCCTGCGCGAGCTCTGGGCGCTGTCAGGCAGTCGCATCGAGCAGGATGTCGATCTCTTGCCCGTATCGCCCTTTTACCGGCTGCTGTGGAATGACGGTTCCCGGTTCGACTATTCCAACGACGAGGCTGCGCTCAGGGCCGAGATTGCCCGTTTCGCGCCGGACGATATCGCCGGCTATGCGCGCTTCCTGGCCTATTCCGAAGCAGTGTACCGGACCGGCTATGTCGAGCTTGGTGCAAAACCTTTCCTGCGGCCGGCAGATATGGCCCGCGCCGCCCCGGCCCTGGTACGGCGCCGCGCCTGGCGCTCGGTCTATGCGGCTGTCAGCGAACACATTGCCAACGAGAAGCTGCGACAGGCTTTTTCCTTCCACACTCTGCTGGTCGGTGGAAACCCGATGCGCACGAGCAGCATATATGCCCTCATCCACGCTCTCGAAAAGCGCGGAGGCGTCTGGTTCGCCAGGGGCGGGACCAATGCGCTTGTCAGCGGCATGGCGCGGCAGTTCGAGCGCCTTGGCGGAACGCTGATCCTCTCCGACCCGGTCGAGCAGATAAGCCATGAGGAGAGAACCGTCACTGGCGTGCGGACACGCAGCGGCCGTGTCCTCAAGGCGGAAACTGTCGTCTCCAACGGAGACCTGGTGCACAGCTACGGACTGATTGCGGGCAGCCGCCACGCCGCAGCGAAGGCCCGCGCTCTGAAGCGCAAGCGCTTCTCGCCAAGCCTGTTCGTGCTGCATCTCGGCCTGCGTGGCAGTCTGCCACAGGTCGCACATCATACGATCCTGTTCTCCGATCGCTACAAACCTCTCCTGGAGGATATCTACGATCGAGGTCGCCTGCCGGGCGACCCGTCCCTCTATCTGCATCATCCAAGCGCCACAGACCCTTCGCTGGCTCCTCCGGGGTGCTCGACGCTGTATGCGCTCGCGCCGGTTCCACACCTCGGCGCGGCCGATCCTGACTGGCAGACCTTCGGCATGAACTACCGGGAAACCGTGCTGGACCGGATCGAGCAAACGCTCATCCCGGATGTACGCAGCAGAATTGCCACTGTTTTCCATTACAGCCCCGCCGACTTCGCGGCCGATCTCGGCGCGCATCTGGGCAACGCCTTCAGCCTCGAGCCGCTACTGACGCAGAGCGCGTATTTTCGCGCCCATAATCGCGACGACCATTTTCCAAACCTCTATTTCGTCGGCGCTGGCACGCATCCGGGTGCCGGGATCCCAGGCGTCGTTGCAAGCGCCAAGGCGACGGCGTCCCTGATCCTCGACAGGCATCGCCCCGGCTCGCGCTAAGCGCGCAGATGAAGACGACCTTGCGACGGCACCCTAAACTCAGTGTTGGTGAGAAACCGGCTTCGGTAGCGGACATCCAAACGGCGCATCATCCGAATCCGCCGGCGCCCTGGTCCGGGCCGATCGCGGCACTGGCCCCGCGTCGGCCCGGTCCATACGAAACTGCCCCGTCCTGCCGGAGTTCCGGTCCTCGACGCCGATTTCAGAAAACATTGTTGCTCTGCATCGGGCTCGATCAGCTTCTGACATGAAGCGATCAGGCCGAGGGTGCGACGGTGACCTCAGGCAATGGCGAGCAGCGCGAGGTCAGCGTCCTCGAGCGAATGAAAGCGGACAAGGCCCCCGGCGGGGCCCTCCGGGTGAATGGAAACGGGGGAGGCCAGCCGATTGCTCTCGATCCCTTCTCGCAGTTTATCCCACTCCGCCGGCGTCAGCGAGAAAAGAGTCGATCCGTCACCGCCAATCTGTTTCATTGCTGCTCCCTGTCCTGTGTCCTTCGAGCCACGTGCCGTAAATCTCCACGACATCGAACGGTTCGAACGGCCAGCGCGCCCCGCGCCGTCGTCCTCGCCCGATATCGCTCCATTATCCTGCCGGGCCATTGGCGCAGGTCAAGTCGAAGCCGCCCGCCCGGTCCTGAAATTTGGCCCTCCAGCGGGTCCTGCTCGATGTGGAGCCATGCAACGGGTTCGCTCCGGCTGCCGCAGGCGCGCCGGCCCGGTGAATGCGCCAGACGCACGTCCGGACAGTCTCTCAAAGGCCAAGCCCGGCCAGCGCTTCGCGCAACTCACTCGCGCGGAACGGCTTGGTCAGCCGCGACAGGTCCGGGGCGATTTCCTCGACATCGGCATAACCCGACACGATGAGGCAAGGCAGCCCGGGCCGAATCGCGTGGACAGCCTTGGCGAGCTGGGTCCCGTCCATGCCTGGCATGAGATGATCGGTCACGAGCACCGTAAATTCCTGGCCGCCCTCCAGGCGTCTGAGAGCGACCTCGGCGGATTCCGCCTCCACCACGTCGAAGCCGCATTCTTCCAGCATATGCGCGGTGCTCGCACGTACCGCCTCCTCGTCGTCGACGAGCAGGGCTCGGCCCCGGTGTCCTCGTTCCGTGACCACCTTCGCGGTGCCTGCCGGCAGTGGTATCGAGCCCTCTGCCGCGGCGGGCAGCCAGATCTCGACATTGGTACCAACCCCTGGTGTGCTGAAGATGCGAATGCCACCGCCCAGTTGCTGCGCCAGGCCGTGGACCATCGAGAGCCCGAGACCGGTGCCCTTGCCGATACCCTTGGTGGAGAAGAAAGGTTCGATGGCGCGCGCCAGCGTCTCGGGATTCATGCCGCTCCCGGTATCTGCCACCGAGATCATCACATATGGCCCGGGTCGCAGCTCGCCCGACTCCCTGCCTGCCACTTCGCGCGAGGCGGCGCTGATGCGGAGCGTGCCGCCATCGGGCATGGCATCTCGCGCGTTCACACTCAGGTTCAACAGTGCCATCTCGACCTGATTATAGTCGGCCATGGCCGGAGGAAGGTCACTGGGCGCCTCGACCAGCACCTGAACCTGCGGGCCCGTCGTGCTCGCGACCAGGTCGCCCATGCCGGCGACAAGGGCTGCCACATCAATCGCCGTCGGCTGGAGTGGCTGTTGCCGCGCAAAGGCCAGCAGGCGCTGCACCAGGGTACGGGCGCGCTCCGCCGACTGGAGTGCGCCTGCCACGAGCCGCTGCTCGCGCTCATTGCCGAGCTGCTTGCGGCTGAGCAAGTCGAGCGAACCGATAATCGGGGTCAGGAGATTGTTGAAGTCGTGCGCGACGCCGCCTGTCAACTGGCCGAGCGCCTCGACCTTCTGGGACTGGCGCAGCTGCTCCTCCGCCTGGGCAAGGCGGTGCTGCTCGGCGATGCGCTCGGTGACATCGTGTACGATCTGATAGGCGCCGATTTGCCGGCCCGAGCCGTCGCGGAGCGCGTTGAAATTGATCTCGAAGAAGCGCCGCTCGCGGTCCGGGTCACCGAACTCCTCGACAATCGTGAATTCCTCACCGGCAAGCGCCCGCCCCCAGGTCCGCCGCACCTGCTCGCGGTGTTCGGGTAGATCGGCCAGCACATCGAGCATCGAGGCGCCGATACGAGGTGTCACACCATAAGCCGCCTCGAAGGCCCTGGCTGCGGCGCGGTTCACCGCCAGCCAGCGATAATCGAGGTCGGCGACAAAGATGATCGCGGTCGTGTTCTCTACCACGTCGGCAAGGAGCTTGCGCTCGGCCAGTCCCTCGGCCACGCGCTGTTCCAGTGTCTCGTTCAGCTCGCGCAGCGCGCGCTCGGTCCGCTTGCGCGCGGTTATATCGATGGCAGTGCCGATTATGCGGACGCACTTACCTTCCTCGAATACCCCGCGCCCCTTGGCAGCGACCCAGCGGACGAGGCCGTCCTCCTTGCCGATCGTGCGATACTCGACGTCATATACCGCGCGGCGCTCGGGATCGGCGGCGGCGGCATAGGCCGCAACAACAGCTTCAAAGTCGTCGGGATGCAGACCCGCATAGAAGTCCTTCATCGAGATCGGGACGTCGGGCGAGATGCCGAACATGGCCTTGAGCCGCGGCGGCCAGAACAGGGTTTCCGCGACAATATCGACGTCCCACTGCCCGATCTCTGCGGCGTCCAGCGCAAGACGAAGCTGCTCCTCGCTCGCTCGAAGACCGGCTTCCGCTGCGACCCGCTCGACATGGGCCCAGGATCGGCTCGTCACTTCGCGCATGACGGTCAGCTCATAGTCGCTCCAGCGGCGCGGCACCTTGTCGTGAATGGCCATCAGGGCAGTCAGGCGGCCGTTCTTGACCAGCGGCATGCAGACCGTCGCGGCGACCCCGATATCCTGGAAGGTCCTGGCCTCCTCGGGCGCGATCTCGATCATATTGTCGTTGATGATCAGCGGTCTGCCGGCGCTCAGCTCCGATACGGCAAGCCGACCGAAATCGGCGAGGCTGTAATGGCCCAGGATCGAGGGTGAGCCCTCAGCGTGCCAGTTTCCACGGATGGTGAAGCCATCAGCATCCGGGTCCATGTCGGCATAGGCGCAGTTGGTTACCGCCAGATGCGCCGCGACCATGCGCACGGTAACCGAGAGAACCTGCTGGGCGTCGTGCAACGGCGTCACTGCCTGGCTGAGCTCGTCGAGGAAACGATACAGTTCTTCGCTGCGCGCAAGCCGATGCTCGGCGAGGATTCGCTGCGTAATATCGAAGACCAGCGCGAGCATTCCAACCGGTTGTCCGGCCCCATCACGAACGGGAAGATATTCGAGGTCCATCCAGACCTTCTCGGGATGACCATATCGCCACAGTTCGAGTTCCTGGGCATGAAAGCTGAGGGATTCGCCGCGCATCCCAGCTTCCAGCACGCGCGCATTGAACGCGCTCGCCTCCGGCCAGGCTTCGAGCAACCTGGCGCCAAGCGCTCCCGGATGCCGAGGCCCGCAGACCTCCGCATAGCCGTCATTGTAGAGAAGAATGCCATCCGAGCCCCAGAGCAGCGCCATGGGTACCGGGGACGCCATAACGATCTGGACATGCGCCAGCAGCTCTGTCGGCCACGCCTCGATGGCACCGAGCGACGTGTCGCTCCAGTTCATCGAGCGAATGAGGTCGCCGGTGCTGCCGCCGCCAACAAGGCCGGAAGGTGTCACGATCTCGTCATCCCCCTCTGGCCGCGACGACCGTCACCAGCCAATATCTGCTTGATATTACAGCATCTCAGTCATCGGGCCAGCCGTCGCGGCTAGCCCGTCGGCGCGGCGGATCCAGGCCCGCAAGCGGCGGCACGCTTGCCCCGGCCGCTGCAGGGCGAGCATCATTACAACGCCAGTCCGTTATCCCGTACGCAGCGGAGCTGTCAGCCTTCCTTGTGCCCGAAGCCCTGTTCGACAGAACGCTCGCCGGACGAATGGCGATCGAGTGCGATGCGGATACGGTCCGCGAGCTCCTGGCGGCGATAGGGCTTTCCGATCACGTCGAGGCGGCTGCCGCGCGGAATGTCGGCGACCAGGTCCTCGTTATAACCCGTGGTCATGAGGATCGGCGTCTCTGGCCGCAGCGCCTGGAATTGCTCGACCAGTTCCAGGCCGCTCATCCCGCCCGGCATCACGATATCGGTGAACAGGAGATCGACTTGCCGGTTCCCGAGCAGGGCCAGCGCCTCCTCGCCGCTCGATACGACCAGCACAGTATAGCCGAGCGCCTCGAGCTGTTCCTGGGCGAGCGCGCGTACGTCGTCGCTGTCCTCGACCAGCAGGATCGTCTCGCTGCCGCCGGTACTGGCCCTGTCGACACGCGGCGCGGGCGCCGCGACGCTCTCCGTGCCCGCCACCGGGAACAGCATGCGGATAGTGGTGCCGCGGCCGGGCTCAGAATCGATCTCGAGCCGACCGCGCGATTGCTGGACGAAGCCGTGCACCATGGCGAGGCCGAGACCGGTACCGCGCTCGCTGCCCTTGGTAGTGAAGAAAGGCTCGGTCGCGCGCTGGCGGACTTCCTCGCTCATGCCGGCCCCCTCATCGGTGATCGCGAGCACGACATAGTCGCCCTCGGGAAGCTGGTGCGCGGCGGCATTGCCGTTGAGCTTCCACAGCTCGGTCGCGATCGTCACCTTGCCGCCCTGGGGCATGGCGTCCCGTGCGTTGATGAGCACGTTGAGCACTGCCATTTCCAAATGAGTCGGATCGATGTCGATTTCGGGCAGGCGGCGCTCCAGCGTGGTGATCAGGCGGACCTGTGCTCCGACGGTATTGTCGATCAGGTCGCCAAAGGCGTGGATCAGGCCATTGAGATCGGTGCGCTTGGGCTCGAGGCGAGTCTTGCGGGCGAAAGCGAGCAACTGCCGGGTCAGGCGGGAGCCGCGATCGGCAGCGCGCGTGGCATTGTCGATCAGCCGGTGCTGCCGCTCGGTCAGGGTGTCGCCGTGCAGCATATCCAGATTGCCGGCGACGATCTGGAGCAGGTTGTTGAAGTCATGGGCGAGGCCGGCGGTCAGCTGGCCGATCGCCTCCATCTTCTGCGCCTGGCGGAAGGCCTGTTCGGAAGAGCGCCGGCGCGTGACGTCGAGCTGGCTCGCGAAGAAATATATGAGCTGGCCATCGGCGTCGTAGACGGGCGCCACGAACACCGCATTCCAGAAGGCCGAGCCGTCACGGCGATAGTTGAGAATCTCGATCGAGATCGCTTCCTCGGCGGCCACCGCGTCGCGAAGCTCGCGCACCGTCTCCCGGTCGGTGTCGGCGCCCTGGAGGAAGCGGCAATTGCGCCCGACCACCTCTGCCTCCGCATAGCCGGTCAGGTCGAGAAAGGCCTTGTTCGAAAAGACGATCGGGTTGTCGTCCTGCCGGGGATCGGTGAGGATCATCGGCATGCGCGTCATCTGAAGCGCCGCGAAGAAGACGGTGCCACGCTGGTCGAGCCCAGGCTCGGCCACGGTGGAACGCTTCCAGTGCCGCTCCCCCTTGTTGCCCGTCGGGCTGTACGACGTGGGGTCCTTGAGATCGCCCGCCGGCTCGCCGGTCGCTTGCTGGGCAGTATCGGTTTCGCCGTGGTCCTTGCTCGTCACCCTGATCCTCGAAGAAAAATACACGGTAAGAATGTTCCCGGAGCGTTTCGGTTTCCACGGCACCTGCAGGTTGGCCGGAATCCAAGGCCAACTGCGGGCAGGCGATCTGAAACGCCAGGCGCGCGCTAGCCCGACGGCCCACCGGCATGTGCGTGCCCGCCGGTCTCCACCACGCCGGTCAGCTCCAGCATCTCGGACGGCGCGAGTTCGCGGACGAGCTGATCGGTCGTGCATTGCCGGGGTGCCTTGTCCGGGCGCCAGCGCAGGAAGCGGCTCGCATGCCGGAAGCGCCCGGCAGTGACCTGGTCGTAGACGAATTCGGCGACGAGATCGTGGCCGAGCGCAATATAGGCGCCGGTTTTCGCCGGGTTCCAGCGGCTGGGGCCCCCCGGCGCCCTGCCGGTGAAGCCGGGCCCGCCTTCGTGCGAAGCGAGGGTCCTGGCCAGCGCCTCGCGCTCCTGCCCGCCAAAGGCCGAGCAGAATCCGACCAGGTCGAGACGCCCTGCCTCGTCGAACAGCCCGAGCAGCAGCGATGCGACGCCGCCCTTGGCGGTCTTGCGATAGCCGCCGACCACACAGTCCGCGGTACGCAGCTGCTTGACCTTGCGCATTGCTCGGGCGCCGGCCGCGTAGGGCTGGCCAAGCGGCTTGGCGACGACCCCGTCCAGCGCCCCGCCGCTCTTGGCGAGCCAGGCTCTGGCCTGATCCAACGCATATGATGCCGGCGAAAGAACCAGCGCCGGGGTCGCGAAGCGCGTCGCCAGCGCCTCCAGCGCCGCGCGGCGCTCCCTCAAGGGTTCGCCCGCGAGCAGCCGGTCCCCGATTTCCAGGCAGTCGAACAGGATCAGCCGGGCGGGCGTCTCGCGCGACAGTCTGGCGATACGCGACGCCGCCGGATGCAGCCGGGCCTGCAGCGCATCGAACGACAGGTGGGTACCGACGGGCACGACCAGCTCGCCATCGAGCAGGAGATGCGTCTCGTCGAGCCCGCGCACGGTTTCGAGCACTTCGGGGAAGTAGCGGCCAAGCGGCTTACCCGACTTGGACCAGATCTCGACCCTGTGGCCGTCGCGCGTCACGATCGCGCGGAAGCCGTCCCATTTGGGCTCGTACTGCCAGCCCGGCGGCTCGGGCAGCGCCTCGACCAGCAGCGCCTCCATCGGCACGATGGGCGCGACAGCCGGAGGCGCGTCGCCCGCATTCGTCTTCAGGGATTTGCGTACAGCCATCGGCACTCCTCGCCTCCCGGGGACCAACTGTCGGGCAGCCGATGCGTTTCGCGGGACGTCGAGCCAGGCTTCGCGCGTGTTCCGGACGCCAGCCCTTGCGAGTCTGTCTTGCTCCGCTTGAACGGAAGCACGGCCAGGCTGCACGTTCCGGCACGGCGCAGTGTTGCCAGTCTCGTCATCCCCCGGGGCGGATCACGATCCCCTTTCCGAGAGGCTCTACCTCGAGCCGGTCGAGTTGGGCCAGCAAGTCGCCGAACAGGTCGTCCTCGGCGATGGGGATCGCACCCTCGAAGGCGGCGCCGAGCCGGTCCAGGTCACGCCGGGTCAGCAAGCCGATGGCGACGATCGGGTCGAGGCGATGGTTGTTGCGGGACATGAGCTAAAAACGGATTGCGCCACGCAAATGTCCCGCAGCCCGTCGCATTCTCCTGCGGCCGCTTGGACGGCCCGGATACCGGGCGCGAGACAGGGAGTTTCGTTCACATTATGTTCGAATTCTCCGGCTCGGGGTTCCTCATGTCCATCACCCGCACGCCTTCCCCCGAGGACGCCGTCCTGCGCGTTAATGGGTTCCAGCCGGCGGCGAACTCCAATCGTCCTAATGCAGGTTAGACCGGTCAGAAATTCAGGAACATCGTCGGAAAGCGCCGGTTCACCGAACGCGGGTTTGTGCTCGCGCTGGTTGAGGTGATTGGATGACGACGGTTGCCGCGAAGGCCAACCTTGCAGAAGTGAGCGCATTCACGCTTGCGGTGCGAGAAGCGTTCTCGCGCGGCGTGAAGAAACTCACCGGCTTCGAGGTTGGCGAGCTGTCGGTCGACATCTGCACCGCTTCCGATTCCCTGTGGGTCGTAGTTCGGCGCGAGAACCGGGGCGGCCTTGCGCTGCGTGCCGCATATCTCATGGTCGACTTCGAGTGCGTCAGCCTCAAGCCCGAAGCCGGCGAGGCCGCCCGGATCAAAGTCGATAGCGTTCTGGGTACGCATCTCCTGGTCCTTCGCGGCGGCATGGATGCGCTGGAGCATATGCGGATGACGGTGCGGTTCACGCCGGCCGTGAAGCTGCTGTCGCCATACGTGCCGCGCGATCTCTATCCGCTCGACGCCGACGACGATCCCCTCGGAGCCACCGGTATCATCGAGGCGGGGCAGCGCGGATTGAACGCGGGCATCGTCTATTTCCGGATCGAGGAGCCGGCCTTTGGCAACGTCCTCTATTTCCAGAACCTGACCGCGCTGAATCCCTATTTTCTCGCGACGAAGACCAAGCCGGACGGAGTGGTCGGCGGCAACTGGCCCGAACTCGGTTATCTGCCACCCACGCCGCCGCAGAACGGCGTCCCGCCGGCCAACCCGCTTATGCCGGGCGAGGAAGTCACCCTGTCCGACGCCATCCTGGTCTTCCGCCACGAGGCGCCGCCCCACGAGCGGGAATCGGCGCGCCAGTTCCTCCAGATGCTGGGCACCGCGTACAGGTCGATCGAGCTGCCGCACACCGAATATCGCGACTGGATCAAGCGCGCGGAACGCACGCTCCGGGATCTCGATCAGGCACCCGAAGCCACGATCCGTCATTACGGCCACCGCTATGTTCACCCTTATACCGCTGCCGAATATCCTGACATCATGGTGCAAATGTCGATCGTCGCGGCGATCCATGATTGGGGGAAATGGCACGGCGAACCCCACCCCCTGGAGCAAGAGTTCAAGGCGGGCCTCGGCAAATTCTACGACACCAGGCTCGAGGCGCTGCGGCGCTACCTGCCCAATGTCGGCGCGGACAAGGATCCGGACGCGGTCGACAGCTGGTATCTCTACCATCCGATGCTCAATCTCGGGCGGCTGGCACTGGACGGGGATGCGGCGGCGCGCCGGCTGTTCCTCAAATCGATCGGATACGGGATCAAGGCCGCGCATCATTTCGGTTATGAATGGCCCGTCCAGTACAAGGTCACGGACTTTTCGGTGATCGTCGAGGTCGCGGGCGCGGACGGGCGCGGCCAGACCGATGTCGGGGGCGTCTATGCCTGGGTGATGCTCCAGGCATTCGAGCTGACGGACGACAAGCAATATCTCGACGAGGCCCGCGCCGCGATCGACGCGGCGATGGGGCTGCGTTTCGACGTCAATTACCAGGCCAACCTCACCGCTTGGGGTGCTGCGGCCTGCATGCGGCTGTGGCGGATCACGAACGAACCGGTCTATCTCGAGCAAAGCTACGTCTATCTCGGCAGCTTCTTCCACAATTGCGAAATCTGGGAGAGCGAGCTCGGACTTGCCAGGCACTACAAGAATTTCCTGGGCGTCACCTGCCTGCAGGACGCGCCCTATATGGCCATCTACGAATGCTTCGATTCGTACACGGCATTCGAACTATACCTGAGCGACAGCGGCCCGGATCTGGAGCCGGCCGCCCGGATGCTGATCGCCGAATATTGCAAATACGCACTCGATCGCGCCTGGTTCTATTATCCCGACGCCCTGCCGCCCGAGGCGATCTCGCCCAAGCAGCGCGAGGCCAACGGACATGTCGATCGCACGTTGAGCTTCCCGCTCGAGGATATCTATGCGGACGGCCAGCCGGCCGGCCAGGTCGGCCAGGAAGTCTATGGCGCCGGCGCGGCGTTCGTCTTCGCCACGCGCGCCTTCCACCAGGTCGAGGGCGCGCCGTTCCGGCTCTACTGCGATCACTTCGTTCGGGCGCGAGAGCGCACCGGCGACCGCGCGCTGACGCTGACGCTCGACGGCGGCGAGACCTGCAGCGCGGGACTGAGCTTCGTTCGGCTACCGCGGCGGAAACTGCCGGGCCTGCGCGTGACGACCGCGGGCGGCGACGTGCTGCGGGCGCACACCCAATCCGCCGATCGCGTCGATTACCGCGTGCCCGCCAATGGCCGCGTCATCCTGACCTGGGAGTGAGACGATGGGAGACGCTGCCGCCACCCCGTCGCTCACCACGTTCGCGCGCCGCAACCTGTCCGATCGGATAGACGTGCTGACCGCCGACGGGTCCGCATGGATCGGCTCACACTGGCTCGAGATCGTCGTCGCGCTCGTCGCCGGCGCGCTGATCTTCGTCCTGCTCCAGTTCCTTAAAGGCTGGGGTCTGCGGCTCTGCAAGAAGGGCCAGGGCGTCGCCACCTGGTACAGCATTCTGGGCCGGGCACTGGCCAGGACCGGCCAGTTCTTCATCATCATGACATCGGCGCGGCTGGTGAGCGGCTATGCCGGTCCGCCGCCGGCGGTCCAAACGACAGTCGCGTTCCTGTTCACGATCTCGGCGGTGTTCCAGGCCGCGATCTGGACGCGCGAGATCATCTTCGGCGCGATCGAGCATCGCACCCAGGAACAGGGGTATCGCGGCCAAGGCCTGGCCAGCGCGCTCGGAATCATCCGTTTGCTCGTCACCATCACCCTGTTCGCGGTCGCAGTCATCGTCGTGCTCAGCAACCTGGGCGTCAACGTCACCGGCCTGATCGCCGGGCTCGGCGTTGGCGGCATCGCGATCGGCCTCGCCGCGCAGGGCATCTTTGCCGACCTGTTCGCCGCGCTGGCGATCATCTTCGACAAACCTTTCCGGCTCGGAGATTCGATCTCCTATGACAAGGGCGCCGGCTCGGGCGAAGTGATGGCAATCGGGCTCAAATCCACCCGTATCCGCGGTCCGAACGGCGAGGAGCGAATTATCGCCAATCGCCGACTGCTCGATTTCGAGATCCTCAATACCACCCGGCGCGCGCGCAACCGCTTCAAGTTCGATTTCCATCTCGGCTACGCAACGCCGCCGGAATTGATCAGGCGGCTGCCATCGCTGTTCGGCGAGGTCGTCGAGAGCGAGGGCTACACGCTGGTCCATGGCGGCGTGAACGGGTTTTCGGACAACGGCCTGAGCTACGACGTCGAGTTCGAATCGATCGAAACCGATTTCCCGCCCGAGGCGCGCGACAGGGTCGCGGCCGCGCTGCTCGCCTGCCTTCGCGATAACCAGGTCAGCTTTGCCTACCCGACGATGGTGAATCTGCTCGCGGAAAAGACCAAGCCGACACCGCCCGCGACGGTCCGCGATGAAGCGGCGTGAACGCGGGAACCGGGCCCTGCCAACCCTGTCGACTCAAGAGGAGTGAAGCGATGACCGATCCGGCCGAACCGCCCGTCACCAACCTGTCCGATGCGCATACCGACATGCCCGGGCTGGACGGCCGAAAGGCGATCATCACGGGCGGGACCACGGGCATCGGCCGCGCCATTGCCGTGCTGCTCGCCTCCGAGGGTGTCGATGTCTTCATATGCGGGCGCGATCCCCAGCATCTCGAAGATGGCCTGCAGCGCATCCGCGAAGTCGGCCGGGGCGACGGGATCAATATCGACCTCGCCGAGATCGACGGCGTGGAGCGCTTCGTCGCAGCGGCCAAGGAGTATTTCGGTGGCGGCTTCGACATTGCGATCATCAATGCGGCGATTCCGGCCAAGGGGCTCACGACGATGCGCGCCGACGAGCTTCGCTACGCCATCGCCGTCGACTTCACGGCCTATCTGACAACGGCCTATGCGGCGGTCGAGGTGATGCGGGATCACGGCGACATCGTCTTTATCGGCTCTGTTTCCGCGCACCTGCTCGGGGCCGAAGGCAGCGTGTATGCCGGCATGAAGGCCGGCATTGCTGGTTTTGCCGAGGCGGTGCGCAAGGAACTCGGGCCGAAGGGCATCAAGGTCTGCAATATCGAGCCGGCGAAGACCGGCGCGGATTTTCAGTATCCGAGCTTCACGGCTGAGGAACAGGCGGAGGAGAACCGCAAGGAGACGATGCTGCGCGCCGAGGACATCGCGGTCGGCGTGCACTACGTCCTCACCCAGCCGCGCCGTTCGGTAGTGCAGCAGATATCGATCGCACCGCGCGCGCGGGGTGCGGAATGAGCGCCTATGCAGTCGACCGGCTGATCTTCGGTCCCGACGATGTAGATCTGTCCCGGTCGCCTCTGGCGGGGCATTTCGATGCCGAGACCTATGTGCTCGGCGCATTCAATCCGGCACTGACGCGACTGCCCAACGGCAACCTCGCGATCTTCGTGCGCGTGGCGGAAGCACTGCGCAGGCCGATCTTCGACGGGCAAATTCATGCGATCCGCTGGGAGGCGGGAAAGTATGTGCTCGATGCCTGGCCGCTCGAGCTCACGGACACCTCCGACCCTCGCAAGTTCCTGATCCGCGGCGGGCGCTGGAAGGTGATGGCGCTGACCTCGCTGTCCTGGATCCTGCCGGTCGAGCTGACACCGGACGGACTTGAGATCGTCGCCGTCCACTATGGCAAGGCTATCGCACCGCAAGGCAGCTACCAATGCTACGGCATCGAGGATGCGCGAGTGTCCAGGGTGGGCGATCGCTGGCTCATGACCACCTGCTCGGTCAGTCCCGAGCGCCATTCGACCACCTTGTACAGCTCGGGCAACGGGCTCGATTTCGCCTTCGAGGACATCATCCTCGATCACCAGAACAAGGACATGCTGATCTTCGAGGGCCTGATCGGCGGCAAATACTGGGCCCAGACCCGGCCGCTCGGCGACCTGTACTTCACCTACCCGCCCGGCAGCGAATGGCGTGGCGGACCTTCGATCAATCTCGCTACCTCGCCCGATGCCCTCCACTGGAAACCCCATATCGAACCCGGCATCCGCCCGCACGCCACCACAATGCATACTGCCCGCATGGGCGGCGGCACCCCGCCGATCCTGACCGATCGAGGCTGGCTGACCTTGTGGCACGGCGTCGAGCCCAAGGAGATCGTCGGCATCTATCGCACCTACTGGTCGATCCTCGACCGTGACGATCCAGCGCGGGTCGTGCGAACCGAGCACATGCCGTTGCTCGAAGCCGCGCCGGAGCTCACCCGTCCTCTGGAGGACAAGATGTACGTCCGCGACGTCGTGTTCACGACGGGGATTGCGGATGCCGAGGACCATTATGTGATCGCATCGGGCGAGGCCGACCTGGCGTCGCGTATCACCCATGTGCCGAAAGCGGCCTTCGCCTGATATCACCGCGTCTCCAGCCGGATGGTTCACCGGCAGTTCCGGCCGGGATGGTGCGCCCCGGGCGCAAACCCCGATTGGGTACATAGCCAGGGCACCATCCCTGCGCCCGAGCGCCTCAACCTTGCGCGGAGCAATAACCCTGACCGGCGGTCAGCCGCTCGGGCCCGGTCCCGTACCCCCGGCCACGATATCCTCTGCGGAGCCCCGGATATGGCCGGGCTCGATGCTGTAGCTTCCGTCGACCGAGCCTCCCGATGCGTCGGCGCGCTCCCCGCGCGCAAACTCGGCAGCCCCGGCACTCGACTCGCCGTCGCTCACCTGCGCGAGCGGGTCCTCCTCGCCGGTCTGGGGAATGCCGTCGGCATCCTGGCGCTCCGCATCGGCCGAGGTGGCCGCATTGGCATTGCCGGCGCTCTCGTCGGCGGTGCCGGCATCCCGACTGTGCTCGGCATTCTCGCGAAAATCCTGCGGCCCCGGCTCGCCGGGAACATGATGGGTCATGACATCTCTCCTTGGGATTCTCGCCGCGCCGCCCAGCGCGTGTTCTGCCGCTCTCAGGCAGCCTCGCGCATCGCATCGACACCCGCACGCCACAGGCCGCTCTCGAGCGGGGGCAGAGCCGCATCCGCCTCGTTCAGGCGCCAGGCCTGGTCGAGCAGGCGCTCGGAGCACATCACGTGACGGTCGCGCTTCTCGATGGACTGCGCGGCCTTCGCTCGGCGAAGCTCCGCTTCCGATTTGGCGATGAGGCGGTCGATCTCGGTCATGGCATGCTCCGTGCCCCCACCAACACAACGAGGCGGGATCGAGCAGGTTCCTGATCGACGCCAGGGCCATCCGCCATGCACTTGCTCCGTTCGTCGAGGGCGGGCGATTTCAAAAAACATATGCGATCTCAGAATCTTGTGATTGAAATGACGGCCTGCGCGTCCCACATCCCGGCTATCGTCAACAACGGAAAGGAGGTGGTCGGATGTCTCATTGTCACATGCCGCGCGCGGCGGGAATTCTGAGCATGACCTCCACCGCGGGGGTCCGGTTCGGCTGAGCCGTCCGCGTTCGGATGACAATGGAAGGGCCGTCCGAAAGGGCGGCCTTTCGCTTTTCGGGTGGCCGGCACTCGCGCCCGCTGCCGCGCGTTCTCGCAAAGGAAGGATCGCACATGGCCAATGGCTGGGCGCAGGACGGCGCCGTCCAGGAGCAGATCGAGGACACGTTCACCGACGCGGTGAGCCTTGCGCGTGCGAGGCTCGCAACCGGTGAGGGCTCCCGCACCTGCCAGGATTGCGGGGAGGAAATTCCCGAGGCCCGGCGCAAGGCGCAGCCGGCGAGCCGCACCTGCATCGCGTGTCAGTCGGACCGCGATGCCGCGGTCCGATCGACCGGGATCAACCGGCGGGGCAGCAAGGACAGCCAGCTGCGCTGATGGCCGAGGCGATGCGGCACGCGGGCAAATATCCGGTGACGCCCGACGGCCGCTATTTCGTCGTGCGCGGCCGATTGAGGCGAATGGCCAATCCGGACGTGGCCGCGCACGAGCGCGATGCACTAGTGCAGGCATAATGGCGGCGCGCCCGGCGGTATTGTAGTCGAAGCGCCATCACGATGGCCGGGCGCTGGCCCGCGCCGCGGTCGATCGGGCAAAGCGCGCCCTTGGCGAGCGTGGGCGGGTCTGGTGGGCGGACGAAGCTTCCGACTTCAACCGTTATCTCGTGCGCAACATGCCCTATGCCGCGTGGTTGGCCAAACTGGGGTGTCGCCGGGCTGAAAGCTTCAAGGCCCGGTCGGTCAGCCGGCAGGCGACCCGGGTTCACGCGGCGGCACGTCGTCCGCGCCTTCCGCCGGGGTCTCGGCGGACTTGGCGGAAGGATCGGTTTCCGTACTGCCCGGATTGACGCGCTCGTCCTCGTTCGGGCCCTGATCGCGCTTGTCGGTCATGTATTCTCTCCTGCCGCGGGTTCGGGGTAATCCTCAGGCTTCACGATGCCGACGCCCGGCCGATCCTCGACCCTTTCGGGCTTTAGGCTCCCTGGTGTCTGCTCGTTCGGGTCCTGGCCCGCATCGGCGGGCGGTTCTGAAGGATCGCGGTCCATTGCATTCACTCCTTGCCCGAGCCGGGTTCGGCCATGCCGCGATGCATCTCGGCGAGCATCGACTGCGGTACCACCCCCGATCCGGCGACCTGAAGCTTGTTGGAAAGGCCAGAGACGATGTGTCCCTTGCCTGCCATGAGCGCGTCCCAGCCATCCTTTGCGACCTTGGCGGGATCGGCCTTGTCCTGCTGGCCCACCTTGGTGTCGAGCATCTCCGCCCGTGCGAAGAACTCGGTGTCGGTCGGCCCCGGCATCAAGGTGGTGAGCGTGACGCCTTCCACCTCCTTGATCTCGTTGCGCAGCGCCTCGGTGAAATTGTCCACGAACGCCTTGGTCGCGTTGTAGACGGCGTTGAAGCTGCCCGGGATATAGCCGGCGATCGAACCGGTCACGAGCAGCTTGCCCGAGCCCTGCGCGACCATCGTCTGCAGTGCCTTCTGGAGAAGGTAGACGGTGCCGGTGACGTTGGTGTCGATCGAATGGCGCCAGGTCGCGACGTCCTGCTCGAGGAACGGGCCGCCCGTGCCGACCCCGGCATTGGCGCAGACCAAGTCGATCCGCCGGCCACCGGCTGCGGCGAGCAGCGTATCGACTCCGTCGATGGTGGCCAGGTCGGCCTGGACCGACTGGACGTCGGTGCCGAACTGCCGGAAATCCGCCGCCGCCGCGTCGATCAGCGGCTCGTCGGCGACGACGAGCAGGTCATAGCCCTGCTTCGCGGCCAGCGTCGCCAGTTCAAAGCCGATGCCGGTCGACGCGCCGGTCACGATCGCTAGCTTGTTCGCCATTTCGCCTACTCCGCTGCGAGCGCCAGGCCGGGCTTGAGCACGACCTTGGTCACTTCGTTCTGGTTGTCGTGGAACATCTTGTAGCCATCGGGTGCCTGCTCGAGCGGCAGGGTGTGGCTGATCAGGAAGGTGGTATCGATCTTGCCTTCCATGATCGCGTTGAGCAGCCCGGGCATGTAGTGCTGGACATGTGTCTGACCGGTCTTGAGCGTCAGCCCCTTCTCCATGAACGCGCCCAAGGGAAACTTGTCGACGAAGCCGCCATAGACCGCGGGCATCGAGACGCGGCCGCCCTTCCTACAGGCATGGATCGCCTGGCGGATCGAATGGGTGCGATCTGTGCCGAGAAAGGTCGATGCCTTTATCTGGTCGATGACATTGTCGACGAAGAAGCCGTGCGCCTCGAGTCCGACGGCATCGATCACCGCATCGGGGCCGATCCCGCCGGTCATCAGCATCAGCGCCTCATAGGTCGCGCTTTCCTCGAAGTTGATCGTCTCCGCGCCGAAGCGCTTCGCCAGCTCTAGCCTGTGCGGGAAATGGTCGATCGCGATCACCCGCTCGGCGCCCATCAGGAACGCTGACTGGACCGCGAACAGACCGACCGGGCCGCAGCCCCAGACCGCCACCGTGTCGCCAGGCTCGATCTGGGCGTTCTCTGCCGCCATCCAGCCAGTCGGCAGGATGTCCGAGAGGAACAGGACCTTCTCGTCCTCGACGCCGTCGGGCACCACGATCGGGCCAACATCGCTGAACGGCACGCGGACATATTCGGCCTGGCCGCCGGAATAGCCGCCCGTCATGTGGCTGTAGCCGAACAGCCCGGACATCGGCTGGCCATAGGCTTCCTGCGCGATGTCCTGATTGTCGGCAGGCAGACCGTTGTCGCACGCCGAGTACTGATGCTTGCCGCAATGATAGCAGCTGCCGCACGCGATGGTGAACGGCACCACGACGCGCTGGCCCTTCTTCAGAGTCGATTTGGGACCCGTCTCGACCACCTCGCCCATGAACTCATGGCCGAGAATGTCGCCGGCCATCATCGTCGGGATATAGCCGTCATAGAGGTGGAGGTCCGAGCCGCAGATCGCGGTGGATGTCACCTTGATGACCGCGTCGCGGGGATTGAGGATCTCGGGATCGTCGACCGTGTCGACGCGGACGTCGTGCTTACCGTGCCATGCCAGTGCGCGCATCAGCGTGCTCCCTCTTCAAAAAGACGCGCGCGCATCAGTTCTTCCCCTCGTTCTGGAGACGCTGGTTGCGCGCGCCGGTGGCGATCTCGCCGGTTTCCATCAGCTGCTTGAAGCGGCGCAGATCGCGGCGCGCCTGGATGGCGGGCTCGCGCTGGAACATCTTGGCGATGAGCTTGCCGATCGTGCCCGCAGGCGGATCGTAGAGGATCGTCGCGGTGACGATCGTGCCGCGACCGCCCTGGGCGTCGCTGAAATCGATCCGGCCGCTATTGGGCACGTCGGCGCCCTCCTCGGACGCCCAGGCGATGAAGCTGCCGTCCTGTTCCTCGGTGATCGCCGCCGTCCATTCGACCGTCCTGCCGCCCGGTGCCTTGACCACCCAGTGCGAGCGCCGGTCGTCGAGCGTTTCGACGCGCTCGACATTTTCCATCACCGTCGCGAGATTGGCGAAGTCGCGCCAATAGGCGAACAGCTCCGCCCGCGGCCGATTGATCGTCACGGCGCGGCCGACCAGCATGTCGGCATCGCCCTGGCTGGGCTTGTCGATAAGTGCGTCGGTGGCGGCGTCCGCCGCCGCGCCGACATGCTTAGAGGCCGCGAGGGGCGCATCGTCCCTCGACCGGAGCGAATCGCTCATCGGGCATCTCCTTAGATTATGCCGATAGAACAAAGCGATGACGCCGACGTTCCGCCGAAAAGCGCCGATCGCCGATAAACTGGCTCGGTGCTCAGCCAGGTCGCAAAGATGGGTCGGATATGCGTGCGAGCGGCATGGTTAAGCAGTGCAGGCCACCGCCACAGGCACCGAATTGCGAGATGTCGAGTTCGACCGGGTCGAAGCCGGACTCCAGGAGCAGTGCGGACAGTCGCGGCTGTCCCGCCGCCACCAGCACGGCGTGGCCGTCCAGGGACACGATATTGCAGGCGAGCGCGCGCGCCTCGGCGTGGCACGCATCGAGCAACCGGATGCCGCGCGCGCGGACCGCATCGAGGAACTGCTGCGGCAGCGCCTCGATACAGGCCAGGGCGTGACGCGCATCGAGCATGCAGAAGATCGTGTCGAGATGGAGGTGATAGGCATCGAAGTGACAGAGGATCACGTCCCAGCCATGCGCGCGGAAGACGGTCGCCAGTGCTTCAGCACCGTCAGGACCGGTCCGCTCCCCCGATATCCCGATGATCGCAAGTCCTTCGCGCGCGACACAGACGTCACCGCCCTCGATCGCACCCCCGGTCACCCGATGCGGCCGCATGCCCAGGGAAAGAAGATGACGCTCGACATGCCGCACCTCGCGCCGCCGATGCGGCATTGCAGGATTGAGCAGCACAGGCCCCCAGGGCGTCGTCACCGCGCAGTCGCGCGTGAAGCAGAGGTCGGGCAAGTCTGGCGCCGGCAGGATCTGGTGGCAGCGCACCCCGCGCTCTTCCAGGACCTCGCGAAGGCGACGATGCTGGCGTATCGCCAAAGCGGTGTCGGTCGAAAAGCCGCGCTCGAGGCTCTCGCGCGTCGCCGAGCAGCACGGCACGGGACTCAGATAGGCCGGGCCGCATAGGAGGACGTCGGTCAGCCGATCGCATTCGCCGCGCACGGTCCAGCGCGCCGATGCTGCAACCCGGTCGGTGGGAACACGCAGGAACTCCGGTCTCATTCAATCATCCCGTTCGCGCGTGAAGATCGCCGAAACCACCGCGATGCGATCGACCTCGGCATAGGCGTCGCGCTCGAGTTCTTCGCCGAACACGTCGGGATCGATCTCGGCATAGTCGAGGGTGCAGCCATGCCGCCGGGCGAGCGTGGCGAGCTCCGGCTCGAGCGCATCCTCGCCGCGGACGATAGCGCTGCCGGTATAGAGGATCAGCCGGCCATCGCGCGCGAGCCGGGGCAGCGCCGCTCCTGCCATGTCGATTGAAAGCGCGGCGCCGTTCAGGCCGCCACCATCGCGATAGGCGCGGGCATCGTCGTCAACGATATAAGGCGGATTGGCGACGGCCAGATCGATGAATCCCGCAAAGCCGGCGAGCAGCGAGCCCTCGCGCAACGCGACCGTGATGCCTGCAGCGGCGGCGTTCGCCTGCGCGAGCTGCAGGGCTGCGGGGTTGATATCCGTCAGCACCAGCTCGGCATCCGCGATCTGCCGCGCGGCGACGATCCCGCCCACGCCCGCTCCGCTGCCGATATCGACGACAGTCGCGCCGGGCAGGCAGCGCGATCGCTCGAGCTCGGCGCGGATCAGGCGCGCGAACCGATAGCTATCGGGCCCGAAGAAGACCGAATCGCGGCTGGTGGTCGGGTAGGCGGAGTGGAGGTAGAGATCGTCTTCGAGCGTCGCGACCCGCAAGCGGCTCTTCAGCCGGTCGCCCACCCGCTCGATCGCGCCGGCACGCGTGAGCAGCATCTCGATCTCGGGATCCACGCTGCCGGCGGTGAACGGCAGGCTCCACCCCAGCATGGCCGTAAGCGAGCAGGCCCTGCGACCTGGATCGCGCGCGAGCACGCGGGCATGCGTTGCCGGGGTTGGCGGCACGAAGCGATATCCCCGGGCTCGGAGCGCCCGGAGCAGCGCCTCGAGATCCTCGGTTCGGCTTTGCTCGATGATCTGGTCGGGTTGCTTCATCGTACCGTTCCAACACGGTGCTTTGATCGCCGTTCCGATTGGCGTGATTTTTCAGCGCCTTGCGCATGCGGAACGCGCGAGCGCGCCGGTCGTTGGATTGGCCCAGGACAGGGAGGCATGGCAATTTGGGCGACTCCACTCATCGCTGGCCGGCCAGGCTATGGCTCGTGCGGCATGGCCAGAGTGCCGGCAATGTCGCACGCGACGAGGCACACGCGGCCGGCCTGGAGCGCATCCCGCTCACCCTCCGGGACGTGGACGTACCCTTGTCGGCATTGGGTGAGCAACAGTCGGAGGCGCTCGGCCGCTGGTTCGCGCAGGGAAACGGCCACGGGCTGCCCGAGGTGATCCTTGCCAGTCCGTATGTGCGCGCCCGAGAGACGGCACGGCGGTTCCGCGACGCTGGCGGCGCCGATCCCGACGAGCCGGTCTGCGTCGACGAGCGGCTTCGCGAGAAGGAGTTCGGTATCCTCGACGGACTGACCACCGCGGGCGTCGCGGCGCAGGAGCCGCAACAGGCGGAGTTTCGCCGGCTCCTCGGGAAATTCTATCACCGCCCGCCCGGCGGCGAGAGCTGGGCCGACGTCATCCTCCGGCTTCGCAGCCTGCTCGACACGGTGTCGCTGCATTATGGCGGACGCCGCGTTCTCATCGTCGGACACCAGGTCGTCGTGCTGTGCCTTAGATATGTCATCGAGAATCTGAGCGAGGCCGAGATCCTCGCGATCGACGCCGCCGGCGACGTCGCCAATTGCTCGGTCACCGAATATGCGTTCGACGCGGCGATGGGAAAGGACGGCGGGCTCCGGCTCGAGCGCTACAATGAGGTCGCACCGATCGAGGAAGATGCGCAGGCCGAGGTCACCAGCGCGCCTGACGCCGTGGTGGGTGCGCGGGGATGAGCGAGATCGACGCGGACTGGCTGACGCGCCACCCGCTGCCTGCAGTCGAGGACGATACGAACAAGAATGCACGCGGCCGGGTACTCGCCGCCGGAGGCTCGACCATGGTTCCCGGCGCGTTGCGACTGACCGGCGAAGCGGCGCTGCGCGCCGGCGCGGGCAAGGTGCAGCTGGCGACGGTCGATCCCGCTGCGCTGCTTCTCGGGATGGCGATGCCGGAGGCGGCGGTCTTCGGCCTTCCGGCCAATGAGGAAGGTGAGCTGGCGGCCGATGCCGGCGGCGGCCTCGCAAAGCTGCTCGGCCGCTTCGACAGCCTCGTCCTGGGACCGGGCATGGGCGAGGGATCGGCTGCGGCCCCGATCCTGCGCCGCGTCCTGGCAAGCGACGAAGCCGCGGTTCCCATGGTGATCGACGCAGCCGCCATTGCCGGCGCCCGCGGATGCGCGGAGGGAATCCGCTCGCGCGGAAAGGTCGTGTTGACACCCCATCCGGGAGAAATGGCGGCGCTCATGGAATGCGACGACGCGGAGGTGCGCGATCGCCCAACCGCCCTCGCGACCCGGGCCGCCGAGCGCTTCGGCGCGGTGGTGGTGCTGAAGCAGGCCGAGACCTGGATCGCCGCGCCGGGCGAGGAAGCGCTGCACTATCGCGGCGGCGGGCCGGGCTTGGCGACGGCTGGCTCTGGCGATGTCCTGGCCGGAATCCTCGGCGGCCTGCTGGCTCGCGGCACGGCGCCGAGCGTGGCTGCCGGTTGGGCCGTCTGGCTGCACGGCGAGGCTGGCCGCAGCCTCGCACGGCGCGGATCGACGGGCTTCCTGGCGCGCGAGATCGCCGGGCAGGTTCCCGCCCTTATGGAACGGCATGCGAAGCCATGAGCGAAGAAGCGATGCCGATGCGCGGTGGATGCCTCTGCGGCAGGGTGCGGTTCGTCCTGCTATCCGATCCCTTCGACGCGGGCTGTGATCGAGGAGCGCTGGCCGGTCTGGAGCGCCGCCGCGGTCACCGCCTCGGGCGTGGTCTTCTCCGGAACGTTGGACGGCTGGTTCAAGGCGGTCGATGCCGATACCGGCAAGCTTCTCTGGCAGTTCCAGACCGGCTTGGGGATCATCGGCCAGCCCACCGTCTTCAAAGGGCCGGACGGGCGCGAATATGTCGCGATCATCTCGGGCATCGGTGGCTGGATCGGCGCGATGATCTCGCACAACCTCGATGCCCGCGATCCCACTGCCGCCAAAGGCTGGGGCAACATGACCGCGGACCTCAAAAGGTGACGAACAAGGGCGCGGGCACGCTGTTCGTGTTCGCGCTGCCGCGCGGCTGAGGCCGGCGCATCCAATCGGCGGGGGCTGAACCAAGAGAGACCGGAGACCAAGATGAGCATTCTCGACAAGGCTATTGCCGCGATCACTCCGCCGGAGAGCGACGAGGCGCGTGCCAGGGCCCGGCAGAAAGCCGAGGCGGCCGCGACCTCCGCAACCTGGCTCGCCCAGATCCTCGGGCATCACAAGGAAATCGAAGCGCAGTTCGCTGCTGTGAAGGCGGCAGGGGACCCCTCCAGCCGTCGGGCGGAACAGGAGAAGCTCGGCCTGCTTCTCACCGGTCATTCGCTGGCCGAGGAAGCGGCGGTCTACCCAGCTCTGGCGGCAGACCATCAGGTCGGCCATGCCGAACTCGCCTATCAGGAGCAGTCGGCGGCCAAGATGGAGATGGGCCTGCTCGAGCGGCTCGATCCGATGAGCGACGATTATCTCGACAAGCTCGAACATATCCGCGGCGCCGTGGCCCACCATGTCTATTCGGAGGAAGGGACCTGGTTCACCGAGCTCGCCGAGAGCGCGGATGCAGCCGAACAGGCGCGCATCGCCGAACGCTATTCGGAGGAATATGCCCGCTATATGGGGAGCGTATCGTAAGTCGGATCGGCCGCGCGGCGTCGGGTCGCGCGGCCTGACCATCCGCCTCCCGCCGCTACCCTTCGCTCCGGACGCGCAACAAGTTCGGAATATGTCGAAAGACAACCCTCGGCGCCGTCGCTATCACTTCTCCTCAAGCATCCGGCGACGTGCCGGGCGTACTGGGAGGGCGCCCGCGCACGACCCGTGGTTTGCCGAGGGCGGCGCGGCTCACCTCTCGAAGTTGTCGTCGCAGGGATCGGCTATCGAGGTGCTGAAGCACGTTCGAATAGCCCTCGGCGTTCAACTGACGTTCGATGCGTTCGATGCTTTCCCCGGCACCCGCCAGTTCCAGCGCGCGTTCGATCAGGCTTTTTCCATGCATGCGGGATGCATGCGCCTGCGCAAGCTGCTTCACCCCAACCTAGGTGAGGCTGCCCGCGCGTCTCGGGCCGAAATGAGCCAGGCGCGCGGGCAGCCGATGCCGCTGGTCACTCATCGGCGGGGGCGAGGAACGCAGCGGCATCGAGGTCGACGGTGAGCTCGCGGTCCCAGAAGCGCAGCGATCCGCAGCGCTCAAGAAACGCCGAGGCGTCGCCCTCGAGAGTGAGCGGCATCATCGCTTCGTCCATATCGGCTTCCTCGATCCCGGCCTTGCGCAGCAACGGTACCGCTTCCGGCGTGAAGCCGATGAACTTGCAGTGGCCGAAGGCGTCGGCGACGAAGTCGCGGCTCGCCGCGTCCCGCGACAACAGGCTGGCGCCCTCTTCGGACAGGACCAGCACCACCGCGTCGTAGAGGACGGACGGGCCACCATCGATCTTCTGCTTGCCCTCGACCAGCGAGCCGTCGTCGAGCACGACCCCGCCCACCTTGGGCGTGACCAGTTCGAAGACGGCAGGAAGCGCCGCGACGGCCTTGGTGAGCCCATTGATGAGTTCGGCCGACGCTCCATCGCTCACCAGGATGCCGAGTTTGCGGCCCGCGAAGCTGCCGGGTCCACGCTTTACGATGCTGAGCGCGTCCGAGGGCGGCAGGTCGGCGCGCAGCGGCGCGGCGGGCTTCGCTGCCGGTGGAAGCGTCTGGAGTCCCAAGCCGGCCGCCACGACCGTGGCGAGCTTGTTGTCGATATTGCGAAGATGCCCGACCATGCGTTCGCGGATATCGACGCGCACGCACTTGGACAGCTCGAAGACGAGCGCGTCGCCGATGTGCTTCTGCTCGATCGGCGTCTGGCTGACGAAGAATTGCCGTGCTTGGCTGTAATGATCGGCAAAGCTTTCCGGCCGAAGCTGGACCTTCGCTCCGCTCTCCTCGGCCGGAAAGTGCCGATAGCCGGTCTCGGGATTCTCGCGGGGGGCGCCCCAGCTATTGGGCTCGTAGTTCGCGCGTCCCTTGGGATTGCGCATCGCCATATGGCCGTCCTGCTGGAAATTGTGGACCGGGCAGCCGTGCGGCTGGTTGATCGGGATGTGCGTGAAGTTCGGCGATCCAAGCCGTTTGAGTTGCGTATCGAGATAAGAGAAGTTGCGGCCCTGGAGCAGGGGGTCGTTCGAGAAGCCGATCCCCGGCACGACATTCTGGGTGCAGAAGGCGACCTGCTCGGTCTCGGCGAAGAAATTGTCGACCAGTCCGTCGAGCACGAACTTGCCGACGATCCGCACGGGCACCTGCTCCTCGGGAATGATCTTTGTCGGGTCGAGAATGTCGAACTCGAATCTCTCCGCGAATGCCTCGTCGATTAGCTGGACGCCGAAGTCCCATTCGGGCGGCGTGCCCATGTCGATCGCATCCCAAAGGTCGCGGCGGTGGAAATCGGGGTCGGCACCATTGATCTTCACCGCCTCGTTCCAGAGCACCGACTGGAGCCCGAGCCTCGGCTTGAAGTGGAACTTGACGAAGGTCGATTTGCCTGCGGCGTTGATCAGCCTGAAGCTGTGCACGCCGAAGCCCTCCATGAAGCGGAACGAGCGCGGGATGGCACGGTCCGACATGGTCCACATGATCATGTGCATCGCCTCGGGCGTGAGGCTGATGAAGTCCCAGAAATTGTCGTGCGCGGTCTGAGCCTGGGGAAAGTTGCGGTCGGGCGCCGGCTTTGCCGCATGGACCAGATCGGGGAACTTGATCGCGTCCTGGATGAAAAAGACCGGGATGTTGTTGGCGACCAGGTCCCAATTGCCCTGCTTCGTGTAGAATTTGCAGGCGAAGCCGCGCACGTCGCGCGCCAGGTCGAACGAGCCTTTGCTGCCGGCTACAGTCGAGAAGCGGGTGAACATCGGCGTCTGTTCGCCCACTTCGGTGAGAATGCGCGCGGTCGTGAATTCCTCGAGCGACTCCGTCAACGTGAAGGTGCCATGGACGCCATAGCCCCGGGCATGGACCACCCGCTCCGGGATGCGCTCATGATCGAAATGGAAGATCTTCTCGCGAAAATGAAAGTCCTCGAGCAGAGCCGGACCACGCGCGCCGACGCGCAAGGTGTTCTGGTCGTCCGCCACCGCCACGCCTTGCTGGGTGGTGAGCGTCTCCTGGTCCTCGCCGGCCAGCTGATGCAGCTCACCACCGTCGCCGATCTCGGTTGCATATTCGGCAGTTTGTTGCTCGATCACCTTGTCATTGGTCGGCCCGGCCATGGTGCACTCCCTCGATTTCGCTGGCTGCCGACAAACCGATCGGAATTAACGCAGTTGCAAAAAATCTCTTTGATTGATTTGAGTTAGGGCGATTTCACTCGTGCCACTTCAGCCGGGTCACGGGCGGAGCATCTCAGCACGTGGCAGATCTCAGAGATCTCGCCGAGCGCGCAAAGAAGGCTCCAATCGCGACCACGCGCCGCTACGCTAGTCGGGGATCAGCGTTTCCAGGACTTCCGCCAACCCGGCGAGGCGCGCGCCGGGATCGTCGATTGCCTCGGCCAGTATCAGCCGGTCGTTCTTGGGTACCAGGCCTGCCGCGGCGATATCGCCGGCGAACCCCGAATGCGGCGTCAGCGCGATCGCGGCGGGACCGGCGTCGATCCGGGCGATCAGGGCGTGTCGTGCGAGCAGCCTAATACGCGCGACGTCGAGCAAGCTGCGCGCTTCGTTCGGCAGCGCCCCGAACCGATCCTCAAGCTCGGCCTCGAACATATCCAGCGCGGCGGCATCGGCGATCCGTGCCAACCGGCCGTAGAGAACGGTGCGAACGTCCACTTCCGGCACCCAGGCCTCGGGCAATCGCCCGAAGATTCCGAGATGCAGCTCCGGCCGCCAGCGGTCGACGACCTCGCCGCGCGCGGTGCGCAGCGCGCCTTCGAGGAGATGCTGGTAAAGGTCGGTGCCGATCAGCTTCATATGGCCAGCCTGGGCCTCGCCGATCAAGTCGCCGGCACCGCGCATGTCGAGGTCGCGTGCGCTGATCGCGAAGCCAGCGCCGAGTTGATCGAATGCCTGGAGCGCCCGCAAACGCTTGAGCGTCGCCTCCGCGATCGGATGCGCGGGATCGGTCAGAAGCTGGATTTGCCCGCGCCTGCTGCCGCGCCCGACCCGGCCGCGCAGTTGATGCAGTTGGGACAGCCCGAACCGGTCGGCGCGCCAGACGATCATCGTGTTCGCGCGCGGCACATCTAGGCCCGCCTCGATGATATTGGTGGCGAGCAGCACGTCACCGTCTCCGGCCGCGAAGCACACCATCGCCTCGTCGATCTCGGCCGCCGGCATCTTGCCGTGCGCCTGGCGCACAGCAAGGTCCGGCACGAGGCGGGCCAGCTTCTCCGCCATCGGCGCCATGTCCTCGATACGCGACACGACGACGAAGCTCTGACCGCCGCGTCCTTTCTCGCGAAGCAGCGCGGTACGCACGATCGTTTCGTCGAAATCGCCGAGACTGGTGCGGATGGGCTGTCGCCGTGCCGGTGGGGTCGCAATCACCGATAGTTGCTGGAGACCGACCAGGGCGGTCTGCAACGTGCGCGGGATCGGCGTCGCGCTCAGCGTCAGGACATGGCAATTCGCGCCGAGCGCGCGCAACCTGGCCTTGTCCGCCGTGCCGAAGCGCTGTTCCTCGTCGATGACGACGAGCCCGATGTCGCGATAGACCGTACCCTTGGTGGCCACCGCCGCGGTGCCGATCACTACGCTGATCGATCCGTCTGCGAGTCCGGCCTTCACCGCCTTTTTCTCCGCCGCGCTCGACAGGCGCGAGAGCGCCGCGACCGAGATGCCGGTACCCTCGAAGCGACGAGAAAAGACTTCCAGGTGCTGGCGCACAAGCACGGTAGTCGGCGCTGCCACGACGACTTGCTTGCCGGCCAGGGCGGCAAGTGCCGCAGCGCGTAGCGCAACCTCGGTCTTGCCATAGCCGACATCGCCGATCACCAGCCTGTCCATCGGCTTGCCGGAAGCGAGGTCGGCGCGGACCGCGCCGATCGCACGCGCCTGGTCCGGAGTCTCCGTATAGGCGAAGCCTTCGGCAAAGCGCTCATAGGCTACGGGATCTGGCACCAATGGCTCGCTAATGCGCTTCGCCCGTTCGGCAGCGAGTTCGGTCAGGGCGACGGCGCTTTCGGCGATCGCGGTGTCGATCGCGGCGCGGCGTTTCTGCCAGCTAGATCCGTCCAGCTTGTCGAGGGAGACCGCGTCGGCGTCCGCGCCGTAACGCCAGATCCGGTCGGCGTCGGCTACCGGGACGAGGCGGCGTGCCCCTGCGGCATAGTCGAGCACGATCCCGTCGCCAGCATCTTCGCCATCGACGACGAGGGGCTCCAGGCCGGCGACCACGCCGATGCCGAAATCCTCATGGATCACGACGTCGCCGAGGCTGATCTCGGTATCCAGGCCCTGCAGAGGATGTGCCGATGCGCCCGAGCCGGCATCCACACTCGCGCGGCTGCCGAGCAGGTCGGCCGCTGCGACCACCACGAGCCCCGGCACGCGCCAGCCGCGCTCGACCGGCATGACGAGCGTGGCGATGGAGCCGGGCGCCGCCGCTCGAGCCTCGCTCCAGCTTCTCAACGCTTTCGGTTGCCCGAACCGGGTCCCGAGGCGAGGGGAGAGGAAGCGCAGGTCGCGCTCGCCTCCGACCAGGATGATAGGATCGCCCCGCGCGACCGCCTCCTTCACGAAGTGCGCGAAGGCTCGCGCTGGCGCCCGGTTCGAGGCAAATCGTGGCACGTCGCCTTCCTCGGTCGCCACCAATTCGTTGTGGTCTCGCCCGGCCAGCGCGGCGTCCCATTGGGCGGGGCTGACTACCCGTTCGGCTCGCCCGGATGATCCCGCATCGGCGGCGAGGGCGAGGAAGCGATCTCGACGAAGGGTGACATCGGGATCGAACACGATAGCAGCATCGGGGAGGTGGTCGAAAAGGGATACCGCGTCCATGCCGAGCTCGGGCTCGGCTGCGCGTCCGATTTCCAGCCGGTCGAGCGGTTCGGTGCTCATTTGTGTCGCAGGATCATAGGCGCGGATCGCCGCGATGCGTCCGTCGTCGACTTCGATGCGCGCAGGCAGGCCGGCATCGGCCGGGAAGATATCGACGACCTGGCCACGTACCGCCATTTCGCCGGGCTCGTCGACGCGCTCGTCCGCGATGTAGCCGAGCGCGGTCAGCTCAGCCTGGAGCGTCGGCAGGTCGAGCACATCTCCCTGCGTGAGGACCGGGGGCACCACTTCGAAGGCAGCGGGCGGCGGAAATAGTCGTGCAGCACCTTCGGCAGTCGTGACCAGCGCTACGCGCTTGCCTGAAGTCGTGGCGAGGCGTGCCCGGTGCAGCGCCGTGACGCGCCGACCGATATTGGCAGGCGATGCTGGCGCCGCGTCTCCCGGCAGCGCGTCGCTCGAAGGGGTGTGGAGAACGGCCGTGTCTGGTGAGGCCGCCGCGAGGGCACGCCAGACGGCCTCGGCGCGCTGCTCGTTCGATGCGACGAAGAGGATGTCGGTCTTCCCCAGCGCCTCTGCCAGGCGAGCCGCGGCAGGGCCAATGGGAAGAAGCTCGGTCGCGCCCGCCGGCGCGCTGGACGTGTTCGTCACCGGTGTCGGAAGGAAGCAAGAGCGATCATGTCGCCAGAACCGGCGAGTGACGGCAAAGGTCCGCGTGCCGTAAGCTGCTAGCGCACGGGATTCCGCACGGTCATCGGCGGACGGGCAAGTGGGAAGCGGGCAGCAATCGTATGCTTACTCCATAGCTCGTGGGTAAGCGGCACCTGGCTGCAAGCACTTGGAATATGGAGAAACTGGCGCGGTTTCTGCGATTGATTCGCAGCCGGAACCAAAGCTTTCTCAGACGCTTCAAGCCTCGACCAGGGCTGGAGATGAGACATGGCTGAGTTCACGGATGCAATCGCGTTGCTGAAGGCCGACCATCGCAAGGTCGAGGACCTGTTCGAGCAATATGAGGGAGCCGGCGGTTCGGCGGCCAAGAAGAAGCTCGCGCACCAGATCTGCGTGGAATTGAAAATCCACACCATGATCGAGGAGGAAATCTTCTACCCCGCGTTCAAGGGCAAGATCGAGGACGACATGCTCGACGAGGCTTATGTCGAGCATGACGGCGCCAAGGTGCTGATCAACGACATCGAGGCCGGCAGCCCCGAGGACGATTTCTACGACGCCAAGGTCAAGGTCCTATCCGAGGAGATCAAGCACCACGTCCATGAGGAGGAAATGCCCTCGGAGGGCATGTTCGCCCAGTGCCGCAAGACCGATGTCGACCTGGTCGCGCTGCGGGATGTGATGCTTGCGCGCAAGCAGGAGCTGATGGCCCAGGAAAAGTCGGCGGGGCTCCCGCTGGCACAGCCGCACGCCGTCAACCTCATCGTCGCCTGACCACGACTGGATGCTGGCCCCGACCGAGCCCGCCGAGCGGGGCATTTCGCTCGACGCCTGCCGTGTACGCAAGATGGCGCGTTCCGCTCATGCCTTCGTGCGCGGCAGCACCGACCTGTTCTACAACTGGCTGAGCGTCGCGGATCTTGCGAAGGATATCCCCCAGGGACCTCCGGTGTGGATCTGCGGCGACTGCCATCTCGGCAATCTCGGCCCGCTTGCCGATGCCGAGGGCCGGATCGATATCCAGATCCGTGACCTGGACCAGACGGTCATCGGCAATCCCGCCTATGACTTGATAAGGCTTGCATTGTCGCTGGCATCGGCTGCGCGTGGCTCGGACTTGCCGGGCATCGCGACGGCGCGGATCGTCGAGGCGATGATCGATGGCTATACGCGCGCCCTCGATCTGCGCCGCGCGCCCGACGAGACGCTTCAGCCGCAACTCGTCCGCGCGGTGCACAAGCGTGCGCTAGGGCGGAAATGGCGCCACCTCGCGCGAGAGCGCCTCGACGCGGCGACCAAGCTGCCGATCGGCAAGCGCTTCTGGAAGCTCAGCGACGAAGAGCGCGAGGGGATCGAAGGCATCTTTGCCGAGCCGGAGGTCGTCTCGCTGCTGCTGCGCCTCAGCGCGCGCAACTCCGCGCGCCGCCTGCATCTGCGTGACGCGGCCTATTGGGTGAAGGGATGCAGCTCGCTGGGTGCCGGCCGCTATGCCGCCTTGGTCGAAGTCGAAGGCAATTCCGGTCGCCGGACGAGCGCACTGATCGACCTGAAGCAAGCCCTTGCCCCGATTGCCCTGAAGGCGCCCCGGACGCGGCTGCCGCGCGACAATGCCGAGCGGATCGTCGGCGGCGCCCGAGCACTGTCGCCCAATCTCGGCGAGCGCATGTTGCCGGTGCGACTCCTGGGGAAGTCCTATGTGTTGCGGGAGCTACGGCCGCAGGATCTCAAGATCGAGGCCGATCAGTTCACCCGGCCCGAGGCGATCCGTGCCGCTTATTATCTCTCCTATGTGGTCGGGCGCGCGCATGCCGGCCAGCTGGACAACGATGCCCGGGCTGCCTGGGTCGAGGAACTTCGCGCGACTTCGTTCGGCAACCTGGACGCACCGCCCTGGTTGTGGCGCAGCGTTGTAAAGCTGATGGGCAGGCACGAGGCGGCCTATCTCGAGCATTGTCGCCGGTACGCGGTCGGTGGCGGCTGACCGGGCACCCGTCATCCAAGGGCCACTGACTCAGCCCGGCATCGCGCGGCCGAAGATCAGCGCAGCCGGCGGCGATTCTTGCGGACCTTGGCGCCGTACGCCCGAACGATATTGCGCGAGATCGCCCGTGGGCTGTTGCCCAGCCCGCAAGTCATGAGCGCCAGCTGGATTTCAGCTGCCGCAGTCAGCTTTTCCGCCACCATCAACTGGCTTTCGCGCGCCGCGGCCGATCCACCCGCGGCGATCTTGGCCGATCGCATCGCGATGACGCTGGTGGCGTCCATGCCGAGTCGCCAGCTTTCCAGCCCCAGGGACCACCAGCCCAAGATTTCCGACATGCGCACCTCCGCCACTCGATACCCTCAGAACCAGCCAGAAGAGGATATGGGCCCCGACAGCGCAGAATTCTGCGTGATAGGCTGTGGCGCCCAGGGAGCTGTCGTTAGATCGGCCGAATTGCTGCGGCCCGTCGCAAAAATCCAGCGGAACCAAGTGCTAAGCGGGCAGTTCATGCTTCCGAGATCGCAATCCACCCCCCGCTCAGCGGTCTCACCGAAATCGACCCGCCGGCTTCCCCCCAGCCGGCGGGTCTTTCATTTTCGGGGCATTGGCGCCCCTTGAAGCCAAATCCCGCCTGTGCCGTTCTCTTGCCGATGCTGGTCTTTCTCGATTTTGAAGCCTCCTCGCTCGCAAAGCGCAGCTACCCGATCGAAGTCGCCTGGGTGTTCGAGGACGGGCGTTCGGAAAGCTTTCTGATCCATCCGGCGCCGGACTGGACCGATTGGGACCCCGCTGCAGAGGCGATCCACCGAATCCCGCGCGAGACGCTCGTGGCCCAAGGCACGCCTTACGATGAGGTCGCCCATCGCATGATCGAGGAGCTCACGAGCCATGACCTCCTCGCGAGCGCGCCCCCCTGGGACGGCAAGTGGATGAGTGCGCTGCTGCGCGCCGCTGGCTTGCCGCGCCACAGCTTGCGGTTGCGCGACACCGACGACGCTCAGCGTGAGACCGCCAGCGCGATCCTCGCACCGTTGGTACCCGCGGGAGAACTGGAAGGCCTGGTTTCCGGGTTGCTCGCGCGCAGCGAAGCCGTGAGCCGGCATATACCCGCGCACCGGGCGCTTGCTGATGCGCAGGTCGAGCGTGCTCGGTGGATCGGGGTCCGAAGCGCGGCGGAGGAGTTGGGCCGGCAGCTGCGGGCAAATGGCTGAGAGGCGTAGATCCGATGCCAAGGCCTATCCGGTCACGCCCGATGGCCGGTACTTCGCCGTGCGTGAGCGACTATGGCGAACCACCAATCCCGATCTCGAGCCAGAAGTCCGGGACCAGTTGGTCCGCGAACTGATGAGCGCCAGGCGCGCGGTTGGCGAGGCGCGCCGCGGTCAGGATAGTGATGCCGAGGCCGAGGCTCGCGCCGCTGTCGACAAGGCAAAGCACGCCTTGGGAGAGCGCGGTCCAGTTTGGTGGGACGATGGTGCCCCGGACTATAACCGCCATCTGGCGCGCAATACGCCCTATGCGGAGTGGTTCGCTGCGCTCGGCAAACAGGCCTAGGGGTTCTTCCGCAACTGCAGCCTAGGTCAGATCGGATTATATCCGATATGGACAGACAGGAGGCGCAAATGGTCGATAGCGCATATTTCGCGCAGCGCGCGGACACAGCACGCAGCGCTGCTATGAAAGCCAAGGGCATGGCCAGCTTTCGCGCGCACATGGGAATGGCACAGGAATATGAGCGGCGCGCGCGTGGCTTCGCGCAGCGCCACGCCGACGCGGTCGTGCTTGGCTAGGGTCGGAAGTGCGGGCTCAAGGAGCCCCCACTTCCGAGAAAGGTTAGATCCGTCCGCGCAGGACGTTCGCTGCCATGATGGCCGCGATCCCGGCGAATGCCGCGCTGGTCCAGGGACGCTCTTTGGCGAAGCCCTTCACCTTCTCCGTCAGTGGGGCATCGCCTGAAAAATGCTTCAGGAACGCATCGGTCAGCGCGGTCTTCCCGGTCGAAGCCGGGGTCGTGGTAGCGGTAGTTGCTTCGGCCATCCGTATCTCCTGGTTCTGAATTGAAGCGGTTGCCGTGGCTCAGGCCTCCGGCTTGTCGTCCTTGGGGCCGGGCTCGCCCGGCTGGGCTTCCGCCTCCGGCCAGCGGCCATCTTCGGTCTTCGCCGTGCCGGTCACATTGCGGGAATCGCGGGGCTCGTATTCGCCGCCCGGGCCTTCCTGCTCGTCGCCGCTCCAGCGCCCATCGGGCGTATGCGCCTTGCCCGTAACGTTGCGCGAATCATTGGGTTCGAGTTCGTTGCCGCCAGCCATATGATCTGTCCTTCCATGTCACGAGACGCGGCTCTCGATTTCAGCTCTTCGTGCTGCGGCGCTCAGCCGCTCGGCCCAGGTCCCGTCTCGCCGGCGACCTCGATATCCTCCGCGGAGCCGGGAATATGGAACGGCTCGATACTGTCGCTGGTGTCCGTCCTGTCGTCGCGCGGCGGCGTGTCCGACCCATCGGTGGGCTCGGCGACGCCAGGCTCGGCCGGCACGCCGTCGCTGTCTGTATTAACGGCAGCCAGGACATAGCCCGCGCTCTCGTCGGCGATATTGGCGGCTTGGCTCCGCTCCGCACTCTCGTGGAAATCGCTCGGCTTCGCTTCGCTCGGTTCGTGATCGGACATGGCTAGTCTCCCGCCATCTCAAACCATCTGCCCGACGGTCGCGTTCCCTGGAGGTAGCAGGATCGCGCGCCCAAATTTCCTTCGACCTTACAGCGGCTTGCGATTGAATTTCGGGCGAGTGGTTCCCAAATCACGACCATCGTCAACAACGGAAAGGAGGTGGTCGAATGTCTCATTGTCACGCGCCGCACGCGGCGGGATTATCGAGCATGGCTGCCACCATGGGAGCCCGGCTCGGCTGAGCCGTCGCGCCACGGCACGACAATGGAAGGGCCGTCCGCGAGGGCGGCCCTTCGCTTTTCGTGGTAGCATCCTTCGCTGCCCCAAGGTGCCGTAGGCATTCGGAAACTCGCGTGAATCGAACGCGTTAAGCGCTCGAAGGAGAGAGACAATGGCCGACAACAAGACCGACACCGGCTCCCCGGACCGCGATCGCATTAGCCTGTCCGAGGACTACGAAATCCGCGATTGGACCGAGAGCTTCGGCGTCTCGGAAGAGCGCCTGCGCAAGGCGGTCTCGGCGGTCGGCAACAGCGCCGACGCTGTACGCGCCTATCTGAATAAATAGACGGAAACCGTCGAGGCCTGGCCTAGACGGACGAAGGCGGAGAGCAACTCAGAGCTCTCTTCATGTCGGAGCGTCGCCGCCAGAGACGGTGGCGGCACTCTCGCGCTCGGGGCGAGGCGATCAAGGCCAGTCGCGTGGATGGGCTTGTGCCGAAGCGACTGGAACGACAGCGAACTGCCTGGCGCCATCGACCGCTTTACGTCGCACCTTTTGCCCGTTCGGAACGTGACGCTTCCGCCAGCCGGAATGGTAAGTTTCACTAAGAGGTGTGCCAACGCATCCGCTCGAATTCACGTGGACAAGTTGGCATACTAGTAGTATATGCCGACGGGTCGGAAAGATAGTTTGGATTTAGTCGAAGAGAACTCACTCCATGTCTGCATGTTATTTTTAGGCTATATCTGTGGGCATGAATTATGTTGAGTTACTTTTTACGGAAGAAGTTTCAATTTGATATCAAATTTTATTTAGTTCTCTTCTGGCACCATTTTCCTGTCTCACAGGATCCCAGAACCTCGACGAAAACGGCAGAAATCTGCCATTTTCGCAGGGTTCTGTCCGAAACGATCCTAGCAGGTTTCAGTCGATCCCAGGGGCCATATGGGCCACCATCCTGGCCTAATATGGCCCGGGAAAATTGATGGCCCGGTGGGCCATTCCGACTGAAAGATGGGCGCCATCCGAACAGAACCGATCGAATCGGGAGTTTGGGTTATGGCTTTGAAAGACATGGAAATCCGCGCCCTCCAGCCGCGGGATCGCATCTACAAGAAAGCAGACGAGCGCGGCCTCTATATCGAGGTGCATCCTAGCGGCTCGAAACTCTGGCGCTTCAAATACGGCTATCTCGGTAAGGACAAGCGGCTAGCCCTTGGGCGCTATCCCGAGGTTACTTTGGCGGAGGCCAGGCATCGGCGGGACGGTCGTGCGCCAGCATGTCAGACTCGTGGGATTCTAGGGCTTACCGCACAAACACCACCCACGCGGTACCCAAGCCACAACCCAGCCGAACGCCCGTCCGCTAGGGAACGCCCGCAGGTCCTTGTTTCAACGCTAGAAAAGTGGTGGTGCCGCTTACAGGACTCGAACCTGTGACCCCCGCATTACGAATGCGATGCTCTACCAGCTGAGCTAAAGCGGCCTACCGTGCGGGAATGCTTCCATCCCCGAAGGAGCGGCGCGCTTAACAGCATGTTTTGGCGCTGGCAAGCGCCCGCAGCCGCCGAGCCATCAAAACCCTCCGGAAAACACCGCCTTTACGCGACGTTTACCACAGGGGGTGCAGTAGCCCTTCTACAAGTAGTTGGGGGCCGGTGCCCCGAGTGGAGCATATCGCATGAACATCGCGCGCGGCATCACCCCCTCGCACGGCCCGAATCGCGGGTCTGAGCCGGACGACGCCGTCAACGATCGGGAAATCACGATCGGCACCGATGAGCGCCGCATGCATGTGCGCGCCTATAATCACTGGGTCTCGCTGCTCCATGGCCGCGCCTATCCGTCGATCGAGGACCTCGATCCGGACAACATCATGGATTTCGGCGCGCACAGCGTGCTGCTCGATTTTTCGCGCGGTGTCGATGATCCCGCGATTCGCTTCCTCGGCCACGCCCTGCGCGAGGAGACCGGGCTCGATACTTCGATCACCCATGTCGCCCAGGTGCCGAGCCGCTCGCTGCTCTCGCGCCTGACCGACCATTATCTCCAGATCATCGCGAATCGCGCGCCGATCGGCTTCGAGGCCGAGTTCGTCGGCACGCGCGGGCACAACACCTTCTATCGTGGCATCCTGATGCCCTTCTCGTCGAACGACGACACGATCGACTTCATCTACGGCGTGATCAACTGGAAGGAGATGGTCGACGCCGAGACCCAGGCGAAGCTGGAAGCCGAAGTCGAGGAAGCACACCGCACCGCGCCGCGCAGCCTGGTTGCCGCCCCGGTATGGGCCGATGGCCCGAGCGCCGGCATGGGCGCACCTGCCGCGGAAGAAATCACTGCTGCCGACGTGCTGGTCACTACCGATGCCAGCCTGGCCGACAAGCTGCTGCTCGCCCGCGAATCGGCTGCCGCCGCTCGCGCTTCGGACACGCGCAGCCGCTCGGCACTCTACCGCGCGCTCGCCCGCGCCTATGATTTCGCGCTCGCCGCCGATGACGATGCGGAGAGCTATGCCGAACTGCTCGAGGATGCCAGGCTCACCGCCCAGGCCCGCGCGCCGATGACTCCGGCGGTGAAGCTCGTCTTCGGCGCCGATTACGACAAGACCCGCGTCACCGAATTCGCCGCCGTGCTCAGCCATGCCAAGCGCTTGGCGGTGCCCCAGGGCGGGCTCGATGCGTTCCTCGATGGCGCCGAGGGCGGCATCAAGGGCGTGGTTAAAGCGGAACGCGCATTCCGCCGGCCGCCGGCCAAGCCCGATGCCTATACCGAGATCGCCGCCGAGCTGCGCAGCCGCACGCCGCTGGCGCATGTCGACATGGCTATCGAGATCCCGGCGAATCGCGAGTTCGTCGTGCTGCTCGCCCGCGCCGGCAAGCAGGGGCTGGATATCGTTGCCCAGGTCGAGGACAGCCCGCTAACCGAACGGCTGGTACGTAAGGCCGCCGCCTGAGCGCCCCTCCGCTGGCCCATGCCCGCGGGACATACCAAGATGTGTAATTTTCTTACCTGACCAGTCTTGAGCCGGTCACTGCACAGGCGTAGTCGATACTGCCATGAAAAGCATGATGACGTCGCTGACGCAGGCGTTCGAGGCGCGGTTGCTCGAGGGAGCGCTGCCGGGAGAGTTGGAAGATTTCGGCGAGGCCGAGCGCGCGGAGGCGGCGAATTTCGTCGCGGAAGCCGCCGCCATCCGCCCGCCGGACACGGCCAAGGTCGTGCTGGAGACCTTCCAGGGCGAAGAGAGCCGCCGGATGCGGCTCGCCGTCGTCAATGACGACATGCCCTTCCTCGTCGATTCGATCTCGGGCGCGATCGCTACCTACAACGTTGCCGTCCACCGCATCATCCACCCCGTGATTTCGGTCGAGCGCGATGGCGCCGGCAAGCTCCAGTCGATCGGCGCCGGCAAGCGCGAATCGATGATCTATATCGAGATGGAGCGCGCCGATGCGCGCGCGCGCCGCAGCCTGGTCGTCGAGCTGGAGCGCACCCTCGCCCAGGTTCGCGACGCGGTGCATGACTGGCGCGCGCTGCAGGGCGCGATCGGCGCCGATGCCGCCACCGTAGGCGGGCGCGAGGGCGCCAAGCTGTTGCGCTGGTTCCAGGAAGGCGCGATGACCCTGCTCGCGCACGAGACCTGGACCGCAAGCGGCGACGTCGACAACCAGCTCGGCCTTGCCCGGCATGAGCTCGACACCCCGATTCTTGCCGAGGCTTCGCGCAAGGCGGCAGTCGCCTATTTCAAGCAAGGCGGCGAAGTGCCGCTGCTGCTCAAGTCCAACTCGATTTCGCCGGTGCACCGCCGCGTGCCGCTCGACATCGTTGCGCTGCCGATCCTCACCGGCAGCGACGTAACCGGCCTGTCGATCCATGCCGGCCTGTGGACCAGCGCGGCTTTGTTCGCCAATCCCGAGGACGTGCCCGTGCTGCGCGGGCGGCTGGAAGGGTTGGAGCGCAAGTTCGGCTTCGATCCCAAGGGCCATACCGGCAAGGCGATGCAGCACGCGCTGACCGCGCTGCCGCATGACCTGACCACGGCCTTCGACGCCGATTCGCTCGAACATCTGGTGCTCACCTCGATGTCGGTCGCCGATCGGCCGCGCTCGAAGCTGGCACTAGTCAAGAGCCCGCTCGGCCGGCATCTGTTCGCCTTTATCTGGCTGCCGCGCGACGAAGTCGGCACTACCCGTCGCGAAGCGATCGGCACGATGCTCGCCGACGCCGCCAATGCCAGGATCATCAACTGGTCGATCGCGCTCGAAGACGGCGAAGTCGCACTGCTGCGCTACACGCTCGATCTGCGCGCCGGCGGGGTGATGCCCGATGCCGAGGCGCTCGATAACCAGCTTGAGCGGATGATGCGCGGCTGGGCGCCTGCCGTGGAAGCGGCTTTGCTCGACGATGCCGGCCCCACCGGCGCCACGCGCCTGACGCTGCGCTATGCCGCGGCCTTCCCGCCCGCCTATCGCACCACCTCCACGCCCGAGGAAGCGGCGCGCGACATCCTGCGCCTCGCCCGCCTCGAAGGGCCGGGCGATCGCTCGGTGCGGATCACCCCCATCGACGGCAAGCCCGGCGAGTATCGCGTGAAGCTCTACGCCCAGGGCGCCGCGCTCGCATTGTCCGACGCCGTCCCCGCCTTCGAGAATTTCGGCTTCCGCGTGATCGAGGAAGTGCCGACCGAACTTTCCGGCGGCGCCTTCGTCCATGATTTCGCCGTCTCGGCCACGGGGCTAAAGGGCGACAACGCGGTGATCGAGGACGCGCTCGCCGCCGTGCTCGCCGGCAATGCCGAGAACGACCTGTTCAACCGGCTGATCGTCGAGAGCGGGATGAAGCCCGCGTCGGTGGTGCTGTTCCGCGCCTGGTTCCGCTATCTGCGCCAGACCGGCATGAACTTCGGCATGGCCACGGTGGTCGACGCGCTGCGCCGCGCGCCGAACGTCGCCAATGCGCTGATCGAGCGCTTCGACGCCGCGCACAATCCGGCGCGCGCCGGCGACGATGCCGCGATCGAGGCGGCCGCCGCCGCGATCGAGACCGGCCTCTCCCAGGTTCAGGCGATCGACGACGATCGCATCCTGCGCACGATCCGCGGGGTCGTCCTCGCGACGCTGCGTACCAATGCCTATGCCCCCGCGGCAAAGGAAGCGCTGGCCTTCAAGCTCGATTCGGCCAAGGTGCCGGGCCTGCCCCAACCACTCCCCTGGCGCGAGATCTGGGTCTACAGCCCGCGCGTCGAGGGCATCCATCTGCGCGCCGGCCCGGTCGCGCGTGGCGGCCTGCGCTGGTCCGATCGCCGCGACGACTTCCGTACCGAGATCCTCGGCCTGATGAAGGCGCAGCGCGTGAAGAACGCCGTGATCGTGCCGACCGGCGCCAAGGGCGGCTTCTATCCCAAGCAGCTCCCCTCGCCCGCTACCGATCGCGACGCCTGGTTTGCCGAAGGCACCGAGAGCTACCGGATCTTCATCCGCACGCTCCTTTCGATCACCGACAACATCGTCGCCGGTGAGGTGGTCCACCCGGACAGCGTCCGCATCCTCGACGGCGAAGACCCCTATTTCGTGGTCGCCGCCGACAAGGGCACCGCGACCTTCTCCGACGTCGCCAATGCGATCGCGATCGAGCGCAACTTCTGGCTGGGCGATGCCTTCGCTAGCGGCGGCTCGGTCGGCTATGACCACAAGGCGATGGGCATCACGGCCAAGGGCGCCTGGGTCTCGGTCCGCCGCCACTTCCTCGAAATGGGCACCGACATCCAGTCCGAGCCGGTCACCGTGGCTGGCTGCGGCGACATGTCGGGCGACGTGTTCGGCAACGGCATGCTGCTGTCCAAGGCGATCAAGCTGGTCGCCGCGTTCGACCATCGCCACATCTTCCTCGATCCGAACCCGGATCCCGCCGCGTCGTGGGAAGAGCGCAACCGCATGTTCGCCCTGCCGCGTTCGAGCTGGGCGGATTACAACCCGGCGCTGATCTCCAAGGGCGGCGGCGTGTTCCCGCGCACCGAGAAGTCGATCCCGCTTTCGCCGGAAGTGCAGGCGCTGCTCGGCCTCACTGTCAGCGAGATCGATCCGGTCTCGCTGATCTCGGCGATCCTCAAGGCCCAGGTCGGCCTGCTCTGGTTCGGCGGCATCGGCACCTACATCAAGGCCGCGTCGGAAAGTAACGGCGAGGTCGGCGATCCCGCCAACGATCGCCTGCGCGTCAATGCCGAGCAACTCCGCTGCAAGGCGGTCGGCGAAGGCGCGAACCTGGGCGTCACCCAGGCCGCGCGCATCGCCTTCGCGTCGCTCGGCGGCCGGATCAACACCGACTTCATCGACAATTCGGCCGGCGTCGATTGCTCGGACAACGAGGTCAACATCAAGATCGCGCTCAACCGCGAGATGATCGAGGGCCGCCTCGAATTCGAGGACCGCAACACGCTGCTCGCCTCGATGACCGACAATGTCGCGCATCTGGTGCTCGAGGATAACCGCCTGCAGACGCTCGCGCTCTCCTTCATGGAGAATGACGGCTATGTGGCGCTGCCTTCCTATGTGCGCGTCATCGAGATCCTCGAAGGCACCGGCCGGCTCGACCGTGCGGTCGAGGGTCTGGCGAGCAACGAGGAGTTGCTCCGCCGCGCGCAGGACAAGAACGGCCTTACGCGGCCCGAACTGGCAGTGCTGCTCGCCTCGACCAAGCTGGCACTGCAGGACGCGATCGAGCATGCCGATCTCGGCCAGGATCCGGCGCTCGAAGCCGATCTCCTCCACGCGTTCCCGCAGGCCATGCAGGATCGCTTCGCCAAGGCGATCGAGGAGCATCGCCTGCGCACCGAGATCATCGCAACCAAGCTCGCCAATCGCGTGATCAATCGCCTCGGCGTGCTCCACCCCTTCGAGCTTGCCGAAGAGGAAGGCGCCGCCATGGCCGATATCGCGGCGATGTTCGTCGTCGCCGAGCGGCTGTTCTGCCTGCCGGCTTTGTGGGAAGCGGTGGAAACCGCCGAGATCAGCGAAGGCGCCCGCATCGCGCTGCTCGACGAGATGGCAGTCGCGGTGCGCGGCCAGGTCGCCGATCTGCTGCGCGTCTCGCCGCCGGGCGCCAGCCCCGCCGGCGTGATCGCCCGCCTCCAGCCCGGCATCGATTCGCTCGACAAGGCCGCGAAGGGTCTGTTGCTCGACGAAGTGAAGGCACAGTCGAACCGCATCTCGTCGCGGCTCGAAGCCGCCGGCGCGCCGGCCGATCTGGTCGCCCGGGTGGTCAAGCTGTTCGAACTCGATGGCGCGGTCGGCCTTGCCGATCTCAGTGTCCGCATGGGCAATGACGTGACCGCGCTCACTCGCGCCTTCACGTCGCTCGGTCAGGCGCTCGGGCTCGACTGGGCCCAGTCGACCGCCGCGCGCATCACCACCGGCGATGTGTGGGAACGTCTGCTGATCGCCGGGCTCGCCCGCGACTTCCAGCAGATCCGGCTCGACTTCCTCCATCGTGGCGAAAAGGGCGAACCCCAGGCCGCGGTCGATAGCTGGCTCTCGGCCAATGCCCCGCGCGTCGAGCAATTCGCCGCACTGGTCCGCCGTGCCCGCCAGTCGGCCGTGCCCAATGCGGCAATGCTCGCGCAAATCGCTGGCCAGGCCCGCGTGCTTCTGGGCCGTTAAGGCAACGGTTCAGACAAAGAAAAAGCCCGGCCGGTTCTTCGAGACCGGCCGGGCTTTTCTGTTTCAGACCGGAAGAATTCAGGCGTTGTCGACGCGGCGCGCCGGCGGCGTGCTCCTCAGAATCATGTACATGCCCCCCAGGCAAGCCGAGACACCCACCACGCAAACTACCGCAAGGCCGAGATAAAGTGCCGACATCCAGTCCTCCCAAGTCTTTATCTGAAAGGAAGCTGCGTGTTTTCTTGAGCTACGGCAAGAAACATTCGTAGCTGCATTGCAACGCAATTATGCTGCAAGTGCGAAATATCTGTCCTCCACCGTATCGTTACGGGACGCGGACTCCGCTCTGTCTTGGCCTGTTCCCACAAGGCTCCAAATCGCGCAAAATCAATCGCCTCGCCACGCCCACGAGGTTTGCAATTGCGAATCGTTCTCGTTATCGCGCCGTAATCGAATCGAACCGGAATCGCCCGACCATCATGTCCGCCTCCACCGCCCAGGCAGAGCTGCCCAACCCGAAAGCCCGGCGCAGCCGCAAGAGCTTCTGGCTGAAGCAGCTGCATACCTGGCACTGGATGAGTTCAGCGATCAGCCTGATCGGCCTGATGCTGTTCGCGATCACCGGCTTCACGCTCAACCATGCCGCAGACATCGAAGGCTCGCCCAAGTCGATCGAGCATGCCGTGCAGCTGCCGCCTGCCCTGCTCGACAAGGTCAAGGCGGACGACCTGCCCGACGCCAAGAAGCCGATCCCGGCCGATGTCGCCCGCTGGCTGCAGGCGCAGGTAAAGATCGATGCGAGCGGCACGGCCGAATGGTCCGCCGGCGAGATCTATCTCGCCAAGCCGCGCCCCGGCGGCGATGCCTGGATCTCGATCGATCGCGATAGCGGCGCAGTCACCAGCGAAGACAGTTCGCGCGGCACGATCGCCTATCTCAACGACCTCCATAAGGGCCGCAATGCCGGCGGCTGGTGGAAGTTGTTCATCGATATCTTCGTCTTCGCCTGCATCGTCTTCACGCTCACCGGGCTGGTGCTGCTGTGGATGCATTCGAAGCATCGCAAGAGCACCTGGCCGCTGGTCATCGCCGGCCTCGTCATCCCGGCGGTCATCGCCATGTTTCTGATCCACTAAGGGGGTATCCATGCAGTACCGCATCACCGGACTTACGCTTGTCGCGATCGGCGGGGCGGGCCTGCCCGGCGCCGCCGGCGCGCAGACCATCGATCTGTCGGTCACCATTCCGCAGATGAAAGTCGCCGAATATCACCGCCCCTATGTCGCGGTGTGGCTGGAAAAGGAGGGCGCCACCCCCCGCACGCTCCAGGTCTGGTATGATTTCGACGGCCGCAGCGCCGAAGGCGCCGGCACCAAGTGGCTGCGCGACATGCGCCAGTGGTGGCGCGTGGTCGGCCGCGGCATGAGCTTCCCGGCGGACGGAGTCACCGGCGCCACCAAGGGTGCCGGCACCCACAAGATCGCGCTGGTCGGCGGCAAGGGCGCGACGCCCGCGCTGACCCCGGGCAACTACAAGCTACTGGTTGAGGCCGCGCGCGAAGTCGGCGGACGCGAAGTCGTCACCGTGCCCTTCACCTGGAACGGCAGCAAGGCGACCGTCGCCACCGCCAAGGGCACGAGCGAGCTCGGCGCCATCACTGTCTCGATCAAGCGCTGATCTTCTCAGGGGGAATACGCCATGAACTTCCGCAAGCCGCTTCTCGCCGCAGCCGCCGTCATCGCGATCGCCGCACCGGCCGCCATCGCGCATCGCCAGTGGATGCTGCCGTCCTCGACCACCGTTTCGGGCCCGGACAATTGGGTGACCGTCGACGCCGCCGTGTCGAACGATCTGTTCTTCTTCGATCACCAGCCGATGCGCGCCGTGCCCGTCGTCACCCAGCCCGACGGCACCGAGGGCAAGGTCGAGAACCACAATGTCGGCCGCTTCCGCGCCACCTTCGATCTCCACCTGACCCAGCAGGGCACCTACAAGGTCGCCGTGGTCAATCAGGGTGTGTTCGGCAGCTATGTGCTGAACGGCGAGCGCAAGATGCTGCCGCGCGGCACCAACACCGCCAATCTCGCCGCCGCGATCCCGGCCGGCGCCACCGATGTGCAGACCGCCGAGAATGTCTCGCGCAACGAGATCTTCATCACCCAGGGCGCGCCGACCAACACGGTGTTCAAGACCAGCGGCAAGGGCATCGAGCTGGTGCCGATCACCCATCCGAACGACCTGGTCACCAATGAGCCCGGCAACTTCCAGTTCCTCAAGAACGGCAAGCCCGGCGCCGGCCTCAGCGTCACCGTCATCCCCGGCGGCATCCGCTACCGCGACGCGCTGCACGAACAGGTCCTGAAGACCGATGCCGAGGGCAAGGTCTCGATCAAATGGGGCCAGCCCGGCATGTATTGGGTGATGGTCAACGAAGGCGGCGAGCGCGGCGAAGGCCCGGGCGCTGGTGGCCCTGGCGGCGGTCCGCGTCCGCAGCCTGCTCCGGGTGCCGCTCCGGCAGGCGCCGGCGGCCCGCAGGCGGGTCCGGGGGGCCCCGGCGGCCGCCCGATGGGCCCGGTCCGCGCCCGGGTGAGCTATGTCACCACCCTCGAAGTGCTGGCGCCCTAGTCCAAAACCGTCATCCCGGCGAAAGCCGGGATCTCAGGCGATGGCGCGATCCGCCTCCTCTTTCGCCATCCCCGCGCAGGCGGGGATCCAGAGTCACAAGCGAGCCGCTATCCGGCTCTGGATCCCCGCCCGCGCGGGATGACGGTGAAGACGTGAGCGCAGACACCCGTATCGCCATCCCCCCAACTCTCTCGCCCGCGGCGTTCCATCGCCGCCGGGCGGGGGCCCCTGTCATTTCCTGCGCGGGCGAGACGATGGGGACCAGCTGGTCCGCCCGCATCGTCGCCCCGCCCGAGGGCATTGCCCTCAAGATCCAGGCCGAGCTCGATCGCGTCGTCGCCGAGATGAGCCATTGGGCGCCCGATTCCGCCCTGTCCCGCTTCAACCGCAGCGAGCCCGGCCGCTGGCAGCCCCTGCCGATCGGCTTTGCGCAGGTCCTCTCCGCCGCGCTCGACGTGGCCGAAAGGAGCGGCGGTGCCTTCGATCCCGCCATGGGCGCGCTGGTCGATCTATGGGGCTTCGGCCCCCCCGGCCCCCGCACCGGCTTGCCCGGTGACTCCGAAGTCGAAGCCGCCCGCACGATCTCGGGCCGCAGCCATATCGAGCAGGATGACCGCCGCGCCCGCCGCTCCGCGCCCGCCACGCTCGATTTCTCGGGCATCGCCAAGGGACATGGCGTCGATCGCGTAGCCGAGATGCTGCGCAGCATGGAGCTGCCCGATTTCCTGATTGAGGTCGGCGGCGAGCTGCGCGGCGAGGGGATCAAGCCCGATGGCCAGCCCTGGTGGGTCGATCTTGAAGCCGTGCCGGGCAGCAGCCTCTCGCCGCTGCGTGCCGCGCTCCACGGCCTGTCAGTGGCAACCTCGGGCGACTATCGCCGCAGCTTCATCCATGACGGCCGCGACTATGCCCACACAATCGACCCGCGCACCGGCCGCCCGCTGGAAAACGGCATCGCCTCGGTCACGGTGCTGCACGCCAGCTGCATGCTGGCGGACGCCTGGGCGACCGCGCTCACGGTGCTGGGGCCGGACGGGATGGCGATGGCCGAGCGCGAGAGGTTGGCCGTGCATATGGTGGTACGCGAAGGCGCGGGCTTCACCGAGCACATGTCTCCGACGCTAATCGAAATGCTGGGCTGAACCCCAGATTCGTCATCCCGGCGAAAGCCGGGATCTTAGGCGAAGGCGCGGGGAAGGAGCCGCACGAGATCCCGGCTTTCGCCGGGATGACGACAGGCTTGCACAATAGGATTTCGCTGCCCAACTACCTCCGGCCCAGGCCCTGCCCGGCCGCTCTTTGACCCTGTAGGAAAGACAGGAAAAGCTCGCCGTAACAATGTTACAAGATGCAGCGCGTTTCCGTCAAAAAGGTCAAAACTCCGGCGGCAAAAACCCGCTTTTTGCCTGTACTTTTGTGTACTTCCGCGGGTCGCGCGCTAGCCGCTGTTGGAAATCGGCTCAGGCGTCCGCCCAGCGGCGCAGCAGGTTGTGATACACCCCCGTCAGCTCGATCACCGATCGGTCGCTGCCGCCCAGCTGGCCGGTCAGCCGCTGCACGCTCTGGTCAAGGTCGAACAGCAGCCGCCGCGCATTGTCGTCGCGCACCATCGACTGCATCCAGAAGAAGCTCGCCACCCGCCGCCCGCGCGTCACCGGCGTCACATGGTGCAGGCTCGACGAAGGATAGAGCACGGCATGCCCCGCCGGCAGCTTGACCCGCTGCACGCCGAAATGGTCCTCGACCACCAGCTCGCCGCCGTCATATTCGGCCGGATCCTCGAGGAACACGGTCATCGACAGGTCGCTGCGGATGCGGAACTCGGTGCCGCGCTGGATGCGGATCGCGTTATCAACATGCGTGCCGAAGGTCTGGCCCTCGCCATAGCGGTTGAACAGCGGCGGGAACACCTTGAGCGGCAGCGCAGCGGCAAAGAACAAGGGCGACTTGCCCAGCGCTTCGAGAATGATTGCCCCGCCCTGGCGATGCGCGTCGCCGCCTTCGGGCAGCTGCTCGTTCTTCTTGGCTAGCGCCGACTGATGCCCCGACGTGACGTTGCCATCGACCCATTCGGCCGCGTCGATGATACCGCGCAGCCGCGCCACGGTCTCGGCGTCGAGCAGGTCAGGAATGGCGATCATCATCGGCGTGGGTCCTCAAAAACGAAGCGGCAGCCCTGCATAGTCGCACGGGCTGCCGCAACCATTGCGCGGAATCAAATGGCGGGACGGGCAACCGCCCGTCCCAGACCCGGCATCACATCTTGTAGTTGAGCGTCAGGATCGCCGCGCGACCATCACCCGGGGTAGCCCAGCCATTGTTGCGGATACGGGTATAGTAGAGCGTATCGCCGATGTTCTTGACGTTGAGCTGCAGGCTCAGCTGCTTGCTCACGTCATAGGCGAGATAGGCGTTGTGCACCCAATAGTCGTCCGAACGATAAACACGGGTCAGCGTGGTAGTGGGCGTGCCGATCGCAGGCAGGTTCAGCGCGAAGCTGCCCTGATAGGTGACGCCATAGCCGAGGCGCAGGCCAAACGGCAGCTGATAGGTGGTGAACAGGCTGCCCGAATGCTTCGGCGTGTTCTGCAGCTCGGCACCGGCCGCCGGATCGCGGAAGGTGGCGTTGTTGCCGCAGCCGGTCGTGCCCGGATTGGCGAGGCAGTAGTTCGACACCGACTGGAGCAGCTTCGACTTCAGATAGGTGTAGTTGGCATTGATCGTCCAGGCGTGGGTGATCTTGCCGACCGCGCCCAGCGCCAGGCCGTCGACGCGCGATGCGCCGTCCATCTGCTGGTCCGGAATGCCCGGCTCGTTCGAAGGCACGCGGTAGCTGTCACGCTCGTTGCGGAAGGCCGCAGCGGTGAGCAGCAGGCGGCCGCCAGCGAGCTCGGCCTTGATGCCGACTTCATAGTTCTTGGCGCTTTCGGGCTTGGTCACGCAGGTGGTGGCCGTCGCGCCGTTGACACCAGCAAAGGTGCACGAGCCGTTGACTGCCGACTGCGACGGAGTCTTCGAATTGCCATAGGCGGCATAGATCGAGACGGCCTCAACCGGCTTGTAGTTCACGCCAGCACGGTAGGAGAACAGCTTGGCGGAGGTTCTGATCGGCGTCGCCGGCAGCGTGCCGACCGACATGCCCGAATTGCTTTCCCAGCGGATGCCGCCGTTAAGCTCAAGCTTGCCGATCTTCATCGTGTCGAACGCGTAGAGCGCGTAGTTGTTGATTTCGCCCGTCGAGTTCGCCGTCGCGATCAGGTTGACCGGACCGGTATAATAGTTCGAGCCATAGACGGTCCCCGCCGGCAGCGCCGGGCCAGTGATCACGTCATAGGGATTGGCGATGTTGACCAGCGGATAGACGGTGTAGACCGTGCCACCCGTCGCGGTACGTAGCGCATTGCCGTTGACCAGGTGATATTTCTCCCAGGTCGTCGATGCGCCGACCACCACCGTGTGCTCGATACCGCCCGTATCGAACACGCTGCGCAGGTCGATCTGGTCGTACATCAGCTCGTTGGTCGAGTCGCGATAGGTGCCGCGCGGGCCGCCGATCAGATAGTAGCCGGCCGGAACGTTCGCCGGGCACGCCGCGCCGGTCGGGGTGACGCCGCTGGCAAGGCACCAGGTGCCCTGGGGCGGGCCGACCACGGTGACCTGGTTGACCTTCTGCCAACGCGCCAGGTTGCGCACCGAGACCTTGTCGCTGATGTCGTGCTCGAAGGTGATCGTCGCCTGATCGACAACGATGTCCTGGCGATCGACGTTGCGATAACCGTAATAATTCTCGCGATCGACGCCCGGCAGGATGCCGTTCTGCACGCCGTTCTTGTAATAGGGCACGCCGTACTGCGGGATGTTGTTGTCCTCCTGGTGGAGGTACTGCAGCGTCAGGCGGGTCGGGCCGCCGATGCCCAGCGTGATCGCCGGCGCGACGCCCCAGCGCTTGTTATACTCGACATCGCGACCCGGAATGTCGTTCTGGTGCGCCATTGCGTTGAGGCGAACGGCGATCAGGTCGTTGACGCGAACATTGGCATCGACGGTGCCGCGATAATATTCGGGCGTGCCGACACCGGCGCTGACCACGATACGGTCCTCGGCGAGCGGGCGCTTGGTAACGATGTTGATCGAGCCACCGACCGAGCCGGCTCCCGAATAGACCGAGTTGGCACCGTTCACGACTTCGAGCTGCTCGAGGTTGAACGAGTCCGAACGGCTATAGGCCGCGCTGTCGCGCACGCCGTCCTGGGTGATGTCGCTGCCGGCCGAATAGCCGCGGAAGTTGATCTGGTCGCTCGGCGGGGTGCCGCCCTCGGCCGCGCCGAAGGTGATGCCGGGAACCGTCGAGAGCATGTCGCGCAGGGTGAGCAGGTTCTGCTGCTCGATCGTCTCGCCGGTGATCACCGTCACCGTCTGCGGCGTATCGCGCACGCTGCGGGTGTTCTTCGGGCTCTGCTGCTTGGGCTGATAGACCTGACCGTTGACGGTGATCTGGTCGCGATCCTGCGCGCCGCGATCCTGATCGTCCTCGGCTGCGGCTGGCGTCTTGGTATCCGGCCCGTTAGCGGCGTGAACGGGCGCGCTGGCGACGAAGCCGACGCAGGCGAGCGCAAGGAAGGCAGGCGCCGCGGCGCCGGTCGATCGAGTCACGTTGTGAACCCCCTGTAAGGAATTATTTCGGGGCCAGCTATTGCGAGTCACTCTCACTGTCAATGCTAATGCGAGCGGTTCGCACTATTGTCGCAGATTTGTTGCGAACCGTGGCTGCAATGCAGCACTTTTCACGAAATTACTGGATCAGGCCTGGGTCTGGGCCAACAGCCAGCTGCGGATCGCGCTGGCCAGATTGGGTGGATCCTCACCCGTGATCCGGGCGTGATCGATCGCCGCGACCAATGCGTTCAGCGGCAACGCCCGATCCTCGGCGGCTTGCTCCAGCGCATCCCAGAAGATCGGCTCGAGGCTGATCGAGGTCTGGTGCCCGGCAATCGTGACCGAACGCTTGATCGGCCCCTCGAAGCCACCCGGGGGCGGGTCGATCTTCATTCCGTATCGAAAAGAGCCGCCAGCTGCTCGACCATCGTGCCGGCCAGCTGCTCGGCGTCCATGATCGTCACCGCCCGGCTGTAATAGCGCGTCACGTCATGGCCGATGCCGATCGCGACCAGTTCGACCGGCGAACGCGCTTCGATCCAGCCGATCACCTGGCGCAGATGGCGCTCCAGATAGGAGCCCGAATTCACCGACAGAGTGGAATCATCGACCGGCGCGCCGTCGGAGATCACCATCAGGATCTTGCGGTCCTCGCTGCGCCCGATCAGCCGGTTATGCGCCCAAAGCAGCGCCTCACCGTCGATATTCTCCTTGAGCAGCCCCTCGCGCATCATCAGCCCGAGCGACTTCTTGGCGCGGCGCCACGGCTCGTCGGCCTGCTTGTAGACGATATGGCGAATGTCGTTGAGGCGGCCGGGCTGGGCCGGGCGGCCATCGGCCAGCCACTTCTCGCGGCTCTGCCCACCCTTCCAGGCACGGGTGGTGAAGCCGAGGATCTCGGTCTTCACGCCGACGCGCTCCAGCGTGCGCGCCATGATATCCGCGCTGATCGCCGCGATCGAGATCGGCCGTCCGCGCATCGAGCCCGAATTGTCGATCAGCAGCGTGACCACCGTGTCCTTGAACTCGGTGTCCTTCTCGCTCTTGTACGAGAGCGAGAGCATCGGATTGACGACGATGCGCGCCAGCCGGGCGGCATCGAGGATGCCTTCTTCCTGATCGAAGTCCCAGCTGCGGTTCTGCTGCGCCATCAAGCGGCGCTGGAGCCGGTTGGCCAGCTTGGTCACCGCGCCCTGCAGATGCACGAGCTGCTGGTCGAGATAGGAGCGGAGGCGATCCAGCTCCTCGGTGTCACACAGGTCGGTTGCCGCCACGACCTCGTCGAACTGTGTCGTATAGGCACGGTATTCGAACTGCGGCGGCAGGTCGCTCCACGGCCGGTTCGGGCGGACGGGCATCATGCCCTCCTCGCCTTCGTCGCCCGGCTCGCCGTCGCCATCCTCCATCGCGTCGGACTGCTGCTGCTCGCCTTCCTCGCCCTGATCAGACTCGCGCTGCTCGCCGCGCGCCTCGGCCTGGCCCTCGCTCTGGCTCGATTCGCTCTCGCCTTCCTCGTCGCCGTCCTGCTGCTGCTCGTCGGTGCCCTCGTCCTCGCCGCCGCCCTCATCGGCTTCGTCGGGGATCAGGTCGCCTTCGGTCAGCTCCAAATCCTGGAGCACCTTGGACGCAAGCGAGGCGAACGCCTGCTGGTCGTCGATCGCCAGCGCCAGCGCATCGAGATCGGCGCCGGCGCGCTCCTCGATCCAGTCGCGGATCAGCGCCATGCCCAGCGCAGCGGCGGCAGGCGACTCGCGCCCGGTCAGCCGCTCGCGGACCATCAGGCCCAGCGCAGTGGACAGCGGCACTTCCTCGCGGTTGCGCGCCCGCGTAATCGGGTCAGCGCGTAGCTTGAGTTCCAGCGCATGTTCGAGATTGGCGGCGATGCCGGCATAGCCGCGCGAGCCCAGCGCCTCGACCCGCGCGCCCTCGACTGCGTCAAACACCGCGCGCGCCACCGGCTCCTTGGGCGCGCCCTTCAGGTGCATCGCATTGTCGTGGTGGCGCATGCGCAGCGCGAAACTGTCGGCAAAGCCGCGCGCTTCGGCGACTTCCTCGGGCGGCAGGCCGCGCGACGGCGCCGGCACCTTGATCTGTCGGCCGTCCTGACGCGGCGCCTCGCCGGTGAAGCTCAGCTCGGTCTCCCGCTCGCCTGAAAGCGCACGGGCGGTGCCCCCAAGGACGTTGCGGAACCGGTCGAGCGGAGAGTCGGCAGCCATGGCGATTGTCTTTGTGTGCCTTGTCCCCCAGGATCAAGCCCGAAGGGGGATCGGATGAAGTTTCTAAGCAATATCGGCCGGGTCGGCCGGATGAGCCATGGTGAATATAATGCCAATCTCACCGGGCTCGGCATCTTCTTCGGCGCGGTGCTCGGCTTCGTGATGGCCAGCACCGAGAATCTGACCAACCGCGACTATGTGCTGGTGCTGTTCACCACCGCGGCGATGGTGATCACGATCCTCTATATCTCGTCGAGCAAGCACCGGATCGTCTATTCGATCCTCGCCTTCGCCTTTATCGCGGCGCTGCCCTACATCCTTGGCATCATGGCGAGCCCGGGCGCACAATTGCCGCCCAAGCTCCAGCCGACGCTGGCGGTGTGGCTGGCGATGACGCTGATCGTCGAGTTCAACCCACGCGACCGCGAGCCCGACAAGGCCTAGCGGCGGCGCAACCTGTCGCGCAGCCGCTGCCAGAAGCCCTTGGGCGGAGGCGGCGCGGGCGGAGCCTCGAACGGATCGGGCTCCCAATTGCCCACGCCCATCCGGCGATGGATCATGTCCTTCAGATACGCATATTCATCGCCGGTGATCGGCCCGCCCTCGCCCCCGCGCGCCGTCCAGCGGCGGCGATCGAGCGGATCGTCGTCGGCCGGGTCGCTCAAGCCTTGCCGACCACGCTTTCGGGCAGATCCTTGCCGAACACGCGCTGGAAGTACTCGGCCACCTGCGCGCGCTCTGCTTCGTCGCACTTGTTGAGGAAGCTCAGCCGGAACGCGAAGCCGACATCCTTGAAGATTTCGGTATTCTGCGCCCAGGTGATCACCGTGCGGGGCGACATCACGGTCGAGATGTCGCCGTTGACGAAGCCCTTGCGGGTCAGGTCAGCGACGCGGACCATGTTCTCGACCAGCTCCTTGCCGCCCGGCTTGTCGAAATCGCCCGACTTGGCGAGCACGATCTGCGCTTCGACCGCGGCCGGCAGATAGTTGAGCGTCACCACGATGTTCCAGCGGTCCATCTGGCCCTGGTTGATCTGCTGGGTGCCGTGATAGAGGCCGCTGGTGTCGCCCAGGCCCACGGTGTTCGCGGTGGCGAACAGGCGGAAATAGGGGTTCGGGCGGATCACGCGGTTCTGATCGAGCAGGGTCAGCTTGCCCTCGGTCTCGAGCACGCGCTGGATCACGAACATCACGTCGGGGCGGCCCGCGTCATATTCGTCGAACACGAGCGCGGTCGGGGTCTGCAGCGCCCAGGGGAGCAGGCCTTCGCGGAACTCGGTGATCTGCTGGCCATCCTTGAGCACGATCGCGTCGCGACCGATCAGGTCGATACGCGAGATATGCGCGTCGAGATTGATGCGGATGCACGGCCAGTTGAGGCGCGCCGCAACCTGCTCGATATGCGTCGACTTGCCGGTGCCGTGATAGCCCTGGACCATCACGCGGCGATTATAGGCGAAGCCCGCCAGGATCGCGAGCGTGGTGTCCGCATCGAACACATAGGCGGGATCGAGATCGGGCACGCGCTCGTCCGCCTCGCTGAACGCGGGCACTTCAAGGTCGCTGTCGATCCCGAACAGGTCGCGCACCTTCACCATCTTGTCGGGCGCTTCGAGGATCGTGGTTTCCCGGCTGTCGGGCTGGGTGTTGGGGATATCCGCCATGTCTTCGGTCCTTCCGTCGCCTGAGCGACTAGATGCTCCCGTGCCGCACTGCAACGGGCATCGCGCAAAAGAGGCAATCTCCAGGGTAGCAGCCGCAAGCCCGGCTTCCGCGAGCCGATCCGGCACAGGCAAAGCCCCGATTCGCACCGCGTACGGCGCGCGGAAGTTTACGAAGCATAGACTATGGGGGGCCCGTTTTCCCCACCCAGGCATGCGCCCGTGGTGCGCGCGATCGAGGAAGGATGGGAAACCAGTCTGCATCCACGAGTATGGAGCAGGCGAAATCCTACTTCGCAAGCCATCTCGACCACTTCGTCTTCGTCATCCCGGCCTTGAATCGGGATGACCCTAATCGTTCTCGAACTTCGGCAGCCGGAACAGATCGACGAAGCGCTGCCCCAGCGCAACATCACCCCTGACCGCCACCCGCCCCTCGCGGATCGATTCCACGAGCGGCAGCGGGCCGTAAAAGGTCGCCGCCAGCAGTGTCGGCACGCCCTCGAAGATCACTTCCGCTCCGGCAGGATCGCGCCGCTCGATCACCAGCCCGCCGTCTACAATCTGCGCCCGGAACGGCTCGCCGCCAATCCGGAAGCCCAGATCGATCGACACCCCGCGCGCATCGTCGCGGTCCATCATCGTCTTGAGCGACAGCATGAAGGCGCCATTACTCAGCGGCAGGGTGACGTCATGCGCCGGCGAGCCCGCCGCCCAGCGACTGAGCGCGAAGATCGGCTCCTCCAGCTTGGCGCCCCATTTGGTCAGCTCATAAACCTGGGCATTGACCGGCGAGGGCAGCTGCTTGCGGCGCAATATGCCGCCCTTCTCCAGCCCCTCGAGCCGCTGGGTGAGGATATTGGCGCTCAGCCCCTCCAGCGCGCCCCGGATCTCGCCGAAACGGCGCGGGCCGAGCAGCAGCTCACGAACAATCAGCAGCGCCCAGCGTTCTCCGATCAGATCCATGGCGAGCGCCGTCCCGCACGCGTCCTGATACCAGCGGCGCGCCTTGGCGAAGTCGTTGCTAGTTACTTTTTGTGACTCCATGGTTGCTTTTAATAACTTACAGGCGCATCAAGTTCAAGAAAGCGATTCGCGAAGCCCCCGAAGTGGAGGTTTATTCCGATGACACTGGTTCCCGCCGCCGAACTGGCCGCTCGCGAGACCGCGCGCTGGCCGAATGAAAGTCCAGAATATCGGCAGGCGCGCACAGCACTGCTTGCCGAGGAGATCGAACTGCGCCGGCATATCGAGGCCGTAGCCGAGCAGCGCCGCGCGCTGCCGCCCGGCCCCGCAGTGACCGGCGACTATGTTTTCCAGGGCGAGAACGGCCCGGCTCGCTTCGCCGAACTGTTCGGCGAGCATGACACGCTGGCGGTCTACACCTGGATGTTCGGCCCGCAGCGCGAGCGCCCCTGCCCGATGTGCACGTCGCTGCTTTCGGCATGGGACGGCGAGACGCCGGATATCGAGCAGCGCGTCGCCTTTGCCGTGACTGCCCGTTCGCCGATCACAAAGCTCGCGGCATTCAAGCAGGAGCGCGGCTGGCGCCATTTGCCGCTTTACGCCGACACCGACCAGGCGTTCAGCCGCGACTATGGCGCGATCGCACCGGACGGATCGGACATTCCCCAGCTTCTCGTCTTCACCCGGCGAGACGGCACGATCCGGCTGTTCTGGGCCGGAGAGATGGGCAGCGAAAGCATGGACCCCGGCCAGGACCCGCGCGGCGCGCCGGACCTGATGCCGCTATGGACGATCCTCGATTGCACGCCGGAGGGCCGCGCGCCCGACTGGTATCCCTCGCTCAACTACTGACAAGCATTCCCAGGAGAGAAAAATGACTCAGATGATCTTCGTCAACCTGCCCGTCAGCGACGTGGCCAAGTCCACCGCCTTCTACGAAGCGATCGGCTGCACCAAGGATGCGCGCTTCAGCAACGAGCAGGCATCGGCGATGCAGCTGAGCGACACGATCGTCTTCATGATCCTGCACCGCGACTTCTTCCAGACCTTCACCCCCAAGCCGATCGCCGACGCGCATGCGGTGACCGAAGCGCTGATCTGCATCTCGCGCGACAGCCGCGATGCGGTGGACGCGATCGTCGAGGCAGCGGGCAAGGCCGGCGGCAAGGCCGATATCCGCGAGAAGCAGGACATGGGCTTCATGTACGGCCGCAGCTTCGAGGATCCGGACGGTCATATCTTCGAGCCGATGTTCATGGACATGGAAGCCGCGATGGCTGCCTTCCCCGAAGGCCCCGCGCATGAGCCGGCCTGATCCGGTGCGGCAGGATCGCGTCATCGGCTGGGGGCTGAGCGGCCTCGTCCTGCTGTTCCTCGCGATGGACGCGGGCGGCAAGCTGCTCGCCCCTGCGATGATGATTGCGAACAGTCCGCCGCTGGGCATTCCGGCGGATACCGGGCTCTACCAGCAGCTCGGCGTGATCCTCGCGATATGCGCCGTGCTTTACGCGATCCCCCGCACCGGGGTGCTCGGAGCGATCCTGCTCACCGGCTATCTGGGCGGCGCGGTCGCGCTGCACTGGCGGGTGGGCAGCCCGTTGTTCAGCCACACGCTGTTCGGCGTCTATCTGGGCGTGATCGCCTGGGGCGGATTGTGGTTCCGCGATCCCCGAATACGCGCGCTGATCCCGATCGCCTGAAAACCATAAAGTCCAAAGGAGAGGACCGATGGCAGACAAGATCACGACCGTACTCTGGTTCGACCATGTCGCCGAGGAAGCAGCCAGTTTCTATGTCTCGCTGCTGCCGGACAGCCATGTCGATGCGGTGCACCGCGCGCCAGGTGACAATCCGAGCGGCAAGGAAGGCGCGGCACTGGTCGTCGAGTTCACTCTGGCCGGACGCAGCTATGCCGGGCTGAACGGCGGCCCCAACTTCAAGCCCAATGAAAGCGTTTCCTTCCAGATCCTTACTGAGAACCAGGCAGAAACCGACCGGCTATGGAACGCGATCGTCGGCAATGGCGGCGCGGAGAGCGCCTGTGGCTGGTGCAAGGACAAATGGGGCTTCAACTGGCAGATCACCCCGCGCCGGCTGATCGAGCTCAGCTTCAGCGGCGATGCCGACAGCCGCCGCCGCGCCTTCGAGGCGATGATGACGATGCACAAGATCGACATTGCGGCGATCGAAGCCGCCGCCAAAGGCTGAGGAGAAGTCCCATGACCATCGAGATCACCGGCTTCAACTGGGTGCCCGATTTCGCCCGGGGCTATGTCCGCGACCTTAGGCCGCGCTGGGCGTGCGAGGAGATCGGCCTGCCCTACACCACGCGGCTGATCAGCCCGATCCCGCCCAAGCCCGCCAGCTATTTCGAGGAGCAGCCCTGGGGCCAGGTACCGGTGCTGCACGATGACGGGATCCAGCTGTTCGAGAGCGGCGCAATCCTGCTCCATCTCGCCGAGAAGGACGCGCATCTGCTGTCCCGCGATCCGCAGCAGCGCGCAACCACGCTCGCCTGGCTGTTCGCGGCGCTTAACAGCGTCGAGCCCGGGCTGTTCGAGCTGGGCAATGTCACGCTGTTCTCGAAGGACGAGCAATGGGCGAAGCTGCGCCTGCCGAGCCTGATGGCGGACATCGGCAAGCGCTTCGATCGCCTCGCCGATGCGCTGGGCGACCGCGACTGGCTGGCCGGCGATTTCAGCGTGGCCGACATCGCGATGGTGACCGTGCTGCGTAATGCCGACAACAGCGCATTGCTCGCCGAGCGCCCGGCGCTTGCCGCCTATGTCGAACGCGGCATGGCCCGCCCCGCCTTCCAGCGCGCGATAGATGCGCAGCTCGCCGATTTCCAGCCCGCGCCGGTCGCGGCCTGAACGATATAAAGAGGAGAGTGCAAATGGCTTATATCGACGGTTTCGTCGCGCCCGCGCGCGACCGGGATGCCTATATCGCGATGGCGAGGAAGGCTGCTCCGATTTTCCTTGAGCATGGCGCGCTGCGCGTGGTCGAAGGCTGGGCGCACGACGTGCCGCGCGGCAAGATCACCGATTTCTACATGGCGGTGAAGGCCGAGGACAACGAGACGCCGGTCTTCTCCTGGATCGAATGGCCCGACAAGGCGACCCGCGACGCGGGCTGGGAAAAGGTGATGGCCGACGAACGCATGAAGCCCGAGGGCGAGATGCCGTTCGACGGCCAGCGCATGTTCTGGGGCGGGTTCGAGAGCATCGTGGATACGGGCGCCTGACCTTCCAATTCCTCCCCGAGCTTGTCTCGGGGAGGGGGACCAGCCGCAGGCTGGTGGAGGGGCCGGCGCAGCCGGTATCCTCACTCCCCGCTTCCCGCCGCTGGCGCGGCGCCCCTCCACCACCCGCCTGCGGCGGGCGGTCCCCCTCCCCGAGCAAGCTCGGGGAGGATTTAAGGGAGACACGACATGGCAAACGCGCACGGAAGCTTCATCTGGTACGAGCTGCTGACCAAGGACGCTGCCAGGGCCAAGGCGTTCTACGACTCGGTCTGCGGCTGGAACATCGATGCCGAAGCCCCGCCGGGCGGCATGGACTATCGCATGATCAATGCCGCGGACGGCCAGGCCGGCGGCGTCATGCAATTGAATGCCGAGATGATCGCTGGCGGCGCACAGGCGACCTGGCTCGGCTATCTCGGCGTCGATGACGTCGATGCCTCGGTCGCTGCGGTGGTCGAGGCCGGAGGGCAGGTCCACCTACCCGCCTTCGACATTCCGGGCGTGGGGCGGCTGGCGATGGTCACCGATCCGCAGGGCAATCCCTTTTATGTGATGCGCGGCGCGGTGGACGCGACCAGCACCGCTTATCAGCGGATGGGCTTCGGCCATGTCAGCTGGAACGAGCTGCACGCGCCCGACGATGCCGCCGCGCTCGCCTTTTACGGCAAGCTGTTCGCCATCGAGAAGGTCGGCGGCATGCCGATGGGCGAGATGGGCGAGTACAGCTTCATCGCCAATGGCGACAGCAAGGGCGAGGCGGTGGGCGCCGTCATGCCGGCGCAACCCGGCGGCAGGCCCGGCTGGAGCTTCTATTTCCGTGTGCCCGACATCACCGAGGCACAGGCGAAAGTGGAAGCCGGCGGCGGCAAGGTCGTCATGGGACCGCATCAGGTGCCGGGCGGCGAATGGGTGATCAACATCGTCGACCCCGAAGGCGTGACCTGCGGCATCGTCTCGCCGAACAAGAGCTGAGGAGAAGCACGATGCGCAAGCTCACCGGCGCGGTGTTCGTCTCTTTGGACGGCGTCATGCAGGCGCCCGGCGGCCCCAGCGAGGACTGGACCGGCGGGTTCCAGTTCGGCGGCTGGATGGCGCCGCTGGCGGACGAAGCCGTCGGCGCCACGATCGGCCCGTTGTTCGACGGCGAATTCGACCTGCTGCTCGGCCGCGAAACCTATGAGATCTTCGCGGGCTATTGGCCCTTTGCCGATGCCGACCACCCGATCCGCATCGCCTTCGACAAGGCCGCCAAGCATGTCGTCACCCATCATGACGACGGGCTCGACTGGGTGAATAGCCACCGGGTTCCTGACATCGAAGCCGTGGCCGATCTCAAGCACAGCGCCGGGCCGGACCTGATCATCCAGGGCAGCTCGACGCTCTACCCGCAGCTACTCGCGGCGGGCCTGATCGACCGGCTGGTGATGATGACCTTCCCGGTGGTGCTGGGTGGCGGCAAGAAACTGTTCGGCCCAGGCACCCCGGCCTCCACACTCAAGATGACCGATCATCTGGTAAGCAGCGGCGGCACGGTGATCGCGACCTATGAGCCGGCAGGCACAGTCGAAACCGGCAGCTTCGCCGGTCCCGACATGAGCGAACGCGAGAAAGCGCGGCAGGCGCGGATGAAGCAGGCGGGCTAGCGCACTATCCTCCCCCATCAGGGGGAGGAGAAGCTCAAGCAAACGCCGGCGCGGTCTTCAAATGCTGGTACGCCTCGATCACCCGCTGCAACCGCGCTTCCTGGCTGCGATCGCCGCCGTTGCGATCGGGGTGGAACTTGCGGACCAGCTCCGAATAGCGCTTGCGCAGCATCGTGCGGTCGGCATCGATCTCCAGGTCGAGCACCTTGAGCGACTCCCGGTCCTTGCCCGACAACGGCTTGCCGTCCTTGCGCTCGGCGCGGTCCTTCATCCGGTCCTTGAAGCGCGCGTTGATCGCATCGAGCGGATCGGCGAAATCGGCCCAGCGCGGCGGGCGATCGGCGCCGCCGGTGCCGTTGAAGGCACGCGTCTCGCGCTCCCAGCCGGCATAGGGGCGCTGGGCGTCGTGGATCTCGTCCGGGCTCATGCCCTGGAAGAAGTTGTAGCCCGAGTTGAATGCGCGGACATGATCGAGGCACAGCCAGCGATATTCGCCGGGGCCGTCAAAGGTTGCCCGGCTCTCGCCGGCAGGGGCACGAAACTCGCCCGCTTCGTTGCAGCCCGGCTCCGAACACAATCTCCCATGCGCCTCCACGCGACCGTGGAAACGGGCATTCGGCCTGTCTTTCTTGGGGTGGCTCTCCGCCACGCTACCTCCCTTGAACAAACCGCCTATATAGGCGCGATGACCGACACTGCCAGCGGCGGACTCGCCGACATCATCGCCGCCCGCCTCATCGCCGCGCTCGCCCCGACGCATCTCGAGGTGATCAACGACAGCCACCATCATTCGGGCCATCTCGGCGACGACGGCACCGGCGAATCGCACTGGACCGTGGTGGTGGAAAGCCCGGCTTTTCAGGGCCAGTCGCGCGTCCAGCGCCAGCGCATGGTCAACACCGCGCTCGCCGATCTGCTCAAGGCGCGCATCCATGCGCTGGCTATGAAGGTGCGCGCGCCGGGCGAATAGGTCCGCCAACCCGAAAGGGTGGGTTTCCAAACTGTGGCTGTCCGGCGACCATCGTGCGGGCTAGATATCCGGTGACGAGAGGGGCCATCCATGACCGACGAACTTTTCACCCAGATCATCACGCCCAGCACCCATGATTTGGGCGGGTTCAAGGTGCACCGCACCTTGCCCTCCAAGCCGCGGACCATGGTGGGGCCGTTCATCTTCTTCGATCAGATGGGCCCGGCCCGGCTGAGCGTCGATACCGGCGTCGATGTGCGGCCGCATCCGCATATCAACCTGGCGACGGTGACCTATCTCTATGCCGGCGCGCTCGACCATCGCGACTCGCTCGGCACCTTCGCGACGATCGAGCCCGGCGCGGTGAACCTGATGACCGCCGGGCACGGCATCGTCCATTCCGAGCGCTCGCCGAGCGCCGAGCGGATCAAGGGACCCGAGCTGTCGGGCATCCAGACCTGGCTCGCGCTGCCCGAGGCGTATGAGGAAATGAACCCGGCGTTCGAGCATGTCTCCGCCGCCGAGCTCCCGATCGTCGAGGACATGGGCGCGCGCTGCCGCGTCATCATGGGCGAGCTGTGGGGGGCTAAGGCACCGACCACGACCTATGCCCAGACCATCTATGCCGATATCGAACTTGAGGCCGGCGGCGCGGTGCCGATCGATCCCTCCGCCGATGAGCGCGCAATCTACCTCGCTTATGGCGATGCGAGCATCGACGGGGTCGAGATGGAAGTTTCGACTCTCTACATCCTGCGCCCCGGCATCACTGCGATCCTGCGCTCGGGCGGCGGCGGCCGCGTGGCACTGTGCGGCGGCGAGGACTTTGCGACGCCGCGTCATGTCTGGTGGAACTTCGTCTCCTCCAGCCGCGACCGGATCAATCAGGCCAAGGAAGACTGGAAGGCCGGCAATTTCCCCAAGGTGCCGGGCGACGACAAGGAATTCATCCCCATCCCCGAAGTCCCCAAGACGGTGAGCTATCCCTAGCACCCGCCTCAGCGTCTGCCGCCGCAAGGCGCGTTATCCCTCAAGGGACGACGCGCTGGCGGCGATCGCGAAGAGCGGCTGGGAGTTGCGGCCGTATCGCTGCGATCGCTGCCACCAGTTCCACCTGACCAGCCGGACCAAGGGCAAGGGGCCGATCAGGCAGCTGGCGGCGGCCCGATAACCTTTTCGCGCAGCAGCGGCAGCAGCTTATCGATATTGCCGCGCGCAGTCGCCGCATCGTTGGCGAGCGAGCGGATCGTCAGCAGGTCGCCGTTCAGGATCAGGATCGCCGTCGCACCCTTGCTGCTGCCCAGTTCGTAGCTGCTCACCCACCCGACCGCCGGCCCGGCATCGAGCGCGGTGAGCCTGCATTCGGGGCTGCGCGCCTGGCATTGCTTCTCGAGGTCCTCGATCTTGGTCTCGCCCGAGCGCACCCGCCCCTCGGTACCATCTACCTGCCGGCCGAACTCGATGCCGATGATTGGCTCCTCGGCGCATTTCGGGCAGCTATAGGCAAGCTTGCCAGGGCGCGGGGCCGAGATGAAGCCGGGGCCGAGCAGCGCCAGAACTTCGGCATCCACGCTGTTGATATTCTTGGTCAGGAACCCCTCGGCCGGCAGGGCGAGGGCGAGCGCGAGCGTCAACGGCAGCAGTGCGAGCATTCCTGTCCTCCTGTTTCGCGGCACAACGCCTCGCGGACCGTTCGGTTCTTGCGGGCCGTCGCAGCTTCGCTAGGCTCTGTCGCAAAGGAGAGGCACATGGCGGATTTCGAGACCCGGCGCATCGCGCTGCCCACCGGCGTAGAGCTCAACGTCGCGCTTGCCGGCGATCCCGCCAACCCGCCGATCATCCTGCTGCACGGCTTCCCCGAATCGCACCGCACCTGGCGCCACCAGATCCCGGCGCTCGCCCGCGACCATTATGTCATCGCGCCGGACCAGCGCGGCTTCGGCTACTCTTCCCGCCCGGAGGGCGTGGCGAGCTACACGCCCGACAAGCCGGTCGCCGACCTGCTCGCGCTTGCCGATCATCTCGGCATCGGCCCGTTCACTCTGGTCGGCCATGACTGGGGCGGCGCCATCGCCTGGATGGCGGCGCTGCAAAACCCGCAGCGCGTCGCCCGGCTGATCATCGTCAACGCGCCGCACCCGCTCGTCTTCCAGCGCAGCATCTTCGACGATCCCGGCCAGCGCGCCGCCAGCCAGTATATCACTGCCTTCCGCAACCCCGATTTCGAGAAGTTCGTCGAGCGGATCGGGCTCGACACCTTTTTCGAGCAGAGCTTCGCCAAATATACTGACGCGGCGCTGCTCGCTCCCGAAAAGCCCGCCTATCTCGCCGAATGGGGTCAGCCCGGCGCGATGACCGCGATGCTCAACTGGTACCGCGCCAGCATGATACAGGTCCCCGCACTCGACGCCACGCCCGAGCGCCCCGCCTGGCTCGACGCGCCCTTCCCGCCCGTTACCCAGCCGACCTTGGTGATCTGGGCGATGCAGGACACCGCGCTGCTGCCGATCCAGCTCGAAGGACTGGAAGCTTTGGTCCCCGACCTCACCCTGGTCCGCATCGCCAGCGCCGGCCATTTCGTGCCCTGGGAAAAACCCGAGCTGGTCACCGAGGCGATCCTGGAGTGGCTGGCGTAAAAAAGATCCTCTCCCGGAGGGAGAGGGGGACCATGCGCAGCATGGTGGAGAGGGAGTATCCGCAAGCTAACCGGCCCGAAAGCGACGATCGAGCGCGCCAAGAAGCTCAGACGAGAGTTGAGCTTGCCCGAGGTCCTGCTCTGGCGCGAACTGCGCAAACGTCCTGACGGGCTGAAGTTCAGACGCCAGCATCCCGCCGGTCCCTATTCGCTCGACTTCTATTGTGCCGAGGCAGATCTCGCGATCGAGGTGGACGGCGAATCCCACGAACGCGGCAACCAGCCCGAGCGCGACGCCAACCGCGATGGGTGGCTCAGGCTGCACGATGTTCGGGTTCTTCGCATTCCCGCCGCCGAGGTGCTGCACGACCTTGATGCGGTGGTCCGCCATATCGTGACCGTCGCTCGCGGATAATCCCTCTCCACCCCGGCGCGATGCGCCGCGGTCCCCCTCTCCCTCCGGGAGAGGATTGTTTACAGCACCACCTGCGCCGCTTCATCCAGCGCAATCCCCTCGGTCGCGCGCGTGTCGCCCGGGCGGACCCAGGCGGCATGGGCATGCGCCGTCGCCACCACTTCGCGCGCTTCCGGGCCCGGCCAGGTCCGGATGCTCACCACCTGCTCGCCGAGCGACCGGTCGGGCTCCATCGCCACCCAGGCGAGCGGACGCTCCGCCGTGGCCCGCGCGCCGGCCGCTGCCATCGCCGCCCGGATCCGCGCCGTCCGGTCATCGGGGATATACTGCCACACCACCGAGTGCATCAGCACGCGCACCACGCCCTCGGCTTGCGGCTCGGCCAGCCGCGCTTCGATCCAGTCGGCCGCATCGGCGCGCGCCAGATCGACGCCCCGCGCGCGGATCATGCCAATAGCCGTCTTCAGCCGCGCCAGCCGCTCGGGCTTCTCCGCCCAGACATAAGCGGAAAGCCGCGCCTCGACTGCCGGATCGGTCACGTCGAGCGGCGCAATATCACTTCCCCGGGTCGAGACGATCTCCAGCGGCGGCAACACCGGCGGCTCGCCCAGCCATTCGGGCGCAATCGTGATCGGTGAATCCTCGGGCCCCAGCATCGCCCCGCCCAGATCGAAGCGGAAGCGATCGATCAGCAGGTTGAGCCCGCCGCTCGATCCGATCTCCAGCACCTCCAGCTTTGGCCCCAGCCGCCGCGCGACTTCGATCAGCCCGACGATCAGCGCCCCCGATCGACCCGCCTCATTGGTCTGCGGCGGCCCCTCGAGCCACGGCAGCACGGCGGCATCGTTGCGCGCCAGCACCCGGTTCAGCGCTTTGCCCAGCGCCGCCCCCGAAACCCGCCCGGCGAATATCTCCGCCAGCTCGGCATCCACACCGGCCAGCACCAGCGCATGCAGCCCGCCGATCAGCCGCAGCGGCAGCGCATCGCGGGTCGGTTCGCCCGACCAGTCGAGCACCGCGCGCCCGGTCTCGCTGCTCCGGTCGAGCCCCTCGGCCAGCGCCACGCAGATATCGGCATACAAGGGCGCCGCCATCTGGCGGCAATAAAATTCCTGGATCCGGAACGCCTGGCGGTTCGTCGCTTCATCGGCCACAAGAATAGCTCCTTTGCCGCTCTGTTGCGCCTGGGGGGTGCCCCGAGTAAAGCCCCGGCTCGATGACCGAACCGCTTATCCTTGCCGTCCCCAAGGGGCGCATCCTCGACGAGGCGCTGCCGCTGCTCGCCCGCGTCGGCATCATCCCCGAGCCCGACTTCTCGAACGAAAGCTCGCGCGCGCTGCGCTTCAAGACCAACACGCCCGCGATCGACCTGATCCGCGTGCGCGCGTTCGACGTGGCGACCTTCGTCGCGCATGGCGCCGCGCAGCTGGGCATCGTCGGATCGGACGTGCTCGCCGAGTTCGACTATTCGGAGCTCTATGCGCCGGTAGATCTCGGCATCGGCCATTGCCGCATCTCGGTCGCCGAGCCGGCAAGCCTGGCGAGCAAGGACGATCCGCGCGGCTGGAGCCATGTCCGCGTCGCGACCAAATATCCGCACATCACCCGCGCCCATTTCGAGGCGCGCGGGGTGCAGGCCGAGTGCATCAAGCTCAACGGCGCGATGGAACTGGCCCCGGTGCTCGACCTGGCGCCGCGCATCGTCGATCTCGTCTCCTCGGGCCGCACGCTCAAGGAGAACGGGCTGGTCGAGGTTGAAGTGATCGCCGAAGTGAGCAGCCGGCTGGTAGTCAACCGCGCCGCGTTCAAGACGCGGGCCACCGATGTGGTCCCGCTGGTCGACAAGTTCCGCAAGGCGGTGGCGGCGTGATCCGGCTCAACGCCTCGGACGCCAGCTTCTCGGCTGCGTTCACCGAACTGGTCAACGCCCGGCGCGAGGCCGATGAGGATGTTGCCCGCGACGTCACCGCGATGATCGCCCGCGTCCGCACCGAAGGCGATGCCGCGATCAAGGACCTCACCCAGCGCTTCGACAGGTTCGACCTCGACGCGCAGGGCTGGACGCTCGACCGCGCCGATTGCCTTGCCGCCTGGGAAGGGCTGACGCCCGAGCTGCGCGACGCGCTGGAGCTCGCCGCCGAGCGGATCGCTACCTATCACGCCAAGCAGAAGCCCGAGGATCGCGACGAGATCGACGCGCAGGGCATCCGCCTCGGTGCACGCTGGCGGGCAGTGGATGCCGCCGGCGTCTATGTGCCGGGCGGGCGCGCCGCCTATCCCAGCTCGGTGCTGATGAATGCGCTGCCGGCCAAGGCGGCGGGCGTCGGCCGGCTGGTGATGGTCACGCCGACCCCCAATGGCGACGTGAACCCGCTGGTGCTGGCCGCCGCGCATCTTGCCGGAGTCGACGAGATCTGGCGCATCGGCGGAGCGCAGGCGATCGCCGCGCTCGCCTATGGCACCGAGACGATCGAGCCGGTCGACGTGATCACCGGCCCCGGCAATGCCTGGGTGGCCGAGGCCAAGCGCCAGCTCTACGGCGTGGTCGGCATCGACATGGTCGCGGGGCCGAGCGAGATCGTGGTGGTCGCGGACGGCAAGAACGATGCCGACTGGATCGCCGCCGACCTGCTCAGCCAGGCCGAGCATGACCCGACCAGCCAGTCGATCCTGTTCACCGATGATGCCGATTTCGCCGACCGGGTTGCCGAAGCCGTCGAGCGCGCGCTGGCCAGGCTGGCGACCGAGAAGACCGCGCGGGCAAGCTGGGACGCGAACGGCGCGATCATCGTGGTGCCTGATCTGGTGAGCGCGATGCCGCTGGTCGATCGCCTCGCCCCCGAGCATCTTGAGCTTGCCTGCGACAATGCCGAGGGGCTGTTCGACATGGTCCGCCATGCCGGATCTGTGTTCATCGGCCGGCATACCCCCGAGGCAGTGGGCGATTATGTCGCCGGGCCCAACCACGTCCTCCCCACCGGCCGCCGCGCGCGCTTCGCCTCGGGCCTGTCGGTGCTCGACTTCATGAAGCGCACCAGCTTCCTGTCGCTCGATGCGGACGGACTGGCGGCGATCGGTCCGGCTGCGGTAGCCTTGGCCAAGGCGGAAGGCCTGCCGGCCCATGCCGAGTCGGTGGCGATCCGGCTGAGGAGCAAATGATGCGCGAACCCGATCTCGACGAGGATGGCTGGTGCCTGGCCAGTGCGGTGGACTACCACGCGCTCGATGCCGAGGCCTTCGACATTCCCGACGAGGCGGCGCGGACCGGCCTCAAGCCAGGCGACTTCGCCAAGCTGATCTTCCTGATCGCAGTCGAGGAAGACGAGGAGCCGATCACCGACCGGATGTGGGTGGTGGTCCGCGAAGCGGCGGACGGCGGCTATTTCGGGCTGCTCGATAACGAGCCCGATATCGACGAGAATGACGAGTTCTGGCTGGGGACGGAAGTGCCGTTCGGGCCGGAGCATGTGATCGAGGTGCAGGCGGGGAATGCCGAGAGCCGCGCCTATGCCGCGCGGGAACCGCTGAAGGTCTGGCCGCGGGGCTGAGGCCAAATCCTCTTCCGTTCAACCATCCCGTCATCCCCGCGCAGGCGGGGATCCAGAGCCAAGGGCGAGAAGCGCGCGGCCAACCTTGAGTCCGCCGCCAGCGCTTCCCCAAATTGCATCGCCTGCCCTCAATTACCCTGGATCCCCGCCTGCGCGGGGATGACGATAGGAGCGGGGCGAACGACGATGGTCGACTGATCAGCGCCGATTGAGCGGCCAATCCTTCCGGCGATCGGATTTCAGCAGCCGATCGATGTCGCGTGCGTTCGAATAGTCGACCCAGGTGGAATAGATTTCCGGGCCGTTCTGCAGCACGAAGCGCCAACGCTCACCGGCGGTGGTGAAGTCGATGTCGCAACTGGTGAACGACTTCACATGGATAAATTCGGGCACATTGCCCTTGAAGGCGCGCACGACGCGTATCTTCGCCGGCTTGTCGGCCTGGATGTCAGCCGGTTCGACAACTTCGCCGTCGAGAATAGCCGTAGCAGCAGTTATGGTCTTCTTCGCGTCCGCAAGGCGCTCCGCATAGGTCGGCTCGTGATCGACAATGACCGTGCAGGCATGTGCCGCGGGCGCCATCGAAATGGCGGCGAGGAACCCGCTGAGTGCAAGACGCTTTGCCATATTGGCCGAACATACCTATGGGGCGCAGCATGCCAAGCCATCAAGCCAAGTCCCGTTCCAAGGCGCGTGCCGCTGCGCGCCTCGCTGCCGTGCAGGCGCTGTACCAGCACGAAATGGAAGCGGTCTCGATTCCCGCGCTGCTCCACGAGTTCCACAATCACCGCCTGGGCGCCGTGATCGAGGACGTGGAATATGCCGAGGCGGACATCGCATTCTTCGACGACATCGTCACCGGCGTGCATGAGCGCCGCGACGAGATCGACCGGATCATCGCCGGCAAGCTGAGCGCCGACTGGACGCTCGACCGGCTCGACAAGCCGATGCGCCAGATCCTGCGCGCCGGCACCTATGAGCTGATGGCCCGCAAGGACGTGCCGGTCGGCGCGGCGATCAGCGAGTATCTCGACGTGACCGACGCCTTTTACGACCGCCGCGAAAAGGGCTTCGTCAACGGCATCCTCGATGCCATCGCCAAGGAAGTGCGGGGTTGAATTTAACTCCTCCCCGGAACGGGGAGGGGGACCGCGACGCGTCAGCGTCGTGGTGGAGGGGGTCCGCCCTCCACCAACCAAATCGCTGGAGGAGCGCGGGCCCCCTCCACCATTCGCTTGCGCGAATGGTCCCCCTCCCCGTTCCGGGGAGGAATATATGAACGAAGCCCAGTTCATCGCCGCGCTGCGCACCCTGCCGCTCCACCCGGGCGCCCAGGATCTGCGCGACGACACCGCCACCCTCGCCATCGGCGGCGAGACGCTGGTCCTCACCCATGATGCGATCGCCGAGGGTGTACATTACCGCCCCGGCACCGATCCGTTCGACATCGCCTGGAAGCTGATCGCCACCAACCTCTCGGACCTCGCCGCCAAGGGCGCCGAGCCGGTGGGCGTGCTGGTCGGCGCGGTGCTGATCGAGCGCGCCGATCGCTTCGTCGAGGGACTGCGGGCGATCCTCACCGAATATGACGTGCCGCTGCTCGGTGGCGACACGATTTCGGTCAGCCCGGCGACCTTCGGCTGCACCGCGATCGGCCGGGCAACCGTCACCCCCGTACCTCGGCGCGACGGTGCGCGGCCCGGCGATGGCCTCTGGATCACCGGCCCGGTCGGCGCGGCGATGCTCGGCTTCGAGACCGGCAAGGGCACCGCCTATCTCCAGCCCCGCCCCCGCCTCGCCGACGGCAGGGCGCTGGCCAGCCATGTCACGGCGATGATGGACGTGTCCGACGGGCTGCTGCTCGATGCCAGCCGGATGGCCGAAGCCAGCGGCTGCACCGCCGATATCACGCTCTCCAAGGTACCCATCGCCGCCGGCGCCGATCCGCTGCGCGCGGTCACCTGGGGAGACGATTACGAACTGCTGTTCGCCGCGCCGGGCGACTTCGCGCCGCCGGTTCCGGCCGCGCGGATCGGCGAGATGGTACCGGCGGGCAAGGCCCCGCTCCTGCTCGACGGGCAGCCTCCCAAAATCCCCCTTGGATACCAGCATCGCTGAGCGGCTTGCGCTCAGGCTATGCCCTCTATAGCCTCCGCCATACCGGGCCTTTGAAAACCGGCAACACAGACCGGCGCGGCTCGATATCCAATAGGGGAAGGGCTTGAACGCATGACGATTGTGTACATCGCCATAGCCTGCGGCGTGCTCGCAGTGCTCTATGGCCTGGTGACCAGCCAGCAGGTGCTAAGCGCGCCCGCGGGCAACGAGAAGATGCAGAGCATCGCCGCCGCCATCCAGGAAGGCGCCAAGGCCTATCTTGGCCGGCAATATACCACGATCGGGATCGTCGGCGTGATCGTCGCGGTGGTGGTGTTCTTCACGCTCGGCACGCTGCCGACGATCGGCTTCCTGGCCGGCGCTGTGCTTTCGGGCGTGGCCGGCTTTATCGGCATGAACATCTCGGTCCGCGCCAATGTGCGCACAGCCGAGGCCGCGCGCGGCTCGCTGCAGGGCGGGCTGACGCTCGCCTTCCGTTCGGGCGCGATCACCGGCATGTTCGTGGCCGGGCTGGGGCTGCTCGCGATCGCCGTGCTGTTCTGGTATCTGGTCGGCCCGGCCGGGCTGGAGCCCAATGCGCGCAAGGTGACGCTGGCGCTGACGTCGCTGGCGCTTGGCGCCTCGCTGATCTCGATCTTCGCGCGTCTCGGCGGCGGCATCTTCACCAAGGCCGCGGACGTCGGCGCCGATCTGGTCGGCAAGGTGGAAGCCGGCATTCCCGAGGACGATCCCCGCAACCCCGCGGTGATCGCGGACAATGTCGGCGACAATGTCGGCGACTGCGCGGGCATGGCCGCCGATCTGTTCGAGACCTATGTCGTCACGCTCGGCCTCACCATGGTGTCGATCGCGCTGCTGGTGAAGAACCTCGCGCCCGAGCTGCTGCTCAAGCTGATGGCGCTGCCGCTGATCGTCGGCGGGGTGTGCATCATCACTTCGATCATCGGCACGTACATGGTCCGGCTCGGCAAGAGCCAGTCGATCATGGGCGCGCTCTACAAGGGCTTCTGGACCACCGCGATCCTCTCGGTGCCCGCAATCTGGTTCGTCACCCAGTACACGCTGGGTGACATGCATGCGGTGATCGGCGCACTGCCGGTCGATCCCAGCGCCTTCCTCGAGCCGAGCGACGCGATCACCGCCGAAGCCGCCGCCGGCCTCGCCTCGGGCGCGCAGTTCACCGGCATGAGCCTGTTCCTCTGCATGATGATTGGTCTCGCGGTGACCGGCCTGCTGGTGTGGATCACGGAATATTACACCGGCACCAACTATCGCCCGGTCAAGTCGATCGCCAAGGCATCGGTGACTGGCCACGGCACCAACGTCATCCAGGGCCTCGCGATCAGCCTCGAATCGACCGCGCTGCCGACGCTGGTGATCGTCGTCGCGGTGATCGCGGCATACCAGATCGCCGGCATCATCGGCGTCGCCTTCGCCGCAACTTCGCTGCTCGCACTCGCCGGCATGGTCGTCGCGCTCGACGCCTATGGCCCGGTGACCGACAATGCCGGCGGCATCGCCGAGATGGCCGGCCTTGAGGACGAAGTCCGCCACAAGACCGACGCGCTCGACGCGGTGGGCAACACCACCAAGGCAGTGACCAAGGGCTATGCGATCGGCTCGGCCGCGCTCGCCGCCCTCGTCCTGTTCGGCGCCTATACGACCGACCTCAAGGAGTTCTTCCCCGAGGTGCCGGTCGATTTCAGCCTGAACAATCCGTATGTCATCGTCGGCCTGCTGCTCGGCGCGCTGCTCCCCTATCTGTTCGGCGCCTTCGGCATGACCGCCGTCGGCCGCGCGGCAGGGTCCGTCGTCGAGGACGTCCGCCAGCAATTCGCGCAGGACAAGGGCATCATGGCCGGCACCAGCCGCCCCAACTATGCCCGCACGGTGGACATCGTCACCAAGGCGGCGATCAAGGAAATGATCGTCCCCTCGCTGCTGCCGGTACTGAGCCCGATCGCGATCTATTTCCTCATCACCGCGGTCGCCGGCCAGTCGCAGGGCTTCGCCGCGGTCGGCGCGATGCTGCTCGGCGTGATCGTCTCGGGGCTCTTCGTCGCCATCTCGATGACCTCGGGCGGCGGCGCCTGGGACAATGCCAAGAAATATATCGAGGACGGCAATTATGGCGGCAAGGGATCGGAAGCCCATAAGGCAGCCGTGACCGGAGACACCGTCGGCGATCCCTACAAGGACACCGCCGGCCCCGCCGTGAACCCGATGATCAAGATCACCAACATCGTGGCGCTGCTGCTGCTCGCCGCACTCGCCGGAGGCCACGCCGCCGGCTGAGCATTTACGCTACGGAAACCTGGGGTCGCCGGCGCAATCCGGCGGCCCCTTTTCATGCCCGCCCGAGATGCCTGCGCAGGCTTGCAAAAACCAACATCGCCCCACCAAAATGGCGAAATTTCGCTTTTTCAGCAATGGTTTGCTATAAAATCCTCCGTAAGAATACGTACGTAAAATTCGTAATTTACGCAGCAACACTTCAGACATTTCACGCGCAAAATACTGATATTCTGTGATTTAACGGTATATCTACTGTAGCGCCCAGCGCCACAGTTGCAAAAATTGCATCCGTACCCGCCTCTATAATGATCCTGAAACGGAAAAGGGGTTTGGGTGGTGCGATTGAAGATTGGTGCGCGGATCAACCTGATCGGCGGAGCTGCATTTCTGGGGCTGACGCTCGTCACGATACTCTCGCTGATGCAGCTGAGCAGCGTGATGCGCGGCGGCATTGCCGACCAGACGCGCGAGACGGTGGAAGTCGCCTACAGCACGATCGCCCATTACCAGGCCGAGGAACAGGCCGGCCGCATGACCCGCGCCGAAGCGCAGGATGCCGCGCTCAAGGCCGTCGGCGCGATGCGCTATTCCGGAAAGGAATATTTCTGGATCAACGACATGCAGCCGAAGATGCTGATGCATCCGATGAAGAAGGAGCTGATCGGCACCGATCTCTCGGCCACCAAGGATCCGAACGGGGTGCCGATCTTCAGCTCGATGGTCGACATCGTCCGCGCCAAGGGCGAGGGCTTCCTCGACTATAGCTGGCCCAAGCCGGGCAGCGACGCCCCCCAGCCCAAGGTCTCCTTCGTCAAGGGCTTCGCGCCCTGGGGCTGGGTGGTCGGCAGCGGCGTCTATGTCGATGACGTCCAGGCCGCAGTCGGTGCCGCCGCTTGGCGCCAGGGCGGCATCGCGCTGGTCGTGATCCTCGCGGTCAACGCCATGGCCTTCTTCCTCGGCCGCACGATCAAGCAGCCGCTCGTCGCGATGACCCGCCGGATGCGCGGCCTCGCCGGCGGCGACAAGGACAGCACGATCCCCGGCCTGAACCGTGGCGACGAGATCGGCGAGATGGCAACCGCGCTCGAAGTGTTCCGCGAAGCCGCCGTTGCCAAGGAACATGCCGAAGCCGCCAAGGCCAAGGCGGATGCCGAGCAGCAGTTCGTCGTCGACACCGTTTCGCAGCAGCTCGCCAGCCTGTCCGACGGCGATCTCACTGCCGAGATCAAGGCCGATTTCCCGCCCGCCTATGGCGCGCTCAAGGGCAATTACAACAAGGCCGTCGGCAATCTGCGTGACCTGATCGGCTCGCTGTCCAGCTCGGCCGTGGCAATCCGCACCGGCGCCAGCGAAATCGCCTCGGCATCGGAAGATCTGGCGCGCCGCACCGAAGCCAATGCCGCGAGCCTGGAGGAAACCTCCGCCTCGCTCACCCAGATGCGCGGTCGCCTCGAAAGCTCGAGCCAGGCGTCGACCCGCACCGTGGCCCAGGCCGATGGCGCGATCACCACCGTCTCGGGGGGCCGTCAGGTTGCCGAGGAAGCGATGCAGGCGATGACCCGCGTTGCCGACAGCTCGAAGGGCATCGACTCGGTCATCGAGGGCCTCGACAAGATCGCCTTCCAGACCCGCGTGCTGGCGATGAACGCCGCCGTCGAGGCAGGCCGCGCCGGCGAGGCGGGCCGTGGCTTCGCCGTGGTCGCCGATCTGGTCTCGGCGCTGGCGATGCGCTCCGAGGAAGAAGCCGGCCGCGCCCGCGACCAGCTGACCGCGACCCAGACCGACATCGTCTCGGCGGTGGACCGGGTGCGCGAAGTCGATGGCGCGCTGGCCGATATCTCGAGCAGCGTCGAGCAGGTGCACGAGCTGGTCGCGAAGATGGCCGAGGACAACCGCGCCCAGTCGAGCACGATCGGCGAGATCGCCTCGGTCGTCTCGGCGATGGACACCTCGACCCAGCAGAATGCGGCGATGGTCGAGGAAACCTCGGCGGCAGCCCGCAGCCTCTCGGGCGAAGTCGATCACCTCGCCGATCGCGCAGCGCAGTTCCGCACCGGGGACGAAGCACCCCGCGCGAGCCGCAGCGTGGCAAAGCCGACCCCGGCGCCCGCCGCCAGGCCGCGCGCTTCCGCCAAGCCGGTCGCCGTAGCGGCCGCCAGCGGCGGCGACGACTGGGCCAGCTTCTAAAGACCAGTTCCCCCGCAGCGGCGGTGCCCCTCCCCTATCCTCCCCCGCAAGGGGGAGGGGGACCACTGCAGGCGGTGGAGGGGGCGGCAAGCAACCAGTTTATCGGCTCGCTTGCCTCCCCCTCGATCACGCTGCGCGTGCCACCTCCCCCTGGCGGGGGAGGAGAACTCCGGCCGACCCAGAGTCAGCCACGCAAAGGATACCTCCATGTTTTCGCGCAAATTCGCACCGGCCCTGCTGGCCGGAACCATGTTTGCTGCCTGGGCCACCCCGGCCCTTGCCCAGCAGAGCGACAATGATCGCTTCAAGGCACTCGAAGCCCGCCTCGGTGCGCTCGATGCCGAAGTCTCCGAGCTCCGCAGCGCCCTCGCTGCCGAGCGGGCCAGAAATGCCGGCGCGGCTACCCACGCGTCGCAGGCCCGCCCCGTGACCGTCGCCGCCCCTGCCCCCGCGGCGACGGTCACGCCCCCGCTTGCCCCGGCACTCGTTCCGGCATCGACCACGAAGCCGGCGAATGACGGGCCCACGGTAAAGGTCAGCGGCTTCTTCAAGACGGTCGCAACCTTCAGCCACACCAGCGCCGGCGCGATCGCAGCCAACACGATCGGCCGCGATTTCTACGTCCCCGGCGCAATCCCGGTCGGCGGCCGCTCGGGCGGCACCGATTTCGAGACGCACGCCAAGCAGACGCGCATCGTCATCGCGGCAAGCACCCCGGTCGGCGGCCATACGCTGTCGGGCCTGGTCGAAACCGATTTCCAGACCGGCTTCGGCGCGGGCAATCAGCGCATCGTCAACGCCTATAATCCGGGCCTGCGCCGCGCCTTCCTGCAATATGACGGGTTCCTGGCCGGCCAGGAATGGACCAACTTCCAATATGTCCCCGCCCTGCCGGAGACGACCGACTATCTCGGGCCGAGCGAAGGCACCGTCTTCGCCCGCCAGTCGCAGATCCGCTACACAGCGAAGCTCTCGCCTGCACTCACCCTGTCGATCGCGGCCGAGAACCCGGCGACGATGAGCGCCACCGTCGGCGGCCCGCTGATGGAGAACAACACCGATCGCCTGCCGGACGGCACCGCGCGGCTCACCTGGAAGCTCGGCAAGAGCGAGCTGTCCTTCGCCGGCGTCGCGCGCAAGCTCACCGTGTCGGGTCCGAACAACGATGCCGATGCCACCGCGTTCGGCGCCTCGGTTGCGGGCAAGCTGGTGTTCGGCCCGAACGGCCGGCACGATCTGCGCTTCATGGCGACGCACGGCACCGGCATCGGCCGCTATGTCGGCCTCAACCTGGTGCCCGATGCGATGGTGGAAACCAATGCCGGCCATATCCGCCTGGCGATGGTCGACGTCACCGCTGGCTTCGCCGCACTGCGCTTCGGCTGGACGCGCACGCTGCGCTCGACGGTGATGGGCAGCTATCAGACCGCCGATTATCCCGCCGGCATCAACGATCTAGCCGCCACGAAGAACTCGTGGAGTGGTGCGGCGAACCTGTTCTACTCGCCGATCAAGCCGGTCGATCTCGGCATCGAAGTCCGCCACGGCCGCCGCGAACTGGTCTCAGGCGATCACGGCGTGCTCGACCGGTTCGAGATGATCGCGAAGTACAGCTTCTGATGATGACCCCGGCTCCCGCGACACCCCCGTCGCTATCGCCCCCGCCCATGCCCGTGCGAAAGCCGGACTATGCGGGCCTGGCCCTTCCCCGGGCTTGGCCCGAACGGCGCGGGGTAACGCTGCACTGACAGGGGTGCCGGGGCGGTTCTCAAATCCTCCGCCGGAGGGAGAGGATTAAAGCACCGTCATCCCAATCAGGCGGAAAATCCCGCGCCAGAGGCTGACAATCGCACCCCCGCACCCCATATCCGCATCAGGCGGGGAACCTCTTCAGGTTCTCCGCCTTTCCTTTTCCCGTCTTGCGCTGTAAAGGCACCGCCACTTTTAGCGCGCGCTGACTTAGAGAGGCATATTTTTGGCCAAAGAAGAACTGCTTGAAATGCGGGGCCAGGTCGTTGAGCTTTTGCCCAACGCCATGTTCCGTGTTCGGCTCGAGAACGACCATGAGATTCTCGGCCACACCGCCGGCAAGATGCGCAAGAACCGCATCCGCGTCCTGGTGGGCGACGAAGTGCTCGTCGAGCTGACGCCCTACGACCTGACCAAGGGCCGTATCACCTATCGCTTCAAGTGATCCGAGGCGCAGCATCGGATCATCCCGGCGCGGGCCGGGATTCAGAAGCCTAGGGCGCCTTAGTTGAAGCTCGTACTTGCCTCCACTTCGCCTCGCCGGCTCGATCTGCTCCAGCGGATCGGGGCCGAGCCTGCGCGCGTGGCTGCTCCCGACATTGACGAAGACGTTCGCCCGGGCGAGAGCCCGCGTGCCTATGTGCTGCGCGTGGCGACCGGCAAGGCGCATGCGGTGGAGCGCGCTGACGACGAGATCGTCCTCGCCGGCGACACCACGATCGCGGTCGGCAAGCGCATCCTCGCCAAGCCCGAGGACGAGGCCGATCTGCGCCGGATGCTCAGCCTGCTCTCCGGCCGCCGCCACCATTGCCTGTCTGCGGTCTGCCTGATCGGGCTCGACGGCAAGGCCCGCACCCGCATCTCCGACACGATCGTCACTTTCAAGCGGCTCACCGATGCCGAGATCGACTGGTACGTGGCCAGCGGCGAAGGCATGGGCAAGGCGGGCGGCTATGCCATCCAGGGCAAGGCCGAGGCCTTTGTCCGCTATATCGCCGGCAGCCATTCCGGCGTGGTCGGCCTGCCCGTGTTCGAGACGCGCGCCCTGCTCGTATCGGCGGGCTTCGTTCTTGGCTGAGTGGCTCTACGAAGCCGGGATCGGCGAGAACCGCGCCGCGCTGGTGTCGCGCGGCAGCATCTGGAAGGCACGGATCGAACTTGAGGGCACCGGTCCGCGCGTCGATGCCGTGATCGAGGCGCGGCTGGTCGACAAGGCCGCCAAGCTGATCGCGCTTGAGGGCGGCGGCGAGGCGCTGTGCGACCATATCCCCAAGACCGTGACCCAGGGCGCGAAGCTGCGCGTGAAGATCACGCGGGAAGCGATTCCCGAGCCCGGCCGCGCCAAGCTGCCCAAGGCAGTGCCGAGCGACGAGCCGCTGTCCGACGGGCCGTCGCTGCTTGAGCGAATCACCGCGAGCGGGCTGCCGGTGCGGGTGCTGCGCGCACATGAACCCGATGCGCTCGAGGAAGCCGGCTGGTCCGAGGTGCTCGACGAGGCGATCACCGGCGAGATCGTCTTCGCCGGCGGCGCGCTGCGGCTCTCCCCTACCCCGGCGATGGCGCTGTTCGATGTCGATGGCTCGGGCAATCTCGAAACGCTTTCGGTGGCTGCTGCACATGCGGTGGCGCGGGCGATCGAGAGGCTGGGGATCGCGGGATCGATCGGCATCGATTTTCCCACGCTGAGCGGCAAGGGCGCCCGGAATGCGGTGGCGGAGGCGATCGACGCGGCCTTGCCCCAGCCGTTCGAGCGGACCGCGGTGAACGGATTCGGCTTTTTGCAGATCGTCCGGCGGCGGGTGCGGCCGTCGCTGCCCGAATTGCTGCGCGCGGATCTGGCGGGGGCTGCGACTCGCGCGGAGCTTCGGCTGCTGGAGCGTCTTCCCCCGCCGCCGCCGACTACCCATATGGTGACACGGAACATTGCCCGCCGCCTCGCCCAGCAACCCGGCTGGACCGCGGAGCTGGCGCGGCGAATCGGTGGGGTGACGGTGTTCACCGCCGCCGCAGGGGATTGAAATGAGCCTTAAGAGTGGCTGCCCGATGTGCGGGCAGCAGGTCGCGTCGGAGTACAAGCCGTTCTGCAGCAAAGGCTGCAAGGACCGCGATTTATTGCAGTGGCTGGGAGAGGGATATCGAATCCCTGCAGAGCCCGCGCCCCAAGATGCAATTTCGGGGGTGGACAGCCTCGATTCGCCCGACTAAGAGGCCCGCTCCCCGGCACTCGCCGGGCGTGCCCGGGTAGCTCAGTTGGTAGAGCATGCGATTGAAAATCGCAGTGTCGGCGGTTCGACTCCGTCCCCGGGCACCACTTCTTCCAGTGGTCGATACGCGTTTTCAGTTGCCGCTCCGCCAAGGGCTGTGCCACGAATCGCAGCGAAAATGTCGCCGCAACCAAAACCCTCGCCCCTGATCGGCGCCCCAGCCCCGGAACCAATCCGCCGCCCCCCAACGATCGACGATGTGGCAGCCCTCGCCGGCGTCGGCCGCGCTACCGTCTCGCGGGCGCTTAACGATCAGGCGCATGTCAGCCCCCGCATGCGCGACAAGGTGATGCGCGCGGTCGAGGCTCTCGACTATCGCGTCAATCCGCAGGCCCGCAACCTGGCGAGCCGGACAAGCAAGACGCTCACGCTGATCAACTGCAACTCGCGCGATGCCCCGCCCAATTCGCACTATTTCGCCGCGATCGAAATGGGTGCGCTGCGGGCTGCTGCGGGCGTGGGATTCGAACTGCTCACCTACAGCCTGCATATCGAGGACGAAGATCGCGACGATCGCGTGGTTGAGCTGTTCGCATCGGGGCGCACCGCCGGGCTGGTGCTTTCACCACCGCTTTCCGCCGATGTCACGCTCGCCCGCCGGCTGATCGAGCAGGGCTGCCCGACAGTCTGCATCTCGCCGGGAGACGACGTGTCCGCGCTGCTGCCGAGCATCGGCTTCGACGAGGAAGCCGCGGGCCGTGAGATCGGCGCCCATGTCATCGCCGCCGGCCATCGGCGCTTCGGCTACATGCTGGGGATCGAGGGCCATCCGGCGGCGGAGCGGCGCCATGACGGCTTCCTGCGCGCGCTGGCCGAGGCCGGACTGGGCGATGAGGCCGTGACCGCACTGCGCGGCGACTTCAGCTTCAAATCGGGCGTGGACCTGGCCGAGATCATGCTGGCGGGCCCGGAACGGCCGACAGCGATCGTCTGCGCCAATGACGACATGGCAGTGGGCACGATGTTCGCGGCGCAGCGCATGGGACTGGCGCTGCCGGCCGACCTTACCGTGGTCGGCTTCGACGACGCGCCGGTGACCGGCTATATCTGGCCGCCGCTGACCACGATCCACCAGCCGATCCGCCAGATGGCAGCACGCGCAGTCGAGCGCCTGGTCGAGACGCTGCTGCGCGGGCATGGCGTGATGACGCCGGGACTGGAACTGGTCGCGCACCATCTGGTGCCGCGCGATTCGGTGGCGCCGCCGAAGGGCTGAGCGCCCCGGAAACTACTTCTTGGGCGTAACCCAGACCGACACGGGCACCACCACCTTGCCCGGCGCGGGCTTGCCCACATCGACGCGATCGATCGCGACCAGTTCGCCGCTCTCAAGGTTGAACGAGGCCCAGGGCTTGGGCATCCGGCCGAAGCTCATCTTCTGGATCGGCTGGCCGGTGGTCGAATTCATGACGGTAGCAATAACTGGCATTTGCCGGCGGATAGCCAGCCGGCGCGGCGCATGTCCAGTAGCCGCAATTCGCTATCCACAGCCTAGTTTCGCCATGCCCCCGCAGAAGCATTTGTTTATTCACCTACTAATTCAGTGGGATATTCTTGCGCTTCGTAACCGGCCTGAGACTCACTGTGCGAGGCGTTCCATGTCGCTCAAGCTTTTCGATACCGTCCCCGATTTCACGCAGGAATCGACGTTCGGCACGCTCAATTTCTACGCCTGGGCCGGAAGGGACTGGGTCGTGCTGTTCTCCCACCCCAAGGACTTCACGCCGGTCTGCACGACCGAGCTGGGCACGGTTGCGCGACTGAAGCCAGAGTTCGACAAGCGCGGCGTGAAGACCATCGGCCTGTCGGTCGATCCGGTCGACCGGCATCTGGACTGGGCGAACGACATCGCCCGCACCCAGGGCACCGCACTCAACTTTCCGCTGCTTGCCGATGTCGATCGTCGCATCTCCGAACTGCTCGGGCTGATCCATCCCAATGCATCGGACACCAACACGGTGCGATCGGTGCTGGTGATCGATCCGCAGCGGCGGCTGCGCCTCACCCTCACCTACCCGGCCTCGACCGGGCGCAATTTCGACGAGATCCTGCGCACGATCGACAGCCTGCAGCTGACCGACAATCACAAGGTCGCCACCCCGGCCGACTGGAAACAGGGCGAGGACGTGATCATCATCCCCTCGGTCGGCGAGGAAGAGGCGCGCGCGCTGTTTCCGCAGGGCTGGACCGAACACACGCCCTATCTGCGTACGGTCGCGCAGCCGGTGCCGGCGCCGTGAGCGAGCAGGCACCAGCGCCTGCACGGTCGCCCTTCTCGGTGGAGATCGCCCAGGCGGTCTCCGCGCTCAACGCGGCGCGCTCGGTGTGGCGCGAGCGCCAGGCCGGCCGCCACGCGGTGACGCGCTTCCCCTCCCCCGCTGCGCTGGCCGAGGCGGTCGAGCATCTGTCGGCTGCGCTGTTCCCCGCGCGGCTCGGCGGGTTTCGTGGCGGGCCTGCGCGGGAGGATGATTTCGTCGCCGAGCAGCTAGGCCGGGGCTTTGCGCTGCTGCGCGAGGAAATCGCCGCCGAGCTCGATTACTGGCAGCGCGAAGCGGACCAGCCCTTCGACCCCGACCAGCCCGAAGCGATCATCCGCCTGTTCTCGGCAACCCTGCCCGAGATCAGGGCTGCGATCGACGCGGACGTGGAAGCGGCGTTCGTCGGCGATCCGGCCGCCCGCAGCGTCGATGAAATCCTGGTGAGCTATCCGGGGGCACTGGCGATCCGCTATCACCGGATCGCGCACGAGCTGCACCAGCTTGGCGCGGCGATCGTCGCGCGGATCATCTCCGAGCTGGCCAATGCCCGTACCGGCATCGACATTCATCCCGGCGCCACGATTGGGCCGAGCTTCTTTATCGACCATGGCACCGGCGTGGTGATCGGCGAGACCGCGATCATCGGGCGCAACGTGCGGCTGTTCCAGCATGTCACGCTGGGCGGCCGCAGTCCGCTCGGGCTGGCACCGGCGGGACCGCGCAGCCGCTTCGCCCGGCACCCGATTCTGGAGGATGACGTGATCGTCTATGCGGGCGCCACCATCCTCGGCCGCGTAACCATCGGGCGCGGCAGCAAGATCGGCGGCAATGTGTGGTTGCTCGACGATGTTCCGCCGCATAGCCTTGTCGTACAGCCCGGCGCGATCCGACTGGATTCGGCGGAGGCCGACAGCATCGGCGCGCGGCTGACGGAGCACGGCGCATGAAACCCCTGATCGGAGTCCTTTGCTGCAACGAGTTCATGGATCGGCCGATCCAGACCGTGGCAAGCCGCTTCATCGCACCGCTTGCCCAGCTTTCCGACGCGACCGTGCTATTGGTGCCTGCGCTGCCCGATGTGGTGGATGCACGCGCGCTGGCACGGAAGCTTGACGGGCTGCTGCTCACCGGATCGCGCTCGAACGTTGCCGGACATCGCTATAGCGAGAGCGGCTGGGACCAGACCCCGCTCGACGAACAGCGCGACGAAGTGGCCCTGGCGCTGAGCGGCGCGATGATCGACGCCGGGCGGCCGGTGTTCGGCATCTGCCGGGGGTTGCAGGAGCTCAACGTGCTGTTCGGCGGCACGCTGCGCGGCGACCTGGACGGGCATCATCTGGAAGGCGAGGAACGGACCTTCGAGTGCCTGTTCACCCATGGCCATGACGTGACGCTGGCCGAAGGCGGCGTGCTTGCCGACGCGATCGGCGCGGAACGGCTGGCCGTCAATTCGGTGCACCGCCAAGGGATCGATCGACTGGGCAGCGGCCTGACAATCGAGGCGCTGTCGCCCGAGGACGGGCTGGTCGAGGGCTTCTCCGCCCGGCCCAATGGCGGGCAAGTGCTGGCGGTGCAGTGGCATCCCGAATGGGATGTGGCGCGTCAGCCGGGCAGCCAGGCGTTCTTCCGGCTGGTGGGGGAAGCGCTGGCGGCTTGAGGCCGTCAGCGGTTGTCCGGGCCAGCCACGTTCGCTGAGCTGCCGACGGGCTCGCCTTCCTTGGCCTGCTTGTAGTGGCCAAGGTTCATGCCGACGAAGATCAGCACGACCAGCGCGAGGATGATGGCGACGATGAGCACGAACCCGCGCTTGCGGCGGGGCGTGAGCGGTGGCGATTCCTGCTGCGGTTCCATGCAGGAGATACCAGCGAGCAGCGCTTCCGGTTCCGTATGACGGTCGCATTGCCCCATCGAACACATCCTAATCCTTCTGGCTGCTGTGCCCGGCCGCTCCCCAGATTCCCATTTACTCGCTACATACTCATTTTTTCCTCTTTCATTCATCAAGAGAAATGCCTATATGTTGTTCGCACGAGGTGGCCCCACCCCGCATCTCGTGACAGCGGCGGATTCCCTGCCACTGAATTAAACGGGGGGTTTTCACAAAAGGAGAATGCAATGTTTCAGATAATCAACCTAGGTCATCGTAAGATAACTAGGTAACTTACCACGCTAAGGGTGACATTCATCCTTATTAGTTCCGAGCATTTGTTTTATTCATGCTTGGATAAGAGTGCCCTTATTTTCAATGGGCAAGTATTACTGGACTAGATTCAGGGTACAACTCCTAGCGTGAATCGGATGAATGCCAGTATCTTGGACGGGTCCGCGCCTGATAGGGAATCGCGGAATGGCCAAGGGAAAAGTGATTGTCGGCGAGGAGTTCGAAGTTTCCGCGGTGAATGCGGAAGGCGAGAATGGCGTCGATGGGTATGAGGTCGGTATCTTGGAGCGCACGCTCAAGACGCGGGATACACTGACCTATTTGTATGTTGGCCTCTTGGGCTGTGCCCTGGTGGTTGCGACTGGCATAGGCCTTCGGGACGGTAGCTTCGATGAAGTAAATGCCGTCTGGGTCGCCGGTGCGGCGCCTTTGGGATATGTGCTGAGGGCCTATTTCGGCAAGGATTGATCGTTCCGTGGCAAGACCAGCTAAATCACCCTCTCAGGAGATGAAGCGCGTCCAAATGGATATGCCAGAGCGATCGGTCGCGCGCTTGAAAGCGTTGCAAGAGATGACCGACGCGACTTCATATGCTGAGGTCGTGAAGAATGCTCTGCGGCTATATGAAGCGCTAATCCTTGAAGTTGAGGCAGGTGGAGAGATTCTTGTTCGTCGTGGTGATGCGACTGAACGTTTAGGTATATTTGCAGCCTAGCCGTTTAGGATAAGCATCTCTCCCCTCGCACATCAGGAGCTCAGCTGCTGAATTTGTGCAAGCGTAGGCGAACCATTGGCAATGGCACACGCTGACTTCGCCAACCGCCACAATTGACGCGTCACCCAACAACCCACTCATACCGATCCCTAGCGCGCGATCAGCGTCACCCAGTCGATCGGCTTCTTGCCGGTCCGCGCCGCCAGCCTGGCCGCGAAGTCCCGATAGTCGCCGTTGATCGCCGCGGCGAGCGCATAGGTGTTGACCGCGTTGCCCGGATCCCAGGGGTGCGGCGCATATTCCTTCTGCCCGGCGGCGGCGCGCTCGCGGTCGAAGGTGATCTGGGAGTTGGCGAACTCGATATGGGTCTTCTCGCCCGTGGCATAGGCTTCCAGCCATTTGACCGCGCCGGCGAGGCTCGATCCGGTCGGGCTCTTCCAGTCATACCAGTCCTGGTCATGCGCCTGTGCCGACAGCGCGGCCATCAGCATCGGATCGAGATTGTAGGTGACATAGTGAAGCGCGTCGCGCTCGTAGAAGTCGAACACCGAACCATCGGGGCGGATATTGCCGGCGACCTGCTTGCGAAAGGCCGCGCGGGCGCGATCGATCAGCTTCACATCGCCCACCTCGAACGCCGCCATCGTCGCCAGCTTGATGCGGTGGCTCTGCCAGTTGGTGTGGGAGTTCTTCGGCGTGCCGTCCATTGCGTCGAGATAGCCCTTGGCCATCTTGCGCCAGAAACCGTCGAGCTTCGCCTTGAGCGCGGGCGACAGATCGTCCTCGGTCAGATCGGTGGCGAGGATCAGCGTGTCGAAGCCAGTCTCGTCGATCGGGTTGAACGACATCTGGTAGGTGTCCGCCCAATTCTCGAGATAGCGGCCGGTCTGGTCGAGATAGCGCCTGTCCCCGGTCAGCCGCCAGGCGAGCGCCAGCGCGATGACGATCGGCTGATCCTGCTTGGCCTTGAGGCTGATCTCGCGAATGCCCTTGCCGGGCAGCGTGCCTTCGGTGTGGAGCTGGGGGATCGCGCCGGGCGGCCGGTCCAGCACGGCATTGGCGCGGGCGATGATCTGCCGCGCTACCGGATCGGTTGCCGGAATGCCCTTCGCGAAGCCGGGGCCGAGGATCGCATTGTCCTGCGCGAATGCGGGAACGGCACCGAACGCCAGCAGGGCGACGGCGCTGGAGAGGAGCAACTTCATCAAGCGGGTCTCACCGAAAAGGAAGCGGAGCGGCTGCACACATAGCCGCTCCGCATGCAGGGAGGCTAGAAGTTGGAACGCACCGTCAGCGTGTAGGTGCGGCCGTCATAGTCGATGCGGCGCGGCAGCATCGGGTCGTTCTCATATTCCGACCGAGTGGCGTTGGTCAGGTTGAACGCATCGAGCGAGAGCGAGAAGTTCTTGCTGATGTTGATCGAGGCCGAGGCGTCGAGCTGGCTGCGCGCCTTCACCGTGCGGGCATCGCCGACGAAGCTGTTGCCGGCGGCGAGATCATATTTGCCGCGATGGTTGAACACCATGCGCAGGCCGAACAGCTTGGTCTCGTAATAGCCGATCAGGTTGATGTTGTGCTTGGCGACGCTGGGCAGCGTGATCGGGTTGCCCGCCGTGTCCTTCCCGTCGATCTGGGTGTAGGTGTAGTTCGCAGCGCCGCCGAGATATTTCAGCACGCCCGGCAGGAAATCGAGGTTCTGCTGGACCGAGACTTCGACGCCGCGCACCCGCATCGGGTTCTGGTTGGTCAGGCCGCTGGCGCGCACGATCGCGTTCACCAGCGTGCCGCCTGCGCCGATGAACTGGTTCGAGCTCACGCAGTTCGGGCCGACGATGCTGAGGTTGCCGAGCCCGTAATCGACGCCATTGATGCGGCCATCCGAGGGGCAGAGGACGTTCTGATCGGTGATCGGGCCGATATAGCCGTCGATATTCTTCTGATAGACGGCCACCGCAAAGGCGCCGCCGGGCCGGTTATACCATTCGAGCGACAGGTCGAACGAGTTCGAGGTGTAGGGCTTGATGCTCGTCGCGCCGATCGTGACGCTGTAGACCGGATCGACCGCCGGGGTGAGCACTTCGGGCACCTGCACGAACGAGATCGGCACGGTATCGCGCGGCTGCGGGCGGACATAGGTTTTGTAATAGGCGCCGCGCAGGACGAGATTCTTGGCGAGATCGGCGGCGAACATCGCCGAGGGCAGCCAATAGTCGTAATGGTCCTTGTAGACCCGCGTCGACATGCCGTGATTGATCGGCGGCGCGGCGAGCGTGGACAGCGCGCTTGCGCAGTTCCTGCAATCGAGCGCGTCGATCCGCTGATCGGTCGTCTCGTAGCGCACGCCGGCATTGCCGCGGACATGGATGCCGAACAGGTCGCCATCGAACCTGGCCATCATATAGGCCGACATCACCTTCTTCGAATTGGTGAAGTTGTTGTTCCAGTAATTGGCGTCCCAATAATTGTTCACCAGCCCATAGGGGGTGAGGAACACGCCATATTGGTTGCCGATCACGAACTGGCCGGGCAGGCCGTTGGGATTGGCGGTGGTGCGCGGCGCGGTGTTCACCGGAGTGATCGCGCCGAGCACCTGGCTGATGTTCATGTCGCGCCAGTTCTGGGTGTAGCCGCCTGCCGTGCCGCCGAAGAAATCGCCGACATAGGGGTTCACCACCGACATCGCCGGCGTGATCGCCCCGGTATTGGCGCCGAGCGAGGTGTTGCGCGAGCCGATCGAGGTGTATTTGTTGTTCTCGTAGCGCAGGCCCGCCTGGATGCCGGACAGGAAGCTGTCCGCGAAGCTCCGCTCAAGATCGAGCTGGACCGCGTCGAGCGCGTTCCACGACTGGCCGTTGGTGCCGGTCACCCCGAAGCGATCGCCCTGGGTGCCGGCAGTGGCGCCGGGCATCTGGGCGCCGGCCTGGGTGGCCTGGTTCGCCGCCGAGGGCAGCGGATAGCCGCCGGTCGGGATATGCGAGGCGTTGGGCGTATTCAGGATGAACTTGGCGTTCTGCAGGCTGGTGCCGCCGGTGAAGATCGACGCGGTGAGGCCGTTCAGCCCCGCCGTGCCGAGATTGCGATACGGGTTCTGGATGATGTCCAGCTCGATCTGGTTGGCGAGCACCTGCGCGCGCGAGATCGTCGCCTGGGCAGTGGCGCGCCACTGATCGTCCTTGAACTCCATCGTCGGGTTGATCGACCAGGTCTTCTGCTTGGCCGGCTCCGAACGGATCGAGTCATAGGTCTGCAGATTTTCGGCCGAGAACTGGTTGATATAGGCGCGCGGCCCGCTTGAGGTCTGGACGACATAGGGCGTGCCGAGGCTGGTGAAATGCGCCACCGCCGAAGTCGCGGTGAGCGCGGTGTTGGTATTATTGCCCGCCGTAGTGTCGATATAGAGAAGGTGGTTCAGGCCCTTGTCGAGATTGCGCTCGGTATAGAAGGCCGTCGCCCCGAACTTGATCGTCTCGCTCGCCTGCCACTCATAGCCAGCGGCGCCGGTGAGCAGGTGGCCCTGGTTCATGCGGACGAACTGGCGGACCTGGCTGGGATAATAGACCCCGCCCGGATATTGGGCGATCAGCGCCTGATAGGTGGGGTTGGACGCAGCCGCTGCCTGGTTGCCAACCTGGACCGCACCGAGGCGATTGGCCCAGCTGTTGACCGAGATCGAATCGCGGCGGAATTTCTCGTCCTTGTAGGCGACGACGCCGAACACCGCGAAATTGTCGGTGATGTGCGCATTGTAGCCGGCCGAGAGCGCCGGGCTGCCCAGGTCGCCGAGGTCGTTATATTCGTAGGACGCCTTGGCCCAGCCGCCCTGCTTGCGCCCGAGTGCCGGCGCGATACGCAGATCGACATTGCCCGAAAGACCACCGGCGAGGTTCGCCGCCGAGGGCGACTTGATCACGGTGATCGCAGTGAAGATGTCCGAATTGAACGCGCCGAGCGGCGTCGACGAAGTGTTGGTCGCGCTGCCCAGGATCGGATCGGCGAAACCGCCGCCGTTGAGCGTGGTGCGCGCGAACGAGCCCGGCAGGCCGCGCAGCGAGATCGTCGCGTTGCGCGAATCCGCCTCACGATTGATCTGCACGCCCGGAATGCGCTGCACTGCTTCGCCGACGTTCAGGTCCGGGAAGCGGCCAAGGCCGTCGGACGAGATCGAATCGGTGATCTGATCGGATTCGCGCTTGATGTTGAGCGCATCGGCATAGGCGCGGCGGAAGCCGGTGACGACGATCTGGTCCGTCCCGGTCGGCTCCTCGGCCTGCGGCGCATTGGCCTGGCTGTCGGTGCTGGTGTCGGTATTCTGCGCGAACGCAGGCGTAGCTATCAGAACGGCACAAAGCGCCGAACCGGCAAATAGAGCAGTCCTTCGCATGACTCTCCCTCCCCATCTGTTTTCCGGCTTTTGTTTTGCCAGTCACGCTGACCACCGGTGTCAGGCCAATAAGGCCGATACGACAGCAAGTGTCAATAGAGTGGTCAGGCCACATTGCATTATTGGTCGGGCAGAATGCGCCGAAGACGCGCAAACAGGACAGCACACCACGCGCGCGCGACCGATTTGGTCATGCACGGGCAGGCTGTGTCCAGTTACACTTTCGGGTAGACAGAGCTGTTCGCGGCCGTCAGGCCACCGAAACAGCCGCGTCCCCGCGCGCCGAAAGGCACGCGGGGCGCGGGGGCGGGGATTGGCAGTTCAGCCCTGGGGAGACTGCTGCCAACCCCCGCCAAGCGCGAGGAACAGGGTTACGGTCGCATCGGAGAAGTCCGATTCGGCCTGTGCGAGACTCAGCTCATTGGAAGCGAGCGAACGCTCGGCATCGAGCACCGTCTGGAACGGCTCGGCGCCCGAGCGGTAGCGCAGGCGCGCGATCCGGGCGGCTTCACCGCTCTGGTCACGGCCACGGCGCAGCGCCTCGACGCGCTGACCCTGCGCGATATAGGCGGCCAGCGCCGTCTCGGTATCGCGCAACGCGGTGAGCCACGCCCCGTCGAAGCTTGCCAGCGCCGAATCCGCCCCAGCCTTGGCCTGGGCGATCCGTGCCCGCGCAACGGTCATGTTCGGGAAGCTGAACGAGAGCAGCGGCCCGATGCTGAAGCGGGTGCTCGAGCTCTTGAACAGATCCTTCGGATCCAGCGCCGTCGACCCGATCGAACCGGCGACCGAGATGCTCGGATAGAGATCCGCGGTCGCCACGCCGATCCGCGCAGTCGCAGCGGCAAGCTGGCGCTCGGCGGCGCGAACATCCGCGCGACGGGCAAGCAAGGTCGCGCCATTGCCGACCGGAATCGCCTGCTTGACCACGGGCACGGTCTCGCACCCGGCAACGTCCGCAGGTGCTTCCGCCGGCGGCTTGCCGGTAAGCGTGGCGAGACGGAACAATGCCGCCTTGCGCTGCGCATCGAACACCGGAACGCTGGCACGTGTCTGTTCGAGCAGCGCCGCGCCCTGGGCCGTCTGCAGCCCGGTGCCGCGGCCACCCGCTTCCAGCCGCCGCGTCAGGTCGAACGTGTCTTCCTGCAGCTTGAGCGTCTGATTGGCGACCTTCAGCTGCTGGCCGGCGGCACAGGCATCCGAATAGGCGCGGATCGTCTCGGCGACGACGGTGACGCGGGCCAGGTCATAGGCGGCCTGGCTGGCGCCGACATCCGCCCTGCCCGCTTCGATGCCGCGCGCGATCTTGCCGAACAGATCGACCTGATAGCTCGCGTCAAAGCCGACATCATAGGTCTCGCCTTCGAACGAGGCGTTGGGGATACCCATCGCCGCGCCGGGCTGGCGGAGATGCGTCGCCTTGCCGCTCACATTGGTGGTCGGCAACACCTGCGAGCGCGTCTCGCGCAGCACGGCACGGGCCTGGCGCAGGTTCGCCGCGGCGACGCGCAGATCGGTGTTCGCCGCCAGCGCTTCGTTCACCAGCCGGTCGATCACCGGCGTATCGTATAGCTTCCACCAGTCGGCCGGCGGCTCGTCAGGCACGAAGCCTGGCGCGTTCGCCTGGGTAAGCTCGCCCTGGGCCGGCGCCTTGGGCGCGGGCGAGACATAGTTGGGGCCGACCGCGCAGCCGGCCAGCGACAGGCCGGCGGCAGTCAGAATAAGGGTACGCTTCATTGCGCTTCTCCCGTCGCGGATGCGGGCGTCTGGGTCGGCTCCGCGGGCGCGTTCTCACTCACCCGGCCACCGCCCCAGCGGCGCATCAGCACATAGAAGATCGGGGTGAAGATCAGGCCGAAGATGGTGACGCCGATCATGCCGAACACCACGGCGGTGCCGAGCGACTGGCGCATTTCCTGGCCAGGGCCGCTGGCGATCGCCAGCGGGATCACGCCGAAGATGAACGCGAACGAGGTCATCAGGATCGGGCGGAGACGCGAACGGGCCGCGTGGATCGCCGCATCGAACCGGTTCATGCCCTCTTCCTCGCCCTGCTTGGCGAACTCGACGATCAGGATCGCGTTCTTCGCGGCGAGCGCGATGAGCACGACGAGACCGACCTGGGTGAGGATGTTGTTGTCCATCCCGCGCAGGTTCACGCCGAGCAATGCCGCAAGGATACACATCGGCACGATCAGGATCACCGCGAGCGGCAGCGTGAGCGCTTCATATTGCGCCGCCAGCACGAGGAACACGAACACCACGGCGAGGACGAAGATCAGCGCCGAGGAGCTGCCCGCTGCCTTTTGCTGATAGGCAAGGCCGGTCCATTCATAGCCATAGCCCTGCGGCAGCACCTTGGTCGCCATCGCTTCCATCGCCGCGAGCGCATCGCCCGAGGAGACACCCGGCGCCGCCTGACCCTGCAGCTCGACTGCCGGGAGCAGGTTGTAGCGGACCACACGCGACGATCCGGAATCGCGCACCAGGTTCGCCACCGCCGAGACCGGCACCATCTGCCCGCTCGAGGAACGGACCTGGAGACGGCCGATATCGTCCATCTGGTCGCGGGCGTTCGGCTCCGCCTGCGCGGTCACGCGGAAGGTGCGGCCGAGCAGGTTGAAGTCGTTGACATAGGTGGAGCCGATATAGGTGCCGATCGCATCGAACACCTGGCTGGGTTGAACGCCGAGCAGCTGCGCCTTGTCGCGATCGACATCGGCACGGATCTTCGGCGTCGCGGTATTGAACAGCGAGAAGACCTGGCTGACCTTATGCTCCTGCATCGCGGCGCCCATCATCGCGCCGGTCGCGCCCTCGAGCCCACGCCAGCCGCCATTGGCCGACTTGTCCTCGACCATCATCACGAAGCCCGAGCCATTGCCGAGACCCTGCACCGCGGGCGGTGCGATCATGAAGATGTTTGCGCCACTGATCTGCGCACCGATCGCGCCGGTGAGCTGGCCGGCCAGTGCCGTCGCGCTCTGGTTTGCACCGCGCTGGGACCAGTCCTTGAGCTTGATGAAGATCACGCCCGCGTTCGACGCCTGGCTGAAGCTCGCGCCATCGAGGCCGGCGAACGCCGCGCCATCGATCACGCCATCGGTCTTGGCGGCGATGTCATAGGCCTTGGCGACGACTTCGCTGGTGCGGTCGAGCGACGAGCCCGGCGGCAGCTGGACGACGCCGATCAGGAAGCCCTGATCCTGCTCGGGGATGAAGCCGGTCGGCGTGGCGGTCAGGCGCCAGCCGGTCAGCGCGAGCAGGCCCGCATAGATGATCATCATGATCAGGCCCATGCGGATCAGCCGGCTGGTGACCCGGCCATAGCGATCCGACAGCCAGTCAAAGCCCTGGTTGAACTTCTCCGCACCGATCTTGATCGGGCGCATCCAGCGCGGTCCCTTGTCGGCATCGATATGCTGGTGCGGCTTGAGCAGCAGCGCGGCGAGTGCCGGCGACAGGGTGAGCGAGACGAGCAGCGAGATTGCCGAGGCGGCGGCGATCGTCACCGCGAACTGGCGGTAGAAGATGCCGGGGATGCCGCCGACCATCGCGGTCGGGATGAACACCGAGACGAGCACCAGGCCGATCGCAACGAGTGCGCCCGACACTTCCCGCATCGTAAGATGCGCGGCCTCGCGCGGGCTCTTGCCCTCCCGGATATGCTTTTCCACTGCCTCGACCACGACGATCGCGTCGTCGACCACGATGCCCACGGCGAGCACGAGCGCGAAAAGCGAAAGCGAGTTGATCGAGAAGCCGAGCGCCAGCTGCACCGCGAAGGTGCCGACCAGCGCGATCGGAATGGCGACGATCGGGATCACCGCCGCACGCCACGTCTGCAGGAAGATCAGCACCACGACGACGACGAGGACGACCGCTTCGAGCAGCGTGTGCTGCACGGCTTCGACAGAGGCCGAGACATATTCGGTCGGGTTGTAGGGGATGCTGTACTGCAGGCCGGCCGGGAAGTCCTTCTTGAGGACGTCCATTTCCTTCAACACCAGCTCGGCGGCGTTGAGCGAGTTCGCACCCGGCTGCTGGACGATGGCGAGCGCGATACCGCGCTTGCCGCCGAACGAACCCTGGATCGAATAGTCCTGGCTGCCCAGTTCGACCCGCGCGACGTCGCCCAGCTTGGTGAGCGCAGCGCCGGTGGGATCGGACTTGATGACGATGTTCGAGAACTGCTCGACGCTGGCCAGACGGCCCTGCACATCGACCGGCACTTCGAACGAAGGCTTGTCCTTGCCCGAGGGCGACGAGCCGAGCGCACCGCCCGCGGTCTGGACGTTCTGCGCCTGCAGCGCGGCGATGATCTCGGTCGAGGTCAGGTTGCGCGCGGCAGCCTTGTCCGGATCGATCCAGACGCGCATCGAGTAATTGCCGCCGCCGAAGATCTGCACCGAGCCGACGCCTTCGAGACGCAGCAGCCGGTCACGGATCACCGTGTTGGCGTAATTGCCCATGTAATCGACATCGAGGCTGTTGTCGGGCGAGGTCAGCGCCACGATCATCAGGAAGCCGGATTCCTGCTTGTTCACGGTCACGCCGATCTGGCGAACCTGCTCAGGCAGGCGCGGCAGCGCGAGGTTGACGCGGTTCTGCACCAGCACCTGAGCAGCATCGAGATCAGTGCCAGGCTTGAAGGTGACGGTGATCTGCCCCGCGCCCTGCGTGGAGGACGAGCTCATGTAGAGCATGCCCTCGACGCCGTTGATCTCCTGCTCGAGCGGCGCGGCGACCGTCTCGGCGATGATCTCCGGCGAGGCGCCCGCATAGGCGGCCTGGACCGAGATCGTCGGCGGAGCGATCTCCGGATACTGCGAGAGCGGCAGCAGCGGATAGCAGAAGGCGCCGATCAGGGTGATGAACACCGAGATCACCGCGGCGAAGATCGGCCGCTCGATAAAGAAGCTCGAGAAGCCGCGATGTTCGGTCGGCGGCCCGGACGGGGCTGCCGTTGTGGCCTGGTTGTCACTCATCGACCGGTTCCTCAGCGCTTGTTCGCGGGCTGGGCGGTGTAGTCAGGTGCGTCGTTCGGGCCCTTGGCCGCCTGCGGCGCTTCCTTGATCTGGCCCGGCTGCGGCGTGACCTTCACGCCCGGACGGGCGCGCTGGGCGCCATCGATCACCACCCGGTCATCCTTGTTCAGGCCCGAGCGGATCACGCGCAGGCTGCCCTGCAGCGGGCCGGTCTGCACCGGACGCGCGGTGACGGTGTTGGTCTTGTCGACGACGAACACGATCTGGCGGGCCGCATCGGCCATGATCGCCGTGTCGGGCACCAGCATCGCCGGATAGGGCTTGGACGCCTCGAGACGGGCCGAGCCGAACATGCCGGCCTTCAGGAAGCCGCCCGGATTGGCGATGACCGCACGCGCACGGATCGTGCCGGCGCCGGCATCGAGCGCGTTGTCGACGAAATCGATCGTGCCATTGTGCGTATAGTCGCTCTCGTCCGAAAGCTTGACCTTGATCGGGGTGCCATCCTTGGTGCCCGATCCGTCACGCTGGTACTTGAGCAGCAGCGCTTCCGAGCCCTGGAAGACGAAATGGACCGGATCGACCGAGACGATCGTGGTCAGCACGGTCTGGTCGGCGGCAACCGAGTTGCCGACATCAACCTTGCGCTCCGAGATGCGGCCGCTGAGCGGCGCGGTAACGCGGGTGAAACCGAGATCTAGGCGGCGTGCGCGCACATTCGCCTCGGCCGCGGCAACCTGCGCGCTGGCCGAGCGCATCGTGGCGCGGCGCTGCTCCAGCTCTTCCTGGCTCGCCGCGCGCTGGGCGACCAGCGCTTCGGAGCGGGCATATTCGGTCTTGGCGTTGGCGAGCGTCGCCTGGGCCTGGGCGAGCTGCGCGACAGCCTGCGCGACTGCGGCCTGGGCCGGGCGCGGGTCAACCGTGAAGAGCAGCTGGCCCTTCTGGACATACTGGCCATCCTTGAACCAGATGCCCTGCAGATAGCCCGAAGCGCGCGGACGCACCTCGACATTCTGGATCGCCTCGAAGCGGCCGACGAACTCGTCCCAATCGACGACGTCGCGCACCAGCGGCGCGGCGACGGTGACGGGCGGCGCGCCCTGCTGGGGCGGCTGGGCACCGCCTCCACCGCAGCTGGAAAGGGCAAGCGCGGCTACGAGAGCCGGGATGAGCAGCTGACGGTTCTTCGAGTGCATTTTCGATCCCTAAATCCGTGCCTCTGGCCGGACATCCTCCGCGGTGTCGTTGCTCAAAACGAACGACTTCCGATTTGGTCCCGCTAAGCGGGTTAAGGGAACTTGTCAACGAGTGATGACATATGTCTACGGCGGTTGACTATGCTCACTGTGCTGTTAGGGAAACGGACCATGATCCCACCGGTTCCGTCGCGGCATCGCAATGCCGTTGCGACACGCCAGGCAATCCTCGCCTCGGCCCGGAAGCATTTCGCGCGCGAGAATTACGAGAATGTCGGCCTGCGCGAGATTGCCGGTTATGCGGGCGTCGATCCCGCGCTGGTGAGCCGCTATTTCGGCAGCAAGGAAGCGCTATTCCGCGAAACCCTGCGCGACGATGACGAAGACATCATGGACGGCGCGACTCGCGAGACGCTCGCCGAGCATTTCGCCCAGCTCTTCCTCGACAAGGGCGAAATGCCGGCCGGCGAGCGCGACATCCATATCGAGCGCATCCTGATCCTGCTCCACTCGGTCGGCTCGCCCAAGGCCGGCCAGATCATCCAGGATGCAGTGCAGGCCGATATTCTCGACCCCGTGTCGAAGGAGCTGGAAGGCCAGGATACCGAGATGCGCGCGGCGATGGCGCTTGCGGTGCTGATGGGCATGGGCATCATGCACAACATGCTCTCGATCGACACCTATGAGTGCAGCGCCGAGGAAGACGCCCGCTTCGCGAAGCGCCTGACGCGCATCTTCGCCGCCGCGCTGGAGCCGATGGACGACTGACATGGCCGCCGCGCCGGTCCGCAAGATCATCCATGTCGACATGGATGCCTTTTACGCATCGGTGGAGCAGCGCGACGACCCCACGCTCAAGGGCAAACCGGTGGCAGTGGGCCATGCAGCAGCCCGCGGCGTGGTCGCGGCGGCAAGTTATGAAGCGCGCAAGTTCGGCGTGCGCAGCGCCCTGCCCTCGGTCACCGCGCTGCGGCGTTGCCCCGAACTGGTGTTCGTCAAGCCGCGCTTCGAAGTCTATCGCGCCGTCTCGAAGCAGATCCACGCGATCTTCGCCGACTACACTCCGATCATCCAGCCGCTCTCGCTCGACGAAGCCTATCTCGACGTGACCGCAAACCTACGCGGCATCGAGACTGCCTGGGCCACCGCCAAGGAGATCCGCGCCCGCATCCTCGAGGAGACCGGGCTCACCGCCTCGGCCGGCATCTCGTACAACAAGTTCCTGGCCAAGCTCGCTTCCGACCAGCGCAAGCCCAATGGCCAGTTCGCGGTCACGCCTGACATGGGCGCGGCGTGGGTAGAGACGCTGCCGGTCAAACGCTTCCATGGCGTCGGCCCGGTCACCGCACGCAAGATGCAGGCACTGGGCATCGAAACCGGCGCGGACCTGCGCGCCAAGTCGATCGAGTTCCTGCGCGCGCATTTCGGCAGCTCGGCGGACTGGTATTATGCCATCGCCCGCGGCGAGGATGACCGGCCGGTGGATGCCGAGCGCATCCGCAAATCCTCGGGATCGGAAACCACCTTCAACCGCGATCTTGTCGAGAATGCGGAGATCGAAGCCGGCGTGCTGGAAATGGCCGAGGACGTCTGGACCTGGTGCGAGAAGGCACAGGAGTTCGGTCGCACCGTCACCGTGAAAGTGAAATATGCCGACTTCCAGATCATTACCCGCAGCCGCAGCCTCACCGCCGGCCTGGTCGACCGCCGTGAAGCGCTGCGCGACATGAGCCTGTCGCTGATCCGCTCGGTACTGCCCACGCCCAAGGGCATCCGGCTGGTCGGGGTGACGGTGTCGAACTTCGAGGAACGGCTGGGGGACGAGCTGCCCTTCTGACCGCGCCGGTCAGTCCGGAATCGCCTCGATCCCGACGATCTCGATAGCCTGCGCCTTCCCGGCGAAATCGACCTTCTCGCCTTCCTCGGCACCGATCAACGCCTTGGCGAGCGGGGCCTGAAACGAGAGCCGGTCGGCCGAGGGATCGGCCTCGTCATGCCCGACGATATCGATCACCCGCTCCTTACCGGCCATCCGGATTCGCACGCGTGAGCCGATGCCGACCACGCCCACTTCAGGCACCGGCGCAATCTGCGCGGTGGTCCGCCGGGTGTTCCAGTAGCGCAGCTCGCGCTTCAGGCCCTCCAGCACGTCCTCCTCGCCGCCGGCCGCAATCGCGGCCTCGAGCTCGACGACCTTCGCCTCGATCAGCGCAAGGCCGCGCGCCGTGACCATATTGGGTCCCGGCGGCAGCGGCAGCTCGAACTTCGGTTCCTTATGTTCCTCGTCGCTCTCGCGGCGAAACGCGACGCTCATTGGCCAGGGGTTTCCTCGATGCTCGACGAGATCTTCCAAAGATCGAGGCTGCCATCGGTTGCATGCACGTCGATCTCGGCCAGCTCTTCCGGGCTGAAATCGAGATTGTTCACGGCATCCAGCGAGTTGTCGAGCTGCTCGACCGTCCGCGCACCGACCAGCGCCGAGGTCACGCGGGGATCGCGCAGCACCCAGGCGATCGCCATCTGCGCCAGCGTCTGGCCGCGCTTCTGGGCGATCGCATGGAGCGCACGGATGCGCTCGATATTCTCGTCGGACAACAAGCGCTGGTTCAGCGAGCCGCCCTTCGAGGCGCGGGCATCCTCGGGCACGCCGTTCAGATATTTGTTGCTCAGCATGCCCTGCGCCAGCGGCGAGAAGGCGATGCAGCCGGTGCCGATCTCGCCGAGCGTATCGAGCAGCTCGGTCTCGATCCAGCGATTAAGCATTGAGTAGCTCGGCTGATGGATCAGCAGCGGCACCTTGTATTCGGCGAGGATCGCTGCTGCCTGGCGGGTCAGCTCGGGAGAGTAGCTCGATATGCCGACGTACAGCGCCTTGCCCTGGCGGTGGATCTGGGCGAGCGCGCCCATCGTCTCCTCAAGCGGCGTCTTGGGATCGACGCGGTGCGAATAGAAGATGTCGACATAGTCGAGCCCCATCCGCTTGAGGCTCTGGTCGCACGAGGCGATCAGATACTTCTTCGAACCACCGACATCGCCATACGGCCCGGGCCACATGTCCCAGCCTGCCTTGGTCGAGACGATCAGCTCGTCGCGGTGGCTGGCGAAGTCGCTCGCCATCACCCGGCCGAAATTCTCCTCGGCCGAGCCGTAAGGCGGGCCATAATTGTTCGCGAGATCGAAATGGGTAACGCCCCGGTCGAACGCGCGCCGCAGCATCGCCCGGCCGGTCTCGAACACATCGGTACCGCCGAAGTTCTGCCAGAGACCAAGGCTGATCGCCGGCAGATCAAGCCCCGAGCGGCCGCAGCGGCGATAGGGCATGCGCCCGTCATAGCGCGCCGGATCGGCGACATAGGGCTGGGGATAGGGCATCTGGTCTCTCCGCATGAACCGCGCGACGCGCCGCGCTTCGGCTTTCCGGCGTCCTATAATGAATCCCGGCCCGCAGTGAAGGATTCCGTGCAATGCCCCGATTGGCGCTCGTGATGATCGTGCGAGACGAGGAACGCTGCCTTGCGCGCTGCCTAGAAAGCGCGCGCGCCCATGTCGACACGATGATCGTAGTCGATACCGGCTCGACCGACGACACGATCGCGATCGCCGAGCGCTGCGGCGCGACGGTGCACCACTTCGCCTGGTGCGACGATTTCGCCGCGGCCCGCAACGCCGCGCTCGACCTTTCGGACGCCAACTGGAACCTGGTCCTCGACGCCGACCAGTGGATCGAGAGTGGTGCCGAGGCGCTCGGGCCCGAGACCCTGCCCCCCGCCTCGGTCGCTGCGCCGCGCTTCCTTGGCTGCGCGCACATGATCAACCAGGATCCGTCCGAAGGCCCAGGCGTGCGCCGGCTAATGCCGCGGGTGCTGCCGCGCGGCGTGCGCTATGAGGGGCGCATCCATGAGCAGCCCGCCTCGACGCTGCCGCTGGTGCCCCTGCCACTCACACTGCGTCATGACGGGTTCGACGAGGAACAGCTCGCCCGCAAGGCCGGGCGCAACGAAGCTCTGCTGATCGCTCAGCTCGCCGAGACGCCGGAAGACTCCTATCTCTGGTACCAGCTCGGCCGCGAGCATCTGGTGCGCGGCAAGCCCAGCGAGGCCGCCGACGCGCTGCTCACCGCGCATCGCACCGGCGCTGCCGGCAATGCATGGCGCCACGGCACCGTGGTCGGCGCACTGCAGGCGCTCAAGCGCGCCGAACGGTTCGAGGAGGCGCTGGCGTTCGCCGATCTCGAGCACCGCAACTGGCAGCGCTCACCCGACTTCTATTTCGCCGTCGCCGACCTCTATCTCGACTGGGCTAGCCGCAATCCCGCTATCGCGATGGACGAGCTGCTGCCGATCGCCGAGATGTCGTGGAAGCGTTGCCTGGAGATCGGCGAGCGTCCCGATCTCGACGGCTCGGTAGAGGGCTGCGGCAGCCATCTCGCCGCGGGCAATCTCGCCATGCTCTACGAAACGCTGGGGATCGACGACGAGGCGCAGGCCTATGCCGCGATGGCGGCGGGGATGCGCCCGCGGATCGCGGCGTAGGACCCAGAAATTCCTAGACCGTGAAGCTCTCGCCGCAGCCGCAGCTGCCCTTGGCGTTGGGGTTCTGGAAGGTGAAGCCGGCGGTGAAGTCGTCCTCCACCCAGTCCATCGTCGAGCCGATCAAGTACAGGATCGAACTGCCATCGACATAGAAGGTGCCGCCGGGCGTCTCGATCTTCTCGTCGAACGGCTTGGCTTCGCTCACATAATCAACCGAATAGGCCAGGCCCGAGCAACCACGCCGCGGCGTCGACAGCTTGACGCCCACCGTGCCCTCCGGCGCCTTGGCCATCAGGTCGGCGATGCGCTGCTCGGCGGCGGGCGTCAGGATCAGCGCGGCGGGGCGGGTGCGAGTCGCGGTGGTCATCACAGCATCCCCAGTTCGAGCTTGGCCTCGTCGCTCATCTTCTGCGGGTCCCATGGCGGATCCCAGACGAGGTTGACTTCGGCATGGCCGATCCCCGCGACCGAGCCGACGCGCAACTCGACTTCGCCGGGCATCGATTCCGCCACCGGGCAATGCGGCGTGGTCAGCGTCATCGTCACCGCGGCATGGCCGTCGCTGGTGATGTCGACGCCGTAGATCAGGCCGAGATCATAGATGTTCACCGGGATCTCGGGATCATAGATCTCCTTGAGCGCGTCGATCACCGACTCATACAGCGCACCGCCCGGCTCGGTGCCCGACAGCGCCTCCGGCTTCTGCGAAAGGAAGCCGGCGAGATAATCGCGCTTGCGCTCGAAGGTTTCGGCGACCGGCTCAACCGCATCGTCCACGCGCGCCTTGGGGGGCGCCGTCACCGACTCGACTTCCTCGACTTCAATCTTACGCTCTTCGTTCATCCGAAGATCCTTGTGACCCGTTCTATTCCAGCAACCAGCGCGGCGATGTCGTCCGCGCCGTTGTACACTCCGAAGCTCGCCCGCGCCGTCGCCGGCACGCCGAGCAGGTCCATCAGCGGCTGGGCGCAGTGATGCCCGGCGCGGATCGCGACATTGGCTTCATCCAATATGGTGGCGACGTCGTGCGGATGCACCCCCTCGACCGCGAAACTGACGATGCCGGCGCTGTCGGCGGGCCCGAACAGCTTAACCGAATTGAGCTGCGACAGCGCCTCGCGCGTCTGGGTCACCAAAGCCGTCTCGTGCGCATGGATGCGCTCCAGCCCGATGCTGTCGATATAGTCGATCGCCGCATGCAGCCCGACCACGCCGACGATATGCGGCGTCCCCGCCTCGAACCGGCCCGGCGGAGGCGCATAGGTGGTCTTCGCAAAGGTCACCCGGTCGATCATCGACCCGCCACCCTGATAGGGCGGCATCGCGTCGAGCAACTCGTAGCGGCCCCACAGGACGCCGATGCCAGTCGGCCCATAGAGCTTGTGACCCGACATCACATAGAAGTCGCAGCCGATCTCCGCGACATCGACCGGCATGCGCGGCACGGCCTGGCAGCCGTCAAGCAGGATCTTCGCGCCGACCTTGTGCGCCAGTTCGGTTGCGCGCTTCGCATCGAGCACCGAGCCGAGCACGTTCGAGACATGCGCGAGCGCGACCAGCTTGTGGCGCTCGGTGAGCATCGCTTCCATTGCGCCCAGATCGATGCGCTGATCGGCGGTGAGCGGCACCACGTCGATCTCGGCACCAACGCGCTCGGCGACCATCTGCCAGGGCACGATGTTCGAATGATGCTCGAGCGCGGAGAGCAGGATGCGGTCGCCAGCCTTGAGCTGCGTGCCCGCCCAGCACTGCGCGACGAGGTTGATCCCTTCGGTCGCACCGCGGACGAACACGACTTCGTTCTCGGCCCCGCCGAGGAACGTCGCCACGCGCTTGCGCGCCGCCTCATAGGCCAGCGTCATGTCGGCCGAGCGCTGATAGACGCCGCGATGCACCGTGGCATAGGTCTCGCCATAGCCGCGGTTGATCGCATCGAGCACCGGCTTGGGCTTCTGCGAGGTCGCGGCGGTATCGAGATAATGCCAGCCGGCCGGGATCGCCGGGAAATCGGCGAGCACGTCGAGCGGGCGGGTATCGGCAGTCACGGTCATAGCGCAGTGTCCAGCCAACGATCCGCATCCGCCGCAAAGGCTTCGCGCACCGCGTCTTCGCCGATCCGGGCGATTGCGTCCGCGACAAAGGCACGGGTGAGCAGCGCCTGAGCGCGAGCATGATCGATGCCGCGGCTCTGGAGATAGAAGAGCGCCATCTTGTCGAGCTCGCCGACCGTGGCGCCGTGCGCGCACTTCACGTCGTCGGCGAAGATCTCAAGCTCGGGCTTGAGGTTCACCGTTGCCGAGCGCTGGAGCAGCAGGCCGCGCAGCGACTGCTCGCCATCGGTCTGCTGGGCGCCGCGTGCCACTTCGACGCGGGCAGCAAGGCTCGCCACCGACTTGTCCGCCGCCACCGCGCGCCACAACTGGCGCGAGGTGCCTTCAAGTGCGTCATGGCGCACCGCCACCGCAGCTTCCTGGCGCTGTGAACCCGAGGTGAGCAGCGCGCCGCCCATTTCGGCGAACCCGCCCTTGCCGTTTACCAGCAGCGAACCGTCGATCCGGCTGCCCATGCCGCCGGCACCGAGGAACACCGAAACGAGGCTCGCCGCCTCGCCCACTTCGGCTTCCTCGCGCAGCGACACGAAACCATCTGACTGCAGCAAGCGCACCGAGCGCATCAGCCGCGCGCCCGTGCCAAGGCAGAGGGTGGTCAGCCGGTTGGCCCAGCCCGAACCGGCATAGGTCTCGACCACGCTCGCCACTGCATCGTCATCGAGCATCAGCCGCGCCGGCACATGGCTTTCGCCGCCGGTGCCGAGATGAACGACCTGCACGGTGAGCGCGGCATGTTCGGGGCCGAGATGCAGCGACCAGCCCACGCCTTCGGCCAGACTGCCGAGCGGGTGATCGGTGGTCGCGGGCTGTTGGGTGACCTGCACCGAACCGGGCTTCGAATGCGCCGGCTCGAAACGGCCATCGACGAACAACAGGCGCGGCCCTTCGATGTCGAGGAACAGCGTGGCGGGATCAATGCCGGTCGCGTGCTGCGGCGTCGCGGCCGCCGCCTTGAGCGCGCCCATATCGGCCCAGCGCCATTCCTCCTGGCGCGGCGTGGGGAGTTCGAGCAGCGTGTTCACGCCGCCAGGATCCCATAGCCTTCGCGCTCCAGCTCGAGCGCGAGCTCGGGCCCGCCCGAGCGGACGATCCGGCCATCGGCGAGGATGTGGACGAAGTCGGGCTGCACATAGTCGAGCAGTCGCTGGTAATGGGTGATCAGCAGCACGGCCTTGTCGGGCGCGCGCATGATCCGGTTGATCCCCTCACCCACCGCACGCAGCGCGTCGATGTCGAGGCCCGAATCGGTCTCGTCGAGGATCGCCAGCTTGGGGCTTATGATGCCCATCTGGACCATCTCGTTGCGCTTCTTCTCGCCGCCCGAGAAGCCGACATTGACCGGACGCTTGAGCATTTCCGGGTCCATGCCGAGTTCGGTCGCCTGGGCGCGGGCAAGCTTGAGGAACTCGCCACCCGACAGCGGCGCCTCGCCGCGCGCGCGGCGCTGGCTGTTGAGCGCCTCGCGGACAAACTGCAGGTTCGAGATGCCAGGAATCTCGACCGGATACTGGAAGCCGAGGAACAGGCCGGCCGCGGCGCGCTCATGCGGCGCCAGCTCGAGCAGGTCCTGCCCGTCGAACTCGACGGTGCCGCCGGTCGGCTCGTAGTTCGGGCGGCCGCCCAGCGTATAGCCGAGCGTCGACTTGCCGGCGCCGTTCGGGCCCATGATCGCATGGACTTCGCCCGCGTTCACTTCGAGGCTGAGGCCCTTGAGGATTTCCTTGCCGTCGATTTCGGCGCGGAGGTCGGTGATCTTCAACATGGTCGTACGTCAGTTCCCTTGGGGGTCGGGCGCGGCATCCGGGGCCGCGAAAATGAAATTGCGCGCGGTCATCCGCGCTTGCCCGCGCGGACGCGGCGGCTGAAATCCTCGAGGATCGCCGGCTTGCGCGCCTCGATGCAGTTGCGCATCATATCCTGGCCGAGCGCGCCCTGCTTCGCGCACTTCGCCGCCGCCTTGCACAGCTGGCCATCAACCGAAGCGCTGCCGCTCGACTGGCTGAGACTGCAGCCGAACTTGCCTTGGACATCGCGCGCGACGTTGACCGAGATGCTCGCCAGCCGCTTGCCGACCACGACGATCTCGTTCTCGGGCGGCTCGGGCAGCTGCTGCGCAGCTACGAGGAGGAACAGCGCCGCGATCATGGCCGCCGCTCCGACTTGTCGGCATCGTCGCGTTGCTGGGTATTGCCCGTGGTGAAACGCACCACCGGGCCGTCCGCAGCCGGGTTGGTCGGCGGCGCGATCGGCTTGACGCGCTGGCGCTCGGTCTCGCGGGTCTCCTCGCCGCCAGCGACCGGGCCGAGTGCGTTCGCCGGGAACGCGGCCTTGGGCTGGACGAGCTTGGGCAATTCGAACAGCTGCTTGCCCGGCGTGGTGATTGCAGGCGCGGCCGGCGGCGGCGGTGCCACGATCGCCGCCTGCTCAAGCACGCTCAGCTCGCGGCAATCGGTCACTTCGTCGGCGGTCTTGGCATAGCAGACCGGAGTTGCGGCACAGGCATTGGTATCGCGCCGTTGGCTGCCGCTGGAAACCATCACCCGGCAGTTGCGCAGTCGCCCATCCGCCCCCTTGTCGAACAGCATCGTGGTGCGCCCGAACGTAGCACGCACGACGATCTCGGCTTCGTCCTCCACCGGCGCGGCAACGGCCTGCGCGGCGGGGACGTCCTGGGCAAAGAGGAGAAGGGCGGCGGTGAGGATCATTTAATGCCGTTCGGACCGCTCGCGGATCGCGGGACGACATGGACGTGCGACTCTTCGACAATGGGCGCGCCGTTTACCGACAGCCGCTTGTCCTGCGGCACGATCATTCCGGGGGCCATCGCCGTGCCCTCGCCCGGCACCGTCGGATCGGCATATACATCCCGGCCATTGGCGACGAAACCGTCCATCACCCGACGCTCCCCTCCAGCGAGATCCCCAGCAGCTTCTGCGCCTCGACGGCGAACTCCATCGGCAGCTGCTGGAGCACTTCCTTGGCGAAGCCGTTGACGATCAGCGCCACCGCGGCTTCCTGATCCAGCCCGCGCTGCATCGCGTAGAACATCTGGTCTTCGCTGATCTTCGAGGTGGTCGCCTCATGCTCGATCTGCGCGGTCGGGTTCTTCACTTCGATATACGGCACGGTGTGCGCGCCGCACTGGTCGCCGAGCAGCAGGCTGTCGCACTGGGTGAAGTTGCGGACATTCTCGGCGCCGGCATTGACCAGCACCTTGCCGCGATAGGTATTGTCCGAGCGGCCGGCCGAAATGCCCTTCGACACGATCGTCGAGCGGGTGTTCTTGCCGATGTGCAGCATCTTGGTGCCGGTATCGGCCTGCTGGCGGCCATTGGTCACCGCGACCGAATAGAACTCACCGACCGAGCCATCGCCCTTGAGCACGCAGCTCGGGTACTTCCAGGTGATCGCGCTGCCGGTCTCGACCTGGGTCCAGCTCACCTTCGAGTTCCTGCCCTCGCACAGCGCGCGCTTGGTCACGAAGTTGAAGATACCGCCGACGCCATTCTCGTCGCCCGGATACCAGTTCTGCACCGTCGAGTACTTGATCTCGGCATCGTCGAGCGCAACCAGCTCGACCACAGCGGCGTGGAGCTGGTTCTCGTCGCGCATCGGGGCGGTGCAGCCCTCAAGATACGAGACGTACGCGCCCTTGTCGGCGACGATCAGCGTGCGCTCGAACTGGCCGGTATTCTCAGCATTGATCCGGAAATAGGTGCTCAGCTCCATCGGGCAGCGCACGCCCTCCGGAATGTAGACGAAGGTGCCGTCGGAGAAGACCGCGGCATTCAGCGCCGAGAAGAAATTGTCGCGCACCGGCACGACCTTGCCGAGCCACTTCTTCACCAGCTCGGGATATTCGCGGATCGCTTCGCTGATCGAGCGGAAGATGACGCCGGCTTCCTCAAGCTCCTTGCGGAAGGTGGTGGCGACCGAGACGCTGTCGAACACCGCGTCGACCGCGATCTTGCGCGCGCCCTCGACGCCGGCGAGCACCTTCTGCTCCTCGATCGGGATGCCGAGCTTCTCATAGGTGCGCCGGATCTCGGGATCGAGATCGTCAAGGCTCTCGATCGTCTTCTTCGCCTTGGGCTCGGCGTAGTAGTACGCGTCCTGGTAATCGATCTCGGGGATCTGCAGCTTCGCCCATTCCGGCAGGGTCATTTCCTGCCAGATGCGGAACGCCTTGAGCCGCCAGTCGAGCATCCACTCGGGCTCGCCCTTCTTGGCCGAGATGTAACGGACGGTGTCCTCGGACAGACCCTTGGGCGCGAACTCCTGTTCGACGTCCGAGGCGAAGCCCCATTCATATTTCTTGTTGGCGGCCGCCAGTGCTTCCGCGTTCTTCGTAGCCATGCTTACACCTGCTCCCCGGCCAGCGCCGGGGTCCGGATTTGATCTGCCGGAGTGTGCGCCACGGCCTCGGCCGGAGCGCTGGAAATCTGGGCGAGGGAAATGCCCGCGAGCGCGCCCTTTACAGCACCGTTCACGACATTCCAGTGCGGCTTCACCTTGCAGCTGTCCTGCACGCAGCAATCCTGCTTGCCGGCATCGACGCAGCTGGTGAGCGCGATCGGGCCTTCAACTGCCTCGACAATGTCGGCCAGCGTGATCGCTGCGGCCGGGCGGGCAAGACGGAAGCCGCCACCGGTCCCGCGCGCGCTCTCGATCAGGCCGGCGCCGGAAAGCTTGCTAACCAGCTTCTGCACCGTCGGCAGCGGCAGCCCGGTATCCTCGGCGAGCGTCGTCGCGTTGAGCCGACACGTCGCGCCGCAATGGCGCGCCGCGGCGGACATCATCACGACCGCATAATCGGCGAGGCTCGACAGTCTCATCAAAATCCCTGCCGGCCCTCCGCGCAACAGCGCTACGGGCCCAATCGGACAAAAGCGTTCCGATTGGCCAAATGGGCTCAGCGGCGGCGAAGGTCAACCGATTCGGGGATCACGTCCGGCAGGAAATGGAAGGTTTCGTTGTCGAGCGTCACCGCCAGCACCGGATCGATGCCGGCGCGCAGCGAAGTCGGGGTGTGCCCGGTGAACTGCCTGATCTCGTTGATCATGTGCGACTGGTCCGAAAACGGCCCAACCACATCGTCCACCGAGGCACCCTGATAGATGCGCATCGCCGCGCCGATCGCCCGGAACTTGCGCTTCAGGTGCGCAGGGCTGCCGGCGAAATAATCCTTGCACAGCCGCTGCACCTGGCGCTCGCCGATGTTCGAGCTCTTGCGGATGCGCGCATAGAGATCGTCGATCGTCGGATCGTCGGTCGCTGCCCATTCGCGCACTGCGCGCAGGAAGACGAGGTGCGCCGGCGGCACCGGCTTCACTTCATGCTGGCGCATCTTGAGCAGCGGCTCGATCGCATCGATCATCTCGTCGAGCGTCTCCATCTTGTGGAGACGGTGCCAGAGCAGCCCCGCCTGCTCGCAGAACAGCTTCTCGCCATCGACGATATGATCGGCGACCTTGTGGGCCGGCAGGCCGATCAGCGCCTTCCAGCCGATCGCGCGCAGCGACACGCCGAAGCAATGGAACGGCCCATGCATCTGATAGCTAGCCGCGGCCGTGCCCGGGCCGTTGACCATCACCCGCTTGGTCCGCTCGCTATGCCCGTCCGGGAAATGGACCGTGCCGCCGCCCTTGATGATGAAGCGCAGCTGGCCGAGATCGACGCGCTCGATCCCTTCCAGGTCCGCTGCGTCGTGGCGGAAGAGATAATAGGATTCCACATGGGGGAGCAACGCCCCCTCCGCCTTGCGGAATTCGATCTGCGGCCGCGGATCGCGGTCGTTCTCTGCGGCCGGATGGGCCGGTTTCATCCTGGGTGCGCCCCGCATGCTTTTGCCCTGTTAATCCGAGTTTTCCCCTCCTCGGATTCCCTCTTTTGTAGCGCAAATATACCGCACGGTCGGCAAATAGAAAAGTGGCCCGGTCAGCCGAAGCCAGACCGGGCCAAAAGGAAAGGGTTCCCCCATTCAGCGGAAACCCCTCGGGTCGCAGTTCCCCTCTAGCCCGGCACCCGGCCAGCGTATTGGACAAAATCGACATCCGCAGCTTTACGGAGGGAAAAAGCGATGCGAAGGCCCCGCCCATGACCTATGGTTTCCGCTCCGCGCTGTTCACGCTCGACGCCGAAAAGGCGCACCGCGCCGCGATCCGCGCCCTCGCGCTCTGGGGATCGCTCGGCGCACCTTTTGCATCCAAAATGGTGCAATCTCCCATCCAATTGGGAGGATTGACCTTTCCGAACCGAATCGGGCTCGCCGCGGGACTCGATAAGGATGCCGAGGCGATTCCGGGCCTGTTCGCCTTGGGCTTCGGCGCGGTTGAAGTCGGCACGCTCACCCCCCGCCCCCAGCCGGGCAATCCCAAGCCGCGACTGTTTCGCCTGACCGAGGACCAAGCGGTGATCAACCGCATGGGATTCAACAATGGCGGGATCGACGCGGCGCTTGAACGGATCGCCAGGCTGGGCCCGCGCAAGGGGATGCTCGGCATCAATGTCGGCGCCAACAAGGACAGCGACGACCGCGTCGCCGATTATGCGCTGGGCGTCGGCAAGGCCGCGCCGCTTGCCGATTACATCACGATCAATGTCAGTTCGCCCAACACGCCGGGCCTGCGCGACCTGCAGAGCCGGCCGGCACTCGACGAACTGCTCGCCGCCAGCCATGCCGCGCGCGGCAACACCCCGATCTTCCTGAAAGTCGCACCCGATCTCGATCGCGCGGGGCTGGAGGGCGCAATCCAGGCGGCGATCGACAATCATATCGACGCGCTGATCGTCTCGAACACCACCATCTCGCGTCCGCCGCTCCGCTCCGCCCATGCCGGGGAAGCCGGCGGTCTGTCGGGCAAGCCGCTCACCGAGCTGTCACGCGCCAAGCTGACCGAAGCACTGGAGATCGCCGCCGGCGCGCTGCCATTGATCTCGGCGGGCGGGATCGACAGCCCGGATGAAGCCAGGCGCCGCATCGATGCGGGGGCCGCGATGGTGCAGGTCTATTCGGCGCTGGTATACAAGGGGCCGGGTCTGGCCCGGGCGATTGCGAAGGGGCTGGCCTGAAAACTCTCCTCCCTCACCAGGGGAGGAGAGAAATGCCTCAGCCCGCCAGCTTCATCAGCCGCAGCGACAGCGCGAGGTACGCCACACCACCGAAGATCGCCATCCAGGCAATCAGCCACACCACGCTGATCGCGCCGGCGACCGGCCAAACCAGCAGCGCGATGCCGAAAGCGATCGAGAGCAGCCCGGCGAGTATCAGGAAGATCTCGCCCTCGATCTCCTTGCGCAGCGCGATCGCGCCGGCGACTTCCATCACGCCGGTCACCAGCGCCCAGGCAGCGACCAGCAGCAACAGCACCTGCACGGTGATGCCCGGCCAGATGAAAGTCAGCAGCCCGGCGGCGATGCCGCACAGCCCGGTAAGGACCAGCCACCAGCGCGGGGTATCGCCGCTGCGCATGCCGGACATCGCCGCAGCCAGCGCGAACACGCCGTCGGTGAGCGCATAGGCGCCCCAGACGATCGCCAGGGTAAGCAGAGCCAGTGCCGGCCAGATCAGCGCGAGGATACCGAAGGCGATGCCCGCGGCGCCACGCAGCGCGAACAGCCACCAGCGCTTGGCAAGAGCTCGCACGAGCGACGGCGATGCGAATGTCGATGCGAGTGTCATGCGAACCCTCCTGTTACCGGCGATATGCGAGGAAGATTGCGCCCGGTTATACCCCCACGCAACCATCCGATCGTTTGCCCCTTGCCGTAGCGTCTTTGCGCCCCGGCCAAAGCCCGCTACGGCTAGGGGCATGAAGAAGCTTATCCTGCTGTTCGCGTTCCTTGCCGCGCCTGTCGCGGCTTCGGCCCAGGGTGTGGTGAGTGCGGCGGACCCGCGCGCGGCGGCAGCCGGCACCGAGATCCTCAACGCAGGCGGCAGCGCCACCGACGCGGCGATCGCGACGATGCTCGCGCTCAACGTGGTCGAGCCTCAGAGCGCGGGCATCGGCGGCGGCGCCTTCATCCTCCAGTACAATGTGAAGACCGGCAAGATCACCACCGTCGATGGCCGCGAGGCAGCGCCGATGGCAGCGGACGATCACTGGTTTTACGGCGCCGACCGCCAGCCGCTCAGCCACCGCGACGCCGTGCCCGGCGGGCGCAGCGTCGGCGTGCCCGGCACGCTGCGCGCGATGGCGCTCGCCCATCAGCGCGGCGGCAAGCTGCCCTGGGCCCGGCTGTTCGCACCGGCGATCAAGCTTGCCCGCGACGGCTTCGAAGTTTCGCCGCGCCTCAACAATTCGCTGCGCAGCTATGCCCCGCATGTCGATGTCGGCACCCGCGCCATCTATTACGGCCCGGACGGCAAGCCGCTGGCCACGGGCACCCGCGTCACCAATCCCCAGCAGGCAGATCTGCTCGAGCGCGTAGCCAAGCTTGGCCCCGACAGCTTCTATGTAGGCCCCCAGGCCGAGAAGTTGGTCGCCACGGTCAACAATGCCGCCCGCAATCCGTCGAAGATGACGGTCGGCGATCTCGCTTCCTATAGCGCCAAGAGCCGCCCTGTGCTGTGCGGAATGTACCGCGCCTACAAGGTCTGCTCGATGGGCCCGTCCTCCTCGGGCGGCCTCACCGTGTTGATGATCCTCGGGCAGCTCGAGCGCTTCGACATGGCGAAGCTCGGCAAGGACAACCCCGTCGCCTGGCACCTGTTCGCCGAGAGCTCGCGCCTCGCCTATGCCGATCGCGACATGTATGCTGGCGATCCCGATTTCGTGCAGGTGCCGCTCGCCGGCCTGCTCAGCCGCAAGTACCTCGCCGCCCGCTCCGCGCTGATCTCGCCCGACAAGACGATGGCGCTGGTCGAGGCCGGCAAGCCCGTGGGCGCGCCGAAGCGGATCAAGGGGCGGAGCATGGAAGTGCACGGCACCACGTCGCTCTCGATCGTCGACAAGGCCGGCAATGTCGCCCAGGTGACCACCACGATCGAAAGCCCGTTCGGATCGGGGCTGTCGGTCGACGGCACGATGCTCAACAACGAGCTGACCGACTTCGACATCGTGCCCGAGAAGGACGGCTATCTCGTCGCCAACCGGGTCGAGGGTGGCAAGCGCCCGCGCAGCTCTATGGCGCCGACGATCGTCTATGGCCCGGACGGCAAGGTTCGCCTTGCGATCGGCGCGGCCGGCGGCTCGACGATCATCGCCCAGGTGGCCAAGGGCATTGTCGGCGTGGTCGACTGGAAGCTCTCCGCGCAGGACGCGATCGGGCTTGGCTTGCTCTATGCGCCGGGCCCGATGGCCACCGCCGAAAAGGGCACCCAGCTCGACGCGATGATCCCGGCGCTGCAGGCATTGGGCGAGAAAGTGCAGTCGGCCCCGCTGGGCCTCAAGGCCAATGCGGTCGAGCGCGTGAAGGGCCGCTGGACCGGCGGCGCCGATCCGCGCAGCGAAGGCGTCGTGATGGACCAACAGGGCCACACGACCGTTATCCAGCGTGTGGGCGCGCAGCCGAACCGGCCGTCGGAATAAGCGGGACGCTCCGAAAAGGAGTGCCTGGATGAGGAGAGGAAATGCGTAGGCTCGAACGGTTTGATAACCTGGTCCAGATGTTCTTCGCGCGGGCGAAGGAAAAGGGCGATGCGCCCTTCCTCTGGCACAAGGCAGGCGGGAAATGGCAGCCGACCAGCTGGGCGGAAGCGGCCCGGCAGGTGGCGAGCTTGGCGGCGGGCCTCACCGCACTCGGCCTGAAGCGCGGCGACCGGGTGATGCTGGTCTCGGAAAACCGCCCGGAATTCTGCATCAGCGACCTGGCGATCATGGCCGCGGGCTGCGTGACCGTGCCGACCTACACGACCAATACCGAGCGCGATCACCAGCATATCATCGAGAATTCGGGCGCCTGCGCGATCATCGTCTCGAACGGCAAGCTGGCCAAGACGCTGCTGCCCGCGGCGATCCGCGCCTCGACCGCGCGGATGATCATCGGGCTCGAGGACCTGCGCATCAGCCAGCAGGGCAGCCTAGAATTCCACGACTGGCGCGGGCTGATCGCGAAATACGATACCGATCCGCGCGGCGTCTCGTGCAATTTCCGGCGCGAAGACCTTGCCTGCATCATCTACACCAGCGGCACCGGCGGCTCTCCCCGCGGCGTGATGCAGCATCACGGCGCGATCCTTCACAATGTCGAGGGCTGCTGCGCGATCATCTCGGAGGATTTCGGCTGGGAGGACGAGGTGTTCCTCAGCTTCCTGCCGCTCAGCCACGCCTATGAGCATACCGGCGGGCAGTTCTTCCCGATCGGGCTGGGCGGGCAGATCTATTATTCCGAAGGGCTTGAGAAGCTCGCCTCGAACATCGAGGAAGTGCGCCCGACGCTGATGGTCGTCGTCCCCCGCCTGTTCGAGGTGCTGCGCACCCGCATCGTCAAGCAGGTCGAGAAGCAGGGCAATTTCGCCAATTTCCTGCTCGACAAGGCGGTGGCGATCGGCGGGCGCAAGGCTGCGGGCAAATCGGGAATCGGCGACCTGCCGATGAACCTGCTGCTCGGCGCCACGCTCAAGCCCAAGCTCTCGAAGAAGTTCGGCGGGCGGATCAAGGCGATGGTCTCGGGCGGTGCGCCGCTCAATCCCGAAGTCGGCATCTTCTTCCAGAGCCTCGGCATCACGTTTCTTCAAGGGTATGGCCAGACCGAGGCCGCCCCGGTGATCTCGTGCAACCGGCCCAAGGCCGGGCTCAAGATGGACACCGTCGGCCCGCCGATGGAGGGCGTCGAAGTCCGCATCGCCGAGGATGGCGAGATCCTGGTGCGCGGCGAACTGGTCATGCACGGCTATTGGCGCAACGAGGAGGAGACGAAGCGCGTCCTCAAGGACGGCTGGCTCCATACCGGCGATATCGGCCTGATCGACGAGCGCGGCCGCATCAAGATCACCGATCGCAAGAAGGACATCATCGTCAACGACAAGGGCGACAATGTCGCCCCCCAGAAGGTCGAGGGCATGCTGACGCTGCAGCCCGAGATCGTCCAGGCGATGATCGCCGGCGACAAGCGGCCCTATATGTCCGCGGTGATCGTCCCCGATCCCGAATGGACCGCCGAATGGTGCGCTCACACCGCCACCAAATGCGACTTCCGGGAGCTGGCGCACGACCCGGACTACAAGGCGGCGCTCGGCGCGGCAGTGGAGCGGGTCAACAAGGACCTGTCGGTGATCGAGCGCGTCCGCAAGTTCATCGTCGCCGACGAGCCTTTCACGATCGAGAACGAGCAGCTGACGCCCAGCCTCAAGATCCGCCGGCACGTGCTGAAGGCGACCTATGGCGAGCGGCTGGACGCGCTGTACAAATAGGGGCTCTCACCCGCCCTTCGTCATCCCGCGCCCCAAACGTCATCCCGGCGAAAGCCGGGATCTCAGGCGAAGGCGCGGGACAGGAGCCGCACGAGATCCCGGCTTTCGCCGGGATGACGATATGAACCTCCGAATGACGATATGAAAAAGGCCGGGGATCGCTCCCCGGCCTTTTTCATTTCACGGACAGTGCCCGAAGCCTCACTTCGCCTCCGGCACCACCTTCACCGTCCAGTCCTTGTCCGGGCGGAGATACTTCATCGCGAGCCCCTGCACATCGGCCGGGGTCACGCGCGAATAGTCCTGGGCCAGCGTCTCGACCGAGGCGATGCGCGCCGGGTCATAGGTGCCACCCTCGACCAGGCGCATCCAGAACATGTTGCCCGAGGACATGCGGATGATCTGCTGCTTGAGCGGCGTCAGCGCGCGGTTGAGCTCGTCGGCATCGACCGGCTTCGCGACGAGATCGGCCGCGATCTTGCGCGACAGCTCGAAGAAGAAGTCGACCTTGTCCGGCGGCACCATGCCGAGCGCCATGATCTTGCCGCCGGTCGGCAGGCCGAGCGGCCACTGGCTGGCAACCTGCGGCGAATAGCTCACGCCCGCCTGGCTGCGCAGCTGGTCGAGCAGCCGGTCGCGGAAGATTGCGGCGAGCACTTCCAGCTTTCGGCTCTCGCTGATCCCGCCATTGGCAGTGCCGCCACCGGTCGGCCAGGCGATCACTGCCGAGGCCTGGTTGGGCTGGCCGGTATGGGTCAGCGTCACCGGGGTCGCGACATGCGCCGGGAACTCGAACGGCACCGGCGGCGCCATGCTGGCGACGCGCGGCTTGAGCGCGCCGAAGGTCGCGGCCACGGCCTTCACCGTCGCCTCGGCGTCCATGTCGCCGAACACTTCGACTTCGATCGGACCGGTCGCCAGCAGCGGCTCCCAGAACTTGCGGAAGCTCGCCGGGGTAGTCGCCTCGATCACGTCCTTCGACGGCACGCCCCAGCGCGGATCGCCATTGTGAAACAGCCGCTCCAGGTCACGGCTCATCACCGCATCCGGCGAAGCCGAAAGGCCGGCATAGCCCGACAGGATACCTGCCTTGGCACGGTTGACCGGGTTCGGATCCCAGGCCGGCGCCGACAGCTTGGTAGCGAGCAGCTTGAGCTGATCGGGCAGATCGGTCTTCGTCGTCTGCGCGCGCATCACGAACGCATCGTCATCGATGTCGAAATCCGCGCCGATCTGGCGGTTGCCGGTCAGGTAATCGAGCTCTTCCTGCCCGTACTTGCCGACGCCGCTGGCGACGAGCGCCGGTTCACCGGCCCAGGCCGGAGTCGCGCCCTTATTGGGCAGGCTCGACAGGCCGCCGCCGAAGCGGACATTGACATAGACCTTGCCGGTTTCCGACGGGTCCTGGCGCATCAACAGCGTGACGCCATTGGCGAAGGCAAGCTTCTCGATGCCCGTGCCCGGCAGGATCTGCTCGCGGCTCGTCACCTTGCCCGGCAGGCCGAGCTTGGGCAGCGCCGCGAAGCTGACATTGCCCAGCACCTTGCGCTTGCCGCTGGCGGCAACATTGGCTTCGAGCGCCGAGGCGACCTTGGTGGTGATCGCCGCATCGGGCGCATGCAGGTTGACGATCGCGCGGGTCGCGGTGCCCTGGAACACGGTCTTCGACGAAGCGAACACGGTGGCCGGGGTGAACATCTTGCCGTCCACTGCGCCCTTGAAGATCGCATAGGAGAATTCGGGCGTCGTCACCGTCTCGTTGATGTCGACCGCTTCGGCCAGGTCATCGGCGAGCTTGGCGCCCGCTTCCACCGGCGCGGTGTTGATCCGCTGCTGCATCGACGAGGCGATCTCGGCGACTTCGCGGTCGATCTCGGCCTGGGTCGGCGGCGTCGCCTGCGCGTCGGCGATCACTGCGCGCACGTCGCGCAGCGCAGCTTCCCAATCGTCACCCACCGGCAGCACCTGGATCGTGGTGATGTTGGCCGAACGGGCAAGGTCGCTCAGGTCCGCGCCGGCAGCAATGAACGTGCCGCCCGAGCGCGCCCGGGTTTCCAGCCGGCGATTGATGATGCGGATCGCAACCAGGTCGATCATCCGCTTCTGGTTGAAGATCACCGTGTCGCCATCGACCGTCCAGGGGCGGACGATCGTGATCGTGGTGAGCACCGGCAGCGCCGGCTCTACGATGCTGGCCGAAACCGGCTTGCCGGCGACCGGCTTGCCGAAATCGGGGCTCGGCACGGCCGGGCCGGTGCCCTTCCAGTCCGAGAAATGCTTGACGATCATCTGCTCGAGGAGCGCCGGATCGACATCGCCGATCGCGATGATCGTGGCGCGCTCGGGGCGATACCAGCGGTCATGGAACGCCTGGACGCTCGCCGGCGTCGCGCCGTTCAGCGTCTCGACCGTGCCGATCGGGTCGCGCTGGGCGAGAGGCTGGCCGGCGAACATCAGGTCGAGCATCGCATCGCGCAGGCGCACCTGCGGGCCGGGCTGCTCGCGCTGCTCGGCGAGCACCACGGGGCGCTCCGAATCGAGGATCTTCTGGGTGATTTCGGGGCCGGACATCATGCCGGCCAGGATCTTGAAGCTCTCGTCCAGACCAGCCGGCGTCGCCATCGGCAGGTCGAGCTTGTAGGTGGTCGCGGTGAAGGTGGTGCTCGCATTCGAGTCCGAACCGAAGGTCACGCCGAGGCGCTGCCAGATGCGCTTCGATTCGCCGTCCGGCACGTGGACCGAGCCGCGGAACGAGAGATGCTCGAGCAAGTGCGCGAAGCCCCGCTCGCTATCCTGCTCCATCAGCGAGCCGACATCCATGCGGACGCGGACCGATACCTGGCCCGGCGGCACGCCATTCTTGCGCACCGCATAGCGCACGCCGTTGGAGAGCCGCCCGAACTTCCAGGCATCGTCATGGACCAGGTCGCTCTTTTCATAGAGCCACGGATCCTTGGCGGTCTGGACCGGCCGACCCACCGTCTTGGTGTCGGGAACACCCGGGGGATTGGTATTCTGCTGGGCCTGGGCCGGCAGCACCGGGGCGAGCGAGGCAAGGGCGAGGAGCGCAAGAGGCGCACGCAGGAAAGAGTGCATAGCTGTCCATCTAGGGGCGAAGCGCCGGGCATGCCAGCGCGAACCTTGCTCCCACATGTACGAAAAGCCGGCACGCTTGCGTTACGAACCCGCCCCCATGCGCCGCTTCAGGGCCATGTTTTGGACCCATCGTACGCCTAGAAAACAGGATGTGGGCATACCCCGCGAGTCGAAGAGGCAGCGTAGCCGCGAGTCAGTCAGCAAGGTCAGGTGTAGTGAAGGTCGAGCCGAGCGCGCGGGGCAGCGCAATGTGGCGGGACGCAGGCGAATTCAGTGTCGGCGAAGCCCGGGAAATGATTCCCGATCTGACGGTAATGTCGGGCGCGGTGATGCCCGATGCCCCGCTCCAGGCGGATCCCGACCGCCCCTTCCTGATCAAATATGGCAAGTTTCTGCGCGGCGGCTTCGATCGCTTCATTGCCCGCTTCTCGCTGGTCTCGAACGACCCGGTGCTAGACGTGCGCGATTTCGCCTGGACCGAGGCGCTACGCGCCAACTGGCAGGCGATCCGCGCCGAGGCGATCGCCGCCGCGCTCGATCCGCACCAGGCGCCCAGCCTGGCCCACATCTCCCCCGATCACCGCGCAATCGCGCCGGCGAACAAGTGGCGCAGCTTCTTTCTCTACGGCTATGGCTATTACGTCCCCGAGAATCTCGAGCGCTGCCCGGAGACATCCCGGCTGGTCGAATCGATCCCGGGGCTGAACAGCGCCTTCTTCTCGATCCTCGCGCCCGGCACGCATATCCCAGTGCATCGCGGCGTCACCAAGGGGCTGATCACCTGCCATCTCGGCCTGATCATCCCGCGCGACGGCGATGCCCGGATGCGGATCGACGACCGCGTCGTCCGCTGGTCCGAGGGTGAGACCCTAGTGTTTGACGACACCTATGATCATGAAGTGTGGAACGACACCAGCGGCACCCGAGTCGTGCTGCTGATCCAGTTCCGCCGGCCGCTGCGCCAGCCCGGCCGCTGGTTCGTCGACAAGTTCCTCGCCTGGATCCGCCGCTCGGCCTTCGTCCAGGATGCCCGCGCCAACCTGATCCGCTGGAACCGGGTGGTCAATTCGACCAATTGATCCAGAACAAACCGGTCCCCACATACGCTCCCGACAAAGGAGTTGTCGAAATGGCTGGTGACCGCACAAAAGCCTGGACCGAATTTCGCCGGATGATCGCGTGGATCGCACTTGCCGGCGTTTTGATGGTTGCCGGCGCGCTCTGGTATCTCTCGCTCTACGACGCGCTCTATCCTTCCGCGATCGCGGCGACGGTGGGCGGCGTGTTTATCTCGACCCTGCTCGGCTGCGGCCTGTTCGCTGCCGCATTCTTCAGCGACAAGAGCGGGCACGACCAGAGCGTAAGCGATGCCACCACGCATGAGGATGGTCAGCCCCAAGCCTGATCCCGCCACCGGAAACCTTTCGTTTCCCGCGCCCTGCTTGATCCGCAGCCCGCAAGCGCCCAAATGGCGACCATGCTGATCGAAACCGAAGCCACGCCCAATCCGGCGACGCTCAAGTTCCTCCCGGGTCGCACCGTGATGGACGCAGGCACCCGCGACTTTGCGAGCCCCGAAGAAGCCGAAGCCTCGCCGCTTGCCGAGGCGCTTTTTTCGCTGGGTGACGTGACAGGCGTGTTCTTCGGTCGCGACTTCATCTCGGTCACGATTGCGCCGGGCAGTGACTGGCGCGATGTGAAGCCCGATGTGCTTGGCCTGTTGCTCGATCACTTCGCTGCTAACATGCCTCTGTTCCGAGCCGCTTCGGCCGGTTTCAGCGTGCCGCCGGAAAGCGCCGACTTCGGCGACAATCCGGAAGACGCGGAGATCGTCGCGCAGATCAAGGAACTGATCGAAACGCGCGTGCGCCCAGCCGTCGCCAATGATGGTGGCGATATCGTCTATCGCGGCTTCGATGCCGGCAAGGTCTATCTGCAGATGCAGGGCGCCTGTTCGGGTTGCCCGTCTTCGAGCGCCACGCTCAAGAACGGCATCGAGCAGCTGCTCAAATATTACGTTCCCGAAGTCACCGAAGTTCGGGCCGTCTAGGCCCAAGCCCCACCGAAAGGACCATCCTTATGGCCACTCCGCTCAACGACGCGGCGCTGGATACGCTGTTCCGTACCGCGCGCTCCTATAACGGCTACACCGATGCGCCGGTGACCGAAGCCGATATCCGCGCCATCTATGACCTGCTCAAGATGGGCCCGACCTCGGCCAATAATCAGGCCGCACGCTTCATCTGGGTGACGTCGCCCGAAGCCAAGGAAAAGCTCGCTGTACTGACCAGCGACACCAATGCCGACAAGATCCGCAAGGCGCCCGCCACCGTGATCATCGGCATGGACCTAGCGTTCAACGAGCAGCTGCCCTGGCTCTTCCCGCATGCACCAACCGCCAAGGACTGGTTCCCGACCGAAGAGATCCGTTACGCGCATGCGTTCCGCAACTCGTCGCTCCAGGGCGCCTATCTGCTGCTCGCCGCCCGCGCGCTCGGCTTCGATACCGGCCCGATGTCGGGTTTCGACAATGCCAAGGTTGACGCGGCGTTCTTTGCGGACCAGCCCAATGTGAAGTCCAACTTCATCTCGACGCTGGGACATGGCGACCCTTCCACCATCTTCGATCGACTCCCCCGCCCGGAATTCGAGAAGTTCAATCAGCTCCTCTGATCTGACTCTCGTCATCGAGACCGCGACCGCCGCCTGTTCGGTCGCGTTGCTCGAAGGGACGACCCTGGTTGCCGCGGCCCATGAAGTAGTGGGCCGTGGCCATGCCGAGCGCCTGGTGCCGATGATCGCATCGCTGCCGGGCGAGGGCCGCGCCGCGCGCATTCTGGTCGATGTCGGCCCGGGCAGCTTCACCGGCGTGCGCGTCGGGCTGGCCGCCGCGCTCGGTCTGTCGATCGGCTGGGGCGCCGAAGTGCACGGCTATTCGTCGCTCGCGCTGCTCGCCGCGTCGGCATTTGCCGTCAATGCGGGTATCCCACAACTTGCCGTGATCCTCGAAGGGGGGCACGGTGAGGTGTTCATGCAGGCGTTCCATTCCCAGCCTTTTGGGGAAGACGGGCCGTTCCGCTCGCTCGTTCCCGCCGTCGCCCGTGAGGCGTTGGGCGCACTCCCTGCGTTCGGCAGTGGCGTGCGCCACCTCGCCGCACTCGACGAAGGGCTCGCCTTGCACGAAACCCTGCCCGAGGCCGCGCATGCCCGGCTGCTGCCAGCCGCTTTCACAGCCCTGCCCGCCAAGCCGATCTACGGCCGCGCGCCCGATGCCAAGACGCTGGCCGAGCGGGGGCTGGCATGAGCGGCACCGTCCATCTGGTCGAGCTCCGCGAAGGGGGCTCCCAGGATCTCTACAGCGTCAACAACATCATGCAGGACGCGTTCGACGCCCGCTATGGCGAGGCGTGGACCAGCGCCCAGTGCCTGGGGATGCTCTCGTTGCCCGGCGTCTGGCTGGTGATGGCCAGCATCGATGGCGAGGACGCCGGCTTTGCCCTGTCGCGCGCCACCGTGGATGAAGTCGAGTTGCTGCTGCTCGCCACCCGGCCGAGCGCAAGGCGCCGCGGCGTTGGCGGGGCGTTGTTGCGTGCCGTGATTGACGAAGCGAGCAATCGCAACACTGTACGTGTGCATCTTGAGGTTCGTTCAGGAAACGAAGCCGTCCATCTCTACCGTCGCGAAGGCTTCGGAAAGGTCGGTGAGCGCCGCGATTATTATCGCGGACGTGGCGGGCAATTATTTGATGCACATACTTACGCTCGAGATATTATTGTCCCGATCTGAAACTTACAGAAATATGCAAGTTTGGTCTTGCGTTTGCCCCGAAATGGTCCGATAGGGCGATCTCAGGCGGCAGTTAATAGTCGTCCTATCCGGGTCGAAAGGAAAACAATGGAAACGCAAGCTGAGATTGATGAAACGCTGGTCACGCTGACCGCGGATATTGTTGCGGCGCATGTCAGCAACAACAGCGTGTCGGTCTCCGACCTTCCGACTCTGATCGCAAACGTGCATGGCGCCCTCGCAGGTCTTGGCCGCGCCGCCGCAGAGCCCGAAGTCAAGCAGGAACCGGCCGTTTCCATTCGCGCCTCGGTCAAGCCTGACTACATCGTGTGCCTCGAAGACGGCAAGAAGCTCAAGATGTTGAAGCGCCACCTGATGACGCACTATCAGATGACCCCCGAGCAGTACCGCGCCAAGTGGAACCTGCCGGCCGATTATCCGATGGTCGCTCCGAATTATGCCGAGCAGCGCCGCAGCCTGGCCAAGAAGATCGGCCTGGGCACCAAGCGCCGCAAGCGCTGAGCTGCAACAATTTGAAATGTGATTTGGCCGGTCCGGAACCCTCCGGGCCGGCCTTTTCGTTTCGCGATCGCGCCTTTTCGCCGCCACAGTCTTCCAACTTCGCCCCGCGCACGCTACATCGCGGCCATGGGCCGTAAGATCGATCTCGAAGCGCTTTGCCACGAAAAGGGGCTGCGCATTACCGAACAGCGCAAGGTGATTGCGCGCGTCCTCTCCGATGCGGAGGACCATCCGGACGTCGAGAAAGTCTATGAACGCGCCTCGGCAATCGATCCGGGCATCTCGATCGCCACGGTCTATCGCACCGTGCGCCTGTTCGAAGAGGCCGGCATTCTCGACCGCCATGACTTCGGCGATGGCCGCGCCCGCTACGAGCCGGCCCCCGAAGCGCATCACGATCACCTGATCAACGTCGAGACCGGCGAAGTGATCGAGTTCGTCGATCCGGAGCTCGAGCTGCTGCAGAAGCAGATCGCCGAGCGGCTGGGCTTCCGCCTGGTCGATCACCGGATGGAACTCTACGGCGTCGCCCTAGACCGCAAGAACTGAGGTGGCGCCCGCGGGCGAGACCAGCGAACAGCGCGCCGCGCGCCGCCGTGAGGAGGCGCTGGAAGGGCTCGACACGCCGATCAGCCTGCGCGGTAAATGCCGGATGGGCTTGCGCATCGCCGGCCTCGCGCTGGCGCTGCTGGTCTTCGTGCCGCTCCATTACCTGTTCCGCCTCGTCCGCCTGCCCTCCCCCTGGCCGCGCCATTTCCTCGGCACTGCCGCGCGGATCTGCGGCGCGCGGGTCAACCGCGTCGGCACGCATCTCAAGCGCGACGTCTTCTACATCTCCAACCATCTCAGCTGGATCGACATCCTTGCACTGGGCGGCGCCAGCGGCACGGCCTTCATCGCCAAGTCGGAGATCGAGAAGGCGCCGGTGGTCGGCTGGCTCGCCGGGCTCAACCGCACCGTCTATGTTAAGCGCGAGAACCGCCTCGGCGTCGCCGAGCAGATCAACGAGCTCCGCGACGCGCTGGCCGAGACCTGGGCGATCACCGTCTTCCCCGAAGGCACGACGACCGACGGCAAGTCGCTGCTGCCGTTCAAGACCCCGATGCTGCGCGTGCTCGAACCGCCGCCGCCCGGCGTGATGGTCCAGCCGGTGATGCTCAACTACGGCGCCGCAGCCGACGACATCTGCTGGATCGGCCAGGAGACCGGTCTCAACAACGCCAAGCGCATCCTCAGCCGCAAGGGCAGCTTCCGGCTCGACGTGCATTTCCTCGAGCCCTTCCACCCGCGGGACTTCCCTGGCCGCAAGGTGATCGCCGCCGAAAGCCGCCGCCGGATCGAGGAAGCGCTGGTCAAGGTTCTCGGCCAGCCCTTGCGCACCTTCCGCTTCGCCGAGGACCCGATCGGCTACAAGCCGAAGCCGGGGGCAACTGCCTAGTCACCCCATATTCGTCATCCCGGCGAAAGCCGGGATCTCATGCCGTAGCGCGGGACAGGAGCCACACGAGACCCCGGCTTTCGCCGGGGTGACGGCTAGTGTAAGGGGCCACCGATCATGAACGCCCCCACGAATCCCAAGGCCAGTCCCAAGACCTTCCACGTCAAGTCGTTCGGCTGCCAGATGAACGTCTATGACGGCGAGCGCATGGCCGAGCTGATGGCCGCGCAGGGCATGACTGCGACGGCCGACGCCGACGGCGCCGACCTGATCGTGCTCAACACCTGCCATATCCGCGAAAAGGCGACCGAGAAGGTGTTCTCGGACATTGGCCGCCTGCGCAAGCATGCCGCTGCCGCCGATCGCGCCGCGCCGATGATCGCCGTCGCCGGCTGTGTCGCCCAGGCCGAGGGCGAGGAGATCGTCCGCCGCGCCAAGGTCGATGTCGTGGTCGGCCCGCAGGCCTATCACAACCTGCCCGAACTGGTGGCGAAGGCCGCCGAGGGCAAGTCGACGCTCGACACCGACATGCCGGCGCTCAGCAAGTTCGGCGCACTGCCCAAGCGCCGCAAGGTCGGCCCCACCGCCTTCCTCACCGTGCAGGAAGGCTGCGACAAGTTCTGCACCTATTGCGTGGTCCCCTATACCCGCGGCGCCGAGATCAGCCGGCCGTTCGCCGAGCTGGTCGACGAGGCCAAGGCGCTGGTTGACGCCGGCGCGCGCGAGATCACCCTGCTCGGCCAGAACGTCAACGCCTGGGACGACGAGGCCGGCACCGGGCTGCACGGCCTGATCCACGCGCTCGACCGGATCGCGGGGCTGGAGCGCATCCGCTACACCACCAGCCACCCCAACGACATGCGCGAGGGCCTGATCCGCGCCCATGCCGAGGTCGGCAAGCTGATGCCCTTCCTCCATCTGCCCGTGCAAGCCGGCAGCGACCGCATCCTCAAGGCAATGAACCGCAGCCACACCCGCGATTCCTATCTGAAGATTCTCGACCGCGTCCGCGAGGCGCGCCCGGACATCGCGCTGTCTGGCGACTTCATCGTCGGCTTCCCCGGCGAGAGCGACGCCGAGTTCGAGGAGACGCTGAGCCTGGTCGACGCGGTCGGCTACGCCCAGTGCTTCAGCTTCAAGTACAGCCCGCGCCCCGGCACCCCGGCGGCGGAGATGGCGGACAGGTTCATCCCCGCCGATGTGATGGGCGAGCGCCTCCAGCGCCTCCAGGCCGCGCTCAACCGCGATCAGCTCGCCTTCAACCAGGCGACCATCGGCAAGAGCTGCGCCGTGCTGATCGAGCGCCAGGGCAAGCTGCCCGGCCAGATGCTCGGCAAGTCGCCCTGGCTGCAATCGGTCTATCTGAACACCGATGCGCAGATCGGCGACATGGTCGAGGTCGAGATCACCGGCGGCTTCGGCAATTCGCTGACTGGCGTGGAGAAGGTGAAGGCCGCGGCCTGAGCCCCTCTCCTCCCCCGCCAGGGGGAGGTGGCGCGCGCAGCGCGACGGAGGGGGAGGTAAGCGACCAACTAGCCGTTCGCTTACCTCCCCCTCCACCACTCGCTTCGCGAGCGCCCCCTCCCCCTGGCGGGGGAGGAGAAACAGCCCGCCTACCGCGCCAAATACCCGCCATCGACCGGATAATAGGTACCGGTCATGAAGCTCGCCTTGTCGGAAAGCAGGAAGTTGGTCAGCGCCGCGACTTCCTCGGGCGTGCCCAGCCGGTTCAGCAGATGCTTCTCCGCCAGTCCGGCACGGGCCTCGTCAGTCATGCTGCTCTCGACCAGCGGCGTGGCGATGAAGCCCGGGCCGACCGCGTTCACGCGCACGCCCTTGTCGGCATAGTCGATCGCGGCATTCTTGGTGAGCCCGAGCAGCGCATGCTTGGCCGTGACATAGATGCCCGACCCTCCCCAGCCGACCGCACCCAGGATCGAGGCCATGTTGACGATCGCGCCGCCGCCCGCCGCAACAATCGCCGGGATCTGGTATTTCAGGCAATAGAAGACGCTGTTCAGATCGACGTCGATCACCCGGCGCCAGTCGTCCAGGCTGATCTCGGCAATCGGCGCCGACGGTCCGCCGATCCCGGCATTGTTCACCGCCAGATGCAGCGCGCCGAATTCGCGCACGGTGAATTCGACCATCGCGCGCACCGCCTCGGGATCGGCGACATCGAGCTGGAAGCTGCGCGCGCCGTCACCCAGGCTTTCCGCGACACTCTTGGCATGCGCTCCGTCGAAATCCGCGACCACCACCTTGGCGCCACGCTCCGCAAGGTCCCGCGCCACCGCCGCACCGATCCCCGACGCCGCGCCCGTCACAATGGCGACCTTGCCTTCAAAATCCTGCATTATATTCGTCCTTGCTGATCGATTCCCCAGGCTCTCAAGAAACGCGCAGAGCGATGGCAAAGTCGCCTTCCCCATGGGAAACACAGGGTTTCCGATCGCGACGAAGCGAGGCCGCCGAACAAGGCCGACCCGCATGAATCGCAATTCGTCATCAATCCTGACTCGTCATCCCCGCGTAGACGGGGATCCAGAGCCAAACAGGACAGCGCTCCGTTACCCTGGATCCCCGCCTGCGCGAGGATGACGAGGATATGGGATTCGCCGATGCCCCAAGGAAACGATACAGTCCCCTTGGAATCGGGAGAGTCGTCATGTCGAAGCCGCTCAGCATCTCCATCGGCGCCGCGCTCCTCCTCGCGGGATGCGGCAGCGCCCCCATCGACAAGGACGGCAACGCCAGCGCCCCCACGGTTACCCTGCTCAACGACAAGCTTCCTCCCTTCGACGCCACCAATGCCTGCGCAATCCTGCCCAAGGAGAAAGTCGCCGAGATCGCCGGCACCAAGGTGGAGAGCGCCACGCTGGGCACCGTCGTCCAGCCGGGTGAAGGCACCGCCGGTTTCTCGACCTGCAACTACAGCTTCGCCGGCGGCGGTACGCTCGCCTTCTTCGCCCGCCAGTCGCCGATCGACGACAACACGCCCGAGGCGGTGGCGCGCACGAAGAAGGAGCTTGCCGATGCCATGGGCGCGAAGATCGTCGACGTCCCCGGGCTCGGCACCGCCGCCTTTTCCACCGAGCAGATGCACCAGCTGCACGTCTTCTTCGCCGGCAATCGCTACCTCTATTTCATGTCCCCCACCCCGCCCGCCGGCAAGCCGATCGCCGAAGTAGAACTGGCGCTGGCAAAGGCAGTAATCGGCTGATTCCCCGGCGTCACGCGGCCCGGTTCATCGCCGCCCGGCATCACCCCACCGTGTTAACGATAGTCGCCAAGTCCCCGGTAAGTTTCGCAGACCTAGCTCCTTTCGTCCCGCCCCCCGCCGTTCGGCAGGGTCAATGAAGACAAGAAGGGGACGCCAAGACATGCGCTTCTATCTCGCGACGCGGTTCCTGTTTCCGCGCCACTTTCACCTGCGCATCTTCGCCATCTGCTTCGGCGCCGTACACCTGCCGCTGATCGCCTTCATCGCCAGCCAGATCGCGCTGGGCGAATGGCAATGGCGGGTCTTCGTGCCACTGCTGCTCGCCACTTTGGTCGGTACGCTGGCGGCCATCTTCGCGCTCGGAGCACTGCTTGCCCCGATCCGTCAGGCTTCGGCGATGTTGCGCGAAGTGCAGGACGGCAAGCCGGTGATCAACGTCCCCGCCGGTGGTCGAGACCTTGCCGGTGACCTGCTCGACAGCGTCGGCCTGGCGGCAATCGCCACCAATACCCGGATCAGCCAGCTGCGTGACGCGGCCGAGCGCGACCTGCTCACCGGCCTGCGCAACCGGCGCGGCTTCCTCGATGCTGCCGCCCATCTCCGCCCCGGCACCCGCGCCACGCTGGCGCTGATCGACATCGATTTCTTCAAGCGGATCAACGACATTTTCGGCCATGACGAAGGCGATCTGGTGCTGCGAGATTTCGCCAACCGCCTGACCGAGACGATGCGCCGCTCCGATCTGATCGCGCGCTGGGGTGGCGAGGAATTCGCGATCCTGCTCCCCGGCATGGGCCCGGCCGATGCCCGCGCGCTGATCGAGCGGCTACGCACCGCGCTCCACGCCGATCCGATCGGCCCCAATCCGGAGGAACCGGTCACCTTCTCCTGCGGCCTCGCCTTCCTGCGGGGCCCGGACCAGATCGCACTGGCGATGCAGCGCGCCGACAAGGCGCTCTATGCCGCGAAGAATGCCGGCCGCGACCGGATCGAGATGGACCGGGACCTGGCGCAGATGGCGTGAATGAAGCGCTTTCCGTCAGTCCTCCGGCGGAAAGCGCACGTCGCTGCCAACCATGATGGTCCCGCTGAAGCCCGGCGCGTTTCGCTGCCGCTCCGCTTCAGCGCGGACTCGCGCATTGCTGCCGATACGGCGCTCAGCCCCGCGCTTCTGCCCCGCGACATATTCGCCAAGCGGCGTGTCCGCAGCTTTGGTCCAGCCGCCGACGCGCTCGATGTCATGCGCCAGCGAACTCTCGACGATCTCGGCGACAGCGTCCTCAAGCCGCTCGATCACCGCCAGCGCATGCCCGGCCTTGCGGCGTGCCTTGCGATTCTCGCCGGCCTTGCGCGCCGGGATCGCCTTGCGCGAAGCCTTGTCATTCTCGCCATGGGTGTTGCGCCGGTCCCGGGCATAGGACAGCGCCTTCTTCTCCTGCGGCGACTTTTGCTGCGGCGGATGGCCCTTGGTCATGTGGCCAACATCGCACACCGCCAAGTTTCCGTGAAGACAGGCCAAATTGGCCCTGTCCAAGTTGAAAATCCTCTGCCACTCTCCCCATATCGCATGCGACAGGGAACCGCCCGCATCGTCTTCGCTTTGACACGCAGCGCCGCTACGTGCGCCGTGCAATTGGCGACCTCGCATACGCGTGGGACTACCAAGAGATTCAACATTTTTCAGCGCGAAGGAGCCGCATGAGCCGCAAGCCTGTCCCCGCCCAGTCCGGTGAACGTTCCCGCGCCGAGGTGAATTTCGACAAGCCCCAGCTCCTGCCGCAGCTCTTCGGCGAGTTCGACAGTAACATCCTAGCCCTCGAAGAGCGGCTGGGCGTCTATATCCATGCCCGCGGCCAGCGCGTGCAGATCGAGGGGACGACCGAATCCGTCGCCCATGCCCGCGAAGTGCTGCAGGAGCTGCATGCCCGGGTCATCCGCGGCGAAGTGATCGACACCGGGCTGATCGACGCCGTGATCGCGATGTCGAGCGAACCGATGTTCACCGGCATCGTCAAGGCGGACAACGGCAATGCCGCCCCCGCCTCGATCATGATCCGCACGCGCAAGAAGACGATCGTGCCCCGCTCGGTCGCCCAGACGCATTATATGCGTGAGCTGGTGTCGAACGACATGATCTTCGCGCTCGGGCCGGCGGGCACCGGCAAGACTTATCTCGCCGTGGCGCAGGCGGTGGCGCAGCTCATCACCGGCAGCGTCCAGCGGCTGGTGCTGTCGCGCCCCGCGGTCGAGGCCGGCGAGCGGCTCGGCTTCCTGCCCGGCGACATGAAGGAGAAGGTCGATCCCTATCTCCGCCCGATCTACGACGCATTGTACGACTGCCTGCCCGCCGAGCAGGTCGAGCGGCGCATCGCTTCGGGGGAGATCGAGATCGCGCCGATCGCCTTCATGCGCGGCCGCACCCTCGCCGATGCCTTTGTCATTCTCGACGAAGCACAGAATACCACGCCGGCGCAGATGAAGATGTTCCTCACCCGCTTCGGCCAGAACAGCCGGATGGTGATCTGCGGCGATCCGAATCAGGTCGACCTCCCCGGCGGCCCGCCTGCCTCTGGCCTCAACGATGCGGTCCGGCGTCTTGAAGGAGTCGAGGGCATCGCCTTTTCGCGCTTCACGGCAGCCGATGTCGTCCGTCACCCGATTGTGGGCCGGATCGTCGATGCCTATGAGGGCCCAAATGCTTGATGTTGCTGCACTCGTAGAAAGCCCCTGGCCCGAGACCGACTGGGAAAGCCTCGCCATCCGCGCCGCGGAAACTGCGTTGAAGCAGACTCCGTTCCTCGAATGGCTCGATCACCCCGCGACCATTGAAGTCGCGGTGCGCTTCACGTCGGATGAGGAAGTCCACGTCCTCAACCGCCAATATCGGGAAAAGGACAAGCCGACCAACGTGCTGTCCTTCCCGATGATCCAGCCGGACCTGATGGAAGCGGTGACCGAGAATAGCGATGACGGCGAAGTGCTGCTCGGCGATATCGTGCTGGCGCACGGCGTCTGCGCGGCCGAGGCGGTGGAGCGCAGGGTTTCCGTCGAAGATCATGCCACGCACCTGATTGTCCACGGCCTGCTCCATTTGCTAGGCTATGATCACATGGACGACGCGGAAGCCGAGGCCATGGAGGAAATGGAGCGCGCCGCGCTCCGCGACCTCGGTTTGCACGACCCCTATCTGATACGCGAGGATTGAACACCGAACATGCCCGAGGGCCAAAGTAGCACCAGCAACGGCGACAACCACGAAGGTGGCGGGATATGGCGCGGAATCCGCACCCTCCTGTTCGGTGACGATCAAGAAGAAACGCTGCGCGACCGCATCGAGGATGCGATCGACGAGCATGAGGATTCCGCCGGCAGGAGCCCGGTAGGCGATCTCGCCCCGATCGAGCGGCAGATGCTGCGCAACCTGCTCCATTTCGGCGAGCGCGATGCCGGCGATGTCGGCGTGCCCCGTGCCGACATCATCGCGGTGGAGGAAAAGACCAGCTTCGCCGATCTGGTGAAGCTGTTCGAGGAAGCCGGCCACAGCCGCCTGCCGGTGTACCGCGAGGAACTCGATACCATCATCGGCATGGTCCACATCAAGGACGTGTTCAACATCCTGGCCAGCGGTGCGCCGCACCCGGAGAGCCTGTCCGGCCTGATCCGCCAGCCACTCTATGTGCCCCAGTCGATGGGCGCGCTCGACCTGCTCGCCCAGATGCGCGGGCGCCGCACGCACCTCGCCATCGTGCTCGACGAATATTCGGGCACCGAGGGGCTGATCACGATCGAGGATCTGATCGAGGAGATCGTCGGCGAGATCGAGGACGAGCATGACGAGGCGCCCACAGCGCTGCTCGTGCCGATCGAGGGTGGCGGCTGGGAAGCCGATGCCCGCGCCGAACTGGAGGACGTCGCCGAGACCGTCGACGCCCGGCTGGGCGAAGTGGACGGCGATGTCGACACGCTGGGCGGCCTGGCGTTCATCCTGGCCGGCCATGTGCCCGCTGCGGGCGAGTGCCTTGAGCATGACAGCGGCTGGAAGCTTGAGATCGTTGAAGCAGATCCCAAGCGCGTCACCAAGCTGCGCCTGCATCCACCGGCGGAAAAGGCGCTGGCGGAGGAGTAATCCCCGTCGGCGCATCGAACCGACACCATAATCCGTCATCCCGGCGAAAGCCGCGATGACGGACCGGTACTCTTACCTTGACATCGATAACCAAATAGGTTATATGCCTCCTGCCGCTCGTACTAGGCCAGTACGAGGATGCGGAGGGCCGGCGCATGCACGTTGCATTGCCGGAGGATCGGCGCGGAGCCGTTCGGCGTAAGTCGAAGCTTCGCCAGATATATACAGACGCTGCAGAGCCCCTCGCTTTATATACCCCTGGTCTTCTCCAAGGCTGCAATACAAGGGGGAGGCACGCCGCAGCTACAAAGTCTCGACGAGAACATAGACCACAATTCCAACTGAGAATGTCGTCGAGCCCGAACGCACGAGAAGAGAACGCGCCGATCCTGTCCTCCTGCCCTACCCCGGCTGCTCCGGCAGGCCGGGCTATCGGCGCATCCATCCTGTCCGCGAGGCAGAGACAGCGCATACAACGCTAAAAAGCCGAACTACGCGATCGACCATCCGTTCGTTTACCTTCCCCTGCATGCGCCCTGATCTTACCCCGCGCGAGGAAGGATGAGATTCAGCCACGCGCTCGCGGAACCATGACAACCGCGTGTCGTGAAAATCACCCGCTCGATCACTGACGGCGATCTAATCCATTTCTTCGATCGCATTTCGAGTGGCATCCCATGGGACGCAATTTCAGCAAGGAGCTTGGGAGATGGACGCAAAAACTGGATCGATCGGCAGCGGCGGTTGCCCGATGCACGGTGATGGGGGCGTGCGTGCGCTGCTCGGCCGCACCAACAAGGATTGGTGGCCCGAGATGCTCGCCACCGAAATCCTCAGCCCCAATGGCTCGTCCAACCCGATGGGCGCCGATTTCGACTATGCCGAAGCGTTCAAGCAGCTCGATTATGCTGCGCTCAAGGCCGATCTCACCGCGCTGATGACCGACAGCCAGCCCTGGTGGCCCGCCGATTACGGGCATTACGGGCCCTTCTTCATTCGCATGGCCTGGCACGCCGCCGGTACCTACCGCACCGCCGATGGCCGCGGCGGCGCCAATAGCGGCCAGCAGCGCTTCGCTCCGCTCGATAGCTGGCCCGACAACGGCAACCTCGACAAGGCGCGCCGCCTGTTGTGGCCGATCAAGCAAAAGTACGGCAAGAACATCAGCTGGGCCGACCTGTTCATCCTCACCGGCAATGTCGCGATCGAGAGCATGGGCGGGCCGGTGTTCGGCTTTGGCGGCGGCCGCCCCGACGTGTTCGAGCCCGAGCGCGACATCTATTGGGGTTCGGAAGACAAGTGGGTGAATGAGGGCGTCCAGACCCGTATCGCCCCCGACAAGGGCTTCGAGAACATCGAAGGACCGCTTGCCGCGATCCAGATGGGCCTGATCTACGTCAATCCCGAAGGTCCGCAGGGCAATCCGCATGACGACGCCGGCATGGCACGCGACATCAAGGAAACCTTCGCGCGCATGGCGATGAATGCCGAAGAGACCGTCGCGCTCACCGCCGGCGGCCACACTTTCGGCAAGGCGCATGGCAATGGTGACGCGTCACTGCTCGGCGCGGCACCGTCGGGCGCCGATATCATCGCCCAGGGCTTTGGCTGGGTCAGCGGCCATGAAAGCGGCGGTATCGGCGAACATACCGTCACCAGCGGTATCGAAGGGGCCTGGACCAACACACCGCGCGAGTGGAGCGAGAACTTTTTCCGGCTGCTGCTCGACTATGACTATGAGCTGGTGAAGTCGCCGGCCGGTGCCCATCAGTGGCAGCCGATCAACCAGAAGGAAGAGGATATGGCCCCGGCTGCCTGGGATCCGAACCTGAAGGTCCCGACGATGATGACCACCGCCGACATGGCGTTGAAGCGCGATCCGGAGTTCCGCGCGATCAGCGAGAAGTTCCGACATGACCATGAAGCATTCAAGGATGCCTTCGCCCGCGCCTGGTTCAAGCTGACTCACCGCGACATGGGACCCAAGGTCCGTTACCTCGGGCCGGAAGTGCCCGCTGAAGACCTGATCTGGCAGGATCCGGTTCCCGCCGGCACCACGCCGTCGGATGCCGATGTCGCTGCAGTGAAGGCCAAGATCGCCAGCAGCAGCCTTACCGTCAGCCAGCTGATTAAGGCAGCCTGGGCCTCGGCCAGCACCTTCCGCAAGTCGGACTTCCGTGGCGGCGCCAATGGCGCGCGCGTCGCGCTGGCACCGCAGAAGGACTGGGAGGTCAACGAGCCCGCAACTCTCGCTAAGGTGATCGATACGCTAAACGGGCTGCGCGGCAGCATGTCGCTGGCCGATGCGATCGTGCTCGGCGGCGTGGTCGGACTGGAGAAGGCCGGTGCCACCAACGTGCCGTTCACCGGCGGACGCGGCGATGCAACGGCGGAGCAGACCGATGCCGATAGCTTCGCGGTGATGGAACCTGAGGCAGACGCGTTTCGCAACTATGTCGGCAAGAAGAAGCTTGCAGTGAAGGTCGAGGAAATGATGCTCGACCGCGCCTCTCTGCTCGGCCTCTCGGTGCCCGAGATGACCGTGCTGATCGGCGGCCTGCGCGTGCTCGGCGCCAATCACGGCGAGCGCGGCCATGGCCATTTCACCAAGCGCCCCGGCCAGCTGACCAACGACTATTTCGTCAACCTCTACGACATGACCAATGTCTGGAAGGCGGCCGGCGAAGGCGCGGACGAGTATGTCGCGACCGACCGCGCCGCCGGCCACGAGAAGTGGCGCGCGACCCGTGCGGACCTGATCTTCGGCTCGAATTCGGAACTGCGCGCAGTCGGCGAAATCTATGCCGAGAACGGCAATGAGGAGAAGTTCGTCAAGGACTTCGTCGCCGCCTGGACCAAGGTGATGAACGCGGATCGCTTCGATCTGAAGTGATCCAATTCCTCCCCGGAACGGGGAGGGGTACCATTGCGAAGCAATGGTGGAGGGGGCCCGCTCTCCTCAGATGATACGCTGGTGGAGGGCGGGCCCCCTCCACCCCGCCCTTACGGGCGCGGTCCCCCTCCCCGTTCCGGGGAGGAATTAAGGTGATTGGCTTCCCCCTTCCCGCCCCCTATCCTCCCGCCATGCTTAAGCGGATCCTCATCGTCCTTGCCGTCCTCGTGGTGGTGCTCATCGGCCTGTTCTTCTGGGCGACCCAGCCCGACAAGGCCAAGCTTCCCGAGAACGCCGTCACCGGCACCGTCCCGCAGCTTGGTGAGGTGCGCTATCAGGACATCCCCACCGTCCGCATCGCCAAGCCGGTGGGCTGGGCCAACGGCGCCAAGCCGACCGCGCCTGATGGCCTGCAGGTCGTGCCCTTCGCCGACAAGCTCGATCATCCGCGCTGGCTCTATCGCCTGCCCAATGGCGATGTGCTCGTCGCCGAGAGCAATTCGCCCCCGCGCGAGGGCGGCGGTCTTACCGGCTGGATCATGGGCATCATGCTCAACCGCGCCGGCGCCGGTGTCCCCTCGGCCAATCGCATCACCTTGCTGCGCGACACCAATGGCGACGGCGTGGCCGACCAGCGCTCGGCGCTGCTGGAGGGGCTGAACTCCCCGAGCGGCATGGCGCTGATCGGTGACTGGCTCTATGTCGCCAACACCGACGCGGTGGTCCGCTTCCCTTACAAGGCCGGTGATACGAAGATCACCGCCAAGCCCGAGAAGATCATCGACCTCGCCGGCGGCGGCAATCACTGGGCGCGTAATCTTCTCGCCTCGCCCGACGGAAAGCGCCTCTATGTCGCAGTAGGTTCCTCTTCGAACATCGGCGAGAACGGGCTCGACAAGGAAGGCGACATCTACACCGCCGACTCGCCCTTCCAGGTCGCCAAGGATCTCAACGCCGCCAAGCGCACCCGCGCCGCGATCCTTGAAGTGGTGCCTGAGACCAAGTCGTCCCGCGTCTATGCCTGGGGCCTGCGCAACCCGAACGGCATGGCCTTCGAGCCGCATACCGGCAATCTGTGGACCGTGGTCAACGAGCGCGACATGCTCGGATCGGACATGCCGCCCGATTACCTGACCCAGGTCGATTTCGGCGCCTTTTATGGCTGGCCGTGGAATTACTGGGGCGGATACATCGACAAGCGCGTGACGCCCGAGCGTTCGGACCTGCGCGAATATACCAAGCGCCCGGACTTCGCGCTCGGCGCCCATACCGCGCCGCTGGGCCTCGACTTCGCCGCCGGCGCCAAGCTCGGCGGCAAGTTCACCAACGGTGCCTTCGTTGCGCTGCACGGATCGTGGAACCGCGAGCCGCCCTCGGGCTACAAGCTCGTCTTCGTGCCGTTCGGCGACAATGGCTATCCGCTCAAGAACACCAAGCCGATCGACCTGCTCACCGGCTTCCTGGCCAAGGACGGCAAGACCGTGCAGGGCCGCCCGGTCGGGGTGATTACCGATGCCGGCGGCGCGCTGCTGGTGGCAGACGATGTCGGCAATGTGATCTGGCGGGTGAGCAGCCCCGCTGGCGCGCCGATCGCCAAGTAACTCCCTCTACCGCTTTTGCGGGAGAGGGACGGCTCGCGACGCGAGCCAGGGTGAGGGTGAGAGCTGGCCGCGAGCGCCTCGCCTGCCGCTCCCACTGACCCTCACCCTTCCGCCGCTACGCGGCTCCCTCCCTCTCCCGCAAGCGGGAGAGGAAAATCAGCTTATGCCGGGATCTGCTGGCTGATGCAGTGGAAGCTGCCGCCGCCGGTCAGGATATGGTCGGCGCGCTGGCCGATGATCGCGCGGCCGGGGAACAGCTCGGCGAGCTTGTCGATCGCGGCCACGTCATTCTCCTGGCCGTAGAGCGGAACCACCACCGCGGCGTTGCCGATGTAGAAGTTCATATAGCTCGCCGGGATGATCTCCTCATCCTCGTTGAGCACGCGCCCCGGCGAGGGGAAGCGCACGACCTCGACGCCGGCTGCCTCGGCGCGCCGCGCGGCGTCCTGGTAGATGCGCCAATTGGGGTCGTTCTCGGCACCCTCGGGGATCAGCAGCCGGTTCGGGCCGATGAAGCGGGCGAGATTGTCGACATGGCCGTCGGTATGATCGTTGAGCAGGCCGTCGCCGAGCCACAGCACCCGGCTATAGCCCAGGTCCTTGAGCAGCATCTCCTCGACCTCGGCCTTGCTGAGCTGCGGGTTGCGATTGCGGTTGAGCAGGCACTGTTCGGTGGTGACCACCAGCCCGGTGCCGTCGCCGTCGATCGCGCCGCCCTCGAGCACCCAGGCATGATCCTCGACGTTCATCTGGGCGCGCTCGGCGAGGCGGTGGCCGATATCGTCATCGCCTTCGAGGTCGTACTTGCCGCCCCAGCCGTTGAACTGGAAGTCGTGCGCAGTGCCGTTGCCGCCGACGATCGCGGCAGTGTCGCGCAGCCAGATGTCGCCGAACGGCTCGACCACGACCTTGGCGGAGTGGCCCGCCAGGGTGCGGGCGGCCTGCGCGGATTCCTCATTGGCGGCGACCAGGATCACCTGCTCGCCCTTGCCCTCGGCATGCACCGCCTTGGCGAAGGCGGCGACTTCGAGGCGCGCGGAGGCGAGATCGTCGAGCCAGAGTTCGGGATGGCTGGGGAAGCCGATCCACACGGCGTGGTGGTGCGCCCATTCGGGCTTGGGGGGGAGCGGATTCGTCATGCCGCCCCCATAGTCCCCTTCACTGCCCGGCGCGAGACTTGTCGCGAACCGCGCGGAATTCCGCGGTCTTGTACCAGTTCGGCCAGGCGCTGCCCTCGGCGAGCTGGCGGCCGAGGCCGTAATAGATGTTGAGATCCGAGACCGCGCCGCTCCAGTCCCAGGCCGGGTTATATGCGTCCTGGGGCTTGTGATAGCGGTTCTGGGTATAGTCCTTGGCGGCCTTTTCGCCGGCTTCCTTGCCACCCACGACCAGATCGTCGCCGCTTTCGCCATAGAGCATCGGCACGCCGAGCTTGGCGAAGCTGAAATGATCCGAGCGGTAATAGCCGCCCGCCTCGGGCCGGGCTTCGGGGAGGATCACCCTGCCCTCGGCCGCGACAAAGGGCTTCACCAAGTCTTCCAGCTCGGACTTGCCCGCGCCAGCGATCACGAAATCCTTCGTCTTTCCAATGACATTCATGGAATCCATGTTCACCCCGCCGACGGTCTTGGCCAGCGGATAGACCGGGTTCTCGGCGTAGAACTTGCTGCCGAGCAGGCCCGATTCCTCGGCGGTGACCGCCAGGAAGACGAGGCTGCGCTTGGCCGGGCCAGCCTTGGCATGGGCTTCGGCCAGCGCGACGAGACCGCCGATACCCGAGGCATTGTCGACCGCGCCGTTGCAGATGTCGTCGCCATTCACTGCGTCGCAGCGGCCGAGATGGTCCCAATGCGCCGAATAGAGCACGACCTCATCGGGCTTGGCCGAACCCGGCAGGATGCCGACGACGTTCTTCGACGCCTGACGCTTGATCGTGTTTTCCCAGCTGACAGAAGCCTTTACGCCGAGCGGCACGGCCTTGAAGCCCTTCTTCTCCGCCGCTGCCGCCAGCGCGTCGAAGTCCTTGCCGGCGGCGGCGAACAGCGCCCTGGCCTTGTCGAGCTGCATCCAGCCGATCGCCTGGCTCTGGTCCATATGGTCGCCCGGCGTATCCTGTTCGAGCTGGGGGCCGGTCCAGGAGGACTGGACCACGCCCCAGGGATAGGCGGCCGGATAGGTGTCGTGGACGATGATCGCGGCGGCCGCGCCCTGCCGGGCGGCCTCTTCGAACTTGTAGGTCCAGCGGCCATAATAGGTCATCGCCTTGCCGTCGAACAAACCCTTGGTTTCCGGGGTTTTATAGTCAGGGTCGTTGACCAGGATGACGACCGTCTTCCCTTTCACGTCCAGACCGGCATAGTCGTTCCAGCCGCGCTCGGGGGCGTTGATGCCATAGCCGACAAAGACCACGTCGCTGTCCTTGATCGCGACCTTGGGGACCACGCGGTAGGTGGCGATGACCATGTCCTTGCGATAGTCGAGCGAGACCGGCGCCTTGCCGCCGGTGAAGACCAAAGGCGCCACGTCCTTCGCGGTGATCTCGACCAGCGGCACATCCTGGGTCCACTGCCCCTTGTTGCCCGGCTTCAGCCCCGCCTTTTCAAAGCGTTGGACGATATAGGCGATCGTCTTGTCCTCGGCCGGGGTGGTCGGCGCGCGGCCTTCATAGGCATCGGAGGACAGCTCCTGCGTCACCTCCTTCATCGTCTCGACCGGGATGGCCTGGGCATTGGCCGCAGTGCCGGCGAGCAGCAGGGCGACGGTGAGCAGATGGCGCATGGATACCCCCAAACAGAACATTCGTACGCCGATGTTGGCAAGGGTTGCGCCGGATCGCAATGCGAGGCAGCCTGTTAGCGATAACACAGGAGGGGATGCGATGCGCTTCTGGACGCTCTGTGCGCCGATGTTGGCGCTCGCCCTGCCCGCAACCGCGCAGCAGCAGGACACTAGCGCCGCCCATGCCGACCGGCAGGCAATGCTCGACACGCTGGGGATCGAAAAAATCCGTGCCGGCGCAGAGGGTTTCAATCCCAGCGCACCCAATGCGGCCAACTATGACGAGGCGAAAGCGGGCACGCCTGAACTTCCGAGTCTAATGCGTCTGAACGACGGCCGACGGGTGAACAACAGCAAGGATTGGGACCGTCGCCGCCGCGAGATCGTCGAGCTGTTCGACCGCGAAATCTATGGCCGGGTGCCGCTAACCGCCCCGAAAATAACGTGGAATCTGGTGCGCGAGGAAAAGGCCCGCGAAGCCGGGATTCCGGTGACCAGACGCTGGCTGGAAGGCGTGGCGGACAATCGGGGCGCCCCGCAAGCATCCGCGCGCATAAGTGTACGGTACACGCTGCCCGACCGCCCCGAACGGGTGCCGGTGATGCTGAGCTTCGGCTTCCCCGAAGGCTTCAAATTCCCCGGCCCGCCGCGCCCCGCCGACCCGGGCCCACCCTATACCGAGCAGCTGCTCAAACAGGGCTGGGGCTATGCCGTGGTGGTGGCGAATTCGATCCAGGCGGACAATGGCGGCGCGCTGAATACCGGGGTGATCGGCATCTCGCTGCACGGGCGCCGGCGCGAGCCCGAAGACTGGGGCGTGCTGCGCGCCTGGGCATGGGGCGCGAGCCGCGCGCGCGAGGCACTCGCTTCGGACACGAAAATTGACGCGCGCCGGATCGGGATCGAGGGCCTGTCGCGCTATGGCAAGGCGGCGCTGGTCGCCATGGCCTATGACCCGCACTTCGCGATCGGCTTTGTCGGCTCCTCGGGCGCGGGCGGCGCGGCGCTCTACCGGCGCAATTTCGGCGAGCGGATCGGCAATCTGGCCGCCGGGGGCGAGTATCACTGGTTCGCCGGCAATTTCCTGAATTACGCGGGACCGAAGACCGAGTTCGACCTGCCGGTGGACGCGCATATGCTGATCGCGCTTTCCGCACCCCGGCCGCTGTTCCTCGGCGCGGGCACCGTGGATAGCGGCGATGGCTGGGTCGATCCCAAGGGCAGCTTCCTCGCAGCCGTGGCGGCATCGCCGGCCTGGGAGGTGCGCGGGAGCAAAGGGCTGAGCGCGCACCTGTTCCCGCCCGAGCTGACGCCGGTGAGCGGCGGCAAGCTGGCGTTTCGCCAGCATCGCGGCGGGCACAGCAACCGGGACAACTGGCCGAGCTTTATCGACTTCGCGGTGCGGGAATTGGGGCGGTAGCTTCTGCTCCAACGCAAATAAGCCGCAACAACCGATCCTCCCCCGGAGGGGGAGGTTTAGAGGTTTATCCCACCAACCCCGCGCAGCACGTCTTCGGCCAGTTCGCCCGCGACCTCGGCATGGGCAAGCCGCTCGAGCGCTTCGTGCTGGAGCCGGGTGAGCGCCGGGATCAGCGCATCGCGGCGGGCTTCGGCGGCGCGGATGCGGGGGAGGTAGCGGCGCTCGAGCTTCTTGAGCCGGGCGATATCCGCCGCCGTATCGACATGGACGATCAGATCGCGCTCGCCATCGAAGCAGGTCGCCGAGGGAATGGCGCGCTCGGCATCGCGATAGCGCTGACGCAGGGCGTGGACTTCGGCTTCGTGCGCGATGAAGCGATCCAGCGGATCGGCATCGAGCAGCGGCGCGAACAGCTGGGGCAGGTTCGGCGGCCAATCGAGCGGATGATCCTGCACCGGATCGACCGCGAAGCAGGTGACGCCCACGCCCCAGCCGCTGACCGGATGCGGCGAGATGTCGCTGAGCTGCCCCGAAGGGGCGCGCCATACCGCATGATGCCAGCCGAACAGCGCAACGCCGGGAATCTCCACCAGCATCCAGCCGAACACGCATTCGCCGCCCTGCTGGCGGACCTGATCGCGGACATTCCAGTAGCAGCGGCCCTGCCGGCTGCCCGGCAGCGGATAGCGCGGAACCGCAACCGCCCGATCGACGCCCAGACGGGCAAGCAGCGCGCCGAGCGCCGGATGATCGAAATCCGCATCCCGATGCAGCAATCCCAAGGCAAGTCCTCCCCCGGACTTACGCGCGGATCGATACCGCGCTCACAAAAGCATCCCGTGCGTTCGATCGACCCGAAGCGCGGATGCGGCCCGATGCGACCCGGGCTGTATTTTGCGGGATTGTTACAGCCATGGAACGGGTACGTCAGCACAGGTTCCGCCGAATTGAGTAGATCGCCGGTGCATGTCGGCGGCTTTCCGCCAGATTGAGCAGGATCGGCACGGGTTACATGACGCACGCGAATTGCACCATCCCGGCGCGATCGCCCGATTGCCACGGCTGCATGGCCGGCTAGGCTATGCGGCTGGAATTGGGGGAAACATGCAGAAGATCATTCGCGCGGCACTGCTCGCCGCATCGGCTGTGCCGGCCATCGCCTTCGCGCAGAGCGAGGACGCACGCAAATTCGGGGCTCGCGAGGCCGTGCAACGGATCAGCCTGTCGCCGGACGGCACCCAGGTGGCGATATTGGAGCCGACGTCAGGGCATGGCGATGCGCTGATGATTGCCAATCTGGAAACCGGCGACACCAGGACGATCCTGTCGGCCAGCGGCAATCCCGACCAGCTCACCAGCTGCCGCTGGGCAAGCTCGGCGCGGATCGTGTGCAACATCTTCATGCTGGGAGCCGTCGACAAGGCAGTCACTTTCACGCGCATGGTCTCGCTCAACTCCGATGGCTCGGACATGAAGCTGCTCAGCCAGCGTGACAGCTCTTCCGCGCTCAACATCACCCAATCGGGCGGCGACATCATCGACTGGGGACCGGACGGATCGAACGGTTCGGTGCTGATGACCCGGCAGTTCGTTCCCGAATTCTCGACCGGCAGCCACATGGCCAGTTCCCGCGACGGGATGGGCGTGGAACTGGTCGACACCGCAACGCTCAAGCGCAAGACGATCGAGCCGGCGCGTGGCGGCGCCACGGAGTATATCAGCGACGGGCATGGCAATGTGCGCATCATCGGCGTCGCCCAGACCCGCAACGAGGGCATGCTGACCGGGCGCTACAGCTATAGCTATCGCACCGCCGGTGATCGCGAATGGAAGAAGCTGAGCGAATTGGTGGGCGATGCCACGGGCGGCTATTCGGGATTCAATCCCTATGCCGTCGATCGCGATGCCAATGTCGCCTATGGCTTTGACGCGAAGGACGGTCGATCGGCGCTGTACAGCATTGCGCTGGACGGCAGCCTGACCCGCACGCTGGTGTTCGCGCATCCGGAGGTGGACGTGGACGGGCTGGTGCGGATCGGCCGGCAGGGCCGTGTGGTCGGCGTGAGCTATGCCACCGACAAGCGCGTGACCGAGTTCTTCGACCCCGAGCTGCAGAAGCTGCGCACCGGGCTGGGCAAGGCGCTGCCGAACAAGCCGCTGGTGACCTTCGTCGACGCAAGCGCGGACGAGAAGAAGCTGCTGCTGTTCGCCGGCGGCGACGATACGCCCGGCACCTATTATCTCTACGACAAGACCACCAAGCGACTGGCCGAAGTGATGCCGTCACGCCCCCAGCTGGCGGAGACCAAGCTGGCCTCTGTCAAGCCGGTGACCTTTCCCGCCGCCGACGGCACCCAGATCCCGGGCTATCTGACGCTGCCGCCGGGCAGCGACGGCAAGAACCTGCCCGCGATCGTGATGCCCCATGGCGGGCCGGGTGCGCGCGACGAATGGGGGTTTGACTGGCTGGCGCAATTCTATGCCGCGCGCGGCTTTGCGGTGCTCCAGCCGAACTTCCGCGGATCGACCGGCTATGGCGATGGCTGGTTCCAGAAGAACGGCTTCCAATCCTGGCGGACGGCGATCGGCGATGTGAACGATGGCGGACGCTGGCTGGAAAAGCAGGGCATTGCCGCACCCGGCAAGCTGGCGATCGTCGGCTGGTCCTATGGCGGCTATGCGGCGCTGCAGAGCCCGGTGCTCGATCCGGACCTGTTCAAGGCGATCGTGGCGATCGCGCCGGTGACCGACCTCGAGACACTGCGCGGCGAGGCGCAGGGCTTCACCAATTATGACGTGGTGAGCAAGTTCATCGGCAACGGACCGCATGTGAAGGAAGGATCGCCGGCGCAGAATGTCCAGAAGATCAAGGCGCCGGTGCTGATGTTCCATGGCGACCGCGACCTGAATGTCGGCATCGGCGAATCGCGGATGATGGCCAGCCGGCTGCGCGGCGCGGGCAAGCCGGTGGAACTGGTGGAGTTCAAGGGGCTCGGCCACCAGCTCGACGACGACAAGGCGCGCACCCAGATGCTCGACAAGAGCGATACGTTCCTGCGCACGGCGCTGGGGGTGGCCGCGAAGCCTTAGGGGGCGACGGGCCGGTCTCTTCGGCCTGGATCGGCGGCGCGGCAAAGCCGCGTCGTCGGTCAGCGCTTTCGGCGCCGCCGGCCGTGCCGCTGATCCGGAGCCGGATTTAGCTCGCGCCAGATCCCGCAGCAGCGGCACGAAAAAGGGCGGCCCCGAAGGACCGCCCTCTTTTCTCGTTCCCGAAGGAAGCGAGCCTTAGCGCGAATAGAATTCGACGACCAGGTTCGGCTCCATCTTCACCGGGTACGGCACCTCGTCGAGGGTCGGCACGCGGGTGAAGGTGATCTTCGAGGCGCCGTCCGGCGACACGTAATCGGGGATCTCGCGCTCGGCGAGGCTCTGCGCTTCCATCACCAGCGCCATTTCCTGCGCCTTCGAACGCAGCGAAACGGTCTGGCCCGGCTTGATGCGGCGCGAGCCGATGTTGCACTTCTCGCCATCGACCAGGACGTGGCCGTGGTTGACGAGCTGGCGGGCCGCGAAGATCGTCGGCGCGAACTTGGCGCGATAGACGATCATGTCGAGGCGCTGCTCAAGCAGACCGATGAGGTTCTGCGACGTATCGCCCTTCATCTTCGAGGCGTCTTCATACGCCTTCTTGAACTGCTTCTCGGTGACGTCGCCGTAATAGCCCTTGAGCTTCTGCTTGGCGCGCAGCTGGATGCCGAAGTCCGACATCTTGCCCTTGCGGCGCTGGCCATGCTGGCCCGGACCGTATTCGCGCTTGTTCACCGGGGACTTGGGACGGCCCCAGATGTTCTCGCCCATGCGGCGATCGAGCTTGTACTTTGCGCTGTTACGCTTCGACATATGTAATCCTTGCAAATGCTAACGACGTTATCTCGCCTTCCTGATCCGAAAACCGGTTCCCACTTTTCGGGGAAGGCAAGGGTTGTTCCCGGTATCCGCCTGCTGGTCTCACTGAGGAGGGCAGGGCCGCCACTTCACCGGGGTGCGGGGCCATTGCGAAGGGGCGCGGTTAGCGGCGAGGGCGCCCGGAGTCAAGTTGCGTGGCGCCGCTGGACAGCGAGCCCCTGCCCGGCCAAGGAGCGGGCATGCAAGAGATACTCGATCCCGAAGCCTGCACGACGATGATCGAAGTCCGTGCCGGCGTCGACGCGGTGGACGCGGAACTGGTGGCGCTGCTCAAGCGCCGCTTCGGCTATATGGATGCCGCCGCCCGCATCAAGCCCGAGCGCGGCCATGTCCGCGACGAGGCGCGCAAGGCACAGGTCATCGACAATGCGCGTGCCCATGCGCGCGCCGCTGGCATTCCCGATACGGCGATCGGCGACATGTGGGAGACGCTGGTCGAAGCCTCGATCGCGTACGAGCTCGAGGCGTTCGACCAGCGCTGAAGCGCCTTACTCGGCTTTGGGAATGCCGTCATTCCGGCGGCCGTTGAGCGTGCGGCGCGCGTCTTCGTCATTGGCGTCGTCGACCTGGCGCCATTCCTCGCGCGTGCGGCAGGTGCGCTTTGGCATCATCGATCCCGTCACGTCGAGGGTACGGCAGATCTTCTTTTCCTTGGCGGGTGCAGCAGGCGCCGGCGCGGGCGCCCCGTCCTGGGCAAGCGCCGGCGCAGAAAGCGCGAACAAGGCAATCGCAGTCACGAAACGCATGCGAAGAATCTCCGTTACGAAATATTGCTGCAGCGTATCCACTTTCCGCACCTGCGAAAAGCGGAAGTATGTTGCGGCTATATGTCAGAGATTCCGGTGGCGTTTCTTGCCCTCGAGCGCGGAAAGCACGCCGCGTAGCGTGCGCAATTCCTGCGAGGACCAGCCCGGCTTGGTGAGCAGTGTGCGCAGGGTGCGCTTCGTCGAGGGCACGCGATCGGGCGGAAAGTAATAGCCCGAATCGTCGAGCATCGCGTCGAGCTGGCCGATCATCCCGTCAAGCTCGTCCTGCGGCGCGGGGGGATCGAGATCCTCCTGGGTCGGCTGGGCGAGCGCCTCGCCCTTCGACCATTCGTACGCGACGAGGATCACCGCTTGGGCGAGGTTGAGCGAGCCGAATTCGGGGTTGATCGGCACGGTGACGATGGTGCGGGCGACGGCAACATCGTCGGTCTCGAGCCCCGAGCGTTCGGGACCGAACAGGATCGCCGAGCGGCCTTCCTCACGGTGGATCTCGCGCGAAGCCTCTTCCGGCGTGACCACCGGCTTGGAGATGCCGCGCTTGCGCACCGTGGTGGCATAGACATGCGCGCAATCGGCCACCGCATCGGCGACGGTCTCATAGACCTGGGCCTTTTCGAGCACGATGTCGGCACCCGAGGCGGCGGGGCCGGCGCTGGGATTGGGCCAGCCGTCGCGCGGGGCGACGAGGCGCATCTCGACCAGCCCGAAATTGAGCATCGCACGCGCGGCCTTGCCGATATTCTCGCCGAGCTGCGGGCGCACGAGGACGATGACGGGAGGCTGGCTCACTGCTTGCCTACCTCGCTGACATTGCCCGCGAATTCCTCGAAGTCCTTGGCCTCGGTGAAGTCCTTATACACGCTGGCGAAGCGGATATAGGCGACCGAATCGAGGCCCTTGAGCCCCTCCATCACCAGTGCGCCGATCTTCTGCGAGGGGATTTCAGTGTCGCCCATCGTCTCGAGCTGGCGCTGGATGCCCGAGACCAGCTTCTCGATCTGCACGCTGTTCACCGGGCGCTTGCGGGTAGCGACCGAGATCGAGCGGACCAGCTTGTCGCGGTCGAACGGCTCGCGCTTGTCCTCGCTCTTGAGGACGGTCAGCTCGCGCAGCTGGATGCGCTCGAACGTAGTGAAGCGCGCGGCACAGGCCTCGCACTGGCGCCGACGGCGGATCGCCGCCCCGTCTTCGGTGGGGCGGCTGTCCTTTACCTGGCTGTCTTCATGTCCGCAAAAGGGGCAGCGCAATCCTCAGAGCTCCGGATAGATGGGGAAACGCTCGCACAGCGCGTTGACGCGCTCGCGGACATTCTGCTCGACCTGGGCATCACCCTGCTCGCCATTCTTCTTGAGGCCATCGAGCACGTCGGCGACCATGTTGCCGATCTCGCGGAACTCGGCCGGACCGAAGCCGCGGGTGGTGCCCGCCGGCGAGCCGACGCGGATGCCGCTGGTCTTGACCGGCGGCAGCGGATCGTTGGGGATGCCGTTCTTGTTGCAGGTGATCGCCGCACGCTCGAGCGCTTCGTCGGCGTCCTTGCCGGTCACGCCGAGCGGGGTGAGGTCGATCAGCGCGAGATGCGTGTCGGTGCCGCCCGAGACCACGGCCGCGCCGCGCTCCTGCAGCGTGGCCGCGAGGATCTTGGCATTCTCGACGATCGCCGCCGCATAGCTCTTGAACTCGGGCTGGAGCGCTTCGCCGAACGCGACGGCCTTGGCCGCGATCACGTGCATCAGCGGGCCGCCCTGCAGGCCCGGGAACACCGCCGAGTTGATCTTCTTGGCGATCGCCTCGTCATTGGTGAACACCGCGCCGCCGCGCGGGCCGCGCAGCGTCTTGTGGGTGGTGGTGGTCACGACATGGGCGTGGCCGAACGGGGTCGGGTGGACGCCACCGGCGACCAGACCGGCGAAGTGCGCCATGTCGACCATGAAGATCGCGCCGACTTCGTCCGCAATCGCGCGGAACTTGGCGAAATCGATATGGCGCGGATAGGCCGAGCCGCCGGTGATGATCAGCTTGGGCTGGGTCTCGCGGGCGAGCTTGGCGACCTGATCATAGTCGATCAGATGCGTGTCCGGGGTGACGCCATACTGGACGGCGTTGAACCACTTGCCCGACATCGCGGCGCGCGCACCGTGCGTCAGGTGGCCACCCGAATCGAGGCTGAGCCCCATGATCGTGTCGCCCGGCTTGGCGAGCGCCAGCATCACCGCGCCGTTGGCCTGCGCGCCCGAGTGCGGCTGGACGTTGGCGAACTCGCAGCCGAAGATCTGCTTGGCGCGATCGATCGCCAGCTGCTCGACTTCGTCCGACGGGTGGCAGCCCTGATAATAGCGCTTGCCCGGATAGCCCTCGGCGTACTTGTTGGTGAAGACCGAGCCCTGCGCCTCAAGCACTGCCTTGGAGACGATGTTTTCCGAAGCGATCAGCTCGATCTGGTGCTGCTCGCGCTTCAGCTCATGCTGGACGCCGGCGAACACCGCCGGGTCGGCATCGGCAAGCGAGCGGGTGAAGAAGCCATCCGGCTGAACGCCAGTGCTGACGGGGTTGGTGCTCATGCGGGGTTCCTTTCAGGATTGCTGAGCTTGTCGACCCGACGCTGATGGCGGTCGCCGAGAAACTCGGTTGCGAGGAAAGTCGTGATGCAGGCCTTGGCCATCTCGATGCCGACAAGCCGGGCGCCGAGGGCCACGACATTGGCATCGTTATGCTGGCGGGCAAGGCTGGCCGAAAGCGGCTCGGAGACGAGCGCGCAGCGGGCGGCCGGATTGCGGTTCACCGCGATCGAGATACCGATGCCCGAGCCGCAGAGTGCGACACCCTTGTCGGCCTCACCGGTTTCGATCGCCTTGGCGAGGCGATAGCCATAATCGGGATAATCGACGCTCTCGGGTCCATTGGTCCCGAGATCGAGCACTTCATGCCCTTCGTTACGCAACCATTCGGCGAGTTCTGCCTTCATGGCACAGGCGGCATGGTCCGAGGCGATAGCGATGCGGTGCGACATGCGCGCTCCCCTACGCCGCAAGGAACGTGCTGGCTAGACCGACTATTCGGAGAGAGAGATGCGCAAGACGATTTTCACCCTGCTTCCGGCGCTGGCCTTGGGCCTGGCTGCTTGTTCGGAGAGCGCGGAGAATAATTTGTCCAATTCGTTCGACCGCACCGGCGATTCGCTGAGCAATGCCGCGAACGATCTGGGCAACAGCCTGGATGCCGCGGCGGACGATGCCGGCGACCGGTTCGACAACGTCACGTCGGACATCGGCAACCGCGCCGAGCATGTCGGCAACGCGATCGACGAGGCGACTCGCTAAAGGCTATTTCCGTCATCCCCGCGCAGGCGGGGATCCAGAGCCCCAGGCGACACGGCAAAGAAACCCTGGATCCCCGCCTGCGCGGGGATGACGCATTAAAAGTCGCACAATCCGGAGAAGACCATGCGTTCAATTTTCATCCTCGCGCCCGCACTGGCGCTTGCCGCGTGCAACGCCGCCGACAAGGCTTCGGACGCGACCGCCAATGCCACCGAGAACGCGGGCAATGCCGCGGTTGCGGTGGCCGATTCGTTCAGCAACGCGGTCGAGCGCGGCGCCGCCGACCTGAAGAAGGAAGTGTCCGGCAAGCCGGTGGCGCATGACGACTGGGTCGGGCGCTGGAAAGGCGTGGAAGGCACCTATCTGGTGATCGCCAAGGGCGCGGAGCCCGGGCTGTACAAGCTGGAGATGCAGTACACGCTCGACGACAAGGGAACCTTCGACGGCAAGGGCACCCGCAACGGGATTTCGTTCGAGCGGCCGGATGGCAAGCAGGAGCTAAAGCCGAGCGACGGCGATGCTACGGGGCTGAAGTACCTCGCGGGCAAGAAGGACTGCCTGACGGTGATGTCCGGTGAGGGCTATTGCCGGGATTGATCCCGGCCACTTTACCCCGGCGAAGGCCGGGCCCCAGGCTCAGCGTTGCAACGTTCAAGTCTGGGCCCCGGCCTTCGCCGGGGTACGCGTTGCCACAACAGCCATCAGGCCCAAGGCAGCTCCGGCGCCAAACGCACCTTCATCGCCGTGACGCTCTCGAGTTCCGCATGCTCACTCGGTCGATCGAATTCGAACGAGGTCAGGACGCCCCGCCCGCAATGGAGCCGCACCTTCAGTCGGGACATCGGATCGGATGAGGAGAGCTCCACCGTCGCGATGCGGATCGAGTCATCGGTGGAGAGGATACGGCTTGATGCGGGAAACAGGATTACGCCCTCGCGGCGTTCGTAGAGATTGACCTCCTGACCACCAAGTATGGGCTGGATCATGTTGATCCGCGCCAGGCGATCATCGAACGCGGAATGCACCTGCTCGGGAAGGGAGGACCTGACTGCAGCCAGGATGCCATCCTCCAACGGAAGGAAGACACGCCGGTAACCGCGCAGCGTGTTGAGTATCGGACCGAACATCTACCCCCTCCCCCGCAGCCATCCCCGCGCCCTTGCCTCCGCCGCATAAGTCGCGCTGACCGGCACGCTGCCGCCACCCACCAGCGACAGGCGCCATTTGCGTCCCTCGCGCGCGGCGCCCTGCACCGCTTCCGCCGAAACCCAGGCGCCGCGATGAACCTGTAGGCCGTCGATGCCGGCGACTTCCTCGAGCGCGTCGCCGAAGCGGTAATGGATCAGTTCGCTGGTGCCGTCGCGGCGGTGGATGCGGCAATAATGGTCTTCGGCTTCGATCGCGGCAAGCTCCTCGGCGCGGATGCGGGTGCGGGCGAGCAGGCCGGTCTCCGCGCGGACCGGGCGCATCCGGCGAAGCAGGATCCAGGCGACCAGCCAGCAGACCGCAAAGATCAGCAGGCCGATCACCGCGGCACGCAGCCAGATGTCGAGCGGCATCGCCCGCATCTGCGCGCCGACCAGCAGGCCGCAGGCCCAGATCTCGAAGGGGAGCGGCAGGTTGAGCGGGATCGCGCCGAGCAGCGCAATGCGCGGCCAGTCGCTCGGCTTGCGCACGCCCCAGGCGAACAGCGCCTGCCATTTGAGCGCGTTCCACAGCATCAGCACCAGCCAGAACAGCGCGCGGCTGTGCAGCGGCAGGCGGCCGGTGCCGAAGCCGCCGGTGACGGTCATCAGCGCGGCGGCGGCGAGGCAGGCGATCCAGAGCAGCGGGAAGCCGGGCGGCGCGCGGTTCGGCAGTGCGCGTTTCGCGAAGCCGAGGGCGCGCTTCGCGAAACCGCGCTTGCCCGGGGGACGGGCGGCGGGGCCAGTGCGGAATGACCGGGCGGCGGGCATGGCGGACAGGCTGCCATGTGCGAGGCCCCGCGACAATCGGGAGATATTGATGTTCAGGCAGGCCAGGTCCCTCTTTTTCGTCATCCCCGCGAAGGCGGGGATCCAGGGCAACGGAGCGATACCCCTTGCGACTCTGGATCCCCGCCTGCGCGGGGATGACGATGTGGAAGCTGGGTCTGCCAGGAACGGGGGTGGCGCCTGGTGGAAGCTGGCCCTTGCAGCGCTTGCCCTTGCCCTGCCCGCCACGGCCCGCGCCCAGCATGACGAAAAGGCGCTCATGGCCGCGCAAGTGGAAGCCGCACACAAGCTCGACTGGATGCACGGAAAGTGGCGCGGCGAGGCGCGGATGAAGATGCCGGGCGCGCCCGAACAGGTGGTCGTTCATACCGAGCGGGTCGGCACGCTGCTGAACGGCACGATCACCGTGGTCGAGGGCAAGGCGTATAATCCGGACGGCAGCGTGCCGTTCAATGCCTTTGCGGTCGTCTCCTACGATCCGCAGACCAAGACCTATACGATGAACAGCCACACCGGCGGGCGCTCGGGCAATTTCCCCTTTACGGTGAACGAAGGCGGCAAGGGCTATGCGTGGGAAGTGCCGGCGGGGCCCAAGGCGAAGATCCGCTACACCGCCGTGTTCGACGGCACGACCTGGACCGAGACGGGCGATTATGTTGCCGAGGGGCAACCCGCCCGCCCCTTCTTCAAGATGGTGCTCAAGCGGATCGGCGACAGCGACTGGCCGATGGCGGGAAGTGTGACACGGGATTGATTTTGCCAGCCGCCTGACTCTAGGGCGTTTCCCGGGGGAACATGCGTGACGAAACGTTGCGGGTGTTCGCGTGAGCCCCTAAAGTGACGCCGGTTCGTCACAATGGGGTAATAGGGCGTGGCGGACCGCCGCTCGCCTGCCGGGGCGTCCAGGAGCTACTGATGGGTTCGATTACCAAGACGCCGAAGAATGTCGCCGTCCGCGGCGCCGTGCATCGCCATGAGCACATGACCAAGGAGGGCCTGCTCGAGCGCGCCTTTACCTTCGCGTTCCGGGGGCTGGTCTATCCGCAGATCTGGGAAGATCCGGTGATCGACATGGAGGCGCTGCAGCTCCAGCCGGATCATCACATGGTCACCATCGCTTCGGGCGGCTGCAACGTCTTCTCGTATCTGACGGCGAACCCGGCGAAGATCACCGCGGTAGACCTGAACCCGGCGCATATCGCGCTGAACAATCTCAAGAAGCAGGCAGCACTCAACCTGCCCGATTATGCTTCGTTCCACCGCTTCTTCGGCCAGGCCAACAAGGCCGAGAATGTCGAGGCCTATCGCCAGCATATCGCGCCGCATCTCGATGCGCCGTACCGCGATTACTGGGAACGCCGCGGCCTGAACGGCACGCGCCGCATCGATGCGTTCAAGCACGGCTTCTACAAATATGGCCTGCTCGGCCGGCTGATCGGCTTCGTCCACTGGCTGGCGAACCGCTACGGCATCGATCCGCGCGAGATCCTGGCCGCGAAGGACATCGAGGAGCAGCGCCGGATCTTCGAGACGCGCTTCGAGCCGTTCTTCGAGAAGAAGTTCCTGCGCTGGCTGGTCGACCAGCCCGCCGCCCTGTTCGGCTTCGGCATCCCGCCGGCGCAATATGACCTGCTCAAGATCGACGACCAGGCTGGCATCACCGGCGCGCTCAAGAGCCGGTTGCGCAAGCTCGCCTGCGACTTCGACCTGAAGGACAATTTCTACGCCTGGCAGGCATTCGGCCGCGGCTATGGCGAGGGTCCGGATGCGCCGCTGCCGCCCTATCTCGAGGCGAAGAACTGGGATGTGGTGCGCGCACGCGCCGACCGCGTCGAGATCCGCCACACCAACTATGCCGATTATCTCGAGACGATGCCGGCGCAGTCGCTCGATCGCTATATCCTGCTCGACGCGCAGGACTGGATGACCGACGAGCAGCTCACCCGCATCTGGGGCGAGATCACCCGCACCGCCAAGCCGGGCGCGCGGGTGCTCTATCGCACCGCGGCGATCCCCGATGTGGTGAAGGGCCATATCCCCGAGGAACTCATGTCCCAGTGGGAATATGAGGATCAGGCCAAGCTCGACGACTGGACGCGCCGCGACCGTTCGTCGGTCTATGGCGCGACGCACGTCTGGACGCTGAAGCCGCACGCATGAGTGCTGCATCGGGGGGCGCCGACCAGAAGGGGCTGATGGACGCAACCTATGCGCTCCATCGCCACTTCTACGACTTCACGCGCAAATTCTACCTGCTGGGGCGCGACGCGCTGATCCGCGGGCTGAACCCGCCCAAGGGCGGGACGGTGCTGGAAGTCGGCTGCGGCACGGCGCGCAACCTGATCGTGGCGGCGAAGCGTTACCCCGAGGCGCGCTTCTATGGCTTCGACATCAGCGAGGCGATGCTCGAGACGGCGCGTGCCTCAGTCGAGAAGAACGGCCTGAGCGGCAAGATCACCCTGGCGCAGGGCGATGCCGGTGCGTTCGACGTGCAGACGCTGTTCGGCGTCGACAAGCTCGACCGGGTGTTCATGAGCTACACGCTCTCGATGATCCCGCCCTGGGTGGAGGCGATCGAGCTGGGGGCCAAGGCGCTGGCTCCGGGCGGCAGCCTGCACATCGTCGATTTCGGGCAATATGAGCGGCTGCCGGGCTTTGCCAAGCGGCTGCACTTCAAGTCGCTCAACGACTTCCACGTGTTCCCGCGCGACACGCTGCCTGCGGTGCTCAAGCGCATTGCCGAGGAAGAAGGGCTGCAGCTCGACTTCCATTCGACGCTGCGCGGCTATGTGTGGAGCGCGACGCTTACTCGGGACTGAGTCTCTAGCTCAGCGACGAACGATCCTGCGGAGCAACCCTGGGCCCCGGCTTTCGCCGGGGAGCAGAGGGGGCTTAGGCCGCCCGGCGAAGTTCCAGCCGGCCCCAGATCTCGACCAGCGCATCGACCAGCTCGCGCATCATGCTCTCGTCATGCGCGGGGCCGGGGGTGAAACGCAGGCGCTCGGTGCCGCGGGGCACGGTCGGGTAGTTGATCGGCTGGACGTACACACCATACTCGGCGAGCAGGATGTCGCTGATCTTCTTGGCCTTGACCGGATCGCCGACCATCAGCGGCACGATGTGCGTGGTCGACGGCATCACCGGGAGCCCGGCCTCGGCCATCAGCGCCTTGAGCTTCGCCGCCGCAGCCTGCTGGCCGTCGCGCTCTTCGGACGAGCCCTTGAGGTGGCGCACGCTTGCCAGCGCGCCGGCGACCAGCACGGGCGAGAGCGAGGTGGTGAAGATGAAGCCCGGCGCATAGCTGCGGATCACGTCGATGATCATCTGGTCGGCTGCGATATAGCCGCCCATCACGCCGAACGCCTTGCCGAGCGTGCCCTCGATGATCGTCAGACGGTCGGCGAGGCCTTCGCGGTCCGAAATGCCGCCGCCGCGCGGACCGTACATGCCGACCGCATGGACTTCGTCCAGATAGGTCAGCGCGTTATACTTGTCGGCCAGGTCGCAGATTTCGGCGATCGGGGCGATATCGGCGTCCATCGAATAGACGCTCTCGAACGCGATCAGCTTGGGCACGCCGGGATCGTCCGCGGCAAGCAGCTCCTCGAGATGCGCGAGGTCATTGTGGCGGAAGACGCGCTTCTCGCAGCCCGAATTGCGGATGCCCGCGATCATCGAGGCGTGGTTGAGCTCGTCCGAATAGACGATGCAGCCCGGCAGCACCTTGGCGAGGGTGGAGAGCGTCGCTTCGTTCGAGACATAGCCCGAGGTGAAGAGCAGCGCATTTTCCTTGCCGTGAAGATCGGCGAGCTCATGCTCGAGATCGACATGGTAATGCGTGTTACCGCCGATGTTGCGCGTGCCGCCCGAGCCCGCGCCGACATCGTGGAGGGCTTCCTCCATCGCGGCGATCACCTTGGGATGCTGGCCCATCGCCAGATAATCGTTCGAGCACCAGACGGTGATCGGCTTCGGCCCGTTATGGCCGGCGAAGCAGCGCGCATTGGGGAACATGCCCTTGTTGCGCAGGATGTCGATAAAGACGCGGTAGCGGCCCTCGGCGTGCAGCCGGTCGATCGCGGACGTGAAAACCCGGGAATAGTCGACGGGCGCTGGGCTGTCTGCGCTGTGCATAATGTGTTCCTACCGCCAAAGTCCGGCGATTTCCAGTTGGACATAATGCCTAATCGGACCGGGTTTTAGCGCCTTTGATCCAAAGCAAAATCCGGTTTGGTCCGAATTGATATGCGTTGGTTCGGAAGTCGATCCCGTTGTGGTACATAGATCGCATCGCGGGCGAGTCGGCACCCAAGCATAGCCCGCGGCTGAGAGACTAGTGCTCCCGCTTGCGGATGGAGCATCTGCCATGAGCATGAGAGACATAGAATATTATCGGCGGCGCGAGCGCGAGGAGCGCGAGCATGCCGCGCGCGCCGACGACACCACTGCACGGCGCGTGCACCAGGAAATGGCCGAACGCTACTCCGCCCGGCTTCGTGACATGGTGGCAACGGTGCCGGTGGCGCAGGCCTGAGGACAGTTTCCGCCTTAGCGTACCGAACCGCGCTCCTACCCTTTCACCGTCATCCCCGCGAAGGCGGGGATCCAGAGTCACAGGCGAGAAGCGCGCGGCGCGCCTCCGAGTCTCCGTCCAGTCTAAAGCGCACATGCGCCCCCCCCCGAGCTACCCTGGATCCCCGCCTTCGCGGGGATGACGAGTGGGACGGGGATGATGGGGATGGGCGACGCGGGCTGGCGTACGCGCCCGATCTACAGCGACTCGATTCCCGCCAGCCCGTAGCGCGCCAGCGCGGGAGCGAGTGCATCGGTGCGGGCACTGCGGGCCGTGAAGACCGCCCTGCCCGGAACCGGCGCGGACGGCCATTGCTGCCCTTCCGTCAGATACGCCACGCGGCGGGCGATGCCGGGGCCGCCATCGACGAAGCGCACCGGATGCGGGGCGGCGACGGCCAGTTCGGCCTCGACCAGCGGGAAATGGGTGCAGGCGTTGACGATCACGTCGATCCGCTCGCCGCCGGGCTGGTCGAACAGACCGGCGAGCACCGCGCGCATCCGCTCGGGCACCGGCTTCACCCCTTCGAGCGACGCCTCCGCAATCTCGACCAGTTCGGCCGAGCCATGGCGCAGCACCGTGCAATCGCCGGCGAAGCGCGCGGCGAGATCGTCGACATAGGGCTGGCGGACAGTCGCCTCGGTGCCGAGCACGCCGATCACGCGCGTCTGGCTGATTTCGGCGGCGGGCTTGATCGCGGGGACCGTGCCGACGATCGGCACGTCGAGCGCAGCGCGGACATGCTGGAGCGCGATCGTGGAGGCCGTGTTGCAGGCAATGACGATCAGCCGCGGATCATAGCGCTCCGCCAGCCGCCCGAGCAGGGCAGGCACGCGCGCGGCAATCTCACCCTCGCTGCGGGTACCATAGGGAAAGCCGGCCGAATCCGCGACATAGACCAGCGGCGCATGGGGCAGCAGTGCGACGGTAGGCGCCAGCACCGAAAGCCCGCCCATGCCGGAATCGAAGAACAAGATGGGGCGATTGTCGGTCATCGCCGCGGGGCATGGCTCCGCAGCCGGTGAGCGTCAACCGCCCCGAGTTTCGGAAACACCCCCTAAGGGGATCGTTTCGGGTCGTACGCCCTAGACGCCGCCGACCCCAATTTTCCTTTTCCCGATCGAGCAAAGATTTCGACGATCAGTTGCGCGGCTTCCAGTTCGCCGGGATGCCCATCGCCAGCACCATCGGGCGGCGCGTGGCGATATATTCGTCCTTGCTCACCTTGCCGTCGCCATCGGTGTCGAACCGGGCGAGGAACATCCGGCCGCCCTGCTCCGCGCCGACATCCTTGCGCGGACCGTTATTGACGCTGACCGAGGCGCGCGGTGCCTCCGCAGGCTCGAGATAGCCCGACTTGTCCTTGTCCATCGCCGCGAAGCTCTGCGCGAGATAGGCAGTCGCCTGTTCGGGCGTGGTGGGCATGAACGGCCCGTCATACATCTTCGCCTTTTGCGGCAAAGGTGCGGGCGATACCTGTTGCGGCGCCGGGTCGCCGGGCAAGGTCAACGCCCAGGCTGCCGCCGCCATGATCGCGATGCTCATTGCAATTCCTCCAATCCACCACCGGCGCCTGTCGCCGGGAACGGGATCGGCATGACCCGGCGGCGGCGGCACGGCGAGGTCCGGCGCATGGGGTACCAGCGCCTGGGACCGGGATTGGGACTCGGCCTGGACAAGCAGCCGGGCGGCCTGGAGCGAGGAAGAGAGGCCCAGCTTTGTGCGCGCCATCTTGAGCCGCTTCTCCACCGCATGCGGCGAGACGCCGAGCTCGATCGCCATTTCCTTGGCGGTCTGGGGAAGCAGGCGGCGGCGCAAACATTCCTTTTCGTTTTCGGTCAGCCGGGCAATCGACGCCCGCATTCGATCATCCAGCACGCATGCACTCCCCACCGCCCACGGGCGCGCACGCTATGCCAAAGTTCAGTTTCGCCCAAGTCGGAGCGATTGGTACCCCATCCACATTGCACGCCTGCCGCCAGCCACTATGTTGGCTCCGAATTTGGGGGAGCCGCGTTGACTATCGATACCGCCATCGGCCCGATCGGCGTCCTGCTGCTGGGCTATCTGCTCGGCTCTATCCCCTTCGGCCTGTTGCTGACGCGATTCTTCGGCGCGGGCGACCTGCGCCAGATCGGCTCGGGCAATATCGGCGCAACCAATGTGCTGCGCACCGGCCGCAAGGGGCTGGCGGCGGCGACGCTGCTGCTCGACCTTGCCAAGGGCGCAGCGGCGGTGCTGATTGCCGGCGCGCTGATCCCGGGCGGCGGCGTGCTGGGCGGACTCGCTGCCTTTATCGGCCATTGCTACCCGGTGTGGCTCAAGTTCAATGGCGGCAAGGGCGTGGCGACGATGATGGGCGTGGTGCTGGCGCTGCACTGGCCTTCCGGCATCGTCTTCGCCGTCGTCTGGCTCGGGCTGCTCGCGGTGCTGCGCATCTCCTCGCTCGCGGGCATGAGCGCCGCAATCAGTGCGCCGGTAAGCGCGGCGTTCTTCGGGCGGATCGACCTGGTGCTGATGCTGCTCGCGCTGGCGATGATCGTGCTGTGGAAGCACCGCGCCAATATCGACCGGCTGCTCAACGGCACCGAGCCGCGCGTGGGTGGCAGCAAGAGCGACGGCAAGTAAGTGCCTGACAGGCGCGAGGCACAGCTCAGGCTGCTGCGCTCCGCCAATATCGGCCCGATCACCTGGCGCCAGTTGATCGCCCGCTTCGGCACTGCCGAGGCGGCGCTCGAGGCGCTGCCGATGCTGGCCGCGCGTGGTGGCGGGCGGGCGCCGGTAATCGCCGACGCGGGCGCGGTGCGACGCGAGATCGCGACCGTCGAGAAGCTGGGCGCCCGCTATCTGTTCCTGGGCGATGATGCCTATCCGCCACTGCTCGCCGAGCTGGACAGCGCCCCGCCGGCGCTGATCCTGCGGGGACGGCTGGAACTGCTGGAGAGGCCAACGGTGGCGATCGTCGGCGCGCGCAATGCCTCGGCTGCCGCGTGCCGCTTTGCCCGCCAGATCGCACTGGGGCTGGCCGAGGCGGGCGTGACCGTGGTTTCGGGGCTGGCGCGCGGGATCGATACCGCCGCGCATATCGGCGCGCTGGGCGGCGGCACGGTGGGCGTGATCGCCAGCGGGATCGACATCGCCTTCCCGCCGGAAAATGCCGAACTGCAGGAGCGGGTGGCGCAGGACGGACTGCTGCTTGCCGAACAGCCGCCGGGCACCGAGCCGCTCGCCCGCTTCTTCCCCTCACGCAACCGGATCATCGCCGGGCTGGCGACGGGCACGGTGGTGGTGGAGGCGGCACCGCGCTCGGGCTCGCTGATCACCGCGCGGATCGCCAATGAGGCCGGGCGCGACGTGATGGCCGTTCCCGGCTCGCCGCTCGATCCGCGGGCGCAGGGCTGCAATCTGCTCATCCGCGAGGGCGCGACTTTGGTGCAGGGGGTGGACGACATCCTCGAGATGGTCCGCCCGATCGATCCGCGCGCAGTGCGGGCGCCGGCAAGCGGCTGGCAGGGCCCGCCGCCCGAGGATGCCAGCGATGCGGAGCGGCGGGTGGTTGTCGGGCTGCTGGGGCCGGTTGCGGTCAGCGTGGACGAGCTTATCCGGCAATCGGGGCTGGCGCCGGCGGTGGTGCAGACCGTGCTGCTCGAGCTGGAGCTTGGCGGGCGGCTGGAGCGGCATGCCGGCGGGCGGGTGAGTTGCCCCTGAATGTTTAGCACGACAGGGCAGGATCCAGATCGAGGAAATTAGCAATGCCCACAATCAGCAAGCTAGATGCCGCAAAAAGACTGATTATCAGCGGCATACACATGCATGAGAACAAAGAGGATCCTCTGGCAACTCATGTGGTTGCGGCGTCGGCGCTAAACTTGCTGAGAGAGCTTATAGCGTCCTCAGGGGAACCCTATCAGATGCGGGTACTACGAGAAGGAATATTCCTTTCCGCGATTGCCTACCTCGAAAAGCGCCCGGTCAACATACCAGATACGCAAGAGGTGAATGAGCTAATCGAGAAGGTCGCAGCAGCGATCCAAGAAGGCGAACTTATGGACGCAAGCCAACTTAAGATCGATTTAGAAAAGCAAAAGATCATTGCACTTTTGGATAGTGTTTATCGGCCGTATAATTTCCTCAAGCACGCGGATAAAGACCCACTCGAAACTCTCGAAGATGGCGACGTAGCCCCTGCCGTCGCCATTCTCCATGCGCTAACCGCCTTTGGCTGGGTATCTTCGGATAGAAGTTGGCCCGATAGCGTCGCCCCCTTCTTCGAGAAGCAAGGAATTAGCTGAACGGCGAACGCAAGCCCGCCCCTAGCAACTCCCGCCCCCGTTCCTACATCCCCGCCACCACCCCAGGGGAGATTTCCGACATGGCCGACGCACCCGATCCCGCCAACAACCAGCCCGCCGGCTATGTCCCGCCCAAGGTATGGGTCTGGGAACAGGGCAATGGCGGTCAGTTCGCCAATATCAACCGGCCGGTCTCGGGCGCGACGCACGAGAAGGTGCTGCCGGTGGGCGCGCATCCGATCCAGCTCTATTCGCTCGGCACGCCCAATGGGCAGAAGGTGACGATCATGCTCGAGGAGCTGCTCGCTGCCGGCCATGCGGGCGCCGAATATGACGCCTGGAAGATCAATATCGGCGAGGGCGACCAGTTCGGCAGCGGCTTCGTCGAGATCAATCCGAACTCGAAGATCCCGGCGATGGTCGATCATTCGGCCGATCCCGCCCTGCCGGTGTTCGAGAGCGGGGCGATCCTGATCTATCTGGCCGAGAAGTTCGGCGCCTTCCTGCCGACCGAGCCGGCGGCGCGGGCGCGGACGATCAGCTGGCTGATGTGGCAGATGGGCTCGGCCCCGTTCCTGGGCGGCGGCTTCGGCCATTTCTTCGCCTATGCGCCGTTCAAAATCCAATATGCGATCGATCGCTATGCGATGGAAGTGAAGCGCCAGCTGCACGTGCTCGACACGCATCTGGCGAAGAACCAGTTCATGGCCGGGGACACCTACACGATCACCGACATGGCGATCTGGCCATGGTATGGCGGCGTGGCGCGCGGCGATGCCTATGGCACGGCGGCGGAGTTCCTGAACGTGGCCGAGTATACCCATTTCAACCGCTGGGTTGCCGAAGTGGGTGCGCGCGAGCCGGTTCAGCGCGGGCGGCTGGTCAACCGCGGCACCGGCCCCGAGGACCAGCGCGTGGCGGAGCGGCATTCGGCGGCGGACATCGACGTCGTGCGGGCGCGAATGACCGCCTAACGGCGGACATATTCCACCCGCGCGGTGCCCGAGGCCCAGACGGGCAGGTAAAGCCCCTGCCCGCTGGCCTTGATCGCGCCGGTGCGGACGTCCCTGATGTCCGCGCGGATCAGGAAATCGCCCGCGCGCTTGCTGACGATCGCGCGGCGAACCTTGCCCAGCAGCTTCTCGAAATCGCGGGTGAAGTTCTGGGTGAGTTCGCCGGCCAGGACCTCGGACACCGCCGGGGCCTGGACCAGGCGGACGAGCAGGTCGCCGCCGATCCCGTCGGTCTCGCCATTCACCGCCAGCTGCTCGAAATGGACGCGCTGCGAGCCCGGCGTGTTGACCGGCAGCGCGGTGAGCCAGACCAGGCCGTGCGTCTCGGTGCTGCTGTTCTGCGGGCGGGCGGTGATGGTGAGGCCGACAGCGATGCGCCCACCGGCGGTGCCATAGCCGGTAACCTTGTCGAACCGGGCGACCACGGGACCGATGCCGGGCAGGTCGAACGGGCGGGCGGCGCGCTTGGCCAGCGCCTTTTGCAGCACCGGCTCGAGCTGGGCATAGTCGGCGATCACCGGGATGAAGAACTCCAGCTTCGAGCCGGCGGCGTCATGACCGAGCGCCGGCAGCGGCGTCGGCTTGGGATCCTCGGGACGCGGGCCGACAAAGGTCTCGGTGCGCGCCGACAGGCCGAGGCTGAGGCGCAGCCGGTTGCCCGACAGGCTGTAGCCGCCATAGCTGAGCTTCTGCGGAGTGATCCGCATCCAGACCGGCGGGTTCTGCTCGTTCAGCTCGAGCGACGTGAAGCTCTGCCGCCAGGCATCAGCGACACGGCTGCGGATATTGAGCTTCGCAATTTCCTGCGGGAGTTTCCGCTCGAGATCGCGGACGATCGGGGCGAGCTTCTCGTCAGCCTTGTCGGTGAAGGTGATCCGCTTTCCGAGGAAATCGATGCCGGGCGGGGTCGTCCAGCTATAGGCGAGGCGCACGGTGGCGCGCGGCTGCCAATTGTCGGTGACCGACAGGCGGATGCGGGCGCGGACCATCGCCGATCCGGTCGCGGTCTCGCCCTTGAGGAAGCCGCCGACATGGCGGGCGGCGATATTGGCGCGGATCGGCACATCGGCGACGATGTCTTTCCCCTCGCCGCGCAGGCGGATCGCGGAACGCGAGACGGCGCCGACCACGGTGCAGCCCAGGTCCGGGCTGACCTTGATCTTCGCCTTGAACAGCTTGACCCGTTGGGCGGGCACGCATTTGTCGACATGCTGATCGATCGACCAGAGCGTGCGCGGCACCGCCTGCTCGATCGCCCGGCTGATCACCGAGACATGAACGTCGAGCGGCACATCGATCGCCGATACCTGATGCGGCACTTCGATCGCATCGTTCGCACGAACCGGCGGCTCCGCCTTGCCGTCAAGCTGCGCGCGCAGATAGAGGAAGGTCGCACCGGCGCCCGCAATCAGCAGGGCGAGAATGCCGGCAAAGGTCCAAATTACCTTGTGCCGGTGACGGCGTGGCGGCGAAACGGTCTCTTCGGACAATATTCCACTCCCCCTCGGGCTGGCTCAGTGATACCCGCGAAGCGTTATCAAGTTCCAGACAACCGGCTTGACGGCCCCCTCTGACCCTCCCCACCTTACACGCGTACACGTGAGGAACGCTTACCCCCCATGCAGCTCGTCATCGTAGAATCGCCCGCCAAGGCGAAGACCATCGAGAAATATCTCGGCAAGGACTACCGCGTCCTCGCCTCCTATGGCCATGTCCGCGACTTGCCCGCGCGCGACGGCTCCGTCGATCCTGAAGAAGGGTTCGCGATGGAGTGGGAAACTTATGCCGACAAGTCGAAGCAGCTGAAGGCGATCGCCGACGAGGCCAAGAAGGCCGACCGACTGATCCTCGCGACTGACCCTGATCGCGAGGGTGAGGCGATCAGCTGGCACGTCCAGGAAGTGCTGCGGAACAAGAAGGCGCTGCCCAAGGAAGTGGAGCGCGTCACCTTCAACGCGATCACCAAGCCGGCGATCCTGACCGCGATGAAGCAGCCGCGCGAGCTGGATACGGACCTGATCGACGCCTATCGCGCCCGCCGCGCGCTCGATTATCTCGTCGGCTTCACGCTCTCGCCGGTGCTGTGGCGCAAGCTGCCCGGCGCCAAGTCAGCCGGCCGCGTCCAGTCGGTCGCGCTGCGCATCATCGTCGATCGCGAGCGCGAGATCGAAAGCTTCAAGCCGCAGGAATATTGGTCGGTCACCGCCGACATGGAGCAGGACGGCACGCCGTTCGTCAGCCGGCTGGTCAAGTACAAGGGCGAGAAGCTCGATCGCCTGTCGATCGGCGACGGCAAGACGGCCGAGGCGGCGAAGAAGGCCGTCGAGGAAGGCCGCTTCACCGTAGTCTCGGTCGAGACCAAGCCGGCGATGCGCAACCCGGCCGCGCCGTTCACCACCTCGACGCTGCAGCAGGAAGCCGCGCGCAAGCTCGGCTTCTCGGCCAGCCACACCATGCGGATCGCCCAGGGCCTCTACGAGGACGGCGCAATCACCTATATGCGTACCGACGGCGTCCAGATGGACCCGAGCGCGATCCAGGATGCCCGCAAGGCCATCGCGACGCGCTATGACGGGTCGTACGTGCCCGACAAGCCGCGCATCTACACCGCCAAGGCGAAGAACGCCCAGGAAGCGCACGAAGCAATCCGCCCGACCGATTTCAGCAAGGACCGCACGGGCTCGGGCGATCACGCCAAGCTGTACGACCTGATCTGGAAGCGCGCGCTGGCGAGCCAGATGGCCTCGGCGCGGATGGAGCGCACGACGATCGATCTGGAGGACGGCACCAGCCAGCACGGGCTGCGCGCCACCGGCCAGGTAGTGATCTTCCCCGGCTATCTCGCGCTCTACGAAGAAGGCCGCGACGATGAGGGCGACGAGGATTCGCGCCGCCTGCCGCGGATGAGCGAAGGCGCGACGCCGGCGAAGAAGGCGGTCAACGCCGAGCAGCACTTCACCCAGCCGCCGCCCCGCTTCAGCGAAGCGTCGCTGGTCAAGCGGATGGAAGAACTCGGCATCGGCCGGCCTTCGACTTATGCCTCGGTCATCCAGGTGCTCAAGGACCGCGCCTATGTTCGCCTCGAGAAGAACCGGTTCTTCGCCGAGGAGAGCGGGCGGCTGCTGACGGCGTTCCTCGAGCGCTTCTTCCAGAAATACGTCAACTACGACTTCACTGCCGAGCTGGAGGAGGAGCTGGACGACGTGTCGGGCGGCCGCGCCCAGTGGCAGGCAGTGCTCGAAGCGTTCTGGCGCGACTTCAAGCCGCGCACGGCCGATGTGATGGAGCAGAAGCCGTCGGACATCACCGCGGCGCTCGACGAGTTCCTGGCGCCCTATCTGTTCCCCGAAAAGGCGGACGGCAGCGATCCGCGCCTGTGCCCGAGCTGCGGCAACGGCAAGCTGGCGCTGCGCGGCGGCAAGTTCGGCGCGTTCATCGCCTGCTCCAACTATCCCGAGTGCAAGTTCACCCGTCGCTTCGCCCAGCCGGGCGGCGATGACGGCGCGGACAGCGGTCCCGAAGTGCTGGGCCAGGATCCGGACAGCGGGCTGAACGTCGAGCGCAAGTCGGGCCGGTTCGGTCCGTACATCCAGCTTGGCGAAGGCAAGGAAGCGGCGCGGGCCTCGATCCCCAAGGACGTCGAGCTCGACCTGGAAATGGCGCTCAAGCTGCTCAAGCTGCCGCGCACGATCGGCGATCATCCGGAGACCGGCAAGCCGATCACTGCCTCGATCGGCCGCTATGGGCCTTATCTGGCGCATGACGGCAAGTACGCCCGCTTGCAGGGCACGATGGAAGTGTTCGAGACGGGCATGAACGCTGCGGTGGTCAAGCTGGCTGAAGCGGCGGCGGGCGGCGGGCGCCCTGCCCGTGGTGCATCGCGCGAGCCCTTGAAGGTACTCGGCAAGCATCCGCGCACCGAGGCCGAGATCAAGCTGATGGACGGCCGCTACGGCGCCTATGTCACCGATGGCGAGACCAATGCCACGCTGCCCAAGTCGATCGACAAGGACCAGCTGACGCTCGAGGAAGCCGCCCAGCTGATCGACGCCCGCGCGGCGGCGGGTCCGGCCAAGGGCAAGGGCAAGAAGAAGGCTGCGCCGAAGAAGGCCGCTGCTCCGAAAAAGGCTGCGGCGAAGAAGCCGGCGGCCAAGAAGGCGCCCGCGAAGAAGAGCGCGGAGTAAGGTTGGAGCCGTCATCCCGGCGAAAGCCGGGATCTCGTGCGGCTCTATTCCCGCCCTCGCCTGAGATCCCGGCTTTCGCCGGGATGACGGGATCGAGTTTCCTCCCTCGGAGCACCGCTCCGGGGAGGGGGACCGCGCGACGCAGTCGCGTGGTGGAGGGGGCTTCCCCTCGGAAGATCGATGGTCCAGCGCGCGTGGAGATGCCCCCTCCACCAGCCTCGCTGATTCCCCTCCCCCGCTTCACGAGGGAGGAAATGATTACGCCGCGCGTACCTCGAAGCCGCGGAGCCACGCACGGGCGGCCTTCTGTGCTTCGATGATTTCGCGCGCCGTCATGTCCTCGGCGATTTCGGCGCGGCATTCCTGCGCGCGGCTGTCGCCGGTGACTGCTGCGATGTTGAACCATTTATGGGCCTCGATCAGATCGACGCCGATGCCATCGGCACCGCTCGAATAGACCATACCCAGATCATAACACGCGTTGGCGTCGCCGCGGGCCGCATCGCGCAGCCGGCTCTCGACAAGGAAACGCGCACTCTTCAGGCTGCTGCCCATGTCGCTTAACCCCTGTTAACCACACCCTTTCGTGGTGGCTTGGGGTTTGGCACCGGAATCCGAAACAAATGGTTAACAGCGTTAACCGTAATTGTTCAGGTCCGTATTATTCGGGAAGCGCGATATTATCGATGAGCCGGGTGGTGCCGATCCGTGCCGCGGCGAGCAGGCGCAGCGGCCGCCCGGCTTCGTAAACAGCAACGGACTCCAGCGTGCCGGCATCGGCCAGCGCGACATAATCGACATCGAAGCCAGCACCAGCGAGCGTGTCGCGTGCCTGGGCCAGCGCCGCTTCGACTTCACCGCCATCGATGATCGCCTTGGCAGCAGCGCCGAGCGCGCGCGGCAAGGCGACGGCCTTGGCGCGGTCTTCCGGCATCAGGAACGCGTTGCGCGACGACAGCGCAAGGCCATCGTCATCGCGCTGCGTGATGACCGACTGGATCTCGACTGGCAGATTGAGATCGGCGGTCATGCGGCGGATCACCGCGAGCTGCTGCCAGTCCTTCTCGCCGAACAGCGCAACATCGGGCTGGACCTGGTTGAACAGCTTGGAGACCACCGTCGCCACGCCGTCGAAATGGCCGGGGCGGTGCGCGCCTTCCAGCACTTCGCTGACCCCCGAGACCGATACATTGGTAGCGAAGCCTTCGGGATAGACGACCTCGACCGGCGGCATCCACAGCACGTCCACGCCGGCATTGGTGAGCATGCGCGAGTCCGCTGCTTCCTTGCGCGGGTACTTCGCCAGGTCCTCGTTCGGGCCGAACTGCTTCGGATTGACGAAGATCGAGACGATCACGCGGTTCGCGGCGCGCTTGGCCGCTTCGACCAGCGCCATATGCCCGTCATGCAACGCCCCCATGGTGGGGACGAGGGCGATGCGCTCGCCGGCCTGACGCCAGGCGGATACCGCTTCGCGAAGGGCTTCGAGCTGACGGACTGTTTGCACGCGTTAACACTTTCGATAAGACGGAAGCGCGGCCTTCTATGGGGGGGAGGCCGATCGATCAATACAAGGATGTCGAGACGTTGAGCGAAGGGTCGAAGCGGCTGCACGTTCTGGTGTTTGCTAATGAGAAGGGCGGCACCGGAAAGTCCACCACGGCGGTGCACACCGCGATCGCGCTTGCATCGAAGGGCGCGCGTGTCGCGTGCTTCGATCTGGATCATCGCCAGCGCACCATGGGCCGCTATCTCGACAACCGCGCCGCCACCGCCAAGCGGATGGGCCGCGAGCTGCCGATGCCGGTCTATGACACGCATGACGGCGAGAGCATGGACTATTTCTCCGATGCGCTCGACCGGCTGGGCCAAAACGCAGACTTCCTGGTGATCGACACGCCGGGCCGCGACGACAGGTTCGCGCGGATCGCGGTGACCAATGCCGATACGTTGGTCACCCCGATGAACGACAGCTTCGTCGATTTCGACCTGATCGGCCAGGTCGATCCCGAGACCTTCAAGGTCGTCCGCCCCAGCTTCTATTCCGAGCTGATCTGGGAATCGCGCAAGCGTCGGGCAAAGGCGGATGGCGAGACGATCGACTGGGTCGTGCTGCGCAACCGCATGCAGCATATCGAGGCGCGCAACATGAAGCGCGTGTCGGAAGCGATCGACCAGCTTTCCAAGCGGGTCGGCTTCCGCGTGATCTCCGGCCTGTCCGAGCGCGTGATCTATCGCGAGCTGTTCCCCAAGGGGCTGACCATGCTCGACAGCCGCGATTTCGGCGAGATGGGCCTGGCGCATGTCGCCGCGCGGCAGGAGCTGCGCGAGATGATGGCGGGCCTGGCGCTGCCCGAAGTCACCATGCCGCTGTTCGCCTGATGATCTTCAAGCTCCTCATCGCCGCGGCGATCCTCTACGCGCTCTATTCGCTTGTGCTGAAGCCGCGTTCCAAGGGCCCCCGCATGCCCGAGGACGAGGCCCGCGCGATCCTGGGCGTCGATGCCCAGGCGGACGCGGACGCGATCCGCGCGGCGCATCGCCGGCTGGTCAGCGCGGTCCACCCCGACAAGGGCGGATCGGCGGAGCTGACCCGGCGGATCAATTCGGCGCGCGATACCCTGTTGCGGCGCCAAGGCTAGCTTTCGCCGGGACGACCGCTTTCGAAGTCCACTTGTTGCACTGCCGCATTGAACTTTCCCGCATCCTCGCGGATTAGGCGGGCAGCATTTCCCCGGGAGGCATCATGACGCACATCTTCAATCCCACTTCGCTGCGCGAGTACGACATTCGCGGGATCGTGGGAGAGAGCCTTGGCCCCGACGACGCACGCGCGATCGGCCGTGGCTTCGCGACGCTGCTGCGCCGCGCCGGCGGCACTCGCGTTGCAGTGGGCCGCGATGGCCGGCTTTCCTCGCCGGAGCTTGAAGCGGCACTGATCGAAGGCCTCACCGCCTCGGGCTGCTCGGTGGTGCGCACCGGCATGGGACCGACGCCGATGCTATATTATGCCGAAGCCACGCTGGAAGTGGATGGCGGCATCCAGATAACCGGCAGCCACAATCCCGGCCATTACAATGGCTTCAAGATGGTGTTTCAGCATAACAGCTTCTTCGGCGAGAAGATCCAGCTGCTTGGCAAGATGGCGGCGGAAGGCGATTGGGACGAGGGCGATGGCACCGAGACGGTGACCGATGCGGACGTCGAGGACCTCTATGTCAGCCGCCTGTTCGCGGGCTTTGCCGGCGGCGCCTATCGCGTCGGATGGGATACTGGCAATGGCGCCGCCGGCCCGGTGATCGAGAAGCTGGTGAAGCTGCTGCCCGGTGAGCACCATACGTTGTTCACCGATGTGGACGGTCACTTCCCCAATCATCACCCCGATCCCACCGAGGAAAAGAACCTCGCCGATCTAAAGAAGCTCGTCGCCGAGAAGCAGCTCGATTTCGGACTGGCTTTCGATGGCGACGGCGACCGGCTGGGCGCGATCGACGGCCAAGGCCGTGTAATCTGGGGCGATCAGCTTCTGTCCATTCTGGCTGAACCTGTCCTGCGCGTGGAGCCGGGTGCCACGATCATTGCGGACGTGAAGGCGTCGCAGATGCTGTTCGACCGGGTCGCCGAGCTCGGCGGCAAGCCGCTGATGTGGAAGACCGGGCACAGCCTGGTGAAGACCAAGATGAAGGAAACCCATGCGCCGCTCGCCGGCGAGATGAGCGGCCACATCTTCTTCGCCCAGGATTATTACGGCTTCGACGACGCGCAGTACGCGGCGATCCGGCTGATCCAGGCAGTCCATGTGATCGGCAAGTCGCTGACCCAGCTCAAGGACGAGATGCCCAGGCTGGTCAACACGCCCGAAATGCGCTTCCAGGTGGACGAGAGCCGCAAGTTCGCAGTGGTCGACGAAGTGCTCGACCGGCTCGAGGCCGAGGGTGCCGACGTCAACCGCACCGATGGCGCCCGCGTGAACACCGCCGATGGCTGGTGGCTGCTGCGCGCCTCGAACACCCAGGACGTGCTGGTCGCGCGCGCCGAAGCCACGGACCAGGCCGGGCTCGACCGGCTGCTCGCCCAGATCGACGACCAGCTCGGCAAGAGCGGCGTCGTGCGCGGCGAGACTGTGGGCCACTGATGCCCTGATCCCCTCCCCTGCGGGGGAGGGGCTATTGTTTTGACTCGCAATTCCACGCCGCTCCCCCCATTTGGGGGTCATGGCGTCATCCTACCCGCCCATCATCCGCGTCATCGATCTCGAGACCACCGGCGACAAGCCGCCTGTCCATGCCGTCATCGAGATCGGCTGGCAGGACGTAGCGCTGGGCAAGGACGGACGCTGGGAACTGTATGGCGAGGGCGGCAACCGGATGGTCAATCCGGGCAGGCCGATCCCGCCGCTGACCATGGCGATCCACCATATCCGCGACCAGGATGTGGCGGATGCGCCCTGGTGGCATGACGTCGCCCGCCCGATCCTCGATCCCTGGCCGCGCCGCGTGGCGCTGGCCGCGCACCGCGCGACTTTCGAGGAGCAATATTGCACGCCCGCGCTGACCCGCGGCGCCGACTGGATCTGCACCTGGAAATGTGCGCTGCGGCTATGGCCGGACAGTGGCGGCTTCTCGAACCAGTTCCTGCGCTACTGGCGCAATCCCGAAGGGCTGGAGCATGAACGCGGCCTGCCCGCGCACCGCGCCTTCCCGGACGCCTATGTGACCGCGCATCACCTGCGCGACATGCTCAACGAAGTGAGCGTCGAGCAGTTGGTCGAATGGTCGAAGTCGCCGGGTCTGCTGCCGCGCGTGCGCTACGGCCCCGATCGCGGCAAGGAATGGAGCGAGATCGACGACGACTCGCTCGCCACCTTCCTGACCGACCGCGACGAGGACATTCGCTTCACTGCGCAGAACGAACTGGCGCGGCGACACAGCGGCGGCCAGATTCGCCAGTCGCTGCCGGCGCAGGATACTTTGTTCTAGGCTCGAAGCCCGCCCTACCGCTTCCCCGCAATCAGCCAGCGCACGCCTTCCAGCACAATCCCATAAACCAGATGCGACGCCGCTCCATAGGCGTGCTGGGCCAGCGGCGTATCCTCCGGCCCCGGCGCCAGACCGGCGGCAGGTACCGCGCCCTCGTCGAGCAGTGCGTTGGTGGCGATGCCATAGGCGCCGCCGAAGCCCGCGCTCGCCTCCGGCTTGTATTCGGTGATGACGCCGTAGATGCCGCCGAGCACCGCGCCGGTGATGTAATGCACCGCGAGCCCCGCCTGCTCGCGATACTCCTCGGGCACCGGGGCATCGAGGATCGCCTCGCTCGCCTTGTCGGCGGCCTTCACCGTGGCGGGATCCGCCCCCTTCCCCTCTTCCGGCAGCAGCTTTTCGGCCTGGTGCTGGAAAGCCGCCATCGCCGCCGAGGCGACAAGGCCGGCTGCGACGCCGGCGAGCAGGCCGAGGAAAGGACGAGGCTTGGCCATGACGGACTCCGGGCAGGGATGCGCTTTCGCACTCCCCTGCCCGGCCCGCGGCGTCACATCAATATAGGGGCAATCAATATTGGATGCGCTCTGCCTTGAGATTGTGCTTGGCGAGATAGGCCTGGACGCTGTCCTGCCCGGCCAGATGCCCGGCGCCGACTGCGATGAACACGGTGCCCGGCTTGGCCATGCGCGCGCTGATCCAGTCCGCCCAGCGGGCGTTGCGATCACTGAGCAGGATCTTGCCCAGCTCCGGTGTCTTGCGCATTTCCTCGTTCATGGTCTTGCCGAGCCCGTCGGGATCGCCGGCGCTCCACTGTGCGACCATCTTGTCGAGCAGCGGACCGACATTGTCGAAATCCTTCACCAAGCTGGCCAGATACTTGATCTGCACGTCTTCGGGCATCGTGTCGAAAAAGCCGATCTGTTGCTCGAAGGTCTCGAGGCCGACCAGTTCCTTGTTGGCAGACTTGGCAGCCGCGGTGATCGTCATCTCGACGCCGCTATTGGGATCGTAACCCAGCTTCGGCAGCGGAGCCATCGCCAGCGTCATTGCGGCGAACCACGGCTCAAAGCGATCGAGCGCGTTGGCCTGCATGCCGACGCTGGTGAGCGCGGCGGCATAGGGCGCACGGCTTGCCTCAGGCAGCTTGACGGTGAGCGCGGGATCGCCCGCCGGGGCCATCGCCTTCTCGAGGATGACGCCCTGCATCGCAGCCGGCTCCGGCATGACCATTTCGAGCGCGATCGTATCGCTCTTGTCGAACGCGGCCTTCACCGCCTCGTCGAACCAGCTCAGGCCCGGCTTGAGCACATGGACGGTGCCGAACAGATAGATGGTGGTATCGGCATCCTTGACCACCCAGAGCGCCGGATCGGCATCCTTGGTGGCGGCAGGCGCGGCCGGTGCCGGCGCAGCTTGGGCATAGGCAGTCGCGGGAACCGCGAGCAGCGCCATGGGAGCCGCAAAGGTCCTGAGCAGCTTCTTCAACATCGTGAAACCTCCCGTTAAACGGCCCGTCAGGGCCGGAGCCTCTTCCAGAAATAGACGACAGCCATGACGCCCATGGTGCCGATGAACAGGAGCTGGTGATCGGGTTCGCGGACGAGCCCGCCCTTCCAGAGGAAATACCAGCCCGGATAGATGATCGCGTAGAAATAGATGCCGGCGGTGCAGCCGATCAGATTGTCGCGCAGATCGACTTCGTCGGTCTGACGGAAGAACAGCCAGCTGCCGAGTGGCAGGCAGATTGCATAGAGCAGCGTGACGCCCACTGCCCAGCCGGCCGACAGCGTGCGTGCGTCGCTTTCGCCCAGATGGGCAAGCGTCGCGCCAACGCCCGCGCCCATCAGCCCGAAGACGAGGCTGATTGCCCAATAGCGGCGTGCGCGCAGCCGCTCGGCGCGTTCGCCTGGACCTTCAGTCATCCCCCGACTCGTCATCGAAAAAAATCTCCTCGATGGGCATGGCGAACAGGCGCGCGACCTTGAAGGCAAGCGGCAACGATGGATCGTGCTTGCCCGTCTCGATCGCGTTCACCGCCTGTCGCGACACGCCAAGCCGACCGCCAAGCTCCGCCTGGCTCCAGTCGCGTTCGGCGCGCAGCACTTTCAGGCGATTTCGCATCCTGTTGCTGTCCCCATGTCCTGACTTTCTGTCAGGCACACCTTACATAGCGAGTCGAATGGCATTGTCAACAAGACCTGACATTTTGTCAGGATATGCTGGCAGCGAGTTCCTTGAGCGGCACATTGGTGTCGGCCAGCGCGGCGGGATCGAGGGCGAGCCCCTCCACCACCAGCTTGCGACCCTGGACATAGTCCTTGACCGCATTGACGCAGTCGAGCGCGATCACCCGGCCTGCGCGCAGATAGATCAGCGAGAAGCTGCGAGTCGCGGGATCGCCGCGCAACACTGCCGAATCATGCCCTGCCGATATCCCCACGGTCTGGAGCTTGAGGTCGTACTGGTTCGACCAGAACCACGGGACGGCATCATAGTCCGCCTCGACCCCACAGATCGTCTTCGCCGCAACGGTCGCCTGGTCATTGGCGTTCTGCACCGACTCGAGCCGGATCGCGCTGTCCGCCGCATAGCGGTTCACATGGAGCGCGCAGTCGCCAATCGCGAAGATGTCGGCCAGGCTGGTGCGCGACTGGTCGTCGACCAGCACGCCATTGCCACCCGCAGCACCGGCGGCGAGCAACGGCTCGACTGCCGGGACGATACCGATGCCGATGATAGCCATGTCGGCGGGGATGACTTCGCCGCCCGGCAGGCGGACGCCGCTGACCTTGGTGTCGCCCTCGATCGCCTCGACCTGGACGCCAAGCCGGATATTGACGCCGTGCGCGCGATGCTCGGCTTCGAAGAAGCGCGACAGCGGCTCGCCGGCGACGCGGGAAAGGACGCGATCCTGCGCCTCGAGCACGGTCACCTGCTTGCCGAGCTTGGCCAGCACAGCGGCCGCCTCCAGCCCGATATAACCGCCGCCGACCACAGCGACGCCGGTGACGCCGTCCAGCTCGGCCATCATCTGGTCGACATCGGCGCGGGTGCGGACGGTGTGGATGCCCGAAAGGTCATGGCCGTCACAGGACAGGCGACGCGGCTTGCCGCCGGTCGCCCAGATAAGCTGGCCATATTCGATCGTCTCGCCGTTCGCGGTGACATGGTGCGCGACCGGGTCGACCGCAGTGACCGTGCGGTCCGGCAGCATCGTCACCTGCCGCTCTTCCCAGAAGGCGGCGTTGCGGATCAACAACCGCTCGAACGCCTTCTCGCCCGACAGATATTCCTTGGATAGCGGCGGCCGCTCATAGGGCAGCTCGGGTTCGTCGCCGAGCAGCGCGATGCTGCCTTCGAACTTGTTCTGGCGCAGCGCAATCGCGGCCTGGGCGCCGCCATGGCCGGCACCGACGATCAGGACGTCGAACTTCATGCCTGCGCCTTCGCGTTTTTTAGGCGCTCCGCATGCCAGGCGACATGCTCGCCGAGGAAGGTCGAGACGAAATAATAGCTATGGTCATAGCCCGGCTGGAGCCGCTGGGTGAGCGCGATGCCCGCGTCGCGGCAGGCGGCGTCGAGCAGTTCGGGCTTGAGCTGGACCTCGAGGAACTGGTCGGCAGTACCGGTATCGACCAGCAGTTCGGGGACTCGGGCGCCGTCCTCGATCAGCGCGACGGCGTCATATTGGCGCCAGGCCGCGCGGTCCGCTCCCAGATAGCCGACCAGCGCCTTTTCGCCCCAAGGCACCTGGCTTGGCGCAACGATCGGGGAGAAGGCCGAGACTGAGCGGAAGCGATCCGGGTTGCGCAGCGCGGTGGTTAGCGCGCCATGCCCGCCCATCGAATGGCCGGTGATGCCCTGACGCGTCATGTCCGCCGGGAATTCAGCCTCGATCAGCGCGGGCAGTTCCTGTTCGATGTACGAACGCATCTGGAAATGGGTCGCCCAGGGGGCTTCGGTCGCATCGACATAGAAGCCGGCACCCTGACCGAAATCATAGGCTTCGTCATTGGGCACGCCCTCGCCGCGTGGGCTGGTGTCCGGCGCGATCAGGATCACGCCCTGCTCGGCACAGGCCGCGCGATACTCGCCCTTCTCGGTGACATTGGCATGGGTGCAGGTGAGGCCCGAGAGGAACCACAGCACCGGCAGCTTCGTGCCCGGCGCATGATCGGGAACGAAGACCGAGAAGGTCATGTCGGTGCCGGTGACGGCGGAGGCATGCCGGTACACGCCCTGGGTGCCGCCATGCGAACGGTTGGCGGAAAGCTGTTCCATCAAAGGGCCTCGACCTGGGTAGCAGTGGCAGTATCGCCGGTATTGGGGGTGCCCGTCGGCTCGATCACGATCATCTTCACTTCGCCGTGCCGCGCGACCGGGCGATGCTCAACGCCGCGCGGCACGACGAAGAGTTCGCCGGGATTGAGCGTTACTGTGCGGTCACGCAGCTCGATGTCGAGTACGCCTTCGAGCACCAGGAAAAAGTCGTCAGTCTCGGGATGGCTGTGCCAGACGAACTCGCCATCCACCTTCACGATGCGCACGTCATTGTCGTTGTAGCGCGCGACGATGCGCGGCGCCCAATGCTCGGTGAAGGTGGCAAATTTCGCTTCGAGATTGACGACGTCGCTCACGCCGGCACGCGCCACATGGCGCAAAGCTTGTTGCCGTCCGGATCGCGCAGATAGGCGAGGTACAGCGAGCCGAGCGAACCGCCCTCGCGAATGCCGGGCGCATCCTCGATCGCGGTGCCGCCATGCGCGAGACCGGCGGCGTGGAACGCATCCGCCTGCTCCGGCGAGCTGCACTTGAAGCCGATCGTCGCGCCATTGGCGCAGGTGGCCGGCTCGCCGTCGATCGGCTCGCTGATGCAGAAACTGCCGCCGTCATGCCGGTAGAACAGCCGGGTCTGGCCGGTGGCGTTGACGTGGCGGAACGGCGCGCCGGCGCCGAGTGTGCCGAGCACCGCGTCGTAGAACGCCCTGGACCGCTCGATATCGTTGCTGCCGACCATCACATGGCTGAACATGGCTCTCTCTCCTCAGTAAACGACGACGCTGCGGATGCTCTCGCCCGCATGCATCAGTTCAAAACCCTTGTTGATCTCTTCCAGGCCCATGACGTGCGTGATCATCGGATCGATCTCGATCTTGCCGGTCATGTACATGTCGACAATCTTCGGCACGTCGGTGCGGCCCTTGGCGCCACCGAACGCGGTGCCACGCCAGTTGCGGCCGGTGACCAGCTGGAACGGGCGGGTGCTGATTTCCTTGCCCGCCTCGGCAACGCCGATGATGATGCTGGTGCCCCAGCCACGGTGGCAGGCTTCCAGCGCGATGCGCATCACTTCGGTGTTGCCGGTCGCGTCGAAGGTATAGTCGGCGCCGCCATCGGTCATCGCGACGATCATCGCGACCACATCCTCGCGGCTCATGCCCTTCGAGTTGAGGAAGTCGGTCATGCCGAAGCGGCGGCCCCATTCCTCGCGGTCCGGATTGATATCGACGCCGATGATCTTGTTGGCGCCGGCCAGCCGCGCGCCCTGGATCACGTTCAGGCCGATGCCGCCCAGACCGAAGATCACGACATTGTCGCCGACCTGCACCTTGGCAGTGTTGATCACCGCACCGACACCGGTGGTGACGCCGCAGCCGATATAGCAGCTGCTCTGGAACGGCGCGTCCTCACGGATCTTCGCCACGGCGATCTCGGGCAGCACGGTGAAGTTCGAGAAGGTCGAGCAGCCCATATAGTGGTAGATCGGCTGGCCCTTGTACGAGAACCGGGTCGTGCCGTCGGGCATCAGGCCCTTGCCCTGGGTAGCGCGGATCGCGGTGCACAAATTGGTCTTGCCCGAGAGGCACGACTTACACTGGCGGCATTCCGGCGTGTAGAGCGGGATCACGTGGTCGCCGGGCTTCACGCTGGTGACGCCCGCGCCGACTTCGCGGACCACGCCGGCGCCTTCATGGCCGAGCACGCTGGGGAAGATGCCTTCCGAGTCGAAGCCGTCGAGCGTGTAGGCATCGGTATGGCAGATGCCGGTCGCCATGATCTCGACGAGCACTTCGCCGGCCTTGGGGCCTTCAAGATCGAGCTCGACGATTTCGAGGGGCTTCTTCGCTTCGAAAGCGACGGCGGCGCGGGTCTTCATGTCAGGGGCGCTCCTGCGGGTTTCGGGGGTTGCCGGGCTAATCGGCCAAGACGGCGCGCGGTGCAAGCTTGGCCGAGCGGGCGGCTTGCGCCTATGGGCCCCGAATGGCGTTTTTCGAAGACCAGCGACGCGACCTTTCCGAACTGGCAGCGCGCAGCCGCGCCCGAAAGCTTGCCGCACGGGCCGGGCGGGACTTTTCCTCCAACGACTATCTGGGGCTCGCCGGCGATCCGGCGCTGGCGGATGCGGTGCGCGCGGCGATGGACGCGGGCGTGCCGATCGGCTCGGGCGGATCGCGTTTGCTGCGCGGCAATCATGCGGCACATGAGCAGCTCGAAGCAGACGCCGCAGCATTCTTCGGGGCGGAAGCCGCGCTCTATTTCTCGACCGGCTATGCGGCCAACGCCGCCCTGCTCTCCACCCTGCCCCAGCGCGGCGACCTGATCCTGCACGATGCGCTGATCCATGCCAGCGCGCATGAGGGGATGCGGCTGAGCCGGGCCGAGGCACGCAGCGCGGCGCATAACGATGTCGGGGATTTCGAGGACGCGATCCTCGACTGGCGGCACGAAGGCGGCACCGGTCGCGTGTGGATAGCCGTCGAAAGCCTCTATTCGATGGACGGTGACCAGGCCCCGCTCGCCGATCTCGCTGCACTGGCCGACCGGCATGACGCGATCCTGATCGTCGATGAGGCGCATGCTACCGGCGTGTTCGGCGACAAGGGACGCGGGCTGGCGGCAGGGCTGGCCGGGCGCGAGAACCTGATCACGCTGCACACCTGCGGCAAGGCACTGGGCTGCGAGGGCGCGTTGCTCTGCGGCCCGCAAGTGGTGCGCGATTTCCTGATCAATCGCGGGCGTGCCTTCATCTTCTCGACCGCGCCCTCGCCGCTGATGGCGGCGGCGGTAAACGCATCGCTCAGGCTGATCGGCGCGCCCGAACGCCGCGAACGGCTGCATGCGCTGGTTGCACGGGCCGAAGCGCTGCTGGCGCCGGCAGGCGTGCAGGCAACGGGATCGCAGATCCTGCCGCTGGTGATCGGCGAGGATGCGCGGACCATGGCGATGGCAGCCGAGCTGCAGCGGCTTGGCTTCGATGTGCGCGGCATCCGCCCGCCGACCGTCCCCGCAGGCACTTCCCGCCTGCGCATTTCCCTGACGCTCAATGTGGACGAGGACGATATCGCCGCGCTCGCCCAGGCACTTGGAGAGCTTGCATGCAAATCGTCGTAACCGGCACCGACACTGATATCGGCAAGACCATCTTCGCTGCCGGCCTGGCCGGGGCGCTGGGCGCAAGCTACTGGAAGCCGATCCAGAGCGGGCTCGACGGCGGCAGCGACGGCGAACGGATCGCGGCGCTGACTGCGGCAGTGGTGCTGCCCGAGGCCTATCGCCTGACCACGCCCTGCTCGCCGCATCTGGCGGCCGAGATCGACGGGGTGAAGATCGATCCCGCCAAACTCTCCCCGCCCGCCCGCGATCCGCTGGTGGTCGATCCGCTGGTGATCGAAGGCGCCGGCGGCGTGCTGGTGCCGGTGACCCGAGAGCTGCTCTATGCGGATCTGTTCGCCCGCTGGCAGCTGCCCACCGTGCTGGTCGCGCGGACCAGCCTGGGGACGATCAACCACAGCCTGCTGTCGATCGAGGCGCTGCGCAGCCGCGGCGTGCCGATCCTGGGCATCGCGTTCGTCGGCGAGGCGAACGAGGAGAGCGAGGCGACCATTGCCGCGATCGGCAAGGTCCGCCGGCTCGGTCGCCTGCCGATCCTCGATCCACTCGACGCGCCCACGCTCAAGGCCGCCTTTGCCGCGGCATTCGATCTTTCGGACTTCCAGCAATGACTTCACCCGTCTGGCACCCCTTTACCCAGCACGGGCTGGGCGAGCCGATCCCGCAGGTGGTGCGCACCGAAGGCGCGGCGCTGCACACGGCGGACGGCAGCCGCTATGTCGATGCAATCTCGTCCTGGTGGGTGACGACGCACGGCCATTGCCATCCCCGCATCATGGCGGCGATCGCCGAAGAGGCGGGGCGGATGGATCAGATCATCTTCGCCGGCTGGACGCATGAACCGGCCGAGACGCTGGCCGCCGAACTGGTACGGATCACGCCTGAACCGCTGCGCCACGTATTCTATTCGGACAGCGGCTCGACCAGCGTCGAAGTGGCGCTGAAGATGGCGCTCGGCTTCTGGGATAACCGGGGAGAGCCAAGGCACCGCATCATCGTGATGGAGCATGGCTATCATGGCGACACGATCGGCGGCATGTCGGTCGGCGCGCGCGGCGTGTTCAACCGGCCCTATCAGCCCCTGCTGTTCGATGTGGCGACGATCCCCTTCCCCGAGCCCGGCCAGAGCCAGGCAACGCTCGACGCGCTCGAAGCCCAATGCCGCGAGAAGCCCGCCGCCCTACTGATTGAGCCGCTGGTGCTCGGTGCGGGCGGCATGAAATTCTATTCCGCCAGCCTGCTCGCCGAGATGCGCAAGATCTGCGCGGCGCATGATGTCCTTTTCATCGCCGACGAAGTGATGACCGGCTGGGGCCGCACCGGCACGCTGCTCGCCTGCGAACGCGCCGGGGTGGTGCCGGACATCCTCTGCCTGTCCAAGGGGCTGACCGGCGGCGCGATCCCGCTCGCCGTGACGATGGCGACGGCGCCGATCTTCGAGGCGCACCTTTCCGACGATCGCGCGCGGATGTTCTTCCACTCGTCGAGCTACACCGCCAACCCGATCGCCTGCGCCGCCGCCAACGCAAACCTGGCGATCTGGCGCGAGGAGCCGGTGCTCGACCGTATCGACGATCTGGGCGATCGCCAGCAGGACCGGCTCGACCGGCTCAGCCAGCACTCCCTGATCCGCAACCCACGCCGGCTGGGCACGATCGTGGCGGCCGAGATCGGCGGCAGCGAATCGGCCTATCTCAATTCGGTCGGCACGCGGCTTAAGGCGTTTGTGATGGAGCGTGGTGTGCTGCTCCGGCCGCTGGGCAACACCGTCTATGTGATGCCGCCCTATTGCATCGACGATAGCGATCTGGATGCCGTCTACGGCGCGATCACCGAGTTTCTGGAGCGCGAGCCTCTGATGGGGGATTTATTCGCCTGAGGCGGGCCAACGGCTCGCCGTAACACCGAGTGGTGCCCCGAAGGGCGAAATCCAGATTTTAGCGAATGGTGCTGCCGGTGAGGATTGAACTCACGACCTCAGCCTTACCAAGGATGCGCTCTACCACTGAGCTACGGCAGCACTCGCTCGATCGGTCCGGCGAAGCGCCGGGTCCCAAGCGGGAGGCGCCTATGTGCTTGGGTACGGGCGATTGTCAACCTGCTAAACGCCGGTTTATCGCAGGAATATGAGCAATAGTGAAAAACAGGCCCGTTTAGCGGAGGCGCTGCGGGCCAATCTGCGCAAGCGAAAGGCCCAGGCGCGCGAGCAGGCCACTACCGGCGACCTGCCCGGCGATTCGGCCGCCCCTCAGAGCGAGTCGAACCAGAGCGACACGCCCTGAGCCGTATCATAGGCATTGCGCATAATGGCGTGCGGCCCGACGAGATACATCGCCATCGTGACCGCACCTGCCAAGAACCACATCACCCGATGGGCGCGCACTTCGCTTCCAACCATGCCAACTCGTCCCCGCCCAGCTGCGGACCCAAAATCCGCAGCACTTCAGCATGATAGCTATTAAGCCAGGCCAGTTCCTGCACGGTTAGCAGAGATGGTAAAATCAGCGTTCGCTCAATCGGCGCGAAGGTGAGCGTCTCGAATCCGAGCATTTGTTGTTCCGCACCCGAAATCAACTGCTTGGTGACCAGCACCAGGTTCTCGATGCGGATGCCGAAATCCTGCGCCTTATAGTAACCGGGCTCGTTCGACAGGAACATGCCCTCACGCAGCGGCTCGAGGCTCTGGCCGCCCGGATAGTATGGCTGGGCGATGCGCTGCGGCCCCTCATGGACCGACAGATACGACCCGACGCCGTGCCCGGTGCCATGCCCGTAATCGAGGCCGACTTCCCAGAGCGGACGACGCGCGAAGCTGTCGAGCTGGGCGCCGGTGGTGCCGTCGGGGAAGATCGCGGTGGCGATGGCGATATGGCCCTTGAGGACGCGAGTGAAGCGGTCCTTCATCTCCTCGCTCGCCTCGCCCACCGGCATCGCGCGCGTCACGTCGGTGGTGCCATCGGCATATTGCCCGCCCGAATCGACCAGATAGAGCTGGCCGCGCTCGATCGGCAGGCTAGATTCGTCGGTGACCTTGTAGTGCGGGATCGCGCCGTTCGGGCCGGTGGCCGAGATCGTGTCGAAGCTCAGATCCTTGAGCACGCCGGTCTGCTCGCGGAACCATTGGAGCTTGTCGGCGGCGGACATTTCGGTGAGCCCGCCCTGCGGGGCGGTTTCCTCGAACCACTTCAGGAAGCGGCTGAGCGCGGCGCCGTCGCGCGCCTGGGCGGCCTTTTGCCCGGCGATCTCGGCCGGGTTCTTGATCGCCTTGGCGAGGATCACCGGGTCGCGCAGCGCGAGCACCTTGGCACCGCCGGCGTCGAGAGCGTCGAACACCGCGGCGACCGCGCTGCCCGGATCGGCGGCGACGCGCTTGCCGGCAAAGCCCTGGAGCGCGGGGGCGAAGGCAGTGCGATCATGGATGCGAATCGCGTTGCCGAGATGCTGGCGGACTTCGTCGGTCACCTTTTCCGGCGCGACGAAGAAATCGGCGGTGCCATCGGCATTCACGATCGCATAGGCGAGCGCTACGGGCGTGTGGCTGACATCGGTGCCGCGGATGTTGAACGCCCAGGCGATCGAATCGAGCGCGGAGAGGACGACCGCGTCCGCCTTGCGCTCGGCCAGCCAGTCGGCGATCTCGGCGCGCTTGGCGGGCGAGGACTTGCCGGCGAGAGCGTCGGCCTGCACCGCCAGCGTCGCGTCCGAGGGGGTGGGCTTGTCGGGCCATACCGCGTCGATCGGATTGGTGTTCACCGCAACCAGCTCGGCACCCTTCTCGGCCAGCGCCTTGCGGGCTTCCTCGACCCAGGCGCGGGTGTGCAGCCAGGGATCATAGCCGATGCGGCCGCCGTCGGGCGCATGCGCACCGAGCCAGGACGCAACGCTGGTGGCGGGCACGCCGACATATTCCCAGTGATCGGCCGAGACCTGCTGGCGCACCTGGATGGTGTAGCGCCCGTCGGTGAAGATCGCCGCCGCCTCGGGCAGCACCACCGCAGTGCCGGCCGAGCCCTGGAAGCCGGTCAGCCAGGCAAGACGCTGCGCATAGGCACCGACATATTCGGACATATGCTCATCGGTAAGCGGCACGACGAACCCGTCGAGACGATCACGCTTCAACTGTTCGCGCAGGGCCTGGAGGCGGTCGGCGTAGCTGGACATGGAACTCACTCTTAGCTGGAATCTATGGGGCTGCTTTGCGCCGATATTCGGCAAAAGTCACATCCTGCGCTAGTCGAGGGCAATGCCCGATTTCCCCCTGCCCCGTGCCGACCTGGCTACTCCCGCTTTGCTGCTCGACGTCGCGGCGATGGACCGCAACATCGCAGCGATGGCCGAATTCGCCCGGGCGAAGGGCCTGGCGCTGCGGCCGCATGCCAAGACGCACAAGAGCGGCGAGATCGCCAGTCGCCAGATCGCGGCGGGCGCGGTCGGCATCTGCTGCGCCAAGCTCGGCGAGGCCGAGGCGCTGGCGGCCGAGGGCGTGGGCGATATCCATTTGACCTCGCCAGTGGTGACCAAGGGTGCGATCGCGCGGCTGACCGCGCTGGCGGCGAAGATCCGGCTTTCGGTGGTGGCGGATCATCCGGATGTGGTGCGGGCACTCGCCGGGTGCGGGGCGACGCTGTTCGTCGATGTCGATCCGGGCAAACACCGCACCGGCGTGACTTCCCCCGAAGCTGCGGTAGCGCTGGCCCTCGCGATCATCGAGGCCGGGCTGCCGCTTGGCGGGGTGCAATATTATTGCGGGTCCGAGCAGCACATCACGACCTATGCCGATCGGCATGCGGCGATTTCGGAGAAGACCGCGTATCTGCGCACCGTGCTGGCGGCGCTGGCGGATGCGGGGTTCGCAATTCCCGTAGTGACCGGGGCGGGCACCGGCACCTTCGCGATCGATGCCAAGCTGGGGGTGCTGACCGAGCTGCAGGTGGGCAGCTACATCTTCCTCGACCGCGAATATCGCGATTGCGAGCTGGCGGGGCCGAGCTTCGAGCAGGCGCTGTGGGTGGATTCCACCGTGGTCAGCGCGAACACGCCCGGCATGGTGACGATCGATGCGGGATTGAAGTCTTTCGCCACCGATGCCGGGGTGCCCGTGACCACATCAGGCTCCGCGCGCTACGCCTTTATGGGCGACGAGCAGGGAGCGCTGATCGGCGAAGCACTGCCGGGCCTGGCGGAACGCGTTACGCTCGTTCCGCCGCACTGCGACCCGACGGTAAATCTTTACGACCGTTATTGGCTGGTCGAGGGCGAGACGGTCACCGGCGCGTGGCCGGTGACTGCCCGGGGTCGTTCCACCTAACGGCGGACGTAATGGCAGCGGTTCTTGGCGCTTACGGTGCGATCGATTGCGCGACCGCCAAAGGCGCCGCCGACACCGCCGGCTGCTGCACCGAGCAGGCCGTGGCCGATGATCGCAGGACCGGCGAGCACGCCAACCGCAGCGCCGGCGATCAGGCCGGCATGGCCCTTCGATCGGCGGCATTTCTTGTAATAGGTCCGGCTCTTCGAGCTCTTGCCCTTGTAATGGCTCTGAGCCTGCGCCGCCTCGATCGGCATTGCGACGGGCATGGCCAGCGCCAGAGCGGCAGTGGCCGCAATGAGCTTACGCATGATTTCCATCCCTTCCTTGATTCGATGGAGCAACAACCGGCCGACCCTGCACCCGGTTGCATGAACTGAAAACAACAAGGCGTTCACGGGATCGTTCGGCGGATACAGAGCATTGAGCGAGGCATGGCAGGCGCCGGCATCTCGACCCCGCGCGAGCGGCTGGGCAGCGCGTTGGGCGCGCTGGTCTTCGTTGTGCTGTTGCTATGGCTGCTGATCAGCGGGCTTGGCGTCCGGCTCCATCTCACGCCCAATCCGGCGATGCAGTTGCTCGACTTCACCCTGCCGCCGGTGCCACCGCCCGAGCCGGAAAAGCCACCAGCCCCCAAGCCCCGCGCGCCAAAGGAAGAAGGCAAGGCCTCGCCGCCCAACAAGATCTCGCGCGCGACCGAAGTGACCGCGCCGGTGCAATCCCCCCAGCCCCAGCCACTCCCCGCCGCGACAATCCCCGCGCAAGGAAACGACGCCAGTTCAGGCAATGCTCCGGTCGCCGGGCCGGGAACAGGATCTGGCGGGATCGGCGACGGCACCGGCAGTGGCGGACGCGGCAATGGCCCGGGCGGCGGCGGCGGCACTGCCTTGCGGCTGCTCGAAGGCGACATTACCGGGCGCGACTATCCCAAGGCCGCGGCACGCGCCGGGGCACAGGGGACGGTGGGGCTGCGCTTCACCGTGGGCGTGAACGGGCGTGTCGCCGATTGCCAAGTGACGCAATCGAGCGGCAATGCCGATCTCGATGCGACCACTTGCCGGCTGATCCAGAAGCGCTTTCGCTATGCCCCCAGCCGCGATGCCAGCGGCCGCCCCTATGCCGATGTGGTGACGGGCGAGCAGGTTTGGGAGCTGTACGATCGGCCGGATCGCTAACGCCCCAGCTTCTCCACCAGGAAATCGACGAACGCCCGCACCCGCGCCGGGCGCGTGGCACCACCGACATAAACAGCGTGGATGTCCTCCCGGTCACCCGGATTGAACGACTCGAGCAATGCGACCAGCCGGCCGTCAGCAAGGTCCTCGCCCACGCTGAACCGACCGACACGGGCAATGCCGACTCCGGCCAGCGCCAGTTCAACCAGCGTCTCGCCATTGTTCGCCTCGATATTGCCGCCCACCGGCAGCGCATAATCCCGTCCGTCCCGCCGGAAGGGCCAGACCGGCTCAGCTCGACGAAAGTTGAAGTTCAGGCAGTTATGCGCGTGAAGATCCTCGGGCACCTGCGGCGTACCGCGACGGGCGAGATAGTCCGGTGAAGCCACGATCGCCCGGCCTGTCTCGCCGATCTTGCGGGCAGTAAGCGCACTATCTGCCAGCGGGCCGAAGCGGATTGCGACATCGGCGCGGCCGCCCGCCACATCCTCCAGCCTGTCGCTCAGGCTGATGTCGACCAGGATACCCGGATAGCGCGCGACGAATTCGCCGAGCAATGGCACGATCACCAGCCGACCATGGGCAAGCGCCGCGCTCACCCGGAGCCGGCCGCGCGGCGATGCCTGATCGGCGAGCTCTCCCTCAACCTCGGCAATATCGGCGAGGATGCGCTGGGCCGCGTGAAGATAAGCATCGCCCTCTGGCGTGAGCACCAGCCGACGCGTCGTGCGCGTGATCAGCCGCACGCCCAGCCGCGCCTCGATCCTGCCGAGTGCGCGGCTCACGGCCGATGGGGTAAGATCCAGCCGGCGCGCCGCGGCGGACAGGCTGCCTTCGCGCACGGCGGTGACGAAAATTTCCATCTCACCCGAGCGATCGGCCATGGCCCGCGTCATTCGTGAATCCAATGCACAGATGTTTCGCCTTTCAGCCGTCTACCGGATGCAACCTCACCCGTCCATTTGCGATGCCGCACAAATCGGAGCTGTTCCATGAGTCCGCGCCTCGCGCTTACCGCGCTTTCCATCGGTGCCTTTGGCATCGGTGTCACCGAATTCACCCCAATGGGGCTGCTGCCTGTGATCGCCACCGATCTCGGCGTGACGATCCCCACCGCCGGCCTGCTGGTCAGCGCCTATGCAATCGGCGTGCTGCTCGGCGCGCCGTTGATGACGCTCACCACCGGGCGGGTGCCGCGCCGCACATTGCTGATCGCACTCGCCGGCATCTTCACGGTCGGCAACCTGCTCGCCGCGGTCTCGGACAGCTATGCGATGCTGCTTGCCGCACGCATCGTCACTTCGCTCAACCACGGCGCATTCTTCGGCGTCGGATCGGTGGTGGCCGCCGGACTGGTTGCGCCCGACAAGCGCGCCGGGGCGATTGCAACGATGTTCATGGGCCTGACGATCGCGACGATCGGTGGGGTGCCGCTCGCCACCTGGGCGGGCGAAGCGTTCGGCTGGCGCACCGTCTTCGCCGGCATCGCCGCGATCGGCGTGGTGACCATAGTGGCCCTGCGGCTGTTCGTGCCGGCCATGCCCGGCCAGAAGGACGCCGATATGGGCGCGGAACTGCGTGTGCTCGTCCGCCCGCCGGTGCTGTTCGCTCTCGCGCTCACCACGATCGGCTCGAGCGCGATGTTCACCGTCTTCACCTATATCGCGCCGATCCTGCGCGAGGCGCATGCCTCGACCTTCTGGGTCACGGCCGCGCTGGTGCTGTTCGGCATCGGCCTGACCGCGGGCAACTGGCTGGGCGGCCGCTTCGCCGATCGCTCGGTGACCCGCGCGCTGATTTCGACGACCAGCGCTCTGGCCATTCTGCTGGTGCTGTTCTCGCTCGCCTCGACCTGGCTGCCCACCGCGCTGGTGCTTCTCCCGCTCTGGGCCGCCGCAAGCTTCGCGCTGGTGCCGCCGCTGCAGATGCAGGCAATGGACGCGGCACACGACGCACCCAATCTCGCCTCGGCGATGAATATCGGCGCATTCAACCTGGGCAACGCGATCGGCGCGGCACTGGGCGGCGAAGTGATCCGTGAGGGGCTGGGCTATCCGGCGGTGTCGCTCGCCGGTGCGGTTATGGCGCTGGCCGGGCTGGCAATGGTGCTCGCCCCCCGCCTCGTGCGCCGAAGCCCGGCGGCGCTGGCCTGACGACGGGACGGGCGCTAGGAAGGCGCGATGACCGATCTTCCCAAGCCGCCCGTCGCCGCTACCCGCCCGCACAGTTTCACCGCGCACGGCGTGACCATCGAGGATCCCTGGGCCTGGCTCAAGGATCCGGCATATCCGACGATAACCGACAAGGATGTGCTCTCCTATCTCGAGGAGGAGAACACATTCTTCGAGGCAGTGATGGAGCCACTCAAGCCGCTCTCCGGCACGCTGTTCACCGAGATGCGCGGGCGGATCAAGGAAGACGAATCGACCGTGCCGCAAAAGGACGGCGACTGGCTCTACTGGACCGATTACGAGACCGGCGGCGAATATCCGCGCTGGTGGCGCCGGCATGTGAATGGCGGCGAGGATGTCATGATCCTCGACGAGCCGGCGCTGGCCGCGGGGAAGGAATATTTCCGGCTCGGCGCCTTCTCGGTGAGCCCGGACGGCAAGCTGCTCGCCTATGCCTATGATGACAATGGATCGGAGCGGTTCGAGGTTCGGGTGAAGGACTTGGAGACCGGCGATCTGCTGCCCGATGTGATCCCGGGCATGCTCTCCGAGATAGTGTGGACCGCGGATTCGAAGGGCTTTCTCTACGGCCTGGCCAATGAGAACTGGCGGACCGACAATGCCCGCTGGCATGTGCTCGGCGCGCCGGTGGCCAGCGATGTCGAGCTCTACAAGGAAGCAGACGAGGGCTACCGCGTCGGCGTGGGCGAGACCCAGTCGCGCAAATATCTGCTGATCTCGACCGGCGATCATGTGACGAGCGAAGTCTATCTGCTCGACCCTGCCGATCCTTCGAAGCCGATGGCCTGCGTGTCGCCGCGCAAGCCCGGCCGCGAATATGACGTCGACGAGCATGACGGCACGCTGTTCATCCACACCAACGATATCGATCCGCAGTTCCGGCTGGTGACCGCTTCGGTCGACAAGCCCGGCGAATGGGTCGAGCGGATCGGGCCGTCGGCGCATTTCTACATGACCGGCGTCACCTGCTTCGCTGATTACTTCATCGTCGAGGGCCGCGAGGACGGGCTCGATCAGATCGAGCTGCATCGCTACGATCCTGCCATCGCCCCGGTGCGCCTGAAATTTCCCGAGGCGAGCTATGTCGCGGGGCTTGGCGACAATCCCGAATACGCGATGGACAAGCTTCGCATCGGCTATGAGTCGATGGTCACGCCGGGGACCGTCTATGACTATACCGTCGCCACCGGCGCACTTGAGACGCTGAAGGTGCAGGAGATCCCGTCAGGCTATGACGGCGGCAAATATCGCACCGAGCGGCTGAAGATCGCTGCGCGCGATGGCACCGAGGTGCCGGTCTCGATCGTCTATCCCAAGGACTTTCCTAAGGACGGCAGCGGCAAGCTCTATCTCTATGCCTATGGCGCCTATGGCTATGCGATCCCGCCCGGCTTCTCGACCAGCCGCATCTCCTTCCTTGATCGCGGTGTCGCCTTTGCCATCGCGCATATCCGCGGTGGCGACGATCTGGGGCAGCAATGGTATCTCGACGGCAAGCTCGAGAAGCGGACCAACACGTTCAACGATTTCGTCGATGTGGCGAAGGGACTGATCGAGCGCGGCTTCACCCATCAGGGCGGGATCGCGATTGCGGGGCGGTCCGCGGGCGGTGAACTTATGGGCGCCGTGGTCAATTCCGATCCCGAGCTCTGGGCCGCCGTCGTCGCCGACGTCCCGTTCGTCGATGTGCTCAACACCATGCTCGACGAGAGCCTGCCGCTCACCCCGGGCGAGTGGCCCGAATGGGGCAACCCGGTGGAGGACGCGGACGCCTTCGCGCTGATCCGCTCGTACAGCCCGTACGACAATGTCACCGCCCAGGCCTATCCGCCGCTGTTCATCTCGGGCGGCCTCAACGACCCGCGCGTCACCTATTGGGAGCCCGCCAAATGGGCCGCCAGGCTGCGCGCGACCAAGACCGATAGCAACGTGCTGGTCCTCAAGACCAACATGGGCGCCGGCCATGGCGGAAAATCAGGCCGCTGGGAGAGCCTGAAGGAAGCCGCCGACGAAATGGCGTTCGTCCTGTGGCAGCTCGGCGCGACCGAAGCGAAGGGCTGAGCCCCTCCCATTTCCGACAAAGGCAAAGAGCGGCCGGCTACAAACCGGCCGCTCGAGCCAGCCAGACGAAACCCCGCATTACAAGCCCGGAGCGCTGCCTAGCCGCCACCCTCCCCGCGCGAGATCCGCGCCAATAGCCGCGTCTCGCGCGTGCATTGGTGGCAGAAGGCGAAATCGAACGTTTCGCTGAGCACCCAGGCCTGGGCACTCGCGTCCCATTCGGCCCAGGCGTCGCGGGTGACGGCCACGCCGCCGCAACGCTCGCATGCATATTCGACCCGAGGAGCATCACCTTCTGCCACGCCCGGCAGCATAAGCGCTCCGCGGTCCGTTTCGGCGGCAACCCTGTCCATTATGGAGGCGGTTGCGGCGCCGTTGCGGCTGGGCCCGCACGCGCCTAGCCTGTGCGCCTCCGACCAAGGGAACCCATCGATGCGCACATCCATGCTCGCACTCGGCGCTGCCGCCGTGCTGTTCACCTGCCTCACCGCCACCGCCCCGGCCAGCCGCGCGCGACCCGGCGCCGCCCCGGCGGACCCGACCGCCGAGTTGATCGCCGGGCGCAAGGCCGCGTTCCTGATGTCAGGCGCGTTGTTCGGCCAGATCAAGGCAGGGGTCGATCGCGGCGACGACCCCAAGACTTTGGGTTTCGCCACGCGCGCGCTGTCGCGCTGGGCGACCGCGCTGCCCGGCATGTTCCCCGCCGGCAGCGGCGTTGCGCCCTCCGAAGCGCTGCCCACAGTGTGGAGCGACCGCGCAGGCTTCGAGGCCAGGGCCGCGGACTATGCGGCGGCGACGGCCAAGCTCGCGGACCTAGCGCGCGCCGGGGACAAGCCGGGGTTCGCAGCGCAGTTCGCGGTGGTGGGCGGCACGTGCAAGGCGTGCCATGATGTGTATCGCAAAGCTGAGGACAAGCATTGAGGGGGTAGGCGCACCCTCGCCTAGCTGCTCCCCGGAGTTCGCCGGGGTACTAGGGGGAGCCTAAGCCGCCCCCTCCACCCGGGGCGTTGCCATCGCATGGGCCATGCGGGTGAGCGCGTCGCCCATCTGCGCGGCGATATCCGCATCGAGCGCCGGATCGGCGGCAAGCGATTCGCGCATTGCCGTCGCCCATTGCACCGCGAGTTCGGGCGCGAAATCGAGCTGGCGGTGCATGCGCATGATGCACAGCCCCGGCCGCTCGGCGAACCAGTCGCGCGGGCCGCCGAGCCAGGCGGTGAGGAACCCGGCCAGCGACACGGCGATCGGCGCCAGATCGGGGCCGTGCGCCGCGCGCAGATCGGCATAAACGGGATCGCGGTCGATCAGGGCATAGAAGCGTTCGGCCAGCGCCCGCACAGGCACCGCGCCGCCGATCCGCTCGAAAGGCGTTACTTCGCTCATTATGAAAGCGGTGCCCCTGTCCGCCCCAACCCGCCTTGATCGCCGTCAAGCGCACCTCAGGGAAAACCCCGTTCCCGCCGCCCGCAGCGCGACCATCCTATAAGAATCTGGTCATTAACCTTAATTGTCCGTTCACCACATGCCGGCGCGCCGTCATATGGTCGCGGGAGTATTTGCCGATGCAAGAATGCATGAAACGCCGCCTGCTGTACGCGTCCAGCCAGGCCTATCAGCCGGCCATGCATGTCCAGGGCCGCGGGGTCGGCTGGATCGAAGCGCCGTTCGTCGTGCGCCGCGAGACGGCGCTGGGCGGACGCGAGATTGATCAGGCGATCGTCGGCCGCACGCCCGAAGGCGTGGTGGTGGCGTTCCGCGGCTCGCTGCCGCCGTTCTTCGGCGGCGGGCATGACGGCTGGGACGTGGTGCTCGACTGGCTGAACGACGCGCTTTCGCTGTGCCTCGAAGATTCCAACTATGGCGGCGGCGTGCATTTCGGCTTCTCCGAATCGATGCGCCGGCTGTGGAACGATGCCGGATCGGGCCCCGGCGTGCGCACTGCGATCCAGGCGATGCTCGATCAGAGCCTGCTCGATCGCAGGGCCCGGCGGCATCTGTTCGTCACCGGCCATTCCAAGGGCGGTGCGCTCGCCAACCTTGCCGCGATGCGCGCGGTGCAGGCGAAGGAATGGGCCGACCTGCCAGTGAGCGTGGCGACGATCGCAGCCGCGCGCGCGGGCAATGCCGAATTCGCCGCAAGCTATGAACGCACCCGCATCGCCTGCCTGCGCTACGAGATGCCGGGCGACATCGTGCCGCACCTGCCGCTGAGCCCCGCCACGCCGGGCTGGGCGCGCAAGATCGCCAAGGGCGTGTTCCCCAAGCTGGCATTGGCGGATTACCGCCCGGTGGGCGTGCTGGTCTCGCCGCCGGTCATGCCCAAGGCGGGCTACCAGGCCTGGGTCGGCTCCCGCCGCCCGGTGCGCCGCCTGCTCGACCGGCGCGGCTCAGGGCTCGACGCGCTGGCCCCGGCAATCCTGAGCGCACACGCGATCTGCCCGGGCAGCGGCTATGACCGGCTGATCTGCGAGGGTGAGGTTTCGGCCTGCGATCACGGCGAAGCACCGGCGCGCAAGCGGGCTTGAGCTTGCTGTTCTGACTGCTCCCCGGCGAATGCCGGGGTACAGATGGATTTTCGCGCAACGACGCTACGAAGAAGGCGCACTGATGCGCGAAGGATTGGTTCGCGCAGGGGCGCAGAGGGCGCAGAGAGACTGCACTCGCGGAGAGTGCTGGCGCGGCAGGCGATACTTCTCTGCGCCTCTGCGCCTCTGCGCGAACCCCTTCTACTTCCCTTCTTCGTCGCGCCGTCGCGTCGTTGCGCGAACCCGAGAACCGCGGGGATGGAGCGAGCGGGCGCGATTGCCCGCTCGCCCGTGTCATCAGATCGGCTGCTCGTAACAGATCAGGAAGTCGAAGATGTAGAAGCAGCCCGGCGGGAGCGGACCGTCGAATGCCAGGGCGACCGAGGGCGCGACGGCCGACAGCGCGAACAGCGCAGCAATTGCGATCTTCTTTTTCATCAATGCACTCCTCCGATTGGTGGAGCGATCAGGCTATCGGCTGCGGGCCCGGGCTCAAGCGGCCGGAACCGATCCCGACAGATTTATTGGCACCGAAACGGGGGATCGGCGGCGCAGGCCGAAGCCCGCGCCGCCTCCCTGAGTAACGCCTGAGCATTTTCCAGTCAGGCGGAACACCTGACGACTCGGAAAATGCGGAAAACAAAAGATATTTTAGAAGTGCGCGATCACGCCCGCCATTGGCCGGAAGCTCTTGGCGTTGTTGAAGGTGTTGATCTCCATGCGCAGGCGCAGACCGCTATTGCCGGTGAGGCCGCCGAGACCGATGTCCTTGGGCCCGACCTCGACGCCGGCGCCATAGGTCATCGCGTGATAGTCGCGGCTGTCATTGCCCAGCGCGTCGAAATTGACCCACTGATAGCCGACCTTGCCATAGATCATGCCGCTCTCGCCCGCGCGCAGGCCGAAACGGCCGGCGGCGCCATATTCCCAGTCGATATCGCCCTTGAAGCCCTTGGCGACATTGCCCTCGACGCCAACAAAGACCGGGCCGAGCGGCACGTTGATGCCGGCGACGCCCTGGACCAGCCCGCCATCATAGCCCTTGCCGTCGGCGGGGAGCGGGATGCCGGCGTTGCGCTGCTCGTCGAACCGCTCATAGCCGCCGAGGATGCCGACATAGGGCTCGATCCCGAACGCGCGGGTGCCGTCGGGCGCGGTTTCCGGAGCAGCAGTGGTGGTGGTGGCGGTATCGGTGTCCTGCGCCTGGGCGGCGGGGACGGCGAGGGGCAGCGCGGCAAACGCCGCGGCGGCAAGAAGACTACGCATGTGGGGGAAAACCTCGTGACTTATTCAAACACACGCCCCGCCAATGCCGCCCTGGATACGCGGGCGCTGGCGGCGGGGCATATGGGAAATGCACGAGGAGTCAGAGGGTTGCGGAGTGGGTTGGATTGCGGCGGGGGTGTTGCATGGGGGACACGGTTGGGATGCCGCCCTGCACGCTTCCAGCTATTTAGAAACTGTTTTTGCAGCGTCCCGCTTTGCACGATTGTCGCTCACAAGCTTCGGCAAAGAAAAGGCGTAGGTCAGAAATGCCTCAGTAAACTTGTAAGAGGTCCGTGCGTCGCCCTCTGTTTCAGGTTCATCGTCATGGACCGCATCATTACCATCGAGGCGTATTTCATGGGACCAATCACCCATTGCCGCCGAGATCGCTCCATCCTGAACCATCTTGTTGATACGATTGAAAAGATTGAGGCTTCGACCTTCAGGGCAAGCAATTTTTGTTGCCACATCCAATGTCTTCCGAAACATCGCGCCAGCAGCATCCCAACGTTGAGCCTTAACATTGCTCACACCCTGAAGGTAAAACGATGCAACATTTTCAGGAACACCACCTGGAATGGCCCATTCTATTTTTGGCCACACATCCAGTATGGCAAATTCGGCTCCCGGAAAATCTAGGCCGTACTTTAATAGATCGGGATGCCAGCCGCCCCCACCACGAAAAATCGACTTCAGCGTCACTCCGTGGTTACATACAGCACATATCGCCAATAAATTGGCGATATGCTGCATAGTCCTATCCGGCCACTGCTGAGCAATCTGAAACGTTGACTTTTGCGAGCCGCAATGTGGGCAATCATAACCGAACCGCGTTGCAGTTAACGGAGCGGGTGAGCCCAAAGGAGTAAGCGGGCCTTGGCTCACTCCGCCGCAACCCCGGACCCCGAGAACATGTCCGGCCCGCCATCGGCGCCATCCTCATTCGCCACCGGCGTGACCTTGGCCTTCTGGCGCTTGTCGAACGAGTCCCACACTTCGTTCCACGCACCGCGGGTCGCCGCCTTCGAATATTCGGTCGCGCGGGTCTCGAAGAAGTTGGCGTGCTCGACGCCGTTGAGCAGCGGGGCGAGCCAGGGGAGCGGGTGCTCCTCGATCATGTAGATCGGCTTGAAGCCGAGCTGGCCCAGGCGCCAGTCCGCGATGTAGCGGACATACTTCTTGATCTCCTTGGGCGTCATGCCGTTGACCGGGCCCATCTCGAACACCAGGTCGATGAACGCGTCCTCGATGCGCACCGTCTTCTGGCACATGTCGAGAATGTCGTCGCGCACCGCCGGGGTGAGGCAGTTGCGCTCCTTGCAGAAGGCGTGGAACATCTTGATGATGCCCTCGCAGTGCAGGCTCTCGTCGCGGACCGACCAGCTGACGATCTGGCCCATGCCCTTCATCTTGTTGAAGCGCGGGAAGTTCATCAGCATCGCGAACGAAGCGAAGAGCTGCAGCCCCTCGGTGAAGCCGCCGAACATGGCGAGCGTCTTGGCAATGTCCTCGTCGGTGTCGACGCCGAAGGTGGCGAGATAGTCGTGCTTGTCCTTCATCTCCTTGTACTGGAGGAAGGCAGCATATTCGGTCTCGGGCATGCCGATCGTGTCGAGCAGGTGCGAATAGGCGGCGATATGGACCGTCTCCATGTTGCTGAACGCGGTCAGCATCATCTTGATCTCGGTCGGCTTGAACACGCGGCCGTACTTCTCGTGGTAGCAGTCCTGCACCTCGACGTCCGCCTGGGTGAAGAAGCGGAAGATCTGGGTGAGCAGGTTGCGCTCGTGATCGGTGAGCTTCTGCGCCCAGTCGCGGCAATCCTCGCCCAGCGGCACTTCCTCCGGCAGCCAGTGGATCTGCTGCTGGCGCTTCCAGAACTCGAACGCCCAGGGATATTCGAAGGGCTTGTAGGTCTTGCGGGCTTCGAGAAGCGGCATGGGTTTACTCCGTGGCGAACTAGATGAACTTGAGGGCGAGGAGGGCCAGCGACAGGCCCAGATAGGTGAGGCCGAGGACGCGCGCGCCCCTGGTGCTCATGTATGTGGTTGCAGGGTCGACCAGATGGCGCAGGCCGACCAGAAGGAAGATCGCCGGCATCAGCGATTGCGTCCAGGCGGGCGGCTCTCCCATCCCGAGCACGGGGGCGAGGAGGCCGAGCACGAAGACGCCGATGAACAGCGCGAGGAAGGGCGCGAGCAGCGCAAGCGGCGGCGCGAGCCAGTTCTGGCGCGGGGCAGCTGCCTGCGCTTCCACCTGGGCGAGCGACGCGTTGATGCTGCGCAGCTCCTCGAAATAGAGATCCGTGCCGCGCGCAATGCGAGCCGTCCGGCGGCGGTGGAGCCGGGCGCGGCGCGCATCGAACCCGACCAGCGGATCAAGCAGCCGGCCGAGCACCCAGCCAAGCACGAAGATCAACGCGCCGACGGGCAACGCCGCGAGCAGGAACAACGGCGTGCTCATGCCACCCCTTCCGCCAGCGCAAACACCGCCGCGAAGCCGCCAAGGAACAGGCCGAGCGCGAGCAGCATCATACCGGCGATGCGCAGGGCATAGGTCGCCGCCTCCGCCTCGGGCAGGCCGAGCGCGCGGCGGGCCAGGCCGGGCTTCACCAAAGTGGTGAGGCCCGCGGCGCCCGCGGCTCCGGCGATGCCGGCCATCAAGGCGAGGCTGCGGGTCATTCGTGGTCGATCACCGTGGTGTTGCCGCGGCGGACAGTGCGGTCGCGGTAGACCACGCGCGTCACGCGGGTGCCGCGATTGGCGCCGACGCCGAACACGCAGATGCCGAGGAAATAGCCGAAGTCGTACCAGCCGCCATTGTTGGGCACGGCATAGAGCGCGACGTCGGGCATGATCAGCGAGAGGAACCAGGCGACGGGGAAGATGAAGCCGTGCCACAGGCCGAGAATGAAGCCGGGTGCCTCGGGCTGCACCGCGCTCGGCACCTGCTTCGCGCAGGCGGCGAGCAGCAGGAAGGCAGCGAGCGGCAGGGTACGCCAGGATACGGAAGCGTGCTTCATGCGATCCCCCGAACGGGTAAGTGACAGGCCCCATTGCCGGCTGCATCGTTTCCGTGCCGCGCGCGTTGAGCGTGCGAACGCATCCCCCAAGGAGAATGGCAATGACCGACGTGAGCGCAATCAAGGAACATATGGAAGTGATCGGCGCCGACGGCGTCCATGTCGGCACCGTCGATCATGTCGATGGCGAGCGCATCAAGCTCACCAAGAAGGACAGCGCCGCCGAAGTCGAAGGCGCAACCGGCAGCCATGAAGGGCATCACCACTATATCTCGCTCGGCCTGGTCGCCGGCGTGGAAGGCGACAAGGTCCGCCTGAGCGCCAACGCCGATGTCGCGGTCGAGATCTTCGAGGAAGAAGCCTGAACCCTTCACCCCTCCCTCTCCCGCACGGGGAGAGGGAGCTTGGGTGGCAGCCGAGTGCGCTAGCGCCGCCACCTCACTGGCACGCCAGGCATTCGTCATAGTCGGTCGACTCGCCCAGATTGAACTGCGGCTTCTCGATCGTGTTGTCGGCTTCCACACCGCCCGCGAAGCCGGCGCGCTGCACGCTCTTCGAGCGCAGATAATAGAGCGACTTGATGCCGAGCTCCCAGGCGCGGAAGTGGAGCATCAGCAGATCCCACTTCTCGACATCCGCCGGGATGAACAGGTTCAGCGACTGAGCCTGATCGATGTACGGCGAGCGATCGCCGGCCAGCTCGAGGATCCAGCGCTGGTCGATCTCGAACGACGTCTTGTAGACGTCCTTCTCTTCCGGCGTGAGGAAGTCGAGGTGCTGGACCGAGCCGCCCTGCTCGAGGATCGAGTTCCACACCGCATCCGAGTTCTTGCTCTTCTCCGAGAGCAGCTTCTCCAGATACGGGTTCTTCACCGAGAACGAGCCCGACAGCGTCTTGTGCGTGTAGATATTGGCCGGGATCGGCTCGATACAGGCCGAGGTGCCGCCGCAGATGATCGAGATCGACGCGGTCGGCGCGATCGCCATCTTGCAGCTGAACCGCTCCATCACGCCCATATCGGCCGCGTCCGGGCACGGTCCGCGCTCGACCGCCAGCGCCATCGATGCCTGATCGACCTGCGCCTTGATGTGCTTGAAGATGCGCAGGTTCCAGCTCTTGGCCATCGCGCCTTCGAACGGGATGCCGCGTGCCTGGAGGAACGAGTGGAAGCCCATCACGCCGAGGCCCACCGAACGCTCGCGGCTGGCCGAATAGGCAGCCTTTTCCATGCCCGGCTCGGCGCGCTCGATATAATCCTGCAGCACGTTGTCGAGGAAGCGCATCACGTCCTCGACGATGCTCTTGTCGTCCTTCCACTGGTCCCAGGTTTCCATGTTGAGCGACGAGAGGCAGCACACGGCGGTGCGCTCATTGCCCAGATGGTCCTTGCCGGTGGGAAGCGTGATTTCCGAGCAGAGGTTCGAGGTCGAAACCTTGAGGCCCAGATCGCGGTGATGCTTGGGCATGTTCGAGTTCACGTGATCGCTGAACACGATATAGGGCTCGCCGGTGGCGAGACGGGTCTCGACCAGCTTCTGGAACAGCGCGCGGGCATCGACCGTGGCGCGGACCGACTGATCCTTGGGGCTCTTGAGCTCCCATTCCTCGCCGTTGCGCACGGCTTCCATGAACGCGTCAGGGATCAGCACGCCGTGGTGCAGGTTCAGCGCCTTGCGATTGAAATCGCCCGACGGCTTGCGGATCTCGAGGAACTCTTCGATCTCCGGGTGCGAGATGTCGAGATAGCAGGCAGCCGAACCGCGGCGCAGCGAGCCCTGCGAGATCGCCAGCGTCAGCGAATCCATCACGCGGACGAACGGGATGATGCCCGAAGTCTTGCCGTTGAGGCCGACCGGCTCGCCGATACCGCGCACCGAACCCCAATAGGTGCCGATGCCGCCGCCGCGCGAGGCCAGCCAGACATTCTCGTTCCAGGTGTCGACGATGCCGTTCAGGCTGTCCGGCACCGAATTGAGGAAGCAGCTGATCGGCAGGCCGCGGCCGGTGCCGCCGTTCGACAGAACGGGCGTGGCGGGCATGAACCACAGCTTCGAGATATAGTCGTAGATGCGCTGGGCGTGCGGCTGATCGTCGGCATAGGCCGAGGCGACGCGCACGAACAGGTCCTGGAACGACTCGCCCGGCAGCAGATAGCGGTCGCGCAGCGTTTCCTTGCCGAATTCGGTGAGCAGCGCGTCACGCGAATGATCGACCTCGACGTCGAACGCGCGCGGCGCGACGGCTTTCGAATCATTCTTCTTGCGCACCTTGGGCGCGGCCTTCTCGGCAGTTTCGACAGCCGACTTCGCTGCGGCGGGGGCTTCGGTGACGGTCTCGTTCACGCTGCTTTCCGTGTCCCTGAATTCCATGACTACACCCCTGATAAAGCTTCACGCGCCTCTCGCATTGGAGAGACATCAAATCCCGACTCAAGGGGCGCCGATACTATCACCGGCCCGGCGGATCACGAAGAACAAAACATGTCCAACTCGCCCCGCCTCAGGCACGAATCGACCTGTCCCGCATATGGGTATGCGGCAACGAGTCCACCAGTGCTTGAGCTTGCCCCTCAGTGCAACCACAACAGATTGTGCCAAACTGAGTCCGGGCACAAGAGCCGAAATGGTTAATTTCCACAACGTTTCATCGCTAAAATGACTCGCTTCACAGCAGCTGTGCAACTGCTGCAATGCCGCGACGCATGGACTTTCCTAGGGTTTCCGAAAGGCAAGGGAACGAACGCGGAACGTAAATTTTTTTAACGTGGAGGACTCAGGTCGACCACAAGGGCTTGTGGTTGGGCATCGAACCCACCGCATGTGGTGGCCGCCGCCCGATCCGAATAAGGCCCGCACATGGCATCCGACGAATCCCGACTACATGTGCTCTTCAACCGCTCCGCGCGTGGTAGCCTGGAGCAGGCGCTCGCGCTGGCCGGCAGCACCGACATCGCGGTGGCCCCCTATGATGATTTCAGCTTCGGCCCGATCGATTCGGACGACGCCGAGGCGCGGGACCGCTGGGTCGAGGAGATGCTGGGCTATTCCGGCTGGCGAGAAGCATTCGAGGACAGCCTCCCGGTCCTCACCGCATCCGCCGAAGCACGCATGCCGCCCATCGCATGGATCGCGCCGAACGATCCCCGCAGTATAGCCGGATTCCTGTGGTGGCTGTCGCATCAGGGCGACCGCGACTGCCTGGTGCTGGAAGTACCGAGCCTGTCGCTGCTGCATCCCGAGGAATTGCTCGCCTATCTGGACAAGGCCCGGCCGCTGACCGCCGAGCGGCGCGCGGAATGGCTTGCGGTATGGACACGGCTGCAGGCCGAGAACGCGCCGCTGCGCGTCCTGAGCGATCAGGGGCTGGTATCCGCGCCGATCGACTATTTCGACGCCGAACTGCTGCGCCATGCCGCGCCCGAATGGCAGCAGCCGATAGCGCTGATCGCGGCCTATATGCTGGGCGAATTCCACGATACCGGACGATACCAGGCCGGCGACCTGGTTCTGATCGCAAGGTTAGCCGACCTCGCCGAGGCGGGCGCATTGGAATGGCGCGGCGACCTGAGCGTAATGCGGGAATGCAGCCTGCGCTTGCCCAATTCTGACCGGGACTGACACTGCCCCAGCCATTCCCCGGCGAAGGCCGGGGAGTAGATGAGTCGAGCGGCACGCCCTTCCCATTGCCCGCACGCCAATGGGCGATTCCCCGCGATTGCCGAGCGCCTCGCCACCATGCACTATATCTGGATGTGGGACCGCCGCCGTCGGGCGGATCGTTCCGCCGCGTGCGGGATTATGTCGGAATGGCAACGAACGGGGCAAGCACGGGCGCAGAGCCGGAATGGCAACCGGCGCCGCATGAGCGTTCGCCGATGCCCGGCTCGCCGCCCACGCCCTGGCACCCGCCGCTGCGCCGCATCGCCTATTTCTCGGTCGCGGTTCTGGTGATCCTGGCCGGCTCGCTGGGCAATGCGATCGTCACCGCCAATCTGACCACGTTGCAGGGATCGCTTGGGCTCTACTCGGCCGAGATCCAGTGGCTGCCCACCGTCTATGTGATGACCAATGTCTGCGCCAACATGGTGCTGATCAAGTTCCGCCAGCAATTCGGCATCCGCCTGTTCACCCAGATCTTCCTGATCGCCTTCGTGCTGACCACGGCATCGCACCTGTTCGTCCACAGCTTCGCCAGCGCCGTTGCGGTGCGCGCGATCAGCGGGATCGCGGCGGCGGCGTGCAGCACGGTGGGACTGCTCTACATGGTGCAGGCCTGGACGCCCGAGCACCGACTGAAGGGCATCGTGATCGCGATCTCGCTCAGCCAGATCGCGGTGCCGCTCGCCCGGCTGTTCCCCAGCGAAGCCTTTGAGCCCGATCGCTGGCAGACGCTCTATCTGTTCGAGCTGGGCCTCGCGCTGTTCTGCCTTGCGGGCGTGCGGCTGCTCGTGCTGCCCCCGGTAGAGCGTATCAAGGCGTTCGAGCCGCTCGATTTCGTGACCTTCCCGATCTTCGCAACCGGCATGGCGCTGCTCTGCGCGGTGCTCGGGCTGGGGCGGACCTTGTGGTGGTTCGAGGCACCGTGGATCGCCCCGGCGCTGATCGGTGCGATCGTGCTGCTGCCGATCGCGTGGCTGATCGAGCATCACCGCGCCCGGCCGCTGCTCAACACGCGCTGGCTTGGCAGCGGCGACATCCTGCGTTTCGCGCTGGTCTCGATCCTGGTGCGCGTGGTTCTGTCCGAGCAGACGATCGGCGCTTCGGGCCTGCTCACCGTGCTCGGCATGGGCAACGACCAGATGCGGATGCTCTATTTCGTCGTGCTGCTCGCGACGCTGGCCGGGATCGCGGTGAGCGCGCTGACGATCAATCCCAATTTCCTGGGCGGGCCGATCCTGGTGGCGCTGGCGCTGATCTGCGCCGGCGCGCTGCTCGATTCGCATTCGACCAACCTCACCCGGCCGCACGACCTGTATTTCAGCCAGGCGCTGCTCGGCTTCGCCAGCGCGCTGTTCATCGGCCCGGCGCTGCTGATCGGGCTGACCCGGGCACTGCGCGAAGGCCCGACCCATTTCGTCAGCTTCTCGGCTTTGTTCGGCATCACCCAGAATCTCGGCGGGCTGTTCGGATCGGCGATGCTCGGCACCTTCCAGGTGATCCGCGAACACGCCCATAACAATGCAATAGTGGCGCAGCTGGCCGACGGCGATCCGCTGGTGGCGCAGCGGCTCCAGCAATATGGCGCTGCCTATGGCCGGGTGCTGGTCGATCCCGCACTGCGCCAGGCCGAGAGTTCGGTGATCCTGACCCAGACGGTGACGCGCGAGGCAAACATCCTCGCCTATAACGACACGTTCCTGCTGATCGCGGCGATCGCGGCGGCAACGATCGTGTGGGCGAGCTTTCATATCTTCCGCATCCGGCGCGAGAATCTGCGTGCGGCGGCGGCGGCACAACAGGCGGGAGCATCCTGATGGCAGACGGGCAAGAAACAGCACCTGCGCCGACCAGCCAGGGCGCCGATCCGCCGCCCGCACCCGAAGCGACGGCGCGGCGCTGGAACCCGCCCAGGCTCTCCTGGCTGGCAATCCTGATTGCGGCGGCGCTGATCCTCGCCGGCGTGGTGGCAGTGCTGATGGCGTGGCAGGCCTGGCCGTTCGGCGGGCGGACGCAGTCGACCGAGAATGCCTATGTCCGCGGGCAGGTGACAATCATCAGCCCGCAGGTGAGCGGCTATCTGACCAGCGTGCCGGTGCAGGATTTTGCGCGCGTAAAGGCCGGCGACGTGCTCGCAACGATCGACGATCGAATCTATTCCCAGCGGGTCGACCAGGCGAAGGCGAATGTCGCCAGTGCCGAGGCTGCGCTGGCCAACAATCCACAACAGGCGGCTTCGAAGACTGCGACCCTGGGATCGCAGCAGGCAGCAGTCGCCTCGGCCCAGGCGCAACTGACCAAGGCGCAGGCCGATTATGCGCGGATCGACGCGCTGGCGAAGGATGGGTTCGTCACAAGGCGCGACCGGGATGCCGCGCTGGCGACGCTGCGCACTGCCCAGTCGGCAGTGGCGCAGGCACAGGCGGCGCGGACGGTGGCGAACGAGGATATTCGCAGCGTCGCGGTCAACAAGGGCGGGCTGGTCGCGGCGGTGGACGGCGCTAAGGCTGCACTGCACCTCGCCGAGATCGACCTGGCCAATACCGTGATCCGCGCGCCGGTGGCCGGGCAATTGGGCGAGGTCGGCGGCCGGCAGGGGCAATATGTCACTGCCGGCACCCAGCTGATGGCGCTGGTGCCCGACACTTTGTGGGTGACCGCGAACTTCAAGGAAGCACAGACCGCGAAGATCCGAGCGGGGGCGAAGGCGAGCTTCAAGGTGGACGCGCTGGGCGGGGCGCGACTGACCGGGGTAGTCGAGCAGCTTGCGCCGGCGGCGGGATCGGAATTCGCGGTGATCCGCAGCGACAATGCCACGGGCAATTTCGTCAAGATCCCGCAGCGGATCGCGGTGCGGATCCGGATCGATCCGGACCAGCCGCTGGCGGCGCGGCTGCGGCCGGGCATGTCGGTGGAGGCGAAGGTGGTGTTGAGCCACTAGCCGCTGCCCTTTCGGCGCGGGGAGCAGGACGCTAGGCTGGCCGAGAAACGGGATTCGAGGACGATATATGCGGACGGGACTTACGGCACTGGCAGTGGCACTTGCCTGGGCATCGCCCGTCTGGGCGCAGGAGGTGTCGCCCGCCCCTGCCCCGGCGCCCGAGGCCACGCCGGTCATCACCCCCACTCCGCTGCCCGCCGACGCCACCGTAGTCAGCACCGACGACAATCCGGCGCATCTCGTCATCGAGAAGTCGATCGACGATCTCCAGGCGATGCTCGCGGGCGGCAAGGTGGAGGCGTGGAAACTGGCCGACCTCTATGTCGAGCGGATCGACAAGATCGATCGCGACGGACCGACGCTGCGTTCGGTGATCGTCACCGCCCCGGCCAAGGACCTGCGCTATGACGGCCGCGCCAGCGACGACCGGCGCAAGGCAGGCAAGATCCTCGGCCCGCTCGACGGCATTCCGGTGCTGGTGAAGGACAATATCGAGACGCAGAACATGCCTACCACCGCGGGCAGCCTGGCGCTCGCCAACAATGATACCGGGCGTGACGCGCCGCTGGTGGCGAAGCTGCGGGCCAAGGGCGCGATCATCCTCGGCAAGACCAATCTCAGCGAATGGGCGAATATCCGCTCGAACCATTCGATGAGCGGGTGGAGCGCGATGGGCGGGCTGGTGAAGAACCCCTATGCGCTCGATCGCTCGGCGTGTGGCTCGTCGAGCGGTTCGGGCGCGGCGGTGGCGGCGAGCCTCGCGGCGGTCGCGGTGGGCACCGAGACCGATGGTTCGGTGGTGTGCCCGGCGGCGATGAACGGGCTGGTCGGGTTGAAGCCCACATTGGGGCTGATCAGCCGCACCGGGGTAGTGCCGATCAGCCATAGCCAGGATACGCCGGGGCCGATGGCACGCACGGTCAAGGACGCCGCGATCCTGTTCAGCGCGATGATCGGCAGCGATCCCGAGGATCCGGCGACCAAGGACGCCGACAAGCACAAGCGCGACTATGCCGCTGGCCTGAGCCCCGATGCTCTCAAGGGCATGAAGATCGGCTATTGGAAGCCCGAGATGGCCACCGATCTCGCGGCGCGCTTCGACAAGGCGCTGGAGGAATTGACCGCGGCGGGCGCGGTGCTGGTCGAGGTGAAGATGCCCGAGCTGAAGGGACTGGGCGAGGCCGAGGGGCTGGTACTCTACACCGAGCTCAAGGCCGATATGGCGGCCTATCTCGCCACCACCCCGGCCAGCGTGGGCCCGAAGACGCTTGCCGACCTGATCGCGTTCAACGACGCGAACAAGGCCCGCGAGATGCCGTTCTTCGGGCAGGAGACCTTCATCAAGGCCGAGGCGACCAAGGGGCTCGACGATCCCGACTACAAGGCCGCGCGCGAGACATCCGCGCGGATGGCGGGGCCTGAGGGGATCGATGCGATGCTCGCGGCAGGCGGCGTGCAGCTGCTGGTCACCCCAACCTATGGCACGCCCTGGCTGAGTGATCCCGCGCATGGCGACCAGTTCCAGGGGCCCTCGGCCAGCCGGCTGCCGGCAATCTCGGGCTATCCGCACCTCACCGTGCCGATGGGCTTGGTCAACGGGCTGCCGGCCGGACTGTCGTTCATCGGCACGGCATATTCGGACGGCCTGCTGCTCAAGGCGGGCTACGCCTATGAACAGGCGACGCACGCCCGGGTGGCGCCGCAGTACCTCCCAACGATCCCGGCGGACCTGGGACCGCGGAAATAATCCTCTTAAATCCTCCTCGAGCAAGCTCGGGGAGGATTTGAAGGTTATTTCTTCTTGCCCTCAAGCTCGAGCAGTTCCTCGCGGACATGGATCGCTTCGAGCGACATGCGCACTTCGACCAGGAAATAGATCAGCCCGGCCATCAGCAGCAGCATCGAGATGATGAAGCTCGATGCCACCCAGATGCCGACATGGAGGTTGGTCAGCCGCGCGACGAACATCATCGCGACGACAAGACAGATCGCCAGTGCGCTGGCGGTACACAGGAAGATCGCGTTGTTGATCACCGAGATGCGGCGATCGATGATCCGTAGCTCCCACACATGCCGGTCATGCTCGGGCCCGGTCGAGCGCGGATGCAGCTGCTCGATATTGCGCGCGCGATCGACGATTCGCGCCAGCCGCCCGACCATGACGTTGAGGAACGCCCCAATGCCGGCGAGCAGAAAAACCGGCGCGATCGCAGCCTGGATGGTCTCGGAGACCGTGGAGAGATAGGGGCCTTCCATTGGTATCCTTATGCCGGGTGCGAAACGAGGAGTGAAGACGCGATGATGACCTTCGAGACCGATACGCAGGCAGGTGTCGTCGAGTTCCTTGTCGATGGCGGGGTGACCCGCGCCGATTATGATGCGGGCGTGGCCGCGATGGAGGCAGTGATCGCCGACAAGGGCAGCCTGTCGGCGCTGGCGGTGATCCGCAACTTCTCCGGCATGGAGCTGGGCGCGTGGTGGAAGGACATCAGCTGGGGCGCCACGCACATGGGCAAGATCCGCCGCGCCGCGATCGTCACCGACAGCATGTGGATCGAGATGGCGACGCGCGCCGGCAGCGCGATGACCGCCGCCGAGGTGAAGCTGTTCAAGCCCGATGCGCTGGAAGAAGCGCGTGGCTGGGTGCGGGAAAGCTGAAGGGTATCGGAGTCCCCAACGGATAGCAGGAAAGGGGCAGACCGCCAGCCGTGGCGCTTGCGGCGTATCCACCACGCCAATCGGTCCCCCTCCCCCTCCAGGGGAGGATTTGCTAGGCGGCATGGCGATGCTCACCCGCCCCCTGCTCACCGCGCTGATCGCCGGCGTCCTTTCCGCCACCGGATTTGCCCCGCTCGACTGGTGGCCGGTGACCCTGGTCTGTCTCGCGGTGCTGTTGCACCTGACCTGGCATGCGCCGAGCACCAAGAGCGCGCTGCTGCGGGGCTGGGTGTTCGGGGTCGGGCATTTCACCCTCGGCAATAACTGGATCCAGCACGCCTTCGATTTCCAGGACAAGATGCCGCCGGTGCTCGGCTATTTCGCCGTGCTGCTGCTGGCACTCTATCTGGCGATCTACCCGGCAGTGGCGATGGGGCTGGCCTGGCGCTTCACCCGGCTGGTCAAGGCGCGCTGGGACGAGCCCGACCTTGGTTTCGTGCTCGCCGCTGCCGGCGCGTGGATCGTCACCGAATATCTGCGCGGCACGATGTTCACCGGCTATCCGTGGAACCCGATGGGGGTGATCTGGGTGCCGACCCCGATCGCGCAGTTCGCCGCGTTCACCGGAACCTATGCGCTGTCTGGCTTGACGATCCTTGTCGCAGGACTGGTTTATCTTGCTACCCAGCACAATTATCGCGCACCGCTTGTCGGTGGGGGGCTGCTCGCCGGGGTGACGGTGCTGTCCATGCTCACCACGCCGATGGACTTCGAAGTGACGCGGCCTGCCAATTGGACGCCACCGCCCCACGTCCGCATCGTCCAGCCCAATATCGGGCAGGAAGGCGTCGACCAGCCCGATTACGCCCCCCGCGTGCTCAACAAGCTGGCGGACTGGAGCGGCCGACCCAACGGCGTGCCGCGGCTGGTGGTGTGGCCCGAGGGCATGGTCAACTATCTGATCGAGGATGGCTATCCGCGCGAATATTATCGCGATGCCGATCCCCGCTGGGTGCGCGGGCGGATCGGCGCGCTGCTCGGGCCGCAGGATCGCGCGATGGTCGGCGGCAATGCGCTGATCTTCAAGAATGGCCAACTCTCGGGTGTCGGCAATTCGGTTTGGACCGTCGATCCGGCCGGCATGCTCGGCCAGCGCTATGACAAGGCGCATCTGGTGCCGTACGGCGAATATCTGCCGATGCGCACGCTGCTGGCGCCGCTCGGGCTCGCCCGGCTGGTGATGGGCGATTTCGACTTCCTGCCCGGCCCGGGGCCACAGACGCTGGACGTACCAGGCTTCGGCAAGTCGGGCGTGGCGATCTGTTACGAGATCATCTTCTCGGGGCAGATCGTCGATCAGGCGCACCGGCCGGACTTCCTGTTCAACCCTTCCAACGATGCCTGGTTCGGCAGCTGGGGACCCGTGCAGCATCTGGCCCAGGCGCGACTGCGCGCGATCGAGGAGGGGCTGCCGATCCTGCGTGCTACGCCCAACGGCGTCTCGGCGATCATCGATGCGCATGGCCGGCTGATCGGCACGGTGCCCGCTGGGCAGGAGGGCGCGATCGAAGCGCCGCTTCCCGAAGCGCTGCCGCCGACGCTGTTCTCGCGCCTCGGCAACTGGCTGGCGCTGCTCGCTGCATTCGCCTGCGTGGTGATCGCAATTGCTTTCCGGCGCCTGGCCCGCTAGGGCGACATATAAGGAAAGCTTTATATGGCATGGCAACGGCCGCGCTTTCCTCCCATTGTCTGAGGAAAACCATGCGTTCCAACTATCTCTTCACGTCCGAATCGGTTTCGGAAGGCCATCCCGACAAGGTCGCCGACCAGATTTCCGACGCCATTGTCGATCTGTTCCTCTCGAAGGACCCCGAAGCCCGCATCGCCTGCGAGACGCTGACCACCACCCAGCTGGTCGTCCTCGCCGGTGAAATCCGCGGCAAGGGCATCATGGACACCGAGGGCAACTGGGCCCCGGGCGTTCAGGAAGAAGTCGAGAAGACCGTTCGCGACACCGTCAAGCGCATCGGCTACGAGCAGGACGGCTTCCACTGGGAAAGCTTCCGCTTCGAGAACAACCTGCACCCGCAGTCGGCGCATATCGCGCAGGGCGTGGACGCTTCGGGCAACAAGGACGAAGGCGCAGGCGACCAGGGCATCATGTTCGGTTTCGCGACCGACGAGACCCCGGACCTGATGCCGGCGACGCTCGATTACAGCCACAAGATCCTCGCCAAGATGGCCGCCGACCGCCACTCGGGTGCCGCGCCGTTCCTCGAGCCGGACGCCAAGAGCCAGGTCACGCTGCGCTTCGAGAATGGCGTGCCGGTCGCGGCGACCGCGATCGTCGTCTCGACCCAGCACGGCAAGGGCTATGACGAAGGCGACAAGGAAGCCGAGCTCAAGGCCTATGTGAAGAAGGTCGTCGCGGACGTGATCCCGGCGGCGCTGCTTTCGGACGCCACCGAGTACCACATCAACCCGACCGGCTCGTTCGAGATCGGTGGTCCGGACGGCGACGCAGGCGTTACCGGCCGCAAGATCATCGTCGACACCTATGGCGGCGCAGCTCCGCACGGCGGCGGCGCCTTCTCGGGCAAGGACCCGACCAAGGTTGACCGTTCGGCGGCGTACATCACCCGCTATCTCGCCAAGAACATCGTCGCCGCCGGCCTCGCCAAGCGCGTGACGATCCAGCTGGCATACGCCATCGGCGTGTCGAAGCCGCTGTCGCTCTATGTCGACACCCACGGCACCGGCACCGTCGCCGACGACAAGATCGAAGCAGCGATCGCAGGCATCGAGAAGCTGGGCGGCCTCACCCCGCGCGGCATCCGCACCCACCTGCAGCTCAACAAGCCGATCTACTCGAAGACCGCGGCGTACGGCCACTTCGGCCGCAAGCCGGAAGGCGACTTCTTCCCCTGGGAGAAGACCGACCTGGTCGAGGACCTCAAGGCCGCATTGGCCTGATCCTCCCCGCTTCGGCGATCAGTACAGGAAGCCCCGTGCCGAATCTTTCGGCGCGGGGCTTTTCCTTTTGGCCGGCGGTTTCCTGAGGACTGGCCGGAATCGGATTGAGATCGCAGCACATTGCCGATCGCCACAAGAAAATGCAGCGCAGGAACCTCCGTATTCGCCCTAATATGCCTATAAAGCACTGAGCAACCGCAGTTCTTCATCAGGAAGGAATGGAAAGGAGCGAGTCGGTGGAGACGGAGAATTCGATGACGGGGCCGGAAACGGCAGCAGCGCCGGCAAGTGTAACCGCAGGCGCAAGTGCAGGACTCGCGATCGCATTCCAGCCCATCGCCGAAATCGCCGGTAGCCGCATCCATGCCTATGAAGCGCAGGTGCTGCGCGACGGCGCGCCGGCTGCACAGGAATTCGACCAGCTTTCGGCCGAGCAGCGCGGCGATGTCGACCGCCGCTGCGCCGTCGCCGCGATCCGCTGGGCCGCAACCGCGGGCTTCGCCACTTCGGGCGGTCGCCTCGCCATCCCGCTGAGCGCGCCCGCCATTGGCGACCCGGCCGAGCATATCCAGCCTGCGCTGCTCACCGCGCGCCAGTACGGCATCGTTGCCGAGCGGCTGGTGTTCACGCTGCATCATTATCAGTCGATCACCAGTTCGCAGCTCGCCGACATCCTGCATGTCTTCAACAAGCTTGGCCCGGTGGTGTCTTTCCACGGCATCGGCCCGAACGAATCGGGCCTGGCCGCTTGTGGCAAGTTCGCCCCGCACATGGTCACGATCGAGCCTGAGCTGATCTCCAGCGTCGGCTCGAGCTGGTCGCGCCGCATCGCGGTCGAGGATCTGGTCCGCCGCATGCAGAGCCTTGGCCTGCGCATCGTCGCGGCCGGAGTGGACAGCGAGGGCGCCTATGAGCGGCTGCGCAGCTTCGGCGTGCCGCTGGTCCAAGGCAATTATGTCGGGATGCCGGTGGTCGGCACCTTGCCGCAGCCGGCGACGCGCAACGCGGCCTGATTCGCACGTCCCGGAAAAGAATCGGCAATAAAGACCAAGAACATCGCATTCTTGATGCATGTCCGCACGCTATAGGCGCCACGCGTTACTTGGACGCGACTCGCGGAAATCCGCGGATCAGACAGAATCAATGCATCGCTGCTTGGTAGAATCCCCATGGGGGGAATCCCCCTTCGCAACCGCACGGAATGGAGTTCGCGGCATTAACCATCTTTAAAGGGCTTCAGAAAGGAAGCTCCATGCACGCCGAACCTGCCCCGCACGCCAACCAGTCCGGTCTCGCCATCGCTTTCCAGCCGATGATCGCCACCGCCACCGGGCTGCCCTTTGCCTGGGCCGCGATCGCCACCGCTGAGGGCCGCAGCTTCCCCCGGATCGCCGCCGCGCTTGCTCCCGAAGACCGCCCCCGCCTGGAGATGGCGCGGATCAGCGCCGCGATCGCCGGCGCCGTCGAGGCCGGGCTGTTTGAAGGCGAAGCGCTGCTCGCCATTCCGGTCGGCGCTGCCCATGGCGGCCCCGATGCACTGCTCGCCCATCTCTTCCGTACCGCGATGGAATATCGGGTGCCGATCGATCGCATCGTTGTCGAGATCAACGCCGACGAGCGCGGTGATCTCGCCCCTGTCGCCGGTCTCGCCCAGGCCTGTGTCGATCGCGGCATCGCCATCGCGTTTGACAGTTTCGCCGTCGGCCCGCTCGCCGTCCGCCTGCTCGGCCGCTTCACCCCGCGCTTCGTCAAGCTCGATGCGGGTCTGGTCCGCAACGTCTCCGACAGCAGTTCGCGCCGGGTTATCATCGAGGGCGTGCTCCGCCTCGCCCGCAACATGGACGTGACGCTGATCGCCAATGGCATCGTCCGCCGCGAGGATCTGGCGATGCTCGGCACCATGGGCATCCGCCACATGCAGGGCGACTGGATCGCCCCGGCCATGACGCATCCGCTGCCGCGCCCGCATATCGCCCGCCGTGAACCGCGCGTCACCGTGCCCCAGCATCGCCGTCTCGCCGCGCATCAGCGCAGCGGCGCCGCCCGTCCGGCTACGGCATCCTCTTACGCCCAGGCGCTCTAAAGCTTGTTCTCTCCGCCGGGCGCGCTAACAGGCGGCCCGTGTCAGATCCCGTTTCCATCCGCCGCCTTTACGGCCGCCGCCAGGGGCACAAGCTCCGCCAGGGCCAGTCCGAACTCGTAGAGGCGCTGCTCCCGCAGCTGAGCGTGCCTGAAGCCGGCCCGCTCGATTCGCAGATTCTCTTCGGCGATGATCGCCCGCTCGAATTCGAGATCGGCTTCGGCGCAGGCGAGCATCTCGCCGGTCAGGCGACCGCGCGGCCCGATCACGGCTTTATCGGCTGCGAGCCTTTCCTCAACGGCGTGGTCGGCGCGCTCGGCCATATCCGCGACGGCGACCTCCAGAACGTCCGCCTGCACATGGGCGATGCGCTCGAAGTGCTTGAGCGGCTGCCCGATGCCAGCCTCGACCGGCTCTACCTCCTGCATCCCGATCCCTGGCGGAAGGCGCGCCACGCCAAGCGCCGCATGGTCAATCACGGCCCGATGGACATCATCGCCGCCAAGCTGAAGCCGGGCTGCGAATTCCGCCTCGGCACCGATCACCCGGTCTATGTCCGCTGGGCGATGATGATCATGAACCAGCGCCGCGATTTCGAATGGCAGGCGAAGACCGCACAGGACTTCCTGACGCGTCCCGACGACTGGCCCGAGACACGCTACGAGCGCAAGGCGCGCCGGCTCGGCCATGAGGTTTGGTACTTCCGATACCGGCGGATATAGATCAGTAGGTTGCCGTATAAAATAATAGTATTTCAGTGTTTTATGCCGAAACGCGCCGCCGTCGACCGCCGCCCATTTCCGTTCCGGTGATTGCCCGGTGATTACTTTTTTGGTACATGAGGTTCGTCATGGCTACCGGAAAAATCACCAAACGAACCCTCGACGCTCTCCAGGCAGGCGCTGTCACCGGCTTCCTTTGGGATGACGAACTGAAGGGCTTCGGACTGAAGATCACAGCGGGCGGTTCTGCGTCCTATGTCGTCCAGTATCGGATGGGTGGTCGAGAGGCGAAGACCCGTCGGTACACCATCGGCGGTCATGGCTCGCCATGGACACCCTTCACTGCTCGTGAGGAGGCTACTAGGCTCCTCCGTCTTGTCGCCCAAGGGATCGACCCGGTCGAATCAGATAAGCAGCGACGGCGCGAAGCTGTCGACCTTGCCTTTTCCAACTACGCCGACCGCTTTGCGGGGGACTGCAAAGGCAAAGGCTGGTCGACGCTCGTAACGCGATCACTTCATCTACATGTCAAGCCAGTCTTGCGGGATAAGGCGCTTCCTACAATCACGCGCGTCGACGTGGTAGCCGTGTTCGATCGCATGCCGACGGAACAGGCCGCCAATCGCCGCAACGTGTTTGCGGTGCTGAGGCGCCTCTTTCGATGGGCGGTTAGCCGAGGCGACATCGAAAGAAGTCCGATGGAAGGCATGGAAACGCCGAAAGCCGTGAAAGCTCGCGAGCGCTGGCTCAGCGACGATGAGTTGGCGAGGGTCTGGATTCAGGCCGCGGAATGCCATCGATGCTTCGGCCCCATCGTTCGGCTCCTTGTCGTCACTGGTCAGCGGCGAGAAGAAATCGGCGGACTTCATTGGAATGAATTGCAGCGATCGGAACGTGAAATGCGGCTGTCCGGCGATCGAACGAAGAACGGAGAGCCGACGACCATACCCCTCAATGACCTTGCCGTGGCCGAACTCGACAAAGTGGCCGGGAGCGAAAAGTGGCCAACTCGCGGGAGAGTTTTTCCAACGGCGACCGGCGCCGCATTCACGGCTTATCACAAGGGCAAGACTAAGCTCGACAAGCTAACTTCAGAAGACGGCGGCGTGCCAATGCCGCCTTGGCGCCTTCACGATCTTAGGCGAACCTTGGCGACTGGGTTTCAAAGATTGGGCATACGGTTTGAGGTGACCGAAGCCATTCTCAATCATGTCGGGGGCTCGCGATCTGGAGTTGCAGGCATTTACCAGCGCCATGATTGGAAGCCGGAAAAGCGGGAGGCCATGGCTTCTTGGAATCGCCACCTTGCCCAGGCCATCGAAGAGGCCCGCGCCTGAGATCACTTCCGCTTGGCTGTCTCGATCACTTCGTCTTAAATATCAGGATGGACACTAATCAGCCCTTCTCCGACCGCACATTGGTCGCCGAATATGTTGAAACCACACCCAGAAAAGTGCCGGGGCTTGCCGACCTTCATCGCATGGCCATGCTGCTGATGGCCGAGCGAGTTCCGCAAAGCGCCAGAATTCTTGTATTGGGAGCCGGCGGCGGATTGGAACTCAAGGCGTTCGCCGAAGCACAAGCCCATTGGACGTTCGAGGGCGTAGATCCATCCGTCGAGATGCTCGACTTGGCACGAAGCTTCGTGGGTCAGCTTCAATCGCGCATCGAATTTCGCAACGGCTACATCGATTCGGTTCCGTCAAATCCGTTCGACGGTGCGACCTGCCTTTTGACCATGCATTTCCTGGATCGCGATGAACGTCTGCGAACGCTGAAGGAAATTCACCGAAGGCTGAAACCGGGTGCGCCACTAATTGTCGCACACCACAGTCACCCCGATAGCGGGGAACTGTCTGCTTGGTTGGTGCGGTCAGCGGTGTTTGCCGGAGGCACCGAACTAGACTTTGACAAAGCTGCCAGATCAGCGGCGGTGATGACCGAACGGCTGCACTTATTGCGTTCTAACGAGGAGGAGGCGCTTTTGTGTGAAGCCGGTTTTTCCGATATCGCGCTGTTTTACGCCGGTTTCTCATTTCGAGGCTGGGTCGCGATCTCTAACTGATATTTTAGGCTGCTGAACCGCCCCGGGTTTGCCGGAGGCTCCAACTTCTGAGTAAGTGGAGCCGATATGAGCAAGACGACGAACAAGTTTGCCCCGGAGGTTCGCGCACGAGCGGTGCGGATGGTGCTGGATCACGAAGCCGATCATCCATCGCGCTGGGCGGCGATCGTATCGATCTCAGAGAAGATCGGCTGCGTCCCGCAGACGCTATTTGAATGGGTGAAGAAGACCGAGGTGGACAGCGGCAAGCGTGCCGGCGTGCCGACGGAGATGGCTGACCACCTGAAGGCGCTGGAACGCGAGAACCGCGAACTGCGCCAGGCCAACGAGATATTGCGCAAGGCGTCCGCATATTTTGCCCAGGCGGAGCTCGACCGCCCGTTCAAGCGATGACGGCTTTCATAGACGAGCATCGGGATGTTTATGGGGTCGAGCCGATCTGCAGGGTGCTGCCGATTGCCCCATCCACCTACCACGAGCGTGTCGCGCAGCGACGAGATCCGGCGCGGCTGTCGCCCCGTGCCCGGCGTGATCAGGATCTAAAACCCGAGGTGGTCCGCGTCTTTGCCGAGAACTTCGGCGTTTACGGGGTGCGCAAGGTCTGGCGACAGATGAACCGCGAGGGTTTTGCTGTGGCTCGATGCACCATCGAGCGGTTGATGCGCGATCTGGGTCTACAGGGGGTGATCCGTGGCAAGCCTGTGCGGACCACGATCAGCAACAAGGCGGCGGCTTGCCCACTCGATCACGTCAACCGGCAGTTCCATGCCCCAGCGCTCAACATGCTCTGGGTGTCGGACTTCACCTATGTCGCGACATGGGCGGGCTTCGTCTATGTTGCCTTCGTGATAGACGTATATGCCCGCTACATAGTCGGCTGGCGCGTCAGCAGGACTGCGCATGCCAGCTTCGTGCTGGATGCACTGGAGCAGGCTATCCACGAACGCCGTCCTGTCCATCGTGGCGGCTTGGTTCACCATAGCGATCGCGGGTCGCAATACGTGTCTATCAGGTACTCCGAGCGCCTTGCCGAAGCCGGGATCGAACCATCGGTCGGCAGCGTCGGTGACAGCTATGACAATGCTTTGGCTGAGACGATCAACGGCCTTTACAAGGCCGAGGTGATCCACCGCAGGGGACCGTGGCGATCCTTTGAGGCGGTGGAATATGCGACGCTGGAATGGGTGGACTGGTTTAACAACCGGCGTCTGCTTGAGCCCATCGGCAACATCCCGCCTGCCGAGGCCGAGGAACTATATTACGCGATGCTGGACGACGTCTCCATGGCTGCGTAACTTAAATCAAATAGCCTCCGGCAGACCCGGTGCGGTTCATGCACGTCGATCAGCCCTTAATAGAGATTGTCTTTGTAATCCTTATCGAGGCTCTTTTTCAGCAGACCTGCTACTCCAGGAACCGACACACCCACCCTTGCCAGCGATGCTCCAAGGCCGCCAACTTTATTAAGCTTGATATGCTCGACGAAAAGCTTGGCAGCGTCGATGTCGCTTTTCTCTTGAAGGGGCCACGGCTTCGTTCGCCGCAGGGCGGCGCTTTCGCGCAGTTCCATCGTCTCGATCTCCACCCGGATTGCCAAAAGAGGTGTTTTTTCTTTGACCGTGAAGCGCGAGCGCGCGCGTTCGTCGGTGGTGAGTTGCGCCCGTCCGCGAACTGTGGCGATTCCTGCCGCGCCGGGGATCATGAGCAACAGCGCGACTTGCGGCCGATCGACGATGTTGCGGAAGCTGTCGACGCGGCGATTGCCGGGGCGATCTGCAAACCAGACGGCATCACCGTCCAGTTGCGCCATGCACCCGGCGGGGTCGCCTTTGGGACTGAGGTCGCCCCGGCCTTCCGCGCCGACGCTGGCCAGCGCCAGAAAACGACTTGCGGCGATCAACTCGGAAGGGCTGTCAGGTGCTAAAGTCGGCTCGGCCTCCCAGAATGCCGAACGGAGGAGTGCTTTGCCGCAGTGACCGTAGCATTCCTCGACTTGGACGAGGACGTGCCCGCCTTCCAGTCCAGAAACCCTGCCGTTTATCCGAAGGGCCTCTCCAATGCCCGGTAACAGGAAGAGTGATCCGAATGCAGCGCCGTGATGAATCGAGCTCGCGTCGTCGAACGACGCGAGCGGCAGGTGCAGTTCGCGGCGATCTCCTTTGGCCCATCCGGCCACACCGCCCAGGAGGGTCGCGGAAACTCCGCCACCGCCGTCGCCAAGCGCGGCAAAAGCCAATGGGGCTTGCGAAATCCAGTGCAGGGCGCCGGCATCGAGATGGTCGATGACCTTCAAATGCATGGGAGCCGGCGTTTTGCCGATCACGCTCTCTATCTCGTCAACTGTAGATATCATGTGCGCTGTCATCAATGCCGATCCCTTGCCTGGCTCGCGGAGGTGGAGCGCCTCGTGGGCAGCATCATAGCTCCGCGCGGCTGGCCGTATTAAATCAGTCAAGCCAATCAATGGCAGGATGCAGCCAAACTGAGGTGATTGTCTTTTTCCAAGCACTAATATCGAGGGCTAACGATTTCGTACCCCTTGTTTGGATCGCAGACGATCCAGGCCAACTGTCTTTTGGCAGCAATGAGCAACACTTTGGCGGCCAGCCGGAATGACGCCAATTGCGGAGACCTGTATCCAAGTTGGACCTGAGGTGGTTGCCGCAGGATTCCCGATTGAGAGGACTCTCGTGTCGACGTTGAACGACAAACAACTCGCCGGGCTTTTACAGAAGCTCCATCATGACGCGGAATTGACCGACAGCAAGGTCGCATCGGAGATGGAAGCGGCAGGCGTTTCGATGGAGCAAGCGGCAGCTCAGCTCATCGCGAAGGAACGGGACAATTATCGTGCCCTCTACGGCAGCTATGCGGGCACCTTTCTGGCGATTAGTCAAGATTACGGTCGCTTTCTCTACGCGATGGCGCGCGCCTGCAAAGCGACGCAAATCGTTGAGTTCGGCACTTCAATGGGAATCTCGACGCTGTATCTCGCCGCCGCTTTGCGCGACAATGGTGGTGGACGACTGATCGGCTCCGAGTTGGAGTCGTCCAAGGCGGCGTTCGCACGGTCGAATCTGGAAGCGGCAGGACTCGCCGATCTCGTCGAGATACGCGAGGGCGATGCGCTCGAAACGCTGGAAGATGTCGGCGGCGACATCAATTTTGCCTTCCTCGACGGCGCCTGGTCGCTCTACCTTCCTGTGCTAAAGCTGATCGAGCCCCACCTTTGTCTTGGCGCGCTGGTGTTAAGCGAAAACACATTCGCGGAAGACTATCGCGCCTATGTCCGTCATCCCGTGAACGGCTATATCGCACACGCATTGGCTGTCGATGAGGGCCGTGGGAACGAGTACGCCGTGAGGGTCGGATGATATCCACGACAGGATCGGAACCAGCCTCAGTGTCCGCGCCGGGTGGAAGGGTCAGCAAGATGCTGATCGATCTGTTCATGAAGCGAGCAACAGTGGCGGTGCTCGACGACGTTGCCGAGCTTTATCGGCTCGTCACGCTCGAAGGCCCCGGTCTTCGCGACATCGCTTGGGTTCCGGGTGCGCAAATCCAATTTCCGATGGCGGGTTCGGTGCTCGCCGTGCGGACGTACACGCCGATCGAGTGGAATGCCCAAGCGGGGCGTCTCGTAATCCTCGCCTATCTGCATGGCTGTGGGCCGGGAAGCGCATGGCTTAGCGGGCTCGTGCCCGGTGAACAGTGCGATTTCTATGGGCCGCGGAAATCGATCGATGCGCGTGCTCTACCAGGAGAACTTGCGGTGTTCGGTGACGAGACGTCAATTGGTCTCGGCTATGCCTTGGCCCGCCAAGACCCTCGGAAGGTAGTCTCTCTATATTTGGAAATAGGTGACGTGGTGTCGGCAGAGCGCATCATTGCCGACCTCGGCATTGAGAACGTCACCCTCTTTGCCAAGCTTGAGGACGAGGCGCATCTGGTTCAAATGGACGAGGTGCTTGCTCCACTGGTGAATAGGGGCACGTCTTTCGTGCTGACCGGCAAGGCCGGCACGATTCAGCGACAGCGGCAAGCGCTGAGGAAGCTGGGGGTCTCGTCGAACCGCATCGCCGCCAAAGCGTTCTGGGCTACCGGAAAGCAGGGGCTTGATTGAGAATGGGCGGGATCACCCGCCCAAATATCGGCTGGGCTAAAAGCCTGGAATTCAACGCCGGCTCGGGGCGTTAGCAGGCGGGATCGGCATGAGCTTCGCCACTGTCTTAGATGCGGCCGCTACCGCCCGTAGTTTGCATCGGTCACGACTATAAGAATATTCGTGGGATCGTACACATGACTTCTTCCTCTCTGACCATGCCCGCAGACTGGCGAGATTTCATAGCTTTGACGAAACCCCGTGTAGTGAGCCTCGTCATCTTTACCGGCCTCTGCGGTCTCCTGGTCGCGCCAGGGTGTATTCATCCGGTGCTCGGCTTCACTGCGGTCCTGTGCATCGCGATCGGCGCAGGCGGTGCGGCGGCGCTCAACCAATGGTGGGAAGCAGACCTCGATGCAGGAATGAAGCGCACCGCCAACCGCCCGCTCCCCGCAGCGAGGATGGACAGGTCTTCGGCACGAGACTTCGGCATCTGCCTCTCGGTTGGCTCGGTGTTGCTGATGGGGCTTGCCACTGGCTGGTTCACGGCAGCGCTGCTCGGCGTCTCGATCCTCTACTATGTCCTTATTTACACGGTCTGGCTGAAAACCCGCACGCCACAGAATATCGTTATCGGCGGTGGAGCAGGCGCCTTTCCACCACTGATCGGCTGGGTTGCGGTGACCGGGAATGTCACGATCTTGCCGCTCATCCTATTCGCTATAATCTTTCTCTGGACTCCGCCGCACTCTTGGGCGCTCGCTCTCTTCGCGCGGTCCGACTACACAAAAGTCGGCATTCCCATGATGCCGGTGGTTGCAGGCGATGCCGTTACCCGTAGGCTGATACTGACCTATTCGGCGCTACTTTTGCCGGTGACTTTGCTACCTTGCGCCTTTCCAAGCCAGGACGGTGGCTTCGGCATAGTCTACGGCTTGGCGGCATTCACGCTGTCGTTGAGCTTTCTCGGGCTGGCATCGCGGGTAGGACTTCGCACGCACCGCGATAATCGCATGAAGCCTGAGCGGCAACTCTTCACTTTCTCGATCTTCTATCTGTTCGCGTTGTTCGCGGCGCTCGTGGCGGACCGCTGGCTCGGCTGAAAAGCAAACATCGCACCTCGTTGAACATAGCGACATCATCTTAGCCGATCGCGGCAGGCCACGGTTTAAGGATGTCGCCGTCTCATCCAGATGCCGACATCTTGTTGAACCGTTTCCGATAAACCGCAGGAGTGATCCCTAGGGATCGACGAAACGTCGCTCTGAACGTCACCGGAGACGCAAAGCCGCTCGCGAACGCGATCTGATCTATCGTCGCGGCTTCCTGTTCCAAAAGTTCCTGCGCGCGTCGCAGGCGTGCGATCTGCAGCCACTGCACAGGACTGGTGCCCGTCTGTTCTCGAAACCGCCGGGCAAAGGTGCGCTCGCTCATCCCGGCGCGTGCGGCCATCTGGGCAACGATGAGCGGTTTGTCGATATTCGACATCATCCAATCCAGTAACGGTGCAAGGTTGGCTGCAGTGGCCGGAGGCTCACGTTGAATATACTGCGCCTGTCCGCCATCGCGATCGAGTGGCGCCACTGCCAGCCGGGCCGCCTGAGCGGCAACCGCCTGGCCAAAGTCCTGACGCAGTATGTGCAGACACATATCCATACCAGCCGATGCGCCAGCCGACGTCACGATGCGCCCCTCGTCGACGAACAGGACATTGGGATCCACCATGACCCGCGGGTAGCGTGCCGCCAGTGCGTCTGCGCCGGCCCAGTGCGTCGTCGCGCGACATCCATCCAAGAGGCCGCAGGCCGCGAGCACGAACGCCCCGGAACATATCGAGGCGATGCGGGCGCCCTTTTGCCAGGCGGATAGAATTGCAGCGATGACCCTATCCGGCACCGGGCGATCGATGTCCTCGATCCCGGCGACGATCAGCGTTTCCACGTTGGCGGCCGCATCTAATCCGAAAGGCGGACGGATGGCAAAAGCGCGCGATCTGACTTCCGCAGTCTCGCCGCACACCCTGACGTCATAAAGCGGTACGCCGCTCTCCGACATCGCGTGCCCGAACACGCCGCATGGAATCGCGAGATCATATGCGACCACGCCATCCAGCGCCAATATGCCAACTGTGTGAGCCATCTCTCGTCCAATGGTGCCGCTCGACACCCAAAAGATAGCATGTTTTGCCCTTGGCAGGAAACGATCACTTATTGTCAATCCTGCCACTAACCTGATCGGTCACGAGGCGATAACGACTGGAAAGCATTCCACAGGACAATTGTCATGACCGCGCTTTCGATATCCCCCTCCGATCCATCCCAACTCACGTTGGGCATGTTGCTTTATCCCGGTTTCACCCTGCTCGATCTTGCGGGGCCTCATGCGGCGCTAGGCTTTCATGGCAAGACTCTGCTCCTGTCTAAAACCCTTGATCCGGTGGCGACCGACAGCGGTGTCACGATGAATCCCAATGCATTGCTCTGTGAATGTCCCGAGCCTCTCGACGTCCTGATGATCCCGGGCGGCTTCGGCACCGATGCCGTGCTGGAGGATGAGGAAATCATCAGCGCCGTCGCGCATATCGGGCGAACCGCACGCTACGTGACCAGCGTCTGTTCCGGCTCGCTGATCCTGGCGAAAGCAGGTCTGCTCGACGGATACCGGGCGGCGACCCACTGGGCGCTGCATGATCGCCTTGCCGACAGCGCCGCCGTGGCGGTGCGCGAGCGGGTCGTAATCGACGGCAACCGCATGACCGGCGGCGGGGTGACGGCAGGCATCGATTTCGGGCTGACCCTGCTTGCCGAACTGCGCGGCGAGGAAACAGCCAAGCTCACGCAGCTTATGATGGAATATGATCCGGCCCCGCCGTTCGATAGTGGCACGCCTGAAAGGGCTGGCCCCGAACTGACGACCCTCGCGCTTCAGTCGATCGGGGTGGCAATGGAGCCCGTCATGGCGGCGCCCGGCGCTGCATGAGTATGTCGGATAACCAACCCGACCCGGCCTTCCTCCGCAGACTGCGGCTCATGGCCATGATCGAGGCGACGACGCTTATCGTACTGCTGTTCGCCGCAGTGCCGCTCAAGCATCTGGCGGGCTGGCCGCTGGGCGTTCGCACGATGGGGCCGATCCATGGGCTGGCCTTTCTGGGCTATATCTGGATGCTGTTCCAGGGCGCCGGAGCAGGCCTCTTCCGGCAGGGCGGCGCGTGGCCACTGGTCTTGAGCGCTTTCATTCCCTTTGCCGGTTTCATGACAGCGCACCGGTTGTCGCGCCAGATCGAGGCCACATCGCGATTGCGGAGCAATGGTCGATGACTGCCAACTTCTATCCCTGGATCAAGGCGCTGCACGTCACCTGTGCCATGTTGTTCGTGAGCGGCCTCATCTGTGCCTCGCTCCTGCTCCACTTCGCCCGAACGTCGCCAGATGGCGCAGCCGCGCGCGCCCTGGCGTACCGGCGCTGGGACAGTCGCGTGACAACGCCGGCAATGATCGGCGTATGGGCCTTCGGCATCGTGATGGCCCAGTCGGCGGGCTGGTTCGCCAACGGCTGGCTACAGGCAAAGCTGGGAATCGTCGTTTTCCTTTCGGCGGTTCACGGCATGCAGTCTGGACGTCTACGCCGGGCAGGCGCCACGATCGAGCCGAAGCCGGGCATGAACTGGCTACCGATGATCCTCGTGTCGGTCACCGCGATCGTGGTGCTCGCCGTGGTCAAACCCTGAACGCGGAGCAGGAGGTCATGCGACTCTTTGTGGCTGGCGCGTCCGGCCGGCTCGGACAATGCGTTGTCGCGCAGGCCTTGGACCTGGGACATGAGGTGACGGCATTGGTCCGCCGACCTGATGCGTTGCCCATGCGGTCAGGTCTGACAAGCGTTTCCGGCGAAGTCGCCGGACAAGCCAGTGACTGGGCGCACAGCGTCCGCGATCATGACGCGGTGATCTCGACGCTTGGCAATCCCTTGTGCCTTAAAGGCCTGCATGGCCCGGCCATTGTCGCCCGCGCGTTCGACAATCTGACAGAAGCCATGTGGAGCAACGGTGTCAGCCGCTTCGTCACGGCTCTGGCCTGGGGCACCGGAGTGTCGCGCAAGCCAGCCGGTCTGTTGGTCCGCACCATCGCTGCAACCCTCATTCGCCGAGACTATAAGGATTTTGACGCCGCTGAACGAATTCTGGATGAAGGTTGCCTGGACTGGACCATTGCCTATTTCGGCGCGCTCACCGACGCGCCCGCCTCGGCGGGGTGGAGCGTTACCGAGTTGCCGAAAGCCCCGCGCCGCTTCGCGATCGCGCGGGCAGACGTGGCGACGTTCCTCATCAGCGCCGCGACAGAAGCGAAGTCGGCGCTACCGCGCCGCGCGGTGTTAAGCGGAGCCCCAACATGACCGCATTGCACGGCAAGGTGATGGTCGTCACCGGCGCTAGTTCCGGCGTCGGCGAAGCTGCGGTCCGGATGTTGCACGACCGGGGCGCACGCGTGGTCGCCATTGGCAGGTCCGAAGCGCAGACCCGCAAGATTGGCGGTGAACTGAGCATTCCGATCTACACGGTCGACTTCGCCGATCTGGCAAGTGTCCGGCGCTGTGCCGCGATACTTCGCAACGATCTCGATCGGATCGACATCCTTGCGCTGAATGCCGGCGCCGTCGTGCCTAGCGACCACCTTACGGTCGATGGGCTCGAGCCCAATTTGCAGGTGAACGCCATCGGCCCATGGCTCCTGCTTCGTCTGCTTGCGGAGAGGATCGATTTGGGGCGCGTGCTGTCCACCTCTTCGCCGACGCACAAGAAGGCGGCATTGGACCTGGATGTGTTGAACGTTAAAGGCCGCTTAGGCTGGCACGCCGTGTATGCCCGGGCAAAGCTCGTTCATGCCCTGCTGCTCCGTGAATTTGGTAAGCGACACCCAGGCATCGATGTCGGAGACTTCCATCCCGGTATCATCGCGAGCGGCATGGGCCGCTACATGGGTATATGGGGCTCGCTACTGACCGTTATCGCGCGCCCTTTCCTGAACACGCCTCAGGATGGCGCCCACAGGATGCTCGCGCTGATCGAGCGTGATGAGCCGCTGGCCGGCGGCTACTTTGAGGAAGGCCGGAGCAGCGCAGGATCGCCCCTTTTGCATGATCAGGCGCTGGCTCGGCTTATATGGTCCTGGAGCGAAGACCGTATAAGCCGGCTCACCGATTGCGAGGCAAGCGCCGGCGGAAACGCCGGTTAGAACTCGGCAATGAGGGACATGCTAACGCTCCGAGGTGCTCCTGGCACAAGGAGGCTTGCCGGCTGCCAGTACTTTTTGTCGAACAGGTTGGTGACTGAAACGCGCGCGGTGATCGGCGTTCCGGCTGTCTCGAACCGATACCGAAGGCCTGTCCCCACCGTAAAGAAATCATCCAGTCTGAGAGTGTTGAGTGCATCCTGGTAGCTGCCACTGGTGTAATTCAGGATTGCACTCAGCGCGAATCCGGCGAGTTCTGGTGGAGCATATTCAACGAAGAGCTTGGCCTGAAAGTCCGGCACGGCGGGTGGCTTCTTAGCGACGAGCGAGGGAAGCCCGTTGCGGATGGTTGGATCGAGTAATTGGATGCCGCCAATGAATCGCCATGCGCGCCCCACGCTGCCCGACAGCGCGACTTCAGCCCCATCATGGCGCTGAATGCCGTTCTGTATATAGAGCGGAAGCTGGCCGGCACGCGGCTGCAGGAACTCGAAGGCGCGTTCGATCCGGAAAATGGCGGCGGTTGCGAGTAGGTCACCAATTTGGACTTTCACCCCGGCCTCATATTGCTCGCTGACCATTGGTGGCTGGACTTCACCGGCATTGGCCGAGCCCGCCGGCGCTGTGCCGCCGGCTTGAAGCGATTGCGCATAAGAGGCGTAAGCTGTGATATCAGACGAAGGCTTCCACAGCAGCGCAGTCGTCGGCGTGAACTTCTTACGGTCGTCCCGCTGTGTCACGGCACCGGTAGGTGAGAAATTAGTTTGATCACGCCAAACGTAGCGACCACCCACGAGTAATTGCCAGTGCTGACCGATCCCGATCGTATCGCTCAGAAAAGCGGCCTTCTCGGTCAGGTTCTGTGAGCGATAGCCCAAGCGCAGGCTCGGAACTTCGATGCCGGGGTCGGGAAAGTCGGGCAGATCGACATAGATGTTTCCACCGGGCAGAAACGATCCGGTCGTGGTCAAGCCGTTGCTCGCACGCCCTGTCAGCGTTTCTTGGCGCAATCCATAAAGCCCAATAGTGATAGTGTGATTGATCGGCCCGGTATCCAACGAGCCGGAGATGCGGAGTTGGCCCGCCTTGGTTACTTGGCGGCGATTGATATTGAAGTTGCCGTACAGCGTGTCTCCAGCGGGATTGATCATCATGCGAGCGGTATCGAAGAACGAGAAGACGTTGCGCGTGATTGCACCATCAAGCCGGGCGGTCCATCCGCCGCCAAGTTGCTGGATTAAGGCAATATTGCCGCTGTCGATCTCGTAGCGATAGCCGCCGTACCGGGCGCCAAGCCGCGTGGTTCCCGAAATCGGGGCGGGAATGCCAAGCCCTGGCGAAAGCAGGATACCAAATGCGCTGCCGATCAGCCGGCGGCGGCTGTGCTGACCATCGAGTTGGATCGTTGTGGTAGGGGTAAGCGCGAAATTATTGTTTAGGCCAATCGCGTAACGGCGAATGCCCGTATCGAGGTATCGGTTGGTTCCGCGTTCACCGGCGACATTGAGGCGTGTACCAAAGCGGCCGTCGCTCGTGGAAATGCCCGTATCGACATGCCCGCGGAAGAGACTGTCTTGCGTGTAGCCGACTTCGACGTCGAGAAAGGATTGTGAACGTGGGCGCTTGCTCACGAAGTTGACGATGCCGCCGGGCGAGGTGAAGCCGAACAGGAAGCCGGCGGCACCCTTGAGAATCTGTACGCCGTCATAGAGTTCGAGCGGTGGGTCGGAACGGCTTCCGCCTAACCCCGGCACCGAGTCCATATAGTAGGTTGATACAGAGAAGCCGCGCAACAAGAAGTCCGACCCTTCGGTGACATCCGACAGGTTGGTGGTCGCCGATGCCTCCAGCCGAACCAGATCGGTCAGCGAGCGCGCTTGGATGTCCTTGATCGTCGCACCGTTGAACGTGGTCACAGAGTAAGGCGTGTCTAGCACCGCGCGATCGCCGAGCGCGCCGAGTGAGGGCGTTGCCGCTCGCTTTCCCATGACCAAAATGTCGGCGTCTTGCGCTTTTCTACCTTGCGTTGATTCTTGGCTGTCCGAACTTTCGTCGATGGACGAACGATTCTCCTGCGCCACCGCTGGCGTGCCAATGATCAAGGCAAGACCTGCCACCCCGCATAAAGATCCGTACCGCAAAACAGCCCCCATATTCTGAGATAATGATAGTCATTATCATCTTTCGGCTAATTACTGAGCGTGGGTGAGCATGGGTAATGGCAGCGCGCCAATCGATATCAGATTGACGCCACATTGCCGCTTCATGGTCGCTGGAGGCCTGATATCTAGCTTTGTCGCCGATACATGGCCGGCGTCACTCCGAATGTTTTGCGAAAGAGGCCGATAAACGCACTGCCGGTCGAATACCCAAGATCCAGAGCGATGGTCGTCACAGGGACATCCGCAGCCAAAAGCTCCAATGCGCGAAGCAAACGGACCCGCTGACGCCAGGTGGTGAAGCTGAAGCCGGTCTCCTGAACGAAGCGTCGGCTCAGCGTGCGTGGGCTCACTGCAGCCCAAGATGCCCAGGAATTGAGATCACGGTTGTCCGAAGGATCGACCATATAGGCCTGCGAGATTCTCAACAGTCGAGGGTCTTGCGGTAATGGCAGTCCAAGGGCTTCCACAGGCATACTGCGGATTTCGTCGACGACGACTTCCGCAATATGCTGTTGTGCGGCGTCAAGATGATCGCCGCAGCCCCACTGTGCCGCGCGAAGCACTGCCTCTTGCAGAAGATTGGAAGTGCGGAGTGTGCAAGGCCGATCCGGTAAATCCTGACAAGCAGATGGTTCGACGAAAACACTCCATCCATTGAAAGCGCCGTGAGCGTGCGCCGTATGAAGATGGCCTGGCGGCAACCATACGGCATGAATGGCTGGAACCACCCACAGGCCATTCTCGACAGCGACTGACAAAAGACCGCGGATCGATCCCATCAATTGCCCTCGCGCATGTCTGTGCGGTGGCGCCGAGAAGCTCTCTGCGTCGAGTGTGCCTGCCACCGCGAAGACCAACGGGCCATCGATCCGATCTAGGTCGTTAGGGTCCAATACGATCTCGGCCATGGATGGCGCAATCCTGCTATCATTGTCGCCAATTACTTATCTCCGCCACAGCCAGCTGCCCACCCCTACTAAGGTCTTGGCGCAAATTTGCTACTCTTTGGCATGAATGAAGAGGCGGCGTGCGGCGCCGCTCGATACACCGCCTATACGAATAGTGCTCATTCTCAAAAGGCTCGCCGGTTGTTCGATCCAGCAACGAAACTAGTCCTCGCGTCAGGCTTGCTGGCGTGTTGCGGCGCCGTGGCGCTGCTCCGCTCCGGATGGAATGGAACACGGCCAGGAGATCCCTGGCGCACGGTGATGGGGTGGGCGGCGCTCGCCTATGCCTTGATATCTCTTGCTCTACATCTTGGCGTGTTGATCGGTTCGACGCTCGCATTGCTTGCCTTCAGCCTGAGCGGCTTCATCGCGGTCGCGCTCAATGTTGAGCGCCGCTCCTACCGCACTAGGCAAGCGCGGGTCACCTTGCCCGACGTCACGCCTCAAAATCGCGGAAAGGCATGGGGACGAGGACTGAGCGCCTCTGTTCTGTCGATGATCGCTGCGCTCATGACCGGATCGGCCAGCACAGGAATTCCGTTGGGGCTAGCTGTGAATCGCGTAACCATCGGCGGGATGGTTCTGCCGCTCATCTGGGCCAGTCTGATCATTTGGGCGGTCAGCGATCCTATAATGCGGCGCCCGATATTCGGGATGGGAGGCGTGATCACTCTTTCCGGCATTTGCATTGCTATCGAGCTAACGGCATGAATCGCTTCCCGCGCCACCGCAAGAAGCGTTTGCTCGCTCCGGCCTTTGTGAGTGCAATCCTCTCGGGTCACTCGGTGCTGGGCCTCGCTGTTTCGGTCCTCATCTATGTGGTCTGCCTGTCAGGCACGATTTCCGTCTTCGCGCAGGAACTGAAACGTTGGGAACAACCTGCTGGACCGGTAGTGCGGGAGGTGAGCCCCGGCGCCATCGACCGGGGCATTGCAGACGTGCAAGCGAGAGCCGGTGGCAGAGAATTGGGCGCGATCTCCGTCACACTGCCGACGGACGCGTATCCCAGGTTGATCCTTGTCGGCGGCTCGGTCGAGGATGGCCGTCAGCGATGGCTGGCCGACGCTCAGGGACGTCGTGTCACGCGCGAGGATACCCGGGCGACGGACTTTCTTGTGAGTCTCCATGCAAGCCTTCACCTACCGCGACTGGCTGGTCTTGTGGCCGTTGGAATAATCGGGATTGCGCTGCTTGCCTTACTGATTTCCGGCGTGATGGCGCATCCCCGGATACTCAGAGAGGCGTTCACTCTGCGATGGGGTGGCTCCCGGAGGCTGCAGGAGGCTGATCTTCACAATCGCCTCGGCACTTGGGGACTGCCCTTTTATCTAATGGTGACACTTACAGGCGCCATTATCGGCGTCTTTCCGCTGATGCTTGGTGGCATGGTTTCCACCGCATACAAGGGTGATTTCCAGCGGGCGATCACGGAGATTGTCGGGCCGCTGGGTCATCGCAAGGACGTATCGGTGGCGACGATTCCACCAGTGGATCCGATCATCGCCCTTGTTCGACAACGGGAGCCGTCCGCGCGCATTCAGTCGATTGAAATTGAGCGCCCAGCAACCCAGGGGCAGAGCATTTCGGTGATCTACGAAATACCCGGCCAACTTACACATGACCAGCGTTACGTATTCGATGCGCTAGGTAAAATTGAATCCTCGTCGAAAACGACCAAGCGATCGATGGGGGCTCAAGCCGTTATGTCACTGCCATCGCTTCACTTCGGCTGGTTCGGGGGGATTTGGGTCAAGATCTCCTATGGCCTCCTCGGCCTTGCACTTTGCATCGTAACGTCGAGCGGTGTCAGGATATGGCTTGCTCGACGAAGCGACAAAGGCCGTCCTGCGCCAACTTGGGAGTGGTTATGGAGCGCTACTGTCTGGGGGCAGCCATCGGCTTACGCATTCGTAGCTTGCGTCACAATGTTCTGGTCCGACCAAAAGGCAGCATACCTCAGCTGGAGCATTGCGACAGCGCTATCATATATAACGGCCTACCTCGTTCATAAGCGCATCGTAATTATAGTCTTATCAAGAATGACTTTGTCATTTATGTTAGTTGTTACGGGAATTATACACTTAATTCTTTGGAATATTAACGAAGGTGATAGTATATTCCTATTAATTGACCTCCTTTTGGTGATTGGAGGTGGTTTGATCGCAATTTGGACGTTCATAACTATCCGACCACAAACCGCCATCGGCACAATCAATGAAGGCAGGTGAAGGAGTTTCGTGTGCCGTTCGATATCCGTCAGCTTCGTTATGCCATAGCTGCGGCGGATCACGGCAGCTTCTACCGCGCAGCTCGTGCGCTCGACATCGAGCAATCCACGCTGAGCAGAAGCATTTCGAAATTAGAGCGAGCGATGGGGATGCTCATCTTCGAGCGCTCCCGAGCTGGTGTGACAATGACACTAGCCGGCTCGGCATTCATCCGTGGTGCTAAGCCGATGGTGACCACGGCTGATAAGTTGGTGGTAATGATGCGAGCAGCCGGTCAGGGAAGGGCTGGTGGGCTGAGACTGGGGCACAACAGCTCAGTCTCAGCAGGAAATCTCCGAGCGACGCTTATCAGCTGGCATGAGGCGCACCCTGATGTCGAGGTAGAGTGCGTGGAAGCTGATCGCAACGTTCTGCTCGCGGGGCTCGATACCGGTGAAATCGACCTGACAATCCTGATGGGAACGGCCAGTAATAGCGGATTTCGCTGCGAAACGCTTTGGAGTGAGCAAATGCTGGTTGCCCTGCCAGCCTCTCACCCGCTGACAGAACGCGAGATCGTCCATTGGACAGATCTTCGCGGCGAGCGCTTTTTATTGCCTGCCGCAGATCCTGGCCCCGAGATACGCGACATGCTACTCGGGCGGCTTTCAATCGCAGGTGGCAAGCCCGACATCAAAATGTCGCAGGCGAGCCGTGAGACGGTGCTGAGTATCCTCGGCGGCGGTCTCGAGGTCAGCATCGTGTGTCGTGGATCAACCGGCGCACACTATCCCGATGTCGTTTATCGTCCAATTCACGGTGAACAGGGGCCGGCGTTGACCGGCTATTCCGGGTGCTGGCGCGAGGATAATGGCAATCCAGCACTGCGCCGTTTGCTTGAATTCATCAGAATGCGTCATGCGTTGTCTTTTGATTTTTGTAAATGATACAATACATTATCCCTAAAGTCCTTGGAGTTATTAACTATGCTAGAGGCCAGGACTATAGTCATTGTGCTCATCGCATTGGTCACCGGCTTTGTAGGAGGCTTCGTCTTGCGCCCGGCGATCTCGCCTATTTATCAAACCGATGTTAGCGGAGCCAGCAGCGCAACAGGGCCGGTATCGAGCGAGACGCGCGGCACGCAGTATTTTGTCGCACATATCGACGAAGCCCGACAGGTCGTGATGGGATGCCGTAACGGCGCGGTGCGTGGCGGAGAATGCGCCACCGCCGAGGAAGCGATCATCAAAGTCGAAGCCGCCAAACGTCGGCGGAAGTTCCTAGGCAACTGAATACTACCGTCAGCTCAGGCCTTTACGACGCGCCGACGTCTTGAAAAACCGCGGTCGCTGGCCATGAACTTCGCCAGCATGGGCGAAACCAGCTTCTCAGGGGAGACGGCTTCCCCGCCCGTCTCGGCCGTGAGCGCCACAGCATAGGCAAGAAGATCGCGGTGAACGGCAGCAGGCAGTTCAACCGTCAGCTTGACGGGTCGGTCATCGGCGAGCGGCCCCAGCTTCAATTTCGTCATCGCGTTGCTCCGATCGGTTCGAGCACAAGGTCGCGGGTGATAATCACGCGCAGCGGATGGCCTGGCCGGATGGTGAGCGTCGGCTGCACGTTGAGTTGCCGCCGCACGATCTGCTGGCCGGTCTGATTGATGGTGTCCTGCGATCCGCGACGAAGAGCGCGGGTCAGGTCGTCCTCACTGTCTGCACCCAGCTCGGTGCCGACGCCGAGCAACGTCGAGACGGCCGCCGCCTTAAGCAGATTGCCCCAATGCTGGTTCACGCGGTCCTGTAGGCCCGCTAAGCCGGCTCCGTCCGCGCCGGGCTGGCGCTCGAGAACGATCGAGCGGCCATCAGGCATGATGAGCCGATCCCATGCCAGCAGCACGCGAGTCTGACCGGCGGCGATCTCGCTGTCATACTCGCCGATCAGCCGAGCCCCCTGCGGGATCAGCAGGATGCGCCCCGAGGGGCTGTCATAGACGTTCGCCGTCACCTGCGCGGTGATCTGGCCGGGCAGGTCCGAACGGACGCCGGTGATGAGCGCAGCCGGGATGATGCTGCCGGCCTGCACGATGTTGGGCGATGCCGGCGCGGTCAGCCGCTCGACGCTGACGGTGCGCTGGCTGGCCGCCTGCGCCATGAAGGCGCGCTTGCCGGCCTGGTCGCCTTGCGCCGCCCGCTGCGCTGGTTCCTCCGCAGACGGCGCCGGCAAGCCCGGCGTCGACACCGGCTCCGCATCCGCGCGCGCGCCGCCACTGCCGAGGAAGACCGAGCTGGTGCGGGCCGCGTCGCGTTCCTGCGCCGAGCGCTGCCGAGCGGCTTCCGCCGCTTGTGCGCGGGGATCGGGCGGACCTGGCTGCGCGCCGATCGGCGGCACGGGCACGTCCTCGCCGCGCTGCTGCGCCGACACGATCGGGCGGCCGAGGTCGCCCGGAAGCGGCGGGCCGAGCCGGGGCGCTCGGGCATAGTCGCGCGGGCCGGACATGATGGTCTCGGCAGTGGCGCGGCTGTCGGTGTTGTAGAGTTCCTGCGCGGCCCGATCGCCCGGCGGCCGTAGCGCGTATATCAGTGAACCACCTATGCCGAGTCCGGCGGCGACGCCGACGACGGCGAGCGCCTTGCGGGACAGCCGCATAACGCGGGGCGGGTCGCCGCGAAGCTGGAACGCGGCGGGATCGGGGCGAGCGGCCTGCGGCTCCGGCCGCGCTTCGGCTGGTGTATCGTGGCTCTCGGTCACGGCCGCCCCCTCCGGCCGTCGTCGCGCACGATGCGGACGCGCTGTTCGATCCGCCGATCGCCCAGGCGCAGCTCGGCGGCGGCGAACAGGCGATCGACCACCATGTAGCGGCCCTGCACGCGGTAATTGACCAGCTCGGCGTCACCACCCGGGCCGGTCACGAACAGGGGGGGCATTTCGCCTTGCGAGATCCCGGCGGGAAACTCGATGAACACCTGGCGTCCGTCGTCGAACGCGCGGGCCGGCGTCCACGGCACGCGGTCGCCCTCGATGCGGTAGCGGAAGTTCAAGCCCGTCACATCCACGCCGGTCGCGGCCGGCACGGCGGCAGCAGCAGCCGCGTTGCGGCCTTCCAAGGCGATGAGTTGGTCCTGCGGATAGGCCCAGGACACGGACGCCATGTAGGTCGCAGACGTGGCGCGCAGCTCCACATGGTAGGTGCGCCGGTCGGTGTTGATGACGAGGTTGGTGGCGAGGTCGGGCCGGGTCGGCTTCACCAAGATATGCACGCGCGCGGTCGCGCCGCTGCCGCTCACCGTGTCGCCGATGATCCACCGCACCGTGTCGCCTGCAGCGACAGGCCCCGGCCCCACGAGTTGCTCGCCCTCCTGCAAGGCGATGTCCGTGATCTGGCCGGGCGCGGTATAGACTTGATAGAGCGCACCTTCGGTCCATGGATATTGCTGGATGGCGTTGAGAAAGCCGTCGCGCACCGGCTGGATGCGCGCGGCGTCGTTCGCGTTGCCGACACGGCGGCGCGGATCGGCGGGCTCTGGCGGTCGCGCGTTCTCCGTCACCGGTTTCAACTGGCCGGGCAGCGGCAACGGCTCGGGGATCGTGACGATCTCAACCGCGCGGGGCGGCTCAGCAGCGGGCGTCGCCACGATCACCGGGGGCGGATCGTCGAAAGCGATCACGGGCGGCCTGGCCGACGTGGTGGCGCAGCCGGCAAGCGCGGATGCGGAGACGAACAGCGCGGCCGTGGCCGCGCGGCGGATGGGTATGCCGGTCATT